>JAESGQ010000002.1_pt1 | contig 2393756 bp, 2313 predicted proteins | sample 9266251 | NCBI WGS metagenome assembly JAESGQ01 (sample SAMN17056778, study PRJNA650883) | algae metagenome | isolation source: Kaiparowitsia implicata GSE-PSE-MK54-09C and co-occurring heterotrophs from... | place: USA: Kaiparowits Plateau, Grand Staircase Escalante National Monument, UT ...
TGCTCAACGTCCGAGACGTTGACCGCCGCAAGACATCGGACTCTGCTGCCCGCCTCCAAAGCCCGAGTCGTAGAGCCTTCCCATGACCGACGAATCCAATCCTTCTGGTGTCCCCTCGGCTCCACCATCCGGCGTCAAGCTGACGCGATTCCGGGGATTGGCAGCGGTCAGGAGCCGCAATCCACCATGTCGATGGAACACCGACCCGCCGTAGATGGCCCCTTGGCGATCCGCGTCGCGGCGCTTTACCGCTTCGCGCCGGTGGTCGATCCGGTCGCCCTGTGCGCCCGCCTCAAGGCCCTCTGTGCGCGCTCCGTTCGCGGCACGCTGCTGGTGGCGCACGAAGGCGTTAACGGCACCATCGCCGGGTCGACGGAGCGCATTGACCAGGTTCTGGCGGGCCTGCGGGCCGAACCCGGCTTTGCCGACCTTGAGGTCAAGTTTTCTGATGCCGACGTCATGCCCTTCCACCGGCTGAAGGTGCGGATCAAGCCCGAGATCGTGACCCTCGGTCTTCCGGATCTGAAACCGGCGGGCGACGCAGGGACCTATGTCTCGCCCGACGACTGGAACGCCCTGATCGCAGACCCGGACACGGTCGTGATCGACACCCGCAACGCCTATGAGGGCGAAGTGGGGGCCTTCGCCGGTGCCGTACAGCCCAACACCCGCGCGTTCCGCGATTTTCCGGACTGGTTCCGCAGCGAGGGTCGCGCCCTGCTGGACCGGCCGGTTACCCCCCGGGTCGCCATGTACTGCACCGGAGGAATCCGCTGCGAGAAGGCCACCGCCTTCCTGAAAGCCGAGGGCATCCCGGAGGTCTTTCACCTTCAGGGGGGCGTGTTGCGCTACCTTGAGACCGTGGCCGAGGCAGAGAGCCTGTGGCAGGGCGAGTGTTTCGTCTTCGATGAGCGCGTGGCCGTCGGCCATGGACTGTCCCCCGGGACGCATAGCCTTTGCCGGGGGTGCCGCATGCCGGTCAGTCCGCAAGGCCGGGCGTCTCCGGTCTACGTCGAGGGTGTGTGCTGCGACCGCTGCCATGCCACGCGGAGCGAGAGCCAGCGCGCGGGCGCCGCTGAACGGGATCGCCAGGTACGGATCGCGGCAGAACGGGGCCTTGCCCATATCGGCACCAGACCAGACTCCGACTGACTAACTGTCCTCGTCGAAGCGTCGCGCCACCAGATCGCCGAGAGCGTCCACGGCCGCAACAGCGTCGGACCCCTCGGCCGAGATGTCGATCGCCGAGCCGTTTCCGGCCCCGAGCATCAGCAGGCCCATGATCGAAAGGGCATTGACCGTGACGCCCTCGCGGATGACGCGAATGTCGGACTCAAAGCTGGATGCCAGTTTGACGAACTTGGCCGACGCGCGGGCATGCAGGCCCCGGGTGTTGCAGATGGTCGCGGTGGCCCGCGCGGAGGGGACGGTCGAGCTCAAGGCGCTATTTCTCGCCCGCCAGGACCCAGGACGCCACGGAGATATATTTTCGTCCCGCATCCTGGGCGTGGGTGACGCAGGTCTCGAGGCTCTCACGGCCCCGCACACTGGCCAGTTTGATCAGCATCGGCAGGTTCAGCCCGGCGATCACCTCCGCATGGGTCTGCTCCATCACCGAGATGGCCAGGTTGGAGGGTGTACCGCCGAACATGTCGGTCAGCAGGATTACGCCGTTGCCGTCATCGACGGCGGCAGCCGCGTCGACGATGTCCCGCCGCCGCCGCTCCATGTCGTCCTCGGGACCGATGCAGATCGCCGCGACACCCCGCTGGGGGCCCACGACATGCTCCATGGCGGCGAGGAACTCGGAGGCCAGGCCACCGTGCGTGACGATCACCAGCCCGATCATGGCGCCTCAGTCATTGGCTGTCTTCAACGCGGGGTACCCCATAGATCCGGGCCGGACGCCCCGCTCCGGCCGCAAGCCGGCCTAGATAGGCCAAACCGGTGCGGGATTAAAGGCGGTCCAGCGCGAGCCCGAGAATCACCGGTGCTGAGGCCGGCCGGACATCCAGCGCCAGACGGGACAGGTCGATACCTGCCACCCTCTCGCGGCCGGGTTCGGGCAGGCGCTCCGGGGCTGCAAGGAGGCAATCGACCAGAAGGGTGATCCGTACCACAGGCAGGGCGGCATGATCGACGATGTCCAGGCCTCTCGCCTCGATCCGCCCGGCGATCAAGGCGGGGGCGCAGGCGTACAGGACACCGCCGGAGGCCCAGACATGGGCATAGTCGTCGGCCACCAGTCGCCAGCCGCCGTCGATCAGACGCAGGGCCAGATCGCTCTTCCCGGCCCCCGACGGTCCCCGCAGCAGGACGCCCCGCCAGCCCCGCGGACCGTTGCGGGCGACCGCCGTGGTATGGATCGGCGGGCTCACGGGCGCCGGTTGAAGGCCGGCAGTGCAACCTCGAACCGGGCACCTTCGATACGACCCCCCGGATCCAGCCGGTTGGTCGCGGTCACCCGGCCGCCGTGGGCAGCCACGATCTGCCGCACGATCGACAGGCCGAGGCCCGAGTTCGCACCAAAGGCCGTACCGGAGGGCCTCGCGGTATAGAAACGGTCGAACACCGTCTCCAGATTCTCGGGGGGAATTCCCGGACCATCGTCATCGACGTGGATCCGCAACGGCAGGGAGCCGGTCTCGTCACGCTGCAGACTGATGCGGACGCTTCGGTCTGCCGGGCTGAACGAGCGCGCATTGTCGATCAGATTGCGAAACACCTGACCAAGAGGACCATCGCGTCCCATCACCCACGCAGGCCCCTCAACCGCAAGGTCGAGGGTCACCGAGGGCGCTCCCGGGCGGGCGGTTGTCTCATAGACTCCGACGATGTCGGTCAGTAGGGCACCCAGATCGACGGGTCTCGGACGGTCCCGCGACAGCTCCGCATCGAGGCGTGAGGCATTGGAGATGTCGGTAATCAGCCGGTCCAGACGGCGAACGTCCTGTTGCAACAGCATGGTCAGCCGGTCCCGCTGTGATTTTTCCTTGACGAGGTCCAGCGTCTCCAGGGCCGAACGGATCGAGGTCAGGGGATTCTTGATCTCATGCGCCACGTCGGCGGCAAATCGTTCGATCGCATCCATCCGCGCCGAAAGGGTGGCCGTCATCGATTCGAGCGAGCGGGCCAGATCACCGATCTCGTCACGCCGATCTTCCAGGTCCGGGAGGGAGATGGCCCGCGCCCGCCCCCGCTTGACCTCGTCCGCAGCCGCAGAAAGCCGCATCACCGGACGGGCCACGAACAGGTGAAGCAGGAGCGAGGCCAGCAGATTGACCGCGAGGGCCACGAGCGCGAACGGCATCAAGGCCCTGCGCTGGGCATCGAGTATCTCATCAACGTCATTGGCCTCCAGCGTCAGGACGCCGAGGACCTGCTGGACGTGGCGGATCGGGAGCGAAACCGACACGACGCGATCGCCGGTCTCGGAGCGTCTCACATTGGCCTGGGGCGCACCGGCCAGCGCGGCTTCGATCTCCTCCCCGAGCGCAGCACTCGCCTGGGCATAATCCGACGCGATCCGGTCTGCATCTCCCACCGGTGGTTCCGGCGTACCCGCCGGCAGGGCGGGCGGCAGGGGTTGGCCCTCGATTGTGTCCGACACATCGAAACTGTCAGCGATCAGCACCCCGTCGCGGTCGAAAATGCGGGCCCTCTGGCCCGCGGGCACGAACCGGTCGATGAGCACCTTGGCCGACTGGGTCGGGTCCAGTTCCGGTACAGGTTCCCCGCGCGTATAATCCTTGTCGCTCAAAACCCGGGCGAGCAGCTCCGCCTGGCCCATGAGCGACTCCTGGCGCGCATCAATCAGGCCCGTCCGCCACTCGTTGAGAAGCAGCGCCCCGCCGAACAGAATCAGCAGGCTGAGAAGGTTCAGGGCAAGGATCAGTCCGCCCAGTCGCGACCCGCCGAAGCGGATCAGCTGCCGGCCGAACGGAACCGGGTCCGGACCCTCGCCGCGCTCAGCTCTCGCGATATCGGTAGCCGACGCCATACAGGGTCTCGATGGCGTCAAACTCGGGATCGACGACCCGGAATTTCTTGCGCATGCGTTTGACGTGACTGTCGATCGTCCGGTCATCGACATAGACCTGATCGTCGTAGGCGGCGTCCATCAGGTTGTCGCGGCTCTTCACGAAGCCCGGGCGCTGGGCCAGAGCCTGGAGCAACAGAAACTCGGTGACCGTCAGCTTCACGGCACGGCCGTCCCAGGTGCTCTCGTGCCGCGCGGGGTCCATGACCAGTTTTCCGCGGCGGATAGCCTTGCCGCTGATTTCCGCCGAGGGCTCGGGCTCTCCGCCATCACCGCCGGATCGGCGCAACAGCGCCTTCACCCGTTCAATCAGCAGGCGCTGGCTGAAGGGTTTGTGCATATAGTCGTCGGCTCCAAGGTTGAAGCCGAGGATTTCGTCGATCTCCTCGTCTTTCGAGGTCAACATGATGACGGGAATCTGACTGGTCTGGCGCAGGCGCCTCAGAACCTCCATCCCGTCCATCCGGGGCATCTTGACGTCGAGAATCGCGAGATCAGGCGGACTGGACTCGAGTGCCTCGAGACCTGTGGCCCCATCATGATAGGCAACCACCGTGTGACCGTGGCTTTCCAGAGCCAGAGACACAGAAGCGACGATGTTCTCGTCATCGTCCACCAGGGTGATATTGGCCAAATCAATCTCCTCGTCTGATCCCGACAGACGTCGGAAGCGGATGGATGCCCCGCAAGGGCGATGGTTCGCGCGGGAACGGGGTGACTTTACGGCCACAGGTCGCTGCGCGCCAGATTTCGTTCACGAAACCAGACCTTAAAGCCTTCCGGCTAGATTCATGCGCTGATCGAGCAAAGCGACACCATGGCCGGACCCGTCCACTACGAGCTCTACATCCGCAAGACCGCACCCTCGTCCTGGTCGCTGACGCTTGCCACCGAAGATCGCAAGCAGGCCATCGACACTGCCGAGGAACTCCTCAGGGACAAGCACGCCGTCGCTGTGCGGGTGACGAAGGAGATGCTCGATCCCGAGACGATGGAGTTCAACAGCGTCACCGTCATGACCCGCGGCGCGCCGGAGGCACCACGAAAGCGCGTGGCTGACAGTGCTGACAGACCAAACTGCATGGCTCCGGCCGATCTCTACACACCGCACGCCCGGGAACTGCTCGGTCGCGTGCTGGAAGATTGGTTGATGCGGAACGGCGTTACAGCGTTTGAACTGTTGCACCGTCCCGACCTCGTCGAGCGGCTGGAGGCCTCCGGCGTCGAGGTGCAGCATGCGATCCAGAAGGTCGCTATCCCCGAAAGCCAGGCCACGGGTCAGCCGACGCATGAGCTGGTCCGCCACTATCAACGGCTCGGCGAACAGGCCATGGAACGCGTGGTCGTTGCCGGCCGCAAGGACGCCTTCCCGGATCTGGCCAACCGGTCACTGGCCGACGTGGCCCAACGCCTCGCAGGCTCGGCGGACCGGTCCTTCATTATGGGCGGCGTGATCTCCGGAGCCTTGAAGGGCTTGCGGGGTGCCCGTGCACGACTGGATCGTCTGATGGACCTGGCCGACCGGGCACCGGCGGACGGGCCGCCTCGTGCAATGATCATGGTTGTGATCGAGCAGATCCTTTGCGAACAACTCGCGGCACGGACCAGCCTCGCCGAGGTTCTGGGACCGGCTCTCGACCAGGGCGGCAGTCTCGCCGCCGTCGTTCGCATGGTCGCTCCCCGGGAGATCGATGCGTTGATCAGACACGATCCGCGCCTCGCCTTGCTGATGCCGGCTGTCGATGGCGCAGCGTTCCGGCTGGGGTTGCGTCTTGAGGCGGGCGAATTTCCGCTGCTCGCCGCATCGCTTGCCCGGATGGTTCTGCGCGAGCTGACCGGACCGCGCAGGTTGCGCCCGTCCGACGCCTCGGGCGAGATCGACATCCTGAGAGCCCTCGCCATGTCGCTGACCGCCACAGCAGGACGGTTGCTGACCCTGGAGGAGGTTCAATCCGCGTTTACCGAACGATCCAAGAGTCTCGTCAACGCCGACTTTGTTCAGGCCTATGTTGATCCGTGCGAGACCGTACTCTGCGAGGCCGAACAACTCACCCGGCTTTGTGAGAACGTGACCGGGCTGGCGAACAAGCGGTCTGCGGCGCGATGGCTCGCGGCCTGCGTCAGCTCCCTGCGGTTCGAAACCGAGATGCGGGGGGCGGGGCCGACAGCGTCACGAAAGTTGCAGGTGCTCGCCCAACTCAACCGGTCGGTGCGCGCCGCCTCTCTGTCGGAACACGACACCGATCAGATCAACGGCGCAATTGGCCATGTCGGAGGCCTGGTGGAGGCCGAGGCCAAGCTCACGACCCAGTTGGCCAAGGCCCCGGCAGAGCTTCATCAAAAGCTCGCAGCGCTCCTTCGTCTCGCAGCCGGTGAGACCGCCCCGCCAGGCCCGGCCGCAGACAGGGCCAAAGTGGAGGCCATCAAACTGTTCAGATCGCCGGACTCTCGCGCCATCCTGTCCACCAGACCCGAGACCCTCACCCCTCTCAAGGGTTTGATGAAGGCTGCAGGTCTCGCGGCCTGATCAGTCGAAGATGTCGAAGATGCTGTCGCGCTTCTTCTTTTTGTACCGATAGTCATCATCGTCACGATAGCGTGGCGGCTCGCTGTATCGCGGCTGTTGCGGCGCCTGCGACCAGGGGGACGGTTGGGGGGGCGGGGCCGGGGCAGCGGAGGCACCTTCCATCAGCTTCTCAAGCTCTCCGCGATCCAGCCACACGCCCCGGCAGGTGGGACACATATCGAACTGGACGCCGGAACGCTCGAGCGTCTGCATCTGCGCGTTGTCGTTGGGACACATCAGAAGCGGCAAGGCGTTTCTCCTCTCTTGCGAACCAACAACGTGGCCGTTCGGGCAGGGTCGCGCAACCGATCCCGCCGCCGCAGTTTGCCGCCGCCGCCCGCCCGACGATCCTGGTGCGGTGCCGCCAAATTTCTTGCCGGGTTTGGACTCCGGTCGTTTCCGACTAGAACAGCACGCTCCCCCTTCCCCTCCTGAAGTCACAACATGCGCTATCTTCACACCATGGTCCGGGTCGCCGACCTCGACGCCTCCCTGCATTTCTGGACCGATCTTCTGGGCCTCGAGGAGGTGCGCCGGCTGGAGAATGAGGCGGGGCGGTTCACCCTCGTCTTCCTCGCGGCGCCGAAGGACAAGGCCCGCTCGGCCACGGAGCGATCCCCTGAGGTGGAGCTGACGTACAACTGGGACCCGGAGACCTACACCGGTGGCCGCAATTTCGGCCATCTCGCCTACCGTGTCGACGACGTCTATGCCGCCTGCCAGCGCCTGATGGACGGCGGCGTCGTCATCAATCGTCCACCGCGGGATGGCAATATGGCGTTCGTTCGCTCCCCCGACGGCATCTCGATCGAGCTGTTGCAGGAAGGTCCGGCCCTAGCGCCCGCCGAACCCTGGACCTCCATGCCCAACGTCGGAAGCTGGTGAGAATGCGGCTGGCATCTGGCCTTGCCGCACTCGGCCTTCTCGGTGCCTGCGCGTCGACCTCCGAAACCAATCCGGGCCGAACGGCGACCGAGCAGCTACTCATGGCGCGCGCGGCCGACAAGGCCGTGCAGGGCCTGCGCCTGCCGGTCCCGCCGGGATCCCGGCTCTTCGTAGAAAGCCGCTATTTCCAGGGCGAAGGCTCGAACTATGGGGTGTCGGCAGTGCGGAACGCCCTGTCGGAAGCCGGCTATGCCCTGAGCGATGACCGCAACAACGCCGATGCGGTGTTTGAGCTTCGCGCGGGCGCGCTGTCGCTGGAACAGATGCGCCGGGTCGTGGGCCTGCCGCCGCTGGCGGTTCCGATCAACGAGAATCTGAACGTGGTCTCCATCCCGGAGCTCAGCCTCTACAGCCGTCGCGACAGGGTGGGCGTCGCGGAGTTTTCGGGGTTTCTGTATGACGCCCGTACCGGCGCTCCGCTGGGAGCCGTGGCCCCCATGATCGGCGAATACCGCATCCGCAGCCACAAGGTGCTGATGATGGTGACATGGGGCCAGCAGTCGGCACGACCCGGGGAACGTGACCCGGGCGACAGCTGGCGGGAATTCTGACGCCTCGGCACCCGCTTCCGCCGGTGACGAGCCGTGACCGGCCGCCTATGCTCACGGAATGTCCGATGCCGAACCCGCGCCCGAAATTGATCGCCCCCTGACCCAGGACGGCCCGGCGGTCAGACTGTGGCTGATTGACGCCTCGGCCTACATCTTCCGCGCCTACCACGCCCTGCCGCCCCTGACGCGCAAGTCCGACGGCCTGCCGGTCGGCGCGGTGCAGGGCTACTGCAACATGCTGTGGAAGCTGTTGAAGGACATGAAGGGGGCGGACGGCCCGACCCATCTGGCAGCCATCTTTGACCATTCGGAAAAGACGTTCCGCAACGACCTCTACGACCAGTACAAGGCCAACCGCTCGGCCCCCCCCGAGGACCTGATCCCGCAGTTTCCGCTGGTGCGCGAGGCGACCCGGGCCTTCGGTGTGCATTGCGTCGAGCTGCCCGGCTATGAGGCCGACGACCTGATCGCGACCTATGCCTGCAAGGTCAGGGACACCGGCGGTGAATGCGTGATCGTCTCGTCCGACAAGGACCTGATGCAGCTGATCGGGCCGTCGGTGGTGATGTGGGACCCGATGAAGGACCGTCGGCTCGCCGAAGAGGCGGTGATGGAGAAGTTCGGCGTCACGCCGGACAAGATGGTCGACCTCCAGGCCCTGATCGGCGACAGCGTCGACAATGTGCCGGGTGCCCCCGGCATCGGCCCCAAGACGGCGGCCCAGCTGCTGGACGAATACGGTGACCTGGACACCCTGCTGGAGCGGGCGGGCGAGATCAAACAGCCCAAGCGGCGCGAGACCCTGATCAATTTCAGGGACCAGATCCTGCTCAGCCGCGAGCTGGTCCGCCTGACCTGCGACGCCCCCACGCCCGAGCCGATCGACGACTTTCTGGTGCGCGATCCCGATCCCGCGACCCTGTCAGGCTTCCTCGAGCAGATGGAATTTCGCGGGCTTCAACGTCGGGTCGGCGACGGCAAGCTTGAAGGCCACGATGGCTCGGCCTTCAAGCCGTCGCGGCCGGCCGCCCCTCTGTCCGCGCCCGTCATCTCACCCCGCTACGCGCCCCAGGCCGTGTCCGACACGGTCGAGAAACAGGTCTTCGATCACGACGCCTATGGCTGCATCCAGACGCTGGAAGACCTCGACGCCTTCCTCGCGCGGGCGACCGAAGCGGGCGTGGTCGGCTTTGATACCGAGACGGACGCGCTGTCGGCGACCCACGCGGGCCTGTGCGGAGTGTCGCTGGCGATCGGGCCGAACGACGCCTGCTATGTGCCCCTGACCCACGAGCATCCGCCGGTCGCAGGCACAGGCGGCCTGGACTTCGGCGGAGAGGGCGACGCCCGCGAACCCCTGACCCAGCTGGACAAGCCCACGGTCCTGACGCGGCTCAAGGGCCTGCTGGAGGACCCGGCCGTTCTGAAGGTCGTCCAGAACGGCAAATACGACCTCGCCGTTATGGCCCGACGCGGCATCCGGGTCGCGCCGATCGACGACACCATGCTGATTTCCTACGTCCTGGAAGGCGGGCTGCACGGCCACGGCATGGACGAGCTGAGCCGGCTCCACCTCGGCCACGACCCGATCCCGTTCAAACAGGTGGCGGGCACAGGCAAGGCGCAGAAATCGTTCAAGCACGTCGAGCTGAAACCGGCGACCTGCTACGCCGCCGAGGACGCGGACGTGACGCTGCGGCTGTGGCGCATCCTCAAGCCCCGGCTGGCCCATGAGGGTCTGGCCACGGTCTATGAGACGCTCGAGCGGGGTATGCCGCCCGTGCTGGCGGACATGGAGCTGGCGGGCATCCGGGTCGATCCGGAGCGCCTGCGCCGCCTGTCGTCGGAATTCGGCTTGCGCATGGCCGAGCTGGAAACCAGGGCCCACGAAATGGCGGGGCGACCGTTCAACGTCGGCTCACCCAAGCAGATCGGCGACATCCTTTTCGGCGAGCTGAACCTGCCGGGTGGAAAGAAGACAGCCTCGGGGCAGTGGGAGACCGGCGCGGCCACCCTGGACGGCCTGGCGGAGACGCACGAACTGCCGCGCGTCCTGCTGGACTGGCGCCAGCTGTCCAAGCTGAAGGGCACCTATACCGACGCCCTGGTGGCCGCCATGGACCCCGAGACCGACCGGGTCCACACCTCCTATCAGCTGGCCGCCGCCACCACCGGCCGCCTCGCCTCCTCCGACCCCAATCTGCAGAACATCCCGATTCGCACCGAGATCGGCCGCCAGATCCGTCAGGCCTTCATCGCCGCCCCCGGCCATGTGCTGATTTCCGCCGACTACAGCCAGATCGAGCTGCGGCTGCTGGCCCATATCGGGGACATCCCCGAGCTGAAACGCGCCTTCAAGGCGGGCATCGACATCCACACGGCGACGGCCAGCGAGATGTTCGGCGTGCCCGTCGACCAGATGGACCCCGAGACCCGCCGCCGCGCCAAGGCGATCAATTTCGGCATCGTCTATGGCATCAGTGCCTTCGGTCTGGCCAATCAGCTGAACATCGACCAGGGCGAGGCCGGGGCCTATATCAAGACCTATTTCGAACGCTTCCCGGGGATCCGAAGCTACATGGACGCGACCCGGGCCGAGGTGCGTCAGGCGGGCTTCGTTTCCACCGTCTTCGGGCGCCGCATCCACATCCCGGCCATCCATTCCAAATCGGGGGCCGAGCGCCAGTTCGGCGAACGCGCCGCCATCAATGCGCCTATCCAGGGCGCGGCGGCCGACATCATCCGCCGCGCCATGATCCGCATGCCGGGGGCGCTGGAGGCAGCGGGTCTGATTGACGTCAGAATGCTGCTTCAGGTCCACGACGAACTGGTGTTCGAATGCCCGGAAGCGCTGGTCGACCGCGCCCTGCCGGTGATCAAACGCACCATGGAGGGGGCGGCGGAACCGGCCGTGGGGTTAAGCGTGCCGCTGGTGGTGGAAGCCAAGGCGGCGGCGAATTGGGACGAGGCGCACTGAGCATAAGAGGGGCGCGCTAACGCTCGGCTCGCGGAGCCTCGCTGCTTGAGCGCGACGAGTCTTCCCCTCTCCCGGCGGGAGAGGGTCAGGTCGATCCCACCGCCAGCCAGGCGATATAGCCGGTGTAGGCGGCCAGCAGGACGGCTCCCTCCAGCCGAACAATCTTCAGCCCGGTGCGGACGAAGAGGACCAGCAGGGCGGTCGCGGCCAGCATGACCCAGATGTCCAGCCGGGCGAGGACATCGGGCACCTCGAACGGGGCCACCAGTGCCGTGATGCCGAGGATGCCCAGCACATTGTAGATGTTGGAGCCGATGACATTGCCCAGCGCCACATCGGCCCGGCCGCGCACCGCCGCCACCACCGAGGTGACCAGTTCGGGCAGGGAGGTGCCGACCGCCACAACAGTCAGGCCAATGACGGTGTCCGACACCCCGAAGTCGCGGGCGATGACCACCGCTCCATCGACCAGCAGCCGGGCCCCCAAGATGGTCAGGCCGATTCCCGCGACCGCCAGACCCAGACCGGCCCAGAGCCCGCCCCGGGCATCAGGCGCATCCTCGGCGATATGTTCGTATTTCGCGCGCTCGGCGTCCTGGACCCCACGCTCGCCCAGCCAGGCGATCACGATATAGGCGACCAGCATCGCCACCATCACCGCCCCGGCCACCGTTCCGACCCGGCCGGCGAGGACGGCGACGGCGCAGGCAACGCTGGCGAGGACCAGCACCACCCCGTCGCGGCGAAAGGCGGCTCGGTCGACCACGATAGGGGCGATCAGGGCGGTGATTCCCAGGATCAGCAGGATGTTGGCGGTGTTGGAGCCGACCACATTGCCGATGGCGATGCCCGGCGACCCGGCCTGGATCGCCGTCAGACTGGTGACCAGCTCCGGTGTCGAAGTGCCGAAGCCCACGAGCGTCAGCCCGATCAGCAGGGGCGACACCCCCATCCGCTTCGCCGCCGTCGTCGCCCCCCGTACGAGGGTGTCGCCCCCGAGGGTCAGGAGGATCAGCCCGCCGAGGAGGGAGCCATAGGTGATCAGGGTTGCATCCATGGGCCCAAGGCGTGCCATGGCCGGGGGTGGGGGAGCAAGGGAGCAGCTTGGCGGTGTAGGGAGGTGTCTAGTGACGGACCGCCGCGACGCGGTCCAGCCCGGCCCGCAAGGCCCCGGGACAGACCGGTTTGGCGATGACCTCGAGGACCACGGCCCTGTGGTCGTTGGCGATCGTTTCCTGTCCCGTCACAAACAGGGCCGGCACGCCGCGTTCGAACAGCCATGCGGCGGCCTCCGGGCCGGTGCGGCCGTCGGCGAGGTCGATATCGACGAGGACACAGTCGACCAGCAGGGCCTCGAACCGGTCTTTCAGCTCTGCCAGGCTTTCGAGTGCACCGACGAACACATGACCCAGATCCTCGATCATCAGTTCCAGATGCAGAACGATGAGGGGATTGTCCTCGAGGCACAGAATGCGGAAGGGGGCCGATAAAGGTGAAGCACTGGCCCGCATGACGCTGCGAACGTCATGGACGATCAGGAGTTGCGCGTGACTCGAGAAAGACGGCCTTGCGCCTCGCAAATAAGGCCCGCGGGATCGAAAGTCAGGACCGGGGGCGCGCCGAACAGACTGGACAGGGCGGAGCGCAGATAGCGGGTTCCATAGCCGACGCGCGAAGGCTCCACGACGGGCGGCCCCCCGTTCTCCTGCCATCGCGCCCAGACCTCGTCGGCCGACAGTCCCCAGGTGAAGCGGACCTGCCCGGTATCGCGCGAAAGCGCCCCGTATTTGATCGCATTGGTGGCCAGTTCATGCAGGCACAGGGCGAGGCTGGTCCCGGCTTCCCGGCTCAACATCACCTGCGGGCCCTCCGCGACCACCCGACCATCCCCCGGCAGGCGATAGGGTTCGAACGTCAGGTCGACGATTTCCTGGATCGAGACCGCCTCGCCGTCCGAGTTGAACACCGCTGAATGGACATTGGAGAGGGCCCCCAGCCGGCCGCGAAAATCCTCCGAAAACCCGTCGAGCGTGTCCGCCCGGCGCTGGGTCATCTCGAAAATGGACGTCACGCTGGCGAGGATGTTCTTGACCCGGTGGTTGAGCTCCCGACGGAGCTCGATCTCGCGGTCGATGTGATCGCGCACGTCCCGCTGGCGCAGGCGCGCGAGGAAGGCGGCCTGGATGCCGCTGATCAGCTCTACCGGGGCGACCGGCCGCTGGTAGAAGATCTGGCGCGCGCGGGGCCAGTGCTCGCCGAGCATGGTCTTGACCCGCGCGGGATTGGAACTGCGATCGAGCAGCACGATCACCGGCATTTCGGACCAGCCCGGCTGGGTTTCGAGCCATTCGCCCACGGCCGTCACGACGTCGGGCGTCAGCGCCTCATGGGTGGCGACCAGGACGCCGGGAGAGGCCGCGAGGCAGGGCGCGATGGCGGTGCCGGTCGAGCAGATCCGGACCTCGAGATCATGTTCGATCAGCAGCTGGCGCAGATACTCCGCATCACGCCGATAGGGGGCGAGGACCAGAACATGGTCCAGGGCGGCGCGATCCTCCCCGGCCCCGCTCAAGTCTCGGGGAGGGGGTTGTAGGGCACGACCGTCACGCCCCCGCTGCGGATAAACAGCTCGTGGACATCGAGATCGTGCGGGCCGTGGCGCTTTTTCACCACGGTGATGTTGCGCCGCAGCCGGCCCTCGTGTTCGGCGATGCGCAGCAACAGGACCGTGTCGCCGAGGAAACTGACGTCGACATCGATGCTGACATTCTGGCCCAGAAGCCCGTGCTGGGCCACGATCAGCATGGTCAGCACCCCCGAGCGGGCGAGGTATTTGAGCAGGGACTGGATGTCCCGGACCGCCTTTTCGCGGTTGGGCAGGGAGTTCAGATACCCGGTGAAACTGTCGATCACCACGACCCGGGCGTCCTGGTCCTCGACGATGCCCTGCACAATCTGGGCGAACTCACCGGGCGAGATCTCATTGGGATTGAAGTCGCGGATGATCAGCTTGCCGGACTTGTGCGCGGCCCGTAGGTTCATGCCGAGCCCCTCGGAGCGGCGGAAAAAGGTCTCCAGCCGCTCCTCGAACAGGAACAGCGCGACGCTCTCCCCCCGTTCCAGCGCGGCGGTGGCGTAAAGCGAGGCCATGGTGGATTTGCCGGTGCCGGCCTGGCCGATCACGAGGGTGGTCGTGCCGCCCTCCTGGCCACCGCCGAACATATCGTCGAGGGCCTCGACCCCGGACTTGATCAGGTCCGGCCGCGAGGCGGCGCGCTCCTCGCCCGGCACGATGCGCGGGAAGACCACGACGCCCTCGCCCTCGCGGATGGCCATGTCGTGATAGCCGTCGGCGATGGGCACGCCGCGCATCTTGCTGACCTCGATCCGCCGCCGCACCGGGCCGAAATCTTCCAGTTGTTTGTCGAACCGGATCACGCCGTGGGCGATGCCCTCCACCTCCTCGCCATTCATGGCCTCGCCATGCTGGGTGTCCAGCAATAGGGCCACCACGTTGCGCCTGGCCAGAAAGGCCTTGAAGCCGAGCAGTTCGCGGCGGAAGCGCGGGCTGTCGCCGGTGATCAGCCGGATTTCGAGCAGGGAATCGTAGACCAGCCGGCTGGGCTTGTGCTCCTCAATGGCCTTTTCGATCGCCTGACGCGTCTCGTCGAGGCGCAGCTCGGCCGTCTGGAAAATGGTCTGGTCGGAGGCGGCGTTCACGGCATCGGAGGCCGACAGTTCCTCGACCCGGATCCCCTCAAGCGACCAACCGTGCGAGACCGCGATGGACTCCAGCTCGACGGCCGTCTGCGACAGGCTGACGTAGATGCATTTCTCGCCGTTGGCGACACCCGCCAGCAGGAACTGCAGCGCGGCCGTCGTCTTGCCCGCGCCCGGGGGGCCCTGCAGCATATACAGATTGGAGGGCGGAAGACCGCCGCGCAGAATCTCGTCGAGCCCCGCCACTCCGGTGCCCACGGCCTTTGTTTTACGCCTTGCCACGCACACGCCTCCAACTGGATCGCCGACCTGCCACAAATGGCCGGTTCCGGCCAGAGCCCCCGGCACCCTGCCTTCCGGCCACCGCCCGGGGCCGGGTCGGATCGTGGTTAAGCTTTCGTTTCGGTATCGCCTCCTAAGCTTCACCATAAAGGGAGGCGGTCGTGGGGAAGATTCCGAGGACACGCGCGCGTCAGGAGCCCGTCGTGCTGGACCGCCGCGGGGACGCGAGGGTCGACCGGATCGTGGCGATGGCGGCAGCGCATTTCGAGACGCCGATCGCCCTCGTCTCGCTGGTGGATGCCGAACGGCAGTGGTTCAAGTCCTGCATCGGCCTGGACGCGCGCGAGACGCCGCGCGGCTGGGCCTTCTGTCGCCACACCATCCAGCTGGGCGGCCACGCCGTCATGCTGCTGGAGGACGCGACGGCGGACGAGCGGTTTGTCGACAATCCGCTGGTCACCGGCCCGCCGAACATCCGCTTCTATGCCGGGGCGACCCTGACGACCCGCGACGGGCGCAACCTGGGCACGCTGTGCGTCGTCGACGTCAAGCCGCGCCGGACTCTGGATGAGGCCGACCTGGGCCACCTGCGGGCGCTGGCGGATCTGGTGGTGGATCAGATCGAACTGTCCCAGGCGCGCAAGGATCTGGAGGACCGGCATCGGATCCTCGACCTCGCCGAACGCATGTCGGGCATGGGCTACTGGACCCTGAACACCCAGACGGGATCGGTGTTCTGGTCGCCCCAGGTCTATGCCATCCATGGCGTCGATCCCCGCAGCTACGATCCCGGGATCGACGACGCCTTGGGCTTCTACATCGAGCAGGACCGCGAGATGGTCGGCAACCTGATCCAGTCCCAGAGCGACAAGGGCGAGGGTTGGGAGTTCGACGCGACCGTCGTCCGACCGGACGGCTCGCGCCGCAGCGTCCGGTCGCTGGCGGAATGCCAGCGGGACCCTTCCGGGCGGGTGACCGGGTTTTTCGGCGTGTTCAAGGATCTGACCGACGAGCGCCTGGTCATTGCCGATGCGGTCGAGAAGGAACGCCGCTATCGCCTGCTGGCGGACAACGTCAGCGACGTCATCGCAGTCTATGGCATCGACGGAACCTTCAGCTACCTGTCGCCGTCCATCAAGGAACTGCTCGGCTATGCGCCAGAAGAGCTGATCGGGCGGACGACCTATTCGATTATCGACCCCGACGATCACGCCCGTGTTGCGGCCGAGTTTGAGAATGCGGCCGGGTCCGAGAAGCCCACGACGGTCGAGTATCGCGCGCTTACCAAGGAGGGGACCAAGCGCTGGCTGGAGGCCCGGCCGCGCTTCCAGCGTGACCCGGAGGGCCGGATCATCGAGATCACCGACTCGGTGCGCGACGTGACCGAGCGCAAGGAGCGCGAGGCTGCCCTGGCCCATGCCCGGGTCGCAGCCGAGGCGGCGGTCCGGACCAAAACCGAATTCCTGACCAATATGAGCCACGAGATCCGGACTCCCCTGAACGGGGTCCTGGGGTTTGCCGAGGTGCTGGCCAATACCCGGCTCGACGCCGATCAGATGCAGTATGTGAACCGGATCCGCACCGCCGGAACGGGGCTCTCTGCCCTGATCGACGACATCCTCGACTTCTCCAAGATCGAGTCCGGCAAGATGACGGTGGAAAGACGGCCGTTCGACCTGCGGGCGCTGGCCACCGATGTCGTCGACCTGACCCGCATCGGCCTCAGCGGCCGCCTGGCGCTGGAGATCGACTTCGACGATGCGGTGTCCGACTGGATCGTCGGCGATGAACAGAGGACCCGCCAGGTCCTGCTCAACCTGCTGGGCAATGCCGCCAAGTTCACCCAGTCGGGCTCGGTCCGTCTGGTCGTCCGGCGGGGGGACGACACGCTGCAGATCAAGGTCATCGACACCGGCATCGGCATCTCGCCGAATGCCATGGCGAGGCTGTTCCGCGACTTCACCCAGGGGGATTCCTCAGTCGGTCGCCGTTTCGGCGGATCAGGCCTCGGCCTCAGCATCAGCCGGGCCCTGGCGCAGTTGATGTCGGGCGATGTGACGCTGGAAAGCGTGCCCGATATCGGCACGACGGCCATGCTGACCCTTCCCTACCGGGCGGCTGCGGCGACGACCGCGCGGGTAAGGTCACGGCCCCGGGCGCAGCCAGCCGCCCGACCACTGAGGATTCTGGTGGTGGACGACGTCTCCACCAATCTGGAACTTCTCGACATCCTCCTCTCGGCCGAGGGTCATTCGGTCACCTGCGCCCTGTCCGGGGGGGCCGCCATCGAGACGCTGGCGCTGGACGCGGGCTTTGACCTGATCCTGATGGATATTCAAATGCCGGGAATGGACGGCCTGGCCACAACGCGGCTGATCCGCGCCATGCCGGGGATGGCGCGGACGCCCGTCGTCGCCCTGACAGCCCATGTGCTGCCGGAACAGGTCGAGGACTGCCGCGCCGCCGGAATGGACGATCACCTCGCCAAGCCGATCAAACAGGATGCGTTGCTGGAACTGGTCAGCCGGGTGGCCCGAATTGCCGGGGCGCAGACGCCCGACGCCCGCGACGAGAGTTCCGAGGACGACCCGCTCGCCGGGTTGAAAACACGCTACCGGGCCCAGATGAACCTGTTCGAGGCCGAATTCGCACGGCTGGAGGCCCTGCCGCCTGACCGGCGTGCCGACGCGATCGCAACCTATACCCATTCCATCGCCGGAACCGCCGGCAGTCTGGGTTTTCCGGAGGTCTCGAGGGCAGCGGCCCAGCTGGAGGCCGCCGCCAAGCTTTGCGGGGACGCCGGGGATGTCCGTGAGCGACTTCATCCCCTGATCGCCCGTCTCCTCGCCACGGTCGCTTGCGAGGGACGCCTGCAAGGCCGAAGCAAGACCTCGATCCCCGAGGCGGAGACCCACACCCGTCGCCACTGTGGCTCGTAGATGAAACTCCGGGTACAGAACGATGATCTGCAAGAGACGTGTTTCGACCCCAGTGAAAGTTTGTCTGTGCCCAAATGTATTGTTGTTGATGACGACCCGTTCTGGGCGTCCGAGATCGGCACGGCCCTGTCCGAGGCCAGCATCGAGGTGATCTACGCCTCGGACGGTCGTCAGGCCCTGACCCTCGCCGGCCTTCATCCCGACGCGAGCATGGTCCTCGACATCATCCTGCCGGAAATCGACGGGGTCGAAGTGCTCCAGCAGCTGCATCGGTTTGCGCCGGAAATGCCGGTTCTGGCGGTGACCGCAGGCGGTCGCCTGGGCGCGGACTTCCATCTGAAGCTGGCGCAGAAGTTCGGGGCCAAGGGCCGTCTGGCCAAGCCCTTCACCGCCGAGCAACTGATCGACCACTGGACGGCCCTCGCCGCCTGACCCGCAAACCCCGGAGTCGACCCTTTTGAGCGCTTTTCGACCCGTCAACCGACAGGATCCAGCCACAGACTGCAGGATCAACGGCCTCGCCCCGAACGCGGCAAGCCCCGGGGTCGGGGTCTCCACCGCTTGCAACATGGGCGCGGCGAATGTCCGGTAAACTGCATTTCGATCATGCCCACGCCCGTGTGCTGGTGGTCGACGACGACCCGTTCATCCAGGGAATGGCGCAGGTCCTGCTCTCCCAGGAGGGACGGCGGGTCATGGTCGCAGCCACGGGGGCAGAGGCCCTGGCGCGGATGGCCGAGGCCCCGCCCGATGTTGTGCTGCTGGATCTGGGGCTGCCGGACATTTCAGGGCTTGAGGTGCTGCGTCTTTTCCGTGCCGCCCCGACGTGGCGGCAGGTCCGGATCCTCATGCTGACGGGGTCTCATGAAACCGAGCACATCATCCAGGCCAAACAGGCCGGGGCGTCGGGCTATGTGTGCAAGCCGATCCAGCCGCGGACGCTGGCGGACATGGTCACCGACCTGCTGGATCAGGACAGCCTCACCTGGCTGGACGATTATACGCGGGCCTACAGGAGCTCCTGAGACCGGCCGTTCCGGCCGGGCGGTCGGGCGTGCTACGGCCCGGGGATGACCAGCGAAGCCTTTGACGTGGTGGTGGTGGGCGCGGGCGCGGCCGGGATGATGGCCGCGGCCGAGGCCGGGCGGCGGGGACGCCGCGTGCTGGTGATCGACCATGCCCGGGCCCCGGGCGAGAAGATCCGAATCTCGGGCGGGGGGCGCTGCAACTTCACCAATACCGGGACGACCGTAGCCAATTTTCTGGGCGAGAATCCGCGGTTCGCGGCCTCGGCGCTCGGGCGGTTCACGGCGGCGGACTTTGTCGCCCGGGTCGATAAGGCGGGGATCAGCTGGCACGAGAAGACGCTGGGGCAGCTGTTCTGTGATGACAGCGCCAAACAGATCGTGCGGATGCTGACGGACGGGATGCGGGATGCGGGGGTGACGCTGCGGCTGAACACAGGGGTGGCGGCGGTGGCCCGCGCGGGGGACGGGTTCGCCCTGGACCTGTCCGACGGGGGGCGGGTGACGTGCGGGTCCTTCATTGTGGCATCCGGCGGCAAGTCGATCCCGAAGATGGGCGCGACAGGCTGGGGCTATGAGATTGCGCGCCAATTCGGGCTGAGGGTGACCGAGACGCGGCCGGCGCTGGTGCCCCTGACCTTCGAGACAGGGCTTCTGGAACAGACCACGCCGCTGGCGGGGGTGGCGGTTGAGGCGTCGGTCAGCGCGGGGAAGACGCGGTTTGACGAGGCGATGCTGTTCACGCACCGGGGCCTGTCGGGGCCGGCGGTGCTGCAGATCAGTTCCTACTGGCGCGAGGGGGAGGCGATCACGGTGAAGATGGCGCCCGGCGTCGATGTGCTGGGGCGGCTGAAGGCGGCCAAGGGCGAGAACGGCGGCAAGGCCCAGGTGGCGACAGCGCTGGGGGCGGTGGTGCCGCGCCGGCTGGCCGACTGGCTGTGCGCGCGCGAGGGAGTGCAGGGGAAACTGGCCGAGGTGGGCGACAAGGGGCTGTCGCGGCTGGACGGGGCGGTGAACGGCTGGACGCTCAAGCCGGTGGGGTCAGAGGGGTACCGCACCGCCGAGGTGACGCTGGGCGGGGTGGCGACGGAGGCGCTGGACCAGACGACCATGGCGGCGAAGGGCGTGCCCGGCCTGTATTTCATCGGCGAGGTGGTGGACATCACCGGCTGGCTGGGCGGCTATAATTTCCAGTGGGCCTGGAGCTCGGGCTGGGCCGCGGGGCAGGTGTGCTAGACGTGACCTTGCCCGGACGGCGTCGATCTGCGGACGACCGTCAGCTTCAGCAGGGACGCCAGACTCCGTTCGACACGCAGCCATTCTGCTGCTCCTGCTGATCAACCGGGGCGTTCGCAGGTGCCCCTCGCCGACTGAGACGTTCGGCTTCCGCCTGCCGCGCAAACCGCTCATTCGTGGACTGAAGGTCAACCTGCATCTGACGAATTTTCTGGGCATCACTCACCCGCCGATCGCCGGACATCGCCCTCTGCCCGTCTGAAGCGTTGCTTTCACCCTCTACGAACCGGGATGCAGGATCGCTCGCACAGGCGGCCAGACCCAAAGTCACGGCCGCCAAAACCAGACACTTCATCGCCGTCTCCAGAAGTTTCCGGATGGAGACTGACAGATGCCTGGCCTTGTTACAATCACAGGTAGCTCCGGCGATTGACGGATAAGGCAGGGGGGAAGGTCGCGCCTCAGTGCGCTTCCGGCGGCCGGGCGGCGGGGTCGAGGTACTCGTTCTCGGAATGGTCGTCGGCCGAGAGGACGAAGCGGCGGTCGCAGTAGCCGCATTCGACGAAATCGTCCTCGCCCATCTCCAGATAGACGCGCGGATGGCCCAGCACGCCGCCGCCGTCGCAGGCGACGCGCTTGGTGCCGACGAGGATTTCCTCGGGCGGGGGGACGGTCACATCGGGGTGGCGGGGCGGCATGATCGGATCCGTGGTCTTGGCGGGAGAAGGGCCGAGGCCTAACTAGACGGCCCTGCCCCTCGCCGAAAGCCCCCGATGACCGAGACTGAAAGCCTGCCCGTCAACGCCATCGAGGTGCGCGGGCTGGAGAAGACCTATGCCGGATCGAAAAAGGCCCCGCCGAAGACGGCGCTGAGGGGGGTGGATCTGGTCATTCCGCGCGGGTCGATGTTCGGCCTGCTGGGCCCCAATGGGGCGGGCAAGTCGACGCTGATCAACATCCTGGCCGGGGTGGTGAACAAGACCGGCGGCACGGCGGCGATCTGGGGCCGGGACATCGACGAACGGCCTCGGGACGCCCGGGCGGCGCTCGGGGTGGTGCCGCAGGAGATCGTGGCCGATGTCTTCTTCACCCCGCGCGAGGCGCTGGAGGTGCAGGCGGGATTCTATGGGGTGCCGAAGGGCGAGCGGCGCAGCGACGAACTGCTGGCCGCGCTGGGGCTGTCGGACAAGGCCCATGCCTATGTGCGGGCCCTGTCGGGAGGCATGAAGCGCCGCCTGATGGTGGCCAAGGCCCTGGTGCACAATCCGCCGATCCTGATCCTCGACGAGCCGACGGCGGGCGTGGACGTCGAGCTGCGCCGCCAGCTGTGGGAGTATGTGCGCCGGATCAACGCCGAGGGCGTGACCATCCTGCTGACCACCCACTATCTGGAGGAGGCCCAGGAGCTGTGTGACACCATCGCCATCATGAACCGGGGCGAGGTGGTGGCCTGCGAACCGACCGGCCAGCTGCTGAAGCGGCTGGATACGCGCAATGTCGTGGTGACGCCGGAGCATGCGCTGGACGGCGCACCGAAGGTGGCCGGGTTCGAGACGGTGGCGCGGCCGAACGGGGCTTTCGCCATCACCTATCGCAAGGGCCAGTCCTCGGTCGAACAGGTGCTGGCGGCGGTGCGGGCGGCGGGGATCACGATCTCGGACATCACCACCGAGGATCCGGATCTGGAAGACGTCTTCCTGGCCCTGACCTATGGCGACGCGAACGCAGTCAGCCCGACGAAGGACTGACCGGCGACGGTGAGGCCTATTCGCCGTCGGCGGGGGCCTCGGCCTTCTTGCGGGTGGCGCGGCGGCGCGGCGCGGGGGCCTCGCCGTCCTCGGCAAGGGCCGGGGCGGGCGCGCTGGAGCGGGTCAGGAAGCCCGGCAGGGCGGACGCCGTGTCCTCGGCCGGCGCGGCGGCGGCGCGCGGCGTGCGGGCCCGGCGGGCCGGACGCTCCGCGACCTCGGCCTCGGCAGGCACCGCCTCGGCGCGCGGCGCATAGGCGATCGGGGCGGTGGAGGCGATGAACTCGCCGCCCTCACGTCCGCTCTCGGTACGGGGGGGGTCCGCGCGGGCGTTGTCACCCCGGCCGTTCTCGGAGCGGCCACCTTCGGATTCTTCCCAGGTGCGGGTGTCGGGCGTGCCGCCCTCGGCCTCATAGCGTTTGTTGCGCTCGTCGCGGCGACGCTCCCAGCGTTCGCGGCGGGTCTCGCGGCGACCGCCCTCCCCGCCTTCGCCCTCGGCGCGGGGTTGCTGGTCATCGCGCGGCGGACGGGGCGTCCATTCGCGGTCGCGGTTCTGGTTCTGGTCGCGATCCTCGCGGGGCGGACGCGGGGTCCATTCGCGCGGCTCGCGCTGCGGCTGGGCCCCTTGCGCGGCCTCGGCGTCGCGGGCGTCGCTCTGCTGCTGAATACGGTCGGCCGCCTGCTGGGCGGCGAGGAAGGCGGCGGCCTGGGCCCCGGTCTCGTCCTCGAAATCGATGTCATAGCCCTGGTTGGACAGTTCGCGCGCGGCGATCTCGGAGACCGGCCGCTGGGGCTGAAGGGCCCGCAGGACGCGGAAATAGTGTTCGGCGTGCTGGAGATAGTTTTCGGCCAGCACCCGGTCGCCGGAGGAGCCGGCGTCGCGGGCCAGCTGCTGGTAGCGTTCATAGACGGTCTGGGCATTGCCCCGGACCTTGATGTTCTCGGGGCCCTGGGAGTCCCACGACCGGTTCGGGTTGGCCGCATTGGCGTTGCCGCCACCGCCACCGGGTTTCCGGTTGCGGCCGCGCTGGCGCTTCATGCCCTTGAAATCTCTCATCGGACGCTACCGTGCTGGTTCGGCGTGGCCCTGCGCGACGATGGCGAGGGGGGCAGGCCGGTTGTGTGTGGTTCCGGTTCGCTTGGGGGCCAATCCCCGGCGGCGATGTGATCGGAAAGACCTTTGTCGCCCGGCGTGGTGTTCAGGCCGCTGGCTTCAGCCGCCGACCTTCACGCGCGTCCCGGCCGAGTGTCGATGGACTTTCGGGTCCAGCGAGATGCGGAAGGGAGGGAGACGCCAAAGGACTTAGCGCGGCCCGGGACGGTTTGAAAGGGGTTTTGTTCAGGGCGTCTCCTCCCCATCGCCGGAGGGCGATGGGGAGGTGGCTGCGAGCCCTCGCAAGCAGACCGAGGGGGCGAGGCGGTGTTGAGGGTGGAGGAGTCCGGCCTTCGAGACCGGGTCGCCCCCTCCGTCCCCTCGCTGACCGCGAGAGGCCTCCTCCCCATGCGCCTCCGCGCATGGGGAGGAGGCGTTTACGCTCGGATCGGGGTGGTTCGGGGATCCGGGCCGTTGGTAATGACGCGGTGGCGGTCGGCGAGGTCGCGGACGATCTTCACGTCCGCAAGGCCGGCGGCCTCGAACAGGGCCTTGACGGCGGGGCCCTGGTCCCAGCCGATCTCGACGGCGAAGACGCCGCCGGGCCTGAGGATGCGGGCGATCTCGGGGGCGAGGTCGCGGTAGGCCTGCAGGCCGTCGGGCCCGCCGTCCAGCGCCAGCCGGGGATCGTGATCGCGCACCTCGGGGTCGAGGCCGGAGATGTCATCGGACGGAATATAGGGCGGGTTGGAGACGACCAGATCGAAACTTTCGTCGGCGAAGCCCGCCGCCCATTCGGTGCGCAGGAAGGTGGCGCGGCCGTCGAGATCCAGATTGGCGGCGTTCTCGCGCGCCACCGCCAGCGCCTCCGGGGAGATGTCGGTGCCCACACCGTGTGCCCCCGGCCGTTCGGACAGCAGCGCCAGTAATATGGCCCCCGAGCCGGTGCCCAGATCGATCAGGTTGAAGGTCTGCGCCGGTTCGAACGCCAGCAGGGCGATATCAAGCAGGGTTTCCGTATCCGGGCGCGGGCTGAGCACGTCCGGGGTGACGTTCAGCATGATCTTCCAGAAGCCCTTGCGGCCGAGGATGCGCGAGACCGGTTCGCGCCGCAGGCGGCGTGCGATGAAGGCGTCCAGCGCCGCAGACTGGTCCGGCGTCAGGGGGCGGTGGGGGTCGGTCAGGATGTCCAGCCGGCTGGCTCCCGTCGCCGCCTCCAGCAACAGGCGGGCATCGATGGCGGGGCTGTCGATCCGGCCGGTCTTGAGGACGGATTGCGCGGTCTTCCATGCCGAGACGAGGGTGGTGGGTTCGGTCATTCAGGGGAACTCCGCAGGGTCGCCAACAGCCAGTGCGCCGCCGGTGTCGACCGAACAATAGAGGCCACACCAGCGGTGGCCGTAGAGGTCATGCAGGGCGGGGACCAGATCGATGTCACGGGCGCCCGTCGCCGGATCGACATGGGTGGCGGCACAGCGAACGATCGGCTTGACCCCGGTCAGGCCGGCGGCTCCCAGGGTGAGGGCCCGCCCCGCGCCATCGTTCTCGATCCACGCCGGCCAGCCCTCGACCCAGACATTCGCGCGGAAGCGCAGGGGATCGACCGGCCGGCCCAGCCGGATCTCCAGATCGCGCACGCTGGCCAGATTCAGCACCGAAACGGCCCCCGCCGGATCGTCCATGAAGCGATGGCCGGCCCCGTCCAGCAGGCGCAGCGGAGCGGTCGCGTCATCGCCCAGTACCGCAGTCAGCCAGACTTCCAGACCACGCTCCTGCACCGCGTCCCCCAGACGGACGGAGAGGTCACCCGCGCCGGGTGCGGTGACATGAAGGGTGTCGGTGGCCTCGTCCCAGCGGGTCCGGATCCGGGCGACCTCGGGCAGGCGGGCGAGAACGGTGAACTGCATCTTGGAGATATGGGCGGGGGCGGCGGGGTCAAAGCCGGAGGGGCCGATCTCCACCGCGCGCAGACGGTCGCCGGGGAAGGCCTCAGCCGCGGTCAGGGTCACCCGGTCCAGCGGCTCGGGCGTGAAACCCTTGACCGGGTGCCGGTACAGGGCGGCGACGGTGGCGACAGAGGGTCCGAACACGACAGGTCAGTGCCCCAGCCGCGCTTTTCAGGCAAGCTCTCCCCGGGTCGGGGAACATCCCCGGCCAAAGGACCGTTTTGTCGCCGATGAAATCCCGCGTCTCGCCCCGTTCCCGCCAAGCCGCTCGCCCTTCCGGCCGGTCCGGCCCCTGGGCCTTTCTGGGCGCGGTCATCGGCGGCCTCGCCGCCGGAGCCGGCGCCGCCCATCTGATCTACAGCCAAGGCCATCGGTTCGGCGTGGAACTGCGACCGCACCGCCCCGCCCCAGCCTCGCCCCGGCCGCCCGAGCCGCAGGACTATGAGGCCCGGGAGCCGGGCCGGGGCCGACTGGCCGACCATCCATACCAGATCCCGCGCAAGGGCTGGACCGACATCGGCTGGCGCGTCGGTGCCTCCTATCTGGGCGACCGGGTCGGCTTCGTCGCCGGCGGGGTGACCTTCTTCATCCTGCTGTCGCTGTTTCCCGCCTTCGGCGCCTTCGTGACCATCTATGGTCTGTTCGCCGACCCGACGGACGCGGCGATGCGGGTGGCCTTCCTGTATTCGGTGCTGCCGGCCAGTGTGGCCCAGTTCATCGGGGCCGAGTTGCAACGGCTGGCCGCCGCCTCGACGGGGCAGTTGACCTTCACCCTCGTCTGGACCCTGGCCCTGTCGCTGTGGACCGCCAACAACGGGGTCAAGACCCTGTTCTACGGGCTGAACATCGCCTACCACGAGGTCGAGAAACGCAACATCGTCGCCTATAATCTGCTGGGATTCGCCTTTACCCTGACGGTGCTGGCCGGGGTCCTGATGAGCGCGGCCCTGGTCGTGGGGGTCCCGGTCGTGCTCGGGACGATCGGTCTGGCCGACGACTGGGCGCGACTGGCCCCGTTGCGATGGCCGCTGCTGTTCTTCGGCTATATCGGGGCCCTGACGGTCATCTACCGGTTCGGCCCGTGCCGGGCGCGGGCGCGGTGGCGCTGGCTGACGCCGGGTGCGATCCTCGCGGCCTCGCTGAGCGTACTGGTGTCCTTCCTGTTCAGCTGGTTCCTGACCAATTTTGTTCGGATGGATTCCTATGGACCGCTGGCCACGGCCATGGGTTTCCTACTCTGGACCTGGATCTCGGTGCAGGTGGTCCTGATCGGCGCGTCCACGAACGCGGCGATCGAACACCAGACGGCCCTCGACACCACGTCCGGACCGCCCGTCGCCATCGGCGAACGCGGCGCGGTTGTGGCCGACAGCGTGGGGCCGAAGCGCGGCAATCCCGCCGCCCTGACCTTCACCCTGAAACACGCCGAGGCCCTCGCCGACCGGCTGGGGCGACGCCGGAACCGGGCGCAAACCTGAGCCGCTCGCATAAGACGGCCGGAATGGCTATCTTGGCCGGATGAGTAACAACTTTCGTCCGACCACCCTCGAGCGCGCCTATGAACTGGCGCGCAGCGGCGAGTGCCGCACCGTCAGCGACATCAAGGCCCGCCTGCAGCAGGAGGGCCATGAGCGGGTGCAGGACCGGCTGTACGGCGGCTCCCTGACCTCGGCGCTGCGCAAGCTGTGCGTCGCGCACTATATTGCACCCGAGGGCGGTGACGTGCCGACCCCGGCTCTTGACCACGACAGTGACGAGGACGGCGACGACGCGCCGGATGACAATGATGCGGACGATCGCCTAGCCGGCTGAGCCCTGCCGCGCACCCCTGGCACCGTCCGGCGAATGCTCAGCACAATGAATCGTTTGTGACGCACAGGGCGCCTTGCCCCCGTCGCGTTTCCGGTGCATAACACACTCGTCGATCTCTCTGCGTAACGCCCCTCTCTCTTTGCGAACGCACCGAGTTTCTGGCCGATCCCATTCAGACCCGACAGGCTTCAGGCGCTCTTGCCTGAGGCGAACTGCTAACGGAGGTCCTTAAAATGGCTACCGGCACTGTCAAATGGTACAACTCCACCAAGGGCTACGGCTTCATCGAGCCCTCGGACGGCGGCAAGGACGTGTTCGTGCACGTCTCGGCCGTTGAAGGCGCAGGCATGAACGGCCTGAACGAAGGCCAGAAGGTCTCGTACGAAGTCGAACGCGACCGTCGCACCGGCAAGGAATCTGCCGGTCAGCTGAAGGCCGCTGAATAGTCCTTAACGGATTTTTCAACTGACGAACGGGGTCGGGGCGAAAGCTCCGGCCCCGTTTTTCGTTGTCCGGCCCCGGACTCCACGCGAGGAGGAGACAATGAACCGCGCTTGCCGCCGGGCCTGACCCCGCGTAATCGGCGGGTGATGTTCGGCCTCGCCAATCCCCAGCGCTTCATGAGTTTCACCGGGCCGCTGACGCCGGTGCTGTGGGCGATCGCGGCCGTGCTGCTGGCGATCGGGACCTGGCTCAGCTTTACCGCGCCTGGCGACTATCAGCAGGGCGACACGGTGCGGATCATGTTCGTGCATGTCCCCGCCGCGACCCTGGGTCTGGGGGCCTATGCGGCGCTGGGCGTGTCCAGCTTCTTCGCCCTGGTGTTCCGGCATCCTCTGGCTGATGCCGCGGCCCGCGCCGCCGCCCTGCCCGGGGCCGCCTTCACCGCCCTGGCCCTGGTCACCGGGGCGCTGTGGGGCCAGCCCATGTGGGGAACCTGGTGGGTGTGGGACGCGCGGCTGACCAGCGTGCTGGTCCTGTTCCTGTTCTATCTCGGCTATATGGCGCTGCGGGCCTCGATCGATGACGAGGCGAAGGCCGCGCGGGCGGCGGCGGTGCTGGGGCTGGTCGGGCTGATCAACCTGCCGATCGTGAAATTCTCCGTGGACTGGTGGAACACCCTGCACCAGCCGGCGTCGCTGCTGCGGGCCGGCGGGTCCAGTCTGGACCCGGTCTTCCTGTGGCCCCTCCTGACCATGATGGCCGCCTGCGGGGCGCTGTTCCTCGCCGTCTGGCTGACGGAAATCCGCACCGAGATTGTCCGGCGCCGGGTGCAGACGATCCGCGCGCGCCGGGCCCAGGACGCCTGATGCCCGATCTTGACATGAGCCCCTATGCCGCCTTCGTCTGGCCCGCCTGGGGCATCAGCGTGCTGGTGCTGGGCGCCGTGGTCGCCCGCGCGGTGCTGGCGTCGCGCAAATGGAAGGCCGAGCTGAAACGGCTGGAGGCGCAGGAACCGTGAACCGCTGGCTGACGATCATTCCGCTGGTGGTGCTGGCGGCGCTGGCGGCGTTGTTCATCGGCTGGTCGCTGAAGCGCGAGCCGGCCTTCAAGCCGGACGCCCTGGTGGGCCAGACCGTGCCCGAGACGGTGTTGCCGATCCTCGCGGACGGCGTCGCCGGGCCGGGCAATGTGGATCTGCGCACCGCCGGGCTCGGCCGGCCGGTCATCGTCAATCTGTTCGCCAGCTGGTGTGCGCCGTGCCGGCTGGAACATCCACAGCTGATGGCGCTGGAAGCCCGGGGCATCACCGTGATCGGCGTGGCCTACAAGGATGAGCCCGAGGCGACCCAGGCCTTCCTCGACGAGCTGGGGGATCCCTTCACCCTGGTGCTGGTCGACCGTGAGGGTCGGGCGGGGCTGGATCTGGGCGTATCGGGCGTGCCGGAGAGTTTCGCCGTCGACGCCACCGGGCGGATTGTGGCCAAGGCCTCGGGGCCGCTGCTGACCCGGGCCGATGTCGACGCGCTGACACGGGCGCTCGCGACGCCCGCCGCCATTCCTTGACCGGCGTCACGACGCAGCGCTGAATACCGACCCGCGCCGTCGCCTGAACGGGCGGCCGTTAACCCTTTCTATCCAGTCTTCGTTAACCGTGTGGCCATGAGCGCGATTCCCCCCTACGTGCCGCAAGGCCTCCCGCCCCCCCTGCCCTCGGGCCAGTCCGCCCAGGTGAAGGCGGCGCAGGCGGCCTTTTTTCGCGCCGCGCTGAACGAGGTTCAGGCAGCCCCGGCGCGGCCGCAGGGCGCGACGCAGGCACCCGCGGGCGACACAGACAGCCCTCGCCTGCCCCGCCTCGGACAGCTGCTGGACATCCGGGTCTAGAGGGCGGGACTATTCCGCTGGTTCGGCGACCTTGACCCGCGCCTTCCCGGGCTTGGCCTTGCGGGCCTTCTTCGGCGGTTCGGCGGCCTTCTTGGCGGCCTTTTCCAGCTTGCGGGCGTCCTTGGCGGCTTTCTTCAGCGCCTTGGCCTCGGCCTTTTCAGCATCGGGGGCGGCGTCGGCGGCGGCGGCGAGGTCGGCCAGCAGCTCCAGAAAGCCGTCGCGCTTGGCCTTGGGCAGCAGGCCCATGATGCGTCGGTCGGCGGCCTCGACCCGGGGCCGGGCAGCTTCCAGCAGGGCCTGACCCTCGTCCGACAGCCGCACGGCCTTGGCGCGGGCGTCCAGCGCCGAGCGTTCGCGCGTCAGCAGACCTTTGGTGGTCATGCGGGCGACGAGGTCGGCGAGGGTCGAACGGTCGATGCCGGTGGCCCGGACCAGATCGGTCTGGGTCAGCCCCTCCTTGACCGACACCGCCTCCATGACGGCGAACTGGCGCTGGGTCGGGCCGCCCGGGCCCGCTTCCTCGGCATAGATGTCGAGCGCCAGTTGCAGGGCGCGGTGCATCAGATGGCTGGGCGAATCGGCCAGGGTGCCGGAGCGCCGCGCCTGTTTGCCGGACTTGACCATGCCGCTACATCCCTCTGCCGTATGCGGAGGGTTATCAGCCGCATCTTACGGTTTGACGACAGAATTCCGGGCGCTACCGCTCGCGACGCAGTCGCTCGCTGCTTGAGCGCATCTTGGCCGCGCTACCGCTCGATCGCCGTCCGTTCAGGGGGCGGTGTCGGGGCGGGCGGGAGCCATGGGATCGACGGGGGTGTCGGCCGGGGCGTCCGGCACCATGTTCTTCATGATCAAAGGCAGCTGGGACAGGCCGAAGACGGACGAGGCGATCCACAGCACACCGCGGAAACTGACCCAGACATCGGCGGGATCGACATCGGCGTAGCCCAGCCGGGTGGCGGCCCAGCCCACCAGTGGCTCGGAGCGGATTAGCTCATTGGTCAGGGCCACCGCCGCGAAATACAGGCCATAGCGGACCGTCAGGATGCGCCAGGCCCGGTCATTGATCGGCAGGACCGTGCCCAGCAGGGCCTTGAGCGGCTGTTTGTTCAGAAAGAACCCGCCCAGCAGGGCGATGGCCAGAGAGGCATTCAGCACCGTGACCTTCAGCTTCACGAACAGGTCGTCGTTGAACACCAGCGTCAGGACCCCGAACACCAGGGCGAAGCCGCCGACCAGCAGGGGCATCAGCGCCAGCCGCTTCTCCACCATCAGCCCGACCACGACAGCCACGGCCGAGCCCGCCACCAGCCCCCAGGTGGCGTGCACCAGCGCCTCGTCGCCCGGCAGGCCGCGCGCGCGGAAAAAGATGAAGGTCGCGGCGAAGGCGGCCAGAGCCCCGAAATCCACCAGTTGGCGGATCCAGGTGGGCGGCTTCCACTCGTCCTTGGGCACATCGGTCATGGTTCAGTCCTCGAGCCCCACCAGAGACCGTGAAAACGCGCGAGCGTCGAAGGGTTGCAGATCCTCGATGCCCTCGCCCACGCCGATCAGCTTGATCGGGGCATCGGACGCTTGGGCCACGGGCACCAGAACCCCGCCGCGGGCCGTCCCGTCCAGCTTGGTCATGACCAGGCCGGTGACGAAGGCGGTGCGGCCGAAGATCTGTTCCTGGGCCAGGGCGTTGCGGCCCACGGTCGCGTCCAGCACCAGCAGGGTCTCATGCGGGGCGTCCGGATCGATCTTTTTCAGCACCCGCACGATCTTGAGCAGCTCGTCCATCAGGGCCGACTTGTTCTGCAGCCGGCCGGCGGTGTCGATCAGGACCACGTCGAAGCCCTCGGCCCGGGCTTTCGTATAGGCGTCAAAGGCCAGACCCGCCGGATCGGCCCCGTCGCGGCGGCTTTCGAAATGGGCCCCGGCACGCTCGGCCCAGACCTTGAGCTGTTCACGGGCGGCAGCCCGGAAGGTGTCGCCGGCCACGATCATGACCCGCGCGCCCTGCCCCGTCAGATCGGCGGCGATCTTGCCCAGCGTCGTGGTCTTGCCGGAACCATTGACCCCGACGAACAGGACCACGAACGGCTTGATGCCCCCGCCCACTCCGTCCGGCCCCAGCGGATCGAACGTCGCCTGACGCGGCAGCAGTTCGGCGGCCACGGCCTCGGCCAGGGCCTCCCTGACCTCGCGCGCGTCGGACACCTTGCCGAAACGCAGCTCGCGGAAGCGGGCCACGATCCGGTCGGTGGCGGCCGGCCCCAGATCGCTTTCCAGCAGATGCTCTTCCAGACCCTCCAGAGCGGCTTCGGACAGGGGTTCCTTCACAAAGGCCCCGACCACAGTCTCGGTCATCTGCTGGGACGAGCGCGCCAGCCCCTGGCTGAGCCGCTGGAACCAGCCTGTCTTCGGCGTATCGTTCATCCCGCCCGCTTAACGGAGACCGCGGCCCGCGTCACGCGGGGCGTGTGGGGCGGCGTCGGAAGAACCTAGGGACCGGGCGGGAAGACGTGCGCCTGGCTAATGGCCTGTCGTGTTCCGCGCGGTTGAGCCCGCTGTGTCGCCTTTGGCGAACGGGACCGTGCAGAGCGCCAGCAGCGTCAGGACGGCGATCATCGCCCACGCTTCGTTGATAGCCTGGACCAGAGCCAGCTTCTCGACCAGCGGGGCCAGGGCCTGCGTCGTCGCCGCGTCGACCGGCTGTCCGATGCGACTGACGAAAACAGCAACGGGGATGCCGAGGGCCTCGGCTGTCTCCACGTCGCCGGCCTGAAGGCGCGCGACAATCTCGCGACCAAGGACCGGGGCCCGGCCGTAGATGACGGTGTCGATCAGGGCCAGGCCGATGGCCCCGCCCAGGTTGCGCATCAGATTGAACAGGCCGCTGGCGTCCGGCACCTGGGCCGCCGGCAGATGGCCGAGGGCGAGACGCGTTGGCGGGAGCAGACACAGCATGATCCCCACGCCACGAAGAATCTGGGGCCACAACATCTCGTCAAAGTCGGTCGAGGAGGTCTGGAAGGCGCTGAGACCCAGCCCGATGGCGAACAGGCCAAAGCCGAGGGCGGTCATCAGCCGGGCGTCCATACGGCGCTCCATCACCACGGCCACCGGCGCGGTGGCCAGCTGGGCCAGGCCGGTGACCAGCATGATCGATCCGATCACCAGGGGCCCATGCCCGCGCACAAAGGCCAGGAACACCGGCATCAGATAGACGGAGCCGAACAGGCCGATGCCCAGAACGAAGCTCAGGATACAGCCGATGGCGAAGCTGCGGTTGGACAGCGTCCGCAGTTCGACCACGGGATGGGTGGCCCCCAGCGTCCGGCGTGCGAAGGCCACACCTGAGGCGATCGCCAGGCCCGCGAGACCGATCACCAGCGGTGAGGCCCAGCCGCGCTGCGGCGCCTCCTTCAGCGCGATCTCCAGCGCGGCCAGCGCCAGGGCCATGAGGATGAGCGACACCAGGTCCAGCCGCCGGACCTCGCCCGGGTTTGGCCGTTCGCGCGGCAGCAGCCACACCGCCGCAACCGCGCAGACGACCCCGGGAGCCAGATTGATGAGGAACAGCCAGTGCCAGGAATAGGTCTCGGTGATCCAGCCGCCGACGATCGGACCCACGGTCGGTGCCAGCACCGCCAGCACGCCTGCGACCGTCGTCGCGACGCCCTGGCGATTCTCGGGGAACAACAGGAAGACCGCGGCGAACACCCCCGGGATCAAGGTGCCGCCGGAAAACCCCTGCACGACCCGCCAGAAGATCAGGCTGTTGAAATCCTGGCTGAGCGCGCACCCCAGCGAGGCGAGGCTGAAGACACAGATCGCGACCACGAAAAGCCAGCGCATGGTGAAGGCGCGGGTCAGGAACCCGGTCAGCGGGATCGCGATAACCTCGGCGATGAGATAGGCCGTCTGGACCCAGCTCATCTGGTCGGGGGGCACATCGAGCGCGGCCTGGATGGTCGGCAGGGAGGTGGCCACGACCTGGATGTCGAGGATCGCCATGAACATGCCCACGCACATGACGATGAAGCCCGCCCACAGGCGGATCGGATGGCCGGCAGGGGCGGGCAGGACGCTGGCCGACATCGCAACTTCCCGGATCTTCGAACGAGGACGTCGGGCGGCGCGGACACCCGCACCCCCCTGCGCGATAAGGTCACGCTCGACCGCCGATGGGAACTGCGACACACCGGTGAAGTTTCGAAATTGACCGTCCGGTGCCGGCTTCCAGAGGGAAGCCGGTGCGGCGGCCGGAGTTGCCGATGACCGCGCCCGTCGCCCTGCTGTCCATCGGGACGGCCACCGCCCCCCACGACATGCCACAGACCGAGGTTGCCGCGGTGGCGCGGCGTCTGTTCCAGGAGCGGTTTCCGCAGTTCGACAGGATGGCGAAAGTGTTCGACACCGCCGGGATCCGGCATCGGCAAGCGGTGATGCCGATCGAGTGGTACGTGACGCCCCGCACCTGGCCTGAACGGACGGAGGCCTATGTGGCCGGGGCGGTCGATCTGTTCGCCCGGGCGGCGGAAAGCGCGCTGGCGAACGCCGGCCTGACCGGCCCCGAGGTCGACATCATCGTCACCGTCTCCTCCACGGGAATCGCCACGCCCAGCCTCGAGGTCCGCGCCATGGCGCGTCTGGGGTTCCGCCCGGACGCCGCCCGCATCCCGGTCTTCGGACTCGGCTGTGCCGGTGGGGCCACGGGCCTTGCGCTCGCCAGCCGGATGGCCCGGGCCAGTCCGGGGGCCGTCGTGCTTCTGGTTGCGGTCGAGGTCTGCACCCTGTCGTTTCGCATGGAAGACCTGACCAAGGCCGACATCGTCGCCACCGCCCTGTTCGGCGACGGCGCCGCGGCCTGCGTCCTGCGCTGCGGCGAGGGCGGCTTCGCCCATATCGAGGCCACGGCCGAACACACCTGGCCCGACACGCTCGACATCATGGGCTGGCGGGTCGAGCCCGACGGACTGGGCGTCATCTTCGCCCGCGCCATACCGCCCTTCGCCCGCGAGCATCTGCGTCCCGCCATGGACCGGATTCTCGCGGCCAACGGGGATCGGGTCGAGACCGTCGACCGTTTCATCTGCCACCCCGGCGGCATGAAGGTGATCGACGCCATGGAGGCCGCCCTGTCCATGGATCAGGGTGCGCTGGATCACGAGCGGGCCGTGCTCGCGGAGCACGGCAATATGTCAGCGCCCACCGTGCTGCACGTTCTGGACCGCGCCCGTCACGCCGGCCTGCCGCGACGCTCGGTGGTTACCGCGCTCGGACCCGGGTTCACGGCGAGTACGGTGACCCTGAGCCGCGCCGCATGATCACCTCCATCGTCATCCTCGCCCTCGTGACGGCCCAGCGGCTGGGCGAACTGGTCCTGGCGCGCAGGAACACCGCCCGGCTCATGGCGCAGGGCGGGGTGGAAACCGGTGCCGGCCACTATCCCCTCATCGTGGCGCTCCATGCGGCCTGGCTCGTCGGCCTGTTCGTACTGGCCTGGGATCGTCCGGTGAACTGGGCCTGGATGGCCCTGTTCGTCCTGCTCCAGCTTGGCCGGGTCTGGGTTATCGCCTCGCTCGGCGCGCGCTGGACCACCCGGATCATCACCGTGCCTGGCGAAACCTTGGTCCGGCGCGGGCCCTACCGGTTCGTGTCCCATCCCAACTATCTTGTGGTCGCGGCCGAGATCGCGGTCTTGCCCCTGGCCTTCGGTCTGCCCGCATTCGCCGTGATTTTCTCGGTACTCAATGCGGCCGTTCTCACGATCCGTATCCGGAGCGAGGCGCAGGCTCTCCGCCGGACCTGACGGAGTCCCGGCACCCCCCTAAGCCTCCCCTTCGTGCTCGCCGGGTCCTGGCCGCGTCCCGCTTTGGCGTCCGCGCGCCCGGCCTGCTAGAACGCTCCCGAATTTCGTCCCCGCCGCGACGCCCCGGACTGACCGATGACTGACCGCCCTGACTTTCATTCTGCCCGCACCCACGGCTTCGTGCGGGTCGCAGCGGCGACGCCGGTGGTTCATATTGCCGACCCCGTGGCCAATGCGGGCGAGCACGCTGCCCTGATCCGCCAGGCGGGGGCGCAAGGGTGCGAGCTGATCGTGTTTCCGGAGCTGTCGCTCAGCGCCTATGCCATCGACGACCTGCATCTTCAGACCGCCCTGCTGGACGGGGTGGAGCGCCAGTTGGGCGCGCTGGCCACTGTGGCGGGCGAGGCCGGGGTGGCGGCGGTGGTCGGGGCCCCGATTCGGCACGGCGACCGGCTGGTGAACTGCGCCGTGGTGCTGGCCGGCGGCGAGATCGTCGGCCTGGTGCCCAAGACCTATCTGCCCAACTATCGCGAATACTATGAGAAGCGCTGGTTCTCGCCGGGCGATGACATCCGGGCCGAGACGATTCGTATCGACGGGCGCGACAGCTGGATCGGCACGCGGCTGCTGTTCGAGGCCGACGACCGGCCGGGGTTCGTGGTCGGGGTCGAGATCTGCGAGGACTACTGGGCCCCCCTGCCGCCCTCGACCCGTCAGGCCCTGGCCGGGGCGCGGATCCTGCTGAACCTGTCGGCCTCCAACATCGTCATCGGCAAGGCCGAGGAGCGGGGCCTGCTGTGCGCCAGCCAGTCGGCGCGGGCCATGGCGGCCTATGTGTTCGCCGCATCGGGCTGGGGCGAGAGCACGACCGATCTGGCCTGGGACGGTCAGGCGACCATCCACGAGCTCGGCACCCGGCTGGCGGCGGGCCAGCGGTTCGCGATGGACAGCCATCTGACGATCGCCGACGTCGATGTGGCGCGGATCGGTCAGGAGCGGATGCGCACCGGCACCTTCGCCGACTGCGCCCGGCGCGAGCTGGACGAGGAGGGCTATATCCGCCTGGGATTCAGAACGGGCGAGACGGCAACGCCCGCGCCGCTGATGCGTCCCCTCGACCGCTTCCCCTTCGTGCCGGACGATCCGGCGCGGCTGGACCAGGACTGTTTCGAGGCCTTCAATATCCAGGTCCAGGGCCTGATGCGGCGGATGACGGCGACGAACGGCGAGCGGCTGGTCATCGGCGTGTCCGGCGGGCTGGATTCGACCCAGGCCCTGCTGGTGGCCTGCCGGGCCTTCGACAGGCTGAACCTGCCGCGCAGCCAGATCCTCGGCTACACCATGCCCGGGTTCGCGACCTCGGAAGGGACCAGGTCCAACGCCTGGGCCCTGATGCGGGCGCTGGGGGTGACGGGGGAGGAGATCGACATCCGCCCGGCGGCGGAGCGGATGCTGGCCGACATCGGCCATGCCCATACAGTCCAGGCCCCCGTCCACGATCTGACCTTCGAGAATGTGCAGGCGGGGTTGAGGACCGACTATCTGTTCAGGTTGGCGGGCCAGAACAAGGCGTTCGTGCTGGGCACCGGCGACCTGTCGGAGCTGGCGCTGGGCTGGGCCACCTACGGGGTCGGCGACCATATGAGCCACTACAATGTCAACGGCGGGGTGGCCAAGACGCTGATCCGGCACCTGATCCGCTGGGTCGCCGGGCGGCCCGAGATGGCCGGGGCGGCCGGGGTACTGCAGGCCATTGTGGACACGGAAATCTCGCCGGAACTGGTCCCGGCGGGGGCAGACGGGAAGATCCAGTCGACGGAGGGGACGGTGGGTCCCTATGCGCTGAACGACTTCTTCCTGTTCCACATCACCCGGTTTGGCATGACCCCGTCCAAGGTGGCGTATCTGGCGCATCAGGGCTGGGGGGATGCGTCGCGGGGCCACTGGCCGGCGAACACGCCGGAGGGCGAGCGGATCGAATACGATCTGGCGACGATCAAGATGTGGCTGAGGAAATTCCTCGTGCGCTTCTTCCAGACCAGCCAGTTCAAGCGCTCGGCCCTGCCCAACGGGCCCAAGGTGGTGACCGGCGGCTCCCTGAGCCCGCGCGGCGACTGGCGGGCCCCGTCGGACGGCAATGCGCGGGTCTGGCTGGAGGAGCTTGAGGCGAGCGTGCCGGACGCCTAGAGCGTGGCCATGACCGACGCACCGACCAAAGACTCCAACGGCAATATCCTGTCCGACGGCGACAGCGTGACCCTGATCAAGGACCTGAAGGTCAAGGGGTCGGGCGGGGTGACGCTGAAGCGCGGGACCCTGGTCAAAAACATCCGCCTGACCGACGATACCGACGAGATCGAGGCCAATGTCGACAAGGTGCGCGGCCTGGTGCTGCGGACCGAGTTCGTGCGCAAGGCGTAGGGCAGCGCTCGGGCCGAAAAAAGGAATTTATTCCCCCTCACCCCTTGCGGCGGGTTCGTTCCCGCTCCACTTCACCTCCCGGTCTTTGACAGGTGAAGTAGGGATTCGTCCCCTGCCAGAGGAACAAATTTCCGATAATCTGGCACGGTGACTCATCGGCCCTTCGCCAGGCCTTCGGAAGGAATGCTCTTTTTTCCAGAGTCACCCTGAGTCACCCAATTTCATCGGGGGTGACGCAGGTGCTCGCCGCGCCTCAGGGCAGGTCGCGCAGGAACTCAAAAATGGCGGCGCGGGCCTCGGGCTCGTCCAGCATGGGGGCGTGGCCGACGCCGGGGACCTCGGCATAGTGCATGTCAGGCGCGACCTTGCGCATGCGGGCGGCGATGTCCGGGCCCAGAAGGTCGGAGGTCGCGCCGCGGATCAGCAGGGTCGGGCGCTTCCGGGCCAGCCGGCGGAAATAGGGCCACAGATTGGGGGCGAGGGCCCCGGCCCCGCCGGCGCGGATCGGCACGGCGATGTCGGGATCGTAGTCCGGCACCGGCGAGCCTTCGGTCCCGTCGCGGAAGGTGCGGCGGGCGAAGGCGTCCCAGTCGGCGTCGGTATAGTGGGGGAAGGCGGCACCGTTGATGCGGCGGGCGTGGTCAGCCGCGGCGGCCCAGGTCGGGGTCTCGACCGACTGGCCGGAATAGGCGGCGATTCGGGCCAGGCCCTCGGGCGAGACGACGGGACCGATATCATTGAGGATGGCGGCAGCCACCATCCGGCTCTTCAGGGCGGTGATCGCCATGGTGATCAGCCCGCCCATAGAGGTGCCGAGGAAGACGGCGCGGTCGATGCCGGCGGCCTCCAGCAGGGCCAGCACATCCTTCGCATAGACCGGGGGCTGGTAGGTCATGGGATCGGCGGCGCGGTCCGAGCGGCCCCGGCCACGCATGTCGAGGGCCAGGACCCGGCGGCCACCGCGCGCGATGAGCGGAGCGATGACCTCGAAATCAGCCGAGTTGCGGGTCAGGCCGTGGATGGCGATGACCGGGAGGCGGGCGGGTCCGTCCGCCCCCGGATAGTCGCGGGCGAAAAGGGTGAGGCCGTCCGGACTCGTCCAGCGGCGCTCCGTGAACAGATGGGCTTCGGCCATACGGAGGTCTCCCTGACTGTGGCGCCCCCGCGCCGGGGGTTGAAGCCTAATTCATCGGCCGGTCAATTACGATCAACCGCCGAGCAGGTCGCGGACAAAATGGTCCAGATCACCGCCCTCGAACATGAAGCCCGGCAGTCCGGCGCGCCGCGCCGCCTCCAGATCGGTGGCGCGATCACCGATGAGGAAGGACCGCGCCGGGTCGATCTCGTGCTCGGCCAAGGCGCGCAGGATCATGCCGGGGTTGGGCTTGCGGTCCGGATGGTCGGGGTGAAACCATTTCGGGTCCTCGGCTTCGTCATGGAAGGGGCAGGCATAGACGGCACCGATGCGGGCCCCCCTGGCCGCCAGCCGCTTGACCAGCAGGGCGTTGAAGGCGTGCATCTGGGCCTCGCTGAACAGCCCCCGCGCCACGCCGGACTGGTTGGTCACGATCACCACGAGATAGCCGAGGGCGTTCAGCCGCCGGACCGCCTCGGCGGCCCCGGGGATCAGCACCAGATGGTCTTCCAGATGGGGATAGCCACTGTCGGTGATGAGGACGCCGTCGCGATCCAGGAAGACGGCGGGGACGGCGGTCGGGGCGGCGTTCAAGACAGGGGACTCCGGAGCTGACGGGCCACTGGATAGAAGCGCCCGTTGCACGGCGCAACGCGAAGTGACTCCTGCGGATTTGGCGTTCAGGCCCGACCCGGGTTAGACGGCGGCCTGCCGTTGACCGGCCGCGCCCCCCGCGTATGTCCGCAGCGCCCGGCCCTGTCTCGAGAGAGGTCCCCCGCATGACCATCCCCTTCATCGACCTGCAGGCGCAGCGCCGTCGTCTCGGCGGCAAGATCGAGGCCGCCCTGATGGCCGCTGTGGAGAGCGGGGCCTATGTTATGGGCCCGCCGGTTCGGGAGTTCGAGACCGCGCTGGCGGCCTTCGGCCAAGCGAGACATGCGCTGGGCTGCGCCAATGGCACGGAAGCGCTGGTCCTGCCGCTGATGGCCTGGGGCATCCGCCCGGGCGACGCTGTGTTCGTGCCCAGTTTCACCTTCTGCGCCACGGCCGAGGTCGTGCCCTGGCTGGGGGCGACGCCGGTGTTCATCGATATCGACGCCAAGACCTGCAATATCGATCCTGGCGATCTGGAGGCCGCGATCGAGGCCACGATCGCCGAAGGCAAGTTGCGGCCGAAGGTCGTCATCGCCGTGGACCTGTTCGGCCAGCCGGCCGACTATCCGGCGATCCGGGCGATCTGCGACCGGCACGGGCTGAAGCTGATCGCGGATTCGGCCCAGGGGTTCGGCTGTACGATCCACGGCGACCATCCGCTGAAATGGGCCGACGTGACGACGACCAGCTTCTTTCCGGCCAAGCCGCTGGGTTGCTATGGCGACGGCGGGGCGGTGCTGACCGACGACGACGATCTGGCCCAGGAGATGGACAGCTACCGCGTGCACGGAAAGGCGGTGGCCAAGGATCTGGTGGGGCGCACATTCGAGCACGACACCAAATATCTGAACATGCGGGTCGGCATGAACTCGCGGCTGGACACGGTCCAGGCCGCCGTCCTGATCGAGAAGCTGAAAGTCTTCCCCGACGAGATCGTCTGGCGCAACCGGATCGCCGCCCGGTACAATGCGCTTCTGGCCCCCCACGTCACGGCCGTGCCCTTCTTGCCCGCCGGAAACGTCTCCAACTGGGCCCAGTATACGATCGAGCATCCGGACCGGGACGGTCTGGCGAAACATCTGGCGGCCCAGGGCGTGCCGAGCGCGGTCTATTATCCGATCCCCTGCCATCTGCAGCCGGCCTATGAGCATCATCCGCGTGGGCCGCAGGGCCTGCCCGTGACCGAGGCGAAGAAGGACGTGGTCATCAGCCTGCCGATGCACTCCGATCTCGACGAGGCGACCCAGGACCGGATCGTCGCCGCCGTCGCCAGCTACAGGGCCTGATCCCATGATCCAGACGATCTCCCCGCTGAAGGTCGGCGTCGCCGGCGTCGGCGTCATGGGTCGGAACCACGCGCGCGTCGTCTCAGACATCCGCGAGTTCGACCTGACCACCATATTCGACATGGATGCGGTGACGGCCCAGGGCGTAGCCGAGGTCTATGGCGCGACCGCGGTGACGACGGCGGACGCCTTCGTGGCGGCGAGCCTCGACTGCGCCGTGGTGTCGACCCCCAACCGCACCCATGCAGACCTGTCGGTGGCCCTGCTGGAGCGCGGCGTGCATGTTCTGGTCGAAAAGCCAATCGCCGCCAGCGTGGCCGACGCCCGACGCATGATTGATGCCGCCAGGGCGAACAATCGGGTGCTGATGGTCGGCCAGGTCGAGCGGTTCAATCCGGCCGTCGAGGCGGTCAAGCGCGCCATCGCCGACGAGAAGGTGATCTCCATCCAGATCACCCGGGTTGGACCCTTCCCGCCGCGCATGGGCGAAGTCGGGGTGGTGATCGATCTGGCTGTGCATGACATCGACATTATCCGCCACCTGACGGGCTCGGAGGTCGCCGAGGTGCAACCGCAACTGGCCCGCACGCGTGCAGAGCGCGAGGACACGGCGTTGCTCCAGTTCCGCATGGACAATGGTGTGATCGCCCATATCACCACCAACTGGGTCACCCCCTACAAGGTGCGGACCCTGCAGGTGGCGACCCAGGGCAAGTTCGTCGTCGCCGACCTGATGACCCGGCAGGTGACCGAATATTTTGGCCAGCAACCCGACGGCAGCTACCAGACCCGCGCCGTCAACAGCTGGCCCAGCGAGCCGCTGAAGCGGGAGCTGGAAAGCTTCGCCCACGCCATCCGCACCGGCGAGGCCCCGGCCGTGACGGGCGAGGACGGCCTGCGCAATCTGGAAGTGGCGCTGCGGTGTCTGGGGGAGGGATGAGGCCCGTTTCGGGGGCCTGATCGTCGCAGGGGCGGACGGAGGTGAACTCCGTCGGCTCGATGACGTTGGACCTTCTCCCGATACAGAAAGCCCGCTCCATGGCCTACAGAACCCTGAACCCGTTCACCGAGGAACGCGTCAAGGACTATCCCGAGCACACGGACGCCCAGGTCGAGGCGGCCCTCGCCCGGGCCGACGCCCTGTTCCACTCCGACTGGTCGCAGGGCGATATCGCGCCCAGGCTCAAGGTATTGGGTCGAATGGCCGAGCTGCTGACAGAGCGCTCTGACCTGCTCGCCAGGACGATGGCGACCGAGATGGGCAAGCTGGTCGACCAGGGCGCCGGCGAGATCGAACTGTGCGCGGGGATCGCCCAATATTATGCCGCGAACGCCGCCGGATTCCTGAAGCCCGGCAAGATCGACAGCGATCTGGGCGAGGCCTGGGTTCAGCACCAGCCGATCGGGGTCCTGCTGGCTGTGGAGCCCTGGAACTTCCCGATCTACCAGCTGATCCGCGTGATCGCGCCGGCCATCGCGGTCGGCAATCCTGTGATGTTCAAGCACGCAGGCATCGTGCCCCACTGCGCCGACCTGTTCGAACAGCTGGTGCGGGACGCAGGCGCGCCGGAGGGGGCGGTGACCAACCTCTATGTCTCGTCAGACAAGGTGGCGGAACTGATCGGCGACGACCGGGTCCAGGGGGTGGCCCTGACAGGGTCCGAGGACGCGGGTAGCAAGGTCTCGGCCCGGGCGTCAGAGACGCTGAAGAAATCGACGCTGGAACTGGGGGGCGCGGACGTCTTCGTCGTGCTGGACGACGCGGACATCAAGGCGGCGGCCGAGGTCGGGACGATGGCCCGCCTGGCCAATGCGGGTCAGGTCTGCACAGCGGCCAAGCGTTTCATCCTGCATGAGGCGATCGCCGATGAATTCCTCGCTGCCTTCGAGGCCAACATGACGGCGGCCGTCCTGGGCGATCCGATGGACCCCTCGACGACGCTGGGACCCCTGTCGTCGGAGGACGCCCTGAAAGGGCTGGCCGAACAGGTGGACGCCGCCGTCGCGGCCGGAGCCCGGGTCATCACTGGCGGCAACCGCCCCGATCGTCAGGGCTTCTTCTTCGAACCGACCATCCTGATCGACATCGACCGCGACAACCCGGCCTATTTCCAGGAGTTCTTCGGGCCCGTCGCCATGGTTCACATCGTCAGGGACGATGACGAGGCGGTGCGGATCGCCAACGATTCCCACTACGGCCTCGGTGGCTCGATCTTCGCCGGCGATATCGACCGGGCGCAAAGGCTGGCGACCCGGATCGAGACGGGAATGGTATTTATCAACACCGCCACCACCTCCATGCCTGAACTGCCTTTCGGCGGCGTCAAACGCTCGGGCTTCGGCCGCGAACTGGGCGACGTCGGCATCATGGAGTTTGTGAACAGAAAGCTTGTCGTGGTGTCGTCCGGCGGAGCGGCGCAGACGGTGGGCTAACCCTTCACCATCTGCATCCCGAGCCATTCCGCGATCAGGGCCGGCTTGTCGGCCCCCTCGATCTCGACGGTGAGCTCGTGCTTCAGCAGCCAGCGGCCGCCGCCCTTGTCCTCGGCGGACAGGAGTTTGAAGCGGCCGCGGATGTTCGAGCCCGCGGGCACGGGGGCCAGGAAGCGCAGTTTGTCGAAGCCGTAGTTGACCCCCATGACCACGCCCTCCAGCGGCTTGACGGCATCGTACGACATGGCCGAGGCGAGGCTGAGCGTGAGAAAGCCGTGGGCGATGGTGCCGCCGAAGGGGGTGTGTTTCGCCGCCTCCGGGTCGATGTGGATGAACTGGCGGTCCTCGGTGATGTCGGCGAAAGCGTCGATCCGGTCCTGATCCACGGTGATCCAGCGCGAGACGCCAACCTCCGTGCCGATCAGGGACTGCACGTCGGATAGGTGGGTCATGCGGCGGCTCCTTCCTGGGTCGCCGACACGAGTCGGCCCTCAATGATCATCGCGAACAGGGCGGGGTCGATATTGCCGCCCGACAGGATGACGGCGGTGGTTCGGCCCTGCGTCTCGATCTTGCCGGCGAGGACAGCGGCGAGGGCGGCGGCCCCGCCCGGCTCGACCACCAGTTTCAGAGTCCGGAAGGCGTAGGCGACCGCGTCGGCCGCCTCGCGGTCGCTGATGGTCAGGGCCCCGGACAGGACCCGCTGGTTGATGGGAAAGGTCAGGACGCCCGGGATCGGGGTCTGGAGCGCGTCACAGATGGAGGGCGGTCCGGACGGGTGGCCGGTCCGTTCACCGGCGGCCAAGGAGCGGACCGTGTCGTCATAGTTTTCGGGCTCGACGGCCCAGCTCTGCGTCTGGGGGCTCTGTGCCTCCAGCACCAGATTGATGCCCGCCATCAGCCCGCCGCCGGAGCAGCAGCACAGCAGCTGGTCGATCGGGGCTCCGGCCTGGTCCAGCAGTTCCAGCGCGGTCGTGCCCTGGCCCTCGATGACATATGGATCGTCGAAGGGGGGCACCAGCACACTGCCGCGCTCGCGGGCGACAGCGGCACCAATCTCCTCGCGGCTCTCTTTCCAGCGGTCGTAGAGGCGGACCTCTCCCCCGAAGGCCCTGACGCCCTCGACCTTGATGGCGGGACTGTCGGCCGGCATGACGATGATGGCGCGGGTGCCCATCATGCGGGCAGCGGCGGCGACGCCTTGGGCATGGTTGCCGGACGAGAAGGCGACGACGCCTGAGGCCAGTTCGGCAGGGGTCAGGCGGCTGATTCGGTTATAGGCACCGCGGAACTTGAAGGCTCCTGCCACCTGCAGGGTCTCGGCCTTGAGCAGGACCCTGCCCCCCATACGTTCGTTCAGGGCGGGGCTTTCGATCAGGGGGGTGCGGACCGCAGCCGGGGCGATCTGGCGGGCGGCGTCGAGGACGCCCTCATAGGAAGCGGTACGGTCGGACATGGGACCACTTAACCCGATCGGTCCGGTCCGCGTAAGGTGGCGAAAACCGTGGAAACGCCATGACGACCTGTATTCTCGCCATCGACCAGGGCACGACTTCGACCCGGGCCATCACCTTTGAACTGCGCGAGGATCGGGGCCTGCATCCGGTGGCGGTCAGCCAGATCGCCCTGGCCCAGCATTTCCCGCACTCGGGCTGGGTCGAGCACGACGCGGCCGAGATCTGGGCCGCGACGCTGCAGACCTGTCGCGAGGTGATCGGCAGGGCGGGGGGCGTGGGGCGGTTCGCCGCCGTCGGGATCACCAACCAGCGCGAGACGGCGGTGATCTGGGACGCCGCGACGGGCGAGCCCTTGCACCGGGCCATCGTCTGGCAGGACCGGCGCACGGCGGGGGTGACCGCAGCCCTCGCGGCCGCGGGCCATGAGGCCGCAGTACAGGCCGCGACGGGGTTGATCCTCGACCCCTATTTCTCGGCGACCAAATTCGCCTGGCTTCTGGATACGGTGCCGGAGGGTCGGGCACGGGCGGCACGGGGGGAGGTCCTGTTGGGGACGATCGACTCCTGGCTGGTGTGGAAACTGACCGGAGGCACCCGTCATGTCACCGACGCGACCAATGCCAGTCGGACCTCGCTGATGGATCTGCAGACCCGGGCATGGCGCGAGGACCTGTGCGACCTGTTCCGGGTTCCGATCGCCGCCCTGCCCCGGATCGTCGGCTGCGCCGAACCGCAGGGCGAGACCGATCCGGCCCTGTTCGGGCGGGCCCTGCCGATCACCGGCTCGGCCGGGGACCAGCAGGCGGCGCTGGTGGGTCACGGGGCGCTGAGGCCGGGCGACGCCAAGATCACCTATGGGACGGGGGCGTTTCTGGTCGCCAATGTGGGAGACCGGCCGGTCGCCTCGTCCAGCCGGCTGCTGGGCACGCTGGGGTATCAGGTTGGCGACACGTCAGCCTGGGCGCTGGAGGGCTCGATCTTTTCGGCCGGATCGGCGATCCAGTGGCTGAGGGACGGGGTCGGGATGATCCGCGACAGCCGCGAGTCCGAGGCCTTGGCCCAGACCCTGCCGGACAATGGCGGGGTCTATCTGGTGCCGGGATTCACCGGTCTGGGAGCACCCTGGTGGGAGCCGGACGCACGCGGGGCGGTAATCGGGCTGACGCGCGATACCGGCCCGGCGCATTTCGTGCGTGCCGCGCTGGAAGCGCTGGCCTATCAGACGCGGGACCTGCTCGACGCCTTGGCCCGGGACGGAGCCCCGCCCTTCAGCGTGCTGAAGGTCGACGGGGGCGTCACGGCCAATGCCTTCGCCATGCAGTTCGTGGCCGACATCTGCGAGCTGACGGTCGAGCGGCCGGCGTTTCAGGAGATGACGGCGCTGGGGGCCGCACGACTGGCGGCGCTGGGGGCCGGTCTGATCGAGGATCTGGAACCGCGCGACTCCGAGGCTCCCGCTGTCTGGACCCCGCGCATGGGGCAGGCGGAGCGCGATGCCCTGCTTGAGGGGTGGCGCCGGGCGGTCAAGGCCGCCATTCTGGCCACCGCATGACCGATATCGCCACCGATCCCCAGAGCGCCTTTTCCGGAACCCGGGAGGTTGATCCCCGCCACCGGCTGGACACGGATGCGCTTGACCGCTGGATGGCCGACCATGTCGAGGGCTACGTCGGGCCGCTGACGATCCGCCAGTTCAAGGGCGGCCAGTCCAACCCGACCTATGAGCTGGTCACACCCGGCGCGGCCTATGTGCTCCGCCGCAAGCCGCCCGGTGTGCTGCTGCCGTCTGCGCATGCGGTGGATCGCGAGTTCACGGTCATCTCGGCCCTCTCGGCCCAGGGCTATCCGGTCGCACGGCCCTATGCACTGTGCACGGACGATGGAGTGATCGGCTCCATGTTCTATGTCATGGCCCGCGTCGAGGGTCGGGTCATGTGGGACCTGAAACTGCCAGGGCTGGAGCCGGTCGAACGCCGCGCCATCTACAACGCCCAGGTCGACGCCCTGGCGGCCCTGCACCGGTTCGAGCCGGCTGCCATCGGGCTGGGTGACTACGGCCGGCCGGGAAACTATTTCGGTCGGCAGCTGGGGCGCTGGACCAAACAGTACCGCGCCTCGGAAATCGATCCGGTGCCCGACATGGACCGGTTGATCGCTTTCCTGTCGGAAAGCTTGCCCGCGGATGGCCCGGTCTGCATCGTCCATGGCGATTTCCGCCTCGACAATCTGATCCTGGCACCGAACGCACCGGAAGTGCGCGCGGTGCTGGACTGGGAGCTGTCGACGCTGGGAGATCCGATGGCGGACTTCTCCTATCTGCTGATCGGCTGGGCCATGCCGGCCAGCCTCAGGAACGGCCTTCTGGGTGCCGATCTGGAGGCGCTGGGGATCCCCTCGATCGAGGAGACGGCCGAGCGCTATGCCAGGCAGACCGGCCGGCAGACCCCCCAGAATCTGGACTGGCTGATGGCCTACAACCTGTTCCGGCTGGCGGCCATCTGTCAGGGCATCGCCGGACGGGTGCGCGACGGCACGGCGTCCTCAGCCCATGCCATCCAGACGGCGGCGCAGGTGTCGCCGCTGGCGCAGGCGGCGTGGAGTTATGCGGTCAGGGCGGGCGCCTGACGTTGCCAGTCCGCGCTAGCGGGTGGCGGCCGTCAGGATACGCCGGTCGTCCAGCCCCTGGACCAGGACAACGATCCGGTCTGCAGGATCCGGCTTGGGCGGGAGTTCCAGCAGGACGGGGCGACCGGTCCAGTCGCCCAGCCGCGTCAGGCCCTGGACGACATTGACGTGGCGGACCGACCGGCCGCGATTGTCGCCTCCGGCCACAGCGACGGTCTGGAGGCCGGGCCGGTAGGTCACGGCCCAGACCTCGGCCCCACCGGCAGGTGGCTGGCCAGAACCGACGCCGACCGCGTCGGTTCCCTCCCGGAACTGGATCTGGGGCGGGAAAACGCGGCGGGCCGCCTCCTCCTCCACGGCGTCGTGGATCGCCTCGCCCTCAGCGCCCGAAACCTGGCGGCGACCGTCGATGACGATCTGGGGCGTATAGACGTTCCGCAGTCGCAGGGCGGACTGGTAGTTCCGCTGGCGCTGGGCGAACTCCGGGCGGGCGAAGGTGTCCGGCCAGCCCAGATAGTCCCAGTAGTCCACCGCATAGGTCAGCGCGATGACGCCGGGGTCCTGCGACAGGGATTCGACAACCTGGTTGGCGGCGGGGCAGCCGGAGCAGCCCTGGGCGGTGAACAGTTCGACCACCACCGGCTCGCGCGGGGACGGTGCGTCGCGAGGCGCTGGACGCGCCCCGGCCGGCTGGGCCGTCGAGCCCACGGCACCGACAAAACCTAGGGCGACTGCGCCCGCGAGAATGAAGCCCTTCCGATTCATGGAGGCGACTCCTAGCCGCACCCGCGTTCGGGCGCGCCTCATATTCGCGTGAACCCTAATCCATCAACTGCTGGGCCAGATAGACGTAGTGGCGGGCCCAGCGCCGGGCGTTGGCGACCGGATCGGCATCGTTCGAATGTCCGCCGGACGTTTCCTCGTAATAGAGATGGTCATGGCCCATGTCGGCGAGGCGCGCGGCGAACTTCCGGGCGTGGGCCGGATGGACCCGATCGTCGAGGGTGTTGGTTGTGATGTAGACGCGGGGATAGTCCGTGTCGGGACGCAGTTGCTGATAAGCCGAGTAGCGCGCGATCCAGGCCGCTTCCTCGGGGATGCGCGGATCGCCGTATTCGCCAATCCATGAGGCCCCGGCGGGCAGCTCATGGTAGCGCAGCATGTCGATCAGCGGGCTCTCGATGACCGCGGCATTGATCAGCTCCGGATGCTGGGTCATGACCACAGACGTCAGCACCCCGCCGTTCGACCGGCCATAGATGCCCGTGCGACGGGGCGAGCTGATGCCCCGCCGGTGCAGGTCGGCCGCTACAGCGGCAAAATCGTCGAAGGCCAGCTGGCGGTTCTCGTTCAGCACACTCTGGTGCCACGACGGCCCGAATTCGCCGCCGCCCCGGATATTGGCCTGGACGAAGACGCCGCCGTTCTCAAGCCACAGCTTGCCCATTTCGGGCTTGTAGGCGGGCGGGAAGCTGACCTGGAAACCGCCATAGCCGAACAGGATGGTCGGGGCGGACCCGTCCATGGCGAGGTCGCGCGGACGGGTGACGAAATAGGGGATGGCCGTGCCGTCCGACGAGGTCGCCTCGAACTGCTCTGTCACATGGGTCGAGGCGTCGAACTTGGCCGGGGCCGACCGCAGTTCCGCGGTCGTCGCCGCGTCGACGTCAACGAGGCTGAGGGTCGGCGGCGTCAGGAAACCCTGGGTCGAGACAAACACCTCGCCTCGCGACTTGGAACTGTCGCCAAGACCGACGGCGCTGTTGGCGGGCACGGCGATGTCGGTCGCGCGCCAGTCCGGATTGCGCTCGCCCGCGATGGGGACGTCGAACCGCTTCAACGTCCCGACGACATTGTCCGAAACCACTGCGAGGATGCTGTCGGACATCACCCGCACGGTTTCGATCGACTGGCGCGGCCCCGGGCGGAAAATCACGGCGGGATCGCCATTGGTCGACGACCGATCAGGCTGAGACAACCGGTCGAGGGTGGCGATCACGAGGGCCCCGGCTCCGTAGGCGTCACCGTGCAGGGTCCAGTCCTCATCGAGGGAGAAGACCAGCTGGCGGCCGGTCACCCCATGAACCCCGACCCGCTCCGGCAGGGTCAGCTTGACCGGCTCCCCGTCGACCCAGCGCCAGGTTTCGGCCCGGAAGGTGTCGAGGGGGCGGCGGAACAGCACGGCTTCCACCGCGCCGTCCCTGTCCCGATAGACGGACGGGCTGACCCCGTAGCCGCCGTCGCCGATGGCACCACGGTAAATCTCGGTCGCCTCGGCCAGGGGCTGGCGGCGTTTGAGCGACTTGATGATGAAGGGATAGCCGGATTCCGTCAGCGTGCCGGGCCCGAAATCCGTCGCCACCAGAAGCGTTTCGGTGTCCAGCCAGCTGATGCGGTGTTTGCCTTCGGGCAGCGCAAATCCATCTTGGACAAATCCGCGGGTCGTGGTGTCGAACTCGCGCACGACCACGGCATCCTTGCCGCCGTCGGACAGGCTGATGAGGCAGCGCGTCTCATCCGGAGCCAGACAACTCGCCCCCTTGAACACCCAGTCCCGGCTCTCGGCCCGGGCGAGGGCGTCGATATCCAGCAGGGTCTCCCACTGCGTGTCGGCCGAGCGGTAGGAGTCCAGCGTCGTGCGCCGCCAGATCCCTTTGGGATTGTTCGCGTCCTGCCAGAAATTCCCGATGCGGTCGCCGAGGAAGGACGGGGTCGGAATACGGTCTGTGGCCGTCAGGATCGCCTCGGCCTGCTGGCGAAAGGGCTCGTAGCGCGGGTCCCCGCTCAGGGCCGCCAAGGTGCGTTCATTGGTGGCGGCCACGAAGGCCAGGGCTTCTGCCCCCTGGACCTCCTCAAGGGCCAGATGGTCGTCGGCGGCGCGCACGCCCGCCGGCGACAGGTCGGCGGGCAGATGCGGCGGGGAAGTCTGGGCCAGGGCGGGGGCCGCAAGGACCATCAGGGCCGTGGCCGCCACCAGGGATGGGATACGCATTCGGGGTCAGTCCATCAGCCGGCGGGTCAGATAGGTGTACTCCAGCGCGATGCGCCGGGCGGTTTCGCGCAGGTTCGCCCCCGCCGCGTGGCCCCCGTCGGTGTTCTCATAGAACAGCACGGGATAGCCCAGTTCCTCCAGACGGGCGGCCGCCTTGCGGGCGTGACCCGGGTGGACGCGGTCGTCCTTGGTCGAGGTGTGGATGAAGACCTCGGGATAGGGCTGGTCGGCGCGCAGGTTCTGGTACGGGGAATACTCCGCGATCACGGCGCGCTGTTCGGGGATGCGGGGATCGCCATACTCGCCCATCCAGCTGGCTCCGGCCAGCAGGGTATGGAAGCGCAGCATGTCGAACAGGGGCACCTGGATGACAGCGGCGTTGATGAGGTCCGGGCGCTGGGTCAGCATGGCCCCCATGAACAATCCGCCCTGCGAGCCGCCCATGATCCCCAGCCGCGGCTGGGAGGTGATGCCCCGGGCGATCAGGTCGGCGGCGACGGCCTGGAAGTCCTCATGGGCGCGCTGTCGGTTGGCCTGTTGCGCGGCCTGGTGCCAGCGCGGACCGAACTCGCCGCCGCCCCGGGTGTTGGCGACGACATAGACGCCACCGCGTTCCAACCACAGCTTGCCGGTTGTGGGCGAATAGCCGGGCAGCATCGAAACCTGGAACCCGCCGTAGCCGTAAAGCAGGGTCGGGTTCGACCCGTCCATCGGCATGGCGTCGCTGTGGACCACGAAATAGGGGACCATGGTGCCGTCGGCCGAGCGAGCCTCGAACTGGTCCACCGTCATACCGCCAGCATCGAACTTGGCCGGAAGAGCCTTGAGGGGCTCAACGGTGCCACTGGCGGCATCGGCGAGATAGAGGCTGGAGGGGGTCAGATACCCGGCGGCAGTGACGAAGATGCGGTCGTCCGTGTCACTGGCCGAGCCCACGCCAACGGTCACGTTCTGCGGCAGATCCAGTCGCTGGCGGGCCCAGTCGCCCGACCCTGGCGTGTACACATCCACCCCGCCGCGCACGTTTTCGTAGCGGGCGACGATCAGCCGGTTGCGGGTCGCGCCGATGCCCTCGATCGAGTCGCGTTCACCCGGACGGATGATCAACTGCGCCGGCGCCGCCGGGTCGGCCAGCCAGGTGTCCAGGTCCCAGGCGAACACGTCCCCGGCGGTGAAGGCCTGACCCGAGGGCGCGGTCCAGTCCTGATCAGTGGTCACGACCACCTGGCCCTGGACGAGGGCATTGATACGGCCGCGTTCGGGCAACGCCAGCTTCACGGCCTGACCGTCGACCACCCGCCAGGTCTCGGCGCGGTAGGTGTCGAGCGGTCGATTGATCAGCAGGGCCTGAATCGCGCCGTCGGCATCCCGCAGGATGGTAGGGCTGACGCCGTAGCCGCCATCCGTGGCCGTGCCGCGATAGACCTCGACCGCCTGATCCAGACCCTGACCGCGCTTGAGTATCCTGACGATAAAGGGATAGCCGCTCTCGGTCAGGGTGCCGGGCCCGAAGTCGGTGGCGACCATCAGGGTATCGGCGTCGATCCAGTCGATGCGGTGCTTGCCCTCGGGCAGGCTGAAGCCGCCGTCGACGAAGGTGCGCGTCGTGCTGTCGAATTCGCGCACGACCACGGCGTCCTTGCCCCCGTCCGACAGGGAGACGAGACAGAGCCGCTCGTCCGGCTCAAGGCAGGTCGTGCCCTTGTAGACCCAGTTGGCCTCTTCGGATGCGGCAAGGGCGTCGACGTCGAGAATGGTTTCCCATGCGGGGGCTTCGGTCCGGTAGCTGTCCAAGGTGGTCCGCCGCCAGAGGCCGCGAACATGGGTCCCATCCTGCCAGAAATTGTCGACGGTGCCGTCGCGGTTGAAGCTCGGCATAGCGATGCGGTCACGCGCTTCGACGAGGGCGAGGGCCTCGTCGTGCAGGCCCTGGTAGCGGGGGTCGCCCTGGAGAATGCCGAGGGATCGCGTGTTCTGCGCCTCGACCCAAGCCATGGCCCGCTCGCCCTCGACCTCCTCGAGCCAGATGTAGGGATCGGTCGCATCGGTGGTGGCGAAGCCACCTTCCATGAGGGGAGGATTGGGTGGCGTATGTCCGGGCAGGGTCTGGGCGATGACAGGGGCTCCGAGGAGGGTGGAGGCCAGCAGCGCGGCGAGGCCTGTATGGCGGATCATGAGCGGGTCCTTTGACGTTCGGCGTGCACCTTAGGGACGCGGAGGGGGGCGACAAGGCAGCGACGCCTCATGTTACGGATTTGTCATCGAGCCGGCGTCAGCGGCCCTCGTCCGGGATGCAGAGGGGGTTGCCGCAGGCCTTGCAGTGGACAGCGTCCGGATCATGGAGCTGAAGGCCGCACTGCTCACAGGGATACCGGACCTTGTTGGGTCGAAGCAGGGTCTGGCCGAGGCGCACGAACAGGGTCACGCCCACCAGCATGATGACGATGGAGACGATCCGGCCCCAGACTCCCGGCAGGAGGATGTCGCCGTAGCCGGTGGTGGTCAGGCTGGTGACGGTAAAGTAGAGGGCGTCGACCCAGCCACTGATGCCGTCATAGCGGCCCATGAAACTGGTGTAGACGAAGCCGGTGGCCACGAAGACGAAGGTCACAAGGGCGGTCACCGCCTTGGCTGTGTCCTCGACCCGGGTGTCGTCGTAGCGCCGTCCGATGGTCCGCCAGAAAAACTCGGAGTTCACCAGGGTCCAGAGCCGGATGACCCTCAGGAAGCCCAGGTTGAACAGCCAGGCCGGGAACAGCAGCGTGGCGAGGATGAATAGGTCGACCCAGACGATCGGGCGCTTCAGCCAGTCCCTGATATCGGAATAGGCCAGGGCCCGCGCGAGCAGATCGGCCCCGAGCAGGGCCGCGACCACATAGTCCAGCATGTAGTAGACGAAGCGGTCATCGCGCAGGAGGGGCGCGGCGATGAAGAAGGCGATGATGACCAGATCGACGGCCAGCACCGCGATCCGGAACCTGACCGCCGTCCGCGAGGTGCCGTGATACAGGGCCCGGAGCCGGGCGCGAAGACGAAGGCCGCCATTCGCGGGCCGGTCCGAAGCGTTCATATTCCAGAAATAGTCACTCTGAACCCGAAAGGCCAAGGGGCGCGACCGACGGTCCCGGGCTGCGGGTCCGGGACCGTCGTGCCGGCCATCAGGCCTTGTGGATCGCGGCACCGATCTGGTCGGCGGAGTGTCCGGTCAGGTCCTTGGCGATCTCACCGACGAGTTTCGCAGATAGTTCCTTGTGCCAGTGCTTGCGCAACTCGCCGAGCGTCTTGGGCGCGGCGACGACCAGCAGGTCGTCGAACTTGTTGCCGAGCGCCCATTTGTTCAAAACCTCGGCAACGCCCATGGCGAAGCCGTCCTCGGCCTGGGTGTCATTGTCGGGGTTGGCCTCGCTGGACCGCCGCCCCGGAGAACCGGAGACGCGATCCTCGATTTCGGGATTGGACAGGGCCGTCAGGGCGATGTCGCTATGGCCCGTGTTCTTGAACAGGGCCAGTTTCTCGCCGTCGACGACGGCAACAATCGCGCCATTGGGAAGATTCATCGTCAGGCCTCGTCGTTTGTTCGGGGGACAGGCTAACGGCTGGCAGCGCCGGACGTTGCGTCTTCATCCGGAAGCGGCCTTGGGCGCCGGCTGGCCCCATGCCTATATGGAGGCCATGACTGTCTCCACGCCCTTTGTGAAAATGAACGGGGCCGGCAACGATTTCGTCGTGGTGAATGCGCTGGAGCGCCCCTTTGCCCCTGAGGCGGCGCGGGTTCGGGCCTTGGCCAACCGGAAGACCGGCGAGGGCTTCGATCAGCTGATCGCCATCGAGCCCTCGCCCTCGGCCGACGCCTTCATGCGCGTGTGGAATGCGGACGGCGGCGCGGTCGAGACCTGCGGCAATGCCCTGCGCTGCGTCGGGTGGATGCTGTTGCAGGCCAGCGAGGCCGACAGTGTGGTGATCGATACCCTCGGAGGGCCGGCCACGGCGCGTCGGGCGGGGCCCGACCGGATCACGGTCGACATGGGGCGGCCCCGGCTGGACTGGAGCGAGATCCCCCTGGCCGAAGAGATGGATACCCGCGGCATCGAGCTTCAGGTCGGGCCGATCGACGCGCCGGTAATTCACACCCCGGGGGCCGTCTCCATGGGCAATCCGCATGTGGTTTTCTTCACCGACCGGCAAGACGATGGCTTCGTCACCGGGTCGGGCTCTCTGGTCGAGCATCACCCGCTGTTTCCCCAAGGGGTCAATGTCGGCTTCGCCCACGTGCTGTCCCCCGCAAGAATCCGGCTGCGGGTCTGGGAGCGCGGGGCCGGGCTGACCAGGGCGTGCGGCACCGGGGCCTGCGCGGCGCTCGTGGCGGCCAGCCGGCGCGAGCTGACGGGCCGACGGGCGACCGTGGTCGTGGACGGCGGCGAACTGGAGATCGACTGGGACGAGGGCTCTGGCCACGTCTTCATGACCGGTCCGGTCGAGGTAGAGCGGACCGGCACCCTGACGCTGTGATCCTCGCCCGCCGGGCGTCGGCGGTTGTGGCGGGCCAAGTGCGCCGCTAGGACGGGGAGGCCCGAAGCGCCGAGACTCCCATGCCCCACCAGACCGACAAACAGACTTTCTCCGACCAGGAGGCGCTTGATTTTCACCGCCTGCCCCAGCCGGGCAAGATTTCCATGGCCCCGATCAAGCCCATGGCGACGCAGCGGGACCTGAGCCTGGCCTATTCGCCCGGCGTCGCCGTGCCCGTCCGTGCCATCGCCGCCAATCCGGACCTCGCCTATGACTACACCTCCAAGGGCAATCTGGTCGCGGTCATCTCCAACGGCACAGCGATCCTCGGCCTCGGCAACCTCGGGCACATGGCCTCCAAGCCGGTGATGGAAGGCAAGGCCGTCCTGTTCAAGCGGTTCGCCGACGTCGACAGTTTCGATGTCGAGGTGAAGACTACCGACCCGGACGAGTTCATCACCGTCGTCAAGAATATCGGCGACACCTGGGGCGGCATCAATCTGGAGGACATCAAGTCCCCGGAATGTTTCGTCATCGAGAGCCAGCTGCAGGACCTGCTGGACATTCCGGTCTTCCATGACGACCAGCACGGCACGGCCATCATATCGACCGCCGGACTGATCAATGCCGTCCACATCACCGGTAAAAAGATGGACGAGATCAAGGTTGTACTGGCCGGGGCCGGTGCCGCGGGCCTGTCCTCGATCGGGCTGATGAAGGCCGTGGGCGTGCGGGCCGAGAACACGGTCATCTGCGACCGGGACGGGGTCGTCTACAAGGGCCGCCCTACCGGCATGGACCAATGGAAGGCCGCCCACGCCACCGACACCCCCCTGCGAACCCTCGCCGAGGCCATGGTCGGCGCCGATGTGGTGCTGGGGCTGTCAGCCAAGGGCGCCATTACCAGGGAGATGGTGGCCTCCATGGCACCCAATCCGATCATCTTCGCCATGGCCAATCCCGACCCCGAGATCACCCCGGAAGACGTGCTGTCGGTGCGGTCGGACGCCATCATGGCCACGGGGCGGTCGGACTACGTCAACCAGGTCAACAACGTACTGGGCTTTCCCTACATCTTCCGCGGGGCGCTGGACGTGCGGGCCCGTCGCGTCAATCACGAGATGAAGATCGCCTGCGCCCACGCCCTGGCCCAGCTGGCGCGCGAGGACGTCCCCGACGAGGTGGCCGTGGCCTATCGCGGCCGCAAGCTGAAGTTCGGCCCCGATTACATCATCCCCTCGCCGTTCGACCCGCGCCTGATCTGGTATATCCCGCCGTTCGTGGCCCAGGCGGCCATGGACACGGGCGTGGCCCGGGTGCGCATCGATGACATGGACGCCTATCGCGCCCGCCTGCGCGAACGCGTCGACCCCTCCGCCGCCCTGATGCAGAAGATCAGCGCGGCCGTGCGGGCCGCGCCCAACCGGCGGGTGGTGTTCGCCGAGGGCGAGGAATCGACCGTCATCCGCGCCGCGTGGGCATTCAAACAGGCCGAGCTGGGAACACCGATCTTGCTGGGCCGCGAGGATCTGATCCGCACCAACGCCGCCGAGGCGGGGCTGAGCTTCGACGACATGGGCATCGAAATCGTCAATGCCCGGGTGTCGGAGCGCAACGTCGAATACACCGACTTCCTGTACGAAAAGCTGCAGCGCCGCGGTTATCTCCGCCGCGATGTGCAGCGGATGATCAACCAGGACCGCAACTATTTCGCCGCCGCCATGGTGGCGCGCGGCCAGGCCGACGCCGTGGTCACCGGCGCGACCCGCAACTTCAACATGGTGCTGAAGGAAATCCGGCGCGTGCTGGACGTCAAGGAGAGCCTGATCGGCCTCTCGATCGTTCTGGCCCGGGGCCGCACCCTGTTCGTGGCCGACACCTCGGTGCACGAACTTCCGAACGCCCGGGACCTGGCCGACATCGCGGTCCAGGCGGCCGCGGCGGTGCGCAAGCTGGGCCGAACCCCGCGGGTGGCCTTCCTGTCCTACTCCACCTTCGGCAACCCCCCCGGGGACCGCGGCGACAATGTGCGCGAGGCCATCCGGCTGCTGGACCAGCGCGGCGTTGATTTCGAATATGAGGGCGAGATGCCGCCCGAGCTGGCGCTGGATCCGACCCTGCGGGCCAACTATCCCTTCATGCGGCTGAGCCGCGACGCCAATGTGCTGGTCATGCCGGCGCTGCATTCGGCCTCGATCTCGACCCAGTTGGTCCAGGCCCTGGGTGGGGCGACCGTGATCGGGCCGCTTCTGGTCGGGCTGGAGAAGTCGGTCCAGATCGTGTCGCTGGGGGCCTCCGTGTCCGAAATCATCACCGCCGCCACCTTCGCCGCCTATGAGGACAGCGCCACGGTGGAGTTCGAACCCGAGGACGAGGAGCCCGTTCCGCCCCGGCCCGACCCGTCGGCGGAACGGTCCATGACGGCCGTACCGCCGACGGTTGCCTAGCCCTTCGATCGGTTGAGGGTCGGGTTACGACGGGGAGGACGCCGGTTCCGTTCGGCTGGCCAGCGCCTCGATCTCGCCTTGCCGCCGCGCGACCACGAAGGCCAGAATCACCGCAATGGCCCCGATCACCACAGAATAGGCGAAGAAGCTCGCATAGCCGGCCCCGAGCGAGACCGGGGTCACTCCGGCGATCTCGGCACCCGTCGCGAGCGACCCCTCGGGCAGGCCGGCGAACAGGGGGCGGAACACCGCCGTGAAACCGCCGGCCTCGGCCATGCGCGCCGATCCCTCCACGATCCGTCCGGACTGGGAGGCCAGGATCTTGCCGAAGATGGCGTAGAGCGAGCTGAAGAGGGCGTACTGGGTCGCCGTGAAGCCCGAAGTGGTCAGGCTGGACATGTAGACGATCAGCGCCGTTCCCGCGACGCCAGTGGCGAAGTTGTCGACGGTGATCGAACCATAGAGCGCGGCCATGCTGGGCCCCTGGGTCGCCAGCCAGATGAAGATCAGGTTCGAGAGCGGGCTCGCAAAAACGCCGATGACCATGGTGCGGATGATACCCAGCCGGCTGACCATCCACGCTCCGGCGGCGATCCCCGCCAGGGATGCAACCACGCCATAGACTTTCCGGACCTCTGCGATCTGGGTCAGGGTGAAGCCGAGGTCCTGGTAGAACGGATTCATGATGTTGAGGACGAAGTCCGACAGGCGGTACATGCAGATCAGGGCGAGGATCAGCAGGCCGAGGCCGCCGCCAAACCGCTTGAAGAACTCGGCCAGGGGGTCGCCGTAGGCCCGTCTCAGATAGGTCCCGGGCCGGGTCGGGGCCCCCGGCATCGGCACACAGGCGAGGGCGATCAGGCCCAGTCCCGCAATCACCGCCGGGAACTGGACGAATATGCCGGTTTCGCGCGCCTGCCACATGGCCTGGAAAGCCTCGGCCTGGGCGGCGCTCTGGCCGAACGCGCCCATGGCGAGGTTCAGGAAGGTTGCGTTGCCCGCCAGCCCGGAGCCGGCCAGCAGGGCCCCGAGCAGGATCAGGAACACCCGGCCGGCCCATTCCAGCCCCTCAAGCCACGGCCGCGCCACCATGCCGTCGGTGTAGCGGGTGGGCGGGCGATTGTAGGACTCTCGCGGTGCCAGCAGCGTCGCCCCGACCGCGATCAGCATACAGGCGGCCATGACTGCATAGGACAGGTTCCAGCCGTAGCTGTCGGCGAGGATGAGCGGCAGGGCCCCCGCCACGATCATGGCGATCCGGTAGCCCCACTGATAGGCAGCAGCCATGGTGCCGTAGAAGGCCTCATCCACGGCCTCGATGCGCCAGGCGTCGATGGCGATGTCCTGGGTCGAACCACAGAAGCCCACCAGAACCGCCAGCAACGCCACCTGGCCGAGGTTCAACGCCGGGTCCGACCCGGCGATGCCCCACAGGCCGAGGACGATCAGGACCTGCATAAGCGCCATCCAGGATCGCCGTTGACCCAGCAGGCCGTACAGGCCGGGGATCCTCACCCGGTCGACGATGGGGGCCCAGACGAATTTCAGGGCGTAGGACAGGGTGGCGAGGGCGAACACGCTGATGGTGGACAGGCTGAGTTCCGACTCGCGGAGCCAGGCCGAGAGCGTGTCGAAGATCAGAAAGAACGGCAGACCCGCCGCCGCACCCAGCAGCAGCATCACAAGAACACGGCGATCACGCAGGGATTTGACGAACTCCCAGGTGGTCAGCCGCTTGGCCGTTTCACTCATGTCAGGCGTCTCTCTCGACGCCCCCCGGCGTCCTATGCGGCGGCGACCTTGGCGCGGATGTCGCCGCTCGTCCAGCGGCTGAGCGTACCGCGAAGGGCCTCCGGCTCCAGCGGCTTGACGAGGTGGTCGTCCATCCCGGATTCGAGGCAGGCCCGGCGGTCCTCCGGGAAGGCATTGGCTGTCAGGGCGACGATAGGCGTCCGGTCGCCGCCGGAGCGGATCACCCGGGTGGCGGAGGGGCCGTCCATGCCGGGCATGCGCATGTCCATGAGGACGAGGTCGTAGCGAGCGCGCTTCATCGCTGCGATGGCCTCCTCGCCCGTGGCGGCGGTCTCGACCACACAGCCTTCGCGGCGGAGCAGGGTCTTGGCCAGCAAGGCTCCGACCGGATTGTCCTCGGCCAGGAGGATGCGGGTCCCGGCGAAGCGAACCGGCAGGACCCGGTCATCCTCGGGCGGCAGACCGCGGGGGGCCCCGGCGGCCACTTCACCGGCCGTTGCGGCGGCCTTTACCCGTTCGACGAGCGAAGCGCGACGCAGCGGCTTGATCAGATAGCCGTGGAAGCCGACGGTGCGATAGCGGGCGATCAGCTCGCGCTCGCACGGTTTCAGCAGAACGATCCCGCGACCCGTCGCGGGCAGTTCGGCCATCGGCAGACCCGCGGCCGTCGCCTCGCCGTGATCCACAAGAGTGACCGGGGGGGCCTTGGCGGCGGCCCGGACCGCGCCGCCCGAGGCGACAATCTGCGCCCGCGCCGCCTCACGGACGAAGGCGTCCGGCGAGCGGACGGCGATGGCGATACCTTTCAGCGAACCGGCCCGGCCGGCGGCCCCGGGGGCGACGTCAAAAGCGGCCTCGAACACGAAGCGCGAGCCGCCCGCACCGGCGGCGTCTGGCCGGTCTGAAACCGTCACTGACCCGCCCATGGCCGTCGCCAGCCTGCGCACTACGGCCAGACCGAGTCCGGCCCCGCCGTGACGGGTGGCGTCCGAGGCATCGACGTGGCCGAACTCCTCAAAAATGCGGGCCCGCGCCTCGACCGGTACGCCCGGGCCGGTGTCGTCGATGATGAAGGCCAGAACCGGGCGGGCGTCGAGGCCGCCGCGCCGCTCCACCGCGATCGAGACGCCGCCCGTCTCGGTGAATTTCACCGCATTGCCGGCGAGGTTGAACAGCACCTGCCGCAGCCGTCCATCGTCGGCCAGTACATCGGAAGCATCGGGCGCGACAGACCAGACGATTTCGAGGCCTTTTTCATGCGCCCTCGGGCTGAGCAGTTCGGCGACCCCGCGCACGAGACTTTCCAGATCGACGGGAGCGGGATCAAACTCCAGCTTGCCGGCCTCAAGCCGGGCATAGTCCAGAAGATCGTTGACCAGTCCCAGCAGATGTTCGGCCGACTCCCGCGCAGCCTCGGCATAGGCGCGCTGGGCCCCATCCAGCCGTGTCCGGGTCAACAAGCCCAGCATGCCGATGACGCCGTTCAGCGGCGTGCGCATCTCATGGCTCATCAGCCGCAGGAAGGGATCGGCACCGCCACCCCGGGGGGTGGGCGAAACTGCCTCGGGGGGGGTCTTGCGCAACGCCATGCGGATCTCCGGTCACGGAGAACCATAGCCACACGCGGGTTAAGGACGCTTCAACCGCAGGGCGTTTAACGCAGGACGCGTCCGCAGGGGCCTCAGAAGGCCGGAGTCGCGGCAGGTCCGCCGATCCGGCGATCGAAATCACCCTGGGCCCCGACGGTCGCGCGGCGATAGATCAGGGCCTCGGCGATATGGCGCCGCAGGACGCCTGTCGCGCCCTCCAGATCGGCGATGGTGCGGGCCAGCCGCAGGGTGCGGGTCCAGCCGCGGGCAGTCAGCCCTCCGGCCTCTCCGGCCCGCATCAGCAGGGCACGCCCGGGCTCATCGGGTGTGGCGAACCGCTCCAGCACCTCGCCCGAGGCCCGGGCATTGAGGGCCTGGGCCGGATCGAGCCCGGCCTCGCGGACCCGCGCCTCCTGCATCGCACGGGCCACGGCAACCCGGGCCGCCGCCTCAGTCGTCCCCTCTGCGGGCGACGGCAGGGCCATGTCGGCGGCCGTGACCGGCGGGGTCTCCACCGTCAGGTCGATACGATCGAACATCGGCCCGGAGATGCGGTTCTGGTAGTCGCGCTGGCAGCGGGGAGCCTTGCCGCACGCCCCCTTGCCCGCCCCGCCGAGGCCGCAGCGGCAGGGATTCATGGCCGCCACCAGCTGGAAGCGCGCGGGATAGCGGACATGGGCATTGGCCCGCGCAACCACGATCTCGCCCGTTTCCAGCGGGGCGCGGAGGCTGTCCAGGGCCTGGGCCGAGTATTCCGGCAGTTCGTCCAGAAACAGCACGCCATTGTGGGCAAGCGAGGCCTCACCCGGTTTGGCGCGCAGGCCGCCGCCGGTCAGGGCCGCCATGGAGGCGGAATGGTGGGGGCTGCGGAAGGGCCGGTCGCGGGTCAGCGCCCCGCGCTCGATCAGGCCGGCGACCGACCAGACCATGGAGGTCTCCAGCAGTTCCTGCGGCGTCAGCGGCGGCAGCAGGCCCGGCAGACGCTGGGCCATCATCGACTTGCCCGAGCCGGGCGGGCCGACGAACAGCAGGTTGTGGCCCCCGGCGGCGGCGACCTCCAGCGCCCGTTTGGCGCTTTCCTGACCCTTGACCTCGCGGAGGTCCGGGACGGTGCCGCCTGTGCGGACGGGTCCCGGATCGGGTGGGCGCAGCACAGTCGTACCCTTGAAATGATTGATCAGGCCGATCAGCGAACGCGGGGCGAGGATGCGGACATCCCCGGCCCAGGCCGCTTCCGGGCCGTTGGCCTCGGGGCAGATCAGGCCCAGCCCCATGGCCGAGACGGCGACGGCCGCCGGCAGGGTTCCGCCCACCGGCTGGATGCGGCCGTCCAGCCCCAGTTCGCCCAGCGCCGCCCAGCCCTCCAGCGCATCCGGCTGGATCACCCCCAGCGCCGCCAGCAGAGCGAGGGCGATGGGCAGGTCAAAATGGCTGCCCTCCTTGGGCAGGTCGGCGGGGGCGAGGTTGGCGATAATGCGGCGAGCGGGCAGGGCAAGGCCAATGCCGGCAAAAGCCCCGCGCACCCGTTCGCGGCTTTCGGCCACCGCCTTGTCCGGCAGGCCCACAATACTGAAGACAGTCGGGCCGTCGGTGCCGACCAGCTGAACCTCGGCGCTGACGCGCCGCGCCTCGACCCCTTCGAACGCCACCGTCTCGATGCTGGCCAGCATGGGTCCGCTCCCGCCCTAAGGGAACGAACCATGAACGTCGGGCGTCCGAATTGCAAGACCTGCGTTATGCGTGGGGTGCGCGTTTCGTCTCGATCGCGTCCCACAGGATCGCTGCCGCATCGACGCCGGTGAAGGCCTTGAGTTGCACGGCCCCGGTCGGAGAGGTGACATTGATCTCGGTCAGATAGTCGCCGATCACGTCGATGCCGACGAACAGCAAGCCTCGCGCCCTCAGCTCCGGCCCGATGATGGCGCAAATCTCCAGATCCCGGGCCGTCATGCCGACGGGAGCCGCCGTGCCGCCAACCCTGAGGTTGGAGCGGACCTGACCCTCGGCCGGGACGCGGTTGATGGCCCCGACCGGCTCGCCGTCGATCAGGATGATGCGCTTGTCGCCCTTTGAGACGGCGGGGATGAATTTCTGGATCACCAGTGGGTCGCGCGAGCCGCTCATGTGGATCTCGATCAGGGCCTCCAGATTCGGGTCCCCGGCCTTCAGCCGGACGACACCCGAGCCCGCGGCCCCGTGCAGGGGTTTCAGCACCACATCCCCGTGACGGTCGTGGAAATCGACCAGGGCGATCGGGTCGGAACTGATAAGGGTCGGTGGCTGCACGCCCTCGAACCGGGTGGCGAACAGTTTCTCGGGGGCCGAGCGGACCTCGGCGGGGTCGTTGACCACGAGGGTGCGGGGATGGACTGTCTCCAGCAGATAGGTGGCGGTGACATAGGCCATGTCGAAGGGGGGGTCCTGCCGCATCAGGATCACGTCGATGTCTCGGCCGAGGTCCAGCCGCACCTCCTCGCCAAACGTCACATGGTCGCCAACGACCGGGCGCAGGGTGACGGGCCGGGCTCGGCAGGACAGGGTTCCCTCCTCCAGCGCCAGAGTGCGGAAGTCGTGGACCCACAGCTTGTGGCCGCGGGCCTGGGCTTCCAGCGCCAGAAAGAAGGTGGTGTCGGAGCTGATGTCGACCCGTTCGACGGGGTCCATCTGGATGGCGACCTTGAGCATGAACGGTTCCGCAAGCGTGGAGGAGGGTGGAACCGGTAATGGGCGGGGGCCGCCGGTGCCGCAAGTGCGGGGACCCAGATGACAGGTCCGGAGCCCTAGTTCAGCTGCATCCGCAACCGGTCCGAGGCGACGGGGCTGAGGGGGTGATCCTGACCGGCAACCATGCGGGCGCGGGTGAGGGCGGCGAGGGCCCCGGTCAGGGCTCCCTGTTTTTCACGCGCAGCGGCGACGTCCAGCCATGGCCGGTGGTCCTCGGGATCCAGCAGGGCGCGGCGGACAGCCGACCGTTCGGCGCAGGGAAAATCGCCGGCCCGGATGGCGCGACTGAACAGGACGTTCTGAAGCCGGATCAGGGCGTGACGGTCCGACACCGGCGCCATCAGCACGTCCAGCCGGTCGGCCACATGCGGGGTCAGTCCGGCCAGCAACGCTCTACGGGTCAGCTCCGAAGGCATGACCACGCGACCATGGCTGAACGGATCAAGGGCGACCGGCCCCCCCGGGGTTTCCACCCGCAGCAAGAAATGGTTCGGAAAATCGACACCGCTGGCGCTGACGCCGCAGCGGCGGGCGGCATCGAGGTAGAAGACTGCCAGCGCTGCCGACAGCCCGCGCCGACGCTCGGCAACCTCGATTATGTCGGTGTTGGCCGCCGCCTCATGGGTCAGAAGATCCCCGTTCAGCCGGAAGTCAGAAGCCATGGTCTCGGCAAGAGCGTCGTCAGGGCTCTCTTCGCGCATCCGCTCGCCCAGCCGTTCGGCGGCCGCGGCCGCCAGCCGCCGCGCCGGGGCCACGTCGCGCAGGGGAAAATCGTGGATGGCACAGGCGATCGCCGCTTCCAGCAGCGGAAACGCATCGTCATCCGCCTGTCCGGCCTGTTCCAGTACGGTTTCGGCCTCCTCGCGCGTCACCGTGACGTCCCCCGACGACCGGACCCCGACCGTTGCGGGGACCTACAGACCGCGACGATGACGCGGAAACCGTCCGGGGGCCAGCGCCACCGTGTCGATCCGCAACCGAAGACCCGCGAGACCGGGTCTTTGACGCAACAGTGCAGCTCCCGCTGCGCGCAGCCGTTCGCGCTGATCCGCGTCGATCGCGGAGAGGGCGGCAGCCAGGGTGGCGCGGCGTTTGACCTCGACCACGATGAGCATCGGACCTCGCCGGGCGAGGATGTCGATCTCCACCCCCCGGGTCTTCAACCGGAAGCCCAGCAGCTGATAGCCCTTGAGCATAAGCCAGGCCGCAGCGACCCATTCGGCTCCGTGACCCTCGCGAAACGCCCGTCCGCCCAGCGCCCGCCGCCACGGCGCCTTGACCCCGGCCGGCCGGGCCGGCGCACGAAGGCGCGGCCGCTTCATCCCCGGCCCTGAAGCTCCAGGGCGCGGCGGTAGAGCGCCTTGCGCGGCAGATCGAGGGCGCGCGAGACCTCCGACGCCGCCTCGCCGGGGGCCAGCCGCTGCAAGGCCTCGCCCAGCGCCGCATCGGCATCGGCGGCACTGGCGGTTTCCGTCTCACCCGGGCCGATGACCACGACAATCTCGCCTTTCGGACCGTCCAGCCGTGGGTCGGTTGCGAGCGCGGGCAGGTCGCCCCGGACGCAGGTCTCATACAGTTTGGTCAGTTCGCGACACACGGCGGCGGGGCGCGGCCCGAGAACCGCGGCCATGTCGGTCAGGCTGGCCCGCAGGCGCGGCCCGCTTTCGAAGAAAACCAGCGTCTGGCGGGCGGCCTTCAGCTCGGTCAGGGTGGTGGTACGGGCCGCCGATTTTGGCGGCAGGAAGCCGGCGAACAGAACCCGATCGACGGGCAGGCCCGCAAGGACCACCGCCGCCAGCAGGCTGGACGCCCCCGGAATCGGATGCACCGGCAGGCCTGCGGCGATCACCGCCCGGGCGACGACAAAGCCGGGATCAGACACCATGGGCGTTCCGGCATCGGACACCAGGGCCACAACCCCGCCGTCGGCGATGCGGGCAATGGCCAGCTCCGCGGCATGGGCGGAGGCGTGGTCATCACACCGCTCCAGCCGGGCCTTCAGCCCGTAGGCGGACAGAAGCTTGGCCGACACACGCGTGTCCTCGGCGAGGACCAGATCGGCGGCAGCCAGGACGTCAAGCGCGCGGAGCGTGATGTCGCGCAGGTTTCCGATCGGGGTCGAGACCAGATAGAGGCCCGCCGACACCGGCCGGGGCAGTGGGGCCGTGGGCGGGAAAGGGCCGGGTTCCGTCATGGTGCGACCGTGCCACAATCGCCCGTCCGGGCGAAGGGCAGACAGAGCTCGCTCACGTCAGGAGGACCTTCAGAACCGTATCGAGAAGCGGCCGCCCGGTGCGGGTCGCGGCGATCCGGTCCCCGATGGCGACGAGGAAGCCGTCCTGCAGGAGGCCGGCCAGCGGGTCCGCGCCCGGGGTCAGGCCAAGGCCGTCAAGTACCACCAGGGGGACACCCTCCGTCGTCCGCAGCCCCAGCAGCAGCCGTTCCTCGGCCGCGCCGCGTGGGTCGAGCCGCTCCCGTTCGGACCAGGGCGTGCCAGCGGCAACGCCCGCGACATAGTCGGCGATGCGCCGATGGGCCACCGCGGCGGTGCGGACCCCGCCAAGCGTCAGCCGCCCGTGGGCTCCGGGTCCGACCCCGACATAGTCACCGCCGCGCCAGACATGCAGATTGTGGGCCGAGCGGGCCGCATCGCCCCGCGCATGATTGGAAATCTCATAGGCCTCGAATCCCGCCGTCTCGAGGACATCTTGGGTCGCGTCATAGAGATCCGCGGCCGTGTCCTCATCCGGGGGCGCCAGGCCACCCCGGGCCACGGCCCGTTCGAACGCCGTGCCGGGCGCGATGGTCAACTGGTATGGAGAGATGTGCTCGAATCCGAGTCCGACGGCGTCCTCAAGGGCAGCGCGCCAACCGGCCACCGTCTGTCCCGGCAGGGCATGGATCAGATCGATCGACAGCCGCTCGAACACCGCGCCCGCCATGGCGATGGCCCGACGGGCCTCTGCAGCGGAATGGTTGCGGCCGAGCAGGGCGAGGTCAGCGTCGTCCAGCGACTGGACGCCCAGCGACAGGCGGTTCACGCCGGCCGCCTTCAGGGCAGCGAAATGAGCCGCCTCCGCATCGGTGGGGTTGGCCTCCAGCGTGATCTCGACGTGTCCGGCGGGGGTCGGGAAAAGGGCGCGTGTCCGGTCAATCACCTGCGCCACATCGGCGGGAGGCATCAGCGAGGGCGTGCCCCCGCCGAAAAAGATCGACGCCAGCGGCCGGTCGCCCAGCAGCCTGGCCTGGACCTCGAGGTCAGACAGGATGGCGCCGGTCAGAACCGCCTGGTCGTCGCGGCGACCGCGGTCGCGCACGACGTTGAAGTCGCAGTAGGGGCAGATGCGGGCGCAGTAAGGCCAATGCACATAGACGGCGATCGCATCGCCGGGGTCAGTCAATGAGGGCCGCCTTCAGCTTCGCAAACGCCCGGCTTCGGTGGCTGAGACTATCCTTGAGCCCCGGGTCCATCTCGCCGAACGTGAGGCTGTGTCCCTCCGGGATAAAGATCGGATCATAGCCAAAGCCACGGTCGCCACGGGGCGGGAAGCTCACCACGCCGTCGACCCGGCCCTCCACGACCACGCAGGGCCCGTCGGGCCAAGCCACGGCGAGGGCCGAGGTGAACCAGGCGGACCGGTCCCTCGCGCCCTGTTCCTCCAGCCGGGTTTCGATCTTGGCCATGGCGGCGTTGAAATCCCGGTCCGGCCCGCCCCAGCGCGCGGAGAAGATCCCCGGAGCCCCGTCCAGCGCGGTGACCGACAGGCCGGAATCGTCTGCGAGCGACACCTCGCCCGAGAACTGGGCCGCATGGCGCGCCTTCAACATCGCATTGCCGACGAAAGTCGTCTCGGTTTCGGCCGGCTCGGGCAGATTCAGCTCACCGGCGGTAACGACGGTGTAATGTCCATTCAGCAGGACATCGATTTCGCGCGCCTTGCCCGCATTATGAGTCGCCGCCACCAGCCGCATGCCTCTGATAAATCTCAACTTCATCCGCGATCACGCCCTTGAAACATTTCATTGCCTAAGTTTAATATCGTTAAACGATATGTAACGTGACGAACCGGCTGGCACGTCATATCTATGTTCTCAAGAACGGCAGCCACAACGTTCCCCGGATTGGTCGATACCAAGCAATCTGAACCCCGTGGTGACAAAAGCGGGCATAAATGACCCGCTTCAGGATCGAGAGAAGAACGATGGACACGATGAAGGTCTCGCTGATGATGGACAAGATCGGCGTGGTGCTGGTCAACGCCGCACTGCTGGCTGCGCTGCCGACCGCGCTGGTCGCCATCCTGGTTCAAGCATTCTAGAAACGGGTGCCCATGCCCGGGAAGACGCCGCTCACCCCGGGTGACGACTTCCGCCCTGTTGACCCCGCGTCACTCCAACCTGAAGGCCGACTGGGTCCGAAGACGGGTGACATCCGGGACAAAGAGAGGTTTTGCTGCTTGACGAAGATCGCGATGTATAGAGCCGTGTCGGGGTTCGCCGGACCCCGCGCGGCCATCGCGGCCTGATCCACCCCCGGCACGAGCCCGCCATGCCCGCCAACCGGCCTGAACTGCGCCTGCCGAGGATGCCCCGCAGCCTTCGCGCGCCGTTCCGAACCTTGGGGCCCGGCTCGGTGTCGAGTCTTCTGAAAATCGCCCTGGACGTCGCCTACGTCCTGCTGATGATCATCACCGCGGTGCTTCTTCTGGTCTTCCTCGCCTCGATTTTCATCCCCCTCGCCAATCTGAACATCACGGTCTCCAACGACGAGGGAGGTCTCCAGCAGCCCCTGACGCGACCCCTGCTGCTCTTTGGGGTCGGCGCGCTGGCAGCCTATTTCGGCGGCTTTCTGCTGATCCTGCGGAACCTGAGAATGATCTTTCGAACCCTGACGCTGGGAGATCCCTTCCGGCCGGAGAATGTCCGCCGCCTGCGGCAGATCGGCCTGATCCTCGCGGTTGTGACGGGCGGCGTCTGGTTCGCCCAAGGGCTGGTGGCGGCGCGGCTGGCACCGGGGGTCATGGATACCCAGGGCGCGGGCGAACTGCTGACCCCGATATTCTCCGTCCTGGTCGTTTTCGTTCTGGCGGAAGTCTTCCGCGAAGGGGCCCGCCTGCGCCGCGATTCCGAGCTGACGATATGACAGACCGCCCCTCGATCTGTCATAGCCGCGCCCAAACAGCGAACAATCGCGCGATCCGGACCCCCTGATGGCTATCCGCGTCCAGCTGGACAAAATCCTGGTCGAACGGCGCATGTCGCTGACGGAGCTGGCCGACCGGGTCGGCGTGACCCTCGCCAATCTTTCGATTCTCAAAACCGGCAAGGCGCGCGCCGTCCGGTTTTCGACACTGTACGCCCTGTGCCGCGAACTGGACTGCCAGCCGGGTGACCTGCTGGTCTATGAGCCCGGCCCGCCGGAGCCGGACGCCGACGGCGAAGACAGCTGAGATGGGCGACGGTCGCCGTCCGCCGTCCGGGTCAAGGCCCCCCCTCCTCACCCCGGAGGATCATCGCATCTGGGCCCGGGTGTCGGGTTCGGTGACGCCTCCGAAGACCCGCAAGGCCCTGCGGATCACGCCCGGTGCCGTTCTGCCGGAGGACCCGAGGCCCGTGGTGTCCCTGAAGGCCGCACCGCGCCCCCCCTCACCTGTGAAATCGAAGACCAGGGCTGCGACGCGGGCCGCAGGGCCCGGAGCCTCACGCACGCCCGCGCAGAGCCACGCCCACGCCGCGCCGGAGGAACTGGAGCCCCGGCGTCAGCGGCGGCTGTCCCGCGAACGCGACCCGATCGAGGCGTCGATCGACCTGCATGGCTTTGGCCGGTTCGAGGCCGAGGATCAGCTCCGCGCCTTTCTCGCCGGCGCTCAGGCGCGCGGTCTGCGCGCGGTGCTTGTGGTGACGGGACAGGGGCGGCGCGGCGGTGGCGTCATCCGCGCCTCGATCCATGAATGGCTGCAGGGTCACGCGCTGCGGGGCGTGGTGTCCGGCTTCGCCATGGCCCACCGCCGGCACGGCGGCGACGGGGCCATCTACGTCACCCTGAGGAGACGCTAGGTCAGGGCGAGACCGTGCTGCTTCGCCAGCGCCTCCAGCTTCACCATCGGCCGCGGGCCCCAGTGGGCGATGACTTCCGACGCCGCCAGCGAGCCCAGCTTGCCGGACTGTTGCAGCGTCAGGCCGCGGGCGAGGCCCAGCAGAAAGCCGGCGGCATACTGGTCACCAGCCCCGGTCGTGTCGACGACCTTGTCGACCGGCACGGCGGCGACCGGGACACGCTGGTCGCCGGAGACAATCACCGAGCCGTGCTCGCCGCGCGTGATGGCGGCGGTTTCGACCAGCGCTGCCAGTTTCGTGGCGGCCAGGTCAAAATCGTCGGCCTCGAAGAGGGCACCCAGCTCGCCCTCATTGGCCAGGACGATGTCGGCCGAGGCTTCGATAAAGGCGAGGAGTTCGGCGCGCCAGCGGGCGACGACGAAGGTGTCCGACAGGGTGATGGCGACCTTGCGACCGGCCGCATGGGCCGCCGCGGCCGCGGCTTCAAAGGCCGCGCGGGCCGGAGCCGGATCGAACAGATAGCCTTCCAGATAGACGATGGCGCTGTCACCGATCAGGGCGGCATCGATATCGTCGACGCCCAGTTGGTTGGCCGCACCAAGGAAGGTGCTCATGGTGCGCTGGCCGTCGGGGGTGACATTGATCAGGCAGCGGCCGGTTCCGGCCCCGCCTTCCAGCACCGGCGTGTCGAAATGGACGCCCGCCGCGCGAATGTCGTGGCTGAAAACCTCGCCGAGGGTGTCGGGCGCGACCTTGCCGACATAGGCGGCCCGGCCGCCGAAGCTGCCGACGCCGGCGACGGTATTGCCCGCCGATCCGCCCGAGGCCTCGACGCCCGGTGCCATGGCCGCATAGAGCGCCGCGCTCTGGGCCTCGTCGACCAGCGACATCGACCCTGGAGTCAGGGCCTGGGCGGTCAGAAAGGCATCGTCGCAAGGCGAGAGGACATCGACGATCGCATTGCCGACGGCGCAGACATCATAGGTGGGGGCGTTCTGGGTCATGCGCGCCCCTTAACGGGCGGGCCCGGCGCGCGCCAGCCCCGCTTTACCCCTGTCCGCGAAAACATATAAGGCGATCCTTATGTATTCGAGGCTTCCATGACCCCCATCGCCATCCTGACTCCGGCCGCGGAAGACCCAGCCTACCGCAGCCACTGGCCGATGGTGCTTGACCGGCTGTCGGCCGCGCTGGCGCTGGAAGGCGTCACAGCCGTTCCAACAGCGTGGACGGATCACATCGAGGACGCGTCGGGCCTCACCGCCTGGCCGCTGGTGCTGGGCGTGCTGACGTGGGGCTATTACGCGCGTCACGCCGACTGGCTTGAGGCGACCCGTCTCTGGGGCGAGGCGGGGGTGCGGATCGCCAACCCCGCCGGGGTGCTGGGCTGGAATTCGGACAAGGCCTATCTGCGTCGCCTCGAGACCGCGGGCATCACGATTCCGCCCACCCTCTGGAGCGACTCGGTCACGCCGGACCAGGTTGAGGCGGCCTTTGACCGGTTCGCCACAGACACCCTGATCGTCAAGCCGACGGTGTCGGGCGGGGCGTGGAAGACCAGCCGCCTCGCGCGCGGGGACGTCCTGACCGACGCGCCGGTTGGTGCCGCCATGATCCAGCCCTTCCTGCCGGAACTGGTGTCGGGAGGGGAACTGTCGCTGCTGTTCTTCGGCGGCCGGTTCAGCCATGCGGTCCTCAAGCGTGCGCAGGCCGGCGATTTCCGGATCCAGGTGCAATATGGCGGACGCTATTCCCTTGTGCCCGACCCGCCCGCGGCCGCCATTGCCCTGGCCGAACAGGTGCTGGCGGCCATCGCAGAGCCGCTGCTCTATGCCCGCATCGATATGGTGGAGGGCGCGGACGGCCGATGGCTGCTGATGGAGGCCGAGCTGATCGAGCCGGACTTCTATCTGGCCCAGGCCCCCGACGGCGGCCGGATGTTCGCTGCAGCCGTCCGGGCCCGGCTGGAGTCTGGACCGGGCAACGCCTGAGCCCCGGCGTGTGCGACGCACGGTCGCCGGGCGAAACCCCGGGGGTCAAGGCAGGTTAGACCCTCATGAAACGCAGACATTTTCTCGGGGCCGGACTTGGCGCGGCCGTGCTTGGCGGCCCCCTCTCCGCCTGTGGCGAAGCCGGAACGCCGCTGGCTCCGCAGGCGATCGCGCCCACACGGGGGCTTTACCCCGACCTCGCCGCACAGGCCGTCGCTGCGGCGCGCGGCCTGCCCAAGCTGCACACCCTGATCGTCGCCCGCGACGGCGAGGCCCTGATCGAGGAACGCCTCCGTGGCCCGGATCTCGACACCCCGGTGAATATCAAGTCCGCCTCCAAATCGGTGCTCGCCGCCGTCGTCGGGGCCGCCATCGGGACGGGGATTCTGACCGGCCCCGACCAGCCGGTTGCCCCCTTCCTGTCGGATCGCTTCCCGGCGTCGCCGGATCCCAGACTGCAGGCCCTGACGCTCGGCCACCTGCTGTCGATGCGGGCGGGTCTCGCCTCGACCTCAGGCGGCAACTACGGGGCCTGGGTGTCGAGTTCGAACTGGGTGCGTTATGTGCTGGCCCAGCCCTTCGAGACCGATCCTGGCGGGACGCTGATCTATTCGACCGGGACCTCGCACCTGACCTCGGCGGTGCTGACCGCGGCATCAGGGCAATCGACCCTTGCCCTGACACGCGCGCTGCTGGGCCGCCCCATGGGTATCACCGTGCCGTCATGGCTGGCCGATCCGCAGGGGATTTATTTCGGCGGCAATGAGATGCGGCTGTCACCCCGCGCCCTGCTGGCGTTCGGCGAGCTGTATCGCAACGACGGTCTGTCGAACGGCGCGCGGGTGCTGCCCGAGGGCTGGGTCCAGACCTCGTGGGAGCCGCGCGGGAATTCGCGTTTCACCGGGGACGGGCACGGCTATGGATGGTGGGTTCGCGAGGCGCGGGGCCATGACGTGTTCTACGCCTGGGGCTATGGCGGCCAGATGGTGTTCGTCGTTCCCGATCTGAACCTGACGGTGGTTATGACCTCGGACCCGGCACCCGTCGGCGCGCGCGACGATCACGTCCAGCGTCTGCACGCGCTTCTGGCCGACGGCTTCATTCCCGCCGCCGAGCGCGGAGCCTAGACCGCCGCCATCAGCCCGCGCGACGGGCAGAGGTCGGAGATCAGACAGCGGGGGCAATCCGGTTTCCGCGCCGTACAGGTGTAGCGGCCGTGCAGGATCAACCAGTGATGCGCCTTGGGCAGGAAGGCCTCGGGGACGACCGCATGCAGCTGATCCTCCACCTTGTCGGCGGTTGGGGCGTTGGCAAGGCCCAGCCGGTGGGAGACGCGAAACACATGGGTGTCCACGGCGATGGCCGGCTCGATCCCCAGCTCGTTCAGCACCACGCTGGCGGTCTTTCGCCCCACGCCGGGCAGGGCCTGAAGGTCCGCGCGGTTCAGCGGCGTGACCCCGCCATGCTGCTCGAGGATGATCCGGCTGAGGGCGATGACGTTCTTCGCCTTGTTCCGGTACAGGCCGATGGAGGCGATATAGGGGATCAACCCCGCCTCGCCGAGCGCCAGCATCCGCTCCGGCGTATCGGCAACGGCGAACAGCTTTTCGGTCGCCTTGTTGACCGAAACGTCGGTCGCCTGGGCCGACAGGGCGACGGCAACGACGAGGGTGTAGGCGTCGTGGAAGCCCAGCTCGGTGCGCGGCTCCGGCATCACCGCGGACAGGCGGGTGAAGATGGCTTCGACCCGGTCCGCGTCAGGTGGCCAGGCGAGAACCGGGATCGGTGCGCCGGTCATGATACTGCCGGCCTTTCGGGCGGGGGGGGCAGCCGGCACCGGCGTCTTCGCCCGGGTCATCTGGCCGCTGTCTTCTCGACGGGCGAAGACAGCCGGGGATCGACGCCGAGCGCCGTCATGGCCTCCAGTGCCGCCCGCTCGCCCTCTTGCCATGCGCCGTGGGCCGTGCCGAAAGCGTTACGGGAGGTCGCCTCGCCGGCAATGAAGATCCGATCCTCGACCGACCGGGCCAGCCGCGCCCGGGCACCGGTCTCGGGATCGCCCTGTCCGGGCAGGGCGTGCGAATAGGCCCCGAGCGAGAAGGGATCGGCCCCCCACATCGAGGTGGCCAGGGGCTGGAGCCGCCGCCGCATGGCCGAGCCGAGCAGGTCCACCAGCTCGGTCACGGCGAAATCGAGGATCGCCGCCTCCCCCTCGCCTTCCAGTCCCCGGGCCAGGTCGCCGCCGAAATAAACTTCGGTCATCGGACGGCCGAAGGGGCGCAGGTGGTAGCCGCCGGTCTGGGCCGTGTCAGTCTTGCCCCACAGCTGACCGTCGGGCGGAAAATCGTCGGCTCCGTCCACCGCCAGAAACAGTTTGGTCGCGAGCCCGAGAGGCACTCCGGCCGCGGCCTCGACCAGATCGGGCAGGGGTGGATCGAACCGCACGGCTTCGGACGCAAGCACCGAGGTGGGCAGGGTCAGAACCACCGCTTTGGCCTCGATCCGACCCCGGGCGGTATCGATCTTCAGAACCGGCCCCGTCCGGTCGATCCGGTCCACCGGACAATTCAGCACCACAGGTAAGGTCTCGCCGAGGGCCGAGACCAGCGTCCCGTAGCCCTCAACCACCCGCCAGTTGACCCCGGTGTCGCCGTAGGCCGCCTGATCCAGCGTCGACACTTCGCGGAAACTGGCCCCGTTGAGGGCCCCGGAAATGGCGTCCATCCGCGCGTTCCAGCGATCACCGGGCAGGAAAAGATCGCTGGCCGGACGATCCTGCCCGCCCTCGGCCGCCCGGGCCACGCGCGCCTCAAAATCGGACCAGGCCTGGCCGAACTGCGCCTGTTCCGCCGGCGTGATGCCGAGGTTGAAGGCCTGCTCCCACCACGGCGGCGGAGTCTCGTTGATGGTGAAGCCGGCATCGCGGCCCAGAGCGGCGAGAGGATTCCTATCGGCCGAGTGCAGCCAGCCGCAGCCCAGATCCAGCCCGAAACCGTCGCGCTCGACTGTATGCGCCCGGCCGCCGATCCGGTCGCGGGCCTCCAGCACAGCGACCGCGACCCCGGCCGCTGCCAGTCTTCGCGCGGCCGACAACCCGGCCGCGCCCGCGCCAATGACGGCGACATCGATCGAGGACGGCAGGCGGGACAGGCTCATGGTCGGGACAAGCCCCGGAACCGCGTCCGGATCAAGCCCGGTGACGTCGCAGCGAGATCGGCCTATCACCCCGGCAGTTCCAAGGGAGTTCCCATGCTGATTGCCTGTTCGTCGTGGCCCGAGATCGAAGCCCGGCTGAAAACCACCCGCACCGTGGTCATCCCGATCGGCTCCAACGAGCAGCACGGACCCACCGGCCTGCTGGGAACGGACTGGATGTGCCCGGAGATCATCGCCCAGGCCGCTGAAAAGACGGACGACAGCCTGATCGTGGCCCCAACCTTCAACATTGGCATGGCCCAGCATCACCTGGCCTTTGCCGGCACCATCTCGCTGCGTCCCTCGACCTTCATGGCGGCGATCACCGACTGGGTCAGCTCACTGAGCCGGCACGGCTTTGAGCGGATCTATTTTCTGAACGGCCATGGCGGCAATGTCGCCACCATCGAGGCGACCTTCTCCGAGCTCTATGCCGAGTGGTCCTTCCTCGAGGAGCCCTGCCCCTATGTGCTGAAGCTGCGCAACTGGTGGGACCTGCCGGGGGTGCATGGCCTGTGCAATTCGATCTTCCCGACCGGTCACGGCATGCACGCCACCCCGTCCGAGATCGCCGTGACCCAGGCAGCGTTTCCGGACCGGATCAAGACGGCGGACTATTCGCCCCGGATCGCACCCTCAGGTCCCATTCGCGACGCGCTGGACTATCGCGCCCGATTCCCGGACGGACGGATCGGCTCCGATCCCGGTCAGGCCAGTCCGGAAAAGGGCCAGCGGATCATCGACGCCGCCGCGCCCGCCCTGCTGCAGGACGTGGCGGCCTTCGCCAATGAAGCCTTGCCGGGCTGATGAAAGCGGCCCAAGCCGGTTCCATGACCTCCCTCGACAAGACGCTCCGCGACGGCAAACGCGCCGTGGCCAATGCCTGCTCCGCCGCAACCGCTGCCGCCAACGGCGGAGAGATGATGCGCGCCGCCTCCGAGGTGATCGCCGCCCGGATGACGCTCATGGCCGAGGGGCTCGCCAATCCGATGAAGGCCGACATACGCGAGATGTCGCTGATGGGCACCGAGAAAATGCAGGCCCTGACCGCCTCGGCCACCGCCGTCGCGGTCACTCTGGGCGACGTTGCCGCCCGGGTGTCGCAGTCGGCCCTGGACGAGGTCGGCCACGCGCAGCAGGCTGCCTCCGCGATCACCTCGGCCGACACCCCCCAGGCGGCGGCGGCGGCCCACTACAACTATGCCGTGGCATGGTGGGGCCGGGCGGCGGGGCAGATGCTGACCCTGAACACCGAACTGATGAAGGTTCAGGCTGATGCCCTGAAGCCGATCCATTCGGTAGCCGTCGCCAACGCCAGACGGCTCAAGAGATAGGCTCAGACGGTCCGGATCACGCCCGCTTCGGCCGCGACTGGCCAGGGCGTCAGCTTCCCGCCCGCGCACGGTCCGCCGACGCAGGCACCCGACAGGGGCTCGAACACCGCCCCGTGCCAGCCGCACAGGATCAGCGACCCGTCCGGCGTGAGATAGCGGTCGAGTTCCACCGCGAGCGGAAAGCCCTGATGCGGGCAGCGATCGACCCAACCGGCGACCTCTCCCGCATGCCGCACAACGAAGCCATGAAAAAAGCCCTCGCCGATCTGCAGCACAAAGCTGCGCGAGCCGGGTTCGGGGATCTCGTCCAGCGCACACAGGGCAACGCCGGGCGGAGTCGTCCAGACGCGTTTGCGATCGACCGGCACGACCGTGTCACTCACGCCCATTCCGCTTTCAACGGGCGCGACAGCAGGGCCCCGATCATGGCATCGACTGTGGTCTCGCCCGCCAGCAGGGCGGCCGTGGCCTCACAGATCGGCATCTCTACGCCCGTCCGGCGGGCCAGCTCACGGACCGCCGGCGCGCTCTCATAGCCCTCGGCCACCGACCGCTTGCCCGCCAGCGCCTTTTCCAGCGCCTGCCCTTCGCCCAGCGCCAGACCGAGGCTCATGTTGCGCGACTGGGGGCTGGAGCACGTCAGGACCAGATCGCCCAGGCCGCACAGGCCCGCCACGGTCTCCGGCTGGCCGCCCAGCGCGACCCCAAGCCGGGTCATCTCGGCGAAGCCGCGGGTGATCAGGGCGGCATGGGCCGACCGGCCGAGGCCCCGGCCCTCGGAGATACCGCAGGCGATGGCCAGCACATTCTTGATCGCTCCGCCCACCTCGGCCCCGATCAGGTCTGTGGCCAGATAGGGCCGGAAGGTCGGGCCGCACAGGGTCGCCATCAACGCCTCGCCCAGCGCCACGTCGGCACAGGCCAGGGTCACGGCCGTGGGCAGGCCCTTTGACACGTCGGCGGCGAAACTCGGGCCCGACAGTACAGCCGCCGGCGCGGCAGGGATCGTCTCGACGAGCACCTCGGTCATCAGCTTCAGCGAGCCGCGCTCGATCCCCTTGGAACAGAGCACGATCGGAGCCCCGTTGCGGTGGTGTGGCGCATAGGCGGCCAGGGTCGAGCGCATGAACTGGGCCGGCGGCACCGCCAGCACCAGGTCGCAATCCGACAGGCCTGACAGGTCCGCCGTCACCGAGATCCGGTCGTCCAGCACCACCCCCGGCAGGAAGGCCTCGTTGATTCGCCGCGCCGTGATGCTCTCGACCACCTCGGGCTCGCGCGCCTGCAGGATCACGTCCAGCCCGGCCCGGGCGCAGACCAGGGCCAGGGCTGTGCCCCACGCGCCCGCGCCCATGACTCCTGCGGTGCGAAATTCCATGCCTTCTCCTTGGCCTACGCCTCGCTCGCGGAGCTCGGCTGCTTCAGGCCATAGTTGATCCTAGGCCTTCGCGCCCTTGCGCCCGGTCGGATGGACAGGATCGGCCAGGGCGCGCGCCTCGTCCAGCGGCCATCGCGGCCGGGCCGGGGCGTCGATGTCTGAAACCAGCCCCAACTGAAGCCGTTCCGCTCCGGCGAGGGCGATCATGGCCGCGTTATCGGTGCAGTAGGCCATGGGCGGTGCGAGGAAGCCGAAGCCGCGTCTCGCCGCTGTCGTCTCGAGCACCCGCCGCACCGTCCGGTTGGCGGCCACGCCTCCGGCCACGACGAACAGCCGATGGTCATGCTTTTCCGCATAGGCCGCCATGGCCCGGTCCGAGCGTTCCGCAAGCTGGCGCGCGATGGCCAACTGGACCGCATCGGCCAGATCGGCCCGGTCCTGATCCGTCTCGCAGGTCTGGGCCAGACGCGAGGCGGCCGTCTTGAGCCCCGAGAAGGAGAAGTCACAGTCCTTTCGCCCCAGCAGGGCGCGGGGCAGGTCGAAGCGGGATCCGTCGCCGCCCTCCGCCGCCCGCTCCAGCGCCGGGCCGCCCGGATATCCCAGTCCCATGGCCTTGGCGATCTTGTCGAAGGCCTCACCGGCCGCGTCGTCAATTGTGGTACCCAGCCGGCTCATGTCACCAATGCCGCGCACCTCCAGCAGCTGGCAATGGCCGCCCGAGACCAGCAGCAGCAGGAAGGGATAGGCGACCTTCGCCCCCAGCCGGGCCGAGACAGCATGCCCCTCCAGATGGTTGACCGCCACAAGGGGCAGGCCGCGCGCGAGGGCCACGGCCTTGCCGAAGCCCAGCCCGACCATAACCCCGCCGACCAGGCCCGGGCCAGCGGTGGCCGCGACCCCATCCAGCCCGTCATACCCCGGGCTGCCCGGCCCCAGACCGGCCTCAGCCATCGCCCGGCGCACAACACCGGCGATCATCTCGACATGGCTGCGGGCGGCGATCTCGGGCACGACCCCGCCAAAGGCCGCATGGTCATCGATCTGGCTGTGCACGACAGAGGACAGCACGTTCGCCTCGCCGTCCGGCGTCAGGCGCACGACAGCGGCGGCGGTCTCGTCGCAACTGGTCTCGATCCCCAGAACAGTCAGGGCCCGTCCGGATTCCACCACGAAATCCGCCTTTGCGGCGTCACATGGGCTGCTATGGTCCGACACATGCTTCACCGGGATCAGGTAACCGCCCGGTCCCTCCCATGCAATGACAGGGCACGACGGACACTGAATGGCCACGATACGAATCGGCACCCGACGCAGCGCCTTGGCGCTGGCGCAATCCGGCATGATGCAGCGCGCCATCGCCGCGGCCATGAACCTGCCGGTCGAGGAGGTCCCGCTGGTCGAGATCGTTACCACCGGCGACCGGATCCAGGACCGGCGGCTGATGGAAGTCGGCGGCAAGGCCCTGTTCACCAAGGAAATCGAGGAGGCCCTGCTGGACGGGCGGGTCGATATCGCCGTCCATTCAATGAAGGACGTCCCGGCCGAACAGCCCCCGGGCCTGACCATCGCGGCCATCCCCGAGCGCGAGGACGCGCGCGACGCCTTCATCAGCCGCGACTTCGAGACGCTGGTTCAGCTGCCACAGGGCGGTCGGCTGGGTACGGCCTCGCTGCGGCGACAGGCCCAGGCCCTGGCCCTGCGCCCCGATCTCCAGATCGAGATGCTGCGCGGAAACATCGACACCCGGTTGCGGCGAGCGGCGGGCGGGGAGTTCGACGCCATTCTGCTGGCCGCCTCCGGGTTGAACCGGCTGGGCCGGTCGGACGCCGTGCGCGGCCTTCTGGCGGTTGACGCCTTTCTGCCCGCGCCGGGTCAGGGCGCGCTGGCGCTGCAGACGCGCGAGGGCGACACGGACCACGCCTGGGTTCACGCCATGAACCACGGGCCGACCGCCCTGTGCGTCGCCGCCGAGCGCGGGGCGATGGTGGCGCTGGAAGGTTCGTGTCGCACGGCCGTCGGGGCCCATGGCGTCATCGACGGTGACCGCCTGACCCTGACCACCGAAATGCTGGCGCCCGACGGCAAGGCCCGCTGGCGCCGGTCCGGGGAGATCACCGACCTGTCGGGCCCCGACGCCATGGACCGCGCCCGCGCCCTGGGGATGCGTCTGGGCCACGAGGTTCACGCCCTTGCGGGCGATCAGAGCGTCCCGGTCTGACCCCGGACCGCCCGGCCGTGCGCGTCTGGGTCACCCGCGCACGGCCGGGCGCAGAGCGCACCGCCGCCAATCTGACCGCCCGCGGTTTCCGTCCCCTGATCGCCCCCCTGCTGGAGATCCGGCCGCTGGACGTCGCGCTGGACCTGGGCGGTACAGAGATCCTGGCCTTCACCAGCCTGAACGGTGTCACGGCCTTCGCCGCCCTGTCAGCCGCGCGCCATCTCCCCGTGTTCGCGGTTGGCGACGCCACGGCCCGCGCGGCGAGGGACGCAGGTTTCACCGAGGTTTGCTCGGCGTCCGGGGACCTCAACGCCCTGGCGGCCCTGATCCGTGCCGAAGCGGGCGGCCGGGCCATCCTGCATCCCTGCGCGGCCGAGCCGGCCGGTGACCTCGCCACGGCGGTCGGCGCTGCGGCGCGGGTCCGCGCTGTCGCCGTCTATGCCGCCCGGGAAACGGACACCGCCGAGCCGGACGGCTGGGACGCCGTTCTGCTGCACTCACCCCGGGCCGCGCGGGCCCTGCCCCGGGCGATTTCGGGCGGTGTCGCGGTGGCCCTGTCGCCTGCGGTGGCCGCGCCCCTGGCAGGTCGGGGGTTCACGGAGGTGCGCATCGCCACTGCCCCCACCGAAACGGCCTTGCTGGACGCCCTTGGCAATCCCGGGCCCGACGTATAAACAGCCGCATCCGTCGCCGGGGCCTGCGCCACCGGCCGGCGAGCCGCTTTAGCTCAGCTGGTAGAGCATCGCATTCGTAATGCGGGGGTCAGGTGTTCGAGTCACCTAAGCGGCACCACTCCACATCCGTCACCTGGACCGGCCCCGTGACGGCTTTCGCGCGCCTGACGACGCGCCTCCCTTGATCATATAAGCATATCTTTATATGTCTGCGCGCCACCCCGCCTTCGTGGCTGCCCGGAGCGACGCCCTTGTCCCGTTCTTCCTTTCTCTTCACCTCGGAAAGCGTGTCCGAAGGCCATCCCGACAAGGTCGCGGATCGGATCTCCGACACGGTTGTGGACCTGTTCCTGTCCAAGGACCCCTATGCCCGCGTGGCCTGCGAGACCCTGACCACGACCAATCTGGTGGTGCTGGCCGGCGAGATCCGGGGCAACGGCATCATGGACACGGCGGGCGAATGGGCACCGGGGGTGCAGGACGAGATCGAGGCCGCCGTGCGTGCCGCCGTGCGCGACATCGGCTATGAGCAGACCGGCTTCCACTGGGAGAAGTTCGAGTTCATCAACCGCCTGCACGGCCAGTCGGCGGACATCGCCGTGGGCGTCGACGCCGCGGGCAACAAGGACGAGGGCGCAGGCGACCAGGGCATCATGTTCGGCTATGCCTCGAACGAGACGCCCGAGCTGATGCCGGCCACCCTTCAGTACAGCCACAATATCCTGAAGCGCCTCGCCGAGGTCCGCCACGGCGGCGACACCCGGCTGGAGCCGGACGCCAAGAGCCAGGTCACCATCCAGTATGAGGACGGCAGGCCGGTCCGCGCGACCTCGATCGTGCTGTCGACCCAGCATGCCGCCGGCCTGTCGTCGGCCGACGTCGCCGAGATCGTCAAGCCGCACATCCTGTCGGTCCTGCCGGAAGGCTTCACCGACGAAAACACGGTCTGGCACATCAATCCAACCGGCATTTTCGAGATCGGCGGCCCGGATGGCGACGCCGGCGTGACCGGTCGCAAGATCATCGTCGATACCTACGGCGGGGCCTCGCCCCACGGCGGCGGTGCGTTCAGCGGCAAGGACCCGACCAAGGTCGACCGTTCGGCCGCCTATGCCTGCCGCTACCTCGCCAAGAATGTTGTGGCCGCCGGGCTGGCCGACCGCTGCACCATCCAGATCAGCTATGCGATCGGGGTGGCCAAGCCCCAGTCCATCCACGTCGATCTGCACGGCACGGCCAAGGGGCCGATCAACGAGGCGGTGCTTGAAGCCAACATCCTCGGCCTGATCGGCGGGGCCACGCCGCGCGCCATCCGCGAGCACCTGGGCCTGAACAAGCCGATCTACGCCCGCACGGCCGCCTACGGCCATTTCGGCCGGACGCCGGACGCGGACGGTGGTTTCAGCTGGGAAAAGACCGATCTGGTCGATCAGCTGAAGGCCTTGGCCTGACGCCGACGCCTCGGTCCGGTCGCCCGACCGGACCGGGACGCCCCTTCTTTCCGGTGCCGTGAGCCTCTAGACAGCGCCGATGCCCGCCTCTCGTCCCCGATCCGAACAGTCCGAGCCCCGCAGCCCCGACGCGCCCCTGCGCTCGTTCGGCCGCATCAAATCGCGCGCAGTCAAGCCGAGACAGGCGGCCCTGTTCGACACCCTGATGCCCCGGGTCCGCCTGCCGGACCCTGCGGAGGGCCCCATTGATCCGGCAATCCTGATGCCCGACGCTGCGGAGGTCTGGCTCGAGATCGGCTTCGGCGGCGGCGAGCATCTGGCCGCCCAGGCGGCGGTGCATCCGGACGCCCTGATGATTGGCTGCGAGCCCTTCATCAATGGCGTGGCCTCGGCCCTGCGCCATATCGAGGAGGGCGGATTGACCAATGTCCGTCTGCACGCCGACGACGCCCGCGCCGTGGTCGAGGCCCTGCCGGACGCGTCGCTGGACCGGATCATGATCCTGTTCCCGGATCCCTGGCACAAGGCGCGCCACAACAAGCGCCGGCTGATCCAGCCGGCCTTTGCCGCCGCTCTGGCGCAGGTCCTGAAGCCCGGCGGGCGGCTCCGCTTCGTCACCGACTGGAAGGACTATGCCGGCTGGGCCCTTGAGCGGTTCCTGGCCACACCGGGCCTGACGTGGATGGCCGACGAGGCGGCCGACTGGCGGATCGCCCCGGCTGACCACGTCATCACCCGCTATGAGGAAAAGCGGCTCGGGGACACTGATCCGCTCTTTCTCGAGTTCGAGCGAACCTGATCGATCGTCCGTCGTCTGAACCCGGCCGTACCGGTGGCGGTGCCTTTGGCGTTATTGGTCTGTTTGGTCGTGATTTGGCGACGTTTTTGACCAGTTTGGACCCGGTCGTAGCGCCCGCCCGACCTGGGTCGACTGGCTCAGGCCTGACGGAAGCCGAGCACGTCCTGCATGTCGTAAAAGCCTGGCTTGCGGGTCCGGACCCAGGCGGCGGCGGCGATAGCCCCCTTTGCGAACAGGGACCGGTCAATGGCGGAATGACTGAGGGTCAGGGTCTCGTCGTCGGAGGCGAACAGCACCGTGTGGTCGCCGACGATCCCCCCGGCCCGGACCGAGGAGAAGCCGATCGAACCCGTCTTGCGCGGCTCGCCGATGCCGTCATGGGGGGCGCTTCGGAGATCGGCGAGGTCGTGACCCCGACCGGCGGCTGCGGCCTCGCCCAGCATCAGGGCTGTGCCCGAAGGGGCATCAATCTTTTTACGGTGATGGGCCTCGGTGATCTCGATGTCCCAGTCGCGCGCATCCAGCCGGAGGGCCGCATGTTCGACCAGTCCGATGAGGATGTTCACACCGAGCGAGAAATTGCCGCTGCGGACGATGGCGATGCGTTCGCCCGCCGTGGCCAGGATGGCTTCCTGCTCGGGCGTGAACCCGGTTGAGCCGATGACCAGGGCCGGTCCGCCGCGTTCGGCACAGGTCTTCGCCAAAGCCGTCGATGCTTCGGGTGTCGAGAAATCGATGACCACATCGCACAGACCCAGATCTGGCGTTTCACCCCAGTCGAAACGGACCGCAACCATGACGTCCTCGCGGGCATCGAGGGCCTGGCTGACCGCCCGGCCCATCCGTCCGCGCGCGCCGGAGATGCCGACGTGAAACAACTCGCTCAAGCTCCCGCCGTCAGGAGCGCGATCACTGGGCGCTCTCGCGAGAGGCCCGGGCGTCGTCCTCGGCCCCCAGGATGTCGGCCCAGAACCGCTTGGCCTTGCCGGCAAAGCTGGAGTTGCGCGGGTTCTGGCTGTCGCCGAAGGAGGCGGCCAGTTCCTGCATCAATTCCTTCTGGCGGGGCGTCAGGTCGGTGGGTGTCTCGACGAACAGTTCGACCACCAGATCGCCGCGCTGGCGACCGTTCAGATGGGGCATGCCCTTGCCCTTGATCCGTACGGTCTTGCCGGTCTGGGCCCCCGCGGGAACCTGCACCGGGGCCCGGCATTCGCCGTCGCAGGCGGTCGAGGTCAGGCAGGGAGCCTCGATGTCGCCGCCCAGGGCCGCCACCGTCATCGGCACGGGCACGGTGCACAGCAGGTCCAGATTGTCCCGTTCGAACAGGTCGTGCGGCGTCACCGACAGGAAAACATAGAGATCACCGCGTGGACCGCCGCGCGTGCCGGCGTCACCCTCGCCGGACAGGCGAATGCGCGAGCCCTCGTCGACGCCGGCGGGAATCTTCAGCGCCAGCTTGCGGGTCTTGCGGACCTGGCCGTGACCGTGACAGGTGCCGCACACATCAGCAGGGGCCAGGCGCTGACCCTGCCCGCCGCAACCGGGGCAGGTGCGCTCCATCTGGAAGAAGCCATTGGCCTGACGCACCCGTCCGGCCCCGTTGCAGGTCGTACAGGTGCTGGCCTTGGCCCCTTTCCTGGCACCGGAGCCGTCGCAGGTCTCGCAGGCCGCCGTGGTGGGCACGGCGATCTCGACCTCGGCCCCGCGATAGGCCTGTTCGAGCGTGATCTCGAGGTCGTAGCGCAGGTCCGAACCGCGGCGCGGGCCGTTCGACTGGCGACGGCCGCCAAACACATCGCCGAAGGCGTCGCCGAACACCTGGGAGAAGATGTCGTTGACGTCGTGGAAGCCCTGTTGCCCGGCACCGCCGCCGTTGACACCCGCGTGGCCATACCGGTCATAGGCGGCCCGCTTCTGGTCGTCGGACAGGACGGTATAGGCCTCGGAGACCTCCTTGAACTTCGCCATGGAGGCCTCGGAGCCGCCGTTGCGGTCCGGGTGATGCTCCATCGCCAGTTTGCGATAGGCGGATTTCAGGCCGGCGGCGTCGATCCCCCGATCGACCCCCAGCACCTCGTAATAATCACGCGCCATGCGCAGATCGTCCTCTTCCAACCCCGGCCTTGTCGCTCACGCGCCTGGTCCAGCGGCGTGAGCAGAACGACGCCCCATGACAGACATGGGCACCGGGCGGGATGATGCAAGTTTCATGAAAGCCACGACCCTCCCCCGCTCTGCGGGGAAGGGTCGCCGGGCTCAGGCGCTCTTCTTCTGGTCGTCGTCCGCGACTTCCTCGAACTCGGCGTCGACAACACCATCGTCGGCAGGCGCGTCGTCACCGCCCGAGGCGGCGTTCTGGGCGTACATGGCCTCGCCCAGCTTCATCGACGCCTGGACCAGCGTGTTGGTCTTGGTCCGGATATCTTCCGGGTCCGTGCCGTCACGCGCGGCCTTCAGCTCGGCCAGACCGGTCTCGATGGCAGTCTTCTCATCCGGACCGATCTTGTCTCCATGCTCGGCCATGGCCTTCTCGGTCGAGTTGATCAGGCTGTCGGCCGCGTTCTGGGCCTCGACAAGATCCTTGCGTATCTTGTCGGAGGCGGCGTTGGCTTCGGCTTCCTTGACCATCTTGTCGATGTCCGCGTCCGACAGGCCGCCGTTGGCCTGGATGCGGATCGACTGTTCCTTGTTGGTCGCCTTGTCCTTGGCCGAGACGTTGACGATGCCGTTGGCGTCGATGTCGAAGGCCACCTCGATCTGCGGCATGCCGCGCGGCGAGGGCGGAATGCCCATCAGGTCGAACTGACCCAGCATCTTGTTGTCGGCCGCCATCGGCCGCTCACCCTGGAACACCCGGATGGTCACGGCCGACTGGTTGTCGTCGGCGGTGGAGAAGACCTGGCTCTTCTTGGTCGGGATGGTCGTGTTGCGCTCGATCAGCGGCGTGAAGACGCCGCCCAGGGTCTCGATGCCGAGCGTCAGCGGGGTCACGTCCAGCAGCAGCACGTCCTTGACGTCGCCCTGCAGCACGCCGGCCTGGACCGCGGCGCCCAGAGCCACGACCTCGTCAGGGTTCACACCCTTGTGCGGCTCCTTGCCGAAGAAGGCCTTCACGGCCTCCTGCACCTTGGGCATGCGGGTCATGCCGCCGACCAGCACCACTTCATCGATGTCGGAAGCCTTCAGGCCCGCGTCTTTCAGCGCCTTGGCGCAAGGCTCGATGGTGCGCTGGATCAGGTCGTCGACCAGGGCTTCCAGCTTGGCGCGCGACAGCTTGATGTTCAGGTGCAGCGGGCCCGAGGCGTTCATGGTGATGAACGGCAGGTTGACCTCATACTGGGTCGTGGAGCTGAGCTCCTTCTTGGCCTTCTCGGCCTCCTCACGCAGGCGCTGCAGGGCCAGCTTGTCCTGACGCAGGTCGACGCCCTGTTCCTTCTTGAACTCGTCGGCCAGATAGTCGGCCAAGCGGACGTCGAAGTCCTCACCGCCCAGGAAGGTGTCGCCGTTGGTCGATTTCACCTCGAACACGCCGTCGCCGATCTCAAGGATCGAGACGTCGAAGGTGCCGCCGCCGAGGTCATAGACGGCGATCTTCTGGCCGTCGTTCTTGTCCAGACCGTAGGCGAGGGCGGCTGCGGTCGGCTCGTTGATGATGCGCAGGACTTCGAGTCCGGCGATCTTGCCGGCGTCCTTGGTGGCCTGACGCTGGCTGTCGTTGAAATAGGCGGGCACGGTGATGACGGCCTGGGTGACCTTCTCGCCCAGATAGGCCTCGGCGGCCTCCTTCATCTTGATCAGGGTGAAGGCCGAGATCTGCTGCGGGGAATAGTCCTTGCCGTTGGCGCGCACCCAGGCGTCGCCGTTTGGACCCTTGACGATCTCATAGGGCACCATGCCCTTGTCCTTGGCCACAACGGGGTCGTCGAAGTTGCGGCCGATCAGGCGCTTGATGGCAAAGAAGGTGTTGGCGGGGTTGGTCACCGCCTGACGACGGGCCGGCTGGCCCACGAGAGTCTCGCCGCCGTCCTGGATCGCGACCACCGACGGGGTCGTACGATTGCCCTCGGCGTTCTCGATGACCTTGGGGTTCTTGCCGTCCATGACGGCCACGCACGAGTTGGTGGTGCCGAGGTCGATACCGATGATCTTGGCCATGAGCCTGTCTCTTCTCCGTGTGGCGGGCGATGCAGCGGCCTTGTCAAAAGCGCCGCGCTTGACCGCCCCCGTCTTGTTGCACCGGACCGCAGGGGCGCGAATCCGGCAGATTGGGTTCGTTTCCGCATGAAACCCCACCGGTTGCGGGGTCTCTCGGGCAGGTCCGGATATGGGAAAGTCGCCATGCCCCGCAAGGGCTTGATGTGATGATGGGAACGAATCCGGTGAACTGCGTCGGTACCCGCACCCCTCGCGGGACCCGTCCGCGGCCGGTTCGCCCTTCTCTTTCCATTCCGCCGCGCAATTGTGAGCCATGTTCGCGTTCCGGCCAGAGTATGAAAGGCGAATGGAGCCCTTTCCCGATCTGCCCGGATTCCGCTACTGGCCCGGCCGACTGGACGAGGCGGCCCAGAGCCGCCTCCTGTCCGCGGTCGAGGCGGCGCTGTTGCGGGCCCCGCTCTATCGTCCGGTCACACCGGGCGGACAGCCGTTCTCGGTCCGGATGAGCAATCTGGGACCGTTGGGCTGGGTCTCGGACCGCAGCGGCTATCGTTATCAGTCGCGCCACCCGGAGACAGGCTCAACGTGGCCCCCGATACCCGATGTCTTGCTGGCGCTCTGGGACGAGCTTGGCGGCTGGGCCGGACCGCCGGACGCCTGCCTTGTCAATCTTTATCGCGACGAAGCCCGGATGGGCCTGCACCAGGACCGGGATGAGATGGATCTGACGGCTCCGGTGTTGTCGGTGTCGCTGGGTGACACAGCCGTCTTCCGGATCGGGACGGCAGGTCCGGGCCGGACCCGGTCGTTGCGGCTGGCCTCCGGAGACGTCTGCGCCCTCACCGGGCCGGCGCGGCTGGCCCGGCACGGGGTCGACCGGCTGCTGGCCGGATCGTCGCGACTGGTGAAGGGCGGCGGCCGGATCAACCTGACCCTGAGACGCGCGGCCTGAGGTCACGCGGCGGTGACTCGACGCCATGGCGCGGGCCCGTCACAGTCAAGCCAGACCCGCGAGGAGCGCCCCGATGACCATCCTGATCCGCCCCGAAGGCCCTGTCCCCGGCGACTTTCGCCCCTCGCGACGCAACCTCGCCGGACTGGGGGCCGGGGCGGTCTTCACCGGCTACGCCGTCGCCGCCCTGGCCCAGGAGGCCTCTCCGGTCACTACCGACAGCGTCGGTCTCGAGACCGGCATGGTCAGCTACCTCGCGGCCGATGGCTTCGACCTGCCGGCCTATGTGGCACGGCCAGAGGGCGAGGGACCGTTCCCGGTCGTGATCGTGGTTTCGGAGATTTTCGGCCTGCACGCCTATATTCAGGACGTGGCGCGCCGTCTGGCCAAGGCCGGATACGCCGCCATTGCGCCGGCCTTTTTCGTCCGGGTCGAGGACCCTGCGCCGCTGGCGGACATGCAGCGGGTCCAGGCCATCGTCGCCGCCGCCGGCTATGAACAGGTCATGGGCGACATCGCCGCGACCCTGGAATGGGCGTCCGGCCAGCTCTGGGCTAACGCCGACAAGGTCGGGATCACAGGCTTCTGCTGGGGCGGCAAGGTGGTGTGGCAGGCCGCAGCCCGGTTTGCGGCTATTGACGCCGGCGTCGCCTGGTACGGTCGTCTGGCCCCCTCATCCGCCGCCACGTCAGAACAGGTCGAGGCCGGCCGCCCCTATCCGGTCGACCTGGCCGGCGACCTGAAGGGCGTCGTGATCGGCAACTACGGCTCGGCCGACGGCGGCATCCCCAACGATACGGTCGCCGCCATGCAGGCAGCGCTCCAGTCGTCCGGCGCGACCGAAAGCGGCATCAAGCTCTATGAGGGGGCCCCGCACGGCTTTCATGCCGACTACCGCGCCTCCTATCGGCCTGCCGAGGCGGCGGACGGCTGGGCCCGCCTGCTGGCGCTGTTCGAGGCGAAGCTGAAGCACTGAAGTCCGGTAACCGTTCGGCGCCCGCGCGAGGACGGTGGATCCTAGGCCGTCCCGTCGAACGTCCCGCCGTTGCCGGCCGGCGCGGCCGCATAGGGGTTGGCCCCCTGAGGGCCGGACCCCCTGGCCGCGACCACCACCATGGCGGGACGCACGGTGCGGCCGAACAGCTCATAGCCCGCCTGCATCGTCTGCAACACACTGCCGCCCGGTACCTCTACCGAGGGCTGCTCCATCATGGCCTGGTGAAGGTGCGGGTCGAATGCGTCACCGGGACCCGGCGCGACCCGCTTCAGGCCATTGGTCTCGAAGGCCTGAAGAAGCGACTTCTGGGTCAACTCCAGACCGGTCACCAGACCCGCTTCCCCGGCGTCTGCGTTTTTCGGGGCGGCCATCAGGGCACGCTCCAGATTGTCGGCCACACCCAGCAGGTCCTTGGCGAACCTCTGGATGGCGAAGGCCCGCGCGTCGTTCATCTGGGTCTCGGTGCGGCGCTTGACGTTGTCCGCCTCGGCCGCTGCCCTCAGGGCACGGTCCTTCCACAGGTCACGCTCCGCGATCACGGCGTCCAGCGGTGCGAGATTGTCGGGATCGGGGTCCAGCCCCGCCTCGGCATTGGCCAGGGCCTCGTCCAGGCGGGTCTCGAGGTCGTTCGGGTCTTGGGTGTCGGTCACGTATCTTGTCCGTCCAGGATGCGCCCCAGCACCCGGGCGGTGTAATCCACCAACGGGATGATGCGGGCATAGTTCAGTCGCGCGGGGCCGATCACGCCGATGGCGCCAAGGACCCGCTGTCGGCCCGTCATATAGGGCGCCGCGACGACGGCGGAACCCGAAAGCGAAAACAGTCGTGTTTCGGCACCGATGAAAATGCGTACGCCCTGGGCGGCATCGACCCCGTCCAGCAGACCGATCAGCTGTTCCTTCTGCTCCAGATCGTCGAAGAGCACGCGGACGCGCTCAAGATCCTCACTCGCGCCGGCGTCCTGCAGCAGATTGGCGCGGCCGCGCACAATCAGGGAACGCTGGCGATCCGGCCCCCCGGACCAGGCGGCCAGACCTTCCTCCACCAGCCGGGCAGCGGCGGCGTCCAGATCCTGCCGGGCGGCGGTCAGTTCAGCCCCCATCTCCTGGCGGGCCTCGGACAGCCGACGCCCCTTCAGCCGGGCGTTCAGGAAGTTGGAGGCCTCCTGCAGGGTCGCGGGGGTCACTCCGGCCGCGAGCGGCATCAACCGGTTCTCCACCGTGCCGTCATCACCGACCAGCACCGCGAGCGCCTGGCCAGACCCCAGGGCTACGAACTCCACATGTTTGACCCCCGCATCCCGCACGGGGCTGGCGACAATGCCTGCACCGCCCGCCAGACCCGATAGCAGGGCCGAGGCCTCGTTCAGCGCCTCCTCAAAGCCCTTGCCACGCCCGATCAGGCGGGCATCGATCTCGCGCCGTTCCTCCGAGCCGATGTCGCCGATCTCCAGCAGGCCGTCGACGAACAGTCGCAGGCCCGCATGGGTGGGTATCCGACCGGCCGAGGTGTGCGGAGCCGCCAGCAGGCCGGCAAGCGTCAGGTCCTGCATGGTGTTGCGGATCGAGGCCGGGGACAGATGCACCCCGCCACGCGAGACAGTACGGGAGCCCACCGGTTCTCCGGTCTCCAGATAGGTCTCGACCACGCTGCGGAAAATGTCCCGCGCGCGCTGGTCCAGCGCCGCCAGACCGGCGTAGTGCGGCGTCATCAGCGGACCTGCGGGCGACGTCACGCGCGTGCATCCCAATCGGCGCGCGTCAGCCGGTGCACCAGGCAGTCGTCACCGTCGAACATCCGGCGACCTTCGGGGCGGAACCCCAGGCGCTGATAGAAGCGATGCGCTGCGACATTGCTGTTGAGCGGATCGATCACGATCGCCGTCACCGCAGGCTCGACGAAACAACGGTTGATCATTTCAGTCATCATCACCGTGCCCACGCCGCGGTTCAACCACTCCGCCGGCCCGATCCAGATGTCGATGGCCCGCAGCCCCGGCTCGATTTCACCCCAGTAGTGGCTGGGCTCGGTATGCGGATCACAGACCGCCATGACCCCGACCGGCTCGCTTTCGACCTCGGCGATCACATAGGTGAGTTCATACGCCGAGTTCGCCAGTTCATCAGCCCAGTCGATGCCGTCGAAGGCCACCTCTGCGTCGGGATCGTCGCTTGAACAGGCAATGACATGGGGCTGAAGATCCCAGGCACAGAGGGTCGTGGCGTCATCCGGCGTCGCGGGACGAAGTCGCACGGGCGCGTGGGGGGGATACAGGCTCACCCTTTCAGGATAAGCAGCGCGGCCCGATACGCCAACGCCTTCGCGTCATTCCAGGACACCTTCATGCGCCCTTCCGAACGCACCCCCGACCAGCTCCGCGCCGTGACCCTTGAAACGGGCGTCAACCGCTATGCCGAGGGGTCATGCCTGGTGTCGTTCGGCCATACGAAGGTGCTGGTCACCGCTTCGGTCGAGGAGAGCGTGCCGGGCTGGATGCGCGGCAAGGGGGCCGGATGGGTCACGGCCGAATACGGTATGCTGCCCCGGGCAACCCACACCCGCGGCCGGCGCGAGGCGGCGGCGGGCAAGCAGACCGGCCGCACCCAGGAGATTCAGCGGTTGATCGGCCGATCCCTGCGCGCCGTGGTCGATCTGAAGGCGCTTGGCGAGCGTCAGGTCCTGATCGACTGCGATGTGATCCAGGCCGATGGTGGCACCCGCACGGCCTCCATAACCGGGGCCTGGGTCGCGATGGCGTCGGCGCTCGGCTATCTGCGGGCCGAGGGTGTGCTCAAAGCCGATCCGATCCTGGATCAGGTCGCGGCCGTCTCGTGCGGAGTGTTCGCCGATACGCCGGTGCTGGATCTCGACTATGAGGAGGACTCCAACGCCGAGGCCGACGGCAACTTCGTCCTGACGGGCGCAGGGACCATCGTCGAAATCCAGGCGACCGGCGAAAAGCGCGGCTTCTCCCGCCCGGAATTCGACCGGCTGTTCGAACTGGCCGAGCTGGGTTGCAAGGACCTGTTCGCCCTGCAGAAGGCGGCTGTGGGTCAGGCGCTCGCCCGTCAGGCGTAGCGGGCTTTCTGGGCCCGCTGAAGCGGCCCATAGTCCGCATGCCGTCATTCGGAGAGATCCCAATGGTCCACGCTCGCCTGTCCCTCGTCCTTGCCGCGAGTGCCGCACTGGCGCTGTCAGGTTGCGGGGGCTCCGAGCCAGCCCCTGAGCCCGCTGAAACCACGACCCCCGCAGCCGAGACGGCAGGACCAACACCGCTCATGCCCGAGGATGCGCCGCCTCAGGAGGACGCTCCCGTCGGTGCGATAGAGGCAGCATCCTGCCGCTCGGAGATCGGCGAGGCCGCCTCGGCCAGGCTCGTCGAACGCTGTATCGCCGTCAGCCCGGCGACCCGGCCGCCCTGCCATGGCGACAACCCCTGTGCGTTGATCCAGGGCGAAATCGAGCGGGCGTGCGCTCAATACGGCGAAGACAGGCCGGCGGAATGCGCAGCCTGATCCGTTTCTCTCAGACGGTTTAGGCGGAAAGAAAAAGGCCCCGCTGTTCCCAACGGGGCCTGCTTCATTTCAGGGCTGTTGTCGTCAGTCGCGACGCGGGCGGCTGCGACCGCGATCACCGCCGCCACCGCCTTCACGCTTCTTGCCGCCACCGCCGGTGTCCTCGGTCAAGGGGGGCTCGCCACGCTCGGCGCGTTCGGCGTTGATCTTGTCGGTCAGATCCTCACCCGTGGCCTGGTCGACGACCTTCATCGACAGCTTGGTCTTGCCGCGATCGTCGAAGCCGAGGAACTTAACCTTGACCTCCTGGCCTTCCGACAGGACGTCGGCCGGGTTGGCGACGCGTTCCAGACCGATCTGGGACACGTGGACCAGACCGTCCTTGGCCCCGAAGAAATTCACGAAGGCGCCGAAGTCGACGACCTTCACGACCTTGCCGGAATAGATCATGCCGGGCTCGGGCTCGGACACGATCGACGAGATCCAGTTCTTGGCGGCGTCGATCTTCTCCTGGTCCGAGGCAGCGATCTTGACCGTGCCGTCATCCTCGATGTTGACCTTGGCGCCGGTCTTCTCGACGATCTCGCGGATGATCTTGCCGCCGGTGCCGATGATGTCGCGGATCTTGTCGACCGGAACCTTGATGGACTCGATCTTGGGCGCGTACTCACCCAGCTCGGTGCGGGCGCCGTCGATGGCCTTGTCCATCTCGTCGAGGATGTGAAGGCGGCCGGCCGACGCCTGGGCGATGGCCTTCTTCATGATCTCCTCGGTGATGCCGGCGACCTTGATGTCCATCTGCAGCGAGGTGATGCCGTCACGGGTGCCGGCGACCTTGAAGTCCATGTCGCCCAGGTGATCCTCGTCACCCAGGATGTCCGACAGGATGGCGAACTCGCCCGACGGCTCCAGGATCAGGCCCATGGCGATGCCCGAGACGGGCTTCTTCAGGGGCACGCCCGCGTCCATCAGCGCCAGCGAGGCGCCGCAGACCGAGGCCATGGAGGACGAGCCATTGGACTCGGTGATCTCCGACACGATGCGGATCGTATAGGGGAATTCCTCGGCGGTCGGCAGCATGGGACGGATCGCCCGCCACGCCAGTTTGCCGTGACCGATTTCCCGACGGCCCGCGCCGCCCATCCGGCCGGTCTCGCCGACCGAATAGGGAGGGAAGTTGTAGTGGAGAAGGAACTTCTCTTTGTAGGTTCCCGACAGGGCGTCGACGTACTGCTCGTCCTCGCCGGTGCCGAGGGTGGCGACCACGATGGCCTGGGTCTCGCCGCGGGTGAACAGGGCCGAGCCGTGGGTGCGCGGCAGGATGCCGACTTCCGAGACGATGTCGCGGACCTTGTCGAGCGCCCGGCCGTCGACGCGGTGGGCGTTGTCGATGATGTCGCGACGCAGGACGTGGGCCTCGCATTCCTTCCAGGCGGTGCCGAACTTGGCGGAATCGACGCCGTCCGGGTTCTCGTCGGTCTTCACCAGGGCGGCGGAGGCCTTCTTCTTGGCGGCGCCGACGGCTTCATGACGGGCATGCTTGCCGGGGTGGGTGTAGGCGGCCTTGATGTCCTCGCCGACCAGCGACTGGATCTGGGTGACGACGCCCGAGTGATCCTCGGCCTGGAAGTCGAACGGATCCTTGGCGGCGTGCTCGGCCATCTCGATAATGGCGTCAATCACCGGCTGCATGCCGCGATGGGCGAACATTAGGGCGTCCAGCATGACCTGTTCCGACAGCTCCTTGGCCTCGGACTCGACCATCATCAGGGCGTCCGACGTCCCGGCGACGACGAGGTCGAGCTGGCTGTCGGGCATCTGGTCCAGGGTCGGGTTCAGGATGAACTCGCCATCGACATAGCCGACGCGGGCCGCGCCGATCGGTCCCATGAAGGGCACGCCCGACAGGGTCAGGGCGGCCGAGGTGGCGACCATGCCGACGATGTCGGGATCGTTCTCGAGGTCGTGCTGCAGCACGGTGATGACGACCTGGGTCTCGTTCTTGAAGCCCTTGACGAACAGGGGACGGATCGGACGGTCGATGAGGCGCGAGACCAGCGTCTCCTTCTCGGTCGGACGGCCTTCACGCTTGAAATAGCCACCCGGGATTTTGCCGGCGGCGAAGGTCTTTTCCTGGTAATTGACGGTCAGCGGGAAGAAATCCAGGCCCGGCTTGGGCGCGCGGCCGTAAACGACGGTGGCGAGGACGACGGTCTCGCCATAGGTGGCCAGGACGGCGCCGTCGGCCTGACGGGCGATGCGGCCCGTTTCCAGCGTCAGCGGGCGGCCGGCCCAGTCGATCGTCTTGCGTTTGATATCGAACATGTTTCGTCTTTCGTATCCCGCGGGCGGATTCCGCGCGGGGTCCCATCAGTGGGTGGAGCGTCGGGCGTTCAGTCCTTCGATCCTTGGACCGCCGCCCCATGGCGATCGGTCCGGGGGTGTATGAGGACCGGTTTGGCCCTCGCGTCATGCACCGTGCAGAACCGCGGCGCGCGGCTGGCATTCCTAGTTTAGCGCACTCCGGGCGGCCAACCGGTTTCCACTTGGCCTGAGTGCGCTCTGGATGCGGAAAGAGGCGCGGACAGGGCCCGCGCCTCGAAATCGTTCCGCGACTTGCGCCTAGCGGCGCAGGTTCAGCTTGGTGATCAGGGCGGTGTAGCGCTCCTTATCAACCTTGGTCAGGTGGTCCAGAAGGCGGCGACGCTGCGAGACCATCTTGAGCAGGCCGCGGCGCGAGTGGTTGTCCTTCTTGTGCGTCTTGAAGTGCTCGGTGAGGTTGGCGATGCGTTCCGAAAGGATCGCAACCTGGACCTCAGCCGAACCGGTATCGCCCGCTGAGCGGGCATTCTCGGTGATGACTTCGTTCTTACGCTCGGGCGTAATCGACATCGGGTGTACTCCTTATTGGAGGTTGAATACGCGGTCGGGTTCCAGCCGGCCGGCCCGCAACTGACCGAGAGCGACGAGGGTCTGTCCCTGAAAGGCGGAAACGGTGCGAGAGCCGCCAGTAAGGCGACTCTTCAGGGTTTCAACCTGTCGGGGGAGCAGAACGATCGGCCGTCCCTGCCGAAGCGAGAAGGCGTCCTGTTCCGTAATGGCCAGCTCCGGGATGTCGTCCAGGGCGGTCGCAACGGGCAGTAAGCCTTCCAAGGCGGCGTTCCTATGCACCAGATCAGTCAGGAAATCCAGCGTGACGGCGTTCGCGACCGAAAACGGCCCCACCCGCTCGCGCCGCAGGGCCGAGACGTGTCCTTCGGCCCCCAGCATGAGGGCCAGATCGCGCGCGAGGGAGCGCACATAGACGCCCTTGCCGGTGCGGATGGTCAGTTCGACGTGGTTGGCGTCGGGGGCGTCAGAGACCTCGGCCGAATGGATGGTGACCCGGCGGCTTTCCAGTTCGAAATCCGCCCCCTCGCGGGCGAGGTCATAGGCGCGCTGGCCGTCGACCTTGATGGCCGAATAGCGAGGTGGAGTCTGGTCAATTTCGCCGACAAAAGCCGGCAGGGCAGCGCGCACCGTCTCCACTGTCGGCCGAACCTCGGACCGGGCCACGATTTCGCCCTCGCGGTCGAGACTATCGGTCGAGACGCCCCAGTTGATGGTGAAGCGGTAGACCTTCTGCGCCTCCATCATGAAGGGCACGGTCTTGGTCGCCTCGCCCAGCGCGATCGGCAGGATGCCGCTGGCGAGCGGGTCCAGGGTCCCGGCATGGCCGGCCTTCTGGGCATCGAACAGGCGGCGGACCTTGGAGACCGCGTCGGTCGAGCCCAGTTCAAACGGCTTGTCCAGACAGACCCAGCCATTGACGACGAGGCCCTTCTTGCGACGCCCCATTACGCCTGGCCTGCCGCGCGTCGTGCTGCTTGAGGCCGGAGGATCATGCGTCGTCCCCGTCATCCCCTACGGGCGGTACGAAAGAATCGGCCCGCACGCGAGGATCGTCCAGCAGACGGTTCAGCCGCTCGGCCGCGGCGAAGCTCTCATCATGCCGGAAACGCAGGTCGGGGGTAAAGCGCATGTCGATGTGACGCCCCAAGGCCCCGCGCAAAAACTTGGCATGGACGTTCAACGCCTTGACGATCTCGTCGATATGGCCGGCCGTTGCGGACGTCTCGATCCCGGCCCCGAGTGGCTCGACAAAGCAGGTGGCGTGTTTCAGGTCGGGCGAGAGCCGGACCTCGGTCACCGTGACCGACACGCCGACCAGGGCCTCATCCCGGATCTCGTTCTCGCGCATGACCTCGACGAGGGCATGGCGGATCATTTCCGAGGCGCGTAACTGGCGCTGGCTGACAAGGCCGGCGGTGGCTTTGGTCTTGGGTTTACGATTGCTCATACAGATCGTCCTGTTCGCCGGGGATCGGACCCGGCCCAAACAAAAGAGGGCGCGGTCTAGTCCTGTCGGGCCGCAGTGTCCAATTGGGCCCGATCGACCGTGGCCATGATCTCACCCGCGGTGACCGCCCGCATCGGCCGCACCGGCAGTCCGGCGGCGTTCAGCACCCGGGCTGTCCAGCTGTTGCAAAGGTAACCGATCCAGAAATGCTCGCGGCTGGCGAAATAGTGTGCCCCTGAGCCCGGGCTGGCGGTGGACAGGTGTGGCCGGCCCGCTGACAAGGCGAGCGATTGCTCCACCCGACCGCGCAGGCCCGCGAACGCCTCAGGCGAGAGCATCAGCGTTCGGCGGCGATGAGGCGGGACGCCGTGTGTCGGGTCTCCGAAATCGGGATCCAGCATTACGACAGAGGGATTACCTGGCCGGAAGAACGCGCGGGCCCCATCTGCCAGCCGTCCCTCCATCGGACGAGGATCGACGAAGAACCGCGCATCGCCCCACCCGATCCGGATCCAGTCACTTGGCCCGACGGAGCGGACGGCCGCGCCCAGCGGACCGCCACCGGCCTCAAGTGCCGCGCGCGGGACGACGAGGTCGGTGTGGAAACCGTTGTTGAGAATGTGAACCGGCACCCCGGGTCCCGGACTCGGCGAAGGGACCAGCTCGCCGGAGCGGGTCCAGGTCCACAGGGCCGCAACGAGGCCCAGCAGTCCCGCGGCGAGGATCCCCCCGAGGCCCCGCATCAGGGCGTCTGGGGAACAGGACCGCGCGGCGGCGCGGCCCATTCGCCGCGCCAGACATAGGACAGTGTGGTGCAGTGGCGGAACTGGCCGTCCGGCCAGCGGCCCGAGGCCTGCATGACCATCGGTCGCCCGGGCCGGATCCGGCCCAGCACCAGAAAGGTCTCCGCCGCGCCAGGGCACAGGGCACGGGCAAGGCCCCGGCCATCGCCCTCCGGCGCGATCCCATAGACGGCATCCCCGGCCGCGCGGGCGGGAAGCACGCTCCGCGCCTGATCCGGCCCGCCACGGGTCAGGGTCGCGGCCCCCCGCGCGCTGGTCGAGATGATGCGCCGGACGCGAACCGAACCGAACAGGCCGCGATCAACTTCCAGCGTCACACCGCGCGTGAGGGCGGTGGTCACCCGGTCCGAGGGGTCAAAGGCGAGGTAGCGCGTGTCCGCGGCCGCAGGAGCGGCCAGCAGCATCAGACCACCGGAAAGGAACCGACGCAGAAACATGCCGAGACTTTAGCCCGACTTGCGGCGGAAGGGAGGCCGGCCCCCTTCCGCCGCCGGACTTACAGCGTGCGCTGCACTTCCTCGACGGTGAAGCACTCGATGTAGTCGCCGACCTTGATGTCGTGGAAGCCCTGGAAATGCATGCCGCACTCCTGGCCCGACGGCACTTCGTTGACCTCGTCCTTGAAGCGTTTGAGCGTGGCGAGCGTGCCCAGCTCCAGCACCACGACGTCGTCGCGGATGATCCGGACCTTGGCCCCCTTGCGGACCACACCTTCCGACACCCGGCAACCGGCGATCTTGCCGGTCTTGGAGATGTCGAACACCTGCAGCACCGCGGCATTGCCGAGGAAGGTTTCCCGCTGCAGCGGGGCCAGCATGCCCGAGAGCACGCCCTTCATGTCGTCGAGCAGGTCGTAGATGATCGAGTAGTAGCGGATCTCCACGCCCTCACGCTCGGCGAGGTCCCGGGCCTGTTTCGAAGCACGGACGTTAAAGCCGAGAATGGGGGCACCGGCCGACTTGGCCAGTTGAACATCGCTCTCGGTGATGCCGCCGGCGCCGGAATACACGACGCGGGCGCGGACCTCGTCATTGCCCATCTTCTCAAGCGAGCCCTGGATGGCCTCGCCCGAGCCCTGGACGTCGGACTTGATGAGCACCGGCAGTTCCGAGATCTTCTTGGATCCCAGACGCGACATCATATCGACCAAGCTGACCTGGTTGATGCCCCCCGTCGCCTTCTCGCGCTTCAGTCGGGCGCGATACTCGGTCAGTTCGCGAGCGCGGCCTTCGGACTCGACCACCGCCAGCGGTTCGCCGGGGGACGGAGCCTCGTCGAGGCCGAGGATCTCGACCGGCACGGACGGGCCGGCCTCGCTCAGTTGCTCCCCGCGTTCGTTCAGCAGGGCGCGCACCTTGCCCCAGGCGGACCCGGCCACGACGATGTCCCCGCGGCGAAGGGTCCCGCGCTTGACCAGTACGGTGGCGACCGGGCCGCGACCCTTGTCCAGCTTGGCCTCGATGACCACACCTTCGGCGGACCGTTCCGGATCGGCCTTGAGGTCCATGACCTCCGCCTGCAGCAGGATCGCCTCGATCAGTCCGTCGAGATTGGTCCGGGCCTTGGCCGAGACCTCGACGATCTGGGTCTCGCCGCCGAGGGCCTCGCCGATGATCTCGTACTGCAGCAGTTCGTTGACGACCTTCTGCGGATCGGCGTCCGGCTTGTCGACCTTGTTGACCGCCACGATGATCGGGGCTCCCGCCGCCTTGGCGTGGGAGATGGACTCGATTGTCTGGGGCATGACGCCATCGTCCGCCGCCACCACGAGGATGACGATATCGGTGACATTGGCACCGCGGGTCCGCATGGCGCTGAACGCCGCGTGGCCCGGGGTGTCCAGGAAGGTCACGGCGTCGCCGCCCGGAGTCCGCACCTGATAGGCACCGATGTGCTGGGTGATGCCGCCGGCCTCGCCCGAGGCAACGTCGGTGGCGCGCAGGGCGTCGAGCAGAGAGGTCTTGCCGTGATCGACGTGACCCATGATGGCCACGACCGGCGCGCGGGGTGTGACCGCCTCGTCGTCAATCGCATCCGACAGGAAGCCAGCCTCGATGTCGGAGTCCGACACGCGGCGAACGGTCATGCCGTACTCATCCGCCACCAGTTCAGCAGTGTCCGTGTCGATCACGTCGTTGATCTTCACCATCAGGCCCTGTTTCATCAGGAACTTGACGATGTCGACGCCGCGCACGGCCATCCGGTTCGCCAGATCGCCGACGGTGATGACGTCAGGAATGACGACCTCACGCGGACGATTGGGCGCGTCGGTCGAACCGCCCTTGCGCTTTTCCTTTTCACGTTCGCGGGCCCGTCGCACCGAGGCCAGCGAACGCATCCGCTCGGCGGTATCACCATCACCGGCCAGGGCCTGGATGGTGAGACGGCCCTCGCGGCGCTTGGGCTCGCCACGCGTCCGGCTGACCGCCTTGCCGGCGTCGGAGAAGCGCTTGTCACGATCGTCCTCGGGCTTGAGCGGACGGGCGAAGCCCCCCCCGGCCGTACGGCTGGGGCGCGAGACCTCCGCCGCCACCGGCGGCGTGTTCGGGGCCGGACGGCCGCCCGGGCCAGTTCGGGCCCCGCCGGGACGGGCCGCGCCGGGCGCAGGACGCGGATTCAGCGCCGAATAGCGCACCGGCTCGGCCGGACGCGCTGGGGCACCACCCGGACGGGCGTTCGCCGGACGGTCGGAATAGGATTTCTCCCCGCCGCCCATGGCCTCTTCCCGAGCCGAACGGGCCCCGAAGGCCGGACGGTCGATCGGGGCGCGGGCGGGATTGGTCGCCTTGGGCACGCGCTGACCAAAATTGACCACGGGACGGGCGGGTGCCGCCGGGCGGGCCGGCGCAGCTGGCGGCGCGGCGGGTGCCGGAGTTGGAGCCGGAGCGGCAGCGACCGGCGGCGGCGTGGGGGCGGCCGGCGCGGGTTTGGGCGCGAGCGGCGCGCGCGCCGGCGGTTTGGCCGGAGCGGCGGCCGTCAGCTTGGACGCTTCGGCGCGCGCAGCCTCGGCGGCGGCACGGGCGGCGGCGGCTTCAGCCTGGGCAGCGCTGGCGGCTGAGGCGGCGGCAGCAGCCTGGTCGCGGGCCGCGGCGTCACGACGCGCCTGTTCGGCAGCCTGGGCGGCTGCACGCTCGGCCTGGGCCCTGGTCGCCAGTTCAATCGCGCGGCGGCGGGCTTCCTGTTCCTCATTGGACAAGCGACCGCCGGCAGGCTGCTGAACCTGTGGCCGGGGTGAAGGTGCCTGTGCGGCCGGCGCATCGGTGCGCGGACGGGCGACATCGAAGCCCTGCGGTCGCTGATGCCCGCCGACCGGCGCGCCGGGGCGACGCTTGGTTTCGACCACAACCGTCTTGGTCCGGCCGTGGCTGAAGCTCTGGCGCACGGTGCCGGTCGAGACCGATCCTACGGCGCGCGGCTTCAGGCTCAGCGGTGCCCGAGGCCCTGTCGTTGACGGGGTTCCGGTCGGGGCCTGCGGAGTCTGGCCGTCGTTGGTCTTGTCGTTCTCGTCGCTCATCCGGTCGCTTTACTCGAGGGCGGAAAAGTCCGCCGCGTCTTAGTCAAAAATCGTCTCGTCAAACGCAAAAAGCCGCGCGAGGTCCGCCTCCCGGAAGAAGCGAAGCCCGCCCGTCAATCCGCCCGCAAAGGCTCGTCTCCCGGGTCTTCGTCTGACCCGCGCCTGCCGCCGGACCCCGCATCGGCCTCCCCGTCGCCAAAATGCGTCGAGGGGTGATCCAGGTCCCATTCCGGAGGCCGGAGCGGTCGAAATCCCGCCAATCGCGAGGCTTCCTGGCCCCAGCGATCCGCCCGCCCTCCGGCGAGCAGGACGGCGTGTATCGCATTTTCCAGCCCGAGGGCCAAACTCAAATCATCGGCAGCGAAGGTGCCACAGATCCGGGTCGTCTGGTGGCGGGCGAGGGAAAGCAGTTTTCCCCGCCCGTCGGTCGCACCGTCCCGGGCCTCAATAAGCCATGCGGCCTTGCCTGAACGGATCGCCGCCGCCGACTTCTCGAACCCCGAGATAAGCACGCCCTCGCGCCGGGCAAGACCCAGCTGGTCGAGGCACCGGCGCGCCAGCTGGGTCTCGACCAGGTCCGCCAGATCTGGCGTTGGTTTGAGCGGTGCCTTGGCCGAGCGCGAGAACAGGTTTTTCTTCACCGCAGCATCAACGGAGGCGCGCGACGCCTCCACCCACATGCCACGGCCCGGAAGCTTGCGCCCGAGGTCGGGAGCGACCGCGCCGTCCGGCCCGGCGACAAAACGGATCAGACGGGATTCATCCATGACCTGGTGGGTGACCAGATCCCGGCGCTCCCGGTCAATCGTCGCGTCGCGAAGGCTCATGGACGGCGCACCGCATCACGCGTCGCGGGTCGGCTCGGGGTCGGCGACCCCGGCGTCATCGGCGGCGGGTTCAGCGTCGTCGGCGGCGCCCTCATCGGGGGCGGTGTCGAACACGGCGTCAGCGTCGTATTCGCCCTCGAACGCGCCTTCCTCCTCGTACTCAGGTTCGGGCGGCTGGGGCAGTTCCGACGCATCGATCCAGCCCGCGGCGACCCGCGCCTGCAGGATCAGCATTTCGGCGTCCTCCTGCGCCAGGTTAAAGCTCTCCAGCACGCCGGGAACCTTGGTCCTCTCGCCATTCTTCATCTCGAAGCCGCCGCGGATCTCGTCCGTGGCCAGATCGGCCAGATCCTCAACCGTCTTCACGCCGCCTTCGCCCAGTGCCACGGCGATCGGGAGTGTCACCCCCGGAACAGCCAGCACACCGTCCTCGACGCCCAGCTCGACGCGTTTCGCGTCCAGCACCGCGGCCTGCTTTTCGAGATAGTCACGGGCGCGGGCCTGAAGTTCTTCGGCGGTGTCCTCGTCGAAACCCTCGATCTCGGCGACTTCGTAGTTGTCGACGAAGGCCAGATCCTCGACCGTGGCGAAGCCTTCGGTGACCAGCAGCTGGGCGATTACCTCGTCGACGTCGAGGGCTTCCTGGAACAGGACAGTCCGCTCGCTGAACTCGCGCTGGCGACGCTCCGAGTCCTGCGACTCCGTGATGATGTCGATCTGCCAGCCGGTCAGCTGGGAAGCGAGGCGCACGTTCTGGCCACGACGGCCGATGGCCAGAGACAGCTGCTCATCGGGCACAACGACCTCGACGCGATCGGCTTCCTCGTCGAGCACGACCTTGGAGACCTCGGCGGGGGCGAGGGCGTTGACGATGAACGTCGGCTCGTCCGGGTTCCACTGGATGATGTCGATCTTCTCGCCCTGCAGTTCGGCAACGACCGCCTGGACGCGAGAGCCGCGCATACCGACGCAGGCCCCGACCGGGTCGATGGAGGAGTCGTTGGACAGCACAGCCATCTTGGCGCGCGAGCCGGCGTCGCGGGCGGCGGCGCGGATCTCGATCACGCCGTCGTAAACTTCCGGGACTTCCTGGGCGAACAGCTTGGCCATAAAGCCCGGGTGGGCGCGGCTGAGCATGATTTGCGGGCCCTTGGCCTCGGGCCGGACGTCATAGATGTAGGTACGGATCCGGTCGCCGATGTTGAACACCTCGCGCGGGATCGACTGGTCACGGCGCATGATGCCCTCGCCGCGGCCGAGGTCGACGATGGTATTGCCGTATTCAACGCGCTTGACGGTGCCGTTGACGATCTCGCCGACGCGATCCTTGAACTCTTCATACTGGTTGGCGCGCTCGGCCTCGCGGACTTTCCCGGTGATGACCTGACGGGCCATCTGGGTCTGGACGCGGCCGAACTCGAACGGCGGCAGGTCCTCGACATATTCCTTGCCGACCACCGCCTCGGGATCGCGTTTCGAAGCGTCAGCCAGCCGGACCATGGCCGAGTCGTTGAACTCCTCCAGCTCATCCTCCGGCATCCAGTCATCCTCGACGATGGTGACGTGGCGCGTCAGGGCCAGTTCGCCGGTCTTCGGGTCGATCTTCGCCCGGATGTCGTGGTGGGCCCCATAGCGCGACTTGGCACCCTTCTGGATCGCCTCCTCGAGCGCCTCGACCACGATCTCGCGGTCAATATTTTTCTCCTGCGCCACGGCATTGGCGATCTGGAGCAGTTCCAGGCGATTGGCGGAAATACCGGTCACGGCCATCAGGCGTCGTCCTCAGGAAGGGTCTTGGGGGTCTTGGCGTTGGTGTTGTCTTCGGGGGCGCCGTCGGGGAGCCCGTCGTCCTCGGGTTCGCCCCGTGCGGCCCGGATCGCGGCTCCGCGTTTCAACAGGGCGTCGTTCATGACCAGCTTGGCGTCCAGCAGCCAGTCGAAAGGGATCAGGGCCGTCTCGTCCTCGCCGTCGAGGTCGATGGCGATGTTGTCCCCATCGGTGCCCGCCAGAAGACCCTTGAAGCGCTTGCGCCCCTCGATCATCCGGTCGGTCTCGAGGCGGGCCTCCATACCCTCGAACAGGTCGAAATCCTTGAGCCGGGTCAGGGGCCGGTCGATGCCCGGCGAGGAAACTTCCAGCAGGTACTCGCCGGCGATCGGATCAGCGGCGTCCAGAACCTCGGACATGGCACGGCTCAGACGCGCGCACTCGCCGACGTCGATGTCATTGTCGACCGGCCGCTCGGCCATGACCTGCAGCCGTCGGCGCAGGGTCCCCCCCATCAGCCGCACCCGCACGATATCGAGACCGATCGACTCCGCCACGGGATCGATCAGTTCGAGGATCTGGCGGTCTTCAACGGTCTTGGCGCGCAAGGGCGGGGTCTGCTTCGGACGGGGCCGTCACCCGAAGGTCGACGGCGGGCAAAAATAAAAGCGGTCGGCCTCTCCGGCCGCCGCTTTGAACGACGCCGTTGGACGCCGGTCTAACGATGTGGGACGCCCTATAGCGCCCCTGGACCGAAAGGGAAAGGGGCGAGCCGGGCCCGTCCTTTCCTGTCAGTGAACATGCGCCCGGCGGCGGCCGAAGCCACCGGTCAGCAGCGTTCGGATGAAGAAGAACACCGCGATGACGATGGCGTAGCCGAGAAACAGCGCCAGTCGCGTCATCCAGAAGCCCATGTCGGTGAGATCCGGAAGCGCGAAGGTTCCACCATCCAGCATCGGCCGGATCGCCTCGACCAGGGTATGAACCACCATGGCCCCGAAGGCCGCGCCCCACAGGCCGCGCCAGGCCCCCATCAGAAAGAAGCCGAACATGGCAGCGATGATCAGGCCGAGCACCTGGTTGACGCCGTCGAACCCCGTATTGGCGAGGGCCAGCAGGCCCTGGAGCAGATTGCCCAGCTGGGCGAGAAGGTCTTCCATCACGCAAGGCTCCGGATTGGCCACGGCCCAGCTTGGCCGTCTGCAGGGTTAACGCCGGTATGCAGGAATGGATGCGTCCCTATCGCCCGGTCGAGCCGAAGCCGCCGGTGCCGCGGGCGGTCTCATCCAAGGTCTCGACCTCAACGACGTGCGCCTGGCTTACCTGCGCGATGACCATCTGGGCGATGCGCTCGCCGCGCCGAACGATGAAGGGCTCCTGACCCAGGTTGACGAGGATCACCCCGACCTCGCCCCGATAGTCGCTGTCGATCGTTCCGGGCGTATTGAGACAAGTTACGCCGTGCTTGAGGGCAAGACCCGATCTTGGTCGGACCTGCGCTTCCCAGCCGGACTCCAGAGCGATCCTGAGACCCGTGGGGACCAGGGCCCGTGTTCCGGGCGCGAGACGGATCGGCGCGTCCTCAGGGATCGCGGCACGGAGATCCATGCCCGCTGAGCCCGCCGTCTCATAAGCGGGCACCGGCAAATCCGCGACATGGGGCAGGCGCAGGATGCGGAGGGTGGTCACGACGGCGCTCTCAGGGTTGCGGGGCAAAATGATCAGCGATGCGGTCAACCAGCCGGGTCGCAACCTCGGCCTTGGACAGGCGCGGCCAGGCCTCGGCCCCGTCCCGGCTGACCAGCAGCACGGTGTTACCGTCTGCCCCGAAGACGTCCGCCGAGACGTCGTTGCCCACGATCCAGTCGCAGCCCTTGCGGGACCGCTTGGCCCGGGCATTGACCTCCAGATCGGTCGTCTCCGCAGCGAAGCCGATCACCAACGCCGGGCGATCGGGCCCCGGCGCGGCTACACCGGCGAGAATGTCGGGGTTCTCGATCAGCGACAGGGTCGGCGGCCCGCCGGGGGCCTTCTTGATCTTGCCACCGGCCACCGTATCCACCCGCCAGTCGGCCACGGCGGCGCTGAGCACCGCTATGTCGGCGGGCAGGGCGGCCCGGGTGGCGGCCTGCATCTGCAGCGCGGTCTCGATCTCGACCCGCACGACGCCCGAGGGGGCGGGCAGGCCGGTTGGCCCGGACACCAGTGTCACCTCGGCTCCCGCGGCGGCTAGCGCGGCAGCGATGGCATAGCCCTGCTTGCCACTGGAGCGGTTTGTCAGGCCGCGTACCGGATCGATCGGCTCGAACGTCGGGCCGGCCGTGACCACGGCGCGCCGCCCGGCCAGACGACGTCGGCCGGGCGGCGACGCTGTTGTGGTGTGGAGGAGATCTTCAACCGCCGCGAGAATGGCCGTCGGCTCCGCCATACGACCGGGACCAAACTCTCCGCAGGCCATCTCGCCCTCGTCGGGCCCGACCACCGCCATGCCATGCCAGCCGGGAAAGCCTGTCAGCCGAGCCATGTTCGCCTGGACCGCCGGGTGTTGCCACATGCGCACATTCATTGCGGGAGCGAGAAGCACGCGCTTGTCCGTAGCCAGCAGGGTGGTGGAGGCCAGATCGTCGGCGAAACCGTTCGCCGCCCTGGCGATCAGGCCTGCGGTCGCGGGGGCAACAACGACAAGGTCGGCCCAGCGGGAAAGCTCGATATGGCCCATGGTGGTCTCGTCGTCCGGCAGGAAAAGATCCGACCGCACGGGGTGGCCAGTCAGGGCGGCCAGCGACAGGGGGGTGACAAATGCGGAGCCACTTTCCGTCAGCACGGCCCTGACCGCAGCCCCGGATTTCTTCAGCAGCCGCACCAGTTCCAGCGCCTTGTAGGCGGCGATACCGCCGCCCACGATCAGCAGGATCCGGCTTTGGTTGAGAGCGGGGCTGGACATGGTGCGGGTCTAGCCTTCGGGGCAGGTTACGTCGAGCGAGGAGAAAAAGAACATTGCATGAACAAACCGATTGTGTATAACGCTGTTCTGCAGTGTTCACAGGAGGGTGCGATGAGGGTCTTCACGATCACGGGCCTGGCCTTGGGCGGGCTTCTGACGCTTTGCGCTTGCGGCGAGGGCGGCTCGGCGGTCGAAAACAGGGACCGGCGTCCGGCAGCAGAACTGACCCTCACTGCGGCGACCGGCCCGGCAGGCGCTTCTCCAGCCGAACCGGTCACGGTTGCCCCGGCCGTTCTCACTGCCAACCGCCGCGAGACGGTCGATGCCAAGATCGTCCGGCTCTACGTGCGAAACGGCCCGGCTTTCGGTGCACGCTCGGCCGAGGACTTTCTGGACAAGGTCACCGCCTTCACCGCGCGTCCGCCGGAGGGGACGGAAATGGTGACCCGCCCCAACGGTGACACCCTGATGTATCAGGCGGCCACAAACACATTTGCGGTGGTGGCCCGGGACGGCACCCCGCGGACCATGTTCAAGCCTGACGACGGATTGGCCTATTGGGCGGAACAGAAGGCGGCAGCCCCGACCTTTGGTCAGCGCCGACCGGGTTGACCGCATTCAGGTAGCCAAACCGATCAGGCGTCAGAGTCAGGCTTTCCGGCCATCTCACGGATCAGGTCCAGCGCCAGCTTCTGCTGGCGTGTGGACAGCCGTGGCGCGAGGCGCGACATTTCGATCGTATAGCGGGTCGACGGAAAATCGTGTTCGAACACCGCCCCGTCACCCTCCGCCATGCCGGGCTCGGCCGCGCTCAACCCCTGGAAGAAGTAACCGATATCGACCTTGAAGAAGCGGGCGATGTCCCAGAGCTTGGATGCCGAGATGCGGTTGGCACCTTTTTCATATTTCTGGATCTGTTGAAAGGTCAGACCAAGCGCCCGGCCCAGATCGCTCTGGTTGTATCCGAGGCTTATGCGCTTTTCGCATACGCGCCTGCCCACATGGCGGTCCACCGGATGGGGTCCGTCCTCGCCGACACCTCTGGCCATGTCTCGTCTGTCGCCGTCTCGATTAAACCTTGCACTTGCAATGCGCCCGTCTGTTCAAGCTGTCATTCAAAATCTGGGAAATGGCGATTACACGCAGGCCGGGTCCTCGCCCCGCAAGAACGGGCCAGGGGCAGAGCGGGACACAGGTCTCGCGGGCCTGCGACACAGGCCGGAAGACGTCAGGCGCGTATGCGGATCGCGGCGAGGGCCGGGGTCAGCCCGGCCACGACGAGCAGCCAGAACCACAGATCCCCGAACCGCCCATAGGGTGTGATCCCCACCGGTCGGGGCAACAGCGCGTCGATCACGCCGCTTTCCCCGGTATCCAGTCGCTGGTCGTCGACGATCCGGCCCCAGGGATCAATCATGGCCGACACGCCGGTCGGAGTCGCCCGAACGACCGGCAGGCCCGTCTCGATCGCCCGGTAGCTGGCCAGATTCAGATGCTGCAGGGGTCCCGAGGTCGCGCCGAACCAGGCGTCATTTGAAACATTGACGATCCAGTCCGGTCGGCCGGCCGCCCCCGGCGTGAAGCCGGGATACAGGCTTTCGTAGCAGATCAGCGGCTGGACAACCGGGGCGTTGGGCAGATCGATGGGTGCCGGCCAGGGGCCCGGACTGAAATCTGCGGGCATGTGAACAAGGCTGCGGACACCGAGGGTGCCCATCAGCGGTCCCAGAGGGAGGAACTCGCCAAAGGGAACCAGGCGGTGTTTGTCATAGACAGCCGCGACTCTCAGGCCCGGGCCGCCCTCGTCGGCAAGGGCGATCAGGCTGTTGTGGTAGAGCGCCTTGCCGTCAGGTCCAGGTTCGGCCCGGGCCAGACCGGCCAACAAGGTCTGGCCCGGTCGCAGCGCGCGGGCGATGGCGTCACCGTCGGGCGCGCCTGGCGCGAAGACATCATTGAAACTGGCCGGCAAGGCGCCTTCCGGCCAGATCACCACGTCCGGCAGGGCCGCGCCCTGACGCGCGGTCAGATTCACATAGCGGTCCACGATCGAGCGATAGGCCTCGGGCGTCCATTTGGACTCCTGCTGCACATCGGCCTGAACGATCCGGACCAGGGTCGCTGAGGGCTGCACCTCGGCCCCGGCCAGACGCAGCGCCCCGCCGACAATCAGGGCGGCCAAGGTCGCGAGCCCGGCAATCGCCACGCCGGCCCGGGCCTTGCGAGGGCCGGGCGAGACGAGGACACCGAAAGCGGACGCCGCCGCGACCGTGATGAAGCCCAGACCATAGACACCAACGACCGCCGCAAACTGCGACCCCGCCGAGCCCGCGGCCCAGCTGGCCCCGGCCGGGTTCCAGGGGAAGCCGGTCAGGACATGGCCCCTCAGCCATTCGAACAGGGCGAATACGGCGGCGAAAACCGTGACCCGCGCGAGACCTGCAGGCGCGAACCGGCGGTACACGGCGGTTGCACCGCCCCAGAAAAGGCCGATGCCGGCGGGCAGCAGGCTCGCCGCGAAGGGCGCCATCCACGCCTGGGCCGGGTTGACGAGGAAGGCCTCGGCGACCCACCAGCAGCTCACCCCGAAATAGCCGAACCCGGCCAGCCAGCCCATCCAGAAGGCACCCCGCACGGTCCCCGACCGCTCGGCCAGCAACATCAGAACAGGATATCCCAGCAAGCCGGGCAGGATCCCGAAGGGCGGATGGGCAAGGGCGGCCGCAATGCCGGCCCCCAGCGCAAGGCCGATGCGCGCGAACCGGCCGGTCAGGGCCGCGCGAAAAAAAGTCGCCAGGTCATCCGTCATGCGGGAGCGTGTATGGGTCGGCGACCCCCAGCGTGGCAAGGACCGCGCGCTCCTCGGCCTCCATCGCCTCGGCCTCGGCCTCGGCCTCGTGGTCCCGGCCAAGCAGGTGCAGGACCCCGTGCACGACAAGATGGGTCAGATGGCTGGTCAGGGTCTTGCCCTGTTCCGCGGCCTCGTCGGCACACACGCCGTAGCCGAGGACGATATCCCCCAAGGGGGCTGGCCCACCGATGTCGGGCATGGCCGCCGCCGGAAAGGACAGGACATTCGTGGGTCGGTCCTTGCCGCGAAAGCGGTCATTGAGGTCCTGCACCGTGTCGTCATCCGTCAGCAGCACCACCACCCCACCGTTCGAGGCGCCGAGGGCCGCGCTCGCCGCCGTCCGGACCACGGCCTCGACGTCGGCGACGGCTCCGGTCCACGCCTCGACCTCGACCTCGACCTCGATCATGCGCCGGCGGGGTCCTCAAGATCCGGGGCCGGGCGGCCGCGGGCCGCGTCGGCGTCATAGGCACGCACGATCCGCTCGACCATGGCATGACGAACCACGTCCTGGGCCTCGAACTCCAGCACACCGACCCCCTTGACGTCACGGAGAATGCGCAGCGCGTGGGCGAGGCCGGAATCGCGGGGGTTCAGCAGGTCAATCTGCGACGGATCACCGGTAACGACCATGCGGGCCCCCTCGCCCAGCCGGGTCAGGACCATCTTCATCTGCAGTCGGCTGGTGTTCTGGGCCTCATCCACGATAACAAAGGCGTGGCTTAGGGTCCGGCCACGCATGAAGGCGATGGGCGCGGCCTCGATCTCGCCCTTGTCGCGGCGGCGCTGGACGTCTTCGGCCCCGAGGATGTCGTTCAGCGCCTCCCAGATCGGGGCCAGATAGGGGTCGACCTTCTCGTTCAGGTCGCCGGGCAGGAAGCCGAGCTTCTCGCCTGCCTCGACCGCCGGCCGGGTAATAACCAACCGGTCGACCTGACCGCGCCGCAGGAGAGACGCGCCATAGGCGGCCGCCAGAAAGGTTTTGCCGGTGCCGGCGGGGCCCACGCCGAACGACAATTCGCAGCTGGCGAGGGTCTCCAGATACCGGGCCTGGGCGTTGGTCTTGGGCACGATCGCGCCGCGCTTGCCGACCGGCAGCGCCATGGGATCACTGACCGAGGCCTTGCCGCCACCGCCCCGCACGAGGCCGATTCCGGCCCGGACATCGGCCTCATTGACCTCGGCCCCCTTCTCCGCCCGGGTGATGAGACTGGCGATGACGGCCTTGGCATTGGCCCGATCCCGGGCTCCGCCGTTGATCGACACTCCGCCACCGGGAGCCTCGATCAGCACCTTGAAAGCATCCTCGATCAGAGCGACGTGGCGGCTGTTCGGCCCGATCACCGCCCGGAGGGCGCGATCATCAAGGGCCAGAAACTCGTTCTCACGCGCCAAGCTGCACACCCTTCAGACTGTTCTGCTGACCATATTCGATCCGCACCGGAACGATCCGGCCGATCAGATGATCCGCGTCCTCGACATGAACGGACTGGAGATAGGGCGAACGGCCGATGGCCTGGGCCTCGTGCCGGCCCTTCTTCTCGAACAACACGTCCAGCGTCCGGCCGGTCTGAGCCCTGTTGAAGGCGGTCTGCTGTTCCAGCAGCAGGGCCTGCAGGGCGTGCAGGCGTGCCAGAGCCACGTCGGCTGGCACCGGAGCCCCCATGGTGGACGCCGGCGTGCCCGGACGCGGTGAATACAGGAACGAAAAGGCCGAGGCATATCCGACGTCGCGCACCAGCCCGAGGGTGTCCTCGAAATCCCGATCGGTCTCGCCGGGGAATCCAACGATGAAATCACCAGAGATGGCGATGTCGGGCCGCGCCTGACGGATACGGCCGATGAGATCCACATACGACTGGCGGCCATGTTTGCGGTTCATCAGACGCAGGATTCGGTCCGACCCCGACTGCACCGGCAGGTGCAGATAGGGCATCAGCGCCTCCAGCTCGCCGTGGGCGGCGATCAGATCGTCTGACATGTCGTTGGGATGGCTGGTCGTATAGCGGATGCGGGAAAGGCCGGGGACCTCGGCGAGGGCCCTTGCCAGCCGGGCCAGGGTCCAGACGGCCCCGTCCGGACCGGCACCGTCATAGGCGTTGACGTTCTGACCCAGCAGGGTGATCTCGCGCACGCCCTGGTCCACCAGCCCCCGCGCCTCGGCCAGAACATCGGCGGCCGGGCGGGACCACTCCGCCCCGCGCGTATAGGGGACGACACAGAAGCTGCAGAATTTGTCGCAACCCTCCTGCACCGTCAGGAAGGCGGTGGGTCCGTCGACACCCCGCACGGCGGGCATGGCGTCGAACTTCTCGTTCGGCGCAAAATCGGCCCCGATGCGCTCCCCCCGCGCCCGCGCCGTGCGGGTCAGCAGCTCCGGCAGCTGATGGTAGGCTTGGGGCCCGACGACCAGATCGACCGCCGGCTGGCGCCGCATGATCTCCTCGCCTTCGGCCTGGGCAACGCAACCGGCGACGGCGATGGTCATCGGGTCGGCCCCTGCAGCGGCCCGCGCCTCCTTCATCAACCGCAGTTTGCCAAGCTCGGAATAGACTTTCTCGGCCGCCTTCTCCCGGATGTGGCAGGTATTCAGGATGACGAAATCGGCCATTTCGGGCGTGTCGGTCGATGCAAAGCCCAGCGGTCGCAGCACATCGGCCATACGCTCGCTGTCGTAGACGTTCATCTGGCAGCCGTAGGTCTTGATAAACAGACGCCGGACCGCAGGCGCGGACGGCGGGTCGACCTCCGGCGAAACGAGGATATCGGTCATGGGCGCGCTTATGATCGTCGGCCGTGGCGGCCGCAAGGCGTTCGCCCGGGTCTCTCGCTCAGGAGAGTTATTCCGGGTCAACCCGGGCCGCGTGTCGCGTATAGATCAGGCCCTCGCGCTTGGAAGGCTCGGCACCCTCGATCGCCGTGCCATAGAGTTCGAGTTTGTGGCCCACCAGCTCAAAGCCGAGACGCTCGGCGATCTCGGACTTCAGTCGCTCGATCTCGGCGTCGAAGAACTCGATCACCTCGCCGGTGCGGGTATCGATCAGATGATCATGATGGTCGTCGCCAGCCTCCTCATACCGGCTGCGGCCGTCGCCGAAATCGTGCTTCTCGACGACACCGGCCTCCTCGAACAGCCGGACCGTCCGGTAGACGGTGGCGATCGAGATATGCGGATCAATGGCAGAGGCGCGGCGGTAGAGCTCCTCAACATCCGGATGGTCCTCGGCGCTGCCCAGAACCCGGGCGATCACCCGCCGCTGTTCAGTCATGCGCATGCCGCGTTCGGCGCAGAGTTTCTCGATCCGGTCCATGGCCGCAAGATAGGGCCGAGATCACCCGGTGGGAAGCGGGCCCGCCAAGTTGAGAACCAGTAGCAGGGCGTCGACGGCCTCCCCCTCCGGTCGGGCATAGTAGCCCCGGCGACGCCCCACCGTTTCGAAGCCGAGACGGGCGTACAGGGCTCGAGCCGCATCATTGTCCTCGGCCACTTCCAGCAGCAGCCGATCCGCCCCCCGCTCGACCGCCCGGCGCGCAGCCGCGACGACGAGGCGGGAGGCCAGACCGGCGCGCCGACAGGCCGGCTGGACCGCGAGCGTCAGGATCTCCGCCTCATCTGCGGAGACCCGGACCAGGACGAATCCCCCGGCCTCCCCCTCAAGGATCATGCCGGGCTGAGCCAGCAGGTCGGCGAAGGCCGAAGCGGTCCATGGCCGGGAAAACGCCTCGGCGTGAAGCTCCGCCAGGGCCAGGGACACGGTCTCCGGGTCGTCGAGGAGCCCCCGGTCCGGGGCTTTCATCCGGCCGGGACCGGCAACGGACGGGCCTGCCCCGGCAATCGGGTCGGGGGCGTCGCGTCAGGCGCGCGGAGATACAGGGGCCGGGGCGGATGGACGGCAGGATCGAAAGTCGCCGTCAGGGTGGCGAGGGCGGCGGGCGACGGGGTCGTCTCGACCCCCGCGGGCCCTCCGACCAGAAGGACGCCCGAGCCGGCCCAGCGCCCGGACCGCGCCGGCCCGGCCACCGCCGCTGCCGCCCTCTCCACCGGCATGGCTTCCGCTTCCGAAACCGGCAGACCGTCTTCGAAGATCTGCACATAGACCTGACCGCGGCGGGCATCGATCACGGCACAGGTCCGGCCGACACCCCCGTCCGCTGACCACGCGAGCGCCGCGAGGGTCGAAAGGCCCACGACCGGACGATCGAGCGCGGCTCCGAGGCCCTGGGCAAAGGCCAGTCCGACGCGAAGGCCCGTGAAGGAGCCGGGCCCGACCGTGACGCCGATGCGGTCGAGCGGTTCAAACCCGCCGCACCCCGCAACGGCGTCGCGAACGAAGCCGCCAAGGCGCTCGGAGTGGCCGCGAACCATGGGCTCGGAACGGACCGAAAGAGCGACCCCGTCCTCGAACACCGCCGCCGTGCAGGCGTCGAGCGCCGTGTCGATGACGAGCACCCTCATACCGGTCGCTCAGGACTCACGGAGAGGGCGCGAGCGCCTCGGCGATCCGCGCCAGCGCCTGACGCAGCGCGCGGTCCTCGATCAACGGAAAGGCGGCCGCGAGGGTGCGCCCCTCGGGGCTGGCCGTCATGAACCGCAGGCCGGACAGGTCGTCCTGAGACGTTCGCACAGGCCCTGCCGCCATGGCCTGCGGGAAGAGAGCACCCGGCGCGACCCCCAGCGCCAGAGCCACTGCGCTGAGTCGCGACGCGGAGATCCGGTTCGCGCCCGCCTCGTATTTCTGGATCTGCTGCGGGCTGATGCCGACCCGCTGGGCGAGCGCGCCTTGGGTCAGGCCGATGGCCGACCTCCGGGTGGCAATCCGGCGACCTACGGCGGCGTCCGTGACATCCGGCGAACGCGGCATACAGGCGACTCCCGACTGGACAACTTTCGGATCGTTTCATGCCGTCGTCCATCTTGCAACCATTTCGTTTCATTGCTCGTACCGGGCGCGTACTGCCGAGACCCGGGCCACTCGGCTCCGGTCGAGGCTGGTCTCGACCTGTAGCCCCCCGGGCCCACCGCGGAGATACAGTCGCTCAGCGTCGGCTCCCTGATAAAGTCGTACGACGCGAGACCCGTCGGTGAGATCGAGCACACACCCCTGATCCCGGCGGGGCCAACGCCCGAGGTCGAATTCCAGCACCACGCCGGAAGCGGCCCACGGCGCCAGCTCGTCGCTGGACAGCTGCAGCCGTTCAGGCAGGTCTCCGGAGACTGCGGGTCCGGAGACAAAGCCCCGACCAGAGCTTTCCACACCACCGACGGGGCCGCCGGCCTCCCCGGGGGCCGATCGCAGGAGGATCAGGGCGAGGTCTTCGGCGGTGGCCCCGAGGGCTGAGGTCAGGCGTCGCTGGACATCAGGTCGAAACAGGCCCGGACGCCGGCCACCTTCATACAGGCCCCAACCCTGGCTGGTCATTCCAATCCGTGCGCCCGCTTCGGCCTGGCTGAGCCCGGCGGCGCGACGAAGATCCGCCAGCGCCTCCCCGAGGGCGACGGCGTCCGGGTCAGAAGCGAAACGGGCCATGGCCGATGATGTCCCAGACGCCGGGCGGTGGCGAGCCGGTCGCGTCAGATCACCTGTTCGACGCGGGTGACCTCGGGGACGTAGTGACGCATCATCTGCTCGACGCCGGCCTTCAGCGTCATCGCGGACGAGGGACACCCTGCGCACGCCCCGCGCATCCGCAGCGACAGCACGCCGGTGGCCTCATCAAAGGCGTCGAACAGGATATCGCCGCCGTCCTGGGCCACGGCCGGGCGCACCCGACTGTCCAGCAGGGCCTTGATTTCGGCCACGACCTCGGAGTCGGTTGAGGTGTCTTCGGCCGCCGCCGTCGCATCGCGCAGCAGGGGTGCACCCGAGACGAAATGGTCCATGATGACGGAGAGTATTTCCGGCTTCATCTCGCTCCAGTCGCGGCCATGGGCAGCCCGGGTCACCGAGACATGGTCTGACCCGAAGAACACGCCGGTGACGTCTTCCAGCTGGAACAGGGCCTCCGCCAAGGGCGAAGCCGTCGCCTCATCAATGCTGAGGAACTCGCGCGAGCCAGAGACGGCCACATCCCGGCCCGGCAGGAATTTCAGCGCGTTGGGGTTCGGGGTCGGCTCGGTCTGGATAAACATGCACCAGAAATGCGCCTGCGGCGCGCCGCATTCAAGGCCCGCACGCTGTCCCGGCCCGGGCTAGGCCAGATCCTCGATCTCGGCGTCGGTCAACTCGCCCGGCACGATGGTGACGGGCAATTTCCGTCCGCCGAAGGCCGCACCCTGTTTGAGAACTGCCGTAACCAGCGGTCCGGGACCGCGCGATCCGCCACCTGCCGCCAGCACAAGAATCTTGATCTCGGAGTCCTCGCCGACGACCTTGCGGATCGCGGCATGGGGTTCGCCCTCCTCAATCAGGAACAGGGGCGGCGCCCCGGAGCGCTCGCCGGCCTCCTCACCGAGCCGGGTCAACAGGGCCTCAGCCTCTGCCCGCTGCTGACGCTGAATTTCCTCCCGCACGCCCGACCAGTGCTCGTCCGAACCCCCGGGCATGATGCGAAGGAGGACCACCCGGCCCCCGGTCGAGCGCGCCCTTCGGGACGCGTATCGCAGGGCCGCCTCGAACTCGGGGCTGTCGTCAGCAATGACAAGGAACTTTCTGGGCATCAGGCGGACCCGACAACCTGGCGGATCCGTCCGTTGGCGATTGTCAGCTTGGCGAAGGTCCAGCCTGTTCCCGAGGCTTCGATCTCGTCCACAGCGGCACGGACCCCTTCGACTACCCCCTGGCGGGCTCCGATCCACGCGTCGACAGCGGCCTCCGCTGTGGCCTCACTGTCGCCCACGACGGCATCGGATACAGCGGCCACGGCGCGCGTCAGGGTGACCTGATCGGCCATCAGATCCTCGATCAAACGCCGCACAGCCAGTCGGTCAAAATGGTCTGCGGACGGCACGGCACCCGCCGCGGCCCTGAGGCGGTCGAAATCAAAGGCTGCACCGACCTGGTGATACAGGCGCGCCATCCGCGGCTGGGACCAGCCGGACTCGCGTGCCAGATCCCCGATGTCCGCTGTGGCCACGAGGGGACGCAACATCGATATGACCTGGGCCAGCGCCTCGCCCACGCCCATGTCCGCGAACCGTTTGAGCCGCGTCGCCAGCCGTTGCTGCTCGAACCGGGAGAGCACATCGCCCCCCTCCTGCCGCAAGGCGTCTGCCGCAGGGCGGTAGGCCGCGATCAGCCCATCCACACTCGCGCCCTCGCGTCCTGCTCGTCGCGCCAGCCAGAAGGTCTGACGCCTCAGAACAGTGGCGATCTCCTGATACAGAGCCGTCTGGGTCTCGGCTGGTACCTTGAGATCGAGGGCGTTGACGGCATTCCAGGCCTCATCGAGGCGGAACACCCGCCGCGCGGCCTCAAACGCAATGACAAGACCGGTGGTGTCACAGCCTGCCGCACTGCGAAGGCGGTCAGGAAAGGTGGGACCGGCCATATTGACGATGTCGTTGCAAAGCACCGTCGCCACAATCTCCCGCCGCAGGCGGTGGCTGTTCATCTGGTCCTCGAACCGGGCCAGCGGTTCGGGGAAATACTGGACCAGTGTGGTTTCGAAAAAGGGGTCCTCCGGCGCACGCGAGGCCACGATCTGTTCCGCCAGCTCCAGCTTGGAATAGGCCATCAGAACGGCCAGCTCGGGGCGGGTCAGGGGATGACCGGCAGCCTTCATCTCACCCATGCGGAGATCGTTCGGCAACCCCTCAACCTTGCGGTCAAGCTTTCCGCGCGCGGTCAGCGCTTGCATGAAGCGCTGCTGCTGATCCAGACAGGCCACCCCTTCGTCCTCCTGCAAGGTCAGCGCCAGGGTCTGGTCGTAGTTGTGGACAAGAACCTTGCGGCCCACCTCCTCGGTCATGGACGCCAGCAGCGGCACGCGCTCGGCCAGAGGCAGGACGCCATTGGTCACAGCGGACCCGATCAGGATCTTGATATTGACCTCATGATCCGAAGTGTCGACCCCGGCGGAATTGTCGATCGCGTCGGTGTTTATGCGCCCGCCGCCCGCGGCAAAGGCGATCCGCCCGGCCTGGGTGAAGCCAAGGTTGGCCCCCTCGCCCACCACCTTGACCCTCAGTTCGTCAGCGTTGACCCGTAGCGCGTCCGTACCTTTGTCGCCGACCTGAAGGTCGGTCTCCGCCGCCGCCTTCACATAGGTACCGATGCCGCCGAGATACAGCAGCTCCGCCGGGGCCTTCAGAATGGCGCGGATGAGGCTGACGGGGTCCATCGACTCTTCGGCGATGGCAAGCGCCGACCGGATTTCAGGCGTCAGAACGATGGATTTGGCCGAGCGCGAGAACACCCCGCCTCCGCTCGAAATCTTCGTGCTATCGTAGTCCGTCCACGACGAACGCGGAAGCTGGAACAGACGGTTCCGTTCCTCCCAGGAGACGGCGGGATCCGGGTTAGGATCAATGAAGATGTCGCGATGGTCGAAGGCGGCGATCAGCTTTGTCGCGTTCGACAATAGCAGTCCGTTTCCGAATACGTCGCCGGACATGTCGCCTACACCAACCACGGTGAAGGGTTCGGTCTGGATGTCCTTCCCCAGTTCGCGGAAATGCCGCTTCACGGCTTCCCACGCCCCACGGGCGGTAATGCCCATGGCCTTGTGGTCGTAGCCGACGGATCCGCCGGAAGCGAAGGCGTCATCCAGCCAGAAGCCGTAGTCCGCCGAGACCCCGTTGGCGATATCCGAAAAGGTCGCCGTGCCCTTGTCTGCGGCGACGACCAGATAGGGGTCGTCGCCTTCAAAGGCGATGACATCAGCGGGCCGCACAACCGTTCCGTCGGCTGCAATATTGTCGGTGATGTCGAGCAGACCGGAAAGAAAGGTCCTGTAGGCCCGGACAGCCTCAGCCTGCTGGGCGTCGCGATCACCTCCGGCACGAACGATGGCGGAAAGGTTCCTCGGGAAGAAGCCCCCCTTGGAGCCGACCGGCACAATGACGGCGTTCTTGACCTGCTGGGCCTTGACGAGGCCGAGCACCTCGGTGCGGAAATCGTCGCGACGGTCGGACCAGCGCAGGCCGCCTCGGGCCACCGGACCAAACCGCAGGTGCACACCCTCGACATGCGGGGCCCAGACAAAAATCTCCCGATAGGGTTTGGGCAGGGGCAGATCCTCCAGCTCCTGCGACGCGATCTTGATCGAGATATGAGGCTTGAAGGTTCCGTCAGTCGTCGTCTGATAGTAATTGGTTCGCTTGATCGCGCCGATAAGCGCCGCCAGACGCCGTAGCGACCTGTCGTGGTCCAGAGATGTGACCTCCATCAGAAGCGCGTTGATCTTGTCGGTAAGTTCCTCGCATGCGACGGCGCGGGCCGCGGGCAAGCCGCCATGCGCGGGATCGAACCGGCAGGCGAACAGGGAGAGCAGCGCCCGGGCGATGGCCGGATGGTCCCGAAGGGCTTCCTCCTGGACCGCTTGGGAAGGATCAAGCCCGGTCTGCTGCCGGTAGCGCGCAAGGGTTCGGATCAGCGCCGCCTCGCGCCACCCGACGCCCAGCTCGAGCACCAGACGGTTGAAGCCGTCGCTCTCGGTGCGGCCACCCCAGACGGCGGAGAAGGCCGACTCGAACGGCCCCCGCACGTCAGCGAAGGCCAGCACGGCCCCGCGGGGATCCTCGAGCAGGAACTCATGGACGTGGATCGGCCCGGCCACGCCGGTCTGAGCCGTCGGACGGACGGCGTTGCCGAACTCCTCGAGTGTCTTCAGCCCCATGTCGGCAAGGATGGGCAGGACGTCGGACAGGGGCACAGCGGCCCCCCTGCGATAGAGCTTGAAGCGGAACTGCAGGGGCGTGTCCGTCGGCAGACGGAATGCCCGGACGGCTACCGGCTCCCCGCCTCCGCCCGCTTCGCCGGCCTCGCCCGTGGCGTTCAGGCCATTGATTTGCTGCAGATCGGCGACGGCTTCGGCCGCGTCATAGCGCTCCCGATACCCCGGACCAAAGGCCTCGGCCCAGCGAACGCTCAATGCGCCGATCGAACCTTCATCAATGTCGTCGGCGCGGAGAGCCGCCTCGAACCGGTCCACCCAACTTCGGCCTGTCTCCACGATCTCGGCCTCAAGCAGCGCCGGATCGGGCGTGGGATGATCCCCTGGAACGACACCGATAATATAATGGATGCGAACGAGGGGGGCATCCGACAGTTGCGGATACCAGGCGGACACCCGACCGCCCCAGGCCCGGGCAAGGATGCGGCCAATACGCTCGCGGACACTGGCGTCATAACGTTCGCGGGGAACGAAGGCGAGAACCGACACGAAACGATCAAACGGGTCCTGCCGCGTAAACGTCTTGATCCGCGGGCGATCATAGAGATGAAGAATGCCGAGCGCGGTGGACAGCAACTCATCCTCGGTGATCTGGAAGAGCTCGTCCCGAGGGTAATTTTCGAGGATGTTCCTCAGCCGTTTCTCATTGTGGCTGCCGGGAGCCTTGGCGGCGCGCTCGAGGGCGTTGGCGACCTTGCGGCGGATCAACGGGACCTGGGACGCCGCACGATCGTAGGCCTCAGCCGTAAATAGACCGACGAAACGGGTTTCACCGGAGGGGCGGCCGTCCTCGCCGTACCGCTTGACCCCGACGTAATCCATGTAAGCCCGCCGGTGGACCCGGCTGCGAAGATTGGCCTTGGCCACCGTCACCGGGTCACTCAGGTTGATCTGCCGCTTCATCTGGGCGGTCAGTACCGCGGGTTCCGACGTCCGGCGCAGGACGGTCCGTTCGGGATCACGCAGCACGCCAATGCCGGCCTCGGCCTGATCAAGGGGGGCCTCAGCGGCATAGCCGCCGTCGGCCGTCCGCGGATATTCGTACGTCCGCGCACCGAGGAAGACGAAATGATCGTCGTTCAGCGATCGCAGAAAAGCGAGGTTTTCAGCGACAATCTCGGGATCGATCCCGCCGGGACAGGCCTCAAGGTGGGCCACCGATCGCTGCATCAGATCCCGCATGGTCGGGAAATCGGCGACCGCGGCGTGCACATCCGCAAGAGTCTGGACAACGCCGGCCGTCAACGCCGCGCGACGCTCAGCCGGCAACGGATCAATGACGATCACAATCAGGGATTCTCGCGACCCGTCGCTGGAGGCGCGGCGTGAACCCTCTGGTCCCCGGAGAAGCGGGATCACGGGATGAAACAGGGCGCGTACGGAGACTCCGGCGTCAGCCAGTTCACCCATCAGGCTGTCGACCAGGAAGGGTCGATCGTCCTGAACGATCTGCAGGACGTCATAAGGGGTCGCACGTCCCCCTGCGGCGGCGAGGGGAATGACTGTCACTCTCGGAGCCTCACCGGGAGTGCGCTGGTCTGCCCAGCGCCAGGCAGAGGCCAGCAGCGCCCCGACATCCCCGGCGTCCAGTTCCGGCGTCTCGTCTTCCGCGTAGTCCTCGCACGCCTGGTCGACGAAAGACTGCTCCAGCGGATCGAGCGCACCCTTCTTCCCGAGAGCCGCGGCGAATGCCCGCTTGAGCGCCTCCGGCTGGGGAGACCGGGACAGGGTGCGCAGTTCGCCAGACATGGGCAGGGTCTCGTGTGGCGCGGCAAGGCCGCCGGGTCGGGACCGGACGCTATCCAGCTTCCGTTTCGGCGGGATCACCGAACGGGTGCGTCCCGTCTCATGAGGCTGGATAGGCCGCCCGAAGCCGCTCGTGAAGGGCGCAACGGCACAAAGGTCGCGCCCGGTCCACAATGCTGAATGGGAGGCCCAACCGTCACCGCAATCCGGGATGCAACAGGTTCCATGCCTTGGCGGGCTCCGTAGCGCTTTCCGGGGGCAAGATCGCCAATACCTTCACCGCCGCACCCGACTCAGGTCGGGCGCAAACGAAAAGGCCGCCGGACGGGCGTCCGACGACCTCTCTCTGGGACCTGCGCTGGTGGGGGAACGGGCGCGGGTCCAGTCCGCCACGGCCGGAGGGGGGAAGGCCGCAACGTCGAGGTCAGAAATGGGGAGCCTGGACCGACCGTCAAGGCGACGAGGGTTCTTTGATCAAGGACCGCGGTGGTTTGACGCGGGCCCGGAGTCGTCCACCTTGCGGTGCGGTTTACCGTCAGGCTCTTCCGCATAGGGCTTGCCGTCGCCCGATAGCAGGACCGCAATCCACATCGAACCCTTGAACTCGGCGAGCACGGCCATGGCCATGACCGCCAGAGGCGTGGACAGGAACATCCCCGCGACACCCCAGAGCTTGCCCCACAGTGCGAGAGACAGAAGCACGACGACAGGATCGATATTCTGGTTGTCACCCTGCATCCGCGGCTGGATCAGGTTTCCAACGACAAAAAGAATGATCTGCAGTCCCACCAGCAGGATGAGCGCGGGCCAGTAGGTGGGAAACTGGACGAGGGCAAACAGCGGCGGGGCCAGACCTGCGACCGCACCCCCCAATACCGGGATGAAGCCGACGACGAAGATGATGAAGGTCCAGAACTCGGCGTGCTCCAGTCCCACGAGGCGCATCAGGATCCAGGCCGCAGCGCAAATCATGACCCCGGTGACCGATTGAACCCACAGATACCCCTCGACTCCGCCTCGCACGCGCTCGAACACGCCGATGGCTTCAGAGCGTTGTTCCCGCTGGGGAAACATAGCGACGATCTTGCGGCGGAACCCGACCTGGGAGGCCAGCAGGAATCCCAGGTAGACGAGGACGAAGAAGGAGCCGGAGGCAACGCCCTGGACCTGGAAGGCGAGACTGGTCAGGTACCCCCGCAGGTCGAGCCCGGCGAGCAACTCCTGAGCGGTCGGGGCGGCGTCGATGCCGACCAGCCGGGCGGCGTCCTGTATGATGGCGTCGATCCGGGGCCCGATATTCCCGGATACGCCGGATGCGTCGGTGAAGAATCCGGCCGCGCCGTTTACGATAAAGGCGATCGAGGCGAAGAAGCCGAGCACCACAACAAGGACGGCAGCAGCACCGGCCAGGTGACGGGGTAGTGGGGTTCGCTCCTCGATGAACCGCTTCACCCCGTCGATCATGATCATCAGGAAGATGGCCATGGCAAGCGGGGTCAGGATGTCGCGCAACCAGTAGAGGGCCGCCCCCACCGCGACGACGGCGATAAGGATCATGGCGTTGCTACCCGCCGCCGAGGGCTGGAGACCGATGGAAGCTTTCATTCATCGACTGTTGCGGGGCGGGACGAGCGCGGTCAATCGCCCATCCAGCGCCCGCTGGCCCCCGGGAGGCCGCCCGGCTAAGCAGGACGAGCGTATGGAGATGCCCCGTGACCGACCCCACTGCTGCTGCCGGCCTGTTCCTCGGCCAGTCCTCCGACGGAGACACCCCGCACGCTGAAGTGCTGTTGTGGAACCGGGCGAACCGGCATGGGGTGATCGCCGGTGCCACAGGGACCGGCAAGACGGTCACCCTGCAGATCATGGCCCAGGGATTTTCGGAAATGGGCGTGCCGGTCTTCTGCGCCGATGTGAAGGGCGACCTGTCCGGGATCAGCCAGACGGGCTCTCCGAACGAAAAACTGCTCGCCCGGGCCGCCGGAATGAACCTGACGCTCACGGCCAAAGCGGCCCCGACCGTCTTCTGGGACCTGTATGGCCAGAAGGGTCATCCGGTCCGCGCCACCGTGTCCGAGATTGGCCCCCTGCTGATGGCGCGGATGCTGGATCTGAACGACGTGCAGGAAGGCGTCCTGACCGTGGCTTTCCATGTCGCGGACAAGGAGGGCCTGTTGATGCTGGACCTCGATGATCTGCGCAGCGTCCTTGCCTACGTCGCCGAAAATGCGGCCCGGATCGGCCGCGAGGTCGGCAATGTGGCCCCCGCGTCGATCGCAGCCATTCAACGCGGCCTGCTTCAGCTGGAACAACAGGGGGGGGATGCGTTCTTCGGCGAACCCGCCCTCAAACTGGAGGACATGATGCGGGTCGGCCTTGACGGCAGGGGCCAGGTAAATGTTCTGGACGCGACCCGTCTGATGTCGTCGCCGCGGCTTTATGGGGCTTTCCTGCTTTGGCTGCTCTCTGAACTGTTCGAGCAGCTTCCCGAAGTGGGCGACCCGGACAAGCCGAGACTGGTGTTCTTTTTCGATGAGGCTCACCTGCTGTTCCGCGATGCGCCGAAGCCATTGCTCGAAAAAGTCGAACAGGTGGTCCGTCTGATCCGATCCAAGGGGGTCGGGGTGTTCTTCGTAACCCAGAACCCGGCCGACATTCCCGATACCGTTCTGGCCCAGCTGGGTAACCGGATCCAGCATGCGCTCCGAGCCTACACGCCCTCCGAGCAGCGGGGGCTGAGATCGGCGTCCGAGAGTTTCCGCGCCAACCCCGGCTTTGACACCGCCGACGCCATCCAGGCTCTGGGCACCGGGGAGGCCCTGGTGTCGACCCTCGACGAGAAGGGCGCGCCCCGCATCGTCGCTCGCACCCTGATCCGGCCGCCCGACAGCCGGCTGGGGCCCGCTACAGAGGCGGAGCGGGCCGCCGTCATGGCCGCAAGTCCGCTTCGGGGGCACTACGACACCACCATCGATCGCGAGTCAGCAGAAGAAATTCTTGCCGCCCGCAATCCCGGGTCGGTGTCCGGTCGCCAACCCGAGGCACGCGCGCCGTCGAAGGCCCGCGTGCCGGCTTCGCCGAAAGCGCCGCGCCGATCCAGCCGGCAGACCCCGATGGAAGCTCTGACGAAATCCGTGCTTAGAACAGCGGGCTCGACCCTGACGCGCGAACTGCTCCGCGGTGTCCTTGGGAGTTTACGGCGGCGCTGACGCGCCCTCGGTGCCATTCCCGATCGGTCCACGGGCGAGCCCCGCAAGAACGCTGCTGACCTGCGCACCTGATCCCGTCTGGGACAGAAGCTTCGACAGGTGGGACGACAACTTGCGCGTATCGACCAGAACCAGGGCTTGGCCGATGAAGAGTTGGGCCTGCACCGGCCAGCGTGCGAGAACGCGGACGTTCCGGTGCCGGACGTCCCCCTCGATCGACTGCATCAGATCGGTCAGAATCTCCGGATCGCCCTCAAGAACCTGAACGAAGATGCCGGACTCGAAAGCGAGAGCCCCTGTCACACCGAGGGAGTCGTTCCGACGCATCCATGTGGCGACGAGCGCAGGAAGGGCGACCGCATCGTCAAGCAGGGGCAGGGCGTCGCTGCGGTAAACGAGACGCTCGATAGGGGTGGACATGACCGGAAGCCTGGCGGCGGATCCGCCCTCCATCTAGGCGCTTCAGACGGGCAGGCCCAGCCCCGCCGATCAGCGCGGGACCAGTCGCCACATCCGCAGGGGATGGCGCACGGTCCCCGCCTCCGAGCCGGCCGCGGCACCGCGCCCCATATAGAGGTCGGCGCGGACGGGCCCCCGGATCGCAGATCCCGTGTCGAGGGCCATGACCAGACCGGAATAGCTGCCCCGCGCGCCCGTGAGGTTGCCCCCGTCGGCCCGGATCCAGACCAGATCGCCATAGGTCCAGCTCGCGGGATCCACCGCAATGGCGCGCCGCGCGGTCAGGGGAACTCCGGCGGCCCCAGCGGGATCACCCCCGTCGTCCGGGTCGAGGGAAAAATAGATGTAGCGCGGGTTCAACCCGGTGATCGCCCGCGCCTCCGGCCCGCGATGGGCCGCGAGCCAGGCCCGAATGGCCTCACCGGAAGTTCCATCCGCGGGGAGCAGGCCGCGCTCCGCCATCGGTCGGGCGATGCCCACGAATGGACGGCCATTGTCGGCGGCATAGGCCGCACGGGCCTTGGCCCCGTCCTCAAAGGTCAGATAGCCGGACCCCTGGATCTGGAGGAAGAAAAGATCCTCGGCCCGCATCCAGGCCAACGGCGGTGACGGTGGTGGACCAGCTTCGATCGCGGCCCGCTCCGGCAGGACCTGGCCGCGCGCCCAGTCCGCGGGACGGCCGAGAACCGGGGTGTCGAACAGGGCGTCAGGGACCCGTCGCGCGCTGTACTCGGGCGCGAAATAGGCGGTGAGCAGACCGGAACGGGAGCTTGTCGTTTCGGCCTCGACGACTGCAAACCCGGTTTCGAAAAAGCGCCGCGCCGCGGTCGGCGTGACCGGCCGCGACAGGCCCCTGAGCTCCGCCGCGCGTTCGCACACCCGGGCCGCGGCGGAATCACGGGCCACGCGGCAGGACCCGGCGTAAACGTGAAACGCGGCGAGATGATCTTCTTCCGCCCAGCCGGGCAGGCTGTCGGGGCCCGGCTGGGCAGAGGGCACGATCGGGAGGGTCGCCGGCGGTGACAATGGCGGCACGACGGGGGTCGGTGCATCAGGCCCGGTCGCGCAGGCGGAAAGACCGAGGACTGCGACTGCGATCGCTGTCCATATCGACTGGGCCGCTTGGCCCGACGACTGCATCAGGCGTTGGCGGGTTCGACGCGAGCCAGGACCCAGTTCGGATCCGCGGCACCCAGGGACCGTTCAAAGGTCCAGTGTTCGGCGGTGCGGCGTTCCTCGATACGGGGCTCGGCCGGGGCACCTGGGGTGGCTTCGGCCTCAGGCGGCAGGATCCTCGATCGGATCTCCGCAAGAAACCGGACCTTGGCCACGGCCCGATCGCCTTCCGCCGAGGCCAGTTCCAGATCCGCTCGGGGCGGAAGCAGAAACTCAACCTGTTCAGTCTCTCCGCGCGTCTCGCGGGCCGCAATCCCGGTCTCGAAGGAGGCCAGAACCGCCGGAGTGAGCAGGGGTTTCAGGGCCGTGCGATCGCCCGAGGCGTAGCCACGGACAATGGTCTCATAGGCCTGACGGGCACCGTCGATGAACTTTGCCGGGTCAAAGGCGGGGTCACGCGCCCGGAGCGAGGCTGCCGCCGCAAGGGTCGCCGCGTCGAGGCCCGGGACACGCGCCGGTGCTTCCGGACCCGCAGCCGGCAGTGCGGGAGCACGCGCGTCCTCCTGGGGTTGTCGTCCAACCTTCTTCCCCAACACGTCATAGAGCTTGAAAAGGACGATGGCCGCGATCACGGCAAAGATGACAATCGAAAACTGAACCGGCACGGGATATCCCTGGATGACGTCGGGGCCCGAACCCGGGGGGTCGGGCACTCAAGTTCGACGATTAGGATCAGATATAGGCACGCGCAAGGTCACTCGCATCCCGCGCGACATCGACGCCCGTGTTGCGGCCGACCCGGCCCGATGCTAGTCGCCGCGCCTCGCTTCTCGCAAGATCGAACGGCACAGTTTTATGACCGACGTCCCGCCCTCAGAACCCAATGGCCTTGCCCCGGCCGGCCAGCCGCCAGTTCCCGGTTTCCGCATCCTCGCCCAGTTCGTCCGCGATCTGTCGTTCGAGAACCCGAAGGCTCCCGACAGCCTGCGCATTGAGGGCAAGCCGCAGATCGACATGGGCGTCGAACTGAACGCCCAGGGCCGGCCCGACGGTCTGTTCGAGGTGGACATCAAGCTCTCGATCAAGGCCGCGACGGAGTCGATGGCGGTGTTCCACGTCGAACTTCTGTATGGCGGCCTGTTCCAGCTGTCCGGCATCGCGGAGGCCGATATCGAGCCCCTGCTGCTGATCGAATGCCCCCGCTACCTCTTCCCCTTCGCCCGCGAGATCGTCGCCCGCGCCACCGCCGATGGCGGCTTCTATCCGCCCTTCATGCTGGATCCGATCGATTTCGCGGGCATCTATGCCGCGCGGATGCAACAGCAAGGGCAGCCTGGCGGCGTCGCCTAGCCGGCGACGCTGTCGACCTGGAGACCGTAGGCGGTCCAGAGCGACACATCCTTCAGCGTCGCCATCAGGAACAGGCGGTGAGCCTCGTCCTCCTCCGGACGAACGCTTGACGCCAGCGGACGCGGCCGAGGGGCGTGAACCGCGACGCTTGTTTGCGCTTTCGGTGCCTGATGCTCGCGCCGGCTGCTTAGATCCAGCACCCGTTCCTTGCCGCCCTTGAGCTCCAGGTACACCTCGGCCAGCAACCGGGCATCGATCAGGGCCCCGTGCAGGGCCCGGTCGACGAGGCTGATCTTGTAGCGTTTGCAAAGGGCATCGAGCGAGTTGGCCATGCCGGGAAACCGGGACTGGGCCAACTGAAGCGTGTCGATCCAGCGGGTTTCGTGCAGCAGCGGGTACCCGCAGCGGCCGCACTCATGATCGATGAAATTCCGGTCGAACTGGGCGTTGTGGGCGATGACCGGGGCATCGCCGATGAATTCCATCAGATCCGCGACAATTTCGGCAAAGCGCGGCGCGTCCCTGACCTTGTCGTCGGTGATGCCGTGCACCCGGGTAGCGTCCGCCGGGATGAGCCGCTCCGGATTGACGAGCCGGTGAAAGGTCCGGCCCGTCGGCAAAAGATCATCGATCTCGATACAGCCGACCTCGATCAGTCGATCCCCGGTCTTCGGATCAAACCCGGTGGTTTCGGTATCAAGGACGATTTCACGGGCCATGATCGTCTATTGACCTGCTTCGGGCACGGCCGAAAGAGATCGGGAACGGGGCGTCCAGCCCGGGGCCAGAACGATCCCCATGATTTCGCCCACGCGGGCCTCGGCAGCGTCCAGCCCCGCTCCGGTGTCTATGACAAAATCGGCTCTTCGACGCTTCTCGGCGTCTGGCATCTGGCGAGCGCGAAGGGCGTCAAACCGTTCCACTGTCATCCCGGGCCGGGCCAGCACCCGTTGGCGCTGGATGTCTTCGTCCGCGGTGACCACGACCACCGCGTCCACGCCGCGATCGCCCCCCGTCTCGAATAGCAGGGGAATGTCCAGGACCGCGAGCCGCACGCCAGCGCTGCGTGCCGCTTCCAGCCAATCCAGACGGGCGGTTGCCACCAGCGGGTGTACGATCGACTCAAGCAACCGGAAGGCTGATGCGTCGTCACCGAGTATCTCGGCCAGACGCGTGCGGTCTATCGCGCCATCGGTGACGACGCCGGGAAAGGCTTCCCCGAGGGGTTTCACCGCGGCACCGCCGGGGTCGTAGAGCGCATGCACGGCATCGTCTGCATCCCAGACCAGAGCTCCGCGCCTGGCGAACATGGCGGCGGTCGTCGACTTGCCCGTGCCGATCGAGCCGGTCAGCCCCAGAACGATCATGCACTCTCCCCCGCATCGACCTCTCCCAGATGGGCAAGCAGCAGCGGACGGGGATCAAGATCGGGGGGCGGTACGTCAAAAATCGCCTCAAAGGAGGGACCGGCCTGCCCAACCAACATGGCGAGGCCATCGACAGTGGCCAGTCCGGCCGCACTCGCTGCCCTGAGGAAGGCCGTCCGGACAGGACGATAGGTCATGTCCATGACCACCGTTGCCGGATCCAGTTCCGCCAGATTGATGTCGGGCGGGACGCTGAGAGCGTTGACCACAAGGGTCGCGCTCTCAAGAGAGTGGCTTCCGTCGGCCACGGAGACTGACCCGCCCAGTGCCATCGCCAGAGCCTCGGCCCTCTCCCGTGTCCGGTTGACAATGCTCACCCGGGCTCCGGAAGCCACGAAGGCGGCGGCGGCGGCCCTCGCCGCCCCGCCGGCTCCCAACAGCACAACGCGCGCGCCGTCCAGGCACAGACGCGGTGCCTGCCGCCGGAGTGCAATCATCAATCCAAGACCGTCGGTGCTGTCGGCGCGGACCCGACCGTCCCGGAAAACCAGAACATTCGCCGAGCCACTGGCGCGGGCTGTTTCCGTGGTTTCGTCTGCCAGCGCGAACGCCTGCTCCTTAAACGGGGCCGTGACATTGATGCCGGCGAGGAGGCCTGCCCGACCCGCCGCGACCAGAACGGCGAAACCGTCGGCGTCTGCTGGGGCGAAGGGAACATAGACGGCATCCATTCCGGCAGCGGCAATCCACGCATTGTGGATCACTGGACTGAGAGAATGGGCCACGGGATTGCCGGCGAGCCCGCCAACCCTCGCCGCCCCAGTGAGCCGGGCCTCACTCATCTCTGAAGCACCCCGACGCGACGCAATTCTTCTAGGACCAGCCAGAGTGGCATCCCGAGGACGGTAAAATAGTCCCCGTCGACCTCATCGAACAGTTGGGCACCCAAGCCCTCAAGGCGGTAACAGCCGACCGCGCCCAGCAAGGCTTCGCCCTCCGCCAGCAGATAGGCTTCGAGAAATTCGTCAGAGAAATCCCGCACGATCATTCGTGCCGTATCGACTCCTGACCAGACCACAGCACCATTCTGTGCGAGTGCGGCGGCCGAATGAAGACTGTGACCGCAGCCTCGGAGGGACTTCAGTCGCTCCCGTGCCGCAATGAGATCTGGAGCCTTAGACACGAGGCGCCCTCCAAGATCCAGAATCTGGTCCGACCCCAGTACCCACGCATCCGGATCCGCCCGGGACACTGCGAGCGCCTTTGCGCGGGCCAGTTCGACCGCCATGTTCACTGGCTCAGATGCCGCCAGATCGATTTTCAGGGCGTCCTCGTCGACCCGGGAGTCGCGCGTGGCGAAGGGGACACCGGCCCCTGCCAGCATGGCACCGCGTGCCGCACTCCGGGACGCCAGAACGAGCCGTTGTGGCAGGAGGCTCACCAGGACGCTCCCGCGCGCCGTGAGCGACGTTCTGTCAGAAGGTTCAGAATGGCAGCGGCGGTTTCCTCGACCGACCGTCGCGTGACGTCAATCGTGGGCCAGCCCCGCCGCTCGAAGGCTCGCTTCGCCTTGATCGTCTCGTCGCGCACCGCATCCGGTTCAACATAGGAAGAACGATGCGTGGCATTCATGCCATCCAGGCGGTTGCGCCGGATCTGGATCAAACGGTCCGGGGACACAGTGAGGCCAACGACGAGGGGGTTCTTCAGGCTAACCAGCCTTTCACCGTCCTCCTGACCGGGAACCAGAGGCACGTTGGCGGCACGGACCCCCCGGTGGGCAAGATAAATGCAGGTCGGGGTCTTTGACGTCCGGCTGACTCCCACCAGCACGACATCCGCACCTTCCAGCTGTTCAGCCGTCCCCTGACCGTCGTCGTGGGCCATGGCATAGTCCAATGCGCCGATCCTGTTGAAATAGTCATGGTCCAGGGTGTGCTGGGCCCCCACACGGGTCGAAAGTGCCGCCCCCAGATAGCGAGACAGGGCCCCGACAAGGGGATCGAGTGCACCGATGTGGGGCATATCCAGCGTCCGGCAGCCTTCCTCCAGCTGGGCGCGCAGACCCCGGTCAACGATCGTGTGCAACACCACGCCTGGTGCCGCCGCTATTTCAGACAGAACACGATCCATCTGCCTGTCCGAACGGACGAGGGCATAGATGTGCTCAATCGGAATGACACCGTCGAATCTGGCGGTCACAGCCTTGGCCATGGCGTTGAGGGTTTCTCCGGTGGAGTCGGAGACAAGGTGGACATGGAAATAGGTGGCGAGGCGCGAGGCTCCGGCGGGTCGGGCGGGACTCATGCGGGGACAGCAGGAACGGCGGGGGTACGAATGGCGAGGATTCCTGTGGACGGGCCTGGGGGCGGGACGGCTGCGAGCCGGCACTGTTTTCTATAGCGCGGGCCCCGGCGGACGGCGAGCGGGACGCGCGGGGACGGCTTGCCGGTCTCGAGCCGGACCATCCCCCGTGGAGGCACGCCGGTCATGTTCGCTGGGGAAAGGCTTAACGAAAGGTAAACGGCGCCCAACCCCGGAACGCCGGCAGGGCCGTCCGTTGGCCCGACTGTTAAGGACCTGTTAAGGATTATCCCCGCTTTCGACAGGCGGGTCCCGCCGTTCTGGCTGGCCAGGGTGACGGGCGGGAGAACCTCGACCCGGAGCAGGACAACCGCGCGTTCATCCCCGTCGTCCCGCCCCCTGCTGTCTTCCTCCAATCTTTTTATGATTCTGATCAGAACAAGAGGAAGAACGCGGGCTTGAGAGGATGGGCCGGGCTGCGTAAAGCCAAGTCATGAGCACCACGCCATCGTTGATCCGTGTCCTTCAGGGCGAGACCCTGGAACGGCCTCCCGTCTGGTTCATGCGCCAGGCTGGGCGCTATCTGCCCGAATACCGGGCCTTGCGGGCCAAGGCCCCGGATTTCATCGCCTTCTGTCTGAACCCCGAGATGGCAGCGGAAGCGACACTGCAGCCGATGCGGCGGTTCGGCTTCGACGCCGCCATCGTTTTCGCCGATATCCTGCTGATCCCCCAGGCTCTGGGACAGGACGTCTGGTTCGAGACCGGCGAGGGGCCCCGTCTGGGCCTGATGCCCTCGGTCGACCATATGCGGGGACTGGCCGAGGGCGCGGGTCAACACCTGCGTCAGGTCGGCCAGACGTTGAGTCTTGTGCGCGGTCAGCTCGAGCCGGAGCGGGCCCTGATCGGCTTCGCCGGCGCGCCCTGGACGGTGGCGACCTATATGCTGGATGGCCATCATAACACGATCGGCAAGGGGGAGCGGGCCACTGCCCGGTCCTATGCCTATGCCGAACCGGAGAAGGTCGACGCCGTCCTTGCGGTTCTGGTCGAGGCTACGGCCTGGTATCTGAAAATGCAGGCCGACGCGGGGGCGGATGCGCTGAAGATTTTCGAGAGCTGGGCCGAGGGCCTGCCGGACGACCTGTTCGAACGACTGGTGCTGAAACCGCATCAGGCACTGGTTGCCCGCGTGCGCGAGCTGGGCGTGACCGTGCCGCTGATCGGCTTCCCCCGGGGCTCGGCCCTGCATGCGCCACGCTATGCGCGCGATGTGGATGTGCAGGCGGTGGCGCTGGACACGGCGTGTTCGCTGCCGCGGGGTCGCGAGGTCCAGGCCATCAAACCGATCCAGGGCGCGCTCGATCCGTTGCTTCTCCGCGTCGGCGGTGCGGCGCTGGACCGCAGGGTGGATGAGCTTGTCGAAGCGTGGGGGTCCGGTCCATGGATCTTCAACCTGGGCCACGGCATCCTGCCGGACGTGCCGATCGCTCACGTCGAGCAGGTTCTGAAGCGGATCGGCGCGCAGTGAACTCCAGTCCCGGAAGGCCTTCCGGTCGCCGGATCGCCATCGTCCTGTTCAACCTCGGTGGCCCGGACGACGCGGCCACCGTCAAGCCGTTCCTGTTCAACCTGTTCAACGACCCGGCCATCATCGGCCTGCCGGGCCTGTTCCGCACGCCGCTGGCGAAACTGATCTCCTCGCGCCGCGAGGCCAGTGCCCAGGCCAACTATGCGATGATGGACTCGAACGGCGGCTCGCCCCTGAAGGGCGAGACCCGGGCCCAGATGGACGCCCTGGATGCTGCGTTGTCCGCACGCCTGCCCGGCGATGAGGTCAGGAGCTTCATGGCCATGCGCTACTGGCACCCCCTGACCGAGGAGGCCGCCGTCGATGTGGCGGCCTGGGGGCCGGACGAGATCGTCCTGTTGCCCCTCTATCCGCAGTTCTCGACCACCACGACACGCTCCTCGCTCAAGGCCTGGAACGCCGCCTATGCTGGATCGGGCCGGACCCGGACCATCTGTTGCTACCCCCGGGCCACCGGCTGGATCGAGGCCCAGGCCGACGGGATCCGCCAGAAGCTGGCCGAGGCCGAGCGGGACCATGCAGGGCACAAGGTCCGGGTGTTGTTCTCGGCCCATGGCATTCCGGAGAAGCTGGTCCACAAGGACGGGGATCCCTATCAGGAGCAGGTCGAGGCCACGGTCGCGGCTGTGGCAAAGGCCGCGGGCCTGACCGACTGGCTGTTGTGCTACCAGAGCCGGGTCGGTCCCCTGAAATGGCTGGGGCCGTCCACGCCCGACGCGATCCGGGCCGCAGGCGCGGAAGGGATTGGCCTGGTCGTCACCCCGATCGCCTTCGTCTCCGAGCATATCGAGACCCTGGTCGAACTGGACATCGAATACGGCGAACTGGCGCATGAGGCGGGGGTCCATCCCTATCTGCGGGTGCCGGCGGTCGGGATCAGCCCGCTGTTCATCGGCGGCTTGGCTGATGCTGTGGCCGAAAGTCTGGACCGGACCGGGATCGCGCCTGCGGGGCCGGGCTGTCAGGGCCAGTGGAAGGCCTGTCCCTGCCAGAACCGGAAACAGGCGGCATGAACTGGTACGATCTGGCGCGTGGTCTGCATATTCTGGCGGTCATCGCCTGGATGGCCGGTTTGCTGTTCCTGCCCCGGCTGTATGCCTATGACGCCGAACAGGCGGAGAAGGCCGAGCCGCTGAAGACCGAGATGCGCACCCTGCTGCGGTTGTGGCAGGCCCGGTTAATGAAGATCATCCTGCAGCCAGCCATGGGACTGTCGCTGATCTTCGGCCTGTGGTTGATCCATCTGGGCGTACAGATGCGCGGGGCGGCGTTCCTGGGCGAGCCGTGGATGGTGGCCAAGCTGATCGGTGTGGTCCTGCTTCTGGCCTGGCATGTCTATCTGGCGGCGGAGCGGAAAAGGGTGCTGGCCGGGACCTCGGTGCGGACCTCGAAATTCTGGCGCATGACCAATGAGGTGCCGTTCGTTCTGGCGATTGTGATGGTGCTTTCTGTCACGACCGAGTGGACGTTCGGCTGATCATAACCCCTCCGTCGCGGCGCAAGGGCGTGCCGTGCCACTTCCCCATCGCCAGATGGCGACGGGGAGGAGACTGTACCGCTTGACCCGAACCCTCTGTTCGTGGTTCCGCTGGTGATGAGGCGTCGTTCTGCGGCGCTGCCCTTCTCTTCGCGTCGACCGATCGCTGGCCGTTCCCCCGGGACCCGTGCCGCCCTCGGACCCGGCGTTCCCCTCGGCCGAAAGGCCAGACCTCTCCATTCGTCTCCGCCCGACGTCACCCGACGCCGGGCAAGACGGCGTGAATCCCGAGTTCCGACATGACCGACGCGACCGACACCCCGAACGAGACCCCCGAGACCGCCGACGGCGAGGACACGGCTCAGGATACGTCCCAGACTGACGGGGCCAATGACGCCGATGTCGCCGCCGATATCGGGGATGACTCGGAGGACGAGGGCGAGTCGGTGGTCCCGTCCGGCCGGATCACGCTGCAGGAGCTCAACGACAAGTCGCCGGTCGAGCTGGTGGCCTTCGCGGAACAGCTCGACATCGAGAACGCCTCCAACCTGCGCAAACAGGATCTGCTGTTCGCCATCCTGAAGACCCTGGCGGACGAGGAGGTCGAGATCATCGCCTCGGGCACCTTGGAAATGCTGCCCGACGGCTTCGGTTTCCTGCGTTCGCCCGACGCGAATTATCTTCCGGGTCCGGACGATGTCTATGTCTCGCCGTCGCAGATTCGCCGCTTTGGCCTGCGCTCGGGCGACACGGTCCATGGTGCAGTGCGTGGCCCCCGCGAAGGCGAGCGGTACTTCGCCCTGCTGAAGGTCGACACGATCAATTTCGAGGACCCCGAGACGGTCCGCACCAAGGTCAATTTCGACAACCTGACGCCGCTGTATCCGAACGAGCGGCTGATCATGGAGATCCAGGATCCGACGCTGCGCGACCGGTCCGGCCGGGTAATCGACATCGTCGCCCCGCTGGGCAAGGGCCAGCGCTGCCTGATCGTGGCCCCGCCGCGGGTCGGCAAGACGGTGATGCTGCAGAACATCGCCAAGTCGATCGAGGCCAACCACCCCGAAGTTTCCCTCATCGTCCTGCTGATCGACGAACGCCCCGAGGAAGTGACCGACATGCAGCGGACGGTGAAGGGCGAGGTCGTGGCCTCGACCTTCGACGAGCCAGCGACCCGCCACGTCGCCGTGGCCGAGATGGTGATTGAAAAGGCCAAACGTCTGGTCGAGCACAAGAAGGACGTCGTCATCCTGCTCGACTCCGTCACCCGTCTGGGGCGGGCCTATAACGCCACGGTTCCCTCGTCAGGCAAGGTCCTGACGGGCGGTGTCGACGCCAACGCCCTGCAGCGGCCCAAGCGGTTCTTCGGTGCCGCGCGCAATGTCGAGGAGGGCGGCAGCCTGACCATCATTGCCACGGCCCTGATCGACACCGGGTCGCGGATGGACGAGGTCATCTTCGAAGAGTTCAAGGGCACCGGGAACTCCGAGATCGTGCTGGACCGCAAGGTCGCCGACAAGCGCATCTTCCCCGCTATCGATGTGCTGAAGTCCGGCACCCGCAAGGAGGAGCTGATCACGCCGAAGGATCAGCTGACCAAGACCTATGTCCTGCGCAGGATCCTGAACCCGATGGGCCCGCAGGACGCGATCGAATTCCTGCTCGACAAGCTGCGCCAGTCAAAGAACAACGCCGACTTCTTCCAGTCCATGAACACATAAGGCTGCCCCAACGCCTCGCCCGCGGTGCGAGGCTGCTTGAGGGCAGTCGGGCTGATATGTTTCACGTGAAACAGGGAGACCACGATGAAGGTCAATGTCGAGATCGACTGCACCCCGGCCGAGGCCCGGCATTTTCTTGGCCTGCCCGACGTTCAGCCCCTGAACGATCATCTGGTCGCCGAGATGCAGAAGCGGATGGACGCCAATATGGCGGCCATGCAGCCCGAAGAGCTGATGAAGTCCTGGGCCAGTTTCGGCATCCAGGCCCAGGAACAGTTCCGCCAGTTGATGCAGGCGGCGGTAACGACACCGAAGTGAAGGCGGGAAGTCTCCCCCCCGTCGGCAGAGTCGGCGGGAAGGTGGCAGCGAGCCCTTTGCGAGCTGACGGAGGGGCTCTGACCGCTGGCGAGATCCTCTCCGTCACGACGCGAATCCGCGTCGTGCCACCTCCCCATCGCTCCGCGACAGGGAGGAGACGTCTACAATGACCGACACGATCTTTGCCCTCGCGACGCCTCCGGGCCGGGGCGCGATCGCGGTGATCCGGATGTCGGGGCCGGAGACGGAGCGGGTGCTCGGCGCCCTCGGGTCCCCCGGTCTGACGCCCCGGATGGCCAGTCTGCGCACCCTGCGACATGGCGGTGTGGTTCTGGACCAGGCCCTGGTCCTCCGCTTCGCCGGACCACAAAGCTATACCGGCGAGGATTGCGCCGAGCTGCATCTGCATGGCGGCCGGGCCGTTGTGGAGAATGTGGCGTCGGCCCTGATCACGCTCGGCTTGCGCCCGGCCGAGCCGGGAGAGTTCACCCGGCGTGCATTCGAGAGCGGCCGGATGGATCTCGCCCAGGCGGAGGCCGTTGCCGACCTTATCGACGCGGAGACCACGGCGCAGACGGAACAGGCCTTGGCCCAGCTGGATGGGGCCCTGTCGCGGACCTATGCCGGCTTTCGCCGCGACCTCCTGACAGCGCTGGCGCTGGTCGAGGCCGAGATCGACTTTCCCGATGAGGATGTGCCCGATCATCTGGCCGCGACTGCGGGTCCCGTTATCGATCGACTGATCGCCGATCTGGAGGCCGCGCTCTCGGACGCCGACCGGGGGCGTCGTGTCCGGGACGGCTATCGCATCGTCCTGATCGGGGAGACCAATGCCGGCAAGTCGGCGCTGTTCAATGCCCTGGTTGAACGGGAAGCGGCCATTGTGACGCCGATCGCGGGGACCACGCGGGACGTGATCGATGCCGTTCTGAACATCGGCGGTTATGCCGTGACCCTGTCCGACACCGCCGGTCTGCGGGCCAGCGCTGACCCGGTCGAGGCGGAGGGGGTGCGGCGGGCACGGGCGAGGGCAGAGGCGGCGGATCTGAGGCTGTGGGTGCGGGCCCCGGGTGATCCCGAGGGCGACGCGGCCGGCTTCGTTGAGGTGGAGGACTTCATCGTGTGGACCAAGGCGGATCTGGGTGCGGCCCCGTCCGGCCCCGGGTACCGCGTGAGTGCCCTGACCGGTGCGGGGATGCCGGCGCTGCACGATGCGCTCGCCGGGCGACTCAACCATGACCTGTCCGGGGCCGATTTTCCGGCCGTAACCCGCGAGCGCCACCGCCGTCGCCTGACGGAGGCGCTTGAGTCTGTCACGGCGGGGCGCGCGCGACTGTCCGATGCACCCGAGCTGGCGGGGGAGGATCTACGTTGCGCCGCACATGCCCTCGCGCGGGTGACCGGGGCCATCGGGGTCGAGGATGTGCTAGGCGAGGTTTTCTCAACCTTCTGCATCGGCAAGTAGAACGGCTGCAGCTTCGGCTCTGTTTCACGTGAAACAGCCCGGCCGTGGCGCCGGAACGCGTTTTCGACTATGTCCCCGACCATGTCTGCAACTTCCTCTTTCGACGTCATCGTCATCGGCGGTGGCCACGCCGGCTGTGAGGCCGCCGCGGCCTCGGCCCGGTTCGGCGCGCGCACCGTGCTGCTGACTCAGTCCCTCGAGACCATCGGCGAGATGTCGTGCAATCCGGCGATCGGGGGGCTCGGCAAAGGGCATCTGGTGCGCGAGATCGACGCGCTTGACGGCCTGATGGGGCGGCTGGCCGATGTTTCGGGCATCCAGTTCCGGATGCTGAACCGGTCCAAGGGCGCGGCCGTGCGCGGGCCGCGCAGCCAGATCGACAGGCGTCTGTACCGCGAGGCCATGCAGGCTGAACTGGCGCAGACCCCCAATCTGACCCTCAGGGCGGGCACGGCGGAGTCCCTCATGCTGGACGGCGACCGGGTGGTCGGCGTCCGCACCGGGGACGGTGTCGCGCTGGGCGCCGGGGCGGTGGTCCTGACCACGGGGACGTTCCTGAACGGGGTCATCCATCGCGGTGACGAGCGGATCCCGGCCGGGCGGTACGGGGAGGCCCCCTCGACCGGACTGGCCACCGACCTGTATGGCGCGGGCCTGCCGATGGGACGGCTGAAGACCGGGACACCGGCGCGTCTGGACGGACGCACCATCGCCTGGGACCGGCTGGAGATGCAGGCGGCGGATGCTGAACCCGTGCCGTTCAGCTTTCTGACCGACCGGATCATAGTGCCCCAGATCGCCTGTGGCATCACCCATACGACGGCAGAGACCCATGCCATCATCGCCGCCAATCTGGGGGAGAGCGCGGTCTACGGCGGGCGGCTGACCGGTCAGGGGCCGCGCTACTGTCCCTCGATCGAGGACAAGGTGGTGCGGTTCGCCGACAAGACCTCGCATCAGGTGTTTCTGGAACCCGAGGGCCTGGACGATCCCACGGTCTATCCCAATGGGATCTCGACCTCGGTGTCGCCGGCGACCCAGTCGGCCTTCCTCCGGACCATGCCGGGGCTGGAAGCGGTCGAGGTGTTCCGCTTCGGCTATGCGATTGAATACGACTATGTCGACCCGCGCGCCCTGACGCCGGCGCTGGAGGTCAAGCGCCGGCCTGGACTGTATCTGGCGGGTCAGATCAACGGGACAACCGGCTATGAGGAGGCCGGCGCTCAAGGGTTGATTGCGGGGCTGAATGCGGCGCGGGCGGCGGCGGGATCGGCGGAAATCGTGCTGGGGCGGGACCAGGCCTATATCGGGGTGATGATTGACGACCTGGTCACACGCGGTGTGACCGAGCCCTACCGGATGTTCACCAGCCGGGCCGAATACCGGTTGACGCTGCGGGCCGACAATGCGGATCAACGGTTGACCCCGCTGGGATGCGAGGCGGGCATCGTCTCGGCGGGCCGGGGTCGGGCATTCGGGATCAAGGCCGCGGCGCTGGCGGGAGCCACTGCGCTCGCGCGAGAGACCCGGTTCACGCCGAATGAAGCCCAGGCGCTGGGCATTGCGGTCAATGCGGACGGGCAGCGGCGGTCCATGCGGGGTCTGCTGGCCTATCCGGGCGTGACGCTCGCTGCGTTCGAGCCGGCGTTTCCGGAGATCGCCGGCTGGACCGCTGAGGTGCGGGAGCAGGTCGAGATCGACGCCGGCTATGCGGGCTATCTGGATCGACAGACCGCGGACGCGGAGGCGTTGCGGCGCGAGGAGTCCCTCGGCCTGCCACCGCACCTCGACTATGCCGCCATCGGGGGACTGTCTCATGAGGTGCGGGAAAAGCTGGCCCGGGTTCAGCCCCGGACGCTCGGGCAGGCCGGACGGATCGAGGGCGTCACCCCCGGGGCGCTGACGGCCCTCCTGTCCCACGTGAAAAAGGCGGCGGTCGCAGCCTGATGACGGCGGACGAATTCCAGCGCCTGACCGGGGCCGGGCCGGAGCGTATGGCCGAAATCGAGCGGTTCCTGGTCATGCTGACCGAAGCCAATGCGGTGATGAACCTGGTCGGGCCGGACAGTCTGCCCGACTTCTGGAACCGGCATGCGTGGGATTCGGCCCAGTTGCTGGAGCGCGTGCGGGACGCCCGGTCGTGGGCGGATATCGGCGCAGGGGCCGGGTTCCCGGGTGTGGTGCTGGCGATCCTGCTCAAGGACCGGCCAGGGACGACGCTCTGGCTGATCGATTCCCTGCAGAAGCGCTGCCGTTTCCTGCAGCAGGTGGTCGACGACCTGCGACTGCCGGCAACGGTCGTGTGGGGACGCGCGGAGGCGCAGTCGATCGCGGTGGATATTGTGACGGCCCGGGCCGTTGCACCGATGGAGCGGCTGCTGGGTTATGCACAACCCTATCTGTCGCGCGGTGCACAAGGTCTGTTTCTCAAGGGAGAGAAGGCCGAGGACGAGTTGCGGGACGCCGCCAAGGTCTGGCATGTCGATGCGGACCTGTCGGTGTCTCGCAGCGATCCGCGTGGCCGGATCGTGACCGTCCGGAGCCTAAGTCCCCGTGGAACCCAGAAACGTGGTTAGCATGACCCAGTCCTCCCAGGCTCCGCCGCGCCGGGCCCGGCCCCGGGTGTTCGCCGTATCCAACCAGAAGGGGGGAGTGGGCAAGACCACGACCGCCATCAACCTCGGCACGGCCCTTGCCGCGATCGGTGAGAAGGTGCTGATCGTCGACATGGACCCCCAGGGCAATGCCTCCACGGGTCTGGGTGTTCCACGTGAAACCCGCCGTATCACCATCTATGACGTGATTGTGGACGGCCGATCGGTTCACGACGCTGCGGTCGAGACGGCCGTGCCGGGGCTCCACATCATTCCGGCCGATGCCGACATGTCGGGTGTCGAGATCGAGCTGAGCCAGGCCGATCGCCGTTCGTATCGCCTGCGCGACGCCCTCGCAGCGCAGGGCGCCGACGGTCAGACCGGGTATGACTATGTGCTGATCGACTGTCCGCCGTCGCTGAATCTGCTGACCCTGAACGCCATGGCGGCGGCGGACGGCGTGCTCGTACCGTTGCAGTGCGAATTTTTCGCCCTCGAGGGCCTTACACAGTTGATGAAGACCATCGAGATGGTGCGTCAATCATTGAATCCGACGCTGGAGATCCAGGGGCTGGTCCTGACCATGTATGACCGGCGCAACGCGCTGTCGGGACAGGTCGCCGCCGACGTGCGGTCCCATTTCGGGGACAAGGTCTATGAGGCCGTGATCCCCCGGAACGTCCGGGTGTCAGAGGCCCCGTCCTTCGGCAAGCCCGTCCTGATCTATGATCTGAAATGCACCGGCAGCCAGGCCTATTTGCGGTTGGCCAAGGAAGTCGTGGGCCGTGAACGGCGTCGTCTTGCTGCCTGATAAAGAACGGAATCAAGAGTTTGTCTGAACGTCAACGCGGTCTGGGTCGGGGTCTGTCGGCCCTGTTGGGCGAGCCCGTCAATGAAGCTGTATCGGTGGCGGAGGGTGCCCCCTTGCCCGCCGGTGTCCTGTCGGTCCCTGTCGAGGCCCTGAAGCCCAATCCGGATCAGCCACGCAAGCTGTTCGCCCAGGCCGATCACGAGGAACTGACACAATCGATCCGCGACAAGGGCGTGCTGCAACCCATCCTCGTCCGCGCCCAGCCGGGCGAAGACGGCCGCTGGCAGATTATCGCCGGAGAGCGCCGCTGGCGTGCGGCCCAGGCCGCCCGTCTGACCCAGGTGCCGATCATCGTGCGCGAGATGGACGATCTGGAGGTGCTCGAGGTCGCCATCATCGAAAACGTCCAGCGCGCTGATCTCAACCCGCTGGAAGAGGCCAACGCCTATGGCCTGCTGATGGAGCGGTTCGGCCGGACCCAGGATGCAGTGGCCGGCATCGTGGGCAAGTCGCGCAGCCACATCGCCAATACGCTGCGCCTGACCCAACTGACACCGGGCGCGCGCGCTCATGTGCTGGAGGGGCGGCTGTCCGCCGGCCATGCCCGGGCCCTGCTGACGGCCACCAACCCCGATGCCCTCGCCGATCTGGTGGTGGCGCAGGGGCTGAACGTCCGCCAGACCGAGGCGCTGGCCCGCAAGGCCGAACCGGGGGCAGGGCCCGGAAAAACCGGCAGGTCGGCCCCGACCCGTGCGATCTCACCGGATCTGGCGGCACTGGAGCAGGATCTGGCGGATGCCCTGGGCCTGAAGGTCGGGCTGGTCGACCGGGGCGGGAAGGGCGAGCTGACCCTTGCGTGGGGCAGTCTGGAACAGCTGGACGATCTGTGCCGGCGGTTGATGCGGCCCTAGGTGCCTGTGTGCTATGGGTAGGTCATGACCGATACGCCCGAGACCGCCTCCGAAGCGCTGAAACGCGTCCTCGCCGCCAAAAAGGGCCATGCGCCTGCTCACGCCGGAATGGGCGGCGGCAAGGCCGACGAACGCGCCGTTGCCGCCAAAAGTGCGGCGCTGGCCAAGCCGGCCTTCCGCAAGGCCTCCAAGCGGGGGTAGGGCAGAACGACGGACCGCGACCTTTTCATCCCCGAAATCGCGCCAGTGGTGGTCCGCGACGATAGGACGGGTTCCGACGCCTCCCAAAAGACGCGAAGCGGCTGTCTGGGAGACCGCGACACCGCCTCGACGGTCTAGCCGGCAATCGCAAGCGCTGTTTCCGGGCGCTTGAGGACCAGCGCCTTTCTCCCCACTCTCGGCTTCGCTGCAGGGGGACAGGGGACGCCAACAGACCTCGGGCGTTTCTGCCCTAAAGCCCCAGACGCCGCGCCCGGGCTGCGATTTCCAGCAACAGGCGTTCGGCGATCAGATGCTCGGGCAAGCCCGTCGTCTTGGTGGCGATGTCGGCGGCGTTGACGCTGTCCTGAACGATGTCGAGGTCTTCCAGACGCCAGGCGCGCGCCTGACGCAGCATCTCGGCCTCCTGTTTCCAGAACACCCCGGCGGCCTTGGCAGCTTCCTTGGCCCCCGCCCCCGAGGCCTGCAGGACGTTGATCCGTCGCAGTTTGCCCAGATGGATGGAGGCCGAGCGAACGGCCATGACCGCGCTCTCGCCCTCGGCCAGCGCCCGCCTGAGCCCCCCCTGGGCCGGGGCAGGGCGGCCGCCGAAGGCCTGCAACGCGGCATCGGACAGGGAGGCGTCGGCCTCGACCCCCAGATGGGCCTCCAGCTCCTCGACATCGATGGTCCGGCCCGAGCCCGGGCCGACATACAGGGCCAGCCGTTCGATCTCCTGTCGCATCAGGCCGCGTTCGCGGGGCAGACGGGCCACGAAGGCGGCTAGGGCGTCGCTGGTCAGGCCGACCTTGTCGACGGCCAGGGCCTCGCGCGTCATCCGGGCGATGTCCCCCGCCTCATCCTCGTAGCAGGCGATTCCCACCGAGGCCTTGCCGGCCTCCGCCGCCTTGCGCAGGGCCGAGTCGCGACCCAGAGCCCCGGCCTCGATCACCAGCATGGCGTCGGGATTGTAGCCGCCGTCGCCATGGGTCTTGAGCGCCGCAGCGAGCATCTTGTCGACGGACGCCTTGTCCCCTCCCAGACGGACGCGGACGAGGCGTCGCCCCCCGATCATGGACAGGGCGGTCAGGGCCTCTTCCAGCCGGGCCTCATCGCCATCGATGTCACTGTCGGTCAACAGGGTGACGTTGAAGGGGTCGTTCAGGTCGGGCGTGATGGCCCTGCACAGGATCTCGGCCCGTTCGGCGACGCCCGACCGGTCCTTGCCGTGGATCACCGCAGCGCGGATTCCGGCGTCGGGCCGGGCCAGAAAGCGGTCCACCTCGGGCCGCTTCGCCAGAATCATGGGGCGGCCACAATCATGGAACGGACAGCGCCCGCATGACGTCGAGCCGGATCAGCCGGGCCAGTTCGGCGGCGGCCCGGTCCTCTCCGTCCTGCTGGGCCGCGATGGCGGCATAGGGCTGGTCGGCGGCGGCATAGGTGGTGGTGACCGTCTCGGTGCCGGTCAGGGGGGGACCACCGGCGGCCGGCGTCAGGGTCCAGCCGGCCCGAACCGTCAGTTCATAGCGGGTGGCGGTGTCATCGATCCGGCGGCCCAAGGGCCTGCGGCTCTGGTCAGCGACGGTCTCCAGCCGGTAGAGCGGGCTCCCGCCGCGATCCCAGCCCAAGGCGTCCTCCAGCTGCTCACGGAGCCGGTAGCCAAGCCGGTCGTCCTGCGCCGAGACGGCGATCCGGCCCAGCGCGGGCGACCCCGCAGCATCCCCATACATCGGGGTGAAGCCACAGCCGGCCAGCAGAAGACAGGCGGAGGCGACCGCAGCCGAAGCCGTCCACACTCCGGAGAGGTCGCCGGAGCGGCTCATCCGGCCACCAGATTGACGATGCGGTCGGGCACGACGATCACCTTGCGGATCGATTGGCTGTTAGCCTCCAGATAGGCCTGAACAACGGGGTTGGCGAGCGCCTCGGCCTCGACAGCCTTCGGATCTGCACCGCGCGGCATGGTGATCTCACCGCGACGTTTGCCGTTGATCTGGATCGGCAGGACCACCTCGTCATCGGCGGCCAGAGCCGGATCGAAGACGGGCCAGGGCGCGTCCAGAACCATTCCGGGCTCTCCCAGCCGGGTCCAGCCCTCCTCGGCCAGGTGCGGCGTGAAGGGGGCGATGAGACGGGCCAGGGCCGACAGGGCCTCGCGCCGCGCCGCACCGGACGCCCTGTCGTGGTCGCGAAGGGTCGCGACAAAGGCATACAGTTTGGCGATGGCGGAGTTGAAGCGGAAGCCTTCCACGCCGTCGGACACGGCCTTGATGGCCTTGTGCGTTTCCTTTCGCAACGCCGCGTCCACGGCCGGGTCTCCGGCCGCATCGGGGTCGAAGCCGTCGAACAGGGTCCAGGTCCGCTGGACGAAGCGGCTGGCCCCCTCGACCCCGCCGGGCGTCCATTGCACGTCACGCTCGGGCGGGCTGTCGGACAGGACGAACAGGCGGCCCGCATCGACCCCGTGGCTGTCGAGGATTTCCTGGGGGGCGACGACGTTCTTCTTCGACTTGGACATCTTTTCGATGTCGCCGATGGTCAGCGTCTCGCCGGTCGAAACCTGGCGGGCGCTGCGCTGTCCGGCCTCGTTCCTCAGATCGACGTCGGTGGGTTCGACCCAGGTGCCGTCGGCCCGCCGGTAGGTCTCGTGGACCACCATGCCCTGGGTGAACAGGCCGGCAAACGGCTCCTTGACCGACAGCATCCCGGCGTCGGACAGGGCGCGGGTGATGAACCGGGCGTACAACAGATGCAGCACTGCGTGCTCGACGCCCCCGATGTACTGGTCGACGGCCAGCCAGCGATCGGCGGCCGCCTTGTTGATCGGTTCGGCCGACGTCGGATCGGTGAAGCGGGCAAAATACCAGCTGGAGTCCACAAAGGTGTCGAGGGTGTCGGTCTCGCGCGTGGCGTCGGCCCCGCAGGACGGACATTTGACGTTCTTCCAGGTCGGGTGGCGGTCCAGCGGATTGCCGGGCACGTCGAACGTCACATCGTCAGGCAGGACGACCGGCAGCTGTTCGGCCGGGACCTCGACCACGCCGCAGGTCACGCAATGGACGATGGGGATGGGGCAGCCCCAGTAGCGCTGGCGCGAGACGCCCCAGTCACGCAGGCGATAGATGGTCGCCCCCTTGCCCTGACCCGCGGCCTCGACCCGGGTGATGGCCTCTGCCTTGGCCGCCTCGATCGACAGGCCGTCGAGGAAGTCCGAGTTGAAGATCATTCCCGGACCGACATAGGCCTCGGTGCCGACCTCGACCGTGTCGCTGCCCTCCGGGCGCACAACCGGCAGGACCGGCAGATCATATTTGCGGGCGAAATCCAGGTCGCGCTGGTCATGGGCGGGGCAGCCGAAGATCGCCCCCGTGCCGTATTCCGACAGGATGAAATTGGCGATCCAGACGCCGACCTTGCGCCCGTCGAAGGGATGGAGGACCTGCAGCCCCGTGTCCCAGCCAATCTTCTCGGCCTGTTCGATATCGGCGGTGGAGGTTCCGCCAGCCCGGCATTCGGCGACGAAGGCGGCAACCGCCGGATCGGCCTCGGCCATGGCCTTCGCGATAGGGTGGTCGGGGGCGATGCCCATGAAGCTGGCCCCAAACAGGGTGTCTGGGCGGGTGGTGTAGATCTCCAGCCCGTCGGGCGACGCCGCCGGGGCGTCCTCCGCCCATTTCCAGGTCATCTGCAGACCCTTGGACCGGCCGATCCAATTCTCCTGCATCAGGCGGACCTTCTCGGGCCAGCGGTCGAGGGTCTCCAGGCCCTCGATCAGGTCGTCGGCATAGTCTGTGATGCGCAGGAACCACTGGTTCAGCTTGCGCTTCTCGACCGGGGCCCCTGAGCGCCAGCCCTTGCCGTCGATGACCTGTTCATTGGCCAGGACGGTGTTGTCGACCGGGTCCCAGTTGACGACCCCATCCTTGCGATAGACCAGGCCGCGCCGATACAGTTCCAGGAACCAGGCCTGCTGCTGGCCATAGTATTCCGGGTCGCAGGTGGCGAACTCGCGCGACCAGTCCAGCGACAGGCCCAGCAGTTTCAGCTGGGCGCGCATCGCGGCAATATTGTCGTAGGTCCAGCCCTTGGGGTGGATGCCCCGCTCCATGGCGGCGTTCTCGGCCGGCATGCCGAAGGCGTCCCAGCCCATGGGATGCAGGACATCGAACCCCTGGGCCCGCTTGTGGCGCGCCACCACGTCGCCCATCACATAGTTCCGGGCGTGTCCCATATGGATGTTGCCCGAAGGATAGGGAAACATTTCAAGGACATAGTATTTGGGCTGACCCGTATCGCGGGTAACGAAGGCGTCGGCCTGCGCCCAGCGGGCCTGCTGGCGCGGTTCGGCGGTCTTGGGGTTGTAGCGGGTCGGGGAGGGGGACACGGTTTTCCTTCAGGGTCTCCTCCCCGTCGCGCAGGCGATGGGGAGGTGGATCGTCGGCGAAGCCGGCGAGACGGAGGGGGTCTTAAAGCAGATACAGCCCGTGCCGCGTCAAGAGCCCCTCCACCACCCGCCAAGCAGCGGGCGGTCCCCCTCCCCATCGCTTCGCGACAGGAAGGAGACCCGGAGGTCAGCCCGCGTTGGACAGGTTCAGCTGGCGCGCGCGCGTCAGGATGGCGTTTTCCAGATCGGCCTCGGTCTGGCCGGCCACCGGGGCGGCCGTCCATTGGCCGGCCGCGTCGCGGATTTCCTTGCTCACGGTGACGTTCAGGGCGTCGGCGCGGAGCCGGGTGTCAAGAATGAAGACCGTGGCCTTGAAGCGCTCGTTCGGGGTCTGGGGATCCACATACCAGTCGTAGTTGACGATTCCGCCCCACGGATCCGCCGTGAGCAAAGGCATGAAGGAGAGGGTGTCGAGGGTGGCGCGCCACAGATAGCCGTTGACGCCGATGCCCTGCTGAACGTCGACGCGGGGGGCCTGACGCGATCCGCCGAAGGGGAGACCGCCGCAGGCGGACAGGAGCAGACCGCCGGTGGCCAGGACTGCGGTCGTCAGGACCGTCGTGCCGCGAACAAAACCCATCGAACGTCGTCTCCTTCAGGGCGAGCCCGCCGATTCCCTGGGACGGGGGCGGGCGAAAGCGACACGATCTCCGATCGTGCGCCGGGCGCGGCTCTATAACACGCTGAAAAGGGGCGATGACAAGGCCACCCCGGGCCGCCGCTCGCGAACCGGGCGAAAGCCTTCGACGCGGTTCGCGTGACGCATGCGCCACAGGCCGCCACAAGAGTCGCTGGAACCGGGGCGGTCCGGCACCGTTGCGTTGACCGGGCGGACGTCCGGTGTCTAATCGCGAGGATCACGGCTAAGACGCCGGATCGAAGCGGAAGTCCGGTGGCGACGCCGGACTCAAGGGTTGGAAATGCGTCTGCGTGCTGTCCTCGCCGGTGTTCTCGGGCTCGGTGCCCTTCTGGGCGTCGCCGGCGAAGCGTCGGCCCAGTCCGGCACGCGCGCGCCGGCTGTGACGCTGTCGGAGGCCAGTGCGGCCCAGCGGGCAACGCCCGCCACGCCCCGCCGCGGTCTGCGCTGGAACGAGAACGGCCGCTGGGGGCTGGATTTCAATCTCAATCAGCCCGTGGGCCGTGAAACCGACTGGGGCGATGTCGAGGCGGGGGCCTATTACCGTCTTTCACCGCGTCTGCGCGTCGGGGCCGCTGCCGGTCTGGCCACGCCGGAGCAGGATCCGGCCCGCGCGCCCGAGACCGACCGCCGCAGCCAGCCGCGCGTCCGTCTGGAAACCCTGTTCCGCTTCTAGCCGGTGACGCGCCCTGCCAGACCGCCGATCGCGGCGATCCCGCTGGCCCCGGTTCCCACAAGCAGCGGTGCGGTCCCCGCTTTGACGCCTCCCAACGCGATCACCGGTGTCGTGCCCGTGGCCGCCTGTCGGACCGCCTCGAGGCCCAGGGGCGATTTCGCTGCCGATGGACCGCCGGCGGGAAACACCGGTGAAAGCACGACGGCGTCGAGATGGCGCGCCAGCAGGGCCGCCCGGGCGGAATGGACTGCCCCCGTCAGGATCCAGTCGGGCCGGCGACCGGACAGGGCCCAGGCGGCCGACAGGGCCCGTTCCGGCAGATGCAGACCGTCCGCCTCGAGCCGGTCCGCCAGCGCCGCGTCCCGGCCGACCAGCAGGGTCAGCCCCCGGGCCCTGGTCACAGCCCGCAGCCGCTCGCCATGCTCCAGCGCCCCCGGCAGACCGAACGCCCGGTAAACGACCCCTGCCCCGACCGGGAGGGTGGCCGCGACCTCCCACGGCCGGGGCGTGCGTTCGGGATCGGTGAAGAACAGCAGCGGCGGAACACGCGACGCCGCGCCCCCCCTGACAGCCGCGGCTGCCCGGGCTAAGGCCTCTGCCACGGCCCATAGCCGGGTCGCACCCTCCGCCGTCTCCGGTTCGTCCATGCCCGCCTCATCCCTCGCTTCGCCCTCGCCGTCCATGCCGGAAACGGTCGCCGACCGGCTGGCGCGGCTCCGCGCCCGGATGCTGGCTGCCGCCGGCGCGGCCGGTCGCGATCCCGAATCGGTGACCCTGACCGCCGTGTCCAAGACCCAGCCGGCCGGGGCGATCGATGCGGCGCTCGCCGCGGGTCTCCGGGTGTTTGGCGAGAACCGTGTGCAGGAGGCCCAGGCCCGCTGGGCGGATCGCCGCCCCGGCCTGCCGGATCTGGAACTGCGCCTGATCGGCCCGCTGCAGTCGAACAAGGCCGTCGATGCCGTGGCCCTGTTCGACGTCATCGAGACCCTCGACCGGGACAAGCTGGTCGGGGCACTGGCGGCGGCCGCCGACCGGACCGGGCGGTCTCCGCGCCTTCTGGTCCAGATCAACACCGGCGAGGAGCCGCAAAAGGCCGGCGTCGCGCCTCGGGACGCCGATGCCCTGATCGCCCGGGCCCGGGCGGCGGGCCTGACCGTGGAGGGGGTCATGGCCATCCCCCCGGCGGGTGAGGAGCCCATTCTGCATTTCGCCCTGCTGGCGCGCATCGCGGCCCGCAATGGCCTCGGGGTCCTGTCCATGGGCATGAGCGGAGATTTTGAGGCGGCCATCCGGCTCGGCGCGACCCATGTTCGCGTCGGGTCCGCGCTTTTCGGGGAACGAAACCCCGATCTGACGCCCTCTACAGACTGAATTCCGTGGAATTTCCGTCGTCGCCTTGGCGTTCGGGCCAAGCCTCGCCATTCTAGACAGATGCCCACAGCCAAGACCCTGCTCATCATCGACGACGACGACGACCTGCGCGAGGCCTTGGCCGAGCAGCTGGCGCTCCACGAGGAGTTCAGAACGGTCCAGGCCGCGACCGCCACAGAGGGCGTACGGCTGGGGCGTGAAATCCGCGCCGACCTGATCCTGCTTGACGTCGACCTGCCCGACATGGACGGGCGCGAGGCCTGCCGGCTGCTGCGCAAGGACGGGGTTTCGACCCCTGTCATCATGCTGACAGGCCAGGACTCGGATGCCGACACCGTTCTGGGGCTGGACAGCGGCGCGAATGACTATGTCACCAAACCCTTCCGCTTCGCGGTTCTGCTGGCGCGCATCCGGGCCCATCTGCGCAGTCATGAGCAGTCCGAAGACGCCGTGTTCCAGATCGGCCCCTATTCCTTCCGGCCCGCCGGCAAGGTCCTTCTGGACAGCAAGGGCCGGAAGGTCCGGCTGACGGAGAAGGAAACCAACATCCTGAAATATCTCTATCGCGCCGGGGCCAAGTCGGTGTCGCGCGAGGAACTGCTGACCGAGGTCTGGGGCTACAACGCGGGGGTCACGACCCACACGCTCGAGACCCACATCTACCGGCTGCGCCAGAAGATCGAGCCGGAGCCCGGTCAGGCCCGGCTGTTGCTGACGGACGCGGGCGGCTACCGGCTCCAGCCCTGAGGCGGCTCAGCCGCCGACGCGCCATTCTGAAAGCGTCTCGCCTCGGGCGTCCTCGAACGCGACGCGGTCGAGGCGGACTGCGGCGATACAGACCGGGCGCTGATCCGGTCCGGCCGCCCGGCAACGAATGGCGCGACCGTCCGGAAAGGCCCCGATCCGGCCCTGAAGCCTGAGCCGGAAACCCCCGTCCGGTGCGGACACCGTTTCCGCTTCGCCCTCGGGTCGCACCGAGAAGGCGTAGGCGCGGCCATTCCGACGTTCCAGCCGCGATCCATCCGCTTCAAACACGGCCGCAAGGCCGACGGTCTGGGGGGAGGGGGCGACCGGGCCGCTGGCGAGGGGATCGGCCCTTGGTGCCGGACAGCCGCCCTCCTCCATCCACGGACGGGTGATCCAGAATCCCTCCACGGCCTCCCAGCTGTCCTCGCCGGTGCCCGCGATCAGGGCAGAACCGGTCCAGTCGCCGGGCGTCATGGACAGCTGTACAGCGCGACGCTCCGGGGCCCACGACCAGCGCGCCAGGCCTTCAGCCATTCCTTCGGTTCCCGGCTCCGGTCCAACGCAGCCGAACGCCACGGCCACCGAAAACCGCTTGCCGACAAATGGATCGGTCCCTTCGGCCGGCGCTCCAGAGGCATAGGTCGACGCAGCACGCCGCAACCCGTCTAGCAGGGCCTTGCGATCGAGGGTCGTGATCACGGGAGCAGGCAGGGGTGCCGCCGGAGTCTCGACAGCCGGCGGGACGTCGACCGGTGTGCCGGCCGGCTCCGGTTGCTCGCAGGCGGTGACAATGAGCCCGGACGCCGCGAGGACGACGAGCGGGCGGCGGAATCTTTCGACCGAACCGTTCATGGCTCAAGCCTAGCACGCGGAACTGTCGAATGCAGGGCGGCGCGCGGAAAAGGTTGACCTTCCTCGCGCGGCAGAGTCTGCAGGGGCATGAGCTTCGAACAGATCGCGGCCCTGGTCATCCTCGTGGGCGTTGTCGGCGTCCTCGTGCAGGGACGTGTCCGCTCGGACGTGGCGGCGCTCGCGGCGGCCGCCCTTCTGCTGATTCTGGGGGTTATCCGTCCGGTCGAGGTGCAGGGGGCCTTCGCCAGTCCCGCGGTCATCGCCCTCGCCGGCCTGTTCGTGATCGCCTACGCCATCGAGGTCTCGGGTCTGCTGGGCCTGCTGATCCGCCAGGCGACCAAATTGTGTGCCCGCATGGGGGCCGCAGGTCTGTGGATCGTGATGGTCCTGTGCGGCGGGGCCTCCGCGTTTTTGAACAACACACCCATCGTCGTCCTCGCCGCACCGGTGATCAAGGACGTGGCCGCGTCCCTGAACGTCTCGCCCAAACGCTATCTGATCCCGCTCAGCTACATCACCATCATGGGCGGGGCCTGTACCCTGATCGGCACCTCGACCAACCTGCTGGTCAATGACATGGCCCGCAACTCCGGCCAGCCGGTGTTCGGCCTGTTCGAGATCACGCCGGTGGCGCTGGTGATCGCGGCCTTCGGGGGCCTGTACCTCTATTTCGTGGGCGACCGGTTGCTGGGCAAGCAGGACGATGCCGTCCCGGCCGTGCGGTCCCACGAACAGACGGGCGACGGGCTGCTGGGCGACGCCGCCCTGTTCGCCGCCGCGGACCGACCTTTCGATCCGCGCAAGGCGTCGATCGCCCTTGGAATCTTTCTTGCGGTGGTGGGTGCCGCCGGGCTCGGACTCGCGCCAATCGCCGCCGCCGCGTTTGCGGGTGCGGTCGCCCTGATCCTTCTGCGCGTAATCACCGCCGAAGAGGCTTACGCCGGTCTCCGGCCCGAGGTTCTGCTGCTGATCGCCGGTATGGTCGTCGTGGGGCTATCGATCGAGGTGACCGGGCTGGCCGCCACCGGGACCGGCCTGCTGATCGATGTGATCCGGCCGTGGGGACCGCTGGCGGCGCTGATCATCCTGTATGGCGTGACCCTGTTCGCGACCGAGCTGCTGTCCAATGCGGCGGTCGCGGTGCTGATCACCCCGGTCGCCGTCGCTTTGGCGGAGAGTCTCGGCGTCGATCCGCGGCCCTTCCTCGTCGGGGTCATGATGGCGGCCTCGGCCGCCTTCGCCACGCCCTTCGGCTATCAGACCAATGTCATTGTCTTCCAGCTCGGCGGCTACAGCTATATGGATTTCGTGCGCATCGGCGTGCCGCTGAATTTCGTGACCTGGATCGCGGCCATGATCGCGATTCCGATCTTCTTCCCCTTCTAGCCTCCGTCAGACGTCGAGATCGACCGTGACCGGGCAGTGGTCGCTGGGCTGGGTCCAGGCCCGCACCGGCTCATGGATGGTGGCCGACCCCGGCACCACGGCGGGGGACAGGCCGGGTGAGGTCCAGAGATGGTCCAGCCGCAGACCGCGCGCAGACTTGCGGAAATCGAGCGCGCGGTAGCTCCACCAGCTGGCCAGTTTCTGCGGCTCGGGAAAGGCGTCGCGGACGACATCGCTGAAGCCGCCCGCCGCCTGCAGCCGGTTCAGGGTCTCGACCTCGAGCGGTGTGTGGCTGACGATCTTCGACATATGGCGGTGGTTCCAGACGTCGAACTCGCCGGGCGCGATATTGAAATCTCCGGCCAGCAGCAGGGGCCGGGCGCGGTCCCGGCCGGCCATTTCGGCGGTCAGCCGTTCATAATAGTCCAGCTTGTGGTCGAACTTCGGATTCAAGGTCCGGTCCGCCACATCACCCCCGGCGGGGATGTAGAAATTCTGGATCTCGACGCCGGCCACGGTGGCGGACACGCAGCGGGCGTGGCCTTCGCGGCAGACCTCAAGGCGAGGGCTGGCCCCGATCGGCAGACGCGACGCGATCGCGACCCCGTGCCAGCCCTTCTGACCCGCGACCCGAAGGTGGGGCAGGCCCATGTCGGCGAAGGCGTTGCGCGGGAACTGGTCCTCGAGACATTTGATCTCCTGCAGGCACAGGACGTCCGTCCCGCTTTCGGTGACAAACCGGGCGACCTGATCGATGCGCAGGCGAACAGAGTTGATATTCCAGGTGGCGACGCGAAGCATGGGACGGCTGTAGCTGCAAGTCGCCCGGAAACAACCCCCGTCCGTGCTCCCGCCTAGTTGCGACCGGGACGCCGGGTGGGGTCGCGGAGCTGGAACAGGCTGGACGCCAGTCCTGACGCCGGGACCAGACTGGTCAGCTGGGTCCGGGTGCGGGCCCCCTGCGCGTCCGTGATGGTCCACTCCTGGAGGCGCAAGGGCGAACCCGAGAAGGCCAGGATGACGGAACCGTCGTTGGGTCGACCGCCGTCGCGCACCGTCAGGGCAAAGGCGCCGGACTGCATCCGGGTGATCCGGTCGATGCGCACGCCCTCATCCAGCCGCACATTGCGGGCGAGGAAGGTCGACAGGGGAGTGGCCCCCAGCGGCACCTGACGGAACACCTCCAGCCGGGGATCATAGCGTTTGACGTTGTTGCCGTCCGACACGACCAGCAGACCCGCCGGATCAGTGTATTCGAACCGCATCTTCCCGGGGCGCTGGAGCCAGAACCGTCCCTGACGGCGCTGGCCGCCGGCTCCGGACTCGACGAAGGTCCCTTGGGCGGAGGTCAGGTTCTGCAGATAGGTCTGGGCCTGGGCCAAGGTCGCGCGATCGGCGGCCGAGAGCGTCGTCTGGGCCAGGGCCGGCAGGGCGGCACCGAGGCTGGACAGGCCTGCCACGGCGGCGAGGCCGAAGCCGAGATCTCTGCGGGACAGGGTCATACTGGTCTTTCTGACTTCGTCATCCTCCGGCTTGACCGGAGGACGGGATGGTTTCGAAGCTCGCCGTTTTGACAGTCGAGCGCGGCGCGGCGATGACGCGACCCTGACCATATTCCGGCGGCAGGATGAAGCCTCGTTCAGGTCCGGGGGTTCCGCGAAAACCCCCGGGGTCATCCCACCGGCGGCGGCCCCGCGAGGATATCACGCTTGCCCGCATGGTTGGCGGGGCTGACCACGCCTTCCTGTTCCATCCGTTCGATCAGGGAGGCGGCGCGGTTGTAGCCGATCTGCAGGCGGCGCTGAACATAGGAGGTTGAGGCCTTGCGGTCGCGCGTGACCACGGCCACGGCCCGGTCGTAAAGGTCGTCGCCCGACGAGGCCCCGCCGCCCTCGTCCATGGCATTGTCACCGTCGCCGTCCGGATCGTCGGTGATCAGGTCCAGATAGTCGGGCTCGGCCTGGGCGCGCAGGTGTTTGCACACCTCTTCCACTTCCTGATCGGTCACGAACGGCCCGTGCAGGCGGGTGATGCGGCCGCCGCCGGCCATGTAGAGCATGTCGCCCTGGCCCAGCAGTTGCTCGCCGCCCTGTTCACCGAGGATGGTGCGGCTGTCGATCTTGGAGGTAACCTGAAAGGAGATTCGGGTCGGGAAATTGGCCTTGATCGTGCCGGTGATGACGTCGACCGAGGGGCGCTGGGTGGCCATGATCAGGTGGATGCCGGCGGCGCGGGCCATCTGGGCCAGACGCTGGACGGCGCCCTCGACGTCCTTGCCGGCGACCAGCATCAGGTCGGCCATCTCGTCCATGACCACGACCAGATAGGGCATGGGCTCGGGACGGATCTTCTCCGATTCATAGACCGGGCGGCCCTGGTCGTCGAAGCCGGTCTGGACCGTGCGTTCGAAATGCTCGCCCTTCTTCTGCGCCTCGATGGCGCGCTCATTGTAGCTGGCGACGTTGCGCACCCCCAGCTTGGACATGCGGCGATAGCGGTCCTCCATCTCGCGCACCGTCCATTTCAGGGCCACGACGGCCTTCTTCGGATCGGTGACGACGGGGGCCAGCAGGTGCGGGATGCCGTCATAGACCGACAACTCCAGCATCTTGGGGTCGATCATGATGAAGCGGCATTCGGCAGGCGACAGGCGATACAGGATCGACAGGATCATGGCATTGACCCCGACCGACTTGCCTGACCCCGTGGTACCCGCGATCAGCAGGTGGGGCATGCGCGCCAGATCAGCCACATAGGGGTCACCGCCGATGGTCTCGCCGAGCGCCAGGGGCAGGATGTGGGCCGGCTTGCCGTATTCGGCCGAGGCCAGCAGGTCGCGCAGATAGACGGTCTCGCGCTTGAGATTGGGCAGTTCGATGCCGATGGCGTTTCGGTTGGGCACGACCGAGATGCGGCAGGCGCGGGCCGACATGGAGCGGGCGATGTCGTCGGACAGGGCCACGACACGGCCGTGCTTGACCCCCGGGGCGGGAACCAGTTCGTACAGGGTGACCACGGGGCCGGGGCGGATCTGGTCGATCACCCCCTTGACCCCGAATTCGGCCAGCACGCCCTCCAGCATCTTGGCGTTCTGTTTCAGGGCGGTCTCGTCGACCATGCCGACGCGGGCCTGGGGCTTGGCCAGCATCGCGAGGGGCGGCAGGGAGAAATCACCCTCGGGCCGGACGAAATCGAACACGGCCTGGTCGTCGGCGACCGCCTTTTTCGAGGCTTTCGGCGGTTTGACCGCGGCGACGCGGGGCTCCGGTCCTGCCGACGCGGGCGGGTCCCACGGGAGGTCGGCCGCCTCGTCGTCGTCCTGGGGCAGTTCCAGCCGCGCGGGGGCGCGGGCGGCCTTCGCGCGCGCCACCTCCGGGTCGGGTCGGGCGGGCCGGCGGCGGGACGCGGGGTCCGGTCCTGCCGTGGGCGCTCGACGCAGGCCCGCGGCCCAGGCGGCCGCCTCGCCGAAATCCCCGGCGCGCAGCCCGACGGCATAGCCGCAGGCCCACAGGCCGGAGACGAGGAAGGCGACGCCGCCAACGATCCCGCCCGCCGGCAACTGCAGCACCCGGAAGGCGGTCTCGAACAGGCCGATCACGCCATCGCCCCACAGCCCGCCCAGTCCGGTGGCCAGGGGCCAGGCGGTGGGGGCGGCGAGGGCCGACAGGGCGGCGGACAGGCTCAGCACCCCGCCGGCGGCGGCCAGCGCCTTCAGGGGGGTCGGCTTGAGCCGCTGCTGCAGGGCTTCGCCGATCGCGGCGGCGAGGCCGAAGGCGACGGCCAGGGCGGCGGCAGGCCAGGCGGCGAGACCCAGCGACTGCATGAACAGGTCGGCGAATACCGCCCCGTTGGGGCCCAGCCAGTTGGTGGCGGTGGCCGCCGAGGCGGCGTTCAGGCTGGGATCGGCCGGGTTCCACGACACCAGCGCCACGACGAGGAGCGTGGCCAGCAGGGCCTGCAGCATGCCCCGGAACCGCACCACGAAGGGCGCGTCCCACAGCACGAGGGTTCCCAGAAGGGCGCGCTGGCCGATGGCGAGGGCGGCGGACATGGACGGCTCCGGACGACGTTGCCGACAGTCTCGCCCGGCCAGGGTTAAGGGGCTGTTTACCAGGGGCCGCCCGGGGCTGCGACCCCTCCGCACTGGACGCCGGGGCCCGGCAGCGCGAGAAGCATCCCATGACCGGTCCCCATACCCACGACGTCATCATCGCCGGCGCCGGCATGGCGGGGGCGACCTTCGCCCTCGCCGCGGCGCAGGGCGGGCTGCGGGTCGCCCTGGTCGATCCCCGCCCCTTCGAGGTCCAGCTGGACCCGAGCTTCGACGGGCGGTCGACCGCCATCGCCTATTCCACCTTCCGCATGCTGGACGCGCTCGGGCTGGGCGAGACCCTGCGGCCCCAGGCCTGCCGGATGGATCATATCCTCGTCACGGACGGCCGTCGGCCCGGAGCGGCCTCGAAAGCGGCCTTGCCGGCCTTTCTGCGCTTCGACGCCGAAGAGATCGGCGACGCCAACGGCGGCGAGCCGCTGGGCTATATGGTCGAGAACCGCCGCATCCGGGCGGCGCTGGCCGGGGCCGTGACGGGATCCGCCATCGATCTGCGTGCGCCGGCCTCCGTGGTGGCGGTCGAGACGACGCCCGCCGCTGCCCGGGTGACGCTCGCCGACGGGGCCGTGCTGGGCGCGCCGCTCGTGATCGGGGCCGACGGACGCGGCTCGCCGGTGCGCAAGGCGGCGGGGATCGAGACCGTCGGCTGGGGCTATGGCCAGTCCGGCGTGGTGGCGACGGTCCGGCTGGGGCGCGATCACGGCAATGTCGCCCATGAGTATTTCCTGCCGCGGGGGCCGTTCGCCATCCTGCCCCTGACGGACCGTCGTGCCAGTCTGGTGTGGACCGAAAGCACCGCCGCCGCCGAGGCGCTGCGGACCGCGTCCGCCGAGGCGTTTCACGCCTATCTCTCGCGCCGCTTCGGAGAGTTTCTGGACGGGGCGGTCCCCGAGGGGCCGCGCTTCGTCTATCCGCTGGCCCTGGAGCTGGCGACGCGGCTGACAGGGGCCCGCACCGCCCTGATTGGCGACGCGGCGCATGGGGTGCATCCTGTGGCCGGCCAGGGGCTGAACATGGGGCTGAAGGACGCCGCCGCCCTCGCCGAGGTGCTGGTTGACGCCCTGCGGCTGGGCGAGGACATCGGTTCGGCGCTGGTGCTGGAGCGCTACGCCCGCTGGCGGCGGTTCGACACCATGGCGCTGGCGGCGGGATTCGACGCCTTCGTGCGGCTGTTCTCCAACGATCTGGCCCCCGTGCGGCTGGCCCGCGATCTGGGGATGGCCGCGGTGAACCGCATCGGCCCGCTGCGACGGACCTTCATGCGCGAGGCGGGCGGGGCGACCGGCGACCTGCCCAGACTGCTGCGCGGTGAGCCTGTCTGAGCGGGGTCCGGGGTCAGTCGTCGGTGCCCTCGACCGTCGCCGAAGCCTTGTCGAGTGCGTACTGGGCGATCAGGCCATAGGTGATCTGTTGTTCGGGGTCCGGCGCGGCCCAGGCCCCGTTGGTTGCCACCCCGCGGGCGATGACCGGGGCGGATCTCAGCGCCTCCTGCACCTCCGGATCGTTCATGGCGTCGGCGACGAGAGCCTCGACATCGATGTCCGCCAGTGCCTGGCCGGCGATCTGCCCGGCGTGCCGGCTGATCTCGGCCGTGAAGGCAGAGACCTGCGGCGCATAGCCCGCCCAGAGGGCGGCGATCCGGTCCTCGCGCTCCGCCTCGGTCAGGGCGGGATCGTCGGCGACGCTCTCGGCCTGGCTTCCGAACGCTTCCATGCGGACCTCGAAGGCTTCGGCCGCAGCCTTGATGGCGGCTTCCGCCTCGGTCTGGGGGTCACTGGCGAGGCTGGTTGAGAGTGGCAGCACGGCAAGCGCGGCGGCCAGGCTGAGAACGCGGATCATGGCGGGGGCTCCCTGATTTCCCACAAAAGGTCGGTTCGATCCGGCGCCGGCTCAAGTGAAATCGCGGTAAGGCGACGCAGTCCGCCCGCCTGTCCGCGCGGCTCGGGAGAGTCTTTCGGCCGACACACCGCGGTTCGCCCGGTAAGGAACCGGTAGGGTCTCCCTCAGCCTCCCTTAAACTTTATCGGTCACGCTTGCCGGGTGAGACCAAACCTTTCCCCCTCTCCGGCCGCCCGCCTCGCCCTCGCTGTCGTGACCGAGCCTGAACGGGCCCTGCCTGCGCCCGCGGGCGCGCGCGAGGACGCCATGCGCACCCTGCTCCAGACCGCGGCGGATGCGGGCGTGAGCCTGATCGCCACGCGCCCCACGGGCGACGGCGAGCGCCTTCTCGGCCAGGCCTGGCCGTTTCCGTCTCCCTTTGCCGTGTCCGTCCGGACCGTTCCCCTGTCCGAGGGCCTGGAGCGGGTCGAGGCCCGCGCCCGGCGTTCGCTGGAACGGCTGGGGCTCCCGCGGGGCGATGTTCTGCTGGCGTCCGCCGCCGGTGATCTGGCGGGGGCCGAGGGTCGCGCCCTGTGGGACCGGATGCAGGCGCTCAAGGATCGCGGCCTGTACCGCCGCATCGGCTTTATCGCCGCGATGGAAGACGGGCCGACCCTGCTGGCACGGCGCTTCCAGCCGGACGTCGTCCAGATGCCGTGCAATATTCTGGACCAGCGACCGGTGACCGAAGGTGTGCTCAGCGATCTCGCTGGTCTCGGCGTGGCCGTGCATGTGTCGTCGGTCTTCGCCCACGGGCTTCTGTTCACCAGCCGCGAGAACCTTCCGCCCCATCTGGCGGATCAGGGCGTCGCCCTGTCGCGCACCCGCCGGCGGCTGGCCGAGGCGGGGATCGACCCGATGCAGGCCGCCCTCGCCTTCTGTCTGGGACTCCCGCCGGCCGCCGCCGTGGTCGCCAGCGTGGCGTCGGCCGCGGAGCTGCGCGCGGTCCTCGCCGCGGCCCACGCCCCCCGGCCCGATCTGGACTGGGAGGCGTTGGCACTGCAGGAGCCGGCCGCCCTGACGGCCGTCCCCCGGCTGCGGATCAGTAACGCAGCCTGACCCCGACATAGGCGGATCGCCCCGGCTCTCCATAGCCGAGGACCTGCTGATAGCGTTCATCGGCGAGGTTCTCGACCCTGGCCGTCAGCGCGACCTGATCCGTCAGCCGATAGGCCGCAGTCAGATTTGCGGTGACGAACCCGTCGCGCACGCCGCCCGCATCCTCCTGGTCCGACTCCGATCGCACCGTCAGGGCCCCCGACAGGCGGTCGCCAGTCCAGCCGAGCGTGGCCGAGGCTGCATAGTCGGGGACGCGAAGCAGGCGGTTCCCCGTCGTCCGGTCGGTCGCCTCGGTCCAGGCCCAGGCGAGGGTCAGATCCAGGCCGGCACCGAGAGACGCCCGGCCTTCCAGCTCGACGCCGTCCGATCGCGTCTCGGCGATGTTGATGTAGCGCCCGGCGACATAGCTGATCTGGTCCTCGACGTTCAGGCGGTAGGCCGTGGCCCGGCCATCGAACCGGCCGTCCGCCGAGGCCCAGCCGAGCGCGACCTCGACGCTGTCGGCGGTCTCCGGTGTCAGTACGGGGAAGGGCTGGGGGGCGAAGCAGAAGTCGCAGACCGACTGGCTGATCGACGGGGCCTTGAACCCCGTCCCCCAGGCCCCAGACAGGATGAATCCGCCGTCCAGATCCAGAGCGGCCGAGAGCCGGCCGGTGGTTTCGGCTCCGAACGCGTCGGTGTCGTCCCGGCGCAGGGCCCCGGTGACGGACACCCGGTCGTTCGCCTGCAGGCTGGCGGTGCCGAACAGCGAGTTCGTGCTCAAGGCGTCCGACAGGCCACTGGACAGACTGCCTGACGTTTCCTCCCGCTCGGCTCCGAAGGCCCAGGTGAGACGACCGGCCCGGGCGGCACCGTCGGCCTGCCAGCGCCAGACCTGCCGGTCCGCCTCGAAAGTGGAGGGGAAGCCGGAGATCGTGTCGCGGGTGATGTCGTAGCCCGAGACGCTGAACTGGTGATCCAGCCCGAGCGCCGTCAGCCTCAGACGGGCGGACCCTGACCATTGTTCGCTGGCGGTCGCGTCGAACGTGTCCGCCAGACTGAAAGTCGGCGCGGGGAATCCGTCGATGTCCGCCGCGCTGTCCGACCAGCGCAGGCTGCCGTCGATGGTTGCGGTCGGGGTCAGGGCATAGCGGGCCCGGGCCCCGACGGTCGTGTTCTCGAATCCGTCGGCCTCGGGGTTGCCGTCAGCCTCGTCGGCGGCCGAGATCCCGTCGGTGTCGAAAAGCGAGACCCAGGCCCCGAAGGCATAGCGTTCATTGGCCACGCCCGCCGCCAGCCGGCCGCGCAGGGTATTGTACGAGCCGGTCTCCGCCTCGGCGCGCAGGCCATCGGTCTCGCGCGTGGTGAAGGCGATGACCCCACCGATGGCGTCGGATCCCCATAGCGAGGACTGCGGGCCTGACAGGACCTCGATCCGGTCGATGTCCCTCAGTTCGAACCCGGAGAAGTCAAAGGCGCCGCCGATCTCGGCCGGATCGTTGACCGGGACCCCATCGACCAGAACCAGGGTCTTGCCGGGCGCAGCCCCGCGGATCCGGACCGAGGCGACGCCCCCGAAGGCTCCCGACCGGGCCACCGACAGGCCGGGGATGTCGGCCAGGATGTCGGCGGCGAAGACGGCCCCGCGCTGTTCGATGGCGCGGCCGTCGATCACCCGCGCGCCGGGTGTCCGGGCGGCAATGGCGGGCAGGCGGGTGGCGGTGACGACCACTTCGGGCAGGGGATCGGTCTCCTCCGCGACGCCGGGTGTCGCGGTGAGGGCCACCAACGCACTGGTGGCGAGCAATGGAATTCTCATGGGAACAGGCTCCGCAGCCCGGCGTCGGCGCGCGCCGGGCGTGTGAACAGCGACCAATCCGCCCCGAACCCAACGGGTTCGACGCGGCTCCGAGATCGGGTCGCTTCGACGGAACGGCCTCTTCCCATCGGAAGAGGGGTTGGTCCCACGCCTCTGTCTGGTCCCGGACAGCGGGCGAGCGACGTCGGCGGCCAGGTCTCCTGGCTTGCGGGTCACCGGTCGCCGTCCTCGCCTTCCCGGCTCCGCCGCAGCGGACCCAGTGACGCCGGGGAGCGAACGCCCCGGACCGGACGACGGCCTCGCCGCCTACAGTTGCGGGCACAGCCGCGGTGTTCGACCGCGTTCCCTTAACCGCCTGACCGGCTTGTCGCAGCGGGGTGAGGGTTCTGCAAGATCGCTTGAGCCGGACCCCGCGATCCGTCACCCTGATCCCACGTCATGAACGCGCCCCTCTCCCATCCCCCGAAGACCGAGGTCGCCGACGGCGTCACGCCGGTCATGGCCCAGTTCCTGACGGCCAAGGCGTCCCAGCCCGATGCGGTGCTGTTCTTTCGCATGGGCGATTTTTACGAGCTGTTCTTCAGGGATGCGGAGGTGGTCGCGGCCGCCATCGGCCTGACCCTGACGCGGCGCGGCAAACATCTGGGCGAGGACATCCCGATGTGCGGCATGCCCGTGCACGCGGCCGAGGGCTATATCGCCCGGCTGATCCGTCAGGGCTTCAAGGTCGCCATCTGCGAACAGATGGAGGACCCGGCCGAGGCCCGTAAACGCGGCTCCAAGGCGGTGGTCCACCGCGACATTGTGCGGGTCGTCACCCCGGGCACTCTGACCGAGGACAGTCTGCTGGACGCGCGCGGGGCCAACCGGCTGGCGGCGGTGGCGATCCGGCGCGGCCGGGCGGCCGTGGCCGTAGTCGAACTGTCGGCCGGGGCGGTCGATTGCGTCGCCTGTGATCCCGCCGACCTCGGCGCGACGCTGGCGGCCTTCCGGCCCAGCGAGGTGCTGGTGACGGACAAGACCTTCTCGGATCCGACGCTCAAGGGGGCGCTGGACGGCTCGGGCGGGGTGGTCCAGGCCCTGGCCTCGGCGGTGGCCGAGCCGGCGGCGGCGGGTGGCCGGGTGGCGCGACTTTACGGTGTTACCTCGCTGGACGGGTTCGGGGCGTTCGAGGAGGCAGAGGTCTCTGCGCTGGGCCTGATCGCCGCCTATCTCGAGACCACCCAGGCTGGCCGGATCCCGGTTCTGTCCCCGCCCCGCCGTTCGGGCGACGCCGGCTTTCTGGCCATCGACCCGGCCACCCGGCTGAGTCTCGAAATCGACCGGACCCAGCGCGGCGAGCGCGAGGGCTCGCTGCTGGCCTGTCTGGACCGGACCGTGACCTCGGGCGGAGCGCGGGCCCTGGCCGAGCGGATCGCCCGGCCCTTGCGGGATCCGGTCGAGATCAATCATCGACTGGACGCGGTCGACTGGCTGCTGGAGCGGCGCGGCCTGCGCCGGGACCTGCGCGAGGCGTTGAAGATCTCGGCCGACGTGGCGCGAGCCGTGGCGCGGCTGGCGCTGGGGCGGGGCGGGCCCCGGGATCTCGCCGCCATCCGGGCCGGCCTGACCACGGCCGAGGCTCTCGCGGCCGTGTTCGCCGCCGTCCGAGATCCGCTGGGGGGGCCGCCCGAACGGATCGGCGGCTGTCTGGACCGGCTGACCCTGTCGCCGGAGGTGGCCCGGCTGAAACTGGATCTGGCCGAGGGACTGGCGGCCGAGCCGCCGCATCTCGCACGCGACGGCGGGTTCGTGCAGCCCGGCTTCCGCCCCGAACTGGATGCTGCCCGTACGCTCAGGGATGACAGCCGCCGGGTCGTCGCGGACCTGGAGGCGCGCGCGGTGGCCGAGAGCGGCGTCCCGTTCAAGGTCAGGCACAACGCCGTTCTGGGCTATTTCCTCGAGACCACATCGAAACACGCCGAGCCCCTGTTCCGGGCGGGTCCGGAAAGTCCCTTCATCCACCGCCAGACCCTCGCGGCACAGGTGCGGTTCACCACGGTCGAGCTGTCCGAACTGGACGCGAAGATCAGCCAGGCCGGACATCGGGCGCTTGCGCTGGAAGGCGAGACGTTCGAGGTCTGGCGTCAGACGGTGCAGGCCCTCGCCCGGCCGCTTCAGGCGGTCGCCGACGCCCTCGCCGAGCTGGACGCGACGGCGGCGCTGGCGGAGTGGGCCGAGGAGGTGGGCGCGGTGCGGCCCGTGGTCGACGACAGCCGGATGTTCGTGGTCGAGGCCGGCCGCCATCCGGTGGTCGAGGCGGCGGTGAAGAAGGCGGGCGACCCCTTCACCCCCAACGACTGCCGCCTTGACGGCGAGGGAGCCGGATGTGCCCGCCTGTCGATCGTCACCGGGCCGAACATGGCGGGCAAGTCGACCTTCCTGCGCCAGAACGCCCTGCTGGTGGTCCTGGCCCAAGGCGGCTGTTTCGTCCCCGCCCGGTCGATGCGGCTGGGCGTGGTCGACCGGCTGTTCAGCCGCGTCGGGGCCGGGGACGATCTGGCGCGCGGGCGGTCGACCTTCATGATGGAGATGGTCGAGACCGCGGCCATCCTGACCCAGGCGACGCCGTCCAGTTTCATCGTGCTGGACGAGATCGGGCGGGGCACGGCGACCTATGACGGTCTGGCCATCGCCTGGGCCTGCGCCGAGGCCCTGCACGATGTGAACCGGTCGCGGACCCTGTTCGCCACCCATTATCACGAGCTGGCCCGGCTGGAGGAGCGGCTGGACCATGTCTGCAACCTGTCGATGCGGGCGCGCGAGTGGAACGGCGAGCTGGTCTTCCTGCACGAGGCGGCCCCGGGGGCGGCGGATCGGTCCTATGGCGTCCAGGTGGCCAAGCTGGCGGGCGTGCCCCCGGCGGTGGTGGCCCGGGCCCGGGCGGTGCTGGAGCGTCTGGAAAGCGAAAAGGCGGCGCAGGGGCGGCTCGACGATCTGCCGCTGTTCGCGATGATGGAGCCGCCGGCCCCGGTGTTGAAATCCCCATTGGACGAGGCCGTGGCCGCGCTGGATCCTGACGCCCTGACGCCGCGTGAGGCGCTGGAGACGCTGTACAGGCTGAAGGGGCTGGCGCAGCCGTGACACAGACCCTGGACGCCCGGCTCGACGCCATCGTCAGCGGTCCGGGGGTCCGGCCGGCGGTCGCCGCGGTCCTGAAGGCCCATCATGAGGCGGCGCGCGACAAGATCGCTGCGAAACTGGCCGCCGGTCTGCCGGGGGTCCAGGTGGCCCGGCTCTATGCCGCCGCGGCCGACGATCTGCTGATCGCCCTGTGGCGGTTCACCACCGAGACCCTGTATCCGTCGCACAATCCGACCGAGGCCGAGAAACTCTCCCTGCTTGCGGTCGGGGGCTACGGGCGCGGCGTGCTGGCCCCGTTCTCCGACCTCGATCTGGTGTTCCTGCGGCCGTGGAAGACCACGGCCCGGACGGAGACGGTGGCGGAGTTCATGCTCTATGTCCTGTGGGACCTCGGGCTGAAGGTCGGGACCTCGGCCCGGTCCGTGGAGGAGGCCCTGTCGCTGGCCCGCTCCGACATGACCATCCGCACGGCCCTGCTGGAGGCCCGGCCGCTGGCGGGGGATGTCCAGCTGGCCGAGCATTTCCTGTGGCGCTTCCGCGGCATGGTGACCAACGCCGATCCCCGCCCCTTCATTGCCGCCAAGATGGAGGAGCGCGAGAGCCGTCACGCCCGGACCGGCGCGGTCCGCTACCGGGTCGAGCCCAATATCAAGGACGGCAAGGGCGGGCTTCGGGACCTCAACACCCTGTTCTGGATCGCCCGGTCGCTGGCCCCCGACAGCCCGCTGGGCGCGCGGGTGCTGGACGAACTGCTGATGGCCCGCGAGCGCCGCACCTTCGACGAGGCCTTCGACTTCCTGTGGCGGGTGCGCTGTCACCTGCATCTGGTGGCGGGCCGGGCCGAGGAGAAGCTGACCTTCGACCTGCAGCCCGAGGTGGCCCGGCGCATGGGCTGGCGCGGGCGCGGCGACGAGCCGGCGGTCGAGCGGTTCATGCGCCGCTATTTCCTCGTCGCCCGCGACGTCGGGGCCCTGACCCGGGCCATGAGCGCCACGCTGGAGGCGCGCCAGCAGAAGAAGACGATGAGCCTGTCGCGGCTGATCCCCGGGCGCCGGAAGACGCTGGGCGTGGCAGGTTTCATCGAGGACGCCGGCCGGCTGTCGGTCGAGGGACCCGGGGTGTTCGCCGACGACCCGGTCAAGCTGCTGAGCCTGTTCGTCTGCGCCGACCAGCACGACCTCGACGTCCACCCGCACGCCTTTTCGGCCATCACGCGGTCGCTGGCGCTGGTGACCCCGCGGCTGCGCCGGGACCCGCGCGCCACGGCGGCCCTCCTGCATGTCCTGGCGCATGGCCAGCGGCCCTACCGGGTGCTGACGATCATGAACGAGGCCGGCCTGCTGGGCCGGTTCCTGCCGGAATGGGGCCGGATCGTCGGCCAGACCCAGTTCAACATGTACCACGCCTATACCGTCGATGAGCACACGCTGCAGGCCATCGGCATCCTCAACGACATCCAGCGCGGCAAGCTGAAGGACGACCACCCGCTGGCGACTGAGGTGATCCACCTGATCGCCGACCCCGAGGCGCTGATGCTGGCCATGTTGCTGCACGACGTCGGCAAGGGCGGCGAGCGCGGCCAGCTGGAGGACGGGGCCATCGCCGCCCGCCGGGCCTGCGAGCGCCTGGGCATCGAGCCGCGCCGCATCGAGATCGTCGTCTGGCTGGTGCGTCATCATCTGGTCCTGTCGGACTATGCCCAGAAACGCGACGTCTCCGACCCGGCGACGGTCAGGGCCTTTGCCGAGATCGTCGGCGACCCCGAGCGGCTGCGGATGCTGCTGGTCCTGACCGTGGCCGACGTCCGGGCGGTGGGGCCCGGTGTCTGGAACAGCTGGAAGGGCCAGCTGATGCGCACCCTGTACGGTCGCGTCGAGGCCCTGTTCCGGGGCGAGGACCTCAAGACCGCCGACCCGCTGACCGAACATGCCGACCTCGTGGCCCGGGCGTTGACCGCGGGAGCGGCGGCCGAGGCGCGCACCGGCTCGGCGGGCCGGATCGAGCAGACCACCGAGATCGCCCTCGCCGCCCGCGACCGGCCTGGCCTGTTCGCCGACCTTGCGGCCGTCCTTGCCGCTGCGGGGGCCGATGTGACGGGCGCGCGGGTCGCCACCGCGGCCGATGGCACGGTGCTGGACATCTTCCAGGTCCAGGACGGGGCCGACCAGCCGTTTGGCCATGCCGAGCCGCGCCGGCTGACGTCCCTGATCGCGGCCCTTGAGGCCGCGGCGCGGGGTGAGGCCCCGGTGCAGCCGCCGGCCATGCCCGCCCCCTCGCCCCGCCGGGCCGTCTTCGACGTGCGGCCGGTGGTGATGGTCGACAACACCGCCTCGGCTGACGCCACGGTGATCGAGGTGTCCGGGGCCGACCGGCGCGGGCTGCTGGCCGAACTGTCCCGCACCCTGTCAGATCACGACCTGTCGATCCGGTCGGCCCATGTCGCCGGTTTCGGCGAGCGGGCGGTGGACAGTTTCTACGTCACCGATCGCGCCGGCCGGAAACTGACCTCGGACGCCCTCCTGGACGAGATCCACCGGGCGTTGGAAGCGGTGCTGGACCGCGCGCCCGCCGCCCCCAAGGGTCGCCGGATCACCGCCGCCCGGGCCAGTGCCCGTGACGTCTCCGAACTGGGCACACTCAAACCCGTTCCGTCGGCCCCGGAAGCAGGTTAAGCGCTCGGACCGCCCGTCCCCGCCGTGAGTTTGCCGTGAGCCTCGCCCGCAATACGCTCGTCCAGGCGACCCTGACCCTCGGCAGCCGCATCCTGGGGTTCGGCCGCGACCTCGCCCTGTCGGCCCAGTTCGGTCAGGGGCCGATGATGGACGTGTTCACCACGGCCCTGATGCTGCCCAATCTGTTCCGCCGGCTGTTCGCCGAAGGTGCCTTCGCCCAGGCCTTTGTGCCGATTTATGGCGGAGTGCGCGCCCGCGAGGGCGACGCGGCGGCGGCCGTCACGGCGTCCGAAGCCCTGTCCTTCATGTTCGCCGTGGTCACAGGCTTTTGCCTGCTGTTCCAGATCGCCATGCCCTGGATCATGCCGTGGCTGCTGTCGGCCTATGCGGACGATGTCGGGGTGATGCAGGTGGCGGTCACCGCCGCCCAGCTGACCATGCCCTACCTCGCCTGTATGACCATTGCCTCGCTGCTGTCCGGCGTGCTGAACACCTCCGGCCGGTTCGCCCTGTCGGCGGGGGTCCCGGTGTTCCTGAACCTGTGCACGCTCGTCCCGCTGCTGGCTCCGCTTGTCCTCGATCTGGGGCAGACGACGGTGCTGCTGTCGACCTCGGCGGCGGTGACCGTGTCGGGCCTGATCCAGGCGGGTCTGCTGTGGTGGGGGGTTCGCCGGCTGGGTGTCGGCCTTCGCCTTGGCCTGCCGCGTCTGACGCCGGGAGTCTCGCACACGCTGAAACTGGCCATTCCCGGCGTCCTCGCCGGCGGGGCGCTTCAGCTGAATTCGGTCATCAGCCAGTTTCTGGCGGGCTCCAATGAGGGAGCAAAATCGGTCCTCTACAACGCCGAGCGCCTGTACCAGCTGCCGCTGGGCCTCGTCGGAGTCGCCATCGGCCTCGCTCTCGTCCCCCGGCTGACCCGGGCCTTCGTCGCGGGGGACCACCAGGGGGGCAGAAAGACGCTGGACGATGGCATCACCCTGTCGATGGCCTTCACCCTGCCAGCCGCGGTGGCCCTGTTCGTGATCCCCTTCTTCATCATCGACGCGACGGTGACGCGGGGAGCCTTCACCAGCGCCGACGCTGCCCGCACCGCCGATGTGCTGCGCCAGTTTGCCTGGGGTGTGCCCGCCTTCGTCCTGGCCAAGGTCCTGACCCCGCCCTTCTTCGCCCGGCAGGACACGCGCCGGCCCATGATTTTCGCCGTCCTCTCGGTTGGGGTGACGGTGGCGCTAGGGTCCGGCCTGTTTTTCTGGTTCAGCCGGGTCGGCCTCGACGGGGTGCTGGGCCTCGCCATCGCCACCAGCGTCTCAGCCTGGCTGAACGTCGCCCTGCTGGGCGGAACGCTCATGCGCGAAGGGGTCTGGCGGCCCTCGGGCCCCTTTATCACGCGCCTGTTGCGGGTTCTGGCCGCCTCGGGGGCCATGGCCGCCCTGCTGGTCCCGGCCGCCCTGTTCTACCGCGATCTCAGCGCCCTGCTTCTGGCCAAGGAGATCGCCGTGATCGCGGTCTGCGGCGCCGGTGCCCTTGTCTATGCGGTGTGCATCGTGCTTTTCCGCGCCGTGAGCGTGTCCGAGCTGAAGGCGACGCTGCGACGTGAACCGGGGGCCTCCGTCCCCACCGGACTGGACTGATGACCGACGCTTCCCTCCAAGACACCCCTGCCTATGTGGGCCCGCGCCGCATCCTGTCCGGCATCCAGGCCTCCGGAGCCCTGCACCTGGGCAACTATCTGGGCGCGCTGAAACGGTTCACGGCCCTGCAGGATAGCGGTGCGCCCTGTTTCCTGTTCGTGGCCGACCTGCACGCCATCACAGTGTGGCAGGACCCCGCCCTGCTGGCGGCCCAGACGCGCGAGATCGCGGCGGCCTATATCGCCTCGGGCCTCGATCCGGCGAAATCGACCATCTTCCCCCAGTCGGCGGTGCGGGCCCATTCGGAACTGGCCTGGATCCTCAACTGCGTCGCCCGTCTCGGCTGGCTGGACCGGATGACCCAGTTCAAGGAAAAGTCCGGCAAGCACAAGGAACGGTCCTCGGTCGGCCTCTACACCTACCCGGTGCTGCAGGCCGCCGACATCCTGCTGTACAAGGCCACGGAGGTGCCGGTCGGCGAGGACCAGAAACAGCATCTGGAACTGACCCGCGACATCGCCGCCAAGTTCAACACCGACTTCAATGCGCCCGGCTTCTTCCCCCTGCCCGAGCCCCTGATCCAGGGCCCGGCGACGCGGGTCATGTCCCTGCGCGACGGGGCGGCCAAGATGTCCAAGTCCGACCCCTCTGACCAGAGCCGCATCAACCTGACCGACGACGCCGACACCATCGCCGCCAAGATACGCAAGTCCAAGACCGACATGGGCGTCATGCCAGAACCCGGCGAAAGCCTCGATGAGCGGCCCGAGGTCCGGAACCTGATCGCCATTCATGCCGCCCTGTCGGACCAGACGCGCGAGGCGGTCACGGCCGAATTCGCCGGTCAGGGCTTCGGAACCTTCAAGCCGGCCCTGGCGGACCTCGCCGTCGAGGCCCTGGCCCCCGTCACCGCCGAGATGCGCCGGCTGATGGACGATCCGGCGGAAATCGACCGGGTCCTGAAGGACGGGGCCGAACGGGCCGCCGCCATTGCCGATCCGGTGGTCGACGAGGTCAAGAAGATCGTCGGCTTCTGGCGATGAGCGAACACTTCGCGACCGTCGAGTGGGCGCGGAGTGACCAGCCGTTCGCCGACACCCGCTATTCCCGCGCCCATGACTGGACCTTCGACGGCGGGGCCGTGGTGCGGGGATCGTCGGCCCCGACCAGCGTCGCCGTGCCGATGTCCGATCCGGCCGCCGTCGACCCGGAGGAGGCGTTCGTCGCGGCCCTGTCCAGCTGCCACATGCTGTTCTTCCTCGCCTATGCGGCCAAGGCGGGGTTCGTCGTTGACCGCTATCATGATGCAGCGATCGGGGTGCTGGGCAAGGACGAGCGGGGCAAAGTCTCGATGACGATGGTGAGGCTGCGGCCTGTGGTTGATTTCAGCGGCGCGGCACCCGATGCGGAGGCCATCGCGGACCTGCATCACCGGGCCCATGAGGCCTGCTACATTGCCAATTCGGTCCGGACCGAGGTTCGGGTCGAGCCGGGCTGAGATCAGCTCGCCAGGCGGCGGCGTCCGCGGCCGGGCGCGGCGGGGGCGACGTCTTCCAGCAGCCGGCCGAACCGGATCAGGGCGTCGCGGCTGAGCGCGTCGTCGAACCGCATCGGCGGGGCCGTCATGGGCTCGTCGAAACTGTGGGTGCCCTCGGCGATCCAGGTCTCCACCTCCGCCCCGCAGTTCCGGACCATGGCGTGGACCCGTTCGGCGTTGCGCACCGTGGTCAGGTGATCCCGGGCGGCGATCACGGCGAGGGTTTTCGGACAATGCCGCCACGGCCGCATCCGGTTCAGGGCCGCCACCCCGACGTAAGGGTAGGCGAGAAAGGCCGCCTTGACCCCGACCAGGGACACAGCCCCGGCGTCCGCCAGACCCAGGGCCCCCGGCCGGTCACGGTCGGCGCTCATGGCCTCCATGATGCCCCAGCCGCCGTGGCTCCAGCCGCCGAGCAGGACGGTCGAGGCGTCGACATCGGCCCGGCGCGACACGCCGTCGAGGGCGGCCAGGATGTCCCCCGCCCGTTCCCAGCCGCGCAGCAGCACACCCGTGCAGACCGTGGCCATGGCGAACTGGCGGCTCCAGCCCCGCGGCGCGTAGGAGTCAACGATGCATGCCCGCCAGCCTTGGGTCCGGGCGATCTCGGCATAGCGCGGCAGATGCCCGCGGATTCCGCCGCAGCCATGGAACAGCAGGGCCGTCGGCCGCGGCAGGGCGTCGTCGGGTCCGACAACCGTGACGTGGGGCTCGAGGCGGGCCCAGCGGGTCGCAAGTGTGTCCATGCCAGAACCCTAACCCCGTTCGGTGACAGAAGGCACCGGAAGCCCCGGGTTGGCACGTCTTAGTGACGGAAGACGCGTACCCCGGTAAAGGCCATGGCGAGGTTCAGCTCGTCGGCCGCGGCGATGACCTCGTCATCGCGGATGGAGCCACCGGGCTGGATGATGGCCGTGGCGCCCGCGCGGGCGGCCTCGATCAGGCCGTCGGCGAAGGGGAAGAAGGCTTCGGAGGCGCAGGCGGAGCCCTCGGCGAGGGAGTGGGCCAGACCCTTGACCTCCCCCGCTTCCCGCGCCCGGATGGCGGCGATCCGGGCGGAGTCGCGGCGGTTCATCTGGCCGGCCCCGATGCCCGCGGTCTGCCCGTCCTTCGCATAGACGATGGCGTTGGACTTGACGTGTTTTGCCACGGTGAAGGCGAACAGCATGTCCTCCACCTCCTGCGGGTCGGGCTGGCGCCGGGTGACGATCTTCAGGTCGGCGGGCGCGATGCGGCTGCGGTCGCGCGACTGCACCAGGAAGCCCCCGGCCACCGAGCGGAACACCTCGCCGGCGGCCATGGGATCGGGCAGGCCATCGGTGATCAGCAGGCGCAGGTTCTTCTTGGCCGCGAAAATCGCGCGGGCCTCCCCATCCGCCCCGGGAGCGATGACCACCTCGGTGAAGATGTCGGTGATCAGCCGGGCGTCCGCGCCGGTGAGTTCCCGGTTGACCGCGATGACCCCGCCGAAGGCCGAGACGGCGTCGCACTCCAGCGCCCGGGCATAGGCCTGCGACAGGTCCATGCCGACCGCTACCCCGCAGGGGTTGGCGTGTTTGACAATGACGCAGGCCGGGGCCTCGAACTCGGCGACCAGCTCATAGGCCGCGTCGGCGTCGGCGATGTTGTTGTAGCCGAGTTCCTTGCCCTGGATCTGCTGAGCATGGGCGACGCCGGGGCGGGCATCCCCGGTGCGATAGAAGGCCCCCGACTGGTGCGGGTTCTCGCCATAGCGCAGGGTCTGGGCCAGGGATCCGGCGATGGATTTCCGCGCCGGAGTGGCATCGTCGACCTGGCCCGCGAACCAGCCGGACACGGCGGCGTCATAGGCGGCCGTGCGGGCGAAGGCCCGGGCGGCGAGGCGTTTCCTCAGCGCCAGCGAGGTCGTGCCCCCGGCGTGCAGGGCCGCGACGATCTCGCCGATCGAGGCGGGGTCAACGGCCACGGCGACATAGCCGTGGTTCTTGGCGCCCGAGCGGATCATGGCCGGTCCGCCGATGTCGATGTTCTCGACCGCCGCCTCGAAGCCGCCGCCGGCGGCAACGGTGGACTCAAAGGGATAGAGGTCGATCCAGACGATATCGATCGGCCCGATACCATGGTCACGCATCGCCTCCGCATGGTCGGCCGCGTCGCGTACCCCCAGCAGGCCGCCGTGCACCACGGGATGCAGGGTCTTGACCCGGCCGTCCATCATCTCGGGAAAGCCGGTGAGCTCGGCCACATCCTTCACGGGGAGGCCGAAGGCGGCGATGGCCGCGCGGGTCCCGCCGGTCGAGACCAGTTCGACGCCCAGCGCATCGAGCGCCCGGGCCACGTCTTCCAGACCGGTCTTGTCCGACAGGGAGATCAGGGCGCGGACGGGGGCGACGGCGTCGGGCGCGGGCGGGAAATCGGGAGCAGCGGGCATGGGTCAGTCTCGGGCGGGGGAGAAGGGCGGGGCCTTAGCACCGCGCACGCCCCCCCGTCACCCCGGCGTCACCCCGCCGGTGGCCGGGCCTCAGCGGCTCGCACCCCGGCGAAGGTCCACCGCAGGGTCCTGGCCAGCCCCATCGTCCCGGCCCGGACCATGGGTCGCCCCAGCAGCGGCGACGGCAGGCCGTGCATCCGTCGCGCCCAGAGGGGCAGCAGCTCGACCCCGGCCTGCAGGGTCAGGGTCTGGATCGGGGCGGTGGCGCGGCTGGCGGGGGGTTGCGACAGCACCAGACGGGCCACCTCCCGCGTGCGGTCGTCGACCCGCAGCGCCGGCCGCATCCGGTCGATCAGCCGCCGCGCTTCCAGCCGGCTGCGCGGCAGGGGGTCGGCCCCCAGCATGGTCCCCATGGTGGCCATTTCGGCGAAATAGCGGTCCTGGTCCGGCCCCGACATATCCGGCTCACCATAGCGGATCCAGCCGTTCAGAAAGCTCCAGCACTCCGTCACATGGACCCAGGCCAGCAGTTCGGGATCCGACACCCGATACGGCTCGCCCGTCGGCAGGGTCCCGCCCAGATGGCTGTGGATGGTCCGCACCCGCTCGATCGCCCGCGTCGCCTCCTCCGCCCCGCCATAGGTGGTGACGGCGATGAACCGGGCCGTCCTGCGCAGCCGGCCGTGCATGTCCGCGCGAAAGTTGGAATGGTCCCAAACCCCCGCCAGAACCGCCGGATGCAGCATCTGCAGCAGCAGGCCCGAGACCCCGCCGACCAGCATGCCCACCACGTCGCCGTGAACGCGCCAAGCCACGGACTCAGGTCCGAACAGGCCGTCGGGTTGGCGGATGACGGGCCTTTCGCCCTTGGCCGGGTCGTTGAACATCGCCACTACCTGACGGGCGATGGCCCGCTGCGCGGCCCGTCCGAGAGGCGACGGCAGGCCTTGCGCGCGGGGCATCAGCCGGGATCCCCGCTTGCACCCGCCGGGCTGAGCTTCCAGCGGATCCGCGTCTCGGCGTCGGTCCGGGCCGAGCCCCGCACGACGACCTGGAGTGAGCGCCGGGTCAGGCCGTCCTCGACATGGACGGAGGGTTCTATCGCCACATCCGGGCCGTCGGTGCGGAACCACCAGCCGCGGCCGGAATGTCCGCGCAGCAGGATGGAGCGGCGGTCCCGCGCCAGAGAGGCCTGGACCCCGGGCTCGAGGTGGAACCGCACGGCATAGGGTGCGGCGATGGCGCGGGTGACCGCCGGCTGATCCGGGGCCGGGTGCAGCCGCTCCTCGGCCCTCAGCTCGTCCAGCCGCTGATCGAGGTAAAGACGTCTCTGGTGCAGCAGGCCGAAAGCCGCGGCCCAGGCGTCGTGTTCGATCTCCAGCCAGACCGCCCCGTCGCCGTCGCGGCGCTCGACCGTGGCCTGCCACGGCCGTCCGAACAGCCGCGCGCCCAGCAGTTCGGCCTTCCAGCCGCCAAGGGGCTCCGCGAAAGGCTGTTCGCCGAGCGTCAGGGTCGAATGGCCGGGGGCCAGGCGCAGACCCTGCCGGTCCGCGGCCCGGGGCGTCCAGCCGCAGCCGGTGACCAGTCGATCGCGCCCGCAGACAATCTCCAGGGCCAGCGGCTGGGCGCAGGCCGCCTCGGACCAGGCACCGCGTGCGGGTGCGCCCGTATCGGCGACGACCGTCATCAGGGGGCTGCGAATCCGCGTCAGCCCGCCGACGCTCCCCGCGGCGCCGCCGGGAACTTCGGCATGTTCGTCATGGGCCCGCGCGGCGGCGACCCGCGCTGGCGTCGAGGGCCCGCCCCCTTGAAACCCGGCCAGCCGGCCGTCCGGCAGGGTCTGCAACCGCAGGGCGGTGGTCAGCCGCAGGATGGCCCCGCCCATGGCCTCGGGCGCGCCCTCTGACATCTGGGACAGGGCGTCGTCGAGGGTCAGCAGGTCCAGCAGCAGCTCCAGCCCCGCTTCCGGGCTGCGGGAGGCGTGTCCCCCGTCCCCGAACACCGTGACACGCAGGGCGGCCGGCAGACGGCCCAGCGCGGCGCGACGGATCCGGGCCCCCGGCGGCCCCGCGAGCACACAGCCGGCGATAGCGGCCGCGGTCAGCCGCTCGGCCTTGCCGGCCAGTCCGCCCGGGGGGCGCAGGAGCTGGCGGGCCTGTCGCCCGAGGATGTCGGCCAGCCTCAGCCGGTCGGCCTCCGACGCCACCGCCCCCATGCGGCGGGCGGCGCAGGCGAGATGATAGACCCGCCGGGAGAGGATGCCCGGGTCCCAGGCGAAGGGCGACCAGCGGGAGAAGGCTTCGGCCCAGCCGAGCGTCAGCCGCACCGCCTCACGCGCGCCCCGGTCCCCCTGGGTCATGAGGGCGGGCAGCCAGAGAAAGGCGTGCAGGTCGGTGGCGAAGGCCTTGGTCGGGCTGGGCCGGTTCCACGGATCGGCCGGGGCCTCCACATCGAGATTCGCGCCGGCCAGCAGGAATCGGCCCCCGAGGACAGCCTTGCCGAGGGCGGGGTCCGCCGGGCGGAAGTCCCGGGGCGTGGCCGAGAAGGCCGTGGCCCGATCGGCGGACAGGGTGAAGGCGTAGCCGGGCAGGCCGTACAGCTCGATCCACAACTGACGGGTCAGGAGCCGTCCCGCGATCGCCGGCCAGAGGCGGGGCCCGGTCGTCACACCCCCGGACCGGACCGGGGTGCGGACCGGGGCCCCGCGCAGCCCCGGGATGGCGTCGGGCGTGACCCCGGGAGTCGGGGTCGGGTGGCGCTCGGCAAAGGGCCCGATCGGGCTCAAGCGGCGACCTTAAGGGCGGCGATGTTGGCGGCATAGGCGTCGGGTCCGCCCCGGAACACCGCCGTTCCGGCGACGAGGGCGTCGGCCCCGGCCGCGACACAGGCCCCGGCATTGGCGGCGGTCACCCCGCCGTCGACCTGCAGATGCGCCTGTGATCCGGCCTGATCGAGCAGGGCCCGGGTACGGGCGATTTTCCTCAGGGTGGTGTCGATGAACGACTGGCCGCCGAAGCCCGGATTGACCGACATCAGCAGCACCAGATCGACCAGATCGATGACGTCCTCAAGCGCCGACAGGGGCGTGCCCGGGTTGAGGACGACCCCCGCCTTGGCGCCCAGTTGCCGGATCCGGCCGAGCGTGCGGTGCAGGTGCGGCCCGCTCTCGGGGTGGACGGTCAGGACGTCGGCGCCCGCCGCGCGATAGGCCTCCAGCCACGGATCGACGGGGGCGACCATCAGATGGACGTCGAAGGGCAGGCGTGTGTGCGGCCGCAGCGCCTTCACCACGTCGGGGCCAATCGTGAGATTGGGCACGAAATGGCCGTCCATGACGTCGACATGGATCCAGTCGGCACCGGCAGCCTCCAGTGCCGCCACCTCGGCTCCGAGCTTGGCGAAGTCCGAGGCGAGAATGGACGGGCAGATCAGGGGGCTGTTCGGCATGGTCCCGGGGATAGGGCGGGACGGCGCGTCGGGCAAGTCACGCGCGCGGGAGCGTGGCGGGGATCAGAGGCGCTCCAGCCGTGCGACGAAAAATCCGTCCAGCCCCCCGGTTTCCGCCCCCATGGACGGCAGGATGCGCAGCCAACCCTCGGGGGTAAGAGCTTCCGCCGGCGCGCCGACCGCGGCCGGATCGGCGGGTGCGGTGCGGAAGGCCGGATTGCGGCGCAGGAAGGCGATGATCTGGGTCTCGCCCTCCTCCCGCTCCAGCGAGCAGACGCAGTAGACGAGCCGTCCCCCGGGCGCGACACGCAGGGCGGCCGCGTCCAGAAGCCGGTGCTGGACGTCCGCCAGCTTGGCCACCTCGGCGGGTTTGGTGGCGCGAAGGACTTCGGGATTGCGTCGCAGCGTGCCGGTGGCGGTGCAGGGCGCATCCAGCAGCACGGCGTCGAAGGTGCGGGGATCGTCCCAGTCCTCGGCCGCGGTGACCGCGATCTCGGCAACGAGACCGGTCCGCTCGAGATTCTGACGCAGGCGGCGCAGTCGCGCCTCTGACCGGTCTTGGGCGACCACCGTGGCCCCCGAGGCCGCGAGTTGCAGCGTTTTGCCGCCGGGCGCGGCGCACAGGTCGATGGCTGTCTCACCGGCCCGTGGAGCCAGGAGTCGGGCGGGGACGGCGGCGGCGGCGTCCTGCACCCACCAGCCACCGGCCTCATAGCCGGGCCAGCTGGCGACATCGCCGCGCACGCCCACACGCACCGTACCGCCCGGCAGGACCGTCCCGTCCAGCGCGTCCGCCAGCGCCGCGGCGTCCTCGCCGGGCTTGAGGCTGAGATCGGTGGGGGGCTCTTCCCGGGCAGCCAGTGCGATGGCGGCGAGCGCCGCCTCGCCCCAGGTCTGGCGCCAGCGCGCCGCGATCCAGTCGGGCAGGTTGGACTCGGCGGTGGTCAGGCCGGGGCCCTCCCGTTCGATCCCCCGCAGGACGGCGTTGACCAGGGCCTTGTAGGGCCGCGTCTTGGCATCCCGCTCGGCCAGTTTGACCGCCGTGGAGACCGCGGCAAAGGCCGGGGTGCCCAGCACGAGGGTCTGAGCCAGGGACACCCGCATCAGGGTGCGCACGGACTCTGGCGGAGATTTCTGCAGACGCTGGTTCAGGATGTGGTCGATCTCGCCCAGCCGTCGCAGGGCCGCCATCGCCACGGCCCGGGCGAAGGCGCGGTCGGGCCCGGGCAGGGTTCTTATCTCGGGCAGGGCCATGGCCTCGTCGAGACCGTTGCGCCGCTCCAGCGCCGCGTTCAGCAGGATTCCGGCCGCGACCCGGGCCTCGACGCCGATGTCCGCGGCGGCGTCCGGCCCCGCGTCACGGACCATGGGCTCGCGACGGGGGCCGCGGGCCTTGTCGGCCAGTCTGCGGCCGCGCGCCCCGGAGTCCCGGCCCTTCGGCGTGCCACCGCTCATACCGAAACCTGCGTGCCCAGTTCCACCACGCGGCCGGGCGGGATGTGGAAGAAGTCCGTGGGGTTGGCCGCGTTGCGCATCAGGAAGATATACAGCCGATCCTGCCACAGGGGCATGCCGTGGGCGGCCGAGGGCACCACCGAGCGGCGACCGAGGAAGAAGCTGGTCGACATGATGTCGAACTTCAACCCCTGTTTGCGGCACAGACCCAGGGCCCGCGGGACCTGGGGGCTTTCCATGAAGCCGAAGCTCAGCGTGATCTTCTTGAAGTCGTCGTTGATGGGCTCCATCGCCACCCGTTCGGCCTCGGAAACCCTCGGCCGGTCCACGGTCCGGACCGTGAGGACGATGTTCTTTTCGTGCAACACCTTGTTGTGCTTGAGGTTGTGCATCAGGGCGACGGGGGCGACGTCCGGGTCGGAGGTCAGGAAGATGGCCGTTCCGGGAGCCCGGTGTGGCGGACGGGCCTGCAGCATCTCGATCAGATCGACCAGCGGCAGACTGTCCTTCTTGGCCTTGGCTGTCAGGATCTGGGAGCCCCGCACCCAGGTCCACATGACGATCACCAGACCGGCACCGAGCACCAGCGGGAACCAGGCCCCCTGCGGGATTTTCAGCAGGTTCGAGGTCATGAACACGAGATCCAGCGCCACGAACGGCGTGATGCACACGATCGACAGCGGCAGGGACCATTTCCACAGCCGACGGACCACGAACCAGGCCAGCAGGCTGTCGACCAGCATCGAGCCGGTCACGGCGATGCCGTAGGCAGCCGCCAGATTGCTGGAGGTCTGGAACATGGCCAGCAGGGCCAGCACGCCCACCATGAGCAGCATGTTGACGGAGGGCACGAAGATCTGGCCGGCCTGACTTTCCGACGTGTTGCGGATCGAGATGCGCGGCAGAAGACCCAGTTGCACGGCCTGCTGGGTCACCGAGAAGGCCCCGGTGATGACCGCCTGGGAGGCGATGATGGCGGCGATAGTCGCGATGACAAAGACCGGCCAGTAGGCGAACTCCGGCACCATCATCCAGAACGGGTTCACGGCCGCCTCCCGGTTGGCCAGCACGAGGCCCCCCTGGCCGAGATAGTTCAGCGTCAGGCACGGCAGGACGAACCACAGCCAGCCGAGCCGGATCGGGGCCTTCCCGAAATGGCCCATGTCCGCATACAGCGCCTCGGCCCCGGTCACCGCGAGGAAGACGCTGCCCAGAATGACGAACCCGAGGAAGCCGTTGTCGAACAGAAAGACCACGCCGTAGTGGGGAGACAGGGCCCTGAGGATCGAGATGTCATCGAAGATGTGGTAGAGACCGAGACTGCCGAGGACCAGGAACCAGACCGTGGTCAGGGGCCCGAACCAGCGCGCCATGCTGGCCGTGCCGCGCGACTGCACCATGAACAGGCCGATGAGAATGCCCGCCGCGATGGGCAGGATGAAGGGATCGACCCGTCCACCCAGTCCCGGCGCGTCCTTCAGCCCCTCGATGGCCCCCAGAACCGAGACGGCCGGGGTGATGATACCGTCGCCGTAGAACAGCGCCGCGCCGCAGATGCCGAGAACGAAGATCAGCCCGCTGCGGCGTCCCACGGCGCGCTGGGCGAGCGCCATCAGCGCCAGGGTTCCGCCCTCGCCCTTGTTGTCTGCCCGCATCAGGAAGACGACGTATTTCAGCGTGACCACGAGGATCAACGCCCAGAACACCAGCGACACCACGCCGAGGATCGCCTGTTCCGACTGGCCGCCGGACCGGCTGTGCGCCAGCGCCTCGCGCATGGCGTAGAACGGACTGGTGCCGATATCGCCGAAGACGACGCCGATCGCCCCGATGATCAGGCCGGTCTTGCCGGCCTTGACGTGGCCGCCCGCGCCCGAGGCGGCGGGATGGGGGTGGTCCGGTGCCACGGCACCCTGTTTGACCTCAGCAGGCGGGGCGGGGGGAGCGCCGTCGCCGGGGGATGGGTCCCCTGCCATGTACAACCTCCGGGCACCGCATCGGCGGGCCCATCAAAGCGGAGGGCCTGTAGGCCTATTCCGTCGCCGGTTCAATCGCGCGGAAACGGTTTCCCTCCGGGCGCGATCACCGATCTTAAGCCATGATTTGTGAATCCCGCAGCGCACCCCTACCTTGGAGTCTGGAACCGGACGAAAATGTCAGACAGCCAACGCTTTCCCGTCGCCGCACACGCCCTGGCCTATCTGGCCCACAAGGGGGCCTATGACGCCGCCCATGCGGCCCCGAGCGCCGTCCTGGCCGCCTCGGTGCCGACGAACCCCGTGGTGATCCGCCGGGTGACCGCCCTGCTGGCCAAGGCCGGACTTATTGCCACGCGACCCGGGGCCTCGGGCGGCTCATGGCTGCTTCTGCGGCCCGAGGAAATCCGGCTCGACCGGGTGCTGAGGGCCGTCAACGGCTGCGCCCACCTCGGCTCGCCGCCCCTGGGGGCCAAGGGCTGCCCGGTAGGCGAACACATCCCGCGTCAGGTCGGCAAGGCTCTGACCCTCGCGGATCAGGCGGCCTCCGAGGCGCTGGGCCGTGTCACCATAGCAGACCTGCTGGCGGAGCGGTCCGAGGCGCTGGACGGGCTGGAGCCCCACCCGGCCTGCACCGAGGCAATCCGCGCCGCCGCCGCGGCCTGAGTGACGGCATCGGCGTGAGGCGGCGCACCGTCCTGATCACCGGGGCCTCGGCCGGGCTCGGCGCGGCGCTCGCCCGGGTCTATGCCGAAAACGGCTGGGACCTGATCCTCACGGCACGTCGGGAAGCGCAGCTGGATGCGCTTTCCGGACGCCTGAGCGCCGGTCATGGCGTTGCGGTCACCGTCATCCCGCTGGATCTGGCCGGGCCCGACGCGCCCGCCCGGCTTGTCGCGGCGATCGAGGCGCGGGGTCTGACGGTGGACGGTCTCGTCAACAACGCCGGCTTCTCGCGCACCACGGGCTTTCTCCAGACCGATGCGGCGCAGCATGCGGCCATGATCGCGGTCATGCTGTCGGCCCCGGTCGCCCTCTCCCGCCTGCTGCTGCCCGGTATGGTGGGGCGCGGGTTCGGCCGGATCCTCAACGTCGCCTCGCTGGCGGGCCAGATGCCGGCCACGGGGGGCGACACCCTGTACGGACCGATCAAGAGCTTTCTGATCAAGGCCTCCCAGGGCCTGTGGCTGGAGACGCGCGGGACAGGGGTGCATGTGACCGCGCTCTGCCCCGGCTACACCCTGACCGAGTTTCATGACGTGAACGGCTCGCGCGACACGGTAGCGGCAGCCTATCCCCGCTGGATGTGGCAGACCGCCGACCACGTGGCCCGGGTGGGCCACGCCGCCTGTGAGGCGGACCGCTCGCGCGTCACGCCCGGGGCGATGAACACGGTTCTGGCCGGGCTGGGCAAGTTGCTGCCCGACCGCCTCGCGCTGGGCATGGTGGCCGGTCATGCCCGCCGGCTGAAGCGGATCTGACCGCCGGCTTCAGTGCCCGCCGGCCGGATAGGGGGTGGTGACGCCGGTGGCAAACATCCCCGGGAGGGCCTCGCCGAGGCCCGCGAGGATGAACTGGATCGCCAGGGCGCACAGGATCAGCCCGAGGACCCGCACGATGATCGCCATGCCCACATCTCCCAGGACCCGGCTGATCGGCCCGGTAGCGGCGAAACAGATGAAGGTGGCCACGGCCGCGGCCCCGATGGCCAGCAGGCCGGCGATGGTGCCGGCGTAGCCGATCCGCTGCGCCTCCCCGGCCTGGATGATGATGGTCGAGATGGCCCCCGGACCGATCAGCAGCGGCATGGCGAAGGGCACGATGAGCCGCTTGAAGCGCCGGCTGGCGTAGCCGCGCACGTCCTGGGCGTCGGCGAGGGCGTCCTTGTCGGCGAACATGGTCAGGAAGTCGCCCCGCGTCATGTCGAGGCCCAGCAGCAGCAGCAGGATACCGCCCGCGATCCGGAACGCCGCCAGCGAGATGCCGAAGAACTGCAGCAGCCACAGGCCGGTGAAGAAGAAGAAGGTCAGGAAGGCGGCGATGAACAGGCAGATCAGGAACGAGACCGACAGCCTCTGCCGCGCCGTCGCTCCCGCCGTGGCGGCGGCGAAGATCGGGATGTTGCCGATCGGATCGACGAGGGCGAACAGGGCCACGAACAGGTTGACCCCCAGATCGAGCGCGTTCATTGCCTGTCCCCCAGCCCTATAGCTATCGCCGGTCCCCCGACGCATCCCCGTGTGCCGGTCTCTAGCCGGTCCGCCGGAGTCCGTCGATGACCTCGCCCCTGCTTTCGGATCCGCGTCTCATCGTCGGCCTCGATTTGCCCGACCTCGAGGCCGCCCGCGCGCTTGTGCTGCGCATCGGGAACGGGGTCGAGGCTTACAAGATCGGCCTGACCCTGCTGGCGCGGCCCGGCGGTGTGGCCTTCGCCCATGAGCTCCGGGCCATGGGCAAGATCGTGTTCCAGGACTGGAAACTGCACGACATCGGGGCCCAGGTGGAGGGGGCGGCGCGGTCCGTGGCCGAGGGGGGCTGTGACCTGCTGACCGTCCATGCCGAGCCGCAGGTTATGCGCGCGGCCGTCCGGGGTCGGGGCGACCGCGCGACCCGAATTCTCGCGGTGACGGTGATGACCAGCCTGTCGGACGCGGATCTGGTCGAGATCGGCTATTCGGCGCGGGCCTCTGACCTCGTCGAGACGCGGGTGCGTCAGGCGATCGACTGCGGCGTGAACGGGGTGGTCTCCAGTGCACTGGAGGCGGCGCGCGTCCGGGAGATCGCCCACGAGGCGGGGCGGCCGGACTTTCTCGTCGTTACCCCGGGAGTCCGGCCCGCCGGGGCCGACCGGGGCGACCAGCAGCGGGTCGCTACCCCCGCCGAAGCGTTGCGGGCCGGGGCCACCCATCTGGTGGTGGCGCGGCCGGTGATCGCGGCCGATGATCCCGTCATGGCCGCCGCGCGCATCGTCGGCGAGATGGACGCCGTCCGCCCGGACTAGCCGCGCTCGCCCGGCTCCTGACGATAGGGCATGCCCTGACCTGTGTCCCCGGGAGGCAGGTCGCCGTAATAGTCGACCGCCGGTGGGGCATAGGGCGGAGCGGGCTCCCAGGCCGGCGGCGGCGCACTATAGGCCGGCGGTGCGTAGGCTTCCGGCGCGGGGCGCTCCGCCGAATAGTGCACCGGCGGCGGGGCATAGTGGGGGGCGGGGGCCGGATAGGCCGGCGGCGGGGCATAGGCCGGGGCGTGGGTCACGGGCTCCAGCGGCGCGGCGTGGTAGGGGACCGGCGTATAGCGCGGCGGGGGCGGTGCCTCGGGCGGCGGCCCGTAGGCGGGGGCCGCCTCATGACCGCGATGGCCGCCCGCATATCCCGTCGTATAGCCCGCCGAATAGCCGGCGCTTTCGCTGTAGCTTTCGCGAACACTGTAGGAAGATCGGGCGGTGCCGGAGCGGTAGGTGTCGTGAGCCTGACCCCCGTAGCTTTTGTAACCGTAGCCATGACCCCCAGGACCGGCCCCCTGACAGGGATTGTGGCAGGCCGGCGGCGGCGGCGGCGGCGGCGAGTGGCCGCAACCGCTGGCGCAGTGATCCGGAGCGCCGTAGCTGTAGCCGTAGTGGCGGCCGAAGCCGTGTACCGCATAGCCGTGCGGCCGGCTGGGCCCGTAGCCGGGACCGAGGATGGGAACCGGTCCATAGGCCACGGCCCCGACAGGCCCGTAGCCCGCCCCGCCGCCATAGCCGCCGCCGGTCGCGATCACCCCGCCATAGACCGGTCCGCGTGGATGGATCGACCGGACGTCATAGGCCCGCGCGTTGATATAGCTTCCTGCGCTGGCATAGGCCGAGGCCTGGGCGCTGGCGTTCACATTCACATTGATGTTGGCGTTGTGGTTTCCGCCCGGGTAGCCGCCGCATCCACCCCCGCATCCGCCGTGGCCTCGCTCACCCGCAACCGCGGGGGCGGCCCCGAGAAGAAGGACGGCGGTCAGGATCGGGAAAAGGGGTTTCACGCGACGAACTCCGGAAGGCTTGAAGCCTCTCTAGTCGTCTGCCGGCGGAACGGTTCCAGATGCGCCAGACAAGCGAGAGAATCGCGCAAGACGTGGTTAAATCTCGCCTTTCTGGCGTGACGCTACGGTCAGCGGTCGTAGAGATAGACTCCATCGCCGCAGGGACAGTCGACGCTCCGGTGGCGCCGGTGATCGGGGCCGCGCGGGGCGCGGTCGTCATTGTAGCCGTACACCTCGTGGTAGCCGCGGCCGGGTGGACTGGACCAGCGGATCCAGTCTCCTGTGCGGGCCGGACTGTAGCCATAGCGGCCGCCCCGGTCATGGCCATGACCGTATCGTACGGGGGGCCGCCAGGCGCGCGGATCGCCGAATCCCGAAACAGGCCCGTGACCATAGGTCTGTCCCTGACCGGCGTAGCCATAGGCGGAGCCATGGCCCTCGGCGAAGGCCCCGGCCGGGGGCTGGCCATAGGGTGCCGTGGACACGCCGCCGTGCCGGGGCTGGCCCCAGCTCTGGCCCCAGCTCTGGGCGGCGACGGTGCCGGGCAGGGCGACGACGACGAGAGCAATCACGACAAGGCGGCGCATGGAAACCTCCGACGGAGCGAGAAGGTTAACACGGTTCTCCGCCATCCGTTCGCCCCTCAGAAGTCGATGGCGAGACCTTTCTTCTCCCAGTCCCCGTAGCGGGTGGGCTCGGGGCCGCGGGGGCCGCCATGTTCCGGCGCGGCCAGGGTGACGCCCGCCGCGGCGCGACGGGCCTCGGCCTCTGCGAGGGCACGACGCGCAGCATCGGTCAGGGGGCGCCGGGGCGACTCGTCGGCCGCGGCGGGGTGGGGGTCGTCAGAATCGGTCATGAGCGCCTCGATGCAACGGGTCTCAGATAGGGAGGGACGCGCCGGACGCCAGCGGGGCCTGCCCCAATCGCGCCCTTGCATCGCAGGCGCATCGGTCCTTTAAGCCGCGCGACCTCCCCGCCGCCGTTTCCGAAGGATCCCGCCATGGCCAAAGCGTCCGAAAAGCCCGTCAAGAAGGTCGTGCTGGCCTATTCCGGCGGGCTCGATACCTCGATCATCCTCAAATGGCTGCAGACCGAGTACAATGCCGAGGTGGTGACCTTCACCGCCGACCTCGGCCAGGGCGAGGAACTGGCCCCGGCGCGCGAGAAGGCGCTGAAGATGGGCATCAAGCCCGAGAACATCTTCATCGACGACCTGAGGGAAGAATTCGTCCGCGATTTCGTCTTCCCGATGTTCCGCGCCAACGCCCTGTACGAGGGCCAGTATCTGCTGGGCACCTCGATCGCCCGGCCGCTGATCGCCAAGCGCCAGATCGAGATCGCCCGTATGGTCGGGGCCGACGCCGTCTGTCACGGCGCGACCGGCAAGGGCAACGACCAGGTGCGCTTCGAGCTGGGCTATTATGCGCTGGAGCCCGACATCCGCGTCATCGCCCCCTGGCGCGAGTGGGAGTACCGCAGCCGCGAGGCCCTGCTGGACTTCGCCGAGAAGAACCAGATCCCCATCGCCAAGGACAAGCGCGGCGAGGCCCCCTTCAGCGTCGACGCCAACCTTCTGCACTCGTCCAGCGAGGGCAAGGTCCTCGAAGATCCGAATGTCGAGGCCCCCGAGTTCGTGCATCAGCGAACGATCAGCCCGGAGGACGCGCCGGATTTGCCGCACGTCTTCTCCATGACCTTCGAACAAGGCGATGCGGTCGCCATCGACGGCGTGGCCATGTCGCCCGCCACGATCCTCACAACGCTGAACACACTGGGTCACGACAATGGCGTGGGCCGCCTCGACCTGGTCGAGAACCGCTACGTCGGGATGAAGTCGCGCGGGGTCTATGAGACGCCGGGCGGCACCATCCTGCTGGCGGCGCATCGGGGCATCGAGTCGATCACCCTCGACCGGGGCGCGATGCATCTGAAGGACGAATTGGCGGTCAAATACGCTCAGATGATCTACAACGGCTTCTGGTTCGCGCCCGAGCGCGAGATGCTCCAGGCCGCCATAGACCACTCCCAGCAGAAGGTCTCCGGCACCGTCCGCATCAAGCTCTACAAGGGCAATATCAGCGTCATCGGCCGCGAGAGTGCCAACAGTCTCTACGACCAGGATCTGGTGACCTTCGAGGAGGGCGTCCAAGCCTACGACCACAACGACGCGGCCGGGTTCATCAAGCTGAATGCGTTGCGTCTGCGAGTGCTGGCGAAGCGCGACCGGCGCGGGTGATCGGGTTTTCCGTCCGCCCCGGCCGCGGGCGGGCGCGACTCTCTGAAGCGGTGCCGTGTCCACGATAATGAGGAACCGGCCACCGGGTGTGGCGTTCAGCGGACAAGCCGCCTATTTACGGCCAAGCTGACACAACGGAGCGCGCACCATGGCGACGACCAAGGCCCGACAGGATATCAAGAACGACCTCAACAACCTCAAGGAAGACCTGAAGGTTGGCGCGCGCGAGGAAGCCGCCCGTCTGAAGGCCAAGGCGGCCGAGACCGAGGCCCGCCTGCGTGAAAAGGCCGCCGAGGCAGACGCCCGCATCCGCGAGCGCGCCGACGAGATGCGCGACCAGGCCCGCGACTACTACGATCAGGCGCGGGTGCGCGGCCGCGAATATTATGATGACGCCTCCGAGCGGCTGGACGAGGCGCAGCGCTATATCACCGAGCGGGTGCAGGAACGTCCGGTCCAGTCGACCGCGATCGCGCTCGGCGTCGGGGTCGTCCTCGGTCTCCTGCTGGCCGGCCGTCGGCGCTGATGATCGGCAAGGGTCTTGTGAAAAAGCTGACGGCGGCCTTCGTGGTCGCCGGCAGCGCCTTCGTGGCCGTCATCGCCTTCGGAGCCAGCGTCTACTACGCCCTCGCCCTGGTCTTGCCGCCGCTCGGGGCCGCCGCGCTCACGGCCGGGCTGTTTGCTCTGGTTGCGGTGATTGTGGCCGTGGCCTTCCTTGGTGCCTCGGGTACCCGGGACGATGAGGACGATGAAGAGGACGCGCCGTCGGGCATCGCCGGACGTGCCTATGCGCTGTTCCGGCAACGCCCTGTGCTCGGCACCGTCGCGGCGCTCGCCGGCGGCTGGATTTTCCTCCGCAATCCGGCGCTGGCGACCATGGTTGCCGCAGCCTTTACGGAAAAATCGCACGGCCGATACCGCCGGTAGTCGGAACGGCTCACGGCCCGGCGCGTTCCTCCGGTCGCGACGCCGCCCCGTGCCGGCGGCGATCATCCGCTGTCTGGAGGTTCGACCATGATTCGCTGGGCCATCATCTTTCTCGTCGTGGCGCTCGTCGCCGCCGTCCTCGGATTCGGCGGCATCGCCAATTTCTCCTTCGAGATCGCCAAGTTTGTGGCGATCATCGCGCTCGTCCTGTTCGTGATCTCGCTTGTGGCGGGCGGGCTGAGAGGTCGAGGGTCCAGACCCTAGGCGGGTTCCAGGCCTGCGCCCGAAAAGCCGTGATCCTCGGGGTCACGGCTTTTTTGTTGCGGCAACGGTCAGACGGCGGTGGCTTCGCGCTCGCCCGGGGTATCCGGATCGGGGGCGGTCTCGAGGTGGCGTGTGTCCTGGCGCCGCGGCAGCCGCCAGGTCTGGTGGGGCTCGAACCGGTTTCCGGTCCAGGCGATGGCGGTGACCGTGATGGCGTGTGCATCCCACTCGATCTGGTTGAAGCTGGGCGGACTGCCGCGTTCCCGGTGGGACAGCGTGCCGCAGCCGATGGCATAGGAACAGCGGTCCGACAGGTCGATCGGCAGGGCGAACGGGATGTGGACATGCCCGGTGGTGATCAGATCCACCCCGGCCTCGGCGAAGATGCTGGCCGCGCGCGCCCCGCGCTTGACGTCGCCGGTCATCGGCGCGCCGATCATCTCGATCAGGGGATGGTGACAGGCCAGAATTCGCAGCGTCCCGACCGGCGCCTGGCGCAGGGCCTCGGCCGCCCGACGGGTCTGGTCCAGATCGATCACCCCCTTTGACCAGTTCGCTCGCGCCTGCCAGCCGCGCGCCGTGGTCACGCCCCGCACCATGACGGCCTCCGAGACAAACTCCCCGTCGTGAGCCGGATGTCCGGTCGCCGTCTCGAACGCCCGCCACGGCCAGAACAGCCGGGCGGCGGCGTCCCAGTAGGGGACGTCGTGGTTCCCGACGATGACAAACCGGGGTCTCGGCATCGCCTTGATCCAGGCCCCTGCGGCGGCGAACTCGTCCGGATAGCCCTTCTGGGTGATGTCTCCGGTGATCAGGATCAGATCACTCGGCGTGGCGTGGGCATAGTCCAGCGCCGCTGCGCACGCGGCCTTGTGCTCCACGCCGAAATGAACATCCGAGAATTGCAGGACGCGCCCGGTGGTCATGGGCGACCCCTCATATTTCCGTCCCCGTGGGGGTCGGCTTGGGCACCAGCGCCCTGAAGGCCCTGGCGATGAAGGTCACGGTCATGTCATGGGGCAGGAGCAGGGGCTCGCCGTCGAGAACGGCGGGAATCCGCGAGCGCGCGCGAATCCGGATCCGGCGGGCCGGCTGGGTCACCACAGAGGGATCCTGGCGCCAGTCGCTGAACACGGCGGTGGCGGCCAGCCGGAAGGCCTCGGCGGCATCGGCGGGATTCATGGCCGCAGCCTCCAGCCCCACGGGCCTGTCCATGGCGCGCGAGATCAGCGGGCTGATCAGGGCCAGAGCCTCGCTGCGGCGCGGCTTGCCACCGTCCAGCTCGACCCGGATCTTTCCGGAAAAGGCCCGGCGCAGCGCCCGGCGACCATAGGTCCACGCGAGGCTGACCTTGCCGGTGCGCATCGCTTCCCGGGCCGGTGCCCACAGGGCCGGAGAGCCGAAAATGCCGGCGCAATAAAAGGCGTGGCCTTCCACGCCGCCGCCCGCGACCGGTTCCGGGGCGCCGGTCTCCAGCGCCGCGCGCAGCGCCGCCTTCCAGTCGGTGGTCCCGTACAGGGCCTTGGGCAGCATATTCATGGTTCCGCCCGGTAGCGGCGCGACCAAGGGGCCGCCCGGGCCGGCGCGGGAGGCCACCGCGCGGGCCGTGCCGTCCCCGGCCAGCACGAACAGGACGTCCGGGGCGGAGGCGAGGGCCGCATCGATCTGGGCGTCCATCGTTCCGGCCAACAGCTCGATGACTTCAGTCTCACACGGGTACTCGGCCAAGATCGCGGCGGCCTCGGCCGCCGCCGCGGGGCCGACGGAGCCGGACAGGGCATTCACCACCACCACGACCCGCTGGATCGCCACATGGGGCGTCAGGGACCGCAGGGGCGGCTGGCCGCCGTCGGCGGTCATTTCGGAGCCCATGTCCGGGTCGAGCGTGTCGGTCATCCGGCCGCAACGCTCCGGTTTACGGAGCGTTCCGGCCAAGCTTCGCTATTGTTGGCCAAGTTCCTGCGCGGTGGTCGCCGCTCCGGCCTCAAGGGCATCGCCGGTCTTGCTGGCGGCCTCGCCGGCGGTCGCCGCGACGGTTCCGGCCGCCTCGGGAGCCTGTCCCGCCAGCTTCCGGGCCTCCGCCACCCCGGTCGTGATCCAGCCGTCCATCAGCGCGCCACCCTCGGCCAGCGAGCCCTCCTTGATCCCCAGCACCGCCGTCAGGACGCCGAACAGGGCCAGCAGGGTCACCAGAAGCCCGACAAAGCCGCCGCCTCCCCCGCGGGACCGGCGTTTGCTGCGCGCCCATACCGGGCTGGTCGGCTCGTCGGTCATCCGGACCGGTTCAGGAAAACGCATCGGAAACCCCCCTCTGGCTGCGGTCCGGACCCTCGAGGTCCCGCGACCGGCGTTCACTCTAAGGCATCATTAATGACGGGCATAGGCGCGGAACCGCTGCCATAATCCAGCGTTCTCGCTTTCGGGGCGAACATCAGCAACCAAGGACCATCCCATGAACAAGGCGATTATCGCGATCGGGGCCGCCGGCCTGCTGGCCTCGGCCTGCGCCAGTGATCCCTATGGCTACGGCGGGCAAAGCAGCGGTCCGAACCAGACGGTGCGCCAGGGCGCCATCGGTGCCGGCCTCGGCGCTGTCGCCGGTGCCATCATCGGCAACAACGTCGGCTCGGGCAACGCCGGGACCGGCGCGGCCATCGGTGCCATCGCGGGTGGTGCCGCCGGCGCGATCCGCGGCTCGCAGCAGGACCGGAACAACCAGCAGCGCTACCGCGACAACCGCGGAAATTACTACTACTGCTACGATAACCAGCAGCAGGAGTGCTACTGGGAGAATGGCCAGCGTCGTTACTAGGACGTCGACCGACTGAGACTTTTGAGGGCGGTTCGTCTTGCGGCGGGCCGCCCTTGTCACGAGGGGAGACATCCATGAAGACCATGATACGGCTGGGGGCCACCAGTCTCGCGATCGGTCTGTCGGCCTGTGCCGGTGGATTCCCGGATCGGAACACTCTGGTGACACGTCCGGATGCCTGCGCGACGCAGCGATTTGACATCTATTTTGCCGAAAACGCCGACACCCTGACCGACCCGGCCCGCACGGCCATCGCCCTGACCGCGACCCAGCTTCAGGCCTGCCGGATCCGTTCGGTCAAGGTGCTGGGGCTGGCCGACTCCACGGGAGCCGTCGCCGACAATCTGGCCCTGTCGGAACGTCGTGCGATCGCTGTCGCCGAAGCCCTGTCGGCCGCCGGCTGGCCGGCCCCGGCCTTCGAGCTGACCGCCGCCGGGGACGCGGGGTCGATGTCGACTCCCGGGGTTGAGGAGCCGCTGCGGCGGCGTACCGAGGTCGTGGTTGAGGCCTCGCCGCTCTAGGTCCGCGAGGGACGCCCATGCTCCACCACACCGAGGGCGTCGGCGAGACGAACACGCGCTGAACCGCGGGGCAGGGGCTTCGACTGGCTCTCATGCGGTGCCCAGCCTGCCAGGTGCACGATCTCGAACGTCGCCGGGATGCGCCCGTCGGCCTCACCATGGCGTTCGGTGTAAAGTGCGGCCGCCCGAGCGATGATTGACCGGGTCAGGGGTCGGGTCCCTCCGGCCAGAACATTTGTCTCGCCCATGGCCCGCAGGTCGCGAACGAGGGCGAACAGATCCGGATAGCGCACCGTGACCCGGTCCACATCGGCCACCGGAAGGGCGAACCCCGCCCGCTGCAGCAGACCCGCCCCGTCATAGCCGTCGGCAAACGGCGAGACCCGCGCCTGGGCCCCGCCGCGCTCGGCCAGTTCCGCCTCGGTGAGTACTCCACGAAGCTCCTTCAGTGTGCCGGCCCCCGGCAGGGCTCCCAGAAACAGGCCGTCCGGCCTGAGGGCCCGCCGGATCTGGCTGAGGGCGCCGGGCAGGTCATTGGCCCAGTGCAGGGTCATGAGGGAGACGACAAGGTCGACCGACGCCGCCGACAGGGCGAGGTCTGACGCTCCGGGTGCCGCCCGCGCGTCCAGATCGCCGACCGGGCGGGGCGATCCCACCCGGGCCGTCGCATCGCTGTCGGCCAGGCGGTCGGCAAAGACCCCCGGATGGGCCGAAAGGTCGACGGCGTCCGGAAACCGGCGCAGGGTCGCTTCCAGGCTGAGAACGGCGTTATCGGCGGCGCGGCGATGCAGGAAGTCGGCCTCGGCGAAATGCGCCGCCGACCGGGCCAGCCGGGTCCGGCGGCGAGCGGCGTCAAAGATCAGAGGGGGGGCGGGCGCGGTCATGGAGCATCAGGATGGGGCCTTGCGGACGTATTGGGAAGCCGGTCGCCTGCGCCTCAACGCGCTCGGGCGCGGTCTCGCCGATCTCATCCTGCCGCCTCTCGCCCATGACAGTCGCGAGGCGACGGCCGCGGCGGGTCTGACCGCAGACGCGTGGAGCCGTGTCACCTTCCTCGAAGACCCGGTGTGCGACGGTTGCGGCGCGGCGTTCGAATACGACGGCGGCGACTTCGCCTCGGACCGGTGTGCTGCCTGTCTGGCTGCGCCGTACAAATTCAGCCGCGCCCGGGCCGCCTGTGTCTATGACGACGCCTCGCGGGGCCTGATCCTGAAATACAAACACGGCGACCAGCAGCAGTTCGCGGGCCTGTTCGCCCACTGGCTGGGCCGGGCGGCGGCCCCCCTGATCGCCGGGGTGGACGCGATCGCGCCCGTGCCGCTTCACCCCGTGCGGCTGCTGGCCCGCCGCTTCAACCAGGCCGCCGAGATCGCCCGGCCCCTCGCCCGGGCGGCGCGACGTGACTATCTGCCGGACGCGCTGATCCGGATCCGGGCCACGCAAACCCAGGGCGGACGCAGCGCGCGCGGTCGCAAACTCAACGTCAAGGCCGCCTTCGCCGTCACCGATACGGGGGCGCTGCGGGTGCGGGGCCGGCGCATCTTGCTGGTGGACGATGTCCTGACCACGGGGGCCACGGCCGAGGCGTGTGCGGGCGTTCTGCTGCAGGCCGGAGCGCGCGCGGTCGATCTCGCCGTGATCGCGAGGGTGCGCGCGGCGCGGGAAATGCCTAGATAGGCCAAACCCGCCCGATCGATGCGGGATCTGATGATTGTTCCGGAGTCCCGCCTTGGCCGATATCGTTGTCTATACCAAACCCGGTTGCCCCTATTGCGTCGCCGCCATGGGTCTGCTGACCCGCAAGGGTGCGGAGTTTACCGAGATCGTCGCCTCCAGTGATCCGGCGAAGAAGGCCGAGATGATCCAGAAGTCGGGCGGCAAGGCGACCTTTCCCCAGATCTTTATCGGCGGCAAACACGTCGGCGGGTCCGACGACCTGCACGCCCTTGACCGGCGCGGTGGCCTAGACGCGCTGCTGGCGGCCTGAATGGGCACGGGGCTTTCCATCGCCCTGATCCAGACCCGCACCCCCGCAACGGCGGAGGCGGCGCTGGCCCACATTGCGCCGTTGATCCGCGAGGCTGCCGCCGGAGGCGCGAAACTGATCCTGACGCCCGAGGGCTCCAACCTGCTGGAGCAGCGGCGCGACCGACGCGCCGGGGCGATCACGGACGAGGAGCAGGACGCGGCCGTGGTCGGGCTGCGCCACCTGGCGGCGGAACTGGGCGTCTGGCTGCTGATCGGCTCGGCCATCGTACGGTCGGGCCATGCCGCTGACGACCGCGCCGCCAATCGCGCGCTGCTCGTTGATCCCGGCGGCGGGATCACGGCCCGCTATGACAAGCTGCATGTCTTCGATGTCGCCCTGCCCAACGGCGAGACCTATCGCGAGAGCGCCAGCATCCGGCCCGGTGACGGCGCGGCCCTTGCGGATACGCCCTGGGGCCGGCTGGGCCTGACCATCTGCTACGACCTTCGTTTTCCCCACCTGTTCCGGCAGCTCGCCTCGGCCGGAGCCTGTATGATCGCCGTACCCGCAGCCTTCACTGTCCCGACCGGGGAGGCGCATTGGGAAACCCTGTTGCGCGCGCGCGCCATCGAGACCGGAGCCTTCATCCTCGCACCGGCCCAAGGCGGGACTCATGAGGACGGCCGCCGAACCTGGGGCCGGTCAATCGTCGTCGGACCGTGGGGCGAGGTGATCGCGAAACTGGACCACGACGAACCGGCGGTCCTCCATGCCACGCTGGACCTCGGCCTCGTCGAGACGGCGCGCGCAGCGATACCCCAGCTGCGTCACGACCGGGCCTTCGCGCCGCCGGACGCCGTGACATGATCCGCTATGCCCTCAAATGCGAGCACGACCACCCGTTCGAGGCCTGGTTCAGTTCGTCTGTCGATTATGACGACCAGGCCGCGCGCGGTCTGGTCGAATGCCCCTTCTGCAACTCGCACGCCGTGTCGAAACAGATCATGGCTCCGGCCGTGGCGGGCACGAAGTTGCGGGAGGCTGCCCCCGTGGACGTTGCCCGGGTCCAGACCCTGATGATGCAGGCGGCGCGTGAAGTGCGCAGCCACGTCGAGGCCAATTTTGACTACGTCGGCGACACCTTCGCCCGGGAGGCTCGCGCCATCCATGAAGGGGCGTCGGAACGGCGCGAAATCTACGGCGAGGCCACGCCCGCCGAGGTCCGTGCCCTGAAGGCCGATGGCGTGCCCTGCGCCGCCCTGCCGCCGGCCCCGCCGGATCCCGCCAAGGTCAACTGATGACGCCGGCGTGGCGGGCCATGACGACGGAGGACCTGGACCGGGTGGTCGAGATTGCCGCCATCGGCTTCCCCGATCATTTCGAGGGCCGCGACTGTTTTGAAAATCGGCTTGCGCTGTGGCCGAAGGGCTGTTTCGTGCTGGCGGCGGCGAGCCGCGTCGAGGCGTATCTGGTGGCCTATCCGTGGCGGGCGGGAACCGTCCCGCCGCTGAACGCCGTGATCGCTGCCCTCCAGGCGGAGGCAGAGGTGCTCTATCTGCACGACCTCGCCCTGACCCCGGCGGTTCGGGGGCAGGGGTGGTCCCGGCCCGCCGTGCAGTCCGTACTCGCCCTTGCGCGGGCGGGAGGCTGGCCCGATGTGGCCCTCGTCGCGGTCAATGATGCGGTCGACTTCTGGCGCGGCCACGGGTTTGAGGTCTGCGAGGCCCCCGGGCTGGCGGACAAGCTGTCCAGCTACGGCCCCGACGCCCGCTACATGACCCGCCCGGTCTAGCTGCGCGTCCAGCCCTTCTCCGCCATACACGCGCGGAACGCTTCGCGGCCCGATGTCCGTTCATCACAGTCCGCACGCGCGGCATCGAAGGGTTCGGCATTGTTTCCGTGCCAGGCGCTGTCGTCGCCGTCGGCGTCGATCACGGTGATACAGCCCGACACCATGACGGCGGCGGACAGGGCGGTGAGGGTCAGAAGGCGTTTCATCCCGGGGCTCCATTCCGTTGAGCCTCTTCGATGCCACCGTGCGGTCCCGGGTTCCCGTTACTTGTCCGTCACGTAGATGAAATCGCGGTAAGGTGGCGTCAGTCCCGGGTCGCGACCATCAGGAAATTCACGTCGGCGTCGGCGCTCTCGCTCCAGCGGTCCGCCAGGGGGTTATAGACCAGACCGTACGGCCCGCTGACCGCGACCGGCTCGGCCGAGAGCATCATCCGGATCTCGTCGGGTTTGGGGAACTGGCGCCAGTCATGGGTGCCGGCCGGTACCCAGCGCAGGATGTACTCCGCCGCGATCTTGCCGAGCGCCAGCGACTTCAGCGTCCGGTTCAGACTGGCCACGATCATCAACCCGCCCGGCGCGATCAACCGGGAACAGGCGCGGAGGAAGGCCTCCGGATCAGCCACATGCTCGATGATTTCCAGAACCAGCACGACGTCGTAGGGACTGGCCCCGTCGGCCTCCATCTGTTCGACCGTGGCGGCGGCATAGGTGATGTCTAGGCCCTGTTCGGCCGCATGGGCCCGGGCGGTGCCGATATTCTCGCCCGAGGCGTCGATGGCGGTGACGTCAAAGCCCAGCCGCCGCATGGGCTCGGCGATCAGGCCGCCCCCGCAGCCGATGTCGATCAGGCTGAGACCCTCGAAGGCGCGGGTCCGTTTCGGGTCACGTCCGAAGCGGGCGGCGGCCTCGTCGCGGATGAAGGCCAGCCGCGCCGGATTGAACCTGTGCAGGGGGGCGAACGGGCCCTTCGGGTCCCACCATTCTGCCGCCTGGGCCGAGAAGCGGGCGACGTCGGCCGGGTCAATGCTGGAGCCCCGGGCAGCGGCCTCTGACGCCCCCTCGTCAGGGCCCTGCCCCGATCGGGGTTTGCGCATTGACGAGGGGTGGTTAGAAGCGGCCATGGGCGCAAGGGTGAACCCCTTTTGCGCCCGCCACGCAAGACAGACAGACTTTTGGGGGCTCAGCCACAATGACGCGGCTGGTGATGAAGTTCGGCGGCACCTCGATGGGCGACCTCGAGCGGATCCGCCGTGCCGCGCGTATTGTCGCCGCCGAGGTCCGCGCCGGCCATTCGGTGGCGGTGGTGGTCTCGGCCATGGCGGGCAAGACCAATGAACTGGTGGCCTGGACCGACGGCGCAGGCGGGGCGGCGACCGGCCTGCCGCTGTCCGACGATGAATACGATGTGGTCGTCGCCTCGGGCGAACAGGTGACCTCCGGCCTGCTGGCCCTCACGCTGCGCAATATGGGGCTGAATGCCCGCAGCTGGATGGGCTGGCAGATTCCCATCCTGACCGACGACGCCCATGCCCGGGCGCGGATCGTCGATGTCCCCGGCGCGGTTCTGGGGGCCGCCATCGACGGCGGGGAGATCGCGGTCGTGCCCGGCTTCCAGGGCGTGACCCCGGCCGGCCGGATCACCACCCTGGGCCGTGGAGGCTCCGACACCTCGGCGGTGGCCGTCGCGGCCGCCCTGGGCTGTCCGTGTGACATCTACACCGACGTCGACGGGGTCTACACCACCGACCCGCGCATCGAGAACCGGGCCCGGCGGCTGGAGAAGGTCTCCTATGAGGAGATGCTGGAAATGGCGTCGCTGGGGGCCAAGGTGCTCCAGACCCGTTCGGTCGAGCTGGCCATGGCCAAACGGGTGCCGGTCCGTGTGCTGTCCAGCTTCATCGAACCCGACGAGAACGGCGCGCTGCCCGCCAAGTCCGGCACGCTCATCTGTGACGAGGAAGAAATCGTGGAAAAACGCATCGTGTCCGGCGTGACCATGAGCCGTGACGAGGCCCGGATCACCCTGCTGGGGCTGTCGGACCGGGTCGACGCGCCCGCCGACGTCTTCACCCGGCTGGCCGAGGCCAGCGTCAATGTCGACATGATCGTGCAGAGCCAGGCGCGGAGCGAGGGCGCGGTCAACCTGACCTTTACCACCGGCCGGCGCGACGCTGCCCGCGCCGCCGAGCTGATGCGGACGCATCAGGACGCGATCGGTTTCGAGGAGATCCGCGTCGATGAGGACGTGGCCAAGGTCTCGGTGGTCGGCGTCGGCATGCGCAGCCACGCGGGCGTGGCCCAGACCATGTTCCGGGCCCTGGCCGACAAGGGCGTCAAGTTCCAGGCCATCTCGACCTCGGAGATCAAGATCAGCGTGTTGATCGACGCCGCCTATGCCGAACTGGCCGTGCGCGCCCTGCATTCGGCATATGGCCTGGACGCTGTATAGCGGGGGCTGAAGCCACGCCCGACTCCCGGGCGCGGACAGGAGCGGCGATGCCGGCAGCGGGTGGAGCGATGACGAGAGGACCCCGGGTCCTGCTGCGCCAGATCCGTGAGGCCATGGCCGACGGCGGTCCGGCCCAGGGCCGGCTGGACGTGGTCGTCACCACCATCGCCCAATCGATGGTGGCCGAGGTCTGCTCCATCTATCTGCGCCGCGCCTCGGGCGAGCTTGAGCTGTTCGCCACCCATGGTCTGAACCGCGACGCGGTCCATGCCACCCGGCTGAAGGCCGGTGAGGGCCTGGTCGGCGAGGTGGCCCGCATGGCCCAGCCGATCAGCCTGTCGGACGCCCCCAACCACCCCAGCTTCTCCTACCGGCCGGAGACGGGCGAGGATCCCTATCACGCCTTCCTCGGTGCCCCCCTGCTGCGGGGCGGCCGGGCCATCGGCGTCCTGGTCGTTCAGAACCGGGCCGAGCGCCGCTATGATCCCGACGAGGTCGAGGACATCCAGACCATCGCCATGGTGCTGGCCGAGACGGTGGCCTCGGGCGAGCTCCTCGCCCAGGACGAGCTGCGCGACATTGAGGTGGCCCCGCACCGGGCCGAACGTCTCAAGGGCCAGAGGTTCGCCGAGGGGCTCGCCTTCGGTCATGTCATTCTGCACGAGGCCCCCCTTCCGCCGGAACGGCTGCTGGCCGAAAACCAGCAGGTTGAGGAGATCCGGCTGCGCGAGGGCCTGACGGCGCTCAAGGCGTCCATCGATGCCTTGCTGGACGGAGGTCAGGGCAAGCTGGCGGGCCAGTCCTATGAGGTGCTGGAAACCTACCGCATGTTCGCCGACGACCGTGGCTGGAACCGGTCGCTCGAGGAGGCGGTGCGCGGCGGCCTGACGGCCGAGGCGGCGGTGGACCGGGTCCGCAACGAGCACCGCGCCCGCTTCGCCCAAGCCCGTGACCCCTATATCAAGGAACGGCTGCACGATTTCGAGGACCTGGCCAACCGGCTGCTGCGGGTCCTGGCCGGCGACAAGCCCGGCCAGCGCGACCTGCCCGAGGACGCCATCCTCGTGGCGCGAAATCTCGGGCCCGCCGACCTGCTGGAGTATCCGCGCCACCGGCTGAAGGGTCTGTTGATCGAGGAGGGCTCGGCCGCCAGCCATGCCGCCATCGTCGCGCGGGCGCTTCAGATTCCCTGCGTCGGGCGGCTGCAGGGGGTGCGCGACCGGCTCAGCGAGGGCGATCTGGTCATCGTCGACGGCGAGGCCGGCGAGGCCTATCTGCGCCCCCGCCCGGACATGCTCGATTCGGTCCGCTCGCGCATCGCGGTGCGCGAACAGCGCCAGGCCGAATTTGCGCGGCTGCGCGACGTGCCGGCGGTGACGGCCGACGGCACGCGGATCACCCTGCTGACCAATGCTGGGCTCGCCGTGGATCTCGAGAATCTCGACGAGACGGGAGCCGAGGGCATCGGCCTGTTCCGGACCGAGTTCCAGTTCATGGTGTCCGAGGAACTGCCGCGGCTGAACTCACAGACGGCGCTGTACCGGCTGGTGCTGGATGCGGCGGGCGACCGGCCGGTGACGTTCCGTACGCTCGACATCGGCGGTGACAAGGTCCTGCCCTATATGGAGACGACGGAGCGCGAGGAGAATCCGGCGCTGGGTCGCCGCGCCATCCGGCTGGGGCTGGACCGGCCGTCGCTGTTGCGGCTGCAGTTGCGGGCCCTGCTGGCGGCGGGCGCGGGGCGCGAACTGCGGGTGATGTTCCCCATGATCGCGACGGTGGACGAGTTCCGTGCCGCGCGCGAACTGGTCGATATCGAATGCGACTGGGCCCGGCGACGCGGCCGGCCGCTCCCGGCCCTGTTGCGGGTCGGGGCGATGATCGAATGTCCGTCGCTGCTCTGGCATCTCGATGCGCTGCTGCCCCTGACGGATTTCGTCTCGATCGGCACCAACGACCTGTTCCAGTACATGTATGCCGCCGACCGGACCAATCCCCTGGTCTCGGACCGCTACGACCCCCTGTCGCCACCTGCGCTCCGGGCGCTGCAGAGCATCCAGACCGCCTGCGCAGAGACGGGAACCCCGGTCTCGGTGTGCGGCGAACTGGCGGGACGGCCGCTGGAAGCCTTTGCCCTGATCACGCTCGGCTTTACCCGGTTGTCGGCCCCGGCCGGAGGGGTGGGCCCGGTCAAGCGGATGATCCTGTCCGCAGATCTCGTGGCGGCGCGGCGCGGCATGGCCAAACTGCTGGGGTCGTCTGCCGGTTCGATCCGTAACGAAATCGAGAGTCTGGCACGAAAGTTGAACGTTGGTTTGTGACAGGTCCCGGATCGGGACCGTCCCAAGCTTAACAAGACATTGATGCGGCAACCGAAATGAGTTATCCACAAGACGGTCAGAACAGGCCTTCGGGGGAGGCAGGTTCCGTCATACCGACGTGGTAGACGGCTTCTGGTCGAGTACGGCGCGGCGGTCGCTCGCAGTCGCGCCGGGTATGGGGCAAGACTTAATGGCGCTGGATACGGGGACCGTCCCCGATGAATTTCGTGCTCATCCGGACTGGAAGGACCCCGTGCCCTCCATCACCGACGCCCCGACTCTGGGCGACGGTCTGCGCAGGGCGCGCGAACTGTCGGGCCAGTCCCTCGCTGTACTGGCAGCAGGCACCCGGGTGCACGAACGCTATCTCCGTGCGCTGGAGGAAAACAATATTTCCGGACTGCCGTCGCGGGTCTTCGCCATCGGTTATGTGCGCGCCTATGCGGCCGCTCTCGGCCTCGATGAGCAGCTGGCGGTCGAGCGTTACAAGCGTGAGACACCCGACGGTTCCGTGCCCCTGCAGGCCCCGACCGGCGTGGCCTTCGAGGAGGTTCGGCGCTACTCGCCGCGCATCGTCGGCGCGGTCCTGATCCTCGCCCTGGCCGTGATCGGCTGGAATGTGTTCCAGCGCGTCAGCCTGATCCGCGCGCCCCAGCCCTCCGACATCGCCGAAGTGCCGGAAAGCTGGAGTCTGGGCGCCGTTCCGGGCCAGGCCATGATGCGCGTCGGCGCGCCGGAGCCGGCCCCGCCGGACCAGACCACACCGGTCCTCTACATCACGCCCGGCCTCGAGGCCCAGTTGACCGGCGTCGACCCCGACGACACGGACGCCGTGGCCGCCGCTGCCGCCGCCACGGCCCCGCCGGTACAGGCCGCCTTCAACCCCCGCGGGGCGATTTATGGGGCTCCGGCCTCGGCCTCCCAGGTCGTGCTGCAGGCGCGCAAGGCCGGAGCCCTGGTGGTGCGGATGGCCGACGGCCAGGTGCTGTTTGCCCGGCAACTCTCGGCCGGCGAAGCCTGGCGGGCCCCTGCCGGGGTCTCCGCCACCATCGACGTCTCCGACCCCGGAGCCTTCGACGTCTATCTGAACGGCGAGCACGGCGGTGCGCTGACCGGTGTTCTGACCCCGCTGGGCCAGCTCAATGCCCGGGCGGCAGACCTGGCCCGCCAGACCATCGCCCAGCAGCAGGCCGAGGTCGAGGCCGTGGCCGCACGGGCCGCGGCGCGTGCGGCCGCCATGGCCGGCACCACCGGTGACGGAATCTCCGCGCCACCGCGGGCCATGACGGCGACGGTCCCCCCGCGCTGATCGCGCACGCCCCCCGTCATGGCCTTGTCTTCGCGGCAGGCCTATACTGAGTCCAGCATGAGCGATCACAGCCACATCCGCCCCTGGCGCCACATCGAGCGCCGCAAGAGCCGCCAGATCATGGTGGGATCCGTGCCGGTCGGGGGCGACGCGCCGATCAGCGTCCAGTCGATGACCAACACATTGACGTCGGACGCCAATGCGACGATCGGCCAGATTCGGGAACTGGAAGAGGCCGGGGCCGACATCGTCCGCGTCTCCTGCCCCGATGAGGAGTCCACCGCCGCCTTCCGCACCATCGCCCGCGAAGCGAAGGTGCCGCTCGTCGCCGATATCCATTTTCACTACAAGCGGGGCATTGAGGCCGCCGAGGCCGGGGCCGCCTGCCTGCGCATCAACCCGGGCAATATCGGCAATGCCTCACGCGTGCGCGATGTCATCCAGGCGGCCAAGGACCATGGCTGCTCCATGCGCATCGGTGTCAACGCCGGCAGTCTGGAAAAGGAACTGCTGGAGAAATACGGCGAGCCCTGCCCCGAAGCCATGGTCGAGAGCGCGCTCAGCCACGCGCGGATCCTGCAGGACCACGACTTCCACGAGTTCAAGATTTCCGTGAAGGCGTCCGACCCCTTCCTGACCGTGGCCGCCTATCAGCAACTGGCCGACGCCATCGACTGCCCCCTGCATCTGGGTGTGACCGAGGCCGGGCCCCTGCGCACCGGGACGATCAAATCCGCCATCGGCATGGGCAATATGCTCTGGGCCGGGATCGGCGACACCATCCGGGTCAGCCTCGCCGCCGATCCGGTCGAGGAGATCAAGGTCGGCTTCGACATCCTGAAGTCGCTCGGCCTGCGCCACCGCGGCGTGAACATCATCGCCTGCCCCTCCTGCGCGCGTCAGGGCTTCAATGTCATCGAGACCGTGGGCCTTCTGGAAGAGCGGCTGGCCCATATCGCCACGCCGATGTCGCTGTCTATCATCGGCTGCGTGGTCAACGGCCCGGGCGAGGCCCTGTACACCGATATCGGTTTCACCGGCGGCGGCAAGGGGGCCGGCATGATCTATCTGAACGGCAAGATCGCCCACAAGCTCGACAACGCCGGCATGGTCGAACACATCGTCGATCTGGTCGAGGCCAAGGCGGCCGAACTGAATGCAGCACGCGACGCTCGTGCCGCCGCGCTCGAGGCGGCGGAGTAGACGCGGCGTCCTGCCTGATCGTTTGCCGGCTCAGACCGGAGCGTGTGCCGCCGCCCGCTGGATCGCGGCCAGAACATCACCGCCCGTGTAGGGTTTGATCACCATGGCGGCGGCGATGTCGGCGTGACGCGCGGCGGCGGTGACGTCCCCGGACAGGAACACGATCTTCAGACCCCAGCGTCGCGTCAGGCTGCGACCCAAGGCTCCGCCGTCCACCTCGCCGGCCAGATTGATGTCCAGCAGCGCCACGTCGATGGGATGCAGCCCCGCGGCCACCTCGGCGGCCTCGGCGCTGTGGAAGGGGCCGACGACATCATGGCCGGCGTCGACCAGCAGGGCCGTCAGGTCCTGCGCCATCTCGGGGTCATCCTCGACGATCATCAGGGTCAGGGCGTCCATCGACCCCGGGTCTGAAGCGCCATCGGGCGTCCGGGGGCTCTGGGCTCTCAGCACCGTCTTCAGCGCGGACCAGAGCGCGCGGGGGGGCTGGCTGGTATCCAGATCGAAAATGCCGGCCATGGCGACCAGTTCGGCGGCGTGGGCGGGCGAAAGCGGCGTATCGGACTGCGTCAACGCATCGTAGCGGGCGCAGATCGCCTCCAGATCGGTGCGCTCCTCTCCCGTCCCGGTGGCGTCCTCCGACGCCGGGCTATGGCTTTGTCCATCGAACATTGCAGGCCTCCCTTCAGCGGGCGGAACCTAGGCGGGCGGGCGCGCCAGCGTAACCGTTCTGACGCCATCGTGACGACCGGACACAACCCCGGCATCGGGGCGTGAGGGTGGACGGATCGACATTGCGCCGCGCGCCGGAGTAAGACCGCGCCTCTCAGTCCTCCGGATACATCCGCCTTGCGCCTGCCCCAGTCCAAGCTCGACCAGGTCCTGGACCGTTTCCACCAGGTGGAGGCGCGCATGGGCGCGGCCTCCGACGGGCAGGAGATCGTGCGCCTGTCCAAGGAGCACGCCGAGATGAAGCCCGTGGCCGAGGCGGTCATGGCGCTGGCCCGGGCCCGGACCGAGATCGAGGACCTGCAGTCCATGGCCGCCGACCCGGAGATGGCCGGGATGATCGCCGACGAGCTGGAGGCGCTGAACGCCCGCCTGCCGGACATGGAGCGCGACGTGGCCCTGCTTCTGGCCCCGCGGGACGCGGACGAGAACGCCTCTGCCGTGCTGGAAGTGCGCGCCGGGACCGGCGGGGACGAGGCCGCCCTGTTCGCCGGTGACCTGTTCCGCATGTACTCCCGCTATGCCTCCACCCGCGGCTGGAAGGTCGAGCTGGACTCGGCCACTGAGGGCGACGCGGGCGGCTACAAGGAGATCATCGCCACGGTCACCGGCGACGGTGTATTCGGCCGCCTCAAGTTCGAGAGCGGCGTCCATCGGGTCCAGCGGGTGCCGACGACCGAAGCCGGCGGCCGGATTCATACGTCCGCCGCCACGGTCGCCGTCCTGCCCGAAGTCGAGGATGTCGAGATCGACATCCAGGACAAGGACATCCGCATCGACACCTATCGCGCCTCGGGCTCCGGCGGCCAGCACGTCAACAAGACCGACTCGGCCGTGCGCATCACCCACTTCCCGTCCGGGATCGTGGTGACCTCGTCGGAAAAGTCCCAGCACGTGAACCGGGACAAGGCGATGAAGAACCTGCGGGTGCGGCTGTACGACCTGCAGCGCCAGATGAAGGACAATGCCCGCTCCGACGCGCGCAAATCCCAGGTCGGCTCGGGCGACCGTTCCGAACGGATCCGCACCTACAACTTTCCGCAAGGGCGGGTCACCGACCACCGCATCAACCTGACCTTGCACAGCCTGCCCCAGATTCTCGAGGGCGACCTCGACACCCTGCTGGACGCCCTGATCGCCGAGGACCAGGCGGCCCGCCTGTCGGATCTGGAGGCGGAGTTCGCCTAGGGCGACGGGTCTCCTCCCCATGCGCGTCGCGCATGGGGAGGTGGCAGCGAGCTCTTCCGAGGTGACGGAGGGATTCTTGCTGCGCGAAGAACCCCTCCGTCCCTCCGCTTCGCTCCGAGCCACCTCCCCACGCCTCCGGCGCAGGGAGGAGACTAAAGCCCCACCGTCTTCAGCACCGGCCTCAGGTTCACCGCCCCCGCCCTGAATTCGGCCCAGGGGTCGGCCTTCTTCAACAGGGCTCGATAGGTCCGGAGCGAATAGGCCTTCGGATCCAGACCGGCCTTCACCTGCCCCCAGCCGAGCGGGAAAGCGATCCCCGCGCCGGGCCGGGCCCGCGGTGACCAGGGCGCGACCGCCGTCGCCATGCGGCCGTTGCGCAGATAGTCGAGGAAGATCTTCCCGCCCCGGGCCTTCTTGGCCAGCGTTGTGGTGAACCGGTCGGGCGCATCCCGCCGGACCTCTTCCGACACCGCCCTGGCGAAGGCCTTGCACTGGTCCCATTCGATCCGGCTGCGGGCGTCCGTCTTGATCGGCACGACGACGTGCAGGCCCTTGCCGCCCGTGGTCTTGCAGAAGGGATGCAGACCCAGCTTCTCTAGCCGGGCCTTCATGGCTCTCGCGGCCGCGATGACATCGCCGAAATCCAGCCCCTCGTCGGGGTCGAGGTCGAAGGTGATCTGGTCCGGGGTCTCCGGATCGCCCGGCATACAGCCCCACGGATGCAACTCCAGCCCGCCCGACTGGCCGATGGCTACCAGTCCGCCCACATCGACCACGCCGACATAGGGCTTGCGTTCCTTCACATCGATCAGCTTCAGCCGCGGACTCGATCCCGGCATGGCATGGCGCTGGAAGAAGGTGTCGCCCGTGATGCCCTCGGGCGCGCGGATGATGGAGGTGGGCCGGTCGGCGACATGGGGCAGGATCCGCTCCGCGGCCGCCTCATAGTAGTGGACCAGGTCCAGCTTGGTGAGGGCCGGATGGCCGTCGGCGGCCGGCCACAAAACCTTGTCGGGGTTGGAGATGGTGACCCCGGCCACCACCGCCCGCGCCTTGCCGGTGACCGCGATCTTCAGCCGGGGCGGGGCAGGAACCTTGCCCTTGCCGGACCTGGGCGGCGGCGTGACATCCTGGGGCGGGGTATCGACCTCGCTCGCCGCCTTGTCCTCGCGCAGGCCCTTGAAGGCCGCCTGCCGCAGCGATCCGGTGTCGGTGTAGCCCCCGTGCTCGATTTCGGCGACCAGCACGGGTCTGACCCAGTGGATCCCGGCCCCGCCGCGCGGCGCCCCCTTGCCGACGAAGGGGCTGGTGTCGGATGCCGCCGCCTTCAGCGCGGGCAGCAGGGTCTTCAGCAACGGTTGACTGTAGCCGGTCCCGACCCGGCCGAGCGGCCGCAGGCCCGGCCCGGCCTTCGCATCCACCTCGCGCACCCCGACGATCAGGGAGCGGAAGCGCGGCCCCTCCGAGGTCCAGCCGCCGATCACCACCTCGTCGCGCCCACGGCATTTGGACTTGACCCAGGTGGTGGACCGCCCGGCCGAATAGGGCGCGTCCAGCTTTTTGGAGATCACCCCTTCCAGATCCATCCGGCAGGCGCTTTCCAGCACGGCCTGACCGGTCGAGGCGAAATGCTCGACATAGCGGACCCGTTTGCGCGCGGCCTTGGGGATCCGGTCCAGATACGCCTGCAGCCGCGCCTTGCGCGCCGACAGCGGCAGGGCCCGGAGGTCCTCGTCGCCCTCGAACAACAGGTCGAAGGCGAAATAGATCAGCGCGCCCGTTTCCCCGTTAGAGATCGCCGCCTGCAGGGCCGAGAAGTCCGGCATGTGATCCTCGGCCAAGGCGCAGAGCTCCCCGTCGAGGAGCGCGTCCGGCCATTGCGCCGCATCGGCGGCCTGTTCGGGAAATTTCCCGGTCCAGTCGAGGCCGGAGCGGGTGCGCAGCAGCGCTTGGCCCCCGCCGATCCCGATCTGCATCCGATAGCCGTCGAACTTGATCTCATGGGCCCAGCCGGGCCCCGACGGCGGATGGTCCACGACCTTGCACAGCTGGATCGGCGCAAAGGCCGGGGGTCGCTTCGCCGGTGCCACGGCCCTGGAGGCCCCGGGCTTGGCCACAGCTTTCGCGGCGGTCTTCCGCGTCTTCGGCGCGGGGCCTCCCGGTTCGCCCGCCGCGATCCCGGCCATGGTCCGGCCCGTGGTGATGGAGGCGTCGATCTCCATCAGGGCGTCGCCCTCGCCGGGGACGGCGTGCTCGTCCCTCTCCTTGATCAGCAGCCAGTTCGATCGCTTCGACGGCTTGCCGCGGTCTGACTTCAGCCGGATCAGGGCCCATTTGCCGACCAGACGTTCGCCGTGCAGGACCATCTTGATCTGGCCCCTGGCGAAGGCGGCATCGAGATCCGGCTCCTGCGGCTCCCACGTGCCCGTGTCCCACAGCTGTACCGTGCCGGCCCCGTAGTTGCCGGCGGGGATCGTCCCCTCGAAATCGCCATAGTCCAGCGGGTGGTCCTCGACCGCGACCGCCAGCCGTTTCACGGCGACATCGCGCGAGGGGGCCTTGGTGACCGCCCACGACTTCAGAACCCCGTCGATCTCGATGCGGAAATCATAATGGAGCCGCGTCGCGGCATGACGCTGGATCAGATAGCGGCGCGGGGCGGTGGCCTTGACGGCCCCCTTGCGGCCCTTCGGCTCGGGCGTATCACCGAACCGGCGTTTGCCCTGATAGGTTTCGAGTTCCCCGCGCGCCGCCATATCGTCCTCCCGGACCCGGTCGGGGCCGTCGGAGCAAACGATCTAGTTCTGGGGCGGTTGCCAGTCGGGGTGGTCGACGTCCTCGCCCCGGGCCTTGGCTTCCTTCTTGGCGAGTTTGGCCGCGGCCTTGCGGGCGGCCTTTTCCGCGTCGGCCTTGTCGCGTTCCATCCGTTCGAAACCGTAGTTGGGTTTTCTGGCCATGAAGAGATCGGTCCTTGTGTTGGGCGCTAACGCGCGCGACGCGGTCGCCCGCTGCTTGAGCGCCGGGAGGGTGAGGGTCTTTCGAAGGCCCAATGTGGGGCCAGGCGGCCCATCAGTCCACCGCGATGATCTCGACGCCCTGGCTGGCCACGACCGCCTCGTCCCCGACGGCCTTGCCGATCAGGGCCCGGGTCAGGGGCGAGACATGGCTGACCGAGCCTTTGGCGGGGTCCGCCTCGTCCTCGCCGACGATGCGCCAGGTCTGGGTCCGGCCGTCGTCGCGTTCGATAGTCACCGAGCCGCCGAACCGGACCCGGCCGTCAGCGACGGTCTCGACCAGCTGGGCGTTCGCCCGCCGCGCCGACCAGTAACGCAGGTCCCGCGTGGCCCGCGCCATGGCTGTCCGGTCCGCCTCGATCGAGCCCGAGGCCTGGGCCGAGGCATAGGCGGCGCGGGCCTGTGCCAGGGCATCGTCAATGGCGGCGAGCCCTTGCGGTGTCACCAGATTGGGATGGGGGGAGACGGGGCGGTCGGGCAGATCGGCGGCCGTGGCCTCCAGATCCTCCTCGCGCGTGAAGGCGACGCTCATGATGGTTCAGCGTATGCGGTGTCCGGACGTTCCTTCGCAAGAGCCGGCGCGCTAGAGGGTCCCCATGACCGAGCCCGCCCAAACCGCCGTCCACATCATCGGGGCGGGCCCCGCCGGGCTGATGGCGGCCGAGACTCTCGCAAAGGCGGGTGTCCCGGTCGTGGTCCATGACCGCATGCCGTCGGTGGGCCGCAAATTCCTGATGGCCGGCCGCGGCGGGCTCAATCTGACCCATTCGGAACCGCAGGCCGCCTTCCTGTCGCGCTACGGCGCGGCGCAGGATGTCGTCACCGACTGGCTGGAGGACTTCTCCCCCGACGACCTGACCGACTGGGCCCATGGCCTCGACCAGCCCACCTTCGTGGGATCGAGCGGGCGGGTCTTTCCGCGCGCCATGAAGGCCTCGCCCCTGCTCCGGGCCTGGCTGGCGCGGCTGACGGGCCTCGGCGTCGAGATCCGCCCGCGCTCGCGCTGGACCGGCTGGCGCGCCGGGGCGCTGGTGTTCGACACACCCCAGGGCGAGCGGCTGGAGACCCCGGCGGCGACCATTCTGGCCTTGGGCGGGGCCAGCTGGCCCCGGTTGGGGTCCGACGGGGCCTGGGTGCCGCTTCTCGAGCGGGAGGGAGTCCCCATCGCCCCGCTGGTCCCGGCCAATGCCGGCTTCGATGTGGGCTGGTCCGACGTGCTGACGTCGCGGTTCGCGGGTCAGGTGCTCAAGCCCGTGACCCTGACGTTTGGTGACCAGACCGTGCGGGGCGAGCTGGTCGTCACCCGCTACGGCGTCGAGGGTGGCGGCATCTATGCCCTGTCGTCCGCCCTGCGCGAGGCCATCGCCGCAGAAGGATCGGCGACGCTCGTGGTCGATCTGCGCCCCGACTTGACCGAGGCGGCCCTGGCCGAACGGCTGGCCCGGCCCCGCGGCAAGGACAGCCTGACCAATCATCTGCGCAAGGCCGGCGGTCTGTCGCCGGTCGCCATCGCCGTCCTGCGCGAGATCGGCGACATTCCGCCGGGGTTCGAGAAGCTGGCCAAACGGATCAAGGCGGTGCGGCTGAAACTGACAGGCATGCAGGGGCTGGCGCGCGCCATATCCACAGCCGGCGGGGTCCGTTTCGAGGGGCTGGATCCCGCGCTGATGCTGGCCGCCCGTCCCGGCGTCTTCGTCGCCGGGGAGATGATCGACTGGGAGGCCCCGACCGGCGGCTATCTGCTCCAGGCCAGCCTCGCCTCCGGCGTCACCGCTGCGCGGGGCCTGCTGCAGTGGCGGGCGTCACAATCGCCGGACAGGAGCCCCGCATGACCCCCGCCACCCCCCAGATCTCCGGCCTGTGCCCGCCCCGCTTCGCCGCGGTCAAGGACGCCTTTGCCCGCAACTTCACCGACGCGCCCGAGGGGCTGAACGAACAGGCGGCACGATTCTCGGTGGTCGTGGCCGGAGAGACGGTCCTCGACCTGTGGGCCGGTGATGCCGATCCGCGCGAGAAGACGCCGTTCACCGACCGGACCCTCACGCCGGTGTTCTCGACCGGCAAGGCGGTCATGGCCCTGCTGATCGCCTCGGCGGTCCAGCGCGGCAAACTGGCCTATGAGGAGACGGTCGCCCATCTCTGGCCGGCCTTCGCGGCCCACGGCAAGGGTCAGGTCACGGTGGCCCAGTTGCTGTCGCATCAGGCCGGCCTGCCGGGTTTCAGCCCGGCGATCGATCCGGCCCTGTGGTTCGAGTCCCGGGCCGTGCTGGACCGGCTGGCGGCCCAGGCCCCGATGTGGCCGCCGGGCACGGGCTCGGGCTACCACCCGGTCACGGTCGGCTTCCTCGCCAATGAGGTTCACCGGCTCGCCGACGGTCGCAGCATGGGCGAGGCCCTGCGCGAGGATTTCGCCGGGCCGTTTGGCCTCGACCTGTGGATCGGCCTGCCCGCAGCCGAACACGGCCGGGTCGCGGCCCTGCGCAAACCCTCGGCCGCGCCCGATCTCGGCCCGATCGACGCGGTCAAGACCTCGGCCTTTCTCGACCGCGGCTCGGCCCCCGGCGGCCGCGGCTCGGCCGAATGGCGGTCGATCGAGATCCCCTCCGCCAATCTGCATGGCACGGCCCTCGGTCTGGCGCGGATCATGGGCCTGGTCGCCGACGGCGGCCGGCTGGACGGACAGGCCCTGCTGTCGCCGGCGGTCGTGGCCGAGGCGACGCGTGAGCGGGTTTTTGGACCGGACAAGGTGCTGCCCTTCGTGCTCAGCTGGGGCGCAGGTTTCACCCGCAACCGGGGTCTCGACATCTTCGGCCCCAACCCGGACGCCGTGGGCCACTGCGGCTGGGGCGGCAGCTGTGCCTTCGCCGATCCGGCGACCCGGCTGTCGGCGGCCTATGTCATGACCCGCCAGTCGCCGCACCTGATCGGCGACCCCCGGGCGCAACGGTTGATCGGGGCGCTCTACGCCGCCCTTTGAGCCCGGCCTCCCGGACCCGCCTCAAACCGGTGTTGCCGCCTCGGCCAGCGCCCGTCGCGCGGCCCGGGCCCGCGACAGGGCCGCGGCCGCGAACACTCCGGCCCCCAGCCAGATGAAGGCGAAGGACACGGCCCGCAGGGGGGTGAAGGCCTCGCCGGTGGCCACCCCGATGCCGAACTGGATGGTCGGGGCCAGAAACTGGATGAACCCCATGGTCGACAGGGGCATGCGCCGCGCCGCCCAGGCGAACAGGGCCAGCGGCAGGACTGTCGCGGGGCCGTTCAGCAGGGCCCAGCCGAACCCCTCGGGCGTGGCGAATCCGTGCCCCAGACCCTGCATCTGCAGCCAGATGACGAAGGTCAGGCCGAACGGCAGGAGCAGCAGGCATTCGATGAACAGCCCCGCCTGGGCGTCGACCGGCACCCGCTTCTTGATGATGCCATAGGCGCCGAAGCTGAAGGCGAGGGCCAGCGAGATCCACGGCGGCCGGCCCAAAGCGAGGGCCTGGAACAGCACCCCGACGGCGGCGAGGCCGATCGCGACCCAGCCCCAGCGGTCGATCTTCTCGCGGAACAGCCACAGCCCCACGACCATGTTGAGCAGCGGGTTGATATAGTAGCCGAGGCTGGCCTCCAGCGTCGCCTCATGGGTCGTGGCCCAGACATAGAGCCCCCAGTTGATGGCGATCAGCACCGTGGCCAGCGCCAGCCAGGCGAGGGTCCGGGGCTGGCGCAGCGCCGCGCGCACCTGCGGCGACTGGCCGGCCAGCGCCACCAGCAGCCCGGCGAACAGCACCGACCACAGGGCCCGGTGCGACAGGATCTCGGGGGCCGAGAACCCCAGCGCCGCCTGTCCCATGAACAGCAGGGGCATGAAGCCCCAGATCACATAGCACCCCAGGGCCGACAGGAAGGCGGCGCGGGCGGGCGTGGGGGGAGGGGTCTTCATCGGTGTTTCCTGCCCATGGTCCGGTGGCCGAGGGCCCGAGGCCCGCACTGCGCACGCGATGCGCGGGACCGCAAGGTCCAACCCCCGCGTGTCGTCACCGGGCTGCGTCCCGGATCGTCGCCGCCGCCGGATGCAAAAAAACAGGGTCCATTGAGTCCACTGAGTCCACAGGGTCCGGATCGGCCGCCGATTTCGTCGGGTGAGAGACAGTCTGGCACGCGGCTACGTCAGAATCGGACGCAGGCTCAGCCACCCGGTTCCATTCGGAGGGCCTGCGGCGGACCCCCGACAGGGTCCACCGCAAACGACAGGGCTCTAGACCGTCAGGGTGCGGTAGCCGCTCTTCGGCTTGATCGTGCCCGTCTCGTCCAGCAGCTGGGCGATCTGGACCGCGTTCAAAGCGGCACCCTTCCTCAGGTTGTCGGACACGACCCAGAACACCAGACCGTTCTCGACCGTATGATCCTTGCGGATGCGGCTGACATAGACGGCGTGTTCGCCCGCGGCGTCGACGGGGGTGATGTAGCCGTCGTGCTCCTGCTTATCGATCACCTGGATGCCGGGAGCCTCGCGCAGGATGGCGCGGGCCTCGTCGGGGCTGATCGGCCGGTCGAACTCGACCGTGACCGCCTCGGAGTGGCCGACGAAGACCGGCACGCGGACGCAGGTGACCGTCAGCTTGATGGCCGGATCCAGCATCTTGTGGGTCTCGTCCCACATCTTGGCCTCTTCATCGGTGTAGCCGTCCTCGTTGAACGACCCGATGTAGGGGATGACGTTGAAGGCGATCTGTTTGGGAAATTTCTTCGGCTTGGCGTCGCCCAGGCCATAGATGGCCTTGGTCTGGTTCCACAGCTCATCCATGCCTTCCTTCCCGGCACCGGACACCGACTGATAGGTCGAGACCACGCAGCGCTTGATCTTCGCCGCGTCGTGCAGGGGCTTCAGCGCCACGACCAACTGGGCCGTCGAGCAGTTCGGGTTGGCGATGATGTTCTTCTTCGTCGCCAGCTTGATCGCGTCGGGGTTCACCTCCGGCACGATCAGGGGCACGTCCGGGTCCTTGCGGAAGGCCGAGGAGTTGTCGATCACCATCGGCCCCAGCTTGCCGATCTTCTCGGACCAGGCGCGCGACACATCCCCGCCCGCGCTCATCAGCACGATGTCGACGCCGGAGAAGTCGAAGGCCTCGATGTCCTGGCATTTGATGGTCTTGTCGCCCCAGGCGACGTCCATCCCCCTGGATTTGCGCGAGGCCACCGCGTGCATCTCCGAGACCGGGAACTCGAGCTCCTCGAGGATGGTCAGCATTTCACGCCCGACATTGCCGGTGGCGCCTACGATGGCAACGGAATAGCCCATCTTTGTCAGTCCTTCGGACGCGCTAACGCTCGCCCCGGATCCATTCCGGGGCTCGCTGCTCGAGCGCGCAATGGGGGAGTTCGGGACATGGCGTCCCGAGGCCTCGCATTTAGGCGTTCGCGTGTGCGAAGCAACCGCTTTTCAGCACCGGCGGGCACGGCTATGCCCCGATCCATGCCGTCCCGTATCGCCCGTGCCTATGAGAGCCGCCTCAAACAGGGCCTTCTGACCCGGGATCCGGCCCAGGCGGCGGCGGTCTCGGCCCTGTCGCGGCTGGAAATCGATCTGGGTCGTCGGCGGTGGTTCGGCGGGGTGCCGGAGATCCGGGGTGTCTATCTGTGGGGCCCGCCGGGGCGCGGCAAATCCATCCTGATGGACCTGTTCTACGCCTGCGCGCCCGAGCCCCGGAAACGCCGGGTCCATTTCCATGCCTTCATGGCCCGGGTGCACGATCTGATCCGCCAGTGGCGCGAGGGCGACCGTCGCACCCGTCAACGGGTGTTCGGGGCGCACCGGGGCGATGATCCCATCGATCCCGTCGCCGGCCTGATCGCCCGCGAGTCGCGCCTGCTGTGTTTCGACGAGCTGCAGGTCACCGACATCGCCGACGCCATGATCCTGGGCCGGCTGTTCGACGCCCTGTTCGAAAGGAAGGTGGTGATCTGCGTCACCTCGAACCGGGTCCCGGAGCGGTTGTACCGGGACGGCATCAACCGACCCCTGTTCGAGCCCTTCATCGCGCGCATCGTCGAGCGCTGCGAGGTCGTGGCCCTGTCGGGGGCCCGCGACTGGCGGCTGGACCGGATCAAGGCCTCGCGCGTCTGGTTCAACGGCGAAGGCGAGGCGCGGCACACCGGCTTCGAACAGCTGTGGGAAGACCTGCGCGGCGGCATGCCGGAATGCCCCACCTGTCTGAAGGTGCTGGGCCGCGAGGTGGTGATCCGGCGCACGGCCGGCAGCCTCGCCCGCGCCACCTTCGACGAACTGTGCGAGGCCCCGCTGGGGCCGCAGGACTATCTCGCCATCGCCGAGCGGTTCCACACCCTGTTTCTCGAGGACATTCCGCGTCTGACGCCCGACAATCGCCACGCGGCGCGGCGGTTCGTGACCCTGATCGACGCCCTGTATGAGGCCCGGACCCGCCTGATTGCCATTGCCGCCGGATCGCCGGAACAGCTCTATCCCGCCGGAGACGGGGCGTTCGAGTTCCAGCGCACCGTCTCGCGCCTCAACGAGATGTCCAGCCAGTCGTGGCTGGACAATGCGGCCCACGCCGACTGAGCTCCTGCGCCATCCCGCTCATCGCGCCCCCGGACTTGATCCGGGGGCCGGACCGTCCGCGGCTTGCTCCCTGAGCGACGCGGCCCGGGTGCCCTTCTTCAGCCATCTGTCGCACACAACGTCCGATCCTCGGGTCAAGCCCGAGGATGACGGAGCGGGGTGGACCCCCTAGGCTTCGCGTCCAGCACGGAGCTCCCATGAAGATGATCGCCACCGCCGTCGGCCTGTTGGTTCTCACCACATCCCCGACCCTCGCCCAGACGACGCCGGCGCCCGCGACCACGACGCAGACGGCCCCGCCGGCCACTCCTGCCCGCTGGAACGGCCTGCCGGTGGCCGACATCACGGCGCGGCTTCTGGCCGCCGGCCTGACCGTGGCTCCGCCGCGGATCAATGCCGACCGCGTCTATCTGCTGGTCGACGACGGTCCGGTGCGCTGGGTCATGACGCTGTTTTCCTGCACGGACGGGGCCTGCCCCGATGTCCAGTTCACCGCCGTCTTCTCGGGGCCCCAGGCCACGCCCGAAATCGTCGCCCGCTGGAATGGCGACCGGCGCTTCGTCAAGGCCTTCCACGCCCTGCCCGAGGTCGAGGGCGGGGAGGGCCAGGCCGTGGCCCAGTTCGATGTGCTCTTGTCCGAGGGCGGCGGTGCGACCCAGCTGGACGACCCGATCCAGGTCTGGCGCAGCCTCTCGCTCGACCTCGGCCGTACGGTGAATCCGGGGCCCTGACGTTGGCCGTCTCCTCCCCGTCGCGAAAGCGATGGGGAGGTGGATCCGAAGCGAAGCGGAGGAGACGGAGGGGTTCTTGCCGCCTTCCAGAGCCCCTCCGTCAGCTCGCAAGGGCTCGCTGCCACCTCCCCATCGCCTGCGGCGACGGGGAGGAGAAACCGCGTTCGCCTCTAGGCCAGCGAGGGCTCGATGTCCTTGCACGCCTGGATCAGGCCCTGCACCGAGGACACCGACTTGGCGAACATGGCCTTCTCGTCGTCATTGGTGGTGAACTCGATCACCTTCTCGACGCCGCCGGCGCCCAGCATCGCGGGCACGCCGACATAGAGGTCCGACAGGCCGTATTCACCCGACAGCCAGACGGCGCAGGGCAGGACGCGCTTCTGGTCCAGCAGATAGCTCTTCGCCATGGCGATGGCGCTCTCGGCCGGGGCGTAGAAGGCCGAGCCGGTCTTCAGCAGGGCCACGATCTCGCCGCCCCCTTTTCGGGTGCGGTCGACGATGGCGTCGAGGTCACCCTGGCTCAGCAGGCCGGCGGCGACGGCGTCGGGCAGGGGCAGGCCGCCGACGGTCGAGTGGCGCACCATCGGCACCATGTCGTCGCCGTGACCGCCCAGGGTCCAGGCGTGGATGTCCTGCACCGAGACGCCGGTCTTCTCGGCCAGGAAATAGGCGAAGCGGGCCGAATCCAGCACCCCCGCCATGCCGACGACCTTCTCCTTCGGCAGGCCCGAGAATTTCTGCAGGGCCCAGACCATGGCGTCCAGCGGGTTGGTGATGCAGATGACGAAGGCGTTCGGGGCATGGGCCTTGATGCCCTCGCCGACGGCCTTCATGACCTTCAGATTGATGCCGATCAGGTCGTCGCGGCTCATGCCGGGCTTGCGCGGCACGCCGGCGGTGACGATGCAGACGTCGGCCCCGGCGATGTCCTCATAGGCGTTGGCGCCCTTCAGCGCGACGTCCGAGCCGAACACGGCGGTGGCCTCGGCGATGTCCAGCGCCTTGCCCTGGGGCGTGCCCTCGGCGATGTCGAACAGGATCACGTCGCCCAGGGCTTCGCGCGCGGCCACATGGGCCAGGGTGCCGCCGATCATTCCGGCGCCGATGAGGGCGATCTTTGCGCGAGCCATGGGGTTCTCCGTAGGGATATTGCGGGGCGAGGTCAGAAACCGTCGCGCGGCGGTCTAGACCCGCGGGCCATCCCCTGCAACCGTGACCCGGCGTGAGGTTTATCCGACCATGAGCCAGACCCTGACCGATTTCGTTGCCCCGGACGACGTGCCGCCGGGCCTGCTGACGGTCGTCGACGAGACCACGGTGCGGACCGAGGTCGAAGCGTGGCGGGCGCGGGTGCTGAAACCGCCCGGCCTGTGGGACCGCGCCACACGCGGGACCCAGGAGCGGATCAACCGGATCATTCCCGAGCGGGTCCATGCGGTCATCACCGCCGGCGTGGAGGCCATGACCAGGGGCATCCTGTCCGGCTCTGACCTGCTGAAGGCGAAACCGGCCCGGGACGGCACCCTGGCGGCGCGCGAGCTCCGGGCCCGGGCGGCGATCACCACCTGGCGCAATACCGCCAGCGTCGAGGGCGGCGTGGCGGGTGCGGGCGGCTTCGTCCTGGCCGCGGCGGACTTCCCCGCCCTGATGGCGATCAAGGTCCGGCTGCTGGGCGACATCGTCGCCGCCTATGGCTGGGGCGGCGGATCGGTGCGCGAGCGGTTGTTCGTGCTGCACATCTTCCATCTGGCCTTCGCCAGCGCCAAACGACGGCCCGAGGCCCTGGCGGAGCTGGAGCGCTGGATGGCCGGGGTCGACCAGCCCGACGCCATCACCGACTACGACTGGCGCGGCTTCCAGATCGAGTACCGGGACTTCATCGACCTGGCCAAGATGGCCCAGCTGATCCCCGTCGTGGGCGCGCCCATCGGGGCGGTCGTCAACTGGCGTCTGGTCGAGCGGCTGGGCGAGACGGCGATCATGGCCTGCCGCCTGCGCTGGCTGGCCGAGGCGGACAACACGACGGCCTGACGGCGGCTTTACCCGGCCCGGACGGCGGGGCAAGGTCGGGCCGCATCGCACAGGATCCCGGCCATGGTCAGACGTTTCCGCTTCGCCCTGCTCGCGGCCCTGGCCGCGATGCCCGGTCTGGCCCCGCCGGCGATGGCCCAGACCCCGCCGGCCACGATCGGCCAGCAATATGTCCCCGCGCCGTGGTGGATGCGCGATCCGGTGATCGCCTCGATCGGCCATGTCCGGGTCGAGCTGGAGGCCAACCGGGCGGGTTTTTCGGCCACCTTCCGCGTCGTCGACCGCAGCGTCGCCGAGGCCTCGCGCAAGGCCGCCGATCAGGTCCGTGCCCTCAGCCGGACCCTTGCGGACTACGGGGTCGAACAGGTCCGGGTCGAGACCAGCCTGACCACCCAGCCCCTGTACGACCAGTATCGCGACGAGAACGGCGTCCTGCGCGACAACACCCGCGCCGATCGCATCGAACGCTATGAGACCCAGGCCACCGTCAGCCTGACCGTGCGCGACATGGACGTGCTGGAGCGCGTCTATGCCACGGTGGTGGCGTCCCGGCCGGCCTCGATCACCCGGGTCGGCTTCCGGCTCGAGCCCGACAACACGGCCAAGTCCAACCTCGCCGGCGCGGCCATGCGCGACGCCCGCACCCGCGCCGAGGCGGCGGCCCGGAACGCGGGGGCGACGCTGGGCCCGGTCCGGGTGATCGATCCGACCGGTCGCGCCTGCCAGACCGATGTGCTGGCCGGCTGGCCGTCCTACGGTTCGGGCCTGTCGCAGCCGACGACGGTGGACGAGGTCGTGGTCACCGGCAGTCGGGTCAGCCGGGCCGGGATGGCCCCGCCGCCGCCGCCCCCGCCGCCGCCCGCGCCCGGTCAGGCCGCCCCGGACGAGGCGGCGATCGAGGCCGCGCGGCTGGCGCTGCAGCCGCCCCTGCAGGTGCTGACCGACCAGGCCTGCGTGGTCTATGGCCTGAGCTGAGCGTGACCGGTTTTGCCGTCGACCCGGCCTTCACCGCCGGTTCGGTGTTCGTCACCGACTGGCCCCTGTGCCACGTCCGGCTGCAGGACGACGCCCGCTTCCCGTGGCTGATCCTGATTCCGCGGGTCGCGGGGGCCGTCGAGCTGGAGGATCTGTCGCCCGGGCAGCGCGCGGCCGTGACCGAGGATGTGGTGCGCGCCGGCACCCTCGTCCGCGTCCTCGGCGCCGCGTCCGGCCGCCCGGTGGACAAGCTGAACGTGGCGGCCCTGGGCAATGTCACGGCCCAGCTGCATGTCCACATCGTCGGCCGCCGCCGCGACGACCCGCTCTGGCCCGACCCCGTCTGGGGCCGGCCGGGGGCGGAGCGCCACGCCCCCGAGGCCCTGGTTGCGGCCCTGGCGCGGATCCGCTGATCAGGCCGGAGTCGCGACCCGGGTGTGTTCATTGAACCAGGCCAGCGTCCGGTCCCAGGCCTGGGCGGCGGTGACCGGATTGTAGCGTTCCGGCGTGGCGTCGTTGAAGAACCCGTGGACCGAGTCGGGCCACAGATGGCCCTCGTGGCGGACGTTGTGCCGGATCAGCTCCGCCTCCTGCGCCGGCCAGGCCTCGGCCAGTCGGGTGTCGAGCGCACCGTGATGGACCAGGATCGCGGCCCGGATGTTCGGCACGTCCTCGGGTGGGGTGGCCCCGCCGTAGAAGGGCGCGGCGGCGGCGAGGTCGGAACCAAGGAGGCCGGCGAGGGCATTGGCCTGGGCCCCGCCGAAACAGAAACCGGTCGCCGCGATCCTGCCGTTGCAATCGGGGCGCGCCTTCAGCCACCGGGCCGCGGCGACCAGGTCCTGGGTCATCCGCGACCGGTCCAGCGCCGCGAACAGCTGGCCGCCCCGATAGTCATCGCCGGGATAGCCCCCGACCGAGGTCAGGGTGTCGGGCGCAAAGGCCATGAAATTCGCCAGGGCGAACCGCCGGGCCACGTCCTCGGTGTGGGGGTTGAGGCCCCGGTTCTCGTGAATGACCAGAACGCCGGGCAGCGGTGCCGGGGTCGCGCTGCGCGTATCCGCGCTCAGCGGCCGGACCAGATAGCCCCGGATCCACCCGTGACCATCGGGGGACGGCACGGTGACATAGTCGGCGCGGATCCGTTCATCGTCCCGGGGCACCTGCTGACCGAGGGCATAGTTCGGCATCAGCGCCTCGATGATGGCGGAGGCCGTCAGCCCCGCAACCGCATAGCGGCTGACCCCCCGGAGGAAGGCGCGGCGTCCGATCTCGCCGTGAATGAAGCGGGTGTAGAGATCCACCGCCGGCGCGGGGATGGTCCTGCGGTCGGCGTTCCCCGGGTCGTCATTCATGCCTGGCCCTCCCTTGTTTCGCCCATCCTCACCGGGTTCGCGGCGGTTGCGCAAGGCCGGTCCCCGGTCCTCGATGACGCGGGCCGACGCCGGTGCGGGCGTGATCGTTCGCCCACAGCGGGCGAACCTCCCGGTTTGTGCGGCGTTTGCACCGCAGCATCGCGTTGACACCGGGCCGCCGCGGTTCGTAAAGCCTTGCTCCCGCAGGTTCGGGCCTGAACCTCCCCGGTTTTTTGAGAACCAATCGCATGTCGAACGTCTCGCCCGGCGCGCCGCTGGACACCAGCAACGACCCGGCCTTCGACCAGACCGGCCGGATCGTGATCCAGCCCAATGGTCGCCCCCGTCCGCTCTCGCCGCATCTGCAGGTCTGGCGCTGGCATGTGACCATGCTGGCCTCGATCCTGACCCGGATCACCGGTTCGGCCCTCTATTTCGCGACCGCCCTGATCGTCCTGTGGCTGGGGGCCATGGCCTTCGGGCCCGAGGCCTATGCGACCTTCGTCGCCCTGGCGGGCTCGCCCCTCGGCCTGCTGGTCTGGTTCGGCCTGACCGTCAGCCTGCTGTACCATTTCGCCGCCGGGATCCGGCATCTGGTCTGGGACGCGGGTGCCGGTCTGACGCCGAAAGCCGCCGATCTGGCCTCCCATCTGTCGATCTGGTTCGGCGTCCTCGCCTCGATCGCCTTCTGGGTCGCGCTGTTCGCCACCGGAAGGGTCTCGCTGTGAGCCGCGCCCGCCCCACCTACCGCAACCGGGTCAAGGTTTCGGAACAGCACGGTGCCGGGGAATGGACCGCCGAACGCCTGTCCTCCCTGATTCTCGTCCCCCTGACGCTGTGGGCGATGTGGAGCGCCTTCCGGATCGCCGGCGGCGGCTATGACGGGGCGATGGTCTGGTTCTCGAACCCCCTCAATGCCGTCCTGCTGGCGGTGACCCTGCTTGCGACCCTGTGGCACATGAACATGGGCCTGAAAGTCATCGTGGAAGACTATATCCACAAGGCGGGCTCGAAAGGGCTCCTGCTGGGTCTGAACACCCTGTTCTGCCTCGTGCTGGCCGCCGCCAGCGTGTTTTTCATCGTCCGGCTGGCGCTGGGTTCGGCGCCGCTGCCGGCCGGTTTCGGGATCTGATTGTCTGATGCCTTCCACCTATGAGTTCGTCGACCACGCCTATGACGTCGTCGTGGTCGGCGCGGGCGGGTCGGGGCTGCGCGCCGCCCTCGGCGCGGCCCAGCAGGGCCTGAAGGTCGCCTGCGTCTCCAAGGTCTTTCCGACCCGGTCCCACACCGTGGCCGCCCAGGGCGGTATCTCGGCCGCGCTGGGCAATATGGGCGAGGATTCGTGGAAATGGCACATGTACGACACCGTCAAGGGGTCGGACTGGCTGGGCGACCAGGACGCCATCGAATATCTGGTCCGCGAGGCGCCCAAGGCCGTCTATGAGCTGGAGCACTGGGGCGTGCCCTTCTCCCGCACCGACGACGGGAAAATCTATCAGCGCGCCTTCGGCGGCATGACCAAGAACTACGGTGAGGGCCCGGTGCAGCGCACCTGCGCCGCCGCGGACCGCACCGGCCACGCCATTCTGCACACCCTGTACGGCCAGTCGGTGCGCCGCGAGGTCGAGTTCTTCATCGAGTATTTCGCCCTCGACCTGATCATGCAGGACGGGGCCTGCACCGGCGTGACGGCCTGGAAGCTGGACGACGGCACGGTCCACCGCTTCCGCGCCAAGCTCGTCATCCTGGCCACCGGCGGCTACGGCCGCGCCTATTTCAGCGCCACCTCGGCCCACACCTGCACCGGTGACGGCAATGCCATGGTGCTGCGCGCCGGCCTGCCGCTGCAGGACATGGAGTTCGTCCAGTTCCACCCCACCGGCATCTATGGGGCCGGCTGCCTGATCACCGAGGGGGCCCGGGGCGAGGGCGGCTATCTGACCAACTCGGAAGGGGAGCGGTTCATGGAACGCTACGCCCCCTCGGCCAAGGACCTGGCCAGCCGAGACGTGGTGAGCCGCTCCATGACCATGGAGATCCGCGAGGGTCGCGGCGTGGGCCCCAACAAGGACCACATCAACCTGCACCTCGATCACCTGGATCCGGCCGTGCTGCACGAGCGCCTGCCGGGCATTTCCGAGAGCGCCAAAATCTTCGCTGGCGTCGATGTCACCAAGGAGCCGATCCCGGTCATCCCGACGGTCCATTACAATATGGGTGGCATTCCCACGAACTATCACGGCGAGGTCCTGACCAAGGTTGGCGGCAATGCTGACACCGTGGTGCCCGGCCTGATGGCGGTGGGCGAGGCGGCCTGCGTCAGCGTTCACGGGGCCAACCGTCTGGGCTCCAACTCCCTGACCGATCTGGTGGTGTTCGGCCGGGCCGCCGGCCTGCGCGCCGGTGAGGTGGTCGACAAGGCCGCCCCCGTGCCCGAGGCCCCGGCCCACACCACCGACCGCCACCTGGCCCGCCTGGACCGTTTCCGCCACGCCTCCGGCTCGACCCCGACGGCCAAGCTGCGCGGCGAGATGCAGCGCGCCATGCAGTCCGATGCGGCCGTGTTCCGCACCGGCGAGACCCTGGCCGAGGGCGTCGCCAAGCTGCGCGACATCCACGCCCGCGGGGCCGACATCCAGACCACCGATCGGGGCATGATCTGGAACACCGACCTGGTCGAGACGCTGGAGTACGACAACCTGATCGACCAGGCCCTGGTGACGATCGAAAGCGCCGCCAACCGCAAGGAAAGCCGCGGGGCCCACGCCCGCGAGGACTTCCCCGATCGTCACGACGAGGAGTGGATGAAACACACCCTGGCCTGGAAATCCCAGGGCGAGGGCGTGCTGATCGACTACCGCCCGGTGCACGAATACACGATGTCCACGGACATCGATTATATCAAACCCAAGGCGCGGGTTTACTGAGGAACCGATGGTCCAGCTCACCCTTCCGCGCGGCTCGAAGCCGACCAAAGGCAAGGTCCACAAGGCCGCTCCCGGCTCGAAGGACGTCAAGACCTACAGGGTCTATCGCTATGATCCCGAGGTCGACGCCTCGCCGCGCTGGGACGTCTATGAGGTCCCGACCGGCGACCACGGCCCCATGCTGCTGGACGCCCTGATCCACATCAAGTCGACCATTGACCCGACCCTGACCTTCCGCCGCTCCTGCCGCGAGGGCATTTGCGGCTCCTGCTCGATGAACATCGACGGCCGCAACGCCCTGGCCTGCACCAGGGGCTGGGAGGAATGCTCGTCCTCGACCATCTCGATCGCGCCCCTGCCGCACCAGCCGGTGGTCAAGGATCTGGTCACCGACCTGACGCTGTTCTACGCCCAGTACGACTCCATCAAGCCCTACCTCCAGTCCGACGATGTGGACCCCGAGAAGGAGCGGCTGCAGACCCCGGAAGACCGGGCGAAGCTGGATGGCCTGTACGAATGCATCCTGTGCGCCTGCTGCTCGACCAGCTGCCCCAGCTACTGGTGGAACCAGACGGACTATCTCGGCCCGGCGGCCCTGCTGCAGTCCTACCGCTGGATCGCCGACAGCCGCGATGACCAGACCCAGGCCCGGCTCGACGACCTCGAGGATCCGTTCAAACTGTATCGCTGCCACACCATCATGAACTGCGCCCAGGTCTGCCCCAAGGGGCTGAACCCGGCCAAGGCCATCGCCGAGACCAAGAAGCTGATGGTCGCCCCCGGGCGTCAGAAACAGGCGGCCTGATCCTTGGCGAAAATCAGATATATCGAGCACGACGGCCGCGCCCACGAGGTCGAGGTCAAGCCGGGCCTGTCGGTCATGGAGGGCGCGGTCCGCAACAACGTCCCGGGCATCGATGCCGACTGCGGCGGAGCCTGCGCCTGCGCCACCTGCCATGTCTATGTCGACGAGGCCTGGCGCGAGGCGACCGGCAAGCCCTCGGCCATGGAGGAGTCCATGCTGGACTTCGCCGAGAGCGTCGAGCCGAACTCGCGCCTGTCCTGCCAGATCCGCGTCTCGGACGCCCTCGACGGCCTGATCGTCCGCCTGCCGGCCAGCCAGCACTGAGCCGGACGACCCTCGAACTGGACGTGGCGCGCGCCGTGCGGCACATCCGGGCTCGCGGCGGCGCCTGACGCGCCGGTCGCGCGTTGAGTATCCGTGCCCTTGACCCAGCCCGATGACCGTCGACTTCATGCCCGCCAGCCGGCGCGGGACCGCGGCGTGCTGCTCGCCCCGGGGCTCGAGCTCAGCTGTTCCATCGCCGACACCTCGGCCGGCGGCCTGCGGATCCGTACCGACCGCCCGCTGGCCCTCCCGGCCCGGGCGACGCTGGTGGACGTCGGGGCCGGCCTCGCCGTCGAGGTCGAGCTGGCCTGGCGACAGGGCCTCGACGCCGGCCTCAAGCGGCGCGGCGAGGCCAGTATCCGGGGTCTGGTCCCCTCGCGCCTGATGCCCGCCCGCGAGGCCTGGCTCCGCGCCGGCGGCCGCTGAGCAGCCGCTGCCGCGAACGCGCTCAAGCAGCGAGCCGCGGCGCGGAGAGCGCTAGCGCCCTGAAACCCGCGCTCAGGCAGCAAGCCGCCGCGCAGCGAGCGCTGGCGCCCTAGATCTCCGCCATGGTCCCGGCGTTGATGGCGATCCGCCCGATCAGCCCCTTGACGATCAGGTCCAGCGGCTGACCCTCGCGATAGTCGGCGGCGGCGACGAAATTGACCCGGTCCTCGGAGATCAGGCTGTAGATCTTCTGCTGGTCGCGCTCGGAGTTGCGCGGGTCATAGACGGCGATCGAGAACCCGCCCTTGGTGTGCATCATCTTCATGGTCGGCACATCGGTGTCGCCGTCGCCGATGAAGATCATCCGTTCGAACGGCACCGGCCGGGCCTCGTCGGCGATGAACCGGTTGATCCGCTCGTGGTCCCAGTGGTTCAGCACCCCCTTGTTGATGCGGAACAGGTACTGGGTCTTGGTCGTGTAGTTCACGCCCACCGCGGGCCAGATGGCCACGCCGTGGTCATCATAGGCGAATTTGGACGCGAACACGTGGCGGAAGGCCCCGCGGATCGGACAGCCCTCGATCATCTCCTCCAGCCCGGCCGAGATGATGTAGTGTTCGATCTCCAGCCCGTAGCGGGCCCCGATCGCGTCGATCCGCGCGAACCAGCCCTGACCCGTCAGGTCGGGCTTCAGCCCGTCGAACAGTTTGACGTCCTCGCCGTGCTCGCGCAGCAGTGCCTTCGTCACCGGCTGGCCGTTCTCGCGGGCCCGCTGCAGCATCAGCTGCATGTACATGAGGATGTTGTCGCCGTCGGCCGACCGGGTCAGCTTGTCCGCCTCGCCCCAGAAGTCGCCGACCCCCATCCCCACCGACGGAATGAAGGTGACCTCCTGCATGTTTCCGCGCGCGAGCGTGCCGTCAAAATCATAGATCAGGGCGGTCTTCAGAAGGTCGGCCATGCTGGCCTCCAGTGGCGAGTGGCGAGTGGCGAGTGGTTAGTGAGGGGGCAGCACGCTGTCAAAAGCGTCCGGAATCGACTTCGCCACTCGTCACTCGCCACTCGCCACTTGCAGAGCCAGCTCCGGGGCCGCCGCCGTTCCGGCCGCCTCCAGCGGCAGATGCAGGATGAAGGCGGCCCCCTTGCCGGGCTCGCTCTCCACCTCGGCCCAGCCGCCGTGCAGCTCCACCAGCGCCTTTACCAGGGCCAGCCCCACCCCGGGCCCGCCGCGCTCGCGCTTCACGAACCGGTCGAAGACGTGGGCCTGCAGGTGGTAGGGAATGCCCCGGCCGGTGTCCTCGACCCGGATGCGCAGCTCGCTGGCATTGGCCTCGGCCCGCAGCGACACGGTCCCGCCGTCCGAGACCGAACGCCCGGCATTGTCCAGCAGATGGTCCAGCGCCTGGGCCAGGCGCCGCCCGTCGCCCCGGATCGGCGGCAGATTGGCCGCCGCCACCGCCTTCAGCGTCGCGCCGCGGCCCTCGATGCGCGGCCGGTGGTTGGCGACCGCCTCGGCGAACAGGTCGCGCACCCGGACATCGCCCAGCGACAGCTCCATCTCGCCCGCGTCGATCTGGGCCATGTCCAGCACATCGTCGATCGAATGGGCCAGCTGGCCCGCCGCGATGCGGATGGCCCCGGCGTGCTGGCGGCTGCGCTCCGGCAGGTCGGTCATGGTCTCCAGCAGTTCGGAATAGCCGACGATGGTGGTCAGGGGCGTGCGCAGCTCATAGCTGACCGAGCCGACGAACTCGCGCTTCAGCGCCTGGCTTTCCGACAGGGCGGCCTCGCGCTGGGCCAGGGCCTGCTCCAGCTCGCGCCGCGCGGTCACATCGGAAAAGGCCACCAGGGTGGCCCCGTCGGGCAGGGGCCGGGTCTGCCAGGCCGCGACCCGCCCGTCGGTGGTGCGGCCCTCGCCCGAGACCGCCACGCGGCTCTCCGGATCCGGATCGGCGACCCGCGCCTTCAGCCCCAGCCACAGGGCCACATCGGGCAGGGCGGCCTTGCACAGCTCGGCGACGGCATCGAACTCCCCGGCCCCCTCCAGCTGGTCGGCCGACAGGTTCCAGAAGGTCTCGAACGCCTCATTGTGCAGCCGCAGCCGCCCGTCCGAGCCGAACACCGCCACGGCATCGTTCAACTTGTCCAGGGTCGCGGTCTGCACCTGCAGCTGGGCGTTGAACCGGCTGCGCAGCGACAGCTCCCCGGTGATGTCCGAGAACAGCAGCAGGATGCCGCCCAGCGGATGGGGCTGACGCACCACCCGCAACGTCCGGCCGTCGGGCAGGGACCAGCTGTCGTCCGGCGCGGCCTCGGCGGCCCCATAGAATTCCAGCTCATTGGCCTTCCAGCCGGCGTAGTCGATGACCTCGGGCAGCATCCGGCGCTGGCGCAGCCGGTCCAGCAGCTCGGCATGGGTCGGGCGCTCGTCCAGCCAGGCGGGGTCGATGTTGAACAGGGTCTGGAAGGCGGTGTTGTGGAAGGCCAGCCGCCGCGACGGCCCGAAGATGGCCACGGCGTCGGCCAGATGGTTCAGGGTCTCGTCATGGGCCTCGACGTGGCGGCGCAGGGTGTCGCGCGTCTCCTCGGCCTCGGTCATGTCGAGGGCGAACAGCATCACCGGACCGCCCGCCCCCGCGAGCGGCTCGGCCAGGATCTTCCAGGCCCGCCGACGGCCCTCTGCGGCGGTCCAGCGGAAGCCCTCCTGCGGGATCCCCGCCCGGCCCGCCTCCGCCGCCAGCTGGTCGGCACCGCGATCGAAACTGGCGTGGATGGCGCGGGCCTCGTCCAGCGACGCGCAGCGGACCTCGGCCAGCCAGGCGCGGTTGGCCCAGACCAGCTGTCCGGCCGCGTCGACCACCCAGGCCGGGGCCGGGGAGGCGTCCGCGATCACGCCGGCCCCGAGGCCGACGTCCGGGGCGGCAGCCGCGGCTTCGGTCCCCGCGTCCCGCGACAACCGGATCCAGGCTTCACCGCTGAAGGCCCCGCCCTCGATGGACCAGTCGCCGGGTCCGGGTGCGCGGATGTGAAAGGGTGTTCCGCGCTCGCGCAGGCCGGTGATCGCCTCGGCGAACCGGGTCTGGACGACGGTGGCCAGGGTGTCGGCGTCCGCATCGTCCCCCGGCCCCGCCAGGGCGCTCCGCGCGGCCGCGATCGCCTCTGCATCGCCAAGGACCACCGGCGGTCCGTCGGGCCGGAAGCCGATCCGCACGTCGCTGAAGGCGGACAGGGCGCTGACCCGTTCCGACAGGGCCGTCGCGATCCGGGCACGGTCCTGCTCCAGCCGGGAGTCGCGCAGACCCACGGCGCGTTTCAGCCGCCAGGCCCAGGCGCTGACCGCTACAGCCAGTCCCGCCGCGCCCGCCGCCGCCGCAAAGGCGATATCGGCCTCAGCCATTCCATCCACCCGCCAGATCGAATCGCGACCATAGCCGAAGCCGGCCCGCAGACGAAAGGAATGGTTAACGGACGCGCCCTGCCGGAGCGGGCGGCGGATGGCGTCCGGCCCCGCGAGCGTCTAGTCACCCCTGACCCTTCCCCAGCGCCGGTGGCCCCGCATGTCTCCCTGGACCGACCAGACCGCGCCCTCGCTCGACGACTTCGCCCGTCTCGCGCGCGAGGCCTTCGACGCCCTGCCCGAGCCGTTCCGGTCGGCGGCCGGCGAGGTGGTGATCCGGATCGACGATTTCGCCGACGCCGAGACGCTGGCCTCCGTGGGGCTGGAGGAGCCGTTCGAGCTGACGGGCCTGTATCACGGCGTGCATATCGGCGAACGCGACAGCCTCGGCCCGGCCCCGGAACCGTCGCGCGTCTTCCTCTACCGTCGCCCCATCCTCGACGAATGGTGCGAGCGCGGCGACGTCGGCCTCGCCGAGATCATCGCCCACGTCCTGATCCACGAGATCGGCCACCACCTCGGCCTCGACGACGACGACATCGACGCGATCGAGGCCGGGGACTGACCGGGCCGACCCGTCAGGCGCGGTCGGGCAGCCGCGCGGCAAGGTCGCCGATCGCCTGACGCAGCTCGCCCAGCTCCCGGCGCAGGGCGGCCATGTCGGCCACGTCCTCGGCATGGGCCTGCTGGCGCTCGGCGCTGGCCAGCCGCAGGTCTTCTTCCAGCTTGTGCCGCTCGGCCTTGGCTTCCTCCTCATGCTCGCTCTGCATGGCGTTGACGACGATGCCGATGAACAGGTTCAGCATGGTGAAGGTGGTGCACAGGATGAAGGGCACGAAGAACAGCCAGGCGTAGGGATGCACCTCCATCACCGGTCGCACGATCCCCATCGACCAGCTCTCCAGCGTCATGATCTGGAACAGGGAATAGGCCGACCCCGGGATGGTCCCGAACCATTGCGGAAAGTCCCCCCCGAACAGTTTGGTCGCCATCACCGAGGCGACATAGAAGATCAGGCCCAGCAGCAGGGTGATCGATCCCATGCCCGGCAGGGCGCTGATCAGGGCCCCGACCACCCGGCGCAGCGACGGCACCAGGGTGATCATCCGCAGCACCCTCAGGATGCGCAGCGCCCGCAGCACCGAGAACGGGCCCGCGGCGGGCACCAGGGCGATGGCCACGACGGAGAAGTCGAACAGGCTCCACGGGTCGCGGAAGAAGGCCGCCCGGTGCACGGCGATCCGGGCCGCCACCTCGACCACGAAGATGGCCAGCACGATCTTGTCCAGCCACAGCAGGGCCGGACCGATCCGGGCCATGACCCACGGGCTGGTCTCCAGCCCCAAGGTGATCGCGTTCAGGATGATCAGGGCGAGAATGACCCGCTCGGTGCGGGGCGAGGTCACAAGGGTCTTGAGCCGTTCCACAGGGGTCTCCGTCGAGGTCAGGCGCTCTTGCCGCACGCGCGGCCCAAGCGCCAGACCGCAACGGCCGGATCAGGGGGTCAGGCGGCGGTCTTGCGCTTCGGCGCGGCCTTCTTCGGGGCCGCCGCCTTCTTCGCCGGGGCCTTCCTGGCCGCCGGGCCGGCGGACCCCTTCAGACTGTTCCTCAGGGCGGCCATCAGGTCGATGACATTGGTCTCCTCGGGCTCGGCCGATGCGACCACGCCCTCACCCGTCTTCTTGGCCTCGATCATGGCCTTCAGGGCCTCGTCATAGCGGTCGTGGAACTGCGTCGGATCGAACGCCGCCTCCTTCTGGCCGATGATGCGGGCCGCGATCTCGACCATGTCGGCGTCCGCCTTCACCGTCGGGATGTCGTCGAAATAGTCCTCCGTCGCCCGCACCTCATCGTGGGCCCGCAGCGTATAGGCGACCAGCCCCTTGCCCCGGACCTCCAGCGCCACCTGACGCTCCTTGCCCCGCAGCACCAGACAGCCGATCGCCACCTTGCCCTGGGTCTCCATCGCCTCGCGGATCACGGCGAAGGCCTCGACCCCGGCCCCCTTGTCCGGCACCACATAGTGCGGCGCGTCCCAGTACAGCCGGTCGATGTCCGCGGCGTCCACGAACTGGTCGATGGCGATGGTCTTGGTCGATTCCAGCCGGACCTTGTCGAAATCGGCGTCGTCGAACAGGACATATTCGTCCTTGGACACCTCATAGCCCCGCACCAGACCCGAACGCTCCACCGGACCGGTCTCGGGGTCGGTGGTGACCATCCGGATCCGGTTGTTGGTCTCGGGATTGATCAGATGGAACGAGACGTCGTTCGCCCGGGTCGTGGCCGTATAGAGCGAGACGGGACAGGTCACGAGCGACAGTTTCAGATGGCCTTGCCAGGTCGGGCGCGCGGGCATGGGCAGACTCCTTGGGACGGAGTCCAACACCCAGGGTCAAGGTTGGTTCAGTCGCTCCCCCGGTCCGCCCCTGCGGTGGTCCGGCGCGGGGGCGGCTTTCCGGTCGGACCCCTGCTGATTCTCGAACCCGCTGCCACTGTCCTGGTCCTTTGCAGCATCACCGCGAAAGTCCGATTTCGGCCCGGAAAGGCAGCGCCGCTTTCGACCCGCGACGGACGGTCCTTCGCCAACTTTGCCAGTCCGGGATCAAGCGCTGCTGACGATTGGGAGTTTTCCTACAGTCTACGCCGTCGAGGGACGGACCTGGCCCGAAAGCCCGGGTCCGTCAGTCGCGAGGCGGGGCCCAGTCGGAGCCGCGGAACACACCGAAATACTGTGAATAGGCTGACGACGGCAAATCCGGATCGAGGACGAAGTCCTGTCCGACCGACGTCCGCACCCGGGTGAAATCGCCCGGCTGGATCGGACTGCCCGTCGCACCCGGGTTGAACACCACGATGCTGCCGGGGTCGGATGCCTCGCGCAGGGTCGCGGAACCCTGGACCTTCACAAACGGGCCGTCGATGTTGAAATCGGTCAGTCTCATGCGCTGGATGCCATTTGGCAGTGGCACGGGGACCTGCACGGCACTGTCCAGTGACAGGACGACAATGCTGGTGACGGCTCTGGCCGTCGGCAGGTCCGATCCCGTCACTCGCGCAGCGAAGGGCTGCGTGTCGTTTATCGGCCCCTGCATCACGTGATAGATACCCCACAGGCCGTAGGCTGGCCGATGGCCGATCTCGCCCGAGCGGATGGCGTGGGCATAGGTGTCGAAGATGGCGGCCTCGCGCGGCGCGCCGGCGGCGATGCGATCGAGCAGATCCGCCAGACGGGCACCCATCAGGTCAGTGGGGCGGCCCAAGGCAGTGCTGGCCAGCACCGCCTTTCCACGCCCGTCTGTGGTCTCCCAGGCCGCAGCATCGATCAGGGTGCCGCGGTCTGACAGCCACTCGCGCAGCAGTGACCAGTCCTGGACAGTGTCGATGCCAATGAAACGGATGCGTCGCCGGGCGGGCAAGGTTTCGTTGAGGGCGCGAACGCCACGCACCTTCGCCTCGAAGGCCGTATTGCCCCACTGGGCACCGGTCCGGTCCCAGTGGTCGAACACCCGGTCGAGGATCGTTTCGTCGCCGGTGTTCAGGTAGGCATTCAGCGCTTCAGCCTGCACCGGATCGACCTCGGCCAGATAGTCGACAAGGCCGATGCGTTGATTCAGATGGCTCAGCAGCTCCAGGTCCAGAATCTGGGGCGCGGCAAAGCCGTGGCTCTCGCCCAGCAAAATCAGGCGGCTGTCATAGAAGCCAGGTGGGAAGTCAAAGACCAGACCACCCGTCACCGGGCCGCTGACGACGACGTTGGCGCGAAGGAAGGCGGCGGTTTCGGGATCGGCTTCATCAGCGAGCACTTCGGCGGGCAGAGGCTGCGGCGGGCCTGTCATTTGGGCGGACGTGGGCCCGGCCAGCGCGACCAACGACAGTGCGGCGGCGGCTGCCGTGCAGAGTTTCAAAATCATGGACACCCCCCGATACCGATGGCTACTGACCCACGGCAGAGTGTGTCGTTCCGACAGGCCGCGCAAGCCGAAGGAGCTGCCAGGGTCGCGGCGGCCCGGTCCATTGTGGCCCCCGGATTGATCGAGGCCCCCAGACGTACCCAGACCCGACGCGGGCACAGACCACCTCGACCTCGTTCGACAGGCACGCGCGCTTTACATCGGGGAGTCCAGATCGGGCGCCTCGGCGATCGGCGGCATGATCACCCCATCGACCCGCTGGATCGGTTCGGCGGCGACGGGTGCCGCCCTCTTCCCCCCTACCTTGCCTGCAGAAACAGGATCACCGTCGCCGCTGCGAACAGCATCGCCCCCGCGATCATCATCACCAGAGAGGGGCTGACGTCGAAGGTGGCGCGGGCCTGTTCGCGCAGGCGGCTGAGCAGTTCGGGCCAGGTGTAGCTGACGAAATCGCCCTGGCTCATCATACTGATCAGCACGCCCTGGTCGTCGACCACGGGCAGGTGGCGGAAGCGTTCGTTGGACATCAGCCGCAGCCAGTCCAGCAGGTCGTCCTCGGCCCGCGCCACCTTCAGGTCGGTGGTCATGATCTGTTCCAGGGTGGTGGTGTCATAGTCCAGCCGCTGGTGCAGGAGCCGCCGCATCAGGTCGCGTTCGGTGACGATGCCGACCGGTTTGCGCTCGGGGTCGACGATGACGACCGAGCCATAGTTGCGCTCGCTCATCACCGCCACGGCCTCGGCCACGCGGTCGCCGGGGGCGAAGGTCAGCACCCCCGCCTTGCTGCGGTATTCGGGGCGATCCTTGATCTTCATCGGCTGTCTCCGTCCGTCCGGGCGCGCGGGTCGCGCACGCCGCCGCGGCCGGCGGGGGCCAGCCGCGCTCAGGCGGGCCAGCGTAGGGCAGAAGGGCCCTGCGCCCCCTGCGACCCGATGAGGCGCGACCCCGGGCCGCAGCGGGCAGGGCGCACGGGCACGAAAAAGGGCGGGCCCGTTGCCGGACCCGCCCTTCCCTGGCCTTGTCATCCCGGCCCACGATCCCGGCGTAGCCGGGTGAGGCAGAGCCGGGACGGGACTTAAAAGTCCATGTCGCCCATGCCGCCCATGCCGCTGCCCATGCCACCGGCACCGGCGCCGCCGCCCGAAGACTTCTTCGGGGCGTCGGCCACAGCGGCCTCGGTGGTGATCAGGATGCCGGCCACGGAGGCGGCGTCCTGCAGGGCGGTGCGCACGACCTTGGCGGGGTCGATGACGCCGGCCTGGATCATGTCGACATATTCCTCGGTCTGGGCGTTGAAGCCGTAGGTGGCCGAGGGGTTTTCAAGGACCTTGCCGACCACGATCGAGCCTTCGACGCCGGCGTTCTCGACGATCTGACGGATCGGGGCCTGGATGGCGCGCCGGATGATGGCGATGCCGGCGGTCTGGTCGGCGTTGTCGCCTTTCAGCCCTTCCAGGGCGCGGGTCGCCTTCAGCAGGGCGATGCCGCCGCCGGGGACGATGCCTTCTTCAACCGCTGCACGCGTGGCGTTCAGCGCGTCGTCGACGCGGTCCTTCTTCTCTTTCACTTCCACTTCGGTCGAGCCGCCGACGCGGATGACCGCGACGCCGCCGGCCAGTTTGGCCAGACGTTCCTGCAGCTTCTCCTTGTCGTAGTCCGAGGTGGTGTCCTCGATCTGCTTCTTGATCTGGCCGATGCGAGCCTCGATCGCGTCCTTCTCACCGGTGCCGTCGACGATGGTGGTGTCGTCCTTGGTGATGGTGACCTTCTTGGCCTTGCCGAGCATGTCGAGGGTGACGTTCTCCAGCTTGATGCCGAGGTCTTCCGAGATGACCTGGCCGCCGGTCAGGACGGCGATGTCCTCCAGCATGGCCTTGCGGCGGTCGCCAAACCCAGGTGCCTTGACGGCGGCGACGCGCAGGCCACCGCGCAGCTTGTTGACCACGAGCGTGGCCAGGGCCTCGCCCTCGATGTCCTCGGCGATGATCAGCAGCGGACGGCCGCTTTGAACCACGGCTTCAAGGATCGGCAGCATGGCCTGCAGGCTCGACAGCTTCTTCTCGAACAGCAGGATCAGAGGCTCCTCGAGCTGAACCTCCATCTTGTCGGCGTTGGTGATGAAGTAGGGCGACAGGTAGCCGCGGTCGAACTGCATGCCCTCGACGACGTCCAGCTCGGTTTCAGCCGTCTTGGCCTCTTCAACCGTGATGACGCCCTCGTTGCCGACCTTTTCCATGGCCTTGGCGATCATGTCGCCGACCTCGGAGTCGCCGTTGGCCGAGATGGTGCCGACCTGGGCGATCTCGGAGTTGGCGCTGACCTTGCGGCTGGAGTCCTTGATGTCGGCGAGGACGGCGGTGACCGCCTTGTCGATGCCGCGCTTCAGATCCATCGGGTTCATGCCGGCGGCCACGGCCTTGAGGCCTTCCTGGACGATCGACTGCGCCAGGACGGTGGCAGTGGTGGTGCCGTCGCCGGCCTTGTCATTGGTCTTGGAGGCGACTTCCCGGATCATCTGGGCGCCCATGTTCTCGAAGGCGTCCTCGAGTTCGATTTCCTTCGCCACGGACACGCCGTCCTTGGTCGAGCGCGGGGCGCCAAAGGATTTCTGGATGACGACGTTGCGGCCCTTGGGACCGAGGGTGACCTTGACCGCATTGGCCAGGACGTTGACGCCGCGCAGCATCTTCTCGCGGGCGTCGGTGGAGAACTGAACTTGTTTGGCAGCCATGAGGCAGCTCCTTGAAAGTAGTGATTTGGTGATTGGTGATTAGTGATTGGCTGGATTGGCGGCGGCGTCTGACCGGCTACGGTCGCACTCGCCACTGATCACGCGCCACTATTCACCTAGAGGACGCCGAGGACGTCCGACTCTTTCATGATGATCAGGTCCTCGCCTTCCAGCTTGACCTCGGTGCCCGACCATTTGCCGAACAGGATGCGGTCGCCGGCTTTCAGCTCGAGCGCGTTGACGGTGCCGCGCTCGTCACGGACGCCGGGGCCCACGGCGACGACTTCGCCTTCCTGGGGCTTTTCCTTGGCGGTGTCGGGGATGATGATCCCGCCCTTGGTTTTAGATTCTTCTTCAACGCGCTTGACCAGCACGCGATCGCCGAGGGGACGAAACGCCATCTGTGTGTTCTCCAGTGAACCGTTCAAAGTGTCTGCGCCAGCGACCGGCGCGGGCTTTGGCAGCCGCGTCGCTCGAGTGCTAACGTGAGGCTCAAGTAGGGTCAGGGCATGCTACCGTCAAGGCCGAGCCTCCCGGATGAACGGCCGATGAACGGTTTTCGCGGCGATTGTTCAGGTCCGGCGGTGCACCAGAAACTCATCGGCCGTCGTTCGGTGAAGGCGTCGTGGCCGTGTTCCAGAGAGCGTGTGGAGGGCAGGAGATGAAACTGTTTCGGATGATCGTGGCCGGAGCTGCGGGGCTGACCCTGGTCGCCGCTGCCTTGCCCGCCGCGGCGCAATCCTATTCCGGCGGTCGGCACTATGACCGCTACGATCGCTACGATCGCCATACGCGGGACGAGGACGGTGACGCGGTCGCCGGTCTCGTGGTCGGAGCGCTTGTCGGGGGGATCGCCGGGGCCGTCATCGGTGACGGAGACAGCCGCTATGCCGCCGGCGGGGCCCTGGCAGGCGCGGCCCTGGGTGCCGCGGCGGCCAGCGACAGCGACAGTTACTCCTACGGCCGGGGCTACGGCGGCTCCAGCTACGGCTACAGCTATGGCCGGCCCTACGGGAACAGCTACCGGGTCGATTGCGACTACTGGCGCGATGGCCGCTGCTGGCGCAATCGCGGCCACTGGGAGCGCGAAAACGGGATCAACAGCCGGGACGGCTACAACCGCTATGAACGCAGGATCCTGAGGGATGACCGCCGTGACCGGCGTTCGGACCGGCGGGGCGAAAGGCGTGACAGGCGCTGGCGCAACTATTGACCCGGCTGACGGGCTTTCGGGTCCGTCACTCGCTCAGGCGGGTCATCAGGGCGGCGGTGGAAGGGTCGAGGGCGGGAGAAGGCTGGCCGACCGCGACATCGGCCAGGATCGCCTTCGCGAGCACCTTGCCCAGTTCGACGCCCCACTGGTCGAAGCTGTTGATGTCCCAGATCACGCCCTCGACGAAGGTCTTGTGCTCATAGAGCGCCAGTAGCGCCCCAAGCGTGGCGGGCGTCAGACGCTCCATGACGATGGCGGTTGAGGGCCGGTTGCCGGGAAAGGTCCTGTGCGGGGCCAGCCGGTCGGCCTCGGGCGCAGCGGTCCCCGCCGCGATCAGCCCGGACCGGGCCTGATCGGTCGTCTTGCCCAGCATCAGCGCCTGACCCTGGGCCAGGGCATTGGACCAGAGCGGGGACTCCGGCGCGTCGGCATGGGTGCGGGCCACGATGACGAATTCGGCGGGCACGACCTGCGGCCCCTGATGGATCTGCTGGAAGAAGGCGTGCTGGCCGTTGGTGCCGGGCTCGCCAAAGACGACGGGGCAGGTCTGGCGCGTCACGGGCGTGCCGTCGCGGTGGACCCGCTTGCCGTTCGACTCCATTTCCAGCTGCTGCAGGAACGACGGCAGCCGGCGCAGCGCGTGGGCATAGGGGGCCACAGTGCGGGCCGGCCGGTTCAGGCCGTCCACATTGAACACCTGGGCCAGGGCCAGCAGGATCGGGGCGTTCTTCTCCAGCGGGGCCGAGACGAAATGGTCGTCCATGGCGGCGGCCCCCGCCAGCATGGCCTCGAATACGTCCCAGCCCAGGGCGATGGCGCACGACAGGCTGACCGCCGACCACAGGGAGTAGCGCCCGCCGACCCAGTCCCGGAAGGCGAAGGTGCGGCCGCAGCCGAACGCGGCCGCCTTGTCCGGCGCGGCGGTCACCCCGATGAAATGCCGGGTCATCCCCTCGGCCGGCAGGGTCGCGGCCAGCCAGTCCCGGGCCGCCCCGGCGTTGGCCAGCGTCTCTTGCGTGGTGAAGGTCTTGGACACGACCACGACCAGCGTGGTTTCGGGGTCAAGGCCGGTCAGGGCCTCGGCCATGTCGCGCGGGTCGATATTGGCAACAAACCGCAGGTCGACGGCCGGATCCAGCGGGCGCAGGGCGTCCCAGACCACGCGCGGGCCCAGATCCGACCCCCCGATACCGACATGGACGATGGCCCTGAACGGCTTGCCGGTCGCCCCCGCCTCGGTCCCCGACCGGACGGCGTCGGCATAGGCCTTCATATCGGCGCGAACGGCATCGACCCCGGCCGAGACCGGTTCGCCCAGGGCGTGGAAATCCGCCCCCGCCGGCGCACGCAGGGCCGGATGCAGTACGGCGCGTCCCTCGGTCAGGTTGACGGCCTCGCCCGCGAACAGGGCGGCCCGGCGGCCCTCGACGTCCGAGGCTCGCGCGAGGTCCAGGCAGGCCTCGAATCCCGCGTGGCTCCAGCTCTGTTTGGACAGGTCCAGATAGAGGCCGGCGGCCGCGACGGTCATCCGCGCCAGCCGCTCGGGGTCCGCCGAGAACTGGTCCGCGATCCGGGTCCGGGCGTCGCCCGCGGCGGCGGCGTCGAAGGCGGTCCAGCGGTCGGTCATGTTCATCTTCCCCAGGGCAAGGTCTCGTTTACGGGTGGGGCGTAGACCGGTTCAATCGTGGATTCACGAAAAGGTCTCTGAACATGTCCTGTGGTATCGCCCTCGCCGCTGCCCTGCTGCTGTCCGACCCGAGCGTCGCCCTGGCGGCGGCCCAGCCGCCCACGGCCGCCGGAGCGCCGGTGTCGGTCGCCGACGAGCCGCTGTTTGCCGATATCGTGACCCGCTCCAGTGCCCTGAAGGCCGTGGTCGACGGCTGGAACGGTACCCCGACCGATTTCGACGGCTTCAAGGCGCGGGCCGCCGAGCTGGCCGCGCTGGACCTGCAGGCGCATCTGGTCCTGAAGGACCGCGGCACGGACGGCGATCTGACCTGCATCCTGCGCGGAATCGCCGAGGATATTCCGCTGAAGGTCGAGGCGGTCGAGCGCGCCGCGACCCCGCAGGCGCGGGCGACGGCGCTGGCCGAGCTGTCCTATCTGCTGAACGACAATGTCGAGGTCATCACCACTCCGCCGCAGCCGGCGACCTGATCAGGCCTCTTCCCCGGGATATTTGATCGAACAGCCGTAGGGCGGCGCATAGGCCGTACGGACCGGCTGGCCGGCCTCGACGTCCTCAAGCGCGGCGCGCACGAAATTGTTCGCCCCCTCCAGATCCTCGGCCTTGTTGGTGGGCCGGTCGTCGATGCCGCCCGCGAACAGAATCCGTCCCTCTCCGTCGATCACCCGCATGTCCGGCGTGGTGAGCGCGCCATAGGCCTTGCCCACGGTCCCGTCCGGATCGAGCAGCAGATGGGTCGCCGCGGCGTTGTTGCGGGCCTGCCAGGCCCGGGCTTCCTCGCCCTCGACATAGCCCTGCTTGCCCGGCGCCGACGAGATGATGGTCAGCCAGACGACACCGTCGGCCACGGCCTCGCGCTGCAGGGCCTGCATCGCCCCGGTGTAATGTTTCTGGACGTAGGGACAGCCTTCGTTGGTCCATTCGATCACGACCGTCTTGCCCCGGAAGTCGGCGAGGCTGCGCTGGACGCCCTCGCTGTCCACGAGGGTAAAGGCAGGCGCCTGACCAGGGGCGGTCTCGGCCGTCGTCGCTGTCCGGGCGGCGTCCGCCGGGGCCGGGGTCGCCGGCACCTCGGCCTGCTGGCAGGCGGCAAGCGTGATCAGGATGGCGGTCAGGACAGTCAGGCGGATCATGGCGCGTCTCCTCGGGGTCAGGGGCCGGAAGGCTCGAGGGCGTCGATCACGAGCCCTTCGGTCAATAGTTGCGGCAGGATACGCGGTGTGTCCACGCCCGGGCTGTAGACCAGATACAGCGGGACCCCGGAGCGTCCGTGCCGCTCGAGCTCCCGGGTGATGGCGTCGTCGCGCCGCGTCCAGTCGCCAACCAGATAGACGGCGTCGGCGGCGGCCATCGCCTCGGCCACGCGCGGCGAGCCGAGGGCGGCCCCCTCATTGATCTTGCAGGTGACGCACCAGTCGGCGGTGAAATTGACCAGAACCGTCCGGCCCTCGCCCCGGGCCGCCGCGACCGCCCCGGCCGACCATGCGGACGATGCCAGTGCCGAAGCTTCACTGGCGGGTCCGTCGGGCGCGGCGGGGGCCCGGACAGCGAAGACCGCAAGCCCGGCCCCGAGCGCCAGGGTGACCCCGCCGGCCACGGCCGCGATCGCTCCGCGCCGGCCGATAGCGCGGTCGCCCTGGGCCGCCCCGGCCAGCCAGAGGCCCAGCGCCAGCGTGAGTCCGGCGGCCAGCAGCAGGGCCAGGCCCTCGGCCCCGACCTGACGCGAGAAGACCCAGACCAGCCACAGAGCCGCGCCGTACATGGGGAAGGCCAGTACACCCTTGAGCCGGTCCATCCACGGGCCGGGGCGGGGCAGACGGCGCAGCAGGGCCGGCGACAGGCTGACGGCCAGATAGGGCAGGGCCAGTCCCAGCCCCAGCATCAGAAACACCGCCAGCGCCATGGGTGCGGGCATCAGCAGGGCGACGCCCAGCGCCACCGCCATGAAGGGGGCGGTGCAGGGCGCGGCCACGACCACGGCCAGAACGCCGGTGAAGAAAGCCCCCAGACCGCCCGGCAGGCGCGAGAGCGGCCCGTTGCCGGCGAGGTCCTGCGCCCCGGCACCCATGTGGAAGACCCCCGACAGGTTCAGTCCGACCGCAAGCATCAGAAGGGCCAGGCCTGCGATGACGGCCGGTGACTGGAGCTGGAAGCCCCAGCCGATCGCCTGGCCTCCGGCGCGCAGGGCCAGCAGCAGTCCGGCCAGGGCGAGGAAGGTGACGAGCACACCGGCGAGAAAGGCGAAGCCGTCGCGGCGCGCTTCGGCGGGATCGTGCGCCGATCCCGCGAGTGCCGCCGCCTTCATGGCCAGAACCGGGAAGACGCACGGCATGAGGTTGAGGATCAAACCGCCAAGAAAGGCGAACAGCATGGCCCGGGCAAAGGCCGGCCACGCCGTCTGTCCGTCGGATGCGGGGCCGTCCCATGGACGCAGGGTGCCGCCCCCGGATGCGCCCTCGACCCCCGCCGCGCCGGGAGTGGCCTCGATCTCCCACGCCCCGTCCTCTGTGACCAGAACGCCCGCGACGGGTCCCGTCAGTCCGCCGGTCGCCAGCTGGCCGCCTGCCTCAAGGGTCAGGGTCAGGCCGTCGGGGCCGCGCTCGCCGGGCTGGGCGGCGGCATGGCGGATGATGCCGGGTTCGAAGGGGAAGAAGGTGGCCCGGTCCGGCGCGGCCCCGGCCAGGGGCCCGCCCGCAGCCGACAGGCGGAGCACACCGCCCGCCAGCGAAACGCGCGCGGTGATGCCCGCCGGGCGGGGCGCCGTCTCGACGATGCGCTGGATGGCGGCCCCGTGGCGGGGCGCGAGCGGGGCCGCGCCCTCGCGGACCGGCAGGTCCAGCCGGAGCGTCAGCTCGTCCGGCACGCACATCTCGTCGCTGCAGACCAGAAACAGGGCCCGCACCGTCAGGGGCAGGGTCGTGCCCGGGCGCGCATCCGCCGGGATGTCCACCGGCACCGGCAGCAGGACGTCGCCGGAATAGCCGTAGTTCACCAGCGACTGCAGCCTCTGGCGTTCCGGGACGGGCCACACGATCTCGCCCGCGGTCACGCCGTCCGGCAGGGTCCAGGTGAGGGTGGTGGCCCCGCCGGAGTCGCCGGGGTTGCGCCAGTAGGTGTGCCAGCCGGGCTGGATGGCCTGACGGATCGCCACGACCGCCGTCGAGCCCGGGGCCGCCCAGTCGCTCATGGCGACCAGTTCGGCCTCGATCCGTTCGGTGCGCTGGATGACGCTGTCGACGGGGGGCGTGCGGCTGATCCCGGGGATCGCGGCCTGGGCGGACGCGGCGAAGAGCAGCAGCCCGGCGAGAAGAGAGACGAAGCGGAACATCGGGGCTCGCGGTGATCGGACACCCCCTTCTAGCGATCCCCGGCGCGGGCCGCCACGGTTGTGGCGGTCGCGCCGCTGCGTGCGTCCGGTCTAGGTGGCCGCTGTCAGCACGGCCACAATGCGATCGATCGGCCCCTGGGCCCCGCCCGCCACCATCTGCAGCAGCACGATGATCACAGCCGTCGTCAGGGCCGCGATCAAACCGTATTCGATCGCGGTCGCTCCGCCATCATCCGCGAGAAATTTCTGGATCAGCGTCGTCATGGGACCTTTCCGGTTCACCCTCAGAGGAGATCACGCAACCACGCCACCAGCGGCGCGTCGGCGGGCGGCATGGGGTACTCCGAAAGCCGGTCCGGCTTCACCCACGCCAGGGCGGCGTGTTCACGCCTGACGACGACGCCCGACCAGCGTCGACACAGGTACAATGGCATCAACAGGTGAAACGAATCATAAGCGTGGCTCGCAAAAACAAACGGGGCCAGGCAGGCCTGTTCCACGCCGATACCAAGCTCCTCCCCCAGTTCGCGGATCAGGGCGGCCTCGGGCCGTTCGCCAGGCTCGACCTTGCCGCCGGGGAACTCCCACAGGCCGGCGAGGGCCTTGCCCTCCGGGCGCTGGCCGATCAGGATCCGGCCGTCGACATCCACGAGGGCGACGGCGACCACAAGGACGGTGGGCAGGGTGATCTCGCTCATGACCGCCCTTAGCGGTTCCTGTAACGGCTCTGCAATCATTGGTCGCGCAGTGTGGCGCCGGTGTCCTTGCGGACCATGGCCGCAGTCGGGCAAGACGTTTTGCTTTCGTTCCGCCGGCGTCCGGTGGCTGCCCCGTTGCACGAGACCGCGCGATCCCCATGGCTCCCTCGTCCCTGTCAGACGCGCTTTCGAGCCCGGAGGTCCAGGCCTTCGCCACCGGCTTTCCGGTTCTCGTCCTGCATCTTGTCGTGACGTTCGGCCTGCTCGGGGCCGGGGCGGTGGTCTACGGCCTGCTGACGCCGTGGAAGGAAATCACCCTGATCCGCCAGGGCAATTCCGCGGCCGCTGTCGCCTTCGGCGGCGTGCTGGTGGGGCTGGCCATTCCGCTGGCCGTCTCGATGTCGGTCTCGACCTCCGTGCGCGACATCCTGCTCTGGGGCGTCGCGACCCTGGTGCTGCAGTTGCTGGCCTTCCGCATTGTCGATCTGGTCCTGACCGGCCTGCCCCAGCGCATCCAGGAGGGAGAGGTGTCGGCCGCCGTCCTGCTGGTTTCGGCCAAGCTGGCGACCGCGCTCATCCTCGCCGCGGCCCTGACCGGCTGAGCCGGGCGCGCCCATGGCCTTCCCCCGCCCGCCGGACTGGCTGATCTATTCCGGCATCGTGCTCGCCCTGGTCGTCGGGTCGCTGGGCCGCCGCGAGAATGCTGACGCCCCGCCCGCGCCGCCGCCGCCGGACGCGATCGAGGGGGCGCTTCTGGGGCCGATCACGCCCTTCGATCCGTCGGTCACGGTGACCACCCCCGACATCCCGTTCCAGCCCGCCGCCGGCACCGCCTTCTCGATCGCCGGCCAGGGACGCTGGCTGACCGCCCGGCACGTGGTGGACGGCTGTCGCCGGCCGGCGCTGGTGATCGGGGGCGGTCGGGCGGTGGCGGCGGACGTGCGCCTGTCGCCGCGCGCCGACATCGCCCTGCTGATCACGGCGGGCGGCCCGCCGGCCCTGCCGGTGACGACCGTCACCCCCCTGAGGCTGGGGCAACGCGCCTTTCATCCGGGTTTTCCGCAGGGCCGGCCGGGTGAGGTGACCTCTCTGCTGCTGGGGCGCGAGACGCTCAAGGTGCGGGGGCGGGGGGCGCGGGACGAACCCGTGCTCGCCTGGGCCGAGGTGGGGCGGACCCGCGGACTTGAGGGCACGCTGGCCGGACTGTCGGGCGCGCCCGCTCTGGACCGGCGCGGGCGGGTGGTCGCCCTGACCATCGCCGAGGCCCCGCGCCGGGGACGGCTGTACACGACCGCGCCCGACACACTGGGGCCCGCGATCCGCGGCGAACAGCCCGCCGACGAGCCGCTGCGCGGCGAACCGGTGACGATCGACAACTACGGCCGCGTCGCCGACGACCTGCGGCGCGATCTGCGCGTCGCCCAGGTCGTCTGCCTGAGCGCCTGACCGCCGCGCATGAGCCTGCCCGTCGATCCTGAACTGTATCTGGTCTTCCTCGGGGTCATGGCCGTCCTGGCGATCACGCCGGGGCCGGCCAACCTGTTCGCAGTGGCGACGGGGATCGCGCGCGGACGGCGGGCGGTGATGCTGGCCGTGCTCGGCATGAACCTCGCCACCCTGGTCTGGTTCGGGGCCGCCGCCCTGGGGCTCGGGGCCCTGGTCGCGGCCTTTCCCGAGGCCTTCCGCTGGATGGCGGTGGCCGGCGCGCTTTATGTGGCGTGGCTGGGCGTCTCGGCCCTGCGGACAGCGCTGTGGCCGGTTCCGCCCCGCGAGGCGATGGCCGCGGCTCCGGTGCGGGCCCGGCGACCGGCTTTTGTCGACGGCTTTCTGGTCCAGATCGCCAACCCGAAGGCGGTGCTGTTCTTTACCGCAGTGCTGCCGCCCTTCCTTGATCCGGCGCGGCCCGCGGCCCCCCAGCTGGCGCTGTTCGCCGCGGCCGCCGTCGGCATGGACGCGATTACCATGAGCGCCTACGGTCTGGGCGGGGCGGCGCTCGCCCGGGGCATGGGCGAGCCCCGGTTCCAGCGGGCGTTCGGCCTTGCCGTCGGCGGTCTTCTGATCACCGCCGCCATCCTGATTGTCTCGCGATTATAAGCCCTTGCGACATTTCGGAACGTCGGCGTTCATGCCCCGTTCAGCTACCCTCAGTCACCGTCTGCCCTCCTTCCGGAGTCACCCATGAAAACCCCTCGCCATACCCTTCTGGCGGTCGCCGCAGCCGCGTTGACCCTGTCGGCCTGCGCCACCTCCACCCCCTATGCCCCTGCGGGGTTCAACGGCCAGCGCGGCGGCTATGCCGAGCAGAGGCTCGAGAGCAACCGCTACAATGTCAGTTTTGCCGGCAATTCCGTGACCTCGCGCGAGCAGGTTGAGATGTCGCTGCTGCTGCGCGCCGCCGAGCTGACGACCGAGAACGGCTATGACTGGTTCTCGACCGTCAACCGCGCCACTGACCGTGACGTTCGCTACCAGACGCTGGCGGATCCGTTCTACAGCCGGTACGGCCCCTACTGGGGTCCGTCGTGGCGCTACTACGGACGGGGCCGCTGGAGCGCGTGGAACGATCCCTTCTGGGGCCGTCGCGACTTCGATGTCCGTCAGATCGATCGCTATGAGGCCACCGCGGAAATCGTGATGGGGCGCGGGCCCAAGCCCGCGGGCGACGTCAACGCCTTCGACGCCCGGGAGGTCATCTCCAACCTCGCCGGGCGGGTCACCCGGCCGATGTAGGCCCCTCAGCGGGCGGGGCCTCCCCGGCTTCGCCCGCAACGGGTCCTGGTGCCGTCCGGCCCCCGGCCGGCGACACATAGTCCGCCATGGCGTCGAACTCGGTCAGGAAGACACCGCGCAGGTCGTCCGTCTCCATGATGATCTCGTGTTTGGCACCCGCGACCTCGACATAGCGCCCGCGGCCCAGTCGTTTGGCGGCCCAGCGGTTGGTCTGTTTCCAGACCCGGTCATCCTCGCCGCCCTGGACGATCGTGCAGGGGATGGTGACCGATTTCAGGGCCTTGGGTTTGAGAGACCGCTCGCCCGCGTCGATGCCGAACGCCAGCCATCCCCAGGTCGGCCCCCCGACCGCCAGATGGGGGCAGGCGTAGAGCTGCTGGCGCCACAACTCGTAACGCCCTTCATCGGAGGTCAGGGCGTCCTTCTCAAAGGTATGGTCGAAGGGATCATCGGCGTCGTCGAGAACGAAATCGCCGGCCTTGCCGTGGCGCACGTTCCAGCGCACGGCCAGTTTCACCGACCACATCGAGCGTTTCCCGGTCTTGATCCGCAGCATAGGGCTGGACAGGATCGCCCCGGCGAAGCGGTTCTCGCCGGCCTCAAGGGTCAACAGGTTCAGCACTCCGCCCATGGAGTGACCGACCATCAGCCACGGGCGCGGCGCGCGGGTCTCGAAAGCGTCCAGCAGGCGGCCATAGTCGTCGAGAAACTCCTCGACCGCCCGCGCATGGCCCTTCAGCCGATCCGGCAGAAGACGCGCTGAAAGACCCTGACCGCGCCAGTCATGGGCCAGCACGCACCAGCCGCGGGCCAGCAGATTGCCGATCAGTTCGAAATATTTCTCGATCGGTTCGGTCCGTCCAGGACTCAGGACCACCGTACCGCGGGGTTGGGCGGCGACCAGGGTCGAGGGGGTCCAGAAGGCGGCGCGAAGGCGCAGCCCGCCAGCGCCACGGAACCACTCCCCCTCTCCGCCCGGGGGGGAGGCGGCTCCGGGCACGCCCATGAGCGGGGCGTTGGCGGCAAAGGCGGCGGCGCGGTTCACTCGGGCTTCCTGAACTTCAAGGTCATGCGGTCGCTCTCGCCGATTGCGCGGTAGGGAGCGGAATCGAACGTCGGATCGGGCGGCGATCCCTGCGGCGCTGTCAGCAGACGCGGCGGCAGGGTCTCGACCCCGAAGGGATGGTCCTTGGTGTCATCCGGATTGGCGTTGATCTCGGAGGCGGCGACGAAGATGAAGCCGGCCTCGGCCGCCAGCTGGCGGACGAAGGCTTCCTGGACGTAGCCGTTCGCCGCCGCCGGGTCCTGGTTCTGGTCCGGGGCCAGCCGATGCTGTTCAATCCCGAGGATCCCGCCGGGCTTGAGCGCGGCCCAGGCGTCGGCGAAGGCCTTTTCCACGATGCCCGCAGCCATCCAGGGATGGATGTTGCGCATGAACAGCACCATGTCGGCCGTGCCCGCGGGGGCGACCGGTCCCGTGGTCGGGCCGAACTGGCTGAAGTTTATCTCGCCGTAGAGACGCCGGTCGGCAGCGAATCGACGCTCGAAATTGGCGTTCAGCGCCGCCTGGGCTGGATCGGCACCCGGGCCGGCGGCAAAGCCGGCGGCGTAGTAGGTGCCCTCGCCCCTGTTGAGGTAGGGGGCAAGGATCTCGGTGTACCATCCGCTTCCCGGCCAGAACTCCACGACGGTCATATCGGGCTGGAGACCGAAGAACCTCAACGTCTCCAGCGGATGGCGAAAGGCGTCGCGGGGCTGGTCGACGGCCCGCCACGGCCCCTGGATCGCCCACTCCAGCGACCCTTCAGGCGGTCCGGTCGGCGCGGCGGGTGTCTCGGCTTCAGGCTCTTCCCGGCCACAACCGGCCAGGGCCGCGATCATGATCAGACCCGCGCGGGTGAGCAGGGCGCGTCGCGAAGGCGGTCGCCACCCGGTCGGGGCCTGATCGTGCATCAAATTTCCCCGTCCTGCCGCCCTCTCGACAGAGTGGCCGTTGTCGAGAGGGCGGGGATAGAGGCGTTCGCAGGGGGCGTCAAAGCTTCGGATGCTCAGGCGGGTTTGCGGAACCGCAGGGTCATCCGGTCGCTCTCGCCGATGGCGTCGTAGGCGGCGCGTTCGGCCTCGGTCAGGGGGGTGGCCCGGTCACCGGCCATGCCCTGGCGGGGCGCGCTGGTCCGGACCGGCGGCAAGGTCCAGACCCCGAACGGATGATCGCGATCGTCCTTCGGATTGGCGTTGAGTTCGCTGCGCGCGTCCAGGACGAACCCGGCCGCCTCGGCCGCCTTGATGACATGGCTCTCGGACACATAGCCTGTCGGGGCGGTCTGGTCGGGGTTGAGCCCTTCCGGCGCGCGATGCTGTTCCACGGCGAGGATCCCGCCCGGCTTCAGCGCCTTGAAGAAGGCCTCAAGGAAAGCGTCGGTGCGGCCCGCGCGGTGCCAGTTGTGGAAGGCGCGCGCGACCAGAACCATGTCGGCGGTCCCGTCCTCGACAACCATGCTTTCGGCCGGGTTGTTGACCGGCACATAGCGGCCGCCGGTCGCGGCGGCATAGGGCTCAAGGATCGCGGTCCACCAGCCGCCGCGGCCCGGCGCGATCTCGACGACCGTCGCGCCGGGCGTCAGTCCCCAGAAGGTCAGGCTCTCGAAGGGCCGGCGGTAGACATCCCGCGCGACGTCGGCGGCCGGCCGGGCGTCCGAGGCGATGGCGGCCTGCAGGGCGGCGTCCTCCTGCAGCACCGGGGGCGTCATCGCCACCCGGCGGGCGACCTGCTGGGCCTGGCCTTCGTTCAGGGCCGGCCCTGTGTGGCCAAAGGCAGCGGTCGCCGAGGTCAGGGCAAGGGCAGTGGCTATGGCGAGACTGGACGCGCGCATGATCAGCTCCGGGACAGGGAAAAAAGGTAGCCGGCACCTTAAGGAGACGCTCCGCCGGGGCAAGTGAAGATCCCGCAATGGGGGGGACTTGACGCCGCAACCGCCGGACCCAAAATCTTTCGGCGAGGGTGCCGGTTCCGGGCCCTCACAGCCCAGGCGGAGCCTCCCGGGGACCGGTTGGGCTGAATCCCATGGCCGCCCCGGGCCAAAACGCGGGGCGGTTCAATCTTGCTGATGATCAGGAGATCGACATGCGTACCATCGACTTCACCCCCCTGTACCGTTCCGCCGTGGGCTTCGACCGTCTCGCCGGACTGCTGGAGAGCGCCTCGCGCGCCAGCCAGGAGACCGGCTGGCCGCCGTACAATATCGAGACCACCGGCGAGAACACCTACCGGATCGAGATCGCCGTGGCCGGCTTCCGGCCCGACGAACTGACCCTCGAGGTCAAGGAGAACCTGCTCACCGTCACCGGTCGCAAGACCGCGAATGACGATGGCGGTTCAAACCGGACCTATCTCCACCGAGGCCTTGCCGAGCGCGATTTCGAGCGCCGCTTCCAGCTGGCCGACTATGTGGTGGTGACCGAGGCCGGCCTCGACAACGGGCTTCTGGCCATCACCCTGAAGCGCGAACTGCCCGAGGCGCTCAAGCCGCGCCGGATCGAGATCACAACCGGTGCTGCCCCGACCCTCATCGAGGGCAAGGCCGCCTGATCGTTCGGGCAAAGTCTGGAAACGGAAGGGCGGCGCGTGCGCCGCCCTTTTTGTCAGGCGGCAACCCGGGCGGTGACCAGCCCTGTGACCCGGTCGAGGTCCGTGCCGTCGAGGTTGGCCCCGGCCAGACACGCGCCCGTCACATCGGCCCCGCACAGATCGGTGCCCACGAGGGTGGCGCCCGACAGATCAGTCTTCTGCAACAGCGCGTAGCGCAGCTGCGCGCCGGTCAGGTTGGCGGGTGCCGAACGGCCGGGTCCAAGAGGCAGAGGGCTGAGGTCCGCCCCCGACAGATCGGCCTTGATCAGGAGGGACCCCGACAGCCGGGCACCCCGCAGGTCCGCACGGGTCAGCTGCGCGCCGCGGAGATCTGCCCCCTCGAAATTGGCGCCCTGGAGCGCGAGACCACGCAGGTCCAGGCCCGCAAGACAGGCCCCTTTCGCGCTCAGCCCCGAGAGCTTGAGCCCCTTGAGCCGGTCTCCCAGCGGCCGCAGATCCTCGCCGTCAAGAACCGCCGGCCCGCCGAGGACGCCGCCGCTTTCGATCCAGGCATTGGCATCCAGCACGCTCTGGTAGAGGTCCTCCGCCCGGGCGATGGTTGCCGCATCGGGGTCGTGCAGGGATCCGGTGGTGTCGGTCCGGTCGAGCCGGGCGCGGTCCATGTCGACCCCGGTCAGAATGGCCCCGCACAGCCGGGCACCGGCGAGGTTGGCTCCGCCGACGTCGGCGCCTTCCAGCAAGGCCCCGGACAGGTCCGCGTCCTTGAGATTGGCCCCGGTCAGCCGCGCGCCGCGCATGGAACAGTCGGTGAAGTCGGCCTTGCAGGCGCTGACACCGTCGAAGCGGGACCCGTCGAGGGTTGCGCCGGCGAACCGCGCGCCGTCGGCGAAACCCGGGCGGGTTTCATGCCGGGCCGAGGCGAGGCCCCGCGTTTCGTGGGGTACGGCGATCACGCCCTCGCGGAAATCGGCCTCGGTCAGATCAGCGTCCGACAGATCGGCCCCCTGCAGGCAGGTGCCGCGAATGTCGGCGCGACGCAGGCAGGCCCGGGTCAGATCGGCCCCGCGCAGGTCGCAGCCGAACAACAGGGCGCGCTCCAGCCTGGCACCGGCCATATTGCAGTTCTCGAGCACCGATCCGGAGAAGTCGGCGTCGTCGAGGATGCGCATGGCCATGCTGATGCCGCTCAGGTCGACGAATTTCAGGGACAGTCTGCGTCCCCCCGCCCGGCCCGAAACCAGCCGCTCGTGAGAGGCGACCAGCATGTCGAAATCTCCCTGGCCCAGCCGGCGCCGGTGGATGGTCATGAGGCCTCCCGCTCGGGTTCGAGGCCACGGGCCCCGGTCAGGTTGGCGCCCTCGAAATCCGTGTGGCGGGTCTGGGTCCCGTGCAGGCTGGCGCGGGTGAGGTCCGCATCCACCAGCACCGCATGGCGCAGGTCGGCACCGCCGAGGTCGACCGATCTCAGGACCGCACCGGTCAGATCCGCCGGAAGCAGACGTTCGGGTCCGATCATCAGGGGACCCAGCTGGACGTCGCGCATGTCCGCCCCGTTCAGGCGCGCGCCCGTCAGCCGGACGCCGCGCAGGTCGGCCCGCCTCAGGTTGGTCGAGCGCAGGTCCGCCCCCTCCAGCCGCGCGCCCTGCAGCTGCACCCCTTCCATGTCCAGGCCGTAGAAGACCGCGCCGCGCGCCGACAGGGCGGTCAGGTTGAGCCCGGTGATACTGTTCAGGCCACGGAGATCGACATTGTCGAACACCGACGGCTGGCCCTCGGCCCCGCCGCTCTCGCACCAGACCGCGTGTTCGTGCAGCATCTCGGCGGCCGGAAGCGTATCGACCGGGGCACCGGTCGACCGGCGGTCGGTCAGGGCCCCTTCCAGTTTCGCACCGTCGGTGCGCCACAGCGACGAGGTCACGCCGACCAGAACCGCGTCCCGCAGATCCGCGCCGGACAGGTCGGCTCCGGACAGGTCGGCTCCCGCGAGGTCAGCTCCGCGAAAATTGGCCTGTTTCAGGTTGGCCCGGACCAGTTTGCAGTCCTTCATGATGGCGTCGGAGAAGTCGGCGGACTGGGCCGAGACCCCGGACAGGCGCGACCGCTGCAGATTGGCCCCGACCAGACTGGCACCCTGGGCCTGCGTCAGCTGGCGGCCCTTGGCCTCGATTACGCGGAAGCCCACCTTGCGGTCGGCTGACGCGATGGTGCCCTCGCGCAGGTCGGCCTCGAACAGATCGGCCCCCGACAGGTCGGCCCCACGCAGGCAGGCCCCCCGCAGGTCGGCGCGGCGCAGGGAGGCTTCCACGAGGATGGCGTCCTGCATGTCCGTGCCGAAGAAGGATCCGTTGTCCAGTTTCGCACCGCTGAGGTCGCAGCCGATCATTCGGGCGGCGGAGAAGTCCGCATCGGCGAGGTTGCGACCCTTCAGGATCAGGCCGGACAGGTCCATCCAGGCGAACACCGCCCGGGCCCCGCCGGGGCGGGCCTGCCACAGGCGGTCGTGACGCGCGCAGATGGCGTCGACCTCCTGCTGACTGATGCGGCGCCGGGCGACGCCTTCCCGAACCTCTGACATGGTGCCATTCTGGGACAGGCGGGCTTAAGGGAGGGTTTCGAAAATCCGGCTTTCCCCCGTGTCCCGGACGCGCATGCGGGGCTCAGGCCGTCAGCAGGCCTTGCTCGGAGAGGGCGTCGGCCAGCTCGCCCGGGGCGGTCCATAGCCGGGTATAGCCCGCCTCTCCCAGCCGCTTCAGCTCGGTCACCAGATCGGCCCGGGCCGAGGCGGCGAAGCGGGCGTCGAACCCGGCCCCGTCCTGGCTCACCCGGACCATCGGCCGGCCGGTTTCCAGCCGGTGCAGGAAGCCCTCGCACAGGACCGCCGCCTCGGCCTTCATCAGGCCGGTCTCGACCTGCAGCCCGGCCTCGCGCAGCCGCTCGGTGCCGCGACCCGAGGCGAAGGGGGAGGGGTCAAGGGCGGCGACCACGACCCGGGCGATCCCCGCCTCGACCAGCACATGGGCGCAGGACGCCCGCCCCGAGGACCGGGCTCCGCAGGGCTCCAGCGTCACATAGGCGGTCGCACCGGCCAGATCGGTCTGCGCCGCCGGTACGGCCTGTTCCTCGGCATGGGGGCGTCCGCCCGGGGCCGTGGCCGCCTCGGACAGGACCACGCCGTCGCGCACGATCACGCAGCCGACTGCGGGGTTGGGCCAGGTCTCGCCCATCCGCGCCAGGGCCAGATCGATGGCGCGGCGCATGAAGGCGGCGTCGTCGCTCACGCGGCCACCGGCAGCGGGCGGGCGCGGCCGGCGTCCAGATAGCGGGCGGCGACGGGTTTCAGGCCGGCGTCAAGATCGATCTCCAGCGGATTGCCCGTCGGGATCTCCACGCCGACGATCCGGTCGTCGGGCACGGAGAACAGATGTTTGACGATGGCCCGCAGGGAGTTGCCGTGCGCCGCGACCAGCACGTCCTCGCCGGCCTGGAGACGGGGCGCGATGGTCGCGTTCCAGTAGGGCAGGACGCGCTCCAGCGTGGTCTTCAGGCTTTCGGTGTCGGGGATGGGCTGGTCGGCGTAGCGGGGATCGGCCGAGAAGTCCCACTCACTGCCGGGCACCATCGGCGGCGGCGGAATGTCGTAGCTGCGGCGCCAGACCTTCACCTGGTCCTCGCCGTGCTTCAGGGCCGTCTCGGCCTTGTTGAGCCCGGTCAGCCCGCCGTAGTGCCGCTCGTTCAGACGCCAGTCCTCGACCACCGGCACGTCGGTCAGGCCCGCGGCCTGCAGGGCCAGGGCGGCGGTGCGGCGGGCCCGGGTCAGCACCGAGGTGAACAGGACGTCCGGCCGGAAGCCGGCCGCTGCAATCAGTTCGCCGCTGCGCCGGGCCTCGGTCTCGCCCTCGGCGGTCAGATCCACATCGACCCAGCCGGTGAAGCGGTTCTCGAGGTTCCACTGGCTCTGGCCGTGGCGCAGCAGGATCAGGCGGGGCATGGGACAAAGCTCTCCGGATACGGCCCTCCGGGGTAGGGCGGGGCCCGGCGGGGGTCAAGCGGCAGGGTCTGGCCCACACGCGGCCGCCCGGATCAGGTCGACGGCGAGGCCCTCGCCCTGCCAGACCTCGCCGAAGACGGTGACGCCGTCGCTGGCCTGGACCACGAGGGCCAGGCCGAGATCGGGCAGCAGGAAATTGCGGACCTGCACCCCCCCGATCTCGCCATAGCGTTCGACCAGCCGCGTCTGGCCGATACAGCCGCCCAGATCGGGGGCCCAGGACCAGACGCCCAGGGCCGCGAAGCCGGACGCCGGATCGCCCTTCCACATCTCGGCCCTGGAGGCGGAGGAGATCAGGGCTCCTTCCATCAGCGCAGCATTGATCTTCAGCAGATCCAGGGTGGTCCCGTAGAGACCGCCGCCCGGCCCCCATGCCGCGGGGTCGATCGCGGGCTCGGGCGCGCCGTTCAGCGGGGCTTCCGAACGCGGACCGGCGGGCACCCCGATGGCTGAAAGGCCCAGCGGCTGAACCAGCCGCGTCCGGATCAGCTCGCCATAGGTCTGGCCGCTGACGGCTTCCAGCACGGCCCCGAGCACGAGAAAGTCGCAGTTGTTGTACGCGAAGCCGGCCCCGGGCTCTGCCAGCGGCGGGCCCTCGCAGACGGCGCGCCAGTCGCCCGCCCTCTGGTAGAAATCGGGCATGCCATCACCCCCGGCATCGGCCGTGGTGTCCGGATTGGCGAGGCCCGAGGTGTGGGTCAGAAGCTGGCGGATCGTGATCCGGTCGGCGTTGACGGCAAAATCGGGCAGGTAGGCGGCGACCGGCGTATCCAGCGACAGCCGGCCCTCATCGACCTGCTGCAGGACCAGGATGACGGTGATCATCTTGGAAACGGACGCCCAGCGCCATGGACCCTCGGCCCGATCGTCCCCGATCGCGCCGACCGCGAACTGCCCGGACCGGGAGACACCGAATACGCCCGTGTAGCCCGGCGCGGCCGTCAGTCTGGCCTGCACCGCATCGCGTCCGCTGTCCGCGGTCTGGGCCGTCGCAGGCGGGCCGCCCAGCGCCAGGGCAAAGGCCAGAACTGTCCATCCCAGGGCCTTCACCCCCATTTTCCCGCTCCGTCCGTTTCCCGGATGCAGCCTTAGCATTCGCCGGACGTTGTTGTCCGCCCCCGGGCCTGCGGCTATACCGCCGCGCGTCAGGACCTGTGCCACCAAGGAAATTCCCATGCAGAAGCCCCGCCAGGATCTGGTCCCGAACACCTTCGACTTCGAGACCATCGCGCTGGTGAAGCCGACCGGGTTCCGCGAATATGACGCGCGCTGGATCCTCGAGAAGGAGATCAATCTGCTGGGCATCCAGGCGCTGGGTCTGGCGCTGGCCACCTATGTCCACGAGACCGGCGTGCAGCCGCGGATCGTCGTCGGCCACGATTTCCGCTCCTATTCCCTGACAGTGAAACAGGCCCTCATCCTCGGGCTGCTGGAAGGCGGGATGGAGGTGCTCGATATCGGTCTGGCCCTGTCGCCCATGGCCTATTTCGGCCAGTTCGCCCTGGAGGCACCCTGCGTGGCCATGGTCACGGCCAGTCATAACGAGAACGGCTGGACCGGGGTCAAGATGGGCACCAATCCGCCCGTCACCTTCGGCCCTGACGAGATCGGGCGGCTGAAGGCGATCGTGCTGGAAGGCACCGGCGTGGCCCGGCCGGGCGGCCGGCTGGAGCGGGTCGAGAATTTCCGCGAACGCTACTGGGACGAGGTCGTCGGCGAGATCCGGCTGTCGCGTCCGCTGAAGGTCGTCTGCGCCACGGGCAACGGTACGGCCGGGGCCTTCGCGCCCGAGGCCCTGCGCCGCATGGGGGCCGAGGTCATCGAGATGGATGTCGAGCTCGACTGGACCTTTCCCAAATACAATCCCAATCCCGAAGACCACGCCATGCTGATGCAGATGGCCCAGCGGGTGCGTGAGACCGGGGCCGATCTGGCCCTCGGCTTCGACGGCGACGGCGACCGCTGCGGCGTGGTCGACGAGACCGGCGAGGAAATCTTCGCCGACAAGATCGGCCTGCTGCTGGCGCGCGACCTGTCGGCCCTGCACGCCAACGCCACCTTTGTCGTCGATGTGAAATCGACCGGCCTGTACAAGACCGATGAGGTGCTGAAGGCCAATGGCGCGACCACGGTCTACTGGAAGACCGGCCACAGCTATATCAAGCGCAAGACCGCCGAACTGGGGGCCCTGGCCGGGTTCGAGAAATCCGGCCATTTCTTCCTCGCCAGCCCCATCGGCCGCGGCTACGACGACGGTATCGTCGCGGCCGGGGCCGTGCTGCAGATGCTGGACCGCAACCCCGGCAAGACCCTGTCGCAGTTGAAGGCCTCCCTGCCCGACGCCTGGACCAGCCTGACCATGTCGCCGCACTGCGACGACGAGATCAAATACGATGTGCTGGCCAGACTGGTGGCGGAGTATGAGGCGCTGGGTGCGGAGGGCGGCTCCATCCTCGGCCGCAGGATCGTCGAGGTCATCACCGTCAACGGGGCCCGCGTGCATCTGGAAGACGGGTCCTGGGTGCTGGTCCGGGCCTCCTCGAACAAGCCGGAACTGGTCGTGGTGGTGGAATCGATGCGCTCGGCCGACGACATGCGCGACCTGTTCCATAAGGAGGTGAAGCCGCGCCTCGCCCGCCATCCCGAGATCGGGGCCTATAATCAGGAGATCTGACGCCCTCGCCGTTTGACCCCGTTCCGTCGCCGGTTCATCAAGCGCGGCGACGGCGGGGACCAGCAGGGTGGCATCACAGATCGACGGCGTGGCCATTGTCGGCGGAGGATTCTCCGGGGCCATGCTGGCGGCGCGCCTCGCCGAGGTCGGCCTGGCCTCGACGGTCATCAACCGCACCCCAGAGTTCGGCCTCGGCGTGGCCTATGCCACGCCGTTTGATGGCCATCTGCTGAACGTCCGCTCCGGTCGGATGAGCGCGCGGGATGGCCAGCCCGACGACTTCGTCCGCTGGCTGTCGGTCCATTACCCGGACTGCGCCGATCCCGACGGTTTCGCTCCGCGCCGGCTGTTCGGCCTGTATGTCCAGGCCCGGCTGGAGGCGGTCGAGGCTGCGCGGCCTGGCCTGATCCGGCGGGTGACCGGGGAGGTCGCCGTGATCGAAACGGACGGGGTGGGTCTGGTGGACGGGACCCGTATCACGGCCCGTGCGGTGGTTCTGGCCACCGGCAACCCGGCCCCGCGCACGGCCGGCGACGGAGGGTCGGTGCGCATCCTCCCCGATCCCTGGGCGCCGGGGGCGCTGGATGTGATCGGGCCGGCGGACGACGTCCTGATCGTCGGCACGGGTCTGACCATGGTCGACATGGTGCTGATGCTGGAAGGGCGCGGCTGGACCGGCCGGGTGACGGCCCTGTCACGGCGCGGCCTGCTGCCCCGCGCCCATGGCGACCGGCCGGACCTGCCGCTGGCCCCGACGGAAACCCTGACCGCCGCGCCCCTGTCGCGGCGCCTGGGCGAGGCCCGGCGACTGGCGGCCAACCGGGGCTGGCGCGAGCTCATGGAGGGGCTGCGCCCGGTCACGGCGGCCTTGTGGGCCGAGGCGGACACGGCGACGCGGAGCCGGATCGTGCGGCACCTCAGGCCCTGGTGGGACGTGCACCGCCACCGGCTGGCACCCCGGGTCGCCGCGGTCCTCGACCGTCTGCTGGCCGAGGGGCGTCTGACGGTCGCGACCGGGCGGGTCCGGGCTATCTCGGCCGACGCAACGGGCGTGCGTCTGGACTGGCGACCCCGGACGGGCGGGGCGGCCCCGCCCCTCACCGCGCCCTGGCTGATCGATTGCACCGGCCCGGGCCACGCGCCGGAGGCGGACCCGCTGACCGGCCCCTTGTTGAAGAGCGGTCGCGCCAGTCTGGATCCGCTGCGGCTGGGTCTCGATCTCGACCCGGCTGGCCGGGTGCTGGACGCCGCCGGCCGGCCGGATCCGGCGCTGTTCGTCCTGGGCCCCCCCGCCCGGGCCGCCTTCTGGGAAACGATCGCCGTGCCCGATATCAGGAAGCGGATCGAGGATGTGGCGACCGCCCTGTCAGCCTAGCCCGCGGCCTTCACCGCCGCCGAGACGTCCGCCACGACGCGTTTGACCAGGCCCCCGTCGTCGCCCTCGGCCATGACCCGGATCAGCTTTTCCGTGCCCGACGGGCGCACCAGCAGACGACCGGAGCCGTTCAGCGCCGCCTCGCCCTCGGCGATGGCGGCCTTGACCGCCGCATTCTCCAGCGGCCGGCCGCCGGTGAATCGCACATTCTGCAGCAGCTGGGGCACCGGTTCGAACTGGCGGGCCAGTTCGCTCATCGGCTTGCCGCTCTCGACCATCACCGCCAGCACCTGAAGGGCCGCCATCAGGCCGTCGCCGGTGGTGGCGTGGTCATGCAGGATCAGGTGACCCGACTGCTCGCCGCCAAGATTGAACCCGCCCTCGCGCATCCGCTCCATGACGTAGCGGTCGCCGACCTTCGTGCGCTCCAGCGTCAGTCCGTCGGACCTCAGGGCGCGTTCCAGACCGAGGTTGGACATGACCGTGGCCACCAGGCCGCCGCCCTTCAGCAGGCCGCGCCGGGCCCAGTCGCGGCCGATCAGGGCCATGATCTGGTCGCCGTCGACCACCTTGCCCTGCTCGTCGCAGATGATCAGCCGGTCGGCGTCACCGTCCAGCGCGATGCCGATGTCGGCGCGGTACTGTTTGACTGCGGCCGCCAGGGTGGCCGGATGGGTGGAGCCGCAGTCGGCGTTGATGTTGGTCCCGTTGGGCGACACGCCCACGGCGCAGACCTCGGCCCCCAGCTCGAACAGGGTGGTAGGGGCGACGCGGTAGCCGGCCCCGTTGGCGCAGTCCACGGCGATGCGCAGGCCGGCGAGGCTGAGGTGGCGGGGGAAGGCCGCCTTGGCGATCTCGATATAGCGCGGCGGGGCGTCGTCGATGCGCTTCACCCGGCCCAGCCGGTTCGACGGGGCCAGACCCTCGTCCAGCCCGGCGTCCATCATCGCCTCGATCTCCAGCTCGATGGTGTCGGACAGTTTATAGCCGTCGGGCCCGAACAGCTTGATGCCATTGTCGGCATAGTCGTTGTGCGAGGCCGAGATCATGACCCCCAGATCGGCGCGCATGGAGCGGGTCATCATGGCCACGCCGGGTGTCGGAATGGGACCAAAGGTGCGCACATCCATCCCCACCGAGGCGAAGCCCGCCACCAGCGCCGGCTCGATCATATAGCCGCTGAGACGGGTGTCCTTGCCGATCACCACCAGATGACGCCGGTCGTCGCCCGACATGAACAGCCGCCCCGCCGCCAGCCCGACGCGCAGGGCGACCTCGGCCGTCATGGGGCTGACGTTGGCGCGGCCGCGAATGCCGTCGGTGCCGAAATATTTGCGCTCGCCCATGGTGCGGCCTCCTTGCCGGCATGCTGATCCGGAAACCTTCCGAAACGGCTTATTAGGTGCCTGATCCCTACGCTTTCCCTAGAGCAGACTTTTCCAACCGTCATCCTCGGGCTTGACCCGAGGATCGGACGTGCCGGGTCTCCGTCTTCGGAACGGGCCCGGACCGTGCGGCCATCCTTCTGGACCAGCCAGACCCGACCTCTGATCCTCGGATCAGGTCCGAGGATGACGGAGACCTATTCGGGGATTGACCATGTGCGGAATCATCGGCGTGACAGGCACCGGCCCGGCGGTCCCCCGGCTGATCGACAGCCTCAAGCGGCTGGAATACCGGGGCTATGACTCCGCCGGGGTCGCGGCCATGGTCGAGGGCCGGATCGAGCGCCGCCGCGCCAGGGGCAAGATCCGCGAACTGGAGGCGGTGCTGGCCGCCGAGCCCCTGAGCGCCACCGTCGGTATCGGCCATACCCGCTGGGCCACCCACGGCGCGCCGACGACCCCCAACGCCCATCCGCACAAGGCCGGCCGCGTGGCCCTCGTGCACAACGGCATCATCGAGAATTTCGCCGGACTGAAGGCCGCGCTTGAGGCCGAGGGCCGGGTGTTCGAAAGCCAGACCGACACCGAGGTGGTCGCCCATCTGCTGGATCATCAACTGGGCACCGGCCAGTCGCCGCTGGACGCGTTCAAGGCCACGCTGGACCGGCTGACGGGGGCCTATGCCCTGGCCGTGCTGATCGAGGGCGAGGACGATCTGATCCTTGGCGCGCGACGCGGCAGCCCGCTGGTGGTCGGCTGGGGCGAGGGCGAAATGTATCTGGGCTCCGACGCCCTCGCCGTCGGCCCCTTCACCCAGAAGATCAGCTATCTGGAAGAGGGCGATTTCGTCGCCGTCACCCGCGCGGGCGCGACCATGTTCGACGCCTCTGGGGCGGCCGTGGAGCGGCCGGTGGTGCAGGTCTCGGCCTCCTCGGCCATGGTCGAGAAGGGCGCCTATCGCCACTTCATGGAAAAGGAGATCCATGAACAGCCCGACAGCGTCCAGCACACCCTGTCCCACTATCTGGACCTCGTCAGCGGCAAGGCCAAGGTGCAGGCCCTGGAAGCCGGAGCGATCGATTTCGCGGCGATCGACCGGATCCAGATCGTGGCCTGCGGCACGGCCTTCTATGCCGGCCAGATCGGTCGCTATGCGTTCGAGAAACTGGCCGGCCTGCCGTGCGACGTCGAGATCGCCTCGGAGTTCCGCTACCGCTCCCCGGCGGTGACGCCCGGCACGCTCGCGGTCGCCGTCAGCCAGTCGGGCGAGACGGCCGACACCCTGGCCAGCCTGACCTGGTGCAAGGCCCAGGGGCTGAAGACCGCCGCCGTCGTCAACGTCCACTCCTCGTCCATGGCGCGCGAGGCCGATGTGCTTTGGCCGACCCATGCGGGACCGGAGATCGGCGTGGCCTCGACCAAGGCCTTCACCGCCCAGGTCTCGGCCCTGCTGGCCCTGGCGGTCGCGGCCGGGGTGGCGCGGGGCCGGATCGACGGCCAGACGGAAGGCGAGCTGGTCAAGGCCCTGTTCGAGGCCCCGCGCCTGATCGCCGAGGCGCTGCAGATGGACGCCGATATCCGCGCCGTGGCCCAGGATCTCGCCCGGGCCACTGATGTGCTGTTCCTCGGCCGGGGGGCGATGTTCCCCCTGGCCATGGAGGGGGCGCTGAAGCTGAAGGAGATCAGCTATATTCACGCCGAGGGCTATGCCGCCGGGGAGCTGAAGCACGGGCCGATCGCCCTCATTGACGAGGCGACGCCGACCATCGCCCTGGCCCCGCTGGACGAGGTGTTCGAAAAGACGGCGTCCAACCTGCAGGAGGTCGCCGCCCGCGGTGGGCCGGTCATCATGATCGCCCCGCGCTCTGCGCCGGACCTGCACGGCGCGGGCATCCGGCGCATCGATGCGCCGGACTGCCATCCCCTGATCGCGCCACTGGTCTATGCCGTGCCGGTCCAGCTGCTGGCCTATTACACCGCCGTCCAGAAGGGCACGGACGTGGACCAGCCCCGCAACCTGGCGAAATCGGTCACGGTCGAATGACGGCCGGCCGCCCCGCCGACGAAGGCAGGGAGACGAAGGCGCGGCCCATGCGTTAGGGTCTGCGTCGCTGTTCAGGGATCCTCATATGACCACATCGCCGTCCCGCGTGCGCAAGGCCGTACTGCCCGTCGCCGGTCTCGGCACGCGTATCCTGCCCGCGGCCAAGACCACGCCCAAGAACATGCTCAATGTGTTCGACCGGCCGCTGCTGGCCCATATCGTCGAGGAGGCCCGGGCCTCGGGCATCGAGCACATCATTGTCGTGATCGGCCGCGGCCAGGGGGCGATCGAGGACTATTTCGACCATGCGGTGGAGATGGAGAGCATCTTGGCGGCCAAGGGCAAGGACGCCATTCTCGAGCTGGTGACCGCCGATCTGCCGAAGCCCGGCGAGATGAGCTTCGTGCGCCAGATGGCCCCGCTGGGGCTGGGCCATGCCGTTTTCTGCGCCCGCGACCTGATCGGTGACGAGCCGTTCGCGGTCATGTTGCCCGATATGCTGATGCGGGCCGATATCCCCGCCCTGAAACAGGCGATCGACGCCCATGAACGCACCGGCGGCCCGGTGGTGGTGGTCGAGCCGGCCCCCGAGGGTGAGACGCACAAATACGGCATTGTGGCGCTGGATGGTCAGGACGGGCGGCTCAACCGCATGACCGGCATGGTGGAAAAGCCTGCCCCGGGAACCGAGCCGTCGAATCTGTTCATCTCGGGTCGCTACGTCCTGACGCCCGACATCTTCCCCCTGCTGGCCGACCAGCAGACGGGGGCGGGCGGAGAGATCCAGCTGACCGACGCCATGGCCCGGCTGATGACAATCCGGGACTTCCATGCGCTGGAATATGAGGGGGAGACCTATGACTGCGGCGATCCGGTCGGCCTGCTGCGCGCCAATGTCGCATGGGGCCTGAACCACGCCGGGCTGGGCGCGGCGGCCCGGGCGGCGATCGCACCGCTGCTGGGAACCTGACAGCAACCGCTCCGCTTTGCCCCCGTGCCCGGCATCGGCTAGGCAGGGTGAGGACGGAGAGAAAACGCGATGAAGGTTCTGGTTCTGGGCGGCGACGGTTTCTGTGGCTGGCCCACAGCGCTGCATCTCTCGGCGCGCGGCTGGGATGTGACAATCGTCGACAACCTGAGTCGACGGAACATCGACAACGAGCTGGAGGTCCAGTCCCTGACCCCGATCCGGTCCATGGGTGAGCGGATCGCCGCGTGGAAAGAGGTGTCGGGTCGCGACATCGGCTTCGTCAATCTGACGGTCGGCAAGGAGTTCGACCGGCTGGTCGCCCTGATCCGTGACTTCGCCCCGGACAGCGTGGTCCATTTCGCCGAGCAGCGCGCCGCCCCCTATTCGATGAAGTCGGCGCGACACAAGCTCTACACCGTCGACAACAATCTGAACGCCACCAACCACCTGCTGGCGGCCATCGTCGAAAGCGGTCTCGACGTCCATCTGGCCCATCTCGGGACCATGGGGGTCTATGGCTACACGACCGCCGGCCTGCGCATTCCCGAAGGCTATCTGACCGTCACGGTCCAGACCGATTTCGGCCCGGCCGAGCAGGAGATCCTGTTCCCGCCCAACCCGGGGTCGATCTACCACATGACCAAGACCCAGGACGCCCTGCTGTTCCAGTTCTACGCCAAGAACGACGGCGTCCGGATCACCGACCTGCACCAGGGCATTGTCTGGGGGGCCCAGACCGAGGAGACCCGCCAGGACGAGCGACTGATCAACCGCTTCGACTATGACGGCGACTATGGCACCGTCCTGAACCGGTTTCTGATGCAGGCGGCCGTGGGCTATCCGCTGACGGTCCACGGCACCGGCGGCCAGACCCGGGCCTTCATCCACATCCAGGACACGGTGCGCTGCGTGGAACTGGCGCTGAACAATCCGCCCACGGCGGGCGACCGGGTCAAGATCCTGAACCAGATGACCGAGAGCCGCCGGGTCCGCGACCTCGCGGCCATGGTCGCCGCCATGACCGGGGCCGCAGTCCAAAACGTCCCCAATCCGCGCCAGGAGGCCGATGAGAACGAACTGGTCGTGGCCAATGACCAGTTCCGCGACCTGGGCCTGAAGCCCATCACCCTGGCCGAGGGGCTGATGGCCGATGTGACCGATATCGCCCGCCGCTACGCCGACCGCGCCGACCGGTCCAAGATCCCCTGCGTCTCGACCTGGAACGGCAAGCGGGCCGAGGCGCTGCGAACGGCCCCCGATCCGCGGCCTGACCCGAGACCGGCCCCCGCGCCTGCCCCCGCGCGGGCGGCGGCCCGGGCCATCTGATCGCCGCGATGCCGGGCACGTCCCTGCTGATTTTCGGGACCGGCTATCTGGGACTCGCCGCGGCCCGCCGCGCCCGGGCGCGCGGCTGGCGCGTCACCGCCACCTCGCGCGACAGCGCCCGACGCGCGGCGCTCGTGGCGGAGGGTCTTGACGCGGTCGATCCCGCCGACGCCGGGGCGCTGTCCCGGGCCGTCGACCGGACCTTCGCCGTGCTCGTCACCGCCCCGCCCGACGAGACCGGCTGTCCGGGAGCGCGGGCCCTGCTGCCCGCCCTGACGGCCTCGGGGGCCTTTCCTGACTGGATCGGCTATGTCTCCTCGACCGCGGTCTATGGGGATCGGGACGGCGGCTGGGTGTTCGAGGACGATGCCCTGAATGCTTCCAGCCTCGAGGGTGCGCGCCGGGTCCGGGCGGAGGCCGACTGGCGCGACGCCGGTCTGGGCATGGGCCTGACGGTTCAGATGTTCCGTCTGCCCGGCATCTACGGACCCGGCCGCTCGGTGGTCGACCGCCTGCGCGACGGCTCGGCGCGGCTGGTCCGCAAGCCCGGCCAGGTCTTCAACCGCGTCCATGTCGAGGACGCCGTGTCCGGCCTGTTTGCCTCGATCGACCGACCCCGTGCCGGGGGGGTCTACAACCTGACCGACGACGAACCCTCGCCCGCCGAGGTGGTCACGGGCGGCGCGGCGATGCGCATGGGCCTGCCCGCCCCGCCGGAGGTCGACTGGACCGATCCGTCGGTGTCCGAGGCCATGCGGCGCTTCTATCTGGACTCCAAACGCATCTCCAACGCCCGCGCCAAGGCCGAACTGGGCTGGCGACCGGCCTACCCGACCTGGCGCGAGGGGCTGGAGGCGATTCTGGCGGCTGGCTGATCGTCTCCTCCCCGTCGCGAAGCGATGGGGAGGTGGCAGCGAGCGCTTGCGAGCTGACGGAGGGGGCGATCGGGTCTCAACGGGTGAGCACCGACCAGCCCCGGCCTCAAACACGACCTTGCCCCCTCCGTCACGGCCCCAAGCGGGGCCGCGCCACCTCCCCATTCGCCAATCGGCGAACAGGGAGGAGACAAGATCACCCCACCCGGGGTGTCTTCAGCCGGCGCTTGTTGGCGTGGGTGTCGGGGGCCGTGCCGAGGGCCTCGGGGATCTCGCCCTTGAAATAGAACCGCTGCCAGGCCTCCTTGGCCGCGTCCGGGTCGCCCGAGGCCAGACGGGTGTTGAAGTCTGTGCGCTGGCGGTTCCAGGCCTCGAACTGGCCCTTCATGACCGGGTTGGACTCCAGCGTCCGGATCACCGGCTGGACCTGTTCCAGCTTCCGGTGCTCGACCAGATTGATGAAACAGAAGGGCTCGCCGCGCTCGAACTTCACCCGCCCGGGGCGGGTGAAGATCCAGTTCATGGTGAAGGGAAAGGGCAGCCAGTCGGTCTCGATCAGGCCGACCAGGGGCTGGATGCCGTCCTTCACATGGTTGGGAGAACCCGAGCAGATCATCCCCCAGCCCGGCGGGGTCCGGAACAGATACTGGGGGTGCATGGTCAGGACGCCGCGCGAGAAATGCGAGGTGACGAAATGGTCCAGCTCGGGCTGGGGCCGTTCGGGCTTGATGGTGATGTCCGACTGCGACGGTCCGCCGTTCCATTCCGCCGTGAAGGTGAACGGGCACAGGATTTCCCAGCCCGTCGTATTGGCCATCGTCAGCGGCAGGCAGCGGTAGGGATGTCGGCTGACGAAGGCGTCCATCCAGTTCCGCGACTGGCGACCGGGCACCATGTCCGGGGGCCGGGCCGACATGGGATAGCATTCCAGTTCCAAGGCGGCGCATCCTTCGGATAATCAACACCCTCATTCCTAGCCCGGCCGGACATGACCGCTCAACCACTCCATGCTCCACCCTTCGACCGCGACCGCCTTCTGGCCTGGATGGCGGAGCGCGGGATCGACCAGACGACCGTCGATCATCCGGCCGTGTTCCGGGTCGAGGAGGGGCTGGAACTCAAGGCCGCCCTGCCCGGGGCCCACACCAAGAACCTGTTCCTCAAGGACAGGAAGGGTCGGCTGTGGCTGATTTCGGCCCGGCAGGACACGGTCATCGACCTGAAGGCTGCGCCCGCAGCGATCGGGTCGGACCGGCTGTCGTTCGCGAACGACGCCCTGATGTGGGAGACCCTCGGGGTCCGCCCGGGCTCGGTCACGGCCCTCGGCCTGATCAACGATGTCGAGCGACGGGTAGGCTTCGTGCTGGACCGTCGCCTGTGGGAGGCCGACATCGTCAACTTCCACCCCCTGACCAACACCGCCACCACGGCCTTGTCCCGGGACGCTTTCAGGCGGTTCCTCGACGAAATCGCCTGCAAACCACGCATTCTCGATTTCGCCGTGGCTTGAGTCTTGGCCCGCCCGCGACCATCTGGGGCCTGTCGCGTTATTCCCGTCGAGAGCAGAGACTGTCCATGAGCCTTGTCGAACCCACCAGCCCCGCCAGCGGCGCCGACGACCTGATCAAGGACGGGTCGGACGCCGGCTTCATGGCCGATGTCATCGCGCAATCGAAGATCCAGCCGGTCATCGTCGATTTCTGGGCCACCTGGTGCGGGCCGTGCCGGACGCTGACGCCGGCGCTGGAGAAACAGGTTCGCGCCGCCGGCGGGGCGGTGAAACTGGTCAAGATCGACGTCGACAAAAATCCGGCCTACGCCGGACAGCTGCGGGTCCAGTCGATCCCGACCGTCTATGCCTTCGTCGATGGCCAGCCGGTCGACGGCTTCCAGGGCGCGGTGCCCGAAAGCCAGATCAAGGCCTTCATCGAGAAACTGTCCGGCGGCCCGGCGGTCAACACCGACGTCGAACAGCTGCTGGCGCTGGGCGAGGAGTCCCTGGGTCTGGACGACCTCGGCGGGGCGGCCCAGGCCTTTGCCCATGTGCTGACCATCGAGCCCGGGAACGAGACCGCCGTCGCCGGCATGGCCCGGGTCTATCTGGCCGGCGGCGACGCCGACCAGGCGCGCCAGACCATCGCCATGGCCCCGGCCGACTCGAGGAACGCCGCCGTCATCAGCCTGCGGGCCCAGTTGGCCCTCGCCTCTGCGGCCCCGGTCGGGGAGGCCGCCGCGCTGGAGGCCCGGGTCCGGGCCGACCCCGCCGATCATCAGGCCCGCTACGACCTGTCGCTGGTCCAGGCCGCCGCGGGGGACCTCCAGGGCGCGGTGACCAGCCTGCTGGACATCGTCCAGGCCGACCGGGACTGGAACGAACAGGCCGCCCGCAAACAGCTGCTCGTGGTGTTCGAGGCGGCCGGCCTGTCGTCGGACATCGCAAAGGACGGCCGGCGCCGGCTGTCCTCCATTCTGTTCGCCTAGGAGGACCGATGGCCCAGGGTTATGTGAAAGCCGTCGACCTGCCGCAGGTGATCCCGGTGTTTCCCCTGCCCGGGGCCATACTGCTGCCGCGCGGCCAGCTGCCGCTCAACATCTTCGAGCCGCGCTATCTGAACATGATCGACGACGCCATGGCGGGGGACCGGCTGCTGGGCATGATCCAGCCGGTCGGCGGGCCGCGCCCCCTCCCCAGCCTGTCCGCGGTGGGCTGCGCCGGGCGCATTACCAGTTTCGCCGAGACGTCCGACGGCCGCTATCTGGTCACCCTGACCGGGGTGGCGCGGTTTCGGGTCGCATCCGAACTGCCGACCCAGACCCCCTATCGCCAGGTGCGGGCGACCTTCGCCCCGTTCGAGGCCGACCTGACCGCCCCGACAGGCGGCGACAGCTTTGATCGCGAGACCTTCCTCGCGGCGCTCCGGGCCTATCTGGAACGGCGTCAGCTGGAGATCGACTGGGAGACCGCCGAGGCGGCCCCGCAGGAGGCGCTGATCAACAGCCTGTCGATGGCCCTGCCGTTCGAGCCTGCGGAAAAACAGGCGCTGCTGGAGGCGGCCGCCCTCGGCGACCGGGTCGCGGTCCTGACCGCCCTGATGCGGATCGACGCCGCCGAGGCCGGCGATGGCGACTCGCCGACCCCGATGCAGTAAGCAGGGTGCCAACGCTCACGACGCGGTCGTTCGCGGCCTGAGCGCAAACGTCATTTTCCAGGGCCGCAGGGAGCGGGCTCAAGCCGCGAGCGCCCACGGCGCGAGCGCTAGCCCACCAAGATCATGTCCGACACTTTCAACACCCCGTCCTCCGTCGACCCGCGCCTGCTGGAGGTGCTGGTCTGTCCGGTCACCCGGGGGCGGCTGGACTATGACCGGGCGCCCGGCGAACTGGTCTCGAAGGGGGCCAGACTGGCCTATCCGATCCGCGACGGCGTGCCGATCATGCTGCCCGAGGAAGCCCGGCCGCTGGACTGACCCACGGCCGGGGTGCCGCTAGCGCAGCGCCGCGCGGTCGAGACTCAGGTCCGTGATCGGGATGACCTCGACCTCCGGATATTTCACCCGCAGGGCGTCGAGGAACTGCGCCGCGTCGCCGACGATGACGAGGCTGGCCCGGTCCACCGGCAGATGTTCGGCAAAGGCCGCCTGCACCGCCGGCCCGTCGATCGCCTCGACCTTGCCGACATAGGCCGACAGCTCGCTCATCGGCAGGTCATAAAGCGCCAGACCGGCGACCAGCGAGCCCAGACCGTCCACCGTCTCCAGCGACTGGCCGAAGCCCCCGGTCAGAATGGCCCGACGGGTGGTCAGCTCCTGTTCGGTGGGTTGGGTCGTGGACAGTCTCGCGATCTCCGCCAGGATCAGCTCGGCCACCTCGACCGCCGCATCGTTGCGGGTCTGGGCGCTGGCGGTGAACAGCCCGTCCTCGCGCCGCACGCCGAGGGTGGAGCGGGTGCCATAGCTGAGGCCGCGCTTGATGCGGATCTCCTGATTGAGCCGCGAGGTGAAACTGCCGCCCAGCAGGGTGTTGCCCAGCGTCAGGGGGAAATAGTCGGCGTCGGTGCGCGACACGCCGCGCAGGGCCACCGTCACCGCCGCCTGTCCGGCACCCGGCTGGTCGATGACCACGACCCGGGGCGGCAGGGGTGGGCCGACGGGCGTCGGCCCCGCTTCGCCGGGGGTGCCGTCCGCCCAGTCCCCGAAGGCGGACTGGGCCAGGGCGCGGGCGTCCGCCGGGGAGATGGCCCCGGAGAAGACGAGGGTGGCCTCCGACGGGCGATAAAGCCGGCCATGGAAGCCGGTCACGTCCTCGCGCGTCAGGGCGGGCACGGTGGCCAAAGTGCCGGTGCCGGGCGCGCCATAGGCGGCGTCGCCATGGATGACGCGGGCGGCGGCCTGGGCGGCGACCGGCCCGGGCGTGGCGAGGGCGACCCGGAGCCCGTCCAGGGTCTGGTCGCGCTGGCGTTCCAGCTCCTCCTGGGCGAAGGCGGGGTTGCGGACCAGATCGGCCATCAGGCCGACCGCGCGCGGGAAGACGTCGGCCGGGGCATTGGCATAGACATTGGTAAAGTCCGGACCCGCGCCGGCGCCGATCACGGCCCCCAGCTGCTCGATCTCGGTGGCGATTTCGGGGGCCGAGCGGGTAACGGTGCCCTGGGTCAGGAGGGCGGCGGTCATGGCGGCGAGGCCCGCCTTGCCGGGGGCCTCATGCGCCGAGCCGGCATCGAAATTCAGCCGGGCCGAGACCAGCGGCAGGCCGGCCTTCTCGACCACCAGCACCCGCAGGCCGTTGTCGAGGCGGAAGTCGGCGACGGCGGGCGTGGTCGGCGCGACCGGCTCGGTCGGCTCCGGCAGGCGGGCCCGCTGGTCCTCGGGCAGCAGTTCGAAGATCCGGCCGACGGGGGCCAGGTCGGCGATCCGGACCGGGGCGGAGACGTCGGTCCGCTGCGGGGTCGGCGGATTGGCGTCGTCGGCGTTCAGATAGCGGACGGTGATGGTGCGGTCGTCGGTCAGATAGCGCTGCGCGACGCGCTGGATGTCGGCGGGCGTCACGGCCTGGAGGGCGGCGATCTCGCGATCGGCCACCGCCGCATCATCGGTGTTGATCAGCACAAAGCCGAGGGTTCTGGCCCGGCCCTCGACGGTCTCGCGGCTGCGCAGGGCGTCGGCCACCAGCTCGTTGCGGGCTTCGGCCAGTTCGGCGTCGGTGACCGGGGCGTCGCGGAAGCGGGCGATCTCGGCGCGCAGGGCTGCGATCCCGGTCTCGGGCGCTTCCCCGCCGGCCATGATGGCATAGGCGGCCAGATAGCCGGCCTGCTGCGAGAAATCGGGGTTGGAAGAGGCCTGGGCGGCGATCTGCTGCTCATAGACGAGGGCGCGATACAGCCGTGAGCTCTCGCCGGTGGACAGGATGCCGTCCAGCACCGTCAGGGCCGGGCGGTCCTCGTGGGCATAGGGCACGGTCGGCCAGGCCAGGACCACGGCGGGCAGCGGCACGTTCGGGGCGTAGAAGGTCGCCTCGCGCGGGCCGGCCGGTTCCGGCTCGACGACAGTGTTGGCGGGCAGGGGCCGGTCGGGATTGGGGATGGGGGCCAGATAGCGGTCGATCCAGCCGTCCAGCTCGGCCGGATCGAAATTGCCCGCCACCATCAGGATGGCGTTGTCGGGCCGGTAGTAGGTGGCGTGGAACCGGCGCACATCCTCGATCGTGGCCGCGTCGAGATCCTCGATCGAGCCGATGGTCGAGCGACGGTAGGGGCTCTCCTGATAGATGGTCGCGGGCATGAACAGGCTGAACAGCCGGCCATAGGGCTGGGCCAGGACGCCCTGGCGGTACTCTTCCTTGACGACGTCGCGCTCGCTCTCGAACACGGCCTCATTGACCACCAGCGAGGACAGGCGGCTGGCCTCGGCGAAGATCAGCCGCTCCAGATGATTGGCCGGAATGGTCTGGAAATAGCCGGTGACGTCGTCGCTGGCGAAGGCGTTGTTGTTGCCCCCCACGTCCTCGGTCAGACGGTCGAAGGTCTCGTCGGGGAAGTCCTTGGTGGCCTTGAACATCAGATGTTCGAACAGATGGGCGAAGCCGGACCGGCCCTCGGGATCGTCCTTGGAGCCGACCCGGTACCAGACCTGGACCGTCACGTTCGAGGTCGAGGTGTCGCGCGCCGTATAGACGTCCAGCCCGTTTGGCAGGGTCCGCTTGATGAAGCCCAGCGGCGGCACGGCGACGGCGGCGGCCGGCGTGGACGGGGCCTGGGCCAGGGCCGGGGCGGCGGCCAGCAGGGCGAAGGCGGCGACGGCCGACAGGAGACGGGATTTCATGGGACGGGCTCCGGGTTCGCGGGGGACCGTATCAGGGCCGGAGCACAGTGTAAGTTACAGCGATGTAATGTGGGAGCATGCACGGCTGTCTCCCGCCCCCGCAGGGCAAGCGCGAGGCCTGCCTTCGGTGTCAAGACCGCCCGAACACCTCGACGCCGATCTCGCCGTCGGGGGTCAGCCAGGCGCGCTTCATCCCCTGGCTGTTGAAGGGGTCGGCGCGGTGGCCGTGGCGGTCCAGTGCGATCAGCCCGCCGTCGCCGCCCATCGCGCCAATTTCGGCGATCGCGGCCGCACCGGCCTCGGCGATCGTGGCCCCCGCCGCGACCCGCCAGTCGATCTGCGCCGCCGCCGCCGTGCGGATGAAATACTCGCCCTGCCCGGTGCACGACACCGCCACGCGGTCGGTGGCCCAGACGCCGGCCCCGGGCAGGGGCGTGTCCCCGACCCGGCCCGGCAGTTTGTCGAATACCCCGCCCGTCGAGGTCGCCGCCGCCAGCCGTCCGTCCCGGTCCAGCACGCAGCAGCCGACCGTGCCATGGGCCAGGGCCGCCCCCTGTCCCGGGGGATGATTGTCCTCGCCCTGTCCTGCGCGCGTGAACCAGGCCTCGGGATCCGCGATCGGCTCCAGACCCTGCGCCCCCGCGAACCGCGCCGCGCCGGCTCCCGCCAGCAGGACATGGGGCGTGTGGTCCATCACCGCCTGCGCCGCCCGGATCGGGTTGCGATAGCCCTCGAAGGCGGCCACGGCCCCGGCCCGGCGGGTCGCCCCGTCCATCAGACTGGCGTCCAGCTCGTAGTCTCCGGCCAGATTGGGTGAGGCCCCGCGCCCGGCGACATAGAGGCCGGAATCTTCCAGCAATACCGTGGTCTCGACCGCAACATCCACGGCCGCGACACCGTCCATCAGCCGCTCGCGCATGGCCTCGACCACCCCGCGCATATGGACGATCTCGCGGCTGTAGTCGCGGCTGCGCCGGGCACCGGCGCCGCCGTGCAGGATGAGGGCGGGGGCGGGCATGGCGTCTCCTGAACACTCGGCCCTTTCCATCGGGCTTGCCGCTGATTAGCGTCCCCGCGACACGCACGCCACTCTCTCCCTGAAGGGAGGCGCGCGCTCCGATCCACCCTGACAGGCGGGCCTCAAGCAGCGCGAAGCGCGTTAGGCCCGCCGAGCGAAGCGAGACCAGACTCATGCGCGCAGTGCTTTCCAAGACCGTCGGTGGTCCCTCGTCCCTCGTGGTGGAGGAGGTGCTGGACCCGACGCCGAAGGCCGGCGAGGTCGTGATCGAGGTCAAGGCCGTGGGGGTCAACTTCCCCGACACCCTGATCATCGAGGACAAATACCAGTTCAAACCCGAACGGCCCTTCTCGCCCGGCGGCGAGATCGCGGGCGTGGTCGAGGCGGTCGGCGAGGGCGTCAAGGGCGTGTTCAAGGGCGACCGGGTCATCGCCATGCCCGGCTGGGGCGGGATGGTCGAACGGATCGCGGTCCGCGCCGAGACCCTCATCAAGATGCCCGACACCATGGGCTTCGAGGAGGCCGCGGCGCTGGTGATGACCTATGGCACCTCCTACTACGCCCTGAAGGACCGGGCGGGGCTCAAGGCCGGGGAGCGGCTGCTGGTGCTGGGCGCGGCCGGGGGCGTGGGGGCTGCGGCCGTGGAACTGGGCAAGGCCATGGGGGCCCAGGTCACCGCCGCCGCCTCGACCAATGACAAGGTCCAGTTCGCGCTCGACCTCGGGGCCGACAACGGCCTGATCTATCCGGCCGGGGCCATGGACAAGGCCGCGCAGAAGGAACTGTCGGGCGAGTTCCGGCTCGCCTGCGGCAAGGACGGCCCGGACGTTGTCTATGACGGGGTCGGCGGCGACTATGCCGAGCCGGCCCTGCGGTCGATGGACTGGAACGGACGTTATCTTGTGGTGGGTTTCCCGGCCGGCATTCCCTCCTTCCCGCTGAACCTGACCCTGCTGAAATCGGTGTCGGTGATCGGCGTCTTCTGGGGCGCCGGGGCGGCCCGGGATCCCGAGGGGCACCGCGCCAACATGGCCGATCTGATGGCCTTCTGGGCCGAGGGCAGGATCAGGCCCCGGGTCAGCCGCACCTTCCCGCTGGAACGCGCCCATGAGGCCATCCAGGCCCTGTCGGACCGCACCGTCATGGGCAAGGTGGTGGTCACCGTCGAATCGTGATCCGGCTGTCGCCCGATCTGGACATCGCGGCGCTGGCCCGGGCGTTCGCGGCGGGCGGCCAGCGCCTGCACATCCCGGGCATCCTGTCGCCCGACAGCGCCGAGGCGGTCGCCGCAGCGCTGGAGGGCGAAACCCGCTGGAAGACCACGGTGGCGGCGGGCGGCACCTTTCTGGAGCTGCCGCTGAACGGCCGGGTGGCGGAAGATCCGGCCAAACAGGCGTGGCTGGACGAGGCGGCGGTCGACGGCTCCAGTCCGCTGACCCAGTACATCTTCGACACCCGGCGGCTGTCGGCCGCGGCTGATCTGGGCGAGACTCGCGGCGACGCCGCCGACGCCGTGCCCGCCTTTCTGAACGGCCCCGAATTCCTCGCCTTCGCCCGCGCCGTCACCGGCGACGACCGCATCGATCTGGCCGACGCCCAGGCCTCGCGCTACCGGCCCGGCCATGTGCTGACCGCCCACAATGACGTCTCGGCCGGCAAGAACCGCCTGTATGGCTATGTGCTGAATTTCAGCCGCGACTGGCGGGCCGACTGGGGCGGCAATCTGGTCTTCTACGGGGACGACGGACACATCCAGCACGGCTGGGTCCCGGCCTTCAACGCTCTCAATCTGTTTGTGGTGCCGACCCGCCACGCCGTGACCCAGATCGCCTCCTTCGCCCCGCGCGACCGCCTCTCGGTCGTCGGCTGGCTGCGCTCCACGGCCCCTGTCGGGCCACAGACGCCCGGCGGCCCGCGCCGCTACTGACCGCGCAGCCGGTCCAGCACCTTGACGGCCAGCTGGCGGTGACGATCCCGGATATTGGCTCCGAGGGTGGCGATCACGGCCGTGATCACGGCCGCGTCGTCGGTGAAGCCGATCCCGGCCAGGACGTCGGGAATGGCGTCGACGGGCATGACGAAATAGGCCAGCGCTCCCAGCATGATTCCCTTGGCCGCCACCGGCGTCTGCGGGTCGCGCGCGGCGTAATAGACCGCCACCACCTGGTCGGCGAACGGGATGCGGGCGGCGACCCGGCCCAGCTTGGGCCAGAAACCGGTGCGCACCCGCATCTCATTGACGCGAAGAACGGCCGGGACCAGCGCCCGGTCCGGATCGATGGCGTCCTGCGGCGTGACGGGTTTGGCTTTGGCGGTCATGACGGCTAAATCCCCGCGACATTCAGAAGTTCAGACAGAATATAGGGACGATTTCATGAAACTCGACGGGTCGATCGCGGCGGTGGTGACGGGCGGGGCCTCGGGGCTCGGCGAGGGGACGGCGCGGGCTCTCGCCGCGACAGGCGTGAAGGTCACGATCTTCGACATGAACGCGGAAAAGGGCGAGGCCATCGCCGCGGAGATCGGCGGCGTCTTCTGCACGGTCGACGTCACCGACGACGCCTCGGTCGCGGCGGGCTTCGAGAAAGCCCGCGCCGCCCATGGCCAGGAACGGCTGCTGGTCAACTGCGCCGGCATCGCCAGCGGCATGAAGACCGTGTCGCGCAAGAAGGACACCGGCGAGATCCGCTTTCATGACATGGCCAGTTTCGAGCGCACCGTGCGCGTCAATCTGTTCGGGACCTTCCGCGTCCTCAGCCAGTCGGCCGCCGGCATGGTGACCCTCGATCCGCTGGAGGACGGAGAGCGCGGCATCATCGTCAACACCGCCTCCGTCGCGGCCCAGGACGGCCAGGTCGGCCAGGCCGCCTATTCGGCGTCCAAGGGCGGCGTCTACGCCATGACCCTGCCGGTCGCCCGCGACCTGTCCCAGGAGGGCATCCGGGTGAACACCATCCTGCCCGGCATCATGTGGACCCCGATGATGGCTGGCATGGACCAGAAGATCCAGGACGCCCTGGCCGCCCAGATCCCCTTCCCCAGCCGTCTCGGCAAGCCGTCGGACTATGCCAGCCTCGTGCTGGAGCTGGCCCGCAACGTCTATATCAACGGCGAATGCATCCGGCTGGACGGCGCCATCCGGATGGCCCCCCGCTAAGCGGCGCGACCGGTCGGCGCGCGGCACCGCCCGGCTTGAGCGCATCTGCGCGAAATCTGCAGAGGGGGCTTGCGAGAAGCCGCACGGGTCCGCTATAGGCCCGCCTCCGGCTGAAGCGCGGGCGTAGCTCAGTGGTAGAGCACAACCTTGCCAAGGTTGGGGTCGAGAGTTCGAATCTCTTCGCCCGCTCCAGTCGATTGAAGGGGCCCGGTCGCAAGACCGGGCCTTTTTCGTTGGGCCTCGTTACGCGCGCGACGACAACCCCGGCACCGCCCGGATCGCGCGAAAGCGACTGGACCCGCCCCGGATCAGGCCCTAACCGGCTGGGGACGGGCGCGCGGCATCGGCCTTGCAGGTCATCTGATCCCGCCCCCCGACACGTGCCAGGACAGGATTTTCGGATGCTCATGGAAGGCGACATCGACTGGGCCCTGGTGTTCGGGCTCGTCGCCGCCGCGACCTCGGTCATCGCGCTTCTGGCGCTGGGCTTCGCCGTCAGCAATCGCACGCGCCAGGCGTCCACCTCGGATGCGCTGGACGCCGTCTCAAAGGCGGCGGAGGCGGCCGAGACCCGGCTGGTGGAGACCCTCAACGCCATTCCCGTCGCCCTCGTCCAGACCGACCGGGGCGGCAAATTCACCTTCGCCAACCGCGCCGCCCATCAGTTGATGGGGCGTCGCGACGCGGAACTGCTGGGCCTGCGCTTCCATTCCGCGACCTGGGGCATCACCTACCCCGACGGCCGGCCGGTGCCGCCGGACCTGCTGCCCAGCGCCCGGGCGCTGCGGGGCCAGACCGTCAAGGGGTTTCAGCACATCCTCGCCAATCCGGCGACCCGCCGGAAGATGCTGGTCTCGGTCACGGCCATGCCCATCGAGGACGCGCGGGGCCAGATCATCGGCTCCACTGCCGCGATCGTCGAGACCGAGGGCCTGACCACGCCGGAACCGGTTGCGGCGGAGGCGGCTCCGGTGGTCTCCGCCCCGGACGACCTGACCCGCCGGGTTTTCGACGCGGCGTCCAGCGCGCTTGTCGTGGTGGCCGCCAACGGGGTGGTGCGCGAGGTCAATCCGACCGCCCTGACCCTGTTCGGCCGCACCGCCGAAGTCATCGGCGAGGATTTTGCGGACCGGTTTCTGGCCGAGGCGGAGCGGGTGGAGGGTCGCCAGACCCTGCGCGCCGCGCTCAACGCCGATCCGGGCGAGGCCGATCCGATCATTTCGACCCTCGGTGGAGAGTACGGATTTGTCTGGCGGATCCTGCCGCTGGGTGCCCCCGGGGGAAGCGTCGATGCGCTTCTGCTGGCCGGAGATTCCGTCCCGGCCCCCGTCGTGACTCCGGAGGACAGCGCCGCGCCGGCGGCGATGGACGGGACCGGACAGGATCCTGCCACCGCGCTGTCAGTGGCGCTCGACCGCGCGGCCGCACTTGAGGCGGAACTCGAGGCGCTGCGCGCCAGGCTCGACGCCCGCGGGGCCGAGCCCGCCGAACCCCCCCGTCCCGAACCGGGTGCCCCGGCCGGTGCAGAGGACGACGCCAGCCGCCGGCTGGAGAGCGTCGGTCGCCTGACCGGCGGTCTCGCCCAGGATTTCCATGCCCTTCTGGCGGTCATGACCAGCGCCCTCGACATGCTGCTCAAGACTGCCGACGATCCGGATCGCGTCCGGCGTCTGGGGCAGGCCGCGCTCGCCGCCGGCCAGCGTGGCGAGGTCCTGACCCGACGCCTGTCGGCCTTTTCCCAGGGCGAGGACGTCCACGCCCGGGTCCTTGACGCGGGCGTCCTGCTCCGCGCCCTGGAATCCCGTCTGCGGGCGCTCGCCGGTCCTGGCGTCGATCTGATGATCGAGGGGCCGTCCGGGGAGGCCCCTGTCCGGGTCGATCCGGTCGGGTTCGAGGGCGCGGTCGAGGCGCTGGTCCGCAATGCCGTCGAGGCGGTGGACGGCGGCGGCTCCGTGGCCGTGCGTCTCGAAGCGCTCGACGGCGGAGCGCGACTGACGGTGCGGGATACGGGACCCGGCCTCGACCCAGCCATCGTCCCCCGCGCTCTGGAGCCCTTCTTCACCACCCGGCCGGGCGCCGCGGGCCTCGGCCTGACCCAGGTCCACGCCTTTGCGCGCCAGTCCGGCGGGACCCTGACCCTGACCGGCGCGCCGGGTGACGGCGCGGAGGCGACCCTGACCCTGCCGGCCGCCGGGTGACCGGTCGCTGAGTCACCGCGAGGCCCTCGCGCGAACGCTGTTGTCCGTGCTAGGCGTTAACCCTTGTCGAGGGGGGCTTCGATGGTGTGGGTTTTCAGAATCGGGCTGGGGGTCGCGATCCTCGCCTATGCGACCTGGCTGGCCTGGCCGGTGGTCGATCTGCTGTCCCGGGGTGTCGGTGCCCCCGACGTGTGGCGACTCGCCGGCGGTGCGTCCGGGATCCCGGACGCTGCCGTGGCCGCGGTCTGGATCGCCGTCATTCTTCTCTATGGCCTGTCCGGGCTGTTGACCGCGGCGGGCCTGCCGTGGGCTCCGGGGGCCTGGTTCCTCGCCTTCGGGGGCGAGATCCTGCTGCGGCTGGATCTTCCGGGGCCGTCGTCGCCCCTGATCGACATCGCCACCCGCGCCGGCGAGGGGCTGCAGCAGGCGGGTCTGGGTCTCGACCCTGCACCCCTGACCCTCGCCGCCCTTCTGGCCACCGGCTTGCTGATCCTCGCCCTGGGGGCCTGGCGCGGCTGGAAGGGCGCGGCCCTGACCCGGTCGTGGGCGGTGCTTCCCGTCTGGGGCTGAAAGTCCGGACCGGAGCGGGCCGGCCGGTCCGGAACCGGAAGTGAACGCTCTAGGGAGCGGCTGCGTGCCGCGACGGTTGCTTCTGACGGTCCAGACGTTAGGACATCGGCGCACTCCCCGACTTCGCCCGACCCAGAGGTTCCCATGGCCGACGCCGCCCCCGCCCAAGCGCCCCAGTACGATGTTGTCATCATCGGCGGCGGCCCGGGCGGCTACAACGCGGCCATCCGCGCCGGCCAGCTGGGGCTGAAGGTGGCCTGTATCGAGATGCGCGAGACTCTCGGCGGCACCTGCCTCAACGTCGGCTGCATGCCCTCCAAGGCCCTGCTGCACGCGTCGGAGATGTTCGAGGCGGCGAAGAAGGATTTCGCCGGGATCGGCATCGAGGTGACGCCGAAGCTGAACCTGGGCCAGATGCATGCCCAGAAGAACGACAGCGTGACCGCCCTGACCAAGGGCATCGAATTCCTGTTCAGGAAGAACAAGGCCGACTGGATCAAGGGCAAGGGACGGATCACCGGCCCGGGCACCGTCGAGGTCGAGGCGACGGACGGCACGAAGACGACCCTGAAGGCGAAGGACATCGTCATCGCGACGGGCTCCGAGCCCACCCCCCTGCCGGGCGTGGAGTTCGTGCCGGGCAAGGTGGTCGATTCCACCGGGGCCCTGTCCCTGCCGGCCGTGCCGAAGAGGCTGATCGTCGTCGGGGCCGGGATCATCGGTCTGGAGCTGGGCTCGGTCTGGCGCCGGCTGGGGGCCGAGGTGACGGTGGTGGAATATCTGCCGCGCATCACGCCGGGCATGGACAGCGATCTGGCCACCGCCTTCCAGCGCACCCTGACCAAACAGGGCATGACCTTCAAGCTCGGCGCGAAAGTCACCGGCTCGAAAGTGGTCAAGGACGGTGTCGAACTGACGGTCGAGCCCGCCGCCGGCGGCGCGGCCGAGACTCTGACCGGGGACGTGGTCCTGGTGGCCATCGGCCGCCGTCCCTACACGGCCGGCCTCGGACTGGAGACGGTCGGGGTCGAGACCGACCGGCGCGGCGTCATCGTCGGCGATCACTTCAAGGTGGCGGCCAATCCTGATGGGGGCGGTGTCTGGGTCATCGGCGATGTCACCACCGGCCCGATGCTGGCCCACAAGGCCGAGGAGGACGCGGTGGCGGCCATCGAGCTGATCGCGGGCAAGGCCGGTCACGTCGACTACAATCTGGTGCCGAGCGTGGTCTACACCTTCCCCGAAGTGGCCTGGGTCGGCCAGACCGAGGACCAGCTGAAGGCCGACGGCATCGCCTACAAGGTCGGGAAATTCCCGTTCAGCGCCAACTCCAGGGCCAAGATCAACCATGAGACCGACGGCTATGCCAAGGTCCTGGCCGATCCGGTCACCGACCGCATCCTCGGCGTCCACATCATGGGCCCGCAGGCGGGCGAGATGATCGGCGAGGCCTGTGTGGCCATGGCCTTCGGCGGGGCGTCGGAAGACCTCGCCCGCACCAGCCACGCCCACCCGACCCGCTCCGAAGCCGTCAAACAGGCGGCCATGGGTGTCGAGGGCTGGACCATGCAGGCTTAAGGCATGGACCTTCAGCTCGCCGGCAAACGCGCCCTGATCTGCGGCGCCTCCAGCGGCCTGGGCCGGGCCGTAGCCGAGGCCCTCGCCGCAGAAGGGGCCCATGTCGCCCTGCTGTCGCGGGATGCGGCAAGGCTGCAGATCGTGGCCGACGGCATCACGGCCACCGCCGTCGGCCGGGCCGTGATCGCTCCGGCCGACCTCTCCGACCATGACGCCCTGCTGGCCGCCGCGGACACCGCCGAGCGCCTGCTGGGCGGGCCGGTCCAGATCCTGCTGAACAACACCGGCGGGCCGCCGCCCTCGGGCGTGGCCGGACTGGATCCCGACCTGTGGCGGGCGCAGTTCGAGGCCATGGTCCTGTCGGTGTTCCGCCTGACCGACCGGGTCCTGCCGGCCATGCGGGCCGAAGGCTGGGGCCGGATCCTGAACGTCGCCTCCTCCAGCGTGGTCGAGCCGATCGCCAATCTGGGCGTCTCGACGGCGCTGCGCGCCTCCGTCGCCGGCTGGGCCAAGACCCTGGCCACCGAGGTCGCCGCCGACGGGGTGACGGTCAACACCCTCCTGCCCGGGCGCATCGACACCCCGCGCATCCAGCAGCTGGACCGCACGGTTGCCGACCGGCTGGGCATCACCCCGGAGCAGGCGCAGACGAGATCGGTCGAGACCATTCCGGTCGGCCGTCTGGGCGACCCGGCCGAGTTCGGGGCCGTCGCCGCCTTCCTCGCCAGCCCCCGCGCCGCCTATGTCACCGGCAGCCTGATCCGCATCGACGGCGGGGCCATCCGCGCCATCTGACCGGCGCCCGGGTCGCCCGACAGGCGAGACCATGTTAGGCTCTGCCCGATCAAGGGAGGTTCCGATGCTGTCGATGCTGCTCCTGCTCGCCGCCGCGCCCCAGGCGACAATCCCAGCCATGCCGCCTCAGCTGATGCCATCGCCTCCGTCACAGGGCAGGTCAACGATGCGCGTTCTGGGCGAGACATCCCCCGGCTGTCCGTCCAGCGTCATGCGCGCCGCCGATCCGACCAATCCTGGTGGTGGGCTGATGTGGCGCGAGGGCGGTGAGGCCGTCGGGCTCTATCGCCTGCTGGAGCGGCGCGTGGACGGGTGTCCGGCCCCGATCATCGTCAACTATCGCGTCCCGGGGTCGAACGCCCTCGGTCGCGAGATGGGTCGAACACCCGCGCCCCTGCCCCGTCCGCACCAGTGACGGTCCGCCGGCCCTAGGCCCTCGGATGGGCGGCCGCATAGGCCCCCAGCAGGTGGGCGGCGTCGACGGCGGTGTATTTCTGGGTCGTCGACAGGCTGGCGTGGCCCAGAAGCTCCTGGATGCTCCGCAGGTCCGCCCCCGCCCCCAGCAGATGAGTGGCGAAACTGTGCCGCAGCGCATGGGGTGTGGCCGAGGCCGGCAGGCCCAGACGGCCCCTCAACCGTTGAACCGTGGCCTGGACGTGCCGGGGGCTCAGCGGCCCGCCCCGTCGGGCGCGGAACAGGGCATCCGACGGTTCCAGCGGAAACGGCTGGGCCCCCAATGCCGCCTCCACGGCCGTCCGCACCACCGGCAGGACCGGCACCATCCGGGTCTTGCCGCCCTTGCCGGTGATGCGCAGGGTCGGGGGCAGGGGCGCGTCCGCCCGCGTCAGGGACAGGGCCTCCGAAATCCGCAGGCCACAGCCGTACAGCAGCGACAGGACGGCGGCGTCGCGCAGCGCCTCCCACGGCTCGGCGTCCGGATCCAGCCCGGGCTCGGCGATCATCCCCCGGGCCTGGTCGGCGCTGACCGGCCGGGGCAGGGAGGGCTTGACCCGGGGCCCTCGCACAAGTGCGAGTTGGGGGGCCGGGGTGTCGCAGCGCCGGTCCAGAAAGCCGTGAAAGGTGCGGATCGCCGACAGGGTCTGGCTCAGCGACCGGGCGTTCAGCGGGTGATCGCCACTGCGGCGGTCGGCCAGATGCGCGCGCAGTTCGGCCGGGCTGACGCTCCCGAGGTCCGCCAGCCGCTGCGGCCCGCCCCGGTGCCGCTCCAGAAAGGCCAGATACAGCCGCCCGATATGGCCATAGGCCTCCAGCGTCCGGGGCGACAGCCGCCGCTCATGGGCCAGATGCTCCAGCCACGCCGACAGGGCTTCGGTGGCCGTCATGAGGGCAGAGCCCTTCCCCCGCTTGCGGGGGAAAGCGGTCCGTCGATCGCGTAGCGATCCAGGACCGATGGGGGAATTTTCCTGCCAGACAGGAAGCCCGACCTTCCCCCATCGTCATGCGTGTCGCTGCGCGCCACGACATGACACTTCCCCCGCGAAGGGCGGGGGAAGGACGTTGCGGCGGTCAGTTGAGCACCGGCCATCGCCCGGCCATGCGTTCGACCACCCGGGCGAGGAAGGCCACCAGTTCGCAGCCCATGCCGGGGGTGAAACCCTCGTCCTCCGGCGAGGCGAACGCGCACAGGGCCGGGCGCGCCTGATCGCCCCGCTCGCCCCCCAGATGCGGGGCCATGCGGATCAGGGCCACGGACCGGACCGGATCGGGTGTCGGGCCGAACAGGTCCAGTCCCGCGAACATCGGCCCCAGCCAGGTCAGGCCGTGATCCCCCAGGAGCGTATCGACACCCCCGGGCTCCAGTCCGCGCCAGCCGAACGGGATTCCGCCCGGCTTCTCGAGGGCGATGGCGGCGCCGGCCAGACCGAACCGGCCCTGGGCCACCGCGTCCAGCCGGCGCGACAGGTCGGAATGGTTGCGCGCTTCCAGCAGGTCCAGCGCCGCGACATGGGTCTGGGTCTGGGCCGCGAAATTGGCCCGGGCGACGGATTCGATGCGTTTGCGGGCGTCCGCCTCACGCTCGGCCGCCGCCTCCAGCCGGGTCAGGGCGGCGCGGCCGAACTCGACCACATTGCGACCGTGGGGCTTGAGCCCGACCTCCTCCAGCAGGGAGCGGTCGTCCAGCAGGGTCTGGGGGTGGGTCTGCAGCCAGGCGCGCACGTCGGGCCAGTGCAGGTCGGCCCCGTCCCCATCGACCGGTCGCTCCGGCTCGGCGAACAGGTCGGCGGTCTGGTCGACAGGGGTCACGCGGCGGCTCTCCTCCCGGAAAGGCGCCGGGTCGCGACTACAGGATCGACTGGCCGGTCTTGCCCCAGTCGGCCAGGAAGGCATCAAGCCCCCTGTCGGTTAACGGGTGCTTGATCAGGGCCTTGAATGTGTCGGCCGGCAGGGTGGCGGCGTCGGCTCCGGCCAGGGCCGCGGCCGAGACATGGGCCGGGTGCCGCAGCGAGGCGGCGAGGATTTCGGTGTCGAAGCCGTGGATGTCGTACAGGGCGCGGATCTCTTCCAGCAGTTCGGACCCGATCGCGCCGTGGTCGTCCAGCCGCCCGACGAAGGGAGAGACGAAAGTGGCCCCCGCCTTCGCTGCCAGCAGGGCCTGGGTGACGGAGAAGCACAGGGTGACATTGGTCCGGATACCCCTGTCGGCGAACACCCGCGTGGCCCGCAGCCCGTCCCAGGTCAGTGGCAGTTTCACCACCACATTGGGGGCGATGGCGGCCAGCTTGTCGCCTTCCTTGACCATGGTCTCGAAATCGGTCGCCACCGCCTCGGCCGAGATCGGCCCCTCGACCATGGCGCAGATTTCGGCGATGACCTCGGCGATGACGCGACCGGACTTGGCGATCAGCGAGGGATTGGTGGTGACGCCGTCCACCATGCCGGTGGGGATCATCTCGCGGATCACGGCGACGTCGGCGGTGTCGAGGAACAGTTTCATGGACCGGACTTCTAGCCGCAGACGGCGGGGATGGCGAGCCGTCTCCTCCCCGTTTGCCCAGCAAACGGGGAGGAGACGCGGCGCGCCTTCGCGCCGTGACGGAGGGGTTCTGAGCGGCCGTGAGCACCCCTCCGTCTCTCCGCTTCGCTCCGAGCCACCTCCCCATTCGCGAAGCCCACGGGGAGCAGACGCGTCTTGAAAGTCGCCGCGGTCCTCATTCCCCTGCCGGTGCCGGAGGCCTTCGACTATGAGGTTCCCGAGGCGATGACTCTCGCCCGGGGCGAGCCCGTCGCCGTGCCGCTCGGCCCCCGGCTGATCCGGGGCGTGGTGGCCGAGGTGCGCGAGACCACCGGCTCGAACCGCCGGCTCAAGGCCGTCTCGACCCGGCTGGACGATCCGCCCCTGCCCGGCGGGACCATGGACTTCCTCGACTGGGCCGCGCGCTGGACCCTCAGCCCGCCGGGCGAGATGGCGGCCATGGCGCTGAAGGGCCTGCGCGCCCCGCCGCCCCGGCCCGAACGCCGGGTCCGCCGCATCGGCGACCGCAGTCCTGCCCGTCCCACGGCTGCGCGGACGGCGGTGCTGGAGGCCCTGGGCGAAGGGGCCCTGCCGCCCGCCGACCTGGCCCGCGCCGCCGGGGTCTCCTCCGGCGTGGTCAGGGGACTGGTCGACGAGGGCGTGCTGGAAATCGTCGAGATCACGGCCCTCGCCGCCTTCGACCCGCCCGATCCGGCCCATGCGCCGGCGACGCTCAATCCCGACCAGGCGGCGGCGGCCGATGTTCTGGCCGGCGCGACTGCAGCTGGCGGGTTCGCCGCCTTCCTGCTGGACGGGGTCACCGGCTCGGGCAAGACCGAGGCCTATCTGGAGGCCGTGGCCCGGACCCTCGCCCGCGACCCCTCGGCCCAGATCCTGATCCTGCTGCCCGAGATCGCCCTGACCCAGGACCTGATCGCCCGGATCACCGCCCGTTTCGGCACGGCCCCGGCCGAATGGCATTCCGGCATCGCCCCGCCCCGTCGCCGGCTGGTCTGGGAAGCGGTCGTGGCCGGCCGTTGCAGCATCGTGGTCGGGGCCCGCTCCGCCCTGTTCCTGCCCTTCAGGAACCTGAAGCTGGTGATCGTCGACGAGGAACATGACGCCTCCTTCAAACAGGAGGACGGGCTGGTCTACCACGGCCGCGACCTCGCCGTGGCCCGGGCCCGCATCGAGGGGGCGGTGGCAGTGCTGGCCTCGGCCACCCCGTCGCTGGAGACACTGTGGAACGCCCGCTCCGGCCGCTACGGCTGGCTGAAGCTGTCACGGCGTCACGGGGCCGCCGTGCTGCCGGACATCCAGCTTCTGGACCTGCGCCAGTGCCCGCCCGATCCCCAGACCTGGCTGTCGCAGCCGCTGCGGGAGGCGATCGCCGAGACCCTGCTGGCCGGCGAGCAGACCCTGCTGTTCCTCAACCGCCGGGGCTATGCGCCCGTCGTGCTGTGCCGCGCCTGCGGCCACCGCATGACCTCGCCCGACACCGACAGCTGGCTGGTCGAGCATCGCTATACCGGCCGGCTGGTCTGCCACCTGACCGGCTTCACCATGGCCCGGCCCCGCCTCTGTCCGGCCTGCGGGGCCGAGGACACGCTCGTCTCCGTCGGCCCGGGCGTGGAGCGGGTCGAGGAAGAAGTGCGCGCCCTCTTCCCCGAGGCCCGCACCGCGGTGTTCAGTTCCGATACGGTGCCCGACGCCCGCGCGGCCCGGGCTCTGATCCAGACCATGACCGACGGTGGCATCGACATCCTCGTGGCCACCCAGGCCGCCGCCAAGGGCCACAACTTCCCGCTGCTCACGCTGGTCGGGGTGGTGGACGCCGATCTGGGGCTGAGGGGCGGCGACCTGCGGGCGGCCGAGCGGACCTTTCAGCTGTTGACCCAGGCCACCGGCCGGGCCGGGCGCGCCGACCGCCCCGGCCGCGCCATCCTCCAGACCTGGACCCCCGAGCATCCGGTCCTGATCGCCCTGGCGGCCGGGGATCGCGACGCCTTCATCGAGGCCGAGATGGCCGAACGCGAGGCGGCCGCCCTGCCGCCCCACGGCCGGCTGGCGGCCCTGATCCTGTCGGGTGTCGATGCCCTGGCCGTGGAGAAGACCGCCAACGACCTCGCCGCCGCCATCCCCAACGCCGAGCGGCTGGAGGTCTATGGCCCCGCAGACGCCCCGCTGGGCCTGATCCGGGGGCGGCGGCGCAAGCGGCTGCTGGTCCGGGCCGACCGCGACGTCGACCTGCAGGGGTTCCTGCGCGCCTGGCTGGCCCGGGTGAAGGTCCCCGCCTCGGTCCGGCTGACCGTGGACGTCGACCCGTACAGTTTCCTGTGACGATCCTGGACCCCGTAACCCGCCCTTAAGCGTCGCCGTGACAGAACGACGTCATGCATCGTCGCGCCCTGCTCGCCGCCCCGCTCGTCCTCGCCGCCACGCCCGCGCTCGCCGGGGGCAAGGGTGGCGCGGCCGCCCCGACCGATTCCTTCATCCGCTATCCGACCATCACGGCGACCACGGTTCGCGCCGGCGGCCGGCGTGGCGTCATGACTGTCGAAACCGGTGTGGACGTGTCGGACCCCGAGCTGAACCTGCGCGCCCGGCAGTCCCAGCCGCGGATGCGGGCGGTGTTCAACATTCTCGTCCAGCGCGAGGCCAGCGCCCTGCTGCCGGGGCGCGTGCCGAACATCGAGCGCCTCGCGGCCCAGCTGCAGTCGGCCACCAACATCATCCTCGGCCGGCCCGGGGCGAAACTGCTGCTTGGCACGGTGATGATCGTCTGACGCCTTGACGCGACCGACCCGGTCGGGGCCCCATGGGGCATGCGTCTTCCCGTCCTCGCCCTCGTCCTGCTTGTCTCCGCCTGCGCCTCTGCGCCCCCGCCTCCGCCCCCGCCGCCGCCTGCGGGGCCCGGACAGGCGGTGCTGCGCGACTGGCGCAGTATCGTCACCGCCGTCGACCGCGACCGCTACGTCCGGCGTGACGCCGCCTGGCGACTGGCGCTGGAACAGGCCCGGCGTCAGCCGGGGTCCGGAGATCTGGCCTCGGTCGGGGCCCTGATCGATCCGGGCGCGGCCCGTCGCGACGTCGCCCCGCCCCCCGGAGCCTACCGTTGCCGCACCGTCAAACTGGGCTCCCAGGGCGGGGAGGCGGGGCTGGGCTATGTGGTCTACGGCTGGTTCGCCTGTCGCATCGAGGTCACCCCCGCGGGGCTGAAATTCTCCAAGACGACGGGGTCCCAGCGCCCCTCGGGCCTGCTGTTCCCCGAGAACGACCGTGAGATGGTCCTTCTGGGGTCGCTGGCCGTCGCCGCCGAGCCCCCGGCCAACTCCTATGGCCAGCGTCCGGACCGCGACCTCGTCGCCGTACTGGAGCGGATCGGCGACGCCCGCTGGCGGCTGGTCCTGCCCTGGCCCCAGACCGAGTCCAACCTCGATCTGATCGAGCTGGTGCCGGCCTGACAGGAATTTCGGCCGCCGTTCGGCCACAACCATGAATAGCCTGTAACCTTCTGATTTCCTGCAGGTTTCATGACGCGGAAGTAACTAGGGGTTATCGTGGCGACCTGCTACCCGCGATGCGGGGCGGGACTGCCCCGATGCGGGGGCCAAGATGATCCGACTGAAAACCATCCTCCTCGCCGGTTCGGCGTCCGTGGCCCTCGCCGGCCCCGCCCTGGCGCAGTCGTCCCCGCCCGCCAGCCCGCCGCCGCCCGCCGCCGCCGGGACGCAGACTGTACCCCCACCCCCGGCCCCGATCCCGCCCGCAGCGGGAGCGCAGGACGAGGCCCCACCGGCCGAGGACACCGCCGTCGAGGACGTCGTGGTGACCGGGCGCGCCACCGATGTGCGGACCTCGATCGATTCCGTCAGCTACAGCCTCGCCAACGACCTTCAGGCCACCACCGGCAGTCTCGCCGACGCCCTGCGCAACGTCCCGTCCGTGGACGTCGATCCCCAGGGCAATGTCTCCCTGCGCGGCGATACCGGCGTCACCATTCTCGTCGATGGACGGCCTTCGGGCGTGCTGACCGGCGAGGGGCGGGCCCAGGCTCTGCTGCAGCTGCCGGCCGACCGCTACGCCCGTATCGAGGTCATGACCAACCCCTCGGCCGCCTACAGCCCCGAGGGCTCCGGCGGCGTGATCAACCTGATCACCAAACCGAATGCACCGCGGGCCGGAAGCCAGACCACCGGCTCGGTGCGCCTCAACATCGGCGACGACGGCCGCTGGAACGTCGGGACCAGCGGCTCGTGGCAGAAGGACCGCCTGACCCTCTCCGGCGACCTCAGCTACCGCGCCGACTCGGCCACCTTCGAATTCGGCCGCCTGCGCGAGCAGCTCGATCCGGTGACCGGGGCGGTGGTCTCGAGGACCCTCATCGACCAGTCCAATGCCGGCAACCAGAACGGGGCCATCGGCCGTTTCAGCGCCGAATACCGGCTGACGGACCGCACCCAGCTGACCGGCGAACTGCGCGGCGTGCGTTTCGACGGCGAGGGCACCAGCCCCGGCCTGTTCGAGACGCGCAACGCCGGTGGCACCCTGACCAGCGCCTACCGCCGTGACGGCCGCTCCGGGTTCGAATTCCTCAACTGGGGGATGACCGGGCGTGTGCTGCATCGCTTCGACGACGCCGGCCATGAATGGTCGAACGAGCTGCGCTACGACCGCAACGGCAATGAGACCGCCGGCCTTGCAGTCACGACCTTTCTCGTGCCCCAGGGACCCGCCCTGTTCGAGCGCACCACCCAGGAGCTCGACCAGGTCACCCTCGGCTTCACCAGCGCCTGGGTGCGGCCCACGGCCGACGACGGCCGGATCCGCCTCGGCTATGAACTCACCGACCAGCGTCCCGATCAGGACGTGACGCTCAGCCGGGGGCCCTCGGAGGGGACCCTCGCCCTCGTCCCGGGCCTCAGCAACCGGTTCGAGGCTCGCCAGACGGTGCACGCCCTGTACGGCACCTGGGAGCGACCGCTGACGGAAAAACTCTCGGCCCAGGCCGGCCTGCGGCTGGAACAGGCCGATCTGGAGATCGATGACGTCACCGGGGGGGCCTCGGCCACCCAGGACTATTTCCGCGCCTATCCCACGGCCCACCTCCAGTACCAATTGTCCGAAACCCAGACCCTGCGCGCCAGCTATTCGCGCCGCATCCAGCGCCCCCAGCCGGGCCAGCTGAATCCCTTCGTCTCCTATCAGGATCCGCTCAATCGCCGCTCCGGCAATCCGGATTTGGAGCCGCAGGAGACCGACGCCTTCGAGGCCATGTGGCAGATGCGGCAGGGACAGACCTTCTACCAGCTCACCGCCTATCTGCGTGACACCGACAAGGCCTTTACCGAGGTGACCACCGATCTGGGCGGCGGCGTCTTCCTGACCCGGCCCGAAAACCTCGGCGCGCGTCGCGATCTCGGCCTCGAGACCACGGCCAACGGTGCGCTGCACCCGACGCTGCGCTACAGCGCCAGCGTCAATGTCTTCCGTCAGGAGATCGACGCGGCCGGCATCCCCGGCGGTGACGACCGCTCGGGCACGTTCGCGACCGGCCGTCTCAGCCTCAACTGGCAGCCCACACCGGCCGATTTCGTGCAGCTGTCCGGCTTCTGGCAGGGCGACAGCCTGCTGGCCCAGGGCCGGCGCGAAGGCGGCGGCATGCTCAACCTCGGCTATCGCCGCAAGCTCAGCGAGACCCTGTCGTTCAACTTCACGGGCCGGGACATACTGAATTCGTTCAACAACGTCTCGACCTTCGAAACCCCCCTGTTCCGCGAGCGCGCCGAGCAGAACATCCGCCTGCGCGCCTTTTACATCGGTCTCAGCTGGAGCCTGGGCTCGGGTCCACGCCGCCAGCCGGAGCAGTTCGACTTCTCCAGCGGCCCGACCGGCGGCTGACACCGGGACGGGTGAGCCGGGAGGCCGTGCTTGACCCTCGCGGGCCGGATGGCGAGTCTGGTCCCGCGGGGCCACCCCGCGATTTCAGGAGAACGTCATGCGCAGTTTCGGCACGGTCATTGCCCTGGTCATTGCGGGCGTCGTGGTCCTCGGCCTCGCCCTCATCGGCCTGCCGACCTACAACGTCTATTCCAAACAGATGCAGGGCAAGGCCGCCTATGAGCAGGCCGTGCAGGACCGCCGCATCCGCGTGCTGGAGGCCCAGGCGGCGCTGGATTCCGCCCAGCTGACCGCCCAGGCCGAGGTCGCCCGCGCCCGCGGGACCAATGAGGCCAACCGGATCATGGCCGAAAGCCTCGGCGGCGCGGAGAACTATCTGCGCTGGTCCTATATCCACATGCTGGGCGAGACGGCGGGCAAGCCGGGCCGCGAGGTCATCTACATTCCCACCGAGGCCTCCATGCCGATCCTCGAGGCCGGCCGCACCCGCCCAACGGAATAGGGCGGGGTCCCGGCAACGTCCGGTCGCCCGGCGGGTTGAGGGTCACCGGGCCGCCGGAGGGGCGTACCCGCCATCGAACAGGGTCGTGAATGCCTGACTATGACTATGTGAGCGACGATCGGCCCTTCTCGCAGGTGCTGACCGACATCGGGGACCGGCCGGATCCGAAGCTCTATCTGGGCGAGGTCGTGAACGCCTTCGGCGAGCGGGCCTTCGGGGCGCTGCTGCTTCTGTTCGGCCTGCTGAACGCCCTGCCCCTGCCCCCCGGGGCGACGGCGGTGCTGGGCATTCCCCTGCTGCTGCTCTCGATCCAGCTGGTGCTGCGGACCGACCAGCTCTGGCTGCCGACATGGGCGCTGAAGCGCGCGATCGACCGGGCCGGCTATCGCCGGAGCGCGGCCCGGATCGCGGGACCGATCCGCACCGTGGAGCGGCTGTCGCGGCCGCGGCTGCTGGTCCTGACCGGGTCGGTGTCCGAACTGGCGATCGGCCTGGTCTGCACGGTCCTGGCGGTGATCGTCATGCTGCCCCTGTGGAGCACGAACATGTTCCCCGCCTTCACCATCGCCCTGTTCGGCTTCGGCCTGATGCAGCGCGACGGCGTTGCGGTCCTCCTCGGCTGGCTCGGCGCGGTGGGATACGCCCTGTTCCTCGTCCTCGCCTGGCAGATGATCAAGGGGGTCGCCGTCGCCGGCTGGGCCTGGGCCACCGGCCTGTTCTGACCCTCAGGCGCGCGTCGCCCAGGCCATCCACAGCGCCACGGCCGCGATCCCGGCCGCCATCATCCGGCCGGCCGCGAGCCCCTGCATCCGCCGCATCACCACGCGCCCCGCCGAGGCCGCGCCCAGCACGATCAGGGCGTGCACCACCACGGCCACGACCAGATGCAGGCTCCCCAGCAGGAGCGCCTGCGTCAGCGGCGCGGCCCGGTCCGGCTGGATGAAGGTCGGCAGCAGGGCGACATAGAAGACCGCCGCCTTGGGATTCAGCAGATTGCCGGTCAGGCCGCGCAGGAACAGCCCGCCCAGGGTCCGCCCGTCGGGCGCTTCGTCCGGCGCGACCTTGCCCGCCCCGGCCCAGGCCTCCCACGCCAGCCACAGCAGAAAGATCACTCCGGCCCAGCGCACCGCCTGGTACAGCCCCGGAAACGCCAGCAGCACCGAGGTCAGGCCGAACGCGGCCGCCACCATCCACACCGCCAGCCCCAGCGTGACCCCCGCCACCGCGGCCATCCCGGCCAGCCGCCCCCGGCCCAGCGCCACCAGCGCCAGCCAGCCCATGTTCGGCCCCGGCGTCAGCTCGACCAGCGACACCGCCACCAGAAAGGGCAGCAGCACGGCCGGATCGACGGGGAAGGCGGCGGACATCGTCCATCCTCGCACATCCCGCCCCGGGTCTCTTGTGTGGCCTCGTTGCCACACCCACCTTTGCCCTGGATCAAGGCGTCGCTTCGCGAAGGGCGCCTGACTACATTCGCCGCTCCAGGGGATACGCCATGAATCTCGACCTCTATTCCGACCGTGCCAAACAGGCCGTCCAGTCGGCCCAGACCCTCGCCCTCGCGCGCAAACACCAGCAGTTCGCGCCCGAACACCTGCTCAAGGTGCTGCTGGAAGAGCGCGACGGCCTCGCCCGCACCCTGATCACCGCCGCCGGCGGCGATCCGGGCAAGGCCGCCACCGCGGCCGAAGCCCTGCTGAAGAAGCGCCCCCAGGTCGAGAGCGCCACCAGCCAGCTCTATCTGGACGGCACCACCGCCCGCGTCTTCGCGAGGGCCGAGGAGGCCGCGAAGAAGAGCCGCGACGCCTTCGTCACCACCGAACGGATTCTCGCCGCCATCGCCCGTGAGGGCGGCCCCGCCGGCGACGCGCTGAAATCCGCCGGGGTCACGGCCGACACGCTGGACACCGCCGTCGCCGATCTCCGCAAGGGCAAGACCGCCGATTCCGCCGGGGCCGAGGACGCCTATGACGCCCTGAAACGCTATGCCCGCGACCTGACCCAGGCCGCCCGCGACCAGAAGATCGACCCGGTCATCGGCCGCGACGAGGAAATCCGCCGCACCATCCAGGTCCTCGCCCGCCGCACCAAGAACAACCCCGTCCTGATCGGCGAGCCCGGCGTCGGCAAGACCGCCATCGTCGAGGGACTGGCGCTCCGCATCGTCAACGGCGACGTGCCTGAAAGCCTGAAGGACAAGACGGTGATGGCGCTCGACATGGGCTCGCTGATCGCCGGGGCCAAATACCGCGGCGAGTTCGAGGAGCGGCTCAAGGCCGTGCTGGGCGAGGTCACGGCCGCGGAAGGCCAGATCATCCTGTTTATCGACGAGATGCACACCCTCGTCGGGGCCGGCAAGGGCGACGGAGCCATGGACGCCTCCAACCTGCTGAAGCCGGCGCTTGCCCGCGGCGAGCTCCACTGCGTCGGGGCCACGACGCTGGATGAGTATCGCAAACACGTCGAGAAGGACGCGGCGCTCGCCCGCCGCTTCCAGTCGGTCTTCGTCGACGAACCCACGGTCGAGGACACCGTCTCCATCCTCCGCGGCCTGAAGGAGAAATATGAGGTCCACCACGGGGTGCGCATCAGCGACAGCGCCATCGTCGCCGCCGCCACGCTGAGCAACCGCTACATCACCGACCGTTTCCTGCCCGACAAGGCCATCGACCTGATCGACGAGGCCGGCAGCCGCGTGCGCATGGCTGTGGATTCCAAGCCCGAGAGCCTCGACGAGATCGACCGCCGTCTGGTCCAGCTCAAGATCGAGCGCGAGGCCCTGAGGAAGGAGACCGACTCCGCCTCGAAACAGCGGCTGGAGAAGCTGGAAGACGAGATCAGCGACCTCGAGGTCGAGTCTGCCGACCTGACCGCCCGCTGGAAGGCCGAGAAGGACAAGGTCGGCGAGGGGGCCCAGCTGCGCGAGACGCTCGACCGCCTGCGCGCCGAACTGGCCGCGGCCCAACGCAACGGCGACCTCGGCCGCGCGTCCGAGATCGCCTATGGCCAGATCCCCCAGATCGAGAAATCGCTGGACCAGGCCGAGGCCGATGAAAAGACCACCTCGCCCCTGACCCCCGAGGTCGTCGACGCCCAGCAGATCGCCGCCGTCGTCTCCCGCTGGACCGGGGTCCCGGTCGAGAAGATGCTGGAGGGCGAGCGTGAGAAACTGCTGTCGATGGAGGACGCCCTGCGCGGCCGCGTCGTCGGTCAGGACGCGGCGCTGGAGGCCGTGGCCGATGCCGTGCGTCGCGCCCGCGCCGGCCTCAACGACCCCAACCGCCCGCTGGGCTCCTTCCTGTTCCTCGGCCCCACCGGCGTCGGCAAGACCGAGCTGACCAAGGCGCTCGCCGCCTTCCTGTTCGACGACGAGACCGCCATCACCCGCATGGACATGTCGGAATATATGGAGAAACACTCGGTCAGCCGCCTGATCGGGGCCCCTCCGGGCTATGTCGGCTATGACGAGGGCGGGGCCCTGACCGAGGCGGTGCGCCGCCGCCCCTATCAGGTCGTCCTGTTCGACGAGGTCGAAAAGGCCCACCCCGACGTCTTCAACGTGCTCCTGCAGGTGTTGGACGACGGCCGCCTGACGGACGGTCAGGGCCGCGTGGTCGACTTCAAGAACACCCTGCTGATCATGACCTCCAACCTCGGCTCCGACGCCCTGGCCAACCAGGGCGAGGGCGAGGACGTCGAGGCCGTGCGCCCCTATGTCATGGAGGCCGTCCGTGCCCATTTCCGGCCCGAGTTCCTGAACCGCATCGACGAGATCATCCTGTTCCGCCGCCTCGGCCGCGACCAGATGGCCGGCATCGTCCGCATCCAGCTGGCGCGGCTGGAGAAGCTGATGGCCGACCGGAGGCTGACGTTGTCGATCGACGACGGTGCTTTGGCCTGGCTGGCGGACAAGGGCTACGACCCGGTCTATGGGGCGCGGCCGCTGAAGCGCGTGATCCAGAAGGATCTGGTGGACCCCATGGCGAAGAAGCTGCTGGCCGGCGAGCTGGAGGACGGGTCGGTGATCGCGGTGTCAGCGGGGAGCGAGGGGCTGGAGATCGGGAAGGCGCGGGTGCATTGATTGTTGATGAACTCTGGCCGCGATACTTTCGAACAATATTACCTTGCAAGTCGGCTTTTCTTTGGGATTCGAAACGCTGTTGGCTGGGGATTGGCTACAGAACGGCTTCTCTCGGAAGCTGGCAAATCTGACCGAGTTGATGGTTGGGCTAATCGGCAAGCAGCGTACTGGACGGCGCAGGCGCAGCAGGTCGGTTTGGGCTCAAAATCACGGCTCCTTCGTTTGGAGAAAGCGCTCAGCAAAGGTGATCTTGAAGGGGCGCTTGCTCCGGTCTTGGAGAGAGTTGAGGCGCTTGAGACCCAACTCGCGAAAATCCCCGCGGGCAGGGACAGGGCTGCGTCGTTCCTTGAGGGGTCGTTTGCGGTCCACTCCGGGGCGGTAAGTGCGCTGCTGTTCTTCGATAAGGAGCGCTGGTCGCCCGAGTTTATATCGAGCGTCCTAGGGTCACTATCCGATCACGACCCCACTCCCCGGCATCGCACCGTAGCGTCGGCCATTTGGTGGTTCGTGGCCCATGCCCTTTCCCCGGCATCAAATCTTGCAGACCGGGACGACTGGCGTTCGTCCGTGCGTGACGAGTTGCTGACAGCCTATATGGAGTGGCAATGGCACTCGGAGCGCACGAACCCTGAGGAACTTGAAGTAGCGCTGCTGCTCTGGGCTTGCTCCGTTGGACGTTCTTTGGCGGCTGAACTGGTGCCCGAGATTCAGCAACTCCTACCGCTTGCGAAAGCTCGCCAACGGCATGATGGGGCGTGGACCCACTCTTGGTGGGACAAGGACCGTCGTCAGCCCGCGTCTATTCCCTCGGCTTTGACGACTGCACTGTTTGTATTGGCCTTTCATACCTTAGGTGATGACCGCTATTCGGATTCTATCGAAAGGGGGCGGCGCTGGCTGCTGACCAACGTCCGAGCGGATGGAGGGTGGTTGAAGCATAGCTGGCACGCGGAACTCAACTTCGCTTCCGCTACCGATCCTTTTTCAACGATCATCGTTTTGGAGGCGCTTCAACGCACCAACGACGGCGAAGACCTTATTGCGGCTGTAGCATCAAGTGAGACATGGCTGACCCAGTCACAGGATGTTCTTGGGTCTTGGGATTCCGACATCGCCAGCCGAGAGTTCATTGCATATCTGTTCCTGCGATATCTCACGCTGAAAGGCCGGAAAGAGGTAGTTCACGGCTACCTCAGGATGGCGAAGGATTTTCTTCTCAGAGCGGAGACGATCTCGCTCGGTGCCGGGCTTAACGGACGGCGAGAAGCGATCATACTCACCGCTCATGCTTTGGAGATGTTCTTGTATGGCGTGTTTCAGCACCCGAGCGTCGATTTGGATTTCTATCGTTCCAACGGCCGGGAAACGGTGGGCCTCCGAGAAGCACTAGCCATCTTTGAAAAGCACCTACGTGAGTCGGGAGTATTGGACGTCGCAAAGCCCGTGCTCCATCGAACGGCCATCATGGACATCGCCGGTCGTCGAGATGAAGTCATCCATCGAGCAGGTGACGTGGACGAGCGATCACTCCGTATCGGTCTTGGGACGGCACGCGAGTTTATGAGTCGGTATGCTGAGCAACTGCTCCACAATTATGCATTCAGCTAACTGATGCGCCGCCACCCTCGGCGGTCCTTCTCCCCTTGCGGGAGAAGGTGGCAGCCGAAGGCTGACGGATGAGGGGTCGCACGGGCAGGGCCGGTGAGGGTTCCGGCGGAAGACGCAGGTCCGGACGTCGGGGTGACCCCTCATCCGGCCTCGCTGCGCTCGGCCACCTTCTCCCGCAAGGGGAGAAGGATCATGGACTCGACAGTCACCGAACGATGTTCCATATTTGTTCTCATGGAGCCGACGAACGAATGGTTGCAGTCGCGGGCGAAGGCGATGCGGCGCGCGCCGGTGCTGTACGAGCGGCGGATGTGGGCCCTGCTGCGGGGTCGCCATCTGGACGGGCTGAAGTTCCAGCGCCAGAGGGTCATCGGCCGCTACATCGTCGACTTCGTCTGTTTCCGGCATCGGCTGATTGTCGAGGCCGATGGTCCTCAGCATGAGGACCGGGTGGAGGACGCCGCACGCGACGCCTGGCTGGCCGGGCAGGGCTTTCGCGTTCTCCGCTTTCGCAACAGCCAGATCGAGAACCACCGCCATGAGGTCATCGCGGCGATCTGTGCGGCGGCCATCCGCAGTCCTTCTCCCCTTGCGGGTGGAGGCGGAGCGCATCGCGATCCGACGACGGGTGGCAGCCGAAGGCTGACGGATGAGGGGTCGCACCTACGGGGCCGGTGAGGGATCGCGGACGCGGCAGCTTCAGACGTCAGCGTGACCCCTCATCCGACCTCGCTCCGCTCGGCCACCTTCTTCCGCAAGGGGAGAAGGGACGCTGCGTCATCCTACGTCCGATTCTGACGTACCCACCTGCCAGACTGGCTTCTACCGGCCAGGACCGGGCGGCCGATGTGGACCCAGTGGACTCAGTGGACTCAATGGACCCTGTTTTTCTGCCTCACGCCGCCGCCGGGGTCCGGGCCGGTTCCATGGGTTTCAGGTCCAGCAGGGCGAACAGGCGGGCGTCCTCGTCCTGTTCGGGATTGGGGGTGGTCAGAAGCTTGCCGCCGACGAAGATGGAGTTGGCCCCGGCGAGGAAACACAGGGCCTGCATCTCCGGGCTCATGGTCTCGCGCCCGGCCGACAGCCGGACCATGGCGCGGGGGCAGACCAGACGGGCGACGGCGACCGTGCGGACGAATTCGATCGGGTCGATCTGGCCGGCCTCCATCACCCGCTCGCCCAGCGGCGTGCCGGTGACCGGAACCAGCGCATTGACCGGCAGGCTGTCGGGATGGACCGGCAGGGTGGCCAGGGCGTGCAGCAGGCCGGCGCGGTCGCGGCGCGCCTCGCCCATGCCGACGATGCCGCCGCAGCAGGTGCTCATGCCCGCGTCGCGCACATGGGTCAGGGTGTCGAGCCGGTCCTGGTACGTCCGGGTGGTGACCACCTCGGCATAGTAGTCGGGGCCGGTGTCGAGGTTGTGGTTGTAGTAGTCGAGGCCCGCGGCCTTCAGCTGGCGCGCCTGCTCGGCAGTGAGCATGCCCAGGGTGGCGCAGGTCTCGAGGCCCAGGGCCTTCACCCCCGCGATCATGGCCGCCAGTTTGGGCGTGTCGCGGTCCTTCAGCTCGCGCCACGCCGCGCCCATGCAGAAGCGGCTGGCCCCGCCCGCCTTCGCCGCCATGGCCTCGGCCAGGACAGAGGAGGCGTCCATCAGCTTCTCGGCCTTCAGCCCGGTGTCGAAGGCCGCCGATTGCGAACAGTAGCCGCAGTTCTCGGCACAGCCGCCGGTCTTGATCGACAGCAGCTGCGACTTCTGGACTTCGGATGGATCGAACCAGTGCCGGTGCACCGAGGCCGCCTCGAACACCAGCTCCATGAACGGCCGCGCAAACAGGGCCTCGACCTCCTCGAGGGTCCAGTCGTGGCGGGGGGTGGCGAAGGGGTGGCGGGTGGCGGGTGGCGGGTGGCTGGTCATTCTCTGCTCTTGCGACGCTTCAGGGCCGAGGCCAGGGAAGCGAGCATCCGACTGATGCGATCTGCCGATGCCGTCAATGTCTGTTTGGTCTCGTCATCAAGGAAGCCGAGCCGATGAGCGATCAAAAGCTGCGTCTCTGCTTCCGCAAGAGATCCCCGGGCAAAGCCCACGAATTGCAGGAATTCACCGGTGCTCTGTCGTGCCGCGCCTTCGGCGATGTTGGAGGCGACCGAGACAGAGGCCCTGCGAACCTGACTGGTCAGCCCGAAACGTTCATCCGCTGGCCAGCGCGCCGTCCCACGATAGACAGCCTCAATCCAGTCGATGGAGAGAGTCCAGACCTCGAGATCCCGATAGCTTTTGACCCCCTCGGTCATCCTTGCCCCCAGTCACGAACCACCAGCCACCAGTCACCCCCCTTACTCGTCGCGGTACACCCGCCCGTCGCGCATGACGAAGCCGACCGATTTCAGCACCCTGACATCCTCCAGCGGATCGCCCTCGACCGCGATGAGGTCGGCGCGCTTGCCGGGCTCCAGGCTGCCCACCTCGGCGGCCAGGCCCAGCAGGTCGGCGGCATTGACCGTGGCCGCCTCGATCGCCGCCATCGGGGTCATGCCGTATTCGACCATCAGTTCGAACTCGTCGGCGTTGCGGCCGTGCAGCGAGACGCCCGCGTCGGTGCCGAAGGCGATGCGGACTCCGGCCGGCACGGCGGCCCGAAGCGACTGGCCGGTGATCGAGATCCGCCACAGGATCTTGGGCAGGACGGCCGGCGGATAGGCGTTGGGGTCGGCGGCCAGACGGGCGCGATAGCCGTTCACGGTCGAGAGCGTCGGGACGTAATAGGCCCCCGACCGCAGGAACAGGGGGATGGTCTCTTCACTCAGGATCGTGCCGTGCTCGATCGAATCGGCCCCCAGCCTCAGGGCCAGATCGATGCCGTCGCCCCCGTGGGCGTGGACCGCGACCTTCTTGCCGTACAGGTGGGCGGTCTCGATCAGGGCCCGGGCCTCGTCCTCGAACATCTGGGCCCCCAGACCGGCCCCGATGCGGCTGTTGACCCCGCCGGTGGTCGCGATCTTGATCATATCGGCGCCGCGCCCGACCTGGATCCGCACCGCCTCGCGGCAGCTTTCCGGGCCGTTGCAGACGTTTTCCGGGTCGCCCATGTCGTGACGCACCTCGTCGGACAGGCCCAGTCGCGGGTCCATATGGCCGGTGGTGGTCGAGATGGAGGTGGCCGCATCGATGATCCGGGGCCCGGCGATCTCGTGCCGCGCCGTGGCGTCGCGCAGCGCCAGGGTGACGCCGTCGCCGTCGCCCAGGTTCCGGACCGTGGTGAAGCCCGCCATCAGGGTCTCGCGGGCATTGCCCGCCGCCTCATAGGCCCGGGCTGGCAGGCTGTCGGTGAAATCGGCCAGCAACCCCGCCTGACCGGCGCGGTCCGAGGTCAGATGCACATGGCTGTCAATCAGCCCGGGCAGGACGAACCGGTCCCCCAGGTCGATCACTGTCGCGCCCGGAAAGGCCTCGACCCCGACAAAGCCGTCGCGCACCGCCTCGATCTTGCCGTCGCGGATGATCACGGTGGATTCGCCCCGCGGGGCCTGCCCCGGCCGGTCCAGCAGCCGCCCGGCCTGGACCAGGGTCACAGCGCCTTCCGGTGGCGCCACCGTCCCGTCCTGCGCCGCAGCGACGCTTCCGCTCAGCAGGGCGACCAGGGCCCCCGCGATAATGGCTTTCATGATGCAAACTCCCCCATGCCCGGAGAGTTTAGGCACGGCGCGGGCCCAAGGGGAATGGCCGTGCGATCAGCTCCGGTAGTCGCCGTTGATCTCGATGTAGCCCTTGGTCAGGTCACAGGTCCAGACGGTGGCCGCGGCCCGGCCCGCGCCCACATCGACGACGATGTCGATCTCGGGATTCTTCATATAGGCGCTCATCTTCGCCTCGTCGTAGGTCGGCGACACCGCCCCGTCGACGGCCGCAACATGGGGGCCGAAGCGGATGGCCAGGCGGTCGCGGTCGACCGGCTCCTCGGTCTTGCCGACGGCCATGACCACCCGGCCCCAGTTGGCGTCCTCGCCGGCGATGGCGGTCTTGACCAGGGGACTGTCGGCGATCGACTTGGCCAGTTTTCGCGCAGAGGCAGGACTGGCGGCGCCGTCGACCGTGACGCGGACGAATTTGGTCGCCCCCTCGCCGTCACGGACCAGCTGGTGGGCCAGGCTCAGCATGACCTTGTCGAGGGCGGCGGAGAATTCCTTCAGCCGCCGGTCGCCGACCCGGCCGATGCGCGGGGCCCCGCTCGCGCCCGTGGCGAACAGCAGGCAGGTGTCATTGGTCGAGGTGTCGCCGTCGACCGTCACCGAGTTGAAGGTGGTGCGGACATGCAGGCCCAGCAGGGCCCGCAGCACCGCCGGGGCGATGGCGGCATCGGTGACGATGAAGCCCAGCATGGTGGCCATGTCCGGGGCGATCATGCCCGAGCCCTTGGCGATCCCGGCGATCCGCACCTTGACCCCCTCGATCCGCGCCTCGGCCCAGGCCCCCTTGGGGAAGGTGTCGGTGGTCATGATGCCCAGACCGGCCGCCGCCCATTGCCCGGTCGGCGGCGTGTCGCCGTCCAGCCGGGCCTCGACCTCGCCCAGCCGGGCGACGATCTTCCGCTCGTCCAGCAGCACCCCGATCACCCCGGTCGAGGCCAGCATGACGTCGCGTTGGCGGCAGCCGAACCGTTTGGCGACCTCCGAGGCGGTACGCCGCGCCGCATCGGCCCCGGCCTTGCCGGTGAAGGCGTTGGCGCAGCCGGCGTTGACCACCAGCGCCCGCACATCCTCGCCCCCGCCGGGTCCGTCCAGATGCCGCCGGCACCAGTCCACCGGGGCCGAGCCGACCTTGTGGCGGGTGAAGACGCCGGCGCAGGTGGTGCCCCGGGCGAAACGGAACACGGTCAGATCGTCGCGCTCATGCTTGTAGAAGCCGGCCCGCGCCGTGGTCATCTCGACCCCGCCGATCGGCGGAATCTCCGGGAAGGGCACGGCCAGAGGCGACACTTTCAGGCCGGGCTTGCCCGGGGCGGCCGGACCTGCCGGCGTCGGGCCCTGGGTCTGGGTCGCCCGCTTCAGCGCGGCGGCGAGAGGATCGAAGGCCTTTTCGAAGGCCTGCTCGAGGGCCTTTCCGGTCGAACCTGGCCGTTTCGGCTCGCCGCTCACGACTGCGCGCCTGCGGCAGGCGCGGGTGTGGGCGCAGGGGAAGACGGGCCGACCGGGGGTGCCGAGGCCGGTTCGGCGGGAGCCCCGCTCTCGGCGGTCAGCAGCACATCGACCTCGGCCTTGCCGCGCAATTCCTCCAGCAGCTGGCGCACGCCCTCATAGGTCAGGTAGCGCACGATCTGGGGCCGCGCCTGATCCAGGGTCGGCGGGCTCTCGCGACGCCGGTCCTCGACCCGCAGCACGGCCCAGCCGCCCTCGGTCTGGAACGGGCCGACGGTCGAGCCGGCGGGCGCATCGCGCAGGGCGTTGGCATAGGCCTGGGGCATGACGTCGGCGGTCGAATAGCCGAGGTCGCCGCCCGAGAACCGCGTGGCCTCGTCGATGGAGCGTTCCTGGGCCACGGCCTCGAAACTGGCCCCCTGACCCAGGATGCCGATGACGGCGTCGGCCTCCGGCTTCGTCCGCGACAGGATCAGTCGCACGCGGATCTCCTCCGAGGTCCGGGCCAGACGCAGCTGCTCCTGGTACAGGGTCTGGACCGCCTGGTCCGAGATCGCGCCGTTGACGACATTCTCGACCAGCATGTCGCCGAGGATCCGTTCGCGCGTCGCCTCCAGCCGGCGCTGGGCCAAGGCCGAGTTGTCGAGACCACGCCGCTCCGCCTCCCGCGCCAGCAGCTTCTGGTCGATGACCTCGTCCAGCACCCGGCGGAACAGGTCGGAGGTGACGTCCAGCGGTTCGCCCTCGCCGATCAGCCCCTGGGCTACCGCCTCGCGCTTGACGTCGGAGGCCCACAGCGTCTGGTCCTGCACCCGCGCCACCGCCCGGTCGCCCGGTTCCGGCGGTCGTTCGTCGCTTCCGCCCCGGCCGCAGGCGGACAGGGCCAGGGTGCCCGCAAGGACCAAGCCAATCAGGGGGTTGCGCGAATGTCGCATCGGACGCTCCGTCCCGATTGAAGGGGTCCAAACGCCGGGCCGCAAGGCCCCTCGCGTTGACAGGGGTATGGCCGGTGCTTAAGTCCCGCCTGCGCCCAAGTCGAGGGGTTTTCGATCGTCTGCGCGGCGGGTTGCGCCGCCTCGCCCGGCAGCCCCTCTCGCGGCGTCCCATCGCCGCCCCCTACGGGCATTTCCAGAGCTCAAGACCGCTCGATCGTTACCGGATCGCCCATGCTCGGCTTCGCCAAGAAATTCTTCGGCTCTTCCAACGACCGCAAGGTCAAGGACTTCATGAGCCGCGTCCAGAAGATCAATGCGCTGGAGCCCCGCTTCGCCGCCCTGTCGGACGACGAGCTGCGGATGATGACCCAGACCTTCAAGGACCGGGTCGCCGGCGGAGAGACGCTGGACAAGGTGCTGGACGAGGCCTTCGCCGTGTCGCGCGAGGCATCGAAACGGGTGCTGGGCCAGCGCCAGTATGATGTCCAGTTGACGGGCGGCATGATCCTGCACGAGGGCGGCATTGCCGAGATGCGCACCGGCGAGGGCAAGACCCTGGTTGCTGTGGCCCCGGTGTATCTCAATGCCCTCAGCGGCAAGGGCGTGCACGTCATCACCGTGAACGATTATCTGGCCCGACGCGACGCCGAATGGATGGGCCGGGTCTACCGGTTCCTCGGCCTTGAAGTCGGTGTCATCGTCAACGGCCTGTCCTCGGGCCAGCGCCAGGCCTCCTACGCCGCCGACATCACCTATGGCACCAACAACGAGTTCGGCTTCGACTATCTGCGCGACAATCTGGTCTATGACCGGCGCGAGATGGTCCAGCGTCCCCACCATTTCGCCATCGTCGACGAGGTCGACTCCATCCTGATCGACGAGGCCCGGACGCCCCTGATCATCTCGGGGCCGACCGAGGACCGTTCGGATCTCTACAAGATCTGCGATGCGCTGGTGAAGGAGCTGATCAAGGACGAGACCACCTTCGATCTGGACGAGAAGCAGCGTCAGGCCCTGCTGACCGAGGAGGGCTCCGAGAAGATGGAGGCCCTGCTGGAAGCCGGAGGCCATTTCGCCGAGGACACCACCGGCCTGTACGACGCCGCCAACATCAGCCTGGTCCACCATGTGAACCAGGCCCTGCGCGCCAACACCCTGTACCAGAAGGACAAGGACTATATCATCAAGTCGGGCGAGATCGTCCTGATCGATGAATTCACCGGCCGGATGATGACCGGACGCCGCCTGTCCGAGGGCCTCCACCAGGCCATCGAGGCCAAGGAGGACGTCAAGATCATGCCCGAGAACCAGACCCTGGCCTCGGTGACGATCCAGAACTATTTCCGCCTCTACGAAAAGCTCTCCGGCATGACCGGCACGGCCGCCACCGAGGCCCAGGAATTCCTCGACATCTACAAGATGGATGTCCTTGAGGTGCCGACCAACCGCCCGGTCCAGCGCATCGACTATGACGACGAGGTCTACCGGACCTATGCCGAGAAGAACCTCGCCATCGCCAAACAGATTGCCGACTGCCGCGAGCGCGGCCAGCCCATCCTGGTCGGCACCGTCTCGATCGAGAAGTCGGAACAGCTGTCGGCTCTGCTCAACACCTATGAGCACAAGGTCGAGGTCTCGCGCACGCTGAAGAAGGAATTCGTCGGCAAGGACAAGGAAGCAGCCAGGATCGGCGATGCGGCGTACGACATCGTCTGGGAGACGAAGTTCAAGGGCATTCCCCATGCCGTCCTGAATGCGCGCCAGCACGAACAGGAAGCCTTCATCGTGGCCGACGCCGGCCTGCCCGGCGCGGTCACCATCGCGACCAACATGGCCGGCCGCGGCACCGACATCCAGCTGGGCGGCAACCTCGAGATGCGTCTCGAGAAATATCGGCTGGACCAGCGCAATCTGGCCGTCGAGGTCACGCCCGAAATGCTGGCGGCCGAGGAGGCCCGGCTCAAGGCCGACATTGCCGTCCAGAAGAAGATCGCGCTCGACGCCGGCGGCCTGTTCGTCCTGGGCACCGAGCGTCACGAAAGCCGCCGGATCGACAACCAGCTGCGCGGCCGGACCGGCCGCCAAGGCGACCCCGGCACCTCGAAATTCTACCTGTCCTGCGAGGACGACCTGCTGCGGATCTTCGCCGGTGACCGGCTGGATTCGATCATGCGCTCCTTCGGCGTGGCCGAGGGCGAGGCCATCAGCCACCCGTGGCTGAACCGTGCGGTCGAGACGGCCCAGAAGCGGGTCGAGACCCGCAACTACGACATCCGCAAGAATCTGCTGAAATACGACGATGTCGTGAACGACCAGCGCAAGGCCGTGTTCGAGCAGCGCCAGGAGTTCATGGACTCCGAGGACCTGTCCGAACTGGTGGGCGAATTCCGCCGGGACGTGGTCACCGATCTGGTCGACCGCTTCATGCCGCCCAAGGCCTATGCCGAACAGTGGGACATCGACGGCCTCGACGAGAAGGTGAGGTCCACCCTCGGCCTCGAGCTGCCGCTGCATGAGTGGGCGGCCGAGGAGGGCGTGTCGAACGAGGAGGTCGAGGAACGGCTCCAGGCGGCCGCCGAGGCCCGCGCCGCCGAACGGATGGAGCAGCTGGGCGAGGGTCAGATGCGGGGGCTGGAGAAGCAGTTCCTGATGCAGATGATCGACATGCAATGGCGCGAGCATCTGGTACATCTGGACCATCTGCGCGGCGTCATCGGCCTGCGGGGTTACGGCCAGCGCGATCCGCTGAACGAGTACAAGACCGAGGCCTTCTCCCTGTTCGAGACCCTCCTGCACGAGCTGCGTCACAATGTGACGCGCTGGCTGATGACGGTCGAGTTCCGCTTCGAGGCCCCGCCGGCGATGGAGATGCCCGAGTTCCAGGAAATCCACCTGAACCCCGGCACCGGCGTCAATGAAATGGCCGACCCGCGGTCCCAGAACCCCGAGGGTCAGGTCACCGGCGACGACCGCGCCCGGCTGCCGGTCGATCTCCTGCCCACCGGCTGGGAGCGCACCGCCCGTAACGCCGACTGCCCCTGCGGCTCCGGCCGCAAGTTCAAACACTGCCACGGGGCATTGGTTTAAGGCGCTACCGCTTGACGCGCGGCGTCTCGCTGCTTGAGCGCAGACGGCGGGACGGGTGACAGCCACGCGCGTTGAAAAGGGTCTTCAGGAATCCGCATGACCTACAAACACCTCTTCTCCCGTGCCCTCGCCCTCGACCCCGAGCGATTGCATTTCGCGGCCCACAGCCACCATCTGTGGCCCGACGCCTCGTTCGACGGTCAGGTCCGGGCCTGGGTCGAGGCCAACCATTTCGCAGACCGCAAATGGGACCTGATCTTTGGCGATGTGGTTCCCGAGGCGCAGCGGCATGTGGCCAGGGAGCTGAACCTGCCGGACCCGGAGACCGTGGTCTTCGCGCCTAACACCCACGACTTCCTGATCCGCATTTTCTCGGGTCTGGAGACGAAGCCGGTCCGCATCCTGACCACCGATGGCGAATTCCATGCCTTCCGCCGTCAGGCCGAACGCTGGGAGGAGAGCGGCGAGGCCATCGTCACCCGCGTGCCGCTGGAGCCGTTTGACACCTTCGACGCCCGATTCACCGCCGCGGCAGAGGCCGGCGGCCATGACATGATCGTGGTCAGCCAGGTCTTCTTCAAAACCGGCCAGGCCATCGGCTGCACCGACGCGCTGGCGGCACTGGCGCGGCCGGAAGGCCCCTGGATCATCGTCGACGGCTATCACGGCTTCATGGCCACCCCGACCGACCTGTCGGCGGTGGCTGACCGGATCTTCTATGTCTCGGGCGGCTACAAATACGCGATGACCGGCGAGGGCGCGGGCTTCCTGCACGCGCCGCATGGCTATTGCGAGCGGCCGGTGGTGACCGGCTGGTTCGCCGAGTTCGGCAATCTGATGGGTCCGCCGGAGGGCGTGCAGTACCGCGCCGACGCCGGCCGCTTCTGGGGCGCGACGTTTGATTCGACCCCGCTCTATCGCTTCAACGCCGTACGCCGGCTGCTGGACGAAGAGGGGCTGACCACGGCCGATATCTCGGCCCATGCCGACCGGTTGTCGGCGCGGTTTGCCGCGGCGCTCGCGGCCGGCGACTGCGGGGCCCTCGGCGAAGCGACGGTGTTGAACCCGGTCCCCGGCGACAACACTGCCAGGGCGCGTTTCCTGTCCCTGAAGCACCGGGACGCCCAGAGCTGGCGGGCCCGTCTGCTGGAGGCCAATGTCGTCACCGACGTGCGCGACGACGTCATCCGCTTCGGCTTCGGCCTGTATCAGACCGAGGAGGACGTCGAACGGCTGATCGAGGTCTGCAAGCGCCTGTTCTGACGGCGACGGGTCAGAAGAACGTCGTCTCGTCCTCGCGCGTCGCCTGCGGCGGCGAGGCTGGCGTCGTGGGCCCGGGCGCGGGTTGCGTCCCTCCCGGCGCACCGGGCCCGGGGGTCGCACCCGCCGGGTCGGGCGAGCCCGATCCGGCGGGGGGAATCGGCGGCAGGGTCGGATAGGGCAGGCTTGCCGGCGAACCGTCGCCCGGAATCGCCACCGCTGGCGGCACCGTCGGCTCCGGCGTTCCGATGTCGGCGGGAGCGATGGAATCCGGCGCGTTGACGTCGTCGCGGATGAAGGCCCAGGACCGGGAATCCGCACAGGCGCAGGCCTTCAGAAACCCGTCCCGGTCGCGCCACAGGATCAGCGGATAGCCGATCGGGGCCCCGGCCTCCCGCAACAGGGTGGTCAGGCGGGTCACGAACTGCCGACTGGCGTCCACCACTGCCGAGCGCGCCAGATTGCCGTCGGCGACGGGGATGCCCGCCGCGGTCCAGCTGCCCGAGGGGGTCGCGGTCCAGCGCTGGTAGAGGCTCCAGTCCCGGCTCAGCCACAACTCGGCGACGGTTGACCGCTCGGCCGGGGTCGACCGGACCTGACCTTCGAGGTCGGGGCGGGCGAAGACGATGACCCGCACCTCGACGCCGCCAGCGCGAAGCTTGTCCGCTTCCTCCAGCTCATAACGCTGGGTCGCGGCCGAGTCGCGGTAGCCGATGATATACAGCGGCTCGCCGCCACCGCCCGCCGAAACCCACGAGGCCTCGTCCAGCAGGCGCTGGATCTCCGCCTGGTTGCGGGCGATCGTCACCGGCTGGAACCGGGCATGGAAATTCCAGTAGGCCCAGTAGCCGGTGCCCGCCAGGGCCAGGCCGATGACCAGCGCCAGGGCCGACCAGATCAGAAAGCGACGCATGGGACCAAGGGCTCCGGCTGCTCCACAGTGGCGTCACCGTAGCGCCAAACCATGAGCGTCGTCGCCCCCGAAAGCCGTTCACGCGAAGAGTCTCGCACGGTCGCCCGCGGTCAGGCCGCGTGCGCCTCCTGGGCCGGCAGAAGGGACCCCACGACCAGCCGCGAGAGCATGCGGCCCTCAAGGGGAATGATGGCGTCGATGAACCGGTCGTTGGCGTCGCTGCCCATGGCGGGCGGCTCCTGCAGCAGCGAGGCCGCGACCTGGAAGGTCTCCTGCACCCCGTCGACCAGCACGCCCGCCATGCGGGTCCCGTGCTGGATGACGACGATGACATGACGCGGCGACGGTTCGGTCGTGCCAAGGCCCAGCCGGCTGCGCAGGTCCAGCACGGGCATCACGGCCCCCCGCAGATTGATGACCCCGAGGACATAGTCGGGGGTCTGGGGCATCCGGGTGGTCGGGGTCCAGCCGCGGATCTCGCGCACCGAACGGACGTCGATGCAAAACTCCTGCCCCCCGATCTCGAACGAGATCAACTCGAGGATCGAGTCCGGGCCCGAGCCGGGGCTGATGTGGGTGTCCAGCGGGGTCATGCTCAGAACTCTTCCCATTCGTCCGCCTTGACCGCGGTGTTGCCGACCAGACGGGGCATCGGTCGTGTTCTGGCCGCCGATCCGGTCCCGGGGGACTGCCCATAGGCCTCGGTCCGGGCCCTGGCGGCGTGCACGGGCTTGCTGTGTCCGGCCCCCGGTGCCTCGCCGACGACAAAGCGCGACATCATCGCGTCAAGCTCGCCCGCCTCATTCTTGAGGGCGTGGGAGGCCGCGGTGGTCTGTTCGACCATGGCCGCGTTCTGCTGGACCATCTGGTCCATGTGATTGACCGCTGTGTTGACCTCGGCAAGGCTCGTGGCCTGCTCATGGGCCGAGCCGCTGATTTCCGAGATCAGCCCGTCGATGGCGACCACCTGCTCCACGATCCGCGTCAGGCTGGAGCCCGTTTCGCCGACCAGGGACACGCCCTCGCTGACCTGTTGGCCCGAGGTCGAGATCAGGCCCTTGATCTCCTTGGCGGCCTCGGCCGAGCGCTGGGCCAAGGCCCGGACTTCCTGGGCCACGACCGCGAAGCCGCGTCCGGCGTCGCCGGCGCGCGCCGCCTCGACCCCGGCGTTCAGGGCCAGAAGATTGGTCTGGAAGGCGATCTCGTCGATCACTCCGATGATCTGGCTGATCTCGGCCGAGGATTTCTGGATCTGGCCCATGGCGGCGATGGCGCGCTGCACCACCTCGCCCGAGTCCTGGGCGTCACCCTTGGCCGAGGCCACGGCGGAGGCCGCTTCCTGCGAGCCCGATGCGGTCCGTTTCACGGTCGCCGTGATCTGTTCGAGGGCGGCGGCGGTCTCTTCCAGCGACGCGGCCTGCTGCTCGGTGCGTCGGGACAGGTCGTCCGAGGCTTGGGCGATCTCCTCCGAACCCGACCGGATGGCGGCGACATTGGTCACCACCGCCGCCATGGCCTCGCGCAGCTGGCCGATCGCGCCGTTGAAGTCCTGTTGCAGCTTCTCGTATTCGGGCGGGAAGGTCTGGGTCAGCTGCACGGTCAGGTCGCCCTGGCTGAGCCCGGCGAGACCCATGGCGAGGGCCTCGACCACGGCGGCCTGGCGCTCGGCGGCCTCCTCGGACAACATCTGGCTCTGACGGCGCTCGGTTTCCTGCGCCTCGCGGTTGGCGACGGTTTCCCGCTCCAGCCGCTCGCGCTCCAGACCGTTCTCGCGGAACACCACCGCGGTACGGGCCACATCCCCGACCTCGTCGCCGCGATCCGCGCCGTCGACCTCGACCGAATAGTCTCCGGCGGCCAGCCGGCGCATCTGGCCGGCCAGATGCACCAGGGGCCTGGCGATCGAACCCATGCCGATCCAGAAGGCGACCCCGCCCATGACCACCAGGGTCACCAGAATGGCTCCGACGCTGAGCAGCGTGTCCGTGCGGGCGCTTGCGTGCGCCGTGGTGCTCACGGACGTCATTTCAGCGGCGGTGGAATCGATGATTTTCTGGACTTCGATCGCCAGGGCCTCGCGCGCCGGCCCGAACCGGTTGCTTGACAGGGCCATGGCCGTGCCGTCGTCGCCCGTGACCGCCGCCCGCCGGATTTCCGGCACCACCTGCTGCATCGTCGCCATCAGGCTCGCGATCGTCTCCAGCTGCGCTCCGTTGGATTCGGCCAGAAGCGTGTTCAGCTCCGGCAGGAGAGTCTTGTCGATCCGGTCCATGACGACCGTCAGCGACTCATACTGCGCCTCCATGTCCGCGGGGCTCTCGGTCGCGATGGCCTTGTAGTTGAGCCGGCCGATCTCCTGCTGCGCCGCATTCAGTTGATTAGTGACGATCCGCGCCCGGACCTCGCCTTCAAGAAGCCGCGTATAGGTCGCGTCTGTCGCCATCAGCCGGGTCAGGACAAAGGCGCTGATGCTGCTGCTGACGAGCAGGGCGACGACGACAAGGCCGACGACCTTGGCTCCGATCTTCATATTGGAAAGCTTCATCGCCCGCGCCCCCGGCTGTCATTGACCGGTCACGCGAGCCCGCAGGCCCGCGACGGCCAGTTCACAGGCTAGTAACCAAGGTTCTAAGAAACCCTTTCCGTAGCCGTCGTCGGGATTTACCCGTCGCGCAACGGCTCAGCCCATGGTCGGGATCACGAATGAGCTGTCGGCGTGTTCCAGCTCACTGTCCGGCCAGCGGGCGGTGATGGTCTTGACCTTGGTCCAGAACTTCACGCCTTCCATGCCGTGCTGGTTGGTGTCGCCGAAGGCCGAGCGCTTCCAGCCACCGAAGGTGTGATAGGCGACCGGCACCGGGATGGGCACATTGATCCCCACCATGCCGACATTGACCCGCGCGGCGAAGTCGCGCGCGGCGCGGCCGTTCTGGGTGAAGATGGCGACCCCGTTGCCGTACTGGTGCTTTGACGGCAGGCTCAGCGCCTCCTCGAAACTGGCGGCGCGGACGATCTGCAGCACGGGGCCGAAGATTTCCTCCTTGTACGACTCCATCTCGGGCGTGACGTGGTCGAACAGCGACGGGCCGATGAAGTAGCCCCGTTCATGGCCCTGCAGGCTGAAGCCGCGGCCGTCGACAACCAGTTCCGCACCGTCCTTGACGCCCTGGTCGATCCAGCCCTCGACGCGGGCCTTGTGCTGGGCCGTCACCACCGGGCCGTAATGGGCACCGGCGTCGCTCGAGACCCCGACCCGCAGGGTCGGGATTTCGGCCACCATCCGCTCGCGCAGTTCGTCGGCGGTTTTCTTGCCGACCGGCACCACGACGGGCAGAGCCATGCAGCGTTCGCCCGCCGAGCCGTAGGCCGCACCCGACAGGTCCTTGATGACCTGGTCCATGTCGGCGTCGGGCAGGACGATACCGTGGTTCTTGGCCCCGCCCATGGCCTGGACCCGCTTATGGTTGGCGGCCCCGGTCTGGTAGACATAGTGGGCGATGTCGGACGAACCGACGAAACTCACGGCATGGACCAGCGGATGGGTCAGGATGGCGTCGACCGCGGCCTTGTCGCCGTGCACGACGTTCAGCACCCCGGCGGGGGCCCCCGCCTCCATCATCAGCTCGGCCAGACGCACCGGCACCGATGGATCCCGCTCGGACGGCTTCAGGATGAAGGTATTGCCCACCGCGATGGCGACGCCGAACATCCACATCGGGATCATGGCCGGGAAGTTGAACGGGGTGATGCCCGCGACCACGCCCAGCGGCTGGCGCATGGAATAGACGTCGATGCCGGGGCCGGCCCCGTGGGTGTATTCGCCCTTCAGCACATGGGGGATGCCGCAGGCGAACTCGATCACCTCCAGCCCGCGCTGGATGTCGCCCTTCGAATCCGCGACCACCTTGCCGTGTTCGGACGACAGCAGCTCGGCCAGTTCGGTCATGTTCGCCTCGACCAGCCGTTTGAACTCGAACATCACCCGCGCGCGGCGCTGGGGGTTGGTGGAGGACCAGCCGTCGAAGGCCGCCTGGGCCGACTGGACGGCGCGGTCCATCTCGGCGACCGAGGCCAGTTGCACCCGCGCCTGGACGTCGCCGGTGTTGGGATCGAACACGTCGGCGAACCGGCCCGAGCCGCCCGTGAAGGACGCGCCGTCGATGAAATGGTGAATGTCGCGCATGATGCGGCGTTTCCCTACTGACTGGTCTTGATTGGCGGGCGGTTTAGCGCGGGCGGCCGGACCTGTCTCCTCCCCGTCGCGAAGCGATGGGGTATCGCGAGGATCGTATACGATCCTCGGCGATGGGCTACGCAGCGTAGCGGAGAGACGGAGGGGTTCTTCGTGCACGCAGAACCCCTCCGTCAGCTCGCAGGGGCTCGCTGCCACCTCCCCATGCGCGACGCGCATGGGGAGGAGACTGGATCATCTGGTCGCGCCCGCGACCCATTTCACGTCGCCGGCACCGTTCGCATTGGCCCGCCGCGCCGCCACGAACAGATGGTCGGACAGCCGGTTCAGATAGCGCAGGGCCTCGGGGGTCACCGTCTGTCCGGTCTCGACCAGACGGATGGCGTCGCGCTCGGCGCGCCGGGCGACCGTGCGGGCCAGATGCAGATGCGCCGACAGGGGGGATCCGCCGGGCAGGATGAAGCTGTCCAGAGCCTTGAGGCTCTCGTTCATCCAGTCGATTTCGGCCTCCAGCCGCTCGACCTGGGACGCCACCATGCGCAGGGCCTCCCACGCAGGGGCGGGCTCGTGCGGCGTGGCCAGATCGGCGCCCAGATCGAACAGCTCGTTCTGGATCCGGCCCAGCATGGCGTCGATGCGGTCGTTCTGGCCGGAGTGCAGCCGGGCCAGTCCGATGACGGCGTTCAGCTCGTCGACCGTGCCATAGGCCTCGACCCGGGGATCGGACTTGGACACCCGGGCCCCCGACGCCAGCCCCGTGTCGCCCGCGTCTCCGGTACGGGTGTAGATCTTGTTCAGGACAACCAAAGCCTCAGCCTCCGTAGGTGGATTTCCACCACAGCCCGGCCATCAGCAGCACGACGGCGACCGCCTGGACCGCCACCCGCAGCCGCATCAGCCGGTTCGAATTGGACCGTGCATAGGCCCCGCCACGAAACAGGGCGTAGAGGCCGAAGCCCAGAACCACGGCGACGGCGGCCACAGCGACAAGGATCAGGATGTCGAACACGGGGGTCATCGGCCCTATCTAGGGCGGACGATGCGCTCACGCCAGCGACCCCCGCGCCGCAGGGGCGCTGCGGCGCTGAAGCCCCATGGCCCCTGCGAGGCGGCTGGGGGATTAACCGTTCTCCTCGGTTCCATCCTAACCTTTGGCTGCCACGGTTGCGGGTCCAGGAGTGTGACTTGACCCATCGTTCCGTTCGCAATCTCGCCAACCTGAAAAAGTCCGCCTCGACGGCGCGGGTGCTGAACCTCGCCCGCGTCGCGCAGGAGCATGGCCAACGCGAGGGCTGGAGGCGTGCTCCGCTGTTCAGCAATCCGGCCCTCAACCGGGCGGTGATCCTGAAGCACCGACTTCGTCGCGACGAGATCGACCAGTTCAGGATCCGCCGCGCGGTGGCAACCAAGATCATCCTGCCGATCGATGACGGTGATCTTCGGGTCGGGGGTCGCTATCTGTTCGTCAACCAGACCGGATTCGACCGGACTCTCGAGGCCAGTTTCGGCATCGGGCCCGCCCACCCGGACCGACGAATTCTCGCCCTGATCGACGAGCTGCCCGGTCTCGATCCGTTCCTGCTGCGCGAGCAGCTGCGCCGGCACGGGCACACGCCCGATCCCTGCTATTTCAATGTCTCGGAGGCGGATCTGGCGCGGATGGCAGCCTTTGTCGCCGCCGAGATCCGCCCCCTTGTCGACCTGAGCATAGGCCCGGACTGCGATCTGGACGCCGTCAGCCCGGTGGCCCGGCTGACCGCCAAGATCATGTCCAGTTCGCCCGGCGAGGATATGAGCGCGCTCGGCCGGACCCTGATGCTGGAGCCTCAGGAGTATGACGAAGGCGTCTTCTGCTGGAAGGGCTTCCTCTATTACAAATGGGCGCTCCAGGGCATCGCCGGCGAGATCGGAGGCGTCCTCGACGGCGTCCGGCGGGTGCGGCCGTCCGGGCGGGTCGACGCCGAGCAGCATGCCACGATCGACCGCGCCCGGGCCCAGGTCCGTCGCCGCATCGTGCTGACCTGTGACGCCACGACCGAGATGCTGCGGGTCTATGACGACGCCTTCCGGGGCCTGACGGCCGAGGGACGATCAACCGCCTTCCGCGATTTCCTGCGGGACGCGCCGGGCCTGTTCTCACGCCTCGGCGATCGTCTCGGCGTGCTGCAGCATATCGTCAGCTTCTGGACCTACCGCATGGCCGACGGCAAGGTACCGCCGGGGGCCGACGAACTGATCGACCTGCTGTCCGATTTCGAACTCAGCCTCGCCGGGCATGACCGCCCCGAGCGGCGCGCCCTCGCGGCCTGACCCGGCACAAAAAAGGCGGCACGCCTGGCCTGGCATGCCGCCCTTCCGGTTGCGGGTGTGACCCGCCTAGTAGCGGTAGTGGTCGGGCTTGAACGGTCCTGCGGTCGGCACCGAGATATAGTCGGCCTGCTCTTTCGACAGCACCGTCAGCTTCGCACCCAGCTTGCCGAGGTGCAGCATGGCGACCTTCTCGTCGAGATGTTTGGGCAGGGTGTAGACCTGGTTCTCATAGGCCTTCACATTGGTCCACAGTTCGATCTGGGCCAGCACCTGGTTGGTGAAGGAGGCCGACATCACGAACGACGGGTGACCCGTGGCATTGCCCAGGTTCACCAAACGGCCTTCCGACAGCAGGATGATCTTCTTGCCGTCCGGGAACTCCACGTGGTGGACCTGGGGCTTGATCTCGTCCCATTTGAAGTTCTTTAGGCCAGCGACCTGGATCTCGGAGTCGAAGTGGCCGATGTTGCAGACGATGGCGTTGTTCTTCATCGCCCGCATGTGATCGACGGTGATGACGTCCTTGTTGCCGGTCGCGGTGACGAAGATGTCGGCCTTGCCCGCCATGTCGTCCAGGGTCTGGACGTCATAGCCTTCCATGGCCGCCTGCAGGGCGCAGATCGGATCGATCTCGGTGACGATCACCCGGGCACCACCTTGGCGCAGCGAGGCGGCCGAACCCTTGCCCACGTCGCCATAGCCGCAGACCACGGCGACCTTGCCCGACAGCATGACGTCGGTGCCGCGCCGGATGGCGTCGACCAGCGATTCACGGCAGCCATACAGATTGTCGAACTTGGACTTGGTGACGCTGTCGTTCACGTTGATGGCGGGGAAGGGCAGGTCGCCCTTCTTGGCCATTTCGTACAGGCGATGCACGCCCGTGGTGGTCTCTTCCGACACACCGCCGATGGCGTCGCGGATGGCCGAATAGAAGCCGGGCTTCTCGGCGATGTAGCGCTTCATCACCTTGTAGAGGGCTTCCTCTTCCTCGTTCTCCGGGTTGTCCAGCAAGGTGCCGTCCTTCTCCGCCTTGGGGCCGAGCACGCACAGCAGGGTGGCATCGCCGCCGTCGTCGAGGATCAGGTTGGGATAGCCGCCGTCCGACCATTCGAAGATCTTGTGGGCGTATTCCCAGTATTCTTCCAGTGTCTCGCCCTTGGTGGCGAACACGGGGGTGCCGGCGGCGGCGATGGCGGCCGCGGCATGGTCCTGGGTCGAGAAGATGTTGCACGAGGCCCAGCGCACGTCGGCGCCCAGGGCTTCCAGCGTCTGGATCAGCACGGCGGTCTGGATCGTCATATGCAGGCTGCCGGCGATCCGGGCACCCTTCAGGATCTTCTGCTCGCCGAACTCCTCACGCAGGGCCATCAGGCCCGGCATTTCGGTCTCGGCAATGGCGATTTCCTTGTTGCCGAAGGGGGCGAGCGAGATGTCGCGGACGATGTAGTCGGTCATGGGGGCTCCTCGGCCGTGACGGTTCAGGTTTGGGCGCGCCTATAGCCCGCGCGACTGCAGTAGGCAAGAATCGTATAAGGACATCTTTATATGACAGGGTCGCCGATCAGCGCTTCACGAACGGCGGCGATCTTGGCCTCCGTCTCCGCCAGTTCCTCGGCGGGAACGCTGTCGGCCGTGATCCCGGCCCCCGCCAGGGTCCGGAACGCCCAGACCTCGTCCTCACGCCAGAAGGACAGGGTGCGGATCAGCACCGAGGCGGTCAGCCGGCCCTCACGGTCCAGCAGGACCAGGCTGCCGCACCATGGCCCGCGCGGCGGCTCATGGCCGGCGATCACCTTCATCGCCTGATGTTTGGGGGCCCCGGTGATCGAGCCGGGCGGAAAGGTCGCAGCCAGCAGATCACCGGGCCCGACCCCGGCCCGGGCCTCGCCCGTCACGGTCGAGACCAGATGATGCACCGTGGCGAAGCTCTGGAGGGCGAACAGCCGCTCGACTGAGACCGACCCCGGCCGGCTCACCCGGGCCAGGTCGTTGCGCATCAGGTCGACGATCATCAGGTTTTCAGCCCGGTCCTTGGCGCTGGCCACCAGCTCGGCGGCGCGCCGGGCGTCGATGATCGGGTCGGGATCGCGGGCCCGCGTGCCCTTGATCGGCCGGGTCTCGATGCGGCGGCTGGCCGGATCGAAGGTGAGGAACAGCTCGGGCGAGTTCGACACCAGCGCCCGCTCGCCGAGGCGCCAGAAGGCTCCATAGGGGGCCGGCCCGCGTGCCAGCCGCACAAAGACGTCGAAGGGGTCGGCCCCCCGGTTCAGCGCGCCCGACCACGCCCGGGCGACATTCGCCTGGAACAGTTCGCCCTTGCCAATCCGGGCCACGACATCGGCCACGGCCGCCTCATAGGCCGCGCCGGGGGCTTCGGGGGGAAAGGCCGCGGCCGGCGGGCCGGCCAGGGCGACCGGCCGGGCCGCCGCCGCCCAGCTCGTGGCCAGATCCAGCGCCGCCTCTCCCGCCTCCGCGTCGTCCGCGTGGCTGACCGCCGACAGGGTCCGGGTCTGATGATCGAACACCAGCATGGCCGGGTAGCGGGCCAGCATACGGTCGGGCCAGTCCCCGGCGGCGGCGGAGCGCGGACCCGTAGCCGGCCGCGCCCCGGCGTCATAGCTCAGCAACCCGACGACCAGACGGTCTGCGCCCCGTCCCGCCAGATCAAGGGGGTCCGCCGGATCCGCCGGGCCGGTGATAACCTCCACCGGGTCGCAGGCGACGTGGGAATACCGGCCGTGCGGCCCACCGTCCGACAGCAGACACAGGGCCCCCTCGCGGTGGGCCAGGCCTGCTGCCACGGCCAGCGGCTCGACCCAGTCGAGTGTCCGGACGGCGCTGACGTCCCGGCTCACGCGGACAGCCGGTCCGCGATCCGCTCGCGCAGGGCCGCGTCCACCCCCAGCGCCTGTTCCAGATAGGCGTCGATGGAGCCGTACCGTTCGGTCATGGCGGCGATGGCGGCGTCCAGATAGGCGGGCTCCACGCCCATGAAGGCCACCACCGCGTCGTGCGAGGCGGTCCGTCCGGTGAAGGCCTTCAGCTGTTCGGCGATCCCCGGGGCCCGGGCCTCGAGGTTCACCGCCGTATTGGTCAGCAGATAGTCCGCCATCAGGTCGTCGTGCCCGACCCCCAGCAGGTGGTGGGTCAGGGCCGCCAGCATGCCGGTGCGGTCCTTGCCGGCCGCGCAATGGATCAGCACCGGCCGGTCGGTTTCGCCCAAGGCCCGGAAATAGCGCGCGAACAGGTCCAGATGGGCGTCGGCGAAGGGCAGTTCGCGATAGGTGGCGGTCATGAACCGGCGACCCGAGTCGGCGGTCAGGTCGGCGGACTTCAGAAAGGTGATGTGCGGGGCTTCGCCGGCCTCGTCCAGATCGCTCTCGAAGACGGTGCCGGTGAAGTTGGCGGGCCGTTTCGACGGCTGGCGGCGGCGCTCGACCGGGCGGCGCAGGTCAACCACCACCCCGATGTCCAGCGCCGACAGTCGCTCCAGATCGGCATCGGTGACGGAGGCCTGATGGGCCGCGCGGAACAGCTGCCCGGCCTTGATGGCCCGGCCCGCCGCCGTGTCGTAACCGCCGTAGTCGCGGAAATTGTCGAGGGCGTCGAAGGCATGGATGCGCGAGGTCATGGGTCCCCTATAGGGCGCCGGTCGCCGGGCTTGAACCGGCGACCGGCGGACCGATCGGCGCAGAACCCGGGCCGCGGGTTCAGGCCTTGCCGACCAGACCGGCCATGGCCTCCAGATAGGACACGAAGGCGGACCGGCCGGCCTCGGTCATGGAGGCCTCGGTCAGGGGTTTGCGGCCGACGAAACGCTTGTCCACCGTTACGAACCCCGCCTCCTCCAGTTTTCTCAGATGCACCGACAGATTGCCGTCGGTGGTCTGCAGCCTCGCCTTCAACTCGTTGAAGTTGGCGGCGTCGGCCCCGGACAGATAGGCCATGATCCCCAGCCGGATCCGCCCGTGAATGACCTCGTCGATGCGGCCGATATCGAAATCGTCCGGCATCAGACGACCTCCGACGGTTCCTGCCGCATCAGGATCAGGCCGGGGACCAGGGCAACGGCCATCAGCACGGCGGTAAAGACGGCATAGATCGCCGGGCTGTCGATGAACCACGCGACCCCGACGGCACCGGCATAGGCCAGCAGCGCGGTCAGGTTCATCCAGCGTAAACCGGTCATGGCCGCGCCCACCATCCAGGCCGACCCATAGGCCACCAGCACCACGGTCGGCATCACCGCCATCCAGCCCCAGTCCCCGCTCTTCACCGACAGGGCGATCAGGCCAAGCCAAGTGACAAAGATGCCGTAGCCGACCCCCGACCAGGCGGCCGCGACGGCGCGGTTGCCGGACGACCGACTGCCAGGCCGACCCCCCTGCTGGCGGATCAGGACGATGAGGGCGAGCGCAAAGACCGCCCCTGCCGCGATCCAGAGCCAGAGCTGGGCCCACGGCGTGACATTGATGGCGCCGGACTGGATCGCCCATTGACCGAGATTGGCGGTGCCGAAAATCAGGGCGGCGGCGACAAGGAACCGCCCCGCCAGAAGGGGAGCGTGCCGGCCCTCATGGGCCAGGGCCCGCATATAGGCGATGTCGTCCTGAATGGCCTGCTGATCGCGTGTCATCTCATCCTCCGGGTCAATCCGATGACCGAGAATGCCCGAAGTACTTTGGGAAGTAAAGTGCTTTCCTGTTGCTGCGAGGCGCCCGGACATGCGGAAGCTGGAGGGGATCATGACCCCGACCTATCACAGCCTCGCCTATGCCGATGTCGCGGTCGCCAACCCCGTCTCGCTCGCCGCCGTCCTCGCGCTGGCGGACCTGACCGGGCTGCCCCCCGGCGCCGTGGCGTTGGACATCGGCGCCGGCGCCGGTGGCGTTTCGGTGGCCCTGGCCCAGGCCTGTGGTTTCAAGGTCCGGGCGATCGAGCGCTATCCCGACATGGCGGTGATGATCCGCGACCGGGCCGCCATGGCCGGGGTCGCGGACCGCGTGACGGTCGTGGCCGAGGGCTCGGCCACAGCGCTGGGGCGTCTCGCCCCGGCCGATCTGATCGTCGCCCTCGGCTCGACCGAGCCGGCCGGTCCCGGCGTCCGCGCCGCGCCCCACATCTTCGCCCGGCTGGCGGATCATCTTGCCTCGCCCGGCTGGCTCCTGTGGGGCGACCTGACGTGGAAGGGCGATCCGCCGGTGCCCCTGCGCCAGGTGATCGGGGCCACCGGCGACTACGCGACCCATGACGGCTGGCTCAAGGCGGCCGGTGCGGCCGGGCTGGAGGTCGTATCAGCGGCGATCGCCCCCGACGCCGACTGGGACGCCTTTTTTGGCGGGACCGACGCCCGGGTCCGGGCCTGGCTGGACGACCACCCCGATCATCCGGCCGCCCCGGCCATCCGCGCCCGGGCCGATTTGACCCGGACCACTTTCGATTTCGGCCGCCCGTGGCTGGCCTTCGGCCTGTATCTGTTCCGCAAACCCTGAGTCGTTATCAACGGACGCGCCGGAAAGCCCTGACAAATCAGCACCCGATGCGAATCTGGCGGCCCCGTCCGTGCGCCCGCCGAACCGCCCCTGCAATGGCGAGCCGGGAAGGGCTGAACGGAGGTCGGATGAAGCCAGAGTCACCCGGAGTCACCCTGTTTTGAGTGACGGTGACTCAAGCGCTCCGATCCTAGCGGAACGGCGGCTCGTCAAAGGCACGCAGCTTGCGGGAATGCAGGCTGGCCCCCTCCTTGCGCAGCAGGTCGACGGCCTGGATGCCGATCTGCAGATGCTCCGAGATCGACCCCTCATAGAAGCGGTTGGCCTGTCCCGGCAGCTTGATCTCGCCGTGGAGGGGCTTGTCCGAGACGCACAACAGGGTCCCGTAGGGCACGCGGAAGCGATAGCCCTGGGCCGCGATGGTGGCGCTTTCCATGTCGATGGCGACGGCGCGGCTCTGGTTGAACCGCAGGGCCGATTTGGAATAGCGCAGCTCCCAGTTGCGGTCGTCGGTGGTCACCACGGTGCCGGTTCGCAACCGCCGCTTGACGTCCTCGCCCGGCATGCCGCTGACCGATTTGGCGGCGTCGTACAGGGCGCGCTGGACCTCGGCGATGCTGGGAATGGGGATGTCGGGCGGCAGGACCGCGTCCAGCACATGGTCGTCCCGCAGATAGGCGTGGGCCAGCACATAGTCGCCGATCGTCTGGGACGGCCTCAGGCCGCCGCAGTGGCCGATCATCATCCAGGCGTGGGGACGGGTGACCGCCAGATGGTCACAGATGGTCTTGGCGTTGGACGGGCCCACCCCGATGTTGACCAGGCTGATGCCCGCCGACCCCGGGGCCGTGAGGTGATAGGCGGGCATCTGGTGCCTGCGCCAGGCGGTGTCGAGAATGGCCAGCTCGGGATCGGGATTGTCGCGCGTGATGACCACCCCCCCGGCGCAGGACAGGGTCTCATAGGCCGAGTTCGGGTCAGCCAGCTGGACGCAGGCCCAGCGCACGAACTCGTCGACGTAGCGGTGGTAGTTGGTGAACAGGATGTAGGACTGGACGTCCTCAACCGGCGTGCCGGTGTAGTGCGTCAGCCGGGCCAGCGAAAAGTCGGTGCGCAGGCCATCGAACTGGGACAGCGGGAAATCCTCGGCCGGATCGAACAGGCCGTCGGAAATCTCGTCGCCGATATGGGCTAGATCGGTGGTCGGGAAATAGCGGGCGATCGCGGCCGTCTGGCTGCGATCGAGGGTCACGTCCGACCCGTCCAGCACATAGGGGAAGGGGATCTCCTGATCGGACGGCATGACCTCGAAGGTCGCGCCATAGTCCTGTTCCAGCAGGCCCAGCTGCTCGGTCAGATAGGGGCGGAAAAGCTCCGGACGGGTCACTGTGGTGGAATAGACGCCCGGTCGCGAGAGGCGGGCATAGGCCCGGGGGGGCAGGTCGGTCGGTCGGTCGCCGAACCAGCTGACCCTCAGCCGTGGGTAGGCGAACAACCCCTCGGCGCGGGCCTTGGGGTCGGCCCGTTCGCCGGTGTTAGTGAACGTCCGGACGGCCTGACGCAGGCGGTCCACGGAGGCGGTGTAGAGGGTTTCGAGGCGGTCTAGCGCCTCGGGCGCGCCCAGCGGCCCATATTTCTGTGCTTTCATGGCCTCATCTAGCGAAGGAAGATGGCCTTGGCGAGACGGTGAAGGTTGGGGATCAGGCCCGGCCCAGCTGCCGGCTGAAGAACCCGGCCACATCGTCCAGCACCGGGGCCTTGCGCCGGAACAGCGGCGAGAAGGTCGCGATCAGGTCCTCGTGGCTCAGTCCGGGATAGAGCCTGGCCACGCTGGACCCGCCGAGCGCCCGCATCCGGGCGTCCAGCAGGACGGTGTCCTCGGCATGAACGACGACGTCGGCCGTGCCATGGCCCAGCCAGAGCGGCGGGGCTTCGGCCCGGGCGAAATGAAGCGGCTGGGTCTCGAGCGGCTCGGGCGCAGCACCAAAGGCGTTGACCGAGGCCGCCACGTCGAAGGGCAGGAACTCATAGGGCCCCGCCAGTCCGGCCGCGGCCCGGATCAGTCCGGGGTGGCCGGCGGCCTGCATATAGCGCTGGTCGAGGGTGATCATCATGGCCAGATGCGCCCCCGCCGAATGGCCCACGACCCCCATCCGCGAAGGGTCGCCTCCGTGGCCGGCCGCCACCTCGGCCACCCGGGCCGTCGCCGCGGCCGCGTCCTCGAGGAAGGTCGGGAACACCACCTCCGGGACCAGCCGGTAGTCGGGCACGGCCACCACGAACCCGCGGGCGGCCAGCGCCTGGGCCGCCCAGCCATAGACGTCCTTCGACCCCGAATCCCAGCCGCCGCCATAGAAGAAGACCAGCACCGGTGCCGGGCTGCCCGCCCTGGCCCCCGCCGGGGCATACAGGTCGAACCGTTGCCGCGCATGGTTGCCATAGCGCAGGTCGCGCGCCACCCGCCGCACGCCGGGATCGCGCGGCCCCACAGCGTTCAGCACGGCCAGCGGGCTGCAGGCCGCGGTCATGGACGCCATGAGGGCGCCGAGGGCGGGACTGATCAGGCCTCTACGGGTCATCGGGTCTTTCTCAACGGACGGCTTGCGACTTCAGATACGCACGGCGCGCGATTCTGGCTCACCGCCGCCCCTGCGACCCCTCAGCGCGCACCGGCGATCAGGGCACCGCAATCCGCGTCCTCGGCAAGGCCGGGGTCGACGAAGGCGAACAGGGCCGCCACCGGGGCGACGACCGCAGCCAGTGCGCCGACAACGCCGGCCTGGGCGATCGCGGAACCGGCGTCGACCCCGACCTGCGGGGCGCTCAGGGACCCGCGCACCGTGATCGGTGTCCACAGCCGCAGCAGCCGGGGCTTCTTGCTCTCGCCGTCGATGCGCAGGTCCAGGGTCTCCGTGCCAAGGTTGAGGGTGCCGCTCCCCGTGGCCAGCACCACGTCGGTATCGACCACCAGGGTCTTGGCGCGGCCGATCCCGCCGGCGACGTCGAAATCGGCCACGCCACAGCGGATCGCGCTTCGCGACTGGTCGCCTCGCAACAGTCGGGTCAGGCCGGCGCTGGCATTGACGCCCAGCAGTTCGGCGAAGGCGGTGCGCAGCTCCCCGCGGGGCACCACGAGGCTGATCGATCCCTTCGAGGCCGCGGCGAAGGTGTGGATGGAGGCCCCCGGCCCTTCCAGTCGCGCCCGGCCCAGCGCCCGGCCGGTCAGGGGCGCGACCCCGCCCCGGAGCGGGATGATCGACTCCAGCGGGTAGCCGGCGAGCCGGAAATCGATCGCGCTGTACGGCGTGTCGCGGGTGGCGTTGACCCGCGCGGTCCCGTTCAGTTCGCCACGGCTGAAGGCGAACGACACCGGATCGAGGTCGAGCACGCCGTCTTCCAGCGTCGCCCCGAGGCGGACCGTGCGGATCTCTAGATCGTTCGCCTTCACACTGGTCGCCCGGTAGTTCAGCGTTCCGTCCATGGTCCGGAGCCGCTCGACCTGCAGCGTGGCGTCCGGCAGCAGACGGCCGGCCGCACCGCCCGAGGCCACCGTTGTTGTTTCCGTGCCCGCGGCGTTGGTGCGGGTTTCGGTCCCCAGGATCGCAAGGAGGTCGTCGAGGTCGAGTCGGCGCGAGGTCAGGTCTGCCTCGACCCGCAGTCGGTCTCCGCCCTCGACGCGCACATCGCCCGACAGGTCCGACGCTCCGACCCGGCCCGAGACATCATTGAAAGTCCAAAGGCTGGCGTCGCGGGCCAGTGTGCCCTCAAGACGATAGGCGGGGGTGCTGGGCAAGGTCAGGCCGGTCAGCAGATAGAGATCGTTGAGATCTTCCCCCTCCAGCGTCAGGGTCGAGGTGAAGCGCCCGAAGTCGAACGGCCGCGTGATGGCTCCATCCGCCACCAGCCGCGAGCCGGCCCCCGCGAGCGTCGCCTCGAAATCGTAGGGCCGGTCACGCCGGATGTTGATGAAGGGGCCGCCCCGGACCTCAAGGGTCAGCGGCGACCCGTTGATGGACCCGTCACCCACGAGACGGAAGCCGGCTTCGTCATCGTCCACGCCCACGGATTCCCGCGCCGTAACCGCGGCGTCCAGGGTCAGGTCGCGATCACGGGCCTCCAACACGACGCGCCCGTCGTGGATGATCAACCGGTTGATCAGCGGCAGTCGAAGGCCCTCGCCGTCATCGGGCTTGTCGGGTTGAAGATCCCAGCTCCGGCGACCGTCCTCTGTGGAGATCAGCACGACGCTGGGGCGGGTGATCGACAGCAGGGGCAGCTCGATCTGGCCGGCCAGCAACCGTTGCAACCGGAACCGGGCCTCGATCCGCTCGACCGTGGCGGTGTCCCGCTCGCGCGCCCAGTCCGGCCCGCCGAACTTGAGATCACGCACCACCACCGACGGCGTCCAGCTGAACAGGCGGACATCAAGATCGCCCTGCAGGGCGATCTCACGATCATATTCCACCGAGGCCCACCGGCCGATCGGGCCGCGCAGCCAGTTCCAGTCGAACAGGAGGAGGAACAGGAGGACGGAAACGATCAGAACAAGCGTCGCCGACGCGGCGATTTTCTCGGGCCGACCCGGCCGGCGGAAGCCGCGATAGACGGGATCATGGGCGACGATCCGGTTGCGCCAGCCCAGCGCCTGCGCGCGCGCCGTCGCCAGGGCGACGGTTCCCCGCCCGCGTCCGTCAGACGGCGATTTCAAGAAACGGATGATCCGGCGCCTCACGGGGAGCCCAACGCATTGGCGGGCAGATGGACCCATGTCGCGATGTGCCACCTTGGGCAAGCGCAGAATTTCCATCCGTTTTCGGCGTAGTTGTCTTATTTTCTTTACATTGACCAAAGTGAGCGCATTATTCCTCCGGACCCTGACGTCTTTCAGTCAACCGGGAGGAGCCCGCCATGAACCGTTTCACACTCTTTCTCGCCGCCTCGACGCTCGCGACCGCCGTTGCCGCGCCCGCCCTCGCGCAACAGGACCGTCGCCCGACCGAGCCCCGGCCTGAGGCCCAGCGCGTGGTGATGCTGTGCAGCAATGACGACGCGACCCGCAGTGCCTTCCGGCGCGAGCACGGCACCGCGCCGGAGTTCGTCACCGCCGATGAGGCGTTGCAGGCGCGGGCGACTGGACGCGCGTGGTCGACGCCCCGCTGCATGACCGATCGTGAACACGCCCGTCTCGTGCAGACGCTCAGCGCCTACGCCTCCGTGCGCTGATCTAGCCCTGGGCGCTGCGGATCGCCGCGGCGCCCGCCAGCGGCGCGACCACAACCGCGAAAAGGCAGTAGGCCGCGAGCAGGGCGAGCGCGGGCAGGGGGCTAAGTCCCTCTGCCGCCCGGTCCAGTGCGCCGGACCCGAACACCACCGGGGGGATGAACAGGGGCAGGACCACGATCGCGATCAGTAGTCCCCCGCGCCGAGCCCCCAGCGCCAGCGCCGCCCCAAGGGCACCCGTGAAGGCAAAGCCCAGTCCGCCGATCAGGGCCGACAATGCCGTCAGCGGAGCCAGTTCGGCCGGCTGACCCAGCGCAATGGCCGCGACCGGTGCGGTCAGCGCCAGTGGCAGGCCTGTGGCCAGCCACTGGCTGGTGGCCTTGATAACGAACACCGCCTCGAGCGGCAGGGGGCCCGTGGCCAGCAGATCCAGCGCCCCGTCCTCCAGATCGCGCTCGAAAAGACGTTCCAGGGACAGCAGGCTGGCCAGCGCCAGGGCCAGCCAGGCGATTCCGGCCGCGACGGGTTTCAGCACGGCCGGATCCCCGCCGGCCGCCAAGGGTACGATGGTGGTCAGACAGGCGAAGAAGCCGCACGCCAGCAAGGGGCCACCCCCGCCGCCCCACGTCAGGGCCATTTCGCGCCGGAACAGTATTGCCGCGGCGGTCATCGCCCCGCCCCGAGGTCGAGTGCGCGCGTCGGGACCGGCAGGGGGTCGTGCACGGCGGCGAGGATCAGTCCCCCGCCCGCCAGGTGACGCGTCATGAGCGTCCCCGCCACGCCGCGCCATCGTGTATCGAGGGGGCTGAGGGGCTCGTCCAGCAGCCAGAGCGCCCGTGGTGACCCGATCAACCGCGCCAGCGCCACCCGGCGACGTTGACCGGCCGACAGTTTGCGAACCTCCAGCCCAAGCAGGGGAGCAAGGCCGAGGATCTCGATCGCCTCGTCAATCCCGGCATGGCTGCGCCCCAGCCAGCGGGACTGGAACGCCAGCTCGTCGCCGGCCGTCCGCCCACCCTTCAGCCCGTCGAGATGGCCCAGCAGATGCACCTGTCGCCCGCGGGCCTCGGTATCGTCGATCGGCTGGTGATCGGCGTCGTGAAAGGCGATCCGGCCCGCTTCCGGCCGGATGAAACCGGCGAGCGCGCGCAGCAGGGAGGTCTTGCCGGCCCCGTTGGCACCGGTCAGGGCCACAGCCTCGCCCGCGGCAAGGGTGAAGGTCAGTCCCTTGAACAGGGTGCGCTCACCACGGGTCAGGGCGAGGTCGGTCACAGACAGTGAGGCAATCATGCCGCATCGGCTCCGCGATTGCGACCGGTTCTCAATGTCCACACCGCCATCGTGGATACATGGACGGGCCGTCCGACCACGGCTATATCCGCCAACGCCGCAGCAGGCTGTCGCCGCGCGCGCCGGGGACCTGTGCGCCCCTGCGTAGACCGCGAGACGGCGCAACCGGATGTTCGGGCGGCTTTGACCAGAGGAAAACTCCCATGCCGTCAGTCGACAGCCTTTCAACCCGCCGGGACCTGACCGTCGGGCGCAAGAAATACGCCTATTACAGCCTTCCCGCCGCGCAGGAAGCCGGTCTTGACGGGATCGACCGTCTGCCGCGCTCGATGAAGGTTCTGCTGGAGAACCTGCTGCGCAACGAGGACGGGGTTTCCGTCACCGAGGCCGACCTGAAGGCCGTCGCCGCCTGGATCGAGAACAAGGGCTCCGTCGAGCACGAGATCGCCTTCCGCCCCGCCCGCGTCCTCATGCAGGATTTCACCGGCGTCCCGGCCGTGGTCGACCTCGCCGCGATGCGCGACGCCATGGCCGCGCTCGGGGCTGATGCGGCCAAGATCAATCCGCTGGTGCCGGTCGATCTGGTCATCGACCACTCGGTCATGGTCGACAATTTCGGCACGGCGCAGGCGTTCGGCCAGAATGTCGAGCGGGAGTATGAGCGCAACATCGAGCGCTACAAATTCCTGCGCTGGGGCTCGTCGGCCTTCAACAACTTCCGCGTCGTGCCTCCCGGCACCGGCATCTGCCACCAAGTCAACTTGGAGAACCTGGCCCAGACCGTGTGGACCGTGGCCGAAGGCAAGGCGACCGTCGCCTATCCCGACACCGTGGTCGGCACCGACAGCCACACCACCATGATCAATGGCCTGGCCGTTCTGGGCTGGGGCGTGGGTGGCATCGAGGCCGAGGCGGCTATGCTGGGCCAGCCGATCCCCATGCTGATCCCCGAGGTCATCGGCTTCAAACTGACCGGCCGCCTGCCGGAAGGCACCACGGCGACCGATCTGGTGCTGACCGTCACCCAGATGCTGCGCAGGAAGGGCGTGGTCGGCAAATTCGTCGAATTCTTCGGCGACGCCCTGCCGAACATGACCATTGAGGACCAGGCCACCATCGCCAATATGGCCCCGGAATACGGTGCCACCTGCGGCTTCTTCCCGGTCTCCGCCGCGACCATCGGCTATCTGACCGCCACGGGCCGCGACAAGGCGCGGGTCGCCCTGGTCGAGGCCTATGCCAAGGCGCAGGGCCTGTGGATCGACGAGACCTCGGAAGACCCGGTCTTCTCCGACGTGCTGGAACTGGACCTGTCGACCGTCGTGCCGTCGCTGGCCGGCCCCAAGCGCCCCCAGGACAAGGTGGCGCTGGACGTCGCCGCCCCCTCGTTCGAAACCGCCCTGGGCGAGGTCTTCAGTCGCCCGGTCGACGCCTCGCGCATGCCGGTGGCGGGTGAGAAATTCGACCTCGGTGACGGCGACGTGGTCATCGCCGCCATCACCTCCTGCACCAATACCTCCAACCCCTCGGTCCTGATCGCCGCCGGTCTGGTAGCCCAGAAGGCCAACAAACTGGGTCTGAAGACCAAGCCCTGGGTCAAGACCTCGCTGGCCCCCGGGTCGCAGGTCGTGACCGACTATCTGACGGCCGCCGGCCTGCAGAAGGAGCTGGACGCGCTGGGCTTCAACCTGGTCGGCTATGGCTGCACCACCTGCATCGGCAACTCGGGCCCGCTGGACCCGGCGATCTCGGCCACGATCAATGAGAACGGCCTCGTCGCCACCAGCGTGTTGTCGGGCAACCGGAATTTCGAAGGCCGGGTGAACCCGGACGTCCAGGCCAACTATCTGGCCTCGCCGCCGCTGGTGGTTGCCTATGCCCTGGCCGGCTCGATGCGGATCGACATCACGACCCAGCCGCTGGGTCAGGACAAGAAGGGCAAGGACGTCTTCCTCAAGGACATCTGGCCGACCTCAGCCGAGATCGCCGCCATCCAGAAGAAGTCGGTCACACCGGCCATGTTCGCCAAACGCTATGCCGACGTCTTCAAGGGCGACGAGCACTGGCAGGCGATCGCGCTGGAGGGCGGCCAGACCTATGCCTGGGACGAGACCTCGACCTATGTCGCCAACCCGCCGTATTTCGAGGGCCTGTCGATGGAGCCGTCGCCGGTCACCGACATCGTCGAGGGCCGCGTCCTGGCCATCTTCGGCGACTCCATCACCACCGACCACATCTCTCCGGCCGGTTCGATCAAGACGACCTCCCCGGCCGGCACCTATCTGAACGGCCGCGGCGTCGAGACGGCGGAGTTCAACTCGTACGGGGCGCGTCGTGGCCACCACGAGGTGATGATGCGCGGCACCTTCGCCAATATCCGCATCCGCAACCGGATCACCCCGGACATCGAGGGGGGGGTGACCAAACACTTCCCGTCGCAGGACCTGATGTCGATCTATGACGCGGCCATGCGCTACCAGTCCGAGGGCCGTCCCCTCGTCGTCTTCGCCGGCAAGGAATACGGCACCGGCTCCTCGCGCGACTGGGCGGCCAAGGGCACCCGTCTGCTGGGCGTCCGCGCCGTCATCGCCGAAAGCTACGAGCGGATTCATCGCTCCAACCTGGTCGGGATGGGCGTCGTGCCGCTGCAGTTCAAGGCCGACGGCTGGCAGAAGCTGGGCCTGACCGGCGAGGAGATCGTCACCATCCGCGGCCTGTCCGACGTCAATGTCGGTCGCCTGCGGCCGCGTCAGGACCTGTGGGTCGAGCTGTTCCGCCCTTCGGACGGCAAGATGGCCCGCTTCCCGGTGCGCTGCCGCATCGATAACCAGACCGAGCTCGACTACTTCAAGGCCGGCGGCGTGATGCCGTATGTGCTGAGAAATCTGGCGGGCTGATCGAACAACGTCTCCTCCCCGTCGCCGAAGGGCGATGGGGAGGAGAGTTCTATCCTCAACCCAGCCGCATCGCCTCGGCCAGCAGGCGCGCCTCGGCGGCCCGGCTCGACCCCGCGCGCCACGCCACCACGATCTCGCGTTTGGGAGCCTCGGCGGCGAAGTGGCGGATGACCACGCCCTTGTCGTCGGCCAGCCCCGCCCGCACCGCCATGGCCGGCAGGAAGGACACGCCCAGTCCCGACGAGATCATCTGCACCAGCGTATGCAGTGAGGTCGCGGCAAAGACGTCCTCGCCGCGCGGGGCCTCCATATCGATGCCCGCCAGGGCCTGATCCCGCAGGCAGTGGCCGTCTTCCAGCAGGATCAGATCGTCGGCCTTCAGGGCACCCGGCTGAATGTCGCCGGCCGCGGCCAGCGGATGCCCTGCCGGGGCGGCGGCGAGAATCTCATCATCTCCGATGTGGGCATGGTCGATGCCCGAGGCGTCATAGGGCAGGGCGATGACGGCGCAGTCCAGTTGACCTGCCTTCAGCCCGGCGATCAGGCGCGGGGTCAGGTCTTCGCGGATGAACAGCCGCAGCCCCGGGTAGGCCGCCTTCAGCGCGGGCAGGGTGGCCGGCAACAGGAAGGGCGCGACGGTCGGAATGATCCCCAGCCGCAACCGGCCCGACAGCGGACGACCGGCGTTACGGGCGGCCTCGACCAGATCCTCTGTGCGGGCGAGGACATCCTCGGCCCGCCGACAGGCCTCGGCCCCGACAGCCGTCAGCTGGACATTGCCCCGGGTGCGTTCCACGACGGGGGCTCCCAGTACGCGTTCCAGCTCCTGCACGCCGGACGACAGGGCAGGCTGGCTGACATGGGCCGCCTCGGCGGCGCGGCTGAAGGACCCGTGCTCGGAGAGAAGTTTCAGATATTGGAGCTGGCGCAGGGTGGGAAGCATCCGGATCCCTTAGGCGGTGATCCCGACAGCATAAAGACAATCTATCTTCGCGACAGTTTTTATCTTTTTGACTTGTGCGCTGCAACAGCGCACTTCGCACTTGCACAACGCCTCCTCCCCGGCCGGGCGTTTTCAGAATCCATCGGAGATACACCATGTTCGGCATCGGCCAGACCCTGCCTGATTTCAAGCTCATCGGCGTGAAACCCGGCTTCAACAGCCACGAAGAGAACGGCGTTTCCGCCTTCGAGACGCTCACCAAGGATTCGTTCGAGGGCAAGTGGAAGGTCATCTTCTTCTATCCCAAGGACTTCACCTTCGTCTGCCCGACCGAGATCGCCGAGTTCGCCTCGCTGGGCCGTGAGTTTGAGGACCGCGACACCATCGTACTGGGCGGTTCCACCGACAACGAGTTCGTGAAACTGGCCTGGCGCCGGGACCACGCTGACCTGAACAAGCTGCCGATCTGGCAGTTCGCAGACAATGGCGGCAAGCTGGCGCGTGCCCTTGGCGTGCTCGACGAGGAAGAGGGCGTCGCCCTTCGCGCCACCTTCGTGGTCGACCCGCACAACGTCATTCAGCACGTCTATGTCACCAACCTGAACGTGGGCCGCGCCCCGGCCGACACCCTGCGGGTCGTCGACGCCCTGCAGACCGACGAGCTTTGCGCCTGCAACCGTCCGGTCGGCGGTGAGACGCTCGCGGCTTAAGACCGTGTGTGAGGGCGGCGGCAGTGATGCCGCCGCCGTTCGCTCAATCTTTTTGAGGGCGCTAACGCTCGCGACGCGGCCGCTCGCTGCTTGAGCGCCGACGCGTGCAGCCCCGTGATCCTCTTCGGCTCAAGTAGCGAGACGCCGCGCGTCGAGCGGTAGCCGACCTCTCCGAAGGAGAACAAGAATGTCCATCGATACCCTGCGCGACCTGATGCCGGCCTATGCCAAGGACATCTCGTTGAACCTCAGCTCTCTCGCCTCGGAAGCGGTTCTGAACGACCAGCAGAAGTGGGGTTGTTTCCTGGCCTCGGCCCATGCCGTGGGCGTCGCCCCGGTCGTGCGCGCTATCGAGGCCGCGGCTGCTGAAAAGCTGTCGCTCGAGGCTCTGACCGCCGCCAAGGCCGCGGCCGCCATCATGGGCATGAACAACATCTATTACCGTTCGCTGCACCTGATGAAGAACCACGAGTACACGACCCTGCCAGCGCGCCTGCGGATGAACATCCTCGCCAATCCGGGCGTGGAAAAGATGGATTTCGAGCTGTGGTCAACCGCCGTCAGCGCCATCAACGGCTGCGGAGCCTGCCTCGACGCCCATGAGGGTGAACTGCGCAAGCACGGTGTTCCGACCGCCCAGGTCCAGACGGCCCTGCGCATCGGGGCCGTGGTTCATGCCGCCAGCCGCATCGTCGCCTCCGAGACGGCCCTGACGGCCTAGCAGGCGGTCAGCCGTCTTCCGACAGGTATCCGGCCAGCCGGCCGAACTGCTCGCCGATGACGCCGTCGATCGCGTCGGCCATGGCCCCGGCACCCGGCCCGGTGACGACGAAGGTCCACTTTAAGGTCCGGCCCGGTTGTCCATCGATCTCGGCCCAGCTCATGGTCAGGACGGCGTCGGCACCGATGGACTGCAGCGGCCCCAGCGGGGCGTTGAAACGGACCAGCCGCTGTTCCGGCCAGACCAGTACGGTCTCGGCGTGTTTGACGCCGCCGCCGGGCAGGGTCTCGCACCAGCAGCCGCCGGGCCGCAGGTCGAGTGAGATGTTGGCGGCGCTACCCGAGTATGTATGGGCGTCGCTCCACCATGCGGCCGGGCGTTCGATAGCAGAAAGGATGCCTTCGTCCGAAGCCGTCACGACGCGCTCGTAGATCAGGCTGAACCCGTTTTCGGAGCGGTCGGACACCTCGGCCGCGGCGGGGCCGGCGAGGGCCGTGAGGGCGGCGGCGAGCAACAGACGGTTCATTCGATAGGTCTCCCTTAACACATCGACGCCCGGGGCGGCCTCTGCGTCAAGGACCGGTCTGTTCACGCTGCGGCGAAGGTGAGCGGTGCGCCCCAGAACTGACTGACCATGTCCGACTGCGGCCCCGCCCTTCCGGTGGTCAGAAAATCGCGGCGGCCGGCCCCGCCGAGGGCATATTCGGGGTGACGTCCAAAATAGCGGTCGAGGGCGTCGGCCACGGCTGTGGGCTGGTGGATCACGGCCGTGCCGGCCGGCAGGGCGGCCGCAAACAGGTCGGCCACGATCTCATAGTGGGTACAGCCCAGGATGGCCGTGTCCGGATGGCGGCCGATGCGGCGGCGCAAGGCATCGACGTGATCCCGGACCATGACTTCCAGCTCTTCGGCCGGTGCTCCCAGCTCAATGAGTCCGGCGAGGCCGGGGCAGGGTTCGGAGAAGACGGCGAGATCTTCCCGGCGCTTGTCGATCTCGATTTCGTAAACCCGGCTCAGGGCCGTCGCGGCGGTACAGAACACGCCTGTGACGTCAATGGCCGCGCGCTTCTCAGCCCCGGATAGTTCGGTGCGCTCGGCCTCGAACGACCACGGCCTGCCCGTGGCGGCCTCGATGGTCGGAACGATGATGCCGAGCACATTGACTGCGCGGCCATGGCGGGACCGGGCCTCGGGCACCCAGGTCTGCTGCAGTCGGCGCAGGGCGATGGCCGAGGCGGTGTTGCAGGCCAGGACGATGACGCTGGCCCCGGCTTCGAACAAGCGCTCGCAACCGGTCCGCGTCAGGTCGACGATCTCCTCGCCCCCGCGGCCGCCGTAGGGGGCATTGGCCTGATCGGCGAGGTAGATGAAGTCCCGCCCGGGGAACCGGCGCGTCAGCTCACGGTGGACCGTCAGCCCGCCCACGCCGGAGTCGAATACGCCAATCGCCATCGGCGGGTGTTAGCCCCGCCGTCCGGGCACGTCCATGTCGAAGATCACGGGCCGTTCAGGTGACAGTCAGACGGGGGAGGGCCTAAGGGTAGCCGCACGACGTGAACGGACGGAACAATATCCATGCATAGACGCCAACTCCTTGTCGCCGGAGGCAGCCTGTTTGCCCTTTCGGCCTGCGCCTCGAACGGAATGCCCATGAGCGCCGGAACGCCCGCCGCGACCCTCGCTACGGACGCCGCGGTCGCCCGCGCCCTGCTGCCGGTGCAAACGCCCCGGGCGGAGCTGCTGCAGGTCTGGACCGGGCCCTATGAGGGCGTGCCGCCCTGGGACCGCGTGACGCCGGCTCGGTTGAAGACGGCGCTGCTGGAAGCGATCGAGCTGCGCCGCGTCGAATACGCAGCCATCGCCAACAACCCCGAACCGGCGACCTTTGCCAACACTATGGTGGCCCAGCAGATGGCCGGTCAGCCGCTGCAGCGGGCGGGTGCCCTGTACGGCGTCATGACGTCGAACATCGGCTCGCCTGAGTATCAGGCGGTCGACCGGGAAATCTCGCCCCTGCTGTCGGCGGCGGGCGATGAGATTACCTTCAACGAACGCCTGTTCGCCCGGATCCGTGCTGTCGCCGACGGCGCCGCTGCGGCCGGCCTGACCGCCGAACAGACCCGGCTGGCGGAGCGTGCGCGCGATTCCTTCATTCGTAACGGTGCGGCCCTGGACGCGGCCGGCAAGGCCGAGCTGGGCCGGATCAACACGGCTCTGTCCAACGCCTTCACGTCTTTCGGTCAGAAGGTCGTAGCCGACGAGAACGCCTGGACCCTGATCCCGACGGAAGCGGGCGTCGCCGGCCTTCCGGCGTCCAACAAGGCGGCCGCGGCCGCGGCCGCCCGCTCGCGCGACCTTCAGGGCTGGGCCATCGTCAACACCCGCTCCAGCGTCGATCCCTTCCTCAGCTTCGCCGATGACCGGGATCTGCGCGAGCAGGTCTGGCGCAAATTCGTCAACCGCGGCGACAATGGTGACGCCAACGACACCAATGCCACCATCGCCGAGATCGTCCGGCTCCGCGCCGAACGCGCCCGTCTGTTGGGCTTCGCCAACCACGCAGAGTGGCGCATGCAGGACACGATGGCGAAGACCCCGGCGGCGGCCATGGACCTGATGAACCGGGTCTGGGCTCCGGCCAAGGCGCGGGTGATCGAGGAGGTGGCCGACATGCGCGCCATCGCCGGCCATGAGATCGAGCCGTGGGACTACCTCTACTATGCCGAGAAGGTCCGGAAGCAGAAATACGACCTCGATCAGAACGAGCTGAAGCCCTATTTCGAGCTCAATAACGTCAAACGCGGGGCCTTCTACATGGCCGAGCGGCTGTACGGCTTCGGCTTCACGCCGGTGGCCGCGGGCAGCGTCCCCGGGTTCCACCCCGACGTCGAGGTGTTCGAGGTCACCAACAAGGCCGACGGCAGCCATGTCGGCCTGTTCTACTCTGATGATTTCGCCCGGACGGGCAAGCGATCGGGGGCCTGGGCCACGACCTACAGGTCCTACTCGACCTATGACGGCGTCAAGAACGTCCTGTCTTCCAACAACAACAACTTCACCAAGGCCGAGGGCGGTCAGCCGATCCTGATCTCGCTCGATGACGCCCAGACCCTGTTCCACGAGTTCGGCCACGCCCTGCATTCACTGTCGGCCGCCTACACCTATCCGGCCCTCGGTGGCACGCCGCGCGACTATGTCGAATATCCCTCGCAGGTGCACGAGCACTGGGTACTCAGCCGGCCGATCCTCGACGGCTATATGAAACATGTGGAGACGGGCCAGCCCATGCCCCAGGCGCTGGTCGACAAGATCGAGGCCTCGGGCACCTTCAACCAGGGCTATGATACGGTCAGCTATCTGTCCTCGGCCCTGGTCGACATGGACCTGCATACCCAGGCCACGCCGCCGACCGATATCGACGCCTTCGAGCGCGAGAGCCTGGCCCGTCTGGGCATGCCCCGGGAGATCGTGATGCGGCACCGGTTGCCGCAGTTCAATCACCTGTTCACGTCCGACGCCTACTCGGCCGGCTACTATAGCTACCTGTGGTCCGAAGTCATGGACGCCGACACCTGGGCCTATTTCGAGGAGTCGGGCGACGTCTTCAATCCGGACATTGCGGCCCGCTACAAGGCCATCATCCTCGCCGAAGGCAACACCACGGATCGCGCGGAGGCCTATCGTCGCTTCCGCGGTCGTGCCCCGGACGTGGCCGCCCTTCTGCGTGTCCGGGGTTTCCCGGTTAGCTGAGACGTGAAGCGGGAGATGGCGGTGGCCGTCTCCCGCTTTCCTCTTCCGGTTCCGGCGCGTCATTTTGACGGGTTCGGGGGCGTTGCCTTGAACGCAGCGGCTCACGCGCCACGTGGAGCGGCAGGCAAGGTCGACCCGCAGGGTCGCTCCTGAGTCTGTCCTTTTCGGAGCCCGACATGACGACCTCGCCGATCTATGCAGAAGTGACCTCGGCCAACGCCGCCTATGCGGCGGACTTTGGCGACAAGGGCGAGCTGGGCCTGCCGCCGTCGCGAGCCTTCGCCATCCTGACCTGTATGGACGCCCGGCTGGATCCGGCGAAATACGCCGGTCTGGCGGAAGGCGACGCTCATGTGATTCGCAACGCCGGGGGGCGCGCCTCCGACGATGCCATCCGCTCGCTGGTGATCTCGCACAAGCTGCTCGGCACCCGGGAGTGGTTCGTGATCCACCACACCAACTGCGGGATGGAACTGTTCGACGACGCCACCATGGCGCGGTTGCTGGAGACCAGCCGGGCGACGGCCAGCTTTGACGGCAGGGAATGGACGAACACGGCCGCCGAAGGCGGGTCCCGCGCCGGCCACGACGTCGAGTGGCTGACCTTCACCGACCTTCGCCAGAGCGTGGTCGATGACGTCGTCCGCATCCGGGAGCATCCGCTCACGCCCCGGGACGTACCGGTCCACGGCTTCATCTATGATGTGAAAACCGGTCGTCTGCTCCCGGTTGAAGCCTGAACGGCTCCTGCGAGCCGGCCGGGCCACGGTGCCCGGCCGGTCGTGGCCGCAGCCGGCCGGACTGCTGAAGTCAGCCGCCGCTGGTCGGGACGCGGGCATTGTAGCGCTGCGGACGCGCCGCGGCATAGTCGGCGCGGGCCGGGTCCGGAAGCTGGCCCAGGGCCTCGTCGCGGACACCCCGTTCACAGCGGAACTGATCGAGGCTGCTGCGGTCGTTGCACAAAACCCGGGCGATGCGGATGATGCGCTGATCCAGCACGCGGGCATCGGCGGGGCGGCTGAGGTCCAGGTCACCATAGGCCAGGCGGTGGGTGGGCTCGGCCGAGGCGGTGCCGGCCGAGACGAGCGTGAGCGTCGCCACGAGGGCGGGGATCATGGCTTGGGGTTTCATCGGGGCGTTCCTTGAGAGGGCTGTCGCTCTTGCTGGCGACCCCATCCCCATGAAGCGTCACTGTCGCCGCAGCGGGCCCATCCCATGGCCGGCTTAAGGCCAAGCTTTAAATCGAGGTCATGACCTTTTGGTCATGCCCTTGTCTGCCTGCCGTCCGCTTTACCCGCTGTTTCTCAGCCCCGCGGCCACGCCGTTGATGGCCAGCAGAATACCTTCGCGGACCCGGGGGTCATCGTCGCCCGCCCGCCGCCGGCGGATCAGTTCGATCTGCACATGGTTGAGCGGCTCGACATAGGGCATGCGCAGCCGGATCAGCCGGTCCAGTTCGGGCTGGCCGCCCAGAAGCTCGGTCTGTCCGGTGATGGCCAGGACCGCATCGCGCGTGCGGTCCCATTCGGCTTGCAGCGCGCCGAAGATGGACGCCGCAAGCGCCTGATCCGGAACCAGCGAGGCATAGCGCCGGGCAATGGTCATGTCCGCCTTGGCCATGATCATTTCCATGTTCTGGACCAGGGTCCGGAAGAAGGGCCAGTCGCGGGCCATGGTCCGCAGTTCCTCCAGATCCTGACCCTCGACGGCCGAGCCGAAGCCGAACCAGCCGGGCAGCATGACGCGGGACTGGGACCAGCTCAGCACCCACGGAATGGCCCGCAGATCGTCGATGGCCGTTGAGGCCGTGCGCGAGGTGGGTCGCGAGCCAATCTTCAGCTCGGCGATCTCGGCGATGGGCGTGGCTGCACGGAAATAGTCGACAAAGCCGGGGGTCTCATAAACCAGCGCCCGATAGGCTTTCATCGAGGCCCGCGACAGGGCCGTCGCGGTGGCCCCGTGGACGCTGCTCAGCCGCTCGTCCGGTGGTGGCGTCAGGGAAGCCAGCAGGGTCCCGGCGGTCAGGGCGTCCAGATTGCGCCGGGCCACGTCCGGCTCGCCGTATTTGTTGGCGATGACCTCGCCCTGTTCGGTGATCCGGATCCGCCCGGCCACGGTGCCCGTCGGTTGCGACAGGACGCCCGCGAAACTGGAGCCGCCGCCCCGTCCGACGGCCCCGCCGCGGCCGTGAAACAGCTGCAGCCGGACCCCGACCCGCTCGGTCACGGCCAGCAGGGCCCGCGACGCCTCGTGCAGCTCCCAGGTCGAGGTCAGGTAGGAGCCGTCCTTGTTGGAGTCGGAATAGCCGATCATCACCTCCTGCACCCCGCGCGCCCGGGCGACGGCGAGGGCGGAGGGTTCGGTCAGCAGCCGCTCGAGGGTCGGGCTGGCGGCGCGCAGGTCGTCGATGGTCTCGAACAGGGGGGCCGCCTGGATGGGGCAGGCGGCGGGGTCGTCGTGCCGGTAGAGGCCGACCTCCTTGAGCAGCAGATAGACCTCCAGAAGGTCGGACGCGGCGTCGGTCTTGGATACGATATGGGTGCGGATGGCCTCCGGACCGAACCGGTCCAGCGCCCCGGCCGCGGCCTGCAGGATGGCCCGCTCCTTCAGCGTCTCCGGTGTATAGATCGCATACGGGCTGAACAGCAGCCGGGGCGTGGCCAGTTCCTGCGCCAGCAGGACCAGTCGCGCCTCCTCATCGAGAGCCGCGTAGTCGGGGCAAACGCCGGCGACGCGCAGCAGATCGCCGACGACCCGGGCGTGGACGTCCGAATTCTGGCGCAGATCGAGCGTCGCCATGTGGAAGCCGAATACATCGACGGTGGCGATCAGATGCGAGAGGCTGTCGTCCGCAAAGGTCTGGCCGTGGCTGGCGATCAGGCTGTCCTGCAGCACGGCCAGATCGGTGCGGAACTCCACCGGGTCCGGATAGGCCGTGGCGGTGAAGGCCGCCGGACGGGGCGCGGTCTGTCCCGTCAGCGCCGAGTGCGTGGCGGACAGCCGGGCGTAAATCTGGCTCAGTGCGCGTCGATACGGCTCGTCGGCGCGGTGCGGGGAGTCATCCCCGGAGGCCCGCGACAGGGCGTCGAGGGCGGGGCTGACCCGGGCAAGGGAGCCGGACAGGCTGAGCTCGGCCCCGAGGGTGTTCACGGCGTCCAGATAGTGTCGCAGCACGGCCCTGGCCGGGGTGGCGAAGGCGGCGCCCAGGGCGTCCGCATCGACGTTCGGATTACCGTCCCGGTCCCCGCCGACCCAGGCCCCGATGCGGATGAAGGGTTTCAGCTCCGGTGCGTCCAGTCGCCGCCGCCAGTCGATCAGCTGCTCGGGCGCGACCTTCAGGAAGACGCGCTCGAGGAAGGAGACCACCGTATCAATTTCGTCCTGCACCACCAGACCGGTGGTTCGCACCAGTCGCGTCGCCCACAGGATCACCGTCTGGCGCCGCAGGCCGCGGATCATGATGTCGGGCGCGCAGGCGAGGTCATCGCGGTCGCAGGCGTCCAGCAGGTCGGAAACCGCAGTGATCCGGTCCAGCACGCTCTTGCGGCGGACTTCCGAGGGGTGAGCGGTCAGGACCGGCGAGATCAATGCCTCGGACAGCAGGTCGCGGGCGTCTTCCACGGACCGCCCTGCGGTGGCGAGGCGGGCCAGCGCCCCCTCGGGCGTATCCGGTCGCGCACCCTCGGCGGTCTGGCTTCGGGCGCGGCGCTTGCCCGCGCGGTCCTCCGCGACGTTGGCGAGTAGGGAGAAGACGGCGAAGCCGTGGGCGAGGCCGACAGCCTGGTCCAGCGACAGGTCGGACAGTAGACGCTCCAGCTCCGCCGACCCCCGGGCTCCCGGGTGGCGGTGGTAGGCGACCGAGGCCTGGCGCACGGCCTCGATCCGGTCGTACAGGTCCTCGCCGGCCTCGGCGCGGATGACCTCGCCGAGCAGGCCGCCCAGCAGGCGGACCTCCTCGCGCAGGCGATCGTCGGCGGTGGTGGTGGTCGTGGTCATGGCGGTCTCGGTCAGCGGGGAGGCTGGTTCAGACCGTATCAGGGGGCGGGCCTGTGACCAGCCCCGCAGGCGCGCTGAAACCTATTGTGCGGCGGCGTCCTGGGCCGGGGCAACATCCAGAACCTCGCGGAAGAACAGGTTGGTCACCTCGGCCTGGCCATCGGAGTTGAATTTCTTGCGGAAGCCGTGGCCCTCATTGGTGGCCAGCAGATACCAGACGGGGCGGCCCTCCGCGCGGACGGCATCCACAATCTGTTCGGACTCGCTCTGGGGCACGCGGGGATCATTGGCCCCCTGGATAACCAGCAGGGGCGCGGTCATCCGGTCGGTCAGATGGATCGGGGAAATACGGTCGAACACCGCGCGCATCGCCGGATCGCGCTCGTCGCCGTATTCCGCGCGGCGGAGATCCCGCCGGTAGGCCTCGGTGTTCTCGAGGAAGCTGACGAAATTGGCGATGCCGAAGATGTTTACCGCCCCGGCCAGCCGGTCGGAATAGGCGGCCAGCGAGGCCAGCACCATGAAGCCGCCATAGGATCCGCCGTGGACCACGACGCGATCGGCGTCCATGTCCGGCTGGGTCGCGATCCAGTCCAGCAGCGCGCCGATGTCCTGCACCGACTGCTGGCGCAAAGGCCCATTGTCCGCCGCCAGCCAGGTCTTGCCGTAACCGCTGGAGCCCCGGACATTGGGCACAATCACCACGGCTCCCAGATCGGCGACCCATTGCTGGTAGTTGGGACTGAAGCCCGGGCGGGCCTGACCTTCCGGGCCCCCGTGAATGTCAATGATGACGGGGCGGCGGCCCTCTCCCCTCAGCGGCCGGTAGACGAAGGCGGGAATCTGCAGGGCGTCGAAGCTGCGATAGCGAACCAGCTCAGGCGTGACGAAGGTTGCGGGATCAAGCGGCCCGACCTCGGAGCGCGTCCAGCGCGTCAGCCCGCCGCCGGCCACGTCCCAACTCCAGACGTCGCCAGAGCTGGTCGGGGTGGACATGCTGATCGCGAGTTTCGATCCGTCCGGTGAGAAAGCGAGAGTGCCCAGCACGCCTGCGGGCAGCTCCGGCTGCGGCAGGGCGCGGCGGGTGATGAAGTCACGCACCGCGACCCTGGAATAGCCGTCCTCATTGGTCGACCAGGCCAGCAGCCGTCCGTCGTCCGACAGGTCGAAGTCGTCCACGTCCCAGCTGGAGGCTTCGGTCAGGGGTGTGACCGCGCCGTCATCCAGCGCGATCTGGACCAGCCGCAGCGCCTCGCCGCCCTCGTCCGAAGTGGTGATGATGGACTGACCGTCGCGGGTGAACTCGCCGCCGCTGTAGGCCACAGGCGTCGCGCTCTCGCGGATCCGGGTGGCCCGGCCGCCGGCGAGATCGAGCAGCCACAGGCGGACGTCGAGCACGGAGATGTACTGGGACAGCAGGACCTTCGTCCCGTCCGGCGAGATGTCGAGCGGCGAGAACTGGCCCGTCCCCTCGAACACCACGCGGCGGGTCGCGGGATCGCCCACGGTCATGGCGATGATGTCGTAATCCGACTGGCCCCGTTCGACCCGGGTCCAGACCGCCAGCCGGCCATCATCGGAAAACACCGGCCCCCCGTTGCGGGTGTCGGGCTCGGTAATGGCCACATCCCCGCCTGTCAGGCCGGCGATGAAGGTCTGGAAATTCTCGGCTCCGCCGGCATCGCGCTGATAGGCGAAGCGGTCTGTCCCCGGAATGGTGGTGGCGTTGGAGACCGGTTCGGCAAAGAAGGTGATCTGCGTCCTGTCGGTGCCCGGAGCGGCGACACGGTGGAGCTGGGCCGTCTCGCCGAAGCGGGTGGTGATCAGCATGGAGCCGTCCGCCATCCAGTCCTGGAAGCCGGCCGAGCGGGCATTGCGATAGCGCTGGAGGTCGGTCTTCAGATTGGCGGGTATTTCGGGAATGCCGCTGTAGATCAGGGTCCCCACCTCGCGCCGCTCGGGCGTCGATGTCTGGGCGTCGGCACCGGAGACAGCGGTGAGCGTCATGGCGACGGCCACAGTGAGGGGGCAGGCGAAGCGCATGGTGATCTCCCGGAGCAGCGGAGCGATAGGAGAGTGTCCAGGCCGCGTTGGCAAGCGCAGAGCGCCCCGCCTTGTCTTTGCCCCCGTTTTCCCGCATAAGCCCGCGCTTCCGACGCAAGTGAACCTCGCGTCTCCACCTGCACGACCCCCAACAGCTTGGGACGAGGCAGGCGAGAACCCCCTGCCGACGTGATCGTCGCCAGGGGCCGTTGTCGTATGGAGCCGTGTTGTCCCGCTTCGTCGCTCACGAGGTTTGTATGTTCGAGGCTCTGAACGAGCGGCTGTCAGGCGTGTTCGACCGGATCACCGGTCGCGGGGCCCTGTCCGAAAAGGACGTGGCGGAGGCGATGCGCGAGGTGCGCGTGGCCCTGCTGGAAGCCGACGTCGCCCTGCCCGTGGTCAAGGACTTCATCGCCTTCGCGACCGAACGCGCCACCGGCGAGGAGGTCATCCGCTCGGTCCGGCCCGCCGATCAGGTCATCAAGATCGTCTATGACGGCCTGGTCGAGATGCTGGGTGGCGAGGAGCCGACCCCGCTCAACACCAACGCGACCCCGCCCGCCGTGGTGCTGATGGCCGGCCTCCAGGGCTCGGGCAAGACCACGACCTCGGCCAAGCTGGCGCTGCGGCTGACGAAGTTCGATCGCAAGAAGGTCATGATGGCCTCGCTGGACACGCGGCGTCCGGCGGCCATGGAACAGCTGGCCCAGCTGGGCACCCAGATCGAGGTCGCGACCCTGCCGATCGTGGCCGGCGAGAGCGCGGTCCAGATCACCCGCCGCGCCCTGACCTCGGCGAAACTGCAGGGTTTCGACGTCCTGATCCTCGACACCGCCGGGCGTATCACGCTGGACGAAGCCCTCATGGCGGAGGTGGCCGAGGTCGCCGCCATCGCCAATCCGGTCGAGACCCTGCTGGTGGCCGACAGCCTGACGGGTCAGGACGCGGTCCGCACGGCGAAAGCCTTCCACGAGCGCCTCCCCCTGACGGGTCTGGTCCTGACCCGCGCCGATGGCGACGGGCGCGGCGGGGCCATGTTGTCGATGCGGGCCGTCACCGGCCTGCCGATCAAATACATGGGGTCGGGCGAGAAGGTCGACGCGCTGGAGGTGTTCGACGCCCGCCGCGTCGCCGGCCGCATCCTGGGCCAGGGGGACATCATCGCCCTGGTCGAGAAGGCCGCGACCGAGCTGGACCAGTCCAAGGCCGAGGCCATGGCGCGCAAACTGGCCAAGGGCCAGTTCGACCTCAACGATCTCGCTGCCCAGCTGCAGCAGATGAAGAAGATGGGCGGCCTGCAGGGCATCATGGGCATGCTGCCCGGCGTGGCCAAGATGAAGGCCCAGATGGCCGAACAGAACGTCGACGACCGGATGATCGCCCGTCAGGAGGCGATCATCTCGTCCATGACCAAGGCCGAGCGCAAGAAGCCCGACCTGCTGAACGCCAGCCGCCGGAAGCGGATCGCGGCCGGGGCCGGGGTCGAGGTCCAGGACATCAACCGGTTGCTGAAACAGCACCGGCAGATGGCCGACATGGTCAAGTCGCTGTCCAAGGGGGGCGGCAAGAACCTGCAGAAGATGGCCGCCATGATGGGCGGTATGCCGGGCATGCCCGGCATGGGCGGCGGTCCCGACATCGGCCGTCTGAAATCCCTCGGCGGTGGGCGCATGCCCGAACCCACCGAACAAGAGATGAAAGCCCTCCAGGACCGGCTCTCCGGACTGGGTGGCGGACAAATGCCGGGAGGCCTTCCGGGCCTGCCGGGCCTCCCCACCAAGAAACCCAACTGACTTCCCAGAAAAGAGACTGAAAATGCTGAAGATTCGTCTGGCCCGCGGCGGCGCCAAGAAGCGCCCCTACTATTACATCGTGATCGCCGACAGCCACTCGCCCCGCGACGGCAAGTTCCTTGAGCGCGTCGGCACCTACAACCCGATGCTGCCACGCGACGGTGAGGCCAAGCGCGTCACGCTGAAGACCGACCGGATTTCGGAATGGCTGGCCAAGGGTGCCCAGCCGACCGACCGCGTGGCTCGCTTCCTGAGCCAGGACGAGGCCCTGGCCGGCAAGGTCAAGTGGACCCAGTCCAACAACCCCAAGAAGGCCGAACCGGGCAAGAAGGCCCAGGAACGCGCCGCCGAGCGCGCCCAGCGCGAGGCCGACCGGGCCGAGGCTGAGGCCGCTGCCAAGATCGAGGCGGCCGAAGCGGCTGAACGCGCTCGCGAGGAGGCCAAGGCCGCCGCGGAAGCCGCGAAGAACGCTCCGCCGGTCGAGGAGGCCGCGCCCGAAGCGGCCGCCGAGGAGGCTCCCGCCGAGGCTGCGGCTGAAGAGGCTCCTGCTGCCGAGGAGGCCCCGGCCGCCGAGGTCACTGAAGACGAAAAGACCGAGGCCTGAAGGATGTGACCTTCTCCCCTTTGCGGGAGAAGGTGGCAGCCCGAAGGGCTGACGGATGAGGGGTACGAGGATGCAGATTGACTGCTGCGAGAGATCGCTCATCGGTCAGAGCCAGTGTCACCCCTCATCCGGCCTCGCTGCGCTCGGCCACCCCTCGTCGGATCGCATGCGATCCATCCTCGACCCGCAAGGGGAGAAGGGAGTTTGACCCCGAAGCTCATCCTCGTCGGCCATGTCGCCGGCGGCTTCGGCGTCAAGGGGGAGGTGAAAATCACCGCCTATACAGCGGATCCCCAGGCCCTGACGGCCTATGGGCCCCTGCTGCGCGCCGACGGCTCTCCCGGCCTGACCTTGACCCAGGCGCGGGCGACGAGGGACGGCGTGGTCGGGCGGGCGAAGGAGATCGCCACCAAGGAAGAGGCCGACGCTCTCCGCAATCTGAAACTCTATGTCCCCCGCGACGCCTTCCCCGAGCCTGACGAGGACGAATTCTATCTGGCCGATCTGGTCGGGGTGGAGGCGCGCGGCCCGGACGGCGCTGTCCTCGGCACGGTCCGGGCGGTGCAGAATTTCGGGGCCGACGACATGCTGGAGATCGCGCCGGCCGCCGGCGGCCCGACCTGGTATCTGCCCTTCACCCGGGCCTGTGTCCCCGACCTGCACCTGTCGGACGGCTGGTTGCTGGCGGTGCGTCCGCAGGAGACCGGCGAGCGCGAGCCGGACTGATCAGTCCGTGGTGTCGTCGACCGGCGCATCCGGCCCGTTCTTCTTGATCGAGTCTATGGCGTTTTTCGCCGAGGCTTTTGACGCGTAGCCCTCGGTCGAGAACATGACCTCGGAATTGTATTTGAAGCGGACGCGGAACTCGCCCGCCTTGTCCTTGTAGATTTCGAACGTGTGGGCCATGGCCGCCTCCCGGTTGCTCTCCTCCCGATAAGGCCAAGCTTCTTCCCCCGCGGTCAAGCCGTGGCACTCGTATTCTGGACATGGGCTGGCAGGCCGGATCGCGGGGCCGGGACCTGGTGAAGGGGGCGTCCCTGCCGTCGCCGATGTCAGCCGGATCGGCTGGGTGCGCCACCCTGGTCCTCTTCAGGAGGCCGGCAAGCTTGTGGACGATGCCGCGCTGAAGGCGGTGCCCGCCCGGGTAGAAGGCGGTTTCTCTCGACCGGTTGTGGAGCGAAGCCTGACGACCCCTGCGCGCCCCTGACGCGGGATCGTCGAGTCGGTTGATGGGTTCTGTCCGGGCAAAGCCTGAGGAGCCCCGCTTGAAACTGATCCTGAAAGAACTGTCGAAGAAGATGCGCAGCATCGACTTCACCATGCTGACCACCCGCACCGCGGGCGGGGCCCTGACCGCCCGGCCCATGAGCAACAACGGCGAGGTCGATTACGACGGCAATAGCTGGTTCTTCACCACCGAGGACGCGGGCATGGTCGGCGATATCATGGCCGATCCGGTCATCGGCCTGACCCTGACGGGCGAGCGCGGGCTGATGGGCAAGCCCGGTATCTTCATCGCCATTGAGGCCCGGGCCGAGCTGATCCGCGACAAGGCTGCGTTTGCCACCCACTGGACCAAGGGGCTGGACCGCTGGTTCCCGCAGGGCGTCGACACCCCCGGCCTGGTCCTGATCCAGGCCCACGCCAACCGCATTGCCTACTGGGACGGTGAGGACGAGGGCGAACTGGCGCTGTAGGCGCGCCCCACGTCCGGGATCTTGAGCTCGCCCCTCCCGGGGGGCGGCCTTTTGGTTGACCGTCGGCGAGAGGCTCAGGCCTCCTCGTCGCCCGCCAGCCCCATCATGTGGAAGCCGGCATCGACGTGGATGACCTCGCCGGTGGTCGACAGTCCCAGGTCTGAACACAGCCAGAGGGCGGCTCCGGCGACGCCCTCCATCGAGGTGTCCTCCTTCATCGCCGACATCGCGCGGCCCTGGGCGATCATGCCCCGGCCGCCCGAGATGCCCGCCAGCGACAGGGTGCGCATGGCTCCGGCCGATATGGCGTTGACGCGGATGCCGCGGGGCCCCAGGTCGCGGGCGATGTAGCGGGTCGCCGCCTCCAGCGCCGCCTTGGCCACGCCCATGGTGTTGTAGTTGGGGATGGCCCGCTCCGATCCGAGGTAGGTCATGGTGATCATCGAGCCGCCGTTCGGCATGATCCTCGCGGCGCGCCGGGCGACATCGACGAAGCTGAAACAGCTGATGTTCATGGCCAGCAGGAAGCTGTCGCGGGTGGTGTTGTCGATGAAGGAGCCCTTCAGCTCATCCTTGTTGGCGAAGGCGACGGAGTGGACCACGAAGTCGATGGTGCCGAACTCGGCCTCAAGCGCGGCGAAGGCGGCGTCCATCGAGGCATCGTCGGTGACGTCGGCCTGGATCAGCAGTTTCGCGCCCACGCTCTCGGCCAGCGGACGCACCCGGCGCTCCAGCCCCTCGCCCATATAGGTGAAGGCCAGCTCCGCCCCCTGGGCCGCCAGCTGGGAGGCGATCCCCCAGGCGATGGAGTTGGCGTTGGCCACCCCCATGATCAGGCCCTTCTTGCCCTTCATGAGTTCGCCCTTGGGCATGTTCCAGCCGCTCTCGCTCGCCATGGTGTCGTCTCCTCGGATCCCGGCCGTTAGCCGGGCTGTTCGCTGTCCGGAGCGTTAGCAGGGGCCGAGCGGGCATGCCAAGGGCGACCGCCCAGACGCTCGAGCAACCTCAGCAGCGGCGTCGAGGTCACGCCATGCACCACGATCGACACCAGCACGATAAAGCCGGTGATCGCCCACAGCCGTTCGGAATCCCCGAAGTCGCCGTGATTCAGGCCATAGGCGAGGTAGTAGATCGAGCCGAGGCCCCGGATGCCGAGATAAGCCAGCAGGACCCGATCACGCCTCAGAAGGGGCGTGCCGATCAGCGACAGATAGCCGACCACCGGCCGGACGATGAACAGGATGGCCAGACCGATCAGCGCGTCGGTCCGGGTGAGGGCGTCCAGCAGCCCGTTGGCGAGGGCCCCGCCGAACAGCACCAGAAGCAGCATCATCAGCAACCGTTCGATCTGCTCGGCGAAGTCATGCATCTCCTCGTGAAAATCGTCCTCCCGTTCGGAAGCCCGGATCGTCAGGGCGCACACGAACACCGCCAGAAAGCCGTAACCGTGGACCAGTTCGGTGGCGGCATAGGCGATGAAGGTCGCCCCGATCGCGACCAGGCCATCCGCGTGGCGCGAGATGCCCGAGCGGTGGGCCCGGAAGATCAGCCAGCCCATCACCTTGCCCACGATCCAGCCCATGGTCGCGCCGGCCGTGAGTTTCCAGACCACATCGACCGCCGCCCATTCGCCCAGCCCCTCGCCCGCCCAGGCCGCCGCGCCCGAGAGCGAGACGAGAATGGCCAAGTTGACAAAGGGAAAGGCCAAGGCGTCGTTGAGCCCGGCTTCGGCGGTCAGGTTGAACCGGACTTCATTCTCCTCACCGGTCCGGGGCGGGCCGGTCTGGACGTCTGAGGCCAGCACAGGATCGGTCGGGGCCATGGCGGCCCCCAGAAGCATCGCCATGGCGAGGCTGAAGCCGAGGCCGGTAACGCCCAGCCAGGCGGTGGCGGCGATGGTCAGGGGCATGGCGATGGCCAGCAGCCGCCATGTCGGACCCCAGCCCTTGAGGCTGACGGGACGATCCAGCTTCAGTCCGGCCCCCATCAGGGAGATGATGACGACCAGTTCGGTAAGCCGCTCGGTGACGGTGTCCCAGGTGCGAGGGTCCGGATCGAACGACAGGAAATCGAGACTGAAGATCGCCACCCCAAGTCCCACGCAGATCATGGCCAGGGAAAACGGCATCCGGCTCAGGCCCTTGGGGGCCCAGGAGACGAGCAGCACGATCGCGCCGAGACCGAGGAGGAACAGGATATAGGGGTCGAGGGTCAGGTGCGGGGTTCCCTCGCAGGTCGGGGACCCGCGGAACGTTGCTCCGACAGGCCAGGTCAGCCGCTGCCGGAGGCGCGGACGGCCAGTCTACCGTTCGCAGCCGTCCCCGTCACGGTTCCTCCTGGCGATCGCCGGACCTAAATCTTCGAGAAAATCACCGTCCCGTTGGTGCCGCCGAAACCGAAGGAGTTGGACATGACTGTGGTCAGTTCGCCATCGCGACGTTCGCGCAGGATCGGCAGGCCCTCGAACGCGGGGTCGAGATTCTCGATATGGGCGCTTTCGGCGGCGAAGCCGTGTTCCAGCATCAGCAGGGAATAGATCGCCTCCTGGGCTCCGGCGGCTCCGAGGCTGTGGCCGGTCAGGGACTTGGTCGAGGAAATCATCGGCACGGCGTCGCCGAAGACGTTGCGCACCGCGCCCATCTCCTTGGAATCGCCCACGGGCGTCGAGGTGCCGTGGGGGTTCAGATAGTCGACCCTCCGCCCGCCCGCCTGATCGAGCGCGATCTTCATGCAGCGCTCGGCCCCCTCGCCCGAGGGGGCCACCATGTCATGGCCGTCGGAATTGGCCCCGTAACCCACGACCTCGCCGTAGATTTTCGCCCCGCGCGCCTTCGCCCGCTCATACTCTTCCAGCACCACGATGCCGGCACCGCCGGCAATGACGAAGCCGTCGCGGGCGACGTCATAGGCCCGACTGGCGACCGAGGGCGTCTCGTTGAAGTTCGACGACATGGCCCCCATGGCGTCGAACATGTTGGACATGGACCAGTCGATATCCTCGACGCCGCCGGCGAAGACCACGTCCTGGTTGCCCCACTGGATCTGTTCGGCGCCCGCGCCGATGCAGTGGGCCGAGGTCGCGCAGGCCGAGGAGATGGAATAGTTCACGCCGCGCATCTGGAACCAGGTCGACAGCACCGCCGAGGGGCCGCTGGCCATGGCCTTGGGCACGGCGAAGGGGCCGATGCGCTTGGGCGCGCCCTTCTCGATCGTGGTCTGGGCTGCCTGAAGAATGACCTGGGTCGAGGGGCCGCCCTCGCCGACGATGACGCCGATGCGATCGTCGCGGATCTCCTCCGGCGTCATGCCGGAATCCTTCAGAGCCTCCTCAAAGGCGATATGGCCCCAGGCGGTGCCATTGGCGAGGAAGCGGGCGGCCCGGCGATCGACCAGCGGGGCCCAGTCCTCGGCCGTCACGCCCAGCGACGGCGGGGCCCAGACCTGGGAGCGGAAGCCGTATTTGATATGGTCGGGGGCGGCGACCACCCCCGATTTCGCCGCGCGCAGGGACGCGGTGACCTCTGCGGCACCCGTGCCGATGGAGGAGACAATACCCAGACCTGTGACGACGACACGCCGCATGCAGTTTCCTTCTCTGACGTCTTCGTCCGCGTTGACCGCGGTTCTTGTGGGGTTCAGGCCTCGACGGGCTTCTCACCCGGCTGGAACAGGCCGACGCGCATATCGGTTGCCGTATAGATGGGCACGCCGTCCGCCTCCAGCACCCCGTCGGCGATGCCCATGACCAGACGGCGGTTGATGACGCGCTTCAGGGTGATCTTGTAGGTCACCCGTTTGATGTGGGGCTCGACCTGCCCCTTGAACTTGACCTCGCCCACACCGAGGGCCCGGCCGCGTCCGGCCCCGCCGATCCAGCCCAGATAGAAGCCGACCAACTGCCACATGGCGTCCAGACCCAGACAGCCCGGCATGACCGGGTCGCCGATGAAGTGGCAGCCGAAGAACCAGAGGTCCGGATGGATATCCAGTTCGGCCTCGATATAGCCCTTGCCGTGCTCGCCGCCGTCGCCGGTGATGGTGGTGATCCGGTCGAACATCAGCATCGGCGGGGCCGGAAGCTGGGCGTTGCCGGGCCCGAACAGCTCGCCCCGGCCCGACGCCAGCAGGGCGGCGTGGTCGAAGGACGATGGATATTTCGAAGCGGTCAAGGGGTGCGACTCCGCAAGTGTGGCGGTCGGGTTACACGAGGGGAGAGGAGCGCTCAACCGTGCACGATGGTCTGCCCTCGCCCGCCGGCGGGCGGCGGACGGTCAGGGGGCCTCACCCGCGGGGCGGCGTGCGTCGCACAGCAGACGGGTTTCCGTCCCGAATACAGACCCCTCGGCAATCCAGCCCCGCAGCTTTCTGGCCCGGACCCCGCACCAGCCATCCTCACAGTCGTCCAGGACCAGCACCGAGCGGGCCGAGAACCGGGCCTTGAGCGGGGCGTCTGCCGCCCGGCGTGACCGGACCGGGATTTCGTGCGCCGAGGCATTGAAGGCACCGCGGCGTCCCGAGACCACGCTGCGGTGGACCCAGGCGACCGATCCCTCCGGGTCGCAGATTTTCCGCCACTCGCGGGTTTCCGCGATGATCTGCACCGGCAGGCCGGCGGCGCGGTATTCCCACAGGATGCGATAATCCAGCCCCGGGCCCTGCCGCGCCCGCACCTCGGAGGACTTCAGCGACACCCAGCGCGGCACCTCCAGCCCGGTCGGGGTCGGGCGCCCGTCCGGCATGGTGGCGGCGGCGCCGGCGAACAGGCCGAGCCCCAGAACGGCGACCAGGCCGGCAAGGCGGCGTGAGAGGCTTTGGAAGCGGCTGCGAGACTTGCTAGACACCGGCATTGATCCGTCGCGCGCGGGCTCCGCGAGGGCGCGTCCCGTGAAAACCCAAGGTCCCTATGTCCAACGCCAGGCTTAAGGTCGTCTTAACCAGAAGACTGCCGGACGCGGTCGAGACCCGCATGCGCGAGTTGTTCGACGCGGAGCTCAATCTGAAGGACATCCCGATGGACCGCGCTGCGCTGGAGGCGGCGGTGCAGCGCGCCGACGTTCTCGTTCCGACCATCACCGATGAGATCGACGGCAGTCTGATCGCGGGGGCCGGCGGCCAGCTGAAGATGATCGCCAATTTTGGTGCGGGCGTGGATCATATCGACATTGACGCGGCCGTGGCGCGCCAGATCATCGTCACCAACACGCCCGGCGTCCTGACCGAGGACACGGCCGATCTGGCCATGAGCCTGATCCTCGCGGTCAGCCGCCGCATCGTCGAGGGCGCGCAGGTGGTCGCGGACGGCAAGTTCGAGGGCTGGACCCCGACGTGGATGTGCGGCCGCAAACTGTGGGGCAAGCGGCTGGGCATCGTCGGCATGGGCCGGATTGGCCAGGCCCTGGCCCGGCGGGCGAAGGCCTTTGGCCTCCAGGTTCACTATCACAACCGCAAGGCCGTCAGTCCCCGGATCGAGGAGGAACTGGGCGCGACCTACTGGGACGATCTGGACCAGATGCTGGCGCGGATGGACATCATCTCCCTGAACTGTCCGGCGACAAAGGAGACCCACCATCTGCTGAGCGCGGAGCGTCTGGCGCTGCTGCAGCCGCACGCCATTCTGGTCAACACCGCCCGGGGGGAGCTGATCGACGAGGCGGCCCTGGCCAGCGCGGTAGCGCAGCGGGCGCTGTCCGGCGTCGGTCTGGACGTGTTTGAACACGAGCCCGCGATCCATCCGGGGCTGATCGGCCTGCCCAACGTCGTGCTTCTGCCGCATCTGGGCTCGGCGACCCTTGAGGCCCGGCAGGACATGGGCGACCGCGTCATCCTCAATGTCATGACCCATCAGAACGGTCACCGGCCGCCGGATCGCGTCATCCCGGCCATGTTCTGAACAGCAAAAAGGGGCGGCCCGTGGGGCCGCCCCTTTTCAGTCTTCAGCTCGAGCGATCAGGCGCGGCGCTTGACCAGGCCCAGCAGGAACAGCAGCAGGACGGCACCACCGAAGGCGACGATCAGCGTCACCAGATTGAAGCCGCCGACGGGAATGCCGAGCAGGTTCTGGGCGATGAAGCCGCCGATCAGGGCCCCGACGACGCCGACGATTAGATTGGTGATCAGCCCGTGGCTGCGACCCATAACTTTTTCAGCCAGCCAGCCGGCGACGATGCCGATGACGATCCAGCCGATGATTCCGAGACCCATAGTTCCATTCCTTCCAAAGTGGATGTGGCCTGATAATGCGCGCGCATGGTGGAGGTTGCGTGGCCCCGTACGGAAGTTCCCCGACCACGGTTCGCCATCGCTCGCCCGTCACGGGAAGTCGGCATGGTCATTGCGACGTCCCGGGCGAGCCGTACCGTTTTGGTACAGCCCGCACAGCAAGGGGAATGGGCAATGGCCACCGATATCGATCTTCATCTGGGGCGCCGGCTGCGCCGCCGCCGCCGCCTGCTGGGCCTGACCCAGCAGCAGCTCGCCGTCCAGGTCGGCATCCGCTTCCAGCAGATCCAGAAATACGAATGCGGGGCCAACCGGATCTCGGCCGCCCGGCTGTGGCAGCTGTCCGAAGCGCTGGAGACGCCGATCAGCTATTTCTATGATGGTCTGGCCGAAGCCATGGAACGCAAGGAAGCCGCCGGGGCCAACGGCGGCGAGGTCTTCTCCCGCAAGGAGACCCTCGACCTGATCCAGGCCTATTACCAGCTGGGCGAGCGCCCGCGCCGGCGTCTGCTGGACCTCGCCAAATCCCTGCACACCGAGGGTGAGATCGCGTCCTGATCGGGTCGGTGATGACGCGGGCGGGCGGCGTCTGTATGCCCTCCGCTCATGACCGAGTTTGAATCCTTCGCCGTTGAGCTGGCCGCCGAGGCCGCCCGTGTGACCCTGCCGTTGTTCCGCGCGGACAACGCCGAGGAGAACAAGGCCGGGCCGGGGGCCTTTGACCCGGTCACCGAGGCCGACCGGGGGGCGGAGGCGGCGATCCGGCGGCTGATCGCCGCCCGCTATCCCGATCATGGTGTCATCGGGGAGGAGTATGGCGAGGACCGCCCCGACGCCGACCATGTCTGGATCCTGGACCCCGTCGACGGAACCCGCGCCTTCATCGCCGGCCTGCCGCTGTGGACGACCCTGATCGCGCTCCGGACCGGCGACCAGCCGACCGTGGGAGTCATCGCCCAGCCGTATCTCGACGAGGTGTTTCTGGGTGGACCGTCCGGGGCCGTGCTGATGCGCCGGGGTGAGACCCGGCCGCTCCGGGTTCGGCCCTGCGATCGTTTGACCGAGGCGGTCATCTCGACCACCGCCCCCGAAATCTTCACTGCGCCGGAGCTGGGGGCCTGGACCCAGGTGATGGCGGCCGCGCGGCTGGCCCGCTACGGCTGCGACGCCTATGCCTACGCCATGCTCGCGCTCGGCCGGATCGACATGGTCGCCGAGACCGGGCTGAAGGTCTGGGACTGGTCCGCCCTGATCCCGGTGGTGGAGGCGGCCGGGGGCGAGGTCACCGACTGGCGCGGCGGACCGGTCAACGGCGACGGCCGCATTCTGGCGGTCGGCGATCCCCGGATCCGCGACGAGGCCCTGGTCGCCTTCCGCCGCGGAACCAATTGATGGTCTAGAACGGCAGCAGGTTGCGCTGGCGGCTGTAGGCCATGGTGCCGACATTGGCCCCGAGACGGAGGCCGACACCGGTGCGGATGGGGGCCAGGACGATGCCGTCCGCGCGCTGATAGTTCACCCCCAGCCCGCCGATCAGATAGGCCGTACCCTCGACCCCGGGGTAGCGGCGGTAGATGGCGTCCGGCGTATACAGGCCATAGACGAGGGTGAAGACCCGCGAGGCATTGCCGCCGACGTCCCAGCCGATCGATGTGCCTTGCCAGAACACCGCCTGGGAGCCGGACTGGTCCTTCATGTGAAGCGCGCCCCGGCCGTAGCGCAGGCCGATGACGGCTGCGCCGGCCGCCTCCTCGCCGGCGATATAGGCGGTCGGCCGGTCGCCCTGGTCGGCGAAGACCCGCTCGATCGCGCTGCCCATGGCCTCGGCGGCGATGCCCAGTTCGCGCGATCCGGCGGCGACCAGCTCGTCCGCCGTATAGGCCCGGGCGGTGGTGTCCGAGGCGATCGGATAGTCCGGCTCGTTCGGCTGGCGCGGGGCCGTGGCACAGGCCGACAGCGCGCCGGTGGCGGCGGCGGCGAGCCCGGTCTGGATCAGGTGGCGGCGATGCATGGCGGAGATGTCCCGAAAGCTGGTCGCCGGCGACGCGGGCGAGAGCGCAGGGTCACCGGGTTTTGCGGCAGCCTTGGGGCCTTATCCTTAACGGGACCTTACCGTCCGGAGGGGTGCGGACGGCGGGTGCACGATCGGCCCCGGGCTCAGTGTTTGTCGGTTTTGGCCGCCAGCCAGTCCATCAGGGCCAGCAGTACGCCCGACACCACAAAGGTCAGGTGGATCACGACCAGCCAGTACAGATGCACCTCGCTGAACGGGGCCTCGGCGTCGGCCTCGCCGATCTCCATGAAGCGCTTCAGCAGGTGAATGCCGGAGATCGCCACGATCGAGGCGATCAGCTTCATCTTCAGCCCGGAGAAGTCGACCGTGCCCATCCAAGACGGCCGATCGACAGTCTCCTCGATGTCCAGCTTGGAGACGAAATTCTCATAGCCCGAGAACAGCACGATCAGGAGCAGATTGCCGGCCAGCGACAGGTCGATCAGGGTCAGGACGACCAGGATGGCCTCCTCGGCGTCCATGCTGAACACCTGGGGCGCGTAGTAGATCAGCTCGCGCGCGAACACGATCGTCAGCATGGCCAGGGAGACCACCAGACCGAGATACATCGGGGCCATCAGCCAGCGCGAGGCGAACAGCCCGCGTTCGAACCGCGTCTCGATGTCGGGCTTGGGCATCGTCAGCTCCGGAGCGTGGCACCGACCTTCGCAGCCGCGGCGATGATCCGGCCTGACAGTGCCTCGATCTGCGCCTCGGTCAAGGTGGCCTCACGCGGCTGCAGGACGACTTCCAGCGCGACGGACTTCCATCCGTCGGCCACGCCCGGTCCGCGATAGACGTCGAACACCCGCACCTCGGTGATCAGGGCCTTGTCGGCCCCCGAAACCGCGCGGACCAGGTCGCCGGAGGCGGTGGCTTCCGCGACCACAAAGGCGAAGTCACGGGTCAGGGGCATGAGATTGGGCAGGTCGGCGGGGCCGCGGGTCTTGGTGGAGCTGCCTTTCGCCCGCGGTTCGGGCACGGCCTCCAGCACGATCTCGAACGCCAGCAGGGGCCCGTCGGCGTCCAGCGCCTTCAGCACCCTCGGGTGCACGGCCCCGAACTCGGCGATCACGGTCTTCGGTCCCAGCTGCAGACGCGCCGACCGGCCGGGATGCCACCAGTCGCGGTTCGCACCCTGGCCCAGCTGCAACGAGCCGACCGGAGCCCCGATCTCCTCCAGAACGCCGATCAGATCAGCTTTCAACGCGAACAGGGCGTCCTCCCCGGGGCCGCCCCAGTGCCGAACGCCACGGGTGGAAACGAGACCGGCGATGACGGTGCGCTGGTCGCCCGGCTGGTCGCCGAGGTAGATCGGGCCGATCTCGAACAGGGCCAGATCGGCGTGGCCGCGCGCGGCATTGCGTGCCGCCGCCTGGACCAGATTGGGCAGGGCCGAGGGCCGCATACAGTCCAGATCGGCCGCGATCGGGTTCTCGACCACCAGACGGGCGTCCCCGCCGCCGAACAGGGCGGCGATGTCCCGGCGCGTGAACGACCAGGTCACGGCCTCGGCATAGCCCAGTGCCGCCAGCGCCCGACGGGCAATGCGCACGCGGGTCTGACGCGGGCTGAGCACGCCGCGCGACGGCGCGCCCTGGTCGGGCAGGGGGGAGCGTGGCAGATGATGGAAGCCATGGATGCGGGTGACCTCTTCCACGAGGTCGGCCTTGCCGGCGACGTCGCGGCGCCACGAGGGCGGGGTCACGGTCCAGGGCTCGGTCTGGCCGGGGCCGCCCGCGGTGACGAGGAAGCCGAGCTGGCCCAGGATGGAGCCGATCCGGTCCGTCTCCAGATCCATACCGGACAGCCGCTTCACATAGGCGGGGTCGAACGGGAATGGGGCAGGACTGGCCGGGTGCTCGCCCGCCAGCACGATCTCCGAGGGCTCGCCGCCGCACAGGTCGAGGATCAGCCGGGTGGCCAGTTCCAGTCCGGGGACGACCGACGCCGGGTCGACGCCTCGCGCGAACCGGTACTGGGCGTCGGAGGCGATGGTGAGGGTCCGGCCGGTCTGGGCCGTGACCAGCGGGTCGAACCAGGCGCTCTCGAGGAAGACGTCGGTGGTCTCGTCCGAACAGCCGGTCGACTCGCCGCCCATGACGCCGCCGAGGCCGATGGGCCGTTCGCCGCCGGCATCGGCGATCACGCAGATCGCGGGATCGGCTTGGTACGTCTTGCCGTCCAGCGCGATCAGATGTTCGGCCTCGCCCGTGGTGGCCGAGACCTGGCCGGCGCGGACAACGATCTCGCCGCCGACCAGCTTGCCGACGTCATAGACATGCAGCGGGCGGGCGCGGTCATAGGCGATCAGATTGGTGACATCGACCAGACGGTTGATCGAGCGCAGGCCGATGGCCTGAAGCCGGGTTTGCAGCCAGGCCGGGGAGGGGCCGTTCTTGACCCCCCGGATCACGCGGCCAGCGAAGATCGCACACAGGTCGGGGGCCTCGATCCGGACCGAGACGGGAGAGGGGAAGGCTCCCCGGACCACGGCGATGTCGAAATGCTTCAGCGTGCCGACGCCGGCGGCCGCCAGATCGCGGGCGATGCCGGCGACACCCAGCCAGTCGGGCCGGTTCGGGGTGACCTCGAAATCGATGACCGGCTCGGCCCCGAACAGGCGGGCCACAGGGGTCCCGACCGGGACCTCCGGCGGCAGTTCCTGGATGCCGTCGGACTCCCCGCCCAGCTCCAGTTCGGAGGCCGAGCACAGCATGCCGTTGGACACCACGCCCCGCACCGGCTTCTCGACGAGGGTCACACCGAGCCCGGGCACATACGCCCCGATCGGCGCATAGATGGTGGTCAGGCCGGCACGGGCATTGGGGGCCCCGCAGACGATCTCCTTCAGGCCGTCGATGGTCTCGACCTGGCAGACCCGCAGGCGGTCGGCGTTGGGGTGCTGAACCGCCTCGACGATCTTCGCCACGGTGAAGGGGGCCAGGGCCGCCGCCGGATCGGCGACGTGCTCGACCTCCAGCCCGGCCATGGTCATGGCCTCGGCGATCTCATGGACGGAGGCGGAGGTCTCGAGGTGGTCCTTGAGCCAGGACAGAGTGAATTTCATCGTCGGATCTCAGCTCAGGCCGGAGGCGGGGTTGGGCGCGGCAAAGGCCGAAAAGCCATAGTGGGCCAGCCAGCGGACATCGGCCTCGAACATGGGCCGCAGGTCCGGCACGCCGTATTTCAGCATCGCCATCCGGTCCACGCCCATGCCGAAGGCGAAGCCCTGCCATTCGTCCGGATCGATACTGCAGCTGGTCAGAACATTGGGATGGACCATGCCGCAGCCCAGGATCTCCAGCCAGTCCGACCCCTCGTTCAGCACCAGCTTGCCGCCCGAGCGGTCGCAGCGGATGTCCATCTCGGCGCTGGGCTCGGTGAAGGGGAAATGGTGGGGCCGGAAGCGGGCGTCGACGCCGTCCAGCTCGAAGAACCGCGCCACGAAGGTCTCGAGCGTCGTCTTCAGATGGCCCATATGGATGTCCCGGCCGATCACCAGCCCCTCGATCTGATGGAACATCGGGGTGTGGGTGGCGTCTGAGTCCTTGCGGAAGGTCCGCCCGGGCGCGACGATCCGGATCGGCGGCTCCTGGCTCATCATGGTGCGCACCTGCACCGGGCTGGTGTGGGTGCGGAGAACCTTGCGTTCGCCCGTCTCCGGGTCCGGCTGCAGGAAGAAGGTGTCGTGCATCTCCCGCGCCGGGTGTTTGGGCGGGAAATTCAGCGCGGTGAAATTGTGGAAATCATCCTCGATGTCCGGGCCTTCGGCGACGGCGAATCCCATGTCGGCGAACAGGGCGATCATCTCGTCCATCACCTGCAGGGTTGGGTGAACACTGCCCTTGCGGCGCGGGCGGGCCGGCAGGGTCAGGTCGATGCGTTCGCCCTGCAGCCGGGCGTCCAGCTCCGCGGCCTCCAGCTCCGCCTTCTTCGCGGCGAGGGCGGCACTGACCCGGTCGCGCAGGCCGTTGATCATCGGTCCCTGCTCGCGCCGCTCATCGGGGCTCATGGTCCCCATGCCCTTGAGCAGGCCGGAGATGGTGCCCGTCTTGCCCAGGGCCGCAACGCGCACGGCCTCGACCTCCGCGACCGTGGTCGCAGAGCCGATGGCATTGTTAAGGTCGAGTTCGAGCGCGGCGAGATCGGTCATGGTGGGTTCGTCTAGCGGGTGGATCGAAAAGCAAAAAGCCCCCCGGCGCGAACCGGGAGGCTTTTGGTCGTCCGGCGGGCCGGACCCGTCCTACTTCAGCGCGTCGCGCACCTTGGCGGCGATGTCGGAGAAGCCGGTGCCGTCCATGGCGATCGCGGCCAGGACCTTGCGGTCCAGCTCGATCCCGGCCTTGGACAGGCCGTGCATGAACTGCGAATAGGTGAAGCCTTCCTGACGGGCGGCGGCGTTGATGCGCTGGATCCACAGGGCGCGGAAATTGCGCTTGTTGGTGCGGCGGTCGCGATAGGCATATTGCCCGGCGCGGTCGACGGCGGCCTTGGCCGTGCGGATGGTGTTCTTGCGGCGGCCGGAGAAGCCCTTGGCCTGTTCCAGAACCTTCTTGTGCCGGGCGTGGGAAACTACGCCCCGTTTGACGCGAGCCATGTCGCTATCCTTTCAAATTCAATGCTGTGAGGAGATCAGGTCGTCGCGCGCCGATCAGGCGTACGGCATGTAGGACTTGATCTTCTTGGCGTCGGCGTCGGCCATGACCGAGGTGCCACGGTTCTGGCGGATGTATTTGGAGTTGTGGCTGATCAAGCGGTGACGCTTGCCCGCAACCCCGGCCTTGACCTTGCCTGTCGCGGTGAATTTGAAGCGCTTCTTGGCGCCCGACTTCGTCTTGAGCTTCGGCATTTCGATTCCTTTTTGTGCGACCACGTCCCGGGCTGAACAAGCCCGGAAGGTGCGGTTGCTGGTTGTTCAAGGATCGCCCAGGCATGCCTGTTCGCCCGGCGATCCGTACGCGAAGGCGCGGCTAGTAGGCGAAGCGGGGCCGAAAGGCAAGCGGAATGGCTATTCCGCGGGCGCGGCAGCAACGGCAACCCGGCGCACGGCGCGGCCCGCATTCAGGGCCATCAGGGCGGCGGGGATCATCAGGGCGGCCCCGACCGCCAGCGGCCAGTCGTGACCCAGCCCGGAGAACATGGCCCCCGCCACGACGGGCCCGAAGATGCGGCCCGAGGAACTGGCGGCCATGTTCAGGCCCAGCATGGCCCCCTGCCGGTCCGGCGGACTGGCGCGCGAGATCATGGCCGAGATATTGGGCATGGTGATCGCCATGCCGAAGCCCCCGACCGCCATGGCCACGGGCACCACCCAGGCGGCCGGGGACAGCATCTGGCCCATCAGGCCACAACCGAACAGCAGACATCCCGCGGCCAGGACCCGGCTTTCGCCGAACCGGCGCGCCAGCCGGCCGGTGACCATGGCCTGACAGAAGACCGAGACGACGCCCACGGCCATGAAGGAGAAGGCCACCTCGCGCGCGCCCCAGTCATAGCGGGCCCCGGTCCACAGGCCGAAGGTCGATTCCATCCCCGAAAACCCGGCCATATAGATCAGGGTCACCAGAATGACCCGCGAGACGACCGGATTGGCCGCGGCGTCCTTCACCCCGCTGAGGAAGGGCGTCCGGGCCGGGGGCACGGCGGCGCGGACCAGGCTTTCCTTCAGCAGGAAGACCACGCCGACGGCGGCGAGGGTCGCAAGCGCACAGGCGGCGAAGATCGGCAGCTGATAGCCCAGTCGCCCGAGGTCCTCGCGCACCAGAATGCCGCTGAGCCCGGGTCCGGCGATAAAGCCGGCTCCGAAGGCCGCTCCGATCAGCCCCATGCGACCCGCGCGCTTTTCCGGCGGGGTGACGTCGGCGACATAGCCCTGCACCGTGGAGACATTGCCGGCCCCCAGACCGGTGAACAGGCGAATGCCGATGGCCACCCAGATGTTGGGCGCAAAAGCCAGCATCAGATAGCCGAGGGCATTGGCCGCGACGGTGATCAGCAACACCGGCTTGCGCCCGATCCGGTCGGACAGCCGGCCCCAGAACGGCTCGGCGAAGAACTGGCCCACCGAATAGGCCGAGAACATCAGGGCGACCTGCCACGGGGCGGCGTTCAGACTGTCGCCGAAGAAGGGCAGCAGCGGCACCACCAGGCCGAAGCCGACCAGATTGATGAAGACGATGCCGAACAGCACCGCCAGTGCCCGACGATCCCCGGCGTCGGTCTTGGGCGGGGCAGGCGTCGACGGCTGGACCATGCCGTCTTCTAGCTCAGCCGTCCGCCTCCGGCGAGAGGGCGACATGGCGCGGTCCCCGACGTGAATCCCCTCAGTCTGCGGAGGTAACGCGTTGAAACTGATGCAAAAGGTTCAAGAACGGCAAAGCCGCCGTTAAGGCGTATTGGCTACCGCTCTCCCGCAAGAGGAGAGTCCATGGCCCGGATCGGCGATTTTGTGGATGCAGTGGAGCCGGTCTCGCCCGAGACCTTCGGCGCGGTGGTGTTCGACCGGTTCCAGCAGGAGCCCAACACCCTGGCCATCGCCGTGGTCGATCCGGAGGGGCGGCCGCTGGGCCTGATCGAGCGCAACGCCTTCTGTCTGAAGATGGCGGCAGAGTTCGGCCGCGCCCTGTATGCCCGGCGTCCGGTCTCAAGCCTGATGGACGCGGATTTCCCGCTGGCCCAGGCCGATGCCAGCGCCGAGACCTTCTTCCGGACCCTCGATGCCGCTGAACTGAACATGCTGCTGCGCGGCTTCGTCGTGGTGCGGGACGGCCGCTATGTCGGCGTGGGTGCCGGGGTCCAGATCCTGCAGGCCACGTCCGTATTATATCGGCAGAAGGCAGAGGACATGAGCGCCCTCGCCCGCAGTCTGGCCGTGGCGGAGGCAGAGGCGCGCGCCTCCAGCCGGGCCAAGTCCGAGTTCCTCGCCGTGATGAGCCATGAGATCCGCACGCCGCTGAACGGGGTCCTGGGGGTGGCAGGCCTGCTGGATCGCAAGCTGGAGCAGGCGGAACTCAGGCCCTATGTGCAGACGATCCTGGATTCCGGCCAGACCCTGCTGCGCCTGCTGACCGATGCGCTCGATATGTCGCGTGCCTCGGCGGGGGTCATGAACATCGATCCGGCCCCCTTGCAGATCGATCAGCTGGGGGCCGACATAGAGGCATTGTGGCGTCCGCGGGCCGAGGAGAAGGGCCTGGTCCTGACCGTCGCCTGTGACACGGCGGGCCATGACTGGGTCCTCGGCGACGCCCTGCGCATCAAACAGCTGCTCAACAACCTGATCGGCAATGCGCTGAAGTTCACCGAGGCCGGTGAAGTGGTGGTCTCGATCGCCGCGCGGTGGGAAGACGGGGCCGTCCGGCTGGACGCCATCGTTGATGATTCCGGTCCCGGCGTCCCCGAAGATGCGGCGGTGGATATTTTCGAGCCCTTCAATACGGGCCAGGCCGGACGCCAGGGGGCGGGGGCGGGTCTCGGCCTCGCCATCTGCCGCCAGATCGTGGATCGGATGGCCGGCGAGATCCGTCTCGACCGCTCACCCCAGGGGGGCGCACGGTTTCACTTTACCTTGGCCCTGCCCTGCTGCGGGCCGGAGCTGCGGCAGGCCGCCGTTACGATCGCGGAGCCGACGCCGCACGAGACCCTGCACGTGCTGATCGCCGACGACAATCCGACCAACCGGTTTGTCGCGGCGCGTCTGCTGGAGATGTTCGGCTGCACCCACGAGCTGGTCAACGACGGGGCCGAGGCCCTGGCGGCGGCGACGCGGCGGCCCTTCGACCTGATCCTGATGGACATCAAGATGCCGGTGATGGACGGGGTTGCCGCCACCCGGGCGATCCGCGCCCTGCCAGGCTCAGCGGCCGGGACCCCCATCCTGGCCCTGACCGCAAACATCGACGCCCGGGACGAGGCCGAGTATCTGGCTGCCGGCATGAACGGTGTGGCGCAGAAGCCGATCCAGCCGGCGGCCCTGCTGAATGCGATCCGGCTGGCGCTGGGTGCCGCCCCGGCGGCGGCGGCGGCCTGAAACGCAAAACGCCCCGGCGGAGCCGGGGCGTTTCGGAAGCGCAAGGATCGCCGCCTATTTGGGGGCGAGGATCATGATCATCTGGCGGCCTTCCATGCGCGGGGCATATTCGACCTTGGCGATCTCGTCGAAATCGGCCTGGACCTTGTTGAGCAGTTTCATACCCAGCTCGGGGTGGGCCATTTCCCGGCCCCGGAAGCGAAGGGTCACCTTGACCTTGTCGCCCTCGTCGAAGAACCGGTGCATGGCCTTGGCCTTCACCTCATAGTCGTGGACGTCGATATTGGGCCGGAGCTTGATCTCTTTCAGCTCGACGACCTTCTGGCGCTTGCGCGCCTCGGCCTTCTTCTTCTGCTCCTGGAAGCGGAATTTGCCATAGTCGAGGATCTTGGCGACGGGCGGCTCCGACGTCGAGACGATCTGAACCAGATCCATGCCCGCCTCCTCGGCGGCTTCCAGCGCGGCGGAAGTCGGCATGACCCCCTGCTTTTCGCCGTTCTGGTCGATCAGCAGAACGCGCGGCGCGCGGATATCCTGGTTCATGGGCGGCCCGTCCTTGACGGGCGGCGATTGCATCGGACGGCGAATGGGCGTCGTTTCCTTGTGTTTCTGAACGTGTGTTTCTGAAGTGGCAGCGGTCGAAGGGGAGTCGCAGGGCTCAGCGCACGGCGCGAAGCCGCGTTCCCCGAGAGCGCCTATATGACCGCGAAAAGCCTCGGCTTCAAGGCTTGGCGGCGTTCGGGGCTCCGATCCAGCGGTCATGCAGGGCGATCACGGCCTCCAAGACACGCTCTGTCGTCAGGGCCTCGATCGGGGCGAAGGCCCCCCGATCGGGGTTGGAGGCGGCGATCGCCGTGCGGGGGCCCCGGGGTCCGTACAGCCACCACTCGGTCGGTCCGAACAGTCCCAGCGTCGGCCGCCCGGCGGCGGCGGCCACGTGCATCAGGCCGGAATCGTTGCCGACGAACAGCGCCGCCCGGTCGATGGCGGCGGCGGAGGCCAGGATGTCGCCCTTGCCGACAAAGTCGATGCCCCGTGCGCCCGCCGCCGCGAGGGCCGGCGCGGCCGGGGCGTGATCCCCGGGCCCACCGACCAGCATGAAGCGCCAGCCATCGAAACGGGGCTCGGCCGCCAGCCGCTCGACCAATGCGCCCCAGCGGTCCGCGGGCCAGCTCTTGCCCGGCTGGTGGGCGATGGGGGCGAGCGCGAGGATCGGTCCCGTCGCCGTCGCCAATTGCGGGCCGATCACAGCGTCGGCCTCATCCCGGGCCCGGTCGTCGATGAACAGTTCGGGTTCCAGCGGGGCCGGCGCGCCCATCAGCCGCGAGATCATCTCGACCTTGGGCAGGCCAGTTTCCCAGCGGCGGTTGTAGACGATCCGCCGGTCGGCCTTCAGCCCCCAGGCGAGGGCCGATCCCCGGATGTCGATGACCAGCGCCCAGTCGGTGCCCACGACCTGTCGCCACAGGTCCAGCCAGTGGCCCGCAGCCTTTTTCTTGTCGAGGATAATCACCCGTTCCACGCCGGTTGCCGAGCGGAAGAAGGGCGCGGGCGGTCGGCCGCAGGCGACGGTGATCCGGGCCCCCGGAATCTGGTGCCCGATCTCGCGGAGAATCCCGGAGGAGATGACGCAGTCACCGATGCGGTTGGAGGTGACGAACAGGACCTTGGGGTGGCTCACAATACCCTTACTCCGTCATCCTCGGGCTTGACCCGAGGATCGGATGCGCCGCACGAAAGTCGCTGATCCGGTCGCGCGTGCGCCGCTGCAGTTCGACCGATGTGCACAACGTCCGATCCTCGGGTCAAGCCCGAGGATGAAGGGCGAGGGAACCAGACCCATGCCCCACCTCGAACACCTGCCCCGCCCCGATGGTGAAACCCTGGCCCTGAGGCGGGTCGCCGGAACCGGTCCCACGGTGGTCTGGATCGGCGGGTTTCGCTCGGACATGGAGGGGACCAAGGCGCTGGCGCTGGAGGCGGCGGCGGTTGAACGGGGCTGGGCCTTCATCCGCTATGATCATTTCGCCCACGGCCTGTCGTCCGGCGACTGGCGGCGGGCCACCATCGGCCGCTGGCGCGAGGACGCCATTGCCCTGATGGACAGTCTGTCAGGCCCGGTCCTCCTCGTGGGGTCGTCGATGGGGGGCTGGATCGCCCTGCTGGCGGCGCTGGCCCGGCCCGACCGGATGGCGGGTCTGGTGCTGATCAATCCGGCCCAGGACTTCACCGAACGATTGATGTGGCCGTCCCTGCCGGATCATGTGCGCCAGGCCATCCTGCGCGACGGCGAGGCCCTGATGCACGAGGAGGGTCTGGGGGACTATGTCCTGACAGCGCGGATGTTCGAGGAGGCGCGGACCTGGCTGATGCTGGACGCGCCCATCCCCATCCATGCCCCGACCCATATCCTGCAGGGTCGGGCGGACGCGACGGTGCCGTGGTCCCATGCGATGGCGCTGGTTGACCGGTTGACCGGCGGCGACGTGCGGCTTGATCTCGTCGAGGCCGGCGACCATCGCCTGTCGGCGCCGCGCGATCTCGAGCGGCTGATCGACGCCGTCCAGCGGCTGCGCGAGATCTAGGAGGCGCGGACGGTCGTGGCGGGACGCAGGCCTTCGACATTGGCCTGAAGCACGGTCGGACGGCGTTCACCACCGGCGGCGATGATCCGGTCGATCCGGGCCTTTTCGGCGCGGAAGGCGGCCAGCTGCTCGCCGGCCAGAATGGTGCCTTCGTCGGTGCGGATGCCGGACGGATTGATCCGCTGGCCGTTGCGCCAGATCTCATAATGCAGGTGCGGACCGGTCGAGGCCCCGGTCGAGCCGACATAGGCGACGACCTGGCCTTGGGAGACGCGCTGGCCGGCACGAATGCCCGATCCATAACGGGACAGGTGACCGTAGCCGCTCTCGAGGCCGTTGCCGTGGCGGATGCGGAGCCAGTTGCCGTAGCCGCCCCAGCGGCGCGCCTCGACCACCACGCCATCAGCGGGGGCAATGACCGGCGTGCCGGTGCCGGCGGCGAAATCCATGCCCTGGTGCATCTTGCGGAAGCCGGAGATCGGGTGGGTCCTGAAGCCATAGGAGGACGAGATGCGGAAACCCCGGTCCAGCGGCGTGCGCATCATGGAGGAGCGCATGTTCTTGCCCGTGGCGTCGAAATACTGGGCTTCCTTCGCGCCGGGGGCCTGGAAGCGATAGAAGACCACGCCCTTGAGTTCGGCATAGAGCAGGTCGCCGGTATCGACCGTGCGGCCGTTCTCGGTCACGGCGCGGTCGAACACGAGGGTGAAATCGTCGGCCGCGCGAATGTCGCGGTCCAGGTCGAAGCGGTGGGCGAACAGCTGGATCGCCTTGCGGCGCACCGCGGCGTCCGCCCCCATGCGCTGGGCCGTAGCCGAGAGGGAGCCGCGCACCTCGGACTTCAGCACGACTGTCTCCTGGGTGACGCGCTCCTCGAGCGCGCGGAGACGCAGGGCCCCGTCAAAGCTGCGCGACACCGTCAGCTGGCTGGCGGGGCCGGTGCGCATCGTCAGGCCGATCAGGCGGGCGTCGCCCCGGCCGCCCCTTGGGCGGGACACGGCGGTTTCAAACCGCAGGCCCGCCCGGAGCTGGCTGACGTCGAAGGCGTTGGAGATCGTGGCCGTCACGGCCGAAGCGTCGGACGAGGCGATCCCCGTGCGGCGCACGGCCTGTTCGAACGTCTCTCCGCGGCGGATTTCCACGGGGATCGCTTCGGGAGCGGTCAACCCGTCGGGGGTGCTGGCCGCGGCGAAGGCGCGGGCTTCGAGTGAGGCGATCTGTTGGGGGGTCAGTTCGGGAACGACTTCCGCCTGGGCGGGTTGATAGACCCGACCGGCGAGCATCGCCACGGTCACAGCAGCGGCGGCGGTCAGAAGATGCGGCGCAAAACGCATCGGCTGGCGGCGTGGATCGAACTGAGCCATCGGTCCCCGGCGAAAGACGACGCCCTATGGCGCCAAACCTACTGAAATCAAGAACCGCGCCCAAGTCCCCCCGGCCGCAGGCGAGTGATATAGCTCGACCGACGCATCATGGGAAGCAGGGTCGTTACAAATCATTAAGGGCGATGCGTCCCGCCTGTAATCGAGGCGTCTTTGTGTATTCCGGCCGGCCATAGGACAGTCTATCGCCAAGCGATGAGCCGAGATGCTGACCCGGATAGGCCGCCCCAAACCGGCGGCGAGGCCCGCTGCACTGCAAGTGTCAAGGGCGCCACTCTATGTGGCACCGGTGCCACGGATGATGTTGTGACATCGACTTGGACGGTTCTGGTCCGTCACAACGCTACCGGGTCATGCGCGGGAGGTTGCCCTTGAGCGGGCCACGCCGGAGCCACGGGCGGACGGTGGCCATCACTGCCCTGGTGGCGCTGATCCTCGCATCAATCCTCGTCAGCGTGCTCTGGCTGAACCGGCGTATCGCCGCGCGGGAGATGCTGGTCGGCTGGCTGGACCGGCGGGGGATCGAGGCCGAGGTCGAGGTGGAGCAGCTGGAACTGGGCGGCTTCGTCGGTCGGGTGCGGATCGGCGATGCCGCAGACCCGGATGTCACGATCCAGCGGGTCGAGGTCGATTATGCGATCGCCATGCCCTGGTCCTCGGGCGGTCTGGGTGTGACACCCGGCCGGATCCGGCTGATCCGGCCGGTCGCCCGGGCCAGCTGGCGGGACGGCAAGCTGTCCTTCGGCTCGCTTGATCCCCTCGTCGAGGAACTGACCCGCCGACCGCCGGATCCGGACAGCCGGGGGCCGGTGGTGATCGTCGAGACGGGCCGGCTCCGCCTCGACACCGAGTACGGGCCACTTTCGGTACTCGCGGACGCCCGTCTGGACGACGGAAAACTGGTGCGACTGTCGGCACGGATGCCTTCGGCTTCCCTGCTGAGCGGCGACAGCGCGGCCAGTGGTCTGGGCGGCACGCTGGATCTGGTCACGACCGGCGACCGGGTCGCGCTGTCGTTCGCCCTCGCGGCGGGCACCGTCGCGCTGGCCGGACTGTCCGGTGAGGGTGTCGGCCTGTCGGGGACGGCCAGCCTGCCCTATCCGGACATGGAGGCCCGCCGCGGCGACGGGGCGGCGGCGGTCGAGCTGACGCTGACCGGTGACCGACTGGCGTCCGGGGATGTCGTGGCGACCGCCGCCGACCTCGGCCTGAAAGCGAGCGGCGAGGTCGCCGGCTGGATTGAAACCCTGGAGTTCTCTGGCACGGCGACGACCCGGTTCGAGGCGGCCACGATGGCGATACCCGGGCTGTCCGGCCGGGCAGTGGACATCGGGGCTTCCGACGCCCGCGTCCGGCTTTCGCGGAGCCGCGACGGGCTGGCCTGGGGTCTCGAGGGGCCCGCCCGCCTTCGCGCCGGCTCGGGCCGCGCCGCCGACCTCGTCGTGACCGGCCTCGATCTCGCGTCCAGCGGCCTTACCCTGAGCGGCTCGCCTCAGGGTGTGCTGGCCCGGGGGGGCCTGTCCGCCGATCTGGCGCGGGCGCGCTTCGATACCCTCGACCTGCAGCGGACCAGGAGCCGGTTCAACCTTGATTTCGCCTCGGTCCGGCCGGTCGCCCTGATCCTGACCGGCTCGCTCGGCGCGGCGCGCGGGTCCTGGCCCCTGTTCGGTGCAGTCACGGCGGATGACGTGCCCGAACTGGCCGCCATGAAACAGGGCCTTGCCGCCTTCGCCCTCGATGTGCCCGCGCTGCGCCTGACCAGCGGCGACGCCGGCGTCGCGGTGACCCTGACCCGGCCCGCCCGTGTGACGCCCGCGAACGGGGGGGTGTTGAGCGTCCAGCCTGTCACCAGCCCGGTCTATGCGGCGCGCCCGGGCCAGAGGGGCGGTGGGGCCCTCAGGCTGACGGCAACCGGGGGCGGGGGACTGCCCGAGGCTGTGTTCGCCGTGCCCGACTGGCGTCTGACCGCAGGGGGATTCGCGGCGACCCTCGACGGTCGCGCGCGTCTGGATTTCGGACTGGCCCGGGACCTGACCGTCACGACACGCGGCGTCCTCGCCACCGACCGGGGCCGGCTGACCTACGCGCCCGACGGCTGTCTCCGGTTCGCCGCCGGGCGGCTGGAGCTGGAGGAAAACGACGTCATAGACCTGTCCGGGGGGCTGTGCGCTGCCGGGGGGCCGCTGGTGGTGTCGCAGAACGGCCGCTGGCGCGCGGGCGGGCGGCTGGCGGGGATGGCGGCGACCGCCCCCTTCCTCGCCATGGGATTAACCGGGATCGAGGGCACGGCGGTGGCGACCGGGTCCTCCGCAGGACTGGGCCTCGAGGCCCGGGTCGTCTCGGCCGATGTCGCCGACCTGACCCGGCCCCTGCGCTTCAATCCCCTGACGGCCTCCGGTGAGGCCCGCCTCGCCGACGAGCAGTGGAGCGGCGGGTTCGACCTGGCCCGGAACGACACCGTGCTCGGCCGCCTCACGCTCGCGCACGACGGACGCAGCGGGACGGGGGGCGTCGCCATCGACGCCCCGGCGCTGGTGTTCGCCGAAGGGGGACTGCAGCCCGCCGACCTGAGCCCGCTGGCCGCGGATTTCGTCCAGTCGCCGGCCTCGGGCTCGGCGGGTTTCACTGGCCGGATCGACTGGAGCGAGGCCCTGCCGGAGGGCGGGACCAGTGCCGGTCGGCTGACGATTCCCGGTCTCGATTTCATGAGCCCGGCCGGCGCGGTCAAGGGCCTGTCGGGTACGGTCGATTTCACCAGCCTGGCCCCGCTGATCACGGCCCCGGACCAGAGCCTCAAGGTGGCGACGCTGGAGTCGATCGCGCCCCTGACCGATCTGGACCTGACCTTCGCCCTCGACGCGGCCGCGATCACGGTGGCCGGTGGGCAGATCACGGCATCGGGCGGAACCGTGCGGGTCGAGCCCTTCTCCGTGCCCCTCGATCGCCGGCCCTTCTCCGGCGTGATCGTGCTGGACCGGGTGCAGCTGGGCGAGTTGATCTCGGGCGCGGGGTTCGGCGACCGGGTCGCGCTGGACGCCGTCGTATCGGGTCGTTTGCCCTTCACCTCCGACCCTGACGCCGGGGTGCGGATCACGGCGGGCTCGCTCTATGCGGTCCAGCCCGGCCGGCTCTCGATCCAGCGCGAGGCCCTGTCGGACCTCGAGGCCGGGGGCGGGGGGGCGGTCCCGCCCGGGACGGTCGAGGACCTCGCCTACCAGGCGATGGAGAATCTGGCCTTCGATGTGCTGACGGCGGAGGTCAACAGTCTGGACGAGGGCCGCGTCGGCGTCCTGTTCAACATCGTGGGCCGGCATGACCCGCCGCAGCGACAGGAACTGCGCCTGACCCTGCCGGAACTCATCAGCCGCGAGTTCCTGAACCGACCGCTGCCTCTGCCTTCAGACACGGGCATCGACCTGACTCTCGACACCACGCTGAACCTGAACCAGCTGATCGGGGATCTTCTGGCCATGAACCGGGCCCGCAACGGGGATCCTGACGCGCAACAGCCTTGACCGTTCAGAGCCCGTTCACGCGACACGGCGCATCTCCTGTGCCAGTGATAGCGTTCAAGACCCGGAGACCGCCGAATGACCCCGCCACAGCCCCTGTTCCGCTCCGTGCTTCTGGTGGCCGGCGTCGCCGTGCTGATGGCGGGCTGCACCCCGACGATCCGGCTCCAGGTCGACCCCATCCAGATCTACGCCAAGCTCGACGCCGATGTGCGCGTCCGGCTGGATCGGGAACTGCAGACCCTGCTGGCCGAAAATCCCAACCTCTTCTGATGGAAAAGACCTTCACCATGTCCCTGCGCAAGCTCTTCGTCATCGGCGCGGCTGTGCTCGCCCTGGGCGTCGCCGCCAGCGGCGTCCTGGCCCAGACCGCCGAACAGCGGAGCCAGATCGTGGCCGCCCGGACCCAGGGCGTGGTCGGTGAACAGGCCGACGGCTATCTGGGCTTCCGCACCCCGACCTCCGACCCGGCCCTCCAGCGCGCGGTCGCCGACACCAATGCCGCCCGTCGGGAGGTCTATGCTGCCAGCGCCCGCGAGGTCGGCACCACGACCGAGGTGGCTGCGGCCCGGATGTTCGAAAGCCAGCTGCTCCCCCGTCTGCCGGCCGGCCAATGGTACCGCAACGCTGCCGGCCAGTGGGTCCAGCGCTAGGGGCGGCGGCTCCGGCCGCGGGTAGCCGTGACCCGTTGATCGAGGACAGGTTTCCGGCCTAGCCTCGGGTGTTCTTCGAGGGGCCCCGCATGACCGAACGTACCGTATCCGCACCGGTCCGGCGCGTCGAACTGACCCTGCGGGCCCTCGTGCTGGGGTGTTTGCTGGCCGTCGTCTTCACGGCGGCGAACACCTATCTCGGCCTCAAAGTCGGGCTGACCTTCGCCTCGGCGATTCCCGCGGCGGTCATCTCCATGGCGATCCTGAGGTCGTTCAAGACCTCGACCATCTGGGAGAATATGACCGTCCAGACTGTGGCCTCCGTCGGCGGAGCCATGAGTTCGATCATCTTCGTCCTGCCCGGTCTGGTGATGGTGGGCTGGTGGCTGGACTTTCCCTTCTGGGAATCGGTGCTGATCTGCGTCTTCGGCGGCGTGCTCGGCGTGACCTTCTCCATCCCGCTGCGCCGCGCGCTCGTGGTGGAGGGCGGGTTGCCCTATCCCGAGGGCGTGGCCGCGGCCGAGGTCCTGACCGTCGGGTCGCGCGGGGCGGAGCAGACCGACAGCGCGGTGCGCGAGAACGCAGCGGGCCTGTGGGTCGTGGTCACCGGCGCGGTGGTGTCGGCCGGCTATGCCCTGCTGGTCGCGGGGCGGGTTTTCGCCGGCGAGGCGGCGCGCTTCTTCACCCTGCCGGCCGCCCTCGGCGGCGGGGCCACAGGCCTCGGCTTCGGCATGCAGTTCGCCCTTCTGGGGGCAGGCCACCTGATCGGTCTGGCCGTCGGTCTGGCCCAGCTGTTCGGCCTCATTCTGGCGTGGGGCGTCGCCGTGCCGGTTCTGACCAGCCCCGACACCCTCGCCTGGCTGACCGCCAACGGCATTCCGTCCATCGCCACCACGCTGGAGCCGGGCGCGCCGGCGGAGGAACTGGCCGGGACCGTCTGGGGCCGCGAGGTCCGGTTCATGGGGGCCGGGGTCATCGGCGTGGCGGCCATCTGGACCCTGATCAAGCTGGCGGGCCCCCTGATCGGCGGCCTGGCCTCCGCCCTGGCGGCCAATCGGCGGCGGACCTCGGGTCAGGTTCTCGACCGGACCGAGCAGGACATACCCATCAACATCGTGGCGGGCCTGTCGGTCGCCTGTCTGATCGGCATCGCCGGCATTCTGGCGTGGTTCGCCCAGGGCAATCCGACGCTGGCGAGTTCGACCTGGCTGCTGGTTGCGGGCGGGCTGGTCTATGTTGTGGTCATCGGCTTCGCCGTAGCGGCCATCTGCGGCTACATGGCCGGTCTGATCGGCTCATCCAACAGCCCTGTGTCGGGCGTCGGCATCCTCGCTGTGGTGATCGCCTCCCTGCTGATGCTGGGGGTTCTGGCCCTCGCCGGCCTGCCCGCCGATCCGTCGGTGGTGGCCTTCGCCCTGATCGTCACGGCCATCGTCTTTGCCGTGGCCGTGATCGCCAACGACAACCTGCAGGACCTCAAGACCGGCCAGCTGGTCGAAGCCACGCCGTGGCGTCAGCAGACGGCCCTGATCGTCGGCGTCGGGGCCGGGGCCCTGGTCATCCCGCTGATCCTGAACCTGCTGAACCAGGCCTTCGGCTTCGCCGGGGGACCTGCGGGGATCGCCGATGAACCCCTCGCCGCGCCCCAGGCGACGCTGATCTCGGCGCTGGCGCGCGGCGTCATCGGCGGCGATCTGCGCTGGGACCTGATCGGGCTGGGGGCCTGTATCGGCGTGGTCGTCATCCTTCTCGACGCCATCCTGAACGCCGGGACGAAGGGCCGGATGAAACTGCCCCCGCTAGCGGTGGGAATCGGCTTCTACCTGCCGGCCGCGGTCACCACGATGCTGGTGATCGGGGCGGTTTGTGGCTGGCTCTACAACCGGGCGATCCGGACCACGCGCTTCGCCGATGTCGGCCGCCGTATGGGCGTGCTGCTGGCCTCGGGCCTGATCGTGGGCGAGAGCCTGTTTCTGGTCATGACCGCCGGGGTCATCGTCTCCACCGGCGACGATGCACCCTTCGCCATGCTGCCTGAAGGCTCCGCTTGGCCGGCCATGCTGGTGGGCGGCATGGTCTTCATGGGCCTGGCCTTCTGGCTCTATGCCTGGGTACGGGGCCGGGCGGCGCAGGTTTGATCAGGCAGTAGGCAGTAGGCGAAGAATGGCGGGCATTCGGCCCCGGCTGAAACACCCCTACTGCCTGTTGCCTGTTGCCTACTGCCTACTGCCTACTGCCTCATCCCCCAGCTATGGCCTTTCTCGCGTCCAGCCTGTAAGAGGCCCGCGCTCCCCGCATGACGCCCCTAACGAGCGGCCCCCGCATCCTGTCGGCCGCCTTTTCGCATTGAACGACCCATGAACCTACGCAACGTCGCCATCATCGCCCACGTCGACCACGGCAAGACCACCCTGGTGGATCAGCTTCTGGCCCAGTCCGGCGTCTTCCGGGCCAATGAGGCCCAGACCGAACGGGCGATGGATTCCAACGATCAGGAAAAAGAGCGCGGCATCACCATCCTGGCCAAATGCACCTCGGTGCTGTGGAACGGCAAGGCGGGCGAGACCCGGATCAACATCATCGACACCCCGGGGCACGCCGACTTCGGCGGTGAGGTCGAACGCATCCTCGGCATGGTGGACGGCTGCGTCATCCTGGTGGACGCTGAAGAGGGCGTGATGCCCCAGACCAAGTTCGTCCTGACCAAGGCCCTGAAGATGGGGCTGAAGCCCATCCTCTGCATCAACAAGGTCGACCGTGCGCACGCCGATCCCGACCGGGTCCACAACGAGGCCTTCGACCTGTTCGCCGCCATCGGCGCGACGGATGAGCAGCTGGACTTCCCCCACATCTACGCCTCGGGCCGCAACGGCTGGGCGACGATGGATCTGAACCAGCCCAACGACAACCTGGCCCCCCTGTTCGACCTGATCGTCGACCACGTGCCGCCGCCCAAGGTTCAGGACAACCGGGACAAGCCGTTCCAGATGCTGAACGTGCTGATCGAAAGTGACCCGTTCCTCGGCCGCCTGCTGACCGGCCGGATCGAGAGCGGCAAGGCCGTTCCGGGCATGGCGATCCATGCGCTGGACCGTGAAGGCAAGGAAATCGAGCGCGGCCGCATCACCAAGGTCCTGGCCTTCCGTGGCCTGAAGCGCACGGCGCTGGACGAGGGTTCGGAAGCGGGGGACATCGTCGCCATCGCCGGCATGTCCAAGGCGACCGTGGCCGACACCCTGTGCGCCATGGACGTGACCGACGCCCTGCCGGCCCAGCCGATCGACCCGCCGACCATCTCCATGACGGTCTCGGTCAACGACAGCCCCCTGGCCGGTCGCGAAGGCGACAAGGTCCAGTCGCGCGTCATCCGCGACCGCCTGCTGAAGGAAGCGGAAGCCAATGTCGCCATTCGCGTCACCACGACCGAGGGCGGCGACGCCTATGAGGTCGCCGGCCGTGGCGAACTGCAGCTGGGCGTGCTGATCGAGAACATGCGCCGCGAAGGCTTCGAGGTCTCCATCAGCCGTCCGCGGGTGGTCTTCCAGACGGGCGAGAACGGCGAGAAGCTGGAGCCGATCGAGGATGTCATGATTGACGTCGACGACGAGTTCAGCGGTATCGTCATCGAGAAACTGTCGGCGCGTAAGGCCGAGATGACCGACATGGGCCCCTCGGGTGCCGGCAAGACCCGCATCCAGCTGAAATGCCCGTCGCGCTCGCTGATCGGCTATCAGGGCGAGTTCCTCACCGACACCCGCGGCTCGGGCGTGCTCAACCGCGTGTTCAGCCACTATGAGCCGTTCAAGGGCGAGATCGCCGGCCGCCTGAAGGGCGTGCTGATCTCCAACTCCGATGGCGAGACGGCGGCCTTCGCCCTGTGGAACCTCGAGGACCGCGGCGTCATGTTCGTCGGCGCCGGCGAGAAGACCTATGAGGGCATGATCATCGGCGAGAACGCCCGCTGGGACGACCTCGACGTCAACCCGATCAAGGGCAAGCAGCTGACCAACGTCCGCGCCTCCGGCAAGGACGAGGCCGTGCGCCTGACCCCGCCGCGCCAGATGTCGCTGGAACAGGCCATCGCCTACATCTCGGACGACGAGCTGGTCGAGGTCACGCCCAAATCGATCCGCCTGCGCAAACAGACGCTGAACCCCTCGTTCCGCAAGAAACGCCAGCGTCCGGAGTAGTCAGAACGGGGCTGGTGGCTGGTGACGGGTGTCGACCCGCATCAGCCACCGGTCACCCGCCACGCGTCAGCCCTGTGCGCACACCGGACAGGTCGGGTCGGCGGTGACCGTCACCGTCCGCGCCGTCGCCGAAAGGCCGTCATAGAGCAGCAGACGGCCGGCCAGCGGTTCGCCGGCCCCGGTGATCAGCTTGACCGCCTCCAGCGCCGCCATCGCCCCGATCACGCCCGCCAGCGCCCCGACCACCCCGACCCGGGCACAGGTCTCGGCTTCCGGCGGGATGTCGGGCACCAGACAGCGGTAGCAGGGGGCCCCGGTGAAGACACCGATCTGGCCGGTCCACCGGCCCAGTGCCCCCGAGACCAGGGGCACGCCCGCGGCGACACAGGCGGCGTTGACCGTGTGACGAACGGAGAAATCGTCCGTGCCGTCCAGAACGACCGTGGCACCGGCGACCATCTCGGCGGCATTGCCGGGCGTCAGCGCATGGTCGAGTGTCGCGATACGCACATGGGGATTGAGGGCGAGCAGACGGTCGGCCGCCGCCTCGACCTTCGGGCGACCGATGTCGGCGCTGGCGAACAGGATCTGGCGCTGAAGGTTGGACAGGGCCACGGTGTCGCCGTCGATCAGGCGCAATGTCCCGACCCCGGCCGCAGCCAGATACAGGGCTGCGGGACCGCCGACCCCCCCGGCCCCCACGATGACGACCGTCGCGGCCTTCAGCCTCTGCTGACCCGGTCCGCCAACCTCGGCGAGAACCAGGTGACGCGCGTAGCGTTCGACCTCGTCGGCGGAAAAGCTCATCCGTCCGGGATAGGCCGGCCCGGGCCCGCCGTCACGCCGCCTTTTTGAACTCCACGATCCGCTCCGCCTCATAGGCGGTGATGCTGGCCAGTTCCGGCGACCCGATGGTCTTCAGCAAGGACTCGGGATCGTCACAGAGCGTGATCGGCTCACAAAAACGGCGCCGTGTGATGGGCTGGTCCACCAGCAGGCGGGTGTTGCCCAGACGCGGGTCCTGCGCCAGACGACCCAGCAGGCGATCCAGATCGCTCCGGCGACCTTCCATCCCATGCAGGCACCAGCCGTCGTGAAAAAGGAGGCCGCTGGTGATGTCGTCGCGACGGTTGTTCCGTTCCGACACGCCCAGAATCTGCGCGACGGACAGGATCGAACTCCCGGCGGACCCGGCCATCTGGCTGGCAATGATGACGCGAAAGAGCACGACGGTACCTCAATGCCAGCAGGATTCTGGGATTTCATGTTACGGTAAACCGTTACAAGGGTATTTTTGTGTCAGTTTGGTAACCTTGATTTTGCTGGGAATTTTGCTTGCCCGGCCGCAATCCGGTCTCCATTTGAACGGCATGAACACCTCTGAGAACTTTCCCGACTGGCATGGCACGACGATCCTGGCGGTCCGCAAGGACGGCCGGACGGTGATTGCGGGCGACGGCCAGGTCTCGATGGGAGCCACCATCGTCAAGGGGGCCGCGCGCAAGGTCCGGACCCTGGCAGGGGGCAGGGTGCTGGCCGGATTCGCCGGAGCCACAGCCGATGCCTTCACCCTGATCGAGCGGCTGGAGGCCAAGCTGGAACAATATCCGGACCAGCTGGCGCGGGCCTGCGTCGATCTGGCCAAGGACTGGCGCACCGACCGCTATCTGCGACGGCTGGAGGCCATGCTGCTGGTCGCGGACCGGGAGTCCATCTTCACCGTCACCGGCGTCGGCGATGTGCTGGAGCCGGAATACGGCGTGGCGGCGGTCGGGTCTGGCGGCAACTACGCCCTTGCCGCCGCCCGGGCCCTGATCGACAACACCGATCTGGACGCCGAGGCCGTGGCCCGCCGCGCCATGGCCATTGCCGCCGAGATCTGCGTCTACACCAACGGCAATCTGACGGTGGAGCGGCTGGGGTAGTGAAGCGCCACGCCCGCCGCCCCTCCCCAACAGCCCCCCGCCCCCCTATCTCCGTCCCATGACAGACCTCTCCCCCCGCGAGATCGTTTCCGAGCTCGACCGTTTCATCGTCGGCCAGGATGACGCCAAGCGCGCCGTGGCCGTGGCCCTGAGAAACCGCTGGCGGCGCAAGCGCGTGCCGGACGACCTGAGGGATGAGGTCACGCCCAAGAACATCCTGATGATCGGCCCCACCGGCGTCGGCAAGACCGAGATCGCCCGGCGTCTGGCCCGGCTGGCCGGCTCGCCCTTCCTCAAGGTTGAGGCCACCAAATTCACCGAGGTCGGCTATGTCGGCCGCGACGTGGACCAGATCATGCGTGACCTGGTCGAGGCGGCGCTGGTCATGGTGCGCGACAGCCGTCGCTCCGGCGTGCGGGCCAAGGCCGAAGCGGCAGCCGAGGAGCGGATCCTCGACGCCCTGGTCGGGCCCGGCTCCCAGCCCGCGACCCGGGAGAGTTTCAGAAAGAAGCTGCGCGCCGGCGAGATGGACGACAAGGAGATCGAGCTGCAGCTGGCCGATACGGCCTCGCCCATTCAGGGCCTCGACATCGGCGGCGGCGGTAACGTCGGGCTGCTCAACCTGTCCGACATGCTGGGCAAGCTGGGGGCCGGACGGACGAAATCGGTGCGGACCACGGTCCGGGACGCGCTCCAGCCGCTGCTGGCCGAGGAAAGCGACAAGCTGCTGGATCAGGACAGTTTGACCCGCGAGGCCCTGCTGCTGGCCGAGAACGAGGGCATCGTGTTCATCGACGAGATCGACAAGGTCGCCGGGCGCCAGGATCGTGGAGGGGCGGACGTCTCGCGCGAAGGCGTCCAGCGGGATCTTTTGCCCCTGATCGAGGGCACGACGGTCTCGACCAAATATGGACCGGTCAAGTCCGACCACGTGCTGTTCATCGCCTCGGGGGCGTTTCACGTGGCCAAGCCCAGCGACCTCCTGCCCGAGCTGCAGGGGCGGCTGCCGATCCGGGTCGAGCTCAAGGCCCTGACCCGCAACGATTTCGTCCGGATCCTGACTGAACCCGAGGCCAATCTGATCCGCCAGAACCAGGCCCTGCTGGCGACGGAGAACGTCACCCTGACCTTCACGCCGGATGCGGTCGAGGCCCTGGCCGACGCCGCGGTGGCGGCCAATGGCGCGGTCGAGAACATCGGGGCCCGGCGTCTGGTCACCGTGATCGAACGGGTGCTGGAGGAGACCTCGTTCAAGGCGTCCGACCTGTCCGGCCAGACGGTGGCCTTCGACGGCGACGCGGTTCGGGACCGGGTGTCCGAACTGGCGAAGAACGCGGATCTGAGCCGTTTTATATTGTGACGCGAGTTATTCTCCCTCCCCCGAGGGGGAGGGTAGGTCGCGAAGCGACCGGGTGGGGGCGGCCAGGCAAGGCCTCACAGGTCTGAGTCCAGCTCGCCCTGCCGCCCCCACCCGGTCTCCGCTTCGCTCCGACCACCCTCCCCCGAGGGGGAGGGAGACCGCCGTTCCCGTCACGCCTTAAATCCAGCCCGATCCGTGCTATATAGCCCGCTTCCCTCTTTTTCAGGATCCCGCCCTTGAGCGTCACGCTCGACCTTTCCCGCGTCTCCGCGCCGGCCGCCACGGCCCCCGTCAACCTCTCCGGTCTGACGCGCGTGGGCCTGCGTCAGGCGCTGATCGACGCGGACATCTGTCCGCCCGAGAAGGCGAAGATGCGCGCCAGTCAGGTGTGGGGCTGGATCCATCATTTCGGCGTCACCGACTTCGGTGCCATGACCAATATCGCGCGCGACACCCAGGAGCGGCTGGCGGCGGCCTTCACCCTGGCTCGGCCCGAGATCGTCGAACATCAGGTCTCGGCCGACGGCACCCGCAAATGGCTGATCCGCACCGCCCCGGGCATCGAGATCGAGACCGTCTACATTCCCGACGTCGGCCGGGCCGGAGCCCTGTGCGTCTCGTCCCAGGTCGGCTGCACACTGAACTGCACCTTCTGCCACACCGGCACCCAGGCTCTGGTGCGCAACCTGACCGCGGCCGAGATCGTGGCCCAGGTCCAGGTCGCACGGGACGATCTGAACGAATGGCCGTCCCCGAAAGAGGACCGCCGCCTGTCCAACATCGTCTTCATGGGCATGGGCGAGCCGCTCTACAATCTCGACCACGTCGCCGACGCCATCGATATCATCAGCGACAATGAGGGCATCGCCCTGTCGCGTCGCCGGATCACGGTCTCGACCAGTGGCGTGGTGCCGCAACTGGGCCCGCTGGGCGATCGCACCCAGGCCATGCTGGCCATCAGCCTGCACGCCACCAACGACGCCCTGCGTGACGTCCTCGTGCCGCTGAACAGGAAGTATCCACTGGACCAGTTGATGGCGGGCCTGCGGGCCTACCCCGGTCTGTCCAACGCCCGCCGCATCACCTTCGAATACGTCATGCTGAAGGACGTCAACGACAGCCCGGAAGAGGCGTGGGCGCTGGTCAAGCTGATCGAGGGCATTCCCGCCAAGGTCAATCTGATCCCGTTCAATCCGTGGCCGGGCACGGACTATCAGTGCTCGGACTGGAAGACGATCGAGCGCTTCGCCGCCGTTCTGAACAAGGCCGGCTATGCCTCGCCGATCCGCACCCCCCGCGGGCGCGACATCCTCGCCGCCTGCGGCCAGCTGAAATCCGAGAGCGAGAAGGTGCGCGCCAGCGCCCTCAGGAACGCCGGCCCCGTCGCGGCCTGAGCAGGATCAGCAGTCGCTGCAGCCGATCCGGTCGACCAGGCGTGGCCTCAGGTAGAAAACCTGGTTGAAGCGCGTGACCCCGGGAAGGATCTGGTTCACGGGCGAGGTATAGTCGTAGGCCGCTTCGCTCATGATGATGCTCTCGCCATTGGCGATGAGATCGGCGGGAACGGTCACGACCCCGGACCGGGGGTCCATCCCCTCGCCCCGACTCCAGTCCACCCGGGCGACCCCGTCCGTGCCGCGCGTGACGCTGCTGACCCGCACGGCCAGCGGATCTGTGGGGAAGGGGGTCAGGATCAGGGCACCGATCGCGAAGATGTCCGCAATCTCGTCGCGCGTGACCACGTCCGACTGGGCCACGATGTCGGCGATCTGGGACGTCAGATGGCCCGTGCGTTTCTGCGCCATATAGGCCTGGCAGAACTCGGTCAGGCCGAAATACATGGCGATCAGAAGCGGTGCGATCAGGGCGAACTCGACGGCGGAAACGCCCCGCGCATCGCGCAGGAAGCGACGCAGCGCGCGCGGGGTCTTGCGGAATTGCCGGGTCGGGCGGGTCATGGATCGTAGGGTTCGTTGCGGAAGGCGGTGGTCGCCGAGATCATCACATCCCCGGACTCGAGACGCGACAGGGCCCGGGACATGAAGGGGGTCGCAAGGGGCTGGGCGTACCAGACCCGGATCAGGACCAGACTGCCCGGATCGCCGGGCAGATAGGTCAGGGCGCTGGGATCCAGTTCGCCGCTGGCGATCGGATCGGGGGGCGTCCGGAACTGGGGAATGACGCGGACGTCGATCGCGGCACGGGCGTCGCAGTCGTTTTCGAACACGCTCATGTTGGCGCACAGGGCGGTCTTGAAGGCGGCCGCAGAAATGTTTTCGGTGTCGGCCTGTCCGGTGCGGATCAGCCGGCTGGCCTGAAGGGTGGCGTTCTCGAGAACCGACGAGATCACAAAGATCAGACCGATCTCGATGATCGCGAACATCATGAAAAAGAAGGGGGCCGCAACCATGGCGAACTCGACCGCGGCGACGCCGTCGCGCGGCTGCCGCCCCGGGCGTCGCTTGATCCGGCGGAGCAGGGACGCCATCACGGCGATCAGGGCGTGGTTGCCGCGCCGGCACCCGCGCCGTTGCGGATGCTGGTGGAGCAGGAGGCCCCGCAGGCCATTTCGGTCGCCTCGGCCCCGCGCCAGACGCGGACCGATCCGGTCGAGCCGCCGGTGACGACGATCTCGCTCTTGAACAGGGTCCGGCCCACGCCGTCGACGACGACGACCTCGGTCACGCCGTAGCCCTTGCCCGTCACGAACAGGGTGTTGGCGTCCACCACGGTCACGTCGGCGATGGCCGGGTTGCCGACGATCACGGAGGCCGCGGATCCGGTCAGGCCGACGCGGGCGGACCGGTCGATCTGGACGTCCAGGGTCTGGGCCTGCGCCGCGCCGGCGACGGCGAGCAGGGCGATGCCGCAGACGGTTGCCGAAAGGCGGAGTGCGATCGATCCGGCCATGGGGCGGGGTGTCCTTGGTAGTGCGCAAGTCTACGCGTAGGCCTCAGGATCGGCCGGAAAGCTTCATAAAGTCTGAAGCGGGGCCCGCTCGCCAAGCCGGATCCGGGGAGCAGTGCAGCCCCGACAGGATCGCTTCGCAGCCAGTGGTTCGGGGGCCGGGGCGGTCGTCACAGGGCTCGGCCGCCGGGGCCTCCGATGCGCGATTCGCGGTAAAGGGCCGGCTAACCAAGCCTACTAGCCAGCCTTTAACCGGTCAGGGCGATTATGGTCCGGCGTTAGGGGGTCAAGCGGGCAACCGAGCCTCCCGGCCATCATTGCTCGCTTCACAGATTTTACAGAAGGAATGCCAATATGACCAAGTTCATGACCAAGTTTGCCAAGGACGAGTCGGGGGCCACGGCCATCGAGTACGGCCTGATCGCGGCCCTGATCGCCGTGGTCATCATCGGGATGTTCACCACCTTCGGCGGCTCACTTCAAGCCGCCATGGGCCGGATCGCCGGCCAGCTGGACGGTGCCGTCTAACACCGCCTGAGCGATACAGTGATCGGGGGCCGGAGCGGCGACGCTCCGGCCCCTTGTCGTTTCGGGGGCCCGGCAACGCGGATTTAACCCGGCCGTGGCAGTGTGGCGGCCATGGACCTTCTCGCACTGGTGCTGCTGAGCGCCCTGCCCGCCCTCGTCATCGCCGCCGGCCTGACGGATCTGACGACCATGCGGATCCCGAACCTCATTTCGGGTGCGCTGATCCTGTTGTTCTTTCCGGCCGCCCTCGCGGTCGCATTGCCATGGGGCACGGCGGGTCTGCATGTGGCGGTCGCCTTCGTGGCTCTCGCGGTCGGCATGGGACTGTTCGCCCTGCGTGTGATCGGCGGAGGCGACGCCAAGCTCATGGTCGGCGTCTGTCTCTGGCTCGGGCCATCCGCCTCACCGGCATTCCTGGTGTGGACCGCGCTTCTGGGCGGGCTGTTCTCGGTCGCCCTCATCCTCGCGCGCAGGAACCTTCCAATCCTGGCCGGCGTGGCCCCCGGCTGGGTGGGCAATCTCCTCGAACCCAAGGGCGACATTCCCTATGGCGTTGCCATCGCCGGTGGAGCGCTGATGGCCTTCCCGTCCAGCATAATGCTTGCGCGTCTCGCTCTCGGCTGACCCGCCGCGGGGCTTAGGGGGGCGTTAACCCGGGCCCGCCATGGTCGTTAACGGCAAGCTGCAGGCGTCACGATTCGCGCCCGGCTCTGCCGGAGTTTGTCGATGAAGCCCGCCCGTATCGCCGTCATCTGTGTCGCTGCCGTTGCCGCCATCGGCCTGGCCCTGGTCGTTCGCGCCATGGGCTCGCCGTCGGGCGACCCCGTGGCCGTGGCCGCCGCCGCCCCCGCCCGTCCCACGGCGAGGGTGCTGGTCGCCGCCCGCGATCTCGCGCCCGGACTGCGCCTCGCAGAGGCCGACCTCGAGTGGAAGGACTGGCCGCTCGACGGTGTCAATCCGGCCTTCATCACCGACGGGACCGTGGCCCTTCCGCAAGCGGCCGAGGACGCATCCGACGCCAAAACCGAGGTTGAGGACAAGGCCGAAGGGGCCGTCGCCCGCGTCACCCGGGCGGCCACCGACCTGGCCAGTGGCGGAGCCAAGGCCGACTATTTCGGCTCGGTGGTGCGCGAACCTATCCTCGCCGGTGAACCGATCGTCGCCCGCAAGATCGTGCGCGCCGGCGACAGCGGTTATATGGCCGCCTATCTCGAACCCGGCATGCGGGCCATGGCGATCGCCGTTTCGACCGAGAGCGCGGCCGGCGGCTTCATCCTGCCGGGCGACCGGGTCGACGTCCTCGTCACGGTCGAGATGGACAACGGCCCGTCCGGTGAAGCCGCGAGCGGGGCCAAGTTCGCCAGCCGGGTCGTGCTCCAGAACGTCAAGGTCCTGGCTGTCGACCAGTCGACCCGTGCCGACGACGACCAGCAGGCCGTGGTCGGTGCCACGGCGACGCTGGAGATCGCGCCCGCGGACACAGAGACGCTGGCCCTCGCCAAGGCCGCCGGAACCCTTTCGCTGGTGCTCCGATCCTATGCCGACACAGCCGGTCCGTCCGGTCGCGTCGGTGCGCCGCCGCGCGCCGCACGCCGCATGGAGCCCGCCTCGGTGCGGATCTTCCGCGGTGGCGAGCCCGAGGTGGTGTCCGTCCCATGAGGCCGCAGATGAATCCCCGCAATCGAATGGCCGTCCTTGCCTGCGCCGCCCTGATGGCGAGCGCCGGGGCGCTGCCCGCGCAATCGCAGGGCTATGCCGCACGTCAGACCGTGGCCACCGGCTCCGGACCGCAGATGGTGAATCTGCCGCGCGGCACCTCGTTCGCCGTCGACCTTCCCGCCGATGCGCGCGACGTGATCGTCTCCAATCCGGCCGTGGCCGAGGCCAATGTCCATTCGCCGCGCCGGATCACCGTCATCGGCATCGCCCCGGGCGAGACCGACGCCGTCTTCCTGGATGCCGCCGGCCGCACCATCCTGACCCTGCGGGTCCGGGTCGACGCCGGCGTCTCGGCCCTGCAGGATACGCTCGGCCGGATCGCACCGGGGGCCCAGGTCCGCGCGGAAGCGGTCAATGACAGCATCATCCTGACCGGCATGGTCACCAGCGCGGCCGAGGCTGACCGGGTCGCGGCCGTGGCCCGGGCCTTCGTCTCGGCACCCGAGAAGGTGCTGAACATGCTGACCGTGGCCGGGTCCGACCAGGTCACGCTCCGGGTCCGCATCGTCGAGGTCCAGCGCAACGCCATCAAACAGCTGGGGTTCGACACCAATGCGGTGCTGGGCCAGGTCGGCAGCACCCAGTTCCTGCTGGGACAGGCCGCCAGCTTCGGCATCAACGGCAGCCTGCTGGGCGGGATCACCAGCGGTTTCTCGCGCGACACGACCCAGAATTTCCAGCAGCAGGCCCCGTGCGGGGCCGGATTTCCGGCCGGTGCCCTGTGCCCTGTCACCGTCAACGGGCCCGAGGACTCGGCCAACTGGGACACGGCCCAGCCTGGCACCGGACCCGGATCGGACGATCTCAACAAGGGGTCGGCGATCATCAAGGCCTTCGAGCGGGTCGGTCTGCTGCGCACCCTCGCGGAGCCCAACCTGACCTCGGTCAATGGCGAGAGCGCCAGTTTTCTGGCCGGCGGCGAGTTCCCGGTGCCGGTCGGCCGCGATCGCGACGGGAACATCACCATTGAATACAAGCCTTACGGCGTCAGCCTCTCCTTCCGTCCGGTGGTGCTGTCGGAAGGCCGGATCTCGCTGCAGATCTCCGCGGAAGTGTCCGAGCTGACCCAGACGGGCGGCATCACCCTCGGCGCCGGGACCGACACCGCACTGAACATCGCCGGTCTCAACGTCCGCCGGGTGCAGAACACCGTCGAAATGCCGTCCGGCGGCTCGATGATGATCGCCGGCCTGCTGCAGGAGTCCACCCGCCAGGCCATCGATTCCCTGCCCGGTCTCGGCGGTCTCCCTGTGCTGGGCCAGCTGTTCCGCTCCCGCGACTATCTCTCGGGCGAGACGGAACTGGTGGTGATCGTCGAGCCGTTCATCGTCACGCCCCAGGGGCCTGGACGCATGCAAACGCCCGCCGACGGCCTGCGGATCGCCACCGATGCCCAGACCATCTTTTTCGGCCAGTTGAACCAGGCCTACGGCTCACCCGCCCCGACCGGGGCCTCGGCCACCGCCGGCTGGCAGGGTCCCGTGGGCTATGTGATCGAATGAGCGTCCCCATGAAGCGTATTGCCCTTGTCCTCAGTGTGGCCGCGACCGTCGGGATGGCGGGATGCGCCGGCCTGCCGGCGGAGGGCGTCGCGCCGACGCCCCTGACCCCGACCTCCCGCTTCGCCCTGCAGGTGGAGGCCGGGGTCGAGCGCGTCGCCCTCGCCGTGCACGAGACCGGAGTTTCGGCCAATCAGCGCGACGCGCTCAACGACATCGCCTGGCGCTTCGCTGCGGAAAACGCGCCGACGCTCCGCATTGAGGCCCCATCGGGCGGCGACCCCGTGTCCAGCGAGATGGCGTGGCGCATCAAGGGGGCCCTCGAGGAAGCGGGCGTGCCGCCCCATCGGCTGCAGCTGCTCGGCTATTCGGCGCCCGATCCCCGCGCCCCTGTGCTGGTCGGGTACGATACGGTTCGGGCGGTCGTGCCGACCTGCGGCACCACCTGGACCAGTCTGACGCGGACCGGAGCCAACGCCGGCCAAGGCAATTTCGGCTGCGCGGTCAACGCCAACCTCGCGGCGCAGATCGCCAATCCCCGTGACATCGTCACACCGCGCACCATGATGCCAGCCGACGCCGGCCGACGGGCTGTGGTCCTCGACGCCTACCGGCGCGGTCAGCAAACGTCTGCCGCGACCGAGGCCCTGATCGCCGAGGGCCGCGTCTCGAACGCGGTGGACTGAGCCATGACCAATGCCTTCGCCGCCCGCCCGTTCGACGATGCCGATGAGGACTTTGACGCCGAGTTGGACCTTATGCCGGGTGAGCCGCTTTCCGGTGGCGACATCAATCCGCGCGCGCCACTTCAGTTCACAGCGCCGGCCGAAGTGGCTCCCGCAGGCCCGGGTGCCATGATCAGCCACCTCGCCGGCGCACCCGCCCTGGCAGGGCCTGTTCCCGGTGCGGGTTACAATCCGGTCGGGGATCTTGTCGCCGGGGCCTCGGCCGCCCTCGCGCCCCAGACCGTGGGCTCGGGACTGCAGACCGAGGTCACGGTTCCGCGCATCGCCATCCATGTGTTCGCCGAGCGTCAGGATACGCTCGCCGCCGCCGAACGCGCGGGCCAGGACCGCCGCATGTCGCGCGCCACGACCCAGATCCGGGTCGGCGGCATCCCCGGCGCGGTCGAGGCCTATAACCATGAGCCGACGCCGCCGCTGATCATCGTCGAATGCCTGCAGGATCCCCAGACCCTGCTGCACCAGGTCGATCGCCTCGCCGAGGTCTGCGACGCCGGGACCAAGGTCGTCGTCATCGGCGCCACCAACGACATTCTGCTGTTCCGTGAACTGATGAAGCGCGGCGTCAGTGAGTATCTGGTCGCGCCCGTCCAGCCCCTGACCCTGATCGCGGCCATCGGCGGCCTGTTCGCCGATCCGGCCCAGCCCTTCGTCGGCCGCTCCATCGCCTTCGTCGGTGCCCGGGGTGGGGCCGGAGCCTCCTCCGTCGCCCACAACACCGCCTATGCGATGAGCGAGCGGATCGGGGCCAACACCGTCATCGTCGACTATGACCTGCCCTTCGGCACGGCCGGCCTCGACTTCAACCAGGATCCGCTCAGCGGCGTCGCCGATGCCCTGGGCCAGCCCGACCGCCTCGACGCCGTCCTGCTGGACCGGATGATGGTCCGCTGCACCGACAAGCTGTCGTTGTTCGCGGCCCCGGCCACGCTCGACACCGACTGGGACATCAGCCCGGACGCCTTCGAGGAGGTCACGGCCCAGATCAGGGCCACGGCCCCCTTCGTCGTGCTGGACCTGCCACACCTGTGGTCCGGCTGGATGCGCCGCACCCTGATCGCCGCCGACGAGGTCGTCGTGGTCGCGACGCCGGATCTGGCCAGCCTGCGCAACGCCAAGAACATGATCGACCTGATCCGCTCGGGCCGGCCGAATGATGCACCGCCGCGTCTGGTGCTGAACCAGGTCGGCGTGCCGGGACGGCCGGAAATCCCGGCCAAGGATTTCGGCGCGGCCCTGGGTGTCCATCCCAGCCTGTCCATTCCGTTCGACGCCAAACTGTTCGGGGCGGCGGCCAACAATGGCCAGATGATCCTCGACGCCGGGGCCAAATCGAAAGCCGCCGAGGCCTTCCAGACCCTCGCCCAGATCGTGTCCCGGCGCGAACTGCCCGCCCTGGCCGCGCCGCGCGGCAAGCCGGGAAAGGGCGACCCGACCTCCCTCTTCGCCGGCCTGTTCAAGAAGAAGACCTGACGGGTGTTCGGCAAACGCACAGCCCAGCCCGGCGTCGCGATCGCGGATCCGCGTCCCGCGCCGGCTCCCGCGCCCGAGCCGCACGGCGACCAGCCGCCCCAGCCGGCCCAGGGTCAGCAGACCCAGGCGTTCGCCTATTCGGCGGACGCACCGCCGGCGGGCGGCGGCTTCGCCCATACCGGCGGTCGAGGGGCCGACGCGCCCCCCTCGCCGGCGGCCGATCGTCTGGACGCCCTCGCCGCCCGGCCGAAGACGGTGCCCCCGCCGCAGAACGCCGGCCCCGGCCCGCGCGCGACCCCCGGCTTCGAACAGCTGAAAAAGGCCCAGGCGGTCGCGGAGATCGTCCGGGAGCAGAGCGACTACTACCACGCGACGAAGACGACGATCTTCAACGCCCTGATGAACACCATCGACCTGGCCCAGCTGGCGCAGCTGGACACCAAGGCCGCGTCCGAGGAAATCCGCGACATCGTCGCCGAACTGGTGGCGATCAAAAACGTCTCCATGTCGGTCGCCGAGCAGGAGCATCTGGTCCAGGACATCGTCAATGATGTGCTCGGCTACGGCCCGCTGGAACCGCTGCTGGGCCGCGACGACATCGCCGACATTATGGTCAACGGCGCCGGCCGGGTCTTCATCGAGGTCGGGGGCAAGGTCCAGCTGACCAATGTCCGCTTTCGCGACAACACCCAGCTGATGAACATCTGCCAGCGGATCGTGTCCCAGGTCGGCCGCCGCGTCGACGAAAGCTCCCCGATCTGCGACGCCCGCCTGCCCGACGGCAGCCGCGTCAACGTCATCGCCCCGCCCCTGGCCATCGACGGCGCGACCCTGACGATCCGGAAGTTCAAGAAAGACAAGCTGACGATGAAGAATCTGGTGGAGTACAACTCCATCAGCCCGGAGGGGGCGCGGGTTCTGGGCGTCATCGGCGCCTGCCGCTGCAACATCGTCATCTCCGGCGGCACGGGCTCGGGCAAGACCACGCTCCTGAACACCCTGACCGCCTTTATCGACCCGACCGAGCGGGTCATCACCTGCGAGGACGCGGCGGAACTGCAGCTGCAGCAGCCGCATGTGGTGCGCCTGGAGACCCGCCCGCCCAATCTGGAGGGCCAAGGCACGATCACCATGCGCGACCTGGTCAAGAACTGCCTGCGGATGCGCCCCGAGCGGATCATCGTCGGCGAGGTGCGCGGACCCGAGGCCTTCGACCTGCTGCAGGCCATGAACACCGGCCATGACGGCTCCATGGGCACGCTGCACGCCAACAGCCCGCGCGAGGCCATCAGCCGGATGGAATCGATGATCACCATGGGCGGCTACGGCCTGCCGTCCAGGACCATCCGCGAGATGATCGTCGGCTCGGTCGACGTCATCATCCAGGCCGCCCGCCTCCGGGACGGCTCGCGCCGCATCACCCACATCACCGAGGTGGTCGGGCTGGAAGGCGACGTGATCGTAACCCAGGACCTGTTCGTCTACGAGATCACCGGCGAGGACGAGAACGGCAAGATCGTCGGCCGTCACCGGTCGACCGGCATCGCCCGCCCCCGCTTCTGGGACCGCGCCCGCTACTACGGGCTGGAGCGCGAGCTGGCCGAGGCCCTGGACGCGGCGGAGTAGGGCGTCATGCTGACCGTTCTCGCCGCCATCCTCGCCTTCATCACCATCGGTGGCCTCGGCTGGGTGCTGGTCGGGGGCGATGATTCCAGCGCCCAGGCCCTGAAACGCGCCGAGGGGTTCACCAACGGGGCGACCCGGGTCGCGCGCGCCAAACAGGCCCGGGTCGAGGCCAATACGCCCGAGGCCCGGCGCAAGGCCATTGAACTTCAGCTCAAGGAAGCCGAACGCCTCGAGCGCAAGACCCGCATGACCATGAAGGCGCGTCTGAAGCATGCGGGGCTGAGTCTGAGCATCCGGACCTTCTGGATCATCAGCGCCGGGCTGGGGCTGGTGGCCGTCCTGCCGCCGCTGCTCTTCGGCCTCAACCTGTTCGTGGCCCTGGGCATCGGCATGGTCTTCGGACTGGGTCTGCCGCGCTGGGTGGTCGGCTTCGTCGGCAAGTCCCGCATGAAGAAATTCTCGGCCGAGTTCCCGAACGCGGTGGATGTCATCGTCCGCGGCATCAAGACCGGCCTGCCGGTCCAGGACTGTTTCAAGATCATCGCCAAGGAAAGCCCGGCCCCGCTGGGGCCCGAATTCCAGCGTCTGGTCGAGGGGCTGGGGGTCGGCCTGACCCTGCCCCAGGCGCTCGACCGCATGTACGACCGGATGCCGACCCCCGAGCTGCGCTTCTTCTCGATCGTGATCGCCATCCAGCAAAAGACCGGCGGCAACCTGGCCGAGGCCCTCGGCAATCTGACGACGGTGCTGCGCGCCCGCCGCATGATGGGCGAGAAGATCAAGGCCCTGTCGTCCGAGGCCATCGCCTCGGCCGGCATCATCGGCTCGCTGCCGCCGGTGGTCATGACCCTCGTGACGATCACGACACCCAGCTACATGATGGTCATGTTCACGGACTTCCGCGGCCAGATCATGCTGCTGTGCGGGGCTTTGTGGATGGCGCTCGGCATCTTCGTGATGAAGCGCATGATCTCGTTCAAGTTCTGAGGGGAACGGGATGGAAGGCATACTTCAGGCCATCGTCGAGCCGAGAAACCTGCTCAGCATCGCTGTGGCGGTCCTCGTGTTCGCCACCCTCGTCACCCTGCTCGGGTCCATGGGTGGCGAGGCGCGTCTCGACGACCGGATGAAGGCCGTCTCCGTCCGGCGGGACGAGCTCAAGCGCCGCTCGCGACAGGCGATCGCGGGGGGGCAGGGCGGTCTGCGTCACACCGACGACGGCTTCAAGAAGCGCGTGGTCGACCGGCTCAACCTGATGAAACTGCTGGAGGACCCCAAGGTCGCCGAGCAGATGACCCAGGCCGGCTTCCGGGGGCCGCGCCCGCTGACCACCTTCTATTTCTTCCGCTTCGCCAGCCCCTTCGTCTTCCTGTTCCTCGCCGGCGGCTACCTGTTCTTCGTCAACGATTTCGGCCAGACCTTCATGCTTAAGCTGGCGATGACGCTCGGGGCCGCGATGGCGGGCTTCTACGGCCCGAACATCTATCTCCGGAACCGCATCGCCAAGCGCAAGCTGTCGATCATGCAGGCCTTTCCGGATGCGCTGGACCTGATGCTGATCTGCGTCGAGGCCGGGATGTCGATCGAGTCCGCCATCGTCAAGGTGTCCCAGGAGATCGGCACCAGCTCGATCGACCTGGCCGAGGAACTGGCCCTGCTGTCGGCCGAGCTCAGCTACCTGCCGGAGCGGCGCATGGCCTATGAGGGTCTGGCCAAACGGACCAACCATCCCGGCGTCCGCGCCGTCGCCACCGCCATGGTCCAGGCTGAGCAGTACGGAACGCCTCTGGGATCGGCGCTCCGGACCATGGCCAAGGAAAACCGCGAACTGCGTCTTTCCGCTGCGGAAAAGAAGGCCGCGGCGCTGCCGGCCCAGCTGACCGTGCCGATGATCGTCTTTTTCCTGCCCGTCCTGTTCGTTGTGATCCTGGGACCCGCGATCATCAACATCCAGGACAACATGGCCTCGAACAGCACCGAGGGCGTCTCCGAGATTGCCGGCCGGAACTAGGGTCAGCGTTCGGCGGCGGCCCGCAAGGCTTCGGCGATCGCTTCGCACCCGGCGCGCACCGTCTTGCGGTGTCGCTCGTGGAAGCCTTCACCCCGGAAGCCGGAGAAGATGAAGCCGTTGGCGACGATGCAGCTGCCGGGCTCCAGTTCGTCGATCTCGTAGTAGCGGACCACATTAAACAGCCAGCCGCGCTTCTCGGTCCACACCAGCTGGGCGTTCGGCTGCCAGTCGGCGATCCGGGCGACGACCTGCCGCTCGGGCAGGCCCTCGATCCGCTCGGTCAGGGCCAGCTGTCCGCCGAAGGCGATGGCACCGCTGACGCCGGTCTCGACCGGGTTCCACCGGTCCCAGTAAGGCAGATCGCTGATGACCTCCCAGATCCGCTCGGAGGGAGCGCGCACGCCGACACGTTTTTCGACCTTGAAGTTCATGTTCCCGATGTCGCAAGCCTCTCGCCCCGACGCAAGCCGGGCCGATTGACGCCCCGCCGTTGGTCTCGGGCTTCAAGGGGAGTCAGCGATTGCCTTCCGGTCCAGGCTGGGAGGCTGGCGGGGCGTCGGGGGCGGGACTGTCCTCGACCCCGGGCGTCGGATCGAACCGCAGCACCGGGCTCAGGACCGCCAGCAGGACTGCCCCCGTCATCAGCACGGCGTTGCCGGCGAACGGGGCCCATTCGGCCAGTTCATACAGGGCTACGCCGGCGACGGGCGGAACGAGGAAGCTGAGCCCGGCCACCGACATGATCAGACCGGCCACCGCGCCCTGCTCATGCGGCCCGACCGCGATGGAGGAGCCGGCGGTGAAGCCGGGCCGGGCGAAGCCCACGCCCATGGAGACGATGGCATAGCCGACCACCACGCCGAAATAGCCCGGGGCGACGATGCTGGCCAGATTGCCGGCCAGGGCCAGGCCTGCGCCCCAGCGCATCAGGGCCAGGGGCTGCATCTTCAGCAGCGGGATCAGGCCCCACTGGACCATCAGGGTGGCGGCGGCCCCCGCGAACATGGCCACGCCGATGAAGGGCTGGGCCTGACGGGCCTCGAGGCCGGTCACCGCCATCTCGTCGATGATGTGGAAGCCCAGGACCGAGATGTTGACGGCCTGGGCCCCGGTGACCAGCAGGCCGTACAGCAGGAAGTCGCGCACGCGCGGATCGCGCCACAGGCCCTTGGCGGCACCGCCCTGACGACCGCTCGAGGAGGGCTGGCGCACCACATCGCCCGACGGCAGCCGCTTCCAGACGATGACCAGCACGATCGCCCCGAACAGGGCGTAGACGTACATCGGCCCGGCCAGACCCACGAGCGGCAGGATGAAGAAGGGCGACAGCACCGGCCCGATGACCGTGCCAAGACCTTGGGCCGAGGCCAGAAGCGACATGGCCTGGGTGCGCGCCTCCGGCGTCGTCCGGTCGGCGACATAGGCCTGGGAGGCGATCGGGGCGGCTGAGCCGAACACGCCGTAGACCGTCCGGGCCAGGGCCATCAGGGCAAAGGCCACCATGGCCGCCAGCCAGCCCTCGATGCCGGAGGTCGCCGCCAGACCGAAGCCCAGCATGGAGACCACGAAACCGCCCAGCCCGATCATGATGACAGTCTTGCGTCCCAGCCGGTCGGACAGTCGCGCCCAGATCGGTGAGGCCACCGTCCACATCAGGGCCGAGATGGCGAAGGCGGCGGCGACGAGGGTGTCGGACAGGCGGAACTCCCGCCCGATCGCCGGCAGCACCGACTGCAGCCCCATGTTTCCCGCCGCCGCGATCAGGCTGACGGTGAACAGGATCATGAAGGCGGAGGATCGCGGGGACACCCCTGTCGCATAGCCCCGTTCGGGGCGGCGGTCACGCCGGGGCGTCAGTCCTCGGCGACGACGGTCAGGACGGGCTTGAGCCGGCGGCCGTCGTCGAGGCCCAGCCGGGCCTTGACCTCGAACAGGTCGGCGCCGGCGGGCACGATCAGCAGGGCCTTGGGGTTGGCCGCATTGACGGCCACCACCGCGTTCTTCGGGCAGATGTCGAAACAGGCCGTCTCGATCACCGCCAGCTCGGCCTTGCGTCCCTTGCCGCCGCCGGCCGGCAGCAGATACTTTTTCAATGCCTTTTTCAGCGTCCGGGTGCCGTCCGGGCCGAAGCCGCCGTCCAGCTTCTTCGAACATTTCTTGCACACCAGGACGACGTCGCGCCACTGCGTCTTCGAGGTCTTGATGGTCATGGGCCCATGTCGGCCACGGACATGACAGGCGCAAGACGCTTGCGTCAGACTGCCGCCCGACGCCATCATCCCGCCACCCATCCGGAGCCCTCGCATGCGCCATCCCCGTCTGTCCGTCGCCGCCCTGGCCGCCGCCCTCGTGCTGCCCGGGGCTCCGGCCCTCGCCCAGACGGCGGTCTCCGCCGGAGACGTGGCGGCCGCTGCCGCCGCCGTAGAGGCGGAGGTCATCGCTTGGCGCCGTGACCTGCATCAGCATCCCGAACTGGGTTTCGCCGAGACCCGCACCGCCGCCTTTGTCGCCGAACGGCTGCGCGCCATGGGCATCGAGGTGCGTGAGGGCATCGGCAAGACCGGCGTGGTCGGGATCCTGCGCGGGACCGCCGCCGGCCCGGACCGGGTCGTCGCCCTGCGCGCCGACATGGACGCCCTGCCGGTGCTGGAGGCGACCGGCCTGCCCTTCGCCTCGACCGCCACCGGCACCTATCAGGGCGCGACCGTGCCTGTGGCCCACGCCTGTGGCCACGACGCCCACATCGCCATGCTGCTGGGGGCCGCCGAGGTCCTCAGCGGAATGACCGACCGGTTCTCGGGCACGATCGTGTTCCTGTTCCAGCCGGCGGAGGAGGGCGCGCCCCCGGGAGAGCCCATGGGCGGGGCGCGGCTGATGATCGAGGAGGGGGCGCTGGCCGACCCCAGGGTCGAGGCCATCTTCGGTCTGCACGTGGTGCCGGGCCGTCCGGGCACGATCTTCTACCGGCCCGAGGGTTTCATGGCCGCGTCGGACCGGGTCGACATCGTCCTGAAGGGCCGGCAGACCCACGGGGCCTGGCCGTGGCGCGGGGTCGACGTCATCGCCGTCGCCGGTCAGGTGATCTCGACGGTCAACACCCTGACCGCCCGCACCATCGACCCGACGACCACCCCGACCGTCTTCACCATCGCCACCCTCCAGGCCGGGGTGCGCTACAACATCATCCCCGATCAGGCCGTGCTGTCCGGCACATTGCGCACTTTCGACATCGCCCAGCGCGACGATCTGGTGAAACGGGCCGAGGCCGCCATCGACCATGTGGCCGAGGCCTTTGGCGCGACCGCGGACGTCTCCGTCAGCCAGAACGCCGCCCTCGTCTTCAACAACGCGGACCTGTCCGCCTGGCTGGCCCCGGTCCTGACCGAGGCGGCGGGGGAGGGCAACGTCAACCCCGCCACCCCGCCGACCACGGTGGCGGAGGATTTCTCCTATTTCCAGGCCGAGATCCCGGGCGTCTTCTACCACCTCGGCGGCACCGCCGACGGCGTCGATCCGGCGACTGCGGCCCCGAACCATTCGCCGCAGTTCGACGTCAATGAGGATGTTCTGGTCGTCGGCGTCCGCGCCCATACGCTGTCGGCGCTGCGCTTTCTGGAGCGGGACCGCTGAGGATGGCGGACAGTGAACTGGAGCGGTTCCGGGCGGCGCGGGTCACCGCCATCCACCGGCTGGACCTGATCGCGAAGGGCGCGCAGCTCACCTATGACGACGGCACGCCCGTCGATATGGCGTCCGAGCGGGCGCGGCTGGAACAGGTCGTCGCCGACATGGACCGGCGCATCGCCCGTCTGGCGCTGATGGCCGCCACCCCGACGGGGCCACTGAATTAGGCGAGAACCGTCTCGATGATCCGGCGATAGGCCCCGGTCAGGGCCTCCAGCTCGGCCACCGGCACCCGCTCGTCGATCTGGTGCATGGTCTGGCCCACCAGGCCGAACTCCAGCACCGGGCACAGCGCCCGTATGAAGCGCGCGTCCGAGGTGCCGCCGGTGGTCGAGGCCTCGGGCCGGACGCCCGTCTCCGCCTCCACCGCATCCTGCACCGCGACCACGAACGGCCCGACCGGCGTCAGGAAGGCCTCGCCCGAACACAGATGCTCCAGCGTGATGGCCAGCCCGGTCTCGACCTGCATCTGCCCCGCCTCGCGGTTCAGCCAGTCGATCAGCCCGTCGCCCGTCTGGGCCGGATTGAAGCGGATGTTCAGCCGCGCCCGCGCCTCGGCCGGGATGACATTGGTGGCCGGATTGCCGATGTCGATGGTGGTGATCTCGAGGTTCGACGGCTGAAAGGCCTCATACCCCCCGTCCAGCACATGGGCGTCCAGCCGGGCCAGCAGCCGCACCAGCACCGGGGCCGGGTTGGCCGCCCGGGCCGGATAGGCGACATGGCCCTGTTTGCCCTGCACCGTGATCCAGCTGTTCAGCGAGCCGCGCCGCCCGATCTTGATCATGTCGCCCAGACGTTGCTGCGACGACGGCTCGCCCACCACACAGGCGTCGATCACCTCGCCCTCGGCCATCAGGGCCTCGACCACCTTCTTCGTGCCCTGCAGGGCCGGGCCCTCCTCATCCCCGGTGATCAGGAACGACAGCGACCCGGCGGGTTCGCCTTCGGCCAGCACCTGCGACACCGCCGCCACCCAGGCCGCGATCCCGCCCTTCATGTCGACCGCCCCGCGCCCGTAGAGGATGCCATCCCTGACCTCGGCCTCGAACGGTCCGGACGACCAGGCAGCGGCCTCCCCGGTGGGGACCACATCGGTATGGCCGGCGAAACACAGATTGGGCGAGGCGGTGCCGCGGCGGGCGTACAGGTTCTCGATCCGCGCGTCCGACCCGACCCCCGTCGGGCCCTCGAACGCCATCCGGCGGCAGGTGAACCCCAGGCCGGTCAGCACCCGCTCCAGCGTGTCCATCGCCCCCGCATCGGCCGGCGTCACCGACGGCCGGCGGATCAGGTCGCGGGTCAGGCTGACAGGATCGATCACGGGATTTGATGTGGCGCTCATACGCTCATGCTTTAGGGGGAGCCGACCACGCCGGAAAGGGGAGCCGCCATGCCGAAGATCGACCTCGACGCCGCACCCACGGGTCACGGCACCGGCTATCCCGAGCCGTTCGACGCGCCGTGTCGCGCGCGCCGTCGCTGGCGCCTGGGCGACGCCATGGGTCTGGACCAGTTCGGGGTCAACCTGCTGCGCCTGCCTGCCGGGGCCTGGTCCAGCCAGCGCCACTGGCACGAGGGCGAGGACGAGTTCGTCTGGGTCCTGTCCGGCGAGGTCATGCTGGTCGAGGACGAGGGGGAGACGGTGCTGCGCGCCGGCGACTGCGCGGGCTGGAAGGCTGGCGTGCCGAACGGCCATTGCCTTCAGAACCGGTCGGACGCGGAGGTGGTCCTGCTGGAGGTCGGCACCCGCAGGCCCGGCGGCGACCGGGGCGAGTACCCGGACATCGACATGACCTTCGCCTCCGGCACATTCTTCCACAAGGACGGGACGCCTTACCCCAAGCATGACCGACGCAGCTGAGGCCCCCCCGCCCGCCACCAACCCCTGGGCTTTCCGCGACTTCCGCCTGATCTGGCTGGGCCGGCTGTCGGCCGTGCTGGCGATCCAGATCCAGTCCTCGGCCCTGCTCTGGCAGGTCTATGAGATCGCACGCCGCGACCATCCGATCGAACAGGCCAGCCTGTATCTGGGCCTGGTCGGTCTGGCGCAGTTCATCCCCCTGCTGGCCCTGACCCTGCCGGCGGGGGAGATGGCCGACCGCAGGAACCGCCGCACCACGGTCATGCTGGCCATCTGCGCCGAGGCGACCTGCGCGGTCGCCTTTCTGGCCATGGCCATCCATGGCGATCCGCCGCTGTGGGGGCTGCTGGCTGTCTCGGTCGCTTTCGGGGCCTCGCGCGCCTTTCTCGCCCCCGCCAGCCAGGCCTTCCTGCCCATGGTGGTCGGCCGCGCGGCCCTGCCGCGCGCCATCGCCGCCCAGTCGATCGCCTTCCAGACCGGGGCCATCGCCGGCCCGGCCCTGGGTGGCGTCATCGTCGGCGTCTCGACGCCCCTGGCCTATGGGGTCGCGCTGGTCCTGTTCGGTGTCGGCTTCCTGTCGTTCCTGCTGATGAACACCAGCGGCCGGCCCGAGCCGGTCGTCGGCGGCCCCGGCCGCTGGCAGGCGGTCAAGGAAGGCCTCGGCTATGTCTGGAACACGAAGATCGTGCTGGGTGCCATTTCGCTGGACCTGATCGTGGTCCTGTTCGCCGGCGTGGCCCTGCTGACGCCGATCTTCGCCCGCGACATCCTGCAGGTGGGACCGGAGGGCTTCGGCCTGCTGCGTGCGGCCTTCGGCGTCGGGGCCCTGACCACCGCCCTGATCCTCGCCCGCTGGCCCATTCCGGGGCGGGGCGGGGTCTGGATGTTCGCCTCGGTCGCCGTCTTCGGGGTCGCCACCCTCGTGTTCGGCCTGTCGAAAGTGGTCTGGATCTCGGCCGCGGCCCTGTTCGTCGGCGGGGCGGCCGACATGATCAGCGTCAACATCCGCCAGACCCTGATCCAGCTGGCGACACCGGATCACATGCGCGGGCGGGTGTCGTCGGTGTCCATGCTGTTCATCGGGGCCTCCAACGAACTGGGCGAGGCCTATTCGGGCGTCATGGTCCGCTTCCTCGGTCCCATCGGCGCGGCGGTGTTCGGCGGCATCGGCGCGCTGGGCGCGGTCGGGATCTGGGCCAGACTGTTCCCGGCCCTCAGGAAGGCGGACAAGCTGGTGTGAGGCCCAACTTTCTCCCTCCCCCTCGGGGGAGGGCAGGTCGCGAAGCGACCGGGTGGGGGCGGCAAGGCAAGGCCGCACAGGTCTGAGTCTGGATCGCCGGCCGTCCCCACCCGGTCTTCGCTGCGCTCAGACCACCCTCCCCCGCGGGGGAGGGAGAAGCCTTGTGTCCTTACCCCCAGGCCCTGAAATGCTTGCTGAGCTTCAGCCCCTGCCGCTGGTAGTGGCTGCCGCCCTCGCCATACAGCCGGGTCGGCCGTTCGGTCAGGGGCTCATAGACCAGCCGGGCGACGATCTGGCCGTGTTCCAGCAGGAAGGGGGTGTCGTGGGTGCGCACCTCCAGCACCCCCTTGGACCCCGCTCCGTGCGCCTCGTCGGTGCCGAAGCCGGGGTCGAAGAAGCCGGCGTAATGGACCCGGAACTCGCCCACGCTGGGGTCGATCGGCGTCATCTCGGCCGCCTGGTCGACCGGGATCTCGACCGCCTCATTGGAGGCCAGGATATAGAATTCCCCCGGGTCCAGCAGCAGCTCGCCGCGTCTCAGGCTCAACGGCTCCCAGAAATCCCTGGGGTCGTGGCCGTCGATCCGGTCCAGATCCACGACCCCGGCATGGCGACGCCCGCGAAATCCCACGATGTCCCCGCCCTGCAGATCGACGCCGACGCTGCGGGTCTCCAGCTTCGGCGGCTCGCCGGCCTTCAGTCGCAGCTGGTTCAGCCGCGTTCCGGGTCGGACAAGGATGGAGAAGGTCTGGGGCGCGATCTCCAGATACAGCGGCCCGTCATAGCCCGCGTCCACATCGTCGAACGATCCACCCCGGTCGGTCAGCAGCCGCACGAACACATCGACCCGCCCGGTCGAGGATTTGGGATTGGCGCGCGCGATCAGGCCGGGCGGCAGGCTCAGCCGCTCCTGCAACTCGGCGATATAGACGCAGCCTTTTTCCAGCACATAGCCGCCCGACAGGTCGATCGTATGCATGGCGACGTCGGCGATGCGGTCGGCTACCAGCCGCTGGCCGGGCAGGAAGGAGGCCCGGACCCGCCAGGCGCGGTCGGACAGGCGCAGGTCCAGACTGGCCGGCTGGACCTGTTCGGCGTCAAAGGGTGTGGCCGAGGTGATGGCGCCGGCGGCGATCAGGGTCTCGATGGACTGGCAGGGCAGGATGCCTGGGGTCGGGAATTCAGGGGTCATGACCAAGGCCATACACATTGATCCTGCGACGCGCGACCACGCTTGAAACGGCCGGCCCCGCGGGCGACCATGGGCCATGCATGACAGCCATCCTTACGAAGCCGAGACCGAGGGTGTGGTGGTCCGCGTCCGACCCAGCTATCTGGCCGGCCAGTCCGACCCCGATGAGGGTCGCTGGGTCTGGGCCTACCAGGTCGAGATCGAGAACCGGGGGGCCCAGGCGGTGCAACTGATGGCACGCCGCTGGACCATCACCGACGCCACTGGCCATGTGGAGACGGTGGCCGGTCCCGGCGTGGTTGGCGAACAGCCCCTGATCGCGCCAGGCGACAGCTATTCCTACGCCTCGGGCTGCCCCCTTCCGACCCCCTCCGGGCTGATGGAGGGCACCTATATGATGACCGACGCCGCCGGCCGCTCGTTCGAGGCGCTGATCCCGGCCTTCAGCCTCGACCTGCCCGGCGGACGGGTCCTGAACTAGGCTTGAGGGCCGTCATCCGCGGACCGTACCGCGTCGTCATCGCTGGCCTGCCCGAAAACCGATCCGGCGGGGTGTGCATGCGCGCATCCGACCGATCCCTGAGAGGAGGAATTTATTCCATGCCGCACCCTTGCGAGCACCCTCGCCCACCCCAGGTCCGGCGCCGGGCTTTGACAGGTGAAACAGACGTCCGAGGCATCTGATCAGGTGCGGAATTTCGTATAATCCCGTCACCGTGCCATTACGGCTCGGGCGAGGGCTCTGAAAACGAAGCGAAGTTTTTCCAGAGTCACCCTGAGTCACCCAGTTTTGAGTCACGGTGACTCACACGTCAGGGAACGGGCCGACGGTCGGGTGGGGGGCTGCGTCAACCCGGATAACCGCAGCCCCGCCCCGGTCCCGGGAGCGAACCCCCGGGGCGGATGCGGCCCCATACGGGGCAACCATGACGACCGCGCGACACCCTGCGCTCAAGCAGTGAGCGACCGCGTCGCGAGCGGTAGCGCCCAAAGCCCGCGCTCAAGCAGTGAGCGACGGCGTCGCGAGCGGTAGCGCTCAGAAGCCTGCGCTCAAGCAGTGAGCGACCGCGTCGCGAGCGGTAGCGCCCCCTAGATGTAGCGCCGCAGCGACCGGGCCAGCTCTTCCTTGCCACCGCGCTTCATCTGCGGCTGGTAGGCGACCCGGGCGTGCTCCTGGCAGTAGACGCCCTCCGAGGCGCGGCGGCCGCAGAAGCTGAACTCGTTCGAGGACGGGTCCCCGATCGGCCATTTGCACATATGGGCCCCCAGGGTCATGACCGTGGCGGTCCCGGTCATCTCGGCGACGGCCGGCAGGCTGGGGGCGGCGACCACCGGACGGGGGGCCGGCTGGGCGGATTCGATCCGGCCAGCCTCCAGACGCCTCGGTGCCGAGGGCTGGGCCGGCGGCGCGGTGCGCACCCGGGCGGGCCGGAAGGTCGAGGTCCGGGCCGGCTGGGACGGGGTCGCCCGGCCGGACAGGCCCAGACGGTGGACCTTGCCGATGACGGCGTTGCGGGTGACGCCGCCGCCCAGCTGTTTGGCGATCTGGGACGCCGACTGGCCTTCCAGCCAAAGCTTTTTCAGCGCGCCGACGCGATCTTCGGTCCAGCCTGCGGTCATGCCACCCTCCGGGGTACGTTCTGAGACGGACGTCTCGTGATTCAAGATGTGGCGCCTGAAGCCCCTCCCGGGTCTCATCAGCCACAACTAATCGTAAACGAGACCTTAACAGACGCAAGATGTGCGAATCAGTCGTCCACAGAAACCACATCTTGAATCGGCGTTCTCCGGACGCGAAAGCCGGGCCGTTTGGAACGTGGCGTAACCCCCGGTGTTGAAAGCGCATGTCCGCCGATGAGCTCCAGAACAGGCCGCCCACGCGCAAGCCTCTGACCCCCGAGGCCGGGCCGGGATTGGTCACCGTTGTCGACCCCCCGGAAATCGCCCTCGTCCTTACGCCCGATGCGGCGGAGATTTCGGGCCTGCGGCTGATCGCCGAGGCGGATGAGGCCCGTCGCAAGTTGGATCCTGGCCTATAGGGCTTGCGTCTGGCGGGGCCGGGCCGCATCTGGGCGGCATGACCGATCTCGCCTCCACCCGGCCCGCTGGCCTGCCCGTCCCGCGCCACTACGCCGGGGTCAACTGGATCGGCGTCCAGACCCTGTATCTGCGTGAGGTCCGCCGCTTCTGGAAAGTCGGGGCCCAGACGGTCGCTGCCCCGGTGGTCACGACCCTGCTCTACATGCTGGTCTTCGTCGTGGCCCTCCAGGGGGCACGCCCGCCGCTGCACGGCACGCCTTTCGCCGAGTTCGTCGCCCCCGGCCTGATCATGATGGCCATGTTGAACAACGCCTTCGCCAACGCCTCCTCCAGCCTGATCCAGGCCAAGATCATGGGCACCTCCACCGACTTTTTGACCCCGCCGCTCAGCCCGCTGGAGCTGACCATCGGCTTCGCCCTGGGGGCCGCGACCCGGGGTCTGGCCGTCGGTCTGGTGACCGCGGTCTGCGTGCTGCCCTTCGCGCGGCTGGGGGTCGCCAACCTCGCCGCCATCCTCTGGTTCGGCCTGATCGCCTCCCTGCTCATGGGCATGGTCGGGGTGCTGGCGGGCCTGTGGTCCGAGAAGTTCGACCACCTGTCGGCGGTCCAGAATTTCGTGGTCATGCCCATGACCTTCCTGTCGGGCACCTTCTACCTGGTCGAGAACCTGCCCGAGCCCTTCGCCACCATCAGCCACTGGAACCCGTTCTTCTATCTGATCGACGGCTTCCGCTACGGCTTCATCGGCCAGGCCGAGGGCAGTCTGATGATCGGCGTCATCGGCAGCGCCGCCCTGACGGTGGTGATGGCCGTGGCCTGCTGGCTGGTGTTCCGCTCGGGCTGGCGGCTGAAGAGCTGAGCCGAGGGATTAGGGGCGCATGCTCCCGGCCGGCGTCAAGCTCGCAGGGCGCGGCCTGATCCCTGGTCCCTAATCCCTCCGACCCCGGTGTTGACTCACTCCGTCCCTCATCCGACAACCTTTGCTCATGAAAAGTCCCGTCGCACCCGCGCCGGGGCTTCGTTTCTTTTGGAGGTCTGTCCGTGTCCGGTCATTTGATGAGTGTCTACAATCGCGCGCCGCTGGAAGTGGATCGCGGGCGAGGCGCACGTCTCTGGTCGACGGACGGGACGGAATATCTGGACTGCGTCCAGGGCATTTCGACCAACGGCCTGGGCCATGCCCACCCTGTGCTGGTCGAGGCGGTGAAGGCCCAGGCCGAGAAGCTGTGGCATGTCTCCAACATCTTCCGGATTCCGGATCAGGAGGCTCTCGCCGACCGGCTGACCGAGACCAGCTTCGCCGACGTGGTCTTCTTCACCAACTCGGGCACCGAGGCGGTGGAGTGCGCCCTGAAGACCGCCCGCAAATACCACGCCGCCAACGGCCAACCCGAGCGGATCGACATCTACGGTTTCGACGGGGCCTTCCACGGTCGCACCTACGGGGCCATCAACGCTGCCGCCAACCCCAGCTACACCGAGGGCTTCGGCCCGAAGATGCAGGGCTTCCACCAGCTGAAGTGGGGCGACCACGAGGCCCTGAAGGCCGCGATCGCCGAGCCGAACTGTGCCGCCATCATCGTCGAACCGGTGCAGGGCGAGGGCGGCTGCCGGGCCATGCCCGACGTCTGCCTGCGCGGCCTGCGCGAGCTGTGCGACCAGCACGGCGTCCTGATCATCTTTGACGAGGTCCAGTGCGGCATGGGCCGGTCGGGCAAGCTGTGGGCCCACGAATGGGCCGACATGGCCCCCGACATCATGGCCATCGCCAAGGCCCTCGGCGGCGGCTTCCCGGTCGGGGCCTGCCTCGCCACCACAGAGGCGGCCAAGGGCATGACCGTCGGGGCCCACGGCTCCACCTTCGGCGGCAATCCCCTGGCCATGGCCGTGAGCCTGGCGGCCTTCAACACGATCAACAGCCCCGAGGTGCTGGGCAATGTGAACGAGATCGCCGGCTACCTCAAACAGCAGCTGCACGGGCTGAAGGAGCGCTTTCCTGATGTGATCGAGGATGTGCGCGGCAAGGGCCTGCTGATCGGCCTGAAACTGGTCCCCAACAACCGCGAGTTCATGGGCTGGGCGCGCGAGGGCCAGCATCTGCTCATCGCCGGCGGTGGTGACAACTGCGTGCGCCTGCTCCCACCGCTCAACCTGACTCTCGACGAGGCCCGCGAGGCCATCGAAAAGCTGGAGCGCACCTGCGAGGCCGCCCGCGGAAAGATGGCTGCGGCGGCATAAACGAGCCTCTCCCTCCCCGTCAGGGGAGGGTGGTCGACGCGCAGCGGCGACCGGGTGGGAGCGGCCGGAAGATCAATCCTGTTTCGCGGAGCCGCCCCCACCCGGTCCCTGCGGGACCACCCTCCCCTGCGGGGGAGGGAGAGGGCGGAATATGGTTCGACACTTCCTCGACATCCACCGGCTGGACCCCGCTGATCTGCGGTCCATCCTCGACGACGCCCACGCCCGAAAGGCCGCCCGCAAGGGCTGGCCCCAGGGCCGGGTCGACGCCGATGCCCCCGCGCGCGACCACGTGCTGGCGATGATCTTCGAGAAGAACTCGACCCGCACCCGCTTCAGCTTTGACGCCGCCATCCGCCAGCTCGGCGGGGACGCCATCATCGCCAATGCCGGCGACATGCAGCTGGGCCGCGGCGAGCCGGTCGAGGACACGGCGCGGGTCCTGTCACGCATGGTCGATGCTGTGATGATCCGCGCCAACAGCCACGAGGATGTCGAACGCTTCGCCCGGGTCTCGACCGTTCCGGTCATCAATGGCCTGACGGACCGCTCCCACCCCTGCCAGATCCTGGCCGACATCCTGACCATAGAAGAGCATCTCGGACCGATCGCGGGCAAGACGCTGGCCTGGATCGGCGACGGCAACAATGTCTGCCACAGCCTGATCCATGCGGCCCCGAGGCTGGGCTTTCATCTGAACGTCGCGTGCCCGGCGGACTACCATCCGGACCTTCGGGATCTGGCCCAGGGCGGCAGCGCTGTCACTCTGACGAGTGAGCCGGCGGACGCGGTAAAGGGGGCAGATGTCGTGATTACCGACACCTGGGTCTCCATGGGCGACAGCGACTATGAGGCCCGGCTCGCCGCCTTCGAGAGCTATGGTGTGGATCAGGCGCTGATGGACCTCGCCGGTCCGGACGCCGTCTTTCTGCACTGCCTTCCCGCCCACAGGGGCGAGGAGGTCACGGACGAGGTGATCGACGGCCCCCGCTCGCTGGTCTGGGACGAAGCCGAAAACCGCATCCACGCCCAGAAGGCCGTCCTCGCCTGGTGTTTCGCGGGCTGAGCTAGAGGTCGGGGGGCGGAGGCGGCGCGGTCGGGGCCGGAGGGATATCCGAGCGCTGCTCGTCGCGCCGCAGCCTGGTCTGAAGCCAACCTCCCAGCGCGCCGTTGCGGCCGGCGGTCACCACCAGATAGCCGACCACCAGACCGACCAGCACGCCCAGGGCGCCGTCGAACAGGATCGCGAAGACGAGCGCCGAGCCGATCAATATGCCCCAGTCGAGCAGGCCGAAGGAGCGCAGCTGCGCCTTGATGGCTTCCATCGGCTTCAGCCCAGGTGCACGTTGGCGGCCCCGCCCACATCGGGCATGGTCTTGGTCAGATTGGCCTTGGCGATCTGGAAGAAGAAGCCGGCGGCACCCTTCTTGGACACCCAGACCCGCCCGTCGTCGCCGTCAAAGCGGATCAGGGTCAGATGGGGGTCGTCCTTGCCGTCGGGATACCAGGCCGCCACGATCGGATTCCAGTGCTTGTCGATGATCGCCTGATCGCGGTGGAGCGACAGGGCACCATGGAAACAGGCCCAGACCTCCTGATCCTTCGAACCATAGCTGAACATGCCGGCCTGCCCACCGCGGGCGATGTCTTTCGCGAGGTCGGTGTCATCGCGGGTAAAGAACCAGATCGTCCCGGTTTCCTCCTCGCGATAGGCGGTCATCGGCTGGGCGTGATAGCCGGGCGTGTCGATCCCCAGCATGCCGGTGTTCGAGCTTTTCAGATGCTTCCAGAATTCCTGTTCGGCGTCGGCGGCGGAGAGGGTCTCGTCAGACATGGGCGGTTCCTTGTGGTCGGTTCGGGAAGGTTGTGTTCGGGTAGAACAACCACCCAGAGGCCAGGCCGTTCCGTCAGGCCCGCGGGGTCAGCCCCAGCAAGGCACCCAGGTGGATCAACAGCAGGAAGACGAGGGCCCCGGCCAGCAGCATGATGAAGCGCCATGGAATCAGGCGCGGCCGAAGAAAATTACTGGGCTGTGCGCCGCGCCAGCCGGCGAGGACGGCGACGATCAGGGCGCCGGCCAAAAGCGAAAGTGTCAGCGTCATCGACATCGGCGCGATGTGGCCGTCCCCCGGCTCCGGCGCAAGCAAACCCTTTCCGGGATCTTAATCTTAATCCCGCGTTAACCACGTCGGCCCGACAGGACTGAGGTCCAGACTGCGCTGTCCACAGAAGAATGGGCTGCCGTCAAGATGTTGGGGTTAACCACACGTTTACACCCCGAATATGGGCGATTAGCGTGCCGGGTATGGGTCGGGAGCCGAATCAGTGAGCGCAGCCGCGGCGCCTTGGAGCGTAAAGGGTATCGACCCCAAGGCGCGTGAGGTGGCCAAGGACCTCGCCCGCCGCTCAGGCATGACCCTGGGCGAGTGGCTCAACACCATGATCATGGACGACGGGGACGAGGACGACGTGGTCCAGCCCTTGCCGCGCCGGCCCCATGCCTCGGTTGCGTTCGATCGGCGCGGACGCTCCCGTCGGCTGGACGATGTCTACGATACGGAGCCACAGGGTTTCGGCCGCGATACCGACACCCTGCAGCGCGTCGCGGCCTCGGTTGACGCCATCGCCGCCCGGCTGGAAGCCGCCGAGCGGCGGTCGACGCTGGCCATCCAGGGTGTGGATCAGGCCGTGTCCGGTCTCGTTCGCCGCATGGAGGCGCAGGACCAGCAGGCGGGACAGTATGCCCGCCGCATCGACGACATCTCCGAGGAGCTGAAAGAGGGCCACAAGCGGCTCCGCCGGTTCGAACTCGATGCCGGTCCCAGGACCGCCGAGACCATCGGCAAGGTCGAGCAGGCGATCGGCGGCCTGGCCGGGCGGCTGTACGATATCGAGGAGCGTCAGCGCTCGGGTCTGAACGAGTTGCGGCAACGTCTGGATGAGGTTGAGAGCGCCGACGTCCAGGGCAGGACCGACACGGCGGTCGCCGCCCTGACGAGCCGGCTCTATGATCTGGAGGAACGCAACCGGGCCCACGGCCAGACCCTGTTGCAGCGCCTTGATGCGGTCGAGAAGGCCGCGGGCGTGGGCGCGGGTGCCGATGTGCTGGCCCAGGTCGGTCGCCGTCTGGATGCAGCCCAGGGCCAGACGACCGAGGCGCTTCGCAGTCTTGAGCGGGCCTTTGCCGGTCTGGACCAGCGCCTGCGGGCGACCGAGACCCGGGTCGAACCCGAGAGTGCGCGCGAGGCTGCCCGCTTCGAAAAACTCGCTGAATCCCTCTCCCGGCAGATGGAGGCCAACCGCGCCGAGATGATGCGCCGGCTGGAGACGGCGGAGGGCGAGGGTCGGCTGGTCCGCATCGAGACGGCCGTCCAGTCGCTGGGTGAACAGGCGCGCGCCGCCGAACAGCGGGCGGCCCAGGGAATCGACGCCATGGGCCGGGAGGTCCTCCGCATCGCCCAGAACCTCGACACCCGGGTGGACCGGATCGAAGGTGCCGGTGATGCCCGACTGGACAAGCTTGAACAGACCCTGACAACCACCCTGTCCGACAAGATCGAACGCGACATGGGCCGCTACGGTCAGGCCATCGAGCACCGTCTGAATCGCGCCGACGACCAGCACGCCATCGCCATCGAGAAGCTGGGTGTCGAGATCACCCGAATCTCCGACCGGCTGGCGGACCGTATCGCCCAGTCGGAGCGCAAGTCTGCCCAGGCCCTTGAAGACATCGGTCGCCGCATGGGCGAGGGCTCCGAACGGATCGAGCAGCGCTATGACCGGGCGTCCGGCGAATTGGCCGAGCGCATGCGCCTGTCGGAGGAGCGGACGGCCAAGCTGCTCGCCGAGGCCCGGGAGACCCTTGAGCAACGCCTCGCCGAGCCCGCGGTCCCGGTATCCGCACCCGTTCCCCATCCTCGCCCGGACGCGGAGTTTGCCCAGCCGGACTGGCGCGCCTCCGCTTTTCCGACCCACGAACACGCAGAGGCGGAAGCCGCGGAAGGCTGGTCGATCGAGTCTCTTTCCGCGGATCTCGATCCATTTCCAGAGGGGCCGGCCGCGGCTGAACCGGCACCGCGTTTCGAACCGGCGTCGCGCCCGCTCGAGCCCGCCCCTGCGACCGCCGCTCCTGGGCCTGCCGCGGAACCCAGGCCTTTCGGCGCGGCACCGACCGCCTTTGGCGGATTTGGCGGGGCCGATGTCACAGACGTTCTCGACGCGATGGCGCAAGCCACCGCCGGGCCGGCGACGGCGCCAGAACCTCCGGCCCCTGAAAGGACTGTGCCCTCGTCGCAGCTTGCGCTGGGTGACGGCGACGACGACTTCGCGGCCGAAACAGAGTTTGTCGATTCCCGCAGGCTGCGCGCGGAAATCAGCGCAGGTGCTGCGACAGGGCGCGCGGCGTCCTCAACGCGCGGGGCCATTGAGGCCGCACGGGCGGCCATGAACACGCCGGCCCCGGAAGCGCCGCGGTCGGCGTTCGGGCTCGGCGGTCTGAAAAAGGGTGGCAAGTCCCGGCTGCAGGAACGTCTCGACAAGCAGGCCTCGCGCGACCAGGGCACGGTCAAGAAGGCCTTTCTGGCGTCCGTGACGGGTGTGGCGGTCGTCGGCGGACTTTACGCCACCGGACTTCTGACCGGGTACGACGTCCTCAATGTGGGCGGCCTGATCGGAGAAGCGAGCGGAGAGGCTGAACCGACCCCGATCGCCGCCCTTGCCATCAGCCCTGCCGATGCTCCCCTTGACGCGGCTCCGGCCGATGCCACCGAGGCCGAGACCCTGTTCGCCCAGGCTCTTGAGCAGCTGGACCGGGGCGAGGCCGCCGGGGTTGCGACCCTGACCCGTGCCGCCAACCTGGGAGACCCCGGGGCTCAGTTGAAACTGGCTGGTCTCTACCAGACCGGAGAGAACGGGGTCGCAGTCGACGCCGGTGAGAGCCGGCTCTGGGCGCGCCGCGCAGCCGAGGGCGGTGATCCGCGCGGCATGCACGCCTTCGGGATGTATCTGTTCGACGGCGTGGGCGGCGGCCGCAACCGGGCCGAGGCGCTTGAGTGGCTCAGGAAGGCCGCTGATCGTGGCCTTGTCGACAGCCAGTACAATGTCGCCCGGATCTACGAAAATGGCGACGAGGGCATCGCCCCCAATCCGACCCAGGCCTATCGCTGGTACCTGATCGCGGCGCGCGCGGGGGACCCCCAGGCCGAGGCCGCGGTTGACCGGCTGGCCCCGACCATTCCGGCCGCCGCCCGTCAGACGGCCCGGGCACAGGCGGAAGCGTTCGCCCTCGAACCGCTTGGCTGACACCGTATGCGGGTGGTCCTTCGCGGTCGCTCCGGTTAAGACATCCGCGCTCGCCTCCCGGCGTCTCGCGTAACTTTCCAGCCGAAGGCCGGCCCTTTGGAGATCTATCTGCCGATCGCCGAGGTTTCGGTGAACTGGCCGCTCCTGGTCATGCTGGGGGCGCTGGTTGGCTTCGTGTCCGGCCTGTTCGGGATCGGCGGCGGGTTCCTGATGGCCCCCGTCCTGATCTTCCTCGGCATCCCCCCGACCGTGGCGGTGGCCAGCCAGGCGAGCCACGTTGTCGCCTCCTCGACCTCCGGCGTCATCCGCTATTCCGGTCAGGGTGCGGTCGATTTCCGCATGGGTGGGATCATGGCCGTCGGGGGCGGGCTCGGTGCCATCGGCGGAGTCGAACTGTTTCGCTATCTGCGCCTGCTGGGGCAGGCCGATCTGGTTGTGGCCCTGTCCTATCTGATCTTCCTCGGGGCGATCGGCCTGCTGATGCTCTACGAGAGCCTCACGGAAATCCTGCGCCGCCGGCGTGGCGAGATCGCCCCGCGCAAGGATCGCCGTCGTCCCCTGTTGCTCTATGGTCTGCCGTGGAAGATGCGGTTCCCCAAGTCGGGCCTCTATATCAGCGCCCTTCCGCCGCTGGGGCTCGGAGTGTTTGCGGGCATCCTGTCAGCCATCATGGGCGTCGGCGGCGGCTTCATCCTTGTCCCCGCCATGCTTTACGCCCTGCGTATGAAGGCCGGCGTGGTGGTGGGCACCAGCCTGTTCCAGATCATCATTACGACGGGCATCACCACGATCCTTCAGGCGGGTCGAAACCAGACCGTCGACATCGTGCTGTCCACCTTGCTTCTCGTCGGCGGCGTGGTCGGTGCCCAGGCCGGTGCCCGCTATGCCGGCAAGTTCCGGGCTGAAGAGCTGCGCGCGGCGCTGGGTCTGCTTATCCTGTTTGTGGGCATCCAGATGGGCCTCGAACTGTTCGTCCGGCCATCGGACATCTTCCTGCTGGCGCCGGGGGTTTCGGACGGATGATCCAGGCCCCGCCATCCCCGCCGCCCGCCATCGCGGCACCGGCCCCCGAAATGTCCGTGGGTACCCGGGAAGAGCTGCGGGTGGCTGCCGCCCTGACGAATGCCCGCGTCCAGGTGGACTCCAGTTTCAGCGGCGCGACCATTGTCCTCTACGGTGCGGTGTTCAATCTGACCGAGGATCCGACCGACGTCGTGGTCGTCGTTCGGGGCCCCGACGCGCCGGTTCGACTGGTGAAGAAAACCCGCAACCTCGGCGTCTGGCTCAACAGCCGCCCCGTGCTGTTCGAGGGTGCACCCGGCTTCTACATGACGGCCTCAACCCGACCCCTCAGCGACATCGCCGGTTTCGGCCAGCTGCGGCGACTGGGGGTCGGCGTGGATCACCTCCGGATCGATGCGCCCGAGGAAAGCCGAACGGTGACCCGCTACGGTGTGCGCGACGTGGTCATCAGCCGGCTCGGCGAGGATTATCTGGACTGGCGCCGCGCCGTGATCCGGCTGCGGGAGGCGGCCCAGCTGTATGACACAGATCCGGACGGTGTCAGCTTCGTCGACCGCGGCCTGTTCCGCGCCGAGGTCGAACTGCCGGCGACAGCCCCGACGGGTGAGTACAACGCCGAGGTCTGGCTGTTCCGCGACGGCGAGCCGGCCGGGGTCTCAAACCTGACCCTGACGGTCGAGAAGGTCGGCTTCGAGCGTGAGGTCTATGAACTGGCCCACCGGCGGCCCTGGATGTACGGCGTGTTCTGCGTGCTTCTTGCGGGCGGTATGGGCTACCTGGCGAGCCGCGTTTTCAGGAGAAGCTGATGGAACGCGCGAAGGCGACCGCATGGGGGCTGACGCTCGCGGGTCTGGTTCCGTTTATCGGCTGTGGAATCATGGCGTCCTTTGGCGGACCGTTCGGCGTGGACTGGACTGCTGCGCTGATCGGCTACGCCGCCGTCATCCTTTCCTTCCTCGGCGGCGCGCGATGGGGCAGGGAACTGACGCTGGAGAGGCCGGACCCTCTCCGCCTCGTACTGAGCAATGCGCCCGCGGTCTGGGCGTGGCTGGCGCTGGTTCTCAACGCGGTATCGCCGCCGGGGAGGCTGTCCATGCTGGCGATCGGGCTGCTGCTTGTCTGGACCCAGGACCGGCGAACGGCATCACCCTGGTACGCGGCGCTGCGAACGACGGCGACCCTGGGCGCGGTCCTTTCCCTCGCGGTCGCCGGACTGGCCCTGCGCTAGACCAGACCCGCCCACGAGAGGGCGTGGACCCGGTCCTTGCCCAGGGCCGCCACCATTGGCCGCTCCACGAACAGGCTCGCGATGGCGGCGTCCAGCACGTTCAGTCCGCCAGTAAAGGCACCGAACGCGGGCAGGATCAGCCGATGCCCGTCGGTCACGAAACACGCCCGCCGCACCATGCGCGCATGGGCGACTACCCGGGCGCAGGGGTGCAGGTGCCCCGCGACCTCCCCGGCCTGTGCGTCCGGCATCGGCTCATGGGTCAGGAACAGCGCCCCCAGCGCCATATCGCCCACCACCCGACCGGGGAGGCGAGTCACGGCCGCCACATCGGCCTGCGTCAGTGCCTCCCGGTCGTGGTTGCCTTCGAGCCAGACCCAGTCGCGCCCTTCGGCCAGCCGCTCCAGCGCGTCCCGGTCGTCGGCTGCCATCCGCCCGATCGACCGGCTGTCATGGAAACTGTCGCCCAGCAGCACGACCCGCGCCGGGCCCAGCTCGGCGATCTCCGCTTCCAGCTTCGCCAGCGTCGCCCGGCTGTCATAGGGCGGCAGCATCTGGCCCCGCGCGGCGAAGGCCGAGCCCTTCTCCAGATGCAGGTCGCCCGCTACCAGCGTGCCATGGGCGGGCAGCCACAGCGCCCCGGAACAGCGCAGCACGCACAGCTCACCCATCACCCGCACCGACAGCGAGCCGCAGGGTCGCCGCGCCGGGGTCAGGGTCTCGCGCAGCGCCGCGTTCATGCCGCCCCCGCCAGTTCGGGCGGCGCATCGTCCATCACCTCATCGATCAGGTCCTGGGCCGAGGCCTCCAGGATCATGTCGGCCGCGTCGCCGCCCACCCGCTCGCGCCCGATCATCACCAGCACCGGCACGCAGAAGGGCGAGGCCCGCTCCAGCGGCGCATGGCGGATATGACCGGCGATCCGGCTCAGCAACTGGCCCAGCCGCGCCACATCCAGCAGGCCCGACGCCGCGTCGGACCGGGCCGTGCGCAGCAGGAGGTGATCGGGCTGGTGGCGGCGGAGCACGTCGTAGATCAGGTCCGTGGAAAAGGTCACCTGACGGCCCGTCTTCTCGGCCCCCGGCTGGCGTCGCTCGATCAAGCCGGAAACGAGGGCGCAATTGCGGAAGGTGCGCTTCATCATAAACGACTCTTCGAGCCAGGCCTCGAGGTCGTCGCCCAGCATGTCGGGCTGGAACAGGGCGTCCCAGTCCAGACCGTCCATCGGCTGGATCGACCAGATGGCAAAGGCGTAGTCGGTGACCACGAACCCCAGCGGCCCGACCCCCAGCCGGTCCAGCCGGCGGGTCAGCAGCATGCACAGGGTCGAATGGGCCAGCCGCCCCTCGAACGGATAGGCCACCATGAAATGGCGGCTGCCGCGCGGGAAGGTCTCGACCAGCAGGCTGTCGGCGTCGGGGATCATTGACCGTTCGGCCTGCAGCTCCAGCCACTCCTGCACATCGACCGGCAGGACGCGCCAGTGGTCCCGGTCCTGCACCATGGCGCGGACCCGGGCGGCCAGCGAGGTGCCGAGCGGAAATTGCGCCCCGCCCCAGGACGGGATCTTGGGGTCCTTGTCCGTGGCATGGGTGACCAGGGCGTCCATGCCGTTGATGCCCTGAAAGGCCCAGACCTGACCGGCGAAGACGAAGGTGTCACCCGGCGTCAGCTGTTCGAAATACCACTCCTCGGCCTCGCCGACCTTGCGCCCGCCGATCAGCTGTTTCGACGCCCCGCCCCTGCGTGAGGCGACCTTCACGTTCAGCGTCCCCGCCGCCATGATGGCCCCCACGTTCATCCGGTGCCGCTGGGCCACCAGCTGGTTGCGTACCGTCCACCGGCCTTCGGGCGTGCGCACGATCCGGGCGAACCGGTCATAGGTGCGGAGCGCATATCCCCCGGTGGCGACGAAATCGACCACCTCCTCGAACGCCTCATAGGTCAGGCTGCGATAGGGGGCGCAGGACGTCACCTCGGCGTGCAGGGCTTCCAGCGCGAACGGCTCCGAACAGGCCACCCCCATCACGTGCTGGGCCAGGGTGTCCAGCGTGCCGATGTGATGCGGCTCCCAGTCGAAGGCGTTGTCGGCCACCGCCTCCTTCGCCGCCTGGCATTCCAGCAGTTCGAAGCGGCTGGCCGGCACCATCAGGGCGCGGCTGGGCTCGTCCAGCCGGTGGTTGGCCCGGCCGATCCGCTGCACCAGCCGGCTCGATCCTTTCGGGGCCGCCATCTGGATCACCATATCCACGTCGCCCCAGTCGATGCCCAGATCCAGGGTCGAGGTGCAGACCACGGCCCTGAGTTCCCCCCGCGCCATCGCCGCCTCGACCTTGCGCCTCTGCTCGGCCGCCAGCGAGCCGTGGTGCAGGCCGATCGGCAGGTTCTCGTCGTTGATGGCCCACAGCTGCTGGAACACGAACTCGCACTGCCAGCGGGTGTTGACGAAGATCAGTGACAGGCCGGCCCGCTGGATCGCCGCATAGACCTCCGGGATCGCATGCTGGCCCGTGTGCCCGGCCCATGGCACCCGCCCCTCGGACACCAGCACATCGATGATCGGCACCGCCCCGGGATCGCCCTTGACCATCGCCACCTCGGCCCCGGCGGGGGCCAGCCACTCCGCGATCAGCTTCGGATCATCGATCGTCGCCGACAGCGCCACCCGCCTAAGGCCCGGTGAGAAGCTCTGCAGCCGCGCCAGCCCGAGGTTCAGCAGGTCGCCGCGCTTGCCCGACCAGATGGCATGGACCTCGTCCAGCACGATGCATTTCAGGTCGGCGAAATAGGCCCGCGCCCCGCCCCAGGCGCAGAACAGCGCCAGCTGTTCGGGCGTGGTCAGCAGGATGTCCGGCGGATGATCCCGCTGCCGCTGCTTCTTGGATTGCTTGGTATCTCCGGTCCGGCTCTCGACATGGATGTTCAGCCCGATCTCCCGGATCGGCGTCATCAGGTTCCGCTCGACGTCGGTGGTCAGGGCCTTCAGCGGCGAGACATAGAGCGTGTGGATCCCGCTGCCCGGCCCGAACGTCGGCCGCGGCCCCCGCTCGGCCAGATCGATCAGACTGGGCAGAAACCCCGCCAGCGTCTTGCCGCCCCCGGTGGGGGCAACCAGCAGGGCGTGCGATCCGGCCTCCGCCGCCGCAACCATCTCCAGCTGATGCCGGCGGGCGCTCCAGCCGCGCGCTGCGAACCAGTCGGCGAAGAGGGGGGGGAGGGCGGCGGGCGGGATCACGGGCGGGATATAGCATGTTCCCGTTCCGTTTCATCCCGTTCGTCGCTATCTGTCTGAGGTGTCCGACGAATCCGTCCTTTCCGCCCGCAGCCTGACCGGTACCGAGCCGTGGCTCGTCCTGCCACCGGCGCTGGCCGTGCCCCCCGGCGCTGGCGCGATCTGCGACGACGAGGGCGTGCGCAAGATCGGACGCGGCGCGGCCGAAGGCGTTTTCCTCGGCGGACCGGTGCTGGTCGCCCACGCCAGCCTCACGGCGCGTCGGCTCGGCCTGTCCGCCCCGCCCCGGTCGCCCGACCTGCTGGACGTACTGGAGCTGTGGGCCTTCGTCCGCCCCGCGACCTTCTGCGCCCCCTCGCCCAGCGGCCTCGCCCTGGCGCTGGGCATGGCGGAACCCAAGGGGGCCGAGGCCCAGGCCGCCGCCCTGCGCGACGCCGCCGCCGCCCTGCTGAAGGAACTCGTCGACCCGGCGTACCCCCGCCGCGAGGACGCCTTCACCCTCGCTGAAACCCTGGGTCGCGCCGGCTGGGCCTGGGCCTGGCGCGTGTCCGGCGCTCTGCAAAGCCAGCCGCTGCGAGAACGCCAGCATCGCGGCGCGGGTCTCGACGCCTGGTCGCGCCTGCCCGAGTGGGAAGACGAGGCCCCGCGGGGCGAGGCCGGCTCGGCCCCGGTCGACTCCGAATCCGCCCGCATCCGGCTGGAGAAACTGCTCCAGGCCTCGGGCCTCGACGAGACCCGTCCGACCCAGTCCGACTATGCCGCCGAGGCCGCCTATGCCTTCTCACCCCGCAACGAGGAGGGCCGGCCGCGCATGCTGCTGGCCGAGGCGGGCACCGGCACGGGCAAGACGCTCGGCTATCTGGCCGCCGCCTCCCTGTGGGCCGAGCGCAACCAGGGCGCGGCCTGGGTCTCGACCTATACCCGCGCCCTTCAGCGGCAGATCGATCGGGAAAGCGCCGCCCTGTGGCCCGATCCGGTCGAGCGCAGGCGCAAGACGGTGGTTCGCAAGGGCCGCGAGAATTATCTTTGCCTGCTGAACCTGCAGGACATGGTCCAGGCGGCCCAGCTCGGCAACGGCGACCTGATCGGCCTGGCCCTCACCAGCCGCTGGGCCATGCACAGCCGCGACGGCGACATGACCGGCGGCGACTTCCCCGGCTGGCTGCCCGGCCTGTTCGCCACGGCACCAAGCCAGCAGGCCAGCGCCGGCAACCTCGTCGACCGGCGCGGCGAATGCGTCCACGCGGCCTGCCCCCACTACCGCACTTGTTTCGTCGAAAAAACCATCCGCGCGAGCCGTAGAGCCGATCTGGTCGTCGCCAACCATGCGCTGGTGATGACCCAGGCTGCCTTCGACGGGGCCCGCTCGGCACGGGGCCTGAAACAGGACGGAGAGACCGCGGCCCTGAAGCGGATCGTCTTCGACGAGGGGCACCACCTGTTCGACGCCGCTGACAGCGCCTTCTCCGCCTGTCTGTCGGGCCAGGAGGCGGCCGAGCTGCGGCGCTGGATCCGGGGACCGGAGGGGCGCGGGCGGCGCGGTCGCGGGCTGGAGCAGCGGCTGGGTGACCTGTGCGCTGACAACGAGGCGGCGGCCAAGGCGCTGCAGGACGCCATCCGCGCCGCCGCCGCCCTGCCCGGTGAGGGCATCTCCGGCCGCATCGCGCCCCCTAGCGGCGAGGTGAACCCCGTCGGCCCGATCGAACAGTTCCTGATGGCCGCGCTGGAACAGATCCGCGCCCGGACGTCCGAGGCCGCCTCGTCCGCGTCCTCGGAGTTCGGCACGGAATGCGGCGTGCGCCCGGCGACCGAACCCCTGCTGGAGACGGCCCGGGCCGCGGCCCAGGCCCTGGCCGCCGTCGAGGCCCCACTGCTGGCCCTCGCCCGGCATCTGGAGGACATTCTGGATGACGACGCGGCCGAGCTCGACGGCTCGGCCCGGGCCCGGATCGAGGGGGCGCTGAGGGGGCTGGACCGGCGCGCCCGCATGACCCTGCCGGGCTGGCGCTCCATGCTGGCGGCACTGCAGGACGCGGGCGACCAACCCGATCCCGATTTCGTCGACTGGCTGTCGGTGGAGACGGCCTTTGGCCGTATCCACGACGTGGCCCTGCGCCGGCACTGGATCGACCCGACCGTGCCACTGGAGGCTGCCGTCATCCTGCCCGCCCACGGCGTTCTGGTGACCTCAGCGACCCTGTCCGACCCGATCGCTGAGGCGAGCGGCGGCGACCTGTTCGGCATGGCGCGGATGCGCACCGGGGCCGCCCGCCTGATCGAACCGGCCCGGACCCTGAAGGTCGAGAGCCCCTTCGACTATGCCTCGAACAGCCGCGTCATTGTCGTCGGCGACGTGGCCAGGGACGACCCGCGCCAGACGGCGGCCGCCATGCGCGAACTGTTCCTCGCGGCCGGCGGCGGGGGCCTCGGTCTGTTCACCGCCATCCGCCGGCTGAAGGCGGTCTATGAACGCCTGGGCCCCGATCTCGCCAAGGCCCAGATTCCCCTCTACGCCCAGCATGTCGATCCGCTGGAGGTGGGGGCCCTGGTCGACATCTTTCGCGCTGAACAGGACAGCTGCCTTCTGGGCACCGACGCGGTGCGCGACGGCGTCGACGTGCCGGGTCGGTCGCTGCGGCTTCTGGCCTTCGATCGCGTGCCCTGGCCCCGCCCCGACCTGCTGCACAAGGCCCGGCGCGAGAAGTTCGGCGCGAAAGGCTACGACGATGCCCTCGCCCGTGCCCGCATCGCGCAAGCGTTCGGCCGCCTGATCCGCCGCGCCGACGACAGGGGGGTCTTCGTCATGCTGGACGCCGCCACCCCGACCCGCCTGTTCGCCGCCCTGCCGCCCGGGACCGAGGTCCAGCGCATGAGCCTGGTCGAGGCCATCGAGGTGACGACTGCGTTCCTCGCGCCTCACGCTGGGCAGGACGGTCCGGGGACGGCAGGGTGACAGCAGGACGCGCCCGCGTCCCCCGCTTGAGCCGAGGCTCCCGCGGGGACTCGCTAAACAGGCCACCGGGGACGGTCAGACGTCAGGGCGTTTCGGTGACGCCGAAAACCGCGCGCGCGGTGCTGCCCCGGCTGTAGGTGCCGATCCAGACGTCGTAGACGCCACTGGCGGGATTCCGGAACACAACCTGGGCATCGCCGTCACCGAAGCTGTCGTCATCGCAAGCCCAGTCGCCGTTCGGACCGTTGATGATCAGGGTCGTATCGGCTTCGGACACGGTCCGGAAGGCCAGGGGCAGGGATCCGGCGCTGTAGGTGACGCGGAAGTCCGGCGCATCGGAGATCCAGCCGGTGCAGGCGCCCGGAAGACGGTTGCCGTCGAGGCTCCCCCCGGCGACGACGGACACAGTGTAGGGGTCAGGCGAAAATCCGGCGCGGAGTTCGACCTGGCCCGAGTTCGGGTTGAGGCTTGCGTTCTGGGCGCTGGCGGCACCGGCAAGGAGGGTCGCCAGCACGAGCACGGCCGACCGGACAGATGATGTTTGCATAGAGGGATTCCATGGCGCTCCGCCCCTCGCGAACCGCGTTGTGCGATATTGCAAGCTCACGCGGGCAAGGCAACTGGCTGCCCGACCTGTCCCTGTGCCAAAAGGCGGTATGAATGACGCTCCACGGCCCCGCCACAAACGCTCCGGCCTGTTCGTGCCGATCGGCCTGTTCCTGGTCGCCCTGATCGCCTGGTCGATCTGGTGGTTCGTGCTGGCGGGTCAGGTGCAGGAGCGGCTTGGCACTCAGGTCGAGGCCATGCAGGCGGGGGGCTGGGACGTGACCTATTCCGGGACAGCTGTGTCGGGGTGGCCCTTCCGGGTTCGGCTCGAGGCCACTGACGTGTCGGTAGGGGCACCGTCCGGCCATGCCCTGTCGGCCCCGGATCTGGCGGCCCAGGCCAATGCGTGGAATCCCGACAAATGGGTGCTGGTGGCAGATGAGGGGCTGCTCCTGACCCGCGCCGACAAGGGCCAGGTGGCGGTCCGTGGCACCGCCATCCGCGCCAGCGTCCACGGCCTGACCCAGCGCTGGCCCAACCTCGCGGTCGAGCTGGCTCGGCCCGAGTTTACCGCCGTGGCCGGGGCGGAAGCCTTTCCGATCGCGCGGGCAGAACGGATCGAACTCTATCTGCGCCCGCATCTGGCCCCGGCCGGAAGGCCGGGCGGCGACCAGAGCGTCGACGTGCTGTTCCGGCTGATCGAGGCCGAAGGCCGGCCCGGCGGCCCGGTCGAGGGTATGGCGCATGAGGGCAGACTGACCGCCCAGATCGAGGCGGTGGTGGAGAACGCCCATCAGTTGAAGGGGCCGGACGCGGCCGGTGTTTTCGCCGCCTGGACCCGGGCCGGAGGCCGGTTCACCGCGGTGCGGGGAGAACTGTCGGCGGGCGAAAGCCGGGCGACCCTGTCCAGTGCCGGGCTGTCCGCCGGCCCGGACGGGCGACTGGAGGGGGAGGTTGCCCTGCAGGCGGTCAAACCCCTGCCGGCGCTCGCGGGGCTGGCCGGATCGCGGACGGGTGCGGTCAACCGCGCAGGGGCGGCGGGCGCTGCGGCCGCGGGCGCTGTGGCCGGGCCTGCCGGCGATGACGTGACCCTTTCCCTGCAGTTCCGGGACGGCCGGACCTACCTCGGCCCGTTTCCGCTGGCCCCAGCCCCCCGGCTGTTCTGAACGAGGGCGATTGCATGGCCCGCAAACATGGCGCGCTGCTGGAAGAGCCCCGGATCGACACCGATCGCCTCGTGCTGGATCAGGCCCTGATCGAGGCCCTGACCGCGCGACTGGCGGCGGGAGGCGAGGCCTCGCCGGATGCCTCGACCCTGGCCCTCCGCGCGCTTCTGGCCGAGGCTGACGACGGTCATCAGGCGTCCATGCTGCGCGCCCTGTGGGGTCGGATCGAGGCTCACACGGGTGCCCCGCTGGTGGTCGCCGGACCGGCGGCGCAGCTGCTGGCCGCGGACCGGTTCGGGCTGTCGGCCCGCGGGGTCGCCGATCCCGACGCCGCCCTCGCCCAGGCCGCCTCGGGGGCCCACGCCCTGATCGACGTCGCGGCCGATCGCCCGTGGTGGGGCAAGCTGCTGGCCCGGCCCGGGCTGCGCGTGATCGCCGCCCTGCCCGACGACCGGCATGGCCTCCCGGCTGCCCTCAGGGTCGCGGCCGCGCCCACGGGGCCGACCGGGGAGGACCGGACCTTCTGGGTTACGGATTCGCGCCTGTCTGACGCCCGCCTGGCCGAGGCTCTCGCGGCCTGCGGCTTCGTCGCGCGTCCGCTCGCCTCGGCGGGCGGGTTGAAGCTGTTGATGCTCGCGGGCTATGTGCAGGCCGAAGACGGGCGGCTTGCGGCAGCCCCCGGCGCTCTCAAGGGCGTGATCGGTGCCGCCCCCCTGTTCTGAGATCCCGTATGACTGATTCACCGACCGCGCCCGCCTCCATCGGACCGGCGCCCAAGCCGGGCATCCTTCAGATCGCGCCCTATGTCGGGGGCAAGTCCTCGATCGTCGGCGTGGCCGAGCCGATGAAACTGTCGTCGAACGAGAACGCACTCGGGGCAGGCCCGCTGGCGCGCGCCGCCTTCGAGGCGGCGGCGGGCGCGATCCATCTGTATCCGGACGGGCGGGCCGGGAAGCTTCGCGCCGCTGTGGCTGACCATCACGGGCTGGAGCCGGAGCGTCTGATCTTCGGCAATGGCTCGGACGAGGTGTTTGCCCTGCTGAACCAGACCTATCTGACGCCCGGCGACAACATCGTGACCGGGGAGTATGGCTTTCTGGCCTACCGGATCAGCGCGCTGGGGTGCGAGGCCGAGGTCAAGCTGGCCCCGGAGCCCGGCTACAAGGCCGAGGTCGACGCCCTGCTGGCCCAGGTCGATGATCGCACCAAGATCGTCTATGTCTCAAACCCGTCCAACCCGACCGGCAGCTACAACTCCGGCGAGGAAATCCGCCGCCTTCACGAAAGCCTGCCGGCCCATGTCCTGCTGGTCGTAGACGAGGCCTATGCCGAGTTCGTGGTCGAACCGGACTGGGAGACGGCGTTCCCCCTCGCCCGCGAGGCCGCCAACATCGTGGTGACGCGGACCTTTTCCAAGATCCACGGTCTGGGTGGCCTGCGCATCGGCTTCGGCTATGCCCCGCTGGCGGTGGCCGAGGCGGTCGATCGTATCCGGCTGCCGTTCAACGTTTCGGTGCCGGGGATCGAGGCCGCCGCCGCCGCCCTCGCCGACGAGGCCCACCAGAAGGCGTCGCGCGAGGTGGTGCAGACGTGGCGACCCCGCCTGACCCAGGCCATCCGTGGCTTCGGCTTCGAGGTCCTGCCTTCGGCGGGCAATTTTATCCTGGTGCTTTTCAAGGACGGGAAGCGGACCGCCGCCGGTGCCAGCGACTACCTCAATGCCAAGGGCATCATCGTCCGGGCCGTCGGGGGCTACGGCATTCACGACGGCCTGCGGATCACCATCGGCACGGAGGACCAGAACCGCGCCGTCCTCGACGCGCTGAGCGAATTCGCGGCCACCTGAGGCCCGGTAATGACAGAGCGGAAATCGACCTATGCTTCATACCTGAACAGCCCTCGTCCCAGTTTCAAGCATTCAACCTATTTCCCCGTTTACGATCGTCTGTTCTCGCCTTGGATCGGTCGATCGTTCACGTTCGTGGAAGTCGGCGTTTTCAACGGCGGGTCGCTTTTCATGTGGCGCGACTATTTCGGACCGCAGGCCCGCATAATCGGCATCGATTTCAACCCCAATGCTCGAAGACTGGAGGCGGACGGGTTCGAGATCCTGATCGGCAATCAGGCTGATCCGGCATTCTGGCGCCAGGTCGCTGCGGATATCGGAGGCATCGACGTGCTTCTCGACGACGGTGGCCATACCTTTGAGCAGCAGATCGTCACTGTTGACTCGATACTGCCAACGATCAACGACGGCGGCCTGATCGTGGTCGAGGACACCCATACCTCCTATCAGGCAGATTTCGGTGGACCGTCCCCGCGATCCTTCGTCAGTTGGGCAAAGACGGTCGCGGATGGCATCAATCATCGGTTCAGCGACCTCGACGGTCTGCCCCGTGAGGACACTATTTTTAGCGTTGCCTTCTACGAGTCCATCGTGGTCTTCGAGATCAATCGGCTTCTCGCTCGCGCGCCATCCACGCCGACCCTGAACACGCCCCCCGAGACCCCGGTGAGGGATTTCCGCTACGCGGACTCACGGACGATCACGTTGTTGAGACGTGTGGGGCTGCAGATCGACCGTGTGCGGACCCTTCCTGTCGTCGGGCGAGCACTGGCTGCGGGGCTGAAGCGTGTATTCGCTCTGAGGAACGGATTCAAAAACGCCGGTCTGGGCCGGTACTTCCGCTATTGAGCTTGGTCGCTGTCACGTCTCAGCAGGGCGTTGGACGCGGTCTCGATGCGCCGCTCCAGCTCAGCCATGAAGGCGGGGCGCTTCAGGCCCGCCTCGATCGGAGGCAGGAACTCATAGACGATGACACCCGGATAGCGGCGGAAGCCGTGCGCGGGCCAGTGCACGCCGGCGTTGGTGGCGACGGGCCAGCAAGGCCCGTCGATTTCCCGGTACAGGGCCGCGACCCCGGGCTTGTAATCCGGAGGGGCCCCCACCGCCGCCCGGGTCCCTTCAGGGAAGATCCAGATCTGGCGCCCTTCCGCGGCGCGGGCCCGGGCCTGTTTGACCATGTCCCGCAGGGCCTTTGACGCGGCTGACCGGTCGACCGAGATCATCTTCGTCTTCCAGGCGAACCAGCCGAAGAAGGGCAGGACCATCAGTTCCTTCTTGGTGATGATGCAGGGGTCAGGCAGCACCACGAAAGGGATGATGATGTCGAGCATGCCCTGGTGCTTGCACGCCAGCAACGCGCGGCCGGCGGGGCGATGCTGGAGGCCCCGGAATTCGACGCGGACCCCGGCGATCCAGCGGAGGCCGAACAGCACGAACCGCGCCCACATCTTCACCACGCCCAGTGCATAGGGGTGAGGCAGGATCAGCGCGGGCGACATGCCGACAGCGAAGATGGCCATCGACAGATACAGCCAGGCGACAAAGACCAGCGACCGCAAGGTCATCACGAGGCGGCGGCTCCGGCAGTGTCCCGCCCTGCCTCGCCGCCCGGGGCGTCCCGCCCGGTCACCTTGCGCAAGGATTCCCGCCCCAGAACGACGAGATATTTGACATATTCCAGCGTCATCCGCCGGGCGGTAACCGCGGCCCGCCACCAGCGGGAATTGTCCAGCGAGGGCGTGGACACGGCATAGGGCGTCAGCTCCACACCCGGGGCGGCGCTGCGGATTTCCAGCAGGGAGCGCGGCATGTGGTAGTCGGAGGTCACGACGATCAGGCTGTCGTAGTTCTTGGCGCGGGCCCAGGCGCCGATTTCCCGGGCATTGCCGCCCGTGTCCTCGGCCTCGAAACCGAGATCAACGCAGCAGTTGAACAGCCGGCTTGAGCCCGGGGTGAGCTCTCTCAGTTCCTGCCGACGGACCTCGCGGTTGACGCCCGAGATCAGGACACGTTCGGCCTTGTCCTGTTCCAGCAGGCGGATCGCCGCGTTGACCCGCTCGGCCGAGGGGCCCGTGAGCGCGACGATGCCATCGGCCCGCCCGGGCTCCGGTGCGGGCGTGAAGTTCCGGACCCTGTCCGCGAAGGCGAACAGGCCCACCAGCCAGATCAGGGCCAGGATCCCCATAAGCGTCAGAAACTTCATGCTCGTTCCTAGGCGTCCAGCCTGGACGCGCCAAGCCTTGCCAACGCGCGCCCCGCCCCCAGCCGGGCCGCGACAAGCGCCACAGTAGCGGCGAGCAGGGGACATGGCGAGAGCATCAGGACGTCGCTCCAGGCGAGAGGCAGGGCCGGGGAGAGCCCACCACTTCCGCCGAGCATGCGAAGGCCGGCCACGAGACCGATCGCAACCACCGCGCCCGCCGCGCCTGCGGACAGGGTCAGGACGGCGAAACGGCGCTGGAACAGCCAGGCGATCGAGGCGTCCGTGGCCCCCGACAGGCTCAGGGTCTCGATCACCGGCCTTCGGGCCTCTATCCCCGCCCGGGTGGCGTAGACGACGGCGGCGCCTGCCGCGAAGACCGTGGCGAGGAAGGCCGCAAGGCCGAGCAGGGAGATGGTGGCCGCGGACCGCTCGACCTCCCCGCGCCACAGGGCGTGGTCATCCACGGCGGCGTCCATGCCCGCCTCGGCCAGCGCGCGGCTGAGTGTCAGTGCGCTGGCCGGGGCGGACGGGTCGAGCCGGACCGTGACGAGGTGCGGGATCGGCAGATCATCCAACGCCGCCTCTCCGACCCAGGGCCGAAGCAGATCTTCCGCCGTCGCCCGGTCCATGGCGATGGCCTCCTCGACGCCAGCCACACCGGCGAGGGTCTCGGCGGCCCGGGCCGCAGCCGTGGCCCCGGTCTCGCCGACCCGCGGGCGAACCTGCACGGTCGCCTCGCCCCGGAGTTCCCGCGCCCAGCCCTGGGCTGCGCGATCCGCCGCGACAGCGCCGACAGCGGCGAGGCAGGCGAGGAAGCAGAGGACGGCGATGACGGCCCCCAGCCAGCGTTCCCCTGCGGGATCGAGGGGCAGCAGGCCGCGCTCGGCCCGGTCCGGGCGGGTCGGGCGGCTGGGGCCTGGCCTGGCCCCGAACAGGTTGGACCAGCGGATCATGCCTCCGCCCCGGTGATGGTTCCGTTTGCGAGCCGCAGGCGCCGGGCCCCGGAGCGCTTCGCCAAACCCTCGTCGTGGCTGACGATCAGCACGGTGGCTCCCAGGCGGTTCAGCGCCTGGAACAGTTTCAGCAGGCGCTCCGCCATCGCCGCGTCAACGCTGCCCGTCGGCTCGTCCGCGAGGATCAGTTCCGGTCTGGCCATCACGGCACGGGCGATCGCCAGCCGCTGTTTCTCGCCCCCGGACAGGGCGGTCGGGCGCGACTCCGCCCGCTCCGCCAGTCCGACCCAGGCCAGCATTTCCTCGACATCGGCGGCATAATCGGCGCGCCTGCCGCCCCGCACGCGGAGCGGCAGGGCGGCATTGTCGAAGACACTGAGGTGATCCAGCAGGCGAAAATCCTGGAACACGACGCCCATGCGACGACGGAACGCCGGCCGGGCGCTGTCCGGGACGCCGGTGACGTCCTGTCCGAAGAGGGCGACCCGCCCCGCCTGCGCCCGGTCGGACAGGGTCAGGAGGCGCAAGAGCGAAGACTTTCCTGCACCGGACGGGCCGGTAAGGAAGTGGAAAGAGCCGCGCGGCAGAATGAGGTTAACGTCCCGCAACACGCCGGGCGATTCGGCATAGCCGAAACTGACCGCCGACAGGCGGACGGTTTCGGGCGAAGGCGCGGGGTCGGCGGCGCGGCGAGACAGAGGCATCGAGTGTTTTCGTTAGGTATCGGGGCGCCGGGCGCTCCGACGGGAGGGGGCCGACGGCCTCGCAGTCAGCGACCATGATACTGACCTGCCCGTCCTGCGCCACCAGCTATTTCACGCCCGACGGTGCCATTCCGCCGACCGGGCGCAAGGTGCGGTGCCAGTCCTGTGCCCATGTCTGGCATGCGACGGCCGACGAGCCCCTCGAGTTGACCGCTTCGGCGGATGCGACCCGGGCCCCCGAGGCGAAACTCTCGGGGGAAGCGCCGCCTGTGGCGGCCGAGACCCCGGCCCCGGAACTGCCGAAGGCGTTCCGCGCCCGCGCCGAGCAGCAGCGCCGCCTGCGTCGCGCCGCCACCCACGGGGCCGTGTGGGCCGGGCTGGCCAGCGTTTTCGTCGGGCTGCTGGCCGCCGGCTGGCTGTTCCGGGTGGAGGTGGTGGACCTGTATCCCCGGGCCGCCGCCGCCTATGCGATGGTCGGTTCGCCGGTGAATCCGACCGGTCTGGAGTTTGAGGCCCTGACGGCCCGCGCCGTCCCGGACCGGCCCGACATGGTCATGGTCTCGGGCGCGCTGCGCAATGTCCGCGATCGCGAAATCGTTCCGCCCGAGGTCCGGGTGGCCCTGCTGGACGATCGGGGCGCGGAGGTCGGGCACGCCCTCGTCCGCCTCGATGGCGCGCCGGTCCTGCCGGGCGGGGTCCAGGGGTTCGCCGCCCTGATCCGCGACCCGGGGGCCCACGGCGTCGATGTCGGGGTCAGTTTCGTTCTGGCCGGATCATCAGCCGGGACGGCCGGCGAGGGTGGGGCGCATGCCGCTCCGACGCCGGGACATGCGCGACCGCTGCCGACGGCGGACGATCCCGGTCTGCGTCCGGCCCTCATGGATGAGGCGCCCCGGACGTCCGGGGCACCGGTCGACGCGGCTCCGCTGGATGAGGGCGCGGGACCGGAGGCCCTCGACAGTCCGGGGGCCGGGGCGGTATCCGCCTCGCATGGCTGACACCGCCTCCGGGCCCACCGTCCTTCTGTCCGAAGCGGAGATCGCGCGGGTCGTCGCCGATCTGGCGGCGCGGATTGCGCCGGTCACCGATGACGAGACCGTGGCCGCGGTCCTGCTGACCGGCGGGCTGTGGTTCGCCGCCGACCTGACCCGGGCCCTGTCGCGGATCGGCCGCCATGTGCGGTTCGACGCCCTGTGGCTGGCGTCCTATGGCGACGGGCAGAGCAGCCGCGGCCGGATCGACGTCCATGCGCCGTTCCAGCGGTCGCTGCAGGGCCGACGCGTGCTGCTGCTGGACGATGTGTTCGACACCGGCCTGTCGCTGGCCGAGGCCGCGCGGATCGCCCGGGAGGCCGGCGCGACCGAGGTGCTGACCTGCGTTTTCGCCCGCAAACCCTGGCCCAAACCGCGGGCCGAGGAGCCGGATTTCGTCGGCTGGGAGGCGCCGGACCGGTTTCTGGTGGGCTACGGTCTGGACCACGCCGGGGCCCTGCGCGGCCTGCCGGACATCTGCGCCCTGGACTGAGGCGCAAAGGCCTTCCCCCGCTCTTCGCGGGGGAAGTGTCATGCCGTGGCGCGAAGCGACACGCATGACGATGGGGGAAGGTCGGGCTTCAATTCCGGCAGGAAAATTCCCCCATCGGTCCTGGATCGCTGCGCGATCGACGGACCGCTTTCCCCCGCAAGCGGGGGAAGGACTACGGGCTTCGGGCGACTCGCGCGATCTCGTCGAGCGCGGCGTGGATATCGTCGAGGACAAGGCGGGCCGGCAGTCGAAGCGTCCGGATGCCCCGTTCCAGCAACCATTGATCCCGGCGGCGATCCTGTTCGGCTCTGCCGTCAGCCGCGTGCGTCTGGCCATCGATCTCGACGGCCAGCTTGATGTCGGCACAGTAGAAGTCGAGCACATAGGGTTCGACGGGGTGCTGCCGCCGAAATTTCAGACCCGACAACTGTCTGGCGCTGAGCTTTGCCCAGAGCAGCCGTTCGGGGAGACTGGCGTCGCCCCTGAGTGCACGCGCCCGGTCGATGATCGTGGCCGGCCGCGACTCCTCGTCGGGTTCCTGCCGGAGGACGGCGAGAACCCCGTTGCCGTAGCGGTCGATCTTCGTCTGTCCCACGCCTGAAATGGTTTCGAGAGCCTGAAGGTCCTGCGGCCGGCTGACAGCGATCTCCAGCAGGGTCTTGTCCTGGAAGATGACATAGGGCGGGACGTGCTGCTCGGCGGCGCGGTCGCGGCGCCAGGCGCGCAGGGCCTCGAACCGGGCGCGGACATCGGCGTCTAGCGCCTCGACGGCGGTGTTGCGGTCGTTGCGGGTCCGGGTGCGGGGATTGCCCGAGCGGGTCGAGGCATCGAAGCCGGGCGGGGTGCGGCGCACCTCCACCGGCTGTTCCCCGCGATAGACGGCCCGCACGGCCTCGGGATCACCCAGACCGACGAGGGGTTTGCCGTCATTGGGGTCTTCCAGCAGCAGGCCCTCGAACAGCAGATGGTCGACGATGTCGCGCCAGCCCGAGGGCGCGATGTCCTTGCCGATGCCCCAGGTCGAGAGCGCCTGTTCCCACGGCTGGACGTCCTTCGTCTTGCCCAGCAGGTGATCGACGACCCGGCCGCGCCCGAAGCGGCCGCCCAGACGCTGGACCGCCGCCAGCGCCTTCTGGGCCGGGACGGTGGCGTCATAGAGGGCGGGCGGATCGGCGCAGACGTCGCAAACGCCGCAGGGCCCGGCGTCGCTCTCGCCGAAATAGCGCCGCACCGCCAGCGGGCGGCAGACGGCCCCGTCCAGCATGGCGAACAGCTGGCGGGCCTTCCTTGTCTGGACCGCCTTGACCTCCTCGGCCATGGGGCGGCTTTCCAGCCGCCGCAGGGCCCAAGCGATGTCGGAGGGGCCATACAGGGTGATGCCCTCGGCCGGTTCGCCGTCGCGGCCCGCCCGCCCGATCTCCTGCCAGTAGGCCTCCAGACTGCCCGGAGGATCCGCATGGATGACGAAGCGGACGTCGGCCTTGTCGACCCCCATGCCGAAGGCGATGGTCGCCACCATGACCGCCCCGTCCTCGGCGAGGAACCGGGCCAGACGCCGGTCGCGCTCGGGCCCCGCCATACCGGCGTGATAGGCGATGGCATTGGTGCCTGCGGCCTTGAGGGCGTCGGCCACCCGTTCACAGCCGTCGCGGCTGCCGCAATAGACCACGCCGGAGCGGCCCTTGCGGGCCCGGACCAGCTCGATGACATGGGCGTCGGTCTTCGCCCGCGAGGCGTTTTCCTTGCGCAGGGCCGACAGCTGCAGATTGGGGCGGGCGAAGCTGTCGACGAAGACCGCGGCACCTGCCAGATGCAGGGAGGCCAGGATGTCATCGCGGGTCCGGGCGTCGGCCGTGGCGGTGACGGCGATGCGGGGCACGCCCGGGAAGAACTCTGACAGCCGGCCCAGGGTGCGGTAGTCGGGGCGGAAATCATGGCCCCACTGGCTGACGCAGTGGGCCTCGTCGATGGCGATCAGGGCCAGCGGCAGGTCGCGTAGCCGGTCCAGCAGGGCTCCGCTGGCGAGACCCTCGGGCGAGACATACAGCAGGTCCAGCTCGCCGGCGCTGGCGGCGCGCAGGACCTGGCTACGCTCGTCCAGCGACAGACCCGAATCCAGCCGGGCCGCGGCCACGCCCTGCTGTTTCAGCGCCTCGACCTGATCGGTCATCAGGGCGATCAGGGGCGAGACCACCAGCCCCAGGCCGGGGCGCAGGATGGCGGGGATCTGGTAGCAGACGCTCTTGCCGCCGCCCGTGGGCAAGACCGCCAGCACATCGCGCCCGGCCATGATCTCGGCGACGACGTCCGCCTGCAGTCCGCGAAACGCCGTATGGCCCCAGACGCGCTCCAGCGTGTCGCGCGCGGCGTCGAGGCCGGGCGGGGGTGAGGGTGAGTCGGCGCGCATCGGCGGTGTGTGCCCGATGGGGGCTGGCGTGTCATCTGTCGGGAGCCTCGTCTCCTTCCCGCCGCGGAGCGGTGGGGAGGTGGATCCGGAGCGAAGCGGAGGAGACGGAGGGGTTCTGCGTGCGGCAAGAACCCCTCCGTCAGCTCGCAAGGGCTCGCTGCCACCTCCCCATGCGCGACGCGCATGGGGAGGAGACGGTTGTGGCATGCGCCACCAACCTCGTTGGCTCCCGCCGGGAGAGGGTGGGCGGTAGGGGAGCGTCAGTCCCGCAGCAGTTCGTTCACTGCCGTCTTGGCGCGGGTCTGGGCATCCACGCGTTTGACGATCACGGCGCAGTACAGGGACGGGCCGCCGTTCGGGTCGGGGAGGGTGCCTGGGACGACGACGCTGTACGCCGGGACCTCGCCGCGGAGAATCTCGCCGGTGGCGCGGTCGACGATCCGGGTGGTGGCCGACAGATAGACCCCCATGGACAGAACGGCCCCCTCACGCACGATCACGCCCTCGACCACCTCGGACCGGGCCCCGATGAAACAGCCGTCCTCGATGATGGTGGGGTTGGCCTGGAGCGGCTCCAGCACGCCGCCGATGCCGACGCCGCCGGACAGGTGCACATTCTTGCCGATCTGGGCGCAGGAGCCGACGGTGGCCCAGCCGTCGACCATGGAGCCTTCGTCGACAAAGGCGCCGATGTTCACGAACGAGGGCATCAAGACGACGTTGCGGCCGATGAAGGCCCCCTGACGCACGATCGAGCCGGGGACGGCGCGGAAGCCGGCCTGTTTGAAATCGTTGCCGGTCCAGTCGCCAAACTTGCTGGGCACCTTGTCGTACCAGGGCCCGACCCCCGGGGCGGGCGACGACAGGCCCCGGTCGCCGCCGCGCATGATGGCGTTGTCGTTCAGGCGGAACGACAGCAGGACGGCCTTCTTGAGCCACTGATGCGTGGTCCAGACGCCGTCCTCACCGCGCGAGGCGACCCGGGCCTGGCCGGAGTCGAGCAGGGCGAGCGCCGTCTCGACGGCCCGGCGGGTCTCGCCGTGGGTCGCGGGGGTCAGATCGGCGCGGGCGTCCCACGCGGCCTCGATCACGGCTTCCAGTTCGGCGCGGTCGGTCATGCGGCGTCCCTCATCGCATAGGGGTTGAGAAAATCGAGCAGGTCAGGGGCGCGGGCGTCGACCCAGTCGCCGATCTCATGGCCATGGCCGTCACCGATCAGGACCGTGGCCATGCCCAGCGCCTTCGCCGGGGCGAGGTTGCGCGGCGTGTCCTCGAAGAAGACGGCCCGGTGCGGGTCGACCCCGAAGCGTTCGAGGAAATGGCGATAGGTCGAGGGCGCGGGCTTGGGCGTCAGGTCCATGTCCTCGATGGCGAAGACGCCGTCGAACCGGGCGGTGATGCCGATCCGGTCCAGCAGGCGGGCGGCGTGGAAACGGGCCCCGTTGGTCAGGACGTATTTGCGGCCCGGCAGGCCGCCCAGCACCGCATCGAGGCGGGGATTGGGCTCCAGACCGTCCAGGGGGACGTCATGGACCTCGCGCAGGAAATGCACCGGGTCGATGGCATAGTTGGCCATCAGCCCGGCCAGGGTGGTGCCGTGCTCGTTCAGGAACTGTTTCTGCAGCACCCGGGCCTCATCCGACGGCAGGCCCACGGCATCGACCATGAAGGCGTTGATCCGGCCCTGGACGAGGCTCATCACCCCCTGTTCGCGGGGATACAGGGTGTCGTCCAGATCAAAGATCCAGGCGTCGATGTGGCTGAGGTCGAGCGTCACGCCTTCACCAGCGTGCCCGCGCCATATTCGGTGAACAGCTCGACCAGCATGGCGTGGGGGCGGCGGCCGTCGAGGATGACCACGGCCTCGACCCCGGCGCGGACCGCCGCCATGGCGGTCTCCAGCTTGGGGATCATGCCGCCCGAGGCCGTGCCGTCGTCGATCAGCGCCTGCGCCTCGGCCACGGTCATCTGACGGATGATGTCGCCGTCCTTGCCCATCACACCCTTGACGTCGGTCAGCAGCAGCATCCGCTTGGCGTGGAGCGCGCTGGCCACGGCCCCGGCGACGGTGTCGGCATTGACGTTGTAGGTCTGGCCGTCCGCGGCCACGCCGATGGGGGCGATGACCGGCACCCAGTCGTCGGTCTCCGAGGCGATCAGGCCGGCGATCAGCTTGGGATCGACCTTCGTGGGTTCGCCGACAAAGCCGAGGTCGACCTCATGCTCGATCAGACTGTCGGGATCGCGGCGGGTGCGGGTGGTCTTTTCCACCGTCAGCAGGCCGGCGTCCTTGCCCGACAGGCCGACGCCGCGGACATCGGCCTCGCGGCCGGCGACGGTGATCCAGTGGGCGATCTCCTTGTTGACTGCACCGGACAGGACCATCTCGGCGACGGCCATGGTGTCGCGGTCGGTGACCCGCAGGCCGTCGACGAAGGCCGATTTGACGCCGGCCTTGTCCAGCATGGCGCTGATCTGCGGCCCGCCGCCGTGGACCACCACGGGGTTCACCCCCATCAGCTTGAGCAGCACGACATCGGCCGCGAACTGTTTGGCGACCGCGACCTCGCCCATGGCATGGCCACCGTATTTGATGACCACGGTCTCGCGGTCATAGACCTGGATATAGGGGAGGGCCTCGGCCAGGGTCTTGGCCGTGGCCCAGCCCCGCTCCTCGGATTGGCGTTCGCTTTCGTCCATGGGCCGCTCCCTAGCCGCCGCATGCTCCTGTGTCACCCTGCCGCCGCGGTGACGCATTCTCGCGCTGCAGCCTGTATCGACGCGGGAGCGGAGCCGCTATGGGGAGCCATGGTTCTCTATCCGGTCATCCTTTGCGGTGGCGGCGGGTCGCGGCTTTGGCCGGCGTCGCGGCCGTCCCGGCCTAAACAGTTCCTCCCCATGGCCGGAAACCGGTCATTGTTCCAGGACGCCGTCCTGCGAACGGCGCCCCTCGCCGTCGATGGCGGAAAGATCGTTGTCGTCGGCGGCGTCGCGCACCGGCAGTGGATCCTCGACCAGCTGGCCGAACTGGGGATCGAGGCACAGATCCTGCTGGAGCCCGAGCCCCGCGACTCCGCCCCCGCCATGGCCGCCGCCGCGGACTGGATCCGGCGTGACCATCCCGACGGGGTGGCGGCCTTCGTGGCTTCGGATCATCACATTCCTGATCACGCGGCCTTCCGGGCCGCCGTGCGCAAGGCCGCCGCCGCAGCGGCGCTGGGCCGGATCGTGACCCTCGGGGTCAAGCCGGACAGCCCCTCGGCCGCCTACGGCTATATCCGGCCGGCGGGTGAGGGGCTGTCGGCCGTCGCCGCCTTCGTCGAAAAGCCGGACAGGGCGACAGCGGCCGACTACATCGCTGCTGGCTATCTGTGGAACAGCGGCAATTTCATGGTTTCCGCCGCCGTGCTTCTGGATCAGCTTTCCGCCTATGCGCCCGGCGTGGCCGCTTCCGTCCTCGCTTCGGCCCCGGTCGCAGGACCGGGACGGGTGCAGGTCCTCGGTCCCCCGTTCCGATCAGCGCCGAAGATTTCCATCGATTACGCGGTGATGGAACGGACATCTCTCGCCAGCGTGCTGGCCGTCGATTTCACCTGGTCGGACATGGGGGCCTGGGACGCCATGGCGGCCTCGGGCGAAGGCGACTTCGGCGCGCATATCTTCGAGGATGCGGACGGCTGTCTGGTGCGCGCTCCGGACGGCGTGCTGGTGGCGGCCCTGGGCGTGCGCAACCTTGCCATCGTGGTCGAGCGCGACGCCGTGCTGGTCGCCGATCTGGCCCGGTCGCAGGACGTCAAACAAGTGGTCGAGCGGGTCCGGGCCCGGTCTCCCCGCCATCTGGACTTTGATCCGACCCCGCCCGAGAGCCTGGCTGAAAGTGCCCGACGGCTGGCCGACTGGCTGAGGCTGCGCGCCCTGCCCCTGTGGGTTTCTGCGGGGTTGCCGGCGGACGGCGGCTTTGCCGAAAGCCTTGGGCTGGACGGCCGGGTACCGGGCGGTCCCCGGCGTGCGCTCGTCCAGGCCCGTCAGGTCTATGTCTATGCCGAGGCCGGGCGGCTGGGCTGGACCGGCCCGTGGCGGGGCGCGGTCGGGGCGGGTCTCGATGTGCTGGCGACCCGCTACCGGCGGCCGGACGGGGAGGTCCGGGCCTCGATCGGGGCTGACGGCTCACCTCTGGACGAGACCGCGCGCCTGTACGACCGGGCCTTCCTCCTGCTGGCCCTCGCCACGGTGCAGGCGGCGGGCCATGCGCAGGGCGATCCTGAGGGGCAGGCGCGGGTCCTGCGTGACCGCCTTCTCGCCGGGCCCCTGCCGCAGGGCGGATTCCGCGAGGCGGGGGGGCAGCCCTATCAGGCCAATGCCCAGATGCATCTGCTGGAGGCATCGCTGGCCTGGGAGGCGCAGGCACCGGACCCTGTCTGGGTGGCGCTGTCCGACCGGATCGTCGACCTTGCCCTGAGCCGGTTCATCGACCCCGACAGCGGCATGTTGCGCGAATTCTTCAACGCCGACTGGACCCCGGCCGCCGGGGACGACGGCCGGCTGGTCGAGCCAGGCCATCAGTTCGAATGGGCCTGGCTGCTGACCCGCTATGCCCGTTCGCGCGGTCGACCGGAGGTCGCTACGATCGCCCGCCGCCTGCATGCCGCCGGTCAGGGGGGCGTGGAACCCCGGAGCGGCGTGACCCTTGATGCCCTGAACGACGATGGAACATTGCGGAGCGCCCGGGCCCGGCTCTGGCCCCAGACAGAAAGACTCAAGTCCGCCCTGCTGCTGGCCGGGATGGCCGATGACGCGGAAGCCCCGGGTCTGCGTGCGGAGGCCGCCGAGGCGCTGCGGGCCCTGTGGCTGTATCTGACCCCGGACGGGGTGTGGCGCGACAAGCGCCTTCCGTCCGGCGCGTTTGTGGACGAGCCCTGTCCCGCAAGTTCCTTCTACCACATCATGGCGGCTTTCGATCAGCTGGTGGCTGTGTCCGGGTCGCCGGGGTTCGAGGATCTGGCCGGCCTCTCGCTGGCCTGAGCGTACGCTGACGGTCAAACCTCGCGACAAGTTGAAGCTGCGGTCAGGGATCTTAAGGCATTCGACCGACAAATCCGCTTAGATGCCCGACGGGGGGTGACGAGCAGGCGGACTTGGCATGGCGGATCAACAGGTCGGCGGGGCAGTCGCGAGCCCCGGCTCCGCCTTCGGTGGCATCGACAGCTATTTGCGCTGCGCCTGCTGCGGCGGTTTTCACGCGGTCTTCGAAAGCGGCGTGGTTTCGCCGCTCTCGGGACTGAACGCGGACGATCGCGGCGAGAGCGGCTCCAACGGCAAGACCAGCTTCACGACGGACGAAGCCGCCGCCCAGCTCGGCCGGAGCAATGTCAGCTGGGCATCCGGGCTCGGACAGGCCGCCACAGTGACCTTCGCCTTCCGGTCGACGGCCCCCGCCACCCTTCCCGGTGACACCGAGGGGTTCGCCCGTTTCAATCCCCAGCAGATCAACGCGGCCCTCGGTGGCCTCGACGCCTGGTCGGACGTGGCGAACATCCGTTTCCAGCGGGTCGCCGATGCCGACGGGTTCAGCAACAACGCCACCTTGCTGTTTGCCAACTACCAGTCCGGCGAGTCGGGCGCGGCCGCCTTCGCCTATCTGCCAGGATCGGCGGCCTCCGGATCTGTTTCGGGCGACATATGGGTCAATGCCTCGATCGGTTACAACGCATCGCCGGTGCTACTGGGCTATGGCTATCAGGTCCTGACCCATGAGATTGGCCATGCCATCGGTCTGTCGCACCCGGCCCCGTACAACGCCGTGGGGGGCGGGACCGTTACCTACTCCGCCAACGCCGGCTACTACGAAGACAGCCGTCAGTATACGATCATGTCGTATTTCAGCGAGGTCAATACCGGGGGAAATTTCAACAGCGCATCCGGGATTCGACAGTTTTCGGCCGCCCCTTTGCTTGACGACATTGCCGCCGCCCAACGCCTGTACGGGGCAAATGCAACGACCCGGACCGGCGACACAGTCTATGGTTTCAATGCGACGGCTGACAGGCCCTGGTTCACGGCGACGAGCGCGGCGACGGACCTGATCTTCGCGGTCTGGGACGCCGGCGGTACAGATACGCTGGACTTCTCGGGCTTTGGCGAGGCCCAGCTGATCGACCTCAGGGAGGGAGCGTTCTCCAACGTGGGCGGGCTGTCCGGCAACGTCGCCGTGGCCATCGGTGCGGTGATCGAAAACGCCGTCGGGGGCTCGGGGGCGGATGCGATCTTTGGAAACAGCAGCGCCAACCGACTCTCGGGCGGCGCCGGCGCCGACACGATTGATGGCGGTCTGGGCGAGGACGTCGTCGTCTTCGAGGGGCCACGCGCCTCCTACACGATCACGGCTGGCCTCTCGTCCTACTCCGTCACCGGTGCCGACGGAGTCACCGACGTGGTCCAGAACGTGGAAATCCTCCAGTTCTCGGATCAGACCCTCCTGCTGGGCCCGACGGCCCGGACAGTCGTCAGCGGGGACCGGCTGGACAATCTGATGGTTGTCAGCGGCCCGGGCGGGGGAAATTTCTACGGTCTTGCGGGCAATGACACCTTGGCCGGAGGTGCGGTCGGGGACTATCTCGATGGCGGCATCGGTGACGATCGCCTTTCCGGGGGCGGCGGCGACGACATTCTCATCGGCGGCTATGGCAACGACGTGATCGACGGCGGGGCTGGAATCGACTGGTTCCATCTCCAGGCCGCGACGACAGGCCCCGCGTTCGGGTTGGGCTCGACGGTCAACCTCGCCCTCGGAACCATGTCAGGGGCGATGGGCGGCGGCACCATCACGGGGATCGAGAACGTCAACGGGTCGCCCTATGCGGACACGCTGATCGGGGACGCCGGGGCCAATCACATCATCGGTGCCGGCGGCGCGGACACCATCCTCGGCGGTGATGGCGACGACATATTGTGGGCAGGGCCGCCCGAGCTTCGGGGCGGCGCGCCCGATGTCATGAAGGGCCGGGAAACGGGCAATAGCTCGACGGCCGCCGCGGTGAATCTGGACGGCTCATTCGACGCCGTGCCCCGCCCGGACATAGACATGGTTCCGAGTGCCACCGTCCAGGGGGTCACCCATGGCGGGTTCGAATACTATGCCTTCTCGGTCGCGGCCGGCGCGCGGATCGTTCTCGACATCGACCGTGCCGGATTTGACAGCACGCTCCGGCTGCTGGGGCCGGACGGGGGACAGCTGGCCATCAACGACGACAACAATCCGGACGGGGGCGAACGCACTGACTCGCTGATCGAGTTCACGGCCAAGGTGTCAGGCGTCTATTTCGCCGAGGTCGGGGCCTGGGCCAGCGGCTCGGGCAGCGAGTTGCAGACCGCGGCCCCGCCCCCAGGCCTGATCTATACGCTTCACGTCGGCGTCTCCTCCCATGCCGTAGTCCCCGCGACCGAAGTGGGGTCGAGTATTGAAGGGGGGGGCGGCGACGATCTGATCACCGGTGAAGCCGGGCGGGACCTGCTGTTCGGCGGCGATGGCCAGGATCTGATTTCCGCGTCGGGCGGCGGCGATGATCTCCAGGGCAACAAGGGCAACGACACCCTTTACGCCGGGGCGGGCGATGACTTCGTCTTCGGCGGGCAGAACGACGACCACCTGTTCGGCGAGACAGGAAACGACTTCATGAACGGGAACCTCGGGGCCGACGTCATCGATGGCGGAGACGGGGCCGATACGATGTTCGGCGGCCAGGCCAACGACCGGATGGAGGGCGGCACCGGCAACGACCGGCTGGTCGGCGATCTCGGGGACGATACCCTGTCCGGCGGCGACGGCGACGACACGCTCGAAGGAGCCTCGGGGAGCGACTCGCTGAGCGGCGGGGCGGGCGCGGACCTGATCGTCGGGGGGATTGGAGACGACACCCTTCGCGGAGGCGAGGGGGCGGATCTCCTGAGCGGCTCGGCCGGCGCTGATCTGTTCGTCCTCGAGGCGGGTGGAGCGCCGTTGGGCGGGGAGCACAGCGGCGACACGATCACCGATTTCGACGTCGGGGACCGGATTTCGGTTCTCGGGATCACGCCGACCGGTCTGATCACCGGCGGCGAGGTCTCGACCTATGCGGCAGCCTTGCAGGCGGCGAACAGCCTGTTCGCGTCCAGCACCGCCAGCGCGGTGGCCCTGTCCATGGGTGGGGACACCTATGTCTTCTTCGACGGCGCAGACCCGGACCGCAGCGCGGAGGTTTCGGTCCGTCTGATCGGCCTGTCTCCAGGTGAACTGACGATCTCAGACTTCATCTAGCGTCGGGGCCGGGGGCGTGCGATCTCCCGGCTTGATCTGCACGAAGGTGCAACCGATCGCGATCAGGCACTGGACGAAAAAGGCGGCGGTGAACGAACCCCGGCTGATCTTGTTGCGCAGATTGGCTTCGTTCTCGACCACGCCATGGTCGGCCAGTTTCACCACCAGGTCCGCATAGGTCATGCCCCGGCGTTTCAGTTCCGACTTCAAGATGCCCTTCACGTCCTTGACCGGAACAGGCCGAAGCGGTGCCGCTTCCGGCTGCGTTGGGTCATCGGCGGTTACATTTGTCATCGAAAATGATACTATCCTGATTGACAGCGCCACACCAGAGGCCCATCCGGATATTCCTGAAGCTTGCTCAAGCGGGCCGGTGCCGTCGCAACGCGCGGCGCATCACATTGATCAGAGTGCACGGCAGCCATGCAGCGACCCAAGCCCAAATCCGAGAGTCTGCTCGTCACCGCCCTGAGGGAGGGGCGCACGCCCCTGCTCGTGGCGGCGGGATTCAGCTTTGTGACGAACGCCCTGTTCCTCGCCATGCCGATCTACATGAACCAGGTCTTTTCCCGGGTCCTGATGAGCTACAGCATTCCGACATTGCTGGTGCTCACGGTCGGCGTGATCTTTGTCTTCGTCATCTCAAGCCTGGTCGATGTGTACCGCGCCCGGGTGCTGTCCGACTTCGGCAAGGTCCTGGACCAGAAACTTTCCGGCCATGTCTTCTCCGCCCTGTTTGACGGGATCGTCCGGCGCGAACCCCAGGCGGGCTCACAGGCGCTGCGGGACCTCGACTCGTTTCGCCAGACGATCACGGGCGCCGGGATCGGTGTGCTGTTCGATCTCCCATGGATTCCGCTCTATCTCGGCGTCCTGTTCTATATCGACCCGGCCATCGGCCTGATCACGCTGATCGGCGGTCTGATCCTTCTGGGGCTGGCCTATCTGCAGGACCGGACCAGCCGCCCGGCGCTCAAGGAGGCGAACAACGCCGCCATCCAGGGGTATGCCTTCACCGAGGCCGGGCTTCGCAACAGCGAGGTCGTCCGCGCCATGGGCATGCTCAATCATATCGGACGCCAGTGGAATCGCTTCCGGGTGCGGTCGCTGGGCCAGGGGGCGGTCGCCAACGACCAGTCCGAGATCTGGGGCAATGCCATCAAATTCGTGCGGATGAGCATCCAGGTCCTGATCATCGCCGCGGGGGCCTATCTGATCATCAACGGCCAGATCGGCGGCGGCATGCTGTTCGCCAACATGATCCTGTCCTCCCGCGCCCTGGCCCCGATCGAGCGCACGGTGGGCACATGGCCGGCGCTGGTCGCGGCGAGCCAGTCGTTCGAGCGGCTGAACGGCCTTCTCGACGCCTATGAGCCCTCGGGCGAGAGCATGGCGATGCCGCGTCCGGCCGGGGCCCTGGGCGTGGAGGGCGTCAGCTATGCCACCCCGGGCGGCCAGGTCATCCTCGCCGGCATCAATTTCCAGCTGCCCGCCGGCGAGATCCTCGGCATCATCGGCCCCTCGGGAGCCGGCAAGTCCACCCTGGCCCGCCTGCTGGTCGGGATCTGGAAGCCGATGAGCGGGGCGGTCCGGCTGGACGGCTCCGACGTCTTCAACTGGGGCCGGGCCGATTTCGGCCGCCACATCGGCTATCTGCCCCAGGACACCGAGCTGTTCGCCGGGTCGCTCCGCGACAACATCGCCCGTTTCCTGCCGGAAGTGACCGACGACGAGGTCATCGCGGCGGCGAAGACGGCCGGGGCCCATGAGATGATCGTGCGTCTGCCCAACGGCTACCAGACCGAACTCGGGAACGGTGGAGTCGTCCTGTCGGTCGGTCAGCGCCAGCGCGTCGGCCTCGCCCGGGCGGTGCTGCGCGAGCCGGCGTTCATCGTGCTGGACGAACCCAACGCCAACCTCGACGCCGAGGGCGAGGACGCCCTGAAGGCTGCGCTCCGGGCGATGAAGGCGCGTGGCAGCACCGCCGTCGTCGTGTCCCACAAACCCAGCATCCTCACCGATGCCGACAAGCTGCTGATGCTGCGCGACGGCCGTCAGGAACTGTATGGACCGCGCGACGCGGTGCTGGCCCGCCTGTCGGGCAAGACCCCGCAGCCGGTGCCGGTCCCCGTGGCCGGGCCTGCGCCCGCCGCCCTCAAGGAAGCCACGCGATGAAATTCGATCCCCGGCGTCTGGTCGACGTCTTCAGGGGCTCCGGCACCACGGTGCCGGCGGCACCGAGCTTCGGCACCGAGCCGGACGCCACCGCCCGGGCCACGGCCGTCCGCGACGCGCGCAAGCCCATGATCGCCGGCGGCATCATCGTGGCCGTCGGCGTGTTCGGCCTCGGCCTGTGGGCCGCCGTCGCCCCCATCAACAGCGCCGTCGTCGCCCCGGGCCAGTTCCGGGTCGAGGCCAATCGCCAGATCCTCAAGAGCCGCGAGGGCGGCACTGTCCGCGCCATTCATGTGCGCGACGGCGACGCCGTGCGCGCCGGCCAGCTGCTGCTCCAGTTCGACGACACGGTGGCCCAGGCCCAGATGGAGGTGCTGACCAACCAGCACGACGTCGTCCTGATGCAGCGGGCCCGGTTCGCGGCCGAGGTGCGCGGCCTGCGCAGCGTGCCGGTCCCGGCCGAACTCCAGGCCCGCCGCAGCGATCCGGCGGTCTCGGCCATCATCAACAACGAGACCCTGGTCTTCACCTCGCGCCTGGCCCAGATCGAGGGGCAGAATGCGATCCTGAACCAGCGGTTCGAACAGCTGCGCGCCGCCCGCGGCGGGCTCGATGTCCAGATTCGCTCCATCGACGAGCAGGTGGGCTTCATCACCCAGGAGCTGGACGGCTATCGCACGCTGAATGAAAAGGGGTTCGCGCCCCGCAACCTGGTGCTGCGCTATGAGCGCCAGCTGGCCGAGATCGCCGGCCGCCGCGGGGCCCTGGCCGCCGACATCCAGCGCAACGCCCAGCAGGCCGGCGAGACCCGGCTGCAGATCGCCCAGCTGTACGAACAGCGCCAGTCCGAGGCCGCGACCGGCCTGCGCGAGGCCGAGACCCGTCTGGCCGACATCGCGCCGCGGCTGGATGCCGCACGGCTCAGCCTCGCCGACACCCGGGTCGTGGCCCCGACGGCGGGCTACATCCTGAATCTGAGCCAGTATACGGTCGGCGGGGTGGCCCAGCCGGGCGAGACCCTGCTGGACATCGTGCCGTCCGACGCCCCGCTGGTGATCACGGCCCAGGTCCGGCCGGCCGACATCGACGAGGTCACCGTGGGCATGACGGCCCAGGTCACCCTGTCGGCCTACAGCAGCCAGAAGGTCCAGCCGATCGACGCCGAGGTCATCACCGTCTCGGCCGACGCCCTGACCAATGCCGACGGCGTGCCCTATTTCACCGCCGACCTGCGCATTCCCCCGGAGGAGCTGCGCCAGCTGCCCCCGGGCGTGCGCATCACCCCCGGCATGCAGGCCACGGCCATGATCCTGACCGGCCGGCGCACAGTGCTCAGCTATTTCCTGCAGCCGATCGGCGACATCGCCAACGCCTCCCTGCGCGAGAGCTAGGGATGGCGGGGCAGGCGGGCGTCGGCTTTCTGGTGGCCGGCGTCCAGAAGGGGGGCACCACGGCCCTGTTCGACTATCTGGCCGAACATCCCTCCCTGGCCCTGCCGGCGATCAAGGAGGCGCATTTCTTCGACGACGAGAGCGGCGGCGTCGACTGGGCCGCGCCCGACTACGCCGCCTACCACGCCTTGTTCGCGGGGGCGGCACCGGGGGCCCTGTGGGGCGAGGCCACGCCCATCTATCTGTACTGGCCGGCCAGCCTCGAGCGGATCGCGGCCTACAACCCGGCCATGCGGTTCATCCTGCTGTTCCGCGATCCGGTCGAGCGGGCCTGGTCGCACTGGCGGATGGAGCGGGCACGCGGGGCCGAGCCGCTGGGCTTTTCCGACTGTATCCGTCAGGGCCGGGCCCGGGTCACCCGGGGCGATCCGGCCGCCCCCGGGCATCACCGGGTCCATTCCTATGTCGAGCGCGGCTTCTACGGGGCCCAGCTGCAGCGCCTGCTGACGCGATTCCCCCGTGAGCAGGTATTGTGTCTGCGCTCGGCCGACCTGGCCGCAGGACCTGAGGAAATTCTCGGTCAGGTGTGTGATTTTTTGCACATAGGCCGCTTCGCCAGCGTGCGCCCGCGCCAAAGTCACGTCGGTGTCACAATCGATAATCAGAAGACGATGAACGCCGATGACCGTACATATCTTGAAGCGGTTTATGAACAGGACATGAACCTGTTCCGAAAACTGTCGGGCTTGACTGTTTCCAGCGTCACCATACACCAAACTGATCTTGGCAGTTTCGGCAGAACACTGTGCTGATCACGGCGTTGCCACGATTATAACGCGAACGTGATTGTGACGATCGCCCGTCCGGGGCGCCCGATGACTGCCATAAAGGCCGCCCGGCGGGCCCGGCGGGGCATCGCACGGCGTTCTGTGACCGATCCGGAGTGGCTTGTATTAATCGCCACCTTCGGTACAAGCGGCCACAGGCGGGCTTGCGCTAGACGTTCTCCAATTCGGGGGCGGGCGACAGCGGTCGACAGCCTGTGACACAGATGGAGAACTTCTAGATGGCTAATCTGATTTTTGACACGGCGACCCAGGCGGAGGCGACTGCCTACACCGGTGCGAACGGCGACAAGGTCCAGTTCAACTCCGGCACCGCCAGCGGCGCGACCGTCGTCTTCACCCCGGCCGCCGGCGCCTCGCCCGCGACCGTGTCCATCACCGTGGGTTCCAAGACCCTGGTGTTCAACGCCGACGCTGTGACCGGTTCGGACCGCACCCTGTTCGCCGACGGCACCGTGCTGCAGATCGGTACGACGGGTTCGGAAGTGCTGGGCGGCGCTGCTGGTGCCGACCACCTGATCGGCAATGACGGCAACGACACCCTGCTGGGCAACAATGGTGCCGACTTCATCTTCGGCGGCATGGGTGCCGACAACATCCTGGGCGGCGACGGCAACGACGCCTTCCTCCAGGGCAACCAGGGCAATGACACCGTCTCGGGCGGCGAAGGCGATGACTTCGGCTTCGGCGGTCAGGACGACGACGTCCTCGACGGCGGCAACGGCAATGACTATTTCCAGGGCAACCTGGGCAATGACACCGTCTCGGGCGGCAACGGCAATGACACCGTCATCGGTGGCCAGGGCGCTGACTTCCTGTTCGGCAACGAAGGCAACGACATCGTCGTTGGCGACATCGGCAACGACAGCCTCGAAGGCGGCAACGGCAACGACAGCCTGAACGACGGCACGGCCGGCACGGGTGCCGACACCATGCGCGGTGGTAACGGCGACGACACCATCAACGGTGGCAACGGCGGCGACACTCTCGCCGGCGACAACGGCAACGACTCGATCTCGGGCGGTGCCGACGCTGACGTGATCACCGGTGGTGACGGCGTTGACAACCTGCAGGGCAACGCCGGCAACGACAACATCAACGGCGGTGCCGGTGCTGACTTCCTGTTCGGCGGCCAGGGTGACGATACCGTTACCGGCGAAGACGGGGCTGACCTGATCAACGGCGACCTCGGCAACGACAACCTGTCGGGCGGTAACGATGTCGACACCATCAACGGCGGCGAAGGCAACGACGTCATCGACGGCGGCAACGGAAACGACTTCCTGAACGGCAACAACGGCAACGACAACATCTCCGGCGGTGCCGGCATCGACAGCATCGTCGGTGGTGAAGGCAACGACACGCTCGCGGGCAATGACGACGCCGACAGCCTCTTCGGCGACAACGGCGACGACAATCTCGATGGCGGCAACGGCAGCGACTCGGTCGTCGGTGGTGACGGCAACGACACCGTCCTCGGCGGCAACGACAATGACACCGTACGTGGTGACGCTGGTAACGACTCCGTCGATGGCGGTGCCGGCAACGACTTCGTCTACGGCGGGACTGGCAACGATACCGTCCACGGCGGCACGGGCACCGACTCGCTCTTCGGCGAAGCTGGTAACGACTCCATGGAAGGTGGCGACGGTGCCGACAGCATCGAAGCCGGTGACGGCAACAACATCGTCAACGGCGGCGAGGGTGCCGACACGATTAACGCTGCGGGTGGCAACGACGTCATCAACGGCGGAACCGGCAACGACATCATCAACGCTGGCGACGGTACCAACACCGTGACCGGCAGCGCCCTTGGTGGTGCTGACTCCGTCACGACCGGTTCGGGTGCCGACACGATCACCTACGTGGCTCAGACCGCGACCGACCTCGCAACCACCATCAATGCTGGTGCCGGCGACGATACGGTTACGGGTAGCGGCAGCAACGACGTGATCGACCTGGGTGCCGGCAACGACACCATCATCTCGGGTGCTGTGGCCGCCGGTCGCGACACCGTCTCGGGTGGTGATGGCGACGACGTCATCAACTACACGGACAGCACCAGCACGACGGGTGCGAACCTGAGCGGTGGTGCCGGGACCGATACGATCACCGGTTCCGCAGCTGGCGACACGATTGCCGGCGGTGCCAACAATGACACCATTGACGGTCTGGCCGGTGCCAACAGCATCGCTGGCGACGAAGGCAACGACACCATCACGGTGACCGGCAGCACGGGTGCAAACAGCATCAACGGTGGAGCCGACAACGACAACATCACCGGCGGTGGTGGTGCCGACTCCATCCTCGGCGGCTCGGGCATCGATACGATCGTCGGTGGAGCGGGTGACGACTCCATCAGCGGTGGTTCGGGCGTTGACGGCCTGACCGGCGGTGCTGGAAACGACGTGTTCATCTTCGCCGCTGGAGACTCCGGACTGACGGCTGCGACGGCTGACACGATCACCGACTACAGCACGGCGACCACAGCGACCAACGACGATAGCCTGCGGGTTGGCGTTACGGGCGTCACCGGTGCCCCGGGAACTGGCAACTTCGTCGACGGACCTGACGTCGCGGCCGGAGCTGGTGCGTTTGAGGCGGCCCTTGCCGCTGCCAATATCGCCTTCTCCGCCACCGGCAGCACGACGAAGATCTACGCAGCCAGCGATGGCACGAACACCTACGTGTTCTGGGATGGTACCGACACGGATACCACCGCGGACGGCGGCATCATTCTGACGGGTGACCTCACCCTGACGTTCGCCGACTTCGTCGCCACCCCGGCGTAAGCCACTCTCGACTTAGACTAAGGGAAAGGGCCGCTCTTCGGAGCGGCCCTTTTTCTTTGCCCAATGGCCGAGGTTGCGGCTAAAGCCGGAGCCGATGTCAAACGTCGCCCTGTATCTGAACCCCGAGGCCTTCAACACGCGCGGGCCGGCCCTGATGGGGCGGCAATCGGCGGGCGAGAGCTTCCTGCGTGGCTACCTGCGCCACGCCACGGTCGACCGGTTCTGGTTCTGGAACGTGGCCAACCGCCCGACCGGGGCGCTGGACGCCCTGCTGGCCGAGGTGGCCACGGTGATCAAGCCGGTCACCCACATCCCCCGTACTGACAGGAATGCCCTGGCCCAGGCCGGCAATGTCCACCTGCCCCAGCCCAATGTGGCGCGCGAGGCCTGGCACCGGAACGTCGCCGCCGGGCGCAAGGCCTATGGCATCAGCGGCCTGACCCACACCACGGCCTCGACCGACATCATGGACTCGATCGCCAACCTGCTGCTGGCGCCGATCGAATCCTGGGACAGCCTGATCTGCACCTCTTCGGCCGTGCGCGCGTCGGTCGAGGTGGAGCTGGAGGCCGTGCGCGCCGATCTGGAGAACCGTCTGGGGGCCACCCGGGTGCCCGAGCCCCAGCTGGTGACCATTCCGCTGGGCATCAACACCGACGATTTCGTGGTGAGCGAGGAACACCGCACCGCCTGGCGCACCCGGCTGGGCATCGCGCCCGACGCCGTCGTGGTGCTGTATGTCGGCCGGTTCAATCCCCACGCCAAGATGAACCCCGTGCCCATGGCCATGGCCCTGGAACGCGCCGCCGCCCTGACCGGCAAGCCCATCGCCTGGGTCCAGGCCGGCTGGGGCGGGGACGAGAAGTCCGAGGCGACCTATCACGCCGAATGCCGGTCCTTCTGCCCCAGTATCGACTATCACGTCGTCGACGGCCGGGTGCCCGAAACGCGGTTCACCATCTGGTCGGTCGGGGACATCTTCATCTCCCTGTCCGACAATGTGCAGGAGACCTTCGGCCTGACCCCGGTCGAGGCCATGGCGGCGGGCATCCCCTGTGTCGTGTCCGACTGGAACGGCTATCGCGACACGGTGCGCCACGGCATCGACGGCTTTCGCGCCGCCACCTATGCCCCCGCCGCCGGCACCGGCAACGACCTGGCCTATCGCCATTCCAACGACTGGATCGGCTACAACGCCTATGTCGGCGGGGCCTCCCAGCTGACGGCGGTGGATCTGGGCGATGCGGCCCGGGCCCTGGCCGACCTGATCGACAATCCCGACCTGCGCCGCACCATGGGCGAGGCGGCCCGCACACGCGCCCGCAGCCAGTTCGACTGGTCCGGCGTCATCCCCCAGTATGAGGCCATGTGGGACGAGATGACCGCCCGCCGCGTTGCCGCCGCGCCCACGCCCGCCCGGGCCCGCAACCTGTCGGCCAATCCGCGCCGGCTGGATCCCTTCCACCTGTTCGGCGGCTATGCCACCGAATGGCTGACCGGCTCGACCATGGTGATGATGACCCCGGGGCGGAACTGGGGCGCGGTCCAGGCCCTGACCCGTTCGACCATGGCCGCCTTCGGCGGCTATGCCCTGCCGACCCTGCCTGAGTTCGAACGGATGGTCGAACGCCTGTCGGCCGTGCCCCAGATGACGGTCAATGATCTGGTCTCGGTCCTGCCCGCCGGGCGGCGCCCCTTCGTCGGGCGCGGCCTGCTGTGGCTGGCCAAATACGATATCATCACCATCCTGCCGCGCGCCGGCCACATCCCCAGCTAGGGCCGGACCCGTCATGACGCCTGAACAGCTGCTGGCCCGGTGCGAGGCCACCCTCGCCACGACCCTCGACCCGTCCGCCAAGCTGCATCAGCTGTCGGTGCTGTCGCTGGAATACCGCCGCCAGCGCGTCGACAACACCGTGCGCCAGATGATGGGCACCACGGTCCGCGACGGCCTGTTCAAGGGGATGCACTATCTGCCCGAGGCCGCCGGGTCGCTCTATACGCCCAAGATTCTGGGCGTGTACGAGCAGGAGGTGGCGGCGGCGATCCAGCCTCTGGCGTTCGACCGGTTCGTCGACGTCGGCTGCGCCGAGGGTTATTTCGCCGTCGGTGTACTGCACGCCCGTCCCCACGTCCGGACCCACGCCTTCGACACCGATCCCCATGCGCGCGGCCTGTGCACGCGGCTGGCGGCGCTGAATGGCGTTTCGGACCGGCTGGAGCTCGGCGAGTTCTGCGACCCGGCGACCCTGCACCGGCTGGCCCGGCCGGGCACACTGGTGATGATCGACATCGAGGGCGGTGAGCTGGAGCTGCTGAAGGACGGGGCCCCCGCCGATTGCGACCTGATCGTGGAAAGCCATGCCGCCGGGAACGGCACGACCCTCGCCTTCCTGACCGAGACCCTGGGTCGGACCCATGATGTGCGGGTGATCTCCCAGTCGGGCCGGGACTACAGCGTCTATCCCGAGTTCGCCCATTTCGGTCAGCTGGACCGGTTTCTGACCCAGTGGGAGGGCCGGGGGCACCACCCCTGGGTCCTCGCCACCGCCCGGCGGTCGCTGGCCTGACGTCCGGACAGGGGCCGCCGTTGCGTATCGTCTGGGGGCGGCCGTCCGAGGACCCCGCGTCGGGGCCGGCGCTGGGGCGGGTGTCGCACTGGCTGGACCAGCCGGTCGCGGCCCCCGAGCCCGGTCTGACGGTCATGGCCGGGGCCAGGGTCTATCCGGGCAATGTCCAGACCCGGGGCCGGACCGAGCATACGGGCGGGCAGCTGCTGCTGACCGACGACTTCGCCCTGGTGCCGGCCTCCTACAATCTGATGGACGGGCGCCCGACCCTGCCGACCGATGTCGACCGCACGGCGCCGGCGCGGGACCTCGACGGCGACCATTTCTTCCTCGGCTCGGTCCATCCCCATTTCGGCCATGTGATCCTCGAGGGGCTGTCGCGGGTCTGGGCCTTCGACGCCTTCACCCGGGCCCACCCGGAGGGCCGCGCCGTAATCTATGAGCCGTGGACGCCGGACTTCGCCCTTGAGCTGCTGGACCGGGCCGGGGTGGCCCCCGACCGGCTGCTGCGCTCCGACACCCCCCTGCGGGTCGAACGGCTGCACGTGCCGGATCCGGCCAACCTGGCCCACGTCTGGACCTCGCCGCGCCAGGCGGAGACCTGGCAGCGCATCGGCCGGACCTTTGACCGGGACGGGGCTGGGAACGGGGCGGGCGAGCGCCGCATCTATCTGTCGCGCCGGGGCAATCCGGCCCGGCCGCTGGTGGAGGAGGCGGCGGTCGAGGCCCGGTTCGCCGCCGCCGGCTTCGAGATCGTGCGGCCCGAGACCCTGCCGATCGCCGAACAGGGGCGGCTGGCGCGCCAGAGCCGGGTGCTGGCCGGCTGTGTCGGCAGCCAGATGTATCTGTCGGTGTTCCAGCGCCCGGGGGCCCACACTCTCGTCCTGGCCCCGGCCAATTTCTTCCTCGCCGACGACCATCTGATCGCCCGGGCCATGGGCCACGACCTGTCCGTCGCCTTCGGCGGGGACAGCGCCTACCGCATCCCCCAGGGGCCGTGGTCGATCGATCCGGCCGCCGTCGACGCCCTGCTGGCCACGCTGGAGCCCTGACCCGGCCGCCCCGGCCGCGCCCCCCGACCGCGCGGGGGGGCGACGGCGACACGCACCCGGGGCAGTCTGACAGGGAGGGGGCGAGTCCGGGGGCAGGGCGCTGTGTGACCGGTCGGACCGTGGCGACAACCGTCCACAATCCGACCGGGGTGACACAGCCCGCTGGAGAACGAGACTGGTAGTCCTCATGCCACAAGCGGGGTTCTGACAAAAGGCCCCCGTCCCCCGATTTTATTCCACGGGGGAGGATAGACGCCGAAAACAGGCTCAGACGGGCCGGTTTCCGGCCAGGACCTCGTCGATCAGGGCCATCCAGGCCGGCACCCCGACGGTCTCGCGGTCATAGTGGGCCAGGGCCGTGACCCGGGCCGCCTTCCGCAGGTCGGCGAATCGCTCCGGGGTCTCGCAGGCCTGGACCATGGCCTCGGTCAGGGCCCCGACATCGAAGAAATCGTTGAGGATGCCGTTGACGCCCGGCGTGATGGCGTCGCGCACCGGGGCCGTGTCGGACCCGAGGATCAGGCACTCGCAGGCCATGGCCTCGACCAGCGACCAGGAGAGGACGAACGGATAGGTGTAGTAGACATGCCCCCAGGACAGCGACAGGGCCGAGATCATGTCGGCGTGCGACAGCGGTCCGGTGAAATGGATCCGGGCCGGATCCAGCCGGTCCCCGACCTCGGCCAGCATTTTGGTGCGCCAGCTCATGCCGCCCTCCAGCTTGCCGCCGTAGCCGCCGGGGCTGTCGGTGCCGATCAGCACGACCTCGGCGTCGGGCCTGCGGGCCATGAACTCCGGCAGGGCCCGCATGAAGATGTGAAAGCCGCGCAGGCGCTCGAAATTGCGGTTGATGAAGGTGATGACCGGCCGCGAGCCGTCCAGCACCTTGCCGCCAGGCGTCTTCAGCCGCGGGCTGGCCTTGCGGCTGGCCCGGGACATGTCGACCCCCTCATGCACGACCCGCATGTGGCGCTGGAACGCCGGCGGGAAGCCGCTGGCCTGGAACGGCGTCGGCACCACGATGACATCCGCCTGGCCATAGGCCATCGACAGGCCGATGTTCTTGGCATTGACCCGCATGCTGCTCTCCAGCGTCATCTGCTCGAACTCCGGATCGAACCCGACATCGGCGCCGTGGGACCTGTAGTAGTATTCGGCGAACAGGATCTGCGGCACGCCGGGGAAGACCTCGTTCAGCTGCAGGGTCTCGCCCCAGCCGGGATGGCCCACGATCAGATCCGGAATGAAGCCGTCGGCCTTCAGCTTCGCCGCGACCTCGGCCGCGGCATAGGCCCGGATCAGGTCGGCCTCGGCCCGGGTGGCGGGGTCGAAGATGCCGGCGGTGGAGCCGCGCCCGTAGGCCCAGCGCCGCACGTCGATGCCCGGCTGACCCTTGGCGGTGGGGCCGCCGATCGCGGCGAGCTTGTGCCCCCGCGCCATCGCAGCGCGCGCGATGTGCGGAAACTGCCCGGGGAAATTCTGATGTACGAACAGGATGCGTTTGGTCGACACGCTTGATCCTCAGAGGGTTTTTACCGGGCACACGCTGCACCTCTGTCACGCGTGCGGGTGCCCGCGTCAATCTCGGGTGGACGTCCCGCTTGACGAATACACCGCAGGCTTGTCACTGGCGTCTGAAGCGGGCGGCAGGCGCAATCAGGATGACGGACGCGATGACCCCCCATTCCATCGAGGTTGACGCCGGGCACCACGAGATTGTCATCGACCCCTCCGCCCGGGTGTCCGCACAGGTCTCCGTCACAGGAAACCGGAACCGGCTTGTTCTGGAGCCGGGGGTGGATCTGATTCGCGAGGGGTTGGCCGGAGCCACCGCGACGCTGGAAATCATCGGCGATGACAATGAGGTGCGGATCGGTTCCGGAACCCGTTACGGCGGCCGGATCAGCGTGATTGGAACCAGAAACCGCGTCGATATCGGTCCGTCCTGCAATCTGTTCGGCTCAATCAATTTCCTCTGCGCGGACGCGACCCTGACGATAGGACGGGAGACCACCATGGTCCAGGGATCGATCCAGCTGCACGAACCGGGCTTCATCGTGATCGGCGATGACTGCATGATCTCGACCCAGGTCTATCTGTCCCTGAGTGACATCCATCCGATCTATGATCTCGCCTCCGGCAACCGCATCAACCCTGCGGCCTCGGTGACGGTCGGACGCCATGTCTGGCTGGGCCTCCGCTCCATGGTGATGAAGGGCGCGACGATCGGCGACGGCAGTATCGTCGCCGCGGGCGCAATCGTGTCCGGAGACGTGGCCACGAATGTCGTCGTCGCCGGCATTCCAGCCCGGGTGGTCCGGGCAGGCGTTGAATGGCGCCGCGACTTCGAACCGTGTGAGCCAAACCCGTGACAGACCGGCTGGGCATCTATCATCCCGCTGGCCGCGTCGGGTTGGGTCAGAATGTCTTTGGCAAGGATGTCGCCAACTTCGATCTTTTCCGTGCGCTGGTTCGCCAGGCCGGGCTGGCTCACGTCGACTTTCTGACCCACAGCCCGATAGACGCCGCCGTCCTCGTCCGCGGGCTTCAGGCGAACGAACCCCACCACGCCAGGGTCGCGAACGCAGGCATCCTCGACCATCGGGTTCTGTCCGCCGCCGGCACCCTTCTGCGCGGAGGCCCCCGGATTGAGGAGCTCGCCTGGCAGAGACGCCGGGCGGCCGGGGACGGTGCCTACAGTTTGATCGGCCTGATCCATACGATTGCACCGCCGGCGATGCGGCAAGAGATTGCCCAGGCGGCAATCGCACCCCTTCAGCCCTGGGACGCCCTGATCTGCACATCGCCGTCGGTCCAGTCGGCCATGGTCGAGATGTTCGATGAATGGGCCGACTATCTGGGCGATCGCTTCAATGGTGATCGACGGATCCGGCCAATGCTGCCGCTGTTGCCGCTCGGGGTGGACGGCGAGGTCTTCAGGGATCACGCGTCCCGCCCGGGGGTTCGGCAGACGGATCGCGACCGCCTCGGTGCAGGCGTTGACGATATCGTGGTGTTGTGGGTGGGCCGGCTATCCTTCTTCGAGAAGGCGTTTCCCCAACCGATGCTGCGGGCAGTGCAGGAGGCGGGTCGCCAGAGCGGGCGGCGGATGCATTTTGTCATGGCGGGATGGTTTCCCGACCCGGCGGACGGCGCGCGTCAGTACCAACAGGCGGCCGCCGCCCATGCGCCGGACTGCGTCTTTCATATCGTCGACGGCAACGACAGGGCCCGCCTGGCAGGGTTGTGGGCTGCTGCCGACATCTTCCTGTCTCTCGTTGACAACATCCAGGAAACGTTCGGGATCACGCCCCTGGAGGCGATGGCGGCCGGGCTTCCGGTGGTCGTCAGTGACTGGGACGGCTATCGCTACACGGTGCGGGATGGCGAGGAAGGCTTTCTGGTCCCCACCCTGACCGGGCCGGAAGGCGCACTGCCTCCCTCCCTCGTGGCGGGCCATGCGCTCGGGCTCAAAAGTTACCAGCAGTATGTCGGGATCATCGCCCAGCATACGGCGGTCGACATCGGCCGCGCCGCAACAGCCATTGCCTCGCTTGCAGCCTCGCCGGATTTACGCCGTCGCATGGGTCAGGCGGGTCAGCGGCGTGTCAGGGACATGTTCGACTGGGCGGTCGTTGCGCCCCAGTATCGGGCCTTGGCGACCGAACTGGCCGAGGTCCGCAAATCGTATCCTGTGGCGGAGATGCGACCGGTCGCCCGCCGTCCGGTCAAGGGGGACCCGTTCCGGGACTTTGCGGGGTTCGCCACGTCCTCTCTCGGCAAGGATGCGCGCCTCTGGCTCCGGCAGGGGGCCGGTGTCGATGACCTCCGCAAGGCCTCGACCATCGAACTCGATATGTTCGCGGCCAACTGGCGCTGTTCGATCGAGGAGTGCCGTCTGGTTCTCGGCCATCTGGCGGAGCGGCAGGACGCGACGGCGGGCGAAGTGCTCGCCCTCTTCCCGCCAGGCCGCAGATCTGCAGTTCTGCTGGGCCTGCTCTGGCTCTGCAAACTGGGTATCCTCGACTGGGATGCCGCTACTTGACCGTCCGGATCTTCATGTGGAGTTCCTTCACAACCCCCCAGCGTTCATTGGCGAGCTGGCGAAGGGTCGCTCGAGTGAACTCTCCCGCTGCCTCCCGCTCAAGCCATCGGCTGTCATAGACCTGAACGGCCTCCTCGACCTCAAAGTCGACGCCCAGCGCGTAGGCAATCATTGAGTAGTTCGCGCGCTTTGCGATCCACTCATCATTCTGGCGCTTCGACATCATGGTGAAGGTCAGCGGCGTGAACGCCCGCACATGGGTGGGATCGGACCAGTAGGTGTCGTGGCGGAAATGCGGCACGTGGATCTCGATGATCGCGCCGTTCGCGGTGACCCTGTACAGCTCCCGCATCACCCGGCGGAAGGTCGCGAACGTCTCGCCGACGTGTTCGAGGACATGCTTCATCAGGACGTAGTCGAACTGATTGTCCTCGATGGGCCAGGGAGTCTCCTCGATGTCCATCATCAGGTCGGGCGTACATTCCGGGAAACTGTCGGCATTCACGAAACCGTCGCGCTTGTCGAAACCGCAGCCCAGATTCAGCTTGCGCAGGTCGGTGACCAGGGTCGTCGTCATTTAGCCTTGTATGCCTTCATCCAGAGATCGAAATCATTGCCGCGGGCGCATCGAACATTCTCGAACCCGGCCTTGAGTGCTGCATTTGCGAGGGTCTGGGCCGTGAAGCCGGTCCGGTGTGCCATGAAGGTGTTGCCGGCGGCAACGGACCGTCCATAACCATAGACGATGTCCAGCGGAGTGATCGGCCCGGCGGGCGAGGTGTAGGCCGCGTCTTCCAGCTTGCCTTCAGCGATGAGGGCCGCAACAGCCTGGAGGTCCGGGCAGGTGATCAGAATGAAGCCGCCCGGCTTCAGGACGCGCAGGAACTCCTTCAGGGCGATGCCGACCTCGTGCGCGTAGAGGTGTTCGATGTTGTGCGACGACCAGACGGCGTCCATCACGCCGTCCGCCACATCGTCCATCCGCGTCATGGTCCCGATGATGTCGGGTTGGACGTCGGGGTTGATGTCGAGCCTCACTTCGGTCCAGCCTGGCTCGTGAAAGGTCGAATGAAGTTTGCGCGGGTTGGCCGGGCCACAGCCGACATGAAGAACGCGACGCTGGACGACTTCGACGGCAGGCACCGGGGCAACCGTGACGGTCCCGCCGTCTGACTGCGCCTTGGCAATGGCCGCGCGCAGTACGGCGGCCTGTTCGTCCGTCAGACGCACCGCCTTGAGCCCGGCCGGATTTATGACGTCGCTCATGATCCAATCCCCTTATTAGCCCTGCCGCTGGCCTAGAGCCCGCTGCGACGCTTGTCGATACCCACGGTCATTGAACCGCAGCTGAAAGCGCGCGGGCGGGTTAGCGGGACAGTTCCTCGTTCCAGAAGGCCAGGAGTTCACGTTCCATCTGTTCCAGGCTGTAACGGGAGGCCGTCTGAAGTCCCTGCTGCCGTCGGGCTGAAGCGGCTTCGGGGTTGTCAACGGAGGTCGACAGGGCCTCGTCCAGCGCGCGGGCACACCCCATCCAGTCGTCGGGTGCGACCCATGTCCCGTTTGCGGGGGTGGCAAATTCCTCGCCGCCGTCCCCGGTGAAGCCGACCACGAGCGCCCCTGCGGCCATCGCCTCCAGGGGCGGCAAGCCCAGCCCCTCCATCCGGCCCAGCGTGAGAAAGACCTCGCTCTCGCCCATGATCCGGGCCACTTCGGCCTCCCCGACGCCCTCGATCGGAACCCAGGGCACATTGGCCCAGCGGGGATAGAGACGCTGGAACGTCCCCTTGATGTGAATCGCCTCCTTGGCCATTTTCCGCGGCATATAGGCGATCTGTCGCAGCTTGGTCCCGGCAGATCTGAACAACCCGAGATCGACTCCGTTGTGGACGATCGGTGCGCGAGGTTCGCCTATGACGTCGAGGAGATACCTCGCGATAACGTCGCCGCAGCAGAAGACCGTTGATACGCCGAGATCACCGTAGGTCCGGGACGAACCAAGTCCGTGATGCACGTAAAAGTGGTTCTGACAAAAGACAACCGTCCTTCCGATCACGGGTTTCAGTTTCAGCAGCATGTCGTTCCAGGGCTCGGGGACGACAAAGATGTCGTCCCGTCGGGCCCTGAAGTCAGCATCCAGCATCAGGGTCTCCACCGCTGAGTCGAAGAACCCCTTCGTTTCCTTCGTCGTCAGGAGAATCGAGGCGTTGAAACCGTTCCGGCGAAGCATCTCGACGTGGTGGTGAGCGATCCGGACGCCGCCGAGAGGGAAGCCGAAATTCTTGGAGAGATACAGGATACGCCGGCTGTTCATGGTCACCCCGAGAGTCAGGCCGTCGCCGGGGGCGAGAGGCGGAGAAGTCCGAATTTGCAAAGCCACATCAACGCCCGGGCCTTCACGGGTTCTTGTCCGGATACGGAGTCGAGCAGGCTCCGGACGGTATGATCTTTCCGGCCGGCGTGACTGTGCAATGCACAGACGAGATCCTGCGGCAGTACGGGATCACCGAGCGCATAGTTGGTGACCCCGAGATTCAGCAGGACCGACAGGGCCTCGCCAGACCCCACGTTTGAGACCATCCAGGCGCCGCTGTAGCGGGCCGTCGGATAATCGGAGAACAGCGAGAACGGGTCGGGCCGCGCCGGCCACGGTTCCGGCTCAAGCGCCCCTGCGGCGGCCCTGACCTCACCAAGCTCCGCAGCGAGATCCGTGTAGCGGTCGAGGATGATCGGCCAGTCATAGAGACTGAACGCCCGCGCGGTCCCCGCCTCGCCCAGGGTCCGGCGCAGGGCCGGGTCGTTGGCCAGGGCCACAATCCGGTCGGTCAGAACCCGCTCATCAACCGCCGTTGCCATGCTGACGCGGCCGATAAAGTAGTCGTAGGTGTCGACGCCGAATGCATGCCGCCACGCAAGATCTGCGCCGCTGCCGGGCGGGGCAAGAACGACGGGAATCCGGAAACCGTCAACCCCGTCGCGGACGGTGTCCTTGTATCCGTTCCAGTCACTGACCAGCAGCGGGAGACCTGCGGCCATGGCCTCGAGGGGTGTCAGGCCGAACGTCTCCTGTATGTTGTCCGACAGGGAGACAAAAACGTCCGCCGCATGCCAGGCCTCGCGATAGCGATCCTCAACGGCCCCATCGACTGTGATGAACCGGGCTGCCGGTGCCAGCTGGGTCTGGGCCATCCGGAATGCGTCGGCGGTTCCCTGATTGGGGAAAACGCCCGCCTCGATGCAAACGAGCCTGCGTTCGGTGCGGGCCGCCGCGGCCTGGAGGGCCTGGTAGAAAACTGCAGGGTTGGCCTTGGCGTGGAAGGACAGGCGGCCTGCGAAAAGGAAGGCCACCTCGTCCTCCGCGAGGCCGAGAGCGAGACGCGCGCGTGCGATCTGATGCGGCTCACGGCGATAGCCTGGTGCATCAACGCCGAGCGGGATCACCGGTCGTTTGATGTCGTTGAAACGGGACGCGCCGAGGTGACGCGCAAGTGCGTCCTTCATCTCGTTCTGGATCCGGTCGACGACCGTGAGGGCGGCCGTCGAGGTGCAGATCAGGGCATCCCACGGCTTGAACGGAGGAAGGATCATGGACGCGATCTGGTCCATCGCCCCGGCCGATGACAGTGTGTGGGTGACACCGAACAGACTGTAGCAGGCCGGCCCGCGGCTGTTGCGCCCATGGGCCAGTTCCGCCGTCACCGGGGCCGGGTAATAGACTGCACCCAGCTGATCGAGGGCCGCGTCTCCCGGAAACGCCCGCCAGCGCAAGGTGCCCCTGAAGCCATCGCCGTGGAGCTGCCGCCCCATGGCCTGTCCGGCCTGCCGGCTGGACCCGAAACCATGGATCTCGGCTTCAGGCCAGCGACGGGCGACGCCGTGCATCAGCGCCTTGCCCGCGCTCTGGCGCCCCATGATCTTGGTCTCTGTACTGTAGGCGTCGCCGGCATAGTAGAAGGCGAAATTCGGGGCGATCATGCGCGTCCATCGAGAAGTTCAGATCCGGCCCCGGAAAAGGGCTGTTCCTGTTGACACGATGACGGGCTTTCAGCGCAAGAGCTGAAGGTCCGGAGGCGGCAGGGAAAGGGGCCGCATGACCAGCCAAGGCGTGGGTCCGGCGCGCCATTCCCAGGCTGCCAGCACGACATCCAGATGCCCCGCACGCCGGAGTTCCTCGGGCAATTCCGCAGCCGCGAGCTGGGGGTCGAGCCGATCAATCGCATGAGTGGCCTGAAACCGGTCAACCAGGCGTTCCGTGACCCCCGGCCGGTGCATGGGGTGGGTTTCGATGATGATATCGAAATCCTTCAGGGCCGGATAGCGATCCGGCTGCAGCAACTCGTCCTCGAAGCCTTCTGCATCGACAAAAACCAGCACCCGGGATCCGCGGAACAGCTCAAAATGTTCGCCTGTGAACTGTTCCCCGATCGTGACGCGGTCCGTTACGCCGTTGGCTTCAGCCAGAATGCGGCAGCGGCGACGCGCGGTAGCGTCGGTGTCATAGGCGTGAACCTTTGCGCCGGTCAGAAGTCTCGCCAAACCTACAGCGTAGTATCCCTCGGCGCAGCCAACATCGATGACACAATCAATATTTTCCGCTGCCAGTTTCGTCAGAGCAGGGTGAAGTTCCCGCTCATATATACCAAGCAAGCGGGGAAGCATTGCGCCTTCTGCAGAGTTGACAACGTAGTCCATGCCCTTGAAGGGGCCCGATCGGACAAGTGTGCTGGATACCCCTATTGTGTTGGCCCAGATCTTGCTGCGCCAAAGGGCTGCTGAAACCAGCACGCGAGACAAAAACTCGTCATCAGACATTTCCCCGGACCTGGCTACGAGTGCCTTGATCCGCGAGGCATATTCCGAAGTAAGACCCATAACCCAGCTATGGCCGGTGACGACAGGCTGTCAACTCCCGCTGTTTCGGGCCCGCTTCAGACGCCCTTCGATGACCCGGACAGGTCTGGCAACCCGCCACGACAGGCTTTGCTTCATGGTCCGGATGCGCCCGGCCAGTTCGTCAGTGCGGGCCTGCCATTCGGCTTCCAGCTCCTGCCGCTGTCTCTCGTTCTCCCGCTTTTCGGTCTCCAGTTCGGCGGTCAGGCGCTCGACGCGGGCGTCCCGGGTCCGGACCTCTGCCGTGTGGGTTTCCCGCTCTTCACGGAGTGTCTCAAGCGCCGAAGCCTCCGCTGCGCGGCTTTCCCCGAGGGTGGTTTCCAGCCCGGTCAGCAGGAGGCGTGCGCTCCTCAGTTCAGCCGTCAGGGCTTGGACCCTGCGGTCCGCCTCTTCAACGTCCTGCGTCCGGGCGACGAGCCGTTGTTCCAGGTCGCGCCTGGCCTCGTCGGCGGCGGCGTCACGTGCTGCGGAAGCGATTTCGATTTCCCGGACGTGGCCGCGGGCGCGGATCAGTCTCGCTTCGGCATCGACGAGTTCAGCCTGCAGGGCACGCTCCCGTTCACCGGCGCGACGGGCCCGGTCCGCCTCGATCGGCTGGAAGGTCGCCATGAGTTCGTCCAGTGCGTGAACGGCCGCGTCCATGACGGTGGCGTCGGGCCCGTGGCCGCTCGCGGCGGCCTGGAGCCATCGATAAACCGTCCCGATGAGGGGCGGCACGCCGGGGGACGCGAGGTCGTGATCGTCGGCCTCATGGTGACGGTGCGCGCGTGAGAGAAAGCGATCGATCGCGGTCTGGGTGGCCGCCGTCCGGTCCGGCAGCGATATGTCGACGGTCGTCTCGACGCGATCGAGAACGGCCCCCCCGTTGCTGATGAGGTCGGGGTAGGCGACGAATACCCGTGGCTCTCCGCGGGTATCGCGCTCAACGGCGGTCATATAGGCGGCCCAGATCAACAGGGATTTGGCTGTCGGGAACCCGTCTCGTGAGGCCAGCGATCCGGCGACCTCCAGAGGGTGCCGCACCATGATCACATAAACCGGGCGGTATCCGCTGTTCAGAAGCGCCTGGTGCCAGACACGGGTCAGGACCGAAGCCCGGGGGTCCTTGAGAACCGGGAATGGTTGATGGCCAAAATTCTGCGAGATGAAGGCCTCGGCGCGCGGCAGAAAAGCGTCCCGCCGCTCCCACGCCGGGGCGTCTGCCGCGTGGGCGAAAGGATCGTCCCATGCCGAGCCCACCTCATTCAGGAGCTCATCGCTCAGGGCAACCATTTCCCACGGTTCCCAGAAGCCGAGCGGATTGTCGGGGCCGGGTTGAATGACCCGCTCGGGCAGTGCCCCCCCGGCGAGGGAGAGGACCCGCGCCATTGCGGACGTGCCGCTGCGATGCATGCCCGCGACGACCAGCGCGGGGCCGCGTGTCTGTCCCGGGCGTTCGCGAGCGGTCGTCATGGCGTCCATCATCTTTTCATGTGTCATTGGCCGGCGCCCGTAATCCACGCCTGGTAGGAACCGGGTCCGCTGGCGAACGGGGCGGGGAACGCAATCTGCAGATCTTCCCGCGCGCGATAGAGGTGTCGATGCTCCGTCCGGACGGGCCGCCCGTTGGCATACTGCCCATAAGCCCAGTAGCCGACAGGGATGCGCGGATCGGTAACCGCCTCGATCTCGCGCTTGTACCAGTTCCAGATTTCGTGGACCTCGAAATTGCCGCCAGCATAACGGCGCGTCATGGTGTCGCCGATGATCCCCAGTTTGGTGAAATGCCAGAATTTCAAGGGGGATCCATTGACGGAAATCTCGCCGCTCCAGTCAATCTGAACCCGGCGACGACTGAGGTTCCAACTGGCGACGTTGCAGCCCGGGTCTCTCAGGACCAGGAACCGGTCAAAGAACGCCGGGACGTGATCGCACCAGCGCTGGTCCACGAACAGGCCTTCTGCGATGTCATCGTAACAGTAGGAGAGCAGCCGTTCCCGCCACCACCGGGCAAACTCCAGGCCCTGACCGGAGGTCCGGATCGCGACAAAGCCAAGATTGAAGATCCCCGTCCGGAGGGTCGCGAGTTCATTGTCCCTCAGCGCCATCTCGGTCTCTTCGGGTTCCAGAAGATGGGGCGTGAGCACGCCGTCGTGGGTCTTCAACGCCGCCACGACGGTATCCAGCGGGTGGAACAGACAGGTGTCGGGATCCAGGTAGATCACAGCCTCGAAACCCATCGTGCAGGCCAGGTCGAGGAAGGGACCCTTTACCGCTGTACAGGCTTCAACGATGTCATGGCGGAACAGCCAGGCCTGGACCCCGTCGACAGGAAGGTCATCGGCCCAGACGATGCGGTCGAAATCCTCGGTCTCAACGTCGAGCACGACACCCGGCGGAGGACGGTCCACGATCAGGGCGACCAGTGTCCACTCGGGGTGGTGCCGGCGCAGGGATCGGAACAGGACCCGCGCCCGGTTCAGATAGGAGAATGTGAAGCTGGTGAAGGCCAAGGTCTTCATGGTGCCTGGTGCCCGACGAAGTCAGCGCTCATGCCGGTGTAGGACAGGCGACCCGGTCCGGCGCGGACGGTCTGCCGAACGAGAGAAACCAGTTCGCCCGAGCGGAAAAGGTCAAACAGGGCAGCGTCGGATTCGACGACACGCCCCCGGGCCGGGTCCCGGGCAAAGGCGGTCACATTGCCTGCGGCCGGGTTGGTCAGCACGAGTGCCCCTCCGGCCACCGCCTCGAAGGCGGTGAAACAGAATGTCTCTGGCCACAGGGACCAGATCACGGCCACATCCAGCCGAAGGCGAGAGACCACGCCGCTCATCGGCTCCGGGTTCGCGTCTGTAGGATTCACTTCACTGAATTGGACCGGGAGGCCTGGAGCAGGTCGCCGTGCGAGATGATGAAACTCGTAGCGCGGATCGAACCGAAACGCGTCGACTAGCGCCGCGAACACGGGCCACCCCTTGTGATGGGTGGGCATGCCGAGGAAGGCGACACGCAGCGGGCCGTCTCCGACCTCCTGTGCCGGTCGCTCCTGCTGTGGGATCAGCGTGGCATGAGGATGGGCGATGCTCCAGGCCGGAGTGCGGGGGAAGCTTCGCTTCCAGAGGCTGAGCGCAGTATCGGAGGGGGCGATCACCCCCATCCTGAAGCAGTCAAACAGACGTGCGTGCTCTGCGACCTGAATGCGGCGGCGCGGGCGATAGCTGCAGACCCCGCAAGCGGCGCTGTCTGCAGGCGGTGCGCCGCAGAAGGTTACATCGTTCCGCATCAGGGTGTAGCCGGCGCAAAGACTGGAGTAGTCGTGAACCCAGTAAATGCCATCCCGAACCCCGAAACCCTGAAGGATACGGATCAGATCAGGGACGGTATGACCAATCAGACTGTGAACTGCGAGACTGACAGGGCCACCGGTGGGAACGTCATCAAGGGCCTCGATCATGGCAGCGGGCGCAAACAGTCCAATGAACTTGCCGTTCAGGAGAACGCCCACCGGCGGATGGTCGCGTTCGATCTCCACCACCATACCCACGGCGACGGGGAACAGGTGGATATGATCGGATCCGGCGGCGCGCACGGCCTGCGACTCCAGTCTGAGGCAAAGCTGGATGCCGCCAAATTGCGATGTGTAGTCATCCTGGCTGACGGTGATATGGAGCCGCCCGGTCCGTCCCGGGTCCGACAGGATTGCCTCGAACGCCCCGACAGGGTCCGCTGGCGGCTCCGGCGAACCGCGTCTGAGGTCCTGAAGGTGCCCCTCGAACGGCGGGGTGTTTCGCAGGATGTCATTGCGAAAGTCGAACCCGTGGGCGGTCGGGCGGCCCTCGGCACGGCCATATAGAATATAGTGCCAGAACGGGTTCGCGTCGGCGACCTCGACGTCCGGGTTCAGTTGAAGATATTTGGCGACAGAGAAGTCGGCGTTCGGGTCCCGGCCTTCGCGCCAGCCGCTGTGCATGAAATGATCGAACGGGTCCGTCTCGCCAAGGTCCAGTTGAGGATTTGACGCGCGATAGAAGGCCGGATCGAAAGCCTCACGAAGAGGATCGTGGCCCGCGCCTGCGGCAGCCGGCATCCCGTTCCTCGCCAGAGGTCGCGATCCCAGGGAGCGATCCTCATCGCGCCCCAGCTGGACATAGTGGACGAAGGGGTTGCCTCCCGCTGCGGCCACATCTGGATTCGCTTCCAGATAGGCCGGAATTGAGAACCATGGGGCGGGATCGCGTTTTTCGCGCCAGCCCGCCTGCATGAAATGCTGAAAGGGTTCGAGCCCCACGGCACTGACGTCCGGATTGGTTCTTGCGTACCAGGCGGCGTCGAAGAGGGCCTCCACTGCAGTCTCCAGATCTGGATCGAGATCTGTCTTCCGGCTCAGGCCGGCCTCTGCCTGCGTCGGTCTGCCTTCGGACCTGCCGTAAAGCACGTGGTGGACGAAAGGATTGACCCCCGCGGCTGCAACGTCGGGGTTCAATGCCAGATAACGGTCGATCGAGAACCACGGCACCGGATCCCGTCCCTCGCGCCAGCCGTAGGTCATGAAGTGGTCGTAGGGAGCGAGCCCGGACTGCACCACGTCCGGGTTCTCCGCGCCATAGAACGCGTCGTCAAACGCCGCCCGAACGGCGTTCAGCGCCTCGTTCCCTGCGTCACTGACCATGCGCTCTTTTCGTCCCTAACGTGTCCCGGCTTCCTCGTTTCGTCGGGTACGGCCCGGTTCAACTCGTTCGGGAAGCGGCAACCGTCAAGCCGGATGCTTCATTTCCTTCCGGACGGCGGGCTTTCACCGCAAACCATGGCCCGGGCAGCGCGCTTCGGTCCAGCCATGACAAAACCTGTGTCAGGGTTGGATCACGGTAGCCGTCAAGGGGACGTCCGGGCCCGGACCCCCAGTGTGGATTGACCCCGGGATCCTGAAACACGCCGGTCCCCCAGCGATCGTAAAGACGCCTCAGTTCAGTGTCGTCCCAATCGACCTTCTCGACCGAATCGTTGAACCCCCGGGTACGCGATTCCCGGTGGATCAGGTCAAGGTCAGGCACGTAGCGTACCTGGAGCCTGTTTTCGCGGACCCTGAGACAAAAATCGATATCGTTGTAGCCGACCGCCAGCCGCTCATCGAAGCCGCCCAGTGCCTCGAACGTTTCGCGCCGGACGGCCATGAAGGCACCGGTGACCGCCGCGACCGGCCGGGTTCGCCGATAGCGCCACATCGGCCCGGGATCGAGGGCAGCGGCACCAAGCCCCTCATGAAGCGGGCGGCCGTCCGCGGCCCCAAGGACGACACCGCCATGCTGAAGCGTGGCGTCGCCATACATCAGGCGCGCCCCGACGACCCCGACGTGCGGGTCTGAAAGTTCTCGACGCACGATCGAGTCCCATCCTCCCGACACGGCTTCCACATCATTGTTGGCAAAGACGATCAAGGGCTGGTTGCGTCCCCGCGTCGCGAGGTTGTTGAAGCGTGACCAGTTGAAGGGCGCATCCATCGACTCGACCTCGATACCCGGCCGCGTTGCCAATTCTCCGAGGAGGCGTCGGGTCGCGACCTCTGTGCTGCGGTTGTCGAGTATCAGAACGTCGATGGTGTCCGGCCGGTCGGCAAAGGTGCACAGGCTGTCCACGCACGCGCCGAGGAGACCGGCTTGATCGCGGGTCGGAATAACGACCAGGATGCGGTCGTCGCTGTCCCGGGCAGGGGGGAGGGGCAAGGGCTCGCTGACCTCGTCCGCAGCAGAACCGGTCCAGACGCTGGACAACAGTCGTGGCAGATGGGCGACGCGCCCCGACGCGGCGGCAACGGCGATGATCAGGGCGCGACCGAGGGCGGCGCTCCCGGTCCCGTTTGCGAGCGCCAGCGCGAGAACACCCGCCTGCCCGGGGGCAAGCAGCACGGCCGCCGGCGGCCGGGGGACAGTCGAGAGGTCGTCGATATCCGGCATCGATTGCAGGGCCGGCTCCCGGTAAACGGGACCGCGCCGCCAGTCGTCCTCATGATGGTCGTGATCGGCATAGACGGCCTCGGCCGCGGTCCGGCCCGCCGCAGCAAGGAACCAGGCGAGGGCTTCCGGATCAAGGACGACACCCGCGGACAGCGCCAGAATGTGGGCATCGGCCTGCGCCTCCAGCCTGTCACCGATCGCCTCGCGATCGCTGATGAAGAGCACACGCGGATCGACCGCCTCGAAACTGGCGACCGGGTGATCGCGCAGCGCCGCTCCAGCGCGAACCAGAGCGGTCCAGTCGCGATGTTTCTGGTCCATCAGACTGTCGAGCGTCCGGATCAGGGCTGCCGGGGCGGCCCTGGCAGCGTCAACCACAACCACCACGGGCCCGCCCCGCCCGCCCGGCGGGGGCGGGGCGACCGGATAGGCCCGGCGAAAGTCGTGCCACGCGTCTAGTGGATAGGTCGAGACCTGAACCCAGTCGTGCAAGGCTGTCAGTGTCGACTCGAGGGATCGGCTGATCTCTGCGAGGTCCGCGCTGGCCACGCCAGGCCCGAAGGCGGGACGGGGCAGCCGGTCTCTCGCGCCGACGGCGATCAGTTCGTCGCGCGCACCCCTCGCCCGGGGGTCGCGTCGCAGGGCCTCGACGAAGGCTTCGATGGCGGCCTGGCCCCGCCCCAGGGCTTTCAGGACATGGGCCCGCTGGAGCCATGGTTCGGCCTCAAGCGGTGCAGCCTCGGCGGCGGCCCCGTAGGCCGCCTCGGCGTCTCCCAGCCGGCCACCCTCCTTGAGCATATGGCCCAGCTGGACCAGGATTGCAGCCTGACCCGGCTGGTGAACCAATGCGGCGGTGTAGGCCGCGGCAGCGCCGGACCAGTCCTCGCGACTTCGGGCGAGGTCGCCCTGCGCGACGAGATTCCGGGCCAGGATTTCGGGCGTGACGACCGGCGGGGGTGGGGGCAGCAGCCGTTTTAAGAACCAGCGCAGGACCTTGCGCGGCCCGGCGGGCAAGGCGCTCATCGGCCTGTCCTGCTGACGCCGCCCGGCCCGGCCATCATCGGCGGGCGTACAGACAGGCGGCAGGGCCGTGAGGGTGGTCGTCGTGCTCAAGGAAAGGAGTCACTTTGAAGCCATTCCGCTCGAGAAAAGCAATGGTTTCAGCCTTCTCAACCCAAATTGAGCCCGACATGATACCGCCAGTGAAGTTATTTTCGCCGGTTCCGCCACCATAGTCCCTGACATGGTAGGTTAAGGTGTCACCATTCAGCTCACGGTGCCGAATTTCCCCAGTAAAGAGAGAACGCCTCGGGTCTTCGACAGGCATCGCCGATGCGTCGAAGAAGTGACTCCAGATAAGCAGCTCGTCCGTCCGCGCGACCATTTTCTGAAGTGTTACTAGAGGGTCAACAAGATGGTACAAAACGCCGCTTGCGAGAAGAAAGTCAAAATTCTTATCGCAAGAGTCCAAGTATTGATCGAAGTCTCCAAGCATAAATTTCGCGCGGGAAATTCCCAATATCTCTTTCACGATCAGACATCTCATAAATGCCCGGGTATTGGCTTCGATTGATATTATCGATGCGGCGCCTGCTGCTTCCAGCATCCAAGTATGGCCGGCTTCGAGGGGGCCGAGCTCCAAGACCGACTGGCCGTCGAAGCGACCTCGATGTTCTACCAGCCAAGCGATCCTGGCATCATCGAAAAGACCGACGCTCCCCGAGACGAGGCCTTCGCCCGGCACTCGCGACGTCCAGCTTCCGGCGAACAGGTCGAGGGCATTCTGCGCACTCGGAACGGAGGTGATATAGTTCTCGTTTATTCGCACTTGAGGTCCTGCCTGGACGCCGCGCCGACATTTGAGGCGCCGAGGATAATGAGCTTTGGACAAGCCATTACCGCTTGTCCAGAGTGGCTCCTGATCCGGCAGACACTGCTACGATCCAGCCAGACGGAGGACCGCGACGAACTCGTTTCTGCACAGAGGAGTATCGTACACCCTTTCAGGGACGAAGCGGGTTAATCGGTGAACTGATAAAGCTTCGACGATCTGGCGGAAGGATTGGGGCGTGAACTTCCCGGCGTGGACGTCGACGTAATCTTCCCCCGCTGCTTGCTCATGCTTCATGGCGAGGGGCACGAGATCTCCGCAGGGATCAGGCCGTGGTCCATGATCGCCTTGCCAATGCCTGCCGACGTCGTTGTGACAAGTCAGCGCTATGTGTTCGATAACATGCCGAGCGGAGTGACGGGTCCGTTTCTCCATAAACGCCTCCAGTATTTCGGGGATTGTCGTCTCCGGGAGGAAATGATCGAAACAGTATCTTTTATCCGGTACGAGAAGTACCAGCCAGCCCCCTTCAGCAAGTGTTTGCTCCACATCGTTGAGGTGCTTCAAAAAATCAGGTTGGTGCTCGATGTTGTGACTGCTGAACACTACGTCGAATCGGCTTCCGGCCGCTCCATCGAGTGTCCCAACAAAATGAATCTCTTCGGGGCAGTCTTTAGTTTCGATCCCGATTTCAGAAGCCCTGCGGCGCAGTCCTTCGGCGTCCAGGATGTCCATGTACTTCACCAGAGGGCCTCGGAAGACAGGCTGGCAGAACGGGCCGATCTCCAATAATGAGATGTCCCGGCTCAGCAGGGAGATCACATTCTCACGAAGCGCCATCTCGGCTGCGATACGGCCTTCGATCCGACCATAGGATTCATAATGAAATGACAGTTCTTGGTCGTTCATCGTCTCGAGGTCTGAATATCTCTCTCTCAACGTTTTTGCAGAGTATTCAGGTGGCCATGAAAACGATTGCGCCATATGCGCCACCCTCTCTATACTAATAGACCAGAAATAATCTGATAATTTAGATTCATTTTCTCAAAACAGCCGTGAACTCAAAATTACCAAAAGGCGTATCGTAAACTCTAATGTCATTGAATGGGCTTAAGCCAAGCTCACTCAAAGTTTTGTGGATTACCTTGAAGCGGTCTGGGGTCAACTGCCAAGCATGGCAGTCTATATAGATCTCCCGGTGAACTTCGAAGTGCTGAATTGCCAGCCTCGTGCGGGCGGTCTCGTCGCTTGTTACATCACCATGCCGCCCTTGCCAGTGAGCCAAGGGGTCGTTGTGATCCTGCCGCGCTATATGGTTTATCACGGACCTCGCCGAATGGCGGGTTCGTTGTTCCAGATAGGCATCTAGGACGTCCGCCAGCGTCGACTCTGGCAGATGATGATCGAAGCAGAAGCGCTTATCGGGAATGATGACCCAGTAGGACCCGTCCGGCTTGAGTGCTGCTCCAACGGCCTGCAGGTGTCGGACTAGGTCCGGTTGGTGCTCAATCGCGTGGCTGCTGAAGATAACGTCGAATTCCTCGGCGGTGCAGTCGTCGAGTGTTCCAGTGTAGTGAATCTGACCGGGCGCGCGGGATACGTCCAAACCGCTCGACAACGCACGGGAACGCAATGTGTCGGCGTCAAACATGTCCAGATATCGGACGTTCGGCCCCTCAAATACGGGCATTACGTAGGGGCCGATTTCCAGAAGGTACGAGTCCGGCGGTATCATCTTGATAAACTCGGGACGCACAGCCGCGTCGGACGCAACTCGCCCCTCTGCTTTTCCGTATTGCTCGTAATGAGCGGTGACTGCGTCGTCATCGAGTTGCGCGAGATCCGCGTATCGTCGCCGCAGAACAGTGGGACATATCTCGGGCGGCAGTTCTATTTTTCTTTGCATAGAGGAGTCCGATTCCGACCGGTCGACGCGGAGCAACATTGAGCCGGTTCTCGCCGCCGCCTGGTGTTCCACAAGAGAACCTATCCGAGGTGATATCGCAAAGGCGGTGGCGAACCGGACGGTCGACCCTGAGACAGCGGACGCAGGGTCGGGCGCGTCCGTACGATCCGAACAGGTTTGTAAACGTCCGTGATCTCCCCGAGATCGTAGTCGGTCGTAAGCGACAAGAGGGGGCTGTAGAACGGGTCGCCCATCGCTAACAGGACCTTCCAACGCCGCATAAAGTACAAGGCGTCTTCTGGATGCTTGAGGTCATCTGTCAGCGATCGGGTAGCGGACTCGTGGTGGTAGAGAACCGTGTGTGCATCGTTTAGCACTCGATAGCCGAGGCTGCCCACCCGCAGGCAGAGGTCCGTGTCATTGAACCCGACTGCGAGATCAGTGTCGAAGCCACCGACGCCGCGAAAGACCTCGGTTCGCATCATCATGCAGGCAGCCGTGACGGCGGAATAGTCCCGCGTCGAGACCAAGCTGGCATCGTAGCCGGGGTTGCGAAGCCCGTTCCGCTCGAAATCAGCTCCGCGCTGTCCATGATCGGCGCACCCGCCGACCCCCAAAATGACACCTGAGTGCTGAATTGTCCGATCATCGAAGAGCAAGGTCGCGCCAACCACGCCGACATCTGGGCGGGCAGCCAGGCTTTTCATCCGCTCCAGCCACCCAGGCTCGATTGCCTCGATGTCGTTATTGAGAAAGACGAGGAACTCGTAGTCATCCCCATAACGTGCCACTGCCTGGTTGTTCATAGCAGAAAAATTGAACGGCCCGGAATAAGGCTCAATCTTAACATGGCCCTTGAGATCAGTCAGGTATTCGAGGGTCTCGGGTAGGGCCGAGTCATGATCGATGATGACGATATCAACATCAGCCGTGGTGCGTCTGACCGACTCGATACAGGTACGCAACAGGTCGACGCCGTCCTTGGTGGGTATGATAATAAGAGTCCGGCCTTTAGGTTTCGGATAATCTACCTTGAAAGTGCCGGTTGTGGCACCGACTGACGCATGCGCACCAAGACCTACGCGCTCAAGGTGCCGGTTAACCGCAAGCAAGGTCATTTCGCTGTCGTCGCCGTCGTTTCTGGTGCGAATCAAAAAGGCCGGGATATGCGCGACCTCGTTCGCCAATTCCAGACAGTGCAATACGAGGTCAGTGATATTCTCAGGCACATGAGTTTTTTCAGAATTGATTGCACATTCTAGAACGCTGCGACTGGTCGCTGTCCCGCTACCAAAGTAGGGCCGTGACAGATAACCGTCATAAGAAAAGGCAGGGTGCGCCACTAGATGTTGGATATCTTCTATTTCGGACCCAGTGGCTATGGCGTCGGAGTAGGCAATGTCCACACTATCACTGAAAGCTTCGGAAAAACGTTCGATGGCTTCCGGCTCAAGGATATCACCGGCACTAACTAATAAAACTTGTTCTGAGTGTCCGACAGCAAGCGCCGCCCGCAATCCTTCAGTGAAGCTGTCACCGTAGGCGGCAAAGACTCCACGAAGCTCTGGTGAATCGGTCAGATCTTCAAACTTGATGCGCGAAATCGTGGAGTCGATGACCACAGCAATCCACTGCGGGGCTAATCGCTGGGAGCCAAGGCTTTCGAGTGTTTCGATGGTCTGCTTGAGCGAAGCGGCGCCAGCTTGGATGACCACACCAAGGCCGCTGGCCTCCCGAGCCTGCCCGACAGCTTTCCCGTGGAGCGAAGTGCGAGCTGCCCAGACGTTCGAGAGGTAGCTGCGATTCGGATCGAAGTGATGGCGGCTTGATTGAGTGAACCGCGGGTCGTCGGGCCGGCACCAAGGCATTGGCTGACGAGGCGGTTGGGACAGCCGAAAGTCGATGTGGTCCAGGTCATGGTTCGCGGACCAGAATGGATCGCGGTCCAGAAGCGCTCCCCAACGGGTGCGCATGATCGCTGCTTCATGATCGAGGCGCTCCGCTTTCGCTCCGCTCCGGTCGCTCCCACGCGACTTCGACTCTTTGTGTGTCAACACAATCTCAGGGTCGGCGATGACCATGTGCCCTGCGGCGCGCACTTTGAGGCAAAGGTCGATATCATTGTAGGCGACACGCAGGTCGGGTTCGAGACCACCTACTGCGGTGAATATGTCAGCCCTTATGAACAGGCACGCGGCCGTCACAGCGGAGAACTGTTGTAGCAACCGTGCCTTTCCAAAATACCCACCCGCATCCTCGGGCAACCCGACGTGCGGCGTACCCGCGACACGGTGGCGGGCCATGCCGGTTACCACCCCAAAATGCTGAACTGTTTTGTCCGGATAAAGCAGACGAGCCCCCACGACACCAACGCCTGGTACCGCTATCAGGCCCCTAGCGCGTGATAACCAGTCATCGCTGATCACCTCGGTGTCGTTGTTCAATAAGCAAATTATGTCGCCCCTGGCGTGGCTGAAAGCAAAGTTATTTATTTCTGAAAAATTGAATTCGCCCGGATAGTTTAGAAGGCGAATAGTTTCCGGGCTGTCACTTTGAATTTGACTTAGATAGGACAGGGTTGCCGGATCTTTAGACCCGTTGTCCACGACCAGAATCTCAACATTCGAATGCGGCCGAGACAGAATGGACTCTATACATGGACGAATATACTCTACGCCATCTCGCGTCGGAATGATGATCGAGACAAAGGTGTCGTAATCACGGTCGGGCTTCACGCTGTTGACCCCGGGGCCAAGGCCTGGAACCGAGCGAAGGGGCAAGCCTCTACGCTCGAAATGGCCGTTCACGGCTTGCTGTGCTGCGATGACCGCATAGCTTTTTTCGTCGCTCGATACTGCGGTAGAACCCGGTATCGCCCGCCAATGATACAAAATGTGCGGGATGTGGACGACACATCCAACACCAACTCTCTCGATCGCGCGGAGCGCTAGATCGTAGTCCTGGCTTCCCTCTAATCCTATCCGGAAGCCGCCTATGGCCTCGAGCAACTCGCGGCTGTAGACCCCGAGGTGGCTGATCATGTTGTGACCAAACATGAGAAACGGGTCAAAATCGCTTTTGAAATAGGGATCGTAGCGCTGACCGTCGACAGTGATTTTGTCTTCGTCGGAGTATAAGACTTGCGCCGACGGGTTCAGGTTTATGTAATGAGCAACAACGAAAAGACAGTAGTCCGGCACAAGGTCATCGTGATCGACGAGGACGATAAATTCGCCAGATGCCAAAGCGAGTGCAGAGTTGCTACACGATGAGATGTGGCCGTTCTCTGGGCGCAACACCAGCTTTATCCGGTGATCGCGAGCCGCATACTGCTCCAGCAGTCGGCGGATTTCAGGGTTGGGTGAATTGTCGTCGGCGATGCAGATCTCGAAGTCGGTCCAGGTCTGGGCCAGCAGGGAGTCGATACACTCGCCCAGCAAGGCGACCGGCGGATTGTACACCGGCATGACGAACGAGAAGGTCGGGCGGCGCTGGAAGGCAGCGGCCATGGCCTCCATCCGCACATAATCGGCCGGTCCCGGATTGACCCAACGGCGGAGCCAGAACGGATAGTCGAAGGGGCTGTCCGCGCCGGAGGAGCCAAGGAACCGCGAGATGGAGATCGCCCGTTCCGGCGTAAGCCCGCCCGCTTCGAGCGTTTTGCGGACGGCCTTGAAATCCTCATCGAGCTCCACCTCCGCGGGGTAGACGGCCCGGACCCGGGCGAGCGTCGCGTTGATGTCAGCCTTCGCCTCGAAAACAAGACCACCGAAGCGGATGACGTTGCCCTTGTCGTCCGGATCCCACCGGATCGACCGGATCTGTCCCAGTCCTGCAAGGCTGACGATGGACCGGCCGTCGCGCGTCTCCGGCAGTTCGATGGAATGCTCGTGGTTATACCCGGTGCCGTAGTCGAGATAGAGGCGTCCGCCCAGGCGACGGCCTTCAAGCTCGGACCGCACGTCCAGGGTCAGTTCGCCGATCACCCCCTGACCGGCTCCGTCGAGCCGGAACTCGAGCCAGGGATCGGACGATGTCAGCTCGAAACGGTCACCGCCAAGGGGGATCACCGCGGCAGAGTTGAGCAGCGTCAGTCCCCGGCAGCGCTCGGCGAGTGCCGATCCGGCCACAGCATCGATCAGTCGGTGATGTTCGGGCGACACATGGGGCGCGATCAGGGCCGAGCCCAGTTCGATCAGGGCCGGACCGCCCGGATCGATGTCCGCGGCGGCTCCATAGAGCCGGGCGGCCGCAGCATAATCGAGCCTCATCTTTTTGAGATGGCCGTAGTTGACAAGCAGATCGACGTCTTTCGGGTTCAGCGAAAGGGCGCGCCCATAGCTGCGGTCGGCGTCGGCGAGCCGTCCCGCTTCCTTCAGGGCATGTCCGTGTTGCACCCAGATGCCGAAATCGCGGGGCTGCTGCGCGAGGTGACGGGCATATTGGTCCGCCGCCTCGCTCCAGTGGCCGGCGCTTCGGGCGGCATCCCCGAGGCGAAGGAATTCAGTCGCCCGGCCCGGCGACACGGCCGACCCCCGCGCCAGCCGCCGGATGCGTCTGAGCCAGTTCTTCATCAAAAAATCCACCTGGGCCCCGTCAGGATCACGGCCTGACGCCTTAGAGGCTCGTTCGGGATTGGCAACCCCCTTAAATCCTCCACCGCCTTGCCTCTGCGGGGAACACCGGCTAGGCGCTCAGCCGCATTGGCTGGCAGGATGACCGACCCGGAATGACATCGATCGCCCTTATCGAGACCCGCCGGTTCAGCGACGCCCGGGGCTGGTTCTCCGAGACCTATGCGGAGGCGAAATACGCCGGCATGGGGATCGATGTGCGTTTTGTGCAGGACAACCAATCCTGCTCGACGCATGTCGGAACCATTCGGGGAATCCATTTCCAGTCGTCGCCCCACGCCCAGGCCAAGCTGGTACGGTGCACGCGGGGTTCGATCGTCGATTATGCGGTGGATCTGCGCAAAGGCTCGCCGACCTATGGCAGGACGGCGTTTGCGACCCTGAGCGCCGACAACGGCCGACAGCTGTTCGTGCCGGTCGGCTTTGGCCATGCCTTCGTGACGCTCGAGCCGAACACCGAGGTCGCCTACAAGGTGTCCGACATCTATGCCGCCGACTGCGACGGCGGCGTGGCCTGGGATTGCCCGGATATCGGGATCGACTGGCCTCTGCCGGCGTCGGGCCCGGTGCTGTCGGACAAGGACCGGATGCTGCCGCGACTGGCGGCGTTCGACAGCCCGTTCGTCTATGACGGCGTTGCCATGGCCGCGACGGGTGATCTGGGGTAGGTCGCTGACCCGAGGAGACGGTTTTACATGCGCATTCTGGTCACCGGCGGCGCCGGTTTCATCGGTTCGGCCCTTGTCCGCCGCCTGATCGAGCACACCGGGCACGAGGTGCTGGTGTTCGACAAGCTGACCTATGCGGGTCTGCTCAGCTCGCTGGAGCCGGCCGCGACCAGCAACCGCTACGGCTTCGTTCAGGCCGACATCTGCGATGCGGAGGCGGTGGCGGCGGCCTTAGCCGAATTCCGCCCCCATGTGATTGCCCATCTGGCGGCCGAGAGCCATGTCGACCGGTCGATCGACGGGCCGGGCGAGTTCGTCCAGACCAATGTCGTCGGCACGTTCAACATGCTCCAGCAGGCGCTGGGCTATTACCGGGGTCTGGACGAGGCCGGAAAGGCGGCCTTCCGTTTCCATCACATCTCGACAGACGAGGTGTTCGGTTCGCTGGGGGAGACGGGGCTGTTCTCCGAGACCACCCCCTATGATCCCCGCTCGCCCTATTCGGCCTCCAAGGCGGCCTCGGACCATCTCGTGAGCGCCTGGGGTCACACCTATGGCCTGCCGGTCCTGATGACCAACTGTTCGAACAATTACGGGCCCTATCACTTTCCTGAAAAGCTGATCCCGCTGATCATCATCCGGGCCCTGAACGGCGAGCCCCTGCCGGTCTACGGCGATGGGTCGAATGTGCGGGACTGGCTGTTTGTGGATGATCACGCCCGCGCGCTGCAGGCCGTGTTCGAGCGCGGCCGGCCGGGCCAGACCTACAATGTCGGCGGCAATGCCGAGCGTCGCAACATCGATGTTGTGAAGGCCATCTGCGCCACCCTCGACCGGCTGCAGCCCCGGGCCGATGGCCAGGCCTATGCTGACCAGATCACCTTCGTGACCGACCGGCCGGGCCACGACGCCCGCTATGCCATCGACGCCACCAAGATCCGCGATGAACTGGGCTGGACCCCGTCCGTGACCTTCGAGGAGGGCGTCGAGCGGACGGTGCGCTGGTATCTGGACAACCGGTCGTGGTGGCAGGCCATTCTCGACGGCCGCTACAAGACCGAGCGGCTGGGCGTCGCCGATGGATGAGCCTGGTCCCGAAGATGCCGTCGACATCCTCATCACTGGTGGGGCCGGACAGGTGGGGCTGGAACTGGCCAGGGTCGCATGGCCGGAGCGGGTGCGGCTGCATTTGCCGACCCGTGAGCAGCTGGATCTGGGCGATGCAGACGCTGTGCGGGCCCTGTTTGCCGCGACGCCCTTTAAGGCGGTGATCAATTCCGGGGCCTGGACCGCCGTGGACAGGGCCGAGACCGAGGTGGCGGCCGCTTTCGCCGCCAACGCCATGGGGCCCGCCGTGCTGGCCGAGGTCACCCGGGTGGCCGACATTCCCCTGATCCAGGTCTCGACCGACTATGTCTTCGACGGCGCAGGCGAGGCCGACTATGCCGAGAGTGACCCGGTCGGGCCTCTGGGGGTCTATGGCGCGTCCAAACTGGCGGGGGAGGTGGCGGTGCGCACCGGCAATCCCCGCTCGGTGGTCCTGCGCACGGCCTGGGTGCTGAGTCCGCACCGGGCCAACTTCCTCAAGACCATGCTGCGCCTCGCCGCCGACCGGCCGGCCCTGCGCGTAGTGGACGACCAGACCGGCTGCCCGACCTCGGCGAAGGACATTGCCGAGGCGCTGGCCGCCATCACTCTGAAGATGATCGCCGATGCCGAGGCACCGACCGGCGTCTATCATTTCGTCAATGCGGGCGCGACCAGCTGGGCCGGGCTGGCGCGCGAGATCTTTGCCCTCAGCGCGGGCCGCGGAGGCCCGTCGGCCGAGGTCGAGGGCATTACCACCGCGGACTATCCCACGCCCGCACGCCGCCCGGCCAACTCGCGCCTGTCGACGTTCAAGATCACCCGCGACTACGGGATCACGCCGCGTCCGTGGAAGGACGCCGTGGCCGAGATCGTCGCTGAACTGCACGAGGAAACGACGCGATGAAGGGCATTATTCTGGCCGGAGGGTCGGGCACGCGCCTGCATCCCATGACCCTGGTCACGTCCAAGCAGCTGATGCCGATCTACGACAAGCCGATGATCTATTATCCGCTGTCGACCCTGATGCTGGCCGGCATCCGCGAGGTGCTGATCATCTCGACCCCGCGCGACACGCCCAGTTTCCAGGCCCTGCTGGGGGACGGCTCGAAATGGGGCATGGACATCCAGTATGCGGTCCAGCCCAGCCCCGACGGTCTGGCCCAGGCCTATATCATCGGCGCGGATTTCGTGGCCGGCGGGCCGTCGTCGCTGATCCTCGGCGACAACATCTTCTACGGCCACGGCATCAATGACCTGTTCAAGAGCGCCATGGACCGGCCGAGCGGGGCCTCGGTCTTCGCCTATCATGTCAACGATCCGGAACGGTACGGCGTGGTCGAGTTCGACCGGGACATGCGCGCCCTGTCGATCGAGGAAAAGCCGCCGGTTCCCAAATCGCCCTGGGCCGTCACAGGGCTGTATTTCTACGATGAACAGGTGGTCGACATCGCCGCCAACCTGAAGCCGTCGCCGCGCGGCGAACTGGAGATCACCGACGTCAACCGCGCCTATCTGGACCGCGGCCAGCTGTCGGTCGAGATCATGGGCCGGGGCTTCGCCTGGCTGGACACCGGCACGCCCGACAGCCTGCTCGAGGCCGCCGAGTTCGTCCGCACCCTCGAGAAGCGCCAGGGCTTCAAGATCGCCTGTCCCGAGGAGATCGCCTTCGACCAGGGCTTTATTGACCGGGCCCAGATGGAGACGATCGTCAGTGCCCTCGGCAAGAGCGACTACGGCCGGTATCTGAAGTCCACGGTGCTGGAGCGGAAATGACCCGCCGGGCGGCCGCGCTGGCCTGGCTGGGTCTTTTGACCCTGCTGGCCGGCTGCGCGCCGTCCCCGACCCGGGCGCAGGGCGCACCGACGGACTATCTGATCCAGATGGTTTGCGTCGATGCCGCCGACACGCCCGTCTTCGCCGACCCCGTCGCCTGTCCCGACAGCCGTCGAAAACTGCGCATCGGCGAGCCGCTGCCGTATCACAAGCTGGATGTCGGCAGTTTCCAGATCAGCGATTCCTTCCCGGTCGCTGACGTCAACGGCCTGACCCTCGGCGTCCAGAGCTATTTCTTCACCGACGCCTTTGACGACGACCCGGCCTTTCCGGATCAGGTCCATCTGACCCCCGCGCGGGGCGGCTACAACATCATGGGTGCGGACGAGGCGTTCGTGTTCTTCCGCGGCACCTCCGATCCCGGGGCCTACTGGCAGCCATGGTGGACACCCGACTGCCGGGCGCAGGGGTGGCGGCTGTATCCCAACGACGCGCGTGCCTTCCGGCGGGGCGAGGCGGCGTCGCCCACAACCTTCGCCCCCGGCTGTACGGACCGTATCCGGACCAATGCCGCGACGATCGAATGGCGGTTCATCCCCGACCACGCCTATGTGGCCGATCCGGCGGACCCCGCCCGCACCCGCGTCCTGGACTCGATCGAGGTGCGGCATTTCTCGGCCGGTCATGGCTCGATGGAAACCAACTATTTCACCCGCGAGTACGGCGCGACGCGCTGGGAGGCCTGGCGCCCGGGCGAAGGCCTGACTCCTGACTTCCTCAAGACCCGCTGCCCCGCCTCGGTCTACCAGACCCGTTTCCACGGCAAGGTCTTCTCCATGGTCGACTGCCGGACGTGGACGACTTTGACCCAGCCGAAGGGCGGGTCCTGGGACCCGGACGGCACCTCGGCCCTCGACCCCACCATCCGGACGTTTCCGGTCGATCCGCTCTACACGGGCGAGAACCTGCTGGTGAACACCCATATCGGCGGCCCCTATGAGGTCGATGGATCGTTCACCTGTGATGAGCGGGGGTGGCGTGCCGTCGCCACGCCCTCGCCCCTGATCCCGGGATCCGTGACCGTTGCGCCCTGGAACGGCAACGGGGCCTGTATTCGCACGATCATGGCAGAGCGTCTGCCAGCCGGGGCCTATGCCCAGACCCTTGATGCCCCTCCGCCCGGGCACTACCGGTTCGGGGTCAGCCTGTTTGCGCCGGATCTGGCGGAGGGCGGCACCCTGCCGGTTGAAATCCGGCTGCTCCAGCACGGGGACGGCCGTGAACTGGACCGGACGGTGCTGAGGGCGGACGTCATCGCCAGCTACCGGACGTTCGAGGGGAGGCTGGAACGGCACCCACAGGCAACCGATCTGACATTCGAGGTCTCGCCTCTCGGGGTCGGCGTCCCCGTTGCGGTAACCGGAGCCTACGTGGCGCGTGTGCCTGCGCAAGCATCTCGGCGCACTCTCCGCTAGAGTGACTTCTGGCTCAACGATCTTCGTGACCAGCCCGAGTAGGTCATGGAAGGATCGGACGGCATGCAGGCATAGGCGTAGGTTGCGAGACCTGAACTGCTTCGCATGTTGAGCCGGATCATGGCTCCGTCCGAGACCTCTTTTCGGGAGACAAGGAAACGCCAGCCAAAGGGTGGTGACGGGGATGCCGGAAAGACGGGCTGAACATCTGGTCGCTCGCCAACGATGACGGGCTCCGACGAAGTCTGACCGTCGACATCAACGGTCAGCGACAGACGCTCGTCTGCCGTTCTTTCGATTGCCCAGCCGGCAAAGCTGACGTCGCCATTTGTCAGAAGCGTCGCGGACTCAAATCCCCCCATCGGCGGGCTTGAGATTTTCAGGTCTGTGACACTCCGCCCGGGACCGGCCACGATATACAGGGCCTGATTCTCATAGAGTCCCTTGGGGAAATGGCGCCAGGCTGGCGGGGCGTCAGGTGCGATCTTGCAAATCGCATCCGCCACAAATTTCTCCGTTACATAGGTCATCCCGTAGATGGCGGGATCGAGGCTCGTGCTTTCGCTGTAACCGAAAAACCGGATGCCTGTGGCGTCCATCGGCTCAAGTGGATCGAGCATCGTCTGGTCATGGACGCTGAATGCCAGAACGCCGTGGGGTCCGACCATCTGGTAAAGCCGGACAAGCCACGCTTGAAACAGGTCGGCCGGCAGGTGTGAAAACAGCGAACCTACGAAGACGATGTCATGAGATTGGTCGTGATCGACAGCGTCGGGGTCCTCAAACGACGTAAATGCATTCACACCAAACTGGTCGACCTGCCAGGCGATGGCATGTTGATATATGTCGGAAACCCAAATCCTGTTTGGGGGCAACCGCTGGACGAGCGCCCGTGTCAGACGGCCGTAGCCGGAAGCAAAATCAAGAATGCTGTCGACATTGCCGAAGCCACCAAAGAGCTGGTCGGCAAGCTGTTCGACCGCATCGTAGTGCCGCATCGTCGCTTCCACGAACTTGAACGCCCCAATGCCCCGGTCATACTCGTAGTTGGGCAGGAGGGCCTTGAAGAACATCTCATCTTCTGACGGCTGAGGCACCCGACAGAAGGCCTCGGGATCGAAACTGTACAGGCGCAGATAGTCGTTCAGCCATGCTGAATAGCGCGGCGCGACGAGGCTGAAATCCAGGGGCTTGATCCGGTCAGCAAAATTTTCTGCGGACATCAGGTTGTGGCTCCAGCGGCCGCGCGGAGGGGTGGCGAACAGCGACAGGGCGAATGCCGGCATCCTGCCCGTGAGAAGGAATATCGCTCTGGCCTTGAATCTCGAACCATCCCTCACCCCTACTGGTGTTCAATCGTGGGGGGAAGGTGAGGAGGCCTTGAAAGACTTCAGGAAAGCCACCACAAGGTTGCGGCGCACTGGAAGGGGGCGTCTGACGATGCGTCTGCGAGAGCCTAAAGGTGGTCCGGAAAGGTATCCAATGCGACGTGTCAGGCTCGTGCTGTTCCGGGGGCAAAGGCGGGGCTGAAAGCGGGCTTCTGGCAGCCACCCACTGACCGCTTTCGAACCTGCGGCCCCGCTGACGCGCACAGGCGTCTGCTTCCCAACGAAAGTCGGTGACGCCGAGCTCTCGAGCGGCTCGCCACACAGGTCTCAAGGACAACGGATTGTCAAAATCTACCTCGGCCGAACTCAACCTGATCGGTTTGAACGAGTTGCTGACCCTCGATCGCTGGGCGCTCGAACGCCGCAGCCGGGCTCTCGTCCAGACGGCTTTTTTGGGCAATCAGCTAAGCCTTTGCCGCGTCATGGGCCGCTACAAGCTGTATGTGCCGACCACGGACATCGGTTTCGGTGCCCACGTCATGATGGATGGTCTCTGGGAGCCTTGGCTGACCGTGTTCATGGCGTCCCGGATCAAGCCGGGCATGCACGTCGTCGACGCCGGCGCGAACCATGGATATTACACGGTTCTTTTTGCCGATCTGGTAGGCCCCGAGGGCCTCGTTGCGGCGGTCGAGCCCAACCCCCCGACGGCCCGGCTATTACGTCAAACCGTGCTGGTGAACGGTTTCGGGTCCCGTGTTCAGATCTTTGAAAAGGCGCTGGCCGCGGCGGATGACGAGACTCTGGTGTTGTTTGCGCCGGGTCACGAGCCGAAGAATGCCTCTGTCATGACCTCTGACTATGCCGGTGCGCCCGAAACCGTCTCCGTGACCGGGGCGCGGCTGGACACACTTCTTTCAGCTTGGCCCCGCGTAGACTTCATCAAGGTCGACGTCGAGGGTGCGGAGGAAGCGATGCTGGCCGGGGGGTGGGAGATCATCATTCGTGATCGTCCCGAACTGCTACTGGAGTTCAACAGGAGGCGCTGTCGGGACGCGGGTGGGCTTCTCGACCGTCTGGAAGCGATTTATGGGCCGGCGCGTACGGTCGATCACAACAGCGCGCTGGTTCCGGTTTCGCGCGGGGCGCTTATGGCCGTGGACAATGATGAGGACTGGCTGCTCTATTTCACGCCGGCCTAGCCACGGGGCCCACGTAAGTGACCTCGGCCCCGAGGAAATGCAGGACGCCGTCAAAGGCACCTTCCATCAGCCACAGGCGGACCTCTCCAAGATCGACCGCCGGCCAGTCGCGCTCCAGATCCATTTCGAACACCCCGGCATGGGGAGGCGTCACGGGGAGAGAGACGAAGTCGTTGGGCGATCCCCAGTCAAGACGGAACTCCTTGTTGGCCGCGGTAGCGTCGACCAGGAACCGGACGCGGGCCCGCCAGCGGCCGGGAGGCAGAGCCAGATAGGGGCCGTAGACCAGAATTCGCGGTCGCCCGGTGATGTCGAGCTCGCCAATCTGTCCCGCTCCGCGGGCGGCCTTCTGGTCATAACGGAAGATGCGTTCGGACCAAAAGACCCGTTGGCCCTCCTCGGGAGCACCGCCGCTGAAACTTTCAAGCGCGGCGCGGACCGCCGGCCAGGCGGGCTCAACCTGTCGCGGCGCAGGAGGGGCGATGGAGAGGCTCGGCGTCAGCAGGATCGCCTGGTCCCGGGCGGTCGAGATGTCACGAGCGCTTATGACCCGCGTCCGGCGCGAATCCTGGGAGACGGCCCGGGCCAGCAGCAGCGAGGCATGGGCCATGCTCTGGGGAAGGAAGATGCCCAGCTTCTCGGTGATTGCCTCGGGCGAAGTTTCGGGCCTCGGGATCAGTACGGCCGCGGGTCTACGGCCGAACGATTCCACGACATTGCAGTCCGATGTCAGCCAGACTTCGTGCTCGGGACTGTCTGCCGAGGACGGGACGTCGCTGTCGGCGTCGCGCAGGACGAGGCCGGCGGCCTCGACCCCGACCCGGATGGCCGCGCGCCAGGCCGCGTCGTCGGCCGACGGCGTAAGCACAAGCCAGACCGGCTCGCTGCGACGCGGGGTCTCGGCCCCGTCCATCATGCGGCCCTCAGCCAGGTGTAGACGTCGACCGCCTCTTCGATGTCCTCAAAGAGCTTCGCCTTGCCGCTCTCGATAATCAGAGCCCGTGTGCAGTGGGAGGCGACGAGATGGGTGTCGTGAGAGGCCATCATGAAGGCTCTGTCTGCGCGGTGCTGGAACAGTTCCTCCTGACATTTCTGCTGGAAGCGGGCATCGCCCACCGCCACGAGCTCGTCGATCAGATAGCAGTCAAACTCGATCGCGAGAGAGAGTCCGAAAGCCAGCCTCGCCCGCATGCCTGACGAATAGTGTTTGACCGGGAGTTTCAGGGACGCGCCCAGTTCGGCGAAGTTGTCGACGCGTTCCCGGGTCTCCGCATAGTCGCGGTTGTAGATGCGGGCGAGGAACTTGATGTTGTCGAGGCCGGAAAGGCTGCCCTGAAACCCGCCTCCGAAGCCGATCGGCCAGGACGAGGACATGCGCCAGCGGATTCGCCCCTCGGTCTCCGGCAGCACGCCGCCCAGCATCTTGATGAGGGTCGATTTTCCCTGCCCGTTACGCCCGAGAATGGCCAACCGCCCCCCCCGGCCCAGGGTAAAGTTCAACGCTGTGAACAGCGGTTTCCTGACCCCGTGGTAGGTCTTTCCCAGGTTCTCTACGCTCAAGCCGATTTCGTCAGCAGGGAGCGTCATCAATCCTGCCTGTGCTCGCGGACCCCGGCGTAGATCAACCAGCCGATGCCATAGGCCAGCAGGCTGGACGCAAAGACCGTCAGAATGGCCAACCAGCGGCGCGGCTCGGTCGAGTCATCCGGAAGGCTGGGGCTCACGACCCGGTCGATGTAGAGCTTCTGGCGGCGCGCCTCCTGTTCGGCGGAGATGACGGCCGCGGTGGCCTGGGTCAGCTCCCGGTCCGCGAACTCGCGGGCCAGCGCAAGATCCTCGTAGATGCTCAACTTGGGTGCGAGGGAACCGGCGGCACCCGCGATCTTTTCCCGCTCCGCATCGATCTGGCGTTCGTAAGCGCGAATGCGACTGTCGAAAACAGGGAGTTGAGGGCTGTTGGCCGCCTCGGCGGCGACCTGGGCCCGATCGGCACGCAGGCGCGCGACCTCGGCCTGAAGGCCGCCGATCAGCTGGGACCCTTCTCTCGCCGCCGTTGTGGGGTCAATGATCTGCTCCCGGTTGCGGAAGGCCGTGAGCTGCTGCTGCGCGGTGGACAGGCGCGCCCTTGCCTCCTCGCGGGACTGGCGCGCCTGGGCGAGGGCGTCGGCAGCAGACCTTTCGTTCATGCGGTTGACCAGTTGTTCTCCGCCGCCGAGGAGCGCTTCTGTCAGGGCCTGGGCATCGCGGGGGCGGAAGGCTTCAACCCGCAGCGTGCTGATCCCGGTGGTGGAGTCGTACCCCACGGTCACGAACCGCTGGAAACCCTTGTAAAGGGCCTCGCGCGACCGGCCCTCCCACGGCTGGGGGTAACGCGAAAACGCGTCCACGCCGGGCGGACCCAGGATCTCGGCGATCTCGTAGCGCCGCGAGAGCTCGGTCAGACTGTCGCGCGACGTGATATACTCGTGAACGGCAAAGGCGTCGGTCTGTGTCGGGGCGATCCCTACACCCTGCAAGGCGACCCCCAGTGAGGTCGGCGTGCTCTGACCGGCAGCCCGGACGATGAACTGGGTTTCTGAAACATAGCGCGGCGACGCGATCAGCAAATAATAGATGACGGCAAGCAGGGTCGGCAGGCCGACCACCAGGACAGCCGCAACCGGCACCCGACGCCACCACGCCGCACGCTCTCTCTCGAAGGCCAGAAGTTTCGGGATGGGACCGATATAGTTGAGCTTGGACTCTGTCATTGAATGTCCATGGGCGCAGAGCGCTCCGGGAGGTAAAAAAACGTCATTCGATCACGATCCGGCTCTTGACGTCGGCGAGCAATATCAACCCTGCCCCGATCAGCAACCCGCCAAAGGCGAAGGCGTAGGAAGGGTGGTAGTAGGTGTGGACGAACTCGCCCAGAACGCCGCCCCGTACCATCTCGATGCCGTGCGGCAAAGGTACCAGCAGGAAGGCGTCACGGTACTTCTCCGGGAGCCAGGCCACCATGAAAAAGGCCCCCGACAGCGGGATCATCGCATAGCTGATCACCGGGACGAGCCGCTCCATGATTTCATACCGCATCGCGAGGCCGGCCAGCGTTATAGCGACGCCGAAACCGACCCATCCGACCATCAGCCAGCCCGCATAGAGAAGCAGCCAGTCCTTGGGTAACCCGACCTGTCCGAGAGCGATGAGCACGATGTAAACGATCACGAGTGCAACTGTAGAGCCGCAGAACTCCATGAAGTTCCGGGCAAGAAAAATATGCAATATTCCGATCTGACGATGGTGCAGCAGGCCGATGTTGGCTTCGACTGCGCCCATGCTGAATGCAATCATATGTCGATACAGCAACAGCGACATGTAACCCGTCATTACCAGGGGCCCGAGCCGAATGCCGTGCTCATAGGCCGGTTTGATCAGGCTCCACATAAACAGGACGCCGAGACAGAAAATCAGGGGCTCGGCAATCATCCAGACAAAGCCGAGGCCTTCACGTCCGAACCGGGTTGTCATCTCGCGCATCAGCAGGGCGCCGATGATCCTGAAATGCCGGCTCGCGAAGGACACACTCATCTCGGTCGACTGTTCTCAGGAAACGGGAGCGGGGGATCGGAAACGGTGTGCGGGGCGGCGGACGGTCAGGCTTGCCGGAAACCCCTCGTCCTCGTGGCGCGGAACATACGCTGCCGCGCCACGAGCGCAAGCGCGACCCGCGCAGGCGATCTCGGCCGTAACCGACCGGATTCCCTCCCGGTCGGCGGCCCATATTCGAGCCGCAGTCCGGCGGGCCCCCGACACCGATTACGGAGGATACGGCAGCCCCGGATGTGGAAGGGCGAGCGCCCCGGCGGGGCCGAGGATTTGTTCTGTATCTTCAACGCCACGGTGGACCCGTGACCGCTCCATCACGGCGCGTCACTCTCGACGTTGTGTGGCAACGCTGTTATGGGTCTTCCGGGGCGGCGAGACCGCCGCACAGATCAATAACGGCTGCGGAGGGCTCACACCCATGCGTTTCAAGACTCTTTTCCTCGCTTCCAGCGCGGCAGCGGCACTCGCCCTGTCGGCGGGTGCGGCTTCGGCTGAGCCGGACGGGTGGTATGGTGCGGTTGACGCCGGTTACCACATTGCGAACAACAACTATAACGTCGAGGCCACGGGCAACGGCGTGAACTGGCAGATTGAGGCCAACGACGGCTGGGCTGCGTTTGCGCGTCTGGGCTACCGGTTCAACCCGAACTGGCGCGTTGAGCTTGAGGGCGGCTACCGCTCGGGCGACATCGGCCGCATCCGCCATTCGACGGGCTCGGTTCCGTCGGGCGTCTGCAACTTCGCCCCGGGTACCGGTCCGTGCTTCTCGCCGGAAGGCGACGTCGAATCGACGACCCTGATGGCCAATGTCCTCTATGACATCGGCGGCGAATACTGGGGTGTGCGTCCGTTCGTGGGCCTCGGCGTCGGCGTGAACCGCGTCAACACCGAGTTCGCGGGCACGATCCGCGGCCAGCGCGGCGTGTCGGTCGTGGCCGACGACAGCTCGACCAAGTTCGCGGCCCAGGCCATTGCCGGCCTGGCCTATGCGATCGGTGACCGGGCCAACATCGACCTGACCTACCGCTATCTGACCGGCGACTTCGAGTTCGACGCGACGACCCCCTCGACCCTGGCGGCCAACAACTACGGCACGTTTGAGGGCGACTACGACGAGAGCCACACGGTGACCCTGGGTCTGCGCTACGCCTTCGGCGCCGCCGACGCCCCGCCGCCGCCGCCCCCGCCGCCGCCGCCGCCGCCGCCGCCTCCCCCGCCGCCCCCGCCGCCGCCGCCTCCGCCGGCCCCGGCCGCCCAGGCCCGTGAGTTCGTGGTCTATTTCGACTGGGATCGCTCGGACCTGACGACGGAAGCCCGTTCGGTGGTGACCCAGGCCGCCAACTACGCCCGTTCGGGTGCCCCGACCCGCGTGCTGGTTGTCGGCTACGCCGACACCTCCGGCTCGGCCGCCTACAATGTGGGCCTGTCGAACCGTCGGGCCCGCACCGTGGCGGATGCCCTGGTGGCCCAGGGCGTCAACGGCGGCGTCATCGCCCTCGACGGCCAGGGCGAGACCAACCTGGCCCGTCCGACCGCCGACGGCGTTCGCGAGCCCCTGAACCGTCGCGCCACCATCGGCATCAACTTCTAGGACGCCGGGACCCGGGGTCCGGACTTCGGTCCGGGCCCCGGACCCGGCCTTCCGGAAGGCTGTGGGGGGCGTTTTCCCCCGCGCCGGTGATCCGTTCGCAGAGCCGCCGGTTCTCCCCTCCAGGAGGCCGGCGGTTTTGTTTTTCGGGCCCCGCCCGCCGGGACGACCCGGCCCGCACGGACGCCCGGCGCGCACGGTGGGCCCCGCCGGTGGGGTGCCGTTCGCTTTTTTGGACAAGTCGGTTGATCCGCGATCCCGGGGCGGCGACAAAGGCGGCCATGTCAGAGTTCCGAACCTGCGTCCGGTCTTCGACGGAACCGTCCCGCCCCCGCGAGAGCGGTCAGGGAACCGGCCTGCGCACCGCCCGATCCGCCCTGTGTTCCGCGTCCCGATCCCGTTTCCCCGACCTCGCATGAGCCAGTCCTGACCATGGCGGACGTCCGCATCCCTTCCAGAGGCACCCCCGGCCCTTCCCGAGGTGCTCCCGGCGAGGTCGCCCCGCGCGATGCCCGCCGCGCGGCCCCGGTCCATCGCCCGGCCTCGCCCCCGACCCTGGCCCTGGTGGACCCCGGCACGCCCGCGGCCCGGCCGGGGGTCGGCCAGTCGCTGAAGGGCCGCCGTTTCCTGATCGTGACGGCCCCGTTCGGCCCGTTCGGCCGGGTGCTGGCCGAACAGCTGGCCGCCGAGGGGGCCTCGGTGGCCCGCATGCTGTTCAACGCCGGCGACGCCGCCTACTGGCGCCGCTCGGGCGCGGTCCCCTACACCGGCGACGTGCGCCGCTGGCCCGCCCGCCTGCAGAAGATGGTGCAGGACCAGGGCCTGACCGACCTTATCGTGTTCGGCGAGGGCGGACCCTACAACCAGGGCGTCCTCGCCCAGGCCGCAAAGCTCAAGGCCGCCGCGGCCGGTGCGGGCGAGACCGGATCCACCGTTGCCGCGGCCCTGCCCGGGGAACCGGTCGCGAAGGCCAGGCGCGCTGCAGACGCTTCATCGCGCGCTCAAGCAGAGAGCCGCCGCGCGGCGAACGATAGCGCGGGTGGCCCCGCCCACCCTCTCAGAATCTGGGTGCTGGAGAACGGCTATTTCCGGCCCGACTGGATCACCGTCGAGGAGAACGGCGTCAACGCCTCCTCAGGGCTCCCGCGCGACCGCGCCGCCTATGACCCGCCCATCCCCGAGATCCTGCCGACCCGGCCCGCCGGCCGGATCCTGCCCCACCACGTCATCAACATCAGCCTGTACCACGTGGCCCAGCCGCTCGGCCGGCTGGTGTTCCGCCGCTATGTCTATCCCTATACCCAGTCGCCCTGGCTGCAGTTCATCGGCCACGTCCGCCGCTACCTCAGCCTGGCCCTGCGCCCCCCGGCCGAGACCGACACCGCCGTGATCCGCGCCCGCGGCCCCTTCTTCATCGCCTGTCTGCAGCGCGAGGGCGACGCCCAGCTGCTGCGCTACTCCCACTATGCCGACAACACCGCCTTCCTCGCCGAGGTGCTGTCCTCCTTCGCCCGCCACGCCCCCGAAGGCACCCGGCTGGTGGTCAAGAACCACCCCCTGGACCCGGGGCTCGTCGACCTGGCCCGCATGACCCACATCCTCGCGGTCGAGCGCGGCATCGCCGACCGGGTCGACTTCATCGACGGCGGAAACCTCGCCGCCCTGTGCCGGGCCTCCAGCGGCATGGTCGTCAACAACTCCTCCGCCGCCCTGTCGGCGCTGGGCTTCTCAACCCCCGTCAAGGTGCTCGGCGACGCCTTCTTCGACATCGACGGCCTCACCGACCAGCAATCCGTCGACGCCTTCTGGACAAACCCCACACCCCCCGACGACGCCCTGTTCAACCGCTTCAAGGCCCACGTCATCGCCAGAACACAGGTCAACGGAAACTACCACGAACCCAGAGCCCTCAAACCCACCGCAAAAGCCCTCGCCAGAAAGTTCGCCACAGCACGATAGGCGAAGAACACGGCAGAGGGGCCGGGCGCGTGGCCCACACGCAGCCGGTGGGGGACGGGTGGATCCCGCAGGCCTGTTGAAACTCAGCCGCCCGTGCGGATCAGCGCGATCTCCGGCCTCGGCGTTGCGGTGCTCCGTTCGATCAGGGGTTGACCGATGGCGATCACCGTCGTGGCGGTCAGGATGGCGGATACGACCGCGGCCACCGCCAGGCCTGCGGCCTGGGCCAGAGGCCTGTCGCTGCGGTTGCCGTCGTCCTGATCCATGCCGCCCTCTGCCCGGTTCAAGGGTGAGGAATCACAGCCGGCGTGCGGACGCAAGTCACTGACCCGTGTGCGCCGGAAACGACAACGGCCGGCCCTGCTCCGGGCCGGCCGCAAGACGAACGCAGGTCCGGATCAGCCGGTGAAGGGGCGAATCAGGATCTCAACCCGACGGTTCTGGGCACGCCCCTCGACCGTGGCATTGGACGCCACCGGAACGCGCGAGGACTGGCCCGCGACGAACAGACGTTCGCGCAAGACGCCACGGCCGATCAGGGCATCGGCGACGGCGAGCGCCCGGCGCTCCGACAGCGGCTGGTTGATGGCGTCGCCGCCCGACGAGTCCGTATGGCCGACGATGTCGACGACGGAGCGGTCATACTCCTGCAGCACGCCGGCAACGTCGGACAGGACGGCGTCGAAGCGGGGCTCGATGTTGGACTGGTTGACGGCGAAGGTGACGTCCGAGGGCATGCGCAGCACCAGATTGTCGCCCTGGCGGACCACCCCGACACCCGTGCCACTGAGCTCGGCTTCCAGCGCCCGCTGCTGGCGATCCATGTATGAGCCGACGGCGGCCCCGCCGAGCGCGCCCACGCCGGCGCCGATGAGGGCATTGCGACGGCCCTGCTCGCCATCCGAGGTGTTGGTCAGATAGCCCAGCACCGCCCCCCCGAGGGCACCGGCCAGCGCGCCGGTCGCCGTGTTGTTGCGATTGGGGGTTGAGGAATAGGGATCCATGGTGGTGCAGGCCGAAGCCCCCAGCAGGGCGACGACGCCGAGGCTGCTGACGATCAGATTCATACGCATGGGGTAGATCCTTCCGAGATCAATGTGCGCCGGAAACGCGACCTGAACAGTGAAGGTTCCGACCTGACCGCAGAATGAACGCGCCGGCGAATTGCCGCGCCGTGACCTCGAACTGCCAATTTTCATCCGCAAGGCTTATGTACCCCACCCGGCGGTCCTGAAACGGACTGTCGCGTGTCCGAACCCGAAAGGCCTCCACGCCGTGACCACTACCCTCGACTCCTCCCCGACCGCCGCTGTCCGGGGCATCACGCCGGTTTCCATGTCGCGCTACGACAGCGACTTCCAGGGCTTCAGCGATGCGCTGGGCGCGTCGTTCAAACGCTACGGGTTCGCCGTGGTGTCGGACCACGGGCTCGACGAGGCCGTCATCCGGGCCGCGATCGACGACGCCAGGGCCTTCTTCGCCCTGCCGGAAACGGTCAAGCGGGCCTATCACCAGCCCGGCACGGGGGGCGCGCGAGGCCTGACGCCGTTCGGAACCGAGGCGGCCAAGGACGCCAAGGCGGTCGATCTGAAGGAGTTCTGGCACACCGGTCGCGAACTGCCCGCCGGCCATCCCTATCGCCAGTACATGCGCGACAACCTGTGGCCGGCGGAGATCCCGGGCTTCCGCACGCACCTGTACGGCATGTTCGAGGCGCTGGACGCGCTGGGCCGGAGAATTCTGCGGGCCATCGCCCGGTCCCTCGCGCTGGCGGACGATTTCTTCGAGGACAAGGTCGATCTGGGAAACAGCGTGCTGCGCATGCTGCATTACCCGCCGGTGCCCGCCGACGCGCCCGGCGTGCGGGCAGGGGCCCATGAAGACATCAACGTCATCACCCTGCTGCTGGGCGCCGAGGAGGCCGGCCTGCAGCTGAAGGACGCGGACGGCCAGTGGCTGGACATCGCCCCGCCGCCCGGAGCCCTGGTGGTCAATATCGGCGACATGCTGCAGCGGCTCACCAACCACGTCCTGCCGTCGACCACCCACCGCGTGGTCAATCCGGCTCCGGAACGGCGCGGCTTCGCCCGCTATTCGACGCCCTTCTTTCTGCATTTCAACCCGGACTATGTCATCGAGACCCTGCCCTCGACCATCTCGACGGACAATCCCGACCGCTACGCCGGCCGCTCGATCATGGCCGAGGATTTCCTGACGGAACGACTGAAGGAAATCCGGCTGCTCTAGAGCTGGATCGTTGGAGGTGGACCCACGTCGTGGGTCCACCAAGAGCGTCAATCAAGCTCTCGCCTGGATCTGCAGCCGCCCGCTTCCCCGCCTGCTCCGGGGGAAGCCGTCAGGTCGTCTCCCCGCCCTGGGCCTCACGCGGGTTCGGCGCGAACTGGCCGCCGCGGCGATAGCGCCACAGATAGGACGGCGCGATGGCCTCGAGACCGGTGGGCTCTATGCCGAGGGCGGACAGGCCTTCTGCGCCGGGCGACACGACATTGTCGACCTTCAGCATCAGCACCTGATCCCGCGTCAGCACCGGGGCGATGCCCACCAGCGCAGTCAGTTCGGTCAGGCGTCCAAGGGTGGCTGCGGCGAAGACGGGGAGCGGGGCCAGAAGCCGGGTCCGGCCGGTCTCTCGCAGGATGTATTCCAGGATTTCCCTGAAGCTCCAGACCGCGGGCCCGCCCAGTTCGAACGTCCGGCCGGCGGCGTCCGGGCGCGATACAGCCCGGGCGATGGCCTCGGCGACGTCGCCGACATAGACCGGCTGGAATTTCGTCTTGCCGCCGCCGATCAGGGGGAGGGCGGGGGAGGTCGTGGCCATGTCCGCGAACCGGTTCAGGAAGCCGTCGCCATTGCCGAACACGATCGAGGGTCTCAGGACGACGGTCCCGGGCAGGACCGCACGCGCGGCATTCTCGGCCTCACCCTTGGTGCGGCCGTAGTCCGCCGGGGAGTCCGCATCGGCCCCGATGGCCGAAACCTGGACCAGACGGGCGACGCCGCCCGCGACACAGGCCTCGGCGATATGGCGCGCCCCCTCGACATGGGACCGAGCGAAGCTGCGGCCCGGGGACTGGTACAGCAGACCGACGAGGTTCACGGCCGCATCCGCGCCCTTCAGGGCCGACACGACGTCCGCCGGCCGGGTGATGTCGCAGCGCACAGGCTGAATCTGGCCCGGCTCACCAAGGATGCGCAGGTCCTGGGCGAGGGCCGGTCGGCGGACGGCGACGCGGACGCGCCAGCCGAGTCGGGCGAGGGCGCGAACGGCCTGGGTCCCGACAAAACCGGACCCGCCGAAGACGGTGACCAGACCGGGCGTGGACTCAGACATGAAACGCTTCTCTCGGGATGGCGCGAATGGCCCGTTCCGCCCGCGCGTGTCGGGGATAGCGGAAGGTCTGCACGCCCGCAACGCGAGGGATGGACGCGGCCCCCGGCGGGTGCCCCAAAACCGCTGTTGACCCGCTCCGTGCACTGCCTTAAGGGTCCGCGCCTTCCGGATGGGGACGCGCTCCGGCGCGGCGTCTCCGGGCCCAGGTGGCGGAATTGGTAGACGCGCTGGCTTCAGGTGCCAGTGATAGAAATGTCGTGGAGGTTCGAGTCCTCTCCTGGGCACCAGTTTCCGAACGGCGTCGCATCGCAAGGTGCGGCGCCGTTTTCATTTTCCTCCCTCTCCGCTTGCGGGAGAGGGAGGTCGCGCACGGCGGCGCAGCCGTCGTTCTGGCGCGGCCGTGTGAGGGGTGACGCCGACTCTCACCGACAGGCCGCAAAACCCCTCACCCTTTCGCAAGGCCGCTCGCGATGCTCGCGGGCGCGCAAGCCCTCTCCCGCAAGGGGAGAGGGGCTGCTAGAGCCACAGCATGACTGTTCATCTGCATGAGGGCGATCTGCCCGACGGCCTGCATCTCGGTTCCGAGGTCGCGGTCGATTCCGAAACCATGGGGCTGCGCTTCCGGCGTGATCCGCTGTGCGTCGTCCAGCTGTCGGCGGGAGACGGCGACGCCCATGTGGTGCGACTGAACCGGCCGGCCTATGACTGTCCGAACCTGAAGCGGCTGATGGCCGACCGGGACGTGCTGAAGATTTTCCACTTCGGCCGGTTCGACATCGGCATGATCGAGCTGCATCTGGGGGTCGAGACCGGACCGGTCTATTGCACCAAGATCGCCTCGAAACTGGCGCGGACCTATACGGACCGGCACGGGCTGAAGGATGTGGCGCGCGAACTGGCGGGCATCGACCTGTCCAAGGCGCAGCAGTCGTCCGACTGGGGGGCCGCGGCGCTGAGTCCGGCCCAGCTGGACTATGCCGCCTCCGACGTTCTGCACCTGCATGTGATCAAGGATCGCCTGAACGAGATCCTGGTCCGGGAGGGCCGCATGGAACTGGCCAAGGCCTGTTTCGACTTCCTTCCGACCCGCGCCCGCCTCGATCTCGCCGGCTGGGACGAGATGGACGTCTTTGCCCACAGCTGACGGACCGCATGACCCAGTTGGACGGAGGCGAGAACCGCAAGCGCGCCGACGAGGTGCGACTGGCCGAACAGGCCGGCCGCTGGCGTGCACGTTCGCGCAGGGTGCAGCTGTACCGCCGTCTGCTGCCGATCCTGATCGTGATGCTGGCCGGCGGGGCCCTGACCTGGACCGTCTTCCGCACGGTCATGTCCGGCGTTGAGCGGGACGCCAGCCAGTCCCGGGAAATCCGGCTCGACAACCCGATGTTCCGCGGCCAGGACGTCCATGGGCGCTCCTTCGTGATCGGGGCCGAGGGGGCCGTGCGGGACCCGGCGACGGGCCGGTTCCGGCTCAACGGCCCGCTGCTGCGACTGAATCTCGGGGGGACGCGGATCACGGAGATGACAGCCGACGCGGGCATCTACAACGAGGTGGAACGTTCGGTGACCATCGGCCCCAATGTGCGGATTTCGGACGGCGGGTCGGGTTTCGTCCTGACCACGCCGGAGGCTGTGGTCGACACGGCGACGGGGATTGTCACCGGGGACAAGGGCGTAGAGGGTCGCGGACCGCTTGGAACCCTGTCGGCTTCGTCCTATGTCATCCGCGACCAGGGCGAGCGCGTCGAGTTTCGGGGCCAGGGCGACAACAAGGTGCGCGGCACGATCAGCCCCGCCCCATCCGGCAGGTGACCATGTCGAAAACCAGACTGAGCCTTGTTGCAGCAGGGGCCGCCCTGCTGATCGCCGTTCCCGGTTCGGGCGGTGCCCAGACCGCCGGTGCCGCGTCCGGCGCGCCCGTGGCGTGGGGCGGCGACCTGTTCGAATATACACCGGACGGTTTCACCCTGACCGGCCGGGCAGAGATGATCCAGGGCGGGAACCGCCTGCGCGCCGACCGCCTGACCTTCGTCACCGCGGACGGCGACCTGACCCGGGCGGAGGCCAGCGGCGCGGTCTATTTCGTCACCCCCGAACAGACCATGCGCGGCGACCGTGCGGTCTATGACCTCGGCACGGACCAGGTGACGGTTACCGGCGACGTGATCCTGACCCAGGGTCAGAACGTGGTCACCGGCGGACGGCTGGTCTACAATGTCTCGACCGGCAACGCCCGGATGGAAGGTGGGCCGACGGCCCGGGGGGACCGCGTCCGGGGCGTTTTCTATCCCCAGGATGCGAACTGAGCCGCCCGGCCCGGTCGAACGCCTGAATGGCCCGCAAGGAACTCTCCGCCCTCAATCTCGACGAACGCGAGGCCCCCCCGGCCCCGGTGCCCGAACCCGCGCCCGCGCGTGGCCTGCGGGTGCAGAACATCGCCCGCGCCTTCGGTGCGCGCCAGGTGGTGTCCAATGTTTCCCTGACCCTGCAGAGGGGCGAGGTGGCCGGCCTTCTCGGCCCGAACGGGGCCGGCAAGACCACCTGTTTCTACATGATCACCGGTCTGATCCCGGCGGACAGCGGCTCGATCTGGCTGGACAGCGAGGATATCACCGCCCAGCCCATGTACCAGCGCGCCCGGATGGGGCTGGGCTATCTGGCCCAGGAGGCCTCGATCTTTCGCGGCATGACGGTCGAGCAGAACGTCATGGCTGTGGTCGAGCTGCATGAATCCGGCAAGGCCATCGACGACGAGACCACCCGCCTGCTGGAAGAGCTGAACATCGCCCATCTGCGCCACGCCCCGGCCCAGGGGCTGTCGGGCGGGGAACGTCGACGGGTCGAGATCGCCCGGGCCCTGGCCGGCAAGCCCAGTTTCATGTTGCTGGACGAACCGTTCGCCGGCATCGATCCGCTGGCCATTGCCGACATCCGGTCGGTCATCCGCTATCTGGCGGGGGAGGGGATCGGGGTGCTGATCACCGACCACAATGTGCGCGAGACGCTGGACATCATCGACCGCGCCTCGATCATCTCCAACGGATCGGTGCTGTTCGAGGGCACGGCGGACGAGGTGATCCACGATCCGGAAGTGCGCCGGGTCTATCTGGGCGACCTGTACGGCTGAGGGATGATCACCCGGCGAGGATGCCGAGGTGCTCTACGAGGATCAGGGTCCCGAGCGTGATCAGGGCCAGGCCGCCGACCAGTTCCGCGATCTTGCCGAAGCGCGTGCCGACGACCCGGCCGATCAGCATACCCAGGGTCGCCAGGGCGAAGGTCGTCAGGCCGATACAGGCTGCGATCAGCCAGATGTTGGCCCCGAGGAAGGCGAGGCCGACGCCGACGGCCGCCGCATCGATGCTGGTTCCGATCGCCGTCGCAATGAGCGCCCAGACCCCGGCGCGCGACGCCCGGGGCAGGCCCGCATCGGCGGCCACGGGCTGGACCGCTTCCCGGATCATCTTGCCGCCGACCACGGTCAGCAGGCCGAAGGCAATCCAGTGGTCGATCTGCTGCACCAGGCCCGCCGCGGCCAGTCCCAGGGTCCAGCCGATCAGGGGGGTGATCGCCTCGATGACGCCGAACACCAGCCCGGTCCGGACCGCTCCCAGCCAGGACGGACGATGCACGGCACCCCGGCCGACAGCGGCGGCAAAGGCGTCGGTGGACATGCTGAGGGAGAGGATCGCGATGGTGCCGGGGGTCATGCCGCTGCCCTAGGGAGCGGGCCCCATGTAAGGCAAGGCTGAACCGACCGGGCGGGAGGCCGCAGGGTCACGATCGAAAGCCGGCGTTAACCGCTTCCCGCCATCCTGACAGCAAGTTCCGGGCCACGGCGGTCCGGCGTCGGGGGCGGCAGACGTGATCGGTCAGAGGCTCGAGGTTCGGCAGGGGCAGGGGCTGGTCATCACCCCCCAGCTGCAGCAGGCCATCAAGCTGCTGCAGCTGTCCAACCAGGAACTGGACGAGTTCGTCGAGGCGGAGCTGGAAAAGAATCCCCTGCTGCAGCGCGAGGAGCCGGAGGCGGCTCTGGATGTGGCCCGCGAGGCCCCGGCCGACACCAGCGAGCTGAGCTTTTCCGACACCGATGCCCCGGACCGGTCCTCCACGGTCGATGCGCGCGAGGATGACGTCTATGGCGACGCCACGCCCGGAGAGCGTACGTCCGACCGGCTGTCGGACGAAGCGGCCGAACAGCCGGGCCTGTCGGACTGGTCCGCCGCCGGCAAGGGGGGGTCGTTCAACGACGGCGACGGGGGCGAGCGGCCGGAGCGGCACGAGCCCACCCTGTGGGAGCATCTCCAGGCCCAGGCGTCCTCGGCGGGCTTCTCCGCCACCGATCATGCCATTGCCCTGTCGCTGATCGACGGGGTCGATGACGCGGGCTATCTGCGCGCCGAACTGGCGGAAATCGCCGATCGGCTCGGCTGCGGCCTCGCGCGGGTGGAGGCGGTCCTCGCAGTCTGCCAGGGCTTTGAGCCCACCGGCGTCATGGCCCGCTCGGTTCCCGAATGCCTCAAGTTGCAGCTGATCGAGCGAAACCGTTTCGATCCGGCCATGGCGGTCCTGCTGGACAATCTGGATCTTCTGGCCCGACGGAATCTCGCCGCCCTGCGCACTGCGTGCAATGTCGATGGCGAGGATCTGGCCGATATGATCGGCGAGCTGAAGGCCCTGACGCCCCGGCCCGGCGCGGGCTTCGCCGGCGAGGTCGCCCAGACCGTGATCCCGGACGTGCATGTCCGGCCTGATCCGGCCGGCGGCTGGCGGGTGGAGCTCAACACCGACACCCTGCCGCGGCTGCTGGTCGACAAACGCTACCATGCCACGGTCTCTGCCGGCGCGCGGACTGAGTCGGAGAAGGCCTTCGTGGCCGACTGCGCGGCCCAGGCGACCTGGCTGGTCAAGTCGCTGGATCAGCGCGCGCGGACCATTCTGAAGGTCGGCTCCGAGATCGTGCGCCAGCAGGATGCGTTTCTGGCCTTCGGGGTCGAGTTTCTGCGGCCGCTGAACCTGAAGACGGTGGCCGATGCCATCGGCATGCATGAATCGACCGTCAGCCGGGTGACGTCGAACAAATACGTCTCCACGCCCCGCGGTGTGTTCGAGCTGAAATTCTTCTTCACCGCCGCCATCCAGGCCACCGACGGCGGAGCCAGCCACTCCGCCGAAGCCGTCCGTCACCGCATCAAGTCCATGATCGATCACGAGGATCGCGACGGCGACGTCCTGTCCGACGACCGGATTGTAGAAATCCTGAAGGAGGCCGGCATCGACATCGCCCGGCGGACCGTGGCCAAATACCGCGAGGCCTTGCGGATCCCTTCGTCCATCGAGCGTCGCCGGATGCTCAAGGCCTCCTGACCGCTGCCCTCAATCGCGGAAGCGTGACTGAAAAACCGGCGTTGCCGATTGACACTTTTCGCGGCCGGTCGCGTTCTGTCTGGATGCAAGTGCAGGTCAGCGGCAAGCACCTCGATGTCGGCGAAGCGTTAGGCTCGCGCATCTCCCAGGAACTCGAAGAAGGCGTCGGAAAATACTTCGAACGCGGCGGTGAAAACGCCGAGGTCGTGGTGTCCAAGGACGGCCATGGCTTCAAGGTGGACTGTTGGGTCCGTCTCGCTTCCGGTCAGACCCTCGTGACCACGGGGCTGGGCGGAGACGCCCATGCCGCCTTTACCGAGAGCCTCGACAAGCTCGAGAAGCGGGTCCGCCGCTACAAGCGCCGGCTCAAGGACCATCACATCGGGCCCCGGGGTCTGTCCCCTGAAAAGACCGAGAATGCCGCCCGCGACGTGGCCCGCAGCATTGTCCTGCGTGATCCCGACTCGGTCGAGGACGAGGCGTTCGGTGAAGCGGGGGAGGACGGGCCTCCGCCGACCGGCATGGTCATCGCCGAGAGTGTGTCGGAGATCCGGACCATCACGGTCGGCCGGGCAGTGCTCGAACTGGATATGACCGGCTATCCGGTCGTTTTTTTCCGGAACGCGGCCCATGGCGGGCTTTCGGTCGTCTATCGCCGTCCCGATGGCAATGTCGGCTGGATCGACCCGGAGCGGACCGGTTCGTTGAACGGACACGGTTCTGTAAACGGTTCTGGCGCATAGACCTTCCCATGTCGGCGAGAACGGTCTAGACGGCGCGGGCCGGTGGACCTGCGCAGACCCTCGAACCAACAGTCGGGACGACCCATGGATATCGGTGAGCTCCTGGTTCAGGACGGGATTGTCCTGAAAGGCGGTGCGTCTTCCAAGCGACAGGCCCTGCATCTGGTGGCCTCGGTCGCGGCCTCGGCCATCGGTCTGCCCGAAAGTGTGGTCTTCGACGCGCTGATGGAACGTGAGGCCTTGGGCTCGACCGGCCTCGGATCGGGCGTGGGTGTGCCGCACGCCCGCCTTGATGGACTCACCGCAGTCAAGGCGGTGTTCGTCAGGCTGGACACGCCGGTCGCCTACGACGCCGTGGACGACCGCCCGGTCGATCTCCTGTTCGCCCTGTTCGCACCGCCGCGCGACGGTGCGGAGCATCTACGGGCCCTGGCCGCGGTTTCGCGCGCCCTGCGCTCGTCCGAGATGCGTGAACAGCTGCGACAGGCTCATACGGCGGACGCCATCCACGCCCTGTTCGTGCGCGACTCCGCGGTGTCGGCGACGGCGGCCTGAGGGCAGTCTCCGCCGGCTAGTGGACGGACACGGGGGCCAGTTCGTGCGCCACGGCGGCCGCGAACGCCGTCTCTCGATCCAGCATGACCGCAAGGCGTTCGCCGTCGGCACCGTGAACGGCATAGAGAATCTGGTCCGGGGCGAGCGCGAATCCTTCAGCGTCAGCCAGAGGGGTGTCGGCGAGGACATCGGCGGCGGTGATTTCGCGCACGTAGACGAGATCCGGTGCGCCCAGCCCCTTGAGGTCTTCCTTGGTCATTCTTGGCGTCATCAGGACCGCCTCCTCAGTCTGTATGGATCAACGTCCCGCGGCCCGGCGGGTTCGCCGCGCCGCCGGAACGTCTGCAGCAACAGTGTGAATCAGCCGAGGCTGATGGGAATCCGCCGCACGGACGGGACGCCGACGGGCCGGGTCAGGTCGACGTGGAGCAGGCCGTGTTCCAGACGGGCCCCGTCGACTTCAAGGCCGTCGGCAAGGACGAAGCTGCGCACGAAGCCGCGGGCTGCAATGCCCCGGTGAAGGAAGGCCTGATCGGGCGAGGCCCCTTCCCGCTTTCCGGCGATGGTCAGCTGACGACCTTCAAGAGTGATCGAAAGATCATCGGGGCCGAAGCCGGCGACCGCCAGCGAAATGCGGACGGCCCCTTCTCCGATCTGTTCGACGTTGTAGGGAGGATAGCTCTCGGCCGCCGCCTTGGCGGCGCGGTCGATCAGGGCGCGGGTCTGGTCGAACCCCAGCAGAAAGGGACTGTCGAACAGCAGGGGCCGGGTCGTCATGGATCAGTCCTCGAACAAGCGACTGCGCCGGGTCTCCCTGAACAGGCGAGCCCCGGCGTCCGGGCTCATATGGGATGATCGTCGTCCCCATCAAGCGGGGTCCGTGGATTTCGTGACGCCTCGACCGAGGTGCCGCGGTGGATTTCAAACCTGCCCGAAACCGGCCAAGGTCGATCATGGACAAGGCGGATGGGGTCGAGTCGTTCGCGCGTGCGGATATCCCCGACCCGGGAGGGGGGCCACAGCCGGTGAACCGCCGGTTCATCGCCCTCTATACCCTGGCCCAGATCGGGGCCTTCATCGGCTTTGTCCCCCTGCTGGGCGTCCTGTTGCCGATCAAGGCTGCGGCGCTGCGTCCCGACGCCCCTTCGATCCTCCTCAGCCAGGCTGCCATGGCCGGAGCGCTGGCCGCGGGCATCGCCTATCTGGTCGCCGGCACCCTGAGTGACCGCGCCCAGGCCCTGACCGGGACGCGGCGGGCCTGGATCGTCGCCGGGGCCATCCTGACGGTGTTGAGCTATGTCGCCGTGTTCATGGCCCCGACGCCAGTCACGCTGATCGCGGCCATCGTGGGTTTTCAGGTCTGTTTCAACAGTCTGTTCTCGCCTCTGGTCGCGGTATTCGCCGACCGGGTGCCCGACCAGCAGAAGGGTCTGGTCTCGGCCTTTTCAGGCCTCGCCTATCCCGCGGCCAGCCTGTTCGCCGCGCTCATCATTGCGGTCGCCCTCGTGGGCGAGGCCGAGCGATTTCTGGCCACCGGTTTTGTCATGATCCTGCTGCTGATCCCGTTCCTTGCCAGGGAGCGCGCCATCCGACCTGCGGCGGCCTTGCGAAGGGTGCCGCAAGGCCCCGGCCTGTCGCTGGCAGCGCTCGCGGACCACGATTTCCGGACCGCCTTCCTGTCACGCCTGATGGTCCAGACCGCCATGGCCCTGAACACCCTGTACCTGCTCTACTACCTGAAACAGCACAGCGATGTCGCCGCGCGGCTGGGCGGCCTGCGCATCGAGGCGGTTCTGGGCGTTCTGCTGGCGGCGTCCACGCTGGCTGCCCTCGGGGCCGGTTTTGCCGCCGGGCTGGCGTCCGACCGCTGGGGCGGCCGCAAGCGGTTCGTGACCGCCGGGGCCCTGTTCATCTGCGGGGGCACCGCTCTGCTCGCCGCGGCCCCCGCATGGCCGGGGCCGCTTCTGGGGCAGGTCGTCTACGGCATCGGCGTCGGCATTTTCTCGACTGCGGACCAGGCGCTGATCGCCCAGGTCCTGCCCACCCGGGCGCGTATCGGTCGAGACCTCGGCGTCATGAACATCGCCGTGACCCTGCCCCAGGTCCTGGGGCCGCTGGCAGGGATCGTCCTGCTGGGCGCAGCCGGATGGAGCCTGCCCGCCGTCTTCGCCCTCGCGGCGGGGCTGGCGTTCGGCGGCGGCCTTCTGGTCCAGGGGATCAGACGGCCCCTGTGAGCGTCCCGGCAGAGGCGGGGACAGGGGCCGGCCCCGTCGAGCCCCGTATGATCAGCCGGTGGGCGTGGTCAACCTGGGCCCGGACCTCGCCGCCCTCCAGTTGAGCGAGGACCATGTCGGCGGCGGCCACAGCCATTTCGAACACTGGCTGACGGACGGTGGTGATCGAGGGCCAGGCGATCTGCGAGACCTCGGAATCGTCAAAGCCCGCGATCGACAGCTCCGCCGGAACGGCGACACCGCGTTCGCGGGCGGCCATCAGGGCACCGACAGCCATATCGTCGTTCTGGGCGAGGATGGCGCTCGGCCGGTCGGCCCGATCGAGCAGGCGATGGGCCGCGGCGTGGCCACTCTCGCGGGTGAACAGCCCCCGCTCCACCAGCTCGGGCCTCAGCCGGACCCCGGCGCTGGCGCAGGCGAGCTCATAGCCCCTCATGCGCATGGCGGTCGAGGCATGTGTGGGGTCGCCCTGGATCACGGCGATGTCGCGATGACCCAGACCGAGAAGATGGGCCGCCATCTCGCGGGCGGCCGCGACGTCGTCCACCAGATTGCTGGGGCCCAGTTCGGTGTCGTGGGTCGGCGCGATGCGCGCAAACCGGATGCCGGCCGCGGTCAGATCCCCCAGAATCCGCAGATTGTCGGAGGCCGGAGGGGCCAGGACCACGCCGTCAAGGGCGGCGGACCTGAGCAGGCCGACCACCTCGCTCTCGCGTTCCGAAACCGACGAGACCGGAATCACGACCAGCTGGTATCGCTCCGTGCGCAGGCGCTCCAGAACCCCCTTCTGCAGCTCAACCACATAGCTGGGCGACGGATTCTCATAGACCAGGCCGATCAGATGGGACCGCCGCCGGACCAGTGCCTGGGCAAGGACATTGGGATGGTAGTTGAGGGCCTTGGCGGCGGCGCGAACCCGGCTGCGGACCGCCTCGGTCACATTCGGCTCGTTGTTGAGGACCCGCGACACGGTCTTCATCGAAACGCCGGCATGGCGACCGACGTCCACCATGGTGGTGCGCCGCTGACCTCGTGGCACGGGCAAATCCTGAACTCTTGATCCTGCAGGCCCTGCTAGGCGTTCGCGCCCGCGGGGTCCAGCGCGAGCGCCCGCGACCGGATAACAACGTCACAAATCAATTCGAGGTAGCGCTATCACAGGGATTGACAGCGTAGGACAACGCTGGGAGCGTGGCATCGGGGCCGATCACAAGGTCGCCCGACAAAACATGGACGTCGGCTCAGCCGACGCGGAGGGAAACATGAGGGGAATGTCGTTCTTGACGGCGCTTGGGCGCTCGAGCTCCGCGCTGGCCTTGCTTACCGGGCTGGCCCTGCCCGCCGTGGCGTCTGCCCAGACGGCGACGCCGTCGGCACCCCCCGCGCAGGACCCGGCCACGGCCACGACGGTCGACGAGATCATCGTCACCGGTATCCGCGCCAGCCTGGATCGTGCGATCGACATCAAGCGCAACTCCTCCGGCGTGGTGGACGCCATTTCCGCCGAGGACATCGGCAAGTTCCCCGACACCAACCTGGCGGAATCGCTGCAGCGCGTGACCGGTGTCTCGATCAACCGGGTCAACGGCGAGGGGTCGGAGGTCACGGTCCGCGGCTTCGGGGGCGGCTTCAACCTCGTCACCCTGAACGGCCGCCAGATGCCGACGGCCAACGTCGTGGCGGTCGGTGGTGACCAGAACGTCGACTTCGCCACCGCGACCAGCCGGTCGTTCGACTTCTCGAACATCGCGTCCGAGGCGGTGAGCCTGCTCGAGGTCTACAAGACCGGCCGGTCGTCCATCCCTTCCGGCGGTATCGGCGCGACCATCAACGTCGTCACCCGCCAGCCGCTCGACAACCGTGAGCCGGGCTGGAACGGAAGCTTCGGTGTCAAGGCCGTCCATGACTCCAGTGTCGATCGCGGCGAGGAGATCACGCCCGAGACGTCCGGAATCGTCAGCTGGCGCGATGAGGACGGTACGTTCGGTGTCCAGCTGTTCGGAAGCTACCAGCGCCGCGAAAGTGCGGCGGCGAGTGCCACGTCCAACGCCTGGAACATCGTGCGCCGGGACGTTTTCCTCAATCAGGCGGGCCCCTACGTCAACGCCCAGACCCAGCTGACCGGCACGCCGTCGACCAATCAGCTGGTCGCTGTTCCGAACGACAGTCGCTACCATTTCTCGGAATCGGAGCGCGAGCGCATCAATGGTCAGGCCGTGTTCCAGTGGGCCCCGACCGACAACCTCGTCCTGACGGCGGACGCCCTCTATGCCGAAAACCGCACCAGCGAGGAACGGACCGACCAGACCAACTGGTTCAACCGCCCGTTCGGCCAGGTCCGCTTCGACGACAATGACGCGGTGGCCACCACGGTCTTCCTTCAGGAAAACATCAGCGGCGTGAAGGACACCGGCTTCGAGCAGCAGTACCGGGCCACCAAAGACACGCTGGAATCCTACGGGCTGAACGCCCGCTGGCAGCTGACCGACAACTTCTCCGTCGTCCTCGACGGCCATATGTCGACCGCCGAAAGCCTACCCGACTCGTCCAACGGGGCCAGCTCGACCCTGGTCAGCCTCGGCGCGCCTGTCATCGCTGCCCATTCGGTGGACTTCTCCGGCGACATTCCGGTTCAGACCATCACGATCAACGACGCCCTGCGCGGCAACAACAACGGCCGTCTCGACCTCGGCGATATAGGCACCCAGATCGCCCGGACCAACGCCTCCCAGCAGCGGCAGGAGGTGAAGGAAATCCGGGCCGACGCCAGCTATGATTTCGGCGGCGGGGCGCGGTTCGATTTCGGGGCCGAGTACATCGACTCCGAGATGACCAGCCAGCGCACCCAGACCCAGCAGACGCTGGGTGACTGGGGCATCACCAATCCGGGCGATGTCGAACGGTTTGCAGGCGGCCTGGTGGAGGAGTTCTGCCTCACCTGCCGGTTCGACTCGTTCAACCCCGGCGCAACAGGCGCGTCACTGATCGCCTTCCGCGGCAATGCGGTGGATCTGTTCAACGCCCTGTCGCCGGTCTATGCGGCCGATCGCAGCCCGTTGGACGGCGTCGCCGATCCGGGCAACCCCGTGGCGCTCTCGGGTTCGGACTTCAACGTTGTCGAGGAGCAGACGACGGCGTTCTACGGTCAGCTGACCTGGGAAGGCGAGGTCGGCACCATGCCGGTCAATATGGTCGCCGGAATCCGCTATGAGCAGACCGAGGTGCTGTCGACATCGCTGGTCGCCGTCCCCACGGAGATCCGCTGGACAGCCGACAACGATTTCACGCGGATCGTCGGGGCCCAGGTCCAGCCGATCAGCGGTGAAGGCGACTATGACAACATCCTGCCGGCCTTCGACTTCTCGATCGAGCCCATGCAGGACGTCAAGCTGAGGGCGTCGTGGAGCCGGACCCTGGCCCGCCCGGACTTCGGCAACCTGTTCGCGGCCAGCAGTGCGAACGCGCCGCCGCGCCCCACGGCCCTCGGCGGTGTGGCGACCGGCAACGCCGGCAACCCGAACCTGCTGCCCCTGCTGTCTGACAACATCGACTTCTCGGCCGAGTGGTATTTTGCCCCGTCCAGCTATGTGTCGGTCGGTTATTTCGACAAACAGGTCCGCAACTTCGTCGGCCAGGGTCAGGTCACCCGCACCCTGTTCGACCTTCGCGATCCTACCTCGGGTGCGGCCGGCTCGCGCTCGGGCACGGCCCGGACCCAGCTGGGTACGCTCGGCGCGGACCTGTCGGACGTGAACCTGTTCACCTATACGGCGCTGCTGATCCAGAACAACGGCGATGTGGCCGCGGCCTCCTCGCAGTTCCAGGCCCAGCGGACCGGACCGAATGCCTCGCTGAACCAGGCCTTCGTGGACCAGATCCTCGCAGCGGTGGACATCACGGCCAGCGCCCAGGATCCGCTGTTCCAGTTTTCGGTCGCCACCCCGGTCAACAATCGCGAGGCCAACATCAACGGCTTCGAGATCGCCGGCCAGTATTTCTACGGCGACACCGGCATCGGCATCGCGGCCTCCTATACGATCGTGAACGGCGATGTGGACATCGATGTCGGGGCCGATCCCAGCATCGACCAGTTCGCCCTGCTGGGCCTCAGCGACAGCGCCAACGTCACCCTGATCTACGACAACCACGGGATCTCGGCGCGGCTGGCCTACAACTGGCGCGATACCTACCTGGCGGAAACCAACCGGGGTGGCGACAGCCGCAACCCCGTCTTCACCGAGCCCTTCGGCACCCTGGACGTGAACATCAGCTATGATCTGACCGAGAACGTCGCCGTGTCGTTCGAGGGGATCAACCTGACCAGCGAATCGCTTCGCACCTACGGGCGGGACGAGAGCAATATCTGGTTCGCCCAGGAACTGAAGCCCCGCTACCTGCTCGGAGCCCGCATGCGGTTCTGATCGTCCCGCTGGAGAGCGAGAGACAGGGCCACCGTTCATCGGTGGCCCTGTCATCGTCCGGGGACCGTGATTTGCCGCTCCCGGGTACTGGCTCCATGATCGTGGCCGGAGATCGGGGCGCATGCCATGACCAACATCGTGCTTCTGAACAACATCGACCATGCCGACCTTCGGGTCGCACACACCTATGGCCCGGCGACGGGCGACGCCGTCAACCAGGTGCTGGTCTTCCCGACGGAGTTCGAGGCGCTTCAGCGCGAATATGTCATCCTGTTCCGGCGGGACGGGGCCGGGGCCTTCCAGTCCGTCGCCCTGCTGGGGCTGGACCGCGACGAGAACCTGTTTCTGGAAGAACCCGACTGGCGCGCGCGTTATGTCCCGGCCGTCCAGCGGCGCGGGCCCTTCTCGATCGGTCTTCACGGCGCGGACGGTGCCCCGGACGGGCGGGAGGCCAAGGTCAATATCGCCCTCGACGATCCGCGCGTGGGCGTGGCGGAGGGGGCGGCGGTGTTCCTGAAGCACGGGGGATCCAGCCCCTATCTGGATACGATCAATGTCGCGCTCTCGACCCTGTATGAGGGGGTCAGGACGGCCCCGGCGCTGTTCGAGGCCTTTGAACAGGCCGAACTGCTGGAGCCGGTGGCCATCGACATCCATGTCGGCGACGGTCTGCGCTATGATCTGGACAATGTTTTCGCCATTCGCCGCGATCGGCTGGATGCCCTGGACGGTCCGACGCTGGAACGGCTGCACCGCAGCGGCGGGCTGGTGCCGGCGGTGCACGCCGCCTCGTCCCTCGGCAATCTGGATCGACTGATCGAGATGAAGAACCGCAAGGCGGGCCGGGCATGACCGTCGCCGCGCACCGCACGGAGGCCGGCACGCCGGGCACGATCGTGCGGCGCACCGAGGTGGTGGAAGGGGCGAGTCGTCTGCCGCCGCTGGCGGACTTGCTGGCGCGCAATCGGCCGGTCATCTTCCGGGGTCTGGCCGGCGACTGGCCGCTGGCCCAGGCGGGCCGCGAGGGTGCCGCTGCGGCCATCGCCTATCTGAAGGGCTTCGACGCCGGCCGGCCGGTGGTGGGCTATACGGCCGCGCCGGAAGTGGGCGGGCGCTATTTCTACGGGCCCGGAATGCAGGGGCTCAATTTCGCCGCCGACCGCGTGTCGCTGAGCGCCTATCTGGAGGCCCTCGCCGCCCATCTGGAGACGCCGGCTCCGCCGTCCTTCTATGTGGGCTCCACCGATCTGGAGCTCTATCTGCCGGGGCTGGGGGCCGGGAACCGTCTCGACCTGCCCGCGGCGGCCGAGGGCCAGTCGCCGCCCACCGTCAGCATCTGGCTGGGCAACCGGACGACGGCGGCGACCCATTTCGACATGTCGAACAACCTCGCCTGCTGTCTGGTGGGACGCCGGCGGTTCACCCTGTTTCCGCCCGACCAGATCGTGAACCTGTATCCGGGCCCACTGGAACCGACGCCCGGTGGGCAGGTGGTCAGCCTGGTCGATCCTTCCGCGCCGGATCTCGACCGCTTTCCCCTCTACGCCGGGGCGGCGGCAGCGGCCGAGGTCGCCGATCTGGAGCCGGGCGATGTGCTCTTCTACCCGGCCCTGTGGTGGCACAATGTCGAGGCGCTGGACCCGTTCAACGCCATGATCAACTACTGGTGGAACGACACCCCGGCCTTTGTCGATAGCCCCATGACGACGCTGCTGCACGGCCTGCTGAGCCTGCGCGATCGGCCCGAGGCGGAGAAGCGGGCCTGGCGGTCGCTGTTCGACTACTATGTCTTCGGTCCGGCCGACCGGCCGGCCGCCCATCTGCCCGAGGCGGTGCGGGGCGATCTGGCCCCGCTGGACGAGCGGTCGGCACGCCGTCTCAGGGCGCGCGTGATGCAGAAACTGAACCGGTAGGGGAGGCGGATGATGGATCAGCCCAGGACGCGTGTGGTGATCGCCGGAGGCGGGACTGCGGGCTGGCTGGCCGCGGCGGTGCTGACCCGCCAGCTGGGCGGGCTGTTGGACATCACCCTGGTCGAATCCGAGGAGATCGGCACGGTCGGGGTCGGGGAGTCGACCATTCCCACAGTCCGGGCCTTCCATGCCCTGCTGGGCATCGACGAAGCGGACTTCATGCGCACGACGGGCGCGACCTTCAAACTGGGCATATCCTTCGAGGGCTGGACCCGTCCGGAGGACCGCTACATCCATTCCTTCGGCGATGTCGGCAAGTCGACCTGGATGGGCGATTTCCAGCATTTCTGGCTGGAGGCGCGCGCGCGCGGTGTTGCCGGTCCGCTGGGGGATTACTGCTTCGAACACGCAGCCGCGGAGGCCGGGCGGTTCGCCACGGGACCCGAGGCCCGGATCAACTATGCCTATCACCTCGATGCCGGCCGCTATGCCCGGTACCTGCGCGCGCGCAGCGAGGCGGGCGGGCTGAAGCGGCGGGAGGGTCGGATCGCCCGGGTTGAGCGGCAGGCGCAAGACGGCCTGATCGCCGCGCTGGTGCTGGAGAACGGGGAGCGGATCGAGGGCGATCTGTTCCTCGACTGCACGGGCTTCCGCGCCCTGCTGATCGAGGGGGCCCTGGGCGTCGGGTTCGAGGACTGGGGCGACTGGCTGCCGACCAACCGCGCGCTGGCGGTCCAGACGACCTCGACCGGGCCGGCCGTGCCCTATACCCGGGCCATCGCCCACGACGCAGGCTGGCGCTGGCGAATCCCGCTGCAGCACCGGGTCGGCAATGGTCTGGTCTATGCCTCGGACTTCCTGTCCGACGACGCGGCCCGCGCCCGGCTGATGGGGGCGATCGAGGGCGAGCCCCTGATCGAGCCCGGCCTGATCCGCTTCCGCACCGGGCGGCGGCAGAAGGCGTGGGAGGGCAATTGCATCGCCCTGAGTCTGGCCGGCGGGTTTGTGGAGCCGCTGGAATCGACCAGTATCCACCTGATCATGACGGCCCTGACCCGGCTGATGCAGGCCTTCCCGTTCGACGGCATCCGGCCGGCGGTGGTCGCGCGCTACAATGACCAGTCGCGGGCCGAGCTGGAACGGGTGCGGGATTTCATCATCCTGCATTACCACCTGAACGCCCGGACCGAGCCGTTCTGGCAGCGCCAGCGCGAAATGGGCATCCCCGACACCCTGGCCGAGCGCATCGCCCTGTTCGCCGAAAGCGCCCAGGCCTATCAGGGGCCCGACGACCTGTTCCGGGTCGCCTCCTGGCTGCAGGTGCTGACCGGGCAGGGGCTTGAGCCGCGCTCGCACCATCATCTGGCCCGGCTGATGCCGGTCGAGCAGCTGGCCAAGGCCCTGTCGGACCTCAAGGCCAATGTCGACACCGCCGTTGCGGCCTTGCCGGCGCATCAGGCCTTTCTCGACCGCTACTGCCCCGAGGCGACCCCGGCCGCCGCCGCCTGAGCGGCGACGGCGACCGCCCGGTTCCGGATCAGGCCGGGCAGACCGCGCTGCCGGTATTGGACACCAGCCGGATGTCCTCGACCACCAGCGCCAGCCGGCCCGAGGTGGTCAGGACCACGGGCTCTTCCGTGCGGATCAGGTCGGCCCCGGCGTCGCGCAGGCAGCTGAGCTTGACCTGTATCGTGCGGAACTCCGGCCCGGCTCCCAGCAGCGAGGCGATATCGACGCCGCCCCGGCAGCCTGTGCCGCAGCCGGCCGACAGGATCACCGGACCCGTGGGTGCCGTCTCGACCCGCAGGCGGATCGCCACGGCCATGTCGCCGGTCGCCTGACGCGACAGGTCGACGGGCGCGCCGGACACGACGAACGAGGCCTCGCCGGTGCCGCTCCAGTTCAGCAGACGACCGCTCTCCTGGGCCGATGCATCGGCGGCGCGCACGGTCAGGGCCGTCGACGGGCTGGCCCCGGCCGTAACCGGAGCGGTTCCGGACGCATCGCGCAGTGAGATGGCCCAGGGCTCCGGCACCCGGCCCGCGGCGTAATAGGTTTCCGAGGCCGCAGCGGCGGCGGCCACACCGGCCTCTTCCGACAGGACGCCGAGATCGGTCCGATCCGCATAGGTCCGGCCAAAGCCGAAGGCGAACAGGGGATTATAGTCGGCGTCGCTGGCGTTCAGCCGGTACTGGTTGGCCAGACGCGGCCACGAGAACGACAGCTTGCCGGTGAAGTCGTGGGCGACCGACCCGTCGGGTGCACGGAACAGGACATCGGCCACGCCGCCGCCCTCGCTGCCCGGAAGCCAGGCGGCGACGAAGGCGTCCGAGGCATTGATCTCGGGATTGACCCAGAGCGGCCGCCCCGAGAGGAAGACCGAAACCACGGGCACGCCCGCCGCCTTCAGCCGGCGCAGGACCGCCAGTGGCCCCTCGGGGGCGAAGTCCAGCGTCGGCCGATCACCCTGGAACTCGGCATAGGGATCCTCGCCGAACACGACGATGGCGACGTCCGGGCGCTCCGAGAAGCGGCCGTCAGCGCTGAGCACCGCCTGCCCGCCCCCGGCCTGCACGGTCTCGGCGATGCCGCCCCAGATGGACTGGCCATTGGGGAAGTCGGCGTTGGTGTTGTCCGTGCCCTGCCAGCTGATGGTCCAGCCGCCGGACTGTTTGCCGATGTCATCGGCCCCGTCACCGGCGACCAGCACCCGGGCCCCGGGCTGCAGGGGCAACAGGGCATTGTCGTTCTTCAGCAGCACGAGGGAGGCGCGCACGGCCTCGCGCGCCAGGGCGCGGTGGTCCGGCGAGCCGAGCACCGAATAGTCACCCGCCCCGACGCGGTCGACCGGGGCCGGATTGTCGAACAGGCCGGCCTTGAACTTGACCCTGAGGATGCGGCGCACGGCGTCGTCCAGCCGGGCCATGGAGATCTCGCCGGACCGGGCCTGGGCGAGGGTGGTGTCATAGAGGCCGCGCCAGGTGTCGGGGGCCATGAACATGTCGATTCCGGCGTTGAAGGCGCGGGCGCAGCTGTCCGGGGCGCAACCCGCCACCTGGGCATGGGCGTTCCAGTCGCTGACCACAAAGCCGTCGAAGCCCATGCGGTTCTTGAGCGCTTCGGTCAGCAGGCCCTCGTGGCCAGTGACCTTCTCGCCGTTCCAGCTGGAGAAGGAGGCCATGACGGTCAGGGCCCCGGCGGCGATGGCGGGCGGATAGCCGGCGTTGTGGATGCGGACCAGTTCGGCCTCGGAGACGCGGGTATCGCCCTGATCGCGACCGTCCTGGGTGCCGCCGTCGCCGAGATAATGTTTGACCGACGAGACGGTGCGGCCGGGCTGGAGCCCGTCGTCGCCGCCGTCGGGACCCTGCAGCCCCTCGACCACAGCGCGGGCATAGGCAGCCACAACCTCGGGCTCCTCGGAATAGCTTTCATAGGCCCGGCCCCAGCGATCGTCGCGGGCGACGGCTACGGTCGGGGCGAAGGTCCAGTCGACGCCGGTGGCGGCCAGTTCGCGCCCGGTGGCCTCGCCGATGCGGCGGATCAGGTCGGGATCGCGGGCAGCCCCCAGCCCGATGTTGTGGGGGAAGATGGTGGCCCCGAAGACGTTGTTGTGGCCGTGAACCGCGTCGACGCCGAAGATCACCGGGATGCCGGTGTGTCCGGGACGGGCCTCGGTGGACACTTCATGGAAGGCCTGGGCCAGGGCCAGCCAGGCTTCCCTCGGCGCGCGGTCGTTGCCCCCGGGGCCGGAATTGCCGCCGGCCAGGACGGATCCCAGTGGATAGCGGCGCAGGTCTTCCGGCTGGATCGAGGCGATATCGGCCTGGATGGTCTGGCCAACCTTTTCCTCCAGTGACATGCGGGCCATCAGGGCGGTGATCCGCGCCTCGACGGCGGCGTCGACCAGCCCGGCGTCGGCCACGGCAGGCCAGACCGAACGATCCACGCCCTGGGCCAGGGCCGATGTCCCGGACCCGGGCGCACAGGCCAGCAGCAGGCTGGCGGCGGCGGACAACATCAGGGCGCGGCGGAGGGTATGGGACGAGAGGGTCATGACGTTTCCTGTCCAGGGGGAGGCGGCCGACGCCGCTCTTGAGCTTGACGCCTTATCGGTAACGCCATCCGGTGCCGATGACAACGCTGTCAATCGACGGTGTGCGCGGTGGCGTGGCGGTATCGAGTCCTGGACGCCGGCTGACGTTGCCGGACGGGCGACGTCAGGCAACGTCACAGTCAGTGATTGTCGCGCGGCAGCCCGTGGGTATCGATGATGCGGTGATAGCGGACGGCGGGGGCCAGCACCGCCCCGGTTTCCAGCTCGGTCACCATCGATCGCTGGATCTCCTGCCACGGGGTCTGGGACGCCGGGAAGGCGTAGCCGCCTGCGGCCTCGAGCGCGGCCCGCCGGCGGGCCAACTCGTCCGGGTCCAGCAGGACGTCGACCCGCCGCTTGCCCAGATCGACCCGCAGGCGATCGCCGTTGCGCAGCAGGGCGACATTGCCACCGGTGGCCGCCTCGGGCGAGCCGTTCAGGATCGAGGGCGAGCCCGAGGTGCCCGACTGGCGGCCGTCGCCGATACAGGGCAGGGCGGTGACACCGCGTTTGATCAGGGCGGCGGGGGGACGCATGTTGACCACCTCGGCCGCACCGGGGTGGCCCACGGGGCCGGCTCCCCGCATGACCAGGATGGAGTCCTCGTCGATCCCCTGGGCCGGGTCGTCGATGCGGTGGTGATAGTCGTCCGAGCCGTCGAACACGACCACCGTGCCCTCGAAGGCCTCGGGGTCATCGGGGTTGGACAGGTAGCGTTCGCGGAAGTCGGGGGCGATCACGCTGGTCTTCATGATGGCGCTGTCGAAGACATTGCCGCTCAGCACCAGGAAGCCCGCGTCCTCGACCAGCGCCGTCTCGAAGGTGCGGATGACGTCGGGCAGGACCGTCTCGGACCCGCGGCAATTGTCACCGATCGTGCGGCCGTTGACGGTCATCGCGCCCTCGCGGATCAGGTCGTGGCGCATCAATTCGGCGACGACCGCGGGCACGCCGCCGGCCTGGTGGAAATCCTCGCCCAGATAGGCGCCGGCAGGCTGAAGATTGACCAGCAGTGGCACCTTGTGGCCGTGCGTCTCCCAGTCCTGCAGCGGCACATCGAGGCCGACGTGACGGGCCAGGGCCACAATGTGGACGGGGGCATTGGTCGAGCCGCCGATCGCCGAGTTGACCACGATCGCATTGTGGAAGGCGTCGCGGGTCAGGATGTCGGAGGGCTTGAGGTCCTCATGGACCATGTCGACGATGCGCTTCCCGGTCTGGTAGGCGACCTGGGGGCGTTCGCGGTACGGGGCCGGGATGGCCGCCGATCCGGGCAGGGACATGCCCAGGGCCTCGGCCAGCGAGTTCATGGTCGTGGCCGTGCCCATGGTGTTGCAGTAGCCGACCGAGGGGGCGGAGGTGGCGACCAGGTTGATGAACCCCTCATAGTCCAGCTCGCCGGTCGCCATCATCTCCCGGGCCTTCCAGATGATGGTGCCCGAACCGACGCGCTCGCCCTTGTGCCAGCCGTTCAGCATGGGGCCGACCGACAGGGCGATGGCGGGGATGTTCACGGTCGCCGCTGCCATCAGACAGGCGGGGGTGGTCTTGTCGCAGCCGATGGTCAGGATGACGCCGTCGATGGGATAGCCGTACAGCAGCTCGACCAGGCCCAGATAGGCGAGGTTGCGGTCGAGGCCGGCGGTGGGCCGCTTGCCGGTCTCCTGGATGGGATGGACGGGAAACTCGAGCGCGATGCCGCCCGCCTCGCGGATGCCTTCGCGCGCCCGCTTGGCCAGTTCGATATGGTGGCGGTTGCAGGGGCTGAGGTCCGAGCCGGTCTGGGCGATGCCGATGATCGGCTTGCCGGAGCGCAACTCCTCCAGTGTCAGGCCGTAGTTGAGGTACCGCTCCAGATACAGGGCCGTCATGTCCGGGTTCGCGGGATTGTCGAACCAGGCGCGGGAGCGAAGCGGTTTGGTCATCGGTCGGTCTTTGTCTGAGAATACTCAGACAATTAGCGGAGCGGTCCCGCGACTGCAACAGACTTGCCGGGCTTCGGTACCGCTGATCCCCCGATCTGTTCCAGGGCATGGGCCACCAGAGCCTGCATCGCCGAACGGGCCCCCTCGGGGTCGCTGGCGGCGATCGCCTCGAAGACGGCCCAGTGCTCCGGCATGGGGTCCGGCGGCAGCCGCCGCTTGCGCTGCTTGTAGTGTGTGGTCCAGCGCACGCTGGCCCCGATGGTCGAGGCCAGGCTGATCAGCGGGGGGTTGCCCGTGGCGACCAGGATCGCCTGGTGGAAATCGCGATCCGCCGACTGCCCGGCTTCGGTCTTGAGGGTCTTGCGTTCCATGGTTTCCAGCGCGATCCGCATCCTGGCCAGTTCCTCGTCCGAGCGGCGCGCGGCCGCCAGCGCCGCAGCGGCGGGTTCGACGATCATGCGCAGCTCGAACAGGCCATTGACGATCACCTCGCTCGGTTCGGACGCAAAGAACCAGGACAGGACATCCGGATCCAGCAGGCTCCACCGCTCCATCGGCAGGACGCGGGTGCCCGTCCTCGGCTTGCTCTCGACCAGCCCCTTGGCTGACAGGATCCGGATGGCCTCGCGATAGGCGCTGCGGGAGACCGCCAGTTGCTCGCTCAGTTCGATCTCGTTGCCGAGGATGTCGCCGGGCTGATGGGTCCCCGAGACGATGGCGATCCCGAGGTTGCGGGCGATGGCACCATGCAGGCGTTCGGCCCCCGGCCGGGGGTGACGGGTGGCGGCGGGAGGGGGGGCGGTGACGGGCATCGGCGACCTGGGTGACAGCGACTCTCCCCTTATAGCCGATGATCGCCGTTGACCGTCCGCGAAAAGCCGGACTATCGTGTGGTAGCGCTATCATCGCGGGATCAACCGGCGAGATCAGGGAGGACTGACCATGACCAATCCCCACAAGGACACCCTGACGCTCGGTCGTCGGACGATCCTGGCCAGTTTCGTCTCGGGTCTGGCCCTCGCGGCAACCCGCGGCGTCGCCTTCGCCCAGGACACGGCAAAGCCGCCCCGCGACGCCCTCTATCGGGACGCCTCCCAGCCCGTCGAACGCCGGGTCGAGGACCTGCTCCGGCGCATGTCGGTCGAGGAGAAGGTCGCCCAGATGATCGGCATCTGGGAAGGCAAGGGAGCCATCCAGAACGCCGCCGGTGATTTCGTGGCCGCGCGCGCCTCCGAAGCCTTCCCTCACGGTCTGGGCCAGATCTCGCGTCCGCAGGACAAGCGCGGCGTCGATCCCAGCGAGAACGGCGCGGCCGGCGCGGCGACGGAGGCCGTCAACCGCACGGGCCGCGAGACCGCGGAATACGTCAACGCCGCTCAGCGCTGGGCCATCGAGAATACCCGCCTCGGCATCCCCCTGCTGCTGCATGAGGAAGCCCTGCATGGCTATGTGGCGCGCGGGGCCACCAGTTTCCCGCAGTCCATCGCCCTGGCCTCGACCTGGGATCCGGCTCTCGTCGAGCAGTGTTTCTCGGTCGCGGCGCGCGAGATGCGGGCGCGCGGGGCCCAGCTGGCCCTCGCCCCCGTCGTCGACGTGGCGCGCGATCCCCGCTGGGGCCGGATCGAGGAGACCTACGGTGAGGACCCGCATCTGGTGGCCGAGATGGGACTGGCAGCGATCCGCGGCTTCCAGGGCGACTATCTGCCGCTCGCTCCGAACAAGGTGATGGTGACGCTGAAGCACATGACCGGCCACGGTCAGCCGGAGAACGGCACCAATGTCGGCCCGGCCAATATCTCCGAGCGTACCCTGCGCGAGAATTTCTTCCCGCCGTTCGAACGGGCGATCACCGAGCTGCCGGTGATGTCGGTCATGGCCTCGTACAACGAGATCGACGGCGTGCCGTCGCACGCGAGCCGCTGGCTGCTCCACGACATCCTGCGTGAGGAATGGGGCTTCAAGGGCGCGGTGGTCAGCGACTATTTCGCCATTCGCGAACTGAACAGCCGCCACCAGATGTTCCGCACCATCGAGGAGGCCGCCGCCCGGGCGCTGGACGCCGGCGTCGATATCGAACTGCCCGACGGTGCGGGCTATATCAAACTCCCCGAAATGATCCGCGACGGTCGGGTCGACATCGCCGACATCGACGCCGCGGTCCGTCGCCTCCTGACCATGAAGTTCCTGGCGGGCGTGTTCGAGACCCCCTACGTCGATCCGCGCCGCGCCGACGCCCTGACGGAGACCCCGGACGCCATTGCCCTGGCGCGCCGGTCCGCCCAGAAGGCCATCACCCTGCTGAAGAACGACAAGGGCGTGCTGCCGCTGGACCCGGGCCGCATCCGCCGCCTCGCCGTCCTCGGCACCCATGCGCGCGACACGCCGATCGGCGGCTACAGCGATGTGCCGCGCCATGTCGTCAGCGTGCTCGAGGGCATGCAGGCGGCAGCGGAAGGCCGCTTTGAGGTCGTCTATGCCGAAGCGGTGCGCATCACCGAGAGCCGCTCGTGGAGCGCCGACGCCGTCGACCTGGTCTCGCCCGAGGTCAATGCGCGACTGATCGAGGAGGCGGTTGCCACCGCCCGCGAGGCCGACACCATCGTGATGGTGCTGGGGGACAACGAACAGACCAGCCGCGAGGCCTGGGCGGACGAGCATCTGGGCGACCGGGCGTCGCTGGACCTGATCGGCCAGCAGAACGATCTGGCCCGGGCGATCTTCGCCCTTGGCAAGCCCACGGTGGTCGTGCTGCTGAACGGCCGTCCGCTGTCGGTCAATCTGCTGGCGGAAGAGGCCGACGCCCTGGTCGAGGGCTGGTATCTGGGCCAGGAGACCGGTCACGCCGTGGCCGACGTCCTGTTCGGCAAGGTCAATCCGGGTGGCAAACTGCCGGTCTCGATCGCGCGCAACGTCGGCCAGCTGCCGATCTACTACAACCACAAGCCGACCTCGCGCCGCGGCTATCTGTTCGACGAGACCAGCCCGCTCTATCCGTTCGGGTTTGGCCTGTCCTACACCACCTTCGACATCTCGGCTCCGCGGCTGGCCAAGGCCACGATCGGCCGGTTCGAACATGTCCGGGTCGAGGTCGATGTGACCAACACCGGTGCGCGCGCCGGCGACGAGGTGGTCCAGCTCTATGTGCGCGACGACCACGCCTCGGTCACCCGGCCGGTGCTGGAGCTGAAGCATTTCGAGCGCGTCACGCTGGAGCCCGGTGCCCGGACCACGGTGTCGTTCGAGATCACGCCGCGCGACCTGGCGCTCTGGGACATGAACATGGAGCGGGTAGTCGAGCCGGGGACCTTCACGCTCAGCGCCGGTCCGAACTCCCGCGACCTGAAGACCACCACCCTCACCGTCACGGCCTGAGCCTGGGTGGGCTTCCAGCCTTGACAGGGAGCCGCTGCCTCTGATGATAGCGCTACCAAACAATGACCGGGCCGTGGAAGGCCCTGGCGGGGGAATATGACGGGCGTCACTGAACATCTGCCGGCTGACTGGCGCGATGCGCTGCTGCTCGGCCGGCTGGAGCTTGCCGCGGGGCCGACACCGGTACTGGTGCGCCATGGACGGGTGCTGGACATCTCCGGCTTCGCGCCGACCACGGCCGACGCCGTGGCCAGGGCCGGCCTCGCCGGCGCGGCGGGTGTGGACCTGGGCCCGCTCGACGAGATGGAGTTCGTCGTGTCCTGGGACGAGGCCTCGGCCGGGGCGACCCACCTGCTGTCACCGCTGGACCTGCAGTGCGTAAAGGCCTCCGGCGTCACCTTCGCGGTCTCGGCCGTCGAGCGGGTGATCGAGGAGCGTGCGCGAGGCGACGCCCAGCGCGCCAACGAGATCCGCGCCCAGCTGGCCGAGCGCGTCGGCGCGGACCTGTCCGCCGTGCGGCCCGGATCCGCGGACGCCCTGAAGCTGAAGGACATCCTGATCGCCGACGGCCTCTGGTCGCAATATCTCGAGGTCGCCATCGGCAAGGACGCCGAGATCTTCACCAAGGCGCCGGTGCTCTCATCGGTGGGCTGGGGCGACTGGATCGGAGTCCGCGCCGACAGCGACTGGAACAACCCCGAGCCTGAGGTGGTCATCCTGTGCGCGCCGGACGGCCGCGCTGTGGGCGCGACCCTCGGCAATGACGTCAACCTCAGGGACGTCGAGGGACGAAGCGCCCTGCTGCTCGGCAAGGCCAAGGACAACAACGCCTCTGCGGCGCTGGGCCCGTTCGTGCGCCTGTTCGACGACGGCTTCACCATGGACGATGTCCGCTCGGCGGAGATCTCGCTGGAGGTGCGTGGGGCCGACGGCTTCGTCATGAGCGGATCCAGCTCCATGAGCCTGATCAGCCGTGATCCGCTGGAGCTGATCGGCCAGACGGTGGGGGCCGCCCACCAGTATCCCGACGGCTTCGCCCTGTATCTCGGCACCATGTTCGCCCCGATCCAGGATCGCGACGCGCCGGGACAGGGGTTCACCCATCATCCGGGGGACAGGGTCCGTGTCGCCTCCGAGCGGCTCGGCGTGCTGGAAAATACGGTCACGACCAGCGAGCAGGCCCCGCCCTGGACGCTGGGGATTTCCGGACTGATGCGTAATCTGGCCGCCCGCGGCCTGCTTGGAGTACCCGCGTGAGCAAGGCTGTCTATCCGTCCCTGAAGGACAAACTGGTCGTCATCACCGGGGGCGGGTCGGGCATCGGGGAAGGGCTGACCGAGGCCTTTACCCGCCAGGGGGCCCGCGTGGTCTTCCTCGACGTCGCCGACGCGGACTCGCGCGCGCTGCAGGACCGGCTGTCTCCGCTGTTTCCGTCGCCCGTCTACCGCCACTGCGACCTGACCGACGTCGCTGCGCTCAAGACCCATCTGGAGGCCATCGCCGCCGAGCACGGACCGATCGAGGTCCTCATCAACAATGCCGCCAACGATGATCGCCACACCCTGGCCGAGGTGACGCCCGACTACTGGGACGACCGGATCGCGGTGAACCTGAGACATCTTTATTTCGCCGCCCAGGCCGTGGCTCCGGCCATGCGGGCCGCCGGCAAGGGCGTGATCCTGAATCTGGGGTCGATCAGCTGGCACCTCGGCCTGCCCGATCTGTCGATCTACGAGACCGCCAAGGCCGGGATCGAGGGGATGACGCGGGCCCTTGCGCGCGAACTGGGCGTCGACGGCGTGCGCGTCGCCTGTATCGTGCCGGGCAATGTCAAAACCCCGCGGCAGATGAAATGGTACACGCCCGAGGGCGAGGCCGAGATTGTCGCCGCCCAGTGCCTGAAGGGCCGCATCCTGCCCGAGGACATCGCCGCCATGGCGCTGTTCCTCGCGTCGGACGACGCCCGTTTCATCACAGGACACGAATATTTCGTGGACGCCGGGTGGCGCTGACCCGACGATCCGCACATCGGGCCGCAAGAGCCCACGGGAGGACTAGAGGATGACGGATCTGAACGGAACGGGCGGCGTCCCCGCCGCCGCGCCGGAACAAACGAATATGGGGCTGGTCATCCTCACCGTACTGGTGGCGACGATCGGCGGGTTCCTGTTCGGCTATGACAGCGGGGTCATCAACGGCACCGTGGATGGCCTGCGGCAGGCCTTCAACTCCGAAGAGGTGGGGACGGGCTTCAACGTCGCCTCCATGCTGCTGGGCTGCGCCATCGGCGCGGCCTTTGCCGGCCGGGCCGCCGACGTCTGGGGCCGGCGGTCCATGATGATCCTCGCGGCGGTGCTGTTCATCGTCAGCGCCTGGGGTTCGGGCATCGCCACCAGCTCGGCCGAGTTCGTGGTCTACCGCATCCTGGGGGGCCTGGCCGTGGGCGCCGCCAGCGTTATGGCCCCGGCCTATATCTCCGAGATTGCTCCGGCGCACATGCGCGGGCGGCTGACCACGATCCAGCAGATCGCCATCATCTCGGGTCTGTTCTTCTCCTTCCTCGCCAACTATTTCGTGGCCAACGCAGCGGGGGGATCGACCAGCGAGTTCTGGCTGGGGTTCACCGCCTGGCGCTGGATGTTCTGGATGGAACTGATCCCGGCGGTGGTCTTCTTCTTCGCCCTGTTCCTGATCCCCGAGAGCCCGCGCTTCCTCGTCATCAAGGGGCGGCATGAACAGGCCACCGAGGTTCTGGCCCGGCTGTTCGGGCCGAAGGCCGCAGCGCTGACGGTCGCCGAAATCCAGCAGTCGCTGGTGGCCGATCACAAGCCGCGCCTCTCGGACCTGCTGGACCGCAGCAAGGGCGGTGTCCGCATGGTCGTCTGGGCCGGCATCGGTCTGGCCGTGTTCCAGCAGCTGGTCGGCATCAATATCGTCTTCTATTACGGTGCCGTGCTGTGGCAGTCGGTCGGGCTGAGCGAAAACGACGCCCTGATGATCAATGTGCTGTCCGGGGCGCTGTCCATCGCGGCGGTGATCGCGGGCCTGCTGGTCATCGATCGTATCGGCCGCAAGCCGATGCTGCTGATCGGATCGCTCGGGATGGCGCTGACCCTCGGTCTCGTCGCCTACGCCTTCTCCACCGGCACCTTCATGTCCTCAGGCACGGTGCTGGAGGCAGGCACGGTGCTGAACAACGGCACGGTCTATGACGCCCGGACCACGTTGGGGGCCAGTTTCCTCGACCTGTCGCCGGCGATGGGCATGCTGGCCCTGGTGGCAGCCAATGCCTATGTCATGTTCTTCAACTTCAGCTGGGGCCCGGTGATGTGGGTCATGCTGGGGGAAATGTTCCCCAACCAGATCCGCGGCTCTGCGTTGTCTGTTTCGGGCTTTGCCCAGTGGATCGCCAACTTCGGCATCACCATGAGCTTCCCGATCATGGCCGCCGGACTGGGTCTGACCATCACCTACGGCTTCTATGCGGTCAGTGCCCTGGTCTCCTTCTTCTTCGTGCTCGCGATCATCAAGGAAACGCGTGGCAAGGAACTGGAGCAGATGACCGGCTGATCGAGAGCCGCCCCTGACAGGCCGGGTGTGGCCGGGCGGCGCGCCCGCCCGGCCACACCCACCTCCGTCGCCACCCCCCAGAGCCGGGCCTCCCCGTTCCGGCCAACAAGGAAGTCCGTCATGACCGATACGCTGAACCTGTCCCACTGGATCAATGGCGAGAAGGTGGACGCCGACCGTCCGGGTGAAAGCCACAATCCGTCCAACACCAATGAGGTCGTCGCCCGCACGCCCAAGGGTGGCGCGGCCGAGGTCGATGCCGCCGTCGTCGCCGCCCGGGCGGCCTTCCCGGCCTGGTCCGAGGCCTCGCCGGAAGTCCGTTCCGACATTCTGGATCGCGCCTCCAACATCCTGATGGAGCGCAAGGACCATGTCGGGCGGCTGCTGTCGCGCGAGGAAGGCAAGACCCTCGCCGAAGGCATCGGCGAGACCGCCCGCGCCGCCCGGATCCTGAAATATTTTGCCGGCGAGGCGCTGCGCATTCACGGCCAGAACCTGATGTCCACCCGTCCGGGCGTCGAGGTCCAGACCTATCGTCAGGCGGTCGGCGTGTTCGGCCTGATCACCCCGTGGAACTTCCCCATCGCCATTCCGGCGTGGAAAATGGCCCCGGCCATCGCCTTCGGCAACACGGTCGTGATCAAGCCCGCCGGCCCGACGCCGGCGACCGCCGAGGCGCTGATCGCCATCCTGCATGAGGCGGGCCTGCCCAAGGGCGTGGTCAATATGGTGATCGGCGACGGCGACGTCGGCCGCGCCATCGTCGCCCATCCCGACATCGACGGCATCAGCTTCACCGGCTCCCAGACGGTCGGGGCCAGCGTCGGCAAGGGGGCCATGGAGCGTCAGGCCCGGGTCCAGCTGGAGATGGGCGGCAAGAATCCGCTGATCGTCCTCGACGACGCCGATCTTGAGCGGGCGGTCGCCATCGCGCTGGACGGCTCCTTCTTCGCCACGGGCCAGCGCTGCACCGCCTCCAGCCGCCTGATCGTGCAGGACGGGATCCACGACCGCTTCGTCGCCCTGCTGGCCGAGAAGGTGAAGGCACTGAAAGTCGGCGACGCGCTCGATCCCGCCACCCAGATGGGTCCGGCCGTCTCCGAGAGCCAGATGGAGACCTCCTACAGCTATATCGACATCGCCCGTTCGGCCGGGGGCCGGATCGTGACCGGCGGCAACCGGCTGAATCTCGACCAGCCCGGCTGGTACGTCCAGCCGACCCTGATCGCCGACACCACGGCCGCCATGCGGATCAATACGGAAGAGGTGTTCGGCCCGGTCGCCTCGACCATCCGCGTCAAGGACTATGAGGAGGCGCTGGCCATCGCCAACGGCGTCGAGTTCGGCCTGTCGGCGGGCATCGCCACGACCAGTCTGAAATACGCCCGCGACTTCCAGCGCCGTGCCCGGGCCGGCATGGTCATGGTCAATCTGGCCACCGCCGGCGTCGATTATCATGTGCCGTTCGGCGGCTCGAAGAAGTCCAGCTACGGGGCCCGGGAACAGGGCTTCGCGGCCGCGGAGTTCTTCACCCAGCAGAAGACCGCCTACAGCTGGAGCTGACCACCATGGGGCAGCCGGAGCTGGTCTGGGACGTGCAGGCCGAACTGGGCGAAGGCCCGGTCTGGTCGGCGCGGGAGCGGTGTGTCTGGTTTGTCGATATCAAGGGTCGAAGGCTGCACCGCTACGGCGTCGAGGACGGATCGAAAACGTCCTGGGACACGCCGGACCAGACCGGCTTTGCCCTGCCGGCCGAGGACGGCTCCCTGATCTGCGGGGTCCGCACCGGGCTCCACCGGTTTGACCCCGCGACCGGGGCCTTTGATCGGGTCGCGGAGGTCGAGCCGGACCGGCCGCAGAACCGGCTCAACGACGGCTTTGTCGCCCCCGACGGGGCCCTGTGGTTCGGCTCGATGGACGACAGCGAGGCCGGCGTGTCCGGGGCCCTGTACCGCTATGGCGACGGCGTCCTGACCCGCCATGACGACGGCTACCGGATCACCAACGGTCCGGCCCTGAGCCCGGACGGCCGGACGCTCTATCACAATGAGACCCTCGACCGGCGCATCTACGCCTTCGATCACCGCGACGGGGTCCTGACCAACAAGCGGGTCTTTGCCGAGGTCACCGGGGGCTATCCCGACGGTCCCAGCGTCGATGCCGACGGGGTGGTCCACGTCGGCCTGTTCAACGGGGGCGGCGTGGCCCGGTTCAGCCCGGGCGGCCACCCCATGGCCCTGCTCCGGCTGCCGGTTGTGACCGTGACCAAGGCCGCCTTCGGCGGCGAGGACCTGCGCGATCTGTACTGCACCACCGCCTGGCTCAACAACGCCGACAGGCGCGCCGAACAGCCGACGCTGGGTGGCCTCTACCGGGTCCGGGTCGACCGGCCCGGCCTGCCACCGACCCTCTTTCGCGGGTGATCGTCCTCGCCCACGGGGACTGGCGGGCCGAGCTTCGGCCGGCGCTCGGCGGGGCCCTGACCCGGCTGACCTGGCGGGGCGGTGACATCTTGCGACCGACCGCGCCGGAGGCCACCGATCCGCTGCAGACGGCCTGCTTCCCGCTGGTGCCCTGGACCAACCGCATTGCGGCGGGCCGGTTCGCCTTCGACGGGCGGGACATCGTTCTGGCCCCGACGCCCGGGTTCGAGCCCCATGCCCTGCACGGGACGGGCTGGCGCCGGCCGTGGTCCGTCACGGCAGCCGACGCGGCGTCTGCCGTCCTGACATTGGAGCAGCCCCGCTCGGACTGGCCCTGGGCCTGGACGGCGCAGCAGACGGTAACCCTCGACAGCGAAGGGCTCACCCTCGCCCTGTCGGTGACCAATACGGACAGCGACCCAATGCCGGCCGGCCTCGGCCTCCACCCCTGTTTCGTGCGGGGCTTGGGCACCCGTCTCGCCTTCGAGGCGACAGGGGTCTGGACCGTCGATGAAACCCTGATCCCCGTCCGTCTCGCCCCCCCGGCCGCGGTGTTCGACTGGCGCGACGGCCCTCGGGTCGACGACGCCCCCTTCATCGATCACGCCTATGCCGGCTGGGGCGGGGTGGCCCGGCTGTCCGGCCCCGACCGCACGGTGACGCTGACGGCGGCGGGCGCCGCTGATCTTCATGTCTTCGCGCCGATCGGGGCGGATTTCCTTTGCCTGGAACCGGTCAGCCACCGGCCGGACGCCCTCAACGCCCCCGCGGGAGAGGCGAGCGGGGTCACGATCCTCGAGCCCGGCGAAACGGCGGCGATCCGCCTTCGCATCGTCGCCGCCTGAGCGGTCAGTTCCCCGGCGCGAAGGGGAAGGAGAGGGCCTTGTAGTGGTCGAGGCTGTGTTCCGGTTCGGGCTCGCCCGGGGGCAGGGGGCGGTCGGCGAAGGTGCGGAAATAGGCGACACTGGCGTCGCGCCACCATTTCGCCTCCTGCTCCTGGATGGTCAGGAACTGCGACACCTCATCGAACCGGCGGGCGTCGACGTGCGGCGCCAGCCCCGCCCATGTCCGGCGCATCTCGCCGACCTTCGAGACACCCCGGCCATAGGTGACGACCAGTTCGTCCCACAGGGTGCGGCCCGAGCGCATCGGCCGGTCCCAGGCCACATGGTGGAACCACAGCAGGTCCCGATCATCGATCGTCTCCGGATCGGCGAAGCGCGCGGCGATCGCGGGGGCGTACTGCGCCACGGCGTTGCTTCCCGTAGCGGTCCGGTCAAAGCCGATCCCGGCGGCATCGGCCTTGTGATAATAGACCGGGTTCCATTCGGGGCGGTCCAGATCGTCGACCCAGGGCCCGGGTCCATAGTGGTGACCCGTCGCCATCACATGGTGCAGACCCAGCGGCGTCATATAGTCGACCACCGCCTCGCGCGATCCCATCATCATTCCCGTCACCGGCTCAACGAAGCCGGGGTCGGTCGTGAAGGTCCGGCGCGCCCAGTCGCGGGCGATCGGCTCCGCCTCCGCGCGCGGATCCCACGCCATGCGGCCGAACACATACCAGTTGGCCTGGTCGAAATGACTGCCCGACCAGTTGCGGTCCGAGCCGATATTGGCGACGCCCGCTATGCCGGTCAGGGTGTGTCCCTCGGCCGAGCCGTCGATCACATCCGCCACGGTGGCCCCGGCCACCGGTCGATCCGTCCGCGACCGCAGCGTCTCCTCATACATCGTCCCGAGGTAGGCCAGGTGGGTGGCGAAGCCGAGGTATTCCTTGGTGATCTGGAACTCCATCATCAGCGGCGTTCCGGGCATGGCCCCGAACATCGGATGAAACGGCTCGCGCGGCTGGAAATCGATAGGTCCGTTCTTGACCTGGACGAGGACATTGTCGCGGAACGTCCCGTCCAGCGGCACGAACTCCTCATAGGCCTGGCGGGCCCGGTCGGTCGCATCCTCGGCCGAATAGACGAAGGCCCGCCACATCACGACCCCGCCATGGGGTGCCACGGCGTCGGCCAGCATATTGGCCCCGTCGGCATGGCTGCGGCCATAGTCCTGCGGCCCGGGTTGACCCTCGGAGTTGGCCTTGACCAGGAAGCCGCCGAAATCCGGGATGGCGGCGTACATCTCGTCCGCCTTGGCCCGCCACCAGGCGGCGACGGCCGGGTCCAGCGGGTCCGCCGTCGCCAGTCCCCCGATCTCCACCGGCGCGCTGAACCGGGCCGAGAGATAGACTTTCACGCCATAGGGCCGGAACACCTCCGCCAGCGCGGCCGCCTTCTCGATATAGGGCGCGGTCAGGCTGAGGGCGTTCGAATTGACGTTGTTCAGCACTGTGCCGTTGATGCCGATCGAGGCGTTGGCCCGCGCGTAGTCGACATAGCGGGTCCGCCTATAGCCGGGCAGGGTGTGCCAGTCCCAGATCGACTGCCCCGCATAGCCCCGCTCCACCGTGCGATCCAGATTGTCCCAGTGGTTGAGCACGCGCAGCCGCACGGCGGGTGAGGACCGCACATCGAGATCTGTCAGCGGCTCCCCCACCTGCAGCCGCCGAAGCCATTCGAAGGCCCCGTACAACACCCCGGGACCGGTGTTGCCGGTGATGACCGTGACCGCCCGACCGTCGATGCGGGCGCTCCGGATCAGATAGCCTTCGGCCCCCAGTTCCTCCAGCGGCAGGGCGAGGCCGGCGATGCGCGGCGCGGTCGCCAGACCCAGGACCAGCGCCCCGTCTGTCACCTCCGGTGTGATGGCGGGGGCCCGCTCGAGCAGGCCCCCGATCCCGCGCAAGAGCTCGTCCCGGGCTACGGCAAGGCTCGCATCGTCGCCCTCGACCACGATTCCCGCGGCCAGCGGTTCCGCCGCCCGCCGTGCCGGTTCCGCGAGGGGCGGATAGCGCAGCCACAGGTCATAGCCGTCCTCGGCCCGGACCGCGGCGGGGGTCAGCGCCACCATCGCGGTGACGACGGCCAGAACCATCCACATCGCCGACTGAGGGCGTCGCCCACGGTCGGGGCCTCTCCCCGCGTCGTGGGGCCGGGCGAATGTCTGACGGAGAGGCATCGCGCTGATCTCTTCCAAAAGGGGGGGCGAGCCGTCCGGTCCGGTCGGCGTCCGCTCTGTGGAGCCCGCAGGGTCGGCCTTCGAACGGGCAGACATGCCCAGCGATATGTCTGACATTTCGGGTTGTCAACGATGGTCGAGGGTCCGCGACGCGGTCGAAACTGGCCTCTGCCGGTTTTGCGTTCGTCTCTCGCCGCGACTCATGGGACCGCCTATAATCGTCTTTTAAAGGTGGAGCGTCGCTTGAGCCAAAAGGTGTCCCGTCGCGGCCAGGGCGGCCGCACGATCAATGATGTGGCGCGCCACGCCGGGGTTTCGCCCATGACGGTCTCGCGCGTCATCAATGGCGAGACCAGCGTGCGCGACGCCACCCGGGAAAAGGTCTCTGAAGCGATCCGGCACCTCGGCTATGCGCCCAATACGGCGGCGCGCAGCCTCGCCAGTGCCCGGACCGTGCGGATCGGCCTGCTCTACAGCAACCCCAGCGCCGCCTATCTAAGCGAATTCCTGCTGGGCAGCCTCGAACAATGCAGCCGGTCGGGCATCCAGCTGGTCGTGGAAAAGTGCGACGCCGAGCAGGGCGAGCGGCAGGCCGTCGAGCGACTGGTCGCCAAGGGCGTCGACGGGGTCATCCTGCCGCCGCCCCTGTGCGATTCCCACGCCATCGTCGAATGGCTCGAGGCTGCCGGCCTGCCGACGGTGGTGGTGGCCACGGGCGAGCCCCCGCGTTCGGCCTCGGCTATCCGCATTGACGACGAACGCGCCGCCGGAGCCATGACCCGCCATCTTCTGGAGCTCGGACACCGGCGCATCGGGTTCATCATCGGGCACCCCAACCAGACCGCCTCCGGTCTGCGGCTGAAGGGCTATCTTGCCGCCCTGGGTGACGCGGGCATCACGCCCGACCCCGACCTGCAGGTGCAGGGCTATTTCACCTATGTTTCCGGCCTGGAAGCGGCCGAACGTCTGCTTGGCCTCTCGCCCCGTCCGACCGCCATCTTCGCCAGCAACGACGACATGGGGGCCGCTGCGATCGCGGTCGCCCACCGGATGGGACTGGACGTCCCCGGCGACGTCACCGTCTGCGGTTTCGACGACACCGCCCTCGCCACGACGGTCTGGCCCCCGCTCACCACCATTCGGCAACCGGTCGCTGAGATGTCGCGCGAGGCCGTGCTGGTTCTGGCCGATGCCATCCGCCAGACCGCGGCCGGAAAGCCGCCCAAGCCGGCCGACGCCCTGCTGGGCTTCACCCTGGTCCGGCGCCAGTCTGACGGACGCCCGGCACGGGATCCGGCCGGCTAGGCTGTCGCTGTCGCGCCGCAGGATCGGCCAGACCCAAAGTGTCGACGACGTCGTGGCGCAACGCGGGGTGAGTCAGGCGGCCCGCCCGGCCGGTTTCCGACCGGGGACGCCTGTGCGTTGCCGAACAGAAATCCGGTGCCGTCGGCGGGGGACGAAGTGTGGCGAAAAGCACTCCAGGCGGACATGCCGCGACGCGAAACGGCGCTGGAGGGATCGAGCGATCCAGCGCCGGCGTGACCGCTACCGCCGGGAATCCAAAGGGGGTCAGCAGTGTCCTGCTGACCCCCCGGAATTTGGTGGAGCTTAGCGGAGTCGAACCGCTGACCTCTTGCATGCCATGCAAGCGCTCTACCAGCTGAGCTAAAGCCCCGAACCTTTCGGTCGAGCCGCCGGGTCTGGTGTGGCCCCCGGCGAGGCGGCGGAACCTATGTCAGGCCCCTTGGGGGATCAAGCCCGCCTGAGCGGTTTATTTTCACCCGTCGAAAAGTGGCCGGGAGCGGGCCGTTGACCCGCTCCCGATCCGCCTAGTTGTCGTCGTCCTTGCCGCCCTTGACCACGTCGCCGTCGAAGGCGTCATCGTCCTCGTCCTCGATGAAGGGGACGGAATCGTCGTCGTCATCATCGGCCAGAACGTCGTCGTCGCCTTCCGTCGAGCCCATGCCGGCGTCGTCGGGCGTGTCGGCGGCCGGCTCATCCTCGTCGTCGGGCGTCAGGATGGGCTCGTGGCCCTCCTGGTCGATCTCGGGGGTGACGACTTCCTCGTCCTCATCCTCGTCGTCGGAGGGCTTCTTCTCGACGACCTGGTCCTCGGCGTCGTCGGCGGCATAGCCCCCGGGGCGGCCGCGGCGGCTGCGCAGCTTGATCGCCTCTTCGGGATCGAACTCGTGCTCGCATTTGGGGCAGTGGGCGGGGCGACGCGAGAGGTCGTAGAACTTCGCCTGGCAGTTCGGACAGACCTGCTTGGCGCCAAGTTTGGGATCGGCCACGGGGGATGGAGACCTTTGGATGGAGGAGGGGATTTCGGCCGCGTCCCTTGCCACTCCGGGGGGGCGCTGTCAAAAGCCGAGTTCGGTGAGGCGATCCGCCCGCCGTCCCCCTGACCATCCGATGGAGGCCGCGCGGGTGTCGAACGCCTCTCACCTGACTGCGCGCCCGGGCGCGGCCCTGCGGGGTGCGGTACGGGCTCCGGGCGACAAGTCCATGTCCCACCGCGCCCTCATTCTCGGGGCCATGGCCTCGGGCGTCACCGACATCGAGGGCCTGCTGGAGGGGGAGGACGTCCTGGCCACAGCCCGGGCGGTCGAGGCCTTCGGGGCCCGGGTCGAACGTCTCGGGCACGGCCGGTGGCGGGTCACCGGCCAGGGCGGCTTCCGGACCCCGGACGGAGTCATCGACTGCGGCAATGCCGGCACCGGTGTTCGCCTGCTGATGGGCGCCGCGGCGGGCTATACGGGTTCAGTCACTTTCGACGGCGATGCCTCGCTCCGTTCCCGCCCCATGGGCCGGGTCACCGATCACCTGTCCCGGATGGGGGCCAGCTTCGACTGGAGCGGCAAACCGGGCCTGTTGCCCGCGACCCTGACCGGCGGTGCCCTCAGCGCCATCGACCATGTGCAGACGGTCGCCTCGGCCCAGGTCAAATCGGCCATCCTGCTGGCGGGGCTGAACGCCACGGGCGTCACCTCCGTGACCGAGCCGGAGAAAAGCCGCGACCATACCGAACGGATGCTGCGCGCCTTTGGAGCCATGGTTGACGTGGAGGCCGCCGGCGAGGGCTGGGTCATCCGCCTGCAGGGCGGCCAGCCCCTGACCGGCACTGCCGTCGCCGTGCCCGGCGATCCATCCTCGGCGGCCTTCCCGCTGGCGGCCGGCCTGATCGTCCCGGGCTCCGAAGTCACGGTCGAAGGGGTCATGCTGAACCCCCTGCGCACCGGCCTGTTCGACACATGGATCCAGATGGGCGCCGACCTGACCCTCGCCAACCGCCGGATCGCGGGCGGCGAGGACGTCGGCGACATCACGGCCCGGCACTCGGCCCTGAAGGGCGTGGTCGTGCCCCAGGCCCGCGCCGCCTCCATGATCGACGAATATCCCATCCTCGCCGCCACCGCCGCCTTTGCCGAGGGCGTGACGGTCATGCGCGGCGTGGGCGAGATGCGGGTCAAGGAAAGCGACCGGATCCGCCTGATGGTCGACGGCCTGCGCGCCTGCGGCGTCGCGGTCGAGGAGGAACCCGAAGGCTTCCTCGTCACCGGCGGGCCCGTCCCGGGTGGCACCACCGTCCACACCGCTCACGATCACCGCATCGCCATGAGCCATCTGGTGCTGGGCCTCGCCGCCGCCGCCCCCGTGACCGTCGACGAGCCCGACATGATCGCCACCAGCTTCCCGGGCTTTGTCGCGATGATAAACGGCCTTGGCGGGCAGGTCGGATGACCGGGCGTACACTGGCGCATCGCCGGCGACTGTGCTTCCTCCCGATCCGATGAGCCGCACCTTCGTCATCGCCGTCGACGGGCCCGCCGCCTCGGGCAAGGGCACGGTCGCCTCGCGTCTCGCCGCCCACTACGGCCTGCCCTTCCTCGATACCGGCCTGCTGTACCGCGCCGTCGGCCTCGATGTCCTGACCGGCGGCGGAGACCTCGCCGATCCAGTGGCGGCCGAGGCCGCGGCGCGGGCGCTGGAGCCCGGTCGCCTGTCCGACGATGCGGCCCTGACCAGTGGTCATGCCGGCGAGGCGGCCAGCCGCGTGGCCGGTTTCCCCGGGGTTCGCGCCGCCCTTCTGGACCTGCAGCAGGCCTTCGCCCGCCAGCCGGGCGGGGCCGTGCTCGACGGGCGCGACATCGGCACCGTCATTGCCCCCGAGGCCCCGGCCAAGCTGTTCGTCACCGCCACGCCGGAGACCCGCGCACGCCGCCGCTGGCGTCAGCTGAATGCGCGCGGAGACATGATCACCTATGACGCCATGCTGGCCGACATCCTGCGCCGCGACGAACGGGACGCCGGCCGCGGGTCGGCCCCCATGGTCCAGGCCCCGGACGCGGTCTTGCTGGATACGACAGAGATGGATATAGAAGCGGCCTTCGATGCGGCCCGCCGTATCGTCGAGGCGGCGCGCGCGAAACACGGTCTCTAGGCCGCCTTCGCAAATCCAACGCGCCTCTCCTCGGCTTCCGCGGGCGTTCTGGCACCGATCGCCTCGCTTCCGCCGACCTGACTGACATCTGAAACCTTCACCTCGCGCGGGGCCATCCGGCCGCGCGCCCCAGCCCTACCGGAAACACCAGAGCTTCATGACTGACACTCTCAACCCCACGCGCGACGATTTCTCGGCCCTGCTCGACGAGCAGCTCCAGGGCCGCGATCTCGGCGAAGGCCAGGTCGTCCACGGCCGCGTCGTCGGCATCGAAAAAGACATCATCATCATCGACGTCGGTCTGAAGACCGAGGGCCGGATCCCGGCCCGCGAGTTCGGCCAGGGCGAAGGCGCTGTCATCCCCAAGGTCGGCGATGACGTGGAAGTCTACCTCGAGCGCGTCGAGAACGCCCTGGGCGAGGCCGTCATCAGCCGCGACAAGGCCCGTCGCGAGGAAGCCTGGACCCGTCTGGAAGTCGTCTTCGCCGAAGGCGTGCCGGTCAACGGCGCCATCGTCGGTCGCGTCAAGGGCGGTTTCACCGTCGACCTCGGCGGTGCCTCGGCCTTCCTGCCCGGTTCGCAGGTCGACATCCGCCCGGTGCGCGACGTCGGCCCGCTGATGGGCAAGGAACAGCCGTTCCAGATCCTCAAGATGGACCGCCCGCGCGGCAACATCGTCGTCTCGCGTCGTGCGATCCTGGAAGAGGCCCGCGCCGAACAGCGCACCGAACTGGTCGGCCAGCTGCAGGAAGGCGAAGTCCGTGACGGCGTCGTCAAGAACATCACCGACTACGGCGCGTTCGTGGATCTGGGTGGCATCGACGGCCTGCTGCACGTCACCGACATGTCGTGGAAGCGCGTCTCGCACCCCTCGCAGGTCCTCGCCGTCGGCGACACGGTCAAGGTCCAGATCGTCAAGATCAACCCCGACACCCAGCGTATCTCGCTCGGCATGAAGCAGCTGCAGTCCGATCCGTGGGACGGCGTCGAGGCCAAATACCCGCCGGGTGCGAAATACACCGGCCGCATCACCAACATCACCGACTACGGCGCCTTTGTTGAGCTGGAAGCCGGCGTTGAGGGCCTGGTCCACGTCTCGGAAATGTCCTGGACCAAGAAGAACGTCCACCCCGGCAAGATCGTCTCGACCTCCCAGGAAGTCGACGTGGTCGTGCTGGACGTCGACGCCTCCAAGCGCCGCATCTCGCTGGGTCTGAAACAGGCCCAGGACAATCCGTGGGACGCCTTCGTCGCCAACAACCCGATCGGCTCGACCGTCGAGGGCGAGGTCAAGAACGCCACCGAATTCGGCCTGTTCATCGGTCTGGACAACGACATCGACGGCATGGTGCACCTGTCCGACCTCGACTGGTCGGTCTCGGGCGAGGAAGCCATCCAGCGCTATCGCAAGGGCGAGATGGTCAAGGCCAAGGTGCTCGACGTCGACGTCGAGAAGGAACGTGTCTCGCTCGGCATCAAGCAGCTGGGCGGCGATCCCGTCGGCGACGGCGACACCTACAAGAAGGGCCAGACCGTCACCCTGACCGTCACCTCCATCGAGTCCGGCGGCATCGAGGTCAAGTTCGGCGAGGACGACGCCCCGGTCACCAGCTTCGTGCGCAAGTCGGACATCAGCCGCGATCGCAACGAGCAGCGTCCCGAGCGTTATGCCGTCGGCGACCGCGTCGACGCCCAGATCACCGGCATCGACAAGGCCACGCGCCGCGTCTCGGTCTCGATCAAGGCGCTGGAAATGGCCGACGAGAAGGAAGCCATCGACCAGTTCGGCTCCTCCGACTCTGGTGCCTCGCTGGGAGACATCCTCGGCGCGGCCCTGCGCGAAAAGGCCGGCAAGGACTGATCCTACAGGCCTGATCGGGCACCCGGATCGCCGTGCGGTCCGGGGTCGCCGATCACAAAACAGACAGGCGGGCGGCCGGAGCGATCCGGCCGCCCGTTTTCGTCTGAGGTGCCGATCCGTATACGGCGGGGATCAATTAACGACCTTTCCCGGAGCCAATCTGACAATCAGGTCTTTTTCGCCCGGCGAGCGAAGGCTAGGGTGGGCTTGCAACCCGATTGAAGTTGCACCCGTATTTGCCTCGACGGGGCAGGAAAGGGCGGGGGCCTGGACATGATCAAGTCTGAGCTGATCGAGAAACTGGCGGCCGAGAACACGCATCTGACCCACGCCGAGGTCGAGCGCGTGGTCAATGTCGTGCTGGGCCGGATGACCGAGGCGATGGCCGACGGCGGTCGGGTCGAGCTGCGTGGCTTCGGGGCCTTCTCCGTGCGCGCCCGCCCGGCGAGAGCCGGGCGCAACCCCAGAACCGGCGAGACCGTGGACGTGCCCGCCAAGGCCGTGCCCTTCTTCAAGAGCGGCAAGGAGCTGCGCGAGCGGCTGAACGCCTCCGGCGACGCCTGAGACAATCCGTCGGCGGGTTGGTCTGCCCGCCGGGGTGAGACAAGGAGAGCCAGTGTCCCTGCTGACCGAGTTCAAGGAATTCGCCGCGCGCGGCAATGTCGTCGATCTGGCCGTCGGTGTCATCGTCGGCGCGGCCTTCGGCAAGATCATTACCAGCCTGGTTGAACAGGTGGTGATGCCCCCGATCGGTCTGGCGCTGGGGCGGGTCGATTTCAGCGAGCTGAAATGGGTGCTGGCCCCCGAGAATCCGGCGACGGAGGCGATCGAGGAGGTCGCCATCCAGTACGGAGCCTTTCTCAACACCGTGATCCAGTTCCTGATCGTGGCCTTCGTCGTGTTTCTGCTGGTCAAGGCCATCAACCGGCTGCGGCGCGCCGAGGCGGCCAAACCGGACGCCACGCCGTCCGCCCCGACCCCGACGGAACTGCTGCTGACCGAAATCCGCGATGCGCTGCGGGACCGGCCCTGACGGCTCAGGCGGCGATTTTCCGGGTGGGGCTCACCGGGACCGGGCGCAGGCACAGGCTGTGATCCCCGTCGAAAGGTGTAGGTGCCCAGCTGTGGACCGCGGGGCTTCCGGGCGCGAACCGGGCATGGCCATGACCCCAGCCGCCCTCCTGCCGGGCGGAAAAGGCCAGGGGGCCCAGACGCCGCAACAGGTCCTCATTGACGGTCTGGATCCTCAACTTGGCTCCGCCCAGAGCCCGGGTATTGGCCAGAAGCGTCCGGGTCAGCACCGCGATGGCGTCGGGTTCATCGCGCACCGCCACCAGGTCGACGATCTCCAGAACCGGGACCTCGATCGGATTGTTCTTGGCCAGCATGGCCATGGCATAGCCCGTGACGGTCCCCCCACGCCGGAAGGTCAGGACCAGCGGACGCAGCGTCAGGTCGGGATCGGTCAGGCGCCAGTGCAGGATGGCGGGGCTGCGGTCTGCCAGCAACCGGCCCTCATTCTTCAGGGTGGTCCAGAAATTCCCATAGTCGGGCGAGGCCCACGGCGCAGGCAGTGTTTCGACACCCTCGGGCAGGATCAGCCGCGTCGTTGACGACAGGCGCCGGTTCATCAGCCGTTCGCCGGCCGGATGGATGAGGTGCGGGGCCCGCCGGTCCACCTCGCGCCACAGGCGGCCGCCGATGCGGGCCCCCAGATCGACCGACCAGGCCAGTTTCAGGTCATGGGTGGTCGGCGGCCAGGCCGTCATGGCATGGCGACGGAAAATCGGGCTCGAACTGGGATTGGCGTTCAGAACATAGACCGCGAACATCCCGGTCTGGGCGGTGAAGGCGTTCAGAAGGGTGCGGCTCTGGCCCCGCGCCCCGGGTCTGACAATGATCGAAAAGCCTGTGGCTCCGTGCAGGACCCGGTCGCCGGAATGAAAACGCTGGACGAAATTGCCCATGAAACCGCACGGCTCGCCGCGACCGGACTCCAGCAGCCACCCGGCCGGTGCCCCGCTTTCCAGTCGCGCGGGATTGTCCATCAGCCAGTCCCAGCCCGCTGCGGACCGCTGTGGCCATCCGACGCTGCGGTGGAGGGAATTGACCGCGGCAAGGTCGCTGGGGCCGACGGTCCGGATTGTAAAACGCATGGCCTGTCCTGAAGCGGGACCCCCCAATCCCGCCTGGTGCGGACGCTGCAGGAAGTGGGCCGTGCCGCGTGGTCTCCGGTCGGGCGCTTCCTGTTCCCGGATTCGGATTTGACTCCCCGGGGACTTGAGAACAAATAGCGAACATTGAGGTCCCGGTCCGCCATGGAAATCTGTTCGCCCGCCCCTGTCATATCTGCCCCCGTCACCCCCGCCCTGATCCCCCTCTCGGGCGGTCTGGAAGAGGTGTGCGCGGCCGGTCCGCGCGACATGGCCGGGGCGCTGGCCTTCATCCTGTCGCGCGCCGGGACGACCACAGGGCGAGGCGTTGCCCTGACCGTGACCCGGGCCTGGCTGGCCGAGCAGGGCCGCCCCTATGGTCCCGGACTGGCCCGGTTCGGCCGCCGTGAGGGCCTCGTTCTGGTCATCACCCGCACCGAGGCCGAGTGTCTGTGGGCCATGGAACAGGCGTTGAGGTCCGGCGGGCTGGAGGCGGTCCTGGGCGGGATCGACAACGCCGACCTGACCCGGACCCGCCGGCTGGAGTTCGCCGCCCGCGACGGCAAGGCCTCCGGCATCCTTCTGCGGACCCGGACCGGGGATCTCAGCGCGGCGCGGCGGCGCTGGCGGGTCTCGACCGTGGCCGGTCCGTCCGATGTCCATGACCCGCGCGCGCCGGGCCGGCTGGCCCTGCGCGCCGAACTGACCCGAAGCCGGACGGAGCGTCCCGGCGTCTGGATGCTGGAGCAGGATGATGAGACGTATCGTCTCCGTCTGGCTGATCGACTGGCCGATGACGGTCCGGGCGCGATCGGCCGGACCCACGCCGCCTGATCCCCTCTCCGCCGGGGCCGCCCCCGAGGCCCTGATCCTGCGCGGGAGCCGGGGTGCGGTGATCCATGCCCTGAACCCCGCGGCCCGGGCGCTCAACCTGTCGCGCGGCCAGACCCAGGCCGATGCCCTGGCCATGGTCCCGCGCCTGACCTGTCATCCGGCCGATCCGCTGGCCGACGCCCGCGCCCTTGAAGCGCTGGCGGTCTGGTCCGAGCGCTGGTCGCCGACGGTCGCCGTCGATGCCTCGGACGGCGGACTGGAGGGGCTGTTCCTCGACCTGACCGGCGCGACCCATCTGTTCGGCGGCGAGGCAGGGACGCTGGCCCAGATCGAACAGCGGCTGTCTGCGGCCGGCATCCGCGCCCGCAGCGCCATGGCCCCCACGCCCGGGGCCGCCTGGGCGCTTGCCCGCCGGGGCCGGGCGACCCGGCTTGCCCGTGAGGCCGATGTCCGCGCCGCCCTGGCTCCCCTGCCGCTGGAGGCTCTGCGCCTCGACCCCGCGACCCTGAAACAGGCCCGGCGGTTCGGATTGACCACTATCGGGGCCCTCTATGACATGCCCCGCGCCGGTCTCGCCCGGCGCTTTCGCGACGGGGCCGGCATCGGTCTGGTGCGCCGGCTGGACCAGGCCCTGGGCGGCACCGCCGAGGCCCTGACCCCCACCCGCCCGCCCGCCCGCTACCGCGGCTGGGAGGCCTTTGCCGAGCCCCTGACCGACACCGCCGGGATCGAGGTCCGGCTGCCCGGACTGGCCGACAGCCTGGCCCGGGGTCTGGAGGCGGACGGCCAGGGGGCCCGGGCCCTGACCCTGACCGCCTTCCGCGTCGATGGCCGGGCCGAAACCCTGTCGGTCCGCATGGGCCGGGCCGTGCGTGACGTCGACATCTGGCTGAGGCTGTTCCGCGAGACCGGGATCGCCCGCCTCGACCCCGGCTTCGGCATCGACGCCCTGATGCTGACCGCCGACCTGACCGAGCCGGTCCTCGCCCGCCAGATCACCCTGGGAGACGAGGACGCCGCCCGTTCGGCCGAGGGGCTGGCCGCCCTGATCGACCGTCTCTCGGCCCGGCTGGGCGAGGACGCGGTCCAGATCGCGGAGCCCCGGGGCTCGTGGCTGCCCGAACGCGCCGAGCGCTGGCGGCCGGCGCTGGGACGGCCGCCATCCCGTCCCCTGTCGATGGCGCAGGGCCACGACCGCGCCCGCCCCCTGCTGCTGCTCGACCCGCCCGAGCCGGTCGAGGCCATCGCCGAACTGCCCGACGGCGCCCCGGCCCGCTTCACCTGGCGCCGGGTCTCGCGCCGGGTGTCCCGGGCTGACGGTCCCGAACGTCTGTCCCCGGAATGGTGGCGACCCCGTCCCGACGGTCGTCAGGTCCGCACCCGCGACTATTACCGCATCGAGGACGAGCAGGGCCTGCGCTACTGGCTGTTCCGCGAGGGTCTGTATGGCCCGGAGTTCACCGGGGCCCCGGACGAACGTCCGCCCTCGTGGTGGATGCACGGCATGTTCCCGTGACCGCCCCCGTCAATCCCTCCGGGTGGGACGGCCGCTATGCCGAACTGGGGGCCCGGACCAATTTCAGCTTTCTGGAAGGAGCGTCCCACCCCGGCGAGCTGATGCGTCAGGCCAGGGCGCTCGGTCTGGGCGCCGTGGGCGTCGCCGACCGCAACACCCTGGCCGGCATGGTCCGGGCCCTGATGGGGGCCGAGGAGGTCGACATCCCCCTCGTCGTCGGGGTCCGGCTGGTCTTTCTGGACGCCACCGAACTGATCGTCTTCCCCCGCGACCGCCCCGCCTACGCCCGCCTCTGCCGCCTGCTGACCCTCGGCAAGAGCGAAGTGCTGGTGGACGGTGGCGTGGCGGTCTCCCCCCCATCGCCGGAGGCGATGGGGGGGTGGCACGGCGCGTCTTCGCGCCGTGACGGAGGGGGCGACCCGGTGGTCGACATGGGGGCCTGGCGACAGCAGCGAGATTTATCCCATGACGGCACCCTCGCCTCGCCCCCTCCGTCAGCTCGCCGAGAGGCTCGCTGCCACCTCCCCATCGCCCCAGCGGGCGACGGGGAGGAGACGGAGAAGGCCGACCGCATCACCAAGGGCGAAACCCGCCTGACCTTCGAACAGGCCGTTCCGTTCGGCACCGGCCTGATCGCCCTCGCCGTCGCCCCCGAAATCCCCGACGCCGCTTTCGAGGCCCGGCTGAAAGACTGGCGCACCGCCTGGCCCGACACCCTGTATCTGGCCGCCCAGCCGCTGTGGCGCGGCGGCGACCGGGCCCGGCTGAACCGGCTGGCGGCCATGGCGGAGCGGACCGGAGCCGCTCTGATCGCCACCAATGCGGTCCTGTATCACCACCCCGATCGACGCCCGCTTCAGGACGTCCTGACCTGTATCCGCGAGGGCACCACCATCGATGCGGCGGGCCTGACGCTTCAGGCCAATGCCGAACGCCATCTGAAACCGCCGGCCCAGATGGCCCGCCTGTTCCGGGGGCATGAGGCGGCGCTTTCCCGCACAATGGACGTCGTCCGCGCCTGCACCTTCTCCCTGCGTGAGCTCAGCTATCAGTATCCGGATGAACCGGTGCCCGCCGGCTGGTCGGCCCAGCGCTGGCTGATCCGGCTGACGGTTCAGGGGGCCCGTCGCGCCTTCCCCGAGGGCGTGTCCCTGAAGGTCCGCCAGACCATCATGAAGGAACTGCGGCTTGTCCGCGAACTGGCCTACGCCCCCTATTTCCTGACCGTGAACGACATCGTCGCCTGGGCCCGCCATCCGGACCGCGACATCCTGTGTCAGGGCCGCGGCTCGGCCGCCAACTCCGTCATCTGTTTCTGCCTCGGCATCACCAATGTCGATCCGACCAGTCAGGACATGCTGATCGAGCGGTTCATCTCGTCCGAACGCTCCGAGCCCCCCGACATCGACGTCGACTTCGAGCACGAGCGGCGCGAGGAGGTGATGCAGTATGTCTATCGCCGCTATGGCCGCGACCGCGCCGGCATCGTCGCCACCATCATCCACTATCGTCCGCGCTCGGCCATCCGCGATGTGGGCAAGGCGCTGGGCCTGACCGAGGACGTCACCGCCCGTCTGGCCGACACCGTCTGGGGCTCGTACGGGGCCGAGGTGAAGGACCAGCACGTCGACCGCACCGGCGTCAGCCGCGACGATCCCCGGCTGAAACTGGCGCTGGACCTGACCGCCGAGCTGATCCATTTCCCCCGCCACCTCAGCCAGCACGTCGGCGGCTTCGTCCTCAGCCAGCAGCCCCTGTGCGAGATCGTGCCCATCGGCAACGCCGCCATGGCCGACCGCACCTTCATCGAATGGGACAAGGACGACATCGACCATCTGAAGCTGATGAAGGTCGATGTCCTGGCGCTGGGCATGCTGACGGCGCTCAAGCGGGCCTTCCGGATGATCGAGGCCGACTACGGCCGGCCCCTGACCCTGGCCACCGTCCCTCGCGAGGTCCCGGCCGTCTATCAGATGCTCCAGACGGGAGACTCGCTGGGGGTCTTCCAGGTCGAGAGCCGGGCCCAGATGGCCATGCTGCCCCGGCTGAAGCCGCGCGAATTCTACGATCTGGTGGTCCAGGTGGCCATCGTCCGTCCCGGCCCGATCCAGGGCGACATGGTCCATCCCTATCTGAAGCGCCGGGCCGAACGCCGGGCGGCGGAGGCCGCGGGTCTGCCCTTCGACATCGACTATCCGCACCCGGCCCCCGACCATGGCTCAGCGGACGAGCTGCGGCTGATCCTGCACAAGACCCTGGGCGTCCCCCTGTTTCAGGAACAGGCCATGCGCATCGCCATGGACGCGGCGAAATTCACCGGCAATGAGGCCAACGGCCTGCGCCGCGCCATGGCCACCTTCCGCCACATGGGCACCATCGGCCACTACGAAGAGAAGATGGTCGGCCGGATGATCGACCGCGGCTACGACCCGGAATTCGCCCGGCGCTGCTTCGCCCAGATCAAGGGGTTCGGCGAATACGGCTTTCCCGAAAGCCACGCCTGCTCCTTCGCCCACCTGGTCTACATCTCGTCCTGGCTGAAATGTTTCTATCCGGACGTCTTCACCGCCGCCCTGCTGAACAGCCAGCCGATGGGCTTCTATGCCCCGGCCCAGCTGGTCCGCGACGCCCGCGAACATGGCGTCGAGGTGCGCCATCCGGATGTGAACGCCAGCGGCTGGGACGCAGCGCTGGAGCCCCGGCCCGGCCACACGCAGCATGCGCTCCGCCTCGGCTTCCGCTCCATCGACGGCTTCCGGGAAACGTGGGCCGACTCCATCGTCACCGCCCGCGCCGCCGCCCCGTTCCACGATCTGGAGGATCTGCGCCACCGCGCTGCCCTGCCGCCCGCCGCGCTGGACCGGCTGGCCGAGGCCGACGGCTATGGCTCGCTGGACCTGTCTCGGCGTCAGGGCCTGTGGTCGGCGAAAGGCGCGCCCCCCGCCTCCAGCGCCCCCCTGTTCGAGGCCATGGGTCTGGATGAGGCGGACGGCGCGCCCCCCGCCGCCCTGCCGCGCCTGACCGCGGCCGAGGAAGTCGTCGGCGACTACCAGTCCATCCGGCTGTCGCTGAAGGGCCATCCTGTCGCCTTCCTGCGCGAGCGGCTGGCGAAGGCGGGAGCCGTGACAGCCGGGGCCTATCAGCAGATGAAGGACAACCGTCGCGTCGCCGTCGGCGGCGTCGTCCTGGTGCGGCAGCGCCCGGGCTCGGCCAAGGGGGTGGTGTTCCTGACCCTCGAGGACGAGACGGCGGTGGCCAATCTGGTGGTCTGGCCCGATGTGTTCGAACGCCTCCGCCCCGTCGCCATGGGGGCCCGGATGGTGCTGGCCCGGGGCCGGGTGCAGCGCTCCGAGGGCGTGGTCCATCTGGTGGTCGAGGATCTGATCGACTGGACCCCCATGCTGGGCCATCTGTCCACCGACCCCACCCCCGGCTCCGCCCACGCCCCCGCCCGCGGCCGCCACCCCCGCGACGTTCGTGTTCTCCCGGGCTCACGGGATTTTCATTAAAAAGTCTCCTCCCCGTCCGAAGGATGGGGAGGTGGCAGCGAGTGCTTGCGAGCTGACGGAGGGGCTCTTCGTGCACGCAGAAAGAACCCCTCCGTCTCTCCGGCTTCGCCTCCGAGCCACCTTCCCATCCCTGCGGGACGGGGAGGAGACAGGTCTCTCCGTGACGATCCGGTGACCATAAGGCTTGTCCGGCCGGGCCCGCCGTGCTGCTTATGCCGCCGATTGAGCGCCGAACCGGCGTGGCTGAAGGAGTGAGCCGTTGAGTTTGACGGATGGGGCAGGTGCCGCAGCACCTCGCAAGACGTTTCTGGGTCACCCGCGCGGGCTGGTCGTCCTGTTCTTCACCGAGATGTGGGAACGGTTCTCCTTCTACGGCATGCGGGCGATGCTCACGGTCTATCTGATCCAGCATTTCCTGTTCGGCCCCGAGGAGGCCCAGGGCATCTACGCCGCCTATGCGGCGCTGGTGTATCTGATGCCGGTGGTCGGCGGTCTGATCGCCGACAAATATCTCGGCTCGCGCAAGGCCGTCATCATCGGCGCGGTCCTGCTGGTGGCCGGTCACTTCACCATGGCCTTCGAGGGCTCGGGCGGGCGTGAACGGATCACCATCGGCGACACCACCTATGCCATCGAGGTCGAAGGACGAAACCAGGACCGCCAGCTGTTCGCGGTGAACGGGGCCCAGCGGGTCCAGATCGAGGTCACGCCCGAGGGCGTGCGGCAGATCGGTACAGCCGAATCCGCGCTCGCAGAGACGCCGGTCGAACCCGGCGGCGCGCCTGGCACGCCAGTCGTGACGGGCCCTGTCTCCTCCGCGACGGCGGGTGCCTTCCCGGCCTTCATCCCCGTCGGCGGCTATACGCTGGAGACCACCCGCGACACCCAGGTGGGCGAGCCGCTGCTGTTCCTGGCCCTCTCGCTGATCATCGTCGGCGTGGGCTTCCTCAAGGCCAATATCTCGACCGTCGTCGGAGCCCTCTATGAAGAGAATGATCCCCGGCGCGATGGCGGCTTCACCATCTTCTACGTCGGCATCAACCTCGGCTCCTTCCTCGCCACCATCGCCTGCTCCTACCTCGGCTTCACCTATGGCTGGGCCTATGGCTTCGGTCTGGCCGGCTTCGGCATGCTGGCGGGACTGCTGACCTTCATCCTCGGCCAGAGCTGGCTCGAGGGGCGCGGTGCCCCGCCAAACCCCGAGAAACTGGCGGGCACAAAGGTCCTCGGCATTCCGCTGGAGGTCGTGTTCTGGATCGGCGGCCTTGTGGCCGTCTTCCCGACCTGGCTCCTGATCCGCCGCCACGAGGTGATTGAGGCCGTACTCCCCTGGGCCGCCGGCGCCATCTTCGCCGCCGTGGTCGGCTATACGGTCACCCGGCTCAAGGGCTCCGACCGCTCCCGCATGCTGGTGGCCCAGGTGCTGATCTTCTTCTCGGTCCTGTTCTGGGCCCTGTTCGAACAGGCCGGCTCCTCGCTGAGCCTGTTCGCCGATCAGTCCACCGAAATGCCGTCCTGGTTCAATGTCGGCTACACCCAGTCGTTCAACCCCGGCATCATCATCCTGCTGGGCCCGCTCGTCGCCGCCCTCTGGGTGGCGCTGGGCAAACGCCGGCTTGAACCCTCCACCCCGGTCAAATTCTCTGTGGCGCTCGCGCTGGTGGGATCGGGCTTTCTGGTGCTGGCCTGGGCCTCGCTCAATGCCGCCAATGCGGACTTCCGCGTGCCGCTGCTGTTCCTGTTCCTGACCTATCTCCTGCACACCATGGGCGAGTTGCTGCTGTCGCCGGTCGGTCTGTCGATGATCACCAAATTGTCGGTGGAGCGGGTCGTCGGCCTGATGATGGGCGTCTGGTTCCTGTCCAGCTCGGTGGCCCACATCGCCGCCGGCGTCATCGCCAAGGCGACGGCGACGGAGACGGTGGCCGGCGTCGTGACGGACCCGGGTCTGGCGTTGCAGACCTATGCCTCGCTCTACAACACCATCGGCTGGGTGGGCGTGGGCACCGGCGTATTGCTTCTGGCCCTGTCGCCCCTGCTCAAGAAGGGCATGGCCGGCGTCAACTGACCGGGCCGCGGCCTGGATGTGGAAAGGGCGGAGCCAAGCGGCTCCGCCCTTTTTGTCTTGAGCCCGCGATCGTCAAAGGGTCTTTCTGATCTGGAGGAACAGGAAAGGATCCCGCCACGTCCGCCGCACCTCCCGGAAGGCCAGCGGTGCCGCGTCGCGCGGCCCGGCATAAATTTCGCGATCATAGCCCTGTTTGCGGCGGGTGATGTTGTTCAGGTCGACCCGGAGGGTCAGGTCCGGTCGTGGCTTCCACTGGCCGTAGAGTTCAAACTCGGGCTCCGCATGGAAGGTCCGCACTTCGCGCACCCTGAAGGCGCGACCCTTCTCGATGTCACAGTCGTGCTCGAAGCCCCAGGACCAGCGGCCGTCCCCCAGGTCCTGGGTGAACCCGATCCCGCAGCCGAACGCCTGGTTGCCCTGGAAGCGGCGCGCCTCTCCCGTGACCGGATCGATCACCGAGGTGCCGGACCAGCTGCCGCGCGTCTGCAGCCGGCCGTTGGGAACACCCAGCCGGTCGGTCGGCAGGGTGAGCTGGATCTGGAAGAAGTCGGCCGTGCCGTCGCCGATGTTGCCGACGCCGTCAAATCCGCCGCTCAGGGGAATGAGGTCCACAACATCCTCGTATTCGGCATGGGACCAGGTCAGGTCCAGCACGCCCTCGCCCCAGAAGCGGCGCTCATAGACGGCTTCGAGAATGGTGACCGTCTGTGGCTCGAGGTCGGGATTGCCGCCCTCGACCTGGCCGAGGTCGATGTCGGCGGAAGCGACGAAATCACCGAAATCCAGCTGGCCGACTTCGCGTTCGGCGCGGACGCGGACCTGGTGTCCGGCCCTGGGCGTCCAGGTCGCCTGCAGGCGCGGCTTGGGGTAGACGAACGACTTGGTCAGGTCGCTGTCGCCCGACTGGCCGATCTCCGACACCTCGACGCGCAGGCCGCCTTCGATCGTCAGGCTCGGACCGGGCCGCCAGGTGGCCTGGCCGAAGACCTCGCCGCGCAACTCCTCCACCTTGACCGAGGCCGACGGCAGGGGGATCGTCACCCCGCTCTCGGTGAACGCCGTGGCGCTGTCGAGGAAGTTGTAGGCCACCTCGCCGCCGGTCTCGAAGGCCCAGCGGTCGTCGGGGCGGAAGCGCAGGATGACGCGACCGATCGATTCGCCCGCAGACGACTGGGCGGTGAAGATCGAACGGTCGCCGCCGCTTTCCGAAACGCCGGTGTAGCTGCCGGTCGACCAGCGCTGCAGCCCGGTCAGTTCAAGGCCGGTGCGCGGGCCGAGGTCCCGAGTCCAGTTGGTGCCCAGCTCTCCGCTCACGTCGTCCGATTGCTCGTCGTTGAAACTGTCCACGCCCGCGCCTGAGCGAATCAGCAGGTCCTGGGAATTCTCGTTGCCGAACCAGCTGAGCAGACCGTTGACCCGCAGCAGGCCGTCGCCGAGGCGGCGCTGGACGGCCCCTGTGGCCCGCACGTTCCGGATGCGGTCCCACAGCACCAGATCCGCGTCCTGGATCAGCGCGCCCCCGTCGTCGAAACGCCGTCGATATCCGTCCGAAGTGCCCTCGCTCCGGTCGCTGAAGCCGCTGATCTCCCCCTCGATCTGGTCGTCGCCGTCGCGCCGCGACCAGCGGGCCGAAAGCGAGGGCCCGATATAGCCGTCCGTATACGCATAGGTGTTGGACTCGATCACCCGCTCTGTGGTCACGGCGCGGATCAGCACGACATTGGCCACCACCGACCGGCCCTGCATGTCGATGCCGGGCGCCCCGCCGCGGATCAATTCGATACGGGCCACTGCGGTGGCCGAGATGCGGCCCAGCACATCGCCGAGGCCGTCGCTCTTGGTTGACGGACGGCGGCCGTCGATCAGCACATTGCCGCCGGCCCCGGCGAGGCCACGCGTGCCGCTGTCGCCTGACTCAAGCGCGAAGCCGGGCAGGCGGTCGATCATGTCCCGGGCCGTGTCCGGCCGTGCGTCGGCGAAGAAGGCGGGTTCGAAGACCAGCACGCCCGGCTGCGCCGCGTCGACGCCCGGCGCGATTCCGATCGGTGCGCTGGCGACGCGGGCCCCGGCGGCGGATGCCGGCGGGGTCGACTGTGCCAGACCCGGACCGGCCAATGCCCATGTGGCGGCTCCGGCCAGCCAGATCGCCTTCGTCATTCCTGTCGTCCCCGGCCGGACGCGGACGCCAGCCACCCGCGCCGGACGGGTGGATCAAATCCCTGACGGATTCAAGATGGTCCTGTGGCCTAAAAGGTCTTGCGCACCCGGATCTGCCAGAAGGTGCGGGGATCGGTGGGACGCAATTCGGTGAAGGCGACGGGGCGGGCCGCCGACCGGTCGGCAAAGACCGTGCGTTCAACCTGGAAGTCGTTCCAGACATTGACCTGTCCCCGGATCGAGAGCGTGGGGGTCGGCTTGTACTCGATATTGGCCTCGAAATAGTCGCTGCCGGTGAAGCCGGAGATTTGGTCGGGGCCGTAGTTGAACTGGCGCAGGCTCTCCAGATAGGTGACCGCCCAGCTGATCTTCCAGCTGGTGATGTCCTGGGCGATGGTGATGGCGGGCTGGGAGGGCCGCACGCCCGAGATGGGGCGCGCCTCGCCGGTCGTCGGGTCGGTGACCGCAGTGTCGTTCCACGTGTTGCGCAGGCGGATCTCGCCGCCGGTGAAGCCGGTCCGGTCCATCGGCAGGACCACGTTGAGGGCCAGCTGATCCAGGGTTCCGTCGCCGATATTGCCCACGGCCGAGAGGCCGCGCGGCAGGGGCAGGCGATCGATCACGCCGATGATCTCGTCGTGCCGGTAGCCGATGGAGACGATGCCGTCGCCCAGAAAGCGGCGCTCATAGGTGATCTCGCTGATCCAGCGCTCCTCGGGTTCGAGGTCGACGTTGCCGCCGAACAGCTGCTCGTCCTCCAGGTCCGCGCCGGCCGCGAAGTCGCCGAAGTCCAGCTGGCCCACCTCGCGTTCGAAGCGCAGGCGGACCTGATTCTGGGGCCGGGGCGTCCAGGTCACCTGCAGGCGCGGCTTGGCGAAATAGAAGGTCTTCTCCTGATCGGCGTCGCCGGACTGGGTGATGGTCGACGCCTCGAGACGCAGCCCGCCCTCGACGGTCAGGTTGGGCCGGACGCGCCACGTGCCCTTGCCGAAGACTTCCCCGCGCGTTTCCTCGACCATGATCTGGTCGGACGGCAGGGGGATGTTGACGCCCCCGTCGGTGAGGGCCTGCTGGACCTCCAGCATATTGTAGGCGACCTCGCCTCCGGCCTCGAGGGTCACGGAAGGCGAGCGTTCCCAGCGGAGCAGGGAGCGCAGGATGGTTTCGGACGCATTGCCCTCGGAGGCGAAGCGTTGGACCGGTCCGGCGACGCCGTCCGTTGTGGTGACGAAGGTCGCGGCGTCCTCGAAATCGTTCCATTCGCGGATGAACCGGGTCTCGGAGGTCAATCCCGTGCCCATCGGCCGGGTGAAGACCGCGCCGATCTCGCCGCTCGTGCTCTCCTCCGCAAAGCGACTTTCGCGGAGCACGCCCGGGCCGTCCTGGAGGCTGAACTGGCTGTAGTCGTTGCGACCGATCCGGGCGGTCAGGTCGATCTTGCCGCCCAGGAAGGCGTCGGCGAAATTGCCCCGGATCGACTGACCCCCGCCGGTCTGGTCGTCGTAATAGCCTTCGTCGCGGGTCACGACACCGTTGGCATCGCGGCGGACGACCCGGCCGACACCGTTGGAATCGTTGATCGCCACGCCGTCGGACAGGGTGAAGCCCCAGACCCGCTCGCCGTTTCGACGGGTGAACTGATAAGTGCCCGAGGCCCGGTCGGTGCCGCCTTCGAAGAAGAAGCCGTTGAGCGTGACGATCTGTTCGGTGCTGGCCTCGGTCCGGGTGATGACGTTCACCACAACCGAATAGCCCTGCATGTCGATGCCGGGGGCCCCGCCGCGGATCAGTTCGATGCGCTCGACCTGGGGCACCAGGGTGCGCGACAGGACCGAGGAGCCGGTGTCGTTCTTGGACGCCGGGCGCGCGCCGTTGATCAGGATATTGCCGACCGCACCCTCGAAACCGCGTGAGCCGTCGCCGTCCTGCACCGAGAACCCGGGCACCCGGTTGACCATGTCCAGCGCCGTGTTCGGGCGCTGGTCGGCGAAGAAGTCGGGGGTGAAGACCAGAACGCCTTGCTGGCTGGCGTCGGCGACCGGGGCTGCGGCCTGCGGCGGTGCTCCTGCCGTTGACGCCGGTGCCGTCTGTGCCAGGGCACCGCTCGCGGCGAACAGAATGGCCGTCGTGGCCAGAAGGATGGTCTTGGTCATCGCCTGGGGTTCCCCTCGTTGTGGGGGCAGGTGTGGGGACCCGGAAGTTGAACCTCCAGTTACAAGACAGACAGGTGGATTAAATCGCGGACAGCATTACGGCGGCGTCACCATCGTGGCTTATTCGGACGCGGACCGGATGACCTCATAGTAGGGAATGGCCCCGTCCGGATCGGCGATCGGGCCCCGTTCTGCGGCCGCGCGTGCGGCCAGTCGGGCGGCGCGCTCCCCTTCGAAATCGCGGCGTGGACGATCGAACCCGAAGTTGCGCGAGCCGTCCTGCAGTGCGTCGCGTCCGGGCACGCGGTCGACCATGGAACGATAGATTCTCATGGCCATGCCGTCCTCGACCACCGGCGTGGGCATCGGCATGCGCACGAACTGCGGTTCCGGGTCCGCGCCGACATAGGCGTCGGGCGGGAACCAGGTGTCGTCGATTACCTCGGCGCGGCGCTCAAGTGCGGCGCGGTCGAACCCGTCCCGCAGCTCACCGACGTCCATTGTCGCGCCGGGATCGACCACCGGTTCGACGGGCGGCACGACCGTCACGGCCAGACGCGGTCCGCGTGCTCGGGGCGCGGTCTCGCCACCGGTCGCGAAGGCTCCGAGGCCCACCACGGCGACGACCGCGGCGACCGCTGTGGCCCCGAGGCCGATGCGGACCCGCGGATGCGCGAGCAACTGGATCAGGGACTGCGTCATGGAGCGCTCATCATACTCTGTCGGGACACCTTCCCCTAACCCGGCGCAAGCGGAGCGGTTCCCGCCCCGCGACCACGCCGGCACCACAACCGCCGACGAGGCTCAACGACCGGCGTGCTCGATCGGCTGGAGGCTGAAGGGGCCGACGTCCTCGGCCCGGACTGGAAGCCCGGGGCTTGAGGGGCGGGCTCCCTAGACCGCTGTGCCGCCCACCGTCAGGCCGCCGATCTTGAGACTGGGCTGGCCGATGCCGACCGGCACGCCCTGACCCGCCTTGCCGCACACCCCGACGCCGGGATCGAAGGCGAAGTCGTCGCCGACCATCGACACATTGGTCAGGGCCGTGGCCCCGTCGCCGATCAGGGTGGCGCCGCGCACGGGGGCGGTGATCTTTCCGTCCTCGATCAGATAGGCCTCGGTGCACTGGAACACGAACTTGCCGTTGGTGATGTCGACCTGGCCGCCGCCGAAGTTCGCCGCATACAGGCCACGCTTCGTCGAGGCGATCATGTCGGCCTGTTTGGCCGATCCGCCCTCCATAAAGGTGTTGGTCATGCGCGGCATCGGCATATGGGCGAACGACTGACGCCGGCCGTTGCCGGTGGCGCGCTGGCCCAGCTGACGCGCCGACAGCCGGTCGTTCATCAGCCCGACCATGATGCCATCCTCGATCAGCACGGTGCGCGAGGTCGGCGTGCCCTCGTCATCGACCGACAGCGAGCCGCGCCGTCCGGCGATGGAGCCGTCGTCGACGATGGTCACGCCCGGGGCGGCGACCCGCTTGCCCATCATGCCGGAAAAGACCGACGAGCCCTTGCGGTGGAAATCCCCCTCGAACCCGTGGCCAATGGCCTCGTGCAGCAGCACGCCCGGCCAGCCGGCGGCCAGCACCACATCCATCTCCCCGGCCGGACAGTCGACGGCGTCCAGATTGACCAAGGCCCCGCGCAGGGCCTCGTCCACCTGGGCCTGCCAGCGGTCGGGCGCGATCCAGCTCTCGAAGCCGGCGCGGCCCCCGGCCCCGCTGGACATGGTTTCGCGCCGGCCGTCGCGCTCAACCGTGACGGAGACGTTCAGCCGCACCAGCGGCCGCACATCGCGCACCGTCAGGCCGTCGGCCCGCAGGATCTCGATGGCCCGTCGCTCGCCGACGATGGAGGCCGAGACCTGCACCACGCGCGGATCCCGCGCCCGGGCCCAGGCGTCGATCTCCTGCAGCAGGGCGATCTTGTCCGAAAAGGCGGGCGAGGCGAGGGGGTCGACCGCGTCATACAGTTTCTGGTTGGTCGCCCGGGGCCCGTCGGCCGCGACCCCGGCATGGCCGGACTTGGCCAGCGCCGCGCTGTCCGCCGCCCGGCGCAGGGCGGCAGTGCTGATTTCATTGGCGTGGGCATAGCCGGCGGTCTCGCCCGCCACGACCCGCAGGCCGAATCCCTCGGTGGCGTCATAGGCGGCGGCCTTCAGCCGGCCATCGTCGAACACCAGCGATTCCAGCTCCGACCGTTCAAGGAACAGCTCCCCGTCATCGGCCCCGTGCAGGGCCCCTTGCAGGATGGAGAGGGCCTCGGACGGATCGACGCCCGAGGTCTCGAGCAGCGGCGGCGGCGGAATGTGAACGGTCATGATAGGCAAGATAGGGAGGGAAGGGGGCGAGGTCCAACGTCTCCTCCCCATTCGCGCAGGCGAATGGGGAGGTGGACCATCGCGATCAGCGATGGGACGGAGGGGGCGAGACGGTGATTGTGATGAGGGCTGTCGGTGCTCACCGGCGCGACCCGGTCGCCCCCTCCGTCTCATCGCCGGGTGGCGATGAGCCACCTCCCCATCGCCCTTCGGCGATGGGGAGGAGACCCCCGGCCCTTACCCCACGCTCACGTCCCCCGACCCCGACACGCTCTGGTTCACCGTCGTCGGCCGCGTGGTCACATCCACATCGCCCGACCCGGAGATCGTGATGTCGGCCCGGCCGGTCGGGGCGACGCGGGCGTCTCCCGAACCGGTCATGGCGACATTGGCGTCGGTGGTCACCAGATCCGACAGGTCGGCGTCGCCCGATCCGGATATGTCGAGCTCCAGCGCGCGGGTGCGGCCGTTGGCTTCGACCTCGCCCGATCCGGAGAGATCGATCGCCAGCGTGTCCTGGTCATAGTCCCTGAGAGTGAGCCGACCCGATCCCTCCAGATCGAAGGCATTGATGTTCGGGGCGGTGACGACGACCTGCAGCTCGTCGCGTTCGGAGCGGGCGGTCGGACCGTTCTGGTCCCAGCCGAAGACCACGCGCTCATCGCCATCACCGAGCGACAGGCGACCGTTCTCCAGCCGGACGCGGTCGGCCAGACCACGCGGCCCGGTGATGACGACGCCGGCTTCAGGACCCTGGACATAGTCGACGTTCAGGGCCGCCTCGATGCCGAGGGACTGACCGCCGTCCCAGGCCAGGGTGCGGGTCACGACCGGACCGAGGTCGGCGGTGCCGCCGCCACGGACCCGTTCGAACCGCACGCTTTCGCCGTTCTCGTCGTGGAAGGTCCAGGCCCAGCCGTTGCGGGCCATGTCCCGGCCGCCGAGGGCGAAGGCCCCGCCGAGGGCGGCCGTGGCCAGCACAAGGCCGGCCAGGGCGATGATGAACAGGGTGCGGATCATGCCGGATCTCCCATGGCAGGGGTGGATTGGGGCTCAAGCGCGGGCTTGAGCAGGCGGTAGTGCAGGCGGGCGAACCAGACGATGCCGTTGACCAGCCAGATGGTGAAGATGGCCAGCAGGGCTCCGCCCGCCGCGGCCCCGGCCATCAGGCCCAGCCCGGCCAGCAGCGCGGCGGCGACCCCGCCCGGAAATCCGGTGAAGGGGCCGGCCACCATGATGGCGCCGCCCGCGATGAACAGGGCGATCACCGCGATGAAGAAGCCGAACAGCGTCCCCACGACGCCCATCAGGAGGGGCAGCAGGATCAGGATGTCGATCGCCCCCAGCCCCAGGACCGCGAACACGGCGGCGGCGGCGGCGGAGGGGTTCTTCTCCTGATGCCAGCGCTGGGCCCCGGCCTCGGCCCGCAGTTCGCGCGCCAGACGGTCGGGATTGCCCAGGGCGGCCGCGACCTCGGCCTCGGTCCGCCCGGCGGCGAGGCCGTCGGCGAAATGGGTCTCATAGTCCGAGACGATCTCGGCGGCGGTCGACATCGGCAGGCCCACAAGGCCCTGTTTCAGACGACTGAGGAACTCGGCGCGCGTCATGCGGGCTCTCCCGGTTGGGCGTCGTGGGCGGCCTCGTTCGAGACGATGGCGTCGACGGCGCGGGTGAAATGGGTCCATTCGGCGGACTGGGCGGCCAGGGCCTCGCGGCCGGCCGGGCTGAGCCGATAGTATTTGCGCGACGGTCCGGACGAGGATTCGACCAGATAGGTCTCCACCAGACCGTCCGACTGCATGCGGCGCATGAGCGGGTAGATGGTGCCCTCGCCCATGTCGATCGCATCCGACAGCCGGCTGGCGATCTCATAGGCATAGCTGTCGGCGCGGGCGAGGAGGGCCAGGACGCACAGTCCCAACACCCCCTTCTTCAACTGTATCTCTATGGTTTCGGGCATTCCGAACGCCTCCTGTGATTTCAGGAGGCTATCGCAAGGTACCATGCGCTGCAAGGTAGCTGTCGGTACATGACAGCGATTTAACGATCAGGGGTAGGTGACCCCGGTCAGATACAGCCCGTCCGACGGCGACACCGGCCCGCAGGCCGCGCGGTCGCGGGCTTCCAGCGCGGCGGTGACGTCCTCCGGAGACCAGCGGCCCAGCCCGACCTCGACCAGGGTGCCGGTCATGGAGCGCACCTGCCGGTGCAGGAAGGACCGCGCCTCGAACACCAGATGCACCTCCTCGCCGACGCGCCCGACGCGCGCCACATCCAGCGTCTTCTCCGGCGACTTCGACTGGCAGGCGAGGTCGCGAAAGGTGGTGAAGTCGTGGTGCCCGATCAGCCGGGTCGCGCCCGCCTGCATGGCCCCGGCGTCCAGCGGCTTTCGCACATGCCAGACCCGGCCCCGCTCCAGCGCCGGCCGGCCCGGCCGGTTCAGGATGCGGTACAGGTATTTGCGTCCCGTGGCCGAGAACCGCGCATGCCAGTCGTCGGCCACCGCCGTACAGTCCAGCACCGCCACCGCCTCGCGGATCAGGTGGGCGTTCAGGGCATTCATCACCGTCGCGGCGGGCCAGTCCTTGTCCAGATCGACATGGGCCACCTGACCCGTGGCATGGACGCCGGAATCGGTCCGCCCCGCCGCCGCGATCCGCACCGTCTGGCCGCAGAAGGCGTGGATCGCGGTCTCGACCGCTCCCTGCACGGTGGGCAGCCCCTCCTGGGCCTGAAACCCCGCATAGGGCCCGCCGTCATACTCCAGCGTCAACCGGTAGCGGGGCATCAGCCCAGCACGGTCCCGACCGGCAGGGCAAAGCCGTTCAGGAAGTCGGCCGGCGACGCCTGCGCCCGCCCTTCACGCTGCACCCGCAACAGCCGCACCGCCCCGTCCCCGGTCCCGATCAGCAACGCATCGTCCAGCACCTCGCCCGGCGCCCCCTCACCCTTCAGGCTCACCCGCGACAGCAGGGCCTTGACCCGCACCGGCCCCTCGGGACCGGGGGCCTCGAACCAGGCCCCGGGAAAGGGCGACAGGCCGCGGATATGGCAATCGATCTCCGCCGCGCTACGGCTCCAGTCGATCCGCGCCTCGGCGGGTTTGATCTTCCTTGCATAGGTCGGCTCGCCGGTCTGGGGCGTCCCGGTGACGCCGCCGCGCTCGATCGCCGCCAGCACCCGGGTCCACAGACTGGCCCCGGTGGTCGCCATCCGGTCGGCCAGGGTGGCGGCGGTGTCGTCCGGCTGGATCGGAAGCACCTCGCTCAGCAGGATGTCGCCCTCGTCCAGACCTTCGGACATGCGCATGATCTGCACGCCCGTCTGGCGGTCGCCGGCCATGATCGCCCGCTGGATCGGTGCGGCCCCGCGCCAGCGCGGCAGCAGGGAGCCATGCAGGTTGAAACACCCCAGCCGCGGGGCCTCCAGCACCCCGGGCTTCAGGATCTGGCCATAGGCGACCACACAGGCGGCATCCAGGTCCAGACTGCGGAAGGTCTCGATCGCCTCGTCCGTCTTCATCGAGGCGGGCGTGAACACCGGCAGTCCCATGGTCTCGGCAAAGGCCTGGACCGGGGACGGCGTCAGCTTCTGTCCCCGCCCCCTGGGCCGGGGCGGCTGGGAATAGACGGCGACGATGTCATGACCCGAGGCGATCAGCTCGGCCAGCGAGGGCACGGCGAAATCGGGGGTCCCCATAAAGGCGAGGCGCATGGCCGGGGTTTAGCGGCCCCCGATGCCGAGGAACAGGGTCAGCGCGCGATCGATCTGCGCCATGTCGTTCCTGGAGAGGCGGCCGATGGGCGGGCCGATTTTCGAGCGTCGAACAATACCGATCTTGTCGACCATGACGCGCGACAGGGATCGCAGTCCGTTTTCCGCCGTGGGTGACAATTCAACGCGCGGCCCCGGCGGGCCCTCAACATCGGAGGTGAGCGGCACCACGACGACGGCGGATGTGTCCGGGTAGGCAGCCGACTGAACCACAAGCGCGGGTCTGACTTTCCCGATGTCGCCCGGCAGGGCCGCGAGGATCAGCGATCCTCGGTCCACACCCAGCCCTTGATGGCGGCCATCTCGGCTTCCATGGCTTCGTCGAGCGCATCCTCGGCGGCCTTGTCCTTCAGGCTTTCCACCCAGGCCCGGGTTTCTTCGGCAAAGCCAGGCCGGCTGGTGTCGGGCACCCAGATCTGGATCGGGCGCAGACCTTGCTCGCGCATCCTGGCGCGATGGTCTGCGACACGCTTTGCTGAACTGGCCATGCGTTACTGTAACACGATCGCCGCCGGCCTGACAGGCCTACTGCCAGCGGGTCGAGACCCCGCCGCCCTCGTCCCATTCGCCGCCGGCGTCGAGGGCGTCGTCAAAGTCCAGCAGCCGGTCCAGCACCACCCCGGCCACCAGGCCGATCGCCACCACACCGACCAGCGTCAGCACCGAGCCCAGCCCGATCTTCTCCGACCGGGTCAGGCGGCGATGACCCTGCGGATCGACAATGCGTGTGCGGACGTGAGCCATCAGGCGTCCTCCCTCAGCCGCATGGTCTTCTTCACCTTCGACATGGCGCGGTCGCGGCGCAGCCGCGACAGGTGGTCGATGAACAGCACGCCGTTCAGATGGTCCAGTTCATGCTGGAAACAGACGGCGTACAGGCCCTCGATCTCTTCCTCGACCCGCTGCCCTTCGCGGTCCAGATAGGTCACCCGCACCCGGGCCGGACGCTCGACCTCGTCGAAATATTCGGGAATCGAAAGACAGCCCTCCTCGTAGCAGAAGGTCTCGTCCGAGGCCCACAGCACCTCGGGATTGACGAAGAAGCGCGGGTTGGGGGCGCGGGTCTCCTCGCCCTCTGCAACCGGCTCGGCCCCGTCCGGAGCCGGCCCGTCGCCCAGATCCATAACCACGACCCGGCGCAGATCGCCGATCTGGACGGCGGCCAGCCCGATGCCGGGGGCGTCGTACATCGTCTCCAGCATGTCATCCATCAGGGCGCGAACCCCGTCGTCGACCGTGTCGACCGGCTTCGAAACCTGTTTCAGGACCGCGAGGTCGGGCGCGCTGTCGATGGTCAGGATGCGGCGAATGCTCATAGCGGTCAGGTAGGCGCGGGGCCGCGGGGGGTCAAGTTTTCGCCCCGGCCGGCCGCGCGCACACCCTTCCGCAACGCTTTGCGGTCAAGCTTCGGCGATGACTGGTGCAAACCCGCAAGCCGAGGGCCTCGAGGCCGAGATCGCGCTGCACGAGCGATTCGTCGCCGGGCGGCCGGGGGGGCGCCGGCTGGTCCTGCGGTTCTTCCGGCTGGCCGGCGTCATGCTCCAGAAGCGCCGGTTGAGCGGCGTGGACCTCACCGGGTCCAATCTTTCGCGCGCCCGGATGGCGGCGGCGGACCTGTCTTCCTCGATGCTGTACTGCTGCGACCTGCGCGACGCCGACCTGAGGGCGGCGAACCTGACCAACGCCGATCTGCGGGGTTCCAGCCTGCGCGGGGCCCGGCTGTACGGGGCCCGCATGGACGGGGTCGATCTTCGCGACGCCCGGCTGGCGCGGGTGGAGGGCAACAATCCGTTCCGGACCTTGGCCCTCGATGCGGACCGTCCGCTCCGCCGCATCGGTCCTGACGGGGAGATCCTTCAGGGCGTCGACCTGCGCCACGCCTCGCTGAAACGGGCGCGGCTGGGCAATGCGCGACTGAAGGACGCCGATTTCAGCGGGGCCGACATGGCCAATGCCGATCTTGCGGGGGCGGATCTGCGGGGCTGCCGCTTCGCCGACACCATTCTGACCGGAGTCGACCTGCGGGGCGTCCGGATCGATGCGGTCGCCCTGGCCGGATGTGTGCTGGACCCCGACGCCTCTGCCCGTGCCGGTGCCGGCGAGGTGCGCCGGGCCCTCGACGCGGCCGAGGCCTGGGTCGACAGCCACGGCCGCGAGGGCAAGGTCGCAGACCTGTCGGGCCTCGACGTCCGGCCCGCCGCCGACGCCTTCGCCGGGCGCCGACTGGCGGGGTTGCGGGCCGGCGGCCTCCGCGCGATCGATGTGGACTTTTCCGGCTCACTGCTGACCGGTTCGATCTTCCGTCACGCTGATCTGCGGGGCGCGAAATTCCGCGACTGCGACCTGCGCGGGGCCAGTTTCGTCGACTGCCAGCTGGGCTTCGCCGATTTTACCGGCGCGCAGACCGGGGCCATCATCAAGGAAGACGGGGTCGAGGTTTCGACCGATTTCGAGAATGCCAACCTGACCGGGGCGATCCTCGAGTTTCAGCCGGCGGAGCCCGAAGACTCAGCCCCCTCCGATCTGGCCCTCGCCTGCTGAAGGCAGGGGGCGAGGCTTTCGCTCGGCATCGATGGCGACATAGGTGAAGACGCCTTCGGTCACGCGCGAGATCCCTTGCGTCGAGCGCGGACGCTTCCACGCCTCGACCCGCACCCGCACAGAGGTCCGTCCGGCCCTCAGCACCGTCGCATACAGCGACACCTCGTCGCCCACCGACACGGGCTGGTGGAACACCATGGCGTCCACCGCCACGGTCGCGCACCGCCCCTGGGCCAGATCGAACGCCGGCGTCGAACCGGCCAGATCCATCTGCGCCAGCAGCCAGCCGCCGAAGATGTCGCCCTCGGGGTTGGTATCGGCGGGCATGGCGATCACCCGCCCGACCAGCTGACCGTCCGGCGTTTCCGGAGAGGCAGGAACCACGTCTCAGTCCTGCGGAGTCAGGTGACGGTCCAGCCAGCCGAACACTTCATTGTGCCACTGCAGACTGTTCTGCGGCTTCAGCACCCAGTGGTTCTCGTCGGGGAAGAGCACCAACCGGCTCTCGATCCCGCGCCGCTGCAGGGCGGTGAAGGTCGACAGGCTCTGGGCGGTCGGGATGCGGAAATCCCGGTCGCCCTGGATCACCAGCATGGGCGTCTTCCACTGGTCGACATGGTTGACCGGGTTGAAGCGCTCATAGCCCTCCGGATTCTCCCACGGGGTGCCGCCGTATTCCCACTCCGTGAACCACAGCTCCTCGGTGGAATAGCCCATGCCCCGCACGTCGAAGACGCCGTCGTGATTGACCAGGCATTTGAACTCATCGGACCACTTACCGGCGATCCAGTTGATCATATAGCCGCCGTAGGACGCCCCCAGCGCGCAGGCGTTGTCGCCGTCGAGGAAGCTGTATTTCGCCTGCGCCGCCGCCCAGCCCTTCTGCAGATCCTCCAGCGGCCGGTCGCCCCAGTGCTGCGAGATCGAGTCCGTGAACGCCTGCCCGTAACCGGTGGAGCCGTGGAAATCGATCATCACCACCGCATAGCCGGCCCCGGCATAGGACATCGGGTTCCAGCGGTACGACCAGCTGTTGCCGAACGACCCCTGCGGCCCGCCGTGAATCAGGAAGGCGACCGGATATTTCCGCCCCTCGACGTAGCCGGCGGGCTTGATCACATAGCCGTGGACGGTCTCGTCGTTCCAGCCCTCGAAGGTGAACTGCTCGGCCTCGCCGAACCGCCGGGCGTCCAGCTCCGGGTTCACATCGGTGATCTGTCGCGGCATCTCGCGGCCGCGGAACGTCTTGACGAACAGCTCCGACGGCGACGTCAGACTGTCCCGGGCGAAGACGAAACCCGAGGGCGTCTGCTCGACTGCCGAGACATGGCCCTCGCCCGTGATGGGCACGACCGCGCCGTTGGCCACGGCGATGGCGAACAGCCGGGTCTGGCCCGTGTCGCCCGCGGTGACATACAGGGTCCGGCCGTCCGCCGACCATTGCAGGCTGTCGGCCGACCGGTCCCAGTTGGCGGCGATCTGGCGCTTGGTGCCCATGGCCACATCCATCAGGGTGATCTGCCAGCGATCGGCCTCGAACCCCGGCCGCGCCATGGCCCGGTAGGCCAGCGTGCGACCGTCCGGCGAGAACACCGGCCCCGTGTCCCACGCCTCATTGTCGTCGGTCAGATTGGTGAAGCCCTCGCCCGCCAGCCCATTGGTGCGGAACAGGTCGAAATTGGTGCTCCACGGCTCGGACTGGCCCGCCACCCGGGCCGAAAAGACCACAGCCGATCCATCCGGCGTGAAGGTGAACTCGCCCTCGTCCCCGAACGGTTTGGAGGGGGTGTCGCCGTCAAACCCGTGCGTCACCCACACTGGCTCGCCCGACCCGTCGGTGTTCAGCACGAACAGATGGTTCTGCGTCCCGTCCGCCCAGCTGTCCCAGTGCCGCACGAACATCCGGTCATAGACCTGGCCGGTCGATTTGCGCGCCGCCGCCTCTGCGCCCCGGGCCACCGAACAGGCCAGGTCATCACAGGCCGGATACACCGACAGGGACACGACGATCTTCGCCGCATCGGCGCTCAGGCGATAGGCGTTGACGTCCAGCGGCAGGGTCGTGACCTGGGTCGCCGTGGCCCCCGTCGCATCGGTCTTCCAGACCTGGCTGGTTCCCGACCGGCCCGACAGGAAATACAGCGCCCCGTCCGCCCCCCAGCGCGCGCTGTTGGCCCCGCCATCCGAGATGGCCAGCCGCCGCGGCTCGCCCTCGCCCGACAGGTCCTGGATCATCACGCTGGAGACCCCGCGATTGGCCTCCATGTCCGTGGCCCGGACCGCATAGACCACATGGCGTCCATCCGGCGACACCCGCGGATCCGACAGCCGGTTGGCCGCGAGCATCTCCGCATAGGTGAAGGCGCGTTCGGCCCCGGGCGCGGCGGGGGCCTGGGCAAGGACGGGCAGGGCCGTGAGCATGGCGGCCGCGGCGCAGGCGGACAGCAGGGAACGGTAACGCATCGGGCGGCTCCTGGAACTCGGACGCCCCGGGCGTAGCACCGGGCGGGGCCCGGTGAAAGCGGCGCTCAGGTCCCGGGCACCGCCGTCCAGCGCGCCGTCCAGTCCAGGATCTCGCGCTGCCAGTCGGCCCAGTTCTGCGGCTTCAGCACCCAGTGGTTCTCGTCGGCGATGCGGACGAACCGGCTGGGGATCGACTGCCGCTGCAGGGCCGAGAAAGTGGCCAGACCCTGATCGATCGGGACCCGGAAGTCGCGCTCGCCGTGGAGCACCAGCATCGGCTTGTCCCAGTCGCCGGCGAAATCGCCCGGGCTGAAGGCGCGGTACAGGTCCATCCGCTCCCAGCTGGGCCCGCCGAACTCCCAGATGAAATTGCCGATGTCCATGGCGTTCATCAGCTGGGGCACGTCGAACACCCCGGCGTGGTTGACCAGACAGGCCCAGGGCCCGTTCCACTTGCCGGCGATCAGATTGACCATATAGCCCCCGTAGGAGGCCCCCAGCGCGCAGGCCCGGTCGCCGTCGATGAAGGGATTGGCCGCCAGGGCCGCCGCCCAGCCCTTCTGCAGATCCTCCAGCGGCCGGTCGCCCCAGTGGTCGTTGATGGAGTCGGTAAAGGCCTGGCCGTACCCGGGCGAGCCATGGAAATTCACCATCACCACGGCGTATCCGGCCGAGGTGTAGGTCTGGGGGTTCCAGCGGTAGGACCAGCTCTCGGTCCAGGGCGACTTGGGCCCGCCATGGATCAGATAGACCGCCGGATAGCGCTGGCCCTCGACATGGCCGACCGGTTTGAACACCCAGCCGCGCACAGCCTCCCCGTTCCAGCCGGCGAAGGTGAAGGCCTCGGCCTCGGGCAGGTCCAGCCTGGCCAGGGCCTCGCCATTGTGCCGGGTCAGGGCGCGTGCGTCCTCACCCGTGCCGGTCCGGATCTGCGCCGGGGCGGCGAAACTGTCGTGGGCATAGACCAGCACGCCTGCCCGGCTCTCCGCGCCCGAGACTGCACCCCGCCCGGTCAGGGGCGTCACCGCCCCCGTGGCGGCGTCGATGCGGAACAGCCGGTTCTGGCCGTCCTCGGCCGCCGTCACCAGCAGGGCCCGACCGTCCGAGGTCCAGGTCAGCGACCCCGGTCCCCGGTCCCAGTTGGGCGCGAGGTCGCGGGGGTCCGAACCGTCCGCCTCCGCCACCATGATCCGCGCCTGGTCGCCGCCGACGTTCTCGCGCCGCCCCGCCAGCCAGGCCAGCTGTCGGCCGTCGGGGGAGAAGGCGGGCGACCCGTCCGCCGCGGGATTGTCCGCCGTCAGATTGACCGCCTGCCCGCCATCCAGCGGCACGCGGAACAGGTCCGAGTTGTTGGTGAAGGCCTCACCGGCCCCTTGGGTCTGGGTGGAATAGACCAGGGTCCGGCCGTCGGGCGAGATCGCGAACTCTCCCTCGCTGCCCTGGGGCTGGGACGGGGTGTCGGCATCCACCCCGGCCATCAGGTCGCGCGGTGCCCCGTCGGCCAGGCCCGAGGTGTTCAGCGGCTGCAGGAACAGGTGCTGGCGCCGCCCGTCGGTCCAGCGGTCAAACTGGCGCAGCGGCATCCGGTCGTAGCCGCTGACGGTTGAGGGCGTCTTCGCCTCGGCCTCCATCCGCGTCTTCGTGCACGACAGCGTCTCGCAGTCGATGAAGACCGGCAGCGACAGGACCAGCGCGCCGCCGTCGGGCGAGACCCGGAAGGTCCCCACATCGACCGGCAGGGACGTGACCTGCACCGCCGCGTTGCCCTCCACATCGGCGCGCCAGATCTGGTTCGATTCCCCGCGCGCCGACAGGAAATAGATCGCCTGACCGTCGGCCGCCCAGCGCCCGGCCGAGGCCCCGCCGGTGGAGACGGCCAGCCTGCGCGGCTCGCCGCCGTCCACATCGGCGATCCAGAGGGCACTGACACCGCGGTTGGCGTCCCAGTCGGTCGACCGGACGCTGTAGAGCACCCGGCGGCCGTCCGGCGACAGGCGCGGATCCGAGACCCGGTCCATCATCGCCAGCGTCTTCAGCGACAGCCCGCCTGGCAGGGCCGCGACCTCGGCCCCCGCCGGAGACGCCGCCTGGGCCAGCGCCGTCATCGGGGCGACCGCCAGTATCAAGGCGAGGGTCGTTGATCTGAAGCCGGGCCGCATGGTTGTCTCCCCCTGTAGGCTCCGCAGACTTAGCACGCAGTCGCGCTCCGCCAAGCGGCTCGCCTCGCTGTCTCCCGCTTGCCTGTCCCCGGCGCAGGGGCGACAAGGAGGGTGGATGACCGCTTCGCCTTTCGCCACGCCCGACGCCGCTCCCGCCGTCCCCGGGCGACGGCCGGCCCATGTCGTGGACGTTCTGATCGCCGAGCGCGCCCCGCACCTGACCGGATCCCCGGCCTGGCCGCTGATCCGCCCCGCCCTCTACAGCCTGCTGGCCTATGGCCGGGCCCGGACCCTGGCCGACGCCATCGCCACGCTCTCGGGTCAGGCGACCCTCGACCATGTGTCGAACCTGCTGGATCTCAAGGTCTCCAGCCTGAATCTGGACCGCCTGCCCGCGACCGGACGCTGTGTTGTGGTGTGCAATCACCCGACGGGCATCGCGGACGGCATCGCCGTCTATGACGCCATCCGCAAACGCCGCGCGGACGCCATTTATTTTGCCAATGCCGACGCCCTCCGGGTCTGCCCGCGGCTGGGCGAGGTCGTCATCCCGGTCGAATGGGTGGTCGACAAGCGCACGCGCGACAAGACCCGCGCCACCCTCGACGCCGCCCGCGCCGCCTTTGAGGCCGAACGCTGCGTCGTCCTGTTCCCCGCCGGCCGGCTGGCCCGGGTCGGCAAGGATGGCCAGCTGACCGATCCCGACTGGGCCCCCACCGCCGCCTCGCTGGCGCGCAAATACCAGGCCCCCATCGTGCCCATCCATGTGACCGGCCCGACCTCGACCCTGTTTCACCTGTTCAATCGCATCTCGCCCGAACTCCGGGACATCACCCTGTTCCATGAGCTGCTGAACAAGCGCAAAAAGCCCTTCCGTCTCAGCGTCGGCCGCCCCATCCCGCCCCGCCGGCTGGACATCGACACAGCCCGCGCGACCTATGCGCTCAAGGCCTTCACCGAACGCGTCCTGCCGTCCCAGCCGGACGCGGAGTTCGCATGAGCCGGACCCTTGATCTGCAGGACGCGGCAGCCACCACGGCGCTGGGCGAGGCCATCGCCCCGCATCTGGCCCTGGGCGAGGCCGTCCTGCTGTACGGCCCTCTGGGCATGGGCAAGTCCACCCTCGCGCGCGGCCTGATCCGCGCGCTGGCCGGCCCGGACGAGGATGTCCCGTCCCCCACCTTCACCCTGGTCCAGGTCTATGAGACCGATCCGCCCGTCGCCCATTTCGACCTCTACCGCCTGACCCGCCCGGACGAGGCCTTCGAGATCGGTCTGGACGAGGCGCTGGATACCGGCTGCGCCCTGATCGAATGGCCCGAACGTCTGGGCGACGACCCGGCCCGCGCCCTCGGCCCCGACCGCCTGTCGATTGTGCTTGAGGAAAGCGGCGCGGGACGGCATGCGACCGTTTCTGGCGCAGGCACATGGGCAGACAAGATCCATGCCGTCGTCGAAAGCTTGAATGTCTGATCCCCTGATTGATCGTGAGGCCCAGAGGGTCGCCTTCCTGACTGAAGCCGGTCTGGCCGGGGCTGTCCGCGCGCCTTTGCCGGGCGACGCCTCCACCCGCCGCTACGAGCGGCTCATCCCGCCCTCCGGCGATCCCCTCATGCTGATGGATCAGGTCGCGGCAGCCGAAAGCCCTCCGGCCGATCCCGCATGGTCGCCCGAACGTCGCCGCGCGGAGGGCTGGAACGCGATCGCCAGGCTGTCCGCCGGCCGGATCGAGGCCTTTGCCGCCGTCGCCACCCACCTGCGCGGTGTCGGCCTCTCGGCCCCCGCCATCATCGCCCTCGACGCCCCTGCGGGTCTGGCTGTGCTGGAAGATTTCGGCGACGCCCTGTTCGCCCGCGTGATCGAGGCCGGTCAGGACGAGCGGCCCCTCTATCTGGCCGCCGTCGAGGCCCTCGCCGTCCTCCACGCCGCCCCCACCCCGCCGAAGCTCAACGGGGCCGCGGGCCCCTGGCCGCTCCAGACCTATGATGTCACCGCGCTTCAGGGCGGGGCCGATCTGTTCGTGGAATGGCTGCCGAAACTGCGCCCCGACCTGCGCCTCGACGCCGCCGCGCTGAACGACTGGCAGGCCGCCTGGGCCCCCATCGTCACCGCCGGCGAGGCCGGGGCCTCGGTCGTCGCCCACCGCGACTATCACGCCGAGAACCTGATCTGGCTGCCCGACCGCGACGGCCCGGCCCGCGTCGGCATGATCGACTTCCAGGACGCCGTCCGCGCCCATCCGTCGTGGGACCTCCACTCCCTGCTGCAGGACGCCCGCCGCGACGTCTCCCCCGCGCTGGAGGCCGAGGCGCTGGACCACTATTTCAGCCTCGCCCCCGTCGAGGACCGCGCAGGCTTCCTGCGCGCCTATGCCGGGCTCGCCGCCCTCAACGAGGCGCGCATTCTGGGCGTCTTCGCCCGGCTGATCGTGCGCGACGGCAAGCCCCGCTACGCCGGCTTCATGCCGCGCATGTGGGCCCATCTGAACGCCAACCTGACCAAACCGGGGCTGGAAGACGTCGCCCGCTGGTTCGACCGCCATGTCCCGTCGGAGCTGCGCCAATGACCATGCGCCTTGAGTCCTTCCCCCGCTTGCGGGGGAAAGCCGTCCGTCTTCGAGCGAAGCGAGAACAGGACGGATGGGGGAATTTCCCTGTCGAGCGCGAGGCGCAGACGTCCCCCATCGTCATGCGTGTCGCTGCGCGCCACGACATGACACTTCCCCCGCAAGCGGGGAAAGGGCTGCGCCAATGACCGCCCCCACGACGGCCATGGTGCTGGCCGCCGGCCTCGGCACCCGGATGCGCCCCCTGACCGACGACCGGCCCAAGGCCCTTGTCGAGGTCGGCGGCCGGGCCCTGATCGACCATGTTCTGGACCGGCTGGTGCAGGCGGGGGTCCAGACGGCCGTGGTCAATGTCCACTGGTTCGCCGACCGGCTGGAGGCCCATCTGGCCGCGCGCGGCCGGGGCCCGGCCATCTGCATCTCCGACGAGCGCGCGGAACTGCTGGAAACCGGCGGCGGCCTGAAGAAGGCCCGCCCCCTGCTGGGCGACGCTCCCGTCTTCGTGGCCAACATCGACAGCGTCTGGACCGATGCCCCCGGCACCTCCACCGGCTGGGCCGACGCCCTGATCCGCCTGTGGGACCCGGCCCGGATGGACGCCTGTCTGCTGCTGGCCCGCCGCGAGGGCGCGATCGGCTTCGAGGGCGACGGCGATTTCTTCCTCGCCGACGACGGCCGCCTGACCTTCCGGGGTCAGGCCCCGTCCGCCCCCTTCGCCTATATGGGCGTCCACATCACCAACCCCGACTATGCCGACGGCGGTCCGGACGGTCCCTTCTCCCTCAGCCCCCTGTGGCGCGCTTCGGCCGCCGCCGGCCGCCTCTATGGCTGCGTCCTCGACGGCGACTGGATGCACGTCGGCGACCCCCAGGCGCGCGACGAGGCCGAGACCCGGCTGGCTGAGGCGCGATGAGATCGATCCCAAACGCTCCGCTCATCCCCGCGAAAGCGGGGACCCAGTCCTTTCGTGGGGCACGGTGCGGGGGATGACGGCCCGCGCGCGCCACACACGATCATCGCCCAAAGATCTGGGTCCCCGCGTTCGCGGGGATGAGCGGATCCGGACATGACCGCGTTTGACCCCTTCGCGGGCCCCGGACCCCGCTGGTTCTCCATCCCCGCTCACCGGCCCTTCCTTGAGGATCTGGCCGCCGGCGTGCTGGACTGGCTGGGCGACCATCCGCCCGAGGCCCTGTCCGACGCCACCATCCTCCTGCCCAATCGCCGCGCCGCCCGCGCCTTCACCGCGGCCCTGGCCACCCTGTCAGGCGACCGCCCGGTCCTGTTGCCCCAGGTCCGGCCCCTGGGCGATCTGGAGGAGGACGAACCCCCCTTCACCCCCGGCGAACTGGGCCTCGACCTGCCCCCCGCCATCGCCCCCCTGACCCGCCGCTTCGAGATGGCGCGGATGATCGTCGAGGACTTCGCCCCCGGCCTGTCGCCGCTCCGCGCGCTGGAGCTGGCCGATGGGCTCGGCGGCTTTCTCGATTCCTGCCACATCGAGGAGGTCGAGGATCCGGCCCGGATCGCCACCCTGGTCGAGGGCGATCTGGCCGAACACTGGCAGGCCTCGTCCGAGTTTCTGGGCCTCGCCGTCCATGCCTGGCCCAGACGGCTGGAGGCCATGGGTCTGGTCGACGCTGCCTGGCGCCGCACCCGGCTGCTGCGCCTGCTGGCCGAGCGCTGGAGCGACCACCCGCCCACCGGACCGGTCATCGCCGCCGGCTCGACCGGCACGGTCAAGGCCGCCGCCGATGTGCTCCGCGCCGTCGCCCACGCCCCCCGGGGCTGCGTCGTCCTGCCGGGGCTCGACCCCGACCTGACCGAGGCCGCCTGGGGCGCGATCGACGAACAGCATCCCCAGAGCGCCCTCAAACGCCTCCTCTCCCGCGCCGGGATCGAACGCGAGGCGGTCCGCCCATGGTTCCGTCGTCCCGCCGATCCGGCGGTCGAGGCCCGCGGTCTGGCCCGCCAGCGGCTGGTCAATGAGGCCCTCCGCCCCGCCGACGCCACCGCCGACTGGCGCACCGAGATCGCCCGCCTGCGCAGCGAGGCCGCCGCCGCCGGGATCGCCCGCGACCCCATCGCGCTGGGCCTCGAAGGCCTGTCGGTGGTCACCGCCCATGCGGAAGAAGACGCCGCCGCCACCATCGCCCTGATGATGCGCGAGACCCTCGAAACCCCCGGCCGGACCTGCGCCCTCGTCACCCCCGATCTGGCGCTCGGCCGCCGCGTCGCCGCGCGGCTGGAGCGCTGGGGCGTGGTCGCCGACAACTCCTCCGGCACCGGTCTGGACCGGATGCCGGTCGGGGTTCTGGTCGATCTGGCCGCCCGCTTCATGGTCGATCCGCTCAAGCCCCAGACGGTTCTGGGCCTGATCAAACACGCCCTCACCACCCTGCCGGAAGCCACGCCCCAGGCCGTGACTGCGCTGGAAGCCACCGCCTTCCGCGGCCCCCGCACCCGGACCTGGGCCACGATCGAGGCGCGGCTGACCGGGGCCGGCGAACCCCGCCGCGACGGCCGTCCGCCCTCCGACGCCACTCTCGCTCGGCTGGCCGCCGCCGCGACCCTCGCCGCCCGCCTCCAGACCCTCGGCGAGACCGCCCGCGCCGCCTTCACGCCCGAGGCCCCGCTCGATGTCGCCGCCCGCGCCCTCACCACTCTGATCGAACGCCTCGCCGGGCTCGAGGTCTGGTCCGGCCCGGACGGGGAGGCGGCCGCCGCCCTCCTGTCGCAGCTGATCGAGGGCGGGGCCTCGCTGGGCGCGGTCTCGCGCGAGGACTTCGCCGAACTGGTCCGCGCCCTGCTGCGCGCCGAGACGGTCCGCACCGGCGGCGCGACCCACCCGACCCTGCGCATCCTGGGGGCCATCGAGGCCCGGCTGGTCCGCGCCGACCGGATGATCCTCGCCGGGCTGGAGGAGGGCGTCTGGCCCCAGGGCGCGCCCATCGATCCCTTCCTGTCGCGCCCCATGCGCCAGACCCTCGGCCTGCCCCCGCCCGAGCGCCGGGTCGGCCAGACCGCCCAGGACTTTGTCCAGGCCGCCTGCGCGCCGGAAGCCATATTGATCCACTCCGAACGGCGCGGCGGCCAGCCGGCCGTGCGCTCGCGCTGGCTGTGGCGGCTGGAGATGCTGACCCGCGGCGCCCACGATCCCGACAACGACGCCCCCGTCGAGATCGACCGCCCCTCCGCCGCCCGCGCCACCGCCCGCGCGCTCGACGCGCCGCGGCCGGGGGAGGGGGGGCTGGCCCCCCGCCCGGCCCCGAGGCCCCCGGTCGAGCGCCGCCCCCGCAGACTGCCCGTCACCGGGGTCGAGCGCTGGGTGCGAGATCCCTATGCCGTCTATGCCCGCTACGTCCTGAACCTGAAGTCCATGGACCGGCCCGACCAGTCGGCCGAGGCCCTGCTGCGCGGTCAGGCCATCCACCGCGCGGTCGAACGCCTGACCCTGTCCTGGCCCGACGTCCTGCCCGAGGACTGCGAGGACCAGATCGCCGACCTCCTGCATGAGGAGCTGACCCGTCACGGCTTCGAGGACGCCGCCATGGCCCGCGAACGGCCCCTGGCCCGCAACGCCGCCCGCTGGCTGGCCGGGTTCGAGCTGCGCCGCCGCGCCCGCGGCATCGTCATCCGGGTCGAGGAGGAGGTCGCCCTGACCTTCGACGCCGACGCCGGCCCCTTCACCCTGACCGCCAAGGCCGACCGTATCGAACTGTCCGCGACCGGCGCCGCCATCCTCGACTTCAAGACCGGCGCGGCCCCCTCCGCCAAACAGGTGAAGTCCGGCTTCGCCCCCCAGCTGACCCTCACCGGGGCCATCCTCGCCGAGGCCGGCCTGTCCGACACCGGCCCGGTCGAGCCGGAGGAGCTGACCTATGTCCGCGTCGTGGGCCGCAAGGTCGCCGGCGAACAGGCCGTCCGCGCCTCGGGCCCCGAGGCCGCCGACCTGTCCCGCGCGGCGCTGGCCGGCCTGAAAGCCCGCATCGCCCGTTTCGACCTCCCGACCACGCCCTACCCCAGCTGGGTCGCGCCCCAGTTCATGGGCAATTTCGGCGGCAACTACGACCACCTCGCCCGGGTCTGGGAATGGCATGTCGCCGGGGCCGAGGAGCCCGAGGCATGAGCCCGACCCCCGCCGTCCAGATCCTGCCGGATCCCCATCAGATCGCCGCCGCCGACCCCGGCCGGTCGGTCTTCGTCACCGCCAACGCCGGCTCGGGCAAGACCTCGACCCTCGTCGACCGCGTCGCCCGCCTGCTGCTGGAGGAGGTCCAGCCCGGCGAGATCCTGTGCGTCACCTACACGAAAGCCGCCGCCGCCGAGATGCAGGCCCGGCTGTTCGACCGCCTCGGCGCCTGGGCCGTCATGGACGACCGCGCCCTGTCGACGTCGCTGGCCGACCTCGACGGCCGCGACCCCGCCACCCTCTCGGGCGAGGACCTGTCCCGCGCCCGCAAACTGTTCGCCAAGGCGCTGGACACCCCCGGCGGCCTCAAGATCCAGACCCTGCACGCCTTCTGCGAAAAGCTCCTGCGCCGCTTCCCGCTGGAGGCCGGCGTCACCCCGGGCTTCACCGTGCTGGAGGATCAGGCCTCAGCCGCCCTGTCCCATGCCGCCCGCGAGGACCTCGCCCGCGCGGCGCTGGCCGATCAGGACGGCCCCATCGGCCGCGCCTATGCCCATTTCGCCGTCGAGCTCGACTTCCGCGCCTTCGAGGCCCTGCTGGCCCGGATCGAACAGGACCGCGTCCGCCTGCTCGACTACATCACCCGCGCCGAGGCCGGCCGCGCCCCCGACCCCTACACCCTCGCCGGCGCCACCCCCGACCGCGACATCGCTGCGATCCAGTCCGACTTCATGCGCTTCCTCGACCGCGACCAGTGGCTGGCCGTCGCCGAACAGATGGAGAGCGGCGGCGCCGACGACATCAAATGCGCCGAGCGCATGCACACGGCCGACTGGACCTTCCCCGGCATCGCCGCGGTCTTCCTGACCGACGGCAAGCTGCGCAGCCGCATCGCCACCAGCAAGGCGCCCCCGTTTGCCCGCGACTGGCTGACCAGCCTGCAGTCAAAGGTCGGCGCCACCCTGGGCGAAGTCCGCAAGGCCCGGGTCGCCGAGGACACCGTTCAGGTCCTGACCCTCGCCCGCGCCCACGGGGCCCTCTACGACCAGGCCAAGGCCGCCCGGGGCGCGCTCGATTTCGGCGACCTCGTCGACCGCACGGTCGCCCTCCTGACCGTCCGCGCCAGCGCCGCCTGGGTCCTCTACAAGCTGGACGGCGGGGTCGAGCATGTCCTCATCGACGAGGCCCAGGACACCGCCCCCGAACAGTGGGACATCCTGCGCGCCCTGACCGAGGGCTTCTTCGCCGGGGCCGGCTCGCGCCGCTTCGGGGCCGGCCGGGTCGAGCGCACCGTCTTCGCCGTCGGCGACGAGAAACAGTCCATCTACTCCTTCCAGGGGGCCCGCCCCGAGCGCCTGCGTCAGGAGGCCCAGCGCTACGACACCCTGGTCCGCGGCGCCGGCTTCCGCTTCGAGGGGGTCGAGCTGGCCACCTCCTTCCGCTCCACGCCCGAGGTCCTCGCCTTCGTCGACGCCGTGTTCGAGGGCCCCGAGCGCACCCGGTCCCTCGTCGGCGAGGAGCTGGCCGCCATCCCGACCCACATCGCCAAACGCACGGAAGATCAGGGCTGCGTTGACCTCTGGCCCCTCTATGAGGACGAAAAGCCGCCCGAGCGCGACGCCTGGGACGATCCGCTGGATCAGGAGCCGGTCCAGAGTGCCCGGAAACGCCTCGCCGCCGACCTCGCCCGCGAGATCCGCCGTCAGGTGGAAACGGGCGTCGCCGTCCAGGACCGGAAAGAGCGCACCCTTCGCCCCTGCGGCTACGGCGACTTCCTCATTCTGGTTCGCCGCCGCGACGCCACCTTCGAGGAGATCATCCGCGCCCTGAAGGCCGCCGGCGTCCCCGTCGCGGGCGCCGACCGGTTGAAACTGTCGTCCCACATCGCCTTCGACGACCTGATCGCCCTGGCCCGTTTCGCCCTCTATCCCGAGGACGACCTGACGCTGGCCGGCCTCCTGCGCAGCCCCTTCTGCGACGTCGCCGACTTCGGCCCGCCCGACAGCCTGTATGAACTCGCCGGCGCCGACCCCCGTCGCCCCGGCCTGTGGCGCACGCTCAGGGACCGGGCCGCCGAACACCCCGCCTGGGCCCGCGCCCGCGACCTGCTGGCCTTCGCCCTCGACCAGCGCGGCCGCGACCCCTTCGCCTTCTTCTCGGCCCTGCTCAACCGCGTCGACGACACCGGCCGCTCGGGCCGCGCCCGGCTTCTGGCCCGTCTGGGCCGCGAGGCGGAAGAGGCCATCGACGAGACCCTCAACCAGATCCTCGCCGCCGAAGCGCGCGGCGGGCTCGACCTCGAGACCTGCCTGTCCGGGCTCGAGGCCGCCGATGTCGAGGTCAAGCGCGAGCTGGAGGGCGCCCGCCACGAGGTCCGCGTCATGACCGTCCACGGCTCCAAGGGGCTGGAGGCCCCGGTGGTCATCCTCCCCGACACGACGGCCAGGGCAAAGGCGCAAGGGCCGACCCTCATGCCCGTCACCCTGGAGGACGGCTCCGAGGCCTGGCTGATGTGCCCCGGCTCGGAAAAGGAGGACTGCGAGGCGTCCCTCGCCGTCCGCACCGCGCGTCAGGGCCGGGTCGACGACGAGACCCTGCGCCTCCTCTATGTCGCCCTGACCCGGGCGCGGGATCGCCTCATCCTGCTGGGTCGCGCCTCGGGTCGCGGCAAGACCGGGTTCGAGGAGGGCAGCTGGTGGTCGGTCCTCGCCGCCACCTTTGAACAGCTCGGCGATCAGGTCCGCGACCTCGGCGACGGCCGCCGGCGCTATGGTGTGGACCCCGAGGTGCCCGGCCCCGCCGCCGCGACCGCCGACGCCACGGCCTCAGCCCTGCCCGACTGGGCCCGCGCCCGGCCCCCCGCCGACCCCTCGGCCCGCCCCGTCTCGCCCTCGCGCCTCGCGGGGCTGAAGGCCGGCGCCGCCCCCTCGCCCCTGGCCACCGTCCCGGCCCCGGGCACCCCGGGCACCGAAGCCCCGCTCGGCCGCTTCCGCCGCGGCGATCTGATCCATCGCCTGCTGGAGCGCCTGCCCGAGATCGCGCCCGAGGCCCGCACGGGCGCCGCCACCCGCCTGCTGGCGCGCGAGCGCGGCCTGTCCGAGCCCCAGCGCGCCGAGATGATCACCGCCGCCATGGGCGTCCTCACCGACCCCCGCTTCGCCCCCGTCTTCGGCCCGGGCTCCCGCGCCGAGGTCGCCCTGACCGGCGGGGCCCCCGCGCTCGGCCCCGGGGTGGTCATCGACGGCCGGCTGGACCGTCTGGTCGTCACCCCCGACCGGGTCCTGGTCGTCGACTACAAGACCAACCGCCCCGCCCCCGCCCGCATCCAGGACGCCGACCCCGCCTACCTCACCCAGATGGCCGCCTATGTCGCGGTGCTCCGCCGCCTGTACCCCGACCGCCCGGTCGAGGCCGCGCTGGTGTGGACGGACGGACCGAGCCTGATGCCGGTGCCGGCGGCGCTGATGGATGAGGCGTTGAAGAGGGTGGGGTAGGGGGCCACGGTGCGATCTGTGCCAGAACCGGACATCGCCGGCGGTCGCCAACACGACGTTCTGCCACGGCTAAAGACCGATACTCGAAGGCAATGCATCCACTAACTAGCGCTTGAGGCCCACCGACGATCGCGCCACACTCGCCCCGAGCAGACGACAGGATGGCGAATGCCCATCGGGCCCCGTATCGCGCAAGGCCGGGACCAGGTTGTATCACTCAGCGGCTGGGAGCCGGACGAGGATTTCCCGTTTGGCCCGCAAGGGGCCAAAGCCAAGCGGATATTCGTGTGTCCAAACCCTCCGCCCTTCGGCTTCTTGATCGGGGGTCATCGCTACATCTTCAAGGAACCCCAAGGGGCCAAAGCACAACAGGTTTGGTCCGAGGTGATCGCTTATGAGGTGGCAAAGCTGATCGGGGTGGAGGTTCCACCAGCGTTCCTTGCCACCGGCCCCGGCAATGGCAGTCCTGGGGTGCTAATCGAGTATTTTTACGGCTACGTCGGCGACCCGGATCTGCGTCTGGTTCACGGGATCGAGCGCCTGCAGGCCCGAGGGTTCAACACCGATCTGCGTCGCGGCAGCTTTACCGACAATCTTGACGTCTGCAGGTCGCACAGAGTCCCCCACGCCGGCGCTTGGTGGGCCCAGACTTTGGCCTTCGACGCCCTCGTGGGCAACACCGATCGCCATTCCGAGAACTGGGGCTTCCTCGTCGAGCGGGGTCCTGACGGGCGCCCACTGCTGACGATGGCCCCTGCTTTCGACAACGGAACGAGCCTTGGCTTCATTATCGGCGAACGTCAGCTTGCCGCTTACACGGGGATCGACCGCCTTGGAGGTTTCATCGACAACGGTCATCACCATTTCGGATGGACGGCTGGCGACAGACCTTCCGGGCAGCATATTGCCTTGTGCGCGCGTTACGCCCGAGCCTATCCGGCCATCGCCGACGTAATGCGTGATAGTCTGGGCATCGCTGATTCTGAGATCGACACGCTTTTGGCTCGCTGCGTCGACGTTCCGTTTCCGACGGCCTTTTCCGCGGAACGTGCGAACTTCGTTGCCGCTCAGTTGAAGACGCGTCGCGACAGATTGCTGGATGTGCTCGGAGCCTGACGTGGACCACTGGATCGAACATCCCTCGGAGCCGACCGAACTCGTACTGGCCTGGCAGGCCCCGGACTCAATACCGGAGCGTACTCGGTGGGCCGTCGGTTGCCTCCAGAAGACCTTGGACGGTGCCTGCTTTCGATACTTCGACGACGCGGAGTTCGCCGCCCTCAACGGCAATCGGTCGCGAGAGGCGCTCAAAGCGTATGGCTACTCCGGCTATCCGGCCTTCGACATCGCCAAGCAGCCGCAAAACGGTTTCACCGATGGAGTTCTGGATGCTTTCGCCCGGCGCTTGCCGCCGCCGAGCCGTCCGGACTTCCGTCGGTTTCTTGAACATTTCCGCTTCAAAGGCGATGCGTCCCTTTCCATCATGGAACTCCTAGCCCTAACCGAGGCTAAACTTCCCAGCGATGGCTTCTCCCTGATCGATCGACTCGATCCTGAGGCCGATTGCGTCGAGGTGTTGTTCGAGATCGCTGGGCATCGCCACAACGCCGAGCCGCGCGATCGCTTGGTTGTCGGCCAACCTTTGACCCTGATCGCTGACCCAACCAACCTTCACGACCCCAACGCCGTCAGATTCGAGGCCGGCGGGGCTCTGATCGGCCATGTGAACCGGCTCCAGGCTGAAGCAGTCGGGAGCTGGCTGCGCGAGCGGGAGGTATCCGCGTGGTTGACCCGTCTGAACGGCAAGCCCGACGCGCCGCGCGCTTTCGCCTTCGTTCAGGTACGCCCAAGGGCGAAGGCCATCGCCGCCTAATTGACCGACGACAGGCCTGACAGGTGCCATGAGCGGACCTTGGCTCCGCACCAGGAGTCGGACACCCGCGACGCTGCAACCGCGCTTTTAAGTCAAAAGCTTCGCTGCTAAGTTGTTCGGTATGGCAAGGTCCGACATCCCTGAATTGCGCACTTGGCCGCGCAATCTTAGCACAGCGCTAGGGGGTGGGCTTTCCACAGCGCAGGGTGGAGGCATGTCGACCTCGCTTTACGGCGGCGCTTCCACTGCACTTTATGGCGGACTGTCGACATCTCTCTATGGAGGCATGTCCACGTCGCTCTACGGGGGCCTGTCGACTTCGCTGTACGGAGGTTTGTCGACATCTTTGTATGGAGGCCTGTCGACTTCGCTCTACGGAGGGCTCTCAACGTCCCTCGGCGGCGGTCTTTCCAGCGCCCTCGGCGGCGGTATGTCGACGTCATCGGCAGACGTCTATCGAAGCAACATCCCGCCGTGGCCTTACTTTCTTAGGGAGCTGGAAGCTCGAGGCCTTCAACAGGCTGCCGACCTAGTTCGGCTGCATCTCCCTAGTGCCCTTTGGCCAGAAAACTTCTTCAGATAATCTGCGCGTCCTGCTGAACATTGAGCACCAGTAGCGATCCGTAGGTTTACGATAGGCGGGCATTGAGACAGCATCGTTGCCGATGCCGCTGTCGCCCACGTCATTGCTTAGCTAACATTCTTTGATGACCGAAGAAGAGCAAATCGCCCTCATCGACGCCGTGGTCTATGGCTACGGCCAAGCTCGAATGGCAAAGGCTCAGATGGAGCGCCGAGAGTTCGTCCACTACACCTCCGCTGAAGCCGCCCTATCGATCATTTCGAACGCAGAAGTCTGGCTGCGAAACAGCGCAATCATGAACGATTGGTCCGAGATCGCTCATGGCGAGGAATGCTTCAAGTACGTTCTGTATCAGGACAACGAGACTCGTCATCGATCCGAACAGGTGTTGGACCTCGTCCGAAAAGGCCTGCACGCTGACCTTGCGTCCTATTTCGAGCAGAGCGCCCCTCTCCGACGCTCCCACACTTACCTGATCTCAATCTCAGAGCATGGGCCTGAATACGTCGGTCCAGGGGTGGTCATCAACGACTCCGAGTACACCTTCGGACGGCTTTCGATGTGGCGCGCATATGGGAATGCAGGCGGGATCGCCTTGGTGTTCAAACAAGAGCCATTCTTTGGGGATTTGGATCTGAACGCCTACGCCGCGCCGGTATTCTACGGCGGCCCAAACCAGTTTGGGATGGAGTGGGAACGCCTTCTTGCGAGGATCACCGATAAGATCGAAGCTATTCGCCAGCTCCCTGACGGATTGTTCGAAGAGAACCTGAGACGTTCCGTCCACTTGTCGAGCCTCTCCTGCAAACACCCCGGCTTCCGGGAAGAGCGCGAGTGGCGGATTACCTATAGCGCTGATCCAAAAGGCGAAGGGTTCGACGACGAAGCCTTCAATGGGTCCAATGCCATTCAGCGGGAGCTTCGCTCCATCAACGGCGTCCCACAGCGGCTTTACAAGCTGCCGCTCAAGGACAACGAGCCGCTGGGCATAAAGGGGATCAGCCTTCCGGACGTTCTAAGCCGGATCATCATTGGCCCTACGCAGTACCCCATTGTCCTGTTTGACGCGCTCTACATGGCGCTTGTCCGTGCTGGTGTTCCCGATCCGCACACGAAGATCGCGATCTCAAACATTCCACTCCGTACGTAGACTGCACTCACTTATCGGTTCAGCATTAACCGAAAGCGGACGCATGCAACGTCGCCTATCGTCTGGCGTACGCGCACCCCCCCCCTCCCGTTGATTTCCCCGGGACTCTTCCCACATCCCTTGCCAACATCGGGCGTGGCCGGGTAGACGGCCGCCCGCCCCCGCAGAGAGAGATTTGCCCATGGCTACGGTCAAGGTCACCGACGACAGTTTCGACGCCGACGTGCTGAAGGCCTCCACCCCCGTGCTGGTGGATTTCTGGGCCGAATGGTGCGGGCCGTGCAAGCAGATCGGCCCGGCCCTGGAACAGATCGCCGACGAACTGGCCGGGGCGGTGACCATCGCCAAGATCAACATCGACGATTCGCCCCTGACCCCGTCGAAACTGGGGGTGAAGGGCATTCCCACCCTGATGCTGTTCCGCGACGGCCAGATGGCCGCGATGAAGGTCGGTGCCATGCCCAAGGGCAAGATCCTCGAATGGCTGGCCGAAACCGGGATTACGGCCAAGGCCTGAGGGCGGGTCCTCAGGCATCGGGTGAAGCGGGCATGCGGTAGTTCGAGTCCTTTCATCCCTTGATGAATTTCCGGACCCCGACTCCCGGCTTGCATCGCCCGATCGCATCGGGGACGGTCCCCGGTCTTCAGACCCCGGGGAGTTTTCGATGCGTCGACTGCTGGTTTCGTGCGCCGCCCTTTCACTGATCGCCGCTGCCGGCGGCCCGGCCTTCGCCGCCCCCGGGGCCGCCGCGCCGGCCGTCCAGGCCACGGCGGAGGCCGACGCCCGCCTCGCCGCCTTCTTCGAGACGGCCTTCACCGAACGCCTCGCCCTCAGCCCCCAGCAGATGACCGCCCTGGGGCTGAAGACCGGCTACGACCGGCTGGACGACTACACCCCGGCCGCCCAGGAGCGGTCCCTGGCCCTGGCCGAACGCCAGCTGGCGGCGATGCGGGCCGGGTTCGACCCGGCGACCCTGAGCCCGTCGTCGCGCTTGTCGTTCCGCCTGTTCGAACACGGCGTGACCGAGCAGCGCGCCGCCTTCCGCTGGCGCGACACCGCCTATCCCGTAGCCTCCAGCGGCGGCCCCGGCGGGGCCCTGCCGGTGTTCCTGATCAACAACCACCGGGTCGACACCGTCGCTGACGCCGAGGCCTATGTGGCCCGGCTGGTCGAGGTCGAGCGGGTGCTGGGCGAGAGCGCGGCGACGATCCGGACCCGGGTCGCCGCCGGGATCACCCCGCCGACCTTCGTCTGGGAGCCGGCCCTGGGCGCGGTGCGCAACGTCACCGCCGGGGCCCCCTTCACCGACGGCCCCGACGTCGCGGTCTGGGCCGACATCCAGACCAAGGTGAACCGGCTCGACCTGCCCCAGGGCGAGAAGGACCGTCTGATCGCCGCCGCCCGCGACGCCCTGACCGGTCCTTTCAAACGCGGCTACGACCAGTACCTGGCGACCCTGCTGGAGGTTCAGCCCCTGTCGACCAGCACCGACGGCGTCTGGCGCCTGCCCGACGGCGAGGCCTACTACAATCACCGCCTGCAGGCCTCGACCACGACCGACCTGACCGCCGACCAGATCCATGCCATCGGCCTGGCCGAGGTCGCCCGCATCCAGGCCGAGATGGAGGTCATCCAGGCCCGGGTCGGCTTTGACGGGACCCTGCAGGACTTCTTCACCCATCTGAAAACCGACCCGCGCTTCCAGTATCCGAACACGGCCGAGGGCAAGGCGCAGTATCTGGAGGACAGCCGGGCCTTTATCGCCCAGGTCATGGCGGTGGCCCCCGACTGGTTCAGCGACCTGCCCGAGGCGGCGCTGGAGGTCCGCGCCGTGGAACCCTGGCGCGAGGCGTCCAGCGGCATCGCCTTCTACAACCGGCCCGCCGCCGACGGGTCCCGCCCCGGGATCTATTACGTCAACCTGTCCGATATGACCCAGGTGCTGCGGCCCCAGATCGAGGGCATTTCCTACCATGAGGGGGCACCCGGCCACCATTTCCAGATCGCCTATGCCCAGGAAATCGAGGGCCTGCCGCGTTTCCGCCGCTTCGGCGGCTACGGTGTCTATTCGGAGGGCTGGGGCCTGTATGCCGAGAAGCTGGGCAAGGAGATGGGGTTCTACCAGGACCCCTATTCGGACTTCGGCCGGCTCTCGACCGAGCTGTGGCGGGCGGTCCGGCTGGTGCTGGATACGGGCCTCCACGCCAAACGCTGGAGCCGGGACGAGGCCGTCGACTATTTCCGCCAGAACTCCCTGCTGAGCGAGCGGGACATCCGGCTGGAGGTCAACCGCTACATCTCCGGCCCCGGCCAGGCGACCAGCTACAAGGTCGGCGAGCTGAAGATCCTCGAGCTGCGCGAACGGGCGCGGACGGCGCTGGGGGACCGATTCAACATCCGCGACTTCCACACCGTCGTTCTCGGCTCGGGCGCGGTGCCGCTGGACGTGCTGGAGGAGCAGGTCGATGTCTGGATCGCGGCCGGCGGCGGGCGGCCTCCGGCCTGAGGCCTCTCGCGCGCGGCCTGCGCGGACGCTAAAGGCCCCCCATGCCCTTCGTCGCCACCGTCCTGACCATGTTCCCCGAGGCCTTTCCGGGCCCGCTGGGCGTCTCCCTGATCGGCACGGCCTGGCGCGAGAAGGGGCTGTGGGACCTGCAGACGCTGGACATTCGGAACTTTTCCGAAGATAAGCGCGGCTTCCTGGACGACACCCCCGCGGGTGGCGGTCCCGGACAGGTGCTTAAAGCGGACGTGGTGGCCCGGGCTCTCGACAGCCTGATCGGCCCGCCCCGGCCGCTTTTGTACATGAGCGCACGCGGTCGACCCCTGACGCAGGCGAAGGTGAAAGAGTGGGCCGCGGCGGACGGGATCACCGTCCTGTGCGGCCGGTTCGAGGGGGTGGACCAGCGGGTGCTCGACGCCCGGGGGTTCGAGGAGGTCTCCGTCGGAGACGCGGTCCTCGCCGGTGGCGAGGCGGCGGCCATGGTGGTGATCGAGGCGTGCGTACGACTGATCCCCGGCGTTCTGGGCCAGGCCGAGAGCCTGTCCTCCGAAAGCTTTGAGGACGGTCTTCTGGAGCATCCGCAGTACACGCGACCGCGGACGTTCGAGGGGATCGACATCCCGGAGATCCTGTTGTCCGGCGACCATCGCAGGATGGCCGCCTGGCGTCAGGAACAACGGGAGATGACGACCCGGGAGCGGCGGCCGGACCTCTGGGCGGCGCATCTGGCGACAAGACCCGCGGAACCCTCCGCCAAATCAAAGCTAAAGGGCGCCAAAGCCCGAGGAGAATAGAGACCATGGCCAACATCCTTCAGACGCTGGAAGCCGAAGAAAAAGCCCGTCTGATCGCCGTCCGCGCGATCCCGGTGTTCCAGCCCGGCGACACCCTGCGCGTCAACGTCAAGATCAAGGAAGGCGAGCGCGAGCGCGTCCAGGCCTTCGAAGGCGTGTGCATCGCCCGCGCCGGCGGCGGCGTGAACGAGAATTTCACCGTGCGGAAAATCAGCTTCGGCGAGGGCGTGGAGCGGGTCTTCCCGATCCTGTCGCCGAACATCGAATCCATCGAGGTCAAGCGTCGCGGTGTCGTGCGGCGCGCCAAGCTCTATTACCTGCGCGACCGGCGCGGCAAGTCGGCCCGGATCGCCGAACGCCAGACCGTCCGCCCTGCCAAGGGCGCTGTTGTTCCCGTCACCGGCACCGCCGACAAGACGACCGACGAGGCATGATGCCTGGGGCTACCGGCCTTCGGCCCGGTTGAGCCCCGCTAACGAAAGGGCCCCGGTGGAAACGCCGGGGCCTTTTTCTTTAGGCCGGATCGACGCCCGTGAACTGGTCCGGCCGCAGGAAGCGCCGGGTGAATCGCGCCTCGGCGATCGCGCCGTTGAAATAGTTGACCCGGTTGATCCGCGTCCCGACCGAGGCCCGCCCCGGCCCCTGCGGCGTGAAATCCAGCGCCGCCTCGCCCTGCAGCTGCCCGTCAACGAAGGCCCGGTAGGCCGTGCCGTCATACGTCTGCGCCACGTGATGCCAGCGGCCGACCGGGTGGCGTTTGTCGGGGAACAGCAGGGTCTGGTTGTAGGTCGGCCCCTTGACGAAGGCGTCCAGCGCCCACTGGTCGCCATAGACGCGGATCTCGAACAGGAACCGCGTCCCGACCGGGGTCTGGCCGGGGGCGACATCCTCGTCGGACTGCAGGTGCAGCCAGCGCTGTTCGAACGCCCCGCCGTCCGGCCGGAACACGGCCTCGAAGACGAAGGTCGATGTCCCCGCCAGAGGGTGCCGGCCGATGAACAGGGCATCGTCCACACCGTCAAACTGCAGCGCCGTCCCCCCGGCCGAGGCCGGTCCCTCGATCCGCTGCGGCGCGCCCTCGATTGTCAGCGGCGCGGCCAGCCGCTCCAGCTCCCCGAAGCGCCAGACGGTCTGGTCCGCCGGGCCCGCTCCCACAAGCGACGCACAGCCGCCCGTGGCGACCAGCCCCGCCGATGCCCCGCCGATCAGAACCCGCCGCCGGTCCATCACGCCTGCAGCGCCTCGATCAGGTCGCCCATGTTCTGGATAAAGGTCTGGGTCGAGATGCCCTCGACCGGGAAGTCGGTGTTGTACGGCGAGGTGTCCCACAGGTCCCCGACCCGGGTCGTCTGGAACTCGCCCCCCGTGACCGCCTCCGGCGACGGCCCGATATAGGGGTTGGAGGTGGTGGTCAGCCTCGTCGGCCAGTAGCCTCGCGCATTCAGGCTGGCGACCAGCTGGCCGGCGCGCGAGGCGACGACGGGCCGCGCCCGGCGACCCTCTGTGTCCATGTCCCAGATGCTGACGTCGCGCAGGGCGAAGTATTTGGGCAGGGCCAGGCTGCCGGGCCGCGCCTTCAGTGGCGAGGTCGCCATGATCGCGTCGGGCGTCAGGGCCGCAGCTGCCTGATATTCCGCACGGAGCGCTGCCGTGTCCAGATTGCGGAACGAGCCGTAGTGGACGACCAGATTGTTCGGGTTATCGTCGACATAGTACCGGCCGTTGCGAATGTTCGACCCCCGCCGGTGGATATAGACCGGGGTGTTGGAGCCCTCGAGGATGAAGGTCGGATGGGTTCGGCCCGGCGCGATCAGGCGCTGCGGCACCTTCACCTGATCCAGCCAGTCCAGCGCCTCGGGCAGGCGGGCCAGGTATTTGCGGTCCCCGGTTAGTCTGTAGAAGCCGATCATCGATCGGATGTTGGTCGCCGTCGTGTGGGTGGCGAAGGCCCGGGGCTCGATGGTGCGCGCGGGGGCCGGCTTCAGGGTGTCGGGATAATGCTGCAGACCCCAGGCCGGCTGGGGCATCGGTTGCTGTGTGGCGACGAAGATGTCCATGCCGCGCTGGATCGCGTCGACCAGCCGCCGGTCGTTCGAGCCCAGGGTCTGGTGCACATAGAGCAGGAACTCGATGTTCTCGCCCGCCACATCGTCGTTGAAGGTGATGTAGGGCGTATAGTCCGGGTTGCCGTGCAGGCCACCGCCTTCGACGAAGGGGAAGCGCTGGGGCCAGCCGCCGTTCGGATACTGGGCGTCGAGGATGAACTGGATCGCCTTGTTCAGCGGGGCGCGATACTGGCGCTCGCGCTTCTCCAGATAGACCCTCAGCAGGAGTTGGGACGCCTCGGCGGTGCCGGCGTCGTCGAAGGTGGCATTGCCGTTGTAGTGCTGGAATTCCTCCAGCCGCCAGGCATTCCCACCGACCGTCTCGTACCAGTCCTTCAGGCTCGCCTCGCCCGCCGTGTCGATGACGTAGTTCCAGCCCCCGCGCGGGTGCTGGCCCGCGATCAGGGCGTCGGCGCAGGCCTTGGCGGCGGTGTAGAACTGCTCGTCGCCGGTGGCGTGGTAAGCGTCCAGATAGACGTGGCCGACCGTAGCCGTGCCCGGGGGCTGGACCCAGATCATGGTCGGTTTGGCCTCGAGTTCGCCCCAGCGGCGCGAAAAGTCGGGCAGGACCTGCCAGACATATCCGCCACCTACGGCGACCTCGTCGGTCATGAAGGCCGTGGCGCGCTTCATCGTGGCGAGGATGGTGGAGCGGTCGGCTGCAGATTGAGCAAGGACCGGGCCCGCTAAGGTCAGGCTAGCCAGGGCGGCTCCCGAGGCGAGGACGGCACGACGCGACAAAAACGCAGACATGGAGAACTCCGGATCGTTTCCTACAGGGGCGGTTCTGACGACCGCTTCTCCACACGATACACCGATGACACCGGTTTCCTAGGGCGATCAGCGCCGAATATCGAACCCTTCGGCAGCTATGGCCGAGCGCACCTGGGCCTCGTCAAACAGGTTGAAGTCGCCGGGGACGGAGTGTTTCAGACCCGCCGCCGCGAGACCGAACGCGAGGGATTGATCGTCGGACCAACCGCTCCAGATCCCGAACAGCACGCCGGAGGCAAAGGCGTCGCCGCCGCCGACCCGGTCGATAACCCCGGTCAGGTTGATGGGGGCGGCGTGATGCTCGCCGTCGCGGGTGATCATGACCGCTGACAGAGTCTGGTCCTGGACACTGTCGTTGATGCGAAGGGTGCAGCAGATCCGCTCCAGCGTCGGCCAGGTCTCGAAGGCGGCCTGTGCAGCCGCTCGGCGGCGCTCGGCCGGATCAGCGTGGTCGAAGGATCGACCAAGCACGAGAGCAAAGTCGCGATCATCGGCGAAAGCAAGGCTGGATGCCGCCAGCATCCGGCCCAGTACACGCGGCGGATCGCCGGCCCATTCGGCCCATAGCTTGCCGCGGAAATTGCCGTCGAAGCTGACCTTGACCCCCGCAGCGGTGGCGGCGGTGATGGCGGCCAGCGCAGCCGTCGAGCCGCTGGGGCCGGTCGCGGGGGTGACGCCCGACAGGTGCAGCCACTCCACCCCCCGCAGCAGACTGGCCCAGTCGAGTGCCCCATCGACATGCTGGACGAAAGCCGAACCGGCACGGTCGTAGAGCACTTCGGATGGACGCCGGACCGCCCCGGGGGTCATGAAATACAGCCCCATCCGGCCAGGGCGGAACTGGACACCAGACGTGTCTACCCCATGCTTGCGCACCTCGTCCCGGGCGGCGTGGCCCAAGGCGTTATCAGGCAGGACCGTGGCTAGGGCCGCCGGCGCGCCATAACGGGCGAGAGACACGGCCACATTGGCCTCGGCCCCCCCGGGCCGGACGGTCAGGCCGGGAGACTGCATCAACAGTTCGCCGTCATTGGGCGTGAGACGCAGCAGCATCTCGCCAAAACACAGGATGGTCATGCCGCTACGCTAACCGCAGTTCAGCGGGCGAGCCAGCCGCCGTCGACCGGTAGGGTGATGCCCTGCACATAGTCGCTGGCCGTGCTGGCCAGGAAAACCGCCGCGCCGCCGATGTCGGACGGCTGGCCCCAGCGTCCGGCAGGAATTCGGCCGAGGATCTCTTTCGAGCGAACAGGATCGTCCTGCAGGGCTTGGGTATTGTCGGTGGCGAAATAGCCGGGGGCGATGGCGTTGGCGTTGATGCCGTGCTTCGCCCACTCATTGGCCATGAGCTTCGTCAGGCCGGCCACGCCCGATTTCGAGGCGGTGTAGGACGGCACGCGGATGCCGCCTTGATAGGACAGCATCGAGGCGGTGTTGATGATCTTGCCGCGCCGGCCATCGGCGATCATCCGGCGCACGGCGGCCTGCGACAGGAAGAAGACCGCCTTCAGATTGACGTTCATCACGGCGTCCCAGTCCGCCTCGGTGAAGTCGACGGCGTCGGCACGGCGGATGATGCCGGCATTGTTGATCAGGATGTCGACGGGGCCGAGACCGGCCTTGGCTTCGTCCAGAATGCGCTCGATCGGCTCCATGGAGCCCAGGTCGGCCTGGATAGAGATCGCCTTTACGCCCTTGGCCAGGCACTGGCCGACGGTGTCGTCCGAGGCGCGGCGCGCGACCGAGGCGATTGAAGCTCCTGCGTCGGCAAGGGCGAGGGCAATGCCCTGGCCGATGCCCGTGTTGCCGCCGGTGATGAGCGCGACCTTCCCGGTCAGGTCAAACGGGCTGGCGGGCATTGGTACAATCCTGTTCGCTGCAAACGACAAAGGGTATGCGGATCACCACGGTCGCGATCCTGGCGGGTTGAACCCACTGGTAACCGGTGTCATATCCGCTTGCAAATGACGGCGGCCCGCCCCAGCCCATGCCGCAGAGGAAAATCATGAAAATCGCGCTCATCACCGAAAACAGCCAGGCCGCCAAGAATGCGACCATCCATGCCGCCCTGACGGCGGTGGCCGAGCCGCTCGGCCATCAGGTCTTCAACTATGGAATGTACACGGCCGAGGACAAGGCATCGCTGACGTATGTCATGAACGGCCTGCTGACGGGCGTTCTGCTCAATTCCGGAGCCGCCGATTTCGTGGTGACGGGCTGTGGGACGGGGATGGGCTCCATGCTCGCCTGCAACGCCATGCCCGGCGTCTTCTGTGGCCTGGTCATTGACCCGACCGACGCGTTCCTCTTTGCCCAGATCAATGACGGCAACGCGATCTCGATGCCCTATGCCAAGGGCTTCGGTTGGGCCGCCGAACTGAACCTGCAGGACGTCTACCGCAAGCTGTTCGAGGGAGAGCGCGGCCTGGGCTATCCCAAGGAACGCGCAGAGATTATGGCAAGGAACCGTGGCATCCTGAAATCACTGAAAGACACCACCTGCCGCGACATGCTGACGGTGCTGCAGACCGTCGATCAGGACATGCTCAAGGCGGCCGTGGCCGGCGAACGCTTCTCCGAATACTTCATGGCCAACGCCCGGGACGAAGGCATCCGGGACTACATCAAGGGCATCATCTGACGCGTGGGCGCGGCCGAAAGGCCTGTGCCCTAAGTCTTCAGGGCCGTCGCTGAGTCCCGAACGACCAGCGACGGCAGCACTTCCGGCTGGTCCAGGGCGGCCGGGTCAAGGCCGCGCATCGGGGCCAGCAGCCGTTCGGCGGCCATGCGGCCCATGTCGCGAATGGGGAGCCGGACCGAGGTCAGGTTCGGCCAGACCCGCGAGGCCATCGGCAGGTCGTCATAGCCGACGACGGAGAGATCGCGCGGGATCTCCATCCCGCGATCGCGGGCGACCTTGAACACCCCCAGCGCCATCTCGTCATTGCCGGCGAAAATGGCCGTGGGGGGCGGGTCGAGGGCGAGAAGACGTTGCGCCGCTTCCACGCCGGATTCGAACGTATAGGCCCCTTCGGCGATGTAGCGCTCATCGAGGACCAGTCCCCGTTCCGCCAGGGCGCGGCGAAACCCGCCGCCGCGTTCCGCGCTGGAGCGGAACAGGGCCGGGCCGGAGATGAAGCCGATCTGCCGATGCCCGAGGTCGGCGAGGTGTCGTCCCGCCTCGGCGGCACCCAGATGATCATTGGTGACCAGCATCGCGCCCGGCGCGTCCAGCGAGACCGAGGCGATCCGGACATAGGGGCAATCGAGATCGCGCAGGACCGCGATGACCCGCTCGTCCTCGGACATCGATGGGGGCAGGATGACACCGAACAGGCGCTGGCGCTCGACGAAGGTCCGGATGTCCGCGACCACGCTGTCCGACGTCCGCTGGCAGGGGTGGACGACGAGCTCCAGGCCCGAGCCCCGCAAGGCGTCGAGGACGCCCTGCTGCATGTTGACGACGTAGTTCGGACTGGGGTTGTCGTAGATCAGGCCGACGAGAAACGAGCGCCGGAAGGCCAGGCCGCGCGCCTGCAGATCGGGGGTAAAGCCCAAGGCCTCGATCGCCGCATTGACCCGGACTCGCGTCTCCTCGCGCACGAAGGGCGACTGGTTAATGACGCGGGACACGGTCTTCTTGGAGACCTCGGCGACCCGGGCCACGTCATTGATGGTCGGCCGTTTCCCGGACCGGCTGCCGGACGGGGCGGATGGGGTGTCGTCGTCGGTCAAACTTGGTCTCTTGGAGAGTGCCGTTCAGCCATACCGCCACTCGGGGCCGGACACCATGGCCGGCTGTCGGAGCCCTTGTCCAAGCCCGTTGACACCGGTTACCATCCGCTCCAATCATCGGCATCCGGCGCAGACCGGCGAGTGGCATAGAACAACGGGAAGACGCGTGACGGGCATTCATCACCAATCCACAGGCCCGGCATGAGCGTCGCCGACGTCTACAGCCCTGACGCGCAGGCGTCGGCCGTTGCCGCGCGCTTCGTTGAGGCGCGCCTGGGCCGGTTTGGCCTGCCCGACTATCCTGGCACGCAGCCGTCCAGCATGGCCGAGGCCTATGCCACCCAGGAGGCTGCGATCGCACTGTTTCCGGACGAGATCGTCGGCTGGAAAGTGGGCATGGTCCCCCCCGCCCAGCAGGCGACGCTGCACGCCCGGCGCCTGGCGGGCCCGATCTTTTCCCGGAATGTCTGGACGCCGGGGCCGGAGCCCACGCCGCTGCCGGTGATCGCCGGTGGATTCGCGGCGGTCGAGGCCGAATTCGTGGCCCGGGTCGGCGCGGTCGATCCGGAGCGGCTGGATTGGACGCTGGAGCAGGCCGCCGCGGCAATTACCGCCCTGTATATCGGGGTCGAGCTGGCCGGAAGCCCCCTGCCCACCATCAACGATCTGGGTTCGGCGGTTGTCGCCTCAGATTTCGGCAACAACGGCGGGCTGGTTCTGGGGCCCGAGATCGAGGACTGGGTCGCCCGGCTTGCGGGGATCGAGGTCGAGACCGTGGTGGACGGCCGGATCATCGGCACCGGAACGGCCGCCTCCATCCCGGCAGGCATCGTCGAATCCGTACGCTTCCTGATCGAGCATTGCGCCCGTCGCGGCCGGCCGGTCGCCGAGGGGACGCTGATCTCCACCGGAGCCGTAACCGGTGTGCACGCTGTGCCGATCGGGGCCCGTTCGGCCTGCCGCTTCTCGGGCGTCGGCGAGATCCACTGCTCGGTCGTCGCGGGCTGACCCTGCAGGAGGCGCTTGAGTCACCGTGACTCAAAACAGGGTGACTCAGGGTGACTCTGGAGAAGGTCTCGGGATTCCAGCCGGTTGGCCCGGGCTGAAATGGCACGGTGACGCAATGATGCGAAATCGGCGGCCGCCTTGCAGCCAGTGAGGCTGCGTCCTTTCCTGTTGTCAAAGAGCCGGCAGGAACCTGGGATCGGGTTTCCGGACCGCAAGAGTGAGTCAGGAATTAATTCCGGGTTCCGCCTGGGGGCTGTGGCGCGAACGACCCGTGCCCGGGGTCACGGGCTGGACGGGGCGGCGGCGGGGTCGCAAAAGGGCCGCCTCATCATCCCGGAGTGCGCCTTGACCCAGACCTTCCCCATCCCCTCGCCGGCCGACTGGCGCGCGGAGGCCGAGAAGGCGCTGAAGGGCCGGCCTGTCGAGGGGCTGGTCCATCTGGATGCCGACCACCTGACCACACGGCCGCTGTATGGCCGGGCGAATGCCACCGAGGCCGTGATCGCGCCCCGGGCATCGGACGCGGACGGCCGGGCCTGGGACCTGCGGACCCAGGTCGAGGGCGAGGATACCGACGCCGTCAATGCCGCGGTACTGGCCGACCTTGAGGGGGGGGCCGCCTCGGTACTCGTGTCCGGGTCAGTGCTGGCGGACTCCGAACCTCTGGCCCGGGCACTGGCCGGCGTGGCGCTGGAGCTTGCTCCGGTCGGGCTGGAGGCCGGGCTCGACGGACCGGACGCCGCCAACGCCCTGGCGGTGGTGGCGAAGGGCGCGCCGCGCGCCCGGCTGATGTTCCACATGGACCCGCTGGGGGCCTATGCCTCCGTCGGTGGATCGCCCCGGCCGATCGGGGAGCATGTCAGCCTGGCCGCCAATACCGCCGCCCGTCACGCCGGGGCCTATCCCGAGGCGACCTTCTTCCTTGCAACGGGCCGGGGGGCGCATGAGGCGGGGGGATCGGTGGGGCAGGAGTTGGGCTTCGCCGCCGCGGCCGCCGCGACGTATCTGAAGGCGGCGATCGACGCCGGCTTGCCGGTTGACCGGGCGGTGGCCGGGACGGTGCTGGGGGTGAGCGTCGATGCGGAATATTTCGACAGCCTTGCGAAGGTTCGCGCCATGCGGCTGATCTGGCGGTCGATCAGCCGGGCCTTCGGGTCCGAGACCCCGGCCCGGATCGAGGCGCGGTCGTCACGGCGGATGCTAGCGGCCCGCGATCCCTGGCCCAACCTGCTGCGTTTGACGGCGGCCGGGTTCGCCGGAGCGGTTGGCGGGGCGGATGCGGTGGTGCTGGACGGCTTCAGCCGGGCGATCGGGCGGCCCGACGCCTTCGCCCGCCGGGCGGCGCGCAACACCCAGCTGGTACTGATGGAAGAGGCGCATATCGGCCGGGTGGCGGATCCGGCAGCGGGGTCGTGGTATCTGGATCAACGCACGCGCGATCTGGCCGAGGCGGGCTGGGCCGAGTTCCAGCGGATCGAGCGCGAGGGCGGCCTGATCGCCTCCTTGCGCGGCGGGGCGGTTCAGTCCCGGGTGGCGGCATCGCGGGCGGCCGGGAAGGCGGCGCTCGCGGACGGCGGCGCCCAGATGGTCGGAGTGACGAAGTTCGTCGATCCGGACGCGCGGCCGGTCGCAGTCGAGGCTGGTGGCCCTGCGGTCGCGGACTGCGGGGGAGACCGGTGTCCGCCGCTGCCGCCGCTTCGCTGGGCCGCGGCCTTCGAGCAGGAGACTGCGGCATGACCACGCCCGATTTCACCAAGGCCACCCTCGATCTGTCGCCGCTCGCGGGCCTGCCGGGCCGTGCGCCCATCCGCACGCCCGAAGGCATCGATATCGCCGCCGCCTATGGCCCCGAGGCGATCGCCGGCCTGGATTTCACCGACGGCCTGCCCGGCTTCGCGCCTTATGTGCGGGGGCCGTATCCGACCATGTATGCGTCCAACCCCTGGACCATCCGCCAGTACGCGGGCTTCTCGACGGCCGAGGCGTCCAACGCCTTTTACCGGCGCAACCTCGCGGCGGGGCAGAAGGGGCTGTCGATCGCCTTCGATCTGGCCACCCACCGGGGCTATGATTCCGACCATCCGCGCGTGGCCGGCGACGTCGGCATGGCCGGGGTGGCGATCGATTCCATCCTCGACATGCGGACCCTGTTCGACGGCATCCCGCTGGACCAGATGTCGGTGTCCATGACCATGAACGGCGCGGTGCTGCCGATCCTGGCCCTGTATGTCGTGGCGGCCGAGGAACAGGGCGTGGCTCACGCCGCCCTGACCGGAACCATCCAGAACGACATCCTCAAGGAGTTCATGGTCCGGAACACCTACATCTACCCGCCCGGGCCCTCGATGCGGATCATCGCCGACATCTTCGCCTGGACGGCGCAGGAGACGCCGAAGTTCAACTCCATCTCGATCAGCGGCTATCACATGCAGGAGGCGGGAGCCTCCGCGGATCTGGAGCTGGCCTACACCCTGTCCGACGGGCTGGAGTATATTCGCGCCGGGGTAGCGGCGGGCATGGACGTGGACCGGTTCGCGCCGCGGCTGAGCTTCTTCTGGGCCATCGGCATGGACTATTTCATGGAGGTGGCCAAGCTGAGAGCCGGGCGCCTCTTGTGGGCCGAGGCGGTGCAGGCCGAGTTCGGGCCCAAGGACCCGCGCAGCCTGAGCCTGCGCGCCCACTGCCAGACCTCGGGCTGGTCGCTGGCGGCGCAGGACGTGTTCAACAATGTGCCCCGTACCATGGTCGAGGCCATGGCGGCGGCGGGGGGGCAGACCCAGTCGCTGCACACCAATTCGCTGGACGAGGCCCTCGCTCTGCCGACGGACTTCTCGGCCCGGATCGCGCGGAATACCCAGCTGCTGCTGCAGCTGGAGACCGGCCTGACCCGGGTCATCGACCCGTGGGGCGGCAGTTTCTTCGTCGAACGGCTGACCCATGAACTGGCCGAGCGGGCGCGAGCCCATATGGCCGAGGTGCGGGCCCTGGGCGGTATGGCGGCGGCGATCGAGGCCGGCCTGCCCAAGCTGAGGATCGAGGAGGCGGCGGCGCGGACTCAAGCCCGGATCGACACGGGCCAGCAGACCGTGATCGGGGTGAACCGCTATCTGAACGACTTCGCCGACGACATCCCGGTGATGAAGGTCGACAACGCAGCGGTCCTGGCGGCGCAGATCGACAAGCTGAGACGGCTGAGGGCCGAACGGGACGAGACGGCGGTGCAGGCGGCGCTGACCGCCCTGACCGAGGGGGCGAAGGGTAGCGAGAACCTGCTGGAGCTGTGCGTCCGGGCGGGGCGGGCCCATGCGACGGTGGGCGAGATGTCGGACGCGCTGGAGGCCGCCTTCGGCCGGCATGTGGCGACGGTCCAGACCGTGTCGGGGGTCTATGCCCGCGAGGCCGGGACCGACGCCCGGATCAGTCGGGCGCGGGATATGGTCGCCGCCTTCGTCGAGAACGACGGCGGCCCGCCGCGCATCCTGATCGCCAAACTGGGTCAGGACGGCCACGACCGGGGCCAGAAGGTGGTGGCGACGGCCTACGGCGATCTGGGGCTGGACGCTGTGGCCGGACCGCTGTTCCAGACCCCGGCCGAGGCGGCCCGGGACGCGGTCGCCAACAATGTCCATGTCGTGGGAGCATCATCGCTGGCGGCCGGGCATCTGACGCTGGTGCCCGAGCTGAAGGCCGAGCTGGCGAAGCTGGGACGGCCGGACATCATGATCACCGTGGGCGGGGTGATCCCACCGGCCGATGTGCAGACCCTGATCGATCTGGGGGCGGCGGCGGTCTATCCGCCCGGCTCGGTCATCGCCGAGACGGCCATCGACCTGATCGAGAAGCTGAACCAGCGGCTGGGTTACGCCCAGAAGGCCTGAAGGTCAGGGGCGCTGGCGCGAGGGCAGGGCCTCGACCTCGGCCTCGGTCAGGACGCGATGAACGCGCGCGGCGCACGGTCCCTGCCGAAGGGTGGCACCGAGCACGTCGATCCGGGCGCTGTCGCCCACGCAAAGCCTGTCACTCGGCCCCGTGGCCGGGGTGATCGTCATGGCGTTGGTCGTGCCGAGCTCGAGACAGGCGGAGGCCCGGATCCCGTAGACCGCGCCGTCCTGCGCCCGGATATAGAGCTGCTGGGCACCTCCGGGGCGGAAGTTCCGGATCTGGCTGGACCGGAAGCACTGTCGGGGCGTGCTGTCCCCCGCGGCGGCCATGCCACCAGGAGATCCGGCACCGGTCGGGGCGCATCCCGCCATCAGCAGGGCGGTGGTCAAAAGGGCGAGGGCACGCGACATGTCTGTCTCCGGGTTATCCGCAGGTCTGAGCGTCCGTCACGGCGTCAGGTTGCGCAAGGGGGGTGACGGCCGCGCGCGCGGGGTCGATCTTCGCGGCGACGGCGCGGGGCAGGGGCGAGGGCCGGTCGAGGATCAGGGCAGCCAGATGCTCGCCGAGCAGGGGCGCGAGGCAGAAACCGCGCGACCCCAGTCCACCCAGAATGAACAGGCCGGCATGGTCGGGCACGGCCCCCGCCACAGGCAGACGGTCCCGGGTGGTCGCGCGCAGGGCGGCCCGGGACTGGACCGTGGCCGGGTCGATACGGGCGGCGAGCGCCGGCAGGCGCGCTGCAAGGCTTGCCAGATTGCGGGCGGTATCCTCGGACCGGACCGTCGTGTCCGTTCGGTTGCGGTCGTGGGTCGCGCCGAACAGGAAGCCTGTGGTCGTGGGCGCGACATAGCCGCCCCAGGCAAGCGCCGGGGCGCGGGCTCCCGTCACCCAGTCCGCCTGGCCACGGACCGGCGACAGGGCGATGTCCGGCAGCAGGGCCGCGGTCCCGGCCCCCGTGCACAGGACCACGACATCCGCCTCGGCCACGCCGTCGCCCTGCGCGTCCAGGACGCGCCAGCCCCCGGGGCCCGCCTCGATCCTGCCGGCCCGGCGCGTCTCGACCGGAACCTGCGCCAGCCAGGCCGCCAGAACCCCGGCCGGGGCGAGGGTAAAGGCCGGGCTCATCTCAAGGCCGGGGCTGTCGACGGCTTCACCCGCGCGGGTCGAGGCCCCGGCGGGGTCGACCGCGCGCAGGGCTCCGTCGGACCAGAGGGGCTGGGCCGCGATCCGGTCGAAGCGGGCGGCGTCCCGGGCGGTGGCGGTCAGCTGCAGCACGCCCCGGGCCAGGATGGCATCCGGCACGGCGCGGTAGAGGGCTTCGGCACGCTCGAGGGCTTGGGCGAACAGGGCGGCGACGGGGGCATCGCCCAGATCAAAGCGCGGCGTAACGAGGGCGGCGGGAAACCCGGACCCCCCGGCCCCGGCCCCCTCGGCCTCGATCAGCCTCGGGGACAGTCCGGCGGCGCGGAGAGCGCGGACGACCGAGGCTCCGGCGATGCCGGCCCCGATGACGATCACCGACGGCGGGGGAGCCGGGACGGGGCCGGGGCCGGGGAGGCGGGCCTCCAGACGCTCGCGCTTGCGGCCGTGACCGGGGCGTTTGTCGACGTCGAAGCCGCGCGCGGCGAGGCTGCGGCGCACGGCACCGGCCACGGTGAAGGTGGCCAGTCGGGCCCCAGGGGCGGAGCGGGCGGCGACCCTGTCGAGGACGGCGTCCGACCACATCGCCGGGTTGAGAGCCGGGGAGAAGCCGTCGAGAAACCAGGCATCCGCTGGTCCGCTCCACTGGTCGAGCGCCCCCTCGACCTCGCGGACGGCCACATCGACGACGGCGTTCAGATTCGGAAGGTCGATCCGGTGAAAGCCGGGGGTCTGTGGCGGCCAGGCCGCGAGCAGGGCTTCGGTGATCTCCGCAATCCCGGGCCAGGCCGCGAGCGCGCGGCGGGCGTCCGCGGCGGAGAGGGGGTGATTCTCGACCGAGAAAACGTGCAGCCGCCCGCCGGGGGGTCGGGTCCGGCACCACAGGTCCAGCAGGGCGGCGATGTTGAGGCCGGTGCCGAAGCCCAGCTCGGCGACGGTGAAATGGGGCCGGCCCGCCCAGGCGTCCGGCAGGCCGCAGCCGTCGAGGAAGACCGCGCGGGATTCGGCCAGACCCTCTCCGGCCGAGAAATAGACATCGCCATAGCGGTCGGACCTCGGCTCGCCGGCCTCGGTCCAGATCAGGCGGGGGTCACGGTCATCCGGCGGGCTCATCGCGGAGACCTATACGCCCGGGTGGTCGCCCGCGGGCAGGGTGAAGGCACGAAAAAAGGGGCCGCCCGAAGGCGACCCCTTTCCGACAGACCGGTGAAAACCGGTCCGAACCTCGTAAAGACCGTGAGGTCTTACTCAGCAGCCGGGGCCGGCGCCATGGCACCGTCGGCGGCCGGAGCCATCGCGCCGTCAGCGGCCGGAGCGGCAGCGTCGGCGGCGACAGCGGCTTCACCAGCGGCGGCAGCAGCGTCGGTCGCAGCGGCGTCGGCGGTGGCAGCAGCGTCCGTGGCGGTGTCGGCGGCGGCAGCGGCGTCAGCCGAAGCGTCGGCTGCGGTGTCTTCGGCGGCGGGTTGGCAGGCGGCGAGGGCCAGAGCGGCGGCCGAGGCGGCGATCAGAGCAACGATGCGCATGGTGGGTATCCTTCAGAAGGGTTCACGCGAGGTCATGAATCCTCGCTGAGGGGAGATAACGGGATCGTGAGCGGAATCGCAAGCGAAATCCTCACGCGTTCGTGATCAGACGTGTTCTGAAGGTCAGAGCCCTGACGGTTTGCCCTCGGCACGAGTCAGCGAGCGGGGGGTGTCATGCTGTCCGGGGCGTTCACCGGCGGCGGCGAGTCCGGGGTTACGGCACTATCGCTCATTGTCCCGTCCGGGTTCATGGTGCCGGCCGAACCGTTGGTGGGCAGAGTCGTCCCGCCGGCCGGCGGTGTCATGCCGAGGTCCGTCGAGGTCGGGCTGCCGTCCGTCGGGGCCATCGCGCCGTCGGCGGGGGCCATGGCCGAGGTGTCGGCGGCGGTTCCGGTCGCCAGGGCGTCTTCGGCCGTGTCCGCGGGCTGGCAGGCGGCAAGCCCGAGGGCTCCTGCCGCGGCGGCAAGCAAAATGACTTTCATCGGCAGTTCTCCTGTCCGACGACCCCAGGGCCAGGATTGGCCTGCCTCCATGGCTGACAGGATCGGGATATCGTGAGAACCGGGGGATGAAAATCCTGTTCCAGCTTGGCCGAAAAGATAGCCGGGGGGTCGAACGCGGTCAGCCCTCCGCGGGGGCCGCCGCCAGGGCTTCTTCCATTTCGAGGAAGGACGGCTGGGCCGAGGACGGAATGTCGCCCCGTCCGATCTCGACCGAGATCTGGGCCGCATTGCCGTGCAGGTGGGCGACCAGTACCGACTGGATGATCTTGTAGAAGGCGCACTCTTCATCGACGATGGCCTGCAGCCGCGAGGCGAGCGGGCCGACGATGCCATAGGCCATGAACACACCGAGGAAGGTGCCGACGAGGGCTCCGCCGATCATGCCGCCCAGCACTTCCGGCGGTTCGGTGATCGACCCCATGGTCTTGATCACGCCCAGCACGGCCGCGACGATACCGAGGGCCGGGAGGGCGTCGGCCATGGACTGGAGCGCATGCGGCGGGCCGGCGGCCTCGTGGTGATGTTTCTCCAGCTGCTTCTCCATGGCGTCCTCGATCTGGTGAGGATCCTCAAGGTTCATGGTCATCATGCGCAGCGTGTCGCAGATGAAGTCGGTGGCGAAATGGTCCTTCAGCACCTTGGGGTATTTCTGGAAGATGGTGCTCTCGGCCGGCTTCTCGATGTGGCTTTCGAGGGCGATCACCCCCTTGGACTTCATGGTTTTGGTCAGCTGGAACAGCAGTGACAGCAGATCCTTGTAGTCCTGCTTCTTCCATTTCGGGCCGGCGAAGGCCTTGCCCAGCCCGCCCAGTGTGCCCTTGATCACCGGCAGGCTGTTGGAGATCAGGAAGGCCGCGACGGCCGCCCCGAGGATGGCCATCATCTCGTACGGCAGCGTGTACATGATGACGTCCATCTTGCCGCCGTGCAGCAGATAGCTTCCGAACACCATGCCGAAGAGCATGATGATGCCGATGATCTGAAACATGATTCGGTCCGACGTCCCCGGGAGCAGAGGGGTCAACCATGGCCGTTATTGCTTAACGGCCGCTTGAGATTAAAGGCGGTTGGAACCGTTCTGGATCGCGAGGAAGCCTTCCGGTGACAGCTTCTGGTAGCCGGCCTTTCCGCCGCGCACATAGACGGGGCCGTCGATCCGGTCCGGATCAAACCCATCGGCAACCAGATCGACCTTGCGGTATTTGAAGGTTCCGGTGGTCTCCAGCGTCTTGGCGAGCCGCACGAACACCGGTCGGGCGTAGGTCGGCAGCTGCTCATCGGCGAAGGCGGCGAAATCCTTCGGTGAGAAGCGGCCCTCGACCACCAGGGTGACCATGCCCGCCTTCCCGTCGGCTCCCGGGACCGGGACGCCGTAGGCGATCACCTCCTGGACGCCGGGTGCATCGGCCAGGCGCTGCTCCACCTCGGCGGTCGAAACGTTTTCGCCCTTCCACCGGAAGGTGTCGCCGATCCGGTCGATGAAGTAGAAATAGCCCTCGCCGTCCTGGCGCAGGAGGTCGCCGGTGCGGAACCAGCGGTCACCGCGCTGGAAAACATCCGTGAGGATCTTCTTCTCGGAGGCCGCCTTGTCGGCATAGCCTGAGAAATCGTGGCGGATGTTATCGCTGATGACCCCGATGGCTTCGCCGATCTCGCCGGTCGCGGCCTCCTGACACAGGCCGTTGGCGAGGCGTACCGGCTCCTCGGTGTCGACGTCGAACCGGACCAGCCGGATGTTGATCTGCTTTCTGAGCAGCTTCGGCACCCGGCCGATCGATCCCGGCTTGCCGTCGAAATTGAACAGGGAGACATTGCCCTCCGTCGAGCCGTAGAACTCGAGGATCTCCGGGATCGCGAACCGGCTCTGGAACTCGGGCCAGACGTCCGGCCTCAATCCGTTGCCGAAGGCGAGGCGCAGTTTGTGACCCCGTTCGCCATCCTGCTCCGGTGAGTTCACCAGATAGCGGCAGAGCTCGCCGATATAGACGAACAGGGTCGCCTCGGTCGCGTGCACATCACGCCAGAAGGATGACGCCGAAAACTTGCGGCGCAGGATCAGTCGCCCGCCATTTAGCAGCGCCGGGCCCACACCGACCAGCCCGCCCGTCGAATGGTAGAGCGGCAGGACATTGAAGACCCGGTCGTCCGGACCGGAGGCTGTGGCCCCGGCGAACGCCCGCATATAGGTCCGGGCGCGGGCGTGATGGACACGCGCCGCCTTGGGCATGCCCGTCGTCCCCGAGGTGAAGATAAAGAGCGCGGTGTCACGGTTGGTGATGCCGGAGCGGATCGCGCGCGCGGGCCGGACCGACGAGCCGCTGCGGACGCCGTTATCGAGGCCCCGCCGTTCGGAAACCTCGTCCGCCTCCTTCAGCCCCAGCACCCACAGGGCCATGGTGCGGCTGACGAAGGGCCTCGCCTCCTCGCAATTCCGCCAGGTGTCCTCGTCCGCCACCACGACCGCGACGCCGGCGATGTTCAGGCAGTGGGCCAGCGCCTGACCGGAGAGGTTGGTGTTGATCAGGGCCGTCGGGATCCCGACCTTGGCGAAGCCCAGCCAGGCCGCGAGATATTCCGCCCGGTTGTTCATCACCAGGCCGACGACGTCGGACCGCCGCAGGTTCCGGCTCCGCGCCCAGTGTCCGTAGCGGTTCGCCATGGCGTCGAGGTCGCGGTAGGTCAGCGCGCGGTGCTCGTCCTCGACCGCGATGTTGTCCGCAAACCGGTCGACAGCTTCCTCGAAATCGTCACAGACGAGAACGTCACTATCCAGCGCGATCGGCTTGATCCGCTTCAGCAGACGACGCAGTCCGAACGCGAACTTGAGGTCTCGTCGGATGTTGGCCGCCAGACCCATGGTCGCAGTCGCTCCGTCTTCATGCGCTAGTCGGGTTGGTGATGAACAAGCGGCGCGGCCGGGTCAACCGGTGGCGGAATTCCGAACACCGGTCTTTGGCGTTTCCGGATGCGCGTGGCGCCGACGCCCCGGTCAGGCAGGGTTTTCGGAACCCGCCCTGTCGACGCAGCGGGGGTCAACCCGCAGGGGCCACCCGCCAGACAACGTTGCCGACATCATCGGCCACCAGAACGGCTCCGGCGCGATCGAGGATCACGCCCACGGGACGGCCGAGGGCCTCGCCATTCGCACTGAGGAAGCCGGTCAGGAAATCCTGCGGCGGGCCGGCGGGGACCCCGCCCGCGAATGGGATGAAGACCACCTTGTAGCCCGATCGCGGCTGACGGTTCCAGGAGCCATGCTGGCCGATGAAGGCACCATGCCTGTAACGGTCCGGAAACGCCGCGCCGTCATAGAAGGCCAGGCCGAGCGAGGCCGTATGCGCGCCCAGCGCATAGTCCGGGGCAAGGGCGGTCGCCACCTTTTCCGGATTGGGCGGCTTCACGCGCGTATCGACAACCGGTCCGAAATAGCTCCACGGCCAGCCATAAAAGCCGCCGTCCTGCACCGAGGTCATATAGTCGGGAACGAGGTCGTTGCCTAGCTCGTCCCGCTCGTTGACTGCGACCCACAGGGCCCCGCTCTCGGGCTGCCAGTCCATGCCGACCGGATTGCGAAGGCCCGACGCGAAGATCCGGGTCGTGCCCGTGTCGATCCGGATCTCATGGATGGCGGCCCGGCCGACCTCCTCCTCGAGACCGTTTTCGCCGATGTTCGAGTTGGAGCCGACCCCCACATAGAGGCGCGTTCCGTCGGCCGAGGCGACGAGGCTCTTGGTCCAGTGGTGATTCCGGCCGGCCGGCAGGGTCGAGACCGGCGTCGCGGGGCCGGTGATCCGGGTCTGGCCGGTCCGGTAGGGAAAGGACACAACCGCGTCGGCATTGGCCACGAACAGCCGGTCCCCGACGAGCGCCATGCCAAACGGCGAGGTCAGGTTCTCGAGAAAAGCGGACCGGGTTTCGGCGATGCCGTCGCCGTCGGCGTCGCGCAGCAGCGTGATGCGGTTGGCGCTCGGCACCGCCGCGCCGGCGCGTTTCATCACCAGACCCATGACCCAGCCGCGGAACCCGCCCGATCGGCCCTCCGGTTTCGGCGGCGCATTGGTCTCGGCCACGAGGATATCGCCGTTGGGCAGGCGGTAGAGCCAGCGGGGATGATCGAGACCGGAGGCAAAGGCTTGGACGACGAAACCTTCGGGCGCGGCGGGCATGACGCCGTCGGGCCACCCCACAGCCGGGGCAATGTTGACGACCGGCACCAGCCGGCGGGTGGGCTCGACCAGAGCCGGGTTCGCCCCGTAGGTTTCTCCCGCGGGCGCGATCGGCCCTGAGGCGCAGGCGGCGAGGGTCAGGATGCCGAGCGAAGCGGCCAGGGTGATCAGGCGCATGGACAGACTCCGGTCAGGACGCGGTTTCGGGATACTCCAGGCGGCTCACATCATAACCCAGGGCCCGGGCCCGCTCGACCAGCGCGGCCAGCGTGGTCGCCGACGGCGGGGTGCGGGTATAGATCCACAGCTTGTCGAACCGGGGGTCGGCGGAGATGAACCAGCTGTAGTCGTCGGCATGGTCCAGCACCCAGTACTCCCAGGTGACGAAGCCGCCGAAGTACGGGGCCTTGAGCTTTGCGTTGAACCCGGGGTCCAGGATCACGCCCGCCGCCCCGACTGCCCGCTCGCGACCGGCGATCCCGCCCTGCCTGCAGGTGTCCCGCAGATCGACGCGCGTGGGCGAGACGATTTCGTACTCGGTGGCGGCCGCCACGCAGCCGTCCGTGATCCGCATCGGCAGCCGCGCAACCTCCAGCCAGCGCCCCGAATAGAACCGTTCCAGATCGACCGGCTTCGTTGGCTGAGGTGCGCGCACCTGATCGGCCGGGATCGCCGTGGCGCAGGCCGCGACCCCCAGAACGGCGATCATCGCAAGGGTTAGGGTGCGGAGGGACATCGGTCGGTTCCTGAAGCGACAACGGTAGGCTGAAGATACGGGGGAAGTCCGGCCGAGAGGCGCGGCGAAACCGCGCGCCGGTCAGACATCCAGCTCGCGGGGCGGCCGGATGCGCCGGAACCGGGCCTCGACGAAGGCAAAGGCCCCGAATGCCACCAGCCCGAGGGCGGTCGCGGCCAGAACCCAACTGCCGCCGGGGCGGGCTTCGAGGGAATCGAGCGCCTGCCCGAAACTGGTGACCTCGGCCACGCTGGCCTGCAGGCCTGCCAGCACCACAAACCCGCCCAGCGGCAGATAGGCCAGACCGCGCGCGACATAGCCCGCCCGGGCGAAGGGCGTCAGGCGATGGCAGAGCCTGGCCGAGCAGGCCAGGTCCTGTCCGAAATCGGCACGCAGTCCCCTGATCACATTGCCCACCCCGACCCCGAGGATGACGAGGCCGACGCCCAGCAACAGCCAGTCGCCGAACGGCAGGGCCAGCAGCGTGGCCGCCTTCTGCTGGTTCTCGGCGACGTCTTCCGTCGCGGGCCGGGCCGGGAATTCGTCCAGCAGCTCAAAGACACCGGACGCGAGCAGAGCGTAGAACAGGCCGCTGACCGCTTGGCCCGTCCGCACCATCAGGGCCTTGGGTGCCTTGCCTTCATGGTCGGCGTCGAACACCGACTGCAGGACCCGCCACAGGACAAAGGCCCACAGACCGAGGCCCAGCAGGATCAGCCACACGCGCCCGAAGGGTTGTTCGGCCACCATCCGGATCGCGCCGCTGGATCCGACCGAGTCGCCGACGAGGTCGAGCGCGGCCATCAGGGTGATGAGGCCGATCGAGACATAGACGAAGCCGCGCGCGCCGTAGCCGATGCGGGCAGCCATCTCCAGCAGGGTGGAAACGGGCGGTACGCGCCGGAGCAGGGACGATCGGCGACGCCCGGCCTTTCCAAGCGCGGCAAGACCGGAGCGGGCGCGGTGCAGGGTTGAGGCGAGTCCGGGCATGGGATCCTGTGCAAGGGGCAGCGCCGCTCAACGCCCAACGGTCTAGAAAGGCTCCCAGCGGGCTTGAGTGGTGCCGCCGCATCGCCATATTGCGGACACGGCGCTGCGGCCGGTGAAGGGGCTGCGCCAAATGTCGTCGGTCATCGATATCCGAGGGGTGGCCAAGACCTATGCCTCGGGCCTTCAGGCGCTGAAGCCCACCGATCTCCAGATCGGCAGGGGCGAGATCTTCGCCCTGCTGGGGCCCAATGGTGCAGGCAAGACCACGCTGATCTCGATCATCTGCGGCATCGTCACGCCGACGGCCGGGACGGTGATCGCCGACGGCCACGACATCCGCAAGGATTTCCGCCAAGCGCGGATGAAGATCGGTCTGGTGCCCCAGGAGCTGACCACCGACGCTTTCGAGACGGTGATGGCGACCGTCTCCTTCAGCCGTGGCCTGTTCGGCAAGGCCCCCGACCCGGCCTTCATCGAGCAGGTGCTGAGGGACCTCAGCCTGTGGGACAAGAAGGACGCGAAAATCCTGACGCTGAGCGGCGGCATGAAGCGCCGGGTCATGATCGCCAAGGCCTTGAGCCACGAGCCCGACATCCTGTTCCTCGACGAGCCGACGGCCGGCGTTGACGTCGAACTGCGCCGCGACATGTGGAACCTGGTCCGGCGGCTGCGAGACAGCGGCGTCACTATCATCCTGACCACCCATTATATCGAGGAGGCCGAGGAGATGGCCGACCGGGTCGGGGTGATCCTGAAGGGCGAACTGATCATGGTCGAGGACAAGACCGAGCTCATGAAAAAACTGGGGCGCAAGACCCTGACGCTCAACCTTCAGGATCCTCTGGAGGCCCTGCCGGCCGGCCTGGCGGACTGGGACCTGACCTTGAAGGCCGAGGGCCATGAGCTGGAGTATGTGTTCGATTCCAATGCCGACCATACCGGCGTGCCGTCGTTGCTGCGCAGGCTGTCGGACCTCGGCATCGCCTTCAAGGACCTGAACACCCGCCAGAGCTCGCTGGAGGACATCTTCGTCAGCCTCGTCCACCGCGACACGACGACGGGAGCCGCCGCATGACCGTCAACGGCTGGGGTCTGTGGGCCCTCTACCGCTTCGAGATGGCCCGCTTCGGCCGCACCATCTTCGGCAGTCTGGTGACCCCGGTCATCACCACGGCCCTGTATTTCGTCGTCTTCGGCTCGGCCATCGGCGGACGGATGCAGGAGGTCGGCGGCGTGCCCTACGGGGCCTTCATCGTACCGGGCCTGGTCATGTTGTCGGTCTTCACCCAGTCGATCTCGAACGGCAGTTTCGGCATCTATTTCCCCAAGTTCACCGGCACCATCTACGAGATCCTGTCGGCCCCCCTGTCACCGCTCGAGACTGTGACCGCCTACGTCGGGGCCGCCGCCAGCAAGTCCCTGATCGTCGGTCTCGTGACGCTGGCGACCGCCGCCCTGTTCGTCCCGCTGGAGATCCAGCACCCGGTGGCGATGCTCGGCTTTCTGCTGCTGATCTCGGTGACCTTCAGCCTGTTCGGCTTCATCATCGGCCTGGTGTCCAACAGCTTCGAGCAGTTGCAGTTCATCCCCATGCTGGTGGTGACCCCCCTGACCTTCCTCGGCGGGGCCTTCTATTCCATCGACATGCTGCCGCCCGCCTGGCGCACGGTGACCCTGTTCAACCCCGTGGTCTATCTGATCGACGGGTTCCGCTGGGCCTTCTACGGTCTGAGCGATGTGGGCGTCGGAGTCAGCGTGGCGGCCATGGCCACCTTCTTCGCGATCTGCCTCGCCATCGTCGGCTGGATGTTCAAGACCGGCTATCGCCTCAAGAACTGACTGGAGAATATATCATGACGACAGCGACCTGGAACGGGGTGGTCATCGCCCGCTCGGACGACACGGTGGTGGTCGAGGGCAACCACTATTTCCCGCGCGAGGCGGTCGATGCGGCGGTGCTGACGGCCTCGACGACGACCTCCAGTTGTCCCTGGAAGGGCGTGGCCTCGTACCATTCGCTGGTCGTCGACGGGAAGGAGAACCGGGACGCGGCCTGGTACTATCCGGAGCCGAAGGCGGCGGCAGCCGAGATCCGCGACCGGATCGCCTTCTGGAAGGGCGTCGAGGTCCGCTGAGCGACCGGCTGGACCCTGTGGCCGTTCGCCGCTAGGACGCCCGCATGTCCGACATCCCGCCCCGCTCCCCGCCCGAAGGCGCGCCGGACCAGCCGTTCACCCGGGGCCGGATCCAGTGGGGGCGTCCGCCGCAGACGGTGTTCCGCGTCGGCCCCCTGCCGCGCGCCGCCGCGCCCCTGACCGCCCCGTCGCTGCAGAAGCCGGGGCCGGGCATATTGAGTGGGTCGATGATCCCGCCCGGACGGCCCGTTGTCGAGGCGGCCGCGCCCGAGGCGATCCCCGACCCCCTGCCGCAGCCCGAGCCTGAGCCTCAGCCGGAGCCGGCACCGGCGGCCCTGCGGCCCGAGCAGATCGTCGAGGTCGGGCCGGCGGAGCCGGTCGAGACCGTTCCGCCGCTGACCGGGCAGGCCCCGCCGCCGGCCGAGCCGCGCAGCCTGCCCTCGGTGGTCGTGACCCCGACCCTGTATGCGACGGTCAGCGCGGCGGTCGAGACGGTCAAGCCCCAGGCCCGCTGGATCATCGTCGCCGCGGTGCTGGCCGTGGTCGTGACGGCGGGCTTCGTCTGGCTGGCGACCCTGCCGGCGGGCGAGGCCCCACCGCTGGATCTGGACGCTCCCCCGCCGCCCGCGGCGAGCGCCCCCTAACGCTCGGCGGCGAAATAGGGCAGGTAGCCGCGCTCGACCATGCGGCGCAGGCCTTCATAGGCCTCGGACAGCTCCTCATAGGCGGTGCGCATCATCGTCAGCCTCTGGGTCTCGGCCGCGCCCACGACCCCGCCCGCCTCGCTGAGCCGCAGGGCCTCGGCGATCCAGCGCGCCCGCGCGGTGGCGGCGGCCACGGCCAGACGCTGGAAGGCGGCCGGCTCGGTGTGGCTGGCCCCCAGCCCCATGATCTGGGGGATGACCTCGCGGTTGGAGACGAAGGCGGTGTAGTCGATCTGTTCCAGATGGCCGCGCAGGCGGCGCTGCTCCTGCGGATCGGAATCGCTGGGCTCGAAATGATCGCGGCGGCTGCGGTGGCTGGCGGTCATGATGCTGGACACGACGTGTCTCCGTTTGATCCACAGGGTGCGCCAGAGGGGTTAACGGGGGATTTTCGTGGCGGGGGCGGTTTTGCGGCCCCGTCGTCGCCCCCATCTGTCCCTCCATGACCCAGACCCTCCACATCGATTTCGTCTCCGACATTGTCTGCCCCTGGTGCGTGGTGGGGCTGGGCGGGCTGGAGGCGGCGCTGGCGACGCTGAAGGCCGAGGGGATCACCGCGGAGATCCATTTCCAGCCGTTCGAGCTGAACCCGCAGATGCCGCCCGAGGGCGAGAACATCGTCGACCATATCGGCCGCAAATACGGATCCACTCCCGAACAGTCGGCGGCCAACCGGGCCATGATCACCGAACGGGCGGCCGAGGCCTGGGACGGTTTCGAGATGCGGATGGGGCCGGACAGCCGCATCTGGAACACGTTCGACGCCCACCGGCTGCTGCACTGGGCCCACGCCAGCGCCGGACCGGCCGGGCAGCGGGCGCTGAAGGCGGCGCTGTTTGAGGCCCATTTCACCGAGGGGCGGACGATGACGGACGCCGATGTGCTGGCCGACGCGGCCGAGGCGGCGGGGCTGGACCGGGACAAGGCGGTCGAGGTGCTGGCCGACGACCTGTATGCGGCCGAGGTGCGGGCGGCCGAGGCGCTGTGGGTCTCGCGCGGCATCAGCGGCGTGCCCGCCGTGGTGGTGGAGGGGCAGTATCTGATCTCGGGCGGCCAGCCGGCCGGCGTGTTCGTGGAGGCGTTGCGCAAGATCGCCGCCGGGGGGTGAGCGCCCGACCCGGGGGCCGGTGATGCCCAAAAACAGGGTCCACTGGGTCCACTGAGTCCACTGGGTCCACTGGGTCCACCCAGTCCCGATCAGGCGTCCGGCGGCTCCGGTTTCTGCGCCTCGGCGAAATACGCCGCATCCTCCGGATCGTCGGGGTCGGGGTCGTACAGCCAGCGCTCCGCCATCGCGCGGGCGGCGGCCCGTTTCTCCGCCTCTTCCGGCGTGGTCGGGGCGTCCAGTCCGGACCTGTGCCGGATCTGGTCCTCCTGGGCGATCTCGCGCTCGATCCGGTCGTGGTCCGTCTCCAGCACGAGCGACAGCTTGCGCCAGCGCAGGGCCTCGGCGGCGTGGCCGCGCAGGACCGCCCGCATCATCCGCCGGAAGGCGACGACCGACAGGTCGCACAGGTCGACCTTGTCCAGATCGCCGCCGATGCGCGCCTCCAGCTCCACCCCCTCGTCGCGGGCATCCAGGACGTTGGGCGGGATCCACGGCAGGTCGGTCCGCCGCCAGCGCTCGCGCGCTGCCCGGTTGCGCAGCGAGGTCAGCCCGACCCCGTGGCGGCGGCAGACCTCATGCGCCGGCAGGCCGCCGCGATAGTCGTCCCGCACCCGGTCCCAGACCTCCGCCGGCGCGCTGCGCGGGTTCGCCGGGTGTGATCCATCCGCCATCGCTGTGCCTCCCGTTCATGCGACGGGACAGGGCTAGCACGCCGGTACGTCAGAATCGGTCGTAGGGGGTGGAGTGGGGCGCGGTCTCCTCCCCATGCGCGGAGGCGCATGGGGAGGTGGCTCGTCGCGATCAGCGACGAGACGGAGGGGGCGAGGTGGTGTGTGGGGTGAGGGCTGGTGGGTGCTCGCCTGTCAGCACCGAGTCGCCCCCTCCGTCCTCTCGCTGATCGCGAGAGGCCCATCGCTGAGGGTCGTATACGACCCTCGCGATACCCCATGCGCCTTCGCGCATGGGGAGGAGACGGCTTATCCTACGCCGCCTTCTTCTTGCGCGGTGGCTTCGGGGCGACGTCGGCGGCGGTGACGAGGTGACCGGTCCAGCCGGGGGGCGGCAGGAATTTGCCGGACTGTTCCTCGCGCGTGCCGTGCTGGGCGATCTCGGCGGCGGCGCGCCCGGCCTTCAGGACGGTTTCGGTGTCGAAGATGCGGTTCATGACGGGATCCGATTCCAGCAGAATGAGGCCTTCGTCGCTACTGGCGTAGACTTCCCAGCTGTTCACGATCGGCTTGTAGACCGTCTCCAGATACTCGAGGCTGAGCCCGAACCGGCGGCACCGGATGGGTCGTTAGGGGGACTTGCCTGTGCCACGATCGCGGCCATGATGGTCCCATGATGCTGAACACGAAACAGTCGGTCGAGACGGGGCGCAGGCTTCTGAAGACCTATGGCTCGTGGGAGAAGGTGCGCGAGGCCAGCCGGCTCAGCACGCAGGGTGTCTTTCTGGTCAGGCCGCATGATCTGGGCCGGTTGCACGAGAAGGTCGCCGCTCTGAAGGCGAGGTGACACCGGGCTTTGTTCTTCGACAACCCTCTCCCGGCGGGAGAGGACTTGAGCTTCCGGGAGCGAAGCGATCGGCAAGGCGAAAGGGTGAGGGGCTTTTGCCAGACGGGGGCCCCGGTCCGTGCGACGGCTTACGCCGACTGGACCACCCGACCCTCATCCGTCCGCTACGCGGCCACCTTCTCCCAATGGGAGAAGGACGTTAGAATTGCCCCATGTCCCGCGCCCGTGATCTTCGCCAGTCGGCCGGTCTGGCCGAGCAGCGCGTCTGGGCCCGGCTGCGGGGCGGGGCGGTCGAGGGGTTCAGGGTGCGCCGCCAGCACGACATCGGCCGCTGGACCGTCGACTTCGCCTGCGTGCCGCTGCGGCTGGTGATCGAGATCGACGGCGGGGTCCACGCGCGGGACGATGTCGTGCTGCGCGATCATTTGCGCCAGACGGAGATCGAGGCCCTGGGGTGGACGGTGGTGCGGTTCACCAATTCGGTCGCCCTGGCCGAGCCGTGGCGGATCGACGACGCGATCCGCGAGCAGGCGCGGGTGGTGGGCCTTCTCTGATCCCTCTCCCATTCCTGTCCCTCTCCCGGCGGGAGAGGGCTTGAGCCTCCGAGAGCGTAGCGATCGGCAAGGCGAAAGGGTGAGGGGCTTTGGCCAGCCGTCGGGCTCCGATCCCGTGCGACGGCTCACGCCGACTGACTCACCCTGCCCTCACCCTTTCGCGCAAGACTGATCGCTGCGCTCTCAGGCGCTCAAGCCCTCTCCCGGCGGGAGAGGGAGGATCAGCGCAGACCCTCTCCCGGCGGGAGAGGGCTTGAGGCTCGGCAAGCGCAGCGCGCCGCCAGCCGAAAGGGTGAGGGGCTTTGGCCAGACGGGGGCCCCGATCCCGTGCGACGGCTCACGCCGACGGAACTACCCGACCCTCACCCTTTCGCGCAAGACTGATCGCTACGCTCTCAGGCGCTCAAGCCCTCTCCCACCGGGAGAGGGGTTAGGAGGGAGAGGGGTCGGGAGGGGGAGGGGGCCAACCACGCACCGGGTGACTGAAGGTCAGGCCCCGGGTGTCCGCCGTCCGGCACCGTGTCCGCGTCGGGCCCCCTCCGTCACGGCGCTGAAGGCGCGCCGCGCCTTGAGGATCGGCTCGTATACGCGCCGGGCCACCTCCCCCGATGGGGGAGGAATGAGGGCGCGGCCTTGGGGACGAATTGGAACGTCTCCGCGCGCTCGAGCAGGACGGCGTTGAGGAAGGTGGTCTTCCCGGCCCCGTTCGGACCGGCGAGGAGGGCGAGGGCGGGCATTGTCGGTGCCTGACGCCTATCCCTTCAAAACTTGCCGATGCTGTGATTCAATGCCACGCACCCGGTTATGAAGCTTAGCTTTGAGGGTGACATCTCGTTCGGAAGCTGCCGCCTTACGAGCAGCTGAAAGCTTGAGGTAAGATTGCTTGGGAAGCCTAGTCCCGGTTGCGGTTACGACCACTCCCGTGACAACGGCTTCGCCATCCGAGTATCGGCGTTGCTTTTTGTTGTTCAGCCTTAGACCGGTTTTGTGGATTTCCTGCTTAATCTGCCAGAGCATGGAGTCTGATACGTGATCACCGGATACAGTTATGTCGTCCATGTAGACCGTCAGTTTGCATCCGGCATCATGGGCAATCTTTGCAACGCGAAGCCACATATCCTCATGTGCGTAGTAAGCCAATATCGGACTTAGGGGGCTACCAGTAGGCAAACGCTCGTCAATCGTGGCAAGGGAGGACAGCGTCCAGGCGGTGTCCGACGGCATACAGAGCCGCTTGCTGAAGAACCAATAAACCCGCTTCCAAGTCGTAGACGGGAAGTATGCCGAGATATCGAGAGTGACGATCTCTTTGGCCCCGACGTGTTGCTTCGCGTTGGTAACATATGAGCGCCCCTTTACGGGGCAGCTCAGGAAATCGGGGGGCGATATGAGATTAAGCAAAGTCGCAAGGCGTGCCTGAGCCTTCTTTAGGCGCGCCTTTGGGTTTTCAATGTGACGGACTTTGCCCTTGGAATTTGTATCGTCCCATTCTGAATAACCGACCGCACCAAGACGAGCCAACTTCGCGAGGGATTTGACGTCAGTCTTTAGAAGAGCGGCCAGCCTTCGGTGATTTCCGAGCTTGTGAAGCGGCGACTCTTTCAAAGGGCGCGTTTTCAGAACTGTTTTCAAAGTCTGGATCCTCGCCGGAGTGCGCGTCGATGTAATCCATTATCGCCAGAACCTTTTTCGACACGAAGGTTCGGACTTTCTCGGAGGTCTTGTCGTCGTTCATCCGTTCTGAAAAGAAAAGGATCGAGGAAAGTGGTATACCCAACACTTCTGAATAGGAATTCAGAAGATTTAATGTTGGCTCCTTCTTGTTACCTTCAATCTCGGAAATCCAAGATTTCGTTACGCCAAGCCTCTGAGCTAATTCGGTCTGCGACATTCCGCTAAATCGTCGCAATAGTCTCAGAGATTCATTTATCATCACGTCTCCAGTTGTTGTAACAAGACTGGGTGGCGTTGGACTATTTGTCAAACACCCGGAATATTTCTACGGCCAAGCGACCGAGAGAAATCAAAATCCGGGCCGTTTCGATGTTGAAAAAGCGGCGCTGCCACTTCTTCTCTACCGATGACGTCCGCAGCCCCTGCCGTTGGTCGTCTCCAGGACCTTCCGACATTGGATGGTTCTCCCTCATCGCAGGTCCACACAGTGCAGACCTGTCTCGCCGTGATGCGAGAGCGGAGAACGACAGTTTTTACCCAGCTTGCACCTGGCGCGCGCTTCGCCGCGCGCGCCGATCTCGCGGGACGAGGGGACACCGAGGCGTTCCGCACGTGCCTTTGAGGCGGCGGGAGACCGAAGTCCCCCACGGGTCGACTGGATCGACCCAATGTATGGCGATGCCTCCACCTGTTGACGACGAAGGCAGCATGCCGGAGCGTTCGCCAAAGATCAATAGGTGTTCGCTGGTGGCGATCAGAAAGTTCTCAGACCTTCACTTCAATGGACCCGCCCCCCGCCCGGAACTTCGCCGACATCTCCGCCATCCCGGCCTCGGCGGTGGCGGCATCCACCAGCGAGCCGCCCGCGTCGTTCTGCGCCGCCGCGTCGCGGCGGATGTCCTGGCTGATCTTCATGGAGCAGAATTTCGGGCCGCACATGGAGCAGAAGTGGGCGGTCTTGTGGGCCTCTTTCGGCAGGGTGGCGTCGTGGTATTTGCGGGCCGTCTCGGGGTCGAGGCCGAGGTTGAACTGGTCTTCCCAGCGGAACTCGAACCGGGCGCGGGACAGGGCGTCGTCGTGCAGGCGGGCGGCCGGGTGGCCCTTGGCGAGGTCGGCGGCGTGGGCGGCGATCTTGTAGGTGATGACGCCGTCCTTGACGTCCTGACGGTCGGGCAGGCCCAGATGCTCCTTGGGCGTGACGTAGCAGAGCATGGCCGTGCCGAACCAGCCGATCATGGCCGCGCCGATGGCGCTGGTGATGTGGTCATAGCCCGGGGCGATGTCGGTGGTCAGGGGCCCGAGGGTGTAGAAGGGGGCCTCGTGGCAGTGTTTCAGCTGCTCATCCATATTGGCCTTGATCTTGTGCATCGGCACATGGCCGGGGCCCTCGATCATGACCTGGCAGCCTTTCGCCCAGGCGATCTTGGTCAGCTCGCCCAGCGTCCGGAGTTCAGCAAATTGCGCCTCGTCATTGGCGTCGGCGATGGAGCCGGGGCGCAGGCCGTCGCCGAGGCTGAACGACACATCATAGGCCCGCATGATGTCGCAGATGTCCTCGAAATGCTCATAGAGGAAGGACTCGCGGTGATGCGACAGGCACCATTTGGCCATGATGGAGCCGCCGCGTGAGACGATGCCGGTGACGCGTTTCGCGGTCATCGGCACGAAGGGCAGGCGGACGCCGGCGTGGATGGTGAAATAGTCGACGCCCTGTTCGGCCTGTTCGATCAGGGTGTCGCGATAGACCTCCCAGGTCAGGTCCTCGGCGACGCCGTTCACCTTCTCCAGCGCCTGGTAGATGGGGACGGTGCCGATGGGGACGGAGGAGTTGCGGATGATCCAGTCGCGGATGTTGTGGATGTTGCGGCCGGTCGACAGGTCCATGACATTGTCGGCCCCCCAGCGGGTGGCCCAGACCAGTTTGTCGACCTCGTCGTCGACGGAGGACAGGACAGCCGAGTTGCCGATGTTGGCGTTGATCTTCACCAGGAAGTTGCGGCCGATGATCATCGGCTCGACCTCGGGGTGGTTGATGTTGTGCGGGATGATGGCGCGGCCGCGGGCGATTTCCTGACGCACGAACTCCGGCGTGACGAAGTCAGGGATGGCGGCGCCGAAGGATTCGCCGTCTCTTGGGAGTGGCGCGTGGCGCGTGGCGAGTGGCGAGGAGGAAGAGGCGGGGACGGCGACCGTCGATCCGTCCGCGAGTGTGATGGTGGCTGGGCCTTCGCTCGCCACGCGCCACGCGCCACGCGCCACTTCTCTCCGCAGGTTCTCGCGGATGGCGACGTATTCCATCTCGGGCGTGATGATGCCGGCCCGGGCGTATTCGTACTGGGTGACGGGGCGGCCCTCGACGCCCTTGAAGACGCGGTGGCGGGAGGTGTCGAAGCGGGGGGCGAGGTGTTTGCCCTCGGCGTGGCCGTTGTCCTCGGGCTTGACCTCGCGGGGGTTGAGGACGGGGGCGATGTCGCCGCGGTCCAGCTGCCAGCTGGATTTGACGAGGGGCAGGCCGCGCTTGATGTCGATGGTGACGGACGGGTCGGTGTAGGGGCCCGAGGAATCGTAGATGGTGACCGGCGGCTCATTGGCGCTGGGGTGGACGGCGACCTCGCGGAAGGGCACCCGGAGGTCGGGATAGAGCTCGCCGGCGACATAGACCTTGCGCGACCCGGCGCGCTCGCCGGTGGGGATGGTGCCGGTCTCGCGCATCACCTGATCGCGGGCGTCCTTGAGCGACAGATCGACGGCGGGATCGTGCGACGGCTCGGTGGGGGTGACGTGGACGTTCATGGCGCGGCCTCTGTTTGCAGAGGGTCGCGCCGGCGCGGGGAGCGAGGTGGTCCTGTGGCGTGGACCGTTCCCGCCTTCGCGGGAATGACGACTCTCATCCCTTCGCCGGCATGACCCGGATCAGGTTCGACGGGTCAGGCGGATACGCCAATCTCAGCCGCTCGCATGCGACCCCCCGGAGAACGGGCGAACGATAGGCCGCGCGGGCCCCGATGGCCAGAGCCGACCGCCGCGACCGATGATTGCAACCTTAGGGCCGCCTCACGCCTTGTTGATCCGACGACGGCGGGAGTTTCGCGGGTCTGACATCTGTAGCGTGGCGTGGAGTGGCGTGAGTGGTGAGGTTGGACCGGCTGATTTACAGCAGTGTGGCGACGGGGCGGGCGGACTGTCTGACGACCGTGGCGACGATCCTGGGCGTCTCGCACAGGAACAATGAACGGGACGGGCTGACCGGGGCGCTGGCGGCGCACAACGGGCGGTATCTGCAGGTTGTGGAGGGCACGCCCGACGCCCTGGACGCCCTGCTGCGGCGGCTGGAGGCGGACGACCGGCACCGGGACCTGATCCTGATCGACCGGGAGCCGGTCAGCACCCGCCTGTTCGACGGCTGGACCATGGCCCATGCGCGGGTGACCCCGGCGCTGGCGGCGGTGCTGGAGTCGCTGGTGCACAATCCGGCGGCGGATCCGGGCGGGGCCGTGGAGATCCTGCACCAGGCGTCGCGGCCGGCGCCGGGCGATGATAGGGAGGAGACTCAACCGGAGCCCGCCCATGCATCTCGCCCGCTTTCCCCGTCTTCGTCTGGCCCATCTGCCGACGCCGCTTGAGCCCCTGCCGCGGCTGTCGGACGCCCTGGGCATCGACCTGTGGATCAAGCGCGACGACTGCACCGGTCTGGCGGGCGGGGGCAACAAGACGCGCAAGCTGGAGTTCCTGCTGGGCGAGGCCTTTGAGCAGGACGCCGACACCCTCGTGACCCAGGGCGCGGTGCAGTCCAACCATGTGCGCCAGACCGCGGCGGCGGCGGCGATGACCGGGCTGAAATGCGAGGTCATCCTCGAGGAACGGACGGGGGCGAAGGCGACCGACTATGTCCACAACGGCAACGTCCTGATGGACCGGCTGTTCGGGGCGGGGATGCGCTCCGTCCCCGGAGGATCGGACATGCCGGCCGAGCTGGAGAAGACGGCGGCGGAGGTCCGGGCGCGCGGCGGCCGGCCCTATATCATCCCGGGCGGCGGATCGAACGCCGTGGGGGCGCTGGGCTATGTCGACTGCGCGCGCGAGATCGTGGTCCAGGCCGATGAGCTGGATCTGGCCATCGACCGGATCGTGACGGCGACGGGCAGCGCGGGGACCCATGCGGGCCTGGTGGCGGGTCTCGCGGTCATGGGGGCGGACATCCCGGTGCTGGGCATCGGGGTGCGGGCCCCCAAGGAGAAGCAGGAGGCCAATGTCCTGAAGCTGGCGCACGAGACCGCCGCCCTGCTGGGCCGGCCGGACGCCGTGCGGCCGGAGATGGTGGTGGCCGACTGCGACTATGTGGGGGCGGGCTACGGCCTGATCGACCAGGCGGTGGTGGATGCGCTGGTGCTGGCGGCGCGGACCGACGCGATCGTTCTGGACCCGGTCTACACCGGCAAGGCGATGAAGGGGCTGATTGCCCTGGCGAAGGCTGGCCGGTTTGAGGGGGAGCGGGTGGTGTTCCTGCACACCGGCGGGGCCCAGGGCCTGTTCGGCTACCAGGGCGAGCTGGACGCGGCGCTGTAGGCGGGGTCAGCCCGCCCCGGCCGCGATCTGCATCATCACCAGACCGGTGAACCAGGCCGCCGCCGTGCCGACGATATAGCCCACCACCGCCAGCAGGACGCCGACGGGGGCGAGGCTGGGGTGGAAGGCGGCGGCGGCGACGGGGGCGCTGGCTGCGCCGCCGATATTGGCCATGGAGCCGACGCCGAGGAAGAAGCTGGGCGAGCGGATCAGGAAGGCCATGGCGAACATCAGGGCCACGTGAACGGCCATCCAGACGCCGCCGATCAGGAAATAGACGGGGCTGTCGAGCACGGCCGCGATGTTCATGTTCAGCCCCACGGTCGCGACCAGAACATAGACGAAGACCGAACCCACCTTGGCGGCACCCGGGCCCTGGAGCTTGCGCGCCGGGGTGAAGGACAGGAGCACGCCCAGGACGGTGGCGACCAGCACCAGCCAGAAGAAGCTGGAGTCAAACGACAGCCGCTGGGCCCAGTCGAAGCTTTCGCCGAACCAGGCCGAGAGCGGATCCGCGATGGCGTGCGACAGGCCGACGGCCCCGAAGCCGACGGCGAGAATGAAGATCAGGTCCTTCAGGGTCGGAATGCGGGCGTTCTCCAGCTCATAGGCCTCAGCCTTGTCGCGGACACGGTCGACCGCGGAGGCGTCGGCGCGGAACAGTCTGTCCATGGTGCGCTGGTTGGCGGCGATCCACAGGACCACAGCCATCCAGATGTTGGCGACCACGACATCGACGGCGATCCAGATGGAGAAGGTGTCAGGGCCGGCCCCGTAGATTTCGTACAGGGCCGTCTGGTTGGCCGAGCCGCCGATCCAGCTGCCGGCCACCGTGGCCATGCCGCGCCAGATGGCCTCGGGGCCCGCGCCCATCAGCTCGGGCGCGACCCAGCTGGTCAGCAACAGGGCCACGGGCCCGCCGATCATCACCCCGACCGTGCCGGTGGCGAACATGATCAGGGCCTTGGGGCCCAGGCCGAACACGGCCGGGAGATCGGCCGAGACGGTCAGCAGGACGAGGGCGGCTGGCAGGAGAAAGCGCGAGGCGATGAAATAGAGCTGCGACTCTTCCGGGTCGACGACGCCGAAGGTCGTCAGCAGCGAGGGCAGGAAATAGCACAGCAGCAGGGCCGGGATGACGGTGAAGACCCGCTTCACCCACGGATGCGACAGGCTGGAGGCCCAGAAGACGGCTCCCAGAATGGCGGCCAGCAGGCCGAGCACGACGGCGTCATTGGTGATCAGGGCGGTCGCGACTTCGGCTTCAGGCGGCATGGCGCGTCCTTGTGATTTTCGCGCATAAGCGTGACGGAGCGACCGCTTGGCAAGGCTGTGCGGCACCGAGGGGGATAAGGATGCGCCGGAAGGGGTTCGCCGGGTCGGGGGGGCTGCTGCTGACCTATGGGGCGCTGTCGCTGGCGGCGGTGCTGCTGGGGGCGTTCGTGGCGGCGAGCCACGGGGTGGCGACGGGGACCTGGGTGAGAACGTTGCTGGCGTGGGCGGTTGGTGCCGCCCTCGCGAGTGCGATCGCCGCAGCGCTCAGGCCCGGTGCCCTGCCCTTCGTGCCGGGGCTGGCCCTCGCGGGGCTGCTGGCGACCCTGTTCAGCGCGCCGCAGGAGGGGGTCCACCGATGGGTCGACCTGGGGCCGATGTCCATCAATGTGGCGATGCTGGTCTTGCCGGCGGCGGCGGGTGCCGCGGCGGCCTTGATGCCGCGGCGTCCGGGCTGGGCTCTCGGCGGCCTGATGCTGTCCGCAGCATTGCTGGTGGTGCAGCCGGATGCCTCCCAGGCAACGACCCTCGCCTTGGCCGGCATCGCCCTTGCGCTGCTGGCGGTTCCACAGCGGGGGTTGCGGGTCGTGGCGATCCTGGCCTTCGCGGCGCTGGCCTGCGGTGCGTGGTTCCGGCCCGATTCCCTGCAGCCTGTGCCCGAGGTGGAAGAGATCCTCGCCCTGGCGTTTGACCAGTCGCCGGCCCTGGCCGCGCTCGCCCTGCTGTTGCTGGCGGCCATCGCGGCGGTCCCTGTGGTCCTGTCGCGGACGTGGCGGACCTCGACCCCGGCGATACGAGGGGCCGGGCTTGGTCTGGGCCTTTGTTTCGCGGGGTGGGCAATCACCCCCTTTCTGGGGCATTTCCCGGTTCCCTTTGTGGGTATGGGGATGAGCCCGGTCCTCGGTGGCTGGCTGGGGATCGGTCTGTTTGCGGGCCTGCTCCGGTTGAACAGAAACACTATGGAGACTGCCCCGGGCACCGGGGCGGTCACGATCCGGGAGACGACGGCGAGATGAAAGTACTGGGTGTTCTGGGCGGCATGGGGCCCGCCGCGACGGTGGCGTTTCTGGCGCGGGTGCAGGCGCTGACGCCGGCGCAGGGCGATGCGGATCATATCCGGGTGGTGATGGACCTGAACCCCCAGGTGCCGGACCGGAATACCCGGCCGGGCGAGGCGGAGGCCGAACTGGCGGCCATGGCCTTGCGGCTGAAGACGGCGGGCGCGCAGGTTCTGGCCATGCCGTGCAACACCGCCCACGCCCAGAAGGCAGGGATCGAGGCCGCGGGATTGCCGTTCATCGACATGATCGCCGCGACGGTGGACGCGGTGAAGCGGCGGGATGCCGGGAGCGTCGGTGTCCTCGCCACACCCGGCGGCGAGGCCCTGTATGGCAAGGCGCTGGCGGCTGAGGGGCTGCGGCCGGTCCTGCTGGCGGGCGGGGACCGCGAGGCCTTCATGGCCTGTGTCTATGCGGTGAAGCGCGGCGATACGGGGCCGGACAACCGCGCGGCGATGAAGCGACTGGCGGCCGTGCTGGTCGCGGCCGGAGCCGGGGCGGTGATCGCGGGCTGTACGGAGGTGCCGCTGCTGCTGGAACAGGCCGATGCGACGGTTCCGCTGGTGGACTCCGCAGAGGTCCTTGCCCGGGCCTGCGTGGCCGCGTGCGCGGACCGGGCGTAGAGCCTCGCTTCCGCGACGACTTGTCCGTCACACAAAACCGTAAGAAATCCGATACATCCCCCTTGCGCGCCGTCTGTAGGACCGGGTGTTGAGAGACGCATCCGGACGACAGACAAAAAGCAAGGACCGCGCATGACCGGGACCAAACGGGCGGGACTTCACGACGACGGCGACACGCCGCTGAACTTTTCGGGCAATCCGCACATCGACGACATCGTGGCGGCGCGGGGCTCGCGCCGGCAGGTGCTGGGCGGGATGGCAGCCCTGGCGGGGCTGTTCAGCCTGTCCGCCGGGACCCGAAGCGAGGCGGCGGTGGTCGCGACCGGAGGGTCTGTGCCGGGGCCGATGCTCGGCTTCACGGCCGTCGCCAAAAGCCTTGAGGACCGGGTGATCGTTCCCGAGGGCTACAGCGTCTCCGTCCTGTATGCGCTCGGGGACCCGCTCGCGCCCGATGTGGCCGCGCCGCGCAATGACGGCTCCGATACCGACTACGCCCGGCGGTCGGGCGATTGCCACGACGGCATGCATTTCTTCGGTCTGAGCGCGGCCGGGCAGCGCGACGACACGGCCAGCGGCCGGGGCCTGCTGTGCATCAACCACGAATATGTCATCGAGGAATATCTTCACGCCCATGGCGGGCTGACCGTGGTGGACGGCAGCCGAACCCTGCGCGGCGAGGTCGACAAGGAGATCGACTGCCACGGCGTCAGCGTCGTCGAGGTGGCGGGCACGCCCGAGGGCGGCTGGCGCTATGAGCCGGCCTCGGCCCTGAACCGCCGCATCACGCCGAACACCCCCATGGCGATCCACGGTCCGGCGCGGGGCGCGGACGGGATGCGGACGCTGTATTCGCCGACCGGCGTGGCGGGTCGGGGCACGGTCAACAACTGCGCCAACGGCTATGCCGCCTGGGGGTCGTATCTGACCTGCGAGGAAAACTGGGCCGGCTATTTCAACCGGGCCGAGGGCGACGACGGCAACCGGCCGGCGAATGTGGTCCAGGCCTTCGCCCGCTACGGCGTGCCGTCCGGCCGGGCCTCGGGCCTGAACTGGGGTACGCTGGCGGTGGCCGACCCCGCCGAGACCCGCTATCGCCGCTGGGACGCCAGCGCGGGGGTGGATCAGCCGGCCGACGGGACCGGCGATTTCCGCAACGAACCGAACCAGTTCGGCTGGGTGGTCGAGATCGATCCCTATGACCCGACCTCGACTCCGCGCAAGCGCACGGCCCTGGGCCGGATCGCCCATGAGGGGGCGTGGCCGGCGGACTTCGTCGTCGGTCGGCCCCCGGTCTATTATATGGGCGACGATTCCCGGGGGGAGTATTTCTACAAATTCGTCTCGGCCACGCCGTGGGATCCGGCCGATGCCGGCCAGGCGGATCGTCTGGCCGTCGGGGACAAATACCTCGACGAGGGGACGCTGTATGTGGCGCGGTTCGACGCCACCGGGGCCGGGGTCTGGTTGCCGCTGGTGTTCGGCGACGGCGGTCTGACGGCGAACAATGCCCTCTATCCCTTCGAGGACCAGGCCGATGTCCTGATCCATGCGCGCCTCGCCGCCGACGCCGTCGGAGCGACGCGGATGGACCGGCCGGAATGGGCGGCGGTCAATCCGGCCAACGGTGAGGTCTATCTGACCCTGACCAACGGCAATGCCCGGTCGCGCCCCGCCGAGGGGACCGACGCGGCCAATCCGCGCCACTACAACGATCCGCGCGGTCCGGAGAACACGGCGCAGCGCGGCAATCCCAACGGCCATATCATCCGTCTGCGCGAGAACGGCGACGATCCCGCCGGGACGGGTTTCGCCTGGGACATCTATCTGTTCGGGGCCGGCTCCGACCTGGACCGGGACACCATAAACCTGTCGGGTCTGGATGCGACCAACGACTTTGCCAGCCCGGACGGCCTGGCGTTCGCCCGCGCGACCAACCCGGCCGGGCAGGTCCATCCCCTGCTGTGGATCCAGACCGACGACGGCTCCTTCACCGACCGGACCAACAACCAGATGCTGGCCGCCCTGCCGGGGCGGGTCGGGGACGGGGGCGTGCGCGAGATCGTCAACACCGACGCGTCGGGCGGCCGGCACCACCAGACCACCCGCGTCGGCGCGGCTCCGGGCCCGATGCTGAAACGGTTTCTTGTCGGACCGCGCGGCTGCGAGATCACCGGGATCGACTCGACGCCGGACGGCCGGACCGTGTTCGTCAATATCCAGCATCCCGGCCAGGGCGGGTCCGCGCTCGACCCGCGGTCGCACTGGCCCGCCAGCCAGAAGGGCGTCTCGACCGCCCTGCCCCGCTCGGCGACGATCGTCATCACCCGGAACGACGGCGGGGTGGTGGGCCTTTAGGACCGGCCGCCGGACGTTCACGGCTTGCGGCCGTCCCCGCCGGCCGTCATTCAGGCGCGATGAGCCGACAACGTCTGATCATCGACTGCGACCCCGGGGTGGACGATGCGGTGGGGCTGCTGCTGGCCTTCGCCTGCCCGGAGCTGGACCTGCTGGCGGTCACCACCGTCGCGGGCAACGTCGCGCTGGACAAGACCACGCGCAACGCCCGCATCCTGCGCCGGATCGCCGGCCGTGAGGATGTGCCGGTGTTCGCCGGGGCGGCGCGGCCGCTGACGCGCGCGCCGGCCGGGGCGGGCGAGTTTCACGGGGCCGAGGGGCTGGGCGACCTCGAAGCCCTGGAGCCGGACGGTCCGGTAGCGGACGGGTCGGCCAGCGAGGCGATCATCGGGCGGGTCATGGGGGCCCCTGAGCGGTCGGTCGCGCTGGCGGTCATGGGGCCGATGACCAATCTGGCGCTGGCGCTGCGGGCCGAACCCCGGCTGGCGGCACGGCTGGGGCCGGTGGTGGTCATGGGCGGCGCGCGGAGCGAGGGCGGCAACATCACGCCTTCCGCCGAGTTCAACATCTGGGCCGATCCGGAGGCTGCGGCCGAGGTGTTCGCCAGCGGCTGCGACATGGTGGTGCTGGGCCTGGACGCCACCCATCAGGTGCGGGCCACCGAAGCCCGGATCGCGGCGCTGGAGGCCGTGGGCGGAGCGCTGGCCCCGACGGCCGCGGCAATGCTGCGGTTCTCGCAGCGGATCGAGCGTGAGGTGGTCGGCCGGGACGCGGCACCGCTGCACGATCCGTGCACGGTGGCCTGGCTGTTGCGGCCCGAGCTGTTCCGCCTGCGGCCCTGCCGGATCGCGGTGGAGACCGGCAGCGACCTGACGCGGGGCCATACGGCGGTCGAGTTCCGGGTGGAGGCGACCGGCGCACGGCATCTGTGGGCGACCGAGGTGGACGGGCAGGGGGTGTTCGACCTGATCACCGAACGGCTGGGCGCGCGCGTATGACGATCACCGTGATCGGCTCGATCAATCTGGATTTCGTGGCCTCGGTGCCAGGCCTGCCCGCGGCCGGCGAGACGGTCACGGGGGCGACCCTGGCGCGCCATCCCGGTGGCAAGGGCGCCAATCAGGCGCTGGCGGCGGCGCGGCTGGGGGCCAGGGTCCGGCTGATCGGGCGGGTGGGGGGCGACGCCATGGCCGATGAGGCCCTCGCCCTGCTGGCGGCCGGGGGCGTCGACCTGACCGGGGTCGAGGTCGATCCGGACGCGCCAACCGGCGTGGCCCTGATCGCGGTGGATCCGGCGGGCGAGAACCAGATCGTGGTGGCCCCGGGGGCGAACCACCGGATCACGCCCGAGGCGCTGCCCGCGCGGATCGACACGGCCCTGATCGTGCAGCTGGAGCTGCCGGTCGCCACGGTCGAGGCGGCGGTGGCGCGGGCCACGGGCTTCGTCTGCGCCAATCTGGCTCCGGCCGCGCCGGTGTCGGACGCCCTGTTGCAACGCTGCGACCTCATCGTGGTCAATGAGAGCGAGGCCGCCGTCTATGGCGAGCGGCTTCACCGCGGGGGCGGCCGGGTGGTGGTGACCCTGGGCGCGCGGGGCGCAGAACTGTATGAGGCGGGGGTGAGGATCGCGTCGGCGACGCCGCCGCCCGTCGTGGCGGTGGATGCGACGGGGGCCGGCGACGCCTTCGTCGGGGCGGTCGTGGTGGCGCTGCTGGAGGGGATGGCACCGGAGGCGGCTCTGGCGTTCGCCTGCGCGGCAGGGGCCCTGGCCGCGACCGTCGCGGGGGCTCAGCCGTCCCTGCCTGCGCGGGCGGCGGTCGAGGCGCTGCAGTCCGGCCGTCGCGCCTGAGGCCGGGGTTACGGGCGCAGGCCGCCGCGCGCGAACCAGCGCATATAGAGCCGGAACAGGAAGCCGCCGCGCGGCCGCGCCTTGCGGGCCACGGCGGTCCGGCCGCGGCCGTTGAACTGTTTTACAACCAAATGTCGTCTTCTCCGCGAACGGACTGTTCGCAGAAAGCGGTTGGCCGCGTTCGGTTCCGGCGTCCGTTACTTCCGGGTGCTGCCGGGCGTCAGGGCGTCACGACCAGACGGACGACCTCACCGGCAGCGAGGCGGTCGAACCCGGTGTTGATGTCCTCGAGCGGGAGGGTCCCGCTCATCAGCCGGTCGATCGCCAGCCGGCCTTCGCGGTAGAGGGCGACGTAGCGCGGGATGTCGCGCGCCGGGACGCAGGTGCCGATATAGGAGCCCTTGAGGGTCCGCTCCTCCCCGACGAGGGAGACGACGTTGACGGGCAGGGCGGCGTCGGGCGGCGGCAGACCCGCGGTGATGGTGGTGCCCCCGCGGCGCGTCATCTTCCACGCCGCCTCGAGCGCGTGCACGGACCCGGCCATCTCGAACGCGAAATCGGCCCCGCCTCGGGTCAGGGCGCGGACCTGGTCGACCGCATCGGGATCGGCGGCGTTGACCGTTTGGACCGGGCCGAGGCTGCGGGCGAGGGCCAGCTTGTCGTCCGAGAGGTCCACGGCCACGACCGGCGAGGCCCCGGAGGCGAGCGCACCGAGGACGCTGGCGAGGCCGACGCCGCCGAGGCCGACGACCACCGCGCTCTGGCCTGCGCGGAGACCGGCGGTGTTCACCACGGCCCCCACGCCGGTCAGGACGGCGCAGCCGAACAGGGCGGCCTCGGCGAAGGACAGGGTCGGGTCGATCTTCACCAGGGAGCGGCGCGAGACCACGGCGCGATCGGCGAAGGCCGAACAGCCGAGGTGGTGGTTCAGGGGCTCGCCGTCCCGGTGCAGCCGCCGGCTGCCGGTCAGAAGTTCGCCCCGGCCGTTGGCGGCGGCCCCGGGCTCGCACAGGGCCGGCCGGCCCCCGGCGCACGGATCGCAATGACCGCAGGACGGCATGAAGACCATGACCACATGATCGCCGACGGCCAGGTCGGTGACGCCCTGGCCCAGCGCCTCGACCACGCCGGCGGCCTCATGGCCGAGCGCCATGGGGAGGGGGCGGGGGCGGTCGCCGTTGATCACCGACAGGTCGGAATGGCACAGGCCGGCCGCGCGGATACCGACCAGAACCTCGTCGGGGCCGGGCGGGTCGAGGGTCAGGGTCTCGATCGAGAGGGGGCGGCTGTCGGCATAGGGGCGGGTCGCGCCCATGGCCCGCAGCACGGCGGACCGGGTGGTGATGCGGCTCATTCTGACGCTCCTGTCGAAACCCTGGGAGACGGTCGATAGGCGCTTGACGCGGCGGAGGCCAAGCCCAAGGCTTGGATCAGCGCGCGCGCCGATCGAAGGCGACGAGGACAGGAGAGCCCGCATGGCCGGAACCATCGAACGCACCCACCGGAACGACTACCGCCGGTTCCAGGCCATATCCACGCGCTGGATGGACAACGACGTCTACGGCCACGTCAACAATGTCGTCTATTATTCGTGGTTCGACACGGCGGTGAACCGGCTGCTGGTGGTGTCGGGCCAGCTGGACATTCGCGAGGGCAAGGTGATCGGCCTGGTGGCCGAGACCGGCTGCCGCTATTTCGCCCCGACCGCCTTTCCCGACGAGATCGAGGCCGGGGTGCGGGTGGCCCATATCGGCTCGTCCAGCGTGCGCTATGAGATCGGCCTGTTCAGGAAGAACGAGGACGAGGCGGCGGCGGTGGGCTTTTTCGTCCACGTCTATGTCGATCGCGAGACCCTGAAGCCCGTGCCGCTGACGGAGGGCATGCGCGGGTTCCTCGACAGCCTGAAGTCGGACACGTCCGGCGGGGCCTGAGGCGCGGCCGCGGCGACGATCCGTTCAATCGTCCACATAGAAGGGTTCGGGCGGAAGCGGCTTGAGGGCGAGGTGAACCCTGGCGATCAGGTCGTGGGGCTCGAAAGGTTTCAGCAGATAACCGTTGCCACCCGTGGCCATGACGTCCCGGACCGTGTCCGGCCGGTTGTTGGCGGTCATCATCACCACCGGCATGGTGTGCCCTGCGGCCCGCAGGTCTTTCAGGACCTTCAGTCCGCTGATGTCCGGCAGATGGATGTCCAGCAAAACCAGATGCGGGCGACCCCGGCCGATCAGGTCGACCGCACCGCGCCCGACCGGTGTGGTTGCGACCAGATAGCCTGCATTGGTCAGGATTAGATCGACCGCCTCCCTGAGAAGCGGATCGTCCTCCACGACAAAGACACGTTGCGTCACCCGAGCCTCCAAACCGCCATCGTCCGATCCCGAACCGCCTAGGCCGGAGGCGCGCCCGCCTCGTCCAGCCGGGCCTTCAGCCGGTCGAGGCTGGCGGGATCGGCGGGCAGGCCCGAGGCCATCTGGTCGTCGACCTCTATCGCCGCCTGGCTGAGAGGCGCGAAGCCGAAGGTTCCGGCGGTGCCGGCGAGATTGTGCACCAGCCGGCGCAGCGCGTCGCTGGTCAGGTCACCCTTCGCGAGTGATTCCAGCTCAATCCGGTCGGCGCGGGCCCGGGCGCGGAAACGGTCCCGGAGCGGGGAGAGGGGATCGGTCATGCGCTGGCCAGATGGTCGCGCAACTGTCGCGCCAGGGTCATCGGGTCGAACGGCTTGATGATGACGCCGATCGCGCCGAGGCCGAGAAAGCGATCCAGCTCATGCGACTGGGCCCGCGCGGTCATGAAGATCACCGGCGTCTCCGCGTGACCCGGCAACTGGCGCAGGCGTTTCAGCGTCCCCGGGCCGTCCAGGTCCGGCATCATGACGTCCAGAAGCACCACGTCCGTGGCGACGCCGTCCGCGAGCAGGGCGAGACCTTCGTGCCCGGACGCGGCGGACCGCACGGCCAGCTCCGGATCCAGCTCCAGCGCCATCGCCGCGACTTCCCGGATGTCGGGTTCATCGTCGATGTGCAGAACATTCAGCATCAGGGTTCTCCGCGGGTACCGGTCAGACGCCGGACGGTCCGGGCAAGACCGGCCAGCGATGTGCGCGACTTGGTCAGAACAGCCTCCACCCGGTCGGCGAGGGCCCCGTCCATCTCCTGGGCAGAATAGACGATCACGGGAATCGTCCGTCCGTTTTCGTCACCCAGGTCGCCCAGCAACTCAAGCCCCGATCCATCCGGCAGGCCGAGGTCCAGAATGACGAGATCCGGCTTCATACTGGCCAGAACGACGCGTGCCGCGGTGAGGCTTTCAGCCCGGGTGATCTCGGCGCCGGTTCCGAGTGCCGATGCGGTGACCGCGAGGATGTCGGGGTCGTCGTCGACATGCAGGATCCGCGGTCTGCGTTGGGACTGGCGCTCGTAGATGGCCGCGACCGCGGCGCGCAGGCGGTTCTGGTCGAAGGGCTTCTCCATCCAGTCGACGACCTCGAGCGATCCGCCCCGGGCCCGGCCTCGCGCGGCGTCTGCGGACACCACCACAACCGGCAGGTCGCGCGTCTCGGGGCTCGCCCTCAGGGCCCGGATCAGGCCGATGCCGTCCTGATCGGGCAACTGCAGGTCCACCAGCAGCGCCGAGTAGACGCCGGTCCGGGCGGCGGACAGTGCTTCGTGCCCCGACCCGACCACGTCAGCGGCGAACCCATCATGCTCCAGCATCTCGCGCAGGATGCCCGCGGCGTCGACGTCGTCCTCGACGATCAGCAGGCGGGGGCCGTCGACGTCGACCGATGCCTGAGCAGCGTCGGCCAGGGGGAGATCCAGATGGAAGGTCGCGCCGTGGCCTTCGGCCGATTCGAACCAGAGGCGACCGCCGTGGCGTTCCGCGATTTCCCGGGCGATCGCCAGACCCAGTCCGGTGCCGCCTTTCGCGCGCGTGTCCGATCCATCCGCCTGGGCGAATTTCGAGAAGATGCGCGCCCGGAAGGCCTCGGGGATGCCGGGGCCGTGATCGACCACGCTGAGACGGGCGATGCGGGTCGCAGAATCCACGGTGACATGAACGACGCCGCCGGACGGGGAGAACTTCAGGGCGTTCGAGAGCAGATTGGTCACCACCTGGATCAACCGGTCGGCGTCGCCCCGGACGGACACCGGGTCTCCCTCTGACAGCGTGAGGGACACACCGCGTTCGTCCGCAAATCCCTGGACGCCGTCGACAGAGCGGTTGGCGATGTCGCGCAGGTCCAGCGGGACCAGCTCCAGCATCAGTTTGCCGGACTCGATCTTTTCAACATCGAGGATGTCGTTGATGAGCCGGACCAGCCGCTGGCTGTTGGCCTGGGCGATCTGGATGAGGCGCGCGGCCTTTTCGGGCAGGGCCCCGGCGACGCCGCTGGCCAGGAGACCCAGAGACCCGGCGATCGAGGTCAGGGGGGTGCGCAGTTCGTGGCTGACGGTGGAGACGAACTCATCCTTCAGCTGCTCCATGCGGCGCCGCTCGGAGATGTCGCGGACGATGGCCACCACATGGATTCCGGTCGGCAGGGACATGGCGCCGAGAGCGACGTCGACCGGGAAGGTCGAGCCGTCCTTGCGGCGGGCTTCCATCTCGCGGACCAGACCGTCCTCCAGAGCGCCCTGCGATGCTCCGAGCCGCTGCAGGAATTCCCCGTCACCCTCCTCCGCGACGTCGATCAGCAGCGACACGTCGCGACGGTTCAGCTCTGCGGTCTCATAGCCGAACATGCGAACGGCGGCGGTATTGACGGTCTCGATGCTGCCGCTCGGGTTCAGGGTGAGGATGCCGTCGATCGCGCTGTTAAAGATGGCGTTCTGGCGCGCCGCTGTGGCCTCGAGATCGGCCAGCATGGTCTGACGGGTGCGGATGTACCCCCAGAGCACGATCGACGCCCCGCCGATCGCAGCGATCAGGGCGAGGAACAGGACAGCGACCAGGCTCTCTGTCCTCACAGTCCGGATGGCCGCGGTCCGGGCGTAGGCATCGAGGGCGCGCGCCTCGACCGCGCTCATGCGCGTCACCACCTCGCGCACATCGTCCATGATCAGCCGACCCTGACCGTTGGACACCCGGGCCATGCCGGCCTCCACACCTTCGTCCCGGCGGGCGTCGATGCCGGCCTCCATCGAGATCAGCTTCTGACGGGTCAGCGTCCGCAAGCGCGTGAGGTCGTCCGTCTGTTCGGGGTCGGCGGCGAGTTGGGCCGCAAGCGCCGCGATCTGGGCATCCAGCTCCGTGGTCGCGCGGTCATAGGGCTCAAGGAAGCGGTCGTCGCCCGTGATGACATAGCCTCTCTGACCCGTCTCGGCGTCCTGCAGCAGGGAGAAGACGCTCTGGATCTGGGCGCGGGTTTCGTAGGAGCGGTTGATCTCGGTGCGGACGGTCCGGTTGCTGTGAAACTCGCTGATCAGCTCCATGCCGACAAAGCTCAGCAGCAGGACGACAAGCGCGGCTGTGGCTCCGGCGACCAGGCGCGGAGACCCGGTCACAAACGATGACGCTTGACGGACCTGCCTCAAGGTTGCGTAACTTTCCCGATCTCATGACATTGCGCGAGGGGGGGGCGGATGAAGATTTGTGCCATCGACGACGATCTCCTCATGCTGCGTCAGCTTGAGGCCATGCTGGGCGGACTTGGTTTCGAAGTTGTGACTGCCGGGACCGTGGACGCCGCGATCGCGCTGATGCGGGCGCAGCATTGCGATGCCGCGGTCGTGGACATCCTGATGCCGGAGCGGGACGGGCTGAACTTCATCATGGAGATCCGCAAGACCCGGCCCGACCTCCGGATCGTGGCCATCAGCGGCGGAGGGCGGCTGGGCGCGGGGCCTGTTTTGAGAATGGCCGCCGGGCTGGGCGCGGATGCGACGCTGATGAAGCCGTTCTCGGCCAGTGAACTGGGGCTGGCCCTGACCCCGGGCCCGGCCGGCCGGACCCAACCCTGACCCCAGGCTGTCTTCGCGAAGACCGCCTCCCGGGCCGTCGCAGTCAGGTCCGGGATGTCGCTGTCAGATCAGGGATGGAAGGAATGGTGGACGCGACAGGGATTGAACCTGTGACCCCCTCGATGTCAACGAGGTGCTCTCCCGCTGAGCTACGCATCCGCCAAGACGGTTCCGGGGAAACCCCGGAACGGGAAGGACGGGTCTATAACCCGGGCGTGGTCGGGGCTGCAAGAGCCAATCCGGTCAAACGGCCGGCAGGGCCGCGCAGGGCGGTCAGGCCGCGGCGACCATCCGCTCGACCTCGCTGACGAGATCCCGCAGGTGCACCGGCTTTGACAGGACCTTGGCCTGGGGGCTGGCCTGGGCCGCGGACAGGGCCACAGCCGCGAAACCGGTGATGAACATGATTCTCAGGCCCGGCTGACGCGCGGCCGCGACCCGCGCCACCTCGATCCCGTCGGCCCCCGGCATGACGATATCGGTCAGCAGCAGGTCGTAGGGGCCGTCCTCGAGGGCGTCGATGGCGTCGTCGCCGTTCTCGCAATCGACCACCTGGTGGCCGGCCCGCTCGAGCGCCCGCGTGAGGAAGCCCCGCAGAGAACTGTCGTCCTCGGCCAGAAGAATGCGCGCCATTCGTGATCGTCTCCCCGTGTCGAGGTCATACGCTAGTCCTCGAAGCGTAAACCGGCCATGAAATTCACGGAGGCCGGCGTCCGCCGGGCGGTGGATGACGGTGGAAAACGCGCTATTGCCACAGGATGACTCCGCCCTCCGCCGCCGAAGCCCGCGCCCCGGCCGACGTCCCGGTGTCCTTCCGTCTGATACCGGCGCAGGGGGCGGCGGGTCGGACGGTCTTCGCGTCCCCGCATTCCGGACACCATCAGCCCGGCGACATGAATCCGGTCGCCGGTCTGTCGGCCGCGACCCTGCGCAGCGCCGAGGATGTCGGTGTGGACCGGCTGACCGCGTCGGGCCCCGGGCGGGGGGTGCCGCTGATCGCCGGCCTCGTCTCACGCGCCTATGTCGATCTGAACCGGTCGGAGGCCGAACTGGATCCGGTCCTGATCGACGACTGCCCGGCGGGAGAGGTCTCGGCCAAGGTGGGGGCCGGCTTCGGTGTGGTTCCGCGCCGCGCGGGCGACGGTTCGGCGCTCTATGACCGGACGCTGCCCCTCGCCGAGGCGCAGGGCCGCCTGGCGCGCGTGCATGCGCCCTATCATGCGGCGCTCGCCGGCCTGATGCATGCGGCGCGCGACCGGCACGGGATGGCCCTGCTGGTCGACTGGCATTCCATGCCGTCCCGGGCGGTCCCGGCGGGCCGGTCCGGACGTGGCGTCGATGTGATCCTGGGGGACCGTCACGGGGCCGCCTGCCGCGGGGCCGTTACGCGCCGGGTCCGCGCCCTGTTCGAGGCCCAGGGCTGGCGCGTCGGGCTCAATGCGCCCTATGCGGGGGGCTATTCGACCCAGATCTGGGGCCGGCCGGACGACGGGTTCCAGGCCATCCAGATCGAGTTGAACCGGGCGCTCTATCTCGACGAGGGAACGTTTCAGCCCTCGCCGGACCATGACCGGTTCGTCAGGGCGCTGGGCCGCGTCATCGCCGACCTGGCCGCGGAACCCTGGCCCCGCTGACTCGCGGGACGTAAAAAAAGCCGCGCCCGAAGGCGCGGCATAAAAGTTTATAGGGAGGAAACGCCCAGGAAGGGCAAGACGCCCGAAGGCGTCACGGATGAAGGTAGGTTGCGGTGCACAATGCGTCAAGCGGGCTTTTCCGGCCGGCGATCACGCCTTGTTACGCCGGTTCTCGCTGAACACCCCGGAATGTGAGCGCTACCAGAGCAAGGTTCGTGCGCGGCTTCAGCGGAGTCGTTATATTGCAGTGCGGCAAACCTAGGTCCCGGGCTCGCGATTCACCTCAAGCAGGCGTCTGGCGGTCCGGATCGCGCGCGCCGCAGGCGAGGCGGACTGGCGCCACACCAGCAGGGTGAAGGCCGAGAGCACGCCCGCGCACAGCCAGAGCGGACCGAACAACCAAGCGGCGGCGGCGAGGGCGAAATAATAGCCGCGCACGCCCTGGCTGAAGGCGGAGAGCGCCGGATTGAGCACCCGGGCCGTCGCTTCGCCGAAGGCCACCCGGTCGCCCTCGGCGTGAACCTCGGGCGCGGCCCCGATTAGGGCGAGGGCGTAGTTCATCTGGCGGATCGACCAGATGAAATCGAGCAGGCCCCGCGCAAGGCAGAGCAGCACGAGACCCAGCTTGGCCTGGAGCAGCTGGACCGGGACGTCCTCCGCCCCCACCGCCGCGAATCCCTGCAGCGCCTGGTCTCCCCCGAACAGGATGCCGCCGACGGCCGCGATCAGCAGCAGGTTGGACGAGGCGAAGAAGGATCCCGAGTTGATCGAATGGCCCAGAAGCTGGCTGTCGAGCAGGCGGAGTTCGCGATGGGTCATCGCCGTCATCCAGGCCTGGCGGACCGTGAGCATGTCGGTGTTCAGCGAGCCGCTGCGCCGGGCCAGCACCCGCAGCAGGGGATCGTAACCCAGCCAGCACAGCAGGAAGAGACCGAGACCCACCCAGTCGATTGCAGTCATATCGGCGAACTTCCTCTGCCCGTTGCGGCGGTCGACATCAGTCGTGCTTGCCCCCCGCCTTGCGGAGGCTTATCACGCCCCGCTAAACTTCGCAGTCGCACAAAAAGCCGAGCTGACCATGAACCTCGACGCCATTCCTGTCGGTCCCAACCCGCCTTGGGACCTCAATGTCGTCATCGAGATCCCGCAGGGCGGCCTGCCGGTGAAATATGAGATGGACAAGGCGTCCGGCGCCCTGTTCGTCGACCGCTTCCTGCACACGGCGATGTACTACCCGGGCAACTATGGCTTCGTGCCCCACACCCTGGCGGACGACGGGGATCCCTGCGACGTCATCGTGCTGAACCCGACCCCCGTCGTGCCCGGCTGCGTGATCCGCTCGCGTCCGATCGGCGTGCTGATGATGGAAGATGAGGCCGGCGGCGACGACAAGATCCTGGCCGTGCCGGTCGACGCCCTGCATCCCTACTACACCGACATCGCCAGCTACCGTCAGTTGCCGACCATCATGGTGGAGCAGATCGAGCATTTCTTCACCCGCTACAAGGATCTGGAGAAGAACAAGTCGGTACGGGTCAAGCGCTGGGGCGATGCGGGCGAGGCGGCCGAGTTGATCGTCGACGGCATGCGCGCCCACGACGAGGCCGTGGCGGCCGCGGCCAAGGGCAAGGCCGCCAACGCCGCCTGATTGCTCCCCGCGCCGGCGACCCCATATCGCGGGGATGACGACGCTCTCCATTCTCGATCTCGCGCCGGTGCCGGAAGGCTCCGACGTGTCCCGTGCTCTCGCCAACACTGTTGACCTGGCCCGCCACGCCGAGCGGCTCGGCTATCATCGCTACTGGCTGGCCGAGCATCACAACATGGCGGGGATCGCCTCGGCCGCGACCGCGGTCGTGATCGGGGCTGTGGCCGCAGCCACCAGGACCATCCGGGTCGGGGCCGGCGGGGTGATGCTGCCCAACCACGCGCCCCTCGTGATCGCCGAACAGTTCGGCACCTTGAATGCCCTGTACCCGGGCCGGATCGACCTTGGCCTCGGGCGCGCACCGGGATCGGACATGGCGACCGCCCGGGCCTTGCGCCGGACGCTGCAGGGCGACGTCGACAGCTTCCCCCAGGACGTGATGGAGTTGCTGCACTGGTTCGAGCCGGCGACGGACGACCAGCGCATCCGCGCCAATCCCGGCGAGGGGCAGGCTGTGCCCGTCTGGATTCTCGGCTCCTCCACCTTCGGGGCGCAACTGGCGGCCCATCTGGGGCTTCCCTACGCGTTCGCCAGCCATTTCGCGCCGGGGGAAATGCAGGCTGCGATCCGCATCTATCGCCAGACCTTCCGCCCCTCGGCCCATCTGGACCGGCCCTACATCATGCTGGGCTTCAATGTGTTCGCGGCGGAGACGGACGCCGAGGCGCGGCTGCTGTTCAGTTCGGTCCAGCAGGCCTTCGTCAATCTGCGCTCCGGGCGGCCCGGCAAATTGCCGCCGCCGAAGGCCGGTTTCGAGGCGAGCCTCGGTGCGGGTGAACGGGCCATGATCGATCAGGCCCTCGCCTGCTCCGCCGTAGGGTCGCCGGGGACGGTTCGCGCCGCGACCGAGGCCTTCATCTCGGCGACCGGGGCGGATGAACTGATGATCACCAGCCAGATCTGGGATCCCGCGGCCCGGGTCCGGTCCCTCGAGTTGATGCAGGACGCCATGGCGCGGCCTCGCGCCGCAGCCTGAGTTCAGGCGGGTTTCTTGCGGCGGGCTCGCCTGGGTCGCGGGGGAGCCTCCCCGTCCGCAGTGGGCAGGGCTGGCAGCGCTGTGGCCTCGGCAGGCGCTGCCGCGGGTGTGGTCAGCTTCAGCCGTGACTTGCCTCGCAGGACGAGGGCGTCGGTCAGGGCGCGCCAGTCCGCCCCCAGCCGGATCGCGGTTTCGATGTCGTCCCCGGGATGTCCCGGTTCCCGCCCGGCCAGACGCGCCTTGAGATGACGGCAGGTGGCGAGGAGGTTTGACGCCGCGCGAAGATCCGCAGGCGCGCCCCGGAACCGGCCGATGTCCTCCAGTGTCGCATAGCGCCAGCCGGCCTCTGGCGGCAGGTCCAGGACCATGGCCCATCGCAGGTCGGGGTCGACCTGTTCCCCCAGGAAGACCCAGGCGTCGGCATCGGGTCCCCTGCGATAGTGGCCGGGCACGGTCGGCAGGCCGTGGGCTCCGTAGATCCGCAGCGCCAGGGCTTCAACCTCGGCCATGACGGGCAGGGTGGCGGTTGCGACCTGTCCCGCGCGTTCCCAGACGTCAGCCGCCGTCGCGACCGCAGACCGGTTTGTGACCCGTCGCCGCCCCGAAAGCTGCCGCCACATCCATCCGGCCCTAGTTGTTGTTCAGAGTGTTCGTCACCGAGATGTCATAGACGACGCGGGACACCTGCTGCACCAGTTCGAAGAATTTGCGGACCTCGGCCGACAGCGCGCGGGGCGCATAGATGATGTCTTCCGGCTGGACAACGAAACTGTTGGCCGTGAAGAAGCCCGAGGCCTCCTCGAGGTTCAGCCGATAGACGACGGGAACGCCTTTCGGCGTAGCCGGCTGGGTGACCCCCAGCGCGGCGGCGACCTCGGGCCGTTCGAACCGGAAGACCAGAACGGACCGCGCATTGGCGAAATTGTCGTTCAGCCCGCCCGAACGGCTCAGCGCCCCTGCCAGGGTGGTGACGCCGGCCTCCATCTCGGTCTGGCTGACCTGCCCCAGGGCTCCGAAGGTGCTGAACCGCCGGGGGGTATAGACCAGGTTGATCTGGTCGCCCCGCTGGAGCCGGATGTTCTCGGAGAACTCGGTGGAGACGGTCGACAGGGGCGCGCGGAAGGTTTCCGTTCCCCGGCGCACCTGGACATCGATGTCCTCGACCGGGCGGGCGGCACCGCCCACGGCGGCGATGGCGTCCAAAATGGTGTCACCATTGACGGACAGGGGGGCCCGACCCGGGTCTTTCACCTCTCCCAGCACGGTCACGGTGTTGGACAGGTTTTCCTCGATATCGACCGAAACCTGGGGGTTGCCGACCCGCCCCTGCAGCGCCCGGCGGATGGCGGCCGCCGCCTGGGTGGTGGTCAGGCCCGAGACACGCACCAAACCGGCGAAGGGCACCGAAACGGCACCCGCGCGATCGACGGTGGCCAGCGGCAGGCTCTGGTTGCCCGACTGCACGCCTTCGCCGCCGTTGCCGCGCCCAAACAGCGATCCACTGGGTTCGAAGATGGCGATGTTGAGCCGGTCGCCCACCCCGATGACGTCCACGGGCGTGGTGCTGGCGGCCCCTGCAAGCGATCCCAGATAACGACCGGGAACGGCCTCGATGCGTTCCGCGACCGCGTAGTTGAGCTCGACGATGGCGTAATCCGCACCGTCCGCATCGACATTGGAACCGCGCTCGACCGCCCGCCCGGACGGACCGTCCCTGGGGAGGGTCGAGCAGCCGCCGAGCAGGGCGACGATCAGCAGGGCGAGGAGGGATCGCGTCATGGTGTTGGAACTCGAATATGCAGCGTGGTGATTACCGGCCTTTGGCCGGAGACGCCACCGTCTCGTGCTCCGGGGAGAGTCAGGCGGCGAGGCCGACGCACCGGGCGACCTCGGCGAAATGACGCTCCCAGGTCGGGGCGGTGTAGCGGGGGGCCTTTGGCGGGTGGCGGGTTGCAGCCTCGAGGGCGTCCAGCCAGCCGAGGCCATCCAGCGGATCGATCAGCCGGGCGTCCGGCACCAGTTCCCGATGGGCCGGGATGTCGGATGCGATCAGGGGCAGGCCCAGCGCAGAAGCCTCGACCGCCGGGAGATCGAAACCCTCGACCGATGACGGGGCCACGAGGGCGCGGGCGCTGGCCATCAGCGTGGCCAGGGCGGAGTCCGGCAGATCCGCCGCCTGGTGGACGAGACCCCGCAGCGCGGGGGAGCGTTCCAGATGATCCAGCACCGCCTCGTTTTCCCAACCATAGCGTCCCACCAGAACGAGCTGGGGCGCGGCGTCGCCCATGCGCTCGTACAGTCGGCGCCAGATGGTCAGCAGGAAGGCCAGATTCTTGCGCGCCTCGATCGTGCCGATGTGGACGAAATAGGGCCGGGGCGTCGCCGGGGCCGGCCGCGTCAGGAAGGTGGGTTCAAGTCCGAGATGAATCGCATCGATCGGCGGTGGTTCGACGCCTTCGCGCGCGGCGAAAGCGATCAGTTCCTGCGCCGTATAGTGCGAGTTGACGAGGATGCGTGAGGCGTGGCGCAGGGTGTTGAGGACCCGCTCCCGATGCTTTTCGCCGTCACCCGGGCGACAAAACTCCGGGTGGGTGATGGGGATCAGGTCGTGCAACAGGATGATGGGCTCTATGCCCCGGTCACGCAGCGCCACCAGAAGGCGCGGATCACCCAGCCCGGTATGGCCGACGTTGAAATACTGGCCGCCCTGCGGCAGCTTCTGGATCCAGTGAGAGCGGAACAGCTGTTTCCACACGCGGGCGCGGCGACCGGGGGTCCGCGCCGGGTCGCCCGGCGGTGTTCCGATGACGGACTCTGCGGACCGTTCCCTGCCGCTGAGCGCCGTCATCAGCCGCATCTCGTCAGCGGTCAGCGACCGTTCGAAAAAGTCGCCGGTCCAGCGGGACCTCAGGGTCTGGATGCATTTTCGGAACCAGGCCTCATCCACTGCGACGAGTTGATCCTGGCGACCCCGGACCGGCGTGACCGTGACGTCGGGCAGGGACAGCAGCCATTCCGCATAGGCCAGACACACGCGGTCGACCCCCGTCGGTGCCGTGCGCTCCGCGCGACTCAGCAGTCGGCTGGCATCGAACAGGATGGAGCGGGTCACGACAGGCCAACGCGGCCATACAGCTCCACCAGACGGCTCTCGTAGGCCTCGACCGAAAAGCGCCCTGCCTGGAGAAGACCGCGACGGACAAGCTCGGCCCGCAGGCCCTCGTCGGCATCCAGTGCGCGCAGTCCCCGCGTCATGGCCGGGACGTCGTAGGGATCAACCGAGACTGCGGCATCGCCCGCCACCTCCGGCAGGGAGCCGCCCGTCGAGGTCAGAACGGCGGTGGACAGGGCCATCGATTCGAGAACCGGCAGCCCGAAGCCTTCGTACAGGGAGGGAAAAAGGGTCGCCTTCGCGCCGCGGATCAGGCTGACCAGCAGGGAAAAGGGCATGTATTCATACCGGCGGATGCGACGCGCGCTCGGCCCCGCGTCCTGCATGACCTGATTGAGCAGCGCGGTCTCGTCCTGGTCCAGCCAGGCCCGTCCGCCGACGATGACCAGCGGGGTGGTGAGACCGGACGCCAGATAGGCCTCAACGATACGGCCGAGATTTTTCTTCGGTTCCACGGCCCCAAAATGCAGGAAATACTCTTTCCAGCCCAGATTGAAGACGCCCTCCAGCTCGATCGTGACATCAGCCTGCGAACGCGCAGTCAGGGCGGTCGGCAGGTGGACGGCCTGGTAGGTGTTGGTCACTCGATCCTCGGACACGCCCAGAAGCCGGATCACGTCCTGGCGCGTGGTCTCCGAGACGACCGCGATATGATCGGCCCGTTTCGCGATCGCCTGGCAGAGCGCCATGTAGCCAGGCTTGTCGTCCAGGGTGGTGTGCGGCAAGCGCAGCGGAATGAGGTCGTGGATCGTATAGATGTTGGGGATCCCGCGGGCATGGAGCGGGATCGTCGCGGTCCAGTGCATCACGTCCGGCGCTTTCAGACCGCCGGAGGTATCGAAGCGCACCGGAGTTTCCTTGCGATAGGCGTCGAACGACCGGTTGGCGATCTGGAACAACTCCTGCGCAGCCCAGAAGCCGCTGGCCATCGGGCGCCCACCCCCGCGCGAGGGCCATTCGACCTCGCCGCTGGGCACGATCGGCCACGCCGTATGGCCCGTACGGCTGGCGAGGGTGCGCAGGAAACGCTGCACCTTCCTGACCTTGCGACCCGACCGCTCGGGGTCAACGAGGGCTGTCTCGTTCAGGACGTTGCTGCTCGAGCGGACTGCGCGGGGCCCGTACAGAACCTGTCCCTCTACACCGAGGCGGCCGAGTGTCGACAGAAGGTTCCGCCCATAGGTGGCGATCCCCGACCCCTTGGGCATAGCGAGGTTATAGCCGTCGATACAGACTGTCCCGCGGTGGGCGGATGCCGTGGGGAGGGTTTCTGCGGCGGAACTCCGGGCGGCGACGGAAACGCCCGGCGCGACCTGGGAGGCTTCCGCGCGGAGCGACCGCTCCGCCAGATCAGGCGACGTATCCAAATCAAGCCTTCGGCGCGGTTAGTCCGACGCCATGCCAAGATTGCACAGCAGGCGAGGGGGGTAGACCCTTGCCCGGCGAGGGTCAACCGCACCAACCCGCAGGCGTCAGGAGACGTATCCGGCCTGCATCAGTTCGGCGATGTGGACGATGGCCACCGGGCGCTCCTCGTCGACGACGAAGAGATTTGAGATCTTGTTGGCTGACAGCAGATCGACGACATCGCTCATCCGCTGATCCGGTGAAACCGTGATCGGCGACCGGCTCATGATGTCGCTGGCCAGGACATGGGTCACGTCCTGGGCGAAGGCGCGGCGGACGTCGCCGTCGGTAATCATGCCCGCAAGGGTTCCGGTCTCGTCCAGCACGGCGACGGCACCCTTGCGCCCCTCGGTGATGGCGGCCACCACGTCCGAGAAGGCCGCGTCCAGCGGCACGCTGGCGGGTGGCGCGTGATTGTCGCCCATCCATTCCCGCACACTCTGCAGGCTCATGCCCAGGGCCCCGCCGGGGTGGTGCATGCCGAAGGCCTCGGCGGTGAACTGGCGGCGGTCCATCAGCACCATGGCCAGGGCGTCGCCCAGCGCCAGGGTCATCAGGGTCGAGGTCGTGGGGGCGAGGCCATTGGGACAGGCCTCGGCCACACTGGGCATCACCAGGGCCACGGCAGACATCCGGGCCAGAAAGGACGAGCCGCGCTGGGTCATGCCGATGACCGGGATGTCGTTCCGGTGGCAGAACAGCAGCGGGTCGCGCAGCTCCCGGCTCTCCCCGGAGTTCGAGATCGCCAGCAGGGTCGTGTCGTGGCGCAGCATGCCCAGGTCGCCGTGGCTCATTTCCGCCGGATGGACGAAGAAGGCGTTGGTGCCGGTTGAGGCCAGGGTGGCGGCGATCTTGCCGCCGATGTGGCCGGACTTGCCGATGCCGGTGACCACCACATAGCCCGGCCGCGAGAGGATGATGTCGCAGGCGCGCGCCAGGGTCGCATCCACGGTCCGCTCCAGCGCCTGGAGGGCCTCAATGTTCAACTGGATGACCGCGCGCGCACGCTCCGTCATCGTCCCGACGGCCTCGGCGTGTGAAAACTGGGAATCGAGGGGCATGGGCGGTATCCTGCTGCGGCGCACGGTGTCGCGCCGGGCGGAAGCACACGTTCCGGCGCGGCCCAGGCGTCTGTTCGCCCGCGGGATTTGCCCCATCCCGAGAGATTTCACAATGCGGGCGCAGACGCGGGCCGCGCGGGGCTGTAACGCTAGTTCAGCCCCGGCCTTCTCTCCTTTGCCGAACCGCTGCGCTATGCACGCAGGGTCGCCGTTCACAAAACCGGATCTTCATGTCGTCAGAAACCGTCGCCTGTGTTGAAGCCCTGTCCGCCCCTCCGGTCCGTCCGGACGGGCGGCTGGCCCTGTTTCTCGACCTCGACGGCGTGCTGGCGCCCATGGCCCCCAGCCCCGACGCCGTCATCGCCGACCCGCGCCGGACGGCGGTGCTGAAGGCGCTGGACCGGTCGCTGGCGGGGCGGCTGGCCATCGTCAGTGGCCGGACCCTGCTCGAGATTGACCGGATCGCGGACGGGGCCTCGCGCTCGGCCGCGGGGGTCCATGGCCTCGAGCGTCGCCTCCGCGACGGCCGGATCGAACGGCCGGAGCCCTCGCCGGCCGTGGCCGGGGCCATGGCCCGGTTCCGGACCTTTGCGGAGGACTGGCCCGGGGTGATCGTGGAGGACAAGGGGATCTCCGTCGGGCTCCACTACCGTCAGGCGGCGGCCGCCGGGCCGGAGGCGGTGGCGCTCGCGGGTCGGCTGGCGCGCGAAACCGGTCTGACACTGCAGGCCGGCCATATGGTGCTGGAACTGAAGACGCCGGGCCCGGACAAGGGCGGCGCTCTCACAGCTTTCATGGCGGAGCCGCCCTTTCACGGGGCCCGGCCGGTCATGCTCGGCGACGACCTGACAGACGAGGCCGGCTTCCTGGCGGCCCGGGCCCTGGGCGGCTTCGGCGTGCTGGTGGGAACCCCGCGGGCCACCGCCGCGGACTACGGGCTGGCCGATGTGCCGGCCGTGATGGACTGGCTGGAAGCCGTCGCCGCCGCGGGGGACGGCCAGTGAGCGGCGTCGCCGGAGCGCGGCCCTCGCTGGATCTGGCCCCCATCGGCAACTGTGCCATCTCCGCCCTGATCGATCGTCGCGGTCGATACGTCTGGGCCTGCGCGCCCCGTGTGGACGGCGACCCCGTCTTCTCCGCCCTCATGAACGGGGCGGACCCGGACCATGGCTACTGGGCGATCGAACTGGAGGGCGGGGTCGATGTCAGCCAGGCCTATGTTCACAACACACCGGTGCTGCGGACCGTCCTGACCGCCGGGGACGGGGCGTCGGTCGAGATCCTCGATTTCGCGCCCCGCCACAGGAAACACGCCCGCACCTACCGGCCACTGGCCTTCGGCCGGATCGTCCGGCCGCTGTCGGGAGCCCCCCGCATCCGCGTGCGGCTGCGGCCGTCCGCCGACTGGGGCGCGCGGCGGGCCGATTTTACCTCGGGCTCGAACCATATCCGGTATCAGTGCACGGACATCACCCTGCGTCTGACCACGGACTGCCCGGTGTCCCATGTGCTGGAGGAGCGGGTCTTCCGGCTGGAGCGGCCGCTGGCCTTCTTCCTCGGCCCGGACGAGGGCTATGACCAGGAGGTTGGCCCCGGCCTGTCCGCGACGCTGGACCGGACCGTGGCCTACTGGCAGGACTGGGTCCGCACCCTCTACATTCCGCTGGATTATCAGGAGGCGGTGATCCGGGCGGCGATCACGCTCAAGCTCTGCGCCTATGAGGAGACGGGGGCCATCGTCGCGGCCATGACGACCTCGGTGCCCGAGTTCCCGGAGAGCGGACGCAACTGGGACTATCGCTACTGCTGGATCCGCGACGCCTATTACACCGTGCGGGCGCTGAACCGGCTGGGCTCGGTCGACATGCTGGAGAACTACCTCGTCTATCTGCGCAATCTCGTGGATGATTCTGCCGGAGGCCATGTCCAGCCCGTCTACGGCGTCGGCCTAGAGCCGGGGATCGGCGAGCGGATCGTGACGTCCGTCGAGGGCTACCGGGGCATGAAGCCCGTCCGGGTCGGCAACCAGGCGCATGAGCATCTTCAGCACGACGTCTATGGCCAGATCGTCCTGCCGCTGGTCCAGGCCTTCTATGACCAGAGGCTGCTGCGGCCGGGCACGATCGACGACTTTCATGCCCTCGAGACGGTCGGCGACCGGGCCTTCGCCATGCATGACCAGCCGGATGCGGGGCTGTGGGAGTTCCGGACCATTGCGCGGGTGCACACCTATTCCTCGGTCATGTGCTGGGCGGCGTGCGACCGGCTGGCCAAGGCCGCGCTCAAACTGGGCCTCGACGACCGGGCCACCGTCTGGGCCGAGCGCGCCGACATCATCCGTGCGCGGATCGAGGCCGAGGCCTATCTGCCGGACGAGGGTCGCTTCGGGGCCAGCTTCGGCGGTCGCGAACTGGACGCCTCCCTGCTGCAGCTCGTCGATCTGGGCTTTCTCGCCCCGGATGACCCGCGCCAGGTGGCCACGTTCGACGCGATCGAGCGGGATCTGAAGAAGGGGCCCTACCTGTTCCGCTATGTGGAACCGGACGATTTCGGCGAGCCGGAAACGGCGTTCAACTTCTGCACCTTCTGGTTCATTGAGGCGCTCCACCAGAACGGTCGCGACGACGAGGCCCGGGAGATCTTCGAGCAGATGTTGAGCCGGCGGACCCATGCCGGCCTCCTCAGCGAGGATATCTCGCTGGGCGACAGCGAATTGTGGGGCAACTATCCGCAGACCTACTCGCTGGTCGGCATCATCAACTGCGCCATTCTCCTGAGCCGGTCGTGGACCGACGTACGGTGAACGGCGTCAACTCAATTCCACTTCACAATCTTGCGTCTGGACCTCTCGTCAAGCTGGGGCGTTAAGCCGCCATGTCCCGTCTCATCGTTGTCTCCAACCGGGTCTCCGCCCCTGTCGATCCCGCCGCCGGTTCGGCCGGCGGGCTGGCCATGGCCCTGTCCGCCGCGCTCCGCAAATATGAGGGCCTGTGGTTCGGCTGGTCCGGGGAGACGACCGACCAGTTCACCGGTGAGCTGAAATATGAGGACCGCGCCGGGGTGACCGTCGCCCTCGTCGATCTGGAGGCCCAGGATGTCGACGAATACTACAACGGCTATGCCAACAAGACGCTGTGGCCGCTGTTTCACCATCGGGTCGACCTGACCGCCTATGAGCGTTGCTATGGTGAGGGCTATGAGCGGGTGAACCGGCGGTTCGCGGAGGTGCTCGCGCCGTTGATCGAACCCGACGACGTCCTTTGGATCCACGACTATCATCTGATCCCGATGGCCCGCGACCTGCGGCGGCTGGGGATCCGGAACCGGATCGGCTTTTTCCTCCACACGCCCTGGCCGGCGCGCCAGTTGCTGGTGACCCTGCCCCACCACCGCCGGCTGGTGGAAAGCCTGTTCGCCTATGACCTGATCGGCTTTCAGACCGGCGAATGGCTGGACCTGTTCCGCGATTATGTGATCTCCGAGGCCAGGGGCGAACTCGGTGGGTACGGCACGCTGGAGGCGTTTGGCCGGTCTGTCCGGGTCGGCGTGTTTCCCATCGGCATCGACGTCGAAGGCTTCATCGACGCCCGGAACTCCGTGGAGGGGCTCCGCACCTACGATCGCATGGCCGCCTCGGCGACGTTCCGGTCGATGATGGTGGGGGTCGACCGGCTCGACTACTCCAAGGGGCTCGAGGAGCGGATGCTCGGCTATGAGCAGTTCCTGCATGACCATGCCGACATGCGCGGGGAGGTGTTCCTCGTCCAGGTCACGCCGATCTCCCGCGACGACGTCGACACCTATCAGGACATCCGCGCCCGGCTGGACGCTCTCGCCGGCCGCATCAACGGCGAATATGCCGACATGGACTGGCAACCCATCCGCTATCTGAACCGCAGCTACCGCCGGGACCAACTGGCCGGCATCTATCGGGCGGCACGGGTGTGCCTGGTCACTCCGTTGCGCGACGGCATGAACCTGGTGGCCAAGGAGTTCGTGGCCGCCCAGAATCCGGAGGACCCGGGGGTCCTGATCCTGTCCCGGTTCGCCGGAGCGGCCGAACAGATGGGCGAGGCCCTGCTGGTCAATCCCTTCAGCCGCGAGGAAGTCGCCGACGCGATCAACCGGGCCCTGACCATGCCTCTGACCGAGCGCGTCCGCAAATGGCAGGCCCTCATGCAGGTCGTCCGCGACAGCGATGTCGGCATCTGGCGCGACAGTTTCGTGGGCGCGCTGAAATCCGTCGAGATCAGCGACGATGGCAACGCGCCCTTTCACGGCCGCGCCGACGCCGCGGCCTGACGGATCCGTAGAACTCGAACAGCCCGGCCGCGCCGCCCCGAAACGCTTCACGTTTCGGCGCTTTCCCTGTGTGGGCGCGGCTTTCGGGCGGTCTCAGTAGATTTCGAACAGCCCGGCCGCGCCGCCCCTAAACGCTTCGCGTTTCGGCGCTTTCCCTGTGTGGGCGCGGCTTTCGGGCGATCTCAGTAGATCTCGAACAGCCCGGCCGCGCCGCCCCGAAACGCTTCGCGTTTCGGCGCTTCCCCTGTGTGGGCGCGGCTTTCGGGCGGTCTCAGTAGATTTCGAACAGCCCGGCCGCGCCCATGCCGCCGCCGACACACATGGTGACGACACCGTATTTCGCACCGCGCCGCTTGCCCTCGATCAGGACGTGGCCGGTCATCCGGGCTCCCGACATGCCATAGGGGTGGCCGATCGAGATCGCGCCGCCCGAGACGTTCAGCCGGTCCGTCGGAATGCCCAGGGTGTCGGCGCAGTACAGCACCTGCACCGCGAAGGCCTCGTTCAGCTCCCAGATGCCGATGTCGTCGACCGTCAGGCCGTGACGCTTCAGCAGCTTGGGCACGGCATGGACCGGGCCGATGCCCATCTCATCCGGCTCGCACCCCGCCACAGCCATGCCGCGATAGGCCCCGAGCGGCTGCAGGTTGCGCTTCACCGCCTCCCCGGCCTCCATGATGACGGCGGCCGAAGCCCCGTCCGAGAGCTGGGAGGCATTGCCGGCGGTGATGAACTCGCCCTGCTGGATCACCTCGCCGCCGCCGAACACGGGCTTGAGCCCGTTCAGGCCCTCCAGCGTGGTGTCGGGGCGGTTGCCCTCGTCCTTTGAAAGGGTGATCGCCTTGGACGACGTCTGGCCCGTGGTCTTGTCGGTGACCAGCATGCTGGTGGTCATCGGCACGATCTCGGCGTCCAGACGACCCTCGGCCTGGGCCTGCGCCGTCCGCTGCTGGGACTGCAGGGCGTATTCGTCCTGGCGGTCGCGGCTGATGCCATAGCGGCGGGCCACCACCTCGGCTGTCTCCAGCATGGACATATAGATGTGGGGCGACAGCTTCAGCAGCGCCTCGTCCTTCATCCGGTGCAGGTTCATGTGCGGATTCTGGACGAGCGAGACCGACTCCAGCCCGCCGCCGACCGCCATCTTCTGCTGGTCAAAGAGCACCTGTTTGGCCGCGGTGGCGATGCCCATCAGGCCCGACGCGCACTGGCGGTCCAGGCTCATGCCGGCGACGGAGGCGGGCAGGCCGGCGGCGAGCGCGATCTGGCGCGCGACATTGGTGCCGGTCGAGCCCTGCTGCAGGGCGGCCCCCATGATCACATCCTCGATCTCGGCGGGATCGACGCCGGCGCGCTGGACCGCGTGCCGGACGGCGTGGGCCCCCAGGGTCTGGGCCTGGGTGTCGTTGAAGGCCCCGCGATAGGCGCGGCCGATCGGGGTCCGGGCTGTCGAGACGATGACGGCTTCACGCATGGTTTTCTCCCTGTCGGTCGGCTTTGGCGACCTTGGTGATTGATCTGGTCGAACTGACCGGTTTGTTGATCGGGTTGACGGGTCGGTTGGTCATCGCCTTGTTGACCGGCTTGGCCTCAGGCGTGGGCCTTCTGCGCCTTCATCAGTTCGATCATGCCCTGGGCCGCCCCCATGTCCGGCACAATCTCGCCGGTCCGGTCAGAGATCGCCTCGAACCGGGCGGCGACCTGTTCAGGTGCGTCGGGACCGACCGCGCGGATTCCCTGGGTCAGGGTCACATAGGCCCGCTCGAACCCGCCGGCTCCGGCCCCGAGGATACACCGCGTCGGGGCGTCCTCGCTGACGAGATACAGCAGGCCGGGTGAGACCAGTTCGGGCCCCAGCGCCTCCAGCGGGAGGGCGGCGCCCAGATCCTCGGTCATGCGGGTGTGGGCGGTGGGGGCCAGGCAGTTGACCCGGATGTCGTTCTTTGCGCCCTCGATGGCGAGGGTCTGCATCAGGCCGACCAGCGCCATCTTGGCCGCGCCATAGTTGGCCTGGCCGAAATTCCCGTAGAGCCCGGAGGAAGAGGTGGTCATCACGATCCGGCCGTGGTTGCGCGCGCGCATGCCGTCCCACACCGCCTTGGTGCAGTTCACCGCGCCCATGAGATGGACGTCGACGACGAAGCGGAAATCCTCGACCTCCATCTTGGCGAAGGACTTGTCGCGCAGCACGCCGGCATTATTCACGAGGATGTCGACCGCGCCCCAGCGGTCCGTCGCCTCGGCCACCATGGCCGTCACGGCCTCGAAATCGGTCACCGACGCGCCGCTGGCCATGGCCTCGCCGCCGGCCGCCTCGATCTCGGCGACAACGGCCTGGGCGGGGCTCAGCGAGGACCCGGCGCCGTCGCGCGCCACGCCGAGATCATTGACCACCACCCGGGCCCCCCGGGCCGCGAGCGCGAGGGCGTGCTCGCGGCCGAGGCCGCCGCCCGCGCCTGTGACGATCGCCACCTTGCCGTCGAACCGTAGTGTCATCGTGTCGGCCTCCTTATCGCTGTTCACCTTGATAACAGGACGCGAGCCGTCGCCAAGGGGAAGCGGATGTGTTGAAACGGCGCCACAGTCGCCGCAGTTCGGTCGAAGAGGCGGAACTCCCCCCTGACTATGCCGTTCGGCCCGGTGAGCGTCTCGTGTAAGCGTGACCTTAGGCAATCAACGATCATGAGGACTGATATGAAGCTGAAACTTCTCGCCAGCGTCGCAGCCGCGGGGCTTTTTGCCGCCGGCGGTGCTTCGGCTGAGCCGGACGGGTGGTATGGTGCGGTTGACGCCGGTTACCACATTGCGAACAACAACTATAACGTCGAGGCCACGGGCAACGGCGTGAACTGGCAGATTGAGGCCAACGACGGCTGGGCTGCGTTTGCGCGTCTGGGCTACCGGTTCAACCCGAACTGGCGCGTTGAGCTTGAGGGCGGCTACCGCTCGGGCGACATCGGCCGCATCCGCCATTCGACGGGCTCGGTTCCGTCGGGCGTCTGCAACTTCGCCCCGGGTACCGGTCCGTGCTTCTCGCCGGAAGGCGACGTCGAATCGACGACCCTGATGGCCAATGTCCTCTATGACATCGGCGGCGAATACTGGGGTGTGCGTCCGTTCGTGGGCCTCGGCGTCGGCGTGAACCGCGTCAACACCGAGTTCGCGGGCACGATCCGCGGCCAGCGCGGCGTGTCGGTCGTGGCCGACGACAGCTCGACCAAGTTCGCGGCCCAGGCCATTGCCGGCCTGGCCTATGCGATCGGTGACCGGGCCAACATCGACCTGACCTACCGCTATCTGACCGGCGACTTCGAGTTCGACGCGACGACCCCCTCGACCCTGGCGGCCAACAACTACGGCACGTTTGAGGGCGACTACGACGAGAGCCACACGGTGACCCTGGGTCTGCGCTACGCCTTCGGCGCCGCCGACGCCCCGCCGCCGCCGCCCCCGCCGCCGCCGCCGCCGCCGCCGCCTCCCCCGCCGCCCCCGCCGCCGCCGCCTCCGCCGGCCCCGGCCGCCCAGGCCCGTGAGTTCGTGGTCTATTTCGACTGGGATCGCTCGGACCTGACGACGGAAGCCCGTTCGGTGGTGACCCAGGCCGCCAACTACGCCCGTTCGGGTGCCCCGACCCGCGTGCTGGTTGTCGGCTACGCCGACACCTCCGGCTCGGCCGCCTACAATGTGGGCCTGTCGAACCGTCGGGCCCGCACCGTGGCGGATGCCCTGGTGGCCCAGGGCGTCAACGGCGGCGTCATCGCCCTCGACGGCCAGGGCGAGACCAACCTGGCCCGTCCGACCGCCGACGGCGTTCGCGAGCCCCTGAACCGTCGCGCCACCATCGGCATCAACTTCTAGGACGCCGGGACCCGGGGTCCGGACTTCGGTCCGGGCCCCGGACCCGGCCTTCCGGAAGGCTGTGGGGGGCGTTTTCCCCCGCGCCGGTGATCCGTTCGCAGAGCCGCCGGTTCTCCCCTCCAGGAGGCCGGCGGTTTTGTTTTTCGGGCCCCGCCCGCCGGGACGACCCGGCCCGCACGGACGCCCGGCGCGCACGGTGGGCCCCGCCGGTGGGGTGCCGTTCGCTTTTTTGGACAAGTCGGTTGATCCGCGATCCCGGGGCGGCGACAAAGGCGGCCATGTCAGAGTTCCGAACCTGCGTCCGGTCTTCGACGGAACCGTCCCGCCCCCGCGAGAGCGGTCAGGGAACCGGCCTGCGCACCGCCCGATCCGCCCTGTGTTCCGCGTCCCGATCCCGTTTCCCCGACCTCGCATGAGCCAGTCCTGACCATGGCGGACGTCCGCATCCCTTCCAGAGGCACCCCCGGCCCTTCCCGAGGTGCTCCCGGCGAGGTCGCCCCGCGCGATGCCCGCCGCGCGGCCCCGGTCCATCGCCCGGCCTCGCCCCCGACCCTGGCCCTGGTGGACCCCGGCACGCCCGCGGCCCGGCCGGGGGTCGGCCAGTCGCTGAAGGGCCGCCGTTTCCTGATCGTGACGGCCCCGTTCGGCCCGTTCGGCCGGGTGCTGGCCGAACAGCTGGCCGCCGAGGGGGCCTCGGTGGCCCGCATGCTGTTCAACGCCGGCGACGCCGCCTACTGGCGCCGCTCGGGCGCGGTCCCCTACACCGGCGACGTGCGCCGCTGGCCCGCCCGCCTGCAGAAGATGGTGCAGGACCAGGGCCTGACCGACCTTATCGTGTTCGGCGAGGGCGGACCCTACAACCAGGGCGTCCTCGCCCAGGCCGCAAAGCTCAAGGCCGCCGCGGCCGGTGCGGGCGAGACCGGATCCACCGTTGCCGCGGCCCTGCCCGGGGAACCGGTCGCGAAGGCCAGGCGCGCTGCAGACGCTTCATCGCGCGCTCAAGCAGAGAGCCGCCGCGCGGCGAACGATAGCGCGGGTGGCCCCGCCCACCCTCTCAGAATCTGGGTGCTGGAGAACGGCTATTTCCGGCCCGACTGGATCACCGTCGAGGAGAACGGCGTCAACGCCTCCTCAGGGCTCCCGCGCGACCGCGCCGCCTATGACCCGCCCATCCCCGAGATCCTGCCGACCCGGCCCGCCGGCCGGATCCTGCCCCACCACGTCATCAACATCAGCCTGTACCACGTGGCCCAGCCGCTCGGCCGGCTGGTGTTCCGCCGCTATGTCTATCCCTATACCCAGTCGCCCTGGCTGCAGTTCATCGGCCACGTCCGCCGCTACCTCAGCCTGGCCCTGCGCCCCCCGGCCGAGACCGACACCGCCGTGATCCGCGCCCGCGGCCCCTTCTTCATCGCCTGTCTGCAGCGCGAGGGCGACGCCCAGCTGCTGCGCTACTCCCACTATGCCGACAACACCGCCTTCCTCGCCGAGGTGCTGTCCTCCTTCGCCCGCCACGCCCCCGAAGGCACCCGGCTGGTGGTCAAGAACCACCCCCTGGACCCGGGGCTCGTCGACCTGGCCCGCATGACCCACATCCTCGCGGTCGAGCGCGGCATCGCCGACCGGGTCGACTTCATCGACGGCGGAAACCTCGCCGCCCTGTGCCGGGCCTCCAGCGGCATGGTCGTCAACAACTCCTCCGCCGCCCTGTCGGCGCTGGGCTTCTCAACCCCCGTCAAGGTGCTCGGCGACGCCTTCTTCGACATCGACGGCCTCACCGACCAGCAATCCGTCGACGCCTTCTGGACAAACCCCACACCCCCCGACGACGCCCTGTTCAACCGCTTCAAGGCCCACGTCATCGCCAGAACACAGGTCAACGGAAACTACCACGAACCCAGAGCCCTCAAACCCACCGCAAAAGCCCTCGCCAGAAAGTTCGCCACAGCACGATAGGCGAAGAACAAAAGGGCCAAACTGCCGCACCGACCGGCGACGGAACGCCGGCGCTTGCCTGTATCCGTGGGAGCCGCCCCGACGTAGCTTGGGAACAGTCCTGTTCCCCGGGGCCGGCATTGCGGAGTCTGACCATGTCCTTCCTGCCCCGAATGGCCCTTGTGGCCATCCTCGGTCTGGCCGCCTGCTCGCCCGGGGAGCCGGCCGCCAGCGCCCCCGTCATCCAGACCGGTCCCGACAGCGGCCGGCGCGAGGTGGCCCTGTTCGCCGGCGGCTGTTTCTGGTCGGTGGAGGCCAATTTCGAGGCCATGCCCGGTGTGGTCTCGGCCGTCTCGGGGTTCGCCGGCGGCTCGGTCGCCAATCCGACCTATGACCAGGTGGTCCGGGGCGGGACGGGTCATCTGGAGGCCGTCCAGGTCACCTATGATCCGGCCCGGATCAGCTATCGCCAGCTGGTCGATCGTTTCTGGCGCACCATCGACCCCACGGACCCGGACGGCCAGTTCTGTGACCAGGGGGCCCCTTATGCAACCGCGGTCTTCGCGACCGCCGTCCAGAAACCGGTCGCCGAGGCCTCGCGCACGGCTGCGGTCGCCGTGATCGGCGAGCGCCGGTTCGTGACGCCTGTGAGGCCGGCGGCGCGCTTCTGGCCGGCCGAGGCCTATCACCAGGATTTCGCACGCCAGAACCCGGTGCGCTACGGCGGCTACACCCGGTTCTGCGGTCGCGAGGCGCGCCTGCGCGCCGTCTGGGGCCGCTGACGCCGGGCTGCCGCACTGTGGCGCCCTTGTCACCCTCCGGCAGTGTCACGCCGCTGTCACATCAGTGTCGTCCAGCGTTCCGACGTCGGCCGTAGACGGAGCGGGATTTCGATCTTTTGCGGCTCTTCTCGGCCGCACTCGCTGCGCGCCGGGCCTCGACCCGCATCATCTGGGGATACCAAAATGAACTCTCGCACTCGTGCGCTCTGGGCGACGACCGCCCTTGTCAGCGGCCTGCTGGTCGCCGGCGCTGCCTCCGCCCAATCGACGGGCACGCTCGCGACGGAGAACGCCGACGATCTCGGAACTGTCGTGGTCACCGGCAGCCGCCAGCCGTTCACCACGGACGGCGCCATCGTGGCCGAGACGGTCGCGAAGACCCGCTCGACGATCACCCAGGAGTTCATCTCCACCCAGTCGCCGGGCCAGACGATCCTTCAGTCGCTGAACCTTGTGCCCGGCCTGAACTTCGTCAACGCCGATCCCTACGGCTCGTCGGGCGGCAACATCCGCCTGCGTGGCTTTGACGGCAACCGCGTGTCGCTGACCTTCGACGGCGTTCCCCTGAACGACACCGGCAACTACGCAGTCTACACCAACCAGCAACTGGACCCCGAGCTGATCGAGCGCGCCTCGGTCAACCAGGGCACGACCGACGTCGACAGCCCGACCGCCTCGGCCACCGGCGGCACGATCAACTATACGACGGCCCGTCCGCTCGAGGAGATGGGCGCGCAGATCGTCACCTCGCTCGGCTCGCACAATTTCGGCCGGGTCTTCGGTCGCTTCGACACCGGCGCGTTCGGTCCGTGGGGCACGACCGGCTACCTCGCCGCCTCCTACACGAACTATGACAAGTTCAAGGGCCCCGGCGAGATTGAGAAGCAGCAGTACAACGGCCGCCTGTTCCAGGACCTCGGCAACGGCAACTTCGCCGGTGTCTCGTTCAACTGGAACCAGAACCGCAATAACTTCTACAACAACTTCATCAACAAGGCGCAGTTCGAGTCGGGCAACTTCCTCGAGAACGACATCGCCTGCTTCCGTCCTGAGCCCGTGGCCGGCGTGACGCAGAATGAGGCGACCCAGTCCGTCCGCATCCTGTCGGACGGGACGCGCGCCACCGGCAGCTGCACCAACTACCATGGTCTGCGCATCAACCCGTCGAACACCGGTAACGTTCGTGGCCAGTTCAGCTACGGTCTGACCGACAGCCTCCGCGTGACCATCGACCCCTCCTTCCAGTATGTCATCGCCAACGGCGGTGGCTTCACCCTGATCCAGGAGCGTGACGACCGTCTCGACCAGGGTGGCGGTGCCACCGGTGGCCTGGGCGTGGACATCAACGGCGACGGCGACGTGCTCGACAACGTGGGCATCTACACCCCGTCCAACACCAACACCCACCGCTACGGCCTGCTCAGCTCGCTGATCTGGGACCTGAACGACGATCACCGCATCCGCGCCGCCTATACCTTCGACTACGGGCGTCACCGTCAGACCGGCGAAGCCGTTCGCTTCAACCGGGTCAGCGAGACGCTGAACGTCTTCGGGGGTCAGGAGCGCTGGGGTTCGCCGGATGACCGTGTGTTCGGCCGCGACGGTTCGGTCTACCGTTCGCGTGACCGGTTCTCGATCGCCTCGCTGAACCAGTTCGCCCTCGAATATGTCGGCGACTTCCTCGACGGTGCCGTTACCCTGAACGTCGGGGCCCGCGCGCCGTTCTTCAAACGCGAGCTGAACCAGTACTGCTTCGGCCAGAACGCGTCCGGCAACGTGCGCTGCACCACCGAGGCCCCGGCCAGCACCCTGGCCAACGGCAATGTGACCTTCGCCAGCACCGGCACCACCCAGTTCATCCGCCCCTATGAGGCTGAACTCGAATACGACGCGATCCTGCCGAACGGCGGCATCGTCTGGCGTCCGGCCACCGGCCACAGCATCTACGCCAGCTATGCCGAAGGCTTCTCGGCCCCGCGGACCGACAACCTGTATGCACCGGTCCGGGCCGCCGACGGCTCGCTGAACTTCTCCACCGTCGAGCCGGAAACGACCCAGACCTTCGATCTGGGTTACCGCTTCCGGAACGCCACCTCGATCGCCTCGATCGCCGGCTGGTACACCACCTACGACAACCGGATCGTGTCCTCGCGGGAGACGGACCCCAACTCGCCCTTCTTCGACCAGTTCACCGACCGGAACCTGGGTGAAGTCGAGCAGATGGGCATCGACGCCCAGGTCGGCTTCGAACTGTCGGACGTGCTGACCGCCTATGCCTCGGCGTCGTACAACACCAGCGAAGTCCAGGACGATCTGGATCTCGGCCGTGGCAACGTCCTGCGGACCAAGGGCAAGAAGCTGGTTGAGACGCCGGAATGGACCTTGTCCGGCCGGATCGACTGGCAGGCCACGCCGGCCCTCAACATGGCCGTGCAGGGCAAGTTCGTCGATAACCGCTTCTCGACCGACGACAACAGCGAGACGTTCGACAGCTACACCGTGTTCGACTTTGATGCGCGCTACGACCTGACCAGCACCTTCGGCATCCGCGACGCCTTTGTGCAGTTCAACGTCACCAACCTCTTCGACGAGGAGTATCTGGGCAACATCTCGACCGGCAACACCGGCTTCCGGACCGGCTCGCTGGGTTCGCCCCGCACGGCCGTCCTCACCCTGGGCACCAGCTTCTAGGCTGTCGTCCTGCCAACGACCTGAAGGGGGCGGTCCGGAAACGGACCGCCCCTTTTGCGTCGCGTCACCCCCCGTCCGGTGCCCGCCTGGCCCCCTCGCGGGAACGGACGGAGTTGAAGTCCACCCGACCGGTGTCTATCTGCCCCCGTCCCATCCGCAGGTGGGACCCAAGGAACGATTGCGCTCATGACTCCCTTTTCAGTCCCCGCCGAATGGTCGCCGCACCGGGCGATGTGGATCGGCTGGCCCAGCCATGCGGATCTGTGGGAGGACAACCTTGAGCCGGCCCGGGCCGAGGTGGAGGCCCTGGTGCGGGCGCTGGCGGGGCCGGGCGGTGAGACGGTCAAACTGCTCGTGGGGCACGACGACGCGCTCGGTGACGCGCAGTCACGGTTTGGCCCAGTCCCGGGCGTCACGATCGTGCCCGGACGGTTCGGCGACATCTGGCTGAGGGACACCGGCCCGATCTTCAGCACGCGGTCGGCCACGGCCCGGGCCTTCCGCTTCAACGGCTGGGGTGGAAAGTACAACCTGCCCTTCGACGACATGGTCGCCGACCAGATCGCCGGGGCCTCGGGCGTGCCGCTGGGCCGGACCGATGCGGTCATGGAAGGCGGGGCGCTGGATCACGACGGGGCGGGAACGATCCTGACCACGCGACAGTGCCTGCTGAACCCGAACCGGAATGAGGGCTGGACCGAGGCTCGTGCCGAAGCGGTGCTGGCCGAAGCACTGGGCGCGACCCGGGTCGTGTGGCTGGGCGACGGCCTGATGAACGACCACACCGACGGCCATGTCGACAATCTGGCGCGGTTCGTGGCTCCGGGCGTGGTGGCCTGTCCGGTCGCGTTCGGGACCGACGATCCGAACGCGGATGTCTATGACGCCTGCGCCCGGGATCTCGCCGACGCCGGGTTCGAGGTGGTCCGGGTACCCTCGCCGGGGTTGATCGCGGGCGACGACGGCGAACCGGTTCCCGCCAGCCACATGAATTTCCTGATCGCCAACGGGGCGGTCGTGATGCCGACCTACGGCAATGACACCGCCGCGCGGCTGGCCGGCGATGCGCTGGCGCAGGCCTTTCCCGATCGTGAGATCATCCTGCTGCCCTCGACAGCGATCCTGTCCGGGGGCGGATCCTTCCACTGCATCTCCCAGCAGGAGCCGGGATGAGTGGCGAGTGGCGCGTGGCGAGTGGCGAGGTTCGCCACTACCGTGATCTGTTGGTCTGGCAGAAGGCCATGGCATGGGTGGAACACGTCTACGCTGCAGCCCGCCCCTGGCCAGCCGACGAACGGTTCGGATTGACCGGTCAGGTTCGCCGGGCTGCTGTTTCAGTCGCATCGAACATCGCCGAGGGGTGTGCCCGCCGCAGCACCGCAGAGTTCCTGCGATTTCTGTCAACTGCTCGAGGCTCTCACGCCGAGGCGGAAACCCAACTGATGCTGGGCCGACGCCTGACCTATCTCGATGAATCGCAGCTTGAGCCCTTGCTCGACGCAGCAGATGAAATCAGCCGGATGCTGTCCGGTCTAATTGCCAAGCTGGAGGACAGACGCAAATGAGCGCTCGCGCCACTCGTCACTCGCCACTCGCCACTCCAAGAACCCTCACCGTCGCGGCCCTGCAGTCGTCCTATGGCGAGGACATGGACGCCAACATCGCCCGGACCGCCGATCTGGTGCGCGAGGCGGCGTCGAAGGGTGCGCAGGTGATCCTGCCGTCCGAACTGTTCCAGGGGCCTTATTTCTGCGTCAGCCAGGAGGAGCGCTGGTTCGGCACGGCCTGGCCGTGGCGGGAGCATCCGGCGGTGATTGCCATGGCGGAGGTGGCCAGGGCTCTGGGCGTGGCCATTCCGGTGTCGATCTTCGAGCGCGAGGGGCCGCACTATTTCAACTCGATCGTCATGCTGGACGCGGATGGCTCGCCGCTGGGCGTCTATCGCAAGAGCCATATTCCCGACGGCCCGGGCTATCAGGAAAAATACTATTTCCGCCCGGGGGATACGGGGTTCAAGGTGTGGGACACGCGGTTCGGGCGCATCGGTGTCGGGATCTGCTGGGACCAGTGGTACCCCGAGACCGCGCGGGCGATGATGCTGATGGGGGCCGAGGTGCTGATGTACCCCACCGCCATCGGCTCGGAGCCTCACGACAAGGAACTGGACACCGCCGATCCCTGGCGGCGCGCCATGCAGGGCCACGCTGTGTCAAACGTCGTGCCGGTCGTCGGGGCCAACCGCACCGGACATGAGCGGGTCACGGATGCGGGCCAGGTCTTTTATGGCTCATCGTTCATCGCCGATCATCGGGGCGATCTGGTCGAGAGCTTCGGACGCGACGACGAGGGCGCGCTGGTCCACACCTTTGACCTCGACTATGTCGACCGGCACCGGGCAGCCTGGGGGTTCTTCCGGGACCGGAGGACGGATCTCTACGGCGCGCTGGCGGCCCCTCGACCGGCCTGATCTTCAGGGCAGGGGAGTCGCAAGCGCGGCCCGTTCGGCGGCGCAGGCGGGACTGATCCGGCCTGCGATCTGGGCCCGGGCCAGGTCCTCACGCGCGGCCGCGGCGTCCCGGGCGAAAGCGGGCGTGGCGGCGATCTGTCTGAAGACGGCCTGACCCAGAGCCTCCCCCGCGGCGACATCGGCGGGATAGTGCAGACCGCAGATCATCCGGCTCTGCGCCATCGCCCGGCCGATGCCTGTCAGGGCCGCAGCCTGCTCGGGCACAAGGGCGGCAAGCGCCGCGCTGTAGGCGACCCCCACCGCGGCACTGCCCGACGGGTAGGACGCGCTGGCCCTGCCCGCGTCGGACGCGACCTGACAGGCCGGACGCTGCGGATCCACCCCGACCGGTCGAGGCCGGAAGGCCCGGGCCTTGGCCTCCTCGGCCGTTGTATGGGCGTCGTGAAACACGCGTTCCAGCAGGGAGACGAGGCGTGGCGAGTCCGCGGCCGTCACGCTGAAGCCGAGCGTGCAGTCGAAATGGGAGACGGCGAAGGCGGGACGCATCTCCGCATGCCGGGTGGCCAGCAGCCAGCGGTCGCTGTGCTCGAGGGGGCGCAAACGGTCCGACGCGACGATGTCGGCCCGCGCGGCCCGGGAGCCCGGGGCGGGTGGTGAAGGCACGGCATCGGCGAGAGTCTGCAGGGTCGCCTCCGCGAGGTACCCCGCCGCCTGTACGACCACACCGTCCCCGTCCGCCGGCCGCGCTGCCGGGGACGGTGTGGTCGTACAGGCGGCGGCGAGGGCGCAGCTGAGCGCAACCCCCACGGGGCCCGGCTTCACAGACCCGCGCTCCAGCTCAACTGGACGGACGTCTGGTCGGTTTCGGTGGGTGCTGCGACCACCTGCAGGCTGGTTGTGGCGTCAGGACCGGCGGCCCCATAGGCGCGGGCGTCGCCCTGGTTCATGGCCATGACAGAGGCCAGTCCGGCCTGCTCGGCGCGGGCCCGATAGAAGTCGATGATCGTCTCGGGGTCAGCATCTGTCAGGAAGGTCACCATACCACCCGGACCCGACGGGTCCGACGCCGTCACGGCGGGATCCTCGAGCGTTGCACCGGGATACAGCACGGCATAGGCCGGAGCGCCAGGAGCGGCGGCCGGGCCGGCCGGGCCGGCCGGAGACGGCGGCCCGCCGCTACCGGGTGGGGTTGCCGCGACGGTGTCGGGTTCCCGTTCGCAGGCCCCGGGCAGAACGGCCGAGGCCGAAAGCGCCAGGACCGCCAGTATACGCATCATCCGGTATCGTCCTTGAGGAGACGGGGTCGTGACCGATACCGTGGCGTATCGATAGGGCGGCAGCAAGGCGTTAGCCGGTTGCCGCGTCGGCGTCCCCGCCGCCCTTGATCTGGCCATCCGCCTCTCCGGGGGCGGCCCCGGTGTTGGTGACAGGCGAGGGACCCCCGGCGGACGGGGCCGGAGCGTCGGGCTCATCGCGCCCTGCTTCCCGCATGGCCTGATCGACGGCGCGCTGATCGGGGTCGTCGTCGGAGCCCGTCGCCGCGCCGCCCTGAAGTGAGCCTGCGCGCGTGTCGGAGCCCCCGCCACTGCCGGTCAGGGCCTCGCGCAGGGCGTCCGGCGTCCGGCCCAGATCGGGGCGTTCACCCACGTCCTCGGCTTCGGTGGTCTCGTCGGTCTGTTCGTCCGGGTCGGTCATCCGCTTGCGCTCCCTTGTCGTCAAAACAAGGCCCGGGGCGGCGTCCGGTTCCCTCCCCGCGCATCCGGTGACGGGCGGGGAGGGTGCGGCCTATTTGCCGAACAGCTTGGCCCAGCGGCGCTTCTCGCGGGTCTTCCAGGCCCCGCGGTGATACGCGTCCGAACCGATCAGGGGCACGACCGTGGTGGCTTCGGCGAACACCATCTGCTCATGGGTGGTCTGGACCTTGCCCCACGAGGCCGCCTCTTTCAGCGTCGAGGAGGAGCAGGCGCCGTCGCGGACGTCGGCGACCGTGATCTGGACCGCATAGCGGTGCATCTCGGCCTCGATGCCCAGGATTTCGGCGCAGACGACGGTGTCCTGCGCAAAGTTCTTGGGCACGCCGCCGCCGACCATGAACAGGCCGGTGACGCCCGCCGCGATCTTGATGTCGGTCAGTTCGCGGAAGTCGGCGACCGCGTCGATCATCAGATAGGGCTTGCCCGCCGCGATCCGCTCCTTCTGGTGCTTGACCAGTCCGAAGCCGGCCGAGGAGTCGACAAAGGCCGGGCAGAAGATCGGCACGCCCTCTTCGTAGGCGGTCTGGATCAGGCTGCCGGGCTTCTTGGCGTTGCCTTCGGACAGCCATTTGCCCATTTCCCAGATGAATTCGCGGCTGGAGTAGGCGCGGGGCTCCAGCGCGTTGCAGAGTTCGAGGATGGTGTGATCGCAGGCCTGGAGCTCTTCCTCATCGATATAGGTGTCGTAGATCCGGTCTATGTAGTTTTCGCGCAGGACGTTGTCGTCGACCTCGCCGGCGGCCTGGTAGTGTTTGAAGCCCAGGGCCTCGAAGAAATCCATGTCGACGATCGAGGCACCGGTGGCCACGATCGCGTCGATCATGCCGAACTTCACCATGTCGCGGTACACGTGCATGCAGCCGCCGGCCGAGGTCGAGCCGGCCAGGATCAGCCACGGCGAGCAGTCCTTGTCCTCGATGGCCATGGAGAAGATGTCGGCGGCGCGGGCCGTGTCGCGCGACGAGAAGCTCATCTTGCGCATGGCGTCGACGATCGGCCGGGCGTCGAAGGACGTGATGTCGATATGCTCCACGACGTTCTGGAGCAGCTGGGCCTTCTGGTTGGTCTGAACGGGAGCGTTCATAGCAAGGGTTTCCCTTTGGTTTGAGCGCCCGTCGTCAATAGAAGCAGCGGCCCGGACGGAGCGACGGGCCGCTGCTGGATAGAACGCGAAGATGACGGTTTAGCGCCGCGACTTCCTGCGTTGGCCGGCCTTGCCCTTGGGGCGGGACAGTCGAACGACCTTGCGGGCCTGCTCCTCCGCCGTCGTGCGCACGGTCGGGATGGAGCGGGGGGCGAGCCCATAGAGCGAGGCCATCGGGGCGTCCTCGACCGCGGCGATGTCGTGCTCGCCATAGCCGTTGAAGCCGGTCGACATGGCCACGCCATAGGCCCCCAGCATGCCGATCTCGATGAAGTCGCCTTCACGGATATCGGCCGGAAGCCAGAAGGGACCCGGCATGTGGTCGATCGAATCGCAGGTCGGTCCGTAGAACTGGAACGGCTTGAGATCGGCCGAGGCGTCGCCGTCCCGGACCAGTTTGGTCGGGAAGGGCCAGCGCGAATGGGTCGCATCGAACAGCGAGCCATAGGACCCGTCGTTCAGATACAGGGCGTCGCCCTTGCGCAGATCCACGCGCGCCAGGATCGAGGAGCTTTCGGCCACCAGCGCCCGGCCGGGCTCGCACCACAGCTCGGTCGTTTCCGACACGGGCATCTCATTGAAGCCGCGATGGATGGCGTCGGCGTATTCGCTCATGTCCGGCGGGACCATGCCCGGATAGACCGAGGGGAAGCCGCCGCCGATGTCGACGATGTCCACGATCACGCCGGCGCGGGTGATGGCGCGACCGACCTGGGCCATGGCGGCCTGGTAGGCGGTCGGACGCATGCACTGCGAGCCCACGTGGAAGCACACCCCCATCAGTCCGTCCCTGACCGCCCGGCGGGTGGCCAGCAGCAGGGACGAGGCCTGATCGGTGGAGACGCCGAACTTGCCCGACAGGGAGTAGGCTGCGCCGTCGGCCGAGACCGCCATGCGCACGAGCAGGTTCAGATCGTCCGCGCCACCGGTGGCGTCGAGAATCTTCTGCAACTCGTCCTCGCAGTCGAGCGAGAAGGTGCGGACGCCGTGATCGAAATAGGCGCGGGTGATCGCCGACCGGCTCTTGACCGGGTGCATAAAGGCCAGACGCGCGTCGGCGCTGACCGAACGGACAAGTTCGATCTCGGCCAGAGATGCGACGTCAAACCCGGTGACGCCCGCCTCGATCAGGGTCTCGATGACCCAGCGCGACGGATTGGCCTTCACCGCATAGAAGACGTCGGCCTTGAGATTATCCTGGAACCAGCGCGCCGCTACGGATACCGAACGCGGCCGCACGAGTGCGACGGGACGTTCAGGGGACCGCTCGCGGACCAGGTCCAGGGGAAATGTGTACGTGCGCAATTCACGTAAACCCCTGTAATTGTTAAACCCAGCCGGCGTTAGCAGCGCAAACGTGAAGACCTACGGGGTCCGCCGGAAGGCGCGATTTAGGGTCACGCCGCTGTCATGTAAAGCGGTTTTTTCAAGGCGGTGAGGGCCCGGAGCTTGGGATCGTCCGCTTTCTGACAACCCGGTGTAGAGAGAGTGATGACCGGACGGTGCGCCGTATCACCGGAGAGTCGGTCGCTGCAGTGAGGGTGGGCAGAGCATGAATCGTTGGCTGTTCTGGTGGCGCAATCTGGTGCGCCAGCTCTGGGTCCGGGCGAGCCTCTATGCAGCGACCGGGGCCGGGGCTGCGCTCCTGGCCATCGTCGGCGCGCCCTGGGTTCCCGGGGCGCTGGCCGAGAGGCTGGGCGGAGAGTCTGTCAGTTCAATCCTGACCATCCTCGCCTCGAGCCTGCTCGGCGTGGCGACCTTCTCCGTCGGGGCCATGGTGACGGCCTACACCGCGGTCTCGCAGGCCGCCACGCCGCGGGCGGCGGCACTCGTGACCAGCGACAAGGAGGTGCAGAAGGCCCTTGCGACCTTCGTGGGTGCCTTCCTGTACGCCATCGTCGCGGTCACGGCGATCAACGCCAACTACTATGGCCAGGAGGGGCGGGCGATCCTGTTCCTGTTCAGCCTCGGCGTCGTCTGCCTCGTGGCGTTCCGGTTACTGGCGTGGATCAACCGCTTGTCCAGCCTCGCCCGGGTCGGTCACGTGATCGATCTGGCCGAGGCCCAGGCCCGGGAAGCGCTCAGGGAACGGCGCAAGCTGCCGTGGCTGGGTGGACGGGAGGGGCATATCGAGGCGGGCTTCACCATCCTCGCCGCCGCGACCGGCTATGTTCAGAACGTCGACCCGGCGCGCCTGCAGTCGGAAGCCGAAACGCAGGACTGCCATGTCGAGATTCTGGCGGCGCCCGGTGCCTATGTCCGCAGCGGTGACCCCCTCGCGGCGATCAGCAGCACCGCCTGTGACGCCCGGGGCTGTGACGGCTTCCGCTCGGCCTTCGCCATCGGCGGGCAGCGGTCCTTCGATCAGGACCCGCGATTCGGCCTGATCGTTCTGGGCGAGATCGCCGCCCGGGCCCTGTCGCCCGGGGTCAATGATCCGGGCACAGCCATCCAGGTCCTGGGGGCCGCGGTCCGCGCTCTGGACGAATGGGAAGCGCTGGCGCCCGAAGGGCCGCAGGACGTCCGGCACGTACGGGTCTGGGGCCCGGGTATCGACGACGACGATCTGGTGAACGACGTTTTTGGTCCCGTGGCCCGCTACGGGGCCGGCGATGTGGCCGTAGCCGTCCGCGTGCAGAAGATGCTCCGCAAGCTGGCCCGGGACGGCGGGTCGCTGGCGGCGGCGGCAGGGCGCCAGGCCGATGAGGCGCTGGACCGGGCCCGTCTGGCGCTGGTTCTGCCCGCCGACGTCCGGAGCGTTGAACAGGCCCGCGAGACGGGCTGACCGGACACTCGCCGCGCCGCCACGCTGGACGCCACGTCCGTCGCCATGGCATTAAGACTTGCCGAACCGCCGCTCTCGCGTCATTCGGCGCCTGTTTTCAGCCGCCGTCAGCGAGTTCATGAGTTCATCCGCCGTCAGCCCCGCGCCCGGCCCCCTCGCGGCCGCCCTGGTCATGGCCCGCGACGTGTCCAAGACCTTCGGTGCCCGCAAGGCGCTGGACAGCGTCTCGGTGTCCGTCGCCGCCGGCGAGATGGTGGCCCTGATCGGGCCGTCCGGGTCGGGCAAGTCGACCCTTCTCCGGTCCATCACCGGCCTGCAGACGATCGACGCCGGACCGGGGCAGATCGACGTGTATGGCGTCTGTGTCCAGAAGAACGGCCGGACCACCGGCGCGGTGCGCGCGGCGCGCCAGAAGCTGGGCATGATCTTCCAGCAGTTCAATCTGGTCGGACGGCTGAGCCTTTTCTCCAACGTCATGCTGGGCGCGCTGGGCCGGCTGCCCGGATGGCGCGGGGTCCTGGGGGCGTGGCCCGGCGCGGACAAGACGCGGGCCATGGCGGCGCTTCATCGTGTCGGGGTAGCCGACTACGCCGCCCAGCGCGCCAACACCCTGTCCGGCGGCCAGCAGCAGCGCGGAGCCATCGCCCGGGCCCTGGTCCAGGGCGCGCAAGGCATACTGGCCGACGAGCCGGTCGCCTCGCTGGATCCGGTCTCGGCGCGCAAGGTGATGGAACTGCTGGTCGAGCTGAACCGGCGCGACGGCCTGGGCGTCATCGTGACCCTGCACCAGGTCGATTACGCCATCCGCTATTGCGACCGGGTGATCGCGCTGAAGGCCGGCAAGGTCGTCTACGACGGGCCGTCGACCGGCCTCGACACGACACGCCTCATCGACATTTACGGTCCCGAATTCGAGGACGCCTTCTGGGAGACCAAGGCATGAGTTTCGCGAGCTACACGCGCCGCGCCGGCCTGATCGCCGCCGCTGCCGCCCTGATGGCGCTTTCCGCCTGCGGCGGGGGTGACGAGACCCCGGCCGGGGCCGTCCCCGAAAAGATCACCTTCTCCATCCTGTCGGCCGAGGGCCAGGCCTCCGCCGGCCCGCTGTGGCAGCCGCTGCTGGACGATATGTCGGAGTCGATCGGCATTCCGGTCGAGCCCTTCTTCGGCTCCAACTACACCGTGCTGGTCGAGGCGATGCGGGGCAACCAGACCCAGGTGGCATGGTTCTCGGCCAAGCCGGCGGTCGAGGCCATCGATCGCGCCAACGCCGAGGTCATCGCCCGCACGGTCAACCGCGAGGGCGAGGACAGCTATCGCTCGACCCTGATCGTAAAGACCGGCTCCGGAATCACGCTGGATCAGGTTCTGGCCTGCGGCAAACGGTTTGATTTCGGCATCGGTGACGCCCAGTCGACTTCCGGGACGCTGGCCCCCATGGCCTTCCTGTTCAACCCGCGCGGTATCCAGCCGGAGCAGTGTTTCAGCACGGTGCGGTCGGCGAACCATCAGGCGAACGCCTTCGCCGTGGCCACCGGCGTGGTCGATGTGGCGACCTCGAACACGGTCAACACCGTGTTTCTGGTCCGCCAGAACCCCGCCATCGCCGCCCAGATCACCGAGATCTGGCAGTCCCCCCCCATTCCCGAGTCGGGTATTCTCGTGCGCGGCGATCTGGACCCGGCGACCAAGGAGAAGGTCCGGGCCTTCTTCCTGTCCTACGGTGTGGGTGAGGGCGTAGAGGCCGATCGCCAGCGTGAGGTCCTCGCAGGGCTGGAATATTCCCGGTTCCGCGCCGCCGAGGACAGCTATCTGGATCCGATCCGCGAAATGGTCGCCGACCAGCAGCTGGGCGAGGCACGCGCCCGGGGCGACGCCGCCGCCGCCAGCGCGGCCGAGGCGGAACTGCAGCGGCTGAGAGCTCTGCGCGAGGTCCAGCCTTGACCGACGGCGCGATCCCGCGCCCGCCTTCCCGGTCTCTCGGGGCCCGCGCCCTGGACGTCCTGATCTGGGGCGGGGTGGCGGTGTTGCTGCTGTACAGCATCGACGACGTGAATCTGGGCGACCTGTCCAGACTGTTCAGCAATGCCGAGAACACGCGCGTGTTCGCCGGGGAACTGCTGCGGCCCGATTTCACCGACTGGCGGCTGTTCGTCGAGAAGATGTGGGAAACGGTGCAGATCGCCCTGTGGGGCACGTTCATCGCCGTTTTTGCCGCCGTGCCGATGGGGCTGGCCGCCGCGCGCAATGTGGCCCCGGTGTGGGTGGTCACGCCGGTCCGCTGGGTCATGAACATGCTGCGGTCCATCCCGGATCTGGTGATCGGCCTGCTGTTCGTCGTGGCCGTCGGGCTGGGCCCCTTGCCCGGCGTGCTTGCGATCGCCCTGAACACGGCTGGCGTGCTGGCCAAGCTGTTTTCCGAGGCCGTCGAGTCGATCGACAAGGGGCCGGTCGAGGGCGTGCGCGCGACGGGCGCGACGTCCCTGCATGAGATCGTCTGGGGCGTGATCCCCCAGGTCGCGCCGCTGTGGACCTCGTTCGCCCTCTACCGCTTTGAGTCCAACAGCCGTTCGGCGACGGTTCTGGGCCTGATCGGGGCCGGGGGCATCGGCCAGGTCCTGTTCGACCGGATGAACGCTTTCGACTTCCGGGATGTGTCCGCCATTGTCGTGGTCGTGGTCATCGCGGTCACCCTGATCGACATGCTGTCACAGGCCATGCGCAAACGTCTGCTTTAAGCAGCCACGAATGACTTCCCGAGAGACCGCCTGATGTCGTCCCCGCTTGCCCGCCGTCTGTTCGTCGCCGGAGCCGCCACCGCGGCGCTGATCGTGACTGCCTGTGGCCAGGGCGGTCAGCAGCGGAACGGCATCTGGGCGGCGGGCTCCTCGACCGTCTTCCCCTTCGCCACCCGGGTGGCCGAGAATTTCGGCCGCAACAACCCCGAGGGGGCCCCGCCGCGCGTCGAGTCGCTGGGCACGGGCGGCGGCATCCAGGCCTTCTGTCAGGGTCTGGGGCCCAGCACGCCCGACATCGCCAACGCCTCACGCCGCATGAAGGGGTCGGAGTTCGACCTGTGCGTCCAGAACGGCGTCAGCGAGATTATCGAACTCAAGATCGGCTACGACGGGCTGGTCGTGGCCACCGCCCGCTCCGGGGCAGATTTTGTCATCGAGGGCAGCGATCTCTACCTCGCCCTCGCCAGGGAGATACCGGGCCCGTCCGGCGACTTCATCCCCAATCCCAACCAGACGTGGGACCAGGTCCGGCCGGGCCTCCCGTCTGTCCGCATCCAGGTCTATGGCCCGCCGCCGACCTCAGGCACGCGCGACTCCTGGGTCGAACTCGGGATGGCCCCGTCGGCCGAGGCCGTGCCGCAACTGGCCGCCCTGGCCGAGAGCGATGGCGACCGGTTCGAGGCGATCGCCCATACGCTGCGCGAGGACGGGGCCTGGATCGACTCGGGTGAGAACGACAACGCCATCGTCCAGACCCTGACGCGCACCCCCGGCTCGGTCGGTGTGTTCGGCTATTCCTTCCTTGAGCAGAATATCGGCCAGGTGAAGCCGGCCAGCGTGAATGGCGTCTTCCCCACCCTCGATGCGATCGCATCGGGTGATTACCCCATCTCCCGCTCGATGTTCATCTACGTCAAGAAGGCCCACGTGGGAGTGACGCCGGGGCTTCAGGCCTTCCTGACCGAGTTCACCTCCGAGGCCGCGACGGGCCGGGGCGGGTATCTGCAGGATCGCGGCATGGTGCCCCTGTCCTCGGACGAGCGGATCACCCAGCGCGCGGTGGTCACCGATCTGACCCCCATGAACCGCCCGCCGGACTAGCGACGGATCAGGCGGCGGCCCGGCGGCGGACCCGGGCGATGCGGCGCAGGCGACGCCAGAACCGGCCGCGCTCCGGCTCGGGATAGGGCTGCAGGTTTTCCACGAACTGTTCGGCCGAGGCGCGCCAGCTGAACCGCTCGGCGTAGGCGCGGGTGGCGGCGCGGTCGCATGACAGCGCCTTTTCGCAGGCGACCTTCAGGTCATCGTCGATGGCCCCGGCATTCGAGCCCGGGATGATGTCGATCGGGCCGTGGGCGGGGTAGGCGGCGACGGGCGTGCCGGTGGCCATGGCCTCGAGGATCACCAGACCGAAGGTGTCGGTCCAGCTTGGGAAGACGAACACATCGGCGTCGCGGAAACAGCGCGCCAGGTCCTCGCCGAAGCGGGCCCCGAGGAATTTGGCCCCGGGATAGCGGGCCTCCAGATCGGCGCGGGCCGGGCCGTCGCCGACGACGATCTTGGTGCCGGGCAGGTCGGTCTCGAGAAATGCCTCGATGTTTTTCTCGACGGCGACGCGACCGACGTTGAGCCAGTAGGGCCGGGGCCAGTCCTTGCCGCCCATCTGGTCATAGATGCGCTCGAGGTCCGGGCGGAACTGTTCGGTGTCGACGCCGCGCGACCAGGGCGAGATGTTCTTGAAGCCATGCTCCTCGAGCTCGGCCTTGAGCGTCGGGGTGGCCACCATCAGCCGGCCTGACGGCTTGTGGAACCATTTCATATAGGCGTAGCCGACCTGCACCGGGACGGGGAAACGCGCCGAAATATATTCAGGAAATTTCGTGTGATAGCTGGTCGTGAAGGGCAGTTTCCATTCGACGCAGATGCGGCGGGTGGCGATGCCGATCGGCCCCTCGGTGGCGATATGGACGGCCTCGGGCTCAATGGCGCGCAGGCGTTCGCGAATCTCTTCCTCGGCCCCCAGGGCCAGCCGGATTTCCGGATAGGTCGGGGCCGGGATGGTGCGGAACTGGCTGGGCTCGATGACCTCGACCTCATGGCCCATGGCGCGGCACTCGGCCACCGTGCGGGTCAGGGTGCGGACGACGCCGTTGACCTGGGGCTCCCAGGCGTCAGTGGCCAGAACGATGCGCATGGATGGCGGCGGCTCTTACCGGTGGGCGAAGGCGCAGAGACTTAGCCGCTTGCGATCCGGAATGCGAGATGCCGTGGCCTCTCCCGTTTTGAAGCGGATAGGTCTATGTGCGCGACCATGAACGCACACGTTACGCCGCCGGTCGTCTCAAGCCAGGACTGGGACACCCTGGATCAGTCCAAATATGCGGATGAGGGCGAGGTCGTGCGCGGCCTGCTGGCCCGCGTCCCGCTGGACGCCGGTGAACGCGAGGCGGTCGTGGCCCAGGCCATCGAACTCGTCGAACTGGCCCGAAAGACCCAGAAAACCGAGGGCGTGGTCGAGAGTTTCCTGCAGGAATTCTCCCTCGGCACCCGCGAGGGGCTGGCGCTGATGTGTCTTGCCGAGGCGCTGCTGCGGATCCCCGACGAGGAGACCCGCGACCGGCTGATCGCGGAAAAGATCGGCTCGGCCGACTGGGCGTCGCACCTCGGCCAGTCCGAGAACCTGTTCGTCAACGCCTCGACCTGGGGGCTGATGCTGACGGGCAAGCTGGTCGATGTCGACGAGGACGCCCGGCGCGACCTGCCGGGCTTTCTGCGCCGCGTCGCGGGGCGGCTGGGCGAGCCGGTGATTCGCCAGGCGGTCGCCGCCGCCGTCCGCATGATGGGCGAGCAGTTCGTGGTCGGTCGCACCATCCAGAGCGCGCTCAAGCGGTCCAACCGCGAAGAGTGGCTGTGCAGTTTCGACATGCTGGGCGAGGGGGCGCGGACCGTCGCCGACGCCGAGCGCTACGAGAGCATCTACGCCAAAGCCATCCACGGCGTCGGCAAGGCCATTCCCGAGCGCAAGGAGATGCAGGGGCCGATGACCGGCCACGGCGTCTCGGTCAAACTGTCGGCCCTGTCGCCCCGCTATGAGGCCACGCAGGAGGCGCGGGTCTGGGCCGAGCTCTATCCCCGGGTGAAACGCCTCGCCCTGATCGCCGCCTCCTACGACATCAATTTCTGCATGGACGCCGAAGAGGCGGACCGGCTGGTGCTGTCGCTGAAGCTGCTGGACGCGCTCGCCCACGATCCCGACCTCGGCGACTGGAAGGGGCTGGGCCTCGCGGTTCAGGCCTATCAGAAGCGCGCGCCCGAGGTGATCGCCCGCATCGCCGAACTGGCCCGGGTCTCCGGCCGTCGCCTGATGGTCCGGCTGGTCAAGGGGGCCTACTGGGACACCGAGATCAAGCGCGGCCAGGTCATGGGGCGGATCGATTATCCGGTGTTCACCACCAAGGCAGCGACCGACCTGAACTATCTGGTCTGCGCCCGGGACATCATCGACGCCGCGCCGCATCTGTACGGCCAGTTCGCCACCCACAACGCCGTCTCCCTTGCCGCGGTCCAGCACATGGCGCGCCGGGCCGGCGAACGGGTGGAGTTCCAGCGCCTGCACGGCATGGGCGAATGCCTCTATGAATCGGCCGAAAGCCTGTGGGCCGCCGACCGCTTCGTGGTGCGTAGCTACGCCCCTGTCGGGGGGCACGAGGAACTGCTGCCCTATCTGGTCCGGCGTCTGCTCGAGAACGGGGCCAACTCCTCCTTCGTCCACGCCCTGCTCGATGAGCGCGTGCCCGCCGCCACCGTCGCGGCCGATCCCATCCTCCAGGTCGAGGCCCACCCCGACCGTCACTCCAGAATTCCGGCGCCCAGGCATATGTACACCGACAGGCAGAACTCCCTTGGCCGCGACTACAGCCGGCGCGAGGATCGCGAACGCCATCTGGCGGCGCTGGAACTGGTCGACCGCGAGAAACTGACCTCCGGCCCCATCATCGGCGGCAGCTTGCGCGCGGGGACCAATCCCCAGGACGTCACCAACCCGTTCGACCTGAACCAGGTGCTCGGCCACGTCTCCGAGGCGACCGGGGCGGAGATCGACACGGCGGCCGCCGCCGCGGCGAAGGCCCAGATCGCATGGGACCGCCAGGGCGGAGCCCGGCGGGCGCTGGTGCTCAACGCCATGGCCGACGCGCTGGAGGCCGATATGGACCGGCTGGTCGCCCTGCTGTCGCGGGAAGCCGGCAAGACCCTCAACGACGGCGTCGCCGAGGTGCGCGAGGCCGCAGACTTCTGCCGCTACTACGCCATGCTGGCCGAGCGCGACTTCGGCGGTCCGGCGACCCTTCAGGGACCGGTCGGCGAGACCAACCAGCTGATTCTTCACGGGCGCGGCGTCTTCGCCTGCATCAGTCCGTGGAACTTCCCCCTGGCCATCTTCACCGGCCAGATCGCGGCGGCCCTGGCCGCCGGCAACGCCGTGCTGGCCAAGCCGGCGGAACAGACGCCGCTGGTCGCCGCCGAGGCGGTGCGCCTGTTCCACAAGTCCGGCCTCCACCCCGACCTGCTGGCCCTTGTGCCCGGGCGCGGCGAGACCGTCGGTGCGGCGCTGGTCAATCACCCGGGGATCGACGGTGTCGCCTTCACCGGCGGGACCGACACGGCGGCCATGATCAACCGTGCCCTGGCCGCCCGACCCGGCCCGATCATCCCCTTCATCGCCGAGACCGGCGGGCTGAACGGCATGTTTGTCGACACGACGGCCCTGCGCGAGCAGGTCATCGACGACGTCATCCTGTCGGCGTTCGGCTCGGCCGGCCAACGCTGCTCGGCGCTGCGCATGCTCTATGTGCCGAAGGACTCGGCGGACGATCTGATCGAGGGGCTGAAAGGCGCCCTGGCGGCCCAGGTGGTCGGGGATCCGGCCGATCCCGGTACCGACATCGGCCCGGTCATCGACATGGACTCCCGCCAGATGCTGGAGAGCCACATCAAGCGGCTGGCCCGCGAGGGCAAGATCATCGCCCGGGCCTCGCTGCCCGCCGGGTCCGAGCGGGGCGAACTGTTCGCCCCCACCATCGCCGAGGTAAAGACGCCGGACTTCCTCGAGCGTGAGGTGTTCGGCCCCATCCTGCATATTTACCGCTACGATCCGGCGAAGCTGAAGGAGGTGGCTGGCAGCCTCGCCGCGCGGGGCTTCGGCCTGACGCTCGGGGTGCACAGCCGCATCGAGGCGTTCGCCAGCGAGGTGATCCGCCTCGTCCCGGCCGGCAACGTCTATATCAACCGCTCGATCACCGGGGCCGTGGTCGGTGTCCAGCCGTTCGGCGGCGAGGGTCTGTCGGGCACCGGGCCCAAGGCCGGCGGGCCCTGGAGCCTGATCCGCTACGCCTCGGAAAAGGCGATCTCCAACAACATCTCGGCCCAGGGCGGCGACCCGGCGCTGCTGAACCTCTAGGGCATTCGGTGTCCGCAGCGAAATCGTCGCTGTGGATTGAACCGTTTCTCGCACAGGCGGCACCTTTATCCCGATGACGGAGAGGGCAGCACCATGAGGGGAGCGACCGGTCGGGTGCTGGACGAATACCTCGTCGTCGCTGCGGCGGCGGGGGACCGTCGGGCGTTCGAGGATCTGGCCCGGCGCTGGAATCGAAAGCTGATCGCCCACGCCTGGCGTCTGACCGGCGATCGGGAGGCGGCGCGTGATGCGGCCCAGTCCGGCTGGGTCGAGATCGCCCGCGGGATCGGTAGCCTGCGTGACGAACGCGCCTTTCCCGCGTGGGCCTATCGCATCGTCTCGCGCCGCTGCGCCCGTTTCGTCTCGGGCCGGCAGTCCGACCGGACGCTGACCAGCGAGATCGCCGACCAGCCGGTGCCTGGGCCCGAGACACCCGAAGACAGCCTCGGCGTCCGCGATGAGGCCGATCGGCTGCACGCCGCAATCCGCGCCCTGCCGCCCGCGCAGCGGGCCGCGATCGCCCTGTTCCATTTTGAGGAGATGACCGTCGCCGAGACGGCCGTCGCCCTCGACACCCCGGCGGGGACCGTCAAGACCCGCCTCATGTACGCACGCCTCGCCCTGCGGGCCGTGCTGGAAGGAGATGACCATGCGTGACATCGACCAGACCGTGAGCGATGCGCTCGCCGAGGAGGAGCGGGCCCTGCTCGCCCGGATCGATCAGGACCCGGGCCATATCGCGCAGCTGGCGGCCCTGTTCGGGGGTAGGAGCGGCTGGGTGAGTGTCGTCCTGATGGTCACCCAGTTCGCCCTGTTCGTCGCGGGCGTCTGGGCCGGCTGGCGGTTCTTCGGCGCGACCGACGCCCTTTCCGCCCTGCACTGGGGGCTGCCCGCTGCCGTGCTGCTGATCATGGCCCTGATGATCAAACTGGCGATATGGCCGGCGATGCAGACGAACCGGTTGCTGCTCTCGCTGAAGCGGCTGGAGCTCTTGCTGGTCCGGTCGCGCCAGACCTGAGGGGCGTACGCCGAGGCCACCCTCTCCTAGGGGGAGAGGGCTCCGCGATTCCCGACCGGCTTTACCATCCCATCCCGCAAACTCTGTCAGCCCAGCCGCCGCGGCAGACCGGCCTGAAGGAAAATATTCCACCAGGGACCCTGCCCGGGCGGTGGCGGCTCCCATCTGGAAACCGTCGGTCTTTGAAGCGTTTATCCTGCCAGTGGCCGGTCACGGCCGCCGATTTCGCAGAATACCGTCAGGGTGACTCTCGGGCGCTGATCAAGCCCTTGATATCCTTGGGAGCGACCGGGCCCGAGTCACCCTGTTTTCGAGTCACGGTGACTCAGGCCGGCCAGCCGCCCGCCCGGCTGAGGGCGCTGGGAGTCGGGCGACCGATGCGCTGGCCGATCCAGCGGGCGGTGTCGATCAGGGCATCGAGATCGTAGCCGGTGCTGAACCCGGCGCGCTCCAGCATATAGACCAGATCCTCGGTGGCGATATTGCCGGTGGCCCCGGGGGCAAAGGGGCAGCCGCCGATGCCGCCGACCGAGGCGTCCAGCACATCGATCCCGGCCTCGACTGCCGCATGGGCATTGGCGAGGCCGGTGTTGCGGGTGTCGTGGAAATGCAGCCTCAGCGTGGCGTCAGGCGCGGCGGCGCGGGCCGCCTCGATCTTGCGGGTGACGGCCCAGGGATCGCCCGCGCCGATGGTATCGGCCAGACCGATCTCGGTGACGCCCAGCGCGGCCAGCGCCGCGACCCTGTCGCGCACCTGTTCCACGGACACCTCGCCGTCGAAGGGACAGCCCCAGACGCAGCTCAGGGTCGCGGACAGGGCAGGGACGGGGGTGTCCGCGCCGTCCGAATTGTGGCGGCGGGCGAGGATGTCGGTCAGCATGGCCATCTGATCCTGGACGGCCAGCCCCTGATTCTTCAGCCCGAACCCGTCGGTGACCGACAGGGAGACATTGACCTCATCCACGCCGGTGCCCAGCGCGCGGTCATAGCCCTTGCCGTTCAGGACCAGACCGATCCGGCTGCGATCCGGCGCGGAAGGCAGGGCCGCCATCACCGCCTCGGCCTCCGCCATCTGGGGCACGAGGCGGGGGTGGACGAAACTGACGGCCTCGATGCGGCGGGCCCCCGCGGCCTCCAGCCTCAGCACCAGTTCGGCGCGGACCTCGGCGGGGAGGACGGTCTTCTCGTTCTGCAGGCCATCGCGCGGGCCGACCTCGACGATCCGGATCGGACGGCTCACCGCGGCGGCTCCGGCATCACCGGCGCATCCGGCGGCGCATAGACGGTCAGGCGGACGTCGTCGCCGCTGGAATAGTTGTGGCCGGTGACGACGCCGACGGCGCGGCCGGGAACGCCGGTCGCGGTGGTCGCCAGCCGGAAGGCCTCGGCGTCAGCCGCCTCGACGATCGCGGGCCGCCCGTCCGCCAGGGCCCGGGCGGCCCCCGCGGCGTCGGTCAATTCCGTCTCCTTGCCGGTCAGGAAGACGAAACTGGGTTCATGGAAACGGGTGATGGCCACCGGTCCGGGGGTCAGACCCTGCCTCGGCGCGAGGCCGTGCTCGGCCAAGGTCCGGTCGAGCCGTGGCGCAATGGCCAGCGGCCTCAGCTGACGGATTGTTCCGGCGAGGGCGGCATGGGCGACGATGCCGAAGCCGAGGGCGATCAGCACACCGGTGACGGCGGCGCGGTTCAGCAGCAGAAAGCCGCCGATCAGGGCCGCCACGACGGCGCTGACGACCGTGATCGTGGCCCAGGTCTGGGCCGTGGACGTCCCGAAGGCGGTCAGGCCATAGACGGTGATCCCGCTGATCACGACGGCGGCGAAAACCGCCAACGCGGCCCCGCTCCAGCGGGCGGCCTTGCCGATCGGCTGGCTCAGGGCGGCGGCCATCAACAGGGCGATCGCTCCGAATGTGGGCAGGGTGTAGTGCGCCAGCTTGGTCGGGGCGAGCTCGAAGATCACCCAGGCGGGCACCAGCCAGCAGACAAGAAAGCGGATTGCCGGCTCGGCCCGTCGGCTCCAGCCGGTCCAGATCGCGGCGGGCAGCAGCAGGGTGGCGGGGAACAGCAGCAGCGGGGCCAGCAGCAGGTACAGGCCGGGCAGGCCGCCGTGGCTTTCCTGGGCCCCGGTGATCTTGGGGGCGAGATCGCCCCCGATGGCCTCGCGCCAGAAGCCGCCGTCTGTGGCGATGGTGACGGCGATGGCCCAGGGCCCGACGATCAGCGCGACCAGCGGCAATCCCCAGCCCCAGCCCAGCCGTTTCAGCCAGGCCCATTTGCGGTCCCACAGGGACAGCATCACCACGGCGGGGACGATCACCAGCAGGCCGATGGGCCCCTTGATGAGGATCGAAAGCCCCAGACCCAGCCAGACCATCAGTTTCCATGGCCGCTGCGACGGATCGCCCTTGATCAGGGGGCCCGCCCGGGAGGCCATATAGAGCCGCGCCAGCCCCGCCATGGCCAGGGTGACCGCGCCGCACAGCATGGCATCGGTCTTGGCGATCCCGGCCTCGGACGACAGGAGGAAGGTGGCCCCCAGCATAGCCCCGGCCAGGAACCCCGCCCGCGCCCCGAACAGCGCCGTTCCCACCCAGGCGCAGGCCCAGGCCGCCAGCATGGCCCCCAGCAGTGACGGGATGCGGTAGGGGGCGATGTCCCGGTTCTCGACGGCCGACGTCAGGGCGACGGAGGCCGCCTGCATCCAGTAGATGCCAACGGGCTTCTTCCAGCGTGGGTCCTCCTGGAAGCGGATGTCCACATAGTCGCCGCTCTCCAGCATCTGGGATGTGGCCTGGGCATAGCGACTCTCGTCCCGGTCCAGCGGCGGCAACAGCAAAAGGCCCGGCAGGCCGGCGATCAGGGCGACGAGCGCCGCCAGCAGGGGGCCGCGCCAGCCGGCGAGATGGCGATCCAGATTCGGGCGCGTCATGGCTAGCGTCCTACCACGGCCTTCGGGCGGGCGTCAGCGGCTCTCGTTGCCCCTGACCGTGGCGTGACCCCGGCATTTGAGTCTAGAGAGCAGAGATGCAGACCCAGGGCTCTCCGGATATCTCCATCGTCGTGCCCGTCCATGACGAGTCCGGGGCGGCCGCACCGCTGGCGCGCGAGATCGCCGCGGCCTTTGCCGGCCGGGCGCACGAGATCATCTTCGTGGACGATGCCAGTCGGGATTCGACCCTGGCCGAGCTGCGGGCGCTGGCCGCGGAACTGCCGAGCCTGCGGGTCCTCGCCCATACGACCAACGCCGGCCAGAGCCGCGCGGTGCGGACGGGGGTGCTGGCGGCGCGCGGGGCGATCGTGGTGACGCTCGACGGCGACGGCCAGAATCCGCCGGCCGATGCGCCCAAGCTGGCCGACGCCCTGCTGGCCGCCCCGCCCGACGTCGCCCTCGTCGGCGGCGTGCGGCAGAAGCGACAGGATTCTCCGGCCAAGCTGCGGGCCTCGCTCTGGGCCAACCGGATCCGCAAGCGTCTTCTGGGAGACGACGCCGAGGACACCGGCTGCGGCCTGAAGGCCTTCCGTCGCGACGTCTTCCTGCGCCTGCCGTATTTCGATCATATCCACCGCTATCTGCCGGCGCTGGTGATCCGGGAGGGCTACAGGAACCTGTATCTGCCGGTCGGACACCGTCACCGGGAGACGGGTCGATCCAAATATACCAACTGGGGCCGGCTGCGGGCCTCCGTTTCGGACCTGCTCGGCGTCATCTGGCTGAAATCCCGGTCGCGCACGCCCGGACCGGTTGCGGAGTACTGACGGTTCCGCTGGATGTCCGCCGCGGCGAAGCCGTCCCACGTAGCGGCAACGCCGGATCCGGTCTATGACGTGGTGAACAAGCGCGGCCGTTCAGAAGCGAGATCCGGACCATGTTGATCGCCCTGCCCCTGCTGGTCATTCCGATTGTTCTCTACAATCTCGTCATCCTGTTCGGGGCTGACAGCGGGGGCATGGCGGCGGCGGATGAGACCCTGCGTCAGGGCCTGTTCTCGGTCCCGATGGCGTCCGGGGCCAGCTGGACCATCGGGATCGGCGATCTGATCCTGTTCCTGTCCCTGATCCTGCTGTTCTTCGAACTGCTGAAGTCCACATCGAGCCAGAAGGTCGCGATCGTCAATCACGCCCTGTCCATGATCCTGTTCGTGGTCTGTCTGGTCGAGTTCCTGCTGCTTCGGGGCTTTGCGACCTCGACCTTCTTCCTGATCACCAGCATGGTGATGCTGGACGTGCTGGCGGGCTTCATCGTCACCATCATCGCGGCGCGCAAGGATCTGGACTTCAGCGGCGGGGCCTGAGCGCCCTCGCGCGGGTTCTCGGCCCGAAGGCGCGAGAACGGCCCGGAGCGCCATCAATCCCCGGGAGCGGGCTTCAGATCAGGGCGGCGAAGATCAGGGAAACGACGATCACGTCGAAGGCGCGGGCAGCGAAGGCGAGGGTCATGGCGTCAGCTCGAGAGCGGGTGAGGACGAGACACCTGCAAGGTTCGGGCCAGTTGGCGGGTCGTCAGAGGTCGGTCTTGCGGATCAGGCCGGCGGGTGGGCGACGATCCTTCTCGCCGGAGTACTCGGCACCGAGATAGGTGGCGCGAGCCGCATCCAGAACGGGCGGTCCGCCCTTGAGACCTTTGCGCTGGCCGCCCTGGCCGAGGACCTGGGCGGCGAAGGCCGCGGCCGGATCCAGCGGTGCCGACGACGAGGCCGTCTCTGCCGGGTCCGGCCCGGAATCGACCACGTCGCCCACCGGCACCAGCTCGCGACTGGCCGATCCGGCCCGCCGTTCGGCCTCGCGCCGCTGGGCGGAACGCCGGTCGCGTCCCTCGACGGGCCCGACCGGCCCGACGGGTCCGAGCTGCGTGATCCGTTCGGTCATGGCTTGCCGTTGCCCGCGATGCGATCGATGCGGGCGCGCATTTCGTCCATCTGACGACGCATCTCGTCCAGCGCCTCGTTCGCGGCCGGGGCGGCGTCTTCGGTCGGCGCGGGCTCACCCTCGGGCCGGTTATAGGCAAAGCCCGGAAACATCTTCATGGCGTTCTCGAACATGGCCATGTTCTGTTTGACCGCCGCCTCCATAAGCCCGCCGGACATCAATCCGGCCGACGGCGGAACGCCAAGAGCCCGGGTCATCTGATCGCGGAACTGTTCCTGCTGGCGGGCGAAGTTCTCCAGCGACATTTCCAGATAGCTGGGCAAGACGCCCTCCATCTGCCCGCCGTAGAAGCCGATCAATTGCCGCAGGAACTGGACCGGCAAAAGGGCCTGGCCGCGGCTTTCCTCCTCGAAGATGATCTGGGTCAGGATCTGACGGGTCAGCTCCTCATTGGTCTTGGCGTCGAAGACGACAAAGTCCGTGCCCTCGCGCACCATTCCGGCGAGATCCTCGAGCGTGACATAGGTCGATGTCGAGGTGTTGTAGAGCCGCCGGTTCGCGTATTTCTTGATGACGACGACGTCCCCGTCCTTCGTCTTTCCGCCCGTTGTACTGCTGTCGGCCACTGGAGTGTCCTTGTTGCTATGCGGTGATTATCCCGCAGCGCGAAGCGTGACGCCAGTGGCTCCGTGACCGTTCCGCCCCGCGTCAGGCGAGGGCGGGGGCCAGAACCACCCCGACCAGAACCGCCGCCCAGTGCACGCCTGCTCCGGCGACCACGAAGCCGTGCCAGATGGCGCGGCGATATTTCACATTGGGGCTGATGAAGACAAAGACCCCGGCGGTATAGATGACACCTCCCAGAACGAGCAGCCCGAGTGCGATCGGGTGGACTGTGTCGACCATGGGCTTGAGCGCCACGACCGCCAGCCAGCCGAACACCACATAAACGCCGCTCCAGAAGGCGTCCGAGATTCGCGGGGCGACAAGTTTGGCCGCCACGCCGGCGAAGGCGATGGTCCAGACCACGAGGGTGAAGCCGATTGCCCAGGCTCCCTCGAATCGCTGGGTGGTGAACGGGGTGTAGCTGCCCGCGATCATCAGAAAGATGGCGGCTTCGTCGAGCCGACGCAGCACGGGGCGGGCCTTGCAGGGCCGGGTGAGGTTGTAGACGGTCGAAGCCGTCAGCATGGCGATGAGGCACAGGGCATAGACGGCGGTCGCCGTGACGGCACCGACGCCGCTGTAGATTGCGGCAAGAATGGCGAGGACGACGCCACCGACGGCGGCGAGAGTGAGGCCGACGACATGGACCACGAGGTCCGCCGTATGCTCGGCGGGCGTCTCATAGTGTTCGGCCAGATCGAGTTCGTCTGGCGTGCCGATGCGTGCGGCATGGCGTTTGAGCAAGTTCAGCATCGTCCGACCCAACCCGGCCTGCGGCCTGTCGTTCCCGACATATTGGCAAATGAGGATGACTTTGCCCTGAACAGCGGGTCGTCGCGTGACGAAAGCCGGCAGATGCGGCAGAAACGCCACGCACTCACGACCAGCCTTGCCGGCCATCCGGCGACACCTGCCCAAAGGACTTCCCATGACCGATGTCGTCATCGTCTCCGCCGCGCGGACGCCGGTCGGCTCCTTCCTCGGAGCGCTGTCGTCCCTGCCGGCGTCCAGCCTCGGCGCAGTCGCCATTCGGGCGGCGCTCGAACGGGCGGGCGTGGCTCCGGGAGAGGTCGATGAAGTCATTCTCGGCCATGTCCTGCAGGCCGCCGCAGGGCAGGGACCGGCGCGCCAGGCCGCGATGGCCGCGGGCGTGCCGAAGGAAACCCCGGCGTGGAGCCTGAACCAGATCTGCGGCTCCGGCCTGCGGGCCGTTGCGCTGGGCTATCAACAGATCGCGCTCGGGGACGCCAGGATCATCGTCGCCGGCGGACAGGAGAGCATGAGTCAGGCCCCTCATGCCCAGCACCTGCGCACCGGGCAGAAGATGGGTGACATTGCCCTGACGGACACGATGATCCGGGACGGGCTGTGGGACGCCTTTAACGGCTATCACATGGGTCAGACGGCCGAGAACATCGCCGAAAGATGGCAGATCAGTCGCGCCGACCAGGACGCCTTCGCCCTCAGCAGCCAGCACAGGGCCGAGGCCGCCCAGGTCGCGGGTCGCTTTGACGCCGAGATCGTTCCGGTGACGATCCCCGGCCGCAAGGGCGACGTCACCGTCGACCGGGACGAATACATCCGTCACGGCGCGACCCTCGAATCGATGGAGAAGCTGAGGCCCGCCTTCGCGAGGGATGGGACCGTGACGGCGGCCAACGCCTCCGGGCTGAACGACGGCGCGGCCGCGCTGGTCCTGATGTCGGCGGACGAGGCGAAGGCGCGGAGCATCGAGCCTCTGGCCACCATCCGCTCCTGGGCCACTGCGGGCGTCGATCCGGCGGTGATGGGCACGGGCCCGATTCCGGCCTCGCGCAAGGCGCTGGAAAAGGCGGGCTGGACTGTCGATCAGTTGGACAGGGTCGAATCCAATGAGGCTTTCGCGGCCCAGAGCCTGTGCGTGCTGAAGGAGCTGGCGCTGGACCCGGCCAAGGTGAACGTGAACGGTGGAGCCATCGCCATCGGTCACCCGATCGGGGCTTCGGGCGCGCGAATTCTGACCACCCTGCTGTATGAGTTGAAGCGGTCGGGCGGGGGCCGGGGACTGGCCACGCTGTGCATCGGCGGCGGCATGGGCGTGGCCCTGTGTGTGGAGCGCGCCTGACCCCAACCGGCTGAACGGGACGGAAACCTGGCAGCGACGAAATCGCATGTGCGACGTCCAATCGCTTGGCAACCCGAGGGTGGGGCGATATGGACCGCGCTAACGAACGCCCAAGCCCCTCCCCGAGGCCCGGCGTGGCCGGGCGACGTGGTCGCGGCGGCGGACAGACGTTTTTATGAGGATGTTTCGCATGGGACTGGGCACGCGAGCCCTGAGCACAGCAGGAGGCGTCATCGCCTCGGCCTCGCTCGCCGTCTTTTCCGCCACCCCGGCGTGGGCCCAGGACCTGATGGGTCAACCCACGGACCGCGGAATTGGCCTCCAGCCGGCGGCCTCGCCGCTGAAGCACGAGGCGATCTGGTTCCACGACGTGATTCTGATGCCGGTGATCGTCGGCATCTGCCTGCTGGTGCTGGGTCTGCTGGCGTGGATCGTGTTCCGCTACAACGCCAAGTCCAATCCGGTCCCCGCCAAGTGGAGCCACAATACGGCTGTCGAGATCATCTGGACGGTCATGCCGGTGATGATCCTCGTCGGGATTTCCCTGTTCTCGTTCCGACTCCTGTTCGCCTACCACGACATGCCGACGCCGGACCTGACCGTGAAGGCGACCGGAAACCAGTGGAACTGGGCCTATGAGTACCCTGACCAGTCGGTGCCGGAGTATATCTCCAACATGCTGCCCGAAGCCGAGGCCCGGGCCCAGAACGTGCCTTACCTGCTGGCCGTCGACGAGCCGATCGTGGTGCCGGTCGGGCAGACCGTCCGGGTGCTGGTGACGGCCGCAGATGTGATCCACTCTTTCGCCCTGCCCGCCTTCGGTCTGAAAACCGATGCCATCCCGGGCCGGGTCAACGAGACCTGGTTCCGGGCTGAACGCACTGGCATCTTCTACGGCCAGTGCTCCGAGCTGTGCGGCACCGACCACGCCTTTATGCCGATCCAGATCAATGTGGTGACGGAGGCCGAGTTCGCCGCATGGGTCGCCTCGCGGGGCGGCTCGATGACCCCGGCCACCGCCGCCGAGGCCCCCGGAGGCACCGCGGCCCAGATCGCCGCCGGTGAAACCGTTGCCGCTGCCGATGCGGCAACGCCCGCCGTCGCTGCGGGTGTTGCCGTCGACGACGCATCCTCTTCCACGACCGCCCCTGATGCGACGACGGCACCCGCCGCCGCCGCCGCTCCGGCCGCCCAGTAACGCGAGCCTCAGACCGACATGGCCACTGACATCACCGCTGACACCCACCTCGGGCCGGGGCACGACGCCCACGCCGAAAAGGATCACAAGCCGGGCTTCTTCACCCGCTGGTTCCTTTCGACCAATCACAAGGACATCGGCACCCTCTACCTGCTGTTCGCAATCTTCGCGGGCCTGGTCGGCGGCATCCTGTCCGGCCTGATCCGGCTGGAGCTTGCCGAGCCGGGCATCCAGTATTTCGTCGAGGGCGGGATCATCCAGCAGCTCGGCTTCGTGGAGGCGTCCAAACACGGCTACAACGTCACCGTGACCGCCCACGCCCTGATCATGATCTTCTTCATGGTCATGCCCGCGATGATCGGCGGCTTTGGGAACTGGTTCGTCCCGATCATGATCGGCGCGCCGGACATGGCATTCCCGCGCATGAACAACATCTCGTTCTGGCTGCTGGTGTCTGCCTTCGTGCTTCTGGCCCTGTCGATGTTTGTGGACGGCGGACCCGGCCAGGGCTTCGGTGGCGGCTGGACCATCTACCCGCCCCTGTCGACCACGGGTCACACCGGCCCGGCGATGGATCTGGCGATCTTCTCCCTGCACGTCGCGGGGGCCAGCTCGATCCTCGGTGCCATCAACTTCATCACGACCATCTTCAACATGCGGGCCCCGGGCATGACCCTGCACCGGATGCCGCTGTTCGCCTGGTCCGTGCTGGTCACGGCCTTCCTTCTGCTGCTGTCGCTGCCCGTGCTGGCGGGGGCCATCACCATGTTGCTGACCGACCGCAACTTCGGCACCAGCTTCTTCGACCCGGCCGGTGGTGGCGACCCGGTCATGTTCCAGCACCTGTTCTGGTTCTTCGGCCACCCCGAGGTCTACATCCTGATCCTGCCGGGCTTCGGCATCATCAGCCACATCGTCTCGACCTTCTCCAAGAAGCCGGTGTTCGGTTACCTGGCCATGGCCTACGCCATGGTGGCCATCGGCTTCGTCGGCTTCATCGTCTGGGCCCACCACATGTACACGGTCGGCATGAGCGTGAACCTGCGGGCCTATTTCATCGCCGCGACCATGATCATCGCCGTGCCGACGGGGGTGAAGATATTCAGCTGGATCGCCACGATGTGGGGCGGTTCGGTCAGCTTCAAGACGCCCATGCTGTGGGCGATCGGCTTCATCTTCCTGTTCACCGTCGGCGGCGTGACCGGCGTGGTGCTCGCCAACGCCGGCATCGATTACAGCCTGCACGACACCTACTATGTGGTGGCGCACTTCCACTATGTGCTGTCGCTGGGGGCCGTGTTCGCGATCTTCGCCGGCTTCTACTACTGGTTCGAGAAGATGTTCGGCGTGAAGTACAACGAGTTCCTCGGCGCGACCCATTTCTGGATCATGTTTGTCGGTGTGAACATCATCTTCTTCCCGCAGCATTTCCTCGGCCTGCAGGGGATGCCGCGCCGCTACATCGATTATCCCGACGCCTTCGCCTTCTGGAACCTCGTTTCGTCCTGGGGTTATGCGATCACGGCCGTCGGCGTGGTGGTGTTCCTGGTCATGCTGGTGGAAGCGGCGATCCGTCGTCGCGCCGGTGTTGCCAACCCGTGGGGCGAGGGTGCCACGACGCTGGAGTGGACCCTGTCCTCCCCGCCGCCGCATCACCAGTTCAATGAACTGCCGGTGGTGAAGGCCGAGAGTCACTGACCACGCCTCTCCGGCGATACGCCGGGGAGCGGGGCGAACGCGAACGATGACGGGCCCCGGGCGTTCTGCGTCCGGGGCTCCGCCATTGAGGCGGACCAATGGATCGCCGGGACTGGCCCGGATTGACGGTGTAGATCGTGTCGATGACGAAAACCGAGGCGGCCCCCGCCCTGTCCACCACCCAGCCGGAGGATTTCTTCCAGCTGCTAAAGCCGCGTGTCATGTCGCTCGTGATCTTTACCGCTGCGACCGGGCTCGTCGTGGCACCGGGGGCCTTGCATCCGCTCGTCGCTGCTATCGCCATTCTGTGCATCGCCGTCGGTGCCGGGGCGGCGGGGGCGCTGAACATGGGACTGGAGGGCGAGACCGACGCCCTGATGCGCCGCACGCGGGGACGGCCGGTGGCAGCCGGGCGGCTGAGACGCAATGACGCCCTTGTCTTCGGCGTCGTGCTGTCGGTCTTTTCGGTCATGCTGCTGGGGATGAACACCAATTGGCTCGCGGCGGGCCTGCTGCTGATGACCATCGTCTACTACGCCGTCTTCTACACCCTGATGCTGAAGCGCCGGACGCCGCAGAACATCGTCATCGGCGGCGCGGCGGGGGCGTTTCCCCCGGTGATCGGCTGGGCCGCCGCGACAGGGGATGCGCCTTGGCAGGCCTGGCTGTTGTTCCTGATCATCTTCCTCTGGACCCCGCCGCACAGCTGGGCGCTGGCCCTGTATTCGACCGGCGACTATGCCAAGGCCGGCATTCCGATGATGCCCGTGGCCCGCGGGGCCCGATCCACACGGCTGCAGATCCTGCTTTACAGTCTCGTGTTCGTGCCCGTGGCGGTTGCCCCGGGCCTCGTGGGACTGGGCGGGCCCGTCTATCTCGCGGTGTCTTCTCTGGGGGGGCTGATGTTTCTCGCACTCGCGGTTCGCCTGTGGCGTTCGCGGGCCGGCGATGCGCCCGACAAGGCCGAGGCCGTGGGGCGAGAGGCCGCATTGTATGACGTCCGCGCGGAGGCCAAACCGGCACGCAATCTTTTCGCCTTCTCGATCCTGTACCTGATGGTCCTGTTCGCGGCCCTGCTGGTCGAGAGCCTGGCGACCCTCGGAGCTTCCTGATGCCCGTCTATCTGACCCCCGAGCAACTCAACGCCCGCAACCGCCGGAATTTGTGGATCGCGCTCGGTCTCGTCGCCTTCATCGTGGTAATCTTCCTGAGCACCTTCCTGCGGATGCAGCGCAATCTGGCGGAGCGCACGGCGCAGCAACAGGCCGTTGCAGAGCAGGTACGCTGATGGCCGGCAATGCCCGTTCCGCGAGGATGATCGCCGTGGTCTGCGCCGGCGTGGTGCTGACCATGACCGGGGCGGCCTTCGCGGCTGTTCCGTTGTACCAGCTGTTCTGCCAGGTCACCGGCTTCAACGGCACGGTCATGCGGGCCGATGCCGCTCCGGCCCAGGCCCTCGACCGCACTGTGTCCGTACGGTTCGATACCAATGTCCGAAACCTGCCGATGAACTTCCGCGCCGAACAGGTCAGCCAGAAGGTGCGCATCGGCGAGACCGGCCTGGCCTATTTCGAGGTCACCAACACCTCGGACCGGCCGTTCATGGCGCGGGCGTCTTACAATGTGGTCCCCGAGCAGACCGGGGCCTATTTCCAGAAGCTGCAATGCTTCTGTTTCGACGATCAGACCATCGCGGCGGGCCAGACTGTGCAGTTCCCGGTCCAGTATTTCATCGCTCCCGAGATGGCCGAAAACCGTGAGGTCGACGGGGTCGAGGAGATCACCCTCAGCTATACCTTCTATCCGGTCGAGGAAGACACACAGACGGCCCAGGTCCCTTCGACACTCGCCACCACTGGCGCGGGCTGAACGCCGACGCTATAGCCTGCCGCACTCCCGTCCCCGCTCTACGATTCAGAGACCCCACGCATGGCCCACGCCGCACCGCAACACGACTATCACCTCGTTGATCCCAGCCCCTATCCGCTGGTCTCGTCCATCGCCGTGACGGTGATGATGGTAGGCGCGGTCGCGTGGATGACGGGTCTGTTCGGCCTGCCCGAAGGGACGTCCTGGCTGTTTTTCGCCGGCCTTGCGGGCGTCCTCTATGCAGCCGGCGGCTGGTGGTGGGACGTCATCAAGGAGAGCCGCAGCGGCTATCACACCCCGGTCGTGTCCATCGGCCTGCGCTACGGCATGGTCCTGTTCATCGCTTCGGAAGTGATGTTTTTCGCGGCCTTCTTCTGGATGTTCTTTGAGATGGCGCTGTTCAACGAGGCCCGCGCCAACATCCCTGAGATCTCGAGCTGGGCGGATACCGCTGCCGCCTGGTCGACGTGGCCCCCGCGGGGCATCGAGGTGCTGGACGCCTGGCAACTGCCTCTGCTGAACACCGTCATCCTGCTGCTTTCCGGTACGACCGTGACCTGGGCCCACCATGCCCTGCAGGTCGGGGATCGCGCCGGGGCCCGCATGGGCCTGATCATCACCGTCGCCCTCGGGGTGCTGTTCACGGCCGTGCAGGTCTATGAGTACCAGCACATCCTGCACGAGAACCTGTTCTTCAACGACGCGGCCGCCAACTCGGGCCTGTACGGGTCCATCTTCTTCATGGCCACTGGCTTCCACGGCTTCCACGTCCTGCTCGGCACGATCTTCCTTGCAGTCTGCCTGCTGCGGCTCCTGGCCGGGCATTTTACCCCCGAGAAGCATTTCGGATTCGAGGCCGCGGCCTGGTACTGGCATTTCGTGGACGTGGTCTGGTTGTTCCTGTTCGCCTTTGTCTATGTGACGTTCGGCTAGGACGCGATTGACCGAAGACCCGCATCCGTCGGGACAGACAGCACCGGCGCGGATCCCTGCGATCCGCGCCGGTCTGCTTTGCCGGTGCCCGAATTGCGGCAAGGGGCCTCTCTTCAACGGCTTCCTGAGCGTCGTGGAGGTCTGCGCCGTCTGTGGTTTCGACTTCACCACGCTGAACACGGGCGATGGGGCTGCGATCTTCGTGATGCAAATCGCGGGGGGACTGGTGGTCTTTACCGCCCTGTTCGTCGAGATTGCCTATGCGCCCCCCATGTGGCTCCATCTTCTGGTCTTCCTGCCGCTCGTTCTCGGTCTGTCGCTCGGGCTGATGCGACCGGGCAAGGGGGTCATGATCGCCCTGCAGATGCGCAATCGGGCCGGCCAGGCGTCAAACGATGACTGAACCGTCCGCAGCACCGCTCCGCTTTCCCGTCCTACTGACCCTGTTTCTCGCGGTCTGTGTCGCGGTGCTGCTCGGCCTCGGGGTCTGGCAGCTGCAGCGAATGCAATGGAAGGCGGGTCTCATCGAGCGCGCAGATCAGGCGGCCGGGCTGGCCCCCCTGCCGTTGGCGGAGGTTCTGGCGGCACCGGAGCCGGAGTTCCGCAAGGCGCTGGTCGTCTGTCGTGGACTGGCCACGGCACCCCATGTGGAACTGCAGTCCATCCAGGAGGGTGAGCCCGGGAGCCGGCTGCTCTCCGCCTGCGTCCCGGAGGGCATGGACCAGACCTTCATCGTCGATCGCGGCTTCCTGCCTGCTACCGTGCCGACCCGGCCGCGGGTGCTGGCCTCCAGCCTGCCGCTCGCCCTTGTGGTCGAACTGAGGCGCACGCCCGCCGCGGGGGTCATGACGCCCGTGCCGACCGGTGGCCGGTTCTATGGCCGTGACAACGCCGCCATCGCGACGGCCCTTGGGTCTAGTGCCCCCTCCGAATTCACCCTGTTCGCCCTGACCTCGCCCAATCCGGAGCTGGCGGCACTCGTCGCCTCGGCTCCCCCTGCGGCCTTCTCCAACAATCATCTCGGCTACGCCCTGACCTGGTTCGGTCTGGCATTGGCGCTACTGGCTTTCTATGTGGCAGCGCTTGTCCGTCGCTTCCGAAGGCCCGCCCCCTGACCGCTGCCGTCCACACCCTGTCCAACGGCATCCGTGTCGTCTGCGATCCCATGCCCGGGCTGCGCACCCTCGCCCTGACCGTGGCCGTCCGGGGCGGCGCGCGGTGGGAGACGGAAGGGCGTTCGGGCTGGTCTCATCTTCTCGAACACCTCGTGTTCAAGGGGGCCGGCGAGATGGGCGCGCGCGACATCGTCGAGCGGATCGAGGCCGAGGGGGGCTCGATCAACGCCGCGACCGGTTATGAGCGCACCAGTTTCGAGGTCCGGGCCCTTGATGGATCGCTCGGGCTGGCCATGCAGGTGGTGTCCGATCTTGTTTTCCGTCCCGTTCTCGACCCCGCCGAGATTGAACGCGAGAAGGATGTGGTCGCCCAGGAGATTGCGGAGGCCTTCGATACGCCCGACGATCATGTGTTCGAGATGGCCCAGACCAGGGCTTTCTCCGGCCAGCCTCTCGGACGGCCGATCCTCGGCTCGGTTGAGAGCCTGAAGCCGGTCGACCGGGCCGGTATGGTGGACTGGAGGGCCCGGCTGTACTCGCCCGACCGCATGGTGGTGGCGGTGTCCGGGGCCGTGGACGAGACCGAACTTCTGGCCCTTTCGGAGCGCTGGTTCGGAGCGGCGGTGGCCGCCCCCGCCGACGTGCCCGAGCCCGCCAGCTTCACCGGCGGCGCGGCCACCCTTTCGCGGCGCATCGAACAGGCCAATCTGGTGTTCCAGCTGCCCTCACTGGCGGCGTCAGACCCGGCCATGCCGGCCCTGCGCCTGTTTACCGAAATCCTTGGTGGCGGGATGGCCTCGCGCCTGTTCCAGAGCGCCCGGGAAGAGCGCGGTCTGGCCTATGCCATCGACGCCTATCAGGAACCCTATGACGACGGCGGGGTGCTCGGTGTTTACGCCGGGGCAGCGGCGGACCGCGCGGTTGAACTGGCCCAGGTCTGCGCCGACGAAATCCGCGACCTGACCGCCACAGGACCGACGGCGTCCGAGCTTTCGCGGGCCAAGGCAGTGTTGAAGGGGGGCGTGTGGATGTCGGACGAGAGCCCGGCCAGCCGCGCGGGCCGCAATGCCGCCCAGACCCTGATGTTTGGCGCGCCGGTTCAATCCGACGACACCGTCGGGCGCGTGGAAGCGGCGACCGTGGATGACCTGCGCGACGTCGGCGCGCGAATTCTGGCCCCTGGGCGGGCGGCGACCGCCGTGCTCGGGCCGCGGTCAGCAGCGCCGGCGGGCCGGTCGTTCGCGGAGCGGGTCAGCCGCTGAGACCCTCTGGGAGAGCCGAGGCCGATGCGCTATCTTTTCCCTCATGGCACTGCTTGACTGGATGACGGACGCGACCGGTCCCGTGGTCGAGGGCGAGGGCGTGTTGCTCCGCCCGCCGCGCGCCGGCGACTACGCCGCCTGGTCGGACCTGAGAGCGCAGTCCCGGGACTATCTCCAGCCGTGGGAGCCGGCTTGGCCGGACGACGACCTGACCCGGGCCGCCTACCGTCGCCGCCTCGGGGTCTACGCCCGAGAGATGGAGCTGGGCCACGCCTGGCCGTTCTTCATCCTCGACCCCCGGGGTCGTACCCTGCACGGGGCCATCACCCTTTCCAACGTCCGTCGCGGCGTCGCGGAGACGGGAACGCTCGGCTACTGGATCGGCCAGCCCTATGCCGGGCGCGGTCTTGCCACGGCGGCCGTGCGGGCCACGGCCGGCTTCGCCTTTCGCTCAGCGCGGCTGCACCGTCTGGAAGCCTCGTGTCTGCCGGCGAACGTGGCGTCCCGCCGCGTGCTGGAAAAGGCCGGGTTCCGCAAGGAGGGCGAGGCGCGGGCTTATCTCAAAATTAACGGCGCATGGGCAGACCATGTTCTGTTCGGTCTCGTTTCGGACGAACTCCAACACCCCTGAGGAACGCCCCGCCCGTGCAGTCGCGATCCAGAAGTCTGACCTGGGACGCGACGACGGCGATCGAAGCGCTCGCGGCCGCGGATTCGGCCCTGTGGATCTGGACGCCCGCCGAGGATCAGATCCGCTTCACCGGTGCCACACGGTCCCTCGGTCTCGGCCCTCTGGCACCCGAATGCTCGGGAGCCGCCTTTGCCGCCCTTGCCCTGCCCCAGGACCGCTCACTGGCCGAGCGGATCCTGAAGCCCGCCGCCGAGGGGACGGAGATTGCCGTCCGGCTGAGGATGCGGGACGCCGAGACCTGTCTGTGGCGCGGCGTCTGGCTGGAGGACGGCCTCCGCGCCGCCGGCATGGTGGCGCTGGAGACCCGGATCGCCGGTGGCAATATCGACGGGCTGACCGGCTTGCTGGACCGGCGCACCTTTCTGGCCCGGGCCACCGAGACGCTGACGGTGGGGGGCGAATACGACATGGTCATCGCCGACATCGACCGTCTGCGAAGGCTGAACGAGGCGCTCGGGCATGAGCGCACCGACCTGGTCATCTCCGCCCTCGGATCCCGCATGGCGGCCGCCTTCTCCTTCGACGCCTCCCCCGCCCGCATCGGCGAGGACGAGTTCGCCGTGCTGGTTCCGCATGGATCGGGCAATGCCTGCGACCGCCTGCGGGAGGCGCTCGAGCAGCCACTGCGGGTCGCGGGCTTCGACATCTATCCGACCGTCTCCATCGGCTCCGTGACGTTCGAGGGCGGGCCGGACGCTCCGGACGCCGGTGAACTGCTGCGCCGCGCCGAACTGGCGGTCGGTGCGGCCAAGAAGGCGGGACGCAGTGGAGCGGCCGCCTACGGGCGCGGTCTGGAAAGCGACAGTCTGTCCCGGCTGGCGCTTGAGGCCGATCTGAGAAACGCGTTCGTGCGCGGCGAGGTCGAGCCGTTTTACCAGCCCATCGTGAACCTCAACAGCGGCGCAGTAGCGGGATTCGAGGCGCTGGCCCGGTGGCGCCATCCCCGGCGCGGCCTGGTTCCGCCGGACGAGTTCCTGGGCCTGGCCGCCGAGATGGGGTTGATGAACGACCTCGGCCTCATGATGATGACCCAGTCGGCGCGTCAACTCGCCGAATGGATCAAGCGTCACCCGCGAGCCGGCAAGCTGTTCTGCAGCGTCAACCTGTCGGTCGGAGAGATCGAGCGACCCGACCTGGTCGACGACGTCGCGCGGGTCATCCGGGAGACCGGCCTGCCGGCCGGAGCGCTCAAGCTGGAAGTGACCGAAGGCGACATCATGCGCGACACGGCCACGGCGGGCGTGATTCTGCAAAAATTGAAGGACGTCGGGGCGTCCCTGGCGCTGGACGACTTCGGCACCGGCTTTTCATCGTTGTCCTACCTCGCGCGGCTGCCCTTCGACACGCTGAAGATCGACCGATATTTCGTGCTGACGATGGACAAGGATGAGGGCTCGGCGAAGATCGTCAAGTCGGTGGTCAATCTGGGCCGCGATCTGTCCCTGGAAGTCGTGGCCGAAGGCGTCGAGAATGCCGGGCTGGCCGCCCTGCTGCTGGACGCCCAGTGCCACTACGGCCAGGGCTTCGGCTACGCCCCGGCTCTGCCGCCGCAGGAGGCCGAGGTCTATCTCAACGAGAGCCTGTCCGATGGCTCCGCGCCCTTGCGGGCCAGGTCGGGTTGACCGCGCCCTAGGCGCGCCCGCTCTGGCTGGACAGCCGCCCCGCATCCACGCCGAGACCGGCGAGTGCACGGGTCCATTTGGTGTCGAAATCCGTGTCGAACAGCAAATCGAGGTCCGGCTCGGCAGTCAGCCAGACATTGTCGCCGAGTTCCTCCTCCAGCTGACCCTCGCCCCACCCGGCGTAACCCAGCAACAGGGTCGCGCGGCGCGGACCCCCCACAGGATCGGTCATGGCCAACAGCGCTTCACGTGTGCCGGTCAGGGCCAGGCCCTCTCCAACGGGGGTGCTGGAATCGTCCGTCATCCAGTCGTCGGTGTGCAGGACGAAGCCACGTTCGCGTTCAACCGGTCCCCCGACGAGAACCGGCCGGCCTGCGGCCTGACCTGGCGTGGTGACGTCCAGCCGGGTCAGCACCGACTCCAGATCGACGCCGGTGGCGGGACGGTCGATCCGCAGTCCCATGGCGTGATCGGGCCCGTGGGCACAGACAAGGATGACGGCGTGCTCGAACCGCGGGTCGCCGATGCCAGGCATGGCGACCAGCAGTCGGCCGGAGAGGGACTGAAGCGCGATCATGTCCCGATGATCGGAGGGATGGCGTCCCTGCGCAAGCGCTGTCCCGTGCGTCAGATCACGCTTGGCGGCGGGCGTTCGCCCGCCTATCTGTCTCGGTCGACGCGGTTGCGTCACTTCCAGCCTCTCCCCGGAGCTTCCATGACGATCCAGATCGGCGACCGCATCCCCTCGGCCACCCTGACCACCCCTACGGGCGAGGGCCCCCGGCCTGTCCAGACCGATGACTTCTTCAAGGGCAAGACCGTCGCCCTGTTTGCCGTGCCCGGGGCGTTCACGCCGACCTGCTCGGCCCGGCATCTGCCCGGCTTCGTCGACAACCGCCCGGCTTTCGGGGCGAAGGGCGTGGACGTCATCGCCTGTCTGTCCGTCAACGACGCCTTCGTTCTCGGCGCCTGGGCCGAGAGCCAAAGCCTGACTGCCGACGACGTGGTGATGCTGGCCGACGGCAACGGCGACTTCACCCGGACGCTCGGCCTGACGCTGGACGCCACCGGTTTCGGGATGGGTGAGCGGTCACAACGCTATTCGATGCTGGTTCGGGACGGTGTCGTGGAACAGCTCAACATCGAGCAGGGTGGCGAGTTCAAGGTCTCGTCGGCGGAGCACCTGCTGACCCAGCTCTGAAGGCGCTCGCGCCGGCGACGGCCCGGGCTGACAACGCGGACTCAGGCGGCGGCGGTCTCGGCCCCGGTTTCGACGCTCTCACCCGAGAGTACCCGCTGCAGTGCGCCGAGCAGCGCAGCCGGCGTGAGGGGCTTGGAGACGAAATAGGTCATGCCTGCCGCCATACAGGCGGCGATGTCGTCCTGTGCGGTGTCCGCTGTCACCGCGATCACGGGCACGGAGGCGTTCGGGCCACCCCCCGCGCGAAGCCGTCGCGTCGTCTCCCGACCATCGAGTTCCGGCATCCGTACGTCCATGAAGATAACGTCGAAAGCCGTGCTGTCACACTGGGCGAGCGCCAGCAGTCCGTCAGCGGCGGTGGCGATGTCACAGCCGAGCGGGGCGAGGATCAACTCCACGGCGCGGCGGTTGATGTCATGATCGTCGACCACGAGCACGCGAAGCGGACGCCCGCTCTCTTCGGGCTCGGGCCTGTCCGCCACGTCGGCAACGGCCGGTTCAGGCGGTTCACCCGCAGGCCCGGCCTGTGGCACCGCGTTCTGGGCCGGTGATCGGGGGGCGAGGTTGCGGACGATGTCGCCGCGACCGTCTTCCATCCTCAGGGGCGGGAGTTTCTGACCCTTCTCACCGCGCGGCAGCAGCAGCGAGAGGGTGAAGGCGGCACCCTCTCCCGGCCGGCTGCGTGCGGTCAGCCGACCGCCCATAAGATCCGCAAGGTCGCGACTGATGCTGAGACCGAGGCCGGTTCCGCCGTGGCGGGCGCTGACTCCGTCGGCCGTCTGGTCGAAGGGCGTGAACAGTCGCGCCAGTTGTTCCTCGGTCATGCCCGGACCGGTGTCGGCGACCTCAATCAGGACGGCATAGTCTGAAGGCTCTTCAAGCCAGGCCGAGAGCCGCAGGGTGATCGAGCCCTCGGCGGTGAACTTCATGGCGTTGGACATCAGGTTGTTGAGAACCTGACGAAGACGCATCGGGTCCCCCCGGACGGCGGCGGGAATCTGGCTGGCCCCCTCGACGCGCAGCTTCAGGCCCCTCGCGCGGGCTTCACCCTGCCAGAACATGAGGGTTTGGGCGATCAGGCTGCGCAGGTTGAAGTCTTTTGACTCCACGGTCATCCGCCCTGCGTCCAGTTTGGCATGATCGAGGAGGTCGTCCAGCAGGGCCTTCATCATGATGCCCGCATCGGTGATCAGCTTGGCCTGGGCCCGTGCGGCGTGGTCGCCAGCACCGCGCTCAAGCTCCGAGGCCCCGGTCAGGATGGCGCTGATCGGTGTTCGCAGGTCGTGACCGACCGTTGCGAGGAAGGCCGCGCGACCGGCCATGGCGCGCTCGGCCTCGCTTCGCCGGCGATCCGCGTCCAGGCGGGCAGCACTTTCCGCCTCGGCGGCCGTGTTCATGCGTTGCCACGTCGACAGACAGTAGGCCGCGAACACGGCGAAGGCGATCGAGGCCGCCGTGAGGAAGCCTGCCGGGGCTCCGTACCAGGACATCCAGAACGGCGTCGCCGCCATGTAGAGGAAATGAGGGATGAGGGTGGCCGCCAACACGGGCTTTGATCGGGGAGAGTTGATCACGCCATAGATCGCGCCGGACGCGCTGAGCACAGCCGCGCAGACGCCGCCCATCGGGCCGCCGGTCAGCCACAGAGGGATCGACAGGCTTCCGAACGCTGCGGCGTTCAGGAACAACAGGATCAAGCCGGTGGTCGAGCGGGCCAGACCCATCCGCTCGACACGGCCACTGGTGACCGGTGCAAACAGGATGAGTTCCAGCACCTGGATCAGAAAATACGCTGCGACCCAGAGCGCGCTGAAGGTCCAGCCAAACAGGGGACTGAAGATCATGGCCGTGGCAGCGCCCATGCCCAGGCGCTGCAGCAGCGCCCGACGGCGGCGCCGGATTGCGGGGGCCCAGGTCGGTGCCGTCTCCGTGGTGGCCTCCGACATTCTCATCCCCGGCGGTGAAGGCGGTGTTGATCCCGCGTCCGGAGATGATGGCACCGGGCTCCTAACGCTCCGTCAACGGGCCAGCCGAAATCGCCTCCTCAATCGAGGCAAACCCGTCCGCTCGCAGACGGGCGGCGAGGTCGCGTTTCATGCGCTGGACCAGAGCCGGCCCCTCATAGATCAGGGCGGAATACACCTGCACCGCGCACGCTCCGGCCCGGATGCGGCGGTAGGCGTCGAGCCCGGAACCGATTCCGCCCACACCGATCAGCGGCATCCGGCCGGCGGCCGCCCCGGCCGCGTCCCTCAGGACCCCGAGCGCCTTGTTCGCCAGAGGCGCACCGGACAGACCGCCGCCCTGATCGCGGTCCGCCGACTTCAGGCCCTCCGGCCGGTCGAGGGTCGTGTTGGACACAATCAAGGCGTCGACCCGGTGCGCGAGGGCCGCCTCGACGATCATGGCAACCTCTGTCGTGGTAAGGTCCGGTGCGATCTTCAGGAATACGGGGGACGCCGGGGGCCGCGCCTCGGCGACCCGCCCCAGAAGGTCGTCCAGCGCGTCACGGCCCTGCAGCGCGCGCAGTCCGGGCGTGTTGGGCGACGAGATGTTCACGGTGAAGTAGTCGGCCAGTCCAGAGAGGCGTTTCAAACCGGCGACATAGTCGGCTGCGCGATCCCCGGTGTCCTTGTTGGCCCCCAGATTGGCTCCGACCACGGCACCGGCCGGGCGATGCGCGAGCTGCGTCGCAAAGGCCTCCAGCCCGGCGTTGTTGAACCCCATCCGGTTGATGATGGCGCGGTCTTCGGCAAGGCGGAACAGGCGGGGTTTGGGATTGCCGGGCTGGGGCAGAGGGGTGACGGAGCCGCATTCCAGGAAACCGAACCCCAGGCGGGACAGGCCGCGTAGCGCCTCGGCGTTCTTGTCCAGTCCGGCGGCGAGGCCGATCGGGTTGGGCAGGTTGAGACCGGCCACCCGTGTGGCGAGGATGGGATCGTCGGTCGGAGCGCCAGGCAGGGGAATCGCCTTCAGGGCGGCAATAGCCAGACCGTGGGCCGTCTCCGGATCCAGTCGGCGAAGCACGGCCGCGCCGAGCCCGGACAGCATTCAGGCCGCTCCGGACGGCGGAGGGAAGGCCTCGGCGCGGATCACGGCCTGAGCGGGCAAGGGGCCATAAATGTGCGGGAACAGGGCTCCGGCCCGCGACGGCTCCCAGACCACGGACTCTCCGAGCTTCGCCAGATCCACCGTCAACAGCGTCAGATCGCGCCGTCCCGCAAAATGCTTGCGTGCCGTCTCCTCCAACTGTTCCGCGGTCGACAGGTGAATGAAGCCGTCCGCCAGATCCACCGCAGAGCCGGCATAGGTCCCAAGGCTGACGGCGACATCCCACTCGGCAGTGTCGATGATCTTGTACGCGAGGGTCTCGCTCATTCGTCGGCTCCGCCGCCAAGGCCCTTGGGTGTGAGGTAGCCGTCATAGCCGCAGCGACCCGCGACATCGACCTCGAAGACGGCCGCCGCGCCTGTAGGAAATCCGCCGGCCATCCGGTCGAGAATCGACGGAGCGGCCGCACTTTCGGTCAGATAGTCGAGCGCCAGCAGATGAACCCCGGGATTGTGGGCCAGGACCAGCAGGCAGCCGCTGTGCTCTTCCGCGTCCTCAACCAGACGCCGGATCACGTCGGGGGCGGCGTCGTAGAGCCGCGGCTCCAGCCGGACCTCGACGTCGCCGAGGGCGTCATGCATGGCGTCCCACGTCTGGCGGGTGCGGACGGCCGGCGACACAAGCGCCAGGTCGGGGCGAAGGCCTTTCCCGGCCAGCGCGCTGCCCATCAGGGCGGCGTCGGCCAGGCCGCGCGGAGTCAGGGGGCGGTCGCGGTCGAGGCCGCTGTCGGCCGTCCGTTCGGTCTTGGCGTGTCGCATGAGGATCAGACGGTTCATGGAGCCGCGCCTACAGGGGTTCGCGACCGGCTTCCACCCCGCCGCGCGTCGCGGGCTGGGGGGCCAGGCCGCGAGACCCTGTGTGAACCCGCTGCGTCGCGCCGGACGGCCGGATGCGGGCATAGGCCTGACGCGTGGCCTCCAGCAGGATCACGCCGGCTGTTCCGGGCGCGAGGTGGCGGCCGATCTGTTCAAAACCTTCGGCGAGACCCAGAAGGGGCGTCCACGGCGGAACGTACAGGGTCTGGGACCAGGCGGTCGGCTCGAGCCCGGCGTCGCGCACCAGTCGCTCCATCTGGCCCCGGGTGAATGGCCGGCCATGACCGAACGGTGTGGCCTCGGCCCGGGCCCACAGACCGCCCCGCGCGGCAGCGGCGAGAATGATACGCCCGGCCGGGGCCAGCGCCCGCACGGCTTCGGTCAGGAGCTGGGTCGGATCCTCCGCCTCTTCCAGCGCATGGACCAGCAGAACGCGGTCGAAGGACCCGGCCGCGAAGGGCAACCGTTTCTCGTCGACCAGAAGCGTGCGGTTTCGTCCGGCCGACGGCCAGAGCTCGACCCCCTGGGCAGCGGGCATAGCCGCGATCACGCGCCGCGCGCCGACGAAGGCGTCGAGCCAGGGGGTGGCATAGCCGACGCCCAGGACGTCGCATCCAGTGGCCTCGCCCCAGGCGTCGTCCAGACGCCGGGCCAGGAGCCGGCGGACCAGCGCGCCGGTCGGCTCGCCGTAGAAGGTTCGAAGGTCTTCGATGGCGCGCCGCATGATGCGGACTATATGGCGATGAACGCCGTCGCACCAAGGATGACCGATGCCCCTGACTGTCCACCTGTTTCCGGCGCGCACCGACAACTACGCCTTCCTTGTGCGCGACGAGGCCACGGGAGCCGTCGCGACCGTGGATACGCCCGATGCGCAGGTGATCCTCGATGCCGTCACATCGCTGGGCTGGGGCCGGCTGGACCGGATCATCAACACCCACTGGCACCCCGATCACACCGAGGGCAATGCCCGCCTGAAGGCCGAAACGGGCTGCGACATCTGGGGGCCGGAGGAGGTGCGCCGCGTGGCACCGCTGGACCATGTCGTCGGCGAGGGCGACGTCGTCACGATCGGAGCCACGCCGCTGCACGTGACCGCGACGCCGGGCCATACTCTGGGCCATGTTGTGTTTCGCTCGGTCGCCGATGCGATTGCCTTTACCGGCGACACCCTGTTTCCGCTGGGCTGCGGCCGGTTGTTCGAGGGTACGCCGGAACAGATGTGGGACAGTCTCGGCCGGCTGTTGGCCTGGCCGGACGAGACGGTACTGTACGGTGCCCACGAATATGCGGCCGGCAATGCGCGCTTCCTGCTGAGCGTCGATGACCGGCCCGCCACGCGCGCCCATGCCGCGGCCATCCTGGCCGCGCGGGAACGGGGGGAGCCGACGGTGCCGACCACCATGGGCGTGGAGCGCGCCTTCAATCCGTTTCTGACGGCGGGCGATGCGGCCGGCTTTGCCCGACGGAGAGCCGCCAAGGACAGTTTCGCCGGATGATCAGCGGCTGCTGGATACGGCCCGGATGATCGTCGAGGAGGACGGCCGGCCCTCCAGTTGCTGATCTGGATTGACCACGACCAGAAGATCCCCGCGACGGAAGCTCACCGAGGGCCGGCTGCCCTCGACGAGGGTGATGCTTTCGAGCGTTTCAAGCTCGCTGCGCCAGGTCGGCGAACGCGCCATGCGGATGACGGCTTCGGTCGTCACCATCAGGGCGTCGACCATCAAGGGCTCCGACTTCTCCCCCGTCAGGCTGATCACAACCAGCCGCCCGAGCGCCTGGCTCACCAGGCTGCCGCGCTGGTTCATCAGGCTGAACAGCCGGACCGGCCCGAGCGGAGGAACGGTCAGCGGCGCGGCCCCGCCGGTCAGGGACGCGGGCGATCCGTTGGGCGCGATGCGGGTGTACAGGGTCACCCCTCCGGAGGGTGTCACGCGCAGAATCTGGGCCCCGGCGTCATTTCTGTAGATCACATCGCCCCGCGGTGCCGGCGAGGGCCGCAGCACCCAGGTTTCGGTTCTCCGTTCGAAGCGGAAGAGCGGACGGGGACCGGTTCCGTCAAAGATGAAGGCTTCACCGGTTTCAGACAGGTATCGGCCGGACGGCGGGGCTCCGGAAATGGACGGACGGACACTGATCGCCCGGCTCTGTTCGGCCTGGGCATTGGCGCGGACCTGGGCCTCGACGTCCCCCGGGGCGAGAAGGATCGCGACGGCGGCAATGGCGACCGCCGTTGCCGCCGGGATCGGCAAAAGCGCCGTCTCGACCTTGACCCTTGAACTCATGGTGAAAACTGTAGCGCCTAGGGCGCGGCGGATTTTGGGCAGGGACGGGCCTAGCCGACCAGGTACTGACCGCCGTTCAACGAGAGGGTGCAGCCTGTGACATATCCGGCACGCTCTCCGGACAGCCAGGACACCATGTCGGCGATCTCCTCACCCTTGCCGAGGCGACCGACGGGGATCTGGGCGATGATGCCGGCCAGGACCTTTTCGTCCATGGCCCCGACCATTTCGGTGTCGATATAGCCGGGCGCGATACAGTTGACGGTCACGCCCTTGCGGGCGTTTTCCAGCGCCAGGGCCTTGGTGAAACCGATCATGCCCGCCTTGGCGGCGGAATAGTTGGTCTGGCCGATCTGGCCCTTCTGACCGTTGATCGAGGAGATGTTGACGATCCGGCCATGGCCCCGGTCGCGCATGCCGTTGATCACCTGGCGCGTCATGTTGAACACACTGTCCATATTGACGCGGATGACGTCGGACCACTGGTCCGCGCTCATCTTGTGGAAGAAGCCGTCGCGGGTGATGCCGGCGTTGTTGACGAGGACGTCGATGGGACCCAGTTCGGCCTCGACCTCGGCGACGGCGCGGGCGCAGTCGTCATAGGAACCGACATTGCCCTTCACGACCATCACGCCCAGCTCGCGGGCCGTGGCCTCGGCGGCCTCGGCATTGCCGGAATAGCCGGCGGCGACGGCCAGGCCGTCCTCCTTCAACCGCTGGACGATCGCCTTGCCGATGCCGCGGGTTCCACCCGTGACGAAAGCCACTCGAGCCATGTGCGTTCCTGTTTCCCTGACGGTCCCGTCTGATGCGGACCCTGTTCACCAACCGGTGTAGCGGGGGAAGTGCCCAGTGTCTCCTCCCCGCCGCAGCGTGACGGGGAGGAGGGGCGGTCTAGAGTTGGGCCATGTCCAGCACGAAGCGGTAGCGGACATCCGACTTGCCCATCCGCTCATAGGCTTCGTTGATGCGATCGGGGGCGATCACCTCGACGTCGCAGGCGATGGCGTGGGCAGCGCAGAAGTCCAGCATCTCCTGGGTCTCGCGGATGCCGCCGATCAGCGAGCCGGCGACCGACCGGCGGCGCCACAGCAGGCCCATGGCATAGACGGGCAGGCCCTCGGTGGTCAGACCCAGCATGACCATGGTGCCGTCCTTCGCCAGCAACTGGACCTGGCCGGCGATCTCGTGGGTGGCCGACACGGTGTTGATGATCAGGTCAAAGCTTTCGGCCGCCGCCGCCATCGCCGCCTTGTCGGAGTTGATGAGGAAATGTCTGGCCCCCATCCGCTCGGCATCGGCCTTCTTGCGGTCGGAGGTGGAGATGACGGTGACCTCGGCCCCCATGGCCGCGGCCTGTTTGACCGCCATGTGGCCCAGACCGCCGAGGCCGACCACGGCGACTTTCGAGCCGGGGCCGATCTTCCAGTGTTTCAGCGGCGAATAGGTGGTGATGCCGGCGCACAGCAGGGGGGCGGCGGCGTCCAGCGGGATGGAGTCGGGGATCGACAGGACATAGTTCTGGTCGACCGTGATGTGGTCGGAATAGCCGCCCTGGGTCACCGTCTGGTTGACCGGTCCGCCCTTGGGATCGGGCGAGCCATAGGTCTGGGTCATGCCGGGGACGCAGTATTGTTCCTCGCCCTCGCGGCAGGGGGCGCAGGTGCGGCAGCTGTCGACCATACAGCCGACCCCGACGCGGTCCCCGACCTTGAACTTCGTCACATTGGCCCCGACCGCCGAGACGACGCCGGCGACCTCATGGCCCGGCACGATGGGGTAGCGGGTGTTGCCCAGATCGTTGTGGGCGATGTGCAGGTCGGAGTGGCAGACGCCGCAGAATTTCACGTCGATCGCGACATCGTCCGGACCCGGATCACGGCGCTCGAAGCTGTAGGGCTCCAGCGGCTTGTCGGCGGCGACGGCGGCGAAGGCGCGGGTGGCGATGGGCATGGGGGATCAGTCCGGATTGTCGGCAGGGCCCTGCAAATGTGGTCGGCGGTGATCCGCCGCAAGGCGAGGTGGACTCCGAAAAACACAGTCCGTTGAGTCCACTGAGTCCACGGGGGCCACCCCTGCACCGGGCCGGATCCGACCCCCACGGTCACTGTGGCACGGCCCTGCGTCAGAATCGGACGCATCGGCGCGGCCTCAGCCCGACTTTCAGATCCGGGTCTACGCTGCGGCGGGGTTGTAGACCCCGGTCCCGGAGATCACAGGTGAATACCGAGCCCCGCGTCTCCAAAGAGCGGACCTTGGGAAGGGCTGTTAAGGGTGGTTAGCGGACGTTGGTTGAGGCGTCGCGCGTGATAGTCTCGGCAGGGTCTAGTCCGATGTCGGGTCCCGCAACTGGGCGATCCAGCGGCCCACCACTCGCTGACAATGGGCGGCACCGAGTTCACTTGTTTCGGACGCCAGTATCCCTTGATTGTGAGCTGCATTGCCCCGGGCGACGATGGCTCCAAGCATACCGGACTGGGTTCGAGGAGCCTCGTCCCAACCGCGTCTCCAGAACTGCACGTCACTCGCTGCCAAATGTGGACGGCAGATGCCTAGCTGGTATTGCCCCTCCGACCACAAATAGGCGGTTCGGGCGACATGTTCCGGGACTCCCTGAGCTAGAAAGCTCCCGCTAGTTCGCGTCCAGATTTCATCGAAACGCCGATCAATCTCTGGGCCTGTCACTGATTGAAGGAGCATAGCCGCCAGGACAGCGATCATCGTCAGATCTCCGGTTTCTTTCCACACTAACGTAACATCCATTGTCCTCATCGAGCCAAACGCCATGCCAGTCAGCAGACTGGGCCTCTCAACGACTGCCTTGGGTCGGTTCAGCCCATGGCTTGACGCCCGATTGGCGACATTTCGACGGACGCGCCGTAAGCGGACATCGCGCAGGTCCTTTCGGGGCCGGCCGAGCCTCCCCGCCGGCCCCTATCTGTGCTGGCGCAGGCTTCGTTGGCTCAGTTTCATCGCCTGTCGCCCTCCGACAGCGTCTGGATCAGCCGGATGTCCGGGTTTGGAAGACCGATCCCAGCCTCGCGACACAGGTCGATGACTGTCCGGCGCACCAGCGAGGCGGTGTCCTGAAAATCGGTTCGTCTGGAGTCGGTCCAGTAGGCGAGGTCCAACTCGATGTCGGATGCGTCCAGTGCCCGAACCCGCAGCCGGGGGGGCGGCGTCTCCAGGACGCCTTCAACGGTGGTGATCCCGGCAGGCAGAAGCGAGGTCAGGGCCTGGAGGTCGACCTCATAGCCCAGCCGGAACCGAACATTGCCGCGGCGGACCGGGTCGGCGGTGTTGTTGGTGATGCGCGAGGTGAAGACCTCGGCGTTGGGTACCAGGGTGACGCGGCCGTCGTAGGTGCGGATTTGTGTTGCTCGCAGTTCAATCCGTTCCACCGTGCCTTCGGTGTCCTCGCCGATGGCGATCTGGTCCCCGATGTGGAACGGCCGCAAGGCGAGGATAAGCAGACCGCTGACAAAGTTGGACAAGATGTCCTTGAGCGCGAAACCGAGCACCAGACCCGTCAGGCCGAGCCCCGCCACGACCGAGCCTGGACTGAAGCCCAGCACATCCGCTGCGACCACAAGGCCGAGGGCGACCAGGCCAAAGTAGGTCATCTGGCGCACCAGACTCTGACGCGTCGGATCCCTGATGACCAAAGGCATGGCTCGACGCAGGACGATCCGCAGCGCCGAGGCGATCATCCAGAACAGCAACACGACAAGAAGGGCGGCCGCTGCACGCGGCACGATGCTGACAGTGGAGGCCGCCAGCCTTTCCAGCGCGGCCTCGGTGGAGCCTCGCGCTTCCGCCCAGTAGCGACCGCCGGGCGACTGTCGGGCGCCCCGCGCGTTTACCAGGGCCTCATTGATTGAGAGAGCCCATCGGCGCGCCAGTGCAGCCTGCGAGGTCGCCTCTTCCGTTGCATCTGCAATGGTGACCGTCACCACCGGTTCGCCCGCGACCTCGATCCTGGGTTCCCCTCCGTCGATCTCGACAATACGGGCTGACCCCGGGGGGGCGCTGCTGTTGGTCACAGCGGCGAGGCGGGCCTCAACGCGTCGGGCGCGGTTGGTAGCCTGAGCCGGCGTTCCGCCGGTCAACCGAAGCACCTCTCTCCCATCGAGCCGCACGCCTGCGCTGGCTTCCTGACCACGAGCTGAGCCCGCAGACCCCAGCAGCGAAGCGGCCAGCACAAGAGCCAACAAAAGGCGCATCATGGTCGCAGTCTTCCCATGCGCCCTAGGCTGGAGCCCTTTCACCCAAAAGAAAAGGTGCCGATGAAGCGCTGCACTGCTCAGCCGCCGGCGGCCTGAAAGCGAACCTTTTGAACGGCCGATATGGGTCGGACCGCGACATGAAGGTCCGGCCGAAAACCAGACATTGACCGCTAGGCCCGAGAGCAGACCTCGCGAACCGCCGCTGGGGGTGGGAAACGGACATCGCTGTTGGCCATGCACGGTGGCTGCATGGAACCAGACGCGGTAACTGCCGCCCTGCTCCTTTTGCGCCCAAGCCCCCTTTCACAAAATGGCACGGCCCGTTCGGGTGCGGGGCGGTCCTCCGACGGATCTCGACGTCAACCAGAGCTACACCGGCAACCAAGGGAGGGCTCCACAGGTGAAAGCCCCGGAGCAGATCTATGCGGAGCCTGACGCAGGGGTCCCCTGAACCGGGCTCTGGGAGGTGAAGAGATCGCACTCTGCTGCACGCGCGAGGGCCTCGCGAAAGTGGTCAAGCGGAAACGGCTTGAACAGGATGCCGATCACTACCATCCCGCTGGTCTCAGCGATCACCCGCGCCGCCTTTGCGTTCACCGCGAAGCCACCCGTCATGATGAGGAGAGCGAGCTGCGTGGGTTGGCCGGACAGGCTTCTCAGGAGCGCGATACCGTCCATCTCCGGCATGTTGAGATCGAGCACAACGACGGCAGGCCCCGGTTCATGGCCAAGACGGGCGTGAAGTTCCGAACCGTCTGCGCATTCCACGACGGTCCAGCCGTCGGATTGCGCCAATGGCGTCAAGAGCCGGCGAAGCGCCGGGTCGTCGTCGACGATGTAGAGTTGGCCGGTGATAACAGCACCCCATTGACGCAACGCGGTTGTGTGAGTGCCCGAGGTAACGGTCCGGACCAGGTGCGTCATCCCCTTTCGGGCCGGTGTGTCGACATGACGTGTTCGATTTGTCAGATTGCTCCACCCTTACATGAGCGAGCCCCGCAGCTTGCACTCTTCACGAGAACTCCGGGAGTAGAAAGCTGAACACTGGGGATGCGCTGCGCGCCGCCGGCGTGCTTGATGGAGACCGTGAGCCAGAGTTCGACCGGGTCGTGAGCCTTGTCACACGGCTGCTCGGCTGCGACGTCAGCCTCCTGTCGATCGTGGACACGCCGGGCGACCGCCAGTTTTTCAAGGCGGAACGCGGCCTGGGCGCGCCCTGGTCGGACCTGCGCGAGACGCCGCTGTCGCATTCCTTCTGCAAGTCCGTTGTCGCCACTGGCGAGCCCGTCCGGGTCACGGACGCGCGCCGCGATGACAGGTTCCGCGACAACCTGGCGATCGAGGCCCTCGGTGTGATCTCCTATCTCGGCATTCCGGTGAAGGCTGCACCGGGCGAGGTCGTGGGGTCACTCTGCGCTGTCTCCGGCACCCCGCGTGTCTGGACCGACGGAGAGGAGGAAACCCTGGGCGCGCTCGCCGAGGCGCTTTCGGGGCAGATCCAGCTTCGGCTCGCTCTGAGGGATCAGCAGCGGATCACCGCCGAACTCGAGGCCACCAATGAGCGCTTCAGCGACATGGCTGCGAACGTTCCCGGTGCGATTTTTCGCTACATCCTGCATGCCGACGGGCAAGACACGGTCGAATACATGTCGCCGGGCTGTCTCGACATCTGGGAAGTGTCCGCCGAGGAAATCGCGACCTCGCCGTCGCTGCTCTGGGACATCATTGTCCCTGAAGACGTGCCGGGCATGCAGGCCTCAATAGGCCGTTCGGCCGAACGGCTCACGGCGTGGCAACATTGCTGGCGCGTGGTCACCCGAGCCGGCCGGAAGAAATGGCTGCAGGGCTATGGCCAGCCGCGGCGGCTCGACGACGGCAGCATCCTTTGGAACTCGCTGATCCTTGACGTGACCGTGGAGGTCGAGGCCCAGAAGAAGCTGCGCGAGAATGACGTGCTGCTGGCTGAAGCTCAGAAGCAGGAGAGTATCGGCCGCCTTGCCGGCGGAGTGGCTCACGACTTCAACAACCTGCTGGCGATTGTCATGGGGAATACCGAGGTTCTGCTGTCAGGCAAGGGCACCGAGCCGACGACGACCTACCTCACTGAAATCGTGCAGGCAGCGCAGCGCGGCAGCGACCTTACCCGCAGCCTTCTGAGCTTTGCGCGTCGCTCCCACCTGAAACCGACGGTGCTGGAGGTCAATGAAGTGATCTCGGGGCTGCACAACCTGCTGCGCCGCACACTGCCAGAAAACACAACAATCGAAACGTCCCTGATGGCCGGCTTGTGGCAGGTGCGGGCCGACCGCGGCGCTCTCGAAGGCGCGCTGCTCAACCTGGTGCTGAACGCCCGCGACGCCATGCCCAAAGGCGGCTTACTGACGATCGAGACCGCCAACGTTCGCATCGTCCAGGATTACATCGCTGAACGCGGTGAGGATATCCCGCCGGGCCGCTACGTCATGCTGGCGGTCTCCGACACGGGGACCGGCATCGCCGAGGACATGCTGAAACAGATCTTCGAACCCTTCTTCAGCACTAAGGGCCCCGACCAGGGCACCGGTCTGGGCCTGCCGATGGTTCAGGGCTTCGCCAAACAATCCGGCGGGACGGTTCGGGTCTATTCTGAGCCCGGACACGGGACCTCCGTGAAGGTCTACCTGCGCGCCCAAGTCGGGCGCGAACCGGTGCCTACCGCGGCCAGACAAGCGGTCATGACCGGCGGGACGGCCACTGTCCTGCTGGTGGAGGATAACACTGCGGTCCGACGCACTGTGCGGCGGATACTCGAAGGCGCGGGCTATGGCGTGGTGGAGGCAGAGTCGGGAGACGCGGCGGTCGCCATGATCGACGACAGCGGCCGGGGCTTCGACCTGGTGCTGACCGATGTGGTGATGCCCGGAAAGCTACAGGGGCCCGAACTGGTCCACCATATCCGCGACCGCTGGCCCGACGCACCGGTGATCTTCATGTCCGGCTATCCCCATGAAGCCAATGTCCACGGCAATGGGATCAGGGAGAACGACATCAGCCTTATGAAGCCAGTCGCACGGGCGGACCTGCTGGCCGCTGTTGCCCGCGCGCTGGGACTTTGAGCCGGACCGGTGCCCGTCGGGGGGTGACAGGTTAAACCCAGCAGATCTTTGCGGAGAGGGGACGCCCCCCCCCCATTGGTCAGAAGAGGCCGTTCGGGCTGAGCGACACGAAAGTCCGCTAAGGGTCGAGAGTGGCTATGAGCAGCCAGCCGAAAACCAGACGTTCGTGACCGACGCCATGAGCGCACGCCGCTGACTTCCGCGGGGGCTGGGGAGCGGTCATTCCTCCACCGCTCGGGTCTGTGCCAGAGCCCCATTTCGCGAAACAGCACCGGGAGTCAGCTGACTGCCACCACCCCCTGGCGATCCTCGTCGCCTTCCGGCGATGAATGGCCGTGGAGTCTAAAACGGATTCACCGTGTATCCGTCCTGCTGAAGGAGCGCGAACGAGGTCATGGCGGACAGTGACAGGCGAACGCCTGGCAGAAGGCTGTCCGGTTCTATTCCGGCATTGGCGGCGGTTTGGCCGCACAGGATGATATCGACCCCGTTGGCAACCAGAGCCGCGATCAGACCGGCGTTGGCGTTTGACTCTCCAGGACGCGGTTCGATCATCAGATCACGCGCCGCAGGGCCATGAACCACGACCACGAGGTGAATGTTCTCCCGCGGAACACCCGCCCGCGCATGCATGTTGAGGAAACGCGCAGGGGATTCCAGCCGGCGGCTGATCTGGCCCGCCGCCGCCGCCTCGGAAAGGTCGAAGGCCACCTTGAAAACAGTCCCCGGGGGAACTGGCGCAGCGCTCTCGACCGCGGCAACGCCTCCATGATCCGAGATCACGGGTCCGGTCGTGAACCGGGACTGCTGGGCCTGGGCCGCCGACGCCGCCAGCAACACGGCTGCGACCAGAAAGGGACTGAGATGGCGCATGGAAATCCTGGTTGTTCTGGCCCGGAGGCCTTGACGATTGACCCTGACATTTGCGCAGATCGCGCACTTGAGGAAGAGGCTTCGACGCGGTGCCGGCTCAGGCTGCGGAGGTCACCAACCGGGGCGTTGGCCCCTTATCGTTCCGGGATGGTCCCGGTGCGCAGCGGGCCGTTCGACCAAAAGGACTCAGGATGGGATTCTTTCGGCACCTGGTGATCGGATGCGGTGTGGTGTTCGCCGCGTTCGGCCTGGTTGGTCCGCAGACCGCGCGGGCGGATGTGATCAGCGACTGGTATGAGGTCGCCGACACGGCGGTTTTGAGAGCGACCCGGACAGGCCCGGTGCGAACCCCGGTCACCGTCCATGCCCGTAGCCAGGTCGCCCTGGCGATGTTCGAAGCCGCCAATGCGATCGAGCGCCGATACGAATCCTATTTCGAACCACGGGCTGCGGCATCCCCGACCGCCTCGACGGAAGCGGCGGCCGCGGTAGCGGCCCATCGGGTCCTGACGACCCTGTTCCCCGACCAGGGTGGCACATTCAATGAGGCCCTGGCGCTGGCCCTCGATCGTGTGCCGGACGGCCCGTCCGAGGACCAGGGCATGGCCGCTGGCGCCGAGGCGGCCGACCGGGTTCTGGCGCGGGGAGAGATACGACCGGACGTGACGGTGACGCCCTATCAGCCGCCGACCCCGCCCGGCCTGTGGACTCCGTCGGTCCGGCCCGTGTTTGACAGCTGGGAACTGGCCGTCAGGCCCTGGTTCCTGGACCGTGCGGATGCGGTTCGTCCCGGTCCCCCGCCCGCCCTGACCAGCGCGCGCTACGCCCGTGATCTGGCCGAGGTGCAGAGGTTGGGGTCGGTCGACAGTCGCGAACGGCAGCCGTCACAGACCTCGTCGGTCATGATCTGGCAGTCCATGAACATGAGCCCGACGTTTCGCCAGGTCGCAGCCCTGCCGGGACGGACGCTGCTGGACAATGCGCGCTTCTATGCCCTCATGTCGATGGCGGCGGACGACGCCTATCTGGCGGTGACGGACGCCAAGCTGCACTACAGCTTCTGGCGCCCCATCGCCGCCATCCGCAATGCCCATCTGGACGGCAATGAGGCGACGATCCCTGATCCGGACTGGTCACCCCTGCGTACGACGCCCCTTCACCCGGAGTATCCCTGCGCCCACTGCATCGTCAGCGCGGCCTATGCCACGGTCGCCGCGGCGGAACCGAACGCCCGGGTTCCGGAGGGGCTCGTGTTCTTTGATCCCGAGATTCCCGGCGTGGTCTTCATCCTCGATGATTTCGACCAGTACGCCGAGCAGACCTCGCTGTCGCGCATCTATGGCGGCGTCCACTATCGGTTCTCGAACGAGGCCGCCAATCTGATGGGCCGCCGGATCGGAGAGCTCGCTGTTGGCCAATTCCTGCGGGCCCTGCCCCGGGAGCCGGCCCCGTCCGGCGCAGCCTCAGCCTCGGCCGGATCGAGAGGCGGTGGCTGAAGGACCTTCAGCCCGGGCGGGCCTCGCCCCATTCACACCAGCCGAGCGGGCGGGGCACCCCGGGCAGATACATCGTCTCGACCGCCTCGATGGCGAGGCCAGCCGCTTCAATCGAGGCGGTTACCGGACGGGTCAGGTGACAGCCACCGGCCAGGGGACGCCAGAAGGGCTCAATGCGCCGCTGCCAGCGCTGCACCCCGGGATCGGGTGAGAGGCCATGCTCGCTGTACAGAAAGGTTCCCGACGTCTTGAGCACCCGGCGGGCCTCGGCCAGGACAACAGCCGGGGTCTGGACCGAGCATAGCGTGAAGGTGCAGACGACCGTGTCGAAACTCCGGCTGTCGAACGACAGCGCCTCGGCCCGTCCCGCGACGATCTCGACCGTCAGGCCTGCGGGACGAGGGGCGTCCTCCGCCAGGCGCCGCAGGCCTTCAGAGGGATCGACGCCCGTGACGCTCTCCACCCGGTCGGGATCGTAGAAGGCCAGGTTGAGGCCGCCGCCAATGCCGAGCTCAAGGACGCGTCCGCGCGCGCGGGGCACGATCTTCGCCCGCTGCCTGCGGATGGGCTTCGCCCCGCAGGCACAGCCGATCAGACGCGGCAGGAGCTGACGATCATAGAAGCCGGTCACGCTGTGAGCCCTTCCCACCCCGGGGCCGACTTTCCCGAGTCTGGCCGGCGATCGGAATAACGGGGCACCCCTCAGGCCCTGGCGGTGACAAGCCAGGCCGCGCCGGTCATCATCACACCCTGACCGGGCCTGTGCCCAGAGGTGAAAAGCGACAGCAGATCGTCCCCGGCGCGATCCTGCACGGCCCGGGGCTGGCCCTCCAGCAGGCGACCGGCCGCAAGGGATGACAGGACGAACCGGACGGCTTCCTCCGGCGTCGCCCCGGCTCCGCCGAGCGGTTGAAGCACCGAACAGGCCACGACGTCCGTCCGGGAAAAGCCGCCCTCTGTCAGGACTGCATTCAGATAGTCGATGTCCTCGAAGGCGAACGGACCGGGGGCACGGGGCACGGCGGGCGGGACATCGACATGCCTCCGGAGCACGCCCATCACCTCCATCATCCAAGGATTGTCGCGCGGCGGGCCCCAGACCGCCAGATCGATGCGTGCCCCCGGCTTCAGACATCGGTGCAGATTGGCGAAGGCCGGCCCAGGCTTCTGGAAAAACATGCTCCCGAACCGCGAGAACAGGCGATCGAACGGGGTTTCAGCCTGGTACACCGACGCATCGGCGCATTCGAAACGGGCGTTCGGCACCCCGGCGGCAACCCCGCGCTCGGTCGCCTTTGCGATCAGATCGGGCGAGATGTCGATCCCGACCACCCGTCCCGACGCACCGACCGTCGAGGCGATGGCGAGGCTGGTCGCGCCCCCGCCGCAGCCGATGTCGATGACGTGCTGGCCCGGTTGAAAACCGGCCCGGGCCAGCAAGGCTTCGCCGATGGGCGCGATCATCGATTCAAAGCGATCGATGTTGGCCAGCCATCTGGCTCCCATCTCGCCGGCCCAGTCCTCCGCCTGCGGCGCTTCAGGGGAATCCGGATCAGGCAACGGCATGGAGGTCCTCTCTGGCTGAACGCCGGGAGCAGAACGCCCCGGGTCTGAAATCCCCGATCAGGATTCGGGCGGGTCACCGTCCGGGCGCGCGACTGCTGAGCCTGTCAGGTGCCGGGGGACGCACCGAAGAACGCCCCTGCGCTCTTCCGGAGATGGTGACAGGTTAACCGGGCGAAGTCGAAAGACACCCTGCCCGTTTCGTTTCAGGCAATCGTCCCTGCCATGGCGGCTTCGGCGCGAAAGCGGCGAAATGTGGGTCTGCTGAGCAAATGGCGCGCGATGTTGACGGTGTTGAAATCGCTGCGTGGGTGGTGAGGACTCTCCGGGCCGAGGCTTCGGATTTGAACCGTTGCTACTGTCGCCCTCGTCGCCGGTTCGGCAGGTGGGAGCTCTCGGCCCGATTGTTTCCCGAAGCCGGCCGCGTCGATGCGGGTGCCTCGGATCCACTGGATCGTTGCGGGCGCGGCCGTTCCCGACCGCTGCATTGGGTCGGCCCACGACATTGGCCTCGAAGCCCGAGCCGGACAGGGTCGGGGTGTCCGAAGGCGGACGGCGGCGTGCCCGATGCAGAGGCGGTCTCAGCCCAGTGTCTTGATCAAGGCCTGGGCCGCCGCCGGGTTCCTGACCTTGGCCCCGGCGATGAAATAGGCGAACACCGCGCCGCGTTGCGACCAGGCCCGGGTCCGGGCGGCGAGGACGTCCAGCTCGGCCGGGGACATGCCGGTGGGTTCGTCCTCGCGGCTGGACATCAGCCGGGCATATCTAAAGTCTGCCGTTTCCTGGTCGATGCGGGGCCACTCGGGCGCCTCGTCGTCCTCGGCATAGACGATGGCGACGCCGTATTTGGCCGCGAGGTCGAAGAAGGCCGGGGTGTCGAAGGTGGGGTTGCGGACCTCGACCGCGTGGCGGAGGCGGACGCCGTCGCGCTCTTTGGGCAGCAGTTTCAGGAAGCCCTCGAAATCCTCGGGGTCGAACGTCTTGGTGCCCATGAACTGCCAGTTGATGGGGCCCAGCCTGTCGCCCAGTGCCGTCAGGCCCTGACCCAGGAAGCGGTCCATGGACTCGCCCATGTCGGACAGGATCTTCCTGTTGGTGCAGTAGCGGCTGGCCTTGACCGAGAAGACGAAGCCGTCCGGCGTCTCGTCCTTCCACTTCATCCAGCTGTCGGGCTTGAAGGTGGAATAGTAGGTGCCGTTGATCTCGATCGAGGTCAGGGCGCGCGAAGCGAACGCCAGCTCGCGCTTCTGGACCAGGTCGGCCGGATAGAAGACGCCGCGCCACGGCTCATAGGTCCAGCCGCCGACGCCGATGTGGATGGGGTGGGTCATGGGGTGTTTCCTGTGGGGCGGGATGTCCAGTCTTCGCTTGCGTGGCGGACCCGCAGGATGTGAACCCCGTCGGGATCGGCGACGTAGACGATGATGTGGGAGCCAGCAGGTTTGACGCGGATCGGCTGCACCACGCCAGACCGTCTTGCCCCGGAATCAGGGAAGTCACCGAGCGTCTTCATCGCGTTCCTGAGCATGGCCGCATAGCGGTCGGATTGCGGAATACCGAACTGGTGGACACCGAAGCGGTAGATGGTCCTCAGGTCCGATTTGGCGGCGTCCGATAGCCGAACCCGGGCCATCAGGCCACGCGCTGCGTGTCCGGCTCGGCCAGCACCTCGGCCCTGACGTCGGCGAAGATCTCGTCGACGGTCTTGTCGCTGAAGCCCGAAGCGTAGGCTTCGTCCACCAGCGTCTGCATATGGGCGATCTTGTCGGCCTTGATCTGTTCTGCCCGGATCAGGTCACGAACAAAGTCGCTGGAGTTGGCGTAGCGGCCGCCTTCGGTCTGCTGTTCGACCCAGGCCTTCATCGCGTCCGGGAGAGAGATGTTCATGGTCGCCATGGGACCGCTCCTGTTCAGCGAAGATCATGGCAAACCTTGCCAAACCTGTCCACGCCTCCGGTTTCCTCGCGCGGTCGAAACGACTATGGACCGCCGATGACGACAACGATCCTTTATGACCGTCCGCCGCTGGTGTTCGACCCGCCGGGCGCGGCCACCCAGACCTCGCCCCGCATCCCCGGTTCGACCCCGATGGAAGACCTGGCGGACGGGTCGGTGGAGGCGGCGATGGTCTATGCCCCTCCGGGCGTGCTGGAGCGGCGCTATGTGCTGGCCCAGGCGCTGAGGGCGCTGCGGGTCGGCGGGCGGCTGGATGTGATGGCGCCCAAGGATCGCGGCGGGTCGCGGCTGAAGAAGGAGCTGGAAGCCTTTGGCCTCAAGGTCGGCGAGAGCGCCAAGGCGCACCACCGGCGTTGTGTCGTGGTGCGGCCGGAGACGGTCACGGGGCTGGAGGCGGCGATCGCGGCCGGGGCGATGCAGCGGGTCGAGGGGCTGGAGGCCTGGTCGCAGCCGGGGGTGTTCGCCTGGGACCGGATCGACGGCGGCTCGGCCCTGCTGGCGGCGCATCTGCCGGCGCTGAAGGGCGCGGGGGCGGATCTGGGCTGTGGTTATGGCGCGCTGGCGACGGTGGTGTTGCGCAGCCCGGCGGTGACGGGGCTCAGGCTGATCGATCTGGATCGCCGGGCGGTCGAGGCGGCGCGGAGGAATGTCGAGGACCCGCGCGCGAGCTTCGACTGGGCCGATGTGCGGACGCTGGAAGCGGCGGGGGATCTGGAGTTCATCGTCTGCAATCCGCCCTTCCATGACGGCGGGGCCGAGGACCGGCGGCTGGGTCAGGCCTTTATCGTCAAGGCGGCGGCGATGCTGAAGAAGGGCGGGACGCTGTGGCTCGTGGCCAACCGGCACCTGCCCTATGAGGCCGAGCTGAAGGCCGCCTTCCGGCGGGTGACGCCGGTCACCGACGGCGGGGGCTACAAGCTGTTCGAGGCGGTGAAGTGAGCAAGCCGCCGACCAGCCGTGTGGACAAGCTGCTGGGCTCGATGGGCTATGGGTCGCGCAGCGAGATCGCGCGGCTGGGCAAGGTCGGGGGCATTGTTCTGGACGGGGTCGATCTGACGGATGTGTCCAAACGGATCGCGGTGACGCCCGACCTGCCGTCGCGCATGCAGGTGGACGGGCGGCCGCTGGATCCGCCGGCGGGGCTGGTGCTGATCCTGAACAAGCCGCTGGGCATGACCTGTTCGCACAAGGAGGACGGCGATCTGGTCTATGACGTCCTGCCCGAACGCTGGCGACGGCGCGATCCGGCCATCTCGACCATCGGCCGGCTGGACAAGCAGACCTCCGGTTTGCTCCTGCTGACCGACGACGGTGATCTGCTGCACCGCGTGATCAGCCCCAAACGCCATGTGGCCAAGGTCTATCGCGCGACCCTGGCGCGGCCGCTGGCGGGCACCGAGGCGGCGCTGTTCGCGGCCGGGGGACTGGTGCTGGAAGGGGAGGACAAGCCGCTGGCCCCGGCGGTGCTTGAGGTGCTGTCGCCGACCGAGGCGCGGCTGACGGTGACCGAGGGGCGCTATCACATGGTGCGACGGATGTTCGCCGCGGCCGGCAACCATGTCGAGGCCCTGCACCGCGAACGGGTGGGCGGGCTGGCGCTGCCGGAGGATCTGTTGCCCGGGGCCTGGCGGGTGGCGACCGAGGCCGAGACGGCGGCGATCTTCGCCTGAGGTCCCCTCGACAGCCGGCCGGCAGATGGCTATTATGGCCATATGACGTGCTACTCTGTCGCGGAAGCCAAGAACAACCTGCCCAAGCTCCTGGATCGGATGCTGGCAGGCGAAGAGGTGGTGATCACGCGCCGGGGCAAGCCCATCGCCCGGCTGAACCCTGCCGTCGATGCAGAGCCCCAGGGGGTCGTGATCGATCTGGCCTGGCTGGATTCGGTCCGCCCGCCGTCGCTCAAGCCCGACGATCTCGGGGATGCCGTCGCCGAGATGCGGGCGGAGTACCGGTATTGACGCTCTACGCGGACACCAGCGTCCTCGTCTCCTCGATCAGCCCTGACGATCACACCTCCAGAGCGCGGCGTTGGCTTGCAGGTGCGCCGCGTCTGATTGTCAGCGGGTGGGCGGTGGCGGAGTTTGGAGCGGTCGTGCGACGGCAGGCGCGGGTCGGGCGACTGGATCGTGACGGCGTCGCCACGGCGGAGACGGCCCTGCAGGCCATCGTGGATCAGCCCGGGGCTTTCCGGCCGGTCCTGGCGGCAGACGTGGGCGAGGCCGGCCATCTGGTGCGACGGTACGAACCGCTCCGCGCGCCTGACGCCCTGCATCTTGCGGTCGCGCTGAGACTGGGATTTCCGATCGTGACGTTTGACACCGGGCTGGCGGAGGCCGCCGAACAGGCCGGTATCGGGGCGGTGATCCCATGACCCGCGTCAAGATCTGCGGCCTGACCACCCCCGAGACGCTGGATGCCGCCCTCGAACACGGCGCGGCCTTCGTCGGGGCGGTCTTCTTCGCCCGGAGCCCGCGCGACATCTCGCCGGAGGACGCCCGGCCCCTGTTCGAACGGGCCCGGGGGCGGGCGGGCATTGTGGCGGTGACGGTCGATGCGGACGATGATCTGCTGAGCCGGATCGGGGCGCATCTGCGTCCCGATTTCGTCCAGTTGCACGGCCGCGAGACGGTGGCGCGGGCGCATCGGGTCCGGACCCTGACCGGGGCAAGGCTCATCAAGGTGTTGCCGGTCTCCACGCCCGCCGATCTGGACGCCGCCGCCGACTGGTCGGATCACGTCGATCACCTGATGTTTGACGCCAGACCACCGGAGGGCTCGGACCTGCCCGGCGGGGTCGGGGCCCGTTTCGACTGGGCGATGATGGGCGGCCGATCCTTCCTGAAGCCGTGGTTCCTCGCGGGCGGGCTGAACCCCGGGAATGCGGCCGCGGCTGCGGCGATCAGCGGCGCGCCCCTGCTGGACGTGTCCTCTGGCGTCGAAAGCGCGCCAGGTGTTAAGGACGCGGCCCGGATCGCGGCTTTCCTGAAGGCCGTGGCCTGATCGTTTTCCCCCGGGGCCGCATTTTGGCCCACGCCTGCGCGAAAGCTGACCGCTGTGAACGCCATCCTCCCCAACCAGTACGCCATGCCCGACGCAGAGGGCCGTTTCGGACCCTATGGCGGGCGGTTCGTGGCCGAGACCCTGATGCCGCTCGTTCTGGAGCTGAACCAGGCCTATGAGCGCTGCAAGGCGGATCCGACCTTCCAGGCCGAGCTGGACGACTATCTGACCCACTATGTGGGCCGGCCCAGCCCGCTCTATTTCGCCGAGCGGCTGACCGCCCATCACGGCGCGGCCAATATCTGGTTCAAGCGCGACGAGCTGAATCACACCGGCGCGCACAAGATCAACAACTGCATGGGTCAGATCCTGCTGGCCATGCGAATGGGCAAGAAGCGGATCATCGCCGAGACGGGGGCCGGCCAGCACGGCGTGGCCACGGCCACCGTCTGCGCCCGGTTCGGGCTGCAGTGCGTCGTCTATATGGGGGCGGCCGATGTTCAGCGGCAGTCGCCCAACGTGTTCCGCATGAAGCTCCTCGGGGCCGAGGTGGTGCCGGTCACCAGCGGCCGCGGCACGCTGAAGGACGCCATGAACGAGGCGATGCGGGACTGGGTCACCAATGTCGAGGACACCTATTATCTGATCGGCACGGCGGCGGGGCCCCATCCCTATCCGGCCATGGTGCGCGACTTCCAGAGCGTGATCGGCAAGGAGACCCGGGCCCAGATGCTGGCCCGGCGCGGCAAGCTGCCGGACGCCTGCGTCGCCGCGATCGGTGGCGGGTCGAATGCCATCGGCCTGTTCCATCCGTTCATCGAGGACGCGGGCGTGCGGCTGATCGGGATCGAGGCGGCCGGGCGCGGGCTTGACGGGCCGGACCATGCGGCGTCGCTGCAGGGCGGGCGACCGGGCGTGTTGCACGGCAACCGGACCTATCTGCTGCAGGACGCGGACGGCCAGATTCTGGAAGGGCACTCCATCTCGGCCGGTCTGGACTATCCCGGAATCGGGCCCGAGCACGCCTGGCTGAAGGATATGGGCCGGGCCGAGTACCGGGCCGCCACCGATGTGGAGGCGCTGGAAGCGTTCCAGCTGTGCTCGAAGCTGGAGGGGATCATCCCGGCGCTGGAGCCCGCCCATGCCCTGGCGCGGATCGGCGAAATCGCGACCGAGATCGGCAGGGACGGCGACGTGGTGCTGAACATGTGCGGCCGGGGCGACAAGGACATCTTCGCTGTGGCCCAGCATCTGGGGGTGGAGCTTTGAGCATGAGATTGCGGATCGCAGTGGCTGTGGCTGCCGCCCTGGTGGCGGGGACCGCGACGGCGCAGGACGGGCCGGTGCCCCCCGCGGGCGCACCCGGCTCGGTGACCATTCCGGACACGGCGCTTCTGGCCGGTGCGACCGCCGCCCCGGACTGCGGCAATCAGTATGGACTGGCGGGCCGTGCCTTTTGCGTGACCGCACCCCTCGCCGGAGTGGGGGCGCTCGCGGACGCCTATGTCGCTCATTTCGAGTCCCTGGGCTGGCTCGCCGCCGGCGGTGATGACAACCGGGTGGTCATGATCAAGCGTCTTGAGGGCGGGGGCTGCGAGGGGCTGCAGCTTCTGGCCTTCTATGACGAGAGCCGGCCTGCGGCACCGGAGGCTCCGGGCTATCTGGCCATGGCTCCCATCCCGGGTGACGTCTGCGCCGCCGTGACCGGTTCAGCAGTCGAACCCGCAACCCCTGCGGCACCCCGATGACCACCGCCCGTATCGACGCCCGTTTCGCTGCGCTGAAGGCCGAAGGCCGGGCCGGTTTCGTCGCCTATGTCATGGCCGGCGACCCCACGCGTGATGAGGCGCTGGCGATCCTGCGCGGCCTGCCCGCCGCCGGGGCCGACCTGATCGAACTGGGATTCCCGTTCAGCGATCCGATGGCCGAGGGGCCACCGATCCAGCGCGCGGCGCTGCGGGGCCTCAAGGCCGGTCTGACGCTGAGAGGGACTCTCGATCTGGCCGCCGCCTTCCGTGAGGGGGATGCGGACACGCCCCTGATCCTGATGGGGTATCTGAATCCCATCGAGGCCTATGGTTATGCCGCCTTTGCTCGGGACGCCGCAGAGGCCGGGGTGGACGGCTGTATCGTCGTCGACTGCCCGCCCGAGGAAGCCGATCCCCTGAGCGATGCGCTGGACGCGGCGTCGGTGTCGCTGATCCGGCTGGCCACACCGACCTCGGACGACGCACGGCTGGAGCTGATCGCGCGGCGGACGTCGGGCTTTGTCTACTACGTCTCGGTGGCCGGCGTGACGGGGGTCAAGGAGGCCCAGTCGGCCTCGGTCGCTCCGGCGGTCGAGCGGGTGCGGCGCGCATCGGGTCTGCCGGTCGCGGTCGGGTTCGGGGTCAAGACGCCGGAGCGGGCAGCCGAGATCGCGCGGGTCGCCGATGCCGTGGTGGCCGGCTCGGTTCTGGTCGATGAGGTGGCCGCCGCGCTGGAGGCCGGGGAGCCGGTCGCCGCCCGCGTCCTGTCGAAGGTCAAGGCCCTGGGCGACGCCGTGCGCGGTGCGCGCGTCGGCGAAACGGTCTAAGGACGACGCATCCTCCCGCGTCGTCCCCGGACTTGATCCGAGGACCGGACGGGGGGCGAGACAGATCTTGAAGCGAGGCGGGGTTCGTGCGCCCCCTCTTCGAACCAGCGACGGAACCTCCGATCCTCGGGTCAAGCCCGAGGATGACGGGCAAGGAACAGAATGGCCGACAAGACCCCTCCCAAACCCCCGCAGGAAAAGCGTGGCGGCTGGCTCAGCCGTTTTGCTCCCGGCGTGCGCAAGATCGTCAGCCGGCGCGAGACGCCGGACAATCTGTGGGTCAAGGACCCCGATAGCGGCGACATGCTGTATCGCCCCGATCTCGAGTCCGCCCTGTGGGTGACACCCTCGGGCCGCCATATGCGGATCAACGCCGGCCAGCGGCTGGGCTACACGTTTGATGACGGCGAATACGAGCCGATTGCCTCGCCCGAGGTGGTCGAGGACCCGCTCAAATTCTCCGACGGCAAGCCCTATCGCGAGCGGCTGCAGGCGGCGCGCAAGGCCACCGGACTGAAAGACGCCATGTCCATCGGCTTCGGCGATATCGGCGGGACGCCGGCCGTGGCTGTGGTGCAGGATTTCGCCTTCATGGGCGGATCGCTGGGCATGGCCGCCGGTGAAGGCTTCATCGCCGCCGCCCGGGCGGCGATCGCGCGCAAGGTGCCGCTGGTCTGTTTCACCGCCGCCGGCGGGGCGCGCATGCAGGAAGGCGCCTTGTCGCTGATGCAGATGGCGCGGACCACCCTTGCGGTTCAGGAGCTGAAGGACGCGCAACTGCCCTATGTCGTGGTCCTGACCGATCCGACCACCGGCGGGGTGACGGCCAGCTACGCCATGCTGGGCGATGTGCATCTGGCCGAGCCGGGGGCCCTGATCGGCTTTGCCGGGCCGCGCGTGATCGAGAGCACCATCCGCGAAAAACTGCCGCCGGGCTTCCAGCGGGCCGAGTATCTGCAGGAGAAGGGCATGGTCGACCGGGTCGTGGCCCGCGCCGACCTGCCGGAGACCCTTGGCCAGATCCTGTCGATGCTGATGGGCGGACGGCGTCAGGCGGCCTGACGCGGTCGGAACGGCCAGTCGGTCACCTCGCCGGCCCACAAGGCCCACCAGACGATGACCGGCTGAAACAGCAGGCGCGGGCCGTGGTAGATCCAGCCCAGCTGCGGGTCAGCGAGCGCGAGGTCGCTGATCGCGTGCTGGATATTGGCCGGGAAGACGCAGGCGGCGTAGAGCGCCAGACCGATCGCCGCCGCCCGGCGCAGGCGCGGGATCATCAGCCCGACCGCGCCGGCGATCTCGGCCAGACCGGTCAGGAGGATGACGGTCGGCGCGGAGGGGACCCACGGCGGCATGATGGTGAGGAAGGGCTGCGGGGCCACAACATGCAGAACGCCCGCGGCGAGGAAGGCTGTGGCGAGGATCAGGCGAAGGATGGCGCGGGGTGTCATGGGGCGACCATAGGCCTTCCCTCTCCCGGCGGGAGAGGGCTTGAGGCTCGCAGAGCGTAGCGATGCGCCAGCCGAAAGGGTGAGGGGACGGCGCCAACCGGTGAGGGTTCAGCCCCTCACCCTTTCGCGCAAGTTCGATCGCCTGACGGCGCTCGGGCGCTCAAGCCCTCTCCCTCCGGGAGAGGGTGCGCTATGAGACGTCATGGACCCTGTCTCCGAACGCCTGCGCCTGCGTCATCCGCAGAAGATCGACCTGTCGCTGGACCGGATGCGGACCCTGTGCGCCGTGCTGGGCCAGCCGCAGCTGCAGTTGCCGCCGGTGGTTCATGTGGCGGGCACCAATGGCAAGGGGTCGACCATCGCCTTCATTCGCGCCATGGCCGAGGCGGCGGGGCTCCGGGTCCATGTCTATACCTCGCCGCATCTGGTGCGGTTCAATGAGCGGATCCGGCTGGCGGGGGAACTGATCTCCGACGAACGCCTGTCGGCCATTCTCGACCGGATCGAGGCGGTGCAGGGCGTCCAGACCACGGTGTTCGAGAGCACGACGGCGGCGGCCTTCGTCGCCATGGCCGAGGTCCCGGCCGATCTGGCCATCGTCGAGGTCGGGCTGGGCGGGACGCTGGACGCGACCAATGTCATCGAACGGCCGCTGCTGAGCGTGATTGCCCCGGTCGATCTCGACCATGCCGAGTTTCTGGGGACGGCGATCGAGAGCGTCGCCGGGGAGAAGGCCGGGATCCTGAAGGCCGGGGCCCGGGGTCTCGTGGCGCGCCAGTCCGAGGCGGCGATGGCCGTGATCGCGGCGCGCGCCGGGGCCGTCCATACCCCGCTGACCGTGATGGGAGTCGATTTCGACGCCTGGGCCGAGCGGGGCGGGATGGTGTTTCAGGATCAGGAGCGGTTTCTGGACCTGCCGGCCCCCGGGCTGCGCGGGCCGCACCAGATCGCCAATGCCGGGCTGGCCGTCGCGGTGGCGCTGGAACTGGACCTGCCCGAAACGGCGATCGCGGCGGGGGTGGCAGGCGCAAGCTGGCCGGCACGGATGCAGCGCCTGACCCGGGGGCCCTATGGCGACCTGGCCCGGGGCCATGAGGCCGAGCTGTGGCTGGACGGCGGTCACAATCCCCACGCCGGCCGGGCCCTGGCCGAAGCCCTCGCCGAGCGTCAGGCGAAGGCACCCCGGCCGTTGGCCCTGATCGTCGGCATGCTGGCCAACAAGGATCACGGCGGCTTCTTCGAGGCGCTGAAAGGGTCGGGGGCCCACGTCTTCACGGTCGGGTTCGAGGGGGCGGCGGCGGACCCGTCTGCCCTGGCGGCGGTGGCGCGGGGGCACGGTCTGGGGGCCCAGAGCTCGTCGTCGGTCGAGGCGGCGCTCAGTCGCGCGCTCCGGCTCGGGGCCGGACGGGTCGTGATCTGCGGGTCGCTGTACCTGGCCGGAGAGGTGCTGGGGGCGAGCCCGGAGACGTGGCCGGTGTGAAGCCCTTCCCCCGCTTGCGGGGGAAAGCGGTCCGTCTTCGAGCGAAGCGAGAACAGGACCGATGGGGGAAATTTCCTGGCGACGGGTGAGTACGGACTTCCCCCATCGTCACGCGTGTCGCTTCGCTCCACGACGTGACACTTCCCCCGCGAAGGGCGGGGGAAGGCCTTGGGGCTACCCCTGCCGCAACCCCGTGATTGTGCGGTTCGGGGCGATGTCCTCCGCCGAGGTGATCAGGTGGATCAGGGCGGGCCGGTCGCGGGCCGCGTCGCGGGCGGCCTGAAGCGCGGCCGGGAAATCCGCCGTGGTGTCGCAGCGGATGCCGAAGGCCCCGAAGGCCTCGGCGTATTTGACGAAGTCGGGGTTCTTCAGGTCCGTCGCCACGACCCGGCCCGGATAGTGGCCCTCCTGATGCATCCGGATGGTGCCATAGCTGCCGTTGTCGACGACGATGACGATCGTGTTGATGCCGTGCTGGACGGCGGTGGCCAGCTCCTGGCCGGTCATCAGGAAATCGCCGTCCCCGGCGATGCAGATGACTTCGCGGTCGGGGTGCAGCGACTTGGCGGCGACGGCGGCCGGATAGCCATAGCCCATGGCGCCCGACGTCGGGGCCAGCTGGGTGCGGCAGGCGCGGTGGCGGTAGAACCGGTGCAGCCAGGCGGCGAAATTGCCCGCGCCATTGGTAACCATGGCCGTGGGCGGCAGGACCTCACCCAGATGGGCCATGCACGCCGACAGATTGACCGCCCCGGTCACCGGGACCGGCGTGGAGAAGGCCTGGTAGTGGGTGTGGGCGGCCGCGGCGGCGTCGTGCCAGGTCCGGCCGGGGTCGAGCGTGGACAGGGCATGGGCGGCCAGGCTGTTGTCCGCGGTGGCGCTGGTCAGCGGCGGCCAGACGCGGCCCAGCTCCTCCGGGCCGGGGTGGATATGGACCAGTTTCCCGGCGGTCTCCGCGCGCGTGAACAGGGTGTAGCCCTGGGTCGGGTTTTCGCCGAGACGGGCCCCGATCGCGATCAGGAGGTCGGCGTCCTTCGCCCGGTTCATCAGCTCCGGATTGCAGCCCAGACCCAGATCGCCGGCGTAGTTCGAGCGGTCGTTGGACAGGATGTCCTTGCGCCGGAACGACAGGGCGACGGGCAGGCCCAGACGTTCCGACCAGTCCCCGATCGCCGTCGCGGCCGCTTCGGTCCAGCCGGAGCCGCCCAGCACCAGCAGGGGGCGTTCGGCTTTGGCCAGACGCTCACCCAGATCGGCGAGGAAATCGGGATCCAGACCTGCCCGCGCCGGCGTGACCGGCCGGAGCGGTTCCGGCCCGCCGGGTGCGTGCAGAAGATCCTCGGGCAGGGCGATCACCACCGGTCCCATCCGGCCCTGCAGCGCGCTGGCGAAGGCGCGTTCGACGATCTCGACCGTCCGGTCCGGGCTCTCGATCTCGGTGGCCCATTTGGCCAGGCCGCCGAACACCGCGCGATAGTCGACCTCCTGGAAGGCCCCGCGTCCCCGGTCGGCGAGGGCGATCTGGCCGACGAACAGGATCATCGGCGTCGAGTCCTGATGGGCCGTATGGACGCCGATGGCGGCATGGGTCGCACCCGGTCCGCGGGTCACCATGCAGACGCCGGGACGGCCGGTCAGCTTGCCGTACGCCTCGGCCATATTGGCGGCCCCCGCCTCGTGGCGGCAGGTGACGACCTCGATTTCCGGGTGGTCGACAAGGGCGTCCAGCACCGCGAGGTAGCTCTCGCCCGGCACGCAGAAGACGCGGGTGACGCCGTTGACGGCGAGGGTCTCGACAAGGCGGCGGGCAGCGGTTCCGGCGGGCTGGGTCATGCCCATGGCCTTAGCAGACCCGCCCGGCCGCTGGCGAATAGGCACAGCGAGCGAGAACAACCTTGACCATGCAACCCGTCGTCAAGCGCGGCGTTACGGGAGCTTCACAGTCTGGAAGACCACCATGAAAAAGATCCTCACCCTCTCGCTCGTCGCCGCCGCCCTGGCCGTGTCGGCCTGCAACACCCTCTCGGGCGCCGGTCGCGACGTCCAGGCCGTCGGCTCGGTCGTCACCACGACCGCGGAAGACGCCAAGAACTAGGGCACGCCCTTCGGGCCTGCTGCGCCAAGCCCGCCGGGTAACCGGCGGGCTTTTTGCTGGGGGCGGGTCAGTAGGCGAAGTCGCGGTAGAGGCGGCTGACGTCACCCTGCCAGTCGCCATGATACAGATCGAGCAGCCGCTCTGCCGGGGTCACGCCGGTGTCGGCGATGTCCTCCAGTTCGGACAGATAGCCCCGCTCGTCGACCATGCCGCCGCTGAACCGGGCGCGGTTCTTCAGCCCCTGACGGGCGATGGCGACCATGTCGACGGCGATGTCGCGCACCGACCGGCCGGCGACCTCGGCGCGCAGACCCAGCCGGGTCACGTCGCGGCGCAGGCGTTCATGGTCCTCGATGTCCCAGTCCTTGCACAGGTCCCAGGCGGCGGCCAGCGACGGGGCGTCGTAGAAGATGCCGGTCCACAGCGCCGGCAGGCCGCAGATCCGGCTCCACGGCCCGCCGTCCGAGCCGCGCATCTCCAGATACTGTTTCAGGCGCACTTCGGGGAACAGGGTGGTCAGGTGGTCGCCCCAGTCCTTCAGCGTCGGCCGTTCGCCGGGCAGGGCGGGCAGTTTCCCGTCCATGAAGTCCCGGAATGACTGGCCCGAGGCGTCGATGTAGCGGTCGCCGCGCTTGGCGAAATACATCGGCACGTCCAGCGCATAGTTGGCATAGGTCTCGAAGCCGAAGCCGTCGGCGAAAACGAATTTCAGCATGCCGGTGCGGTCCGGATCGGTGTCGGTCCAGACATTGGCCCGGGCCGAGAGGAAGCCGTTGGGCTTGCCTTCGGTGAAGGGCGAACAGGCGAACAGGGCGGTGCCGATCGGCTGCAGCGCCAGACTGGTGCGGAACTTGGCCACCATGTCGGCCTCGGTGTCGAAATCGAGATTGGCCTGGATGGTGCAGGTGCGCAGCATCATGTCGAGGCCCAGATTGCCCTTCTTCGGCATGTAGGCGCGCATGATGTCATAGCGGCCCTTGGGCATGACCGGCACGTCCTCGCGCCGCCACATCGGGTCGAATCCGGCTCCGAGGAAGCCGAGGTTGAGCTCGTCCGCGACCATCTTGACCTCCATCAGATGCTGGCCGGTCTCGGCACAGATCTCATGGATGTCCTTCAGGGGGGCACCGGACAGCTCGAACTGGCCGCCGGGCTCGAGGCTAATGGAGGCCGCATAGCCCTCGGTGTTCTTCCGCTCGAGGGCGATCACATGGCCCGCCTCCTCGACAGGGCTCCAGCCGAAGCGCTGCAGGCCCGTCAGCATGGCGAGGATACCGTTCGGCCCATCATAGGTCGGACGGCGCAGGGTCGATTTGTCAAAGCCGAACTTCTCGTGCTCGGCCCCCACGCGCCACTGGTCCTTGGGTTTCATGCCCTTCGACATGGTGCCCACGAGGTCGTCGAAGGTCAGTGGCGTCGGATCGGTCATTCAGGCCCCGGAGCGGGCGACGGGCCCGTTGCGGCTAGATGGGCGAGATTGCCGCTCCGCTCAAGGGGAGGAAGGCCGCTCGCGCCGTCTCACCGCTCCCAATCGCCCACGGCGGCCTGCCACAGGCTCATGGCGGCGATGGCCGCGGTGTCGGCGCGGAGGATACGGGGGCCCAGGGCGACGGCCGTGGTGAAGGGCAGGGCCCGCAGACACTCGCGTTCCTCGGGGGCGAACCCGCCCTCGGGGCCAATCAGGATGGCCCAGGGACCGGGCTCGGTGACGACGGTGCCGACCGGACTGCCGCCGGTCTCGTCGCAGAACATCAGCCGGCGGCCCGGCTCCCAGCTGTCCAGCAGGGCGTCCAGCTTCCGGGGGTCCTCGATGACCGGAACATCCAGCCGCCCGGTCTGTTCGGCCGCCTCGATGGCGATGGCGTCCAGCCTATCCAGTCGCACATGTTCGACATTGGTGCGCCGGGTGACGGCCAGCCGGACCCGGCGGGCCCCCAGCTCGGCGGCTTTCTCGACGATGGTCTCGACGCGGGACTTCTTGACCACGGCGACGATCAGATCGAGGTCGGGGCCGAAGGTCTGGGGCCGGATCTGTTCCTCAAGCCGCAGGATGACGCCCTTCTTCAGGATCTCGGCGAGGGTCGCGCGCCATTCTCCGTCCCGGCCGTTGAACACCGCCAACGCGTCCCCGAGCTTCAACCGCATGACCTGGGTCAGATAGCGGGACTGGTCCAGCGTCGGGGCGACGGCGGCGCCGGGGGTGAGGTCGGACGTGACGTGGAGACGGATCATCCGCTGTAGTGATACCGGCATTGGATGATTTCCAGTCCGGATTGCGTGACCCGGTAGACCAGTCGATGTTCCTGATCGCTGCGCCGCGACCAGGCCCCCGACAACTCGCCCTTCAGCGGCTCGGGTTTGCCCATTCCGGTGAAGGGCGCGCGTTGGCACTCCTTGATCAGAGTGTTCAGCTTTTTCAGGGCCTTCCGATCCGTCTCCTGCCATTCAAGATATTGAAGCCAGGCCCGGGCCGAGAAGGTGAGGTTCATTCCTCGATCAGCTCGCGGACCTGCCCGTTGCCAGCGTCGAGTTCGGCGATCGAGGCCAGAAGGGCCTTTCTGTTCGCGGGGCTGCGGAGGAGATAGTCCGTCTCCTGCCACGAGGCGAAGTCTTCCAGCGACATCAGAACGGCGGCGGGCTTGCCGCCTTCCCGCGTGATGATCGTGTAGTCGTGATCAGCCGTGACCCGGTCCACGGCCGCAGCAAGGTTCTTTCGAAGCTCGGTGATCGACATCGCGTTCATGCCGTCTTTGTACACGATTACGTACTTCATTGCAACGCCGACCGTCCACTGGTCCTTGCGCGCAGAGCCTCAATCCGTAGGCCCGGAGCCGGTCGGCGTGTCGGGAAGTTTGACGCCCAACGTTCGCGCCACGACGGGAAAGATGGCGTCCGCCTCGGCCTCGGTGGCGCCGAAGGGCGCGCGCAGGTCCAGCCAGTAGGCGCGGAACTCCGCCCCGTCGCTGTGGGCCAGGACGGCCAGGGCGGCCCGGATCCGCGTCTGGGTTTCGCGCGTCAGTTCGGCGAACGGCTCCGCGATGTCGGTGCGCAGCGCTTGCGCCACGGCCTTGGGGTCCATCGGGTCGACCGCGCCGAGCCGGTCCAGCGTCACCGCATTGCCCGAGCCGCCGATCCACGGATCGAACAGGCTGTCGAGCAGCTCGGACCGGGCCCTGGCCTCGCGTTCCGCCAGTCTCTGGGGGGCTGTCTTGCGCATGGGAGCGGTCTTACAGCGAAGGGGCGGGCAGATGAACGCTCAAACTTTCCGCTCATCCCCGCGGAAGCGGGGATCCAGTGAGAGCCTCAGAACAGGTCCTCGAACAGATCACGCCAGCCCGGGTTCATCGCCTCGATCAGCTCCAGCTTCCAGACCCGGTTCCACTTCTTGATCCGGCGCTCGCGGAGGAAGGCGGCGTGGCGGGTCGCATGGGGTTCGTACCACACCAGCCTCGTGCAGCCGTATCGGGCGGTGAACCCTGCGAAGGTCTTTTCCCGATGCTGGGTAGTTCGCAGGATCAGGCCGTCTGTTGAGCCGGTGTAGAGCGTCCCGTTCCGCTGACTCGCAACGATGTAGGTGTAGAACGCCACAGCCTCGCCTCGCGAGAGGACTGGGTCCCCGCTTTCGCGAGGATGAGCGGAATTCTAATTTAACGAGCGATTGTAAAAATTACAAACTCCGCGCGATCAGCACCTTCATGATCTCGTTGGTGCCGCCGTAGATGCGCTGGACGCGGGCGTCCTTGTACAGCTGGGCGATCGGGTATTCGTTCATATAGCCATAGCCGCCGTGCAGCTGGAGCATCTCGTCCAGGGTCTCGCCCTGGATGTCGGTGACCCAGTATTTGGCCATGGAGGCGGTGACGGCGTCCAGCTGGCCCTTCAGGTGCAGGCCGATGCAGTGGTCGACGAAGACCCGGGCGACGGTCAGCTTGGTCTTGACCTCGGCGAGTTTGAACTGGGTGTTCTGGAAATCGAGGATCGACTTGCCGAAGGCCTTGCGGTTCTTGACGTATTCGAGGGTCTCCTGCAGCCCGCGCTCGGCGGCCGCGATGCCCTGGATGGCGATGTTGAGCCGCTCCTGCGGCAGCTGCTGCATCAACTGGATGAAGCCCTGACCCTCGCCGCCGCCGATGATGTTCTCGCCCGGCACCTTCACATCGTTGAAGAACAGTTCGGAGGTGTCATTGCCCTCCATGCCGATCTTGTGAAGGTTGCGGCCGCGCTCGAAGCCCTCGGCCCCGTCGGTCTCGACGACGATCAGGGAGGTGCCCTTGGCCCCTGCGGTCGGGTCGGTCTTGGCCACGACGATGATGAAATTGGCCAGCTGGCCGTTGGTGATGAAGGTCTTGGAGCCGTTCACCACATAGCCGTTGCCCGACTTGATGGCGGTGGTCTTGATGCCCTGCAGATCGCTGCCGGCACCCGGCTCGGTCATGGCGATGGCCCCGACCAGTTCGCCGGTCAGCAGCCGGGGCAGCCAGCGTTCCTTCTGTTCCGGCGTGCCATAGTGCCAGATGTAGGGGGCGACGATGGCGTTGTGCAGGCTGATGCCGAAATGGTCGGCACCCTTCCACCCCAGCTGGCGCATCAGCACGACCTCGTGGCGATAGTCGCCACCCATGCCGCCGTCTTCCTCGGGCATGGACAGGCCCAGCAGACCCGCCTCACCGGCCCTGTTCCACAGGTCGCGGGGCACGCTGGAGTTGGCGATCCACGACTGGATGGCCTCGGGCGGGGCGTGCTCGTCGATCCATTTGCCGACGCTGTCGGAGAACAGGACGATGTCCTCTTCCAGCATGAAATCGGGCGAGGGGGTGTCGATGACGTTCATGGGATGGCTCCGGTATTCTCCCTCCCCCTGCGGGGGAGGGTGGCCGCGCAGCGGCCGGGTGGGGGCGGCAAGGCGAAGCGGGTGCCGGCGTGTGTATCGCCTGGCCCTCCCCACCCGGTCGTCGCTACGCTCCGACCACCCTCCCCCGAGGGGGAGGGAGAGGTCAGTGCGTGATTAAAACGCCTCCGCCGGCATCTGCATCAGGACCTCGGCACCGGTCTTCAGCTTGGCGAGGTGGCCATGGGCGTCGGGCAGGATGCGTTCGACGAAATAGCGGCCGGTCTGCAGCTTGGTGACATAGAAGGGATCGGTCGAGCCGGCGTCGATCTGCTTCTGTGCCGCCACCGCCATCTGGGCCCAGACATAGCCGAGCGCGGTCAGGCCAAAGATGTGCAGGTAGTCGGTCGAGGCGGCACCGGCGTTGTCCGGGTTCTGCATGCCGTTCTGCATCAGCCACATGGTGCCCTCCTGCAGCTTGGCCTTGGCGTCCGCCAGACCGTCGACGAAGGGTTTGACGGTGGTCCCGGCCCCGGCGTTCTCGGCCACGAAGGCGTCGATGTCGGCGAACCAGCTCATGATCGCCCGACCGCCGTTGGCCGGCAGTTTACGGCCCACCAGATCCAGCGCCTGGATGCCGTTGGCCCCCTCATAGATCATGGTGATCCGCGCATCGCGCAGATACTGGCTGGCCGCGAAATGCTCGGTGTAGCCCGAGCCGCCGTGCACCTGCATGGCCAGGCTGGCGACGTGGAAACCCTTGTCGGTCAGATAGGCCTTCAGCACCGGGGTGATCAGGCCCATGTAGTCGCGGGCCTTCTGGGCCTCGGCCTCATCGTTGGAGTGCTGCAGGTCGGCCTGCAGTGCGGTCCACAGGGTGAAGGCCTGCCCCCCTTCGACAAAGGCCTTGGCCTCCAGCAGCATGCGCCGCACATCAGGGTGGACCATGATGGAGTCGGCGGGGCCGTCGGGGTTCTTCGGGCCGGTCAGGCTGCGGCCCTGAAGCCGGTCGTGGGCGAACTCGACCGCGGCCTGATAGGCGGCGGTGCCGATCGACAGGCCCTGCAGGCCGGTGCCGAGCCGGGCCTCGTTCATCATCACGAACATGGCGGCCATGCCCTTGTTTTCGGTGCCGACCAGCCAGCCCCTGGCGTTCTCATAGGCCATGACGCAGGTGGCGTTGCCGTGGATGCCCATCTTGTGCTCGAGGCCGGCGCAGCCGACGCCGGTGTTGGGCTCACCGAGGGTGCCGTCTTCGTTGACGAGGACCTTGGGCACCACGAACAGGCTGATGCCCTTGATGCCGTCCGGCGCGCCCTCGATCCGGGCCAGCACCAGATGGATGATGTTGTCGGTGAAGTCGTGCTCGCCCGAGCTGATCCAGATCTTCTGGCCGGTGATGTTGTAGCTGCCGTCACCGTTGGGGACCGCCTTGGTGCGGATCAGGCCCAGATCCGTGCCGCACTGGGGCTCGGTCAGGTTCATGGTGCCGCCCCATTCGCCCGAGGCCATCTTCGGCAGATACATGGCCTTCTGCTCATCCGAACCATTGGCGTTCAGCCCCCAGTAGGCCCCGGCGGTCAGGCCGGGATACATGGAGAAGGCGGCGCTGGCAGCGGCGGTGAACTGGCCGAAGGCCATGGCCACCACCGAGGGCATGCCCTGGCCGCCGTGCTCGGGCAGGGCCGACAGGGCGGGCCAGCCGGCCTCGACCATGGCGTGATAGGCCTCTTTCCAGCCGGTCGGGCCGGTGACCTTGCCGTCAACCCATTTGCAGCCCTCGGTGTCGCCAATCTTGTTCAGGGGGGCGATGACCTCCTCCGAGAATTTGGCCCCTTCCTCCAGGATCTGGGCGACCAGATCGGAGGACACATCCTGGAACCCGGGGGAGTTCGAATAGCGGTCGATCTCCAGCACTTCGTTCAGGATGAAGGTCAGGTCGCGGACAGGCGCCTTGTAGGCCATGGGGTCAGGCTCTCAGTTTGAACGGGTGATGAGTGTGATGATCGAGGCGTTCGCGCAGGACGGACGCGTATTCTTCCGCTCCCGGCAGAAGGTCGGGGCGCTGTTCGGACAGACGGGCTTCCATGGCCGCGCAGGCGTCCTCGGCCATCTCGATGGCGGCGTCGAGGTCCTCGCGCTGCTGTTTCAGGGCCGCGATCTGGGCCCGGTGACGGCGCAGGGCGATGGCCATCTGATGGGTATTGCCGTCGTTGCGGTCGTACAGATCCAGCATTTCCTGGATCTCGGTCAGGGTGAAACCGATGCGGCGTCCGCGCAGGATCAGCTTCAGCCGGGCGCGGTCGCGGGCGTCATAGACCCGGGTCTGGCCCTTGCGGGCCGGCGTCAGCAGGCCCTTGTCCTCATAGAATCTCAGCGCGCGCGCCGTCGCCCCGAACTCCCGGCAGAGCTGGCGGATCGAATAGGTGCGATGATCGTCGGCGGTCGCCATGGGATCGTCATAACTTGACGCGGACGTAAAGGGAAGCTTTCAGGTTGCCGCAGCGGCGCGCTCGCGCCTTGCACGCGGCTTCGGCGCGGCCGATACGGCGGCATGGCGCGCAAACACGTCAACAAGGGATCGGCCCCGGCCAAGGGCGACCTGCCGCAGAAGGACTGTGCGGTGTGCCGGCGGCCGTTCGTCTGGCGGGCCAAATGGGCCCGGGACTGGGACCAGGTGAAATTCTGCTCCGAGCGGTGCCGCCGGACCGGCGTCAGCGGCGGCCCAGCAGCACCGGCACCGTGATCGCCAGCAGGGCGACGTTAACCAGGGCCAGGCCGGGATCGAGCCCGATGACGTGCACGATCAACATGATGGTTTCCAGCACGACCAGCCCCGCGGCCGAGATCAGCAGCGGCCAGCGGCCGATTCTCCACGAGATCAGGGGGGCCAGCAGTCCGAGCGCGAGGACGATCTCTACAATCCCCACCCCGCGGACCAGAGGCCCGGCCACAAAGGCGGGCCAGGTCATCAGGGCGGCGAGGGTCTCGAGCGGCTCGGTCAGCTTGGCATAGCCCGCCGCGACGAAGAACATCGCCGCCCAGCCCTGCAGCGTCCAGAGCGCCAGATTGCGATAGGCCGCCACCGCGCGGGCCCGCGCGGGCGAAATGAGGGGCGTAGCGGGGGGGCAGGAGGTGGCCATGGGACTTTTCGTTCGTCGGGGAGGTGGGGAGGATTTGTAACAGTAGCCAGATCAGATCGGGGGGCCGGTTCCGCAAGGTGCGAAGGCCGACTGTAACGGTGTTTGATGAACAAGCTGTGCCGCAGCTACGTGGCGGCGGCGTGGCGGTATGCATACAGGGCGGTAATGCGGCGAAAGCGTCGCCGTTGGAGGATCAATGGCACAGGCTGGGGCCGGTGTCATCAGCTGTAGACATCAAGTGATGACTTATTTTGTTCCCCGGCTGGCGTTGCCGGTCAGGCCGCGTCGCCCTCACCGCTCGGCTGCGGTCCGGGGATGTTGGCCAGTAGCCTCCCCGGAGCGCAGTCCAGCTCCCGGCACAGGGCGTCGAGCGTACTGAACCGGATGGCGCGAGCCTTGCCGGTCTTCAGGATCGACAGATTGGCGACCGTGACCCCGACGCGGTCGCTGAGTTCGGTCAGGGACATGCGCCGCTCGAGCAGGACCTGATCCAGTTTGACGATGATGGCCATGGTGGTTCCTCCCTCAGACCGTCATCTGCTGGTCGTCACGCATCGCGGCTCCTTGCCGGAACACCTCGGCCAGCATGAAGACGATCAGGATCCCCAGCCAGGCCCCGAGGTCCAGGTCATAGTCTCGCTCGGCCACACCAACGGCCAGCGGGGCGCTGAAGGTGAGGATGACGGCGGCAACCTGCACACCGAGCAGGCCCAGCCCCATGGCGCGCAGCCGGTTGACGTTGGCCGGTTCGAACGCGTCACCCTGGTTGACGGCGAGGAAGATCCGGCGAAGCCGGTTGATCACCCACCAGGTGCTCAGGGTGGCGACGAAGGCGGCGATCAGGGTGATGCGTCCGGACGGCATGAAGCTGCGGTCGGTGTTTTCTTCGCGACCGCTGAGCCCGTCCATCAGGCCCGCGCCGAACTCCGGCACGAGCGTGCTGGCGATGAGGCCGAGGCCGGTGGCGATCACGCCGAGGGTGACAAAGACATTGATAAAGCCGAGGCCCCAGCGCATCGCGCTGGCGACCGAACGGCGACCGATGAGTTTCATAGGACGCTCCCCCCGCCGCGACTGTACGGCCATGTCGACTGTCGATATGGGCGCATCGATAAACGATCAAGAAGATTATTGTTTCTCGATATGAAACTTTCGTAATCTAGAGGTGCGAGGCTCTGACCCGTTCAAGCCGGTCCAGTTTGGCCGATAGCGGCGACCAGTCGTCGGCCGTGTCGATGGCGGCCCAGATCGCCTCGACCTCGTCGATCAGCATCTCCTCAGGCTCCGGGGCGGCGAAGGCGGGGTGTTCCAGACGCTCGGGCCGGTCGGGCTCATGCTCGAACAGGGCGAAACGGAAGGCGTCAAAGGCTTCCCCCTGCCATTGCCGGGCCCGGGGCCCCGCCAGGGCGCGGGCCGAGGAGGAAAACCCCGCGAACCAGTCGTGGAACAGCGGCTCCCAGCGGATCGCCCCGCCGCCCTCGCGCAGCAGGGCCAGGGTGGTGTCCAGAAGTCGTTGATCGGCCGCTTCGCCGAGGCTTTTCACCCCCAGCCGCTCCAGAAAGGCTGCCCGCAGCTCGCGGATATAGGCCGGCCCGAAGCCGTTCAGCGCCTCGGTCAGGGGAGCCGGGTCGGCGACCAGTTTCAGACAGCCGGCGAGTTGGGTCAGGTTCCAGAACACGGCTTCCGGCTGGCGGGCGAAAGCATACAGGCCACTGCTGTCGAAATAGGCCGCGGTGAAGCCCGGCTCATAGTGGGGCAGGAAGCGCCACGGGCCGTAGTCGAAACTCTCGCCGGTGACGTTCAGATTGTCGGTGTTCAGCACCCCGTGGACGAAGCCCGCGGCGATCCAGCGGGCGGTCAGCCGGGCCGAGGCGGCGACGATGGCGGCCAGCAGGCCCGGGGCGTCCCCTGCGGCGACAGACGGGTGGTAGAGGGTGCGGACATGTTCGACCAGGGCCTCGACCATGTCGCTGCGTTCGAAGAAGGCGGCGCGCTGGAAGGTGCCGAACCGGATGTGGCTGTGCTGCAGCCGGACCAGTACCGCCGAGCGGGTCGGCGACGGCTCGTCGCCGCGTTCGAGCGCCTCCCCGGTCTCGATCAACGACAGGGCGCGACTGGTGGGCACACCCTGCGCCTCCAGCATGGCGGCCGCCAGCACCTCCCGCACCCCCCCTTTCAGGGTCAGGCGCCCGTCGCCCGCGCGCGACCAGGGAGTCGTGCCCGAGCCCTTGGTGCCGAGATCCAGCAGCCGGCCGGAGCCGGACGGGACCGTCTCGCGCATCTGGGCGGCGAGAAAGCCGCGCCCGTCGCCGAGGTCGGGATTGTAGGTGCGGAACTGGTGGCCGTGGTAGCGCATCGCCACCGGGCCGGGCTGGCCCGGCAGGGGCTCGAACCGGCCGAAATGGCTCACCCATTCCTCATCGCTGAGGTCTGCCAGTCCGACGGGGGCCGCCGCCCGGTCGTTGCGCACTCTCAGGATCGTCTCCGGAAAGGCCGCCGGGCGGACGGCGTCGCCGAAGTCCGGCCCAAGGCTGAAGAAGCGCGGCTCGGCGTGGTAGTGGGGGGCGATGGGCATGGTGCGCAGATGCGACCTTGAAGGCTGTGGCGCAACCGGACGGTGCCTCGTCCATCGCCTGCGCTCCGGGGCCCCGCCCGATTATTCAGCGTCAACCAGACGCCTCGTCTGATCGCGGGTCGCGTCTCCGGCCTGTAGTCAGCGTGGTCTTTCTTGCGGTGTGCCGCGTCCCGCAGGCCCTGCGGACGGGTCCGGGCTCGCGATTACTGAAATGTAACCCAGCGAATATTGACCCTACGTCACCGTTTTTGTCGCTTTCGCGTCACACACGGGCGCGGGGCAGGGCGCAAACAAGGCATGTGCCACCTGTTGTCCTTGTCGCACCCGGCCGCTTGCACTAGGAAAAACTCACGAGAATCCGACGCTCCACAAGAAGGGTGCGGGTTGGGAATCAGGAAACGCCGCGACCCGCCCCGGAAGGGCGTGTCCGGCCATGAGCCGGGAGCCGTCCATGCGTCTTACTCAAATTCTCCGCAGCACTGCTTCAGCCGCTGTGGTCGGGGCTGTTGCCTTTGGCTTCGCCGGGACCGCGGCCGCCCAGGACCAGGCGTCCTCGGTCGACGACATCATCGTCACCGCCCAGAAGCGCGAGCAGAGCCTCCAGGACGTGCCGATCGTGGTCACCAGCCTGTCGGCCGAAGCCCTGGACGACGCCGGTGTTCGCGACATCAAGGACCTCCAGATCCTGACCCCGGGTCTGACCGTCACCTCCACGACGACCGAAGCCTCGACCACCGCGCGGATCCGCGGCGTCGGCACGGTCGGCGACAACCCGGGCCTCGAAAGCTCGGTCGGTATCGTGATCGACGGCGTCTATCGCTCGCGCAACGGCGTCGGCTTCGGCGACCTCGGCGAGCTGTCGCGCATCGAGGTGCTGAAGGGGCCGCAGGGCACCCTGTTCGGCAAGAACACCTCGGCCGGCGTCATCAACATCCTCACCGAGGGGCCCTCCTTCACCGCCGGTTTCAACGGTGAAGCCACGGCCAGCAACTATGACGGTTGGGGCCTCGCCGCCTCGATCACCGGGCCGATCACCGACACGGTCGCCTACCGTCTCTACGCCGCAACTCGGGAGCGCGAGGGCTTCTATGACGTGGATCTGGGCGACGGACCCCGGACGCGCAGGGACGACGGGAACCAGGAATTCACGACGGTTCGCGGCCAGCTGCTGATCCTGCCCAACGATACCGCCTCGGTCCGCATCATCGCCGACTATACCCGCCGTCAGGAGTTCTGCTGCGTCGGCGTCCAGGTCCGCACCGGCCAGACCTATCCCTTCATCGACGCCCAGTCCGTCGGTACGGGCCAGCGCCCGCCTGCCGCCGGCTTCGGCTTCCTGCCCTTCTCCCGGACGGCCTTCGCCAACCGCAACACGGGCCAGGAAATCGAGGACATGGGTCTGTCGGCCGAGGCCAACATCGACATCGCGTCCCTCGGCGCGACGCTGACGTCGATCACCTCCTGGCGCGACTGGACCACCGAGAACGGTCAGGACTCCGACTTCACCGGTGCCGACATCGCCTACCGGCTCCAGGACGGCGAGTTTGCCTCCAGCGTGAGGAACGTCACCCAGGAGTTCCGCCTCGCCGGGGCGACCGAGAATCTGGACTGGCTGGTCGGCGTCTTCGCCACCCGCGAACAGGTCAACCGCAACGACAGCTTCTATGTCGGTTCGGACTACGCCCCGGTCCTGTCCTTCCAGCTCTCTGCCGCGCTGAACGCAGCTGTTCCCGTCTTCCCGGTCAGCCCCGGAATCATCCCCTGCTTCACCCGGGCGGGACAGACCTCGCTGGGCCTGCAGCAGTGCCTCGGGACCGGAGGCGCTGTTTCCGCCGGCGGCCCGACCTTCACGAATGGGCAGACCTATCGTGACACCTATCAGCAACGCTCGGACTCGATTGCGCTGTTCACCAACAACACCTGGAGCGTGACGGACGCCTTCGATATCACGCTCGGCCTCCGTTATACTTACGACGAGAAGACGCTTCAGGGTGCCCAGGCGAACATCGGGCCGGCGCAGGGCGTCTGCGCTGCCGCGCTGGGCAATGCTGCGGTCATCACAGGCGTGCTGGGCGCCGCGACGGCCCCGGTCATTCTGGCCCGCCACTGCCTGCCGTGGTCCAACCCCTTCTACAACAACCGTGGCATCAGCGAGAGCTTCAACGACGGCACGGTCAGCGGGACCATCAAGGGGGCGTACCGCTTCAACGAGGAGGTCATGGTCTATGCTTCCTACGCGCGCGGCTACAAGAGCTTCGGCTACAACCAGGACCGGGTGCAGAGCGGCATCACGCCGGTGGCCTCGCTGCTGTTCCCCTCGGAAGACGTCGACAGCTACGAACTCGGCATCAAGTCGACCCTGTTCGGTCGCTCGGTCCTGCTGAACGCCACCTATTTCGACCAGACGTTCACCGATTTCCAGCTGAACACCTTCCTCGGCACCGCCTTCGTGGTCGAGTCCATTCCGGAACTGACCTCGCGCGGCGTGGACGCCGACTTCATCTGGTTCACTCCGGTGGAAGGCCTGAGCCTCGCTGGCGGCATCACCTATACGGATGCCCGCTTCGGACAGTTTGGTGCCGCTGATCTGGCCATCCCCGGCAACTTCGGCCAGCTGTCCCTGCTGCCGGGTGCCGTGCCCTCGTTCGCCCCCGAATGGTCCTATGTCGGCTCGATCAACTTCGACCGCTCGATCGGCAACGGACTGCGCCTGGGCCTCAGCCTGCAGGGCAAGTACATGACCGAGTACAATACCGGCTCGGACCTGCTCCCCTTCAAGATGCAGGACGGTTTCGGCACCCTGAACGGCCGGATCGCGATCGGCACCGAGGATGAGCGCTGGACCCTCGAGGCCTGGGCCCAGAACCTGACCGACGAGGAATACGTCCAGGTGGCCTACAACGGCTTCCTCCAGGGCGGAGCCTTCCAGTCGACGCCCCAGTCCAACGGGACCTTCTATGACCCCGCGCGCGACACCCAGACCATCGACGCCTTCCTTGGCGCACCGCGGACCTACGGACTGACCCTGCGCGTCAAATACTGATCCGGGCTGAAACCCGGACGACTGGGCCGGCCCGGGGCAACCCGGGCCGGCTTTTCTCTGTCTGGTGCAGAGCCGTCCGCGCGCGCCGTGTCCGGGCCCCGGGTCCGGGCGTGGACAGCCCGCGCCCGGGGCCGTCGGGGATGATGGCGCGCAGGTGCCGGATCGAACAGGACCGGGTTGCCCCGGCCCCTATTCCGCCGGACGCGCTTCCTCGGTGTGCTGGCTGTGGAAGGCCCGGCCCAGCAGCCGTTCGGCGCGCTTCTTGAGCCCGTCGATCAGGCTGAAGGCGGCGGGGATGAAGACCAGCGACAGGGCCGTCGAGGTGATCAGCCCGCCGATCACCGCGATCGCCATGGGCGAGCGGAACTCGGTGCCCTCGCCGAACGCCATGGCGATCGGCAGCATCCCCAGCCCCATGGCCAGGGTGGTCATGATGATCGGCTGGGCCCGTTTGTGGGCGGCGTCGATGACGGCGTCATAGCGGTTCATCCCGCGCTGCATGGCGATGATGGCGTAGTCGACCAGCAGGATCGAGTTCTTGGCCGCGATCCCGGTCAGCATGATGATGCCGATCAGCGCCGGCATGGACAGCGCCTTGCCGGTCACCAGCAGCAGGAAGAAGGCCCCGCCGAACGACACCGGAAGCGCCGCCAGGATGGTGACCGGATGGAAGAAGCTTTTGAACAGCAGGACCAGCACGACATACATCAGCAGGATGCCGGTCACGATGGCGAAGATGAAGCCGGACGCCGTCTCCTGCAGGTTCTCCAGTTCGCCCGACACCGCCTGGCTGACCCCGGCGGGCAGGTTCTGCATCGTCGGCAACAGGTTCACCCGCTCCGACGCCTGGCCGAGGGTGATGCCGTTCAGTTCGGCCGTCAGGCTGGCCACACGCCGCCGGTCCAGCCGGGTCAGCTGGTTCGGTCCGGCCCCGAAGGTGATGTCGGCGACCGAGGACAGGGGCACGGTCGTACCCGAGGCTGTCGGGACCTGCAGGTTCTCGATCAGGCCGAGGTCGCTGCGGGACTGTTCGGTCAGCATGACCCGGATCGGCACCTGACGGTCCCCGAGGTTGAACTTGGGCAGCAACTGGTCCGCGTCCCCGAGTGTCGCAACGCGCGCGACCGAGGAGATGTCGGAGGCCGAGACGCCCTGCAGCGCCCCCACATCGCCCTTGGGCGTGATCAGGATCTCGGGGCGGACCAGGGCTGCGGTGGAGATGACATTGGCCAGACCCGGAATGCTGCGCATCTCACGCTCGACCGCCGCGGCGGCGTCTTCCAGAACGTCCCCGTCGTCGCCGACGAGGGAGATGGACACCTGGCCGCCGCCGCCGCCCTCCTGCCCGAACTGGACACGGGCACCGGGGATCTGGCGCAGGACCGGGCCCAGTTCCTGCTCGAACGCCTGCTGGCGGATGTCGCGTTCGCTCTTCTTGACCAGATTGACGGTGATCGACGCCCGACGGACCTCGCCCACGCTGCCGCCGCCGCCGGGGCCGAAGCTGGTGGTGGCGGAACCGATCGAGGCATAGACCGAGCGGACCTCCGGTCGCGCGACCAGGGCGTCGGTGACCCGCTGGACCACGGAGTCCGTCTCGGCCAGCGTCGCGCCGGGCGGAAGCTGGACCGTCACATTGGAGCGCGACAGGTCTTCCACCGGGATGAATTCGAACGGCAGCCGGGAGGCGAGGAACAGCGAGAAAACAAAGAACAGCAGGCCGAAGCCCATGACCCACATCCGGTGATCAAGGACGCGCCAGAGGATGTGCAGCCGGACGAACCCACCGGTCCGCGCCGCCCGCTCGGCCTTGAGCCGGTTGGAGCCGGAATGGCCCAGCCCCCAGCGCAGCAGTTTCAGATAGGCCGTCATCCACTTCGGATCGCCATGCTCCTTGCCCTGGTCGGCCTTGAGCAGATAGGCGCTCATCAGCGGGGTCAGGGTGCGCGCCACGACCAGCGAGAAGAAGACGCTGACGCAGGTGGCGATGGCGAAGCTCTTGAAGAACTGGCCCACCACGCCCGGCATGAAACCGGTCGGGGCGAAGACGGCGATCAGGGTCGCCGTCGTGGCGATCACCGCAAGGCCGATCTCGTCTGCGGCCTCGATGGCGGCCGGATAGGGGGCTTTCCCGTCCCGGATATGGCGGACGATGTTCTCGATCTCAACAATCGCGTCGTCGACCAGGATCCCGATCGTCAGCGACAGGGCCAGCAGGGTGACCACGTTCAGCGACTGGCCCATCAGGTCCATGACGAGGAAGGTCGGGATCAGCGACAGGGGCATGGCCACGGCCGCGATGAAGGTCGCCCGCCAGTCCCGCAGGAACACCAGCACCACCAGCACCGCGAGACCGGCACCCAGCACCAGGGCCTCGACCGAGGCGTGGAAATTATTGATCACATCCTGGGTGGTATTCGTCACCTCCTCGATCGTGATCGTGCCCAGTTCGGCGTCGAGCGCCTCGATTTCCTCTTTCGTTCGCTCATAGACATCGAGTTCGGACGAGCCCACGGAACGGCTGATGGAGAAGGCGACCACTTCCTCGCCGTTGAACCGGGCGCGACCGCGCGGTTCCGACCATTCGTCGGTGACCTCGCCCAGATCGCCGAGCCGCACGGTGCGGCCGGCGACGGGGATCAGCGTCTCGGCCAGAGCCTCGACCGAGGGGGCCGAACCGAGGGTGCGGATGGCCTGTTCATTGCCGCCGATCTCGCCCCGCCCGCCCGGCAGGTTGATGTTGGCTGCGCGCAGCTGGTTCGACACGGCGGCAGCGCTGACGCCCTGGGCGGCCAGTTTTTCGGGGTCCAGCTTGACGCGGATCTCGCGGTTGACGCCTCCATCGCGGGCGACCTGGCTGACGCCCTGGACCGACAGCATGCGTTTGGCGATGGTGTTGTCGACGAACCAGCTCAGCTCCTCGGGGTTCATGCCGGGAGCCCGCACCACATAGGTGACGATCGGGATGGCGGTGAACTCGATGCGCTGGACGATCGGTTCCTGGACGTCGGCTGGAAGGTTCTGGCGAACGCCCGCAACGGCGTTGCGCACGTCGTTGGTCGCCTTCTCCAGGTCGACGCCGAGGTTGAAGGTGACCGAGGTGGTCGAGACGGAGTCGCTGACGACCGAGTTGATGTCGTCGACGTCACCCAGTCCGGCCACCGCGTCCTCGACCAGACGGGTGACCTGGGTCTCCAGCTCGGTCGGGGCCGCGCCCGACTGGACCACGGTGACCGCCACGACCGGCAGGTCGACATTGGGGAAATTGTTCACCGGCAGGCGGCCGTAGCTGATGATCCCTGCGACCGTCAGCACGACGAACAGCAGGACGATCGGGATCGGGTTCCGGATCGACCAGGAGGAGATGTTGTTGAAGTTCATGGCTCAGCGGGCCGGAGCGGCGGCGGCCGCGGGGGCGGCGGCAGCCGGGCGGGCCGTGCCGGGCACGACGCGGACCTGGTCGCCCTCGCCGAGGAAGCCGGCGCCTTCGACCACGACCCTCTGGCCCGGCTGCAGGCCGGCGGCGACGGCGACCCGCCCTTCGGCCCGGCCGCCTTCGGTGATCGGGGCGAACCGGACGGTGGAATCGGCGGCGAGGACATAGACCCCCGCGCGGTTCTCGCGGAACACGACCGCGGCGGCGGGCACGGTGAGCGAGGGCTGCGATCCCGCATCGATCTCGGCCCGGGCGAACATGCCGGGGCGCAGCGCCGTGCCCCCGGTCAGGGCGACGCGCGCGACGCCCAGCCGGGTCTCGGGATCAACCCGGGGCGTGACGATCCGCACCCGGCCGGAAGCCTGACCGGCCTGATCGGAGATGATGGTGGCCGGCATCCCGGCACGGATCAGGGCCAGTTCCGCCTCGGGGATGCGGGCGTCCAGTTCCAGCCGGCCGTCCCGGACCATGCGGAACAGTTCGGACCCGGCGGCGACGATCTGGCCCCGGGTGACGCTTCGGCTGGAGATCAGGCCGGCGACGGGGGCCCGGATGGTCGCCTGATTGACCCGTGTCTGGGTCTCGCTCAGCGAGGCGCGGGCCGAGGCGAGGTTGGCCAGGGCTGCGCGCTGGTTGGCCAGGGCGGTGTCCAGCGAGGCCTGCGACAGGAAGCCCCTTTCCTTCAGTTCCTGCGCCCGGGCCAGGGCGGCCTCGTCACGCGCCAGATTGGCCTCCGCCGTCTGGACCCCCGCCTGCTGCTGGCGCAACTGAGCCCGCAGCAGGGTGTCGTTGAGTTGCACGAGGGGCTGGCCCTGACGGACATACTGGCCTTCATCGACATAGACAGCGGTGGCGACCAGTCCGCCGGCCTCGGCCCCGACCGGGACTTCCTCCCAGGCGGTGACCGTGCCGGACGCGTTGACGATCCGCGGCAGGTCGCTGGAGGCCACCGTCACCGCCGTTACGGCCTGTCCGACGGCGTTGGGCGCGCTGTCTTCGGCTTCCTTGCCTTCGGATCCTCCGCAGGCGGCCGTCAAAAGCCCGAGGCCGAAGATGGCGGCCACAAGGGGCGCGCGAAGCACGAGGCGGGTCGAGGGCGTGGCGGCCACGGATGGTCCTGTCGTTGGAGCGGGGCGGGGGAGCGCCGCGATGTCATCGCCGGATGACCCGGAGGGTCGTCATACCGCGTTCCCGGTCCCGCTCAAACACCGGACAACGGCATTACGGGGAAGTAATGGGGCCGGGTCAAGGCCGGGACAACCCGGCCGTTCCGTCACGTTGGCGCGAAGCCCGAGGCCATGCTAACCGCCGCGCACAATGACGACGCCCCCGATCGACCGAATCCGCAATTTCTCCGTGGTCGCCCACATCGACCACGGCAAATCCACCCTGTCCGACCGCCTGATCCAGGTCACCGGCGGCCTGACCGCGCGCGAGATGTCGGCCCAGGTCCTCGACAACATGGACATCGAGAAGGAGCGGGGGATCACGATCAAGGCGCAGACGGTGCGCCTGAACTATCGGGCCCAGGACGGGCTGGACTACGTCCTCAACCTGATGGACACGCCGGGGCATGTGGACTTTGCCTATGAGGTCTCGCGCTCATTGGCCGCGTGCGAGGGCTCGCTGCTGGTGGTCGATGCGTCGCAGGGGGTCGAGGCCCAGACCCTGGCCAATGTCTACCAGGCCATCGACAACAACCACGAGATCGTGCCGGTCCTGAACAAGATCGACCTGCCCGCCGCCGAGCCCGAACGGGTCCGCCAGCAGATCGAGGACGTGATCGGCATCGACGCCTCGGACGCGGTGCTGTGCAGCGCCAAGTCGGGCATCGGCATCGAGGAGGTGCTGGAGGCCATCGTCACACGCCTGCCGGCCCCCAAGGGCGACCCCGACGCCCCGCTGAAGGCCCTGCTGGTCGACGCCTGGTACGACCCCTATCTGGGCGTCGTCGTCCTGGTCCGCGTGTTCGACGGCACGCTGAAGGCCGGGATGCGCGTCAAGATGATGCAGAACGGCTCGACCCATCTGATCGACCGGGTCGGGGTCTTCCTGCCCAAGAACACCCCGGTCGAGAGCCTGGGTCCCGGCGAGGTCGGCTTCATCACCGCCCAGATCAAGGAGGTCGCCCACGCCGCCGTCGGCGACACCATCACCGACGAACGCCGCCCCACGGCCGAGCCCCTGAAAGGGTTCAAGGCGGTCCAGTCGGTGGTTTTCTGCGGCCTGTTCCCGGTCGACGCCGCCGATTTCGAGGACCTGCGCGCCGCCATCGGCCGCCTGCGGCTGAACGACGCCTCCTTCACCTTCGAGATGGAGTCCAGCGCGGCGCTGGGCTTCGGCTTCCGCTGCGGCTTTCTCGGCCTGCTGCATCTGGAGATCATCCAGGAGCGCCTCAGCCGCGAGTTCAACCTCGACCTGATCGCCACCGCCCCCTCGGTGGTCTACAAGATCGGCCTGAGGGACGGCACCGAGATCGACCTGCACAACCCGGCCGACCTGCCCGACGTGATGCAGATCGAGACCATCTCGGAGCCGTGGATCAAGGCCACCATCCTGACGCCCGATGAATACCTGGGCGGGGTCATCAAGCTGTGTCAGGACCGGCGTGGCTCCCAGGTCGAGCTGTCCTATGTCGGGGCCCGGGCCCTGGTGGTCTATGAGTTGCCGCTGAACGAGGTGGTGTTCGACTTCTACGACCGGCTGAAGTCGATCTCGAAGGGCTATGCCTCGTTCGACTACGAACTGACCGACTACAAGGTCGGCGACCTGGTCAAGATGAGCATCCTGGTCAATGCCGAGCCGGTCGACGCCCTGTCCATGCTGGTCCACCGCGGCCGGGCCGAGACGCGCGGCCGGGGCATGGTCGAGAAGATGAAGGACCTGATCCCGCCCCACATGTTCGTCATCCCCATCCAGGCGGCCATCGGCGGCAAGATCATCGCCCGCGAAACCGTCCGCGCCCTGCGCAAGGACGTGACGTCGAAATGCTACGGCGGCGACGCGACCCGCAAGAAGAAGCTGCTGGAGAAGCAGAAGGCCGGCAAGAAGCGGATGCGCCAGTTCGGCAAGGTGGAGATCCCGCAGGAAGCCTTCATCGCCGCGCTGAAGATGGACGACGACTGAGGCGTCCGTTTCGGCCGCGTCCTGGCCTCGGCCTCACCATGGCAGATGACGGGATGCTCCGGGTCGCCACGCTCACGGACTGGTGAAACCACAGATCAACGAATGCGGATTGCCGAATATTGACGAGCGTGGCGCTTGGAGCAACACTCTAGAGGCGATCCGGATTGCGAACATCAACTGCAACGACAGGAGCAAGGCCATGATGGTTCTGGCATCGGACGTGCGTGAGTTGAGTTTCGGAGAGATTGATGCGGTGTCAGGAGGCTGGCGGGCGTCGGCAGCGAGGTGGATTGCGAACGCCATCCTGGGCGGTATGGCTTACGATGCTGCCAAAAGCGCCTATAACGCAGCGATGGATGAAGTAAGGGACCAGCCAAACCCTTTCCTCGCTGACAGGGAAGCGTCACGTTAAGCTCTGGCGCATTGGCCATTGAAGGCTGAGATGCCGGCCGAGGCACCGAGGTGCCCCGGCCGGCCTTGCAAACAAACAGAGCTGTGACATGCCTTACGTGGATGCTGCTGTTTATGGCTCGACGTTGGCAGCCCTGTTGTCGGTATCCATGATCTACTGGCGCCTGGCAGGCGTCGGTCTCAACTTTATCTTGCGCTGCCTTCTTCTGGTGCTCCTGATTGTGCTGCCGATGACCCTGTTGGGCGTCGCCACCGGTATCGTGCCGCTTGCGCTGGCTTTTGTGGTGCTGTCGGAAGAAGGGGTGCGCTGGACGATCGTCAAGGACCGTCCTGCCGGGCTCAAGCGCCGCCATGTGGCCCTCAGTGTTGGCATGCTGTTCGGACTTGTCGAAACCACGAACTGGATCTTTGTGGACAAGGCCCGGACGGCGCTCGCCAATGCCGAGGTTCCGCCGGGCGGCCTGGTTGCGGCGGACGTCGCCTACATCACGGCGGAGTATGGCGCCGGCGTCATCGTACACGGCGGTCTGACCGCCCTTCTCATGCTGATCCAGGGCTCAGGCGGAAGCCGCAAGCGCCTTGTCATTGGAGTCGTGGCCACGACTGCGCTGCACTTTCTGCTCAACCTATCCATCGTCTCCGGTGTTCGAGGGAGTTGAACCGTCATTGGCGAGCAGACTGCTGAATACCGAAGAACTCGATGCCGTCTGCGGCGGCAACGGCGTGATCGCCGGACCGAACGGCGAGGGCTGCATTCCGCCGCTGTTTCCCACCCCGCCGCTGGTCCCGGGCTTGCCGGAATGGCTGGACAGCCTTTCCGTCTGAGGCCTGACCGGCCCCGATCGGACGCGGGCTGAGAGCGGACCCGATGGCCCTTCCACCGGCGGATCCGGTCGCGCCGGACATTCTGCGCGACCGGACCCGACTCCTTCGATCCAGAGGACCGACCGATGATCCGACCGCTGAATATCCGTGAAATCGAAGCCGTCTGCGGCGGGGTGACCGAGGGGGGCTGTGTCCCCGACTTCCCCGTTCCGATCGTCCCCCAGTTGCCCACGGTGCAGGACGTCATCAAGGGCCTGCAGTAGACCTGACCCGACCGGCATAAGGCGGGCAACTCTTCCCTGTTCCGCGAGGGCCCCCTTTTGTTGCCCTTGTGCCGACTGCGGTCGTGACACCAGTCTGGGTCCTCGTCGCCCGCTGGTTCGGGGGCAGACCGAAGACAGAGGAACCGCCCGGGCTGATCGGACGACGCTGGCCGTATTGATCGACCCGGGCGTCAAGCAAGGCCAAGCCTCCAGCCCGCTCACGCATTGGTTACTCCAGGGTGCAGCGAACACGGGTTTCCGGTCGTTGACAGTCAGGGGGTTCAGCGCGATCTTTTGAATGCGATCCGGATCGCACACACGACATTTAGCCAGGGAGGAAGCCATGACGGCTCTGACTATAGACGTGCGTGAACTGTCGTTTGACGAGATCGATTGCGTTGCAGCGGGTGCCCAGAAGCTCGACGGGAATGGGCTCACACCTTCACAGAACCGCGCGGCCATCGGCTGTATGAGCTCCCTGGCCGCCATGGGCGTTATGGCTGTAGCGGGCGTTGCCGGACCGGTTGCATGGTTCGGGTTTGGAATGTCGGCGGTTGGCGCCTGGACCAGTTGTCGGGGGTAGCCCTACAGACAGGACGAGGATCTGTTTGGCCTCGTCGCTTATTGGAGTGACTCCATGGACAAGCAATCTTTTCAGGACAGAACCTGGGCCGAATTACTGTTCTTCCTCGCCGTATCTCTTGTTATCGGTTTGGTCGGAACTGAACGATTTTCTGACCAGGGAGATGTGCTTTCCATAGTCTCGGCTTGCCTTGGATTCGTCGGCGTAGCGCTCTTCCTCACGCTGGCATGGAACAAGCTTCAGAAGCGCACGCATTAGACTTGCTTGTTGTCATGTTGGAATGAAGATGGCGCGACCTTGTTGGGAACGTAGACGATGAGGTCCTCGCTGGCCCTGCTGGCGAGACCCGGCCCGTGATCCCCGGGGTTGCCAACTCGAGCCCCGACTGAACGACCAGAAGATCCGGCTTTCTGACCCCATCACCTATCGAAAGGACAGACCATGATCCGACTGTTGAATACCGAAGAACTCGACGCTGTCTGTGGCGGCAACGGCGTGATCGCCGGACCGAACGGCGAGGGCTGCATTCCGCCGCTGTTTCCCACCCCGCCGCTGGTCCCGGGCCTGCCGGAATGGCTGGACAGCTTTTCCGCCAACTGACCCTCGCTGATACCGGGTCGTGACAGAACCCGCTGGCCCCTGGCCGGCGGGTTTTTCCCTGCGCTGGCGCGACTGGAACGCGGTCTGTGACGTACCGGCGATCGGGCCGGAAGCGGGTCGGCACCATTGCCGGGGCAGGGGGATCTCAGGCCGCCCCGGCCGGACGCAGCGGTGTTCGTTCCATCAGCGCGCCCTCCTGCACCACCAGCACCCGGTCCGCCCGCTGCAGCAGCGCCGGACGGTGGGCGACCACGATCCGGGTGATGGGCAGCTGGGCGATCAGGTCGGCGATGACCTCCTCGGTCTGGACGTCGAGGTTGGCGGTGCCCTCGTCGAGGATGAGGATCCGGGGCTGGCGGTACAGGGCGCGGGCCAGCAGGACGCGCTGCTTCTGTCCGCCGGACAGGGTCGAGCCCATGTCGCCGACGAGGGACAGATACTGCATCGGCATACGGACAATGTCCTCATGCACCTGGGCGGCGAAGGCGGCCTGCTGCACCCGGACCATGTCGAGGTCGGGGTCAAAGAAGGCGATGTTGTCGGCGATGGTGCCCGACAGGAGCCTGTCGTCCTGGGCCACTACCCCGACGTGTTCGCGCCACGCCCGCCACAGATCCGGCGTCGCCGTCTGGCCGTCGAGGGTGATGGTGCCGGCCGTGGGATGGCGCAGGCCCAGCATCAGTTTCAGCAGGGTGGTCTTGCCACCGCCCGAGGCCCCGGTGATGGCGAGGAACTCGCCCGGCTTCACTGTGAGGTTCAGCCCCTCCAGAATGGCGCGGTCCGCGGCCCCGTAACGGAAGCCGATGTCGCTGAGATCCATGGCCCCGCGCACCTCGAGCCGCGGCGGGGCCGCGGCCGGCGAGGTCTCGATCTCGGCGGTGACGATGTCGGCGAGGCGGTCCAGATGCAGGTTCAGGAAGCGGAACTGGATGGCCTGGTTGATCAGGGCGTTGGCGCGGTCGGTGAAGGTCTGGCGGAACGACAGGAAGGCGAACAGCATCCCGACCGAAAAGCCGTCGCCGGCCAGAATGGTACGGGCGCCCAGATAGATCACCAGCACGGTCTGCAGGCCGGTGATCAGGCCCTGGGTGAAGGTGAGCGAGATCTGGTATTTGCCGACCGAGACGGCGGCGTTGATGGCGTTGGCATAGAGGTTGCGCCACGAACTCTCGCGCTCGGCCTCGCGGCCCATGACCTTGATGGTGGTCGCCGCGCGGACCGTCTCCATGATGTGCGACTGTTCGCGCGCGCTCTCGATGATCTGTTCCTCGGTGCGCGCCTTCATGGCGGGGAACAGGGCGAAGGCGAGGGCCAGATTGATCGCCACGGCCCCCACGACCACCGCCGCGAGGACGGGGGAGTAGAGCAGCAGGATGATGATGGCGACGACCGCCATCAGCCCGTCGATCAGGGCGGCGATGACCCCTCGGGTCAGCACGTCCTGGATGGCCGAGGCCGAGCCGATGCGCGAGAGGATGTCGCCGACATGCCTTTTCTCGAACCAGTCGCTCGGCAGGCGGATCATGTGCCGCACCAGATTGCCGACCATCTGGAAGCTGAGCATCTGGCCAAAGATCTGCAGCGCCCAGGCGCGCAGCGCTTCGATCACCGACTGGACGATCACCAGCGTGCCGAAACCGATGGCCAGCACAGTCAGCAGGTCGCGATCGCCGCGGAAGATGGCCTCGTCGACCACCAGCTGCATCTGGAAGGGCAGGGCGAAGACCGCCACCTGCAGCGCCAGGGACAGGCCCAGAATCTGGAAGAAGGCCGGCCAGAAGCCGACCATTTTCGACCACAGGCTGGTCAGTTTGATCGGGACCCGGGCGGTGACCTTTTCGAACGTGTCGGACGGCGTCAGTTCCAGCGCCACACCGGTGAAATGTTTCGACAGGTCCTCGAGGCTGTATGTGCGGGCTCCCAGCGCGGGATCATGGATCACCGCCTTGCCGCGGCTGACCGACTTGAGCACCACGAAATGGTTCAGGTCCCAGTGCAGGATGGCGGGCAGGCGGACCTTGTCGAGGGCCGACAGCTCGACCTTGAGGGCGCGGGGGGCGAAGCCGAGACTGTCGGCCAGCCCCATGATGCTGCGCAGGGTGGCCCCCGACATCGACAGGCTGAAGCGCTGGCGCAGGCCGTTCAGATCGACGTCGTGGCCGTGGTAGCGGGCCACCATGGCCATGCAGGCGAGGCCGCATTCCGCCGCCTCCGCGCCCTGGATGACGGGCAGGCGCCGGCGCCGGGCGAAGTTGAGTTCAGCCGGCAGTCTCATCCGCGACGCCCCGCGGCGTAGAGGGGATCGAGCAGCCATTCCAGCAGGGAGCGGCGGTCGACGACCACATCGGCGCTGAGCAACATGCCGGGCTGCAGGGGCAGGGCCTCGCCGTAAGCCTCGACATTGCCGCGGGCCAGTTTCACCCGGACGCGGAACACCGGCTCCTGAACCTGAAGGCCGGGGATGGCCACCTCGGCGGGGGCGAGCACCGTGCGCGAGACGGAGGTGACGACCCCCTCGCCCGCGCCGAATTTCTGGAACGGATAGGCCTGGTACATCAGCCGCACGTCCTGGCCCTCGCGCACGAAGCCCGCGGCGCGTGACGGGGCGTAGAGTTCGGCCTCCAGCGCCGAGTCCCCGGCGGTCAGGACCGCCACCGAGGCGCCCGGGGCGACGGTCTGGCCGGGATCCACCGGCAGGGCGGCGACGCGACCGGCCACGGTGGCGACCACGACATAGCGGCCCTGGGCCAGGGTCTGGGTGACCTGCTGGTCGAGGCCGGCGCGGGTCGAGGCCGCCTCGGCGCGGGCGGCCTGGAGATCGATGGGAATGGCGGCGAGCCGGGCGTCGACCTCGCCGATCTCGCGCTCATAGGTCAGGGCCCGGGCCGACAGGGTCGAGGCCTCCTGCTGCACCGCCAGTTCGGCCGAGCGTCGGGCCTCCAGCTCGCGCCGGGGCAGGAACCCCTGGGCGGCGATCGTCTCGGCACGGACGACCTCGGCCCGGGCGAGGGCGAGGCGCTCTTCCTGCAGGGCCATGCTGCGGCGGGTCTCGGCCAGTTCCCGATTCAGGCCCGCACGGCGGTCGGCCAGCTGGCCCTGCTCGGCCGCGAGGGTCGCGACCGTCGCGGCCGCCCGCGCCTCGGCGGCCTCGCCCTGCACGTCAAGGCTGCGTGACAGGGCGGTCAGGGTGTCTCCGCCCTCCAGCGCCGCGGACAGGGTCAGGGTGGCGATCGGCTGGCCCGCGGCGACCGTGTCGCCCTCGCGGACATGGACGGCCGAGACGATCCCGCCCTGGCGCGCGGCCAGCCGGATCATGCCCGCCTCGGGCGTCAGCCAGCCCACCACCGTCTCCTTGCGCGCATAGGAGGCGGTGGCGGCGAAGGTGGCCCCCGCCAGGATGATCGCCACCATGAGGCCGGCGAGGACCCGCGAAGGGACGGAGGAGGCCAGCACCACCTCGCCCGCGAGCCTGCGGGTGGCATGGGTCACGGCCTCCTTGCGGAACAGATCGCTCACAGATTTTTTACTCGGCATGCGGGAAATTCAGCCGCGCCTATTCTTGACTGTTTTGGACGAGCCTTGCAATCCTGAGGTTGCGATCCGGACCGCACCCCATCTCAACAGTCATATTGTACAGCTTACGGAGAAAGCCATGTCGGCTGGTTCAACGGACGTGCGTGAACTTACTTCTGACGAGATCAACTTTGTCTCTGGCGGCGAAACTCCCGCGCAGATGCACAACAGGGCAATGTCCGACGTCATTGGTGGTGGAGCGGCCGGAGCCGTGGCGGGCGGCATCGCCGGATCCGTGGTTCCGGGAGCGGGGACTCTTGCGGGAGCAGTGGTCGGCGGGCTTTCGGGAATGTTCGCTGGTGCTGTGAAGTTCACTGTAGACACGTATATGCAGAAGGCTGCCAAGTTGAACTAAGCGGCTTGACTGCTTCGGACGTCATCCGTTTATGACTAAAGCGGATGACGTCGCTTGGCTTTGCAGTGATGCCTGGTCTGCAGATGGAGGTTGTGCGTGTTTCGGCTCTTTGGGATTTCGGTGCTTTGGGGCGTCGGTTGCGCGATCGCCTTCGCCGTGTTCACAAACAGTTCCGATGCTTCCGGGCCAATTACATTCGGTTTTCTGATGTTTTTGCTCGTGTTCGCGTTTGAAAAAATCCGCGTCTCCCGAAAACAATGAGGGGACGGGCGCGCGGTGTGGTTTGGCTGAGATCTAGGATTGCCAGGCAGGGCAGCTGGATGCGTTTCGCCCAAGCCATGAGTCGCGGTGCCAGGCGACAGCCCTGACCCGGTAATCCTGCTGCCGGTGACCGTGTCAAAGAGCGACTCGTCTTGCCGACGGACGGCGTAGTCGAAGCAACGACGTAAATAGACTGTGGGGAATTCGGCCAAAGTCAGCAACGATCGCAGGAGTGTCTTGCAGGGACTGTCGGGTAAGGGCGATCGCACGGCGTTCGACAACCATAAAGTGCAACCGGCAAGGGGCGGTGTCCGGCCTCCGTGATCAGGGAAGCGATCCGGCCCCGCGCGGTCTTTTCCCGACGCCGTGAACGGCAGGCGGGCGGTAGACCGGGGCCCCTCTGCCGCAGGCGTCCCGGGCCGGGCCCCTATCGGTCAGGGCCGAACTGGCCGGGCGGACCGAGACGGTGGAGGCCGGCTGACCCCTCAGCGCCACGGCCAGGGGATGCGCAGGGTTTTCTCCGGCGTCTGACGATCACTGGCCCGGCCCAGCAGGACGGGGATCAGGATCAGGCCGATCCCCGCGAACATCATGATCCCTCCCAGCCGCGGCTGTCCGCCGGATGTCAGCCAGGCGAGGCCCACGGCGAGAACCGTCGTGCCCATGACGGCGCCACGGAAATAGCCGGCCCGGGGCAGGGCCCTGAGCGCGATCAGGGCGACGAGACCGGACACGGCGAAGGCGGCCACCGGCGCGGGGCCCGGCACCATCCACTCCGGCCGCCGTCCCGCCAGCGCCAGTCCCGCCATCAGGACACTGGCCGCCAGCGCCAGCCGGCACCCCAGCCGGTATGTTCCCTCATTCCTCTGATCAAACCCGTACCGGGTCATTCGCGCGCCGCCGCCCGATCGCCCGCCGGCCGGTCCCGCCGCCGTCGCAGGGCCTGAAACCCGAACAGTCCCCACATCAGGGCCGTGGTCGTCCACGCCCCCGCCAGCAGCGCGGCCGGGTCCCCGTTCACATCGCGCGCGACCAGCCAGACCGACAGGGCCAGCACGAGGGCGGTCCCCGCCAGCAGGTTGCCGAGGCGGGGGCGCAGGAGCGGCCTCGAGCGGACGCGTCTCATCCTGATGTCGGGCTCCGGTGGCGGCGGATGTCCAGCGCCGAACGCTATCGAGGGCCCGTCGGAGCGTCAACGACGGCCGGGTTTTCGCAGGGCCGGGGTCCGGCTATAGTCATGGCCTCCAGCCCACCCATGGAGGACCGGACATGATCAGGCTGAAGCTGCCGCGCGACGTCGCCCTTGCGACCCCCTGGCGCGTGCTGGCCGTCGTCATCGGCGGGGCCGCGGGCATCGTCGGGGCCTTGGCGGCCCTGCCATGACCCGGACCCGATACCGCATGTTCTGGCTCGGTGTGGCGGTCGGACTGATCGTCGGCGTGCCGCTGGCCACCCTGGCCGTTCTGCCGGGCTGAGCGGCCGTCCGGGGCCCCATCCGGCCATAATGTCGCACCCGGGCACGAGTTTTTAACCCTTGGGCCTGCAGGGTTCGGACAGTTTCCGTGAGGCCCCCCCTATGCCCTGTACCGCCTGCCGCGACGGCGCCGTCTTTGACATCCCCATCATCATGGCCTTCCAGCCGATCGTCGATGTGACGCGCGGCACCGTTTTCGCCCAGGAGGCGCTGGTGCGCGGGGTCGACGGCTCGGGCGCCGGGGCGGTGCTGGCCCAGGTGTCGGACACCAACCGCTACGCCTTTGACCAGCAGTGCCGCACCCGCGCCATCGAACAGGCCGCCGGACTGGATCTGGCCGCCGACGGGGCCGGGCTGTCGATCAATTTCCTGCCCAATGCCGTCTATGAGCCCAAGGCCTGTATCCGGGTGACGCTGGAGGCGGCCATGCGCACCGGCTTCGCCACCGACGCCATCATCTTCGAATTCACCGAAAGTGAATCGATCGACACCGCCCATCTGCTCAACATCCTCCGCTCCTACCGGGCCATGGGCTTCCGCACCGCCATCGACGATTTCGGGGCCGGCTATGCGGGTCTGGGCCTGCTGACCAAATTCCAGCCCGACATCGTCAAGCTGGACATGGATCTGGTGCGCGGCATCGACACCGACCGGGTCAAACGCACCCTGGTGCGCCACATCCTCGCGGCCCTGACCGATCTGGGCATCCAGCCCGTTTGCGAGGGGGTGGAGACGGTGGGCGAGTATCAGGTGCTGCGCGACCTCGGCGTCACCCTGATGCAGGGCTATCTGTTCGCAAAGCCCGTGGTCGACGGTCTGGCCCCCATCGTCTGGCCCGACGCCGCCCCCGCCCTCGACCCGGCCTTCGAGTCCGCCGCCCTCGCGCCGCGCCACGCCGCCGCCGGCTGACGGCGCGGTCCGTCCCCCATGCGCGGCTTTGACTTCAGCTCATGGCCGGCGGCCCTGACCACCCTCATCGGCCTGGCGTTGTTCGCCCTGATCGGCGTCGGCATCCGGCTGGTGCTGATGATGACCTTCCAGCAGCGCCGCGAACGCGCCAACCGCCAGATCAATGAGCGGCTGCGCACCCTGATGGCGGCCTACAAGGTGCTGGGCGGCTCCTTCACCGGCACCCTGTCGGTCGACCCCCGCCACCTGCGCGACCAGCGCCGCGCCGCCGCCCTCACCCCCGTCGCCGCCGACGGGCCACAGGCGCCCACCGCCGGGCCCCCCGGTCCGGCCACCCTCCCGGCCGCCGCCGCCGACGCGGGTTCCGACCGCGCCCGCCGCATCCGCGACGCGGTCGAGGCGGCCCTGTCCGACATCATCCTTCTGGGCACCGACGATCAGGTCCGTCTGGCCAGCCGCGCGGCGCTGGATCTGGTCGAGGGTCGCCCCGTCCACACCGATGCACTGGTCGTCTCCCTGCGCGACTTCATCCGCACCGCCCTCGACCTGGCCCCCATCCCCGCCGACCTCCCCATCCCCCGTCAGGGCCCGACCCGCCCGGGCGGCGGCGGCGGCCGAGGCGGGGGCGGTGAGGGCCGCGGCGGCCGCGGCGGCGGCGGCGGCGGGGGCGCGGGTGGAGGCGGCGGCGGGATGGGGCCCGGCGGGGACGGCGGGGCCGGTCCCCCCGGCTAAGGGCGGTACGGGTCCGCTTCCATGCACGGTCCCTTCGTTCCCGGCGGGGTCTCCGGGCCTGACAGTCTTATTGGCCAGCGAAAGCTTCTCGGTGCCGCTCGACGTATTCCGGATTCGGCCAGAGGGCAGCATCTTTTGGTAGATGGATCGGAGCTGAAGGATCGGGAAACAATCCGCGCAGCTCTGTTGGGATTCGATTGTCCGCGACCAGTAGCCGGTACTCAGGCGATAGTGAGATCAGATGCCTGTCGAAGAGCCAGTGGATCGTTCCCGAAAGGGCGAGCCCGTTTGTGACAACATCAGGACCGCCTTGCGCAACCGACCAGATGTGAGCCGCCTGCACCTCCGAACGACCTCCGCCGTTGATGATCCGTAGCCCCGTTACAGCGCAGGTGTCGTTATAGGCGCGGCAGACTAAACGTCGAAAGTTGGCGTCGCGGACTTTTCTGTTCACCAACGCCGTCTCGAGTCGGCGCACAAACGGCTCATCGGATGCATTCGATTTCGACGTCGATGGCAGATCGAGCCCATCTGGCCCCACTGGGCCATAGCGGATCAAGTTGGCTGGAGAGAGCGCTTCTCCAAGTGCGTCCGAAACAATGGCGGAAAAGTCTTCATCGGATATCGGTCGGACCGCATGTCCCTGCAATGTTCGGCCAATCAATCTCGAACTCGGGACGTCTCGTAGGTTACCCTCTCGGTATTCTCCTGAAGAGTCCTTTAAAGCGACAACGGGATCGAACTCGAAATAATTTGTAACGTGTGCATACGCGGTCCCATCTCCTAAAGGATCTATTGAAACTACCTGTGCTGCGCCAACATATCCTTTTCGTCCGCGTTCCCGCTTTGACTCGCGGAATAGTACCCACTCACCCTTCAGTGCTTCCGCCACTGGCAAATAGCCCTTGTGGGTAGGGAAATGGTACCGCTTGCCTTCAATGTTGTCGTACTTCGAACCAAGATTGATATCGAAAACGCCCTTCAATGGCTCGCCCCTTACTGGTCTTTGATGCGCTCATTGTAGTCACCCAGGACCGCGACCCGGTCGTAGGAAGATGGCCGATCTATTTTCCGTCGTGGAAGAAGTGGACGCTCAACCCTTAAGCGCGCGATCTAGCAGACGAGCGGCTAAAGCCGCTTCACACCCATTAGGTCTAGCAACCGGTAGCCCGCGCCAACGTCTGGCACCTCTGCCAAGACGCGGATGCCACCAGATGAAGCGTCCTGTGACTCCTCATAGAGATAGAGGCCACCACGGCCAGCTATGCCATTCTCGTTTAAAGCGAACGATGATAGTCCAGACAGGTACACGTTCGTATCGCTTTGCGTAGTCCCAACGATCAGTAGGTCATCCATGGCACGTCCTCCCGCTGGCCTGCGACCGGAACCCCGGCTTTCAGCAGCGCAACTCGCCGACTATCTGGCGGCGACATCACAGCTGGCGCAACTCGGTATTCTGAGGAACGCCAAATATCCCGGCGACGCTCGCCCTTTGGTAATCCAATACCAGCATGCCCGACGCGGCATCGCCGCTTGTCTAATCACGCCGGAGAACACCAACCGGTTGGCCGCAACGGCCATCGCCGACCTCGAACAGCGACGGGACGACCCCGCCAGCCGCCCTCTGATTCGGGACGATGCTCGCCGATCGATAGAAGCCATCGAGACCTTCCAACGATCGGTTAATGCTCTCGACCTTCGTAATGTCCGTTTCGTGGCTGCCCCACCCCGGCCGGAGCCCATCAACATCAGTGGGGTCGCGGTAAGCGTCTTTCCAGATGCGCTCGGCATCACGCAGCACCGAGACGGCGACCGCATAGGACAGTTGTTCATTCGCTGCGCAGTTGGTGGAGAGGGCGATGCGGCCGAAAACCGTCGAGCCGATGCCAACCAGCACCTCGCCACCATCGCCCACATGCACGCGGTCCAAAACCTTGGTCATGTGGGGGTGCCCCACTCTCCATCTTCCTTGGTGCTCGATGTAACAAGGCAGCGCGTCTATCGAGGGCCCACCAGCACTACCCTTCGCGTCCGGAACATCGAAGCCGCGTGCGGTATGATCTCCGCGATTTGGCCGGGGGTGTGAACGACAGCGCAAGGACATACTTCGGGATCAAAAACTCTGCTGCCGCAGCTTCTCCACAGCCAATGAGATTCTGATCCAAACAACCTATCCTGGTGTCACCGAGTCGGTTAGGTTGCGACTGAGGGGACGTAGGGACGGAGTATCCGGTGAGAACGTTTAGGCTTGCGCCGTGAGGGTACTGGTCGCCTGCGAATACAGCGGCACCGTCCGCAATGCCTTTCTAGAACGTGGGCACGATGCTTGGTCGTGCGACCTGCTTCCGAGCGAGGACGGCTCCAATCGCCACATCGTAGGCGACGCGCGGGACTTGCTCTTTGACGAGTGGGACTTGTTGATGGTCGCGCACCCGCCTTGCACGCGGTTGTGCAACTCAGGGGTGCGCTGGCTGACCGTGCCGCCGCGGGGAAAAACCGTCGATGAGATGTGGGCGGCTCTGGACGAGGGGGCCGCGCTGTTCTCGGACTTCTGGAACGCTCCGATCGAACGGATCGCGATCGAGAATCCGGTCATGCACAAACACGCCAAGACGCGGATCGTGAACTTCGAGGAGTTCGCGCAGAGCGTTCAGCCTTGGCAGTTTGGCCACGGTGAAACAAAGCGCACCTGTCTGTGGCTGAAGAACCTGCCGCCTCTGGTTCCGACCGAAGTCGTCGAGGGCCGTGCGCCGCGCGTGCATCACATGCCGCCGTCCCCGGATCGGTGGAAGGAGCGGTCCCGGTTCTTTCCGGGGATCGCGAAGGCGATGGCGGACCAATGGGGATCGTTCGCCGTCTGCGCGGCGAGCGCCGTGTGATGGAAGCGAAACGCAAAGAACTGGCGCTGATCGCGGCGCTGATCGTCGTCACCGTGGGGCACGCGGCTCTGCTCGTCTGGTCTTGGGCCGACAAGTTGCCCGGGCGGTAGCCCCCGTGACCTTGTCATCCCCGACGGAGCGCAGCGGAGATCGGGGACGGCAAGGCGCGCCACCACGCCTGCCCGGGGCCCATCCGGGGCGAGGGTCAGGGTGGCAACCCCGTCTCCCGGTTCAGCCCTGCGGGCCGCTCGGGCGCAGAAGGGATCCGGCCTGTCCCGTCCCGGCGCTTCGCTGCGCTGCGGCCGGGATGACAAGGGCGGCCGCGGCGTCGCTCCTGCACTCGACCCCTTGACCCCGCCCCCGAACAGGCCCCTGTCCCGCGGATGGCGAGCGAGACGGTCTATATCATTCAGGCCTATGGCCGGGGCCGCGGTGACGGGCTGGCGGCGGAGCCCCAGGTGGGGTGCAAGGATGCGGCCGAGGCGCGGCGCAAGGCCGAGCGGCTGGCGACCACCTTCAGTGACAAGGGCCGGCAGGGGGTGGTGGCCTTCTCCGTCTCGGCCGACACCGAAATGGGCGACTATGATGAGCGCCCGACCCTCCTGTTCCGTGCCGGCCGCCTGCCCGAGACCTTCGACGTCTGAAGGGATCCCGTCCCGGCGCTTCGCTGCGCTCCGGCCGGGAGGACAAGGGGAGGCCCTCGGCGAACCACTGCGGCCGGGAGGACAGGGGGGATGTTATCAACGAACGCGCCGATTTCGCTTTTGGGATCAGGGGGCGGGGCGAAACAAGGCCGGTCGGGCGTGCGTCGCTCCGGGCGGGGTTAGACTGGGCCCGGCCCCCGGGTGCGTGCCGCGTGCCACCGGCATCGGGACACGGTGGAGCCAGTGGACCCAGCGGACTCAGTGGACTCAATGGACCCTGTTTTTTGCATCACCGGCGGCGGCCATCCGGACCATCCGGACCATCCGGACACATTTTTCTGACCGGGTGACCCCCGGCCCCTTACGGAGCAAATGATAGATAAAACCTATCCCCAGCATCGATATTATAAACTTCGATCGATGGCGGCCCTCTGTTACGCTTGCCGCAGAGTTCAGGCCCCCTTGAAGGAGAAGACCGATGCCCATGGATGGAAGCGATCTCGTCGAGCCCACCACCAAATGCCCGCTGAAGCACGGCGTGCGGTTCCACACCTCGTTCGGCGGCCGGTCGAACCGCGACTGGTGGCCCAACCAGCTGAACCTCAAGATCCTGTCGCAGCATTCGTCGCTGACCGACCCGTTCGCCGCGACCTTCAAATATTCCGAGGCCTTCAAGAAGCTGGACGTCGAGGCGCTGAAGGCCGACCTGCGCGCCCTGCAGACGGATTCGCAGGACTGGTGGCCGGCCGACTATGGCCACTACGGCCCCTTCTTCGTGCGTATGGCCTGGCACTCGGCCGGGACCTATCGCACCGGTGACGGCCGCGGCGGTTCGGGTCAGGGCCAGCAGCGGTTCGCCCCGCTGAACAGCTGGCCGGACAACGGCAACCTCGACAAGGCGCGGCGCCTGCTGTGGCCGATCAAGCAGAAATACGGCAATGCCGTCAGCTGGGCCGACCTGTTCATCCTGACCGCCGACGTCGGCATGGAGGACATGGGCTTCAAGACCTTCGGCTTCGGCTTCGGCCGCGAGGACACCTGGGAGCCGTCGGAGGACGTGCACTGGGGGGCCGAGGACACCTGGCTGGCCGACAGCCGCTACCAGGGCGAGCGCGAGCTGGACAAGCCGCTGGCCGCTGTCCAGATGGGCCTGATCTATGTCAATCCGGAAGGCCCCAACGGCAAGCCGGACCCGGCCGCCTCGGCCCATGACATCCGCGAGACCTTCGCGCGCATGGCCATGAACGACGAGGAGACGGTCGCCCTGATCGCCGGCGGCCACACCTTCGGCAAGGCCCACGGCGCGGGCGACGCCAAGCATGTGGGTGTCGAGCCCGAGGGGGCCGGCATCCTCGAACAGGGTCTGGGCTGGAAGAACAGCTGGGAGAGCGGCAAGGGTGAGCACACCATCACCTCGGGCCTCGAGGGGGCGTGGACGTCTAACCCCACGCGCTGGGACAACGGCTATTTCGACCTGCTGTTCAAATATGACTGGGAGCTGACCAAGAGCCCGGCCGGAGCCTATCAGTTCACGCCCAAGGACATCGCCGAGGCCGACCTGGCCCCCGACGCCCACGTCCCCGGCAAGCGGGTCAAGCCGATGATGGCCACGACCGACATCGCCCTGAAGACCGACCCCGCCTACCTGGAGATCTCGCGCCGGTTCCATCAGAACCCGGACCAGTTCGCCGACGCCTTCGCCCGCGCCTGGTTCAAACTGACCCACCGCGACATGGGTCCCAAGGCCCGCTACCTCGGCCCGCTGGTGCCGCAGGAAGAGCTGCTGTGGCAGGATCCGGTGCCGGCGGTGGACCACCCGCTGATCGACGCCGCCGACGTGGGCGGGCTGAAGGACCGGATCCTTCAGTCGGGCCTCAGTGTCACCGAACTGGTGGCCACGGCCTGGGCCTCGGCCTCGACCTTCCGCGGCTCGGACAAGCGCGGCGGGGCCAATGGCGCCCGCATCCGGCTGGAGCCGCAGCGCAGCTGGCCGGTCAACCAGCCGGATCAGCTGGCCCGGGTGCTGGGCGTGCTGGAAGGCATCCAGCGCGACTTCAACGCCACGGCCGCGGGCGGCAAGAAGGTCTCGCTGGCCGACCTGATCGTGCTGGCCGGTTCGGTCGCGGTGCAGTCGGCGGCGAAAGCGGCCGGCCATGACGTCGAGGTCCCCTTTACCCCGGGCCGGACCGACGCCACCCAGGCCCAGACCGACGTCGAGAGCTTCTCGGTGCTGGAGCCGGAAGCCGACGCCTTCCGCAACTATCTGAAGGGCAGCTACACCCTGACGCCGGAAGAGATGATGGTCGACCGGGCCCAGCTGCTGACCCTGAGCGCCCCCGAGATGACGGTGCTGTGGGGCGGTCTGCGGGCGCTGGACGCCAACACCGGCGGCGTCAAGCACGGGGTCTTCACCGACCGCCCCGGCCAGCTGACCAACGACGTCTTCGTCAACCTGCTCGACATGGGCACGGTGTGGACGGCGACCTCGGAAGAGGAGGCCGAGTTCGAGGGCCGCGACCGGGCCACCGGCGCGGTCAAATGGACCGGCACCCGCGTCGATCTGGTGTTCGGCTCCAACTCCCAGCTGCGCGCCCTGGCCGAGGTCTATGCCCAGTCGGACTCGAGGGCCAAGTTCGTCCACGACTTCGTGGCGGCCTGGACCAAGGTGATGAACGCCGACCGGTTCGACCTGAACTAGGCCGGCACCCCCGAAGCCGCCTTTCGCGCCCCGGTCAGACCCGGCCGGCGCGGAAGGCGGCGACGGCCTCGACCGCGGCGCGCACCGAGGCCTCGATCCCGGCCCAGTCGCCGGCCTTCACCGCCGCCTCGGTGACCAGTTTCGACCCCATCCCTGCCGCCACGATCCCCGCGCCGAACCATCTGGCGATCGAGGCCGCGTCGGGATCGACCCCGCCGGTCGGCATGATCTTCGTCCACGGCATGGGGCCCATCACGGCCTTGACGAAGTCCGGCCCGCCGACGCTGGCCCCCGGAAACAGTTTGATGATGTCACAGCCCAGCGCATGGGCCTCGGCGATGTCGCGCACCGAGCCGCAGCCGGGGAAATAGGCGACCCGGCGGCGGTTGCAGACCACCGCCACCTCTTCCACCAGCGCCGGCGAAACCACGAACCGCGCGGCGCGGTTCAGGTAGAGGGCCGCCGTCCCCGCATCGAGCACCGAGCCGATGCCCAGCACCACGGCCGGATCGGTCCGGGCCAGTTCCTTCGCAATCTCCCCGAACAGGTCGACGGCGAAATCGCCGCGGTTGGTGAATTCGATCACCGGGGCGCCGCCGCGGGCGCAGGCGCGGATGACGTTCAGGGCCGTGTCCGGGTCCGGATGGTAGAACACCGGGCAGACGCCCTGACGCTCGAGGGCGGTCAGGACGCCAGTCCTGTCAAGGTGGGGGCGGTCGATCGGCATGGGCGGGCTCCGGTGGTCGGTCACGGATCGACGAGGACGGGGGCCGGCGTCAAGTCAGTTCCGGTTTCAGGGCCGGCGGGGGGGGCCTGGCCGGACTCAAAAACAGGGTCCGGATGGTCCGGATGGTCCGGGACGAAATGGGGCGGGTCGGGGGGCCAGGGGCCGTCGTTGTCGAGGGCGTCCTCGGCCACCTTGCGGGCCCAGGCCGCGCGCTGGCGCTGGTTCTCCCGGGCGAAGACCGCCGCCTCGTCGGCCTCGATCGCGGCATCGACCTCGGCCTGCATGGCGTCCATGACCCCCCGCACCCGGTGCCAGCGCATCACGGCGGCGGCGTCGCCGTGCAGCACGGCCCGCATCATCCGGCAGATGGCGACACTGGAGAGTTCGGCATAGTCCAGCCGGTCCAGATCACCGCCGACCGCCTGCTCCAGTTTCAGCCCCTCGTCCCCGGGCTCCAGCCCCACGGGCGGCACCCAGATCTGGTCGCAGCGCCGCCAGCCCTCGCGCGCCGCCCGGGCGCGCAGGGCCGACCGGCCGACCCCGAACCGCCGGCAGCACGCCGCCGCCGACGTCCCGCCCAGATAGGCCGCCTTCACCTGTTCCCACACCTCGTCCGGGGCCGACTTCGGCCCGTGCGTGTCCCGATCCATCCCTGTCGCTCCCTGTGGCGGTCCGCCGGGAAGGATAGGGGGTCGGGGGGGTGTGTATGGTTCGAGGGGGCTTGTTTCGGGACGGGGGTTGAAAGGGCTGGGGAATTTGGCGCGTGCGTTGAACGGACGGGGGTGCGCATCCCCCTTCTGTCGTCATTCCGGGCGCAGCGGAGCGGAGACCCGGAACAGGGCGGCGCCGGAGCGCAGCGAAGGCGATGGTTCAGCAGCCGTGTCCGCGGCAGGTTCGCGCTTTCGCGCGCCGCCCTGTTCCGGGTCTTCGGCGCAAGCGCGCCTCCGCCCGGAATGACGAAAGAAGAGGGCGCTCAGTCCGCCTCGTCCGGCGGCACCCAGTCCGGATCGGTCTCGCGATACCAGTCGGCGGCCAGGTCCAGCCAGCCGGGGTTGGGGTCCTCGATCAGCTTCAGCTTCCAGTCGCGCTTCCAGCCCTTGATCCGCTTCTCGCGCCGGATCGCCTCGACCACCCACTGATGCTGTTCGTACCAGACCAGTTGCGTGCAGCCCTTGGTCTTCGAATGGCCGTCAAACCGGCCGGTTTTGTGCTTCCAGACCCGCCCGCGAAGGTTGGCCGTCATGCCGACATAGGTCGCCCCGTTGCGCCCGTTGGCCATGATGTAGGTGGCGATGAAGGTCCGGTGCGTCCCCATGCCGTGACGGTGACATGGACGAACGATGTTCGCAATATGTTCTCATTCTTTCGTTATTCCGGGGTCCTCTCTTTCGTCATTCCGGGCGCAGCGGAGCGGAGACCCGGAACAGGGCGGCGCCGGAGCGAAAGCGGAGGCGATGGGTCAGCATCGGTGTCCGCGACAGGTTCGCGCTCTCGCGCGCCGCCCTGTTCCGGGTCTGCGGCGCAAGCGCGCCTTCGCCCGGAATGACGAAAGGGAGGGCAGCGGATCATTTGTGGTACACTGCCCCCATGACCGACCCCAGGTTCCGCGACCTGTCCCACCTCTCCACCCTTGACGCCTTCCTCGACGAGGAGGGCATCCGTGAAGAGGTGACGCTGCGCGCGGTCAAGAGCGTGATCGCCCTCCAGCTCCAGCAGGCCATGGCCGACCAGAAGATCACCCGCGCGGCCATGGCCGCGCAGATGGACACCAGCCGGGCGCAGCTGAACCGGGTCCTCGACCCGAACGCCTCCAATGTGACGCTGGACACCCTGAGCCGCGCGGCGCGGGTGCTGGGACGGTCGTTGAAGGTGGAGCTGGTTTAGCTTCCCTCTCCCGGCGGGAGAGGGCTTGAGCGCACGGCGGCGCAGCCGTCGTCCTGGCGCGAAAGGGTGAGGGGCGGAGGCCGGAGGCCGCGCACCGCCGACCCCGCGACGGCTTCGCCGACGGCCAGACCCGACCCTCACCCTTTCGGCCAAGACGCATCGCTCCGCTCTGCGGGCCTCAAGCCCTCTCCCACCGGGAGAGGGGGCATCTTTTGTGGTACATTGCCCCCATGACCGACCCCAAGGTCCGCGAGCTGTCCCACCTCTCCACCCTCGACGCCTTCCTCGATGAGGAGGGCATCCGCGAGGAAGTGACCCTGCGCGCGGTCAAGGGCGTGATCGCCCTCCAGCTCCAGCAGGCCATGGCCGACCAGAAGATCACCCGCGCGGCCATGGCCGCGCAGATGGACACCAGCCGGGCGCAGCTGAACCGCGTCCTCGACCCGAACGCCTCCAATGTGACGGTGGAAACCTTGAGCCGCGCGGCACGGGTGCTGGGGCGGTCGTTGAGGGTGGAGCTGGTTCAGGTGAGATATCTTTGACCCCTTGCGGATCGACAAAGGATAGCACTTGATCCGGAGGACGCTCGCGCCAGTGATGATTGACTCGTGTCAGCTTTTTCCGCGTCGTCGTCCACGCGCTCTCTTGGCCCCTGCCTTGGAGCGCTTGGGTTTTGCCGTAGATCCCTCAAGCCGACCCGATAGTTGCCTTTCGCCGAAGACCTCTATCTGCCGCCTCTGAGTTTCCATACCAGCAATAATTGTTGCTCGCCTCGATGCGATTTGACCACCCGGCGTGCCTTCCAAGGCCACATACAAGTCCGCTGCCTTGGAACGAACGGCGTTTAGTTCGTCACGATCTAAACGGAACCGCACAGCTACCTCGTAAAGTTTTCGGGCGAGTACATGCGTCAGAAATCGTTTGCCGCGCATCTGATCCGAAGCTTTGCTTGCCAAAGCTGCCACCCCTCCTGCACCGAGGTCGGCGATGATAGAAACGCGCATGAGTTGCCGTCCGAGCGGCTCGTCAATCGAACCCACGCCCTCGGCAAACTGTGTAAGTAGTTTATCGGTACCCATGAACGCGGTTGCCATTCTGGATGCAGCGATCGGCATTGATAGCGCGAGCCTTCGAGCTACCTCACCGATTGGCACACTGTCCGGCAGAGTGGACACGTAAGTGACACCGTTGAAGGCAACCCGTCGTTCTTTGGCGAGCGGATTCACTAGGGCCAACGAGTTAGCCATAAACTGTACCCAGCCATCTAATGCACCGGCAAGATATCTCCTCTTATCTCTATCATTTATTAGTTCCATATGTTTAACAAGCGCGCTAAGAAGTATAAGGTGAGCAAACCACTTCTCTGAAACAGTTTCGTGGCGGATCCGGTCTATCACTTGATTCGAATCGTTGCTGACCAGATCAACCCCTTCTCTGAGGCGCTTCTGCGCTAGGATGAGTTCATCGTCAGACTGAACGCTGCGGTAAATATCATCGAGCTCCGACTCAGTTGTCGAATTTCCAGAAACAATAAAGTCTTGAACAAATTTCTCAGGATCAGGAATTTTGATGTCGTCCCAGTCGGCCTGTGCGTAATCGTAAAGGCGCCGGTAGATTTGCTCCACTAGTGGGCCGTCTTTCCGGTTTAACGCGGCGTAGAAACCTATCTCGTTTATAAACGATGTGTAGCGTTCATCATCTAAAACAAAGTCACGGAACTCGGCGCTCTCCATCATTCGCGTGGCAGCAAAAAATTCAAAGAACATCTTCAACCTAAAGCGAACGTTGTCGCCCGCTCGTTCTAGGATGCGCGCCTCAATAAAATAGTTTAGTAGGTCGCTAGCAGAGAAAGCCAATCCGTAGTTTTTTAGGTACAATATGAACCATTGAAGTACTGTATCATAATGAGGTGCATATTCGTCAGCTCGCGACATGAGCTCAGCCAAAGAAGATAGCAAGTCTACTTTATTGCGATAATCAAAAGTGCCAGGCAACAAATCACGTGGAGCGAACTTCTGTAAAAGAATCTCCACGTAGCGCTCAGTCAGCGAGGCCTGATTAAGCATCACATGATCGGGATCGTCCTGAAAGATCTGTATCAAGAATGTCCCGGTGACAGCAGTCAGAGGAACGTTCAGCGCGTGAGCATCGCGCACTACTCGAGCTAACATCCGGTCGGCTTCCAACGGGTCGGTTGTGCCATTTCCCTCGATAATTGATAACAGTTGCGAGGGTCTAATCGGACGCATCCGCATGCGACGGAATGAAACTTCAGGTGAAATTTCCGGTCTCAGTGCCGAGCTTTCTACAAACGGCGTACTTGAGGTGATTATGAAGCGGCATGCTGGATAAGTTTCAAGGAAGCGGACCAGAACCTGACGCTTCGTACGTTGAGAAAAGTCGACATCATCGATCAGAACGATCATTGACCCAGAATTTAGTAGACCCTTCACGGTAAGATCATTCGGGAGATCCGGTAGGTTACGCCTAATCGCCTTTTCAACTGAACCAGATGCGGCTGATATCGAAGAAAAGTTGATCAAGGCCGGAAACGTCCAGTCTAGACGCGTCACCTGCTTTCCTGCGAATGAAAGCGCTATCTGCTTCAAAAGCGTTGACTTTCCCGTCTCGGCTCCAGCTGATATGACTATGTTCTCGTCGCTTTGGAGAAGCTCGTCAAAGTCAATGAGTTCGAGCTTGGATCCGACATGACCATCTTTCTCGGTCGTGTAGGGGACCTCATAGTCGAACTCAGGCTTCAAGAAAATGACGTCTCTTTTCTCTCCCACAAATGAATCTTGACATTCCTTAGTGAGCTCAGGAAATAGTTGAGTTGTACGCCAAGCGTCGAGCTGGGCCGGAGTTATTTTTCCGTCCCTTTCTAGCCAATCTGAGATACTATCTGGCAGAGTGTAGAATGTTCCATCGTCCCCCAAGTCTTCTGCTTTCGCAAAGGACCGGCGCCCCTCGAACCATCGACGATAAGAGATTCGTGCATCTCCAGCGGCCCCACTTAACGCGAATATAGCGTATCCGTTCCAGTATTTACGACTGCTATAGAGCGCGCCTGATTGGGCAGTCATCAGGCTGCCAGAAAGAAACAAGGAGCTGCTCGGGACAGCGTCGTGCATGTGGCCGCAAAAGTACGCGATTCCGCGAGACGGAATGATTCGCGATATCAGTCCCTGCGTAAAGTCATTCATCCATGAGAAGGGATGGTGACCTAATATCAAGGTAGCTGAATTATCCGAAAGGCTGTCGAAGGCGTTCTCTAAGGATTGCTCAGGTATAAACAAGCGACCTCTGTCGTCGAGTTCCGGTAAAGCGCCTCCTGCCGAGAGGGTAGCGGTATTTATAATGACTATATTGTATGCAGAGACAAGAGGTCTGAAGGATTTCACATAATGGTCGGAATATAGAGGAGGACCATCCATCATTTGGTCCGCAAATTTGTTGTATGCCGAAAATGCGTTGGCGAGATATGCGTTAAAGCCGTCGTCCTGAGACAAGCTGTTCGAACTGTCGGGACTTGCGGCCGCTGATCTCCAACGTTTCAGGTCATCGACGTGTTTTGAAATGAGATCACGATCGACGTCGTGATTTCCGGGGCAGAGAAAGAGGCTGTCCGATCTGATGCTAGCGACATCTTGTATCGATTTCAGATACGCTGACACTGGCGCATAAGCATCCTTTGCGCCGCCAGCTTGTGCGAGATCGCCTGTAAAAAACAAGAACTCAGGCTTCTGTCCGCGCGAATCCAGCCCTCTTAGGTCCTCAATGAGCCGTTTATTGAGGAGTTCTTGGTCCCAATTCGGTGAAGAACGGAGATGGAGGTCCGTCAAGTGCAGTATCTTTAAGGGGGGCATCGAAGACTCAGCTTGCTTGCGGCTCATTGGCCAATCCTTGCCGCTGTCGCGCGTTGTAACAAGGATAAAGTGCCGAGAAGCCGGGCTAGCCCGGAAGGATCGGGGACCGAAGGCTAACAGATCGGTTTGGGTCGATCCCCCCTACAACCGCCCCTTCCGGAACGCCTCCGCCTTCTCCGCCGCGGCCTCGGCGCGCAGCTTCTTCGGCACGGCCTTGTCCACCTCTTCCCCCGCCCCGGTCATGACCTCGTTGGCGAACTCGAGGTCGAGGAGTTTGAGCTTCTTGATCTCGTCGCGCAGGCGGCCGGCTTCCTCGAACTCGAGGTTGGAGGCGGCCTCGCGCATCTTGCTTTCGAGGTCCTTGAGCGTGGCCTGGAAATTGTTGCCGAGGAAGGGGCGGGCGTCTTCCTTCACGCCGGCGGTGGAGATGAGGACGCGGTCCTTCTCATAGGGGCTGTTCAGGATCTCCTTGATGTCGCGGCGGACGCTCTCGGGCGTGATGCCGTGTTCGAGGTTGTACGCGGTCTGGCGTTCGCGGCGGCGCTCGGTCTCGGCCATGGCGCGCTCCATCGAGCCGGTGACGCGGTCGGCATAGAGGATAACGCGGCCGTCGACGTTGCGGGCGGCGCGGCCGATGGTCTGGATCAGGGAGGTCTCGGAGCGCAGGAAGCCCTCCTTGTCCGCGTCGAGGATGGCGACCAGGCCGCACTCGGGGATGTCGAGCCCCTCGCGCAACAGGTTGATGCCGATCAGGACGTCGAAAGTGCCGAGACGCAGGTCGCGGATGATCTCGATCCGCTCCATGGTGTCGACGTCGGAGTGCATGTAGCGCACGCGCACGCCCTGTTCGTGCATGTATTCGGTCAGGTCCTCGGCCATCTTCTTGGTCAGGACGGTGACCAGGGAGCGGTAGCCGGCGCGGGCGACGGCCTTGACCTCGTCGATGACGTCGTCGACCTGGTTACGGGTGGTGCCTGAGACCGGGCGGATTTCGACCGGGGGGTCGATCAGGCCGGTGGGGCGGATGACCTGTTCGACGAAGACGCCGCCGGTCTGGTCCATCTCCCACGGGCCGGGGGTGGCCGAGACGTGAACCGTCTGGGGCCGCATGGCCTCCCATTCGTCGAACTTCAGCGGGCGGTTGTCGATGCAGGAGGGCAGGCGGAAGCCGTATTCGGCCAGGGTCGATTTGCGGCGGTAGTCGCCCCGGAACATGCCGTTGATCTGGCCGATGGTGACGTGGCTCTCGTCGACGAACAGCAGGGCGTTGTCGGGGATGTATTCGAAGAAGGTGGGCGGGGGCTCGCCGGGGGCGCGGCCGGTCAGCCAGCGGGAATAGTTCTCGATGCCGGCGCAGGAGCCGGTGGCCTCCATCATCTCCAGATCGAAGCGCACGCGCTGTTCGAGGCGCTGGGCCTCCAGCAGTTTGCCGTTCTCGACCATCCAGTCGAGCGTCTCTTTCAGCTCGGCCTTGATGCCGCCCAGCGCCTGGTTGAGCGTGGGGCGGGGGGTGACATAGTGGCTGGCGGCATAGACGGTGATCTCGGCGAGGTCGGCGGTCTTCTTGCCGGTCAGGGGGTCGAACTCGGCGATGGATTCGATCTCGTCGCCGAACAGGGAGACGCGCCAGGCGCGGTCCTCCTGGTGGACGGGGAAGATCTCGACGGTGTCGCCGCGCTTGCGGAACATGCCGCGGTCGAAGGCGACGTCGTTCCTCTTGTACTGCAGGGCGATGAGGTCGGCGCGGAGCTTGGACTCATCGATCTGGTCGCCGACCTTCAGGTCGAAGGTCATGGCGGTGTAGGTCTCGACGGAGCCGATGCCGTAGATGCAGGAGACCGAGGCGACGACGATGACGTCGTCCCGCTCGAGGATCGACCGCGTCGCCGAGTGGCGCATCCGGTCGATCTGCTCGTTTATGGAGCTGTCTTTTTCTATGTAGGTGTCGGTGCGGGGGACGTAGGCCTCGGGCTGGTAGTAGTCGTAGTAGCTGACGAAATATTCGACGGCGTTGTCGGGGAAGAAGGCCTTGAACTCGCTGTAGAGCTGGGCGGCGAGGGTCTTGTTGGGGGCGAGGATGAGCGCCGGGCGCTGGGTCGCCTCGATGACCTTGGCCATGGTGAAGGTCTTGCCCGAGCCGGTGACGCCCAGCAGGACCTGATCGCGATCGCCGGCCTCGGCCTGGGCCACGAGTTCGGCGATGGCGGCGGGCTGGTCGCCGGCGGGGGTGTAGCTGGTCTCCAGGCGGAAGGGGTGGCGGGCGCGGCCCTTGAGCGATTTGGCCGGGCGGTCGGGACGATGCGGGACCCAGTCGCCGGGGCCGGTCGGGGCCTCCTCCGGCGTCAGCCGCGGGCCGGTGACCGGCGCGAACATGGGGAGGTTTTTCATCGCCTTCGGGAGCGGCGCGTCACCATCGCGTAGGAAGGCGGCCGGAGCCTCGGCCAGGCCCTTGTTCGGGATGTGGACCGGCTTCTGGATGACAGGGGCCGAGCCCTTGTCCTTGGGGCTCCGGGGGGTCGAGGAACGGTTCATGAACGCAAGATAGGTCGCAGGGGCGGGGGACGCCAGCGGGGCCGGCGCCCCGCCGGGGCCTGACTCAGGCGCCGCGCAGCAGGACACCTGCGGTCAGGACCGCGAAGGCGACGGCGAGGGTGTTGAACACCTGCTCGCTGACCACGGGGATGGCGACACCGCCGTACTGGACCAGCATGGCGAGGACCGCGAGGACCACGGCGATGGCGAACAGGGGCACGGAAGGGGCGGTGAGGGGCAGACCGGCGCGACGAACAGCCATGGGGCGGTATCCTGACGCCCGGGACGGGGCAGGATGCGCCGGTCGAGCTTGGCCGTAACGCCGGTCCGGGACGGCCGTTCCGCCGGCCGGCTCAGAAGCTGAGCCGGACCCCCGCCATGGCCAGACGCGGCGCGCCCGGGCGGGCCCCGTCGGGGGAGAAGGCGACGTTGTAGACCGCGTCGGTGACGTTCTGGACCGTGGCGAACAGGGCGACCTGATCGGTTAGGTCGACACTGCCGGCGAGGTCGACGAGGGTGCGGCCGTCGATCCGGGCCCCGGCCGGGATGGGCCCCGATCCGGCCACGGCCCGGGTCTCGCTGACCGTCTGGGTGGTGGCGTTGAGCCGCCAGCGGCCGAACTCGACCCCGGCGTTCAGGGTCAGGGAATGGTCGGGCAGATAGGGCAGGTCGTCGCCGGCGCTGACATTGCCCCAGGGCTCATAGGCCGAGGCGAAACTGGTCTGGAACTCGGCGTCGCTATAGCTGTAGACCAGCGAGAGGGGCACACGGACGGCGAGGCCGAGGGCCTCTCCGGCGTCCCAGGCGGCGGTGACCTCGAGCCCGCGCACCTCGACCTCGCCGCCCGAGAACTGGTCCCCGATGGCACAGCCGCCGCCGGTGGAGGCGGTGCAGCTGCCCAGCAGGTTGTCGTAGTCGTTCAGATAGGCGATCGCCTCGAACGTCAGGGCCCCGTCGGTGTAACGGACGCCGGCCTCATAGTTCCACGAGGTCTCGGGATCGACGGTGGAGCCCGGGGCGGGGTTGGAGAAGCCGCGGTGGGCCCCGGCCACCAGCCGGACCCGGTCGGTGAGGTCGTAGGTGCCGCCGACGCCGGGGATCCAGATGTCGACGGAGCGCTCCCTGACCGAGACCGGCGTCGCGCGTCCCGGCGGATTGGTCGGGAAATTGGTCCGCTTCAGGTCGATGGTCTCATAGCGGACGCCCGGCGTCAGGGTCAGGGCCCCGGCGCGGATCGTGTCGCGGACGAAGAAGGCCCAGGCCTCGGCCTGGCCGATGCGGTTGTCCTGGGTGCCGTCGACGCCGCGTGTGGTCAGCTGCATCGTCCCGTCGTTCATGCGGAAGAGGTCGTCACGCTGGAACCGGTCCTCGCTGTCCTCGTGATAGCGGGCCGAGAGCTCCAGCGCATGGCCGACGGCGCCGGTGTCGAACCGGGTGGTCAGGACCGACTGGATCCCCTCGGAGGCATAGGCGCGGGCATTGTTGCGGACGCGCAGGGCGCGGGGGCCGGTGACCAGACCGGGCGCGCCGCGCAGGACGGCAAGGGCGGAAGCGTTGGCCTCGGGGGCCGCCAGGACCGCCCCCGGCGACAGCCAGGCCGTGTCGGCGGCGTCGCGGACATTGTTCAGCTTGTACCAGGCGCGGTTGGTGTCGTTGCGATAGGCGATGGTGGTCAGGTCGATGTCGGGCGTGAAGCCGATCCGGTGGGTCAGCTGCAGGGTGTCATGGGCTACATCCATGACGTCCCTCTGGCTGGCGTTGTAGCGGCGATACGGATCGGCCCCGAAATCCGCGAGGGTCAGGCCCAGATAGGTCTCGTTCGAGGTCTCCGACAGGGTCTGGTATTTGATCTCGAAACTCTGCGGCAGACGCGCGCCGGGCGCCGTCCGCAGGCCCAGCTTGACCACGGCGTCGCTGATGCTGAAGCCGGTGGGGCCGCCGGACTCCAGCTGTTTGAACCCATCCGACTGTTCCTGCAGCAGCTCGATCAGGCCGCCGACCTGCCAGTCGCCCGCGGCGGGGGCCCAGCCGCCCAGCGCGCCCCTGGCCCGGACGGAGCCAAAGTCGCCGCCCATCAGGCTGGCCCGGCCGGCGAAGCCGCCCGCGTCGCTGTCGGCGGTCTCGCTGTCGGGAATGGGGGTGGAGAAGAAGTTGATGGCCCCGCCGGTGGTCAGGGGGCCGTATTTGATCGCGCCCGGGCCCTTCGTGACCTCGACCCCGCTCATGCGCGCGAGGCGGGGGAAATAGTAGGCGGCGGGGGCCGAATAGGGGGCGGGTGCGATGAGGACGCCGTCCTCCATGATGGCCACGCGGCCGGACCGGTCGGTGCCGGATCCGCGGATGCCGATGTTCGGGCGCAGGCCGAAGCCGTCCTCCTCCTGGATCACGACCCCCGGGACCTGCCGCAGCACGCGGTTGACGTCGGAATGGCTGAAGACCTCAAGATCGGCTTCGTCGAGATAGGTCGCCGAGCCTCCCGCGGTCCGCGCCTCTGCCTTCGAGCCGACCACGATGATCGGCGCGAGGGTGGCCGGGTCTTCCGGGCCTGCGGAAGGCTCGACGTCTGCAGGCCCGCAGACGAGAGCAAGGACGGCAGCCGAGGTCAGAAGGCAGGACACGAGACGCTCCGAGAGTTCGCGAATGATTATCAATCACCCTGCTAGCTGCGCAGATTGCCCAATGCAAGTGAGACCCAGTCGCACAGAGTGAGGAGCGATGCCCCCGCGCGGATCGCCGGCGACCGCGCGTCCGCCTTTACCCGCGCCGATCCCGCCCGAATCGGCGAGGATGCCGTCATGCGCATGACCAAGACCCGCACCGCGACCCTGATAGCGGTCGCCGCCCTGACGGGCCTGCTGGCCGGGTGCGGGCGGCTCTTGCCCGATGCGGCGATCCCGCCCCCGGGCCCGACCGCCTCGGTTGTGTCCGGCACGGGCGTGATCGACCGGCCGATCGACGCGGGCACATTCGGTTGGCTGGATCGGGCGACGGCGTCGCCGCAGCAGTGCGAGGCCGAGCTCAGGGCCGCGCGGGTGACGTTCGCGCCGACGCCGGACCGGGTTAACGGGCCGACCTGCGGCCTGACCGCGGCGGGGGTGCTGGGGGCGGACTATGGCACGGTGGCGCGGATGGCTCCGTCCGACGTGACCATGACCTGCAAGCTCGCGGCCGCGGTCAGCGTCTGGCGGCGGCAATCGGTGGAGCCGGCGGCGCGGGAGATCCTGGGGTCCGAGGTGGTCCAGATCGATCACATGGGGGTCTATGCCTGTCGCGGCGTGCGCACCGACGCCGGCTTCACCGCCCGGGCCAGCGCCCATTCCCGCGCGGCGGCGCTGGACTTCAGTGGCGTGCGGCTGAGGGACGGGCGGCGTATCACCGTGGCCGGCGACTGGGCCGGCGACACGCCCGAGGCCCGCTTCCTGCGCCGCATCCGCGATGAGGGCTGCCGGGTCTTCGGCACGGTCCTCAGTCCCGACTACAACGCCGTCCACGCCGACCACCTGCATCTCGAGGCCGAGCGCGGGCGGCTGTGCCGGTGAGGCCGTAGCCCCTCTCCCGCCGGGAGAGGGGCCGGGGTGTCAGCGCCGGACGCGGGCCTGGATTTCGAGCTCGCCGAGACGGCGTTCGAGATAGGCGCGTTCCTCGCCGGAGGCGCTGAGACGGGAATAGGCGCTCTCAAGCCGGGTCAGGTCATCGAACTGCGGGCGCAGCGCCTCCTGCTGGGGCCGCGGCAGGGTGTAGAGGGCGCGCTCAATGGCCGTGAGGCGATCGCGCGGGCTCTGCTGCCAGTTGCCGGTGTTGCCGCCGCCCCATGCCGTGTCGCCGACGCGGGCGTCCAGCGCGTCGAGGCGGGCCTCGATGTCCTGCCGCTCGCGCGCGGACAGGCCGTCGCGCTGGTAGCCGGCCTCGGTCTGGACCAGGGCGTAGTAGTCGGCCCTCAGGCGGGTGCCCTCGGTGCGGGTCAGACGGCGCGCGTCCACCGCCGCATTCACGCGCGCCTCGAAGGCGCTCCGGCCCTCGGCCACTGACGTGTAGGCCCCCAGACCGTCGCCATAGCCCCCGTCGTTCAGGGCGCGGGTCAGGGCGTCGTAGCGGGCGGTCAGGTCCTGACGTTCCTGCGTCGTAAAGCGGCCATCCTGGCCGTAACGGGCCTCGAGCTGGACGAGGGCGTTGTAGTCGGTGCGGATCCGGTCGGCAGAATATGACTGCAGCGCGCCGGAGCGGACCTGGGCGTCTAGGCGGGCGTTGAAGTCCGACTGCTGGGCCCCGAGGGCGCGGCGGCCGCGGCTCCATTCGGCGTCGACCGTGCCGGTGGTCTGGCCGCCGAACAGGTTCTGCAGAATCTGGCCGAAGACCTCCTGCCCCGTGGTGGGTGTCTGACCGTAGTTCGGCTGGGTCTGGCCATAGGGGGTCTGGGCGTAGCCGACGCCTGCCGTGGCCAGAACGAGGGTGCCGGCCGCGAGGGCCGTGAAGGTCTTGATCGATGTCATGGGATGGTTCTCCGGCGATTTCCGCCCTGTGCCGGACAGAACGGTGTGCGACGGTTAAGGTTGCTTCCGGCCGGGCCCCGCCGCATCCGCCGTGCTAGGCTGCCGCGATGAGCGATCCAGCCGAGACCGACCCGATCCCCGATGCTGGCGACAGCCCGCCCGGCGAGACTTCGGTGCAGAAGGCGCTGCGGCTGAAACAGGCGCGACTCGACGCGCGGCCCAAACCGCCCCGCGGCGGGCGGTTCCAGCGCGAGCAGGCGGCCGGCGTGGCCCCCGGTGCGTCGCGCCCCTGGACGCACAAGTAGGACGGCCTACCAGTTCGGGGAACTGTTGGCCGGGCCGAGGAAGACGGCGTTGATCAGCAGGGGTTTCAGGCCTTCGAGATAGCCCCGGACGGTCGGGTCCTGGGTGAAGGCGATCAGCTGGCCGGAGCCGAGGCTGTTGACCATCACCGCCGGCTTGTAGGCCAGACGCAGGCGGTTCTCGCGCCACATCTGGCCCGAGACCAGCAGGTCGTCCGGTCCGCCGAAGCGCACGACGTTGACGCCTTCGCCCCGACCCAGGGGCGCATAGATGTCGGCGCCCTGGACGAGGACATTGACCGAGGGCGCGACGCCCGCGGCCAGCCAGTGCTCGGTGTCGACCTCGGCGCGCGCCAGCGCACCGGCGATGGCCGCCGGACCGGGCTCCGCCACCCCGATCAGGGCATGATAATGGGCGTCGTCGGCGATCAGGTCGGCGGCGGCGTCCTGTTCCTCGGTCGACGGATCCTGACGGCGCGAGGCCAGCAGGTCGGCGTCGGCATCGGCCATCAGGCGGCTGGCCCGACCCAGGGTGATCAGGGTGCCGCCGCGCTGGACCCAGCCGCGCAGGGCCGTCCGTCCGCCTTCGCCGAGGCTCGCTTCATAGTCGCCGCCGTCCGGCAGGATCAGGACCTGGAAGCCCGACAGGTCGGCCGAGGCCAGAGCGGCCGTGCGCACGGCGGTGACCGGATAGCCGAACTCCCGCTCCAGAATATAGCGCGCCGCCCCGGCGGCCGAGGGGCTGGTCGGCTCGTCCCAGGCGAGGGCCACGCGGGGCGCACGGAGGGGCACGGCGCCGTCGGAGCCGAAACTGGGGCCGTCGGAGACCCAGCTGTCGGCGATGCCGGTGACCTGCGCCCCGGTCGCGGCCGCGAGCGTCTGCAATCGCGCGTTCAGGTCGGCGGGGTTGCCGGCGCGCGGGATCAGCAGGGTCCCCGAGGGCCAGTCGCGCCCGTCCTTGACGAAGGGCCGGGCCAGCGAGCGCAGGGCGAGACCCTGATCGAGGGCGGCGGTCATGAGTTTCAGGCCGGCGACGCCCGGCTGCACCAGATAGCCGAAGGCTGCGTCCGCGTCGGTGACCCGGCCCGGCTGGACCAGATCGGTGCCGGCCGGGGTCAGGGCGACGGAGGGGACCGCCCCGCAACGGGTGAAGGGGACGTTGAACATGACCGGCAGGGACCAGGCCGTGACGTCATAGATCTGGTCGCCTAGTCCCCGGGCCCGGCGGCGTTCCTGTTCGGCGAGGAAGGCGGGGTCGAGGGGGACGTTCCGGCTCAGCAGCACCTCGGCCATGCGGCGCTGGGGCTGGGACAGGGGCACGACGTACGACCCGGCGGGCCAGTTCTCGCCGCAGGCGGTAAAGGCGGCGGAGGCGCGGCCGACCTCGACGCCGGAGCGGGTCAACAGGCCGGCCAGTTTGTCGACGGTGGCGGGATCGGCGGGATTGGGCGCGAGGATGAAGGCCCCCCGGCCGCCCGAGACGCCGTCCTGCGCATAGGCAAAGGCATTGCGCAGCAGCCGCTCGCGGTTGGCGGCGGCGGCCTCGATGGTCGAGAGGCTGGCGATGAGGTGGTTCCGCACGGTCTCGCGATAGGTGATGACCTCGCCCGACGAGCGGCGGGCGGCCAGACCCCGGGCGCTGCCCTGCTCATAGGTCATGGAGACGGCACCCAGATAGGCGGGCCAGCCGTCGCCGTAGCCGGGATAGAAGGCGTCATAGGTCTGGCGGTTGAAATATTCGACGCCGGCCTGATCGAACCGGCGGGCGGTGTTGCGGCCGATGATCTCGCGGCTCTCCAGCGTCTCCGGCGTCAGCAGCGGGTTCAGAGGCTCGGCCTCGGGCGGGAAGAAGAAGGTCTGGTCCGTGCCCATCTCATGGGCGTCCACCAGAACCTGCGGTCGCCAGTCCAGCACCAGCGCCGCATGACCCCGCGTCTCGGGCTGGGTCTGGATGAACCAGTCGCGGTTGAGGTCGAACAGGGCGTGGTTGAAGCGGCCCGAGGGCCAGGGCTCGTCGCGCTCGGCCGACAGGGGGTCGGGGTTCGGGCGGCTGCCGTAGCCGGCGTAGAAACTGTCGGTGAAGCGGTCGCGGCCGTCCGGATTCTGGGTCGGGACCAGGATCACGAGGGTCCTGGCCAGCCAGCCCTGCACCGCCGGATCCCGTGAGGCGAGCAGGTGGTGAGCCGTGGCCATGGCGGCGTCGGCGGGGCTGATCTCATTGCCGTGGACGGAATAGGCCAGCCAGACCACGGCGGGCTGGTCGGCGATGATCGCCGCGGCCTGGGCGGGGGTGGTCGTGCGCGGGTCGGCGAGGGCACGCGAGGCGGCCTTGATGGCGTCGAGGCGGGCGATGTGGGACGGCGTGCCGATCGCCGCCCACCACAGGGGACGGCCCTCCGGGGTGCGGCCATACTCGCCGATCACGACGCGGTCGGGGGCGTGGGCGGCCAGGGCATCGAAATAGCGCCGCACGTCGGAGGCGCGGGTGATCTGGTCGCCGGGCTCATGGCCGATGACTCCGCGCAGGGTCGGGACGGCGGGGTCGAAGGTGGCACCGGTGATCAGGGGCGGGGGGGTGGTCTGGGCCATGGCGGCCAGCGGCGCGCACAGGCCGATCATCAGGACGAGGCACGGACCGGCGAGGCGGCGCAATCTGGACAGCATGGAGGACCCCCGGAGAAGGGGAGCACCCTAACGGCGGCGTTTGAAAAGAAAACCATGGCTTGACGGCGTGTAACCTTGAGGTGATATGTAACCTCAAGGTGACCAGGCGAACGAGGGCAGGGATGGCACGCGCGGACAGACAGGATGCCCTTCCCCGGTGGCGATGGTCCCGCAAGGGCGCGGCCCTGACGGGTCTGGGCATGGCGGCCTGCATCACCGCCTTCGTGGGGGGGCAGGACGCCACCGGCGACGTGGCCCGGAACTGGGGCCTGCTGGCCGGTTTCGGGTTCGCCACGGCCTTCGTGGGTCTGGTCAAGGTGTGGATCGATCGACAGGTCGATGTGCTGGCCCACGAAGGCGGCGGGGCCAGAAAGCGCGAGCGGATGCAGGCCCAGAGGACGGCGCAGCTCTGGGCCTTGCCGGCGCTCACGCTGTTCATGCTGGGCCTCGCGCTGGAGCCTGCGAGGGACATCCTGGCGGGAGCCCGGGTGGGTCGGGAGGTCTACTGGCTGGGCCTGCCCGCGCTCTACGGCTGGGTCATCACCGCGATCACGATGGGGTGGGACGGGCATTCCCGCAGGAATCGCCGGTTCCTCGAGGATGAACTGACCCGGGTCCTGCGTGCGCGCGCCCTCACCCATGCGTTCGTGGTGCTGATGACCGGGGTGACGATCGCCCTTTTCCTCGGGATCGCGCGCCCTCTGCTCGGCATCGTCGCCTTGCCGTTCGTCCTTGCCCTGGCCGGTGCCACGGCCGGGATCCGTTTCGCCTGGCTGGACCGCGAGGCCGGGCGGGATGGGTGATCCGCGGCTGGGGTCGCGACTGAAGGAGATCCGCATGGCGGCCGGTCTGACCCAGGCTGAACTGGCCGAGCGGGCCGGGGTGTCGCGCAAGACGATCAATACGGTGGAGAACGGGGTGTTCGTCCCCTCGACCCTGCTGGCGCTGGCGCTGGCCCGGGCGCTGGGGACGACGGTGGAGGCGCTGTTCTTCCTGACGGAATGAGCCTGCACCTGCCGGGCCGAACCGCGGCCTTTGTGTGGCCAAAATATTCCACCACGCGCCACAATGTGACGGGTCTACGTCAATCCAGTTGCGAAATCATGGCCCGGAAGGATTACTGCGACGGTTCGCCCGCCTGGGGGTCGAACCTGCGCCATTCACGGGGCCCTCCATGACGATCCGACGCTCAAGCCTTCTGGGCACCACCCTTCTGACGACCCTGGCGCTGGGCCTTCTGGCCGCGCCCGGGGTCACCCTCGCCCAGGACCAGGAGCAGGCCTCGGAGGTTGACGAAATCGTGGTCACCGGGTCGCGCATCCGCCGCAGCCCGACCAACTCGCCCACGCCCCTGATCCAGATCACCCAGGAAGACCTGTTGCAGTCGGGTGAAGTCAATGTCGTCGACTTCCTCGCCGACATTCCCGCCCTGTCCGGCTCAACCGTGCCGGAAGACACCACGGGAGCCAACCTGAACGACGGGGGGCTGTCGCTGCTGAGCCTGCGCGATCTGGGCGCAGGTCGCACATTGACCCTCGTCGACGGGCGTCGCCACGTCGGCTCCCAGCCCGGCACCCTCGCGGTGGACGTCGACACCATTCCGCGCCTGCTGGTCGAAAGCACGGAAGTCATCACCGGCGGTGCCGCGGCGGTCTATGGTGCCGACGCCGTCTCCGGTGTGGTCAACTTCATCCTGCGCAAGGACTTTGACGGCCTGGAGATCGACGGCTCCATCGCCGAGATCAACCAGGACCACCAGTTGAGCGAGCGTCTGTCCGTTTTGTGGGGTCAGAACCTGCTGGACGGCCGGCTCAACTACTATGTGTCGGGGGAATACCAGGGGAATGAGGAGGTTCTGGACGGCGACGTTGACTGGCGCCGCGAGAGCTGGGGCTTTATCGGCAACGATCTGGACCCGGCGTCGGCCCCCAGCGATGGAGTGACCGACCTCCTGCTGGTCCGTGACATCCGGACCTACATCCGCGGCACCAATTTCGGCGGGGTGACCATCCTCGCCACCGGCGTCCAGCGCACGCCGGTCAGCGATCCGGACATCCCGTTCGCGACCTGCCCGACCACAAGCTTCTCGGCCAACTGCTTCTCGCTGGCCCCGACGAACAACCCCAACAACTCCTATCTCTATACGGACACCGGCGCCTCGCAGCCGGTGGTGTTCGGGCCGATCCGGCAGCAGACCGGCTTTACCCGCACGGCCTCCAACGGCGGTCTGGGCCAGGTTCAGAACACGGAGCAGGGTCAGGCCAGCCGCCTGCCGGAATCGACCAACTACCGGTTCCAGACCGGCCTGAACTTCGCGATTACCGAGGATATCTCGCTGTTCGCCGAGGCCAAATATGTCGAGGAAGAGACCTACGACGCCGGCCAGCGCGTCTTCCACGATTTCAATATCCGCGCCCTCGCGCCGAACACTGTCGGCGCGATCACGGGTACGACAGCTTTCGAAATCGGTCTCGACAACGCCTATCTGCCGGCGGATGTGCGGACGGCCATCCAGACGAACCGGCGTCAGGTCTATAATGCCGCCGGTGCCCTGACCGGCACGGTCGCCGACCCCCGGGCCCAGCACAAGCTGTACGGCCCCGCCCGGAACCAGCTGAACAATCGCGACCTGCAGCGCTATGTCGTCGGACTCCGGGGCGACGCCGGCGACATCGGCTTTGTGCGCAACGTCAACTGGGAGCTGGGCTACACCTACGGCGAGATGAACAACTCCAACCGGGAGTTGGGCGTCGACGTGGTGCGCTACCAGGCGGCGGTCGATGCGGTCGTCGACACGGCGGGGATCGTCAACGGCAGCCCGGGTGAGGTGGTCTGCCGCGTCCAGCTGCTGTCGGCTCGGGGGATCGCCATTCCCGACGCCACGGTCGGCGGCACGACCTATTCCCGTCAGGGTGACGTGATTTCCGATTGCGCCCCGGTCCGGGTCTTCGGCGGCGGAGGCTTCTCCCAGGAGGCGCTGGACTATCTCCAGGCCGCGATCACGGTGACCGATCAGAACAAGCAGCACGACTTCCTGACCTTTGCGTCAGGCGAGCTCTGGGACTTCTGGGGTGCCGGTCCGATCGGAGCCTCCATCGGTTATGAATACCGCAAGGAGATCACCAGCGGGACGGGCCGCGACGGCGGCACCGCAGGCCGGTTCCTGTTCCTCAACACCGGCCCGGATTTTGACGAGGCCAGCTACGACACCAACGACGTTTTCGCCGAGTTGAGCATCCCGCTGTTGCGGAACAGCTGGCTGGGTCGGTCCGCGGAAATCAGCGGGGCCTACCGTTATTCGGACTATTCGAATGTCGGCGAGCAGGAGACCTACAGCGTCCAGTTCCAGTGGCGTCCGGTTGACCAGCTTCTGTTCCGCGCCACCACGGCCACGGCTATCCGGGTGCCCAACCTGACCGAGACCAATGATCCGCTGGGGCAAACCTTCGCCAACGGGTTCGTCGACCCCTGCAGCGCCACGGTGATCAACAACCTGGCCGATCAGGACATTCGCACCAACCGGATCGCCAACTGCGCCACCCTGGCCCAGCAGCAAGGGCTCAACTTCACCTTCAACGACACCGGCGCGGCGAACGCCTATCTGCCCAACTACGGTTCCGGCTCGGTGCCTGGTCTGGCCGGGGGTAACCCCTTCCTGCAGCCCGAGACCTCGGAAAGCTTCACCTACGGCTTCGTCTGGACGCCGGACTATCTGCTGCCGAACCTGTCGATCGTCATGGACTACTATGACATCGAAATCGCGGATGCGATCGCGTCTGTGTCGGCCCAGAACGCCGCCAACCAGTGCGTCAGCGGCGCGCAGCTGAACACCGGAGCCTGCGCCACCCAGACCCGCGACGCGACCAGTTTCCAGGTCACCAGCTTCATCCAGGGCTCGCTGAACTATGCGGCGCTCACGGCCAAGGGCGTCGACTTCACCACGCGCTGGGGCGGCGACGTGTTCCGCTTCGGCGGCCGCGACTGGGGCACCTTCAGCCACTCGATCCGTGGAAACTGGCTGATCGAGCGGGATAACTTCGTCAACATCGTCGACCCCACCGATCCGTCGATCTTTGTGGACACGGTGGGTCTGCCTCGCGTGCGCCTGCTGTCGACCGTGAACTGGTCGCCGGTGGAAACGCTGTCCTTCATCTGGGACTGGGACTGGCAGGCCAGCCAGGAGATCGAGGATATCGACGTGATCGGCAACGGCAATTTCGATCGCTATGAGAGCCTCGACTATCTGGAGACCGGAGACTTCAACCAGCATGATTTCTCGGTGCGCTGGGCCGTGCGCGACGACCTCGTCCTGCGGGCCGGTGTCGTCAATGCCTTCGATGCCGAACCGGCCCGCTGGCTCGGCAACACCTCGGCCGACAATTTCGACCTGTTCGGCCGGCGCTTCTACGTGAGCTTCAACTTCAAGGCCTTCTAGGGCCCAACCGGATCCTGACGCGAAACGGGGGCGGTCGACGCGGGTCGGCCGCCCCTTTTCGTTGCCCCGTGCCCACTTGACTCCCTCATACAGTATGTCGCATACACTGTGTGTCACACACTATGTGACATGAAGGACGAGCCGTGTGGGAATCGACGCCGACCTGTTTGAATCGATGCGGCTGGAGCTGCGGCGGGGGTCGCTGGTGCTGGCGGTTCTCGCCTGTCTGCGGACCGAGCGGTACGGCTACACCCTGCGTCAGGCGCTGGCCGCCGACGGGCTGGAGATGGAGGAATCGACCCTCTATCCGCTGCTGCGCCGGCTGGAGAGCCAGGGCCTGCTGAACAGCGAATGGCGCGAGGAGGAGAAGCGGAAGAAGCGCTTCTACGTCCTTTCGCCCATGGGCGTCGCGATGCTGGCCGCCCTGACCGACGAATGGCGGGGGATCAACGCCTCGCTCGACAAGATTCTCTGAGATTTCCGGACCGAGGGGGCAGGACATGACGACCAGGACCGAAGACATGGTGGACCGCTATCTGGAGGCGGTAGCGGCGCAGCTGCCGCCCGACGAACGCGAGGACATCATCGCCGAGCTGCGCGACCTGATCCTGAGCCGGGTCGAGGCGCGCGAGGAGGCGCTGGGCCGCGGCGTGACCGACGATGAGCGCGAGGCAATCCTGAAGGAGATCGGCCATCCGCTGGTCGTGGCGGCCCGCTATCGGAAAGGGCCTGACAGCCTGATCGGGCCGGAGCTGTTTCCCTACTGGCTGTACGGGGTCAAGGCGGGGCTGCTGGTGCTGGGGGCCATTGCCGGGATCGGACTGGTGGTCCGGATGGTGAGCGAGCCGGCGAACTTTGGCCAGGACATCTCGCAGGCCTTCGGTGGCTGGTTCAGTTCGGCCCTGACGCTGATCGGGGCCCTGACGCTCGCGGGGGCGGTGATGGAGCACTACGGCATCCGGCCGAAATGGCTGACAGACTGGCGGGTCAAGGATCTGGGGGCCTTTGGTCTGTCCGATCCGGCGACCTGGGGTGTGGCGGCCCGGAGCGCGGGCGAACGGGCCCGCACCGCGGCAGGCGCGGGCGACGCGTCCCGGCCGCTGTGGACGCCGCGTCCGCGGAGCCACCGGTCGGTGAGCGGTGAGGCCGCGTTTTCGGCGCTCGCCACCGGCATCTTCCTGCTGTGGTGGGTCGGGGCGCTGAACTTCCCGGGTCTCGGGGTCATGCGGGTGGACGGCGCGCTGGTCGATGTGACGCCAGCCCCGATCTGGGCGGCCCTGTTCGTGCCGATCCTGTTCTATGCGCTGGGCCAGCTGGGCACCGATCTGTTCACCCTGGTCCGGCCGGAGGCGACGCGACTGCGGGCGGGGCTGTCGGTCCTGATGGCCGCCGCCGGTCTGTGGCTGGTGTGGGCGATCGTGGGGGCGGAGCACTGGTTCACCCTGTCGGTCGGGGCCGATCAGGCCCGGATCGCCGGCGACTGGGTGCTACTGGACTTTGACCGGCTGCACGACCTGCGGGCGCAGGAACGGGATCTGGTCGGGGTCGCCTCGACCCTGTCGCTGATCATGACCTGGGGTCTGGCGATCACGGCGATCAGCCTGATCTTCCGCGCCCTGGGCGACGTCTGGCGGGTCCTGCGGGGCTGAGATGTCCGAAAACCGCGCGACTTCCTCCGCCGCCGCGTCCATTGTTTCGGCATGGAAACGGCGGCGGACAGACTGGACCAGGAGGCCTGCTACCGGGCGGTCCTGACGCGGGATGCCCGGTTCGACGGACGGTTCTTCGGCTGCGTGAAAACCACCGGGATCTACTGCCGGCCCGTTTGCCCGGCGCGGACGCCGAGGCGGGAGAACATGATCTTCGTGGTGTCGGCGGCGGCGGCCGAGGCGGCGGGGTTCCGGGCCTGTCTGCGCTGCCGGCCCGAGACGGCCCCCGATCTGGGGGCGTGGCGCGGGACCTCCAACACGGTCAGCCGGGCGTTGGGCCTGATCGAACAGGGTGCGCTCGATGAGGGCGACGTCGACAGTCTGGCCGGGCGGCTGGGCGTGGGGGAGCGGCAGCTGCGGCGGCTGTTCCGCCAGCATCTGGGCGCCGCCCCGGTCAGTGTGGCCCAGACGCGGCGGGTGCTGCTGGCCAGGGCCCTGATCCACGAGACGGGCCTGTCGATGGCCCAGGTGGCGCTGGCGGCGGGGTTTGGCAGTGTCCGGCGTTTCAACGAGACCTTTCAGGCCCTGTACGGCCGGGCTCCCTCCGAGCTGCGGCGACGGGCCGAACGGCCGGCGGGCGAGGGGGTCCGGCTGACCCTCTCGTATCACCCGCCCTATGACCGGGACGCGATGCTCACCGCCCTCGCCGCGCGCGGCGACCGGATCGAGGGGCCGGTCTGGTCGCGGGATCTGGCGCGGGCCGTCGACGGGGCCGACGGCGCGGTCACCGCCACCCTGGCGGAAGAGGGCCGGCTGCGGGTCTGCGTCGAGATCGACGATCTGAAGGCCCTGCCGGGGGTGCTGGCGCGGGTGCGGCGGGTGTTCGACCTGTCGGCGGATCCGGAGGCGATCGCGCGGGACCTGTCGGCCGATGCGCTGCTGCGGCCGCTGGTCGAGGCGCGGCCGGGGCTGCGGTTGCCGGGACGCTGGATCGACGATGGAGAGGATGCGCCGAGCGACCGGCTGGCGGATCAGGCGCTGGCGGCACGCGCCGAACGCTGGCGGCCGTGGCGGGCCTATGGGGCGCTGTATCTGGAGATCAACGGTCTCCTCCCCGCGCCCGAAGGGTGTGGGGCTGCGGGCGGCTCGTATACGAGCCGTCCTCAGGCGCGCCGCGCCTTCGCGGCGTGACGGAGGGGTTCTTGAAGCGAGCACGATCAGTGGGGCTTGAAGAGCCCCTCCACCCCCCGCCAAGCGGCGGGCGGTCCCCCTCCCCATCGCTCCGCGACGGGGAGGAGACAGAAAGGAAGCGACCATGACTGAAACCCTGACCCTTGACCGGATCGCGACGCCGGTGGGCGAGGTGCTGCTGGTCACCGATGCGGACGGTGCCGTCCGGGCGCTGGATTTCGCCGACTTTGAGGACCGGATGCTGCGGCTGCTGAAGCGGCATGCGCCGGGCGCGGTGCTGGTCGAGGGGCGCGATGAGACGGCGCGGGCGGCGGTCGAGGCCTGGTTCGCGGGCGACCTCGGGGCGCTGGACGGGCTGGTCGTCCGGACGGCGGGGACCGTGTTCCAGACCGCGGTCTGGGCGGCGCTGCGGGCCATTCCGGCGGGGGAGACGCGCAGCTATGGCCAGCTGGCGGCGGCGGTCGGATCGCCGAAGGCCGTGCGGGCGGCGGGGCTGGCCAACGGCCAGAACCCGGTCGCCCTGATCGTGCCCTGCCATCGGGTCATCGGGGCCAACGGCACCCTGACCGGCTATGCCGGCGGGCTGGAGCGCAAGCGCTGGCTGCTGGCGCACGAGGCCGCGGCGGTGGGCTGACAGTCCTTCCCCCGCCCTTCGCGGGGGAAAGCCGTCCGTCTTCGAGCGTAGCGAGAACAGGACGGATGGGGGAAGTTGATCTTTCTTTCGCCAAGCCAAGCAAGATTTCCCCCATCGGTCCTGGCTGGCTGCGCCAGCGCCGGACCGCTTTCCCCCATGAAGAATGGGGGAAGGTCGAGGACTACACCCCCTCGAGGAACAGGCGGCTGGCCGGGTTGTCGGTCTCGTCGACATAGGGGTAGCCCAGTTCGGCGAGGGCGGCGGTCAGCGCGGGCTGTTCGGCCGGCGGCACGGAGATGCCCGCCAGCACCCGGCCGACGTCGTCGCCGTGGTTGCGGTAGTGGAACAGGGTCAGGGCCCAGGCCGGGCGCAGGCTGTTCAGGAACTTCAGGAAGGCCCCCGGGCGTTCCGGAAACTCGAACCGCAGGATCCGCTCGTGCGGCAGGCCGGCGGCGCGGCCGCCGACCATGTGGCGGACATGGAGTTTGGCGGTCTCGTTGTCGCTCATGTCCTCGACGGCGTACCCATCGGCGACGAGGGCGCGGATCAGATCGTCCTTCTCGTGGGGACCCTGCTTCAGCGCCACGCCGACGAAGATGTGGGCGCGGCCTTCGCCGGACCAGCGGTAGTTGAACTCGGTCACCGAGCGGCCGTCGAGGGCATTGAGGAAGCGGCTGTAGACGGCGCGGTCGTCGGCCATGGCGACGGCCAGCAGGGCCTCGGTCCCCTCGCCGATCTCGGCCCGTTCGGCGATGTGGCGCAGCCGGTCGAAATTGACGTTGGCCCCGGAGTTGATGGCGATCAGGGCTCCGTCTTCGGCGGTCCCCGGATGGGCGGCGGCCCACGCTTTCAGCCCCGCCAGGGCCAGGGCCCCCGAGGGTTCGGCGACGGCGCGGCTGTCGTCGAAGATGTCCTTGATGGCGGCGCAGATGGAGTCGTTGTCGACCGTGACAATGTCGTCCAGCAGGTCCCGGCACAGGCGGAAGGTCTCACGGCCCGCGCGGCGCACGGCGACCCCGTCGCAGAACAGGCCGACCTGGTTCAGGGTCACGACCTCGCCCGCCGCGATGGCCGCCTGCATACAGGCGGCGTCGACCGGCTCGACCCCGATGACCTTCGTCTCCGGCCGCAGGAATTTGACGATGGTGGCGATGCCGGCGGCGAGGCCTCCGCCGCCGATGGGCACGAAGATGGCGGCGATCGGTTCGGAATGCTGGCGCATGATCTCCAGCCCGACGGTGCCCTGACCGGCAATGACATGGGGATCGTCGAAGGGGTGGATGAAGACGGCCCCGTCGGCCTCGGCGCGACGGCTGGCCTCTGCGAAAGCTTCGTCGAAGGCGTCGCCGTGCAGGATGACCGTGCCGCCGAGCGCCCGGACGGCCGCGACCTTGATGGGCGGGGTGGTGACCGGCATGACGATGGTGGCGCTGGCCCCGCGCTTCCTGGCCGCGAAGGCGACACCCTGGGCATGGTTGCCGGCCGAGGCGCAGATGACGCCTCGGGCCAGCTCCGGGCCCGTTAGCGTGGCGATCTTGTTATAGGCTCCCCGGATCTTGAATGAGAAGATCGGCTGCAGGTCCTCACGCTTCTGCAGCACCGGGCGGCCCAGACGGGTGCTCAGCCGGGGCAGGGGATCCAGCGGCGTCTGGACCGCGACATCATAGACGCGGGCGGTGAGGATGCGGCGGAGAGTTTCTTGCATGACAAGGGTGTCTTCAGGCGGTCCCGGAAACGATCTGACCACATCCATAGCGTTTACAGGCGAAAAGTCCTCATCAATCACCTGCGGGCCCTGGTAGCGGCGGGTCTCCGACGTGGCCGTGCCTCTTGCATCCCGGCGCGGCCCCACTATCTTGTCGGCACTTATGCTAATGTTGAGCATAAGGGTGGGCGGAGCATACCGCCGGGGAGACGAAATCCATGGCGCACGCCGCCCTGTCGCCGGAACTGGCCGCCGAGACCGCGCCTGTCTGGGCCAAGGTCAAGGATTTCGTCACGCCGATGGAATGGCCCGTCCAGGCGCAGCTGATCCATGAGATCAATGCCCTGAAGCGCGAGCGCGACGCTGTCATCCTGGCCCACAACTATATGACGCCCGACATTTTTCACGGGGTCGGCGACTATGTCGGCGACAGTCTGGGTCTCGCCAAGGAGGCCGCGCGGTCGAGCGCCAGCGTGATCGTCCAGGCCGGCGTGCATTTCATGGCCGAGACCTCCAAGATCCTGTCGCCCCACAAGACCGTGTTGATCCCCGATCTCAAGGCCGGCTGTTCGCTGGCCGAGGCGATCACCGGGGCGGACGTGCGGCTGATCAAGTCGCGCTATCCGGGTCTGCCGGTGGTCACCTATGTGAACACCACGGCCGATGTGAAGGCCGAGACCGACATCTGCTGCACCAGCGCCAATGCGGTTCAGGTCGTCGAATGGGCGGCGAAGGAATGGGGCGTGGACCGGGTCATCCTGATCCCTGACGAGTTCCTCGCCCGCAATGTGGCGGCCCAGACGAACATCGGCATCATCGCCTGGAAGGGGCGCTGCATCGTGCATGAGCGGTTCAATGCCGCCGACATCGCCGAGATGCGCGAGGCCTATCCGGGGGCCGAGATCCTGGCCCATCCGGAGTGCCCGGAGGACGTGCTGGCGGCCTCGGACTTCGCCGGATCGACGGCGGCCATGACCGACTATGTGATGGCCAAGAAGCCGAAGCAGGTGGTGCTGATCACCGAATGTTCGATGGCCGCCAACATCAAGGGTGATGTGCCGGAGGTGAACTTCATCGGGCCGTGCAACCTGTGCCCCTATATGCAGCGGATCACCCTGACGAATATCCGCGACTGCCTGCGCGACATGAAGTTCGAGGTGACGGTGCCGGAAGCGATGATCGCGCAGGCGGCCCTGGCCGTGCAGCGGATGATCGACCTGCCGCCGCCGGCGGTGCCGGCCCGCTATGATCTTGTGAAGGCCCGGCACCATGTCGCGGTGGAGCTGATATGAGCGAAACAGGCCCCTGGGGATCGCGCGACGGCCGGGTGGCCGAGCCTCCCGTCGTCGCGACCGCCATGCCGGCGTCCAGCCCCGGCGCGCCGCAGATCGACAAGGGTCAGAGCCTGCCGTGGGCGGTTGCCTCGACCCTGCTGCTGGGTGGTTTCCTGTGGCTGATGACGGGCAGCTGGGTTGTGGCGGTGGCCGCCATCTTCGGCCTGTTCGTGCACGAATACGGCCATGTGCTGGCGATGAACCGCGTCGGGATGGGGCCGGCGAAAATCTACATCATCCCCTTTCTGGGCGGGATGGCGCGGGGCCAGCGCAACCCGGTCAGTGAGTGGCACGGCGTGCTGGTGGCGCTGGCCGGGCCGGCGTTCGGCCTGCTGGCGATCCTGCCGGCCGTGGGTCTGTGGCTGGTGTCGGGCGACGACGCCTGGATGCTGGGGGCCTTCTTCATTGCCATGATCAATCTGGTCAATCTGGCTCCCGCCCCGCCGCTGGACGGGTCCAAGGCCCTGGGGCCGGTGCTGGCCCGGATCGATCCGATGGTCGAGAAGGCCGCCCTGATTGCCATCGGCGCTCTGGCGGTCTGGTGGGGCGTCTCGACCGGGCGCTGGATCCTGGCCGTGTTTCTGGGCATCGCCGTTCTGGGGTCGCTGCGTCGCGGGGCGTGGCGGCCGGGCGAGAAGACGCTGAGCTGGCCCGAGGCCGGTCGGTCGCTGGCCCTGTTCCTGATCACCGCGGCCGCCTGCGCGGCGGCGGCTCTGGGCGTGCTGATGCCGCTGGCGGAAGGTACACCGCCGGAGCGGATCATGGGGGCGCTCGACATCGCCGCCCGCTTCATCGGCTTCGACCGGTGAGCCGGCTGTATCTTCAGGGGCCGCTGATCATCGGCGGCGGCCTGGCGGGGCTGTCGGCGGCGCTGGCGGCCAGCCCGGCCCCGACGCTGGTCATCAGCCCGGCCCCCCTGCTGGAGGCCGCCTCCAGCGCCTGGGCCCAGGGCGGGGTCGCCGCGGCCCTGTCGCAGGACGACACGCCGGCGTTGCATCTGAAGGACACGGAGGACGCCGGGGCCGGTCTGGTCGATCATGCCGCCGCCGCGACCCTGACCGAGGAGGGGCGGGCGACGGTGGAGTGGCTGGCCGGGCTGGGCGCGCCCTTTGACCGCGACGCGGACGGGGCGTTCGCCGTCAGTCTGGAAGCGGCCCATTCCCGCGCCCGGGTTGCCCGGGTCGGGGGCGACGGCGCGGGCCGGGCGATCCTGTCGGCGCTGGTGACCTCGGTGCGGGCCGCGGGTCATGTGACGGTCTGGGAGGATGCCCGGCTACGGGGCCTGATCCAGGATGCGACCGGCCGGGTGCGCGGCGCGGTGATCGAACACGAAGGCCGGCGGGTTGAGGTGCTGGCTCCGGCCACGGTGCTGGCGACCGGCGGGGCCGGCGGCCTGTTCGGAGAGACGACGACGCCCGTGGCGCTGAAGGGCGAGGGCATGGCCCTGGCCTGGGCGGCGGGGGCGGAGATCCTGGATCCAGAGTTCGTGCAGTTTCATCCGACCGCCATGGATGTGGGGCTGGATCCCATGCCGCTGGCGACCGAAGCCCTGCGGGGCGAGGGTGCGCGGCTGATCGACCGGGACGGGGCCTTCCTGCTGGGGGAGGCGGACGACGCCGATCTGAAACCGCGCGACGTGGTGGCGCGGGCGGTCCATGCGGCGCGGGCGCAGGGGCGCGGGGCGTTCCTCGATGCGCGGGCCGCCATCGGATCTCATTTCCCCGACGCCTTCCCGGCGGTGTTCGCCGCCTGTCTGCGTGCCGGCCTGGACCCGCGCGAGACGCCGATCCCGGTCGCGGCGGCGGCGCATTACCACATGGGCGGCATCGCAGCCGATCCGGATGGGCGGACCAGTCTGGCGGGCCTGTTTGCCGTCGGCGAGTGTGCCGCGACCGGGGTGCACGGGGCCAACCGGCTGGCCTCCAACTCCCTGCTGGAGGCGGCGGCTTTCGGACGGCGGACCGGCCGGGCCGCCGCGGCGGCCGACCTGGTCAAGGGGCCGGTGATTATCGGGCCGGTGGTGGACGATCTCCCCGCGGCGGCGCACGCGGAACTGCGCGCGGCGATGAGCGCGGAGTGCGGCGTGGTGCGGGATGCCTCAGGCCTGACCCGGCTGGTGTCCCTGATCGACCGGCTGGAGGCGGCCCATGGCACGCCACCTGCCCTGGTTGCCGCCCGGCTCGTCGCCGAGGCGGCGCTGGCCCGGCGCGAAAGCCGCGGCGGACACTGGCGGTCGGACTATCCGGAGGCGGATGCCGTGGCGGTTCACACGCGGCTGACCAAACCTCTGGTTGAATCGACTTCTCGCCCGCTTCCTGTTCTGGCATAGTCGCCGGATGGAAGCTGGCCAACATCGCAGCTCTGTCGCAACCTCTCCCGGGGCCCTACAGGAGGGGCGACGGCCCTTCCTGTTCGACTTCGACGCTTTCGAGCGGATGGAACAGGCCGGAATTTTCGCCCGGCATGCGGGAAAGGTCGAACTGATCGAGGGCAGGATCTGCGACATGGCCCCTCTCTCCGGAGACCACACCGATGTGACCAGCGCGCTGCATCTTGGGCTGGGCCTTGCGGTCCGCGCGACACCGGGGCTGGCGCTGAAGGTCCTGACCCAGGGCACGTTACGCATCGGGGATCACAGCGCCCCGGAGCCGGACATATTCGTCGCCCGGTCCCGTGGCGGTCGCAAATACTACGAGGCGGCAGACGCCGTGCTGGTGATCGAGGTCTCCGTGAGCACCGTTGAGGATGCCCGCCGGACCAAGGTACCGCTCTACGCCCGGGCCGGTATTCCGGAACTCTGGATCGCCGAACCGGACGCGCGCCTTGTCCGCCTCTACCGTGGGCCGCGCCCGGATGGGAGCTGGCTCAGCGAGACGACCGTGACGGAGGGCATGGTCAGCCCCCTGTTCGCGCCGGACATACGGATCGCCCTCAGCGACATATTCCGCGGCGCATGAGCCTGTCCCTGCCTGACATTCTGATCCGGCCGATCGTGCGCGCCGCCCTGGCCGAGGACCTGGGGCGGGCGGGCGATGTGACGGCAGCGGCCTGTATCCCGGCCGGGGCGCGGATGCGGGCGGTGTTCGCGGCGCGCAAGGCCGGCGTTCTGGCCGGCGTCGATTGCGTGCGCCTGAGCCTGCTGGAGATGGACCCCGCGGCCCGCATCGAGCGCCGGCTGTTGGACGGTGAGTTGTTCGAGGCCGGAACGGTGCTGGTCGAGGCGGACGCCGACGCCCGGGCCTTTCTCTCGGCCGAACGGACGGCGCTGAACCTGCTGGGCCGGCTGTGCGGCGTGGCCACCCTGACCCGGACCTATGTCGAGGCGGTGGCGGGAACGGGCGCGGGGATTGCCGACACACGCAAGACGACGCCCGGCCTTCGCGCGCTGGAGAAACACGCCGTGCGCTGTGGCGGCGGGGTCAATCATCGCTTCGGGCTGGATGATGCCATTCTGATCAAGGACAATCACATCGCGGTCTGCGGCGGGGTCGAGGCAGCGGTGCGCGCCGCGAGAGGCCATGTCGGCCATCTGATGAAGATCGAGATCGAGGTCGATGGTCTGGACCAGCTGGACGTGGCCCTGGCGCTGGTCGGGCAGGGGATCGGCCCGGACGTGATCATGCTGGACAATTTCGCCCTGCCGGCCCTCGTTGAGGCGGTCCGGCGACGGCAGGCCGGCGGACACGGCGTCGTGCTGGAAGCGTCAGGCGGCGTCGATCTGACCACCGTGCGCGAGATCGCGGAGACGGGGGTCGATGTCATCTCGGTCGGGGCCCTGACCCACTCCGCTCCGGTCCTGGACATCGGGCTCGACGTGGTCTGAGGGAACGCGTCCTGCACCGGCGGGGTTTTCCCGTCGACACGCAAGGAACCCCGCATGCCCACGACCCCGTCGCCCGGTGAGGAAAAGTTCATCGCGCCCGAGCCTGACGCGGCACCGGAGGTCGACCCCTCGCTGTCGATGGCGCGGGACGGCGAGGGGCTGGAACGCCAGCCCGGGTTCGGCGATTTGCAGGAGAACCGGACCGCGCGGGGGCAGGTCCGGCAGTCTCCCGGTGACCTTAGGCCTGCGGCGCGCTGACCGTCGCGGATTCGGCCGGCCCGGCGGGCGTTTCGGCCTTCGGAGCCGCAGCGGCGGACGCGGATGCCGGTGCCGGCTTCACCTCGGCCGCTGTCGTCGCAGCCTCGGGCTCTGCGGTCCGACCTTCCTGGGCCAGCAGGGCGGTGTAGGCGATGGCCTGTCCGGCCTGCCGCAGGGGCTCGGTCGGATCGATCCCGGCATAGACCGTGCGCTGGATGTCGGCCTCGGATGAGGCGCGTGCGGCATAGCTGAAGGCGTTCGAGGCCCCGTTGCGGCCTCCGAAGCGATAGAAGACGTGATCGCCGACCTGGCCGACGCGGATGAGGGAATTGCGCCAGCGCGGCGAGACGCCCGTCGTGTGGAAATGGGTGGCATTGCCGACCCCGGCATGGACGGCGCCCGACAGCGCCGAGGAGGCGACGTCGCGGGCCCGGTTCCAGGCGGCGCGATTGACCGGGCGGCGCAGGGAGCCGTCGCATGTGAAGCTGAACTGGCAGCCGATCCGGCGGCCGGAGCCCTGGAACACGACGCCGCAGACGCTGCTGGGGAAGGCAGAATGGCGGGCGCGGTTCAGCACGACCTGAACGACGGCGCGCATGCCGTCGGCCCCTTCGCCCCGGGCCTCGTAGTAGGCGGCCTGGGTCAGGCATTCGAGATCGCGCGAGGCGTCGAGGGCGTTCTCGATGCGGAACGGACGGGCGGCGGTCGAAAGCTCCGAGAGATTGGCGCGGCGCAGGTCGCTGCGACGCACGTCGGGGCGAAGCTGCTCGAGACGGGCGGTCAAAAGCTCCGCCTGACGGTCGCGCCGGGCCGAACCGGCCACGGTGTAGGGGTCGTGACGACGGGCGATTCGCAGGGCGCTGGCATCAAGACCGCCGGCGGCCGCCGCGAGTGCCTCTTCGGTGAAACCGGCGGCGGTGGCGCCCTCCAGTCGTTCCGCCTGGGCGCGGACGGTGGTCGCACGCGCGACCGTTCCCCCCAGATAGGCACAGCCGATTCCCAGTCCCACCACTGCGCCGAACACCGCTGCTGCCGATATGGGCCGGATTCTGGCCGCACGATCGGCGCGCGAGGACGCACCGTTTGGCGAGAGATGGAACAAAGGCGTCGTCCTATTCAGCAGGGCGGGAAGCTGCCCCAGGGTCGTCTGCAGAACCGGGCGAGGAAATCGTCGCGAGCCGGTTTGCCAATCGGAAGTCGGTGAACGTGTGACCGTCGAAGGGAGCGCCTTAAGCCACCCATTTATGGCCTCATTGTGTTGGTTTGGCAAGCGAAGGGTGCAGTGCAGCAATTGTCGCAATTCACGCCGGCCCTGCCAGACGAGGCAGAGAAAAAAAGGGTTAAGGATGGGCCCGGCGCTGGCGGATATCGTATCCGTTGGTATCAGCTCTTGCGGTGTAAGCTGAGAGGTCCCGCAAGCTTGCTATCGGTTTTCCTCTCTATTGTATTCGCAGGTCGCGGTTGTTCGGGTTCGGCGCGCGCGTCCGCGGACGGGGGAACGGGTCGGACCGCCCCGCGTTGAAGCGTCACCGTTGTCCTATTGGTCAGGAGTCACCCATGCGCCCCCTTGTCCTCATCCTTGCCGTCTCCGCTGCGGTGCTGTCGCTCGCGGCCTGTGGCCAGACCGTCGAGCAGCGCGCGGCCACGGGCGCGGTGGCCGGGGCCGTCGTCGGGGGACCGGTCGGGGCCGCCGTCGGCGCAGCCGCCGGGACAGCCATCGGCCAGGCCGACAAACCCGATTGAATCTCCCCGGCCTCTCCCCGGCCCGCGCAGGTGGGTCCCGGAGATGACGGTCCGGGCCGGAACGGACCAGTTCGTCGCTTCCGGCACATCCTCGCTTGATTTCCCGGTCCGTTTCGGCTTTGCCCACGGCCGGGTGCCAAAGCGATCCCCGCCCCCGCCCGTCTGGCGTCGGGCCAACCCTTCGAAGGACGACCGACCGACCGCATGAAAGATCTGAAACAAACCGGCTTCACCGATCGCATCAGCACCCAGCAGGAGGCCAAGAAGGCCCTGCTGGCCAAGTTCAAGCCCAAGGCCGCGGCGCCCGACCCCGAGTTCGAGCTGCTGGCCGAGAAACGTGCCGCAGAAAAGGAAGCGCTGCGCCTGCAGCATGAAGCCGCCAAGGCCGAGGAGCGCCGGATCAAGGCCGAGCGCGAGGACGCCCGCAAGGCTGCCGAGCGCGAGTCCGAAGAGGCTGTGGAGGCCGAGAAGCGCGCGGCCCGCAAGGAGCGCAAGCAGCTGACCAAGGAAGAGCAGAAGGCGGCGCGTGACGCCCGCTACGCCGCCCGCAAGGCCCGCCGCTAGGATCAGGCCCGCCGGGTCGACCCGACCGCCGGATCAGCGGTCTGCCGGTATTCGCCCCAGCACGCGGGCCAGTTCCTCGCCCGAATAGGGCTTGCGGATGAACGGCCAGGGAGTGTCGGCCAGCGCGGCGTCCACATCCTCGCCGGCGTAGCCGGATGTGAGGATGATGCGCAGTTCCGGCCAGGCCGCAGCGGCTTGCCGGGCCAGTTCGATACCCGTCATCCCGCCCGGCATCACCACATCCGACAGCATGATGTCGAACGCCGACCCGGCGAGCGCCTCAAGGGCCTGCGTACCGGTCTCCACCGGCACCACCTCGAAGCCCAGACCGGTCAGCAGGTCGACCGCGATGGCCGCGACGCTGAGGTCATCCTCGACCAGCAACAGGCGCTGGCCCCCGTCGATTGTGGCCGTGGGCGCAGCGGGGGCGGCTGTCGCGCCATCATTGTTGGCCGGAGCCGGGGGCAGATAGAGGCGGATCTGGGAGCCTGCACCGACGGTGGATGTTATCCGCACACCGCCGCCGCTCTGGCGGGCGAAGCCGTAGACCTGGCTGAGGCCGAGACCGGTGCCCTTGCCCACCGATTTGGTGGTGAAGAACGGTTCGAAGACCCGGCGCAGAACCTCCTCGTCCATGCCGACGCCCGTATCCGACACCGTCACACAGACATAGTTGCCGGCCGGAAGCTCGACGACCTCGCCCGCCCTCACCTTGCAGGCTTCGGTCTGCACCGCGATTTCAGCTCCCTCGTTCAGGCCGCGTTCGGCCACGGCGTCCCGGGCATTCACGACGAGGTTGAGCAGGGCGGCCTCGAACTGGGCCGGATCGACGATGACGCGGGCACCGCCCCGGCGCAGTTTCAGGCGGTAGGCGACGGCCTCGCCGACCGCGCGGCGAAGCAGCGGGTCGCTCTCGCGGATCAGGGCGTTGATGTCGATCGTCTCGGGGCGCAGGGCCTGACGACGGGAGAAGGCCAGCAGCTGATGGGTCAGCCGCTCACCGCGCCGCGCCGCCGACAGCGCGGCCTCCCCCAGTTTCTGACGCCGGATGGCGTCGTCCGGTGACTTCAGGATCAGCTCCAGCGCGCCCATCACCACAGTCAGCAGGTTGTTGAAGTCGTGGGCCACGCCCCCGGTGAGGCGGCCGACGGCCTCCATCCGCTGGGCGTGCATCAGGTCGGCCTCGGCCTTGGCCTTTTCGGCCAGCGCCTCGCCAACGCGATCCTCCAGAAGTTCGTTGATCCGTTTCAGGTCCTGCTCGACCCGCTGCGCATCCGTGACATCGAAGGCGACACCGACGAAGCCGACGACCTCTCCCCCGGGGCCGAGGCGCGGCCGCGAGACCGACCGCAGCCATCGATAGTCTCCGTTGTGATGGCGATAGCGTGCCTCCAGCGTGAACGGCTGACCCGTGGCCTCGCCACGGTTGGATTCGCTGACCAGACGGGCCTGGTCCTCGGGGTGGATGAAGCTGCGCCAGTCGGCGGTTCGCACGCTCTCATAGTCACCGCCCATGAAGTCGACATAGGCTTGGTTGACGAAGGCGCGGCTGCGGTCCGCATCAGTGACCCAGATCAGCACCGGGGCGGTGTCGGCGATGGCCCGGAAGCGCGCCTCGCTCTCGGCGCGCTCGCTCTCGGCCCGGGTACGCTCGACCTCGGTCCAGGCCCGATCTGCGACGTCCTCGACCAGATTGATCTCGGCGGGGCTCCAGCCCCGCGGCACGGTCGTGCCGACATGAAGGAACGCTCTCAGGACGCCGGCGCGGACCACGGGGGCATTGATGAAGGCCGCGATCTGAAGCCGCTCGAACCTGTGCGCCGTCGCGGCGGTTCGGGGATCCTCCGGGACATCGGCCACCACGACAGTGCTGCCCCTGGCCAGCTGGCGGTCGACCTCGCCGCCGAAGCCGCCGATGTCGTAGGAGCCGGTCAGACTGGGGACGCCCTCGGTCCAGTCGCGCTTCATCTCGAACTGGCCGCGCTCGGGCCTGAGCTCGCCATAGCCGACCCGGGCGGCCCCCAGCATGCGGCCCAGCACGCTGTGGACATGGTCCATGATCTCCTCGGGATCGTTCAGGTCGCGGACGCCGTCGGACAGCTCCAGCAGGAACCGCTGGCGGCGCTCCTGCTGCGCGAGGGCCTCCAGCGCCTCCCGGGTTTCCGTGACGTCGAACGACAGGCCGACATAGCCGTGAAAGGCCCCGTCCGCCCCGAATCGCGGATTGACGGCGACACGCATCCAGCGCCACTGGCCGTCGTGCCGCAGGAACCGGCACTCGAATCCGTAGGGAGCCTGACGACTGCGGGCCTCAGCCTGAACGGCGTTGACGGCCTCGATGTCCTCGGGATGGACCGAGGCCTTCCAGACATGACCCATAAAGGCCTGCCCCGGCTGGCCGTAGAACTCGACGAGGGCCGTGTTGACGAACTCGACCTCGCCCCCGGCATTGGTCAGCCAGACGGGCGAGGGGGCTGTGTCTGCCATAAGGCGGAAGCGGCTTTCGCTGTCCTTCAGGGCCTGGTCGGCGGCCCGGGCGTCGGTCACATCCGCATTGGCCCCCACCATGCCGATGAACCGGCCCTCGGCATCGCGGCGCGCCTCGGCCGTCGTCGAGAGGGTACGCCAGGCTCCGTCGGCCCGGCGATAGCGACCCTCGATCTCAAGCCGGCTGTGCGAGGTCCAGGCCGCGACGCTGGCGGCGACGACCCGCTCCCGATCATCGGGGTGGATCGCGTCCAGCCACGCAGACCGGTCGGTAAACAGGATCGGACGATCGCCCCAAAAGGCGCGGAAGGCGGCGTTGACATAGATCTGGCCGGCGGTGTCGGCGGTCCACAGCATGATCGGCGCGATGTCCGCGATGTCCTGCAGCCGGGTTTCGGTTTCATCGACCCGGACCCGGGATTGTTCCAGCGCCGCGATGCTCCCGTCCAGACGCGCGACCGTCTTGCGCAGGGATGCGGCGACCAGGGTGCAGAACAGTCCGACGATGATGAAATTGGTCGTCGCGACCCGCCCGAGGGGGGTGCTCAATCCGGCACCGACCGCATTGGGGCCGGTAATGATCCAGCCACCCAGCAGGCAGGCCACGGTGGCCACCAGCCCGGCCACCCTTCCGCCGGACAAGGCCGCGAGGATGACGACGGGCAGCAGGATGATGAAGCCGGTGATCTCGCCGTAGAAGGACGATGCGGCCCAGCGCACGGTCAGTCCGCCAGCCGCAAAGGCCAGGCCGGTCAATGCATTGCGCCACCACGGCCGCAGCGGCGCACGCGCAAGTCGGGCGAGGATGGTTTCCGGCTCCAGCCCCCGACCTGCAAACACGTTCAAAGCCAATCCATCCCCCGGTTCGCGCACGCGCGGTCAGACGCAACGCTTTGCCCCCTCTCGCGTTCCATGGATGAACCGTTCCCGATGCCGCGGGACCGGGGCCTTGGAAGACAGGCCTCGACTGCCTACCTCAACCCTATATTTTCACTCTCTCCACAGGAGCCACCATGACCGCCACCATCCATACGGGTCTGACCAAGGCCGAACGCGTCAGCGTCGCCCAGGAACTCAGCAAGGTGCTGGCTGACAGCTTCGCCGTCTATATGAAGACCCACGGCTACCACTGGAACGTCCGGGGCCCCGAATTCTTCACCCTGCACAATCTGCTGGAGCAGCAGTATCGCGAGATCTGGGACGCGCTGGACGATATCGCCGAACGCATCCGGGCGCTGGGCGAGTTCGCCCCCCAGGCGCATTCGACCTTCGCCAACCTGACCTCGATCAAGGATGGCGACCCCGACAAGGACGCCCCGGCCATGCTCAAGGAGCTGATGGAGGATCACGAGACTCTCATTGCGACCTGCCGGGCCGCGCTGAGCGCTGCCGACGATGACGGGGACGACGTCTCGGTCGACCTGCTGACCCAGCGTCTCTCGGCCCATGAGAAGTTCGCCTGGATGCTGCGCTCCACCCTTGGCGGCCGCTAGACCCATCCCCCCGCCTGAAAACCGCCGTGATGGGGACGGATACAAGCCCCGCACGGCGTCCCGGCGCCGCAGAACCCGAGATGCATGCGCCATTTGTTGTCCAGCTCCCTTGATCCGGCCCGGGTGAAGACTCTCGTCCGGCGCTATGCCGCCGCCGCGCCTGCGGCCGTGGCGGCGCTGGGTGTGGCCATGGCCGCAGGGTCGGCCACGCGGTCAGCCGAGGACCGGACGGCCGAGGCCGTGGCGCGGGTCACCGACGGTGACCTGTCGCCGCGGGGGCTGGCTGCGCTCAGCGCGCGGATGGATCCGGCCCAGCTCGCCCTGGCGTTACGCTTCGGCGGGGATACGCCCGCGGCGGCCCGTCTGGGCCTGACACCTGGCTGGGAAAGCCTGACCCTCGCCGGCCGGCCGACGCTGGAGCTCGGGGCCAACGGGCTTGATGCCCGTCGGCGCAACGCCGCCATCCCGGATCAGATCGACGCCCTACGGCCGGCGCGGCCCTTCGTCCTCAGCGCCCGGAGCGAGACTGACCGCGCACGCGCCCTGCGTTGCCTGACCCAGGGGATCTATTACGAAGCGGCCCTCGAGACCACGAGAGGTCAGGAAGCCGTCGCCCAGGTGATCCTGAACCGGGTCCGGGATCCCAACTACCCCAATACAGTCTGTGGCGTGGTGTTCGAGGGGGCCGAGCGCACCACCGGCTGCCAGTTCAGTTTCACCTGCGACGGGGCCCTGTCGCGGGGACCGGTCGACTGGGCCTGGGCCCGCGCCGCCAGTGTGGCGGAACGCGCGCTGTCGGGCCACGTCGCCGCCGAGGTCGGGACCGCGACCCACTATCATGCCGATTATGTTGATCCATGGTGGTCGCCCACGCTCGCGCGGATCACCCAGATCGGAACCCACATCTTCTATCGCTGGAAGGGGCTCGCCGGCGAAACCGCCGCCTTCCGCCAGGCCTATGCGGGCCGCGAGCCCCTGATCGACGAGGCGCGGTTCTCCCGGCCCCGCCTCATGACGGCGGCGACCGGTGACGACGCCGCCGCGGCAGAGGCCCTCGCCGGAGGCGGCACGACGATGCGCACGGTCGAGATCGACGGCCAGACGCGGGTGGTCGGCGTGTCCAGTCTGGGCGGCCGGCGTCAGGCCACGGCCGAGGACATTGCCGCGATCAACGCGCGCCTCGAGGCCTTCGAGACCCCGACCGAGCCCGCGCCTGCGCCCGCCCCCGCCGGGGTCGTGTCCATGGATGTGGAAGAGGTCGGCCGCCCGGCCGCATGAGCCCTTTCCGGGGTCGGCGACCGGCCTTGCAACCGGCTTCGCGGTTCGCGCATTTTGTCGGCTCGGCCGTTCGCGGCACCGCTTGAGATCGCGCGTGACTCCACCCTTCCCCGAATCATCCAATTGGACCGAGGCAGAGCGCCTCCGGGTGCTTCACGCCTACGGCGTTCTCGACACCGCCCCCGAGCAGGCGTTCGACGATCTGGTCCAGCTGGCCGCGCGGATCTGCGAGGCCCCGATTGCGGTGATCAATCTGATCGATGCCAAGCGGCAATGGTTCAAGGCCGAGACGGGTCTCGGCGTGCGCGAGACACCGCTGGAAACCTCGTTCTGCGCCCACGCCCTGTTGCAGGCGGACGGGATGGAGGTCCCCGATGCCACCCTGGACCCCCGCTTTGACTGCAATCCGCTGGTCACCGCCGCCGGGGGGCTCCGGTTCTACGCCGGCCGGCTCCTGAAAAGTCCCGAGGGTCTGCCGTTGGGGACACTGTGCGTGCTGGACACTGTCGCCCGCCCCGAGGGACTGACCCCGCTCCAGGCCGTGACCCTCGACGTGCTGGCCGGTCAGGTGATGGCCCAGCTTGAGCTGCGCCGGGCCATCCGCGAGCGGGAAGAAGGGGCCCGGGCGCTGGTCGAGAGCGAGGCCCGGTTCCGGGCCATCGCCGATTCCATGCCACAGATGGTCTGGTCCACCCTGCCGGACGGCTTTCACGACTATTACAATGCCGGCTGGTACGCGTTCACGGGGGTTCCCCCGGGGTCCACCGATGGCGAGGCATGGAACGACGTGTTCCACCCCGAGGACCAGGCCCGCGCCCGCGAGGTGTGGAACCACTCGTTGCGCACCGGGGACCTTTACGAGATCGAGTACCGGCTCCGCCGGGCGGACGGGGTGTATCGCTGGACGCTTGGCCGGGCGACCCCCATCCGCAATGAGGCCGGCGAGATCGTCCGGTGGTTCGGCACCTGCACCGACATCGACGACCTGAAACGGATGGAACAGGGCAAGGACCTGCTGAGTCAGGAGCTGAGCCACCGGATCAAGAACATCTTCGCCGTGGTCTCGGCCCTGATCTCCCTGTCGGCGCGCGAACATCCGGAGGCCCGAACCTTCGCCGTCGCCGTGCGCAACCGTATCGCCGCCCTCGCGCGGGCCCACGAATTTGTACGGCCCCATTCGGAGGTGTCGCGCCCCATGGTCGGGGACACCACGCTGCACACCTTCCTCGACGCCCTGTTCAAACCCTACAGCGACGAGGCCGGGCAACCGCGTGTGCTGATCGAGGGTGAGGACGCAGTGTTCGACGACCAGGCGGCGACCTCGGTGGCCCTGCTGTTCCATGAACTCGCCACCAATGCGGCCAAATACGGGGCCCTTTCGGTTCCGGGGGGACGGGTTCTGCTCGAGACCCACTCCCGGGATGGCCGGTTCGTACTGACGTGGCGCGAGGTGGACGGGCCGCCGCTGGCCGGTCCACCGACGCGCGAGGGCTTCGGCTCGTCGCTGGCGATCCTGTCGGTCGAGGGACAGTTGGGGGGGCGGCTGGAACGAACCTGGACGGCCGGGGGTTTGGTGGTCAGGGCCGACCTCCCCGCGACTGCGCTGTCTCGCCGCAGAGCCGCCCTGAAGTCGGCGTGAACCAAGCCGCGCATCCTGCGTTCGGTACCGCACACAACGACGGACACCCAAGGGTTATGACTGCGCGTATCCTGATCATCGAAGACGAGGCCCTTGTGGCCATGGAGCTTCGCTTCGTGCTGGAAGACCTCGGCTACGAGGTCGTGGGAACCGTGGCCGATGCGCAGTCGGCGCGGTCCCTCGCCGCCGAGACCGAGATCGATCTCGCGCTTGTCGACATCCACCTGTCGGATGGCCCGACGGGTATCGAAGTCGGGCGGGAGCTGGGCCAGGACCTCGGTGTGTCGGTCCTGTTCATGACCGCCAACCCCGGTATGGTGCGCGCGGGCGTGGTGGGCACGATCGGCGTACTCTGCAAGCCGACCGATGAGCGAGCCGTCCAGACGGCGGTAGAATATGCCCTGTGTCGTCGCGCCGGGAAGCCCGTCGACTATGCACCCCCGGAACTCCAGCTTTTCGCGTGATGACGGATCTGGTCTCCCCCTCGTCGGGGCCAGGGCGCGGCGAACCTGTGGTCCATCAACTGCTTTACCGCAGCCGCAGCCGGAATGGGGCCAGCAGCGCACTGCAGATGTCCGACATCCTGGCCGAGGCCCGGCCGGCCAACCAGCGCGAGGGCATCACCGGAGTGCTGACGGTGGTCAATGGGACCTTCATCCAGCTGGTGGAGGGAACCGACGCGGCCCTGGACCGACTGATGGAGCGCCTGCTGCGGGATCCCCGGCACAGCGATCTGGTGGTTCTGGAGCGGCGCTCGGCACCGGTCCGGATGTTCGGCGACTGGGACATGGTCAGTCCACGCCTCGCCGTCAGTGACGTCGCGCTTCTGGATCTGTTGCTGGATGACCCGAACGCCGGGATGGCAGCCTACGCGCGCATCCTCATCCATGCTGTTGCCACCCAGGACCGGGTCCTCGAAGGGCGGCGGAACAGCGCGGACTCGCCTGAAAGCTCGCCTGTCGCGCCCCGGATCACCCAGCCGCATCGGCCCGGCCCGGGGGTCTGAGGCCCGTTACCAGGCCCCGATCTTCTCGGCCTCATGGTGGCTGATCGGATTGTTGGCGCGGGCGTGGTCTTCCTCCGCGAGGAACCGCACGGCCTCCAGCGCCGCCATACAGCCCATCCCGGCCGCAGTGACGGCCTGGCGGTAGACGTCGTCGGTGACGTCCCCGGCGGCGTAGCAGCCCTCGACACTGGTCGAGGTGGTGCCGGGCTTGACCACCAGATAGCCGCCCTGTTTCGTCTCCAGCTGGTCCCTGAACAGTTCTGACGCCGGGGCATGGCCGATGGCGATGAAGACCCCGTCGGCGGGGCGTTCGTGCGCCGCGCCGGTGCCGGTGTGTTTCAGCCGGACCCCGGTGACATTGGAGGCCACGCCATCCACCTGCCCGAGGATTTCCTCGACCGTATGGTTCCACACCACCTCGACCTTGGGATTGGCGAACAGCCGGTCCTGCAGGATTTTCTCGGCCCGGAACTCGTCCTTGCGGTGCACGACCGTGACCTTTTCGGCGAAGTTGGTCAGGAACAACGCCTCCTCCACGGCGGTGTTGCCGCCGCCGACGACCACGACCTGTTTGCCGCGATAGAAGAAGCCGTCGCAGGTGGCGCAGGCCGAGACCCCGAAGCCCTGGTATCTGGCCTCGGACTCCAGCCCCAGCCATTTGGCCTGGGCCCCGGTGGAGATGATGACCGTCTCGGCCAGCAGCTCGACCCCGCTGTCCAGCTTCAGCCGGAACGGGCGCTGCGACAGGTCGCAGGACACGACCATGTCATTGATCACCTCGGTCCCGACATGCTGGGCCTGGGCCTGCATCTGTTCCATCAGCCACGGGCCCTGGATCACCTCGGCAAAGCCGGGATAGTTCTCGACCTCGGTGGTGATGGTCAGCTGGCCACCGGGCTGCAGGCCGGTGATCACCACCGGGTTCAGCAGGGCGCGGGCGGCGTAGATGGCGGCGGTCCAGCCGGCGGGGCCGGAGCCGATGATGGCGACGCGGATCGTTCTCGGAGTGCTCATGGGTGCTATCTAGTGGCTGATTCCGCCGGGCGCGATGCTGCGGCACGATGGAAATTGGAGAGACAGGCATGGCCGGACCAAATCAACCCGCCACCAGCTACCTCGGCGTCGGCGTGGCGCTGGGCGTGGCCATCGGATCCGGACTGGGCGTGGCGCTCGGCAATGTGGCGGTTGGCGTGGCCGTCGGGCTGGCCCTCGGCGTGGCGATCGGGGTCGCCATGGACGCCAGAAAGACCCGGCGAGAGAAGGCCCGCAACGGCGGCAGTGACGGCGCGGTCCCCTTCGTGGCAGGCGACGCCGGCGGCCGGTCCAAGGACCCGCACAGCGACAGCGACGGCGGGTCTGATGGCGGGGACGGCGGCGGGGGCGGCGGGGGCGACTGACCGCCCTCAGCGACGCGCCATCGCCGCCAGCACCGCGCGCGCCGCCCGGTCTGTCTCGGTCAGGGGCGTATAGCCCCACGCCGGCAGGGTCCCGTCGAAGGGGCGCGTCGCGCCCCGCGCGGCGAGGTCGGCGTGCAGGCGGGCGAACTTGCCGGCCGGCCGGCGCGCCACCATCGGCAGGACATGGACGGGCTTGCCGGTCGAGGCGGCCTCGGCGGCCATATTGGCACTGTCTTCCGTGACGAGGATGTGGTCGGCGGCGTGCAGGAAGGCGAACAGGGGATTGGGACCCTCGCCGTCCCAGATCCAGCCGGGCAGATCCGCCAGCCCCGCGGTCAGCGCCGCGCGGGCGGCGTCCGGCGTACGCCGGGAGAAGGTCAGCATCACCGACCCGCCCGCCGACCGAACGGCCCCGGCGATGCGCGCGGCGAGGTCGGCGGCGTGGTCCGGGGTCAGGTCGAAGGCTTTCGAGCGCCCGCCCACCAGCACGGCGACCGTGGGACGGGGCAGGGGATCGAGGCGGCTCGCGAACGCCGGGGCGGCTTCCGCCAGCACCTGGGGCGTGATCCGGTGCGGCGAACCGGTGATCGAGACCACATTCGCGCCGTCCAGTCCGTCGTGGGCCGGCGCGACCACCAGATCGAAGCGGCGGGGATCCAGGCGGGGATCCTGGGTCTGGACGACGAAGGTCCGGCCGCCGCTGCGCCGCCGGGCGGCGAGCGACAGGGGCAGGGTGGCGCGGCCGGTCGCGATCCACAGATCGGGCCAGGCCTCGCCCGGCCGGGGGAAGGGCGCGTCGCCGGCGGGGTCCAGCATCCACGCGGCCTTCAGGGCGACGGGCAGGGCGTCGAAACCGGAGCGCCAGCGCACGCGTCGGCGCGAGATTTCGGAGGGGGTCAGGCGCGCGATGGCCTCGGCCAGACCGCGCGCCTGATTTTCCATGCCGATACGGCCGTCGGAGACGACCTCGATGCGAAGCGGGCCGGAGCCTATTTCCACTCGACCTTGAGGATCTCATAGGCCTTCACGCCGCCGGGCGTGTTCACCTCGACGACGTCGCCGACCTCCTTGGAGATCATGGCGCGGGCGATGGGCGAGGAGATCGAGATCTTGCCCAGTTTCACATCGGCCTCGTGCTCGCCGACGATCTGGTAGCGGCCCTCTTCCTCGGTGTCCTCGTCGACCACGGTGACGGTCGCGCCAAACTTGACCTGGTCGCCCGACAGCTTGGACACGTCGATGACCTGGGCGCGGCTGATCTTGTCCTCGATCTCGGCGATCTGGCCCTCGATCCAGCCCTGACGCTCCTTGGCGGCATGGTATTCGGCGTTCTCGCTGAGGTCCCCGTGTTCACGGGCTTCGGAGATGGCCGCGATCACGCTGGGCCGCTCCACCGACTTCAATTGCTTAAGCTGATCGTCGAGGGTGCGGTAGCCCTCGCCCGTCATCGGCACTTTTTCCATGTGGTCGTGATTTTTCTGGGTTGTCGCCCGGTAAACCGGAGAGGGAAACGGAGAGAAACTCTGGCGAAGCACTGGTCGCTGGGCGCGCGCGACCGGCCGAAGATGTTAGAGCGGCCCCGAGAAAAACTCAAGGTCTCCCATGAGGATCAGGCTGCCGGGGGACCGACGGCCCGGGTCCCGTCGTCCGACAGGGCCTCGACCGTTGGCCGCCGCCCGAGCACGGCGCGGGCCACGCCGTAGACGATCCAGGCCAGCAGGGCGGCCCCGATCACAGCGAACAGAAGGGACGCCAGCATGGCCCCGGCCGCCATGAAGGCGAGGAGGAAGGCGATGGCGGCTCCGAGGCCGGCGACGATCTGGATGGTCTTGAGGCGCATGGGGGTGCAAACGCGCCTGCGACCCCCGGGTTGCCCCGGACCGTGTCAGGCGTAGGCGTAGGGACCGCCGCGTTCCAGCGCGCGCCGGTAGGCGGGTCGGGCGTGGATGGCCGCCAGAAACGCCTTCAGTCGCGGCTTGTCGGGGCCGTAGGGCACGCGGCTGGCGGCGGCCTCCAGCGGGAAGCTCATCATGATGTCTGCGGCCGAGAAGGCATCGCCCGCGAACCACGGTTGGCGCGTGAGCTCCGCCTCCCACCAGTCGACATGGGTGGTGATCTGCGGATCGATAAAGCCGGTCTGGGCCTTGCCGGCGATCGCCTTCACCAGCGGGCGAAGCAGTCCCGGCGACCGCCCCGGCAGGGCCCCGAAGACCAGCTTCAGCAACAGGGGCGTCATGGCCGAGCCCTCGGCATAGTGCAGCCAGTAGGTGAAGCGCCGGCCCTCGGGCGTGCCCGTGGCAGGCCGCAACCCTGCGCCCGGGTGAGTGTCCAGCAGATGTTCGAGAATGGCCCCGGTCTCGGCCACCACGATCTCCCCGTCCTGGATCACCGGCGACTTGCCCAGCGGGTGGATGGCGCGCAGCTCCGGCGGGGCCAGCATGGTCGCGGCGTCCCGCTCATAGCGGTTCACCTCATAGGGCAGCCCCATCTCCTCCAGCAGCCAGAGCACGCGCTGCGAGCGGGAGTTGTTGAGGTGGTGGACGATGATCATGGCGGCTCCGCAGGGTCGCTGGGCACACTAGCGGAGTTGACGCGGGGGAGGGCAATGACCGTTTCAGGAGGGGCGGCCGCTCCAGCGCTTGCGCGGATGCGCCTGGCTCCGGGCCTGACCGGCTTGGGGCTTGCCGGTCGGGGTCACACCGCTGCGGCGGCTCTGCCACAGCTCGAAGGCCAGGGTGGCCAGAGCCAGCTTGCCGGCATGACGGCCGGCAAAGCGGCGACCGCCGCGCGACAGCAGAAGACCGCCGAGCGCGGTGGCGATACGGGACAGGGCCATGGGGGCTCTCCTTGAGGGACAGATGCAGCAACGGTCGGGCGGGGCCGCGGTTCAACGCGTGTTGCGACGGATGATAGCAGATGCTATCGTTTGCGCATGGCGCAACTCCTGGTCCGCAATGTCAGCGATGAAACGGTGGAGGCTCTGAAACGCCGCGCCGCCGCCAATTCGCGTAGCGTCGAGGCGGAGCATCGCGACCTTCTTGAGCGCGCGCTCGAGACCGAACGGATGAAACAGGTCGAGGCGTTTCTCGCCGAGATCGAAACGCTGCACGTTCGCACCGAGGGCCAAGTCTTCACGCCGTCGCAGGCCGTGGTGCGCGAAATGCGCGACGAGAATTGACCGTCGTCGATACCTCGGTGGCGCTGAAATGGGTGCTGCGGGAACCGGACACCGATCTGGCCAAGCGGGCCGTGACCCTGACGCTGATTGCCCCCGATTTCTGGCGTGTCGAGGCGGCCAACGGCCTTCGGCGGGCCGTGGCCATGGGGCAGGCGACGGCCGAATACGCCCGCGATGGCCTCCGGGCTCTCGGCAACGCGCCCGTCAAGGATGTGCCCACCGCCCGACTGTTGCGCTCCGGGCTCGATCTGGCCTTGGAGTTGCGGCATTCGATCCAAGACTGTCTGTTCCTCGCCCTCGCGATCGAGCAGGACACGCTGCTGTTGACGGCGGATGAAAAGTTTCGCGATCTCGTCGCGGCGCGGTCCACCCACGGTCCACGCATCCTGCTCCTGTCTGAATGGACACCATGACCGCCCCCGAACCCCGCCTGACCAGTCTCGCCCACGGCGGCGGCTGCGGCTGCAAGCTGTCGCCCGGCGTGCTGCGCGACATCCTCGCCGGCACGCCGCAGGCGGCCGCCTTCGCCAATCTGATGGTGGGCAATGAGACCGCCGACGACGCGGCGGTCTGGCGTTTGAACGATCAGCAGGCGCTGGTGGCGACCACGGACTTCTTCATGCCGGTGGTGGACGATCCGTTCGACTTCGGCCGGATCGCGGCGACCAACGCCCTGTCGGACGTCTACGCCATGGGCGGGCGGCCGATCCTGGCCCTCGCCCTCGTCGGCATGCCGGTCAATGTGCTGTCGGTCGAGACCATCGGGCGGATCCTGGCCGGCGGGGCCAGCGTCTGCGCCGCCGCCGGCATCCCCGTGGCGGGCGGCCATTCGATCGACAGCGTCGAGCCGATCTATGGGCTGGTGGCGCTGGGGCTGGTGCATCCCGACCGGGTGCTGACCAATCGCGGAGCCCGCGCGGGCGATGTCCTGATCCTGACCAAGGGGCTGGGGGTCGGCATCCTCAGCGCGGCGTTGAAACAGGAACGGCTGCTGGCCGAGGGTTATGCGACCCTGATCGCCTCGACGACGCAGCTGAATGCGGTCGGGGCCGATCTGGCCGACCGCGAGGAGGTCCATGCCATGACCGATGTGACCGGCTTCGGCCTGCTGGGCCATGCGCTGGAGATAGCGCGCGGGTCAGGGCTGGGGATCGAAATCGAGGCGGCGGCCGTTCCCCTGCTGGACGGGGTTCAGGCCCTGGCGCAGGGCGGACTGCGCACCGGGGCCTCGGGCCGCAACTGGGCCAGCTATGGCGAGGGGGTGACCCTGCCGGCCGGCTTCGAGGACTGGCAGAGGGATCTGCTGACTGACCCCCAGACCTCCGGCGGGCTGCTGGTGTCCGTCGCGGCTGACGGGGCCGCTGCGGCGCTCGGCCAGATCCGGGCGGTGGGCTTCGACCGTGCTGCCGTCATCGGCCGGGTCGTGCCGGGCGCGGGCGTGAGGGTCGTTTGATCCGGCGCACCACCGACCTGTCGGCGGCCGTCCGGGCCGGGTTCGACGCCCTGATCGATGTGCGCAGCCCGGCGGAGTTCGCCGAGGATCACATCCCGGGGGCCATCAACCTGCCGGTGCTGGACGATACGGAACGGGCCGAGGTCGGCACGATCTATGTCCAGTCATCCAAATTCCTCGCCCGCCGGATCGGGGCGGCGAAGGTCGCGCGCAACATCGCCGCCCATCTGGACGGGCCGCTGAAGGACCGCGACGGCAGTTTCCGGCCCCTGGTCCACTGCTGGCGCGGCGGCCAGCGCTCCGGGGCCATGGTCGCGGTCATGGACCAGATCGGCTGGCCGGTCACGGTGCTGGACGGCGGCTACATGACCTGGCGGCGGACGGTGCAGGCGGCCCTGTATGGCGAGGTCGCGCCGTGGCGGGTGGTGCTGCTGGACGGCGGTACGGGATCGGGCAAGACGGCCCTGCTGGAGCGCTTGGCGACACGCGGGGTGCAGACCATCGATCTGGAAGGGCTGGCGGCCCACCGCGGCTCCCTGTTCGGGGCCCTGACCGACCGGCCGCAGCCGGCCCAGAAGCTGTTCGAGAGCCGGCTGTTCGTGGCGCTGGAGGGCCTCGACCCCACCCGGCCCGTGGTGGTCGAGGCCGAATCCAGCCGCATCGGGGCCCGCACCGTCCCGCCGGCCCTGTGGGCCGCCATGGGCCGGGCCGGGGTCATCGAACTGTCGGCCCCGGTCGAAGCCCGCGCCGCCTTCTCCGCCCGGGTCTATGCCGACATCGCCGCCGATCCGGCGGCGCTGGACGCGGCCCTGTCACGCCTGCCGAAACACCATTCGAAAGAGACGATCGCGGGGTGGAAGGCGCTCGCACAGGCGGGCGAAACCGAAGCCCTCGCCGCCGCCCTGATCGCCGACCACTACGACCCCGCCTACCGCCGCATGACCGCCCGCCGCGACCGGCCCGTGCTGGGCCGCGTGGAGATGGCGGACGTGTCAGAGGCGGAACTGGACCGGGCGGCTGAGATGATTGGTGAAACCCTCTCCCGGCGGGAGGACGGCACCATGGCGGCGAGGCTTTCCTGAAGCCACGTAGCCATCGGCCAGTCAGCGGAATCGCTCGTGCGTCCGATTCTGACGTAGCGGTATGGCAGTCTCCGGGAATGCGCGCGACCCTCCGGAACTCTCCGCAAGACCCCGGACACCCCGGGTGGACCCGGGCGGCCGGGCCGATCGCCGGCTTGCTCACGGGACGTGACGTCATCCGGCGTCATATCAATGGGATGCGCCACCCTGCGGAGACGCCAATGCAGCGATTGGACTCCTTGCACCCTGTTTTTTCGGAGTCCGATCCGCACACCTCTCCCCAGACGCCGGGGAAGGCTCTAGCGTCCCCGCCATGATCCGAAGCCGCGCCCGCTCCGTCCTCACCTCGCTCAGCCTCTGGGTGCTGGTCGCCCTCGCGGCCGGGCTTGCGGCCGGGGCGGCGGCGCAGGCCTACGGGATCCCGGGCGGCACGGGGACCATCGCCCTGATCGACGCCCTGGGCCAGCTGTGGCTCAACGCCCTGCGCATGACCATCATCCCGCTGGTCTTCAGCCTGCTGGTGACCGGCATCGCCTCGATCGCCGATGCGGCGGCGACCGGGCGGACCGCGCTCAAGGCCGTCGGCGTGTTCGCCGTCCTGCTGGTCCTCGCCACCGTCTATGCCTTCGCCGCGTCGCTCGGCCTGCACGCGCTGTGGCCGATCGCCCCCGAGGGAGCCGCAGCGCTTCTGGCCGGCGCGCCCGCCGGGGCGGCGGCGGAGGTGGCGCAGAACGTCGGCGGCGGCGGATTCAGCGCCTTCCTGACCAGCCTCGCCCCCGCCAACCCGATCCGGGCGGCGGCGGACGACGCCATCCTCGCCATCGTCGTCTTCGCCATCGCCTTCGGCTTCGCCACCACCCGGCTGGAGCCCCGGCTGCGCCAGCCGGTGGCCCTGTTCTTCGAAGGCGTGGCCCGGACCATGATCGTGATCGTCCACTGGGTGCTGGCCGTCGCCCCCCTGGGCGTCTTCGCCCTGGCCCTGGGGGTCGGGCTGCGCGCCGGTCTGGGCGCCGCGGGCGTGCTGGGCCATTACATCGCCCTGGTGTGCCTCGCCCTGATCGGCCTGATCGGGCTGACCTATGTCGTGGCGGTGATCTGGGGCCGGATCGGCCTCGGGCGTTTCGCCGGCGGGGCCGCGCCGGCGCAGGTTGTCGCCTTCTCGACCCAGTCGTCGCTGGCCTGTCTGCCGGTGATGGTCGATCGGGCGGTCGGGTCGCTGGGCGTGTCGACGGCGACGGCGGGTCTGGTTCTGCCGCTGGCGGTGGCGGTGTTCCGCATCACCTCCACCGTCGCCAACCTGGCGGTGGTCATCTATGTCGCCCGGCTGACCGGGACCGAGATCACCCTGACCACCATGCTCGCGGGCGGTCTGGCGGCCCTCGCCATCAGCGTCGGCACCGTCGGCCTGCCCGGCCAGGTCAGCTTCTTCGCCTCCATCGCCCCCATCTGCATCGTGATGGGCGTGCCGCTGGAGGTCCTGCCCCTGCTGCTGGCCGTTGAGGTCGTTCCGGACATCTTCCGCACCGTGGGCAATGTCACCGCCGATCTGGCGGCTGCCCGGATCGTCGAGGGCGGGGACGCCGGGCCCGGAGCGGTCGCGGGGGACCGCTGAGCCGTTTTCCTGCCCGCTCCGGGTGAACCGGATGCGGCCACGGTTGTTAGGCTGCAACCACCGCCGGTGCCGATCCGTCTGCGGCAAACGGTGGACCGTCTCCCAGTAAAGATTTGCGTTTGGCCGACCGCCCCCTCCCGAGTGATTTCACCCCCCAGCTCAGACGCATCGTCGAGTCCTTCGCCCTCACCGGCATGGGGCCTGCGGAAGCCGAGGTCGAGGGCACCCTGGCGTCCGGCGAGCCCGCCCGGCTTCACGCCCTCGGGGCGAAACTCGAGGCCCTCTATCCGGCTGACCTGCGCCGGTTTCTGGATGGGAAGGGCTTCGGCCGTCTCTATCGCGAGGACCTCGCCGGTGCCGCCGACCGCCTCGCCCGGGCCAGCCCGGACGCACGGCCGGGCCCCCAGGCCGGCCGCCGGTCCCGTCAGGGGCGGCGGCGGTCCGCGGGTCTCCGGGTCGCCCTCCTGCTGACGATCGGTGTCGGTGCCCTTGCCGTCTGGTATGTCGCCAGTCTGGATCGCCGGCAGGTGCCACCCGACCCCGGGCTGCGGCCTCGATCCGGCGAGACGGTGGCGACCGCCCCGCCGGCCGTCGCCGCCCCCCCGCCCTCCAGCGCCGATCGGGTCTGTCGCGCCCGGCTGAAGGCCGATGCCGTCGCCTGGTGCAGCCGAACTTTCGGCGGGCTGCGCGAGCCGATCGTCGGGGTGGATCCAGAGCGCCCCCTGGCATGCGGCGACACCCTGGCGGTCCGGGCCGCGACGGTGGCGATCGCGCTGGATCGGCTGTTCATTGACGGAGTGGTGACCAGTTATGCGGACGCGGACGTCCCCGCTCGCTGTGAGGCAGCGGCAGAGACCGCCGTCTCACAGGCCCGGCAGATCGCCCCGGATTGAGTCCGCCCGGACGGAGGCCGGCGCGCCTCTGGCGCTCGCCAGCCACTGCCCGGTCGGCGACGTGCGTGGGTGATCCTCAGTGCGCATAGTCCTGGATCGGGCGGACATCGAGGGCGTCGGCCTGGATCGCGCCGATCCCCTGCGCGGCCGCGAGGGCCCCGGCGGCGGTGGTGTAGTAGGGGATCTTCATCATCAGCGCGGTGCGCCTCAGGCTGAAGCTGTCCTGCAGCGACTGCTTGCCCTCTGTGGTGTTGATGACCAGCTGGACGTCGCCGTTCTTCATCGCATCGACGATGTTGGGACGGCCCTCCAGCACCTTCTTGACGAAGCCGACCGGCAGGCCCTGCTGCACCAGCCAGGCGTGGGTGCCGCCGGTGGCGATGACCTCGAACCCCTGTTTCAGCAACAGGGCGACGGCCTCGACGATAAAGGGCTTGTCGTCGTCCTTGACCGAGACGAAGGCGCAGCCCGTGATCGGCAGGGTGGTACCGCCGCCGATCTGGGACTTGGCGAAGGCGCGGGCGAAGGCGGGGGCCATGTCGGCCTCACCCTCGCGCTTCCAGTCCAGCCCCATGACCTCGCCGGTCGAGCGCATCTCGGGGCCCAGGATGGTGTCCACGCCGGCGAACCGGGCGAAGGGGAAGACGGCTTCTTTCACCGCGATATGGTCATAGGGAACGTCGGCCAGACCGAACGACTTCAGCGGCACGCCCGCCATGATCTTGGCGGCGATGGCGGCGATCGGTTGGCCGATGGTCTTGGCCACGAAGGGGGCGGTGCGGGACGCGCGGGGGTTGACCTCCAGCACGAAGATCCGCGGGGTCTCGCTGTGCGGCTCCTCGATGGCGAACTGAACATTCATCAGGCCGCGGACCTTCAGGGCCCGGGCCATGGCCTCGGTCTGGCGCTTCAGCTCGGCAACAATCTCGGCCGACAGGGAGAAGGGCGGCATGGAGCAGGCGCTGTCGCCCGAATGCACCCCGGCCTCCTCGATATGCTCCAGCACCCCGGCCACGAACACCGTCTCGTCGTCGCACAGGGCGTCGACATCGACCTCGGTGGCGCGGTTCAGATAGTGGTCGATCAGGACGGGATCGTCGCCCGAGACCCGCATGGCCTCGCCGACATAGCGGTCCAGCTGTTCGCGGTCGTGGACGATCATCATGCCGCGGCCGCCCAGCACATAGGAAGGGCGCAGGACGACGGGATAGCCGACCTCGTCCGCCTTCTGCGCGGCTTCCTCGGCCGAGCGGGCCAGGCCGTTGGGCGGCTGCATCAGGCCGATGTCGGTCAGCATGACCTGGAACCGCTCGCGGTCTTCGGCGAGGTCGATGGAGTCGAGGCTGGTGCCCAGAATGGGAATGCCGTCCTCGTGCAGGGCATGGGCCAGCTTCAGCGGGGTCTGGCCGCCGAACTGGACGACGACGCCGATCAGGTCGCCGGTAGAGCGCTCGACCTCGATCAGCTCCAGCACGTCCTCGGCCGTCAGCGGCTCGAAATACAGCCGGTCGGAGGTGTCGTAGTCGGTCGAGACCGTCTCGGGGTTGCAGTTGACCATGATCGACTCGACGCCGATGTCGGCGAACGCGAAGGCCGCGTGGCAGCAGCAGTAGTCGAACTCGATGCCCTGACCGATCCGGTTCGGCCCGCCGCCCAGGATGATGGCCTTCTTCGCGTCGGTCGGCTGTGACTCGCACTGCGGGACCTGCCCGAGCGCCCCGGTCTCATAGGTCGAATACATATAGGCGGTGGCGCTGGCGAACTCGGCGGCGCAGGTGTCGATCCGCTTGAAGACGGGACGGACGTCGAGCGCCCGGCGGGCGTGGCGGACGGCCTTTTCGGTCGTCCCGGTCAGCTGGGCCAGACGGGCGTCGGAAAAACCCTTGGCCTTCAGCTTGCGGAAGTCGGTGGGCTCGACCGGCAGGCCGGTGACGCGGATGTGGCCTTCAGTGCGCACGATGTCGGCGATCTGGCGCAGGAACCACGGCTCATAGGCACAGGCGGCGTTGACCTCCTCGATGGTCAGGCCGTGACGGAAGGCCTGGGCGATGACGCGGATGCGGTCGGGGGTCGGGCTGCCGAGCGCGCGAATGACGGCGGCGCGGGCGCTGGCCTCGTCCTCCACATCGACCGTGCCCTCGATCTCGATCTCGTCGAAGCCGCTGAGGCCGGTCTCCAGTCCGCGCAGCGCCTTCTGCATCGATTCCTGAAACGTCCGGCCGATGGCCATGACCTCGCCGACCGACTTCATCGAGGTCGACAGGGTGGCCTCGGCCCCGGGGTATTTCTCGAAGGCGAAGCGGGGGATCTTGGTGACGACATAGTCGATCGACGGCTCGAACGAGGCCGGCGTCACCATGGTGATGTCGTTGGTCAGTTCGTCCAGGGTGTAGCCAACGGCCAGACGCGCCGCGACCTTGGCGATCGGGAAGCCGGTGGCCTTGGAGGCCAGGGCCGACGATCGCGACACGCGCGGGTTCATCTCGATCACCACCATCCGGCCGTCGGCGGGGTTGATGGCCCACTGGACGTTCGATCCGCCGGTTTCCACCCCGATCTCGCGCAGCACGTTAATGGAGCCCGTGCGCATGCGCTGGTACTCCTTGTCCGTCAGGGTCAGGGCCGGGGCGACGGTGATGCTGTCGCCGGTGTGCACCCCCATCGGGTCGATGTTCTCGATGGAGCAGATGATGATGCAGTTGTCCGCCTTGTCGCGGACCACCTCCATCTCATACTCCTTCCAGCCCAGGACGCTCTCCTCGATCAGCACCTCGGTGGTCGGCGACAGGTCGAGGCCGCGCAGGACGATCTCCTCGAATTCCTCGCGATTGTAGGCGATGCCGCCGCCCGTGCCGGCCAGGGTGAAGGAGGGGCGGACGATGGCGGGCAGGCCGACGAACTCCAGCCCGTCCAGGGCCTCGTCCAGCGTGTGGGCCGCCTTGGACTTGGGCGATTCCAGCCCCAGCTTGTCCATGGCGTCGCGGAATTTCTGCCGGTCCTCGGCCTTGTCGATGACCTCGGCCCTGGCCCCGATCATCTCCACGCCGTATTTGGCCAGCGCGCCCGAGGCGTCCAGCGCCAGGGCCGTGTTCAGGGCGGTCTGGCCACCCATGGTCGGCAGCAGGGCGTCCGGGCGTTCCTTGGCGATAATCCGCTCGACGAACTCGGGCGTGATCGGCTCGATATAGGTCGCGTCCGCCATGTCCGGATCGGTCATGATGGTCGCCGGGTTCGAGTTGACCAGGATGACCCGGTAGCCCTCGGCCTTCAGCGCCTTGCAGGCCTGCACGCCCGAATAGTCGAACTCGCACGCCTGTCCGATGACAATCGGGCCTGCGCCGATGATCAGTATGGATTGAATGTCTGTGCGTTTGGGCATGATCTTCTGCTTCAGTTCACTACGACCGCGCATTCCCAGCCGTCGTAATCGAGCTGGAAGGCCGCGGCCCAGGATTGCATCATGGCGCTGACCGGGGCGAAGGACGTCTCGTCCACCGCCATGGTCGTTTCAAGAATGGTGGTATCGTCCTGCCCGCGGGTCAGGAAGCCGGCGCGGCGCGCGACCTCGCTCAGGTCGTCGTGGTCACCGTCGCCCTGGAAATAAAACAGGGTATGGCGCGGCGTGATCCCGCTGTCGCCCTGCGTCAGCAGGGCGGCGCGCACCATGGCGTCCCGGTCCTCGTGGCTGATGGTGTCGTCGTGCAGGGTGGTCTCTCGCGCGCGAGCCACCGGACCCGCGCTCCCGTGGCGGGCGCGCGCGGCCGGTTGCGGTAGGGGTGTCGGCTAGGCGGCCCGTTTAGAGAGGGTGACGGGCGGGCGCAAGAACAGCCGGTCATATTGGGCGCGGCAAGCGAAGGGGGCAGCCCGTCGCCGGACCGCCCCCTTTTCTCGTACTGTCGCCCAGTCCTAGTAGCTGCCTGTCAGCCGGAAGAAGAAGAACCGGCCCACGCCCGAGACCGGCGTGGCCACCGTGCCGAAATAGGGCTCCTCGTCGGTCAGGTTGTTGATGCCGAAGGTGGCCGAGTAGTTCTCCTTGAAGTCCCAGCGGATCGACGCGTTGTGGCTCCAGAACTCGTCGAGGAACTGGGGATCGAAGTTGTCGATGTTCTCGATCTCGGTTGCGGCCAGGGCCTGTTCGCCCTGGTAGCTGGAAAAGAGGGACACGGTGACATCCTTCACCTGCCACTGGACCGAGGCGTTGAAGGCCCACTCCGGGTAGCCGAGTTCCAGTTTCTGCGGATTGGCCAGACCGGGGTCTGTCACGAAGGGGAAGTTGTTCCGGTCTTCGGTGTAGGTGCCCGAGATGTTGGTCCGCAGCGTGCCCCAGCGATCACCGCCGTCGCGGTCGAGGTCGAGGCTGTAGCCGAGGTTGAAGTCCACGCCGGACGCCTCGATTCCCGAGAAGTTCAGCTGGGTCTGCAGCAGGTAGTTGAACCCGCCGAAGCCGGGACCCGCGTTGCGGTTGCGCGTGAACAGGGCGCAGAACTGGTTGTTCAGGTCGGGCGCGTCATAGCAACTGTCGACAATGTTCTGGGCCGTGACCGCGGCGATGCCGCTCTCGATCGCGATATCCCAATAGTCGACGGTGGCCGAGAAGCCGGGCAGGAACCTCGGTGTCAGCACGACTCCGTATGTGACGGTCTCGGCCTCCTCTTCCTGCAGGTTCGGGTTGCCGCCCGTCTGGCCTGTGAATCGCGCCGTCAGGGGGTCCACGAAATTGTAAGTGCCGGTGATGCCCAGGTCGGCGCGGCAGTTGGCCTCGCGATTGGCGGGGCTGTTGCCTTGCGTCACATTGCCGATGTCGCAGGGGTCGTTCGGACGGAAGACCGCCGAATTCAGCGGGGCGAACAGTTCGCCGATGTTGGGCGCGCGCACCGCGACCGAATAGCCGCCGCGGAAGCGGAGGTCGCGGCTGGGGGCCCAGATGCCGTCGATCTTCCAGGTCGAGGTCTCGCCGACAGTGGAGTAGTCACCGACGCGACCGGCGACGTTGACGCTCAGCAAATCTGCGAATGGCATGTCAGCCAGAATGGGGAAGTTCAGTTCGAGGAAGCCCTCCTTGACGTCGAAGCCGCCTCTGGTGATCTGGGTGGCCTGATACTGGAACTGGAAGCCCTGCTGGATGAAGGGGTCCGGGGTGAACTCCGATCCTTCGTCGCGGTATTCGGCCCCGATTGCGAAGCCGATGGGACCGCCCGGCAGGCTGAACCACTGCGAGAAGTCGCCGATCAGGGTCGCGTTGAACACGGTCTGGTCGATCGAAGATGTGTTGACCCGCATGTAGTTCTGGAAGGCGAGCGCTTCCGGCGTGGAGTTGCCCACGCCGAACAGGTTCAGCGGCCGGCAGGGCGAGTTGGCCCCGGGCGTGAAGGTGGTGAAGCCGCCGAACTGCTCGATCGTCGCGCCCGGTCCGAAATTGGCCGTGTCGGTCAGCAGGGAATAGCGGGGGAAGGCGGTCGCATCGAGGGTCGAGCGGCAGACAATGTCGCCGTTCGGGGCCCTCACGGCGTCGATGGCGGAGAAGAAGCGGTCCTCGAGACGCAGGGCCTGGACGGTCTCGACCTCGGCCTTGCCGTAGACGGCCGACAGATCATACGACCAACCGTTGGAGAACTCGCCGTCGACCCCGATCACCGCGCGATAGGTCTGGCGTTCGTTGGTCCCCTTGGGATCGAAAATGTCGACGTTGTCCCGCCCGATGGTGACGAGTGAGCTGGCGTCACCGTTTCCGGCCGCGATCTCGGCATCAATGAGCGCGCGGAGGGACGCCGGGATGTAGGGGTTATCCAGGGCGATGGGGATCGAGTCGTCGAAGCTGTTGTAGGGGTTGAAGGTGACGCCCTTGTTGTAGGCGTACTTCAGCTGGGCGTAGGGGCGGAACAGCGGCGAAACCTCGTAGTTCAACAGCAGGTTGACGTTTACCGCCGTGTCCCGTGGAAGCAGGTTCTGGCCATTGAAGGTTTGCGGGCTGCCGTCCCCGCCGCTCTGGTTAAAGGCCGCCGCAATCAGACCGTCCCGGAAGGGGCGGACCTCGTTGGTCACCGGATCGACGACCCAGCACCCGACAGGGAAGCCCGTGATGGTTCCGCGGCCGCCTATGCTCTGCGAACAGTCGTTGATCCCGTTGCCGTCGAGGTCTGGCAGGGTGGCGAAATCGCCCGGGCCGCCGGCGAAGCCGAAGCCATAGGGATCATAGCCGACCAACCCGCCGATACTGGCGATGGAAAAGGTGGGATCGTTGAAATAGGTCCGCGCCGCCGTGTTCTGGGCGCGGGCGATCAGCGACGGATCTGTGCCCGCGAAGCGCGGTGCCCCGCTGGCGAGCAGGATCGTGCGCCCCTGCGCCTGGGCAAGGCTGACGCCTGCGGGGAGCGGGTCGCCCACCTGAAACAGGCGGGCGGGACTCGGGTAATCGTCCGCCGTGTTGTTGTTACGGGTGAAGTCCCGGTCACCGTAGAACAGGGCTTCGGAGTGGCTGCCCTGGATCGCGAGGGCGATATTGCCCCGACCGCCGTCGAAGTCGCGGCCGACGGCGTAGGAGGCGTAGAAGTCCTCGGCGTCGCCCCGGCGCGAGATGCCGGCCTGGACCTCGAACTCGCTGCCAACAAAATCGTCCTTGAGGATGAAGTTGACGACGCCGGTCACCGCGTCGGAACCGTACACGGCGGAAGCCCCGCCGGTGAGGATCTCGACGCGCTCGACCAGGGCCGAGGGGATGGTCGAGACATCGACCGATGCCGTGCCTGCGACGCCCGCCACGTGTCGCCGGCCGTCGACAAGGGTGAGGGTGCGGTTCGCGCCCATGCCCCGCAGGTCCAGCGTTTGCGCCGCGCCATTGGCCTGGGCTGTGCTCGTGGAGTTCTGCAGTGCCGGAACGGAGTCGAGAGCGTCGGCGACGTCCGTGATGCCCTGCAGTGCGAGTGTCTCGGAGGTCACGATCTGCACCGGTTGGGGCGCGTCCTCGGCCCGGACCGCGATACGCGATCCGGTGACCACGATCTCCCCGACGTCGGTCGCCTGGTCCTGTGGATCCTGGGCGGCGGCCAGAGCCGGAACGGCCGTCGCGGCCATGGCCACCGTGGTCAACAGGAAGCGGGTACGAGTGGTGCGACGCAGCATGATTATTCCCCTTTTCCGGATCGGGAGCTTCCAGCAGGGGCAGCCTTTTGCTGCAGTGCGGCTACGTCAACGCACCTTGTTCGTCCACTGCCGTTTTGCCTCCAAGCCGTCACTTTCAGGTCACACTGCGGTCACACCTCTTGATGGCGCTGTCTGCCGCGTCATGCGGACCGCGAACGGATCCACTCGGGAAGGTCGGTGATCGAGTGCAGGAGCCCGAACCGCGGGTGGTCCACCGGCGGCTCAGCGACCTCATGCGCCCAGGTGACAGCGTAGGGGATGTGGACGGCGAAGGCACCCGCAGCAATAGCCGGGAGCACGTCTGACTTGACCGAATTGCCCGCCATGACGGCCTCATTCGCACCGGTGCCGTGGCGGGCAAAGACGCGGTCATAGGTGCTGCGGTCTTTCTCCGACACGATCTCGACCGCCGCGAAGAGATCGCCGAGACCGGAGGCGGCCAGCTTGCGTTCCTGGTCGAGCAGATCACCCTTGGTGACCAGCACGAGGCGATACTGTTCCGTGAGACTGTGCAGGGCCTCGTCGACGCCGGGCAGGGTCTCGACCGGATGGGCGATCATCTCGCGTCCGGCGGCGAGGATCTCGCGCACCACCCCGGGCGGCGGATCGCCCTCGCACAGTTCCATCGCTGTCTCGATCATCGACAGGGTGAACCCCTTGATGCCGTAGCCATAGAGGCGAAGATTCCGGCCCTCGATCTCGGCCAGCCGGGTCTCGATCAGGGCATTGTCGTGCTCGCCCAGCAGATCCAGAAACCGTGCCTGGGTAAGGCGGAAGATCGTTTCGTTGTGCCAGAGGGTGTCATCGGCATCGAGGCCGACCGTGGTGATGGGCATGGCGCGGGTCCGGTTGCGGGCGGTTCGTCTCGCGCGCGTGCGGCGCGGGGTCAACGGGTCGCGTTGCGGATGGTGCCGCAAGCGGTCATGCGGTCGAAATGACCAACAATGCGAACCAGAGTTCTGCCGTGGTGATCGGGGCCTCGGGCGGGGTCGGCGCTGCCGTCGCCGGGGCGCTGGAGGCGTCGGGGCGATTCGCTGTCGTTCACAGGTTCGCCCGGTCGCTGAAGGGTGCCGGATATCTGGACCTCGAGGATGAAGCGACCATCGCCGCAGCGGCCGCGTGTGTGGCCGATGGCCCGGCTCCGGCGCTGGTCTTCGTGGCCACCGGCGTCCTGCACCACGGCCACGATCCGGAGCGGTCCTACAAGGCCATGACCGCGGAGCACCTCTTGCGCGATTACAGGATCAATACGATCGGTCCCGCGCTGGTGATCCGCCATTTCGCGCCGCTCTTGCCCCGGGACCGGCGCAGCGTCTTTGCCGCCCTGTCCGCCAGGGTGGGATCAATCGGGGACAACCGGCTGGGGGGATGGCACAGCTATCGGGCGTCCAAGGCCGCCCTCAACATGATCCTGCGAAATCTGGCGATTGAACTGGCCCGATCGCATCCGCAGGCGGTGGTGGCGGGGCTGCACCCGGGGACGGTCGACACCGGTTTGAGCCAGCCCTTCCAGCGGGGCGTGGCGACCGGCAAACTGTTCACGCCGGACTATTCGGCGATGCGGCTGCTGGATGTGCTGGACGCACTCACGCCCGCCGAGAGCGGCGGCGTCTTTGCCTGGGACGGGGCGCGGGTGCCGGAGTAGAGCCCCGCAGGATCCCGTTTGACCCCGCTCGGTCATCGCTTTAGTGACGCCGCCGTTTGTTCGCCGGGATTCGGTGTAAGGGAACGGCCATGACCGAAACGCTCCTCCCCGGCTGCACCGGCGTTCTCGCCCTCGCCGACGGCACGATCTTTCAGGGTGTCGGGGTCGGGGCGACTGGCTCGGCCCTGGGCGAGGTGGTCTTCAACACCGCCATGACCGGCTATCAGGAGATCCTGACCGACCCCAGTTACATGAGCCAGATCCTGGCCTTCACCTTCCCTCATGTCGGCAACACCGGCACGAATGTGGAGGACATCGAACAGATGGGCGGCGGGTCGGACACCTCCGCGCGGGGTGCGATTTTTCGGGATTTGCCGACCGATCCGGCCAACTGGCGCAGCGATGCTGACCTCGACGGCTGGATGAAGCGGCGGGGCGTCGTCGGCCTGTCGGGCATCGACACCCGGGCCCTGACCCAGCGCATCCGTGACCACGGCGCGCCGCACGCGGTGATCGCCCACGATCCGGACGGACGTTTCGACGTTGAGGCGCTGGTGGCCGAAGCGAAAGCCTGGACCGGGCTGGTCGGCCTCGACCTCGCCAGACCCGCCTCGACCCTGCAGGCGTTCGACTGGGACGAGGGGCTGTGGGAATGGCCGGAGGGGCATCCGAAAACCGAAGGGCGCAAGTCGGTGGTCGTCGTCGACTACGGGGTGAAGCGCAACATCCTGCGGGCGCTGGCCTCGACCGGGGCGAAGATCACCGTGGTCCCGGCGACGACGACTGCCGAGGAGATCCTCGCCCGGTCGCCGGATGGCGTGGTGCTGTCGAATGGTCCGGGTGATCCGGCCGCGACTGGCGCGTACGCGGTCCCGGAGATCCGCAAGCTGGTCGACAGCGGCAAGCCGGTGTTCGGCATCTGCCTCGGCCACCAGATGCTGGCGCTGGCGCTCGGGGCCCGCACGGTGAAGATGGACCAGGGCCACCACGGGGCCAACCACCCGGTCAAGGACCTGACCACCGGCAAGGTCGAGATCGTGTCGATGAACCACGGTTTCACCGTGGACCGGGACAGCCTGCCCGATGCGGTGGTTGAAACCCACGTCTCTCTGTTCGACGGTACCAACTGCGGCATTCAGCTGAAGGACCGGCCGGTCTTCAGCGTCCAGCACCATCCGGAAGCGTCTCCGGGGCCGACCGACAGCCTGTACCTGTTCGACCGGTTTGCGGCGATGCTGGACCGCTGACGGCGTCATCGGCCTGTCCACGCCGCCGTGCTACGGTGCGGGCGTGATGTCCCGCCTCCTCCCCCTTTTGTGCGTGACGTGGACGCTGGCGGCCTGCGCCAGCGGTGCGCGCTCGTCGTTTGACGTCCAGGACCGGCAGGCGGCCCGGCCCATGGGACTGGTCGCCGCCGAGGGCCATCCCATCCGGGTCTATCTGGACGCAGCCGATCGGGACGCCCTGTTCCAGCAGGGCTTTCGCGAAGGCGTGCCGGTCGGACCGGACGGGCGGCTGGATTTCATCGCCCTGTCCGGAGGGGGCTCGAACGGGGCCTTCACCGCCGGTCTGATGAAGGGCTGGAGCGAAACCGGCGAACGGCCGGATTTCGAGGTCGTGACGGGCGTGTCGACCGGCGCCCTCGCGGCCCCCTTTGTCTTCCTTGGGTCAGACTATGACGATACATTGGCCGAAGCCTACACCGGCGGGGCCGCCGCCGGCCTGCTGCAACCCCAGGGGCTTGGAGCCCTTGTCGGGTCCGGCATCTACCGGCCCGAGCCGCTGCGCGCGCTGGTGGAGCGCTATGTTGACGAGGCCCTCCTGGCCGCAGTGGCGGCGGAGTACGCCAAGGGGCGCGTCCTGCTCGTGGCGACGACGGACCTGGATTCCCAGCGCGGTGTCAGCTGGGATCTGGGCGCGATCGCAACCCAGGCCTCGCCCTCGGCCCTCGCTCTCTTCCGGAACGTCCTGATCGCCTCGGCCAGTATCCCCGGTGCGTTCCCGCCGGTGCTGATCCCGTCGGACCACGACGGCCTTGCCTTCGAGGAGATGCATGTCGATGGCGGCGTGACCACGCCCTTCCTTGCGGTGCCGGAGACCCTCTGGTCCTTCGAGGAGCCGTCTGGAACTTTGCGGAATGCCCGCTTCTATGTCGTGATCAATGGCCGGACGAGCCCGAGTTTCGCGATCACCCGGGATACGCCGCATGGCGTCCTGGGCCGCAGCATTGACGTCCTGCTCCGGTCGTCACTGGTCACAACCCTGGCCGGAAACCGGGCGTTTGCGGACCGCAATGACCTGTTCTTTCGCTACGCCGCCCTGCCGGATGACTCCGAGGCCTCGGCCCTCGACTTCAGCGTGGAATCCATGAGCGCCGTCTATGAAGTGGGTCGTCAGGGCGCGCTCACCGGTGAAGCCTGGCGCTGATCGTGACACCCGCCGTCCGCGGGCCGGAGTCAGGGCAGGGGGGCGAAGCTCTTTTCTTCCCGCAGGGCGCAGGCCTTGCGTACCGCGACCGGCGCGGCGTGGAGCCAGTAATCGGCGTCCTCCGGCCGGTCGGCGCGCTTGCGTTCCAGACCTCGCAGCCGTCGCTGGGCGGCGTTCTCGAGCAGCCGGGCATGCAGGGCCCGGGGGGTCAGGTCATGAATGGCGGGAGAGCCAGGGACGGCGACGGCGTCGGGACCTTGAGGCTCCACCGCCGGGCGAGCGATGGCGATGAACATGATCGATCTCTGGGTTCGGAGGGTGTTGACGCTTCTGCGTCACAGGCATCGGTGGATTAACCACGTATGCTGTGGATAGTTCCGCAATCGGTCTAAAAAATGTCATTGCGAATCATGATCTTAAGGTCGCGATCTGGCCATCTTGGTAAAGAAAAGGTTAAGGCCCCGGAGGCGTTCCGTCGCGCTATAAGCCGCGCGTGCGTTTCGATGATCGCTTCCTTGAGGAACTGAAGGCCCGCCTTCGCCCGTCCGACGTGATCGGGCGGTCGGTGAAGCTCAAGCGTCAGGGGCGGGAATGGGTGGGGCTGAGCCCCTTTACCAAGGAGAAGTCGCCGTCGTTTTTCGTCAACGACGACAAGGGCTTTTTCCATGATTTCAGCTCCGGAAAGCACGGCGACGTGATCTCCTTTCTGCAGGAGACGGAGCGGCTGTCCTTTCCCGAAGCCGTCGAGCGGCTGGCGGCGGAGGCCGGGATGCAGATGCCGGCGGAGGACCCCCAGGCGGCCGAGCGCGAGGCGCGCAAGCAAGGCTTGGCGGACTGGATGGACCTGGCCCAGAAATGGTTCGCGGCCAATCTGCGCCGGTCGGCGGGCAAGGCGGCGCGCGACTATCTGGAAAAGCGGGGCCTGCCGGAGGACCAGTGGGAGCGGTTCGGCCTCGGCTATGCGCCGAACGACCGCGAGGGGTTGAAGGCGGCGCTGGTGCAGCGGGGCGCAAGGCCGGGCGATCTGGTCGAGGCCGGGCTGCTGATCGCGCCGGAGGGTGGCGGCAATCCCTACGACCGGTTCCGCGACCGGCTGATGTTCCCCATTCTGGACGCCCGCGGGCGGCTGGTCAGCTTCGGTGGCCGGGCGATGAACCCGGACGACCGGGCCAAATATCTGAACGGGCCGGAAAGCCCGCTGTTTCACAAGGGGGCTACCCTCTACGGCCTGCCCGAGGCCCGCCGCATCCTTGGGGCAGAGTCAAAATCGACGCAGAGCGTGATTGTGGTCGAGGGCTATATGGACGTCATCGCCTGCCAGAGGGCGGGGCTGCCGGCCGTGGCTCCGATGGGGACAGCCCTGACCGAGGAGCAGATGGCGCTGCTGTGGCGGGTGTCATCCGAACCGGTGCTGTGTTTCGACGGCGACGGGGCCGGGCAACGGGCCGCCTGGCGCGCCATGGAAAGGGCTCTCCCGCTGCTGAAGCCCGGCCGTTCTTTCCGCTTTGCCCTGCTGGAAGGGGGCCAGGATCCCGACGACATTCTGAGGGACGGGGGCGCGCCGGCATTGAGACAGGCGTTGGGCGAGACCCGGCCCTTTGCCGAAATGCTGTTCCGCCGCGAAGTCGAGGTCGAACCTCTGGACACGCCCGAACGACGCGCCGGCCTGAAGGGGCGGCTGCGGCAGGCGGCGGGGGCGATCCAGGACAAGGACCTGGCCGAGCAGTACCGGCGTGAGCTGTTCGACCGGTTCGACGGCCTGTTCCCGTCCAGCCGGCCCGCCCCCGCCCGGGGCGCGGCCAGTGGACGCTGGAGGGCTGGTCCCCCACCCAAGCTGGGCCAGACCGCAGAGGGCGCGGAGGCCATGCAGGCGCTGACCCGTTCGGTCGAGCCCGTGGCGGCAGCCCTGGCGCATGGGGCCATCGAGGACCCCGAGCGGATGGACGATCATCTGGAAGCGATTTCGGCCCATGGGTTCGGGGATCGTGCGCTTGACGGGCTTGCGCACGAGCTGGTTCGGCTTCGCTTTGCCGGCCAGACGCTTGACAGCGCCGCCTTGCGTCGCCATCTCGCGACCTCTGGATACGACGCCTTAGTGCGCGAGGTCGAGAAGGCGGCGGCAAAGTCCGGCGCGCCTTTCCTGGCCGCGAATGCGCCCCTCGCCGAGGCAAGGATCCGGTGGTCGCAAGGCTTCGACGCCCTGACCCGTATTGCGGGTCTGGACGCGGCGCTGGCGTCAGCGAAGTCGGGGGCGGACGCTGCCTTCGACGCCTCTGCCTTCAGTCGTCTGAAGGCAGAGCGTGACGCTTTGCGGCGAGCCATCAGGACCGGGACGATCTGGGACGACGAAGCGGCTTCGTAACGAACCGGCTTCACGCGCGTTCTGTTTTGGAACGGATGTTGCATTTTTGCCAAGGGCCGTCGCAGACCCTTCGCCGGAGACAGAGACTTAATGAGCGCTCAAAACGCCGAGACGCAGGAACCGGAAGTTCAGTCGGACGGACCGCTGCTCGATCTGACCGACGCCGGGGTCAAGAAGTTTATAAAGCAGGCCAAGGCGCGCGGCTATGTGACTATGGAGGAGCTGAACAAGGTTCTGCCCTCCGAGGAGGTCACGCCGGACGCCATCGAGGACACGCTGGCCATGCTCAGCGAGATGGGCGTCAATGTCGTCGAGGCTGAGGAAGAGGCGGCGGAATCCACAGGCGGTGAACTGGCCGAGAAGGCGGAAACCTCGGTCACCGAGGGGGACGCCAAGCCGACCTATGATCGTACGGATGACCCCGTGCGGATGTATCTGCGCGAGATGGGCTCGGTCGAGCTGCTGAGCCGCGAGGGCGAGATCGCCATCGCCAAGCGGATCGAGGCCGGGCGCGACGCGATGATCTCGGGGCTGTGCGAGAGCGCCCTTACGTTCGAGGCCATCATGGTGTGGCGCGACGAACTGGCCAACAACCGCATCCTGCTGCGCGAGGTCATCGATCTGGACGCCACCTATGGCGTGCTGAACCCCTCGTCCCTGCCGCACAACCAGCCGCCTCAGCCCATTCCCGGCCAGCCCCTGCCGCCCAAGCCCGAGCCGGAACCCGGCTCGGACGCCGCGGCCGAGGCGGAAAAGGCCGAACAGGACGAGGAGGACGAGGATTTCGACGACGGCGGCGGCATGTCGATCTCGGCGTTGGAAGCCGAGCTGCGGGACGGCGTCATGGAGACGCTGGACGCCATCGCCAACGATTTCGACGGCTTCAGGAAGCTGCAGGAGAAGCTGGTCGAGACCCGGCTGAAGGGCGAGGACCTCAGCACCAAGGACCGCAAGGCCTATGACACGCTGTCGGCGGCCATCTCGGGCCGGCTGAAGACGCTGAAGCTGAACAACAACCGCATCGAGGCCCTGGTCGAGCAGCTGTATGCGATCAACAAGCGGCTGATCGGTCTGGAAGGCCGGCTGCTGCGCCTCGCCGACAGCTACGGCATTTCGCGCCCCGAGTTCCTGAAGGCCTATTTCACCGCCGAGCTGGACCCCACCTGGTCCACCCGGGTCAAGGACATGGGCGTGCGCTGGACCAAGTTCAGCGACAATGAGGCGACCCAGATCGCCACGATCCGAAACGACGTCGCCGCTGTGGCGGTCGAGGCCGGCCTGCCGATCGACGACTATCGGCGCATCGTCCAGACGGTGCAGAAGGGCGAGCGCGAGGCGCGTCAGGCCAAGAAGGAAATGGTCGAGGCCAATCTGCGCCTCGTGATCTCCATCGCCAAGAAATACACCAACCGCGGCCTGCAATTCCTGGACCTGATCCAGGAGGGTAACATCGGTCTGATGAAGGCGGTCGACAAGTTCGAGTACCGCCGCGGCTACAAGTTCTCGACCTATGCCACCTGGTGGATCCGGCAGGCCATCACCCGCTCGATCGCCGACCAGGCGCGGACGATCCGCATCCCGGTGCACATGATCGAGACGATCAACAAGATCGTCCGGACCAGCCGCCAGATGCTGCACGAGATCGGCCGCGAGCCGACCCCGGAAGAACTGGCCGAGAAACTGGCCATGCCGCTGGAGAAGGTGCGCAAGGTCCTGAAGATCGCCAAGGAGCCGATCTCGCTGGAAACCCCGATCGGGGACGAGGAAGACAGCCACCTCGGCGACTTCATCGAGGACAAGAACGCCATCCTGCCCATCGACGCGGCGATCCAGAGCAATCTGCGCGAGACCACCACCCGCGTGCTGGCGTCGCTGACGCCGCGTGAAGAGCGCGTCCTGCGCATGCGCTTCGGCATCGGCATGAACACGGATCACACCCTGGAAGAGGTCGGCCAGCAGTTCTCGGTCACCCGCGAACGCATCCGCCAGATCGAGGCCAAGGCGCTGCGCAAGCTGAAACACCCCAGCCGGTCGCGGAAGCTGCGGAGCTTCCTCGACAGCTGAGGCGGGTGGTTGGGGGTTAGTGGTTAGTGGGGGCCGCTTCCGGGAGGAGGCGGCCCTTTCTTTCCCTCTCCCGCCGGGAGAGGGCTTGAGGCTCGCAGAGCGTAGCGATGCGCCAGCCGAAAGGGTGAGGGGTCAGTGCGTAACGGGTGGCGGGGTGCCCCTCACCCTTTCGCACAAGGACGATCACTGCGTGATCGTGTGCTCAAGCCCTCTCCCGCCGGGAGAGGGGTCAGCTCACACCCGCTCCAGCGTCCGGGCCGGAAAGGGCCGCGACCGGGGCGACCCCTGCGGACATCTGAAGACACGATTTGTCCCCGCGGGATTTGTCCCTGTTCCGGGGACAGGGCGGGGGCAGTCGGGGACGGTTCGGGGACATCCTCAAACTTCAACTTCAACATGACCCCGTACGACCGATTCTGACGCAGGGCTGGTCCAGACTGGGCCCATGACCCAGCCCCGCGTCCGCTATTTCGCCGGTCCTGAAGTCTGGACCCTGGCCCAGGAGGCCTATCTGCGCGGGGAGGCGGCCGCCTCGATCGCGGCGCGGCTGAACCTGACCGTGAACGGCCTGCGGAAGCGGGCGGCGCGCAAGGGCTGGACCCGCACCCAGCATGCCGCCGCCCTGAAACACAACGCCCATCCGGCCCATACGCTGAGCCTGCTGGTCGAGCGCATCGGTCGCCTCGCCCATGAGGGACGGCTGGACGAGATGCAGGCCCTGGTCGCCACCGCCAACGGCCTCGTGCGCGCCGTCCGCGCCGCGCCCCCGCCGCCCCGACAGGAACCCTCGATCGAGGCCCAGCGCGCGTGGCGCGCGGCCGAGACCGCGCGGCTGGAGGCCGCCTGCCGGGCCGAGGCGCAGCGGCTGGCCGAGGCGATGCTGTCGCAGGAGGCCCATGCAGTCAGCGGCCCGCTGAGTCTGGCCGCCTATCACTGGCGCGCCCGGGTGCTGGGCCCCGAGGTCGCCGAGGCCGATTTCCAGCGCGGCCAGAGGGGCGGCTGGTGGAGGGCCTACTGGGATCGGGAGGCGCGGTTGAAGCCGTTGTAGGGGCAGGGCTCTCGCTCTTGCTCAGTCCTTGCCGTCCCGACCGTCCGGCTCCTTGGCAATGCCCTTGAACGGGCCCTCGCTGGACTTGCGCTCCATGAACTGGCCCGAGCGCTCATCGCGCTTTTGCCAGTCGCCGTTCGAATGCTGAAACTGGGTGCGGGCGGTGACCGCGCCGCGACGGAAATCGTTACCCGTGTTCCTGGCCATGGCAGCCTCCTGTCGACCAGAACGGGAATGTACACCGACTCGCGCCTTCGCCATCCGGGCGCGCGCCCGCGCCACCACGGCGACGGCATCGGACAGGGCCTCTGACCCGAACGACCGGGCGTCGGCCAGATAGGCCTCGATACCCTCTTCGCTGTCGAGGTAATCAGCCGGCTCGAACGGCAGAAGTTCCACGTCAAATCTCCTCGGCGAGCGCCTTGGCGCGGACGATGTCACGTGCCTGGGAGCTCTTGTCGCCTGTACATAATAGCACGCGTTCCCTCTCCCGGCGGGAGAGGGCTTGAGGCTCGCAGAGCGCAGCGATGCGTCAGCCGAAAGGGTGAGGGGTGTTCGCCAAAAGTCGGCGCAAGCCGTGACTGTGCGACGGCTCACGCCGAAGGACAAACCCGACCCTCACCCTTTCGCGCAAAGGACACTCGCTTCGCTCGCGTGCGCTCAAGCCCTCTCCCAATGGGAGAGGGGTCAGGTTTTCTGCTCCCGCTCCTCCCCCGAAAGGGGACATTGGATCGCGACGGATCATACCACCGCCTTGGCGTGGGCTTCCGGCACCTGCGCCTGTGACCTAAGCTTCGATGATGGGCGGGACGGATCTCTACCTCGGTTGGCGGACCGCCGTGCTCGGCCTGCTTGCCGTCCAGATCCTTGTTCTGGCCGCTGTAGTCCTGACGGTGCCGACAAACCGGAGCGCAAACCGATGGCTCGGCGGGGCTCTGGTCGTGATCGCCGGCCTGCTCGTGCCTTACGCCATCGGCTTCGCCGGGGCCTACGACCGCTGGAGAGGCCTGACGTTCGCCCCTTTCGCCCTTCCTCTTGCCCTGGGTCCGATGCTCTACGCCTACGCCCGTGCGCTCGAGCCGCATTCGCCGTCCCGGGGCCTCGTCTGGCATTTCGCCGCGCCGGCGATGCAGGCCGCTTACTTCATCGTCTGCTTTCTCCTGCCGATCGAACCGAAATGGGCATGGTACACAGGCGGGCACGACGCCGTAGTCAGCCCGCTGTTCAGCGTGATGACGCTGGTAAGCCTCGCCGGATACTCATGGGCGATCGGTGAGGTTCTGAAGCGCTACCGTCTTCGTCTCGCCGGGCAACGCAGCGACGACGACCGGTTTTCTGCCCGCTGGCTGTCGCGGGTCCGCGCGGCCATTGTCGTCGTCCTGATCGTGCAGGTCGGCTTCTGGGTCTGGTCCCGACAGACAGGCGGGATCGACTATTTTCAGGAGACCGGTCTCTACGTCTCCCTCGGCGCGATCGGTCTTTTCCTGGGGGTCTCCGGCTGGGGTCATGCCGGACTGCCGGTTGCCCTGCTTCCCGACGCGAGCCCGAAGGCTGCAGCGGAGGACGGGGTTTCCGCAACAGACTGGTCCGCGATCGCCGCGGAGTGGGTCAACCGAACGCAGGACGCGGGCTGGTGGCGAGACCCGGACCTGACCCTGCCGCAGCTGGCCCGACGGCTTGGGACCAACAGTGGCCGGCTGTCGCGCGCCATCAACCAGGGGCTGGGCGTCAACTTCTCGGTTTTCGTGAACGGGCTGCGCGCGGATGCCGTGGCTGAGGCCCTGCGCGCCGGCACGGCCCGCGACCTCCTCGACCTCGCCTTCGAGATGGGCTTTGCCTCCAAGGCCAGCTTCAACCGCGCCTTTCGGGCCCGCTATGGCCTGTCCCCGTCCCAGTACCGCCGGCAGGTCTCAGATCCTGCCTATTCGCCGCCGGTCACGGATCTGAGGCGCGCGATGTCGTGAGGTGCCGCATGGATTGTCCGCCACTCAGCCCGGAGCTCCCATGTCCTCGCTCGACCGCCGCCGCCTTCTCCAGATGTCCGCAGGCCTCGGCATCGCGGCTGCCACGCCGGCCTCGGCAGGTCAGGTCTCCGGCGACTGGAGCAGCGACGTCGCCATCCTTCGCGAGGTCTGGGAAACGATGCATCCCGGCCTCTATCGCTACAACACACCCCGGGAGATGGCCGCGCGTCTGGACGGCCTTGCAGAGGCCTGGCGTACACCAGGATCCTTCCGGGACCGCTTTCTGGCCCTGAGCCGGGTCACCGCATCCGTCCGCTGCGGCCACACCTACCCCAGCCCCTACAACGGCTCCGACGCCATGGTGGCGGCGATGTATCCCGACCGTTCGCTCGTTCCGTTCCGCTTTCGCTGGATTGAGGGGCAGATTGTGATCACCGAGGATCAGACGCCGGAACAGCATCTGCCGCGCGGAAGCGTGGTCACGGCCATCAACGGGGTCGGCACTTCCGACATCCTCGGGCGGCTGCTCCCCCTCGCGCGCGCCGACGGCCACAACGACGCCAAACGCATCAATCTGATGGAGGTGCGCGGCGAGGACCGGTTCGAAACCTTCGACATCCACCTGCCGCTGATCCTTCCGCTGAAGGACGCCGCCGACGTCTCGCTCTCCGATGGCCGGACCGTCCATGCCGGTCTAACGACACTTGAGGACAGGCTCACCCGACTGTCGGCATCGGCTGCGCCCGCCAAGGACGCCAATCCGTGGACGCTGGAGAAGCGAGCCGACGGAATCCATGTGCTGACGATGCCGGGCTGGGCGCTCTATGATTCGGATTTCGGCTGGGAGGCCTGGCTTGGACAGGTCATGGACGCTCTCACGCCAGAGGAGGCCTTGGGCCTGATTGTCGATCTGCGCGGCAATGAAGGCGGGCTCGACTGCGGCAATGTGATCCTGAGCCGGCTTGTCGATCAGGATCTGGCGGTTTCGCCCAATCAGAGGTGGACCCGATATCGCAGCGTGCCTGAAGCGGTTCGCCCCTACCTTCGCACATGGGACCGCAGCTTTCTCGACTGGGGCGACGACGCCCGGCCGTCCCCGGAGCGCCCCGGCTTCTATCGCCTGATCCGGTATGACGACGCTGCGGCAGGCGACGTCATCCGTCCGGCCGGGACCCGCTACAGGGGACCGGTCGTCGTCCTGTGCGACGCCTCAAACAGTTCGGCGACCTTCAACTTCGCCCGGGCGGTCAAGGACAGCGGTGTCGCCGTCCTGATCGGTCAGCCCACGGGCGGCAATCGGCGCGGCATCAACGGCGGTGCCTTCTTTTTTCTGACTTTGCCGGCCTCCGGAATCGAGGTGGACCTGCCTTTGATCGCCAGCTTTCCGCCGACGCCACAGCCCGACGCTGCCGTTCTGCCGGACATCGCCGTGGCGACGACGGTCGAGGATATCCTGTTCGGCCGGGACCCGCAGATGGCGGCGGCGACTGACCGCATCCTGGCCCTGTCTTCATCCTGACCGCACCTTGCCAATGGTCGGACAATTGCGGACAGTCAGGGGGAGCAGGCCCGGGAGTGAGGCGATGAGGTTGGGTTCCAGCCGTCGACAGATTCTGGCCGCCGGGGCGGGGGGTGCGGTGGGGCTGTCGGCGCGGCCGGCGTTTGCGGCGGGGCAGGCGGCGGGGCGAAAGCTGGGCTATGCCATCGTCGGGCTGGGGATGTATGCCGACGTCATCCTGCCGCGCTTCGCCGAATGCCGGCATTCGCGGGTGACGGCCCTGGTCAGCGGGTCGCGGGAGAAGGTCCTGCGCTATGCGGCGCAGTACGGGGTGCCGGAGCGGGGGCTGTACAGCTACGACACCTTCGACACGATCCGGGACAATCCGGAGGTCGACATCGTCTATGTGATCCTGCCCAACGGGATGCATCACGAATATACGCTGCGGTCGGCCGCGGCCGGCAAACATGTGATGTGCGAAAAGCCGATGGCCAATACGGCGGCCGAGTGCGCGCAGATGATCGCCGCCTGTCGCGCGGCCGGGCGCAAGCTGATGATCGGCTATCGCTCCCATTTCGAACCGGCCAATCGCGAGGCCATGCGGATCGTGCGCGACGGGGAGCTGGGCCGGCCGCGCATCGTCACGGCCGAGACCGGGTTCAACATCGGCGACCCGACCCAGTGGCGGCTGAACCGGGCCCTGGCGGGGGGCGGCTCGCTGATGGACATCGGCATCTACAGCCTGCAGGCGGCGCGGTATCTGACCGGGGAGGAGCCGGTCTCGGTGTCGGCGGTGGAGTCGACGGACCGGACCGATGTGCGCTTCCGCGAGGTCGAGGACACGATCAATTTCCAGCTGAGGTTCCCGTCGGGCGTGGTGGCCAACTGCGTCTCGACCTATGGCTCGAACCACAACCGCTACCGGGTGGTGGGGACCGAGGGCTGGCTGGATGCCGAGCCGGCGACGGCCTATCGCGGCAACCGGCTGCGGCTGCGGCGGGGGCGCGAGACGGTGGAGCACACGCCGCCGGCCCTGGCGGTGAACCAGTTCTCGGGCCAGCTGGACCACCTGTCGCAGTGCGTGATGACGGGGGCCGAGCCGATCGTGGCGGGCGAGGAGGGACTGCGCGACCTGCGGATCATGGAGGCGATCTACCGGTCCGCGCGGGAGGGGCGGGCGGTCACACTGTGATCGGCTGATCGCGGGGGTTTCCCGTCCCGGGGAGGGTTCCAATCCGGCGCGTCAGGGACCATCTAGCGGCCATGACCGACACCCGCATCCCCGTCACCGTCCTCACCGGCTATCTCGGCGCCGGCAAGACCACCCTGCTGAACCGGATCCTCACCGAGGACCACGGCAAACGCTATGCCGTCATCGTCAATGAGTTCGGCGAGATCGGCATCGACAACGATCTGGTGGTCGGGGCCGACGAGGACGTGTTCGAGATGAACAACGGCTGCGTCTGCTGCACGGTGCGCGGCGACCTGATCCGCGTCGTGGCCGGGCTGATGAAGCGGCAAAAGCCGGGGGCGCCGGCGTTCGACGCCATCATCGTGGAGACCACGGGTCTGGCCGATCCCGGGCCGGTGGCCCAGACCTTCTTCGTCGACGAGGACGTCAAGGCCAAGACCGTGCTGGACAGCGTCACGGCGCTCGTCGACGCCCGCCATGTCATGGCCCGGCTGGACGATTCGAAGGAGGCGCGCGAACAGGTGGCCTTCGCCGACCGGATCATCCTGAACAAGGTCGACCTCGCCTCGGAAGACGAGCTGGTCGCGGTCGAGCAGCGGCTGCGGGCGCTCAATCCGCTGGCGCCGATCACCCGGGCGGAGCGGGCCAATGTGCCGCTGGACCAGGTGCTGGGGCTGGGCGGCTTCGATCTGGAGCGGATCCTCGACATCCATCCGGAGTTCGCCAACCCGGCCCACGGCGAGGCGGGCCATGTGCACGACGAACACTGCGGCCATGACCATCACGGGCACGACCATGACCATGGGCACGACCACGGACAGGGGGCGCGGGGCCATGACCACGGCGACGACATCCGGGGCATCTCCCTGTCGCTGGACCGGCCGATGAACGGGGTGAAATTCACCCAGTGGCTGGACCAGCTGCTGGGGCAGCAGGGGCAGAACATCCTGCGCGCCAAGGGCATTATCGACGTCGAGGGCGAGGACCGCCGGCTGGTCTTCCAGGCCGTGCACATGATCCTCGAGGGGGACCTGCAGCGCGCCTGGGGGGCCGAGGAACGCCGCTGGAGCCGCGCGGTCTTCATCGGCCGCGACCTCGATGAGGCGGCGCTGAAGGCCGGGTTTGAAAGCTGCGCGGCTTGACCGCCTTCTCCTTCGACGCCCAGATCACCGCGGCGCATTTCGACGCCTCCGGAGCCGTCTTCGCGCTGGGCGACGGCTCGGTGCGGTTCGAGGACGGGACGTTCGACGCGGTCCACGACGGGGCGATCCTGTGCGCCGCGGTCCATCCGTCGGGTGCGGGGCTGGTCACCGGGGGCGATGATGGCCGGGTGATCTGGAGCCGCAAGGGCGAGGCCGGTGTGCTGGCCACGGCGGAGGGCCAGTGGATCGACGCCATCGCCGCCTCGCCCGAAACCAGGCTGATCGCTTTCTCGGCGGGCAAGACCGTGTCGGTGATCGATGCGACCGACGCCGCCTTCCGTCGCGACTTCCGGCACGAGCGCACCGTGTCGGGGGTGGCGTTCGACCCGAAGGGTCGGCGCATCGCCACCTCGACCTATGGCGGGGCCTGTCTGTGGCTGGCCCGCATCGCCGACCAGAAGCCGGTGAAACTGAGCTGGGCGGGGTCGCATACGGCCGTGGCCTTCTCGCCGGACGGGGCCTTCGTCGTGACCGCCATGCAGGACGCCCAGCTGCACGGCTGGCGGCTGAAGGACGCGAAGAACATGCGGATGGGCGGCTATCCGTCCAAGATCCGGTCCATGGCCTTCCTGTCGAAGGGCGCGCTGCTGGCCACCTCGGGGGCGCAGGGCGTGGTGCTGTGGCCGTTCACCGGATCCAACGGCCCCATGGGGCGCGAGGCGTCCGAGATCGGCTTTGACGACAGCACGCTGGTGAGCCTGGTCGCCGCCAGCAACCCGCTGGGGGTCGTGGCGGCGGGTCTGGGCGACGGCCGCGTCTGGGTCGCCGACCCGGCCGGACAGGGGCTGGACTTCGTCAAGGCGGAGAAGGGAGCCCCCATCACCGCCCTGGCCCTGAGCCCGGACGCCCGCCGCGTCGCCTGGGCCGACGAGGACGGACAGGCGGGTGTTGCGGAGGTCCCGGGCGCCTGACCCGGACCGGCTGGAACCGCCCCTTGCACGGTCCGGCGGGCTGGCGAACACTGCGGCCCGGGAGGACGGGATGACTGACGAAGCGCCGCCGCGCCGCAAGGGCCGGCCGATCCTGACGGCCGTGTTGATTCTGGCCCTGCTGCCGTTGGGCGGTGTCCTCCTGCATACGGTCGTTCCGCCGCCCCTGACGCTGTTGATGGCGCGCGAGTTCGTGGCAGGCCGGGGGCTGGACTACCGCTGGCGCGGGCTGAACGACATCTCGCCCCATCTGGTCACCTCGGCCATCGCGTCCGAGGACGCGCGGTTCTGCGAGCATGGCGGTTTTGATTTCGAGGCGATCGAAACCGCGCTGAAGGCCAATGAACGGGGCGGGCGCGTCCGGGGCGGCTCGACCATCAGCCAGCAGACGGCCAAGAACGTCTTCCTCTGGCCCGGCCGCGACTGGGTCAGGAAGGGACTGGAAGCCGGCTACACCGTGCTGATCGAGACGGTCTGGTCCAAGCGCCGGATCATGGAGGTCTATCTGAACGTCGCCGAGATGGGGCCGGGCATCTACGGGGCCGAGGCGGCGGCGCGCCACTGGTTCGACAAGTCCGCCGCCGATCTGACGCCGCGCGAGGCGGCCCGGCTCGCGGCCATCCTGCCCTCGCCGCGGCGCTACAATGCCGGTTCGCCGGGCCCCTATGTCCGCCGCCGGGCCGCCCGCGTCCAGGCCAGCGCCCGGGTCGTGCGCAACGAGGGTCTGGCCGCCTGCGTGCTGGACTGAGCGGCCCGCCGCGCGCCGGCCATTAACCGTCCGCGTTGGAAGGGGCTTAACTCCGCTGCCCTAGGTTCGGGCTCGTGCGCTCCCGCTCCCGGGGGGCGGCCCGGACGGGGTAGCCATGACGATCGTGAACCGGACAGCGCGCCGCCTGACGGACGCCGCGGCCCGTTTCGCCGGCGACACGCGCGGCAACGTCGCCCTGATCTTCGCCATCGTCCTGCCCGTCCTGCTGGCCGTGGCGCTGGGGGGCGTCGACCTCCACCGGGCCTCGACCGTGCGGATGAACCTGCAGGACGCGCTGGACGCCGCCACCCTGGCCGCGGCCCGGTCCCAGTTCACCGAGGATGACGACATCACCCGCGTGGGCCTCGCCGCCCTGCAGGCCAATCTGGCACCCTATGACCAGATCACCCTGCTGACCGACCAGACCAGCTTCGAACTCGACGACACCGGGGCGGTGGTGGCGGACGCCCGGGTCAATGTCGCCGCGCTGGTCGCCAATCTGGTCCTGCCGCCCTACGGAAACCTCTTTGACGACCAGCTGCCGGTCAGCGCCCGGTCCGAGGTGATGCGGTCGAACAAGCGGATCGAGGTCGCCCTGGTGATCGACAACACCGGCTCCATGTCCGGGGCCAAGCTGACCAACACCAAGACCGCGGCGATCGAGCTGATCAACCGGCTGGAGGCGGCCGACAGCCGCTCGATCGAGCCGGACGCGATCAAGATCTCGCTGGTGCCCTTCTCCCAGACCGTCCGGGTCGCCGCAGGCGGGACGAATTCCGCGCCGGCGTGGATGTCGAACGCCGGCAATCACACCGGATCCACCGGCGCGACCGGGCTGTTTGACGAGGCGGTCGGGCGCTTCACCCTGTTCGATGACCTCGGCACGACCTGGGGCGGTTGCGTGGAAGCGCGTGAGCAGCCCCATGACATTCGCGACACCGCCCCGAGCAGCGGCAACCAGGCGACGATGTTCGTCCCCTATTTCGCCCCGGACGAGCCGGACCGGGGAGCCTATTCCCGGGACTACTCGTGGCAGAACTGGGGCTATGAGGGGAACGACTATATCGACGATCGCCGCAAGGGCTCGAACAAGAACAACCCGTTCGACGGAGACGCCAGTGAGCGCAGAACCGAATGGTTCGCGCGCGTCCGCGACCGCGATCGCTACAAGGACAGCCCGCGCGGCACCCTGCACACCGGCTTCGGGCCCAACAAGGGGTGTGACCTCCAGCCCCTGATCCGCCTGACCGACAACTACGCAAACCTGCGCACGGCGGTGAACAACATGGTCGCCACGGGCAATACCAATGTCCCGCTGGGGGCCATGTGGGGCTGGCACACCCTGTCGCCCAACGCCCCGTTCGGCGACGGCCGCGCCTACGGTTCGGAGCGGCTGCAGAAGATCATCATCATCATGACGGACGGCGAGAACGTCATGAGCGACACCAGCAGCCCCAATGACGGGGCCTACAACGGCCTGGGCTATATCTGGCAGAACCGGCTGGGCCGGACGAGCGGATCGGGAAACCAGCGTCGGGCCGCCATGGACAACCGCTTCGACCACCCGACGGCCGCCACCGAGGACCTGTGCGGCAATATGAAGGACGCGGACATCGAGGTTTACACCGTGGCGGTCCAGGTCGGGTCGAACGCCCAGACCCTGCTGCGGCGCTGCGCCACCGACGACGATCACTATTTTCCGGTCGACAGCGCCGACGGGATCGGTGCGGCTTTTGACCGGATCGCCGGGGCGATCGAAAACCTGAGGATTTCGCGATGATGGCCAGTTCCATCGCCGCCGGCGGCATCGCCGCGGCCACGGTCCGGTTCGAACAGAGCGCGATCCGCACCGCGAACGCCCCGCTCGAGAATCTCGAGGGCGAGATGATCGAGCGGATCGAGGCGAAGGCGGCCCTGTCCGCCAATGTCGCGGTCCTGCGCACGGCCGACGACATGGCCGGCGCGCTGCTGGACATTCTCGCCTAGGATCGTCCTGCCCCGCTGGACAGTCCGGCCCTTGGGTCGCACCCTCGCCCATCTGTCCCGGCGTGCGCCGGGCTCCGACCCAAGGGAGACTTCCATGGCCTATGTGACCGGCTTCCTGCTGCCCGTCGCCGCGGAAAACCGTGAGCGCTACATCGCCTCCGCCCGGGTTTCATGGCCCCTGTTCCGGGAGTACGGGGCCCTGAAGCAGGTGGAGAACTGGGGGGTCGATGTTCCCGACGGCGAGACCACCAGCTTTCCCATGGCGGTCAAGCTGGAGCCCGGCGAGGTGGTGGTCTTCTCGTGGCTGACCTGGCCGGACAAGGCCACGGCCGACGCCGCCTGGGTCAGGATGCAGGAAGACCCCCGGATGAAGGACATGGACATGCCGTTCGACGGCAAGCGGATGATCTGGGGCAGTTTCGAGACGGTGTTCGAGGGCTAGACGCCCCGGGCATGGGGCCGCCCCGTCAGCAGTCCGGACAGTCGGGCAGCACGTCCGTCTCCAGCTGAAGGGTCGTATGGGCGATCCTGAAGCGCCCCCGGGCAAGAGCCTGGGCCTCGCCCAGCAGGGCCCCCGGATCGGCCCGGTCATGGACGATGTGGGCCGTGAGGGCGGTGCGGGTCGTCGACAGGCTCCAGACGTGCAGGTCGTGGACGGCCCTGACGCCGGGCAGGGCCCCGAGGGCCTCGCGGACGGCCGGCACGTTGATCGAGGCCGGGGCGGCGTCGATGGCGAGACCGGCGGATTCCTTCAGCAGACCCCAGGTCCCCCACAGGATCACGGCCACGATCACCAGCGAGACGAGGGGGTCGATGATCGACCAGCCAGTGAACAGCATGACCGCGCCCGAAATGACCACGCCGATCGAGACGCCGGCGTCGGCCATCATGTGCAGATAGGCCCCCCGGGCGTTGAGGTCGGAATGCTGGTCGCGCATGAACATCAGGGCCGTGCCCAGATTGATGACGAAGCCGATGCCGGCGACGATCATGACGACGCCGGACTGGACCGGGGCGGGCTCGGCCAGCCGGTTGACGGCCTCGAAGGTGATGGCCCCGCAGGCGAAGATCAGCAGCAGGGCATTGGCGAGGGCGGCCAGGATGGTGGCCTTGCCGAAGCCGTAGGTCAGCTGCTTGCTGGCGACGCGCCGGGCGAGCACCGCCGCCCCGCCCGCCATGGCCAGACCCAGCACGTCGGACAGGTTGTGGCCGGCGTCGGCGAGCAGGGCGGTGGACCCGGTCCAGAGCCCGGCGGCGAATTCGCAGGCGACGAAGGCGAGGTTGACGAGGAGCCCGACACCGTAGCGCCAGTCCCCGGTATCGACCGGGCCGTGGGCATGGCCATGGCCGTGGGCATGCCCCGGTCCATGGTCATGGTCGTGCGCGCCGCCGTGGTCGTGGTGCGTGTGGGAGTGGGCGGCCATACGGCACAGCCTAGTGCTGGTGGCTTACAATAAGAAGGCCGATCGCGATCAGGGCGAAGCCGAGGATCGCGCCCTCGTAGCGGGCCCACCGCTCCAGCCGCAGGATGGACGCCCCCGCGCGGGCCAGGGTGGTGAAGGTGGCCATGCCGAGGATGGTCCCGATCGCGAACATCACCGTCAGCAGGGCGAGCGCGCCCGCGCCCTCGGCGGCGGAGGACATGTAGATGGGCAGCAGCACCTCGCCCGGGGACAGGGCCATCACGGCGACCAGACCCCAGAAGGCGGCGGCGTGGGAGACCGTCGGCTCGGCCAGATCCTCCGCTGGTCCGCCGGCCATGACGGGGCGGCGGACGAAAGACCGGAAGAGGTAGAAGGTCCCGAAACCGAACAGGAGCAGGGCCGAGACCCAGGGCAGCAAGCCTGCCACCAGACCGTCGAGCGCGAGGCCGGCCGCGACGATCAGGGTTCCGACGATGACGGTGGTGGCGATATGGGCGAGCCCGGCCGCCGAGACCGCGAGCAGGCTGCGGGTCAGGCTCCAGCGCTGGGCCCGGCCGACGAGGACGAACGGCAGCCAGTGGGTCGGCAGGGCGGCGTGCAGGAAGGCCGCGACGAACCCGCCCCCGAGAAGGGACCAGAGGACCGGCTGCTGAAAATCGGGGGGCGACATGGTTGCGGGTCTATAGCGTGTTACTTTGTAACAGTCGAGACCGACCTGCGGTGATTCTCGTGCCCATCGGACGGTGCCGGAGAGGGCGCGCGATCTCCGGGATCGCCCCACCCCGGACACGTTGGGCACCGCCAGCCGGGATTTCCGCCGTGGATGCGCGCGACGCCGTGGGGGATTCAGTGCCCGTCGCTGGCCTTTCGCGTTGACTCCGGCGGCTCCCTCCGTATATGTCGCCGCTCTTCGCCCGCGGGGTCTTCCCGGCGGGCGCATTCTTTTTTGCGTTAGCCAAGGCTTCAAGATGTACGCGGTGATCAAGACCGGCGGCAAGCAGTACCGGGTCCAGCCGGGCGATACGATCGTGGTCGAGAAGCTCGACGGCGCGGCCGGTGACGTCCTCAACCTGGGTCAGGTTCTGATGCTGGGCGGCGACAAGGGTGTGACCCTCGGTGCCCCCCTGATCGAGGGCGCGACTGTCGCGGCCACCCTGATCGAGACCCGCAAGGGCGAGAAGATCAAGATCTTCAAGAAGACGCGCCGTCAGGGCTATCGCCGGACCAACGGCCATCGCCAGATGGAATCGGTGCTGCGGATCATGGGCATCGACGGTGCCGGTGAGAGCGCCAAATGGGACGGCAAGGTCGACCTGACCACCAAGGCCGAGATCAACCTGCGCGCCCGGGGCCTGGCCCCCCGCGTCGAGGCCGCCCCGGTCGAGGCCGAGGCGCCCAAGCCCGCCGCCAAGAAGGCCCCGGCCAAGAAGGCCGCTGCCACCCCCGACACCGACGCTTCGACCGAAGCGTAAGACAGTAAAAGAACGGGAGCGCCCAGATGGCTCACAAGAAATCCGGTGGTTCGTCGCGTAACGGTCGCGACTCCGAGTCCAAACGCCTTGGCGTGAAGAAATTCGGCGGCGAGCGCGTGCTGGCCGGCAACATTCTCGTGCGTCAGCGCGGCACCACCTTCCACCCCGGTGCCAATGTGGGCCTCGGCCGCGACCACACCCTGTTCGCCACCGAGCACGGCGCGGTGAAATTCACCAAGAAGGCCAACGGCCGTTGTTACGTGTCGATCATTCCGGCGAACGACGACCAGCAGGCCCTCGCCGCCGAGTAGCGCGATACCGGATCCCGGATCGCGCTGCTCACCTGAAGCAGCCGATCCGGACCAGGGAAAGTTTTCCGCGGGGAGTCTGGATCACCAGGCTCCCCGTTCGCGTTCCCGCCTCGAAGTCCGCCCGAGCCCTTCAAGGAGGCGGACCGCTGAACGAGGCTGGAACCATGTGCGTCATCGAAACCTCTCCGGTGGTCGAGACCCGGCGGCTGTTGCTGCGCAGTCCGTCGCCCCGGGACATCCCCGCGATCGCGCGGCTGGCCAATGACGCCGACATCGCCCGCATGACCAAGCGGATGCCGCACCCGTTCGGGCAGGGCGACGCCGAGGCCTTCGTCATCGCCGTGGCGGCCCAGGATCCGGCCCGGGCGGCGACCTTCCTGATCGAGCACGAGGACCATGGGCCGGTGGGCGTTCTGGGCCTGTTCGAGGATGAGGACCGGGTGCCCGAGGCGGGCTACTGGATCGGACGTGAATTCTGGGGCCGGGGTCTGGCGACCGAGGCGCTGGAGGGGGCGCTGGTCTGGGCCTCGAAGCGGTGGAAGCGCCGGGCGCTGATGGCGGGCCATTTCGCGGACAACCCGGCCTCGGGCCGGGTGCTGGAGAAGGCCGGCTTCCTCTACACCGGGGAGACCCGGCGGGCGTTCAGCCGGGCGCGGGCGGCCGCGGTGGATACGCGGATGATGGTCTGGCTGGCGTGATCCCGCCCGGCGGGGACGGCTTCAGCCTCCCGCCAGACCGGGTCCGAAGGCCACGATCGCCGCAATGACCCCGCCGGCCACGGCGGCGCAGGCTCCGGCAATGAAGGCGAAGGCCGTGCGGGTCTGGCGACGGCGCATGCCGCCGGTCCTGACCGAGCGGATGATGACGAGTGGCGACCGGTCGAAAGCCTCCGAACCGACGATATTGTGCTGGGACATGGATACGCTCCCCGAACCAAAGACTGGCCCGCAGCGGGCCCGGGATCGACAAGCCGGGCCGTTGCGTCTGAAAAATGGCGAACCGTGTTCAGACGCGACTCTGTGATCGACCGGTCGGGTTTATCCGCAGAAAACCAGACGACCGGAGTAGGCGCGATAGTAGCCGCTGTAGGGGTCGTAGGACCGGTAGCGGGACGCGCACCACGCCGACCGGCCGGGGTCCCGCCCGCCGCCGATCTGGCCCGTCGTGTAACCGCCGTACGGGGCCCCGTAGTGGCCGCCGTAGCCGCCGCCGGGATAGACCTGATCCGGTCGCCCGTAGGCCCCGTAATACTGGGTCCCCTGGCTGTAGGGCTGGTAGACGTAGCCCCCGGACGACCCCGAACGATAGCCGCGACCGTAGCCGCCGCCATGACCGTAGCCGTAGCCCGGGGGCGCGGCGTGACCAGAGTTTGCCCCCCGGCCGTCGGTGTATCCCGACCCGTAGCCGTAGCCCGCGCTGGAGTGGCGGACGAAGGGACGCTGGTCCCGCCAGGCCGCGCCGCAGTCGTCCCGGCCGCGATCCCAGTAGGCGTCGCAGCGATAGTCGCCCGGCCGGTCGGCCTGCCCGTTGAAATCATGGCCATAGCCGCCCCGGCTGGACCAGGTCCGGCTCTGGTCCGGGTAACCCCAGCCCTGGGCTGCAGCGGGTGAGGCCACGACGGCGGCGAGGAGCGAGAGGGTGACGGCGGCGACGGCTTTCATGGTTAACGCCTCGGCTGGAGCGGGCGCTGCCCGCCAGGTGGGACAGGGTCGAACGGCCTAGAGAGTCACGTTGGCGACGCGACCGGCCCGGGTGTCAACCCGGCGCATCAGCACGATGCGGTCGCCGCCGGCGCTGACCGGGGTGATCAGGAACCAGCCGCCGTCCGGCAGGCCGTCGAAGCGGAAGCGGCCGTCCTGACAGGTGGTCGAGCGGACAAAGGAGCGGTAGTCGGCATTCGGGTCCGGCACCGTCCGGGCGCGCACCACGGCCTCGGGGATCGCCGCCTGTTCGGTCGAGCCATACAGCGTCTGGAACCGGGCGCGGGTGTAGGGCGTATCGGGGGTCAGGGCGACCGAGCCCGTGCAGTCGAAGCTCTGCCCGTCGCGGCCATAGGCCACGCGGCCCGCGATCGCGGCCGTGCCGGTGCGGGTCGACCAGTCGAAATCGGCCGCCCTGAAGGCGGCGGAGGGGGCATAGCCGACCGGTCCGGGGGCCGGGGCGCAGGCGGCGAGGACGGCGGCGGCGGCCAGGGCGGTCAGGGGGGCGAAGGGGATACGAAGGGTCATCAGAAATCTCTCGGTCAAGCCAGCGGAATCGCCTGACGGACGCCGCCACATCCCGTCTAACGCCCACATAAGGCCAAGGTTGCGAGAGTCGGCGACGCGCGCCACAAGCCGTGCGTAGAGGACGCTCATGACAGTCGTATTCGCGGATATCCAGGCGGCGCAGGCGCGCATCGCTGACCAGGTGGATCGCACCCCGGTGCACCATTCGCGACGCCTGTCGCAGCTGACCGGGGCCGAGGTCTGGGTCAAATACGACAACCTGCATTTCACCGGCAGTTTCAAGGAGCGCGGGGCGCTGAACCGGCTCCTGTCGCTGACCCCGGACGAGCGGCGGCGCGGGGTTGTGGCGGCTTCGGCCGGGAACCATGCCCAGGCCCTGGCCTATCATGGCGGCCGGCTGGGCATACCGGTGACCATCGTCATGCCCGAGGGGACACCTTTCACCAAGGTGGACGGCACCCGCAGCCACGGGGCCACGGTCGTGATCAAGGGGGCGGATTTCAGCGGCTCGACCACGGAGGCCCACAGGCTGAGGGATGAGGAGGGGTTCGTCTTCATCTCGGCCTTCGACGATGAGGGGATCGTGACGGGGCAGGGGGTCTGCGCCATCGAATTCCTCGAGGACGCGCCGGACCTCGACGCCCTGATCATCCCCATCGGCGGGGGCGGGCTGATCGCCGGCTGTGCGATCGCGGCCAAGGCAATGAAGCCCGATATCCGCATCTTCGGCGTCGAGGCGGCCATGTATCCGTCGTTCAGCGCGCGGCGCAAAGGGGAGACCCCGGTCTGCGGCGGGGCGACCATCGCCGAGGGCATCGCCATCAAGGCCGTGGGCGACATCCCCTTCGCCCTGGCCGATCCGCTGGTCGAGGACGTGATCGTCTGCGCCGAGGAGGATTTCGAAAAGGCGGTCGCCCTGTTCGCGACGCTGGAGAAGACCGTGGCCGAAGGTGCCGGGGCCGGCGGTCTGGCGGCCCTGCTGGCCCAGCCGGATCGCTTCCGGGGCCTGAAGGTCGGTCTGGTGCTGTGCGGCGGCAATATCGACGCAAGGATGCTGGCGGTGGTGCTGAACCGGGAGATGGTCCGTGAGCGCCGGCTGCTGGTCTATCGCATCCTCGGCGACGACCGGCCGGGCATGCTGTCGGCCATGGCGGCCGTGATCGGGGGCCTAGGCGGCAACATTATCGACGTGGTCCACAACCGGCTGGCGCTGGATGTTCCGGCCAAGGGCGCGGAGTTCGACATCATGGTCGAAACGCGCGATAGCGCCCACGCCGACGAGATCGGGCAGGCTTTGAAGGACAAGGGTTATGCGCTTCGGATGGGCTAGCGTCGTGGTGATCGCCGGCGCGCTGGCGGTGAGCGGCTGCAGCCGCGAGGCGGCCGGCGGTGCCGATGTCGAGGCCAATGCCCGCGCGGCGGCCTTCTTCATGGAGTCCAATGCCGATGAGGACGGGGTCATCACCCTGCCCAGCGGTCTGCAATACAAGGTTATCACCGCAGCGCCCGCCGGGGCGGCCAGCCCCGACCGCAACGATCTGGTGCGGGTCGACTATGAGGGCGCCCTGACCGACGGCTCGGTGTTCGACAGTTCCTTCTCGCGGGGCCAGCCCTATGTGACGACGGCGGAACAGGTGGTGCCCGGCTGGACCGAGGCGCTGCAGCTGATGAAGGTCGGCGACGAATGGACCCTCTATGTCCCCCCCGAGCTGGGCTACGGCGAGCGCGGCCAGGGCGCGGACATCCCGCCGAATTCGGTGCTGGTGTTCCGGATCCGGCTGCTGGACGTGGCCCCGGTGCCGGGCGGCGGTCGCGGTACCGGCGTGGCCACGGGCTGATCCCCGAGTCCCGGTCGCGGGACTGGCGCTATTTCAGCAGGGCCTCGAGGTGCGAGAGCCAGCGCCGGCCCAGCCGCATCGCCTCCGGCGGCGATCCCGCCGCGTCGGGCGCGCGCGCGTTCCACAGGGCCAGTTCGAACTCGGGATAGCGCGCGTCGGCGAACAGCAGGCGCAGCGTGACCAGCTCCGCGTCCGGCACCATCACGTCCAGGGCCTTGCGCGCCTCGCCGCGCCGCACGCGGGCCACGACGTGGCCATCGACGATGATCTCGCCACCCTCGACCTCGTCGAAGGCGTAGACGAGGCCGTTGGCACCCCGGTCCCACAGGACGGCGATCTGGCCGCCCTCGAAATCCAGCCCGGCGGCCCGCCCCTCATGGGCCGAGACGGCCTCGGCCTCGGCCACCGCGCCGAGCGATTTCAGCATGGCGCGGCGCAGCCGCCGGCCGGGCTCCATCCACCAGTTCAGCCCCAGGGCACCCGTGGTCAGGGCCGCGGCCGCCAGCGCCACCAGCAGGATGACGCGAAGGGCCTCATCCATTTCGGGCCTCGTCCATCAGTCGGCCAGCTCGACCACCACCGGCACATGGTCCGAGGGCTTGTCCATGTCGCGGGCGTCGCGATGGGTTTCGACGCCGGTAAAGCGGTCCGCCGCCTGCGGCGACAGCAGGTGGAAATCGATGCGGATGCCGTGGTCGCGCTGCCAGGCTCCGGCCTGATAGTCCCAGAAGGTGTAGGTGCCGGGCGGCTGGCCGCCCAGTTCCCCGGCCTCATACAGGCCCAGCCCCTTCAGGGCGCGGAAGGCGGCGCGGCTCTCGGGCTGGAACAGGGCGTCACCGGTCCAGGCGTCCGGGTTGCGGGCATCGTCCGGCGTGGGGATGACATTGTAGTCGCCGCACAGGGTAAAGGCTTCTTCCTCGGCCAGCAGGGTGCGGGCGTGGGCGTTCAGCCGCGCCATCCAGGCCAGTTTATAGGCGAATTTTTCGGTCCCCAGCGGATTGCCGTTGGGCAGATACAGGCCGCCGACCCGGACCGGCCGGGGGGCCTCGATGAGCGCCTCGATATAGCGGGCCTGCTCATCGGTCTCGTCGCCGGGCAGGCCGCGCCGCACGTCCGACACGGGATGTTTCGAGAGCAGGGCGACGCCGTTGTACGATTTCTGGCCATGGGTCTCGACGTTGTAGCCGAGGCTCTCGAACGGCTCGCGCGGGAACTTGTCGTCGACCGTCTTGATCTCCTGGAAGCAGACGACGTCGGGCCGGGCCGCCTCCAGCCAGGCGAGGACCGTCGGCAGGCGGGCGTTGACGGAGTTGACGTTCCAGGTGGCGATACGCATCGGCGGGACGCTAGGCGGCGTCGCCCGGTGCGGCAAGCGCGCCGGGCGATCGAGGCCGAACTTCCGGCGCGGATCACGCGCCGGAAGCGTTCAAAGTCTAGCGCTGACCGCCGGGCACGACGATCGCATCGGCCGGGAGCGGCGGTACGGTCGTCATGGTGCAGCCGCCCCCGATGCGCTGGGCGACCTCGCAGGGATAGACCTGCTGGACGGCGAAGGTCGGGTCGAAGCGGACGATGACGCCGTTGTCAGCGGCGCATTTGGCTTCGTAGAATGAACCGTTGGCGTTGGCCCCCATGTAGCGGGCGCGGGTCACGTCGCAGGCCGCGGCCTCGGCGTTGCCGGCGAAACGGGCCTTCAGCGTCGCGGCCTGCTCCGCCGGCGTGGAGAACTGGCAGGCGAGGGCGGCGTCCACGACCTGGATACATTCCGTCGTCTTCCAGCCGCCGGCGACCAGACGCTGGAGGATGTAGCCGTCCACGCCATCGCAGCCGACCTCATACAATTCGCCGCCATCGATCTGCTTGCTGAGTGAGCCGCCCTCATTGGGGACGCAGGGCAGGTTGGCCTGTCTGGCGTATTCGACCATGACCCGCATCACGTCGTTGTTCTGGGGCAGGGTGCAGCGGATATCGGTGGAGGTGGGCTGGTCAGCCGCCCCGGGCGCGGCCGGGTTGGCCGCAGCAGCCGATTGCAGACGGGACTGGGTCGCCGCCAGCAGAACGCAGTCGAACGCCTGGGGCGGGGTGGTGGCGATCAGGATATAGCCGGGGCCGGTTGCACAGGCGGCCTCGTAGACCCTGGAGTCAGCGGCGACGAGTGGCAAGAGATTGGCTTCGGTGGCCTCGCAGGTCAGGCCGGCGGCGACGGCCAGGGCCTGGGCCGCTGCGAGGTTCTCTTCGGGAGTCGGGGCTGCGGGTGCTGCGGGTGCCCGGCGACTGTTGCGGTTCTGGCGGGGGATACGACCGGTTCCCTCGGTCGTCGTCGTCGTCGTCGTCGGGGTCTGGGTCACCGGGGACCGGGGGGCCGGGGGCGTGGACTGGGCGGACGCCGGGACCGCGCTGGCGCCCGCGAGGGCGAACGCCGCGCCGATGGCGGCGATGAGGGAGGGCTTGAACACGAGGGGCTCCTTGACCGCGTCTGGGTGGGGCAGAGCCTTGGCGGCCCACCATGGCGAGGTCAAGGCCGCCGGCTGCCGGGCCGCCCGGCCAAGCTGGACGGATGCGGTCGCCTCGGCCTAAGGTCAGCGCGTTGCGAATGGAGACGGACTTGGCGGACGGGGTCACCAACAGCAGGGGCGGAGCCGGTGGCGAAGAGCCGCGCGGGCTGATCTATCCACTGGGCAGCCCGCCGCTGCCGGGGGAGGCCGTGGAGGCGGCGGCCGGGGTGCTGTGGATGCGCCTGCCGCTGCCGATGCAGCTGAACCACGTCAACGTCTATGCCATCGCGGATGGCGAGGGGTGGGTTCTGGTCGACACCGGCCTGCGGACGCCGGAGACCCTGGCCGGTTGGGAGGCGGCGCTGGCCGGTCCCCTGGGTGGCCGCCGGATCACCCGCGTGATCGGCACCCATATGCACCCGGATCACATCGGCCTGGCCGGCTGGTTATGCGAACGGTTCGACGCGCCCCTGCTGATGACCCGGCTGGAATATGTCACGGCCCGTATGCTGCTGTCCGACACGGGGCCGGCCCCGGAGGCGGGTGCCCTGTTCTGGCGGGCCGCCGGCTGGTCGGAAGACCAGGTCGAGGGCTATCGCACCAGCTATGGCCGCTTCGCCAAGGGGGTCGTGCCCCTGCCCACCGGCTATCATCGCCTGCGCGAAGGCCAGATCCTGTCGATCGGCGGGGAGAGCTGGACGGTGGTCATCGGTGACGGTCACAGCCCTGAACACGCCTGTCTGTGGCGGCGCTCGGACGGGGTCCTGATTGCCGGCGACCAGATCCTGCCGCGCATCTCCTCCAATATCTCGGTCTGGCCGACCGAGCCGCTGGCCGATCCCTTGCACGACTGGATGACCTCGCTGGAGCGGCTGGGGGGCCTGCTGCCGGACGACACGCTGGTCCTGCCCGGCCATGGCGAACCCTTCACCGGCGTCCTGCCGCGCATCGAGGCGCTGGCCCGCGGCCACCGCCTGTCCCTGACCCGGCTGGAGCGGACCCTGCGCACGCCGTCGCGCGCCGTCGACTGCTTCGGGGCCCTGTTCGCCCGGCCGATCGAAGGCAGTCTGCTGGGGATGGCCACGGGCGAGGCCATCGCCCATCTGAACTATCTGGCCGGTCAGGGCCGCGTGCGCCGCGACCGCGACGCCGCCGGCGTGGACTGGTGGAGCCTGACTGGAACGGAGACTGCCGCATGACCGACCCGACCCAAGCCGCCCCCGTCCGGGTCGATCTGGCCGATGGCGTCCTGACCGTCACCCTTGCGCGGCCGGAGAAGAAGAACGCCATCACCCAGGCCATGTACGCGGTGCTGGCCGAGGCGACCCGCCGGGCGAAAACCGACGAGGCCGTCAGGGTGCTGATGTTCAAGGCCGACGGCGAAAGCTTTTCGGCCGGCAATGACATCGCCGATTTCATCGCCCTCGGCTCGCAGGGCGGCGGAGGCCAGGTGGTGGACGCGCCGGTGTTCCAGTTTCTGAAAGCCCTCGCCGAACTGGACAAGCCGGCGGTGGCCGCCGTGCGCGGCCGGGCCGTGGGCATCGGCCTGACCCTGCTGCTGCATTGCGATATGGTGGTGGTGGCCGGGGACGCCCTGCTGTCCGCCCCCTTTATCAATCTGGCCCTGGCCCCCGAGGCGGCGTCTTCCCTGCTGCTGCCGCAGGTGCTGGGTCACCAGCGCGCGTTCGAGATCTTCGCCCTCGGCGAGGCGATCGACGGCCGGACCGCCCTCGCCTGGGGTCTGGCGAACCGGGCCGTGCCGTCTGCCGAGGTGGACGCTGTGGCCGACGAACTGGCCGCGAAACTGGCGGCGCGGGCGCCGAACTCCCTGCGCAAGACTAAAGCCCTGATGCGGGACGCAGAGGCGATCTGGCGCCTGATGCAGCGCGAGGGCGAGGCCTTTGGCTCGCAGATGTCCAGCCCGGAGGCCATGGAAGCCTTCATGGCCTTCAGCCAGAAACGCGTCCCGGATTTCTCGAAGGGGTAGGGGGCGCCCTTTCGTTTGCCTTGATCCCGCCCCCCATTGCCCCTAGGTGCGCGCGCCATGTCCGCCGTCCCTGTCCTGTCCCCCGCATTCCGTATCGCGCCGGAGACGGCCGCTGACCGCGAGGCGGCGGATGCGCTGGTGCTGGCCGCCTTCGGCCCGGGCCGGTTCGCCAAGACCGCCGAGCGGCTGCGGGAGTCCGCGACCCTGACCGCCGGCTTCGTGGCGCGCGAGAACGGGCGGGCGGTCGGCTCGGTGCGGCTCTGGTCGATCGCGGTCGATGGCGTCGGGGCCCTGTTCCTGGGGCCGATCGCGGTGGCCGAGGACGCGCGCCGCGGCGGACTGGGGGCCGATCTGGTCACCGCCTGTATCGACGAGGCGCAACACCGGAGCGCCGGCGGCATCCTGCTGGTCGGGGACCTCGGCTATTTCGCGCGCTTCGGCTTCCAGACGGCACCGGGCGTCCGCCTGCCCGGACCGGCCGATCCCCGCCGCATCCTGTGGCTCAACATCACCCGCATGGCGCCGACGGGGCTGGTGCGGCCGGCCTGACGTCTTTCGCGGCCGGACGGCGCGGCTTAAGTCAGGTGCATGACCGATCCTGTTCCCCCCGCCGGCCTCGCCGCTGTCGCCGTCGCCGCCAGACAGGCCCCCGGTCGCGGTCTGCCGCCGGTGCATCTGTGGCATCCGGAGCATTGCGGGGACATCGACATCGTCATCCGGGCCGACGGCGTCTGGATGCATGAGGGCTCGCCGATCGGCCGGGTCGAGCTGGTGCGGCTGTTCTCGACCGTGCTGCGGCTGGACCCGGACGGCTATCATCTGGTCACGCCGGGCGAGAAGCTGAAGATCGCGGTCGAGGACCTGCCGTTCCGGGCCGTGGCGATGCGGACGGACGGGGACGGTCTGGTCTTCACCACCGACGTCGGCGACGAGACCCGGGCGGGACCGGATCATGCGCTGACCGTCGAGACCGATCCGGTCACGGGCGAGCCGGCCCCGCGCGTGCATGTCCGGGCTGGTCTGGAGGCGCGCATCGTGCGGTCTGTCTTCTATGATCTGGTCGAGCGGGCCGAGGTCCGGGATGGACAGCTGATGGTGCGCTCGGACGGGGTCTGGTTCCCGTTGGGTCCGCCGGGAGCCGGCGTCGAATGAGTTTGGCGACGCTACGACATCGGCTGGTCGAGCGGCTGGCCCCGGTCGACGGCTGGCGGGCGGAGGGCCGGGCGGCCCGGTCCGATTTCGACCTGAATCCCGGGGCAGCGCGGGCGGTCGACCGGGCCTTGAAGCCCGCCGCCGTTCTGATCGCCGTGGTGGGGGAGGCGGACGGGGCCTCGGTGCTGCTGACCCGTCGGGCCGACAGTCTGGTCAGCCACACAGGCCAGATCGCCTTTCCGGGTGGGCGGCTGGACCCCGGCGAGACGGCCGTCGAGGCCGCGCTGCGCGAGGCGCGCGAGGAGGTGGATCTGGATCCCGGCTGCGTCCGTGTGCTGGGCCTTTCGGACGCCTATGAGACCGGGACGGGCTATCTGGTCACGCCCGTCATCGGCTGGATCGAGCGCCTGCCGCCCCTGACCCCGTCGCCGCACGAGGTGGCGGAAATCTTCCAGACGCCGTGGGACTTTCTGATGGACCCGGCCAATCACCGCCAGGATCACATGGAGGTGCCCGAGGGCGTGTGGCGCTGGTTCTGGTCCATGACCTGGGAGGAGCGCTACATCTGGGGGGTGACCGCGGGCATCATCCGCGGGCTGAGGACGCGGCTTTACGGCGAGGACACCGATCTGACCGCCGCTGCCGCGGAGGACGCGGCGTGACGGCCCGGCTGGAGGGGCAGGCCTGGCTGACGGACCCGGCCACCGCCGCCGTATTCCACGCGCTGGAGACGGCGGGCGGGCCGGACTGCGCCCGGTTCGTGGGCGGCTGTATCCGCAACGCCCTGGTCGGCCGGCCGGTCGACGACATCGACATCGCCACACGGCTGAGGCCCGAACAGTCGATGACGGCGCTGCAGGCGGCCGGAATCAAGGTCGTGCCGACCGGGCTGGCCCACGGCACCGTGACGGCCGTGTCGAGGCGCAAGCCGCACGAGATCACCACCCTGCGCCGGGATGTGGAGACCGACGGTCGCCGCGCCGTGGTCGCCTTCACCGACGACTGGGCCGAGGACGCGGCACGCCGGGATTTTCGCCTGAACGCCCTCTATGCCGACCGCACCGGGGCGATCTTCGATCCGACGGGGCAGGGCGTGGCCGACGCCCTGGCGGGCCGGGTGGTGTTCGTCGGCGACGCCGCGACCCGGATCGGGGAGGACTACCTCCGCATCCTGCGCTTCTTCCGCTTCTTCGCCTGGTATGGCCGCAGCGCGCCGGACGCCGAAGGCCTCGCCGCCTGCGCCGCCCACGCCGGGGGCCTGTCGCGGCTCTCGGCCGAGCGGGTGTCGAAGGAGCTGATGAAACTGCTGGCCGCGCCCGACCCGCGCGCCGCGGTCCGGGCCATGGGTGAGGCTGGCGTGCTGGAGCGGATCCTCCCGGAGGCGGTCGACCCGGCAGCGTTCGGGGCCATCGTGGATCTGTCTGACGACCCGGTCCTGCGCCTGTCGGCCCTGCTGCCCGACGATCCTGAGACCGTGGCAGCCACCGCCCGGGCCCTGCGCCTGCCCCGGGCGGTCGAGACCCGGCTGGCCGCCGCGGCCTTCGGGCCGCTGGATCCCGGGACCGACCCCCGCGCCTTGCGCGCCCTGATCTATGGCGCCGGCCGTCAGGCGGTGCGCGACCGGCTGGTGCGTGGTCTGGCTCTGACGCCCGGGGTGCAGGCGGAGGCCGCCCTCACGCTGGTCGACCGCTGGCCCGTGCCCCGCCTGCCCGTCGGGGGGCGGGACCTGGCGGGTCTGGGGGTTGCGCCCGGCCCGGACACCGGTCGGCTGCTGAAGGCGTTCGAGGCGGGATGGATCGCCGACGACTTTCCCGCCGAGGGCCATGCCGACCGGCTCAGGGCGCTGGTGTCGGGGTCGCCCGGACGAAGCGGGTGATCACCGGCCGGTGGTCCGACCCGGTCTCGCGCCCCAGCCGCCGCTCGACGAGGGCGAGCTCGGGCGAGCGGTAAACCTGGTCGATGGTGATGCCGGCAAAGGCTGGCAGGGCCGACGGCCAGGTCCCGGGCCAGCCCGGTGCCGGAACCAGATCGCTGTCTGCCCGGATCTGCCGCCCGATGCGGGCGCTGGAGACGCTGTTGAAATCCCCCGCTGCAATCAGCGGTCCCGGCGTGGTGCGGGCCCAGTCCGTGAGCCCTTCGGCCTGGCGGATCTGCTCCCACTGGATCTGCCACGGCCACGGCCGGGTCAGGTGCACGCCCGCCACCGTCACGGGACCGAGGGCGGTCTCGGCGCGCGCGCCAACCACCGACAGCGCCCGGATCCGCACCCCCAGATCCTCCAGCGGCCGGCGCCCGGCGATGACCGTGCGGACCATCGGGCCGTCGCGCTGGAGCGAGGGGCGCACCACGCGGTGCGGATAGCTCGCCAGTATCCGGTCGAGGTTGGCGGCCGGGGCCGGGCCCACCTCGATCAGGACCACCAGATCGGCGTCCGCTTCCGCGATCGAGCGCGCGATCGCCTCGATGTCCGTATTGTCCCGGTGCAGGTTGGCGGAATAGACGGTGACGGCCGGGCTGTCGCGCCCGCCGGCCCCGCGCGGCGGCGCCCACTGGGCCGATCCCGCGAACAGGACCAGGGCGGCGACGGCCACGGCCGCCAGCAGCAGCCCGCGACATCGGATCGCTGCGGCGACTGCCAGAACCGCGACGGCCACCACGAGCGCCGGAGCCACGAACTGTGCCAGCAGATCGATCCAGCGATGGCCGATGCCGCTCAGCGCCGCCCCGGCCACCGCGAAGGCGGGCAACAGCAGCAGCCCGAGCGCCACGGTCGCCAGCCTTCGCGCCGGTGCCGGCGCGCCATCCTCCACAGGCTCTTGCATCGGGCGTGAACACCGGTCGTTGTGGCGCGTTGACCAGTCGCTACGGGGGAGGGCGAAATGGCGAAACGGTCTGTCGGGGATATCGAGAAAATCTGGTCCAATGTCGAGGGCGTCAAGAAGCTCTCCGACAAGGTCGTCGGCTGGGGCCCCTTCGGGGTCGGCCTCGACGGCCTGCTGACCTGGATCCCGGTCGTGGGTACCGCCTACAGCGTCGGAACGTCCGGCTGGCTGCTGCTGCAGGCCGCCCGGGCGAAGGCCTCGCCGGCCACGATCGTGCGCATGGCCGCCTATCTCGGACTGGACAGCACGGCCACGGCGGTCGGGGAGGTGGTGCCGTTCGCCCCCGATGTGGTCGACTTCTTCTTCCGCGGTCATCTGCTGGCGGCGAACGCCCTGCAGAAGGACATCGAGACCACCCACTGGGTCGAGGCCAACGGGCGAGAGGCCCGCGCGTCGGGCGATCACGAGCGCCATGTCGCGGCGATGCGCGCCGATTCGAACAAGCGGCGGATCGTCTACCTGCACGATTGAGGCGTGCGCGCGCTTGACGTCGTGCCTGCCGCCCGCCCTTAGTCACCACGGTTTTGATTGCGCCGGAACGATTCATGACAGCCAGGCTGACGCGGGAGGAACTGGCGCTTGCGCTGGGCAGGGCCGGCGAGGGTGACCGCGGAGCCTTCCGGCTGGTCTATGAAGCGACCTCCGCGAAGCTTCTCGGCGTCTGCCTGCGTATCTTGTCCGACCGCCAGCTGGCCGAGGACGTTTTGCAGGACACCTATCTGACCGTGTGGAAGAAGGCCTCGACCTTCGATGCGACGCGTGCCAGCCCCATCACCTGGCTGGTCACCATCGCGCGCAATCGTTCGATCGACCGGCTGCGCTCGGCCGCGCCGATGCGGCGCAGCGCCCCGGTCGAGGACGCCCATGATCTCGCCGACAGCGCACCCCTCGCCTCTGACGTGATCGAGGCGAGCGACGAGGCGGGGCGTCTGCACGTCTGTCTCGACACGCTGGAGGACCGCGTGCGCGCCGCCATCCGCACCGCCTTTCTGGAAGGCGTCACCTATGACACCCTCGCCAGTCGCGAGAATGTCCCTCTGGGCACGATGAAGAGCTGGATCCGGCGCGGACTGCTGCGGCTGAGGAGCTGCCTCGAATCATGACCGAACTGCCCCCCGAAACCCCCGACACCGACGACGCCAGGGCCCTGGCCGGCGAACTGGCCCTGCGCGTCCTGCCCCGCGAGGAGGAGGCCGCGGCCCGGGCGCGTGAGGCCTCCGACCCTGCCTTCGCCGCCGAAGTCGAGGTCTGGAATGACCGCCTCGCCGGGATGGCGGAGAGCATCCCGTCTGTTCTGCCCTCGGCCGGCCTCTGGCCGCGCATCGAGGCCGCCGTGCTCGCGGGCAGCGGGGCCGCCGCCAACGACAACGGGCGGGCCGGCTTCTGGCGCGCCTGGGCCCTCGGTTCGACCGGCCTCCTGGCCGCCAGCCTCGTCGCCGTCGCGGTCCTGATCGGCCGGCCCGCGCCCGCGCCCGTGATCCAGGCCGGGCCTGCGGGCGGGGTGACCCGGGTCGCCACCCTGTCCCTCGAGAGCGGGGCCCCGGTGGTGACGCTCGCCTATGACACCGCCACCGGCCGGCTGTTCATTGCCCCGACCGAAGCCATGCGCAACGAGACCGGCATCCCCCACCTCTGGCTGGTCCGGCCCGACGGCGCGGGCGTCCAGCTGGTTGGAGCCATCGACGGCTCGGCCGCCTCACGGCGGACCCTCGACGCCGTGCTCGCCGGGGCGGCGGGCGAGGCCCAGGCCGTGGCCATCTCGATCGAGGCTCCGGGTCATGTCCCGGCCGCCGACAAGCCGGACGGCCCTGTGGTGGCCTCGGGCGAACTTCAGGCCCTTTGAATGCATCCGGACCCATCGGGCCGGCGTAGCTGCGTCTGACCGGATCGTTGCGACGCCGCCCTGGGCGGCGTCGCGGGTCCTGACAGCCGCGATCCGGTCCGCGGGGAGGCCTTTCCCAGCCCTTCCACGGGCCTCCCCGCATCCTTGCCTTGCCCGCATTATCAACGAACGGGCTGAGAAGCGCCGCGATTTCAACGCGGGTGCTGAAACAAGCCCCGTCGAACGCGCCCTGGTCCGGAGCGCCCGCAGACTGATCCCGCATTCCATCGGAGATCAGTATGCCCGCCCCCAACAGCGCCCGGCTGGACCTGCCCTACCTCGCGGCCGGCCAGCTTCAGAAACACGTCACCGTCAATGAGGCCCTGACACGGCTGGACGCCCTCGCCCAGATGGCGGTGATCAGCCGCTCGGTGGCTGTCGAGCCCGACGATCCGGGCGACGGTGACCTCTATATCCTGCCGCCCGGCGCGACCGGGCCCGCCTGGTCGGCGTGGTCGACGGGGGCCCTCGTCCGGGCCGAGCTCGGGGGCTGGACCCTTGTGCCGACCCCGCCGGGCGTCCTCGCCTTCGTTCTGGACGTCGGCGATCTCGTCGTCCGGCTGGCGGACGGCTGGACGCGCGTCTCTCCGCCTGAACTCCAGAACCTTGCCCGGCTGGGGCTGAACACCACGGCGGACGCGACCAATCCCTTTGCCGCCCGGGTCAACAAGGCCCTGTGGACCGCCCTGCCGGTCGCGGCGGGGGGCGACGGCGATCTCCGCTTCACCTTCAACAAGGAGGGGGCCGGTGACGTTCTGTCGCTGCTGTTCCAGAGCGGCTTCGGCGGCCGCGCCGAGTTCGGACTGATCGGGGAGGAGGCCCTCAGCCTGAAGGTCAGCGACGACGGCGCGGTCTGGCGCGAGGCGCTCCGCACCGAGGCGGAGACGGGCCGGATCTGGTTTGCCCGCGGGGCCCTGCGCGCGGAAACGATCCGGGCCCAGTCCAGCGGCGACTACGTCCCGCCGGACTGGGCCCGGCTGCTGACCGTGGTGGCGCTGGGCGGCGGGGGCGGCGGGGGGACCGGGGGCTCCGGGCCCGACGGGGTTCGACCCGGCGGCGGCGGTGGCGGAGCCGGTGGCCTGTCGACCGCCATGTGGCGGGTCGAGGATCTGGCCGGCCCGCTGGCGCTCACGATCGGGCAGGGCGGCGCGGCGGGGTCCGCCGGCGGCACCACCAGCGTGACGGCCGGAGGCATCGTCCTGCTCACGGCCCGCGGCGGAGCTGCCGGGATCGACGGAACGGGGGGCGGCGCGGGCGGCGCGGCGGGCGCGGGGGTGAATGGCGGCAATGCCGGCGGAGCGACCTCGGCCACGGCCGCGGGGGAGCCGGGGGAATCCGCCCCCTGTCCGGCGGGCCCCGGCGGCGGTGGCGGTGGAGGCGGGCTCGACGCCGGCGGTACCGCCCGCGCCGGGGGTGACGGCGGTCCGGGCGGATGGCTGACCTGCCCGGCCCCGGCGGGGGCGGGAGGCGCGGGTGCCGCCGGCGCGGCCGGTGCGGCACCGCCCTCGACCGTCTCCGCTTCCGGGGGTGGCGGGGGCGGAGGCGCTGCGGCCGGCTCGGGTCCGGGGCATGCGGGCGGCGCGGGGGGCGGTCACGGTGCCGGCGGTGGCGGCGGCGGTGCCGGTGTCACGGCCGGGGGATCCGGCGGTGCCGGGGCGGCCGGTGTCGTCCTCATCCTGGTTCAGGGGTGAGCCACCATGACCCGCGTCTTCCCGGATGTCCCCGCCCACCACGAGCGCCTTCTGGATCGCGAGGCGCTGCGGACCCCGCGACGCCTCTCGCGCGAGGAGCACCGCGCCCTCGCCGGTCCGGACTGGGTCCGGACCCGCACCGAGCCGGACGAGGAGGAGACCGATGTCTGATTCCGTGGCCCGCCGGGCCCTTTCCGCGCCCCTGGCCGAATCCCGCTGGCTGTGGCGCCGGCTCTATGTCTTCGCCGTCAGCCTTGCCCTGTGGCGGCTTCTGGACGCCGCGATCGACGGGGCCCCGGCCGAAGCCCTGCCGCGCATCGCGTCGGGGCTGATGTCGCTGCTGGCCCTGACGCTGGTTCTGTATCTGGTCGCACCGACCGCCGAGCAACTGGTCGCCATTCTGGCCAATCTGCGACTGCGACTGGCCGGGGGAGGGGCCCGATGAGCTTTCAGCTTTCCGCCCGCTCGCGCGCGCGTCTGGAGGGCGTGCATCCCGCCCTGGTCGGGGTGGTCGAGGCTGCGATCCTCTCCACGCCTGTCGATTTCATCGTCACCGAAGGGCTGCGGGACCCGAAACGGCAGGCGGCCCTTGTGCGGGCGGGGGCCAGCCGGACCCTGAACTCGCGCCATCTCACCGGTCATGCCGTCGATGTGGCGGCGCGGGTGGACGGCGCGGTGCGCTGGGACTGGCCGCTCTATCCCCGGATCGCCGCGGCCTTCAAGGCGGCGGCGCGCCGGCAGGGCGTGGCGCTGGTCTGGGGCGGCGACTGGACCCGGCTGCGCGACGGCCCCCATTTCGAACTGGACCGGAGGGTCTTCCCATGAGGACCCTGATCGCCGGGCTTGCGCCCTTGAGGGCGCTGACGCCGGCGGGCTGGCTGGTCGCGATTGTCATCGCCGTGACCGGGCTCGCCCTCGTGCTCGGGGGACTCGGCTTTCGCTGGGATCCGTTCGACCTGTCCCGACGCCGGCTGGAACGCGCCGAGCGGGCGACGGCCGAGGCCCGGGCCGGGTCCGCCGCGCGCGCCGCCGAGGCGGCGGGCCAGGCCGGCCAGATCGTCCGCCTTGACGCCGCCCACGACACCCTGCGGTCGCTCGACCGCGTCACCGACACCGCCCTGCAAACCGCGAGAACCGCTGATGATGCGTCCCAGTCCCTGCCGGCCGATCGTGCTGATCGCCTGCGTCGCCATGACGCCGAGCTGTGCCGGCTTGCCCCCGATCTCGGGGGTTGCACCGCCCCGCCTGACCCTGCCGGCGCTGGCGGCCCGGCCCTGTGAGCTTCACCGCCTGCCGGGAGACCCGACCCTGGGCGACCTGGAGCTCGGCTATATGATCCGCGGTCGCCAGATCGCAGACTGCAACGCCGCCCGGCGTGTGGCGGTCGACACGCTGATGGCCGAGCGGGCGGCGATTGAGGCCGCCGCGTCGCGCCCGGGCGGGGCAAGGCGGCGGGCGGGGCGTCAAGACCCCCTGCCAGAGTCCCCCTGAGCTACCCTGTTTTGAGTCACCGTGAGTCATTTGCCCGGCAATTCCTGCCGGGTGCCCGGCATTTCCTGCCGTGGCGGACGGAAAGGGGCAAATCCTGCCGGGCAGTGGGCGTGGTTAAGCTAAGGTACCATAACGTTTTCAGCGACTTGGATGTTTGTCAGAAATGCGACGCGTGGCCCGGCGATTGCTTTGAACCTCCCCGAGCAAAATGCTCCCGACGGTCAAAACGACGGTCGGACACCTTGAAACAAGGACTTTCGTCATGGCGCTGAACAGCGTGAACACGAACAATGGCGCAATGATTGCGCTGCAAAACCTCCAGACCACGAACCGCGAACTGGACACCGTCCAGAGCCGGATCAACACGGGTCGGAAGGTCAACAACGCCAAGGACAACGGCGCGATCTGGGCTATCGCCCAGGGCCAACGCGCTGAAATCGGCGCCCTCAATGCAGTCAAGGACAGTCTGGCCCGCGGCTCTTCGGCCGTGGACGTCAGCCTTGCCGCCGGCGAGTCGATCTCCGACCTGCTGGTCCAGCTGAAGGAAAAGGCCCTGGCGGCGACGGATACGTCGCTGAACTCGGCCTCGCGCGCCGCCCTCAATGAAGACTTCACGGCCATCCGCGATCAGATTCAGACCGTGGTGGACAATGCGGACTTCAACGGCGTCAACCTGCTGACCGGAAGCGTCAGCTTCCAGGCCCTGGCCAACACCAACGGTGGCACCGGCGGCACCCTGACCGTGTCGGGCGAGACTCTCTCGACCACGGCTCTGGGCATCAACGCCTCGACGATCAACACGGCTTCTGCCGCCGCCACCGCTCTGACGGCCGTGAACACCGCGATCGACGACACCTCGGCCAAACTGGCCCGTCTGGGTTCCGGTGCCAAGAAGCTGGAAACCCACATGAGCTTCGTCGGCAAACTCCAGGACTCGCTGGAAGCCGGTGTGGGCAACCTGGTCGATGCGGATCTGGCCAAGGAAAGCGCGCGACTGCAGTCGCTGCAAACCAAGCAACAGCTGGGTGTGCAGGCTCTGTCGATCGCCAACTCCTCGAGCTCGATCCTGCTCGGCCTGTTCCGATAAGCCAAGACGGAAGGGCGGGGCATCATGCCCCGCCCGACCGCCTTCCTCGGAGGCGCCGGCCATTCCCGGCGTGAGGAGCCATGGACACAAATGTCAAAATTCTAGCCGTCCCCGCTATCGTCCCCTCGCCGTCGCCCGCGACGCCCGCCGGGGACTTCGACGAGGGACCTGAGGCCCGCAAGGCCGAACAGATCGCCCGGTACCGCCTCATCATCGAGGAGGGACCGACCCGGGGAACCTTCATCTACAAGACCCTGAACAGCGTCACCGGCGAAGTCATCCGCCAGTTGCCGCGAGAGGAAGTCCTGCGGATGTCCGAAACCGGCGACTATCTGGCCGGAGGGCTGATCGACACCAGCGTCTGACGCTTCGGACGCCGGATCCACAGACCACCACCGCCCGGGCCCCCCGGAGCGGTCGTTTCGCTGTGCGAAACGGCGTTAACCATACGCTCATGGTTAATCGTCTAGCGTCCCGGGCAACATCCCGGGGCTAGAAGACCTATGACGAACAGCGTTCATTCCAATGCCGCCGCGGCCATCGCGCTGCAGAACCTGTCGCGCACCAACGACAATCTGACCGGCGTGCAGAACCGCGTCTCCACCGGCCTGAAGATCCAGAGCGCCAAGGACAATGCGGCGATCTGGGCGATCGCCCAGGGCCAGCGGGCCGACATCGGGGCCCTCTCGGCGGTCAGGCAGAGCCTCGATCGGGCCACCTCGATCGCCGACGTGGCCCTTTCGGCAGGCGAGTCGATTTCCGACCTTCTGAACCAGCTTAAGGAAAAGGTGGTCGCCGCCAAGGACAGCTCCCTGAAGACCCAGTCGCGGGAGCTTCTGAATGCGGATTTCCAGGCCATCCTCCGGTCGATCAATTCGGCGGTCGAGAACGCGGCCTTCGACGGCGGGAACATCCTCGACGGCTCATTGAGCAATGGCCTGACCTTCCTGGCCAATGCCGATGCGACCTCCTTCGTGACCCTGTCCGGCAAGAACCTGACGCTGAGCGGAAGCATCCTGTCGCTGGGGCTGAGCGACAGCCTGCTGACGCTCAGCGGGGCCACGGCTGCCCTGACCCGGCTGGACAATTCGATCACCGCCCTGAACTCCTCGCTCGGCGACATCGGGGCCCAGGCGCGGCAGATCTCGGCGCACCGGACCTTCGTCACCAAGCTGACGGACACGCTGGAGTCCGGGATCGGGAATCTTGTGGATGCGGACCTCGCCAAGGAAAGCGCGCGCCTTCAGGCCCTGCAGGTGCAGCAGCAACTGGGGGCCCAGGCGCTCTCGATTGCCAACCAGGCCCCGCAGATCATCCTGTCCCTGTTCCAGTAGGGCTCAGCCCCGGCCGGGCCTGACGTGGCCGATGACGTGGGCGGGTCGGCGGCGTTGGGCGGGGGACCGGTGGCCGAACCCGTACAGGGCCAGCAGCGACTGGATAAGCGACTTCGGGAAGATCATGGCCTCACTCCTGTCTGAAGTCAGAACAACACGATTCGTCGAAGGCCGTTCCTCACCCGGACATTAATGTCCCATTGAGCCCGATCCGTCAGAGTGGGGACTGGAGGCGCTTGTGGCCATTGATAACAGCTATCTGCTCGGACTGTACGGGGGTTCCTACGAGCCCCTGACGTCGGCTGGCCTGACCTCTGCCCTGACCCGCAAGGTTCAGCCGACGGCCCCGTGGAGCAGCACGCTCGCGGCCACCGCCCCGAAGGCTGACGCCCTGGTCCGACAGGCCCTCGGGGGCCGAAAATTCGTCAATGAGGACAATGCCCGGCTCGATGTGAAGGGCGCGTCGGCCGACTACACGAAGCTGTTCGCGCTCTACCAGGGGCTGGAAACGCTGAACGCCCTCAGCAACCGCGCCGGCGTCAAGGGCATCCCCGCCAGCGAGCTTGCCCTGGTGCAGAAGCGATTCGCCTCCGGTCTGTCGGAGATCGGGGCCTATGTCGGCAAGACCGAGTTCGAGGCGCTGCGGCTGGTGCAGGGCACCACCTCGGCCCTGTCCAAGACGACGGCGGGGGTGCCGCGCGACAGTTCCAACTCCGTCACGGGACCGGTGCATGAGGGCTCGCTCGATACGCCCGTGGCCGCCTTCGCGGGCGACACGCGTTTCGCCATCACCATCAAGGTGCCGGTCGGGCTGGGAAGCCAGACGACCAGCGTGCCCATCGATCTCGCGGACATGGGAGCGACCCCGCGGACCCTGGACGCTGTCCTTACGCACATCAACGGCCAGCTGGAGGGTGCCGGCTTCGCCACCCGCCTTGGCCGGGACCAGATCAAGGCCGAGCCCAAGACGATCCAGGTCGCCGGAAAGCCCGTGACCCTGCCCGCCGGCCCCGACAAGTGGGCGCTGGCCATTCGGGGCACGTCGACAGAAACCGTCGGCTTCACCGCAGTGGACACCTCGGACGCCGTCTATGTGGTGCAGTCCGCGGGCGAAGCCGGGGTGAACCAGCTGCTCAAGTTCCAGAGCGACGGGGGGACGGCCGCCGCGCCGACCGCGGCCAACGTCGGGGAAACCCAGTGGGTCGACGGGCGGCTGTCGCAGGAGAAACTGCCTGATGGGATCTCCGCGATCCGGGCCAGTGCTGTGGGACCGGACGGTGCCCTCTGGATCGTCGGCGACTTTACAACCGGCGGCGAGCGCCAGCCGATCAAGGGTGTCCAGGACGTCGCCCTGATGAAATACGATTCCGCGGGTCGTCTTGTGGCCACGCGCACGCTCGGCGCGGCCTCCACCGCCAGCGGTTATGCCATCGCCATCAATGCCAACGGTGATGTCGCCGTCGCGGGATCCGTGACCGGCGCGCTCAACACCTCGACAGCAGACGCCGGGAAGCCGGGGGACGTCATCAATGTCGCCGACAGCTTCGTCACGGTCTTCAACGCGGACGGGGAGGAGCAATGGACCCAGCGCCGCGGGGCCCGCGCGGCGGACGAAGCGACCAGTGTCGCCTTCGGAGCCGACGGCCTTGTCTATATCGGCGGCCGGTCGAAGTCCGCCCTGTCGGGCACAAGCGCGGTCGGTGGCTGGGACGGCTATGTCCAGGCCTTCAAGGCCGGCGAGCCCTATCCCACCGCCGGCATTGTCGCGAAGGCCGTGGGCCAGACCCAGTTCGGCACATCGGCTGATGATGGCGTCGACGCCGTCGTCATCGACGGATCCAATCTTTACACGGCCGGGATTGAGGACGGCCGGGCGGTCGTGCGCCAGTTCACGCTCGATGCGTCCGGCGTACCGACCCTCGCGTCCACCCGGGACCTCGGTGTCATTTCCGGCGATATCGCCGGGCTCGCGGTCGCGGACGGCCGGGTGATCCTGACCGGCACAAGCCGCGACAGCGGGCTCGCCGCCGGGACGACGACGACGGCCCATTCCGGGGGGAAGGACGTCTTCGTCGCGTCGCTTTCGACCGATCTCGCGGCGGCCGCCAGCGACCGGCTCAGCTGGTATGGCGGTGCGGGTGAGGACTCGGCCGCGGACGTCAAGGTCCATGACGGCAAGGTCTGGATCACCGGGATCGCCGACCGGCCCGCGCAGGCTGCGGAGACCGATCCGACCCAGGGCTATCTGGCCCGTCTCGATCCCCTGACCGGGGCCGTTGAGTATGAGCGCACCTGGTCGGGTGACGGCAACCAGGCGACGCCGATGACGCTGGCGGTCGCGACCGGGGGTGCCAGCGTGCTCGACCGGCTCGGGCTGCCCCAGGGCGAGATCGACCAGAAGGACTCAAAGCTGCTGACCGCCGCCACCTCGCTGCGGGTCGGCGACCGGTTCTACATCTCGCCCGCGGAAGGTGGCCGCGCGCGGTCCGTGACCATCGAGGCGAAGGATACGCTGGCGACCCTCGCCCGGAAAATCTCGGTCGCCTCGGGCAACACGCTCAAGGTGACCATCGCGTCCGAGGGCGGGGCGGTCACCGGCAAGGACGGCGAGACCACGACCACCACGGGCGGCGTCCAGCGTCTTTCGATCATGGCGAGGGATGGCCGGACCGGTGCGGTCCTGACCTCGGGCGAGACCGGCAGGGACGCCCTGCTGGGTCTCGGGCTTTCACCCGGGTTCATCGGAATGACGCCCTCCGATGCGTCGAGAAAGACCTTCGGCCTCAATCTGCCCGGGGGTCTGACCCTGAACGATGCAGAGTCGATCACTACCGCCAACGAGAAAATCCAGGGGGCGCTCAAGGCCATCCGGGACGCCTACCGTGATCTCGCGCCCAAGAGTGAGTCCAGGCCGTCGGGGCCGGTTCCGGCCTATCTGACCAACCAGATCGCCAACTATCAGGCCGCCCTGTCCCGCCTCGTCGGATAGGCGGGGGCCCTTGCGCTTGGCAGTTGACGCCCGGGGGCCTTGCGGGGTTATTGGGCAGCCAAGGGCCTGACGCCCCACGAGCTCCGCTGCATGCAGTTTCCCAACGACAACCGCGTCATCCTGGCGATCGGGGCCGGTCTCGCCATCGTGGCGGCGATCGTTCTGGCGCTGGTGTTCGGCGGCAACCGCGAGGCCGCGGCACCCGGGTTGGCGGCGGATCAGCGGGGGGGGCTTCAGGTGGATCTGGCGGACGCGCCGGCGCTGGAGCCGACCCGCCAGTTGCGCTGCTTCGTCGACGGTCAGTTCATCGGCATGGCCACCCTGACGGATTGCGCGCAACGGAATGGTCTGGCGACCGACGCGCTGGATGTGGGCCTCGATGAGGAGGGCAATCTGGCGGCTGCCCCGACGGCCTCGTTCGCGCCACCGCCGGCGCTGCCCGATGCCCAGACGGCCGGCCTCGGCGAAGACACCGGGCCCGACGGTCGCGCCCTGCCGGATATGTCGGCGGGTCAGCCTCAGCCACAGCCCGGCGTCGAGCGCGCCTCCGGGTCGGCCTGCCTGCGTTTCACCGGTTCGGAATGGCGCCAGATCGCCGCCGACATGAGCGTGAACCAGTGTGTCCAGGCGCTGTATGCCGGAACCTGCGTCCGGCCGGGCGATGCCCAGTATGGCCGCCACGGCAATCTGACGCTGCGGCTGGTGCCCCGTCGGGTCGAGCAGTCCAGCGACAACAGCCGGTTCCGTATTCTCGCGGAGCAGGATCGAAACTGCCAATTCCCCGGACTGACCGGATGACACGGTCGGTCACCCTGGCCACGGCGCTGCTGGCCGTGTCGCTGGCGTCCTGCACCTCGCGGGTCGAGGCCCCGTTCGACGCGGGCGTCTGCTACGCGGTGGAGCGCCCGGAGGGGCAGGACGTGGTGTTCAACGTGGTCGCGCGCGACCAGCCCCAGATCGAGGCCTGCGCGGCGCGGCTGGAGGAAATGCGGCTGAGGTTCAACCGCATGGGGGGCGCGCGACGCGACGTCGTCGGGGCCTTCCAGGGACAGTTCATCTTCATCGACGGCCGCGGTGTCTCGTTCAGCCGCACGCTGGAAGGGGCGCGGTTCTTCGCCCTTGCCCGAACCGGAGATGGACGCCTTGCGGTGCCGGGTGCCATAGAGCGCGACGTCACCGAACTGGGCGTGGTCGTCGAGGAGCGCGCGCCACCGTCCCCGCCCCCGTTCCCGGCGGACTAGAACAAAGTCGGAACAAATGTTAACGGTTCGGCGGGCGCGGCCCCCGGACCGCAGATTATGGGCCCGGGCGAACAGGCTCGCAGGCGAACTGAAGAAAGACACTCATCATGGCGGGCAGCGTCAACAAGGTCATCCTCATCGGCAATCTGGGGCGGGACCCCGAAATCCGGTCCATGCCGAACGGCGACCGGATCGCCAATCTGTCGATCGCGACGTCGGAGAACTGGCGCGACAAGGCCTCGGGCGAGCGCAAGGAAAAAACCGAGTGGCACCGGGTCGTCATCTTCAATGACAACATCGTCAAGGTCGTTGAAAACTATGTGAAAAAAGGCTCGACCGTCTATATCGAGGGCCAGCTCCAGACGCGCAAATGGACCGACCAGCAGGGCGTCGAGAAATATTCGACCGAGATCGTTGTCGGCCGGTTCAAGGGCGAACTGACCATGCTGGGCGGGCGTGACGGAGCCTCCCAGGGCGGCGGTGCCTCGCAGGGCGGAGGCCGTGGCAATGACGACGACTATTCCTCGGGCTTCTCGACGGGTGGGGCCAACAAGCCCTCCGGTCCGCGCGAAAGCTACGACCTGAACGACGACATCCCGTTCTAGTCCGCCGTTTGCGAAACCTCGGCTCACTGAATGTGAGCCGACCCGGGCGCCCGGCCGTGCCATAGGCCGGGCGTGCCCGTGATCCCCGACAAACCCCACACGCCGCTGACCCTGCTGGAGATCGGCGCGATCGTCGCCATTGTCGTGATCTGGGGATCCAACAATGCCGCGGCCAAGGTCGCGACCGAGGTACTGCCACCGCTGCTGACCGGGGCGCTCCGGTTCGCCATCGCGGCCCTTTGCCTGATCCCCTTCGTGCGTCCGCCCTTTCCCAACTGGAAGAGCATGGCGCTGATCGTCGTCCTTGGCGGGCCATTCCACTACGGGCTGCTCTATATGGGTTTCGCCCTGGCCCAGGACGTCAGCCCCGTGTCGGTGGCGTCGCAGCTCTGGATCCCGTTTACGGCCCTGTTCGCCTTCCTCGTGCTGGGAGAGCGGCTCTCGATCGCAGCGCTGGTCGGGATGGTTGTGTCGCTGGCGGGCGTCGTCTGGATGTCGGCCGATCCCCACGCCCTGCAGGACTGGGCCGCCATCCTGCTGATCATCGGCGCGGCCGCCTGCTGGGGCATGACGACCGTCATCGCGCGCCGCACCACATCGATCCCGCCGCTGAAGATGCAGGGTCTGCTGGCTTTCGTCGCCCTGCCGACCCTGGCCTTTGGCTCGGCGACGGTCGAGACCGGGCAGGTCGAGGCCATAGGTGCCGCCACGCCGCTGATCTGGATCTGCCTGCTGTGGGCCGGCGTGGTCTCGTCGGTCTTCGCCACCAGCATGGTGTTCTGGCTGGTCCAGAAGCGTGAGGCGGGCCGGGTGACGCCCTATTTCCTCGCCACGCCGGTGGTGTCGATCGCTATCGGCTGGGGCTTTCTGGGCGACGTGCTCACGGTCCAGATCCTGACAGGAGCGGCCCTCACCATGGCCGGGGTCGCGGTGGTCGCGCTGGCCGAGCGCGGCCTCCGCGCCGGGGCGGCGAAGGCCTAGCCGGCCGCCATCACGCCGCAGGCCACCCGGTCGCCGGCCCCGCCGATGGGCTGGCTGACGTGGTCGTCCGCATTGGCGTGGATGATCAGGGCCGAGCCGTCGGCATCCCACAGCCACTGGCCGGGGCCGTTCTCGGCGATCCTTGCGCGGGTCGTGAACAGTTCCGCATTGATGCGTCCGTCCGGACCGGCATGGATGTTGGGCAGGTCACCGTCGTCGGGACCCGCGGCGTTCAGCAGGCCATGCGGAGCCCTGGGCTCGCCGTGGTTCACATGGGCCCCTGCCGAGGTGAAGGGCGCGGCGCACTCGCCGGTCGCATGGATATGCACGCCGTGCCAGCCGGGGGTCAGGCCGGTCGCCTCGATGCGGATCAGCAGGCCGGTGGAGCCCTGCGTCAGCACCGCGCGGCCGATCCGGGCCCCCGCAGCATTGATCAGGGTCGCCTCGCCAAAATCGCCCATCGACGCGCGCGCCACGGCCGGCGCGCCATAGTCGTTTTCGGTCACGCTGACGCAGGCGGCCAGGGGAAGGGCAACGGCAAGTGCGGCGATGGCGATGAAGCGCATGTTTTCGTCCTTTGACGGAGGAGGCGGAGGCTGACCGAACCGGCGCGACTCTTTGCCTCCGGGGGTTCTGGATGCTAGAAAACCCGGCAGCGGATCACGTTCCGATTCCGGCCATCTAAAGCCATTATTCCTTGACCGACGACAGTTACGACGACGCACTCCCGCCTGCAAACGGGGGGGGCACCGGGCCGTCCGACCCGGGCGGCGATATCTCGATCATCTCGATCGAGGACGAGCTCAAGCGCTCCTACCTCGACTACGCCATGAGCGTGATCGTCAGTCGCGCCCTGCCGGACGCGCGTGACGGGCTGAAGCCGGTTCACCGCCGCATCCTGTATTCGATGCACGACCTGAACATGACGCCGGACCGGTCGTACTCGAAATGCGCCCGTGTGGTCGGTGACGTGCTGGGCCGGTTCCACCCGCACGGCGACGCCTCGGTCTATATGGCCCTGGTGCGTATGGCCCAGCCCTTCTCGATGGGGCTGATGCTGATCGACGGCCAGGGCAATTTCGGCTCGGTCGACGGCGATATGCCCGCCTCGATGCGCTACACCGAAGCCCGGATGGCTCCGGCGGCCGTGGCCCTGCTGGCCGACATCGACAAGGACACGGTCGATTTCCAGCCCAACTACGACGAGAAGGAGCTGGAGCCCGTCGTTCTGCCGGCGCGGATCCCCAATCTGCTGGTCAATGGCGCAGGCGGCATTGCCGTGGGCATGGCCACCAATATACCGCCGCATAATCTGGGCGAGATCGTCGATGCGGCTGTGGCCCTGCTGGACGATCCGGACATCTCCGATGACGCCATCCTCGACATCGTCCCGGGCCCCGACTTCCCGACCGGTGGCGAGATCCTCGGCCGCACCGCGCCACGCAACGCGCTGCGCGAAGGCCGGGGCTCGGTCGTGGTGCGCGGCGTCGCGTCCGTCGAGACGATCCGCAAGGACCGCGAGGCCATCGTGGTCACCGAACTCCCGTTCCAGGTCAACAAACAGACACTGATCGAGCGCATCGCCGAAATGGTGCGCGAGAAGCGTCTGGAAGGCATTTCGGATGTCCGCGACGAGTCCGATCGTCAGGGTATGCGGATCGTCATCGAGCTGAAGCGCGATGCCTCGGGCGACGTGATCCTGAACCAGCTGTGGCGCTACACGGCCATGCAGTCGTCGTTCGGCGTCAACATGCTGGCCCTGAACCATGGGCGGCCTGAGCAGATGGGCCTGCGCAAGATGCTGGAGGTCTTCCTCGACTTCCGCGAGGAGGTGGTCGTCCGCCGCGTCAAGTTCGAACTGGCCAAGGCCCGCGACCGCGGTCACGTGCTGGTCGGTCTGGCCGTCGCCGTGGCCAATATCGACGAGGTCATCCACATCATCCGCTCGTCGGCCGATCCGGCCGAGGCGCGCGAGCGTCTGCAGGCCAAGAGCTGGCCGGTGGGCGACATGATCGCCCTGGTCGAGCTGATCGCCGATCCGCGCAGCGTCCTGATCGAGGGCGACAAGCTGAACCTGACTGACGAACAGGCTCGCGCCATTCTGGGCCTGACGCTGAGCCGCCTGACCGGCCTCGGTCGTGACGATATCTTCGGCGAGGCACGGGGGCTGGCCGACACCATCCAGGGCCATCTGACCATCCTGTCGGACCGCAAGAATATCCTCGCCATCATCCGGCAGGACCTGCTGGACGTGCGCGACCAGTTCGCCGTGCCGCGCCGCACTGTTATCGGTGAGGGCGATTTCGAGCTGGAAGACGAGGACCTGATCCCGCGCGAGGACATGGTCGTGACCGTGACCCACGGCGGCTATGTCAAACGCGTCGCCCTGAATGCCTACCGGACCCAGCATCGCGGCGGCAAGGGCAAGTCCGGCATGACGATGAAGGACGAGGACGCCATCACCGGCGTCTTCTCGGCCTCGACCCATACGCCGGTGCTGTTCTTCGCCACCAACGGCAAGGCCTACAAGCTCAAGGTCTGGCGCCTGCCGCTCGGTGCCCCGACCTCGCGGGGCAAGGCCTTCGTGAACCTGCTGCCGATCGAGCCGGGCGACAGCATCATGAACGTCCTGCCGCTGCCCGAGGACGAGACGACCTGGGGTGACTATGACATTCTGTTCGCCACCCGCTCGGGTGATGTGCGCCGCAACAAGCTGTCGGATTTCGCCACGGTCAACCGCGCCGGCAAGATCGCCATGAAGCTGGAGGAGGGCGACCATATGGTCGGCGTCGCCCTGTGCACGGCGGAGGACGACGTCCTTCTGACGACGGCCCTCGGCCGCGCGATCCGCTTCAAGGCCGATGATGTCCGGGTGTTCAAGGGCCGCGACTCGACCGGCGTGCGTGGCGTCCGGCTACAGGGCGATGACGCGGTCATCTCCATGGCCATCCTCGGCCGGGTCGATGCCACGCCGGACGAACGCGCCGCCTATGTGAAACATGCCAATGCCATGCGCCGCGCGACAGAGGGCGAGGACGACACGGCATCCGTCGACGTCGATGAGGAGACCGAAGGCACGGCGGATGCTCCGATCTCACCGGAGCGGATCGCGGCCCTGGGCGCCGCCGAACAGTTCATCCTGACGGTTACGGAAACCGGCTTCGGCAAACGGTCCTCGGCCTATGAGTATCGCCGCACCGGTCGGGGCGGACAGGGGCTGACCGCCCACGGTCTGGGCGGACGCGCCGGCACCCGTCTGGCCGCCGCCTTCCCCGTGGAAGAGACCGACGACCTTCTGCTGGTGACGTCCAGCGGCCAGATGATCCGCACCCGGGTGAGCCAGGTCCGCATCGTCGGCCGCTCCAGCCAGGGGGTAACAATCTTCCGGACCGCCGAGGGCGAGAAGGTCGTGTCGGTGGAACGGCTGGCAGACTCCGGTGCGGGCGCGGAAGACGGGGACGGGGACGGGGAGATCGGCGAGGCGTAGTGGCCGGGGCGCGTTCCTCGCCCGCTCAGCGGGCGTTGATCCAGGCCCGGGCCTCGGCCTCCTGACCCTCGTCGAATGTGCGGGCGTCGATCGGCGACAGGATGCCGCCCATCTCGATTGCGGCCCGCGCCCATCCCGGGGCACCGACGACCCCATAGCGTCGCACCTTCAGGACCGATGCGGCTTCGGCCTTGAGCGCCTCCGGCTCGAACACCGCGCCGGCGGTGGCGCCTTCGAACTGTCGAAACACCAGCAGGATGTCGATCCGATCCCCCCGGTCAAACCCGGCCTCCACCTGTTCCGCCATCCAGTGCATGTCGCGCGCCTGAAGACGCCCGTTGATCTCGAATACCAGCAGATCCGGCCGGGCAGCCGGTACCGCCCGGATGGCGCAGCGCTCCTCCGCCCGCCGCGCCGGGTCGCGCGGCAGACCAGTCGGGCGTTGAATGTCGGACGGTGTCATGGGCTCGCTCCTCGGCGTCACAAGACCCTAACGCCCGGGACCTGGAAATCGTGCCCGGACGGCCCGGACCCGGCGTGAAGTTGCAACCTGCGGGAGCCAAATCCGGGCTTTGCCGTTTTCGACCCTGCGACCGCATTCGCGTCGCCTTCTGGATGCCGGAATGTCATCCCTTTCTGTAGGCCAAGCGTCCACGACCCGGATCTCCACCGGCATCGCGGACCTCGACAGCGTGCTCGGCGGCGGCCTGACGGCCGATCGCGCCTATCTGCTGGAGGGCACGCCGGGGTCCGGCAAGACCACGATCGCGCTCCAATTCCTGCTGGAGGGCGCGCGGCAGGGCGAGCGCGGCCTCTACATCACCCTGTCCGAAACCGGCGCTGAACTGCGTGAGGTGGCCCACAGCCATCACTGGTCGCTGGACGATATCGAGCTGTTTGAACTGATCGACGAGGACGGACTGGATCCGGAACGGGAGCAGTCCATCCTCGAGCCGTCGGAAGTCGAACTGGGTGAAACGCTGAAAGGCGTCCGGGAATGCGTCGACCGTCTGCAGCCGCGACGCGTGGTGTTCGACAGCCTGTCGGAGATGCGGCTGCTGGCCCAGAATTCGCTGCGCTACCGGCGCCAGATCCTTGCGCTGAAGCAGTATTTTTCAACCCGGCATTGTACCGTGCTGATGCTGGACGACCGCAGTTCCGATCCGGGTGATCTGCAGCTGCACAGCATCGCCCACGGTGTCATCACTCTGGAACAGACTGCCCAGGACTACGGCTCGGAGCGCCGCAGACTGCGCGTCGTGAAGATGCGCGGGATCAAATATCGCGGCGGCTTCCACGATTTCGCGATCGAGACGGGCGGGGTCGCGGTGTTTCCGCGGCTGGTGGCGAACGAGCATCACAGCGAGTTCGGGGATGCGCTGGTGTCCACCGGCGTGGCCGAGCTGGACGAAATGCTGGGCGGCGGGATCTCCCCGGGCACCAATACCTTGCTCACCGGCCCCTCCGGGGTCGGCAAGACCACGACCGCCATCCGGACAGGCCTGTCGGCGATCGAGCGGGGCGGCAAGGCGGCCTATTTCCTGTTCGACGAGGGTGTCGCGACGTTCAAGGCGCGGTCCCGGGCCCTCGGTATGGATCTGGATCCGCACCTTGCCAGCGGGGCGCTCAGATTGACCCAGATCGACCCGGCGGAGGTGAGCCCGGGCCAGTTCTCCAACTGGGTGCGTCAGGCTGTGGAAGGTGAGGGCGCCGATTTCGTCGCGATCGACAGTCTCAACGCCTTCCTGCAGGCCATGCCCGGCGAGAAATATCTGCTGCTGCAGATGCATGAGCTGCTGAGCTATCTGAACCAGCAGGGCGTGGTCACCATGCTGGTGCTTGGCCAGCACGGGATCATCGGGGACGTCCGGTCCGAGGTCGACCTCAGCTACCTCTCGGACAATATCGTTCTGTTCCGGTATTTCGAGTCGCGCGGCAAAGTTCTGAAGGCGGTCTCTGTGGCCAAGAGCCGGACGACCGCCCACCAGTCCAGCATCCGGGAGTTTCGCGTCAGCGGAGCCGGGATCGAGATCGGGGTTCCACTGCAGGATTTCGAAGGCGTGCTCACCGGTCTGCCGAGGTACCTGGGTACTACCCCGATGTTGGCCGATGAAGCCGTGAGGCCGGGATGAAGCCGGAGTTGCAGGACCGGGTCCTGCTGCTGGCGCAACGTGGACGGGATGCCGAGGTTCTGACGGCGGTTCTCGGCGGTGAAAACCATCTGTGCGTCACCTGTCTGGACGCCGATGAACTGGCCCGTGCCCTCGCCGAAGGAGCCGATGTGGCGCTCCTGACGGAGGAGTCGCTGCCGGCCGATCCGGCCGCGCTTCTGGCCTGGCTCGACGCCCAGCCGGCATGGTCTGATTTTCCGTTCGTGCTTCTGGCGACAAAACGCACCGGCCGCCGGCCACGCCTTGCCCAGGTGCTGCTGGAGCGGCTGGGTAATGTGGTCGTGCTCGAGCGGCCGATCCATGCCGAGACGCTGGTCAGCGCCGTTGACTCGGCCCTGCGCGGCCGGCGCCGGCAGTATGAGGCTCGCCGTCACCTGAAGGCGCTGACGGCGGCGGAGGAGCGGCTGACCGACCTCAACGCGGATCTCGAGCGCAGGATCGCCATGCGCACCGCCGAACTGTCCGAGGCGAACAATCGCCTGCTTCACGAGGTGGCGGAGCGTGAACAGGCGCAGGCGGCCCTCGCCCAATCCCAGAAGATGGAGGCCGTGGGTCAGCTCACCGGCGGCATCGCGCACGACTTCAACAACCTGCTGACGGTCATCATCGGCAACCTCGACCTGATCCGGCGCCGGACCGGAGAGACACGAATTGCGACCCTCGCGGGCCACGCCCATGAGGCCGGCGACCGCGCGGCCAAGCTCACGCACCAGCTGATGGCCTTTTCGCGCAGCCAGCGTCTGAACCTGCAGCCTGTCGATCTCAACGCCCTGATCTCCGGCATGGGGAATTTGCTGGGCCGGTCGATCGGACCCCGCGTCGCCATCGTGACGACGCTGGACAAGGCTTCGCCTTGGGCACTGGCTGACATCAACCAGCTCGAACTGGCGGTGCTCAATCTGGTCATCAACGCGCGCGATGCCATGCCGGCGGGGGGGACAGTGACCATCGCGACCGGGCGCGCATCACCGGGACCCGGCATGGCGCTGGCGGCCGGGGATTATGGCGTGATCACGGTCAGCGACACCGGCTCCGGTATTCCCGAGCACCTCCTCGCCCGGATCTTCGATCCCTTCTTCACCACCAAGCCGGTCGGCAAGGGCACGGGGCTGGGGCTGAGTCAGGTCTACGGCATCGCGCAGCAGTCCGGAGGCACGGCCACGGTGCGGTCGAGGCCGGGCGAGGGGGCGGAGGTCTCGATCTGGCTTCCCATGAGCGAGGCGGCCCTGCCCGCAGCCGCCGCACGGCTCGCACCGGCCAGCCTCTCCGCGCGTGACAGTGAGAAGGTTCTCGTCATCGACGATGACCACGGCGTGCGTCAGGTCATGGTCGATGCCCTGCGGAGCGCAGGCTACGGCGTGCGGGATGCCGAGGCGGGTCCGGCCGGCCTTGCGGAGCTCGCCGACTGGCCGGCCGATCTGGTCATTGTCGACTATGCCATGCCGGAGATGAACGGCGTCGAGGTGGTCGAGGCGGCGCGGCGTCAGCGGCCCGACCTGCCGATAATTCTGGCCACGGGCTATGCCGACATGGCGGCGGTCGATGCCGTGATCGACCGTCGCTTCGTCCTGCACAAGCCGTTCCGGATCGACGATCTGCTCCAGGCCGCCCGGGCGGCGATCGAGGACGCCCCGGCCTGATACACACGGGCTGACAGGGCGCGCCGCCCGGTCTAGGTCGGGGACCTGTCCATTCCCCAACATGAGGCGGGATCGTGAGCGAGTGGTTTCTGGGCGTGCTGGGTGGTTCGGGCCTGGGCGCGATCGACGGCCTTGAGGACAGCCGGTGGCAGGCGTGCGAGACGCCCTGGGGGCGGCCGTCTGATGCCATTCTGACGGGGCGGCTGAACGGAACGCGCGTCGCCTTCCTGCCGCGGCATGGCCGGGGCCACTCCATTCCGCCTGGCGAGTTGAACGCCCGGGCCAACATCGCCGCGCTCAAGGCCCTTGGCTGCACCGACCTGCTGTCGCTCTCGGCGGTCGGGTCGCTGCGCGAGGACCTCGCCCCCGGCCAGTTCATGACCGTCGACCAGTATATCGACCGGACCGCGGGCCGGGCGTCATCGTTTTTCGAAACCGGCGTCGTGGCCCATGTGTCGATGGCGGATCCGGTCTGCCCGCGCCTGTCCCGGCTGGCTCTCGAGGCAGGGCACGCCCGCGGCCTGCCCGTCCGGCCGGGCGGCACCTATGTCGCGATCGAGGGACCGCAGTTCTCGACCCGGGCCGAAAGCCATCTGTACCGGTCGTGGGGCTGCGATGTGATCGGCATGACCGGAATGCCCGAGGCCCGACTGGCCCGTGAGGCCGAGCTTCCCTATGCCTGTGTCGGCATGGTCACCGACTACGACTGCTGGCGGGAACAGACAGCCGAGGTCCAGGTGACGGATGTGCTGGCCATATTGAAGCGCAACGCCGAGGCTGCGCGCGGGCTGGTCGAGACCCTGGTGCGGTCCCTGCCGGCGACGCGAGAGGCGTCCCCGATCGATCGCACGCTGGACATGGCCGTCGTCACTGCGCCGGACGCGTGGGATCCCGCCGTGGTCGCGAAACTGGCGGCCCTGTGTCCGCGGCGGTTCAATCAGCCGGCACCGTCCCGGTAGCGCTTCAGGGCGGGTCCATCATCGATGTCTTCCTGTGGTCGCAGCAGCGCCACGGAGGCATCGGCCAGATTGGCGAGCGTGTCGGACAGGGCGTCCGACGTGGACCAGCGGACGCCGTCAAACGGCAGATTCTGGCCGGGGCTGCGCCGCAGGCCGATCAGCCAGTAGCCGCCGTCCAGCGCCGGACCGAACACCGCCGCGTTGGGTCCCAGCGCCCGGAACGCCGCCGCGACGTCGGCGCGCGTGACCGTCGGGGTGTCGCTGCCGAGGATCACGACCGGACCGGGCGGCAGCGTCCGGATCACCCGCGTCAGACGCTGACCCAGATCGCCGGGTCCCTGGGGGAGGGCGGTACCCGTCCGGACCCAGTCCCGCGGCCGATCGGGGGACACAGCCAGCCACAGCCGCCAGCGGGGATCGCGCCCCAGCGTCCGGATCAGTCGGTCCAGTGCGGCGCGGGCGAACCGCAGGGCCTCGACATCCCCGACGTCCGCGGCCAGACGCCGTTTACCCACGCCGAGACCCGGCCGGCGGGCGAAGATGACGAGGTGGCGCGGCCTAGCGTTCATACAGGGCCACGATCCGTTGGGCGGAAACGCCCGACCGGTACAGGGCGAGGCAGGTCATGTTTCTCACAGTCTGTCCGAACCACCCCCGCCGCTCCCAGCGGGCCGCGGAGGTCCGGGCTTCGCCGTCGAGCGCGACGTGGCGGCTGCGGCCCAGCCGACCCAGGATCTCCACATCTTCCATCAGGGGCTGGTCGGAATAGCCGCCGATGGCCGCATACAGGTCGCGGTGGATCAGCAGCCCCTGATCTCCGTAGGGAAGGCCGAGGCACCGGACGCGCAACGCCACCCCCCGCTCGACCCACCGCGCCTGCCACGCGTCGGACCGGATCGACAGGCGCAGGGAGGCGGCGAAGTCGGCCCCGTGGGCGCTGTTGATATGCCGAGCGATGGCAGACCAGCCATCCGGCGAGACGGTCGTGTCCGCGTGCAGGAACAGCCGCCAAGCCCGGGTCGCGGCCTCCGCACCCCGCCGCAGTTGCCCGCCGCGACCCCTCGGGCCGATCACGATCCGGCACCCGGCAGCGCCGGCGATGTCCACCGTCGCGTCAGTCGAACCGCCGTCGCTGATGATCACCGCCGCACCGGGGGGCAGGGCGGCGAGGGTGGCGGGCAGATCGGCAGCGGCGTTCAGGGTCGGGATGACGACATCCAGCGCCGGCAGGGACGTCGGCCTGTTCACGCGCTGCAGCTGGCCCCGCCAAGCACGCAGAACTGGGCGCAGAAGGGGTGGTTGAGCAGCACCCGGCCCGAGGCCTCCGCGAGGGTCTGGCCCATCTCGAAGCCGGGATCGTACGGCGTCAGCGTGCAGGCCACCACGACGGGGGCCGACGACCCGCGGCGGCGCACGACCATGCGGCTGCTGGCGCACATCATCTCGGCCGGCGCGCGGTGCAGGATGCCCCAGCAGGCCTCGGTGATTTCGGGCACATCCGCGGCGGGTTCCATCTCCGGAAACAGCACAAGCGCTCCGGGATCGGCGGCGTCCACCGCCAGGCCTTCGGACGCGAACAGGGCCGCATAGGCCGCACGGGCGCTCAGCTCATCCTCCAGCGCCAGTCGTCGCCCGGCGATGGCGATCCGGAACCCGTGGTCCCGCAGCCAGCGCAGGCCCTTCCATGCCGTGTCCCACGCCCCCGCGCCGCGCTCTGCATCATGAACCGCCCGGGTGTGGTGATCGAGGCTGACCCTCAGGATCAGACGGTCGCCGCCGACCTGTCCCAGCCGGGCCAGCCGCGTGCCCCAGCGCGTCATCGGTCGCATGGCGTTGGTCAGGACCAGCACGCGATGCCCTGCGGCCAGGGCGTCCTCCATCATCTGCAGGATGTCCGGGTTCATGAACGGCTCGCCGCCGGTGAAGCCGATTTCAGCTGTATCGAGGGCCAGCGCCGCGATCTCATCCAGAAAGCGCCGGGCGTCTGACCGCGTCAGATAGACGAGGGCGTCATTGGTCGGGGAGCTTTCGATATAGCAGTTGGCGCAGGCGATGTTGCACAGGGTGCCGGTGTTGAACCACAGGGTCTCCAGCCGTTCCAGCGCCACCCCGGCGCGAGGCGAGCCGTCCAGGGTGCGAATCGGATCAGAGAATTTCCGCGGCGACAGCGTCTGCGCGCGACCGGTGACAAAGGGCGATAGGGCGACGATGGGCATGTTCTGGACCTGTGCCGGGCGCGCCCCGCGAGCGCAAGCGGTGGTGGCCAGGATACGACGCTGAGGCTTGCGAGGTTTCGTCGCTGGTTGCGGGACTGGCGTTGCCGCTGCGCGCATGAAAGGAAGATGTCTCAGACGTGAGGAACTGACATCATGCGTTCGACCTTCGCCCGGCTGACCCTGATCCTCGCGCTGCTGCTGCCGGTTTATTTCGCCGGGGCTGCGCTCGGTGCGCGGTTCGGGTTGCTCGCGTGGCAGCTCAGTCTCGGGACATTGATCGTCCAGTGGGGCCCCCGGTTGATCATCGGCGTTCTGGTGCTGGCGGTGGTCGCACTGATCGCTACCGCACTGAAGTCCCCGCGCAAGGGCTGGCGCTCTGCGACCGTCGCGGTGCTGATCCCGCTGGTGGCGCTGGGGTATCTCGTCTGGGTGCGGGGGCAGGCCGAGGGGATCCCGCCGATCCACGACGTATCGACCCGGCCGTCCGACCCGCCCGTCTACTCCTCTGCCCTGATGGCAGAACGGGCCCGGTCCCCCGACACCAACCCGGTGGTCAGTCTGACCGTGCCCATGTCCACGCTGGACAAGTATCAAGGTCCGAGGTTCGCCGAGATCGCTGACCGCACCCTCGGCGAGGTCGCCGCCGAGGCCTATCCGGAGGTGAAGCCGCTGATCACCGCAGCCACCCCCGCCGCGGCCTGGGCTGCGGCGCTCGCGGAAGCCCAGGCGCAGGGCTGGACCCTTGTCAGCCAGGATCCGGTCGCCGGAACCCTTGACGCCACGGCGACCACCTTCTGGTTCGGGTTCAGGGACGATGTCGCGGTCCGGGTGCGGCCCGAGGGGGCAGGCGCGGTCATCGACGTGCGCTCGACCTCCCGGGTGGGGCTCAGCGATCTCGGGGCGAATGCGGCCCGGATCGAGGCCTATCTGGCCGGGGTTGAGAGCCGGCTGTAACGCCGACATGGCCGGAGGCGTATCCACGGTGTTGCGACCCCCGACCGGAACCGCTTGCCATGACCCCGACCGTCCCCGTCCCGACGACCGTCCGCCACCTCGATCTGGCGCTTCTGATGTTGCGGCTGGGCGTCGCCGTCGTCATGGGCGTCTGGGCGGCGGACAAGTTCGTCAATCCCGGTCATGCCCGCGCCGTGTTCGAGAATTTCTACGGGCTCGCGGGCACCGGGGACACGATCGTCACCGGCATCGGCGTCCTTCAGGCCGTGATCGTGGTGCTGTTCATGCTGGGCCTCTGGCGGACGTGGACCTACGGGATCGTCCTTCTCATGCACGGGGCCAGCACCCTGGCGTCGTGGCGCCAGTATCTGGAGCCGTTCGACAATCTGCTTTTCTTCGCCGCCTGGCCGATGTGGGCGGCCTGCATCGCCCTGTTCCTGCTCCGGAGCCACGACACCCTCCTGAACCTGGACACGATAGGGCACAAGCCCCGCGCGTGACGGCGTGAGGCTGGCCCTCGTCGGCGCGGGCCATGCCCATCTGGCGGTGATCGCCGCCGCGGGACGGTTGCGCACGGCCGGGCTGGATCCCGTGCTGATCGCGCCGGCGACGTTCGACTATTCGGGACTGGCCAGCGCGGTCCTGTCGGGCGCGGTGGCACCGCAGGAGGCCCGGATCGACATTGCGCGCCTGGCCCGGGCGAACGGGGTCGAGCACCGGACTGCCGTCGTCACCGGTCTGGACCGGTCGGCCCGGACGCTGGATCTCGCGGACGGGACCGTGGCGACCTTCGACCTCGTTTCCTTCAATATCGGCAGTGTGGTCGGCGATCTGCCGGGGAGCCACGCCGCCGTCTGGCCGGTCAAGCCGCTGTCGACCCTGTTCGACCTGCGGCGAATGCTTGAGACCGACCGGACGGCGGGTCGCCCGCCCGCGCTGATTGTCGCCGGCGACGGCCAGACCGCCTTCGAGATCGCCGCAAGCCTGATCGGTCTGCACGAAGGTCTGGGCGGTGGGCATGACGTCAGCCTGATCGGACCGGACGCCGCCGCAGGCTGGGCACCGCCGGGAGCGGCACGCCATCTGGTCCGGGCGCTGGACCGCCGTGGCCTCCGCCGCGTCAAGGGGTCCGTCGTCCGGCATGAGGCGGGCCGTGTCTGGCTGGAGGACGGCCGCACCCTGTCCTGCGACGATCTGGTGGTGGCAACCGGCCTTCGCGCTCCGGGCCTGACGGCGAGCTTCGACCTGCCGCGCGATCCGGCCGGTCGGCTGCGGGTCGCGCCCACGCTGCAAAGCGTCGGCGACACCGGGGTTTTCGCCGTCGGCGACTGCGCGGTGATCGAGGGCCATCCCCGGCCGTTTGCCGGAGTGTTCGGGGTGCGCGCGGCGGACGTCCTGATCGACAATCTGTGCGCGGCGGCCGGGGAGACACCCCTGCGGCCCTATCGCCCGCAGCGGCGGTGGCTGTCGATCATGGATCTGGGCGACGGGTCCGGCCTCGCCTTGCGTGGTGGCCTTTGGGCGTCCGGCCATGCGGTGCTGCGGCTGAAGCGGTGGCTGGATCTTGGCTTTGTCGCGCGCAGCCGGGGCTGAGCGCGCCTGCCTTCAGGCCAGATGCTTCAGAACCGAGACCAGCCTGCGCGTCCGGTCGCTGAACAGGGCCGGCGTATACCAGGCGCCCGCCAGCCGCTTGCCGATCTCCCCGCGGGTCGGATAGGGGGCGATCATGCCGGTCAGGGCGCTGAGCTTCAGCCCCGCCGACATCGTCAGGGCCCACAGGTGGATGTGATCCCCGGCGTGGCGTCCGACGAGGGTGACCCCCAGCACCTTGCCCTTGCGGGTCGTGATCAGCCTGCCGAAACCCCGGACGTCGCCCTCCGCCTGGGCCCGGTCGTTCTCGCTGAATGGAAAGGTCTCCACGCGAAGGTCGTCGCCATGGGTCTTGCGGGCCTCGGCTTCGGTCAGGCCGATCGCGGCAAGTTCCGGATCGCAATAGGTCACGCGGGGCACAACGAGGGCGTCAGCATTGACCGGCAGGGCGAAGATGGCGCGCCGGACGACCAGCGACGCATGGGCCCCGGCCAGATGGGTGAACTGGCCCCGGCCGGCGACGTCGCCGACGGCATACACCCGCCGGTTGGTAGTGCGCAGGGCGCGATCGGTCTGGATGCCCGAGGCGTCATGGGCGATGCCCGCCCTGTCCAGGTCCAAGCCGTCCGTGGAGGGATGTCGCCCGACCGCGACCAGCAGATGCGAGCCCTCGATGCGGCTTTCGCCGTCTGGCCCCTCGACCACGAGAACGGGGCCAGCCTCGACCCGCACGGCCTTCGTTCCGGGGCGGAGCTCGATGCCGTCGGCCCGCAACTGGGCCAGCACCACGGCCGCGGCACCCGGGTCCTCGCGACCGAGGATCTGGGCGGCCTCCACGATCACCACCTCTGATCCGAGGCGACGGAAGGCCTGGCCCAGTTCGACGCCGATGGGACCCCCGCCGAGCACGATCAGCCGGCGCGGCTGTTCGGTCAGGCCAAAGATCGTCTCATTGGTGAGATGGGGTGTTGTCTCCAGACCGGGGATCGGCGGGACCGCGGCGCGCGACCCCGTGGCGATGACGATCTTGCGGGCCCGGACGCGCAGGCCTCCGCCCGCGACGGTCCGCTCATCGACGAAGGCCGCGGCGGCGCGGACAACGCGGACGCCGAGGCCCTCGAACCGGTCCTGGCTGTCCACCGGCGCAATGGTGGCGATGGTGGCATGGACGTGGGCCATGACCGCCGCGAAATCGATCCTCGGTTCGGTCGCGCCGACGCCGAGGCCGGCAGTGGAGCCCTGATGCGCCTTGTCGGCGGCCGCGATCAGGGCCTTGGACGGCACACAGCCATAGTTCAGGCAGTCGCCCCCCATCTCGCCCTTTTCGAACAGAACGACCTTCAGTCCCAGCTGGGCCGCCCCGGCCGCGACGGACAGACCGCCGGAGCCCGCCCCGATCACAACCAGATCGGCCTTCATCGTTTTGCCGGTCAAAGCGCGCGTCCCTTGCGGTTCTGATAGAGCGTCGTGCCGAGTGACAGCAGGCCCAGCGCCACCAGCGGAAGCAGGACTTTCGGTTCGAAAATCACCCCCAGATCCGGCGTTTCGCCCCGGGCCACGAGCGCCCCGATCCCGGCCCCGATGCCGCTGTAGATGAAGGTGGCGGGCATGATTCCGATGAAGGTCGCCAGCGCATAGGCCCGCAAGGGGGCATGGGCGAGGGCAGCGGCGACATTGACCAGCCAGAACGGGGCCAGCGGGATCAGCCGCAGCGTCAGGATATAGCCGAAGGCCCCCCGGCCCACACCGTCGATCACTTTTTTCAGCGTCCCGCCCGAAGCCTCGGCCTTGCGGCGCAGGGTTTCGCCGAGCGAGGTGCGCACGACCTGGAACACGAGCACCGCACCGATCGTGGCCCCGATCACCGTGGCGGCCCCGCCCACCCAAGTGTCGAACAGGTAGCCGCCCGCGAGCGTCAGGATGACGGCCCCGGGCAGGCTGACGGCTGTGGCCAGGGCATAGACGGCCACGAAGGCCAGGAGGGCGAGGATCAGGTTGTCCGTCACAAACGCCCGCAGGGCGGCTTCATTGGCCTGAAGCGCGTCGAGGCTCAGATAGCGGGTCACGCCGCTGGCGAGGACCGCGATCACGGCCAAGATCAGAAGGATCAGCGGGGCGAAGCGTTTGACGGTTTCCATGGCTCAGCCTCTTGCAACGGCGTTGATCGACCAGTCATAGGCATCGCGGGCGATCCGCGTGGTGCCCTCAAGCCGGCTCTTCAGGGGTTCGTCGGCGAAACGGGCCAGGTGGGCGATGACGCGGGCGTCCGAGCCGCCGAAGTCCGCTGCGTACCATTTGTAGATCGACGACACGACCAGTTGATCGCCGTCGAGGCGCACACCGCGCGGGTGGTTCACATAGGCCCGGGCCGCCGCGTCGAGCACCGGGCCAAGGGTCGTCCCGCGCAAGGCCCGCAGGGGCAGGTTGGGACAACCGATCGAGGCGCAATTGACCGCATAGTGCACGCGCGGCTCGGTCCAGCCCCGCCGCAGGATCGTGTGCTCAATGTCGTCCAGCGACAGCTCGACACCGCCGACGCGCACCAGTTTGCGGCGCCACGGTCCTGGCCTGAGACCCGACCGGATGTCCCGGATGGAGGCGACGGGCCAGGCCTCCAGTACGACGTCCAGCGTCACCGCGTTGTACAGGTTGGCCCAGAAGGCGAACTGTTCGGGCCGCGTCAGGGTCAGGGGGATCAACCGCGCGAGGCTCCCGATATAGGCCCGGAGCGCGGCGCGATCCGGGGTGGATGCGGCCCAGCCGGCATAGTCGACGCGGACCACACCGTCCCGTGAGCCGCGGGCCCGCCGGGTCAGCAGGGCATCGAAGGCCCTGTGATCCGCCATGCCTCCGCCAGTGCGATTGGCCGCGAATCCGGCCGCGGTCTGGGCCGTGGCCGGCCCGGCGGCGAGGGCGGCGGTTCCCCCGATCAGGGCGCGTCTGGACAGGCGGATCATGGACAGGCCGGTTCTCCGGAACGGGAGGCAACAGGGGTGACCCGTCGCGTACGGGCTCCCTGCGAATACGTTGGGCACGCCCGGGCCGTTACCGGACACGGGGTCGCGCCCTGTCCGGAACGCGCAGCCGCGGATCAGGTCGCGGCAATCGACTCCACCTCTGCCGGGGTCCCCATTTTCGCCGCGAGCCCGGTGCCCGACAGCCAAGCTCCTTCGACACCCGGTCGGGTGAGCCAGTCACCGCAGACCCCCAGTCCGATGCCGGGGTCCCATGACGGACCCGATCCGCCTGAGGTGGACGACGCATAGCGCCACCGGTGCGACCCGCGCGCGATCGTCTGGGGCAGGGGACAGCCCAGCCGCCGGGCCAGGGCGGTCAACAGGGTCTCCTCGATCCACGTCGCGGGGTGGTCGAGATGGCGCGTCGACCAGTCTGCCCCGCCGTGTACAACCCAGGTCTCCGCGCCGTCCCGCGCCGGTTTGGCACAATTGCGGACAGCCTGACCGAGTTCCTCCGCAGCCTCTCCCGACAGACAGGTCTCGTCGCTGGCCAGCGGCTCGGCGAAGGCCAGCAGGACCGTCCAGCAGGGCAGGCTTGGACAGGCGCGCGCCTGCGCCGCCCTGACCGGAGCCACGGGGGCCAGCAGGTCGGCCGACTGTTCGGCCGGCAGCGCCACGACGACCGCCTCGGCCGCGAACACCGTCCCGTCCTCCGTACCGATGTCCCAGCCCCCTGTCCGACGCGAGAGGCCGACGACCTTTGTCCCCCAGCGCACGTCCAGTCGGTCCGCCATCGCCCTCAAGGGCGCGTTCATCCCCGGAACGCCAACCCAGGCGTCAGCCCCGGCGGGCGGCCATGGGGCCACCTGACCGGCTTCGGACCAGTGATGAACCCGGCTCACGAACTGCGGGTCCCGCGCGGTGAAGCTCTGGGTCCCGAGGTCGAACCGGACCTCGCCTGTCGCCGTCTCCAGACGGCGCGTCGCCATACGCCCGCCCGGACCCCGGCCCTTGTCGAGCACAACAATGTCCCTGCCGGCCAGTCGCAGGGCCTCGGCGCAGGCCAGCCCCGACATCCCCGCGCCGATCACCACAACGCTCATCAGCCGCCCTCTCCTGAACAGACCAGTATCGTCCGGCCGGACTGAGCCTCGCCGACCCGACCGCCATGCGGCACCAGCCGGTGCTCGAGCATCCGGAGGGCAAAGTCGCTGCGACAAACTGGTCGCTGTCGTGATCGACCCCCCGGGGTAACGCTTGGCGCGCCGCGGCGTATCGGGTGGTCCGCAAATCTGGCAGGGTCTGCCTGCGCCTGACCGGCACTGCCCCTGAAGGAGCCATCCATGAAGACCGCCTTTCTGGGTCTCGGTGCCGCGGTGATGGCGACGGCCTGTTCCACGGTCGGCGTCCGGACCGGGACGGAGGAGCCGGTCCATACCGAAATCGCGCGCGTCGGTGATCTGGAGATCCGCACCTACGGGCCCCGGATCGCCGCCAGCACGGTGGTAACGGGCGACAGCGACGAGGCTCGCAATGCGGGCTTCCGGAAACTGGCAGGCTATATCTTCGGCCAGAACACCAGCCGCACCTCAATCGCCATGACCGCGCCGGTCGCCCAGTCCGCGGCCTCCGGGACCATCGCCATGACTGCGCCCGTGGGCCAGAGCCCGTCCGGCCCGGGGCGCTGGACGGTCCAGTTCTTCATGCCGGCCGACTGGACCCTCGAGACCCTTCCCGTTCCGCGGGATCCGTCCGTTGAACTGATTGAGTTGCCCCCTGAAACCTGGGCGGTGCTGCGCTTCAGCGGCGTCGGCACGCCCCGGGTCGTTGAGGCCCGCAAGACGGAGCTCCTGGCGGGTCTTGCGGGCAGCGGCTGGGGTATTCGCGGCGGCCCGGTGGCGTGGTTCTACGACCCGCCCTGGGCCATTCCGGCCCTGCGGCGCAATGAGGTCGCGGTCCGGGTCGAACGCGATCCGGCCCGGACCGGGCAAGGCCGTGCGCAAGGGGCGTCCGGCCTTCCGCGGTGATGGCAAGGGCGCTTTCGACGGCCCGGTGAGGGAGGCCCAGCCCAGCGGGACCACCGGGTCGCAAGCCGTGGCGAACCACAAGCGGGGCTGCGGCCGGGACCACAGCCACCGCCTGTCGGCTGACACGGAAGCTGCTCGATCTCGCAGCGCAGCATTGGCCGCTTGCCCCGGGCTCATCTTGTGGTGTTAGGTCGCCGGCAGGGTTGGCGGATACTTGGGAATGGACGGGCTCGTGGCAAACCAGCGCCCTGACGTTGCAGATGCGTCAGCCGCTTCACCCGCACGGCTGACGCACCTGCAGCGGCTGGAGGCGGAAAGCATCCATATCATGCGCGAGGTTGCGGCCGAGGCCGAGCGACCGGTGATGCTGTATTCGATCGGCAAGGATTCGGCCGTGATGCTGCATCTGGCGCGCAAGGCCTTCTATCCGTCGCCGCCGCCGTTCCCGCTGCTGCACGTCGATACGACGTGGAAATTCCGCGCCATGTACGATCTGCGCGAGCGGATGGCGGCCGAACTGGGCGTCGAACTGCTGGTGCACAAGAATCCCGACGCGGTGGCCCGCGGGATCAATCCGTTCGAGCACGGCTCGGCCCTGCATACGGACCTGTGGAAGACCGAGGGGCTGAAACAGGCCCTGACCCTGCACGGGTTTGACGCCGCCTTCGGGGGGGCGCGGCGCGACGAGGAGAAGAGCCGGGCCAAGGAGCGGATCTTCTCGTTCCGCACAGCGGACCAGCGCTGGGACCCCAGGAGCCAGCGGCCCGAGCTGTGGCGACTGTACAATACGCGCAAGCGGCCGGGCGAGAGCATCCGGGTGTTCCCGATCTCCAACTGGACCGAGCTGGACATCTGGCAATACATTTATCTGGAGAACATCCCGATCGTGCCGCTGTACCATGCGGCCGTGCGCCCGGTGGTGGAGCGCGACGGCATGCTGATCATGGTCGATGACGAGCGCTTCCCGCTGCGCGAGGGTGAGGTGCCGCAGATGCGCTCGGTGCGGTTCCGCACCCTGGGCTGCTACCCCCTGACCGGGGCAGTGGAGAGCACGGCGGCGACCCTGCCCGAGATCATTCAGGAAATGCTGCTGACGACCACCTCCGAACGGCAGGGCCGGGCCATCGACCACGACCAGTCCGCCTCGATGGAGAAGAAGAAGCAGGAAGGGTATTTCTGATGGCCGCCGCCACGACCTATGAGGCGTCGGACCTGATCGCCAGCGACATTGGTGCCTATCTCGACGCCCATCAGCACAAGACCCTGCTGCGCTTCATCACCTGCGGCAGTGTCGACGATGGCAAATCCACCCTGATCGGGCGTCTGCTCTACGACGCCAAGATGATCTTCGAGGATCAGATGGCGGCGCTTGAGGCGGACAGCCGGCGGGTGGGCACCCAGGGCGGGGACATCGATTTCGCCCTCCTGGTTGACGGGCTTGCCGCCGAGCGGGAGCAGGGCATCACCATCGACGTCGCCTATCGCTTCTTCTCGACCGACCGGCGCAAATTCATCGTCGCTGATACGCCCGGCCACGAGCAGTACACGCGCAATATGGTGACCGGGGCCTCGACCGCTGACGCGGCGGTGATCCTGATCGATGCGCGCAAGGGCGTGCTGACCCAGACGCGGCGGCATTCCTATCTCGTCAGCCTGCTGGGCATTCGCCACGTCATCCTGGCGGTGAACAAGATGGACCTGATGGGCTGGTCCCAGGCCGTGTTCGACGAGATTCTCGCCGACTACACCGCCTTCGCTGCCCAGATCGGCATCGACCCTTTCCACGCCGTGCCCTTGTCGGCCCTGCGCGGCGACAACATCATGGCGGCCAGCGAGTATTCGCCCTGGTACGCCGGACCGCCGCTGATGACGCTGCTGGAGACGCTGGAGGTCGGTGACGACCTGCAGGCTGATCCGTTCCGCATGCCGGTGCAGTGGGTCAACCGGCCCGATCTCGACTTCCGCGGTTTCGCCGGCCAGATCGCCTCCGGCGTCATCCAGCCGGGCGACCCGGTGCGCGCCCTGCCGTCCGGCAAGACCTCGACCGTGGCCCGGATCGTGACCGCCGATGGCGACCTCGACCGGGCCGTGGCGGGACAGTCGGTGACCCTGACCCTGGCCGACGCGATCGATGTTTCGCGGGGCGACATCCTCGCCGCGGCGGCGCGTCCGCCGGAGGTGGCCGACCAGTTCGAGGCCACGGTGGTCTGGATGGACGACGAGGCCATGCTGCCGGGCCGGCCCTATCTGATGAAGATCGGCGCCCGACTGCTGGGGGCCACGATCAGCGAGGCCAAATACAAGGTCGACGTCAACACCCTGGCCCAGCAGCCGGCCAAGCGGCTGGAGCAAAACGAGATCGGCATCTGCAACCTGTCGCTCGACGGCAATGTCCCGTTTGAGCCCTACAGCCGGAACAAGGATCTCGGCGGTTTCATCCTGATCGACCGTATCTCGAACCGCACCGTGGCGGCGGGGATGCTGCATTTCGCCCTGCGCCGGTCCCACAACATCCACTGGCAGGACCTGTCGGTCGACAAGGCAGCCCGCGCGGCGATGAAGAACCAGCACGGCCGTGTGATCTGGCTGACCGGCCTGTCCGGGGCGGGCAAGTCCACGATCGCCAACCTGGTGGAGAAGCGGCTGCTCGCCGATGGACGCCACACCTATCTGCTGGACGGCGACAATGTCCGTCACGGCCTGAACCGCGATCTCGGCTTCACCGAGGAGGACCGGGTCGAGAACATCCGGCGCGTCGCCGAGGTGTCAAAACTGATGCTCGACGCGGGCCTGATCGTCCTCGTCAGCTTCATCTCGCCGTTTCGTGCCGAGCGGCAAATGGCGCGTGAACTGATCGGCGTGGAAGATTTCGTCGAGGTCTATGTGAATACACCGCTGGCGGTCGCCGAGGAGCGGGACGTGAAGGGCCTCTACAAAAAGGCCCGTGCCGGTGAGCTGAAGAATTTCACCGGTATCGACAGCGCCTATGAGCCCCCTGAGGCCGCGGAAATCACCGTCGACACCGTGGCCATGTCCGCGCCCGAGGCGGCTGAAGCCATCGTCGACTGGCTGAAGGCCCGGTCGTGAGCGATCGCCGCACGCCGGTGGTCGTGGCGGCCGCGGCGAGGCTTCACGTCGAGCGGCTGGACGGCCGCTCGCTGCCGACGGCGGCCCGCGTCTGATCCCCGCCCCCGCCCTTGCGCCGCCCCTGGAGGCCTGATGGATCCGGACTTCTGGCTATTCATGGCGGTCGGCTTCGGGGCCCAGCTGGTCGATGGTTGCCTCGGGATGGCCTATGGGGTGGTCAGTACCTCGGCCCTGCTGTCACTGGGCGTCACGCCCGCCAGCGCTTCGGCCAGTGTCCATGCCGCCAAGGTGTTCACCGGGGCGGCTTCGGCTGCGTCGCATGTCGCGCATCGCAACATCGACTGGCACCTGCTGATCCCCCTCTCGATCGGCGGCGTGGTGGGCGGTTGTCTCGGAACCTATCTGCTGACCTCGATCAATGGAGAGCTGATCCGCCCGTTTGTGGTCGGCTGGCTGCTGATCATGGGTGTGGTCATCCTGTACCGTGCCTGGCGCAATGCACGCCCCAGGGGTCTCCCGGTCCATGCCCCGGCCCGGGTCGGGCTGATTGGCGGATTTGTGGATGCGGTCGGTGGCGGCGGCTGGGGGCCGGTGGTGACCTCGACCTTGCTGAGTTCGGGGGCCAATCCGCGCAAGGCGATCGGCACCACCAACTCCGCGGAACTGTTTGTGGCGATCGCCATTTCGGCATCCTTCATCACAGCGGTCCTGACCGGTCACTGGAAGTCGACCGAAATGGCGGATCATCTGTCGTCGGTTCTGGGTCTGATCATCGGCGGTGTGCTTGCGGCCCCGATCGCGGGCTGGATCACCAAGGTCCTGCCAATCCGCATCCTGACCTGGATGGTCGGCATCCTGATCGTGGCCCTCGCGATCTGGCAGGGTGTGCAGATCGTCTGGTCTTGACGCCGGGGCGGGAGTCACTGTGAGACTGGAACGGGCCTGTGCAACCCGTTGCAAGGCAGAACACGACCTGCCGGTCCCTGCCTTGCGCGACGAGCAGCCAGGACGAAGTCCCGGTTCCGGCCGCACGCTCGCGCCGTACTCGAAACCTGGCAGAGCGACTGCAAGATGAGAAACGGGGGTCACGTCATACTTGGCGGCAATGGGCTGGATAATGGCCATCAGCGCCGGCCGGCAGAAGCGCACGATTTCGCATTCTCGTTTCGACGATCATCCCTCAGGGTCCAGTCACCCCCGGTCCGACCGGGGTGCGGTGGTGAGGCCTGATCCATGAGTGCGTTTGCGGGCATCGAACTGGGAGGAACCAAGGTCGTGATTGGCTTCGGCTCCGGACCGCGCGATCTCGAGGCGCTGGTCCGTATACCCACCACGACGCCCTCCGAAACAATGCGCCTGGTCACCGCGCAGCTTGATCGGAGGATGGGCGCGGGTGGGCTCGCCGCGATCGGGGTCGCGAGCTTCGGGCCGGTGGGGCTGGATCCCGCCAGCGCCAGCTTTGGCCGGGTCCTGAGGACGCCCAAGCCTGACTGGTCCGATACGGACGTGATCGGCCCGCTCCGCCGGTTCGGCGTCCCGGTGGGGTTTGCCACCGACGTCATGGGTGCGGCCTTGGCGGAAGGCCGCTGGGGCGCGGCAGAGGATCTTTCCGACCACGTTTATGTCACCGTCGGAACCGGTGTGGGCGTCGGGGCTGTCGTCAACGGCGGCCTCGTGCGCGGGGTCCTCCATCCCGAGGCCGGTCACCTGCCGATGCGGCGCGACGTGCGAGATCCATTCCCCGGCTCCTGTCCCTTTCACGGCGGGTGTCTGGAAGGCCTTGTCAGTGGCCCGGCCATCGAGGCCCGGCTGGGGCGCAAGGGCGAGACAATCGCCGACGATGATCCTGTCTGGGAGATCATCGCAGGCTATCTGGCGCAGATGGCGGCGGCCCTGACCTATATGCTGGCACCCCAGCGGATCGTGCTCGGCGGTGGTGTTGGAGCCCGCGCCCATCTGCTTGGCCGGGTCCGCAGCGCCCTGCATGCCGAGCTCGGCGGCTACCTCTCCCATCTCGACACCGATGGGATGCTTGAAAACTATCTCCAGGCTCCCGGTCTGGGAGATCGTTCTGGCGTCCTTGGAGGGATCGCCCTCGCCAAAAGTGCGCTGGAGGCATCGCGAGACTGAGCTCTCCGAGGTCGTGACCGGCGGTCCTGTTCGCCTCAATCAGACGGTCCATTGGCTATCCGGTAGCAAAGCCCGGTGGGCATTTGTCTATCCTCTGACGGGACCCCCGTTTCTGATCCAGGCCGTGCGGGAGCCACCGTGGGTGGCCTCTTCGACCGGTGCAACGGCGAAACCGCCGACCGGGACGCGGCGGACAATGGGCCCCGGCTCCTCGGCGTCTACGGGCATTCAGCAAGCCGCAGGGCAAGCCGGTCTTCGCCTGTTCCTGTTCTTGACGACGACCGCTGAGGGGGGCTCAGGGCGACCGCCCGCCTTGGCCTCAGCCCTGATCCTGGCCGGTCCGCCCGGCGATCAGGTCGTCCACCACAGACGGGTCCGCAAGGGTGGATGTATCGCCCAATGCGCCCAGATCGTTCTCGGCGATCTTGCGCAGGATCCGGCGCATGATCTTGCCCGAGCGTGTCTTGGGCAGGCCCGGGGCCCAGTGGATGGCGTCGGGGGCCGCGATCGGGCCGATTTCCTTGCGCACATGGGCGACCAGGGCCCGCTTCAGATCGTCATGCGGCTCGATCCCCGCGTTCAGGGTGACATAGGCGTAGATGCCCTGCCCCTTGATGTCGTGGGGGAAGCCGACCACGGCCGCCTCGGCCACGTCGTCATGCAGCACCAGGGCGCTCTCGACCTCGGCGGTGCCCATGCGGTGGCCCGAGACATTGATGACGTCGTCAACCCGGCCGGTGATCCAGTAGTCGCCATCCTCGTCCCGACGGCAGCCGTCGCCGGTGAAATACTTGCCGGGATAGGCGCTGAAATAGGTGTCGAAGAAGCGCTGGTGATCGCCCCACACCGTCCGCATCTGACCGGGCCAGCTGTCGGTGATGCACAGGTTGCCGGCGGCCGCGCCGTCCAGCACGGCACCCTCGGCGTCGACCAGTTGCAGCTCCACGCCGGGCAGGGGGCGGGTCGCCGAGCCGGGCTTCAGATCGGTCGCGCCGGGCAGGGGCGACACGAGGATGCCGCCGGTCTCGGTCTGCCACCAGGTGTCGACGATCGGGCAGCGGCCCTCGCCGACGACCTCATGGTACCAGCGCCAGGCCTCGGGGTTGATCGGCTCGCCGACGCTGCCCAGCAGGCGCAGGGACTTGCGGCTGGTCGCCTTCACCGGTCCGTCGCCCTCGCGCATCAGGGCGCGCAGCGCGGTGGGCGCGGTGTAGAAGATCTCGACCTTGTGCCGGTCGATCACCTGCCAGAAGCGGCTGTGGTCGGGATAGTTGGGCACACCCTCGAACATCAGGGTGGTCGCGGCATTGGCCAGGGGGCCGTAGACGCAGTAGCTGTGCCCGGTCACCCAGCCGACATCGGCCGTGCACCAGAACACCTCGCCCGGCCGGTAGTCGAACACCAGCTCATGGGTCCAGGCGGCCCAGAACAGATAGCCGCCGGTGGTGTGCAGCACCCCCTTGGGTTTTCCGGTCGATCCCGAGGTGTAGAGGATGAACAGCGGATCCTCGGCGTTCATCGGCTCGCACGGGCAGTCGTCGCTGACGCCGCGTTTGGCTTCGCCGTAACGCACGTCACGGCCGGCGATCATCGGCACGTCGGCATTGGTGTGGCTGATCACCAGAACCGTATCGACCGCCACCTTCTCCAGCGCGGCATCGACATTGGCCTTGAGCGGCACGCGTTTTCCGCCGCGCAGCCCCTCGTCGGCGGTGATGACGAAGCGGGAGCCGCAGTCCTCGATCCGGCCGGCCAGGCTGTCGGGCGAAAAGCCGCCGAAGACCACCGAATGCACCGCCCCGATGCGGGCGCAGGCCAGCATGGCGACGGCCGCAGCAGGGATCATGGGCAGGTAGATCGTGACCCGATCGCCCTTCGCCACGCCCAGGGACTTCATGACATTGGCCATCCGGCACACCTCGCGGTGCAGCTCGGCATAGGTCAGGCCGCCGGACAGGGCGGGATCGTCGCCTTCCCAGAGGATCGCGGTCTGGTCGGCCCGTTCGGGCAGATGGCGGTCGACGCAGTTCCAGCAGACGTTCAGAACGCCGTCGGCGAACCAGCGAATGCGGAAGTCGTCCCTGTCGAACGAAACATCCTTGATGATCGTCGGGGCTGTGAACCAGTCCAGTCGCTCCGCCTGCCCGGACCAGAACACATCCGGGGTGTCCCGCGCCGCGGTGCGGGCAGCCGTATAGTCAGCGGCGTTCATACGGGCGCGCGCAGCCCAGTCGGCCGGGACGGGGTAGATGTCAGGATGGTTCACGTCAGTCTCGCTTCAGAAGCCGAATTTGGCGAACATCGAAAGGCGGCTCATATCGCCGCTGGCCCCCGACTCCAGCTGGCGCTCACCGAACATCAGCTCGGCTCCGACATCAAGGCCCGCGACCGGCGTCCAGATCAGGTTGGCCCGCAGGCTCTGCGCCGACCGGTTGACCGCAAGGCCGGTCAGGGCCGTGTCGTTGTCGACGTTCTGCGCCGACCAGATCAGGTTGGAGCGCCAGCCTGGCGTCCAGATGTGCCGGTAGGCGGCAAAGCCCGCCAAAAGCGGGATGGCCTCGAGGTCTCCGCCGGCGTCCAGAACCGCGTCATTGGCGAAGTTCAGCCCGACATAGCGGCCGATCCCTTCCCCGCCGGTCATCATGAACCGCAGGTCGTCCCGGGTCCCGATCCTGATCTTTCCGGACGCGGACACGCCCCAACCAAGGGTGGCGGAGTCGATGTCGAGCGTCGGGGCCTCATAGCGGAGCTGCCGCACGAGGCCCGCCAGCACGATATCACCCCACGGGCCGGCCTGGACATAGCGGGCCGTGACATCCGGGACAGCGTTGTCGTCTGCGACGATACGGGCTCCGGCGGTGAACGGGCTGATCGTGGTCTCCGGGTTCTCGACCGAAACGGAGAACGGCCCTCGCGTGTAACGGATTTGGGCCTGCCGGCTGAAGACCGTGCCTTCCGACGGGCCGATATAGTCCGCCGTTTCCGGCAGGGCGCCAATATTCTGGAAATTGCTCCACTCTTGGCCCAGCAGCCAGTTGTCGATGGTGACATAGGCCCGACGCAGGGACAGGTTGGCCGGACTGGTGGTGCGCTGATCGCCCGCGCCCGGGAGGACCTGGAAATCCATCTCGACCCGGGAGCCGATCTTGCGGCCTGCGACGAGGCCCTCGGTGGTGAACCAGAGCCGCGTCTGGCGCGCGTTGAAATCGGTCTCCGTGTTTTCTCCGGTCCCGCCGACGGGGATGGAGCCGGGCAGATAGAATTCGCGCAGGGCGTCGCCGTTGGCGGGGTCGCCGTCGCCGTAGCGGCTGGCAGCGGCATCCAGTTTGATGACCCCGCCCAGGCGAACCGTATGCGCGCCGACGCGGAAACCGTCGGCGGGCGCGACCGGGGGAGGGGCCGTCGCCGGGACGGCCGGCACTGCGGCGACCTGACGATCAAGCCGGATGATCTCCGCATTCTGGGCCGTCTGGGCGGCGCGCGAGGCGGCCACGTCTCCCCGGAGTTCCGCGAGCCGGGCTTCCAGCTGCGCAATCCGCGCTTCGAGCGCTGCAGGATCAGACTGTGCGAAACCCTTTCCGGGCAGGGCCAGAAGGGTGGCGGCGGCGACGCCGGCGAGCAGAATAGTATTCATTCGGTGTCCTCCCGGGCTCGTCTGGTGCGAACCTTCCAGGAGTCAGCTTCCGGGATGCTGCCCGGGTGTGGCCATTAGCCGTTGGTCTACTTTCGACGAAGGTCGAAGTGCGTCACTGTAAGTCTGCGGGTCGACGCAGCGCAGCGTAGGTCGCGAACGGGAAGGCACTCCATGGACCGCATCGTCGTGGCCGACGATCATCCTCTGTTCCGGGCTGCCCTCGGGTCCGCCGTATCCCGCGCCGCGCCGGGCGCGCACATTGACGAATGTGACAGCCTGTCGGGGGCCCGTGCCGCCCTCGGCACGCCCGCCGATCTGCTCCTGCTGGACCTGAAACTGGCCGATTGCGAGGGCTTCGCCGGACTGGTCGCCATCCGCAGCGAGTTTCCCTGCGTGCCCGTGGTTGTGGTGTCGGCCAGCGAGGACGCATCGACGGTCCGAAGGGCGTTGGCGTTCGGGGCGGCCGGCTTCATCCCCAAATCTGCACTCCTCGGCCAGATGGTCGAGGCCCTGCGCGCCGTCCTCGCAGGCGATGTGGCCGCCCCGACGATCGCCGATGACGCGACGTCGGTGGAGCTGGAGCAACGCATCGCCACCCTGACCCCGTCGCAACTCAGGATCCTGATCGGCTTGCAACAGGGACGCCTGAACAAGCAGATCGCCTTCGACCTCGGGGTGACCGAGGCCACCATCAAGGCGCATCTGACCGGCGTGTTCCGAAAATTGGGTGTCCAGAACCGGACCCAGGCCGTCATCGCCTCGCGCAGCTTGCAGGTGGACCTCCCGGCCGCCGGACCCTTATGACGCACCGCTGCTGAGGAAGGCTTTCAGCACCGCGGGCTTCAACGGTTTCGCCAGCAAGGTGGCCCCGGCCTCCGCGGCCCGTGCGGGGAGAGAGTCATCACCGTCGGCGGTGATCAGGGCGATCCGTGTCAGACCTCTTGCGCGCAGGGTCTCGATCAGCGCGAGGCCGTCCGGCCCGTCCCCGAGGTGCAGATCCACCAGGGCGACATCGAACTGCCCGCTGGCCGCGCAGGCACTGCGGGCATCGACAGCCGTCGTGGTCGTCACGCCCCATCGCGCCAGAAGCGCCGTCAGGGCCTCAAGGATGGCCGGCTCATTGTCGACGCACAGGACCCGGAGCCCGGTCAATCCTGTCGCCGGCCTCGTCAGCAGGGCCTGGCTTCCAGCCACCGGTTCGGCGCGGCGCGCAGTTATCGCAAAGGTCGATCCCTTGCCGGGATGCGACGCCAGCAGGACCGTCTGGCCCAGCAGGCCGGCGATCCTGTGAACGATCGCCAGACCGAGGCCGGAACCGGGCTCATCTCCCGACCGGCCCGGCAGCCGGACGAATTCGGTGAAGATGGTCGCCTGCTGCGCCTCGGGAATGCCACGGCCCGTGTCATGCACCTCGAAACGCACCTGGTCCTTGCCCTCGCGCCGGACGCCCAGCAGGACCCCGCCCTGATCGGTGTAGCGGACCGCATTGCCCAGCAGGTTTTGCAGCATGGAGCGCAGCAGGTCGCGATCGGAGGCAACCCAGAGACCGGACGGCACCACAGTGAACCTCAGACCGCGCGCGGCCGCGAGAGGCGCGAACTCGCGCCGCAGATCGTCGAACAGGCTTCGAACCGACAACGGCTCCATCGTCGGGCGCACCCCGCCGGCTTCCAGCCGCGCGAGGTTGAGAAGCGCCCTGAGCAACCGGTGTGCGCTTTCGATCGAACGATCGGCATTGTCGGCAAGGGCGTGAGGGCCTTGCGCCGAAAGGCCGGGCTCCTCCTTCAGGGCGGCGATGAAGAGACGCGCAGCGTGGAGCGGCTGGAGGAGGTCGTGACTGGCCGCCGCCAGAAAGCGGGTCTTGGAGGCTGTGGCGGCTTCGGCCGTACGTTTGGCTTCGGCGAGCCGCTCGGTCCGGTCGGCGACCCGCGCCTCGAGCCGTTCGTTGGCTTCCTCAAGCGCCTCGGCGGCCCGACGTAGCGCGGTGATGTCGGTGTAGCTGGTCACGTAGCCGCCGCCGGGCATGGGCGTGCCGGTCGAGCGCAGGACGCGACCGTTGGGCTGTACACGCTCATACACATGAGACTCGCGCCGTCGCAGGGCGTCCAGCCGGCGCTCCACCCAGGCCTCGATGTCTCCGGCCACTTCGCCGCGTTCTGCGTTGAGCCGATAGATCGCCGCGACCGGCTGGCCCACATGGACGAAGCCCGCAGGCAGGTCGAACAGGGCCGTGTAGCGGGCGTTCCAGGCGATCAGGCGGAGATCGGCGTCCACGACGCTGACGCCCTGGTCGATATTGTCCAGGGTCGCCTGCAGAAGCTCGCGGTTGAACTGGACCGCCTGGGAGGCCTCATCGAGCATGCGAACCACGTCCTCGGGCGCGCGGCCTCCCCCCGCCAGCGCCGCCGAGATGACCCGCCGCGCGGAGGAGGCACCGACCGCACCCGCCAGCATCCGCTCCGCCGCCCGCGCGAGCCCGGCGTCGGCGGGGTCCTTGTCCTTCAGCGGCTGTCCTGCCTCCCGGCCGAGGGCATCGAAGGCGCGCATGGCACTGGCCTCACCGACGAAGCGCCCCACCAGGGCCCTGAGATCGCCGACGAGCGCGCCCGCCGGAGCCGGGTTCGGTTGTCTCCAGTCGGGGCTGAGACGATCAACGAACGCCCGCGCCTGGATCTGGTCGATCAGGCGTGGGCGCGCCAGTCTGGAGATGCCCACATAGATGGCGGTGTTGACCAGAAGACTCAGGAACACGCCGACCGGCAGGGCGTCCGTCAGGCCAAAGGGTGTCGGATCGGCGAGACCAAGCGATGACCCGACCTGGGGCCAGGCGAGAAGGATCAGCCAGATCACCGTCCCGGCGACAATGCCCGCAAAGGCACCGCGCGCATGGCCATCGCGCCACAGGACGGCCCCGAACAGGGCAGGCGCCAACTGGGCCAGCGCGGCGAAAGAGATCAGGCCGATGGAGGCGAGACCACTGGATCGGTCCATGGCCTGGAAATACAGCCAGCCCAGGAACAGCACCCCGCAAATGACCCCCCGACGGACCTGCAGGATCACCCCGGCCATGTCGGAGCCTTGCTCGCGGGCGCGCCAGCGATCCCGCGCCAGCAACGGCAGGATCAGGCTGTTGGAGGCCATGGCTGAAAGGGCGACCGTCTCGACGATGACCATGGCGGTGGCGGCCGAAAAGCCGCCCACAAAAACGATGACTGTCAGCAGGCCGCCGCCCCGGCTGTACGGCAGGTCCAGCACGAACAGGTCCGGATTGGCGATGCCGGAGAACAGGCCACCGGCCGCCAGAAGGGGCACGACCGCGAGGCTGGTGATCAGCAGATAGAGCGGGAAGACCCAGCGTGCCCGCCGGATGTCCACCGGTGCGGCGGATTCGACGAAGGCGACGTGAAACTGCCGGGGCAGGCAGAAGATCGCGAGGGTCGACAGCAGGGTGATGGCAAGGAACCGGCCATCCAGTTCGGGAGGCCTGGCCAGCCGGCTCAGGCTGGCCCCCACGTCCGCGCCTTCCGGTGCCCCGAGGATCAGCATGAGGGCGAAGCCGGCGACGGCGACGAGGGCCGCAAGCTTGACGACGGACTCCAGTGCGATGGCCTGGATCAGGCCGCGGTTGTGGTCGGTCAGGTCCGGACGACGGGCTCCGAACAGGATGGTGAAGCCGGCGAGGGCAATGGCCACGCCGGTGACCGTCAGGCCTTCCGATCCCGCAATGGGGGTTCCGGCCATGACCAGCGCCCAGGCCATCGCCAGCGACTTCAGCTGAAGCGCGATATAGGGGAGGGAGCCGATGATGGCGACGCAGGCGACGAGGGCTCCGAGCGCCTGGCTCTTGCCGTAGCGCGACGAGATGAAGTCGGCGATCGAGCCGACATTCTCGCGCCGGGCGGCCGCCGCGATGCGCCGCCAGATCGGAAACAGCAGCACGATGCCGATGACCGGCCCGATGTAGATGGGCAGATACTCCCAGCCATCCCGCGCCGCCGTGCCGACCGCGCCGAAATAGGTCCAGGAGGTGCAGTAGATGGCGAGGGACAGCGCGTAGGCCCAGGCGCCCAGCCGGCCCGGCTTGCCCTGCCCGGCCCGGCGTTCGCTACGCCAGGCGACGACGAACAGCACGGCCATATAGCCGGCCACCATCGACAGGATCGCCAGGCTGAGCATGGAGGCCATCTAGAGAGGCTGGGGGCTGGCCCGCAAGGCCGAAGGGCGGGCCGACCGTTGCCGGTCGATCCGCCCTCCCGTGCGCCCCGCTGCCCGATCAGGCGTTGAGATCGACGTCCTTGCCTTCCTTGACCAGAAGGAAGCCCAGCACGACCGTCGCGAGGGCGACGATGATCGGGTACCACAGGCCGTAGAAGATGTTCCCCGTCGCCGCCACCATGGCGAAGGCGGTGGTGGGCAGGAAGCCGCCGAACCAGCCGTTGCCGATGTGATAGGGCAGCGACATGGAGGTGTAGCGGATGTTGGTCGGGAACATCTCGACGAGGGCTGCCGCGATCGGCCCGTAGACCATGGTCACATAGAAGCCGAGGATGAACAGGATGAGCACCACCATCGGCTTGTTGACCTGGTCGCTATCGGCCCTGGCAGGGTAGCCGGCCGTGGCCAGCGCCTCTCCGAGGCCCGTCTCCCAGCGGGTGCGGGCGGCGGCGAACTCGGCGGCGGGCAAGGCCTCGCCGCGGAAGCTGGGGATGACGGCGCTGTCGCCGATGCGCACCTCGGCCAAGGTCCCCGCAGGTGCCGCCACATTGGTGTAGTTGATGCCCGCCTTGGCGACATAGGATTTGGCGATGTCGCACGACTGGTTGAACACCGTCTTGCCCACGGGGTCGAACTGGACGTTACAATCGGCAGGGTCGGCGTAGATCGTCACCGGCTGCGAGGCCGTGGCCTGGGCCAGGGCCGGATTGGCGGCCTGGGTCAGGACCTGGAACAGCGGAAAATAGGTGATCGCCGCAATCAGGCAGCCCGCCAGGATGATCGGCTTGCGCCCCACCTTGTCCGACAGCCAGCCCCAGAAGACAAAGAAGGGCGAGGCGGCGATCAGGGCAATGGCCAGCAGGATGTAGACGAGGGTGGCGTCCACCTTCATGACCCGTTCCAGGAAGAACAGGGCGTAGAACTGGCCCGTGTACCAGACCACGGCCTGGCCTGCGGTCAGGCCCACCAGCGCGATCAGGACAAGCTTCAGGTTCGGCCATCGCATGAAGGAGTCCTTCAGCGGCGTGGGCGAACCCTTGCCTTCGGCCTTCATCCGCTTGAACGACGGGCTCTCTGCCAGCTTCAGGCGGATCCACAGAGAGACACCCAGCAGCAGGATGGAGACGAGGAACGGGATTCTCCAGCCCCATTCCACGAAGGCTTCCTCGCCCACCGCCACACGCACGCCGAGAATGACGAGGAGGCTGAGCACCAGACCGGCCGTGGCCGTGATCTGGATGAACGACGTGTAGAAACCGCGTTTGCCCCGAGGCGCGTGCTCGGCGACATAGGTCGCCGCGCCGCCGTATTCACCGCCCAGCGCAAGACCCTGGATCAGCCGCATGGCGACGAGGATGATGGGTGCGGCGATGCCGATCGCGGCATAGGAGGGCAGCAGGCCGACGATGAAGGTCGACAGGCCCATGAGCAGCATGGTGACGAGAAAGGTGTTCTTTCGACCCCACAGGTCCCCCAGGCGTCCGAAGAAGACTGCGCCGAACGGGCGGACCGCGAAGCCGGCGGCAAAGGCCATCAGGGCGAAGATGTAGCCCGTGGTCTCGTTCACGCCCGAGAAGAACTGGGCGGTGATGATCGCGGCGAGGGATCCGTACAGGTAGAAGTCGTACCATTCGATCACGGTCCCGACGGACGACGCGAGGATCACAAGCCGGTCGTTCTTGTCGACCGTGTGTTCCGGTTCGACCGGCGCGCCGATGGCGCTGTCTGTCATTGGTAGCCTCCCAAGCTCGCCGTTTGCCGGCTCGTTTTTCGTCGCCAACGGCGACAATCGCGCCAACAGTGTCAGTCGTGAACGGGCTTGGAGAGAGCGACTTTGGTCGAAAGCCGCACCGGTCGACATTTTCGTTCCGGCAGCCACCGGCGCGGCCCTGAGCGGTGGACATCAGGCGCGAGACCCTCGCCTGTTCCCGCTCGATGTGGCCGGGCCTACTCGTCCCTGACGAGCCCCTCGCGGGCCCCGGCGAACGTCGCCCAGTCTGACGCGTCCGGATCGGAAGGAAGGCCCTCGCGGATGCCGTCAGAAGGATTGGGGTCGATGCCCCGGCCCTGCCGGTGGATGTGGGCCTTGGCGATCATGTTGGCCGAGACCGGGGCGGTCAGGAACAGGAACAGGGTGATCAGCAGTTCGTGGGCCGACCAGGTCGCGCCGAAGACCGGGAAGTAGATCATGGAGCCGATCAGACAGGCACCGACGCCCAGCGTCGTCGCCTTGGTCGGTCCATGCAGGCGCGTCATCAGCGAAGGCAGCCGGGCGAGGCCCCAGGACCCCACGAGGATGAAGACCCCGCCGACGACCAACAGGAACGAGATGACGATTTCGGCGATCAGGCTCATTCGACAATGTCCCCTCGCAGCAGGAATTTGCAGTAGGCCACGGTGGCGACGAACCCGACCATCGCCAGCAGCAGGGCGGCCTCGAAATAATCGGGCGTGGTGTAGGCGATCCCGAACAGGATGATCAGGGCGATGGCGTTGATGGTCAGGGTATCGACCGCCAGGATGCGGTCCGCCGACATGGGGCCGCGCCACAGCCGGAACAGGTTCAGCAGGATCGCCGCGCTCACGCACACGAAGGCGAAACCCAGTGCGACGGGCAGTATGGATCCGGTCATCGGAACACCTTCAGCAAACGGGCCTCGTAGCGGCGCTTGATGCGGGCAACCTCGGCCTCCGGGTCGGCGACGTCGAGCGCGTGGACCAGCAGGGCGCGCCCGCAGGCGGAGATGTCGCTCGAAACGGTGCCGGGCGTCAGGCTGATGGTTCCGGCAAGGGCAGTGATGGCTTCGGGCGAGCGGAGTTCGAGGGGAATGACCAGCCACCGCGACTGCAGGTCCCGGTTCCGCCGCGACAGGATCACCCAGGCGACCTCGAAATTGGCGATCAGGACATCGAACAGAACGATGCCGAGATAGCCGATCATGTCCCGCCCGAAGCGGACCTTCGGGCGGGACGGCCAGTAGCGGCTGGTGAGCAACGGCACCAGCACGCCGAACACGACGGCCAGGAACAGGGCCCCGAAGCTGAGCTCGTTGACCAGCAGCATCCAGACCACGGCCAGCATGGCACTGAGGCCCGGGTGGGGAAGCAGGCGGCGTATCATCGGCGGCCTCCCGATTGCGGGCCCAGCACAGCCTCGATGTAGCCGGCGGGCGTGAACAGCTGTTCGGCCGCCGCTGCGGTGTAGGTGGTGACCGGACCGGCCAGGACTGTGAGCGTGCCCAACGTCAGCAGAAGACCGGCGGCCGCCACCACGCCCCCGCGGGCTCCGCGAAGCGCCCGCAGCGGGATCTCGCCCTCCACGGCGGCGCTCTTCCAGAAAATCTGACTGCCGGCCCGCGCGAAGGCGAGCACGCCGATGACCGTCGTGATCAGGATGACCGCCCAGATCCAGACGGCCCCGGCGGCATCGCGAACGCCGTCCAGAACGAGCAGTTTGCCGACGAAGCCCGACAGGGGTGGCAGGCCGACGGTGGCGATGGCTGCGAGCAGGAACAGGCCGGACAGGATCTCGATCTGCCGGAACCGCGGGGCCACGGTGATGGCATCGCCGTGTTCGGCCCGGCGCTTTGCGATCATGTCCACGACGAGGAACAGGGCCGCGCCGGCGAGGGTCGAATGCAGGATGTAGTAGAGCGCCGGCCCCATCGCCCCGACGGTGAAGACGGCCACGGCGCACAGGAGGGTGCCCATCGACCCCACCACGGCCCAGGCCGCCATATCGCGCAGCCCCCGCGCGGCGAACAGGCCGACGAAGCCGATGACGATCGTCACAAGCGCGGCCGGCAACAGCCAGGGCGAGGCGACAAACGCCAGTGCGCCCGCCTCCTCGCCGAAAATCAGCGTGCTGGTCCGGATGATGGAATAGGCCCCGACCTTGGTCATGATCGCGAACAGGGCCGCGACCGTCCCGGTGGTCGCCGCATAGGTGCCCGGCAGCCAGAAATGCAGGGGAACTACCGCAGCCTTCAGGGCGAACACGGTGGTCAGCAGCAGCGCCGAGGCCGCGATCAGGCCCTGGTCGCCCGGGGGGGCGGCCGCCACCCGCATGGCCAGATCGGCCATGTTGAGCGTCCCGGTGACGCCGTAGAGCAGGCCGACGGCGACGAGGAAGAGGGTCGAGCCCACAAGATTGATGATGACGTAGCGGACCCCGGCCTTAAGCCGTTCGCCGCCCTGTCCATGCAGCATCAGCCCGTAGGAGGCGATCAGCAGGACCTCGAAAAAGACGAACAGGTTGAACAGGTCTCCGGTCAGGAACGCCCCGTTCAGACCCAGCAGCTGGAACTGGAACAGGGGATGGAAATGCCAGCCCCTGCGATCGGTCCCGGTGCTGATGGCATAGACCATGACCGCCAGCGCGAGGACCGCAGTGAGAAGCAGCATCATGGCCGACAGCCGGTCCAGCACCAGGACGATGCCAAAGGGCGCGCGCCAGTTGCCCAGCGCATAGCTCTGGATCATGCCTCCGTCAGCCTCGCGGACCAGCACGCCCGCGACGACGATCAGGGCCAGGCACGACCCGATCGACGCGAGGCGCGACAGGGTCAGCCTGTAGCGGAGGAGAAGCAGGATGGCCGCCCCCATGACGGCGGGCAGCAACAGGCTGGCGATGACCCACCAGGACACGATCAGGCTCATTGATCCGCCTCCGCATCCGGTCGGCCGTCGACCCGGTCCACGCCGGTCTCCAGATAGCTGCGCAGGGCCAGGACCACGACGAAGGCGGTCATTCCGAAGGCAATGACGATCGCGGTCAGGACGAGAGCCTGGGGCAGGGGGTCGGTATAGCCGGCCGCCGCCTTGTCGTAGATCGGTGGCTGGTCGATCACCAGCCGGCCCATGGCGAACAGGAAGACATTGATCGCATAGGACAGGAAGGCCAGCCCCAGAACGACGGGGAATGTCCTGCGGCGCAACACCAGATAGACGCCGGCCGCCGTCAGCACGGCGATCGCCGAGGCGACGAGGAACTCCAGACTGATCATCGCCCGGCCTCCCCGGACGCAGGCACCGGGGACGGGCGGGACGGGTCGATGTCCATGGCGTCCTCGCCCTCGAGGGGGTCCGGCCCGTCCGCGCTCTGGGCCACGCGGGACAGTTGCGCCAGCGCCAGGATCACGGCCCCGATGACCGTCAGCGCCACGCCGATGTCGAAGAGCATGGCCGTGGCCAGCTCGAAACGCCCGATCAGCGGCAGGCTGAAATAGCCGAACGCCGTGGTCATGAACGGCACCCCGAAGAGCAGGGACCCCAGCCCGGTCGCTGCGGCGATCAGGACACCGAGGCCAATGAGGGTGTGATGGTCGGCGTGAAGGCGCTGGTCGGCGAACCGGAAGCCTGAGGCCATGTACTGCATGAGGATCGCCACTGAAATGATCAGGCCGGCGATGAAGCCGCCCCCGGGCTGGTTATGACCCCTCAGGAAAATGTAGAGCCCGACCACAATCGCCAGCGGCAGCAGCAGGCGCGTCGCCACGACCAGCATCATCGGATGTTGCTCGGGTGAGCGCGGGGTGTCGGGCTTCCCCGCCCTGATCCTGCGGCCGCTGGCCCCGGTTCCGACGGAGGACAGCAGGGAGAAGATGGCGAGGGCGGCGATCCCGAGGACGATGATCTCGCCGAAGGTGTCGAAGCCGCGGAAGTCGACAAGGATGACATTCACGACATTGGTCCCGCCGCCGCCGGAATAGGCGTTGTCCCAGAAATAGCCCGAGATGCTGTCGAGCGGCCGGGTCATCACGGCCCAGGCCGCGCCCCCGACCCCGAGACCGGACAGGGCCGCCAGGCCGCCGTCGCGCAGCCGGCGGGGCAGGGTGGTCTCGCGCGGGGTGGTCTTGGGCAGCAGGTTGAGCGCCAGCAGCATCAGCAGGATGGTGACGATCTCGACGGAGATCTGGGTCAGGGCGAGGTCCGGCGCGGACAGGTGGACGAAGCCCAGCGAGATCACCAGGCCGACGATGCCGATGTAGATCAGCGACAGATAGCGGGCCCGGTGGTGGGCGACGACCAGAACGGTGGCGGTCATCAGGGCGGTCCAGCCGACGACAGCCATCGGTGAGGCCGCGGTCGTCGGGCGGTCGCCCCCGACGAAGCCGAAACCGAGGAAGCCGGCGAAGCCGACGAGGACGGCGGTGCCGATGAAGAAGGCGATGTAGCGTTCGAGAGAACCGTTCTGGACCCTGGCTGTAAAGGCCAGTGCCGCGCCCGCCGTGCCGGCGACGGCCCGGTCGAACAGCGCCTTGGCGTCTGGCAGGGGCAGGCCAGGCCAGACCTTCGCGATCGGGCGGTGGAGACTGAGAACCACAAGGCCGATCGCAATGGCCGCCATGCTCATGAACAGGGCCGGGGTCACGCCGTGCCACAGCGACAGGGAGTAGTAGGGCGTCTCGCCGCCGATCACGACGCGCGACACCTGCTCGACCAGCGGCCCGGCGACCACGGCCGGAAACAGGCCGATCGCCACGACCAGCGCCACCAGCACAGCAGGCGGGCCCCACAGGCCGATGCCCGGGTCATGCGGAGCCCTGGGATAGTCGGTGCGACGCTTCCCGAAATAGACATGGACGATGTAGCGGAATGAATAGGCGACAGAGAAGGTCGCGCCGAGCGTGGCCAGTACCGGCACCAGCCACGGCTGGCTGGCCCAGACGGTGTGCGAGGCCTCCTCCAGCATCATCTCCTTGGAGATGAAGCCGTTCAGCGGCGGAATGCCCGCCATCGACAGGCCCGCGACGACCGCGAGGGTCGCGGCGATCGGCATCAGGGTCGCCAGCCCCCCCAACCGCTTGATGTCCCGCGTGCCCGCCTCATGATCGACGATGCCCGCGTTCATGAACAGGGCGGCCTTGAAGGTGGCGTGGTTGATGATGTGAAACACCCCCACGACCGCCGCCATCGGCGTGCCGAAGCCGAACAGCATGGTCAGGAAGCCGAGATGGCTGATGGTTGAATAGGCCAGCAGCCCCTTCAGGTCGTCCTTGAACAGGGCCACGACGGCGGCGAAGACCATGGTCACCAGACCGGTCGTGGCCACGAGGTAGAACCATTCATCCGTGCCCGAGAGGACCGGCCACAGGCGCGCCAGCATGAAGATGCCGGCCTTCACCATGGTCGCCGAATGCAGATAGGCGCTGACCGGGGTGGGGGCCGCCATGGCGTGCGGCAACCAGAAATGGAACGGAAACTGGGCCGATTTGGTGAAACAACCGCCGAGGATCAGCAGCAGGGCCGGCAGGTACAGGGGCGAGGCCTGGATCGCCTCGCGGTTCTGCAGGATCACGGTGAGGTCGTAGGAACCGGCGATATTGCCGAGGATCAGCAGCCCCCCGATCAGCGACAGTCCGCCTGCCCCGGTGACCGCGAGGGCCATGCGCGCGCCCTGCCGGCCTTCGGGCAGGTCCCGCCAGAAGCCGATCAGCAGGAAGGACGACAGGCTGGTCAGCTCCCAGAAGATCAGCAGCAGCAGGATGTTGTCCGACAGCACGATGCCCAGCATCGCGCCCTGGAACAGCAGCAGATAGGTGAAGAACCGCCCCATGGGATCGGCCTTGGCCAGATAGAAGCGCGCGTAGATGATGATCAGCAGGCCGATGCCCAGGATCATGCCGGCGAACATCAGGCCGAGCGGGTCGAGGAACAGGTTCAGGTTCAGGCCCAGCAGCGGGATCCAGTCGACCCGGAACTGCACCGTCTCGCCCGCCATGACCGCAGGGGTCAGGGCGATAAGGATGGCGAGGGCCACCGCCGTGACCGTGCCCGCGGCCAATGCACAGGCATTGCGTCCGGCCCTGATCGCGAAGGCGGGAGCGATCGCACCGATCAGCGGAAGGAGGGCCAGAGCAAGCAGCAAGGAGTCAACCTTCTCGACGTCATTCGACCGGGTGGGGAAGCCTCTCCGCGAGGAGACGACTTGTTATTCCTAGCCGAGGCAGTCCGGCCATGGCGACCCCGCGACGACATAACGTTGTTGTCAGATGAAAACTTGCGACGCCACGGGCCGTCTGCCCGGGCGCTGGCCTCGCCGGAAGTCTCCCCGCTCAGCCGACGCTGTAGAAAGTCGGCGACCCTGGCCCGACCGGCAGGCCGATGCCGAACACCCAGAACAGGAACAGGGCACTCCACGCCAGGGTGAAGAAGATGGAATAGGGCAGCATCATCGCGATCATCGTGCCGATGCCCACATTCCTGTCGTAGCGGGTGGCCCAGGCCAGGATCAGACCGAAATAGCTCATCATCGGGGTGATGATGTTGGTGGTGGAATCCCCGATCCGGTAGGCGGTCTGGATCACCTCGGGTGAGTATCCGATCAGCATCAGCATCGGCACGAAGATCGGGGCCGTCAGGGCCCACTGGGCCGACGCCGACCCGATCATCAGGTTGACCATGGCGCAGATGGCGATGAATCCGATGAACACCCCCGGCCCCGTAAGACCGGTCTCCCGCAGGAAGACGGCACCATTGACCGCCGTGATCGCGCCGAGATTGGACCAGTTGAAAAAGGCCACGAACTGGGCCGCGAAAAACACGATGACGAGGTAGAGCCCGAGGGTCGACAGTCCCGCGGCCATGCCGTCGATGACGTCACGATCATTCTTCACCGTGCCGACGACCTTGCCGTAGGCGAAGCCGACCGCGAGGAAGAAGATCAGGATCCATACCGCAAAGCCGGTGAAGAACGGGGACCGCAGCCGGTCGCCGGTCTCGGGATCCCGCAGCACGCCCCAATCCGGCAGCAGGGTCAGCGCCATGAGGCCGAGGACTCCCAGCAGGGCCAGGCCCGCGATCATCAGGCCCTTGCGCTCGATCCGGGAGAGCGGCGCGGCCCCGTCCTCGTTGAGCACGGCGGGGTCGGCGCGCGAGGCGTCGTAGCGTCCCAGCTTCGGCTCCACGATGAACAGGCTGACCAGAGAGCCGATGATGGTGACAAGGAAGGTCGAGGCCACCATGAAGTAATAGCTGGCGGTCGCCGTCACCTGGTAGGTCGGATCAATCAGCTGCGCGGCCTCCTCGGTGATGCCCGCCAGCAGGGGGTCGATCGTGCCGATCAGCAGATTGGCCGAATAGCCGCCCGAGACCCCGGCGAAGGCCGCGGCCATGCCCGCAAGCGGATGCCGGCCGAGCGAGTAGTAGACGGCTCCCGCCAGCGGGATCAGGACGACATAACCCACCTCGGACGCGGTATTGGAGATCACGCCGGCGAAGACGATCGCCACGGTCACGATCCTGGGTGAGGCGCTGAGCACCAGCGCCCGGACCGCGGCCGACAGCAGGCCTGAGCGCTCGGCGACACCGATGCCCAGCATCGATACCAGCACCACGCCGAGGGGCGCAAAACTGGTGAAATTGCTGACCAGACTGGTGAAGATCCGGCGCACCCCGTCCCCGGTCAGCAGGCTGACCGCGGTGATCAGGCCATCCTCCGAGCGGCCCGCGGCCCCCGCGGGGCGCGGATCCTCGACGGCCACCCCCATCCAGCCGAACAGGCCCGACAGCAGCACCATCAGGACCGCGAGGAGGGCGAACAGGGTCACAGGGTGGGGCAGGAGATTGCCCAGCCATTCGACCCCGTCGAGAAAACGCGTGAAGGCGTTGCGCTTTCCGGGGGGCGGCTTGGGGTCTGACGGGCCAACTCCGGCTGCGTCGTTCATCAATCACCTCGCGTGTGGCCGGTATCCTGCATCGCCGGTCCTGCCAGGGCGTCTTCGGGCGGCGATGTCGTTCTGGTTAGCGGTGGTAAGCCGGTTCATCAACGCACCTTCGACTGAAGGTCCCCGGCGAAGACCGCAACTGTGTCGCAGGACGTCATTGCTTGACCTGTTGTCCGGTGAGGGGGCAAAGACCGCTCATGCACATGCGAACCAACCTCATCCTCTCGATCGCCATGGCCGCGCTGCTGTCCGCCTGCGGCCAGGCGGGGACAGATTCCAGCTCGGGCGATGCCGGTGTGGTCAACCTCTACACCGCGCGTCACTACGACACGGACAGGGCCCTCTACGATCGGTTCACGCAGGAGACCGGCATCCGCGTCAACATCATCGAGGGCAATGCGGACCAGCTGATCGCCCGCATGACCAGCGAGGGCGCGGCCAGCCCCGCCGACCTGTTCGTCACTGCCGACGCCGGTGCCCTGTGGCGTGCGCAGAACGCCGACCTGCTCCAGCCGACCTCGTCTGAAACCCTCAACACCGCCATTCCGGCCAATCTGCGGGATCCGGAGGGGCGCTGGGTCGGCCTGAACCGTCGCGCCCGGATCGTCGCCTATGATTCCACGCGGGTGCAACCGTCCGAGATCGACACCTATGAGGAGATCGCCTCGCCCCGCTTCCGCGGCCGTCTTTGCGTCCGCTCTGCCGACAGCGTCTATAACCTGTCCCTGGTGGGGGCCCTGATCGAGGCGTGGGGACCGGAGAAGACCGCCGAATGGACCCGGGGCGTCGTTGCCAACATGGCCCGTCCGCCCGAGGGCGGCGACCGCGACCAGATCCGCGCCGTCAACGCCGGGGTCTGCGAGATCGCCCTGACCAACAGCTATTATTTCATCCGGATGGCCCACGGTGACGACGCGGACGATCGCGCCGTGACGCAAAAGGTCAAGCTGGCCTTCCCCTCGCTGGATGGCCAGGGTGCCCACGTCAACATCTCGGGCGGCGGGGTCGCCGCCAATGCGCCGAACCGCGAGAACGCGGTTCGTCTGCTGGAATTCCTTGCCTCTCCTGAAGCCCAGACCATGGTCTCGGCCGGCAACAACGAATTCCCGGCCAGCCCGGATGTGCCGGCCCCCGCGCCCACCGACGCCTATGCGGACTTTACCGCCCATCCCATGTCGGTCGCGACCTATGGACCCCGTCAGGCTGAAGCCCAGAGCCTGATGAGCGCGGCGGGCTGGCGATAACCCCCGCCATCGCGTCGGAGACCGAGGGCCGCCCCGTGTCCGGAACGGGGAGCCTTTCCCTGGTGCGCCTGCTGGCCTGGCTGGCCGCGGCCGTCGCCATCGCCCCTCTGGCCGGTGTGGTCGCGGCCGCGCTTGGCGAAGGCGGGGTCGGGATCGCGGCCGCTGACCTCATCCGCTACGCCCTCACATCCGCAGCCCTGATGGTCATGGTCGCGGTGGCCACGGCCGTCCTGGGTTCAACCTCGGCCTGGTTGGTCGTGATGCACCGCTTCCCCGGCCGGTCGGTTTTCGCCTGGGCGCTGGCCCTGCCTCTCGCGGCACCGGCCTTCGTCGTCGCCTATGGCTACGCCGATCTTTTCGATGTGGCGGGGGACCTCAGAACATGGATGCGGGCCGTTCCGGGGATCGACTGGGGGCCGCAGATGCGCAGCCTGCCGGGGGCGGCCTTCGTCCTGTCGCTGGCCTTCTATCCCTATGTCTATCTGACCGTCCGGGCGGCGCTGGTGAACCAGTCCAGCCAGGCCATCGAGGCGGCGCGCAGTCTGGGCTGCTCCCCCGGGCGGGCGCTGCTGCGGGTCGGCCTCCCGCTGCTGCGTCCGGCCCTGGCCGCCGGCGTCGCCCTCGCGGTCATGGAGACACTCGCCGATTTCGGCGCGGTCCAGTTCCTGAGTGTCCAGACGCTGACGACGGGCGTGGTGCGGTCCTGGTTCGTCTATGGGTCGCTGGAGGCGGCTGCGCGGCTGGCGCTGCCGTTGCTCGCGGCGGCCGCCGTCCTGTTGTGGATGGAGCGTCTTAGCCGCCGGGGCCGCTCCGACGAGACGGCGAGAGCCCGCTGGCGTCCGGTCCAACCCACACCCCTGACAGGCACCCGTGCCGGTCTCGCCTTCGGATTTTGCTTCGCCCTCCTCAGCCTGGCTCTGTTCCTTCCGATCGGCTGGCTGGCGTTCAACGCCCTCGACATCAGTCCGGACTGGGACCGTCTGGTCCGCGCAGGCGGAACCAGTCTGGGGCTGGGACTGGCCGGAGCCATGGTCACGGTGGTGCTGGCGACCTGTCTGGCCCTGTCCGCGGAACAGATGCCGGTCACGGCGCGGATCAGCAGTCTCGGCTATGCGACGCCCGGTGCGGTCATGGCCATTGGCCTGCTGGCTCCGGCCTCGGTCCTCTGGCAGAACGTCCCGGGCGCAGTCTCGGGTCTGGGCATCGGTCTGATCCTGCTGATCTATGCCTATGCGGCGCGGCTGATGGCGGCGGCGCTGGAACCGGTCGAGGCCGGCCTGACCCGCGTCACGCCCTCGATGGTGGCCGCCGCGCGGACCCTCGGTCGGAGCGAGACCGGCGCGGCCCTCGCCGTCCGTCTGCCGATCGTGTCGGGCACGCTGCTCACCGCTGTGCTTGTGGTCTTCATCGATGTGGTCAAGGAGCTGCCCGCGACCCTGATCCTGCGCCCCTTCAACGTCGACACCCTGGCCGTCATCGCCGACAACTATGCCCGCGACGAACGTCTGGCCAACGCCGGCTGGCCCAGTCTGATGATCGTCGCCCTGACCCTTCCGGCGGTATTCTGGCTGACCCGCAAGATCACTGCCTCCAGACCCGGAGACCCGAATGGCCCAGGATGACGCCATCGTCTCCGTCACGGGAGTGCGCCGCGCCTATGGCCGCAAGGCTGCGATTGAGCGCGCCGACCTGACCCTCCGGCGGGGTCGCATTCTGGGGCTGCTGGGCGCGTCCGGTTCGGGCAAGAGCACGTTGTTGCGGGTCATCAGCGGGCTGGAGCCGATTGATGCGGGAGCGATCGCGATCGACGGCGGGATTGTCTCGATCCCCGGCCGGACCGTGCCGCCGGAGGACCGCCGGGTCGGCATGGTGTTTCAGGATTTCGCCCTGTTCCCGCACCTCACCGTGGCCCAGAACGTCGGGTTCGGCCTGAAAGGTCGGGCCGATCGTGATACGATTGTCGGCGTGCTTCTGGAGCGGCTCCGCCTTGCCGACCGTGGCAGGGCCTTCCCCCACACCCTGTCCGGGGGGGAGCAGCAGCGGGTCGCTCTCGCGCGGGCCCTCGCCCGCGATCCGGCCGTCATCCTGCTGGATGAGCCCTTCTCCAGTCTCGACGGGTCGCTGCGGGCCGAGGTCCGCGAGGATCTGATGCAGGCCCTGCGGGACAGCGGGACCTCCGCCATCGTCGTCACCCATGACGCCGAGGACGCCATGATCATGGCTGACGATCTGGCCTTGATGGATGCCGGTCGGGTGATCCAGGCGGGCAGCCCGCACGACCTCTATACAAGGCCAATGTCCGTTGCCGCCGCCCGGTTGCTCGGCCCGCTGAATCTGGTCGAGGCCAGCGTTCGCGGCGGCACGGCCAGCAGCGTTCTCGGCCAGAGCCCCACCGCCCTTCCCGACGGTGCGGCATGGATGGCGATCAGGCCAACGGATTTCGCGTTGGCCGGTCCCGGAACCGGCCTGGACGGGCGTGTGGCGTCGATCGCCTATGCCGGGGCCTACCGTGTCGTGCGGGTCGAGGCCGGGTCCACGATGCTCTCGCTACACCTTACCGGTCAGCCACCGACCGTCGGGGAGATCGTGAGTCTCTCCCCCGACGCCGCCCGTCTGATGGTCCTGCCCCGGGGCGAGGCGGCCCCCCCCAGCCTGCTGGACTGAGGGCGGGTAAAATCGCCGGATCAGGTCTGGATTCTGCACGCCGAATACGGTCAGTGACGGACGTCAGCAAGATCGGAAGCCGGCTCGTGCCGTCGCGGAGGGGTGTATGCATATCGCGGCGGATAGCGATCCGGAGCCGGGGGCCCGGCGCGGCTGGTATCGGCACCTGTATGTCCAGGTGCTGGGCGCCATCCTGCTGGGCGGGCTGATCGGGCACTTTTTCCCGGTCTTCGGCGAGAGCCTGAAGCCGCTGGGCGACGGCTTTATCAAGCTGGTCAAGATGGTGATCGCACCGGTGATCTTCCTGACCATCGTCGTCGGCATCGCCGGGATGCGCGACATCGGCCGGGTCGGCCGGGTGGCGGCCAGGGCGTTCGGCTATTTCTTCGTCTTCTCGACCCTGGCGCTGATCGTAGGCCTGATCGTCGCCAATCTGGTCCAGCCGGGCCGGGGCCTCAACATCGATCCCGCGACCCTCGATCCGGCGGCGGTCTCGCAATATTCGAGCGCGGCGCAGGAAAGCACGGTGGTGGGCTTCCTGCTCGCCATCATCCCGGACACCTTCGTCAGCGCCTTCTCGACGGGAAGCATTCTGCAGGTGCTGTTCGTTTCGGTATTGTTCGGCCTTGCGCTCGCCATGGTCGGAGACGCCGGCAAGCCAGTCCTGAGCCTGCTGGAGTCGGTCTCGACGGCCTTCTTCAAACTTGTGGCCATCGTGATGAAGGCCGCGCCAATCGGGGCGTTCGGGGCCTTCGCCTTCACCATCGGGGCCTACGGCATCGCCTCGGTCGTCAACCTGATCGCCCTGATCGCCACCTTCTACCTGACCTCGGCGATCTTTATCGTCGGCATCCTCGGACTGGTCGGGATCGCCAACGGCTTCTCGATCTTCAAGCTGATCCGCTACCTGAAGGAAGAACTGCTGCTGGTCCTCGGCACCTCCTCGTCGGAGGCCGCCCTGCCCAGCCTGCTGCAGAAGATGGAGCGGGCCGGGGCGTCGAAGTCGGTCGTCGGCCTGGTCGTGCCGACCGGCTATTCGTTCAATCTGGACGGCACCAACATCTATATGACCATGGCGGCGCTGTTCATCGCCCAGGCGCTGAACATCGAGCTCAGCCTGTGGCAGCAGATCACCCTGCTGCTGGTCGCCATGCTCAGTTCCAAGGGGGCAGCCGGCATCACCGGCGCGGGCTTTATCACCCTTGCCGCGACGCTGGCGGTCGTGCCCGACGTGCCGATCGCCGGCATGGCCCTTATCCTCGGCATCGACCGCTTCATGAGCGAATGCCGGGCCCTGACCAACTTCATCGGCAATGCCGTAGCCACCCTGGTGGTCGCGCGATGGGAGGGGGCGCTGGACCGCGACGCGTTGAAGGCTGCGCTTGACGGCGCGCCGGCCCCCCTCGCGGCCGCCGCCGATCCGGCCGCCGGGCCGGGCGACGATCTGACCCTCGCCCGGGACTGACGGGTGGGGGGCGGGGAGGCATCCGCCTCTTTGCAGAGGCTTGACAGGCAAGCACGGCCGGCGCGGGCGCAGGGCGCAGGGCGCAGGGCGCAGGTTCGGGCTCCCACGCCGGTACCCCCGCACCGATCAGGCCTCAACTCCCGGCCTTCTGCACGGCATCCTCGACGGGCTTGATGCCGTGTCAGTGGTGCCGGGGTCCTCAGGCGGGGGCGGCAGCGGCGATCCGGCCCCGCGTGAGGAACAGCATCATGGCGGCGAGTGTCGCGGCCAGTCCCATCATCACGGATACGGTCAAGAGCGACCATCCGGCCTGGAAGAGAAAGCCTGCGATCACAGGGGCCAATGCCGCTCCGCCTCGACCGACGCCGATCACGAAGCCGGTCGCGGTGGCGCGCAACTGGGTCGGAAAGGATTGGGCCACGATAGCGTACAGGCCCACGATCGGTGCGTTTGTGAAGAAGCCTGCAACCGCCGCCGCGATCGAGATGTGCTGAAGCGTCTGCCATCCCTGGCCGAACACGATGACCGCCACGGTCGATGCCAGCATGGCTCCGATCGTCAGGGCCGTCACGCGGGCCTTCAGGGTCAGCAGCCCGAGGGTCAGTGCCCCCAGAGCCCCGCCGATGCTGGCCCAGACCAGAACACCGGCTGCCGTGGGTGCCGCAAAACCCATGTCCACCACGATCTTCGGGATCCATTTGATGATGTAATAGAAGGTGATGATGTGCAGGAAATAGGCTGCAGCCAGAAGGATCGCGAGCATCGCGAAGGCCGGAGAGAACAACAGCGGCAACCCGGCCCTGGCCTTGACCGCAGGGGCGTCAGGCAGGGCGTCGATCGCCGCATGACCCATACGCTTCAGGGTCTTGTTGATGCGGTCCAGGGCCCCCGGGCGACGCTTGTGCATTTCGAAGGCGATCGACTCCGGGGCCAGCCAGAGGACCAGGGGAATGAACGCAGCGGTGGCGACCCCTCCCAGAATAAACACCGCCGGCCACTCATACACTTTCAGCAGTTCGCCGGAGATGAGGCCTCCGATCACGGAGCCGACAGGCAGGCCGGCTGACATCAGGACGACGCACAGGGCCCGGCGCCTTGAGTTCGAGGCCTCGGCGACCGCGGCGTTGATCGATGCCAGCATGCCGCCGATGCCGAGGCCCGTGATGACGCGGTAGACGGACAGGGTGGTGATGTCGGTCGCCGTCGATGCCGCGAACATGCCTCCGGCCATGACGATCAGACAGGACAGGATCGTTTTTCTGCGCCCGATCGCGTCGGCGAGATTGCCGAGCAGCAGCGCCCCGAAGGCCATGCCGACCAATTCCATCGACAGGACGATGCCGAGAGCGGCCCGATCTATGCCCCAGTCGGCCGCGATGCCAGGCGAAGCATAGCTGATCGACAACACATCAAACCCGTCGAGCGCATTCAAGCCAACCATCAGAAAGACGGCGGTCCACTGGAACCGCGACATGGCCGCCTGATCGACGATCTCGCGTGGATCCCTCATCATCTCCCTGACCTTCTCTTGGCGACCACTGGCGGGCCGCTTGATGATTGCCCAGAAACAGGCCCGTCGCCATGGGCCGGTCGCTAGTCGTTGAAGACCACGGTCTTCGTTCCGTTCAGCAGGACGCGGTCCTGCAAATGTGAGGCGACGGCGCGGGCGAGTACCCGACGCTCGATGTCGCGGCCCTTGCGGACAAGATCGTCTGGTCGATCGGTGTGGGTGATCGTCTCGACATCCTGGGCGATGATCGGCCCCTCATCGAGATCCGCAGTCACATAATGGGCCGTGGCCCCGATCATCTTCACCCCGCGGACGTGCGCCTGATGATAGGGCTTGGCTCCCTTGAACCCCGGAAGGAAGCTGTGGTGGATGTTGATGCAGCGCCCCGACAGGTAGGCCGCCATGTCGTCGGACAGCACCTGCATGTAGCGGGCCAGAACGACCAGCTCGGCTGCGGTGTCCTCGACGATACGCTTGATGGCTGCTTCCTGCTGCGGCTTGGTCTCCCGGGACACCGGCAGGTGGTGGAACGGCACGTCGCCGATCAGCGAGATCTTCATCACCTCGCGCGGATGATTTGAAACAATGCCCACCACATCCATCGGCAATTCGCCCGTGCGGTTGCGGTAGAGCAGATCGCCCAGGCAGTGGTCGAACCTGGACACGAGAAGCAGCACGCGCCGCCGCTCCGCCGTGTTTCGCAAGCTCCATGTCATGGCCTTCTCGTTCGCCATGGGGGTGAACGCAGCCCGGAGCGCGTCAACGCCTGCAGCGCCGCCTTCAAGTTCGAACAGGACCCTCATGAAAAATAGGCCGGAGTCCCGGTCGTTGAACTGTCCCGCCTCCAGAATGTTGGCACCCTGATTGAACAGGAAGCCCGCTACGCCCGCGACGAGGCCGGGCCGGTCCTTGCACGACAGGGTCAGAACGCAGATTTCGGACATGCGGGCCGTCTTTCCTTTCAGTCTCGGGCGGCCCGGCGGGCGCTGAACTCATTGACCCAGTTCGCCGTCTTCACAATCCCCCCGAAGGGATAGAAATGCAGGCTCAAAGGACCGTGACGGGCCGGCTCGACGCGGGCAACAAGATCCTCGATCAGGCGGTCAGGCCCAGCCGAGCCCATGAGTTGGGTCAGGGACAATCCGTATCGGCTCATGACCTTGGCCGAGGCTCCCACACCACAGCGGGCGGCGAACCTGAGCAGGGTCTTTACCCCCGCAGGTCCAGGCACTCCGAGGCGGATCAGGGCGTCGATGCCGTGACCCCGCACCCGCTCCACCCAGTCCACGATGGGGTCGGCGTCGAACCCGAACTGGGTCAGGATGGTCATGGAGATGCCCAGCTCGGCCAGGGCATCACGCTTGTCGAACATGGCCTGCCACAGAGCGGCCTCGGCGATGTCCGGGTGCCCCTCAGGGTAGCCTGAGACGCCGACACTCTCCAGACCGAGGTCATTCAGCATGCCGGAGCGGATCAGGGACAGGGCGTCCTCATAGGGACCCTCCGGAACCGGGGGGTCGCCCGCGACCACGAACAGGCGTTGGATCGACGCCCGTACTGAGAGGCTCTCGAGAAATCCCCGCAGCTCGGTTTCCGAAGCGATACGGCGTGCCGAGATGTGTGGGGCAGGATCGAAGCCCAGGGCCCGTACGCGCATCGCTGCGTGCAGCCGGGCCTCGAAAGTCTCGCCGGGCAGGAAGGCGATGGCGATGCGGGTGCCCTCAGGAATGATGCCGGCCGCTTCTTCGAGCGCGACAACATCCTTGGCGGTCATTTCGAGGGAAAAGTCGCGCAGGAGCGACTCGACTCCTGCGCCGGGTCCGGGGATCGATCGCGTCACGTCCAGCATGTCCGCCTCCGGTCGATCACGGTCAGCGATCGATACGACACCCTCTAGCGGGCCCATTGTTATTCGTATAGATGAACGCTTCGGATATGTGAAGTCGTGAGGGGACATGTCGGGTTCGGGCACCGCGCCGCTGCTCCTTTTGCCGGGCCTGCTTTGTGATGCCCGCATCTGGCCGCGCGCCGTTCTCCAGCTCGGATGCCCGGTGGTTGCACCTGTCGGCTATGGGGACGCAGCCACACTCGAAGAGATGGCAGAGCGCGTTCTGGAAATTGCGCCTTCGCGCGTTTCGCTGCTCGGCCATTCCATGGGTGCGCGGGTTGCGCTGGAGATTGTGCGGCGAGCCCCTGACCGGATCGAGAGACTGGCGCTGGTCAGTACCGGCGTCCACCTGCCTCGCCCCGGGGAAGCGGAGAGTCGTCAGGCGCTGCTGGCGCTCGGCCATGCCGAGGGACCGGTGGCGCTCGTCGATCGCTGGTTGCCCCCCATGGTCGCTCCGTCGCGGGAGGGGGATGAGGCTTTGATGAGTCCCTTGCGCCGGATGTGCGTCGAGGCCGGGGTCAGCCGCTTCGAGAGCCAGATTGCAGCTCTGCTGGATCGCCCGGAAGTCGAAACCCTGCTCCCCCATATCCATTGCCCGACGATGGTCCTCGTTGGCTCGGAAGACCGGTGGAGCCCGGTCGAACAGCACCGCGCGATTGCGGCCGCGATCCCCGGAGCTGTCCTGAAGATCATCGACGGCAGCGGACACATGCTGCCCGCAGAAGCACCCGACGCCTTTGTCGCGGCCGTCGCCGGCTGGCTGGAGATGGACGGACCGGCGATATCAGACGTTCACCAAGTTGCATGACAAGAACCCCGGAGGAGACCCCATGACCGCCAAGACCCTGCAGGACGTCCTTGATGGCGTCGACAACATCCCGCACTTCCTGCGCAACCAGCAGGCGGGCCCCAACGCCTATCCGGGCGTTCCCGGCGAATACAGCAACTGGCGCGACGAGCAGATCGCCTGGCAGCAGACCTGCGTCCTGTTCAACCAGAGCTACCACATGGTCGATCTGCGGGTCGAAGGCCCCGACGCCTTCGCAATGCTCAACAGCCTCGGCATCAACAGCTTCAAGGGCTTCGTGCCCGACCGCGCCAAGCAGTTCGTGCCGGTCAGCCATGACGGCCACGTCATCGGCGACGTGATCCTGTTCTATCTGTCCGAAAACACCTTCAACCTGGTGGGCCGCGCGCCGACCATCGAATGGGTCGAGTTCCACGCCGCGACCGGCGGCTGGGACGTGCAGGTCACCCGCGATGAGCGCACCGCCGTCCGCCCGGACCCCCAGAATCGCCGGGGCTATCGCTACCAGATCCAGGGTCCCCACGCGATGAAGCTGATGGAGAAGGCTCTGGGCCAGACCCCGCCGGAGCTGAAGTTCTTCCACATGACGACCCTGACCATCGGCGGCCGTCAGGTCCGGGCATTGCGTCACGGCATGGCGGGGCAGCCCGGCTTCGAACTGTTCGGCCCCTGGGAAGAGCGCGACGAGGTTCACGCCGCCCTGGTCGCGGCCGGCGCCGACTTCGGACTGAAGCTGGTCGGCGGGCGGACCTATTCGTCCAACACCCTGGAGTCGGGCTGGATCCCTTCGCCCCTGCCGGCCGTCTATACCGGCGAGGCCATGCGCCCGTATCGCGAGTGGCTGCCGGCCAACAGCTATGAGGGCAAGGCGTCGCTCGGTGGCAGCTTCTACTCGGACAACATCGAGGACTACTATCTGACGCCGTGGGACCTGGGCTACGGCCCCTTCGTCAAGTTCGACCACGACTTCATCGGCAAGGAAGCGCTCGAGAAGAAGCAAGCCGGTCCGCACAAGAAGAAGGTCACCCTGGCGCTCGACAGCGAGGACCTGGTCCGGATCATGAGTTCCTATTTCCAGAAGGGCGACCGGGCGAAATTCTTCGAATTCCCCTCGGCGGTCTACACCATGCACCAGTTCGACCGGGTGCTGGGTGCAGGCGGCAAGGACGTCGGCCTGTCAACCTGGGTCGGCTACAGCGCCAACGAGGGCCGCGGCCTGACCCTGGCCATGCTGGACGAGGAACACGCCAAGCCCGGCACCCAGGTGACCCTGCTGTGGGGCGAGGAAGACGGCGGATCGTCCAAGCCGACGGTCGAGCGCCACGTCCAGACCGAGATCCGCGCCACGGTCAGCCCGGCCCCGTATTCCGAGGTCGCGCGCGACGCCTATGCCGACAGCTGGCGCACCCGCCAGTCGGCGTGATCGAGACGGCAGCCGGCGGTTCAGGCCGCCGGCTGCCGCTGCGGCGCGGCGTGGTCCTGTTCGGGATGCTCCAGCAGATCGACCGCGCGTTTCAGCAGCTCGATCGTTTCGGCCTCCATCTCCGGCGTCACGCGGGGCAGGGGGATGGCGATGCTGATGGCCCCCACCGCCCGGCCATCAGCCATGACCACGCGCGCCATGCCCTGGATGCCGGGGGTATGCTCCTCGCGCGTCCGCGCCACGCGCGAGCGCCGGACGCCGTCGAGCTCGGCGCGCAGGTCGGCCTCCTCCGTCAGGGTCTGGGCGGTGAAGGCCTGTCGTTCGGACCCCGCGAAATAGTCGGCGAGCTCGGCCTCGTCATAGGTTGCCAGGATGGCCTTTCCCGCCGCGAAGGCATGCATCGGCGCACGCTGTCCCACGTCGAGGGTGTAGCGCAAGGCGTGGGTGCCGATCTCGCTGACGGCGGCCTCGACCTCGTGACCGCGCGGGACGAAGAATCCGGCCGTCTCGTTCAGCCGCACTCGCAGCGATCGCACGACGGGGACGGCCCGCTGGATCACAGTATCCGCGACCCGGCCTGGCTGTAGCCGGGCCAGACCCTTGCCGGGACCGTATTTCCGACCCCGCCGCTCGATGTAGCCGCGCTCCGCCAGGGTGGTGAGCAGATAGGACAGGCTGCTGACCGGGATGACCAGGGCGCTGGCGATCTCGTGAGCGGCCAGCGGGCGACCCTGGGCGACCAGCAGCTCGAGAATGTCGAGCGTCCGCATCGCCGATTTCACGGTGGAAGTAGGGCCGGTGTCACTCATGATGCTTCGGCTCCCATGCTGGGTCGGCGTCCCACTGGCAAGAGCGAGCGCGCGCAATCACGGTCAACTCGACGGCTGAAAGCTCAGCGCGCCCCTCCGTTCCGAAAACCGCCAGACGCCGTCCAGCCGCACGAACCGGTCGCGATAGGTCCCGACGAGCGGCGGGGTATCCGACCCGGTGAAGAGCAACATGGCGCTGGTCGCCGAGGCCGTGTCCGCACTTTCTGCGGTGACCACGATGTTGGTGCAGACGTGCTGGGTCGTCCGGGGCGGTCTGGACTGGAAGGCAGCCAAGAGGGCGTGGTGTCCCACGATCGTCTGGTCGGGCGCGGTGGGGCGGGTCATCAGGCCGTCCGGCGCATACAGGGCGACGACGTCCTCCCAGCGCGCCTGGTCGTTCAGGGTCGCATAGAGATTGATCAGCCGGGCGCAGTCCAGCTCTATGTCGCGCCGTTCCGCCTGGTTCACGAAGGTCTCCGTGGCGTGGCCCGGGACGGCGAACCGCCCCGGGCCGTGCCGGTCTCAGAAGCGATAGCCGAGCGTGAACCCATAGGTCCGCGGCGGCAGGTAGGTGACCCCGATCAGGCGGCCGGTCGAGACCGCGAAGGTCGAGGCGCGGACATCCTCATCGCTGATGTTCTTGGCCCACAGTTGCGCGGTGATGGCCCCGTCGCCGCTCTCGTAAACCAGCGAGGCGTCGAACATCGTGTAGGCCTCGGAGCTTTCGATATCCCGCTCGAACTCAGAGAAGAAAATCTGGCTCTTGTAGGAGACGTCGCCCATCAGGGTCAGCATCCCGTCCATCGGCATGACGAAGGGCAGGTCGGCCTCGCCATGCAGGCTCCAGGCCAGTTCGGGCGTGTTGCGGACCCGGTTTCCGGCCAGCTGCAGATCGCCGCCGCCCGGCGCGCCGAAGGCGGTCGGATTCGGGTTGGTGACGGCGTTGTAGGGCGCGCCACCGGCAACGTTCTGCGGGGCGAGGGGGTCGACGGTGATGTAGTCGTCGAATGCCGCGTCGGTCCAGGACAGCCCGCCGGAGAACCGGATGGCTTCGGTCGGCCGCGCGAAGAAGTCGGCCTCGAAGCCGGTCGCCGAGGTGCGGGCGGCGTTCTGGAAGATGGTGGTGAAGCCCGCCGGACCGCCGGTGATGGTCTTGTTCAGCTGCAGGCCGTCCAGCTCATAGGAATAGGCCGCCATGTTCAGCGTCAGGCGATTCTCCAGCAGCGTCGCCTTCACCCCGACCTCGTGGTTCGTGATCTCTTCCGGATCGACGATGGTGCGCGAGGCGTAGGCGTTCTCGCCGGAGCCGGCTTTGAACCCTTCCGAGTAGGTATAGTACAGCAGGATGTCGGGATTGACCTCCCATTGCAGGCCGACCTCGGGGGTGAAGTCCTCGAAGGTGCGCTCGGTCAGGGTGACCCCCGGTGCCGTGAACAGGGTCGGCAGCGATTGCAGCGGGCCCACCGGGGCGTAGCGGATGATGTAGCCGGGATTGTCGGTGGTGACGGTCTCGCGGCTGTAGCGCCCGCCCAGCTTGACGCTGAAGCCGGTGAGCTGCTCGGACAGCATGCCGAGGTCGAAGGTTGCCTGGCCGAACAGGGCCGTGGCTTCCGTCTGAAGGTCCGAGCGGATGCAGACGCGCTTGGGGGTCTGGATGGCCGAGCCGCCGGTCGTGTCACCCGGTCCATAGCCGCAGAAATCATAGGCCGTGGCGAGGGGAACGTTGTCGCGCGCAAGGATGGCCGGCGTGCCGGGCAGGCCGGTCGCGCGGCCGAAGCCAACGTTGTCGATCGGGTTCTGCTGTTCCTCGAAATAATAGCCGCCGACCACGAGGTTGAGGAAGTCGGTGTCGTAGTTGGCCTGCAGTTCGGTCGAGAACTGCTCGCTGTCGATCCGGCGTTCCTGGACGGTCGAGTTGAAGCCGTTCAGGGTGAAGGCGCTCTGGACTGCCGACAGGTCGAGGTCCTGGAACAGGGAGGTCTCGAAACTGCGGAAGTTGGTGATGTTCGTGATCGATAGGTTCTCGTTGATGTTCGCCCGGAACGTCGAGGTGAAAGCGAAGGACTCGGTGCTGGTGCCCGGCTGGACTTCGCTGGCGAGGTCGCGCGGGTCGGTCGCGTAGCCGCCCTGGCCGAAGGCCGGCAGGCGGGCGACACCGGGGAAGCTGGCGCGCAGATAGTGGATGGCACCCGAGCTGTCGTCCTGACGGAAGTATTCGCCCGACAGCAGCAAGCTGACGTCCGGGGTGAAATCGAAATTCAGCTGGCCCCGGACCATGCGGCGGTTCAGGTCGTCGACGTCGGCCCCGGTGAACGGGTTCTCGCCGAAGCCGTCGCGGCCTTCGGTCTTGCCGGCGATGCGGAACTGGATGGTGTCAGTGACCGGGCCGCCCACGGCGACCTCGGTGATCAGGGCGTTATAGTTGCCGATCGTCAGACGACCGTAGCCCTCCAGCACGTCCGACGGCTTGGCGGTGATGACGTTGACCGAGCCGCCGACAGCGTTGCGGCCGTAAAGGGTCCCCTGGGGTCCGCGGAGGACCTCGACGCGCTCGACGTCGAACAGGGAGGTCAGCTGCGCCTCGGCGCGGGCGACATAAGCCCCGTCGACATGCAGGGCCACGCCGGTCGAGGAGCCCGTGGTCGACGTATTGGCCCCCACTCCGCGGATGAAGATCTTGGCCTGATTGAAGTCGTTGCCGAAGTTCACCGACGGCACGATGGTCTGCAGGTCCGCCAGGTTGTTGACCTGGGCGTTGTTGAGGCGCTCCTCGCCCAGCGCGGTCACGGCGATTGACACGTCCTGCAGCGACTGTTCGCGGCGCGAGGCCGTCACGATGACGTCGTCGACGGTCGCAGCGGTCTGTGCGGGCGCGGGGGTGGCGGTCTGGGCATAGGCACTGGTGGACGCCAGCAGGGCAGCAAGTGTGCCGGTCACAACTCTCATCATATCCTCCCGATAGACTTTGTTATTGTTGGTAGTCGCCCAACCGCGGACGGCTGCTACTCCGAACCCTGCCGGAGCCAACGCCCGGACACAGTCGTTTGTCTTTTCTTATATGTGAAAAGTTCAGGTCCGTGAAATATACCAGCGTGAGGTCGCTGGCAAGTTACAGTCGCCCTGCCGCGAGATCCGCCCCCTCGCGAAGGGCGCGGAGTTTCATCCATGTCACAGCCGGATCGATCTTGCCGTAGCCGGCGAAGGTGCCGAAGCCGCAATCGGTGCTGGCGATCACGCGCTCGGGGCCGACGATGGCGGCAAAACGGGCGATGCGCTGGGCGATCAGTTCAGGGTGCTCAAGGTAGTTGGAGCAGGTGTCGATCAGGCCCGGGGCAAGGACCTTGTCGTCGGGCAAATCGGCGTCACGCCAGACAATCCACTCATGCTCGTGGCGCGGATTGGCCGCCTCGAACAGGATGGTCGAGGGCCGGGCCTTCAGGATGATGGACATGATCCGCTCCAGCGGAATGTCGTGGTGGTGCGGCCCCTCGTAGTTGCCCCAGCAGATGTGCATCCGCATCCGCTCGGGCGCGATGTTCGCCGTCGCCGCATTCAGCGCCGCGACATTGGCCTCGATTGTTTTCAGGAAGCCCGCCTCGTCCATGTCCTGATAGCCGGTGTGGCGCGACATCGCGAGGTCGGGGCAGTCCAGCTGAAGGTCGAAGCCTGCCGCCACGATCGCCTCGTACTCGGGCCGCATGGCGTCCGACAGATCCGCCAGATAGGCCTCATGGCTCGGATAGAAGGCGTTCGACTGGAAGGCGGTGATCAGCCCGGGCGAGGCCGAGTTCATGAAGGCCCGGGTGCCGCCGCCGTGCTTGTCCAGAGACGCCCGGAACCGCCGGATATCGTCATGTAGCGGCTCCAGATTCACCAGCCGGACCTCGCCGATGCAGGAGGCGCGGGTGAACTCCTGCGCCCCCATGATGCTGGCCAGCTTCTCACGGAACTCGGGCAGGGGGGCGAGGTCGAGCGCCGGCTTCCTCGGACTGTCGCCGCCGAAGCCCGACAACCGCTCGATGATGTAGGTCGAATAGCCGACCTTGCCGAGTTCGCCGTCGCTGATGATCGAGACACCCGCCTCGACCTGCTTCTTCACCGCCTCGTCCACGGCGGTCTGCACCGCCGTGTCGAAGGCGTCAGCGTCGTAGGGCTCGCCGTGATCGCGGGCCAGCAACAACGGTGTTAGTTCGGGCCCGCGTGGCAGGCTGCCGACGTGGGTCGTGGCGATGGTCACGGCCATTCTTCGTTCCAGTACAGGCGCAGGGGATTGTCGATCAGGAGCTTGCGCTGAATCTCCGACGTCGGGGCGATGCGAGGGATCATGTCAACCAGGGTCCCGTCGTCGGGGATGCGATTTTCCATATTGGGATGCGGCCAGTCGGTGCCCCACAGGCAGCGATCGGGATAGGCCTCCACCAGCGGCCGGACCGACCGGGCGAAGTCGTCCCACGGGGCCGTTTCGGACAGGCGATCGGGGCAGGTGGCCTTGAAATGGATGTCAGGCCGGCTGTCGAGCAGGGCGCGGAAGGCGCGCATGTCGGGCCCGTCGGGCCCCTGGCTCACATCGGGTCGTCCCATATGATCGATCACGACCGGAACGGGGAGGGCATCGAGAAAGGGCCTCAGCTCCTGCAGGATGTCGGCCTCGAAATAGACGACGACATGCCAGCCCGCAGGCAGGCGTCCCGCCACCTCGAGAAACCGGTCCTTTGGCGCATGGTCGACCAGCCGTTTCAGGAAGTTGAAGCGCACGCCGCGGATCCCTCCGGCATGCAGCCGCGCCAGATCGCCGTCGTCGATCGCCGGGTCAACGACGGCGACCCCGCGCGCCCGGCCGCTGGAGGCCGCAATGGCGTTCAGGGTGGCGGCATTGTCGGTGCCATGGCAGCTGGCCTGGACGATGACGTTGCGCGCGAAACCCAGCCGGTCACGCAGGGCGAACAGGGCGTCAGGCCCGGCATCCTGCGGGATGTATTTGGCCGTGGGGCTGAACGGGAAACGGTCAGCCGGGCCGAAGACATGGCAATGGGCGTCGATCGCCCCTGCGGGCGGGCGATACGTCGGCACCGACGGTTCAAGGGTCCAGCTGCGAACGCGGCCGAGGGCGTCGATGCTCATCCGAAGACCCTTCCGTCCATCAGCTTGCGCGCAGTGCGCAGCAGGCCCGCCGACGTCACTTCACCCCGGTCGTCGGTCTCGAGCACACAGGTCATTTCGCCGGTCGGGTGCTCGACCGAAAGGGTCTTGCGGCGGCTGTCGGGAACCGCCGCCACCTCGGCGGCGGGCGAACCCTTGAGCAGGCAGGCCGTCGCCACGCTGACGGCGCCCAGCACGCCGACGCTGGCATGCGCCCGTTTCGGAATAAAGCTTCTGACGGTCACCGCGCCGCCGTTCCGGGGCGCGGCGACCAGCATCATCTTGGGCACCGAACTGTCGGCGACGTCGCCCAGGGTCATCATCGGTCCGGCCTTCAGGCGAATGGCTTCGATACGCGCCTTCAGCGCCTCGTTGGCGTCCAGCGCCTCCCGGTCTTCGTATCCGGTCGCCCCCACGGCGTCCGCACGCATGACGACGCAGGGCATGCCATTGTCGATCAGGGTGCAGGCCACACCCTCGATGACGTCAACCGCCCGGCCTGTGGGCAGCAGGGCCCCGCATGAGGACCCTGCCGTATCGCGAAACTGCAGCGGGACGGCGGCCGCCGTTCCGGGCACACCGTCGATCCGCGCCTCGCCCTCATAGGTCACGGCCCCGCCCGGCGTGGCGACGGAGGCGACCGCCGCCTGTCCGGTGTTGACCATGAAGATGGAGACCGGAGTCTGGTCGGGCTGCATCGCCACCAGACCCCGCTCGATGGCGAACGGGCCCACACCGGCCAGCATGTTGCCGCAGTTCTGGGCGTCGGTGACTATGGGTTGGTCGACGAAGACCTGCAGGAACAGATAGTCGACGTCGATGCCCTCCCTTTCGGAGCGCGACACCACGGCGACCTTGGACGTCAGGGGATCGGCCCCGCCCATGCCGTCGATCTGGCGCGGATCCGGCGAACCCATGACCCGCAGCAGGAAGGCGTTGCGCTCGCCCGGATCGGCCGGAAGGTCCCCGGCCACAAAGAAAGCCCCTTTTGAAGTGCCGCCCCGCATCCACATGCAGCGGACGCCCTCACTCATAGCGCAGGCCCATGGCCTCCAGCTTTCCGCGCATATCGTAGATGTCCAGCCCCAGTTCCCCGGCCGCCAGACGATCCCGCTTGCCGGTCTCGAGGGCTTCACGGGCGAGGCCCTTTTCCAGCACGGAGGCGGCTTCGGCCCGGCGCACCACGCAGACGCCGTCGTCATCAGCCACGATCACGTCGCCGGCCGCGATCGAGGCTCCGGCACAGACGATCGGCACGTTCACATCCCCGAGGGTGGCCTTGATCGTGCCCTGGGCAAAAACGGCCCGCGACCAGACCGGAAAGCCCATCTCCGTCAGGTCGCGCACGTCGCGCACGCCCGCGTCGATCACCAGACCGCGGCACCCCCGCGCCATGGCCGAGGTCGCGAGAAGATCGCCGAAATAGCCATCCTCGCAGGGTGAGGTCGGGGCCAGAACGAGCACGTCGCCCGGGCCCAGCTGCTCGATGGCCACATGGAGCATCCAGTTGTCGCCGGGAGGGGCGGAGATGGTGACCGCCGAACCGGCGATCCGCGCACCCGGATAGATGGGCCGCAGGCGCGCACCGAGGAGTCCGGTCCGTCCCTGGGCCTCATGCACTGTTGCGACGCCGAGTCGGGCGAGGCCGTCGATGACAGAGGCGTCCGCCCGCGCGATGTTGCGAACCACTCGACCGGCCATGTGCGCTCCCGTTTCAGCACCCGGTCATGGCGCTCGGTCGGGCCTGCAGCAATTCGCATTTGCCCGGACGCGATAAGATTTTACGATAGATCGTAATGGCCCTGTCTCCCTTCGATCTGAATCTCAGGCATCTGCGGGCCCTGTCCGTGGTGATCGCCCGGGGCAGTATGAGCCGGGCGGCGGAGACCGTCGGCCTGTCCCAGCCCGCGATGACGCAGGGTGTGGCCAAGCTGGAGCGGACATTGGGCGCGCGACTGCTGGTGCGCCAGCCGGATGGTGTGCGCGCGACTGAAGCCGGGCGGGGGCTGGCCGAGCGGGCGGACCGGGCCTTCGCTCATCTGGCCGAGGCGGCGCGGCAGGCGGGCCGCAGCGGCTTCGCCCGTCCCGAGCAACTGGTGACCGCCACGCAGCTTCGGGCCTTCCTTGCCCTGACGGACGCCGGCAGTTTCGTCGCCGCCGCCCGCGCGACCGGGTTGTCACAGCCCGGTCTGCACGCCGCTGTCCGGGACCTTGAGCAGATTTGCGCCGTGCCGATCGTGGAGCGGCAGGGGAGGGGGGTGGTCCTCACCCGCGCCGGCCGTCGTCTGGCGCGTGGGGCGCGGCTGGCGCGATCGGAGCTTGCGGCGGGGCTGGTGGAGATCCGTCCCGGAGCCGGTGGTGACGCCAACCGGATCACGGTCGGGGCCATGCCCCTGTCGCGTGCGGTCCTTCTGCCGCGTGCCGTGGCGGCGACGGTGTCGGCCGATCCGGGTTTCGTGGTCGATATCGTCGACGGGGCCTGGCGGGAACTGGTTGATCCTTTGCGGGACGGTCTGCTGGACATCATGGTCGGGGCCCTGCGCGAGGAGACCCCTGCCGATCTGGTTCAGCGCCCCCTGCTGCAGGACCGGCTGATGGTCGTTGGACGCCGGGGTCATCCCCTGTCGACCGACCCGGCCCCCGACAGGACCAAGCTGGCCCTGTATCCGTGGGTGATCGGTCGGCCCGGATCCCCCCTGCGACTGCTGTGGCAGGCGATGTTCGCCGACGGTCCGCCACCGGCGGCACCGGTGGAGTGCGGTTCCGTCACCGCGATCCGGGGAATTTTGCGCGACAGCGATCTGCTGACCCTGCTGTCCCGCGATCAGGTGGGGCTCGAGATTGAAGCGGGTGTGCTGGCCCCGATCGGTCCGCCCCTGACACAGACGATGCGGACGATCGGCATTACGACGCGGGCCGACTGGCGACCCACGCCGTCGCAAGCCCGCTTCCTGTCGCTGATCGACGCCGCCGCCACTTCGTTTCAGGAAATTGAATAGGCCGGGAGGCATAGTGATTGGCCGTTCGTCTCCCGGGTCGCGATAGCTCCGTGCCCATGAGCTCCCCTGTGTCCTTCATCGGTTTCGGCGAGGCGGCCTCGGCCTTTGCGGAAGGCTGGTCCGACGGTGGCCGAAGCGTCCACGCCTACGACCGCAAGACCGATGTCCCCGGCCTGCGCGAGGGCAAGCAGGCGGACTATGCGCGGCTGGGGGTGGAGGGAAAGCCGACCCTCGCAGACGCAGTGGCGCAGGCCGAGCTGATTTTCTGCCTCGTCACCGCCGATCAGGCGACGGCCGCGGCGCGGGAAGGGGCGATGAGCCTCCCCGCCGGCGCGCTGTGGTTTGACATGAACAGCGTGGCCCCGGACACCAAACGCGTGGCCGCGCGCGTGATCGACGCGGTCGGCGGCCGCTACGTGGATGTCGCGGTACTGTCGCCGGTTCACCCGCAGCGAAGGGCCGCGCCGCTGCTGGTCAGCGGGCCCCATGCCGTCGACGGCGCGGGTCAGTTGAGGGCGCTGGGCTTTTCCAACGTCACCGTGGTGGAGGGCCCTGTCGGGGCCGCCGCGGCCGTCAAGATGATCCGGTCGGTCATGGTCAAGGGAATCGAGGCCCTGTCGGCCGAGTGCGCCATCGCCGCGCACCGGGCCGGGGTGACCGAGGCCGTTATCGCTTCGCTCGACGCCAGCTGGCCGGGCGCCGACTGGGGGACGAGGCTGGACTATAATCTGGACCGGGTGATGCTTCACGGCCTGCGCCGCGCCGCTGAGATGGAGGAGTCGGAAGCTACTTTGGGTTCGCTGGGCGTGCGCGCGCCGATGACGCGCGCGACGGTCGAGGTCCAGCGGACCATTGGCTCGCTGGAAATGACGGCTCCGCCCGAGGGTCTGGCTGCCAAACTGGAGGCCCTGACCGGCCGCGCTGAAGAGGTGGCGGCATGAGCCTGGTGATCGACTGTCACGGCCACTACACCACGGCCCCGCCGCAGCACGATGCGTGGCGCGAGGCGCAGACGGCGGCGTTCAAGGCGGGCGGGACACCGCCACCCTATCCCGAGATCACCGACGACGAGATCCGCGAAACGATCGAGGCCAACCAGCTGCGGCTCTTGAAGGAACGCGGCGCGGACATGACGATCTTCAGCCCGCGCGCCTCGACCATGGCGCACCATATCGGCGACGAGGCCGTGTCCCTGGCGTGGGCCCGGGTGTCCAACGACCTGATCGCGCGCGTCTGCGACCTCTATCCCGAGACCTTTGCCGGGGTCTGCATGCTGCCGCAGAGCCCCAAGGCGGACCTGACGGGTTCGATCGCCGAGCTGCGCCGGTGCGTGACCGAGCTGGGCTTCATCGGCTGCAACCTGAACCCCGATCCCGGCGGCGGCCATTTCACCGCCCCGCCCCTGACCGACCGGTTCTGGTATCCCTTTTACGAGGCGATGGTGGAGCTGGACGTGCCCGCCATGATCCACGTTTCGGGCTCCTGCAATCCGGGTCTTCACGCGACCGGTGCCTTCTACATCGCGGCGGACACCATCGCCTTCATGCAGCTGATCCAGGGCGATCTGTTCAAGGACTTCCCGAGCCTGAGGCTCATCATTCCGCACGGCGGTGGGGCCGTGCCCTATCACTGGGGCCGCTATCGGGGGCTGGCCGACATGCTGAAACAGCCGCCGCTGGAAGAGCATCTGATGGACAATGTCTTCTTCGACACCTGCGTCTATCACCAGCCCGGCGTTGATCTTCTGACCCAGGTGATCGAGACGCCCAACATCCTGTTCGGGTCCGAGATGGTCGGGGCCGTGCGCGGTATCGATCCCCGCACCGGCCACCACTTCGACGACACCAAACGCTACATCGACAACGCCCCCATCACCGACGCCCAGCGCCACGCCATCTTCGAGGGCAATGCCCGGCGCGTCTTCCCCCGCCTCGACGCCAAGCTGAAGGAGAGAGGGCTATGACCGCGCCCCGCGACATCCACGCCTATCTGGCCGAGATGGAGGACATTCCCGGCACCAAGGTCTTTACGGCCGCCCGCGCGCGTCAGGGCTACCACCTGAACCAGTTCGCCATGAGCCTGATGAAGGCGGAGAACCGCGAGGCCTTCAAGGCCGACGAGCGGGCCTATCTGGATCGCTGGCCCATGACCGAGGACCAGAAGCAGGCGGTACTAGCCCGCGACTTCAACCGCTGCCTTGAGCTCGGCGGCAACATCTATTTCCTGGCCAAGCTGTTCTCGACCGACGGCAAGAGCTTCGCCCAGGCCGTCTCGACCATGACCGACATGAGCTTCGAGGACTACACCGCCATGATGATCGCCGGCGGCCGCTCGCCCGTGGGCGTCCGCTCGATCAAGGAGAACTACTGATGGCCCGCATCACCGCAGGCGTGGCCTGCAGCCACATTCCGGCGCTGGGCGTCGCGGTCGATCTGGACAAGACTGAGGAGGCCTACTGGAAGCCCGCCTTCGCCGGCTTCGACTGGACCCGCGCGTGGGAAAAGGCCGAGAAGCCTGACGTCGTCATCCTGGTCTTCAATGACCACGCGACGGCCTTCGACATGAAGTTCATCCCGACCTTCGCCATCGGTTGCGCCGAGAGCTTCACCCCCGCTGACGAGGGCTGGGGCCCGCGTCAGGTGCCGGTCGTCGAGGGGCATCCGGACCTGGCCTGGCACATCGCCCAGAGCTGCATCCTGGACGAGTTCGACATGACCATCATCAACGAGATGGAAGTCGATCACGGTCTGACCGTCCCGCTGTCGATGATGTTCGGCAAGGTCGACACATGGCCGTGCAAGGTTATCCCCGTCGCGGTCAACGTGGTCACCTATCCGCCGCCCTCGGGCAACCGCTGCTGGGCGCTGGGAGAGGCGATCCGCCGGGCGGTCGAGAGCTATCCGGAAGACCTGAACGTCCAGGTCTGGGGCACGGGCGGCATGAGTCACCAGCTGCAAGGGCCGCGCGCCGGTCTGATCAACAAGGAGTGGGACAACCGTTTTCTGGACCAGCTGTCGGGCTCGACCGACGCGCTGCGCCATATCCCGCACATCGAATACCTGCGCGAGACGGGGTCGGAGGGCATCGAGATGGTCATGTGGCTGATCATGCGCGGGGCCATGGGCAAGACGACCGAGCAGCTGCATCGCCACTATCATGTGCCGGCCTCCAACACCGCCGTCGGCCACATCGTGCTGCGACCGGTGGATGAGGCGCGCGCCGGCGGCAGCGGCGAGGGGGTGGCGGCATGAGGATCGCGCTCGCGGGTGCCGGGGCATTCGGCGAGAAGCACCTCGACGCGCTGGCGCGCATCGACGGGGTCGAGGTCGTCAGCCTGGTCGGCCGGACCCTGGAGGCGACGCGGACGGTGGCGGAGAAATATCGCATCGGCCATGTCACGACCGAGCTGGAGGAGGCGCTGGCCAAGCGCGAGATCGACGCCGTGATCCTGGCCACCCCGACCCAGTTGCATGCCAGCCAGGCCCTGGCCTGCCTGAACGCGGGCAAACATGTGCAGGTCGAGATCCCTCTGGCCGACAGCCTGGCCGATGCCGAGGCTGTCGCCGCGCGCGCCGCGGAGACCGGTTTGGTGGCCATGGTCGGCCACACCCGGCGCTTCAATCCCAGCCACCAGTACATCCACAACCGGATCCAGGCGGGTGAGCTGTCGATCCAGCAGATGGACGTCCAGACCTATTTCTTCCGCCGCACCAACATCAATGCCAAGGGTGAGCCGCGGTCGTGGACCGACCACCTGCTGTGGCACCACGCGGCCCATACGGTGGACCTGTTCGCGTGGCAGGCCGGCCCGATCGTCGAGGCCCACGCCCTGCAGGGGCCGCCACATCCCGACCTGGGCATCGCGATGGATATGTCGATCCAGCTGAAGGCCGAAAGCGGCGCGATCTGCACACTGTCGCTGTCGTTCAACAACGACGGGCCGCTCGGAACCTTCTTCCGCTACATCTGCGACAATGGAACCTGGATCGCCCGCTACGACGATCTGGTGACCGGCCGTGAGGAGCCTGTGGACCTCACCGGAGTGGCCGTTTCCTCGAATGGCATCGAACTGCAGGATCGCGAGTTTGTGGCGGCGATCCGCGAGCGACGGGAACCGCGCGCGAGCGTGGCCCAGGTCCTGCCGTGTTACCGTGTGCTGGGAGCCCTTGAACGCCAGCTGGCGGACCGGTGAGGCGCCCCTTTCCCACCCGGCCACAATCATCGTTCGACGCGCCGCCGCGTGGCCGCGCTGGTTCAGGTTCGCTCGGGATGGGCCAGGGCGTGACCGCGATAGTGCCCGTCGACCTCTCCAGATCGCCGGCGGGCCGTTGCGCCGCGCGATCGACGACGGGGTTGATCGACAGGCCCGTCACTCCGGCGTCTTTACTTGAAAGCGAACGAGGTGGTGGTACTGTTATTCCGGCGCTGACTTGTCTCCACTTTGGGCCGGCCAGGGTCCTGCGTCAGGGCCGCCGAGGGGCGTGCGGCCGGTCTCGTTCGAGCGGCAGCGAGCGACATCTGATTCAGTTGGTCGCCGCAGAGTTCCGCTGACAACGCTGCGTCCGCCTCGGCTCACACGCGAGACCCGCGTACCAGGGCAAACACCCATCCGCCGATCGCGCCCGCGACGCCAGCCATGCCGATGATCGGAAGGACCTGCACAAGGCCGACGCTGCTCGCGGTCCAAAGCGAGATGAGCAACATGCCCAACAGGCCCGTCACGGCACCCAGGACGACCAGTCCGAGGGGGGTGTCGCGTCCAGCTCGTCTCATCAGCAGATAACCCGGCGTCCCCAAGGCGATGACCGACGGCAGGGCGAACAGCAGGGCGATCGACCCGTGCAGCAGGAGGCCGATCCCGATGTCGCCGGTCTCCTGCGTCGAGACGGCCGTAAACAGCGCTGCGACGAACAGGCTGGCTGCGACCGGCGCGGCAATGAAGGCCAGCAGGGTGCGCACCAGTGATGGCCGCCAGGGCGTGGGGGAGGAGGACCGAAGGCTCGCGGCCTCGTCGGCGGGGTCAGCTGTCACGGCTCGTGCTCCGGATCACCGACGCCGGGACATCCTGCGACCTGACCGCCGGGTTTGCAGTCAAACCGTTATCATGCCCCGTCGCCCAAGGTAACGCTTCTTCGCAAGCCCGCCTGCGCACTGGAGGTTCGGCGTCGTCGCGGGCGCGGATCGGTTTCGCGCCTTCCGTCGGCCTGTTCCCGACAAGAGGGCGACGTCTGGAGACCGGTTTATCGCGCCAATGCCGTGCGCGGACGCGAGGCGGAGGCGGGGACCTCGCGTCAACGGCCCGGTCGCCGGGCCGCGATCGGAGGGAGAATCCGAACTCCCCCTCGTAGGGCGTCGGCTCCGCCAAGCCGCTTTCGCCCGCGCCGTGAACGTCTTTGGTGACTGTGACCTTCCCGGAGGCGGTTCGCCCGGAAGTGCGTGAAAAAGCGTCAGGTGGACGGGGACTGGGTTGCGGTGGCGCGGGAAGTGCGACTGGCGCAGGTCCTCGAACCCGCCGAACGCCCCGCCATCCAGGGCGGCCGTAACGATGAGAGGCGGCTGGTCGGACATCAGTCAGGCGGCCGGCCGGGCCAGAGCGCTGCGCCAGGCGTCAGCCGCCGCGCGGTGCAGGGTGGCATGGCGGCTCGCCAACCGGTCGATGTCGTTGTCGTAACCGCCGCCGATGACGCCAACGACCGGCGCTACAGGCAGGCAGGTCTCCAGAACATAGGCGTCACGCGCAAACAGGCCTTCGTCGCTCAGGGCCAGCCGGCCGAGACGGTCGTTCTCATGCGGATCGACGCCGGCGATGTAGAAGACGAGGTCCGGCTCGACGCGCTCGAGCAGGCCTGGAAGTGTCGCTCGCAACGCGGCCAGGTAGGCTTCGTCGCCGGTCCCATCCGGCAGGTCGATGTCCAGATCGCTCGGGCCGCGTCGCACGGGATAGTTCTTCTCGCCGTGCATGGAGAACGTAAAGACACGAGGCTCATGCTCGAAGATGAAGGCGGTGCCGTCGCCCTGGTGCACGTCCAGATCGACAACAAGAGCCTTTCCGATTTCGCCTGCGTCGATCATCGCGCGGCCGACCACACCGATGTCGTTGAAGACGCAGTAGCCTGCGCCGCCTTTCAGTCCCCCATGGTGGCTGCCGCCGGCGGTGTTGCAGGCCAGGCCATAGCGAAGCGCCAGACGCGCGGCCATCAGGGTGCCGCCGACCTCCACCTGCGAGCGATCCGAGACACCGCGGGTCACCGGCAGACCGATGACCCGCTCTACGTCGGGCGGAACGGCGGCCTCCAGCACCTGACGCACGTAAGCGGGGTCGTGCACGGCGGCGAGCAACTCGAAGCTGGCGGGTTCGGGGACATGCAGCCCCTCAGGCCCGATCAAACCCTCTTCTTCCAGCACCTGAGCCAGTCGGGCGTACTTTTGCATCGGGAAGCGATGACCGGGCGGAAGCGCAGCGCTGTAGGCCGGGTGGTAGACGACCGGGGGAAGAGGGCGCGGCGTGGACATGCCGGCTAGGTGAAAACACACTGATGGGCGCGATGCTACAGCTGCGCCGTCAGTTAACGGTGGAGGTCCGCTTCCCGGCGGGATCCGAATGTCGGCTCCTGGTGCATTTGAAGTCTCTTGGATCGTTCCGGGGTCTGGCAATGTTCAACACCGCGCTGGACGCGGAACGACGTGGCTGCGACCTTGTCAAGCTGCGGCTCGCCGACGTTGCGCACGGAGACGTCAAGCGTCAGCGCTCCACAATCCTCCAGCAGAAGACCGGTCGACCCGTACCGTTCGAGATCACAGAGCCGGCGAGAGAAGCGCTGACGCACTGGCTCGAACTCCGCGGTCGACGGCCGGATGATGGGTTGTTCCCAAGCCGCAGCAACGCCGGCAGGTCTATCGGAACTCGCCAGTACGCTCGACTCGTCGACGGCCGGGTTCGAAGGATCGGCCTGAACCCGAGCGTGTAGGGTATACATAGCCTTCTGCGGACCAGGGTGGCGCTGATCTGTAAGAAGACCGGAAACCTCCGCGCCTGCCGACTGCTCCTGGGGCACGGCAAGCTGGAGAGCCCGGTCCGGTACCTGGGTATTGAGGTCGACGACGCTCTGGAGATCTCGGAGCAGATCGACCCTTAGCCAGCGGTGGGTCCGCCGGAAAGTGGACCCACCAAAGGTCCCTTTCGGGTGGTGAGCGGCCTTTGGTCCGAGAGCTGATTGTTCAACCTAGCTCAGATCGTCACGCGCTTGCTGCAGCTCTCGCTTCGGCGCGGGCATCGCGACGGGCAATGTCACCACCCATTTCGAAACCCTGTGCAAACATTAGCCAGCCAAAAAGAGTGACCCACGCCAGCACCAATGCGGTCTGAAAACCGCGATAAAGGGCTACTCCCATGGGTCGCGCCTCGATAACCGGACGGCTCTTGTTCAAGGCCAGAAACCCTGCACTGAGCGCGATCATCAGAATGTAGGGTAGGATGTTCACGCCGGTCTCCATGCTGGTTGATCGACCTTACCGCGGCTAGTCGTGGTCGCCAGTCGCATGCGGACGAAGATCAGGCGGTAAGGCCAAAGGCCGTGCCTGAACGGCCGTCTCCCACCTGGGCGAGAGTACCAGCCGATCATCTTCTAGGGCCGCCACGGCTCGATAGCAGTCCTGTATGCCGAGGCGAAAACCCGACCACGCGGAAGCGATCTGCGCGAGCCTCGTACTGGAAGTGAAGCTATCGCGTTTGCGGGATCGGATCCGGCACGGCCGCCTTGCGCCCGCTCTCCACGGCGATCACCTTGCATCGGACTTCACAGGGAGCGGACATGAGAGCCATCATCTTTTCGCTGTTTCTGCTGATGGGCTGCGGGTCTGAAGACACAGCAGATTACAAAAACGCTGCCTCGTCGCCTGCTCTGAGCCGCGAGGCGCAGGGCCTTATTGCACCTGTCTTGGGGGCCATCGACGCGGAGAAGGCGCGACAAGCCGCGCTTCCGCGTCCTGCCGACGATCGCGAAAGACTGGTGCGAATGGGACAGCTGGATCAAGCTGGACGCCGCCTTGAGGGCCAGCTCGATCTGTCCACCCTTCCCGAGAGCGAGCGCATGGTCGCCTACGCGGCCCTGATGAATGAAATCGAAGCTGTCGATCGAGCGAACCAGGCTGCACTCTTGGAGATGGTTCCTCCGGAGGGGTGGTTCCATCAAAGTCGCTATGGAGAAGCGGCCTCGGAAGCGGCCTTTCTGATCGTGCAGCACGGAAGTCTGGACCTATGGCAACGCTTCGTGCCGGTTCTGGAGCCGCTCGTGGCGTCCGGCGAGATCGACGGTCTGCAGTATGCGCTGATGTATGACCGCTTGGCTCTGCGCGAGGGCAGGCCCCAGAGATACGGCAGCCAGATGATCTGTGTGGAAGGACGGTATGTGACAGGCCACCTTGAGGATCCGGACAGTGTCGATGTTCGAAGGGCGGCCATGGAAATGGGGCCGCTCGCTGACTACGAAGCCCTCTTCGCTCGGCGGCCTCCCTGCACGTCTTAGGTCGACTTTTACGTCGCTCAGGTCAACGCAGCTGGCCCAACGTGATCGGCATCCAAATGTCCGCAACGGGTCGGGTCCGGTCTATCACATCCGGCTTGAAACCTGACGTTCCCGACGACACTGAGGGCGGGAAGGCGATTCTGGCCCCGGGGCACCTGACAGTCCGCCTGGTGCCCTGAGCAGACATTGGCGTCCGATCTGCAATCAGACGCTCGCAGCACCCCACATGTAACGCCCGGGCAAGTCCAACCCCAGCGATTGCGACCGATGCGGTTGTCGCGGAGCAAGTGCGTCAAGCTCCGCGAACGTCATACCCAGACTCGCCGATCTGGCGGGTTACTCGCTCGCGACAAGCTGACCCGCGCCCGCGAGGATTGTGAGCCTCTGACGGGCGTCCCCGAGCCGTACGAGCAGGCCCGGCGGGATCTCGGCTCCGTAGCTTTCCGCGAAGCGGCCGGCGGAGTGCTCCAGCGCCTTCAGCAGGTCTGACGCAGCCGCTCGGGCGGCGACCGGATCGGTGCTGCCGACGTGGTCGATCCACACCGGCTGGGTGTGCGCGAAATGGACAAAGGACATGATCGGCCATCCTGTCTGGCCGCCAATGGCACGCGCGGCGATCCAGCCACCCGACGGAAGATCGACCGTTCCGGTATAGCGTTTGCGCCCGTTGCCGCCGAAGCCTTCCAGGGTCTCAACGACCTGTCCGTTGACGATGAGTTCGACACGCTCCACCGGCCGAACGCTGATCAGCTCGATCGACCAATCCTGGCTGCCCTGAGCCACGGTCGCCCCCGGTGTCCGGCCAGCCACGTCGAAGAGCAGCGCGGGGCCGGTGGTGACGAAGCCCTCGCCTGCCCGCACACGGTCGACCGCAGACGCATAGCCATCCTGAGCGTCCGTGACGGGCACATAGGCCCGAGCCGTACCGATCGCCGGCACCCGATAGAAGTTGGCCATCATGTCGGTGCCGGAGGTGGCCGGCATGCTGCGCCCGATGTTGAGGAACCGGTACCAGGCCTGGGCCGTGCCGATCGGGCTCGTCCACTGGCAGACCAGTTCAAGGCCGATGCCCTGCGACAGCACACCATCGACAACCAGTTCGAGCGGGAGGCCGTTGGCCGCGAGATCCACGAACGGATCGCTGTCCCCACCAACAGGGTGGACATAGGTCGCAAGGGCACCCTGCGCCCGGGCAAAGGGGTTCACCAGCCCGTTATGCAGGTCGCGATCGCCGTAGACGGGTGTCGTCGGGCCGAAGAACCAGGGCTGAAAGGCCTCGCTCGCCGCGATCATTCCGATATGCCCGTGGTAGTCTGAACGGACTTCCTGCGTCAGCCACGCCGTGGTGCCGTCGTCGGCCGTTGCTTTCTGACCGATGCGATCCGCGTCGATGAACCGGTTGTACTGGTTCCAGGCCATCGGTGCCGAGAAGTCCAGATCCTCGCCCTGCATCGGCAGAAGCAGATCTTCCAGTTCGAGTTCGTTGACTCCGCTACCGTTGAGATGGACGTGGTGGTCAGCCGATGCGAAGCCGGCTGTCTCCGCGTCCCAGATTTGCGAGATGTCCAGCGAAGCGGATACCGTGCGGTCTGCGCCCACGCGAACTTGATGGGTCTGCGGAATAGAGAATGGTCCAAGGGTGGCGACGATCCGGTAGTCGCCTTCGGGCAGCTGCAGGGCGGTGAGCCCGTCGGTGTAGAAATAGACCGGGCCGTTCTGATTATCGACATAGGTGGGCCCGGCCGGGTTCGCGACCGGATGGCCGTCCGCGCGCGTGATCGAAAGCCGCGCGGGCGTCGACCGCAAGGACCCGTCGGGTCCTGAAAGGCGGGTGGTGATGGACAGCTCGCCCATTGGCGCGCCGTAGTCCCATCTCCTGATCTCGACCGGCTGCGCCGAGCCTCCAGCCGCCGGTATGACCATCAGCCTGTACTGTTGGTCCGCGTCGGCGAGGGCGTAATAAATCCGGGAGCCGTCAGCCGACCATGTCGGGAAGAGGGCTTTTTCGCCCGCCGGTGTCAGCCAGCGCGGAAAGGCGGGTCGCTCGACGTCCATGACCGCCAGCCGGACGGTATTGCCATCGCCGACCCCGTAGACCAGGGCCCGCTCAGCTGGATGCACATCGGGGTTCAGATGCGCCATCCAGCCCTGCTCGGCCAAAACCGGCCCCTCCGTTCCGTCCGCGTTTCGAAGCCTCAGAGCCAGGGCGGGTCCAATCGCTTCCTGGTAAACGATCCGCCCGTCGCTCAGCACTCTCGCAGCACGCGCCGCCCGGGCACCGGATGTCACCGCTTCGTCTGCGCCTGTCTCGAGATTTCGACGCCACAGATCCAGCCGCCCCCCGCGGGCCGAGGTGTAGATCAGGAAACGTCCGTCCCGCGTGAACTCGGGGTCAAGGTCGATCGCGGGAGTGTCGATCCCGGACAGGACCCTGCCATTCTGATCGGCGATGACAATGGCGGTGTCCGCTCCGTTGTCACGGACGAAGGCGATGCGCTGCCCGTCGGGTGACCACCGCGGCCGCGCATCGACGGCGCTTCCATCGGTGAGCCGCCTCGCAACGCCACTGCCGAGATCAAGCACCCAGATCCAGCCCTGATGCGCGAAAGCGACCATGGCTCCGTCGGGAGATGCGGCAGGATAGATGGGCCCAGACGAGAGGATCGGCAGGTTCTCCTGCTCAAGATAGAGCTGGTGCCCGAAGCCTTCGACCTTGGGATATCGATGGGTCCACTGCGCCGAAACGGCGGCGGGCGACCCGAGCCAGAGCGCTGCCGCCAAGATGGCCAGGGGCCGTGTCCGGATCATCGCCATGGAAGTCACTCTCAGTTACTCGAAGCATGTATCCCTCAAGCCACAAGACCTGACAATCGCGGCGAGGCAAGCCAAGGGGAAGACGCGTCGACTCCGCGCGAGCGGCGGACATTCAGCCGGCTCGGACACTCCGACATTCAGCCGCGGCCTCACGCCTGCGCGTCGGTGCGGACGGCGGGATCGTATCCGTCTGAGACCCGGCATCGCGATACACGGGCGGATTACGGCACCCTTGCCGGGTCTCCGCGCAGACGGCGAGGATTTGACCTGGTGTGCAATCGCTCCGAGGCTGCAGACAAGCGTCCAACCCAGAGGTCTTTCATGCGCCGTCGAACCTTCCTGTCCGCCCTCCCCGCCGGTGCCTTGACCGTGGGGGGGTCACGGGTCGCATCCGCCCCGGTGGAAGCGCAGGCGGCGTCTCAGCCCGTGGCGATGCCGAAGACCAGCAGCTACCCCTATGCGGGCGTGGGGCCGGGGGACCGGATCATGGGGGCACCGTTCGCGGGACGGTCAACCGTCTGGGGCACGCAAGGCGCGGCCGCCACAGCCCATCCCGCTGCGACCTTGATCGGGATCGACACGTTGCGACGGGGTGGATCGGCGATCGACGCTGCCATCGCCATCAACGCAGCGCTCGGGTTCCTCGAGCCGACCGCCAACGGCATCGGCGGCGATGCCTTTTGTCTGATGTGGGACCCGGCCCGGAACAAGGTCGTGGGCTTCAACGGGTCCGGAAACAGCCCCGGGGGCCTCTCGCTGGCGACGGCCCGATCAAGGGCGGGCGAGGACGGGTATTTGCCGCGCTACGGTGCGGTGACGGTCAATGTGCCCGGGACGGTCGACGCGTGGTGGAGCGCGCATCAGCGCTACGGCAAACTGCCCTGGAAAGATGTGCTTCTGCCGGTCGCGGAGCTGTGCGAGCGCGGTGTCCCGATGCCTCAGCTGATCGCCTGGTACCTTGAGCGCAACATGGCCGGGTTCGATCGTTCAGCAGCGATTATCGAGGACAATGATAACCGCAAACGTGTCTACGCGCCCTTCGGACGGACGCCGCGCTCGGGGGAGGTATTCGCCAATCCGGATCTCGGACGGACCTATCGGCTGATCGCGGAAGGGGGCCGTGATGCCTTCTACGACGGCCCGATGGCCAGCCAGATGGAGGCCTATTTCCGGCGCATCGGCGGCTGGATGACCCGCGCCGACCTGAAGGCGCACGCGACCGAATGGGTCGAGCCGATCATGACCACCTACCGGGGCGTCGAGGTCTACAGCCTCGGACCCAACACCCAGGGCCTGTCGACCAACCAGATCCTCAACATCTGCGAGACCTTCGACCTGAAAGGGATGGGCTTCCAGTCCGCGGCGTCGATTCACCACCAGGCCGAGGCCAAACGGCTCGCCTTCGAGGACCGGGCGAAATGGTTTGCGGATCCCCGCTTCGCCGAGACGCCGGTCGACTATCTGAACTCCAAGGCCTATGCGGCGGAACGCGCGCGCCTGATCCGGCCCGACCGCGTGATGGACCGCGCCCTGCCGGGCGACGCCCCGACCCAGGGCGACACGACCTATTTCAGCGTCGCCGACAGGGACGGTATGATGGTCAGCTGGATCCAGTCGAACTACCGCGGCATGGGGTCGGGTCTGGTGCCCGACGGCCCGGACGGGCGGACCTTGGGGTTCATGTTCCAGGACCGGGGCGAACTCTTCGCCCTGACCGACGGCCACCCGAATGTTTACGCGCCCGGCAAACGCCCTTTCCATACGATCATCCCGGGCTTCGCTTGCAAGGATGGCCAGCCCTGGATGGCCTATGGCGTCATGGGCGGCGGAATGCAGCCGCAGGGCCAGGCGCAGATCGTGATCAACATGGTCGACTATGGTCTCGACCCCCAGGAAGCGGGCGACGCGCCACGCTGGCAACACGAGGGCTCTTCGGAACCGACGGGGCATCCGGCGGAGGGCACCGGCGTGTTACATCTCGAGACCGGGGTGCCGTTCGAGACGCGGGCAGCGCTACAGGCGATGGGCTGGACGCTGGGTGGGCCGAACGGCGGATTCGGCGGATACCAGAATGTGGTCCGCCAGGTGAACGACCGGGGCCCCTGGAGCTACGGCGCGGCCACGGAGATGCGCAAAGACGGGATCGCGCTCGCCTATTAGAGCCGTTCCGCCCAAAGCACGGCAATATGGTCAATGTCTTGAGAGAAGACCGTGCTCAGTCTTTCCGTGATAAGAGATTGCTCCCAGGTGCTGCCGGCAAGAACGCTCACACCACAACACATCAGTTTGTCAGAAGCCGAAGGTGACGGCAGCCACCACCCCCTCGCTCCGCAAGCTGTCGCCGATCGGCGCGTAGTATCCGACCGACACGTCAAGATACCGATCGCTCGCGCGCAGGCCGTCGCCGCCTGTCCAGTGCCGCCAGGCCAGCCGCGGTCCGGCCGCGAACGCCGTCTCGTCGGCGCGGGCGCTGTCATGGTCGAGGCGTGCGCCCACCCCGACCGTAATCAAAACACGCCGGCTCTGCGACGTGACCCAGGTCCAGCCGAGGGTGCCGTCGACGACCGCATAATTCTGTTCGGCCTCAAGCAGCCGCGCGACGTCAACGTACAGATGCGCCGAAGGCCAGGAGTCGCGGTCGAACCGCAGGTCACCGCCAATGTCACCCGACCACGCCACGCGCAGCATCGTGTCGTCGCGGGCGTTGTCACCGATGGCGATCATGCGGCTGGCCTCGACCACCAGATTGGTTTCGGTCAGCGGCTTCCAGCGTACACCAACCCATCCCTGGGTACTGTCGGTCCCGACGGGCCCGGAGTCGGCGGCGAGCGTCTGATAGGCGCGCGCGAAGACCCGGACCGGGCGGCCGTTGTTGTCGCTGCCGACGCGCGCCCAGACCTCGCCGCCGGCCTGGGTCGCCGACTCCCCGCCGGCAGAAAGCAGCGCCGTCGCGCTGGAGGTCGGGCCGGTCAGCACGCTGACACTGCCGCCGATCCGGTGTTCCAACGCTTGCAGTTCGCGGCCGATCTCGTGCCGGCGTCGGGGGGTCAGTTGTTCGGGCGGCAGGGTGCGGGCTCCCTGCTCAAGCCAGACCACGGCGGCCCGGTCCTGACCGTCCCGGCGCGCGGCATAGGCGGCGTCCAAGGCTTGGGCACCGGTCAGGGGCGTGGTCCTGTCGACGGTGGTAAAGCCCTGGACCGCCAGCTTGTCATCGCCGGCGGCAACGGCGGTGTAGGCGAAATCGAGAGAGGCCTCGCCCGGCAGGATGCCGCTGGCATGCGCCTGACGCAGGACAGTCCGCGCCTCGGCCCGACGGTTGGACTGGACCAGGGCCTGAACCTGAGACCGCGCCAGATAGGCGCGTTGTTCGGGTTCGGGGGCCAGGGGCGCAGCCAGACCATAGGCCTCGATCGCCTGGGCCCGATCGCCGGCGCGGGCGGCGGCCTCGGCCCGGCGGGTCTGGACGCGATGATCCCACTGCCCGGCCACCGGTTGCAGCGCGGCAAGCGCCTCAGTGGGCTGGTTCGAGGCGAGCAGGGCGTCGACCAGCAGCAGACGCCAGTCGAGATTGTCGGGCTCGCCCGCGACCGCGCGTCGGGCCGCCGTGGCGGCCGTCACCGGGTCGCCGCTGCCGAAGGCCTGATAGGCCGCCGTCGCGTCGGCGAAGGCCGCCGGATCGCGCGGGGACGCCTGGGCCAGGGCCACGGCGGGCGTCAGGATCGCCGCAACGGCGACAGAGACGAGAAGAAGGGAGCGGCGCACGGGCGGTATCCTACTGGGATCAAGCGGGTTCGGGGTGAAGGTCGGACAGAGATCGCCGCAGCGAGTCTGCCAGCTGATCGTTGAGCCAGCGCGCGCTGCGCTGGTCAGTGATTGCCGCCTCGATATCTGTGGCAGAGGCCAGGCCGAGGCGCACGAGGGTCTGGCCCAGCGACTGGCCGCCGGCGCGCGCCGCGATCAACGCCGTCTGCAGGTCTGCATGGCTAAGCTTGCCGCTGCGCACGAGGATGTCACCGAGGCGGGCGTAGCCGGCGCGGACCGACCGCCACAGCATCGCCTCGCGCGACGCATCGATGGTACCCGCGGCGCGCATTTCAGACAGGCGCGAACGCACTGCAGTGAAGGGATCTTCGTTCCAGGCAAAGCGGATGGCGAAGGCAATGTCGCTCAGGGGCGCGAACAGGAACCGGATGCTGCGGATCCCGCTCCGCCCGAGCAGCTTCTCAAGCTCGACCCGAAGGGCGTCGGGCAGGGGTTCGGCGAGGGCCACGTCCAGATTCAGGCCCTGCCGGCGCAACGGCACCGCGCCGTAGCGTGCCGCCTGCGCCGCCGTCAGCAGGCTGAGCACCGTATGATCGATCTGGAAGGGATCGAAGATCGAGGCATAGGTTTCGCCGCGCTCGGCGAAGGCTTCGGCCAGATGGTCGTCATCGACCGCGCCGAGATCGAGCAACAACAGGCCCAGCGGACGGTAATCGGTTTTCTGCGTCTGAAGCGCGACCGTCAGATCGGTTTCGCTGATGTGGTTCCAGAAGCGCAGCGTGTCCCCCAGGCGGCCCGATCCCTGCTGCAACTCCGACAGGGACGGATAGGCGTGCTGGGTCTTGTCCCAGGCGATCGGACGGCCTGTGATCAGATGGACAGCAAATTGACGCGTTGCGCGCCAGAAGGCCCCGAACGAGATCAGGTTCGACGTCACGATGCGGAGTGGCGTCAGCGGCACGTGTTTCAGGCCGTGGTTGAGACCGGTGAACCAGGCGCGGTGCAGGATGCGGTTGACCAGGAAGATCAGGTTGATGCCGACCACGGTCCAGACCCACGGTCTGTCGATGACCGGCGGAAGGTCCATCAGCGACGGCCAGAGCCATTCAAGCAGCAGAACGCCCAGAACCTGGACAACGATCACATAGCCAAACAGGCCGACCGGGGCGGTGAACAGGGCCTTGCGGTCACGGAACAGATAGTAGCGATTGATCAGCCCGCCGAACCAGCCGAGCTGGCGCCAGCCCATGATCGATATGCCCAACATCCAGCGCGCCTTCTGACGCACGCTGGTCGCGAACCGGTCCGGGAAAAACTCCCTGGTCGCCACCAGTTCGCGGCGACGGATATCGACCATCCCCTCGCGGAACCAGGCCTTGCGCTGGCGTGGCACCCGCGCGTGGTAGCGCACGAACGCCGACGGATAGCCCAGCGCGCTCAAACGATGGGCGACGTCATAGTCCTCGGTCAGGCTGTCGGTATTGAAGGGCTGTCCGTTCTTTTCCTCGACCAGCGCCATCATGGCCAGCCGATGAAAGCCCGTCGCCACGCCGGCCGACGGCGTCATTCCGGCCAGGGCCGAGCGGACGGGCAGGTCCTTGGTATGGAATTCGGCGAACTCGTCCATGTAATGACAGGCGACCGTCTTGGTCCATTCCCGGTCCATCGACAGGACCGGCATCTGGATCATCGCCGCCTCGTCAACGAACCAGTTGACGGTCTTCAGCCCATAGGGGTGCACCACGTCCTCGGCGTCGTGCATCAGGAAGGCCCCGAACGTCTGGCCGGTGCGTTCCTCGAACAGCAGGATGTTCTGGACGATCCAGTTCAGACAGTCGGCCTTGGACGTCGGCCCATCATGCGGCACCTCGGCGCGGTGCACATTGGGAAAGCGCTGGCGCACCTTCTCGACCTCGCGCCGGGTGTCGGCGTCGTTGGCATAGACGCCGACGAAGATGTGATAGCGGCTGTAGTCGAAGGTGTTGTTGGTGTTGGCCACCATGCTGGCGATGACGTCTGCCTCCTGCCAGGCGGGCACCATGATGGCGATCAGCTTCTCCGGCGCGCGGTCCAGCAGTGCCTGTTTCGGCGGCCGGTGCCAGAAGCTGAAGAAGCCGACCACAAGGCCCGACCAATAGGCGAGGTCGATCAGCAGGTCGTCGATGGAGCTGATCAGGATCAGCACCGCTGACACCATCACCGCCCATCGCAGCACATCCCAATAGGCCAGCAGGAAGGCGTCGAACTCGGACCCTGTCGGCACCACGCCCGAGGCGATGGTCGCCCCGTAGACAAGGATGCCTGCCAGAAACTCCATCGTCAGACAGCGGCTTCGATGGTCGGGCCCTGGGTGGCGCCCGGTCGCCACGCCGCGATCACCCCGGCGATCCGTTCGGCCGCAAAGCCGTCGCCGAACGGGCTGACCGCGCGGACCATATGCATGCGCTCCGGCTCGTCGGTCAGCAAGGCAACGGCGGCGTCGACGACATCGGATGTGCGGGTTCCGACCAGGCGGGCGACCCCGGCCACGATGGCTTCGCCCCGCTCCGTAGTTTCGCGCAGGACCAGAACGGGTACGCCCAGCACGGGCCCCTCCTCCTGAACACCACCGGAATCGGACAGCACCAGCGTCGCGCTCTTCAGCTGCGACAGGAATCCCAGGTAGTCGAGGGGCTCGACGACCCGAATCCGGGCCTGGTCCGACAGGGCGGCGTCGACGCGGCCGCGAAGGGCGGGATTGGCGTGGGCGACGAAGACGATCTCGATATCGGACACCCGGTCACGAATTTGAATCAGGGCACCCAGGACCTGTTCCAGTTCGGGACCCCAGTTCTCGCGCCGATGCACGGTGACCAGCACCCGGCGCAGCCCGCTGGCCAGCCCCGCAGGGCGCACGCGGTCCCCCGAGAGCCTCACGGCGTCGATGCCGGTGTTTCCGGTGATGTGAATTCGATCCTGGGCCACACCCGCGCCCAGCAGGTTGCGGGCCGCCATCGCCGTCGGCGCGAAATGCAGAGCGGCCAGTTGTCCGATCACGCAGCGCCAGCCCTCCTCGGGGAAGGGCTGCGACAGATCATGGGTGCGCAGACCGGCTTCGACATGACCGATCGGAATACGCCGCGCGAACGCGGCCATGGCTCCGGCGGCGGTGGTCGAGGTGTCGCCCTGCACCAACACCAGGTCCGGGGCCAGGGTCCCCAGCGTCGCGTCCAGCCGATCCATCATCTGCGCGAAGCGTCCGCCCAGCGTCCGCTTCGCTGACGGCGGGGTCAACCGGATGTCAGGCTTGATGCCGAGTGTCGCCAGCGCCTGGGCATTCAACGCGCCCTGCTGTTCCGTCGAAATCCAGACGGGCTCCAGCCCGGCATGCACCCGCAGCGCAGCCTGCACCGGCGCCAGTTTGACAACCTCGGGGCGCGTGCCCGCGAGGATCGCGATTCTCATGGTTTCAGCCCCACGCCGTTCCGAGCTGTGCTCGATGGGGGCTGAATGAAGGTCGGCAACCCAACAGAAGCTGAGCGTTCGGTTATGCGCCGTTCATGTGTACGCAACTGGGCCGTATATCCAACGCGAGTCCGGGTCCCCCGGGTGGCGGGTGCCACCTCGACTGTCGCATGGCGAACGAGGATTGAAACTGCGACGCCTTGTTCAATGCCTTGTTCAATGCCGATATGGCCGGAAAAAGGTGGACGCTAGGTCCTGCGAGGGGCCGTCCCTTGAAGCAGCCATCCGGGAACGCGCTTTTGAGTCAGACCCGGTCTTGTTGGACGCGGCTTCGGAATGTTCGCAACGGGTCGGGATCAGAGACCGAGCCAGCGGCACCAACCGGACGTTCCCGATTCCATCGCGATAGCCCCCCCGCTGTCCGTGGAAAACCACAAGGCCAGGGCAGCCCGTCCGCCGGCAGGTCGCTGTCTAACCCCACAGGCTGAAGGTGTGGCCGTTGGCCTGGGCTAGACGGGATAGTCCGCGGGCCTCGAAGCGACGACATGAAGGCCGGCGAGGTGGCCGCGACCCGAACGGGCTCGCGGCCCCGCCAGACCAACTTGCTTGGCGGGTCGAGCCCTTCATCAAAACCTCGCACGACAGGTGAACCTGATTGTCTCGTCTGCGCGTCTCCGCAGCCTCGTCATGAAGGAAAGTGATCTGCTCCCCGGAAACGGGATCACTGGACGTCAGAGTTGTCCGCGGAGCCTTCTCCGGATGGATGAGACACGGGTGCCACCTCGCCGGAAACCTTTCAGGGCTGGCCTGACACTAACTCCGGCGCTTCGACTTCGGCCAACGGAAGCGTGAAGTTGAAAATAGTGCCGCCCGAGGGATCTGGCGCGACCCAGATACGCCCACGGTGCCCTTCTACGATCGTCCGGCAAATCGATAGCCCGATCCCCATGCTGTCTGCACCTTTCGTACTCACAAAGAGCTCAAACAGGCGGCTTGCGATTTCGGGTTCGATCCCCGGGCCGTTGTCGGCAATCGAGACCCGGGCCATTCCTCCCTCGGTCGGGTAGGTCGAAACACGAAGAACCAAGTCTGCACCCGGTTCTGCAGCATCGAGGGCGTTGCGAACAAGATTGAGGATAACCTGGGCGATCTGGATCTTGTCCGCGCTCACCCTCAAGTCTGGCGCTGCGTGCTCGGTGATCAGTCGCACATTCGGGGAAGACGCCCCCAGAAGCGCGAACGCCAGGGCCTCGTCCACGAGTACGGAAAGGATCTCAGGCAGGGAGACATTTGAGTCACTCGAAACGAACGATCGCAGGTGTCGGATGATCTGGCCTGCCCGAAGCGATTCGCCGATCGCCTTGTCAAAATGCGGTAGCAGGGGGCTGTCCGGCGTGTCGCGTGCCAGCATGGCCCGGCACCCGCTGACGTAGTTCACGATCGATCCAAGCGGCTGGTTCAGTTCATGAGCGAGGGCGGCGGCCATCTCCCCCATCGCCGACAAACGGGACGCATGGCGAAGCCTGGCCTCGAGTTGTTTTCTTTCGGTGATGTCGTACCGGATGGATGCGAACTGCTCGATCTTGCCGCCTGTGCCCAGCAGCGGCACGACCGTGGTATCGACCCAGTAGAGGTCGCCGGCCTTGTTGCGATTGCAGACCTCGCCGTGCCACGCTTCCCCGGACGAGATCGTGCGCCAGAGGTCGACGAAAAACGTTCGAGGATGATGCCCCGAGTTCAGGATGCGGTGGTTGCGCCCCAGCAGTTCGTCACGTCCGTAACCACTGATCTCGCAAAAGCGGTCGTTCACAAACACGATGTCGCCCCGACGGTTCGTGATGGCCACAATGGCGAACTTGTCGAGCGCTTCCTGGTACGCATTGCGGGCCGACAGGGCACTTGTCGTCCGGGAAAGGGCTTCAACGAGCTCAGTGACATCGGCCTCGATGGCCTGGAACCCCTGGATTACCCCGTTACTGTCAAAGACGGGCTGGATTGACAGGTCGAGCCAGTAATAGCGCCCCGCCTTCGAGCGGTTCAGGATACGTGTCCGGATTGGAACCCGCGCTGCAATCGCAGCGCGAAGCGAGAGGATTGTTTCCGGATCGGTCTCGGGACACTGCAGCAGACTACCCGGCGTTTTCCCCTTTGATTCCATGGCCGTGTAGCCCGTCAAAGTTTCGAAAGCCTCGTTCACCCAAGTGATCCGCCCGTCCGCATCGGTCTGCAGAATGGGGTGGTCAGAAACCAGCGCGAAAGTATCCAACAAGGGCGGTCCTGCTGTTTGTTCCAGTTTTACACTCATGTCTATCCTCAGGACTTTATGTAAAACAGCCGATAGTCAAGCTGGATGATTTTGCCTGTTGATGGCTGCCCTCAGCGGTTTGTCAAAATTAGAATAATCTCGAAATTTTCGATTTCTAGATCATTCAAACAACGGAAACTATTCTGAACTGCACGCGATAATCATTTCAGTATTCTGAATCAAGGTTTGAAATAATTGGTGTAATTTCTGTTGCAAGAGCAACCATATTAGACGATTTCATCTTTCGAAGAATATTGGCGCGAAAAGTTTCTACGGTCCGCGGGCTGAGACCGAGCTGAATAGCGACAACTTTACTGCTGGACCCCCTAACGAGCAGCATCATGACTTCACGCTCCCGCGGCGACAAGGTCTTGTAGCGAGTGAAAACCGACGCGACGGCTTCTGTTTTCAGGCCTGAGATCTGTGAATTCCTGATCGCCGTCTCGACTGCGGCGATAAGCAGAGAGGGCGCAAAGGGCTTCTCCAAAACCGTGCAGGCCCCTATCTGCATAGCTGTGACGGCGATTTGAACATCTGCATGACCGCTGATGACGATTATGGGGGTCCCGGCCAGCGCCGTTTGACGCAGTCTTGCAATCAGCGTCAGTCCGTCGATCTCGGGCATTCGGATGTCGGTGATCACGCAAGACGCCGGCGTGTTCGAGGCGTCGGCGAGGAATGCGTTCGCCGATGAGAAGCCTTTTACGCGGTATCCCTCGACCGTCAGCAGCAGGACGATCGATTCCAGAAAGCTCTGGTCGTCGTCGATGACGATCACAAAACCACGCGCCGCCGATAGGGCTTCCATGTTGACCGCCTGCAGGATCACGCCAGCATCGCCAGCACCGATGTCTGGTCAGCAAGTTCGAATCGTTCACGAACGTATCACGGGGAAACGCTCACGCTTTCATCCGGATGGCGGGAGGGATCATTTGGGGAGCGAGGGACCGGTGCCCGGCAAAACCTGGCAGACTGCCGTCCACGCGGTTTAGACTTGGACGCGTCGTCCTTGCACCGATCGTCTACGATCGTTCAAACCCGACGGGTTCAGCATAGAGTTCAAAATTTATCAAACTGATGATTCACATTATAGTGAAATCACCGAAATGCCACCATATCTAAGCCCAGATCTGCCAATTTTATTGATGCTATTGTCATATAATCTGAAAAACGGAATTCTACGCGTGGATATTTATTGAATAAGTATCATTAGATGCGAATTCGGATCAATTGTTTATTGACTCATTGCGGACCGGGTATTTCTACGTAGCCGTTTCGAAATGTGTTGTTATTCCTCCGGCGGCACCTTCGCGTCCCGGGCGCACCCATTGTGTGCCGGCAATGTGGAGGCGGCCGTGTCGGACGTTGAGGATCTCAAGGAACGCATGGATTTCATGCAGCTGGATGCGGCCACACGGGCGCGCATCCTCGCCATGAAACCGATGATCATGGAGGCCATGCCCGACGCGCTCGAGGGCTTTTATGACCGGGTCCGGGCCACGCCCCAGACCCGGGCTTTTTTCTCGAGCGACAGGCACATCACGTCCGCCCAGGACAAACAGCTGGCCCACTGGGGCGTGATCGCCGGCGGTGAGTATGATGGGCGCTACGCCAAGGCCGTGAACACGATCGGTGCGGTCCACGCCCGCATCGGTCTGGAACCGCGCTGGTACATCGGCGGCTATGCCGTCCTGCTGGACAAGATGGTCGGCAAGGTGCTGGAGCAGCGCTGGCCCCGGCATGCCCTCGCCCATAAGGGTGCCAGCGCCGGGTCGACGGCCGCCGAGCTCGGGGCCCTGGTCAAGGCCAGTCTGCTGGACATGGATCTGGCCATTTCGGTCTATCTGAAGGCGCTCGACGACAGGCGCGAGGCCGCCGAGCGCGCGCGCCAGGCGTCAGAGGATCAGCAGACCGTGGTGTTCGAGGCCCTCGAGGCCGGTCTCAAGCGGCTCGCCGGGGGCGACCTGACCGTTCGGATGGACGTAGCCGTCGATCCCCGTTTCCAGTCGATCAAGGACGACTTCAATGCGGCCGTTGAGGCCCTGGCCCAGACCATGCAGTCCGTGCGGGGCTCGGCCAGCGGCGTCCTGAACGGGTCGGAGGAAATTACCCAGGCCACCGACGACCTTTCGAGGCGGACGGAACAGCAGGCTGCCTCGCTGGAACAGACCGCGGCCGCCCTCGAGGAGATCACCGCAACGGTGAAACGCACCGCTGAAGGATCGCAGCATGCGGCAGAGGCTGTGGCCTCGGCCCGCGGGGATGCCAACCAGTCGGGCGAGGTGGTGCAGCGCGCCATTACCGCCATGGGCGAGATCGAGAAGTCTTCGGCCGAGATCAGCCAGATCATCGGCGTGATCGACGAGATCGCCTTCCAGACCAATCTTCTGGCCCTGAACGCCGGGGTCGAGGCGGCACGGGCCGGTGACGCCGGACGCGGCTTCGCGGTCGTGGCCCAGGAAGTCCGGGCCCTGGCCCAGCGCTCCGCCGAGGCGGCCAAGGAGATCAAAGGCCTGATCTCGACTTCGGGTCAGCAGGTCAGCGAGGGCGTGTCCCTGGTCGGCGAAACGGGCAAGAGCCTGACCCGGATCGTCGACCAGGTCGCGACCATCAACGGTCTGGTGTCCGAGATCAGCGCCTCAGCCCAGGAGCAGGCCTCCGCCCTGAGCGAGGTCAACACCGCCATCAATCACATGGACCAGATGGTTCAGCAGAACGCGGCCATGGTCGAACAGACCACCGCCGCCGCGCGCTCGCTCAACGGCGAGGCCAGCGAAATGGACCGACTGGTGTCGCACTTCACCGTCGATGGAGCCACCGGGACCCAACGGAGGCACCCGGTCCATGCTGCCCAGGCCCGGATCGAGGCCGAGGTACGGCCGTCCGCCAGTCGACCCGATGCGCGGCCGTCCGCCAGCCGAACGGCCGCCGTCGAAGCCTACCGGCCGGCCCCGAAGTCTGCCGGGAACACGGCCCTGAAGGCCGACGAATGGGAGGCGTTCTGAGCATGACCCTGCTCCAGATCGAAAGCGACGGTATGCTGGAATTGATCTCGTTCGAGATCGGCGGCCAAGAATACTGCATTGACGTGCGGTCGGTGCGCGAGATCCGGGGCTGGACCCCGGCGACGCCGGTTCCCCAGACGCCGGACTATGTGCTGGGGGTCATCAACCTGCGCGGCGTGATCATGCCCGTGCTGGATCTGAGATCCCGTCTCGGGCTGGGCACGACCGAACCCTCGACGCGCCACGTGATCGTGGTGATCGAGCAGGACGTCCGCACCGCCGGTGTCCTCGTCGACGGGGTGCAGGAGACCTTCCAGGTCGCAGCCTCCCTGCTCCAGGCTCCGCCGGTGATGGACCTTCAACTCGGCGACCACTTCGTCGACGCGATCATCCCGCTGGGCGAACGCATGCTCAGCCGACTGGTGGTCGCGTCGTTGCTGCCGCTGGAACACGCCGAGGCAGCCTGAATGCCCCGGTGCCTTGAACGGCTGGTCCAGAAGCCAGATCACCGCTGGTTGGTACACGCAGTCACTCGATAACTTGTCTCCACTCGGGGCGGCATAAACTGCTGACAGCGATGATGTTTCGTGAAGCTGATATCGTTCAGGCGCGACCGGTTTCGGGCGGGCGTGATCCGCTACGCTGTGTGGCTGTAATCCAGGTCAGCCAAGTTTTCGGGACGTCGAAGGGCTGCTGGCACAGCGGGGGATCGCCGTCAGCCACGAGATGTTCCGGTGCTGGACGATCGAGTTCGGGCCGCTGATTGCCCGGCGCTTCACCAAGCGGCAGTTTACAAACTCGCTGCGCTGGAAGACGGTCAGCACCGTCGACGCGGCGACCGCACGGGCGGCTTCGGTAGCCTGAAGTCAGGCCGGGCAGAGGCTTCCAACCTGGTGCCGTTAGCCTGTCAGGCCTCTACTGTGCGACCCGCATCCCGGAGACCATCATGTTGGCATAGGTCTCCCCGATCTCGCGCGCGGATTGGGGCGAACTCTCGGGGCGGAACCAGCGGTGGGTCCAGCCCACGACGCCGAGCATGCCATAGGCGACCACGCGTGACGGACCGACATTCCTCAGCGTGCCGTCAGCGTAGCCCTCCTCGATGATCGCGATGAAGGCGTTCTCGATGATGCGGTTCACCTGACGCATGTCCGAGGACCATTTCGAGCGCGGCCCCGAGACACGGCTGAGATTCTCGCGGATGTAGATGAACAGCAACGGATAGTGCTCGCCATAGGACTCCATGATCGCCACGATCAGGTTCCAGAGCTTCTCAGGCGCTGGCAAGACGCTTGCCGCGATCTCGGTCGCGATCTGGGAGTTGCGTTCCGCTACAGCCCTCAAGACCTCGTCGAACAACTCCTCCTTGGATGAGATGTAATAATAGACCGAGGCGCGATCGATTCCGAGTTCAGCGGCGACGGCACTGATGCTGGCCCCTTGCAAGCCCAGCCGATCGAAAACACGGACGGCTGCCTCGGCGATTTCCCGGCGGCGGCGTTTGTACGCGTCCGAACTCTCTTCCTTGGCGGCCGTGCGGCGCTTGCCGATGCCGCTGGTCTTGTCGCTCAAAGGGCTCATCTCAAGGCCTGATTAGCGACGGAATCACCAAAGACCAACCGTCATGGTATCAGCCTCGCGGGCCACCAGCGACATACAGGACCTGGCCCGAGACGAACCCGGAGCGTGGGTCTGCGAAGAAAGAGACGGCATTGGCGATGTCCTCCGGTTGTCCCGGCCGGCCGGCCGGGATGTCGCGCACGACATCGGCGATCATTGCCTCGAAGGTGACCCCGAGCCGGTCGGCCACAGCGGAGGTCATCGGGGTGACAACAAAACCGGGGGCCACGACATTGGCGGTGACGCCGGACTTGCCCAGTTCCAGAGCGATGGTTTTGGTCAGGCCGATCAGCCCGGCCTTCGCGGCGGCGTAGTTGGCCTGGCCGTAGGCCCCCAGGGCGGCGATGCTCGCGAGGTTGACGATCCGGCCGTGGCCCTCACGGCGCATTGTGGACTGGACTGCGCGGCACATCAGGAAGGCACCCCGCAGGTTGACGTCCTGGACCAACTGCCAGTCGTCGAGCGTCATCCGGGCGAGCGTCTTCTCTCGCAGGACGCCGGCGTTGTTGACCAGGACAGCGGGCGGACCCAGCGCTGCCTCGGCCGCCTCGACCCCTGCCTGCACGGAGGCCTCATCCGCGACGTCCACGGCCACGGCGACGGCTCTGCGGCCCAGGGCCTCGATTCGCTGAACCGTCCCGGTGCAGGTGTCGGTCTTCAGATCCATGACAGCGACGTCGCAACCGTCCAGGGCGAGACGCTCGGCGATGGCGGCCCCGATGCCCCGCGCGGCACCGGTCACCAGGGCGACACGGGTGGTTTGGGTCATGACAGGCCCAACCGCTCCACCGCCATGCGCGACAAAAGGAATTTACGGGGTCGGCCCGATGCCGTCAGCGGCACCTCGTCGGCGGTGATCGCAAGGATGTGACGCGGCACCTTGAAGCGGGCCAGGCGGGCGGCGCACCAGTCGATCAGGGCCTGGGCCTCCAGTGCATGACCGGCGCGGGTCACGATAAAGGCGACGCCGACCTCGCCCATTCGGTCATCGGGGACAGGCGCGATATGGGCCTGGAGCACGGCCGGGTGGACCATCAGCACATCCTCGATCTCGGACGGGGTGACCTGTTCGCCGCCGCAGCGGTAGCTCTCCTTCACCCGCCCGACCAGGGTCAGGTACCCGTCCCTGTCGATGCGGCCGAGGTCGCCGGTATGCAGCCAGCCATCCGCGTCGAATGCCTCGGCGGTGGCTTCGGGCTTGTCGAAGTATCCGGCCGTCACCCCGGGCCCTCTGGCCATGAGTTCGCCGACCTCGCCGGGTGCCAGCACCATGCCGGACTGGGGATCGACGACGCGGTAGTCAACGATCCGGTTGCCAATGGCAGGATCGCCGGCCGGGCCGACGTCACGCAGGCGGCCGTTGGTGGTCTTCAGCCGGTCGGTGGGATCGTCGGGGCGTGTCACGGTGGTGGAGGCAGTGCATTCGCTCATGCCGTAGCCGGTGGTGATCTCGATGCCCGCGAACGTGTCGAGGATGCGGTCCCAGAGGCCCGGTGGGGTGCGCCCGCCCGATGACAACATGCCCCGGAGCGAGGAGGCGTCGACGGGGGTGTCCGCCAATGCATCCAGCACGGCGAGCGTCATGGTTGGGATCAGCAGCAGGTCAGTGACGCGGTGCCGCTCGATCGCCCGCAGCGTCTTGTGTGGATCGAACTTCATGTGCGGCACGACGGCACCGCCCACGAACAGGGCTGCCAGGAGCCCCTCCACATAGCCGTAAACATGGTTCATCGGCAGGCTGAAATGGATGCGCCGCCCGTCCTCGAAGGCCCTGGCGTAGGCGCTGCCGAAGGCGGCCCGCAGGAGCATGTCGTGAGTAAGCAGCACGCCCTTGGGCGAGCCCGTCGTTCCCGAAGTGTAGATAATGTCGGCGGGTGCGCCCGGGTCCCCCTGCAATCCGGCGAAAGGATCGCCGGCCAGGTCATCGAAGTCGGTCGCGCCTGCGCGTCCGTCGCCCTCGGCCCGGAAGACGGCGACTGCGCGCAGGTCCGGAAGGGCCACGCCGCCGCCGTCGGCTTCCCAGCCCGGCGCGATCTCGTCCAGCATGGTGAGGTAGTCGAGATCCCGGAACCGGTCCATCGTCACCAGCATGACGGCCCGCGACTGGCGCAATACATAGGCCAGCTCGTCGCGGCGATTCAGGATGTTGACCGGTATTGCCACTGCGCCAACGGCGGCGATGGCGAACTTGAGTGCCGCGAAGGCGGGGTAGTTGGCCATTACGAGCGCAATGTGCTCGCCGGGCCGGATGCCGGCCGCGGTCAGCCCTCCGGCCAGCGAGGCGGACCAGTCGGCTATCTCACGATAGGTCAAGGTCCGCTCGTCCGTGATCAGGTACGGCCGATCCGGATGGGTGTCCGCGGCCTGACACAGCAGGCCGTACAGGGTCTGTGGCCGCCACGGCGCGAAGCGCTGAGCGAGGGTCGCCTGTCGCTCGGCGACGGAGGGGTAGGAGCGGGGGGCGGACATGATCGGTTTCTGGACGCTCGCGGACGCCGGACTCAGGGGTTCAGGGCTTCATGATGGCGGCGATACTCCGCCCTTCCCCAGTTGAACGCCACTGCCGCCAGCAGGGTCGAGATCGACAGGGTGATGCCGAGAGACAGGCCGAGCGCGCTTTCCGAGCGGAAGACATAGTCGTTCAGCAGGCCCGGCAGCAGCGGGCCCATGGTCAGGCCGCCCAGATTGGCCACGAACAGGATCAGGGCCAGCGCCTGACCGCGCACCTGGTTGGGCAACACCATCTGGGAGGCGGCGTAGCAACTGCCGGCCGGCATGGCGAGCAGCACCACCCCGGCGGCGAAGACGGCGACGGTAGCGGCCGCGCTGGTCCCCTGGGTCCACAGCAGGGCAAAAAAGGCGACCGTGCCGAAGATGGAACTTACCATGGCGATGCGCAGCGCCGCGTCGCGGCGTCCGGCGACCAGGCCGCGATCGCTCAGCCGACCGCCCATCAGCATGCCGAAACTGCCGCCGAACAGAACGACCAGACCCATCACCAGGCCGGTCTGCTGCGGTGTCCAATCGAACGAGCGCTGAAGGACCCCGGGCGACCACAGCATGAAGGCATAGAGGGCAACGGCCTGGAACATCAGGCCCAGGGCAATCGAGGCCACCGGGACACGGCGCTTTCCGATCTCGGCCAGGGTCTCGGCGATGGTCAAACGCGCCGCGCCCCCCTCGGCAGTGACGATCGCCCTCCGCCGGGCCGGTTCGCGCAGGGTCAGGACCCAGAGGGCGACCAGCAGGCCGGGGACGCCGGTGACGAGGAAGGTTGCGCGCCAGGAGGCGATCTCGCCGAAGAACGGCAGCGTCATCGTTGGTGTCTGGGTCACCAGTTGGACCACCAGACCGCCGACCAGAAGGGCGAGCCCCGAACCGAGGTAAATCCCCACTCCATACAGGCTCATGGCGGCACCCAGCTTCTCGTTGGGAAAGGTGTCGGAGATCATGGAAACGGCGGCGGGGGCCAGAGTGGCCTCACCGACCCCGACGCCCATGCGCGCCAGGAACAGGCCGGGATACCCCATCGCGACCGAGCAGGCGGCCGTCATCAGGCTCCAGAAGAAGACTCCCGCCGCGATGATGTTGCGGCGGTTGAACCGGTCCACCAGCCGGCCGGCCGGAAGGCTGACGATCGTGTAGAATAACGAGAAGGCGAGGCCGCCGAGAAGCCCGACCTGGGTGTCGGAGACGGCGAACTCAGCCTTGATGGGGCCGACCAGCAGGCTGAGGATCTGCCGGTCGATGAAGGACAGTGTGTAACAAACCGTCAGAACGCCGACCGTGTACCAGGCGTAGCCGGTCGCGGGCGGGGCCTTGAACGGCGCGGCCGCCGAATCCTTCAATCCGGCGGCCTCGGTCGTATCCGGCATCAGAACTTCGCCGCGAACTGTACTGCGATTTCGCGACCCCGGGCGACGACCCCCCGTTGCTCGCCGATGGCTCCGGGAACGCTCGCACCTCCGGTCCGGTCGGCGGCGTACAGGATGTAGTTCTCGTCCGACAGGTTCCGTCCGAGCAGCTGCACCGTATAGCGGTCGTCCGGCGAGGTGACCGTCACGCCGGCGTTGAAGCGCCAGAAGGCGTCCTGGAGCGTCGAGGGGGCCATGGTCTCGGCGGCGTAGTAGGAGTCGCTGTAGAAGGCGTCCCCGGTCACGGCGACGTTGAAACCGGCCATCTGGGTCTCATAGGTGAAGCCCCCGCTTCCCGCCCATTGGGGTGCCCGCGCGGGAGCCCGCCCCTCGAAATCCTGTTGCAGGGTCAGGGTGGTCGCATTGACAAAGGCGCAGTTCGCCGGAGCGACGGCTGTCGCCCGCACCGTGCCGGTCGGGAAGGCGTAGGAGTAGCACTGGCCGATGAAGTCCTTGAACTGGGCATCGACATAGGCGATCGCGCCCCGCAATTGCAGGCCATCGGTGACCTGCCACGTTCCGTCGGCCTCGAAACCGCGCTGCTGCACCTCACCGGCATTGTTGATGGTGTAGGCGATCCGCGCGGGATCATAGGTGTTCACCTGAAGATCCTCGAACCGGTATGCGAAGACAGCGACGTTGGCGCGGATCCGACCTCCGTCGAAAATGCCCTTGGCCCCTGCCTCGAAGCCCTCGGCCGACTCGGCGTCAAAGTCGATGTCACCGATGCGGGTGCCGACCTGCTGCGGGCTGGTCAGGCCGAAGCCACCGGATTTGTAGCCCGTCTTGTAGGCCACAAAAACTGTCCGGTTGCTGTCAGGACGCCAGGTGATGGTGGCCTCCGGTGAGAGATTCTCGTCCTCGAAGCGTCCCTGGATTTCGCCAGGTGTGGTCGAGCTCGGATAGACCGTCGTCTGGGTCGCAAAAGTGCCGATGCCGTAAAGGTTTTGCTTGGCGAAATCCTTGGTCTCGCGGGTCCAGCGCAGCCCGCCAGCAATCTCCAGGGTATCGCTGAGGTCATACAGGACCTGGGCAAAGACCGACTGGGTGTCGCCATCCTGCTGGGCCCGGTCCTCATACGTCACGAATCGGCCAGACGCGGCCTGGAAGCTGCTGTCCCGCAACTTGGTGTCGTTGGTCGTGAACAGTTGCGTGGTCTGATAGTATGCGCCGACCATGAAGTTCAGTGGTCCGGAGTAGTCACTGGTCAGCCGAAGCTCCTGGCTGATCTCCTGATTGGTCTGCCGATTGTAGAAGGCCAGTTGCGAATAGGTGGTCTGGTCCAGGCCGGACAGGAACTCGTACTGGGTGTGGTTGTAGCCCGTCGTCGACGACAGGCTCAACGTGTCGGTCAGCGCCCAGTCCACCTCGAGCACGCCCGTGCGCACGTCCAGTTCACCATAGGCGCGACCGTTTCCGCGATAGCCTCGCATAGTCTGCGCGATGGCGTCTGGCAGGTCACCACTGGTGGTCCGATTGTCTGCAACGCAGTCTGCGAAGGGGTCGGCGATGCCGTAGACCCGCGGGTTGGACCCGCCGGAGCAGGCCCCGATGTTCTGGGTCGCGACGCCTGGGCCGGCGTCCTCGTTGTGACCGGCGAACAGCTTCAGGCGCGCTGTTATGGTCGGAGCGATCTCGGCGGTCAGGGTCAGCCGTCCCAGGATCTCCTCGTCGCCGGGCCGGCTGTCTGCGCCGGGCAGGCTCGCCGCGCCGACGGGCGCGCCGGTGGCGGCCACATAGAAGGGGTTGGCGATCGGCTGGGCTGTATTGGTCAACCAGCCGTCGAGGTTGCGATAGCGCAGGGCAAGGCGAGCCCCGAGACCTTCGGCGAGCGGCCCCGAAACCGTGCCCTCGAACGTGAACTCGTCGCCCTCGAACTCATAGCCGGCGCGTGTCGTGACCTGAAAAAAGTCAGTCGGATCAGCCGATTTGATCGAGATGACGCCGGCCGGACTGTTCTTGCCGAAGAACAGGGCCTGCGGCCCCTTCATGACCTCGACCTGCTGCAGGTCGAAGAAGCCCATCTGGGTAATACGGCCGTCGCTGGTCTGGACGCCGTCGATGGCCACCGACACGGCCTGCTCGAAGCCGGTCTGGTTGGCCGGGGAACTGATGCCCCGAATAGCCACGGAGCCGCCGCCGTTCGACTTGTACGCTCCGACCACCACGGTCGGCGTCAGTTCGCCGATGCGCGACAGGTCGTCGGCACGGTTGCGGTCCAGCGTCTCGGCGGTGACCACGTTGACGACCACTGGAACGCTAACGAGCGTTTCCGAGCGTCGGCGGGCCGTGACCACGATGTCGTCGACCGATGAGGCGTCGACCCCGGCCTGCGACGGCGCGGCCGGTGCCGATTGGGCCAGCACAGACCCGGCGGACATCCAGGCGAGGGTGATGGCCCCGCCGGCCAACAGCAGCGATTTCAAAGATTGAGCCATGGTTCTCCCCTGACGTTCCTGTCCCTGCCGCCATCCGCTCGTCTGCTGCGAGTCCTTGCGACGACGATCAGGAAGACCTTCTTCATTTCATCTGTCAATGCTGGTGTTGACAAAAATCAACGACTGCGTTGATGATGGATTTCGTGCTGTCGGCGCGGGTGTAGGGTTGTTTTGCAAGCGCCGCGTGCTGGCGCCGAGGGAGTCTCTTCTGATGGATGGCGCTGGAACGTCTTTGCCCCGGGATCTGGCGATTACGCCGTCCACTCCCGTCGGCTACCGCCTGGAGAACCTGCGCAAGAAGGCGGCGATACAGCTGATGGGATCGCGCTTGTGGGGGCGGTTCAATCCGAACCACTGGGATCCTGTCTACGCCGCAGCCACCGGCCTGAAGGCACCGATCCAGACGGGCGAGATGTCCTCAGCCTATATCGCCGAAATGTGTGTGAATCACTTCGGTGCGAACTTTTTCCGCGGCTCCAGAGTGGTCTGCAAATACGTTGCCTCGACCTTCGCTGACGAAATCATCACCACTCATGGTGTGGTTCGGGAAAAGACGCCCAAGGGTTCAGGCTTCCGCTTCATCGTCGACGTCTGGGCGGAGAACGACGCCGGCGAGAAGAAGACGGCCGGCTGGGTCGAAGTCGACGTCGGCGTCTGAATCAGCTGTTCAAGGGAATGACCGAATGACGCCTTTGCCTGCGACCGACGCCCTGAAGCCGATGAGTCCGATCCAGGCGCGACAGACCCGCGAGTTCATCGACGGCCTTGCGGCCGAAGCGCGGCCCTACTGGGACGTGGTCGAGATCGGCGACGAGCTTTCGCGCGACCTGCACCTCTCGGCCGAGCTGGTGATCCTGTATTCGGACGGCGTCGAGGACTTCAATCCCTGGTACGAGGGCTGGCGGATGAACAGCTGGCATATCGAGGGCCAGTCGCCGTTCGGCGGGGCGATCGTGCCCCCGCTGATGGTTTCCCATTTTGTCCTGTCGGTGCAGTTCGACGCGACGCGGCCGTTCTCGATCGGGTCGATCCACACTTTCCATGACTCCGAGATTCTGGAGCCGATTCCGGTCGGCGCGACCGTGCGGATCACCACGCGGGCCATCGACAAGTTCGAGAAGCGCGGCCGCCGCTATGTGCGCCACGCCGTCGAGGTCACCGACGTCGAAAGCGGCCTGCTGTACTTCCGCGAAACCCGCGACATCCTCTCGCTCTGAAGGGGCGGGCAATGGAAGAAGCCCCCATCACGGCGGTCGTCCCGCAAGCCCTGTCGCTGGACCCGGCTGCGCCCGCCTTGCTCGGTACCCGCTGCGCGGATTGCGGGACGCTGTACTATCCTCAGGTCGTCAGCTGTCGAAACCCGGACTGCGAGGGCAAGGATGTCGCCCCGGCGCGGATCATGGCGCGTGGCCAGCTCTACAGCTTCACAGTGCAGAGATATCGACCGCCGCCGCTTTTCGCGATCGAACCATGGCAGCCCTATGCGCTTGGCCTCGTGGACGTCGAAAACGGCCTGCGGGTCATGGGGATCGTCGACGCGCCCCTTGAAGAGGTAAGAATCGGTATGCCGCTTCGGCTTTCGACCCTGACCTTGAACGCGGAAGGGGCCGAGACCGTCATGACCCACAGCTTCGTTCCCGACAACGGAGCCGACATATGAGGCCGGTCTATGTTCTCGGCGTGGGGGCCCACCCCTGGGGCAAATGGCCCGGGACGACACAGGTCGAGCTGGCCATCCACGCCATGAGGGCGGCGTTGGGCGAGGCGTCCCTGGAGTGGCGCGATCTGCAGGGTCTGGTCGCCGCCAGTTCGCGGTTCGAAGGGGGCATGGGCTGGGGCCTGCATGCCAACGAACTCGTCCAGACGGTCTCGGAACATGGCCTGGCCTGCATCAATGTCGGCGGTGCCTGCGCGGCAGGGGCGGTCGCCTTCCACACCGCCCATATGCTCGTCGCGAGCGGCCAGTACGACGCTGTCGCGGCCATGGGGGCCGAACGGATGCCCAAGGGCTTCATCCCGCGACCGCCGGGCTCGGCCGACGACCCGGCCGATCACGACTTCCTGCGCTGGAAGACCATGGGGGCCACCAATCCCGCCTATTGGGCGATGGAAGCCCAACGCCGGATGCACGATCACGGCACGACCGTCGAAACCTTCGCCGCCGCCTCGGTGATGATGCGACGTCATGGCGCGATGAACCCCAATGCCCGGTTTCGCACCCCCTCCACGGTGTACGAGGTCCTGGCCTCTCCGATGGTGAGTGATCCCTTGCATCTGCTCGAAATCTGCGCCGTCAGCGACGGGGCGGCGGCCGTTATCCTCGGGTCCGAGGACCAGGCCCGCCGGGCGGGAGGGCCGATGATCCAGGTCGCCGCCAGCGCCATCGCCACGGGCCGGTTCGGCGACCCGGCCGCTCGCATCCCGACCGTCGGATCGACGCCGCGCCCCGGCGTGCCACATACCAGCGAGGTGGTCTCGGCGGTGCAGAGGGCCTGGGATCTGGCCGGTATCGGGGCTGCGGACGTCGATCTGGTCGAGATCGCGGACAACACCGCCTGGCACATCCTGGCCTGGCCCGAACTGTTTGGATTCTTTGCGCCTGGCGAAGGCGATCGAATGCTGATGGCGGGGGAAATGACGATCGGAGGTCGCCTGCCGGTCAATCCGAGCGGCGGCTTCCTGTCGTTCGGCGAGGCAACGACGGCCCAGGCGCTGATGCAGGTCTGCGAACTGGCCTGGCAGCTGAAGGGGCAGGCGGGTGAACGTCAGGTCGAGGGGGCCCGCATCGCCATGTCCGCCGTTTTGGGCCTGGGGGCCAACGGCGGCTCCATTGTCTTGAAACGATGAGTGAGGCTGTCCAGATCGAGGTCCGGGATCGGGTCGCGGTCCTGACTCTATCGCGCCCTGACACCGGCAATGCCATCGACCAGGAGATGGCCGATGGCCTGCTGAAGGCCGCCTTGGCCTGTGCATCCGACGACGGCATACGGGCGGTGCTGCTGACCGGACAGGGGAAGTCATTCTGCGTTGGCGGCGATGTGAAGGCCTTCGCGGCCGCCGGTCCGGGTGCGTCGGCTCTCGTGCAAGGACTGACCGCGTCCCTGCATATGGCCGTCGCGCGACTGGCGCGGATGGACAAGCCTGTGGTGACGGCGATTAACGGCGCGGCGGCCGGCGCCGGCTTTGGCCTGGCCATCCTCGGCGACGTTGCCCTGGGGGCCCGATCGGCGAAGTTCGCTATGGCCTACGGCGCTATCGGCCTGACGCCGGATGGCGGGGCGACCTGGCTCCTGCCGCGCCTGGTCGGATACCGCCAGGCGCAACGGCTGGCGCTGACAGGCGTGCGGATCGATGCCATGGAGGCCGAGCGGATCGGACTGATCACCCAGGCGATCGACGACGAGGCCTTGCAGGACGAGGCCTTCACCCTCGCCGGGACGCTCGCCCAAGGTCCGCGGCGCGCCTTTGCCCGAACGCGGGCTCTGTTGCATCAGGCGCTGTCCAATGGGCTGGAGACGCAGTTGGAACTGGAGGCGCAAGGCATTGCCGAGGCTGTCGGGCTGCCCGAGGGCCAGGAGGGTATCGCCGCCTTTGTTGCCCGTCGTCCGCCTGACTTCAGGGGCCTCTGACCCCGCTCAGACCAGGGCAGCGACAAGGCCTGCCGCCAGCCGCGCGATGGCGTCGTCGCTTCGTTTGCTCCCCTGGGGCAGGCCGGCAAACCCGTGGATCATGTCCGGATAGTGGTGCGCCCTGACCTCGACGCCCGCCGCCCGTGCCCGCTCGACCAGAGCCTGCCCCTCGTCCCGCAGGGGATCGAAGCCCGCCGTAATGACCGTGGTGGACGGCAGCGCTGACAGGTCACAACCCATCAGGTCGACCATGCTGTCCCTGGCATAGGCCTGCCAGGCCCACTGCATGAACGTCCGCGTCAGCATGTGGTCTCGCCCAAGAGCCAAATGGGATGCGCTGGCACAGCCAGGGTCCACCGCCGGATAGAGCAGGGCCAGACCCTTGACCGACTGTCCGACGGCCGCCGACATCAGCGCGGTCGCCACGGCCAGCCAGGCTCCTGCGCTGTCTCCCGCCAGCGCGACGGGGAGGCCGGCAAAGCGCGATCTGACCCAGTCCAGGGCGGCGACCGCGTCATCCATGCCCGCAGGGTAGGGATTCTCCGGGGCCAGCCGGTAATCGACCGCGACCAGGGTCAGGCCGCTGCTCAAGGCAAGGCTTCGGCACAGGGCGTCGTGGGTTTCGAGGTTGCCGAAAACGAAGGCTCCGCCATGCAGGAAGACCACGATCGCCCGATCCGGCCCGGCCGTTGGCCGATAGACACGTAGAGCTAGGGGGCCGCCCGGCCCGGTGATCTCCACGTCCTCCACGGCGTGGACCTCCGGTCTGGGCGCACGAGCGAGATAGCCGTTGGCTCCCGCCCGGAAGGCCGTCAGATCGGTGGGCACACTCAGGGCGATGCGTGGATCTTCAAGCCACGTGGCGAGGTCGGGATCCAGCGGCCCATCAGGAGGCGGCACGCATGGCCTCGCCGCGCCGCAGGTCAAACCCGTCATAGTCCTTCGCCGCCGCCTTCTCGAGGATGCGGCGATAGCCCCGGACACCCCCGGAATAGGGCATGAAGACGCGGGGCTTACCGGGCATTTCGGCCCCGATGTAGTAGGATGGCGTCTTCATATAGAGGGTCTCGTGCGCGCGGGCGTTGACGTGGTTCACCCAGTCCGCCTGGGCCGCCTGTGTCGCCTCGATCTCGGATACGTCCTTCTGTCGCGCCGTGTCGAACAGGGCCGCCAGCCAGTCGATCTGTTCCTCACTGGAGAGGATGACGTTGCTCAGCAGGGACGGGCTGCCGGGTCCCCCGACGAAGAACAGGTTCGGAAAGCCATGGACCCCGATGCCCAGATAGCTGGCCGGGCCGCCGGCCCAGGCGTCCTTAAGCGTCCGGCCCTCGCGGCCGACGATATCGATCTTCAGGATCGAGCCGGTGAAGACATCGAACCCGGTGGCATAGATCACCACGTCGAACGGCAGGTCCTCTGCGGTCGTGCGGATGCCGGTCGGGGTAAAGCTTTTGATCGGCGTCTCGCTGATGTCGACCAGCGACACATTGGGTCTGTTGAAGGTGGCGAAATATCCGCCATCGACCGAGGGGCGGCGGGTTCCGAACGGAAAGCCCTTAGGCACCAGCTTGTCCCTCAGAACAGGGTCCTCGATCTGTTCTCCGATCTTCTTCTGGACGAAGGCCGAGGCGATGTCATTGGCCGCCTGGTTCAACAGGATGTCCTTGAACGTCAGGGCAAAGCCGAACCCCAGACGGTTCCAGGCCGCCTCAAAGGCCTGCTCGCGCTCTTGGGGATCGACCTCGGCGGCGGACCGGGGATCCGGCGCAAAACCCAGACCGCTGGGGGAGTTTCGTGCGGCCTCGCGGCGAGCACGGTAGTTGGCCTTCACTTCCGCATCCTCCTCGTCCGAGACGGGCGCATTGGCGGCGGGAATGGAATAGTTCGCTGTCCGCTGGAACACCGTCAGCTGCTCAGCCTGGGCCGCGATGATCGGCGTCATCTGTACGCCGGATGAGCCGGTACCGATGATGGCAACCCGCTTGCCCTGCAGATCCACCGGCTCTCGCGGCCAGCGGGCGCTGTACAGGACCCGCCCCTCGAACGACTCCTGTGCCGGATAGGTCGTGGCCTTGGGCGTCGACAGCTGGCCGACAGCCATCACGAATCGCTGGGCGAACCAGCTTCGCCCGTCTTCCGCCTCGATCAGCCAGCGGCCGGTGGTTTCGTCCAGCTCTGCGCGCCGAACGCGGGTGTTCAGGCTGACATCGCGGCGCAGGTCAAAGCGGTCGGCGACATGATTGATATAGCGCAGGATTTCTGGCTGTTTCGCATAGCGTTCGCTCCAGCGCCATTCCTGCTCGAGTTCTTCGGAAAAGCGGTAGGAATAGTCGAAGCTTTCGACGTCGCAGCGGGCACCCGGATAGCGATTGAAGTTCCAGACCCCGCCGATCTCATCGGATGCCTCCAGCACCTGAACCCCGAAACCCTGTGCCCGGAAGGTGTGGAGTGCGCGCAGGCCGGCCAGCCCGGCCCCTATCACGACGACATCGATCTGCACTGCTTCAACCATCACGATCTCCTTCCTTCAACGTTGCCATGACGCCAATTCCTCGTCAACGATGGTGTTGATGAGATCACGCGCCGTGATGAGGACGGTTGGCAAGGGCTGGATCCCATGCGGATCGGGGCCCCGCCCACAGAGGAACATCCATGCGCGACATTCACCATTTCATCGACGGCGCTTCCTTCACGGGCGGCTCGGGCCGGTTCGCCGATGTGTTCGACCCCAATGGATCGATGCGCCGACACGCAGGGCCGCCTGAACGAGGCTCCAGACGGCGCTCACTAAAGGACGCTGATCCGGCTCGCCTTTCTGGTGCCGAGCATCCAGTCAGCGATTCTTGAGGGGCACCAGTCCGATGCGCTCAATCTGGAGCGTCTGCGGTTCCGACCCATTCCGTTCGCTTGGGATGACCAGGTTCGGATGTTTGAAGAACCCTGACGACGCCGCGTTCGCCTGTTTCTGAAGTGCCTCAAACATCCTTGCCAGCGAGCTCAGATTTCCCTGCTCGTCCGAGTACCTTGATCACTGGCTGGCTCAAAGGTCATGGCCGCTCAGAGCTTTGGCCCACAGAACAGGCGCGCACCGGTCCCCGCGCTTTGACAGTTTACCTGCAAGATCCCTGCTAGCAGGGAAACTCTACCGGATCTTTGGCGCAAAGAGAGAGAGGCACCTCGAGAAACGCCGAAAAGCGGCCCGATGACAGCCTGTGATGAGGATCACGGCAGGGTTTGGCGCGAAAAGCGCCGGCATTTCATAAGGGTGCGACAATCTAAATTGTCATATATATCAATGCGCGAGGCGGGTGGCGGACAGAGAGGGATTCGAACCCTCGGTAGGCTTTCACCTACACACGCTTTCCAAGCGTGCGCGATCGACCACTCCGCCACCTGTCCGTTTCACATGCACGCGAAACGCCCGGGAGGTCGCCCCCGGGGAGGGCAGGCTGATAGAACAGCCGGGCGCTGCGGGCAAGCGGGAACGGCGCGAACGGCCTCTGGGCAAAACCGGGAGCCGCTCCCATATGCCACTCATGTCCCTTTTTACACGGATCGCATCGATGCTGAGCGCCAAGACCACCCTGCCGACCGCCGACACCGCCCTGCCGGGCCGTCAGACGCCCCTGCCGACGGACGAGGTCCATTTCGTCTCCGGCCGGCCGCTCAAGGGGCCCCACCCGGAAGGGTTTCAGTCGGCGATTTTCGGCATGGGGTGCTTCTGGGGCGTGGAGCGCAAATTCTGGTCGCTGCCCGGCGTCTGGGTGACCTCGGTCGGCTATTCGGGCGGTATCACACCCAACCCGACCTATGAGGAAACCTGTACCGGAAGAACCGGCCAGACCGAGGTGGTCCAGGTCGTCTTCAACCCGGCCGAAATTTCCTACGCGGAACTGCTGAAGACCTTCTGGGAAGGTCACGATCCGACCCAGGGCATGCGGCAGGGGAACGACATCGGCACCACCTATCGTTCGGCCATCTACTATCTGGACGACGACCAGAAGGCGCAGGCCGAAGCCTCGCGGGAGACCTATCAGTCCGCCCTGACCCGGGCCGGCAAGGGGCAGATCACCACCGAGATCGCTCCCGCCGGCCCCTACTATTTCGCAGAGGGTTACCATCAGGGCTATCTCGCCAAGAATCCCGACGGCTACTGCGGCATTGGCGGCACCGGGGTGGTTTGCCCGATCGGGGTCGGCGTCGAGGCCTGATCAGGCTCTAGCCGCAGCGGCGGAAGAAACTCTCCACCCCGGGGCCTGACCCGGGGTGGGACGCATAGATCTCTCGCCGGCCATCGCGCCACTGGGCCACCCAGCCCAGGCGACGGAACCGCTGGAACACCGGCTGGTCGGCATCGGCGCTGGCGCTCAGGAAATCTCCGTCATGCAGTCCCGACGGTTCGCTGCGCGCCACGAGGCGCATTGTATCTCCACCGGATTCCAGATGGATCTCGCGGGAACCGGTCGGGGCGGGAGCCATGATCTCGACCTTCCGCGACCCGTCCACGCAGGTCAGGCCCAGTTTCAGATCGTCGCTGTCCGCGACGCCATAGGCCAGACGGACTTCACCCTCCGCGGTCGTGAGATGCCAGTCATAGCCGGGAACCGGCGCGGGCGAGGCTGACGCCCCGGCCGCGAGCGGCATTTCGACATTGTTACCCGCACAGGCCCCCGTCAGGCCGGCCAGTGCGAGGATCAGGATCAGTGACAGGCGGGCCGGGGGCTTCACGGTCACGCGCCACAGAGTTCCGCAAACCGGACCAGCTTGGCGCGGTGGGATGCTGGCACCGCCACGGCCTGATGCCGTCCCGCGACGGCAACATCGAGCGCCCCCGTGACGACGAACTGGCCGAAAACCGGATGATCGGTCCGCAAGGTGATGGAGCGCTGTTCGCCGGTGGCTTCGCTTTCGGTTGTGGCCGACGCCGTCCCGGAGACCAGGGTCGCCATGCCCGCCACGGGATCGGGGCCATACAGATCGACGCGCGCCACCCCCGAGCCGGGGATACACTCCAATACCGCCTTCAGCTGCGGACTGTCAGGAACCTCATGAGCGAGCACCACAGGACTGTCCTCGTCATAGAGGGTCCAGGTCCAGCCGGTCTGGAGGGCCGCGACCGCAGCCACAAGCGTCAGAAAGGTCATGCGAACGTCCCCGCCGGGACCGCGATCAGGCGCGTCCCGGTGCGCAGTAGGCCAGAAAATCCGCGACAAGGCGACGTTCTTTGGTCGTGGCGCCCAGCTCGAACCGGCCCGCTTCGCCCACAACGGTCATGCGACCGCGCGCGGCCAGGTTGGCCAGCCCCGGGTGCCCGACCGGAACCCGCATCTCCTCGGCCTCGCCGCCCGAGAGCGGATCGATCTCGAGACTGGCGCGGGTCATCCGGGCCCCGTCGGGCTGGACATCGCCATACACCACCGCTGTGGTGTCGCCCGGCATGCAGGTCACCATCAAAGCCAGCTGGTCCGAGTTGGCCACGCCGTAGGCGAGTTTGGCCAGGGCCCCCTCATGATGCACGCTCCATCCCATGGCGGGGGTGGACACCGTCGTGTCCTGCGGCGGCGCACCGGCACCGGACTCGGCCGCGAACGCGACAAGGCCCAGCGTGGCGACAGCGGGTAAAAGCATCTTGAACATCAGTCGGACCTTTCCGTCTGATGTTCAAACGCAATGCCCCGTTAACAGTTCACGGCAACGCTTCGTTTCGCCGGCGGGCCGATCAGAAGGGGCTGAAGCGCTCCACCAGACTCTGGGCTGCCGGCGCGGCCTGGACCCGGCTGATGTCGCCCCGGCCCCCGTAGCTGATGCGGGCCTCGGCGATCTGGGTGTGGGCGATGGTATTGGCCGAGGATATGTCTTCCGGCCGGACAATGCCGGCGACCGTCAGTTCCCGCAGCTCGCGGTTGGTGCGCACTTCCTGCCGACCCTGGATCACCAGATTGCCGTTGGACAGGATGTCGGTCACCACCGCGGCGATGGTCAGGTTGACCCGCTCCGCCCGGCTGACCGAGCCCGTGCCATTGGCGTTGGACGCGCCTTCCAGCCCGACCAGGTTCTGGGGGTCGAACCCGCCCGGGAAGGCACGACCGAGGCTGTTCTCCAGGCCGAAGAAGTTCGAGATGCCGCCGGAAATGTCGTTGGACCGGCTGCGGCTGGTGGTGTTCGAGGTCTGGGCCCGGTCGTCGATGTCGATGCTGACCGTCAGGATATCGCCGATGTTGCGCGCGCGCTGGTCGCCGAAGAAGGCGCGCGCACCCGTACGCCACAGCGAGTTGGCGCTGGCGGCCCGGGGCTGGGGCGCGGCCATATAGGACTGGGTCACCGGAACCAGCTGGGCCGGATAGCCGATGGGGGCCAGCTGGGGCCCCTTGACCGTATCGACGACCGTGGAGCAGGCCCCGAGGGAGACGGTCAGCAGGGCGAGGGCGAAAACAGGCTTGCGCATAACGGACAATTCCTAGCGGACGGCGAACTGGGAGACGGAGGCAGTGGCGGCGGCGCGGGCATCGGGACCGGCCATGGCCCGGCCTGGGCCCGAGGCGATGGCGTCGATGGTGCGGCCCGAGGTCGTGTTCAGCACTGGCACCGGCTCGCCGACGGCGGCGTCACGGGTCGCCCGGCCGGTGACGGTCAGGGTGACTCCCCCCGCGATATAGGCCACCTCGACCATGTCGTTGCGGGCGATCACCTGGGGCGAGACGAGGTCGCGGGCCCCCACGACGGCCCCGGCCCGTAGCGTCCGCCGCGCCGAAAGGCCGATCACCTGTTCCACATCCGAGGGTGACCCGCCCCGGGCCAGATGGGCCTGGACCGTGGACCAGACCACATCCTCGGGCTGGACGACATCTCCCGCGGCGAGGTTGCGGGCCCAGGTCAAAACTTCGGTGGTGGCCCCCCGGGTTGGTGCCGGCGCGGCGGCCGTTGCCGTTGCCCCGCCTGCAACCGGCGCGGCCCGTCGCACCACCACGCGTCTCAGCCCCTGCGGATTGGCCCATTGCAGCCCTGACCGGGCGGCGACCGCCTGGAGCTGGCCGGCATCCAGGACCACGGAAGGCCCCGTGCGCCCGGCGACGACCACGTTGGCAGCCGCGCCCGCTCCGTCGAACAGGTCGCCCAGGGTCACCCGGCCGTCTTCGTCCACGACATTGGCGCGCAGCGTCACCGGGTCGGCCAGGGCGGGGCCCGCGATCAGCGCCAGCGCCGCCGCGACCGTCAGAAGGCGGGTCATCAGCCCTTCACCTGGGACGAGACGCTCATCATCTCGTCCGCCGTGGTGATGACCTTGGAGTTCATCTCATAGGCGCGCTGGGCGATGATGAGGGCGCTGATCTCGGTCACGGCGTCGACGTTCGAGGCCTCGGTGAAACCCTGCAGCAACTGGCCGAAGCCCTGTTCGCCCGGGGCCCCGACCGTCGCCGGGCCGGAAGCCGCCGTCTCCAGCAGCAGGTTGTCGCCGATGGCCTCAAGTCCGGCCTCGTTGAAAAATGTCGCCAGCTCCAGCTGTCCCACGATCGCCGGCTCGGGATTGCCCTCGGTAACCGCCTGGACCTGGCCGGATTTGGAGATGATCACGCCGATAGCGTCCTGGGGAATGTTGATCGCCGGCTCGACCGCATAGCCGTCCTCGGTCACCAGCTGGCCCTCAGCGCTGAGGGAGAAGTTGCCGGCGCGGGTGTAGCCGATCTCGCCGGACGGCAGGGTGATCTGAAAATAGCCCTGCCCGTTGATGGCGACGTCATAGTCGTTGCCCGTCTGGGTCGGCGTGCCCTGGACGGTGATGCGGTAGACGCTGCCGGTCTTGACGCCCAGACCCACCTGGATACCGGTCGGGACGACCGTGCCCTGGGCGGACGACTGGGCCCCCATCCGCTCGACGTTCTGATACATCAGATCCTGGAACTCGGCGCGCTGACGCTTGTAGCCAATGGTGTTCATATTGGCGATGTTGTTGGAGATCACCTCCACGTTCAGCTGTTGGGCGGCCATGCCGGAGGCGGCGGTTCGGAGAGCGCGCATACTGGTCTTCCCTTAGTTCGGCCGGCCCAGGCGCTCGACCGAGCGACGGGACAGTTCGGAGACGTTTTCGATCATCTTGGTCGCGCGTTCGTAGGCGCGGGTGATCTCGATCAGCTGGGTGATCTCGATCAGGGGATTGACGTTGGAGCCCTCCAGCATGCCCTGGCGCACCTGGGCCCCGGCGGCGTCGATCGGGGCGTCATTGGAGACGTTGCGGTACAGGCCGTCCCCCTCCTTGGACAGAACGCCCAGATTGTCGAAACGGGCCAGCCCCATCCGGCCGATGGCGACTCCGTCCTGGCTGATGTTGCCGTCCTCGGCGACCGTGATCGGGCCCAGCGCCGGGTTGACGACCACTGGCCCCGCGTCACCCAGAACCGGCTGGCCGCCCTTGGTCATCAGCACGCCCTCGGGGCTGATGGTGAAGGCCCCGTCGCGGGTGTAGGCCTCACCGTCGCCGTCCTCGACGCGGAAGAAGACGCCTTCGCCATCGATCGCGAAATCAAGGGGCCGGCCGGTCTGCTGCAGCGACCCCTGCGAGAAGTCGCGCCCCACCCCATTGTCCAGAACGAAGCTGACGCTGGGCCGGACATTGTCGTTGCGGGCCCGTTGTCCGACCTCGGTGCCGAGCAGCAGCTGTTCGACCTTGAAGCCGGTGGTCTCCGCATTGGCGATGTTGTTCGCCGCGATGTCGAGCTCGCGGCGAAGCGTCATCTGGCGGGACAGTCCGATATAGGCGGCATTTTCCACGTGAGTTCCGGGCTCCTTCACCCGCAGCCTCGCAATCGCCGTGCCAACAGGGTTAATGCCCGCCGCGACTGGGTTTGGCTGCCCGGAACGGAGGCCGGACCCGGCAATTTCTGCCGGACCTACACCTCGCGTTAACCAAGCGTGGCGCATCTGGACGTCTGGGGTTTTCCGGGGCGACCACAATGATCAAGCTGGGCAAGAAGAAGGACAATCCGCCCAAGGACGGCGCGACCGACCTTGCCGTCGCGCACGGTGCCGACGTCGACGGCGATGCGCCACCGGCGAAGAAGAAGCTGCCCCTGCTGTTCATCATCGTGCCCGTGGCCGTGGTGGTGCTTGGCGGCGGCGGGGCCGGGGCCTTCTTCATGATGCAGCCCAAGCCCGCGGCCGCGGAGGGCGAAGCCCCCGCCGAAGCGGACCACAGCAAGGAAAAGAAGGACGACGGCAAGGAGAAGAAGGACGACGGTCATGGTGCCGCCGAGGGCGAGGCCGATCCCGCGCTGGGCAAGATCTCCGAGGGCCCCGACGGAGTCACCTTTTATACCCTTCCGGATATGGTAGTGAACATCCAGACCGCGGACGGCCGGCCCAGTTTCCTCAAGCTGACCCTGACCCTGGAAATGCATGACGCGGATCTGGCGCACACGCTGCAGGGCGAGATGCCCCGGATGCAGGACATGTTCCAGGGCTTCCTGCGCGAATTGCGGCCCGAGGATCTGGCCGGGTCGGCCGGCAGCTACCAGCTGCGCGCCGAGATCCTGCGCCGCGTCAATCTGATTGCCGCCCCGGCCAAGGTCGACGCCGTCCTGATCGAAGAAATGCTGGTCCAGTAGCCGATGTCTGACGCGCCGGTGGACGACAGCCTCGCCGATCCCTTCGCCGCCGCCGCCGCTGAGGCCTTCGGCGAGGGGGCGATGGGCGGCAGCGAGCGCGTCCTCAACCAGGATGAGATCGACAATCTCCTGGGGTTCGATCTCGGCGACGGCGACGACGCTGAACGCACCGGCATCCGGGCCATTATCAACTCGGCCCTCGTCAGCTATGAGCGGCTGCCGATGCTTGAAATCGTCTTCGACCGCCTCGTGCGGCTGATGACGACCTCCCTGCGCAACTTCACCTCGGACAATGTCGAGGTCAGCCTCGACAACATCTCGTCGATCCGCTTCGGCGACTATCTGAACTCCATCCCCCTGCCGGCGATCCTGGCGGTGTTCCGGGCCGAAGAGCTCGACAATTACGGCCTGCTGACGGTCGATTCCAACCTGATCTATTCGATCGTCGACGTGCTTCTGGGCGGCCGGCGCGGCACCGCGGCGCTGCGCATCGAGGGCCGTCCCTACACCACCATCGAGCGGGTGCTGGTCCAGCGTATGGTCGAGGTCATCCTCGCCGACGCCCAGGCGGCGTTCGAACCCCTGACGCCGGTGCATTTCGCCCTCGATCGGCTGGAGACCAACCCGCGCTTCGCCGCCATCGCCCGGCCGGCCAACGCCGCCATCCTGGTCAAGCTGCGGATCGATATGGAGGACCGCGGCGGCCGGGTCGAACTGCTGCTGCCGTATTCGACGCTGGAGCCGATCCGCAAACTGCTGCTGCAGCAGTTCATGGGTGAGAAATTCGGCCGCGACAATATCTGGGAAGGCCACCTGGCCACCGAGCTCTGGACCACCGACACCGAGGTTCGGGCCGTGCTCGACGAGCAGTCCTGCCCGCTGTCCACGGTCCTCGCGCTGAAGGTCGGCGACACCTTCATGCTCAATGCGACGCCCGACTCCGACGTCTCGATTCGCTGCGGCCCGATCCCGGTCACCACCGGCAAGATGGGCCGCAAGGGCCAGCACATCGCCGTGCGGGTCGAGGCTCCGATCAGTATCGAGGCCGCCAACAGCCTCACACGGGGAAGACGCTGACATGACCGGCATGATCCTGGACGCGGTCCTGATGCTGCTGCTGGTGGCCGCGCTCGGCTACGGTGTCCGGCTGGAACGCAAGCTGAGCCAGCTCCGCGCCGGTCAGCTGGCCTTCGCCGGGGCGGTGACCGAGCTGAACTCGGCCTGCGTCCGCGCCGAAAACGCGCTCGGCTCGCTGCGCGCCTCGGGCGAGGAGGCGGACCTCCTGCACGACCGGATCGTCAAGGCCCGCGCCCTGAAAACCGATCTGGAGCAGTTGATGGCGCGGGCCGGCCGTGCGGTGCCTCTCGCTTCCCCGGCGGAGGAGGGTGGTCGGAGCGAAGCGGAGACCGGGCGGGGGCGGCAGGGCGAACCGGACGCCGATCGCACCCGCGTCGCGGCCCCGCCCCCCGCCGGTCGCTCCGCCACCCCTCTGCCCCGAGGGGGGCGCGAGACTGTGGGTGCGCCGACCGTCGCGGACCCCGACGACCGCGCCTTCCGGATGGCCGCGCTGGCCGAGCGGATCCAGGGCATGGCCGCTCCGGCGCAGGCTGCCGCGGCGGGGGCCGGCAATGTCCAGGCCATCCTGCATGCCCTGACCGCTAACCAAGCTGCGAAGCAAAGCCTCAACCGGGCCCGGGCTAATCTGGATGACGATCTGTTCGCTGCCTGACCTAATTTTGTCGCCCCGCCGCGCCCGGCGCGCGGGGCGAGACTGGACTGAACCACCATGGCCAAGCTGCCCCGCCTCCTGCCCCTGATCGCCGTCGCCATCGGCGGGGTCGTGGCCGTGCGCGCCGTCGGGGCCGGCCCGGATCTGTTCCAGGGGGCCGTCGCCTGGGCCGAGGAGGCCACCGCCGCCAGCGGCGAGGGGGCCGCTCCCGCCGCCGCCGGCCGGCCCGCGCCCGCCGTCTGCGCCCTGACCCCGGAACAGCTGGCCCAGCAGGCCGGAATCTCTCCGGCCGAACTGCGGATCATCCAGTCCCTGTCCGCCCGTCGCACCGAGCTGGACGTGCGCGATGCCGACTTCGCCACCACCCTCCCGCTGATGGTGGCGGCCGAGCAGAAGCTGGACGCCAAGATCACCGCGCTCAACGCCATCAAGGCCGAGGTCGAGGGTCTGCTCGGCCAGGTCGATGAGCGGGAGCAGGCCGAGACGGACCGGCTCGTGGCCGTCTATTCCGCCATGCGCCCGCGCGACGCCGCGCCGATCTTCACCACCCTGGACGACAGCGTGCGCCTGCCGATCGCGGCGGCGATGCGTCCCCGCGGTCTGTCCGCCATCATCGCCCTGATGCCCGAGCCCGCGGCGCGCGAGCTGACCGAGAAACTGGCCCGCCGTTTCCAGGCCCAGCAGCTGGCCGCCCGCGCCGCCGCCGCATCGGCACCGACGCCGCCGCCAGCGGCGACGCCGGCGCCCGTCCAGACCGCCGCGGCCCCTCCACCGGCCCCCCGGCCCGCGGCGAACCCCGCGCCTGCCAACCGTCCGGCCCCGCGTCCGGCGGCCCGTCCCGCGCCCCGGGCCCCGGCCCCCGCGGCTCCGGCCCCCACGCCCGCGACCGAGCCCCCGGCCACGGCCGGACCCCAGCCCTAGGTCTCGCGGACGGTTGGCACCGGCGGCCGGTGCGGCTATGCACCGCCCCCACGTCCTGCCCGCAAGGTTGCCCCATGTCCGACACGCCCCCCGACCGTCTCTCGGTCAACCCCGCCAGTCCCCACTATGATGCCGATGTTCTGGCCCGCGGCGTGGGCATCAAGTTCAAGGGCGAGGAAAAGACCAACGTCGACGAATACTGCGTCTCCGAGGGCTGGGTCCGCCTCGCCGTCGGCAAGGCTGTGGACCGCAAGGGCAACGCCCTGACCGTCAAGCTCCAGGGTCCGGTCGAACCCTATTTCCAGAACAGCGTGGTCGAGGGCGAAGGCACCTGACGCCTCTCGCCTGGTTAAGGAGAGCTCAGACGTCCTCGACGGCTGCCCGGAGATGTTCGCCGACGGTCCGGGCGTGATCCAGAAGTTCGGCGTTGTCGATCGCCGCCATCGATGAGGCGGGGTCGACCGCGAACACCTCGACGCCGCCGCTGGTCTGTTGCACCACGACGTTGCAGGGGAGCATGACCCCGGCATGGGCCTCCATCTTCAGAGCCTCGTGGGCCATGACCGGATTGCAGGCCCCGAGGATGCGGTAGGGGCGAAAGTCCTCGCCGATCTTCGCTTTGAACGTGGCCTGGACGTCGATCTCGGTCAGAACACCAAAGCCGTGCTTCTGGAGGGCGTTTCGGGTTCGATCCAGAACAGCATCGAAATCGCCCTCAATGGTTCGGGCATGGAAATAGGTCATCGGCTTAATCCCTGGGATCGTCGAAAAAGGTCTCGAACTGCGGTACCCGGATTTTAACGCGCCTCGCCGGGATTCGACCCCCCACCGCGGCCATCCCCCTGCGGTCGCTGACGGGCCTTGGGCTTCGGCCGAGTTCGCAGGACCAAAGAGCCGAGGCGGCGGTCGGGCGTCATGTTAGCCGGATCGCGGACATCAGCCGGCCGAAATCCGGCTCGCCGGCGCGGTGTGCGCGGCGGTTGGAATAGAACAGCGTCGCATCCAGACAGGTGTCGTGACCGGTCCAGACCGCCTCGCCGACCCCGGCCTGCTCCAGTCGCCACAGGACGAAGCCGGGCAGGTCGAACAGGCGCTTGTCCGGGGTCGCGCCCGGGACGAAGAAGCGCCCGGCGCCGGGATCGTGGTGCTCGAACCGGTCCTGGAAATCGGCCCCCACCTCATAGCTCTGCGGGGCGATACAGGGGCCGATGACGGCCACGATCCGGTCGGGTCGCGCGCCCAGCGCCGCCATGGCCGTCACCGCCGAGTGGACGACCCCGTTCAGCGCCCCCTTCCATCCGGCATGCGCCGCGCCGACCACCCGGGCCTCCGCATCGGCCAGCAGGACGGGCGCACAATCCGCCGTCAGCACGGCCGGGATCACGCCGTCGGTGGCCGTTACCACCGCGTCCCCCTCTGGCCGGTCCCCGGCCCAGGGGCCGGTCGCCACCCGCGTCAGGCTGGAATGGATCTGGTAGCAGGCCGCGAGGTCATCGGACCGGCCCCCCAGCGCCGCCGCGACCCGCCGCCGGTTCTCGGCCACGGCCGCCGGGTCGTCGGCCGAACCGATCCCGGTGTTCAGCCCGGCATAGAGTCCGGTCGACACCCCGCCCTGACGCGTGAAGAAGCCGTGGCGGATGCCGGCCCGGTCCAGAAGGGGATGGGTGAGGGGGACGGGCAGTGTGGACATGGTCCCTGATTGCGACCGCCACATCGAGGGATCAAGGGGCTTGTAACGAAGGGCCTCAGGGTTCGAAGCCCGGCACCGGAAGGCTGTGGGGCGAAAAGATCGCCGCTGCCGTGAACAGCACCCCCATCTGGTCCTCGGCGGTCAGCCGCGCCAGCTGCCGGGCGATGACCGGGGCCGCTTCGGCCCGTCCGGCTGCCAGCCGTTCGGCCCGCGCCTCGATGCCCAGCCGGCGCAGGAAATCGCCCTGGCCCAGGCACCCGGTGACATCGGCCCCCGCCCGGACCGCAGCCTCCAGCACGGCGGGGAAGTCCGCCCACTGGGTCACATCCGCCTCGCCCGGGGCCTCCAGCGGATCGATCTTCGCATGCCGCCGCAGGGCCTGAAGTGTGTCGCCCGGCCCCGGCCGGTCCCGCCCGTAATCGATCAGCAGGGCGGCACCCGTCGCTTCGCGCATCAGGGCTGCCAGATCGCGCCCGAAGGCCGCCTGCTGCTCCGACACCTCAATCACCTGACCCGGCTCGACTGCGAATCCCGGCCGTTCGAACCCGCCGGTGATGGCGACCAGACCGAAGGTCAGGTCCCCGTCGTCGGTGACCCCGACCCGCCGCTCGGCCCAGCCGCCGTCCGTCTTCACAAACTGACGCGCCGGCAGGCAGTCCAGCACCTCATTGGCGATCAGGATGACCGGAGCATCGGTCTCGATCTGCGCCAGCGACCGGACCCACCGCGGCTCCACATCGGCCTGCCCCAGACGTCGCGCCTGTGCCGCCCGCAGCGGCCCGCTGGGCTCGATCAGGATCAGGTCGCAGGCTTCCAGAAACCCCGGCACCAGTCGGGCGGCCCGCAGGGCGTCGTCCATCAGCGTGCCGTCGCCCGGTCCCACCTCGACCAGCCGGACCCGTTCTGGCGCGCCGAGGCGCTGCCAGGTCTCGACCGCCCACAGGCCGATCAGCTCGCCGAACATCTGGCTGACCAGCGGCGCGGTGATGAAGTCGCCGCCCTCACCCAGCGCCGGGCGGGTGGCGTAATAGCCCGCCTGCGGATCGTGCAGGCAGCGGGTGACGTAGTCGGACACGGTCATCGGTCCGGTCAGGGTGATCTCCCGGACCAGCCGGTCCTTCAAGGTCACGGCCCTCTCCTCAGGCCGGGCCCACGACGGCCGGCCGGCTCCAGGCCCGGCGGATCAGCCAGGCCCCGATCAGGATCATCGGGATCGAGAGCATCATCCCCATCGTCAGGCCCAGCGGGAAATTCTCCATCCCCGCATCCGGCTGACGGACCGTCTCCAGCACGGCCCGGGACAGGCCGTAGCCGACGAGGAACAGACCGGTCACATAGCCCGGCTTGGCCAGCAGCCGCCATTTCCACACCGCCAGCGACAGGACGGCAAACAGAAGCAGCCCCTCCAGCGCCGCCTCATACAGCTGACTGGGGTGTCGCGGCGCATTCCCGGCGGGACAGAACCCGTACATCTGCTCGATCCGGGCGTTGCAGAACCGGATGGCCCAGGGAACATCCGTCGTCCGGCCCCACAGCTCGCCGTTGATGAAGTTGGCAATCCGACCGAAGAACAGGCCGATCGTGGCCGTGGGCGCGATGGCGTCGCCCAGGCTCAGCAGGTTCGCCCCGTGCTTTCTGGCGAACCATGCGATGGCCAGACAGACGCCCAGGAAGCCGCCGTGGAACGACATCCCGCCGGTCCATAGTTGGAACAGTTCGAACCGCTCCCCAAGGGTCTCGCCCGTGAACAGCTGGGCGAACATCACCGGCTTGTAGAACAGGGCATAGCCGAACCGCCCGCCCAGAATGATTCCTAGGGTGATCCACAGCACGAGGTCGTCCAGCTGGGGGCCGTTGATCGGCGGCCGTCCAGGAGCCCACAGGCGCTCCGTCTTCAGGATCCGGGCCGCATACACCCAGCCCAGCACGATGCCGGTGACATAGGCCAGCGCATACCAGCGCAGCGGCAGCGGACCGATCTGGATCAGGACCGGGTCGAACTCGGGAAAGGTCAAACGTGGCTCCTGCGGCGGTTCGCCCCGCCTTTAGCAAGCGCCGCCGCCGTGCGCGAGCGTGACACGCTTCGGCCCCGATTGGGCGTAACCAAGGGCTAGCCCGGAAAGGTTTCGTTCACCATATCAGGCAACCCTCCCTTAACGATGCCCGCGCCCCGGGCCGGAGACGACCATGCAGACCCGCAATCCCTTCCTCGACGAACTGGCCAAGATGTCGACCAGCGCCATGGGCCTGGCCCAGGCCGCGGGCGAGGAAGCCAAGGCCGCCCTGCGCGCCCAGACCGACCGGGTGGCCGCCGAGATGGACCTCGTCCGTCGCGACGAGTTCGACGTACTCAAGGCCCAGGTCGTCGCCCTCCGGGCCGAGGTCGCCGAGCTGCAAAAGGCGGCCGCGGCCAAGGCCAAAGCGCCGAAAACGGGAACGTCCACGGACGGAACTCGTCTGCCGGACGCAGCCGGTTGAGCCGAATCTGCGAACACGCCTACCGTCTCCCCAAGGTCGCCGAGTCGCGGCCGACCTCCCGCGAGATCGAGTTTTCCTGATGGATGCTGCCGGACCCCAAGAGGTCGACGTCCCCTACGATCCGCTGGATGTGGTCGAACATGTCCTGACTGCCGAGAACCTCCCGTTCGACCGGACCGACGACGGCGATCTGGCCTTTGCCCTCGCCGGCGACTGGAAGGACTATGAGCTCTGGTTCGCCTGGCGGCCTGAAGGCGACTGCCTGCAGCTCTGCTGCGCCCTGGACCTCCGCGCCGCCAAGTCGCGTCGCAACGCGGCCTATGAGCTGGTCTCGATGGTCAATCAGCGGACCTGGATGGGCCATTTCGAGGTCTGGGCCGAGGACGGCGAGATTGTCTTTCGCCATTCCCTCGCCCTGCCGCATGGTGAGCGCCCGACCCTGGCCCAGGCCGCGTCCATGATCGATGCGGCGGTCGAGGCGGCGGACCGCTACTATCCCGCCTTCGATTTCATGATCCGGGGCAACAAGAAGCCGCAGGACGCCATCGACAGCTGCCTGTTCGAAACCATCGGCACCGCCTGAGGTGGCGGCCGGCACGGTCACCCTGCTGGGCCACGGCCGCCTCGGCTCGGCCATGGCCGAGGGCTGGGGCAAGACGGGTACCGTCGATCACCTGACCGTTCTGACCCGGGCAGACCCACCGGTGTGCCCGGCTGGCACAGAGGCGCTGGTCATTGCCGTAAAGCCGGCCGTCTGGCGCACGGCCATCGCCGGCCTCGGCGGGACCGTGCCCCCGACGGCGGTGGTGGTTTCGGTCATGGCCGGGGTCCGCGCTGCCGATATCGCCGCGGCCCTGCCGGGTCGGCCGGTCGTGCGGGTCATGCCGACGACGGCGGTGGCCGAGGCCAGCGGTGTGGCCGCGATCTGGTCGCTCGACGCGGCGGCCCGCGCCCTGGCCCACGCCCTCTTCGACCCGATCGCGGACACCGTCGATCTGCCGGATGAGGCGCTGATCGATCCCGCGACCGCGATCGCCGGTTCGGCACCCGCCTATTTCTATGCACTGGCCCAGGCGCTTGCTGCTGCCGGGGTGAAGGCGGGGCTGGCCCCCGAAGCCGCCGCACGGCTGGCGCGCGGGGCGCTGCGGTCCGCCGGCTCTGGGGCGGGCACCGCAACCCCGATCGAGGACCTCATCGGCCGCATCGCCTCGGTGGGCGGCACCACCCGCGCCGGCCTCGATGCGCTTGAGGCGGCGGGTCTGGCCGGGGTGGCGGACGCCGCCGTCGAGGCCGCAATCGCCCGGGCGAAGGTCCTAGCGGGTGACCAGCCGGCCTGACGCCAGATTGTCCGCCAGCCGGTCCCAGACCCGCTCGGCGTCAAACCAGGTGGAATAGCCATAGACCTCGGTGATGGAGGTGGAATAGCGGGAATAGCGCACCGGCAGACGCTGGCCGTCCGCGGTGATCACCTCGCCTTCGACCGACGCGCCGCCGATCGAGAGACTGTCATTGATCGATAGTCCCGGCCGGTCCGCCGCCTGCTGGAAGGTCGGGCGATTGGGTTTGAGATCGGTGACCACCAGATTGATCCGCGCCCCATCCAGCGCACCGCTGCGGGTGAGTTCGCGTTGGACCACGGTCTGGAGCCGCTCCAGCTGGCGGTCAACATCGCGCTGACCGAGGTCGTCGGCCTTGTCCGCCAGCTTTCCGCCGATACTGACTTCGACCCGGGGGCTCTGGGCGGCAGCCGGAACGGCGACGGCGACGGCGACGGCGAGCGGGATGAGTAGGGCAAGCATTCGCATGGTGGTCTCCGATGATCCCTTTGGCTGCAAAGATGCGATCGTCCCCCCGTTCCCGCCAGTGGTGCGCGCGCAATCGTGAAGTCAGCCGGGGAGCCGGATCAGCGCGCGCAGCCCCCCCATGTCGCTGCGTGCGAGGGTGATGTCGCCCCCGTGCCCCCGTGCCACGTCCCGCGCGATAGCCAGACCCAGCCCGACGCCCTTGCGATTCTGGTTGCGGCTCTCGTCGAGGCGGCCGAAGGGCCGGAAGGCCTCCTCGTGCATGTCCTCCGGGATTCCGGGGCCGTCGTCCTCAACCACGATCTCGAATCCTCCGGAGGGGAGGGGGCGGGCCGAGAGCCGGACATGTTCGCCGTGGGCGGCGGCATTGCCCGCCAGATTGGTCAGGGCCCGTTTGAACGCCAGCGGCCGCAGGGAGGCGGTCAGGACGGGCGGCGTCCGGATCTCGACCTCGGCCCCGGCCCGCTTCACGTCCTCCCCCGTCGCTTTCAGCAGCGCCGACACGTCCACCGGCTGGGCCGCCTCGCCGGCCTCGCCGCGGGCGAAGGCGAGGTATTCGTCGATCATATGCTCCATCTCGTCGAGATCGCCCTTCATGGCCGCCGCCCGTTTGAACGGGGGGGCCAGCGCCAGTTCGAGCCTCAGCCGGGTCAGGGGCGTCCGCAGGTCATGACTGACCGAGGCCAGCAGGGCGGTGCGTTGTTCGATATGGCGCTGGATCCGGTCGCGCATGGCGAGGAAGGCGACTGCGGCCTGCCGCACCTCGCGCGCCCCGTGGGGCTTGAACCGAACGGAGGTCTCGCCCCGTCCGAACGCCTCTGCGGCCTCGGCCAGACGTTCGATGGCCCGGACCTGGTTGCGTATGAACAGGATGGCCACGCTCATCAGCAGGACCGTCGCCACCATCAGCCACAGGACGAAGATATGGGCCTGGGTCGCCACCGCCCGCTCGCGCGGGGCGATGATCCGCAGCACGCCCTGTTGCTGCTGAACCTGGATGTCGACATAGGCCGGATAACGGGTCGTATCGAACCAGAACGGCTGATCCAGACGCGACGCCAGCGCCGCCTCCAGCGTCCGGTCCACCACACCGATCGGCCCGCGCCGCTGCTCCTCGGGCAGGCTCTCGCCCGGCCGCAGCGCGATCGACAGCTGCATCGACCGCTCGCCCCGATCGGCGATCACGGCCAGATTCCGCGCCGTCGGCTCGTCGCGATAGCTCTCGGCCGCCCAGGCCACGTCTCCGGCCAGCCCTTCGGACAGCCGCGCGGTCACGGTCCGCCAGTGCATGTCGAAGAAGGCCCAGGTCACCGCCCCCTGCATGATCAGCACCGGCAACACGATGATGAGCAGCGACCGTCCCCACAGCGTCGTCGGCAAACGCCGCTTCAGCACGCGCGCCAGGACGGGGAAGGGCAGGGACCGCATCAGTCGGGCGCCAGCATATACCCCACCCCCCGCACCGTCTGGAGGTAACGGGGGTTCTTCGGATCCGCCTCCAGCTTGCGTCGCAGCCGGGTGACCTGGACGTCGACCGCGCGCCCGGTGATGTCGGCGGTGTCCGGCGACAGGTCCATTCGCTCGACCGGGGCATGGGCGTGCAGCGCGAGGGTCTTCAGCAACTGGGCCTCGGCCTCGGTCAGCCGCATGGGCGCGCCGTCGCGGGTCAACTCAAGCCGCTCCAGATCGAACATGGCCGTGCCCAGCCGGATCTCGCGCGGCATGATCGGCTTGACTCCGGTGCGACGCAGGATCGCATCAATCCGCAGCGCCAGCTCGCGCGGGTCGAAGGGTTTGGACATGTAGTCGTCCGCGCCGCGCGACAGGCCGTCGATCCGGTCCGACGCCTCGCCCCGCGCCGTCAACAGCAGGACCGGCGTCTTCGACAGCTGCGCCTTGGACCGCACCCAGGTGGTCAGCTCCAGCCCCGTTTCCCCCGGCATCATCACGTCCAGCACGACCAGATCGAACTCGATCAGCTCCATCAGCCGGCGCGCAGCGGCAGCGTGCGCCGCTCCGGTGACGCGATAGCCTTCACGCGCCAGATATTCCTTCAGCAGCTCGCGAATGCGGTCATCGTCATCGACGATCAGCAGGTGACGACCGACGCCGGCACCGGCCACGGGACCTGAACGGCTGGTGCTCATGCCAGGATTTCCCGGGCTGTGGCGTTGACCTCGGCCGCTCCGGACGTTCTAACCGGCAAATCTGCGCAGGAGACGTTGTTCAATGGCCTTGGTTCCTTTCGACGATCGTGACGGCTGGATCTGGATGGATGGCGATTTCGTGCCCTGGCGGGAAGCGAAAACGCACGTTCTGACCCATGCCCTGCATTACGGCTCGTCGGTGTTCGAGGGTGAGCGTATGTATGGCGGGGAAATCTTCAAGCTGACAGAGCATTCCGAGCGCCTCGCCCGGTCCGCGAACCTGCTGGATTTCGAACTGCCCTACAGCGTGGCCGAGATCGATCAGGCCTGCAAGGACACCTGCGCCCGGATGGGGATGGAGGACGCCTATGTCCGCCCCCTGGCCTATCTGGGACCCGAGCAGGTCAGCGTTTCCGCCCTGAACAACAAGGCCCATGTCGCGATCGCCGTCTGGGACTGGCCCAGCTATTTCGACCCGGAGGTCAAGCGTAAGGGCATCCGGCTGGAGTGGGCCAAATGGCGTCGCCCCGATCCGCTGACCGCCCCGACCACGGCCAAGGCCTCGGGCCTGTACATGATCTGCACCATGTCCAAGAACGCCGCCGAGAAACGCGGTTTCTCCGATGCCATGATGCTGGACTGGCGCGGCTATGTCGCCGAGGCCACCGGAGCCAACGTCTTCTTCGTCCAGGACGGGGTGATCCACACCCCGGACGTGACCCACATCCTGAACGGCATCACGCGCCAGACCGTGATCGACCTGGCCCGGGCCAAAGGGATCGAGGTTGTGGTCCGCCACATCCGTCCGGAAGAGCTCTCGACCTTCTCGGAATGTTTCCTGACCGGCTCGGCCGCCGAGGTCACGCCGGTGAGCGAGATCGGTGAGTACCGGTTTACGCCGGGCGACCTCAGCCTGGGTCTGATGGAAGACTACGGCCGGCTGGTTCGTCGCCAGGCCTGAGACCCGGATGGCCGAAGGAACCCGGGGGCCGGAGATCGCGTCCGGCCCCTTAGGGCTGGACCGGCACCGGGCGCATCTGGACGGCCTTGCCGCAGTGGGCCGTCTGAGGGCGCTCGCCCCGCGCCGGGGCGTCGATTTCGCCTCGAACGACTATCTGGGGCTGGCCGCTTCACCCGCGCTCGGCGCGGCGGTGTCGGCGGCGCTCGCACGCGGCGTGCCGGTCGGGTCGGGCGGATCGCGCCTGCTGCGTGGCAACCACCCCGAGCACGAGGCGCTGGAAGCCGAGGCCGCAGCCACCTTCGGAGCCAAGGCGGCGCTCTATTTCTCCAGTGGCTACGGTGCCAATGCCGCCTTGCTGGCGACCCTGCCCCAGACCGGCGATCTGGTGGTTCACGACGCCCTGATCCATGCCAGCGCCCATGAGGGGATGCGGCTGGGCCGGGCGACGACGATTAGCGTCCCCCACAACGACACCGACGGCTTAGACCGCGCCATCGTCGACTGGCGGGCCGCCGGCGGGACCGGACGGGTCTGGATCGCGGTTGAAAGCCTCTACAGCATGGATGGGGACCGCGCCCCGCTGGAGGATCTGGCGGCACTGGCGGATCGCCATGACGCCTTCCTTCTGGTCGATGAGGCCCATGCCACCGGCGTCTTCGGCCCCGGCGGACGCGGTCTGGCCGCCCATCTGGAGGGGCGGGAGAATGTCATCACCCTGCGCACCTGCGGCAAGGCCCTCGGCTGCGAGGGAGCCCTGGTCTGCGGTGACCGCACCGTCATGGATTTCCTGATCAACCGGGGGCGCGGCTTCATCTTCTCGACCGCGCCGTCGCCCCTCATGGCGGCCGCCTGCCGCGTCGCCCTCGGCCTGATGCAGGACGAAGCCCTGCGCACGCGTCTGGCCGGGCTGATCGCCGGGGCCGGCAGTCTGTTCGCCGACCGGCTCGGCGTCGCCCCGACCGGATCACAGATCCTCCCCGTGATTCTCGGCGAGGACGTCCGGACCATGGCGGTGGCCGCCGCGCTTCAGCAGCAGGGGTTCGATGTGCGCGGCATCCGCCCGCCGACCGTGCCGGCCGGGACAGCACGGCTGCGGATCTCCCTGACCCTCAATGTCGGTCCGGGCGAGGTCGAGGCCTTGGTGGACGCCCTTGAATCCCTTCTGGAGCCCGTCAGGTGAGCCGGTTCGTCGTCACCGGGACGGGCACCGACGTGGGCAAGACGGTCTTCGCCGCCGCCCTGACCCGGGCTTTGGACGGTTGCTACTGGAAACCGGTGCAGGCCGGTCTGGAGGGCGGCACAGATGCACAGCGGGTCACCACCCTGACCGGCCTGCCGCCCGATCGCATCCTGCCCGAGGCCTGGCGACTGCAGACCCCCGTCTCGCCGCACCATGCGGCCGATCTGGAGGGGGTGCGGATCGACGCCGACGCCCTGGACCCGCCGGCCTGCGACAGGCCTCTGGTGATCGAGGGGGCGGGCGGGGCGCTGGTGCCGCTGAACCCCGATGTGCTGTTCGCGGACGTCTTCGCGCGCTGGGGGCTGCCGGTCATCGTCTGCGCCTCGACGGCCTTGGGCACCATCAACCACAGCCTGATGACCTTCGAGGCGCTGCGCGCCCGGGGCGTGCCCGTGGCGGGCGTCGCCTTCATCGGCCCGGCCCATGACAGCTCGGAGGCCGCCATCATCCGCTTCGGCAAGGTCAGGCGACTGGGACGGCTGCCGTGGCTCGACCCACTGACTCCTGCCTCCTTGTCGGGGGCGTTCGCGGCCGCTTTCGACCGGAGCGATTTCGCATGAGCCCCGTCTGGCACCCCTTCACCCAGCATGGGCTGAACGAGCCCATTCCCCGGGTTGTCCGTACCGACGGGGCCACGCTGGATACGGACGACGGTCGCCGGGTGATCGACGCCATCTCCAGTTGGTGGGTGATCACCCACGGTCACAACCACCCCCGGCTGCGGGCCGCGATCCAGCGGGCGGCCGAGGATTTCGACCAGATCATCTTCGCCGGCTGGACCCATGAGCCGGCCGAGACGCTGGCGCGAGGCCTGATCGACATCACGCCGGAGCCGCTGCAGCACGTCTTCTTTTCCGACAGCGGTTCCACGGCGGTCGAGGTGGCGCTGAAGATGGCGCTGGGCTTCTGGGCCAACACCGGCCGGCCCCGCCACCGCATTGTGGTGATGCAGCACAGCTATCACGGCGACACCATCGGCACGATGTCGGTGGGCCAGCGCGGGGTCTTCAACCAGGCCTATGCGCCACTGCTGTTCGATGTGGCGACCATCCCGTTTCCGGCAGAGGGAGAGGAGCAGGCCACCGTCGACGCCCTCGACGTTTTTTGCCGGCAGGAACCGAAGCCCGCCGCCTTCATCCTCGAGCCCCTGATCCTCGGCGCGGGCGGCATGCTAATCTATTCGCCCGACACCCTGCGGGCCCTTGCCGAGATCTGCGCCCGCCACGGCGTGCTGTTCATTGCGGACGAGGTCATGACCGGCTGGGGCCGGACCGGCACGCTATTCGCCTGCGACCAAGCGGGCGTCTCGCCCGACATCCTGTGTCTGTCCAAGGGGCTGACCGGCGGGGCCCTGCCGCTGGCCGCCACCCTCGCGACCGCGGAAATCTTTGAGGCTCATCGCTCGACCGACCGGTCGAGGATGTTCTTCCACTCCTCCAGCTATACCGCCAACCCCATCGCCTGTGCGGTCGGGGCCGAGAACCTGGCCATCTGGCGCGACGAGCCGGTTCTGGAGCGGATCACCGCCCTCGGCGCGGCCCAGCAGCGCGCGCTGGCGCGGTTGGCGGGCCGTCCCGGTCTGAGCGGGGCGCGGCGTCTCGGGACCATAGCGGCCGTGGATTTCGACGGAGCCAAGGGCGGCTATCTCTCGGCGCTCGGGCCGTGGCTCCGGGCCTTTTTCCACAAACGGGACCTGCTGGTCCGGCCGCTGGGCGACACCGTCTATGTCATGCCGCCCTATTGTATCGAAGCGGCCGATCTCGAACGGGTCTGGGACGCGATCGCGGACGCCGCTGATCATGTCTCCCGCCAGTCCGGGGCCTGAGCGGCGACAGCGGCTTGCGCCACCGGCGGCCCCCGTGCAGGAAGGCGCCACCCCGGGGGAGCGCAACCTTTCATGTTCAGCACACTGAACCTCCAGAGCCTGCTGGGCCTGTTCGTCATCGTCGGCGCCTGCTGGCTGCTGTCCGAGAACCGGCGTCGGTTTCCCTGGCGTCTGGCGCTCGGCGCGGTCGGTGTCCAGGCGGCGCTCGTGCTGGGCCTGTTCGCCATTCCCGGGTCGCGGGGCGTGCTCGCGGCCGTGACCGGGGCCGTCGACGGTCTGGCCCGGGCCACGACAGAGGGCACCCGGTTCGTGTTCGGCTATCTCGCCGGGGGGGACCAGCCCTATGCCGTGACCAATGACGGGGCCCTGTTCACCTTCGCCTTCCAGGTCCTGCCGCTGATCCTGGTGATCTCGGCCCTGTCGGCCCTGCTCTGGCACTGGAAGATCCTCAAATGGATCACTCTCGGCTTCGGCTTCCTGTTCCAGCGGACCATGGGCCTCGGCGGCGCGTCGGCGCTGGCGGTCGCGGCCAACATCTTCCTCGGCATGATCGAGAGCCCCATTGTCATCCGTGCCTATCTGGACAAGCTGACCCGGTCGGAGATCTTCCTGATGATGGTCGTGGGTCTGGCCACCGTCGCCGGCTCCACCATGGTCGCCTATGCCACCATCCTGTCCGCCGTTCTGCCCAATGCGGCGGGCCATGTGCTGGTCGCCTCCATCGTCTCCGCGCCCGCCGGCGTCCTGCTGGCGCGAATCCTGATCCCCGAGACGCCGGGAGAGGGTGGGGCGGTGGCCGACTATGGCTCGGCCCTGAAATACGACTCGGCGGTCGACGCCATCGTCAAGGGTACGGCCGACGGGCTGATGGTGGTGCTCAACATTTCCGCCGTGCTGATCGTGTTCGTGGCGCTGGTCGCCCTCGTCAATCTGATGATCGGGGGTGTCTGGCTGTTCGACGCGCCAGTGACGGTTGAGCGGCTGCTGGGCTGGCTCTTCATGCCCTTGGCATGGCTGATCGGGGTGGACTGGTCCGAGGCGGGTCAGGCGGGGCTCCTGCTCGGGGTCAAGCTGACCCTGACCGAGTTTGTCGCCTTCATCCGGCTCGGCGAGGTGCCGGTCGGCGGAATGAGCGAGCGAACCCGCATGCTGCTGACCTACGCCCTGTGCGGTTTTGCCAACATCGGTTCGGTGGGTATCACCGTCACCGGTTTGTCGGTGCTGATCCCCGAGCGCCGCGAGGAGGTCCTCGGCATGGTGTGGAAGGCCCTGCTCGGCGGCTTTCTCGCCACCCTGATGACGGCCTCGGTGGTTGGGGCCATGCCGGCCTCCATATTCGGCTGACCGGAGACGACGCATGAAACTTTATGACAGCCACCGCGCGCCCAACCCCCGCCGGGTCCGGTGGGTCATGGCAGAAAAGGGGATCGAGGATGTCGAGATCGTCCAGGTCGACATCATGTCCGGGGACCACAAGACACCGGAATACCGCACCCGTGTCGGCGTCCCCCATGTCCCGGCGCTGGAGCTGGACGATGGCACGACCATTTCGGAATCGGTCGCCATCGGCCGCTATCTGGAATCGCTCTATCCCGAGCCCAATCTGTTCGGGCACGACGCGCGTGAACAGGCGATCGTCGAGATGTGGACCCGCCGTTGCGAATTCTACCTCGCCAATCCGATGATGTTGAACGTGCGGCTGACCCACCCGGCCCTGGCCGTTCTGGAGGCGACGCCCCAGCCCCAGGTCGCCGACTACAACCGGCTGGCGGCCGAGCGGTTCATGAAGACGCTGGACCGCCATCTGGCCGACCATGCCTTCATCGCCCTCGACCGGTTCACCATCGCCGATATCGTCGGGGCCGTCGGTCTGGATTTCGCCCGGCTGGTCAAATACCGCCCGCCCGAGGCGTTCACCCATCTGGCTCGCTGGCTGGAGGCGTGCCGCGCCCGCCCGGCGGCGAAGGCCGGGATCTGATCACCCCCGGGGCGTGAATTTCCGGATGATGCCGCTGTAGGTCATCAGGGTCCGCGGACCCGTGGTGATCTGGCCCCGTACAAAGATCAGCGACCCACCGGCCCGCACCACCTCGCCGGTCGCCTCGATCAGTTCGCCGACATAGGCCCCGTCGATGAGGGTCGAGTCCAGCTGCACAGTCACGCCGTTCTTGCCCTCCATCTCCTGATAGGCGGTCTGGAACAGGGCAATGTCGGCGAAGGTCATCAGACAGCCGCCGTGCATCCGGTCGCCGGCGTTCATGTGCTTGGGTTCGGCCCGGAAGGCGCAGCGCATGCGCCCGTCTTCGTCCGGTTTGAAGTAGAACGGTCCGACCACCTGGTCGAACGTGCCATGCAGGTCGTAGGTCTGCCAGCCGCTGAATTCGCCCTCTGTGACCGTGATCTTTTCAACCATTCCGAACTCCGCCTTCTTTTCGGTCTCGCAGTGCAGCATATAGGCGCGATGAGCGACCCGATCGAAGCAGCAATTTTCGAAACCCTGGCGAAGGCGGACCCCAAGAGCGTCGGCGGCAAGTCCGTCGAGCCGTCCGACGTGGCCAAGGCCCTGCAACCCGAACAGTGGCAACGGATGCTGCCCCGGGTGCGGGCGACTGCGCTGGGCCTGATGCGGCAGGGCCGGCTGACCATCACCAAGAAGGGCAAGGTCGTCGACCCGACCAATTTCCGCGGTGTGACCCGGCTGCGTCTGCCGACCGAGGCCGAGACCGCGGCCGCCCTGGCCCTGCTGCCGCCGGCGGTCGCCGGGGATGATGACGACTTCGCCTGATCTCGAGGCCGTTCTCGCGGACATCCGCGCCTGTCGCGCCTGTCTGGGCGACCTGCCGCACGAGCCGCGCCCGGTGGTGCGGGTGTTTCCGGAGACCCGGCTGCTGATCTGTGGCCAGGCTCCCGGCCGGCGGGTGCATGAGAGCGGCCTGCCGTTCACGGATCCGTCCGGCGACCGGCTGCGCGACTGGCTGGGGATTGATACGGCGACCTTCTACGGCGATCCGCGCATCGGTGTGGCCGCCCAGGCCTTCTGCTATCCCGGTACGGCCCCGAAGGGCGGGGACTATCCGCCGCCCCGCCGCTGCGCCGCCCTTTGGCGGCCGCGTCTGCTCGATGCCCTCCCACGTATGGAGCTGACCCTGCTCGTCGGGGGCTATGCGCAGATGTGGGCCCTCGGAGCCCGCGCCCGGGCCAACATGACCGATACGGTCCGCGACTGGCGAGACTACGGCCCGGACATCCTGCCCCTGCCGCACCCCTCGTGGCGCAACACGGCCTGGCTGAAGCGCAATCCCTGGTTCGTGGCCGAGGTCGTGCCGTATCTTCGCCAGAGGGTCCGGGCCATTCTGGCCGCATGATCCGCGCCTTCGTCCTGACCGTCCTGCTGCTGGCGCTGGCGGCCTGTGCCACGCCCTACGTCCAGCCCTCGCTGACGCCCCCGGCCGACTTCGCCGGGCCCCGCATGGAGGATCGCGCCTTCATCGTCGACGACGGGGCCCGCCTGCCATTCCGCCGCTGGGGCCCGGTCGATCAGCAGCCCCGGGCGGTCGTCGTGGCCCTGCACGGCATGAACGATCATTCCGCCGCCTTCCGCCTCGCAGGCCCGTGGTGGGCAGAACGGGGGATTGTGACCTACGCCTTCGACCAGCGCGGCTTTGGTCTCGCGCCGGGGCGGGGGCTGTGGGCCGGCGAGGCGCGCATGGCCGCTGACCTGCGCACCGTCGTGTCTCTGGTCCGCGCGCGTCATCCGCAGGCGCGGATTACCGTCGTGGGCGAGAGCATGGGTGGGGCCGTCGCGATCTCGGCCTTTGCCTCCAAGCGTCCGCCCCAGGCCGACCAGTTGATCCTTCTGGCCCCCGCCGTCTGGGGCTGGTCCAGCCAGGGCCTGCCCAACCGTGTCAGTCTGTGGGTCGCCGCCCGGCTGCTGGGCGACCGCGCCGTCGCCCCGCCCGACTGGGCCGTCCGCGACATCCGGGCCAGCGACAATCTGATGGAGCTGATCGCCAACGGCAACGATCCGCTCTTCATACGCGAGACCCGGTTCGACACGCTCCACGGTCTGGTCGATCTGATGGAGAGCGCGACGTACCGGCTCGGGCAGGTTCGTGTGCCGACGCTCCTGATGTACGGGGCCCATGACCAGATCATCGCGAAGCGTCCGATGCGCCGCGCCCTCGCGCGAGCGGGGGATGTACCGACCCTGCGCTCCGCCTGGTACCCGGACGGCTGGCATCTGCTGAACCGCGACCTCCAGGCCGCGGTCGTTTTTCGTGATATCGAGGCCGTGCTGGCCGATCCCGGCGCGGCCTTGCCGTCCGGGGCTGGGGATGTGCGAACCGCGCTGGAACAAGATTCTCGCCGCTAACCCCGCCACTTAAAGCGCCATTAACCAGACGGGCGGCACATTCTGCCTAGCGAGGGCCGGCGGGTTCCCCCGCGTGTTGTTTTGGGCGGGGACGCGTGGGCGGCTTCACGGCGGCGTTGCAGAGATTCGGGATCGGGCGGCTCGCCATGGTCCTCGGCGTCGGCGCCGGCGTCGCCGCCATGCTTGTCGCCGTGATGATGCGCGTCGGTCAGGCCCCGGATGCCCTTCTCTATTCCAACCTCGACCTGCGCGAGGCCGGCGAGATCACCGCCTCGCTGGAACAGGCGGGCATTGATTATTCGACCCGTGGCGACGGCTCGACCATCATGGTCAACCGGGACGACGTCGGCACCGCCCGTCTGATGCTTGCGGGCAAGGGTCTCGTGACCTCCGGTTCGGTCGGCTACGAGATCTTCGACACCCAGTCCGTGCTCGGCCAGACCGAATTCCAGCAGCAGATCAACGAACAGCGGGCCCTGCAGGGCGAGCTGGCCCGCACTATCATGTCCATGCGCGGCATCTCCTCGGCCCGGGTTCAGATCGCCCTGCCCAAGCGTGAACTGTTCCAGGCCGATGCGGCCCAGCCGACGGCCGCCGTCGTCGTGGGGCTGGGCGGGCGAGCCCTCAGCGCCGACCAGGTGCGCGCCATCCGCAATGTCGTGGCCTCCTCCGTGCCCAATCTCAAGCCGGACCGGGTCACGGTCGTCGACGAGACCAACCTGACGCTCGCCGCCGGCACCGAGGAGGGGTTCACCTCGGCCAGCGCGGAAGAGGCCAAGACCTCGACCGAGGCCCTGCTTCAGTCCCGGATCCGGGACCTGGTGGAGGGCGTCGTCGGCCCCGGGGCCGCGCGGGTCCAGGTCACGGCCGCGATCGATATGAGCCGCTCCACGACCCAGGAGCAGCGCTTCGATCCCGACGGTCAGGTGGTCCGCTCGATCTCGGCCAACGGCTCGGAGTCGACCGACACGCGGGGGGCCGCCGACGGCGGGGCCACGGCGCTCAACAACATCCCCGGCGGCGAGGCCCCCGGGGCCAACCCCGAAGGCTCGACCGAGTCGGTGACCGGCGAGACGACCAACTACGAAATTTCAAACACCACCACGACCACGGTCAAGGAGCCCGGCGAGGTTCGCAAGCTCTCCGTCGCCGTCGCCGTCGATGGCCGGCTGACCCCGGCCGCCGAGCCGGGTGGAGAGCCCGCCTATGAGCCGCGCTCGGCCGAGGAGATCACCCAGATCGAGGATCTGGTGAAGGCCGCCATGGGCTATGACGAGGCCCGCGGCGACCAGGTTCGTGTGACCAATGTCCGCTTCAACCGCGACGCCCTCGTCACGGCGGGCGGCACCGACGGTGGTTCGCCACTGCTGAACTTCACCCGCAATGACATCCTTCGGGCCGTCGAGCTGCTCGTTCTGCTGGTGACCGCCCTGCTGCTGATCTTCTTCGTGCTGCGGCCACTGCTCAAATCCGCCTCGGGCAGTAGCGTTCCGGCCCTGGCCGGCGGGGTTCCCGTCACCGCGCTGCAGACCACGGTCGTGGGCGGGGCCGGTCAGCTGTCAGGCCCGTCCGATATGGATCAGCGTCTGGATATTGCGCGCATCGAGGGACAGGTGAAGGCCTCCTCCGTCAAGAAGGTCGCCGATTTCGTCGAGAAACATCCTGAGGAGTCGACCGCGATCCTGCGCAGCTGGGTGCACGAAGAGTAATGGTCGCCCGGGTCTCCAACAAAAAGACAGCTGTCGACGACGCCAAGAAGCTCAGCGGGCCGGAAAAGGCGGCGGTCATCCTGCTGTCGCTGGGCGAGGAGCACACCAGCCTCTGGCAGGGTCTCGACGACGAGGAGGTCAAGGAGATCTCCCAGGCCATGGCCGGCCTCGGCACGGTCTCGGCCTCCGTTGTCGAGGAACTCCTGCTCGAGTTCGTCTCGGGGATGTCCGCGTCCGGGGCGGTGATGGGCAGTTTCGAACAGACCCAGCGTCTCCTCGCCTCCTTCCTGCCGGCCGACCGCGTCGATGGTCTGATGGAGGAGATCCGGGGCCCAGCCGGCCGGACCATGTGGGACAAGCTGGGCAATGTGAACGAGGCCGTTCTCGCCAACTATCTGAAGAACGAATACCCCCAGACCGTCGCGGTCGTGCTGTCCAAGGTGAAGGCGGACCACGCCGCCCGGGTTCTGACCGCCCTTCCGGAGGATTTCGCCCTCGAATGTGTCCAGCGGATGCTGCGGATGGAGCCGGTCCAGCGCGATATCCTCGACAAGATCGAGCAGACCTTGCGCACCGAATTCATGTCCAACCTGGCCCGCACCTCCAAGCGCGACAGTCACGAGGCCATGGCCGACATTTTCAACTCGTTCGATCGCCAGACCGAGGCCCGTTTCATCGGGGCGCTGGAGGAGCGCAACCGCGAGTCGGCGGAGAGAATCCGCGCCCTGATGTTCGTGTTCGAGGATCTGAACAAGCTCGATCCCGGCGGGGTCCAGACCTTGCTGCGCGGGGTCGAGAAGGACCAGCTCGCCCTCGCGCTCAAGGGGGCCTCGGAAACCCTGCGCGAGATGTTTTTCACCAACATGTCGGAGCGCGCGTCCAAGATCATGCGCGAGGATATGGAGGCGATGGGGCCCGTGCGCCTCAAGGACGTCGACGGGGCCCAGATGGCCATGGTCCAGGTGGCCAAGGATCTGGCGGCCCGCGGCGAGATCATGCTGGCCGGAGCTTCCGGCGACGATGAGCTGATCTATTGACATGACAGACGCCGCCCCCATCCACAGCCGCCCCTTCGTGTTCGACACCGAGTTCGACGACTCGGGGGCCGTGGTGCGCGCCTCCACCTTCCGGCCCGTCAAACGCACCTACATGCCGGCAGAGGTCGAGGCCCTCGTCGCCCAGGGTCGGCTGGAGGCCCGCGAGGCCGCCCTCGCCGAGGTCGCCAGCATCGAGGCGATGGGCCTGGCGGCCATCGGCGAGGCGCTGGCCTCGGCCATGCCGGCCCTGACCCTCGTGGCCCAGACCCATCGGGAGCAATCGGTCGATCTGGCCATGGCCGCAGCCCGAGTCATCGCCACGGCCGCTCTGGAGCGCCTGCCCAGTGGGCCGCTGCAGGCGGCGCTGGAGGCCCTCGGTCAGGAGATCGACGCCTCGCCCCGGCTGGTGGTGCGGGCTCCGGGTCTTGATGACGGCTTGCGGGCAAAGCTTCAGGCGGTGTGCACCGACGCCGGCTTCTCGGGACTGGTCTCCTTCCGCGAGGAACCGTCGATGCCGCTCGCCGCCTTCCAGCTGGAATGGACGGATGGCCGCGCCGATTTCGATCCCGCCGCCGCCGCCGACCGGATTGACCTTGTCCTCGCCTCCGCGCTTGCCGCCGAGGCGGGGCACGCCGAGTCCGTGGCACCCGCCCCGATATCCGCTGGGAGTGACTTCTGATGGCCGCTGATGACCTGTCCCTTGAAGAATTCCCCGAATCCACAGCCCTCGCCACGGTAGACGACGCGGGTGACAAGTCGGCAGCGGACCTGTCGACGGTGTTTGATGTTCCGGTCAATATCTCTGCCGTCCTCGGCAAGGCCCACATGACCGTGGCCCAGTTGCTGAAGCTGAATCGCGGCTCGGTGCTCGAACTGGACCGCAAGGTCGGCGAGGCCATCGACATCTTCGTCAACAACCGTCTGGTCGCCCGCGGGGAGGTCGTCGTCGTCGAGGATCGCCTCGGGGTCACCATGACTGAAATCATCAAGACCGAGGATTCCAACGCCTAGGCGTCGGAACCCCGGCACGGATTAGAGGAGAAGACCCATGCGGCTTCTGGTGGTCGGTCGGCTTTCGGGCCAGCTCGCGGCGGCGGTGAAGATGGCCATGGCGCACGGCGCCAAGGTCAATCACGTCGAGCGCACGGACCAGGCGACGGAACAGCTCCGGCGCGGGCAGGGGGCCGACCTGCTGATGGTCGACTACAATCTCGACATTGCCGGCCTGATCGCGGCCAACGAGCTGGAGCGCATCTTTGTCCCCGTCGTCGCCTGTGGGGTCGACAACGACGCCGACAAGGCTGCCGCCGCCATCCGGGCCGGGGCCAAGGAATTCATTCCGCTTCCGCCCGAGGCCGATCTGATCGCCGCTGTCCTCGCCGCCGTGGCCGATGACGAGCGTCCGCTGATCTCGGCCGATCCGTCGATGCAGGCCGTTATCAAGCTGGCCGACCAGGTCGCGCGGTCCGAGGCCTCCATCCTGATCACCGGCGAAAGCGGCGTCGGCAAGGAGGTCATGGCCCGCTATCTGCACCAGAACTCCAAACGCGCCGAACGCCCTTTCATCAGCGTCAACTGCGCCGCCATCCCCGACAACCTGCTGGAATCCGAGTTGTTCGGTCACGAGAAGGGGGCCTTTACCGGGGCCGTCGCCCGCCGCATCGGCAAGTTCGAGGAGGCCGACGGGGGCACCCTGCTGCTGGACGAAATCTCGGAGATGGATGCCCGTCTCCAGGCCAAGCTGCTGCGCGCCATCCAGGAACGCGTGATCGACCGGGTCGGCGGCACCAAGCCGGTCTCGGTCAACATCCGGATCATCGCCACCTCCAACCGCGACCTGGCCAAGGCCGTGGCCGAGGGCACGTTCCGCGAGGACCTCCTGTATCGCCTCAACGTCGTGAACCTGCGCCTGCCCGCCCTGCGCGAACGGCCCGGCGACGTGGCGGTGCTGGCCGATCATTTCGTCAAGAAATACGCCGCCGCCAACGGTGTCCCCGTACGCTCCCTCTCGCAGGATGCGCGCCGCGCGCTTGCCGCCCACCGCTGGCCCGGCAATGTGCGCGAGCTTGAAAATGCCATGCACCGCGCCGTCCTGCTGGCGGTCGGGACGGAGATTGACGCCGAAGCCATCCGCCTGCCGGACGGCCAGCCCTTGGCGGGCGCGGTGGGCGGTCTGGTGGACAATGGACCCGCTGGCCGCGCGGCCCAGACCGCTGACGCCGTGTCCCGCGCCTATGTCGGCCAGACCGTCGCCCAGATGGAAAAGACGCTCATTCTCGACACCCTGACCCACTGCCTCGGCAACCGGACCCACGCGGCCAACATCCTCGGCATCTCGATCCGCACCCTTCGCAACAAGCTCAACGAATATGCCGACGAGGGCACCCCGATCATCGCGCCCCAGACCGGCGTCGCCTCGGCCGGCTACGGCGCGAGCGCGGCGTGACTCACAGGCGGACGGTCCTGACCGGTCTGGGTGCGCTCGGCCTGATCGGCTGCGCGCCGGAGGGCGGCGGTACCCCGGCTGCGCCGCACGGGACGCAGCCGCTCGACCTGTCCGCCCTTGAGGCCCGTCATGGCGGTCGCCTGGGCTTGGCGGCCCTCGACACCGGCACCGGGCGCCATCTGGCTGCGCGCGGGGACGAGCGGTTTGTCTATTGCTCCACCTTCAAGACCTTTCTGGCCGCCGCCACCCTGATGCGGGTCCAGGCGGGCGAGGAACAACTCGATCGCGCGATCCCGATCACTCCGGCGGACATGATCAGCCACGCCCCGGTGACCGGCCCCGCCACCGGAGCTTCGCTCACCGTCGAAGCCTTGATGCGCGGCACGGTCGAGGTCAGCGACAACCCGGCCGCCAACCTTCTGCTGCGGGCCATGGGCGGGCTGGAGCCGATGCAGGCTTTTTATCGCGGGATCGGCGATGTCACGACCCGGGTGGATCGCTTCGAGCCGGAGATGAATCGCCTCGACGGAGAGCGGGACACCACCACGCCCATGCAGGGCGCGGCCAACCTCCAGCAGCTGTTCATCGGGCCCGCGTCGCCCCTGTCCGCCGCATCACAATCAATGCTCCTCGGCTGGATGCTGGCCACGCCCACGGGACCGGGCCGCCTGAAGGCCGGTGCCCCGGCGAGCTGGCGCGTCGCGCACAAGACCGGCACCGGCGGTTATGGACCGACCAATGACATCGGCATTCTGTATCCGCCGGCCGGGGCGCCCGTGATCGTTGCGGCCTATTTCCATGCGACGCCCGACAGTGCCGCCGCGGCCAACGACGCCGTCATCGCCGAGGCCACGCGGCTGGCCCTGAGCGCCCTGGGACGGACATGACCGACACGCCCGTGATGATGAAGGACGGCATGGCGCGTCCGTCCGGTGCGGATATCCGCGGCTGGCTGATGCGCGGCGACGTCGGCATGGCCGTTGGCGTGATCGGCGTCATCCTGTTGCTGATCCTGCCGGTCCCGAAATTCCTGCTGGATCTGCTGCTGGCGATCTCGCTCGTCTCGTCGGTGCTGATCCTGATGACGGCGGTGATGATGAAGAAGCCGCTGGACTTCGCCATCTTCCCGACCGTCCTGCTGGTCACCACCCTGTTCCGTCTCGGGCTGAATCTGGCGTCCACCCGTCTTGTCCTGACCCACGGTCACGAGGGCCACGACGCTGCCGGTCAGGTCATCGCCGCTTTCGGGGCGCTGATGATGGGCGGCAGTTTCATCATCGGGGTCATCATCTTCGCCATCATCCTGGTGGTGAATTTCGTCGTTATCACCAAGGGCTCGACCCGCATCGCCGAGGTCAGCGCGCGCTTCACGCTCGACTCCATGCCGGGCAAGCAAATGGCCATCGACGCCGATCTGTCTTCAGGCCTGATCACCGAGGAACAGGCCAAGCTGCGGCGCAAGGAACTGGAGCAGGAATCGACCTTCTTCGGGGCCATGGACGGTGCCTCCAAATTTGTCCGCGGCGACGCCGTTGCCGGCCTGATCATCGTCTTCATCAATGTGATCGGCGGGATCCTGATCGGCGTGATCCAGCACGGCCTGCCGGTGGGCGAGGCGGCCAACACCTATATCCAGCTGACCATCGGCGACGGTCTGGTGACCCAGGTCCCGGCCATCATCATCTCCATCGCTGCGGGCTTCCTGGTCTCCAAGGCGGGCGTCGAGGGCTCGGCCGACAAGGCGCTGGTGGCCCAGCTGGCCACCAATCCGGTCAGCCTCGGCATGGTTGCTGCCGCTTCGGCCCTGCTGGCCCTGATCCCCGGCATGCCGATCATCCCGTTCGCTGCCCTCGCCGCCGGTGCCGGCTTCATGGCGTGGCGGCTCGGCCGGGCGCGGCTGAAACCCCAGCCAACCGAGGCGGAACTGGCCGCCGCCGCCGCCGCCGCCGGCAAGGGCGGCGACGATGTCGAGGAACCGATCGGCACGGCCCTGACCATCGACGAGGTCAAGATCGAACTGGGCTATTCGCTGCTGACCCTGATCAACGATCTTGAGGGGCGGCGCCTGACCGACCAGGTCCGGGCCCTGCGCCGCGCCCTGGCCCAGGAGTTCGGTTTCGTCATGCCCTCGGTCCGGATCCTCGACAATATGCGGCTGCCGACCCAGGGCTATGCCATCCGCATCAAGGAGATGGAGGCCGGTCAGGGCGAGGTCCGGCTGGGCGCGCTGATGGCGATGGATCCGGCCGGGCGCCAGGTCGAGCTGCCCGGCGAGCACACCAAGGAGCCTGCCTTCGGCCTGCCCGCCACATGGATCGACGAGAGCCTGCGCGAGGAGGCCACCTTCCGGGGCTACACCATCGTCGATCCCTCGACCGTTCTGACCACCCACCTGACCGAGATTCTCAAGGAAAACATGGCTGAGCTGCTCAGCTATGCCGAGGTCCAGAAGCTGCTCAGGGAGCTCGGCCCCGAGGAGCAGAAGCTGGTCAGTGAACTGATGCCTTCGGTGGTCACGGTCACGACGCTGCAGCGCGTGCTCCAGGCCCTGCTGCGCGAGAAGGTGTCGATCCGGGACCTCGGTGCCATCCTCGAGGGGCTGGCCGAGGCGGCCCCGCATTCCTCATCCGTCACCACCCTTGTCGAGCACGTCCGCACCCGCCTCGCCCGCCAGTTGTGCTGGCAGCACCGGGGCGAGGACGGCGCCCTGCCGATCATCACCCTGTCACCGGACTGGGAGGCGGCTTTCGCCGAGGCGCTGGTCGGCCAGGGAGAGGACAAGCAGTTGGCCATGGCCCCGTCCCGGCTCCAGGACTTCATCCGTTCGGTCCGGGACGTGTTTGAGCGCGCGGCGATGTCGGGCGAGAGCGCCATCCTGCTGACCGGGCCCCAGATCCGGCCCTATGTCCGCTCCATCATCGAGCGTTTCCGGGGCCAGACCGTCGTCATGAGCCAGAATGAGGTCCACCCCAAGGCGCGCCTGCGCACCCTGGGCTCGGTCTGACCGGAGGAGCCACCGCAGATCTAGTTATCGCCCGCGCAGACCTCGGCGACCCGGCCTGCGAGGCGACGATCGCGTTCCTGCACAGCGAGCGCCTCGGCACCCGCGCAGTCGCCGGCATTGATCAGGGCGGCCACGCGCTCGGCTCGCCTCAGTCGCGCCGGGCTGGTGTTCTGGACGGCCAAGCGCGCCCGGCTGTCGAGGGTCTGGCGATAGATTTCGCCAAGGAGATCACCGCTCTGCGGGTTCGTATTCAGCCGGGGCAATTCGGGGGCCGGCATAGGCAGCGCTGGAGGCGAAGCGGGCGGTGCGGTCTGGGCGAGTACCGGCAAGGGCAAAAGCAGGGTGGCGGCCAGAGTGGCGAGGGTCAGGCGCTTCATCGTTCGAACTCCGGAGGTTAGGTTGGACCCGAAGCTAAACACATCCTCAGGTCGCGGACTACGGCGGATCAATCAACCCGCACGAAGCCTCCCGCCGAGGCGGCCCGCGCCTGTTCGTTGGTCGGCCGGGCAATCAGGCCCGACTGGGTGATCCACACTTCATAGGTCGCGCCATCGGCCATGGGCATATAGGCGGCCGAGCCGTAGAGCGTGTCGACGGCATCGACATAGCGCCGATACTTCCGCGCCGTGTCCCAGACGCTGAGTGACCAGGGCAGGGCGGCCAGTGGACCGGTTTCGGGCTCGCCGCCGGACAGGGCGTGAACGCTGCGGGCCCCGGTCCGCTCCTGGTCGATATCCTGGTAGCGACCGGACAGCCGGTCGAGACGGTACTGGGAATCCAGCCCGACCACATTGGCCCACGGTTTCCATTTCAGAACCTGGGCCTCCATCCGCCACTCGTCACCGTGGATCGGATAGACCCCGGTCTGCGCGGGCTGTTCGCCCGAGGCCGGGCGCGTGACCGTCGCCTCGTAATACTGCGGGGCCAGTTGCCGGATCGACAGGGTGGCGACCGGCCGTTCATAGGTCAGACGGGCATAGGTCTGGATATTCTGCCCCAGAAGGGCCCCCGCCAGCGCGCCGGCGAGCAGCACCCCGCCGCCCGCCGTGCCGAACAGGCCCCCGACCAGCTTTCCCCTGAACAGCGACGTCAGGCCGCCGATCAGGATGAGCGCGCCGAGGATCGCCAGCGCCGTCGGCGCGATCCACCACCACCAGAACATGAGCACCCCTCCCCGGAAGGCCACGCTTGTTAACCCAATCCCACACCACAGCACAGGTGGCGTCGCGAATGACTTCGCTGGACACGCGAAAGTGTGCGGCTAAAGCTGCCGGGGCATGTCCCCAGTCGCGTCCGATCTCCTGTCCCGCCTCGGTCCGTTTCTGAGGGAGCGGACTCTGGGCCGCTCCATCATGCTTTTGCTGGCGGGCGCGATGGCCCTGTTGCTGCTGGCCAACCTAAGCACCTTCGTCCTCATCCAGCGCACGGCCGCCTTCAATGAACAGGTGGATGCCACCTGGCAGCTGCGCCGCGAGGCCCGTTCCGTGCTGCTCAACCTGAAAGACGCGGAGACCGCACAGCGCGGCTATCTCCTCACCGGTCAGTCGGGTTTCCTCAGGACTTTCGAGCAATCCCGAGACGCCAGTCCCCGCCTGCTGGCGAGGCTGGATGGTCTCGCGGGAGGGGACGACATCAGCCAGGCGTCCACCGAGGCCTTGACCCGCCTGTCCAGCGACAAGTTCATCGAGATGACCACCATGATCGACATGGCGCGTCAGGGTCGCGCCGGCGAAGCCATTGCCGAGGTCCGGAGCGGCCGGGGCAAGCAGTTGATGGACGAGCTCGACGCAGAGCTGGCGTCCCTTGATGCCCGGCTCGGGGCCCGTGTGGCGGAGCAGACGGCCCGTTCCGAGGGATCGGCCGTCTTCACCCTCGTCGTCAATGCCGTCGCTGCCGTGCTGATCATCCTCCTGGCCCTCGTCGTTCTGGTGCTCGTCCTGCGTTATCTTGAGGAATTGAAGCGCGCCCAGGCGGACGTCGACCGGATCAATGCCGGGCTCGAGGACGTCGTCCGGGCGCGGACGGCGGCCTTGGTGCGGGCCAATGAAGAAGTGCAGCGCTTCGCCTATATCGTCAGTCACGATCTACGCTCACCGCTGGTCAACGTCATGGGCTACACCGCTGAGCTGGAGCAGGCCGGCAAGACCATCGACCTGCAGATGACCAGGGTCGAGACCGAGGCTCCGGGCCTTGTGGAACAGGACGCCCTGACCGCTGCCCGGGAGGACATCCCCGAGGCCGTCGGCTTCATCCGCGCCTCGACCGAAAAGATGGACCGGCTGATCAACGCCATCCTGAAGCTGTCGCGGGAGGGCCGCCGTCACCTGGCCCCCGAGACCCTCGATGTCGGAGCCATGGCCGAACGCATCGCCGACAGCGTACGCCACCAGATCGAGGCGGCGGGGACCGAGTTCGTCGTCGGCGACATCGTCCCGTTCGAAAGCGACCGTCTTTCGATGGAACAGATCATCGGCAATCTGATCGACAACGCCGTTAAATATCTGGACCCGGAACGACGCGGTCGCATCGAGGTGTCCGGTCGGGACCTGTCAGGCGGCTGGGTTGAATACACCGTGGCCGACAACGGCCGTGGCATCGCGGCCCGGGATCACGAACGGATCTTCGAACTGTTCCGACGGGCGGGCCGTCAGGACCGGCAGGGCGAGGGGCTCGGTCTGGCCTTCGTCCGCAACAGCGTCCGGCGACTGGGTGGCTCGATCGATGTCGAGTCCGTGCCGGGCGAAGGCTCGACTTTCCGTCTGAAATTCCCCAAACGCCTGATCGTCGAAGAGGTCGGAGACACCGTGTGAGCCAGAGTAATCCCGTCAAGATCGTCATGGTCGAGGACGACCACGGTCATGCCAAACTGATCGAGAAGAATATCCGGCGGGCCAACATCTCCAACGAGATCGTGCATTTTGATCACGGCCAGCCGGCGCTGGACTACCTGTTCAGCGAGGAAGTGCGCGCCAACGGCCCCATGCTGATCCTGCTGGATCTCAACCTGCCGGACATGAGCGGCATCGACATCCTGGGCGAGGTCAAACGCGACGAGCGCCTCAAGCGTGCCCCGGTGGTCGTTCTGACGACCACCGACGACAAGACCGAAATCCAGCGCTGCTACGACTTGGGCTGCAATGTCTACATCACCAAGCCGGTCGACTATGAGAGCTTCTCTGGCGCGATCCGGCAGCTCGGCCTTTTCCTGTCCGTGATGCAGGCACCGGAAATCGAATGACCGACGGGACGCCGCCCATCCGGCTGCTCTATATCGACGATGATCGCGGCCTGTCGCGGCTCGTCCAGAAGGAACTTGGCCGCCACGGCTATGATGTGACCCTGGCTGAGGACGGCGACGCCGGCGTGGCGGCGATCGACGCAGCCGAGTTCGATGTCTGCGCCCTGGACCACTACATGCCCGGCCGGGATGGTCTGGATGTGTTGCCGGATCTTCTGCATCGCCCGGCCCCGCCGCCGGTCGTCTATGTCACCGGGGCCCAGGAGGGCCGCATCGCCGTGGCCGCCCTGCGCGCCGGTGCCGCGGATTACGTCATCAAGGACGTCTCGGAGGATTTCACCGCGCTGCTTCGATCGGCGCTGGAGGATGCCCTCCTGCGGCGGCGGCTGGAACGGGAAAACGAGGAGGCGCAGGAACAGGTTCGCCTCGCCCGCGACCGGGCCGAGGCCATGCTGCGCGAGGTCAATCACCGGGTCGGGAATTCTCTGCAACTGGTCTCGACTTTCATGTCGCTGCAGATGCGGCATCTGGTGAACGAAGGGGCCCGCGACGCCCTGCGCGAGGCTCAGGCCCGGATCGAGGCCGTCGCCCATGTCCATCGCCGTCTCTACACGTCCGGCGACATGGAGACGGTCGATATGCAGGCCTATCTGGAAGGGTTGGTCGATGAACTGTCCAAATCGCTGGGCCCCGGCGACGCCGCGCCGCGCATCGTGCTCCAGGCGTCGCCCATCCGCGTCTCGACCGACCAGGCCGTTTCGCTGGGCGTGGTCGTGACCGAACTGGTCACCAATGCCGTGAAGTACGCCTACACGCCGGGCCAAACCGGGGAAATCCGCGTCATCTTCGCCCCCGACCCCGAAAGCCGACGTGCCATACTGACAGTCGAGGACGATGGCCCGGGGCTGGGCGACGGCAAGCCCAAGGGGACCGGCCTTGGCGGCAAGATCATCACCGCCATGGCCTCGGGTCTGCGCTCGAGGGTCGAGTTCGACGGCGCCCACACCGGGGTGCGGGCCCGTCTGGCCTTTGACCTGTGATGCCGGCGCTCCAGTTCGGTCCGGCGAGTCCGGGCGTCATCTATCACCCGCGGCCCGCGGTCTTCGGCCTCGTCGTTGAGGACGGGCAACTGGCCTGCGTCCGGGTGACCCGCGACACGCCCTATCTGGACCTGCCCGGCGGAGCCCTGGACGGCGACGAGACCGAGTCGCAGGCGCTGGTGCGCGAGTTCGTCGAGGAGACCGGCATGACGGTCCGGCCCGTGGCGCGGATCGCCGAGGCAGGCCAGACGTTCCGCCGGTCGGACGAGGTTCCGGTCAACAACCTCGGCGGGTTCTGGACTTGCGAGCGGCTGGCGCTAGATCCGGCTCGCAAGATTGAGGGCGATCACGAACTGGTCTGGCTGCCGCCGTGCGCCGCCCTGGCCGCGCTTCGGCATGACGCTCACGCATGGGCTGTGGCGGCATGGTTGCGTCAGGCAAGCGGGGCCATACGGAACGCCTCGCCGTCCTGATCGCTCTGTCCGGTGAAGCGTCGCCAGAGTGGCGGTGCCAAACCCCAGGAGCTCCCCATGGCTGATCATGATCGCATCGAAGGCGCCGCCAAGAACATCGGCGGCAACATCAAGGAAGCCGCCGGCAAGGTCACCGGTGACGAGAAGCTGAAAGCCGAAGGCAGGGCCGACCAGCTTGAAGGCAAGGTCCAGAACACTGTCGGTGGCGTCAAGGACGCCGTCCGCGACCACAAATAGGACAGGTGCTCGTCCGCAGGGTGACCTGACGGATCAGGGGCCTACGATTCAGAAAGGGCGCACCGGCCGGTGCGCCCTTTTTGCGTTGGCGTCGGCCGTCAGCGCGTCAGCGCCCGCATGGCCCGGTCAAGCCCGTCCAGGGTCAGGGGGTACATCCGCTCATCCATGACCTCGGACAGCAACTTCACCGATGCCGTATAGCTCCAGTAGCGTTCCGCAACCGGGTTCAGCCACACGGACTTGTGCCACTGTTGCCGGGCGCGGCGCATCCACACGGCTCCCGCTTCCTCGTTCCAGTGCTCGACCGAGCCGCCCGGCATGGTCACCTCATAGGGCGACATGGTCGCGTCCCCGACGAAGATGGCCCGCCAGTCGCCATTGTATTTGTGCAGCAGATCCCACGTCGGGATCGTCTCGCCATGGCGACGCCGGTTGTCCTTCCACACGCCTTCGTACAGGCAGTTGTGAAAGTAGAAGAACTCCAGATTCCTGAACTCTGTCCGCGCCGCGCTGAACAGTTCCTCGCACAGCTTGATATGCCCATCCATGGAGCCGCCGACGTCGAGGAACAGCAGCACCTTGATCGTATTGCGCCGCTCGGGCCGCATCCGGATGTCCAGCCAACCCTGGCGGGCGGTGCCGTCGATGGTCCCGTCGATGTCCAGTTCCTCGGCCGAGCCCTCCCGCGCGAACCGCCGAAGCCGGCGCAGCGCCACCTTGATGTTGCGGGTGCCCAGCTCGACCGTGTCGTCCAGATTACGGAACTCGCGCTTTTCCCAGACCTTGACCGCGCGGCCGTGCTGGCCTGGCCCGCCGATGCGCACACCCTCGGGATTATAGCCGCCGTGGCCGAAGGGGCTGGTGCCGCCAGTGCCGATCCATTTCGACCCGCCCTCGTGGCGCTCCTTCTGCTCCTCCATCCGCTGCTTCAGCGTTTCCATCAATTTGTCGAAGCCGCCGATGGCCTCGATCTCGGCCTTCTCCTCGTCGGTCAGGAATTTCTGGTTCAGCAGCTTCAGCCAGTCCTCGGGCACATCCAGGGCGGGCTCGGCCCCCGCATCGATCGTCTCGATGCCCTTGAACACCGTGCCGAAGACCTGGTCGAACCGGTCGTAGTGTTTCTCGTCCTTGACCAGCACCGCCCGTGACAGGTGATAGAAGTCCTCGACCCGTCCCCCCGCGACATCCCTGTCCATGGCCTCCATCAGATGGAGCCATTCCTTGGTCGAGACCGGCACTTTCGCCTGACGCAGGGCGGTGAAAAAGGGGAGGAGCATGGGGCGAACCTGAGCTTCGATCAGCCCCGCCGCAAGATGAACTCGTCATCCAGCCACGTCCCCACCGGATACTGGTACTCGCCCACCTTCCGGAAACCATGCGCCGCATAGAGCTTCTGCGCTTTCAGATTTCCGTTCCAGACTCCGATCCACAGCGGTCCGTCGCTGTGGGCTTCCATCCACTCCAGCGCCAGCGTCAGCAGCCGGCTGCCCAGTCCCAGTCCCTGCGCCGCCTTGCCGACATACAGCCGCCGAAGTTCGGTATGGCTCGTCCGGGCGTCGGGATGAGGAAGGGTGTTGGGCCCGGCGTTGGCGAAGGCCAGCAGCGCCCCGTCCGCGCCTTCCGCCACCCACCAGGCCGCGCCCGGCTCGACCAGCTTCCGTTCTGTCGCGGCCACGCTGAAGCTCGCCTCGACGAACACGGCCAGATCGTCGGCGGGGTAGGGGATGGCGAACCCGTCGTGGGCCACGAAGGTGTCGAGGAAGGTCCGGTGGCCCAAAGCCCCCAGCGCGGCGGCGTCCTCGGGGCGGGCGGGGCGGATCAGGGCGTCGGTCATGGAGGGGGTTTGCCGCCATCCGTCGCGCGGCTCAATCCCGCTTGGGTCCGGCGGGACTCGCTTCTATCCTGTTGCAGATGTCCGTCACCCTTTTCACCCATCCCGATATGATTGCCCATGCCCCCGGCACCGGCCATCCTGAGCGTCCCGAGCGGCTCGCCGCTGTCCTTGCCGCGCTTGACGATGCTGACCTGGGCCTCGACCGCCGCGCCGCGACCGAGGCCTCCGTGGGCGATCTCGAGCGCATCCATCCCGCGGCCCACGTCGCCCGGATCGTCGGCGCCTCACCGGCCGAGGGTTTGATCTCGCTCGACGCCGATACCCTTCTGTCCCCCGGCAGCGTCCGCGCCGCGCGTCTGGCCGCGGGCGCTGTGATCGACGCCGTTCACGCGGTGGCTGACGGGCAGACAGACCGCGCCTTCGCCGCCGTTCGTCCGCCCGGCCACCACGCCGAGCCGGATCAGGCCATGGGATTTTGCCTGTTCTCCAATGTCGCCGTCGCCGCGCGGGTGGCCCAGGCGCTCGGCATGGCCCGCATCGCGGTGATCGATTTTGATGTCCATCACGGCAACGGGACCCAGGCCGCCTTCGAGGCGGACGCCAGCCTGTTCCTCGGCTCCATCCATCAGATGCCGCTTTATCCCGGCACCGGGGCCCCGTCCGAAACCGGTGTCGGCAATATCGTCAATGTGGCGGTAGAGCCGCATGTTGCGCGCGAATCATGGCGCGCCTCCTTCGCTGGCGGCCTGATGCCCGCGCTCGACGCCTTCGCGCCGGATCTGATCCTGATCTCGGCCGGGTTCGACGCCCATCGCCGCGACCCCCTGGCCCATCAGAGCCTCGAGGCCGAGGATTTCGCCTGGGCCACCCGCGCTGTGCTCGAGGTCGCGCGCCGGCGGTGCGCGGGCAAGGTTGTGTCCTCTCTCGAGGGGGGTTACGACCTCCAGGGACTGGGCCAATCGGCTCTCGCCCATGTGCGGGCCCTGGGGGAGGCATAGGGACGGTTACATCGGCGATCCGGCCTTTCCCCTCATCCGCAGCATGACGTCAGACACCCTCGAACACGATCCGGTGCAGGTTCCGGCCCCGCGGCCGGCGACCGTTCCGGCCGCTCGCCCTGGCTCGATCACCCTCGCCCGTCACGGTGAGCCGGCCCTGTCGCGCAAATGCCTGCTGACGTCCGACCAGTACCGGGACTGGTGGGCGAAATATGAGCTGGGCGGCCTGCTCGAGGGCCAGACCCCGCCTGCGGACTTGCTGGCTACGGCCCAGGGGGCCGGCGTGATCTTCGCCTCCACGCGCCCGCGAGCACAGGAAACCGCCAACGCCATCTCGGCCGGTCGAGAGGTCGTCTCCGACGTTCTTTTCATCGAGGCACCCCTGCCGCCGCCGCATTTTCCATCCTGGTTCCGGTTGCCGCCCAAATACTGGGGTGCCGTGGCCCGGTTCTGGTGGCACGCCTTTGACCACCACGACGGTCAGGAGACCCGGCGCCAGGCCGAGGCCCGGGCCGAACGCGCGGCCCAGACCCTGATCGCCCGGGCCGAAGCCGGCGAGGACGTGCTGGTCCTCGCCCATGGCTATTTCAATCACATGGTCGGCCGTCGTCTGAAGGCCGACGGCTGGAGCCTCGTTCACAACCAGGGCTTCAGATACTGGTCACAGCGCCGTTACGAGCGGGCGTGACGCTTCCCCGTTGAAGCGAAAGCGCGCCGCCTCTAGGGTCGGCGTCGATGTCAGAACCCGCGTCCCCCGTTCCCGCCGATCTCAGCTTCGAGGACGCCCTGTCGCGCCTCGAGACCATCGTCTCGCGCCTCGAGTCCGGCCAGGCCCCGCTGGAGGAGTCGATCACCCTCTACGAGGAGGGGGCCCGGCTGAAGAAACACTGCGAGGACCGGCTCCGCGCCGCCCAGCTGCGGGTCGAGAAGATCGTCGTCGGTGCCGACGGCACGGCGCGCGGCCTCGAACCGGCCGAGTTCGGCTGATGTCCGGCCCCGCCACCCTCGCTGCCGTCAGCCCGGTCGCGGACCGGATCGGCTTCGACGAGTTCATGAAGGTCGATATCCGCGTCGGTCAGGTCGTCCGCGCCGAGGCCTTTCCGGAGGCGCGCAAGCCCGCCTACAAACTGACCATCGATTTCGGTGCGGCCATCGGGGTCAAACGGTCGTCGGCCCAGATCACCCGCCATTACACGGCCGACCAGCTGACCGGGCGCAAGGTCGCCGCCGTGGTCAACTTCGCCCCTCGCCAGATCGGCCCCTTCATGTCCGAGGTCCTGACTCTGGGCTTTCCTGACGCCGACGGCGAGGTCGTGCTGGTCGGCGTGGATCGTGAGACGCCCGTGGGCGGGAGGCTGTTTTGATCCGTCCGCTGGCCGCCAACTCCCCGGAACAGTCCGTCATCGACCGGGTCGCCGAGGTTGCGGACCTCGTGACCGTCGCCCTTGATGAACTGCTGCCCCGCGCGGAAGGTCCCGAGTCCCGTCTGACCGAGGCCATGCGCTACGCCGCCCTGGGCCCCGGCAAGCGGCTGCGGCCCTATTTCGCCATGGAGGCGTCGCGGCTGTTCGACATTGAGGAACGTCCGGTGCTGCGTGCCGCCTGCGCTCTCGAATGCGTCCATGCCTACAGCCTCGTTCATGACGACCTCCCGTGCATGGACGATGACGACATGCGCCGGGGACGACCCACCCTGCACAAGGCCTATGACGAGGCCACCGCCGTCCTGGCCGGCGACGCGCTCCAGACCGCCGCCTTCGATATCCTCCTGCACGAGGACACCCACGAGGACGCCAACATCCGCTGTGCCCTCGCCGCCCGGCTGTCGCTCGCCAGCGGCGCGCGCGGCATGGCCGGCGGCCAGATGATCGACCTTCTGGGCGTGCGCGACGATCTCGGCGGCGTCGCCCGCATGCAGCGGCTCAAGACCGGGGCCCTGTTCACCTATGCCTTCGAGATCCCGCTGATCATCGCCAGGGCCCGCGAACAGCACTGCCAGGCGCTGACCAGCTTCGCCCACGACATCGGCCTCGCCTATCAGATCGTCGACGACCTGCTGGACGTGGACGGCGACGAGGACATTCTGGGCAAGGCCGCCAACGGCAAGGACGCTGCCCAGGGCAAGACAAACTTCGTGACCCTTCTGGGCGTCGACCAGGCGCGGCATCGGGTCGCGCACCTCGCCGACCAGGCCCGCAGCCACCTCGACGTGTTTGGTGCCGACGGCGAAAACCTCAAGGCCAGCGTGGACTTTGTGTTAAACCGGCGGTCCTGAGAGGAAACGTCCGGCGTCAGACCGGTCGATAAAAAGTCAATAAAGCCAAGGTTCACGCGTCAGATGCCCAACACCCCCCTGCTCGACACGGTCAAGATTCCCGCCGACATGCGCGGCTTCGACGCCGCACAGTTGCGGCAACTGGCTGACGAACTCAGGGCTGAAACCATCGACGCTGTGTCGACGACGGGCGGCCACCTCGGGGCCGGCCTCGGCGTCGTCGAGCTGACGGTGGCGCTGCATCACGTGTTCGAGACGCCGAAAGACATCGTCATCTGGGACGTCGGCCATCAGTGCTATCCGCACAAGATCCTGACCGGACGGCGCGACCGGATCCGGACCCTGCGGATGGGCGACGGACTGTCCGGTTTCACCAAACGGTCCGAGAGCGAATACGACCCCTTCGGTGCCGCCCATGCCTCGACCTCGATCTCGGCCGCGCTCGGCTTTGCCGCCGCCCGCGACCAGAAGGGCGAAAAGAACAAGGTTGTGGCGGTGATCGGTGACGGCTCCATGTCCGCCGGCATGGCCTATGAGGCGATGAACAACGCCGCCGAGACCACCGGCCAGTTGACCGTCATCCTCAACGACAACGACATGTCGATCGCCCCGCCGGTCGGCGGCATGAGCGCCTATCTGGCCAAACAGGTCTCGGGGGGTGCCTACCAGAATTTCCGCCAGTTCGGGAAAAAGGTCGCCGAGCACATGCCGCGCCCGTTCCGCGAGGCCGCGCGCAAGGCTGAGGAATATGCCCGGGGCATGGTCACCGGCGGCACCTTCTTCGAGGAATTGGGCTTCTACTACATAGGCCCGATCGACGGTCACGACCTCGACAACCTCGTTCCTATCCTCAAGAACGCCGCTGCCATCACCGACCGTCCGGTGGTCGTCCATGTCGTGACCCAGAAGGGCAAGGGCTATGCGCCGGCGGAATCAAGCGCCGACAAGCTCCACGCCGTGGTCAAGTTCGACGTGGTCTCGGGCAAGCAGAACAAGTCCGTCTCCAACGCCCCCAGCTACACCAAGGTGTTCGGGACCGAGCTGATCAAACGGGCGAAGCTCGACCCGACGGTGGTGGCCATCACCGCCGCCATGCCGTCCGGCACGGGTCTTGATCTGTTCGGGCAGGCCTTTCCTGCCCGCACCTATGACGTCGGCATCGCCGAACAGCACGCCGTGACCTTCGCCGCCGGCCTGGCCGCCGACGGCATGAAGCCCTTCTGCGCCATCTATTCCACCTTCCTCCAGCGCGGCTATGACCAGGTCGTCCACGACGTGGCGATCCAGTCCCTGCCGGTCCGGTTCGCCATGGACCGCGCCGGTCTGGTCGGGGCCGACGGCTGCACTCACGCCGGGTCGTTCGACATCGGCTTCATGGGCGCGCTGCCCGGCATGGTGCTGATGGCGGCGGCCGATGAGGCCGATCTGGCCGCCATGGTCGCGACCGCCTGCGAGATCGACGACCGCCCCTCGGCCTTCCGCTATCCGCGCGGCGACGGCGTCGGTGTGGAGATCCCCGAGCTGGCCGCGCCGCTGGAGATCGGCCGCGGCCGGATCGTGCGCGAGGGCACAACCGTCGCCCTGCTGTCCTTCGGCACCCGGCTGCAGGAATCGCTCAAGGCCGCCGACATCCTCGCCGCCCACGGCGTGTCCGCCACCGTGGCCGACGCCCGCTTCGCCAAGCCGCTGGACCACGATCTGATCACCCGCCTCGCGCGCGAGCACGAGGCCCTGATCACGGTGGAAGAGGGGGCCATGGGCGGGTTCGGGGCCTTCGTGCTGCAGTTCCTGGCCGGGGAGGGCGCGCTGGACGCCGGCCTGAAGATCCGCACCCTGTGCCTGCCGGACGTCTTCCAGGACCAGAACGCGCCGGCTCTCCAGTACGCCGAAGCCGGCCTCGACGCCGACCACATCGCCGCCGCCGCGCTCAAGGCCCTGGGCGTCGAGGCAGCGAGGGGCGCTGTGAGGGCTTGACGGCCTACGCCCTCGCCGTTGGGGGAGGGGCAGAGTGGATGGCCCCACCGGTCAGTTCATCAAAGGCCTGATGCTGCGACAGGAAGACCTTGCCGCCCAAGGCGCCCAGCAGATGCGAGCGCTGCAGCGCATCCATCACCGGTCCCTTCACCTCGGAAAGGTGCAGTTGGACGCCGGCGTCGATCATGCGGTGGTTGATGGCTTCCAGGCTCTCGAGGGCCGAAGCGTCGATGCCGTTCACGGCCGAACACATCAACACAAGGTGTCTCACATCCGGGTGTTCAGCAACCTGCTCAAGGACGAATTCCTCCAGCCAGCGGGCATTGAGATAGGTCAGGCTTTCGTCGATGCGGATGGTCAGGACGCGCGGGTCGGTGATCACGGCGTGCCGCTTCACATTGCGGAAATGCTCGGTGTCCGGCACCCGGCCGACGATCGCCGCATGAGGCCGTGAGGCGCGCCACAGATAGAGCGCCAGACTCAGGACCACGCCGGAAACCACGCCCGGCTCGACTCCGGCCAGAAGGGTGACGGCGATGGTGGCCGCGAGGGCGGCGAAGTCGGGCTTCGAGAACCGCCAGATGGCGCGCGGGGTCTTGAGATCCACCAGGCTGAGCACGGCGACGATGATGGTTGCCGCCAGGGTGGCGATGGGCAGGGCGTAGAGAAGCGGCGTGAGCAACAAGGCCGCGATCAATATGCCTATGGCGGTAAAGGCACCGGCGGCCGGCGTCTCTGCCCCCGCATCGAAGTTCACGACCGATCGCGCGAATCCGCCCGTGACCGGATAGCCGCCCGAGAAGGCTGCGGCGACGTTGGCGGCACCAAGGCCGATCAGTTCCTGGTCGGGGTTGATTCTCTGACGGCGTTTTGCGGCCAGGGTCTGGGCGACCGAGACCGACTCGACGAAGCCGATGACGGCGATCAGCAGCGCGGGCACGGCCAGCTGCCGCCACAGCTCGATGTCGATCAGAGGCATGGTCAGGGGCGGAAGGCTCTGCGGGATGGCCCCCACCACCTTCACGCCCTGGGCCTCGAGGTCGAACAGGATCACAGCGAGGGTGGACACCGCGACGGCCGCGATCGGGCCTGCTTTGGCGATCAGATCGGCGGGCCGGGCTGCCAGACCGAGGCGCATCAGGAGCGGTTTCAGACCCTTGCGGACCCAGAACAGGAAGGCCGCGCTGCTCAGGCCGATGATCAGGGTTGGGACATTGATGTTGCCCAGATTGGCGAACAGGGTGGCGATCAGCTCCGGCATGGCTTCACCGCTCGCGCTGACGCCGAGGATCGACTTCAACTGGCTGGTGGCAATGATGATGCCGCTGGCGGTGATGAAGCCTGAGATGACGGGATGCGACAGCAGGTTGCCGAGAAAGCCGAGTCGCAGGACGCCCATGATCACAAGGATGAGGCCCGAGAGCAGGGCCAGGATCAGGGCCGCCGCGATGAACTCGGCACTTCCGGGCGCAGCGACGCTGCCGGCCGCCGCCAGCGTCATCAGGGAGACGACGGCGACGGGGCCAACGGCCAGGGTTCGGCTTGTGCCGAAAATCGCATAGGCGATGATCGGCAGGATCGACGCATAAAGCCCGATCTCGGGCGGCAGGCCCGCCAGCATGGCATAGGCCAGGCTCTGCGGGATCAGCATGATGGTGACGATGGCCGCCGCGACGAGATCGCTGGTCAGGGTTGCGCGATCGTAGCGTCGGCCCCAGTCGAGGACGGGAAGGTAGCGGGTCAGGGAGGTCATCTCAGGCTGCGTCGCGATGCCCGGGCTCGGCCATCCACTCCCGCCCCTTCAGCATCCCGTTCCAGTAGATCCAGGGCAGGGCCTCGGACTTCAGCAGCCATGAGAGGCGTTGCGGCTTGGTGCCTTCGATGATCCAGCTGGGGAAGCTGGGCAGCAGCTTGCCGCCGTAGCCGAACTCGGCGAGCAGAATCTTGCCGCGCTCGACCGTCAGGGGGCACGAGCCGTAGCCGTCATAGACAGCGGTGGGAGCCTTCCCGGCGAGGACCGATAACAGGTTCTCGGCCACGACGGGGGCCTGCTTCCGGGCCGCCGCCATCGTCTTGGCGTTCGGGGTCGACCCGCCGTCGCCCAGACCGAAGACATTGGCATGGCGAACGTGCTGGAGGCTGGACTGGTCGACGTCGACATAGCCCGCTTCGTTGGCCAGGGGGCTGCGCGCGATGAAGTCGGGCGCCTTCTGCGGCGGCGTGACGTGGATCATATCGAAGGACTTCGTGACCTCGCCCGCCTTCTCCCTGAAGGTGGCGGTCCGGTCGGGGCCGTTGACGGCGATCAGGGTCGACTCGAACTTCAGATCGATGCCGTAGCGGCCGACATATTCCATCAACGGCGGCACGAACTCCTTGACCCCGAACAGGACTGCGCCCGCGTTGTGGAACTGGACGTCGATGGCCTTGAGCACGCCGGTCCGCAGCCAGTGGTCGCAGGACAGATACATCGCCTTCTGCGGCGCCCCGGCGCATTTGATCGGCATGGGCGGCTGGGTGAACAGGGCGGTTCCACCCTTCAGGGTCTGGACCAGTTCCCAGGTGTAGGGGGCAGTGTCGTAGCTGTAGTTGGAGGTGACCCCGTTCTTGCCGAGCGTCTCGGGCAGGCCGTCGATCGCGGCCCAGTCCAGGGTGTTGCCGGGGGCCACGACCAGGGCGCGGTAGCCGACCGCGCTGCCATCTTCCAGCGTGACCTGATCCCGCTCCGGCTCGAAGCTGGCGACCGCGCCCTTGATCCAGCGCACGCCCGCCGGGATCACGGAGGCCTCGGCCCTTCGGGTGTCCTTCACGTCGAAGACGCCGCCGCCGACCATGGTCCAGCCGGGCTGATAGTCGTGCGTCTCGCGGGGCTCGATCACCACGATGTCCAGGTTGCGATCCCGTTCCAGCAGGGAGGCCGCCGTGGCCAGTCCGGCCGATCCACCGCCAACGATGACGACATCGGCCCGGTCCGGGGCTGCGCCCATCGGGGCGACCACCCGGGTCTCAAGGCGGGGACGAAGCGCCGTCAGGTCATATCCCGCCTCCGCCGCGGTCGTGATCAAGGCGTCTGCCGGTTGAGCCCCGGCCCGGGTCAGCGCCCACAGCATCGTCGAGCGCGTGCCGGTTCGGCAGTAGGCGAGAACCGGACCCTCAAGGTCGCCAAGGGCCTGTGCCATCAGGGCGACGTCCTCGTCGGTGATCTTACCCCCGACCGTCGGCACATGGGCGAAGCCCATACCGTGCGCGGCGGCCACGGCCTGCATCTCGGCCGCGCTCGGCTGCCCCGGCTCCTCGCCGTCCGGCCGGTTGTCGATGATGGCGCGAAAACCGTCACGGGCCGCCTGGGCGATGTCCGCCTCGGTGAGCTGCGGCGAGACCGAGAGCGAAGGGGTGAGGGCCTTGAACGGCATGGCGATCGTCCTTGAGCGAGGGTTCGAAAGTGGGTCGGCTCAGCGGCGGCGGGAGCGGGTGGACAGACCGAACGGCATGTAGGCCGGGCAGGTCGCCGTCAGACTGGTCAGGAGGAGGACGACCGCCATCGCTCCGAGGACCAAGGCGAGCGTGCCGCCGATCAAGCCGAGGCCATAAGCCCCGACGACGGCGGCGACGGCGACGAGCCGGATGACCCGGTCGATCGTTCCCATGTTCTTCACGGCGAGTGTCCTTCGAATGAGAGGATGCCGGCGCGGGCGATGCGACCGCGCCGGGTCGGGATCAGGCGGCAATCGGGCGGGTCGAGAAATACCAGTCGGTGTATTTGAAGCCTTCGCCCTCGCGGGCGCTGGCGGCGGCAATGGTCCTGGGCGGGGAGACGATCGCGTCATCGCCCGGCTGCCATCCGGCGGGAGTGGCCACGCCGTTGGCGTCGCTCGCCTGCATGGCGGTGACCAGGCGGACGATCTCGGGGATCGAGCGGCCATTGCTCATCGGATAGTAGAGCATGGCGCGCAGGATGCCTTCGGGATCGATCACGAAGGTGGCGCGCACGGCCGAAGTGTCGCTGGCCCCCTCGTGGATCATGCCGTAGGCCCGTGCCACGTCCATCTTCAGGTCTTCGATGATCGGGAACGGTATCTCGACGCCGAACTTCTCGGCGATGTTCCGGGTCCAGGCGATGTGGGAGAAAATGCTGTCGATCGACAGCCCCAGCAGTTCACAGTTCTTGGCTTTCAGCTCGGCCGCGACCTCGGCGAAGCCGATGAACTCCGTCGTGCAGACCGGGGTGAAGTCGGACGGGTGCGAGAACAGTACCAGCCATTGGCCCTTGTAGTCGGCCAGCGAGCGGTCACCGTGGGTGGTCTTGGCCGAGAAGTTCGGCGCGGCTTCGTTCAGGCGCGGCAGACCGACAGTCGTTTGGGTCTCAGACATTGGATGTCTCCAGTTTGGGCTGCTTGGCCGGGGCGGCGGGCAGCAGGCGGTGCAGGATCATCCCGCCCAGCATCGCGACGATGAAGATGGCGGCGGGCGCGGGCGCGATGGCGAGGTCGGCGATCGCGGGCCCAGGACAGAGCCCGGCGACGCCCCAGCCGATCCCGAACAGGGCCGCTCCGCCGATCAGGCGAGGGTCGAGATCGCGCGCGGTGGGCAGGGCAAAGCGAGCCGCCGCCACGGGCTTAGCCATCCGGTTTTGAACGCGCCAGGCGATCGCCATCGGGATGATGGCTCCCCCCATCACGAAGGCGAGGGTCGGGTCCCAGGTGCCGAACAGGTCCAGGAAGCCGCGCACACGCTGAGGATCGGCCATGCCGGAGACGGCCAGACCGGCCCCGAACAGGGCGCCCGCGATCAGGGCGAAGGCAATGGGGCGGATCATTGGCCCAGCCCCATGGCGTTCATGGCGGCGACGGTCGCGAAGCCCGTCAGCATGAAGCTGGCCGTTGCCACCAGCGACCGGGCCGACAGACGCGACATGCCGCATACGCCGTGACCGCTGGTGCAGCCGCTGCCGAGGCGCGTGCCGAAGCCGACCAGCAGGCCGCCAATGATCAGGGCGACGACGCCCTGTTCGAACCGCGCCTCGACGGGTCCGATCAGGAACGCGACGAGGGCGGCACCGAGGGGCAGCCCGATGAGAAAGGCGATGGAAAGGGGGCGAGGCGCGCCATCGACAGTGATGCCCGTCGCCCGCGCCGCCAGGCCGCTGACACCCGCGATGCGGCCGAGGCCCAGCAACATGATGGCCGAGGCCGTGCCGATCATCAGGCCGCCGATCAGGCCCTGGATCGGCATGGCGTTTGCGAACACGCCGTCCATCACAGCACGTCCAGCGGGATCTTGAGGTAGCGCGTGCCGTTCGATTCCGGCTCGGGCAGGTGTCCCCCGCGCATGTTCACCTGGATCGAGGGCAGGATCAGCTTGGGCATCGACAGGGTGGCGTCGCGCGCATCGCGCATGGCCACGAACTCCTCCTCGCCGACGCCTTCATGGACATGGACATTGCCCGCGCGCTGGGCCCCCACCGTGGTTTCCCAGGCGAAGGTATCGCGACCGGCGGCCTTGTAGTCGTGGCAATGGAACAGGCGCGTCTGCTCCGGCAAAGCCATCAGGCGACGGATGGAGCGATAAAGCTGCCGGGAATCGCCGCCCGGAAAGTCCGCGCGCGCCGTGCCATAGTCCGGCATAAACAGGGTATCGCCCGTGAAGACGGCGTCGCCGATCACATAGGCCAGGTCCGCCGGGGTATGGCCGGGCACATGAAGCGCGATGGCTTCCAGCTCACCGATCTTGAACCGGTCGCCGTCCTCGAACAGCCGGTCGAACTCCGACCCGTCACGGGCGAACTCGGTCCCCGCGTTGAAGATTTTTCCGAAGACGTTCTGGACGTGAATGATCTCGCGGCCGATCGCGATTTGCCCACCGAGGTGCTGTTTCAGGTAGGGCGCGGCCGATAGGTGATCAGCATGGGCGTGGGTTTCCAGCAGCCAGGCGACCGTAAGGCCTTCGGCTTTCACATGGGCGATGATGGCATCCGCTGAGGCGAACGATGTCCGGCCGGCCGCTGCGTCATAGTCCAGAACGCTGTCGATCACCGCCGCATGCCGGGTCGCCGGATCGTGGACGACATAGCTGACGGTGTTGGTCGGCTCGTCGAAAAAGCTTCTGACGACCGGAGCCTGAGCCGGGCCGCTCCGGGCCTGCTCGATGATGGTCGTCGCCGTTTCCAGGTGGGTATCGCTCATGGTGGGCTCCGGCTGGCTTGGGAAAAAAGGGGTAGTCATGGGCGGCGCGTTTCCATCGGTAGCGGCAAATGGACCGCGGTGCTCGCAATCGGTCGTTGATGCAGATCAACCGCTGAGCGGGGCTCTGTCGTGGATCTCCACGGACGGGCAGGGGAGGTGGGCACCGGGATTCGCCTCAAAATCAGAATTACAATATCTGTGTAATCATGTATACGAGTTGCGTCAACCCCTCTGTGGTGCCAACGAGAAACAATGATGGACCTGCCCGCCCCCGCCCCCGCCCCCGCCCCCGCCCCGGACCAGCGCCCGCTGCGCATGGGGGACATCGCGCCCGACTTTCAGGCCCGTTCGACCCTCGGGCCGGTGAAGCTGTCGGATTATCGCGGCAAATGGCTGGTGTTCTTCTCGCACCCGGCGGACTTCACTCCGGTCTGCACCAGCGAGTTCGTGGCGATCGCAAGGGCCGCCGAAGCCTTTGCCGCTCTGGACTGCGGGCTTCTGGGGCTGTCGGTGGACAGCCTCTACTCTCACCTGGCCTGGGTTCGGGCGATCCGCGACGGGTTTGCCGTGACCATTCCCTTTCCGATCGTCGAGGACCCGTCGATGGCGATCGGTCGCGCCTACGGGATGATCGAGCCGCATTCCCCCGACTCCTCTGCCGTGCGGGCGACCTATTTCATCGATCCCGACGGGGTCATTCGCGCCATGACCTGGTATCCGCTGAACGTCGGCCGCTCGGTCGACGAGATGTTGCGCATGGTGGCGGCCCTTCAGCGGACGGCCGGTGACGAGGTTCTTGCGCCCGAAGGCTGGCGCCCGGGGGATGACCTGCTGGCGACGGCGCCGCAGGATCAGAAGGCGGTTCTCGCCGGAGACGACGCCGGAGCCCACAAGGCGTGGTTCTACCGCGCCCGGGCGGACGCCTGATGACGCTTTATGCTTCACGCCCCGCCGCTGACGCTGCCGCTGAACGTCTCAAGACCTATGCCCAGCCGCAGCGCCTGATGATCCTGTCAAGCCTGATCGGAGGCGAACGCACGGTCAGCGAGATCGATGAGGCGACCGGCATTGGCCAACCGGCGCTGAGCCAGCAGTTGGCTGAATTGCGACGGGCCGACGTGGTCAAGACACGGCGCGAAGCCAGGCAGGTCCACTACCGTCTGGCCGACGACAATGTGACCATCTGCGTCAAGGGCATCGAGGCGATGTTCGGCGGAAACGGTGATGCCGCCGCCGCTCTCCGGCAGTCCTTGGGCACTGCCGGAGCAAGGACATCGACAGGAGTTTCGGACGGTGCCGCAGCATTTGCGCGTGTTGGCGGGGTCGCTGGACACGCGGCGAGCGCAAAACGCACCGTCACTGCCGCGTTCTCGGACAGGCGCGAACGCGATCCGGAATGACGGTGAACAGTGTACGGTCCTCGCCCGACCACCCCCACATGGCCACAGGTGTTTACGGTGGCTTCGCCCCGGGCCTCTGCGAGGCACTCAGGGTGCGGGAATGAGCCGATGCCGGACCTCCCCGTTCGGGGCGGAATGGACCCGGGACCCTAGGCTGTCTTGATCCGGTTGTGGTCATCCAGCAGCACCACGGTCGGCGACCACTGGCGGGCTTCCTCCTGGGGCAGCTGGCCGTAGGTGACGACGATGACCCGGTCGTTCTTCTGCACCAGACGCGCAGCGGCACCGTTGACGCCGATGACCTTCGACCCGCGCGGAGCCTCGATCGCATAGGTGGTGAAACGGGCCCCGTTGGTGATGTTCAACACATCAACCTGCTCGTTCGGAAAGATCCCGGCGGCATCCAGCAGGTCGCTGTCGATGGCGATCGAGCCTTCGTAGTCGAGATCGGCCTGCGTCACCGTGGCGCGGTGCAGCTTGGCCTTCATCAGGGTGACCAGCATGGGAGGTGCGGTCCCGTCGTGACGCGGGGCGATAGGCCCCCGCTCGCAGGCGGTGCATATAGGCAGTTCCGGCCGGACCATCAATCGCCATGCTGCAAATGCGAGATGCCGCCGTCTGTTACGTCACGTTCATTTGACCGCAACGCCGCCGTGCCTATGTTCGTCCACTGGCCGCTCGTGGCCGCCTGACCGGACCCGCCGCCCATGAAACAGTTCTTCCTGACGGTCCTCGGCGTCTTTACCGGCCTGATCCTGTTTCTCGTGGTCGTGCCCGTCGTCCTGATCATCGTGGCCGCGGCCTCGTCCAGCGAGCCGGCCACTCCGACCAATGCCGTGCTGGAACTGGACCTGCGCGAGGGACTGACCGATCAGGCTCCGTACAATCCCTTCGCGGCCTTCGGGGGCTCCGGCCTGTCCGTCATCGGCATTGTCGACACCCTGGCCCAGGCGGAGAAGGATGCCCAGGTCAAGGTGGTGCTGGTCCGTTTGCCGGAAGGCGGTCTCAGCCCGGCGGCGGCTGACGAGATTCGTCAGGCCATCCGCCGCTTCCGCGCCGCGGGCAAGCCGGTGATCGCCCACTCCCAGGGCTTCCTGCCGATCGGCACCGTCATCTCCAGCTACATGGTCGGGGCCTCGGCCTCCGAGCTGTGGATGCAGAATACGGCCGGGTTTCAGGCCACCGGCTTCTCCGCCGACTCCGTCTTCCTGGGCCGGGCGCTCGAGAAATACGGCGTCGATGCCCAGTTCGAGCAGCGCTACGAATACAAGAACGCGGTTAACGAGCTGACCCAGTCTGACTACACGGGCCCGCATCGCGAGGCGATGACGGCCTGGATGACCTCCATCTATGACAACGCGCTCGCCAATGCCGCCGTCGATCGCAAGGTCACGGCCCCGGCGCTCAAGGCGTCGATCGAGGCCGGCCCCTACACGTCCCAGCAGGCGCTGGCGCTCCGGTTGATCGACAAGATCGGCCAGGTCGAGGAGGCCGAGGCCGAGGCGAAACGCCGTGCCGGCCGTGGCGCCGAAATCATCGAATTCTCCGACTATGCCTCGGCGCAGGGGGAGCGGAAGGGGTCGGGTCGTGACGCCATTGCCATCGTCGGCGGTGAAGGGGCGATCCTGACAGGAACGGGGGACGGCGGCGGCTTCGGCGGCGGGTCCTCCATCCACTCCGACCGCACGGCCGAGGCGATTTACGACGCCATCGAGGACAGTGCGGTCAAGGCTATCGTCTTCCGCGTCTCCTCGCCCGGCGGGTCACCGGAGGCCTCCGAGCAGATCCTCGCCGCCGTCCGGGCGGCGAAAGCCGCCGGCAAGCCGGTCGTCGTCTCCATGGGCGACTATGCCGCTTCCGGCGGATACTGGGTCAGCGCGGAAGCCGACTGGATCGTGGCCCAGCCCTCGACCCTGACCGGCTCGATCGGGGTCTTCGGCGGCAAGTTTGTGGTGTCCGAGGCGCTGGGGCGTTTCGGTGTCGATCTGCGCGGTCTTTCGGTCGGCGGGTCCTATGCGGAAGCCTTCAGCCCCGCCTCCGGCTTCAGCGAGAGCCAGCGCGCCGCCTTTTCCGCCTCGATGGACCGCACCTATGAGGAGTTCGTCCAGCGCGTCGCAACCGGTCGGGACCTCCCGCTCGCCCGCGTCCGCGAGATCGCCCGCGGCCGGGTCTGGACGGGGGCCCAGGCCCGGTCCCTCGGCCTCGTCGATCAACTGGGTGGCCTGACCGAAGCCATCGGCAAGGCCCGCGAGCTGGCCGAGATCCCCGAGGACCAGTCGGTCCGGTTCAAGCGCTTCCCGACCCCGCAGTCCCCTTGGGAGGCCCTGTCCGAGGTGTTCGGCGTCCAGTCCGAGGCGGCCCGGGCGCTGGTGGTCCTCGGCGGCGTCATGGCCGATCCACAGAGTCAGGCCGTCATGTCCCGTATCCGGACGGAACGGCTGCGCGGCGAGGGCGCTTCTGTCCTTGCGGAACAGCCCTTGCAATGAGGTCTGGCCGCGACACACTTGCCTGTGACATGTCCGGTCATTGACGGTTCATCCTCGCGGACCGACATTGGGAACGCAGGCAGGGGTCAAGCCGCTCGACAAGGATCAACGATGACACAGGACCGTTTCGCCGCCCTCGGTTTCCAGAGCCGCCGCCCGCAGGGCCTGCTCGGCCCGCTGATGTGGCTCGGCGGTCTGGTCGCGGCTGTCGCGGCCCTGACGGTCGGGGCCGTGCTCGCCGTGTTCACCGCCGCAGCCGTGGCCGTGATCGCCGTGTTCGCCAGCGTCCTTGTCTTCTTCACCGGTCTCGCTGTCCGCGCCCGCCGCCGGGCCACCGTCCGGGCGCGCCGGGCCGATGACGTGATTGAGGCCCGGAAGGTCGGCGAGACCTGGGTCGCCTATGGCTGGGAACGCCCCCATCGCTGAGCGGACCGGCTGAGCCGCCCATGCTGACCATCGCCGAGGCCCCGTCGCCCAATTTCGACCAGCGCCGGGGGCCCCCGGACATGGTGCTGCTGCACTACACCGGTATGCAGACTGCAGCGTCCGCCGTCGCCCGGCTTCGCGATCCCGCGGCCCGGGTTTCCTCCCATTACGTCATCGACGAGGACGGGTCCGTCCTGCGTCTGGTGCCTGAGGAACGCCGCGCCTGGCACGCGGGCCAGAGCTGGTGGAACGGCGAGACGGATATCAACGCCGTCTCCATCGGTATCGAGATCGTCAATCCGGGTCACGAGTTCGGCTATCGTGATTTCCCCGAGGCCCAGATCGCCTCGGTCCTCATCCTGCTGGACGAGATCCGCGCCCGCTGGTCCATCGAGGACGCCCGCATTCTCGGCCATTCCGACGTCGCCCCGACCCGCAAACAGGATCCGGGCGAGCGCTTCCCGTGGAAGACCCTCGCCGCGCACCGCCACGGCCTCTGGTTCGAACCCGCCGCCGAACGCATCGCCGCCCTCGGCCCGCCCCTGTCGATCGGTGACACAGGCCTGGGCGTCCACGTGCTGCAGGCGGGCCTGCACCGCCTCGGCTATGAGCCGCTGCCGGACGGCCGCTACACCGACGAAACCCGCATCACCGTCGAGGCCTTCCAGCGCCACTGGCGGCCCGCGCGGGTCGACGGAATCGCCGACGGCGAGACCCGCGCCACCCTGATGGGCGTCCTGCAACTGGCCACGGTCGAGAGCGTGACCGGCGTGCTGAACTAGAGAGTCGAGCGGTCGTGGAGCGGCCCGATCGGGCACTTCCGGTTGACCGCGTGGCCATCCGGGCGCATCACCCGCTCGCCAGACGGCCGGGCGGTCGCGGCGGGGCCAGAGCTTGCTTTGTCTCCCGTCGAGGAAAGTCCGGGCTCCACGGTGAAAAGGCGGCGGGTAACGCCCGCCCGGGGTGACCCGAGGGACAGCGCCACAGAAAGCAAACCTCCTGCGTCTCGACGCGGGTAAGGGTGAAAGGGTGGGGTAAGAGCCCACCGCGTCTCTGGCAACAGCGACGGCATGGCAAGCCCCGCCTGGAGCAAGACCGAATAGGGACGTCGCGCGGTTTCGGCCGCAGGGTTCACCGCCCGAGGCGTCCGGGTAGGTCGCGAGAACCATCCGGCGACGGGTGGTCCAGAGGAATGATCGTCACCGCACCCCGGTGCGGGACAGAACCCGGCTTACAGGCCGTCTGGCATTTTTCCCCATGGGGAGAGGACGAACGCGCGGCTCGTGGCCCGAGCGCCGGAGTCTTCTGCCGGTTCGGGCGTGTCGCTGCCCGGCTGCTGTTAACCCCTTGGTCCGAAACGTGTCCCACGTTCTGAACAGCCTGTTAATACTTCAACAGTTCTGTTTATGTTCCAAAGTATTGTTGTGATCACTCAGCACCACAGACAACGTGGTTAAGTTTCGTCAACCAATCCCATTGAGACCCATTCAATCCCATGCTATCCCATTCCTGCGATGCGGGGATATGGCGGCGCCGGCAGTTCAGGCGCGGGGATGACTTCAGGGGCGGGCCGAAAGGCTCGATGGGCAGGCCGTGTTCCTCGGAACCAGTGAGAAACAGCTGGACGGCAAGCGCCGTCTCCTGATTCCCCAGGAATTCCGCACGACCGACAACGGCGCCGAGCACGGCGTGTTCTGCTTCTTCTCGGTTGAATCCGACTGCCTCGAGGCCGGCGGTGACAAGCTGATGGCGGAGTATGTGGCCATGATCGAGGCCCTGCCGTTCGGCGACGACTGGCGCACGGCCCTCGAGGAGACCGTCTATGGCGGGCAGAAGCAGCTGGCCTATGACGGCGGCGGCCGGATCACCCTGCCCGAAAGCCTGTGCGAGGAAGCCGGCCTTGGCGAGGACGTGGTCATCGTCGGCCTCGGCCCGCGTTTCCAGATCTGGGACCGCGCCCGCTGGAACGCCCGCAAGGACGAACGCCGGGTTCTGGCGCGCAAGGCGATGCGCGAGCGGGGCGATGTCGCGCGCCGTCGCGCGCCCGGGAACGACGCATGACCGCGCCGGCCTCCTCGCCACACGCGCCCGTCCTGCTGGCGGAGGTCCTTGAGGCGCTCGCGCCCCGGCCGGGCGAGGTCATCATCGACGCCACCTTCGGGGCCGGCGGCTACAGCCGCGCCATCCTTGCGGCGGGGGCGACGGTCATCGCCCTCGATCGCGACCCTTCGGTGCAGCCGCACGCCGAGGCCCTGGCGCGCGACTTCCCCGGGCGGTTCACTCTCGTGCGCACGCCCTTCTCCGGTCTGGCCGAGGCCTTCGCCGACAGTGGTCAGTCGCGGCTGGACGGCGTGGTCTTCGACATCGGCGTTTCCTCCATGCAACTGGACGAGGCCGATCGCGGCTTCTCCTTCATGCGGGACGGCCCGCTCGACATGCGCATGTCCGGTGAGGGCGACAGCGCCGCCGACATCGTCAACGGCTGGGATCACGGCCCGCTCGCCCACATTCTGAAACAGTATGGCGACGAGCGGCAGTCGGGCCGGATCGCCACTGCCATCCTGCGACGCCGGGTGGAGCAGCCCTTCACCCGCACGCTCGACCTCGCTGCGGTGGTCGAGAAGGCGCTCGGCGGCCGGCGCGGGGCCCCGACCCATCCGGCGACCCGGACCTTCCAGGCCCTGCGGATCGCCGTCAACGACGAGCTGGGCCAGCTGACCGCAGGACTGGAGGCGGCCGAGCAGACCCTGTCCCCGGGCGGACGCCTCGCCGTGGTCTCCTTTCATTCGCTGGAAGACCGGATCGTGAAGACCTTCCTGACCGGGCGAACCGGCAATGCCCCGGGCGGTTCGCGCCATGCCCCGGTCGCCATCGAGACCCGCAAGCCCAGCTTCATCCTTGCCTTCAAGGGCGCGCGGGAGGCCGGAGAGGCCGAACGCGCCGATAATCCCCGGGCCCGCTCGGCAAGGCTCCGGGCCGCCGTGCGCACCGACGCCCCCGCGTGGAAGACCGCCGCATGATGGGGGGAGTCATCCAGCGTCTTTTCGACTGGAAGATCCGCGGCGTGCGCTGGGTCGAGATCATAGGCGTGGTCTGCGTCGCGGCCATGATCTTCTCGGTCTATGTGGCCAAGGCGGCCGCCGCCCGCGAAAGCGTGGCCATCGGGCAGCTGGAACGCCAGATCGCCGAGAATCGCCAGCGCGTCCGCCTGCTGCGGGCCGAGGCGGCCCGCCTCGAACAGCCCGGCCGCCTCGAGGACCTGTCCCGCAGGGCCGGCCTGGCGCCGGTCGCCATGGACAGACAGGCCGGCGAGAGCGACCTCGACCGGCTCAGGCCGGTCCCTGAACCGGCCCCGCGTCCGGACAGCCAGGAACCGGTGCCCGCGCCTGCACCCGGCGTCGGCTCGCCTGCAGAGGCGGCACAATGAGCGTGCAGGAGCCCCGCCTCTGGCGCCCGGGACCCGGACCGGTCCGTCCGGGGGGGCGGCCGCTGACCTCGACGGTCTCGCCCTGGCTGCGGTGGGCCACCGAGGCCGTCTGGTTCGTCGAGCACGCCTTCGAACGCGCCCGTGCCGACGCCCGGCCGGAAGAGGACACCCGCGTCCGCATCTTCCTGATCCAGCTGCTGTTCGCGGGCGTTTTTGTCTTCCTCGCTCTCGGCGCGGCCCACGCCGCCCTGTTGACGCCCAAGGGTGGGGCCGGTTCAGGCACCGTCGCCGGTGCGCTGCGGCGGGCCGATCTGACCGACCGGAACGGCCAGCTTCTGGCGACCAACATCATTCATTACGGCCTCTATATCGACCCGACCGAGGTCTGGGACCGCGAAGCGGCCCTGAACCAGATCCGCGGTGCCCTTCCGGAGCTGTCCGCCACCCGCCTGCGCCGGGTTCTTGACGGCGACCGCCGGCTGATCGTTGCGCCCGGCCTGACGCCGGTCGAGCGACAGGCCATTCACGCCCTCGCGCTGGGCGGTGTCTCGTTCGAGCCCGAGGATCGGCGGGTCTACCCGCTCGCCGGCACCGGCGCGCATCTCATCGGCATGGCCGATACGGGCGGGGAGGGGGTCTCCGGCGTCGAACTGGCCTTCAATGACGAGATTCGTGCGGCAGGGGCCGAGGCCCGCGAGTTTGCCCTTTCGATCGATCTTCGGGTCCAGGGCGTGCTGGAAAACGAACTGGCCGCCGTGGCCAGCGAGGCGGGGGCCCGCGGGGCCGTCGGCGTGGTCGCCGACGCCCGGACCGGCGAGGTCCTGGGGATGGCCAGCTGGCCGACCTACGACGCCAATCGTCGGGGTTCGGCCCCGGACGCCGCCGCCCTCAACCGCGTGACCTCGGCCCATTACGAAATGGGTTCGGTGTTCAAGACCTTCACCGTCGCCGCCGCGCTGGACACCGGTCTGGCCGATCTCGAGACCATGATCGACGCGTCCGAGGCCTATATGATCGGCAACCGCCGCATCTCTGATTTCCACGCCACCAACAAGGTGCTGTCGCTGGAGGAGGTCTATCTCCACTCCTCCAATATCGGCACCTCCCGTCTGGCGGTCGAGATGGGCGCCGACACCATGCGCCGCTATTTCCAGACTCTCGGCCTGCTGGATGCGGCCCCGATTGAACTGAAGGAAAGCGCCAGACCCCGTCGGCCGCGCGACTGGAGCGACTCGACCCGCGCCTCCCTCTCGTTCGGCTACGGCATCATGATCACACCCCTGCAGATGACGGCGGCCACCGTCGCCCTCGTCAACGGCGGGGTCTATCGCCCGCTGACGCTGCGTCGCGGCGGCACGGGCGAGGAAGGCCGCCGTGTCGTCTCGCCCGAGACCTCCTCGGCTCTGCGCCAGCTCATGCGTGCCAATGTCACGCGCGGCTCCGGCGGTCAGGCCGATGCGGCAGGCCTGAGGGTGGGCGGCAAGACCGGCTCCGCCAACAAGCTCGTCGATGGTCGCTATGACCCCAGCCGGGGCATCGGCTCGTTTGCCGCCGTCTTCCCGTCGGACGGTCCCGACACCACCCGGCGCTACGTGGTCTTCGTCCTCATTGACGAGCCCAGCCAGGGCTCGCGCCTTGGCGGTGCCATTGCCGCGCCCGTCGTCGGCCGGGTCGCGGACCGGATCGCGGGCTTCCTCGGGGTCCAGCGCCGGGTCGATCCGCCGGCACCGCTCGAGTCTGCGCCGTGAGCGCCCCGAGCCACGGCATGCGCCTGTCGGATCTGCTCAACCGCGATCTGACCGCCGATCCCCTGATCACCGGGGTGACCGCCGACAGCCGCAAGGTCGTGGCCGGTTCGCTGTTCGTGGCCCTGCCGGGCAGCGCAGCCGACGGTCGTGCCTTCATCCCCCAGGCCCTCTCGCAGGGCGCCGCCGCCGTCCTCGCCCCCCAGGACACGCCGGACGGTCTGGCCCCGCTCGTGGTGCGGTCCGGTGATGTGCGCCGCGCCTATGCCCTCGCCGCGCGTGGCTTCTACGGGGCCCAGCCCGCCACCTGCGTCGCCGTCACCGGCACCAACGGCAAGACTTCGGTCGCCGCCTTCTGTCGCCAGATCTGGGCGGCCCTCGGGTTGAGGTCGGCAAGCATGGGCACGCTCGGGGTCGTGGCCCAGTCCGGTCGGGTCACGGAAGCCCTGACGCCCCCCGGCCTGACCAGCCCCGACGCCGCCGACGCCGCCCGGCTGATGGCGGTTCTCGCCGAAGGCGGGGTGACCCATCTGGCGCTGGAGGCCTCGTCCCACGGGATCGATCAGCGTCGGCTCGACGGTGTGACCCTGAAGGCCGCCGCCTTTACCAACCTGACCCAGGACCATCTCGACTATCACGGCGACATGGAGGCCTACCGGGCCGCCAAGCTCCGCCTGTTCGACACCCTGCTGCCGCGCGGCCGGACGGCGGTGTTGAATGCCGACTCCGACGCCTGGTCCAGCTTCGCCGCCGCCTCCATCATGTCGGGTCTCGGCGTGATGGGCGTGGGCGAGCGCGGCAGGGACCTGGCCCTCGTCGAACGTCGCGCCGTCCCCGAAGGCCAGCGCCTGATCATCGAGGTGCGCGGCGCGCGCCATGAGGTGCTGCTGCCGCTGGCCGGAGCCTTCCAGGCTTCGAACGCCCTCGTAGCCGCTGGCCTGTGCATCGCCGCCGGCGAGGATGCAGGCCGGGTGCTGCAGGCGCTGGAAAGCCTCACCGGAGCCGTCGGCCGGCTCCAGCGCGTTCCTGGTGGCCGGGGCGAAGCCTATGTCGACTACGCCCACACCCCCGACGGGCTGGAGACGGTGCTGAAGGCCCTGCGCCCCCACGCCACCGGCCGGCTGATCGTGGTGTTCGGCGCAGGGGGCGACCGCGACGCCGGCAAACGGCCCCTGATGGGCGAGATCGCGGGCCGTCTGGCCGATGTGGCCATCGTCACCGACGACAACCCCCGCTCCGAGGAGCCGGCCACGATCCGGGCCCAGGTCCGGGTCGGCTGCCCCGATGCCCTCGAGATCGGCGACCGCCGCGCCGCCATCCGCGAGGCCGTGGCCCTGATGCGCGACGGAGATGTGGTCGTCGTCGCCGGAAAAGGGCATGAACAGGGCCAGATCGTCGCGGGCACGACTCATCCCTTCGACGACGCCACCGAACTCGCCGAGGCCTTGCGCGTAAATGCCTGAACCGACCGCGCCGCTCTGGACGGCACAGGAGATTGCCGTCGCGACCGGCGGCCGCATTGAGGGCGGCGTCTTCGACGCCTCCGGCCTCACCTACAACAGCCGCGAGATCGGCCGGGGTGACCTGTTCCTCGCGCTGAAGGGCGCACGCGACGGCCATGATTTCGCGGCCTCGGCCTTCGCCGCCGGTGCCGCCGGGGCCCTCGTCGAGCGGCCGGTCGACGGCGGCCCCTGTATCGTCGTCCCCGACACCCTGAAGGCGCTCGAGGCGCTGGGCGGTGCCGCCCGCGACCGCGCCCCCTGGATCCGGCGCGGGGCCGTGACCGGCAGCGTCGGCAAGACCAGCGTGACCCAGGCCATCAAGGCCGGGCTCGACCTTGCCGGTCCCGCCCACGCCTCGATCAAAAGCTACAACAACCATATCGGCGTGCCCCTGACGCTGGCCCGCATGGCCTCGACGGTCGAGCGCGCCGTGTTCGAGATCGGCATGAATGCCCCGGGCGAGATCGCCCCCCTGTCGCGCATGGTCCAGCCCCACGCCGCCTGTGTCACCACCGTCGGCCCGGTCCATATCGAGGCGTTCGCCGACGGCGAGGCCGGGGTCGCCCGCGAAAAGGCCGCGATCTTCCAGGGGCTCGGGCCCGGCGGTCTGGCGGTCATCAACGGCGACATCGCCTCGACCGACTTGCTCCACCAGGCCGCGCTCCACGTCGGGGCCCGAGTCGCGACCTTTGGCTCCGAGCCCTTCCATGACGCCCGCCTGATCGATTTCGCCCCCGGCCCTGAAGGGGCCCGGGTCACCGCCGAGATCTGGGGTCGGACCCATGTGTTTCCGCTCCGCCAGTCCGGCTTCCACTGGGGCCTGAACAGCCTCGCCGTCATCCTGATGCTGGACGCCCTCGATGTCCCCGTCGAGACGGCGCTGGCCGCGCTCGCCGACTTCGAACCCCTCAAGGGCCGGGGCGAGACCCGGACCGTCCACCTCGCGCGGGGGGCCTTCACCCTGATTGACGAGAGCTACAACGCCAATCCGCTGTCGATGAAGGCCGGCTTCCTCAGTCTCGGGGCCCGTCCGGTTGCCCGCGGCGGCCGCCGGGTGGTCGTCCTCACCGATATGCTGGAACTGGGCGACCAGTCAGAGATCCTGCACGCCGGCCTCGCGGAAGCGATCGAGGCCGCCGCCATCGACGTCGTCCATGCGGCCGGGCCGCAGATGCGTCATCTGTTCGAGGCCGTCAGCGCCGAACGCCGCGGCGTCTGGGCCGAAAACGCTGCCGATCTGGCGGCCCGGGCCGTCGATCTGGCCGGGCCGAACGACATCGTCATGGTCAAGGGCTCGAACGGCTCGAAGGCCTCGCTCGTCGCTGCGGCGCTTCTGCGTCTCGAACAGGAAACCGGGGGCTCCTGATCCATGTTCTACCTGCTGTATCTCTACTACGCTGAGGCGGCGCAGGATTACCCCCTGCTGAACCTGATCCAGTACCAGACGGTGCGTGTCGCCCTGGCCATGGCCACCGCCATGATCGTCTCGGTCGCCATGGGCAGCCGCTTCATCGCCTGGATGCGGGTCAAACAGGGCAAGGGCCAGCCGATCCGCGCCGACGGCCCCGTCTCCCACCTGTCCAAGGTCGGCACCCCCACCATGGGGGGCCTCATGATCCTCGCGGGCATCGCGGTGGCGGTCTTCCTCTGGGGCGACCTGACCAATCCCTATATCTGGATCGTCAGCTTCGTGACCGCCGCCTTCGCCGTGCTTGGCTTCGTCGATGACTATGCGAAGGTCACGAAACAGACCTCGGCCGGCTTGTCCTCGCAGCAGAAGATGGCGGCCCAGATCGTCGTGTCGGTCATTGCGGGCGTTCTGGTGGTGCTGTGGATGACCCGGTCGCCGACCTCGCCGGGGCTGGAGACCTCGATCGCCTTCCCCTTCTTCAAGGACGTGCTGCTGAACATCGGCTGGTTCTATGTCGCCTTCGCCGCCTTCACCCTTGTGGGCTTTTCCAACGCCGTGAACCTGACCGACGGTCTCGACGGTCTGGCCATCGTCCCGGTGATGATGGCGGCCGCCGCCTTCGGCGTGATCAGCTATCTCGTCGGCAATTTCGTCTTCTCGGACTATCTGGGCGTCCACCACGTCCCCGGCTCGGGCGAACTGGCCATCTTCTGCGCCGCCATGATCGGCGGGGGCACCGGCTTCCTCTGGTACAACGCCCCGCCGGCCAGGATCTTCATGGGCGACACCGGGTCGCTGGCGCTCGGCGGCGCGCTGGGGGCCATCGCCGTGGCCACCAAACACGAGCTGGTGCTGGGCATCGTCGGCGGCCTGTTCGTGATCGAGGCCGCTTCGGTCATGATCCAGGTGGCCTATTTCAAGGCCACGAAGAAGCGCATCTTCCTGATGGCCCCCATCCACCACCATTTCGAGAAACTGGGCTGGCCGGAATCGACCGTGGTCATCCGGTTCTGGATCGTCGCCGCCATGCTGGCCCTGATCGGCCTGTCCACGCTCAAGCTCCGGTGATCGGGCGCTTCTCCGCTCCCTCTCCCATGGGGAGAGGGCTTGAGGCTCGCAGAGCGCAGCGATGCGCAAGCCGAAAGGGTGAGGGGATCGGCCTCACCGGCTGGCACCAGCCCCTCACCCTTTCGCGCAAGGCCGCTCGCCTTCGGCTCGCGGGCGCTCAAGCCCTCTCCCAATGGGAGAGGGGTCAATGATCCCGGTCCCGGGCTATGAGGGCCGCCGCGTCGCCGTCTTCGGCCTCGGCCGCTCAGGCATCACCGCGGCCCGGGCGCTGAAGGCCGGCGGGGCCGAGCCCGTCCTCTGGGATGACGGCGTGTCCGGACGTCTGCAGGCCGAGGCGGAAGGGTTCGCGGTCGAGGACCTCACCGTCGCCGACTGGTCCGGGTTCGCGGCCCTCGTCCTGTCCCCCGGCGCGCCCCTGACCCATCCCAAGCCGCACTGGACCGTCGACCGGGCCCGCGACGCCGGGGTGCCGATCCTGGGCGACATCGAACTGTTCGCCCGCGCCCTTGCCGCCCTGCCCGAGGGCGCAAGGCCGAAGGTCGTCGCCATCACCGGCACCAACGGCAAGTCCACCACCACCGCCCTGATCGGCTGGGTGCTGAAACAGGCCGGGCTGACCGTCCACATCGGCGGCAATATCGGCATCGGAGTCCTCGCCCTGCCGGCCCCGACGCCCGACGCCGTCTATGTCATCGAGGTGTCCAGCTACCAGCTGGACCTGACCACCCGCTTCGCCCCCGATGTGGCGATCCTGACCAACATCAGCCCCGACCATCTGGACCGTCACGGCGGCATGGCCGGCTATGTCGCAGCCAAGACCCGCCTGTTCCAGGTCATGTCGCCAGACAAGGTCGCCCTGATCGGGGTCGACGACGACTGGGGCTGGACCACCGTCAACACCCTGAACGCCCGTCGCCTGCGCGTCACCACCATCACCACCCGCACCCCGCCGCGCTGTGTCGACCCGTCCGGCGGCGTGCCCGTGGACCAGATCGCGGACCGGTTGCCGGATCAGCGTCCCGCCTTCGAGGCCGGGCGATTCATCATCGTCGACGCCACCGACGGCCGGCTGGTGGCCGACGGCGTAGCCATCGCCGACCTGGTACCCGCCCGTTCCCTGCCGGGTCGCCACAATGCCCAGAACGCGGCCTTCGCCTATGCCGCCGCCCGCGCGCTCGGGGTCGGTCATCAGGCGGCGGTGGCGGGCCTGATGACCTTCCCGGGTCTGGCCCACCGGATGGAGACGGTCGGTCACCTCGGCCCGGTCCGGTTCGTCAACGATTCCAAGGCCACCAACGCCGACGCCGCGCGTCAGGCCCTGATGTCCTACCCGACCAGCTTCTGGATCGCCGGCGGCCGGGCCAAGGACGGCGGCATCGCGGAGCTGGCGGATCTCTTCTCCCGGATCGCCTGTGCCTATCTCATCGGTGAGGCGGCGGAGGCTTTCGCCGCCTCACTCGGCGACACCCCCCATGTGATCGCGAAAGATATGGCCACGGCGGTCGCCCGCGCCGCCGCCGACGCCGCAGCGGCTGCAGGGGGTGACGGCGACCGGATCGTCCTCCTGTCGCCCGCCTGCGCCAGTTTCGACCAGTTTGCGGACTTCGAGGCGCGCGGAGAGGCCTTCCGTGCCGCCGTCCTTAACCTTGGGGCTACGCCTTTCGTTCAGGGTTGAGAAACCATGACCCAGGCGACCTATTCGCATCCCTTCTCGCGCAACGACCCCAGCCCGATCGCCCAGTGGTTCTGGACGGTCGACCGTGCGCTGCTGGGCGCGGCGCTGGCCCTGATCGGCCTGGGCGTCATGCTCAGTTTTGCCTCGTCGCCTGCGGCCATCCTAGCCGACGAATCGATCACCGACCCCTTCCACTACAGCTGGCGGATGATCGTCTTCGCCACCGGCGGCGTGGGGGCCATGCTGACCATGTCGCTGCTGTCGCCCCGGGGCGTGCGGCGCATCGCGGTTCTCGCCCTGCTGGGGGGGCTTGCCGTCATGGCCCTGCTGCCCTTCATCGGCGACCCGGTGAAGGGCGCGGTGCGGTGGGTCAATCTGGGCCCCTTCGGCCTGCAGCCGTCCGAGTTCGTCAAACCCAGCCTGATTGTCTTCGCCGCCTGGATGTTTGCCGAGGGCCAGAAGGGCCAGGGGGTGCCGGGCGTGTCCATCGCCTTTGGCTTCTATGCCGTCACCGTCGCCCTGCTGCTGATTCAGCCGGACATCGGCCAGACCCTGCTGATCACCACGACCTTCATGGCCGTCTTCTTCATGGCCGGCGTGCCGCTGCGCTGGGTCGCGGTGCTGGCCGGGCTGTTCGTGGCCGGGATGACCGCCCTCTATCTGCTGTTCCCCCACGTACAGTCGCGCGTGGCCAAATTCGTCTCCCCCGGAGCCGAGGATACCCACCAGATCGATCGCGCTTCCGAGGCCATCGCCGCCGGCGGACTGGTCGGACGCGGGGTGGGGGAGGGGGTGATGAAACGCTCGGTGCCCGACCTGCACACCGACTTCATCTATTCCGTCGGGGCCGAGGAGTTCGGCCTGGTGCTCAGCCTCATCGCCATCGGCCTGTATGCTTTCATCGTCATCCGCGGCATGCGCCGGGCCATGATGCTCAATGATCCGTTCGAGCAGACGGCGGCGGCCGGGCTGTTCATGCTTATCGGGCTCCAGGCCTCGATCAACGTCGCGGTGAACCTCAACCTGATCCCGACCAAGGGCATGACCCTGCCGTTCATCAGCTATGGCGGCTCCTCCATGCTGGCCATGGGCCTGACCATGGGTCTGGCGCTGGCCCTCACGCGCCGCCGTCCCGGGGCCTATGAACCCGGGGCCAGCCTCGCCCGCCCGCGCCGCCTGCTGATGCCCTGACGGCTACGACCGATCTTGACGTACCCGAAGTATAAGGTGGCAAGGTTTCGAACCGTCGAAGCCGGGGTCCGGTCTGGATGCGGACTCAGCGGACTCAGCGGACTCAATGGACTCTGTTTTTTGTGTCCACTTCGTGCTCACTCCCGCCGATCGCGCTTCCGTTGCCGACGCAAGGCCCTGACTAATGACTGAGAGTTCTTTCCTTGCCCGTGTGTGCGTCGTCGCCGCCGGAGGTACCGGCGGTCACATGTTCCCGGCCGAGGCCCTCGCCCGCGAAATGACCACGCGCGGCTGGCGGGTCGTCCTCGCCACCGACCATCGCGGCGAACAGTACGCCCAGGCCTTCCCGGCCGAGGAACGTCTGGCGCTGGATGCCGCGACCGGCTCCGGCCCTGTCGCCCTCGCCCGGGCCGGCGTCGCCATCATGCGCGGCGTGGGTCAGGCCCGCGCCGCCTTCACCCGCCTGAACGCCGATGTGGTCGTCGGCTTCGGCGGCTATCCCTCGGCCCCGGCCCTGGTCGCCGCCATCCTGCAGCGCCGCCCGACCCTGATCCACGAACAGAACGCCGTGCTCGGCCGCACCAACCGCATCCTCGCCCCCCATGTCCGCGCCGTGGCCTCGTCCTTCCCGACGCTGGACCGGGCCCCGGCCGCCGTGAAGGGCCGCAGCCAGGTCGTCGGTGCCCCCGTCCGCGCCGACATCCGCGCCCTGTACGACCGCGTCTGGACCCCGCCCGGGGACGGCCCGATCCGCATCCTCGTCACCGGCGGCAGCCAGGGGGCCCGGATCCTGTCCGAGACCACCCCCCGGGCGCTGGCCGCCCTGCCGGAAGCCCTGCGCGCGCGGCTCCAGGTCCAGCAGCAGTCCCGGCCCGAAACCCTTGAAGCCGCGCAAAAGATCTATCTGGAGGCCGGGATCGCGGCCGAGGTCGCGCCCTTCTTCCGCGACATGGCCACCCGCCTGTCGCAGGCCCATCTCGTCATCGGTCGCGCCGGGGCCTCGACCTGCGCCGAACTGGCCGTCGCCGCCATGCCCTCGATCCTGATCCCGCTGAAGATCGCCACCGACGACCACCAGCGCCTCAATGCCAGGCTCCTGACCGACGTCGCGGCTGCCGAGGTTATCCTTGAGGACGACGTCACCGTGGACGCCCTCGCGGCCGCCGTCGCCGCTGTGCTCGCCGACCCGGTGCGTCTGCCGGCCATGAGTGCCGCCGCCCGCTCAGTCGCCATCCCTGACGCCGCCCGACGGCTCGCTGATCTGGTGGAGGCCACAGCGCGGTGATCGCCTCCTCCCCGTTCCGAAGGGATGGGAGAAGACGAACCTTCGCCCGCCGGGGACGTTGTTGTTGCCAATGCCCCCTGAAATCACGACCCTCACCCGCCAGATCGTGAGCCTGTGGCGCCAGTTCTACTGGCTGCCCGAGTGGCTGGTCGTGATCATCGTGGTCGCTGCCTTCGTCGCTGCGGGCTGGGTCGCGCACGGCATCGTCTTCTCGTTTGTCCGGTTCCTGGCCAGAAAGCGTGACCCCTTCTGGATCGGCGTGGTTGAGCGGGCCCGAAAGAAGATCCGCGTCCTCATCATCCTCATCGCCGTCGGTGTCTCCGTCACCGTTTCGCCGCTGGACCCGGAGCCCTCGGCCACTGTCCGCGCCGTCATTCTGTTCCTCACCATTCTGGTCATTGGCTGGATCGTCTCCGGCGTCGTCGAGATGTGGGCCAATGTCTATCTGCGGAAGTTCAACCTCGACGCCGAGGACAATCTCCTCGCGCGCAAACACGTGACACAGACCCGCATCCTGAAGCGTGCGGCCGTGCTCGTGATCGGGCTGATCACCGTGGCCCTCGCCATGATGACCATCGGGGCGATCCGGCAGTGGGGTGTGTCGCTGCTGGCCTCGGCCGGGGTGGTCGGCATCATCGCCGGCCTCGCACTGCAGCCCTTCCTGACCAATCTCGTGGCCGGCATCCAGATCGCCACCACCCAGCCCATCCGCATCGACGACGCCGTCATCGTGGAAGGCGAGTGGGGTACGATCGAGGAGATCACCTCGACCTATGTGGTGGTCAAGCTGTGGGACTGGCGTCGCCTCGTCCTGCCGCTGACCTATTTCATCGAGAAGCCGTTCCAGAACTGGACGCGCGAGACCGCCCGCCTGATCGGGACCGCCATGCTGTATGTCGACTACGAGGCTCCGATCGACCGGCTCCGGGCCGAGCTCGAGCGCCTCTGCAAGGCCTCGCCCCTGTGGGATGGCGACGTCGTCAATCTTCAGGTGACCGACGTCACAGAGCGCGTCGCCCAGATCCGCTGCCTCGCCAGCGCCCGCTCCGCGCCGGTCGTTTTCGACCTGCGCTGCGAAATCCGCGAGGGCATGCTGACCTTCATGCGCGACCACTGCCCCGAGGCCCTGCCGAAGGACCGGCTGTCGCTGGAGCGGAATTCGCCCCCTCTCCCGGAGGGAGAGGGCTTGAGGCCCGCAGAGCGATAGCGATGCGCCTGGGCCGAAGGGTGAGGGCCGTGCGTATCCGGTGAGGTTCGACCCTCACCCTTTCGCGCAAGTCCGATCGCCTGACGGCTCCCGGGCGCTCAAGCCCTCTCCCTCGGGGAGAGAGTGGCTCATTCCCCCAGCGCTGCCCGCCCGATCCTCACCGCCTTATCGACCGTGACCGCCACGACCTCCGCCGGGCCCGTCCCGCAGGCCACCGCCAGCAACTCCGCCGCATCCCCGCCCGAAGCCGCCGGATAGGCCGGCTGGCCCTCGGCCATCGCCGGCCCCTCGACCCCGCCGACCGACACCGAGGCGAAGTCCAGCCGGTCCGCCATCCCCGCCTCACAGTCGAACCGCCACCACGACCAGCCGCCCCAGTAGCGCGTCGCGCCGACGGTGAAGTCCTCCTCCACCACCTGCAGCGACCGCATCCGCACCCCGTCCGGCCCCCGCATGATGGTCGCCGCATCGGCGAACACCGCGAACCGGCCCACGCCGGTCAGGACCAGCTCATGCGCCGGCGGAGCAGAGACATCGATTTGGATCATGCGACCAGGCTCTCGGCCTGGCTCAGGTCCACACTGACCAGCTGCGACACGCCCCGCTCCGGCATGGTCACCCCGTACAGCCGGTCCATCCGGCTCATGGTCACCGGATTGTGGGTGATGACGATGAAGCGGGTGTCGGTCCGGTTCCGCATTTCGTTCAGCATGCGGCAGAACCGGTCCACATTGGCGTCGTCCAGCGGCGCATCGACCTCGTCGAGGAAACAGACCGGTGCCGGATTGGCCAGGAAGACGGCGAAGATCAGCGCCGCCGCCGTCAGCGCCTGCTCCCCGCCGCTCATCAGGCTCATCACCGCCAGCCGCTTGCCGGGCGGGCAGGCGAAGATCTCCAGCCCCGCCTCCAGTGGATCGTCGGACTCGACCAGTTTCAGCTCGGCCTGACCCCCGCCGAACAGGGCCTCGAACAGGCTTTTGAAATTGTCGTTGATGACGTCAAAGGCGGCGGTCAGCCGCTCTCGCCCCTCGGCGTTCAGCTCGTCGATCCCGTCCCTCAGCCGGGCGATGGCCGTGGTCAGGTCCGACCGCTCCAGCCGCATGGTGTTCAGCCGTTCGGAATACTCCCCGACCTCGTCCTCGGCCCGCAGATTCACGGCCCCCAGCTGTTCGCGCTCCCGCTCCAGCCCGTACAGCAGGTTCTCGGCCCCCGCCGCGTCGGGCGGCCGGGCGATGGCGTCATCGCTCAGCTTGCGGCCCAGCGCCTCGGGCGACATCTGCGCCGTCTCGCGCAGATGCGTGTCCGCCTCGATCAGCCGGGCCGCGGCAGCCTCCGCATGGGCAGCCAGACCGGCGCGGGTCTCGCGCGCCTCGGACGCCGCCGTCTCGGCCGCCCGCGCGGCCCGGTCGGCGTTCGCCGCCTCGCTCTCCGCCAGGGCCAGGGCATCGGCCGCCGCCTTGCGCCGGGTCTCCGCCGCCGTCAGCGTGTCCATCAGCTTGTTGCGCTGGGCGGCCAGGGTCTCGGGCGCGCGTTCGGCCTGCAACAGGGCGGCCGATGCCTTGCCCGCATCGCCCTCCAGCGCCCCGACGCGGTCCGCGCTGGCCGCCGCCCGTCCGGCCCAACCCTCGCGTTCGCGCCTCAGGGTCAGCAGCCGCTCGTCCCGCCCGGTGCGCTCGCGCAGTTCCGCATCCCGGTCTGCCCGCGCCGCCGCCGCCGTTGTTCTCGCGCGTTCCGCCATCGTCCGCGCCGCCGCCAACTCGGCCCGCAGCCCGTCCAGCGTCTCTATGGGGGCCTCTGCACCGGCGGCCTCCGTCAGCGCCGCCCGGGCCGCCTCCGCATCCTCGGACAGCCGTCCAGCCGCTTCATCCAGCGCTTGGGCGCGCGCCTCGCGCCGGGCCGCCTCCCGCGCCAGGGTCTCGACCCGCTCCCGCGCCGCCGTCACCGCCTTGTCGGCCGCGAAGGGGACCAGCCGGGTCGTCTTGACGGTCTCCTCGGCCGCGCGGAAACCCTCGGTCGCCGCTTTCAGCGCGCCCTGCGCCCGCTCCAGCGCCGGCTTGCCGGCGTCGATCTCGGCTTCCAGCTCGGCCAGCCGGCTCCGCTGGGCCAGCCGAACCGCAGCGGGGCGGGGGGCCTCGGGCCGGCTGATGAAGCCGTCCCAACGGTAAAGGTCGCCCTCCACCGTCACCAGCCGCGCACCCGTCGGCAGCCCCTTTGCCAGCCGTGCCACATCCCCCTTGCCCGCCACGCCGCACAGCGCCAGCCGCGCCGCCAGCGCCGCCGGTGCCGTGACATGATCCGCCAGCGGCGTCACTCCGGCGGGCCACACCGGCACGGGCACTTCGGCCCCGCCCCAGTGCGCCGCCGCCCGTTCGTCCAGCGCCGCGTCCAGATCGTCGCCCAGCGCCGCCGCCAGCGCCGCCTCGTACCCCCGGTCCGCCGACACCTGATCCAGGGCCGGCGGATGATCGCGCCGCGCCGAGACCAGCAGCGACGCCAACCCCCGCGCCTCGGTCTGCAGCCGGCCCAGCCGGTCCTCGGCCGCCCGCGCCGCCGTGCGCGCCTCCTGTTCCGCCCGGGCCAGATCCCCGCGCCGGGCCTCCGCCGCCTCGATCTCGGCCCGCGCCGTGGCCAGAGCCGCCGTCGCGCTCTCCAGAGCCTCCAGCGCCGCCGCCCGCTCCGGTGTTTCCAGCGGCCCCAGCGCCTCGCGCTCGCGTCGCGCCGCCTCCAGCGCCCCCTCGGCCCGCGCGACCCGCGCCTCGGCGTCCCGCCGCCGCGCCGTCTCGGCCTGGGCCCGCGCTTCCAGTCCGGCCAGAGCGCCTGCAACCCGTTCGACTTCGGCGTCCGCCTCCCGCCGCCCCACCTCGGCCGCCTCCAGCGCCCGGTCCAGCGCCGGTCCCCGCGCCGGGGCCGCCGCAATCTCGGCCTGCAGCGCTCCGATCGCCGCCTCCAGCCGCGCCAGCTCGGCCCCCGCATCCTGCGACAAAGTCGCCTCGCGCTCGCGGTCGGCGGCAATCCGCTCGATCTCGGCCGTCAGACGCTCGACCTCGGCCCGCGCCTGCCGTTCGGCCATGTCCAGCCGATCCCGCTCCAGACTGGCGCGGTGCAGCAGGGCGGCGGCCACCGCGTCCTCCTCCCGCGCCGGCTTCAGCCCTTCCTGTGCCCCCAGTGCCGCCGTCTGGGCCCGCGCCGCCGCGACTGCCGCCTCGCCCACGGCCCGTTCGGCCCCGGCCAGTTCCGCCGCCGCCGTCTCGGCCGCCACCCGCGCGTCGTTCCAGCGCACGAACAGCAGGGCCGCCTGCAGGGCCCGGATCTCGGCGCTGATTTTCCTGTATTTCTCGGCCTGCCGCGCCTCGCGCTTCAGCCGCCCCAGCGCCGTCTCCAGCTCGCGCCCGATGTCGTCCAGACGGTCCAGATTGGCTTCGGCCGCCCTCAGCCTCAGCTCGGCCTCATGCCGCCGGGTATGCAGCCCCGCGACCCCGCCGGCCTCTTCCAGAATGCGTCGCCGGTTCTGTGGCTTGGCCGCGATCAGCTCGCTGATCTGCCCCTGACGGACCAGCGCCGGCGAGTTCGCGCCGGTGGAGGCGTCGGCGAACAGTAGCTGCACGTCCCGCGCCCGCACCTCCTTGCCGTTGATCCTGTAGGTCGAGCCCTGGCCCCGGTCGATCCGGCGCGACACCTCCAGCACCGCGCTGTCGGTGAAGGGCTGGGGGGCCTTCCCCTCGCTGTTGTCGATGGTCAGCCGGACCTCGGCATGGTTCCGCGGCGGCCGGTTCGAGGCTCCCGAGAAGATCACATCGTCCATGCCCGAGCCGCGCATGGCCTTGGCCGAGTTCGCGCCCATGACCCAGCGCATCCCCTCCAGCACATTGGACTTGCCGCAGCCGTTCGGCCCGACGATGCCCGTCAGGCCGGGCTCGATCTGCACCTCGGCCGGGTCGACGAAGGATTTGAAACCGACGAGCCGGAGGCGCTGGAACTGCATCCGGCCGTCAGCTCCGGGGCAGCAGGGGGCGGATGGCGGCGCTCAGGCCCTCCAGCGAGATGTCCGCGACCCGTCGGCCGTTGACGAAGAAGGCGGGCGTGCCCGCCACCCCCGCCGCCGTCGCTCCGGCCATGTCGGCGCGCAGGCCTGCCATCGTTGCAGGATCGGCCAGACAGGTGTCCATCTGGGCCGGGTTCCGGCCGCTGACGGCGATGGCGCGGGCGTACCAGTCCGCCACAGGCGCGCCCTCGTAAAGCGCCGACTGGCCGGACATCAGGGCGGCCGCAACGTCAAAGAACCGGGCGGGGGCCGCGCAGCGTCCGATCCCGGCGGCGCGGGCCCCGACCTGCACCGGCTGGGTCGGCAGGTCGCGGAACACCAGCCGGACCTGCCCCGTGTCGATGAAGCGACTCCTGAACCCGGGCAGGACCGTGGTGTGCCATTCAGCGCAGTGGGAACAGACGAAGGAGGCGTATTCGATCACCGTCACCGGCGCATCCGCGCGGCCCAGCACCCGATCCGTGGCCGTGACCGCCGGGGGCGCGACCGGCGTCTGGGCCACAGTCGTCAGCGGTGTCGCCAGCAGCACCGCGCCCAGCACGGCCGGGCCGAACAGGGCGCGCCGCAACAGCATCACGGGATCAGCTCTCCGCCAGGGCGGCGTCGATCTTCTCCGACAGGCCCGCCAGCGACGGGTCGGTGACCTTCTCGCCGTTGATGAAGAAATTGGGCGTGCCCGTCACACCAGCGTCCAGCGCCGCCTTGATGCGCGTGTCCATGGCGGCGATCGCGTCTTCGTCGGTCACACAGGCCGCGAACTCCTCCTCGCTCAGCCCGGCCCCGTTGGCGATGCGCAGCAGCACCTGCCGCGGCGGCGTGCCGCCGAACAGCTCGGGCTGGCTGGCCATGATCTCCTCGACCACGGGGAAATATTTGTCCGGCCCGGCGCAGCGGGCCATCAGGAAGCCGGCGACGGCGACGGGCTCGGGCGCGGTCGGGAACTCGCGGAACACATAGCGCACCTGGTTGGTGTCGACATATTTGGCCTTGAACTCGGGCCAGACCTGCGCCTGCCACGCCGCGCAGGCCCCGCAGGTGACGGATGCGTATTCGACCACCGTGACCTTGGCCCCTTCGGGGGCACCCTTGGCCATGTCGCCCTCGGCCGCCGCCCCGCCCGAGGCCGCGCCGCTGCACCCGGCCAGGGCCGCCATGGTGGCCAGGGCCGCGGCGGTCATCGCCGCGCGACGGCTCATGGAGGCGTATTTGAACGGGCCGCTGGCGCGCATGGCGTCTTCCTCTGGGTTAGGTCGTCGGATGATCGCGCGATTCCCCGGCGGGTGCGCGGTTTCCACCACTGTCGAGAACAGGTGCGGCAGGAAAAGGTCAAGGCCCGGCCTTCGAAAACCGGCCAATCCGTCCCGGTTTCCGTGCCGTCCATCAAACTTCCATGACGGGGCTTCACAGACTGCAACTTCGACGCGAGGGTATGAGGGTCCTTGTGGATGAGGGGCCTTGTGAAGGAGCTCACGATGCGGATCGCTCTGGTCCTGATGGCCGTACTCGCCTTGATCGCCGCCTCTGCCGGGGCGGCCGGTGCCCAATCGTCCGGGTGGAGCGGTTACTACGTTGGAACGTCAGCGTCATGGACCGGGGGTCGAAGCGGCGAGATCGATGCGAGTATTGACCCGTTCCGTGACGGGCGTTTCGACTACATCCGGAACGACGGCCGGCCGCCCCGGGCGAGCACCTTCGACCGCGAGCGCACGATGGACGGCACCGGGGGTGTCGAAGCGAGCGCCGGACGATTGCTGAACACCGGCGGGGGTTGGGTCTGGGGCCTTGAGGCCAGGATCGGGAAGGCCGCACTGGACGAGCGTTTCTCGATTGGTCCCGTCGATGCGGATCCCCTCGCCTTTGGCCCGGGGGGAGAGATCAGCTATGTTTTCGGTACCGAGGACCGCCTGACGGCCGATCTGGACCTCGGGGCCCAGGTGTCGCTTCGGGCGCGCATGGGCTACCCTCTCGGCGATCGCGTCCTTGTCAGTGCGTTTGCCGGCCCCTCGATCCTGGCGGCTGATCTGGCTGTCCGGCAAGACAGTGTGATCCAGTACGGCGCCATTCGCATCGCGCCCTTCTTCCCGGATTGGCCAGACGGTCCGGGGCGGCCCTACACCGTCCTCTATGACGTCGACCAGTCTCTCTCCGGCCGGGAGAGTGAGACGCTCATAGGCGGAACGGTCGGCGCTGCTATCGATGTCAAGCTGACGGACCGCTGGCTGGTTCACGCCGAGGGCGGCCTGTCCGGGTATCCCGCGATCGAGGCCCGGACATCGGCCTACGGCGGTGCCGGAAGTCGGTTTTCCTACAGGCCGCGGCTCTACTCGATCAGCCTCGGTCTGGCTTACCGCTTCTGATCATCCCGGGCAGATCAACGGTGGCTGGCCCGTCTACCGACCCCGTCCCTTCGCCTCGTCCGACAGCACCGCCCGTCCGAGGCTGGCCAGCGCCGCTTTCAGTCCGTCCGGGGCCGCCTCGACGGATTTCGCCAGCGCCGCTTCCGCCGCCGCATCCAGCGGGTCGATCCGCCGCCGCGCGCCCTTGGTCGAGGCAGCCGCGACGGCCAGCGGCTTGACCGGCCCCTGGGCGATGCGCAGCTTCTCAACCGCGCCGGGACCGAGGAACAGATTCACCCGCGCCAGAATGTCGGCGGACTGGTGCTGCACCAGCAGGGCGGCCGGCCCCGCCACGCGCAGCTCCAGCGTCCCGCCGGTCCCGCTGCGCCCCTTGGTCAGCTTCTGCGGCCGGGTGACCCGGGCCAGCTGGTCGCCGACGATCTCGCGCCAGCGGGGCTCCAGCGCTCCCGCCCCACGCCCGAATTTCTCGTCCAGGTCCTTGATCAGCGGGGCCAGCGCCCGTCCGGCCGGCGCCGCGGGCCGCGGCATGGGCCGGGTCCTGCGCCGCGACAGGATTTCGCGGGTCTCGCTTTCGGTGGGCAGATCACGCTTCACGGTCCGACGGTAGCGTAGATGTGCACCGATTTCTCCCTCCCCGTTCGGGGAGGGGGGTCGGAGCGAAGCGGAGACCGGGTGGGGGCGGCCCCGGGCGACCCTTTCAGGCCGCCCCCACCCCGTCGCTTCGCGACGTATGAAGTTGATCGTATACGATCCACTTCATGTCCCCCGAGGGGGAGGGCGAGTGGTATGCGTTGCGCCAATGCCCCCCTCCGACATCCCGCTGCTCCGCGCCGCCCTGCTGGACTGGTACGACGCCCATGCGCGCAGCCTGCCGTGGCGCAGCGCCCCCGGGTCGGCCCGGCGCACCGATCCGTACCGGGTCTGGCTGTCGGAGGTCATGCTGCAGCAGACCACCGTCCCCCACGCCACCCCCTATTTCGAGCGGTTCACCGCGCGCTGGCCCACGGTGGTCGACCTCGCGGCGGTTGAGGACGGCGACCTGATGGCCGCCTGGGCCGGGCTCGGCTACTACGCCCGCGCCCGCAACCTGCTGGCCTGCGCCCGGGCCGTGGCGTCCGATCACGCCGGCGTTTTCCCCGATACCGAGGCCGGTCTGCTGGCCCTGCCGGGGGTGGGAACCTACACCGCCGCCGCCGTCGCCGCGATCGCCTTTGATCGGCCCGCCAATGTCGTGGACGGCAATGTGGAGCGCGTCGTCGCCCGCCTGTTTGTGGTCGAGACCCCGGTGCCGGCCGCCCGGCCCGAGCTGAAGCGTCTGGCGGCCACCCTCGTCACCGCCGACCGGCCCGGCGACTGGGCCCAGGCCCTGATGGATCTGGGATCGACCGTGTGCCGGCCGAAATCACCCCTGTGCCTGATGTGTCCGATTTCCGGCTTCTGCGCCGGACGGGCCACGGGCGCGCCGGAACGTTATCCGCTCAAGGCCCCCAAGGCGGTCAGGCCCCATCGTCTGGGGATCGCGTGGGTGCTGCGGGACGGGCAGGGGCGGGTGGCCCTCGTGCGCCGGCCGGACAAGGGTCTGCTGGGCGGCATGGTCGGCCTGCCCACCGGCGACTGGAGCGAGACCACCCTCGACGACCGTCCCCCGGTCGCCGCGGACTGGCGCGACGCGGGGGCGATCGACCACGTCTTTACCCATTTCTCCCTGACCCTCTCGGTCCGGGTGGCCGACGGCTCCGGGGACTTCCTCTGGACGCCCGTGGAGGAGGCCCTCGCCGCCTTGCCCACCGTGTTCCGGAAAGCCCTCGAACGGGCCGTTGCGTCCTAGGAATTTTGTCCGCGCGCCTTCTTGCGCCCTCGGTGGCTGGAGCCCATCTCGGATTCACGGTCTTTGACAGGTCCAGAACACCACGCCGGTCTCCGGGAGCCAATTTCCGATAATCTGCCACGGTGACTCACGGCTGTGCCCGCAAGCGTTTGTTTTCGTTGAGCGTAGCCAGGCTGATGGCACCTTGAGTCACCCTGTTTTCAGGGGGTGACTCAAGGCGTCGGGCGACCCTCTACTGCATCCCCGCCCGCACCTCCGCGCGCAGGGCGTCGATCGAGCGCAGCCCGGTGTCCGAGCGGAATCGCCAGTAGGTCCAGCCGTTGCAGGCCGGGGCGTTTTCCAGCAGCGCCCCCAGTTTGTGGATAGAGCCGGACAGCTGGCCGGACACCAGCGAGCCGTCGGCCCGGACCCGCGCCTCCCGCTCGCCCTTGGGGCAGTACAGCACGTCGCCCGGGGCCAGCAGGCCCGCCTCGACCAGCGCCCCGAACGGCACCTTGACCTCGGCCCGTTTGGAGCCCGTGACCACGACATCCTCGGGCCGCGCCGGGAGGACGGCCTTGATCCGCTTCTCGGCCACCCTGGCGTAGTCCGGGTCGCGTTCGATGCCGATGTAGTGACGCCCCAGCCGCTTGGCCGCCGCCCCCGTGGTACCGGTGCCGAAGAAGGGATCCAGGATCACGTCGCCCGGCCGCGTGGCCGCCAGGATGACCCGGTGCAGCAGGCTCTCGGGCTTCTGGGTCGGATGGGCCTTCTTGCCGTCCTCGCCCTTGATCCGTTCCTCGCCGGTGCACAGGGCGAAGGTCCAGTCCGATCGCATCTGGGTGTCTTCATTGAAGGCCTTCAGCGCGTCGTAGTTGAAGGTGTAACGCTTTTGCTGGCGCGATTTCGCCGCCCAGATCAGGGTCTCGTGCGCATTGGTGAACCGGGTGCCCTTGAAGTTCGGCATCGGATTGGTCTTGCGCCAGACGATGTCGTTCAGCACCCAGTAGCCCAGATCCTGGATCGCCGCGCCCAGACGGAAGATGTTGTGATAGCTGCCGATCACCCAGATCGAGCCCTCATCCTTCAGGACCCGCCGGCATTCGGTCAGCCAGTCGCGGCAGAAGGCGTCATAGGCGGCGAAGCTGTCGAACTTGTCCCAGTCGTCGTCGACCGCATCGACCTTGGAGTTGTCCGGACGCAGCAGGTCACCGCCCAGCTGCAGATTGTAGGGCGGGTCGGCGAAGACCATGTCGACCGACCGATCCGGCAGTCCGCGCAGGATTTCGAGGCAGTCACCCCGATGAATGATGTCGGTCTTGAGATCGGTCACGCGCAACAGCCTCTGGGTGAAGAAGCCGCGATCGTGAATCCTTACGGTTAAGGCGCGGTAACCGGCCGGCCGGACGTGCGCCGATCGGCTCTGCCGACCCCCGAAGCCCCGCCCCGGAGGGAGGACAACGGGTGCCTTTCCGACCCCGGAACCGCAATACGCATTGTTAAACAACACCGAATAGAGCGAAAGCTCACAGTAAGGCGTCGGCCCAAATGTCCCTGGTTCGGAGTTTCAAGGTTTTCGGTCTGAGCCTGGTGGCAATCGTCGCCACGCTCCTCCCGGCCATGGCTGTAGCAGCACAGCCCCGGTCTCCCTTCGCGGTCGCCGCGGTGTTTCCGCTTTGGTGGAGCGCTGAACAGGTTCAGTCGGCCGCGGACCGCGCGGGCATCGTCTCCCGCAAGGGCCGCTGGAACATCGTGGTCGTCTACGGCGGTGCCGACGTCGGCCGTCGCCTCACCCGCAACGGCGCGTGGGCCATTCTGGACCCCAGTCTCGCGGACTGCACAACATCAGGAAGTGAACAATGATCCTCCAGGCCAGCACGCTTGACGGTCAACGCAAGGGTGGCGTCGCGACCGTTGTGGTTCTCTCATGGCTCCTCGCCATCGTGGGCGTTGTCATCTCGATGGCGTCCGGCGTTGCCGCAGGGCTGCTGGCCTTCGCGCCTTTCGTCGCCCTCGCTGCCGTGATGAGCGTGGCCTTTGCCGTTCTGGGCCACGGGCCGCTGGGACGGGTCCTGCAATGTGTGATGTTGATGGGACAGGTGTCCCTCGTGGTCGCCGGAGCCCGCGACACGGCCTACCAGATCGACCTGCACATGCTGTATTTCGCGGCCCTCGCCGTGACGATCATCTTCTGCGACTGGCGCGCCATTCTGGCAGGTGCGGCAACCGTCGCCATCCACCACCTCGTGCTCAGCTTCGTCATGCCGGAAATGGTGTTTCCGGGCTCGGCCAGCATCGCGCGCGTGGCCATCCACGCCGTGATCCTGATCATCGAGGCCGCGACCCTGCTCTGGGTGGCTATGAGCACCGTGTCGATGTTCCGGATCAATGCGGCCAGCATGGAGGCCACCACGGCCGCCAACAACGCCGCCCGGGCCGCCGATGCCGAGGCCGCCCGGGTGCGGGACGAGACGGCGGCTCGCGAACGGGCCCTGTCCGAGGAGACCGCAGCCCGTGAAAAGGTGCAGCGCGAGGAACAGGCCCTTGTCGTGGCCGAGACCGCGCGCGGTCTCAACTCCCTGATGCGCGGCGAACTGGACTACCGGATCGCTGCGGAATTCCCGGAAGCCTATGAGGCCCTCCGGAACGACTTCAACGCGGCGCTTGAGAAGATCGAGCAGGCGATGCGGGTTCTCGACCAGAATGCGGGCGGCATGAGCGCGGCTGCCGGCGAGATCAGCACGGCGGCGGACGACATGGCGCGCCGGACCGAAACCCAGGCCGCCACGCTTGAGCAGGCTGCCGCGGCTCTCGATGAGATCACAGCCAATGTCGGTGCCACATCCAAGCGCGCGGTCGAGGCCGGCACGCTCGTCAGTTCGGCCGAGGCTGAGGGGCGTCAGAGCGGAGAAGCGGTGTCCCGCGCCATCGAGGCGATGACCAACATCCAGAAATCCTCGGACGAGATCGGGAAGATCATCGGGGTCATCGACGAGATCGCCTTCCAGACCAGCCTGCTGGCCCTGAATGCCGGGGTCGAGGCGGCGCGTGCCGGCGACGCCGGTCGGGGCTTCGCTGTGGTGGCAACGGAAGTCCGTGCCCTGGCCGAACGGTCGGCGGATGCGGCACGCGAGATCAAGGCCCTCATCGCGACCAGCGCCCGTCAGGTCGATGAGGGTGTCGAGATCGTCGGTGCCACCGGCGGTGCGCTCGGGACCATCGCCGGAAAGGTCTCGGCCATCAGCGCCCTGATGACCGAGATCGTCACCTCGGCCCAGCAGCAGTCGTCCTCCCTGGTCGAGATCAATCAGGCGGTCACCCAGATGGATCAGGCGACCCAGCACAGCGCCGCCATGGCTGAACAGTCGACCGCCGCCAGCCACAATCTGGCACGGGACGCGGACGAACTGGTCGGTCTGGTCCGCCAGTTCAGGATCAGCCGCTCTGGCGGAACCGGGCGGTCCGCGCCGGCCCGTCCCAGACTGGCCGCTTGAGCGAAGGCACGGGCGGACGCGATCGGGGCCTGACCGCCCCGAAATCCAGAAAGCCGGATCGGCCGGGTTTCTTCGTCCGGACCGTGCCGCTATGACGCGGCGATGATCGCTCGTCTTCGCCCCGTCCCGTTTGCCCTCGGCCCGGTCCATTTCGTCGGCATAGGCGGTATCGGCATGAGCGGGATCGCCGAGATCATGCTCAAGATCGGCTATTCGGTTCAGGGCTCTGACGCCAAAGCGTCCGCCAACACCGAACGGCTTGCGGCCCTCGGGGCCAGGATCTTCATCGGGCACGACGCTGCCCACGTCGGCGACGGGGTTTCGGCGGTGGTCTACTCGACCGCGGTCAAGCCGACGAACCCCGAGATGATGGTCGCCCGCGAGCGGCGGGTTCCCCTCGTCCGGCGGGCCGAAATGCTGGCGGAGCTGATGCGGCTGCAGTTTTCGATCGCGGTCGGCGGCACCCATGGCAAGACCACGACGACCTCGATGGTCGCCGCCCTCCTAGACGCCGGCGGGCTGGACCCGACCGTGGTCAACGGCGGGATCATCAATGCCTATGGCACCAACGCCAAGGTGGGCGACGGCGACTGGATCGTGGTCGAGGCCGACGAGAGCGACGGCAGCTTCCTGCGCCTGAAATCTACCGTGGCCATCGTCACCAACATCGATCCCGAGCATCTGGACCACTACGGCGACTTCGATGCCGTGCGGAAAGCCTTCTGTGACTTTGTCGAGAACATCCCCTTCTACGGCTTCGCCGCTGTCTGCCTCGACCACCCTGAAGTCCAGCGCCTGGTCGCCTCGATCGATAACCGGCGGATCGTTACCTACGGCATGAACCCGCAAGCCATGGTGCGGGCGGACAAGGTGGAAATGAGCCCGGACGGCTGTCGCTTCGACGTGCTGATCCAGGGCCGGGGTCTGGCGGCGCTGGATGAGCCCGTCCGGATCACCGGACTGCACCTGCCCATGGCGGGCTGGCACAACGTCGCCAACGCCCTTGCTGCGATCGCCGTGGCGCGCGAGCTTGATGTCCCGGACGAGGCGATCCGAACGGGCCTTGCCGCCTTTGCCGGGGTCAAGCGTCGATTCACCACCACCGGCGTCGTGAGCGGCATCCGCATCATAGACGACTATGGACATCATCCGGTTGAGATCGCGGCGGTCCTGAAGGCCGCCCGGCAGGTCGCCGAGGGTCGGGTCATTGCCGTCGTCCAGCCACACCGGTTCACCCGCCTGCGTGATCTGATGGACGAATTCTCGACCAGCTTCTCGGACGCCGACAGCGTCATCGTGGCCGACGTCTATGCGGCCGGCGAGGCACCCATCGAAGGCGCGGACAAACAGGCGCTGGTCGACGGCCTGCGTCGCTACGGCCACCTTCGGGTGTCAGCGCTGGAGAACGCCGCCGTCCTGCCGCGGGTCATCGCCGAGGAGGCGAAGGCCGGGGACGTCGTCGTGCTTCTGGGGGCCGGCGACATCACAAGCTGGGCCTATGCGCTGCCGGCACAACTCGAAGCCCTGACCCGATAGTTGGACCGGACCGTGGCCTGGCGCGACACCCTCCCCAAAGTTCGCGGCAAGATTTTGCCGGACGAGCCGCTGGGGCCGTTCACCTGGTTTCGCGTCGGCGGGAACGCGGACATCCTGTTTATTCCGGCTGATCCGCACGATCTGGCCGATTTCCTGCAGGCGCTGGACCCGGTCATTCCGGTGACCGTCCTGGGAGTAGGCTCGAACGTCATTGTGCGCGACGGCGGGGTTGAAGGCGTGGTGATCCGTCTGGCCGGGCGGCCGTTCGCCGGGATCACCACGGAAGGAAACACAATCATTGCAGGGGCCGGTGCACTGGATGCCATGGTCGCCAGGGCCTCTGCAAAGGCGGGTATCGCCGGCCTGGAGTTCTACGCGGGCATTCCCGGAACCATCGGCGGGGCCCTGACCATGAACGCTGGATGCTACGGGGCGGAAACCAGGGATGTTCTTGTGTCGGCATGGGGTCTGACCCGGTCGGGTGAACGGGTCGACTACACCCTGGCCGACTTCGGCTACACCTATCGCCACTCCCGGGCCCCTGCCGACATCCTCTGGATCGAGGCGGTCTATCGCGGGACTCCGGATGACCCGGATGCCGTTGCGGCCCGCATTGCCGGCATCACCGCCCGTCGCGAGACCACCCAGCCGATCCGTGAGAAGACGGGCGGTTCGACCTTCAAGAACCCGCCCGGTCATTCCTCGTGGAAACTGGTCGATCAGGCGGGCTGGCGCGGTCGCCTGCACCGGGTCACCGGCGGCGGGGCGATGTTCAGTGATCTGCACAGCAATTTCATGATCAACCCCGGTGAGGCGACCGCTGCGGATATCGAGGGTCTGGGCGAAACCGTGCGCGCTGAGGTTCAAAGTAAACTCGGCGTAAACCTCGAATGGGAGATCAAGAGGATCGGTCGACCCCTGTAACACCGAGCAGAACGCCACGGACCCCCCATGACCCGCCCGCTGTCAGAGCTGCATGTCGCCGTCCTGATGGGCGGTTTGTCCTCCGAGCGGGACGTGTCGCTGTCCTCGGGCAAGGAGTGCGCCGACGCCCTTGAGGGTCAGGTCGCCCGGGTCACCCGGATTGATGCCGGCCGCGACCTCGCCAGCGTCCTGACTGCTCTGAAGCCCGACGTCGTTCTCAATGCCCTGCACGGCGAATGGGGCGAGGACGGCTGTGTCCAGGGCATCCTTGAGACCCTTCAGATTCCGTACACTCACTCCGGCGTCCTCGCCTCGGCCCTGACCATGGACAAGGACAAGACCAAGGCCGTGCTCGGCGCGGCCGGTGTGGTTGTCCCGGGCGGCGGCCTGTTCGACCGCCACGAGGTAGCGCGCCGGCACGTCATCGACCCGCCCTATATCATCAAGCCGAACGCCGAGGGCTCCTCGGTCGGGGTCTATCTGGTGCTTGCCGGCGCCAATGGCCCCCAGACCGCAGTCGGCGCCGACGACTGGACCTATGGCGAACAGGTCATGGTCGAGCCCTACATCCCCGGCAAGGAGCTGGCGGTCGCCGTGATCGGCGAGACTGGCGGGCCACGCGCCCTCACCGTGACCGATATCACCCCGGTGAAGGGCTTCTACGACTACGAGGCCAAATACGCCCCGGGAGGATCCATCCACAGACTTCCGGCCGACATCCCCGCCCGTGTTTTCGAGGCGGCCTTGCGGGAATCCGAGCGGGCGCATGCCGCCCTCGGCTGCCGGGGCGTCAGCCGGTCCGATTTTCGTTATGACGATGTTAAGGACGATCTCGTCTTGCTGGAGGTCAATACCCAGCCCGGCATGACACCGACCTCCCTCGTTCCCGAGCAGGCCGTCTACTGCGGGATGACGTATCGGGATCTGGTCCGGTGGATGGTGGAGGACGCCTCATGCCCGCGGTAGTCCGCGGCGGTCGACGCGCGAATTCGGCGTCGACGCCAAAGCGAGGCGGGGCCGCCAAGGCTTCGGGCGGTCGCGCGCGCCATCCGAAACGCGCCGCCGGCGGCGTGCCGGGCAAGATGGCAGCGCTTGGGCGGCTGGACCTGACTCCCCGCGCGGTCGTGCTCTCGATCTGTGCCGGAGCCGGGGTGCTGGCGCTGGTGCTGGCGACGGGCGCGCGGGCAGAGCGGATCGGGCAGTCGTTCCATAGCGGGATGGACGCCATTGCCACCGGCATGGGTCTTGAGCTTCGCCGGGTCCACATCACCGGAGCGTCCGCCGAGGCGACGCCTGCCATCCGGCGGGCGTTGGACGTGAAGGCGGGACAACCGATCACGGGACTGGACCTCGCGACGCTCCAGGCCAGTGTGCAGGCGGTCGGCTGGGTCAGGGAGGCGCGGGTCGTGCGCCTGTTGCCGGACACCCTCATTGTCGACGTGGTCGAACATGACCGCCTTGCGATCTGGCAGACCGGGGGTCGGGTCTTCGTTATCGACGGAGAGGGGAACGCCATCCGGGGCGCGGACGCCGGCCGTTATCCGGATCTTCCGCTGGTCGTCGGAAACGGCGCAGACACCGCCGCGAGCGAAATCCTGGGTCTGCTGCGCGAGCGTCCCCGTCTGATGGGGCGCGTCGACGCTCTCGTGCGGGTCGATGGACGGCGCTGGGATCTGCGGCTCCGCGAGGGCGGCCTGATCCAGCTGCCGGCGGCTGGTGAGGAGGCGGCCCTCATTCAGCTGGATGCGCTCGATCAGCGCAAGCGCCTGCTGGAACTGGGTTTCGAACGCATCGACCTGCGGACCGAAGGGCAGGTCGCGGTCAGGCCCGGCACCGGCACCCGACGAAACCAGTCTGAGTAGAGGGCAAGCACAGCATGGCCGGCAAGAAGGTGGACCCCACGACGGAGGCGGGCAGGGCGACGACGCGCGCCCCGGTGGTCGCCGCGCTGGACCTTGGCCAGTCCAAGGTCGCCTGTTTCATCATGAAGCCGGACGGCGTCCGCCACGCTGACCGCACGATCCGTGTCGCCGGAGCCAGTCACGTCCAGTCCCGGGGCGTGCGGGGTGGCTCCATCGTGAACATGGATGAGGCGGCCCAGGCCATCGGCCATGCTGTGGAGCGGGCCGAGCGCACCGCGGGAGCCCCGGTGTCGGGTGTCATTGTTACGACAGCGATTGGTCAGATGGCCAGCCACCGGGTCAGGGCCCGGGTGTCTCTTGGTGCCGGCCCCGTCGGGGACGCCGATCTGGCTCGTGCCATCGGCATGGCGCTGGCCCAGATTCGGTTGCCCAACAGACGTCCGATCCATGTCCTGCCGATCTCCTGGTCCGTGGATGGCGCGCGGGGCGTGCACGATCCCCGGTCCATGCGCGGCGGTTCGCTCGGGCTCGACCTGCTGGTCGTCTCCATGGCCGAAGGCGCCTTCGCCTCCCTGAGTCACTGCCTCGAGCTGGCGCATCTGGACCTTCAGGGGGTCGCTGCCGCACCCGTCGTCTCGTCGCTCGCCGCGCTGGAGGAGGACGAGATGGATCTGGGCTGCGTGTGTATCGACATGGGCGGTGGATCGACCAGCGCCGCCGTCTGGGGGGGGCGGTCCCTGCTGCACATCGAGTCGCTCAACGTTGGCGGCGATCATGTCACGGCCGATATCGCCCGCGGTCTTTCCACCTCCAGGGCGGGGGCCGAGCGGCTCAAGACTCTCCATGGCTCTGCGATGGCCAGCGCAAACGAGGATCGCGAGATGCTGGAGGCCCCGCCGCGTGGCGAGGACCCGGCCGCCGGGCCGGTCATCGTGCCTCGCGCCATGCTCAAGACCGTGATCGCGCCCCGGGTCGAGGAAACCCTCGAACTCCTGCGCGACCGCCTCAGGACGGCCGGGGTCGGGCTTGAGCCCGGAACCGGTCTGGTGCTGACCGGTGGGGCCAGCCAGCTGAACGGCGTCCGGGAACTGGCGGTTCGCGTCTTTGATCGCCCGGTCCGGCTGGGCCGACCCCAGCGCGCCCCCCACCTTGCCGATGCCGCGTCAGGCCCTGCATTCTGCGCGGCAGCGGGCGTCCTGCTGCGGGCCGCCTACGGGCCGCGTGAAGCCGTCTCGGCGCGCAAGCTGATGTCGCGACAGATCACCGCAGCGGATGCCCCCCAGGTTCACAACGGCAATCTGGTTGCCCGGGCCGCCGGATGGCTCAGGGACAATCTTTGAAGCCAGAGGGTCCTTTTTTTGAACGTGGCCCCTCTGTGTCTGAAGTGTAACAAGTTCGCCTGCTATTTGTGCCAATCGCGCCTCAATGCTTGCAGCCACGGTGTCACCTGACTAGCAATGCCGCAGCTGCAGACTGTTCGTTCTGTCCCTGAACCAATTGATGAGTCGAAAACCCATGCTCGCCAAGCGAAACTATCTTTTCGGAACCACGGTCCTTGCCGGCGTACTTGCCCTGTCCGCGCCCGCATTCGCCCAGACCGCTCCCGCTGCGCCGCAGGACGATCAGGCGACCGACATCGGTGATGTTGTCGTTACCGGTTCGCGGATCCGCCGCAACGACCTGACGTCGTCCGTGCCGCTGGCGATCGTCACCAACGAGCTGATCGACAACAAGGGGTTCGCCAACGTCGCGGACGCCATCAATGAGCAGCCGGCCACGGGCGTGCCGATCAGCCCGGATGGCGATCAGGCCGGCTTTGGCGTCGGCCGCAGCTTCATCAACCTGTTCAACCTCGGCTCCAACCGCACCCTTGTGCTGGTCAACGGCCGTCGTTTCGTGGGCGGGAACGTCTCGTCGATCTTCTCGGGTGCCGCCGCCGGCGGTCAGGTGGACATCTCCGCCATCCCGACTGCGCTCATCAGCCGTGTGGAAACCATCCAGGCAACCGGCGGCGCGATCTATGGCTCTGACGCCGTTGCCGGCGTGGTCAACATCGTGACCAACAAGAATTTCGACGGCGTTGAGATCAACGGCGAATACGGCATCTCCGAGCGTGAGGACGCTGAACAGGTTCGCGGCCGGATCACTGCGGGGACCAGCTACTTCGACGGACGACTGAGCGTCTCGGGCAGCTACGAGTATGCGAAAACGGACTCGCTGGTGAACAGCGACCGTCCCCGCACCGCGCTGCAGCAGATCACGTCGAACAACCCGGGCAACGTGAACGGCACGGACGGGATCCCTTCGCAGATTTTCTATGACAACCGCCGCGTTCCCGAGGTCACACGCGGTGGCCTTCCGTTCCGTACGGCCGGTTTCGGAATCGCTGGCATCCTGACGATCGCCGGCCCCGGCGGCACCCGGGTTCCGGCGCAGTTCGCGCCGGACGGGACGCTTGTCGCCTATGATGTCGGGCAGTTTCTCCAGCCCTCCGTCGCTTCGGGCGGTGACGGCCTGAACCTGGCGGACCTCACCTCGCTGCAGGCTCCGGTCGAGCGTCAGAACGCGACCCTGTTCTCCACGTTCGAGTTCAACGACAATGTCCGCCTCGATGCCGAGGTGTTCTATAACGCCACCTCCGCCTCCGAGGACTTCAACCAGCCGATCTACAACTCCGGCCTGTTCGGCGGACAATCGGGGGCCCTGCGCTTCTCGACGGCCAACCCCTTCCTGCCGGCCGCGACACGCGCCGCCATCCTGGCCCAGCCCGTTCCCCTGCCTGCCGACACCGCCAATCCGGGCGAGCGCATCTTCTTCGTGCACCGCGGTTCCACCGACCTGGTCGATCCGAACAACCTGGCCGAAAGCGACACCAGCCGGGTGGTTCTGAACCTGAACGGTGATTTCGAAGCCCTCGGCCGCAACTTCGCGTGGAACGTCGCCGGCAACCTCGGTCGCAACGAAGGCTTCTTCCAGCAAGACAACATCGTCCAGGCCAACTTCCTCGAGGCCATCAATGTGGAGCGGGCAGCAGGCGGCGGCATCCAGTGCGCCAATGCGGCGGCCCGTTCGGCGGGCTGCCAGCCTCTGAACATCTTCGGCGAAGGCGCCCGCAGCCAGGCGGCGCTCGACTACATCGGCACCACCTTCCGCCAGGACTATGAGATCCAGCAGACCAGCTACGAAGCCAACTTCGGTGGTGATCTGATCGAACTGCCCGCGGGCTGGGCCGCCTTCAACGTCGGTTACGAGTACCGGAAGGAAGAGTCTGCCTTCCAGCCCAACGATCCGTCCCGCCTCGGCATCGGCCGTTCAGCGGCGATCTCTCCGCTCGTCGGCGAGTTCGACACGAACGAGGTCTACGCCGAACTCGCGATCCCGCTCGTGGGCGGCGACTTCACCTTCCCGTTCTTCGAAGCCCTCGATCTGGACGCCTCCTATCGCGAGGTCGACAACTCCCAGGCCGGCAAGGATGAAGCCTGGTCGGTCGGTCTTCGCTGGAAGCCGCATAACGACCTGCTGATCCGCGCGTCGCAGTCGCGGTCGTTCCGGGCCCCGGCGATCACCGAGCTGTTCACGCCCACCTCGACCAGCTTCACCTTCGCGACCGATCCCTGCGATTTCCGCAACATCGACAGCGGTCCGAATCCGGCCGCCCGCCGGGCCAACTGTGAGGCCGATTTCGTTCGTCTGGGCCTCGCGAGGGACTTCCAGCTGACGTCGATCATCCAGTCGGCCAGCCAGCGCGGGACGACCTCGGGTAACCCGAACCTGGTCAACGAGATCGCCGAGCAGGAAACGATCGGTCTGGTGTACCAGCCCTCGCAGATCGAAAATCTGATCCTGTCCTTTGACTATGTGACGATCGATCTGACCAACGCGATCGGGAACTTCGGTCTGACGGCCATACTGCAGGTTTGCTACGATCTGCCCACTCCGGATCAGGCGGCATGCAATCGCTTCCAGCGCGGACAGGCCGGCCTCGAAGTCGGGGGTAGCTCCCTCGAGGGCCAGATTCTGGGTGCTGATGCTGCACCGAACGGCGTCGGCCCTCAGACGGGCTTCATTAACGCCGGCTATCAGGATTTCACCGGCTTCACCGTCGGCGTTGAGTACAGCATCGATGTCGCCAGCTTTGCCAATCGCTGGGGGGATCGCGATCTCGGGAACCTGGCCTTCGACTTCGACCTGTTCCAGACCGAGAACGACCGCAGCTCGGTGACCGGCCTCGGCTTCGACGAGGTCAATGCCCGGAACACGCTCGGCCGCTCGGACGTCCGCTGGAAACTGGACACGGCCTACCGTCTCAATGGCTTCGCAGCGCTCTGGACCACCCGGTTCACCGGCGAGTACGAGCGCTCGAACACCGACACCATCGAGAACATCGCGCCCCAGACGGGCGGGGATCACTACCTCCACGATCTCTCGCTGGCCTATACGTTCGAGCCCAACTGGGGCGGCTTCATGCCGCGCGAACTCACCGGGCGCCTTCAGGTCCGGAACGTGTTCGACTCCGAGCCGCCGCGGTACACCGCCAGCACGGTCTATGACCTGATCGGTCGGTATTACCAGGTCGGCCTGACGGCCCGCTTCTAGAACCCAGCTTCGCTCCGGCGAAAACGGTTAGAGCGCCACGGCGGTCCCTGACGGGGCCGCCGTTTCGCCTTGGGCGACGATTTCCGCGGCGCGCAGATCACTTTTTCTCCCGCAACGCTTGGCGTCGGGCCTTCATTCGATCCCGACTCACCCTATCCGGTAACCTTCCCTTAAGGGCGTTGGGTGTTTCCTTAACGCGCTCATAACCAATGCGAATCGGCGGGGAGTCGCATCGGGACGTTCAAGGGCAGGGTCGAAAAAGGTCGGATATAGAAATGTCTCTCTCGCTGGTGCGGCCCTCGGCCACGGAACTGAAGCCCCGGATTGTCGTCTTCGGCGTCGGCGGTGCCGGCGGCAACGCCGTCAACAACATGATCGATGCGGGTCTTGAGGGCGTCGAGTTCGTCGTCGCCAACACGGACGCCCAGCACCTGTCCTTCGCCAAGACCGACCGTCGCATCCAGCTGGGCGAGACGATCACGCAGGGCCTCGGAGCCGGGGCCCATCCTGAGGTCGGCATGAACGCCGCCGAGGAGAGCGCCGACGAGATCCACGCGCACCTCGAGGGCGCGCACATGGTCTTCATCACCGCCGGCATGGGCGGCGGCACCGGCACCGGTGCTGCGCCGATCATTGCCAAATGCGCCCGCGACCGCGGCATCCTGACCGTCGGTGTCGTGACCAAGCCCTTCACCTTCGAGGGTCGTCACCGCATGCGTCTGGCCGATGCGGGCATCGCCGAGCTTCAGCGCTACGTCGACACCTTGATCGTCATACCGAACCAGAACCTGTTCCGCGTCGCCAATGAGCGTACGACCTTTGCCGACGCCTTCGGCATGGCCGACCAGGTGCTGCACTCGGGCGTGCGCTCGATCACCGACCTGATGATCCTGCCGGGCCTGATCAACCTCGACTTCGCCGACGTCCGCGCCGTCATGTCCGAGATGGGCAAGGCGATGATGGGGACGGGCGAGGCCTCGGGTGACGACCGCGCCCTGCTGGCCGCCCAGAACGCCATCGCCAACCCGCTGCTGGACGAGACCAGCCTCAAGGGGGCCAAGGCCGTGCTGGTCAACATCACCGGCGGTCTGGACATGACCCTGCTGGAAGTCGACGAAGCCGCCAATGCCATCTCGGCCGAGGTGGACGGCGACGCCAACATCATCTTCGGGGCTGCCTTCGACCCGGCCCTGGATGGCAAGATCCGCGTCTCCGTCGTCGCCACGGGTATGGATGAGGTGCCCGGCCAGAAAGCCGAACCTGTGCCCCCGCGCGCTACAGCCTATACAGACACGCGTGCGGCAGCGGCCACGCCTCGCCCTGAGCCGCGCGCAGCCCAGCCGGTCCGCCGCGATGCCATGGCCGCTGATGCCTGGCGAGCCCCGGATCCCGCGCCTGTCGTCCCGTCCTTCCAGGCCCCGGAGCCTGTGGCGCGTCAGCCCGAGCCGGTCATCCATGTGGCCGAGGAACGGGCGCTCGAACCCATCGTCGATCCGTGGGTCGAGGCTTTCGAACAGGATCATGGGCGCCCCGGCGCGACGCTCGATCCGGCCCCTGCACCGATCGCACAGGGGGATCTCTATCTGGACCGGCCCGCCGCCGGCGGCGAGTACGGTGAGCCCGTGCAGGACGAGCGGGACCACCGCAAATCCGGGTGGAGCCTGTTCGGCAAGAAGCCCCGCGCCCAGACTGCCTATGCCCCGGTCGCGCCCGCCGCTCCACGCGGACAGCCGCAGCTCCGCCAGACCAGCCAGCCCCAGTCTGCGGCGGAACCGCATGCGGCAGAGGACGATCTGGAGATCCCCTCTTTCCTGCGCCGTCTGGCTAACTGAACCCGGATCGGATCCCGATAGCCCGGACCACCGCCCGGGCTATCGCGGGTCCGCAACCCGATTAAGGTGACGGTAACAATCCGAAACCCGACTTTGGTTTTTCCTTGGAGCGCGTCCCGTTAGGGATAAGGCTTCAGGCTCCCTGCGTCGTGTCGCCCGGGAGCGGTCAGGGTGAGTTCCACAGTTTGCCGCCACGCCACGATCATCGCGAACGGACGCTGATCGCCCCCGCCATCTGTGCGGGGGTGGGTGTGCACACCGGTCAGAGGGTCCGGCTCGCCATTCGGCCTGCTCCAACGGGAACCGGCATCGTTTTCGTCCGCACGGACATCACGGATCGCGACAACCGGATCGTCGTCTCGGGTGAGGCTGTGGTCGATGCCCGGCTGAACACGATGATCGAGAACCGGGCCGGCGTCAGGCTCTCCACCATTGAACACCTGATGGCTGCCTTCTGTGCGCTGGGCGTCTCCAACGTGGTGGTTGAGGTCGACGGTCCAGAGCTGCCCATTCTGGACGGCTCGGCGCTTCCGTTCGTCCAGCTCCTTGATCGCGCGGGCTTCCGGCGTCAGGAAGCCCCGGTTCGATATATCGAGATCCTGCGGCCCGTCCACGTCACGGAGGGGGACAAGCACGCAGCGCTACTGCCTGGCGACCGCTACGAGATGCGGTTCGAGATCGATTTCCCTACGCCGGCGATTGGCAACCAGATCATTGATTTCGTCGTCGACGAGCAGACGTTCCGCGACGAGATCATGGCAGCCCGGACGTTCGGCTTCGCCCATGAGGTCGAGGCGCTGCGCAAGGCGGGTCTGGCGCGGGGCGGCAGCCTCGAGAACGCCGTTGTCATCGACGGTGACGACATCCTGAACCCCGGCGGCCTGCGGATGGAACGCGAGTTCGTCCGGCACAAGGCGCTGGACGCGATTGGCGACCTGTATGTCCTCGGGGCCCCGTTGCTGGGCCGTTACGAGGGTTACAAGGCCGGTCATTCGGTCAACAACCAGCTGGTCCGGGCCTTGCTGAACACGCCGAAGGCCTGGCGCGAGGTGATCCTTGAGCCGCAACTGGCGCGGGTGGGCTGAACACCGCTTCTCCTCGGACACGCGCCGCTCTAGGGTCTCGCGCTTGTTGTCCGTGGAGTCTCACATGCTGGTTTTCCGTCGTACCCGACGTCTGCACGCCTCCGCCGGTGCGATGACCGCGCTCGCATTGCTGTCAGGGGCGGTGCCAGCCGCGGCACAGGATGAGGCCGCCGTCCGGACAGCGGAAGAACTTCGCGACAGGGCGCTTGAGGGGACGATCGCCTTCGATCTGGTCTCCGAGCTGACCACCCGGTTCGGACCGCGTCTGGCGGGCAGTGCCTCGGAACAGGCCGCCGCAGCCTGGGGTGCACAGACCTTCCGCTCGCTGGGCTTCGACGACGTCGCCGTGGAGCCCTTTCCTCTGGCGCTCTGGGCGCGCGGCGATACCCGGGCCGAGATTGTCGGTGAGTTCGCCCAACCGCTGACGGCGGTTTCGCTCGGCGGCTCCATCGCAACGCCCGCAGAGGGCATCGAAGGCGAGGCGGCGATCTTCGAGACCTACGAAGCCCTGCTGGCCCAACCCGAGGGCGCACTGACCGGCAAGATCGCCGTGGTCCTGCAGGACACCGTCCAGGCCCAGGACGGCCGTGGCTACGGGGCGACCTCGCCCATCCGGGGGCAGGGCCCAACTGAGGCGGCGCGACGGGGAGCGGTCGGCTACGTGCTCCGGTCGCTCGGCACTCACGATCACCGTTTCGCCCACACGGGCGCGACCCGCGTGGGGGAGGGGACCATCCCCGCCTTTGCCATATCCCCGCCTGACGCTGACCAGATCCGTCGGATCATGCGCACTGCGGACGCGCCCATCCGGCTCCGGCTGTTTTCGACCGCCGGGTTTGTGCGCGACAGCGTCTCCCAGAACGTCGTGGGTGAAGTCCGCGGGCGCGAACGGCCGGACGAGGTGATCGTCATCGGCGGGCATCTGGACAGCTGGGATCTCGGGACCGGGGCGCTCGACGACGGTGCCGGCGTCGCCATCACCGCCGCCGCGCTGAAACTGATCGAGGATCTGCCCGCGAAGCCCCGGCGGACGATCCGGGTCGTGTGGTGGGGTGCGGAGGAAGTCAGCCAGCCAGCTCCGGCCCAGGGCCTGGCCGGAGCCCGCTTCTACGCCTCCAGCCGGGCGGGGGACGTGGCCGATCATGTCGCCGTTTCGGAAAGCGATTTCGGGGCCCGGCGGGTCTACAGCCTCGCGCTGCCCGCGGGAGCCGCCGCCACACCGTTCCGTCAGGCCGCCATGCGCGTGCTGACCCCGCTGGGGATCCTGTTCGACCCGGCTCCGGCGACAGGCGGCGGCCCGGACACGGGGCCTTTGGTGGCCATGGGTGTGCCGGCGTTTCGTCTGAACCAGGACGGGACCGACTATTTCGACGTCCACCACACGGCCGATGACATCCTCGACCGGATCGATCCCGAAGAGCTGGATCAGAACGTGGCCGCTTGGGCCGCCTTCCTCTGGTTGCTGGCCGAGAGCGACATCGACTTCCGCGCCCTTGGTGCCGGGGCGTCGGCACCCCAGCGGTAGAGCGGTGCCTTCACCACGGGCTGCGTCGAGGCTTGCCTTGGCTCACGCGCCCGGGCTGGGTATACAGCGGGCTCGGCTCGCGGGCGTGGCGAAACTGGTAGACGCAACGGACTTAGGCTGAGGATTGAGTGCGCCGGGGGAAACCCCGGACGTAGAACCGCTCAAAGTCGGGGAACCCTGTCAAATGGCGATCCCGAGCCAAGCGCGACGGACCATCGTCGTGAAGGTGTAGAGACTAGACGGGCGGCGTCTAAGGCCCTCGGGCTATGACGAAGGGATAGTCCAGACCACGAACGCTCGGCTGAGCGGCGGCGAAAGTCGAAGTGGTATGAAAATCCGTCGGGCATTGCCCATGCCGGTTCGATTCCGGCCGCCCGCACCACTGTCTCAGCCCCCGAGTTGAGCCAGATTCCGCAGATCGCCGGAGCGTCCTTCAGCGAGCGAGTGTCCGGCCGGCTTGCCCGCAAGAGACCCGACGATCCGCCTCGCAAGGGCGTCGTGGTCGGAGTCGGCCTGCAGCAGATCGCGCAGATCCACGCCGCCGTCTCCGAACAGGCACAGACGCAGTTTGCCCCGGGCGGTGACGCGCAGCCGGTTGCAACTGTCGCAAAATCCCGGCGTGTAGGGTGCGATCAGGCCGAGGCTGCCGGCATGATCAGGGTGGCGGTACTCCATCGCGGGCCCCGCGTCACAGGCACGCTCAGTCCTGATCCAGCCATTCCGGGTCAGCCAGCCGCGCAGTCCCTCTGCCTTCACGTGATGCCGGGCGAAATACTCACCGTTGTCAGTCGTCCTCATCAGTTCGATGAACCGGACAGCCACCGGACGATCACGGACGAACTGCGCCCAGTCGTCGAATCCGGCGTCGGCCGTCTCGCGCAGCAGGACCGCGTTGACCTTCACGGCGCAATAGCCCTCGGCGAGCGCCAGATCGACACCCGTCAGGACCTCGTTGAGCCGGTCGTGGCCGGTGATCCGGTGAAACTTCTCAGGGTCTAGCGAATCGATGCTGACGTTGATGTGGCTGAGGCCTGCGGCGCGCCAGCCGGCCGCGTGACGGGCCAGGTTCCAGCCGTTCGTGGTCATGGCGACCTTGGCCACGCCCGGGGCGGTGGCAACGGTCCCGATGATGGAACCCAGATCCTTGCGGACGGTGGGCTCGCCTCCCGTCAGGCGAACCTTGCTGAGGCCCAAGGCGGAAAAGCCGGCCACCAGACGGCAGATTTCCTCGACCGTCAGGAAAGATTGCGGCCCGGTCTTCTTCCAGCCGTCCGGCAGACAGTAGGTGCAGCTGAAATTGCACACCTCCGTCACCGACAGGCGAAGGTAGTGAAACCGGCGGCCGAAATCGTCGGCCAGTACGGCGGCGTCGAACGCCATGGAGGCCCCTTTCCAGACACGGGTGGCGTAGGGATTTCTCCCACCGCCCTCGATCCTGACTAACGTGCACGCCGACCATGGCGCGGGAGCGCCGCAGGTCGGACCGCCCAAACGGACACGCAGGAGGTTTTATGATGTCAGGTTCGACGGGGTTTGACGACTGTCAGGCCCGGTCGTGTCGCCTCTCATGAGGCCAGGTTGATCCCGATCAGAAGTCGAGGACGGGCACGGCCTCACCCACGCCGAGGCCGGGGGCTCCGGGGCGACGCCGGATCAGGACATCTGCGATTGCGAGCGTGCTCTGTGACCCGGAGTCCTGAATGCCCAGCGCCGCGACGCGCCCGTCGACGAGGCGGCCGCGCTCGAACGTCTGCCGATCGCCGCAGGGCTTCAGCGATGTGGCGAGAGTCAGGTCCCGCCAGCGAAGCAGCGCAGCTGGATTTCGTCCAGCAAGACCGGCGACCAGCGGCGCAAGGAACAGGCGGGCCGTCACCAGCGCTGAGGTCGGATTGCCGGGCAGGCCCAGCACCAGTGCACCACCGGCCCGCCCGAACCAGATGGGCTTACCGGGCTTGATCGCCACCTTGGAGAAGATCAGTTCCAGTCCGAGGGGGGCGAACATCGCGCGGGCGTAGTCTTTCTCGCCGACGGACGCCCCGCCCGTGACGACCACCAGATCAGCCTCCTGGGCCGCGAGGCGGGCGGCAGCCTCAAGAAGGTCGGGTGTATCGGTCAGCCGACGACGGGACAGCACCTCGCCGCCGCATTGCTGCGCAAGGGCAGCGACGCCGAAGGAAACGCTGTCCGGGATACTGCCGGGCGTCTCGAGCGCCTGTCCTGGTTCCGCCAGTTCATCGCCGGTTCCGAGGATGATGATGCGGGGCCTGCGTACGACCGACAGGGTGGCGATGTCTCCTGCGGCGGCTACGACCATGGCGCGGAAACCCAGCACCGTTCCGGCCGGAAGCAGGGTGTCACCGGCCCGGAAATCCGCTCCGGCGGCCCGGATATGGCGTTCCTGCCCCGGCGGCATCTCGAACAGGGCGTCTTCGCCGTCGCGATGGACATTTTCCTGAACCACGACCCTGTCCGCGCCAAGCGGGACGGAGCCACCGGTGAAGACCCGGATACAGCCCCCCGGACGAAGGTCAGGCACGTCGGCCCGTCCCGCAAAGGCGACCGTATCGATCGGCAGTCGCGCGGGCAGTGTCCCGAGGTCCGCGTCCCGCACGGCATAGCCGTCCATGGTGGACACCGTTGTGCACGGCGCGTCGCCCCGCGCTTTCAGGTCGAGCGCCAGGACGCGCTCGGCAGCCGCCTCAAGCGCCACCGTCTCGCAAGCGAGAGGGCGGGCCTCTCCCAGAACAAGGGCAAGGGCCGTATCAAAATCAATCACGGCGCAAGCCGTCGTCTGCGGACCAGTCCCCCGAGCGACCGCCGGACTTGGACAACAGCTGGATCTGGCTGATGACCATGCTGCGGTCGGCCGCCTTGAGCATGTCATAGAGGGTAAGGCAGGCGACAGCGACGGCGGTCAGCGCCTCCATCTCGACCCCGGTGGTTCCGGAGACGCGGGCCTCGGCAGTGACGGCGAAGCCGGGCAGGGCGTCATCCAGCGCCACGGTCACCGAGACCTTGTCCAGCCCCAGCGGGTGACACAGCGGGATCAGATCCGCCGTGCGCTTGGCTCCCATGATGCCGGCCAGTTCGGCCGTCGCGACCACCGCACCCTTGGGGGACCCACCCTCGCGCACAAGGGCGAGGGTCGCGGGCGCGCAGATGACCCGGCCCTCGGCGAGGGCCCGGCGGGCCGTTACCGCCTTGCCGCCGACATCGACCATGTGCACGCGCCCGGCGTCATCCAGGTGGGTCAGGGCGCTCATGGGCAGATGCCCCGCAAGCGCGGGATCTGGCCGACCAGCGAGCAGGGTCGGAAACGGCTGTCCAGCTCCTGGGCCAGCACCAGGTCCCAGGCGTCGCGGCAGGCCCCCGTGGATCCCGGCACGCAGAAGATGAAGGTGTCGTCGGCCTGGCCGGCAAATGCGCGGGACTGCAGGGTCGATACGCCGACCGTGCCGAGGCTGGCCATGTGGAACACCACGGAAAAACCGTCCATCTCACGGCGGAACAGGGGCTTCACGGCTTCGGGTGTTACGTCGCGCGGGGAAAAACCGGTGCCTCCCGTGGTCAGGACGACGTCCACCTCGGGATCGTCGATCCAGAGCCGGAGCTGGCCACGGATCGCGTCGATGTCGTCGTGAACGATAGACTTCCCTTTCAGCACATGACCGGCCGTGGTCAGCCGCTCGACCAGGGTTCGCCCTGAGGTGTCGGTCGAGTCCTCGCGGGTATCCGAGATGGTCAAGACCGCGATGTTCAGGGGGTGAAACGGCAGCGTCTCGTCGATTCTTCCGGCCATCAGGTCGTCTCGCCCTTCCAGCGCGCCACGGCGGCACGATCCTCGTCGACCGGCTCGATCCATCGCGTGCCGGACGGGCTGGTCTCGCGCTTCCAGAATGCCGCCTCGGTCTTCAGCCTGTCCATCAGATAGTCTGCAGCTTCGAACGCCGCGCGCCGGTGCGTCGCCGCGGCGGCCACGAAGACGATCGTGTCGCCCGGGAGGATTGTCCCGCAGCGGTGAACCACGGCGAGATCACTGACCGCGAACCGCGCCGCCGCAGCTTCGGCGATCTGGCGCATCGAACGCTCGGTCATGCCCGGATACCAGTCCAGCGTAAGGGACTCGACCACGGAGCCGTCCTTGCCCGAGCCGCGCGCGAGGCCGGTGAAGGTCACAATGGCGCCATCGCCGGTGCGGCCGGCAAGAAAAACCTCCATCTCGGCGGAGGCGGACAGCGGGTCGCGGACCAGCCTGACGTCGAGTGCCATCTCAGCCCCCCGAGAAAACGGAGAAAAAGGCGATTTCCTGCTCCGGGCAGGCCAGGTGGTCATCGCCGACCACAACGAGGTCGATGGAGGCGCGGACGTCCGGGCGCAGAAGGGTATCTGCGGCGACATCGTCGACCTCGGCGAGGCGGCGGCGGATCTCTCCGATGGTCAACCCTTCGGCGGGCAGATCCAGCCGTCCTTCCGCGCCGAGCCTCTCTCCGACGCGACCAAAAAACAGAATGCGGGTCACGGCGTCTCCCTTTCCGGCGGCCTCTCCGGGATACCCTCTGGCCGCGGCGCGGTAGACCTTGGCTCGGGTCCAGCACTGAGTCAGCCCCTCTCCGGTGCGGGTCGCGTCGATGCTGACGAAACCGCTGTCGGCCGGGGGGCCGGGCTTCGGAAAAGGAGCGCGGCCGGCGGCCTGCCATGACCATCACACGTAAACGCGGGCGATCGTCTGATCGCCCGCGCTTCAGGTCATGTCAGAACGCGCCGTGCAGTTCGACCTAGAACCGGTAGGTCACGCCCACCCGCAGGTTGCGACCGGGTTGGGGCGCGATGTCCTTGAGGAAAGAGGCGTGTTCGCGCGCTTCCTCGTCCGTCAGATTGCGCGCCTCGGCAAAAATGGTAACCGCCGGATCGGCGAACGGACGCCACGCCCCGAAAAGGTTGACCAGCGTATAACTGTCGGTGGGCAGTTCGAACTCGGCGACGTCGTCCTGTTCACCGACGTGACGAACCTCAAGGCTCAGATCGACCGGAGTTGAGGCATAGCGGATGCGCCCGGTGACGGAATAGGGCGGGATGCGGGCCGCGGGCCCCAGATCCGTGTCGGCATCGACAACGTCAACAGCACCCTCAAGAGTGACCACCCGCCCACCTTCGACCCAGACATCGTAGGCGGCTTCGGCCTCGAATCCGCGGAATTCGGCGTCGGTCTGCTGGTAGGCGAAGATCGGGAACGACTCAATCTCGCCATCCTCGTCGAACTCGAACTCGGTCCCGGTGTCACGCAGGTCGATAAAGCCATCGAACTGCGAGGCATAGACGTGAAGGTCGCCGCGGAAGCGGCCCCCGTCATAGTGCAGCGTCCCCTCAAGGGTCGTCACCGTTTCGGTGTCGAGGTTCAGATCCCCGACTTCATAGGCGGAGGTGGCGATGTGAACGCCGTCCGCAAACAGCTCGGCCTCGGAGGGCGCGCGTTGGGTGCGTGACAGACTCACGCCGGCGAACAGCCCGGTGGCCGGCCGGAAGAAGGCGGCGGCGGAGGCCGACAGGTTGTCGAACTCCCGCTCGACCTCGCCGGTCCCGCCAAACGGGATGGCGCTGAGTGTGCGACGGTCAAAACGCAACCCGCCCTCGAAGCCGTAACCATCCCGGTCCAGTCTCTGGACCGTGTAGACACCTGTCTCCTCGATATCGGCCGACGGGATATAGGCTTCGTCACCGATGGCGGACAGGGTGCGCGACAGGGTCTGAACCCCGCTGGCACCGTTCCAGCCGCCCTGGGCTCGCTGGATCAGATCTGCCCGGGCCTCATAGCCGTCGGACGCAAACACGGTGCCGGGCTCCCCGACATCCTCGAACTCGGTGTGGGTGTAATCGGCCTGACCGTAGATGCCCCGCACCTCCCGGAACGGTCCCTGATCGAAGCGATACGCACCGCGCACGTCGAACCGCTGCTGTTCCAGCTCGATAAAGACGGTCTCCTCGGCAACGATGCCATAGGTGCTGTCGGTCTCTTTCCACGAGACGCCAAGGAAACCGTTGTCCCCGACGAAAGCGCCGCCGACGCCCCAGGCGTCCAGCTCCGAAAAGCTGTTGGCCAGGGTACCCGTCTCGTCCCGGTCCACGCCGTCCGCGTCGGCAAGACGTTGCGAGATCGGCGAGGAGGGGATTTCATAGTCGTCGGCATTTTTTCGGAGGGCGTCGAGGTGCAAGACGAAGTTGCCGCCGAGGGCAATGTCCGCACGCCCGCCGACCAGCGAACCTTCATCGACCGTCGAGCCCTGGGCCGTCAGGTGTCCGTCCAGACCGCCCTCCGGCATTGCCTCGGGAATGCGGCCGTCGATGACATTGACCACGCCCCCGATCGCCGACCCCCCGTAGATCAGCGTGGCCGGGCCCCGCACGATTTCAATGCGACTGGCTTCCGCCGGATCGCTTGCGACCTGGTGGTCCGGCGACACCGAGGACGCATCGATCAGCCCGACGCCGTTGGTCAACACCTGGACACGCGGACCGGCCAGACCGCGGATTACGGGGCGGCTGGTACCGGGCGCGAAACTGGTTGAGCGCACGCCGGGCGTGCCATTCAGCAGATCTCCCAGCGACGCGGCCGGAGCCACGGCGAGTTGCTCCGCGTCAATGACCGTCGTGGCGATAGTCGTGGCGTTCTGGCTTATTCCATACGGCACGCCGGTGACGATGATCTCCTCCAGTTGCGCCGGTGTGTCCTGAACGAGTGAGCCGGGTGTCACCTGCGCCTGGGCACCGTGGGCGAGAGCAGCCCAACTGGCCGCAGCGAGCAGAAGGGTGCGGGAAGGGTGGGGAGAACGCATACGGAGATCCATGTCGGGAAACGCAGGTTTGAATGTTATGAAATAACATAATCAAACGCAAGCGAAGCCCGGCGTGGACATGCTTCCCCGGGCAAGGGAGCGAGCCTTGCCCGGCCGTCCGAAGCTCAGCTGGAAAGCGCGCGTGGCAGTTTGAACGTCACCGTTTCCGCTTCGCCCGGATCGTCGGCAAGCGTCACTGCAAAGCGATCCTTCAGGGCCTGTACGACGGCCTGTACGAGGGGCTCGGGCGCGGAGGCCCCGGCCGTGACACCGACCGTATTGACCCCGTCCAGCCAGGCCCAGTCGATCTGCGATGCGTCATCGATCAGGCGAGCGTCGCCGGCCCCCGCCCTGAGGGCGACCTCGACCAACCGGACGGAGTTGGACGAGTTTTTCGATCCGACCACCAGGACCAGATCGGAGCCGTCCGCGAGGCGCTTGACGGCCTCCTGCCGGTTGGTGGTCGCGTAGCAGATGTCTTCCTTGTGCGGGTCGGGCAATTCCGGAAACCGGGTCTTCAGCACCCGCACGATCTCGGAAGTGTCGTCCAGTGACAGGGTCGTCTGAGTGGCATAGGCCAGCGCCTGGTCGCCAGGACGCTCGAAGGTCTGCGCGTCCTCGACCGTCTCCACCAGGCTGATGGCACCGGGCGGCAGCTGGCCGAGGGTGCCGACCACTTCCGGATGTCCGGCGTGCCCGATCAGGATGATATGTTTGCCCTGGGCGTGATGCCGTTCCGCCTCGACATGAACTTTCGAGACGAGCGGACAGGTGGCATCCAGAAAAAGAAGTTCCCGTGCCCGCGCGGTCGCGGGCACGGACTTGGGCACGCCGTGAGCCGAGAACACGACCGGCCGGTCGTCCGGGCATTCGTCCAGTTCCTTGACGAAAACCGCCCCCAGTCCCTTGAGGCGCTCCACGACATGGCGGTTGTGCACGATCTCATGCCGGACGTAGACCGGTGCCCCAAACTTCTCGATCGCGCGCTCAACGATCTGGATCGCGCGGTCGACCCCGGCACAGAAGCCGCGTGGCGTGGCCATGCGGATGGTGAGCGGGCGCAATGCCAAGGTGGGAGAGGGAGCCAGAACGTCCATGTGGCGAACCTAGTCCTTCCTGTACGATCTCGCCACTGCGGCGGTCTTCGGCGGTTTGCGACGCCTCGCTTTAGCCGCTATCAGGCCGGAAGCCTGACCGCGCTGCGTCAGAGCCAGATGTCCGGATTTTTCACCATGCGCCTTGCCACCGTCGCCCTTGCCGCCCTGGCGGTTCTTGTCCCGGCTGGCGCTGTCTCCGCCCAGAGCCCGACCCAGCGTGACCGGGGTCAGGGTCAGCAGCAGGAGCCCGAGCAGGAACGCTCGCGGCCCGCCCGCATCGCGCCGCTCCGCAATGTCGCCAATGCCGGCCCGTGCCCCTTCGTCAAAATTCTCTATGATGCGGCCCGCTATGTCGAGCTTGAGGGCGGCCGCGCGGCCTCGGCCAACGTCGGCTATACCGGCGAGATCGAGGGCGTGACGGCGGGCTGCGCCTATCAGTCCGACGAGCCCATCGCGGTGCAGATGAACATCCTGTTCAACCTCGGCCGGGGGCCCCGGGCCGAGAGTGGCCAGCGGACCTACCGCTACTGGATCGCTGTGACGGAGCGCAACACGGCCGTTCTGGCCAAGGAATATTTCGACCTCCCGGTCGACTTCGAGGGCGGGGCCACCGCCTCCGTGACCCAGGAGCAGTCTGTCCTCATCCCGCGCGCTACACCCGAGACCAGCGGCGGCAATTTCGAGGTCCTGATAGGCTTTGATGTGACGCCCGAGATGGCCGAGTTCAACCGCACCGGCAGCCGCTTCCGGATGACGGCAGGCCAGGCCGCGGCGAACCCTCCCGCCCAATGACAGACCTCAGAACGGCCCTCGGCGAAGCGGTCGCGGCCGCCTTCGCCGCCGAAGGCGTGGACGCGGGCCTCGCGCGCGTCACGACCTCCGACCGCCCCGATCTGGCGGATTTCCAGTCCAACGGCGCGCTTGCCGCGGCCAAGGCCCTGAAGGCCAATCCGCGCGACCTCGCATCCCGGGTGGCGGCGCGACTTGAGTCGGACCCGCGCCTGTCGTCGGTGGAGGTTGCCGGCCCGGGCTTCATTAACCTCAAGGTCTCTGACGCTGCGGTGGCCAGCCGGGCTCAGGCCGTGGCTGAAGACACCGTCCACGCAGGGGCTGCCGGCGTCGGGGCCCCGCGCAAGGTGGTGATCGACTATGCCGGGCCGAACGTGGCCAAGCCCATGCACGTGGGCCATCTCCGCTCGTCCATCATCGGGGAGAGCCTCAAGCGCCTGTTCCGGTTCCGGGGCGACACCGTCTGGGGGGATGCCCATTTCGGTGACTGGGGTTTCCAGATGGGGCTGCTCATCGTCGCGGTCGGCGACGAAGGCAAAGCCGAAGCCTTCTTCGCCGAAGGCGATGGCCCGTTCCCCGCCGACAGCCCGGTGACGCTCGACGATCTGGAACGGCTGTATCCTCAGGCCGCCGGGCGGGCCAAAGAGGACGTCGCCTTCCGGGACCGCGCCCGCAAGGCGACGGCGGAGCTGCAGGGCGGTCGTCCCGGCTATCGCGCGCTCTGGGCCCATTTTGTTGCCGTCAGCCGCACCGCGCTGGAGCGGGAGTTCGGCGCTCTGGGCGTGACCTTTGACCTCTGGAATGGCGAGAGCGATGCCGATCCCATGATGGCCGAGATGATCGCCCATCTGGAGGCCACTGGGCTGCTGGTCGAAGACGCCGGGGCCCGCGTGGTCCACGTTGCCCGCCCGGGCGAAACCCGCAAGAAGAAACTGCCCGACGGCTTGGTGATCGAGGCCCCCAGTCCGCCGCCGCTTCTGGTGATCAGTTCGGAAGGGTCGGCCATGTACGGCACGACCGACCTCGCCACCATTCTGGACCGGCGCAAGGCGATCGATCCGGACCTGATCCTGTACGTCGTCGATGAACGGCAGGCCGAGCATTTCGAGCAGGTGTTCCGGGCGGCCTACCTGGCCGGCTATGCTGCCGAGGGCACGCTGGATCACCTTGGCTTCGGCACCATGAACGGGCCGGACGGCAAACCCTTCAAGACCCGTGCGGGCGGTGTTTTGAAGCTGCACGACCTGATCACCATGGCCGTCGACAAGGCGCGCGAGCGGCTGCGCGAGGCGAAGCTGGGCGATGACCTGCAGCCGGTCGAGTTCGAGGCCACCGCGCACAAGGTCGCCGTGGCCGCCCTCAAGTTCGCCGACCTGTCGAACAGCCGGACGACCAGCTACGTCTTCGATCTCGACCGCTTCATGAGCTTCGAGGGCAAGACCGGACCATACCTTCTGTATCAGGCGGTCCGGATCAAATCCCTGCTGCGCAAGGGGGCCGATCAGGGTCGGGTGCCCGGCCCGATCGTGATCGCCGAACCGGCCGAGCGCGACCTGGCCCTCACACTGGACGCCTTCGCCCAGGCCGTGACCGAGGCCTATGACAAGCGCATGCCTCATGTCGTGGCCGAGCATGCCTATCGTCTGGCCCAGGCCTTCTCGAAATTCTACGCCGCCTGCCCCGTGCTGATCGCGCCGGACGGAGGGACCGTGGCCTCACGCCTCGCCCTGGCCAAGGCCGCGCTCGACCAGCTGGAGACTGCGCTGGACCTGCTGGGAATCGATTCGCCCGAGCGGATGTAGCGCCGGCGCCACGGACTCCGCCGTGCCGGACGGGTTAACTGTCCAGCTTGGGAAAAAGACGAGGCCAGACGATGGCGCGGTCCGCGGGCAGGGGAGGGCAGACGCCGGCGGTTCGCCGCGACGGCTTCCACCTGCCTGTCTTCCGCAAACGCGCCCGGCTATATGTCGACGGGTTCAACCTGCACCACGCCATCCTTGACCTGAACCGGCGCGAGCTGCTGTGGCTGGATCTGAATGCCCTCGGGCGGGTCCTGCTGCCGCCCTCCGAGCGGCTGGCCGGGGTCGTCTGGGTCAGCGCCCACAGGCCCCAGCGCCGGGACCGGATGGAGGCCCTGCTGGCCTACGAGGAGGCCCTGACGGCCCGCAAGGTCCGCTGTCTGATGGGCCATTTTGTCGTCCATGCCGACCGCTGTCACGCCTGCAGCCATCAATGGATGGAGGCCACGGAGAAACAGAGCGACGTGAATCTGGCCCTCTCCGTCGCAGCCGACGCTGCCGCCAACCGGTTCGATACGGCCTACATCCTGACGACCGACGGCGACCACGCCGCCACGACCCGTTTCCTGCACGAGAGCTACCCCGACAAGCGGATCGTCAGCGTCGCACCACCGGGGCGTGGGCATAATCGTCAGCTTCTGGATTGGGCCCACGCTCGCACCGAGATCGAGACCGCCATGCTGGAGGGCTGCAGCCTGCCCGAGCGCATTCTGACCCGATCCGGCTATGTCGAGCGGCCGCCGGGGTGGCGTATGCGTGACGTTACGCCCCCGCCGCCGCCGGGTCCGCCGCCACCGCCGGAGATCAGGCGTGGACATCTGCGGCTGGTGGTGTCGAACTGACCGCGCTGATAGCGGAGCATCCATGACCGATCTGAACACGTTCATCGCCGGCCTGCCCAAGGCCGAGTTGCACCTTCACATCGAGGGGAGCCTTGAGCCGGAACTGATGTTTGCCTTGGCGCAGAGGAACGGGGTCGAGATTCCGTTCGAGAGCGTCGAGGCGGTGCGGGCGGCCTATGACTTCTCCAACCTGCAGGACTTTCTCGACATCTATTACGCCGGGGCCGACGTTCTGCTGACGCGGCAGGATTTCGAGGATCTGGCCTTCGCCTATTTCCAGCGGGCGGCCGCGGATAATGTCCGGCACGCGGAGATTTTCTTCGACCCCCAGACGCATACCGATCGCGGCGTCCCCTTCGACGTGGTGGTCGAGGGGCTGATCGCCGGCATGGACCGGGCGAGGGAAGAACTGGGGGTGACTTCGGGGCTGATCCTGAGTTTCCTCCGCCACCTGACAGAGGACGAGGCGTTCGCCACCCTCGAGATGGCCAAACCGCATCTGCGGCACTTCATCGGCGTCGGGCTGGATTCGTCCGAAGTCGGCCATCCGCCCTCGAAATTCGTGCGCGTCTTCGCGGCAGCGCGTGCGCTGGGTCTGAAACTGTGCGCCCACGCCGGCGAGGAGGGACCCCCGGCTTATGTGCACGAGGCGCTGGATCTGCTGCACATCGACCGGATGGACCACGGCAACCGTTCGATGGAGGACGAGCGCCTGATCCAGCGCCTGGCAGCCGAGCAGATGACGCTGACGGTCTGTCCGCTGTCGAACCTCAAGCTCTGCGTGGTCAAGGACCTGAAAGACCACCCGGTGCCCGAGATGCTGCGCCGGGGCCTGCATGTGACGCTCAACTCCGACGACCCCGCCTATTTCGGCGGCTATGTGAACGAGAACTATCGTCAGCTCGCCAAGGCTGTGGGGCTGACGCGGGAGCAGGTGGTTCAGATCGCGCGGAACAGTTTTGAGGGGTCGTTCCTGCCGGCGGCGCACAAGGCGGCGCGGATCGCCGAGATCGACGTCTACGCCGCCTCGTCATGAACCGAGGTGCCAGTCGTCGTCGCGATCGACTTCGGTCACGCGACCGGTGCGGTTGATCTCGATCTCGATTTCCCGGCCGCGGCGATCGCGACCTTCGATTTCCCAACCGCCGTCGTCGTGTTCGACCTCTTCGACCCGCACGAGCCCGTAGCTACGGGCGACCCAAACAGCCTCGGCGCGAGAAATGCCGCGGCCGTTCCAGCGGTCGTCGTCGAGAGCGAGGGCGGGGGAGACGGACAGGGCTGACAAGACGGCTACGGATACGATCAGACTGGAACGCATGAAAACGCCTCACTACTGAAAACAGATCGATCCCCGACGGCATTGATGTCGGGCACCGCACATGAACCGATCCTGAACCGGTTGCGGTTCAACGGGTCGCACCCTGTCTGTTGGCCCGCCACGCTTGACTTCTGAGCGGAGTCGGGGCCTTGCTGGCTTCGCTCTCGCGGGAGAGATCGGTCCGTTTCGGCGGGCCGGAGCCGAAGGCGCAACCGCCCCGGAAACGCTCAGGCAAACGGACCGCGAGGACATTCGGACGCTGGAAAGTCATCCCTGACGGGATGCGCCGACGGAGCAAGATGCCCTGATCCGTGGATCGTGGCGTCGGAATCTCTCAGGTTTCCCAGACAGCGGGGGCGCGAGGACGGCGGAGCTTTCGCCGCGTGACGCGACCTTGAGAGTCTGACCGCATGACCGACGCGCCCCTGAAGACGACCGTCCTGAACGTCGCGCACCGGGAGCTGGGTGCCCGCATGGTGGGGTTCGGCGGCTACGACATGCCGGTCCAGTATGAGGGCGTGCTGGCTGAGCACCGTTGGACCCGCGAGCATGCGGGCCTGTTTGATGTCTCGCACATGGGGCAGTGCAAGATCACCGGCGCGGAGGCCATCAGCCAGTTCCAGCGCTTCGTCCCCGGCGACTACGAGACGCTGAAGGCGGGACGACAGAAATACAGCCTGTTGCTGAACGCGGACGGCGGGATTCTTGACGACCTGATGGCGGGCAAGCCGGATCACGAAGGCCTGTATGTCGTGGTCAACGCCGGCAACAAGGACACCGATTTCGCCTTCCTGAACGCGCATCTGTCGGGGGATGCGAAACTGACCGTTCTGGACGACCGGGCCCTGATCGCGATCCAGGGGCCCGAGGCGGCGGAGGTTATGGCGGCGCACGAGCCGGTTCTCGCCGAGTTCGGCTTTATGGACTGTGCCCGGCTGATGCTGTTCGGGGCCGACTGCTACGTCTCCCGCTCGGGCTATACCGGCGAGGACGGCTATGAGATCTCGATCCCCGCCGCCGAGGCGGAGCGGATCTGGGGTCTTCTGCTGAGGGACGCCCGGGTCAGGCCGATCGGCCTTGGGGCCCGCGACAGCCTGAGGCTGGAAGCCGGTCTGCCGTTGCATGGCCATGATATCGACGCGACGACCTCGCCGGTCGAGGCGGTCCTGACCTTCGCTCTGTCAAAGTCGCGTCAGGCTGCCGCTGATTTCAACGGGGCTGACCGGATCCTGAAGGAGTTGGCCGACGGCCCGACGCGAGTCCGTGTCGGTCTGGCTGTCAAGGAAGGGGCACCGGCGCGTGAGGGGGCAGAGATCGCGGATCTGGACGGCAAGATCATCGGCCGGATCACCTCGGGCGGGCCCTCGCCGACCCTCGGACGCAATATCGCCATGGGCTATGTCCCGCCGTCGCACGCCGCTCTCGGCACCGGACTGAAGGTCATCGTGCGCGGCAAGGCCGCCGTTGCCGAGGTGATCGACCTGCCCTTCGTGGCCCAACGCTACTATCGCAAACCCAAAGTCTGAGAGAACCAGCCCATGCATTTCACCAAGGATCACGAATGGGTCCGGCTGGACGGCGACATCGCCACGGTCGGCATTTCGAAACATGCCGCCGACCAGCTGGGCGATGTGGTGTTCGTCGAAACTCCCGAGGCCGGCAAGAGCGTGGCCCAGAAGGATGGCTTCGCCGTTGTCGAGAGCGTCAAGGCGGCTTCGGACGTCTATGCGCCGGTTTCCGGCGAGGTGATCGAGGGTAATGCCGCCCTGGCCACCGCGCCCGAGACCGTCAACGCTGATCCTGAAGGCGAGGGCTGGTTTGCGAAGATCCGCGTTTCTGACGCGGCCGAGCTCGACGCCTTGATGGACCGGGCGGCCTACGACGCGTTTCTGGCCACCCTCTGATTGTCATCCCGGCCTCCGCGAAGCGGAGAGCCGGCCCCTGCGTGCCCACAAAACTCCAGGCCCGGAGAGCGAAGCTCATCCGGGGCAACCTCCAAGCCCCCGCCCTTGTCCCGGTTCAGCCCAGTGGCTGACCGGGATGGACAAGACCCTTCCACCCCGTCCCGGCTCTCCGCTTCGCTGCGGCCAGGATGACAAGGCCTCCCCGCCGCCCAGGTGAATTGATCATGCGCTACCTCCCCCTGACCCCTGATGATCGCACGGCGATGCTCGCCGCAATCGGGGCCAAATCCATCGACGACCTGTTCGTGGATGTGCCCGGCCCGGCCCAGCGCGACGGTTTCGTCGACCTGCCCCGCGTCATGGGCGAGCTGGAAGTCGAGCGGGCGCTGAAACACCTCGCCGGCAAGAACACGGCGGCGGGCGATGTGCCCTTCTTCTGCGGGGCCGGGGCCTATCGCCACCATGTGCCGGCCACAGTGGATCACATCATCCAGCGGTCGGAGTTCCTGACCAGCTACACGCCGTACCAGCCCGAGATCGCCCAGGGCACGCTGCAGTATCTGTACGAGTTCCAGACCCAGGTCGCGAACCTGACCGGCATGGACGTCGCCAACGCCTCGCTCTACGACGGCTCGACCGCGACGGCCGAGGGCGTGCTGATGGCGACGCGGGTCACCCGGCGGAACAAGGCCGTCTTCTCCGGAGGGGTTCATCCCCACTACGTCCGGGCGTCCGAGACCGTGGTCCACGCCGTGGGCGTCGAGACCCTCAGCCTGCCAGCCGCGATCGATGCCGAGGCGGCCGTGATCGACGCCATCGACAAGGACACGGCCTGCGTCGTGGTCCAGACCCCGAATGTCTTCGGCACCGCCACCGACGTGACGAAGATCGCCGAGGCCGCCAGGGCCGCCGGGGCCCTCCTCATCGTCGTCGTCACAGAGGCCGTATCCCTGGGCCTGCTGAAGTCACCGGGCGAGATGGGGGCCGACATCGTCGCGGCCGAGGGCCAGTCGATCGGCAATGCCCTGAACTATGGCGGGCCCTATGTCGGCCTGTTCGCCTGCCGCCAGGGCCTGATCCGCCAGATGCCGGGCCGGCTGTGCGGCGAGACCGTGGACGCGGACGGGGAGCGGGGCTTCGTCCTGACCCTGTCGACGCGGGAACAGCATATCCGCCGCGACAAGGCGACCTCGAACATCTGCACCAACTCCGGCCTCTGCTGCCTCGCCTTCTCGATCCACATGAGCCTGCTGGGCGAGACGGGACTGCGCAAACTGGCCCTGCTGAACCACGAGAAGGCGCTGGCGACGCGTGATGCGCTCGCCACCATCCCCGGTGTCGAGGTCCTGACCCCGCGGTTCTTCAACGAGTTCGCGATCCGCCTGCCGAGGCCTGCCGCCGGGGTGGTCGAGGCGCTGGGCAACCACCGCATCCTGGCGGGTGTGCCCTACAGCCGCCTCGCGCCAGGCGTCGGCATGGACGACGTCCTGCTGGTCGCCGCAACCGAGACGACCCTGGAGGCTGACATCCAGATCCTGGTCAAGTCGCTGACCCAAGTCCTGGCCGCCTGAGGAATATGAGCATGAGCACCATGAACACCGTCGGTCGCCCGACCGCCCCCACTGTCCTCGACCACGACTACAAACACCCGACCCTGACCGGCGGGCGCGGCTTGTTGCAGGACGAGGCGCTCATCTTCGAGACCGACGGCTGGTTCAAGACCGGCGTCGATCTGCCGGAGCCCGCCGGCGATGGGTCGGATCTGGGGGCCCTGGTCCGGCGTGATCCGATCGGCCTGCCCGGGCTGAGCGAGCCCGAGGCCATGCGTCACTATGTGCGGCTCAGCCAGAAGAACCACGCCATCGACCTGGCCCTCTATCCGCTGGGCTCGTGCACGATGAAGCACAATCCGCGCCTGAACGAGAAGATGGCGCGGCTGCCGGGGTTCTCGGATATCCACCCGCTGCAGCCGATCTCGACGGTCCAGGGTGCGCTGGAGCTGATGGACACCCTCGCCCACTGGCTGAAGACCCTGACCGGTATGCCCGCGGTGGCCCTGTCGCCCAAGGCGGGGGCCCACGGCGAGCTGTGTGGTCTGATGGCCATTCGGGCGGCGCATGAGGCCTCGGGACAGCATGCGCAGCGCCGCAAGGTGCTGGTGCCAACCTCGGCCCACGGCACCAACCCGGCCACGGCGGCCTTCGTCGGCTATACGGTCGTCGAGGTGGCCCAGACCGACGACGGCCGGGTGGATGTCGCTGACCTCGCCTCGAAACTGGGGGACGACGTCGCCGCCATCATGGTAACCAATCCCAACACCTGCGGCCTGTTCGAGCGCGACATCCTCGAGATCAGCCGCCTGACCCACGAGGCGGGCGCGTACTTCTACTGCGACGGGGCGAACTTCAACGCCATCGTCGGCCGGGTCCGGCCGGGCGACCTCGGCGTCGACGCCATGCACATCAATCTGCACAAGACCTTCTCCACGCCGCACGGCGGCGGCGGGCCGGGCGCGGGTCCGGTGGTGCTGTCGGAGGCCCTGGCCCCGTTCGCGCCGGCCCCATGGGTCGTGGCCGACGGCGACGGCTTCAAGCTGATCGAGCGCGGCGAGGACGAGGCCGCCCAGGCCTTCGGTCGGATGTGCGCCTTCAACGGCCAGATGGGCATGTTCGTCCGCGCCCTCAGCTACATGATGAGCCACGGCTCGGACGGGTTGCGTCAGGTCGCCGAGGACGCGGTGCTGAACGCCAACTATATCAAGGCGCGGCTGCAAGACGTGATGTCGGCCGCCTTCCCCGACGGCCCCTGCATGCACGAGGCCCTGTTCGACGACGAATGGCTGAAGGGCACGGAGATCACCACGCTCGATTTCGCCAAGGCGATGATCGACGAGGGCTTCCATCCCATGACCATGTATTTCCCGCTGGTCGTGCACGGAGCCATGCTGATCGAGCCGACCGAGACGGAGTCCAAAGCCGAACTGGACCGCTTCATCCACGCCCTGCGGCTTCTGGCCCAGGCGGCGAAGGCCGGCGAGGTCGAGCGGTTCAAGGGCGCGCCCTTCCACGCCCCGCTGCGTCGCCTCGACGAGACCCGGGCGGCGCGGTCTCCGAAACTGCGCTGGACCGCCCCCGAGGGCGCGAACATGGCGGCGGAATAGCGCAGGCGACTTGCCGCGAGGGCGGTCATGCCGAACTATCGGGGCATGACCGCTTTCACCACGGACTCGATCCCCGACCTGACCGGCAAGCGCGCGATCGTGACCGGGGCCAACAGCGGCACGGGGTTCGAGACCGCGCGTGCGCTCGCGGCGAAGGGGGCCGAGATCATCCTCGCTGTGCGCGATCCGGGACGGGGGGCGGCGGCGGTGCAGCGAATCCGCCGCGAAATTCCCGGGGCACGCCTGACGACCGAGCCGCTGGACCTGGCCCTGCAGGCGTCGGTCTCCGGGTTCGCGGATCGGCTGCTCGCTGGGGGGCGATCCATCGACATTCTCGTCAACAATGCCGGCGTCATGGCCCTGCCGCAGCGGGAGGTGACGCCGGACGGGTTCGAGCTGCAACTGGCGACGAACTATCTGGGCCATTTCGCCCTGACGGCGCGCCTGCTGCCGCTGCTTCGGGCCGGGCAGGCGCGGGTCGTGCAGCTGTCCAGCATCGCCCATCGTCAGGGCCGCATCCGGTTCGACGATCTCCAGCATCAGCAGGGCTACCGGCCATGGCCGGTCTATGCCCAGTCGAAACTGGCCATGCTGATGTTCGGACTGGAGCTGGACCGGCGCAGCACGGCCGCCGGCTGGGGCCTGACCAGCGTGGTCGCCCATCCGGGCTATGCCCGGACGGGTCTGATCAGTAAGGGACCCTTGGCCGGGCGACCGATCAGCCGCCTCGGCATGACCCTGCTCTACCGGCCTTTCATCGAACCGTGGGTCAGCCATTCGGCGGCCGCGGGCGCGCTGCCCATCCTGATGGCGGCCACCGACCCGGAGGTCAGGGGCGGAGCCTATGTCGGGGCGACGCGGCTGCAGGAGCTGAAAGGCCCTCCCGGTCCGGCCCGGGCCGAGCCCCAGGCGTTGGACACCGAGGCGGCCAGCCGGCTGTGGGAGACAACCGAGACCCTGCTGGGTGTTCGTTTCGCACAAGCGAAGCACGCCAATGTGAACCATGGTCCCTGACCGTGCCGCGCCAACAGGCGTATGCTTTGCCTCGCGTTATCGAAACGAAACCGGCGTTGGGAGGCGCTATCGTTATGATGTCACGCGTACAAAAGGGCATGGTCGCAGGCTTCGCCGCCACCGTCGCCGTCTCGTTGATTGATGCCGTCAACCTCTTCGCCGGTCCCTGGGTAGAGCCGTTCCCCCTGTTCGTGGCCGCCTTGCTGGGCATGCCCGGAAACCTGATGGTGGGCTGGATCGCCCATTTCATCGCCGGGACGCTCCTGCTGGGCGGTCTGTTCGGGGTGCTCTGTCCGAGACTTCCGGGCGCGACGGCCGAAAGCAAGGGCATCCTGTTCGCCGTCGGGGCCTGGGCCGTCCTGATGGTCGCCGTGTTCCTGTTCGGGGACGCACGGATGTTCCGCGATACCGGTGGCTTCGGCCTCGTCGGCTGGATGCTGGTCAGCCATGCCGTGTTCGGCATCGTTCTGGGCAATGTCCATGCCCGGCTGGTCAGTCGGGAGAAGCGCGCCCTGCGCGAAATGCACGAAGCCCAGGCCGCGCATTGAGCATGGCCCGGGCGGCTGCTGCCTAGTTCAGGCGATTGCCGATCTGGCCGATGGCGGCGTCGAGCAGGGGATCGCTGGTCTGGCTGGCCAAACGGGCAGCCAGCACGGTCTCTGCGGCGCGGGCCGCAATGTCGGCGGCGGCGGCCTTGACCTCGGCGGTAGCTTGGGCCTCGGCCGAGGCGATGCGGCGCTCGGCCAGCGCCTGACGGCGGGTCAGCGACTCGTCCAGCCGGACCTTGGCCTCGGCTTCCATGATGCGGGCGTCGGCTTCGGCCGCGGCCAGCATCTCGCGGGCCTGGGCTTCAGCCTCAACCTTTTCCTTGCGGATCTGGGCCAGTAGCGCCTCGGCTTCCGTCCGTAGCCGGGTCGCCTCATCCAGCTCGGACTGGATTTTGGAGGATTTCGCATCCAGCTGACCTGCGACCAGCTTGGGCACGCCAGCCAGAACCAGAATCGCGAAGAAGATGAACAGGCCGGCGGCAACCCAGAGCTCGGGGTTGTCGAAGGCGTAGAGATGGGAGTTGAAGAATTCCATCAGGCGGCTCCTCCGGTGCGCACGGAGGCGACAGCGGCGTCGGCCTCCGCAGGGGTCAGACCCTTGCCGGTCAGGCGCTCGACGATGGCCCGGGCGGTATCGGACGCGATCAGGCCGACATTGGTCATGGCGGCGTCGCGGGTGCGGCCGATGGCGGTCTCGGCCTCGGCGATGCGGGCGTTGACAGCCGCCTCTTCCTCGGCGGCGCGGCGCTTGGTTTCGTCGACGATCCGGGCCTTGGCGGCGACCGAGGCGGCGCGAGCATCGGCCCGGGCCTTGTCGACGTCGGCCTTGGCGGCCGCGGCCTGGGCGGCGGCCTCCGCCTGGACCGAGCGGGCGGTGGCAATGGCAGTCGCGATCGACGTCTCACGCTCCGTCATGACCCGCCGCAGCCGGGGCGCGAAGACCTTTGAAATCAGCAGATAGAGCAGGAAGAACAGGACCAGCAGATAAACGATCTGCCCGGCCCAGACGCTGGTGTCGAATTGGGGCAGGCCCCCGGACGCCGCCTCGGTGGAGGCATAGGCCCCGCCGTCAATGTCGGTAGCTACAGGATCGGCCATGGTGTCCGTCTAGGAGGAAATCAGCAGAGAGGCGACGCCCCCGGGCTTCGGGAACGTCGCCGCTGGAACGCAGGAAAAATCAGGCGTTGAGGATGAGGATGCCCAGCACGAAGGCCAGGATGCCGAGGGCTTCGGCGAGCGCCGCGCCCACGAACAGGTTGCCGACCTGCGAGCCGGCGGCTGACGGGTTGCGAAGGGCGCCGTTGAGGAAGTTGGCGAAGATGTTGCCCACGCCGATGGCGGAGCCGATCATGCCGAGGGTGGCCAGGCCGGCGCCGATGTACTTGGCGGCTTCAGCTTCCATGGTGATGTTCCTAGTTCTCTGAGGGGTTCAGGGTTGGGGTGAAAGGACTGGGCCCGGCCTTAGTGGCCATGACCCAGGTTGACCACATCATTGAGATAGATGGCGGCCAGAACGGCGAACACGAAGGCCTGCAGGAAGGCCACGAGAAACTCCAGGGCGGTCAGGGCGACGACCATGGTCATCGACAGCGCCGCGATCGGCAGGGCGAACAGGCCGAGGTTCTCGCCGGCGATGGCCATGGCCCCGAGGCTGACGACGAAGCCGGCGAAGATCTTCAGGGCGACGTGACCGCCCAGCATGTTGCCGAACAGACGCAGGGCGAGGGTCACCGGCCGCAGCAGGAAGGACAGGAATTCGATCGCGCCGACCACGGGGCGCAGGATCAGGGGAGCGCTGGAGGGCCAGAACAGCAGGAAGAACTTCAGTCCGTGCTTGCCGATGCCGATGCCGATGACCAGCAGGATGGTGAGCAGGGCGAAGGTCATGGTCACGGCCAGCTGGGAGGTGGCCGTGAACGACAGGAACATGCCCAGCAGGTTCATGCCCAGGATCAGGCAGAACAGGGTGAAGACGAACGGGAAATATTTGCGGCCTTCGTGGCCGATGATGGAGTCGGTGACGCCGTCGATCAGGCCGAACATCTGCTCGCCCGCGCTCTGGAGGCGGCCCGGAACGACCTTGGCCCCCGCGGTGACCAGCTGCAGGAACAGCACAACCATGGCGAAGGCGATCGTCATCGCGAGATGCGAATTGGTGAAGGCGATCTGCTGCGTTCCGAGGAACGGCACGGCCACCTCGCCGAACTCGACGAGCGGGACGACCTCAAACTGTTTGATCGGATCAGCCATGCGTCAGTCTTCTTCGTCCTCGTCGAAAGGAACCGATTTCGGCTCCTCTCCGCTTGCCTTCGCCATGGCCATCACGCGTTGTGCGGTCCGCCAGGCCATCCAAATCGAAACGCCGAAGCCCAGCAGGACCCCGCCGATCAAACCCCACGGATTGGTCTGGAAATACCAGTCCACTCCGGCACCCAGCGCCAGACCCACGAACACGCCGCCCAGAAGGTCGGCGATGATCCGCCATGCCTGACTGGCCGCCGCCTGTCCCGCCGCCTCATGAGAAACCTCACGGACGGTGCGCGCCTCCAGAGCGGATGCGCTTTCAGTGAGGCGTTTGATCGCCTCTTCGCGCGATTCCGGGGGCAGGGACATGGGCTTTTTGCGCTCAAGCCCCGCCCGGCCACGCACGGAAATGCGGGCCCCGACAGGGGTCTGAATTCGGCGCGGAACCTATAGGCGGGGGGGCGGAAGGTCAAGGCAGGCTCGGCCAGGGCTAAGGCGTTGAATTGTCGCGAATCTGGATGCGGTAGACATGGGTCATTGCTTCCTGGCCGGTAGCCTGAAGGGGTGGGGAAGCCGGCGGAGCGCGGGCGTTTGCCCGGAACCGATGTGGCCCCCTGCTTTCGCGTTACGGGAACCGGTGATGTTTTTTCGGCTCGCGCCGGGGCTCCGCCGCGATCGATTGGACGTGAGCAGTCGATGGTGGGCTTCGCTGCGGCCTGCCGGCTCGCTTGCGCTCAAGCCCTCTCCCCATGGGAGAGGGTGCCGGGGGCGGCGGTAGAAGGGGCAAACCCTAATCGCGGAACAGCAGGGAGCCGTCGCCGTAGGAGTAGAAGCGGTAGCCGGTGGCCACGGCATGGGCGTAGGCGGCGCGCATGGTCTCCAGACCGGCGAAGGCCGAGACCAGCATGAACAGGGTCGATTTCGGCAGGTGGAAATTGGTCATCAGCACGTCGGCGGCGCGGAAGGCGTAGCCGGGGGTGATGAAGATGGCCGTGTCGCCGTGGAAGGGCTGGATCACGCCGGCGGACGTGGTGGCCGATTCCAGCAGCCGCAGGGAGGTGGTGCCGACACAGACGATACGGCCGCCGGCGGCGCGAACGGCGTTAAGGGCGGCGGCGGTCCCGGCGGAGACCTCGCCCCATTCGCTGTGCATCCGGTGGTCGGCGGTGTCCTCGGCCTTGACCGGCAGGAAGGTGCCGGCCCCGACGTGCAGGGTCACGGCATGGGTCGAGACACCCCGGGCCCGGATCGCCTCCAGCAGGGGCGGGGTGAAATGCAGGCCCGCGGTGGGGGCGGCGACCGAGCCGTCGTGTTCGGCGAAGACGGTCTGGTAGTCCGAGCGGTCGCGATCGTCCTCGGGCCGTCTGGCGGCGATATAGGGGGGCAGGGGCATGACCCCGACGTCGCGGATGGCGTCGTCCAGCGCCGGGCCGGACAGGTCGAAGCCCAGGGTGACCAGACCGTCGTCCGCCTTGCCGTCCACCGTGGCGTCCAGCCGGCCGAGATCGCAGGCGGCGTCGCCCGCCCGGCCGAAGCGGATCCGGTCCCCGGCCCTGATCCGCTTGCCCGGCTTCATGAAGGCGGACCAGACGTCGGGCGCGTCGCGGTGGTGCAGGGTGGCCTCGACTGCCACGCTGAGGGTCTCGCCCTCGGACCCGGGACGGTGGCGCACCCCCGACAGGCGCGCGGGGATCACCCGGGTGTCGTTGAACACCAGGGCGTCGCCGGGCCGGAGAAAGTCGGGCAGGTCGCGGATTGTGTGGTCGGCGAGCTTTTCGCCCCGCACCACCAGCAGGCGCGCGGCGTCGCGCGGCTGGGCCGGACGCAGGGCGATCCGGTCCTCGGGCAGGGGAAAGTCGAAATCGGCGGTCTTCATGGCGGGTCTAAGGACACGCCGGTCCGGCAGAATCAACACGGGTGAACATCAACCGCAAAGTTGACGCCCCCCGCTGCAACCGCCAAACCCGCGCCCATGCTGCAGACGCTCGAACCCCTCGCCCGCGACGCCCGGTCCTGGCCGTTTGAACAGGCCCGGGCCCTGCTGGACCATGTGCTGAAAAAGCGGCTGTCCGACGCCGAACGGACGGCGGCGAAACTGCTGATCGATGCGGGCAAGGCGGACGAGGCGCTGGCGACGTTCGAGGCGCTGTCGCGGCCGGTGGTGCTGGAGACCGGCTATGGCCCCTCCGGCCTGCCGCATATGGGCACGTTCGGCGAGGTGGCGCGGACCACCATGGTCAGGAACGCCTTCCGGGCCCTGACCGGGGATCACTGGCCGACGCGGCTGATCGCCTTCTCGGACGACATGGACGGACTGAGGAAGGTGCCCGAGGGCGTGCCGAACCCGGAGATGCTGCGCGAGGACCTGCATCTGTCGCTGACCCGGGTGCGCGATCCGTTCGGGACGCACGACAGTTTCGGGGCCCACAACAATGCGCGGCTGCGGGCGTTTCTGGACGGGTTCGGCTTCGACTACGAGTTCATGAGTTCGACCGAGACCTACCGGTCCGGGCGGTTCGATGCCGTGCTGCTGAGGCTGCTGGAGCGGTTCGAGGCGGTACAGGCGATCATGCTGCCGACCCTCGGGCCCGAGCGGCGTGAGACCTATTCCCCCTTCCTGCCGGTCAGCCCCGTGACGGGGCATGTGCTGCAGGTGCCGACGCTGGAGCGCAATGTCGCAAAGGGCACGATCGTGTTCGACGACCCGGCCGGCGGCCGCACCGAGCTGCCGGTCACGGGTGGCCATGTGAAGCTGCAGTGGAAGCCCGACTGGGCCATGCGCTGGACCGCGCTGGACGTCGATTACGAGATGTCGGGCAAGGACCTGATCGAGAGCGTGCGGGAGTCGTCCAAAGTGTGCCGGGCCCTGGGCGGGGTGCCGCCGGAGGGGTTCAACTATGAGCTCTTCCTCGACGTCGAGGGCAGGAAGATCTCCAAGTCCAAAGGCAATGGCCTGACCATGGAGCAGTGGCTGCGCTACGGCACGCCGGAGTCGCTGAGCTGGTACATGTTCCAGTCGCCGAAGTCTGCCAAGTCACTGCATTTCAACGTCATTCCCCGGGCCATCGACGACTGGCAGGGGGCCATCGACGCCTACCGTACGCAGGAGCCGGCCAAGCGGATCGACAACGCCGTCTGGTCGATCCATGCCGGCGCGCCGCCGGAGGTCGCCAGTCCGGTGTCCTTCGCCCTGCTGCTGAACCTGGTTGGCGTGGCCAATGCGTCGTCGAAGGCGCAGCTGTGGGCCTATTTCGCCAAATATCTGCCGGAGGCGACGGCGGAGAGCGAGCCGGTACTGGACGGGCTGATGGACCGGGCGCTGAACTATTACGAGGACTTCGTGAAGCCGACGAAGTCGTATCGGGTGCCGGACGAGAAGGAGAAGGCGGCGCTGCTGGATCTGGCGGGGCGGCTGAAGGCCCTGCCCGTCGATACCACCGACGGCGAGCTGATCCAGGGCGAGGTCTATGCCGTGGGCAAGGACCACGGCTTCGAACCACTGCGGGGCTGGTTCGGGGCGTTGTACGAGGTGCTGCTGGGGGCATCGCAGGGGCCCCGCTTCGGCTCGTTCGCGGCCATCTACGGGCTGACCCGGACGATCGCCCTGATCGAGGCCGGGGCGAACGGCGAGCTGGCGAAATAGTCGGCTGGGGGCTTAAACAGCGAGCCGCCGCGCGGCGGGCGTTAGCCCCCGGAAACATGAACCGAAAATAACGGCCAAGCTCGGGGAGCCTTCATCCCCGGTCGTGCATTGTGCCTTCATCGACCAACCTCGATGAATTGGAGAGCCCATGTCGAAATCCATCAACACCACCCTGGCCACGGCCGCTGCCTTGGCCGCCCTGATGAGCGCCGCGCCCATGGCGGCCCAGGCCCAGCAGTCCAACGGCATCACCAGCTGCGACGCCCCCGGCGGCCGCCAGCAGGCCGGTGCCCTCATCGGCGGCGTGATCGGTGCCCTGGCCGGGAGCCGGATCTCCAGCAATGAGCGCGGCCTCGGGGCCCTCGCCGGTGCCGGTGCCGGTGCCGCGGCCGGATCCTATATCGGCTGCAACCAGCAACGCGCCCGCGTCGACGGGCAGGCCAGCTCAAGCGGAGCCCAGTACCGCGCCTCGTCCAACCTGCGGATCCGCAGCGGCCCGGGCACCAACTATCGTCAGGCCGGCAGCCTGTCGGCGGGCCAGCCCTTTACGGCCATCGGCTCGCAGGGCGAATGGGTCCAGATCGCCGGGGGCGGCTGGGTCAACGCCAACTACGTCAGCCCCTACTGAGGGACGGTCTCACGGGCTGTCTGACCGCAGCCGGTGATGTCGGAGGGCCGTCCCGAAAGGGGCGGCCCTTTGTCGTGGCCGCTACTGGCTGACCCAGAGGATGCGGGCCATCCAGTCGATGTCGCGGCGGGCCACGGCGCGGGGCGCGAAGGCCGGGTTGATCGAGGCCAGGGTCACGGTCCGGGCGGTCAGGGCGCCGATCTCCTTGGCCACCGTCTCGCCGGTCGTGGTGCGGACCACGACGCGGTCACCCTTGCGCACATCGGTCCGGTCACGATCGACGATGACCCGGTCGCCGGGACGGTACAGGGGCGTCATGGAATCGCCCTGGATGCGCAGGCTGAACAGGGTCGCTTCCGCCGTGGGCAGTTCGGTCTGGTCCCAGCCGTCGCCGGTCGGCAGGCCGGCATCGTCGAAGAAGCCCGCCTCGCCGGCCTCGGCCAGACCCAGCAGGGGAATGACGGGGGCGGGCGCGGGGCCCTCGCGGGCGAGTGCGGCGAACTCGGTCAGGGACACGCCGGTGGCCTCAAGGACGCGGGTCAGGCTCTCGGTCGAGGGCCAGCGGGGCCGGCCGGGCTGGCCCGGTCCGAACCGTTTCGAGGGGTTGAAGGCCGTGGCGTCCAGACCCGCCAGCCGGGCCAGCCCCGAGGGCGACAGGCCGTTGCGCGCCGCGAGCAGGTCGAATGTTTTCCAGATCTGGGCGTGGGACAGGGGCACGGGCATCCACCGAATCGTTCGGTCTCAGCGTAGCGAGGACAATCGTCCTATTCCAGCCCGGCCGCGCGCCGCTCCTGCCACGCCCAGAACGTGCCCACGCCGATAGTGAGGAGGATGCCGTAGCTGGCGATATTCACGATCGTATAAAAGGCGGACATGCCGGGCCGCAGGTCGAACATGATGACAATGTGACTCATCACGACCACAAGTTGCAACGCTGCCGCCCAAAGAGGCCAGCTGCGCCGGGTTTTCCAAGCGACTCCTCCGAATACCGAGAGCATCAGGATGTCGAGGGCCAGAATACCCCACTGCCAGTTGTTGTGCAGGCCCGCATCGTCCTGGAAGAGGAGGCTGGCCATCCAAGCGAGAAGGTAGGCCCCCATCGTCACCCGTTCAGGCTCATCGCCTTTCGTGAAGGCAAAGATCCCGATGAGGACCATGGGAAGCAGGCCCAGCTGGCCATAAAGCGTGTCTGGCATTAAAAGGCCCCCGCGTAGACATACGCGGGGGCGATAATGCTTCGAGTCTGGCTATACTAAAACAGAAGTGTCGGACATTAACCCGAATTCATGCAACCCGAACGGGTCGTGCGTGGGTCCGAACTTCCTGGGTCACGCCGTCCGGAATGTGCGGTGCCCAGTCATCGTCGGGCTTGTCGAGCGGGCCGACAGCATAGGTGCCCCAGCCCATGCGGCGGTGGTCCTTCTGCATCTCTTTGTGGCTGGCGACGATGGCGTCGCGGGCAGTCGACAGGGCGGCAATCGCCTCGATCGCCTTTGCCTGGGCGACCGCTCCGGCCACGGGAGAGACTTTCAGAAGGGTGCGGGCGCCGATCATCGACTGAACGAGAGTGGTGGCCGCGGTGATCGCGTCATCGACGGCGCGTTCGGTCGCATACAGATCTCCAGCCACGCTGGCGACAACTTCAGTCCGGTCCATGTTCAACCCTCCACAACCCATTATGGGAAATGAAAGGTTAACACGAACCGGGGTTGTAAGGTAGCGCTTTGTTAACCCTTCCCCGCCGCAGCCGGGCTGACGCCGCCCCCGATGGGGATTTTGTCCTCGGGCTTGTCCAGCGGACCGACAGCAAGATCGTCCAGCCCCAGGCGGCGGGCCAGGGCCGACAGGGTGGCGTGGGTATCGACCAAATGTGAGCGGGCGGTGGCGAGGGCCCCGATGGCGGCGGCGGTCCCGTCAAATGCCTTGCCCCCCGTCACGGCGGACAGACGGGCCCGGGTCCGGGCGGCCGGCAGCAGGACCGCAAGGCGGGCGGTTTCGGCGAGGGCGGTATCGATGGCCGCCTCGGCGGCGTGAAGACGCAGGGACAGGGCGACCCCGACGGCGTGTCTGCTCATGATCCATCTCCGGTGGCAGGATGCCACCCGGATATGCAACCACAGGATATTTAATCCGGCAAGTCCCGGTTGTCGTCGAGGGAGAAATGCGCCGTCAGACTGGCGATGGGCTGGGCCGGATCCTCCTGCCAGGCCTCGGCCAGGACATGGGCCACCCGGCGTCCGGCCCGGGAAATCCGGGCCCGGGCATGGACGTCCAGCGGCTTGCCGGAGCGCAGATAGGCGGTGGTGACGGTGATCGGCCGGGGCAGGTGCAGACGCGGCCAGACCCGCGCCACCTGGGCGATGGCGGTCAGTTCCAGCAGGGCGGCGGTCGCGCCGCCGTGCAGGGCCGGCAGCATCGGATTGCCGACCAGACGATCGGCGAAGGGCATGACGACCGTCAGGACCTCGCCGTCCTCCTCGGTCCGCAAGCCGAGGAAGCGGGCGTAGGGGATGGTGTCCAGCAGGGCGCTCATGCCGCCTCCTTCCGAGGCTTCAGGTTGGACCCGGCGCCGCGTCCGCCGTCGGAGTTGATCACATAGGTGGCCTGGGCGGCCGCGACCGGATCCGCCGGATCATCCTCGAAGGCCCAGGCCCGGACGAAGCCGATGGTGCGGGTGATCCGGTAGCATCGCGCCTCGCTGAGCAGATCGACCCGCGGCCGGGCCGGGCGCATATAATCGACCCGCAGATCGAGGGTCGCGATCGGCTCGTAACGGCCCAGTTTGATCCAGACCGCGAGGCCGCCGACGTGGTCGAGCATGGCGGTGACGAGTCCCCCGGCGAACACGCCGGTCTCCGGATCGCCGACCAGGTCCTCGCGCCACGGCGTGCGCAGCCGGATGCGATCGTCCGCCACTCCCTCATAGACCAGGCCGAGGGCATGGGTGTGGGCGGGGCCTGAGGCGAGCTGGGGCAACAGGGTGGTCAGGAACGGATCGGTCATGAGACCGTCCTTATCGGGCGCGGACCCGCGCGCAAGTCGCAAACCATGCCCATATCCCGACCATGATCCGACCCGAAGACCTGCTGCGGCCGACCCCGGCCGGCCTCTACTGCCCGCCGGGCGACTTCTATGTCGATCCGGTGCGCCCGGTGGATCGGGCCGTAATCACCCACGGCCATGCCGACCACGCCCGCGCAGGCCATGGCGCGGTGCTGGCGACGGGCCAGACCCTGGCGATCATGGCGGAGCGTTACGGCGAGGCCTTCACCGTCCTGCGCCAGCCGGTGGAGTACGGCGAGACCGCGTCCCACAATGGCGTGGACATCCGGCTGATGCCCGCCGGCCATGTGCTGGGCTCGGCCCAGGCGGTGATCTCCTGGCAGGGGCTGACCATGGTGGTCTCGGGCGACTACAAGCGTCGCCGCGACCCGACCTGCACCCCGTTCGAGCCGGTGCCGTGCCATGTCTTCATCTCGGAGGCGACCTTCGGCCTGCCGGTCTTCACACATCCGCCGGACGCCGAGGAGGTGGGCCGGCTGGTTCAGTCCCTGGGCCAGTTTCCCGAACGGGCGCATCTGGTCGGGGCCTATGCGCTGGGCAAGGCCCAGCGGGTCATCCGCCTGCTGCGTGAGGCGGGCTGGGACCGGCCCATCTATGTCCACGGGGCCCTGGAACGGCTGAACCGGCTTTATGAGCGCGAGGGGGTCGATCTGGGGCCGATCCTGCCCGCAACCGGCCTGAAGAAGGACGCGCTGGGCGGGGATGTCGCGATCGCCCCGCCTTCAGCCATCCAGGACCGCTGGGCGCGGCGCTTCGCCGATCCGGTGACGGCCTTTGCCTCGGGCTGGATGCTGGTCAAGGCCCGGGCCCGCCAGCGCGGCGTGGAACTGCCGCTGGTCATCTCGGACCACGCCGACTGGGGCGAACTGATCCAGACCTTCGAGGAGATCCGGCCCGACGAGATCTGGATCACCCATGGGCGCGAGGAGGGCCTGCTGCGCTGGGCTGAGCTGAACGGCATGAAAGCCCGGGCGCTGCGGCTGGTCGGCTATGACGAGGAGGATGACGAGCGGCCGGTGGACACTGCCCCTGCGGCCTAAAGCAAACGGTTGTCGGACAGATCGACCGCCATGGCGTGCAGACGGGCGCGGGAGACATCGCCGATCAGGACGAACGACTGTCCGTCGATCTCCCAGAAGGCCACGGTTTCGCCGTCCTGGCGGATGACGACCGGGTGCACGGTGCCGTCGCCGCGGGTCCTTGACGAGAACAGGGAGACCTCACCGGCCTCTCCCGCATCGATCAGCAGCTGGGCGCTGGGGCCGTCGTCCGAGGGGAAGACCTCGACATCGATCAGACGCCAGTCGGCCGGCAAAACCGGGAGCCGGATGCGGATGGCGGTGCGGATATCGCCGGGCTGCATCCACGGCGTCGGGGGGCGGGTCGCCATCGCGGCCCGGACCAGGCTGGCCTCATGCGACTGGACCGCATCGTCCAGATAGTCGGGGGCGCGCGTCAGGGGCCCGCCATAGGGCGGGCTTCCGGCGAACCCAAGCAAGGCCGCCATCGCCAGCATGGCGGCGAGCGCCGGCACCCTGCGCTGCCAAGGCAAGGAAGACACGGCAAATCCCTGCGTCGCAAGGGCGGCAAGGGTCGGCGAAGGAGGTGCAGCCGTCTGGGCGAACGCCAGCCTCAGGGCGGTCCGGTCGCTGAGATCGCGCATCACGCGGGCCGCCTCGGCCGGGTGCCCCGCCAGCCAGGCCTCGATCTCCCTGCGCTGCAGGTCGTCGACCTGGTCGTCGACGAAGGCCATCAGGTCCAGTTCGGTGATCCGGTCGTCATCCATTCCGGTTGCTCACCAGTCTCAGATGGCCCGCGAGGGGGGCGGTGGTCACCCGGCGGAGATTTTCGCGGGCCCGGCTGAGCCGCGACATGACCGTGCCCACCGGAACACCCATCACCGCGGCCGCCTCGAGGTAGGACGCGCCCTCGATCACCACCAGGTGGAGCACGGCCCGCTGCTCGTCGGGCAGCTGTTCAAAGGCCCGCAGCGTCGCCCGCAGCTCGACGGTGTGCTCCTGGGTCGGTTCTGACCAGCCCGACCGCGCCGTCTCGTCCAACGGGTCCACACGCCGCTTCGGATCACGCCGCCAGCCGTCGATGAACAGGTTGTGGGTAATGGCGAGCAGCCAGGAGCGGTAGTCCCTGTCGGGCAGGAAACGGTCCCGGCGTTCGATGGCCCGCACGACCGCATCCTGCACCAGATCGTCCGCCGCGGTCGCGTCGCGGGTCAGGGACCGTGCGAAGCGCAGCATGGCGGGCAGATGTTCGGTCAGGGAGGGCAGGGCGGAACGGCTCATATGGGCAGCTTACGACCACCGACCGGAATTATTCCACGCGGGCCGGAATAATCCCGGCCGTCCATGCGTAGGCCGACCATGAGAGCCAGTTTCTACACATCCGCGAAGCGATTGCCGGAGACGCCGTCGTGCCGCTGACCATGGGCGTCGCCCCGACCCCTTTCACGGCCCCCACCCACGCCCGGCCTGATTTCGCCTTCGGCAGTCTCGGTGGTCTGTTCATCCTCATGGCCTTTCTCCCGGAGCCGGGCCCGGCACGGGAGAGGGCCGCAGCCGCGATCACCCTTCATCGTCATCTGTTCGACGACCAGACCTGGGCGATGTTCGGCGTGATCCGGGACTCGGCCGATTTCGGGGCGCAGACGCCGCTCCTGCCGGGGATCCGCTATTTCCACGATCCCGCGGGCGAGATCGCCCGGCATTTCGCCCTCGAGACAGGGCCGGGGGCGACGGAGCCGCACTGGGTCCTGCTCGACCCCATGATGCGTGTGATGTCGAGCTGGCCCATCGAGCGGGCCGAGCGTGCCTTCGCCGAGGTCCGGCGCCACAACGACGTCGAAGGCCACGCGGGGGTGCCCCAACACGCGCCGGTCCTGATCGTGCCCCGGGTTTTCGAGCCCGAGTTCTGCCGCGACCTGATCGAGGTTTACCGCAAGGACGGCGGGGGTGTGTCCGGGGTCATGCGCGACATCGGCGGAAAGACGGTGGGCGTTGTGGACGACTTCAAGAAACGCCGCGACGCGACGATCGAGGACGAGACCCTCAAGCTCCTGATCCAGCGCAAGATCCGGGCCCGTCTCCTGCCGCAGATCACCAAGGCCATGATGTTCAACGCGACGCGGATGGAACGCTATATCGTCGCCCGCTACGACGCCGCGGACGGTGGCTATTTCCGGCCTCATCGCGACAACACAACCCGGGCGACTGCGCACCGGCAGTTCGCCTGCTCGATCAATCTGAATGCCGAGGAATTCGAGGGCGGCGATCTGCGCTTCCCGGAGTTCGGTCGCCGGACCTACAGGCCTCCCACAGGCGGGGCGGTCATTTTTTCCTGCGCCCTGCTCCATGAGGCGACCCCGGTGACCCGGGGGACGCGCTTCGCCTTTCTTCCGTTCTTCTATGACGACGCCTCTGCGGAGATCCGCCAGCGCAACCTCGCCTTCCTCGACCGGCCACAGACCGGGCCGGCGACGGAGGCGGCCTGACCGGATCAGGCGGCCCGGCTGTTCCCGAGGACCGGGGGCGCGTCCGCCGCGGCGGGTCGCTCTTTCGGCAGGGCCGCGTTCATGGCCATGCGGAGCCGCTCGGGCTTGATCGGCTTCTCGATGACGGCCGCCATGCCGACCGAGAGATAGTGTTTGGCGTCATCGGGATCGGCATTGGCGGTCAGGGCGATGATCGGAATGTCGCGCTCCGGCCCGGAGAGGGCGCGGATGGCTTTCGTCGCCGCGACGCCGTCCATGCGCGGCATCTTGATGTCCATCAGGACCAGGTCGAACGGGCGGGCCTGCACGGCCTCGAGCGCCTCCAGCCCGTCCTCGACAGTTTCCGAGCTGCAGCCGAACATTTCGCACAGGGCCTGGGCGACCACCCGGTTGGTGGCGTTGTCGTCGACAATCAGGATGTGGGGGTTGGACTGGAGCTCCAGGTCCGCCAGCGCCGCGACGTTGGAGGGGGTGTCCACGGCCGACAGCGACAGGGGGGCGGTGAGATCGAAGGCAAAGGTCGCGCCGCGGCCGGCGTTGTTCTCGGCCCAGATCCGGCCGTCCATCCGCTCGACGACCTGGCGACAGATGGACAGGCCAAGCCCGGCTCCATCGGGACCCGAGCCGTGAACGAAGGGCTCGAAGATCGCCTCCACGCGGTCGACATCGATGCCGGGGCCGTCATCGCGGATCCGGGCCTCCATATGCACGACGCCGTTCGTGGTCCAGGCCTTCAGACTGGCCTCGACCATACCGTTGCGGGCAAATTTCAGGGCGTTGCCGATCAGGTTGTTGAACACCTGTTTGAGGCGGATGCAGTCGATCTCGGCGGCCAGTTCGGTGTCGCCCTCATAGCCCACGATCAGCCGGACGGAATCCTGGGACGCCCGGGGGGCCCACATCTGCTCGATATCATCCATGAGGGCGCGCAGGGGGGTGGCGGCCGGCGTCAGCTCCAGCTCGCCGGCCTCGGCCCGCGAGAGGTCCAGCGCGTCCTGCAGGATCCGCAGCAGGGTCTCGGAGGAATCGACGATGGTCTGGACGTGCAGATGGGCCGTGTCGTTCAGCGGCTGGCGGCGCAGCAATTCCGCCACGGCCAGAACCCCGTTCATCGGCGTGCGCAGCTCATGGCTCATGATGGCGAGGAACTGGCTCTTGGCGCGGGCCGAGGCGAGGGCCTGGGTGCGACTGTCGCTCAGGGCCCGTGTCTGCTCGGCCAGTTCGACATTGCGGCTGCGCTGTTGTTCGTTGATCGCCTGCAGCAGGGACACGGCGGTCCCCACCCCGCGATAGCGGCCCTGACGGGTCACCACGAAGCCGCGCATGAGCGCACCCGGACCGCTGCGCACGAGGATGTCGCAGAAGGCGTCGACCCGGATGCTGGCCTCGACCACCGCCGGCTCGGCATCCATGATCATCGAGATCGGGCGGGCACCGTACAGGGCGTGGCCGTAGGGACCGGCGATCTTCAGCAGGAAGGCGTTGCGTTCAACCAGGCCGACCGGCCGGTCATTCTCCACCACGGCGATCACCAGCGTGTCGGGCTCGCGCTGGAAGCGTGCGAAGATCTCGGACGCCGGCGCTGTCGGCGAGACCGGGTCGGCACGTTCCGTCAGAACCTCGATTGTCGGCATACTGGCCGGAACTCCTGCTACCGGTGGACAATACGTCGCAATCTTTTGAACAATCGTTAAGCTGGAACCCGGACGGCGTGTCTGCGTTTTGCGCCCGTTTGGCCGCGGGTGTAGAGGTCGGGCCGTCTCAACTCTTCCGAACGGATATTGATGCGCGCGGCCCCGGGCCGACCGCAGGGCCGCCATGACCGATCCTCAACCCTCCGCCGCTTCCAGTGCCCTCGTCCTGTTTTCGGGCGGTCAGGACAGCGCCACCTGCCTCGCCTGGGCGCTGTCACGCTTTCCCCGTGTCGAGACTGTGGGCTTTGACTATGGCCAGCGCCACGCGGTCGAGATGAAAGCCCGGCTGCAGGTTCGGGAGGGTATGGCGCGGGTGCTGCCGGTGCTGGCCCCGCGTCTCGGCCCGGACCATGTCGTGGACCTGACCGGCTTCGGAGCCATCGGCGAGACGGCCATGACGACCGATCGTGCGATCGAGGTCGGCGCGCGCGGCCTGCCCAACACCTTTGTGCCCGGTCGCAACCTGATCTTCCTCACGGCCGCGGCGGCCCTCGCCGACCGGCGCGGCCTCGCGGTGCTGGTGGGCGGCATGTGCGAGACGGATTTCTCGGGCTATCCGGACTGCCGGCGCGAGACCATCGACGCCATGGAGCGGGCGCTGGCTCTGGGACTGGACCGGCCCACGCCGATCGAGACGCCGCTGATGGCCCTGACCAAGGCGCAGACCTGGGCACTGGCCCACGATCTGGGCGGTGAGCCCCTCGTCCACCTGATCGTGGAGGAGTCCCACACCTGTTACCGGGGCGACCGGACCCAACGGCACGACTGGGGCTATGGGTGCGGCGACTGCCCGGCCTGCGATCTGCGCGCGGCCGGATGGTGCGAATGGGTGGCCGGCCGGTGAGCTATGCGGTCAAGGAGGCCTTCCTGACGGTGCAGGGGGAGGGCGGTCAGTCGGGACGACCGGCGGTGTTCCTGCGCTTCGCCGGCTGCAACCTGTGGAGCGGGCGCGAACAGGACCGGGCCGCGGCGGTCTGCAACTTCTGTGACACCGAGTTCGTCGGCACGGACGGCGACGGCGGGGGCAAATTCGGCGATGCCGGGGCGCTGGCAGATCATGTCGCCGGGATGTGGATCGGCCGCGGCGGGGATCCGAAATTGGTTGTCTGCACGGGCGGCGAGCCCCTGTTGCAACTGGACCCGCCGCTGATCGAAGCCTTGCACGCGCGCGGCTTCGACATCGCGGTGGAGACCAACGGGACGCTGGCGGCTCCTGCGGGCATCGACTGGATCTGCGTCAGTCCCAAGGCGGCGGCCCCGGTGGTCCAGACGTCGGGACAGGAGCTGAAACTGGTCTATCCCCAGCCGCTGGCCCTGCCCGAGCGGTTCGAGGGGCTGGATTTCACACATTTCTGGCTGCAGCCGATGGACGGGCCGGACCAGGCGGCCAATACGGCGGCGGCGCTGGACTACTGCCTGCACCACCCGCGGTGGCGGCTCAGTGTCCAGACGCACAAATACATCGGCGTCCGGTGATGCAGGTGAGGTCCGCAACGCCTGAGGACGCGGCGGCGATGGCCGAACTCTACCAGCGCTCCGTGCAGGGGCTCGGGTCGGCGGACTATTCGGCGACGCAGGTCGAGGCGTGGGCCGCGCAAGGGCCGACGGCCGAAGCGTTGGCGTTCCTGCTCGGCGATGGCCGCCGGGCTCTGGTCGCCGTCACGGGAGACGGCCGGATGATGGGGTTTGTCGACCTTGAGCCCGACGGCCACATCCGTTTTCTCTATATTGCGCCGGACGCCAGGGGGCACGGCGTGGCTGACGCCCTTCTGGACGCGGTCGAGGCCGAGGCCCTCCGGATGAAGGTCCGGTGCCTGTATGCAGAGGCGAGCGAGGCGGCAAGACGGTGTCTTGGCCGCCGGGGGTTCGTTGTGCTCCACCGCCGTGATTTCGAGGTCAACGGCGTGGCGATCCACAACTACGCGGTCGAAAAGGTCCTTTAGCAGGGTCGTCCGGCGGCGCGGCGCTGTTCGCAGCGGCGCTGTTCGCGGTCGTCGTCGCGCTGTTCGCGTTCGCGGCGCGCCCGGGTTTCCTCGTCCGAAGTGGTGACGGCGTCGACGCCGGCCCCGACCACGGCCCCTGTGGCTTTGGCGGCACCGCCGACGACAGCGCCGGCGGTGCCGACAACGGCACCCACCAGACAGCCCTGCAGCATCAGCGAACCCGCGATCAGGGTGGCCAGGACGGTGAGACGGCGGACGGGCTGGATCATGCAAAGCATCTAGCGGCAAGACGGTGAACGGAAGATGACCTCACCCCGTCTGGGCGCGGTGCCTCAGCAGGGCGTCGGCCAGGACGCAGGCGGCCATGGCCTCGACCACCGGCACCCCGCGCAGGGCGACGCAGGGGTCATGACGGCCGGTGGTGCGCAGGTCCGTCTCGGTGCCATCGCGCGTCACGGTCCGGCGCGGGGTCAGGATGGAGGAGGTGGGTTTGAAGGCGATCCGCGCCGTCAGGGGCTGACCCGTCGAGATGCCGCCCAGGACGCCGCCCGCGTGGTTGGACTGGAACACGATCTCGCCGTCAGCCCCCAGCCGCATCTCGTCGGCATTGTCCTCGCCCGACAGTTCGGCGGAGGCGAAACCGGCCCCGATCTCGACGCCCTTGACCGCATTGATCGACATCATGGCCGCGGCCAGTTCCGCGTCCAGCTTGCCGTACAGGGGCGCGCCCCAGCCGGCGGGCACGCCTGTGACCTCCAGCGCCACGACCGCTCCGATCGAGGACCCGGCTTTGCGCACGCCGTCCAGATAGGTCTCCCACGCCGGCACGACCCCCGCTGAGGCGGCGAACAGGGGGTTGTCGTACACGGCGTCGAAATCAACGGCTTCCGGCGCGATCCGGTGGGGCCCCAGCCGCACCACCCCGGCCCGGATGACGACGCCGGGCCCCAGCAGCTTGCGCGCCACGGCCCCGGCGGCGACGCGGCTGGCGGTCTCGCGCGCCGAGGACCGGCCGCCGCCGCGGTGGTCCCGGACCCCGTATTTGACCTGATAGGTCATGTCCGCATGGCCGGGCCTGTAGGCCCGGGCGATGTCGCCATAGTCCTTGGACCGGGCGTCCTCATTGTCGATGTGGATGGCGATCGGCGCGCCCGTTGTCACGGGGCCCGCCCCGTCGTCGAAGACACCGGACAGGATGCGGGCGGTATCGCTCTCGCGCCGCTGGGTGACGAAGCGGCTGCCGCCGGGCTTCCGGCGGTCCAGCCAGGGCTGCAAGTCCGCCTCGGTCAGGGGGATCAGCGGCGGGCAGCCATCGACGACGCAGCCGATGGCCGGGCCGTGGCTCTCCCCCCATGTGGTGACGCGAAACAGATGGCCGAAGGTGTTGTGGGACATGTCAGTGGTGTAGTGCGGCCGCGCGATCGAAGCGAATAGCCGCTTCGTTCAGTCGACGGTCGCGGGTCCAGAGCTTGAGGCCCGGCGACAGGACGACGGCGGTCAACAGATGGGCATCGACCCAACTGAGGCCAGATCCGTAGAGTTTGCCCTGGTCAACCATTTGCATCACCTCGTCATCGCTCACGGCGGGCGTCAGGTGCAGGGCTCGCAGGTACTCCACAGCCTCCGGACGGCGATACAGGTTCCCCATGCAGAGTTCGCCCAGAACATAAGGATGCATCCGCACACGCTCGTCGGACAACATCTGTCGCATCAGGGGATCAGGCGACCGGAAATGGTCGGCCCAGATGGACGTGTCCGCCAGCAGGACGATCAATCTTCCTCAACGCTCCAGTGGCGTTTGCGCGGGGCCGGTTCAAAGTCCGGCATGGAGCCCCCGAGAGCCGCGAGCCGCCTGGAGGCTTCGCCGGACACATAGTCTTTCAGTGCGAACTTGATGATGGCCGAAGGCTCTTCCAGCCCGCTGTAGCGCGCGGCTGCGGCCAGAAGATCGTCATCGATCGTGATGGTGGTGCGCATGGTCTTTGCCTGCATCAGCTTTCGAACCAATGATGCACTTTTTGATGCAGGCCAGCAAGGTCAGGCGGCCAGCCGCTCCGGCGTCCAGACCCGGGTGAAGCGGGCCAGAAGGTCCTCGGCGGCCGAGGGCGCGTCCTCCGACGGTTTCAGGACGACGAACAGATGGCCCTGGGGACGGGCTCCGCGCGGCGGCAGGCCGAGGTCGCGCAGCCGCAGGCGGATGGGGGTCTGAAGGCCCGGGGTGACCCAGCCGGCGCGCGGGCCGGCGTGGGTCTCGATCTCCACCCGCCCGCCGTCACACAGCAGCCGCAGGGGTACGGGCCAGTCCATGAACAGGTCATCGCCGAGCGCGGCCAGCCCTCCGGTCGGCCGGATCAGGACCGGCAGATACAGGTCCGCCCCGTCGGCGGCCGCGCCCCTGAGCCGCAGATGGTCGCCGGTCCGCAGGCCGGGCGGCACGGTGACCCGCAGCGCCCGCGTCGCGAGGCGGACCTCGACCCGGCCCCCGTCGATGGCCTCGCGCGGGGTCAGCCCCACGACCGGCGGCGCGGCCCGCCGTCCGGCCGGGGCAGCGAGGGCGGCGGCCTGGAGACCCCGGGACTGGACGAGGCGATAGGCGGCGATGATCCGGCGAAACCGCTCGGCGTCTCCGCCCGGCAGGTCCGGCCGCGCCCCCTTGATCGCCAGCCGGAAGGCGCGCGTCACGGCCGCCTGATCCATGGGGCCATGCAGGCCGAGAACGGCGAAGGCTTCGTTCAGGCTCGGTCCGGACGACGTCATGCGGCGAATAAGCCGGGCGCATGGTCAAGGACCGGTTAACCGTGCGGCCTGCACCTGCGGTTGCTATATCGCCCCCATGACCCATTCCGCCATTCCGTCCAGTCCGACCCGTGAGGATTATGCCCGCGACTATGCCGCCGCCCTCGCCGCCAACGGCGACGAAACGATCTTCGAGCGGGCTGCACCGATCGGGCTGTTTGTCGAATGGCTGACCGACGCCCGGGCGCACGAGCCGAACGACCCCAATGCCATGGCCCTGTCGACCGTGGACGCCGCGGGCCTGCCTGACAGCCGCATGGTGCTGCTCAAGGATGTGGATGAGGCGGGTTTCACCTTCTATTCCAACCGGGAGAGCGCCAAGGGCCTGCAACTGGCCGCCCGTCCGGCGGCTGCCCTGCTGTTCCACTGGAAAAGCCTGCGGCGTCAGGTGCGGCTGCGCGGCACGGTCGAGCCGGTGACCGCCGCCGAAGCCGACGCCTATTTCGCCAGTCGCGCCCGGGAAAGCCGGATCGGGGCCTGGGCCTCGAATCAGTCGCGCCCGCTGGACAGCCGCGCGGCGCTCGAGGCTGCGGTTGCCCGTGAAACCGCCCGGTTCGAGGGAACCGAGGTCGACCGGCCGGAACGCTGGAGCGGCTGGCGGGTCACGCCATCGGTGGTCGAATTCTGGCGTGATCGCCCGTTCCGCCTGCACGACCGCCTGCGCTTCACCCGGGACGGCGACGGCTGGACCCGCACTCGGCTCCAGCCCTGAGGGTTCAGGTGCCGTAGCGGGCCATGAAGGTTTCCACGACCTCGGCCACCACACAGTCGAGGGTCCGCTTCGTGTGCATTTCGTCGCCGGTCACCATCGGCATGAAGAACACCGGGTGCTCGATCATGCCCATCAGCTGTCCGGCGGCCCAAGAGGCCTTGGGGAATCGCAGTTCACCCCGTTCGGCCAGGACATTCAGGGCCTGGATGAGCGGGGCACCGAAGTCACTTCGGCCGCGCTCGAAAAAACCCTGGGCGACATCCCGGAAGCGGGGGCGCTCGGCCATGACGAGGCGAAAGACCGAGCGGACGAAGGGGTCGCCCATGAAGTGCGCATAGGCGGTGGCGAAGGCCGTGACCTGCGCGCGCGCGTCGCCGTCCTGCAGCCGCACAGTGCGCATCTGGGCATCGAAGTCATCCGCGGCATCGGCGATGACGGCGGTGAACAGATGGGCTTTGGAAGGAAAATAGCCGTAGAGCGTCGCGGTCGAGACCGAGGCGGCCCGGGCGATCGGCTCGATCCGGGTGGCGGCATAGCCTTCCGACATGAAAAAGCGGCGGGCTTCGCGGACGATGAGCAGCTTGCGAGGATCCTCGGCCGGGCCTCCATGGGCGGCGTCGTGGCGCGGCGTTTTCACATGCGACATCATCTTGCGGGAATCGTTATCCCCATGACCCGGTCAAGAAAACCCCGTCACTCACGGTTACGGTTCGGGATGCAGCGCGGCCACCAGCAGGGGGTGGGCCAGCAGCGGGGCTGCGAGGCGGACGACCGCCTCGGGATCGTCGAGCCGCACGGCGGCCGTGGCGTCGGCGACGATGAAATCGGCCCGGGTGCGCGAGGGCTCGGTCAGCCGCTCATGTCCGGGCCGGACGGTCTTCAGATACTGGTCGATCACCGACGCGGCCGTACGGCCCCGTTCGTTCTGGTCGCGCAGAAGCCGGCGGATGAAGCGGATGTCGGCCGGGGTGTCGACGAACACCCGGATGTCGAACAGCTCGGCCACGGCCGGCGTGCACAGAACATGGGTGCCTTCCACGATCACCACCGGCGCGGCCGGGATGGGCTCGCCGTCCGGTTCGCGGCCGTGGTGGATGAAGGAATAGACCGGGGCGGTGACCGGCTTGCCGGCCTTCAGCCGGATCAGATCGGCCAGCAGCAGGTCGTGGTCGCGCGCCGCCACATCGTCGAAATCAAAGGTGGCGGCGTCGAAGCCGGGCAGGGAGGCCGCGTCGCGATAGTAGGAATCCTCGCGCATCAGCACGGCCGTCCCCGCCGGCAGGGCGGCGGCCACGGCCTCGGCGAGGGTGGATTTCCCCGAGCCGGAGCCGCCGGTGATCGCGATCAGTATGGGCATGGCGGGCCTTTAGCCCCGGATCGCCCGGGAGGGAACCAGGCGGCCTCAGCGGAAGAAGCAGGTCAGTCCGGCATGGAGGGACTGGACCGTCCCGGTGGCCCCGTCCGCGGTCAAGAAGCCGCCCAGATCCCCGGCCGTGAACTCGACTCCCAGGGTGGAGTCCGGCACCAGTGTCACCGTACGGGCGTCGTCCAGGGCTGCCCGCGTCGTACCGACGCCGACGCCGTCCGCCGTGGTCAGGCCGGGGGCGTCGAGGAACCAGCCGGCGAACCGCTCGTCCTGGAACAACAACTGGAGGCCGTCGGCATAGCCCGCGAACTGGGTCGGACCCGCGCCGCATTCGCTGTTGGTGCTCTCCTCCGGGGCCACGCCGCCTGTATTGGCCGTGACGGCGGCGATGACCGTGGCCTGCGGCGTTCCGAAGGGCAGGGCGCGGGCGGCCCCCGTGGCGTCGAAAATGCGCAGACCCTCGCCCTCGATGGCGAGTCCCCCCGCCGTCTGGACCGGAGGCTCCGGGGCAACGGCCCCGACCGGGGCTGCTGGCGCGGCCGGTTCGCTGACGACCGGATCGGCCGTCCGGTCACAGCCGGCGATCAGGGCGAGCGCGGCGAGGGCAAGGGAAAATTGAAACGCTGAGCGCATGGCCGGGGCTCCTGTCATCGGGACGGTTGTTCCCAAGGAGAGGCCAGAAGCCCGGCCGGTGCAAGCAGGCTTTGCGGTGAGATCGGCGCGCCGGCTGACCTTGCGTCACGTTGCCTGCAGGCCGTGTCCTCGGCTAGCGTGCGGCCAAGTCGCGCATGGAGCCGCGTCAAAGAGGAAATCCGATGCTGGGTTTGATGCAGGACTGGCCGCTCACGGTCGACCGTATTCTGGACCATTCGAAGAACTGGCACCCCCATCGCGAGGTGGTGAGCCGGTCGGTCGAGGGGCCGATCGTGCGGACTACCTATGGCGAGATCCATGGCCGCGCCAAGCGGGTGTCCAATGTGCTCAAGGGCTGGGACGTCAAGGTGGGCGACCGGATCGCCACCCTGGCCTGGAACACCGGCCGTCACATCGAGGCCTGGTACGGCATCATGGGCATCGGTGCCGTGTGCCACACCCTGAATCCGCGGCTGTTCCCGGAACAGCTGATCTACATCATCAACCACGCCGAGGACCGGATCATCTTCGTCGACCTGACCTTCGTGCCGCTGCTGGAGGCCATCCTGCCACACTGCCCCAGCGTGGAACGGGTCGTGGTCATGACCGACGAATGGCATATGCCGGCGACCAAACTGCCGAAGGCGGAATGCTATGAGCCGCTGATCGCCCAGGCGTCGCAGGAGTGCGACTGGGGCGGGTTCGACGAGAAGACTGCCTGCGGCCTGTGCTACACCTCGGGCACCACGGGGAATCCCAAGGGTGTCCTTTACTCGCATCGGTCGAACTTCATCCACACCCTGCTGGGCATGCAGTCCACGGTGCTGGGCCCCTCGCCGGCGGAAGTTATCCTGCCGGTGGTGCCGATGTTCCACGCCAACGCCTGGGGCATCGCCTTCGCCGGCCCGGCCTCCGGAGCCAAGCTGGTCATGCCTGGGGCCCGCATGGACGGCGCCGCCATCTATGAGTTGATCGAGACCGAGGGCGTGACCTTCTCGGCCGCCGTTCCCACGGTGTGGCAGCTGCTGCTGACCCACCTGCGCGAGAACAATCTGAAGATCCCCACGGTCAAGCGCGTGCTGATCGGCGGGTCGGCTGTGCCGGAAAGCCTGATCCGGGCCTTCAACGACGAGCAGGGCATCGAGGTGCTACAGGGCTGGGGCATGACGGAGACCTCGCCCATCGGCACCCTCTCCAACCTGACGCCCGAGCTGCTCGCCCTGCCGTATGACGAGCAGATGAAGTGGCGGGTCAAACAGGGCGTGCCGCCGCTGGGTGTGGAGCTGAAGCTCAAGAACTACGCCGGTCAGGAGATGCCGCACGACGGCACCACCTACGGTCGCCTGATGGTGCGCGGCCCGACCATCGCCGGGGCTTATTTCAAGGACGAGGGCGGGGACATCCTCGACAAGGAAGGCTTTTTCGACACCGGCGACGTCTCCACCATCGACGAACACGGCTTCATGCAGATCACCGACCGGGCCAAGGATGTGATCAAGTCGGGCGGCGAGTGGATCAGCTCGATCGAGATCGAGAACATCGCCGTGGGTCACCCCAAGGCGGAACTGGCCGCGGTTATCGGGGCGGCCCATCCCAAATGGGACGAGCGGCCGGTCCTGATCGTCAAGCTCAAGCCGGGCGAGAGCCAGGACAAGCAGGAACACCTCGACTTCCTGGTCGGCAAGATCGCCAAATGGTGGATGCCCGACGATGTCGTCTTCGTGGACGATATCCCGCTGGGGGCCACCGGCAAGATCGACAAGAAGACCCTGCGTGAACAGCTCAAGGACTATCGCCTGCCGACCGCCGTCGCGCCCGAGCAGGCCTGAGTCATGGGCCGGGGCCCGCGGTCCAGACTAACGGCGGGCCGGGGGCGGATCGGGGCGTCGATCGCCCTCGCCCTCGCGGCACCCCTGATCACCTTCATAGCGGTCCTGCTCGTCAGGAACGGGCTCGTCCCGCTCGATGTCGGGCTCGAGGTCCTGACGCTGCGGGTCGCCCAGGGCGTGGCGTGGGTGGCCCTGGCCTTCGCCCTGCTGTCGGCCGGCCTGTCGATTTCCCAGTTCCGGCGTCTGGGTCTGGTCAGTGTCGCGGTCGCGCTTGTCTGCGCCGGGGTCGTGGCCGCCTTCTTCGTCCAGTCGGCCGCCATCGCCCGGCCCGGTCCGCTCGATGTGTCGACGGACCTGACGGAGCCGCCGGCGGTGGCGGGGGCGGCCGGACCGCCCGTGAGCTGCGCCGGGTCCACGGCCGTGATGACCCAGGCCGCGCCCGAGAGCGCCACCGACGCCTTGCAGGCCGCCGGCTTCTCCATCACCGAGTCCCAGCTGTTCCGCGCGCGCGGCGTACGCGGCGGATTCTGGTTCGGCCTGCAGCATGAGGCGGTGATCCGCATCCGCCCCGGCCGCACCGATGTCCGGGTGGTGGCCCGCTATGACCGCGCCGACGGGGGCGAGACCTGTCGTCTGGCCAATGAAATCCTGGCCGGGCTTCAGGCCGGGGCGTAGCCGCTGCCAAGGGCGGGCGCGCCGCCGCCGACGGTGACGATCCGGCCCTCGTCCACCAGTTTGATCAGATGGGCCAGCACCGACAGGCTGGCCGCCGGCCACAGCCCGCGGTCGACGGCGGCATAGAGCCCGGGGACCATCTCGGCGATGGTCCGCTCCCCGGCGATCACCCGCGACAGGATCTGCGCCTCCCGCTCCAGCCGGTGTTCACGAAGCGCGTGCAGGAACGGGCCGGTCTGCGTCACCGGTGCACCGTGGGTCGGCCACAGGGCCGAAAAGCCGTGCGCGATCACGGCGTCGAGACTGCGCATATAGTCGGCCATGTTCCCGTCGGGCGGGGCCACAACGCTGGTCGCCCAGCCCATCACATGGTCGCCGCTGAACAGGGCGTCCTCCTCCTCCAGCGCGAAGGCTATGTGGTTCGAGGCATGGCCCGGCGTCGCCATCGCCGTCAGGGTCCAGCCGTCTCCCGCGATCCGCTCGCCGCCGGTCAGGACCACATCGGGCAGGAAGTCTCCGGCCTCGTCCTCGTCTAGCCCGCCTCCGGCATGGGTCTCCCGGGCCGGGGGCGACATGGCCAGAAGAGCCGGCGACCCGACCCGGTCGGCAAACGGGCGGGCGAGGGGGGCGTGATCCCGATGAGTGTGGGTCACCAGCACATGGCTGACGCGGCGGCCCTCCACCGCCGCCAGCAGGGCCTCCAGGTGCGGGGCATCCAGTGGCCCCGGATCGATCACGGCCACCTCTGCCCCCGCGTCCGGCCGCCCGACGATATAGGTTCCGGTGCCGGTGAAGGTGAACGGCCCGGGGTTCTCGCAGATGACCCGCTGGATGCGCGGGGAGACCGTATCGCACCGGCCCCAGGCGAAGTCGAAATCGCGCACGAACGGGATCATCGCTGCCCCGACCCGGCACAGGCCGCGCGGCCCGGTCCTTGCCTTAACGAAAGGTAAATCCGTCCCGGAGCGTTCGTCATGGCCCGCAGCCTCGTCTTCACTGTCTCAAATCGGCTCCAGCCCGTCGCGGCGGCCATCCTGTGTCTCATGGCGACGCAACTGGTGCTGGCCTCGTGCGGCGATCCTGAACCGATTCCCTACATGGCCCGGACGACCGTGGCCCGCTGAGGCCTGATCGTTTGAGGTTGCCCCGTTCACGGGCCCACCGAAAGCGTGAGTCAGGCGCCCGCAGCTACAGCGGCAGCCGGCTCAGGTCATGGCCGGCCGCAGCGGCAATGGCGCGCAGTTCGTCCGGCTCGCCACGCCCCGACGCCCGCATGGCCAGCGCCCAGACCATGGCGGAGCGCGTGCCGGAGCGACAATACATCAGGGTCGGCACTGCGGGGCCGAGCCGGTCGGCCACGGCCTCGATCGTTTCCGGATCCGGCCATCCCGAAATCGGTGCATGAAGGAAGTCGAGGCCCGCGGCCCTGGCGGCGGCCTCGATCTCTGCGGCGGCCGGCTGATCCGGGTCCTCCCCGTCGGGGCGATTGCAGATCACAGATCGCACACCGGATTCGGCGAGGGCACCCAGATCGCCGGGCTTGATCTGGGCGGAGAAGCGGACCGGCCCGACCCCCGGCTCTTTTACGTCTGACATAACTGTGTCTTTCAAATGGCTGTCGGAACGGCGTTCCGTGATCAAAGCGTGTCCCGAATGTGACACCCGGGAGGCGATAGGATTACGGGCGTGCAATCTTCATGGCCAAAGGCCTTGCTGCACGAGTATCCCCCCCGAAGGTTCGGAGTCCGTATCACGACTTCCGAACGGACGAGAAGGCATGGCGGAGGGCCAGGCCGTCGTTTCAGGAGACTTTGTTTTGACCATCAAATCGATCCGGCAGCGTATGTTGGCCACGTCCATGATGGGCGGCGCCGCGATGCTGGCCGTTGCCGCACTGCCGGTCGCAGCGGTTGTCGCCATGCCGACCAGCGCAGTTGCGCAGGACTTCAGCTCCGGCTCCCTCGAAGGCGTCGTGCGCGATGCTTCGGGCAATCCGGTGGCCGGTGCCAACGTGTCGGTCCGCTCCAATGAACAGGGCGTCACGCGCTCGCTCACGACCGACCAGTCCGGCCGGTTCCGCGCCCCGCTGATCCCGATCGGCGGCTACACCGTCACCATCGCCGCCCCCGGCTACACCACGATCGCCCAGTCCGCGACGGTCAGCCTCGGCGGCGCATCGGGCTATGAGTTCAGCCTCGCGCCGTCCACGTCCGCCGGCGCAACCAACCTCGACGAGATCGTCGTCACCGCCGCGCGCCAGACGCTGGCGTTCAACGAAACGACGGCCGGCCTGGTCGTCGACCTCGAGGAACTGGTCAAGACCGTTCCGCTCGGCCGCGACATCACCTCGGTCGTGCTGCTGGCCCCCTCGACCGTCCAGGGCGACTCGACCTTCGGCAACCTGCCCGCCATCGGCGGTTCGTCGGTCGCCGAGAACGCCTTCTACGTGAACGGCCTGAACATCACGAACTTCGACAACTACATCGGTGCCTCGACGGTGCCGTTCGACTTCTACCGCTCGGTCGAGGTGAAGACCGGCGGCTATCCGGCCGAGTTCGGTCGCGCCACCGGCGGTATCGTCAACGCCGTGACCAAGTCGGGCTCGAACGACTTCACCTTCGCCCTGCGCGGCAACTATTCGCCCGACTCGCTGCGTGAGCAGTCGCGCGACACCTATCAGGCCCGCAACGCCCTCGACGAGCGCGACAACTACTCCGTCACGGTCGAGGCCGGCGGACCGATCATCCGTGATCGCCTGTTCTTCTACGGTCTGGCCCAGTTCCAGGAGACCGAGAATTTCGACGCCAGCATCACGGCCCGCAGCGCCACGCTGCAGCAGCAGGATGATCCGTTCTACGGCCTCAAGCTGGACGGCTACATCACCGACGATCACCGCGTCGAACTGACCTATTTCGACACCACGCGCGAGACGGAGTCGTTCACGACGACGTTCGATCCGGCCACGGACACCGTGGGTGCCTTCCCGACCGATCCGACGCGCAACGAGCTGGGTGGCGAGAGCTATGTGCTGCGCTACACGGGCCAGTTCACCGACTGGTTGACCCTGTCGGCGGCCTATGGCCGCAACGAGGACCGGAACAACTCCATCCCGGCGCGCACGGACATCCCCTTCGTCCAGGACGCCCGCGCCGCCGGCCGGGCCACGAACGCCCGGCCGATCTTCCGCACCAGCGTGAACCAGCCCGCCGCGACCGTGAACGTGGCTGAGACCAGCCGGACCTTCTACCGCGCCGACGCCGATGTGTTCTTCTCCTTCTGGGGCGACCACCATGTGCGCGCCGGCTATGAGCTGGAAGAGACCGAGCTGGCCAAGTCCGCCTTCCGGACCGGTCCGTTCGGGGCCAACCTGGTCTATCGTCGTGCCGTCCCCGGCACCCCGCAGGCCATCGGCGGCAATCTCGCGGCCGGTCAGGAATATGTCGAGTTCTCGACCTTCCGTTCGGGCGGCAGTTTCACAGGCGAGAACGAGGCCTTTTACATCCAGGACTCGTGGGATGTGACCGAGCAGCTCACGCTGAACCTCGGCGTCCGCCTGGACAAGTTCGCGCTCAACAACGCCGCCGGTGAGCAGTTCATTGGCTTCGACAGCGAGATCGGTCCCCGTCTGGGCTTCACCTTCGATCCGGGCAACGACAACCGCAGCCGGATCTACGGCTCCTACGGCCGTTACTATCTGCCGGTCGCCTCCAACACTGCCTATCGCGGCGCGGCCAACGAGCTGTTCTTCAGCCAGTTCTATCTGCTGAACGGCTACACGCCCGTCGCGCCGGGCGCCTTTACCGGCAACACGGAAGCCGCAGATGGTGCCGCCATTCTCGCTCAGCTTCCCTATAACGCGGACGGTGTTCCGCTCTCGCTCGGAGCCCAGATCGTGGGCTGGAACGGTGCCGTGGCCTGCCCCGAGGGGGCCGGTGGTCCCGCTCCGGTCGGATCGGTCGGTTGCCGCGTGACGGGTGACGGTTCGGTCAAGGACAGCTCGTCCTTCGCCGCCAACAACCTGGAATCCACGGCCCTGGACGAGTTCCGTCTGGGCTATGAGCGTCGCCTCGGCGACCTTTGGACCGTGGGTGCCGAGTTCACCTACCGGGACCTGCTCCGCAACGCCGAGGACGTCGCCATCGACGCGGCCGTCCTGGCGCTATGCGACCGCGAGAACATCGCTGGCTGTGGCGATATCTGGACGGGCTTCCACCAGTATGTGCTGGTCAACCCGGGCGTCGATTCGGAAATCCTGCTGCTCGACCCGCTCCCGGGCGAGACGACCCGCCGCACGGTCAACTTCTCGGCCGCGGACCTGAACTACCCCGAGGCCAAGCGTGAATACACCGCGCTGTCGCTGACCTTCGAACGCGCCTTCGACGGCGTCTGGGCGCTGCAGGGCTCCTGGACGGTCTCGAAGAGCGAAGGCAACACCGAAGGCTATGTGAAGTCGGACAACGGCCAGACCGATGCCGGCATCACCCAGGACTTCGACCAGCCCGGCCTCACGGACGGAGCGGACGGCCTGCTGCCGAACCACCGCCTGCACTCGATCAAGCTGTTCGGTTCGTATCAGCTGACCGAAAACCTGCTGGTCGGCGGTAACCTGTCGATCAACTCGGGTCGCAAGTTCGGCTGCTTCGGCGTTCACCCGACGGATCAGTTCGCCCAAGCCTATGGCGCGTCCTCGAACTTCTGCCAGGGCGTGTCGGTGCCGCGCGGTACCGCCACGACCAGCGACTGGATCCAGCAGTTCGATCTGTCGCTGCGTTACACCGTGCCGGAAACCGCCATCCCGGGCGACCTGGTCCTGCGGGCCGATATCTTCAACCTGCTCGACTTCCAGGGTGAGACCGACCTCAACGAGTTCGGTGAGGACGGTGCCCTCACGCCGGATCCGAACTATCTGAACGCGATCAGCTACCAGCAGCCGCGCTTCATCCGGCTCGGCTTCGACCTGACCTTCTAAGTCGAACGATTAGAACGTCTCAGGGGCGGCGGATCTTCGGGTCCGCCGCCCTTTTTCTTTGTCCGGACCCCGCGTCAGCCGGGCCTTGCGACCCCGGACCCCGGCTGTTACCCGCTGCCGATGATCGCTCAGGACCCCAGACCGCCCCGGACCCGGATCGAGGCGGCGCTCACCGCGACCAGGGCGGGTGACCGGGACGCGGCCGCCGCCCTGCTGAGGCATCTGGTCGAGGACAACCCGCCTCTGGGGGCCAGCTGGGGGCCGGTGTCCCGCCTCGCCCTGACCCTCGGCGAGACCGGCACGGCCATCGCAGCGGCGCGACGGCTGGCGGAGAGCAACGCCAGGGACTGGATGGCCCGGCTGAACCACGGGGCCCTGCTGGTTCAGCACGGCCAGGGCGTGGCGGCCCGCGACGTGGGTCTGGCCGTCGTCGGCGACCACCCAGGCCAGCCGGCGGCCTGGCATTTCCTCGGCAGCTGCCGCGCCACGCTCGGGGAGGGCGAGGCGGCGATCGCCGATTTCCGCCGCGCCATCGAGACATCCCCGGACCCCTTCGCGGCCGCGCCCAGCTGGCTGGCCCTGGCCGAATCCCGCACTTTCGCCTCGGCCGACGATGCGGACCTGACGGCCATGACCGCCCTGCTGGCGCGCTGGCCCCAGGGCGCTGCCCCGGAGGGGAAGGCCGCGCTGCTCTATGCCGTGGGCAAGGCCCGCGACGATCTGGGCCTCACCGACGCGGCCTTCGCCGCCTATGCGGAGGGCGCGGCCCTGGTCGCGACGGCCCGGCCCGACGACCGGGCGGCGGCCGCCGCCCTCGTCGAGGCGGTCCTCTCGGGCACGTCTGCCGGGTCCCTCGCCGGCCTGCCCGTCGGCGTGGACAGCCGGCGCCCCATCTTCGTGCTCGGCCTGCCCCGTTCGGGGACGACCCTCGTCGAACAGATCCTCGCCAGCCACAGCCAGGTCGCCGACGGGGGGGAGCTCAATCTGTTCCGCGCCGCCGCCCTGCCGATCGGGGGCTTCACCCCGGCCGCGATCGCCGCCTTCGCCGCCGCCCGGCCCGACGGGTTCGCGGCGATCGGCCGGGCCTATCTCCACATGCTGGAGGAGCGTTTCGGACCCGAGGGCAGGGTGGTGGACAAGACCCTCAACCACAGCCGCTTCCTCGGCCTGATCCATCGCGTCCTGCCGCAGGCCCGCTTCGTCTGGCTGCGCCGCGAGCCCGGGGCGGTCGCCTGGTCGGCGTTCCGGACCTGGTTCGCCCGGGGCGTCAACTGGAGCTGGTCGCTGGACCGGATCGGTCACTATGTCCGCGATGAGGATCGGCTGCACGCCCACTGGACCGCGGTCATGGGCGACGCCATCCTGACCGTGCCCTATGAGGATCTGGTGCGCGATCCAGCTCCCTGGATCGCCCGCATCCTCGACCACGTCGACCTGCCGTACGAGCCGGGGCTCGAGGCGTTCCACCGGACCGACCGCGCAGTAACCACCGCCAGCTTCGATCAGGTGCGACAGCCGGTCTATACGACCTCGTCGGACGCCTGGCGGCGCTACGCGCCCCTGCTGGAGCCGTTTTTCCGGACCTATTCGGGCGGATCGTCGCGGTGAACCCGGCCCCGCGACGGGGTCACTGCCGCCGGACCCGCACGGCCCGACTTCCGCCGACCGTCAACAGATAGCTGCCGAGGGCCGCGCGGCGGACGCGGACGGGCTGACCCTCGCGGGTCTGGAACCGCACCGGGGCCGAATCGATCTGGGCCCAGCGGCTGCCGTCTGTCAGATCGAACACCCAGCGGATGCTGTCGGCACGGCGCGCGCTGGCGAGGGTGGTTTCGATGGCGTCGATCGGTGCCTCGCCGGCCCGTGGCGAAAACAATGTGGTCAGCGAAGGCACCTCGAACCCGAACAACTGCCGGCCGGCGACGGCGGCCTGGTCACGGTCGATCACCATGACGTCCCCCCGTTCGGCCGCCGAACTGAGCTCGGCCGTGGCTTGGTCATAGCAGTCGAGCCGGGCGGCCGGATCCGCCACGCTCCGGCAGGCCACGAGCTGCGCGAGGGCCTCGGGCGAACGCGGATCCGTGGCGGTCTGAAGTGCTGCCGAAGGCGAAGACAGGCTCGCCGCCACCCCCGCCACGACGACCATGGCCAGCCCCGTAAACCTCATGGAACCCATGCGCGACTCTCCATCTCCGGACCGGGATACGGGCGAATGTGGCACAGGCCGGGCCGCCTGAACCAGCCGCTTCCTGCCCTTGGCCCAATCGTGGCCTTTATACGACACTCTGGCGGCATCCGCATTACGGCGTTGTAATTCCATTAGCCGAAAGCGAAGCGGCGCGGTTAGCCTCGTCAAGACGTGGGCTCCTAGATCCGCGCAGCAGAGAACTGATCAGTTGATGGCGTGAGACGGCCCTGTTGGCCGTTGGAATCAAACCACCAGGAGAATGACGCGATGAGAACGAATACACGGCGCAGCCGGTTATTGATGACCACGATCGTCAGCGGTCTCGCAATGAGTTTTGGATCCCAAGTCCTCGCGCAGGATGCTGCGCCACAGCAGGACGAGGTCGATGACATTGTAGTGACCGGGTCACGGATTCCTCAGCCCAATCTTATCACGACCAGCCCGGTGACCCAGGTCACCTCCGAGGATGTCAACGTGGCCGGCGTGACGCGGGTCGAGGATCTCGTCAACCAGCTGCCGCAATCGTTTGCCGCCCAGAACTCGACCGTCGCCAACGGCGCCTCGGGCACGGCGACGGTCTCTCTCCGCAATCTGGGCTCGAACCGCACGCTCGTGCTGATCGACGGCCGGCGCATGGGGTATGGCTCGCCCAACGACCCGGCGGCGGACCTGAACCAGATCCCCAGCCAGCTGATCGAGCGTGTCGAACTGCTGACCGGCGGGGCCTCGGCCGTTTACGGCTCCGACGCCATCGGCGGGGTGGTCAACTTCATCCTGAAAAAGAATTTCGAGGGCCTTCAGCTCGACGTCCAGCTGGGAGCGTACCAGCACAACAACGACTATGACGGCGTCGGCAATCTGCGCGCGGAGATCGAGCGCCGTGGCGCAACCAATCCCGCCCAGTTCCAGCTGCCGGACGATAACGTCAGCGACGGCGAAAGCGTCGAGGCCACGATGCTGATGGGCGTGACCTCTGAGGACGGCCGGGGCAATATCACGGCTTATCTGGGCTACCGGAACAACAACAAGATCCTGCAGGCCAACCGCGACTATTCGGGGTGTGCTCTCGGCAACCCCGTCGCCGCGCGACCGGACACCTTCAGCTGCGCCGGTTCCGGCACATCCTTCCCGGGTCTGTTCACGGACTTCTCGGGCTTCTCCCTGACGCTGGACCCGGCGACCGGCAACTTCGTCAACTACAACGGTGATGTGAACGCCTACAACTTCGGCCCGTTGAACTATTACCAGCGTCCGGACGAGCGTTACACGCTGGGTGCCATCGGCCGGTATGAAGTGAACGACAAGGCGGAAGTCTACGCCCAGGTGATGTTCACCGACTATTCGTCGGTCGCCCAGATCGCGCCCTCTGGCAGTTTCTTCAACACCGGCACCATCAACTGCGACAACCCTCTGCTGTCCGGCCAGCAGGCCACGGCCATTGGCTGTAGCCCGGCTGACGTGGCCGCCGGCAACGACACCGTCCTGTATATCGGTCGCCGTAACGTCGAGGGTGGCGGTCGTCAGGATACGCTCGGCTATGAATCCTACCGGGGTGTCGTCGGTGTCCGCGGCGAGTTCGCGGAAGGCTGGGGCTATGATGTGACGGCCCAGTATTCGCGGGTCGTGCTGTCGCGGGTGTACCAGAACGACTTCTCCGTCTCGCGTCTGACCCGGGCGCTCAATGTCGTGGATGACGGCAGCGGCAACGCGGTCTGCGCCTCGGTGCTCGACGGCTCTGACCCCGGTTGCGTGCCCTACAATGTGTTCCAGATCGGCGGCGTAACCCAGGAAGCCCTGGATTATCTCCAGATCCCGCTGGTCCAGACCGGCGAGACCCGCCAGCAGGTCATCACCGGTCTCGTCACCGGGGACCTCGGCCAGTACGGCTGGCAGTCGCCCTGGGCCGGCCGCGGCGTCCAGGTCGCCTTCGGCGGCGAATACCGCCGGGACTATCTCCGCACCGAGACCGACTCATCCTTCTCATCGGGTGACGGTGCCGGTCAGGGTGGACCGACGATCGGCATCAGCGGCTCGACCCAGGTCATCGACGGCTTCGCCGAAATCCAGATCCCCCTCGCCGAGGACCGGCCGGGGGTGTTTTCGGCCAGCATCGACGCGGCCTACCGCCACTCCCAGTACAGCGGCGGGATCGAGACCGACACCTATAAGGTCGGCGCCGACTATGCGCCGATCGAGGACATCCGCTTCCGGGGCAGCTTCTCCCGCGCCGTTCGCGCCGCCAATGTCATCGAACTGTTCAGCGCCCAGGGCTTCGGTCTGTTCGGGGCCAGCGCCGATCCGTGCGGTGACGTGACGGGAACCTCGGTGGCCCAGGCCTCCCAGGCCCAGTGCGCCGCCACCGGTGTGCCGGCCTCTGCCTACGGCACGGCTGCCCTGCGAAGCCCGGCCAACCAGTACAACCAGATCACGGGCGGTAACCCCAATCTGGAGCCGGAGGAATCCGACACCTACACCGCCGGTGTCGTGTTTACCCCGACCTTCGCGCCGGGCCTGTTGTTGTCCGTCGACTATTTCGACATCAGCATCGACAAGCTGATCTCGACGGTCGGGGCGAACAACACACTCGCCCTCTGCTATCAGGCCAACGATCCCGCCGCCTGCGGCCGGATCAACCGGAACGCCAATGGCCAGCTCTGGATCGGCGACGGTTTCGTCCAGAACCTGAACAACAACATCGGGGGTCTGGCGACCTCGGGCATCGACTTCAACGCCAACTACGGTTTTGATCTCGCCGCCCTCGGCATGCCGGATATGGGCTCGGTCAGCCTCAGCTTCGCCGGGACCTTTCTCAGGGAACTGGAGATCGACACGGGCACAGGCACCCCGAACTCGGTGTATGATTGCGTCGGCTACTTCGGTGCGACTTGCGGGACCCCGACCCCCGAGTACCGCCACCGCGCCCAGGCCAGCTGGTCCACGCCGTGGAACGTCGGCCTGACCGGCACCTGGCGTCATTACGGCGAAGCCGAACTTGGTGTTCTGGGTGCCGACGGCAGCCTCAACAACGGCGGAAACCGGATCGACCGCTACTTCGACTCCTACAACTATTTCGACATTGCCGCCGATTGGCAGGTGCGCGACAACCTGCTGCTCCGGGCCGGTGTCAACAACGTCCTCGACAGCGATCCGCCGCTGGTCGCCGGCGTCGCCAGCAACGGGAACACCTTCCCCGAACTGTACGATGGCCTCGGCCGCTTCGCCTTCGTCCGTCTGACGGCGAACTTCTAGTCCAGCCCTCCGGGGAGGGATGGGGCGGCGGATCTCCGGATCCGCCGCCTTTTTTCTTGGGCGGACGGTGCCGCAGAAAAACCATTGCGACGCTTCAGGCGTTCAGGACCCTGTCCCGTCAACAGCCATCGGATCCTCCATGCGCCTCCGTCTCTCCGCCTCGCTCCTCGCCCTGACCCTCATGGTCCAGTCGCCGGCCTTCGCCCAGGACGCCGACGGGCCGATCGTCACCGTTCGTGAGGCCGGCGAGAGCCGCGAGGCCCGCAATGCGCGCGAGGCCATCGCCTATGAGACGCCCCTGCCGCGCGGCGCGCCGGAGCAGGACTACCCGCTGGTCGCCTGGTGCGCGGCGCTCGTCGAGGGCCATATCGCTCTGGGCCGGACCCTGACCGAAGCCGATGATCTGGACCGCGACATTATCCGTTTGGGCGGGCTGGAGGCGGCCGATTTCCGCGACGCGCTGGCCGCCGGCCAGGGCCGCCAGACGCCCGCCACGCTAGAGGCCGCCCGCGCCGCCGAGGCCGAGGCCGCTGCCCGATGGGTGCCGCTGATGGCCCAGCAGGATGCCAAGGCCCGCAGCGAGGCCTTCGGCCTGTTCTTCGGCCTGCCGGGCCGCTGCGAACACGCCGCCCGCCGCGTCCGGGCCAACATCACCACGCCCCCCGTGACGCTGGACGCCGCCGGTCTGGACGAGGTGGGTGTGCCGAAGGCGAACTGACGGACACCGTCTCCTCCCCATCGCCGGAGGGCGATGGGGAGGTGGACCCTCGCGATCAGCGAGGGGACGGAGGGGGGACCCGGTGTCGACAGGCGAGCACCCGCCAGCCCTCACTCAAGACACCACCTCGCCCCCTCCGTCCCGGAGCTGATCGCTCCGGGCGACCTCCCCATGCGCCTCCGCGCATGGGGCGGAGACGAGCCGCCCTACGCCGCCACGTCCCTTGCCGCCTCGCCCGGCTCATAGTTGAGGATCGGGGCCAGCCAGCGTTCGCAGGTCTCCACGTCCCAGCCCTTCCGGCGCGCATAGTCCTCGACCTGGTCGCGATCGATCTTGCCGACACCGAAATAGTGGCTGTCCGGATGGCCGAAATACAGGCCCGAGACCGAGGCGGGCGGCGTCATTGCATAGCTCTCGGTCAGGGCCATGCCGGCATTGGTCTCCGCCTGGAGCAGCCGGAATAGGGTCGCCTTTTCCGTATGGTCCGGCTGGGCCGGATAGCCGGGGGCCGGGCGGATGCCCTGGTATGTCTCGGCGATCAGCTCGTTAGTCGTCAGCGCCTCATCCGGAGCATAGCCCCACAGCTCGGTGCGCACCTTCCTGTGCAGGGCCTCGGCAAAGGCCTCGGCCAGCCGGTCGGCCAGGGCCGCGGCCATGATGGCGGAATAGTCGTCGCCGGCGTCCTTGAACCGTTTCGAGGTCTCGACCTCGCCATGGCCCGTGGTGACCGCGAAGGCCCCGATCCAGTCCTGACCGTCCGGGGCGACAAAGTCCGACAGGGCGGAGTTGGGCTTGCCGTTCGACTTGGCGATCTGCTGGCGCAGGGTGTGGAACCGCGCGATCTCCGTCGTCCGGCTCTCGTCGGCGAACACCACGACGTCGTCCTGATCGGCGTTGGCGGGCCAGAAGCCGACCACGCCCTTCGCCGTGAACCATTTCTCGTCGATGATCCGCTTCAGCATGGCCTGCGCATCCTTGAACAGGTCCTTGGCCGCCTCGCCGACGATCTCGTCCTCGAGGATGTGCGGATAGCGGCCGATCAGCTCCCAGCTGGCGAAGAACGGCGTCCAGTCGATGTGATCGGCCAGATCGGCCAGATCCCACGCCTCGAATGTACGCGTTCCGATGAAGGAGGGGGCCGACGGCCGCGGTGCATTCCAGTCGATCGCGAACCGGTTCTCGCGCGCCTTGATCAGGGAGGTCCGCGCCTTGACCTCCTGCCCCCGGGCATACTGCTCGCGGATGCGGATGTACTCATCCCGCGTCAGCGCCTCGTTTTTGCTCCGCTCCGTCTTCGACAGCAGGCCCGACACCACCCCCACCGCGCGGCTGGCATCGACCACATAGGTGGTCGAACCCTTGCGATAGCCCGGCTCGATCTTGACCGCCGTATGGGTCCGGCTGGTCGTTGCCCCGCCGATCAGCAGGGGGATGTCGAACCCGCGCCGCTCCATCTCGCGCGCCACGAACACCATCTCGTCCAGCGACGGCGTGATCAGGCCGGACAGCCCGATGATGTCGACGTTGTGCTCTTTCGCGGCGTCCAGGATCCGGTCGGCCGGGACCATGACGCCCAGGTCGATGACCTCATAGTTGTTACACTGCAAAACCACGCCGACGATGTTCTTGCCGATGTCGTGGACGTCGCCCTTGACCGTGGCCATCAGGATCCGGCCCGCCTGTTCGCGCGGCTTGCCGGCCTTCTCGGCCTCCATGAAGGGCTCGAGGTGGGCCACCGCCTGTTTCATCACCCGCGCCGACTTGACCACCTGCGGCAGGAACATCTTGCCCGCGCCGAACAGGTCGCCGACCACATTCATCCCGTCCATCAAGGGGCCCTCGATGACGTGTAGCGGCCGCTCAACCCCCAGCCGCGCCTCCTCGGTGTCCGCATCGATGAATTCGGTGATGCCGTTGACCAGGGCGTGCTCGATCCGCTTGCCCACCGGCTGGTCGCGCCACTTCAGGTCCACGACCCGCGCCACCCCCTTGTCGCCCTTGTAGTTGGGGGCGATGTCGACCAGCCGCTCGGTGTTGGAAACATTCGTCCGCTGCGGCCGGTTCAGGATGACGTCCTCGACGGCCTCCCTCAGGGTCGCGTCGATGTCGTCATAGACGGGCAGGTCGCCAGCGTTGACGATGCCCATGTCCATGCCCGCCTGGATGGCGTGGTACAGGAAGACGCTGTGGATCGCCCGGCGCACCGGCTCGTTGCCGCGGAACGAAAACGAGACGTTCGACACACCGCCGGACACCCGCGCATAGGGCAGTGTGCGCTTGATCTCTGCGGTCGCCTCGATGAAATCAACGGCGTAGTTGTCGTGCTCCTCGATTCCCGTCGCCACGGCGAAGATGTTGGGGTCGAAGATGATGTCCTCGGGCGGAAATCCGACCTCGTCGACCAGAATGCGATAGGCGCGGGTGCAGATCTCGATCTTGCGCGCGGCCGTGTCGGCCTGGCCCACCTCGTCGAAGGCCATGACCACCACGGCGGCGCCGTAGCGCAGGCATTTGACCGCCTGTTCGCGGAACTCCGCCTCGCCCGCCTTCATGCTGATCGAGTTGACGATGGGCTTGCCCTGGACGCATTTCAGCCCCGCCTCGATCACCTCCCATTTGGAGGAGTCGATCATCACCGGCACCCGGGCGATGTCCGGCTCGGCCGCGATCAGATTCAGGAAGGTGACCATGGCCGACTTCGAGTCGAGCAGGCCCTCGTCCATATTGACGTCGATGATCTGCGCCCCGGCCTCCACCTGCTGGCGCGCGACTGTCAGGGCGGCCGAATAGTCGCCCTCGATGATCAGCTTCTTGAACTTCGCCGACCCGGTGACATTGGTCCGCTCGCCGACATTGATGAAGGTGGGTCTCATGATTTTCCTGCCTCTCCCATTGGGAGAGGGCTTGAGCGCACGGCGGCGAAGCCGTCGTTCTGGCGCGAAAGGGTGAGGGGCTTCCCGTGGGACGGCTTACGCCGACGCAAGCGGCCGACCCTCATCCGGCCCTGCGGGCCACCTTCTCCCAACGGGAGAAGGAACGCTTGATCAGACATCACGCCACCATCTCGAACGGTTCCAGACCCGACAGCCGCATCGCCACCGGCCGTTCCGGGATCTCCCGTGTCGGCAGTTTCGACACCGCCTCGGCCGTATGTCTGATGTGGTCCGGCGTCGTGCCGCAGCAGCCGCCGACGATATTGACCAGCCCCGAAGCCGCCCATTCTTCGATGAAATGGGCCGTCTGGTGCGGCTCCTCGTCATACTGGCCCATGGCATTGGGCAGGCCGGCATTGGGATAGGCGGCGACCAGCGTATCGGCCACCCGGCTCAGGTCGGCGATGAAGGGCCGCATCAGATCGGCCCCCAGCGCGCAGTTAAAGCCGACGGCGAACGGTTTGGCGTGCCGCACGCTGTTCCAGAAGGCCTCGGCCGTCTGGCCCGACAGGGTCCGGCCCGACCGGTCAGTAATGGTGCCACTGATCCAGATCGGCAGGGGCTCAAGCCCCTCGTCCTCAAGGTCCTTGATCGCCTTGATACAGGCCTTGCAGTTCAGCGTGTCGGTGATGGTCTCGATCAGATACAGGTGCACGCCGCCTTCGTTCAGCGCCTTCACCTGATGGCGATAGGCCTCATAGACCTGGTCGAAGTTGACCAGCCGCGCGCCCGGATCGTTCACGTCCGACGACATCGACAGCATCTTGTTCAGCGGCCCGATCGAGCCGGCGGCGAAGCGCGGCTTGTGCGGCTCCTTCTCGGTCCATCGGTCGGCCGAGGCCCGCGCCAGTTTCGCCCCCTCCAGATTGATGTCCCAGACCGACTGTTCGTCCAGCCTGTAGTCGTCCTGGGCGATGACCGTGGCCGAGAAGGTGTTGGTCTCGCTGATGTCCGCGCCCGCCGCGAAATACTGGTCGTGCAGGTCCGCGATGACGTCCGGCCGGGTCAGGCACAGGATGTCGTTGTTGCCCTTCATCTGGCCGACATGGTCGGTGAAGCGCTCACCGCGGAAATCCTCTTCCGACAGCTCGCGCCTCTGGATCATGACGCCCCATGATCCGTCCAGCACGAGGATGCGCTCTTTCGCGGCGGCGTGCAGGGCGGCGATCCGGTTGGCGCGGGTCATGCTCGAACTCCCTGGGATGGCGTGAAGAACCCCTCCGTCTGCTCGCAAGAGCTCGCATCCACCTCCCCATCGCTGCGCGACAGGGAGCAGACATGCGCCATGGCGTCTCCTCCCCGTTCGCCGTTTGGCGAAAGGGGAGGTGGCTCGAAGCGAAGCGAAGAGACGGAGGGGTTCTTCACGCAGCCACCGCCTTCTGTTCGCGAACACCCAGCACCCGGCAGATGGCATAGACCAGGTCGGCCCGGTTCAGGGTGTAGAAGTGGAAGTCGGAAAACCCTTCCTCCTGCAGCCGGGCGCAGGTCTCGGCCGCCACCGAGGCCGCCAGCAGTTTGCGCGTCTCCGGATCGTCGTCGAGGCCCTCGAAATGGGCCGCCAGCCAGGCCGGCACCGAGGCCCCGCAACTGGCGCTCATCCGCTGCAGACCGGCGAAGTTGGAGACCGGCATGATCCCGGGGATCAGCGGAAGGGTCACGCCCGCCGCCCGGATCCGGTCGCGGAACCGCAGGAAGGCGTCGATGTCGAAGAAGAACTGGCTCAGCGCCCGGGTCGCCCCAGCGTCGACCTTGGCCTTCAGCACGTCGATGTCATGGTCGATCGACGGGCTCTCGGGATGTTTTTCCGGATAGACGCCGACACTGGTCTGGAACCCGCCCACGCGCTGGATCGCCCGGGCCAGTTCGGTGGCATTGGCATAGCCGTCGGGGCGGGGCTGGTAGACGCCGCCGATGCCGCTGCCGCCGCTGACCGCCGATCCCGGCGGATCCCCGCGCAGGGCCACGATATGATCGACCCCGATGGCCTTGTAGTCGGCGATGACCTGATCGACCTCGTCACGGCTGGCCTCCACACAGGTCAGGTGGGCGGCGGGTTTCAGCGTGGTCTCGGTCAGCATCCGCTGGACCGTCCGGTGGGTCCGCTCGCGGGTCGAGCCGCCCGCGCCATAGGTGACCGAGACGAACGCCGGGTTCAGCGGCTCCAGCCGACGCACGGCCTTCCACAGATTGGCCTCGGCCTCATCGGATTTGGGCGGAAAGAATTCGAACGACACCCGCACCGGACTGGCGTTCTCGCCGGCCCGGGCGACGGGACCCAGCGGCGACAGCAACAGGGCGCGGGCCTCGGCCAAGGTCGGGGCCAGCGTTGGGGAGGGGGCTTGGGCGGCCATCAGGCGACGCTCCTCTTGGGGCTTGCGCCGCGCGTGACGACCGGGCGGGTCGCGGTCCAGATGGTGACGGTCAGGCCCGCCGTGTCCGGGGGCAGAGCGATGGAGGCAGAGGCCTCCAGCCCGGCCTCGGCCAGCCAGCGCCCGATCTCCTCGTCGGCGAAGCCCAGCCGGCGATGCTGGTGCTCCTCCCTCAGCCGCTCCAGCTCATGGGGGGCGAAATCAACGATCAACAGCCGTCCCCCGGGCCCGACCAGCCGCGCTGCCTCGGCCACGGCGGCGGCGGGATCGGCGAGGTAGTGGAGCACCTGATGCACCAGCACCAGATCCGCCGACTGCCCCGGCAGGCGGGTGGCGAAGATGTCGCCGTGGCGCAGTTCCACCCGGTCCAGCCCGGCCTTCGCCACATTGGCCCGGGCGATATTCAGCATGTTCTGGCTCAGGTCGAGGCCGATCGACATGCGCGCCTTGGCCCCCAGCAGGGTCAGCATCCGCCCCGATCCGGTGCCCAGATCCACCACTCGCTCGAACGGCCCCGGCCCCGCCGCCCGGGCGATGGCGTTCTCGACCGCGCTCTCGGACACATACAGCGAGCGGATCCGGTCCCACTGCGGCGCGATCTGTTCGAAATAGGCGGCCGCCGCCTCGGCCCGTTCGTCGCGCACCGTCTCCAGCCGGCGATGGTCCGCCTCGCCCTCGCCGTCGTCCAGCAGATCCAGCACGGTGTCGATCAGCCGGCGCGCGTCCGGCTCGTGCGACACCCGGTAGAAGACCCGCGCCCCGTCCGGAAACCGCTCGATCAGCCCCGCGTCCGCCATCAGTTTCAGATGCCGCGACACCCGCGGCTGGCTCTGCTCCAGCACCCGGCCCAGTTCCATCACCGACAGCTCCTCGCCGGCCAGCAGCGACAGGATGCGCAGCCGCGTCGGCTCGCCGGCGGCGCGCAGGGCTTCGATCGTCTGGTCGGCACTCAGGGACATGGCAAAATCATATAAGGATATCCTTATATGATGGGAAGCCGGAAATCATGCCACCGGCGTCACCGGTGCCTCGCCCGCCGCCACCGCAGCCAGATTCCGCATCAGCAGCATCGCCATCCCCTGCACCGCCGCATGGGTCGCGCCCCCGGTGTGCGGCGTCAGCACCACATTCGGCACGTCCGCCCAGCGCCCCGGCGGCGTCGGCTCGGTGGCGAACACATCCAGCCCCGCCCCGCCCAGCCGCCCGGCCTTCAGCGCCGCGATCAGCGCCTCCTCATCCACCAGCGACCCGCGCGCCACATTGACCAGCACCCCCTCGGGCCCCAACGCCGCGATCACCGCGCCGGAAATCAGCCCGCGATTGTCCTCTTCCGCCCGACAGGCCACCACCAGCACGTCCGACCCGGCCGCCAGCTCCCCCAGCGATCCGGCCCGGGGCCAGTCCGCCGGCCGGTCCCTCGGCCCCCACCAGCGCACGGCACAGCCCATCACCGCCACCCGCCGGGCCACCGCCTCGCCGATCGCGCCCAGCCCCACGATCCCGACGCGCCGTCCCCGCATCGAGGAGGTCATCAGCCGCTCGTCCGCCACCCAGGTCCCGACTGTCACCCGCCGGTGCCCCTCGACGATCCCGCGCACCACCGCCAGCATCAGCCCCAGCGCCAGATCCGCCACATCCTCATGATTGACCCCCGGCGCATGGGTGACCACCAGCCCCCGCGCCCGGCAGTCCGCCACATCGATTCCGTCATGGCCAGCCGTGAAACAGGCCACGTGCCTCAGGTTCGGCAACCGGTCCAGCAGGGCGGGCTCCAGCCGGTCGTCCCCCAGCACCACCACCGCCGACACCCGCCCCAGCGCCGCCGGAGACGGCCCCACCCACAGCCGATGCACGACAAACGCCCCCTCCAGCAGCGGCACCAGCCGCTCCAGGGTCGGGGCCACGATCAGGATCTCGGGACGGTCGCTCATGCCGCCCCCCTAGCACGCTCGCCCGGGGGGAGGGGAAGCCGGTGGGTTAACCCAGACAGAGCGGTCGCTGGCGGTTGTACCGGTCCCAGACGACCGCCGTGCCGCTACGCACCATGGCGCAGTTGATCTCGGTTCCGGCGCGCGTCCAGCAGACGGCCGTGACCCGGCCGTAGCTGCGGCCGGTCGATTCGCAACTTAGCGCCTGCCCCGACGCCAGCCGACGCAGGGTCGCCGTCGACTCCTCCGCCGAGGCGGCCGGGCAGGGGTGGCCCGGGGAACAGGTCTCGTCCCGCTCCCGCGCCGCCACCGCGTGCAACCGTACCCGCGTGCCGTCATCGCAGCGTAGCGTGTCCCCGTCGGTGATGGATGTGACTCCGCAGGCGAACCGCTCCGGGTCCTCGCGGGCCTGCGTGCCGTGCGGGGTCGAAGACAGGGCGATGGGCGTCGAGGCGGTCGCCGACACCGTCGCGGCCAGCGCCCGGGCAGCCTCGCCGGACGGCCATTTCAGCGTCACGACAAAGGCCGTCACCGCCACCAGCCCGACGCTGAGCGCAAAGCCAGGCCGCCGCCGCCGCCGCCGCAGCGTACAGCAGGGCCGCCCTCAGATCGTCCGGCTCCAGCTCATCTTAGTCTGCCAGGATCTCGGCCTCGGTCATGCCCAATGCCAGCCAGCCCAGCACGTCGTGCACGGCGATCCGGATGCCGCGGATGCAGGGCCGGCCGCTGCGTTTGCCGGGTTCGACGGTGATGCGGGACAGGAGATCGTCGCTCATGTCCCACATCCTATCGCACTTCGGTCAGCGCCCGAATTTCTGGAACTTGATCCGGTGCGGGATCAGGGCGTCGGTGCCGAGGCGGCGCTTCTTGTCCTCTTCATACGCTTCGAAATTGCCCTCGAACCATTCGACGTGGCTGTCGCCCTCGAACGCCAGGATGTGGGTCGCCAGACGGTCGAGGAACCAGCGGTCGTGGGAGATGACCACGGCGCAGCCGGCGAACTCCTCCAGCGCCTCCTCGAGGTTCTGCAGCGTCTCGATGTCCAGGTCGTTGGTCGGTTCGTCCAGCAGGATCAGGTTGCCGCCGGTGGCGAGCGTCTTGGCCAGGTGCACGCGGTTGCGCTCCCCGCCGGACAGCTGACCGACCTTCTTCTGCTGGTCGCCGCCCTTGAAGTTGAAACTGCCGACATAGGCGCGGGTGTTGATCTCGCGTTTGCCCACCATCATCACATCGGTGCCGCCCGAGATCTCTTCCCAGATGGTCTTGTTGGGATCCAGGCTGTCGCGTGACTGGTCGACATAGGCCAGTTTGACCGTCTCCCCGACCTTGATCGTGCCGCCCTCGGGCGTCTCCTGGCCGGTGATCAGGCGGAACATGGTCGACTTGCCCGCCCCGTTGGGACCGATGACGCCGACGATGCCGTTGGGCGGCAGCTTGAAGGTCAGATTGTCGAACAGCAGCTTGTCGCCGTACGACTTCTGCAGCCCCTCGACCTCCAGCACCACATTGCCGAGGCGCGGCCCGGGCGGGATCTGGATATGGGCGTGGGTCTGGGCCCCGCGCAGGTTCTCCTGCTCGGTCACCATCCGCTCATAGGCGGCCAGACGGGCCTTGGACTTGGCCTGGCGGGCCTTGGCCCCGGACCGCACCCATTCCAGTTCGCGCGTCAGGGCGCGCTGGCGGGCCTCGGATTCCGAGTTCTCCTGCACCACGCGCTTCTGCTTCTGCTCCAGCCAGCTGGAGTAGTTGCCCTCATAGGGAATGCCCTTGCCGCGATCGAGCTCCAGCGTCCACTTGGTCACCAGATCCAGGAAGTAGCGGTCGTGGGTGACCAGGATCACGCAGCCGGGGAAGGCCTCCAGATGGTGCTGCAGCCAGGCCACCGACTCGGCGTCGAGGTGGTTGGTCGGCTCGTCCAGCAGCAGCATGTCGGGCTTGGACAGCAGCAGCCGGGCCAGGGCCACGCGGCGCTTCTCACCGCCCGACAGATTGGCCGTGCCCCAGTCGTCGGGCGGGCAGCGCAGGGCGTCCATCGCCATCTCGATGCGGCTGTCGATGTCCCAGACGTCGCCGGCGTCGATCTTTTCCTGCAGGGCCGTCATCTCGGCCATCAGCTCGTCGGAATAGTTCTCGGCCATCTCCATGGCGATGGCGTTGAAGCGGTTGACCCACTGCTTCTCCTCGCACCAGGCCTCGACGTTCTCGCGCACGTTCAGGCTGTCGTCGAGGTGGGGCTCCTGTTCCAGATAGCCGCGCTTGACCCCGTCGGCTGCCTTCGCCTCGCCCGAGAACTCCGGATCCAGGCCCGCCATGATCTTCAGCAGCGTCGACTTGCCCGACCCGTTGACCCCCACGACCCCGATCTTGGCGTCGTTGTAGAAGCTCAGCCAGATGTTCTCGAAGATCTTTTTCCCGCCGGGAAACGTCTTCGTCAGACCCTGCATCTGGAAGATATACTGCTGCGCCATGAGTGAGCCGCGCCCTGTCGTGGAAATTGTTGGAAGGTCGGGGCTGGATGTAGCGATCCCGACCCCGGGTGGCAAACATCCTGCGCCCGTCAGGCGGCGGATTGAAGGCGGGACCAGAGCCTACCAGCGGAACAGGACGCGTCCGACCAACGCCCCGACGACAACCGCCATGGCGATGCCCAGTGAATACCAGGCCATGACGAAGCTGGCAGCGTGCTCGGGGCAGTGCAGGCCGTACAGGGTCGTGGCAAGGCCGGCGGTCAGAAGCCCGGCCGCTGCGCCCGCCGCGCCGGGTCGCATCGGTGCGAATCCGCGCGCCGCGCCGAACACGAAGGGTGCAGCGATCAGGCTGAGGATCAGGATCAGGGGCGCGCATTCCCGTGCGCTCTCGCCCAGAAGGGCTGATCCGCGGGCGGTCTCTGGCATGGAGACGAATTCCCACGTGGCGAAAGCGGTGGCCGCCGCCAGCACGAGCGCGAGGGCGGTCAGCGGGGGGCGTATGGACGCGCCCGGCCGGCCCAGCCGGTCCAGAAGCCAGAAGCCGATGACTCCCAACGCTCCGGTATAGGTCGCCTTGATCCAGAAGGTCGGTCCCATCATGGCCACACCCAGATCCTGGCGGAACCCGAGCCAGAAGCCGACCCCGAGCAGGACGAGAAGTCCTCCCGCGCACAGGCCCAGCAGCAGTCGGCGCTCGACCTGCCGCGGCCGGGCAGCGGGCAGGTCGGTGGCCAGGGCCTGGATCAGGTCGTCAGTCTTCATCTTCGGCTCCGTCGACGGGGGCCGGCGCGAAGCGGGCGTTCAGGGATTTCAGACTACGGTGGATCGAGACCTTGGCGGCCGTCAGGCTGTAGCCATGGCGTTCGGCCGCCTCGGCCACCGTCATGCCGCCCAGGCGCACATCCTCGATCAGGCGACGCTGGCGGGCCGGCAACAGGGCCAGGATGCGGGTCAGGTCAGCGCGGGTGGCACCGTCCTCGACGGTGTGGTCGGCGAACAGGGCGGAGGCCTCGTCCAGCGGATGGGTCGGACGGCGGCCCTGTCGGCGCAGATGATCAACCAGCTTGTGTCGCGCCACCGCGAAGGCCCAGGCGGTGAAGGCCTGGTTCCGGTCCCACGTCGCCCGTTTGGCGTGGATCGCGATCAGGGTTTCCTGCACCAGATCCTCGGCATCGGCACCGCCGTTGAACAGGCGTCGTCTGAAATAGGGGCGCAGATGCGCCCCCAGTTCGGACAACAACAGACGCCAGGCGAGCGCGTCGCCCTCGAGGCCGCGGAGCATCAGGCTCTTCAGGTGCGCTTCACGGTCGGTCACGGTTCCGTCGGATACGGCGGCGAGTGACGAAGGTTACACGGTGCGGGCGACATTCGACCATGGCTGAACCGGCGAGCCGGTTACTCCCGATCAGGCGTAGTTAAAGCTCACCGAGATCCGGTCCGCCTTGGCGTTGTTGACGGGGACTTCGTGGCGCAGCCAGCTCTCCCACATCAGAACGGTGCCCGCCCGGGGCGCGAGATAGACGAAGGGCTGTTCGGCCTGGGGGGCGTCGGGGTCCACACCCGGCCGGGCCATCATCATGGGCAGGCGCGGGTCCTCCAGCTTGAGCGCGGAGGCGCCGGCCGGAACCTCGATATAGACCGTGCCAGACAGGAAGGCGTGCGGGTGGATATGGCCGGAGTGGGCTCCACCGGGTTTCAGAATATTGACCCACATCGTGTCCAGCCGGGGTTTGCGCGCAAGGTCGAAATTGAGGCCCCGGGCATAGGCGAGGGCGTGCCGGTCGAGGTGTTTCTTCAGTTCCGCGAATTCCGGCAGACGCTGGGGCAGGTCATTCAGCGAGCCATAGGAGGTGTAGCCGCGATAGTTGTGCGTCCTGCACCAGGCCCGGCCAGCCCCATCCTCCACCGCCAACATGCGGCAAGCGTCGGCCAGGCTGGTGTTGAAGCCCTCGAAACCCGGCGCAGCGGCAAGGGTAGCCTCATAGACCTGGGTGATAAAGAGAGGGTGCAAGCTCATGGGGCGGGGCTCTAGCCTGCAGTCGCCGCGACGTCGCGACCGAATTCGAACAGGTTGCTCGGGAAATGGGGGCTCACCATGGCAGGTCGGCCTCTCCTCTCAGGATCGCCTCGGCTTCCGGCGTATGTTTGCTTCCGGAGCGATCATGCAGGACGAGGCCGGGAAGGAGCCGAAGGGGCGCGCGCCCGGCCTTCCGCGCATGAACCAGAACCCGCTTGGCCGGTTGGTCGGCGAAGGGCTGGACCGGGCGGATGGCAAAAGAGCCGCAACGCGGCCCCAGCAGGCCCAGCAGATCCGCCAGGCGGTCCGCCCGATGAACGATGACGATGCCACCGCCGTCCCGGATCCCACGGACCAGAAACTCGGTCCAGGCCGGCAGCCCGTCGTCCGCGATCCATGCGCCGCGTTTGGCAGGGGCGGGGGCGCGGAGGGCACGGTCGTCATCGAAAAAGGGGGGGTTGGATACAGCCCAGTCGAACGACGGACGGTCCAGCGCTGCGAAACCGGAAGCGACATCGCCCGTAGCGATCTCCACCCGATCGTCCATGGCGTTGAGCGCCGCGTTGCGGACCGCGAGGGCGGCGGCGGTCCGGTCGCGTTCCAGTCCGGTCAGGCGCGCTTCCGGACAGCGCTGGCCGATCTGCATGAGAACCGCCCCGGCACCGCAGCCGGCTTCCAGCACCCGTTCGCCGGGGCGCGCCGGTACGGCGGCAGCGAGGAGGGCGGCGTCCATGCCCGCGCGATAGCCATCCGCGCGCTGCAGCAGGCGGACCCTTCCGCCCAGAAGGGCGTTCTCCATCAGATCGGCGTCGGCCGACGCCGGTGTCAGCGGAGTGGATGCGACGGTCATGCGGCTTGACCCTTCATGGTCGGGTCACCATTGTCCGGCGCGGGCGAGGCCGCAAGACGCCGTGACGTTCATACCACGCGATCCTCAGCGCATCGCGATTATTGAGAGAGTTTACCGTTGGATGCTGTCACTCTGACCGCTCCTCGCGCCAATGGCCCCCGCGCCGAGGGCGACGTGGAGGCCCTGGCCCGTCTGGCCCGGGCCGACATGGCGGCGGTCGACGCCTTGATCGTGGCGCGCATGCAATCCCCCGTCCCCGTCATTCCTCTTCTGGCTGAACACATCGTTTCAGCGGGTGGCAAAAGGCTGCGTCCTCTGCTGACGATCGCGGCGGCGCGGGCGGCCACCGGCGGCGCTGCTGCCGACGGCCTCGACAATGCGCTGAAACTGGCCGCCTCGGTGGAGTTCATTCATACGGCGACCCTGTTGCACGACGATGTGGTCGACGGGTCCGAACGTCGGCGCGGCAAGGTCGCCGCCCACCTGATCTGGGGCTCGGCGACCAGTGTGCTGGTCGGGGATTTTCTGTTCGCCCGGGCATTTGAACTGATGGTCGAGACCGGTCAGCTGCGCGCCCTCGGCATTCTGGCCCAGGCCTCCAGCGTGATCGCCCAGGGCGAAGTGCTGCAGCTGACGCGAGCCCACGACCTGAACCTGGATCAGGAGACCTATCTGCGGATCGTGTCGGCCAAGACCGCCGAACTGTTTGCAGCGGCGGCCGAAGCCGGTGCCGTCGGTGTGAACGCTGGTCAGGCCGCAACATCCGCCCTGCGGTCCTACGGTTTGAACCTCGGGCTGGCGTTTCAACTGGCTGACGACGCCCTCGACTATGGAGGCACGTCCGAGGCGCTGGGCAAGAACGCCGGCGACGACTTCCGCGAGGGCAAGGTCACCCTGCCGCTTTTGCTGGCTGTGGCGCGGACACGCGGTCGCGAGGACGCCTTCTGGGAGCGGACCATCAATCGCGGTGAGCGGACGGAAGAGGATTTCCGCCGGGCGCGCGAGATGGTGATCGGCACGGGATCCGTTTCGGCCACGCTGGACGCCGCCGGCGACTATGCCGACGCCGCCAAGGGCGCGCTTCGCGTGCTGCCCCAAACCGCGTGGCGGGACGCGCTCGACAGCCTGGCCGATTTCGCGGTCAGCCGGGCAGCCTGACGCTCTGTCCCTCAGCTGAGCGAGGCGGCGAATCTCTGGATTCTCGCGCAGGCGTCCTCGAGCACAGCCTCCGAGGTCGCATAGCTGATCCGGAAATAGGGGCTGAGCCCGAACGCCTGTCCGTGCACCACAGCGACCCCCTCGGCTTCCAGCAGGGCTGAAGCGAAGGTCTCGTCGCCGTCGATGACGACGCCGCTCTCGGTTGTCTTGCCGATCAGGCCATGGATGGACGGATAGACGTAGAAGGCCCCCTCCGGATTCGGGCAACGGATGCCTGTCGCCTGGTTCAGCATCGAGACCACAAGGTCGCGGCGCTTCTCGAAGGCCGCGCCGCGCTCGGCGATAAAGTCCTGGGGGCCGTTCAACGCCTCGACGGCGGCAGCCTGGCTGATGGAGGCCGGGTTGGAGGTGGTCTGGCTGGCGACCTTGCGCATCAGGTCGATCAACGCCTTGGGCCCGCCGGCGTAGCCGATGCGCCAGCCGGTCATGGCATAGGCCTTGGACACCCCGTTCACCGTCAGGGTGCGGTCATAGAGGTCGGGCGCGACCTGGGCGATCGTGGTGTATTCAAAGTCACCGTAGGTGAGGTGCTCATACATGTCGTCGGTCAGCACCCAGACCTGCGGATGACGGCGCAGCACATCGGCGAGGGCCTCCAGCTCGGGCCGGGTGTAGGCCGCACCCGTCGGGTTGGACGGGCTGTTCAGGATCAGCCATTTGGTCCGGGCCGTGATCGCCGCCTCCAGCACCTCGGGCCGCAGCTTGAAACCGTCCTGCTCCTCGCCGGTGACGAAGACCGGTTCGCCGCCGGCCAGCAGCACCATATCGGGATAGCTGACCCAGTAGGGCGCCGGGACAATGACTTCGTCGCCAGGGTTCAGCGTCGCCAGAAGCGCATTGTAGATGACCGGCTTGCCGCCCGGGGCCACATGGATCTGGGCGGTCGTATAGGTCAGGCCATTCTCGCGCGCGAACTTGGCGACAATGGCGGCCTTCAGTTCCGGCGTGCCGTCGACGTCGGTGTATTTGGTGTCGCCGCGCTGGATCGCCGCAATGGCCGCGGCCTTGATATTTTCGGGGGTGTCGAAGTCCGGTTCGCCGGCCCCGAGGCCGATCACATCCCGGCCCTGCCGCTTCAATTCCCGCGCCTTGGCGGTGACCGCCAGCGTCGCGGAAGGCTGGACGCGGGCGAGGGCGGCGGACTGCAGGTCGGACATGGCGATTCCCGGAGGTAGGCGACGCTTTCTGTTAAGCAGATGCCGAAGGCCGATGAAACAGCAAGGCTCGCCCGCGGGACCACCAAGGTGCTAGGCGGCTGGAGTATGAATCGTCTCCTCGACTTCATCCTGAACATGGAGGCCCGGCGCTGGCGGACGGCGCTGGCGGCGGCCTTGCTGCTGGGCACGACGCTGGGGCTGCTGGCGCTGGGCAAAAGCCAGTTCGGGCTTGCGGCCGAGGAGAATCTCGAGGGCTGGCTGCAGGGCTACCGGGGCAGCTCATGGGCCTTCGCCGCGACGGTGGTGCTGTTCGTTGCCGCGGCGTTTCTCGGAGCGCCGCAGTTCATCCTGATCGCCGCGTGCGTGGTGGCCTTCGGGCCGTCGCTCGGCTTCTTCTACAGCTGGGCGGCGACCGTGGTCTCCGCAGGCGTGACCTACTGGCTGGGTCGCGGGCCCGCAGCCCGGCTGCTGGACCGGTTCGGGGGCGCGACGCTCGAGCGGCTCAAGCGGTTCGTCGGACGCAACGCCTTCTATGCCAGCTTCATGATCCGCAATGTGCCGTCCGCCCCGTTCATTGTCGTCAACATGGCCTTCGGGGCGACCCGCGCATCGTTCCCGGCCTTCCTTGTGGGGTGCGCCCTCGGCGTCCTGCCCAAGACGGCGCTGGTAGCGTTTTTCGGTGGCGCCGTGGTCGCGGCGGTCAGCGGAGACGGCGTGTGGACGTCCCTGATTCTCGCGGCCGTCGCAGTCGTCTGGACGGGGATCATGCTGGCGGTCCGGGAGCTGGTCCGGCGGCGCGAACGCGCGAACGAGGCGGTTGATTGATACTGCGGTTGTTGCAGATGGCCGGTTGGCCTATATCGGCGGGATACGCAGAACCGGGAACGACCAGATGCTGAAGCTCTACTACTCCGCTGGCGCTTGCGCCCTCGCCTCGCACATCGCGCTGGAGGAGTCGGGTGCCGACTACGTCATCGAACATGTTGATCTGAAGCAGGGCCAGCAGCGGACGCCGGCCTATCTGGCGATCAATCCGGCGGGATCCACGCCGGCGCTGGTCACGGACGAGGGGATACTGACCGAAAACGCGGTCATCATGGCCTATGTCGCCCGGACTCACCCGCAGGCAGAGCTGGCCGAGGACCCGTCCAGTTTCGCCTGGAGCAAGATGCAGTCACTGAACGGCTGGCTTGGCGCGTCCCTGCATCCCGCGATCGGCCGACTGTTGTTCAGCCGGCCGCCGCTCGAAGGCGAGGCGAAGGCGGCCCAGACCGAGTTCGCCCTCGGCAAGTTCGACCTCGTGGAACACCATCTGCTTAAGGGCCCGTGGGCCATGGGGGATCGTTATACGGTTGCCGACGGCTATCTGTCCGTGTTCACCCGTTGGGCCCGTCAGGCGGGATTGCTCGACGGAAACCGCTTCCCCCGGCTGAACGACCATCTGGATCGGGTTCAGGCGCGACCGGCGGTTCAGCGCGTGCTCGCCGCTGAAGGTCTTCAGACCGTCTGACCGGCAGCGTGCTCGAGCCAAGCGGAGCCGTAACCAGGTCGTGATCGCGGCCGTGCTTCCGCGCGGCATCGGGGCTTGTATTCACCTGCCCATGCGGGCAAACGGGCGCACGGCCGGTCAGGCGAGGACGATCAGGATATTCGCTGTGTATGGGGATACACCGCGAGTGGGGCGTCGCTGAAGCTGGCCGATCCACAGCGCCTTGAAGGCCCCAACCGAACGGTAACCGACCCCCATGAGCTTTTCCCTTTTCGGCGCCATCTCCAACGACATCGCGATGGACCTGGGGACCGCCAACACCCTGATTTATATGAAGGGTAAGGGCATCGTTCTGAACGAGCCGTCGGTCGTGGCGCTGAGAAACGTCGGGGGACGCAAGATCGTCCACGCCGTGGGTATCGAGGCCAAGCAGATGCTGGGCCGCACCCCCGGTCACATGGAGGCGATCCGCCCCATGCGCGACGGGGTCATCGCCGACTTCGAGGTCGCCGAGGAGATGATCAAACACTTCATCCGCAAGGTGCATAACCGCAAGGGTTTCGTGAACCCCAAGATCATTGTCTGCGTGCCCTCGGGCGCGACGGCGGTCGAACGGCGCGCGATCAATGATTCGTGCCTGAACGCCTCGGCCCGCCGGGTCGGCCTGATCGACGAGCCTATGGCCGCCGCGATCGGGGCCGGCCTGCCGATCCACGAGCCGACCGGTTCGATGGTCGTCGACATCGGCGGCGGCACCACCGAGGTGGCCGTGCTGTCCCTGTCGGGGATCGTCTATTCGCGTTCAGTCCGCGTCGGCGGCGACAAGATGGACGACAGCATCATCAGCTACATGCGTCGCAACCATAACCTGCTGATCGGCGAAACCACCGCCGAGCGGATCAAGAAAGACATCGGCACCGCCCGAATTCCGGCCGACGGCGAGGGCCTGTCGATCGAGGTCAAGGGTCGCGACCTGATGCAGGGTGTGCCCCGCGAGGTCCGCATCTCGGAGCGTCAGGCCGCCGAGGCCCTGGCCGAGCCAGTGTCCCAGATCATCGACGCCGTGAAGGTGGCTCTGGAAGCCACCCCGCCGGAACTGGCCGCCGACATCGCCGACAAGGGCATCATGCTGACCGGTGGCGGGGCCCTGCTGCGCGGTCTGGACGCCGAGATCCGCGATCACACAGGACTTCCTGTCTCGGTCGCTGACGATCCGCTGTCCTGCGTCGCCATCGGCTGCGGCCGGGTGCTGGAGCACCCGCGCTGGATGAAGGGCGTGCTCGATTCGGCGCTTTGAGGCCAATCCCGGTGGCCGAGGCAACGCCCGCGATCGCGGTGTAATCGCCGGTTTCCATATCGCCTGCTTTTTGCGATAGGCTGCAACTCGCGGCGGGAGGCGTCCCGCCGATTCTGACCTCTTTTGGAAGGCAAGGCCGTGGCGTTTCGCGACGGACCGTTCGAGTCACTGAAAGTTCCGCTGGCGTGGACCGCCGCGGTTGTGGTCGTGGTCGCCATCATCCTCTCCGTTCTCCTGATCCTTGCCGATCGCCGCCCCGAGGCGGCCGACGACGCCTATGGGCCGGCGCGGGCGGGATTCGATGCCGGAGCCGGGCCCGTCAACGGGGTGCTGGCCTGGCCGGTGCGATGGGCGGGTGCGGCGACCGATTACGTCAAGGGATACTTCTTCGCGGTTTCAGAAAACCGGCGGCTGCGGGCCCGCGTCGCTGAACTGGAGCCGTGGCGGGATCAGGCCATTGCGCTGAAAAATGTAAATGGTCGCTACGAGACCATGCTGGGTCTCCAGACCGAGCCGCCCGTGGCCATGGCGACAGCGCGGTCCATCTCGGAGTCGCGCGGACCGTTCAACAACGCCCGTCTGCTGGACGCGGGCGCTTCGCGCGGGATCCGGATCGGCAATCCGGCCATCAATGAGCACGGTCTGGTCGGGCGTATCATCGGAGTGACCGGCGGGGTGAGCCGCATGCTGCTGCTCACCGACGTCTCCAGCAGAACGCCTGTCCTGATTGATCGCACAGATGCCCGTGCCATGCTGACCGGCGACGGGTCAGGCAATCCGAAGCTCGAGTTTGTGCGCGGCTCCGACGCCGTACAGGCCGGGGATCGCATCCTGACCTCCGGAGACGGCGGCGGTTTCCCGCGGGGCCTGCCCATCGGCGTGGCCGCACGGGGGATCGACGGGTCCTGGCGCGTGAAACTGTTCAGCGACCGCGGTGCGATCGACTATGTCCGGGTCCTGCTGTTCCAGGATTTCGGCCAGCTCGTTGCGCCCGAGGCGCTCATCGCGCCGCCTTTGGCCGGGCTGACGACAGCGCCGTCGCTCACGCCCGCTCCAGCCACGGTCCCGCCTCCTGCTTCCCGGCCCGCAGAATGAGACGGTCGATGGCCGTCCGTGTCGCCGGCCCGACCCAGTGGGTCATCTATCCGGCGCTGGCCGTCATCGCGATCACGATCGTCCTTGCCACGCCGGCGGAGTTGTTCGGGCTGAAACTGCCTGAGCCTGTTCTTCCTCTGGTCCTCGCCTTTGCCTGGCCCCTGATCCGGCCGTCCATGCTGGCACCGGCGCTCCTGTTCGGCCTTGGTCTCTTCCTTGACCTGTTCTGGGGCGGGATCATGGGCCTGTGGCCCTTATGCCTGCTGGCCGTCTATGGCGTGGTTCTCGCTTCCCGCAACCTTTTGGCCGGGCAGGAGACCCAGGTCCTGTTTGTCTGGTATGCCGTGTGCGCCCTGGTCGCCTTCGTTTTGGCCTACGGGGTTGTTACGCTGACCGCAGGGCGTGCACCGAGCCTGCTGTCCCTGCTGGGCCAGGTGGTTCCAACGCTCCTGCTTTTTCCTGTGGCTGACTGGATGATCCAGCGGTTCGATGATGGCGACATGCGGTTTCGATGAGCGGCGAGCCCTCGATCTTTTTCTCTGACGTCAACGAGCGCCAAGGCTCCTTCCTGCGCCGTACCTTCGTCGTCGGGGGACTGACCGCGCTGGGCATGACCGCGCTCACGGTTCGTCTGGCCCAGCTTCAGGTGGTGCAGGCCCAGGAATATTCGACACTGGCCAGCCAGAACCAGTTCAACTTCCGCCTCGTGCCGCCGCCGCGAGGCAGGATTCTCGACCGCAATGGTGTGGTGATCGCCGGTAACAGGCCCAGTTTCCGCGTTCTGGTGGTCCGCGACGAGACCAAGGACCTGGACCAGACTCTCGATCTGCTCGGTCGCCTGCTCCCGGATACGGTCGACCGGCGCCGCGCAATCATTCGGGACGTCAACGCGGCCCCCAAGTTCAGCCCCGTCCCCATCAAGACCGACCTGAGCTGGGACGAGTTCGCAAGGGTGAACCTCTATGCGCCCGAACTGCCCGGCGTCATGGCGGACATGGGCGAGGTCCGTTTCTATCCCTTCACCGGCTCCTTCGCGCACGTGATCGGCTATGTGGCCAAGGTGTCGGATCGCGACATCAAGGCCGTTCGCGACCGCGGCGAGGAACCGTCGCAAATGATGTTCAATCCCGGATTCCGGATCGGCCGTACGGGTGTTGAGAAGGCGCTGGATGCCCAACTGCGCGGCGAGGCCGGCGGCAATCGGGTCGAGGTCGATGCGCGCGGTCGGGTTGTCGCTGAGGACGTCGGCGGCTCGCGCCCGGCCGTTCCGGGCAAGGATGTGGTCCTGACGCTGGACGCGGACGTGCAGAACCGGGCGCTTGAGGTGTTCGGCGAGGAGTCGGGCGGATGCGTCGTGATGGATGTGCGCAGTGGCGACATCCTGTGCATGGTGTCCGCCCCCTCGTTCGACCCGAACCTGTTCGTCAGCGGGGTGCCGACCCGAACCTATTCGGCCCTGCGCGACTATGAGCGTCGGCCCCTGACCGACAAGGCGATTGACGGGACGTTCGCGCCGGGATCGACCTTCAAACCGGTGGTCGGACTGGCGGCCCTCAAGCGCGGCGTCGATCCTGACCGTCGCATTGTCTGCACCGGCGGCTACTATCTCGGGCGGCGCTTCGCCTGTCTTGGCCGCCATGGTGCGCTGGATATGCGCGGGGCGCTGAAGGCGTCCTGCAACGTCTATTTCATGACCCTTGCCGTGGAGATGGGGCCCGACGCGATCGCAGAGACCGCGCGCGACCTTGGCCTTGGCCAGGTGTTCGATATCGGCATCGACGGGCAGAAGCCCGGCCTCGTGCCGGATCGGCAGTGGCGGCGGGAGAACCCCGTGCAGGGCGACGGCAAATGGTACCCCGGGGAGACCCCCAGCTATGCCATCGGACAGGGCGCGCTGACGGTCAATGCCCTGCAGCTGGCCGTCTATACCGCACGTCTCGCCAATGGCCAGAAGGCGGTGATGCCGCGCCTGATCAAATCGATCGGCGGCGTCGAACAGGGTGCGCGGGCCCCGTTCGCGGATCTCCCCTATGACCCGGAGCTGGTCAAGGTGATGAGGGACGGGATGGAGGCCGTGACCGACGTCGGCGGCACCGGCTTCCGGAACAGCCAGCTGGGCCTCGGGCCCGTCCGGATGGCGGGCAAGACCGGCACGGCACAGGCGCGGAACTACGGTGCCGGGTCACGCCGGGGTGCCGGTCGCCCCTGGCAGGAGAAGGACCACAATCTGTTCATCGCTTATGCCCCGGTCGACAACCCGCGCTATGCGGTTTCGGTGATTGTGCAGCATGGCGGAATGGGCGGGGGAACGGCCGGAGCCCCGCGAGCGCGCGAAGTCATGCGTGTGGCGTTGCTGAAAGACCCGGAGATCCGCGCGCGGATCGAACAGTCGGGGTTCGACGACACGCCCCTTGATCCGGGGCCCGCGACAGACGTCGCAGCCCCCGGGCCTGAGGCCTCGCCGACGGAGCCCACCGTTTCCACTGGCCCGCGCCCCTATCTTGCGGAAGCACCGGAATGACCGCTTCCGCCCTGACCCGACCCGGTGAGCGCGAACGCCTGCCGGTCAAGATCAGCCAGCTCGACTGGCGGCTCGTGGGACTCCTGTGCGTGGTCGCGTTCGTCGGGACGGCCATGCTCTACTCGGTCGGCGGCGGGGCGTGGCGACCGTGGGCGATGAACCATGCGATTCGCTTCGGTGCCATGCTGGTGGTGATGCTGGGGCTCGCGATGCTGCACCCCAAATGGTGGTTCCGCGCCGCTTATCCCCTGTACGGCGTCCTGCTCCTGCTCGTGCTCATGATCGAGTTCACCCCCCTGGGGTACGTCGCCGGAGGTGCGAAGAACTGGCTTGATCTGGGCTTCGTCCGGATTCAGCCTGCCGAGTTCGTGAAGCTGGGCCTCGTTCTGGCGTTGGCGCGCTGGTATCATGGCCATACTGCCCAGGACGCCCGCTGGTCGTGGAAACTGCTGATCCCGACGGGCATGATCGCCGTTCCATTTCTGCTTGTGGCGAAACAGCCGGATCTGGGGTCCGCCATGGTCATCGGGCTCACAGGGGCCGCGGTGATGTTTTTTGCCGGGCTGAGCTGGCGCGTGATCGCGGCCGGTGCCGCCGCGGCCGTGGCCATCGTCCCGCCCTTCGTGATGTTCGGTATGCATGAGTATCAGCGCAACCGGGTCCTCACCTTCCTCAGTCCGGAATCCGATCCTTCGGGCACGGGTTACAACATCATCCAGTCCAAGATCGCTCTCGGTTCGGGCGGGCTGCTCGGCAAGGGCTACGGTCTGGGCAGCCAGAGTCAGCTGGAATTCCTGCCCGAACGGGAGACCGATTTCATCTTCTCCACCCTGGCCGAAGAGTTCGGTTTCCTCGGCTCATTCGCCGTGCTCGCCTGTTACGTCGCCATCATTCTGATTGCTCTGCGGATCGCCTCGCTGGCCCACAGTCATTTCGGCCGCCTCGCCGCAGCGGGCATGATCGCCTTCTTCGCCGTCTTCGTGCTCGTTAACGGAGCCATGGTCATGGGGCTGGCCCCTGTGGTCGGGGTGCCAATGCCGCTGCTGTCCTATGGTGGCTCGTCCATGATGACCGTCATGATCGGTTTCGGCCTGATCCTGTCGACCCGGGTCCATCGGTACGCGGAACTGCCGAAAGGCAACGGCCTGATCTGACCCCGGTTCGGACGGGGGCCCGGACCTGCGCCCGGGCGCTAGAGAGAGACGACCCAGTCGGTCGCCCGGATCAGACTGTCGACGATGCCCGGCTCGGTCGAGGCGTGGCCGGCGTCCGGTATGATGTCGAGTCGCGCTTCGGGAAATGCACGACTGAGGGCCCAGGCACTGGCGATCGGCGTGACCACATCAAACCGGCCCTGGGCGACCCAGGTCGGGATATGCCGAATGCGCCCGATATTGTTCAGCAGCCAGCCTTCTTCGGGGAAGAAGCCGCCGTTGACGAAATACCAGCACTCAATCCGGGCGAAGGCCACGGCAAAGGCCGGTTCCGCAAACTTGTCGGGCCGGGCCGCAGGGCCCTCAACACTGACCGTTTCGCCTTCCCAACTGGACCAGGCGATCGCGCAGCGCTCCCGCTCCGCGCGATCGTCGCCGGTCAGGCGCCGGTAATAGGCACCCATCAGGTCATGGCGCTCGTCCTCCGGGATCGGCGCGATGAAGCGCTCCCATGCGTCCGGAAAGATCATCGAGGCCCCGTCCTGGTAGAACCAGTGCAACTCCTTTTTGGTCAGCAGGAATATGCCGCGCAGGATCAGGGCGTTGACCCTCTCGGGATGGGTGATCGCATAGGCGAGAGACAGGGTTGAGCCCCAGGATCCACCGAACACCGCCCAGCGCTCGATGCCGCACCGCTCACGCAGCCGTTCGATGTCATCGATCAGGGTCCAGGTGGTGTTGTCTTCCAGCGAGGCATTGGGTCGCGATTTTCCACAGCCGCGCTGGTCGAACAGCACGATCCGGTAGATTTGCGGGTCGAAATAGCGCCGCATGCCCGGGTTGATGGCACCACCGGGCCCGCCGTGAAGCACAAGAACAGGCCGGCCCTGGGGATTGCCGCACTCTTCATAGTAGATCTCGTGGGGGCCCCCTGTCTGCATCCAGCCGGACGCGAAGGGCTCGAGTTCGGGGTAGAGCTCGCGTCGGGGCGTCACGGTCGCGGGAAAGGCCATTCTGGGATCGGTGCTTTCAGTGAGCGGGAGGGTTTGGCTGGGACGACTTCAGGGCCGCGACGGCCAGGACAAGCCACCCGGCGATCATCAGCCCGCCGCCGATTGGTGCCACCGCACCCAGGGCGGGCAGGCTCAGCAGGCCCAGCAAGGCGAGCGCCAGACAGAAAATCAGGCCCCCGACAGATGCCAGCCAGCCCGCGATGATCGCGGTTCGCCCCCCGAAAGGCACGATCACGCAAATCAGGGCCAGCAAGGCATGGGACAGCTGGTAGGCGGCCCCCGTCGTCAGCAGGGTCTTGATCTGGGGGCCCGCGCCGTGAGCCCCGAAGGCACCGACCGCCACCGCCATCGCGCCGTTGAACGCCGCGAAGGCGGCCAGATGACGATTCCAGATCATTGCTCAACCTATCCCACGGATTCGCCGGCGTCTGCTATCGGGAGGTCATGATTCCCTCCCGCCTCATGGCCCTGCAGTATGTCCTGCTATTTGGGGCCACCGGGGTGAGCCTTCCTTTCGCAGGTCTCTGGCTGCGGGGTCAGGGGTTTTCCGGAACCGAGATCGGCGTGCTTCTCGCCGCACCGATGCTGGCGCGGATCGTGACCGGACCCGCGATCGCGGTCTGGGCGGACGGCTTCCGGCGAAGGCGTTCCCCCATCGCCCTCCTCGGGCTGGCGGCGGCTCTCGGCTACGCGGGGGCCGGTCTGACCGAAGGGGTGTTCATCCAGGGCGTCCTCTGGTTTGCGGGCGCGACCGCCATGGCGGGGCTGATCCCGCTGACGGACGTCCTGACCCTCGCCCTCGCCCGGCGCCACCGGTTTGCTTTCGCCCTGCCACGAGGCTGTGGCTCCGCCGCCTTCGTCGCGGCCAACATCCTGATGGGAGCCGTGCTGACGCGCGCGTCGATCGACTGGATCATCGTCTGGATCGCGGTCGCAGGCGCGCTCATGGCTCTCTGTGGGGCCGCACTGCTGCCGCCCGAGCCGGTGACAGAGGGACCGCGGATGGCGGGACGCGAGCGACTCGCCGGGCTCGCGCGCCTCTCGGTCGAGCCGACCTTCATGACCGCCATCCTCGCCATTGGCGCGGTGCAGGCGACCCACGGCTTCTACTATGGCTTTTCGGCCATCGCCTGGAAGGCCCAGGGGATCGACGAGACCATGACCGGCTTCCTGTGGGCCGCCTCGGTGGTGGTGGAAATCGCCTTCATGTGGTGGTTCGAGCCGTGGCGACGCCGGCACGGCATCGGCCCATGGGCCATGCTGATGGTGGGGGGCGGCGCGGCAGTCGTCCGCTGGACGGCGCTGGCGTTCCTGCCGCCGCTCTGGCTGCTGTGGCCTTTGCAGGGTCTCCATGCCCTGACCTTCGCCGCCACCTACCTGGCGGGGGTCCAGATCATCGAGAGCCTCGCCCCGCCCGGGGCGCATACTGCCGCCCAGACCCTGAACTCCGTCATGGCGGCCGGGCTCCTGATCGGTCTCGCCACCCTCGCCGCGGGCCCTCTATACGACCGCTTCGGCGCGCTCGGTTATCTCGCCATGACCGTCACGGCGATGGTCGGCCTCGCGCTCGGCTGGCATCTTCGGCGGCGGGGGGTGGTCTAGACCGGGCGTTCCCGGGGCAGGGGTGTCAGGTGCCGACCCAGCGCTCCGGTGCCGATCTCCACGCCTTTTCTGACCTCGTCCGGCCCCAACGCGACGGGCGCGCGCAACAGGGCGACCGCGCGAGCGTCGGCGTCGTCCGGCATAGCGGTCAGAATCCTGTAGAGCAGATAGCTGCCGGCGTCGTCCTCGCTCTCGGACGTCGCCGCAGCCGCCAGTCCGGCCTCGGTCAGGTCGCGAATGATCTCGGCGACCGGGGCCGTGGATCGCGCCATGGCCGGGCCGATGCTGGACCATTTGGCTTCACCGCAAAGCGTACGGTTCTCGGCCCGCATCTGAACCCGAAAACCGTCACTGCGTCGCGTCCGGCCGACCAGAAGCACGCCCCGGCACTCGGCTTGTTGCAGGGTGTCAGTGATCAGATCAGCCAGTACGGCGGGATCGTCGGGGCTGATCGGGATCGTCCTGGTTCCGCCGGCCATGGAGGAGGCCCGCAAGGCCTCATCGACAAGGGGTCGGGCGGGGTCGTTCGTCTCATAGATGCAGACCACGATCGCGGGACGGCGGTCCGCCGCGTTCTCGGCATGGATGTCGAACATGGAACCTGCGGGTCGCGTGACAATGGCGTGACAACCCGGAGACCGTGTCCGCAAGCGGACGATTGCGTCAAGTCAAAAGCGCCCATTCCTCGGCCGCCAGGGCGTGATTCTCGTCTCAGGCGAGGTCCCCGACCGCGGCATCCAGCAGCATGAACGCTCGCCCGGCATCCGTTGCGAGCGCCGACAGAACGGCCGCGGGGCCGCCAGCCCGGGCCTGGGTCGCGAGGCGTCCGGAGAAGGCGCGCACATAGGTTTCCGCATCGCCTCGCAGTTCCGGATCGCTCATCACGCGGCGTGACACGCTGCGCACGGCGGCGGGCGCGACACGACGGACAATCTGCCGCGCGCGGTCCGGATCGCGATCCGAGAAGGCGGACGCCGCCTCTTCCACGCGCGACCGGGGCAGCAACGCATTGGGGTCCACGCCCATGCGCCGGATGGCGGCCGTAATCCGGTCGGCCAGAGCATCGTCGTCGACAGGCATCACCGGCGTGTCGAGGTCCATCGGGGCTTCGCCCGGCCCGTCATCGACCAGGTCGCTCCAGTCCAGCCGTTCACCCGCAGGCGGCGGAGCCCGGGTTCCCGGATCGTCCGACGCGGGGGCCAGCTTCAGCCGCCCGCGCAATCCGAAGCCACGATCCCGGTCCGGCTCCGGTGCAGCCGGGCGGGTCCGATCCCGGTCGCCTGAGGGCAGGCCGGCACCAGGGTCCGGCCCCGGATCCCGACGGCGGATCGGTGCGCCGCCATCGCCGGACACGACACCCATCAGTCGCACGGCCTCGGTCAGCATGTCGTAGTTGCGCCGGACCCGTTCTTGGAAGCCCGCGTCGAGCGCCTCTGTGTCCTCCGCAGCCTTTCGCGAGGCGGCGGAGAGGGCTGCGAGGCCTTCCTCGACCGTAACCCGTACGGCCTCTGCACGGGCGCGTGCCTGTTCTGGCAGCCGGGCGGCGCGTTCATCCAGATCACTGATCGCAGCATCGACCTGTCCGAGGGCCTCGGTCATACGGGCCAGCGTCGACTCCAGCTTGCCAATGGCCCGGTCGCCGGCTTCATCGACCAGACCAACTGTCTCCCCGACAATCTTGCGGGCGCCTTCAACCCGGGCGTCAGCGGCGTGGTCTGCCTTCTGGGCCGCATCGAACAGCGCCTCGCCCAGCCGGTCCGCGCGGATCTGGGCCTGACCGGCCGCGTTTTCGGCGGCCAGACGGCTGTCTTCCGCCGTGGCTTGCAGGGCCGCGAGCGCTCTTCGTGTTTCCTCCACAAGGGTGTCGCGCGCTTCCGCCGCCAGGGCCTCGAAGCGGTCGAGAGAGAGCTTGGTGGCGGCATCGAATCCGTCCGCCTCGCGCTGGGACAGGTCGACCAGCGCGCGGAACTGGTCCGTGGCGGCCTCCACCAGCTCGCGCAGGCCTTCGGTAGCCTTGAGTGAGGTCTCGTCGAGTCGGCCGGCGGCATTCCGGGCGGCGGACAGCTGTTCGGTCAGTTGAGCCCGCTGGCTCTCGACCTGGGCGGAGAAGTCCTCCTGGTCGGTCCGCAGGGCGTAGGCCGCGGTGACGAGGGCGGCGCGTTGCTGGCCCAGCCCTTCCTCGACCGACTGGATCTGTTCGGCGACACCGGTTCCCGCGTTCTCGAGGCGAAGGGTTTGGCGGGCGAGATCGTCGGCGGCCATGCGGGCGGCGTCCTGGGCTTCCCCGGCCGCGGCGGCCAGATCGGCGGCCCGGGCCGCAAGCGCCGCCTCGGCTTCCCGGAGCTGGGTCTGGGCCAGGTCCGAGGCGTCGACAATCAGGCGGGACTGCCGTTCGACGGCCTCCAGCACGCCTGTGGCCTGGGTGTCGAGCCGCCCGCCCAGCACCGACATCTGATCCCGCTCGCGGCCGAGCTGTTCGGTCAGACGACGCGCGGTACGACCGGCCGTCTCGGCCGCCTCATTGAGACGGTCGGTTTCCTGCGACAGGGCCTGGCGCAACAACGCCATATCATTGCGCGCGCGCTCGGCGGCGAGTGCCGCCTGGTCGATGTCATCGCGCAGGGACGAGAGGACCAGTCCAGTCTGCTGCGCCGCCAGTGCGGTCGGGGCCACCAGCGCCTCCGCCATCTCGCGTGCGCGTCGGATCTCCGCCGCCAGTCCGGCCCCTTGGCGCACGGCATGCGCCAGCATGATGGCGAGACCAGCCGGAGCCAGGGCGATCAGGGCATAGAGCGCCAGACGCAGTGGGTCAGCGGTCACGTCGCCGGACCCGATCTCATACGCCGCCCACGCGGCCACGCCCCCGATCCAGAGCGCGGCGGCAACGCCGCCGATCAGATACGTCCGTCCCGTCGTGGATACGGGGGCCCCCGGGGGGAGCGCTCTGGACGGCGTGGACTGCGGCTCATAGGCCACCGGCGGGGAATCAGCGCTCGTCGTGAAGGGGACCGGACGCGACTGCTCCGGTGCGGCTGTCGCGGTCAGGGGCATGGCCACCGCGGGTTCGGGCCGGGCCTCGCTTCCGGGCCGCGGCGGGGCCTCAAGGTCGGCGGCCCGTTGTTCCTGCTCTAGAAGTTTGCGCCGCCGACGTTCGGACATCGGTCGCTCGGGAGGGGAGGCCGTCGCGGCATCATCGGCGTCGACCGGCCGATCGGCGTCCACCTCAACCTCGATCCCGGCCTCGTCTGACGGCTCGACGGGGGGCGGCACCGGTTTCGGATCGGACAGGGTCAGCGGCGGCCGTTGGCGGGACTTCATGAGGCAGTCTTCTCAGGTGGGCGAACGCGCGGCGCGGAAGCCGCGTGCAACCGGACCCTAGACCATTTTTTATCATGGGCGACCCGCGCCGGGCTCAAAAAAAGCCGACCGGCCACGCTCCGGTCTGAATGCTGTCGCGCGTATTCAGCACTCGTCGGAAGGCCTGACGCCGATGAAGCCCGCCGTCGCGGTGCTTCTGCAGTCTGTCACGCGATGAACTTCGCGTTCGGGTGAGGCCGTCGTCAGATCGACGCCGAACTGGGCAAGGGCCGCAGCGGCAAGCAAGGCAATAAAGCCGGCCAGCAACTCAATCAGCGCCTGCACACCTGTTCTCCCCCGTATCCGCGGTCTTTATGCCCTTTTTCGCGCCGTCGGGCAATCGGCCGGGGGACAGCCATTGACCGGCGCGCCCGCCCCATGGAACGGATGGCTTGCCGGGGTGCCTTGCGCGCCGGGCTTCAGCTAGCGGTGCTGTCAGGAACATTCGACATGGAGGACGCTGTCGAACGCCCCCTCCTCGACGCCTCAAACGTTTTGCGCCCGGGGGACACCTGCTGGCGCGTCGAGCGTGCGAGCCGTCTGACCGTCCTGATGGAGAATGAAGCTTATTTTGACGCCCTGATCTCGTCTCTGGCCAAGGCGAGGCGGTCGGTCGTTGTTCTGGGCTGGCAGTTCGACCCCCGCACGCGGCTGGATCCGGAAACACGGCCGGGCGACCGTCAGGCCGAAATCGGTCACCTGCTCCGCATGATGGTCAAGAGCCGGCCGGAGCTCGACGTCCGCCTGCTGATCTGGAAATCTCCTCTGCTGATCGCCGCCTCGCAGGGCTTCTACCCGCACAGGGCCATGGGCTGGTTCCGCAAGCGTATGGTCGAGTTCCGGCTGGACTCGCCAGGACCGCTGGGAGCCTGCCACCACCAGAAGCTGGTAATCATCGACGACCGGATCGCCTTCTGTGGCGGAGGCGACATCTCGGTGGACCGTTGGGATTCCGCCAACCACAGCGACGACGATCCGCGGCGTTGCCAGCCGTCCGGGGTCATCTCGCCGCCGCGTCACGAGACCATGTGCGTCATGGACGGGCCCGCCGCCCTTGCGCTGGGCGATCTGGCGAGGGAACGCTGGTTCCGGGCGACCTGGGAACGCACCGTGGCCGATCCTGTCGACAGCGACCCTTGGCCCGACGGCGTGACGCCGGATTTCACCGACACCCCTGTGGCCATCGCCCGAACGGAGCCGGCCTTTGGGGGGCGTGCCGGGGTCACGGAAAACGAGCGACTGCATCTCGAAGCGATCCGCGGCGCGCGGCGGCTTATCTATCTCGAGAACCAGTATTTTACGTCTCCCGTCCTCGCGGAGGCGCTGGCGGCGCGGCTCGGCGAGCCCGACGGGCCCGAGGTGGTGCTGGTCTCAACCGGGCGTAGTCCCAGCTGGTTCGACAGCCTGACGATGGACACGGCCCGGGCCGAGGTGCTGTTCCGTCTTGAATCTGCAGACCATCACGGCCGATTCTTCGCCTTCAGTCCCAGAACCAGCGGCGGGGAGCGGATCATCGTGCATGCCAAGGTCACCGTCGTCGACGATGTGCTTTTGCGTATCGGCTCGACCAATCTGAACAACCGGTCTCTCGGGTTCGACACGGAATGCGATATCGCCGCGGCCCCGGATGGCCCTGATGGTCATGCCGCCATCCGGCGGTTCCGGCATCGTACGATCAGCCATTTCATCGGGGTCACCGCCGGCGAGTTTGAGGCCGCCGAGGCCGTGCTGGGGTCCACCGGGAAGGCGATCGTCCAGTTCGACACTGGACGGATGACCCCGCTCGGCGCGACGCGGCCGTCATGGATCGAGCGGACGATTGCCGAGTTTCAGCTGGGCGATCCCCGGTCTCCCTCCGACGCCTTCCGGCCCTGGAAGCGCAGAAACCGGTCGCAACGCCCTCAGCCCGTCGAATTGATTTCGAAATCCATCACCAGCGGCAGGTGATCCGACGCCATGCGCGACAGGGGCGAGAAGGGGGCCTGCACACCCGTGACCCGGACCTGCGGACTGACGAAGACGTGGTCGATCCGGATCGCGGGGAAGCCCGATGGGAAGGTCTTGACCGTGGGACGCAGCCCGAGCGCGCGCTGACAGTCGGTATGGTGGCGGGTGAGCGTCTGGTAGGGGCGTGTGATCGAGGTGGCGTTGAAGTCGCCGGCGAGAATGGTGGGGCCGGCACAATCCGGATGGCCCAGCCAGTCGCGGCCGACGAGGGCCGCGGCCTGCAGTCTTTGCTCTTTCGGAACGAGGCCCAGATGCGTGGTCAGGACATTGAGACCGACGCCCTCGATGTCGACCTGGACCCAGATCGCGCCGCGCGGCTCCAGTCCCGGGATGCCGCGAACGGTCGGCAGCGCACCGACCCGCATCAGCCGCTCGGGCAGGTGTGTCAGGATGGCGTCGCCGTATTCCTCGGCCTCGACCATCATGGCGGGGTGGAAACGCACCGACATCGACAGCCGTTCGGCGATGGCCCGGGCCTGATCAACCCCGCCTGTCCGCGCACGGCCGACGTCGAGTTCCTGCAGGCAGACGATGTCCGGTTCCAGGTCCGCGATCACTCCGACGATCCGCTCGAGGTCGAGCTTCCTGTCCATGCCGACACAGCGATGCACATTATAGGTCAGAAGACGCATGTCCTGATCGGCTAGGGCATTTCCCGGGCGAAAGCGACCCCGTCGGGGGCTCAGATTTCGACCAGACGGTCCGCCACCTCATTCGGGTTGCGCGGCCGGGGTGGAAAATGTTCGGCCAGAACCCCCCCGACCCGCGCGATGGCCGTCTCGAAACCGTCGACGGCCCGACCCTCTGACAAACCCGAGGTCAAGGCCTCGACGGCCTCGGCCCAGACGCTGCGGTCGACACGCGAGTGGATGCCCTCATCGGCGATCACCTCCACCTGTCGATCGGCAAATGCCGCAAAAATAAGCACGCCGGTCCGGTGTTCGGTGACATGCAGGCCGTGGGCGAGAAACTGGTGCATCGCCGCCTGTCTTGTCCGGTCGCGCCTTACCGCCCGGGGCGTGGTCAGCCGCGTCAGGGCCGGGATCCGCAGCAGCAGATAGACGGCCACGAAGACGGCACCCTGGACCACGGCATAGGCACCGATGGCCCGGCCGATGGTCACGTTGCGGGCGGCCAGATGCGCCGCCTCCCAGCTGTCCGACAACCCCGGGAACCAGGTGGAGTCGAAGCCGAACGGAATGAGGAGCAGAGGGAACAGCAAGGCCGCCGCCGCCGCCCAGGCAAGGCTGATGTCGCGATAGCTCGAGACCTGCCGCGCCAGCACGCAGAAGATTTCGCCCGAGGTGCGGGCTTCGGCGGCGGCGATAGCGCCCGCCACGCGGGCGTGATCCTCGGCCTTGAGACGCATCACCATCCGCCCGAAGCGCCCCCGCCGCCAAAACTTCCGCCGCCACCCGAAAAGCCGCCCCCGAATCCGCCCCCGCCGAAACCGGAGCCTCCCGACCGGCTCCGGCCTGCCTGGGACAGGATTTCCGCCGCACCCCAGACCAGGATCGGACCGATGCCGCGACGCGTGCGGCTCCCCCGTCGGCCACCCCGTGCCAGTCCCCGGAGCAGACTCAGGAAAAGGAACAGGAAGATCAGGACGATGATCAGTCCCGGGAACACCGGGGCCTCGGCCTCTCCCGGCGCGACTGCGGCGGCGCGAGCCTCGGCTTCGGCAGGGTCGAGACGCAATTGGGTGATGACGGCGTCGACGCCCGCCCCGATGCCGCGTGCATAACCCCCTTCTCGAAAGGGCGGCAGGATCTCGGTCTGGATGATCTGGTTCGACAGGGCGTCGGTCAGGACGGGCTCGAGCCCGTAGCCGACCTCCAGCCGCACCTTGCGCTCGTTGGGGGCCACGATCAGCAGGACACCGCCGTCGTTCTCCGCGCTGCCGATGCCCCAGGCCCGGCCCAGCTGATAGCCGTAGTCCTCGATTTCCTTGTCCTGAAGGCTGTCCAGCGTGACCACCACAAACTGGTCGCCCGTCTCGGCTTCAAGCGCCGCCAGCTTCTCCGTGAGCGCGGCTTCGGTTTCCGGCGCAAGGATGCGCGCCTGGTCCACAACGCGTCCCGAGAGTGCGGGGAAGCTGGGTTCTGCCGCGTTCGCCCCGGCGCCGGACACGAGCGCCAGCAGAAGGCCGATGATAAACGCCGCCAGAAGAGCCCCGCCCGTCCTGATCAGACCGCTGGTCACGTGGCGGGCGGTGTCGAGCCGGGTGCGACCGGGGCTGAGCTACCCCCGGGTGCCGGCGCGGGCGCGCCGTTCATGTTGAACTCGACCCGGGGCGCGCTCTGGGCCTCATCGGTGGCATTGAACAGTTGCATCTGTTCCTCGCCAGAGAAAACCGTATTGGCCCAGATCACCGTCGGGAAGGTCCGCAGGGATGTGTTGTAGTCGCGTACGGCCTCGTTGTAGTCGCGCCGCGCGATGGTGATCCGGTTTTCGGTCCCTTCCAGCTGGGACTGAAGGTTCAGGAAATTCTCATTGGCCCGGAGCTGGGGATAGGCTTCCACCAGCACGCCGAGGGAGCGGACGCCGGCGGTGACACGCCCCTGGGCGTTGACGAAGGCCTGGACGGCGGCGGGGTCGCTGAGCTGTTCGGTGGTCAGGGGCGTCGCGACAGCGGCGTTGCGGGCCTCGATAACCTCCGTGAGGGTGGTCCGCTCCTGGATCCCCGCGGCCTGGACGGTCGCCACAAGGTTGGGGATCAGGTCGGCGCGCCGCTGGTACTGACTCTGGACGTCGGCCCAGGCGGCTTCGGCCCGCTCCTGTTTTGTCGGAATGGTGTTGTAGCCACATCCTGCGACCGACTGGGCCGCCAGAAGCACCGCGATCGATGCGCCGAGACGAGATACGCTATGCGCCATGAACCCCTCCACCGGGCGACCCCCCGCCGCCGTATCCGGAAAGGACTATCTGCGGTTCATGACGCGTCTTCAAGCATCGAGCGCATGGGGCTCAACACCGGCGGCGCGGCAGGCGGCGACATAGGTATTGGCGAGCAGGCAGGCGATGGTCATGGGGCCGACACCACCGGGGACCGGGGTGATCGCACCCGCCACCGTCGCGGCCTCTGTAAAGGCGACGTCGCCCACAACGCGGGTCTTGCCCGCGGCCGCCCTGACCGGATCGGCGGAGGGTACCCGGTTGATGCCGACGTCGATCACCGCGGCCCCCGGCTTGATCCAGTCGCCGCGGATCATCTCGGGTCGTCCGACGGCTGCGACCAGAATATCGGCTGAGCGGCACAGGGCGGGCAGATCGCGGCTGCGGGAGTGGGCCACGGTCACGGTGCAATTCTCGGCAAGCAGCAGCTGGGCCATCGGCTTGCCGACGATGTTGGAGCGGCCGACAATCACGGCATGAAGGCCGGACAGGTCGCCGAGCGTCGCCTTCAGCAGCATCGTCGCGCCGAGTGGCGTACAGGGCACCAGTCCGGGCAGTCCGACCGCCAGCCGCCCGGCGTTGACGACGTGAAAGCCGTCCACATCCTTGTCCGGGTCGATCGCCCCCAAAACGGCCGCCGAATCGATCTGTGCCGGCAGCGGCAACTGCACCAGAATGCCGTGGATGCCGGGATCGGCGTTGAGGGTGCCCACCAACGCCAGCAACTCGGCCTCGGTCGTGGTCCCGGCCAGTCTGTGCGTCTCTGAACGCATCCCCGCCCGCGCCGTGGTCTCGCCCTTGTTGCGCACATAGATCTGGCTGGCCGGATCCTCACCGACAATGATCACCGCCAGACCGGGGCGTGTGCCATGATCGCGCTCCAGCCTTGCCGCAGCGGCGGCGACCCGATCCACGAGAGCGGCGGCGAAGGCCTTGCCGTCGATCAAGGTCGCATCGGGTGCCGGAGCGGTCATGGGGGCTGCTTTCTTCAGGTCGGGACGCCGTCCTGACGATTTACAGACGTGGCAGTTCAGCGTCTATGTGGCGAGCGAAAACGGGGGGCTCCATGCGCAGTACACGCTTCATCCTGACAGTCAGCGCGCTGGCCCTGTTCGGCGCCGCGCAGGCCTCCGCCCAGGAGGCCACGCCGTTGTTTCCCGGTCGTACGGTCAGCGGCGAACTCACCGCGGATGATCGCCGCATCGAAGGCGATGATACCGGATCCTTCGTCTACGATAGCTATGCGATCGAGGCGCGTGCGGGTCAGCGGCTCGAGGTCGTCATGCGGTCCAGCACGTTCGACGCCTTCGTCGAAGTCTATGCGGGAGCGGATACCGGGCAGCCGATCGCCAGCGATGACGACGGCCTCGGCGAGGGCACCGATGCCCGCGTTCGGTTCTCGACCGTTGACGGAACCTATGTTGTCCGCGCCCGGACGCTCAGCGGGCTGGACGGCGGAGCCTATACGATCGAAGTGACCGACCGGGGCCCGGCACCGCGGGCACCGCGTCCCGCAGCGATCCGCCCCGGCAGCAAGGTGAACGGGGAGATCGGCCCGCGCGATCCCGTTGAGGAGGGGGATCCGGCTTCCGCCTACACTTACGACGCGTGGAGTTTCCGGGCTCGCGCCGGCGACCGTTTTGCCATCTCGCTCGAGAGCGACGACTTCGATCCGGTCGTTCGTGTCGGTCGCATGTCGCGCGATGGCGGCTTCGAGGAATTGGCCCGGAACGATGATTCCGGGGCCGGGGGCCTGAACTCCTATCTGGTGTTCGCCGCACCAGCGGCCGGCGAGTATGTGATCCGGGCCGCCCCGCTGGATGGGACCGCGGAGGGTGCCTACTCGCTGGCGCTGGCGGCCGGTCCGCCGCCCTTGACGGGACGGTCCATCGCGCTGGGCGACACGGTCGAGGGCGAGCTGGACAGTGCCGACGGCATCAATCAATCGGGCCAGCGGGCCGAGGCGTGGAGCTTCTCCGCCACGGCGGGGCAACGGATCGTGGCCACGGCCCGATCGGAGGCGTTCGATACCTATATCGATCTGCTTTCCGATGCCGACGGGGCACTGTCCTCGCTGGCGTCGGATGACGACGGAGCGGGGGAGGGCACCGACTCCCGCCTCCGCTACACAATCCCCGCCGACGGTCGGTACACGCTGGAAGTCCGTGCCTTCTCGGGCAATGGGGAGGGGCCCTATACCTTGACGCTCGAACAGACGACGCCGGAGCCCGCGCCCGCCGATCTGACCTTCGGAACCACCCTCCAGGGCGAGATTGTCGAGGCCGCCCCACGGGATGGCGAGAACCGGGCCTTTGACGCCTACCGGTTGAATGGAGAGGCCGGCAACCGCATCCAGGCCATCATGCGGTCGGGCGACTTTGACACCTATCTCCAGATCGGCGCCGGCGGGAGCGAATTCTCTCCGCTCGCCAGCGACGACGACGGCCTCGGCGAGGGAACAGACTCCCGTCTCAACTTCACCCTGCCGTCGTCCGGTGAGTTCATTCTGCGCGCCTCACCGCTGTATGCAGATGCCTTCGGCCTTTACTCCCTCGAACTGATCGACAAGGGCCCCCAGCCTGCCCCGGGCAGCATGCTCGTCGGGGCCACGGCGCGCGGCACGCTCGACGACAACGATGCCATCGCCGGGGACGGGGCCTTCTACGACGCCTATCGAATCTCGGTGAAGTCTGGCGAGAAGTTGCGCCTGACCATGGTCTCCAATGAGTTCGACGCCTTCATCGAGATCGGGCGTGAGGACGAGGGGGGCGAGTTCACTGCGATCGTATCCGACGATGACAGTCTGTCCGACACCCACGCCCGCCTCGATTGGGTGGTCGAGGAAGACGGCGAGTACCTCGTGCGTGCCCGCAGTTTCAGCCAGGGTCAGACGGGGACCTATGCCCTGGTGATCGATCCCGCGGACTAGGTTGCGACACAGGGCGGGTTCGCGCACGCGACGGTCGCATGGGAAGGCCTTTGGCCCTAAGGGAGAAACATGGAGCCGGCCGACCATGATCTGATCCTCGTCGGCGGCGGGCTGGCGTCCAGCCTGATCGTCTGGCGGCTGGCCATCGACCGGCCGGAACTGCGCGTGGCGGTGGTCGAGCGGGATGGGCGACTGGGTGGAAAACACACGTGGTCGTTTTTCGACGGCGACATCTCCACCGAGGACCGCGCCTGGCTGGAACCGGCCACGCCCCATCGCTGGACCGGCGGTTACGAGATCTATTTCCCCGGTCTCAGCCGCGCGCTCGAAACGCCGTACAACAGCATGACCTCGGATCGGCTTCACGACGCTGTCGCTCCCCTGCTGGGCGACCGATTGATCCGGGGCGAGGCGGTGGCGGTGTCGCCGGATGGCGTCACCCTGGCCGACCAGACCACGCTGAGGGCGAGGGGCGTCATCGACGCACGGGGACCGGCCCCAACCCCCCACCTCGACCTCGGCTGGCAGTTGTTTCTCGGCCGTACCGTGCGACTCACCGAACCCCACGGCCTGACCCGCCCGACGATCATGGACGCGACCGTCGCCCAGGGTGACGCCTATCGTTTCGTCTATCTGCTGCCCTTCGACGAACGGACCGTGCTGGTCGAGGACACCTACTATGTCGATGGCCCGCGGCTGGATCGCGAGACCTTGCGCCAACGGATCGACGATTACATCCGGTCGCGCGGATGGACCGTCGAGGCGGTGGTCGAGGAGGAGGAGGGCGTCCTTCCGATCGCCCTTGATGGCGACATCGACGCCTTCTGGGCAGAGGGGCCGCCCGTCGCTAGGGCGGGGCTGTCGGCGGCGCTGTTCCATCCGACCACCGGTTATTCCCTGCTCGATGCGGTGGCCACGGCGCGGTTGATCGCGGCGGCTGACGACCTTTCATCCGCTGGCTTGCGGACCCTCATGGAGGCCCGGTCGAAACAGGTGTGGGCCGAGCGCGCCTTCTATCGCCTGCTGGACCGGATGCTGTTCCGGGCCGCGAAGCCGAAGGATCGGTGGCGGGTCATGCGACGCTTCTACGGCCTCTCAGAACCGCTGGTGCGGCGCTTCTACGCAGGACGGAGCACGACGCTGGACAAGGCGCGTATCCTCACCGGAAAACCGCCCGTACCCATTCATCGGGCGCTCAGACAACTCCGGGAAACCGGGCGAGGAACCACGGCATGAGAGACCAGACGGCGAAACGGGCGGTGGTGATCGGGGCCGGCTTCGGGGGCATCGCCCTGGCCATCCGGCTGCAGCGGGCGGGCATCCAGACGACCCTGCTGGAGATGCGCGACAAGCCCGGTGGGCGCGCCTACGTCTGGAAGGAGCAGGGTTTCACCTTCGATGCCGGGCCGACCGTCATCACCGACCCCGACTGTCTGAAGGAACTGTTCGATGGCACCGGGTCGCAGCTGAGCGACTATGTCGACCTGCTGCCCGTCGATCCCTTCTACCGGCTGTGCTGGGAGGACGGGGCGTCGTTCGATTACAACGACGACCAGGTGGCGATGGAGCGCCAGATGGCGGCCTTCAATCCCGATGACGTCGAGGGCTACAACAGGTTCCACGCCTATTCGGAGGAGCTCTACCAGGAGGGCTATCTGAAGCTGGGCGCGGTGCCGTTCCAGTCGTTCGGATCGATGCTGCAGGCCGCGCCCGAGCTGATTCGGCTGGAGGCCTGGAACAGCGTCCACACCATGGTTGCCCGGCATATCAAGGACCCGCACCTGCGTCAGGCCTTCAGCTTCCACACCCTGCTGGTGGGCGGCGATCCGTTCAAGACCAGCTCGGTCTACGGCCTGATCCACGCCCTGGAGCGGCGCGGCGGCGTCTGGTTCGCGCGCGGCGGAACCAGCGCCCTGATCGGCGGCATGGTGAAGTTCTTCCAGGATCTGGGCGGCGATTTCCGTCTGAACAGTCCGGTCGAACGCATCGAGACCGAGGGCGACCGGGCCACCGGGGTGACCCTCGCCGGCGGCGAGGTCATCTCCGCCGACATGGTGGCGTCCAACGCCGACGTCGTGAACACCTACGAGACGCTGCTGGGCCGGACGCCACGCGGAAAGTCCAAGGCCAGGTCGCTGAAGTCCAAGCGGTTCTCCATGTCGCTGTTCGTGCTGCACTTCGGCACGTCGAAGCCCCAGCCGCAACTGGCGCACCACACCATCTGTTTCGGCGCCCGTTATCGCGAGCTGATCTCCGAGATCTTCTCCGGCCCGACCCTGCCCGAAGACTTCTCGCTGTACCTCCACGCCCCCTGCGCCACCGACCCGTCGATGGCCCCCGAGGGGATGAGCAGCCACTATGTCCTGTCGCCCGTGCCCCACCTGGGGGCCGCTGATATCGACTGGGACGTCAAGGGTCCGGAATACCGCGAGAAGATCATCGACTATCTGGAGGAACGCTATATCCCGAACCTGCGGCGCGACCTGGTCACGACCCGGATCTGGACGCCCAAGGACTTCAAGACCGACCTCAATGCCCACCTGGGGTCCGCCTTCTCGCTGGAGCCGATCCTGACCCAGAGCGCCTGGTTCCGGCCGCATAACCGCGACGACGTGATCCCGAACCTGTACATTGTCGGTGCCGGCACCCATCCGGGCGCAGGGATTCCCGGCGTGGTCGGTTCGGCCAAGGCCACCGCAGGGCTCATGCTGGAGCAGGCTACACAGAACCGATGACCGCCGACGCCGTCCTCGCCGCCTCCAAGGCCTCGATCACCAGGGGGTCAAAGAGCTTTCGCTCGGCCTCGCGGCTGTTCGACCCGGCGGTGCGTGAGGACGCGTGGCTGCTCTACGCCTGGTGCCGGGCCTGTGACGACGAGATCGACGGTCAGGACCACGGTTTCGGCCATGAGGTTCTGACGCCCGAGGAACAGCGCCGCCGGCTGGCCCGTCTGTACGACATGACCCGCCGCGCCATGACCGGCGAACCCATGCCCGACCCGACCTTCGCCGCCTTCCAGCGCGTGGCCCTGCGTCATCGGCTGCCGGAGCGCTGGGCCCTGGACATGATCGACGGCTTCGCCATGGACGTCGAGCATCGTGACTACCACACGCTGGACGATGTCATGGCCTATTGCTGGCATGTCGCGGGCGTCGTCGGGGTGATGATGGCCCGGGTCATGGGCGTGACCGATCCCGAGGTCTTGCGCCGGGCCCAGGATCTGGGCCTCGCCTTCCAGCTCACCAACATCTCCCGCGATGTGATCGAGGACGCGGAGGGCGGTCGCGTCTATCTGCCCGCCGACTGGCTGGTCGAGGCCGGTCTGGCCCCGACGGCGGAAGCGGTGGCCGACCCGGTGAACCGGCCGGCGGTGCATCAGGTCACGCAGCGCCTGCTGGCCGTGGCCGAACCCTATTACGACAGTGCACGCGATGGCCTTCGCGGCCTGCCGTTCCGCTCCGCCATGGCCATTGCGGCCGCCCGTGGAGTCTATCGCGAGATTGGCCGCAAGGTCCGTCGGCGCGGGCCGGGCGTCTGGCGCAGCCGGGTCTCCGTGGGGCGTCTCATGAAGCTGTGGCTGTTCGGGCGCGGGGCCTTGATTGCCGTCTGGACCCGGACGCCAGGCCAGGCCGCGCCCCCGCGACAGCCGCTCTGGACCCGGATCTGATTGGTCAGGCCGTCAATCCGCGAGGATTGGTGACGGTTCCTTCGGAGACCCCGGTTCGCCCCTCCGCAGGTCCGGCAGTCGCCACCACGGCGTGTTCGGCGACAGGTGGTGCTCGTGGTGCAGGCCGAAGTGGAAACAGGTCAGCAGCGACGCCAGCCAGGGCATGGGGACCGTGCGGGCGTTGTGGTGGTCCGCGAACGCCGCGCTTTCCGCCTGATGCCGGTGCGGCAACCAGGTCCCGAACACGAACAGTTGCAGCGCGCTGAGTCCGGCCGGGAGAGCCCAGAACAAGATCAGATTGCCCACGGACGCGCCCAGCAGCAGGTAGATGATCAACACGGCCGTCACGATGGCGAACTCCCGCAATCCGAAATAGCGGGTGAAGAAGCTGAAGAACCATGGACCGAACGCCTCGGGGCGGCCGGCATGGAAATCCGGATCCGAGGCGGTTCCCGGGGTTCGGTGGTGCTGATGGTGGCAAACGATCAGCCGCCGGTAGGAGAAGGCGGCATAGGCCCCGACGCAGAGCTGGCCGATCACGGCGTTCACGCGCGGCCGCCCTGGGGCAAGCGAGCCGTGCATGGAGTCGTGGGCCACGATGAACATGCCAGCACCCAGCCAGCTCTGGGTCAGGATCATCAGGGGCACGACCGCAGCGGCCGGCCAGTTCAGCGGCTGGAAGAACACGCCCCAGACGTGAAGGCCCAGCCACCCTCCGGTGATCAGGGCCGCCAGGCCTAGTCCGATGATTGTCTGTCGCGCCGCGGTCACTCGACCGGCAGGCCCGTGACCCCTCCGGCCCGCTCGGCCCGGCGGGATTTCAGAATAGCGCTGAGCCGATGCGGATTGGGGGCGAAAACGAAACCGAAGGAGACCGCCCCGTCCCGCGTCTGCACCGCATGATGCAGTTTGTGGGCCTGTACGAGCCGCCGGGCGTAACCGTTTTTCGGCATCCAGTGAAAGGGCCAGCGCTGATGGACCAGACCGTCGTGCACGAAGGCATAGACCACGCCGTAGAGGGTCACCCCCAGCGCGATGGCCCGCACCCACCACAGGCCGGTCAACCAGGCGATCACGAACAGGCTGGTCCCGGCCACGGCTCCGACCACGCCGTACAGATCGTTGACCTCGAAGGCCTTGTCGTGGGGTTCGTGATGGTCGCGGTGCCATCCCCAGCCCAGCGGGCCGTGCATGATGTAGCGGTGCGTCCACCAGGCGACGCCTTCCATCGCGAAGAAGACGGCCAGCGTCAACAGGGTGAACCAGACAGCGATCATCTGCACACTCTAGACCCTCGGCCAGCCCCTCGCCAGCGCGACACATTTCACCTATCGGGACACATCCCCGCCGCGTCCGGGGAGCGGTGGAGTGGCTCTTGACCGACGACCTGATCCGGGACCGCAAGGACCAGCACCTCGATGTCGTGCTGGCCGGGGGTGGTCGTCACGCCCGCGATGCCGGATTCGACGCGATCCGATTCGTCCACGAGGCCCTGCCGGACCTCGATCATGCCCGGATCGATCTCGGGGCCGGGTTTCTCGGCCGCACGCTGCGGGCCCCCCTGCTGATCAGTTCGATGACCGGAGGCCCCGCGCGTGCGGAGGCCATCAACGCCCACCTGGCCGAGGCGGCGCAGGCTCTCGGCATCGCCCTGGCGGTCGGCTCCCAGCGGGCTGCGCTTGAGGGCGCGGGGGGTGGCCTCAACCGGTCCCTGCGTGACCGCGCCCCCGATGTGCCGATCCTCGCCAATATCGGTGCCGCCCAGCTGACGCGGGGCTTCGGGCGCGACGCGGCCCGGCGCATCGTCGACATGATCGGTGCCGACGCCCTGATCGTGCATCTCAACCCGCTGCAGGAGGCTTGCCAGCCCGAGGGGGACCGCGACTGGCGTGGCGTGGGTCTGGCGCTGGAGGCCTTGATCCGCGAGCTCGAGGCCCCTGTGGTGGTCAAGGAGACCGGTGCGGGCCTGTCGCCGGGCACAGCCCGGCGGCTGGTGGATATGGGCGTTGCGGCCCTCGACGTGGCCGGAGCGGGCGGGGCCAACTGGGGTCTGATCGAGGGCGAACGGGCGGATAATCCTGCCGACAAGGCCCACGCCCTCGCCTTCGCCGATTGGGGCATTCCCACGGCGCGGGCCATCGCGGCGGTCCGCGTGGCCTGTCCTGAAGCGGTCATTATCGGCTCGGGCGGGGTGCGGGACGGCGTGGACGCAGCCCGGGCCATCCGTCTCGGTGCCGATCTTGTCGGACAGGCGGCGGGTGTTCTGCAGGCGGCCACACGCTCCACCGAGGCTGTCGTGCAGCATTTTGAGGGCGTCGTCCGTCAGTTGCGGACGGTCTGCTTCTGCACGGGCTCGGCCGATCTGAACGCCCTGCGGCGCGCGCCACTGCAGTCCGGGTGATCCGGCCTCAGGCGGCGTCGCGCCACGCTTCCAGATCCCGCAGAGCGCGATGGCTCATCAGCCGCTTCTTGGCCCGGCCCCGCTCCTTCAGGGGGATTTTGACACCCGCCTCATCCACCTTGGGCGCGTCCAGCGGGGGCAAAAGTCCATAGTTGATGTTCATCGGCTGGAACTTCGCTCCGTCCAGATGACCGCCGGTGATGTGCTCGACCAGCGCGCCGATGGCAGTTCGGGCCGCCGGCGCGTCCAGCGTCCGGCCCAGCCGTTCCGCCGCCGCCAGCCGCCCGGCCAGCAGGCCGGTCGCGGCGCTTTCGACATAGCCTTCCACCCCCGTGACCTGCCCCGCGAAGCGCAGCCGCGGCATGGGCTTGAGCCGCAGCTGGCGGTCCAGCAGCCGGGGGCTGTTCAGATAGGTGTTTCGATGCAGACCCCCCAGTCGGGCGAACTGGGCGTTCTGCAGCCCCGGGATCATGCGGAAGATCTCGGCCTGGGCCCCGTGTTTCAGCTTGGTCTGGAAGCCGACCATGTTGAACAGGGTCCCCAGCGCATTGTCCTGCCGCAGCTGGACGATGCCATAGGGCTTGACCAGTGGATCGCGCGGATTGGTCAGCCCGACCGGCTTCATCGGGCCATGACGCAGGGTCTCTCGCCCCCGCTCGGCCATGACCTCGATGGGCAGGCAACCGTCGAAATAGGGGACGTTCTCCCACTCCTTGAACTCGGCCTTGGGGCCGGCCAGCAGGGCATCGATGAAGGCCTCGTACTGGGCCTTGTCCATCGGACAGTTCACATAGGCGGCCGCGTCCCCGCCCGGGCCCTCCTTGTCGTAGCGCGACTGCCGCCAGGCGATGTCGAAATCGATGCTGTCGGCGTGCACGATGGGGGCGATGGCATCGAAGAAGCTCAGGCTCTCCTCACCCGTCAGCGACAGGATCGCGTCGGCCAGCGCCGGAGAGGTCAGGGGACCGGTGGCCACGATGACACTGTCCCAGTCCTCCGGCGGCAGGCCCGCGATCTCTTCGCGCTCGACGGTGACCAGCGGGTGGGCGAGCAGCCGATCCGTGACCGCCCGGGCGAAGCCTTCGCGGTCCACGGCCAGCGCCCCGCCGGCCGGGACCTGGTGGGCGTCTCCGCAGGCCATGACGATCGAGTCCAGCGCGCGCATTTCGGCGTGGAGCAGCCCCACGGCATTGTGCTCCCAGTCGTCGGATCGGAAGGAGTTGGAACAGACCAACTCGGCGAGGGAGTCCGTATGGTGGGCGTCGGTGGTCACGCCGGGGCGGCGCATCTCATGGATCACCACGGGTACGCCGGCGCGCGCGATCTGCCAGGCGGCTTCCGAGCCGGCGAGGCCGCCGCCGATGACATGGATGGGGGAGGGCAGGGTCATGCGGCTTCTTAGACACGTCGGCGCACTTCGTCAGCAGGCGTCTGTCGGGCCGCGACATCGGCGGCTATAAGGGCGGCAATGCTCAGCAGGGGGCTTGATGAGCCGCAAGGATGTCGGAAGCCGACGCCTGAATCTTGAGGTGGCGCTGGGGGCGACCCTTCGCGCACTGCCGCGTCTGTGGCGGGATGCGGCCGGCGTGCTCGTCGCCTGCGCGGCCCTCTGGATCGCACCCCTCGTTCTCGCACCGACCAGCTGGACCGGCCCCGTCTCGGCAGCCGCCGCTGCGCTCACGACCCTCATCGCGACGGGGGCCCTCGCGCGGCTGTCGGTCACCGATGATGGGAAGGCGGCACGCGCCCTCGGTCTCGGGCCTGCCGGATTTCAGTTTGGCTGGCCTGAGGGGCGGCTGGTCGGGGCGGCGCTGCTTTGCCTGATTTTTCTCGCCATCATCCTGATCGTGGTCTCGCTGGGGGTGCTCGCCATTTTCGGCACGGCTGACCTGGACGTCTCGGCGATCCAGGCCCGCGACTGGGCGCGCGTCGGGGCCCCATGGAAACTGGCGCTGCTGGCGGCGCTCGGGACCGCGGCCGTGATTATTCCTCTGCTGCTCGCCGTGCGGCTATCGCTCTTCGTCCCGGCCACCCTGGGTCGCCGCCAGATGGTGTCGCTCAACAGCATGGGCATCGCTTATGGCAGCGTCTGGCCCCTGCTCGCCGGATTGATCGTCACGGCCCTGCCGGCGATTGTGCTTTCGGCGCTGGCCGGGGCCGGGACGATGGCCGGAGTCGTCGGTCCGGTGGTCGCGATCATCGGCCTGGTCGGCCTGCAGCTGCCGCTGACGCTGGGCTTTCTGGGGGCCGCCTACCGCCAGCTGGAATACTGGGTGCCGGGGGACACGACGCCGTGAGGCGCGATCCGCGCAGGACGTGCCACCAGGATTCAGGTTAGAACCCCGTCTGTTCAGGAGGATTCCCTATGCCATTCTCAGCCACCGAGGCGGCCTTCGAGGGGTTCCGCATTGTCCGCAGAAATCCGTTGTCGTTGTTGTGGTGGGCCGCTCTCTACGCCGTGTTGAGCCTTGCGAGCCTGGCTGCGATTGTCCTCAATGCTGACGCCTGGATCGAGTTTGTCCGCCTCTCGGAAGACATGGAGCAGGCCGGTGCCGGTGCCCCGGCCGATCCCGAGCAGGTCATGGTCATGCTCAGAACCCTGTTCGGAGCCATGGCCAGTTTTCTCTGGCTGCTGCCGCTCCAACTGATCGTGACCAGCATCCTGACCGCAGCCATCGCACGCGCCATCCTGCGCCCGTCCGAGAAGGCCTTTGGTCACATGCGTCTGTCGATGGACGAGGTGCGCGTGGTCGTCGTGACCCTGGTGGTCATACTCGCGCTTTTTGCCGTCTATATCGGCTGCTTCATTGTCGTCGGAATCCTGATCGCGATTGCCGCGGCCATCGGTCAGGGCTGGGCCGGTTTGCTGGTCGCTGCGGGTGTCGTGGCCTCAATCTGTCTCATGGTCTGGCTGGCCGTGAGGTGGAGCCTGGCCGTACCGATCACGGTTGCTGAACGTCGTATGGCGTTTTTTGACTCCTTTGGTCTGACCAGAGGGCGCTTCTGGCCGATGCTCGGCATGGCGATCCTTGCTGTGATCATGACCATGGTGATCGCCCTGCTTTCGTTGATGGTGATCGCGCCGCTGACCCTCCTGGCCGGTGACGGCATGGTCGGTGGTGCCGCCTCCGACGATCCCGCAGCGATGTTCGAGGCCTATCGAACGTTCAATCCATGGATGATCGCAACCGCGCTTCTGAATGCAGGCGTCTATGCCCTGACGCTGAGTGTGTTCTACGCGCCCTTTTCCGCAGCCTATCGCGATCTCAAGGGTCTCGCACACGACTGACGGTCAGGCCTTGGCTCGCGCCCGGGCGACCTTCGGTTTTGCAGGAGGTGTCAGGGCCGAGACCCGCGCCTTCCTGCGGGTTTCGTGCCGGTCCAGCACCTCTTTCAGATAGCGACCCGTCCAGCTGGCGGGGTTGGCCGCCACCTGTTCGGGCGTGCCCACCGCGACGATCTCGCCCCCGCCTTCGCCACCCTCGGGCCCGAAGTCCAGCAGGTAGTCGGCGACCTTTATAACGTCGAGGTTGTGCTCGATGACCACGATGGTGTTGCCCGCCTCGACCAGTTCCTGAAGCACGTCCAGCAGTTTGCGGGTGTCCTCGAAATGCAGGCCGGTCGTGGGTTCATCAAGGATATAGAGCGTTTTGCCGGTCGCCCGTTTCGACAGTTCCTTGGACAGTTTGACCCGCTGGGCCTCGCCGCCGGACAGGGTCGTCGCCGACTGGCCGACCTTCACATAGTCCAGGCCCACGCGGGACAGGGTCAGCATCTTGTCCCGGATCGGCGGCACGGCCTTGAAGAACTGACCCGCCTCCTCGACGGTCATGTCCAGAACGTCCGAGATGCTCTTGCCCTTGAACACGATCTCCAGCGTCTCGCGGTTGTACCGCTTGCCCTTGCAGACGTCGCAGGTGACGTAGACGTCGGGCAGGAAGTGCATCTCGATCTTGATCAGCCCATCGCCCTGACAGGCCTCGCAACGTCCGCCCTTGACGTTGAAGCTGAAGCGGCCGGGGCCGTAGCCTCGGGCCTTGGATTCCGGCAGGCCCGCATACCAGTCGCGGATTGGGCCAAAGGCGCCGGTGTAGGTGGCCGGGTTGGAGCGCGGCGTGCGGCCGATCGGCGACTGGTCGATGTCGATGACCTTGTCGAAATGCTCCAGCCCCTCGATCCGGTCGAAGGGGGCTGGGGCGTCACTGGCATTGTGCAGCCGGCGGGCGGCGGCCTTGTAGAGGGTCTCGATGGTGAAGGTCGACTTGCCCCCGCCCGATACCCCGGTGATGCAGGTGAACAGGCCGACCGGAACCTCCCCGGTCACACCCTTCAGGTTGTTGCCGGTCGCCCCGCTGATCTTGAGCATCTTCTTGCGGTCGACCGGCCGGCGGCCCTCCGGCGGCAACTCGATCTCGCGCTCGCCCGTCAGGTATTTTCCGGTCAGGGATTTCGGATTGGCCATGACCTGTTCGGGCGTGCCCTCGGCGCAGACCTCGCCGCCATGGACACCCGCAGCCGGGCCCATGTCGATGACATAGTCGGCGGTCAGGATCGCCTCCTCGTCATGCTCGACCACCAGCACGGAGTTGCCGAGGTCGCGCAGCCCGCGCAGGCTTTCCAGCAGACGGGAGTTGTCGCGCTGGTGGAGGCCGATCGACGGCTCGTCCAGCACATACAGCACCCCGGTCAGGCCCGAACCGATCTGTGAGGCCAGACGGATGCGCTGGCTCTCGCCGCCAGACAGGGTGCCGGACGATCGCGCCAGGCTCAGATAGTCGAGGCCCACATTGTTCAGGAACCGCAGCCGGTCGCTGATCTCCTTGATGATCCGCCGGCCGATCTCGCGCTGCTTGTCGGTCAGCCGCTCCTCGAGGGTGGAGACCCACAGGAAGGCCTTGGAGATCGAGAGGAAATTGATCTCCGAGATGTCCGCGCCGTCGATCTTGACCGCGAGGGCCTCGGGCTTCAGCCGCTTGCCGCCGCAGACCGCGCATGGCGTCTCGGACTGGAACCGGCCAAGTTCTTCCCGAACCCAGGCGCTGTCGGTCTCGCGCCAGCGGCGGTCGAGGTTGGGGATGACCCCCTCAAACGGCTTGGAGACCTCATATTTCCGGGCGTTGTCGTCATAGACGAAGTTGATCTTCTCGGTCCCGGTGCCGTGCAGGATCACCTTGTGGGCCTCGTCCGGCAGCTCGCGCCAGGGCTTGTCCATCGAGAAGCCGTAGTGCCGGGCCAGCGCCTGCAGCGTCTGGGTGTAGAGCGGCGAGGGCCCCCGTGACCACGGAGCCACCGCGCCCTTGTGCAGGGCCTTGTCGCGGTCCGGGATGATCAGATCGGCGTCGAAAGCCAGCTTGACCCCCAGACCGTCGCAGGCCGGGCAGGCTCCGAACGGGTTGTTGAAGCTGAACAGACGGGGCTCGATCTCGCTGATGGTGAAACCCGACACGGGGCAGGCGAACTTCTCGGAGAACAGCAGCCGGCGCGGCTCTTCACCCTCGGGCGCGCTGGCCCACTCCGCCACGGCGATGCCGTCAGCCAGATTGAGCGCCGTCTGGATCGAGTCGGCGTAGCGAGCTTCCAGACCGGCCTTGGTAACAATCCGGTCCACGACGATGTCGATGTCGTGCTTGAACTTCTTGTCCAGTGTCGGCGCGTCCTCGATGGCGTAGAATTCGCCGTCGATCTTCAGCCGCTGGAAGCCCGAGCGCTGCCACTCTGCGATCTCCTTGCGGTACTCGCCCTTGCGGCCGCGCACGACCGGGGCCAGCAGCAGCAGGCGTTCGCCCTCGGGCAGGGCGACCAGCTTGTCGACCATCATCGAGACGGTCTGGCTCTCGATCGGCAGGCCGGTGGCGGGCGAATAGGGCACGCCGACGCGCGCCCACAGCAGGCGCATATAGTCGTGGATCTCGGTTACCGTGCCGACGGTGGACCGCGGGTTCTTCGACGTCGTCTTCTGCTCGATGGAGATGGCCGGCGACAGGCCCTCGATCAGGTCGACGTCCGGCTTGCCCATCAGCTCAAGAAACTGCCGCGCATAGGCTGAGAGGCTCTCGACATAGCGCCGCTGGCCCTCGGCATAGATGGTGTCGAACGCGAGCGAGGATTTGCCCGAGCCCGACAGGCCGGTCATGACCACCAATTGCTCGCGGGGGATGTCAACATCCACGCCCTTGAGATTGTGCTCGCGCGCGCCGCGCACGCGGATGAAATTGTGCTTTTCGGTCATGGGATCCGGGAACGCGGGAGAGCCGGACAGATGTCCGGAGCAACATCGCTATATGGGCACTGATCCTCGCGATTCAGCAAGAACAATATAAGAACATCGCGGTCGATGTCTCGCGAATCGCCAGAGGGTCGACCGGTGCGGTCAGCCCCAGCCCACAACCGCCCCCCGGCGGCGGCAGGGTTCGACCGGCTGCAACTGCGTCCGGGGTTCCGGCTCGGCCTTGCCGAACAGCCAGCCCTGCCCATAGGTCACGCCGAGGGTTCGCAACACGTCCGCCTGGGCCTGGGTTTCAACAATCTCTGCGATCGTGTCGACCTTCAGCGAAGCGCACAGTTCAACGAGGTGGCCGATCAATGTGCGTGTGCGTGGGTCGGACTCGATTCCCTGCACGAATTTGCCGTCGATCTTGACCGTGTCGACGGAAACGCCGCGCAGGTAGTCATAGCTGGCCGAGCCGGCACCGAAGTCGTCGATGCAGACCTTGATCCCGGCCGCACGCATCGCCCCCAGCCGCCGGTTGGCGGCGTTGACGTCCGCCAGCGCAGCCGACTCGGTCACCTCGATGATCAGTCGGCGCCGGTCGTCCGGACGGCCCGCCGTCATCCTCAGCACGGCTTCGACATAGCGGTCGTCCGCCAGTGACGCGCCGGAGACATTGACAGCGAATTTGAGCAGGCCCGATCCCGGTCTGCGCAGGCGCGCGAGAGCCTTCTCTGCGACAGCCACATCGAAACTGTCGATGAGAGCCAGTTCCTCCGCCATGCGAATGGTGTCAGCGGGCCCGCTGGTCCCGTTGAAACGCGCCAGTGCCTCGAAATGGTGCACGGCACCGGTATGAAGGTCCACGACCGGTTGATAGTGAAGATCGAATCCGCGGTCCCTGACCATGGTCCGGAAGGCGGTCGCGTCGTTCAGCGCCTGCGCCAGCGCAGCGGAGAACGCGCTTTCCGGGCGGCCGCTGCCTTCGTCCTTCAGGCAGTTCTCCACCGCAAAACGCAGGGCCCGCAGAACATGTTTCGGGTCGCAGGTCTGATCCACCGCGACTTCGGAGGATCGAACGTCGATATCGAGTCCCTCGCTCAGCCCGAGGGTCCGCACCTCATCCGTCAGATCGGTTTCATCGGCCGGATCCACGAGCAGGGTGAACCGTTCCGGGCCCAGCTTGCCGGCTGAGGAGCCGTCGACGGAGGCGGCCTGAAGAGCGGCCTCGACCCTTGCATGCAGACGAACCCCGGCCTCGCCGAGCTGGTCCGCCGCCGAGAGCCCGACCACATCGACGAAGGTGACGGCGAGCTCCCGGCAGGAGGCGGGCGGGCTCAGGATCTCCCGCGCCCGTTCCAGAAAGGCGTCGGAAGTCAGGGCCGGTCGTGCGTCGGGCTGATGCAGACGATAGGCAGGTCCCTCCCAGTTGACTGAGGCCGAGACATTCGGAGCGAGGTCCGGCAGGATGAACAGACGGGTTCGGGCGCGACGCACGCAGCCCTCGCCGGCCTCGAACAGCACCTCAAGCGGGGCCGATCGGACCCCGGGTTGCAGGTCCGCGAGCGCGGCACGGACGATCCCGGCGCTGGCCTTGCCGAGGCGTTCGAACAACGACGTTGAGACCAGATGGTCCGCCGTTGTCGCGGCGGTCAGGCCACTGCCCAGGGCAAAGACGATCTTGCCGGCCGGATCGAGTTCCAGCAGGAGATCGGACGAGGCGAAGGCCAGTCCAAGGAGGCGACGTCTGATCGTCATGTCCTGAGAGTGAACGTGAACCTGTTAAGCTTGGCCTTAACAGTGTCCTTAACGGCTCGATGAGGGACCTTCTGTCGAGCTTGAAACCCCGCGCATCCGGGACGACCGGCGTGCTCCGGAGGCGCCGCCTGGAACGTCCCGGTTCAGGCCTTGCGGTTGAGGGTGATTGCCCGGCTGTCGCCGGAACAGGCCGCCCCGGAAGCCCCGTAGCCCACCCCGACGGCCCGCGCCCCGGCCACTTCCTGCGCAATGGTGCGGACGAGCCCTTCGGAGATCGTGCGGGCCGCCTCGACCGTGCGCCCATGCACGGCCAGCACCGCCTCAAAGGCCTCGGTCGCCCGGACAAGGGCCATCCGCTCGCTCGCCGGGGCCTGCGACAACAGGCCCGGGTTGGCTTTCAGCTGGGTCGACTCGCGGCGGTAGAGGTTGGCCAGATCCTGGGTCTCGGCCAGCCCGGCGGCAACTTCGTGCGCCCGCCGTGACGCATAGGCGTCCGTCTCGTTCTCCAGACGGGCGGTCAGGCGCTCGGTCAGCGCCGTCAGGCGACGCAGGTGGGCCGTGGCGGTGATGGGGTCCTGGGTCATGCGGCGAACCCCGGTGCCTGTTCGGTCTGCATCCGGATCATCTCGGCCACCACAGTGTCGGCCAGGCCGATGCCGCCGGCGCGGACCGTCTGTTCGGCCATGGCGTCGATCAGAAACCCGCGCCAGGTGCCCTCCGCCTCGCCGCCGCCGAACGGGCCATCGGTCTCCAGGCCCTCGAACATCGGTTTCAGCATCTGGGACAGGAACGAAGTCTCGAACCTCTCCGCCGTCGCCCGCATTTTCGGCGTCTCGGTCATCGGGGCGGCCAGCGGGGCCGGGGAAACGACGGAAGCGGTCATCACAGCACCTCGATATCGGCCTGCAGCGCGCCCGCCGCCTTGATGGCCTGAAGGATGGAGATCATGTCGCGCGGAGATACGCCGAGGGCGTTCAGGCCGCTGACCAGCGTCGACAGGGAGGTCGCCCCGTCCACCAGCCGGATTTCGCGACCCAGTTCCTCCTCAACCGTCACGTCGGTCTGGGGGACGACGACGGTCTGGCCCTGTCCGAAGGGAGCGGGCTGGCTGACGAGGGGCGATTCCTGCACAGAGATGGTCAGATTGCCCTGGGCGATCGCGACGGTGGAAATTCGAACATTCTCGCCCATCACGATGACGCCGTTGACCTCGTCAATAATCACCCGCGCCGCCGTATCGACCGCCACCGGCATGTTTTCTACCCGGCTGATGAAGCCGGCCATGCCCAGTTGCGCCGGGGCGCGCAGGGCGATGACCGAACCGTTTTCAGCCAGGGCCGTCGAGGGGTAGGTGGCGTTGATGGCTGCGGCCACGCGCTGCGCGGTGGTGAAATCGGGATTGCGCAGGGTCAGGCGCACTTCCTGCAGGCTGTCGAGATTGAAGCCGGTCTCGCGCTCGACCGTGGCCCCCGAGGCGATGCGTCCGGCGGTCGGCACGCCGCGCGTGACCGACGAGCCCGAGCCCCCGCCACCCGAGACGGCCCCCGTCTGGACCGAGCCCTGGGCCACGGCATAGACCTCGCCGTCCGCGCCCTGCAGGCTGGTGACCAGCAGGGTTCCGCCCAGCAGGCTCTTGGCGTCGCACAGGCTGGACACCGACACATCGATCCGCGCGCCCGGCGTGGCGAACGGCGGCAGCTCGGCTGTCACCATGATGGCCGCAAGATTCTTGGAGTTGGCGTTGGTCCCGCGGATGTTGACGCCGAGCCGCTCCGTCATGCCTTCCAGCGACTGGCGGGTGAAGGGGCAGTTGCGCAGGCTGTCGCCCGTGCCGTTCAGGCCGACCACAAGACCGTAGCCGACCAGCTGGTTGGTGCGCACGCCCTCGACCGAGGCGATGTCCTTGATCCGCGACTGGGCCGAGGCCGGCTCCGCCATCAGGGCGGCGGCGGCGGCGAGGGGCGCGAGGATGGCGGTGAGAATCTTTTGCACGGGCTCGTCTTTTTCACCAGGGGTTAGCCAGTCTCATGCGAGGATCGTGCCGATAAAAAAGAGACGAAAAAACAATCCTCTGGCTATTCAGCGCCGGTCCCTCCGGGCAATTCCTGCCGGGGTGTTAACCAAACGGTGACGGTCGTCTGACGATGGTGACCCATGTCCCGGAGTATCTCCTCATGAAGGTCACCGGCCCCTCCGGCTCCGCACCGGCCTCCGGGAGTCGACCCCCTCGGGCGGCGGCCAGTTTCTCCATGCCCCAGACGGCCGGTGCTGCGCCGGCCCAGGCCCCGGCGGCCACCAGCAGCGCATCCTCGGTATCGAATGTCTCGGCGCTTATGGCCTTGCAGGGGGTGGACAGCGCGACCGAGCGTCGTCGTCGGGCCGTCCGGCGCGGCGGCGGTCTGCTGGATCGTCTGGAAGAGCTCAAGCTCGCCATGCTGTCCGGGGAGGCCGGAGAGGGGGCTCTCGAAAGGCTCGCCCGCGACCTGCGCGAGGAGCGACCCGTCGATCCCGATCCGGCGCTGACAGGGCTGCTGGATCAGATCGATCTGCGCGCGGCCGTCGAACTGGCCAAGGCCGGGGTTCGCCGCAGTGCAGCATAAGGCGCGGAATTGTCGCGCCAATCCCCGTCGGCCGGACCGAGGTGATGAAGAAATGTCACGCCGCCCGTTTTAAGCGAGCCGCGCGCCGATCACGGACGCGCGATGCGTGTTGCCGCCACTGCCGAGCCTGCCTATACGCCGTCTAGCGCCACGGGGGGCGTTGTTCGTGAGTGTGGGTGCCATGACTGCGTTGGCCTCGAGTGCGTCAGACGAACCGGTCGCCTACCGGCCGTCCGACGACGAGCCGTTCATGAATGAACGGCAACTCGCCTATTTCAAACACAAGCTGATGGCCTGGCGGGACGACATCCTGCGGGAGTCCAAGGGCACGGTCGTCAACCTCAAGGCCGAGACCGAAAATCATCCCGACCTCGTGGACCGCGCGTCGTCGGAGTCGGACCGCGCGCTGGAGCTCCGCACGCGGGACCGGCAGCGCAAGCTGATCTCCAAGATCGAGGACGCCCTGCGTCGGATCGAGGACGGTTCCTACGGCTATTGCGAGGACACGGGCGAGCCGATCGGCCTCGGCCGTCTCGAGGCCCGCCCGACCGCCACCCTTTCGGTCGAGGCCCAGGAGCGCCACGAGCGCCGCGAACGCGTCCACCGCGACGACTGAGGATGGCGGCGTCTCCTCCCCGTCCGCCAAGCGGCGTACACGGAGGAGACCCGGCACCCTACTCCGGGATGTCCCTGAAGTTTGAATAGCGGCCGTCCCTGACGAGGTTGCCGAACCGGGTGGTGTCGGCGTCGAAGCTGAGCTTGACGATGCCGATCGGGCCGTGGCGCTGCTTGCCGATCACGACCTCGGCCTGGTGCTGCAGGATGTCCATGTCCTCCTGCCATTTCAGATGTTCTTCCGTGCCTTCGCGCGGCTCGGTCCGGCCCAGATAATAGCTCTCGCGATAGACGAACATCACGCAGTCGGCGTCCTGCTCGATCGAGCCGGATTCCCGCAGGTCGGACAGCTGTGGCCGCTTGTCCTCGCGGTTCTCGACCTGACGCGACAGCTGCGACAGGGCGACGATCGGGACGTTCAGCTCCTTGGCCAGGGCCTTTAGGCCGCCGGTGATCTCGGACACCTCCTGCACCCGGTTCTTCTGGCCGTTGCCCTCGCCGACGGTGATCAGCTGAAGATAGTCGACAATGATCAGGTCCAGACCCTGTTCCATCCGCTTCAGCCGCCGCGCCCGCGCCGCCAGTTTCGAGATGGCGAGACCGCCGGTGGCGTCGATGTACAGCGGGCTCTCACCGATCTCGATGGCGGCGTCGCGCACCTTGCCGAAGTCCGAGGCGTCAATCTCGCCCTTCCTCAGACGATCCGAGGACACCCCCGAGGCATCCGCCAGGATCCGCATGGCCAGCTGTTCGGCGCTCATCTCCAGCGAGAAGAAGGCCACCACCCCGCCCGAGACGGTTTTCCTGCCATCGGGGGTGGGCTCCCAGCGATAGTTGCGGGCCACGTTAAAGGCGATGTTGGTCGCCAGCGCCGTCTTTCCCATCGACGGGCGACCGGCGAGGATCAGCAGGTCGGACGGATAGAGCCCGCCCAGCTTCTGGTCCAGATCGTCGAGATGGGTCGCCAGCCCGGCCAGCTTGCCGTCGCGCTGATAGGCCTCGCCGGCCATCTGTACCGCCCCGGCGAGGGCGGTCGAGAAGCTGACGAAGCCGGAGGAGGGGGCCCCGGTCTCGGCCAGCGAATACAGGGTCAGTTCGGCCTGTTCGATCTGGTCGATCGCCCGGGTTTCGGGATCCGGTGCCTGTTTGACAATATCGCCGCCGATGCGGATCAGGTCACGGCGCAGGGCCAGGTCATAGACCACACGGGCATAGTCCGGGGCATTCGCCCCCGGCGGGGCGCGGTCCATCAGGTCGGCCAGATACCGCAGCCCGCCGAATTCGGCGAAGGCCGGGTCCTGTTTGAATCGCTCCATCAGGATCGTCGGCTCGGCGAGAAGGCCCTGACGGATATGGTCCTCGATGGCGTCGTAGAGGCGCTGGTGGAAGGGCTCATAGAAATGCGAGCCACGCAGCCGGTCCGACAAACGTTCAAAGATCGCATTGTCGAACATCAGCGCACCCAGCAGCGCCTGCTCAGCCTCGAGGTTGTGCGGCAGGGACGGGATCGGCACCGCGCCGGACCCGGGAGCGGTAAAGGGGGCAAAGGCATTCATCGGGTTAACGCATACGCGTCCATGCCCTCCGCGACAGGGTCATCCGACGTCATGGCCGGGGATCGATCGGGCCCGTCTGTGGACCGCTGGAAAATCCCCAGACGGAACAGGTCGGAGTGGAGCTCAGGTCGCCGGGCAGGGATAGCGCGACGCCAGCCATGACCGGACACCGTCAGTCGGCGTCATCCGCACCCGCTGCGCCTGGGGTATGGCGTTCAGGAAGCGCAGCATCTCGGCAGGGTTGACCTCAACCTTTCCGGCCGGGCAGGCTGGCGGAGTACGACCCGCCTCGCGGGCGCTGCGAACCTCCGTTCGGACCGCGGCGAAGGCCGTCCTGAACTCTCCCGCGAGCCTGCGTCCGTCCGCGCGCAGCATGGCCGTCGCATTCAGGGGCACCCGGTTCGCTTCCGTCACGAAGGTGTCGAGGGTCCGCTCCTGCGCCAGCGCAGGGGGTGCCACGGACACAAGGATCGCCGTGACCAGGGCCAGTTTCGCCAGTACCGTCATTTCAGGGCCTCCCTCACGCGCAGAACAGCTCTGCTCGGAGGCGGAATAATGGCCGGTGAAACGGCAAACGGCGCAGGGATCGCTCCCCGCGCCGTCAAACTTCACCGGCTCGACGAGCCGATCGACCGGATCGATATCAGGCTTCGGAACCGAGCCCGTCCTGTTGGCCGGCACCGCCCTCAACCATGTCGCGGGCCTGTTCGGCGGCCGCATTGCGGTCCTCCTCATAGGCGGACTTGATGACGTCCTCACCCTTGGCCTGGCGTTCGGCCTCATCGGCCGAGCGGGCGATGTTGATCTTGACCGTGGCCGTGACCTCGGCGTGGAGGCGAACGATTACCTCATGGACGCCCAAGGTCTTGATCGCGGTGTTGAGCGCAATCTGGCTGCGTTCGACCTTGCCGCCTTCGGCCTGGACGGCCTCGGCGATGTCGCGACCGGCGACCGATCCGTAAAGCTGGCCGGTTTCACCCGCCTGCCGGATCATGATGTAGGACTGGCCGTCGATCTTGTCGGCGACCTTCTGGGCCTCCGCCTTGTTCTTCTCGTTGCGGGCCTCGATGGCGGCGCGGTCGAGTTCGAACTTCTCGAGGTTCTTCGACGTGGCGCGAAGGGCCTTGTCCCGCGGCAGCAGGAAGTTACGGGCGAAGCCATCCTTGACGGTGACGACGTCGCCGATGGCGCCGAGGTTCTCGACGCGTTCGAGCAGAACGACCTTCATCTTATTTCACCACATAGGGCAGGAGGGCCAGATAGCGGGCGCGCTTGATGGCCTTGGCCAGTTCGCGTTGCTTGATCTGGGACACGGCGGTGATGCGCGAGGGCACGATCTTGCCGCGTTCGGAAATATAGCGCTGCAGCAGTTTGACGTCCTTGTAGTCGATCTTCGGCGCGCCTTCGCCCGAGAACGGGCAGACCTTGCGACGACGATAGAAGGGACGACGGCCGGAGCCGCCCGAGCCGGCGGGGGTGCCGGGGACGTTGGCGGAGGAGGTGGTGGTATCGGTCATGTTTCCAGATCTCCTTATGCGGCCACGTCGGCGTCTTCACGCGGCGTACGCTCGCGGTCGCGCTCACGTTCGCGCTCGCGGCGGGCCAGCAGGGGCGACAGTTCCAGATCGAGTTCCTCGACCTTGACGGTCAGCCAGCGCAGCACGTCCTCGTTGATGCCGAGCTGACGCTCGACCTCGGCCATGGCGGCGGGCGGGCAGTCGATGGCCAGCAGGGAATAATGCGCCTTGCGGTTTTTCTTGACCCGGTAGGTCAGGTTGCGCAGGCCCCAGTACTCGATCTTGGCGACGGAACCGCCGCCGGCCACGATCAGGTCCTTGATAGTGTCGTTGAGGGCTTCGGCCTGTTGCGCGCTGATATCCTGGCGCGACATAACCGTGTGCTCGTAAAGAGCCATTCGTTCGTCTCCCTTGGAGGGCATCGGCGCAGCCGGACCGGGTAAGTCCGCACCACGATGGATCCTGCAGCGGCGGCCGGGAGGACTTCCCGAACCCTTTGGTGTTCCGCTTGCAGGACCGAAGCCCTGGAAAGCGGGCGCGTATAGGGGAAAAGCGGATAAGGAGCAAGGCGCGGCCGGGTGAAGCCTGTCGGAACCTTCACCGTGGGCCGGGCGCTAGAACACCATGCAGGAAATCGCGAACCTTGAAGAGACCCCCGTTCTTGAGGTGGCGGGCGCCACCCTGACCATCGGCGGTCTCCTGACGGCGGCGATCATTCTGGCGGTGACCGTGGTCCTGCAATGGGCGGTGACCCGGGCCCTGCGGCGCGCGCGGACGGGAGCCGTCAAGAGTACCGGTGCCCTCTATCTGCTGGAGAAACTCGCCGGCTACGGCATCATCATCGCGGGGGTCATGCTGGCGCTGTCCTCGGCCGGGCTGAACCTTTCGTCGCTGGCGGTCTTCGCCGGGGCCATCGGGATCGGCGTCGGGCTGGGCCTGCAGGGTGTGGTGAAGGAGTTCGTCTCGGGCGTCTTCCTCATCTTCGACCGGATGGTCTCGGTCGGCGACTATGTTGAACTGGACGGCGGGGTCCGGGGCGCGATCATGGAGATCGGCCCGCGCGCCACCCGGGTCCGCACCAATGACAACGTCAATGTGCTGATCCCGAACTCCCATCTGATCGAGGGGCCGGTGACCAACTGGACGCTGAAGGGCGATACCCGGCGGATCCACATCCCGTTTTCCGTCGCCTATGGCTCGGACCGGGGCGCGGTGCGTGACGCGGTCCTGAAGGCCGCCCGCGCCAGCCCCTTCACCCTGCCCGACACGGACCTAAGAAAGAGTCAGGTCTGGCTGGTGGGCTTTGGCGACTCCAGTCTGGATTTCGAGCTCCTGGTCTGGCCGACCCTCGAGGCGGTGAAACGCCCGGCCGCCATGCATGCCGCCTACACCTGGCTGATTGCCGACGCGCTGGACGCGGCCGGGATCGAGGTGCCTTTCCCCCAGACCGACCTGCGCATCCGCAGCCTGTTCGGCCGCGAGGGCGAGGACGCCATCGAGGCTGTGCATCCCGGGACCGGAACCGGCCGAACCCGACCCGGCAAACCGGCCGCCAAAACCCCCGCCGCCTCCGGTTCGGCTGTATCGTCCAACGATGCGGCCCAGGATCTCATGTCCGACGATGCCGCGCTGGAACCGCCGCCCTCCAAGCCCTGAGCGGCCCCCTGTTGAACCGCGTCCGCAACCGGCCTAACCCTCCGCGCCTCTGAAACGGAAACGGACCCCGCCATGACCCTCGCCCTCCTTTTCCCCGGACAAGGCAGTCAGGCCGTGGGCATGGGCGCGGCGCTGGCCGACGCCTTCGCCGCCGCCCGCGAGGTCTTCGCCGAGGTCGATCAGGCGCTTGGGCAGGATCTGTCAGGGCTGATGCGCAACGGGCCGGAAGACCAACTGACCCTGACCGAAAACGCCCAGCCGGCCCTGATGGCCGTCTCGCTGGCCCTTCTCCGGGTGCTGGAGCGGGAGTTCAATGTCCGGGTCGACCGCGCCGGCTTCGTGGCCGGCCATTCGCTGGGCGAGTATTCGGCCCTGGCCGCCGTCGGGGCCCTGTCGCTGACCGACACGGCCCGCCTCCTGAAGCTGCGCGGTCAGGCCATGCAGCGTGCCGTGCCGGTGGGGCAGGGGGCCATGGCCTCCCTGATCGGCCCGAAGACCGATCTGGCCCTCGCCGAGGCGGCCGCGGCCGCCGGTGCCGCGGTCGGGGTCTGTGTCGTCGCCAATGACAACAACAACGGCAATGTCGTCATCTCGGGCGACAAGGCCGCCGTCGACCGTGCCATCGAAAAGGCCAGGGAACTGGGCGCGCGCGCCATCCCGCTCAACGTCTCGGCCCCCTTCCATTGCCCGTTGATGCAGCCTGCCGCCGACGAAATGGCCACCGCCCTCGCGGCGGCCACGCTAAACCCGCCGTCCGTCGCCGTGGTGGCCAATGTCACCGCCCGGCCCGAGCGCGAGGCCGACACCCTGCGCCGCCTGCTGGTCGAACAGGTCACCGGCCGCGTCCGCTGGCGCGAGAGCATGGAGTGGATGGCGACCGAAGGCGGCGTCACCCGCTTTGTCGAGATCGGCTCCGGCAAGGTCCTGACCGGCATGGCCAAACGCATTGCCCCGGACGCCGAAAGCCTCGCCCTCAACAGCCCCGAGGACATCGAGGCCTTCGCCAAGTCGCTGACCCTTTAAGGAGACCCTGATGTTCAACCTGACCGGAAAGACCGCCCTCGTCACCGGGGCTACCGGCGGCATCGGCGGGGCCATCGCCCGCGCCCTGCATGCGCAGGGGGCCACGGTCGTCCTGTCCGGCACGCGCGAGGCGGTGCTGGGCGAGATCGCCGCCGAACTGGGCGAGCGGGCCTTCGTCGCCGCCGCCAACCTGTCGGATCCGGCCTCGGTCGACGGCCTGATCGGCAGCGCCGAGGAAGCGGCCGGCGCAGGTCTCGACATTCTCGTCGCCAATGCCGGCATCACGAAAGACGGCTTGCTGATGCGGATGAAGGACGAGGATTTCCAGTCCGTCCTGACCGTCAATCTGGAGAGCTATTTCCGCCTGTCGCGCGCCGCCATGAAGGGGATGATGAAGCGCCGTTCCGGCCGGATCATCGGCATCACCTCGGTGGTCGGCGTCACCGGCAATGCCGGCCAGACCAACTATGCCGCCTCCAAGGCCGGCATGATCGGCTTTTCCAAGTCCCTGGCCCAGGAGGTCGGCAGCCGGGGCATCACGGTCAACTGCATCGCGCCGGGCTTCATCGCCTCGCCCATGACCGATGTGCTGAACGAACAGCAGCGCGAGGGCATCCTGCGCAACATTCCAGCCGGACGGCTGGGCACGGGCGACGAGATCGCCGCCGCCGCCGTCTATCTGTCTTCGGATGAGGCCGCCTATGTCACCGGTCAGACCCTGCATGTGAACGGCGGCATGGCGATGATCTGATTTCCGACCCGCTTCAGCCTATTTCCCTGCGGAAGGGGTGTGCTAAAGGCTGCAGCAACCGGTTGGGTCAGCGAGGCGTCGCCTCCTGCGCAAGCGGAGTCGTCGTCAGACGGCAGAGACAACCAATACGCCGCCCCGGGCGGCCCCATAAGGCAGAGACACCCATGTCCGACACCCTGGAACGCGTCCGCAAGATCGTCATCGACCACCTGGACGCCGATCCGGACAAGGTCACCGAAAAGGCCAGCTTCATCGACGACCTCGGTGCGGACTCGCTCGACAACGTCGAACTGGTCATGGCCTTCGAGGAAGAATTCGACATCGAGATCCCCGACGACGCCGCCGAGCACATCCAGACGGTCGGCGACGCGGTCAAGTTCATCGACGAGAAGACGGCCGGCTGATCCGCTCCGCCCTTTCATCGGCTGGCAATGGCCGCCCGGCGCTCCTAGCAGAGAGGCCCGGCGGCCATTACTGTTTCTGATTTAGGACTTGCGCAGCTGGAGCCCGACATCATGCGTCGCGTCGTCGTCACCGGTCTCGGCCTCGTCACCCCGTTCGGCACGGGCGTGGAACACAGCTGGAAGGGCATCGTCGAGGGACGCTCGGCCATCCGGCCGATCACCGCCTTCGACACCACGGGCTACGGCTGCACCATCGCGGGCGAGGTGCCCAGCGTGGACGGCCGCGGTGGCGGCGGGCCGGACGTCCCCGGCAGCTTCGATCCCGACGCCATCATGTCGCCGAAGGAACGCAAGCGGGTCGACGACTTCATCCTGTTCGGCATCGCCGCCGCCGATGAAGCCCTGAACGACGCGGACTGGCACCCCGACAGCGATGAGGACAAGGAGCGCACCGGCGTCATGATGGGCGCGGGCATCGGCGGTCTGGGCCCCATCGCCGAGAGTGCCCAGATCCTGGCCGACAGCGGCCCGCGCCGGATCAGCCCGTTTTTCATCCCCTCGGCCCTGATCAATCTTGTCAGCGGTCAGATTTCGATCCGCCACCAGCTCAAGGGCCCCAACCACGCCGTGGTGACGGCCTGCGCCTCGGGGGTCCACGCCATTGGCGATGCGGCCCGGATGATCGCCCTCGACGACGCCGATGTCATGGTGGCGGGCGGGGCCGAGAGCTCGATCGTGCCCATCGGCATCGCCGGCTTCCTGGCCTGCAAGGCCCTGTGCACGGCCTACAACGACACCCCCGAGAAGGCCTCGCGCCCCTATGACCGGGGCCACGCCGGCTTCGTCATGGGCGAGGGGGCGGGCGTCGTGGTGCTCGAGGAATACGAACACGCCAAGGCCCGCGGCGCGAAAATCTATGCCGAGGTCATCGGCTACGGCATGTCGGGCGACGCCTTCCACATCACCGCCCCGTCCGAGGACGGCGACGGCGCGTACAGGGCCATGAAGGCCGCGGTGAAGCGGGCCGGGATCGAGGTCACCGACATCGATTACGTCAACGCCCACGGCACCTCCACCATGGCCGACTGGATCGAGCTGCGCGCCGTCGAGCGGCTGGTCGGGGACCATGCGAGGAACCTGGCCATGTCCTCGACCAAGTCGATGACCGGCCATCTGCTGGGGGCGGCCGGCGCGATCGAGGCGGTGTTCAGCGTGCTGGCCATCCGCGACCAGATCGCCCCGCCGACCATCAATCTTGACGACCCGGAACACGAAACCGCCATCGATCTCGTGCCACACCGGGGCAAGCCGATGGAGATCGAGGTGGCCATGTCCAACAGCTTTGGCTTCGGGGGTACCAATGCCTCCATCCTCTTCCGCAAGGTCGCCTAGATGCTCTGGGGCCGGGGGGCTGCAGCAACGAAACGACCCGGACTGGTGGCCGCGGCCCTTGCGGCCTCCGCGACAGTCAGCCTGTTCCTGATCGCCGGACTGGCCTGGGCGTGGAGTGTCTACTACGCCCCCGGGCCTGCCGCCCGTCAGGGCGAGTCGACCGTGGTGACCCTGCCGTCCGGCTCCGGCGTCTCGGCCATTGCCGCCCGGCTCAAGAGCGCGGGCGTGATTCGTTCGACCGATATGTTCAAGGCCGCCGCCACCCTGACCGGGGCGGACCGGCGGCTTCGCGCGGGCGAATATGAGGTGCCGACCGGGGCCTCGCTGAAGTCCGTGATTCGCCTGCTGACGGACGGCCGTGTCGTCCGCCATTTCGTCACCATTCCCGAAGGCTGGTCCTCGGCCCAGGCCGTGGACATCCTGAACGCCGAGCCGATCCTGACCGGGACCATCGATGAGGTGCCCGAGGAGGGCTCCCTGTGGGCCGAGACCTATGAGGTCGCGCGCGGCGAGACCCGCGCCGCCGTTATCGCCCGGATGCAGCGCGCCGCGACCGAGAATCTGGCCACACTCTGGGCCGCCCGCAGCCCCGACACCGTTGTCCGGACGCCCGAGGAGGCCGTCATCCTCGCCTCCATCGTCGAGAAGGAGACCGGTGTGGCCCGCGAGCGGCCGCGCGTCGCCGCCGTCTTTTCCAACCGCATCCGCCTTGGCATGCGGCTGGAGAGTGACCCCACCATCATCTACGGCATCACCAAGGGCCGGCCGCTGGGGCGCGGCATCCGGCGCTCGGAGCTGGAACGCGACACAGGCTGGAACACCTATCTGATCGACGGCCTGCCACCGACGCCGATCGCCAATCCGGGCCGGCAATCCCTTGAAGCCGTCCTGAACCCGCCAAGGACGGATGACCTCTTCTTTGTGGCCGACGGGACCGGCGGCCACGCCTTTGCCCGGACCTATGAGGAGCATCTGCGCAACGTCGCTCGCTGGCGCGCGGTCGAGGCCGGCAACGCCCCGCCGGCCGAGAGCCTGCCGCCCGGAACCACGCTCGCCCCGCCGCCGGGGGCTACGGGTCCGGCGGCTCCACCGCCACTCTCCGGCGATGCTGTCATCACCATGCAGGCCCCGGGCGCGGTGACCCCTTCCCGTGCCTTGCGGCCTGCATCTGCCGCGCCGACCACGCCTGTCCCCGCAGAGGGGCCGTGAGCGCGCTCTCGGGCATGACCGGCTTCGGCCGGGCGGACGGAGCGCTGGATGGCTGGACCTGGTCGGTCGAGGCCCGCTCCGTCAACGGCCGCAACCTCGAGATTCGTTTTCGCGGACCCAATGGGTTCGATAATCTGGAGCGTCTGACCAAGGCGGCTGGCCAGACCCGTCTCGGGCGAGGTCAGGTCACGGTCGGCGTCCAGGCCCGGCGGGCACCGGGCGACGTCTCCGCCCTGAAGGTCAATGAGGCCGTTCTGGCCCGCTATCTGGCGCTCGCCAACCAGTTGGCGGAGGAGGGGGCGACACCCCCGTCGGCGGACGGCTTGCTGGCCCTGCGCGGTGTGCTGGATCTGGACGAGGCCGTCGACGATCCCGAGGCGCATGTGGCCATCGAGGCAGGCATGGCGGCCACCGTCGAACAGGCGCTGGATGCGCTCAGGGCTTCCCGGGAGCAGGAAGGCGCACAGCTGCGGCCCGTGCTCGAGGCCTTTATCGCCCGCATCGAGTCCATGGTTGCCACTGCTGAAACCGAGGCGGCCGCCCAGACGGAAGCCGTTCGCGACCGCTTTTCCCGCCGCATGGCCGAGCTCGTGCCCGATAGTCCCGGCCTGCAGGACCGCATTGTTCTTGAAGCCGCCGCCCTCGCCACAAGGGCGGACGTGCGCGAGGAGCTGGACCGGCTGACCGCCCACGTCGCCTCGGCCCGCCTTCTGCTGGATCAGGCCCCCGCCGGCCGCAAGCTGGACTTCCTCGTTCAGGAGTTTATGCGCGAGGCCAACACCCTGTGCTCGAAATCGGCGACGACCGCCCTTACCGCCGTGGGGCTCGACCTCAAGGCGGTGATCGAGCAGCTTCGAGAGCAAGTCCAGAATGTCGAATGACCGCACGCCCCGCCGGGGCGTCCTCCTGATCGTGGCCAGCCCCTCCGGGGCGGGCAAGACTTCGCTTTGCCGGCGCCTGATGGCCGACCATGGCGGGCTGGAGCTGTCGGTGTCCATGACCACCCGGGCCATCCGCCCGGGCGAGGTGGCCGACCGCGACTATCATTTCGTCTCGCCGGAAGAGTTCCAGCGCCTGATCGATGCCGACGCCTTTCTGGAGTGGGCCGATGTCCATGGTGCCCGCTACGGCAGCCCGCGTGGACCGATCGACCGTGCGCTCGCCGAAGGCCGGGACGTCCTGTTCGACATCGACTGGCAAGGGGCCGCCCAGGTCGCCGCCAAATGCCGCGAGGACGCCGTCCGCGTCTTCATCCTTCCGCCGAGCCTGGAAGAGCTGCGCCGGCGCCTCGTGACCCGCTCCCAGGACGCGGAGGAGGTCATCGAGCGCCGGATCCGCAACGCCAAGGGCGAGATCGAGCACTGTGGCGAGTTCGACTATGTCTTCGTCAACGACGATTTCGACCGCAGCTATGCTGAACTGGCGCACATCTATCACGCCGAACGCAGCCGTCGTTTCCGCAACACCTGGATCGACGGCTACCGCGCGGCGCTCCTGTCGGAATCCGTCTAGCGGGTCGCCCGGGCCGCGAACCACGGCACCATCCGCCGCAGCGCCTCCTCGATCTCGGGCGTCGACGCCGCGAAGCTGAAGCGCAGGAAATGGCCGCCGTCGACGGGGTCGAAATCCACCCCGGGGGCGGTGGCCACGCCGGTGTCGCGCAGCAGGGCCTCGCAGAAGCCCACGCTGTCCTGCGTCAGGTGGCCGATGTCGGCCCAGATATAGAAGGCCCCGTCAGGCGGCGCGATCGACTTCAGGCCCAGCGCCGGCAGTGCCTCCAGCATCAGGGCCCGGTTCCGGCGATAGGCCTCGATATGACCTTCCAGCACGGCGTGCTCGTCCATGGCCACCAGACCGGCGTGCTGGCTCAGCGACGGCGGGGTCAGGAACAGGTTGCCGATATAGGCCCGGGCCCGGTCGACATGCTCCGGCGGCACCAGCAGCCAGCCCAGCCGCCAGCCGGCCATGCTCCAGTATTTCGAGAAGCTGTTGATCACCATGGCGTCCGGGGCGAACGACAGCAGGGTCGGCTGCGGCCCGACATAGGACAGGCCGTGATAGATCTCGTCCGAGATGATGCGGATGTCGCGTCGCTGGCACACGGCGGCGATGGCGGCCAGTTCGTCGGGGGCGATCACAGAGCCGGTCGGATTGGCCGGGCTGGCGATGATCACGCCCGCCGGCGCGGGGTCCAGGACCTCCAGCGCGGCGGCCGTCAGCTGGTAGTGTTCGTCCGGACCGCAGGCGATCTCGACCGGCACCATCCGCAGGGCCTTCACGGTGTTGCGGTAGGCGACATAGCCGGGCCGGGCCATGGCGATCCGGTCCCCGGGCGCGAATCGCGACGACAGGGCCAGCACCAGCGCCGGCGAGGCCCCGCAGGTCAGCAGCAGCCGGTCTGCCGTGATCGCGACCCCGTAGCGGTCCCGGTACAGCCGGACGATCCGCTCCTTCAGCGGCGCGCTTTCCCAATAGCCCATGGCCTCCGCGTCCAGCACGCGATGGGCCTCGGCGATCGCGGCGGGCGGGGCCCCGGTCGAGGGCTGGCCGAACTCCATATGGATCACCGACCGCCCCTCGGCCTTCAGGGCATGGGCCAGCCGGCTGATGGTGATGGCGTGGAAGGGCTCGATCTCGGTCGTCACGATGGTAAGGCTCCGGCCAGCCTCAGGAAGCCGGCGATGTCGATGGTCTCGGCGCGGGCGTCCGGATCGATGCCCGCCGCCTCGCACAGCGTGCCGCCGCCCAGCGTCTTCAGGCTGGAGCGCAGCATCTTGCGGCGCTGGCCAAAGGCGGCCGCGGTCACCCGCTCCAGCCGCTTCAGCGTCGCGGCATCGGGCCGGTCGGCCCGGGGGATCAGGTGGACGACCGCCGAGGCGACCTTGGGCGGTGGCGTGAAGGCGGCGGCGGGAAGGTGCATCACGATCCGCGCCTCGGCCACGGCCTGGGCGATGACCGCCAGCCGGCCATAGGCGTCGTCGCCCGGGGCAGCCACGATCCGCTCGGCCACCTCCTTCTGGAACATCAGGGTCATGGCCACCGGCGTCCAGGTTCCCGTCAGCCAGTCGATCAGCAGGGGCGTCCCGACATTGTAGGGCAGGTTGGACACGACATGGGCCGGTCCCTCGACCAGCTTCGACTGGTCGACCTTGAGGGCGTCGGCCTCGACGATCGCGAGCCGCCCGTCGCCGGTGTCCAGCTCGTTCAGAAGGGGCAGGAAACGGGGGTCCTTCTCGATCAGGACCACCTTGCCGGCGTCGCTCTCCAGGATCGCCCGGGTCAGGCCTCCGGGCCCGGGCCCGACCTCGATCACGGCCCGGCCCTCGAACGGTCCGGCCAGTCGGACGATCTTGCGGGTGATGTTCAGGTCCAGCAGGAAATGCTGGCCGAAGCTTTTCTTCGCCAGCAGCCCGTGGGCCTCCAGCGACTCACGAAGGGGGGGAAGGTCGGTCACCCGTCCCTGTTAGCCCGCCGCCCGCGCCGCCGCCATGGTCGCCGCCAGACGGATCGCGGCGATCAGACTGTCCGGCCGGGCCACGCCCTTGCCGGCGATGTCGAACCCGGTGCCGTGGTCGGGCGAGGTGCGGATGATCGGCAGGCCCAGGGTCGCGTTGACCCCGCCCCAGAAGTCCAGTGTCTTGACCGGAATCAGGGCCTGATCGTGGTACAGGCAGAGCGCGGCGTCATAGGTCGCCCGCGCCTCGTCGTGGAACATCGTATCGGCCGGCCGCGGATCGCTAATGTCGATTCCCTCGGAGCGCAGGGCTTCGGCCGCCGGCCGGAGCACGGTCATCTCCTGCAGGCCCAGCGCGCCACCCTCGCCGGCGTGGGGGTTCAGCGCCGCCAGCGCCAGCCGCGGCCGGGCGATGCCAAAATCCCGCCGCAGGGTCTCGTGGACCACCCGGGCCGTGCGGCTGACCCGCTCGGCCGTGATCAACTCCGGCACCTGGTCCAGCGCCACATGGATGGTGACCAGACAGGCCCTCAAACCCCGCGCGGTCAGCATCATCACCGGCCCCCGCGTGCCGGCGTAGGGCGCATCGGCGGTCAGCTCGGCGATGAACTCGGTGTGGCCCGGGAAGCGGAATCCGGCGGCATAGAGCGGGGCCTTGGCGATCGGCGCGGTCACCAGGCCCGAGGCCTCCCCGGCGAGGGCCAGGGCCACGGCCCGTTCGATCCAGTCGGCGACCACGGGGGCGTTGCGGGGGTCGGGCCGGCCCGGTTCGACGGGGGCGGGAGCCGGATGGTGTATCACCGGCAGTCCGCGGCCAAACACGGCCACGGCGTCCGACGGCGCACCGATCTCGATCACCTTCACGCCCTGCGAGGTCATCAGACGGGCATCACCGATCACCGCAAAGGGGGGCTCGTCCGACGTCATGGCCCAGGCCGTGGCGATAATCTCGGGGCCCACCCCTGCGGGTTCGCCCAGCGTCAGGATCAGCGGCGGCTTCGTGTCGAAGGTCGCCGCCATCCGGTCACTTCATCTCGATCAGGGCGTCGGCACGCAGGTCGCGGATGTAGCGGCGCGCCAGCATGGCCAGGTTCTGGTTCTGCAGCCGGCTCTCGACCTCACGGTAGCTCGGCACGTCCGACCCGCCGACCCGCCGTCCGCAGACGGCCAGCAGATGCAGGCCCAGCGGTGTCCTGACCGGACTGCTGACGGTGTTGACCTCGGCCGACCGGGCGACCTGCTGGAACTGCGGGGCGAGGTCCGCCACGTCGGCTTCGCCGAGGTCTGTGCCCAGCAGGCCCGCCTCGGACGACGCGCGCTGCAGGATATTGTCGCAGGTCAGGCTGGACCGCAGTCCCTCCAGCCGCGCCGAAGCGGCTGCGACCTCGGCCTCGCTCGCGGTCTCGGGCAGTTCAATCATGGCCTGTCTCAGCGACACAAGACTGGTCGCGGCCCCGGAGCGCTTGTCGCGCATATAGACGATGTAGACGCCACCCTCGACCGGGATCGGCCGGGACAGCTGTCCCACCTCGAGGGTGTCGAAGGCGGCCTGGAGTGCGGGCTGGACGGTCCCCTGCACGATCCAGCCGGCGTCCCCGCCCCGGGCTGCCGACGGTGCGGCCGAGAACTGGCGCGCCACGGCCTGGAAGGGTGCGCCCTGGACCATCTGCTGGACCAGCTGTTCGGCTCCGCTCAATGCCGCTTGCTGGCCGCCGACCCGATTGGCCTCGATGTAGATCTCGCCGACGAGATATTGGGGCTTGGCGGCAGCCTCGCTCAGCTGGCGAAGCGTCTGCTCGACCTGCGTCCGGCTGACCCGCGCGCGGCTGTTGAACCGGCCGCCGACCAGTTCGCGCCATCCGATCTCGGTGCGGAGCTGGGCGCGCATGGCGTCGGGGCGGATTCCCCCCTGTTCGAGAAAGGTCAGATAGTTTTCGGGGGTGGTCCCCGCGTCCTGCGCCATGGAGGCGATCTCGCGATTGACCTCCTCGTCGGTGATCGTCAGCGATTCATAATTGGCGATCTCCTGGGCCTGGAGCCGCTCCTCGATCAGGGCCTGGAGGGCCTGCTGCTGGATCGCCGGGATATTTTCCTCGGTCGGCTGGACCTGGCTCATGGCGATGACGCTCAACATGCGCTGGCGCAGGTCGAACCCTGTGATGATCTGGTCGTTGACCGTCGCCACAATGCCGTCAGCGAGCGTGAACTCGGGCTGACCTGCGGGCGCAGCCATTGAGGGCACAGGATCAATAGTGCCGGCGGCCGGTCCCGTCGGGGCGGTCTGGGCCAGGGCAGAGCCCGCGACCAGCGCGGCCACCGCGACCCCGGTCGAAAAACGCATCAAACCCATGATCAGTCCTGGTTCCTTCAAGCCTGCTTCCACCATCCGCGGACGGGGCCGGCGCACGTCTTTACGCGTCATGCCTAACGCAAGCCGTTTGTTCCATAGCCTGACCCCCCAAAAGTGGCGAGGTTTAGACGGAAGAAGACGCCGTCCGATGGACCGGTGGGCCGGACGCGGGTGTTGTCGCGGCGATAACCGACCTCGATCCGGAAACAGTCGTCGTCGAAGACCAGTCCGACTTCCGAGCGGGTGATCAGGTCGCGCTCCAGATCCGCGATACCGGCGACCGTCACGCCCCAGTTGCCATAGACGAACTGCTGGGCCGCCAGCTGCACAAACTCATAGTTCCGGTTCAGCGGCCCGTTCAGCGGATTGGAGCGGTCGAGGATATAGCTGACCGTGGCCAGGTTGCGCCGGCCCCAGCGGCCATCGACGGCGGCCTCGCCCCGGCGGATCTCGCCTGAGCCGTCTACCGTCGCGTGGCCCCAGCCCCGGATCCGGTCCGAGGGCCGGAAGTCGCCCTGGACGACCCAGTCCGAAGTCCGCGCCGCCAGACCGGTAGGATCATAGAGGGTCGCGGGATTGTCGGGCACGGGGATGCGGAACCCGTCCTGCCTCGCGTCGCGCACGCTGCGTCCGACAAACAGGCTGGCGCTGCGGCCCTCGCTCCAGCGCACAGTGGCGCGGGCACCGGCCGTGATGCGCGCGCCACCTTCCAGCAGATCGTAGCCGGGGAAGCGATCGACCCGGAACAGAGAGGTTTCATCCAGCTCCAGCGTCTGGGCGTCCTCCACGGGGATGCGCGTGTCGAGATCCGGGTCAGTGGAGAAGGATATCTGCCCCAGCGGCTCGAGGATCAGGTCCGCGCCGCTGGCGAGCTGACGGATCAGGGGATAGCTGACATCCAGCCCCAGGGTGGCCCGTTCGCGCGTGATGGTCTCGTCGGCGCGTCCGGCGAGGGGCGGCAGGTCGGACACGGAATAGGCGTCGACACGACCGTCCACAAAGACCTCGTAGCGAACGCCTGCCGCGGACGTGACACTTCTCCGCCAGTCGATCTGGCCGGTGACCCGCCGGCTGTCCACGCCCGGCAGACCCGCCGTGGACCCTGCCGGGATGACGCCCGGTCTCAGAACCGGACTGCCAAAATAGTCCTCGCGATACAGCGACACGGCCGACCCCTTCAGCCGCAGTCGGCCGCCGAGAATGGCCCGTTCGGGTTCCCACCGCGCGTCGACCAGCGGGGCAACAAGGGGCAGCGCCTCATCCGGCTCGAACACGTTCAGGGCCGGCGTGATGTCGTTGAACTCAGCGACCCTCAGACTCTGGATCGAGAAGGCCGCGACCGACAGATAGGACCGGGCGGTCTGGCGCTCGGCGTACAGCTGGCTGATCAGGCGGCGCTGGTCGCCGTAGTACAGGCCGTTGTCCTGGTAAGGCTCCTGGATGTCGTAGCGGTCGAAAAGCGTCTTGTCGGAGGTGCGTTCCGCGGTGAAGCCCCACCGCCACGGTCCTGCCGGATCAAAACGGCCATGGCCGAGAAAATAGCTGCGGCTGGTCCGGTCGCCGAAATCGACATTGCTCTCGGCGTCGCCATCGCCGTCGAGATCGAAATCGCCGAAATTGCGGGCATAGGTGTAGCCGCCGCGAGCGACCATGAGGCCGTCGGCGAACCGTCGACGCCACTGCAGGTTGAGGAACGGCACCACCCGGGTGTTGAACTGGGGGCTGACCAGCCAGTCTTCGGAGGGGGAGACCACATGGAGATAGGGCGTCTCGACGGACAGGCCCCGCCCGTCGTCATAGTTGAACGTCGGGATCAGAAAGCCTGAGGCGCGATCCACGGTGGGGTCCGGATGGGCCAAGAAAGGCGTCCACAGCACGGGCACCCCGCCCAGTTTGAACACCGCATTCCGATACAGAATGGCGCGCAGCTCTTCGTCCTGGACGACCTTCTCGGCCTGGATCGACAGGCTCGGCTGCTTCGGATTTCCCGCCGCATCGCAGATGGGGCAGGGGGTGAACAGGGCGTAGTTCAGCTCATTGACGTTTTCCGAGCGCCGGACCGCGCTGGCGGCCATCAGGCTGGAGCCGTCGGCGAGGCGGGTGGCGAAATCGATCGCGACGCCGGCCGTCAGATCCGCGCCCAGCTCCAGATGGCTGGCGAAGACGGTGTTCCGAGCCGGGTCGATCAGCTCGACCTCGCCATCCGCGGTCCCGATGCCGCGCGCCAGATCGTAGGTGAGGTTGCGCCCTCTCAGGGTGTGACCCTGGAAGCGCGCATAGACGCGGTCTCTCTCGCCGGACGCGATGATGACGTCACCCTCGCGGGAGGCACTGTCGGCCTCGATATAAAGCGCATCGGGCGACAGGCCGTCGCTTTCGACGGCTTCGGCGGACGTGGGCACGACCTGGGCCGGAGACGCCGCCTGTCCGTGCGCGAGGCCGGGCGTCAGGGCCAGCGCGGTCGCTCCGACCAGCAGCCGGAGGCGCAGGGTCCTGCAGAGAAAGGCGGCGGCTTCAGCCTCCATGCGTCAAACCGTTTCCTTCAGGCTCCCCGCCCGGCGGCTCGATTAGCCGTCTTCGGTATAGAACAGCAAGGTGAAGGCGGCGAGCGCCGTCAGGATCGCGGGGAGCCAGGCGGCCAGGAACGGGGGCACGACCTCCGCGGCCCCCATGGCGGCCGAGAACTGATTCAGGAAGAAGAAGGCGAAGCCGAGGACCACGGCTGCCACAGCCATGCGGGCCAGATCCCCCAGGCGCATCAGGCGCAGCGAAAAGGCCGCAGCCAGAATTGTCATGGCCGCAAAGGTCAGGGGCGTCGACAACAGCGACTGAAGTCGCAGCCGATAGGCGGTCGATGAGAAGCCGGCGTCCTCGATTCGCTGGATCTGTCCGGGCAGGGACCAGAACGGCGTCGACTGCGGCCGCGCGAACCGTTCGAAGGCCTCCTCGTCCGCGAGGGCGGACGGCAGATCGAGGATGGCGTAGCGGACGGCGCGCTGACCGGTCTGGGCCCCGACGGCGTCGACAAGCCGCCAGCGCCCGGCGCTCAGACTGGCCGACGGGGCGTCGATCCGTTCCGTGAAGACGCGGCGCCCTTGCGGATCCGTGGTGTAGATGAAGAAGCTCACGTCGAGGAGGCGGGCGTTGGGCCGGTCCTGCCGGCCAGCCCGGATCACCATCTGGCGCTGGCCTTCGCCTTCGCGCAGCCAGATGGCCTGCTGTTCCTCTGCCCCCCGCACGGAGCCCGAGATACGGGCGCGCTCGCGCTGGAACAGGCCGTCAGCGGAGGCGGCCACGGGCCCGATCACCGTCACCGTCAGGATGCCGACGGCGAGGGCCGCTCCCGCCGCGGGCAGGACGAACCGCCATGCCGACACGCCGGCCGCCCGCATGGCGACCAGTTCGCTCCGCCGGTTCAGTCCGACGAAGGCCGCCAGCGTGCCGAACAGGAAGACGAAAGGCAGGAGCTGCACAATCACGGCCGGCGACTTCAGCAGCATGAGGCCGAGAATGCGCAGTCCCGAGAGATCAGTCTCCGATCCGAGCCCGCGCGAGATCTCGACGAAATCGATCAGCATGACCAGGGCTGCGATCACAGCCAGGGCGATGGCGAGCGACCGCCCCAGCTGCACCAGCACATAGCGTTCGATCCGTCGCAGCCGGAGCGCCTTCAGGAGAGGCTGCGATGCGCGGGCGACTGCGCCGGGCGACGTCATGTGCTTCTCGCCTTCCACCAGGCGACGGATGCGCCGGTCCAAGTCCGGCGAGGCTTCAGCGCCCGGAACAGCAATCTCAGGGCCATGGCCGTTGCGGCCAGTGGCAGCAGGTATTGCAGGACGTTGAGTGAGGCGTTCCACGCACTGGCGGCGACCACGGCATAGCCCACGATCCGGACCAGCAGAAAGGCCGCCGCCGCCTTGGCGATGCGCAGGCCATAGCCGGTCCGGCTGAACGATCCGCCGAGGATGGCGGCCAGCGCCATGGCCACGGCGGTGAGCGCATAGAGCGGCGACGACAGGCGGGAATGGGCTTCGGCCAGCAACTCGCCCCGGGGGGCCGTATCGCGGACCAGCGCGGACGACGGGTTGAACAGCTCCGTCATCCACAGGTCCGCCGGCTTGTAGCGGATCCGCTCGTCGCCGGTGACATAGGGCCCCAGGGGAAACACATAGCCGTCGAAGGACAGCTGCTGGAGCACGCCGCTGGCGCTGTACTGCTGCCACGAGCCCTCGGTCATGGACAGCACCGGCTGGCCGTCGACCCGGCCGAACCGCGCCTCCGATGCGTCCCAGGTCGTCACCTGGTCGCCCTCCTCGATATAGATGAAGAGGTTCTTCAGCAGGCCGTTCTGCTCGATCTGCTGCACATAGACAGTCAGGCCGTTGGGCCCCTGGACGAACCGTCCCTCCTCGACCAGCAGGGCCGCAAGGTCGGTGCGGATCGCGAACGCCTGGTCCCGGGCGGTCCTCTGGGCCCAGGGCTGGATCACCACATTGGTCACCAGCACGACGGCGGCCACCGCCAGCGCCAGCCGCGCGGCCGGTTCGATCATCTGCCAGCGGGTCATGCCGCTGGCCGAGGCTGCGGTCAGCTCCTGTTCGCGCTGCAGCCGGGTCAGGGCGATCAGGCTGCCGACGAACAGGCCGATCGGCAGGATCACAGCGAACAGCTGGGGCACCGCCAGCAGGGTCAGTTTCAGCATGACCCAGACGCTCTGGCCGCGTTCGACGACGACCTCCAGCTGGTCCAGGGTCTGGCTCAGGATGCCGATTCCGGCCAGGGAGGCGCAGGCCGCGAGCACCGGCAGGCCGATCTGGCGAAAAAGGTAGCGTTGAATCAGGGTCATGCGGGCGACATAATCACCCGGTTGCGGGCGCGGGCGTTGCGGCGCATCTATTACACACCCGGGCGCGTCGCAGACAATGGCGACCGCGCCCACCTTCACAGTGTCATTGACCGGGATCGCGTCCCGGCCGGAGTTCCGAGTTTATGCAGATTGCTTTCGTCGCCGAAGCCGGCGTCTCCCAGACTCTCGCCATTCTTGTTCATGAAGGCCGTGCGCTGGCCGGTGCAGGAGGCGAGCACGATACGGCGACCTCGGGTGCCCTGAGCCGCGCGATGGGTACCAGCCGCTTCACCGGTGCTGCCAATTCCAGCCTGGTCGTCGCCGCGCCCTCGGGCGTCAAGGCCGACACCGTGGTTCTGGTCGGCGCGGGCGGGGCGGACAGGTTCGACGATCTGGCGCTCGAGACCGCCGCCGGCGCAGCCTATCACGCCGTCAAGCTGTCGGGGGCCGAGACCCTGACACTGGACCTCGGCCACCTGTCTGCCGAACAGGCCGCGCGCGCTGCGTTCGCTGTCCGTCTGGCCGCCTATCGCTTCGCCAAATACCGGACGAAGGAAAAGCCGGAGAAGATTCCCTCGATCCAGACCGTCAACATCGTGACGGCTGACGTGGCCACCGCGACCGCAGCGCTCGAGCCCCTGAACGCCGTCGCCGAGGCTGTCATCTTCTCACGCGATCTGGTCGCCGAGCCCGCCAACGTCCTGTATCCGGCCGAATTCGCCCGCCGGGTTAAGGAACTCGAGCGTCTTGGTCTCAAGGTCGAGATCCTCGGCGAGAAGGAGATGGAGGCGCTCGGCATGCACGTCCTGCTGGGCGTCGGCCAGGGCTCCGTGCGTGAAAGCCAGCTGGCCGTGATCCAGTGGAACGGCGGCACGCCCGGCGACCAGCCGATCGCCTTCGTCGGCAAGGGCGTCTGTTTCGACACCGGCGGCATCTCGATCAAGCCGGCCCAGGGCATGGAGGACATGATCTGGGACATGGGCGGCGCGGCCGCCGTGGCCGGTCTGATGCATGCGCTGGCGGGTCGTAAGGCGAAGGTCAACGCCGTCGGCGTTCTGGGTCTGGTCGAGAACATGCCCGACGGCAACGCCCAGCGCCCCGGTGATATCGTCACCTCCATGTCCGGCCAGACGGTCGAGATCATCAATACCGACGCCGAGGGCCGCCTCGTCCTCGCCGATGCCCTCTGGTACACCCAGGACCGGTTCAAGCCGAAATTCATGATCGATCTGGCCACCCTGACGGGCGCCATGATCGTGGCCCTGGGCATGGACTACGCCGGGGTCTTCTCCAACGCCGACGACGTCGCCGACGCCATTCTCGCCGCCGGTCCGAAGGTGGGCGAGAATGTCTGGCGCATGCCGCTGCCGCCCCAGTACGACAAGATCATGGACAGCATGCACGCCGACGTGAAGAACTCGGCCGGGCGCGACGCTGGCTCGATCACCGCCGGTCTGTTCCTGCAGCGGTTCACCAATGGCGTGCCCTGGGCCCATATCGACATCGCCCCCACCGCCTGGGTGACCAAGTCAACCCGTCCGACCGTGCCGGACGGTCCCGTCGGCTGGGGCGTGCGCCTGCTGGATCGCATGGTGGCCGACCAATACGAAAGCTGATCCATGGCCGACGGTTCGGGCGAGATCTGGTTCTACCATCTGGAGCGATCCACGCTGGACCAGGTCCTGCCCGAACTGCTGGACCGAACGCTCCAGCGTGGCTGGCGCGCCCGGGTCCGGGTCGCCGACCCGGACGCCCGCGCGGCGATTGACGACCACCTTTGGACGTGGCGCGACGACAGCTTTCTGGCCCACGGGCGATCGGATCAGCCCCACGCCACCCGCCAGCCCATCCTGCTGACACAGGGTGACGAGAACCCGAACGGCTCTCACGCGCTGTTCATCGTCGACGGGTCAGACATGAGCCCCACAGAGGAGTTCGAGCGATGCTTCATCATCTTCGACGGCCGCGACGAGACCGCGCTGCATCGGGCCCGCGAGCGCTGGAAGGCGCTGAAAGGGCAGGGGGCCAGCCTCGCCTACTGGAAACAGTCGGACGCGGGGCGCTGGGAAAAGGCAGCCTGATCGCCGCCCTCTTCCTCGCCGCCTGTTCGTCGACCCCCGAGCGCGCCGCTGCACCGGCCCCGGTGGTGGTCGAGCGCGCCGAGGCCAGCCAGCCTGTCGGCACCCGCATGCCAACCGGCGACGGGGATCTGTGCAAGGCGCGCGAGAACCAGTTTCTCGTCGGGCGTCACCGCAACGAAATCCCGGTGCCGGTCCAGGTCGTCAACCGCCGCGTCGTCTGCACCACCTGCCCGGTGACCATGGACTTTTCGCCCTACCGGCTGAACATCTTCTACAATGCCGAGACCGAGATCGTGGAGCAGGTCCGGTGCGGCTGATCGCACCCCTGCTGCTGGGCGGGGTCCTGCTTGCCGCCTGCGCGCCCACCGCCGTTCCCTCCCCCGACCAGCCGGGCGGGCCCGTCCGCTGCGACGCCGAGGCCTCGAAGAGTCTGATCGGCAGCCACCGCGGCGCGGTTACCTTCGTCCGGGGGGCCGATGTCCGTTTCGTCTGCACCACCTGTTCGGCGACAGAGGATTACCGGCCGGACCGTCTGAACATCCGCTATGACGAGGCCACCGGGATCATCCGCAGCGTCGACTGCGGCTGATCCCGGGCGCGGCCCTCACCAGCGCCAGGCGTCGTAGATCACCTCAATGATATAACCGTCGCGGCTGTCGATCAGATAGATCGTCGTGTCCACAGCCACCCACTGGGTGCCCGGCGGGGGATAGCCGAGACCATAGGTGCGGTAGTCGTTCAGGCTGTAGCGCCAGAAGATCGAGGGCAGATAGCTGCCCACAGACCAGCGCTGGCCGAAATAGCTCCGCGGGACGGCGTAGTAGCCGTAGTTGGGGGCGAAATAGAACCCGGAGCGGAAGCCGGTATAGCCGCGGAAGCCACGATCGTTGCGCCACCAGTCCTGGCTGCGGCTGCGGTAGAAGCTACGCCGCCAGTCGTTCTGGTTCCAGCGGTCACGAAAACCTCCATAGTCGCGGCGGCCCTGACGGCTGTCGTTCCACTGGCGTCCGCCGCTGTTGCGATCCCGGTCCCAGCCGCCGCTCTGGCTGCGGTTCCAGGTTCCGCGATCGCGATCCCGTCCGTCGCTGCCACGGCTCCAGTCGCGGCCGTTCCGGCCGTCGCGATCACGCCCGGGCGAACCCCGATCCCGCGTCCGGTCGCCGTCTCCCCGTCCACCGCGCTCACCGGTCCAGCCGCGACCGTCGCGATCACGATCCCGGCCCGGGCCTCGGGTCAAGGTCTGTCCCGGGGGCGGAGCGGTCACGGGTGCGGTGGCTCCGGGAGGCGGGCGGGTCCCCCGACCGGCTTCGCCCCTTCGCTCTCCGCCCGTCCGCTCCTGTCGGTCGCGGCGTGGTCCCTCAAATCGACGTGCGCGATCACCGCCGGCATCGGGGCCCCGGTTTCCGCCCCCGGCTCGAGCCCCCCGGTCACCGCCTTCACCACGTCTGCCCCGGTTGCCGCCGCGATCCCCGCGGCCCTGCCGGTCCTGTACCCGCACGATTTCCGGTCGCGCCTGGGCCGGAGTTTGCAGGCCGGACCCGGTCGGGAACCGTGCCCCGACCTCGCTGGCCCCTCCGTCCTCGATCCGTTCCTGGGCCAAGGCGGCAGAAGGCAGGCCGGCGGGAACGGCCATGGCGGCCAGGGCGGCGAAAGCCGCGAGATAGGACTTCATGTCTCGTCTTCCTTGCGAGCCTGCCCCCCGGCGGTCGGGAACAACGGTCCACCCCCGCCCATGAACGGCGGCTGAACGGTGGTCGTGGGTCTGAACGCTGTCCTGGCCCGGCCGCGCCTTGCGGCGCAGGCCGGCCGCGCCCAGATCCAGCGCACACCCCCGTCGACCGGAGACCGCCCATGACCGCCCCGATCCAGCTCTGGTACTGGCCCACCCCCAACGGCTGGAAGGTCTCGATCGCGCTGGAGGAGATGGGGCTGGCCTATGAGGTCCGGCCGGTGAACATCGGCACCGGCGAACAGTTCACGCCCGAGTTCGAGGCCCTCAGCCCCAATGGCCGCATGCCCGCCATCGTCGACCCCGACGGCCCCGGGGGCGAATCCCTGTCGCTGTTCGAGAGCGGGGCCATCCTCCAGTATCTGGGCAACAAGTCCGGCCGCTTCTATCCCGCCGACATCCGCCAGCGCGCCGAGGTCGACCAGTGGCTGTTCTGGCAGGTCGGCGGTCTGGGCCCCATGGCCGGCCAGACCCATCATTTCCGCCAGTACGCCCCCGCCCTCATCCGGGACCAGCGCCAGATTGCCTATGGCGTCCGCCGCTATACGGACGAGACGCACCGGCTCTACGGGGTGATGGACCGCCGCCTCGCCGACCGCGATTATCTGGCGGGCGACTATTCGATCGCCGACATGGCCGCCTGGCCCTGGATCCTGCCCGAGCATCAGGGTCAGGATCTGGCGCATTTCCCCAACCTCGCCGCCTGGATGGAGCGGGTCGGCACCCGTCCCGCGGTCAAGGCCGGTCGGGCGGTGGGCGAGGCCCTGCGCAGCAATCTCGCGGCCTCCGGCAAGGCGGCGGAAGAGGCCCGTAGAGTGCTGTTCGGCCAGCGGGCGCGTTAAGGTCCCGGAAACGCCGCGTAAACCGGACGTTGATGGTATATTTCCGGACTGTGAACAGGGTCCGGAGTATTCATTTCCCCTTTACTGAAAAGAATTTGCACCCCTTGTCGCTGTTAACTTTAACTTCAAACCGGGGGTATTTGATCGGCGCTTGAGGGGCGGGTCCAGAACGGACGTCCGCCATCAAGAAGGATAGGCTGATGAACGCGCAAGAAACCGCGCCGGAACTGCACAAGGCGGTCGAGGCCACGCTGCCCCTGCCGACCGTCGACATGGACGGCGACGCCCTGTTCCGGCTGGGCATGATGTATTCGTCCGGTTCGGGCGGCTGCCCGATGGACCGGGTCTCGGCCCATATGATCTTCAACCTCGCCGCCATGAAGGGCTCGGTCGAGGCGCGGGTCTATCGCCGCGAGATGTCCGAGGAGATGGAACGCGAGGAAATCGCAGAAGCCCAGCGCGCCGCCCGCCGCTACATCGACGCCGGCGTGGTCAAGCTCGCGGCCTGAGGATCGGGCAAGACGAGGCGGCGGTTCCACCCGGGGTAAGGGGCGCGTTAGCGCTCGCCCTCATCCTTCCACTGGAACACCTCCTCCAAAGGCTTGCCGAAGACGCGGGCGATGCGAAAGGCGGCCTCAAGGCTCGGCGAATATTTTCCACCCTCGATGGCGGCGATGGTCTGGCGGGTCACGCCGATGCGGTCGCCAAGGTCGGCCTGGGTCATCTCGCCGTTCAGAAAACGAAGCGTCTTGACCTGATTTCTGATGGGGCCATCAGCCATGCCAGCCCTTTCGGTAGGCACTGAGGACGACCCAGTAGCGGACGATCTCGGAGATGACGTAGGTCAGCAGCGCCGCGTGGACGATGTGCCAGCCGACCTCGGTAAAGGGCAGATACACGCCGGTGAACACCAGCCCGGTCATCATCACAAAATAGGCCCGGTGGCCCGCGCGGTGCGCGATGGCCCGGTCCCGCTCGTCCGGCTTGGCTCTCGACTCCTTGCCTGAGGTCCTCGCGATGACGAGGCGACCGACGCCCAGGATCAGCAACTGGAACATCATCGCCGCGGCGTAGACCGCAAGCAGCCGCAGGTTGGGCAGACCTTCAATGGATCCGCTGTAGGCGACGGCGAAATAGGCGGTGAAGGACACCACTATGGCCCCAAGCATCAGCCAGGCCAGCTTTTCCCTGTAAGGCACGACGCGATCCCCTGTGTTCAAAACTCTTCACGCAGTGTGAATAATATCTAACACGGAGTCAAGCAAACCAATCATGCCACTGGGCGGTCAGGTTGGAGCGTGCGTCTTCAACGCTTTTCGGGGCTCGACAGCGGACGCGCTCGACGTCGGCCTCGGGCCGATCCCGTTGGCGACGTCATGCCCGCCGCCATCGTTCACGACCGCCCGCAGCCGCGTTCCAGCGCGATCCCCTTCAGGAACCCCCGCCTCACCAGCCCGGCGCGGATCGCCGCCTGCACCTCCCGGTCACGGGCGGCGGCCCCCGTCAGCCGGCGCACCCAGCTCCGCATCGGAATGAAGTCGGTCGCCGTGTCCCGCACCATGTCCAGTGCCGCATTGGCGGCCTGATCCCCCGTGCCCGTTTCCGGCTCGGGCTCGTCGACATCCGGCCCCAGGGCGTCATCCAGCGCGGCGATACCGGCCACAACGGCGTGACATCGGTCCAGGCCCTCGGTCGCATAGGGCGTCCGCCGGGCCGAGATCAGGATCTCGGGAACCTCCTGACGGCGCAGGTTCAGATCATCGAGGGGGGCCGTGGCCGCCATCCCGACGCCCTGGCGAAACGTCGCCCCGCCCTGATCGGCCTGTGCCCGATTGAGCTCCACGGTCCGCAGCCCGGGGGTCGAGGCACAGGCCCCGAGGCCTGTCATCGCGCCGGCGAGCAAAAGTGGGAGGGCCAGAGGCGGACGGGCAAACATCATCGCAGACGATCCAGTTAAGGGGCTCGATCACCGTCGCCGCATGACGGGCGGACTTTGACCGAAAGACGCGCAGACCGACGCCGGAGCCTTTCCGGCGCGCCGACCCGCCTGGCGGGCGGCGTTCGGTAGGTCCGGATCGATCTGCAAGGTCCTTGCCGAACGCGTGTGGGGGCAAGTGGGATGCACGGACACGCCCGATAGGCGGGCCGGGCCGGGCGTCCGACAGGAACGCACCCTCCTGTGCGGTCGGCGGCCGGGCGCAAAAGGCACGGAATTTATTCCGCATAAGGCCGTGCAGGTCTGAATCCTCCACCCATGTCAGCATGGGTCTTTGACACGTCCATCCCGCCCGTTTGCCCCGAGGAAAGACCGGTCCCAAATTTCCGATAATCTGGCACAGTGACTTTAGCCCGACCATAAATATGGATCTGGATCAGGTGCTTGCCGTTGAGTCACCCCGGCGTGAGTCACCCTGTTTTGAGTCACGGTGACTCAAAACACCCCCCTGCAAGGAGATCGCGGTCCCCGCGCTCAAGCCGCGAGCGACCGCGTCGCGAACCTGCGCTCAGGCAGGGAGCAACCGCGTTGCGAGCGCTAGCGCCCTAAAACTGCTGATACTGGCCGTTGATCGAATAGCTGAAGCCTATCGGCAGGGCGTTGCGCACCTGGGTGAAGAAATTGGCCAGTTCGCCCAGGGTGGTGCGCGGCACGAACAGGATGTCGCCGCGTCGCAACGCCACCACCTCGCCGCGTCGCGGTCTCAGGTCAATGGGGCGCATCATCCGCGTCCCGCCGGGCCCGCGCCGGATCAGGGCAACCTCGGCGGACCGGGCGCTGGGCAGGAAGTCGCCGGCCATGACCACGGCCTGGTAGGCGTCGATGTCGCCCGGCATGTCATAGACCCCGGGGGTGCGCACCTCACCGGCCACCCAGACCTTCAGCGGCCCGGCCTGTTTCAGGGTGATCTCGACCACCGGGCGGATCAGCTCGGCGGCATAGGCCTCCGACAGGGTATACTCCAGCTCTGCGATGGTCCGGTCCGCCGCCATGGCCTGGCCGATCAGGGGCAGGGCGATCCGCCCGTCCGGCCCCACCTTCAGGGTGCGGGTCAGCTCGGTCGCCGTCGGGGTCGCCACCTCGATCTCGTCCCCGGGGAACAGCAGATACTCCGGCTCGGTCTCGGTCCAGTCGGCGAAGCCGATGTCGGCGAAATCCTCGCGCCGCACCCGTTCCACCCGGGGCCCGGCTGGACCCGAGGCGCAGCCGGCGACGGTCGCGGACGCCACGGCAGCCCCGAACGTCCACAGAATCTGCCGGCGATCAAACATGGGGCGACCCTCGCCGTTCATGGGTAATGGATGGTTAACGCCGAGCAGCGAAGGATCATCCTGGTTCTCAGTTTCCCGGATTCGCCCGCTCCCATGCGTTCGTCGGCCCCCACGGCAGCCTATGTCCCGGCCCGGCCACGCTACGGGCTGTTCGACGTCATCGGCCTTCTGTTCCGCGAACTGATTCTGATGGCGTTGATCTTCGTGGTCATCGTCGCCCTCGGTACGGCGGCGGTGCTGACACTGAAGCGGACCTATACGGCGGGGGCCAGCCTGTTCGTCGGGGCCGGCCAGGAATATGTCTATCAGCCCCGTGTCGGCGGCATGACCGACCGACAGTCCCAGCCCCCCGCCCCCGGCGAGGTGGCCCAGTCCGAAGCCACCATCATCGCCAGTCGCGAGGTCAAGCTGCGGGCCGTTCGGGCTCTGGGCCTGCCCTTCTTCCAGAAGCCCGGCCGGATCTCGAACGACCCGGTGGCGAAGCAGGAAGGCGACGCCATCAAGTTCATCAACGATGGCCTGTCGATCTCGACCACGCCCCAGAGTGCCATCGTCGGCCTCGGCTTCGAAAGCGACAGCGCCGAAAAGTCCGCCGCCGTCCTCAACGCCATCCTTGACCAGTATCTGATCTATCGCCGCGAAGTTTTCCAGGACCGATCGACCCCCGCCATCCAGTCCCAGCGCCGCGTGTTCGAGGACGAACTGGCCGATGTCGACACGGCCTATGAGACCTTCCTGACCTCCAACGACATCGGCGATTTCGCCGCCTCGAAAACCGCGCTCGCCACCGTCTACCAGACCACCCTGACCGAGAAGCTGGCGGTCGAGAACCAGCTGAACCAGGCCGCCCGGCGACTTCAGACGCTCGAGGCGCAGCAGGCCAACACCCCCGCCGAGGTCACCCTGCAGCAGGACCTGAACGTCTCGGCCCGGGACCAGATCCTGCAGCTGCGGACCGAGCGCGAACAGCTTCTGGCCCGCTACCAGCCTGACAGCCAGCCGGTGCAGGACATCGAGGCCCGGATCGCCGGCCTCCAGGCCTATGTCGCCAGCGGCACGACGGTCGGGGCCAAGGAGGTCCGTCTGGGCCCCAACCCGGTCTGGATCGAGCTGGAATCGACCCGCATCACCACCCGGGCCGAGCGCGACTCGCTCAGTGCGCGCCTCGCTTCGGTGAACCGCCAGCTGGCCGAGATCCTGGACCGGCAGGCCCGGATGACCCGGCTGGAATCCGAGAATGCGACCCTGGCCTCCAACCGCGACGTGCTGACAGCCTCGATCCGCGAGTTCCAGCAGCGCGAGACCCAGAGCCGGGCCGACAACGGTCTGGTCCGCGCCGGGGCCGACAATGTCCGGGTCATCGAACGCGCCGCCGCCCCCACCCGGGGCACCAGTCTGAAGGCCCCGCTGCTGGCGCTGGTGATCCTGTTCGCGGGCTTCACCGCCCTGTGCGTCGGCCTGCTCAGGGTCTTCACCCGCCGCGGTTTCGCCACCCCGGCCGTCGTGGGCCGGACCCTCGACATGCCGGTCCTCGCCGTGGCCCCGATGAAGGCGCGCTGAGTGGTGTTCTCCCCGTGGTAGCGTGCCCCACGATGGTCAGTGCGTAGCCGATTCGATGGTCGATCTCACATCCGAAATGGCCGGCCTCTGGGCCGCCCTCGGACCGGCGCCCGCCCATCGGGGCCGGGTGATCCAGTTCGCCTGCGCCAACACCGGCGAAGGGGCCTCGACCGTGGCGCGCGAGTTTGCGCGGCTGGCCGCCGTCCGGGCCCGCAAGCCGGTCTGGCTGATCGACGCTGACCTGCGCCAACCCGGCCAGCAGGAGGCCGTGGCCATGGAGCCCGAACGGTTTGGCCGCCTCGGTCCCGCAGCCGCATCCTCGCCTGACGGGTCCGGCTTTTTCGTCGTCAGCCCGCCGGTTATGGGACGGGACCGCAAGCCGGTCGCCCACGCCCGGTTGATGACCGCCCGGCCGTGCCTCGGGGGCCGATTGTGGATCACCCGCTTTCGGGCCGAGCTCCTCCGCTCGGGTCAGCGCGCCGAGGCGGTGCCCGACCCGCGCTACTGGGACGCCATGCGCAAACACGCGGACACGGTCGTGATCGACACCCCCGCCGCCGACCGCGGCGACATGGCCATCACCCTCGCCCCCTGGGTCGATGCGACCGTGCTGGTCGTCGCCGCCGAGAGCACCGCCCCCAACGAACCGGTCATCCTGCGCGACGAGATCGAGGCGGTCGGAGGCCGGATCGCCGGTGTGGTCGTCAACCGCTCGACCTACCGCCCGCCGGCTTTTCTCAGGCGGCTGACGGGCTGACCGGCGCGGTCCGGTCCAGCCGGGCCAGTTCACGCGCGCCATAGAAGCGCGGCTCGAACCCCTTCATCCAGAACACCTTGCCCAGACCGCGCGCGGTGCGGTCCATGAGACCGGCGCGCGACGGATGGCCGATCACGGTCAGGGCGAGCGCCGCCAGACCCCACACGCTGGTCTGGGCCAGGCCGATCACCATCCAGCGAAGCACGCCCGGGAGGTCCCGCGCCTTTGCGGCCGTCTGGCTGGGGCCCTGCCCATAGGCGAAGGCGCGCGACAGGGCGTAGCCCATCGTGGCCCGGTGCGGCGGCGCGAACTCCTCGACCCGGGCGTCCGCGGCCCAGCCAAAGCGCCCGCCGCGCGCGCTCAGGGCCGCGAACAGGACATCGTCCTCGCCGCCGCTCTCGTCTGCTGCCGCGTCGAACGGGGTTGCGCCGGGTAGTGCGGTGGCCCGCACCATAAGGGAGTTGCCGCACCCATAGGCGTGGTCCATCAATCCCGTTTCCGTCGGACCGTCGCGCCCGAAGAACCGCTCCAGATAGGCTGTCGGCCAGCCGGTCCCGTCGGGTACCCGGCCCGTAATGGGGCCGAACACGACATCCGCGCCCGTCTCGGCCTGGCCCCGCAGCAGCGCTGCCAGCCAGTCGGGCGAGGCCGCTTCATCGTCATCCAGAAAGGCGATCAGCGGCGCGTCAGTCATGGCCAGCCCGGCGTTTCTGGCCGTCGCCACGCCGGGCCGCGGCTCATGACGATAGATCAGCGGACAGGGGCTCCTTGCGGCCAGCCCGCTGACGGTCTCCGCTGCCGTTCCGGCCGGATCGTTGTCCACGACGACGATCGCACCCAGCCGGTCGGAGACGCCCGTCTGCCCGAACAGCGAGAGCAGGGCCCGACGCAGGCTATCAGGCCGTCGCATTGTGGGCACAATGACCGCGACGTCGGCCATCACACCGTCTCGGCGTAGAGCGCCGCCCGGTAGAGCCGCAGCGAGAAGGCCCGCGCGCCCGTCGGCATCCAGTCCGCTACTGCGGCATGCTTCATCAGGGGGCGCACCCGGTCCAGCGCCGGGACGCGTTTCAGCAGCCGGGCCGCCCGGTAGCTGGGATAGCTGCGCACGATGTCCGGATGCCGGGCCACCACCCGGGCGAAGTTTCCGGCCGACTGCTCGTACTTGCCTGCCAGAGCCTCCACCGTGTCCAGCCCCATATGGGTGGCGGGGTTATCGACATGCACGACCCGGAAGCGGCGCGAGACCCGCATGGCCCACTCGACGTCCTCCCAACCCCAGCCGGTGAACTCGGCGTCAAATGCCTCGGCCTCGAACACGTCCCGGCGCACGAGCAGGTTGGAGGTGTAGACATATTTTTCCGGCGTCCGTGCCCGGACGTCATAGGGCACGCACTCACCACGCGCCGCCATGGCCCGGTGAACCGAATAGCGTGCTTCGGTGGAAGCCTGCAGCAGCGAGAAGCCGCCGAAGGCGACGGCCGGGTCTTCACGGGCCACCAGTTCGGCCCAGGTCCACAGGAAGCGGCGATGGTCCGGACGCATGTCGCTGTCGAGAAACAGAAGCGAGCCGCCCCGCGCGGCCCCGGCGAGGCGGTTGCGGCCTTTCGACCGTCCTTCGTTTTTTGTCAGTGTAATCAGACGAGCGGGCAGAGCCATGGCCCTGACGCGGGCCTTGAGCCGGGCAGTCAGTTCAGCGTCGCCGGTCCCATCGTCCAGCACAACCACCTCGACAGCGCCTGCAAGCGCGCCGGCCTCCTCGTCCAGCAGTTGCAGCAGGGTTGACGGGTCGTCCCTCAGGAATGGCATCAACACGGAAAGCGCCGGCCGGGCCCGGCGACGGGCGGCGTTGTCGGTGATCAGGCCGCGGCTCATGCCGTCATTCCCCGCAGATGCCGGTCCAGCATCCGGCGGCCCAGATCGCGGACGCCGGCAGCATTCAGGACGATGACCACCACCGCGTAGACAGTGGCCCCGATGCCGGCTTTCAGGATCACCTCGGGGAACCCGCCCGGTGCGGGCAGGGCCGAGACCGCTGCCGCCATCAGGGCGCTGGCGACGCCGCACCGGGCCAGGGTGTCCCACGGAATGGGCATGGCCACGATCCGGCCGCCCATGCCGATGGACGCGGCGACCCCGATCGCGAAGCTTGCGGTCGTGGCGACCGCCGCGCCCGTCAGGCCCATGGCGGGCACGAGGATCAGGTTCAGGATCACGTTCGCCCCGGCGGGGATGCACAGGGTCAGCAACAGCCGGTCGGTCCTTTTGCCCAGCACGAAGGATTGGCTCAAATAATAGGCGGTCACGCCGGAGAGCAGGGCGGACAGGGCGATCCAGGGGGTCACCGAGGCCGCCGCCGCGCGGAGATCCTCTCCGATCATGAAATCCGCCAGCGGGCTGGCGACCAGAGCAACCCCGACTGCCGCGGGCAGGCCGATCAGGATGAAGGTGGAGGCCTGTTCGCGCGCCGCCGTCCGGAATGCCTCCCGGCTGCCGCGCTCCCATGCCATGATCAGGGCTGGTGTTCCGGCCGCGCCCAGCCAGATGAACAGCACGTCCAGCGTCCTGCTGGCGAGGCTGTAGCCCGCGTGATAGGCGCCAACCGCCGCCGGGCCGAGGAAGATCTCCAGCAGGAACCGGTCGGTCGATGCCATGATCAGCGACAGGCCAAGCCCCGCCGCGATCGGATAGCCATAGGCGGCATAGGTCGACAGACGGGCGCGTCGGTGGACGCCCCCCCGTGCCTGGCGCAGCTCGCCCGGCAGGATAAACGGCAGGGTCAGCAATGGCGCGACACCGATCCCGATCAGAGGCGATGCCGCCCCCACCCCCGCGACCGCGCAGCCCGCTCCGATGAGGAAGCCCCCAAGCGAAACAGCGATGTCGAGACCGGCCGCCTTGCGAACGTCGCCGGCGGCCCGGTAGCGCTCCTGCGCCAGCTTGGCGAAGCACCGGATCGGGATGCCCGCGAGGCCGGCCGCGACCGCAAGCTTCAGATCAGACGCGAAGGGTGCCAGCCACAGCAGCAGCGTCACAGGGGCCAGCACCAGCGCCGTGACCACGGCCGCGCTGCGGTACAGGGTGGTGAAATGGTCGGCCAGCCCCTGACCGCGCTCCGCGGCCCAGAACCGCGCCATCGCCGCCTCCAGCCAGCTGAAGGTGGCGACATGCACCAGCGTCATGATCGAGAAAGCGAGGGCGTAGCGACCGAATTCCTCCGCCGCGAGCAGCCGGGTGAAGACGACGATCGAGCCGAATCCGACAAGGCCCTGGAGAATGTTGGCGGGCAGATAGCCCCACACCCCGCGCCAGAACATCAGCGCACCGCCGCGCGATCGCCCAGAAGGACGGGAAGGGTCGCTGCCATGATCCAGAGGTCCAGCCACAGGGACTGCCGCTCGATGTAGTCGACGTCCAGCTGGACGCGGCGGCGGACGTCGTGGGCGGTGTGCAGGGGGCCGCGCGAGCCCTTGATCGCCGCCCAGCCGGTCATGCCCGGCTTCATGCGATGGCGATGGGCGTATTCGGCGACCAGACGGGCGCTCTCGACCGCGCCGGTCTTCATCCCGATCGCGTGCGGACGAGGCCCGACCAGCGACATCTCGCCTTTCAGCACATTGAACAACTGCGGCAGTTCGTCGAGGCTGGTGGAGCGGATGATCCGGCCGACTCGCGTGACCCGGTCGTCATCGCTGGTCACCTGTCTGGACGCGGTGGCGTCGGCCGCCTCGTGGTGCATGGAGCGGAATTTCCACACCACGATCTCCTCGTGGTTGAAGCCGTGGCGACGCTGGCGGAAGAAGATCGGCCCCGGGCTGTCGAGCCTGATGGCCAGCGCCGTCAGAAGGATCACCGGCGACAGCACAACGAGGGCAAGCCCCCCGATCAACAGGTCCTGGAGCCGCTTGTTAAACGCCCGGCGATCGGGATCAGCAGAGCCGCCGACAGAGGCGAGGGGGGCACGGGCCAGCCGGTCCAGCGCCGCGCCGCGCTCGCCGTCATCGGCAGGATCGACCAGCAGGCAGACGTCGTTCGGAAGGGCGGAGAGCCGGGCGGTGAGCTGGCGGACGCGGCTGTCGGCCCTTGGATCGATGGCGAGTACGATGCGATCGACATAGGGCGTCATCCGGTGCGTCATCAGGTCTGCGGCCTCGCCCAGCACCGGCACGCCGGCAAGACTGTCCGGGGACCGGGCCAGCCGGTCGTCGAACACGCCGAGCACATTGATGTCGCGTCTCAGGAGGGCATCGCGGATCAGCTGTTCCGCGTGGCGGGTCGCGCCCACGAGGACGATGTTCGGGGTAAGGGCTCCGTTGCGTCGCCAACGACCGACCAGCGTGCTCCAGGCCAGATGCAGGGCGCAGAGGCAGGCCGTGATCAGCCCGGCCCACAGGGCGAGAGCCGAGCTCGCCGCGCCGCCGGTCAGGACCAGATCCAGCAACAGGCTGCAAATCGCGGCCACAGCCGTGACGCCCGCCACCGCCAGAAGGTGTCTGGCCAGCCGGTGGCCGCTTGTGAAACGATAGAGGCCAAGCGAACGCGTGAGGCCCAGTGCGACAAGGGCGGCGACCACCAGAGGCAAGGCCGTCGACAGTGGCACTGCCAGCAGTGCCGGTGGCGTCCCGGCGACAACCCCGACCGTCATTATCCCGACCACGGCGACGTCCGCTGTCCGGAACCAGTGGGCTGCCAGTCGGGAGGCGTGCCGCTGACGGGCGTTCAACCAGACCTCGGGTCGGAACGGGCCACGACGATGGGCCCCCCGCCTCGCCGAACTATTGAACGCGTGCGTCGCGATGGCCTGCACGCCGGGCGCATCCAGTCGCCCGAGCCGGGGGCGGGCATCGGAATGCGCCGCCGCGCGGCCAGGATTCAGGGCGTTGGTCATCCACGGCATCCTGCATGGACGCCGTGGATACCGCGTTAACGGACGCGCCGCTCCGGGGCGGACGACGCATCGCTTCGGGTCACGCCGCCTCGCCGAACTGGTTCATCGTATTGTGCGCTCCGCCAGCTTTCAGCGCCGCCTCGCCGGCGAAATACTCCTTGTGATCGTCGCCGATGTCCGAGCCGGACATGTTCTGGTGTTTCACACAGGCGATCCCTTGGCGGATTTCCGCGCGCTGGACGTTCTTGACGTAGCCCAGCATGCCCTCGCGGCCGAAATACTCGCGGGCCAGATTGTCGGTCGACAGGGCGGCGGTGTGGTAGGTCGGCAGGGTGATCAGGTGGTGGAAGATGCCCGCCCGTTTCGCCCCGTCGGCCTGGAACGTGCGGATTCGCTCGTCCGCCTCATTGGCCAGATCGGTGCCGTCATAGTCGACGCTCATCAGGCGGGCCCGATCATAGGCGGAGACGTCGCGCCCCTCGGCCGACCAGGCGTCGAACACCTGCTGGCGGAAGTTCAGGGTCCAGTTGAAGGAGGGCGAGTTGTTGTAGACCAGCTTGGCGTCCGGCACGACGGCGCGGATCCGGTCCATCATGCCGGCGATCTGTTCGACATGGGGCTTCTCGGTCTCGATCCACAGCAGGTCGGCCCCGTTCTGGAGGCTGGTGATGCTGTCCAGCACACACCGATCCTCGCCGGTTCCGGGGCGGAACTGGAACAGGTTGGAGGGCAGGCGTTTGGGGCGCAGAAGCTTGCCGTCCCGGTTCAGGATCACGTCGCCGTTCTGCAGATCGCCCGGCGCGATCTCCTCGCAGTCGAGGAAGCTGTTGTACTGGTCGCCCAGATCGCCCGGCGTGGTCGAGACGGCGATCTGTTTGGTCAGGCCGGCCCCCAGGGAGTCGGTGCGGGTGACGATGATGCCGTCATCGACGCCGAGCTCGAGGAAGGCGTAGCGGCAGGCCCGGACCTTGGCGAGGAAGTCCTCGTGCGGGACCGTGACCTTGCCGTCCTGGTGGCCGCACTGTTTCTCATCCGAGACCTGGTTCTCGATCTGCAGGGCACAGGCCCCGGCCTCGATCATTTTTTTGGCCAGCAGATAGGTGGCCTCGGCATTGCCGAATCCGGCATCGATGTCGGCAATGATCGGCACAACGTGGGTCTGGTGGTTGTCCACGGCGTGCAGCAGTTCCTGTTCCCGGATTGCATTGCCCGCGGCGCGGGCCGCGTCGATGTCGCGGTACAGGCCGCCGAGTTCGCGGGCGTCGGCCTGGCGCAGGAAGGTATAGAGCTCCTCGATGAGGGCCGGGACCGAGGTCTTCTCATGCATCGACTGGTCGGGCAGAGGGCCGAACTCGCTGCGCAGGGCAGCGATCATCCAGCCGGACAGGTACAGGTAGCGGCGCTCGGTCGAGCCGAAATGCTTCTTGATCGAGATCATTTTCTGCTGGCCGATGAAGCCGTGCCAGCAGCCCAGCGACTGGGTGTATTTCGAGGGGTCAGCGTCATAGGCGGCCATGTCGCGGCGCATGATGGCCGCGGTGTAGCGGGCAATGTCGAGGCCGGTGCGGAAGCGGTTCTGCAGACGCATGCGGGCGACGGCTTCGGCGTTGATGCCGCTCCAGGGTGCGGCCTTGCTTTCGATCAGACTGCTGACCTGTTGAATTTGCTGCTGGTAGGACATCGGATTCCTCGGAGGGGTTCCGGGGACGAGTAAACTCCAACTTCCGGATGGGGAACGGGCTGCGGGGTCGAGTTGTCAAACCTTACAGAAATCTGGTGTAAGTATGTAAGGATCGACCGGAGACCTGCCATGTTGCCGCCGCGCCGTCTGTTTGTGGGGCCGTCCCTGAGGCGGATCCGGCGGGATCTGGGCCTGACCCAGGCCGATATGGCGGCGGATCTGGACGTTTCGGCGTCCTACATTGCGCTGCTGGAGCGGAACCACCGGCCGCTGACGGCCGATGTCCTGCTGCGGCTGGCCCAGACCTACAGGATCGACATGGCGGCGCTGGCGCGGTCGGACGGGTCGGAGATCACCGCCCGGCTGCAGGCGGTGCTGAAGGATCCGATGTTCTCGGACATCGACCTGCCGCCGCTGGAGAATGCCGACCTCGCGGCCAACTTCCCCGGGGTGACCGAAGCCCTGCTGCGGCTGCACACGGCGTGGCAGGAGGAGCATCTGGCGCTGGCCGACCGCAGCGCCGAGGTGCTGGACGGGGAGGCGGGGGCCCCCGACCCGGTGGCGGAGTCCCGCCGTTTCCTCGCCGCCCGTCGCAACAGTTTCCCGACCCTGGATGACCAGGCCGAGCAGCTCGCCCGATCCATCGGCACGGCCGGCGGGCTGGAGCGGCATCTGGGGGAGCGGCACGGCCTGACCGTGCGCCGGCTGCCACCGGACGTCATGGTCGGCTCGGTGCGCCGGCTGGACCTGCACCGCAAACAGCTGCTGCTGGACGACACGCTGGACGCGGCCAGCCGGCAGTTCCAGATGGCGCAACAGATCGCCCATCTGGAGATGGGCGAGACCATCGCCGCCGTCTGCGGGGCGGGTGTGTTCGAGACCGAGAGCGGCGAGCGACTGACGCACCGGGCCCTGGCCAGCTATGCCGCCGCCGCCCTCATCATGCCCTATGGGCCGTTCGCGCGGGCGGTCGAGGCCCGGCGCTATGATATCGAGGCCCTGTCACGCCAGTTCGGCACCAGTTTCGAACAGACCGCCCACCGCCTGACCACCCTGCAAAAGCCGGGGCAGGAGCGGGTGCCGTTCTTCTTCATCCGCGTCGATCCGGCGGGAAACGTCTCCAAGCGTCTGGATGGAGCGGGTTTTCCGTTCGCCCGCCACGGCGGCGGCTGTCCTCTGTGGTCGGTGCACCATGCCTTCCGCAGCCCGCGGGAGATCGTCACCCAGTGGCTGGAGCTGCCCGACGGCCAGCGCTTCTTCTCCATCGCCCGGACGGTGACGGCCGGCGGTGGCGGCTTCGGTGCCCAGCGCGTCGATCGGGCCATTGCGCTGGGGTGCGCCGCCGAACACGCCGGCAAGCTGATCTATGTGCAGAACGACGGCGTCCCTCCGGTCCCCACGCCCATCGGCGTGACCTGCCGCCTGTGCCACCGGACCGAATGCGCCGCCCGCTCGGCTCCGCCGATCGGGCGGCAGATTCTGCCTGACGATATTCGCCGGACCTCGGCCCCGTTCGGCTTCACCAACGGTCCGTGAAGTGCATGGCGAGGGGCCGGGCCCACTGGCGGTAACCGCCGGAAAGGGATTAGCTTGCTGTTGCGGGGGAGCGCGATTGCAACATGCAGCACGAGACGGTCGACAAGGCTGCGAAGGGTCACGCAGCGGGCGGAGCCAGCCCGGGCAAACGCAAGACCCAGATCGTCGTGGTGGGCGGCGGAGCCGGTGGACTTGGGCTGGTGGCGAAATTGGGCCAGGCGTTCGGCCGCGACCAGTTCGACATTATTTTGGTCGACCGGAACCAGACCCATATCTGGAAGCCCCTTCTGCATGAGGTTGCGGCCGGGTCGCTGGACGCGAATCTGGATGAGGTCGGATACCGGAGCCACGCCTATCGCTGGAACTACCGGTTCTTTGACGGGACGCTGGAGGCGATCGACCGCGAGACCCGACACATCGTCATCGCACCGATCAACGATGAGCAGGGCCGCGAGGTCATCGCGCGCCATCGGATTCGCTACGACTATCTGGTGCTGGCGGTCGGCTCGATCTCCAATGATTTCGGCACCCCGGGAGCAAGGGAAAATGCCGTCTTTCTCGATGACCGGTCGCAGGCCGACCGTTTCCGGCGTCTGCTTCTGAACCAGTGTCTCCGGGTGTCCCGTGCCATGAGCGCCGACCCTTCGTCCGATGCCCAGGTTCGCGTGGCGATCGTGGGGGGCGGGGCCACGGGGGTCGAACTGGCGGCGGAGCTGTTCAATGCGGCCCAGGGGCTGGCCTATTACGGGCTGGAGGTGTTCGACGACCGCCGCCTGTCCGTCACCCTGGTCGAGGCCGGTCCGAGGATTCTGCCTGCCCTGCCGGAACGGCTCGCCCGGGCGGCAACCGACGAGCTTGAGGCGATCGGGGTTCGCGTCCTGACCGGAAGTCAGGTCACCGAGGTGACCGGGGAGGGCATTGCCACGGCCGGTGGGGAGTTCATCGACGCCGACCTTCGGGTCTGGGCGGCGGGCGTGAAGGGCCCGGCCGTCCTCGCCGGGATCGGGGGTCTGGAGACCACACCGTCAAACCAGTTGATCGTCGGTCCGACCCTTCAGACCACGCGGGACGCGCGGATTTTCGCGATCGGGGACTGCGCCCGGTTCGTCCCGGAGGGAAGCGACCGGCCGATCCCGCCGCGGGCCCAGGCCGCGCACCAGATGGCCGGGACGGTGTTTCACAACCTGCGGGCCCTGATCCGGAACACGCCGCTGCGGCCCTTCGTCTATGAGGACAAGGGGTCGCTGGTGTCGCTGTCGCGGTTCTCGACCGTGGGCAGCCTGATGGGCAATCTGGTCGGGGGTCGAATGGCGGTCGAGGGCCGGATCGCCCGGGTGATCTATCTGTCCCTGTACCGCATGCACATCCTGGCCGTTCACGGCTGGCTGAAGGGCCTGGCCCTGATCGCGCTCGGCCGTGTCAATCAGGTCATCCGGCCGCGTCTGAAACTGCATTAGCGCAGGGCGCGACGCCCGGCGGTTGGGTTCTCGTAGTCTTTAACGGGGCGAATGGTGGATGCTGCAGGGATTGAACCTGCGACCCCCTCGGTGTGAACGAGGTGCTCTCCCGCTGAGCTAAGCATCCATCTCGGGCCCCGCAGACGGTGGTCATGGCGGGGGAGGCGGGGACATAGCCCGCTCCCCGGCGCAGGGCAAGAGGATCAGATGCCGGAAGCGCGCACGCCTTCCGGGGTCTCGGCCTCGGGGTCGCCGGGTAGCCAGGCGACGTGGCCGTCATAGATTCCCTCGTCGAGGATGCCCTCTTCCTTTGCCACCAGCACGGGGACGAGCATCTGGCCAGTGACGTTGGTGGCGGTGCGCATCATGTCGATGATGCGGTCGATGGCGACGATATAGCCGATGCCCTCCAGCGGCAGGCCGGCGGTGGACAGGGTCAGGGTCAGCATAACGATGGAGGTGCCGGGGACCCCGGCGGTACCGAGCGAGCCCAGCACGGCGGTCAGGCCGATCAGGAGATACTGGGTGACGCTGAGTTCGATACCGAAATACTGGGCGATGAAGATGGCGGCGATGGAGGGATAGATGGCCCCGCAGCCGTCCATCTTGACGTTGGCCCCCAGAGGCACGGCGAAGGCGGCATAGGCTTGGGGCACGCCCAGACGCTCGACCGTCTGGCGCAGGGTGATCGGCAATGTGCCCAGCGACGAGGAGGTGGCGAACGCGGTCTGTTGCGCTGCGAAGGCTCCGCGCAGGAAGGCCAGGGCGCTGAGGCCGTGCAGTTTCAGCAGGCCCGAATAGACGATCAGGATGTGGAACAGACAGGCGGCGTAGATGGCGAAGATGAACTTGCCCAGCGGCAGCAGGGCCTCCCAGCCGTAACCGCCGACGACCGAACCGATCAGGCCGAACACCCCGAACGGGGTCAGCTGGATCACCCAGCGGGTGATGCGGAAGATGATGGCGGCGCCTTCGTCGACCAGCCTGCGGGCCGTCTGGGCCCGGTCGCCGAGGGCCACGAGGGCCGCGCCGACGAGGGCGGAGAAGAAGAGGATCTGCAGCACCCGCCCTTCGCTCAGGGCCGCGAAGGGATTGGTCGGGACGATGCCGATCAGCACCTCGAGGGGGGTCGGGATCTCGCGCTCGCGCACCTCGCCCAGCGGCAGGTTGGCCAGGCCGAGACCAGGATTGATCAGATGGCCGAAGGCGAAGCCGACCAGCACGGCCAGCAGGGAGGTGATCGCGAACCACATCAGGGTCCGGGCTCCCAGCCGCACCGCGCCCGCTCCCTCGCCGAGCTTCGCGATCGAGGAGGCGATGGTGAACAGCACCAGCGGGGCCACCACCATCCGGATCAGGTTCAGATAGACGTCGCCGATCGGCTGCAGCCACACCGTCGCCTGTTCCCGCAGGATCAGACCGGCAACGATGCCGAGGGCGAAGCCGGCGGCGGTGCGCTGCCACAGGGGAATGGCGAAGAAGCGACGGATCATGCGGGGGAGGCTTTCGGGGAGGGCCTCGCAACATGTTGGGTGGCGGGTCGGACTGCAACCGGCGCGGTGACGAGGAATTCTATCGGGTCGGGATAGTGCCTCTCCGGTCGGGGCCTACCCCCCCGCCATCGCGCGGGCCACATAGTGGTCGACCACGATCATGTCGACGGCCTCCTCGATGTCTTCAAAGGTGTCGACGATGACGTCGGGGTTCAGGTCCTCGACCGGGGTCGGGGTGTAGCCGAAACTGCACAGGATGCAGGGAATACCCGCGTCCTGCGCTGTCCCGGCATCGGGAGCGGCATCGCCGATCATGATGGCCCGGGTCGGGTCGCCGCCAACGGCAACGATTGCCTCGACCAGATGGGACCCGGAGGGTTTGCGCGCGCTGACCCGGTCGGGGCCGACGATGGCGGCGAAATGGCGTGTCAGGTCGATCCTGCCCAGCAGCAGTTCGGACAGATCACTGCGCTTGTTGGTGACCACCACCAGGGTCGCGCCGCGGGCCGACAGGGTCTCCAGAGTCTCGACCACGCCTTCGAACGGGGCAGAATGGTCGGCGATGTGTTCGATGTAGTCGGCGATGAAGGCCTCGAACAGCTGCGGGTCCTGAGCGCGGTCGAGCGCGGCCCCTGCCAGCGCGAAGCCATGCTGCAGAAGAGCCCGGGCACCCCCGCCGATCAGTTCGCGGGCCCCCTCCATCGGCACAGTGGGCAGGCCCTCCAGCACCAGCATCCGGTTCAGGGTGCCGACCAGGTCCTGATCCGTCGCCACCAGGGTGCCGTCGAGGTCGAAGGCCAGGGTCCAGCCCTCAAGGTCGCGTTCGATCATGGCTTCTCTCCCGTCGGTCGTCCCGATGGGCTAGACCACAGCGCGTGACTAGCCGCCGGACCGATTCATGACCACCCTCCACCCTCGCGCCGCCATCATCCTCGCCGCCGGCCAGGGCACGCGGATGAAGTCGCCACTGCCCAAGGTGCTGCACCCGGTCGGCCACCGCGCCATGCTGGACCATGCCATCGACGCAGCCGAGGCCCTGGGCTGCGAGCGCATCGTGGTCGTGGTCGGCAGCCATTCGCCCGAGGTTCGCGCCCATGTGGTGGCCCGGCTTGGCGAGGACGCCATCGCGGTCCAGGACCCGCCGCTGGGCACTGGCCATGCGGTGAGGGCGGCCGAAGGCCTGCTGGGTGATTTCGTCGGTCAGGTGGTGGTCACCTACGGCGACGTGCCACTGCTGCGTGCGGCCGAGATCGAGGCTGTGTTCGAGGCGCCCGACGGGGTCACGGTGATCGGGTTTGAGGCCGCCGACCCCGGCGCCTACGGGCGGCTGGTCATGGAGGGCGACACCCTGACGGCCATCACCGAAGCGAAGGAGGCTTCGGCCGAGGTCCTGGCGCTAACGACCTGCAATTCCGGCGTCATGGCCGCGCCGGCGGGATTGCTGTTCTCCCTGCTGGCCGAGGTCACCAACGCCAACGCCAAGGGCGAATACTATCTGACCGATGTGGTCGAACTGGCCCGCATGCGCGGCGCCCCGACGCGAGCGGTGATGGCGGCGGAAGACTCCGTCATGGGGGTCAACGCCCAGGCCGAACTGGCGACGGCCGAGGCCCTGTTCCAGAAGGTGCTGCGCGAGACCTTCCTGGCGGCCGGTGTGACCATGAGCGCGCCCGACACGGTCCATTTCGCCTGGGACACGCAGATCGGGGCCGGAACGGTGATCGAGCCCTTCGTGATCTTCGGTCCGGGGGCGAAGGTGGCGGGCGGGGCCCGCATCCGCAGCTTCAGCCATATCGAGGGGGCGGCGGTCGCCACGGGGGCCGAGGTCGGCCCCTATGCCCGTCTGCGGCCCGGGGCCGATCTGGGCGAGGACGTCAAGGTCGGCAACTTCGTTGAGGTCAAGGCCGTGCGGATGGAGCCGGGGGCCAAGGCCAACCACCTGTCCTATCTGGGCGACGGTACGGTCGGGGCAGGAGCGAACATCGGCGCCGGTACTATTTTCTGCAACTACGACGGCTTCAACAAGGCCCGCACCGAGGTGGGGGCAGGGGCCTTCGTGGGCTCGAACAGCGCGCTGGTGGCACCGGTGAGCATCGGAGAGGGGGCGATTGTCGGATCGGGCTCGGTGATTACCGAGGATGTACCGGCAGACGCCATGGCGCTGGGCCGGGGGCGGCAGGTGAACAAGGACGGAGCGGGTCGGGCATTTCGAGAGAAGGCGAAGGCGATCAAGGCGGCGAAATCAAAATGAGTGATCACCACAAGCAGATTGCTGGCGAGGCCGCGGCCCTGCGCGTCGAACCCGGCATGATCGTCGGGCTGGGCACCGGCTCCACCGCGGCCTGGTTCGTCAAGGCGCTGGCGGCGCGGGGCCTGGCCGGTCTGCGCTGCGTGCCGACTTCGGAGAGGACGGCCGACCTGGCACGGGATCTGGGTCTGCCGCTGATCACGCTGGACGACGTGTCGCGCATCGACCTGACCGTCGACGGGGCCGATGAGGTCGGGCCGGGGCTGGCCCTGATCAAGGGGGGCGGGGCGGCCCTGTTGCGCGAGAAACTGGTGTGGGAGGCCTCGGACCGCTGCCTCGTCATCGCCGACGCGGCCAAGGTGGTTCCGGTGCTGGGGACCTTCCCCCTGCCGATCGAGGTGGTCGCCTTTGGCCACAAGGCCACCGCCAACCGGATCATGGACGTGCTGATCGACCACGAGATCGGCATGCCGGCGCGCCTGCGTCAGGCGGACCGGGGCGTGGTGCGGACCGACGGCGGCAATCTGATCTATGACGTCCAGTGCGCGGCGATCCACGACCCGGTGCGGCTGGCCGACGACCTGAAGCTGATCACCGGCGTGGTCGAGCACGGCCTGTTCCTCGATCTTGCGGATGAGGCGATCATCGGCAAGGACACCGGGGTCGAGGTGCTGACGCCCTGATCGCCGTCAGCTGAAGGCCAGCTTGGCCGAGGCGATCAGCAGCACGATCCCGAGCAGTTGCAAAAGGCGGCCGCTCGGCATCTGGCTGATCCCGACCCGGGTGCCGATCAGGGCACCCGCCGCGACCGCGACCACGAAATATGGCAGCTCGGCGGGCAACCGGCCCACGGTCGAGAGGCTGCCCAGCAGACCGGACAGCGAGACGCAAAGGATGAAGGCGGACGACACACCCGAGGTGTTGCGCGCGGATGCCCAGCCCATCAGCAGGATCAGGGGGCTGAGGAATATGCCGCCGCCGGTCCCCGTCAGGCCCGAAAGGGTTCCGATTCCCGCCCCGGCGAGCAGCCGGACAATCGGATGCGGCGGCACCGGATGGTCCAGCGCAGCGATCGGCCGGGGCCACAGCAGGCGGATCGCCGCCAGGAACAGGACGGCCGCCACGACCGGCCGGTACAGCTCCGGTGCCAGCGCAAACCGGCCAGCCAGAAAGGCACAGGGCACCGCCCCGAGGACAAACGGGACCAGCAGGCCGGCATTGAACTGGCCCGCGCGTACGAACCGCCAGGTCGCGAAACTGGCCACCAGTACGTTCAGCACCAGCGCCGTCGGCCGCATGACTTCGGGATCGATGGCGAACAGCGCCATGATGGCGAGGTAGGCCGACGCCCCGGCGTGACCGACCGAGGTGTAGAGCATCGCCCCCAGCGCCATGAGCACCGCGATCAGGGCGATCGTCGTCGGGTCCATTTGCATCTCCCCTTCCGGCCGACTTGCCCGCCGGTGCCGCGGCGCCTAACTGCGCATCCCCGATGACAGGCCTGTTTCCTGTCGTCCGCTTTGCCTGCATCTACCTGTCGCCGGACCGTTCTGTCCGGTTTCACCGCCCCAGCCGTTCTGCCGCCCGGGTTCTGAAGGGTGCGCCAAGGATTTCCGCATGCCGACCTACGACTACGACCTTTTCGTCATCGGTGCTGGCTCGGGCGGGGTGAGGGCGGCAAGGCTGACGGCACTGGGTGGCAAGCGGGTAGCGATCGCGGAGGAACACCGGGTCGGGGGGACCTGTGTGATCCGGGGCTGTGTGCCCAAGAAATTCATGGTCATGGCCAGCGACTTCGCCCACCAGTTCGAGACCGCCGAAGGCTATGGCTGGACGGTCGAGGCCAGCTTCGACTGGCCGAAATTCCTCGAGACCAAGGACGTCGAAATCGCCCGGCTGTCGGGTATCTATGCCGCCAATCTGGGCAAGGCCGGGGTCGAGCTGATCCACGGCCGGGCGGTGCTGACCGACGCCCACACGGTGGTCATCGCCGGCAAGGGTGAGGACGGCGGCGACCTGACCGTCACGGCCGAGCGGATCCTGATCGCCACCGGCGGCCGGCCGTGGATGCCCGAGGGCCTGCCCGGTATCGAGCATGCGATCACCTCGGAAGGGGCCTTCCATCTGCCGGAACTGCCCAAACGCATCCTGATCGCCGGCGGCGGCTATATCGCGGTGGAGTTCGCGGGGATCTTCGCCGGCCTCGGGGTGGAGACCACCCTGATCTATCGCGGGCCCAACATTCTGCGCGGGTTCGACGACGATGTGCGGGCCCATCTGGCCGGCGAGATCGAGAAGCGGGGGATCAAGGTCATCCTGGGCAGCCAGCACACCGAGATCCGCAAGACGGACACGGGCCTGCTCAATGTGCTGGACAACGGTATGGAGCTGGAGACGGACGTGGTCATGTTCGCCACCGGGCGGGTGCCGCACGTCAAGTCTCTTGGGCTGGAGACGGCCGGCGTGGCGCTGAACGACAAGGGGGCGATCCAGGTCGATACGCTGTCGAAGACCACAGCCGACAACATCTGGGCCATCGGCGACGTCACCGACCGGATGAACCTGACCCCCGTCGCCATCCGCGAGGCGGTCGCCTTCCACGAAACCGTCTATCGCGACAACCCGCAGCATTTCGACTATGAAGCCGTGGCCACGGCGGTATTCAGCCAGCCGCCTGTTGGCGTTGTCGGCCTGAGCGAGAGCGAGGCGCGGCACACCTGCACCGGCGGCGTCGACGTCTATCTGACCCGGTTCCGACCGATGAAATACGCCTTCACCGGCTCGGAAGAGCGGGTGCTAATGAAACTGGTGGTGGATGCCGACACCGACCGCGTCGTGGGGGTTCACATCGTCGGTCCCGAGGCCCCGGAGATGATCCAGCTGGCTGCGATCGCGGTGAAGGCCGGTCTGACCAAGGCGCAGTGGGACGCCACCTGTGCCGTCCACCCGACCATGGCCGAGGAGCTGGTGACGCTGAAGGTCAAACAGTCGCAGGACGGCAGCGCAGTGTGAGACAAGCAGCCCCTGGCGACACGTGTCGAAGGAGGGGGAGACCTGTTTTCTTGTTTCACAACCGCCTGAAGCCTATTCTTGCAGAATGACTATGCGCTGGACCCCCGATAGCTGGAGAAACAAGCCCGTCGTGCACATGCCGACGGACTATCCCGACGCCGCCGCCCTGGCGCGGGTTGAGGATGAATTGCGGGCGCTTCCGCCGCTCGTTTTCGCCGGCGAGGCGCGCCGCCTCAAGGAACGTCTGGCCGACGTCGAGGCGGGCAATGCCTTCCTGTTGCAGGGCGGGGACTGTGCCGAAAGCTTCAAGGAGTTCTCGACCGACAACATCCGCGACACCTTCCGGCTCCTGCTGCAGATGGCGGTGGTGCTGACCTTCGCGGGGCGCAAGCCGGTGGTGAAGGTCGGCCGCATCGCCGGTCAGTTCGCCAAGCCGCGCAGCTCGGCGGTCGAGGAGATCGACGGTGTCGAGCTGCCCAGCTACCGCGGCGACATCATCAACGGCATGGGCTTCACCCCCGATGAGCGGGTGCCCGATCCCCAGCGGCTGCTGAAGGCCTACAACCAGTCGGCCTCGACGTTGAACCTGCTGCGCGCCTTTGCCGGCGGGGGCTATGCCGACCTGTACAACATCCACCGCTGGACCCAGGGGTTCGCGGACAACGGCATTGGGGCCCAGTACCGCGAGCTGGCCGACAAGATCGCCGAGGCCCTGGCTTTCATGGAGGCGGTCGGGGTCACGCCCGAGACCCATCCGGATCTGAGCCGGGTCGAGGTCTTCACCTCGCATGAGGCCCTTCTGCTCAATGTCGAGAGCGCCCTGACCCGGCTGGATGGCGGTTCGGGCGAATGGTTCGACACCTCGGCCCATATGCTGTGGATCGGCGAGCGGACCCGCCAGCTGGACGGGGCCCATGTCGAGTTCATGCGGGGCATCCGGAACCCGATCGGGGTCAAGTGCGGCCCGACCATGGAGCCGGACGACCTGCTGCCCCTGATCGACGCCCTGAACCCGGACAATACCCCCGGGCGTCTGACGTTGATCGGCCGCTTCGGGCACGACAAGGTTCACGACCGCCTCCCGCGCCTGATGAAGGCGGCCAAGGCCCACGGCAAGCGCGTGATCTGGTCGATCGATCCGATGCACGGCAACACGCTGAAGGCCTCCAATGGCTACAAGACCCGGCCGTTCGACCGCATCCTGGGCGAGGTGAAGGGCTTCATCGAGGTGGCCGAGCATGAGAGCGTTCACCCCGGCGGCGTCCATCTGGAGATGACCGGCCAGAACGTCACTGAATGTCTCGGCGGCGCCCAGGCGGTGTCCGAGGACGACCTGTCTAGCCGCTATCACACCCACTGCGACCCCCGGCTGAACGCCGATCAGGCGTTGGAGCTGGCCTTTCTTGTGGCGGAGCGGCTCAAGACCGGACGTCTGAACCAGTCGCGCGCGGCGTGACCGGGGCGGACAGCGGGGCACCGGAGGAGGGCCGGGGCGGGCGGACCGCCTATCAGGGGGCCCCCGGGTCGTTCAGCCATGAGGCCTGCGTCCAGCTTCGCCCGTGGGATGAGGCCGTGCCGTTCGAGACCTTTGCGGCCGCGCTGGATGCCGTTCGGACCGGCGACTGCGACTGCGCCCTGATCCCGGTCGAGAACTCGACCATCGGCACGGTCGAGCCCGCGGCGACGCTGGTGAGAAATTCCGAGCTGATCGTGGCCGGCGAGGCCTGGCGTCCCATTCGCATGGCCCTGATGGCGCTCGAGGGCGTTGACCTCGGCGAGTTGCGCACTGTGGCCAGCCACCCTGTGGCCCTCGCCCAGTGCGCCGGTACGCTGGAGTCGCTCCGTCTTGTCCCGGTCGAAGCCTTCGATACGGCCGGGGCCGCGCGTCAGGTGGCCGAGGCCGGCGACCGGACCGCGGCCGCCCTTGCTCCAGCGGCGGCTGCGGAGGTGTACGGTCTGTCGATTGTGCGTCACGATCTTCAGGATTCGCTGGATAACAGAACGCGATTTGTTCTCCTGACCCGCGAGATGGCTTGACGACGCACGATCCGTGCGTGACTTAGGAGGCAACGGGCCGCCGAGGTCCGGAGAAACGGTCAGACCCATGTCCCCGCTGCGCGCTCCGCTTTCGCCCCTTTCGCTCCGCTCGCGCGCCGCCGACCTCTATTTCGGCTATCGCTTTTACGGCTTTCGATACGCCGGCTGAGGCCTTGAGCGGCTCCCGCTCCTGACAGCCTCGCCGGCGACCGCCCCTGACCCGGGGCGGCGGCGCACCCCTGCACCCATCGTCGAAACACAGCCGCTGAAAGCCTTCATCCCCATGCTGAACTCCCGCCTCAAACCTGTCTGTCCGGACCCGACCCCGGTGGACCCGTCCCCCGAGCAGATGGCGCTGGCCGCCCTGCGCGCCGAAATCGACCGTGTCGACGACGAACTTCTGGTCCTGTTCCAGCGCCGTCTGGCGATCGCTGCGCAGGTCGGCCTTGCCAAGGACGCGCCGCACGGACCCCATACCAAGCTGCGCCCCGACCGCGAGCAGTCGGTGCTCGGCCGCATGACGGATCGGGCTGAGCCGGACAATCTGGAGGCCGTCGCCGGGCTCTGGCGCGAAATCGTCGGCTGGGGCCTGGCCCGTCAGGGGCAGTTGCAGGTCCAGGTCTGGTCGCCCACCGATCCTACCCGCGCCTTCGACGGGGCGAGACGCCGGTTCGGCGTGGCCGCTGCCATCCGCATGGTGCGCGACCCGCAGGCCGCCCTGGCCTTCGCGGCGGAGGGCAAGGGAGTCGCGGTTCTGGCCATCAATACCGACGATCCGTGGTGGCTGGGCCTGCGCCGCGACTGGTCCTCGCTGAGCGTATTCGACGGCTTCGGCCAGTCGGGCGGGCAGCCGACCTCTCTGGCCGTGGGCAAGATCGATCCGGCGGCCCTGCCACGCGGCCGGAGCGTCATCGTCACCGCCGGCGGGGACGCCGGGGACGGCGGCGGGGCCCGGCGCTGGGGCTTGAACACCCACCACGGCTGGACCCTCGCCCTGACCGATGCCAGCCTGACGCCCGGCGACGCCGAGGGCTGTGTCGGGGCGATCGGCTGACGGTTCACACAGCCATGTTGTCGATCAAACGGGTTTTCCCGATCCAGGCGGCGGCCAGAACCCGCGCCGGACCGTCGACCACGCCGTCGGCGAAGACGGCCAGATCCCCGGCGCCGCGGACGGTGACATAGTCCACCCGTTCGAACCCGACCCTGAGCAGCGCGGCATAGGCGTCCCGTTCGATAGCGGCGACCGGACGGCGATCCGCCGCCCGGATCGCGGCCTCGGCCAGCACACCGTTCAGGCCCCGGGCGATGGCCAGTTCCGGCCCGGACAGATAGGCATTGCGGGACGACAGGGCGAGACCGTGGCCGTCGCGCCGGGTCGGGACACCGACGATTTCGGTGGGGATGTCGAGGTCGCGCGCCAGCCGGCGCACGACCATCAACTGCTGATAGTCCTTCTCCCCGAACACGGCGACATCGGCTTGGACCTGGTTCAGCAGCTTGGCGACCACCAGGGCGACGCCGCTGAAGAAGTGGGGCCTGAAGTCCGTTTCAAGGCCGAGTGCGGGTCCCTTAACCGACACCGAGGTCGCAAAGCCGTCCGGATACATCTCGCCGACATCGGGGGTGAACAGGAGGGCGCAGCCCGCCTCGGCCAGCAGGGCGGCGTCTTGTGCCTCCTGCCGCGGATACGTGCCGAGATCCTCATGGGCGGCGAACTGGGTCGGGTTGACGAAGACGCTGGCGACGACCTTGTCCGCCCGGCGGGCGGCCTCATGCGCCAGGGCCATATGGCCGTCGTGCAGGGCACCCATGGTCGGCACGAAGGCCACGGTAAAACCGTCCCTACGCCAGTCGCGCACGGTCTGGCGCAACCCTTCGACCGTTCGCGCGATCGGTACGGGGGAAGAGGCGTCGTTCATGCTTACCGGATTAACCCTTCGACTTAAGCGTGTTCGTTTGCCGGACGGAAAACCCTGCCGTGGCACGGTCCGGCTTATGACGCCCGGCAGAATGCTTCGTCCAGTCTTCCTTGCCCTGACCGGCCTCGCGACGACGTCGTGCGGGCTGGTCGAGAGCGACCCGCGCCGGTTCGAGTCCATGGCGCAGGCCGTGGCCGACATCCCCCTCGACGGCGAGCCCCGTCTGATCCCGACCGCCTCGGAAAGTGGACTGCGCCCGGCCATCGTCAGCGCCGAGGCCGTCGCCAGTCCCGGCCGTCTACGGGTCGAGGTCATGGATCCGCACGACCTCTGGGACGCCCGCGACGCCGGTCTGCGCGGGGCGGTGGAACAGGCCACACCCGCCATGATCGAGGCCGCCGGTCCGGCGATCGCCGCCGCCGCCCGATCTGTGGCACTGCGGCCGGCGGCACCGACCGTCGAGCCGGCCCTCGTCGTCCGTACCGTCGCCGCTCCGGCCGCTCCCGGGGCCCCGGAACCCGCGACGCTCCAGCTCGGAGCCTTTTCAAGTCCCGCTGCGGCCCGGGCCGCCTGGACGAAGATCGCCGCGGCCGGCGACGCCGTCGCCGCCCTGTCCCCCCTCTTTGAGGTTGTTGACGTCGACGGCCGCACCCTGACGCGGCTCAAGGTCGTGGCACCGGCTGATGCGGCCCGCGCCGTCTGCCGCGCCGCCGATGCCGCCCGGCTGGGGTGTCTGCGGCGGGGCTGACCGCGCCGGTCCACAGCTGTCGCTTAACCTTTCGTTGACGCGGCGGCCGCCGCCCACGATTCTGCCGATCCTTGATGACCCGCACGGTGAGTCGGTCGTCGCCCGCTTTGGGATCATCGGTTCATGACGCAGCCCCAGGTCATCGTCGTCGGCAATGAAAAGGGCGGGGCGGGCAAGTCCACCCTGGCCATCCATATCGCCTGCGGCCTGCTGCACGCCGGCCGGCGTGTGGCGATCATCGATCTGGACCTGCGCCAGCAGTCGATGTCGCATTTCTTCTCGCACCGGGCGGCCTGGACCGCGGCCAACAAGGTCTCCCTGCCTATGCCGCTGGAGCCCGATCTCGGTGACGGCAAGGCCCTCGCCCGGGCCGATGAGGCCGAGCAGCTGGCCCGGTTTGAGGCGGTCTATGCCGAGGCCCGCTCAGCCGAGGTCATCCTGATCGACACGCCGGGCGGGGACACGGCCCTGTCGCGCGCCGCCCACGCCCGCGCCGACCAGATCGTCACGCCGATGAACGACAGTTTCGTCGATTTCGACATGTTGGGGTCGGTCGATCCGGTCACCCTCGATCTGCTCAAGCCCTCCACCTACTCCGAAAGCGTCTGGGAGGCGCGCAAGCACCGCGCCATCACCGAGGGCCGCCACGCCGCCATCGACTGGATCGTGGTCGTGAACCGCATGGCGGTGGCCGAGGCCCGCAATCGTCGCCGGCTGGAAGAGCGGATGCAAAAGCTGTCCAAGCGCGTCGGCTTCCGGGTCGGCCCCGGGCTGCGCGACCGGGTCATCTATCGCGAGCTGTTTCCCTTCGGCCTGACGGTCGCCGACCTGTCGAACGAGGTGCGGCCTGTGGCCGTGTCGCTCGCCCATGTCGCCGCGCGCCAGGAGATGCGCAACCTGATGCAGGCGCTCGGCCTCGATGACGTCAGCCTGCCCGCCCTCGACGCGGCGGCGTGACGGCGCCTCGCGCATGGGTCTGATCTGGCTCCTGCTCGCGGGGGTGGTGGTCTGGGCTCTGGTGCGTCTGGGCCGCCAGACTGAAGGCCCCCGGCGCGGACAGTGGCGGGTGGCTGCGACCCTTGTGTCCGCCGCCCTGTTCGCCGGCGGGGTATTGGCCCTGTCCCGGGGCGCATGGATCGCCGGGGCGGGCCTGACCGGCGCGGCGCTGTGGCTGGTGCTGGCCTCGCGGATCCGGACTGTTCTGGCTGAACGCGATGCGCTGGGGGACGCCGAGGCGCGGTCCATGCTGGGCGTGCCGGCGGACGCGACGCCCGAGGCCATCACCGCCGCCTGGCGTCGTCTGATGGGCCGCGCCCATCCGGATCAGGGCGGCACCGAGGGGCTGGCCGCCCGGCTTAACGCCGCGCGCGACCGGTTGCTGAAGAAATGACCCTCTCCCTCCCCCTCGGGGGAGGGGTGTCGAGCAGCGACCGGGTGGGGGCGGCAGGGAACCCGGACTCAGACTGGCCTCGTTTCGCCTTGCCGGCCCTGCCCGGTCTCCGCTTCGCTCCGACCACCCTCCCCGGACGGTGAGGGAGAGATGATTGCGCGCCCTTTGCCTTCCGTCGCCACCGCCCCTAAACCACCCGCCATGCCGAAGCTGACCTCCGCCGCCGACCCCACCAGCGCGTCCTTCAAGGCGCTGCATGCCCACAACAGCGCGCTGAATGCCGAGTTGCGCGAGCGGGTGACGAAGGCAGCGCGGGGGGGATCGGATGCGAGTCGCGATCGCCACGTCGCCCGGGGCAAGCTGCTGCCACGCGACCGGGTCGAGCGGCTGCTGGATCCCGGATCGCCCTTCCTCGAGATTGGTCAACTGGCGGCCAATGGCATGTACGGCGACGAGGCCCCCGGGGCCGGCATGATCTGTGGCGTCGGGCGGGTGTCGGGCCGCGAGGTCATGATCGTTGCCAATGATCCGACGGTGAAGGGCGGTGCCTATTTCCCGATGACGGTGAAGAAGCACCTGCGGGCGCAGGAGATCGCCGAGCAGAACCATCTGCCCTGCGTCTATCTGGTCGATTCGGGCGGGGCCAGCCTGCCGCATCAGGCCGAGGTCTTCCCCGACCGCGACCATTTCGGCCGCATCTTCTTCAACCAGGCGCGGATGTCGGCCCAGGGCATTCCCCAGATCGCCTGCGTCATGGGCAGCTGCACCGCCGGCGGGGCCTATGTCCCGGCCATGTCGGACGAGACCGTCATCGTCCGGAATCAGGGAACCATCTTTCTGGCCGGGCCACCGCTGGTGAAGGCCGCCACGGGCGAGGTCATCTCGGCAGAGGAGCTGGGTGGGGCCGAGACCCATGGGCGCAAGTCCGGCGTGGTCGACTATGTGGCGGAGAATGACGAGCACGCGCTCGAGATCGTGCGGGGCATCGTCGACCATCTGAACAGCGTCAAACGCGTCGATCTGGACGTGCGCGAGCCGCGCGCCCCGGCCTTCGACGCCGAGGAGCTGTACGGCCTGATCCCCGACGATGTGCGCGCCCCCTATGATGTGCGCGAGGTGATTGCGCGAGTCGTGGACGGGTCAGAGTTCGAGGAGTTCAAGGCGCTGTATGGCCAGACCCTGGTGTGCGGCTTCGCCCGCATCTGGGGCTATCCGGTCGCCATCCTCGCCAACAACGGCGTGCTGTTCTCCGAAAGCGCGCTGAAGGGGGCCCATTTCATCGAACTGGCCTGCAAGCGGAAGATCCCGCTGGTGTTCCTGCAGAACATCAGTGGCTTCATGGTCGGCGGGAAGTATGAGGCGGGCGGCATCGCGAAAGATGGCGCCAAGCTGGTCACGGCGGTCGCCAGTGCCAATGTTCCCAGGTTCACCGTCCTGATCGGCGGGTCCTTCGGAGCCGGCAACTATGGCATGTGCGGGCGGGCCTATTCGCCGCGCTTCCTGTTCACCTGGCCCAACAGCCGGATCAGCGTGATGGGGGGCGAGCAGGCGGCAGCGGTGCTGGCGACCGTCCACCGTGACGCCGACAGCTGGACGCCGGAGCAGGCCGAGGCCTTCAAGGCTCCGGTGCGGCAGAAGTACGAGGACGAGGGCAATCCGTATTTCGCCACCGCCCGGCTGTGGGACGATGGCATCATCGATCCGGCCCAGACGCGGGATGTGCTGGGTCTCGCGATCAGCGCCAGCCTGAACGCGCCGGTCGAGGACACGACGTTCGGCGTGTTCCGGATGTGACGCTGGTTATCATCCCGGACGCCGCAAAGCGGCGATCCGGGAGGCATGGCTGGCAAACCTGATCGGCCCGGAAGAAGCGAAAGCTGCTGTCCGACCCTTCCGTTCAGCCTTGCCGACACACTGGACGCGGACGCTGGCCACGCTGGTGCGGCGGATGCGATCGTTCGCGCTGGTCGCCATGGCGTCGTCTCCATGTTCCGTTCGGCCGCAGACGCGTTATAGGGCGACAGCCGCAGGAGACCACTCATGGCCGACCCCACCGAATCCGACCTGAACGCCCTCGACATCACCGACGGGGAGGCGGCGCAGATCAATGCGATCTCCCATCCGCTTGTGCCGGATCCGGCCCCGGACGCCAATGACGATCTGGTGCAGGTCGACAGCACCACGGGCGGGGTGGTGTTTATCACCATCAACCGGCCGGCGAAGAAGAACGCCTTCAACGCGGCCACGGTCGCGGCCCTGCACGAGACCTTCGAGACCCTGCACGGGGCCGACAATGTGCGGGCGGTCTTCATCCGCGGCGCGGGCGGGACCTTCAGCGCCGGGGCGGACCTGTCGTGGATGCGCGACGCCATCGACTGGTCCGAGAGCGACAACCGCGACGATGCCATGATGCTGGCCAAGATGCTGAAGGCGCTGCACGACATCCCGGCCCTGACGGTCGCCCTGGTCGAGGGCGCGGCCATGGGGGGCGGGGCGGGGATCGTCTGCGCCTGCGACATGGCGGTGGCGGTCGAGGGCAGCCGGTTCGCCTTTTCCGAGGTCAAGCTGGGTCTCGTTCCCGCGACCATCGCCCCCTATGTGGTCGAGGCCGTGGGCGCGCGCCGGGCGCGCCAGCTGTTCCTGACCGGCAATATCTTCGACGCCGACTATGCCGCCCATGCCGGGATCATCGACATGGTCCTGCCCGAGGGGTCGATGGACGAGTTCATCTCCATGCTGACGGACAGCCTGAGCCAGAACGCGCCGGGGGCCATGGGCGAGGCCAAGCGTCTGGTCCACGCGGTCGCCGGCCAGTCGATCGACCGCAGCCTGATGGAAGAGACGGCGAAGCGGATCGCGCGGGCCCGGGTGTCCGACGAGGGGCAGGAGGGCGTGCGGGCCTTCCTCGACAAGCGCGCGCCGCGCTGGGCGGAGTAGGGGGCCAGCGTCTCCTCCCCGTCGCGGAGAGATGGGGAGGTGGCAGCGAGCTCTTCGCGAGCTGACGGAGGGGTTCTACCTGCCCCAAGAACCCCTCCGTCTCCTCCGCTTCGCTACGGATCCACCTCCCCATCGCTGCGCGACGGGGAGGAGACAATTGCCATCTGCCGCTCTAAACCGGCCCCATGTTCACATCCGTCCTTGTCGCCAATCGGGGCGAGATCGCCTGCCGTGTTTTCCGGACCGCCCGCCGCATGGGGATCCGTACCATCGCCGTCTATTCCGAGGCCGATGCGAAGGCCCTGCACGTGCGGGAGGCGGATGAGGCGGTGCTGATCGGGCCGGCCCCGGCACGCGAGAGCTATCTGGACGCAGCGAAGGTGCTGGCGGCGGCGAAGGCTACGGGGGCGGAGGCGATTCACCCCGGCTATGGCTTCCTGTCCGAGAATGCCGAGTTCGCCGAGGCCGTGATGGCGGCGGGGATCGTCTGGATCGGCGCGCCGCCGGCCGCCATCCGGGCCATGGGGCTGAAGGACGCGGCCAAGACGCTGATGCTCGAGGCGGGGGTGCCCGTCACCCCCGGCTATCTGGGCCCGGACCAGTCACCGGAACGGCTGAAGGCCGAGGCGGACGCGATCGGCTATCCCGTGCTGATCAAGGCGGTGGCGGGCGGGGGCGGCAAGGGGATGCGGCGGGTCGATGCGGGCGAGGCCTTCTTGGATGCGCTGGGGTCCTGCCGGCGCGAGGCGGCGTCCAGCTTTGGCGACGACCGGGTGCTGATCGAGAAATACATCCTGTCGCCCCGTCACATCGAGGTTCAGGTGTTCGGCGATGCCCACGGCGAGGTCGTCCATCTGTTCGAGCGTGACTGTTCGCTGCAGCGTCGCCATCAGAAGGTGATCGAGGAGGCCCCGGCCCCCGGCATGGACGCGGCGACGCGCGAGGCGGTGACGGCCGCGGCGGTGCGGGCGGCGAAGGCCGTCGACTATGTCGGGGCGGGGACTATCGAGTTCATCGCCGACGGCACCGAGGGCCTGCGGGCCGACCGCATCTGGTTCATGGAGATGAACACCCGGCTTCAGGTCGAGCATCCGGTCACCGAGGCCATCACCGGCGTCGATCTGGTCGAATGGCAGTTCCGCGCGGCGACGGGCGAACGGGTGCCACTGAAACAGGATCAGCTGTCGATCAACGGCTGGGCCATGGAGGCGCGGCTGTATGCCGAGGACCCGGCCAACGGCTTCCTGCCCAGCATCGGGCGGCTGGAGCATTTTGTCCTGCCGGACGGGGTGCGGATCGACACGGGCGTGGAGGAGGGCGGCGAGGTCAGCCAGTTCTACGACCCGATGATCGCCAAGCTGATCGTCCATGCGGAGACGCGGGACGAGGCGGCCGAGGCGCTGGCGGAGGCCGCAAGCCAGGTGCAGGTCTGGCCGGTGAAGACCAATGCCGCCTTCATCGTGAAATGCGTGGAGCACCCCCGGTTCGTGTCGGGCGACGTCGACACCGGGTTCATCGGCACCGAGGAGGGCGACCTCGTTGCGGAACCCCTGTCGGACATGGGCGTGGAGGACGCAGCCCATGCGCTGCGCCACTTCGCAGTCGAGGGGGCCGGTACCGCCACCGGCTCGCCGTGGGACTCCCTGTCGGGCGCGGTCGGCTTCCGGGCCAACGCTGTGCCGCAGGCCATGCAGGCGGTCGTCGTCGACGGAGAGCCCCGAATGGCCCGGCTGCTGGATGAGGGCGATCATCCGATGACGCCGCTGATCGGGCTGTCGGCGACGCGGGTGATTGCCTTCGAGGACGGGTCGGCGTTTGAGGTCGCGGCCTTCGCGCGGTCCGGATCCGGCGGCGGGGGCCCGGCCTCGGACGGGTCGCTACGGGCACCGATGCCGGGCAAGATCGTCGCGACGCCGGTGAAGGCGGGCGACACGGTCAGCAAGGGCCAGCCGATCATCGTGCTGGAGGCGATGAAGATGGAGCATGCGCTCAACGCGCCGTTCGACGGGGTTGTGGGCGAGGTGGCCTTCGCCGTCGGGGACCAGGTGGCGGCCGATGCGGTGCTGGCGGTGGTGGAGACTGCAGGCTGACGAATAAAGTCAACTAAGACAAAGATTTGTGTGCCTTATCTGCCTGAGCCTCTGAGCCCGGATGTCGCGCCGATTGGACTCTGGAAAAACCGAGTCCAATGAGTGCAAGTCGCTGATTTTGCTGTCTTTGATTTGCACTTGTTTGGACTCATGGAGTCCAACGGCTTTGTGAGGGCGACGCGATCTTCTCCCTCCCCCTCGGGGGAGGGTGGTCGGAGCGCAGCGGAGACCGGGTGGGGGCGGCAAGGCACGGCCCCACAGGCCTCTGTCCCGGTCACCGGCCGTTCCCACCCCGTCGCTCCGCGACGTTCTCCCTCCCCCGAGGGGGAGGGAGAACGTCGTGCGTCGCGCAATGTCCCACAGGACCGACCCGCGTCACCTTGCCCTTCCCACCCCGTCGCTGCTCGCATCGACGACCCTCCCCCGAGGGGGAGGGAGATGATAGTGCGCTGCCCATGCCTCTTCACATGATCAAGCTGTGCGTCGGTGTCGCCAAGGTGGAGACACTGGAGCGCCGGGCGGCCAAGGGCGACTGGCTGGTCGTGAACACCCGGATGACCCCCAAGCGGGCGACCGAGATCGAGGACGGGGGCTCGATCTACTGGGTGATGAAGGGCTCGGTGACCTGCCGGATGCCGATTCTCGACATCACCACGCGGGGCGAGGGCAAGGCGTCGATGTGCCTGATCAAGCTGTCGCCCGAGGTGGTGCGCACGGCCCCGCAGGCGCGGCGGCCGTTTCAGGGCTGGCGCTATCTGGAGCCCAAGGACGCGCCGCCGGATCTGTCGTCGCTGGATTCGGGCGACATGCCGGAGGCGCTGGCGAAGCAACTCAGGGAGATGGGAGCGTGGTGAAGGAAGTGGCGAGTGGCGAGTGATTAGTGGCGAGGAAGAGGCTATAGCGCCCGCCCCGGTGCCGACCGTGCGCCAAACTCGCCACTCGCCACTCGCCACTCGCCACCCAGAATGACCTTCCTTTCCCCCGCCACCCGCACCACGACGCGCGACCTGCTGACCCTGGCCTGGCCGGTGGTGCTGGCGCGGATCGGCATCATGACCATGGGGCTGACCGACGCCATCGTGGTCGGCAACTGGTCCGGGCTGGAGCTGGCCTACAGCTCGCTGGCCATGACCCCGACCATGATCGTGGTCACCACCGCCGTGGGCCTGCTGATGGGCGTGCAGGTCATGACCGCGCGTTTTCTCGGCGAGGGTCGGCGCGACGAGGTCGGGGCGGTGCTGCGGCGGGGCGTGTCCTATTCGCTGTGGCTGGGCCTCGGCTCCATGATCGCCCTGATCCTGCTGGGGCCGTGGGCGTTGCGATCGCTGGGGCTGGCCGACGGTCTGGCCGAGGGGGCCTCCCCGGTGCTGATCGTGCTGGCCCTGTCGATGCCGGGCTATCTGGTCAGTGTGGCGGCCCAGCTGTTTCTGGAGGCCATGAACCGGCCCCGGGCCGGCATGTGGGCCATGTGGGTGGCCAATGGCGTCAATCTGGCGCTGAACCTGCTGCTGGTGCCCGATGTGCTGGGGCTGGGGTTCGACGGGGCGATCGCGGCGGCCTGGGCGACCCTGTTCGCCCGCACCTCGCTGGCGGTCTTTCTGGTGATCTATATCCTCCGCATGCCCGAGGCCCGGGCGCTGGGCGTCTTCAACCGTCCCCGGCGCGACCGCCCGGCCGAGCGCGACCAGCGCAAGGTCGGCTACGGCGCCGGCAGTTCCTATTTCATCGAGGTCGCGGCCTTCGGGGCCATGACCTTCATCGCCGGCCGGCTGGGGGCCATCGAGACCTCGGCCTGGACGATCGTGCTCAATGTCTCGGCCATCGTCTTCATGGTGCCGATGGGGCTGTCGTCGGCCACGGCGGTGCTGGTCGGCCGCGCCTATGGGGCCCGGGACGGGCGGGGCGTGCTGCGGGCGGGACTGGTCGGGATCGGCGTGGTCAGCGCCCTGACCCTGACGGTGGCGCTGGTGCTGTGGCCGACCGCGCCCTGGGTGGCGGGGGCCTATAACCGGGATCCCGCCCTGCTGGCCGTGGTGGTGCCGGCGCTGGTGCTGGCCACACTGTTCTTCGTCGCCGACGGCATCCAGGTGGTGGCGGCCTCGGCCAACCGCGCGGCGGGTGACGTCTGGTGGCCGACGATCATGCATTTCGCCGCCTACAGCCTGATCATGATGCCGGTGGGGTGGTGGCTGGCGCATGGGATCGGGGTCAATGGTCTGGTCTGGGCCGTCATCATCGCCAGTCTGGTGTCGTCGGCCCTGCTGACGGGGCGGTTTGTGCGGGTGGCGCGACGGCTGGGAAGTGGCGAGTGGCGAGTGGCGATTGGCGAGTAGCTTTGCCCGTCACCGCCCATATTCGACTTTCGGGCCTCTCAGTGTTGCGATAGCGCCCGTCCGACGCCACTAACACTCGCCACTCGCCACTCGCCACTCGCCACTCGCCACTCGCCACCCGGATTCCCATGTCCCGCATCCTGATCACCTCGGCCCTGCCGTACATCAACGGCATCAAGCATCTGGGGAATCTGGCGGGTTCGATGCTCCCGGCCGATGTCTATGCGCGGTTCCAGCGGGCGAGGGGGCATGAGGTTCTGTACATCTGCGCCACCGACGAACACGGCACGCCCGCCGAGCTGGCCGCTGCGGCCGCCGGTCAGGACGTCCAGACCTATTGCGATGAACAGCACGAGATCCAGAAGGCGGCGGGGGAGGCTTTCGGCCTGAGCTATGACTGGTTCGGCCGGTCCTCGCGCGAGCCCAACCGACGGCTGACCCAGCATTTCGCGCGGGTGCTGGAAGAGCAGGGGCTGATCGAGGAGCGGGTCGACCGGATGATCTATTCGGTCGACGACGCGCGCTTCCTGCCCGACCGCTATGTCGAGGGAACCTGCCCCCACTGCGGCCACGTCGGGGCGCGGGGCGACCAGTGCGACAATTGCGGGCGGCTGCTGGACCCGACCGACCTGATCGAACCCTATTCGGCGGTGTCGGGGTCGCGCAATCTGGAAGTCCGCGACACCCGCCACCTGTATCTGCTGCAGACCAGGCTGGAGGGGCGGATCCGGGACTGGATCGGCTCGAAGTCCGACTGGCAGACCCTGGCCCGCTCCATCGCCCTGAAACATCTGGACGAGGGCCTGATCGACCGGGGCATCACCCGCGACCTGAAATGGGGGGTGCCGGTGGTGGGGCCCGACGGCGGGCCGCGTCCGGGCATGGAGGGCAAGGTCTTCTATGTCTGGTTCGACGCCCCGATCGAATATATCGGCGCGACCGAGGAGTGGGCGCAGGTCCATGGCAGGGACTGGGAAAGCTGGTGGCGGCTGGACAGGGGGGCGGACGACGTCCGCTACGTCCAGTTCATGGGCAAGGACAATGTCGCCTTCCATACGGTGTCCTTTCCCGCGACCATCCTCGGCTCGGGCGAGCCGTGGAAGACGGTCGACACGCTGAAGGCGTTCAACTGGCTGAACTGGTACGGCGGCAAATTCTCGACCTCGCAGAAGCGCGGCGTATTCATGGACCAGGCGCTGGAGATCCTGCCGGCCGACTACTGGCGCTGGCGGCTGACGGCCTATGGGCCGGAGCATTCCGATTCGGCTTTCACCTGGGAGGATTTCCAGGCCTCGACCAACAAGGACCTGGCCGATGTGCTGGGCAATTTCGTCAACCGGATCGTCAAATTCGCGGAGGCGAAATTCGACGGCGTGGTCCCGGACGGGGGCGAACCGGGACCGCTGGAGGCGAAGCTGGAGGCCGATGTGCGGGCCGGGATCGCCGAGGCGGCCGAGGCCTTCGAGGCGATGGAATTCCGCAAGGCCTGTCAGGCCCTGCGGGCCGTCTGGGTGCTGGGCAATGAATATCTGCAGGAGGCCGCGCCCTGGACCGCCTTCAAGACCGATGTGGATCGCGCGGCGGTGGGCGTGCGGACGGGCCTCAATCTGGTCGCCCTGTTCGCCCGCATCGCGGCCCCGGTCATGCCGGAGTCGGCGGTGAAGATTGCGGCCACGGTGGGTGAGACCGATCTGTCCTGGCCCGGAACGGATGAAGCCTTGCTGGACCGGCTGCCGCGCGGTCAGGCCGTCGCGGCCGCCGAAGTGCTGTTCCGCAAGATCGAGGACGCCCAGGTGGCGGAGTGGAGCGAACGGTTCGGCGGGGCGGAAGCCTGACCGCGCTGAATCGGATATGAAAAGGCCCGGATCGCTCCGGGCCTTTTTGTCTTACGGGGCAGTCGCCGGTTCGGCGGGCGTCCCCCCCGGGTTCGGGGGCGTGGCGAGGGTGCTGTCCTCGGTACGCATGCCCTTGCGGTGTTTGGCGACCTCGTCGGGCTGGATGTCGAGGAAGGCGGGGGCCGAGGCGTTATGCTGGTCCACATTGTCGGTGCGCACGACGACCGAGCGGTAGCCGTCCCAGATCATGTGCAGGGCGACATACAGGACGATGACCAGACCGACGTAGCTGATCCAGCGGTACTTGTTCAGCAGTCGGGCGATGAAGGTGGCGGCCAGGCCCATCAGGGCGATGGACAGGACAAGGCCGAACACCATGATCCACGGATGGTCATGCGCCGCCCCGGCCACGGCCAGCACATTGTCCAGCGACATGGTGATGTCGGCGATCATGATCTGCAGCAGGGCGGCCCCGAAGGTCTTGCGCTTGAGGCCCAACTCCTCGGGCGACGGGCCGGTGCCGTGTTCGATGGAGGCGGCCAGTTCCAGCTCGGCCTGGGCCTCGGCCTGGTCGTGGGTCTTCTGCTCCTGGATCTCGCGCCACATTTTCCAGCAGACCCAGAGCAGCAGCACGCCGCCCGCCAGCAGCAGGCCGACGATGGCCAGGAGCTGCACGGTCACCAGGGCAAAGCCGATGCGCATGATGACGGCGGCGGCCAGACCGATCAGGATCGCCTTGCGCCGCTGCTCGGCCGGCAGGGCCGCGGCGGCCAGCCCGACGGCCACGGCATTGTCGCCGGCCAGGACCAGGTCGATGGCCAGGACCTGGCCGAGGGCGGTCAGCTGGCTGGAGAATTCGGGGGAGCTGAGAAATTCCATGGGGCGCAGTAGGGCAGGGCGCGGGGCTTAATCAAGCGACCGTTGCTTCTTGCTGGCTTCATAGAGCGCCACGGCCGCCGCATTGGACACATTCAGGCTCTCGAACCCGCCCGGCATGGGAATTCTCGCCAGCACGTCGCAGTGCTCGGCGACCAGTCTGCGGATGCCGTCGCCCTCGGAGCCCAGCACCAGAACCGTCGGGCGAGGGTCGAGGACCGAGTCGAGCGTCTCCTCTGAAGCTCCGTCCAGGCCGACCGCGCGCCAGCCGAGATCGGCCAGTCGCTCCAGCGCCCGGGACAGATTGGTCACCCGGGCGCAGGGCAGGCGTTCGGTGGCGCCCGCCGCGGCCTTGGCGAGGGCCCCGGCGAGGGCGGGGGAGTGACGGTCCTGAACGACGATGCCGCGCGCGCCGAAGGCCAGGGCCGAGCGGAAGATGGCCCCCACGTTCTGGGGATCGGTCAGCTGGTCCAGCATGACGATGATCCCCCCGGCCGGGTCGGCGAGATCGTCCAGCGCCACGCCCTCCAGCGGCTGGACCTTGAAGGCGAGGCCCTGATGGACCGCGCCGGCGGGCAGCATCCGCTCCAGCGCCTGCGGGTCGATCACCTCGACCGTGTGGCCGTGGGCGAGGCCGTCGCGTTCGATTTCGGCCGCCCGGTCGGCGGTGGCCAGCAGCCGGCCCATGCCCTTGCGGGCGGGGTTGGCGAGCGCGGCCAGCACCGGATGACGCCCCCACAGGAAGCCGTCGGGATCGGCCCTGCCCCGCCCGGCGCGCGGCGCGGCGGTCGAGAAGGCTTTGGCGGGCGGATTGGGGTTCCAGCCACCGCGGTCGGGGCCGCCCTTTGTGGGGCCCGAAGCGTCGCCGGAGCGGCCCTTGAACGGGGGTTTTCCCGTCGCTTTCTGACCCGGCTTCCGGTCGTTGCGTTCTGGATTTCTCGACACTATAAGACGCCCTCCGATTTGGAGCCCTAGGGCTTTCGGGTCTGGCGCTCCCTCTATCCCAGGCGTGTCCCGACCCCGAAGCCTTTTGTTCCGTCCCTGGTCGAAAGACCGGGTTCGGGACGGTTTTGACGGTATCGATACGCGTGCGGGGGAATGTCCCGAGCGGCAAAGGGGGGGGACTGTAAATCCCCTGCGTAAGCTTCGCAGGTTCGAGTCCTGCTTCCCCCACCACGCGCTTTCGATCCGGACGACCGGCCCCCATATGAGGACCGGCGGTCAAGGGCCTGCGGGCCCGAGGCCGTCTCCGTGCGGGTATAGTACAATGGTAGTACAGCAGCCTTCCAAGCTGAATATGTCGGTTCGATTCCGTCTACCCGCTCCAGGTTTTTGAGACAGCACAGCGCCCCAATCCCCGTCTCGGGCCCCGGGCCATCAGGAGTTTGGCCATGGCCAAGGAAAAGTTCGAACGTAACAAGCCGCATTGCAACATCGGCACGATCGGTCACGTGGACCACGGCAAGACGACGCTGACGGCGGCGATCACGATGACGCTGGCCAAGGCCGGTGGTGCCAAGGCGATGGCCTATGCGGACATTGACGCGGCGCCGGAAGAGAAGGCGCGCGGCATCACGATCAACACGGCGCACGTGGAATATGAGACGGCCAACCGTCACTATGCCCACGTCGACTGCCCGGGCCACGCCGACTATGTGAAGAACATGATCACCGGTGCCGCCCAGATGGACGGTGCGATCCTGGTGGTGTCGGCCGCCGACGGCCCGATGCCGCAGACCCGCGAGCACATCCTGCTGGCCCGTCAGGTCGGCGTGCCGGCGCTGGTGGTGTTCATGAACAAGGTCGATCTGGTCGACGACAAGGAGCTGCTGGAGCTCGTCGAGATGGAAGTGCGCGAGCTGCTTTCGTCCTACCAGTTCCCGGGCGACGACATTCCGATCACCATGGGTTCGGCCAAGGCCGCGACCGACGGCGTGAACCCGGAGATCGGCGAGCAGATGGTTCTGAAGCTGATGGAAACCGTCGACGCCTATATTCCGCAGCCGGAGCGTCCGGTCGATCTGCCGTTCCTGATGCCGGTGGAAGACGTGTTCTCGATCTCGGGCCGCGGCACCGTGGTGACCGGTCGCGTCGAGCGCGGCATCGTCAAGGTCGGTGAGGAAGTCGAGATCGTCGGCATCCGCCCCGTCCAGAAGACGACCTGCACGGGCGTGGAAATGTTCCGCAAGCTGCTGGACCAGGGCCAGGCGGGCGACAACGTCGGCGTGCTCCTGCGCGGCACCAAGCGCGAGGACGTCGAGCGCGGCCAGGTGCTGTGCAAGCCGGGCTCCATCACCCCGCACACCAAGTTCCTGGCCGAGGCCTATATCCTGACCAAGGAAGAGGGCGGCCGTCACACGCCGTTCTTCACCAACTACCGCCCGCAGTTCTACTTCCGCACCACGGACGTGACCGGCATCGTGCACCTCAAGGAGGGTGTCGAAATGATCATGCCCGGCGACAACGCCGAGCTGAACGTCGAGCTGATCACCCCGATCGCCATGGAAGAGAAGCTGCGCTTCGCCATCCGTGAAGGCGGCCGCACCGTCGGTGCCGGCGTCGTGGCCAAGATCGTCGAGTAAGCAGCCTTTTGGCGCGCTAACGCTCGCGACGCGGTCGCTCGCTGCCTGAGCGCGGTCTCGACACAAGGAAACAGCCCCCGGAGCGATCCGGGGGCCGTTTTCGTCTGGGGCGCACCGGAACAGGGCCGCACCGCCGGCGTTGCCGAAGGAGTGTTCCGGAGGCCGTCCATGAAATCTGTTCTGACCCTGTCCGCCGTCGTCGCCAGCCTGTTGCTGGGGGCCTGCGCCACGACGGACGGCTATGCCTCGCGCTGCGAGCGCGACTATGCCGAGAACCGGAGATACGCCACGGCGAGCGGCGCGGCCCTCGGAGCCCTCGCGGGGGCCGCCATCGCCGGCGAGAACGACCGGGAGCGCGGGGCCGCGATCGGTGCGCTGGCGGGCGGCCTACTTGGCAACCAGTTGTCGGAGCGGGACGACCCGTGCGGCTATGGCTTCGGCGGCTACAACCAGGACGGCCGCTACGGTTACGATCGCGTGCCCCGGCGCGGGAGCTACGGCTACTATTGAGCGGGGACCGGTCTGGTGGGGCGACGGTACTCCCGACTATAACCGGCGCATGGCGCGCAACACCCCCCATGTCCTCCGGGACGACGGACGGGATCCGGAGTGAGGGGGCGGGCTGTCGCGCGACTCGTCGCGCTCCTCATGCTGGTCGCGATGACGGGCTGCGCCACCCACCCCGGCAGGGTCGACCACGTCCGGTTCGCTGCCGATCGCACTGATGTGACCGCCAGGATCGCCGCCGGCCGCCTGCGCGGCGTCGAGGGGGCGGGGCGGCGGGTCTTTCTGGGCGTGCCCTATGCGGCGCCCCCGACCGGCGCGCTGCGCTGGCGCGGACCGCGACCGGTCCGTCCATGGGCGGGCGTCCGTGACGCGACCCGACCGGGATCGGACTGCGTCCAGGCGGTGGGTCCCAGAGCGGTTCTGGGCGGCGGCGGCGGCCTCGTGTTCGGCTCCGAGGACTGCCTGTTCGTCAATATCCATGCGCCGGCCGGCGACCCCGACCGGTTGAAGCCGGTCATGGTCTGGCTGCACGGCGGGGCCTTCACCGTCGGTTCCGGCGCCAACTACGACCCCGGCCGTCTGGCCGTGGAACAGGACCGCGTGGTCGTCACCGTCAACTTTCGCCTCGGTGCGCTGGGCTGGCTGGCCCATCCGGACTTCGCGCAGGAAGGCGAGGGGACCGGCGGCAATTGGGGGCTGATGGACCAGCAGGCGGCCCTGCGCTGGGTCGCCGACAATATCGCAGCGTTCGGGGGTGATCCGGACGCGGTGACCCTGTTCGCGGAAAGCTCCGGCGCGTGGAGCGCCTGCTACCTGATGGCCTCGCCGGCGTCGGAGGGCCTGTTCGACCGGGTCATCCTGCAGAGCGGCCCGTGTCTCGAGCCCCTGTCCCTGACCGCCGCGGCCGATGCCGCGCGTGACGGCCCGACCTTCGCCGAGCCGCTCGGCTGTTCCGGGCCGGAGACGGCGGCCTGTCTGCGGCGACTGCCGGCCTGGCGGCTCGCCCGGGCCCCCTCGACCCGCTCGGGGATCAACGGACCGGGCTCGTGGGGGCCGGTGCATAGCGACGGGCTGGTGCCCCTGAGCCCGCCCGAGGCGTTCGCGTCGGGGCGGTTCACCCGCGTGCCCGTGATCGTCGGCACGAACGCCGACGAGGCCCGCCTGTTCGCCACGGGCGTCCGGGACAGGGACCGCTACCGCAACCAGACCCTGTGGCTGTACGGCGTGGACGGCGAACGGGTTCTGGCGCGATATCCGGTGGAGAGCGACGGCCCGGCGGCGGCCATGGCCCGCAGTTTCACTGACAGCCGGTTCGCCTGCCCGGCGGACGCCCTGCGGCGGCTGCTGTCGCGCCATGTGCCCGTGCACGGCTATGAGTTCGCCGACGCCGACGCCCCGTTCGTGCTGCCGGCGTGGATCACCGGGCTGGACATGGGGGCCTATCACGCCAGCGAACTGGCCTATGTGTTCGGCACCCGCTGGCTGTTCGCCGACCCGGCGCGCTGGACGCCGGCCCAGCGGGGCCTGTCGGAGCGGATGATGGCGCTCTGGGCCGGGTTCGGCCAAGATCCTTCGTTCGCGGCGGCCTGGCCCGCTGTCCGGGACGGCGGCGGTCCCGTGCGGGTGTTCGACCCTGCGGGCGACCGGCTGGACCGGACCTTCTTTGATCGCCACCAGTGCGCCTTCTGGGGCGGTACGGCGCTGGGACCCGTCGCGCCACAGTCCTGAGGCCGACCCTGCGACGGTCAGGGCCTCGCCCCGGCGCAGGTCCGTTTACCCTGCCGGACAACCGGCAGGCGTGCCGGCTTGCGCACCGCCGCGAACCAGCGCCTAGGTGCGTTTCCGGTTGTTAAGGTTTTGGTAACGTTCATGCGACGCGCGATTCGGATCGGCCTGTTCATCGGCACCCTGATCGGTGTCTCCGCCTTTGGACCGGTCGAGGCCGCGCAAGGCCCGGCGGCGGCCCTCGAGGCCAGCCCGTCACGCTGAGCCGCGCGCTCAAGGAACTCATGGCGAAGCGGCCGTTCCTGGCCTAACATGGACTCGCGGACGCCGACTGTTGCACCGCGCTGTCCATTTTCCCCCTAGATGTTGCTAGCTGCCATTGTCGTCGTCCTGCTCCTGGTGGTGCTGAACGGCCTGTTCGCCATGACAGAACTGGCGGTCGTGACGTCCCGAAAATCCAAGCTGCAGAGTCGGGCGGAACGCGGAGACCGGGGGGCCCGGGCCGCGCTGAAGCTTTCGGAAGACCCCACCCATTTCCTCTCCGCCGTCCAGGTCGGCATCACCCTGATCGGGATTCTGGCGGGTGCCTTCGGTCAGGCGGCGATCGCCGGCGACCTGAGCCGGATCCTCGAGGCCGCCTTTCCCGCGCTGGACGCCTATACCGAGGTGTTCTCGACCTTCCTCGTGGTCGTGAGCATCACCTATGTCTCGCTGATTGTCGGCGAACTGGTGCCCAAGCGGCTGGCGTTGATCTTTCCGGAGAGCATCGCGGCGAAGATGGCGGCCCCCATTTCGGCCGTGGCCGTCGTGCTTCACCCCTTCGTGGTCCTGCTGACCGCCTCGACCTCCGGCATCCTCAAGCTGATGGGGGTGAAGGATCGCGACGGGTCCGACGTGACCCAGGAAGAGGTCGAGACCATGATCGCCGAGGGCACGGCGTCCGGGCTGATCGAACCCGAGGAGCAGACCATGATCGAGGAGATCCTGCGTCTGGGGGACCGGCCGATCCGGGTTGCCATGACCCCGCGTCACGAGGTCTTCTGGGTCGCGCTGGACGACAGCGAGGAGACGCTGCGGGAGGAAGTCCGGACCTGCCCCTATTCACGGATCGTGGTGGCCAAGGAGAACGACGTCGATAACCCCCTCGGGGTCGTGCACAAGAAGGACCTGCTGGACAGTCTGCTGGACAATGGCGAGTTCAACATCGAGCGCCACGTCCAGCTTCCGGCCTTCATCCCGCAATCGACCTCCGTCCTGAAGGCGCTGGAGATCCTGAAGGCCTCCAAGGTGCATATGGCCTTTCTGGTCGATGAGTTCGGGGCCTTCGAGGGCGTGGTCACCGCCACCGACCTGCTGGAAATGATCGCGGGCAATTTCGACGAGGGGCACGACGACGCCGATGTCAGCGTGCGCCAGCGGGAGGACGGGACCTGGCTGGTGGACGGCCAGACCGATCTGGACGAGCTTTCCGACGTTCTGGGCGAGGATTTCGGCGAACAGGAAGGGTTCCACACCGTGGCCGGACTGGTCCTGCACCGGCTGTCGCGGGTGCCGGACGAGGGCGAGATCCTGCAGCTGGGCCGGTTTGAGGTGGAGGTCATCGACATGGACGACCGCCGCATCGACAAGCTGCTGTTCAAGCAGGTGATCAAGCCGGAGGACGAGGCCGAGGCCCTCGCGGCCCATCTGGATCACTGATCCGGCCTTGAAATGGCCGGCTGTGTGAGGCATAGCCCGCTGTCTGGCGAACCGGCGCGTCGAGGGGCAACCCACGGCGCTTTGTTTGTCTAGGAGTTTAGCTCAGCTGGTAGAGCACCGGTCTCCAAAACCGGGGGTCGTGGGTTCGAATCCCCCAACTCCTGCCATTTCCCCTGTCCCCGCGGCCCGGGCCTCCCTATCTGCGGGGACAGGATCAAGCGTTCACGAAGAGACCTCAAGAGACCATGGCCAAGTCCAAGTTCCCAGGCGGACGCCGTACAGGCAACCCGGCCGCCGGAGCCAAGCCGCAAATGGCAGGCGCGGCCTCTGCCTCGACGGTGGCCGTTGAGCCCGAGGCCCCCAAGCGTCGGACGTCGCCCGCGCAGTTCGCCAGTCAGGTCCGGGCCGAGTCCCGCAAGATCGTGTGGCCCAGCCGCAAGGAAACCTGGATCACCTCGGTGATGGTGTTCATCATGGTGATGCTGGCGGCCGTCTTCTTCTGGATCGTCGACTGGGTGCTGGGCCAGCTCTCCACCATCATCCTCGCCCTCGGCCAATAATCAACAAGGAGACGCGCCCATGACGGATGCAGCGCCCAATTCCCCCGAGGTCGGGGCCAAAGCCGCCGCCAACCCGCGGCACAAGTGGTACATCGTCCACGCCTATTCGAACTTCGAGAAGAAGGTCGCCCAGCACATCCGCGACCAGGCCAAGCAGCGCGATCTGGAGGAGTTTTTCTCCGAGATCCTGGTGCCGACCGAGGACGTCGTCGAGATCCGCCGGGGCCGCAAGGTCAACTCCGAGCGCAAATTCTTCCCCGGCTATGTGCTGGTGAAGATGGAGCTGACCGACGACGCCTATCATCTGGTCAAGGACACGCCCAAGGTCACGGGCTTCCTGGGTGCCGCAGGCGGGACCAAGCCGCTGCCGGTCTCCGAGCGTGAAGTCCAGGCCATCATCGGGGCCGTGGAAGAGGGCGTCGAACGGCCCAAACCCACGATCCGCTTCGACATCGGCGAGACCGTCAAGGTCATCGACGGGCCGTTCGCCAGCTTCGACGGCCAGGTCGAGAGCGTCGACGAGGACGCGGCCCGCCTGCGGGTCGCCGTGTCGATCTTCGGCCGGCCGACGCCCGTGGATCTGGAATACAGCCAGGTCGAGAAGAACGCGGCTTAAGCCGTCACCTCCCCATTCGCGAAGGCGAATGGGGAGGACAGATCGCGAAGCGATCAGGAGGGGGCGACCGGGTGATGCCGGGAGCCCCTTTTTCAATTCTCCGCTTCGAGACCCGGTCACCCCCGCCTGGTCGACGAAGGCGTCGACCTGTCCTTCCCATCGCCCTCCGGCGATGGGGAGGTGACTCCACCCTGCGCCTCTGCTACACGCCCGCCTCCCGTGGCTCTGGCCCCGGGGCAAATCCGTGGGAGGCCGCCATGCCGCACCACGGCTCACCGGCCGCGATTGGGTTCGCGGTCATTCACAGGAGAGACCAATGGCCAAGAAGATTCTGGGCTATATCAAGCTGCAGGTGCCGGCCGGTTCGGCCACGCCCTCGCCGCCCATCGGGCCCGCACTGGGTCAACGGGGCGTGAACATCATGGGCTTCGTCAAGGAGTTCAACGCGCGCACCGAGAAGGAAGTGAAGGGCACCCCCCTGCCGACCGTGATCACGGTCTATCAGGACAAGAGCTTCACCTTCGTCACCAAGACCCCGCCGGCCACCCACTACATCAAACAGGCCGTGGGCATCACCTCGGGCGCCAAGCTGACCGGCCGCGAGACGGTCGGTTCGATCACTCGCACCCAGCTGCGCGAGATCGCCGAGAAGAAGATGAAGGACCTGAACGCCAACGATCTGGATGCCGCCGCGCGCATCATCGAAGGTTCCGCCAAGGCCATCGGCCTGAACATCGTGGAGCGCTGATCATGAGCAAGCCAAGCAAGCGTATGAAGGCGTTCAACGCCGACACCCTGGCTCTGATGTCCGTCGAGGACGCCATCAAGGCCGTCAAGGACAACGCCTCGGCCAAGTTCGACGAGTCCATCGAGATCGCCGTCAACCTGGGCGTCGATCCTCGTCACGCTGACCAGCAGGTCCGTGGCGTGGTCAACCTGCCGTCCGGCACGGGCCGTGACGTTCGCGTCGCCGTCTTCGCCAAGGACGCCAAGGCTGCTGAAGCTCTGGCCGCCGGTGCCGACATCGTCGGCGCCGAGGATCTGTACGAGAAGATCAACGGCGGCTTCATGGACTTCGACCGGGTCATCGCGTCCCCGGACATGATGGCGCTGGTCGGTCGTCTGGGTAAGGTGCTGGGTCCGCGCGGCCTGATGCCCAACCCCAAGGTCGGCACCGTCACCCCGAACGTGGCCCAGGCCGTCAAGGACGCCAAGGGCGGCGCGGTCGAGTTCCGCGTCGAGAAGGCCGGTATCGCCCACGGCGGCATCGGCAAGGCCTCCTTCACCCAGGAAGCCCTCGAGGCCAACGTCCGCGCCTATGTCGACGCCCTGCAGAAGGCCCGTCCGTCGGGTGCCAAGGGCACCTATGTGAAGCGCATCAGCCTGTCCTCGACGATGGGTCCGGGCATCAAGATCGATCCGGCCTCGCTCACGGCCTGATCCTTCTTCGACCGACAGTGAAGACGGCCCCGGGGAGCGATCCCCGGGGCCGTTTTCGTTCAGCTTTTTGCCGTCTTCGCAGGACGTGGGGCCTTGGGGTGAACTGCAGAGTCCGGATGACGGAAACCGCCGAAACCGCACAATGCCGCGGCGATACTGCCAATGCCGCCGATCCGGTTGATTTCCATCCGTGCTGCTGTATAAAGCGCCACTTCCCGTCGAGACCCCGGTCCCGACGGTCCTGTCCGAGAACTTCGGGGCGAGGGGGCCACCCTCGCCATAAATGCTGGAGAGCCCTCCAGCGCCGTGGGGAGATGGGGACGCAGACGACGCACGGTCGGCCCGGAATTCCGGGACGGACCCTCGTCAGAGCCTCCTTCGGACATTGCTACCCGGCCTGAACGCTTCGCGGCGACGCGTGGCGCATGGGTCGTCTCGGCGTCGGGAATAAGCCCGGCGGCGAACCTCAAGACTGGAGACCGCAATGGATCGCGCACAAAAAGCCGAATCGATCGAGTCGCTGAAAGGCGTCTTCGCCGATGCAGGCAGCGTGGTCGTGGCCCACAACCTGGGCCTGACCGTTGCGGAAATGGAAGACCTGCGGGGCCGTCTGCGCACCGCGGGTGGATCGTTCAAGGTGGTCAAGAACCGCCTGGCGCTGAAGGCGCTCGAAGCGGACGAAGGCAGCGAGTACCACGGCCTGTTCAAGGGTCCCGTGGGCATCGCCTATGCCGACAACCCCGCCACGGCCGCCAAGGTGACGACCGAGTTCGCCAAGGGCAATGACCGTTTCGTCATCGTCGGCGGCTTCATGGGCGACACCGTCGTCGATCCGAAGGGCGTGGACAGCTTGTCCAAACTGCCGACGCTCGACGAAATCCGCGCCTCGCTGCTCGGCCTGCTCAACGCCCCCGCGACCAAGATCGCCGGCGTCGTGCAAGCTCCGGCTGCCCAACTGGCCCGGGTGTTCAACGCCTATGCCACCAAGGAAGCCGCGTAAGCGACCTCTCTTCCATCTCTGCAAACCCTCTCTAACCAACCCAATCCTCCGAAGGAAAACTGACCATGGCCGACCTGTCCAAGATCGTCGACGACCTGTCCTCGCTGACCGTCCTCGAAGCCGCCGAACTGTCCAAGCTGCTGGAAGAGAAGTGGGGCGTCAGCGCCGCTGCTCCGGTCGCGATGGCGATGCCCGCCGGTGGCGGTGCCGGCGCTGCTCCGGCTGAAGCCGCTGAAGAGCAGACCGAATTCACCGTCGTGCTGGTCAACGGCGGCGACAAGAAGATCAACGTGATCAAGGAAGTCCGCGGCGTGCGTTCGGACCTGGGTCTGAAGGAAGCCAAGGACCTCGTCGAAGGCGCCCCGCAGAACGTCGTCGAGAACGTCTCCAAGCAGGTTGCCGACGAAGTCGCCAAGAAGCTGACCGAAGCCGGTGCCACGGTGCAGGTCAAGTAAGACGAACGAACCTCCCGGGGTTTGTTTCAGGAAGGCCCGGCGGGAAACCGCCGGGCCTTTTTCGTTGGCGGGTCCGTGTTCGGGACATCAGGCCTGACTGGACAGGTCCCCTGTCGATGCCACGGGCCCGGCCGGGACAGTTCGACACGCCGTCTTGCGGGATCGTTTCAGCGTCTGACCGGTTGTTGCGGAAACGGAGACTGACACATGAACATCCTTATGGTGCTGACGTCGCATGACCGGCTCGGCGACACGGGCAAGAAGACCGGCTTCTGGCTGGAAGAGTTCGCAGCGCCCTGGTACGCGCTGAAGGATGCCGGGGCCGGGATCGTGCTGGCCTCGCCCAAAGGCGGACAGCCGCCGCTGGATCCCAAAAGTGACGAGCCCGACGCCCAGACCGAGGATACGCAACGGTTCAAGGCTGACCCTGCCGCCCAGGCCGCCCTGGCCAACACGGTCGAACTCTCATCGGTGAAGGCCGAGGATTTCGACGCCGTTTTCTATCCGGGAGGCCACGGGCCTCTGTGGGACCTGGCCAATGACCAGAACTCCATCGCCCTGATCGAGGCCTTTGCCAGGGCCGACAAGCCGGCGGGCTTCGTCTGCCACGCACCGGGCGTGCTGAAGTCGGTCAACGGACCGGACGGCAAGCCGCTGGTCAGCGGGCGCAAGGTGACGGGGTTCACCAATACCGAGGAGGACGCCGTGGGCCTGACGGATGTGGTGCCGTTCCTGGTCGAGAACGTCCTGATGGCCAACGGCGGCGATTACTCGAAGGGCCCCGACTGGGGATCGTATGTACTCGTCGACGGCAAGCTGGTCACCGGCCAGAACCCGGGCTCGTCGCGCGAAGCGGCCGAGGCCCTGCTGGGCCTGCTCAAGGCCTAGCAGTCGAGACCTTCCCCATCCGCCCGGGCGGATGGGGACCGGGTTATCGCCTCCGCGCCGTCATGATGTCGCCGATGCGGTCGCGGGCCCCGTCGATGGGTTCGAGGCGCGGGTAGCGCAGACCGCCGGTGTAGTTCAGGTCGACGGTACGGATGCGCTGGCCGTTCTTGAGGATCAGGCGGATCGGGGCCTCGCCGGATTTCGCCGCCGTCACAGCCTCGCGGAGCCCTTCGGCCGAGGCGACCCGGTCTCCGACCGCGATCAGTTCCCAGCCTGCGCCGATGCCGGCCTCATACAGCGGGCCGCCCCACTGGACACCGACGATCCGGTTGGTCGGGCCGGCCAGCATGAAGCCCAGCGAATAGCGGAAGTCCGAGCCCCAGTTCGAATGCATGGTCTTTTCGGTGGCGTTCGGCTCCTCGACATAGGTGAGGCGGTAGCCGCCGCGGGCAAGGCCGTCGAGCGGGGCCTCGGCGTCGGGACCGGTGGCGTCGAGCCGGGTCCTCAGGAAGGTCGCCCAGTCGTACGGGCTCACGGCGTTGAGAGCGGCCACGACGTCGGCGAAGGTATAGCCGCGCGGGCTCCACTCGCCGTCGGTGCCCTCGGGCGAGAAGAAGGTACGGGCGAAATCGTCGAGCGAGCGGCGGTCGTTGGTGCGCTCGCGGATCAGGGTGTCGGCGTCCAGCCAGATCAGGGCCGCCTCGTCATAGTAGTCGCCGGTGCTCCGCATCCAGGACGGCCACTGGCCCGGTATGCGATAGCCCAGCAGGTTGTGGTTGTTGACGTCCTGCAGATTGCGCCACTGCCGCCCCGGCTGGTTCTGGTAGAAGGCCGCCCGGTCGGCCAGCAGGACGAGGGCCTGTTCCTTGGTGTGCAGGCCCGAGCGGGCCGAGAGCACATCACCCCAGTATTCGGTCTGGCCCTCATAGACCCACAGCAGGCTGTTCTCGGTCGGGACGTTGTAGTTGGCGGTCAGCTCATCGGCCGGCCGCATGAATTTGCCGTTCCACGAGTGGGCATATTCGTGCGGCAGCAGGGCCCGGGATCCGGCGGATTTGCCCCAGTTGGTGAAGAAGTCCGGTGCATGGGTGTTTTCGGACGAGCGATGATGCTCCAGACCGATCCCGCCCATCTGGTTGGTCAGACCCAGCAGGAACTCGTACCGGTCGAAATGGCGCGAGCCGAACAGGCGGTCGGCCTGGGTGACCATGGCCTCGTAATGGCCGAGCTGTTCGGCGGTCGGGGCGAGGTTCCCGGCCGCGTCGGCGACGATATTGAGATGCACGTCGTCGCCCGTCGGGTCGATGTCGATGCGCCGGTAGTGCGCGCCCGCAAACATCGGGCTGTCGACCAGGGTGTAGAGATCGACGGGGGCGAAGGTGGCGAGGCCGTCCGCGAACGACGTCGTCTCCATGGCCACGCCATACTGCCAGCCGGCGGGCAGGCGGACGGACGGGGCGAAGGTGATGCCGGTGGCGGCATAGCCGGCGGGGTAGAGCAGGGCCTTCTCGAACTGGAGGTTCATCATCGACGGGGCCATGACCACGCGCCAATTGGCGTTGTCGGACTGGGTCAGCCACTGGAAGCGGGCCTCGATCTCGGACACACCGGCGGGCAGGTCGATATGGAAGGCGTAGGGATCGACCGCGTCGCGACGCCAGTCGATCCTCTGGCCGTTCGCGGTCAGGGTCAGGCCGGCCAGCAGCTGGATCGGGCCGGTGTCGGCGTGATTGCCGGGCAGGTATTTCGGATAGAGCAGGGTCAGCGACCGGCCGCTGACCGGAATGGTCTGGCGTACGGAAACGATCCGGCGGTCCAGATCCGTGGCGTCGACCTCGTAGCGGATCATGCCGGGATAGGTCGGGTTGGTCGGCGGGGGGATCACGGGGCTGTCGGCGAAGCCGCCGATGTCCGGCGTCGTCGGCCCCGCGGTCTGGGTCGCGCCCGGCGAGGCGCCGGCGATCAGAAGGGCGGCGAGGCAGGCGGTGACGGCGGGACGCGACATGGGCAAATCCGTGATTTCAGGCAGGAGTGCAGATCACGCCGCGGCGGGGATCAGGTCAAGGGGCGACCTTTAAGCCTTCACCAACCGCTGTGTGCCAGCATGGCGTCATGGAAACGCTTTCACCCACCCAGCACGCCGCGTTCACCGCTGTGCGGGCCCGCCTGACCGCCGAAGAGCGGGCGCGGGTCGATGTCGCCTCGGTCGAGGCCGTGGATCCGGCGATCGCCGCCGCGCCGCACTGGAATTTCGATCTGCCCGCCCATGCCGCCGACATTGCGCTCAAGGGCGGGGTGCCGGGCGGGGACGCCACCGACGCAATGCGGCGCGCCCTTGTGGCCACCTGGGCGCTGGAGCTGCCCGACCGGGCGAAGGCCGCGGGTCTGCCCGGGGAGGTGATGGAGCTGTATCCGTACTGGCTGGACCGGATGGCCGAGTTCCTGACGGCCGCGGCGGAGACCGATGCGCCCTACGACCCGGACCACTGGGCCAAGGATGTGCGCATGGCGCTGGTCCTGAGCGTGCCCGGGGCCCTGACCCAGACCATCGACCTGTCCTCGCCCATGGGGCCGGGGCAGGTGGTCCGGAACGGCCGCGACGGCCATGGCTGGTCGCAACTGGTCGCCTATGTCCGCGCCCAGGGCTGGAAGCGGCCGTGGCTGGAGGTGCACACCGAAAGCCGCCAGCTGGCCGATTTCAACGAGGCGGGCTGGGACCGCGCCTGGGCCACGGCGGCGGCGATCTGCCGGACCCGGCCCGAGCTGGCCGGCATGATCGGTTCGAGCTGGTTCTATGATCCGCCGCTGGAGACGATCAGTCCGCGTCTGGCCTATCTGCGGCTGAACCCGCTGAAGGGCGGGGCCTTCATCCTGCATCAGGGGCCGGCACCGATCCACTCGGAGCGGGCGTCCGCCTCATCGCCGACGCGCAAGGCGCTGATCGAGAGCGGCGAGTATACGCCCAGTTCATGGCTGGTGGCCTGGCCGCGCAGCACGCTGATCCCGTGGGCGGAGCAGCGGGCGGCGGCGCTGGCGATGGCGAAGGCAGCTTAGGCTCTTTTCGTCATTCCGGGCGAAGGCGCGTAGCGCCGCAGACCCGGAACAAGGCGGCGCGCGAGAGCGCGAACCTGTCGAGAATACACTCGTGGACTTCAGGGATTCGTCTGCGGACGCATCGCCGGCGCTTCGCTTCGGCGCCGCCCTGTTCCGGGTCTTCGCTTCGCTACGCCCGGAATGACGAGCTCAGGCCGCCATCCGTCCCCACGCGTGACCGACCGGCAGGATGTCGAGGCCCGCAGCCTTCGCCAGCCGGATGACGCGGTCCAGATCGTCGGGGGTGCAGCCGTAGGGGGTGGGGCGGTCCATCACATCGTGGCCGTAGGCGATCAGCCAGCCCTTGCGCGCGGCCGTTTCCGCCATCAGCCGGTCCAGATCGTAGCCGGGCAGGCGGCGGCTCTCCAGACCGATGGCCTGCAGATTGCCGCGGTCGGCAGCGCCGGCATTGACCCCGTCGCGGACACCGCGGCCGAGGGCGAAACGGTCGGCGACCACGGCCTTGGCCCCCACGGTGACGTCGCCATAGGGCCAGGCAAAGGTGGTCATGGCATGTCCGTCCAGCCGCTCGGCTACCCAGGTGGCGTTGCGGTCGAGATCTGCGGAATACTCCGACGGCGAGACGCGCAGGGCGCTGGTGTGGCCGAAGGTGTGGCAGCCGACCTCGTGGCCGGCGGCGAACAGGGCCTGCAGATGCTCTGTGGTGAACTGGGGCAGGCCGAGGTTCTGACCGCCCGACAGGCCACCGGCGACATAGTAGGTGGCAGTGACGCCGTGTTCGGCCAGGATCGGGCCGGCCTCGGTCCAGGCGGTGACGGGGATGTCGTCGAACGACAGGCTGAAGACGCCGCGCGCCGGCTGGACCGGTGCGGGCCGGATATCCAGCCAGCGGCCGCCGCGTCGGCGCATCTTGTCGAGAAGCTCGGACATGGGACCAGTCTGGCCGAAAAGCGCTTAAGGCCGTTTCAACGCCCGTCCCGCCACGACCGCCGAAGCCCCGAATTTGGCGCGCAGGGCGTCGATGGTGGTTTCGGTCTTCAGGGCGCGCTGCTCGCCGGTGTCGAACAGGCCCGTCGGGGCGTCCTCCGCATCGGCGATGTCGGCCATGCCGATGCCGATCAGGCGGTAGGGCCGGCCCAGTTCCGGCTGCAACAGCGCCCGGCCCACGGCGAACAGGGCCCGGGCCGTCTGCACAGGCTCCGGCAGGGTCCTGCGCCGGGTGACGATGCGGAAGTCCGTGCGGCGCAGCTTGAGCACAATCACCCGGCTGGCGACGCCGTCGCGGCGGGCCTTGGACGCGACCTTTTCGCACAGGGGCCAGAGCTCGGCCTCCAGATCCCCGGCCGTGGTCAGGTCGGTGTTGAAGGTGTTTTCCGCGCTCATGCCACGCCGGTCGTGGTCGGGGTTCACCAGGCGCGCGTCGCGGGCATGGGAAAGGTCGTGCAGGCGCAGGCCGGTCTCGCCATAGCGTTTGACCAGGTCGCGCACGTCCGCCGCGGCCAGATCGCCGACCGTGGCGAAGCCGTCGCTGACCAGGGTCTTGCCGAAGACCGGACCGACGCCCGGCAGGATGCGGACCGACCGGGGGGCCAGCAGGGCCCGGGCATTGGCGGCTCCGATGACGGAGAAGCCGCGCGGCTTGTCCAGCTCGGAGGCGATCTTGGCGAGGAACCGGTTGGGGGCCAGGCCGATCGAGACGCTGAGCCCGGTCTCGGCCTCGATCCGCTTCTGGAGACGGATCAGCTGCAGCGCGGGGGAGCCGCGGTTCAGCCGCTCCGTGCCCGACAGGTCGATCCAGGCCTCGTCCAGCGACAGGGTCTGCACCAGCGGCGTCAGTTCGCCGACCATGCCGAAGATGCGTCTGGATTCCGGGACATATCTGGAGAAGTCGGGCTTGATCACCACGGCGTCCGGGCAGGCCTTCAGCGCCTTGAACATCGGCATGGCCGAGCCCACGCCGGACTGGCGGGCGATGTAGCAGGCGGTGGAGACGACGCCGCGCACCCCGCCGCCGACGATGACCGGCCGGTCCCGCAGCTCGGGCCGGTCGCGCTTTTCCACAGAGGCATAGAAGGCGTCGCAATCCAGATGGGCGATGGACAGCTGGTCCAGCTCGGGGTCGCAGACCATGCGCGGCGAGCCGCAGGCCGGGCAGCGGGTCGCGGGCGCGTCACCGCCCCAGAGACATTCGCGGCAGATGGCTTTAATGGCCACGCTTGGTTTCCCGACTTCACCCCAACTTAAGACTGGATCCGCATGATCCCAACCCAGATGGGCGAACAGCCTCCAGCGCCGCCGGCGCGTCAGACGAGGCCTGAGACCGGGTGATGATGTCCAAGAAAGTCCTCATCGTCGAGGATAACGAGCTGAACATGAAACTCTTTCATGATCTGCTCGATTCCCAGGGCTATGAGACGTTGCAGACCCGCGAGGGCCTGCAGGCGATGGCGCTGGCGCGCCAGCATATGCCGGATCTCATCCTGATGGACATCCAGCTGCCCGAGATCAGCGGTCTGGAAGTCACAAAATGGCTGAAGGACGACGAGGAACTGGCGCATATTCCGATCATCGCCGTCACCGCCTTCGCCATGAAGGGCGATGAGGAGCGGATCCGGAAGGGCGGATGCGAGGCCTACATCTCCAAACCGATTTCCGTGGTCCACTTCCTGGACACCGTCCGCAGGCACCTGGGCCAGCCAGTCTCAGTGGGGTAGTCCGGGCATGACCGCGCGTATTCTTGTGGTCGACGACGTCGAGGCCAATGTCCGTCTGCTGGAAGCCAAGCTGACGCTTGAGTACTACGACGTTCTGACCTGCCAGGACGGGGCTACGGCCCTGAAGCTGGCGGCCTCGGAACAGCCGGACATCATCCTGCTGGACGTCATGATGCCGGGCATGGACGGGTTCGAGACTTGCCGTCGGTTGAAGGCCGAGCCGTCCACCAATCACATTCCCGTCGTCCTGGTCACTGCGCTCGACGGGCGCGAGGACCGGATCAAGGGTCTGGAGGCGGGGGCCGACGACTTCGTCACCAAGCCGCTGGACGACATCGTCCTGTTCGCACGTGTCCGGTCGCTGACGCGGCTCAAACTGGTCATGGACGAGCTGCGGGAGCGCGAGGAGAGCGGGCGACGGCTGGGGGTGACGACCGACGGCACCGGCCGTCTGCGGGGCTCCGGCGGGCGCGTCCTGATCGTCGACGACAACGCGCGCCAGGCGGAACGGATCGTCGAGGAGATGACCCGCGAGCACCGGCCCTCGATCGAAAGCGACGCGGTGGCCGGTCTGGCCGCGTCGCGGGGCGCGATCGACCTGATGATCATCAATGTGGCGGCGGCCGAGTTTGACGGGCTGCGTCTGATCGCCCAGGTCCGGTCGGCGGAACCGACGCGACACCTGCCGATCCTCGCGGTCGTGGACCCCGCCGATCGGCCCCGGCTGGTCAAGGCGCTGGAGCTGGGCGTCAACGACATCCTCGTCCGGCCCGTCGATTCCGAGGAACTGGCGGCGCGCGCCAGGACCCAGATCCGGCGCAAACGCTACAGCGACTTCCTGAGGGAGAAGCTGGACTACAGTCTCGAAATGGCCGTCACCGACGCCCTGACCGGGCTGCACAACCGTCGCTACATGGCCGGTCAGTTGCAGGCCTTCGTCGGGCGGGCGCTCCAGGGCGGGGACCCGGTCTCGGTGCTGGTGCTCGACATCGACCATTTCAAGAAGGTCAACGACGGCTTCGGTCACGACGCCGGGGACGAGGTCCTGCGCGAATTCGCGGTCCGGCTGGCGACCAATGTCCGCGCGGTGGACCTGCCGTGCCGCCTCGGCGGGGAGGAGTTCGTCGTGGTCATGCCCGGGACCCGCCTCGAGGATGCGCACCGCATCGCCGAGCGGATCCGGCGCGATGTCGGCTCGACCCCCTTCCGGGTGATGGGGGGCCAGGAGCAGCTGACAGTGACCATCTCCATCGGTGTCGCGGCGACCCTCGGGGCCGGCGACACCCAGGACGCCCTGATGAAACGCGCGGATGAGGGGTTGTACGAAGCCAAGGCCACCGGTCGCGACCGGGTCATCGCCCGGGCGGCCTGACCGACACAGCAAAACGCCCGGCCATTTCTGACCGGGCGCCGAAAATCGAGAGCGCTTTCGCGGCTTACTTGATCTTGCCTTCCTTAAACTCGACGTGTTTGCGCACGACCGGATCGTATTTTTTGACGACCATCTTCTCGGTCATGGTGCGGGCGTTCTTCTTGGTGACGTAGAAGAAGCCGGTGTCGGCCGTCGAGTTGAGGCGGATCTTGATTGAGGCGGGCTTTGCCATCGGAAATTACCTTTGCGACGGCGGTGGAGCCGTGAAAATAAGAGGCGCGGAACATACTCAGCGGGCCCGGGAAGTCAACGGCCGACTTCGCCCATTGAGCGCCGCCCCGTTAGCCGCCAGGGTCATGCCCATGAAAGCCCTTTTCGCCGCCGCCGTTGTCCTGACCCTGTCCGCCTGCGCGACCGTCCCGAGGCCCTCGCCGGCCCAGGACGCCTTCATGGCCCGGCTGAACGCCCTGTGCGGGCAGCGATTCGAGGGACGGGTGGTCACGACCGACGCCGCAGACGCCGGTTTCGCCAGCCAGCGTCTGCTGATGCATGTGCGCGACTGTTCGCCTGACGAGGTGCGCATTCCCTTCAGCGTCGGCGAGGACCGGTCGCGAACCTGGGTGGTCACCCGCACGGCGGACGGCCTGACGCTGAAGCATGATCACCGTGACCCGCAGGGCGCGCCTGACGGCCTGCACTGGTACGGGGGCGACACAACGACGGCCGGTACCGCCGAACGCCAGACGTTCCCGGTCGACGCCTTCTCGATCGAACTGTTCAACGCGGGCAACGCCTCGGTGTCCACGACCAACGTCTGGGCCATGGAAGTCCACCCCGACCGGATGTTCGCCTATGAGCTCCGCCGCCCCAACCGGCATTTTCGGGTTGAGTTCGATCTGACGCGGCCGGTGGCGGAGTAGGGCAGGGGGGTGGCCTTGACCTGACGGGGCTCCGGGCGTACACGCGCCGGACTTTCGAGGCGGGCCACAGGTCGTGGTCCACAATGATCGTCACAACTGAACGGACGGGCTGTGCCCGCCGGAACGCCCGAAGCGCGCGTTCCGGTTTTTCTGTTTGGCCTGTGACCATCCGGTCTCGAACGACCCCGGGCGGTCCATCAGGACCGTTCAAAAGAAGGAAACCGAGGCGCCCCGGCCGACAGGCACACGCCTCCATCAGAAGTCGAGACTGTTCTACCGATGCCTACGATCAACCAGCTGATCCGCAAGCCCCGCAAGCCCAAGCCCGTGCGCAACAAGGTGCCCGCGCTCGAGGGTTCGCCCCAGCGCCGCGGCGTCTGCACCCGCGTCTACACCACGACCCCCAAGAAGCCGAACTCGGCCCTGCGTAAGGTCGCCAAGGTCCGTCTGGCCAAGTCCGGCTATGAAGCCGTGTGCTACATCCCCGGTGAGGGCCACAATCTTCAGGAGCACTCGGTGGTCCTGATCCGCGGCGGCCGCGTGAAGGACCTTCCCGGCGTGCGCTACCACATCCTGCGCGGTGTGCTCGACACCCAGGGCGTCAAGGACCGCAAGCAGCGCCGTTCGCACTACGGCACCAAGCGTCCGAAGTAAGCGACCCGCATCCACTGATTTCGGCCGACGCAGCTCGGCCCTCCGAAACCGATTTAGAAGGCCAACCGCATGTCACGTCGTCACCGCGCCCAGAAACGCGAAGTCCTGCCGGATCCCAAATACAAGGATCTGACCGTCACCAAGTTCATGAATTACGTCATGTACGAGGGCAAGAAGGCCGTCGCCGAGAACATCGTCTACGGTGCGTTCGAGATCCTGGCCGACAAGAAGAAGGATTTCGAGCCGGTCCAGACCTTCCACACCGCCCTGGAAAACGTTCAGCCGTCGGTCGAGGTCCGGTCGCGTCGCGTCGGCGGCGCCACCTATCAGGTCCCGGTCGAGGTTCGCCCCGATCGCCGCCGTGCGCTGGCCATCCGCTGGCTGGTCAACGCCGCGCGCAAGCGTGGTGAGAACACCATGACGGAGAAGCTGGCGGCCGAGCTGCTGGACGCCTCGAACAACCGCGGCACCGCCGTCAAGAAGCGTGAAGACACCCACAAGATGGCCGAAGCCAACCGCGCCTTCAGCCACTACCGCTGGTAGGCGCCTTCAAAGCGTCAAACGGCGGCACTATCCAGGACTATCCGGCGCGGGCGGTTTCAGCTAAATCGCCCGCGCTCGCTTATCCGAAACATCGACGATCTCCCCCGAGGGCGCCCACCGCGTCCTGAACCTACTTCAAGGCACGTTTTCATGGCCCGTACCCACAAGCTCGAGGACTATCGCAACTTCGGCATCATGGCCCACATCGATGCGGGCAAGACGACGACGACCGAGCGGATCCTGTACTACACCGGCAAGAACCATAAGATCGGCGAGGTCCACGACGGCGCCGCGACCATGGACTGGATGGACCAGGAGCAGGAGCGGGGGATCACGATCACCTCGGCTGCGACCACGGCCTTCTGGCAGGGCAAGCGCCTGAACATCATCGACACGCCCGGCCACGTGGACTTCACCATCGAGGTCGAGCGTTCGCTGCGGGTGCTGGACGGTGCCGTGGCGGTGCTGGACGGCAACGCCGGCGTTGAGCCCCAGACCGAGACGGTCTGGCGCCAGGCCGACAAGTACAAGGTTCCGCGGATCGTCTTCGTCAACAAGATGGACAAGATCGGTGCCGATTTCGACGCCTCGGTCCAGTCGATTCGCGACCGCCTCGGGGCCAAGGCTGTGCCGATCCAGTTCCCGATCGGTTCGGAGAACACGCTGTCCGGTCTGGTCGACATCGTCGCCATGAAGTCGGTCGTGTGGGACAACGATGCCCTGGGTGCCAACTTCACCGTCGGCGAAATCCCCGCCGACCTGATGGACAAGGCCGTCGAGGCCCGCCAGTACCTGATCGACAACGCCGTCGAGCTCGACGATGACGCGATGCAGGCCTATCTGGACGGCACCGAGCCCTCGCTCGAGGTGCTGAAGAAATGCATCCGCAAGGCGGTGCTGACCGGGGCCTTCTATCCGATCCTGTGCGGCTCGGCCTTCAAGAACAAGGGCGTGCAGACGCTGCTGGACGCCGTCGTCGACTATCTGCCTTCGCCGCTGGACATCCCGCCGACGCCGGGCATCGACTTCAAGACGGAAGAGCCGATCGTTCGCAAGGCCTCGGACGACGAGCCCCTGTCGATCCTGGCGTTCAAGATCATGGACGACCCCTTCGTCGGCTCGCTGACCTTCTGCCGTCTGTACTCGGGCAAGATGGAAACCGGCCAGAACCTGCTGAACTCCAGCCGTGACAAGCGCGAGCGCGTGGGCCGGATGCTGCAGATGCACTCGAACAACCGTGAGGACGTCAAGGAAGCCTATGCCGGCGACATCGTCGCCCTGGCCGGCCTGAAGGACACCCGTACCGGCGACACCCTGTGCGATCCGCTGAAGTCGCCGGTCATCCTCGAGAAGATGGAATTCCCGGCCCCCGTGATCGAGATCTCGGTGGAGCCCAAGACCAAGGCCGACCAGGAGAAACTGGGCGTCGCCCTGGCCAAGCTGGCGTCCGAGGATCCGTCCTTCACCGTCTCGACCGACCACGAGTCGGGCCAGACCATCCTGAAGGGGATGGGCGAGCTTCACCTCGACATCAAGATCGACATCCTGAAGCGGACCTACAAGGTCGAGGCCACCATCGGCGCGCCCCAGGTCGCCTATCGTGAATCGCTCGGCCGGAAGGTCGAGATCGACTACACCCACAAGAAACAGACCGGCGGTACCGGCCAGTTCGCCCGCGTGATGCTGACCTTCGAGCCCGGCGAGCCGGGCTCGGGCTTCGTGTTCGAGAACTCGATCGTCGGTGGCGCGATTCCCAAGGAGTATATCCCGGGCGTCGAAAAGGGTCTGAACTCCATCAAGGACTCGGGTCTGCTGGCCGGCTTCCCGCTGATCGACTTCAAGGCGACCCTGACGGACGGCAAGTTCCACGACGTCGACTCCAGCGTGCTGGCGTTCGAGATCGCGGCCCGCGCCGCCTTCCGCGAACTGAAGGAAAAGGGTGCGCCCAAACTGCTCGAGCCGATCATGGCGGTCGAGGTCGTGACCCCCGAGGACTACCTCGGTTCGGTCATCGGCGACCTCAACGGCCGTCGCGGCATGATCCAGGGTCAGGACATGCGCGGCAACGCCACCGTCGTGAACGCCTTCGTGCCGCTGGCCAACATGTTCGGCTATGTGAACACCCTTCGCGGGATGTCGCAGGGCCGGGCTGCCTTCACCATGCAGTACGATCACTATGAGCCGGTGCCGCAACACGTCGCCGACGAAGTGATCAAGAAATATTCCGCCTAAACCCCAACCCATGCCGGGCGGACCGCGGTCCGCCCGGACCCCCTGAAAACCAAGGATGCCCCCTGTTCAGGGGACGGAGAGAAGAGAATGGCCAAGGAAAAGTTCGAACGTAACAAGCCGCATTGCAACATCGGCACGATCGGTCACGTGGACCACGGCAAGACGACGCTGACGGCGGCGATCACGATGACGCTGGCCAAGGCCGGTGGTGCCAAGGCGATGGCCTATGCGGACATTGACGCGGCGCCGGAAGAGAAGGCGCGCGGCATCACGATCAACACGGCGCACGTGGAATATGAGACGGCCAACCGTCACTATGCCCACGTCGACTGCCCGGGCCACGCCGACTATGTGAAGAACATGATCACCGGTGCCGCCCAGATGGACGGTGCGATCCTGGTGGTGTCGGCCGCCGACGGCCCGATGCCGCAGACCCGCGAGCACATCCTGCTGGCCCGTCAGGTCGGCGTGCCGGCGCTGGTGGTGTTCATGAACAAGGTCGATCTGGTCGACGACAAGGAGCTGCTGGAGCTCGTCGAGATGGAAGTGCGCGAGCTGCTTTCGTCCTACCAGTTCCCGGGCGACGACATTCCGATCACCATGGGTTCGGCCAAGGCCGCGACCGACGGCGTGAACCCGGAGATCGGCGAGCAGATGGTTCTGAAGCTGATGGAAACCGTCGACGCCTATATTCCGCAGCCGGAGCGTCCGGTCGATCTGCCGTTCCTGATGCCGGTGGAAGACGTGTTCTCGATCTCGGGCCGCGGCACCGTGGTGACCGGTCGCGTCGAGCGCGGCATCGTCAAGGTCGGTGAGGAAGTCGAGATCGTCGGCATCCGCCCCGTCCAGAAGACGACCTGCACGGGCGTGGAAATGTTCCGCAAGCTGCTGGACCAGGGCCAGGCGGGCGACAACGTCGGCGTGCTCCTGCGCGGCACCAAGCGCGAGGACGTCGAGCGCGGCCAGGTGCTGTGCAAGCCGGGCTCCATCACCCCGCACACCAAGTTCCTGGCCGAGGCCTATATCCTGACCAAGGAAGAGGGCGGCCGTCACACGCCGTTCTTCACCAACTACCGCCCGCAGTTCTACTTCCGCACCACGGACGTGACCGGCATCGTGCACCTCAAGGAGGGTGTCGAAATGATCATGCCCGGCGACAACGCCGAGCTGAACGTCGAGCTGATCACCCCGATCGCCATGGAAGAGAAGCTGCGCTTCGCCATCCGTGAAGGCGGCCGCACCGTCGGTGCCGGCGTCGTGGCCAAGATCGTCGAGTAAGCAGCCTTTTGGCGCGCTAACGCTCGCGACGCGGTCGCTCGCTGCCTGAGCGCGGTCTCGACACAAGGAAACAGCCCCCGGAGCGATCCGGGGGCCGTTTTCGTCTGGGACCCTAGCTGAAAACGACGGTCACGCCCGCCTCCACCGCCGAGGCCAGTTGCTGGACGTCCCAGTTGGTCAGGCGGACGCAGCCGCTGGAGGCGGTCTTGCCGATCTGGGCCGGATCAGGGGTGCCGTGGATGCCGTAGGTGTCGCGCGACAGGTCGATCCAGACGGCCCCGACCGGATTGTTCGGCCCGGGCGGGATCACGAATTTGCGGCCGCCGCCGCCGCTGGTGACCCGCGCCGGATCATAGGTGTAGTTGGGCTCGGGCGCGACCGCCCGGACGGTGTGGGTCCCGGACGGGCTGGGGGTCTCGCTGCTGCCGATGGTGGCGGGGTAGAAGGCCAGCAGGGTGCCCTCGGCGTCGAACGCCCGGAGCGAATTCTCGCCCTTGTCGATGACGATCCGGTCGACCTCACCCTGAAGTTCGGCGGGGCCGGTCGCGGCCACGACGATCGTCTGGCCGGCGCGGTCGAAATCTACCCCCGGGTTCAGGGCAGAGAGCAGCCCCTCGCTCATGTGGAATTTCTCGGCCATCGCCTCGCGGGCGGTGGCGTAGCCCACCGTCTCCAGCCCGGCCATCGCTTCCATGCTGGTCGGCACCGGGCCAATGAAGGGACCGGCGGCGTCGGCCTCGGTGATCGTATAGTCGGTCAGGACCTGACCGCTGTCGCCGGAGGTCAGGGCCTGAAACAGGGTCGCGTCCAGTTCGCCATCGACCGGGAGGTCGTTGGCCGCCTCGAAGGCGGAGATGGCCTGGCGGGTGTTCTCTCCGCCCAGACCGTCGACAATCCCGGGTGAGAACCGCGTCCGGTCCAGCAGGATCTGGGCCCGGACCAGGGCCGGGTCAGGCTCCGCATCGTTTGGCAGGGCATCGGTCACGACACCGCCCGGGCCGGCCGGACCGGCTTCGCCGGCTTCGCTGCGATCGGCGGACACTCCGGTCTGTCCCGCGCTTTCGGTCCCGGTCCCGGCCGGAGGTTGCCAGGTCGCCGTCTCGATCGACTGACGCAGGGCTGACGTCGCCGGAGGGGCCGCAGTGGAGGCGGTCCCGGCCGGCTGCCGCTCCTGCGGGTCCTGACCGCACGCCGCCACCAGCAACAGCGGCAGGGCGGCGACGAGGACGAGACGGGCAGGGCGGCGAATGATCATGGGGGGGCTCCGGCGGGTGATGGTCAACCAACACCGGGGAAGGCCGGCTGTTCCGGCTGGCGCAGGCCGCCGGCGAGATCCTCCTTCGTCCTCCTCTGACCAAGTCCGGGATTCGCGCCCGAAGCGGGACTGCACCGGCAGGGGCTGCGCGGACCGCGGCGGTCCTCAGGGGTTCGGTCGGCCGGTGGCCGGGTCGGTCGCGGTATCGCCGGAGTTGCTGGAGCCCTCGCCGCCGCGCGGCTCTGTGGCGGGACGCGGCGCTTCGCCCTCGTGCGCCGGAGTACGCTGGTTTTCATTCTCGGTCTGGCGCGGCGGGCGTGACGGGTCGGTCATGGTCGGTTCCTTTTCCGGGAGCGGGGTCTGCGGGACTGCAACGCTGGCGGGCCGTGTCGGCTCCCGCAAGGCCTTGTTCACCATGCCATTACACGGTCCTGAAACAGCGGACGGCCTAGACATCCGGTCGCGACGCGCCCTGCCGGCTGCGTCGCATGGAGAGGTTGATGTCAGGAACGCTGGAGATCGAGGTCGTCAGGGCGGACCAGCTGACGGTTGCGGATCGCGTGCTGTGGCGCGCGATGACCGACGCCAATCCGGATCTGGCCAGCCCCTATTTCCGCTGGGAGTTCACCGAGATCGCCGCCCGTATCGTGCCGGGTGCGGCCGTGGCGATCCTGAGCCGTGAGGGCCGGACCATCGGCTATTTTCCGCACCAGCGCCGGGGCTCCGCCATCCAGCCGCTGGCCGCGCCGATGAACGACTACCACGGCGTCATCGCCCTGCCGGGCGAGGCCCCGCCGCTGGCGCAGATGGCGGAACTGCTGGGCGCACCCCGGCTGAGCGTCTCGGCCTGGGTCGGGCCCTCGGGTGCGGGATCCCTGCGCGAGACCCTGATGACCCTGCTGCCCGAACACGGCACGAACTCCTATGGTGCCTGGTATGCCGACCAGCGTCAGTCCTGGAGCAAATATTTCAAGGACAAGGAACGCGCCCGGCGCAGCCTGTCCGCCGAACAGGGCGAGGTCCGGGTCGAGCGCGGCCTGACCGACCCCGCCCTGCTGGATCATCTGATCGCCCTGAAACGGGATCAGTATGCGCGGACAGGCCGGCACGACATTTTCGCCTGCGGCTGGACCCGGGACCTGCTGCACGCCCTGATGGCCAGCGGCCAGGACGATTTCGGAGCCTCTCTGGCGGCGCTGTGGGCGGGCGGGAAACTGACGGCGATCGAATATTCCCTGCACGCCGGCGACCGCTATCATTTCTGGTTCCCGGCCTATGAGCCCGCGCTGGCGCGCTGCTCTCCCGGGATCCTGCTGACCCTCGACACCATGCGACTGGGGGCCGAGGCGGGCTTCCGGGTGTTTGATTTCGGGTTCGGGGGCGAGAGCTACAAGAAGTATTTCTGCAATGCGACTCAGTCGGTCCGCGAGGCCGTGGTCCTGAAGCCCGGCGTCGGATCGATGCTGTCGGACGCCGCCGTCGGCCTGCTGGACACGGCGTCCGGTGGACGGGGGGAACGGCTGCGCACCAGTGTCCGGCGACGCTGGGCGGCGATCGAGGGCTGCGAGACCACGCCCGCCCGCCGGCTGCGCGGTGCCGCCACCGCCGCCGCCGTCGCGATGCGCAAGGCGGCCGGTGCGGTCCCGGCCGCGTGATGGAGCCGAGCATGACAGACATCGCCCGCCAGACCCGCTATCCCGGTCCGGTCGCTGAACCCGGCACCCACGCGCATGGTCTGGTGGAACAGGGCTTCGCCACCGACGAGGCCCTGGCCGAGATTCTCCACCGCTATCCGCCCGACCTGTTCGACATCAATCTGTACGATTACGACGACGCGGGGCAGGTCAGCCTGCGGACCGGGACGCGGGGCGGGCTGTCGGGTGACCAGCTGCTGGCGGCGATCCAGGCCGGCCGGCTCTGGGTCAATCTGCGTCAGGCGGAGAAGGGTTGTCCCGATCTGTGGGCCGCTGCCATGGGCGAGTTCCTCCGGATCCAGACGGCCTATCCCGGAATGAGGGCCGTGACCAACGCCGGCCAGCTGATCATTTCCTCGCCGGTGGCCCGCGTGCCGTATCATTTCGACGCCGCGGGGGTGGTGCTGTTCCACCTGCGGGGGCGCAAGCGGATGTTCGTCTATCCCGGCGACGAAGCCCATCTGCCGGAGCAGGCGATGGAACTGGTGGTCGCCCGCCAGACGACCGAGGAACTGCCCTATTCGCCGGTCTTTGAGGCCAACGCCCGGGTCTTCGACCTCGAGCCCGGCGAGGCCCTGATCTGGCCACTCTACGCGCCCCATCGCGTGGAGAACCTCGACCGGTTCTGCGTCAGCCTGTCGATGGAGTTCCAGACCTGGTCGAGCCGCTTCCGCAACGGAGCCCTCTACACCCACGCCGTGTTGCGCAGCCGGGGACGACAGCCCCGCCCGACCGACGCGATGTCGGCCCCGGAGCTCGCGGCGCGCTGGGCCGCGTCGCTCATCCTGCGTCGGGCCGGTGTCTTGCCGAACCGGATCGCCGGGTTTGAACGGGATTTCGAACCCGCCGTCGATGCAATCGACGGCGTGCAGCCCCTGCGGACCTGAGTCTCAGGCCGGTTCGCTGAGGAAGATGAGATAGACCAGCCGCCCGTCGGCCGGGCCTGTGCCGAAGCCGGGGCCGGCATTGTGCCAGAGCCAGGGTCTGAAGAGGACCAGCCGGTTGAACCGCATGTCCACGCGACGGACGAGCTCCCATTTCGTGGGATCATTGGTCTGTGGGACGATCACCTCGCTCCACAGATCCGGGAAGCTCGACACGCCGAAGGTCGGCAGTTCCTCGGGATAGAGGGGTGCGCGGAGCATGCCGGAGGGTCGGTGACGGAAGAAGTCGGTCCCGCTGGAGCCGTCCTCCGGCTCGCTCAGATACAGGACCCCGGACCAGTGGCTCTGGTCGATATGCACCCCGCCTCGCCCGGTGTCGCCAGCATAGGCAAGGCGGCATTTGCCATGGGCCGTTCCGGGGGTCGGGGAGAGGGTCGCCGAGAGCCGGCGCGACAGATAAGCCTCCAGCCCGGGCAGGGGCAGGGGACTGCTCGAGTTCCGTCCAGGGAAATACTGCTGATCCGTATGGTCCGGATATTCGAGCGCCAGGGCCTTTTCCCTGATCGCCTGGGCATCGCTCAAGAAATCGTCAAGCACAAAAACCGACTCAAGCGTGTCTTGCTCAAGCATCATCTCAGGCACCTCTGGAATCCTGCGTGACGGCCAACCTTGCAGGAGTTTAATGACTTGGAATTAAAATGACACAGACAGGCGGCCGGTTCACCCTCTGAACACACAGGAGAGGGAAGTCCCATGAAAATCGTCGCCCTGACGACCGCCACCGTCGCTGCACTGGCTGCGACCCTGACCGCAGCACTGCCGGCCACAGCCCAGTCCGGAACAGAGGTCCGTATTCGTCGCGCCGCGGCCCGGGTGGTCGTGATCGTCGAACCCCGCGCCGACACTGCCGTGGAGATCGAGCCGGGGTCGGGCGGTCTGCCAAGGCCCACCGTGACCCGCGTCGGTGATGAGGTCCGCATCGACGGGGAGTTGGGCCGTCGCGCCTTCCGCAACTGTCGCAGCGGTCCGGGCGACGCCCGCCAGCCGGGGGAGGGCGCCTCGGTCGAGATCCGCGACCGGGGCCGGATCGCGCTGTCGGCGGCCCCGCTGATCGTCATCCGCACCCCGCCGACCGTCGACATCTCCACCGAGGATTCGGTGGTGTTCGGAGCCATCGGGCGGGGTGCCAGCTCCATCGAACTGGGCAGCGGCGGCTGCGGTGACTGGGTGGTGGCCAATACCGAAGGCCGCATGGACCTTTCCATCGGGGGCTCGGGCAACATCCGGGCCGGCACTTCGGCCAGCCTCGAGGCCGCCATCGGCGGGTCCGGAAGTGTCACCGCCGGAGCGACCGGAGATCTGGAGGCTTCCATCGGGGGGTCGGGGACCGTGATCGTCACGGCCGCCACCGGCCGGGTCGACGCTGCGATCGGGGGCTCCGGAGACATCCGCGTGAACGGCGGGACGCCGCAGGCGATCGATGCCGCCATTGGCGGATCTGGCGACATTTTCATCGAGGGCGACGCTGGTCCCGTTGAGGTCGCCATCGCGGGATCGGGCAACATCACTGTAACCGGCACCGTCGCCAGCCTGGACGCCAGTCTGGTGGGCGGTGGCGACGTTCGCGTCGGCCGTGTCACAGGAAACGTCTCCCAGGCGGTAGTGGGCGGCGGCCGGGTCAGGATCGGCAACTGATCCCTCCGGTCAGTCGCTGAAAGAAGACGGCCCGGGTGCGTGGAACCCCCCGGGCCGTCGTTCTGTCGGAAACGCGCGCGACGCTTCAGGTCTGGCTTGACCAAAGCGGAATCAATCGTCATAAGCGCCAACTCTTGTTGGACCGGCTGTGCAGCGAACCCCCCGGGGGGAGTTGCAGACGCGGCCCGCAGGAACGACCTCGGACCTGTTCTTTGCAGCGACCAGGGACTTCAACGGCTCTCGCGGGTGACTGCGTGGGCCGATCGTTTTTGCGGACGTGCGTACTCTGAGGGCATTCGTGCCCGAAGGCCTCCGGTCTTTGAAATGGTTCACAGGGACGCAGGTTCGCCTGCTTGGGAAATACGACCGATATGGATCAAAGCATCCGCATCAGGCTCAAGGCCTTCGATCACCGCGTCCTCGACTTTTCGACGCGCGAAATCGTGAATACGGCCAAGCGCACGGGCGCCACTGTACGTGGTCCGATCCCGCTGCCGACCCTGATCGAAAAGTTCACCGTGAACCGCTCGCCGCACGTCGACAAGAAGTCGCGCGAGCAGTTTGAAATCCGCACGCACAAGCGTGTCCTCGACATCGTCGACCCCACCCCGCAGACCGTGGACGCGCTCATGAAGCTCGACCTGTCCGCCGGCGTGGACGTCGAGATCAAGATTTAAAGAAATAAAGGCGGGATCCGATATGCGCACGGGCGTGATCGCCAAGAAGCTGGGCATGACCCGCGTGTTCGCCGAAGACGGCGCGCACGTTCCGGTCACTGTGCTCCAGCTCGACGACTGTCAGGTCGTCGGTCAACGCACCCAGGAGCGGGACGGCTACGTCGCCCTGCAGCTGGGCGCCGGGACCAAGAAGGCAAAGAACACCAACAAGGCTCAACGCACGACCTTCGCCACGGCGGAAGTCGAGCCCAAGCACGTCGTCATGGAGTTCCGGGTGTCCGATGACGCCCTGATCGACGTGGGATCGACCCTGTCGGCAGACCATTTCGTGGTCGGCCAGAAGGTCGATATCCAGGGCGAGACGATCGGCAAGGGCTTCCAGGGCGGTATGAAGCGCTGGAACTTCGGCGGTCTGCGGGCTTCGCACGGTGTGTCCGTGTCGCACCGTTCGCTGGGCTCCACCGGTCAGCGTCAGGACCCGGGCAAGACCTTCAAGGGCAAGAAGATGGCCGGTCAGCTCGGTAACGAGACGATCACCACCCAGAACCTGACGATCGTCCGTGTCGACGCCGAGCGCGGCCTGATCCTGGTCAAGGGCGCTGTCCCGGGCCACGAAGGTTCGTGGGTCAAGGTCCGCGACGCGCACAAGAAGCCGTTCGCCGATCTGCCGTTCCCCGGTTCGTTCAAGAAGAACGGTCAAGCCGCCGCTGCTGCTGAGACCCCGGCTGTCGAAGCCCAGGTCGAAGACGCCGCCGTGGACACCGTCGAAGGCGGTGAAGCGTAATGAAACTCTCGGTCATCAAACTCGACGGCAAGGCCGCGGGCGACGTTGAGCTGTCGGATGTCATCTTTGGCATCACCGACATCCGCGGCGACCTGCTGGCTCGCTACGTCAACTGGCAGCTGGCCAAGCGCCGTGCCGGCACCCACAAGGTCCAGACCCGGAACGAGAACTCTCGCACCGGCAAGAAGATGTACAAGCAGAAGGGCACCGGCGGCGCCCGTCACGGTTCGCGTCGTGCGCCCCAGTTCGTCGGCGGTTCGCGCGCCTTCGGCCCGATCGTTCGCGATCACGGCTTTGACCTTCCCAAGAAGGTCCGGGCCCTGGCCCTGCGTCACGCCCTGTCGTCCAAGGCCAAGACCGGCGATCTGGTCGTCGTCGACGCCCTGACGGTCAAGGAAGCCAAGACCGCGGCCCTGCGCGAGACCTTCGGCAAGCTGGGCTGGACCCGGACGCTGATCATCGCCGGACCGGAAGTGGATGAGAACTTCGCCCTGGCGTCGCGCAACATCCCGCAGATCCACGTCCTGCCGAACGCCGGCCTGAACGTTTATGACATCCTGCGCGCTGACAAGCTGGTGCTGACCAAGTCGGCGGTGGAGGCCATCGAGGCCACCTACGCCGACTACAAGCCCTCGCGTCGCGAGCAAGCCGAGAAGGAAGCCGCGTAATGGCCGCCGCTCCAACCGCCAAACACTACGACACCATCCTGTCGCCGATCATCACCGAGAAGGCGACGATCCTGTCGGAGCAGAACAAGGTCGTGTTCCGCGTCGCGGGCACCTCGACCAAGGATGAGATCGCCGCTGCGGTCGAAAGCCTGTTCAAGGTCAACGTCCTGAAGGTCAACACCCTGGTCCAGAAGGGCAAGACCAAGCGCTTCCGCGGCATCATGGGTCGTCGGGTCGACATCAAAAAAGCGATCGTGACGCTGGCCGAAGGCCAGTCGATCGACGTCACGACGGGGCTCTGAACCGATGGCCTTGAAAACCTACAATCCGACATCGCCGGGCCGTCGCGCCCTGGTGCTGATCGACCGGTCCGAGCTCTTCAAGGGCCGGCCCGAGAAGTCGCTGACCGAAGGCCTGACCAAGTCGGGCGGCCGGGGCCAGGGCGGTCGTATCGCCGTCCGCTTCCGCGGCGGCGGGGCCAAGACCCTGTATCGCAAGATCGACTTCAAGCGTCGCAAGTTCCAGACGGCGACCGTCGAGCGGCTGGAGTACGACCCCAACCGCACCGCCTTCATCGCCCTCATCACCTATGAGGACGGCGAAAAGGCCTACATCATCGCGCCGCAACGCCTGAAGGCGGGCGACACGATCGTCGCCGGCGACAAGACCGATGTGAAGCCGGGCAACGCCATGCCGCTGCGCTCCATCCCGGTCGGCACCATCATCCACTGTGTGGAAATGAAGCCTGGCAAGGGGGCCCAGCTGGCCCGCTCGGCCGGTGCCTACGCCCAGCTGGTGGGTCGCGATCAGGGTTATGCCCAGATCCGCCTCGGCTCCGGCGAACTGCGCATGGTTCTGGACGGCTGCATGGCCACGGTGGGCGCCGTTTCGAACGCCGACCACATGAACCAGAACCTCGGCAAGGCCGGTCGCGTCCGTCACATGGGCTGGCGTCCGCACGTTCGCGGCGTCGCCATGAACCCGGTCGACCACCCCCACGGTGGTGGTGAAGGCAAGACGTCCGGCGGCCGGACCCCGGTCACGCCGTGGGGCAAGGACACCAAGGGTACCCGCACCCGCAAGAACAAGGCGACGGATCGCTTCATCATCCGTAGCCGCCACCTCAAGAAGGCTCGCTAAAGATGGCCCGTTCCTCCTGGAAAGGCCCGTTCGTCGACGGGTATCTGCTCAAGAAGGCCGACGCCGTTCAGACGTCGGGCCGCAAGGACGTGATCAAGACCTGGTCGCGCCGCTCCACCATCCTGCCGCAGTTCGTGGGCCTGACGTTCGGCGTCCACAACGGTCACAAGCATGTCCCCGTGCACGTGAACGAGGACATGGTCGGCATGAAGCTGGGCGAGTTCTCGCCTACCCGTTCGTTCCCCGGCCACGCCGCGGACAAGAAAGCGAAGCGGAAGTAACATGCCCAAGACCAACAATCCCCGTCGCGTCGGTTCGACCGAGGCCCGCGCCAAGCTGGTGAACGTCCGGATCAGCCCGCAAAAGCTGAACCTCGTCGCCCAGTCCATCCGTGGCCTGCCCGTCCAGCGTGCGCTGAACGAGCTGGAGTTCAGCCGCAAGCGCATCTCCGATGACGTCCGCAAGGTCCTGTACTCGGCCGTGTCGAACGCCGAGAACAACCACAACCTCGACATCGACAACCTGGTCGTCGCCGAGGCCTTCGTGGGCAAGAACCTGGTGATGAAGCGTTTCGCGAGCCGTGCTCGTGGCCGTTCGTCCCGCATCCTGAAACCGTTCAGCGAGATCACCATCGTGGTCCGTGAAGCCGGCGAGGCCGCCTGATATGGGTCAGAAAATCAATCCGATCGGTTTCCGCCTCGGCGTGAACCGCACCTGGGACAGCCGCTGGTTCGCCGACGGTCCGTCCTATGCCCGCCTGCTGCACCAGGACATCAAGCTGCGCACCTGGTTGAAGGAGCGTCTGAACGCCGCCGGCGTCTCGCGCATCATCATCGAGCGTCCGCACAAGAAATGCCGCGTGACGATCTACGCCGCCCGTCCGGGTGTCGTGATCGGCAAGAAGGGCGCTGACATCGAGAAGCTGCGCAAGGACATCTCGGCCCAGACGGAAGGCGAGGTTCACCTGAACATCGTCGAGGTCCGCAAGCCCGAGACCGACGCCCAGCTGATCGCCGAGAACATCGCCCAGCAGCTGGAGCGCCGGATCGCCTTCCGCCGCGCCATGAAGCGGTCGATGCAGTCGGCCATGCGTCTGGGTGCCAAGGGCGTCCGGATCAACGTTTCGGGTCGTCTCGGCGGTGCCGAAATCGCCCGGATGGAATGGTACCGCGAGGGCCGCGTGCCCCTGCACACCCTGCGCGCCGACATCGACTACGGCTTCATCGAGGCCAAGACGACCTACGGCATCATCGGTGTGAAGGTGTGGGTCTTCAAGGGCGAGGTGCTCGAGCACGATCCGATGGCGCAGGACAAGCGCTGGGCCCAGGAAGCTGCCGGCCCGTCGTCGAACGAAGGCCGTGGTGGTGATCGCGGCGGTCGCAATGACCGCGGTCAGCGTCGCGGGCGTGAGGGCTAGGTCATGCTGCAACCGAAGAAAACCAAGTACCGCAAGGCCTTCAAGGGCCGTATTCACGGCGCTGCCAAGGGCGGCTTCTCGCTGAACTTCGGGTCCTATGGCCTGAAGACGCTGGAGCCGGAGCGCATCACGGCGCGTCAGATCGAGGCGGCCCGCCGCGCGATCACTCGCCAGATGAAGCGTCAGGGTCGGGTCTGGATCCGGGTGTTCCCGGACGTTCCGGTCTCGGGCAAGCCCGCCGAAGTCCGCATGGGTAAAGGCAAGGGTGCCGTGGATCACTGGGCGGCGCGTTGCCACCCGGGCCGGATCCTGTTCGAAATCGACGGCGTTGCCGACGACGTGGCGCGCGAAGCCCTGCGTCTGGGTGCCGCCAAGCTGCCGGTCCGCACCAAGGTGGTCACCCGCCTGGACGCCGGTGTCGCTCACGTGGAGCACGTCGCCTGATGACCAAGATCGCCGATCTGCGCTCGCAGACGCCGGACCAGCTGGGCGACCAGCTGCTCTCGCTGAAGAAAGAGCAATTCAACCTGCGCTTCCAGGCCGCCACCGGCCAGATGGAAAAGACCCACCGGGTCTCGGAAGTGCGCAAGGACATCGCCCGCATCTCGACGCTTCTGCGTGAGAAGCGGTCGGCCTCGTAAGGAACACCTATGCCCAAACGTATTCTCGAAGGCGTGGTCGTGTCCGACAAGGGCGACAAGACTGTCGTCGTCAAGGTCGAGCGCACCCTGCTGCACCCGGTCCTGAAAAAGACCGTGCGCCTGTCCAAGAAGTATCACGCCCACGACGAAGGCAACGCCTTCAAGGAAGGCGATGTCGCGCGCATTCGTGAATGCGCACCCAAGTCCAAGCTGAAGCGCTGGGAGGTCCTGTCCAAGGACGCCCCGGCCTCCGCGTCTTAAGAAGGAACGGATCTCATGATCCAGATGCAAACTAACCTGGAGGTGGCCGACAATTCGGGCGCTCGCCGGGTCATGTGCATCAAGGTGTTGGGCGGCGCCAAGCGCCGCTACGCCTCGGTGGGAGACACCATCGTGGCCTCGGTCAAGGAAGCAATTCCCCGGGGACGCGTGAAAAAGGGTGAAGTGGTCCGCGCCATCGTCGTGCGTACCGCCAAGGACATCCAGCGCAAGGACGGCTCGGTCATCCGCTTTGACAAGTCGGCCGCGGTCATCGTCAACAAGCAGAACGAGCCGGTCGGCACGCGGATCTTCGGCCCGGTTCCCCGCGAACTGCGCGCCAAGAACCACATGAAGATCATCTCGCTCGCTCCGGAGGTCCTGTAACCATGGCCGCCAAGATCAAGAAGGGCGACCGCGTTGTCGTCCTCGCCGGCAAGGACAAGGGCCGCACCGGCGAAGTGACCAGGGTCATGCCCACCGAGAACCGCGTCATGGTTCAGGGCGTGAACATGGTCCAGCGTCACACCCGTCCGTCCCAGGGTGACCCCCAGGGCGGGATCAAGAACAAGGAAGCCTCGCTTCACCTGTCGAACGTCGCGATCGCCGACGCCAACGGCAAGGCGAGCCGCGTCGGCTTCCGTATGGATGGCGACAAGAAGGTTCGCTTCGCCAAGACGACGGGAGACGTCATCTGATGGCCGACACTGCCTACACCCCTCGTCTGAAGGACGAGTACAACAGCCGCATCCGCGCCGTGATGACCGAGAAGTTCGGCTACACGAACCCGATGCAGACGCCCAAGCTGGACAAGATCGTCCTGAACATGGGCATCGGTGAAGCCGTTGCGGACTCCAAGAAGGCCAATGCGGCCCTCAAGGATCTGACCATGATCGCCGGCCAGAAGGCCGTGCCGACCAAGGCCCGCACCTCCATCGCCGGCTTCAAGCTGCGCGAGGGCATGATCATCGGCGGCAAGGTCACGCTGCGTGGCGACCAGATGTACGAGTTCCTCGACCGTCTGATCACCATCGCCCTGCCGCGGGTGAAGGATTTCCGCGGCCTGAAGCCGACCTCGTTCGATGGTCGCGGCAACTACGCCATGGGCCTCAAGGAGCACATCGTGTTCCCGGAGATCAACTACGACCAGATCGACCAGATGTGGGGCATGGACATCATCGTCTGCACCACGGCCAGGACCGACGACGAGGCGCGCGCGCTTCTGACCGAGTTCAAGTTCCCGTTCGTGAAGAACTGAGCGGGAAGGGAAAAGCAAAATGGCAAAGAAAAGCGCCGTGAACCGCAACGAGATGGTGAAAACCATGGTTGCGAAATATGCCGCCAAGCGGGCCGCCCTCAAGGCGACCGCCAACGACGAGAGCCTGCCTCTGGAAGAGCGTTTCGACGCCCGCCTGAAGCTGGCCGAGCTGCCGCGTAACTCGGCCGCCGTCCGGATCCGCAACCGCTGCGAAGTGACGGGCCGTCCGCGGGCCTTCTATCGCAAGCTTAAGATGAGCCGGATCGCCCTGCGCGAACTCGGCAACCTGGGCCAGATCCCGGGTCTGACGAAGTCGAGCTGGTAGGGGAGCGACAGACATGATGATCAACGATCCCCTGAGCGACATGATCGCCCGCATGAAGAACGCCGCCATGCGCAAGCGTTCGAAAGTGCTCACCCCGGCCTCCCGCCTGCGCCAGCGCGTCCTCGACGTGCTGCAGGACGAGGGCTATATCCGCGGCTATTCGCTGGTCCAGAACCCCGGCGAGTTTCCGCAGTTCGAGATCGAGCTGAAATACTTCGACGGCCAGCCGGTCATCGCCGAGATCGCCCGCGTGTCCAAGCCGGGCCGCCGCGTCTACTCGGCCATCACCGATCTGAAGCCGGTCAAGAACGGGCTCGGTATCTCGATCCTTTCGACTTCGAAGGGTGTCATGTCCGACACCGCCGCCCGCGACGCCAATGTCGGCGGCGAAGTCCTCTGCAGGGTCTACTAAAGATGTCCCGTATCGGAAAACGTCCCATCACCTTGCCCAAGGGTGTCACGGTCACCATCGACGGCCAGACCGTCAGCGTGAAGGGTCCCAAGGCCGAGCGGTCCTGGACCGTGGCCGAGGAGATCGAGGTCCGCCAGGAGAACGGCGAACTGACCCTCCACGCCCGCAACGACTCCCAGCGCGCCAGCGCGATGTGGGGTCTGTCGCGGACCCTGGTCGACAACATGGTCGTCGGGGTCACCGACGGCTTCGAGCGCACGCTGGAACTGGTCGGCGTCGGTTATCGCGCCGCCATGAAGGGCAACGACCTGTCGCTGCAACTGGGCTTCTCGCACGAAGTGGACGTCAAGGCCCCGGCCGGCGTGACCTTCGCGGTGCCGAAGCAGACCGAGATCAAGATCTCGGGTCCGGACAAGCAGGTCGTCGGCGAACTGGCCGCCAACATCCGCAAGCTGCGGCCCCCCGAGCCCTACAAGGGCAAGGGCGTCCGTTATGCGGGCGAGAAGGTGCGTCGCAAGGAAGGCAAGAAGAAGTAAGCCATGGCAACGACCCTCAAGCAAAAGGCCGCGCGCCGTACCGACCGCAACCGTCGCCGTCTCAAGGCGATGGGCAACGGCCGTCTGCGCCTGTCCGTGCACCGCTCGGACAAGAACATCTCGGCCCAGATCATCGACGACACCAAGGGTGTCACGGTGGCGTCCGCCTCTTCGCTGGAAGGCGACAAGGCCGGGACGTCCAAGGGCTCCAACAAGGAGGCCGCGGCCGCCATCGGCAAGCTGGTCGCCCAGCGCGCCATCGAGAAGGGCGTCACGGACGTGGTGTTCGACCGCGGCGGCTATATCTATCACGGACGGGTGAAGGCGCTGGCGGATGCCGCGCGTGAAGCCGGCCTGAACTTCTAAGGACCGCACAGATGGCGCAAGCACCCCAACGCGGCGGCGGCGGCAACGACCGCAATCGTCGCGACAACCGCAACGGCCCCGCCGCCGACGGTCCGGATTCGGACATCGTCGAGAAGCTGGTCCACATCAATCGCGTCGCGGCCACCGTCAAAGGCGGCCGTCGCTTCTCCTTCGCCGCCCTGATGGTCGTCGGTGACGGCAAGGGCCGCGTCGGCTTCGGTCATGGCAAGGCGCGTGAAGTGCCGGAAGCCATCCGCAAGGCGACCGAGGAAGCCAAGAAGACGATGATCCGCGTGCCCCTGCGCGAGAACCGCACCCTGCACCATGACGGCAACGGCCGTTGGGGCGCCGGCAAGATCATGATGCGCGCGGCCCCTCCGGGAACCGGCGTCATCGCGGGCGGTCCGATGCGCGCCGTTCTGGAAACCCTCGGCGTCGCCGACGTCGTGGCCAAGTCCTCGGGCTCGTCCAACCCCTACAACATGATCCGGGCCACGTTCGAGGCGCTGAAGGTCCAGTCCTCGCCGCGCCAGGTGGCTTCCAAGCGCGGCAAGAAGGTCTCCGACCTGATGGGCCGCCGCAACGACGGTGCCTCGGCTCCTGAAGCCGCGCCCGAAGCCGTGGAGTCCTGATCATGGCCAAGCAAGAGAAAGCCAAGACGGTCACCATTAAACAGACCGGTTCGCCGATCCGCCGCAAGGCCGATCAGCGCGCCACCCTGATGGGTCTGGGTCTGAACCGCATGGGCCGCGAGTCCACGCTGGAAGACACGCCCTCGGTCCGCGGCATGATCGCCAAGGTCGCGCACCTGACCGAGATCGTCGAGAAGTAAAGGTGTGACTGGTGATGGGTGACGGGTGGCTCGTGAGGGCTGCTTGGCCACCCGTCACCAGTCACCAGCCACCACTAAAAACAGCCGAGTCCGGGTCTGACCCGGGCGCTAGCACCCGAAAGGATCAGGCATATGAAACTGAACGAAATCCGCGACAACGAAGGCGCGCACAAGAAGCGCATGCGGGTCGGCCGCGGCCCGGGGTCGGGCAAGGGCAAGACCGCCGGCCGCGGCGTCAAGGGCCAGAAGTCCCGTTCGGGCGTCGCCATCGGCGGCTTCGAGGGTGGCCAGATGCCGCTGTACATGCGGATGCCCAAGCGTGGCTTCAACAATCCGAACGCGCTCAAGCTGGCCGAGGTGAACCTGTGGCGTCTGCAGGATGCCGTGGACGGCGGTAAGCTGGACATCAAGGGCGAGATCAAGGGCGACGCCCTGGTCGCCGCCGGCGTGATCCGTCGCGTCAAGGACGGCGTTCGAGTTCTCGGCACCGGCGAAATCAAGGCCAAGCTGAACCTGGTGGTCTGGTCGGCCTCGGCCGGCGCGGTCAAGGCCATTGAGGCGGCCGGCGGTTCGGTCGTGCAGGAGCGCATCGCCGCCGAGGCCAAGGCCGCCGCGCGCGTCGAGAAGCGCAACGCCGCCAAGGGCAAGGCTCCGGCCGCCAAGGCCCCGCGGGGCGACGCCAACAAGATCTCGGCCCGCACCACGCGCACGGCCGCAGCCAAGGCGTAATAATAAAGCGTGGGGGGCGGTCTCGCTAAGGGGCCGCCCTTCGCCTATCTGGACGAAGGCGTCGGATTCGACAGGATCAGGCGTCGCCTTCTGACAAGTCGGGGTAACGACATATGGCTTCGGCCGCCGAACAACTCGCCGCCAATATGAACATGGGCTCGTTCGCGAAAGCGACCGAGCTGCACAAGCGCCTGCTGTTCACGCTGCTGGCGCTGCTGGTCTATCGCATCGGGACCTATGTGCCGATCCCCGGGATCAACTCGGAGGCCTTCCTCCAGTTCTTCAACAATCCCGACGGCCAGCGCGGCATCCTGGACATGTTCAACATGTTCTCGGGCGGTGCCGTGGAGCGGATGGCGGTCTTCGCCCTGAACGTGACGCCCTACATCTCGGCCTCGATCATCGTCCAGCTGATGGGCGCGGTCTATCCGCCGTGGGAGAAGCTGAAGAAGGAAGGCGGCGAGAGCGGCCGCAAGCAGCTGAACCAGTACACCCGTTATCTGACGGTCGTCCTCGCGCTGGCCCAGTCGCTGGGCATCGCCGCGGGCCTCAACGCCCAGCCGGGCCTGATCGACGAGCCCGGGCTGTTCTTCATCGCCACCACGGTCGTGTCGCTGACCGGGGGCACCATGTTCCTGATGTGGCTGGGTGAGCAGGTGACGGCGCGGGGCGTCGGCAACGGCATCTCGCTGATCATCTTCGCCGGTATCGTCGCGGTCCTGCCGGGCACGGTGGCCCGCATGCTGGGTCTGGCCCAGCAGGGTCAGATGTCGGTCTTCGCCCTGTTGTTCCTCGCCGTTCTGGCGGTCGCGACCATCGTCTTCATCGTCTTCATGGAGCGGGCCCAGCGCCGGCTGCTGATCCAGTATCCCAAGCGTCAGGAAGGCAACCGCATGGCGGGCGGGGAGCGTAGCTTCCTGCCGCTGAAGGTGAACACGGCGGGCGTCATCCCGCCGATCTTCGCCTCGTCCCTGCTGCTGCTGCCCACCACGGTGGCCCAGATGACGGCAACGGCCGATCTTCCGGCCTGGATGAGCTGGCTGCCGCTGGTCACCGCCCAGCTGACCCACGGCCAGCCGCTGTTCATGGTGCTCTATGGTGCCCTGATCGTCTTCTTCTGCTTCTTCTACACCTCCATCACCTTCAATCCCGAGGACACCGCCGAGAACCTGCGCAAATACGGCGGCTTCCTGCCGGGCATCCGTCCGGGCAAGCGCACGGCGGAATATCTGGACTACGTCCTGACCCGTCTGACGGTGATCGGCGCGGCCTATATCACCGCAGTCTGTCTGCTGCCGGAACTGATGGTCGCCCAGATGGGGAACAGCCTGTATTTCGGAGGAACGTCGATCCTGATCGTGGTGTCGGTCACGATGGATACCGTGGCCCAGATCCAGTCCCAACTGCTGGCGCACCAGTACGAAGGTCTCATCAAGAAGGCCAAGCTGCGCGGCCGGGGTGGCCGCGGCGCGCCCACACCGGTCCGTCGCTAGGATATTGGCGGGCCACCGCGCGTCGCGCGGCTTGAGCCCAATGTTGCCGGGCTATCGCGCTTCGCGCGACTTGAGCCCAGAGCCCGGGGAGGGGCGCCGAGCATGAATCTGATCCTGTTCGGGCCCCCCGCGGCCGGCAAGGGCACCCAGGCCAAACGGCTGGTCGAACTGCGCGGCATGGTCCAGCTGTCGACCGGCGACATGCTGCGCGAGGCGATCGCCTCCGGCTCGAAGCTCGGCCTCGAGTGTCAGGCCATCATGTCCCGCGGCGAACTGGTCTCGGACGTCATCGTCATCGCCCTGATCGAGGCGCGGCTGAAAGAGGCCGAGGAGGCGGGCGGTGCCATTTTTGACGGCTTCCCGCGGACCATCGCCCAGGCCGAGTCGCTGGATCGCAGCCTCGCCCGGCTGGACAAGCAGATCGATCGCGTGGTCCGGCTGAAGGTGGACGATGCGGCCCTGATGGAGCGGATCTCGAAACGTTATGCCGAACAGGGCCGCCCGGACGACAATCCGGACAGTTTCAAGGTCCGGCTGGACGCCTACAACCGCAACACCGCGCCCCTGCTGCCCTACTATGCCGAGAAGGGCCTGCTCACCGAGGTGGACGGCATGGGTTCGATCGAAACCGTCTCGGCCGCCATCGATGCGGCGCTGGACGGCTCCTCCGTCTGAACGCAGGCTGAGCGATCGCCCCGCCCGTTCGTTCACGCGGGCATGGTAGGAGCGACCGTGCCTGATCCTGATCCCCTGTTCACGCCGGACCGCCTGAGAAAGGCCGGAGCCGCCGTCCTGGTCACCCTCGCGCACCTTGGGTTGTTCGCGGCGATCGGACAGGGCCGGGTGGAGACGGTCAACCTCGCGCCGCCGCCTGTGATCGAGGTTCAGCTGTTCCGTCCCGTCGTCCCGCCGCCGCCACCGCCGCCGGAGCCATCCCCTGCACCTGCAGAGCCGGGGGGCGGAGCCCCGGCAGCGCCCTCGCGGGTGCGAATCCCGCCGGAGCCGCCGGAAGTACCGCCTGAACTTCCGGCACCACCGACCCCTGCACCCCGGCCCGCTCTGGTCGTTGGGGCCGCCGCCACCGCCAGCCTGAACGCCGGGATGGGACAGGGCGGAGAGGGGCGGGGAACGGGAGCCGGGACCGGCCCGGGCGACGGGCCCGGTTCGGGATCCGGTCCGATGATTCTGCGCGGAGCATCGAACGGAGAGATTCTGGCCTTTGTCCCGCCCGAGGCGCGCCGGCGGCGTCAGGCGGGGCGGAGCGCGGTCAGCTGCCTGATCCGTCCTGACACCCGACTGGAGGCCTGTCGTGTCGTCAATGAACAGCCCGGCGACTTCGGCTTCGGTGATGCAGCGGTTCGCATCGCCGAGACCCATTTCCGGTTTCGGCCGCCGACGACGGCGTCGGGTCAGGCGGTGGAAGGCTTCCGCGTCACGGTCACGGTCAATTTCGGCCGCCAGGGCCGCTGACGCCGTTTGACAGGGCGGCACCAATCACGCCCCAATGCGACGGCTGGCAGCACGGGGGACAGCATGGCATTCGGAATCGGCAGGACGGCGACGGCGGTCGCCCTGGCCCTTGCGTTGGGAGGCCTGTCCGGAGCCGCCGTCGCCCGGACCGACCCGGCCGCCTACAGCGAAACCGTCTCCGGCCTAACGCGGCAGGACGGCCTGCTGACGCTGTTCACGGACGTTGAAACCGGCCGGGTCCTGCTGCAGTTGCCGGCGGCGTCCGCCGACGGGACGCTGGCGCGGGTGATCCACCACACCGCGCTGCGCACCGGGGTCGGCTCGGCTGTCACCGGCCTCGATCGGGCCCAGATCGGTCCGACCAACATCCTCGCCTTCCGCCGGCTCGGAGACCGGGTGGTGGCGGAGTTCGAGAACCCGCGATACCGGGCCACGTCCGGCTCGCCGGAGGAGCAGGCGGCCGCGCGGGACGCCTTTGTCGGATCCACCGTCTGGGCCGGGGAGATCGTCAGCACGGCCCCGGACGGCGCGGTGCTGGTCGACATCTCCGGCTTCGTGACGCGGGACGCCCACGGGATCGTCCAGGGGCTGGCCCGGGCCGGGCAGGGGACGTTGCGTCCGGTCAGCGACCTGACCCTCGTCGACGCCTCGGCCGCCCGGTCCTTTCCGGACAATGTCGAGCTGGAGGCCCGCCTCACCTTCGCGGTCGAAACCCCGGGCCGGGTGCTGAACCAGATTGCCCCCGACTCCCGCCTGACCACCTTCACCGTCCGGCACAGCTTCATCCGGCTGCCGGATGCCGGCTTCGTCCCAAGGCCGTATGATCCCCGAACCGGGGCCCTCTCGACTCTGATCACAGACTTTTCGGCACCCCTGGACGCGCCGGTCGTCAGCCGGGTGGCCAACCGGTTCCGGCTGGTCAAGACCGACCCGACGGCGGCCCGGTCCACCGTGGTCGAACCCATCGTCTTCCATGTCGACCGCGCGGCCCCCGAACCGATCCGCTCGGCCCTCGTCGAAGGGGCCCTGTGGTGGGCCGACGCCTTTGACCGCGCGGGCTATATCGATGCCTTCCGGGTCGAGGTGCTGCCCGAGGGGGCGGACCCCCTGGATGCCCGCTACAACGTCATCAACTGGGTCAACCGGGCGACCCGGAGCTGGTCCTACGGCCAGAGCGTGGTTGACCCCCGCACCGGCGAGATCGTCAAGGGCAGCGTGCTGCTGGGCTCGCTGCGCGTCCGTCAGGACATGCTGATCTTCGAGGGTCTGGTCGGGGCCGACCAGACCGGGACCGGCGGGCCGAATGATCCGCAGGCTGTGGCGCTGGCGCGGATCCGTCAGCTCTCTGCCCACGAGGTCGGCCACGCCATTGGCCTGTTGCACAATTTCGCCGCCTCGACGCAGGGGCGGGCCTCGGTCATGGACTATCCGGTCCCGCAGATCGCGGTCACCGGCGACCGGCTCGATTTCGTGGAGCCCTATGCGGTCGGGATGGGCGGCTGGGACCGGTTCGCCATCGACTGGCTGTATGCCGATGCCGATCCGTCCGAACTGGCCCGTCGTGCGGCCGAGGGTGCGGCGACCTGGCGGTTCGTCTCCGATCCCGATGCGAGGACCGGCGGCGACGCCCAGGCCTGGGGCAGTCTGTGGGACAATGGCTCCGACCCCGTCGCGGAGTTGCGTCACCTGATGCAGGTCCGCCGGATCGCGCTGGACCGGTTCGGCCTCGCCACCCTGCCGCCGGGCTCGGCCGTCAACGACCTGCGGCGCCGGCTGGTCCCGATCTACCTCTATCACCGCTATCAGGTGGACGCCGCGGCCAAGCTGCTGGGCGGGCTGGACTATGGCTATCCGGTTGCGGGTGACGGGCGGGAGGCCGCCACGCCGGTCCCCGCCGCCACCCAGCGCGCCGCGCTCGAGGCGTTGATCGTCACGCTCGCTCCCGCCGAACTGGACCTGTCCGACTCCCTGCTGGCGCTGCTGGCGGCGCAGCAGTCCGGGGAGGAGGATCCCCAGCACGAGATCGAGGTTTTCGCCTCCCGGCAGGGCCGGGTCTTCGACGCCGGCAGCGCGGCCGAGGTCGCGGCCGACACGACCCTGAACGCCCTGTTCGCGCCCCCGCGGGTCGAGCGCCTGACCGAGGCCGTCCGGCGCGATCCGTCGGCCCTGGGTCTGGTCGAGACGGTCGACAGCGTGACCGCCGCGGTCTTCGCGCCCGCGTCCGGCCGCCTCGCCGAGCCCGCCCGGCGGGTCCAGGCCCGCACCGCCCTGACGCTCGCCGCCCTGTTGCGCTCGGAGGACCTGTCCGCCACCTCCGTCGCGGTCATCGACGACCGGCTGCAGACCCTCGCCGCACGTCTGGCCGCCTCCCGGACGGCGGATCCGGTCCAGCGCGCCCACGATCGCTGGCTGGGGGGACTGCTGCTGGACCGGGAACGTCTGAACCAGACGCTCGATGCCGATCAGGTCGAGACCCCGGTCCCGCCGGGCAGTCCGATCGGGGCCGAGGCCTGCTGGCACTGCTGATCGCCGGTCGGGCGTTGACGCAAATCGAATCCCCTGTATAAGGCGCGCTTCCGCGAAAGACGCGCACGCTCCTGGTCTGTTGACCGGAGCGTTGTTTGCGTCTGATCACGCGCATCTGGAGAGCTACGTGGCCCGTATCGCTGGCGTCAATATTCCGACCAACAAGCGCGTCGAAATCGCGCTTCAGTACATCCACGGCATCGGCCCCGCCGCCGCCAGGGACATCACCGGCAAGGTTGGGATCGAGGCCTCGCGCCGCGTGAACCAGCTGACCGACGCCGAGGTCCTTCAGATCCGCGAGGCGATCGACAAGGATCACACCGTCGAGGGTGACCTGCGTCGCGAGACGTCCATGAACATCAAGCGTCTGATGGACCTGGCCTGCTACCGCGGCCTGCGTCACCGCAAGGGCCTGCCGGTCCGCGGCCAGCGCACCCATACCAACGCCCGCACCCGCAAGGGCCCCGCCAAGCCGATCGCCGGCAAGAAGAAGTAAGACAGACACATGGCCAAGGAACCGGGTCGCGTAAAGAAGCGCGAGCGCAAGAACATCACCTCGGGCGTCGCCCATGTGAATGCGTCTTTCAACAACACCATGGTGACCATCACCGACGCCCAGGGGAATGCGATCTCCTGGTCCTCGGCCGGCCACATGGGCTTCAAGGGCTCGCGCAAGTCGACCCCGTATGCGGCGCAGATGGCCGCCGAAGACGCGGGCAAGAAGGCGCAGGAGCACGGCGTCAAGACGCTGGAAGTGAACGTCTCGGGTCCCGGTTCCGGTCGCGAATCGGCCCTGCGCGCGCTGCAGGCCGTCGGTCTGACGATCACCACCATTCGCGACGTCACGCCGATGCCGCACAATGGCTGCCGTCCGCCCAAGCGCCGTCGCGTCTAAGCCGACCCCGCCGCCGACCCCTATCTCCCGTCGGTTCCGGCGCTTCTGGATGCAGCAGCGCGGACCCGGCGAAACCCGTTCGAGGGACACCGAATGATCGAAAGAAACTGGCAAGAGTTGATCCGTCCCGAGAAGCCGCAGATCGAGCTCGGGTCGGATGCACAACGCAAGGCGCGACTGGTCGCCGAGCCCCTGGAGCGTGGCTTCGGCGTGACGCTGGGCAACGCCCTGCGCCGCGTGCTGCTGTCGTCGCTGCAGGGCGCGGCCGTGACCGCGATCCAGATCGATGGCGTCGTGCACGAGTTCTCGTCGCTGGAAGGCGTCCGCGAGGACGTGGTCGACATCGTCCTGAACATCAAGCAACTGGCCCTGCGCATGCATGCCGAGGGTCCCAAGCGCATGACCCTGCGCGCCACCGGCCCCGGGCCCGTGACCGCCGGCCAGATCGACGTCCCCGCGGACATCGAGGTGCTCAACCCCAACCACGTCATCTGCACCCTGGATGACGGCGCCTCGGTGCGCATGGAACTGACCGTCCAGAACGGCAAGGGCTATGTGGCGTCCGAGTTCAACCGTCCGGAAGATGCGCCGATCGGCCTGATCGCCGTCGACGCCCTGTACTCGCCGGTCAAGCGCGTCGCCTATCGCGTCGAGCCGACCCGTCAGGGCCAGTCGCTGGACTATGACAAGCTGGTGCTGGAAGTCGAAACCAACGGCGCGGTTTCGCCGGTGGACGCCGTGGCCTATGCCTCGCGCATCCTCCAGGACCAGCTGCAGATCTTCATCACCTTCGACGAGCCGAAGAAGGCCGTGGAAGCGACCGAGGGCAAGCCCGACCTGCCGTTCAACCCGGCCCTGCTGAAGAAGGTGGACGAGCTGGAGCTGTCGGTGCGTTCGGCCAACTGCCTGAAGAACGACAACATCGTCTACATTGGCGACCTGATCCAGAAGACCGAGGGCGAGATGCTTCGCACCCCGAACTTCGGCCGCAAGTCGTTGAACGAAATCAAGGAAGTGCTGACCTCCATGGGTCTGTCGCTCGGCATGGATGTGCCGAACTGGCCGCCCGAAAACATCGAAGATCTGGCCAAGAAGTTCGACGACCAGATCTAGTTTCAACCCTCCGCCCGGACCGAAGTCGGTCAATCGGAGCGGTTAGAATAATGCGGCCCACGGTCCCGGAAGCGGGATACCCGGGCCGGAGTAGGAGAGACCCCGATGCGCCACGGCGCCGCCCACCGCAAACTCGGCCGCACGGCCAGCCATCGCACCGCCATGTTCGCGAACATGGCCGCGTCGCTGATCAAGCACGAGCAGATCACCACGACCCTGCCCAAGGCCAAGGAGCTTCGCCCCTTCGTCGAGAAACTGGTCACCCTCGGCAAGAAGGGCGATCTGCACGCCCGTCGCCAGGCCATCAGCCACGTCCGTGACGTGACCCAGGTCGGCAAGCTGTTCGAGACGATCGGACCGCGCTACGCCGACCGTCAGGGCGGCTATATCCGGATCATGAAGGCCGGCTATCGCCACGGCGACAACGCACCGATGGCCGTGATCGAGTTCGTCGATCGCGACGTCGACGCCAAGGGTCTCGACTCTGGCCCCGTCTACGCCGCCGAGGGCGACGACGAAGCCTAGGTTTCGCCTGATCGGTTGATATCATGAGGGCGACCCGGATGACCGGGTCGCCCTTTTGCGTTTCCGGAGCCTGAATGACCCCTCCTGCCGACCGGATCCACATCGTGGGGTACGAGCCCCGCCACCTGCACGCCTGGGCCTCGATGAACGAGGCCTGGCTGGCCGACGGGGGCTATGAGGTTGAAGCCAGGGACCGGCTTGTTCTGTCAGACCCCGAGGGGGCCATTCTCGACCGGGGCGGTGTGATCCTGATTGCCGAGATGGACGGCGATCCCGTGGGCTGCTGTTCCCTGATGGCGATGCCGGACGGCGGCTTCGAGGTCGGGAAGATGGCCGTGGACGGGACCGCGCGCGGCCATGGGCTGGGCCGGGCGATGCTGGAGGCCTGCGAGACCCACGCCCGGGCAGCCGGCGCGCCCCGTCTGTATCTGGAGACCAACGCCGCCCAGACCCACGCCATCGCCATCTACCACCGCTTCGGCTTCGTTGATCTGCCGCCGCAGCCCACGCCCTATGCGCGATGCAATGTCTGGATGGAGAAACGGCTGTGACGGATCTGGTGCTCTACAGCCACCCGTTCTCGTCCTACTGCCAGAAGGCCCTCGTGGCCTTTTACGAGAAGGGCCTGCCCTTCACCCAGCGTCTTCTGGAGGACGACGGTGCCATGGCCGAGCTGAAGACGCTTTGGCCGTTCGGGCAGTTTCCGGTGCTGATGGACGGGGAGCGCCGCTTCGCCGAGACCTCGATCATCATCGAACGTCTCGACCAGATCTCCCCGGCCACACCGATGATCCCCACCGATCCGGATCTGGCGCTGGAGGCACGGTTCATGGACCGGGTCTTCGACAACCACATCCAGACCCACCAGCAGCGCATCATCTACAACGCCCTGAGGCCCGAGGCCGATCGGGATCCCTTGATCGATGCGGAGGCCCGGCAGAGGCTTGAGACGGCCTACGCCTGGCTGAACGGGGCGATGGCGGACCGGACCTGGGCGGCGGGCGAGGTCTTTACCCTCGCGGACTGCGGGGCCGCGCCGGGCCTGCTGTACGCCCACTGGACCCATCCGATCCCGGAGCACCATGCCCATCTGTGGGCCTATCGTCGGCGGTTGCTGGCGCGGCCCAGCTATGCGCGGGCGTTTGACGAGGCGAGACCCTACCGCGGCTATTTCCCGCTGCAGGTGCCGCAAGAGGACTGAGCGGCTATTCCTTCGACAGGTCCTGTCGCTGGAACCACGCCACGGCTGCCACCAGCGGGACGAGAGTCCACAGTGCAAGGCTGAGCGCGGCCTTCGCGCCGAGGCCGTCGGGGGCCGAGGCCGCGCCGGCCCCGCCCTCGATCAGGGCCTTCAGACTGTCGGTCGCGAGGCCCGGGATCAGCAACTGCGCATGGAGATCGCCGGCGTCCCAGCCGAACAGCGGCATGGCCTGCATCAGGAAGAACTGGCCGATCGCCACCGCCAGAGGTACGAACAGGGCCGCCAGCAGGGAGCGGGTGAGGGCCGCGGCCAGCAGGGCGATCATGGTGAACTGCATTACGCGGGTGACCATCAGCGCGACGAAGGCCCCGAACTGCCCGGCCTGTTCGACCCCGAACCCGAACGTCAGGGGACGGCCGAAGATCACACCCTTGAGGATCTCGCCGACCATGCCGAACAGCAGACCCGTGACCAGCGCGGCCGCAACCACAGCCAGCACCACGACCACCTTGCCCAGCACCAGATTGGTCCGGCTGTTGCGGGCGCTCGTCAGCCGCCAGGTCTCCCACCGGTAATCCCCCGCATAGATGATGGCGGCCCCGATCAGGACGAACAGCAGCAGGATGGGGTTGGCGAAGGAGGCCGCCTGACCGACCAGCGCCTGTCCAAGGTCCAGCGGCCCCGAGGTCGACAGGGGGCCGCCTTCGGCGGTGAGCTCGGGCGGCAGCGCCCGCGCCATCTCGGCTGACCGGGCCCGGGTGACCATCTGCACCATCGTCCCGATGGCGAGCAGCAGCAGCGGCACGAACAGAACCGACCAGAACACGGCCATGTGGTTCCTGGAGAACCGGAAGGCCTCGGCGCGGATGGCGTCAGCGAGCATGGCCCACCTCCTGGATGATCGTCTCAGGATGCTGGACCGAACCGGTCTCGGTCATGAACACGCTTTCCAGATCGGCGCCGATCCAGCGCGCCTCGTCGATGTCGACGCCGCCTTCGACCAGGGCGCGCAGCAGTGCGGGAGCCTCCGGGCGGGGCAGGGTGGCCAGCACGGCATCGCCCTCAAGCGTGCCGTGGGCACCCGGATGGGCGGCGAGGATTTCCAGCGTCTTCGCAATTGGCGTGACCGACAGCCGAAGGCGTTCGCCGTCCGCCGTCAGCGCGCTGACCGCCCCTTCGCGCACCAGCTTGCCGCGGTTCAGGATGGCGACGCGGTCGCAGACGCGCTGGACCTCGAGCAGCTGGTGGCTGGCGAGGATGACGGTGATGCCGTCGCGCTCGGCCAGCGAGCGGATGAGCGCGCGCATTTCCTGGATGCCGGGCGGATCCATGCCGCTGGTCGGCTCATCGAGGATGACCAGTTGCGGATCGGCGATCAGCGCCGCCGCGACGCCCAGCCGCTGCAGCATGCCCACAGAAAAGCCGCGCACCTTGCGGTCGGCGGCCTCGTGCAGGCCCACCCGGTCCAGCCAGCCGGACACCCGCGCGGCGTCGGTCGTCAGACCGTGCGCCAGCGACAACCACTCCAGCACCTGGCGGGCGGTCATATAGGGCGGGTAGCGCGGGGTCTCGATCATCGACCCCATGCGGCGGCCGGCAGCGACATCGCCGATCCGGCCGCCCATCACCGAGGCCTCGCCGTCGGTCGGCCGGATCAGGCCCAGCAGGATGCGGAACAGGGTCGACTTGCCGGCCCCGTTGGGCCCCAGCACGCCATAGACCCCGCCACGCGGTATCGTCAGGCTCAGCCCGTCCAGCGCCCGCACCGACCCGTAGGTCTTGGTCAGGTCGCGTGTCTCGATCACCGCTGTCATCCAGGCAGCTTGGCGTTGGTCGAACCGCGCGGCAACCCGTCGCGCGTCCGTCGTGGATTAAGTTTATGCAACGCGCAGTGTTCCGGAGTTGTCCATGTTTCGCGTTGTGTTCGCCTGCCTCGCCCTTGTCCTGTCCGCCTGCGCCACCGCCCCCGCACCGTCCCTCGAGGCACGGCGGGATCGCCCGCTGACGATCCTGATCTCCATCGACGGCTTCCATCCCGACTATCTGACGCGCGCCGCGACGCCGACGCTCTCGGCTCTGGCTGCCGACGGCGCGACCGGGCCGATGCGCCCCTCCTTTCCCACCGTGACCTTCCCGAACCACTACACCCTGGTCACCGGCCTGCATCCCGATCGCCACGGCATCGTCGGCAACGCCTTCAACGACGCGCGTCTGGGCCGTTTCAGCATGGCCAGCAAGGAAACCGGCTGGTGGGACCAGGCCGAGCCCATCTGGGTGACGGCGGAAAAGGCCGGGCTGACCGCCGCCACGCTGTTCTGGCCGGGATCCGAGACCGAGATCGCGGGCGTGCGCCCGACGCACTGGCTGCCCTTTGACCAGAGCATGGAGGGCGACGCCCGGGTCGACCGTCTGCTGCAATGGATCGACGGACCTGAATCGCCGGATTTCGCGACCCTGTATTTCGACATCGTGGACACCGCCGGCCATCGCAACGGTCCGGACGCCCCGGCGACGCGGGAGGCCGTGACGGCCGTCGACGGATCCATCGCCCGGTTGCTCGAGGGCCTGGAGCGCCGCGGCCTCGCCGACCGCACGACCCTGGTTCTGGTGTCGGATCACGGCATGGCGGCGACCTCGCCGGAGCGGGTGACCTATCTCGACGATCTGGTCGACCCGGCGGCCCTGCGGATCGTCTACAGCGGGGCGGCCGCGTTTCTGGACGCCGTTCCCGGCCGCGAGGCCGAGGTCGAGGCGGCGCTGGTCCGACGCCACCCGCACGCCGAGTGCTGGACCCGCGCCACCATTCCCGCCCGTCTGGCCCTCGGTGCCAACCCGCGCGTAGCGTCGATCGTCTGCGCCGCGGACACCGGCTGGTTGCTGGCCACGCGGGCGCGTCCGGTCACCCGCGCCGGTGGAGCCCATGGCTACGACAATGCGGCCCCGGAAATGCAGGCCCTGTTCATTGCCCATGGACCGGGGATCCGGCGGGGCGTGGTTCTGGACAATCTCGACAGCGTCGATGTGCAGCCGCTGCTGGGCCGTTTGCTCGGGATTGCGGTTCCGGCGGGCGACGGTCGTGCCGCCGACACCCTGCCGGCCATGGCGCAATAATGCCCACGCCTTGATCCGGCCCGAAAGCATGGCCGATATAGGCGTTATCCCCATGGTTCATGTCCGGAACGCGATGAAGACCTCCATGATCGCCCTCGCGGCGACCCTGATGCTCGCCGCCTGCGGCAATCCCGACCCCTCGAACGCCCAGGATGGCGTGTTCGCCGAGCCGACGGAGCGGCGAACCCCCACCGACGTCTCGACCATGAAACAGAGTTTTGCGCCGGTCGTGCGCGAGGCGGCGCCGGCCGTGGTCAATATCTCGGCCCGGTCGATCCAGCGGGTCCAGGCCGATCCCTTTTTCCAGTTCTTCGGTGGCGGCATGCCGCGCGAGCGGGTGGCCGAGTCCGCCGGCTCGGGCGTGATCGTGCGATCGGACGGCATCGTCGTCACCAACAACCACGTCATCGCCGGCGCGACCCAGATCCGTGTCGCCCTGAACGACCGGCGTGAGTTTCCGGCCGAGATCATCCTGGCCGACGAGCGCTCGGACATCGCCGTGCTGCGCCTGACCGGCGTCAGCGAGGCGCTGCCGGTTCTCGCCATCGACGACCGCGAGGAACAGGAGGTCGGGGATCTGGTGCTGGCCATCGGCAATCCGTTCGGTGTGGGCCAGACCGTCACCAACGGCATCATCTCCGCCCTGAACCGGACCGAGACCGGTATTTCGGACTCGGGCTCCTTCATCCAGACCGACGCGGCCATCAATCCCGGCAATTCCGGCGGGCCGCTGGTCGACATGGACGGCGACCTGATCGGCATCAATACGGCCATCTTCTCGCGCTCGGGCTCGTCCTCCGGGGTGGGCTTTGCCGTCCCGGCCTCGATGGTCCGGCGGGTGGTCGACTCCGCGCTCGGCGGCGACGCGGCCGTCGTGCGCCCGTGGCTGGGGGTCAAGGGCGAGAGCGTCTCCGCCGAGGTCGCCCGCTCGCTGGGCCTGCCAAGGCCGCAGGGTCTGATCGTCACCGAGGTCTATGCGGGCGGCCCGGGAGCCCGTGCCGGCCTGCGCGAGGGCGACGTCATCACCACGATCGACGGGGCCGAGGTCAACGACCAGGGCGGGCTGAATTTCCGCATCGGGACCAAGAGCCCCAATGACACGGCCACCGTCACCGTCCTGCGCGAAGGTGGGTCACGCAGCCTCACCGCGAGGGTACAACCCTTGCCCGGCGATGCCCGCGCCGAGGGGATCGTGATCCAGCAGGGGCCGTTCTCCGGCGCCCGGGTCGCGGTTCTGAACCCGGCCCTGGCGGACCGTCTGGGCGGAGATCCGTTCGCCTCGGGCATTCTGATCACAGGCATCGCCCGTGGCAGTTATGCGGCGCGGGCCAGCCTGCGGCCGGGCGATCTGGTGCGTGAAGTGAACGGGCGTCCCCTGACCGGCGTCGAACCGCTGCAGCGGCTGTCGGGAGCCACGGAGGTCACCATCGAGCGCGGCGGCCGCCGCCTGACCGGGACCCTCCGCTAGGCCTGGACCGGTGCCGCAATCGACCAGCAGTGGCCGAAGGGGTCCATCACCCGGCCATAGCGGTCGCCCCAGAACTGGTCGGCCATCGGCATGACCGGCACGGCGCCGGCCGTCAGCGCCCGGTTCCACCATTCGTCGGCGTCGTCGACCTGAAGATGCAGGGCCACCCCGGTCGGAACCACATCCGCAGGCTGGCCGTATTCGGGGAACTCGTCCGACAGCATCACCAGCCCGTCGTTGATCCGCAGCCGGCTGTGCATCAGCCGCTCGCCGTCGTCGGCGAGCTTCCGCTCCATCTCCTCCGCCCCGAAGGCGGCGCGGTAGAACTCGACCGCCGCCTGTCCCCCGCGCGAGGGGATGGTGAGATAGGGGATCACACCGCCCGGGGGGACCAGCGTCGCATCAGCCATGATCAGTCCTTTGTCGGAACCTGTGTCGGACACTACATAGCCTCATGAGCGATCTTTTCGAAGCCTCCGGCATCCATCCGCCTGATGCCCCCCTGGCCGATCGCCTGCGCCCCGCCTCACTGGATCAGGTCGTGGGGCAGGACCATCTGCTGGGCGAGGGTGGGCCGATCCGTCGCATGGTCGAGGCCGGCCGGCTTGGCTCGATGATCCTGTGGGGGCCGCCGGGCACGGGCAAGACCACCATTGCCCGGCTTCTGGCCCGCGCCGCCGGCTATCAATACCAGTCGATCTCGGCCGTGTTCTCGGGCGTCGCCGACCTGAAGAAGGCGTTCGAACAGGCCCGGGTCCGTCGCGCCGCCGGCCAGTCCACCCTGCTGTTCGTCGATGAGATCCACCGGTTCAACCGCGCCCAGCAGGACGGCTTCCTGCCCTTTGTGGAGGCGGGTGTGATCACCCTCGTCGGGGCCACGACCGAGAACCCCTCGTTCGAACTGAACGGCGCGCTGCTGTCGCGCAGCCAGGTCTTCGTCCTGAAACGGCTGGACGACAGCGCGCTCGATCAACTGTTGACCCGGGCCGAGGCGCAGGAGGGCATGGCCCTGCCGCTGACGCCAGAGGCGCGTCAGGCCCTGACGGCGCTGGCCGACGGGGACGGCCGTTATCTGCTGACCATGGCGGAGACCCTGTTCGCCCTGCCGCCCGAACCGCTGGATGTTCAAGCGCTGGCGGCGACCCTGCAACGCCGGGCCCCGGCTTACGACAAGTCCAGAGAAGAACACTATAACCTCATATCCGCGCTGCATAAATCGGTGCGCGGCTCCGACCCCGATGCAGCCCTCTACTGGCTGGCGCGGATGCTGAACGGGGGCGAGGATCCGCTGTATCTGGCCCGCCGGATCGTGCGGATGGCGGTCGAGGACATCGGTGAGGCCGACCCCCTGTCCCTGCTGGTCGCCAATGCGGCCAGGGACACCTACGATTTCCTCGGCAGCCCCGAGGGCGAGCTGGCCCTGGCCCAGGCCGTGGTCCATCTGGCCACCGCCCCCAAATCGGTCGGGGTCTATGAAGCCTTCAAGGCGGCGAAGAAGGCCGCGGCCGAGACCGGCTCCCTGATGCCGCCGGCCCACATCCGCAACGCGCCGACGGCGCTGATGAAGTCGCTGGGGTACGGCAAGGGCTACCAGTACGACCCGGATACGGAGACGGGCTTTTCCGGTGCGAACTATTTCCCGGACGAGATGGAGCGACGGGTCTTCTATGCTCCGAGGGGCGAGGGCCATGAGGCCAGGATCAAGGAACGGCTGGAGCGTTGGGCGGCGATGCGGGCAGGCAGCCAGACAGGTGACGCGGTCTGATTGCGGGCGTATCCTCGGTCTTGGGACATCCTTGGGAGGGGACCATGATCGACATCATGCGGGACACGCGGGTTCTGAAGACCCCGTGGCATCTGTGGGTCATCGGCGTGGCGGCGGTGCTGTGGAACAGCATCGGTGCCTATGACTACGTCATGACCATGTATGGCGGCATGGACTATCTGCGCCAGGCGGGGATGAGCGAGGCGTTCGTGGCCGAGTTCGCGCGGATGCCCCTATGGATGTCGGTGGCCTGGCCCGTGGCGGTGTGGAGCGCGGTCGCGGGATCAGTGCTGTTGCTGGCACGGTCGCGGTGGGCGTTCCCCGCGTTTGCCCTCAGCCTGGTCTTCTATCTGGCCAATCTGGCGCACAACTACGGGATGTCAGAGCTGGGCGCCATGAGCGGGAACGCCGGTGTCGGCATTGCAGCCACGATCGCGGCCAGCCTTGTCTTTCTGGCCTGGTATTCGCGCATGATGGCGAAGCGCGGCGTTCTCCGCTAACCGGCGGGAGTGACCGACCGCATCCCTGTCTCCCTGAGTCCCGAAGAAGTCGCCGCCATCCGATCGTGGGTTCTCCATGAGGATGCGTCGGTGCTGGTCCTTGCCAAGCCGGCGGGCCTGTCCAGCCAGGGCGGCCGCATCCAGGCCCATACGCTCGATGATTTGCTGTGGGCCTTCGCCCGCTCGAACGGCAAGCGTCCCGATCTGGTCCACCGGCTGGACCGGGACACCTCGGGCGTGATCCTTGCGGCCAAGACGAAGCCGGCCGCGGGCTTTCTGGGCAAGGCCATCCAGGCGCACCGGCTGACCAAGACCTATCTGGCCCTCGTCTCCGCGGCGCCGGAACCGGCGGCCGGCGACATCAATGTCCCCCTGGTCCGGCAGGAGATCGGGCGCGAAAGCTATATGCGGGTCGCGGCCTTCGACACGAAGGGGGCCCAGGGGTCCCGCAGCCGCTACCGCACGCTGTCGGCCAGCGACGAGGGGGCCCTGGTCGAGCTTCAGCCCTTCACCGGCCGCATGCACCAGCTACGGGTGCATATGGCCCATATCGGCCGCCCCCTGGTGGGCGATGTGCGCTACGGCGGGGCCCTGACGGCGGTGGGTCGAGGCGCGCCCCGGCTGATGCTCCACGCCGCCAGCCTGACCTTTCCCCACCCAGAGGGCGGCGAGCGGACGGTGACGGCACCACTGCCAGAGGATTTCCGCACCCTCGCGGCGGCCATGGGGCTGACGCTGCCGGTCGGGGCCGCCGCGCTGCCCTAGGTCGCGCGATCCCCGCCGGCGCGCCGTTTCTCAGCTCTCCAGCACGTCGCCCGCTACTGCGGCCAGTCGGGTCAGCTCGGCGACGTGGGCGGCGAATGCCGCCCGACCCGCAGGCGTCTGCGCCAGCCAGGTCCTTTGCCGCCCGCCCATCGCGGCCTTGCGCACCACCAGATAGCCGGCGTCCTCCAGCAGTTTGATATGTTTGGACAGGACCGAATCCGAGACCGCGATCGTGTCGCGCACGGTGCCGAACTCGGCCTCCTCGACCGCCGCGAGGACAGCGCAGATCTGCAGGCGACCCGGGGCGTGGATCACGGGATCGAACCGGGGCACCGGGCTCACCGGCCCATCTCGGCGCGATAGACCCGGCGCCACACCCGGGACCCGACGAGGGCCACGACGAAGCCGACCGAGGCCGCCCCGACGCCGAGGATGACCGGAGGAACCCCCGCTCTGGACCTGAGGGCCACCACACCCAGCATGACCATGGCCATGACGAGGGCGAGGCCGATCGCCACCCAGCGGGCCCTCGACGGGGAGACGCCCGTGACGAGCATGCCCAGACGGCGGGTTTCCGCCCTGAAAATCACGGTCAGCCCAAGAAGACAGAGGATCAGGCCGGTGATGTTGAAGGGGTTTTCCAGCACCTGGGAGCCGGCCATGCCGGCGACGAGAGCCGAATAGCTCAGGTCATACCGCCAGCCGCCCGTCGCGACGCGGTCGTGGACCGCCTGACGCGAGGCGCGAATGGCCTCGAGGGCGGCGGCGGGGGTGTCGTCGGGGGTCATCGGCATGACGGTGTTCTCACTTTCTGAAGTGGAAAATGACAACCACTTTCCATATCGTCAAGCGAAACCTTTCCGATCAGGAAAGTCAGCCCAGCGCCCGGAACCAGAGGTCCAGCAGGGCGGCCTCGGCGCGGCGGCCGGCGGTGCGTTCGGCATTGTCGGCGTCGATGCCCCACTGGCGTTCCTGGAACGCCTCGTCCAACCGGCTGATATCGAACGCGGTCTCCCCCGCGAGGACGCCGCGCTGGACGGCCAGTGCAAGAATGGCGCTGCCCAGCAAGGGGGTGGCCATGGCCAGACCGGCGAGGGCGAAATCGTCCAGCGCCAGCGCCAGATCGCGGACGCGGGTCAGGCATTCCGGCGGCTGGGGCCGGTGGATGATGCCCTGGGTCGCCTCGACGACCACGCCCAGATCACGGGCCGCCCAGTCGCGCCACGGTGCCCAGGCGCGGTCCTGTTCGGCGACGAGGTTGGTCGGGTGTTCGGCGAGGTAGCAGAGCAGGTCGGAGCCGACATAGGCGGCGATCTCGTCAGCGACCGGCTCGCGGGTCCGGCTGACCCGGTCGATGGCGGTGGCGGCCAGACGGGTGGCGGGCATGGTGCCGGGATCCAGAAACTCGCCCTGCGCCGCCCATTCGTCAGCCACCATCCGGGCGGCGGCCTCCGTCGGCAGCACGAAGCGGTCATGGGCCGGGGTCTTCGGGGCGCGGCCATCCAGCAGCACGACCCAGCCTGCGGTCTCCTCAGCGACGGAGGCTTCGGTCCAGAACCGCTTCAATCGCTCTTCGGACTCGCGGAAACCCTTGCGCGCGGCAACATTCGGATCGAGGGGCGGGATATGACTCATGGCCCCTCTATAGGCTCGGGGCGGCCGTATCGCAGCCCCCCGGCGCGGAACGGATTGCGCCGCCTCAGGTTGGGTTGCTCATGTCCGACGACACCCCCGATCGCACCGAGCTCGCCGGCGAACGCACCGACATGGCCGAGGATCGGACGGCCCTGGCTAATGAACGGACCTTCGCCGGCTGGGCACGCACGGCCATGGCGGCGATCGGCATCGGTCTGGCGTTCAACGCCCTGTTTGGCGAGATGCAGCCCACCTGGGCGGCCAAGGCGATCGCGACCGTGTTCATCGTGCTCGGGATCTTTCTGATCGTCATGGCCGAACGCCGCGCCTGCGCGATCAACGCCCGGCTTTCCAGCCATTCGGTCCAGGCACTGAAGACGATGAATGTGCGGATCGTCGCCCTTGGAATCGGCCTCGGGGCGGTCGCCCTGATCGCCGCCCTGTGGCTGCTGATCTGATCGTCAGGCCGCCCCGGCGGTCATGGCGAACCGGTCCAGCGCGGCCTCAAGGTCCTCGAAATCGGTTGCGACATGGAGGGCCCCCGCGGCCAGCTGCTCGTCGACCGTATGAAATCCCCAGCCGACCCCCTGGGGAACGACTCCCGCCGCGACGGCCATGGCGATGTCGTGGGCGGTGTCGCCGATCATGATGGTCGAGGCTTCGTCCGCGCCGCCGGCCGCCATCGCCGCACGCAGCATGGCGGGGTCAGGCTTGCCCGGGCCGTCCTCGGCGCAGTGGGAGGAGACGAACAGCTCGGCCCAGCCGGCGCGCGCCAGATTGCGGGCCACCCCGCGCCGGTTCTGGCCCGTGGCCAGGGACAGCCGCCAGCCGTCCCGGTGCAGCCGCCTCAGCGTGTCCATGGCCCCGGGGTACAGCGGCTCCTCATGGCCGGCGTCGAACATGCGGGCGAAACTGCCGCGGAAGGCGGCGGTGAACCGCTCCAGCTCGTCCGGACCGAGGTCCGGTTCCAGCACCGCCAGCGCATGGGGCAGGGACAGGCCGACGATCTGGCGCACCCGGTCGTAGTGGGGATCGGGCAGGCCAAGCGCCCGGGCGGCATCGGTGGCGGCCTCAAGGATCGAGGCCCGGCTGTCGACCAGTGTCCCGTCGATGTCGAAGACGGCGAGGGGCCGGGTCATCGCTGCCGCTTCACGCCCGCGAACGGGTCGTGATTGGCCTCGTCCTCGTCGAAGCCGAAATGCTGGAAGCCGGCGCGCAGCTCGGCGCTGATCGGGGCCTCGACCACCAGTGTGCCCCCTGACGGATGGTCCAGTTCGATCCGCCGCGCATGCAGCTGCAGCTTCAGCGGTCCGCTCAGCAGGTTGGAGGCCTCGTCGCCATATTTCGGATCGCCCAGAATGGGGTGGCCGATCGCCTTCATATGGGCCCGCAGCTGGTGCGTCCGCCCGGTGAAGGGCCGCAGTGCCATCCACGAGGCCCGCATGCCCGCATGGCTGATCACGGCAAAGGCGGTCTCGGCCGGTTCCGCCCCGTTCTCCTTGGGATCGGCCGGGCGCATGATCTCATAGTCGTTGATGCCCGACTTTTTCAGATGGACATTGATCTGGCCCTCGGCCGGTTTGGGCAGGCCCCTGACGAGGGCCCAGTAGGTCTTCTTCGCCTGACGCCGGGCAAACGCCCCTGCCAGCCGCTTGGCCGCCTCCGGCCCCTTGCCCAGCAGCAGCACGCCCGAGGTGTCGCGGTCCAGACGGTGCACCAGCCGCGGCCGGTCCATGCCCTCTCCCCAGGCCGACAGCAGCCGGTCGACGTGACGCGTCGTCTTGGTCCCACCCTGGACCGCCAGCCCCCAGGGTTTGTTCAGGGCGATGACCAGATCGTCCTCATAGATCACCATCGACTTCGCAAAGGCGATGTCGGCCGGCGTCAGGGCCATATGCTCGCCGGGCGCGCGGACGATCGGCTCGGGGATCGGCGGCACCCGCACCGCGGCCCCGGCGGTCAGCCGCCCCTCGGGCTTGATCCGGGCCCCGTCGACGCGGATCTGGCCGCCGCGCGCCATCTTCTGCACCTGGATGTTGGACAGATGCGGCCAGCGCCGGCGGAACCAGCGGTCCAGCCGGATGCCGTCCTCGGCCTCGGCCACATACAGGATCTGCGCCTCGCGGGCCCCGACCGGCCCCCTGGGCTCCGGCGCGGCCGGTGTTGTCTCGGTGGGATCGTAGCTCACAGGGCCGCTCCAAAGGTGCGCCGGGCCACCATCAGCCCGACCATCAGGGCGGCAACCGCCAGAACTACAGACAGCCCGACATAGGCCGCGGCGAGCCCGTAGTCCCGCCGCTCGATCATCAGCACCGTCTCCAGCGAGAAGGCGCTGAAGGTGGTGAACCCGCCCAGCACCCCGACGGCGGCGAACAGGCGCAGCGTCTCCTGTCCGGCCCCGGCCCGCAGCCCCAGCCCGCCGACCAGCAGCCCCATGGCCAGCCCGCCGACGACATTGACCGTCAGGGTCCCCCACGGCCAGGTGCCGCCCGGAAACAGCCGCGCGGCCGCCAGCCCCACGCCGTAGCGCGCCATGGAGCCCAGGGCCCCGCCGATGGCGACCAGCAGAAATCGTGTCATGATCGCCGGCTTATACCGCGCAATCGTCGAAAGCGAAGGAGCCTGCATGCTGGATCTGGGGCTGGCCGTCGCCCACCACCTGCTGGTGTTCGGGCTGGCCATCATGCTGGCGATGGAACTGGCGTATCTGCGGTCCGATCCGCTGCCGCTGACGCGCCTGTCGCGGCTGGACGCCGGCTACGGGGCGGTCGCGGTGGGGGTGCTGGTCGTGGGCGTGGCCCGGATCGTCTGGGGCGCTAAGGGCTGGGTCGCCTATCAGGACAACCCCTATTTCTGGGCCAAGATCGGAACCTTCACCCTCATCGGCCTGCTGTCGATCCTGCCGACGGTCCGCTTTATCCAGTGGGGCCGGGCCCTCAAGTCTGACCCCGCCTTCCGCCCGGTCTCGGCCGAGGTCGCCCGCGTCGTCATGGTGGTGCGGATCGAGGTCCTGTTGCTGCTGCCGCTGGTGGGGTTTGCGGCCGCCATGGCACGCGGGCCGCTCTAGCCCTCCAACCTGACTGAAACGTCACTTGCCCCGCAACGCGGTTAACGGCGATACCGGGGCTTCGCGTTGCGAGAGAACGGCGTCGGACGACCGGCGCTTCTGATCTACGCTCACGCTTCGGGTTTCAGGGATTCAGCATCTCCGCCATGTCGCACGAAGACCAGACGCCTCCGGCAAGCCCCCGGCTGGACATTCCCGTCTCGCCGCCGGCCCCGCCGCCCGGGGCCGCGGACCTGCCGAACCGCACCCCCCCGCCGCCGACCCCGCCGCCCGGCGCCATGCCGCCCGTGTCGGACGACGGCATCCTGAGACCCATTCAGGAGAGCGACTATTTCACCATGGATCCCGAGGCGATCCAGGTGATCTCGGCCAATATCGACCAGTACTACAACCAGGCGCTCGATATCTTTCCGTTCTGGGAGACCGAGAACAAGCCGGACCGGTTCCACGTCCTGTTCAGCCGCCAGATCGAGGAGCGTTTTCCGGCCGACGCCGACATCCGGGGCCGGATCCACAGCTATGGCCGGCGCGTGTTCGACGCCCTGAGGGTTCATGTGCTGGTCAAACGCCTGACCCAGGCCGTGGCCCTGATCGCCCTGTCGGTCCTCGCCGTCCTCGGGCCCACCGTGTTCGCGGACTGGACCGGGGGTCAGCCCCAGGGGCTGGGCCTGGCCGTGCTGGGCATGCTGATGACCGCCGGCCTGTTCTTCGGCGTCTCCTCGATCCTGTTCATCCAGTACCGGTTCCGGCTGGAGAATGATTCGTACGAGCTGTCGCGCGAGATCGTGCAGCGCACGCGCGAACTGCAGAACCTGTTCACCAACGCCCGGGCCCTGTCCGACCAGGCCGAGACCCAGTTCCAGATGGACGGCAAGGGCTGGGGCCAGCGCGCCCTGTTCCTGACCCGGCTGGTGATGTGGATCGGGGCACGGATGGAGTATCTGGAGAAGTTCGCCCAGATGGTGCTGTGGCGCACCCGGCGCGAGCGCTACTGGATGCGCTGGGTCGGCCGGATCTCGACCCCGCTGGTGCTGATCGTCTGGCTGGCGGTGTTCGCCTTCTGGCCCGCCCCGGCCATGAACGAGGCCGGGTTCCGGGTCCTGCAGATCGTCGCCCTGCTCATGGCGGTGGTCATCAGCTGGCTGTCCTATTTCCGCTGGCAGACCCCGACGGCGGCGGTGAAGGACAAGCTGGGGGTCGACGGCTGGGTGCGCTACGCCTCCCTCGACGTCGACAACACCATCGGCGACCAGGTCCGTCGCGACAAGGAGCGGCTGGTCGAGTACCGGGCCCTTACCCGCGGCCGCTGAAGCCTGGGGCGCCGAGCGCGGCGCGGACCTCGCGGGCGTCATAAGCCTCGCCGCGGTCGGGGCGTTCGCCCCGGCCCAGCCGGACCTCCAGCTGGGTCGAGGTCGGGGAGGGGCCGCTGAAGTTCAGTCCGACGCCCACGCCCACGCCCACGCCCGAGGACGAATAGCCACCATAGCGGCCGTAGCGGCCCGAGCTCGACCCGTAGCCGACGGAGACGCTGGGTCGCATGCCGCCCGCGCTGTCGGGCCGGCCGTCGATATAGCGCTGGGTGACCTCGAACCAGTCATAGCCCTGTTCCAGCGTCAGTTCGGCCGCGCGCAGCAGGGCCATGTCCGCGACCGGGCCCGGGGCCCCGACACCGGAATAGCTGACCCGGTAGCGGTCGCTCTCGATCCGCTGTTCGGCGAAGCCCTGTCCTCCGGGGCCCTGCTGCGGCCCGTAGGGGGCGAGGCTGGCGCAGGCGCCCAGCGAAAGGGCGGCGATGACGGCGACGGTGGTGCGGATCATGGGGCGGTGTCCTCTCACAGTCCAAGCGCGGCAGGGCAGGGAGCGTTCCCCCACGCCGTCTCCCGCCCTTCTCCCCTGGCGGCAACCGGGCTATTCGGAGCCTCAGGGAGACTCTCATGACCGCCATTCTCGACCAGCTGGAAACCCGCCGCGAAGCCGCCCGGCAGGGCGGGGGACCGGCCCGCATCGCCGCCCAGCACGCCAAGGGCAAGCTGACCGCCCGTGAACGCATCGAGGTCCTGCTGGACGAGGGCTCCTTCGAGGAGACCGACATGTTCGTGGAGCACCGCTCCCACGATTTCGGCATGGAGAAACAGCGCATTCCCGGCGACGGCGTGGTCACCGGCCGGGGCACGATCGGCGGCCGGCTGGTCTATGTCTTCTCCAAGGATTTCACTGTCTTCGGCGGCAGTCTTTCGGGGGCCCATGCGGCCAAGATCGTCAAGCTGATGGGCATGGCCCTGACCAACGGCGCCCCCATCATCGGCCTGTACGACGCCGGCGGCGCCCGCATCCAGGAGGGGGTCGAGAGCCTCGCCGGCTATGCCGACATCTTCCTCCAGAACACCCTGGCCAGCGGCGTCATCCCCCAGATCAGCGTGATCATGGGCCCCTGCGCCGGCGGCGACGTCTATTCGCCCGCCATCACCGACTTCATCTTCATGGTGAAGGACACGAGCTATATGTACGTGACCGGCCCCGACGTGGTGAAGACCGTCACCAATGAGGTGGTCAGCCACGAGGATCTGGGCGGGGCCCGGGTCCATGCCGGCAAGTCCGGCGTCGCCGACGGGGCCTTCGAGAACGATCTGGAGGCCCTGTCCGAGGTCCGCCGCCTGATCGGCTTTCTGCCGCTGTCCAACCGCGAAAAGCCCCCGGTGCGCGACAGCTATGACGACCCCGAGCGCGACGAGGCCAGCCTCGACACCCTGGTCCCGGCCAATCCGAACCAGCCCTATGACATCAAGGAGCTGATCCTGAAGACGGTCGACGAGGCCGACTTCTTCGAGATCGGGGCCGATTTCGCGAAAAACATCGTCTGCGGCTTCGGCCGTCTGGACGGCCAGCCCGTCGGCGTCGTCGCCAACCAGCCCCAGGTCCTGGCCGGGGTTCTGGACATCGACAGTTCGCGCAAGGCCGCCCGCTTCGTCCGCTTCTGCGACGCCTTCGGCATCCCGCTGGTGACCTTCGTCGACGTCCCCGGCTTCATGCCCGGCACCCGCCAGGAATACGGCGGCCTGATCAAGCACGGCGCCAAACTGCTGTTCGCCTATGCCGAGGCCACCGTGCCCAAGCTGACCGTGATCACCCGTAAGGCCTATGGCGGCGCCTATGACGTCATGAGCTCCAAACACCTGCGCGGCGACGTCAACTACGCCTGGCCCTCGGCCGAGATCGCGGTGATGGGGGCCAAGGGCGCGGTCGAGATCATCTTCCGCAAGGAAGCCGGCGACCCGGAAGCGCTGGCGGCGCGCGAGGCCGAGTACAAGGAACGCTTCGCCAATCCGTTCGTGGCGGCGGGCCTCGGCTATATCGACGACGTGATCATGCCGCACGGCACGCGGAGAAGGCTGATCCGGGCGCTACGGACGCTGAAGGGGAAGGTGCAGACGAACCCTTGGAAGAAGCACGATAATATTCCGCTGTAGGCTAGGATGAGCTTCCGATGAAACCTGTTGAGCGCTTGAGGTTAGGGCTGAACTACATCGTCGAAGAAGCGGATCATGCGGCGTCTGTCGCATCGGCGGAGGCGTCGGGGCAAGCGGCCATGAACGGGGGACTTCGAAACTCACGGACCGCTATTCTTCATTCAAATGTAGTTGAACAAATTCTCCATCAACGCCTGCCCGCGATGTTTAGAATCTACACGCAGGAGCGCGAACGGTTCTGGTCTGATCCGCGCGGCCTGAAGGAGCCGGTTCGTGAGAGTATCGAGCAATACTTTCAGTTGGCTGCGCGTCATATCGGAGACCGCAAGGCAACGATTGGCAGCACAGTTGCCATTTATGACAAACTGCTGGCCGAGGCACGGGAGCGAGCCTTGGTGGGGGCGGAGGCGCATTTTCTACATCCCGGCGTGCGCTATTGGCATGAACGAAACGCCCTAAAATTCGCTGCTGTGTGTGCACTGATCGGGGCACTTGCGACAAAAGCGTTTGGTGGCTGATCGAAGTCTTGGTCCTCTATTCCCGCAACAGCATCCGCTCGTCGAGGACTGAGCCGGTGCTCGCAATCCGTCCCTTGTCATCCCGGCCGTAGCGAAGCGAAGAGCCGGGACGGCACGGTCCCCCAAAAAGACCCCCTCCCGGACAGCCCGCTTGGGCTGAGCCGGGAGACGGGTGCCGTCGTCCCCGGTGCATGACGTCTGGCCCCTGCCTGCAGGGTTGATCGCGGCCTTCGCGGTGTCGCTGGCCGTCGCCCGGCTCAGCCCAAGCGGGCTGTCCGGGCGCTGTCGAGGATGTGCCGCGTCGTCCCGGCTCTCCGCTTCGCTCCGGCCGGGATGACAAAGGAGCGCGGTCTCGGTTTCGCGGGGTGACAATCAAGTGCTCTTGAGAGAGAACGATGTTCCCTGTATGTTCCCCTTCGATCAGGGGGAAGGTCCCATGCCCGACCACAGCTACTGGGTCTATATCGTCGCCAGCGGGCCGTGTGGCTGGCTCTATGTCGGCGTGACCAATGACCTCATCCGGCGGATCGGCGAGCACAAACACGGCCAGATTGACGGCTACAGCCGCGAGCGGGGCACGGATCGTCTCGTCTGGTACGAACCCCACCGCTACATCGATCAGGCGATCCTGAGGGAGAAGCGGATCAAACGCTGGCTGCGGCCATGGAAATTCGCGCTGGTCGAGGAGAGCAACCCGCACTGGACGGATCTCTACAGCGACCTGATCGCGACGCCGGGCCGCCCCGTCCCCCCGATGACGCCTCCACCCACCTCTGTTACCTTCCCCCCATGAACGCCCCCGCCGTCTTCCCACGGATCGAGCCCGGCAGCCGTCACCGGTTCACGGTCGAGGACGTGTGGCGGATGGTCGAGGCCGGGATCATCGCGCCGGATGCCTCGCTGGAAATTCTCGACGGGGAGATCATCGACAGGCCCGGGGAAGGTGAGGTCCATCTCACGTTCAAGGAACTGATCAACCGCCGGCTGGTCGCGGCGCTCGGGATGGAGTGGCGCATCATTCCGGACGGGACCCTGCATCTGGCCACCGACGATGCGCCCGAGCCGGACTTCTATGTCGTCGCCCGCACCTCCCCCCTGCGGCCGGTCGATCCCGCCGCCGTGCCGCTGGTGATCGAGATCGCCGACAGTTCTCTGGCCTGGGACTCGGGCCGCAAGGCCGCGAAATACGCACAATACGGCCTCGGCGAATACTGGATCGTCGACGTCAATGCGCGGGTGACCCACGTCCTGAGCGCCCCCGCCGACGGGGCCTATGGCGACAGCCGGCGGGTGCCTTTCGCCGAACCCCTGACAGCGGCTTTCTTGCCGGGCCTGACGCTGGTGTTCGACGATCTGGTTCCACCGGACGCCTGAGCCAGGGCGCTCGCATCGCCCACGACCGATTCTGACGTATCGGCGTGCCACGCTGTCTCCCGTGACCCGCGGGACAGGCCCATCCGGACTCAACGGACTCAGTGGACTCAGTGGACTCAATGGACTCGTTTTTTTGCATCATCGCCTCCCGACGCCGCGTTGACCGCCCAGGCCATGAAACGGGTCCGGACCGGCCCCGGCCGGACACGGCGAGCCCGCCGGGGTTGAAAATTCGGCCCGGTCGGCCCATCTTGAGACCATCCTGAAACCCGACCCTGGTCCGCCAGCGCCCCCCGCGCCGGCGTGCGACTGCTTTTTGCGGATGGCGCTTTCAGGACCCGGAAACCCTGAAGGAGACGTCTTGTTCGCTCAACGCAAAGCCCCCCACGCCCCCCGTTCCAACCCCGGTTCGCGCTATGGCTATCGCCCCGCGCCGATCCGTGCCCGTGTCGGTCTGGCCATGCGCCGGTCGATGGATTTCGGCGACATGCCCGAGGCCGAGACCGTGCTGCGGTCCAGTGGCCTGTCCCTGGCACCCATGTCGGTCGGTGAGGCCGGTCTGAATGTCGGCGGCACCAGCGTTCTGGCCACGGCCAGCTGCCGTGATCTGGACAGCGGCGCGCTGAAGGCCCTGGTCGTGCCGGCCGGCGCGCCGGATCCGGACGCCGAGGCCGCCCTGAACGACGCCATCGTCCGGGCCGTCGCCAAGGGTGCGCCCGTCTTCGCCTTCGGTGAGGGTGTTGCGGCCACGCTCCGCGCCCTGGGCCGGCCCCTCGGCGACCATGCGGACGCGCCGGCCATTCTGGTGACGGGCGACGTCGTCGAGCCCCTGGCCGATCTGGCCGCCGTCGCCACGGCCGCGGGCCGTGTCGGCTAGCGGGACACGGAAGATGTCGGGGATTTCACTATCCCCGACGCCCCGACCACGCGATAGTTCGGTGACCTCAAGGAGCTGCCCATGACCGCCCTCATCATCATCGGCGTCATCGTCGTGATCCTGATCTTCGTGGTCATGGGATCGTACAACAAACTGGTCGCGCTGGATCAGAAGGCCGACCAGTCGTTCGCCGACATCGATGTGCAGCTGAAACAGCGGACCGATCTGATTCCCAATCTGGTCGCCACGGTGAAGGGCTATGCCGCGCATGAGCGCGAGACCCTGGACGCGGTCACGGCCGCCCGGGCCGCCGCCGCCGGGGCCACCAGCGTCAACGACAAGGTCGCGGCCGACAACATGCTGACCGGCGCGCTGGGCCGGCTGTTCGCGGTGGCCGAGGCCTATCCCGACCTGAAGGCCAACACCAATTTCCTCGACCTGCAGCGCGAGCTCTCGGATATCGAGAACAAGCTGGCGGCCGCGCGCCGCTTCTTCAACAACGCCGTGGCCGAGTTCAACGCCGTGCGGGCCCAGTTCCCGACTGTCTTGTTCGCGGGCATGTTCGGCTTCGGCCAGGAAAAGCCCTTCTTCGAGGTCGACGCCGCCGAGCGGGTCGCCATGAACGCCGCCCCGCCGCCGGTGACCTTCTAGACCCTCATGGCCGCCGTCGGGCTCCAGACCCACATCTGGGCGAACAACACCCGTTCGACCCTGCTGCTGGCCGGGTTCCCGGTCATGCTGGTCGGGGTGATCTTCGGTATCCAGCTGATCCTGATGGGGATCGGCTTCCTGCCCAACTCGGGCGGCACGCTGCAGGATGACATCGGCCTCGCCGTGTCGATGCTGGTCGGCACCATTCCCCTGGCGCTCGTGGTGGCCGGCGTCTGGTTCGTGATCGCCTTCTTCGGCAACCAGGCCATCGTCGACGGCCTGACCGGGGCGCGCAAGGTTGAGCGCTCGGTCGAGCCGCAGATCTACAATCTGCTGGAAAACCTCGCCATCTCGCGCGGCCTGCGCACGCCCACCCTGCGCATCATCGAGAAGCCCGAGCTGAACGCCTATGCCTCGGGCCTGCGCGAGGGGCAGTACAGCGTCACCGTCACCCGCGGCCTGATCGAGGCGCTGGACCGTGACGAGATGGAGGCCGTGCTCGCCCACGAACTGACCCACGTCATCAACAAGGATGTGAGGACCATGGTGATCGCCTCGATCTTCGCAGGCATCATCACCGTGCTGGCAGAGCTGGTGTTCCGGGGACTGTTCTACGTGCGGGGCGGCGGTCGGGACAACAAGAACGCCGGGCCCCTGCTGCTGATCGGCTTCATCATCGCCATCCTCGGCTTCGCCCTGGCCATCGTCATCCGGCTGATGCTGTCGCGCACGCGGGAGTTCGTCGCCGACGCCGGGGCGGTGGAACTGACCAAGAACCCCGACGCCATGATCTCGGCCCTGAGGAAGGTCTCGGGCCGGTCGATGCTGAAAGCCCCCGACGAGCTCCAGGGGATGTTCCTCGACAATCAGAAGGAGGGTTTCATCGACGGCCTGTTCGCCACCCATCCCTCGATCGACAAACGGGTTGAGGCCCTGATCCGGTTCGGCGGGGGGCGCGATCCCGGTCCATGGGGCAGAGAGGCGCTGTCGGCCCCCACCTCCGTCCCGGTCTCCGGCTAATCGATGCGGGCCCAGCCCAGCGGCTGCAGGACTTCCATCGGCCGGAACTGGGCCTTGTAGTCCATCTTGGGTGAGCCCTCGACCCAGTAGCCGAGGTACACATAGGGCAGGCGCACGGTCGCGGCCTGACGCACATGGTCGAGGATGGCGAAGACGCCCAGCGACCGCTTCTCCAGCGCCGGGTCGAAGAAGGAATAGACCATGGACAGGCCGTCGGAGAGCAGGTCGGCCAGGGTGACGGCCACCAGATCGCCCGGACCCTCGTCCGTGGAGGGCAGCCGGTATTCGATCAGATGGGTGCGGACGGCCGTGTCCTCGACCATGGCGATATAGTCCTGCCAGGTCATGTCGGTCATGCCGCCGCCGGGGTGGCGGGTGGAGAGATACCGCTTGAGCAGGGCAAACTGCTCCTGGGTCGCCTCGGCTTCCACCAGATCGCGAGACAGGTCCTCATTGCGGGCCAGAACCTTGCGCTGACCCCGTGAGAAGGTGAATTCCGGGACCGGCAGCCGGACCGAGACGCATGCGTTGCAGCCCTCACAGGCGGGTCGGTAGGCGATGTTCTGGCTGCGTCTGAACCCGGCATGGGTCAGCTCGTCATTGACGTGGGCACCGTCGGAAAAGGGCAGGTTGGCGAACACCTTCCGCTCGGTCATGCCGGGCAGATAGGGGCAGGGGGCGACCGCCGTCATGAAGAAGCGAAGCTGACGCGTCGGGATATGCTGGGTCATCTCAGTCCGCCCGCGTCCGGATTTGTCGCCTGTCTGACTGCCGCGTTTGCATGCGCTGATTTGGCGTCATTCCGGGGTGCGCCGCAAGGCCGTTCGCGCCGCACCCGAAGGGCGCGGCGGCGCTCAAAGGCTGGTGTCCGTCGGCAGGACCGGGGCCTCGCGCAACAGCACAATGGCGATTCGGCGGTTGCCGGCCAGCGACGGATCATCGGGATAGAGTGGATCCGACCCGGCCTTGCCGGCGACGGAATAGACCCTGTCGGCATCGACCCCTGCGCCCTGGAGGATCTGGCGCGAGGCGTCAGCCCGTCCGGCCGACAGGGGCCAGTCACCGGGGGTCGAGGCCCGGCCCGAACCCGCCACGGCGCTGGTGTGACCCGAGATGGAGATCCGGTTCGGCAGCTGGTTCACCACGCCCGCGATGGCGCGCAGAAGCACCTGCGCCCGGGCGTTTGGCCGCGCCGAATTCTGCTCGAACATCGACCGGCCTTCCTGGTCGACCAGCTGGATGCGCAGACCCTCGGGCGTCTGGTCGATGATCAGTTGTTTCGACAGCTCGGCCAGTTCCGGCAGGCGCTGCATCGCCTGCCGCAGGGATTCGGCGGCCGAGGCGAACTCGGCGGCCTCGCGGGCGGCAATCTCGTCGCGCAGTTCCTCCTCCGAAGCGGCCGCGAGATTGGCGCTGGAGCCCGCCTCCTCGGGCGCGTCCTGTGGCGCTTCGGGGGCCTGTTGTTCAAGGACCGACATCGAGCCGGCGCTCTTGGCCCCGTCCTCGCCGAGCGAAGTGCCACCCAGAATGCCGCCCGATCCCGAGGTGGTCTGTGACACGCTGGCGGGCGCGAAATACTCGGCGATACCGCGCTTCTGTTCCGGATCAGTGGTGTTGATCAGCCACATCAGCAGGAAGAAGGCCATCATGGCGGTCACGAAGTCCGCATAGGCCACCTTCCACGCGCCGCCGTGATGGCCGCCGCCGACCACCTTCTTGACCTTCTTGATGATGATCGGACGGTCGCTGGCGTTCATCGGCCCCTGGCTCACGGAAACTCGAGGTGACCGTGGGCGATCAAGGTTAAGGCCGCGTTGCGAACTGTGGAGTTGTCCGACCGGCCGTCTGCCCTTACACCCGCCGCCACGCGGATGTGGCGGAACTGGTAGACGCACCAGATTTAGGTTCTGGCATCGCAAGGTGTGGAGGTTCGAGTCCTCTCATCCGCACCAAAAAAGCCCGGAGCGCAGGCTCCGGGCTTTTCAGTTTCAGGACAGGTCCGGAGACCTAGTCCTTCTGGTTATCAACACCCTTGCCCATGGCCTCGGCCGGGGACGAGATGGTCGTCTCCTCGGTGATGTCGATGCCCTTGGCCAGTTTGGAGTTCCAGAAGCCGTAGATGGCGTAGACCACCGCGCCGACCGCCGCATAGATGGCGAGGATGGTCAGCGGGAGCGGGTTGCCGTTCTGGAAGTTGGCGATCATCGGCGCGAAGTTGAAGCCGGCGAGCGCCAGGCAGGCGATGATGCCTGCCACGGCGGTCGCGATTCCGCCCGGGACCCGGAACGGGCGCGGCATGTCCGGATGTTTGATCCGCAGCATGATCACCGACAGACAGACGATCGAGAAGGCTGTGGCCGTACCCAGCGATACCAGGTCTCCAAGGATCGAGATCGGCAGGAACGACGCCGCTACCGCGATCATGATGCCCAGAAGGATCGTGCCGATCCACGGGGTGCGGAAGTTGGGGTGGATGATGGCGAAGGCGCGGGGCAGCAGGCCGTCGCGGGCCATGGTGTAGAAAATCCGCGTCTGGCCGTAGCAGAGCACCAGCATCACCGACGACAGTCCGGTGATGGCTCCAATCTTGATCAGGAAGGCGATCAGATTCAGCTGTCCGCCCGGCGCGGACGCCAGCGGCACATCCGCCCATTCCAGACCCATGCGGTCGATCGCGACAGCGACGGGCGCGGGGCTCGCCAGTTCCAGATAAGGAACCACGCCGGTCATGACGGCAGCGACAGCCATATAGATCAGGGTGCAGACGAAGAGGGCTCCAAGGATCCCCACAGGAACATCCTTGGACGGGTTCTTGGCTTCGGCCGCGGCGGTCGAGACCGCTTCGAAGCCGACGTAGGCGAAGAAGATGATGGCCGCGCCGCGGAAGATGCCGCCGGTACCGAACTGATCCCAGGTGCCGCCCTCGGGGGTAGGCGGGATGAATGGCACCCAGTTCTGCGGGTTCACATAGCCGATGCCGACCGCGATGAAGGTCAGCAGCACGATGATCTTGATAACCACGATGGCGTTGTTGATGTTGGCCGATTCGGACACGCCCAGAACCAAAAGCGCACACACCGAGGCGATACCGATCGCAGCCACGAGGTTGAAGGTGCCGGTCAGCGGGAAGGAGCTGCCGCCTTCACCGATGACGGCCTGGACCAGCGGCGTCGCCCACTGCGGGCCTTCGCCACCGGCGTACTGGATCGTCGGGAACAGGCTCCCGGATATCCCGAAGTCGGTCAGGATCGAGACCACATAGCCGGACCAGCCGACCGCCACGGTCGAGGCCGCGACGCCGTACTCGAGCACCAACAGCCAGCCCATGATCCAGGCGAAGACCTCGCCCAGGGTGCCGTAGGCATAGGTGTAGGCCGAGCCCGAGACCGGCATGGTCGACGCGAGTTCGGCGTAGCACAGGCCCGCGAGGCCGCAGGCGATGCCCGCGACCACGAACGAGAGCATGATGGCGGGTCCGGTGTGGGCTGCGGCCACCTGACCGGTCAGCACGAAGATGCCCGCGCCGATGATGGCCCCGATGCCAAGGCTCATGAGATTTAACGGGCCCAGAGTCCGCTTGAGCTCGCTCTTGGCGGCCTCCTTCTGGATCTGGGCGACGGATTTCTTGAGGAACAGACGGTTCCCCTTGGGCCTAAGGCCTTGTGCGGACATAAAGTCTCGCCCCCTTGAATATGCAGACGCCCTCCCGGACGGCTTTCCGGCTCGACCTCTAGTGAGGCCTTTGCGAACTGGCAACGCTGTTTCAGATCGATGATGCCGGGGCGACGATCCGGTGAACTCCGGTGTGGCTGTCACAGCGCAGGCCGGCCGATTTCCGTCGGCGCGCACGCTGGCGCTCCAAGGCTGATCTGCCTAGGGTTGACGGCAAGGAAGGCTGTGGGGGCGTTGGATCCTGACGGCTTCGCATCGTGAACTCGGGAGTAAAGCATGGCAGGAAATCCAGCGGCGCAAGGGCAGGCGCAGTGGTCCTCCAAGGCCGCCTTCGTTCTGGCGGCGACGGGATCCGCAGTCGGCCTCGGCAATCTGTGGCGCTTCCCCACCGAGGCGGGCAGCAACGGCGGCGGGGCCTTCGTCCTGCTCTATATTCTCTGCGTGGCCCTGATCGCCATGCCGCTGCTGCTGGCTGAAAGCCTGATCGGACGTCACGGCCAGCGTTCGACGATCGCCAGCGCCGCACATCTGGCCCGCGAGTCAGGGGCGAGCCCGGCCTGGAGCCTGCTGGCGGTCGTCGGCCTCGTGGCCAACACTGCAATCCTGACCTTCTACTGCGTCGTCGCGGGGTGGGTGGTCTATTTCATCGGCACCAGTGCGGTCGATCTGGTCGGTGCCATCGCGGCCGGTGAGCCGCTGAGAGGAGCCTATGGCCCCCAGTCCGTCGAACAGATCCAGCAGATGATGCCGACCCTGTTTGCGAACCCGGTGCTGCTTGTGGCCCTCCAGCTCGCCTTCGTCGTGGTGACGGTCTGGATCGTCGCGCGCGGGGTCAAGGGCGGCATCGAGCTGGCCGCCACCTGGTTGATGCCGGCCTTTTTCTTCCTGTTGATCGGCATCACGGTTTACGCCGCCATCATCGGTGATTTCGGTGCGGCGCTCGCTTTCCTGTTCACGCCCGATTTCGAGCGCGCGCTGCAGCCAGGGGTTCTGAGCTCCGCGCTGGGTCAGGCCTTCTTTTCGCTGAGTCTGGGCGGCGGTGCCATGATCGCCTACGGGGCCTATGCATCCCGGGATACCAATCTCGCCCAGACCTCGGGCATGATCGCCGTGGCCGACTCCGCCGTCGCCATCATTGCCGGCCTTGCGATCTTTCCGATCGTGTTCAGTGTCGGAATGGAGCCGAATGCGGGCCCGACCCTGATGTTCCAGTCCTTGCCTACGGCCTTCCATTCGATGCCGGGGGGGGCCATCGTCGGGCTGCTGTTCTTCGTCCTCGCCCTGTTCGCCGCCCTGACCTCATCGGTGTCCCTGCTGGAGATCTCGGTCAGCTGGGTGATGGAACGCTTCGGCGTCTCGCGGGGCATGTCGGCGATCGGCATCGGCGTGCTGGTCTTTCTTGTCGGCCTTCTATCGGCGCTGTCGTTCAATGTGCTGGCCGATCAGCGGCCGATCCCGTTTATCCCGGGCTTCGAGAACGCGACATGGTTCGACGCGATCGACGGCGTGACAGGCCGATTGCTGCTGCCCCTGTCGGGCCTGATCACCGCCGTCTTCATCGGCTGGGTCGCGGACCGGAAACTGGTGAACGCGGAGACCGGCCTGACGGGGGCTGGCCTTGCCGGTTGGCGTTTTTTGATCGCCTGGCTCTGCCCGCTGGCCGTGGCGGCCATCCTCGTCATCGGGCTGTTCCCGCAACTGCTGGGATAGTTCGCGATCAGGGTGGATACCGACCCCCAGGGCACCCGGGTTGTTCGACCCATTCGAGGAGCATGCCGTGATTTCTGACCGGCGTTGCGCCAGGCCGCGCCAGTGACCCTGCCGATCCATGCCGTCCTTGAACCGCTGAAGTCTGCGCTCAGTGCGGGAAACGTCGCCGTGCTCGCCGCGCCCCCGGGCGCGGGCAAGACGACGGTGGTGCCCCTCGCGCTGCTGGACGCGCAATGGCTTGGCAAGGGCCGCATCCTCGTCCTCGAACCCCGGCGGCTGGCGGCGCGGGCGGCGGCCGAGCGTATGGCGTCCTCGCTGGGCGAGACCGCCGGCGGGACGGTCGGATACCGGACGCGGCTCCAGAGTCGGATCAGCCCGGCGACACGCATCGAGGTCGTCACCGAGGGCGTCTTCACCCGGATGATTCTTGACGACCCGGGGCTGGAGGGAGTCGGGGCGGTCCTGTTCGACGAGTTCCATGAACGCAGTCTGGACGCCGATCTCGGTCTCGCCCTCGCGCGCGACAGCCAGGGATTGCTGCGGGACGACCTCAGGCTGCTGGTCATGTCGGCCACGCTCGACATCGCCGGGGTCGCCCGACTGCTCGCCGGGGCACCGGTTATCGAGGCCGCAGGGCGGGTCTTCCCGGTGGAAACCGTCTATCTGGGCCGCAACCCTGTCGAGCGGATTGAAGACGCCATGGCCCGGGCCTGCCTGACCGCGCTGGGCGAGCAGTCCGGTTCAATCTTGGGGTTCCTGCCCGGGCAGGGCGAGATCCATCGCGTCGCCGGCCTGGTCCGCGATCGGCTGCGGGACCCGCTGGTCGATGTCGTTCCGCTCTACGGCGCGCTGGACAAGGAGGAGCAGGATCGTGCCATCGGCCCCGCGCCGGCGGGGCGGCGCAAGCTGGTTCTGGCGACTTCGGTGGCCGAGACCAGCCTGACCATCGAGGGGGTGCGGGTGGTGATCGACTGCGGTCTGTCGCGCGTCCCCCGCTTCGAGCCTGCCAGCGGCCTGACGCGGCTCGTTACCGTGCGGATCAGCCGGTCCTCGGCAGAGCAACGCCGGGGGCGCGCCGGGCGAACCGCTCCCGGCGTCTGCTACCGGCTCTGGGATGAGGAAACGACGCGTGGGCTTCTGCCCCATCAGCGGCCCGAAATCCTCGAAGCCGACCTGACCGGCCTGGCGCTGGATCTTGCCCGTTGGGGCGCACGCTCTGCCGAGGGACTGGCCCTTCTGGATCCACCGCCCGCCGGGGCCTTTGCGGAAGCGCGGACTGTGCTGACCCGCTTGGGCGCGCTGGATGATGCCGGAGGCCTGACGGCCCATGGTGGACGGCTCGCCGGACTGCCCCTGCCGCCGCGTCTGGCCCATCTGGTCGCCATGGCGTCGGATGCCGGCGTTCCCCGACTGGGTGCCTGTATTGCCGCCGTCCTCAGCGAGCCGGGGCTGGGCGGCCGGGATGTGGATCTGCGCGAGCGGCTGCGTGCGTTTGAGCGAGACCGCTCCGCCCGGGCTGCCGATGCCCGGAAGCTGGTGGACCGGTGGTCCCGGGCCGCCGGGACAGGCCGCAGGATCGGGGCAGGGGGTGATGCCAATCCCGGGGCCCTCATCGCTGCCGCCTTTCCTGAACGAATCGCCCGGGCTCGCGGCAAGCCGGGTGAGGTCCTGCTGGCGTCGGGGCGCGGCGCTTTCCTTGACCCGACGGAGGCGCTTGCTGCGGAGCCATGGCTAGCGGTTGCGGACCTCGGTGGCGGCGACGCCCGCGACCGCATCCGACTGGCCGTCCCGCTGGAGCTGGCGGTGATCGAGGATCGCGTCACCGTCGAGGACCGGCTTTCCCGCGAGCCGTCGGGTCGACTGTTGATGCGCAAGGTCCGCCGGCTGGGGGCGATTATCGTGGACGAGCGGATCACCGGATCGCCGGAACCTGAAGCTGTGACCGCGCTGCTCCGTCAGGACGTCGAGCTCCGCGGCGTGGCGTCGCTGCGGTGGGGGGACCGATCGACCCTGCTTCGGGCCCGGTTGAGGTTTCTGGCCACCCTTGAGGCGGGTTGGCCCGACGTCTCCGACGCGGGACTGCTGGCGGCGCGGGAGACGTGGCTCTGGCCGCTGCTGGAGGGCGTGCAGTCGCTGGATCACCTGTCCGACAGCGCTCTTGAGGGGGGACTTCGCACGCTGGTGCCCTGGGATCGGCAGAGGTCACTGGACCAGCTTGCACCGTCGCGACTCGAGACGCCGCTAGGCTCTGCCGCGATCGACTACGCCGCCGAGGGGGGACCCCGCGTTGATATCCGGGTGCAGGAGTTGTTCGGCGTGACGATCCATCCGGCTGTCGGCGGTGGCCGCATTCCACTGACCCTCGCCTTGCTGTCGCCGGCGCGACGTCCGGTTCAGGTGACCCGGGACTTGCCAGGCTTCTGGAAGGGGTCGTGGGCCGCTGTCCGGGCCGAAATGCGGGGGCGATATCCTCGCCACCCCTGGCCCGAGAACCCTGCCGAAGCGCCGCCGACGAACCGGGTCAAACCCCGCGGGACCTGAGCTCAGAGCGAGTCGGTCACCGCATAGATCATGATGCCGGTCGCAACCGCCAGATTGAGGCTGTCGGCTCGTCCACGCATGGGAATCTTGACATTGACGTCGCAGGCTTCGGCCAGTTCATCGGTGAGACCCGCCTGCTCATTGCCCATCAGCAACAATGTCGGGCGCGCAAAGGCGGGGTCGCGGTAGCCGGCGGTGGCGTCCAGCCGGGTCCCGACAACGCTGCCCGGCCAGCCCTCGCGCCACGCCAGAAACCCGGCTGCCGTCGTGCGTACAATCGCCATTGCAAAGACCGACCCCATGGTCGCGCGGACGGCCTCGACGGAGAAGGGATCCACACAGTCGCCAATCAGGATCACGCCGCCGCAGCCTGCGGCGTCCGCCGTGCGGATGATGGTTCCCAGATTGCCCGGATCGCGGACCTGCTCCAGCGCCACCCAGCAGGGCGCGCTGGTCGGGTCGATTCCCTTCAGCGGGGTGAAGGCCTGTTCAAAGACGGCGAGCACCGTCTGGGGGTTCTCGCGCCGGCTGATCTTTTCGAGGATGGGGTGGGTGACGGTCACGACGTCGCCGCCCGTGCGCCGGGTCTCGGCGATCGCCCGGTCTAGCAGGGGATGCGGGCGAGCTTCCATGCCGACCAGCAGGGTGGTCGGGGTGCGGCCCTGATCGAGGGCCTCGCCGATGAATTTCAGACCCTCGGCGAGGAACAGGCCGGTGGCCTCGCGCTCCTTGCGCATGTGCAGGGCGCGGACAGACTTGACCGTCTCATTGGTCAGGGAGGTGATCAGTCGCCCTTCGGTCACGCGGCGCACCAGCGGGCAAAGAAGGACAGGCCGATGGCACGGCCGTCCGGACCATCCTCCGCCAGCGCCAGTTCCCCCCAGTCGATCCGCCCCCCGCGGGTCGCCGTCGCCTCGGCCATCTGGTGGGCAAGGGACAGGCCGGAGATGCGGGCGGCGTAGGCGTTGAGCAACAGGAAGTCGGCGTCGTCCGCGAGGAGGGCGGCGCAGTCGGCCAGCAGGGCGGGCATGTCCTCGAACAGACGCCAGACCTCGCCGGTGGGACCCCGGCCGTATTTCGGTGGATCGAGGATGATGCCGTCATAGCGGGAGCCGCGGCGGACCTCGCGGGCGACATATTTGCGGGCGTCCTCGACGATCCAGCGGATCGGCCGGTCGTCCATGCCGGACAGGGTGGCGTTCTCACGCGCCCAGGCGACGGACTTTTTTGACGCATCGACGTGGGTGACTTCGGCTCCGGCCGCGGCGCAGGCGAGGCTGGCCACCCCGGTGTAGCCGAACAGGTTCAGGATACGAGGCCGCTCCAGCCGGCGGATGCGGGCGTCCAGCCATTCCCAGTTGGCGGCCTGTTCGGGGAAAAAGGCGAGATGACGAAACGGGGTGAAGCGCCCGGTGAAGCGGACGTCGCGCCAGGCGAGGGGGAAGCTGTCCACAGGTCGGTCCGCGAACCGCCAGCGGCCGGACTCGTCCTCGTCCTCGGGATCGAAGGTGGCGGTAGCGGTGGCGAAGGCGTCCGGGCCATGAGGTTTCCAGAAGCACTGGGGCTCGGGCCGGACGACGGTGTGGGGGCCATAGCGCTCCAGCTTGCGACCGCCGCCACTGTCCAGAAGGGCGTAGTCTGACCACCCGCGGGTCACGAGGGTCTCGGGCGTGGGCGAGAGGACGGGCGGCATGGGCAAGGCCTTATGCCGTCAGGCGGCCTCGCGTCCAGCGCCGACCTGCTCGACCGCAGGTGCGGGATCGGCACGGTGCCGGGTCTTGTCCCATGCGAAGGGCTCCCGGAGCAGACGCCACAAGGCATGGAAAAAGGCGAGGCTGAGCAGCGACCAGTAGGCCGGCGCGAGGGCCATCTCTGTCACTCCATAGGGCAGGCCAGCGCGCTGCGCACCGATCCGGCCGCTCAACCATGCAGCCGCCGTGCCCCCGAGCAGGACCAAGATCGAGAAGATCGGGGTCCCCGGCGGTAGCCCGGCAGCCATAGCGATCGCGACTGTCGCCGTGACCCAGGCGATCGACCCGGCATGAACGGCTGCCGCCGCCAGCGGAGCCCCGATCATCACCAGCAGGGCGAGCCCGCCGCGCCACCCAAGACCGCGCAGGTCGCGGGTATGCACGCCCCATGTTTGCATGAAGCCTTTCAGCCAGCGGGTCCGCTGGGGGAGCCAGTCGATCAGGGCTCCGGGGGACGGTTCATAGGTCGGTCGCGAAAGGATCCCGAGTGTTCCTCCGGCCCGCCAGAGGCGGAAGCCGAGGTCGGCGTCCTCGGTGACATTATGGGCGTCCCAGCCGCCGACGGCGCGCAACGCATCGACCCGGAAGTGATTGCTGGTGCCGCCCAGCGGAAAGGGCAGCCCCAGCCGCGCCATCGCCGGCAGGGTCACATCGAACAGGGCCGCGTATTCCACGGCGAACTGTCGGTCGAGGAACGGGCTGTCGGAGCGTTCGGGTGTGCGGATGCGCAGCGGGGCCTGCAGGGCCCACAGCGTCCCGGTGCGGTCTTCGACGAAGCGGGAGGCGGCCTCGCGCAGTTGCAGGGGGTCGGGGTCGTCCTCGGCGTCATAGACAGTGACAAACTGGCCTCTGGCTGCCTTGAGGCCGTGGTTCAGGGCATGAGGCTTGGTGCGCTGACCGTCCGCGGGGGCAATGCGGACCTGCAGCCAGCCGGGCAGGGCGCAGGACCGCGTCGCGGCGAGTGTTGCGTGGTCGTGGGCCTCAAGGATCAGAAAGCCGTCCAGCCGGTCGGGCGGATAGTCAATGGCCGCGAGGCGCGCGACCAGTTGCGGCAGGACCTCGGCCTCGTCCAGCAAGGCGACGAGGATCGTGTACCGGGGAAGGCGGTTGCTTCGGCGAGGCGGTCGCGGAGGGGGCCAGTCAAGGCTCGCCAGAACCGTGACGACCCGCCAGACCGCCAACGCCGCGAAGGCGAGTTGCCCGATCACGATCAGCAACAGGCCGGTAAGCATGGGATCCGCGACCAGGGCGGCGATGAGGCCTGCGGAGACGGCGGTCCAGACCACCGACTGGCCGACGCCGGGCAAGCGTTGCCACGCCCGGTGCGGGTAGGCCTCGCTTCCGATCCCGGCTGTTCCGCTCACCCCCGTGCGCGCCATATAACACTGCTATCGCGACCTCCCGTTGTGGGCAAGCCGTTGGCGCTACGCCGACATTGGCGTTATGCAGGTCACGCTCCGGCCCCGGAGGGTGCGGGGCGGACCCCCGAGGGAGTGAGTGCGTGTCCGCCGCAACGACGATTTCACAGGCGCCGGCACCGCGCTCGACCCGCAAGCCCAAGGGCGAGGGCCATGCCCGGCGGGCCGAAATCCTTGAGGCCGCAGAGCGGATCTTCGTGGAGGTCGGCTATGACGGGGCCACGATCCGCCGGATCGCCGACGAGGTCGGGCTGTCCTCGACGGCCCTGTACATGCATTTCCCCGAGAAGAGCGCGATCCTGCATGAGATCTGCGAGGCGGCGTTCGCGCGGCTGCAGCTCGCCAATACCGCGGTCATGGCCGCGGGCGGCGCGCCGGAGGTCAAGCTGCGGCGGCTGATGGAGGGCTATATCGCCTTCGGCTTCGACAATCCCAATGCCTACCGGCTGATCTATCTGACCCGGCCGGTGGAAGCGCGGGACGGGGCTGAAAGCGCCTCGCAGCGGCTGGGTGGCGAACTGTTCCGGGCCTTCGAGGCCATTGTCGGTGAGGTCGGAGCGACGGGCCGGCTGACGGGCGATCCGCGCGCGACCGCCCAGACCCTGTGGGCCGGGGCGCACGGGATCGTCTCCCTGATGATCACCAAGCCCTATTTCGACTGGGTGGACCGGGAGATCCTGACCCGGACCATGATGAACGCCCTGTTCGCCGGCCTGCTGAAGCCGTGAGACGAGGGGCCGCGCTGGCGGCGCTGCTGGCGGGGAGCGCGGCCGGTGAGGCCGGTGCCCAGGCCCCCGACCGCATCCTGTCGCTGGACCAGTGCGCCGACCAGTATGTGCTGGCCCTGGCCCCGGAGGCGGAGTTGTTCCTCTCGCCCCGCGCCGATGATCCGGACTCATGGATGGCGCGGGAGGCTCGGAAGCACCGCAGGGTGCGGCCGACGCTGGAGGCGGCGACCGGAATCCGGCCGGAGGTGGTGGTGCGTTACTGGGGCGGGGAGCCGCGGCTGCTGGCGGCGCTGGAGTCGCGCGGGGCCCGGGTGGTCACGATCGACGACGTCAGCGACCTCGCCGGGGTCCGTCGCAACATCACCGAGGTGGCCGAAGCACTGGGCCGTCCCGAGGCGGGGGCCCGGCTGAGCGGCCGGATGGACGGGCGGCTGGCCGAGGCGGCGGCGGTCGCCGCGCCAGAGCCCCGCAGAACCGCCCTGTATCTGACGGCCGGGGGATTCACAGCGGGGGCGGGGACGCTGGTGGACGCCATTCTGAGGGCCGGGGGCTATCTGAATGCTGCGGGGATCACGGGATTCGGGCCGGTCAGTGTGGAGCGGGTCGCGCTGGCGCCGCCGCGGCGCTTCATCCTTGGCTTCTTCGATCAGGCAAGGGCCGACTGGCGCGGCGCGGGGCGACATCCGGTGGTGCGGGCGGCGACCCGGGGCCGGGTGGTCGCCGACCTGCCGGCGGCGGCCCTGACCTGCCCGGCCTGGTTCGCGGCGGACGCGGCCCTGGCCGTGGCCCGGGGTCCGGCCCGATGACGGCTCCGCCCCGCGGCCGCGGGCTGATGGCGGGCCTGGGTCTGGCGATCGCCGGGGCCCTGGTCGCAGCCGTCCTGCTGGGCGAGACGGGCTTCAGCGCCGGCCAGTATGGCGAGGCCCTGACCCGGCCGGGATCGGCCGAGGCGGTGGTGCTGTGGCAGATCCGGGCTCCGCGGGCCGTCTGTGCGCTGATGGTCGGGATGGCGCTGGGGCTGGCCGGGGCCGTGCTGCAGGGGCTGCTGCGCAACCCACTGGCGGACCCCGGCGTGCTGGGGGTCTCGGCCACGGCGGCGCTGGGAGCGGCCCTGGCCATTGTGCTGGGGGCGGCTGCGGTGCCCGGGGCGGTCGAGGTCGCAGCCCTGACCGGCGCGGGGGTGGCGGCCGTGCTGTTGATCACGGTGTCCTCCCGGCTGGCCTCGCCCGAGGGGCTGATCCTGTTCGGGGTGGCGCTGTCGGCGCTGGCCGGGGCGCTGACGGCGCTGATCTTCAACCTGTCGCCGTCGCCGATCGCCAGCGCCGAGGTGATGAGCTGGCTGCTGGGCTCGGTCCAGAATCGCAGCTGGATCGATGTCGGCTGGGTCTCGCCGCCGGTGCTGCTGGCCGCGGCCTGTGCGCTGGCAGCAGGGCCCGGCCTGAGGCTGCTGGCGCTGGGGGAGGAGACCGCGGCGACCTCGGGGCTGGCCATGGGGCGGATGCGGCTGCTGGCCCTGGTCGCCGCCGCCGTCGCCGCCGGGGCCGCCGTCGCCGTGGCCGGGGTGATCGGCTTTGTCGGTCTGGCGGCACCGCATCTGGTGCGGGGCGCGGTGCGGGGCGACCCGGCCGCCCTGCTGGCCCCGTCCGCCCTGACCGGCGGGCTGGTCCTCGTGCTGGCCGACCTGCTGGCCCGGATGATCCCGACGGATCAGGAGCTGAAGCTGGGCGTGTTCACCGCCCTGATCGGGGCCCCGCTGTTCGCCCTGATCGCCTGGCGGGCGGCGCGGGAGTGGCGGTCGTGATCGGGCTGGACGGGGTTTCGGCCGCGATCGGCGGGCGGACGGTGCTGGACGCGGTCAGCCTGACCGTGGCGGCGGGCGAGCTTGTGGCGCTGTGCGGCCCCAACGGGGCGGGCAAGTCCAGCGTGCTGCGCGCCGCCTGCGGCCTGTTGCCGGTGACGGCCGGAGCGGTGCGGCTGGGGGGCGAGCCGGTCAAGGCGCTGGCCGCGCCGGAACGGGCGGCGCGGATCGCGTATCTGCCACAGGAGCGGCGCATCGCCTGGAACATGCCGGCGGTGGAGATCGCGGCGCTGGGCCTGCCCTTCCTGCCGGGGCCGGAGGCGCGGGCCCGGGCGAGGGCGGCGCTGGAGGCGGTCGGGGCGGACCATCTGGGCGACCGGGGCGTGGCCGAGATGTCGGGCGGGGAACGGGCCCGGGTCCTGATCGCCCGGGTGCTGGCGACCGGAGCCGCGGCGCTGGCCCTGGACGAGCCGGTCGCGGGGCTGGACCCGGACGCGGCCTTTCTGGTCATGGGCCGGCTGAAGGCCCGGGCCGCGGCGGGGCAGGGGGTGCTGGTCAGCCTGCACGACCTGCCGCTGGCCGCCGGCGTCGCCGACCGGATCGTGGTGATCGACGGGGGCCGCGTCGTGGCCGACGGGCCGCCGCGCGAGGCGTTGAACGCCGGGGTGCTGGACGCGGTGTTCCGGGTCGGGGGCGACTGGGGCGAGGAACCGGCGGGGGGGCTGCGGCTGATCCGACGGGTGTGAGGCTCGGGCGTGGTGGGGACCCTGACCCTGATGCAAAAACAGGGTCCACTGAGTCCGCTGAGTCCACTGAGTCCAATGGGTCCCGATCGTTCGCCCGGCCGAGGGGCCGGAGCGGACCGCGTTCGACCGGGACCCTTCAGGCGCGTCGTGCCGTCACTATCTCGCACGCCACAGCGCGCGGTTCGGGGCCCATCGCGTGGGGGTTCGACCTGTCAAAGACCTGTGGCAGAGCATGGGTCCCTGAGATGATGAATGCAAGGGGCGAAGGAGAATAAATACCTATTTCCGGAGCCGCCGATGGGTCCGGAGCGCGTGGGCGGCGGACGTCATGGGCAGGGATGGGTCGAGACGATTGTTCCATCAGGTCGGATCCGGACCCCTGATTTCGGGCCGGGAGCGGACCCTGCCAGGGACCGTAATGGGTGGAAAGCGGACATCACTTTCTCGGCGGTAGGCAGCGTTTCGCTTCGGCGATCATCCATTCGACCGTGTCGAGGGGGAGGCTATTTCCGAACGTGGTCACGGACATAGAGCCGTCGATATCGGAGTAGAAGACTTCAGCCAGCGGCATCGTCTCCATCAAACCGTCGTTTAGTTCGAGATACATGCCATCGCGCTCAGCTACGTCGCTGCCCATCACCAACTCATACGTTGGCCGTTTTTCGTCAGACATCGGGACCTCACTGGGTCAGGTTAGGGCCGCCCGCATCAGTCCGCTACGGGTCGGGATAGGTCAGGGCTGCCCAGGCGGAAAAAGGACATTCTGGTTAGCGGACGTGCCCCCTCGCTATCGGCGATATGGCTCGGACGATGTGTAGCGGTCCACCACCCAGAAGAAATCAAATCGATTGGCAGGGGCGACGGGGTTGAGCCCAAGCGGAAGGTTACCACTCGAACCATTTAGGCGATGAACTCCGCAGGCGGGCATGCACGCCCACGCCTCACCCGATTGGCTGTTCGCAATCTGCACGTTCACCACGTCCCCCAGTTCCGAAGTTAGCGTGTCGTTTTCAGCGGGGTCTAACTTACGTCGAGCGTGATAGTTGCCGACTAGAACGATCAGGACATCTTCAGTCCTGCGGCGGTTCATGATCCTTGCAGCCGCTTCGGCTTCCGAGAAAGGCAATGATCGGTCGTTGGTCAAAAAACCTATCACCTCAACCGCCCCGGAGAGACGTAGGTCGCGCAGCCCCAAAAGCAGATTACGAGTTGCGATGGATGCGCGACCATCAGGAGACTGCTGATCCCAAAACGTATTATCGACAGCAGGCCCGTACACGTCAGCAACGGCTTCTGGTGGCATTTCGACTGCGAGGGTAGCTGAGCGTCCGGCTCCTATAGCTCTGCATATCAAAGACATGATCACAGGAGCGGACTGGTTGGTCCCGTGAAACTCTCCCACGACGACGGGCTTTTCAAAGTCGAGCGGTACTGGCACGGCCATGCGGCAGGCTTCGCGTTGGGCACCGCGACTGTCATCGACATTTGCGACCGACCGATCAAACGAGACTGATCCTGACGTGATCAGGAGTAGCGACAGAATGATTTTCATCCACGGATCATGTTCGACCTATCGGAGGTCTGCAACGGGTCGGGAGCGGACGGTGGCCAGCGGGTGTTCAGCGGACGTTGGTTCGGTAGAGTGACTGGATGAAGTTCGGGGAACTCAAATCCATCGGTCACAACATCGCTGACTCCCTCGGGAGCGGCATATGCCTTCTCATCGGCTACTACGAGATCGACATCTTCGCCGAGGCAGCGGGTTCGCCCGCCGGATTTATCGAGGTGAACTTCCTGACGGGGACGAGTTCCGGCAGTCCAACGTCTCCGACCCTCAGCGAGGCTATCAAGCTCTATCGAGATGCTCTTGATCGACTGTGCGCGAGCCACGGCACAACTGCATCAGCGTTTGCCACATTAACTGCTCGCTTCGCCGTCGATAGGAGATACGGGGCTCATTTCGCTGTCACCGTCGAAGACCAATCGGGCCGCCGGTCGGTTGACGAATATCTCGGCATACCGGGCCGTAAACTTAAGGTCCGCTAAGGGTCGAGAGGCGACCGTTGGCGGCTTGCAACATGCGGAAATCAGGCCGGCCGTTGGAGAACAAGTTGGGGGGCGTTCGTGGACTTGAACCACGGACCTGCGGCTTAAGAGGCCGCCGCTCTGCGCGTCTGAGCTAAACGCACGTCTCAACCTGGTACTGGCCAGTTGGCCTGCGGTTGACTTTGCAGGGTCCGTGCCAGTCCGGATGAGCGGGCCGGTTTGCAAATGTCCGAGAAGGGTCGCTTCCTGTCGCCGCATCCGAAGCGAACAACTGACATTGCGTAAATCTGGACGTTTCGCCTCGACCAAAAGGCTACCCCCGTCCTATCGTGATGGTGCGGCTAGTGCGGTTCGGAGACCACGATGGACTACCTCAAAAATGCAACGTTCGGCGGCTTGTTTATCGTAACCTTTCTCGTTGCGGCTACGTTTCAACTTGCAATGGCAGTTCTCGGGATTGTCCTGGCTTCGCTGTCCCCGAGCCTATTTCAAATGAACGGCGTCCCGGCGACCTCGCCTGCTCAAGCTATCGGGACTGTGCTATTCATATTGGTGGTCGGCCTACTCGTGAACGCCGGGATGTCAGCTGTGGGTGCCTTGCTCTGGCTGCTGGTCCGCAAGCTCGTGCCCGGCACGCAGAAGGTCCGGTAGGGGTCGGGAACGGTCATCGCAGCCCGGGCAAAAAGCCGACCCGCTGAACGACGGCGTAGGGTGGGGAGCGGACCTTCCCTCACTTTCGCATCGCGGCCTCCTGACGTATCGAGGATGGATGAGCGACGCACGTTCTCGGCTTGCTGACTGGTTCGAAGAGTTTTGGGGCGAGAAGCTCCCAAACAGCGGCGACATCGATCTGTTCGAGCGGTTCGGCATAGAAGGCGACGATGCCTCCGGCTTTATGGATAGCTTCGCTACTCATTTTGAAGTCGATTGCCAAAACTATCGCTGGTATTTTCACCATCGCGATGAAGGCACGAACTTCGGCGCACTAGTCTTCGCACCTCCTTATCGACGTGTGCAGCGGATGCCGGTTACTCCAAATATCTTGATCGAGGCCCTCGAATCGAAGAGATGGCCGCTCACATATCCAGCCCATCAAATGCCGACCGTGCGCTGGGATATTCGGGTGAACCAGTTGCTCTCCGCAGTCGCCCTTGCCCTGCTGGCGATCTGGCTCTGGCTACATTTCGTTCGCTAAGGGTCGTGAGGAGACCATCGACCTAGATCGCGAAGCGGAAGTCAGGCTTCTTCTTTGTCGCTGCCCCAGATGCGAGGGCTTAGATCGGTTAGTGTGGGATTGCCGCTCAGGATCAGGCTTCGCCGCTGATCTTCTGACATGGACCAAAGACCATCCGCACGAGTTTTCGCCAGCGCAACATCTGAATAGCCCTCGAACCAGACTAGGTTGTCCACGCCAAACTTGGCGATCCAGTCCATATCGAGAAGCGAGGCCGAGACTCCCACGTAGGATTGGGTGAGGCCCTCGCTGGTCGCGATGTAGACGTAACCGGAGGTCGGGGTGTCCATGGAGGCAACCTAGCCGCCGACCCGGAGTGTCCGCAACGGGTCGAGATCGGTCTTCGTCAGGCAGGCGGGAAGTGGACATTTGCTCCATTGCCCGAAAACCCATCTTCCGAGCGTCGCCCGGGGTGGGGAATGGACCTCAGCGGGGCTCGTCGCCTCCCCGTCGCCGCCTGGCGATGGGGAGGGGGACCGCCCCCCGGTCAGGGCTTCGTTCGGCCGGAGGACAGGCTCCGCAGTGGGGGGCTGTTGAGGCCGCGTATCCGGTGTGGGGTGAAGACCCCCTCCGTCCGCTCGCAAAGCGCTCGCTGCCACCTCCCCATCGCGCCGCGACGGGGAGGAGACCGCGCAAACCCTAGGGCTGGTAGGGCCTCGGTCCGTTGCTGCCCCGGGCGATGTCCGCGCTGGTCGTGAGGGGGGCCGAGCCGCCGTTGAGGCGGGCCTTGTAGACGGCCATGTTTTCCATGACGCGCATCATGTAGTTGCGGGTCTCGGTGAAGGGCGTGCATTCGATGAAGTCGATCGGGTCGACGCCGCCGCCCGCAGCGCCGCCGCGCGGATCGCCGCAACGGGCGGTCCATTGCGGCACCCGGCCGGGGCCGGCGTTGTAGCCCACGGTGGTCAGCAGCATGGAGCCGGAGAACTGGCTCATCAGCTCGCCGAGGTGATAGCTGCCCAGGGTCATGTTGTAGTCGGGATCCCACAGCCGCTCGGCCGAGAAGGGCATGCCCAGCCGGCGGGCGACGCCGGCGGCGGTGGCGGGCAGGAACTGCATCATGCCGCGCGCATCGGCCGAGGAGCGGGCGCGGGGGTCGAAGCTGGATTCCTGACGCGTGATGGCCAGAGAGAACTCCACCGGGGCCGCGCCGGCAACGACCGGCGGCAGGCGGACCGGATACTGGCGCTCGGGCAGGAGGAAGCCGCGCTGGCTGGCCGCGCGGCCGACCATCATGGCCCCGAAGCCGTCGCCGTAGCCGCGCGTCATGTCCATCAGCAGGGCCAGGTCCATGATGCCCGGCAGGGTGTCGTCCAGATGATAGGCGAAGACGCGGTACAGGCTGGTCTCGCCGGTTTCGCCGAGGATGCGGGCGGCGCGGACGACCTCATTGGCCTCGAAGGCGGCAATGTCGGCCGCGGCGGGGACGGGTTCGCCGGGCAGGGTCAGGGTGGTGATGCCGGCCTTCTCGGCGGCGAGCTGGCCGTAGAAGCTCTGGATATGCTGCGCCCCGTCCCGATAGTGGGCGAGGGCCCCGGCCTGGTCGCCGCGGGCCTCGGCGGCGCGGCCCAGCCAGTAGAGGGCGCGGCCCTGGGTGATGGGGGTGGAGGAGGACTGGCGCAGGGCCTCGAAATGGCCGGCGGCGCGGGCGGGATCCCCCAGTTTGGTCAGGGCGACCCAGCCGGCGAAGAATTCGGCATCGACCTTGCGCTCGCCGCCCGCGAAGCCGTGGCCGGCCATGGAGTCATAGGCGGCGCGCCATTCGCGGCGCTCCAGCGCATCGAGGAAATAGTTGCGACGCTCGCTCCACAGGGTGTTCTGGCCGTCGCTGTGCGACGGCGCGGGCGGCAGGGCGGACAGCAGGGCGAAGCCCTCGGTCTGGCGGTTGGCGCCGCGCAGGATGCGCACGCGCTCCAGCGCGACGGCAGGGTCGCGGGCCTGGGCCGGCGACAGGCCGGCGACGACGGCATCGGGACTGTAGGCGGTGCGCAGGGCCATGGCGGCATTGGCCACGGCCTGACGCTGGGGCGAGACCATCTGGACCATGGCCCGGGTGGCGGGGCCGTGCGGACCGGTCAGCAGCATCGACAGCCGGGCCTCGTGATCGGCCGGGGTCAGGGCGGACCCCCAGCGCCCGAGCATGCGGGTCTGGCTGGCCTCCTCGAAGGAGCGGGTGCGCCACCATTCGCCGATCAGGGCGCGCGCCTCGGCGGGGCGGCCGCTGCGGTCGAGGGCGTCGGCCAGGACGAGGGCCCCCTCGACGGTCTGGGGCGGGCTGGCGGCGAAGAAGGCGAGGGCGGCGTCGGGGCCCATGCCGGCCCGGTCCAGGGCCTGTTCGGCGGCGGAGATGCGGCTGTCGGCGCGGGGCCAGGCGCGCAGGCCCTGGACGTCGTTGGACAGCTCGGTCCAGGACAGCTGTTCGGCCGAGGTGTCGATCAGGGCCCATTCGACCAGTTTGCGCGCGGTCGGGTCGCCGATGGCGGCGGCAGCGTTGCGGGCCCCGGTGACGTCGCGGGCCCGGGCGGCGGCCAGACCCTCACGGAAGCGGGCGGTGTCGGCGTCGGACAGCACCCGCTGCTGGTAGCCACCGCCGGTGGCGGCCGTCACATAGGGGGTGGGCTGGCGGTTGAGGTCGGCGGTCTGGGGCACAGGGGCAAGGACGGCCAGAACGGCCGCGAGGCTGGTCGCGAGCATGTAGTGTCCGATCCCCATTCATCCCGGTTGCGGGTTCGACCCCGGCAACCTACCCTCTCGCGTCTCGTTTCAGGCGACCGCCGCCCATTCCCCACGCAAGGTAGACTTGTTTCAATGACCGCCCCCTTGTTCAAGGGCGTGATCACCGCCCTGATCACACCACTTCGTGACGGAAACGTGGACGAAGCCGCTTTCGAGGCCCTGCTGGAACGCCAGATCGCCGCCGGGGTACACGGCGTGGTGCCGATGGGCACGACCGGAGAGAGCGCCAGCCTGACCGGGGACGAACATCGCCGCGTCATTGAACTTTGCGTGAAGATTGTCGCGGGGCGGGTGCGGGTCATCGCCGGGGCGGGGGCCTCGGGCACGGACAAGGCGATCGAGCGGGTGCAGCACGCCAAGACCGTCGGGGCCGACGGGGCGCTGGTCGTGACGCCCTATTACAATCGCCCGTCGCAGGCGGGGCTACAGGCGCATTTCGAGGCGATCGCCGAGGCGGTGCAACTGCCGGTGCTGCTGTACAATGTGCCGGGGCGGACCGGGGTCGATCTGGCCAATGCGACGGTGGCGGCGCTGGCGGCCCATCCGAACATCGTCGGGATCAAGGATGCCACCGGCGACATGGGCCGGATCGGCTGGATGCGGGCGCATATCGCCCGACCGTTCGACCTGATCTCGGGCGATGACGCCAGCTTCCTGGGCTATTGCGCCCACGGCGGAACCGGCGTGATCTCGGTGGCCTCCAATGTGGCGCCGGAGGCCATGGTGGCGCTTTACCATGCCGTGGCGAGCGGGGATCTGGCGCTGGCGCGGTCGTGGCAGGACCGGCTGGCGGACCTGCAGTCGGCGCTGTTTCTGGACAGTTCGCCGTCGCCGGCGAAATACGCTCTCGCGAGGCTGGGGCTGTGCACCGAGGAGGTGCGGCTGCCGCTGGTTCCGACGCGGGACGCGGTCAAGCCGGCGATCGATGCGGCCATGGCTGCGGCAGGGCTGGGCTGATGGCCACGACCCGGGAAAAGGCCGCCGCCGCGACCACCAAGGCCCCGATCACCAAGGCCAAGGTCATCGCCGAGAACCGGCGTGCCAAGTTCGACTATTTCCTCGAGGACAATCTCGAGGCCGGGATCATGCTGCTGGGCACGGAGATCAAGGCCCTGCGCATGGGCCGGGCCAATATCGCCGAGAGCTATGCGGCAGTGGAGGGGCGTGAGATCGTGCTGATCAACGCCGACATCCCGCCCTATGCCCAGGCCAACCGCTTCAACCATGAGCCGAGGCGACCGCGGAAGCTGCTGCTGCACAGAAAGCAGATCGACCGGCTGATCGGGGCGGTCCAGAAGGACGGCCAGACCATCATTCCGATCCGGCTGTATCTGAACGACGACGGCAAGGCCAAGCTGGAGATCGCCCTGGCCAAGGGCAAGAAGCTGCACGACAAGCGCGAGGCCACGGCGGACCGGGACTGGGCCCGGGACAAGGCCCGGCTGATGCGGGACAAGGGCTGACCGGTCAGGCGGTTCCGCGTCAGCTGCCGGACAGCGGCCGGGCGTCGATGACGTTGGGCAGGGCCGCCGGGGCCATGTTCAGGTCGTAGAGACCCAGCGAGGGCCGGAAGGCCGACTCCAGCCCGAGCAGGGCCAGGGCCAGCACGATGGCCGAGAGGAGGGCGAGGCCGGCGGCGCGGCGCTCTGCGGGGGTGAAAAGCTGGGGTCTGTTACGCACGGCGGGTCTCCCTGTTCGGGCAGGAAAACGGACGGGGTGTCGCACCGTTCCGGAGCCACAGTATGAACGGTGACGCTGTCGATTCGGTGTGCCCGGGAGGCAACACCCCCGGCCTCGCCGCGTGTCGGGCGTCAGCCCTCGATCAGGGCGCGGGCGCGCCGGAAGATGGCCTCGAACATGGCGGGGGTCAGTCGGCCCGTGTTCGTGTTGAGCCGGGAGCAGTGGTAGCTGTTCAGCAGGACATAGGGGCCGACCGACGCCTCGACCCCATGGCCGGACGCGACAGCGCTGCCGGGCAGACCCAGCGCCTTGAGCACGCTGCGGCGCGAGACGTCGCCGAGGGTGACGATGACCCGGAGCCGCGGCAGGGCGGCGAGGCGGTCGATCAGGAAGGGGCGGCAGGTCGCCTCCTCGACAGGCAGGGGCTTGTTGGCGGGCGGGGCGCAGCGCACGGCGTTGGTGATCATGCAGTCGACCAGGGCCAGGCCGTCGTCGGGGCGGGCGTCGTAGGTGCCGGTGGCGAAACCCGTCTTCAGCAGGGTCTCGTAGAGGATCACGCCGGCGCCATCGCCGGTGAAGGGGCGGCCGGTGCGATTGGCCCCGGTACGGCCGGGGGCCAGGCCCGCGACCAGCAGCCGGGCCTCCGGGTCGCCGAAGGAGGGGGCAGGGCCGTTCCACCAGCCGGGGTTCTGGCGTGCATTGTCCGCCCGGTAGGCGACGAGGCGAGGGCAGAGGGGGCAGTCGCGGGGCGGCTCGGGCGTCATGGCCGCTCGTCCCGCTCGAAGGTGCGGACCGAGGGTTGGGCGGGGCTGCCGCGCGGGCGGCCGTAGTCCTGCAGCAGATCGGTGAGCTCGATGAAGGCGTCGGCCTGGCGGCGCAGTTCGTCGGCGATCATCGGCGGCTGGCTCTTCAGCGTCGAGACCACGGTGACGCGGACGCCTTTGGCCTGGACCGCCTGGACCAGCCGGCGGAAGTCGCCGTCCCCCGAGAACAGCAGGATGTGGTCGAGATGCGGGGCCAGCTCCAGCATGTCCACCGCGATCTCGATGTCCATATTGCCCTTGGTGCGGCTGTGGCCCTGGGCGTCGGTGAAGCGTTTGGTCGGCTTGGTCACCACCGAGAAGCCGTTGTAGCCCAGCCAGTCGACGAGCGGCCGGACCGGAGAGAACTCTTCGCCCTCGATCACCGCTGTGTAATAATAGGCCCGAACCAGGACGGCTTTCTCCCGGAACGCATCGACCATCTTTCGAAAGTCGAGATCCGCGTTCAGGGCCTTGGTCGCCGAATACAGATTGGCCCCGTCGATGAACAGGGCGAGGCGATCGGTCGGGTAAAGCATCATGGACATCCCCCCGCAAACATCGGCTCCGGACCCGCAAGCCGTCAGCGTCAATATCGACGACGACCCGGACCTGGACGCCGCTGTCTTCGTCGCGCTGGGGTGCAATGACAAGGGGGTCTGGGCCGACTGCCGCGAGGCGCTGGAGGCGGCTCTGGCGCGGTTCCGCTCCGAGGGCGTGGATGTGGTCGCCCGCTCGTCGTGGTGGACGTCCCAGGCCTGGCCCGATCCGACCGATCCGCCCTTTCTGAACGGCGTCGTCCGGGTGCGCACGGCGCTCGACCCGCATGGGCTTATGGCGGCCCTGGGCCGGATCGAGGAGGCGTTCGGGCGCGAACGAAGCCGGCTGAATGCGCCGCGCACCCTGGACCTGGACCTGATCGCCTATGGCCGGGAACAGGGGGACTGCAACGGCCTGATCCTGCCCCATCCCCGGGCAGCGGACCGTCGTTTCGTCATGGGGCCTCTGGCAGAGATGGCACCGGCGTGGCGTCATCCCGTGTCCGGTCTGGATGCGGGGACGCTGGCGCGCAGGGCGACGGTGGCGCGGGATGCCCGGCCGCTGGCCTGAGCCGCCTCGAAATCGCCGCTCTGGCGTTGCACAGGAGGCTGCCTATCTGTATGCAACGCGGTTCTCCCCGCCGCCCGAGGATTCCTGAATGGCTCGCGTCACTGTCGAAGATTGCATCGAACGGGTTCCGAACCGGTTTGGCCTTGTCCTGCTGGCCGGGAACCGCGCCCGCGCCATTGCCAATGGCGCGGCCCTGACGCTGGATCGCGACAACGACAAGAACCCCGTCGTGGCCCTGCGCGAGATCGCCGACGAGACGGTGGTGCCCGCCGAACTGCTGGAGACGGTGATCGTCGCCCTGCAGCGCGTCGATGAGCGCACCGAAGCCGAGGACGAGGCGGAAATCGTCGGTCTGCTGGCCGAGCCGCAACACATGAACATGGCCGAGGCCGAGCTGATCCGCGCGCTGCAGAGCGACCGGGACGGCGGCCAGGAGGAACGCTACTGACGGCGGAACCCGCTCCCGGTATCGCTATTCTCCCGGCGCGGGCCGGTTCGACCCCGCCGCCGACTGCCATTGCCAAGGATCCCGTTTCGCCGTCGGCTGTGCTCCAGCCGGCGGCGAAACGCATTCCGGTCCTGCGCCAGTTCGAACTGATCGAGGCGGTCAAGGCCTATGACCCCACCGCCGACGAGGCCCTGCTGAACCGGGCCTATGTCTATGCGATGAAGATGCACGGGTCGCAGCTGCGGGCCTCGGGCGATCCCTATTTCGCCCATCCGATCCAGGTCGCCGGCATCCTGACCGACTACAAGCTCGACACGGCGACCATCGTCACGGCCCTGCTGCACGATGTGGTCGAGGACACTTCGGCGACGCGCGACGACATCGCCGGCATGTTCGGCGAGGAGGTCGCAGTCCTCGTCGAGGGGGTGACCAAGCTGAGCCGGCTGGAGCTGCAGGCCGAGCACACGCGCCAGGCCGAGAACCTGCGCAAATTCATCCTCGCCATCTCCAAGGATGTTCGTGTCCTGCTGGTGAAACTGGCCGACCGCCTCCACAACATGCGGACGCTGAAATACGTCAAGCCCGAGAAGCGCGAGCGCATCAGTCGCGAGACGCTGGAAGTCTATGCACCGCTGGGCCGGTCGATCGGCATTCATTCGATCGCCTCGGAGCTGGAAGAACTGGCGTTCGAGCATCTGAACCCGACGGCCCGGACGGCGATCGAGCGCCGGCTGGAGGCGCTGAAGCTGGAGCACGGCCGGGCGACCGAGGGCGTCGCCAGCGACGTCGAACGCGCCCTGAGCGAGGCCGGGATCCCGGCCCGGGTCTATGGCCGGCAAAAGACGCCCTATTCGATCTGGCGCAAGCTGCAGCGCAAGACCGTGGGCTTCTCGTCCCTGTCGGACATCTACGGGTTTCGCGTGCTGGTCCAGTTCGAGGACGACTGCTACCGCGCCCTGGGCGTGATCCACCGGGCCTGGCCGATGGTGCCGGAGCGGTTCAAGGATTTCATCTCGACGCCCAAGTCGAACAACTATCGCTCGCTGCACACCACGGTGGTCGGCCCCGGGGGTCTGCGCATCGAGATGCAGATTCGCACCGAGGCCATGGACCGGGTGGCCGAAGACGGGGTGGCGGCGCACTGGGCCTACAAGAACCACTCCTACGGGTTTGACCGCGAGGCGATGGAGAAGGACGGCGGGCGCGACCCGCTGCAGAACCTGCGCCATCTGGTGCAGGTGATCGAGCATGGCGAGGGCGGCGAGGACTGGGTCGAGCACGCCAAGCTGGAGATGTACCTCGATCAGGTGTTCGTCTTTACCCCCAAGGGGCGGCTGATCACCCTGCCGCGCGGGGGCATGGCGCTGGATTTCGCCTATGCTGTGCACACCGAGGTCGGGGACACGGCCGTGGGGGTGAAGATCAACGGCGAGCTGAAGCCGATGCGCACGGCGCTGCAGAACGGCGACGTGGTCGAGGTCATCCGCGGCAAGAAGCGCGAGGCCCCGGCGGACTGGCGCAACCTGACCGTCACCGGCCGGGCGCGGTCGGCGATCCGGCGCCACATCCGCTCATCCGAGCGGGACGAGTTCCAGAAGCTGGGGCGGACGACGCTGGAGCAGGCGCTGACCCGCGCCGGCAAGTCGCTGGCCGATGTGGCGCTGAAGGTGGCGGTGGAGACCCTGGCCACGGGGACCGAGGACGATCTGTTCGACGCCATTGGCCGGGGGCGGCTGGCCGCCAACCGGGTGGTCGAGATCCTGTTCCCCGCCCTCAAGGGCACGCTGTCGTCCGGTCATGACCGCAAGAAGATCGTCGACGACAAGGCGCGGATGTTCGTACGGGGCGGCGGACTGACGCCGGGCGTCAGCATCCATTTCGGTGAATGCTGCACCCCCGTGCCCGGCGACCGGATCGTCGGCATCCTCGAGCCCGAAAAAGGCCTGACGGTGCACGTCATCGACTGCCAGAGGCTGGCGGACTTCACCGATGACGACAGTGTCTGGCAGGACCTGCAATGGACGCCGGAGGCCGAACAGGGCGCGGTGGGCACGGCCCGGCTGCGCGCCACGATCCAGAATGCGCCGGGCGTGCTGGGTCAGGTGGCCACCGTCATCGGCGAGGCGGGCGGCAATATCCTGAACCTGAGGATGGCGCACCGGCAGTCGGATTTCTTCGACGTCGATCTGGACGTCGAGGTGGCGGACGCCAAACACGCCATCAGCATCATCGCGGCGCTCAGGGCCAATCCGAACGTGGATACGGTGGAACGGTCGCGGGGCTAGGTGCCACGGCAGCTGTCGTCACTCCGGACGAAGCCGCGCTTCGCCCGGAGTGACGAAAGAGGGCTCGCCCCTATTTTTTCCCCGGCGGCTGGGTGAACGGTGACGTTCCCACCGACACCGCCGGCTTGGGCTTCTCCGCCTTGGGTTTGCGGACTTCCTTGTTCGACTTCACCTGACCCTTGGCCATGGTCGTTCTCCAGACCCTCCACGCCGGAAGGGCAGGACGGGGTTCGGACTGATCCTAGCCTTTTCCCCGGTGTTCGTCGCGGGGATGTTCACAGGCGGTTGACCGGAACAAACAGCCAACATAGAACATTCCCGGAACACGCAACTGGGGATAAGACGATGACACGGGTGGTTCGGGAAGCGCTGTCGCTTGCATCGTGCGGCAGCTTTGTCTGGATGGTCTGGCAGGTCGCCCTGCTGGCGAGATGAGTCGCCTCCGGCCTGACATCGAGGTTCAGGCCATCACAGATCAGGCGTCAGTCCGGGGTTTCGTCCACCTGAGGGTCCGCTCGGCCTATTCCCTGCTGGAGGGGGCGATCAAGGCGGGCAAGGTCGGGCGGCTGGCGGCCGACGCGGGCATGCCTGCGGTGGCCGTGGCGGACCGGGTCAATCTGTTCGGCGCGCTGGAGTTTTCGGAAGCCGCCAAGGCCGTGGGGGTCCAGCCCCTGATCGCCTGTGCCCTGCCGGTGTCCGGGATCGGCGGGAAGCGGGCCGAGCGCTGGGCCAAGGTGCCGACGGTCGTGCTGATCTGTCAGGACGAGGCCGGGTGGCGCAATCTGTGCGCCCTGTCGTCGGCGGCCTATCTGGAGGCCGGGGATGATGAGCCCCATGTGCCGTGGACGCGGGTGGTCGAGCGGTCGCAGGGGTTGATCCTGCTGTCGGGCGGGCCAGACGGGCCGGTGGACCCCCTGTTCGTGCAGAACAAGCCGGCCGAGGCGGCCGGGGCCCTGGCAGCCATGGCCGAGGCGTTCGGGGACCGGTTCTATATCGAGCTGCAGCGGCACGGGCTGCCGGACGAGGACGCGGCGGAGCGGGGGCTGGTCGACTGGGCCTATGCCCATGACGTACCGCTGACGGCGACCAATGACGTCCACTATGCCCGGCGCGAGCAGGCGCGGTCGCACGACGCCCTGCTGTGTATCGCCGACGGGGCCTTCACCGGTCAGGAGGACCGCAGAAGGATCAGTCCGGAGCATTTCTTCCGCAGCGCTGCCGAGATGCGGGCGCTGTTCGCCGACCTGCCGGAGGCCTGCGACACCACGATCGAGATCGCGCGGCGCTGCGCCTTTCTGGTCAAGACCCACCCGCCGATCCTGCCCCGGTTCGAGGCCGGGGAGGGTCGGACCGAGCCGGACGAGCTGATGCACCAGGCCCGTGAGGGGCTGAAGGCCCGGCTGCGGTCGGTGACGCCCTCGGCTCCCGAGGCCGACTACTGGACCCGGCTGGAGTGGGAGGTCGGGATCATCACCCAGATGGGCTTCCCCGGCTATTTCCTGATCGTGGCCGACTTCATCAAATGGGCCAAGGCGCACGGGATTCCCGTGGGGCCGGGGCGGGGGTCGGGGGCGGGGTCACTGGTGGCCTGGGCCCTGACGATCACCGATCTGGATCCCCTGCGGTTCGGCCTGCTGTTCGAGCGGTTCCTGAACCCCGAACGGGTCTCCATGCCCGACTTCGACATCGACTTCTGCCAGGAGCGGCGGGAAGAGGTGATCACCTATGTCCAGGAGCGCTACGGCAAGGACCGGGTGGCCCAGATCATCACCTTCGGCACGCTGCAGGCGCGGGCTGTGCTCAGGGACGTGGGCCGGGTGCTGCAGATGCCGCTGGGCCAGGTGGACCGCCTGGCCAAGATGATCCCGAACAATCCGGCCAATCCGACGACCCTGGCCCAGGCCATCGAGATCGAGCCGAGGCTGAGGGAGGCGCGCGACGGCGACCGGTCGGTGGCGACCCTGCTGGAAACGGCGCTGGAGCTGGAAGGTCTGTACCGCAACGCCTCGACCCACGCCGCGGGCATCGTCATCGGCGACCGGCCGCTGGTCGAACTGACGCCCCTGTACCAGGATCCGCGCTCGGACATCCCGGCCACCCAGTTCAACATGAAGTGGGTCGAGCCGGCGGGGCTGGTGAAGTTCGATTTTCTCGGCCTGAAGACCCTGACGGTGCTGGATCGGGCGCGGGGCTATCTGGCGCGGCGCGGGGCCGAGCCCGATTTCAACGGCCTGCCGCTGGACGACGGCCGGACCTATGAGCTGATGGCCTCGGGCCAGACGGTCGGGGTGTTCCAGCTGGAATCCCAGGGCATGCGCGACACCCTGCGAAAGATGCGCTGCGGCTCGATCGAGGAGATCACGGCGCTGATCTCGCTGTACCGGCCCGGGCCGATGGAGATGATCGACACCTATATCGACCGGAAATTTGGCCGGGCCGAGGTCGACTATCTGCATCCGACCCTCAAGGAGACCCTGTCGGAGACCTATGGCGTCATCATCTACCAGGAGCAGGTGATGAAGATCGCGCAGGTGCTGGCGGGCTATTCGCTGGGCGAGGCCGACCTTCTGCGCCGGGCCATGGGCAAGAAGAAGAAGGAGGAGATGGACGTCCAGAAGGCGCGCTTCATCAAGGGCGCCTCCGAGAAATCCGTGCCGGAACAACAGTCGGACGGCATTTTCGAACTGGTGGCCAAGTTCGCCGGCTACGGATTCAACAAGTCGCACGCCGCCGCCTATGCGCTGATCAGCTACCAGACCGGCTGGCTGAAGGCGAACCACCCGGTCGAGTTCTTCGCCGCCTCCATGTCGCTGGACCTGTCCAACACCGACAAGCTGGCGGTCTTCTACCAGGATGCGCGCAAGTTCGACGTCCCGGTGCGCGCCCCGGACGTGAACGCGTCCTCGGCCGATTTCGACGTGACCTGGGAAGGGGAGGCGGGGGCCGTCCTGTATGCCCTGGGGGCCATCCGCAACGTCGGCCTCGAGGCCATGAAACATGTCGTCGAGGTGCGCGAGACCGGCGGACGGTTCGTCGACATCTTCGACTTTCTGGAGCGGGTCGATCCCCGGGCCGTCAACAAGCGGGCGCTGGAGGGACTGGCCAAGGCGGGGGCGTTCGATTCGATCCATCCGAACCGGCGCCAGCTGTTCGAACAGGCCGATGTGCTGATGGCCTATTGCCAGAGCGTGGCGGCGGACCGGAGCTCGTCCCAGGTCAGCCTCTTCGGGGCCGATCAGGCCGGCGCGGCGCGGCCGCGGCTGAAGAGCGTGGAACCGTGGGTCGGACCCGAGCGGCTGGATCAGGAACTGTCGGCGGTCGGCTTCTATCTGTCGGGTCACCCGCTGGAGGACATGGAAGGCGCGCTGCGCCGCAAGCGGGTGACCTTTGTGGCCGAGGCCGTGCAGCGGGCGGAGCAGGGCCACGACGCCTTCCTGATGGCCGGGGTCGTCCGCCGGCGTCAGGAACGGGCCAGCGCCAAATCGGGCGAGAAATTCGCCTTCGTCACCTTCTCGGATCCGACCGGCGAGTTCGAATGCCTGTTCCCGCCCGAGCAGCTGAGGAAATGTCGCGAGCTTCTGGAGGTCGGGGCCGCCCTGATGGTGCGGGTACGGGCCAAGTCGTCGGACGGGGAGGTGCGGTTCTTCGGCGATGACTGTTCGCCGCTGGCGACGCTGGTCGACGATGGTCTGGCGGGGCTGCGGGTGCATGTGTCGGCCCGCACGACCGATCCGGCCGCGATCCAGGCCCGACTGGCGCGGGCGGTGGCCGGGGGCAAGGGCGGCGAGATTACCCTCGTGGCCTCGCTGGACGGCCGGCGCGAGGTCGAGATGCGGCTGCCGGGTCGCTACCGTCTGGACGGTGCCTTGCGGGGCGCGCTGAAGTCGGCTCCGGGGGTGCTGATGCTCGAGGAGGCGTGACGGGCCGGGAACTCCCCTTGGCGACCCCCGTTTCGGGGGCGCATGGAAGAAGGAGATTTCCGCATGCTGATCCGATCGCTTCTTGTCGGTGCGGCCTGTGCCGCGCTGCTCGCTGCCTGTAACCAGGACACCGCCAATGAGGGCGCCGAGGCCGTCAACGCTGTCCAGGACGCCGCCTCGGTGCCGGTCGGCCAGATGTCGGCCGCCACCCTCGGGGCCAATACCGTGGACTCGTATGTGCCGAACGCGGCCATGGCTGACATGTACGAGATCCAGGCGGCCGAAATCGCCATGGAGAAATCCCGGACCGCCGGGGTTCGCGAATTGGCCGAAATGATCCGGACGGACCATACGGCCTCCAGCGAGAGGCTTGCGGGCCTTGCTCCGGCGGCCGCGCCGGGCGTGACCGTGCCGACCGGGCTGGACGAACGCCGTCAGGGTCTGATCGACAACCTGCGCGCGGCCTCGACCGCCGATTTCGACAAGGTCTTCATCGACCAGCAGGTCGCGGCCCACCAGGAAGCTCTGACACTCCACCGCGGCTTCTCCGACAACAGTGATCATCCCCAGCTGGCGAGCTTCGCCGGCGAGCTGGTCCCGCGGCTCGAGGCGCACCTCGAGCGGGCGCAAGCCCTGCAGGGCGAGATGTAGACCGCCTCCCTGAAGATCGCGTCGATGGAGGGGCGGTTCCAGCCGGAGCCGCCCCTTACGTCGATGGCGGTACCGCTTGCTTTTGGCGGCGTCCGGGCCTAGAAGCCCGCCCACTTCACACGCAGGTGTGGCGCGTTCCGGGGAGACATTCCGGTCGGGCCGTTCCGAGGGATCCCCTGATCCTTTCACCGCCTGCGGCGGATTAATCGGAAAAAGGACTACCCCAGATGGCTCTGCCTGAATTCTCCATGCGTACCCTGCTCGAGGCGGGCGCCCACTTCGGCCACCAGACGCACCGGTGGAACCCGAAGATGGAGCGCTACATCTTCGGCTCGCGCTCCAACATCCACATCATCGACCTGTCGCAGACGATGCCGCTGTTCCACCAGGCGCTGGTGGCCGTGCGCGAAGTCGCCGCCAAGGGCGGCCGCGTCCTGTTCGTCGGCACCAAGCGCCAGGCCGCCGAGCCCGTCGCCGAGGCCGCCAAGCGCTGTGCCCAGTACTATATGAACAACCGCTGGCTCGGCGGCACCCTGACCAACTGGCGCACGGTGTCGGGCTCGATCGCCCGCCTGCGCGAGCTGGAAGGCCTGCTGGAGCGCGGCGGCGAGGGCCGGGTCAAGAAGGAACTGCTGAACCTCGAGCGCGAGAAGGACAAGCTGGAGCTGTCCCTCGGCGGCATCAAGGACATGGGCTCCATCCCCGACATCATGTTCGTGATCGACACCAACAAGGAAGCGATCGCGATCCTGGAAGCCCGCAAGCTGAACATTCCGATTATCGCTATCCTCGACACCAACTCGGATCCCGACGGCATTACCTATCCGATCCCGGGCAATGACGACGCCGCCCGCGCCATCCAGACCTATTGCGATCTGATCGCCGACGCCGTGCTGGACGGTCTGGCCGCCGGTGCCGCCAACTCCGGCGTGGATCTGGGTGCGATGGAAAACCCCGTCGAGCCAATGCTGGCCGAGGCCTCGGCCCCGGTCGAGGCTGACGCCGCCCCCGCGGGCGCGGAAGCCGTGGCCGAGGAAATGCTGGCCGCTTCGGGCGAGGCGACCCCTGCGGAAGAGCCCGCAGCCGCCGAGGCCCCCGTGGCCGACGCTGCCGAGAAGACTGACGCCTGATCCGACCGGCCCGGTCCGCCGGGTCGTCCGCGAAACTGACACGCGGCCGGGGTAACACCCGGCCGCTCACGCACATCTGAAGACCAAGGAGACCAGAAATGGCCGAGATCACCGCCGCCCTCGTCATGGAACTGCGCGCCAAGTCCGGCGTCGGCATGATGGATTGCAAGAAGGCGCTCCAGGAAACCGACGGCGACATCAATGCCGCGATCGACTGGCTGCGCGCCAAGGGCCTGTCCAAGGCCGCCAAGAAGGCCGACCGCGTCGCCGCCGAGGGCCTGGTGGCCGTGGCGTCGAAGGAAGACGGCAAGGGTGAAGTCGGTGCCGCCATCGAGTTCAACTCGGAAACCGACTTCGTCGCGCGCAACGAGCTGTTCCAGAATGCCGCCAAGGCCTTCGCCCAGAAGGGTCTGGAGCACCATACCGTCGACGCCCTGCACGGGGCCGAGCTGGAAAACGGCAACACCATCCAGGCCGAGGTCACCAACATGATCGCGACCATCGGCGAGAACATGCAGCTGCGCCGCGCCGCCCGCCTGTCGGTCGATGAGGGTGTCGTCGCCTCCTATGTCCACAACGCCGTGGCCCCCGGCCTTGGCCGCATCGGCGTGCTGGTCGCCCTGCACGGCGGGGGCGACAAGGTCGCCCTGCGCGAACTGGGCCGCAAGATCGCCATGCACGTGGCCGCGACCGCTCCGCTGTCGCTGAACACGGACGATCTGGATCCGGCGGCTATCGAGAAGGAACGGCAGGTCCTGACCGAGAAGGCCAAGGAAGAGGGCAAGCCCGAGAACATGATCGCCAAGATCGTGGACGGTCAGATCAACAAGTTCCAGAAGGACGTGGTGCTGACGAAGCAGCCGTTCGTCATGAACCCGGACGTGACCATCGAACAGCTGGTCGCCGATACGGGCAAGGAACTGGGCGCGCCCGGCCTGCACCTGGCCGGCTTCGTGCGTCTGGCTCTCGGCGAGGGCGTCGAGAAGGTCGAGGGCCCGGACTTCGCTTCGGAAGTCGCCTCGATGATGGCGCCGCAAGCGTAAGGACATCGTCTCCTCCCTGTCGGCGTAGCCGATGGGGAGGTGGCACGTCGCCGTTTGGCGACGTGACGGAGGGGGCGAGACGGTCTGAAAGGCCCGACCCTCATCGTTGAAACCGGGTCGCCCCCTCCGTCTGCTCGCAAAGAGCTCGCATCCACCTCCCCATCGCCTTGCGACGGGGAGCAGACGTTACGCTCGCGCGCCCTTCGTCTATAAGACCCCCACGATTCCCTGGAAAAGAGACCCATGGCCGCCGACAGCACTCCCCTGCGATACAAGAAGGTGCTGCTGAAGGTGTCTGGCGAAGTCCTGATGGGCGAGCAGGGCTACGGCATCGACATGACGACGGTCGACCGGGTGGCCCAGGCCATCGCCAGGGTGGCCAAGGGCGGGACCCAGATCTGTCTGGTCATCGGCGGCGGCAACATCTTCCGTGGCCTGTCGACGGCGGCCGCCGGGATGGAGCGGGCCAGCGCCGACTATATGGGCATGCTGGCCACCGTCATGAACGCCCTGGCCATGCAGAATGCGCTGGAAAAGATCGGCGTCCAGACCCGCGTCCAGAGCGCCATCCCCATGGCCGCGATCGCCGAGCCCTATATCCGCCGGCGCGCCGTGCGGCATATGGAGAAGGGGCGGGTGGTGATCTTCGCCGCCGGCACCGGCAACCCCTATTTCACCACCGACACGGCCGCGGCCCTGCGCGCGGCCGAGATGGGGTGCGACGCCCTGCTGAAGGGAACTTCGGTGGACGGCGTCTATTCCGCCGATCCGAAGAAGGACAAGGCCGCGACTCGTTACGAGCATCTGACCTATCAGGACGTCCTGTCCCAGAACCTGAAGGTGATGGACGCCGCCGCCATCGCCCTGATGCGCGAAAGCGGAATTCCGATCGTGGTGTTCTCGATCCGTGAGGAAGAGTCGCTGCGCAAGGTGCTGAAAGGCAAGGGAACGTTCACGGTCATCAGCGACGCTCCGCCGACCGCTGCCGACTGACAGACGACACGAGACCTGAGGAGACCGACATGGCCAAGCCCGATCTGAAGACCTATCGCGACCGCATGGACAAGGCGGTGTCCTCCCTGAAGGAGGAGTTCCAGGGCCTGCGCACCGGCCGCGCGAACGCCGGCCTGCTGGATCCGGTGCAGGTCCAGGCCTATGGCTCGACCTCGCCGCTGAATGCCGTGGCGGCGATCAGCGTCCCCGAGCCGCGCATGATCTCGGTCAGCGTGTGGGACAAGTCGATGGTCGGGCCGGTCGAGAAGGCCATCCGCGCCGCCGGCCTGGGCCTGAACCCGATCGTGGACGGCCAGACCCTGCGCATCCCGGTTCCGCCGCTGACGGAGGAGCGCCGCAAGGAACTGGCCAAGCTGGCCGGCAAATACGCCGAGCAGCAGAAGATCGCTGTCCGCAACGTGCGCCGCGACGCCAACGACGACCTGAAGAAGGCGGAGAAGGCGGGCGAAATCAGCCAGGACGAGCAGAAAAAGATGGAGACCGAGGTCCAGAAGGACACGGATGCGGCCATCAAACGTATCGACGAGACCTTGAAGACCAAGGAAGTTGAGATCATGCAGGTTTGAGGCCGATGCTCCGGCAGCCTCGATCTCGACAGGACAGATGACACGATGACGGCCCCCCCCGCCGATGTGCCGGGCTCGCAGATCGGGCCGCGACACGTGGCCCTGATCATGGACGGCAACGGCCGGTGGGCGCAGGCGCGGGGGCTTCCCCGCGCAGTCGGGCACCGCGAGGGCGTGCAGGCGCTGAAGCGGACTGTGCAGGCGGCTCCGGCTCTCGGCATCGAATGCCTGACCGTGTTCGGGTTCTCGACCGAGAATTGGCGGCGGCCGGCGGAGGAGGTTTCCGATCTGATGGGGCTGGTGCGGTCCTATGTCGCCAGCGATTTGAACCGGCTGGACCGCGAGGGGGTGCGGGTGCGGGTGCTGGGCCGTCGCACGGGCCTGCCTGCTGATATCGAGGCCATCATCGAACGCGCCGAGCGGACAACCGCAGGCAATGACCGGTTTCTGCTGCAGGTCGCCTTCAACTACGGCGGCCGCGCCGATCTGGTGGATGCGGCCCAGGCCTATATCGACCGGCTGCTGGCAGGACAGGCCAAAGGACCGCTGGACGAGGCCGCCCTGGAGGCCGGACTGTCGACCGCGGGCGCGCCGCCGGTCGATGTGATCGTGCGGACCTCGGGTGAGCACCGGCTGTCGAACTTCCTGCTGTGGGAAGCCGCCTATGCGGAGCTGGTCTACCAGGACGTGTTGTGGCCCGACTACGGGGCCGAGGCCCTCGGCGATGCGGTGCGGGAGTACCGGCAGCGGGAGCGGCGCTTCGGGGCCGTTGATGTCGAACCGGCGCTCGCGGCCGGCTGATGGTGTCGCTGCGGAATCTGGGGATCCGGGCCGCGTCGGCCCTCGTGCTGGCCCCATTGGCGGTGCTGGCCACCTGGGCGGGCGGTCTCTGGTTTCTGGCCCTGCTCGTGGCGGCCGTGATCCTGCTGGCCCGGGAGTGGGCCTCGATGAGCGCGCCGGGACGGCGCGACCGCGTCGCCGTCGGCGTGGGCCTTGCCATCGTGGCGGCGACGGTGACGGCGCACACAGGCGCCATGTCGCCGGCTCTTGTGGTTCTGGTCTTCGGCGCGGCCGCCGTGGCTGTCTACGCACGCAGGATGGGTCAGGCGGGCGTCGATGCGGCCTATGGCGTTCTGTATCTCGGCTGGCCCGCCGTGCTGTTGATCTGGCTGCGGGACGGACAGGCCGGCACGGGCCTGAGCTGGACCATTCTCGTCTTCGTCGTGGCCTGGTCCGCCGACGTGATGGCCTTCCTCGTCGGCAGCCTGCTGGGCGGACCCAAGCTGTGGCCGCGCTATTCGCCGAACAAGACCTGGTCCGGCTTCGCGGGCGGGCTGCTGGCAGGGGCCGTGGCGGGCTATCTGGTGGCCCGCTACCTGCCGCTGGGCCTGCCGGACCCGATCTGGGGGCTGGGGCTCGGCTTCGCCGGCGCGCTGGCGACGATGGCGGGCGACCTGTGGGAATCCGCACTGAAGCGGCGCTTCGGCGTCAAGGACGCGGGAGGCCTGATCCCGGGCCACGGCGGTCTGCTGGACCGGGTCGACGGGCTGATGTTCGCCGCCGTCGTGATCGCGGCCGGACGGCTGGTAACCCTGATGCTGGAGGCGCGGCCGTGATCCGCAGGCGCGTGACCGTGCTGGGGTCCACCGGTTCGGTCGGGACCTCGACGCTGGACCTGATGGACCAGGCCGAACGGGTTGGGACCGGGACCTTTGAGGTGGTGGCCCTGAGCGGCGGCGCCAATATCGCCCGGCTGGTCGAACAGGCCCGACGCTGGCGGCCCGCCGTGGCCGTGACGGCCGATCCTGATCGTCTGGAGGAGCTGCGTGACGGGCTGGTCGGGACCGGCGTGGAGGCGGCCGCGGGCGAGGCGGCGATCGTGGAGGCTGCCAGCCGGCCGACGGATCTGGTCATGGCCGCCATCGTGGGCGCCGCCGGCCTGAAGTCGGCCTGGGCGGCGGCCGACACGGGCGCGACGCTGGCCTTGGCCAACAAGGAGAGCCTGGTCTGCTGCGGGTCAGCGCTGATCCAGCGGGTCCGGGCTGCGGGCGGACGCCTGATCCCGGTCGATTCGGAGCATTCGGCCATCTTCCAGGTGTTTCCCGCCGAGGCCCCGGAGCAGGTGGCGCGGCTGATCCTGACGGCCTCGGGCGGGCCGTTCCGCCGGACCTCGCTGGCGGCCATGGCGGGGATGACCCCGGAGCAGGCGGTGGCCCATCCCAACTGGAGCATGGGTGCCAAGATCTCGGTCGACAGCGCGACCATGGCCAACAAGGGTCTGGAGATGATCGAGGCCGCCTATCTGTTCGGCATGCCGGCGGGGCGGATCGATGTGGTGGTGCACCCCGAATCGGTGATCCACAGCATGGTGGAGTATGTCGACGGTTCGACCCTGGCCCAGATGGGGCCGCCGGACATGAAGACGCCGATCGCCTGCGCCCTGGCCTGGCCGGACCGGCTGGCGTGGCCGGCACCCCGGCTGGACCTCGCGGCGATGGGCCAGCTGACCTTTGAGGCGCCCGATCCTGTGCGGTTTCCGGCGTTGAGGCTGGCGCGCGAGGCGCTGGAGGCGGGGGGCGGTGCGCCCACAATCTTCAACGCGGCAAACGAGATCGCGGCCCTGGCCTTTCTTGACCGTCGACTGGCCTTTCTCAATATTGCCGCAGTCATCGCCGAAACGCTTGAGCGTATGACGAAGACGGGGGCGGACAGCGAACACGACGACGCCTGCGTCGGGGCTCTGGCTCTGGACGCGCATGCCCGTCGCCTCGCGGTCGAGATCGTCGCGGATCTGGCGCTGGCTGCCTGATGCTTATCGCTTGACGCACACGGAGACGATGACGCCATGCTGAACGCGCTCGCACAGGCCCTGATCTATGTGGTGCCGTTCCTGCTGGTGCTGACCCTGATTGTCACCATCCACGAGCTGGGCCATTTCCTCGTCGCGCGTGGCTTCGGTGTGAAGGTCGACCGGTTCGCCATCGGCTTCGGCAAGGCCGTGTTCAGCCGGACCGACCGGAACGGGATCGAATGGCGGGTCGGCTGGATGCCGCTGGGCGGCTATGTGAAGTTTTCAGGCGATCTCGACGCGTCCAGCGTCCCGGACAAACGGGGACTGGACGCCCTGAAGTCCGAAATCGTGGCCCGGGACGGTGTCGGGGCCGAGCGTGACTATTTCCATTTCAAGCCCGTCTGGCAGCGGATGCTGATCGTGGTCGCCGGGCCGGTGGCGAACTTTATCCTCGCCATCGCCATCTTCACCGTCCTGTTTTCTCTGGTGGGCGTCGAGTTGCGACCGGCCCGGGTAGCCCAGGTCGGCGAAGGCTCGCCGGCCGCCGTGGCCGGTTTCCAGCCGGGGGATCTGATCACTGCAATCGACGGCCGGGTGATTTCCGATGCCGGGGAGGTGACCCGCAAGGTCAGCCTGTCGAGCGGCGATCCCGTGCGTTTCACGGTCGAGCGGGCGGGGACCACCGTCGAACTGGTGGCCACGCCCGAGCGCCGGGTGGAGACCGATCCCATCGCCGGGCGCGTCACCGTCGGCCGGATCGGTCTGGCGCTGGCGTCCAGCGCGGCCGAGGCCCGGCAGGTCCGCTACAACCCGATCCAGGCGGTGGGCCGGGGCGTACAGGAGACCGGGGACATCCTTGGGACCACACTGAACTACCTCGGGCGCATCTTTACCGGGCGCGAGTCGGGCGATCAGCTGAGCGGCCCGCTGGGCATTGCCAAGGCGTCCGGAGCCCTGACCAACGCTGCGGTCGCGGCCAATCCCGATCCCGTGGCGACGGTCATGAACCTGGCCCTGACGCTGACAAGCTTCGCCGCCATACTTTCGATCGGAATAGGCTTTCTAAACCTGCTGCCCATCCCGGTTCTGGATGGCGGTCATCTGGTTTTCTACGCCTATGAGGCTGTGGCGAAGAAACCCGTGGCGGCTGCGGTTCAGGAGGCGGGGTATCGGGTCGGTCTTGCTTTGCTGGCGGGTTTGATGTTGTTCGCGACCTGGAACGACCTTCAGAAGTTGAACCTGTTCCAATTCCTCGGCGGGCTCGTCAGTTGAGCCGGCGCCAGCCCCCGATGGTTTCAAGAATGATTTTGATCGACCCCCGCGCTGCATCGATCCCGGGCACCCGCGGCCTGCGCCGTACCGCTGCGGCCACGGCCAGTGTGCTGGCCCTGGCTGCGGCCTGCCCGGCCCTGGCCCAAACGCCGCCAGCGCCTGCCCCGGCAGGCCCGCCGGCGCAGGGCGAGCCCGCCCAGACGGTGACGCCCGCCGAGACGGGCGTGGTCAACCGCATCCTCGTGCAGGGCAACCAGCGCATCGACCAGACCACGGTCCTGTCCTATCTGCCCATCCAGCCGGGCGACACGATCGATCCGGTCATTCTCGATGTCGCCATCCGGACCCTGACCCGCACCCAGCTGTTCGCGGACGTGCAGATCGGTCTGCAGGCCAATGGCGACCTTGTGGTCCGCATCGTCGAGAACCCGATCATCAACCAGGTGGTGTTCGAGGGGAACAGCGCGATCAGCGAGGACAAGCTGACCGAGGAGGTGACGATCGGTCCGCGCGGCATCTACACCCGGGCCCGGGTGCAGGAGGATGTGGGCAAGATCATCGAGCTGTACCGGCTCTCCGGTCGCATCTCCGCCACCGTGACGCCCAAGCTGGTGCAGCTGGAGCAGAACCGCGTCGACGTGGTGTTCGAGATCGACGAGGGCCCCGAGACCGGCGTCCAGGCGATCACCTTCCTCGGCAATGAGGCGTTTTCCGACAGCGCCCTGCGCGAGGTCATGGTGACGAAACAGTCGGCGTGGTGGCGGCTGTTCACCAAGAACGACAACTACGACCCCGGCCGTCTGGACTACGACCGCGAGCAGCTGCGGAAATTCTACACCAACCGCGGCTACTATGATTTCCGCATTGTCTCCGCGGTCGCCGAACTGGCCCCCGACGACAGCGCCTTCGCCATGACCCTGACGGTCGACGAGGGCGACCGCTACAATTTCGGCGACATCGAGGTGGTGACCGAGAACGACCGGCTGAACGCGGATTTCCTCAAACTGCTGCTGCCGATCCGGACCGGCGATCTGTATGAGAGCGACAAGATCGAGAGCTCGGTCGATGCCCTGACCTTCGCGGCAGGCTCGGCCGGTTATGCCTTCGTCGACATCAACCCGACCTATCGCCCGAACGCCGAGACCGACACCATTGATGTGACGTTCAACGTCTCCGAGGGTCAGCGCGTCTATGTCGACCGCATCAATGTGATCGGAAACACCCGCACCATCGACCCGGTGATCCGGCGTGAGCTGATGCTGACCGAGGGCGACGCCTTCAACCGAACGCTGGTGGAGCGGTCGCGCAACAATCTGCGCGGCCTCGGCTTCTTCAAGGAAGTCACGATCGAGGAAAGCCGCGGTGCGGCCCCTGACCGGTCGGTCGTCAATGTCACCGTCGAGGAGCAGCCCACGGGCGAGCTTTCCGTCGGGGCCGGGTTCAGCTCGGTCGACAGTTTCGTCGTGAACCTTGGTATTTCCGAGCGGAACTTCCGCGGACGCGGCCAGAACGTGGTCGCCCGCGTCGAGTGGGGCTCGCTGCGCCAGCAGATCGATTTCCGCTTCACCGAGCCGCGGTTCATGGGGCGTGACGTCGGTGCCGGCTTCGACCTGTTCCATTCACGGTATGACTTCCAGGACGAGTCCTCGTTCGACTACCGCTCCACCGGAGCCGGTCTGCGTCTGACCTACCCGCTGAACGGCTACAGTCGGCTGTCGACGCGGTATTTCATCAAGGACGACGAGATCATCGTCCCGACCGGCTATTGCGACGTCAACGGCGTCGGCTCGCGCGCCCTGTGTGAACAGGTCGGGGCCTCGTTGAACTCATCGGTCGGCTACACCCTGTTCATGGACCGGCGGAACGACCCGATCCGGGCCACGCGCGGCTGGACGGGGTCTCTCCGGCAGGACTTCGCCGGCCTCGGCGGGGATGTGAACTACGTCAAGACCGAGGTGGATGCGACGGCCTACTACGGCATCACGCCGAGCTGGATCGTCTCGGTCAAGGGCGAGGCAGGGTATGTCACGGGCTGGAACGGCGACGCCGTCCGGATCAACGACCGCTTCTTCAAGGGCGGCAACAGCTTCCGCGGCTTCGAGAACGCCGGCATGGGCCCCCGCGACCTGACCACGCAGGACGCCCTCGGCGGCAATTTCTATGCGATCGGCAGCGTCGAGCTGACGGTGCCGAACGGCCTGCCGGAACAGTACGGGATCCGGACCTCGCTGTTTGCCGATGTGGGCACGCTCGGCGTGCTCGACGATCGTTATACCCTCGGAACAAACGGGCTGATCGACACCTCTATTGCCGATGACCTGTCCCTGCGCGCTTCGGCTGGCCTGAGCGTCCACTGGCGTTCGCCGATGGGCCCGATCCGCTTCGATTTCAGCCAGATTCTGAGCGAGGAGGAATACGACCGCACCGAAACCTTCCGCTTCTCGACTTCCACCCAGTTCTAAGCCGGGCCCTGTCGGCCCAAAAAGGTTCTCCCATGAAACTCCTCGCTCTCGGCGCCATCGCCCTCGCCTCGCTCGTCGGCACAACGGCCGTCGCCCAGACCCAGGGCCCTCAGAACCCCGGGCCCGCGATTCCCGGCGTCTGCGTCTATTTCAACCAGCGCCTGCTGGCCCAGTCGACCGCCGGCCAGGCCGTTCAGGCCCGGATGGAACAGCTGGCGACCGAGGTCCAGGGTGAGCTGGCCCCGTATGGTGCCTCCATCCAGACCGAGATCCAGGCCCTCCAGCAGGGCGGTCAGGCCGCTGATCCGGACGGTGCGCGCCGTACGGCGCTGCAGCAACGGATCCAGGAGGCCCAGGTTCTGGAACAGACCCGTCAGGACGAGCTGCGCTACACCCTGTCCGAGCAGCGCCGGCTGATTTCGGCCGCCGTCGAGCCGATTCTGGTCGCCGTCTACCAGGAGCGCGGCTGCGGCATCCTCGTGGACCGGGAAAGCGTCTTCATCGTCAACCCGGCCATGGACATCACCGACACGGTGATCCAGCGCGTCAACACGGCGCTGCCGACCCTGACCTTCAACCGCCTGCCGGTCCCGACGCAAGCGGCCCAGTAGCGCGGGGGATGAAGCCGGACGCGCGCTTCTTCGACACCTTGGCGCCGATGGGCGTCGGCGACCTCGCGGCCCTTTCGGGCGGCGAGGTCGTTCGCGGTTCGGAGCGAATCATCGCCCATGTCGCGCCGCTGGCCGTCGCGGACCGGATGGCGGTGGCGTTTCTGGGGGACCGGAAATTTCTCGAGGCGCTGGGGGCGACGTCGGCGGGCTGTGTGATCGTTCCGCCCGAAGCCGTCGATTCTGCCCCGATGGATGCCGCCGTCATCGTCTCGGGTACACCCCAGGCGGCCTGGGCTGCGGCGGCGCTTGCGCTGCACGGGTCCCGCGCCCTGATCGCGGTGAGCCCCGGTCAGGTTTGCGAGGACGACAGCGTGGTGATCGAGCCGGGCGTGGTGCTGGGAGACGGCGCGCGAATCGGACGCGGCACGCGGATCGGTGCCAATACGGTGATTGGACCCGGGGTCCAGATCGGCCGGGACTGCGCCATCGGTTCCAATGTGACCGTCGGCTTCGCCCTGATCGGCGACCGGGTGAAGATCTATGCCGGGGCCCGGATCGGGGAAGCCGGGTTCGGGGCCGCCGGCGGCGCGACAGGCCCCGTCGATGTGCCCCAGCTGGGCCGGGTGATCCTCCAGGACGGGGTCACCATCGGGGCCAACACCTGTATCGATCGCGGAGCCTTCGACGACACGGTGATCGGCGAGAATACGAAGATCGATAATCTGGTCATGATCGCCCACAACTGCGTGCTGGGCCGCAATGTCCTGATGGCCGGAAACACCGGAATCTCCGGTTCGGTCCGGGTCGGGGACAATGTCATGTTCGGAGGCAAGGCGGGGGTCGGCGACCACATCACCATTGGCGAGGGCGCGCGGGTCGCGGCCGGCGCCGGGGTGCTGGCCGACATTCCCGCCGGTGAAACCTGGTCGGGCTATCCGGCGAAACCTATTCGCCAATTCTTGCGCGAGACCGTCTGGGTGTCCAGACAGGCGCGGAGAAAGGGAGCGCGGACGGATGACTGAGTCGGAGGGCAGGATCGATTACGCCGAGGTGATGCGGCGTCTGCCCCACCGCTATCCCTTCCTGCTGGTGGACAAGGCCGAGGCCTTTGTGGCCCACACCTCGATCACGGGCATCAAGAACGTCACTCACAACGAGCCCTTCTTTCCGGGTCATTTCCCGATCGACCCGGTCATGCCGGGGGTCCTGATCGTCGAAGCCATGGCCCAGACGGGGGCCCTGCTGATGTCCAAGAGCCTCGACACCGAGGTCGCCGGCAAGGTCATCATGTTCATGACTATCGACGGGGTCCGCTTCAGGAAGCCGGCGCGGCCAGGCGACCAGCTGCGGATGAACGTCATCGTCACCCGCGCCCGGGGCGAGGCGTTCAAATTCCGCGGCGAGACCTTCATCGACGGCAAGCTGGCGGCCGAGGCCGAGTTCATGGCCATGGCCGTCACGGTCGATCAGCCGGTTCCGGCGTGAGCGCCGTCCACCCGACGGCCATCGTCGACGGCTCGGCCCAGATGGCCGACGGGGCGGTGGTCGGGCCGTGGTGCACGGTCGGGCCGGGTGTGCGGCTGGACGCCGACGTCCATCTGGTCAGCCATGTGGTGGTGCAGCAGGACACGACGGTCGGTGCCCGGACGGTCATCCATCCCTTCGCCGTCATCGGCGGCGACCCCCAGCATGGCGGCTACAAGGGTGAACCCGTCCGGCTGGAGATCGGCACGGACAATACGATCCGTGAGCATGCCACCTTCAACCGCGGTACGCCGCAGGGCGCGGGCGTGACCCGGGTCGGATCGAGCGGCCTGTTCATGACCGGGGCGCATGTGGGTCACGATGCGGTCGTGGGCGATCATGTGGTGATGGCCAATCAGGCGACCCTGGGCGGACACGCCCGGATCGGCGACCGCGTGTTTCTGGGCGGGCTGTGCGCCGTGCATCAGAACGGCCGGGTGGGGCAGGGGGCGATTGTCGGCGGGCTGGCCGCGGTGACGCGCGACGTCATTCCCTATGGCTCGGCCTGGGGCAATCACGCGCGGCTGCAGGGGCTCAACCTGATCGGGCTGAAGCGCAAAGGGTACGGCAAGGACGCCGTCCGGCGGCTGCTGGCGGCCTTCCGCGACCTGTTCGAGGGCGAGGGCGTGTTCGCCGACCGGCTGGATACGGTCGAGGCCCGCTACGCCGACCTGCCCGAAATCATGGAGATTGTCGCCTTCATCCGCGCGGACGCCCGTCGGCCGCTGTGCCTTCCGGGGGCCTGACAATGCCAACGCGCGGTCGCCTCGGCCTGATCGCGGGGGGCGGGGCGCTGCCGCTGGCCATCGCGGCGCGCTGCGAGGCCGAGGGCCGGCCCGTTTTCGTGGTGCGGCTGACGTCCTTCGCCGACGTCCCGCTGGCGCGTTTTCCGGGGATGGAGGCCGGGATGGCCGAGATCGGCCGGGTGCTGGCGGCCCTGAAGGCGGCAGGCTGCACCGCGGTCTGTTTCGCCGGGACGGTCAGCCGGCCGGACTTCAGGGCCCTGAAGCCCGATCTGAAGGGCGCGACCCTGTTGCCCGGGATCATTGCAGCGGCGACCCGGGGCGACGACGCCCTGCTGCGCAAGATCCTGTCGATCTTCGAGGCCGAGGGCTATGCCATCGAGGGGGCCGACGACATTCTGGGCGGCGAGACCCTGCCCGCCGGGGCGCTGGGGCGGGTTCGACCGGATGCGGCGCAGACGGCCGACCTCAAGAAGGCCCTGCATGTGGCGGAGAAGGCGGGCGAGCTGGATATCGGTCAGGGGGCCGTGGTCTGCGACGGTCTGGTGCTGGCGGTCGAGGCCCAGGAAGGAACGGACGCCATGCTGGACCGGGTCGCGGGCCTGCCCGCCGATCTGAGGGGTGGGCCCGGGGCTCCGAAGGGGGCCCTCGGCAAGGCCCCCAAGCCCATCCAGGATCTGAGGGTCGACATGCCGGTGATCGGCGCGCGCACGATCGAGATGGCGGCGGCGGCCGGGCTGGCCGGTGTCGGCGGGGTCGCGGGACGGTTGATCCTGATCGACCGGGCGGCGATCATCGCGGCGGCCGACCGGCTGGGTCTGTTCGTCTGGGGCGAGGACCGGTCGTGAAGATCATGCTGGTGGCGGCGGAGGCCTCCGGCGACGCGCTCGGCGCGGGGCTGGCGCAGGCCCTGCGGGCGCGCCGGGCGGATGTGGCCCTGGTCGGGGTCGGTGGACCCAAGATGGCCGCCGTGGGCGTCGACAGTCCATTCGACATCGCCGAGCTGTCCATCTTCGGCTGGCTGGAAGGCCTGCGGGCGTTGAAGCGGGTGCGGGCCCGGGTCGCCGACACCGTGGCCATGGCGGTGCAGGAACGGCCGGATGCTGTCGTTCTGATCGACAGCTGGGGTTTCACCATCCGGGTGGCGGAGGCGATCCGGGCGGTCCTGCCTGAGGTGAAGCTGATCAAGTACGTGGGGCCGCAGGTCTGGGCCTCCCGGCCGGGGCGGGCGAAGGTGCTGGCGCGCGCGGTGGATCATTTGCTGGCGCTCTATGCCTTCGACGCACCGTGGTTCGAGCGTGAGGGCCTGCCGGTCACTGTGGTCGGGTCGCAGGCCCTGCATGTGGATATGAGCGGGGCCGACCCGGCGGCCTTTCGCAAGGCACGAGGCATTCCCGAGGATGCGCCGCTGCTGCTGGTGCTCCCCGGCAGCCGGCCGACCGAGATCCGGCTGATGACGCCCGTGTATGAGGCGGCGGTCGCGCGGCTGAAGGCGAGTAATCCCGGCCTGGCCGTGGTGGTGGTCGCTGCCGGGACCGTGGCCGAGGCTGTGACCGCGCGGGTGGCCGCCTGGCCCTTCCGGGTCCACCTGGCGACCGAGGCCGACAAATACGCGGCCATGAAGGCCGCGACCGTGGCGCTGGCGACCAGCGGCACTGTCTCGACGGAGTTGGCCCTGGCGGGGACCCCCATGGTCATCGGCTACCGCTTCGGGCCGGTCAGCTATGCGATCATGAAGCCCTTCTTCACGGGCAAATACGCCACCCTGTTCAACCATGCCGCGGATGAGGAGATCGCACGCGAGCTGATCCAGTCGGATGCGACGCCGGAGACGGTGGCGGCCGAGGTGGGCCGGCTGCTGGCCGACCCGGAGGCCCGTGCGGCCCAGTCGGCCCGCCAGACGGCCGCGCTGGACCGGATGGGCCGGGAGGGCCGCGATCCGTCCGAGATCGCGGCCGAGGCGGTGTTTCGCGTGATTGCCGCCAAACACGGCTGAGGCGCGCCGACAGGCGGCGCGCCTCGAGCTGGGTGTTGTGGATCAGGTCAGTCTGGCGGCGATGCCCGCCAGCGTTTCCTTCAGGCCCGCCATACGCTTGGCGGTCTGGTCCGTGCCGGAGACCCGGACCTCGTCGGCGAGAGCCTGAATCTGACGAGCCAGGGCGGCGCTGTTGCCATTGCCTTCGACCAGCGGTGTGGCTTCGTCCATGGCCGCCGTGATCCGCTCCAGTATCGCCGCAGGCATGGCGTTGTCGCGGGCCAGCTGATCCAGATAGGCGCGCGCGATCACAGGGTGCGCGGGCCAGCGGACCTGGAATTGCTGTTGCGGGTTCACCGTGCCGCCTTCATCGGCCATCTGCGCTGCAGCAATCTCATTGGCGGTCAGATGCTCGCTGGGCTGCAGGGTGAAGACGTCCAGCCCGCGGGCGATCTCGGTGCCGTAGATGCGGCCGTTGTACCAGTAGACCGACCAGTAGCCGCCCTGGCTGAGGCGATCCGCATTGACCGGGCCGCGGTCAAAGGAGGCGATCTCACGCACGTTGGACGAGTCGGTGAAGTCGCTGATCGAGATGCCGCCCTGATACCAGGCCTGGACAAACAGGTCGCGGCCCGGGACGGGCACGAGGGAACCGTTGTGCGCGACGCAGTTCTCGAGATCGGTCTGGGCTGCCGGCAGCTTGTAGTAGCTCCGGAACTCCATCTTGCCGTCGACAATGTCGTAGATGGCGTTGGCACCCCAGTTCACCGGGTCCTGAACGCGGCAGCGTGGGCGGCCGCCTCCACCCCATTCGTCCGTGAAGACGACCTTGGTGCCATCATTGTTGAACGTGGCTGAGTGCCAGTAGGCGAAGCCGTCGTCCGTCACCGCATCGATCCGCTTGGGCGCGCGCGGATCCGAGATGTCGAACAGGATGCCGTTCCCCGAACAGGCACCCCCCGCGATGTTCGTCGACGGGAACAGGGTGATGTCGTGACACTGGTCGGTCTGACGCGTGGTCTGGGTGCCCGTGCCGTGATCGCCTCCGCGCCACAGGCCGGCAAGTTCGCCAGTCGAGTCGTCCGCGAAGACCGTGGGGCTGTCGATGATGCGGGCCCGGGCTGGGTCGGCCAGGGGGATCTCAATCACATCGATGCGGAAAAGGGCGGTGCGCGGATCGCCCGGCAGTCCGGCGACGCATCCGGGCAGTTCGCGTTCGTCGCGGACGCTGGCCGTTCCCGAATTATAGATGATCAACCGGTCGGCGTCCTGCGACACGACCGAATGGGTGTGGGAGCCGCGGCAGGTCTGGACCTGGCCGACCTGCACCGGGCGGACCGGATCCGAGATGTCGAAGATGCGCACGCCGCGGAACCGCTCGGGGCTGGGCTCGGAGCCGACGCCTTCACGACCGCAGTCGACGCGGCCGTTGGTGGATTCCACCGACATCAGCATCAGATTTCCGGCGATCGACACGTCGCCCTGGCCGCCCGGACAGACGATCGAGCTGATGAGTTGGGGTTCGGCGTTCTCGCCGAGCCGGTATAGATTGATGCCGTGATAGTTGCCGGTCGCCAGCAGATCGCCAGAGAAGGCCATGTCGGTGTTGGAGAAACTGAGGAATGGCGAGCGGCTCCCGGCCTGATCGGCGGGGCCCGGGCGAGCCGCGTCGTCCGCCTCCGCCGTGGGCGTGCGGGGCGGCAGTCCCTCGGGGTTGGACGGATCGAAGAAGCCGTTCGGCTTGGGCAGGCTGGCGATCAGCGTCATGTTGCTGGCCGCCTGGCCGGCATCGCGGAAGCCAGCGCTGAGAGTGGTTCGTGGGTCCGGCGAGCGCTCGCGCAACAGGGCGGCCATACGTTTGACTTCGGCCTGCTGCTCGTTCGTGACGTCATTGGCGAAGCGGAACAGGACGGGGTCGTAGGCCGAACCAGAGCGGGCGAAGAGGTCCGCGACCATTTCCACCGCACCCTCGTGGTGGGCGATCATGCGTTCAAGGAACAGTTGATCAAAGGCCGGGCCCTCGGCACCCGCGAGCGCCGCCATCTGGTCGGCTGTGGCCATGCCCGGCATGCCGGCGTGCTCGGCCATGGCATGGCCGGCGTGGGCCGAATGATCCATGCCCGACATCGCATGGGGCTGTCCCGGCTGCGGGGCGGTCTCGCCGCGCTCGCGCAACCAGCCCTGCATGAATTCGATCTCGTCGGCCTGGGACGCGTCGATGCGACCGGCGATGTCCCGCACGGCCTGGGTGTTGGTGCGCTGGCTCACCAGCGCAGCCATTTCCACGGCCTGTGAGTGATGCAGGATCATATCCTGCATGAATTTCACGTCGTCGACAGAATAGCGGTTGTCGGCGATGCGCGACGCCTCGCGTCCTTCCAGTATCCGGCTGGCCTGGCCGGGTGCCCCCGGCTGGACCAGCGGTGCCTGTTGCGCCAGGGCACTGTTGGCGATCATCAGGACGCCGGCGGCGGAACACCCCAGCAATTTACGAACGGACAGACCAGTCTTGCGCAACACCTTCACTCCCGGAAAACATGTGCTCAACGGGTAGCATGTGAAACACAGTAACAGGAAGGCCCGGCCCGCCGCCGATCCTGAGCGGGGCGATCAGCCCCGGCTCTGGATCGGGACGTAATCGCGTTCGACCGGGCCGGTGTAGAGCTGGCGCGGGCGGCCGATCTTCTGGCCGGGATCGGCCATCATTTCCTGCCACTGGGCGATCCAGCCGACGGTGCGGGCCAGCGAGAACAGCACGGTGAACATCGAGGTCGGGAAGCCCATCGCCGACAGGGTAATGCCGGAGTAGAAATCGACGTTCGGGAACAGTTTGCGTTCGATGAAATACTCGTCGTTCAGGGCGACGCGTTCCAGTTCCAGCGCGACCTGCAACAGCGGATCGTTCGGGTCGCCGACGGCCTTGAGCACCTCGTGGGCGCTCTCCTGCATCACCTTGGCGCGCGGGTCATAGTTCTTGTAGACCCGGTGGCCGAAGCCCATCAGCTTGTATTTCTTGGCCTTAACGCCCTCGATGAACTCCGGAATCTTGTCCGGGGTGCCGATCTCCTTCAGCATGTTCAGGGCCTCTTCGTTGGCCCCCCCGTGCGACGGCCCCCACAGGCAGGCGATGCCGGCGGCGATACAGGCGAAGGGGTTGGCCCCCGAGGAGCCCGCGAGCCGCACGGTCGAGGTCGAGGCGTTCTGCTCGTGATCGGCGTGGAGCATGAAAATCCGGTCCATCGCCTTCGCGAGCACTGGATTGACGACATAGTCCTCGGCCGGCACGGCGAAACACATGCGCAGGAAATTCTCGGCGTAGTTCAGGTCGTTGCGCGGGGAAACAAACGGCTGGCCGATGTGGTATTTGTAGGCGCGGGCCGCGATGGTCGGCATTTTGGCGATCAGCCGGATGGCCGAGATGTTGCGCTGGACCGGATCGTGGATGTCGAGGCTGTCGTGGTAGAAGGCCGAGAGGGCCCCCACGGTGCCGACCATGATGGCCATGGGGTGGGCGTCGCGGCGGAAGCCATCGAAGAACCGGTCGAACTGGGAATGCAGCATCGTGTGCATGGTGATGCTGCGTTCGAAGGCCTCGTACTGCGAAGCCGTCGGCAGTTCACCATGCAGCAGCAGATGGCAGACCTCGACGAAGTTGGACTGCGAGGCCAGCTGGTCGATCGGATAGCCGCGATGCAGCAGGGTGCCGATGTCGCCGTCGATGAAGGTCAGGGCGCTTTCGCACGACGCCGTCGAGGTGAAGCCCGGGTCGTAGGTGAAGGCGTCCGTGGCCGCGTAGAGCTTGCGGATGTCGATGACGTTCGGGCCGGTCGAGCCCGACAGCACGGGCAGTTCCACGGAGGCGTCGCCGTAGGTCAACGTCGCCGAACCGGCGGGTTTGGAAGCTTCGGTCATCAGGGGCGCCCTCTTGTGATGCGTGTTCGGCCCGGACGGGAGAACCCGGACCCCGATTTGTTATGGACGTTCACTTAGTCTGTTGCAGCGCATCATCCAAGCGCCCGAGGGCCTCTTCGCGGCCGAGGGCCGAAAGGGTGCGGGCGATATCGGGTGACGCAGCCCCCCCGGTGAGGGCGGCGCGCATGGGCGGTCCAATCTTGCCGAAGCCGACGCCTTCCTCTTCGGCAAAGGCTTTCAGCTCGGCCTCCAGGGCGAAGACATCCCAGCTTTCGAACAGGGCCAGGCGGGCGCGAACGCGGGCGATCCGGTCACGGGTCTCGCCCGACAAAAGCGCGCGAGCCTTGTCGTCGAGGGCAAGGGGCCGGGTCCGCAGCACGAAGGCCGTCTGTTGCGCCAGTTCCAGCAGGGTTTTCGCGCGGTCCTTGACGAAGGGCATGGCCTGCTGGAGCCGCGTTTCGTCGCCCTCGTTCAGCGCCCCGCCCGCGGCCAGATGCGCATCCAGCGTCAGGCCCGCCAGCCGGTCGTCCGCGGCCAGGCGCAACCAGTGGGCATTGACGTGGGCCAGTTTGTCGAAGTCCAGCCGGGCCGGGGCCTTGCCGATACCGTCGAGATCGAACCACTCGCGCGCCTGGTCGTCGCTGAACAGTTCGTCGTCGCCGTGGGCCCAGCCCAGCCGGGCCAGATAGTTGCGCATGGCCTCGGGCAGATAGCCCATCTCGGCATATTCGTGGACCGCCTGGGCGCCATGGCGCTTGGACAGTTTGGCCCCGTCCGGGCCGTGGATCAGGGGAATGTGGGCGAACACCGGCCGGTCCCAGCCCAGCGCGTCATAGATCAGCGACTGGCGGGCGGCGTTGTTCAGATGGTCGTCACCGCGGATGACATGGGTCACGCCCATGTCGTGATCGTCGGCGACGACGGCCAGATTGTAGGTCGGGTTGCCGTCCGAGCGCAGCAGGACGAGGTCGTCCAGATCGGCATTGTCCCAGCGGACCTCGCCTTGGACGGCATCGGCCACCACAGTGCGGCCGGGCAGGGGGCGGCGGAAGCGGACGACGTGCGGCTGGGACAGGTCATCGACGGTCGGTTCGCGATCGCGCCAGGGCGATTCGAAGGTCCGGCGGGCCGCCTTGGCCTCGTCGCGCAGACGGCCCGTCTCCTCGGCCGAGGTATAGTCGCGATAGGCGGCACCGGCCTCCAGCAGGGCGTCGACGACCTCGCGGTGGCGGTCGGCGCGGGCGTGCTGGAACACCGGCTCGTCGTCGGCGAACAGTTCCAGCCAGCTGAGGCCGTCGAAGATGGCCTTGACGGCCTCGTCGGTGGAGCGCTCGCGGTCGGTGTCCTCGATGCGGACGAGGAACTGGCCGCCCCGGCCCTTCGCGTAAAGGTAGTTGAAAAGCGCCGTTCTTGCGCCGCCTATGTGCAGATAGCCGGTCGGCGAGGGGGCGAAACGGGTGACAACCCGCGAAGCGTTCGAGGATGAGGGCATGGCGAGGGCGTCCGAAGGGGCCGCCCTTATACCCTCCGACGCGCCAAAACCTAGTCTGACAGAACGGCTCCGGGCGTGGCTTCGGGCGGAGGCGGCAGGACAGGGCCTGCGCTGGCGGCTGTGGTCGCCGGTGGCGTTCGGGGCAGGGGCGGGGATCTATTTCGCGCTGAAACAGGAACCGCCCCTCTGGCCGCTGGTGCTCGCGGCCCTGGTCGCGACAGGCCTTTGGCTGGGCGCGCGCCGGCTGGGGCGGGGACGGCGTGTGACGCTGCCGCTGATGCTGCTGGCCTGTCTGGCCCTTGGGCTGGCAGGCGCGAAGTTGAGGACCGATCGGCTCGGGGCCCCGATCGCCCCCGAGCCGGACGGGCCGGTGATGATCGAGGGCTGGGTCATGGATGTGGACAGCCCGGGAGACCGGGGCCACCGGGTGGTGCTGGCCCCGGTCCGGATCCGCGGTCTTGCGCCGGAGGCCACGCCGGTCCGTCTCAGGGCCACGGTGCGCGGCGAACCGCCCCCGCCGGGCACGCCGGTCCGGCTGTTTGCCATCCTGAACCCCCCGCCGCCGCCGGCCAGTCCGGGAGCCTATGATTTCGGGCGAAACGCCTTTTTCCAGCGTCTGGGCGGGACGGCGTTCGCGCTCGGCGAGACCCGCCCGGCCGATCTCGTGCCGCCGCCGTGGCGGGTGCGGCTGGCCATGGCCGTGAACGGGGCCCGCTTCGGCCTGGCCCAACGCATCGTGGACCGGCTGGGCGAGCGGACTGGCGGGGTCGCGGCGGCGATGACAACCGGCCATGAGACGTGGATCCAGCGCGACGATCTGGACGCCATGCGGGATTCGGGGCTGGCGCACATCCTGTCGATCTCGGGTCTGCATATGGCGATCGTCGGCGGCTTCACCTTCTTCTCGGTTCGGCTGGGCGTGGCCGCGTGGCCGTGGCTGGCCCTGCGGGTGTCGGGCAAGAAGATCGCGGCCGTGGCCGGGTTGGTGGCGGTGGGCAGTTATCTGGTGCTCTCCGGCGCGCCAGCGCCGGCGCAGCGGGCCGCGATCACGGCGTCTGTGGCGTTCGCGGCGATGCTGCTGGATCGACCGGCCATCAGCATGCATGCGCTGGCGGTCGCGGCGATGATCGTGCTGGGACTGCAGCCGGAGGCCATCGTGACGCCGGGGTTCCAGATGTCGTTTGCAGCCACGGCGGCGCTGGTCGCCCTGGCCGAGGCCTGGCCGCCCCGGACCCGCGAGCTCTCGGTGCCGCCGGTCATCGCCGCGCTCCAGGGGGCGCGCCACTGGCTGACGATTGCGGTCATGGCCAGTCTGGTGGCGGGGGCGGCGACGGGGCCGTTCGCGGTCCAGCATTTCAACCGCGCGGCCCTGTACGGGTTGCTGGCTAATCTGCTGACCTCGCCGATCGCGGATTTCCTGATGATGCCGGCGCTGGCGCTGGGGGCATTGCTCGAGCCGGCCGGTCTGGGCGGACCCTTCCTGTGGCTGGCCGGGCAGGGGATCGACCTGATGCTGGTCATCGGCCACTGGACCGCCGGCCTCCCGGGGGCTGTGCGGATCATCGCCAGCGCGCCTGATTTCGTGCTGCCGGTCTCCTTCGTGGGCGTGCTGTTCCTCTGCCTGTGGCGGGGACGGCTGCGCTGGCTGGGGCTGCCGTTCGCCTGTGCCGTGCTGGTCTGGCCCCGGGCCTCGACACCGACAGTCTGGATCGGCGACGAGGGGGCCAATGCGGCCTTCAGCGCGGGGTCCGAGGCGGTGGTCCTGAGGCCGGGCGTGCGCGACTTCGCCTCCGATCTGTGGTCCCGGCGCAGGGGACTGACGCCCGTCCCGCGGTCCGACGAGGGCTGGATGTGCCAGCGTTATGGCTGTTCCCCTTCCGACGCGCGCGCGCCGCTCGCCCTGTGGTGGGGGAATCAGCCGCCGGACCCGGACACCCTCGCCGCCCTGTGCCGGGCCGCGCCGCTGGTCAGTGTCCGCGCCGAGGTCGCGGTCCTGCCGCCGGACTGCGCCGACCGGCTGGTGCTGGACGCGGTGGACTTTGCGCGCGGCGGGGCTGTCGAGCTCTGGCGGACGCCGTCAGGCTGGCGCGCGGTCTGGACGGCGGAGGCGCGGGGCGACCGGCCTTGGAGCCCCGCGCCTAGTGGTAGCGGCGGATGAGGCCAACCAGCTTGCCCTGGACCTCGACCTGGTCGGGGCCGAAGATGCGGGTCTCGTAGTTGCGGTTGGCGGGCTCCAGGGCGATGGAGCCGCCCTTCCTGCGCAGGCGCTTGAGGGTCGCTTCCTCGCCTTCGACGAGGGCCACGACGATCTCGCCGGAGGCGGCGGTGTCGACCCGTTTGATCACGACCAGATCGCCGTTGAGGATGCCGGCCTCGATCATGGAATCGCCCTCGATCTCGAGCATATAGTGTTCGCCGGCCCCCAGCATGGCCTCGGGCACCTGATAGCGACCGTGGTCCTGCTGCAGGGCGGCGATGGGCACGCCGGCAGCGATCTTGCCGACCAGAACCAGTTCGCGGGTGTCGTTGGCGGCCTCTGCCGGGGCGGAGCGTCCGCCGCCCTCGATCACGGCCGGGGTGAAACCGGGCCGTCCGCGCACGGGGCCCGTCGTCGCCTGTTCCGGCAGTTTGGTCACCTCCAGCGCCCGGGCGCGGTGGGCGAGGCGGCGGATGAAGCCGCGTTCCTCCAGCGCCGTGATCAGGCGATGGATGCCCGATTTGGACGCCAGATCCAGCGCCTCCTTCATCTCGTCGAACGAGGGGGAGACGCCGGTCTCCTTGATCCGCTCATGGATGAACATGAGGAGTTCGTGCTGTTTGCGGGTGAGCATCGGCGGAGGGCCTTCAGAACAAGTCGTGAACCGTTGCCGATGTTCTGTAAGTGTTCTTGCCTAATGTCAACTTAACGGGAGGAGGCTGCAGAGACTGCATTTCGAGGGCGTTCCGGGCCCCTTTCAAAGGCGGTCAATGCAGACCGGGGCCGAAAAAGGGGTGAACTGCACAAACTTCCGGCGAAGAACCGCCGACACCGCCAACACCGCAGAACTCAGGCGAGCAGTGTCCTGGTCGCCGCTTCGACGTCGTCCTGCCGCATCAGGCTTTCGCCGACGAGGATGGCCGAGGCCCCGGCTTCGGCGACCATCGCGACGTCGGCGGGGGTGAACAGGCCGCTTTCGGCGACCAGCAGGGCGTTCGCCGGGGCCATCGGTGCCAGACGGGCGGTGGTGGCCAGATCGACGTCAAAGGTCCGGAGTGAGCGGTTGTTGATGCCGATCAGGTCGCCGCCCAAGGAGACGGCGCGAGCCATTTCGGCCTCGTCGTGGGTCTCGATCAGGGCGTCCATGCCGAAACGGCGGGCCTCGGACAGCAGGTCGGCGGCGAGCGCATCGTCGATCATGGCCATGATGATGAGAATGCAGTCGGCCCCCAGGGCCCGGCTCTCGGCCACCTGCCACGGGTCGACGAGGAAGTCCTTGCGCAAACAGGGCAGGGTCACGGCGGCGCGGGCGGACTGGAGGTAGGCGTCGTCGCCCTCGAAGCTGGGGCCGTCGGTCAGGACCGAGAGGCAGGCGGCCCCGCCAGCCTCATAGGCGCGGGCGAGGACGGGCGGGTCGAAGTCGGCGCGAATCAGGCCCTTGGACGGACTGGCCTTCTTGATCTCGGCGATCAGGGCGGGGCGGCGGGGGGCGGCGCGGCGGCGCAGGGCGGCAGTGAACCCGCGCGGGGCGTCGGCCGTCGCGGCGAGGGCCTCGATCGCGGCCTGAGACTGCGCCGCCTTGCGGACGGCGACCTCGTCGCGCTTGTAGGCGGCGATGCGGGCGAGGACGTCCGTTGTGGCTGGGGTCATGGCTGGTCTTCGCCGGCAGGCAGGGGTGTCGAGGTGATGCGCGCGAGACCGGCCAGCGCCGCTGCCGCCCGGCCGTCGTCGATGGCGGCGGCGGCGAGAGCCACGCCGGCCTTCAGGTCCGCAGCCCGGTCGGCGACGACGAGGGCGGCGGCGGCGTTCAGCAGGACGATGTCGCGATAGGGGCCGGTCTGGCCCGCCAGCAGGGCGGTCAGGGCGGCGGCGTTCACCTCCGCATCGCCGCCGCGCAAGGCCTCGAGATCGGCGCGCGGCAGGCCGGCGTCCTCGGGCGTGACGGTGAAGCGGCGGACGGTCCCGTCCTTCCATTCGGCCACCTCGCTGGGGCCCGTGGTGGTCAGTTCGTCGAGGCCCTGACCGTGGACGGTCCAGGCCCGGACAGCGCCCAGCCGACCAAGCACCTCGGCCAGCGGCTCCAGCAGGCGGGGGTCATAGACGCCCATGACCTGACGCTTCGCGCCCGCCGGGTTGGACAGGGGCCCCAGCAGGTTGAACACGGTGCGAAAGCCGATCTCGGCCCGGACCGGTCCGACGTGGCGCATGGCCCCGTGAAAGGCGGGGGCAAACAGGAAGGCGATGCCGACCTCGTCCAGCGCCTGACGCTGGCGTTCCAGCCCCGCGGTCAGGTCCACCCCGAGGACCGACAGCACGTCCGACGAACCGGATTTCGAGCTCATGGCGCGATTGCCGTGTTTGGCGACCTTCAGTCCGGCCCCGGCCAGAACCAGCGCCGCCGCCGTCGAGATGTTGAAGGTGTGGGCCCCGTCCCCGCCGGTGCCGCAGGTGTCGATGACGTCGTAAGGGTGATCCAGCGTCAGGGCCGCGTCGCGCATGGCCCCGGCGAAGGCGGCGATCTCGTCCACGGTCTCGCCGCGGATGCGCAGGGCGGTGACGGCGGCGGCGACCTGGGCGGGCGTGGGCTCACCGCGCAGGCAGGCGGCAAAGAAATCGCCGGCCTCGACGGCGCTGAGGGTCCGGCCCTCGACCAGTTTTGCCAGCAGGGGTTTGAACCCGCCCGGCGCGGGTGCAGCACTCACAGCCTCAGACCATGGCCAGACGTTTGACGCCCGCCAGATCGAGGAAATTAGCCAGCAGGGCGTGGCCGTGCTCTGTGGCGATCGACTCGGGGTGGAACTGGACCCCGTGGATCGGCCGCTCGTGGTGCTGGACGCCCATGATCTCGCCGTCCTCGGTCCAGGCGGTGACGTCCAGACTGTTGGGCAGGGTCTGCCGCGCAACGGCGAGGCTGTGATAGCGGGTGGCCGTGAAGGGCGAGGGCAGGCCGGCGAACAGGCCCCTGTTCTCGTGGGTGATCGGCGAGGTCTTGCCGTGCATCAGGGCCTTGGCGCGGACCACATCGCCGCCGAAGGCCTGGCCGATGGCCTGGTGGCCGAGGCAGACGCCCAGAATCGGCATGTCCGGGGCCGCCGTGGTGATCAGGGGCAGGCAGATGCCGGCCTGATCGGGGGCGCACGGGCCGGGCGACAGCAGCACCGCTTCGGGCTTCAGCGCCCAGGCCTCATCCACCGTCAGATCGTCATTGCGCACGACGTGAGTCTGCGCGCCCAGCTCCGCGAGGTAGTGGACGAGGTTGTAGGTAAAGCTGTCGTAGTTATCGACGACGAGGATCATGCGGCGCTTCTAGAGGGTGGCGTGGGCCGCGCCAAGCGGACGCGTGCGCACACGGATCGTTAACCGTCCGGGTTCGAGATCAGGTTTCGATCCGGAGCCTTGATTCGATGACCACCGCCCCTGACCCGATCCACGCCGCGCGCGAGGCCCTGACGGTCGTCGAACCGCGGGTCGGCGTATGGGGCACGCTCGGGGCCGCGGCGCTGGCGGCGACGGCGGCGCTGCTGCTGGCGGGGGTGATGATCCTGGGCCCCGGTGTCGCCATCGAGGATCCCGTCCCGACGGCCAGCGCCGAACTCTAGATCTCGCCGTCCCGGTTGAGGGGGGTGCCGAGTTCGAACCGCCAGGCGTCGGCGGCGGCCCGCATGGGGGCGCGGGCCTTGGCCTCGGTCTCGGCGTATTCGGCGGCCGGATCGCTGTCGGCCACGACACCCGCGCCGGCCTGGACGAAGACCTCGCCGCGGGCGAACAGGGCGGTCCTGAGGACGATGCAGATGTCGGCCTCGCCGCCGGCCGAGATATAGCCGACGCCGCCGCCATAGCCGACGCCGCGTTTTTCGGTCTCCAACTCGTCGATGATCTCCATGGCCCGGACCTTGGGGGCTCCGGACAGGGTGCCGGCGGGCAGGGCGGCCAGCAGGGCGTCGACCGCGTCGATGTCGTCCCGGGCGCGGCCCTCGACGTTCGAGACGATGTGCATGACCTGGCTGTAGCGTTCGATGACGAAGCTTTCGGTCACGCGGACACTGCCGGGCGCCGCCACGCGGCCCACGTCGTTGCGGCCCAGATCCAGCAGCATCAGATGCTCGGCCCGTTCCTTGGGATCGGCCAGAAGTTCGGCCTCCAGCGCGCGGTCGGCCTCGGGCGTGTCGCCGCGGGGGCGGGTGCCGGCCAGAGGCCGGATGGTGACGCCGCCGTCCTTCAGCCGGACGAGGATCTCGGGGCTGGAGCCGGCCAGCTGGAAATCGTCGAAGTTGAGGAAATACAGATAGGGCGACGGGTTCTGGCGGCGCAGGGAGCGATAGACCGCGAACGGGTCACCGGAAAATGGCGCGCGGAAGCGGTGGCTGAGCACGACCTGGAAGATGTCGCCGGCGGCGATGTAGTCCTTGCCGGCGGCGACGAGGGCCGAATAGGCCGGGGCGTCCACAGGGGTGCGGAAGGTCAGTGCGTCCGGCTCGCTGACGGGCTGGCGTGCCAGCAGGGGCCGACGCAGCCGGGCCTCGAAATCGTCCAGTCGCTGATCGGCCAGGGCCAGCGCGGCCTCGGGCTCGCGACCGGCCTCGGGCCAGACGGTGGCCATGACCACGATCTCGTGGCGGACGGAATCGAACACGGCGACAATGGACGGCCGGGTCAGGACGGCGTCGGGCAGGTCCAGCGGATCCGGGTTCGGCGCGCCCAGCGGCTCCAGCAGCCGGACCATGTCATAGCCGAACACGCCGAACAGGCCGGCGGCCATGGGCGGGAGGCCTTCGGGCAGCTCGAACCGCGTCTCGGCGATCAGGGCCCGCAACGAGGCCAGGGCTCCGCCCGGCTGGTCGGCGTAGCGACCGGCCGCGATGTCGGCTCCACGAGCCAGCGAAGCCTGACCGTCGCGGCAGCGCCAGACGACATCCGGATCGAGGGTGATGATCGAATAGCGGCCGTTCAGGGCTCCGCCCTCGACCGATTCCAGCAGGAAGGCGTGGGGCCGGCCCCAGCCCACCTTCAGATAGGCCGAGACCGGTGTCTCGAGATCGTCGACGATCCGGCGGACGACCACCTGCGGACGCCCGGCGGCCAGCGCCAGCCGGGCCGCGTCGCGCCCGGCCCGCCCCCCGACGTGTTCGCTCATTGGGCCGGGGCGGGGGTCGCCGGAGCGGTCGTCGTTCCGGTCGCTGGTGCCGGGGCGGTGACGCCGAGGGCGGTAAGCGCGGCCTCGGGATCGTTCTCCGCATCGCTGGCGCGCGCCGCAGCCGTAACCAGCTGTTCGCTGACCGCGCCGACCAGATCCTGGGCGAGGCGGGGGCGAACCTGGTCGGCGAGGGGCGCGGCCTCGGCGGGCGGCGCGGCGCGAACCGCATCGACCCGCCCGACGACAAAGGCGGTTTCCGAGGCGGGGCCGGTGAAGACCTGACCCCGGCCCTGACCGAACAGGCCCTGGAGGATGCCCTCGCCGACCGCCGTCTGGGCCTCGGCGTTCTGCTGCACGGCGGTCCGGGTCGTCAGGGTGGCACCCGCGGAGGTCGCGACGGCTGCGATGTCCTCGCCGCCGCGGACCCTGGCCGCGAGTTCCTCGGCCTTTGCGGTCAGGCGACGGGCGTTCTCGCGCAGGGTCCATTGCTGGGCGAGCGGCTCCCGGACCTCGGCCAGGGTCGGCAGGGCCGCCGGCCGGATCTCGTCGAGGCGCAGGACGAAATACTGGCCCTGGCCGGCGTCGATGACCTCGCTCTCGCCGCCCCGGGTCAGGGTGAAGGCGTTCTGGATCAGCTGGGGCGGGGCCTGGATGGGCTGACCGTCCGGCATGCGGCCGTCCTCGGTGAAGGGCGGCAGCTGGACGATCCGCGCCCCGACCTCGGCGATGGCGGCCTCCAGCGTCCGGCCGTTCTGGCGCGCCGCCTCATAGGCCTCGACCCGTTCGTAGACGCGGCCGCGGGTGTCTTCTTCCTGCAGCTCGGCCACGATGGCGTCGCGGACCCCTTCAAGGGTGGCGGGCGCGCCGGGGGTGATGGCCCCCATCCGGGCGACGGTGAAGCCGACCCGGCCCTCGATCGGGGCGGAAACCTCGCCGGCGGCGAGGCGGAAGACGGCCGCGCCGACGGCGGGGTCCGGCACGGCGCTCTGCGGCTGGGCCGTATAGTCGGCGGGCTGGATCCGGTTGGCCTCGGCCACGGCGGTGGGCGACTGGCCGGCGCGCAGGGCGGCGGCGATGCGGTCTGCCGCAGCGCGGTCGGGGGCGGTCAGGGTGGTGAAGGTGCGGCGCTCGGGCGTCGACAGGCCATCCTTGCGGAACTCGAAGCGTTCAAGGATGCGCTCTTCGGACACCGGCGGCGGGGCCGCGCCGGGGGCGTCGGTGAAGACGATCGCCGAGGCGATGCGGAACTCGGGGCGGCGCAGCTGGGCGGCGTTCTCGCTCAGGAAGGCGGTCAACTGGGCCTCGGTGGGGGCCGGGGCCGTTCCGGCCATGGCCTGGGTCACGGTGAACCAGCGGCCGTCGCGGACCTCGAGCGCACGACCGGCGACGAGCGCACCATAGATGCGGGGAGTCTGCAGGCCGGCCGAGATGGCGCTGGCGAAATGTTCGCTGATGGCGGTGTCGCGGAACTCGTCCTCGAGCTGGACCGGGGTGACGTTCTGGGCGGCGAGGGCCTGTTCATACTGGGCCTGGTCGAACTGGCCCGTGATCTGGTTGAAGAAGGCGGGGATCTCGCGGATGCGCTTCAGGACCAGCTCCTCGCTGGGCCGGATGCCGACCTTGTGGGCCCAAGCGAGGAAGCCGAGCCGCTGGGTCTGTCCCTCCAGATAGCGGAGGTGGACGCCGGCCTCGACCAGCTCGTCGGTGGTGAGGGGGCGGCCTTCCTGTTCCTGGGCATTGGCCCGGATGCGTTCGAAATCGGTGCGGAACTGGGCCGCGTCGACCGAGCGGTCGCCGGCCGAGATCACGTGCCGCGGGCCGAGGCCGCCGAACACGTCCATCTGGGTGCCGCCCACCACGGCAAAGCTGAGGATCAGCAGTACGAACAGGCCGATGGCCCATTTGGACTTCGCGAAATTGCGGAACAGCGTGATCATGGACGGGCCTGACGGACGAACGGCGGAACGCGCCAGCGGGCCGTATAGGGGAGGGGGCATGATCCTCGCAAGCGTCGGGCACGTCCCGGGCTTGGCAGGCCGCGAGCCGGTGCCTAGACAGGCGCGCATGAAACAATCCGTGAAGATGATCGTCGGCAACTGGAAGATGAACGGCCTGGCGACCGATCTGGGCGAGGCCAAGGCCCTGCGGGCGGGGCTGGAGGCCGACACCGTGGCCGTGCGGGTCGGTCTGTGCCCCCCGGCCACCCTGCTGGCGCGAATGGCCGCGCTGCTCAACGGCGGGCCGGTCGAGATCGGGGGGCAGGACTGCCACGCCGAGGCTGGGGGCGCTTTCACCGGATCGGTGTCGGCGGAGATGCTGAAGGACGCCGGGGCGTCCCTCGTCATCGTCGGCCATTCGGAACGCCGGGCCGGCTTCGGGGAAACCGACGCCGACGTGGCCGCCAAGGTTGAGGCTGCCCTGAGGGCGGGGCTGGAGCCGATCGTCTGTGTGGGGGAGACGCTGGAACAGCGCGAGGCCGGCGAGGCTCTGGCGGTCGTGAAGGCCCAGGTGACGGGATCGTTGCCCGCCGCGCTCGCGGGGCGGGCCTTTGCGGTGGCCTATGAGCCGGTGTGGGCCATCGGGACCGGCCGGACGCCGACCCTGGAGCAGATTTCAGAGATGCACGATGCGATCCGGGCGGCCGTGCTGGAGCGCACCGGGACAGGTGCCAGACCTGTTCTGTACGGCGGCTCGGTCAACCCCGCCAACGCTGACGGAATTCTGGCGGTGTCCGGCGTCGACGGGGCGCTGGTCGGCGGGGCCTCGCTGAAGGCTGCAGATTTCCTTGCTATCATTCGCGCGGCCGGGGCCGGCGTCGTTGCCGCTGGCGCGCAAGGGTGATAGACGCCGCCGCTTGATCGGCGGACGACCGCCACACATGTAAGCGGCCATGCTCCAGACCATTCTCCTCGTCGCCATGATCCTGATCTCGGTCGCCATGATCGGGATCGTCCTGCTCCAGAAGTCGGAGGGCGGCGCGCTCGGCATGGGGGGCGGGCCCTCGGGCTTCATGACGGCGCGCGGCGCGGGCAATCTTCTGACCGTCACCACCTGGTGGCTGGGCGGGGCCTTCTTCGTCTGCGCGATCAGCCTGACGATCGTCGGCAACATCGAGCGTGGCAGCCGCTCTGTGGTCGATGCGGACGCCGTGGGCGCGATTGCGATCGACGATACGTCGCCCACGACCGCGCCGGCCGATCCGGCCCCGTCGACGGGGCCGGCTGCACCGACCGCGCCGTCGCTGGACGATCTGGAGGCCAGCCTCCCGACCGCTGGCGCTCCGGCTCCGACGCCGGCGCAATAACGGTGTTGGCGGGCACGCTCCGCCGCTCCTCCCGCCACCCGCACCTCCTGAACCCGCCTTCGGCGGGGCTGGTGTCCTGTTTTCCATATCGGATCGTTAATCGATCCGCAGCAGTTCCGAATCGGCGCTAAGGTGATGCCCCGTGGCTAGATATGTCTTCATCACGGGCGGCGTGGTCTCCTCGCTGGGCAAGGGACTGGCGTCCGCGGCGCTCGGCGCGCTGCTGCAGGCGCGCGGCTACAAGGTACGGCTCAGGAAGCTGGACCCCTATCTGAATGTCGATCCGGGCACGATGAGCCCCTATCAGCACGGCGAGGTCTTCGTGACCGACGACGGGGCTGAAACCGACCTCGATCTCGGCCACTATGAGCGGTTCACCGGGGTGTCGGCGGCCAAGTCGGACAACATCACCACCGGTCGCATCTATTCGACCATCATCGAGAAGGAACGCCGGGGCGACTATCTGGGCGCGACGGTGCAGGTGATTCCGCACGTCACCGACCAGATCAAATCCTTCTGCCTGACCCCGGCCCTGACCGATGACGGCGAGGACGTCGATTTCGTCCTGGTCGAGATCGGCGGCACGGTCGGTGACATCGAGGGCCTGCCATTCTTCGAGGCCATCCGCCAGCTGGGCCAGGACCTGCCGCGCGGGCAGTCCTGCTTTGTCCATCTGACCCTGCTGCCCTTCATCAAGACCGCCGGCGAGATGAAGACCAAGCCGACGCAGCATTCGGTCAAGGAACTGCGTTCCATCGGCATTCAGCCCGATATCCTGCTGTGTCGCTGCGAATTCCCGATCCCGCCCGAGGAAAAGCGGAAGATTGGCCTGTTCTGCAATGTGCGCGAGACCGGCGTGATCCAGGCGATGGATTCGGCGGACATCTATGCCGTGCCGCTGGATTATCATCGCGAGGGGCTGGACGCCGAGGTTCTGGCCCATTTCGGGATCACCGACGCCCCCGAACCGGATCTGGCCATGTGGGAGGAGATCGCCCGCCGGCGGCTGCACCCGGACGGCGAGGTCACGGTCGCCGTGGTCGGTAAATACACCGTCCTGAAGGACGCCTACAAATCCCTGATCGAGGCCCTGCAGCACGGGGGCGTGGCCAACAACGTCAAGGTCAATATCGACTGGGTTGAGGCCGACACGTTCGAGGGCGACCGCGAACTGTGCGAGCAGCGGCTTCAGGCCGCCCACGCCGTGCTGGTGCCCGGCGGTTTCGGAGAGCGGGGGGCCGAAGGCAAGATCGAGGCGGCGCGCTTCGCCCGGGAACGCAACATCCCCTATTTCGGCATCTGTTTCGGCATGCAGATGGCGGTGATCGAGGCCGCCCGGAACCAGGCGGGCTACGCGAAAGCCTCATCGACGGAGTTCGGCCCCACCGAGGAGCCGATCGTTGGCCTGATGACCGAATGGACCCAGGGCAATCAGCGGGTCCTGCGGACCCAGGGCGGGGATCTGGGCGGGACCATGCGACTGGGGGCCTATGATTCGACGCTGGCCCCGGGATCGCGCATCGCCGAAATCTACGGGACGACTGCCATCAGCGAGCGCCACCGCCACCGCTATGAGGTCAATATCAACTACCGTGAGCCGATCGAGGCCACCGGGCTGGTGTTCTCCGGCCTGTCGCCGGACGGCGTCCTGCCGGAAACGGTCGAGCGGACCGACCATCCGTGGTTCATTGGCGTCCAGTATCACCCTGAACTGAAGAGCCGCCCCTTCAAGCCGCACCCGCTGTTCGCGAGCTTCATTGCCGCGGCGCTGGTGCAGAGCCGGTTGGTCTAGGCTCCTTCAGCTGCCGCACCTCAGGTGGCCGGATCTTCCCGCGGGAGCGGCGGATCGGCCGCCGTGCCATCCGGATTAACCGAATCATCGTTCTGCAGGGATGAGCCCGGCACGCCGCCGCCCGGCTCGGGCGGCGAGCCGACGCCGGGTTCCGCGGGCGTGAGGCCCTCGGGTGAACTGGCCGCAGTCTCCGGAACGTTGGCCGGCTCTTCGGGCGGCGAACAGGCGGCGACGCCGATGGCGGCGGTCAGGGCGAAGAGGGTGGCGGCGAATCGCATGGGCGGCTCCTGTCTGTCACTGGAAGAACGGTGCTTCGCGTCATCGGGTTCCGCTCCGCTGCCTGCCCGCCCCCGGCCGTTCAGCCGCGCGTCAGGGTTCGTACCCGCGCGAGGAAGGGGCCGGAGGTGATGAACAGGGTCCGACCGTCCTCCCCGAACTTGCAGTTGGCGGCCGCCGTGCCGGTGTCGATCCGGCCCAGTGCCTGGCCATCGGGCGTCAGCACATGGACGCCGCCCGGGCCGGTGACAAACAGATGGCCGTCAACGTCAATCGCCAGGCCGTCGGGCAGGCCGGGATGGGACGGCCCGACCATGGCCGTGAAATCCCGCAGCACCCGCCCGCGCGACGTCCGGCCGGCGGAGTCCAGATCATAGGCCATGACCACGGCCCGGGCCGGATCGGACACGGCCACGTAGAGGGTGCGCTGGTCGGGCGACAGGGCCACCCCATTGGGGAAGGTCAGACCGGCTTCCAGCAGGGTGACCGTGCCGTCAGGGTCGAGCCGGTAGACGCCGTTGTGCGGCTGTTCCTTCAGCGATGAGTCATCCATGCCCGTCAGGCCATAGGGCGGGTCGGTGAAATAGATCGCGCCGGTCGCGGCCTGGACCAGATCGTTCGGGGAATTGAAGCGTCGTCCCCGATAGTGAGTGGCCAGGAGGGTCTTGGCGCGGGTCGCCAGATCGACGCGGGCGAGGGCACGGTTGCCGTGATCGGCCATCAGGATCGACCCGGCCGGGCCGACGATCAGACCGTTCGAGCCCGGCTCGCGAAAGCCCGAAGTGTCCGGACCGTCATGGCCCGACGGTGCCATGAACACAGTCTCACCGTCTGCGGCGGACCAGCGGTGGATCCGGTTCTCTGGCACGTCGCTGAACAGCAGGTAGCCGCCGTCGGCGATCCAGACCGGACCTTCGGACCAGGTGAAGCCCTGGGCCAGTTTCTCGATCCGGGCGTCCGGGGCGATCAGACGATCGAGGGCCGGATCGTCCCGGACGATCCGGCCGACGGCGGGCCGGGCGGCTGCGATTTCGGGCAGGGCGATGCTCCGGCAGGCGGCGGCGGACAGGGCGGCGGCCCCGGCGATGACGAGACGGCGGGACAGGCTCAAGACACAGGCTCCTCGGCGGACGGCGTGGGGGAGACCCCGGCGGGGATCAGCGGGCCGGGACGACCGGGCACTCCGTGCCCGTGTCCGGCAGCGTCGGCTGCCGAAAAACACGAGGGGGTCTGGCGGAGACGGAGGGATTCGAACCCTCGATACCCCTTACAGGGTATGACGATTTAGCAAACCGTTGCCTTCAGCCACTCGGCCACGTCTCCGGCAGGCAGGCTCGATAGCGGAGGGCGGGCCGGGGCGCAATCCGGCCTGGCGAACAGATTGCTGTTGGAGGTCATGGAAGCGACGCCGCTCACCGCGGTTGGAGGTTTCCCCGACGTGATCTTGTGACGCGCGGCGGGGAGGGATAGGGCTGCAGCCTCAACAATCCAGGGAGACGACCATGGCTGATCTGGCTCAGGTGACCGAACACATCCGCGGTGCCGTCGGCGACAACTCCGGTCTGGGCAAGACCGTCAAGCTGGACCTCGGCGATGCCGGGAAGATCTATATCGACGGGGCTTCGGTGCCGAACTCGGTGACCAATGAGGACAAGCCGGCCGACGCCACGGTCTCCATGAGCTGGGACGATTTCATGGCCCTGTCGGACGGCAAGCTGGATCCGATGATGGCCTTCATGCAGGGCAAGCTGAAGATCGCCGGCGACATGATGATCGCCCAGAAGCTTGCTCCGCTGCTGAAGCGATAGACACACGACAGCCTCTCCCTCCCCTGGCGGGGGAGGGCGGTCGGAGCGAAGCGGAGACCGGGTGGGGGCGGCGAGGCAAGGCCGCACAGTTCTGTCGCCGCGTCGCCGGCCCCTCCCACCCGGTCGCTGCGCGACCACCCTCCCCTGCCGGGGAGGGAGAAGGAGCGTTTCCCATGGACTTCAAACATTCCGACAGGGCCCTGCACTGGCAGGAGCGTGTGGACCGGTTCCTGAAAGATCGGGTGGCACCGCGCGCCGCCGACTACTGGGCCGAGGTTCATCGCGATCATACGGTTCAGCCCGCAACCATGGAGGCGCTCAAGGCCGAGGCGCGCGAGGCGGGGCTGTGGAACATGTTCCTGCCCGGCGATCATGGCGCAGGCCTGAGCAATCTCGAATATGCGCCGCTGGCCGAGGCCATGGGCCGGGCGGGCCTGTGGACCCCCGAGGTGTTCAACTGCAACGCGCCCGACACCGGCAATATGGAAGTGCTCCATATGTACGGGAACGAGGCCCAGCAGACGCGCTGGCTGAAACCCCTGATGGCCGGTGAGATCCGGTCGGCCTTCCTGATGACCGAGCCCGAGGTGGCGTCGTCGGACGCGACCAATATCCAGACCTCGATCGTCAGGGACGGCGACCACTATGTGATCAACGGCCGCAAATGGTGGTCGACCAACATGGGCCATCCGAACGTCGCCATCGCCATCGTGATGGGCAAGACCGACACGGGGGCCGCGACCCATGCCCAGCAGTCGCAGGTGCTGGTGCCCACCGACACACCCGGTTTCCGGGTCGACCGGATGCTGACCGTGTTCGGCTATGACGAGCGGCCGATCGGTCACGCCGAGGTTGTTCTCGACAACGTCCGGGTGCCGGTCGAGAACCTGATCGCGGGCGAGGGCCGGGGGTTCGAGATTGCCCAGGGCCGACTGGGGCCAGGCCGGATCCATCACTGCATGCGGGTGATCGGAGCGGCCGAGAAGGCGCTGGAGCTGATGTGCGAGCGGCTGCTGAACCGCACCGCCTTCCGCAAACAGCTGGCGGAGCATTCCGTTTGGGAACAGCGGGTCGGCGACGCCCGGACCAATATCGAAATGTGCCGCCTGATGGTGCTGAAGGCCGCCTGGATGATCGATCAGGCGGGGGCCAAGAACGCCAAGTCCGAGATCGCCCAGATCAAGGTGGCGGCCCCCCGTATGGCGCTGCAGATCATCGACGACGCCATCCAGGCCTTCGGCGGGGCCGGCGTGTCCGGAGACACCGTTCTGGCCGAGATGTATGCGACGGTGCGCACCCTGCGTATCGCGGACGGTCCGGACGAGGTTCACAACCGGACCATCGCGCGGATGGAGTTCGCCAAACACGGGGGGCGTCCGGTTCGCTGACGGGCCGCATCCGGCGCGCGCCTTGTCGCAGGCGGCGGGACCCGGGCAACGAAACCGGAAGGGCCGTGTTAGCCTAGGCCCGGACGCGTTTTGACCAAGTCCGCAAGCCCTACGGAGACGCGTGGATGAACGCGCCAGCAAAAATCCCGTCGGTCCACACCGATGTTCTGGCGCGCTATCGTGAGGCCCGGGCCGCCATGCCCGCCCTCGCGGCCGGCCTGTCGAACGAGGATCTGGCGGCCCAGTCCATGCCGGACTGCAGTCCGGGCAAGTGGCATCTGGCTCATTCCAGCTGGTTTTTCGAGGCGATGATCCTGGCGTCCCAACCGGGATATGCGCCGGTCGATCCGCGCCTGCAGCAGCTGTTCAACTCCTACTATGAGAGCCTCGGCCGGCGGGTGGAGCGTGCCGAGCGGGGCCTGATGACCCGCCCTTCGCTGGAGGAGGTCCTGGCCTACCGGCGCGAGATTGATCGGCGCATGGAAGCGCGGTTGGCACGGGGCCTCGACGAGGGGCTGGAGACCTATCTGTTCACCCTGGGTCTGCACCACGACCAGCAGCATCAGGAGCTGTTCCTGATGGACCTGCTGCACCTGATGTCGCGGTCGCCGCTGGATCCGGCCGCCTATGAACGGGAGCCGCGTCCGGCCGGGAGGCTGCAACCCGCGCGCGGGGGACAGACCCGTTTTGAGGGCGGTCTCGTTGAAATCGGCCACGCCGGTTCTGCGTTCGCTTTCGACAATGAGGGCCCGCGGCACAAGGTCTGGCTGGAACCGTTCCTGCTCGACCACGATCTGGTCACCAACGGCCAGTGGCTGGCCTTCATGGAAGACGATGGCTATCGCCGGCCCGAACTCTGGCTGGCGGACGGCTGGGCGGTGGTTCGTGCCGAAGGCTGGGACGCGCCGCTGTACTGGCGAGAGGAGGATGGGACCTGGACGGTTCTGGGCCTCGCGGGCCGGCACCCCGTCGAGAGTGACGCGCCGGTCCGGCATGTCAGCGCCTATGAGGCCGACGCCTATGCCCGCTGGGCGGGACGGCGGTTGCCCACCGAGGCGGAGTGGGAGAGCGCCGCCGCGACCGCTCCCGACGTCTTCTCCAACCTGAGCGGCGAGGTCTGGCAGCACACGTCCAGCGCCTATGCCGCCTATCCGGGGTTCCGGCCCACCGAGGGCACGGCGTCCGAGTACAACGGCAAGTTCATGGCCAATCAGTGTGTTCTGCGGGGGGGATCGTTCGCCACGCCGCCCGGCCACGCCCGGCTGACCTACCGAAACTTCTTCTATCCGCAGCAGAGATGGGCCTTCATGGGATTGAGACTGGCGTCGGACGCCCCGGCCGGAATTCCGGCCCGTATCGAGAAGCTGGAAACGGCGAAATTCCGGGCGGAACTGGTCGCGGGGCTGTCGCGTCCGCAAAAGATGCTGTCGCCCAAATGGTTCTACGATGCCGAGGGCTCGCGGCTGTTCGAGGATATCACCCGCCTGCCGGAGTATTATCCGACCCGGCAGGAGGCCGCCCTCCTGCGCACACTGGCCCCGCGGCTGACCGAGTCGTTTGGCGACAACGCCGTGCTGGTGGAGTTCGGATCCGGGGCCAGCGAGAAGACGCGCATTCTCATCGACGCGGCCCCGTCTCTGAAGGCCTATGTGCCGATCGACATCAGCCCCGATGCACTGAACGCCGCGGCTGCCAGCATTGCGGACGCCTATCCGGGGATGGAGGTGGCCCCCATGGTCGGCGATTTCCTCAACCTCGCGCCCCTGCCGGAGCTGGGTCGGGGCCGACGCATCGGCTTCTTTCCGGGGTCCACCATCGGCAATCTGGAGCCGGACCAGGCGGTCGCCTTCCTTGCCAATGCGCGTGAGCGGCTGGGACCGTCGTCCCTGTTCATCCTCGGCGTGGACCTGGTCAAGGATCCGGCGGTGCTGGTGGCCGCTTATGACGACGCCGAGGGGGTGACGGCGGCCTTCAATCGCAATGTGCTGGTCCGCGCCAACCGGGAACTGGGCGCAGACTTCGATCTGGACGGATTTTCGCATCTCGCCGTCTGGAATGCGGAGCGTTCGCGGATGGAAATGCATCTGCGCGCCACGCGTCCAATGACCGTGCGGATCGGCGATATTCCCGTGACCTTCAAGGCGGGCGAAACGATCCACACCGAGAGTTCCCGCAAGTTCACCGAGGCCACGGTGACGGCAATGGCCGAGGCCGCGGGATGGCATGTGACCGCGTTTGAAACCAGCGCCGCCCCGGCGGTGGCCATGGTCGTTCTGGCCGTCTGACCGACCGCTCCGGGGTCGCGGCCGGACACGAAAAAGGGCGGCCTGATCAACCAGGCCGCCCTTGTGCGTTCGGGACGAAGGGCAGGCCTATTCGGCCTGACCCTCGACCCCGTCCGGACGGCGCGCGCCGTGCGAGGCTTCGCCACCCTTGCGGCCTGCCTGTGCGGCCAGGCTGCGGTCCTGCGAGAAGCTGCGCTTCTCGCTGGGCACGCTGGCACCGCCCTTGCGTGCGATCTCGCGCTGACGTTCGGGGTCCATGGAGGCAAATCCCCGTTTGGACACCCCGGAAGGACGATTTGGCTGACCCTGGGCCATGCGAGGCTCCCTTACTGAAGTTGGCTAACGGCTGAGATGTGAACCCCGGAAGCGGGGCGGGGTTCCAAAGCCCGGTGATTTCAAGGGCGTGCGAATCATTCCGCTCCGGGCCGTTCGAAGCCGCCGTCGTTGTCACCGGGCTGGGGCGGCATCTCGTCGGGGGTCCCGGCCGGATCGATCTCGGGCTGCGGCGAGGGCGTCATCGGAGGCGTGATTTCCGGCTGGGGGGTGGGGTCGGTCATGGCGGGGCTCCCGGCCCGGGATGGGCCTGCCAGACCGGAACCGCTCCCAGTCCGCCGGGTTCAATTGCCCGGTTCACAAATGCGGCAAGGAGCTCCCATGACCGACTTCAACCCCACCCCGAATGCGCAGGATCTCGCGGACGACATGAGTGCGGAACGCGTCCGCCTCGACGAAGCCGGCGATCGCTGGATCGAGGACGCCGAGCGCGGACGCATGGCGCGGCAGGCCGGTCTGCGACGGGCCGTCCGGTCCGATCTGGAGAGCGGTCGTGCGTGGGCCCGGGAACGGGCGGACCTCGCCCGCGCGCGGATCGCTGACCGACCCATGAAGGCGACGCTCTATGCGCTGGGTGTGGGGGTGCTGATCGGCGTGCTGCTGCGGCGTTGAGCCGGAGCCGTCAGGCCGGGCCCGTCGCCGCCCTGACGGCCCCCGGGCCCGCCAGGGCGGCGTCCGACACGAATGGATTGGTCCGGCGCTCCTCGCCAAAGGTCGAGACCGGGCCGTGGCCGGGTACAAAGGTCACGTCGTCGCCCAATGGCCACAACCGGGTCACCACGGAGCGGATCAGGGCCTCGGGGTCGCTGCGTGGAAAATCGGTGCGCCCCACCGAGCCCTTGAACAGGACGTCCCCGACCTGGGCGAAACGAGCGGCGCGATTGAAGAAGATCACGTGGCCGGGCGTATGGCCGGGACAATGGGCGACCTCCCAGACGGTCTCGCCGAGCGTGACGGTGTCGCCGCCTTCCAGCCAGCGGGTCGGGGTGAACGTCCGCGCATCGGGCAGGCCCCACTGCCGGCCCTGGACCTCAAGGTCGTCGATCCAGAACTGGTCCTCGAGATGGGGACCGATGATCGGCGCACCGGACGTCTCCGCCATCTCTGCTGCGCCGGCGGCGTGGTCCAGATGGCCATGGGTGATCCAGATCTGGTCCAGGGTCAGCCCGCGCCGGGCGACCTCGGCGACGATTGCCGCCACCGACCCCCCGGGATCGATCACGGCGGCCTTCAGGGTCTTGGTGCACCACACGGTGGTGCAGTTCTGCTGCAGAGGCGTGACAGGGGTCACGAACACGCCGATGGGCGAGGGAGCCTGGGAAGCGGACTGGGTCATGAAGCTGACATAGCGGTCCACCGGCCGGGACGAAACCGCCTCCGCGTTGACGTTTGGGGTCCGTCTCGACATAAGGGCGGGCTTCGAGGTGCCGCTCCGTCCGGAGCGGCTCTTGTGCTTTATCCTTCCTTGCGCGCGCGCCGGCTCCGGCGTCGCCCCAGAGCGTCAGATCCTTCCATGCAAGTCGTCCAGAATTCCACCGAAGGCCTCAGCCGGGTCATCACCGTGACTGTTCCCGCCACCGAGCTGAACGCGAAGCTGGACGCCAAACTGGCCGAGATGGCCCCCAAGATGAAGCTCAAGGGCTTCCGGCCCGGCAAGGTGCCGGCGTCGCACGTCAGGAAGACCTTTGGTCGCGACATGATGGGCGAGATCGTCAATGACGCCATCAATGAAAGCAGCCAGGCGGCCCTGGACGAAATCAAGGTGCGCCCCGCGGCCCCGGCCGAGATGAAGCTGACCTCGGACATGGACAAGGTCCTGGCCGGGTCTGACGACCTCGCCTATGAAATGGCGCTTGAGGTCATGCCGGAGTTCACGCCGATCGATCCCAAGACGCTGAAGCTGGACCGTCCCGTCTATGAGGCCTCGGACGAGGATCTGGACGAGGCGCTGAAGGAACTGGCGGGTCAGGCCAAGTCCTATGAGGACAAGAAGGGCAAGACCGTGAAGGCCGCCGACGGCGACCAGCTGACGATCGATTTCCTCGGCAAGCTGGACGGCGAACCCTTCGAGGGCGGCGCGGCCGAGGATGCCGATCTGGTCATTGGATCCAACCGCTTCATCCCGGGCTTCGAGGAGCAGCTGAAGGGGGCCAAGGTCGGCGAGGAGAAGACCATCGAGGTCACCTTCCCGGCCGACTACCAGGCCGCCAACCTGGCCGGCAAGCTGGCCACGTTCGACGTCAAGGTGAAAGCCATCAAGGCTGAGGTCGAGGGCAAGGTGGACGAGGAGTTCGCCAAGCGCATCGGTCTGGAATCGCTGGACAAGCTCAAGGACCTGCTGCGCCAGAACCTGAACCAGCAATATGCCGGTGCCGCCCGCTTCAAGCTGAAGCGCGCCCTGCTGGACGAGCTGGACAAGGCTCACAGCTTCGACCTGCCGCCCAAGATGGTCGAGGCCGAGTTCGACGGCATCTGGAAACAGGTCGAGGCCGACAAGGAAGCCGGCAATCTGCCGCCCGAGGACGCCAAGAAGTCCGACAAGAAGCTGAAAGAAGAGTACCGCAAGATTGCCGAGCGCCGCGTGCGGCTCGGGCTCGTGCTGGCCGAAATCGGCCGGACGAACAATGTCGGCGTGACCGATCAGGAACTGAACAACGCCATCATGGCCGAGGCCCGCAACTATCCGGGCCAGGAGCGGGCCGTGCTGGACTTCTATCGCCAGAACCCCAACGCCGCCGCCCAGATGCGCGCGCCCATCTATGAGGAGAAGGTCTGCGACCTGATCTTCACGATGGCCGAGGTGACCGAGACGCCGATCACCAAGGAAGAACTGCTCAAGGAAGACGACGAGGCCTGAGCGATGATATGAACGCGCACACGTCTGGAGTGCGCGTTCATGACCGTCTTCGCCGCCATCGCCGCCACGCTCGCGCTTGGCGGAGCGTCTCAGGAGCAGGAGCGAGCTGCTGATCTGCCCGACATCGAGGTCTCGGCCGTCCGGGGCACCGAACGCCAGGCGCGGACCTTCGTCGAGCAGGTTTCGCGTGAGCCACTGGGGGCCTTGTCGATCGCCCGGTGGATGACCCCGATCTGCGTGGCCACCGTGAACCTGCGTGATCAGTCCGCCCAGGCGATCACGGCCCGGATCGAAGCCAATGCGCGTGAGGCCGGCGTGGGCGTCCAGGCCCCCGGCTGCTCGCCCAACATCACCATTCTGGCGACATCGGAGGGTGCGACGACCGCCGGCGATCTGGTGGCGACGCACCGGCGTCGCTTCATCGCCTCGAACGGTCCGACCCAGGGCGACGCCCGCGCGCTCCAAAGGTTCGCCGAGGCCGACGTGCCGGTCCGCTGGTGGCCAATCTCGGCCCTTACCGACGAACGCACAGGCCGCATTCTGGTCCCGATCTGGGGTGCCCCCGCCGCCGTCAGCAATACACCAGGCGAGGTCTATTTCGGCCAGAACCGGCGTGAAGCCCTGCTAACCACCCTCGTGATCGTGGACCTGACCCGGACCGGACGAATCAGTGACATGACCCTGGCGGACTATCTGACGATGGTCGTCCTGGCCAACATCGATCCCGAACGTCGGGGCGGAGCCGCACCGAGCATCCTCGGCCTTTGGGACGGGGGCACGCCCCCCGAAAGCCTGACCCGCTGGGATCGAGCCTATCTGAAGGCGCTCTATGAGGCACCCGTTCGTCTGACAGGCAGCGCGCTTCAGCTCCGCTCGCTGTCACAGCGCACGGAGATGGCCCGGATTATGGCGCGTGAGCTGGCCCGGGACGAAGCGTCACCCTGACCTTGCGCCGTGCCCCGTGCGACGCGATATCAGACAGGACGGACGCGACCCCTTCGAGTCGCGCCGAACGGCAATCAGCGAGACCTCATGCGCGATCCCATCGACTACATCTCGAACAACCTCGTCCCCATGGTGGTGGAGCAGTCCAGCCGGGGCGAGCGGGCCTTCGACATCTTCTCGCGTCTGCTGCGCGAGCGGATCATCTTCCTGACCGGTCCGTTCGAGGATGGCATGGCCAGCCTGATCTGCGCCCAGCTGCTGTTCCTGGAATCGGAGAACCCCAAGAAGGAAATCTCCATGTACATCAACAGCCCCGGTGGTCAGGTGACCTCGGCGCTCGCGATCTATGACACCATGCAGTACATCAAGAGCCCGGTCTCGACCGTGGTCATGGGCATGGCGGCCTCTGCCGGCTCCTTGATCCTGACGGCCGGGGAGGCCGGCCAGCGCATCGCCCTGCCGAACGCCCGGGTCATGGTGCACCAACCCTCCGGCGGCTTCCGCGGCACGGCCTCGGACATCGAGCGCCACGCCGAAGACATCATCGCCACCAAGCGGCGCCTGAACGAGATCTACGTCCACCACACAGGCCGGACCTATGAGGAGGTCGAGCGCACCCTCGACCGCGACCACTTCATGACTGCGGAAGAGGCGAAGGCCTGGGGCATCGTCGACCACGTCTACGACAAGCGCGAGCAGGCCGATGCGGACGGCGTCAAGACGGTCTGATCCGGCATCGGATTTGAAAAGGAGGAGGGCGCGCCATGGTCGGCGCGCCCTCCTTGTTTGTGCTATCAGACGGCCATGCAACACACGCGTGATCTCAAGGGCGTCGTCCAGGTGGACGGCGAGGACTATGAATGGGAGGTCCGCCGCCAGCCCCAGCGCACCACGGGCAATGAATGGCAGGGCATCGGCATCGCGCTGCGTCTGAAGGACGCCCAGCGCGAGGCGATCGTGATGTTTCCCATGACCCTGCGCGCCAACGGCATTCCCAATTTTGAACGCCAGCGGATCAATGTCGAAAGCATCCGCAACGCGGTGGCCTCGGCCATCGAGGCCGGTTGGGATCCGACCTCGCGCGGCAAGGTCGTGGTCTTCGACGTGGACGCTGACGGCCGCTAGCGGCGGTCCGGCCGGTCCCGAAACGTTCGGAAGCCCTGAATTTCGGCGATCGCCAGCATTTCGGTGTCGCCAGAGGTGTCGCCATAGGCGGCAGCCAGCCGGATGTCGGGGCCATAGGCCTCGCGCAGGCGGCGGACCTTCTCTTCCGCCCGGCAGTTCAGGTTGGAGAATTCGCCGGTGACCCGGTCCTCGGCATCGAACATCAGATTGGTACCCAGAAGCGCCTCGGTCCCCAGCCGTCTGGCGAACGGGGCCACGGTGAGGGCCGGGGAGGCCGTCACGATCACGCGATGGGCCCCGCGCCGGCCCCAGTCATTCCAGGTCTCGAGGGCATCCGGCCGCATGAACCGATCCCAGACCTCATCGGCGAAGGCGGCCGCGTCCCTCGCCAGCTCCGCGCGGCTCACACCCTTCAGAAAGATCGCCACCGAGGCGGCCTTGATCGCCCCGCGGTCCCGGTTGCGGGCATAGGCCGCAGTGGCGGGGGCCATCCGCATCAGACCCATGGCCCAGCCTCGCCGGCCGGCCCGCCAGCGCAGGAATTGGGTGAAGCTGTCGCGGACGGTCAGCGTGCCGTCGAAATCGAAGGCCACGACGGGCTGATCCGGTGCGGCGGACTGGCGCATCGCCTCTGTGGCGCCCATGTCACCCATTCGCCGTGATCTCCATCCAGCCTGCATCGTCCACGGTCCCGCTCGCCGCCTTTACCCTGACGGGCTTGTGGCGGGCGTTCGGATGGGGGATTGTCATTTTTTGAATATCTTCGCGTCCATAGTGGTGGAATCAATGCGGAGAAAGCGCGTTCCCTCTCCGGGGCGCGGGAGTGAGAAGGGTCTATGACCAAAGCAGCCGGCACCGACGCCAAGAGCACCCTCTACTGCAGCTTCTGCGGCAAGAGCCAGCACGAGGTGCGCAAGCTCATCGCCGGTCCGACGGTGTTCATCTGTGATGAATGCGTCGAACTGTGCATGGACATCATCCGCGAAGAGCACAAGATCGGCTTCGTCAAATCCAAGGACGGTGTGCCGACCCCCAAGGAAATCCGTGAAGTCCTTGACGATTACGTGATCGGTCAGAGCCACGCCAAGAAGGTGCTGAGCGTTGCCGTTCACAATCACTACAAGCGCCTGAACCACGCGACGAAGAACAACGACGTCGAGCTGGCCAAGTCCAACATCATGCTGATCGGGCCGACCGGCTCGGGCAAGACGCTGCTGGCCCAGACACTGGCGCGCATCATCGACGTGCCCTTCACCATGGCCGACGCCACGACCCTGACCGAAGCCGGTTACGTGGGGGAGGACGTCGAGAACATCATCCTGAAGCTGCTCCAGGCGTCGGATTACAACGTCGAGCGGGCCCAGCGGGGCATCGTCTACATCGACGAGATCGACAAGATTTCGCGCAAGTCCGACAATCCCTCGATCACCCGCGACGTTTCGGGCGAGGGCGTGCAGCAGGCCCTGCTGAAGATCATGGAAGGCACCGTCGCCTCCGTGCCCCCGCAGGGCGGCCGCAAGCATCCGCAGCAGGAGTTCCTGCAGGTCGACACCGCCAACATCCTGTTCATCGTCGGCGGTGCCTTCGCCGGACTCGAGAAGGTGATTGCGGCGCGCGGGGCCGGGGCCTCAATCGGCTTCGGGGCCAAGGTCAAGGACATCGACGAGCGCCGCACCGGCGACATCCTGAAGGGCGTCGAGCCCGACGACCTGATGCGGTTCGGTCTGATCCCCGAGTTCATCGGCCGCCTGCCCGTGCTGGCCACGCTTGAAGACCTCGACGAAACGGCTCTGGTCACCATCCTGACCGAGCCGAAGAACGCCCTGGTCAAACAGTACAAGCGTCTGTTCGAGATGGAGAACGTCGGCCTGACCTTTACCGACGACGCCCTGATCTCGGTGGCCAAGAAGGCGATCACCCGCAAGACCGGTGCCCGCGGCCTGCGCTCCATTCTGGAGGGCATCCTGCTGGAGACCATGTTCGAGCTGCCGACCTTCGATGGCGTCGAGGAGGTGGTGGTCAACGCAGAGGTCATCGAGGGCAATGCCCAGCCGTTGCTGATCTATGCCGAAAAGAAGAAGGCCGACGGCGCAGCCTGACGGGTTCGCGGCCGGCCGGATTGGTCCATCAGTCCAGCCCCGGGGTCGAAAGGCTCCGGGGCTGTGTCGTATGGCGCACGTTGCCACTCAATCGCGGCTGAACGGCCTGCCGGCCCGAGTGTTCCGTAGACGGACACGCCGTTCCGCTTGAACCCCACGACGAAGGGGCCACATACTCACCTGAACGCCGTCGGAATCGACGGGCCGCTTCCGGGCGCCGCCGCATGTTGCGGGGCGTCGGCGGCGGCGGGCCGGAGATCGTCAATGGCCCAGGAGTGCACCAATGTCCGAGAGTAAAATCCTGCCTGTCCTGCCGCTGCGGGATATTGTCGTGTTTCCCCACATGGTCGTGCCGCTTTTCGTCGGCCGCGAGAAGTCGGTGCGGGCGCTGGACGAGATCATGAAGGGCGAGAAGCAGATCCTGCTGGCGACCCAGAAGAACTCCGTCGACGACGACCCTTCGCCGGACGCCATCTATCCGGTGGGCGTGCTGGCCACTGTCCTGCAGTTGCTGAAACTGCCCGACGGAACCGTCAAGGTTCTGGTCGAGGGCAAGGGGAGAGCCCGGCTGACACGTTTCACCGACCGCGAGGAGTTCTTCGAGGCCGAGGCCGTCGAGATCGCCGATGAGCCGGGCGAACCGGCCCAGGCCGAAGCCCTGCTGCGCGCCGTGGTCGAGCAGTTTGAAAACTATGTGAAGCTGAACAAGAAGGTGCCGCCCGAGGCCCTGAGCTCCATCCCCCAGATCACCGACGCCTCGAAGCTGGCCGACAGCGTGGCCGCCCATCTGTCGGTCAAGATCGCCGACAAACAGGCCTTGCTGGAAACCATCCTGGTGCCCCACCGGCTGGAGAAGGTCTACGCCCTGATGGAAGGCGAGATCAGCGTCCTGCAGGTCGAGAAGAAGATCCGCTCGCGCGTCAAGCGCCAGATGGAGAAGACCCAGCGCGAATATTATCTGAACGAGCAGATGAAGGCGATCCAGCGGGAGCTGGGTGAGACCGACGACGCGCGGGACGAGGTGATGGAGCTGGAGAAGCGCATCCGCAAGACGCGCCTGTCCAAGGAGGCTCGCGCCAAGGCCGATGCAGAGGTCAAGAAGCTGCGCAACATGTCGCCCATGTCGGCGGAGTCCACCGTGGTCCGGAACTATCTGGACTGGATGCTGTCGATCCCGTGGGGCAAGGCCAAGCAGAAGCCGATCGACCTCGACAAGGCGGAAGCCATCCTCGAGGAGGACCACTATGGTCTGGAGAAGGTCAAGGAACGGATCATCGAGTATCTGGCGGTGCAGGCCCGGACCAACAGCCTGAAGGGCCCGATCCTGTGCCTTGTCGGGCCTCCGGGCGTTGGCAAGACCTCGCTGGCCAAGTCGATCGCCAAGGCGACCGGGCGTGAGTACGTCCGCATGTCACTGGGCGGCGTGCGCGACGAGGCCGAGATCCGCGGTCACCGCCGGACCTATATCGGCTCCATGCCCGGCAAGATCATCCAGTCGATGAAGAAGGCCAAGACCACAAACGCCTTCATCCTGCTGGACGAGATCGACAAACTGGGCGCGGACTGGCGCGGGGATCCGTCTTCGGCGCTGCTGGAGGTCCTGGATCCGGCGCAGAACAATGCGTTCGGCGACCACTATCTGGAGGTGGACTACGATCTCTCGAACGTCATGTTCGTAACCACGGCCAACAGCCTCGACATGCCGCAGCCCCTGAAGGACCGGATGGAGATCATCCATGTCAGCGGCTACACCGAGGACGAGAAGGTCGAGATCGCCAAGCGCCACGTCCTGCCCAAGGTCACGACCGACAACGGTCTGACCCCGGCCGAGCTCGTGGTTCCCGACGAGACGATCCGGGATCTGATCCGCTACTACACCCGGGAGGCCGGAGTGCGGTCGCTGGAGCGGGCCCTGGGCGGTCTGGCACGCAAGGCCGTGCGCGAGATGGCCCGGGAAAAGACCCTGTCGATCACCGTGGACGCGGAGAAGCTGAACAAATATGCCGGCGTCCGCAAATACCGTTACGGCGAGACCGACGAGGAGGATCAGGTCGGGATCGTCACCGGTCTGGCCTGGACGCAGTTCGGCGGCGAGATCCTGACCATCGAGGCGATCAAGATGCCGGGCCGCGGGCGGATGACCGTGACCGGAAACCTCAAGGAGGTGATGAAGGAATCGATCTCCGCCGCCGCCTCCTATGTCCGGGCCCGATCCCTGGCCTTTGGCGTGAAGCCGCCGATGTTCGAGAAGACCGACATCCACGTCCACGTGCCGGACGGGGCTACCCCGAAGGACGGTCCGTCCGCCGGTGTGGCCATGACCGTGGCCATGGTCTCGGTCCTGACCGGGGTCCCGATCCGCAAGGATATCGCCATGACCGGCGAGATCACCCTGCGCGGCCGGGTCACCGCAATCGGGGGGCTGAAGGAGAAGCTGCTCGCGGCCCTGCGCGCCGGCGTCAAGACGGTGTTGATCCCGCAGGAGAACGAGAAGGATCTCGCCGACGTACCCGACAATGTGAAGGGCGCGCTGGAGATCGTGCCGATCTCCACGGCGGACGAGGCGTTGAAGTGGGCCCTGACGGGCTCCCTGACCGCCGTCGAATGGGACGAGGTCGCCGAACCGCTGAACCCGGCCCCGGCGACGGTTCCGCCGATCGACGGGACCACGGTCGTCAGTCACTGAACCCTGCTGTTCCTCCCCGTTCCCACAGGAACGGGGAGGGACGGGTTGTGCAGGTTCTCCGCACCGGGCAAACACCCGTCATGGATGGGCGGCTAGCTCAGCTGGTCAGAGCATCTCGTTTACACCGAGAGGGTCGGCGGTTCGAACCCGTCGCCGCCTACCACCGGATACAAGAAAGGCCGCCGGATCGCTCCGGCGGCCTTTGTTTTGGGCATCGTCAATCCGACCAGGTGAAACGATCAACCTGATCAAGGTCGCTAGAACCGGAAACTGGCCCGCAGCAGCAGGGTGTAGCGGACATAGTCCTCGATCATCTCGGCATCGGCTGTGACCGACAGTCGTCCCAGCTCATTGCCGACGCTGAGATTGATGCCCGCGATCGGTCCCCCGCCCTCGATCGCATCGGGTGACAGGGTGAACGGGTCGCCGCCGGCGGTGAAGCGGGCGATGGTGTCGCCGGCGTCGACCGAGATGTTCTGGCGCCAGCCCAGCCGCACCTCGGGCCGGATCCAGCCGTTCTGGCCGAAGCCGTAGCCGATGTTCACCGCCGCCACGCCAGCCAGCATATGACCGTCGCGGTCCCCGATCTCGAGGTCGAAGCCGGGCGTTGTTCCTTCCTCGACCCGGCCGTCCTCGCTGAGCGAGAAATATTCGACATAGGCTTCCGGGCGGATGTTCAGTCGGCCGATATTGCGCTCATAGGAGGCCCCGCCCGCGAGGGCGAGCGTGAAGCCGTTCCAGCTCGATTCGTTCCTGAGATTGATGTCCGGTGTGACCAGCTGGCGGGTCGCGTCGAACGTCGCATAGCCGCCGGCGGCGCGGGCCCAGGTCGTCCACGCCTGACCCTGGGCACGCCAGTACAGGCCCAGCTCGACGAGATTGGCCGAAAGAATCTCCTCGGCTTCGGCTTCAGGGTCCTCGATGTCCGAGGAAGTGAAGGCGACAGACAGACCGAGGGCCCCGAGGCTGGTGCCGCGCTCGATGCCGCCGGCGACCCCGAATCCTTCGGACCGGAAGCCGTAGCTGTCGGTCTTGTCCTTGTCGGCGTAGAAATTGATCTCCTGCAGCCAGGCGCTGGTCTCGCCGGGCGCGACGGAAGCGTTCCGGCCCACGAGGGCCCGGGTCACGGCGTCGACGCCGGAGGCCAGGGACATGAGCGGCCCGCCGGAGTGGTCGGGCAGGATCTGCTCATACAGGTTGATGAACCCCTCGCGCCCGGTCTGGGCAATGAAGAGATCACGCAGCGTCGCGCTGTTGCCCAGCGAGCCATAGACGGCGTCGAACGCCTGACGCTCGACACCGATCAGGTCGGCCTCCTCGGCCGTCCGTCGCCGCGCGTCGATGTAAACGTCGCCGGCCGCAACGTCGGCTCCGGCGTTGACCACAAAGAGATAGGGGGAGTTCGCCTGCACCGCCGTCTGGTCGATGGTTCCGATCGAGAGCGAATTGGCGTCGATCACCGTGAACCGCTGCGGCGTGGTGATGAGGGAGTTGAAGCGAACGCCCAGGCCCGCGCCCGATGCCACGGTCGCCTGGCCATTGACGCGGAAGCCGGAGTTGGTGCCGGTGGCGGGATCAAGCGTCGCGATGAGGTTGCCGGCCGGGCCGATGTTCAGACTGGAGATGGTCGTCTGGCTGGCCTGGCGCGCATCCAGCGTGCCGTCGGTGACGCTGATATCCAGGCGGCCGTCACTGTCCGTGACCGCGCCGCGCAGGACGCTGCCGCCCGTGATCGCCAGGCGATCGGCACCGGTCCCGAAGGCCACGGCCCCGATGATCTCGCCGTTCTCGAGAGTCAGCGTGTCCGCACCGGAGCCGAACAGAATGTCGCCGAGGACGAGCGGTTCGTTGGAATCGGTCACGCCGTCGCCATCGGTGTCAGGATCGGCTGCCGTTGGCGTGCTGGTCTCGCCAAACTGGTGGAAGGTGACGCCGGTGGTGTTGGCGGAAACATCGACGGCGGTCGTGGTGCCCACAACCGGACTGCTCCCGGCTGTCGGCACGAGCGCGGCCTGGATGGCCCCGGCATTCACGATCGACGACAGTGTCCCGGACTGGTCGCGGACCGCGATCGCGGTTGTGACGGCACCGCCTGCCGAGGCGAGGATCGAGCCGGTGTTGGTCAGGGCCGGGAGGGCGGCACCCGCGGCGATGGTCAGGCCGACGGCCTGGGAGGTCGCCGCCGTGCTGGAGACGCCCGACGTCAGGGTCCCGGTATTGTCGAACCGCGGCGTGGTCACGCCCGCCCCGATGGTGACGGCTGTTCCGCTGCCGTTGCGACCGAGGGCCGTAATGCTTCCCGCATTCAGAACGCCGCCGGCGATGGTCACCGGCTGGCCGTCGACCCCGATCTGCACGCCAGTGGCGGCGATCCCGTCATAGACACCGTCGCCGGTGACGCTGCCGCGGTTGATGAGGCCGTAGGCGTCTGCTCCGCTACCGGCGACCCCCAGGGTGATCGCACGTGTGGCCGAACCGATCGTGAGGGCTGGACCGGATCCGAAGCTGCTGATCGCGGAGTTGCCCTCGTTGGTGTCAGGGATCCCGTCGCCGTCCTCGTCGGTCTCGGTGGTGCTGCTGTCAGCCGGCCGGATGTCGAGAACGACGCCTCCCCCGACATTCCCGCCGACGACTACGGCGGACCCTCCCTGGAGCAGATCATCGGCGTCCAGCCGGGCGATCTGGGCCTCGGTCGGTCGTGTGGTGTAGCGGTAGCCGGTGGCCGTCAAGTCGCCCTGGAGCGTCAGGCGACCGCCGACATCGCCCTGGATGTCCACGGCTGTGGCGTTCAGGCCGAGGGCCGAGACCGGTCCCCCGAGATTGACCGCGCCCGAGACATTGGCCGAGGTGGCGAACCCCGCGGCATTGTCACCGATGGCCCGCAACGAGCCGAATGAGGTGGCACTGCCCGTCAGCGCGCGCTCGATCGACACGGCGCGCGCGTTCGCGCCCTCGGCGAGGATCGTGCCGCTGTTCTCGACGAGGATATTGCCGGTGAGCGCCGTATCGCCCGTCAATCTCAACCCGAAGCGGTTGCTTCCGACGGCGAAGGGGCCGTCGAGATCGCCGTCATTGTCGCTGTCCGGGTAGGTTTCGAGATTGTCGGTGACGGAAACCTGCCCGCCGATCGTGACGTTGCCGGCCGCTGCGCCCGGTCCGACGAGCAGCCCCGTGGACCCGTCTGCCGAGCTGGCCAGGGTGATGCGGGAGCCGTTGTCGAGGTCCACACTGTTGCTGGAGTCCACCGTGAGGGCCGCGCCGCTGTTGACGGCGATGGAGCCCCCGTTGGCCAGGCGGATGTCATCGCGCGTGCTCCCCGCCGCGGTCGAGGTAACGATCGGGGTCGTCCGGGCGTTGGAGATCACGACTTCGGCGTGCGCCCCGGTGACAGCCATCAGAGGGGCAAGCGCCACCGCGGTCGCAAGCAGTCTACGCATTCGAGAAATCACCCTGGAAGGACACGCGCATGAGCGTCGGTCGCCTTCTATCAGGGGCGTCGCGACCTGTCTCAAGTTTCGCGAATTTGAGGCGATTGCAAGGCCGCAGTCCCGGCGGACGCGGTGGCGGAGCGCCGGTTGGTCGAGACAGATGCCTGTCGAACCGCCGTGGCCGCCGCGCCCGGCACCGGCCAATATGCGGGCTTGGAAGACGCCCGGGTGTATGGCTCTGACGATACGGCTTGAGCTTCACCATCAGCGGGTCTAGGGCCGCATCATGGTCCGGCGAAAATCCTCCGCACGCATCCCGATCAGCCGGACGCGCGTTGAGGCGCCGCAATCCCCGGAGCACGACCTCATGAGCATGACGGACCTCGACGTTCAGGAGGGTGAGCTTCGGCTGTTTCCGGGCCTGGACGAGGAAGTTGCGGAGACGCTCAGGGTATTGAAGGCCTCGACGACGGACCCCCGGCCCCGGCTGGTGGACACCACCATGCTCTATGCGCCGCGCTCCGGCGGGGTGAAGCGGTATCTGCTGTCCAAGAAGGCGTGGCTGGAGAGCAACCGGCCCGGGGTCGCGCACGCCCTCATCGTGCCGGGTGCGCGGCATCAGGCGGGCAGGGACGGAATCATCAAGCTGCACGCGACCAAGCTTCCGTTCGGTGACGGCTACCGCTGGCCCAGTTCCGTCCGCCGCTGGGGGGCGTGGGTCGCGTCGACAAAGCCGGCGCTGATCGAGGCGGGCGACCCCTATACCCCCGGACAGGGCGCGCTGGAGGCGGGCCAGAGGGCGGGCTGCCCGGTGATCGGCTTCTGTCACTCGGACCCCGCGGGTCTGGCGGCCCTGCATTTCGGCGAGTGGGCCAAAAAGCCGGTCGAGAAACGGTGGGCACGCCTGTTTGGACAGTTCGACCGCGTGATCTCGCCCAGCCGCTTCATCGCGCGGCGGCTGGAGGAGGCGGGGGTGCGGAACATCGTCATCCGGCCACTGGGCGTGGAAATCGATACCTTCCGCCCGGAGCGCCGCGACCGGGACTGGCTGCTGAAGCGGCTGGGCCTGCCCGCCAGTGCGCGCCTGCTGTGTTTCGCCGGACGGCCGGCGCGGGAGAAGAACATCGACGTCCTGATCGAGGCGGTCCAGCGTCTGGGGGCACCCTACCACCTCGTGCTGGTCGGCGCGGGCGCGGGAATGCCGCCCGAGGACCGGGTCATTGCCCTGCCTTACGAGCGCGATCCCCGCGCCGTGGCCAGGATTATCGCGAGTTGCGACGCTTTTGTTCATGCCAATGACAAGGAGCCGTTCGGTCTGATCGTCCTGGAAGCCATGGCCTGCGGGCGGCCGGTGGTCGGCGTGAACGCCGGCGGGGTTGCGGAAACCGTCGATGATTCCGTGGGGCAGCTGGCTCACAGCGCCGATCCGGCCGACTATGCAGAGGCCATCGAGGCGCTGTTCGCGCGGGACATCGAGACGATCGGGGCCGCGGCACGGGTCCATACGGTCGAGACCTTCGCGTGGAATCGCGTCTTCGAGGACCTCTGTATGGTCTATGGCGAGGTCAGTGGTCGCCCCGAGTTCGTCCAGCCGGGCGAGGACCTGCCGCTACACTAGGCTCCCGGGTCCGGGCGTTCGCCGTCGCGCGGCACCAGACCATAGGGTTTGACCAGCGCCCAGACGTGGTCGGGGATCATCGATTTCATCCGCCGGGGCTCCTCGCGGCGAAGGTGCAGAACGGTCTCGGCCGCCTTCATCTCCAGACGGGTCCGGGCGAACTCGAGGCCCCGGGGACCCGTGCGGGGCTGGAGCCAGCTGACGATCGGCCGGACCCAATCGGGCATGCGTCGCAACGGCAGACCGCCGGCCGCGCGCTCGACATTGGCGATGAAGCCCTGGACCGCGACCTTGCGCTTGCCGTGGCTCTCCGGGGGCGACAGCCGCACCTCGTCGCCCAGAAGGTCCAGCAGCGCCTCGCCCCGCTCATTGCGGACAATCAGCCATTGCTCGCCCTGACCGGCCATATAGCCGACCGTGATGTCCGCCAGCGCATTGGTGTAGTCGACACAGGTCCGGCAGGTCAGGGGGAAGAAGTCCGGAGCCAGTTTCGAGATCGGCAGGGACAGGAAGGGGATGGTTTTCACCCGGCCGTCCGTGAAGCGCAGTTCGACATGATAATCGGCGCGGAATTCGAGATAGGTGATGGTGTCGGGGGCTTCAGACAGGAGGCCGAGGAACTCGTGAAACCGCTCGGTTGTCGTGTTGTCCGAACAGGGCGTGCCGATGACGAACAGGGCGTCGAGCCCCAGTTCGACCTCGAGGGCCCGCAGGGCGTAGACCTGACACGGGATGCCGATCACGGCGAGTCGGCGATAACCCTGCGCCCGGGCGTTCTCCAGCAGGGCCAGCAGGGGTGCATAACCCATCCGCATGCCCCGGACCTCGGCCATGGCCTCGGGCCGCGTGACGAGAACCGGGACGGGCCGCCAGCGGTCCTCCGGGTCCGGTGCCATGGTCAGGACCGCATCGACGGCACCGGTCTCCAGCAGACGTTCGCCGATTCGCGTGGTGATCCCGGTCCACTGAGCACCTTCGGCCGGTGCCTTCAGGCTGGCGCGCACCATCCGGCGGACGGGTCCAAAGAACAGCTCGTCGCCCCTGTCCGGCTCGCGCGAACGGCCGTGAACCCGCCTTTCCATCCCCGGGTAGTCGGGCTTGATGAACTGGCAGGCCCGGCCGCAAAGGGTCGGGTCCTGCATGCGGGAGACGCCGCAGTCGGTGCAGAGGTTGCGGGGAACCGGCGGTCTGACCGGCGCGGCCCAGATCGGCGCAGACGGTCGTTCAGAAAGAGGCAAGGCGCAGTTCCACGGAGGGGGCAGGGACGATGAGATCCGAAACACCCACGGGATGCCGTTGCCGTCAAGCACGATGACGACGAGGTTTGCCGAACTCGACCTGGATTTTGGGGAAGGGGGTGGCGCGCCATCTCTTCCGATCGAAAGAGATGGCGCGAGTGACGGGACTCGAACCCGCGACCTCCGGCGTGACAGGCCGGCACTCTAACCAACTGAGCTACACCCGCGTTTCCCGCCGCGGCGTTTCCGTCCCGGCGAGGGGCGTCGTTTAGGCGGGGGGGTGACGGCGTGTCAAGCGACGATGACGCGCTTTGCGACAGATTTGCCCGGGACCCCCGGCGACCGGCCTTTTCCAGTAATTCGGCGACATCCTGCGAGTGGTTCTCAATCGAAAAACCATTCGTCGCATGGGTTTGAACGGCAGCGAGGTTGGGTCTAGAAAGCCCCGAATCCGCCGCCTCCCCCTCGCGGCGTGGACGTATCCAATGAATGCATTTCTTCTCCAGTACCTGCCCATCGTGATCTTTCTCGGGATCGCGACCGTTCTCGGCCTGGGCTTCATGATCGCGGCGTGGGCCCTGGCCCCGTCCAATCCCGACTCCGAGAAGCTGTCGGCCTATGAGTGCGGGTTCAACGCCTTTGACGATGCGCGCATGAAGTTCGATGTGCGCTTCTACCTGGTATCGATCCTGTTCATCATTTTTGACCTTGAGATCGCCTTCCTGTTCCCCTGGGCTGTGTCGATGTTCGAGCTCGGCCGGACCGAGATGGTCTTTGCCTTCTGGTCGGTGATGGTCTTCCTCGGCGTGCTGGCCGCAGGTTTCGTCTACGAATGGAAGAAGGGGGCGCTGGAATGGCAATAATCGCACCGTCAAGCCCGCTGCCCACGGCGTTCGGCCAGGGCGCGCGCTCCAGCGTCGAGGGCTATGATCCCAAGCTCCACGACAAGTTCTTTGAAGCCGTCAACACCGAGGTCGCCGAGCAGGGCTTTCTGACCGCGTCGCTGGACGACGTGATCAACTGGGCCCGCACCGGGTCGCTGATGTGGATGACGTTCGGACTTGCCTGCTGCGCCGTTGAGATGATCCAGGCGTCCATGCCGCGTTATGATCTCGAGCGCTTCGGCATGGCCCCACGGGCCAGCCCGCGCCAGTCGGACCTGATGATCGTGGCCGGCACCCTGACCAACAAAATGGCTCCGGCCCTGCGCAAGGTCTACGACCAGATGCCGGACCCGCGTTATGTGCTGTCGATGGGCAGCTGCGCCAACGGCGGCGGCTATTACCACTACAGCTACAGTGTCGTGCGGGGCTGCGACCGGATCGTTCCCGTCGATGTCTATGTGCCGGGATGTCCGCCGACGGCGGAGGCGTTGATCTACGGCCTGCTGCAACTGCAGAAGAAGATCCGCCGGACCGGGACGATCGAGCGATGAACGGCCACCTTGCGACCGTGGCGCGCAACACGGACTCGCTCACCCCGCTGGGCCAGGAGATGGTGGCAGAGTTGCAAGTGGACGCCACGGTCGCGTGGGGCGAGCTGACGATCAGCTGCCATCGGGACCGCGTCGTCGGCGTGCTCACCGATCTGCGGGACCGGTTCGGCTTCCAGCAACTGCTGGATGTCTGCGGTGTCGACTATCCGGAGCGGGTCGAGCGCTTCGATGTGGTCTATCACCTTCTGTCGTTGACGCGGAATGCGCGTATCCGGGTGAAGACCACGACCGATGAGGTCCAGCCTGTCCCCAGCGTCATCGCCGTCTACCCGTCCGCCGGCTGGTTCGAGCGCGAGGCGTTCGACATGTACGGGATTCTGTTTTCCGATCATCCGGATCTGCGCCGGCTGCTGACGGACTACGGCTTCCAGGGGCATCCGCTGCGCAAGGACTTTCCCATGACGGGCTATGTCGAGGTCCGCTATGACGAGGCCCAGAAGCGTGTGGTCTATGAGCCCGTCAAGCTGACGCAGGAGTTCCGCAACTTCGATTTCCTGTCGCCCTGGGAAGGGGCCGAGTATCCCGCCCCGGTCCTGCCCGGTGACGAGAAGGCCGCCCAGGCGAAGGCCGTCGGCGTGATCGCACCCTCGGGAGGCAAGGTCTGATGGCAGACGATCACGCAGTTGCGGACCGGGCCCCGACCACGGCGGCTCTGGATATAGCGGCCGACGAGCTCGGGCGAATCGCCTTCGAGGATCCACGCACGGCGCACGCGCGCGAGATGGATGATCGCAAGTTCACCATCAATTTCGGTCCCCAGCATCCGGCCGCGCACGGGGTTCTGCGACTGGTGCTGGAGCTGGACGGCGAAGTGGTCGAGCGCGTCGATCCGCACATCGGCCTGCTGCATCGCGGCACCGAAAAGCTGATGGAGGCCCGGACCTATCTGCAGAACGTGCCCTATCTGGACCGGCTCGACTATGTTGCGCCGATGAACCAGGAGCACGCCTTCTGTCTGGCCATCGAGCGGCTGCTGGAAGTCGAGGTCCCGTACCGGGCCCAGCTGATCCGGGTGCTCTATTCGGAAATCGGCCGTATCCTGTCTCACCTGCTGAACGTGACGACCCAGGCGCTGGACGTGGGGGCTCTTACACCGCCGCTGTGGGGCTTCGAGCAGCGCGAGAAGCTGATGGTGTTCTACGAGCGGGCCTCCGGTGCCCGCCTGCACGCCAACTATTTCCGGCCGGGCGGTGTGCATCAGGACCTGCCCATGGCCCTGATCGATGACATCGGCCGCTGGTGCGCCGAGTTCCCGACAGCGCTGGCCGATATCGAGAGTCTGGTCACCGAGAACCGCATTTTCAAACAGCGCAATGTCGACATCGGCGTGGTGTCCAAGGAGCAGGCCCTGGCCTGGGGCTTCACCGGGGTGATGCTGCGCGGTTCGGACATCGCCTGGGACCTGCGCAAGTCGCAGCCCTACGAATGCTACGCGGAACTCGATTTCGACGTGGTCGTGGGCAAGAATGGGGACTGCTGGGACCGCTACCTCGTCCGGGTCGAGGAGATGAAACAGTCGGTGCACATCATGGAGCAGTGCATCCACAAGCTGCGTAACTGCCCCGGCGAGCCGGTGATGGTCGAGGACAACAAACTGGTCCCGCCCAAGCGCGGCGAGATGAAGCGATCAATGGAAGCCCTGATCCATCACTTCAAACTCTATACCGAGGGCTTCCACACCCCGGCCGGCGAGGTCTATGCCGCCGTCGAGGCACCCAAGGGCGAGTTCGGCATCTATCTGGTCTCGGACGGCACCAACAAACCCTATCGCGTGAAGATCAGCGCGCCCGGCTTCCGCCACCTCCAGGCCATGGACTGGATGAACCGGGGCCACATGCTGGCGGACGTTTCGGCGATCCTCGGGTCGCTGGACATCGTGTTCGGCGAGGTCGATCGCTGACATGGACGCCTTCGTCGTCGATCCCGTTTTCACCCCGCTTCAGGTCATCGTCTTTGCCGCGTTCCTGATCCCGGCGGTGTTGCTGCAGTACGTTTTTTCGCCACGTCGGCGGGCCATCATGGGCCGGGCTCAATTCGCCCTCGCCGCGACGATGGTCGCCATGCCCGGGATCGCCGGTGTGACTCTCGTGCGCGGGGCCATGCGTGCTGGCTATCTGGACGAGGGCCGGGGTCTGGTCGAGGCCAACCTGCGCTCCATCGTCTGGATGAGCGGCTTCATCTTTCTCAGCCAGCTGGCCGTCCGGTTCCTGCCGCCGCTGTCGTGGCTGTCGCGCGATCTGTCCAACGCCGGCAAGGCGGTCTGGGGCGCGCGCCTGAACCGTTGGATGGGTAAATCATGAGCGTTCGTCGCCTCGCCAAGGACCAGCCCGCTTCCTTCTCCTTCTCTAAGGAGACGAAGAAGAAGTGTGACTGGTGGATCGCCAAATATCCGTCGGACCGCCGCCAGTCGGCCGTGATCCCGATCCTTTGGCTGGTTCAGAAACAGGAGGGCTGGGTCTCCGAGCCCGCCCTGCGCGCCATCGCCGACCTGCTGGGCATGGCCTATATCCGGGTGCTGGAGGTCGCGACCTTCTACACCATGTTCATGCTGGAGCCGGTCGGTTCGGCCGCCCTGATCCAGGTGTGCGGCACCACCCCCTGCATGCTGCGCGGGTCGGGCGCGCTGATGAAGGTGTGCAAGGACCGGATCGGCGAGAAACACACCCTGTCGGCCGACGGCAAATTCTATTGGGAAGAGGTCGAGTGCCTCGGGGCCTGCGTCAACGCCCCCATGGCCATGATCAACGACTACTATTTCGAGGATCTGACCGCGGCGGACATGAACCAGATCATCGATGATTTCGCGGCCGGCAAGACGCCGGAGCGCGGGACGCGCGTGGATCGGGTCAACTCGGCCCCCGAGGGCGGGGCCCTGACCCTGACCGATCCCAAGCTCTATGACGGCTCGGCGGCCAAGCCGATCGCCAAGCTGCCGAACAGCGATCCGGCCCCGGTGCCCGCCTGATGACTGAGCCGGCCGACATCAAACGTCTGGTCCCCTTTCTGTGGGGGTTTGCCGGTCTGCTGTTCCTGCTCGCCGCCTGGATCGGCGAGACCCTCGCGTTCGCCGGCGTCGGCGCGATGTTCATGACGCTGGGCGTCGCTGCCTGGATCGGTACGCGCAAGGGCGGCTCGCGATGAGCCCTTCCCCCACCCAGACCGACGAGACAGTCGCCGCCTATCGTGCGGAGATGCGCGCCGTGGGTCGGACCCAGCGGCTCGCGGGGTTCGGGCTCGTGCTGCTGGGGGCCGTGCTGGTCTGGGGCGGGACACGGGCAGGGGGCCTGGGCGATGTCGTGCAGATGGTTGGCTACGGGGCCTTGGCCGCCGGCTGGGCTCTGATGCTGACCGCGATCGTCCTGCGTACCCGTCATCATCGCCGTCGGATGGCCGAGCTGGAAGGGTCGCTGCGATGAGCCCGGCCCCTGCCGCCCATGGCAAGCCGTCGCGTGATTGTCGGCCGGCCGGTGCAGTCTCCATGATCTCAAGGCGTTCGGGGGACCGTCGTGACATCACATCCGTCCGGCAAGCGCACGGGCAGGCGCAAGGTTGGGGGCCTGTTCCTGGCCAATCTGATGGGGGCCGGCGCCCTGCCGCTGGGTGCCGCCGCAGCCCCGCCAATTCAACCTGCGCCCGCGACTCCGTCGCCCGCGCCATCCCCTTCGCCTTCTCCCGCCGGTTCTCCCAATGCGCCTGACCAGAATGCTTCCAGTTCAAGCGGACAGCGGCCGCCGCCGCCGTCCGAGCGCCCGACCGGCGATCGCAAGAGCGAGCTCTCGCGGCCGCGCGGAAGCGGCTCCGGTCGGAACGGCCGGGGCGGGGGAGGTCCGCTGATGGCTGGCATGCTGCAGGACAAGGACCGCATCTTCACCAACCTGTACGGGCTTCAGGACTGGGGTCTGGACGGGGCGAAAACGCGCGGCTGCTGGAACGCGACGCCGGACATGCTGGCGTTGGGCCGCGACTGGATCATCAACAATGTGAAGGCCTCGGGGCTGCGCGGACGCGGCGGGGCCGGCTTCTCGACCGGTCTGAAGTGGTCGTTCATGCCCAAGGAGGTGAAGGACCGGCCGCACTATCTGGTCGTCAACGCCGATGAGTCGGAACCGGGCACCTGCAAGGACCGGGAGATCATGCGTCATGATCCCCACCTGCTGATCGAGGGCTGCCTGATCGCGTCCTTCGCGATGCAGGCCCATGCCTGCTACATCTATCTGCGCGGCGAATACGTTCTCGAGCGCGAGCGCATGGAGGCGGCGGTCAAACAGGCCTATGAGGCCAGGCTGATCGGCAAGAACAACATCCACGGCTGGGATTTCGACGTCTACATCCACCACGGCGCAGGGGCCTATATCTGCGGCGAGGAGACGGCCCTGCTGGAAAGCCTTGAGGGCAAGAAGGGCCAGCCGCGGCTGAAGCCGCCGTTCCCGGCGGGTGCCGGCCTCTATGGCTGTCCCACGACGGTGAACAATGTCGAGTCGATCGCGGTGGTCGGCACAATCCTGCGGCGCGGGGCGGACTGGTTCGCGGGCTTCGGCCGACCGAACAATACCGGCACCAAGCTGATGAGCATCTCGGGCCATGTGAACCGCCCGTGCAATGTCGAGGAATCCATGTCGATCCCGCTGCGCCGGTTGATCGAGGATCATTGTGGCGGCGTGCGCGGCGGCTGGGACAATCTGAAGGCCATCATCCCGGGCGGCGTCTCCGTGCCACTGATCACCCGTGAGATGTCCGAAATGGCGCTGATGGACTTCGACTCCCTGCGGGAGATGAAGTCGGGCCTCGGCACGGCGGCGGTAATCGTGATGGACCAGTCGACCGATCTGGTGAAGGCGATCGCCCGCATCAGCTATTTCTACAAGCACGAGAGCTGTGGCCAGTGCACGCCCTGCCGTGAGGGCACTGGCTGGATGTGGCGCGTGCTGGAGCGGATGGCGGTCGGTGAGGCCGATCCGGCCGAGATCGACATGCTGCTGGAGGTCTCTACCCAGATCGAGGGTCACACCATCTGCGCGCTCGGCGATGCCGCCGCATGGCCGGTTCAGGGGCTGATCCGGCATTTCCGCCACGAGATCGAGGACCGGATCGCCCAGTACCGCAGCCGCCGGGCGAATTTCGCCGGCCACGCGATCGCGGCGGAGTAGGGCGCGTGAACGCGATCTCCGGACGCCTGCTCAAGGTCGCGGCACTCGCCCTCGTGGCGGGATCGCTGGCGTTGACGGCCGCGGCCGGCGATCGGTCCGCATCCGCTCAGGACGTCGTGCCGACACCCGCGGCCTATATCGGCAACGACTGGCTGACCGGTCACTATCGCGCACGGACGACCCTGTTCTCCGGCTATGCACCGCTGGACGGAGGCGTTGCGTTTGTGGGCGACAGCATCACTGAGGGCGGCGACTGGGCTGCGCTGTTCCCGGGGGTCGAGTCGCGCAACTACGGCATCGGCGGCGACCGGGCCGAGGGTCTTCTGGTCCGCTATCGTCAGGTCGTCGAGGCCAGGCCGGGGCGGATCCTGCTGCTGATCGGCACCAACGACCTCGCCAACGGACAGTCACCGGAATCGATCGCCACGAACGTGGACCAGTTGCTGTCGCTCTGGAGCGAAGCGCTGCCGGAAACCCCGGTGGTCGTTCAGAGTGTCCTGCCGCGGCAGCCCGAGTTCGACGCCCGCGTCCGTGATCTCAATGCCCGCCTGCAGGCGACGGCGGAGCGGAACGGGGCAAGGTTCCTCGACATTCACTCTGACTTCGTCGTCCAGGGCGACCGGCTGGATCCCGCGGCAACGGAGGACAACCTGCATCTGACCGCTCCCGGCTATGTGCGCTGGGCGGCACGGATCGAAGGCTGCGTGCTGACGGGGGTGTGCGAATGACGCGTTCTCTCCCTGTCCTCGCCCTCCTTCTGGCCCTCGGGGCCTGCAATCGTGCCGAGACGCCCGAGCCCGCGCCGGAAGCGGCATCGGCACCGGTGTCCATCACCGCTTCCGTGACGCAGACGCCGGCCGTGCTGACGGCGGTCGATCTGCGCCGGGTCTGCCGCGCCGGCCTCGCTGCCATTCACGGGCAGGCGCCGGCAGCCATCGAACTGACCGGCGTTTCTGGCGGAATCGTCGACACCCGGTGGCGTGCACCGGTTGACGGGGGCTGGATGACGGCGCAGTGCCGGGCCGGAGACGGTCTGGTGGTGTGGAAGCCGCTGGACCTGCCCGATCCGCTCGCGGTGCGCTGGATGGACCAGGCCGGCGATCCGGTCGTGCGCTATGCGATGCGCGGCGAAGAGATCGAGATCACACAGTCGCTGCCGGACGGCACGACGCTGACGACCGCCGAGGTCGTTCGCGCTGAAGAAGAGGTAAGCTGATGCCCGTCGCCAAGGTCAACGGCGTCGAAGTCGAGTTCGAGGCCGGTATGACCGTGCTGCAGGTCGCCGAGCGCGCCGGGCACGAGATCCCGCGGTTCTGCTATCACGAGCGACTGTCGATCGCCGGCAACTGCCGCATGTGTCTCGTCGAGGTGAAGCCGGGGCCGCCCAAGCCGCAGGCCAGCTGCGCCCTGCCGGCCGCCGAAAATCAGGAGATCTTCACCGACACGCCGATGGTCAGGAAGGCCCGCGAGGGGGTGATGGAGTTCCTGCTCATCAACCACCCGCTGGACTGCCCGATCTGCGACCAGGGCGGCGAGTGCGACCTGCAGGACCAGGCCATGGGTTATGGCCGCGACGGCTCGCGCTATGCCGAGAACAAGCGCGCGGTCGAAGACAAATATATGGGTCCGACGATCAAGACCTTCATGACGCGGTGCATCCAGTGCACTCGCTGTGTGCGATTCGTGTCGGAAGTGGCGGGCGTGCCGGACATCGGCATGATCTCGCGCGGCGAGGACGCCGAGATCACCACCTATCTGGAAAGCGCGGTCGGCTCCGAACTGTCGGGCAACGTCAACGACCTGTGCCCGGTGGGGGCCCTGACGCACCGCCCGTGGCAGTTCCACTATCGCCCGTGGGAGCTGAAGAAGACCGAGACCGTCGACGTGATGGACGCGCTGGGGTCCAACATCTCGGCCCAGTCCAAGGGTGCCGAGATCATGCGCATCCTGCCCCGGGTGCACGAGGGCATCAACGAGGAGTGGCTGGCGGACAAGAGCCGCTATGTCGTCGACGGCCTGCAGGCGCGGCGGCTGGACCGGCCCTATGTGCGCGAGAACGGCAAGCTGCGCGTCGCCTCGTGGGACGAGGCGCTGAACGCGGTGGCGTCGAAGCTGAAGTCGGCCGCGGCGGACCGGATCGGCGTCATCGCCGGCGATCTGCAGGACGCGGAATCGATGAAGGCCGCGCTGGACCTGTTCCGGGCCCTGGGCTCAGCCAATACCGACTGCCGTCAGGACGGCTCGGCGTTGGGCTATGGCCCGCGCGAAGGCTGGCTGTTCAACAGTGGCCTGCAAGGGATTGAAGATGCGGACTCCATCCTGCTGGTGGGCGTCAATCCGCGCACCGAGGCGCCGCTGCTGAACCAGCGGATCCGCAAGAGCTGGCTGGCGGGCAAGACCCGGGTCGGCGTCATCGGCGAGGCCGCGGACCTGACCTATGACTATGAGGTCGTGGGGGGCGGCACACGCACGCTGGCCAGGCTGCCGAAGGCCGCCATGGACGCCCTGACCGGCGCGGAACGGCCCGCGATCGTCGTCGGAACGGGCGCCCTGTCGGGCCCGGGTGGTCCGGCGGTGCTGTCGGCGCTGGGCAAGCTGGCCGCCAAGGCCGGGGTCGTGAAGGACGGCTGGAACGGCTTCAACGTCCTGCACTACGCCGCCGCGCGCGTGGGGGGGCTGGACATGGGTTTCGTGCCGTCGACCGGCGGGCTGTCGGCCCACCAGATGGTCCAGCCGGGCGCGCTGGATGTGCTGTTCCTGCTGGGGGCCGACGAGATCGAGACCGGCCCGTCCAGGGCGTTCAAGGTCTATCTGGGCAGCCATGGCGACCGGGGTGCCCATACCGCCGATGTCATCCTGCCCGGTGCCGCCTGGACCGAAAAGTCGGGCCTGTATGTCAACACCGAAGGCCGGGTGCAGATGACCGAACGCGCCGTCTTCCCGAAGGGCGAGGCGAAGGAGGACTGGGCCATCCTGCGCGCCCTGTCCGAGCGGGTCGGCCAGACCCTGCCGTACGACACCCTGGCCCAGTTGCGTTCCAAGCTGATGGCCGACCATCCGACCTTCGGCCGGATCGACTATCTGGCTCCGTCCGGCTCGTTCGATGTGGGCGGCCTCGGTCATAAGGGTGAGCTGGGCGACGACGCCTTCGTTTCGGCCGTGATCGACCCCTATCTGAACAACCCGATCGCGCGCGCCAGCGCGACCATGGCCGAGCTGAGCGCCCTGCGCATGGCCCCGGCCCTGCTGGCGGCGGAGTAGCCTATGACCGAGAGTTTCTGGACCACCCCCGCCGGCTGGACCCTGATCACCACGGGCGGCATCCTGATCGTGACGGTCGGGATCCTGCTGTCGCTGGCCTTCCTGCTGCTGGCCGACCGCAAGATCTGGGCGGCCGTCATGATGCGGAAGGGGCCCAATGTCGTGGGTCCGTTCGGCCTGTTGCAGTCGTTCGCCGACTTTCTGAAATTCGTGCTGAAGGAGATCGTCGTGCCGGCCGGGGCGGACAAGATTGTCTTTCTGCTGGCTCCGTTGATCACCTTCGTCCTGGCCTTCATCGCCTGGGCCGCGATTCCGTTCGCGCCGGGCTGGGTCGTGTCCGACCTGAATGTGGGCATCCTGTACATCCTCGCGATCAGCTCGCTGGGCGTGTACGGCATCATCATGGGCGGCTGGGCGTCCAACTCGAAATACCCCTTCCTCGGCTCGCTGCGCTCGGCGGCGCAGATGGTCAGCTATGAGGTCTCGATCGGCCTGATCATCATCAATGTGATCCTGCTGGCCGGAACGATGAACCTGACCGGGATCGTCACGGCCCAGGAGGGCTGGATCTGGAACTGGTTCGCCTTCGGGGGGGGCGCAGACACCTGGCCGACGGTGATCGTCCTGTTCCCCATGTCGATCATGTTCTTCATCTCGGCCCTCGCCGAGACCAACCGGCCGCCGTTCGACCTGCCCGAGGCCGAATCCGAGCTCGTCGCGGGTTATCAGGTCGAATACTCGTCGACCCCCTACCTGCTGTTCATGATCGGCGAATACGCCAACATCGTCTTCATGTGCGCCATGATCAGCCTGCTGTTCTTCGGCGGCTGGAACCCGGGTTTCCCGATCGACTTCGCTGCCGACTGGCCGCCGTTCCTCGTGAACCTGATGCTGTTCATGGTGTTCGCGACGAAGATCGTCTTCTGGTTCTTCATGTTCTCGATCGTGAAGGCGTTCGTGCCCCGCTATCGCTATGACCAGCTGATGCGACTGGGCTGGAAGATCTTCCTTCCGACCTCACTGGTGGCCGTGGTCGTGGTGTCGGCCTGGCGTGTCTTCGCAGTGGGGTCATGATCCGCATGATCGCCCTCGTCCTGACGACCGCCGGTCTTGCCGCCTGCTCCTTTCCGCAGCCCTGGGAGGCTGATCCCGCCTCTTCGGCGCAGTGGCAGCGTCGGCAGGAGACCATCGAACGCCGCGAGGCCGAGCGCGTCCGCCTCTGCCAGATGATGAACAAGGACAGCGAGCGCTACAAACGCGACTGCCGCCGTCCGGGAGACCCCGACTGATGCTGACCCGGATCGCCCAGGCCGCCAAGGGCGCGATGCTGATCGACATGGTGGGGGCTTTCGGCCTGACCATGCGGGAGTTTTTCCGCCCCAAACACACCGTCAACTATCCGTTCGAACGCAACCCGCAGTCGCCGCGGTTCCGCGGCGAGCACGCGCTCCGGCGCTACGCCAACGGCGAGGAACGCTGCATCGCCTGCAAGCTGTGCGAGGCCATCTGCCCGGCCCAGGCCATCACGATCGAGTCCGAACCGCGCAGCGACGGAAGCCGCCGCACGACGCGCTACGACATCGACATGGTCAAATGCATCTATTGCGGCCTGTGCCAGGAGGCCTGCCCCGTGGACGCCATCGTCGAAGGGCCGAACCTCGAGTTCGCGACCGAGACCCGCGAGGAACTCTATTACGACAAGCAGAGGCTGCTGGATAACGGCGACCGCTGGGAACGTCAGATCGCGAAGAACCTGGAGATGGACGCGCCCTATCGGTGAGTCGCTCGCCGGTCGCTGAACGTGGCCGATCACGGATCGTTCACATGAACCCGCCTCGCCGGGCGAGGGAAGTGGAATTGGTCGCTTCATTTTGGGGCGAACGCTGTCTAAGAGGTGCGGCGATTGCGCCGCACCATTTCGGAAAGGGCGAAAGCCTCCCATGCTGCAAGGCATAGCCTTCTATCTGCTTTCGGCCGTGGCCGTGGGGTCCGGCCTGCTGGTCGTGACCGCACGCAACCCCGTGCATTCGGTGCTGTGGCTGATTCTGGCCTTCTTCTCCTCAGCGGGTCTGTTTGTTCTGCTGGGGGCCGAGTTCCTCGCGATGCTGCTGGTCGTCGTCTATGTCGGTGCCGTCGCGGTGCTGTTCCTGTTCGTCGTCATGATGCTGGACGTCGACTTCGTCCGCCTGCGGGAAGGCTACGCCAACTACCTGCCGCTGGCCGCCATCGTCGCGGGCGTGCTGCTGGCCGAGATGGTCATGATCTCGATCGTGGTGGTCCAGGGCGGCGCAGCCGCCGACGCGGTCGCACCGGCCGTGGCCGGCCCGGATGTGTCCAACGTCGAGGCCATCGGGCGGGTGCTCTACACCGACTATGTCTACATCTTCCAGGCGGCGGGCATCGTGCTGCTGATCGCCATGATCGGGGCCATCATCCTGACCCTGCGCAAACGGCCGTCCGTGCGTCGCCAAGATCCGGCCGAGCAGACCAATCGCGATCGCAAGACCTCCGTCGAGGTCAAGGGTGTGGCGACGGGCGTCGGTCTCACCGGCAAGGAACTCCGCTGATGGACGTCACCCTGCAGCACTATCTGGCGGTGGGCGCGATGCTGTTCACCATCGGGGTCTTCGGCATTTTCGTGAACCGCAAGAACGTCATCATCATCCTGATGTCGATCGAGCTGATCCTGCTGGCCGTGAACATTAACTTTGTCGCCTTTTCGGCCTATCTGAACGACGTGTCCGGGCAGATCATGGCCCTGTTCATCCTGACCGTGGCGGCCGCCGAGGCGGCTGTCGGTCTCGCCATTCTGGTGACCTTCTTCCGCAACCGCGGCGACATCGCGGTTGACGACGCCAGCGTGATGAAGGGCTGATCGTGTCTCTCGAACTGCTCGTCATCCTCGGCGTCTTCGCCCCGCTGCTCGGCGCGGCCATCGCCGGCTTTTTCGGTCGCCGTATCGGGGCCATCCCGTCGCAGGCGATCACCACGGGGCTGCTGTTCTTCTCCTGTGCGGTCTCCTGGACCGTATTTGGCCAGTGGACCTGGGGCGACCTTCAGGCCTTCACGGTCACCCTGGCCCCCTTCATCAGTGTCGGCGATTTCCAGTCAGACTGGGCGATCCGGATCGATGCTCTCTCGGCGGTGATGCTGGTCGTCGTGACCACGGTGTCGTCGCTCGTGCACCTTTATTCCTGGGGCTATATGGCCGAGGACGACTCGCGGCCGCGCTTCTTCGCCTATCTGTCCCTGTTCACCTTCGCCATGCTGGCGCTGGTCACCGCCGCGGACTTCATGCAGCTGTTCTTCGGCTGGGAAGGCGTCGGCCTTGCCTCCTATCTGCTGATCGGATTCTGGTTCAAGAAGCCGACCGCCAGCGCCGCCGCCATCAAGGCCTTCGTGGTCAACCGTGTCGGCGATTTCGGCTTTGCCCTCGGGATCATCACCGTCTTCTGGATGTTCGGCACGATCCAGTTCGCCGAACTGTTCCCCCTGATCGCGGCGCAACAGGGGCAGGGCTGGGACTTCCTCGGCTACAGCTGGTCCGCACTGGATCTGGCGGGTCTGCTGCTGTTCGTCGGGGCCATGGGCAAGTCGGCCCAATTCTTCCTGCACACCTGGCTGCCGGACGCGATGGAGGGCCCGACGCCGGTCTCGGCCCTGATCCACGCCGCCACCATGGTCACCGCCGGTGTCTACATGGTCTGCCTGCTGAGCCCGATCTATGAGTATGCACCGACCGCCTCGCTGACCATCGCGATCGTCGGGGCGGTCACCGCCCTGTATGCCGCCACGGTCGGTCTGATGCAGAACGACATCAAACGGGTCATCGCCTATTCGACCTGTTCGCAACTGGGCTACATGTTCTTCGCGGCGGGCGTCGGCGTCTACGAATCCGCGATGTTCCACCTGTTCACCCACGCCTTCTTCAAGGCCCTGCTGTTCCTCGGTGCCGGCTCGGTGATCCACGGCATGCATCACGAGCAGGACATGCGGAAGATGGGCGGGCTGTGGAAGCTGCTGCCGGTCACCTACGCCGTCATGATGATCGGCACCGTCGCCATCACCGGCCTCGGCATTCCGGGCATCGGTGGCTTCGCCGGCTTCTACTCGAAGGATTCCATCATCGAGAGCGCCTATGCGGCGGCCACCACGGGCCATTCTGCGGCGGGCTATTTCGCCTTTGTTGTCGGCCTCTTCGCCGCGGCCCTGACCAGCTACTATTCCTGGCGTCTGATCCTCATGACGTTCCACAACAAGCCGGCGTGGAAGGACGACGCCCACGCTCACGCCCACGGGCACGACGATCATGCCGCCCATCCCGCCCAGCTGGAAACCCATTCCGAGCCCCTGCCGGACGATCATGCCCACGACGATCACGGGCACGGGCACCACGGGCCTCTGAAGCCGCACGAGAGTCCGTGGGTCATGCTGGTCCCGCTGATCGCCCTGTCGGTCGGCGCCGTTGCGGCCGGGCTCGTGTTCGCGCCCCATTTCATCGGCGATTACGAGGGTGAGTTCTGGCGCGCCGCGATCTTCAACAGCCCCGACAACCACGTCCTGCATGACAGCCACGAGGTCCCGACCTGGGTGAAATGGTCGCCCCTGATCGTCACCCTGCTGGGGGCCGCCATCGCCGCCTACTACTACATTCTGCGTGAGGGACTGGCGAAACGGATGGCGGACAAACAGGGGCCGCTGTGGAGCTTCCTCTACAACAAATGGTATTTCGACGAGATCTACGACTTCGTCTTTGTGAAGGGGGCCCGCGCGCTGGGCGACCTGTTCTGGAAGGTCGGGGACGTCCGGATCATCGACGGACTGGGGCCGAACGGCGCGGCCTGGGCCTCGCTGAAATCGGCCGCGCGACTGGGCAAGCTCCAGTCCGGCTATGTCTACCACTATGCGTTCGTGATGCTGCTCGGCGTGGCCGGCCTGCTCGCCTTCGCCATCTACGCCTGGGGCGCATAGGATGGGTGCGATCCCCTACATACTGAGCATCCTCACCTTCCTGCCGCTGGTCGGGGCGGGGCTGATCCTGCTGGGCCGGCTGGTATCGCCGGCCACCCAGGACGGCACTGCCCGCTGGGGCGCGCTGGTCACCACCCTGCTGACCCTCGCCGTCGCGACCGTGCTCGTGCTGGCCTTCGACAGCGCCAACCCCGCCTATCAGTTCGTCGAGAAGCAGGCCTGGTTCGCCGGCGCGGCCTATCATCTGGGCGTCGACGGGGTGTCGATCCTGTTCGTCCTGCTGACCGCCTTCCTTCTGCCGATCTGCATCCTCGCCAGCTGGAAGTCGATCGAGACGCGCGTCTCGGACTACATGATCGCCTTCCTCGTGCTGGAGACCCTCGTCATCGGCGTGTTCACCTCGCTGGACCTGTTCCTGTTCTACATCTTCTTCGAAGGCACCCTGGTGCCGATGTTCATCATCATCGGGGTGTGGGGCGGGGCGAACCGGATCTACGCCGCCTACAAGTTCTTCCTCTACACCCTGCTGGGGTCGGTGCTGATGCTGCTGGCCATGCTGTGGATGGCCAATGAGGCGGGGACGACGTCGATCCCCGAGCTGAAACAGTACGCCTTCGGCCCGCAGGCGCAGTCGCTCCTGTGGCTGGCCTTCTTCGCCTCCTTCGCGGTCAAGATGCCGATGTGGCCGGTCCATACGTGGCTGCCGGACGCCCACGTCCAGGCCCCGACGGCGGGCTCCGTCATCCTCGCTGGCATCCTGCTGAAGCTCGGCGGCTACGGCTTCATCCTGTTCAATGTGCCGATGTTCCCCGACGCCTCGGTGGCCTACAGGCCGCTGGTTCTGACCCTGTCGGTGATCGCGATCGCCTACACCTCGCTGGTCGCCTTCCGTCAGACCGACATCAAGAAGCTGATCGCCTATTCCTCGGTCGCTCACATGGGCTTCGTGACCATGGGTATCTTCGCCGGCAATGCGCAGGGGATGCAGGGGGCCATCTTCCAGATGCTCAGCCACGGCCTGATCTCGGGCGCGCTCTTCCTCTGCGTCGGCGTGGTCTATGACCGGATGCACACCCGCGAGATCGCCTTCTATGGCGGCCTGACCAGCCGGATGCCCTGGTACGCCGCCATCTTCCTGATGTTCACCATGGCCAATGTCGGTCTGCCGGGCACCTCCGGCTTCATTGGCGAGATGCTGACCATGACCGGCGTCTACCAGGTGTCGACCTGGGCCGCCTTCGTCGCCGCCACCGGCGTGATCCTGTCGGCCGTCTATGCCCTGACCCTGTACCGCAACGTCATGTTCGGCGAGATCACCAATCCGGCGCTGGCGGCGATCAAGGACATCGACCTGCGCGAGCTGGTCATCTTCGTTCCCCTGATTGTCGGCACCCTCTGGCTGGGCGTCCAGCCGGGCCTTGTGCTGGATTACACCGCCCCTTCCGTCGACGCCGTCATCGGCGCCTGGCGTCTCGCGACCGGCGGGTGAGAGACCATGCCTGACCTGTCCCAAGCCCTGAACCTCGCCGCCTCGGAGCTGACGCTCGCGATCGGCGCCCTCGTGCTGCTGTTGCTCGGTGCCTTCATCGGCGAGAAGTCGGCGCGCCTCGTGTCCATCCTGTCGGTGGCGCTGCTGATCGGCGCGGCCGTCGTCGCCGGAACCGGTCCTCTCGGGACCGCCTTCAACGGGGCCTATGTAGCTGATCCGCTGGCCCTCTATGCCAAGGTCGCCATCTATCTGGCGTCGGCCGTGGCTGTCGTTCTGGGCGGCGGCTGGATGCAGCGTGCCGGCATCCCCCGGTTCGAATATCCGATCCTGATCGTGCTGGCCGCGGTCGGTATGGGTATGATGGTGTCGTCGGGCGACCTGATCTCGCTGTATGTCGGCGTGGAGTTGCACTCGCTGGCCCTGTATGTGCTCGCGGCCTACCACCGTGACGACCTCAAGGCCTCGGAAGCCGGGCTCAAGTATTTCGTACTGGGGGCCCTGTCCTCGGGCCTGCTGCTGTACGGCTCCAGCCTGATCTACGGCTTCTCGGGCTCGATGCGGTTCGAGGATATCGCGGCGTATGCGACCGCCAATCCGGGGCCAGGCCTGATTTTCGGTCTGGTGTTCCTGATCTGCGGTCTGGCGTTCAAGGTTTCGGCTGCGCCGTTCCACATGTGGACACCCGATGTCTATGAGGGCGCGCCGACGCCGGTCGTGGCCTTCTTTACCACGGCACCGAAAATGGCGGCGATGGTGCTGTTCGGCCGGGCCTTGTCGGAGGGCTTCCTGCAGGCTCACGACCAGTGGGCCCAAGTCCTGATCCTGATCTCGCTGGCCAGTTTCGTGGTCGGGGCCTGGGGCGGGCTGGTCCAGAAGGATATCCAGCGGCTGCTGGCCTATTCGTCCATCGCCAACATCGGTTACGCCCTGCTGGGGATCGCCGCCGGGACGGAGCAGGGGCTGCAGGCCATGGTCCTGTTCATGACCCTGTACATGATCGACACCCTCGGCTTCTTCGCCATCCTGCTGTCGCTCAGCCGCAACGGCCGCCCCATCCGCAGCATCGCCGATCTGGCGGGGTTGAAGCAGGACCGGCCGGTCACCGCCATCGCCATCACCGTGCTGTCGCTGTCGGTGCTGGGTATGCCGCCGTTCTCGGGCTTCTGGGGCAAATACTTCGTCTTCGGCGCAGCGGCCTCGGCCGGCTACTGGATGGTCGCCGCGGCGGGTCTGGTGGCCTCGGTGGTGGCGGCCTTCTACTACCTGCGGATCATCAAGCTGATGTGGTTCGACCCGGCGCCCGAGGGCGAGGCCAAGACCGACACGGCGCCCGTCGAGGCCCAGTGGATCGGCTGGGCCTGCGCCGCCTTCGCCTTCCCGCTGGTCATCGTCGGCCTGACGTGGCTGGAGCCCCTGACCCGCATCGCCGCCTCCGGTTTCGGACCGGGGTAGGGCGGTGACGCCCGCCATCCATCTGCTCGACGCGACCGACTCCACCAACGCCGAGGCGCGTCGCCGTGCCGAGGCCGGAGAGAGCACGCCGCAGTGGATCGTGGCCCGGCGGCAATCCGATGGCCGGGGCCGGCGAGGACGGAACTGGGCAAGCGAGAGCGGAAACCTGTTCGCCACCCTGCTCATGCTGACCCCTAAGCCGCCGGCCGAGGCCGCTCAGGTGACGTTTGTCGCCGCCCTCGCGGTGGCCGATGTCCTTGACGCCTTTGCTGTGGCGGGATCGGTCAGCATCAAATGGCCCAATGACGTTCTGATCGCCGGGGAAAAGGCGGCGGGTATCCTGATCGAGTCCGGCCTCCATGGCTCAGGCGCGCTGTGGCTGGCGGTCGGAATCGGGGTCAATCTGGCGCATGCACCGGAGGGGACCGAACGGCCCGTGACCAGCCTCGCAGACCATTTGCGGCCCGACATCGCCTGTCCGCCGTCGCCAGAGGCTGCTGTGGCTGTTCTGGCGGACACCTTCGCGGTCTGGCAGGACCGCTGGGATCGCTTTGGCTTTCAGACGGTTCTCGACGCATGGACCGCCCGGACGCAGGGTCTGGCCGGCCCCTGCGTGGCGCGGCTGGGCCATGAGACGGTGACGGGCGTCGCCGACGGGGTCGCACCGGACGGTGCCCTGCGCCTGCGGACTGCGGACGGTTCGTTGCGGCTGATCTCTGCAGGCGACGTCTTCTTTGGCGAGGCTGCGTGATGCTGCTGGCGATCGAACAGGGCAACACGAATACGCTGTTCGCGGTCCATGACGGCGAAAGCTGGATCGCCCAGTGGCGAACGGCGACAGAGTCGCGCCGGACGGCCGACGAATACGCGGTCTGGCTGACCCAGTTGTTGTCGATGCGCAGCATTGCCCTCGCGTCGCTGACCGGCTGCATCATCTCCAGCGTCGTTCCGCAGTCGATCTTCAACCTGAAGAACCTGTCCCGGCGCTATCTGAACGTGGAACCCCTGGTCATCGGGGACAATGTCGAGCTCGGCATCCCGGTGCGGATCTCCAAGCCGAGTGAGGCGGGGGCGGATCGGCTGGTCAATGCCATCGGCGCGCATCTGGTCTATCCGGGGGATCTGATCGTGATCGACAGCGGCACGGCCACCACTTTTGATATCGTCGCCGCCGACGGGGCGTTCGAGGGGGGAGCCATCGCGCCCGGGATCAACCTCAGCCTCCAGGCCCTGCATGAGGCGGCGGCCATGCTGCCGCGAATCGCGATCCAGCGCCCCGACCGGGTGATCGGCAAGGACACCGTGTCCAATATGCAGTCGGGCGTCTTCTGGGGCTATGTCGGCCTGATCGAAGGCATGGTCCATCGCATCAAGGCCGAGTGGGGCACCCCCATGACCGTCGTTGGAACCGGAGGCGTGGCTTCCCTGTTCGAAGGCGCAACCGAGACTATCGACCGGTTCGATCCGGACCTGACCATCCGCGGCCTCCTCGAAATCTGGCGCCGCAATACCCATCTGACGGACACATGAAAAAGAACAACGCAAACGACGAACTCGTCTTCCTGCCGCTGGGCGGCTCGGGCGAGGTCGGAATGAACCTCAACTGCTATGGCTACGGCCCCGCGGATGACCGCCAGTGGATGATCGTGGATGTCGGCGTGACGTTCGGCGACCAGTCGACGCCCGGCGTCGACATCATCGTGCCCGATCCCTCCTTCCTTGAAGGCGAGACGATCAGGGGCATCGTCCTGACCCACGCCCATGAGGACCATATCGGTGCCCTGGGCTGGCTGTGGAGCCGGATCAAGGCCCCGCTTTACGCCACGCCCTTCACCGCCTTCCTGATCCGCGAAAAGCTGCGGGATGCCGGCATCCTGAAGGACGTCAAGATCATCGAGGTGCCGCTGGGCGGCCATGTCGATCTGGGCCCGTTCCAGGTCGATTTCGTCACCATGACCCATTCGATCGCCGAGCCGAACGGCCTGAAGATCGCCACCCCGCTCGGCACTGTGTTCCACACCGGTGACTGGAAGCTGGATCCCAATCCGGTCATCGGCAAGCCGACCGACGTCGCCGCCATCCAGAAGATGGGCGACGAGGGTCTGCTGGCCATGGTCTGCGATTCCACGAACGTTTTCGTCGAGGGCGAGGCGGGCTCGGAGCTGGAGGCCCAGGACGGGCTGATCGAGCTGATCGGCAGCCTGAAGAAGGGCCGGATCGCCGTGGGCTGTTTCGCCTCCAACGTCGCGCGCATGGTCAGCGTCATCAAGGCGGCCGATAAGGCCGGGCGGCGCGTCGCCCTGGCCGGACGGTCGATGCACCGGATCACGGCGGCGGCCAAACACGTCGGTCTGTTCAATGAGAGCCGCGCCATCCTGTCCGAGGACGAGGCGCGTCACTGGCCCGCCGACGAGATCCTGTATCTGTGCACCGGCAGCCAGGGCGAGGACCGGGCGGCCCTGTCGCGCGTGGCCGACGGATCGCACCCCTTCATCAAGCTCGGCGCGGGTGACCACTGCCTGTTTTCCTCGCGGGTCATTCCGGGCAACGAGCTGGCGATCGCCGACCTGCAGGACCGGCTCGCAGACCGGGGCGTGCGCCTCTACACCGAGAAGGACCACCCCGGCATCCACGTCTCGGGCCACCCGTGCCGCGACGAGATGCGCCAGATGTATGCCTGGGCCCGGCCGCGGGTCTCGATCCCGACCCACGGGATGCGCCGTCACCTGATGGAGCACGCGGCCCTGGCCCGCGATCTTGGCGTGCCGGAGACCGTCACGCCCCGCAACGGTGACATGGTGCGCCTGGCCCCCGGCAAGGCGGCCATTGTCGACGAGGTGCCCAATGGCCGCCTCTATGTCGACGGCGGCATGGTTGTGACCGAGAAGGGCGAGGCTCTGCGTGAGCGACGCCATGCCTCGACCAACGGGGTTCTGGTGGTCAGCTTCGCCATGGACAAGCGCGGCAAGATTGTCAGTGACATCGACGTCCGCGCCATCGGCCTGCCCGGCGACGAGGTGACACCGCTCGGCGATGCCCTGGACGATCTGGCCGAACGCGTCGAACAGGCGGTCACCAGCCTGAAGGGCGACGCCCGTGATGACGATATGGTGGTCGAGGCGGCAGTCGGCCGGGTTCTCAAGAAGGCTTCGCAGCAGATCTGGGACCGCCGTCCGATCGTCGAGACGGTCATTCTCAGGCTGTAGCGTGGTGCCGGGGCCTGGGTTGGACAGGGTTCGGGACAGGGGACGCCGGTTCCGGGAGCGGATTCGCCATGCCCGACACCCGCTGGCCGGCTGGCGCAAATGGGCTGTCATCGCCGGCGAGGGGCTGGCGGGCCTGGTTATCCTGTTCGCCGCGGTGAATCTGGGGCTCAGCCTGTCGACCTTCCGCGGTGAGAACCCGGCTGCCCGGACTGCCCATGAACTGGGTGTGTTGTGGTTCAGCACGACCGACGAGCATCAGACATCGGACCGGGGGTTTCGGGTGATCCACGGCGGTAAACTGGGGCCCGATCCCGACGCCGGCGATCTTCGCGCCCATTTTGAAGCGGCTGCGCAGGGCGGGACCTTCCTGCTCGATCAGGTCATGATCGACCGTATGCAGGCTGTGAACGACCGCATTGACAGCCGCGTCATGCCGCCCGGCGTCTACATCGGAGCCCATGCCCTCGGTCCGGACGATGCGCCGCTGGTCCATGTGACGAAGTGGCTCGCGCACTATCTGCTGTTCCCGCGCCACGCCTATATCCTCGTCGTACCGGAGGAGGGGGAGGCCCTCGTGTTCTCCGCCAGCCAGAACGGCAAGTTCCCGGGCGACACCGACTCCCCCAACCGCCTGTCGGCACGCCTGACCCCGTTCGACGACAGTGCCTATGATTTTCCAAGCTCGGGCGAGGCCCTGCACGAGATGACGATCGTCAGTCGGGATCCGGACGTGGTCGCCGATGCGCCCTCCGCGCTGGATGAGGCCCGACGGCGGCTGGAAGCGCTGGACCAGCCCTATGGTCTGCTGGCTCCCAACTCCAACACCGTGGTCGGCTGCATCCTCGACGATGCCGGACTGATGTCCGCAGAGGTGCGACGATCCACCCTGCTGGCACTGCGGGCCCCCGGCCTCGGTGCCGCTTGCCCGGGGACGGGGGAGGGGCCATAGCGTCCGGCATGATCGGGAGACTGAACCATATCGGCGTCGCCACGCCCTCGATCGAAGCCAGCGTGGCCCTGTACCGCGATCTGCTGGGCGCGACCTCCGCGGGCGAACCGTTCGACCTGCCGGCCCAGGGCGTGCGGGTCTGTTTTATCGACCTGCCCAATACACAGATCGAGCTGATCGAACCGCTGGGGGATGACAGCCCGATCCACGGCTTTCTGGCGAAAAGCCCCAAAGGGGGACAGCACCACGTCTGTTTTGAGGTGCCGGACATTCTGCTGGCCCGCGACGCCCTGCGGGCGAGGGGGGCGACCCTGCTGGGCACCGGGGAGCCGCGCATCGGGGCCCACGGCACGCCCATCCTGTTCCTGCATCCCAAGGACATGGGTGGCGTTCTGGTCGAGCTGATGGAAGCCCCAAGGGAGACGCACTGACATGCCCATCGGGCCCGTGACCATGTTCGCCGTCTATGTCGTCTGCTGGTGGGTGGTGCTGTTCGCCGTCCTGCCGCTGGGGACGTCTGCGGAAACCCACGAGCCGCCGACGGACGGCACGCAGTGGGGAGCCCCCAAGACCCCGGATCTGAAGCGCAAATTCATCACCACGACCTGGGTTTCGCTGATCCTGTGGGCCGGCGTCATGGGTCTGGTGTTCATCGGTTGGATGCCGTTGCCGGATCTGGCTCCGCCGGTTCCCTAGGCGCCTAGCTTTTGCCCCGTCCGCCCGGCTAAAGCTGGCCGCTCCTGCAGCCTTCCGTTTCGAGACGCCTCATGCGCCTGTCGCGCTATTTCCTGCCGACCCTGAAAGAGGCGCCGTCGGACGCCCAGATCGTCTCGCATCAGCTGATGCTGCGCGCCGGGATGATCAAGCAGGAGGCCGCGGGCATCTATGCCTGGTTGCCTCTGGGCCTGCGCGTCCTGAACCGGATCGAGCAGATTGTGCGCGAGGAGCAGGAACGGGCGGGTGCCGTTGAGGTGCTGATGCCCACCCTGCAACTGGCCGACCTGTGGCGCGAGTCGGGTCGGTATGACGCCTATGGGCCGGAGATGCTGCGGATCACGGACCGGCATGAGCGCGAGCTGCTGTACGGGCCCACCAATGAGGAGATGGTCACCGACATCTTCCGCAGCTTTGTGAAGAGCTACAAGGCGCTGCCGCTGAACCTGTTTCATATCCAGTGGAAATTTCGCGATGAGCGCCGGCCCCGGTTCGGCGTCATGCGCGGCCGCGAGTTCCTGATGAAGGACGCGTATTCCTTCGATATCGACGAGGCGGCGGCGCGGCGGGCGTATAACCGCATGTTCGTGGCCTATCTGAACACCTTCGCCCGGATGGGGCTGAAGGCCGTGCCGATGCGGGCGGACACCGGCCCGATCGGTGGGGATCTGAGCCATGAGTTCATCGTCCTCGCCGAGACCGGCGAGAGCCAGGTGTTCTGTGACCGCAAACTGGTCGAGATGCCCGCGCCCGGGGCAGACGTGGACTGGAACGATCTCCAGTCCATCGTTGACCAACGCACCGCGCTGTACGCCGCGACCGAGGAGATGCACGACGCCGCCCAGTTCGACAGCCAGACACCGGAAGCCGACCGGCTCACGGCTCGCGGGATCGAGGTCGGGCACATCTTCTACTTCGGCACCAAATACTCCGCCCCGATGAAGGCGAGGGTGGCCGGTCCGGACGGTCAGGACACCGAGGTCCATATGGGCAGCTATGGTGTCGGTGTCTCGCGCCTGCTGGGGGCCATCATCGAGGCCAGCCATGACGCCGCCGGCATCATCTGGCCGGACGCCGTGGCCCCGTTCGATGTCGTGGTCATCAACCTGCGGGCCAATGATCCGTCTGTCTGCGAGGCCTGCGAGTCGGCCGTCGAGGCGCTGGAGGCGGTCGGCAAATCAGTCCTCTACGACGACACCGACGAGCGTCCGGGCGGCAAGTTCGCCACCGCCGACCTGATCGGCATTCCATGGCAGCTGACCATCGGACCCAAGGGCGTGGCCGAGGGCGTGGTGGAACTTAAGCGCCGGGCCACGGGCGAGAAATCGACCCTGCCGCTGGACCAGGCGATGGAGCGTATCGGTTGACCGCGACGCCCGCCGGCGTGCCTCCCAAGCCCGCCGGGGCCTTCTCCGCCTGGGAGATCGGGCTGGCGCTCCGCTATCTGCGCGCGAAGCGGAAGGAGGGCGGGGTGGCGACCATCGCCATCATCAGCTTCGTCGGAATCATGCTGGCCGTCGCCGTCCTGATCAGCGTCATGAGCATCATGGCCGGGTTCCGGAACGAGCTGCTGGGGCGGATGCTGTCGTTCAACGGGCATATGTATGTACAGGGCGAGGTGCTGGGGGCTTTCGACCGGGATGCAGTGGTCGACCGCATCCGGGGCGTGCCGGGCGTGGTCAGCGTCAGCCCCCTGACCGAGTCCCAGGCGCTAATCCGGGCGGGAGGCCAGACGACCGGGGCCGTGGTGCGAGGACTTCAGCCCGGCGACCTCGACACCCTGTCCTATGTCTCGTCCAGCATGTCGGCCGAGGCGAAGGCCAGCTTCGGGCAAGGTGCCTATGGGGGTGACAATATCCTGATCGGCCAGGCGCTGGCGGACCAGCTGGGCGTGCGACCCGGAGATCCGATCCAGATCTATTCGCCCACGGGGGCGGACTCCGCCTTCGGCAATCTGGGGGGGCTGGAGAAGACCTATATCGTCGGCGGCACCTACACTTCCGGCGCGGCGGATTACGACCGGGCCTTCATCTTCATGCCGCTGGAGCAGGCGCAGCTGTTCTTCGGCAAGGAAGGCGTCTGGGACGTCATCGAGATCAAGGTCAATGACCCCGATCGGGTCGCGGAGTATCTGGAACCTGTGGCCACGGCCGCGGGCCCCGGAGCCTTCGTGCAGGATTGGCGGGACCGGCTGGCGGCCTTCTGGGGTGCCCTGCGGGTCGAACGGGTAGCCATGAGCATCATTCTCGGCCTCGTGGTCGCCATCGCCGCCATGAACATCATCTCCGGTATCGTCATGCTGGTGAAGAACAAGGGTCGGGACATCGCCATCCTGCGGACGATCGGGGCCAGCCCGTCCTCGATCCTGCGCATCTTCTTCATGGCCGGCGCGACCATCGGCGTGGCGGGCACCCTGGCCGGACTGATCCTGGGCCTGTTGTTCTGCCTGAACATCGGCCCGATCCAGCATTTCCTCGAGGCGATCACGGGGGTGCAGCTGTTCAACGCCGACGTCTATATGCTGGATGCCATCCCGGCCGAGGTCGATCCTGTCGACGTGTTCTGGGTCGCGGTCTGGTCTCTGGTGATGAGCTGCGTCGCCAGCCTCCCGCCCTCATGGTCGGCCAGCCGGATCGATCCGGTCGAGGCGCTGCGCTATGAGTAGTCCGGTCCTGAGCCTGCGGGGCGTCACCCGTACCTATACGACCGGCCAGGGTGAGCTGACGGTCCTGAAGGGCGTCGATCTGGACATCCTGCCGGGCGAGCTGGTCGGACTGATCGGGCCGTCGGGCTCTGGCAAGTCCAGTCTGCTGCATGCCGCCGGCCTGCTGGAACGCCCGACCTCGGGCGAGGTCCGCATCGACGGCGTGGACGTCGGTGCGCTGGACGAGCGGGCGCGGACGCGGCTACGGCTTGGCAGTGTGGGGTTCGTCTACCAGTTCCATCATCTGCTCCCCGAGTTCGACGCCCGGGACAATGTCGCCCTGCCCATGCGCATCGCCGGCTATCCCGAGGCCGAGGCCCGTGCCCGCGCGGAGACGGCCCTGGCGTCGCTGGGGCTGGCGGAACGGACCCGGCATCAGCCGGCGCAGATGTCGGGCGGGGAACAGCAGCGTGTGGCGCTTGCCCGGGCCCTCGCCAATCGCCCACGCCTGTTGCTGGCCGATGAGCCGACCGGCAATCTGGATCCCGCTACCAGCCAGTCGGTGTTCGAGACGCTGCAGACCCTGGTCAAGGACACCGGCGTCGCCGCCCTGATCGCGACCCACAATATGGAGCTGGCGGGCCATATGGACCGGGTCTTCGCCCTGAAGGATGGCCATCTGGAAGAACGTCCGGCCGAGGGCCGGGAATACTGACGCAGCGACGTCCGCACTCTTCACCTGTGGCGCTTGCAAGCCTATGAGCGGCACATGACCTCTGAAGACGTTCTGAACGAATTCCGCGCCGCCCATGCCCTGCGCGAGGGGCATTTTGTGCTGTCCTCGGGCTTGCACAGCCCGGTCTTCCTGCAGAAGAACCTCGTCTTTATGGACGGCGAGCGGTGCGCGCGCCTCTGCAAGGCGCTGGCCGGGAAGATCGTCGCGGCCGTAGGGCCGGTCGACGTCGCCATCTCCCCGGCCGTCGGCGGGATCATTCCCGGCTATGAGACCGCCCGCCATCTGGGCGTGCCCTCGATGTATGTCGAGCGCGAGGGCGGGGTGTTCAAACTGCGCCGGGGCTTTCAGGTCGAGCCAGGCCAGAAGGTGGTGATGGTCGAGGACATCGTCACCACGGGCCTGTCCAGCCGGGAATGCATCGCCGCGATCCGGGAAGCGGGCGGCGATGTCGTGGCAGCCGCCTGTATCGTCGATCGTTCCGGCGGCCGCGCTGATGTCGGGGTGCCGCTGATTGCCCTGGCGACCCTTGATGTGCCGGCCTGGCCGGCCGATGCCCTGCCGCCCGAGCTGGCGGCCCTGCCGGTCGAGGATCCGGGCAGCCGGCGGCTGGCAAAATGACCCCGCCCCGGATCCGGCTCGGGGTCAACATCGACCATGTCGCGACCGTCCGTAATGCGCGCGGCGGCGTCCATCCTGATCCGGTGCGGGCGGCGCGCGAGGCGCTGGCGGCCGGTGCCGACGGCATCACCGCCCATCTGCGCGAGGATCGTCGCCACATCTCGGACGCGGATCTCGACGGCCTTTCGGCGCTGCTGCGCGAACAGGCGCGGCCCCTGAACCTCGAGATGGCGGTGACGCAGGAGATGCTGGACATCGCGCTCGTCCACCGACCGCATGCGGTCTGTCTGGTCCCCGAGAAGCGCGAGGAGCGTACGACCGAGGGCGGGCTCGATGTCGCTGGCGGACACAACTGGATCACGCCGGTGGTGGCCCAGCTGAATGACGCGGGGTCGCGCGTGTCCCTGTTCATCGGAGCCGACCCCGCCCAGATCGAGGCGGCGCACCGCACGGGTGCCGCCGTCATCGAACTGCACACCGGAGCCTGGTGCGACGCCGTCCGTGACGGCCACGATGACGTCGCCGCCCGCGAGCTTGCGGCCCTGCGTTCCGGCGCGGCTCGGGCGACGGCGCTCGGCCTCGAGGTCCATGCCGGGCATGGGATCGACTACGACACTGTCGCGGCCGTGGCCGCCATTCCGGAGGTGATGGAGCTGAATATTGGCCATTTCCTGATCGGAGAGGCCATTTTCGTCGGGCTGGGCCCGGCTATCGGCCGCATGCGCAGCCTGATGGATGAGGCCCGCAGTGTGGAGCAGGGCACGTGATCATCGGGGTCGGGGCCGACCTGACCGATATCCGCCGGATCCAGTCTTCGCTGGACCGGTTCGGCGACCGGTTCCGCAATCGCTGTTTCACCGAGATTGAGCGCAGGCGCTCGGAACGCAAGCCGGACGCGGCCTGGAGCTATGCCAAGCGATTCTCTGCCAAGGAGGCCTGCGCCAAGGCGCTGGGCACCGGAATGAGGCGCGATGTCTACTGGAAGGATATGGGCGTGGTGAACCTGCCCTCGGGGCAGCCGACCATGGCCCTGACCGGCCCCGCGGCGGCTCATCTGGAGCGACTGACGCCGGCGGGCCATACCGCCCGCATTCATTTGACGCTTTCCGACGAGCACCCCTATGCACTCGCCTTCGTGGTGATCGAAGCCTTGCCGATGGCGTAATCACTATATACCCGTGCACGACGAAGAGACCGCGACCGGCGGCCGGGGACAGGCTTTCAAACGATGAGCGAAGAGCAGAAGCGCGACCTCGCGGCCGAGGGGGCCGAACCGGCGGCGGGTCCGCCGTCCGGGGCCGGAGAGGTCGATGCTTCCGAGGCGCCGTTCGCCGCGTCTGAATCCGGCGTGCCGGCTTCAGACGATCCGGGTGCAGCATCGCGTCCTGCCGCCATCCTCATTCCCCCATCTGCGGGTCCGGCTGCCGCATCGGCGTCGGCGACGACGCCCCGTCCGATCTGGAGCGACGCGGGCGACGCCCCGTTCGACGACCGCAACGCCGATGACAAGGTTCCCCCTCCGGCCCGGGTCCGCGTGAAGGACGACGAAGACGACCGGGGTGGCTCCGCTGGCAGTGAGACACTCGAGATCATCAAGACCGTCGTCGTGGCCCTGGTCATCGCCTTCGTTCTGCGGGTGCTGTTGTTCCAGCCCTTCACCATTCCCTCGGCTTCGATGGAGCCGAACCTTTATGAAGGCGACTACATCGTCGTCTCCAAATGGGCTTACGGCTATTCGAAATATTCGTCCGGTCTGCCGGTCAACCTGCCGCTGGGGGAGGGTCGTGTTCTGGGGCGGGCACCAGACCGCGGCGACGTCGTCGTGTTCAAGCTGCCACGCGACAACCGGACGGACTATATTAAGCGGGTCATCGGCCTGCCGGGTGACCAGGTCCAGATGGTCAACAACACCCTGCACATAAACGGCGCACCGGTCGACAATGTCGTGGTGAGTGAGGGCGAGATCGCAGACATCTTCGGGCCCCGGTCCATGACCCAGCGGCGCGAGACCCTGCCGGGCGGCCGCAGCTACATCATCCAGGATTTCGGTGCGGGCGGCGACCTGGACGACACCCCGGTCTATGAGGTGCCGGTCGGCCATTACTTCATGATGGGCGACAACCGCGACAATTCGATCGACAGCCGGGTCGAGCAGGCCTCCGGCGTGGGTCTGGTGCCGGATGAGAATCTGGTGGGCAAGGCCGAGATCATCATGTTCTCGTGGGAGCCCGGGGCCTCGCTGTTCAACCCGGTGAGCTGGTTCGCCAATATCCGGCCCAGCCGCTTCTTCCGCGTCCTCGACTGATGGCGAACATCCGGGCCGAAGCGGTGGCCGCGCTGGTCCATCGCCTTGGCCACGCGTTCCGCGACCCCGCCCTGCTGGAGCGGGCCCTGACCCATTCCAGCGTGGGGGAGGGGGCCGACAAGGCCGCCGGCAAGCCCGCGCGTCACAACGAGCGGCTGGAGTTCCTCGGCGACCGGGTTCTGGGCCTGCTGGTCGCGCAGCGGCTGCATCATGATTTTCCGGCTGCCGATGAGGGCGAGCTGTCCTCACGCCTGCATGCCCTCGTCGACAAACACGCCTGTGGCCGGGTCGGTGAACGTTTGAAGGTCGGTGATGCCCTGCGGCTGTCTCCGGGCGAGAGCAAGACCGGTGGCCGCCGCAAGGAGGGCGTTGTCTCCGACGCAGTCGAGGCCCTGCTGGCGGCGGTTTTCCTGGATGCCGGTCTGGACGCCGCCCGCACCGTGTTCGACCGGGCCTGGGCCGAGGAACTTGCCGCGCCCCCGCCGCGTGCCCTGAACAATCCCAAGTCTGCGCTGCAGGAATGGGCGCAGGCCCGCGGTCGGCCGCTGCCCGCCTATCGGGTCACGGGCCAGACCGGCTCTGACCATGCCCCGACCTTCACGGTCGAGGTCTCCATCGACGGCGTCGAACCCTTGACCGCGCCTGGACGTTCGCGTCAGGACGCGGAAAAGGCGGCCGCGACCGCCATGCTCCAACGTGAAGGCGTGATTTGACCGAACCCAACCATCCCCGCGCGGGCTTTGCCGCCATCATCGGCGCGCCCAATGCCGGCAAGTCCACGCTGGTCAACCGGCTGACCGGGTCCAAGGTCTCCATCGTGACGCAGAAGGTCCAGACCACCCGCTTTCCCGTGCGCGGCATCGCCATGGAGGGCGAGGCCCAGATCGTCCTCGTCGACACCCCGGGCATCTTCACCCCGCGTCGCCGCCTTGACCGCGCCATGGTCGCCTCGGCCTGGGGCGGTGCCCAGGATGCGGATGTTGTCGTCCACCTGGTCGACGCCGCGTCCCACATCGCCTCGGAGGGCAAGCAGGGCGAGGCGGCTGATCGCCGCTCGGCCGAGGACACCGAGACCATCATCGCCAATCTGAAGTCCACCGGGACCCAGGTCATCCTGGCGCTGAACAAGATCGACGGCATGCGTCGTGACACCCTGCTGGCCCTGTCCCATGCCCTGTTCGAAACCGGCGTCTATTCCGAGGTCTACATGATTTCGGCCCTGTCGGGTGACGGGGTCGACGACCTCAAGCAGCGGCTGGCCCGGTCGATGCCCGAGGGCCACTGGCTGTATCCCGAGGACCAGTCCGCCGACGTGCCGATCCGGGTACTGGCGGCCGAAATCACCCGCGAGAAGGTCTATCTGCGGGTACACGAGGAGCTTCCCTACTCGGCAGCAGTGGAGACCACCGCTTTCGACGAGAAGGCCGACGGTTCCGCTCGCATCGAACAGACCATCTATGTCGAGCGCGAGAGTCAGCGGCCGATCGTGCTGGGCAAGGGCGGCCAGACCCTGAAGTGGATCGGCCAGAAGTCGCGCGAGGAACTGATCGAGCTTCTGGATCGGCCTGTGCATCTTTTCCTGACGGTCAAGGTGGATCCGAAATGGCAGGACAGTCGGGCGCTCTACGCCCAGTTCGGGCTGGATTTCGACGTCTAGCACCTTCCCGGGCCGCTCTTGCCGCCCGGTGTCGCCGCAGAAAACCCCGTTCGCGCGTCGGGTGGGGATGACGAATCCGCAAAACTGGCTACCAAGTCCCGATGTTTGATGTGCCGCGTAACGCCGGGGGTCATCCCCGGCTCGTCCTCAGCCTTGTCGCCGTCTTCGCCCTGATCGGAGGGGCGGGCGTAGTCGCTGCCCTGACCAGCCGGCCGGCCGCGCCCGAAGTCGCGGCACCGACGCTGCCCGTCCGGCCACCGGTCGAGGTGGTCGAGGCTCTGCCGCAACTGGCCGAACGGCTGCGCCGACAGGGTGAGGCGGGGCGTTTCATGGGGGCTGTGCTGGTGGCCCGGGGCGACGAAATCCTGTTCCGCCAGGCCTATGGCGTCGCCGATGTCGCGACCGGAGCTCCCCTGCAGATCGACTCGCGGTTTCGACTGGCCTCGATCTCAAAACAGTTCACAGCCGCTGCGATCCTGAGGCTGCAGGACGAGGGCAAGCTGTCTGTCGATGATCCCGTCTGCCAGTGGATCCAGCCGTGTCCCGCCGCCTGGGCACCGATCCGGCTGCATCACCTGCTGTCACACACCTCGGGCATTCCCGACCTGATGGCCCGGCCCGGCTGGGGTATGCGCCGGACGACCCCTGCGACCATGGCGGAGCTGACGGCCGACTCCATGGAATTCCGTCTCTACTCCGCGCCGGGCGAGCGCCTTCGCTACAACAACGCCGCCTTCAACCTGGCCGCCGACGTGGTCGAGCGCGCCAGCGGCCAGACGTTCGGGGCCTATCTCCGGACCGCCTTCTTTGATCCTCTGGGCATGGCCGACACCGGCTATGAGGACGGCTCTCAGCAGGAGATCGTCACCGGTCATGCCAGCTTCCCCGAGGGTCTCACCGCACAGCGCCAGCCCAACGTCTCCATCATCCCGGGAGCCGGGGCGCTCTATTCCACGCTGGACGACCTGCAGGTCTGGCAAAGGGCGCTGCATGGTGGCCGGGTGCTGCTGGACGTCAGCTATGCGCAGATGATCGCGGACCATTCGCCTCCGCTGGCCCCCGGCAACATCGGCCGGCCGCGCCGCATGTGGGGATATGGCCTCAGCGGCAATACGTTGGGCGACCGGGTGTCGCCTCCCTTTGGGGGACCTCAGATCTACCACACGGGCAGCTGGTCGGGTTTCCGCAACCTGATGAGCTGGCAGCCCGATCACGCCGTGTCTGTGATCGTCCTGTCGAACAACTACCACCAGCGCGCCGAGGTCTTTCTGATTACCCAGCAGGGGATGGCGGAAGTGCTGGGCCACCCTTTTCCGACCGGACTGCGCAACGACTGAGCGCGAACGTCCGGAAGGTTCGTTCAGATCGGGCAGCTGAACGACACATCTCAAACCTGTCCTTTCCGGAAACCACCGAAGAGAGGTAGCAAGGTGGATCAACAGGGAGAGCCTGCCATGTCGATCATCCTCGCCGGCCTGATGGCCATGACGGTCCAGACCGGCCCCGAGGCCGAAGTGGCTGCCGTGCTCGACCGGCTCGACGCAGCTTCCGCGGCTGCGGATGCCGAGGCCTATTTCGCACTGTATACGCCCGACGCCCGGTTCGTTGGCACGGACGCAAGCGAGCACTGGACGATCAGCCAGCTGCGCGAGTACGCGACACCCTATTTCGATCAGGGCAGGGGTTGGTCCTATCCGGCCAGTGAACGGACCATCACCATCGCCCCGATCGAATGCCGCTGCATCGCCTGGTTCGAGGAGAAGCTGACCAATGCGGCCTACGGCCAGACGCGCGGCTCCGGGGTGATGAGGCGGACCGAGGGCGGCTGGAAGATCGAGCAGTATGTGCTCAGTCTCGCGGTTCCGAACGCCGTTGCCGCGCCCGTGGCGCAGATCATCCGGGCGCTGGAGGCCGCGAAGACCACGCCGGAGCCGGCCCCGGCACCCTGATGGAGTTTCACGAGGAGGCGTTTGTCCTGTCAGCCCGGTCGCACGGCGATACGGGCGTGGTCGTCGATCTGCTGACCGAGACCCACGGTCGTCACGCGGCCTATGTGGCGGGCGGGGCATCGCGGCGGATGAAGCCGTTCCTGCAGGCCGGGGCCCGGGTGATCGCCGACTATCGGGCCCGCACATCCGACCATCTGGGCTCGGCGCGACTGGAACCCGTCGGGGAGGGGCCCAGTGCCCTGTTCGACGACGGTCTGGCGCTGACCGGTCTGGCTGCTGCGGCCGCTGTGGCCCAGGGAGCGCTGCCTGAGCGCGAACCGCATCCCGGTGCGTTCCTCGCCTTTGAGGCCTTGATGGGGGCTTTCGTTCTGCCCGAGGTCTGGCCCGCTATCTTTGTACGCTTCGAGGCCGGGCTGCTGGACGATCTGGGCTTCGGCCTCGATCTCTCACGCTGTGCGGTCACGGGCTCGATGGATGACCTGATCTGGGTCAGCCCCCGCACCGGCCGGGCGGTCAGCGCGGATGCAGGCGCGCCCTATGCCGACAAGCTGCTGACCCTTCCGCCCTTCATGCTGGGCGCCCAGGCGGGGCTCGCCGAAGGCGATGTCGGTGCTGGTCTGGCTCTGACGGGCCATTTTCTGGAGCAGTTCGTCTTTCACCCCCAGAACCGCCCGATCCCGCCCGCACGGGTCTGGATGATCGACAAGCTCGGCGAAGCGGGACGACTCTGAGCCGCCCGGGCTGACAATCGGTCCGCGCGGTCCTAGCGTAGGCTTGGAGGCGGCGATGACCGAGGAAACCCCACAATCCACGATGCGCCGCCTGATCATTGATCGGAACCGGCTAGAGTACTGGGCGCTGGTGGCCGAGGTCGTCGGCGCCGTGGCCGTGATCGTGTCGCTGATCTTCGTCGGCATTCAGCTGCGCGAAGCCAATCTTGTCTCGACCCGTGCCGAAGCGAACGCAACGCAGAGCCAATGGACCGCATTCAACGCCTCGATCTATTCCGATGGCGAGACGGCAGATATCCTCCATGCTGCCCTGACCGGTGCCCGGCCGCTGGATCCGGTTGAACAGTTGCGCTTCGCCTATCTGCTGCGCGAGCAGGGCTGGTTGACCTATCAGGGCTGGGAACGGGTCCGTCTCGGCCTGCGTCCGCCTGAGAGCTTCTATCAGGGTGCCGGGATCGACCTCGCGGTGACCCTGTGCAGCCCGGCGGGGACGATTGTCTGGCCTCAGGTTCGGCGCGAGTTCCCCAGCGCCTATGTCTCGGAGATCGAGATTCTCGTGCGAGATCAGGCCCGCAAGCCGGGCGCGGGTTGTCCGCCCGAAGCGGAGCCCTAGCGCCTGGTATTCAACAGGGTGTCCGTTCGACCGAGGCCATCTCGTGGTCGCTACCGACCTTGCGAAAATCGCCGCTCGTTGGCGGCCCGGGCGGTGATTACTCGCTAGACTCCGGCTCCATTCCAGCCGATTCGCACCCCCATGACCGTTCACACCCCTCCGCCCGAAGGCGGCCGCATCGTCGACGAGCCGCTGGGCGAGGCCCTGTCGCGCCGCTATCTGGCCTACGCCCTGTCGACCATCACCAACCGGGCCTTGCCGGACGTGCGCGACGGCTTCAAGCCGGTGCACCGGCGGATCCTGTATGCCATGCACCAGATGCGGCTGAACCCGCAGGCGGCGGCGCGAAAATGCGCCAAGGTCGTGGGCGAGGTCATGGGGGGCTATCACCCCCACGGCGACGCCTCCATCTATGACGCCCTCGTTCGCCTCGCCCAGGATTTTGCCCAGCGTTATCCGCTGGTCGACGGTCAGGGAAACTTCGGCAATATCGACGGCGATAACCCCGCCGCCATGCGCTACACCGAATGCAAGCTGACCCCGGCGGCCATGCTGCTGATGGAAGGAATCGATCAGGATTCCGTCGACTTCCGCCCCACCTATGACGATCAGGACGAGGAGCCGATCGTCCTGCCGGCGGGCTTTCCGAACCTTTTGGCCAACGGCTCGTCCGGCATCGCCGTGGGCATGGCGACCTCCATCCCGCCGCACAATGTGGGAGAGCTGATCGACGCCTGTCTGGCCCTGCTGGACCGCCCGGAGACGACGACCGCCGAGCTGGCCGAAATCGTCCCCGGGCCTGACTTCCCCACCGGCGGCGTGGCGGTGGAAGGCCATGTCTCCATCCTCGACGCCTATGAGACGGGCCGGGGCGGGGTGCGGCTGCGGGCCCGCTGGGAGCGCGAGCCGCTGGAGCGCGGTGGCTACCAGATCGTGATCACCGAGGTCCCCTACCAGATCCAGAAGGGCAAGCTGATCGAGGCCCTGGCCGAGCTGATCGAGCAGAAGAAGGCCCCCCTGCTGGGCGATGTCCGCGACGAGTCGGCCGAGGACATCCGCATCGTTCTGGAGCCCAAGACCCGCAACATCGACCCCGACAGCCTGATGGAGAGCCTGTTCCGTCTGTCGGATCTGGAGGTCCGCTTCCCGGTCAACATGAACGTGCTGGATGCGACCGGCACGCCGCGGGTCATGGGGCTGAAGGCCTGTCTGCAGGCCTTCCTTGATCACCGGCGCGAGGTGCTGAACCGGCGCTCGGCCTGGCGGATCGAGCGGGTCGAGAAGCGACTGCACCTGCTGGAAGGCCTGCGCATCGTCTTCCTCAACCTCGACGAGGTGATCCGCATCGTCCGCGAGGAGGAACAGCCCAAGGCCGTCCTGATCGCCCGCTTCGGCCTGTCAGAGACCCAGGCCGACTTCATCCTCGACACCCGGCTGCGGCAGCTGGCGCGGATCGAGGAGATGACGATCGAGAATGAATACAAGGCTCTGTCCGAGGAACTTGCGGCCCTGCAAGCGCTTTCGTCCTCGCCGGCCAAACAGTGGAAGAAGATCGCGTCCGAACTGGCCGCGACCCGCAAGGCCCTGATCTCGCCGCGCCGCACCACCATCGCCGAGGCCGTCGACGCCTCCGCCTTCGTCCCGGCCGAAGCCTTCATTGCCCGCGAGGCGATCACCGTCATCCTGTCGGAGCGCGGCTGGATCCGGGCGGTCAAGGGCAAGGTCGAGGATCCCTCGGAGCTGAAGTTCAAGGAGGGGGATGCTCTCGGCTTCCTCGTCCCCGCCTTCACCACCGACAAGCTGCTGGTCGCGGCCTCGGACGGCCGGATCTTCACCGTCGGGGCCGACAAATTGGCCTCCGGACGCGGCCACGGCGAGCCCCTGCGCCTGATGGTCGAGCTGGAGGAGAGCGCGGGTATCGTGGCCGTCCTGGCGCACCAGCCGGGCGCGAAACTGCTGATCGCCTCGAAGGCCGGCTATGGCTTCGTCGCCCCGGAGGACGAGCTGCTGGCCCAGAAGCGCGGCGGCAAGCAGGTGCTGAACGGCGAGCTTCTGGCCGCCCTGCGCGTGAGCGGCGACCATGTCGTGACCATCGGCGAGAACCTGAAGACCCTGATCTTCAAGGCCGACGAACTGCCCGAGATGGGCCGCGGCAAGGGCGTCAAGCTGCAGGCGTTCAAACAGGGCGGTCTGGTCGATGTCGCCCTGTTCGACGGGGCCCACGGGCCGGAGTGGGTCGATGGCGGTGGCCGTCGCCGCAACTGGCCCGACTGGAAGGACTGGCTGGGCAAGCGCGCCGGGGCCGGCCGCATGGGCCCGCGGGGCCTGAGGAAGTTCCGGTGACCCTGACCGTCTACGGCATCCCCAACTGCGACACGGTCAAGAAGGCACGCGTCTGGCTGGACCAGCACGGCCACGCCTTCGCCTTCCACGATTACAAGAAGGCCGGGATCGACCGGGCGTCGCTGGAGCGGTGGGTTGTGGATCATGGCTGGGAGACGGTGTTGAACCGGTCCGGGACCACGTTCCGGGCCCTGCCGGATTCGGACAAGACCGGGCTGGACGCCGACCGGGCCATCGACCTCATGCTGGCCCAGCCATCGATGATCAAGCGGCCCGTTCTGGACCTCGGCGACCGCACCCTGGTGGGATTCAAGCCCGAGCTCTATGCCGCCGCGCTGGGCTGAAAGACCCCGACGGCTGGCGTAGAGGCCCGCCGCGACGTATGACCCGCAGGGGCGGCTCCGATGGGGCCGCCCTTTTGCGCTTTTGAGATCGACCGATGCTGGACAAGACCTTCGACCCGACCGCCGCCGAACCGCGCCTGTACGCCCAGTGGGAGGCGTCCGGGGCCTTTGCCCCGCGTACCGAGGGGGCTGCGGAGGCCTATTCGATCGTCATCCCGCCGCCGAACGTGACGGGCTCGCTGCACATCGGCCATGCGCTGAACAACACCCTTCAGGACATCCTCGCCCGCTATCACCGGATGAAGGGCAAGGCCGTGCTGTGGCTGCCCGGGACCGACCATGCCGGCATCGCCACCCAGATGGTGGTCGAGCGCCAGCTGGCCGCCGCGGGCAACGTCGGCCGTCGGGACATGGGCCGCGAGGCCTTCGTGCAGAAGGTCTGGGAGTGGAAGGCCGAAAGCGGCGGCACCATCGTGCAGCAACTGCGCCGGCTGGGGGCCTCCTGCGACTGGAGCCGCGAGCGGTTCACCCTCGATGAGGGGCTGAACGCGGCGGTGCGCAAGGTGTTCGTCCAGCTGCATCGCGACGGCCTTATCTATCGCGACAAGCGGCTGGTGAACTGGGATCCGCAGTTCCAGACGGCCATCAGCGACCTGGAAGTCGAACAGCGCGAGGTCGAGGGGGCCTATTGGCATTTCGCCTATCCGCTGGCCGATGGCGTCACCTACGAACACCCTATTGCCTTCGACGAGGATGGGACCGCGACCGAGTTCGAGACGCGCGACTTCATCGTCGTCGCCACGACCCGGCCCGAGACCATGCTGGGCGACACCGGCGTGGCGGTGCATCCGGACGATGCGCGCTATGCCGGTCTGGTCGGCAAGGTCGTGACCCTGCCGATCGTCGGTCGGCGCATCCCGATCGTGGCGGACGACTATGCCGACCCGACCAAGGGCTCGGGCGCGGTCAAGATCACGCCGGCGCATGATTTCAACGACTTCGGCGTCGGAAAGCGTGCGGGACTTGAAGCCCTGAACATCCTCGACGCCTTCGCCCGGATCACGCGGGTGGACACGCCCGATGTGCCCGCCGAGTACGACGGCCTTGACCGCTTCGCTGCCCGCAAGGTCATCGTCGCCCGGGCCGAAGACGAGGGCTGGCTACGCGAGATCGAGAAGACGAAGCACGTTGTCCCCCATGGCGACCGGTCCGGCGTGGTCATCGAACCGTGGCTGACGGACCAGTGGTACGTCGACGCCCACACCCTGGCCCAGCCGGCGATCAAGGCGGTCGAGACCGGGGCGACGGTGTTCGAGCCCAAGTCCTACGAGAAGATCTATTTCGAATGGCTGCGCAACATCGAGCCATGGTGCATCAGCCGCCAGCTGTGGTGGGGCCACCGTATCCCGGCCTGGTATGACGCCGACGGACACATCTACGTCGCCGAGACCGAGGCTGAAGCCATTGCGCAGGCAGGCGGCAAGACCCTGACGCAGGACGAGGACGTCCTCGACACCTGGTTCTCCTCGGCCCTCTGGCCCTTCTCGACCATGGGCTGGCCGGAGCAGACCGAAGACCTCGAACGCTTCTATCCGACCTCGGACCTCGTCACTGCCGCCGACATCATCTTCTTTTGGGTCGCCCGGATGATGATGATGGGGCTGCACTTCATGGATGAGGTCCCGTTCAAACGCGTCATCATCAATGGCCTCGTCCGCGACGAGAAGGGCCAGAAGATGAGCAAGTCCAAGGGGAATGTGATCGATCCCCTGGTCATCATCGATGAGCTGGGGGCCGATCCCCTGCGCTTCACCATGGCCATCCTGTCGGGCACGCGCGACATCAAGCTGAGCCGCCAGCGCATCGAGGGCTATCGCAACTTCGGCACCAAGCTGTGGAACGCCGCCCGCTTCAGCCAGATGAACGAATGCGCCCGGGTCGAAGGCTTCGACCCGTCAACCGTTGACCAGACCATCAACCGATGGGTCCGGGGCGAACTGACCAGGGCCGAGCGGCAGGTGTCCGAGGCCATCGAGGGCGGCCGTTTCGACGACGCCGCCTCGGCCCTGTACCGCTTCGTCTGGAACGTCGTCTGCGACTGGTATCTGGAACTGGCCAAGCCGGTGTTCCAGGGCTCGGACGAGGCCGCCAAAGCCGAGACCCGGGCCATGACGGCCTGGACCCTGGACCAGACCCTGAAGCTGCTTCACCCCGTGATGCCCTTCATCACCGAGGAACTGTGGGGCGAACTCGGCAAGGAGGGCGCGGCACGGGCCGAGCCCATGCTGATCGGTGCCGAATGGCCGGTTTTGCCCGACGCATTCATCGACAATGCGGCCGACGAGGAGATCAACTGGCTGATCAACCTTGTCGGCGAAATCCGGTCCAGCCGGGCAGAACTGAATGTCCCGCCGGGAGCGAAACTGCCGTTCGCAGTGATCAACCCCGTGGCCGAAACCTGGTCCCGCTTCGACCGCCACCGGGATCTGATCCAGACGCTGGCGAAGCTCAGCGACATCACGCGGGCAGACGCGGCACCCGAAGGCGCGATCATTCTGGTCGCGGGACAGGCCTCGGTGGCCCTGTCTCTGGCCGGGATCATCGACCTCGCGGCCGAGCGGGCACGCCTGAGCAAGGACATCGCCGCCTTCGACAGCGACATCGGCCATTTCAACAAGAAGCTCGGCAATCCGAACTTCGTCGAACGCGCCGCTCCTGCGGTGATCGAGGAACAGCGCGCCAAACTGGCCGAGGCGGAGGCCGGCAAGGCGCGGCTGGAGGCGGCTCTGGCGCGGCTCAGCGGTCTTGAGTGACTTCGGCCCCCGGACCCGGCTGGACCATCTGCTGGTCTCCCGGGGGCTGGTCGAAAGCCGCTCGCGCGCCCAGGCCGCCATCAAGGCGGGCGGAGTCACGGTCGACGGCCAGCCCGCGCGCGCGGCCTCGCAGGGCGTCAGTGCCGACGCTGTCCTGACGCTGGTCGAGGCCCATGCCTGGGTTGGTCGCGGCGGGGTCAAGCTGGACCATGCGCTGACGCTCTGGCCCGTTGTGGTGGACGGGCGGGTGGTCCTGGACGTCGGGGCCTCGACCGGGGGCTTCACCGAGGTCTGTCTGGCGCGCGGGGCGGCGCGGGTGTTCGCGGTCGACGTCGGTTCTGGCCAGATGAACCCGAGGATTGCGACCGATCCGCGTGTGGTCAGTCTGGAGCAAACCGATGTCCGCGCGCTGGACACGGACCTGATCCCGGAGGTGCCCGGCCTGATCGTCTGCGACGTCAGCTTCATCGGCCTGGCCAAGGCCCTGCCGGCGGCGCTGGCGCTGGCCGGGAAGGGCGCCGACCTGATCGCGCTGGTCAAACCGCAGTTTGAGGGCGACGGCCCTTCGGACGTCGGCAAGAAGGGAGTCGTCAGGGACCCCGCCGCCCGGAGCGACGCCGTTCAGCGGGTGTCGGACTGGCTGTCCAGCGTGGGTTGGGCTGTTCAGGCCACGACCGAAAGCCCGATCGCCGGGGGCGACGGCAACGTGGAATTTCTTCTGTGGGCCCGCCTTGGTACCTGACGGAGCTCAAGCGGGTCGTGACCGCGTCGGGCGTGCTCGCGATCCTTCAGACAAGGAGAAACCGCCGGTGGATTGCTCCACCGGCGGCACCCGTCACGACATCGATCGACAGGGGGGCTGAAAACTAACCGATGCCGCGAACGCTCTGACCTCAGCGCGGCAGCCAGCCGCGGCGGGGGTCGTAATAGTAGCGGCCGTCATCGCTGATGGCGTAGCCGTTGCGGGCGTCGTTGCGACGATCGTCATAACGCTGGGGCTGACCATAGCCGCGCTCGTCGTAGCGGTTGGCGACATAGGCGCGGTCGCTGTAACGATCCTGCTGGCTGTAATACTGGGCGGGCGGGGCGTAGGCCGATCCCTGATAGCTCTGGCCGTAGCCTTGACCGTAGCCTTGGGCATAACCGTCCGAACGGCATTCGTTGTTCGTCGTTCGCCCGACCTGGGCCCCCACGACCGCGCCGAGGACGCCGCCGATGATTGAGGCCCCCGTACGGTTGCCGCGGCCTCCGAGTTGCGATCCGACAACGGCACCCACGCCGCCGCCGATCAGCGCACCCGCACCGGTGCGGCCCTGTCCGAGGGTCTGGCAACGGTCCTGATAGGCGGAGTTGTAGCCGTATCGCTGGGGCTGTCCGTAGCTCTGATTATAGGTCTGGCCATAGCCCTGATTGTAGCCTTGGCTATAGCCATACGACTGGGCCGAAGCTGCGGCCGGCACGAGGGTGGCGGCGGCCGCAAGGGCAGCGGCGGCAGCGGCGGATCGGGCGAAGAAGGCGGTCATGACGTGAACCCCTGTGTCGGTTGCCGGGAAGGTCCGGCGTCTTGTTGGACCCAGACCTAGGCCCGTGAACCTGAACGCGCTTTGAGTGGTCCGTTCATCTTCGTTCAGGTTTCCGATCGGGCGCGGACCCGGATAGAAGCCGCCGATGACCATGACGCTGAAGATCACCCGGGTGGCGGGGCAGGGGGACGGCGTCGCCGAGACCGCGCAGGGGCCAGTGTTCGCGCCGCTGACCCTGCCGGGAGAGACCGTGCGGGGCGAGGTCCGGGACGGGCGGATGGAAGGGATCGAGATCCTGGACCCCAGCGTCGATCGCGTTGCGCCACGCTCGCCGCACTACGGAGACTGCGGCGGCTGCTCGCTGCAGCACTGGGCGAGCGCGCCCTATCTGGACTGGAAGCGCGACCAGGTGGTCGCGGCGCTGGCGCGGGAGAGGATCGGGACGGAGGTCGAGCCCACAGTGGCCGTTCCGGCCGGAACGCGTCGCCGGCTGGCCCTGCATGCGCGACGGCGCGAGGACGGGCGGGTCGTTCTGGGGTTCAAGGCGCGCAAGAGCTGGCGGCTGGTGGAGGTGACGGCCTGCCCGGTGGCCGATCCGCGGCTGGTGGCCGCCTTTCCCGCCCTGGCCCGGGTCGCGGCGGCGTTTCTGGACCATCCAAAGTCGGCCCCGACCCTGCATGTCACCTGGACGCTGGACGGGCTGGACGTCGATGTCACCGGGGTCGAGCGGCGCTCGGGCGGGCTCTCGGCTGACCAGCGCCTGCTGGCGATCCGGGCCGGCCGCGAGGCGGATCTGGCCCGACTGAGCCTGGCCGGCGACACCCTGATGATGGAGCGTCAGCCGCGCATCGCGTTCGGCCCGGCGGTCGTGCCTCTGCCAGCCGGCGGCTTCCTGCAGGCGGTCCCCGAAGCGGAAGCGGCGATGACCGCGCGGGCCGTGGCCGCCGTCCGGGGGGCCAGGGTGGTGGCGGACCTGTTCTGCGGCACCGGGACCTTCACCTTTCCGCTCGCGACCGTGGCGCGGGTGGTGGCGGCCGACGCCTCGGTCGCAGGGATTGCGGCCCTGAAGGCGGGCATTGCACCGGCCAGGGGGCTGAAACCGATCGCAGCCCAGGCCCGCGACCTGTTTCGCCGGCCCTTGACCCCGCATGATCTGAAGGGCTGTGAGGCGATTGTGTTCGATCCGCCCCGGGCCGGCGCGATCGAACAGACGGCCCAGATCGCCGGGACGAAGGCGAGCGTGGTTGTGGGCGTGTCCTGCAATCCGCAGACCTTCGCCCGGGACGCGCGCGTGCTGATCGACGCCGGGTTCCGGCTGGAGACGGTGACGCCGGTCGATCAGTTCCTGTGGTCGGCGCACGTCGAACTGGTCGGGGTGTTCCGCCGCTGAGACTTCCCCGGGGACACTCGCCGCCTGAAACCGTTTGTGTGCACTTGCAGCATGAAATGCTGCGTCGCAATATCTATCTGGAGGTCGACCGACGCCCTGTCGGTCCCCGGAGATCCTGCTTGACCAGCCTTGGACACACCCTCGCCGCCCTGAAACGCCGCGCCCGTGCGTTTGAACAGCCCGCGTCCGCCACAGCGGGCCTGTTGCGGGACGGCGGTGCCTTCGCGCCGAACCCCGGCACCCTGACCATGAAGGTCCATACACCGGCGGCCCTGCCACCAGGAGCCCCGCTGGTCGTCGTCCTGCACGGCTGCGGCCAGACCGCCGAGGGCTACGCCTCGGGCGCTGGCTGGATCACCCTGGCCGACCGGTTCGGCTTTGCCCTGCTGTGCCCCGAACAGACGCGGAGCAACAACGCCAATCTGTGTTTCAACTGGTTCGAGCCAGCGGACTCCGCCCGTGCAGGCGGTGAGGCGGCCTCGATCGCGGCCATGGTCCGTCACAGGCTGGCCCAGCACGATCTGGACCCGACGCGGGTGTACGTGACCGGACTATCGGCCGGCGGGGCCATGGCGGGCGCGCTTCTGGCCACGTGGCCCGAGCTGTTCGCCGGCGGCGCAATCATCGCCGGCCTGCCCTACGGCTCCGCGCGGTCGATGTCGGAAGCCTTCATGGCGATGAACCAGAGCCGTACCCTTACGCCCGGCGAGGCGGGCGACGCGGTGCGGGCGGCGTCCGGCCACTGCGGGCCGTGGCCGCCGGTTTCGATCTGGCAGGGTCAGGCTGACACGGTCGTCCGGCCCTCTGCGGCCGACGCCCTGGTGCGTCAGTGGACGGACGTTCATGGAGTCGCGGGGGGGCCCGTGACGGCGCGCACGCCACAGGGGCGGGACTTTCAGGTCTGGCTGTCACCGACCGGGGACCCCGTCGTCGAGCTGCATCGTATCCCGGGCATGGGGCACGGGACGCCCCTCGACACCGGTGGCGTGGACGGCAGTGGCGTAGCCGGGCCCTATCTGCTGGACGTCGGCATCTCCTCCAGCCTCGAGATCGCCCTCGGATGGGGCATAGCCACAGCCGGCGGTGCCGGTCGGCGGGAACGGCCCGCCGCCGCCGCCGCCCCCGGCACGTCCGAAGGGCCCTCGGCTCGGCCTTCAATCGGGATCACAGCTGTCATCGAACAGGCCCTGAGGTCGGCCGGCCTGATGAGGTGATCGGGTCGGCAGGACGTCGCAGTCGGTGAGATCGGCCCGCGGGCGGATTGCGTCAGATCAATGCGCGGGTCACCCCGATCCCGGAGAAGTCGACCTCCCTCACGAGTGAACTCATGGCCCGACCGCCTCTTCGCCAGTCTCCTGGTCTTTCACGGTTTTCCATTGGGCTGCACTGGATGATGCTGGCGCTTCTGGTGGCAGTCTATGGCTGTATCGAGCTTCGGGAGCTCTATCCCCGCGGCAGCGATATCCGCGAGGGCCTGAAGACCTGGCATTTCATGCTGGGCGGTTCGGTGTTCGTCCTCGTCTGGATTCGGTTGGGTGGACGATGGTTCTCGCCGCGAGGACCGCTGCCGGGAACCTTCACCGGCCTGTCTGCAACGGCTGTACATCTCGCTCTCTATGTTCTGATGATCGCCATGCCTGTCCTCGGCTGGCTTCTGCTGAGCGCCGAGGGAAAGGCCCTTCCCCTGTTCGGCCTCTCCCTTCCTCCTCTGATCGCTCCGGACAAGGCGTTGGCCGGACAGATCAAGGCCCTCCACACGACGGTCGGAGTCGGGGGCTACTGGCTCATCGGCCTCCATGCGACTGCTGCCCTCTTTCACCATTTCGTTCTGAGAGACGCCACATTGAGACAAATCTTGCCGGGACGGCACAGTCCTGAAGTCGGGGCGAAGCTACCTCGCTAGGTTGGTTCGAACAGCTCCAGCTGGCGTCGCGACCCCGGCGGAACGGCGAACCGGGTGACGTCCAGATCGTGACGCGGGCCGTCCAGCCCGTAGCGTTTCACGGCGGCCCTGAACCGGGCCCCGATCAGGTCGGCGACCGGACCGGTGCCCTTCATCCGCTGGGACCAGTCGGCGTCATAGTCCTTGCCGCCGCGGGTCTGGCGGATCAGCGACATGACGCGGGCCGCCCGGTCGGGCCGGGCCTCTGCCAGCCACTCGCGAAACAGGTCCTTGATCTCCAGCGGCAGACGCAAGGTCACATACATGGCCGTGGTGGCCCCGGCCGCGGCGGCCGCCTCCAGCACTGATTCCAGCTCATGGTCGTTAAGGCCCGGGATCACCGGGGCGAAGCCGACCCCGACGGGCACACCCGCGTCGGCCAGTTTCCGGATGGCGTCGAGGCGACGGGCGGGGGTGGCGGCGCGAGGCTCCATCGTGCGCGCGAGGTCCCGGTCCAGGGTCGTGATCGACACAAAGGCGCTGGCCAGACGGTCGCGGCCCATCGGGCCCAGGATGTCCACATCGCGGGTGATCAGATTTGATTTGGTGATGATGGAAAAAGGCTGGTTGAAGCGCTGGAGCACCTCCAGCAGGCCGCGCGTGATCCGCTGGGTCCGCTCGACCGGCTGATACGGATCGGTATTCCCGCCTATGTGGATGCGCTTGCAGACGTATCGCGGCGCGAGGAGCTCGCGTTCCAGGAGACGTGGCCCCTCGGGCTTGAAGAACAGCCGGCTCTCGAAATCCAGGCCCGGGGATAGGCCCATGAAGGCATGGGACGGACGGGCGTAGCAGTAGATGCAGCCATGTTCACAGCCTTTGTAGGGGTTGATCGACCGGTCGAAACCGATGTCGGGGCTGGTGTTCTTCGTGATGATCGTGCGGGCGTGTTCGGGCGTCAGGGTCGTGCGGAGCGGAGCGGGCGTGTCATCGTCGGTGGTCCAGCCATCGTCGAAAAACTCATGGACGACCGGTTCGAACCGGCCCGAAGCGTTGGTCCGGGCACCCCGTCCTTTGGTTGGCATGGAGCGTGTGGCCATGGGAGGAAGATAGCGAACGGTGGGAACAAAGCAAGAACATATGTGGGGTGTTCTGTCCCTCTCCCGGCGGGAGAGCGCTTGAGGCTCGCAGAGCGCAGCGATGCGCCAGCCAAAAGGGTGAGGGGTTACGGTGCCAACCGGTGAGGGCCAAACCCCTCACCCTTTCGCGCAAGGCCGATCGCCCTGACGGGCTCCCGGACGCTCAAGCCCTCTCCCGTCGGGAGAGGGATCAGGCCTTTGAGGCGGTCTTCTTGACCGGAGCCTTTTTGGCCGCCGGCTTTTTCGCGGCGGCGGCCTTCGGGGCCGCCTTCTTCGCCGGAGCCTTCTTGCTCTTTGGCGCGACGAGCGCCCGCGCGGCCAGCAGGGGCACGGCGACCTCCAGCGTCATGTCCTCGGGGGCTGTGCCCTTGGGCAGGGTCGCGTTGATCTTGCCGGATTTGACATAGGGGCCGAAGCGGCCGGCCATGACGTGGACCGGTTCGCCCGTTTCCGGGTGAGCACCCAGATCCTTCAGCGGCGCGACGGCCGTGCCGCGACCGGCGAACTTGCCGGCCCGCTTCTCGGCCAGCAGGACCACGGCCCGGTTCAGGCCGATCTCGAACACCTCGTCGATGTCGGCGACATTGGCATAGGTGCCCGCGTGCAGGATGAACGGGCCGTAGCGGCCGAGACCCGCCGTGATGGGCTTGCCGTCCTCCGGGTGATCGCCGACGGGGCGGGGCAGGGCCAGCAGTCGCACGGCCTGCTCGAGGGTCAGAGTGGCCGGTGACCAGCCCTTGGGCAGGGAGGAGCGTTTGGGCTTCTCCTCGCCCGGTACTGAGGTTTCGACATAGGGACCGAAGCGGCCGATCTTCAGCGCCACCGGCTGACCGGTTTCGGGATCGACACCCAGGTCGCGGTCTCCGCCAGCCTGCTCACCCGCGTTTTCGCCTGCACCGAAGCCGCGCGTGTAGCGGCACTCCGGATAGTTGGAGCAGCCGATGAAGGACGACCGCATCTTGAAGCTGGCCTTCAGATGCAACCGGCCGGACTTGCACAGGGGGCACAGGCGGGAGTCGGAGCCGTCCTCCTTCTCCGGGAAGAGGAACGGGCCGATCACGGTGTCGAGTTCGTCGATCACGCCCTGACGTTCCAGTACGGCGGCGGTGGCGGGCTTCAGTTTCGACCAGAACTCGCGCAGCAGCGCCTTCCAGTCGGCGTCGCCGGCGGAGACCTCGTCCAGCTGGGTCTCGAGCGCGGCGGTGAAGTCATATTCGACCCACTGGCCGAAGAACTGCTCGAGGAAGGCGGTGACCAGACGGCCGTTGTCCTCCGGAATGAAGCGGTTCTTGTCCATGCGGACATATTCGCGATCCCGCAGCGTCGTCAGGATCGAGGCATAGGTCGAGGGCCGGCCGATCCCGAGTTCCTCCAGCTTCTTGACCAGGGTGGCCTCGGAAAAGCGCGGGGGCGGCTCGGTGAAATGCTGGTCGGTGCGGATGGCCTCGACCTTCGCCCTCGCGCCTTCCTTCAGCGCCGGCAGTCGGGTGGAGTCGTCGTCCTCCTCGCTCTCGGCGCCCTTCTGCTTCTCGTCGCGACCTTCCTCATAGACGGCGAGGAAACCGTCGAAGGTCACCACCTGGCCCGTCGCGCGCAAGCCCGTCTGGCCGTCCGGGGTCTCGACCTCGACCGTGGTCCGATCCAGCCTTGCAGCCTCCATCTGGGAGGCGACCATCCGCTTCCAGATCAGTTCGTAAAGCCGTTGCAGGTCGCTCTCGAGTCGCAGGCTGTCGGGACGGCGCGCGATGTTGGTCGGGCGGATGGCCTCGTGCGCCTCCTGTGCATTCTTGGCCTTGGACTTGTAGTAGCGGGCTTCCGCCGGGACGAAGGCGGGGCCGAAGGTTTCGCCGATGACCTCCCGGGCCTGGGCGATGCCTTCGGGCGTGGTCTGGACACCGTCTGTCCGCATATAGGTGATCAGGCCGCCGGTCTCGTCGACGCCTTCGTACAGTTTTTGTGCCGCGCGCATGGTGCGCTGGGCGTCGAAGCCGAGCTTGCGCGACGCCTCCTGCTGCAGCGTGGAGGTGGTGAAGGGCGGGGACGGGAAGCGGCGGACCGGCTTCTTCTCGATCGATCTGATGGTGAAGTCGCCGGACTTGATGGCCTCGCGGGCGGCGTTGGCGGTGGCCTCGTCCCTGATGTCCAGGCGCTGGACGCGCTTGCCGGCGTGTTTGACCAGCCGGGTGGTGAAGGGCGGGCTGTCGGCGGCGAGGTCGGCCTCGATCGACCAGTATTCCTGGGGCCGGAATCGTTCGATCTCCAGCTCGCGATCGACCACAATACGCAAGGCGACCGACTGCACCCGGCCCGCCGACCGGGCCCCGGGGAGCTTGCGCCACAGCACCGGCGACAGGGTGAAGCCGACCAGATAGTCGAGCGCCCGGCGGGCGAGATAAGCCTCGACCAGTTCCATGTCGATCTGGCGGGGATTGGCCATGGCCTCCAGCACAGCGGCCTTGGTGATGGCATTGAAGGTGACGCGTTCGACGTGGGTGTCCTTCAGCGCCTTCTTCTTGTTGAGTACCTCCAGCACATGCCAGCTGATCGCCTCCCCCTCGCGGTCGGGGTCGGTCGCGAGGATCACGCGGTCGGCGCGTTTGGCGGCGGCTGCGATCTCCGTCATCCGGGTCGAGGCGCGGGCGTCGACTTCCCACTCCATCGCGAAATCCTCATCGGGCTTCACCGACCCGTCCTTGGACGGCAGGTCACGGATATGCCCGTAGGAGGCCAGGACCTCGAAGCCGGAGCCGAGGTATTTGTTGATGGTCTTGGCCTTGGCGGGGCTCTCGACGATGACGAGATTCATTCGGGCTCAGTCTGGGAGGAGGGGCGCAGAACGTGGTTGGCCCGGCGCTGCATGTCAATCAGGCGAAACGTGATCGATGGATTCCCGCGATGCTCGTACCGCCCGGTGGCTTCAGAGCGAGGCCGATCCGCCGGGCAGCAGGGTGGCCCGGCCGACGAGGCTGAGCTCCAGCAGGGCGGCGACGACGGCCCCGATCGGCGCGTCCAGCGCCCGGGCCAGTTCATCGCGGGGTGTCGGCGTCGGGGACAGGAGGGCGGCGACCCGGTCGAGGAAGGCGGGGTCGAGATCGCCGGTCGTATGATCGAAGGGCGCGTCGGCAGGCGGCTCGCGCAGGGTGCGCAGGGTCTCGAAGGCCCGACGCACGTCGTCGATTCCCTCGCACAGGATGGCCCCCTGACGCAGCAGCTCGTTGGGGCCCCTCGAGCGGGGGTCCAGCGGGGAACCGGGCACGGCGAAGACGTCGCGCCCCTGTTCGGCCGCCAGCCGGGTGGTGATCAGGGACCCGGAGCGCAGCTCGGCCTCGACCACGATGACGCCGCGCGACAGGCCCGAGATGATGCGGTTACGGCGGGGAAAATCCTTCGCCTGGGCGCGCGCGCCCATGGGGCTCTCCGAGACAATACAGCCCCGGGTCGCAATCTGATCGTAGAGATCGGCATTGTCGGGCGGATAGATGTCGTCGACGCCGCCGCCCAGGACCGCGACCGTGCCGGTCTGCAGCGCGCCCTGGTGGGCCGCGGTGTCGATGCCCCGTGCCAGCCCCGAGGCGACGACATAGCCGGCCTCGCCAAGGGCCGAGGCGAGGCCGCGGGCGATCCGCTGCCCGCCGGCCGAGGCGATCCGGGCTCCCACGATCGCGACCGTCTCACGCGAGAGAAGGCCGATATCGCCCCGGGTCCAGAGCAGGGGCGGGGGCGGGTCCAGCGCCGCCAGTTGTGGCGGATAGTCGGGGTCTCCGAGAACGACCAGGGTCGCGCCGGCTTCGGCCCCCGCATGGAGCTCGGCCTCAATCCGCTCTTGCGGGGGCAGGGCATAGCCGTGATCGCCGCCCTTGCGGATCAGGTCGGGCAGGGCGTCGAGGGCGGCGATGGCGCCGCCGAACCGGTCCAGCAACTGGCGGAAGGTGACCGGTCCGACCCGGTCGGCGCGGGCGAGGCGCAGGCGGGCGAAACGCTCGTCGTCCGACAGGGCCATCGGCGGCGCCTAGGTTTTGGGGGCGCCGATCCGGGGCTCGGCTCCCTTCAGCAGACGGCCGATGTTCTCATGGTGCCGGACGTAGATCAGGACCGCCGTGACGACGGCGAGGCCGAAGATCGGCTGGGGCGCCGGCAGCCCCGCGGCGGGCAGGGGCAGCAGGGCGAGGGCCGGGGTCGCCGCCGCCGCGATCAGGGCGGCGAGGGAGGAGAATCTCAGGGTGAAAGCCACGACCAGCCAGGTGGCGCCGGCCATCAGCCCCAGCGGCCAGCAGGCGGCGATCATCAGGCCAAAGAAGGTCGCTACGCCCTTGCCGCCCCGGAAGCGCAGCCAGACCGGGAACAGATGCCCCAGAAACGCCGCGCCGCCAGCGATGGCGCCGGCCGCCTCCGAGTCAAACAGCTGCCGGGCAATGAGGAGCGCGACGGCACCCTTGCCCGCATCCAGCAGCAGGGTGGCGAGCGCGAGGTCCTTGCGGCCGGTCCGCAGCACATTGGTCGCGCCGATGTTGCCCGAACCGATGCTGCGGACATCGCCGGCACCGGCGGCGCGGGTAATCACGACCCCGAATGGAATGGAGCCCAGCAGATAGCCCCCGATCGCCACGAGGGCGAGGGTTCCCAGCGCGGGCCCGACCAGATCCTGCAACCGATTCGCTCCCCTGCCACGTTCGCGGCGAACATGCGTCGCCGCAGGGGGCTCGACAAGAGCCGGTCAGGGTTACCGACCGCGATCTCTGCCGCTATGAGAGCGGCCTGTCCAGCGTGAGGTGCCCATGTCCCGTTTCACCGTTCCGGTCCTCCTGTCAGCGCTTCTGGCGTCGGCCTGTGCCGTGACCCCGTCGGCGCAATCCTCGTCGGCCCCCGAACTCGCGGCCTGGTTTGACTGTGTGCGCGAGCAGGGGGGCGTGGTGATCTCGGTGCACCGGGCGCTGCTCACGTCCGACCAGCCGGAGAATTCCGTCGCAGCGATCGAGGCGACCGGTCGGGCCATCCCGGGCGCGATCGTCGAGTTCGACGTCGCGAGCACCCGGGACGGGGCGCTGGTACTGATGCACGACCGGACACTGGAACGGACCACGACCGGGGAGGGGCGGGTTGCCGACCTGACCCTTGCCGAGGTCCGGGCAGTGCGACTGGAGACTGCCGGGGGGGCGGTCACCGGGGCTCCGCCCCCGACACTTCGGGAGGCGCTGGATGCCGCCGGTGGGGTTGGCGTGATTGCCAGCATCGATCTGAAGGCCGCCGAAGGCCTGACGACGGCGGTCCTTGCCCGGGCTGTGATCGATGAGGTGCGGGCTGCCGGTGCCGAGGCGCGGGTCATCCTGATCACCTATTCGGCGGAGGACGCCCGGGCAGTCTCGGCCCTCGCACCCGGGATGATGATCTCGGCCGGAGTCGACGATCTGGCGGATCTGGAGGGGCTCAGCGTCCCCCAGATCCTTGCCTGGACCGGGACCGCGGCAGCCCGGCCAGTCCTGTGGCAGGCTCTTGGGGAGGCTGGGGTGGAGGTCCAGTTCGGGACCCTGGGACGACCCGGGCGACGGCTGGACGATCAGTATGCCGCCGATGGCGATCTGTCGGAGTACCGGGCTCTGGTCGAGCAAGGCGCGGTGGTGATCGGCACGGATACGCCCTTGGCGCTGAAGGGGGTGCTTTCCGGACCCCTGGCCGCCGCGGCCCGGTGCGAGAGGCCATGAACCTGAACGTCGCTTTCAGGTCCGGTTCATGACCGGCCCGCGAAGCTGACCTTTCAGTCGGGGCGGCCGTGATCCCTGCGAGGCGTTGCGGCTTCCATGAGAGGAGCATGTGATGAAGACCAGAACCCTGATCATCGGCGCCCTTGCGACGCTGGCCACCGTGGCCGCGCCGATGGCGGCCTCGGCCCAGCATTGGCGCGGCGATCGCGACCGGGATGGGCGTTATGAGCGGTGGGAGCGGCGCGAGGACCGACGCGACTATCGTCGTGATCAACGCTACGCCCGTCGCTACGCGCCGCCCCCTCGCTATGCGCCGCCCCCTCGCTATGCACCGCCGCCGCGCTATGCCCATGCACCGCGCCGCTACTATCGCGGTGGGACAATCCCCTATCAGTACCGCAGCCACTGGTATGTGCGGGACTACAACCGTTACGGCTACGGCCCCCCGCCCCGGGGCTATGGCTATTACCGGACCGATACCGGCGACGTCGTCCTGGCGGCGCTGGCGACCGGTGTGATCATCTCGCTGCTGAACTAGACTGCGGCGACCGCAACGCCCGCCTGGAGGGACCCGGGCGGGCGTTCGTCTGTTCAGAGCCCCAGCCTGGCCTTCAGGATGTCGTTGACCGAGGCCGGGTTGGCCTTGCCGCCCGTGGCCTTCATGACCTGGCCGACGAACCAGCCCAGCGCCTGTGGTTTTTCGGCGACGGCGGCGGCCTTGTCCGGATTGGCGGCGATGATCTCGTCGACGGCCTTCTCGATCGCCCCGGTGTCGTTGACCTGCACAAGGCCGCGCGCCTCGACCACCTGACGCGGCGACCCCTCGCGGTTCCAGACGTGGTCGAACACCTCCTTGGCGATCTTCGAGGAGATCACGCCCTCCTCGATCAGGGCGACCAGTTCGGCGACGTGGGCGGCGGGCAGGGGGCTCTGGGAAAAATCCTTCCCGTCCGCGGCCAGCCGGGCCGACAGTTCGTTCGTGACCCAGTTGGCGACCAGTTTCGCATCCCGGCCTTTCGCGGCCGCCTCGAAATAGTCGGCCTTGGCCTGTTCCGAGATCAGGACGACGGCGTCGTATTGCGACAGGCCGTAGTCCGCCATCAGCCGGCGGCGCTTGGCGTCCGGCAGTTCGGGCAGGTTGGCCTTGATATCATCGATCCAGGCCTGTTCCAGCTCCAGCGGCAGCAGATCGGGGTCGGGGAAATAGCGGTAGTCGTTGGCTTCTTCCTTGGAACGCATCGAACGGGTCTCGCCGGCCGTGGGGTCGTAGAGGCGGGTCTCCTGAACGATCGAGCCGCCGTCCTCGAGGATCTCGATCTGGCGGCGGGCCTCGTGGTTGATGGCCTGGGAGATGAAGCGGAAGGAGTTGACGTTCTTGATCTCGCAGCGCGTGCCCAGATGGCTGAAGTCGCCCGTGGCCTTGAACTTCGCGTACTGGCCCTCGCGGCAGACCGAGACATTGACGTCGGCGCGCAGATTGCCCTTCTCCATGTCCCCGTCGCAGGTGCCCAGATAGATCAGGATGGTGCGGATCTTCTTGACGTAGGCGACGGCTTCTTCCGGCGAGCGGATGTCGGGGCGCGAGACGATCTCCATCAGGGCGGTGCCGGCGCGATTGAGGTCGACATAGGATTCGGTCGGCGACAGGTCGTGGATCAGCTTGCCCGCGTCCTGTTCCAGATGCAGCCGCTCGATACCGACGTTGAAGAAGGAGCCGTCCTCGGCCTCGACCTCGACCACGCCCTCGCCGACGATCGGGAAATACAGCTGGCTGATCTGATAGCCCTGCGGCAGGTCGGGATAGAAATAGTTCTTGCGGTCGAACTGGCTCTTGCGATTGATCGCGGCGTTCAGGCCCAGACCCGTCTTTACCGCCTGTTCGACGCAATGCCTGTTCAGCGTCGGCAGCATGCCGGGGAAGCCGGCATCGATCAGCGACACCTGCTCATTGGGCCCGGCGCCGAAGCCGACGGCGGCCCCGGAGAACAGTTTGGCGTTCGACGCCACCTGGGCGTGGATCTCCAGCCCCATGACGATTTCCCAGGCCCCGGTGCGGCCCTGGATCAGTTTGGATGTGGTGGCGGTGTCGGTCATGGGCCCTGATTAGCGCCGGGGAAGGGTTTGCGAAAGTTCCTGTCTTGAGCCTGTCGCGATTTGCGGGTCATCTGTGGCCGAACCCTCTCCCGGAGACGACCATGATCAAGTCCATCCTCGCCGCCGCCGCGCTCGCCGCCGTGTCCAGCGCCGCTGTCGCCCAGACCGCCCCGGCCCAGGACCATTCGGGCCATGCCGGCCATGCCGCACCGGCCGCCTCGGCCATGCCGACGGTCAACAGCCCGATCAAGGACCTGCTGGCCCATCCGGCGACCGCCGCCGTGATGGAGAAGCATCTGCCGGGCGTCGCCCAGCATCCGGCCCTGCCGCAGTTCCAGGACATGACCCTGTCCGATGTTGCCCCCCTGTCGGGCGGCGCGGTCACGCCCGCCGTCATCGAGGCGATCGACACGGACATCAAGGCCCTGCCGGCCGCCTAGGACAGGCCGGTCCGGGCCGCACCCGGGCGACCGCACAGGCTCCGGGATTGCCGGGGCGGGCCCCGCCGTCGATAGTGGGGACTGCCCTCACCGTTTGTGCTGGAGACGCTGATGCCTGTGAACCGCCGCCTGAACGCCATTGCCCTCGCCGCGATGATCGCCGCCTGCGCTCCGGGACCCCTGCTGGTCGCGGCCCAGGCGCAGGATCGTGTCTCCGGCTCCGCCGTGGCCGCCGCACCGGTCAGCCGGGCCGTCCTGTTCGAGGCGGCCGCCGCCGATCCAGCCGGGGTTCTGGTTCTGCCGCTGGCCAGCCTGACCGATCTGTCCCGCTTCGACGGCTTTGATGCGACCGTCCGGACGCAGATCGAACGCGCCTCGGCCAGCGCCGGGTTCAACTACGGTGCCCGCCAGACGCTGAGTCTGCGCGGCATCGGCGCGTGGGACCGCATTCTGTTGGTCGGACTGGGCGATGCGTCCCAGGCCCAGTGGAGTGGCGCTGTCGCCGGCCGCGCCGTCCAGTCGGAGGCGACGGCGATCACGGTGCTGACCGATGCGTTGACGCCCGAACAGGCGGCGAGCTTCGCCACCGGCCTCGGCCTCGGCCACTACCGTTCGGATCTCTACCGCACGTCGGGACGATCGACCGCGGCACCCGGCCCGGTCGTCCTGGCCGGGAGGTCGGCCGAGGCGGCCCGAGCCCTGTATGAGGGCCGGGGCGCGGCGCTGGTCGAGGCGATGGCCTGGACGCGCGACATTTCCAACGAGCCCGCCAACATCGTCTATCCGGAAGTCTTCGTGGAGCGGGCGCGGGCCGCCTTCGCCGGGCTGGACGGCGTCTCGATCCAGGTGCTCGACGTGCCCGCCATGGAGCGGCTGGGCATGGGCTCGCTGCTGGCGGTCGGTCGCGGCTCGGCCCGGCCGCCGCGCCTGCTGGTGGTCCGTTACCAGGGCACCGGCGCACCGCAGGGCGGCCCGATCGCGCTGGTTGGCAAGGGGATCACCTTCGACAGCGGCGGTATCTCGATCAAGCCCTCGGCCGGCATGGGCAATATGAAGATGGACATGTCGGGAGCGGCCTCGGTCACCGGGGCCGTGCTGGCCCTCGCCCGGAGCCGCGCGCCGGTGGATGTGGTCGCGGTCGCGGCCCTGGCCGAAAACATGCCGGACGGCGCCGCGACGCGGCCGGGCGATGTGCTGACGGCCATGAACGGCAAGACGATCGAGGTGATCTCGACCGACGCCGAGGGCCGGCTGGTGCTGGCCGACGCCCTGGTCTGGGTCGAACGCAATCTGGATCCCGCGGCCATCGTCGATGTAGCGACCCTGACGGGGGCCGTCGGCGGGGCGCTGGGCAATGATTATGCCGGCCTGTTCAGCCGTCACGACGCCCTTGCCGACCAGCTGGACGCGGCGGGCCGCTCCACGGGCGAGCGGCTGTGGCGACTGCCGCTGAATCCGGGGTATTCGGGCATCCTGTCCTCTCCGATCGCGGATTTGCAGAACACCGGAGCCAGCGGCCCGGGGGCCAGCACCGGAGCCTGGTTCGTGGGCGAGTTCGTCAGCCGCGACATCCCCTGGGCCCATCTGGACATCGCCAACATGGCCTATGGCGCCGCCAACGACTGGAAGCCGGTCGGTTCCGCCGGCTTCGGCGTCCGGCTGCTGGAAGAATTCGTCCGCAACTACCAGCCGGTGGCGCGTGGCGAGGCCAGCGGCGGGGGCTGAGGGCCAGCCGACGTCGAGGTCATGCGTCGTCGGCCTTGCCGTGTCGCAGCGAGGGGCGGGGAAGCCGGCGGAGTGCGGGCGGTCGCCCGGAACCGATGGGGCCCCCGGCTTTCGCGTTACGGGGACCGGTGATGTTTTTTCGGCTCGCGCCGGGGCTCCGACTGTCAAGCCCACGGCGGGCGGAGGGGTGCAGGGCCCTCCGGGCTCCACGGTTTGACGCCCCGTGGACAGTCCCGCGCCGACGCCGGGCCGTGTCTCCACAGGTCCAGGTCAACGCCGGATCCGGGTCCGTAGCCGGTCGCAGTGACGCGGTTTGGCTGCTACGCGCCGCCCTTCGGGTCCCGTTCGATCGCGCCCCGCCGGACGTCCGGGTCCTGGGCCGAGGACGCCTTCCCCACGCAACGGGACTGGCTACATCACACGGGCAGTCCGGGGCGTGTAGGGCTGGAGGGCGCTTGAATCGGGACGGGTCTTGATAAGGCTGTAGGAATCGGCGCGTCCGTTGATAACAACGCCCTCCCTCTCCCGATGGGAGAGGGAGCCGGGGGGAGTTGCCGCGTCAGCCCGGCTGGACGGCCAGGAGCTCGACCTTGAACAGCAGGGTGGAGTTGGCCGGAATCTTGTCCCCGCCGACCCAGCGTGCCCCGTAGGCGAGCTCTGCGGGGATGGCGAACTGGTAGGTCTCGCCGACGTGCATCAGGCCGACGCCCTCGGTCCAGCCGCGGATGACGCGGTTGAGGGGGAACTCGGCCGGTTCGCCGCGCTCATACGAACTGTCGAAGGTGCGGCCGTCGATGAAGGTCCCCTGATAGTGGACCCGGACCGTGTCGGTGGGCGAGGGGCGGGGCGCGTCGGGGCGGGCCGGCCCTTCGCGGCGGTACTGCAGGCCGGAGGCTGTGGTCGTCCAGCCGCGGCGGGCCCCGTTCCAGGCCAGGTAAGCCGCCTGACCGGCGTCATACTCGGCCTGGGTGGAGGGGGCCTGGGGGGCGACCACGGGAGCGTCCAGCGGGGCCGTGGCGCAGGCGGCGAGGACGAGCAGGGGGGCGAGGGCGAGAATCCGTGTCATGCGGCGACGCTAGCAGGGTCCGTCGCGGCTCGCTACGCGTCCAGCGCCGCCAGACGCCGCCGCAGGAACAGGGCCTCGGCCGGGGACGGCGAGAGGGACAGGGCGGTGGCGTATTCCTGACGCGCGTCTGCGGTCCAGCCTAGCCGGGCGAACAGGTCGGCGCGGGCGGCGTGGAGGGGCAGCCAGCCGACGGTATCAATGCAGAGCAGGGCGTCGAGGGCGGCGGCTGGACCCTGGACCTCGGCGAGGGCCACGGCGCGATTGGCGCGGATGACGGGATCGTCGCGGTGGGCCAGCAGCCGGTCGTAAAGTTCGAGGATGGCGACCCAGTCGGTGCGGCCTGTGACGGCGCGCTGCGCATGGGCCCCGTGGATGGCGGCCTGGAGCGCGCGGGGTCCGGGCGGGGTGCGGCGGGCCCGGGATACGGCGGCGGAGCGTGCGAGGAGAGCGTCGGCCTCGGCCATAAGGGGGCGGGACCAGTCCGCCGGGGTCTGGTCCGTCAGGGGCACCATGGTGCCGGAGGCGTCGAGCCGGGCCGGGCGCCGCGCCTCGGCGAAACGGACGGTGGCGGCGAGGGCCTGGGCCTCGGCGTCGTCGGGGGCGAGTTGGGCGAGCAGCCCCGTCAGGGCCAGCATCTCCGCGGCGAACCCGGCATGGGGGCCGGCCCCGGCGGCGTCGGCATGGGCCACGCCATAGGCCACCTCGAGCGTGGAGAGGACGGCATCCATCCGCTCGGGCCAGCGGGCGGGGGCGGGCACCTCGAAGGGCACGCCCGCCTCCGCGATCTTGCGCCGGGCGCGGACGAGGCGGCGGGCGAGGGTCGGCTCGGGGATCAGGAAGGCGGCGGCGAGTGCGTCCGTGGTCAGGCCGCAGACCGTGCGCAGGGTCAGGGCGGCGCGGGCGTCGGGGCTGACGGCCGGATGGCAGCAGACGAAGATCAGCCGCAGCCGCTCGTCGGGGATGGGGTCGTCCAGCGCCATGACCTGGTCCTCGGGCGTGGGCGGGGGCGGCGGGCCGTCCGGCCGCCAGGCGGCGGCGACGCCGCGATGGCGGACCCGATCCAGCGCCTGGCGACGGGCGACGGCGTAAAGCCAGGCGGCCGGGTCGGCGGGCGGCGTGTCTCCCCACCGTTCCACTGCGCGGGCGCAGGCCGCGGCGAAGGCGTCCTCGGCGAGGTCGACATCGCGGAAGGCGGCGGCGAGGGCCGAGACGACCCGGCCGCCGGCTTCACGAAAGGCCCGATCGAGCGGGTTCAAGCGCCGGACATGGGCGGGGGCGGGAGGAGGGGGCGGATCTCCACCGACCCCGTGCCGGCGATGGGCAGCCGTCGGGCCCAGTCGATGGCGGCGTCCAGATCCGGCACATCGATCGTGTAGAGGCCGCCCAGCTGTTCGCGGGTCTCGGCGAACGGGCCGTCATGGACGGTCCGCCCCTCGGGGGTGACCCGGACCGTGGTCGCGAGGGTGGTAGATTTGAGCCCGGCCCCGCCGACGAAGACGCCGGCCTGATGCATGGCCCCGCCGTAGGCGGTGTGGGCGTCGATGATGTCTTTCCAGGCTTGTCCGGCCTCGCCGTCAGAGTAGGAGTGGGCTTCGGGTTCGTAGATCAGCAACACATACTGCATGGTCAGCCTCCGCTTGGGGTCGCCTGATCGGACGCTCCGATCCTGCACGACAACCGGGAGACGCGCGAGGGACGGGCCGGAGGACAGCGGCATCGAAATTTTCGTAACCGATGGCTGCATCGGTGGAGAAACCGGGGACAAGCCCTTCCCTTCGGCCCCGAAACTTGTATAAGTCCCGGTTCCGCAACACTCCCCATGAGTCTGCGCGAAAGCGCCGAGGCCCGGTCCGTCGCCCTCCGACCGAGCGAAGGCGTGGCTCCTTCCCCAGGGAGCTACCCAGATTTCAGGCTTCCTGATCCTGCCCGGATCGAGGGTGGAGGCCGAAACCGACTGCCACGGGACGCGACCGCTCGCGCTGCCGTGGCTGCTGCATTGTGCGCGAGGCCTTCCCCCGGGGTCCGCGAATGGGAAAACAGAATGACTGACGTCCTGAACGGTCTCACCATCAACGGTCAGATCGCATCGGCCACGACCTTCACCGGCAAGAAGCGCATCCGCAAGTCCTTCGGACGTATCCCCGAGGCGGTGGCGATGCCGAACCTGATCGAGGTTCAGCGCGCGTCCTATGAGCAGTTCCTGCAGCGCGAGGTCCGCCCGGGCGTCCGCAAGGAACAGGGCATCGAGGCGGTGTTCCGCTCGGTCTTCCCGATCAAGGATTTCAACGAACGCGCCGTGCTGGAGTACGTCTCCTACGAGTTCGAGGATCCGAAATACGACGTCGAGGAATGCATCCAGCGCGACATGACCTATGCCGCGCCGCTGAAGGTCAAGCTGCGCCTGATCGTGTTCGAGGCGGACGAGGAAACGGGCGCGCGCTCGGTCAAGGACATCAAGGAGCAGGACGTCTATATGGGGGACATCCCCCTGATGACGGACAAGGGGACCTTCATCGTCAACGGCACCGAGCGGGTGATCGTGTCGCAGATGCACCGGTCGCCGGGCGTCTTCTTCGACCATGACAAGGGCAAGACCCACTCCTCGGGCAAGCTGCTGTTCGCCGCGCGGGTGATCCCGTACCGCGGCTCGTGGCTGGATTTCGAGTTCGACGCCAAGGACGTGGTGTTCGTGCGCATCGACCGTCGCCGCAAGCTGCCGGCGACCACCTTCCTCTATGCGCTCGGCATGGACGGCGAGGAAATCCTGCGCACCTTCTACGAGACCGTGCCCTATGAGAAGCGTGGCGAGGGCTGGGTCACCCCGTACAAGCCCGAGCGCTGGAGGGGCGTGAAGCCCGAGTTCGACCTGATCGACGCCGACACCGGCGAGGTCGTGGCCGCCGCCGGGGCCAAGATCAGCGCCCGCGCCGCCAAGAAGCTGGGCGACACCACCACCTCGCTGTCGCTGGCCGCCGACGCGCTCGTGACCCGCTACCTGGCCGCCGACGCGGTCAACTTCGAGACCGGCGAGATTTATGCCGAGGCCGGCGACGAGCTGGACGCCCCGACCATCGAACTGCTGGAGTCCAAGGGCTTCACCACCATCGACGTGCTGGACATCGACCACGTCACGGTCGGCGCCTACATCCGCAACACCCTGCGGGTCGACAAGAACACCGGCCGCGAGGACGCCCTGTTCGACGTCTATCGCGTGATGCGCCCGGGCGAGCCGCCGACCCCGGAAGCCGCCGAGGCCATGTTCAACTCCCTGTTCTTCGACAGCGAGCGCTACGACCTGTCGGCCGTGGGCCGGGTCAAGATGAACATGCGTCTGGAGACGCCAGAAGTCTCGGACGAGATCCGCGTGCTGCAGAAGGACGACGTCCTGAAGGTGCTGCAGATCCTGGTGGGTCTGAAGGACGGCCGTGGCGAGATCGACGACATCGACAACCTGGGCAACCGCCGGGTCCGTTCGGTGGGTGAACTGCTGGAGAACCAGTACCGCGTCGGCTTGCTGCGCATGGAACGCGCGATCAAGGAGCGGATGTCGTCGGTCGATATCGACACGGTGATGCCGCACGACCTGATCAACGCCAAGCCGGCCGCGGCCTCGGTGCGGGAGTTCTTCGGCTCCTCGCAGCTGTCGCAGTTCATGGACCAGACCAACCCGCTGTCCGAGATCACCCACAAGCGTCGCCTGTCGGCGCTTGGCCCGGGCGGTCTGACACGCGAGCGGGCGGGCTTCGAGGTCCGCGACGTGCACCCGACCCACTACGGCCGGATCTGCCCGATCGAGACGCCGGAAGGCCCGAACATCGGCCTGATCAACTCGCTGGCGACCCACGCCCGGGTCAACAAATACGGCTTCATCGAGAGCCCGTACCGGCGCGTGAAGGACGGCAAGGCCCTGGACGAGGTGGTCTACATCTCCGCCATGGAGGAGTCGAAATACACGATCGCCCAAGCCAATATCGGCCTGAAGGACGGCATGATCGTCGACGAACTGGTCCCGGGCCGGATCAACGGTGAATCGCAACTGCTGATCCGCGCCGACGTGGACATGATGGACGTGTCGCCGAAACAGGTCGTTTCGGTCGCCGCCGCCCTGATCCCCTTCCTCGAGAACGACGACGCCAACCGGGCCCTGATGGGCGCGAACATGCAGCGTCAGGCCGTGCCTCTGGTGCAGTCCGACGCGCCGCTGGTCGGCACCGGTATGGAAGCGGTCGTGGCCCGGGATTCCGGCGCTGTGGTCGTGGCCCGTCGCGACGGTGTGGTCGAACAGATTGACGGCACGCGGATCGTGGTGCGCGCCACCAACGAACTGGATGCCGGGCGTTCGGGCGTCGACATCTATCGGCTGTCCAAGTTCCAGCGGTCCAACCAGTCGACCTGCATCAACCAGCGCCCGATCGTGCGCGTGGGCGATGAGGTGAAGGTCGGCGACGTGATCGCCGACGGCCCGTCGACGGACCTCGGTGAACTGGCGCTGGGCCGGAACGCCCTGGTCGCCTTCATGCCGTGGAACGGCTACAACTTCGAGGACTCGATCCTGATCTCGGAGCGTATCGTGCGCGACGACGTCTTCACCTCGATCCACCTCGAGGAGTTCGAGGTCATGGCCCGCGACACCAAGCTGGGGCCTGAGGAAATCACCCGCGACATCCCGAACGTCGGCGAGGAGGCCCTGCGCAACCTTGACGAGGCGGGCATCGTGGCCATCGGAGCCGAGGTCCAGCCGGGCGACATCCTGGTCGGCAAGGTGACGCCGAAGGGCGAGAGCCCGATGACCCCGGAAGAGAAGCTGCTCCGCGCCATCTTCGGCGAGAAAGCCTCTGATGTCCGGGATACCAGCCTCCGTCTCCCGCCCGGCGTCGCCGGCACGATCGTCGATGTTCGCGTGTTCAACCGTCACGGCGTCGACAAGGACGAGCGCGCCATGTCGATCGAGCGCGACGAGATCGAGCGTCTGGGCAAGGACCGCGATGACGAGCTCGCGATCCTCGAGCGCAACGTTTATGGCCGCCTGCGTCCGCTGCTGATGGGCAAGAATGCCGTGTCGGGTCCCAAGGGCCTTGGCCGCGGTGAAGTGACCGAAGCCAAGCTGGGCGAGCTGTCGCGCGGCCTGTGGTGGCAGATCGCCCTCGACGACGAGAAGGCGATGGGCGAGCTGGAGCAGATGAAGAAGTCGTTCGAGGATGCCAGGAAGGCCCTCGACCGCCGCTTCGAGGACAAGGTCGAGAAGCTGCAGCGCGGCGACGAACTGCCCCCCGGCGTGATGAAGATGGTCAAGGTGTTCGTGGCGGTGAAGCGCAAGCTTCAGCCCGGGGACAAGATGGCCGGTCGTCACGGCAACAAGGGCGTCATCTCCAAGATCCTGCCGATCGAGGACATGCCGCACCTCGAGGACGGCACCTCGGTCGACGTGGTGCTGAACCCGCTGGGCGTGCCCTCGCGCATGAACATCGGCCAGATCTTCGAAACCCACCTCGGCTGGGCGGCCGCGGGCCTCGGCAAGCAGATCGCCGGGCTTCTGGAAGCCTGGCAGGGCGGTGGCCAGAAGCAGGCGCTGATCGATCATCTGACCGGCATCTACGGCGAGGACACCCCCTTGCCGCAGGACGAGCACGAGCTGGTCGAGCTGGCGCAGAACCTGTCCAAGGGCGTTCCGTTCGCCACCCCGGTGTTCGACGGTGCCCACATCTCGGACATCGAGGACCTGCTGGAGAAGGCGGGTCTGGAGCGTTCGGGCCAGTCAATCGTCTATGACGGCCAGACCGGCGAGCAGTTCAAGCGTCCGGTCACGGTCGGCTACATCTACATGCTGAAGCTGCACCACCTGGTGGACGACAAGATCCACGCCCGTTCGATCGGACCGTATTCGCTCGTTACCCAGCAGCCGCTGGGCGGCAAGGCGCAGTTCGGCGGTCAGCGCTTCGGGGAGATGGAGGTCTGGGCTCTGGAAGCCTACGGCGCCGCCTACACCCTGCAGGAGATGCTGACGGTGAAGTCCGACGACGTGGCCGGCCGGACCAAGGTCTACGAGGCCATCGTCCGCGGTGACGACAGCTTCGAGGCAGGCATTCCCGAGAGCTTCAACGTTCTCATCAAGGAAATGCGTTCGCTGGGTCTGAACGTGGAGCTGGAGAACAGCTGAGGAAGAAGTGGCGAGTGACGAGTGGCGAGTGGCGAGACGACGCCGCAGCCCGCTCGATGATCACTCGCCACTGACCACTCGCCACTCGCCACTCTTCTCTATTTTCGCGGCAAGTCCGCAGAAGGAACCAAGATGAACCAGGAAGTCCTGAACATCTTCAATGCGGTCCCGGTCACCCCGACCTTCGACCAGATCAAGATCGCTCTCGCGTCCCCCGAAAAGATCCGCTCGTGGTCGTTCGGGGAGATCAAGAAGCCCGAGACGATCAACTATCGTACGTTCAAGCCCGAGCGTGACGGCCTGTTCTGCGCGCGCATCTTTGGCCCGACCAAGGATTACGAATGCCTGTGCGGCAAGTACAAGCGCATGAAATACAAGGGGATCATCTGCGAGAAATGCGGCGTAGAGGTCACCCTGGCCCGCGTCCGGCGCGAGCGGATGGGCCATATCGAACTGGCGTCTCCCGTCGCCCACATCTGGTTCCTGAAGTCGCTGCCGTCGCGCATCTCGCTGATGCTGGACATGGCGCTGAAGGACGTGGAGCGGGTGCTCTACTTTGAAAACTACATCGTCACCGAGCCGGGCCTGACCCCGCTGAAGCAGAACCAGCTGCTGACGGAAGACGAGTTCTATCGCTACCAGGACGAGTTCGGCGATGACGGCTTCACCGCCGAGATCGGTGCCGAGGCCGTGCGCAACCTGCTGATGGGCATCGACCTGCATGCGGAGGCCGAGCGTCACCGCGGCGAACTGGCCGACAGCCCCTCGGAAATGAAGGCCAAGAAGGCGTCCAAGCGCCTGAAGCTGATCGAGGCCTTCCTCGAGAGCGGCAACAAGCCCGAGTGGATGATCCTGACGGTCGTGCCGGTCATTCCGCCGGAACTGCGCCCGCTGGTGCCGCTGGACGGTGGCCGCTTCGCCACCTCCGACCTGAACGACCTGTATCGCCGGGTGATCAACCGGAACAACCGCCTGAAGCGGCTGATCGAGCTCCGCGCGCCCGACATCATCATCCGCAACGAAAAGCGGATGCTGCAGGAATCGGTCGACGCCCTGTTCGACAACGGCCGTCGCGGTCGCGTCATCACGGGTGCCAACAAGCGCCCGCTGAAGTCGCTGGCCGATATGCTGAAGGGCAAGCAGGGCCGCTTCCGCCAGAACCTTCTGGGCAAGCGCGTCGACTATTCGGGCCGTTCGGTCATCGTGGTCGGACCCGACCTGAAGCTGCACGAGTGCGGCCTGCCCAAGAAGATGGCGCTGGAGCTGTTCAAGCCGTTTATCTATGCGCGCCTTGACGCCAAGGGCCTGTCGGGCACCGTCAAACAGTCCAAGCGCATGGTCGAGCGCGAACAGCCCCAGGTGTGGGACATCCTCGAAGAGGTGATCCGCGAGCACCCGGTGATGCTGAACCGCGCGCCGACGCTTCACCGTCTGGGCATCCAGGCGTTCGAGCCCAAGCTGATCGAGGGCAAGGCCATCCAGCTGCACCCGCTGGTCTGCGCCGCGTTCAACGCCGACTTCGACGGCGACCAGATGGCCGTGCACGTCCCGTTGAGCCTCGAGGCCCAGCTGGAAGCGCGCGTGCTGATGATGTCGACCAACAACATCCTGTCGCCCGCCAACGGCAAGCCGATCATTGTGCCGTCGCAGGACATCGTCCTGGGCCTGTACTATCTGTCGCTGGTCAAGGACGGTGAGCCGGGTGAAGGCAAGCTGTTCGCCAACGTCGGCGAGATCGACGCGGCGCTCGACGCCGGTGTCGTGACCCTGCACACCCGCATCAAGGCGCGCTGGACCGAGGAAGACAAGGACGGCAACGAGATCACCAAGGTGATCGACACGACGCCGGGCCGGATGAAACTGGGCGCTCTTCTGCCCAAGAACCCGAACGTCGGTTACCGACTGCTCGAGAAGAACCTGACCAAGAAGGAAATCGGCAATCTGATCGACGTGGTCTATCGCCACTGCGGTCAGAAGGCGACGGTGATCTTCGCCGACCAGATGATGGGTCTCGGCTTCAAGGAAGCGGCGCGCGCCGGCATCTCCTTCGGCAAGGATGACATCGTCATCCCGGCCAAGAAGGTGGAGATCGTCGCCGCCACGCGCACCCTGGTCGAGGAATACGAGCAGCAGTACGCCGACGGCCTGATCACCAAGGGCGAGAAGTACAACAAGGTCGTCGACGCCTGGGCCAAGGCCACGGACCGGGTCGCCGACGAGATGATGGGCGAGATCGCGCAGCCGCGCGTTCTGGCCTCCGGCCGGACCGCCGAGATCAACTCGGTCTATATGATGGCCAACTCCGGTGCCCGGGGTTCCCAGGCCCAGATGAAGCAGCTGGGCGGGATGCGCGGCCTGATGGCCAAGCCGTCGGGCGAGATCATCGAGACGCCGATCGTGTCGAACTTCAAGGAAGGCCTGACCGTCCTTGAATATTTCAACTCGACCCACGGGGCCCGCAAGGGTCTGGCCGACACCGCGCTGAAGACCGCCAACTCGGGTTATCTGACCCGTCGTCTGGTGGACGTGGCGCAGGACTCGATCGTCACCGAGGAAGACTGCAAATCGACCCGCGGCATCACCCTGCGGGCCGTGGTCGAGGGCGGCGACGTGCTGGTCTCTCTGGGGCAACGCGTGCTGGGGCGCTACAACGCCGAGGACATCAAGGCCCCGGGCACGGACACTGTCCTGTTCCCGGCCGACACCTATCTGGTGGAGGATGTGGTCGAGGTCATCGACCGCGAGGGCGTCCAGTCGGTCAAGGTCCGTTCGGCGCTTACGTGTGAGGCCGAAGCTGGCATCTGCGGCATGTGCTACGGCCGCGATCTGGCGCGCGGCACCAACGTCAACATCGGTGAAGCGGTCGGGGTCATCGCGGCCCAGTCGATCGGCGAGCCGGGCACCCAGCTGACCATGCGGACCTTCCACATCGGCGGCACGGCCCAGGTGGCGGAAACCTCGTTCTACGAGGCGACCAACGCCGGGATCGTCAAGGTCGTCGGGCCCACCGTCACCGGCGCCCACGGCGATCTGGTGTCGATGAGCCGCAACGTGGTCGTCACCGTCATGGTCGATGGCAAGGACCGCGAGAGCTACAAGATCCCCTATGGCGGCCGTCTGCGCGTCAAGGAAGGCTCCGAGGTCAAAAAGAACCAGCGTCTGGCGGAGTGGGACCCCTACACCACCCCGATCATCACCGAGGTGGGCGGCGTCGTCCGCTTCGAGGATCTGACCGAGGGTCTGTCGTTCCGCGAGGAGACCGACGAGGCGACGGGCATCGCCCAGCGCGTCGTTATCGACTGGCGCGCCAGCCCCCGCGGTTCGGACCTGCGTCCGGCCATGGGCATCACCACCGGTGACGCCTATGCCAAGCTGGCCTCGGGCTCCGACGCCCGGTACCTGCTGCCGGTGGGGGCCATCCTGTCGGTGGCCAACGGCGACGAGGTCAAGCCCGGCGAGATCCTGGCCCGTATCCCGACCGAGGGTGCCAAGACGCGCGACATCACCGGCGGTCTGCCGCGGGTGGCCGAGCTGTTCGAGGCCCGTCGTCCCAAGGACTGCGCGGTCATCGCCGAGATGGACGGCCGGGTCGAATTCGGTCGCGACTACAAGAACAAGCGTCGCATCAAGATCACGCCGGAGCCCAACGCCGATGGCGAACAGGGCGAACCGGTCGAGTTCCTGATCCCCAAGGGCAAACACATCTCCGTCCACGACGGCGATCTGATCCAGAAGGGCGACTACATCATCGACGGCAACCCGGATCCGCACGACCTGCTGCGCATCCAGGGCGTCGAGGCGCTGGCCGAATATCTGGTGAACGAGGTGCAGGAGGTCTATCGCCTGCAGGGCGTGCCGATCAACGACAAGCACATCGAGGTGATCGTTCGCCAGATGCTGCAGAAGGTCGAGATTCTCGACTCGGGTGAAACGACCCTGATCCGTGGCGACACGGTCGAGGTGGCGGAAGCCGTGCTGGAGAACGAGAAGGTCGAGAAGAGGGGCGGCCGTCCGGCCACCACCCAGCCCGTCCTGCTGGGCATCACCAAGGCGTCGCTGCAGACCCGCAGCTTCATCTCGGCGGCGTCCTTCCAGGAGACCACCCGCGTCCTCACCGACGCCTCGGTCAACGGCAAGAAGGACACGCTGGAAGGGCTGAAGGAGAACGTCATCGTCGGCCGCCTGATCCCGGCGGGCACGGGGGCCTATCTCCGCAGCCTGCAGAAGGTGGCCAACGAGCGCGACGCCCTGCTGACCTCGACGCGGGAAGCCGCCGTCGAGCCCCTGCCGGCGGAGCTGCAACTGGAGCTGGCCGAGAGCGAGTGATCGCTCCTCAAAGCTGAAGACTGAAGGGGCGGTTCCGGCGACGGGGCCGCCCCTTTCGCTTCTGGACGCCCCGTTCCGCGTCAGGCACGCTGTTGGCCGATACGGGAAAGAGCATGATGCGCGGAACGACCATGAAGGCCCTCGACCGGCTGCCGATGTTCCTGAAAGCCCTCGGTCTCTCGCTGGCCGTGCTGATGGTCACCACGGCGCTCAACGGTCTGGTCGACCTCGGGGGCGTGCTGCATGACGTCGCTTGCCCGGACCACGGCTGGCTCGTCTGAGGCGCTACTCCTGCCCCTGGATCGGGCGCATCGGCGCGGGATCGTTGGAGCCGAGGCCGGGGTTGCCGACGGTGGTGGCTCCCTGACGGATGGCCGGATCCAGATGCGCTCCGGCGCAGCCGACGCCGAGGTTTGAGCCGGGGCAATCGCCGGGGCCGACGATGCCGACGCCGCCGGACAGCGGTCGCCGGCGCGCCTCGTATTCCGCCAGCGCCCGGGCACCGTCGCGGGCGAAGCCGGCCTCGCGACGGGCTTCGGAGGCGTTCAGGGTGCGGGGTCCGGGCGGACCCGCCCGACCGGCGGCCTCATTGAACCGCTCATCGCACAGGGCCTGTTCACCGGCATTCAGCCGGCCGTCCATGATGCGGCAGCCGCCGGCCCCGGTGCGCATCGACCGGGCGATGGCGGCGGCCATGCCCTCGGGCGTGACCTGCCAGGCGTCGGCCGGGGCGGACGGGGCTCCGGGGACCGCGACGCCGCCGAGGCGGGGAACGGGCGCGGCGGGGCGGTCCTCGTCCTCCTCGTCGCGGGAGCGGTCCGTGGACAGTGCGGACTGCGTTTCGCCGAGCGCGGGGGTGCGCTCGCGGGAGGCGGCGCTCGCGGGGGTGGGCACCCGGGCCGTCTCACCCGTCCGCAGGGGACGGGGCTCCATCTCGACATAGACGGGCAGGGGCGGGAGGTCCGGGAGGACGGGGCGCGCCTCGAACAGGCCGAGGGCCAGCGGCGTCAGGACGGTGGCGTGAAGCAGGACGGAGGCCGCGACGATGACCGCGCGCTGGCGGTTGACCGGGCTCGCGAGGTCGCGCCATCCGGGGGGACTCAAGCCAGCCTTGGACACACAACCTCCCCGTCGGAAGCGGTACGCTGACGGTGCACCGTGGCGGGATCAGGGCAGGTGGGTCGCCTCAGTCGTGGCTGACGATGTGGGCCCCGCGGTGCATGCGCACGAAGGGCGGCGGGCGATCGGGATCGTCCAGCCGCGCGGCGGCCTCGGCCAGGACGAAGCGGGTGATGGCCGGCAGGTCGAGGGCGCGGGCCTGATCCAGCCGGAGCCATGCGATCTCGTCCAGCTCGCCCGAGCCGGCGGTGGGCGCGGGGTCCCGCAGGGCCGAGACGTCGGCGAGGAAGAACCGGGCATCGAACCGGCGGGTGCGGCCCGGCGGGGTGATGGCGCGAGCGATATAGGTCAGGGCGGCCAGATCCGGAAGGGCCCCGGCGGCGCGGAACTCGCGCCACGGCCCCGGCACGGCGGCGGGCGGGGCCGGGTGGCCGAGGATCAGGCCGGTCTCCTCGAAGGTCTCGCGCACCGCGGTCAGGCACAGGGCGCGGGCGCGGCGCGCGGGCATCTCGGCCTCCAGCCGGGACCGGGTCGCAGGCGGTGGATCGCTGGCGAAGGCGGCTGTGAAATCGGCCCGGTCTATCCGACCCCCAGGAAAGACCCATTTGGAGGCCATGAAGACATGGCCGGGGGCGCGGCGGCCCATCAGCACCTCCGGCTGCTGACCGCCCCGGACGAGGATCAGGGTGGCGGCGTCTTTCGGCCGCTGACGCGGGCCACTCGAGCGGGGCGCGTCGGCGAGGTCCCGGGCGGCGTCAAAGGGCTGGATCGGCGACGACATCCCCGACCGATGCCACGCTGGCACGGGCGAGGAAAGCGGTGCCTCCCGGGTCGGGTGTTGGCGTGGGCCGATCAGCCAGTCTCCGCTTCGGTCTCGCGCTGGGCGATGGCGGCGATCCGGGCTTCGAGCGCCTGCCGGACTTCGGGCGAGCAGTCGCTGGCCGCATTCGGTGCCGCGGTGCCGGATGCCGCAGCGGGCGCGACGATGAGATCCTCGACCAGGCTGGACGCGGCGGCGCGGAGGGGGGGCTCCTCGATGCCGGACACCGCCGTCCGGGCCAGGCTCGCGGCGTCGACGTCTTGCCAGCCGCAGGTCGCGGCTGCCTGCCTCAGCGTCTGGGCCGCACGCAGCCCCTGCACGATCTCGGGATTGCTCGCCTCCAGCGCGGCTATGGCCGCGTTGCGACCGGCGGTCTCGACATCGACAGCGTCACAGGCGGACACAGCGAGGGCCGCGATGACGAATAGACCAGGAACCACACTGCGCATGACAATCACTCCTTTGAGGCCCCGGGAGGTCATACCAGACGGGGACAATCCGGAAAGGCGACCGAATGGCCGAGGCCCGCTGCGCCCTACCGCCGCTTGCCCTTCCTGACCCCCTTGAGACCACCCGAGGGTCTCCCGCCACGGGGCGGCTTTGGTCCGCCGGGGCGACCCGCGCCGCGTTTGGGCGGGCCGTCGCCGCCGGGACCGCGACCGCGCAGGCCGAGGCGGGGAGCGGCGGCGTTGGGATCGCGAGGCTCGGGGTCGCTGAGCATTTCGAACAGCAGGCCGCCGGTGATGGGGGTGGCCTCCTTCAGCTTGACCTCGACGCGGCGGCCGAGGGTGTAACGCTGGCCCGAGCGTTCGCCGACGAGGGCGTGGGCGCGGTCGTCGTGGGTGAAATACTCGTTGCCGAGCGAGGACACGGGCACGAGGCCATCGGCCCCGGTCTCGTCCAGCCGGACGAACAGGCCGAAGCGGGTCACGCCGGTGATGCGGCCGGGGAAGGTGGCCCCGACGCGGTCCTCAAGGAAGGCGGCGATGTAGCGGTCCATGGCATCGCGCTCGGCGGCCATCGAGCGGCGCTCGGTCTGGGTCACCTGATCGGCGATGGCGGGCAGTTCGGCGACCTCGCGGTCGGTCAGGCCGTCGGGCCCCAGCTTCAATGCCCGGATCAGGCCCCGGTGAACGATCAGGTCGGAATAGCGTCGGATCGGCGAGGTGAAATGGGCATAACGGTCAAGGTTGAGACCGAAATGGCCGACGTTCTCGGGGCTGTAGATGGCCTGCATCTGGCTGCGCAGGACGACCTCATTGACGACCTCCGCGTGGGGGCCGTCGCGGGTCTCGTCCAGCAGTTTGTTGAAGCGTTTGGTGGTCGGGGCCTCGCCCTTGTTCCACGGCTTGCCGAGGGTCTGGAGGAAATCAGCGAGGTTGAAGACCTTCTCCTGACTGGGGGTCTCGTGGACTCGGAAGATGAGGGGCGTTTTCTTCGCCTCCAGCGTTTCGGCGGCGCAGACATTGGCCTGGACCATCATCTCCTCGATCAGCCGGTGGGCCTCGAGGCTGACACGCTTTTCGATCGAGGCGATGCCGCCGTCGGGCGACATGCGGATGCGGCGCTCCGCCGAGTCGATCTGCAGGGGCGCGCGCTTCAGCCGGCCTTTGAGCATGGTGCGATAGGCGTTCCACAGCGGATAGAGGATCGACTCCATGATCGGACCGGTCGTGTCGTCGGTCCCGCCGGCGCCCTCGACACCATCGATCGCGGCCTGGGCCTGCTCGTAGCTGAGGCTGGCGTGGCTGCGCATCAGGCCGCGATGGAATTTGTGGCCCAGTTTGCGGCCGTCCTTGTCGAACACCATGCGCACCGCCAGCGTCGCGCGGTTCTCGCCCTGTTTCAGGCTGCACAGGCCGTTCGACAGGCGCTCGGGCAGCATGGGCTCGACGCGGTCGGGGAAATAGGTGGAGTTGCCCTTGGCCCGGGCCTCGCGGTCCAGACTGGTGTTGGGGCGAACGTAGGCGGCGACGTCGGCGATGGCGACCCAGACGATCCAGCCGCCCTCGTTTTTCGGATCCTCGTCGCGCTGGGCGAACACCGCGTCGTCGTGGTCGCGGGCGTCGGCCGGGTCGATGGTGACGAAGGGGATGTCGCGCAGGTCGTCGCGCCCCTTCAGCGTCGGCAGGTCCTGCTGTTCGGCCTCCTGCTCCACGGCCTCGGAGAAACCCATCGGCACGCCGTGGGTGTGGATGGCGATCAGGGAGGCGGCACGGGGATCGTCCTCGCGGCCGACGGTCTCCAGGATCTTGCCGCGCTTGTGGCCATAACGCTGGTCGGACTTCTCGATCGCGGCCAGCACAAGGTCGCCGTCGCGCAGGTTGGTGGCCTGAACGGCCGGCACGATCAGGACGTCCTTCGAGCGCCGGTCGACGGGCTCGACCCGGGTCTCCCTGTTCGACTTGCGGATGACGCCGAGGACGCGGTTGTTGTTGGTGTCCAGCTTCTTGATCAGCCGGGCTTCCCAGCCGTTCGGACCGAGTTCGAACTTGGCCAGCACGCGGTCGCCGAGGCCGGGGGCGGGACCGGGCTTGCTCGTGTCGGGGACGAGCAGGGCGTTCGGCGCATCGGCCGAGGCCTCGACGAGGCGGACGTACAACTCGCCGTCGATGTCCTTCTCGACCACATCGGCCACGCCGACGGGGGGCAGGGCGCCGGCTTCGGAGAAACCCTTGCGGCCGCGCTTGCCCAGTTTGCCGGCGGCTTCCAGTCCGCGGATCATTTCGCGCAGGCGTCGACGGTCCTCGCCCTTCAGGCCGAAATGGCGGGCGATATCGCCCTTTTCCGCTGAGCCGGCGTCGCGGAGGAAGGCCAGCAGGGTGGCCTCGTCCGGCAGGCCGGCGGCGGGGCGTTTGGGGGGCTTGGTCATTCAGTCTTTCGGCTCGCCGGGCGTTCAGGCTTCGGCGGGGTTGAAGTGAGGGACGCCGAGGGCGGCGGCCGCTTTGGCCATGCCCAGGTCCAGCGTCAGGAGTGTCGCGTTCAACCGGTCCGCGGCGGCAATATGGATCGCATCCGGCGCACGCAGGGAAAGGTCGTGCCGGCGCACGAGTTGTGCGGCGTCCGCCACGTCCTCCGTGACGATTGCAGGTCGGTCACCGAATTCGGCGGCCCAATAGTCCAGTTGGGCGAGGAGGCCGTCGACATCCTCTGGACTTCGGGCCCGCAGCCGGACCAGTTTGGACAAGGCGGCCGACGATTCAGCGTGGCAGAAATCAGTAATCACCGGGAGCTGATCGCTCAGGCGGAGCAGGTCATGGACCCGATCGCTCGACGACTCCTCGCTGACGATCGAAACCAGAATGCTCGCATCGAGGTAGAACTTCATTCAGGCTCGCCGTCGCGCATGCTTCTCACCAGCTCGGCTGCCGACATTCCAAGTGGAGGCTGTCGCTTCCGCCATTCCGCGAAGGCGTCCATCTTCGCGCGGCGTTCCTCTGGCGTCAGCTTCGGTGTGGCAGCTGGGGTCGGACCCAACTCAGCGATCGGCTTGCCGTGGCGGGTGATGATGATCTTCTCACCCTCCTGCACCCGGTCGAGCAGGTGGGTGAAGTTGTTCTTGGCTTCGGCGACGCCGTAGGTGGCCATGGTCGCGCTCCGGGGTTATGGCCATAAATATAGCCATAAACCGTGTGAGCGGCAACGGGTTGTCCCCACCGATGGCCGCGCCTAGCTTCCGGCCTCGAATCCGGAGCCCCCCATGTCCCTGTCTCCCCACCCGACCCTGAGCGCGCCGACCGGCTCGCTGCTGGACCTGATCGGCCAAACTCCCATGGTGGAGGTGACCCGAATGGATACCGGCCCGTGCCGTCTGTTCCTGAAGCTGGAAGCGCAGAACCCGGGCGGCTCGATCAAGGACCGGATCGCCCTGTCGATGATCGCGGCGGCCGAGGCTGAGGGCTGGTTGAAGCCCGGTGGAACCATTGTCGAGGCCACGGCGGGCAATACGGGTCTTGCCCTGACGCTGGTCGGTCAGGCCAAGGGTTACAAGGTGCTGCTGGTTATTCCGGACAAGATGTCGAAGGAGAAGATCCAGCACCTGCGGGCGATGGGTGCGGATGTGCGGTTGACCCGGTCCGACGTGCCGCACGGTCACCCGGAATACTACACCGACATGGCCGAGCGTCTGGCACAGCAGATTCCGGGCGGATTCTTTGTGAACCAGTTCAACAATCACGCGAACTCGCTGGCCCATGTCACAACGACCGGTCCAGAAATCTGGGAGCAGATGGGCCACGACATGGACGCCTTCGTGGCCGGCATCGGCTCGGGCGGGACGATCACCGGCATCGGCCAGTTCCTGAAGGCGCAAGGCGCCAGGACCGAGATAATCCTGGCTGATCCGGTAGGCTCTGTGCTGGCAGGCATCGTCAGCGACGGCGTTCCCGGCCCCGAAGGGAGCTATACGGTCGAGGGCATCGGGCAGAATTTCGTGCCCGAGACGGCCGATATGGACCTGATCGACAAGGCCTATTCGATCCCGGACGCCGAGGCCGTGGCGACTGTGCGCGAACTTTTGCTGAAGGAGGGCATTCTGGCGGGGTCGTCCTCGGGCACGCTGATCGCCGCCGCCCTGCGCTGGTGCCGGGAGCAGACCGAGCCGAAGCGTTGCGTGACCTTCGTCTGCGACACCGGAGCCAAATACCTCTCCAAGGTCTATAACGACGCCTGGCTGGCGGATCAGGGGCTGGGCGATCAGGAAATCCATGGCGACCTGTCCGACCTGATCAGTCGCAAATACGAGAAGGGCGACGTCGTGACGGCGGGGCCGGACGATACGCTGGATACAGCGTTCAAGCGGATGCGGGGGGCGGACGTCTCGCAATTGCCGATCATCCAGGACGGCCGGCTTGTCGGCATTCTGGACGAGAGCGACCTGGTCCATGTGATGAACACCGACGAGATCACGCGCAAGGAACGGTTCGCCAAGCCAGTAGCATCGGCCATGACGCGCGATCTGGATACGGTTCAGGTGTCCGAGCCGCTGGACGCCCTGATCCCCCTGTTCGACCGCGACCGGGTGGCGATCGTGCTGGACGGCGAAAAGTTCGTCGGCCTGATCGCCCGGGTCGACCTGATCAACCACCTCAGCCTGAACCGGTAATCTTATGGCCGATCTGAAGAACAGCCAGGGCTTCTCGACCCGCGCCATCCATGCCGGTCAGCGGCCGGACCCGACCACGGGGGCGGTGATGACGCCGATCTATGCGACCTCGACCTATGCCCAGGAAAGCCCCGGGGTGAACAAGGGCTATGAGTACGCCCGGGGCAAGAACCCGACGCGCGAGGCGTTCGAGGCCTGTATCGCGGACCTTGAGGGCGGGGTGCAGGGCTTCGGTTTCGCCAGCGGCATGGCGGCGACCTCGACGGCGCTGGAGCTGCTGGACGCCGGGTCGCACATCGTGACGGGCGACGACCTTTACGGCGGGTCCTGGCGGCTGTTCGAGCGGGTCCGGCGACGGTCGATGGGGCTGGATTTTGCCTATGTGGACCTGAGCGACCTGGCGGTGGTCGAGGCCGCGATCACGCCGAAGACGAAGATGCTCTGGGTCGAGACGCCGACCAATCCGCTGATGAAACTGGCGGACATCGCAGCGCTGTCACGGCTGGCCAGGGCTCATGGCCTGCTGCTGGTCGTCGACAATACCTTCGCCACTCCCTGGAGCCAGCAGCCGCTGGCGCTGGGGGCCGACATCGTCATGCATTCCGCGACCAAATATCTGAACGGCCACTCCGACATCATCGGCGGGGTGCTGGTCGCGGGGAACATCGAGATCGCGAAGGAAATCAAGTTCCTGCAGAACTCGGTCGGCGGGGTCATGGGCCCGTTTGACGCCTTCCTCGCCAACCGGGGGCTGAAGACGCTGGGCCTGCGGATGAAGGCGCATAACGAAAACGCCTTGGCCGTGGCGCGCTGGCTGGAGGAGCGCAAGGGGGTGTCGCGGGTGCTGTATCCTGGCCTGATCAGCCATCCGCAGCATGCGCTTGCCAGCCATCAGATGAACGGCCGTTACGGCGGCATGGTCACACTGGTGCTGGAGGGCGACCTGTCGCGGACGAAATCGGTGCTGGAGCGGTTCGAGGTCTTTACCCTCGCCGAGTCGCTGGGCGGGGTGGAGAGTCTGGTCAACCACCCGGCCATCATGACCCACGCCAGCGTGCCGAAGGCGGTGCGCGAGGCGGGCGGGGTGACCGATACGCTGATCCGCCTGTCGGTCGGGGTCGAGGACCTGGACGACCTGATCGCCGATCTGGATCAGGCGCTGGCCTGAAACGACCCTCCTGAAACGACAAAGGGCGACCAGGAAGGGCCGCCCTTTGGTTATCTGCGGGGTGCCTTAGCCCTTGGGCAGAAGCACGGCGTCGATCACGTGGATCACGCCGTTGGTGCAGGCGATGTCGGCCGAGACGACCTTGGCGCCGTTGACGATGACGCCGTTGGTGCCGTCGACCGTAAGGGCCTCACCGTTGACCGAGGCGGGGCTGAGGGTCTTGCCGGCGATGTCGGCGGCGTGGACGGCCCCGGACAGGACGTGCAGCGTCAGGATCGCCGTCAGCTTGTCCTTGTTCTCGGGCTTGACCAGATCCTCGACCGTCCCGGCGGGCAGTTTGGCGAAGGCGTCGTCAGACGGGGCGAAGACGGTGAACGGGCCGGCGCCCTTCAGGGTGTCGACGAGGCCGGCGGCTGTAACCGCGGCGACCAGGGTCTTGAACGATCCTGCGGCGACGGCGGTGTCGACGATGTCGTGGGTTTCGGTGGTCATGGTGTTCTTCCTGAGTTGTTAGAGAACAGGAAGTGGTCACAGACTGACCGATTACAATGGACCTGCGGCCAAGTGCCTATGTGACATTGTATAGCGGAACTAAATGGCAATGAGTGCGGAGGTGTCGCCCGACACCTCCGCACACGGACACTAGTTCGGGATCGAGACGGCGTTGGTGACGTGGATCACGCCGTTCGACTGGAACACGTCGGCCTGGGTTACGGTGGCGACGCCGCCGTTCTCGTCGGTCAGGATGACCGAGCCGTCGCGCAGCGAGGCCGTCAGGGTGTCGCCCGACACGGTCGTGATGGCAGCGGATCCGCCGCCGGCCTCGATCAGGCCGATCACGTCAGCGGCGGCCACGCGGCCCGCGACGACGTGGTAGGTGAGGATCTTGGTGAGCGTTTCACGGTTGGCGGGCTGGACGAGGCTTTCCACCGTGCCCGCGGGCAGGGCGGCGAAGGCTTCATCCGTCGGGGCGAAGACGGTGAAAGGGCCCGGGCCCGACAGGGTGTCCACGAGGCCGGCGGCGGTGACCGCGGCGACGAGGGTGGTGTGGATCGGCGAGGCGACGGCGTTCTCGACGATGGTCTTGTTGGCGTACATGGCGGCGCCGCCGACAGTCACGGACTGGGCTTTCATGCCGCCGTGATGATCGGCGAGGGCCGCGGGAGCGGCGGAGAGGAGAGCGGCGGCCGACACGGCGCCGGCGAGGGCAGTGAACTTCATGGGAGTTTCCTGACATGGCGATCGCCTTGGTGCGATCAGTGTCAGAAACGGCGCCGACCGCCCGACGGATGCGTCGCAGGTCGCCGCGCGGCAAGCCGCCGCATGGGTCGCACCCCCCGGAAAGTGCCGCCCGAAGCGGCGTGGCGAAGGCTCAGAAGGCGACCAGAACCGAGGCCACCAGCGCATCGTCATACGGGGAGCCGAGGGTCTGCGCGTCGGTGCCGTGCCAGCGCAGATCGAGCGCAGTGGCGTCCGTCAGGGCCCAGGCCAGGCCGGCGTTCCAGCCGGTGTAGTCCGGGCCGTTGTGCTGTTCGCGCCGGCCGAGGGTGACGCTGGCGCGCAGTCGGTCGGTGACGGGCCAGCGCAGGCGGGTCTCGACCCAGGTGGTGGCGCGGGTCGAGCCGAGGCCGTCGGGCGAGTGTTCGATCCGCAGGCGGGTGTCGACCGGGCCAAAGTCGCGCAGGATGTCGAACTGGTATTCCCAGGCGGCGTCGTCCTGGCCGGGGTCCGCGTCGAGCCGCCATTTGCGCGAGAGGGAGGTGTCGAAGTCCAGCCCCGCGGCCGAGAACTGCCAGCCCGCCTCGACCTCGGTCTCGACCCGGGAGCCGGAGGCGTCGATCGTCTCAAACTCGGCGTCGGCATAGAAGCCGCTGGCGGCGTTCCACTGGATGTCGCCGAAGACATAGGGGGCACTGTCGCTCTTGGAGGTGCCCTTGGAGCGGTTGTCGGTGCCGGCCCCGAACTCGAAGGTCCAGTGGGACGGTTCGTCCGGGTCATAGCGGGCAGTGTCGCGGTCCTGGGCCAGGGCTGGCGCGGCGGTGCCGAGCATGGGGATCAGGGCGAGAAGGGCGCGACGCATCGGGGCTCCGGGACAGTCGCCCCTCCTAGCCGACGATGGCCTTGCTGGCGAATTGCTCTGTCGCCTGAGCATATTCCCGGTGCAGGCGGGCGACCAGTTCGGCAGCAGGGACCACGTCGTGCACTGCGCCGGCCCCCTGACCGGCGGACCAGACGGTCTTCCACGCCTTGGCCTCGTCGCCCATGTCCAGCTTGTGCTCGGGCAGGGATTTGGGATCGATGCCGTTGGCCTGCAGCGACTTGATCATGAAATTGGCCGGGATGCCCGAGACGGCCGGGGTGTGGACGATGTCGGTGGCCCCGCTCTCGATGATCATGTCCTTGTAGGCCTCGGGCGCCATCGCCTCGGTCGTGTTGATGAACCGGGTGCCCATATAGGCGAAATCGGCCCCCATCATCAGGGCGGCGGCGACGTCCTGGCCGGTCGAGAGGCAGCCCGACAGGATGATGGTGCCCTGGTAGAAGGAGCGCACCTCATTGATCAGGGCGAAGGGGTTGATGATGCCGGCATGGCCGCCGGCCCCGTTGGCCACCAGGATCAGGCCGTCGACGCCGCTTTCGGCCGCCTTGCGCGCATGACGGACGTTGGCGATGTCGTGGAAGACCACGCCGCCATAGCCGTGGACGGCCTCGACCACATCGCGCACGGCGCCCAGCGAGGTGATGATCAGCGGCACCTGCTGCTCGACCGAAACCATCATGTCGGCCATCAGCCGCGGGTTGGTGGGGTGGACGATGTGGTTGACCCCGAAGGCGGCGGCGTCGGGGTTGAGGCGGGATTTGATCTCGACCAGCCACTCCCGGTAACCCTCGGTGGTGCGGGCGTTCAGCGAGGGGAAGGTGCCGATGATGCCGGCGTTGCAGCACTCGACCACCAGGTCCGGTCCGGAGACCAGGAACATCGGGGCCTCGATGACCGGCAGCTTCAGACCCTTCTGCAGGGAGGCGGGAATGGCCATGGTGTTCGCTCCGTCTTGTTTGACTACGCTTAGCGGGCTGTCGCGGGGGAAGGCAAATCGGGGGGCGTCCATGTCTCCTCCCCAGGCTCAGCATGGGGAGGTGGCAGCGAGCCCTTGCGAGCTGACGGAGGGGTTCTGCGTGCACCTGGAACCGCTCCGTCACGGCGCTGAAGGAGCGCCGCGCGACCTCCCCATCGCCTGCGGCGACATGGAGGAGACAGAAAAGCGGCGTCGCGCTATTTGACCCCCATGACCACCGACACCTCCGGCCTGAGCCAGCTCGGCCAGCACATCGTCCAGCCCGCCACGCCCGAGTCGGCCGTGCTGGAGCGCGTGCCCAATCCGCATCCCGACACCCTGTATCTGGCCCGGTTCACGGCCCCGGAGTTCACCAGCCTGTGCCCGGTCACGGCCCAGCCGGACTTCGCCCATATCGTCATCGACTATGCGCCTGGCGCGTGGCTGGTGGAGTCCAAGTCGCTGAAACTGTATCTGACCGCCTTCCGCAACCACGGGGCCTTTCACGAGGACTGCACCGTGGCCATCGGCAAGCGGATCGCCGACCTGCTGCACCCGAAATGGCTGCGCATCGGCGGTTACTGGTACCCGCGCGGCGGCATCCCGATCGACGTCTTCTGGCAGACGGGCGTGGCCCCCGAGGGTCTGTGGCTGCCCGACCAGGGCGTGCCCACCTATCGCGGGCGGGGGTAGGGGACTCCACGCCGGGCCGCTGACCCGGCCTGCCGCGCACAAAATCGGATTCGGCGGACGTCGGAGGAGGGTGGAAATCAGACACTAGTCTGAAGCGATCCGGTAGCTGGCGACCCTATCCGCTGCGTCCAGTTCGATCAGCAGCCAGTCGTGATCGATCCCAAAGAGCCCGCCTTCCGGTCCCAGGACGTAGATCATCTCTGACCCCTCCCACTTGTTGGTAGGCGTCGGGGGGCCGAGAAGTTCGACAACCTCGGCCCGTTCCTGGCCTTCAAGGGGATGCTTCTCGAGCATGCTCCTGACCATGTGTGCCCGCTCACGTGTCCCAAGGTCAGCGTCGCGCCACCGTTCTTGGTCGAAGGTCGTCTTCAACTCGCATCCGATCAGGACCAGGCTGAGGGGGAGGAGGAGAAGAGCGCGCATGGGTCAACGCTGACAGTCAGCTCGTGAGTCCGCAACGGGCCGAGAGCCGTCAAAGGGATCGCGCCGGATCCCGGACGCGCGGGATACCCACCAACCCCAGCTCAGATCACCAAAGGACTCTCATTGTGGGTGGATGAGAAACGGGGATCACGTCACCCCCCACACAAGCGCTGGATCGTCAGGCATGCGCGGGGTGCCAGAAAGCGTTGCTCAACCGAGGAGGGCGACCCTTACAGGCCGCCCTCCCGCTCGTCGTTTTGCCGCTAGAAGCGGTATTTGACGCCGAACTTGGCCTGCCAGACCGAGGCACCGCTGAACGAACCGGCCGAGTCCTGGGACAGCTGGTTGTACTGGTAGAAGTTGCCACGGCCGGCCACGCAGTTGCCCACCTGGCAGTTGGTCGCTGTAACGTCGGTCGAGCTGCCGCCGATCTGTTGCAGCACGCCCCATTCATCATTGATCAGGTTGCCGATGTTCTCGACGGTCCCGTAGAGCGCAAGGCGCGCGCCGCCGGGGAAGAACGCGGGCAGCTCCTGTTCGATATAGAGGTCGACGGTCGTGAAGTCGGGCGATTCAAACCCGTTCCGCGGCGCGATCTGACCCGCATACTCAGCCAGTCCCGTCCGCTGCAGATAGCTGTTGAAGGCGGCCACATCGAACGCCGCGGCATAGGTGACGATCGGGTCGCTGGTTCGGGTGACCTGCCCCGAGGCGTCGGCGGTCGGCACATAGAAGAGCTGGCGCTGGCTGGTGACATTTTCGCCGAACAGCTGGCTGGCCTGCGAGGCGAAGGCGTAGCTGAACCTCCGGCCAGACCGATGCTGGGCGAAGAGGTTCAGACGGGTGCGATAGTCTCCGAAGAAGGCCCGGTCGTAGGTCAGGTTCAGCTTGAAGACGTCGTCGAAGGCATAGTTGGAGTTGGCGACGGCCGGGTTGTTGGGGTCCGAGGTGACGACGCCGTTGAAGTTGGACAGTGCGACAGACGAGGTGCCGGGGTTCTGCTCGGTCGCGTCGGTGTAGGTGTAGGACAGGTTGAACCCGAGACCTCGCGCCCAGCCGTCATACCAGGCCTTGTCGAGGGAGACTGCGAACTGGTCGGTCGCGCCGCCGTCGAAATTGGTCAGCATCAGTACGGTCTGGCTGGGCGATCCCGTCGCCGGTATCCCGAAGAAGGTCGGCCGGCCGTCGGGCGCGTCGGCGGTGCGCTGACGCTCATAGTTGAGGTCGACCCAGCCAATGCCGCGATCCACCTCGGTGTGGACGTACTCGGCCCGGACCGTCCAGCCGCTGTCGAGGCCCCAGCGCGAAAGATCGAAGTCCTTCACGGCACCGAGCGAGGTTTTCCAGACACTGGGGGTCTTGAAGGTCGGGTCGATAATGTTGATCGTTCCCGTGCCCTGCCCGGCGCTGGCGGTCACCCGGTCCTGGGCGATCGGGGCAACGTTGAAGCCGTCGACATTGTCGAGCGCAGCCAGTTCCTCGGCCGAGCAGACCGGGAAGTTTCCTGCGAACCGGCCCTCGTAGTCAGCACGACGGCACTGGAACAGTCCGACCAGATTGCCCGTGTTGGTATAGTTGTTGGAGATCCAGACGTTGGGCGAACCACCCTGGAAGCGACCGACGCCGCCATAGACCGTCAGACTGTCCGTGGCCTGCCAGTTGAACCCGAAGCGCGGTTGCAGGGTAGAGATGCCGTCGACGTTCGTATTGCTGGCAAAGCCGTAGGTCTGCTCGAACAGCGGATTGGCCAAGGGCCGCTCCTCGGCTTCATACCAGTCATAACGGAAGCCCAGATTGACGGTCAGGTTGGGCGCGATCTCCCACTCATCCTGAGCGAACAGGGTGTTGACGGCATAGCTGAAGGCGGCACCCGCGTCGTTCTTGTTGTTGCTGGCGGCGCTCTGGTAGCCGAGCGAGGATGCCCGGCCATTGCGGAAATCCTCGAGCGAGGCGAACTCGTACTCGCCGTTCGCGAACTGGACGAAGAGGTTGAAGATCTCGAGGTCTTCGCGCTCATAGCCGAAAGTGAAGGTGTGGCCGCCGTCGGCGGCGTACCGGCCCAGGATACGGAACTGGTCGGTGTCGGTCGTCAGAACGTTGGCATGGCGTGAGCGCTCGGGGCCGAAACGAATCGATCGGGCCGGGGCCGGACCATCAGGGTCATCGAGGAAGACCTGGAAAGCGGCGAAGTCGCTGCCTCCGAGAGGGGTCGAGATGTTCTCAACTTCCTTGCGCGACACCGACAGTTCCGTCGAGAAGCGGTCGGTCCAGTCCGAGAAAATCTGGGCCTTGTAGGTCTTGAGGTTGGATTCCAGCGTATAGGCCTGGGACAGGAGGCCGAGGCTCGGGAAGGTCCCGCTGGTGCTGGACCCGCTCAGACGCAGGTCGCCGCCCTCGGTCTGCTGATAGGACACCGCCGCGCGATGGCGGTCGCTGATGTTCCAGTCCAGCTTGCCGAAGTATTTTTCGTCCTCGATCAGGAGTTCATCGGCACGCCAGTCCAGCGGATCAAAACCGTAGACGTCCTCGGTGATCTGACGCACGAGGTCTGCGTCGGCCTGGGTGATGCCACGCACCTCATTGGCCGCTCCGGAGCCTTCCGCGCCCGTGAGCACAGGCTCCTTCGATTCGAACTTCTCGTAGTTGAAGAGGAAGAACAGCCGATCCTGGAGGATGGGGCCGCTGAGGGTCGCGCCCCAGGTTGTCTCCTCGAACTCGGTGCCAGAGATGTCGAACTCGCGGCGGTTTCCGGTCTGGAAATCGTCGTAGCCAAAGGTCGTACCGCGCAGGTCCTGGTTGGTCGTCTCGTAGAAGACTTCACCGGAAAAATCATTGCCCCCGGACTTGGTCACCGAGTTCACCACGCCGCCGGTGAAGCTGCCGTACTGAACATCATAGGGCGCGACATCGACGCTGACGGCCTCCAGTGTCGAGATGGAAACCGGTGAACGCTGGGTCGGGAAGCCGTTTGCGTTGAGGCCGAAATCGTCGCCCTGGCGGATGCCGTCGACAAGGAAGGCGTTCGCGCGGTTGCTCTGGCCGCCGATGGAGAGGGCATCATTGCTGGAGGCGTCGGTTGTGGCGAAGGGCGAGGTCCGCACGAAGTCGCGGATGTCGCGGGCGATGGTCGGCAGGGTTTCGATGTCATCCGAGTTGAAGGTCGACCGTGGGCTGGTGGTGAGGCGACCCCCGGCCGTACCCGTCACGATGATATCGCCGAGATCGGTATCGGCGGCGGCTTCACCGCCGGTCACCACGATGTCCAGGCTGGCGGGGCTACCGATGCCGATACCGGCCAGATCGGTGCTCTGGGCAGGGTAGGTGGCCGAGGAGACAGTGACCACATAGGGGCCACCAACGCGCAGGTTCCGGAAGGTGTAGGTGCCGTCCTGGCTCGTCAGTGTGGTTGAGGTGGTGTTGGTCGGAGCGTGAAGCGCGACCACCGTGGCCCCCGCCAGAGGCTGGCCTGTCGGGTCCACGATCTGGCCCCGGATGCCACCGGTGGTTTCCTGGGCGAAGGCCATGCTGGCCGCGGCCATCGATGTCAGGAGGGCGGTGGTTCCCCAGAAGATCCGCTGGCTGTTGGTCATTGTCTTCCACTCCAAGCTACAGAACTGCAAAAGCAGAGGTTGAGCGCCCCGAAAAAGACAGGATCTCGCTGTGGGGCCCGGTTAGGGACGGGTTTCGACGTGGGCACTACAGCTGTGCGACGAACGTGCGACGCCTCGGAGCGGCCCCGCCCTCTCGTCCGCCCAGCAAAGGACGGGACGGCCGGGGTGCGGCAAGTCGTCACCCCATGCAACCGGCGAGTGTCCCGCTCGCGGTCGACAGGCGGCCAGATCGACGCTACCCGGGCTGGGCCGGTGCCTTCCGGACCGGATAACCTCCGGGCGTGAACCCGCGCCGCAGTGAAACGAGTACGCATGAACAGGGACCCAGCCCGCGACGGCGGCAGGCGGGCGAGCGGGGCACGGCGTCCACGCCGACCCAGTATTCTGGAGACGCCACGGCTGCTTCTCAGGGTGCCGAACCACCGGGACGTCTTCGCTCTGGTGGAACTGGCCAATGACGCTGAACTCGCGCGCAAGACGGGCTTTTTGCCTCATCCCTTCCGCTTCGAGGACGGGCGACGCCTCATCGATGGAAGGGATCCGGATAGCGTTTGCTGGAGCATTTGCTTGCGCGACGACACCGTCGCCGGCATGGCGGGCCTCCAGCCCGGACTGTCGGGCGAGGCCAGTCTGATCTGCTGGCTCGGTCGGCCGTTCTGGGGCCAGGGGCTGGCCATCGAGGCCGCCCATGCCGCGGTGCTCCACGGCTTCCGGAACATGAAGTTCCAGCGAATTACTGCTCTGAGTTTTGACCACGACGCGGCGGCAGGCGTGGTCCTCAGGCGCCTCGGCTTCCGCAGAATCAGACCGAGCAGGAAATTCTGCGCGATCGCCAAAGATACGTTACCGGCGACGAGGTTCGAGAAAGCCAGAAAGCCGGCTTCAAAGGCCTGAAGGCCACTCGCTGCCACAGCAACCACTGCAATGGATCGGACCCGGTCAAAGGCATAGTGTCCCAAACCAGACCTCAGACAGACGCGCCGAAAGCGGGCCTACCGGACGGCTGGATGGGGTCTGACTTGGTCAAAGGCATCCTGCTCGGGACCAGACTTCGACAGAAGCGCCGAAAGCGGGCTCGCCGGACGGCTGGATGGTGGGGTTAGCGGACCTGTCGGCTCGTCAGGTCGAGTCAGGGAAGAAGCCACGGTCCGACGAACCCTATCCAGCCCCCGACACCGATGACGGTCCCGATGATGGCACCAAGGATCGGGCTGATGCGGCTACCCTTCTGGAGCCGAAAGAACATCCACAGCCAGATGACCACGGTGGCGGCAATCTCGAAGATCAGCAGGGGTACGAGCGGAAAACCCAGCCCCTGTGCAGCGTTGAACTCGTCAAAGTTCGGCTGACCAGGAGGCTCTCCCCGAACCGCAGCCAGGGTCGCAAAACCGAGATAGACCGCGCCGACAGCGAACCGGATCGGGGCTGCGATCAAAGCCGCCACAAAAAAGGGATGCACAGCTTTCCGGAGGCCGAGAACGCATGCGCCCATGATCATCAGCGTAACGACCGGACCCGCGAGCGCCTGGGTTCCAATCCTGACCGAGGAGACCCCTTGTTCCCTCGCCGTGTCGGACACTGAGCCATAGTGAAGCGCGAGGTCAGGCGAGCCGAGGATCAAACCCAACCCGTAGTGACCCAACTCATGCGCGATGATCGTCAGCGGTGCGACGACCACACCGTAGCCAGCATACTCCAGCCCCCTCAGCAACCGGGCATTGTTCTTGTGCACAACTGGTCTGCTCATCCAGTCCCCCCGGCCAGCAGGTCTCGCCGTGGAACAAGACGGCGCTGTGACGCGCCTGGCATCCTAGCTTCATTTCTTCCGGGGCTACAGAGTGATGATAGTGGCCGCGAGAGCGCATCGGGCGACGGGCTTGAACCGCCTGTTTTCCGAAAGTCCACATTGGGTCGAGACCGGGGGGAGGAATGCCTGTGTCCGACGATTTTTGCACGTACAGGGTCTCGGGCCAGAAACGCGCTCAGGCCGCCCGGAGGGCGGGGACGAGGGGTGTCGGGGCAGGGGGGAACCGCGCCGCTGCCCAGTCCGGACGGTATTCCGGATAGTTCCGGAAATTCTTGATCCAGCGGTTGGCATAGACCCCGATTGCCGGTGCCGGGTCCAGCGGATCGAAGATCGCATGGACACAGGTGGCCGCATCCAGACCGATGGTCGCCAGTTTTTGCGCGACCTCTGCGGGGCCAACGAGGCCCGCCGCCGCGCGCTTCATCAGGAGGGTCAGGTCGCCCTTGGTCCAGACGTAGCGGACGCCGACCCGCGCCCCCCAGGGATCACGCCAGCCTTCCACCGCCCGACCCAGCGCCAGCTCCAGGCCCCAGACGCTGTGCGGCAGTCCGGCGTGTTCGGCGATCCGGGCCAGGCTGACGCGGGGGTTGATCTCCATGAAGGTGAGATCGCCCGTCCGGGGACAGACGACGAACTGGGCGCATCCGGTCGAGGAGTATTTCAGCGCCTCCACCAACCGCTCGACACCCTCGCGCACGCGCGGCGTCGGCGTCACTGTGACGCCATAGGTGGTGTAGCCCGTGCCGTCGTGTTCATGCGTCCGTGCGGCGCGGATCTCGACGGCCCCCAGTAGCCGGCCCCTGTCGGCGCTGAAGATCACGCTGTGCCGGGGCCCCGAGACGTAGCGCTGCACAATGAGTTCGGGATGATTGTCTGGCCAGGTCGGCAGGGCCGTCGCCAGGGTCGCCGGGTCCGGCACGATCAGGGCCTTTCGCCCGAACAGCTCGGCATCGACGATCGACGGCTTCAGGATGAGGGGAAAGCCGACCTCCAAGGCCGCGGCCCGCGCCTCGTTCAGGCTGCGGACCCTGCGAAAGGGGGCCAGTGCCACGCCCAGCCTCTCGCACAGGCGGAATAGCCCGGTCTTGTTCATGCAGGCCGCGACGGTCGCAGGATCCGGCATGATCAGCCGCCCGCGCGCTTCAAAGGCCGTCCGGTGACGCGCCATCATCCGCGAACCGGCCTCGCTGACCGGCTGGATCGCGTCGATGCCCCCATGGTGATCGATCCAATCCAGGATCACCGGCAGCGCCTCGTCCGTACCGGGTTCCAGAGGCGAATGCCGGAACGAACCGGCGAGATGGCGCGACCACTCCAGATAGTTGCTCGAGACGGAAACGCCGGCGAACACCCGCGCGCCCGCCCGGTTCAGGGCCTTGGCGACCGGGAAGGCCATGCGGGCGTCCCCGATGAGCAACACGCGGGGGGGGCTTGGGTCAAATCGGGACATGTCAGGGGATCCTCAACCAACTTGAGGACACCCTTGCAAAGCCGGGGCCTCGCTCCCGGGGCTGGCGGGAAAACGCATCGTGTTCGACTGTGTGGAGTCGTTTCACGTGATGGTGCTTCCGCGCCTTGTGAGGGCTGCGGCTCACGTGCTTTCCGGGTCGACCGGGGCCCGTTGGCGGCGTGTGACCTGCGGACGTCTGGCCGCGGGAGACCAGATTGGAGGGCGTTCGTGGACTTGAACCACGGACCTGCGGCTTAAGGGGCCGCCGCTCTGCGCGTCTGAGCTAAACGCCCGTCTCAATCTGGTACCGGCCGGTTGGCCTGCGGTCGACCTTGCAGGGTCCGTGCCGTCCGAATGGGCGGGCGGGTCCCAAATGTCCGGGAAGGGCCGAGATCGGTCTCAACCGTTCCAGAAGGCAGCCGACATAGGGTCCATGGCCAGAAGACCAAACTTGTCAGGGGTGCCCAGGGGTGGCCAGCTAGATGCTTTGCATGGTCCTTGGCAGGAGCGACCTTGCCGAGGATAGAGTGTCAGCGACCAGGAAGCAGCGGTTCCGGAACTTCGGCGCGATGATCGAGCAGCGGTCATGGCTGGCCGGGTCCTCGCTCACATAGATCACGAAGCCTTGGCGACTCGCGGCAGCATTGAAAGCTGTCGCAATCTGATCGATCTCCGCTGGAGTCGCTTGCTGATGGGCGCACCGGACATCGATGATCCAGTCCCAGCCGGCGATATCGGGTCGCCTGGCCAGCAGATCGAGGATGGTCGCAGCCACCGTGGCTCCGGGCTGGGCCGACGCGGCGACGACGACGCATCTCTCGGCTTCAACGATTGAAATTACGGCACCCATCCGGACCGGATATCGAAGCCGGGCGAAGGAAAGCTTAAGGCCAGCAAGGAGGGCGGGCTTTATCCCGAGGCGCCCCGACGTAGGCAAATCCGCAGTCCTGGCGCAGCCTTACCCTGAGCTGAGCGGCTGTAGCGTTGCTGTTGCGATCTGAATGTCTATCGTGTCGAGGGCCGTCTTGGGCTTTCGGTCGAAAAGGGAACCCTCGCAGGCCCGCCTCGTGCAGGTCCTGGATCTGCGTCGGCGACAGATGACGCTTGCCGGCCCCGGTTCAACGCGGCGGAGGAATGTGACCCGGGGGCTTGTCCCCTCCCGCGCAGGCGCGCAAGGGCAGCCGGATGAGCGCGATCGAAAGGCCCTATTCAGAGCTGGAATACACCTCCGGCTACTATCACGAACTCGGTCCGGCGCATCTGGCGTTCTGCGCCCTCGTTGCCGGGGTCGACCGGCCCGCGCCGGCCCGGCCGGTCTATCTTGAGCTGGGCATGGGTCAGGGCGTTTCGCTGGCGGCGCATGCGGCCGCCAACGACGGTGAATTCTGGGGCGTCGACCTCAATCCCGCCCACGTCGCGAACGCCCGCGCCCTGGCCGAGGCAATCTCCACGCCCCTGACCCTGGTCGAGGCGTCGTTCGCCGATTTCCCCGCCCGGACCGATCTTCCGCTGTTTGACGTCATCACGCTGCACGGCGTCTGGAGCTGGGTTTCAGACGCCAGCCGGCGGTCCATCGTGGAAATCCTGCGCAACCGGCTGGCCCCGGACGGCGTGGTCTATGTGAGCTACAACTGCCAGCCGGGCTGGGCCTCCCGGGGCCCGGTCCGCCACCTGATGAGGCTGGGTCATGGGGCGAGCGCTCCCGGGGATCCCGAGGCGCGCGTCGCGTCCGCCCTGGCCTTCGCCGAAGAGGTCGCCGCCGCCGAGGGCCGCTTCTTTGCCGACAACCGGCCGGCGGCCAGCCATCTGGCCTCGTTGCGCAAGACCACGCCGCAGTATCTGGGGCACGAGTATCTGAACGCCGACTGGCACATCCCCTATTTCTCCGATGTGGCGGAGGCGATGGCCGCGGCGGATCTGACGTTCGAGGGCTCCGCCCGCCTGCTGGACCGGGTCAACGCCATCCAGCTGAGACCGGCCGGGGTGGCCCTGATGGATCGCGAGACGGATCCGGTCCGGCGCGAGTCGATCCGCGACTTCCTGGTCAATCAGCAGTTCCGCCCCGACATTTTTGCGCGCCCGTCGCCGGGGCTTTCGGACGCGGAGCGGGCGGCGCGGTTCGAGGCCCAGGCCTTCGTGCTGATCTGTGGCCTGGACGAAATCGATTTCGTCTTGAAAGGCGCCCAAGGTGAACTGGCGTTGCCCGAGGCGACCTACCGTCCGATCGCCCTCGCCTTGGCAGCCGATGGTTTCGTCGCGAAAAGCGGCGCCCAAGTGATGGCCGCGCCGGGCGTGTCATCGCTCCGGCGGGGCGATGTGATCGCGGCCCTGATCAATCTGGTGGGGATGGGCGTCGTGCGACCGGCCCAGGGCTTCTCGACCGGGGTGCGGCGCCGGTGCGACGCCTACAACCGCCTGGTTCTCGACCGCGCTCTGACCGGGCCACATCTCATGCATCTCGCATCCCCGGTGACGGGCGGGGGCGTTCTGACCCCCCGGTCGGCGCAGCTGTTCCTGCACGCCTGGATGGGCGGTGATCGCTCGACCGAAGCCATCGCCCGATCGGTCTGGGCGGTCTTCCGGACGACCCAAGAGCGTGCCGTCAGCAAGGGCGAGCCACTGATGTCAGAAGACGACAATCTCCGCGCGCTTGGCCAGATGGCCCAGCGGTTTCTCGATCAGATCGTGCCGCTGTTTCGCGCCCTGGCGATCATCTGAAACCGGTGCGGGCATGGTGATCTTTCGATGTCCCTGGACGCCTGAAGCGACGGAACCTCAGCCATGATCCCCCGTCTGCCGCTGGAGGCCCGGGGCCGCCGCTGGCTGGCCGGCCTGCAGGCCCGGGCCGACCGTCACCCGGCCACCCGCTTCGCCTTTGCCTTCCTGATGTTCGGGATCAAACAGGCCTGGGCCTGTCTGTTCGGCGGGGCCATGCTGGCATTGATCCTGCTGACCTTCGTGCTGTGGCCCGACGACAGTCCCGTCTCGCGCTACGATTTTCTGGTGGTCGGGGCGGTCCTGATCCAGATCGCGATGCTGGGGCTGAAGCTGGAGAGCTGGGCCGAGGCGCGGGTGATCCTGCTGTTCCATATCGCCGGCACGATCATGGAGCTGTTCAAGACGGCGCACGGGTCATGGATCTATCCGGAGGACTCGGTGCTGCGGATCGGGGCGGTTCCGCTGTTCTCGGGCTTCATGTATGCGGCGGTGGGCAGCTATATCGCGCGGGTCCAGCGGATCTTTCACATCCGGGTGCGGGGCTATCCGCCGGTGTGGACGACCTGGGTCCTGGCGGCGGCGATCTATGTCAATTTCTTCGCCCACCACTGGCTGCCGGACGTGCGGCTGGCGCTGTTCGTGGCGACGGCCCTGCTGTTCGGGCGGGGGTGGTTCTGGTTCACGGCCAACCGGACGCGGCTGAGGATGCCGCTGCTGCTGGGCTATTTCCTGGTCGCCCTGTTCATCTGGTTCGCCGAGAATCTGGGGACGCTGGGGCGGGCCTGGGTCTATCCGGGGCAGGAGGCGGGGTGGGAGATGGTGTCCCTCGCCAAGCTGGGCAGCTGGTTCCTGCTGATGATCATTTCGGTGGTGATGGTGTCGCTGGTCCACCGGCCGGAGGAGGAGGTGCCGATGCCTCGCGGCGGGCGGTCCTGATCAGCGCGTCCGTTGCCGCCGTATCGAGAGGCGACGACGCGAGGACGACGGACGCCGTGATCTGGCCGTCGGGAACCGTCCAGTAGGTCCTGAGCAGCCGGACCGCCCGGTCATCGGGAACCCTCGCGAAACCTTGCCTCTCGTAGAAGCGGATCGCCCACTCTGCCGCCCGCCAGGTCCCGACGAGGACGGGGCGGCGGTTGTCGCGGCACAGATGCCGGATCAGGGCCGTACCGATCCCGCGCCCCTGATCTTCAGGCCGGACATAGGCGTGACGGATCAGGTCGACATTGTAGCGATGCTGGACGCCCATGACGCCGATTAGCCGATTGTCTGCGACAGCCCCGACGAAAACGACACCAGCGGCGATCTCGGACGCGAGCGCCTGTGCCGACATATAGGGGGCATGCCATTGGTCGGTCGGGATCACGCCGCGATAGGCTTCGGCCGCCGCGTTGATGATCGCGAACATCGCATCGAGGTCGTCTGCCTCGCAGGCGCGGATTGCGAGGCCTTCTGCCTCTTGGTCCCGTTCGGTCATTGCCATCGCCCTCTCTGCTGCGAGCTGACCCTGGCGGGTGACCGGATCGCGATCTTGAACGCGATTGCAGGTCAGGGCCGGAACGCGCGCGCGTAGGCTCCGGGCGTGAAGCCATGGCGTGCGACGAATGCGCGATGCATGTGGCTTTGGTCCGCGAACCCCGCCGCGGCAGACGCATCCGCGAGGCGCATGCCCCCCCGGATCATCCGGCGTGCCCGGTCGAGGCGGCGCTGGACCACATAGGCGTGGGGCGTCAGACCGGTCAGGCGGGCGAAGCCCCGCAGAGTCTGGAACCGGCTGAGACCCGCAAGCGCGGCCAGGTCCGCCAGCCTGTGCGGGGCCGCAGGGTTGCTGTCGATCTGTTGGCGCACATCGAGCAGGGCCGGCGACAGCGCGCGGGAGGAGACGGGCGCAACCCGAAAAAGGAGGCCGAGAAGGCCGAGCAGATGCTGCTCGAAGGCCGCGTTGGCGTCTCTTTCGAGCGCGGCTGTTCTGGTGGCGATGAAGAGGCGGCGAAGCTTCGGGTCGCTCAGGACGGGTGCGTGCAGCTCGCCGGTCGAGAGCCGGCCTTCGCTGATGTCTGCGACCGCCGCCCCGACGAGGTGGCTGGACAGATACAGCATGGACCACGCCCGGTCCGGGCCGACGGGCGCTCCATCGTGCAGCTCGGCCGGATTGACGGTGATGAGGTCACCTCGCTCCGCCTCAACCGGCCCGCGACCGCTCCATGACCGTTGCGCCCCGCCGATCATCAATCCGATCCCGAACTCCTCATGGCTGTGCCGGGAGAAGGCGCGCCCCGAGCGGGCATCGACGGCAGTGACTGAGCCGCCCTGCAGGGATCGGACGTGAAACGCGTGTTCGGCCATCTCCTCATCCTGGCCGAACACGATGCGGTCGAAAACCGGCCGCCGGCATCGCTTCGCCCCTCCGAAGGCTTTGGACCGGTCGTTCAGTCCAGCCAGGTCGTCAGGGCCGACAGGTCCGGCCTGACCCGCTCCAGCGCCGGTTCGGCCGCGGTGCCGATGTGAATGAAGCCGGCGACCTTCTCATCCTCGCGGACGCCGAACAGGGCCAGGGCGTCGGGGTCGTAGCTGTACCAGTCGGTGATCCAGCTGGAGGAGAAGCCCATGGCGTTGGCGGCATGTTCAAGGTTCATGCAGACGGCCCCGGCGGACAGTTCCTGTTCCCAGACCGGCTTGGACCCGGGGGCGGCGGTCGAGACGACGAGCACCGTGACAGGGGCGGCGGTCAGTTTGGCGAGGGCGGCGGTGGCCTTGCCGGGAAGAGCCTTCTGCGCCGCCAGATCGGCAAGGCGTTCGGCGAGGCCGGCGCGGGTCACCGGACCGAGCACCACGAACCGCCACGGAAACAGCTTGCCGTGGTCCGGCGTACGGGCGGCGAGGGTCAGGAGGTCGGTGATCTGGCCGGCCTCGGGACCGGGCGTGGCCAACGCCTGGGCCGGGGCCGAGCGGCGGGTCGCCAGCCGGTCCAGCATGTCGGGCGAGGGAACGGGCGCGGGCAGGGGTGCACCGAGGTCGACGGGAGTGGGCAGGGTCATGGGCTCCTAGCTAGGCGTCGCCCGGGTTTCGCGCCATAGCTGGAGGATGAACGACCAGGATCCCTTCGAGGACGGACGGCCGGTTCCGGGTTGGGCCGCGGGGCTGGAGCCGGCTCGCCCGTGGACGGACGGCGGGGCCGCCACGGTGTTCGAGAACCCGTGGATGCGGCTGACCGCCCATGCGGCGACGGCGCCCACCGGGCTGGCCACGCAGTATGTCGTGGTGCGACCCAAACATCTGGCCGTTGGCGTACTGCCGGTTCACACCGACGGTACGGTGACGGTGGTGGGTCAGGCCCGCTTCGCCTTGGCCAACTATTCGTGGGAAATGCCCGAGGGTGGCGCGCCGTTCGACGAGGATCCGCTGGAGGGGGCCAAGCGCGAACTGGCCGAGGAGGCGGGACTGGCGGCGGAGACCTGGTGTGAGGTGCTGCGGATGGAGCTGTCGAACTCGATCACCGATCAGCGGGCCATCGCCTGGCTGGCGTGGGACCTGTCGGAGGTGGCGACGGACCCTGACCCGACCGAGGTGATTGCCGTGGCGCGGGTGCCGTTCATGGCCCTGATCGCCGCGATCGATTCCGGCGCGGTGCGCGACGCCTTCACGGTGGCGACGGCGCTGAGGGCCTACCATATGGCACGCGAGGGCCTGCTGCCCGGCCGGCTGGCGCACGCCATGCTCACCCGGGTAGACCAGAGCTGAACGGAGCGTGTGATGCAGAGGCTGGAAGTGGTCGTCGATCGGGACACAGTGTGGAGCCAGCTGCGCGCCTCGGCCGAGGCGGCCGCACGCGAGGAGCCCCATCTGGGCTCGCAGATGAACGCCGTGATCCTGTCGCACGGCGACCTGACCGCGGCGCTGAGCTTCCAGATCGCGCGCAAGCTGGGTGATGACGAGCTGGGGGCCATGACCGTGCGCGAGGTCTGCCAGACGGCCTTCACTGCGGACGCGGCCATCGTGGCGGCGGCCGAGGCCGATCTGCAGGCGGTCGCCGAGCGCGATCCGGCGATCAAGACGTTGTTGCAGCCGTTCCTGTATTTCAAGGGCTATCAGGCGCTGCAGGCGTCCCGGGTAGCGCACTGGCTGTGGCGGGAGGGGCGCGAGACCCTGGCCTTCCATTTCCAGAGCCGGATTTCCGAACTGTTCCAGATCGACATCCATCCGGGCGCGCAGATGGGCGCGGGCCTGTTCCTCGACCATGGCACGGGCATCGTCATCGGCGAGACGGCAGTGGTCGGCGACGAGGTCTCCATGCTGCACGGGGTGACCCTGGGCGGGACCGGTGCGGAACGGGGCGATCGGCACCCCAAGATCGGCAAGGGCGTCCTGCTGGGCGCCGGGGCCAAGGTGCTGGGCAATATCGTGGTCGGCGACTACGCCAAGGTGGCCTCGGGTTCGGTGGTGCTGAAGCCGGTGCCCGCGGGCTGTACCGTGGCGGGTGTGCCGGCGCGGCTGGTCAACTGTCCGACCGATGCGACCCCGGCCCGGACCATGGATCATACCCTGGCCGATCTGGTCTACGACTTCGTTATCTGAGCCCCGGGGTTTCCATGGCGACCCGGCTTCTTTAGGGTCCGCCGCTCATTTCCAGACCCCGAGGCCCGCCGTGAACACCGAAGACATGAAGCGCATCGAGACGCATCTGAAGCGCACCTTCAACACCGGCGGCATCAGCGTGAAGCCGCGGCCCAAGGTGACGGACTCGGCGGAAGTCTATGTCGGTGACGAGTTCATCGGCGTGGTGTTCGACGACGAGGACGAGGACGGCAGTTTCATGTTCGAGATGGCGATCCTGGCCGAGGATCTGCCCGCCGACTGACCGGGCCCAACGCCCGTCAGACAGCAGAACGCCGGACGGTTCGCACCGTCCGGCGTTTTTTGTTTCAGCCTGCAATCAGCGCTTGCCGAAGATCGCGTCGGCCAGTTTGTCGAAGAAGCCCTTCTTCGGGGCGGGCGTCGCCGGCTTCGCCGCGGCCGGTGCGGCGGGTTTGGGGGGCGTGGCGGCGGCGGCAGGAGCCGGGGCCGGCGCGGGCGCGGGCTTTGGTGCCGCGGCGGTCACGGGTTTGGGAGCCGGGGCTGCGGCGGCCGGCTTGACCGCCGGTGCGGCGGCCGGCTTTGCGGCGGGTTTCGGAGCCGCGGATTTCGCCGGGGTTGTCTTCGGGGCAGGCTTGGCCTCCGCCCGGGCCGGAGCCTTGGCAGCGGCCGGTTTGGGCGCGGGTTTTGCCGGAGCGACGGTCTTCACCGTCGTGCGCGGCGCGGTGGCCGCTTTGGGGGCGGACGCTTTCGCCGGCGCGGCCTTCACCGCGGTCGTCCGGGGCGCTGCAGCCTTGGTCGCCGGGGCGGCCTTCGCCGCGGTCGCGGTCTTGACGACAGGGGCCGCAGCCTTGGCGGCGGGCTTCGCCCTGGCCGCCGGAGCGGATTTCGCGGTCGACTTCGGCGCCGGTTTGGGCTTGGAAGCAGCGGCCGCCTTGGGCGACGCAGTAGACGGTGACTTGGCCATGTATTCCCCGACCCCTCGGTTGAAACGCTCGCGTCCGTTGCGGGAGAGCCCGGGCGCAAACTCGGTTGTATCGATTCGCAATAATACTGGCGTTTGTTAAATGTCCCATAGCGCCGTGCAGATTATCGCCCGCGGGTCGCGGGCCGCCGCCGAGGCAGCCGCCGCCTCCATAGACTCCGACGTCCTGCTGGAGAGCGCGACCTATTCCATTCTGGAAGAGGACGAGGATCGCGACATCTGGCGCATCGACGCCTTTCCGACGTCGGACGAGGAGGTCGCGGCCCTGACCGCGCGGCTGGCCGAGCATCCCGATGTGACGGTCAAGGTGGAGGCCCTGGCCGACGCCGACTGGCTGGCCATGTCGCTGTCGGGTCTGCCGCCGGTGCGGGCGGGGCGGTTCTTCGTCTACGGCGCGCACGATCAGGGCCGGGTGCCGGCCAATACCGTGAACCTGAAGATCGACGCGGGTGCCGCCTTCGGTACCGGGCATCACGGGACGACGGTCGGCTGTCTGGTCGCCTATGACGACCTGCTGAAACGCGAGCGGTTCGAGCGGGTGCTGGACGTGGGCTGCGGCACCGGCGTGCTGGCGATTGCGGCGGCGCGGACGGGGGCAGCGGTGGCCGTCGGTACGGACATTGACGCGCCTTCGGTGCGGATCGCCAACGAGAACGCGAAGCTGAACCAGGCCCATGCGCGGTTCGTGCACGCCTCGGGTCTGAATGACGTGAAGGTACGGGCCGGCGCGCCCTATGATCTGGTCTTCGCCAACATCCTGGCCCCGCCGCTGGTGGCCCTGTCTCAGGACATCAAGATGTCGCTGAGGCTGGGCGGGGTGGCGATCCTGTCGGGCCTGTTGCGGACCCAGGAACGCCGGGTCAGCGCCGCCTATCTGTCGCGCGGGTTCCGGCTGGAGCGGCGTATCCATCGCGACGCCTGGAGCGCGCTGGTGCTGAGACGGACGGGCTGACGGAACAAGCGACAAGCGGCGCCGTTCCTCCGATCCCAGTGGAGGATATTCCCGTGACCTACGATCCCAACAGCGTGCCGCCCGTCGAGCCACGTGACACGACTTATACGGAGACCGTGATCGTGCGGCGGGAGTCCAACACCGGCTGGTGGATCGCCGGGGGTCTGGGCGCAGCGGTCCTGATCGCGGTGCTCTGGATTCTGGCCTCGGGCGGACGTGAGGACGATACCGAGGCGCTGCTGGCCGATGCCCGGGCGGATGCGGTCGCCGCCCAGGCGGCGGCGGATCAAGCCGTGCTGCAGAGCCAGATCAGCGGGGCCCAGCAAAGCGTGGATATCGCCCGGATGGACGCCGCCCGGGCCCAGGCCGAGGCGATCCGCGCCACGAGCGAGGCGCGCGCCGAGACCGCCCGCGCCGTGGCCCAGCCGCCGGTGGTCATCACCGTGCCCGCCGCGCCCGCACCGGCCCCCGAGCCGTCCGGCGCTGCGACCATCACCTCGACCTCGCCGCAGCCTTAAGCGGCCCCCTCCCTCCCCAGACCGGGGAGGGAGGTGCTATGGCGACCGGATGCGCCAGTCCTTCAATGAAACCACCGATCCGTCCTTCGGGGCGAAACACCTGCCCCGCGTACGCGCGGCCATGGCCCGTCAGGGTCTGGACGGCTTTCTGGTCCCGCATGAGGACGAGCATCAGAACGAATATCTGCCGGCCGCCAACGACCGGCTGGCCTGGCTGACGGGCTTCACCGGCTCGGCCGGAGCCGGGGTGGTGATGACCGATCGCGCCGCCGTCTTCGCCGACGGCCGCTATACGGTCCAGGTGCGGGCACAGGTGGATGCCGCACAGTTCGAGATCCTCGACCTGGTCGAGGGGGGCGTGCCGGCCTGGCTGGAACGGGCCCCTGAGGGTGCCGTGATCGGTTACGATCCGCGTCTGCACAGCCCGGATGCGCTCGCCATCCTGGCGCGTGCCGCGGCGAGGGCCGGCGCCACGCTGAAGCCGGTGCAGACCAATCCGGTGGATGAGGCCTGGGCTGCGGACCGCCCGCCCCAGCCGGCGGCGCCGGTGGTGCCGCATGAGGACCGCTATTCCGGCGAAAATTGCGCGGCGAAGCGGGCGCGGATCGGGGCGGCGATCACGGCGGCGGGCGCGGACGCCTGTGTGCTGACCGCGCCGTCGTCGATCGCCTGGCTGTTCAATGTCAGGGGCGGGGACGTGATCCGCTCGCCCCTGCCGCTGGCCCAGGCGATCGTCGCGGCCAACGGGACGGCGCTGCTGTTTCTCGATCCCTCCAAGGTCACCGGTGGACTGCCCGGGTGGCTGGGCGACGATGTGACCCTGATGGTGCCGGATGAGCTGCCGCAGGCGCTGGAGGGGCTAAAGGGGCTGCGTGTGTTGGTCGATCCGGCCCAGTCGCCGGCCTGGTATTTCGACCGGCTGGCGCTGGTCGGGGCGACCGTCGTGCGCGGCATGGATCCCTGCGCCCTGCCGCGGGCGGTTAAGAACCCGATCGAGATCGAGGGCAGTCGTCAGGCTCATATCCGCGACGGTGCGGCGCTGGTGCGGTTCCTGCACTGGGTCGATACGGTGGCGCAGGTCGAGCTGCCTGACGAGCGCGGGGTGGTCGAGGCGCTGGAGCGGTTCCGCGAGGAGACCGGCGCGCTGCAGGACCTGAGTTTCGACACCATCGCCGGGGTCGGCCCCAACGGGGCCCTGCCGCACTACAAGCCGGTGACGCGGACGATCCGGCGGATGGAGACCGGCTCGCTCTTGCTGGTCGACGGCGGTGGCCAGTATCTGGACGGCACCACGGATGTGACCCGGACGATGGCGATCGGGGAGCCCTCGGCGGACCAGCGGCGCATGTTCACCCTGGTGCTGAAGGGTCATATCGCCATGGCCACCGTACGGTTTCCGGCGGGCACGACCGGGCATCAGCTGGATGCGCTGGCCCGTTTGCCTCTGTGGATGGCTGGGCTGGATTACGACCACGGCACCGGCCACGGCGTGGGTAGCTATCTGGGCGTCCATGAGGGGCCGCAACGCATCGCCAAGGCGGTCAACACCCAGCCTCTCCTGACCGGGATGATCCTGTCCAACGAGCCGGGCTATTACCGCGAGGGGCACTGGGGCATCCGCATCGAGACGCTGCAGGTGGTGACGGCCCCCGCGCCGATCCCCGGTGGTGACCGGCCCATGCACGGGTTCGAGCAGCTGACCTTCGCGCCGCTGGACCGTCGGCTGATCGATGTGGACCTGCTGACGGCGGGCGAGCAGGCCTATGTCGACGCCTATCACGCGGAGACCTTGGCCAAGGTCGGGCCGCTGCTGGATAACGCGGTGCGGGCGTGGCTGGAAGGACAGTGCGCGCCGCTTTAAGCGGCAGCGACCGTGTGGTAGAAGTTATTCTACCATGCTGAACATTAAGAATCCGCGCGCGCATCATCTGGCGGTCGAGGTGGCTGCAGTCACCGGTGAGAGCCTGACCGATGCCGTGATCCATTCTCTTCAGGAACGGCTGGATCGGGTGAAACCGAAACGAGAACCGCTGGATCTCGAGAAGATCGAGGCGTTGACGCGGGAAATCCGTGCCCGACTTCCGCAGTCGTTTCTGGACGATCCCGATCCCACGGCCGATCTCTACGATCCTGAAACCGGATTGCCCGCTTGATCGTGGATACGTCGGCGCTCGTCGCGATCTTGCGACGGGAAGAGGACGCTGATCGTTACGTCGCCGCTATCGCGGCCGCGGACAAGCGTGGGGAGAGACTGGCCATTGGAGCGGCGACGCTGTTCGAGCTGATGCTCGTGATTGATCGGTTGCGCGACCCCGGCCTCTCCGAGGCGACGGACAGGCTCGTCCAACTTCTAAGGCTCGAAATCGTCGATGTCAGTGCTGAGACAGCGGCGGAAGCGAGGTTGGCGAACCAGCGCTATGGAAAGGGCTTCCACCCGGCGCGCCTGAACTTTGGCGACTGTCTTGTCTACGCGTTGGCGAAACTGACTGCTGAGCCCCTGCTTTTCAAGGGCGACGACTTTGCACAAACGGATATCGTTTCGGCCATCTGACCTTGCGAACATGCCGGGCGACACCGACCTCAGCCGCATCGCCGATCCCCGGGAGCACGCCCATGAAGACCCGTCGTCTCGGACCGAACGGTCCGGAAGTCTCGGCCCTCGGACTGGGCTGTATGGGGATGAGCGCCTTCTACGGGCCGGCGTCGGACGAGGTGACGGCAACGGCGGTGCTGCACCGGGCCATCGATCTGGGCGTGACGCTGTTCGACACGGCCGAGATGTATGGCCCTCACACCAATGAGGACCTGCTGGGCCGGGCCCTCGCCGGAAAGCGGGACCGGGTGTTCCTCGCGACCAAGTTCGGCATCGGCTACAATGCCGACCGGACGGCGCTGACGGTGGACGGTTCGCCCGCCAATGTGCGCCGGGCCATTGAAGGCAGCCTGAGCCGGCTGAAGACCGATCACGTGGACCTCTACTACCTCCACAGGGTCGATCCGGACACGCCGATCGAGGAGACGGTCGGGGCGATGGCCGAGCTGGTGACCGAGGGCAAGGTGCGGTTCCTCGGCCTCTCCGAGGCGGCGCCCGCGACCCTGAGGAAGGCGCACGCCACCCATCCGATCACGGCCCTGCAGACCGAATATTCGCTGTGGTCGCGTGAGCCGGAGGACGAACTGCTGGCCACCTGCGGAGAACTGGGCATCGGCTTTGTCCCCTACAGCCCGCTGGGGCGGGGCTTCCTGTCGGGCGAGATCAGATCCGTCGAGGACCTGGCCCCGGACGATTTCCGGCGCAGCAATCCGCGTTTCATGGGCGAGAATTTCCAGAAGAATATCGATCTGGTGACGGCCGTGACGGCGATCGCGACGGACAAGGGGGTGACCGCCGCGCAGCTGGCCCTGGCCTGGGTTCTGGCGCAGGGGGAGCATCTGGTGCCCATCCCCGGGACCCGGCGGATCCGGACGCTGGAGGAGAATGTCGCGGCGGCGGAGGTTGTGCTGACGCCGGAGGACCTGGCGCGGATCGAGGCGGTGTTCCCGAAGGATGCGGCCGTGGGTGAGCGCTATGCCGCCGCCGCCCGGAGCGCGCTGAACCGGTGATGTCGTCTCCTCCCCGTGCGCAGCATGCGGAGGTGGATCCGGAGCGAAGCGGAAGAGACTAGGAGATCAGCGCCAGCCAGTCGTCCTCGGTCAGGACCGTGACGCCGTGCTTCTGCGCCTCGGCCAGTTTGGACCCGGCACCAGGGCCGGCGACGAGATAGTCGGTTTTCTTCGACACCGAGCCGGAGACTTTCGCGCCGAGGCTTTCGGCCCGGGCTTTGGCCTCGTCGCGGGTGAAGCGTTCCAGCGCGCCGGTGAAGACGACGGTCTTGCCGACGACGGGGGTGTCCGCCTTGGGGCGTTCGGCGTCAACGATGGTGGTCAGTTCGGCGATCAGGGCGGCAACGACGTCACGGTTGTGGGGTTCGTGGAAGAAGTCGGCGATGGCGCGGGCGGCGACCGGGCCGACGCCGGCGATGCCCGCGATCTCGCCGAGCGTCGCTGACGGGCCGTCCTCGCGGGCGATCCGGGCCAGTTCGACGATGCCGGGCCAGTCGCTGGCCAGGGGGGCGAGGGCCCGGCGCGCGGGCGCGGCGATGCCGGGGAAGGCGAGGGCCAGCTTCTGGTCGAGGGGGGCCTCCGGCCACGGATCGACCGGTGACAGGGTGGCCCCGGCCATGACGGCGAGGGTGCGTGCGGAGACGCCGTGCCCCTCGGCCAGACGGGTCCAGTCGGGGCTGGGGATGCCGGCGGCGGCGTCGAGAGCCGCGGCGTGGAAACTGGCCCAGTCGCCGAAATGGCGGGCCAGCAGCAGGGAGGTCTGGTCGCCGATGTCGCGGATGCCGAGGGCGAAGATCAGCCGCTCCAGCGCGATGGTGCGGCGGGCGTCGATGCCGGCGACCAGGTTGCGCACGCTGGTCTCGCCATAGCCGTCCTCGCCACGGAGGGTGTCCAGGCGCGCTTCATCGCGGGCGAGCCGGAAGATGTCGGCAGGCTCGGCGATCCATCCCCGGTCCGAGAAGGCGATCAGCTGTTTCTCGCCCAGACCCTCGATGTCGAAGGCGCGGCGCGAGACGAAATGCTTCAGCCGCTCGATCAGCTGGGCTTTGCAAATCAGGCCGCCGGTGCAGCGGCGACGGACGTCCTCGCCCTCGCGCACGGCTTCCGAGCCGCAGACGGGGCAGTGGGTGGGAAACACATAGGGAATGGCGTCGGCGGGGCGTTTGTCCGGCACCACGGAGACGATCTGGGGTATGACGTCGCCGGCTCGCTGCAGCACGACGGTGTCGCCCAGGCGGACGTCCTTGCGGGCGATCTCGTCCTCATTGTGGAGCGTGGCGTTGCGCACCACGACGCCGCCGACGGTGACCGGGGTCAGCCGGGCCACGGGTGTCAGGGTGCCGGTGCGGCCGACCTGGATGTCGATGCCCTCCAGCACGGTGGTGGCCTGCTGGGCGGGAAATTTGTGGGCGATGGCCCAGCGCGGGCTGCGCGAGACGAAGCCGAGGCGGCCCTGCCAGTCCAGCCGGTCGACCTTGTAGACCACGCCGTCGATGTCATAGCCGAGCGTGGCGCGGTCGGTCTCCAGCCCGCGATAGACGGCGATCAGGGCCTCGGGCCCCTCCACGCGGACAGAGCGCGGATTGACCGGAAAGCCCCAGCGTTCAAAGGCCTTGAGCGCTTCGGCTTGCGTTTCGGCGAAGGGTTCGGAGGTCTCGCCCCAGGCGTAGGCAAAGAAGCGCAGCGGCCGGGCGGCGGTGATCGTCGGGTCGATCTGGCGCAGCGAACCGGCGGCGAAATTGCGGGGGTTGGCATAGGTCCGGCGGCCCTCGGCCTCGGCCTCGGCGTTGAAGGCCGCGAAGGCATCGTTGGGGGCATAGACCTCGCCGCGGACTTCCAGACGGGCGGGCCAGCCGGTGCCTTTCAGCCGGTGCGGGATGTCGGGGAGGGTCTTCAGATTGGCGGTGATGTCCTCGCCCGTGCGGCCATCGCCCCGGGTCGCGCCCTGGACCAGAATGCCGTTTTCATAGCGCAGGTTGGCCGACAGACCGTCGATTTTGGGTTCGGCGACGAAGGCGAGGATTTCGTCGGACGGCAGTTTGAGGAAGCGGGCGATCCGGGCTGCGAAGTCTGCGACGTCGGCCTCGGCGAAGGCATTGTCCAGCGACAGCATCGGCACGCCGTGGCGGACCTCGCCGAACTGCGTCGAGACCGGCGCGCCGACACGCAGCGAGGGCGAATCCGGGCGGACCAGGTCGGGGAAGCGGGCCTCGATCGCGGCGTTCCTCTGGCGCATGGCATCATAGTCGGCGTCGGAAATCGCGGGCGCGGCCTCGGCATAGAGGGCGTCATGGCAGGCCATTTCGGCCGCCAGCCGCGCCAGTTCGGCCTCGGCCTCGGGGGATGTCAGGGTCTCGACGGACGGTTCGGCCATGGCCCGGTTTAGCATCGTCGATGGGCCGGGCCAGTCGCCGCCTGTCTGAATGACGTGAAATTAAGCGGACGACCGGTCGCGGGTTGGCTATGCACGAAAGCGTCCGTCCAAGGAGACCGCATGTCCCGCACATTCCGCGCCCTCGCCCTGTCCTGCGTCGCCGCCCTGGCCCTTTCGGCCTGCGCCGGCGTGACCGAAACCGGGTCGGCCGCGCCGCCGGCCGCAACGGCGGAAGCGTCCTACGACCAGCTGCTGGCCGATGTGCGGATCCTGTCGGCCGACGAAATGGCCGGGCGCGACACAGGCGCGCCGGGCGGCGAGAAGGCGCGGGCCTATATCGTGTCCCGGTTCGAGGCGCTGGGGGTGGCGGCACCGCCGATGGGCCGACTGCAGCCGTTCGAGGCCGTCGGCCGAACCCGCGAGGGGCCGAAGACCTTCAACGGGATCAACATCCTCGGGCTGGTTCCGGGGACGCGGGTTCCGGATCGCTACATCGTCATCACGGCGCATTATGACCACGTGGGGGTCAATGACGGCCAGATCTTCAACGGGGCTGACGACAATGCCTCGGGCGTGGCCACGATGCTGGAACTGGCCGCCCGGCTGAGGGACGCCCCGCCCGAGCACAGCGTCATCTTCGCAGCGCTGGACGGCGAGGAGCGAAGCCTGCTGGGCGCGAAACATTTCGTCGAGGCCCCGCCGGTGCCGCTGTCGTCGATCGCCCTGAACCTGAATTTCGACATGACCGCTCGCGCCGAGACGGACATGAAGCTGTGGGTCACAGGGACCTATCAGAACCCGACCCTGCGGCCGATGCTGGAGACCCTGCCGGCGCAGGGCGGGGTGTCGCTGGCCTTCGGCAAGGACACGCCGCAGGACACGGGCAATGACAACTGGGTCGAGGCGTCCGACCACGCCGCCTTCTACCGCGCCGGCCTGCCGTTCCTGTATCTGGGCGTCGACTACCACGCCGACTATCACCGGCCGACGGACGATTTCGAACGGATCACGCCGGCGGTGTTCGCCGCCGCGACCGAACTGTCGGTGGCGTCGTTCCGGGCGCTGGATCAGGGGCTGGACCGCTGATCGCGCCCGCGTTTCAGTCGCAAAGATAGTCCTTGCACTGCGTGCGACACAGGCGCTCCCTCGCGTCCGTGCTCAGGGGCGATGACGCGGAATGGTAGCGACGACAGACGCCTTCGATCTTCAAAGGGTCCAGAAAGTTCGCAAATGGATTCTGGGGCTGGCTTTGCTGGCCGTCGTGGTCCTGGCGATGGTCAGCACCTCATGGTGGGGCGATGGCGTCGTGCACGAGGCCGTCGAGTCGGCGGGTCTCGGGGCGATTGTCATCAGCATCGTGGGACGGGCCTGGTGCTCGCTGTACATCGGCGGGCGCAAGAAGGCCGAGGTCGTGACCACCGGACCGTATTCGCTGAGTCGGAACCCGCTCTATGTTTTCAGCTATGCCGGGGCCTTCGGGATCGGGGCACAAACCGGCAGTCTGGCGATCGCCGTCTTGTTCGTGCTGATTGCGGTGGTGGTGTTTCACTTCACCATCGCCCGGGAGGAGGCCTGGCTTTCGGCCCGGTTTGGCGAGGTCTATGACCGCTATCGGGCGCGGACGCCGCGCTGCGGCCCTGACTTCTCAAAGTGGCGGGATGAGGAGGAGTTGCCCATTCGGCCGCGCTTCTTCCTGACCACCCTGCGCGATGGGCTGGTGTTCTTTCTGGCCGTCCCCGTCTTCGAGGGGATCGAATGGGCCCATATGGCGGGATGGTTACCGGCGCTGCTGCGGCTGCCGTGACAGGCAGAGCGGGCCGCAGGATCGCGCTGGACCATGGCTGTGATGCGTGATCCTGTCCGCCGGACTCCGAGGGCTCCGGCGATGCGACCGACACTTCTGTTAATGACGGCCGCCGCAGCGCTGGCCGGGTGCGATGTCTTCATAGCACCTGCAGAACCCGGGGTGGGCGCGGATGAAGCCAGACCCGGCACCGCGGCCTTTGCCCACAGCCAGACCGAGGACCTGTCGGGATCCTATCCGGTGGGCGAGGCCCAGGTGGGGACCGCGGATTTGCGGCTGAGGTCGCTGTTCATCGGCCAGACCCCGGATTTCCGGGCCTGGGAAGCGGGCCGGCGCACGGCCGGCTATGCGCCGGTCATGCTGGAGTTCTCGACGACGGGCGGCGGGTCCGAGCGGGTGGCTGCGGACAGCTATTCGGTCAGTGACGACCGGGTCCGGATGACGGGCAGGTCGGCGGGCGGCGAGCGGATCACTTTTGACGGGCGGATGGATGTCGGGGCGCTGGCGACGGCGCGGCGCAATCTGGGGGGCGGGGAGGCGGCGGCCGTGACGGCGACGGTCCGGATCGGCGACCGAACCGTTTCGGGTGTCCGGCTGTACTGGAACGGCGGGGACTGAGCCCCGAACGAAAAGGGCGGCCCCGAGAGGCCGCCCTGGATCGGTCTAGTTGACCGTCGCCTTGATGATCTTGCCCGGATTGCGGGGCGGCTCGCCCTTGGGCAGGGCGTCGACATGGTCCATGCCCTCGATCACCTCACCCCAGACGGTGTACTGGCCGTCGAGGAAGCCGGCGTCGTCGAGGCAGATGAAGAACTGGCTGTTGGCCGTGTCCGGCTGGTTGGTGCGGGCCATGGAGCAGACGCCGCGCACGTGCGGCTCCTTCGAGAACTCGGCCTTGAGGTTCGGTTTCTTCGAACCCGAGGTGCCGGTGCCGGTGGGGTCGCCGCCCTGGGCCATGAAGCCGGCGATGACACGGTGGAAGACCACGCCGTCGTAGAAGCCCTCGCCGGCCAGTTCGGTGATGCGGGTGACGTGGCCCGGCGCGAGGTCTGGGCGCAGCTTGATCACGACATCGCCGGTGTCGAGGGTGAGGGTCAGGGTCTGGTCGGCCATCGGGCGCTCCAAAGGGGGGAAAGGGGTCGGGGTCATAGCCCCTGAGGGCCGTGGGCGCTATGTGGGGGCGATGAGTGACGATGAAAAGCCCACACCCGCACCCGAGCGCCTTCCCGAGGCCGAGCCGGCGCGTCGTCGCATGGTGCGGCCGCCCACCGGGGGCACGGCCCAGGGCCGGGGCATGGGGACCCAGATCAAGACAGCCGACAAGAAGTCGATGTCCTCGATCCAGTGGATCAAGCGGCAGCTGGCCGACCCGTGGTCGGAACGAGCGCGGGCCGAGGGCTGGCGCAGCCGGGCCGCGTTCAAGTTCAGCGAGATCGACGACCGGTTCCATCTGGTCAAGAAGGGCTCGCGGGTCATCGACCTGGGGGCGGCACCCGGGGGCTGGATCCAGGTCTGCGTCAACCGTGGCGCGGCAGCGGTGGTGGGCGTGGACCTGCTGCCGATCGAACCGATCCCGGGGTCGATCCTGATCCAGGCGGATTTCACCGACGCCGGTGTGGATCAACAGTTGATTGACGCGCTGGGCGGCGCGCCTGATCTGGTGCTGTCGGACATGGCGCACAACACGGTCGGGCATCGGCAGACGGATCACCTGAAAATCATTGCCCTGATCGAGATCGCCTCGGACTTCGCCATCCGGACGCTGAAGCCGGGCGGACATTTCGTGACCAAGAATTTCCAGGGCGGCGATGCCGGCCGCGTTCTGGCCGAGCTCCGGGCGGCCTTCGAGGAGGTGAAATACGTCAAGCCCGCCGCCAGCCGGAAGGGGTCGTCCGAGGTCTATCTGGTGGCGCTCAACAAGCGGTGAGGCGATGAGTGAGGCCGAGGTCCGCGCCGCCCTCGCCAAACAGGCATCGATCTGCACCGTGTCTGGCGCGCCGTTCACCGGGCGGCTGTGCGGGCTGATCGGGGACCCGCGCGACCTGTGCGGCCCCTGCAGCCTGGCTGAGCTATAAGGCGGACAGCTCGGGTTTCGAGCGGTGGCCGGTCCTGTCGCTGACCGTCTGGCCCGGGGGCGAGAGCGTCGTCCTGGCCCGGGGACATCCGTACGGGGCGTGGTTCGAGTGGCGTTAGCGCCGGTCGGGGTTCATACCGACGTCGCCGGGGCGGGTGATCGACGGATTTCCCGGGCCGTCCAGAGCCGGTCGTGGATGGCGAAGAAGATCATCTGCACCAGGGGCTCGACGATGCCAATCGTGAGGGATGCCTGGAGGTCGCGGGTGATGGCGAAGGCCACCAGCACGGCGACCACGAAATGCATCACGCCGTAGGTGACGGTCTTGAGCGCGATGTTGCTCAGCGAGGGCAGGGCGTGGCTGTGGCCGTGATGGCCGTGCGCCCGGGCCTGCTCCCCGGCGTTCATGACGTCGAGACGGGCGGTGAAGGCCTCGGCCGTCTCCTCCATCCGGCTGCGCCGGCGGCGCTGCTCGATCCGGTGCCAGATGCGGTCGTGGAAGGAATAGGCGATGGTCTGGAAGAAGGGTTCGATGACGCCGATGGCGAGGGCCACGCGCCAGTCCCGGGTGATGGCGAAGGCCACCAGCATGGCGACGATCAGGTGCATCACGCCGTAGGACGCGATCTTGAGCGCGAGGCTCTGGACGGATCGGGCGAGTGTCACAACCATCGGAACCCTAAATGTTAGCCTGGACTGAAAGTTTCAAGCCCGACTGAAAAACTTACGCGGCGGGTGGCGTCACGGATGCGGTGATCCGGTTGACTTCGCAGACGCGAAAGCCGATAGGCGGCCCGCAAAACGGAGACTCCCATGGAGATTCGCGAAGGGCTTACCTTCGACGATGTTTTGCTTGAACCCGGTCCTTCGGAGATCATGCCCGCGGAAGCGGACGTCTCCACCCGGTTGACGCGCGACATTCGCCTGAACATCCCGCTGACCTCGTCTGCGATGGACACCGTGACCGAGAGCCGGCTGGCCATCGCCATGGCCCAAGCCGGCGGGCTGGGCGTGCTCCACCGCAACATGACGGTGCAGGAACAGGCTGATCAGGTCCGCACGGTCAAGCGGTTCGAAAGCGGCATGGTCATCAACCCGGTGACCATCCGGCCGGAGACGACGCTGGGCGAGGTCCGCGACATCGTGGCGCGCCGCAAGATTTCCGGCTTCCCCGTCGTGGATGACAGCGGACGGCTGGTCGGCATCCTGACCAACCGCGACATGCGGTTCGACACCGATCCGAACCGCAGGGCCGCCGAGCTGATGACCACCGGCGAACTGGTCACCGTGCGCGAGGGGGCCGGCCGCGACGAGGCCCGGGCCCTGCTGCGGGACCGCAAGATCGAGCGGGTGATCGTGGTCGACGAGGCCTATCGCGCCACCGGCCTGATCACGATGAAGGACATCGAGAAGGCCCAGGCCCATCCCCACGCCGCCAAGGACGATCAGGGCCGGCTGCTGGTCGGCGCGGCCTCAACTGTCGGCGACGCCGGCTATGAGCGGTCGATGGCGCTGGCCGAGGCCGGGGTGGACGTGGTTGTGATCGACACCGCCCATGGCCATTCGATCCAGGTCAGCCGGGCGGTCGAGCGGATCAAGCGCGAGAACAACCGCGTCCAGATCATCGCCGGCAATGTCGCCACCTATGACGGGGCGCGGGCCCTGATCGATGCGGGCGCGGACGCCGTGAAGGTCGGGATCGGGCCGGGCAGTATCTGCACGACGCGGATCGTGGCCGGCGTCGGCGTGCCGCAGCTGACCGCCATCATGGAGGCAGTCCGGGCCGCGAAGGCGTCGGGCGCGCCGGTCATCGCCGACGGCGGGATCAAATATTCGGGCGATCTGGCCAAGGCCATCGCGGCGGGGGCGTCTTGCGCCATGATGGGCTCGATGTTCGCCGGTACGGACGAGAGCCCGGGCGAGGTGTTCCTGTACCAGGGCCGGTCCTACAAGAGCTATCGCGGCATGGGCTCGGTCGGGGCCATGGGGGCCGGCAGCGCCGACCGCTATTTCCAGAAAGAAGTGGAAGACAGCCAGAAGCTGGTGCCCGAGGGCATCGAGGGCCAGACCCCCTACAAGGGGCCGATCTCGCCCGTCCTGCACCAGATGGTCGGGGGCCTGCGTGCCGCCATGGGCTATGTCGGGGCCGCGACCATAGCGGACCTGCAGGCGCGAGCGCGGTTCGTCCGCATCACCGGCGCCGGTCTGCGTGAAAGCCACGTCCACGACGTGATGATCACGCGCGAGGCACCCAACTACAGGCAGGGGTAAGAACCATGGGCGACAGCTGGATCCTGGTGCAGACGCCGGAACTGACCATGCTGGCGGCGACGCTGGTGCTGGCGTTCGTCTTCATCTTTCTGCCGGCCGCCGGGCGGACGGCTGTCAATGGGATCGGCTGGAACGCCGGGCCGCGGGACGGCAACCCGGTCCGGCCGGGCATCGTCACCGAAAGGCTGGAACGGGCCCAGGCCAATATGTGGGAGACCCTGCCGCTGTTTATCGGCGCAGTCCTGATCGCCCATGTGGCGGACGCGAACGGTCCGCTGACCTTCTGGGGGACCCAGGCCTTCTTCTGGGCCCGGCTGATCTATATTCCGCTGTACGCCTTCGGTGTGCCCTTCGTGCGCTCGATCGTCTGGCTGATCGCCATGGGCGGTCTGGTCGCCATCTTCGCCGCCCTCTTCACCTGACCAATCTGAACTGCCCCTCTTCCTGAGTTTGAAAGTCTGATTTGACCCCCGCCGCCCGTCTCGCCGCCGCCGCCTCCATCATCGACCGCATCAGCGCGGGCAAGGCCCCGGCCGAGGCCGTGCTGAAGACCTGGGGGACGGAAAACCGCTACGCCGGGTCCAAGGACCGGCGCGCCATTGCCGACCAGGTCTACAAGGTCATCCGCGCGCGCGGCCGGCTGGTCTGGGCCATGGGCGGACGCGAGGACGGCCGTGCCCTGGTGATCGGGGCTCTGAGCCTGATCGACGGCCTGTCGGTCGAGGAAATCGAGGCGCTGCACTCCGGCGACGGCTACGGGCCCAAGCCGCTGTCGAAACAGGAACGGGCGCGGATCAGCGCCACGAGCGACGACCTGCCCGGCTGGGTCGCCGCCGGCCTGCCGGAATTCGTGGTCGAGGACTTCAAAAACACCTTCGGCGACCGCTGGGCGGAGGAGGCCGCTGGCCTGATGGTGCCGCGCGCGCCGATCGACCTGCGGGTCAATCGGGCCAAGGCCACGGTGGGCGAGGTCGAGGCGGAGCTGCGCGAGGCCGGTCTGTCGCCGGAGCGGACGCCGTGGTCGGCCTGGGGCCTGCGGCTGTCGGCCGAGCCGCCGCCCAATGTGCAGGCGCTGGAGGCCTTCAAGGCCGGCCGGATCGAGATCCAGGACGAGGGCAGCCAGATCGTCTGCTGGCTGGCCGGCGTCGAGCCGGGCATGACCGTGGTCGACTATTGCGCCGGGGGTGGGGGCAAGACCCTGGGGCTGGCCGTGCAGGGGCTGGCGGCGGGGGCGTCGCGGGTGGCCGAGCCGGCAGTGCCCGAGCGCATCTGGACTCCGACGGGCTGGGTCGATCCGCCGGCCGGCGGAAAGCCGAAGGCCGCGCCCATCGCCGAGGCCGAGGGCCGGCTGATCGCCTGTGACGTGGTGCAGAAGCGGCTGGACAATATCCGGCCGCGGCTGGCGCGCGCGGGGGTCGAGGCCGAGCTGATCCATCTGGGCCCCAACGGTGGCGGGGTCGAGGACATCGTCGGTACGGCCGATGTGGTGTTCGTCGACGCGCCGTGCACCGGCTCCGGCACGTGGCGGCGGCGCCCCGAAGACGCCTGGCGGCTGAAGCCCGAGGACGTTGACCGGATGCATGCCCTGCAGATGGCGATTCTGGCGCGGGCGGCGAAACTGGTGAAGCCGGGCGGGCGACTGGTCTATGTCACCTGCTCCATGCTGCGGGTCGAGAATGAGGCGACCGTGGACGCCTTCAAGGAGGACCATCCCGGGTTTGCGCCGGTGGCGATCGCGGAGGCGCTCGGCAGCGCGGCGATCACCGACACCGGGCGTCAGACCCTGAGCGGACTGGCGCAGGGTCACCGGCTGCGGATGTCGCCCGCGGCGACCGGCACGGACGGCTTCTTCGTCGCCCTGTATGAGCGGCGGGCGTGAGCGAGGCGTTTGAACTGACGTCCTTCGGTCCGCTGACGGCGCTGTGCGTCATGGCGGCGGAGATCGAATACGGCCCGGCCCTGAAGGCCCGGATCCGGCCGCTGATCACCGGGCTGGGGCCGGTCGAGGCGGCGGTCGGCACCACGGCAGCCCTGGCGCTGCTGGAGCGGGAAGGGCGGCTGCCCGATGTGGTGATCTCGCTGGGCTCGGCGGGTTCGCAGACGCTGGAGCACGGCCGGATCTATTGGGTCGACGAGGTCAGCTATCGCGACATGGACGCCTCGCCGCTGGGGTTTCCGCCCGGGGTGACGCCGTATCTGGACCAGCCTGCCAGCCTGACCCTGGCCAGCGGCCCGGCCGGCCAGCCCTACGCCCGGCTGGCGACGGGGGCCAGCATCGTCACCGGCGAGGCCTATGACGCCATCGACGCCGACATGGTCGATATGGAGACCTATGCCGTGGTCCGGGCTGCCGCCCGGTTCGATGTGCCGGTGCTGGGCCTGCGCGGGATCAGCGACGGCAAGGCCGATCTGACCGGCCTGTCCGACTGGACCGACACCCTGGCCGTGATCGACGCGGGTCTGGCGGAGGCGCTGGACCTGCTGAAGGCCGAGTTCGAACGCCTGACCGCCCCGCTTCCCGAGGAGACCGCATGACGACCGCCGCCGATCACCAGAAGGTTCTGATCGTCGATTTCGGCAGCCAGGTGACGCAGCTGATTGCGCGGCGCCTGCGCGAGGCCCGCGTCTATTGCGAGATCCATCCGTTCCAGAAGGCCGAAGCGGCACTGGCGGCCATGAATCCGGCGGCGATCATCCTTTCCGGAGGGCCCGAGAGTGTGCACGAGGCGGACAGCCCCCGGGCGCCGCAGGCCGTGTTCGAGGCCGGGGTGCCGGTGCTGGGCATCTGCTACGGCGAGATGACGATGTGCGAACAACTGGGCGGCAAGGTCGAGGGCGGCCACACCCGCGAGTTCGGCCGCGCCGGGATTACCGTGCAGACGACCTCGCCCCTGCTGGCCGGTCTGGCTGCGGTCGGCGAGGACGAGACCGTCTGGATGAGCCACGGCGACAAGATCGTCGCCATTCCGGAGGGATTCGACGTGGTCGCCACCTCGCCCGGCTCGCCCTATGCGGTGATCGCGGACGAGAGGAGACGCTTCTACGGCGTTCAATTCCATCCGGAAGTCATGCACACCCCGCGCGGCCACCAGATGCTGAAGAACTTCACCCACGGCATCGCCGGGCTGACGGGCGACTGGACCATGGCGGCCTATCGCGACGAGAAGATCGCGCAGATCCGCGAGCAGGTGGGGTCAGCCAAAGTTGTCTGCGGCCTGTCGGGCGGGGTCGACTCCTCCGTCGCCGCCGTGCTGATCCACGAGGCGATCGGGGACCAGCTCACCTGCGTGTTCGTCGACACCGGCCTGCTGCGCAAGGACGAGGCGACCCAGGTCACCACCCTGTTCCGGGAGCACTACAACATCCCGCTGGTCCATGTTGATGCGTCGAAGGAATTCCTTGGGGCCCTCGCCGGTCAGTCGGACCCCGAAGCCAAGCGGAAGACCATCGGCCGGGTCTTCATCGAGATCTTCGACCGCGAGGCGGCGAGGATTGAGGGCGCAGAGTTCCTGGCCCAGGGGACGCTTTATCCTGATGTGATCGAGAGCGTGTCCTCGTCCAGCGGCAAGGCCCATGTGATCAAGAGCCATCACAATGTCGGCGGCCTGCCCGACTATATGAAGCTGAAACTGGTCGAGCCCCTGCGGGAACTGTTCAAGGACGAGGTGCGGGCGCTGGGCCGCGAATTGGGCCTGACCGACGCCTTCGTGGGCCGCCATCCCTTTCCGGGGCCGGGTCTGGCCATCCGCATCCCCGGCGAGATCACGCGCGAGGCGGTCGAGACCCTGCAGCAGGCCGACGCCATCTATCTGGACGAGATCCGCAAGGCCGGCCTGTACGACAGCATCTGGCAGGCCTTCGCTGTCCTGCTGCCGGTGAAGACGGTCGGCGTCATGGGCGACGCGCGGACCTATGAAAAGGTCCTGGCCCTTCGTGCCGTCACCTCCACCGACGGCATGACGGCGGACTTTTTCGAATTTCCGTGGGACGTGCTGGGCAAATGCGCCACCCGGATCGTCAATGAAGTGCGGGGCGTCAATCGCGTGGTCTACGACGTGACGTCCAAGCCCCCGGGGACGATCGAGTGGGAATAGTCCGGGGCTTTCGTCACCGGTTCCCATGAGGCCGAGAGGCTGCAACGCCGACGAATCGCGCAAGCCTTGCCCCGGGCGCAGACTGGCGAGCGCGTGGTCCGGAACGCTCGCCGGGAGGTGCCCCGTCCGCCAGTCTACGGGTTGGTGTAGCTGATTTGAAAGGCCCGGCCCTGGTTGCCCATCATGACCCACCCCGCCTTGGTTGGGCGATAGGTTCCCCGGCTGCCGGTCGACGATGCCAAACCAAGGACTGCGAGTTCCTGCCCCCGGTTGGTGCCGCCAGCGCGGGACGGGTCCACGAGGTCAAGCAAGGCTTCAATGCGTTGGGCGTCGGTCATGGTGCGTCTATGGACGGCTTCGTGACGCCATCAAAGTTGGAATGTGCCCCTGCGTTCGCCTGGAGCGTGTTGGTCGAACGCTCACGCAAATCCGCGACCTGATGATTGCTGCCTGAGAGCGGCACGCGGCGTCGGCGTGGACGGGACGCGGACGCTCCGGACACCTTCGTGGCCGCCGCCTTTTGTTTGACAAAAGAACCTTTGCTCCTGACAGCAATCGTCATTTCGGCCGGCTACGACCCGTCTGGCTGAAAAGCTATGCCGATCAAATGTAAGTCACCAATTCTAAAAAGAAAAAGTGGACGGCCCGGGAACTTCGCGGCCGCCGGTTGCTTTGACTGCATGGTGCCTCCTCGACAGGGTGCCTGGAGCCGAGGCCATGAAGATTGCGCAAGTCACTCCGCTGTATGAGGCCGTGCCGCCGAGACTGTATGGCGGCACTGAGCGCGTCGTCGCCCATCTGACCGATGCGCTCGTCGATCTGGGCCACGACGTCACCCTGTTCTCATCGGCCGACGCCAAAACACGCGCGCGTCTTGTCACTGTGCGTGACCAGGCGATCCGACTGGACCCGGCCCCGTTGAAGTCCGATCTCGCAGCCCACATGACGCTTCTGGCCAAAGTCATGAAGCACGCCGACGCGTTCGACGTGATCCACTTCCACACCGACATGATTCACTTCCCGTTCTTCGCGCATTGCGCTGACAAAACCCTCACCACCCTGCACGGGCGGCTGGACATGAAGGATATCGGCGGCGTTTACGAACGCTGGTCCGAGTTCGGACTTGTCTCGATCTCGGACGACCAGCGCCGGCCTCTGCCCTGGGCCAACTGGAAGGCGACGGTGCATCACGGAATGCCGGCCGGGCTTTATAGTTTTTCGCCGAAGTCGGAAGGCTATCTGGCCTTCCTGGGGCGAATCTCCCCCGAGAAGCGGCCGGACCGCGCGATCGAGATTGCGACCCGAGTCAACCGGCCTTTGAAGATTGCCGCCAAGGTCGATGCCGCCGACAAAGTCTATTGGGAGACAGTCATTCGCCCAATGGTCGAGGGCAATCCTCTGGTCGAGTTCATCGGCGAGATCGGCGACGATCAGAAGTCGGCCTTCCTCGGCGGGGCCGAGGCCCTCCTGTTCCCGATAGACTGGCCCGAGCCCTTTGGCCTCGTAATGATTGAGGCCATGGCCTGCGGAACCCCGGTTGTGGCCTTCCGCTGTGGCTCGACCGCAGAAGTCATCGAGGACGGAAGAACCGGGTATCTCGTGGAGACGCTGGACGAGGCGGTAGCGGCCGTCGCCCGGGTGCGCCTGCTGGACCGCCAGGCGATCCGGGCCCGGTTCGACCTGAGATTCTCGGCCATTGCGATGGCGCGGCGGTATCTGGATGTCTATGGCGATCTGCTGGCCAGGCGCCCGTTTGCGGAGACGCGGCTGGACGACGTGGTGACGCCCCTGCGCCCTCTCGAAGACCGGAGCTTCGCGGCAACGCTCTGAACCGCCGCCGCTCTCGTCCGTTGGTGTGCCAGGGTGCCGCCGGGCCTCCCTCCTGCCGGTGGACCACAGAATCTTCCTGAGTCATCCGCCGGAGCCTTCATGGACGACGCCTATACGGTCCAGACCACCACCAACGGAATGGGCGAGGCCGACGGCCTCGAACGCCTGATGGCGCTGAAAGACGCAGACACCTTTCTGGTGGCCGATGGCTGGGGCGATCTGCAGGGCGGGGCGGATGGGCTGTTCGTCGATGATACCCGCATCCTGTCCAGATTCGTTCTTCTGGTCGGACAGGTCCGGCCCTCGCGGCTGAGCGCGGGCGTCAGCCAGGACAATGTCTATTTCACCTGTCATTCAACCAACCGACCCCTGCCTCCGATGGGTGGGCGGTCCGCGCCGGCAGGTGTGCTGCACATCGAGCGGCGGCGCTTCGTGTGGAACCGCCGGATGTTCGAACGGGTCCGGATGGCCAACCACGGTGTCGAGGACGTCCTGTTGCCCGTGACGTTCGATTTCGCTGCCGACTTCGCCGATATCTTCCAGGTCCGCGGCACACGACGTGACAAGCGGGGAACCAACGAGGCGCCCACACAGGACGGACGCCGCGTCACTTTCGGCTATGTCGGTCTGGACGCGACAAGACGCACCAGTTCCCTTGCCTTCTCGGAACCGCCGGCGCGGCTCAGCGGCTCGCGGGCAGAGTTCCTGTTCAGCCTCCCGCGGGGCAGGCGCAGCGATCTCTACGTCGAATGTGGTCCCGAGCTTGACGATCGGCCTGACGCGTCGCGCTTCAGGGGTCATGCGGTGCAGGCCCGGCTCGCCATGCGTGCACGCCGCCGCCGCGGGGCGTCGCTCCGGGGGCCCCGGAGCCCGCGTTTCAACGACTGGCTGGACCAGAGCCGCGCCGATGTGGCCCTGTTGACCACCGACCTGCCCACTGGCCCTTACCCCTACGCCGGAGTGCCGTGGTTCTCGACCCCATTCGGACGTGACGGGATCATCACTGCCTGGCAGATGCTGTGGCTGGATCCGTCGCTGGCGAGGGGCGTGCTGACCTATCTGGCTGCCCGTCAGGCCACCGAGTTCTCGGCCTTCCAGGACGCGGCCCCGGGCAAGATCATGCACGAGACCCGCGGCGGGGAGATGAGTGCTCTCGGGGAGGTGCCGTTTGGCCTGTATTACGGTGGGGTCGACACCACCTGCCTGTTCGTGGCCCTGGCCGGGGCCTATGCCCGCCGGACCGGCGATCTCGCGACCATCCGGAGCCTGTGGCCCAATCTGATCGCGGCGGCCGGCTGGATGAAGGACCACGGCGACTCCCAGGGCGCGGGTCTGATCACCTACCAGCGCGCGGCCGAGACCGGCCTTTCCAATCAGGGATGGAAGGATTCCGAGGACTCGATCTTCCACGCCGACGGCAGTTTTCCGCAGGGGCCGGTCGCTCTGCTGGAGGTGCAGGGCTACGCCTACGCCGCCTGGCGGGCGATGGCCGATCTTGCGACGATCCTGGGACATGACCGGCAGACGGAGTGGGCGGCGCAGGCCGAGCGCGTGCGCGCCATGGTCGAGGACCGGTTCTGGATGGAGGACGAGGGCTTCTATGCCATCGCGCTCGACGGCGCCGGCAAACAGTGCCGTTCGATCAGCTCCAACGCCGGGCACCTGCTGTTCACGGGTCTGCCCTCGGTGGAGCGGGCGAAACGGGTGACCAAGCGGCTGCTGGGCGCGGAGTTCCGCTCGGGGTGGGGCGTGCGGACCCTCGCAACGGGGCAGGCCCGGTTCAATCCGATGAGCTATCACAACGGTTCAGTCTGGCCCCACGACACGGCCATGGCGGCGGCGGGCATGGCCCGATACGGCGAGCGCGCGGCGGTGGCGCTGTTGCTGGGGGAGATCTACGCGGCCGCGACGCATTTCCACTTGAGGTTGCCGGAGCTGTTCTGCGGATTCGAGCGCAATCCGGGGGAACCGCCGATTGCCTATCCAGTCGCCTGCCTGCCCCAGGCCTGGGCGGCTGGCTCGGTGTTTCTGATGCTGCAGTCGGCCCTTGGCCTGCGGATCGACGCGATCGAGGGCGTGGTCGAGATCAACGATCCCATCCTGCCTGCGGGGATCGACCGGCTCAATGTCACCAATCTGCAGGTCGGGGACGGTCGGACGGATCTGGCGTTCCAGCAGATGGCCGGCCACACGGTGGTCATCCCCCTGCGGCGGGACGGACCGGTCTCCGTGCGAACCCTCGGTTAAGCCGGACTGCACCCAGAGCAAGGCTGTCGTCCCCGGCCGCGCCCTCATATCGCTGGCGGGGAGTCGGCTGAGGGGTGCGGATCTGTACGCTATCAGGTCCAGCCACCGTCGACGATATGGTGCTGGTTGGTGATCGCGGAGGCCTCGTCCGAACTCAGGAACAACACCAGACGGGCCACGTCGTCCGGTACGAGGCGACGTTTGAGGCACTGGTTCTCGAACAGACTTTTTTCGGTTTCGGGGGTGACCCACAGCGCCAGCTGGCGCTCGGTCATGATCCAGCCGGGGGCCACGGCATTGACCCGGACGCCATGCTCCCCGAAGTCGCGGGCCAGCGACCGCGTCAGTCCCAGCACCGCCGATTTCGACGCGGTATAGGCCGCCATGCCGCCCTGGCCGATGATCCAGGAACAGGAGCCGAGGTTGATGATTGAGCCGGCCCCTTTCGCCATCATATCGGGCACAACCGCCTGTGCGGCAAAGAACTGGTGCTTGAGATTCACTGCGATTCGTCCGTCCCAGTAGGCCTCGGTCACCTCAAGCGTCTCGTGTCGCTCGTCGTGGGCGGCGTTGTTGATGAGGCAGTCGATCGTTCCGAAGGCCTCGCGCACCGCGCCGATGGCCTCTTTCAACCGGGGAATGTCGGTGACGTCGCAGGCCTTGAACAGGAGGGTTTCGCCCAGCTCCGCCGCCAGTCGTTCACCGCGGTCGGCGTCCGTGTCCAGAACGCCCACGCGGGAGCCCTGGGCGATGAACCCACGGACGATGGCTTCGCCGATGCCGCCGGCCCCGCCGGTCACGATCACCGTCTTGCCGGCGAGGTCAGGGTAGATGGCCATCGGGATGTCCTTGTGTGAGCGAGGCGGTCTGCAGGGGCGGGCAGGGAGGTCGCGACCCGCGCGCGGTCTGCTGATCCTACGATCAGATCAGGGAGACGGCGAGACGGTGCGCGCTTCCGGCCGGTGCAACGGCTCGAGACCCCTCACCCGGGGTCGTCATCACACGCGGTCGCCCTCGCGCGGACAGCCGTCTGCCTCCGAGAGCCCTGAACAGGCGCTCATGGCAGCGCAGGACGAGGGCCACCCGCCCCCTGAGGGCCGGCGGGCCGAGGTCAGGCGATGTCGGGCGCGGGCGTCAGCCAGTCGGGAGTCGGCAGGCCGCGGGCGGACAGATAGTCGACATTGAACAGCCGCGAGGCATAGCGGACGCCCGGGTCGCAGAGCAGGGTGACGATGGTCTTGCCCGGCCCGAGGTCCCGGGCGAGCTTCACCGCCCCGATCAGATTGACGCCAGCCGATCCGCCAAGGGACAGACCTTCTTCCCGGACGAGATCGAACAGGACCGGCAGGAACTCGGCGTCCTCGACCCGGTAGGCATGGTCCGGTGTGAAGCCCGCGAGATTGCCCGTGATCCGGGCGACGCCGATGCCCTCGGTGATCGAGGAGCCCTCGGACTTCATCTCGCCTGTGGTGAACCAGCTGTAGAGCGAGGCCCCGGCCGGGTCGGCGAGGGCGACCTGGATGGCCGGGTTGCGCTCCTTCAGGAAGCCGCCCACGCCCGCAAGCGTGCCGCCGGAGCCCACCGCGCTGACAAAGCCGTCGATGCGCCCGTCCAGCTGTTCCCAGATCTCGGGGCCCGTGCCTTCGAAATGGGACAGGCGGTTGGCAAGGTTGTCGAACTGGTTGGCCCAGAAGGCTCCGTTCGGAAGCGTGGCATCCAGCTCGCGGGCCAGACGGGCCGAGTGGTGGACGAAGTGGCCGGGGCTGGAGAAGGGGGCCGCATCCACCTCGACCAGACGGGCCCCGACCGCGCGCAGGGCCAATTTTTTCTCTTCCGACTGGGTGCGCGGCATGACGATCACGGCCGGGTGGCCGAGGGCGGCGCCGACCAGACTCAGGCCGATGCCGGTGTTGCCGGCGCTGCCCTCGACGATGGTGCCGCCGGGGCGCAGTTCGCCCGAAGCCCGCGCCCGCTGGATGATCGACAGGGCGGCGCGGTCCTTGATCGACTGGCCGGGGTTGAGGAACTCTGCCTTGCCCAAGATCTCGCAGCCGGTAGCCTCTGACAGGCGGTTCAGGCGGATCAGCGGGGTCTGACCGATGAGGTCGATCACGGAACGTCGAGGCGTCAAGGAGATGCTCTTGGGAAAGGAGGAGGCGAGGGTCAGCCGGCCACAGAGGCGCGCCGGCCCAGATGTATACCGCATTCGGTCTTTGTGCTCCCCGCCCAGCGCCCGACGCGCGTCGTTTCCCCCGCGCCGACGCTTTGCGTGCAGGGCCAGCAGCCGATCGACGCATAGCCCTGATCGACCAGCGGGTGTCGGGGCAGGTCGGAAGCGTCGAACCAAGCCGCGATCCGGTCCGCCGACCAGTCGTGCAGGGGATTGACCCGGATCCGGCCCTCGAAGCGCTCGAACGGCCGAAGAAAGGCGCGTTCGGCGGTCTGATGCCGCTTTCGGCCCGTGATCAGGGCGTCGAGGCCGGTCAGGGCGCGTTCGAGCGGCCGCACCTTGCGCAGGTCGCAGCAGGCGTCGGCGTCGGTGCGCCACAGGTCCTCGCGGGGGTCGGTGTGGGCGCGCTCCGCCGGATCCGGCGTCACCAGTCGCACGTCGGTGAGCCCGAGGCGGTCCGACAGGGCCTTCCGGTAGGCGAGGGTCTGCAGGAAATGCATGCCGGTCTCGAGGAAGACCACGGGCGTGGCCGGATCGATCCGGGCCACGAGCGAGAGCAGGAGGGCGGCCTCGGCACCGAAGGAGGACAGGACCGCCGGCTTCAGGCCCAGCGCCGGATCGAGTGCGGCCCGCAGGATCTGTTCCGCGTCGGACGTCCAGTGCTCGCGGTTCAGCGTTTCGACGGTCCGCTCAAGGCGGCGGGCCTCGGTGCGGCGTCGCCAGATCGGCGCAGCAGGGTCCACGGCGGGCTGGTAGGGGGCGCTGAAGGCCGTATCCATCCGCTCCCACGGCGCGATGTCCGCCCCCGGGCCGACGACCACAGCGTCGAAGCCCGAGCGCCGCAGGTGGCGAGCCTGATCCGGAAGCAGCCGGCCCTCGGCGATCAGTCGGCCCTGATAGCCACGCTCGCGCAGGACCGCCGCGAGGGAGAAGCCCCGGCCGTCGCGAAAGGCCTCGAAGGTCAGGATCAGCGGCCCGCCGTCCCGGGCCGCGGCCTCGACCGTCTCGAGCGGCGAGGCGACCGAGAGGCGGGTACCCTCGGGGGCCTGATCAAGCCACTGCATCGGTCGCTCCGTAGATGGCGTCGCGGAACGGGTCGACGCCGACACGACGGACCGCTTCCACAAAGGTCTCGCCTTCTCGCCGGATCTGCAGATAGCGATCCAGCGCCCGCCCGATCGCGGGGGCGACTTCGTCGGCGGGCAGGCTGCGGCCCACGATCTCGCCAAGGGCGGCCTGGTCATCGGCCGAGCCGCCCACGGTGATCTGATAGAATTCCTCGCCCTTCCGGTCGACGCCCAGCACGCCGATGTGGCCGACGTGGTGGTGGCCGCAGGCGTTGATACAGCCGCTCATATTGACCCGGATCGGTCCCAGCCGCTCCTGATGGTCGAGGTCGCCCAGTTGCCGGGACAGGGCCTGGGCCAGGGGGATGGAGCGGGCGTTGGCGAGGCTGCAGTAGTCCAGCCCGGGGCAGGCGATGATATCGGTGACCAGATCGGCGTTGGCCGTGGCCAGACCGACTTCGGCGAGGCTGCGCCAGAGCGCGGGTGTGTCGTCCAGACGGACATGGGGCAGGACCAGGTTCTGCTCATAGGCGGCCCGCACCTCGTCGAAGGAGAAGCGCTCGGCGAGATCGGCGACGTGGTCCATCTGATCCGCCGTGATATCGCCGGGGACGCCGCCGGGGGGCTTGAGAGAGAGGATCACCGCCGCATAACCGGGTTGGCGGTGTCGCCGGACATTGTTGCGCGCGAACCGGGCGAAATCGGGATCCGCGAGAACCGCCCGGTCGAAGGCCGCGCTGGTCCGCGGCAGGTCGGCGAAGGGGGGCGGGGCGAAATAGGCGCGGATGCGGGCGATTTCCTCCTCGGGGACCCGCAGGTCCTCGTGGCGCAGGGTGGCGAAATGGCGCTCGACCTCCTCGCGGAAGGCGTCGATGCCCAGCGAGGCGACGAGGATCTTGATCCGCGCCTTGTGGATATTGTCGCGCCGACCCAGCAGGTTCCACGCCCGCAGGATGGCCGTGAGGTAGGCCAGCAGGTCCTGTTCCGGAACCGCGGGCGCGATTTCCTGCGCGATGTGCGGCAGCCGCCCCTGACCGCCGCCCACGAAGACGCGGAAGGCGGTGCCGCCGTCCGTGCCGCGCACGAGCTGGAGGCCGACATCGTGGGTGCGGATCGCGGCGCGGTCCGTCGAGGCCCCGATCACCGCTATCTTGAATTTGCGCGGCAGGAAGGAGAATTCGGGGTGGATGGTCGACCACTGGCGCAGGATTTCGCACCACGGGCGGGGATCCTCGATCTCGTCGTCGGCGCAGCCGGCAAAGACGTCGGTGGTGACATTGCGGATGCAGTTGCCCGAGGTCTGGATGGCGTGCATCTCGACCTCGGCCAGCTCGCTCAGGATGGCGGGAATGTCCGTCAGGGCCGGCCAGTTGAACTGGATATTGGTGCGGGTGGTGAAATGCCCGTAGCCCTTGTCATAGACGCGGGCGATGTGGCCCAGACGGCGCATCTGACGGCTGTCCATCGTGCCGTAGGGCACGGCGACGCGAAGCATATAGGCGTGGAGCTGCAGATAGAGGCCGTTCATCAGGCGCAGCGGCTTGAACTCGTCCTCGGTCAGGATTCCGGAGACCCGGCGAGCGACCTGGTCGCTGAACTCCTCGATCCGCTCCCGGACCACGGCCGCATCGAACTCGTCGTAGCGGTACATCAGGACCGCTCCAGACTGTGGCCGACGGTCGGACCGCGCGCGCGGATGGTTTCCTTGAACCGGTCGCGGCCTGAGGGACGGAGGCCGTCCACCTCGACGAGGTAGGGGTTGACGAAGACCGCGGGCTCACCGGCCGCCCGCGACAGGGCGTTGTCGGCCGTCTCGCCGTCGAACCGGCCCGCCTGGTCGAAGGCCTCGACCGGGGCACCGGAGGCGTCGGCATAGATCACCCGGCCGTCCGAGAGGCGGTTGGCGGTCACGATCTTCATGCCGCGACCTCTTCAGACGCAGGCTGGGACCGGGCCCGGGCCGCGACCTCGCCGATCACCAGAAGCGCCGGGCTGACCACCTGCTCGCGCGCCACCAGACGGGCGAGGCCATCCAGCCGTCCGGTCAGGATCCGCTGGTCGGGGCATGACCCGTTCTCGATCACGGCGACGGGCGTGTCGCCAGCGCGGCCGCCGTCGATCAGGCCGGCCTGCACCGCCGCAGCGCCCTCCACGCCCATATAGACGGCGAGCGTGTGGTTGGCACCCGCCAGAACGGCCCAGTCGGGCTGGGCCCCGCCCGGACGGCTTTCGGCGGTGACGAAGGTGACGGCGCGGGCCTCATCCCGATAGGTCAGCGGAATCGCGGCGGCCGCGGCGCAACCCAGCGCCGCGGTGATGCCCGGAACGACGATGACCTCGATACCGGCCGCCCGGACCGCGTCCAGCTCCTCGCCGCCGCGGCCGAACACGAACGGGTCGCCGCCCTTGAGACGCACGACGCGCTGACCCGCGCGGGCCTCGGTCACCATCAGCGCCGCGATTTCCTCCTGGGGGACGGCGTGGTCGCCGCGCCGCTTGCCGACATAGATGCGACGGGCGTCGCGCCGGGCCCGGTCGAGGACGGCGGCCGGGACCAGACGGTCGTGGATGATCACGTCGGCGTCCTGCATCGCGCGAAGGGCCTTCAGCGTCAGAAGCTCCGGATCGCCCGGACCGGCGCCGACCAGATGGACGACGCCGGGCGGATTCCCGGGGCGGTTCAGCAGGCGCAGCATCTCCCGGCGGGCTTCGGCTGTCCGGCCCTCGACCGCGAGGTCGCGCGGAGCGCCGCGGAAGGCCGTCTCCCAGAAGCGCCGCCGGGCGGTGAAGTCGGGCAGGGTGGCGATGACGGTATCGCGGATGTCCTCGGCCAGTCGGGCAAGCCGGTCCAATCCCTGCGGCAGCACGGCCTCGATCCGCGACCGGACCTCGCGGGCCAGCACGGGCGCCACCCCGCCGGTCGCGATGCCGACGACGACGCCGTCGCGGTCGATCAGGGCAGGGGTGTGGAAATCGCTCAACCCCGGTTGATCGACGACATTGACCTGGGCCCCGGACGCGCGGCCCAGATCGGCGAAGCCTTTGGCCTCGTCGGGGTCGGCGATGGCGATGAACACCAGCCGGGCACCGGAGAGGTCTTCTGCGGTCGGCCAGCGCGCCTGCCACGCCGCGTCGGCCTCGGCGGTCGGGCCCGCGAACCAGCGCAACTCCGCCCCGGACCCCCGGAACAGGCGGGACTTGGCGGCGGCGGCGTGCCCGTCGCCGATCAGGACGATCCGGGTCCCGGGCAGGGGAATCGAGGCCATGAAAACGCGCATCGGACCATTTTTCCGGCGCTCTGACGGCCGGACTTCCGTCTTCAGCCCTAGAACTGGCCCGCATCGCCAACAAACGAGATTGCCTTGGCGGAGCTATCAGGTTTTCTATCAGCCATGAGCCGAACCGTCCTGCCCCTGAACGCCCTGCGTGTCTTCGAGAGCGCCGCGCGCCACCTGAGCTTCTCTCGCGCGGCGGAGGAGCTGGGCGTGACCCCGGGCGCGGTGAGTCAGCAGATGCGACAGCTGGAGGATCTCATCCGCGCGCCGTTGTTCCGACGCGAGGCGAGGGGACTGCAACTGACCGATCTGGGCCGGTCGGCGGTCCCGCTGGTGGCGGCGGGGCTGGACCGGCTGCGCGACGCCTCCGCTCTGATGCGGGAGCCGCCGCGCCGGCGACAGGTGTCCATCAGCGTGGCCCCGTCCTTTGCCTCCAAATGGCTGATGCCGCGGATGGACGACTTCCACCGGCATCACCCCGAGATCGAGGTCTGGGTCTCGGCCGATATGGAGCCGGTCGCCTTCGATCAGGGCCCGATCGACCTCGCTATCCGCTATGGGCCCGGACACTATCCCGGACACATGTCGGAGCGGCTTTTGATCGAGAGCGTCCTGCCGGTCTGCGCCCCGTCGCTGCTGGAGGGAGCCCATCCCATCCGCGTGCCCGCTGATCTGGTTCATCACGTCCTGCTGCACGACATGTCGGGGGACGCCGACCCCGGCCGCCCGGACTGGCCGATGTGGCTGATGGCGCGCGGGGTCCGCCATGCTGACGCCCGGAGAGGCTCACGCTTCAACCAGTCCGCCCTGCTGATCGAGGCCGCGGTTGCGGGCCGCGGGGTCGCGCTCGCCAAACGCACCCTCGCCCAGGCGGATCTGGCCGCCGGGCGTCTGGTCGCCCCCTTCCACGACGGCGGCTCGGTTCTGGGGTTCGCCTACCACCTCGTGCATCCCAGGGAGCGGCCGCTGTCCCCCAGCGCCCTGGCCTTCACCGACTGGCTCAGAAAGCAGGCGGCGTTTCACGACAGCGGACTGGACCAGCTCTAGGCCGGAGGCGACTGCGGAAGGGCCCGCTCCGGGTCGGGCTCACTCGGACATCCGGGGCTGTGTGGTTAACGCCTCGTTCAGTGACGCGGGCCAGACTTGGGCTATCCAGACGGAGACTCCTGCCATGTCCGCCGCCGAAGCGCTGAAGGCCCTCGGAGCCGCGCCCACCATCGAGGACGGTCGCGCGGCCCTGGCACGCGGAGACGTCGCCGAGGCGATTGATCTGCTCCATGCGGTGACCGAGGCCCGACCAGCCGATCATGAGAGCCGCTACTGGCTCTACAGCGCCCTGGTCGCGGGCGGGCATTCCGGATTGGCGGGGCCGATCCTCGCCGATGCCCGAAACCTTCACGCGGTGTCTGTGATTCGCAGTGTCGGCGGCGACATGGAACGGTTCCGGACGGATCCGGCCTATTGCGGCGCGCTCGGCCTGCAGCTGTACGAGGCCAAGCTGATGGGTCCGGCGACGCTGGCCCTCGGCAAGGGGCTGGATTTCGACAACCTCGATCCGGCGCTGCTGGTCAGCTACGGCCTGTCGATGCAGCATCAGGGCCGGATGGCCGAGGCGATCGACGTCTTCACGGCCGCCGCCGAGATGTTTCCGACCCCGCAGATCCACGCCTTCCTGATCTACCCGCTGTTTCATGCGCCCGACCGGCTGAAGCGGGTCTCGGAGGAGGCCCGAAAATGGGCGGCGCTCCATGCGGCCCCGCATACGCCCAAGGTGCCGGTGTTCGCCGGCGAGCGGACGGCAAGCCGTCGCCTGAGGATCGGCTATGTCGGTCCCAGTTTCACGCGCAACCAGGTGGCGCAGTTTCTGACGCCCGTGCTGGAGGCCCACGATCCGGAGGCGGTCGAGGTGTTTCTCTACTGCACCGACCCGGCCGGCGAGGCGGGTCTGCCCGACCATTGCAAGGTCCGGGCGATCGGGGCCCTGTCCGACGCCGAGGTGGTGAAGAGGATCCGGGCGGACAAGATCGACATTCTGATCGACGTCTGGGGTCACACGGCCGGCAGCCGCCTGGGAGTGTTCGGACATCGCCCGGCACCGGTTCAAGTCGCCTGGATCAATTTCGTCCAGACCACCGGGCTGGAGACGATGGACTACGTCCTGCATGCCGACAGCATGGCAGTCGAGGGGACGGCGCAGTATTTCACCGAGACGGTCTGGCCGATCGGACCGGTGGTGACCCCCTGCCGGCTGTCGCCGCATCGGCAACCGGCCGGCCCCACGCCGGCGCTGAAGGCCGGGCACGTGACCTTCGGGTCCTTCAACAACCCGGCCAAGATCAGCGAGACGACGGTCGAGGCTTGGTCGCGGATCCTGTGCGCCCGGCCCGATGACCGGCTGGTGCTGAAATACGCCTACTATATCGATCCCGTGTTGCAGCGCGTGACGCGGGCGCGGTTCGCGGCCTATGGCGTCGACCCCGACCAGCTGGAGTTCCGGGGGCACAGCACGGGGGTCGACTACTGGCGGGAGTTCGCCGATATCGATCTCGCGCTCGACCCGTCGCCGTGCCCCGGCGGCACGACGTCCTGCGACGCGCTCGCCAGCGGTGTCCCGGTGCTGACCCAGTGGGGGGACGACTTCTTCTCCCGTATCGGCGTGCCGGTCGTGCTGCCCTGCGGTCTGCCGGAACTGATCGCCGACGACTGGGATGACTATGTCCAACGCGCGCTGGACCTGACCGCCGACCCCGAGGCGCTGGACGCCTTGAGGCGCAAGACGCGCGCGGGTTTTGAGGCCTCCCCTTATCGCGACGAGGTCGGCTTCACCCGTAATCTGGAGGACGTCTTCCGGCAGATGTACGGCCGCTGGCTGGAGAACAGCCGGTGACGACGGATCGGGTGCTGCAAGTCCCGACGACGCTGATCGACAGGGTCATCAGCCCCGCCATGGCCATGGCGGATCTGCGGGCAGAGGTCATGGATGCGGGTCGGATCGTCATTCTGAAGGGCGTTTTCGCGGACGCCGACGCCACCGCTGTCCGGACCGCTGTGGCCGACTGGGGCCGGCAGACCCCCTTGGCCGAGGTCGATGATTTCGCCGGAAACTACCACCGTCGTCGGTGCATGATCTCGCGCCTTCAGCAGGCCCCACACGTGTTCCACGACTATAATTTCAATGCCCTGGAGGCTGCCCCCGAAGCCTTGCGCGAGACCTTGCTGAGCCTGTTCCAACCGCTGCGCGGGCTCTATCGCGACCTGACGGGGACCGAGACGGACTTCAGCGTGCCCGAGGCCGGCCCCTATGTGCACCCACAGCTGATCCACTATCCGGCCGGCGGCGGCTTCTTCGCCCGTCACTGGCACAATCTGCGGCCCCAGCAACTGGGGTTTATCGTTTCCCTGTCGAGGCGGGGCCGGGACTACCGCAACGGCGGTACGGTGTTCGAGATCGGCGAGGCGCGGGTCGAGACCGAGACCGTTCAGGACATCGGCGACATCTGCCTGTGGCGGTATGACCACCCGCACTGGGTCACCCAGTCCGATCTGGGCGACAAGTTCGACTGGGACAGCGACGCCGGGCGCTGGGTCGCCACCTATGCCTATTTTGATCCGCGCGGCTGAGAACCTCTGATGAGCATACCGATCCGCGACGGAAAGTACCGCTGTCCCCAGTGCAGCGGGGGGGACTTCGACATCACCGCGACCCGCTGGACCTGTACGGGCTGTGGACGCGGCTATGGCTGCGTCGCGGGCATGCCGAAACTGTTTCTGGACGAGCGGCTCGGGGTCCATGACCGCAAGCTGCGCGATACCTTTTATGACGGACTGTTCGGGCAGTTCTATCAGGTGATGATGCCGGTCATCGTCATGCCGGTGCGGCCGTGGTCTATGGCCTGGCCCTACTGGCTGGTCTATGGCGCGATCTGGCTGGTGCTGGTCGGTCTCGTCGTCGGCAGCGTCATCTTCCTGATGACGCCCGGCGAACAGATGGCCGGCCTGATCTGTCTGGGCCTGCTGGCTGCCCTGGTCCTGTTCCTCGTGCGCAACCGCTATCTCGGCTGGCTGATGCTGCTCGCCGCGCCGCTGAAATGGGTCCAGTCCGGCAAGCCGTGGCGCGCTGAGGAGGGGTTCGCCGAGGTTCACGCCCGGGTGCTGGAGCCACTGCGCGCGGCCGGGCGTCGGCTTCAGGTCCTCGACGTGTCCACCGGCTCCTGCAACTCGCTGTATCGACACGGCTGGATGTCTCTGGACGCCGACTACACCGCCATCGACCTGTCAGAGACCATGTTGAAGCAGGGCAATGCCGCCATGGCGGAGCACGGCGTGGCGGTCGATCTGGTGCTGGGCGATGCCGTCGACCTCCCCTTCCGGTCAGACTGTTTTGATGTCGTCCTGAGCTACGGGGCGGTAAACGGGCTGACCGATCCGGCCAAGGCGATCGCAGAGATGGCGCGCGTCGCAAAACCGGGCGGGGTCCTGCTGTTTCTGGACGAGCAGATGTATCCGACGGCCGGACCCATCGAGCGCGCCTATTTCCACCGGGTCTTGTCCAGTCACAATGTCATCCACCACTGTCCGGTCGAGAGTTTCCCGGCCAGTCTGACCGAGGTAACCGTGGCTCAGGTCTACCAGTTCTACTACATCTGCACGGCCCGGAAGGCGGCGTGACCCCCGGCCTCAGGCCAGCTGGATGAACATGGCCCCGCCAGCGACGAAATGGCGGCGGGCGCGGTTTCCGTAGTCCGCAAGCGCCCGGTCTGCGACCCGTTTGGGGCCATCGCCGTGCGGCCAGTTATAGTCGTCGAAGATGATCCAGCCGCCCGGGAGCACGTGCGGTCCCCACAGGGCGAAGTCCTGGGCCACGGCGGCCTCGTCGTGATTGCCGTCCAGATGCAGCACGGCGATGGAGCCCGTCGTCTGCATCGCACCGAACTCGGCCGACCGCACCGCGCGTTCGCGGACATAGAGGGCCGCCGCTTCGGCCGAGGTCAGCCGCAGATAGTTGAACGGCCGGGTCGCGCAGCCAGCCATGGCCACGAGGAACCCCTGATAGACGACCTCCCAGTCCCAGCCGCCCGAGGCCTGCTGGATATGGGTCGGGGCGTCGGTCTGGACCGACAGGCCGAGGTCCCACGGATCCACGCACAGGGTCGCACCGATCCCGCACCAGGCCGCCACGCGGTTGAGGACATAGCTGCTCTTGCCGAACAGGGCCCCGATCTCGACCACATCGCCCTCCGGCGCGCCGGGTAGAACGCCGCAGATCGCCAGCATCTTCTCGCGGGCGCATTCGCCGTGGATCGTCTCGGCGGTGCTGAGCAGGCCGCCCAGAACTGCTGCGGGCAGGGGGCAGGGGGCCTCTCCCCAGACCGAGGCCGCCGCCACGGCGGCTTCGCCCTCCGCGAGGGCGTTGCGGACCCGGTCCATCTGCCGCTCGAACGGCCCGGAGCCCCACAGCTTCAGCCCCGGGAGGCGATCCGGCAGCGTCTGTTCCAGCAGATGAAAGGTCGGGGCGTGCGGTGTGAAGAGCGTGGTGACGCCGTGGCGCTCCACCAGCGCAGCCAGGGCGTCGAGAAAGCCGGCCTCGCCGATGAAGGGCAGCCTCTCCCAGACATCAAAACACCCCGCATTGGGATCCTGCTCCAGCGAGGAGGCCCCCACGGTCGGACGCCCCCACTGCCGGGCCTCGGCCGCAAAGGTCACAGCCGCACCCAGCGCCGAGGGAAACACGAGGATGGTCATGACCGGATCTCCTGAACCGCGCAGCCCACGCCGGTCTGGCCGAAGCCGTCCCCGTTGTGGAACAGGATCCGGCGACCATCCGCCTCGACCACACTGGGGTAGGCCATGGTGACGCTGTTCCATCCCGAGCCGGTCGGCTGCAGTCCCTCCGGATCCGGTTGCCGCACCCAGTCGCGGCCGTCGGTCGAGGTGGCGTGGCCGATCCGGTAGGAGCCGGTCCCGTCGCGATAGTCACGGCTGCTGCGATAGCAGAACCACATCTCGTAGCCCCCGGCCGTCCGCAGAACCGAGGGTCGGGTATTGGCCTCGAGCGGGTCCAGCCGGGGGATGCAGGCGTGGTTGGTCTGGTGCCAGTCAAGACCGTCATCGGAATGGGCCAGTTTGATCTGATAGGTCGGCTCGAACTTGCCGTCGACCTCGACCCAGCCGGTGCCCGAGCCGTACCACATGGTCCAGCGCCCGGCCTCGATCAGGATATTCGGGGCCATCGTCATATAGGGCTCGAACGGCGTGCGATCGACCACAGGTCCTTCGAAAACACGTTCGAAGGTGAGGCCGCCGTCGTGGCTGATGGCGAGGCCCACGGACATCCGGTAGGGCACATGGCCGCCCCGACTGACGCCGCCGTAATACATCCGCATCGCATCGCCGACGGGAATGATCTGGCTGGCAATCACCCCGTCCTCATCGTGACAGCCGGGCTTGCCCAGATCGATCACCGGCCGGTCGTGATCGTGCAGCAGTCGGGTCGGGTCGGCGCGATCGACCTCAAAAAAGCCGGTGCGGCTGCGGTTGTCGCTGTTGCGCGTGCCGTAATAGACGCGGATCCGGTCCTCCAGCAGAAGCGCCGACGGGGCCTGGGCATGACTGCGCGACCAGTCGCGGTCGCCCGCCACGGCGAACACCACGCCCAGCTGCGTCCAGCCCCTGCTCACGAGGCCCAGTAGTCGTTGCGGGCGATCAGGGCGCGGTAGTCGGGCTCGGTCACACCCACCATGATCCTGTCCCACCAGCGGCCGCCGCGCCAGTACCAGTCCCGCTGCCGGCCTTCCTCCTGCCAGCCGCATTTGCCGCAATAGACGGCCGTGGAGGCGTCATTGTAGGCCACCATCGACCCGTCCAGCCGCCGCAGGCCCAGTTCGTCGAAGGCGAAACGCATGGTGGCCATGATCACGTCCACGCCGATGCCGCGGCCGCGCATCGAAGGGTCGCCGATCATCATGCCGTGAAAGGCGTTGCGGTTCTTCCAGTCGATATCGACGAGGTTGGCGGTTCCCACCAGCCCGACGTCCGGCACATCGATGGCGAAGCGCTGGTTGAGCGGATCCCTTGCCAGTCCCTCGAACCAGGACCGGGTCTGGGCCAGTGAGGAGGCAAAGCGCCAGCCGCCCAGCATGGCCCATAGCTCGGGGTCGTTGCCCCAGCGATGCAGGGTCTCCAGATCCCGCTCCTCGACCGCCCGCAGCGTGACAGTCCTACCCCTGATCTGCATCGGATCGCTCCTGGTGACTCGGTCCACGGTAGGCCGGAAAGAAGCCGCTGTCCTGTCGTCCCGCGCTCAACGCCTCGTAGGCCGCCGCGTCGAGGATCGCGCCGCACAGCCAGACCGTTCGGCGTGTGTTGGCAAAACCGGCCTTGAACCGGGACAGGCCGTCAGCGGAATCGTCGCCCGCGCCCGCGCCCGCGCCGCCGCCGAAGTTCACGGTCTCGCAATCGGTCAGTCGCTCCAGCGCAAGGTCGTTGACGGCATAGGCCGCACCGGCCGCGTAACCCTCGCTCGACGAGGCCGCCAGATGGCTGGTCGCCTGTCCCGCGTGGGTCACGAACAGGTGGGCCGACACCAGAATGCCGTCGATGAAGGCCCCGAAGGCGCGAAGACCGGGCAGATCCGCCAACGCCCGGTGATGGCCGGCCGGAAAGGTGTGGAGGCCGGTCAGATGATGGCGCGCGATCAACTGATCGTACAGGCCGGTCCAGTCGGGCAGGTGCTCCGCCAGGTGGATCTCGCGCGCCTCGACGCGGGTATGCGCCCGCCGGACCTCATAGCGATGGTGTTTGGCATAGGCGGGCGCGCCCAACCGGCGGTCGTGGATGTGATGGGTCTTGAACGGTCGGGCCAGATCGAAGGCGGCCGTGACGGCCTCGATCGGCGGATGGCGCACGGGATCGAGGACGATCACGACGGACAGGAGGTCCGAGGCCTTCAGGCGCGCCAGTCCACCCATAACATCGGCGTCGGGGGGCAGGACGGTCAGGGGATAGGGCCCGACGGCGTCGCGCGCCTGCCTGCCGGGAATCTCACGGACCAGGACGTGGCCCTCCCATTCGGGCACCGCCAGCGCCTGACCGACATGGCCCAGCGCCCGCGCATAGGCCGGACTGGCGTAGGGATGGCTCATCCCAGCGCCTCGACAACGAGATCGGCGATGGCCGCCATCTCCGCTGCGCCGTAGCGATGATCGCAGGGCAGGGTCAGGAGCCGTCGGGTCCAGCTGTGTTCGCGCGGGTACGAGTCTGCGGGGGAGGCCAGTTCGGGCCAGTGGACCGCCGCGAAGACCCGGGCCGCGTTCAGCCGGGCGCGCAGCCGGTCCCGCGTTGCGGGCTCAAGGTTCAGCACATAGCCGAGGGGCGGTGCCGTGAGGTTCGACGGAAGGGCCGACCAGTGACGCAGACGCTCATCCAGCGCCTTCCAGTTGCGAAGGCGCGGTTCGGTGAGAGTGGACAAAGGGGTCGTGGCCAGAAGCTGAAGGCTGTCCGCCGTCATGGCCTCGCCGGTCACGGCCATGGCCGCTTCCTTCGTCTGGTTGGCGGCGTGCCACAGGGCGTTGTCATGACCGGCGGGATCGGCGGCGCGAAGGTCCGGCGCGCGCCAGAGCGCCGCAGCATCTGCCACGGCCTCGGGTCGGGGGAGGGTCACTTCGTTGTCGTCAGCCACCAGCAGTCCGCCGTCGGCGACGCCAAACAGTTTTCGCGGACTGTACAGCGTCCATCCGGCCCCGGAGCCGATGCCCGCATCAAGGGCCTGGGCCCGATCCTCGACGAAGTGGAGATCCGGGCGGCGGGCGATGAACGCCTGCGTGGCCTCATCGACCGGCAGACCGAAGGCGGCGAGGACCAGCAGGAGATCGCCGGCGCGCGCTTGGGTTCCGACTGCAGTGAGATCGGGGCGGAACCCTGGATCGACGGGATAGAAGCAGACACGGTCGGCCCATGCCGGCTGGACCATGTCGCGGCACAGCCAGGCGGGCAGCCAGACGGTCGGTGGCGCGAGCGCCCGGATGAGCGCGGCGAAAGCCGAGCGGGCATTGACGAAGGCAGTATGGGGCCGCCCCTGGGTCCAGACCTGCAGCACGCGGGCCTCGGTCGGGGGCGGTGTGGGCAGATGGCGCGCGAAGAAGCCGCCCACCGGAGCGGAAAGGGTTGCCATCACTTCGCGGTAAAACCGCCGTCGACCATATAGGTCCCGCCGGTGCAGGCGGCGGCGTCGTCGCTGCAGAGGAAGGCAATCATCCGTGCAACCTCGTCAGCGGTCACATAGCGCTGCAACGGCAGTCCGCTCGAGGCTCCGGGGCCGGTGACGCGGTCGGGATAGCGTTCGGACAGGGCGCGATCCAGCCTGTGCATCATCTCTGAATCGATCGGCCCGGGACAGACGGCGTTGATGCGGACGCCGGACGGCGCAGCCTCCAGCGCCGCGGCTCGCACCAGGCCGATGATCGCGTGTTTGCTGATCGTGTAGGCGGCAAGGGACGCGCTGCCGATCACGCCGGATATGGAGGACAGGGCGACAATACTGCCGGATCGCTGAGCCTTCATGGGACCCAGAGCCGCCTGCAGGGCGAACAGGCTGCCCTTCAGGTTGACCGCGAGCACGGCGTCGAGGGCGGCCACATCGATCTCCTCGACCGGACCGACTGGCCCCTCAATGCCGGCGGCGAGGACGAGGGCGTCCAGTCGACCCCACCGGTCGATCGTGGTCCGGACCACGGACTGAATCGCCTCGCGGTCGGTGACGTCGGCGGGCAGGAAGCTGGCCCCCTCGGGCAGGGCCTGCCGAGGGGGGACTCGGTCAGTCATCATGACCCGGGCACCGCGTTCGAGCAACGCCGGGATGCAGGCTTGGCCGATGGCTCCGCACGCGCCTGTGATCAGAACTGTGCGGCCATCCAGGGTCACAGCCCGGCGAGCGCCGTAGCGAGGGCGGCGGCGACGCGGGAGATCTGGCCTTCGTCCATATCGATCGCGAACGGCAGGCCGATCACGGAGCGGCCGAGTCGGTCGGTGGTGCTGAGATCGCCGCGCAGGCAGGTTTCGAAGGCGGGATTGGTATGACAGCCGCGGTCCCACCAGCGACGGGTCATGATGTCCTCGGCACCGAGGACCGCTTCCACGACGTCGGCGGAACCCTCCGGAAGGCGGACCGAACAGACGCTGGTGACCCAGTCGACACCCCAGCCCGGCTGGAACCGGACCTGGGGCAGATAGGTCATGGCAGCACGCATGAGACGCGCGGTGCGCAGATAGTGAAGCCGGTCACCATCCCAGCCGTCGAGGGCCGCGAGCCCGACGGCTCCCGCATATTCGCTCAGCTTGGCATTGGTCGCGACGATCTCGGCGGCCCGCGAACCGCGGAAGCCGAATGTGGTCAGTTGGCGGACCCGCGCGGCGAGATCGGGGTCACGGGTGGCCAGAAAGCCGCCCTCGCCGATACCGAGGACCTTGGTGGCGTGCAGGCTGACGATGGTCGGGATGCTGGCGTCACGCGCCTGATCGAAGGCGGCGGCGGCGTCGAGCAGAACGGCGAGGCCGGTGTCCTCCCGAAGCGTTTTCCAGGCCTCCAGATCCGGCATGGCCCCGAAGGCCGCGACCGGCACCACGGCAGAGACAGGGCGGGGTGCCGCGGACAGGGCCTGCCGGACGGCGTCCGGCCGAATCATCCAGTCGTCACCGTCGACATCGAGAAACCAGGGGGTGAGGCCCGCCGCGAGCACGGCATGAGCCGTGGCCACGAACGTATAGGCCGGCAGGATCACGAGACTGCCAGCGGGCAGTTCCATGGCCTGTAAAGTGAGGGTCAGCGCCTGGGTGGCATTGACGCAAGTGATGACGCGGGTCTCAGGCTCAAACCGTTGCGACAGTCGCGCTTCGAACGCTGTCAGGAGGGGGCCAAAGTTCGAATACTGGCGCCCTTCGTCCAGCTGTCGCAGGTAGGGAAGGATCGCGTCCGCGGAAGGCAGACGGGGGCGCGCCGCCGGTACGGGGTCTCGGATGACCTCGGGGGCCAGAAGAACGGCACCGTTACGGCCGCCCATTTTCGACACTCCTCATACGTCCACGGACAATAGGACGGTCGCCATGGTTAAGGTCGGGTTATCGGGCGGAAAGGGCTTCAGGCGTCCCGCACGGTGTTGGCCTTGATCCGGGCAGACCCGTCGTCCGCGAGGTCGACCCGGGTGGTTGCGAGGCTCAGCGGCCCGCGAATCGCGGCGTTGACCCGGTCCATGCCGGTCGGCGCGCTGGACCTCCGGCCGATCAGGTACCGTAGCGAAATCCGCTCGTGGTCCGCCGTATCGGGCTGGGTCCCATGCAGGGTGAAGGGGTGCCAGAGGGCGGCGAAGCCCGCCGGCCCGGTCAGAATCGTCTGCCGGACGTCGAGGGTCTGACCATCCGGAGCCTCGTAGCGCCAGATCGCCGGATCACGCCGCTCGAGCGCATGGGGAAAAGGCGTGGCCCCCAGCAGGTGGCTGCCTTTCAGGAGGTAGAGGGGCGCGTCCTGCCGCTGCACGGGATGGAGATAGACGTAGAGCGTCAGGAAGTCAGCCTCACGGTCCCGATGGTCAATGATGTCCTGATGGAAGTCGATGCCGTAGAAATAGGTGACGTCACGGTACTCGGGTCTGACGTAAGGACCGAGGTTGTTTACCGGCTGGCCGTCGATGCGGGTTTTCAGCCACGCCGGAATGGACCGGGCCGGCACGCCGCAAACCAGCTTGCGGTCCATGGTGTAGTAGTCCGGGCCAAGCACCTCCGTCAGCGTCGCCACCAGATGGGGATCCTGCTCCACGAAGGCGAGGTCCGCGTCGAACGGCTCGAGCAGATTCCGGCCCGGGCGCGGATTGACGCCCCGGTATTCAGGAGCAGCATCGAATCCGGGCTCCGTCAGGAACAGGCTGTGATCGAATGCGCGGAGAGCCCTGATCTTTCCCAGCAAGGCCGCGGCCGCGGCGGCATCAAGGGGCGTTTCAAAAAGGTGTGCGCCATCGACGATCAGGGTGTCCGTGGCCGTCTGCCAAACAGGTGCCGCGCCGGTTGCCGAACTCATCGCCATCCCCCACCGAATCCTGAAAGCTTGGCCGGCCAATCTTAACGGCGGTTAAACATGCCGGGTAAGGCGTGCTCGAACTTGGGTGTGGCATCGACTCGCCACGACCCGCTACGCTCCAGCCAACACTCTGTCGCCGGGTCGGCTGTCGAAGGCCGGGCCAGCCATTCGGGCGGATCCCCTGATGTTCAATGAAAAATCGATTCTGATCACCGGAGGCAGCGGCTCTTTCGGGCGGATGTACATCCGTATGATCCTGACGCAGTTCAAGCCGCGCCGGCTGATCGTCTATTCGCGGGACGAGCTGAAGCAGTTCGAGATGCAGCATGAGTTCACCGACCCGTGCATGCGGTTCTTCCTCGGCGACGTCCGCGATCGGGAGCGTCTGATCCAGGCCACGCGCGGCGTCGACTTCATCATCCACGCGGCGGCGATGAAACAGGTGATCGCAGCCGAGTACAATCCGACCGAATGTATCCGCACCAATATCAACGGAGCCGAGAACGTGATCGCCGCGGCCCTGGCCAATAATGTCGAACGGGTCATTGCCCTGTCCACGGACAAGGCGGCGAACCCGATCAACCTGTATGGCGCGACCAAGCTGGCGTCGGACAAGCTGTTCGTGGCCGCCAACAACATGGCGGGTAGTCACAGGACCCGGTTCGCGGTCGTGCGCTATGGCAATGTCGTCGGTTCCCGTGGGTCGGTGTTGCCGTTCTTCCAGAAGCTGATAGCCGAGGGCGCGCCTTCACTGCCGATCACCGATCCGCGCATGACCCGGTTCTGGATCTCGCTGGAGCAGGGGGTCAATTTTGTACTCGAGAACTTCAAACGGATGCACGGAGGCGAGATCTTCATCCCCAAAATTCCTTCGGTCCGGATCGTCGATCTGGCGGAGGCGCTCGCGCCGGGCATGCCGACCCATGTGATCGGGATACGGCCGGGCGAAAAACTTCATGAAATCATGTGCCCCGCGGACGATTCGCACCTGACCTATGAGTTCGAAGACCACTATGTCATCGCCCCGACGATCCGGTTCCACAACGGGGACGTCGACTTCTCGCTGAACGCCCAGGGCGAACAGGGCGTCCATGTCGGTCCGGATTTCGAATATCACTCCGGTACCAACCCTCATTTTTTCAGTGTGGAGGAGACCCGCGCCTTCAATGCCCACGCGAAGACGTGAGTCCTACTCCAGCATCGACCAGTCGAGCGGCGTGCCCTTGACCGCGTCCTGCCTCAGGGTTCGGCCCAGAAGATCGGGATAGTGGCGGGGGTGAAGCCCGTCGCCGGGACGCACCGAGCGCAGGCTGCGGGGCGTCAGGGCCTCGCCCGCTTTCACATCCTCGGCGATAAACAACGACCGGCCGAAGCGACGGTTGGTCAGGGCCTGACCCGTGGGGCCGGACTGGATGCCGCCGACCGCCTGTTCAGCCACCCGGATACTTCGGACCAGCCGCGCGAACTCGTCCGGCATCAGGGAGAAGCTGGCGTCGGGGCCGCCGATGGCGCGGTCGAGGATGAAATGTTTCTCGATCACCCGGGCCCCCAGCGCGACGGCCGCGATGGCCACGGCGTCATCGGTCGTGTGGTCCGACAGGCCCATGGGCACGCCGAAGGTTTTCGCCCACAAGGGGATGGTGGCGAGGTTGGCGTCAGATGGCAGGGCCGGATAGGCCGAGGTGCATTTCAGCAGGGTCACGTCGTGGTTGCCCTGCCGGTGACAGGCCGCCACCGCCTCCTCGATCTCGGCCAGGCCGGCGATGCCGGTCGACATGATCATGGCCCGCCCTTTTGACGCGCAGTATTCGATCAGCGGGATATCGCAGATCTCGAATGAGGCGATCTTGAAGATCGGTACGTTCAGGGCACCCAGAAAGTCGACGGCCGCGAAGTCGAACGGCGAGGAGAAGAAGGTCAGACCGCACCGATGGGCCTCGGCCTGGATGGGGGCGTGCCATTCCCACGGCGTCTGGGCCTCGACATAGAGGGCGTGCAGGGTTGTCCCGTCCCATAGGGTCCCGTCCCGGATCTGGAACGGGGGCGTGTCGCAGTCGAGGGTGATGCCGTCGGGCGTATAGGTCTGCAGCTTGATGGCGTCGGCCCCGGCCGCCGCTGCCGCGCGCACAGTTTCCAGACAGACCTCCAGCGACCCGCCGTGGTTTGCCGACAACTCGGCGACGACGAACACATGGTCCGGATACGTAAAGCTCACGCTGCCTCTCCCTTGAACACGGTGGGCATCAGGGCGGCGCGGTCGGTGGCCCAGCCCTCGGCGAACCGGGCCAGACAGACGATGTCCTGCATCTCCCCGTTCTTGCGATAGTGGCGCACGAACCGGCCCTCCTCGACGAAGCCGAAGCGCTGGTGCAGCCGCACCACCCCGGCGTTGAAGACGAACACCTCGCAGCACAGCTTGCCGATCTGGATCACGTCGAAGGCGTGATCCAGGGCCAGCAGTTCCATGGCGGCTCCGGCCCCGCGCGGGGCATCGGCCTCCCCCAGATAGAAGGCCCAGGTGCAGCGGTCGTGGACCCGGCTGATCCCGGTGAAGGACACAAAGCCCAGCGGCCGATCCTGATGCTCGAAGATGCAATAGACGGCCGTGGGGTCAATCAGGGCCGCCGCGAACCACCGCTCATGCTCATCCGGTGTGATGATGTGGTCGCTGTACATTCCGGCGCGGACCCGGTCCTGATTGCGCCACGACAGAACGCGCGCGCTGTCTTCGGGGGCGATGGGGCGCAGGCGGCAATCGGCGTAAAACATCATTCCACCCGGGACGATTCAGCCTGACCAAACCGGTCAGGAAATTGACCAGTCTCACCGCTAACCTGACCAAGGTAATAAAACAGTCGACGAACGCCCTGCCCGTCGACAATCCCGTGTGCGCGGTCCGATATCTTTTGGCGCGCGGGGGCGGGGCCGAGCGCAACCAGCCCGTTGCGGACCCGATCCAGCAGATCGGCCCCGTGCCAGGAGCCGGCGTCGATGAAGCCGCACAACGACGGCCACTGCTCCAGATTGGCGCGCTGATTGTCGGCGATTCCCACCATCACGGTCGGTGTCCCGCACCGGGCGAGCTCGAAGATGGTCTGACCCGCGCCGCTGATCGCCACATCGGCCTCCAGCATCAGTTGCGCCATGGCGGTGGCGTCAATCGCCTGATGAACGGTCAGCCCGCGGGAGGCCGGGGGCGGTTCCTGCCCCGCGCCGAGCACCAGATCGACCTCGGCCCCTTCACAGACCTGCAGGGCGAGGTCCGCCATCGTGGCCCCGACCCGCCGCAGGTCGCCGCCGCCGAAGACCACGAGCACGCGGCGGATCGTGCGCCTTGCGGGGCCACACGGGGTGAGGTCGACAAAGGGTGCTCTCAGCGGGTGCCATGTCGGGCCGGTCAGCCAGGTCGTGGCGGGATCGGGCGCCGCCGCGTCGTCCGGCCGGCGATCGGGCGCAGCATGGACAACGACCCCCGGCGGCCAGTCTTTCCACAGGTCGTCAACATAGACGGTCGCTCCGGTCGTCGCGGCGATGGCGGCGGCCGTGTCGCGGGTGACGCTGTAGGAATCGACGAGGGTCACCTGCGCCGCACGTTCGACCGCAGCGCCGTTCGCGCCGTTCTGCCAGCGCGAAATTTGTATTTCCTGACCGGGGGCAATCATGGCGGCGGCGGCTGGATCGCCGTCAAGCACCCAGAGGACGCGACCGCCTCGGCGGGCCCATCCGTCGGCCCAGGCAATGCACCGGCTGACGTGGCCGAGACCCCGGACGCGATCGCCCTCGGTGTAAACGACCAGCAGGCCGGGCGGCGGCATCAGGAGGAGCCGGAATGCAGCAGCTGGTGCTTGAGCTCGGCCAGGCGCCAGTCGATCTCGGTATCGATATCCTGGACCTCGGTCTCGTCCAGAACGAAACTGCCGGCGCGCCCGGAGAAGGTCGGGGTCCGGTCGAGACAGGCCTGGTCGGACATCCAGTAGAATTGTCCGGCGTCATGATAGGCCGGCTCCAGATCCTGCGAGCGCGAGCTGTAGTGTTCAGGCTGGAACATGGAGATCATGCCGTCGCCATCCCGCCTCAGCGCCCTCTGAATCGGCGCGGCAAAGGGCGTGACGGGAAAGACGCTGTCGAAGGCGCCGGTTGCGAACATGGCGTGGCCGGTCCGCAGGCGATCGGCCGTGACCAGCGTCGCGGTCGGCAGGATGCAGCAGACGGTGTCGAAGATTTCGTCGCGTGCGCGAAAGGTGCTTACCACCTCGGCCAGCACGTCCAGCAGCGCGGACTGGTCGTCCGCAGTGTCGAGGCTGCGCAGGAAGGGCGTCTCCGCCCCGGCCTCCCGCGCCACCCGGGCGATTTCCTCATCCTCGGTCGACACCATGACGGACGCGAACAGACCGCTCTCCAGCGCCGCCTTGATCGGCCAGGCGAGGATTGGCCGGCCGGCGAACAGACGGATGTTCTTGCGCGGGATCCGCTTGGATCCTCCGCGCGCCGGGATCACGGCAAGGGCCCGGCCCGCGGTCATGTCAGGCCCCGGACGGCGCTGATCACCCGGTCGACGTCGTTGTCGGTCATGGCCGGATACAGGGGCAGGCTGAGGCAGCGGGCATAAAAGCCCTCGCTGGCCGGGAACTGCCGGGCGGCCTCCTGGACCAGTCCGGCATGCGACGGCTGTCGATAGACAGGGATGTAGTGCACCTGCGAGCCCACCCCTTCGGCAGCGAGCGCCGCCATGATCTCGGCGCGTGACCGGCCCAGCGCCTCGAAATCGAACCGGGCGACGAACAGGTGATAGCAGACCCGCTGGTCGGTCGCGTGATGCGGGAGGGCCAGCCACGGCAGGTCCGCAAACGCCGCCCGATAGCGTCCGATGATCGCACGCCGCCGCTGTGAAAACCGGTCCAGCTTGCGTAGCTGACTGGCCCCCAGCGCCGCCTGGATATCGGTCATCCGGTAGTTGAAGCCCAGCATCTGCTGCTCGTACCACCACGTCCCGGGGGCATCGGTCAGCCGGGCGGGATCACGCGTGATTCCGTGCGACCGCAGCATCTGCAGCCGCTCGTACAGCTCGGGGTCATTGGTGGTGACGGCTCCGCCCTCGCCGGTTGTCATCGACTTGACCGGATGGAAGGAGAAGACCGTCATGGCCGAGAACCGTCCATCCCCGACCCGGCCGCCCGAGGCGTAATCCGAACCGATCGCATGGGCGGCGTCCTCGATCAGGTGGAGATCGTTTTCTCCGGCGAGAGCACCGAAGGCCTCCATGTCGGCGGGCAGGCCGGCGAAATGGACCGGGACGATCAGGCGGGTGCGGTCGGTCATGGCTGCACGGACCGCGGTCGGGGACAGATTGAAGGTCTCGGCGTCGATGTCGGCGAGGACCGGATCGAGGCCGACATAGAGCATGGCGTTGGCGGTCGCCACGAAGGTGTTGGGCGAGGTGACCCCTTCTCCGGGCGGCAGGTCCAGCGCGGCCATGGCGATGTGCAGACCGGCGGTTGCGCTGGAGACCGCGACGCAGAACCGGGCGCCCACGAAGGCGGCGAGGTCGTCCTCGAACGCCTTTGTCGCCGGTCCCTGGGTCAGATAGTCCGAACGGAGCGCCGCAAGGACCGCGGCCTCGTCGTCGGCCTCGATCAGCTGCCGGCCGTAGGGGATAAAGTCGCTCACGCCGCTGCCGTGGACCCGGACGCGGGAGCCGCCACCTCGTCACGGAGGGCGGCGGCGATCCGGCGCATGACGCCCTCCCATTCGCCGAACCCATCGGCGGGGAACAGACGCGCCGCCGGATAGCAGGGCAGGCCATCGGTGCCGAACCGGGGCCAGGCGTCGGGCATGGATATGACCCACGACCGGGCCCCGCAGGCCGCGGCGATATTGGTGGTCGCGGTCATGGGACCGACGACCAGGTCCAGCGCACTGCACAAGGCGGCGACGTCGTCGAGATCGGCTTTCAGATCGATCCCGGGCGGGGTCCACAAACTCAGGCCCGCCGCCTCGGCCGCAGCCAGTTCGGCCGAGCAGTCGCCATACTGGAGGTTCACGAACATCACGTCGGGGACGGCAAGCACCGCGCGCCATTCATCGAAGGGCACAAAGCCGCGCGCCCGGGAGCCCTTCATGACCAGGCTCTTCCACATCAGCCCGACCCTGGGTCGCGGCCCCTGCGCCTCAAGAACCCGTCTCCAGTGCGCCACCCGATCCGGGTCGGCGGTGAGAAAGGCCGTCTGGTCCGGGAACTGCTCGATGGTATTCCGGAAGCGGCGGAACAGACTGCCCATGGGGGTCCAGAGATCCACCTTCGGGAGGTCGTCCCCGAACAACACGGCGCGAATGACCCGCCCCTGATGGGCGACAGTGCGGTGGGCATGAACCTCGAGGCCGGGATAGCTTCGCCGGAACAGCGGTGCCAGCCTGCCCTCGGTGGCGAGGATCACACTTCCGTCCGGCCCGACGGCCGCGATCACATCGTCCAGAAGATTGGCGAACAGGATCTCGTCTCCCAGACCCTGCTCGCCGTAGATCAGCAGGGTCTTGCCGGACAGATCGTCTCCCGGAGCCCAGCGGGTGCCATACGCCTGAAAGAAGACAGCACCGGGCAGGGCCGGGTCGAAACGGGACTCGTAGGTTTCGAAGCCGCCTGACAGGTCGCCCAGCATCAGCTGGGTGAAGGCCTTGGCCATCTTCATGGTGGCGACGTCACCCGGCACATCGACGCCCTCGAGCGCCGCATCGATGCCCGCGAGCGCCAGCCCGGGATCGCCGAGCCCCATGTGGACGTTCGCGCGATTGTAGTGGGCCTTGTAGAAACCGGGGTCGAGCCGGATGGCCTCATCATAGAAGGGCAGGGACTCGCGCATGTCGCCCCGATCGCTGACGACCGTGCCGAGGGAGTTCCACAGCAGGGCCTTTTCAGGATTGGCGGCGATGACGGTGCTCAGGAGATCGATCGCCTCGCTGTAGCGGTTGTCGTCCCGCAGCACGGAGGCGAGGTTGTTGGTGACCTCCGGATTCCCCGGGGTGAGCGTCAGATGCTTCAGATAGAGCTTCTCGGCGAGGTCGAGATACCCGAGCCTGTGAGCAAGGGCCCCGAGGTCGGCAATGAGGGCGGGATCTTCCGGCAGAAGCCGCAGAGCGGCCTCATAGGCGGTGAACGCCTTTTCCAGTCGGCCGGACTTTTCCAGCGAGATGGCCAGCACATGCCAGGCAAGGCCATAGCGCTCGTCCAGCTTCAGGGCGGCCATGGCGTCGTCGACGGCCTTGCCGAAGTCATTGACGGCCAGATGGCTCAGGCCCGCCTGCAGATGTTTCACTGCCCCCGCCCGTCTGGCATCGGCGGTCTTGCGCGCCCTTGCTCCGCGGCCGCTGCGTCCAAGGGAACCGGAGAGGGCCGCCAGCCGGTCCGCAGAGGCGGCGTTGCCGGTGATGTTGTCGAGCGTCGAGGCCACTGCCAAACCCGGGGACGCGTTGACCGACATCGAGAACCTGCTGGCTGAACCCGCGCCGACCTTGGGGCGCGATCGCTGCAGGCTGTGGCGACAGGGTTAATATCTCGTTGGCGTGCTGCCCGGGGTTGGACCGTCAGGTTGCCCGGGGAGGGGAACGCCTCCGGTCAGGCGGCGGTCCTCAGCCAGTTGCGGCGGAGGCGCAGTAGCGCGCGATAAACGCCTCATGGGTGGGCATGCCGGCCGCCAGATCGCCGATGACCCTCGCGACGGCGTCCATGCGGCGATCGGCGAGCGCCGGATCCACGGCGTCGGCCAGAGGCTCGTAGGTTTTGGGCACAATGCCCTGGCCCAGCAGCACGGCGATCCAGCTGGCCTCGCTGAACAGTTCGTCCTCATACCGGAACAGCCGGCCTGTGGCGCGAAACAGGTCGATCTTGCGGGCGAGGGTGTCGGGAATCGCCATGTCCCGGACCTGACGCCAGAAGGGCGTGTCGTCCCGCCCGGTCGCCTTGTAGTGCAGGATGATGAAGTCTCGGACCTGTTCGAACTGCTGCTGCGACAACCGGTTGTATTCAGCGATCAGCAAGGGATCGAAGCGTCGGTCCGGCAGCATCGTCATCAGTTTCGAGACACCGCTCTGGATCAGATGGATGCTCGTCGATTCGAGGGGCTCCAGAAAGCCGGAGGCGAGGCCCAGAGAGACGCAGTTCTTCACCCACTGGGCCTTGCGACGTCCGGTGACGAAGCGCAGCGGGCGCGGGTCAGCGAGGGGCGGCGCGTCCAGCCCGGCCAGCAGTTCATCGCGGGCGTCCTCGTCGGAGATGTGGGCACTGCAATAGACGTGGCCGTTGCCGGTGCGGTGCTGCAGCGGGATGCGCCAGCGCCAGCCGGCGCGCCCCGCCGTGGCCCGGGTGTAGGGCGTCAGGGGCCCGACATTGGGGGTGGGGATCGCCAGGGCCCGGTCGCAGGGCAGCCAGTGGGACCAGTCCTCATAGCCGGCCTGCAACGCCTGTTCGATGATCAGGCCGCGGAAGCCGGAGCAGTCGATGAACAGGTCGGCCTCGATCCGGCGACCGTCCGACAGGGTGACGGCCTCGACAAAGCCGTCCTCGGGTCTGAGCGCCACGTCGCTGATCCGGCCCTCATGCCGGATGACGCCGGCGGTCTCGGCATGGCGGCGCAGAAAGGCGGCGTAGAGACCGGCGTCGAAATGATAGGCGTATTTCAGGCTCTGGAGGGCCGGAGGCGCGTCGCGCCCCGGCTTCATGAAGCGGTTCTGCCGGGCGGCGACGGTGCACAGGCTGTAGTCCGCGAGTGGGGGCGCATCTCCGCCGGCGCTGCGCCGGAGCCAGTGCTGATGGAACTGGACACCGTCCATGTCGACGCCGAACCCGCCGAAAGGATGCAGATAGCGGTCGCCGGTTGCCCCCCAGTTCACGAACTCGATGCCGAGCTTGAACGAGGCCTGGGTGGCGCGCATGAAGTCGGCCTCGTCGATGCCGAGCAGGCCATTGAAGTTGAGGATCGGCGGGATGGTGGCCTCGCCGACGCCGACCGTGCCGATTGCCTCGGATTCGACCACCGAAACGCGGGTCACGCCGTTGGTGGTCAGGCGCGAGAGCGCCGCCGCCGCCATCCATCCCGCCGTGCCGCCGCCGACGATCAGCACGTGACGAAGCGTGTGCGGGGACAGGCTTGAGGAGGTTTGCATCCCTCGGACTATAGAGGCTGAAAAGTCGGACAAAAGGGGCAAATCCGCTCGCCTTCCACCGGAGCGGCGGATAGGCTTTGAGCCATGAACACAGTGTTGGCCATGGACGGTTTGCGGCGCCTTGCTGCCGGATTGCTGGCCGCCGGGGTCCTGGCCCTGGCCGGGCCGGTTGCAGCACAGGAAGAAGGCCCACGCTGGAACGCCAGCTGGGCGTCGGCGCAGATCGTGTCGGACGGCGACAACGCCCTGCCTGCTCCGGCTGGTCCCGTGACCCTGAGGCAGATCGTCCGGCTCTCGGCGGGCGGACCGCGGGTTCGTATCCGAATCTCCAACCGGTTCGGGACCACGCCGTTGCAGATTTCCATGGTGCACGTCGCGCGGCCGGTGGCTGCGGGGCGGTCCGCGCTCCAGCCCGGCTCCGGTCGCGGCGTGAGCTTCGCCGGCCGACCCGGTGTGTCGGTGCCCCCTGGAGCGGAGTATGTGTCCGATGCCGTGGCAATGCCGGTCGAGGTCGGGACGGATCTGGCCGTCACCCTGACCGTCGCCGATCTGCCGGCCCGCCAGACGGGGCATCCGGGCGCGCGGGCCACGACCTTCGTGGCGCGGGGAGAGCAGGGTGCCGCCGAGGACCTGCAGAACGCGGACACCGTGACCCGGTGGTATCTGCTGTCGGCGGTGGATGTGGAGGCTCCCAGCCCGGCCGTCATCGCCCTGTTCGGCGACTCGATCACGGATGGCTACGGCGTGGCTGCGGATACCAATCTTCGATGGTCGGACCGGCTGGCGCAGCGGCTGCGCGAGACGGCGGACCTGCGGAACGCCGGGGTGATCAATCTCGGCATCGGGGGCAACCGGGTCCTGCTGGACGGACTGGGCCCCAACGCCGCGGCACGGTTCGACCGTGACATCCTCAGCCAGTCCGGGGTCACCCATGTGATCATCCTTGAGGGTGTCAACGATCTCGGCGTCCTCACCCGTGAGGGCCCGGCGACCGCCGGGGCGCATGCGGCCATCGTGCGCGACCTGACGGCCGCCTACGCCCAGATGGTCGCGCGGGCCCGGGACCGGGGCATTGTGGCGATCGGGGCGACCATCATGCCCTTCGCGGGATCGGGCTACTACAAACCCGGACCGGAGACGGAGGCCGATCGTCAGGCGATCAATGCGTGGATCCGCACGCCCGGCAATTTCGACGCCGTGATCGATTTTGACGCGATCACCCGCGATCCGGCCCGCCCGGCATGGCTCGCGGCCGCCTTTGACAGCGGTGACGGCCTGCATCCCTCCATGGACGGCTACCGGATGATGGGCGATGCGGTGCCGCTGGACCTGTTTCGGACCGAGCCGTGATGCGGCCTTTCCTGATCGGCGTTCTCGCCACGCTCGCCCTTGTGCGTTCCGCAGACGCACAGGAGATGGCGCTGACCTTCGACGATCTGCCCGCCCACAGCGCCCTGCCGCCGGGGGAGACGCGGCTGGGTGTCATCGCCCGGCTGGTCGCGGCGCTTGCGGATGCGGGTGTGCCCCCTTCCATGGGGTTCCTCAATGCAGCGGGACTTGAGGCCCGCCCCGAAGAGCGCGCCGTGCTGGAGGTGTGGCGGGCGGCCGGGCATCCGCTGGGCAATCATGGCTGGTCCCACGCCAATCTCGATGAGATCGGGGCCGACGCCTTCGAGGTGGAACTGGTGCGGAATGAGCCGATCCTCGAGGCGCTGGCCGGGGATACCGACTGGCGCTGGTTCCGTTATCCGTTTCTGGCCGAGGGGCGGGATCCGGCGGTGCGACGGTCGGCGCGGGCCGTCCTGCGCAAGCACGGCTACAGGGTCGCCAGCGTGACAATGGACTTCAGCGACTGGGCCTTCAACGAACCGTGGGCGCGATGCCGCGCTGAGGGCGACGCGGCGGGCGTGGCGCGGCTGGAGGCCCTGTATCTGGCCGCTGCGGACGACGCGCTGGCGGCCTCGCGGACATTGTCCAATCGCCTTTACGGACGCGACATTCCGTATGTGCTGCTGATGCATGTCGGGGCCATGGACGCGCATATGCTGCCGCGTCTGCTGGCGATGTATCAGGCACGCGGCGTGGGGTTCGTGACGCTGGAGGCGGCCATGGCGGACCCCTTCTACAAGACGGATCGAACGATGGAGGAGAGCGCCTCGCCGCTGACGCTGGAGAACGCGGCCGCTGCGGCCATAGTCCCGGTGCCTGATCGCATGAACGTCCAGGCAGAGCTGGCGGACCTGTGCCGCTAGACCGGCCATGACGCCTTCATCCGCCGCCATCGCGGCCGCCCGCCTCGATCATATCGGACAGGAGCGGGAACCGTTGTTGTCCGTCGACGGGGCCATTGAGTCGCCAGAGGCGCTGGTCTCTATCGCGGCGGGAGACGCCACCTTCGGCGATGCCGCCGAGGGTGAAAACTTCTATCCGGGCCGCTTGGCCCCGGCCCCTCTCGAATACGTCAGCGGGCTGGTCCGGGCGCTGGATCCGCTGATCCGCGACGGGTTCGGCCTGACCGGCGTCGCCCTCGGCCGCGCCAGCTGCAATTTTTCGCTCGTGACTCTTCCGCCGGAGCGGCTGAAGCCTGCCCAGCGGATTCCCCATGTCGATACCGTCGACCCGCTCCAGGTCGCGATCCTGCACTATCTGGGTGATCCGCGGTTGGGCGGCACGGCCTTCTATCGCCACCGGGCGACCGGCTTCGAGACCCTGACTGAGGAGCGACTCGACCGCTACCGCGACGTTCTGGACGCCGAGTTGCAGAGCGCGCCGGCGCCGCCGGCCTATATCGACGGAGACACGCCCCAGTTCGTGAGAACGCATCTGGTGGACGCCGCCTTCAACCGGGTGGTGGTGTATCGCAGCCGGACGCTGCACTCCGGGCACATCCCGGACCCGGCGGCCCTTTCCAGCGACCCGCGCAAGGGTCGGCTGACGGCCAACATCTTCCTGACCTATCGCCCGGTCGACTAGGCGCGGCGCAGGCCTGCCATCAGGAAGTCGCGGATGCGCCGGGCCAGTGTGGGGGTCATCGGACCGAGAACGCCACGACTGGCGGGCGGCAGATGGGCGGCAGGATCGCCGTTGGCCTCGAACACATAGTGGTCGAACAGGTGACGCCAGGCCTCGCGCTGGGCCGGAGGCAGGGCCCGCACGGTCATCACCGAATGGACCAGGGCCTCGAACGGGGAGGGCGGCGTCCCGGGGGCGGTCCACCAGTAGTTGACCAGCAGGTTCAGGGGCGACAGGGCCTCGACCTGATGCCACCACAGCGGGGGAATGTAGAGCGCGTCACCCGGCTCCAGTTCGGCCGTGAGGGCATGCGCCATGGCTTCGGCGAACCGGGGGAAGCGTTCGAGGTCGGGATCGCGCAGCGACACCATACTGACCGGCTGCCCCGCGAGGGTGAAGTCGAGCGGCCCGACGTAGAGGTTGTTCAACTGGTCCGGCGGGAACAGGGTGAAACGCCGCCGCCCGGCACCGACACAGGCGACATTGTCGGACAGGTCGTAATGGGTCGAGACCGTGGTCGCGTTGCCGATCCAGAGGCGGGGCAAGACGCGCGGGTCGACGAGGGAGAGCGCATGACTGACCTCGAAGCCGGGCATGCAGTCGGTGGCCGCGGCGGCGCCCACGTACAGGGCGCGTGCCTGCGGGGCCTCGCGCTGGGCCAGCAACCGGTCGAGGGTCGTCGCCAAGGGGATCGGCTGCCGGTCGAAATTCAGGCCGGTGACCGCGTCGTTGTAGAAGAAGCGGCCCCCGATTTCGGGCTTGCCGATGAAGGTCTCGAGCGGGCGATCCGTGGCCCCGGCTTTTAGCAGGGCGACCAGGGCCTCGTCCCCCTCCCGCGCGGCCTTGACGACGGGCCAGTCCGAGACCTGACCTCTGAGCACCACCGGCGCATAGGCCGGGACAATCTCGCGTTCGAAGGTCGCCCGGTCGATGGCGGAGCGGACGGCGATTGGTCGGGGGGCGGGAAGGCCGGGAGACGAGACGGAAACCATACGCAGATCTACTAAAGAAAAAGGCCCCGACGGTCGAACCGTCGGGGCCGGAGTTGGTCACCAGGGCAGAGTCAGAAGGTCGCGCGGACGATGAAGGTGAAGCGCCGGTCGTTCATGAACCAGGACCGTCCGGTGGTCAGGAGGTCGTTGTTCAGGACCTGGGAGGTCCGGGTGATCTCATTGGTCAGATTGACCGCCTGGACGCCGATCTTGATCTGGTCATTGACCGAGTAGAAAGCAGACCCGTCCAGCTGTCCGGTGGCCTCGTTCATGATCGGGGCGAACGGGACAATGACGTCCCGCGGTGTGATCAGGAACTCGGAACGCCAGGCGTAGGCGAGGCGGAGGGCAAGAGGCCCGCGCTCATAGAAACCGGCGAGGTTGGCAGTGTGCTCCGAGAGGTTCTGAAGCGGGAGCAGGCTGGTATCAATATTCGCGACACGTCCCGCCGCCACGTCCGGGTCGGTGTTGGACAGGGTATTCTGGGGCACGCCCTCTGAGTCAATGTAGGTGTAGTTGGCATTGAAACCGAAGCCCGCCAAGGAGGGCGGCAGGATGTCGTCCAGCGTGTGCTGCCAGGCGATCTCGAAGCCCTGGACTGTGGCGTCCTCGTCCGAGTTCACCGGCGTGGTCACCACGGCGTCGAAGGTCGCGCCGTTGTTGGTGAAGGCCCGCCGCTCGGTTCCGTTGGTGATCACGTCGCTGAGCGTCTTGTAGAACAGCGAGAAGGTGAACGACCCGGGGTTGCCGTAGTACCATTCGAACGAGGCGTCGAAGCTGTCAGCCTGGATCGGCTTCAACATCGGATTGCCGACCGCGAACCGGCCGGTGGGGCGGCCGTCCACAATGTCCAGCTCGTTGCCGGACAGGTTGACGTTGAAGAAGTTTCGCGTGAGGCCGATGTCCGGCGGCGTGATGGCCTTGGAATAGCCGAAGCGTAACACCTTTCCGCCGTCGATCTCGGCCCGCAGATTGAAGCTCGGCAGCAGGTAGTCGTAGGTGACTTCAGCCGTGTCCTCGATGATGGCTCCGTTCGCGAACGCGCGGGCCGCGGCGCGGTTTTCCGGTGAGACGAGCCGACAGAAGGCCGTCGCCGTTTCCCCTGCGGGCACGTTGGCGCATTGCTCCTCGGTCGTGAAGGCGACCCGGGGGAAGGCGATATAGCCGCCAGCCTGCCGATCGGTCGTTACGTAACGCAGCCCGACATTGCCGCTCAGCCGGACGCCGTTCTCCAGTTCTCCGGCGTAGCGGAGCATGCCGTAGAAGGCGTCGCTCTGCTCGTCGACCGGGTTGATCTCGTTCAGGCGGTACTGCGTGCCGGGAACGACGTCGCAACGCAGCGCCAGTGGCACCCAGTTCTGCGGACAGCCGTCTGCCCCCAGACGGGCGCGCCATTCATCACCGACCAGCAGGCCGAAATCCGAATAGGCCTGATAATTCTGGACGATGTTCTGGTTGTAGAACAGCCGGGGCTGGTCACCGGTCGGAACGGGCACTTCGCCACGGAAGAAGTTCTCGAACGCAAAGGTCTCGAACTGCGAACCCACGACGGTGCCTGTCGTCCCGGGCAGACCCGGGCCTGGCTCCGGCACGCCGTCGGCCGAGTCGCTCAGCCACACCGGGCCGCCGCCACCCCACTGTTCGCTGATCACGCCCCAGTTATAGGCCGAGAAACGGGTGGTCTGCTCACGCTCGGCGCGCCGGTACCCGAAGCGGACGGACTCCAGCCAGCTGTCCTCGTCGAAGGTGTACTCGCCATCCAGCCGCACCGCAGTCAGCTCGCCCTCGCTGTCCTCGGCATGGTCCATGTTGTTGCGGACGAAGCTATTGAACGGATTGCTGAAGTTATCGTTTGGCGCGTTGTAGTAGCGCGGGCAGTCGGTGTCCGGGGTCGGGGGGGAGGCGGGGCACTGGGTGACGGTGCCGTTTTCGGACGGCGGCAGGAAGTTGACGATCGGGGCCTCGTCACCGCGCAACTGGATCGAGGCGTTCTGGTAGGTCGACGCCCACATGGTTGCGTCGAGGTTTTCCACCGTCGATTCCACGCGCTGGATGTCGAAATTGACCCTCAGGCGATCGTTCGGCGTCCATTTGAAGTTGAAGCCATAGTCGGTGGTGATGTTTTCCTGGAAGACGTCGCGGCGCTGGTTGTTGCTTTGAAGGCCGAAGGCGGGGGTCCGGTTGTCACGGCCGTCCAGTTGATCATCACGCCAGCCGGTCGGGCCGGTGATGGTGCCGTTGGTGAAGACGCCGTCGTCGCCGAAGTCGAACGTCGTCCCAAGCACCGGCCGGGAGTCGCCGTTTGAGGTGACGTTGTCGGTGGCGATCTCGACGGCGTGTTCGGTCCAGGCCTGGGTCGCCTCGGAGCGGAGGAACTGGGCTGTGGCGATCATGGTGCGGTCGGGGCTGCGCCATTGTCCGGCGGCCGCATAGCCCGTCCGCTGGCGGTCGAACTCCTGCGAGCGGAACGACGCCCCGCGCGGGAAATAGACCGGGGTCGGGCCGAGGTCGTTGCGCAACGAGAAGTTGGAGATCTGCTGACCGTCGCCGCGCGATTTCAGCTGGGAATCCACGAAATTGGCCAGCAGGCCGAACTCGCCGATCTCGGTGTCCCAGCGCTTGCTGCCCAGCACCGAATAGGTCGGCGTCCATTCCTCGATGAAGTCGCCGTAGCTCATTTCGGCCGAGGCGGAGAACAGATCTCCGGACTGGTCGAAGGGAACCCGGGTGCGCAGGTTGACCGTACCGGCGATGCCGCCCTCGATCAGATCGGCGGACTGATTCTTGAACACGTCGACGCCGGCGAGCAGTTCGGACGGAACATCGGCGAAGCCCAGGGCGCGCCCGTTATTGGCCGTGAAGGCATCGCGTCCGTTGAACTCGGATCGCACAAAGGTGAGGCCGCGGACGACCACGCCCGAGCCCTCGACCGAGAAGTGGTCCGGATCAACGCCGGCGGCGAAACGGTCGATCGAGACGCCGGGCACCCGCTGCAGGGCCTCGGTCACCGACCGGTCGGGGAGGGCCCCGATATCCTGGGCGCTGATGGAGTCTACGAACACTTCCGCATTGCGTTTGATGTTCTGGGCGCTCTGCAGGCTGCCCCGGATGCCGGTGACGACGATCTCCTCGACCTCAGTCGCATCCTCATCCTGGTCTGCCGGGGCTGTCTGCGCCAGCGCCGGAGCGGCCATCATGACAGAGGCGACGGCAAGAGCCGACACGCCATAGCGCAGGGCTGCCCGCGGATGCCGGTGCCCTGGCGCAACTGTGGCGGTGATATGACGCATGTGTTTCTCCCCCGATTATTGTTGTGAGCGTCTTGGTAACGCTACCATTACCCCAGACATACTCCAACGGAGTGAGGCCTTCAAGTGTCTGAGTAATGACGGGCGTCAGGCGCTAACTGACTGTTTTTGTTGCAGCGCAACAAACCGGAAGGCGCTTGCCAAGGATGAGTGGGGCGTGATCATTCACAGCGACAAGGGACGGCAGGCATGGTGGACACAGGGCTGGATCGCATCGTGATCGTCGGCGGCGGAACCGCCGGCTGGATGACTGCTGCCGCGCTGGCCACGCTCGTGGGCCGCCCCGGGCTGAATATTCGACTTGTCGAGTCGGAGGAGATCGGGACAGTCGGCGTGGGTGAGGCGACGATTCCGCACATCCGAAGTTTCAACCAGCGCCTCGGCCTGGACGAGGACGCCTTCATGGCGCGGACCCGGGCGACGTTCAAACTGGGGATTGAGTTCCGCGACTGGGGGCAGTTAGGTGACTCCTACATCCATCCCTTCGGTGCCTACGGGCGGTCGATCGACCGCGTCGGTTTCCATCATCACTGGCTGAGACTTCGGCGCGCCGGGGCCGCGGCGGATATTCACGACTATTCCCTGCCGGTGGTGGCGGCGCGTATGGGACGGTTCACCCGCCCGGATGCGGACCCACGGTCGATACTTTCGACCTTCTCCTATGCGTTCCAGTTCGATGCGGGGCTGTATGCGGCCTATCTCCGCGAGCACGCCGAGGCGCGCGGTGTGGTCCGCACCGAAGGAAAGGTGGCCGACGTCGAGCTGGACCCGGATAGCGGGCATATCCGGTCCGTCACCCTTGAACGCGGAGAGCGGATCGACGGGGATCTGTTCATTGACTGCTCCGGCTTTCGCGGCCTGCTGATCGAGGGGGCCCTGAAGGCCGGGTACGAGGACTGGACACAATGGCTGCCGTGCGACCGGGCCGTCGCCGTCCCCTGTGACACGGTCGAGCCGGCCACCCCCTATACCCGGGCCACGGCGCTGGAGGCGGGATGGTCCTGGCGGATCCCGCTGCAGCACCGGGTCGGCAACGGCTATGTCTATTCCAGCGCCTTCCTGCCGGATGACCAGGCAGTCGAGCGCCTGCTGGGCCGGCTGGAGGGACCGGCGCGGGCCGAGCCGCGGATGCTGCGCTTCACCACGGGCCGGCGGCGGCGGCAATGGCTGGGCAACTGCGTCGCCATCGGCCTGTCAAGCGGGTTTCTGGAGCCACTGGAGTCCACCAGCATCCACCTGATCCAAGCCGCCATCACCACCCTGGTCGAGCTGTTCCCCGACCGGGCCTTCGACCCGGCCGATGCCGAGGAGTTCAACCGCGTCATGGATCTGGAATACGACCGGATCCGCGACTTCCTCGTGCTGCATTACAAGGCCACACGACGCGATGACACACCGTTCTGGGATCACTGCCGCACCATGGCGGTACCCGATAGCCTGACCGAAAAGATGGCCCTGTTCCGCGAGCGGGGCGTGGTGGCCCGCTATCGCGACGGCCTGTTTCTGGAACCCAGCTGGCTGGCCGTCTATTTCGGCCAGGGCATCGAACCGGACACCTGGGACCCGCTCAGCGACCGGGCGCCGGACGGGGCATTGGCGGACGCGCTGGAGACCCTGCGGACATCGATCCAGCGCGCGGCCGCGGCCATGCCCTCGCACGACGCCTTTGTGCGAGCCTGCTGTGCGTCCGAGGCGCGCGCGTGACGCCACCGGCGTCCGTGTTGATCGTCGGGGGCGGCTCGGCCGGCTGGATGACGGCCGCCGCCCTGTCGCGCGCTTTCGGCAACCGGTTGTCGGTGCGCGTGATCGAGGACCCGGAGGCTGATCACGACACCGGCACCCTGGCCCCGTTCGAGGCGACCCTGCCGTCGCTCACCGCCTTCAACGCCTCGCTGGGACTGGACGAGACGGCCCTGATGGCCGCCACGAACGCGACCTTCCGTCTGGGCACGTGCTTTCGGGACTGGACCCGGCGGGACCGGGACTACATCCATCCGTTCAGCGAGATCGGTGGGGTGCTGGAGGGCGTGCCCTTCCATCATTACTGGCTGCGCCTGAAGGCAGCGGGAAAGGCTCCTCCCCTGGAATCTTTCGCGCTCGCGGCCATGGCGGCCCGGATGCAGAGGTTCGGCCGCCCGTCCGACGATCCCCGCTCCGTCACCTCGACCATCGCCTATGCCCTTCACCTGCAGGTCGCACCCTATGTGGCGGCTTTGAGGGCCGCGGCCGTGGTCCGGGGCGTCGAGGCGATCATGGGCACTTTCGCCGAGGTCGAGCACGGGGTGGAGGGCGACACCCTCGCCGCTATCCGGACGCGGGACGGCCGTCGGTTCGAGGCAGACCTCTTTATCGATGCGACCGGGACAGCGGGGGACCTGATCGGACGGCTGGGAGCGACGCGCGTGGACTGGAGCCGCTGGCTGCCGTGTGACCGCCTCGCCTGTTCAATGACCGGTGTCACGACCGGTGCGCCCCTGACCGAGGCCCGGGCGGTCCGCACGGGCTGGCTCTGGCGCGTCCCGCTTCAGACCGGCACCGGCACAGCCCGAATCTCCGCCAGTGCATTCGACGGCGCGGCGGAAGGGACGCCGTTCACCAACGGCCGGCGTTCGGAAACCTGGATCGGCAACTGCGTCGCCATCGGTCTGTCGGCCACGACGCTGGAGCCGCTGGAGGCGTCCGGTCTGCATCTGGTACAGAGCGGGGTCAGCAAGCTGTTGGGCCTGTTCCCGACCGGCGGGGCCCCGACGGCCAGCGCCGGCGAATACAATCGGCTGATGGCGGCCGAGGCGGAGCGGCTGCGCGATCTGCTGATCCTGCACTACCATGCCAATGCGCGGACCGGTGAGCCGCTGTGGGACATCCTGCGCCAGACCGAGCCACCCGAGGAACTGGCCCACAAGATCCGCATGTTCGCCAGCCGGGGGCGCGTCAGTCTGTATGACGAGGAGACGTTCGAGGAACCCGCTTGGGTCTCGGTGTTTCTCGGTCAGAACGTGATCCCGCGACGTTATCACCCGCTTGCCGATCACCGGCCTATGGAAGAGGTCCAGGCTCGGCTTGAGCGGATGCGCAGCGTGATCGCGCGGGCGGCGGAGGCCATGCCGACCCACGCCTCGGCCCTGTCATCGCTCAACAGCGCCCCCCTGATTTCCAAGGTGTCCTGACCCATGACGACTGACAATCGCATCCGGAAAATCGCCATCATCGGCGGCGGAACCGCCGGATGGATGACTGCCGCAGCCCTCGCCAAAATTCTGGGACCTGGCTATGCCGACATCACCCTGGTCGAGTCCGAGGAGATCGGCACCGTGGGTGTGGGGGAGGCGACCATCCCCCAGATCCGCACCTTCAACACCATGCTGGGTCTGGACGAGGACGAGTTCGTCCGCCGCACCCAGGGCACCTTCAAGCTGGGCATCCAGTTCCGCGACTGGGGCCGGATCGGCGACAGCTATTTCCATCCCTTCGGGCCCTTCGGCGTGGACATGGAGGGGGTCTCCTTCCACGCCTTCTGGCTGCGTCTGAACCAGCTCGACGATCCGGCCCGGATCACCGACTACTCCTTGCAATCCATGGCCGCCGAGCGCGGCAAATTCATGCGGCCGATTGATGCCGGCCGATCGCCCCTCTCGAAGATCGCCTATGCCTTCCACTTCGACGCGGGCCTGTATGCGAAATACCTGCGCGAGTATTCCGAAGCGAAAGGTGTCGTACGAGCCGAGGGCCGGATCGTCGATGTTGCCCTTCGGGGCACGGACGGATTCGTCGAGGCAGTCGTCCTTGAGGGCGGGCGTCGCATCGAGGCCGATCTGTTCGTCGACTGCTCGGGCTTCCGGGGGCTGCTGATCGAGGGGGCGCTGAAGACCGGCTATGAGGACTGGTCGCACTGGCTGCCGTGCGACCGGGCCGTGGCCGTCCCGTGCGAGCGCGTCGGCGATCCCGTGCCCTATACCCGCTCCACCGCCCGAGCCGGCGGCTGGCAATGGCGTATCCCGCTGCAGCACCGCACCGGCAACGGCTATGTCTTCTCCAGCCGCTTCATCGACGAGGCCGCGGCGACCGAGGATCTGCTGGGCCAACTGGACGGCAGGCCGCTGGCCGACCCCCGCACCCTGCGGTTCGTGACCGGGCGCAGGAAACAGTCCTGGAACCGCAATGTGGTCGCCCTCGGTCTCGCCTCCGGCTTCATCGAGCCGCTGGAATCGACCAGTATTCATATGGTCCAGAGCGGCATCGCCAACCTGCTGGCCATGTTCCCGACGCGGGAGTTCGACCCGGCCGAGACCCGGCGCTACAATCGCGTCGTCGCCCATGAGGCCGAGCGCATCCGCGACTTTATCGTGTTGCACTACAACGCGACCCAGAGGACGGATTCGCCGCTGTGGGACTATGTCCGCACCATGCCGCTGCCCGACATTCTGATGGAGAAGTACGAGATCTTCCGCAGCCGGGGCCGCGTCTTCCGCGAGAACGAGGAGCTGTTCAACGATACCAGCTGGTTCGCCGTGATGATCGGGCAGAACATCCAGCCGGCCGCCTACGATCCCGTGGCAGACGTCCTGTCGGTGGAGGAGACCCGGCGGCGGTTGAGACAGACGGCCGAAGCCATCCGCAATTCTGCCGACTACATGCCGACGCACATGGACTTTGTGCAGCAGCACTGCGCCGCCTGAGCCGACAAATCGCCGGCACCGGCTGAGTGACCGCCAGAGGTCGGGGGACCCATGCACACGATCACCACGACCGAACTGTTCCTGATCGCGCTGCTGCTGATCTTTTCGGTCCCCTATCTGCTGTGGCGCGGGTTCCGCACTGACTATTACGCGCCGCTGGTGGTGGTTCAGATCGTCTGTGGCATCCTGCTGGGCCCCGGGGTGCTGGGGGCGGTGTTCCCCGGCTACTACGCGTTCGTCTTCACCGCCGACGTCATCACGGCGCTGAACGGCATCGCCTGGTGGGCGGTGATGATCTTCGTCTGGATTGCGGGGCTGGAGCTGGACCTGAAACAGGCCTGGGCTCGCCGGGGGGAGACCGGTGTGACCGCCGGGCTCGCACTGGCCGTCCCCCTGATCTTCGGGGCCCTCGCGGCGCTGGTCATGCTGCAGTTCCCGGGCTGGGCGGGTCCGGAGGGCCGGCCGTGGCAGGTGGTGCTGGGCATCGGCATGGCGTGCGCCGTGACCGCCTTGCCGATTCTCGTCCTGTTTCTGGAGAAACTGGATGTCCTGCGCCAGCCGCTCGGCCAGCGGGTTCTGCGCTATGCGAGCCTCGACGACATCGCCATCTGGGGCGTGCTGGCCCTGATCCTGCTGGACTGGGAGCGGGTTGGCCGCCAGGCCAGCTTCCTCGTCGGGTTCGCCGTGGCGACCTGGGCCATCCGCACCCTGATGGTGCGGCTTCAGGAGCGGGACCGCTGGTATGTCGCCCTGATCTGGCTGGCGGCCTGTGGTTTCGCCGCCGACTGGGCCGGGCTGCATTACATGGTCGGGGCCTTCCTCTCGGGGGCGGTCCTCGACGGTGAGTGGTTTGACCGGAAACGGATGGACCTGTTTCGCGACCATGTCCTGCTGGCCATCATGCCGGTCTTCTTCCTCTCGACCGGGCTGCGGACCGAATGGGGCGTCGGCGGGCTGGCCGTATTCGGGGCCGGCGCCCTGCTGCTGTTTGCCTCTGTGGCGGGCAAGCTGGCGGGGGTCGGGCTCGCCGGCCGCATCCTGAAATGGGAGAAGGGAGAGGCCTCGATCATCGGCTGGCTGCTGCAGACCAAGGCCCTGATCATGATCATCTTCGCCAACATCCTGCTGGACCGGCAGGTGATCACCAATGAGACTTTCACCGCCCTGCTGCTGATGGCTGTGGGGTCGACCATGCTGACCATCCCGATGGTCACGCCCCGCCTGCGGAAACTGGCAGGATTGTCGGGGAAAGATGGCTAGGACCGGCCGGTCGGGTGCGGGCGATCAGGTCGGGGACAGGAAGGCGGTGACCCAGACGAACGGCGCGTTCCAGTTGATGGCCACCTCGTTCTGGGTGAAGGCCCCGATGTCGTCGCGCCAGCAGGTCTGGGGCTTACACTGACCGCGCATGGTCTCGGCCACAGGGTCGCTCATGGACGTGTTGTTGGGACCGCCGGACAGCACCCCGGCGGGTGGCGCGGGATAGGCCGGATCCGCCGCATGGGCCCAGAATCGGTGATGCGGATTGCGCATGGGCCGATCGCCGTGACCGGTGACATAGGACTGGTCCAGCGGATTGCGGCCCAGCACATAGTCGAGAGCCGCCACAACATTGTCGCGGAAGACCGCCTCGCCCGTGAAGTCGTGGGCCAGGCCCAGCACCATGGCCCGGTTCATCAGATTCCCGTTCGAGCCCCAGCTGTAGAAGGCGCTGCTGAACGGGTGGCCGTAGCCCTGTGTCTCCGCCTCGCGGGTATAGGCCCGGCCCGTCGCAATCAGGTTTTTCCGCGCCAGATCCCGATCGGCCTCTGGCAGGCGATCCGAGGCCAGCGCAAGGCTGATGGTGCCCAGGGCCCCGACGCTGTTCCAGCCGATATCGCCCGCCGGGCGTGGGCCTTCGGTCGGAGAGGCCAGAAAGAGCGGGGACGCTCTCAGCTCTGCCAGCAGGGCCGGGTCGCCGGTCGTGACGAACAGCTCGGCTGTGGCCCAGTAGAATTCATCGTCGAGGGACTCATCCCCGTAATTCCCCCCGCCGTGGAAATCCCCCACTGCATAGAGCTCGGGATGCCGTTTTGCAGCGGCCAGACCGCGCTGCGCTGCCGTCAGGGCGCGCGCGGCGAAGGCCGGATCGATTGTCTCCCAGATCCGGGCCGCCTGGGCCGCGACCGCCACCATGTTCAGCGTCGCCGCCGTATTGGGGGCATACAGATATCGGGTCTCGGGATCGTCAGCGGGGGCCATGGGCAGGCCAGTCCAGCGCACGTCATGCACCTTGTGATGCACCAGTCCGCCGGCGTCGATCTCGCTGAAGGTCAGCGGCTGTGTCCGGGTGAACCGGCCGACCGGGACGCCGAGCCGGGCCCCTTCGGGGACCTGCATCCGCAACAGAAACTCAACCTCCCACCGCGCCTCGTCCAGCAGGTCGGAGACGCCATTGCCGGCTTCGGGAATATTGGCCGCGCCATCCGGATAGGGATCTGCAAGCCCGTGCGTGGCCGCCCTTTCCCAGGCGTTCAGCAGGGTCCAGGTCGAGATCCCGCCATTCACGACATATTTTCCGTGGTCGCCGGCGTCGTACCAGCCGCCGCTGACATCCAGCGTATAGTCGCACCCCGGCCAGACATTGCCGCGCGTGTCCTCTCCGGCGAAGCAGGTCGCGCGATCGGGCGCGTGGCCCGCCGGACGGGCCAGATCGGGCCGTGCCACATGGACTGCCGAGATCGGGATTCCGCTGCGGTTCTCATAGAAGAATACCAGCGCATCGCGCTTCAGGGCGGTGAACGGGCGGTCCGCGAGACGGACCGCGCGGCGGTGTCCGGCCACAGAGAGAGTGTGGTCTCCGGCCGCCCCCAGCGCATCGAAGCGCAGCGTATGGGTGTGGTCCCCCGAAGTGGGATCGGCCCCGGTGACGACTGTCTCACCGCTCAGCACGGTGGCCCCCGCAGCATTTGCAATCGTCCAGGGCAGGGGTGTCCGGGAGGGGTGAACCAGCGTCGCCGCTTTGGGCCCTGACGTTTCGAATCCCAGCTGGTTCAGCCGGATTGCTGCCAGGGTTCCGGTCTGGGCCGCGGCGTCCGGGGCCGGAAAGGACAGACAAGCCGCCCCGACCGTGGCCATGAGCAGGCCGCGGATCGCCCGGGCGGCCATCAGTGCGCCGACCGGGCGTGCGGGCCGAAAACCACGCCGACAAACCCGCCGGCCGTCCGTGTACTGAGGATCGTCCCGTCGACGCCACTGGCGAGGGCGGTCCAGTCGCCCTCCGTCGCGGCAAAGGCAAAGTCATAGCGGTCGGCGCGCGCCGTGATGCGCAGGCGACTGGCGTCCGCAGGACTTGCCAGGGGCGCACTGGCAATCACCACCCCGTCGGCCGCCTCGTCCGGCCCGGCACGCCGGCGCAGCTGGATTACCGGCGTCCCGGCTTCCTGCCCGACGGCGAGAAAATACCACCAGTCGTCGCTTTGCAGCGCCACCAGACCCGCCCGGTCGCCGTCCTGCGCGGGGCTCCAGTCCAGACGGGTTTCCGCTGTGGCAAACTGATGTTGCTGGCGACGGCCGAGGAAGGACGGATTGCCATTGTCCCCCAGATCCACGGGGCGCGGCGTCAGGCTGAGCGCGCCGGGCGTCGAGGTCAGGTCGAACCATGCCTCGCGCGGATTTCGCATCATCATCCAGTAGGGCGGCAGGGCCGGTCCGTCGAAGTCGTCCACGACCCGGAACGGCCCACTGGTCGGCACGGCCGGGGCGGGCTGCTCCGGCAGGTCCGGCCGCGCCGCCTGATACGGAATGACCTGATCCGGCACGGTGATGATCGGCCATTCGCCCGACCAGTCGACCGGCAGCAGGAAGGTCTCGCGCCCGGTGTTGTACTGATCCGGGCCATAGGGACGGACCGCAAGGAAGGTCGCCCACCATTCGCCCCCCGGTGTCTGGACCAGATCGGCATGACCGGCCGAGGTGATCGGATAGGGCCGGTCGCCCGGCAGGCCCCTCTGCGTCAGGATTGGATTGCCCTCAAAGGGCACGAAGGGCCCATCGGGCGCGCGCGAGCGCAGCACCACCTGCGAATGCCCCTCCGCCGTCCCGCCCTCGGCGCAGGTCAGATAATACCAGCCATTACGGAACGTCAGGTGCGGACCCTCGATCCAGATCGGCTTCGTGCTGAAATCCACACCCCCGTTCACCAGCACCGTGCGTGGCCCGAAGGTCACCTTGCGGTCCAGATCGTAGCGCTGGATCCAGATGGCGCGGTGGCCGTCATACTCCGGCGCGCCTTCCGGCGGCCCGTTGTTGAGGATCCAGCCCTGTCCTTCCTGATCGACGAACAGGGAGGGATCGATGCCGCCGGCCAGATCGGGCAACCACACAGGGTCGCTCCACGGACCGGCCGGATCCGTCGCCGTGATCAGGAAATTGTCCCCGCAGTCGACGCAGGTGTTCAGGATGTAGAACGTCCCATCATGATGCTCGATGGTTGGCGCGAACACCCCGCGCGACAGGCCCAGCGCGGCGAAATCCAGCTGATCCGGCCGGTCGATGGCATTGCCGATCTGGGTCCAGTTCACCAGGTCGCGGCTGTGGAACACCGGGATCCCGGGGAAATAACTGAAGGTCGAGGTGACGAGATAGTAGTCCTCGCCGACGCGGGTCACCGAAGGATCAGGATAGAAACCGGTCAGGATTGGATTGCGATAGTGGCCGGGTGCCAGGTCCGTGGACGTCGCGGGATCGGCCCCCTCGTAGATGAGGGACTGAAAGCGTGCAGGTGGGGTCTGGGCGCCGACCGGGGTGCCGACGATGAGGGCCAGGGTGACGGCCAGCGGGAGGAGGGGGGTGCGCGTTTTCATTTGTCCGACATTTGACCTTGCTTCTATAAGGTTGGCAACCCTGACCCCGGAGCCGGATATGATCGACAGACGCGCCCTGATTGCCACCGCAGCCGCAGCCATGGCTGCCCCCGCCTGCGCCGCGATGCCCGCCCGCCGTCAGACCCCGCCGTCGCTGCATTCACTCGCGGCCGCCAAGGGGCTGCTGTATGGCAGCGCCCTGTCGGCGGGCCCGGTGACGCGGCGCGGCTCGGCGGAGGCCGAGGCCTATCTTGCCGTGATCGCGGCTGAATGCGGCGCACTGGTCTGCGAGAATGAAATGAAGTGGCCGGCCCTCCGGCCGGATGCGACGGACTTCACTTTCGAGCGGGCGGATGCGATCGTTGATTTTGCCGCCGCTCAGAACATGAAAATGCGCGGCCACACCCTGCTCTGGCATCACCCCCAATGGTTCCCGGACTGGTTGACCAACCACGATTTCGGTTCGCGCCCCGCTTCGGAGGCTGAGCGTCTTCTGACCACCCACATCCGCCGTGTCTGTGAGCAGTATCCGCAGGTCGTGTCCTGGGACGTGATCAATGAGGCGGTTGACGCCGATACCGGCGAACTTCGGGACACCAGCCTGTCGAAGGCCATGGGCCATGCCGTGCTGGATGTTGCCTTCCACACGGCGCGTGAGGCGGCTCCCAACGCCCAGCTGATCTACAACGATTACATGAGCTGGGAGGCCGGGCACGAACGCCACCGCGCAGGGGTTATGCGGTTGCTGGAAGGGTTCAAGGCGCGAGGCGTGCCGATCGATGGTCTGGGCGTCCAGAGCCACATCGGCTCGGGCAATGCGGACAATTCGGTCGGGTTTGATACGGCGCAGGAGACGGAGTGGAGCCGGTTCATCGGTGAGGCCGTCGGCATGGGGCTGAAGCTCGAGATCACCGAATTCGACGTGCACGACAAGAACCTCCCGGCCGACCCGGCTGTCCGCGATCGCGAGGTTGCCGCTCTGGCGCGGCGCTATCTGGATATGATGCTCGACTATCCCCAACTGCACACCGTCATGGCCTGGGGCATGACCGACCGGTACACCTGGTTGCAGGGCCGCTGGCCGCGCGCGGACGGTCTGCCCAAACGGCCGACACCGTATGATGCGGATTTTCAGGCCAAGCCCCTGCGGCAGGCCATGGCTGACGCGTTCAAGGCCGCCGCGCCCCGGCCCTCGCGGGTCTGAGCCGGCGTCGCTGGTGCCGGTTGTGACGCAAACCGGGGCAGCGCCCGCTGTCAAAGGCTTCGAGCGGCCTTGCTTACGGACAAGGTGACGGGAAGCCCGGAGAGCAGTCAGTCGACAGGTTGCCCGACCCACCTTGATCGAGATCAAGGCGGGCTCCTTCAGTCGGGGCGATACTTGCAAACCAAGGAGCCCCCGCATGACCACTCCACGTCTCGCCGCCGCCCTGTCCGTGATCGCTGCGGTCTCGTCAGCCTGTATGGGCGAACCCGGCACACTGGTGGACCAGAGGGACACACCGATGGTCGCCCGTTCTGCGACCCGGCCTGTGATCATCAACGCAGCGGTCGAGCGTGGCCGGCAGCTCACCGACCAGAGCTGCACCAGTTGCCATGCGACCGGATCTGCCGGAGCGAGTCCGATGGAGGCCGCGACGCCGTTTCGGGAAATCGTCCACAGGTATCCCCTTGATCAACTCGAGGAGGCCTTTGCCGAAGGGCTGGTCACTGGGCATCCGGCGATGCCCGAGTTTGTGTTCCGCGCGGGAGAGATTGACGATCTGATCGCCTATCTCGAGAGCCTGAAGTCCGCGTCGTGAGCCCGTCCGCCCCACCGCCCATCCATGGATCGGCCGTTTCCGCCGTCGTCGATCTGCTGGACCGGGAAAGGCTGATGACTCTCGCGTGCAACCGGCCAGACGGTTGGCCACATGCATCGACAGTCGGCTATATGAACGAGGGTTTGAACCTCTATTTCGTCGTCGCAAGATCCAGCCGGAAGTTGACCAACCTGCAGGCCGATCCGCGTGCCGCCGTAGCGATCCGGTCCGGGAGCGGTGACGAAGGCGACGCTGTAGGCGTGTCGATGACAGGCAAGGTGACGGAAGTCACCGACGCGGACTTGATCGAGCAGCGCAATCTCAAGGTCGCCGAGCGCTACCCCGGCGTCCACGTCTATTGCCCGGCGTCGGATGCTGTCGCTGTGCTGCATTTCTCACCCACATTGATCGCAGCCGTCGGCGTGGTGGACGGTCGCAGCGAGACCCGGACGTTCACGCTCGGCGAGCCGCGCTCTGGCGGCGTTTCGCCACTGTTTTGAGGGTCGGGACGTCGATCGCCCCGCCCGGAGTTCAACAGGGAGATTGATCGTGAGCCTGCAACGCATTCTTGCCCTCGCCTCCGGTGATGGCAGCGACGCGAAAACGCTGGAGTTCGCCGCCTTCCTCGCCGGACAGCATGGCGGAGTGGTGGAGGTCCTGCCGGTCTATCCGGACGCGGCCGCCGACATGATCGTCTTGGGGATGGCTCTCGGTGCCCCGCTTCCGCAAGAGTCCGTGCGGGATCTGGTATCGGCCGAACGCGAACTGCAGCACGCCATTGAAACCGCGGCAAAGGCCGCCGCCGGAACGGCCGACGTAGCGTTCGGTGCGGGGCCGGGCTCGCCCCGGATGTCGGTACTGACCCGGGGACTCAGTCCGGGGCAGGCCTTGTCGCGCGAGGCGGCGCTCGCGGACCTGCTGGTGGTGGCCGACGACGCCAGCCGGGCGGCAGCCGTCCGCGAACTGCGGAACCAGGCCCTGCTCGCGGACAGGATGCCGGTGCTGATCGGGCGTGGGGATCCTGCGGGACTGGCCGGACCTGCGGCGATTGCCTGGGACGGGAGTCCGCAGGCGGGTCGTGCCGTGCGAGCCGCCCTGCCGCTGCTGGCCATGGCTGAAGCCATTCATGTGCTCCAGTGCGTGACCGGGCTCGACCGGAAGGCAGGGGACCCTGAAATCGAGACTCTCAACGGCTATCTCTCCCTGCACGGTGTCGGCACCGCTGTCCCGACCTTCGTTGCCGGGGATGACGAGGGCGAGGCCCTGTTGGCCGCGGCGGCCGGCATGCAGGCCGGCGTGCTCGTGGCCGGGGCGTGGGGGCATTCGAGGGCGCGAGAGACTGTGTTCGGCGGGGCCACACGCAGCTTCCTCGTCCACCGCGACGGGCCCAGTCTTCTGCTCGCGCACTGACGATTTAGATTTTCGAGCCGCCTGAGCGAGCGGAGCCGATCAGGTCAACAGCGCTGAACGCTCCGCCGAGGTAAGCAGCCGCCATCGACCCTCTGGCAGGTTGTCGAGACGAATCGGCCCGATCCGTATGCGGAGGAGATCAGTGACCTCCAGCTCGGCGTGGTCGCACATGCGCCGGATTTGCCGGTTCCGGCCCTCGGTCAGGATGAAGCGCAGCCTCTGCTGATCCATCCGGGTCACCCGCGCGTGCTTCAGCTGCCGCCCGTCGAGCATGATGCCGTGGCGCAGCAGGGCCAGCTTCTTCTCGGTCACGTCCCCGGCCACCCGAACGAGGTACTCCTTGTCCAGCCGCGACTCGGGGCCGATCACCGCCTTGGCCACCACCCCGTCTGTCGAGAACAGCAGGAGGCCCCGCGAGTCCTCGTCCAGGCGACCGATCGGGGGCAGGGAGGCGTCGGCGGCGGGTGACGCCCCGTCTCCAATCCGGTTGGTATCAGTGAGCAGACGGACGGCCGGTGTCTTGCCGGGCTCCGGCTGTCCGGAGACGTAGCCGACCGGCTTGTGCATCACGATGGTGAGGCCGGAGGCTAGCGCGGTCTCGGCGCGGTCCGACAGCGTCAGGGTCTGGCCCGTGGTGATCTTGCGACCGGCGTCCGTGACAATTTCGCCATCGATGGCGACCAGACCGTCGGCAATGAGGGCATCAGCCTCGCGCCGCGAACACACCCCGGTCTGGCCCAGCCATTTATTAATGCGACTGGGCTCAGGGCCATCGTAAAGTCTGGAAAAGGCCAAGGCGGTTTCAGAGTCCGGCGAGGGCAGCAGCTGCGGCGTCGGCGTCTTGCGCCGCGGTGGCACCGGATACACCGATGGCCCCCACGATCCGGCCGTCCATCACGATCGGCACCCCTCCGGCGATGGCGAGGGCCTCGGGATTGCTGAGGGTGACGAGGCGGCCGCCTTGCACACGCTCCTCCATCACCGCCGTCGGGATGCGGTAGCGGGCGGCCGTCTCTGCCTTTCGCTGGGCGACAGGGATCGACCCGTACGGGCTGTCGTCCATGCGGCCGAAAGCGACCAGTTCTCCGGACGGTTCGACGACCGCCACGGCCAGCCGCCAGCCGTTCGCCGCGCCATAGGCAACGGCCCGGTCAATCACGCCCTGCGCGACCTCGAGCGAAACGGGCGCGCCATAGCCGGTCGCGGACTGGGCGACCACGGGGGAGGCGGCAGCGGTCAGGACAAGGGCGAACAGGATGGATCTCATGGTCGGGCTCCGGATCAGGCGTGGCGGAACAGCAGCATCAGGTTGTTGGCGGGCATCTCGACCCGCCGGGTGAGGTGCAGGCGATGATCGCGGGCCATGGCGACCACCGTGTCCCGGTCTCTCAGACCCCAGGCGGGATCGCGCGCCTTCAGACTGGCATCGAAGTCCGCATTGGACGGTGCGAGCGGCGTGTCGGATTCGCGAAAGGGGCCGTAGAGGACCAGCAGGCCACCGGGATTCGTGAGAAGCCGGCCGGCCCCGGCCATCAGACCCTCGGTCGTCGCCCATGGGCTGATGTGGATCATGTTGAGGCAGACCACAGCTTCGAAGTCCTCGTCCGGCCAGGTGTCCGGGGCCGCAGCGTCGAGAGCCAAAGGCGGTGCCAAATTGGGCAGACCGGCCTCGGCAGACCATGCAGCGATACTGGCCCGCGCCTCGGGCGAGGGGTCACTGGGCGTCCATCGCGTGGCGGGCAAGGCCCGGGCGAAGGCGACGGCGTGTTCGCCGGATCCTGATGCGACCTCCAGAACCCGCGCCTCTGCGGCCAGATGAACGCGGAGCACCTCAAGGATGGGGCGGGTGTTGCGCGCAACGGCTGGGGACGTGCGAGCTCCGGCCAGATGGGCGGACTTGATGGGATCGAGCGTGTTCACCGGCTCCGGATACAGCCCCGCGCGTTCCTATGCGACCAGTTTCCACCCCGTCGGAGCCAAGACCGGCTCGCAGGAAGGGAAAATCGTGCGCCGGTTGACGCCACGTCGACCCGGGTGTCATTGCGCCTGTAACAGGCTGTGAGGCCATTGTTACAAACGGGAAGGCCACGGCGGCGACAGACCAGCCGGGCCGAGGTTCAGGAGCGCACGCGTGGAATCCATCTCAACCGTTCCGGGTCTCCACCCGGCCCCGACCGGCCATGCCGGGCTTGTCGCCTGGGTCGAGCGGATCGCCGCGTTGACAAAGCCGGCGCGCGTCCACTGGTGCGACGGGTCCGAGAGCGAGAAGACAGTGATCCTCGCCGACCTCGTGGAGCGTGGCACCCTGACCGTGCTGGACCAGACGAAGCGACCCGGGTGCTATCATGCCGCCTCCGATCCGCGCGATGTCGCCCGGGTCGAGAGCCGGACGTTCATCTGCTCGAACCATGAGGATGACGCCGGCCCGACCAACAACTGGTCCGATCCGGTGGAAATGCGCGCGCGGCTGGACGGCCTCTTTGACGGCTGTATGGCGGGCCGCACGATGTACGTCGTGCCTTTCTCCATGGGGCCCATCGGATCACGGATCAGCGCCCTCGGGGTGGAGATTACCGACAGCGGCTATGTGGCCGTGTCCATGGGCATCATGACCCGTATGGGTCGGCCGGCATTGGAGGCGTTGGGCCAGGACGGCGTGTTCGTGCCGGCGGTCCACACCCTCGGCGCACCGCTCGCCGAGGGTCAGCAGGATGTCGCCTGGCCTTGCAACCCCGAGAAATGGATCGTCCATTTCCCGGAGACGCGCGAGATCTGGTCCTACGGCTCGGGTTACGGCGGCAACGCCCTGCTGGGCAAGAAATGTTACGCGCTCAGGATCGCCTCCGTCATGGCCCGCGACGAGGGCTGGCTGGCCGAACATATGCTGATCCTCAAGCTGACGGATCCGAAGGGGCGTATCAAATACATGGCCGCCGCCTTCCCCAGCGCCTGCGGCAAGACCAATCTGGCGATGCTGCAGCCGTCCATTCCAGGCTGGAAAGCCGAAACGGTCGGCGATGACATTGCCTGGATGCGGTTTGGCGACGATGGCCGGTTGTATGCGGTCAATCCGGAGGCGGGCTTCTTTGGCGTCGCGCCGGGCACCAGCCGCAACACGAATGCAAACGCGCTTCAGACTCTCGCCACCAACACCATTTTCACCAATACGGCCCGGACGGCCGACGGCGACGTCTGGTGGGAGGGCCTGAGCAAGGAGGCCCCGAGCGGCCTGATCAACTGGAAGGGGCAGCCACACGACCCGGCGTCCGGCGAGCCGGCGGCCCATCCGAACGCACGCTTCGCCGCACCAGCCGCCCAGTGCCCGACCATCGCCCCCGAGTGGGAAGATCCGCAGGGCGTACCGATCGACGCCATCCTGTTCGGCGGCCGCCGCGCCTCGGCGGTGCCACTGGTCACCGAGGCGTTCGACTGGGAACACGGGGTCTTCATGGGATCGACAGTGGCGTCGGAAGGCACTGCCGCGGCGGAGAACGCGATCGGGGCCCTGCGCCGCGATCCGTTCGCCATGCTCCCGTTCTGCGGCTACAACATGGGCGACTATTTCGCGCACTGGCTGGCGCTCGGCGGGTCGGCGGATCCCGCCCGGCTTCCGGGCCTGTATTTCGTCAACTGGTTCCGCAAGGACCAGAACGGCCGTTTTGTCTGGCCGGGGTTCGGTGACAATGCACGGGTCCTGAAGTGGATTGCCGAACGACTGGACGGGGAGGCTGACGCCGTCGACACGCCCGTCGGACGGATTCCGGCCCGGAGTTCGCTCGATCTGACCGGTCTGACCCTGTCGGAGGCCGATCTGGACCTCCTGCTGTCGGTCGATGTGGAGGCCTGGACCGAGGAAGCGTCGCTGATCCCGGGGTTCTATGCCGAGTTCGGCCAGAGACTGCCGGCCGCTCTGTGGCGGCAACACGAGGCACTGCAGGCGCGTCTGGAGGCGGTGCGCGACCCGGCCCGTGCGGCGACGCTGGCGGCGGAGTAACGCCCGGTTCACGCGCGGCTTGAAATCACCGCGTGTGCGGTTGATGGACACGCCGTGGCGGACATTTCATGTGACATCCTCGTGGTCGGGGCCGGTGTTCTCGGCCTGTGCGTCGCTGTGGAGTTGTCGGCTCGCGGCCGCGACGTCCGGGTGATCGATCCCGGGGGGGCGAACGCGTCCTCCGTGGCCGCGGGCATGATTGCACCGGCGTTCGAGTCGCTGCTGGATGGCGCGGACGCAGATCGAGCGGCGCTGCTGAGAACGGCCGCCGCGCTCTGGCCCGGGATGGCGCACAGGCTCGGCGTGGCGCTGGATATAGCCCCGGCCGAGTGGTGCGGCCCGGACAGCGCGGGCGTGGCGTCCCGGCTGCAGGCTCTCGGTTTCGCCGTCGACTGGATCGGCGACCGTGTCGCGACCCGGGCGGACGTCCGGCTCGATCCCCGGGAGGCGCTCGTTGCCATGCACCGGGCTCTGGCGGGCCGGACGATCCTCGGCGAGGCCCGGGAACTCCAACCAGCCCCGGACGGCTGGCGGATCCAGACGACGACCGGGAGCGTCGCTGCGCGCAACGTGGTCCTTGCCACCGGAACCGCCAGGTCCATCGCCGGACTTCCACCCGGGCCCGCCGCACTGGTGGACGACATTGAGCCCGTCGCGGGTCAGATCGGGCGCAGTGCCGAGGTGCGACCGGTCGCCGTTCTTCGCGCGCCCGATGGCTATGTCGGGCCAAGCCGGAACGGTCTGATGATAGGGGCGACCATGGTGGTCGGCTGCCGTGATGCCTCTCCGGATCCGGAGGCCTCCCGTCGGCTGGAAGGAATGGCCGAACGACTGTTGGGGCGGCCGCTTGCGCGTTCGGTCGTCTGGAGCGGCGGAGTTCGGGGCGCGACGGTCGACGGCCTGCCCATGGCGGGCCCGACGGATTGTCCCGGACTGCATCTGGCGCTCGGGCCACGCCGCAATGGCTGGTTGTTGGGCCCGCTGGTCGGCGAGATTCTGGCGGACGGGATCGAGGGGCGTTCTCGACGCGTGGGCGCAGTGCTGCTGGACCCCATGCGGTTTGCAGCGGACGCTGTTAACTGACGTTAATGCGACGTTAACCACGATCTCCGACGCTTAACCTCATGAGCGTGGGACCGATTCCAGCATCGGGCGGAGTGGAGGCGGCCATTCGGCGCGCCTCGAGCGCCACCGGCGTGGATTTCGATTTCCTTATGAAAACCGCGCGGCGTGAGAGCGCCTTCAACCCCAATGCCAAGGCTCCGACGTCATCGGCGTCCGGGCTGTTCCAGTTTATCGAGCAGACCTGGCTGGCCACGGTCAAACAGCATGGGGCCAAACACGGCTATGGTCAGTACGCCGATCTGATACATCGGAGTTCGGACGGGCGGTGGCGGGTCGAGGGCTCGGCAAGGAATGTCGTGCTCGATCTGAGGTTCGACCCCCAGGCGGCCTCGACCATGGCGGGCGAACTGACCGCTTCGAACGCCGCGTATCTACGGGGGCGGACGGGGCGTGAGCCGGGTGGGGGCGACCTCTACGCCGCGCATTTTCTGGGACCGGCCGGGGCGGCCCGGATCATGGAGGCGATGGCGACCCGCCCGGGAGCCAGCGCTGCAGAGATGTTCCCCGAAGCCGCCGCAGCCAACCGTTCCATCTTCTACCGGCACGGCCGGCCTGCCACAGTGGCCGAGGTTCACGCCAATCTGCAGCGAACCGCGGGGGATGGCAGTGCCGTCGTAGGTCCATCGGCCCCGACTGCGCCGGTCATGGATGAGAAGGATCGCGCTCTCGCCGCCCGGATGGACCGACTGAAGCAGGACAGCGCGCTGTTGACCTTGCTGCTGGGGCAGGAGGGGGACGGCAAGCCCGGTGGCTTTGGCGGAGCCTTCGGACCCGATCCGGGGAAGGGAGTCTGACGCCGTGGTAAACCGGACGTTAAGCCTGTTGCCCGACAGTGGTCGCTGACCTGTCGACTGGCCCCAAGAGCTTCATGACCGCCCACCGCGCCCGACTGACCGAGTTCGATATCCGTCGTCTGATCAAGGCGACAGACGACGACGAACGGGCGTCCGCCGCACACAAGCTGTGCCGCAGCATCGACCGGATCAATCTGGACGATGCCGACCGGGAGGCGGCCCAGAAGATCATGCGCGTGCTGGCCAATGATGCCGCCGAGCTCGTCCGGCGCGCCCTCGCCGTCACGCTCAAGAGTTCGGACCTTCTTCCGCGCGATGTTGCAAGACAGCTGGCAGCAGACATCGATTCCATCGCCCTGCCGGTCATCGGATCGTCGCCGGTATTCTCGGATGATGATCTGATCGAGATCATTCGAGCGGGGTCGGCAGCGCGGCAGGTGGCGATCGCGGCCCGGCCGGTCGTGTCACGCGACGTGTCCGACGTGATGAGCCATGTCGGCTGCGAGCAGGCCGTCCGGACCCTCGCCTCCAATGACAACGCAGACATCTCCGAGCGCGCCCTCGGGGTCGTCGTCGACCGGTTCGGTTCGACGCCCGAGATTGTCGCAGCCCTGGCCTACCGTCAGGTCTTGCCTCTGGACGTGACAGAGCGGCTTGTCGCCCTCGCCAGTGAGGCCGTCAGGGATCATCTCATCAGTCGCCACGCCGTGGCTCCCGAGACCGCCATCCGCCTCTCCGGATATGCACGGGAGCGCGCCACGGTCGATCTGATCGATCAGGCGGCAGCCAGTGCTGACCTTCAGGTGTTCGTGGCCCAGCTCAACACCCGCAGGGCGCTGACGCCTTCGCTGCTGCTGAGGGCGCTGGCCCGAGGCAAGATGGCGCTGGTCGAGCACGGTCTTGCTGAACTGTCGTCCACGCCCCACCCGCGTGCCTGGCTGATGGTGCACGACGCCGGGCCATTGGGCCTGAGAGCGATCTATGATCGCGCGGGACTGCCACCGCGGCTGTTCCAGGCGTTCCGGGCCGGGGTGGACACTTGGCGCCAGCTTTCAGCGGAAGGGGCTGACACTTCCGGTGAAGCGTTCCGCGAGCGGATGCTGGAGCGGTTTCTGACCCAGCGGCCGAATGCGCCGAGGGATGACCTGGCCTATCTCATGGAGCGGCTGGATCAGCCTGCTTCCGGTCCCATGCGCCACGCCGCGAGCAGTGCGGCCTGAGCCTGCCCGCGAGCCCTACGGAACCGGCCTAACCGGCCCGGTGGGCCGCGACCCTGGACTCCAGCGTTTCCGCCAGTACCCGACCGGTGGGATGATCGTCCGTCTGGATCTGATCCCGGACCACGGCGCGAATGGCGTCGATATGGGCATCGATCAGAACCATCGGCGCGTCCATCCGCTTGATCGGGTCGTCCAGGAGCTTGCACAGCGAGCCGGCAAGCCGCGTGACCAGGGGGTACTGGTAGGTGGCCCCCAGTCCCTTCAGGTCATGGGCGCGGAAAAACAGCCCTTCTGCGGTCTGGGGCGTAAAGCCTTCAGTGCGAATAGCGATCTGGGCAGCGTCGAGCTTGCCGATTTCGTCCTGCAGCCATTGGCCGAACTGGCCGGACATGGCCTTGAGTGCTTCCTCGGCCTTGGCGATGGCGTCGGCGTTTATGCCACCGAAACCGCCCCCGACCTTGGCGAGCAAAGCGTTGGGGGGACGGATAACCTGAGCCGGGTTGCTCACGACACGCTCCTTGAGTTTGTGCCGACAGGATGCACGGGACGCCTTAAGAACCCGTGACCCGCGGTTCAGGCCGCGAACTGTTCTGCCAGGACCCGTTCCTCGAAAGAGCGGCCGGCGTCGAACAGCATGGTCAGCGAAATGTCACGGCGTTCGCGGACCGCCACGCGCAGCACGCGGCGGACCTCAAGATTGTCAGCCACTGCGCTCACGGGCCGCTTGTTAGCTTCGAGGACCTCGAACTCAACCGTGGCGTTGTGCGGCAGCAATGCCCCGCGCCACCGGCGCGGGCGAAATGCACTGATCGGCGTCAAGGCCAGCATTCGGGCGTCCAGGGGGATGATGGGACCATGGGCCGACAGGTTGTAGGCCGTTGAACCCGCAGGCGTCGCGACGAGACAGCCGTCGCAGGCGAGTTCTTCCAGACGGACCTTGCCGTCCACGCTGATCCGAAGTTTCGCGCTCTGGCGGGCCTGACGGAGCAAGGACACCTCATTGATGGCGAGCCCGGTGTGAACGTTCCCATCTTCCGTCCAGGCTTCCATTTCGAGCGGGTGAATGACGGCGCGCCCGGCCGCTGAGATCCGATCGGCGAGTCCCTCTTCGCTATAGTCATTCATAAGAAAGCCCACCGAACCCCGGTTCATGCCGTAAACCGGCGTCCCGCGGGCCAGGTTGGCGTGCAGGGTTTCCAGCATGAAACCGTCCCCGCCGAGCGCGACGATGACCTCGGCTTCGGCCTCCGGAACGGAGCCATACAGGCCCGCCAGCCGCTCCCGGGCGACGACGGCCTCCGGCCTGTCACTGGCACAGAAGGCAATCCGCTTGGCTGGGGTTGAAACTATCACGCCGCCACGAGAAGCGGAGGCGACCGCGGAAGTCAAACCTGCGTCAACCGCGTCACGTGCCGGGATGACCCATAAGGCTACGGAACTCGCGAAGCGCTGCCGCCGGCGGCAGGGTGAGCCGCCCCAGATAACCGTCATCTCCCGTGCCGGGCCAGCCGTCGCTGAGCCTGCGAATCTCATCGAGAACCGCAGGAAAAACGGCCCGATCTATGCCGACAGCTGCGCAGGCGAGAAAAAGCGCATCCGGGCTTGGTCTAAGGATGGCGGCCCTGACCTGGGATAACGGCAGTTCGGCGAGGGCGGCGATCCCGTGTTCGAACAGACCAAGTCTTTTCTCGCGGACTGCACGGATGAGAAATCCTGCGCGCAACTGGCCTGCGCTTTGAAGTTTGGCCACGAGGCGACGTTCCATCTCGTCGTTGTCAGTGACCGTGGCATCTTCGATAACCGCCGGGGAGGGCCTGCGCGGGCCGGCATCGAGCACGGCCGTCTGTACCGCTTCTCCCAGCCGGGCAGGATCGACCCGGAACCGTTCACCGATCGCCTGCCGCAGGGCGTCGCCAACCCAGTGATAAAGCTGGCCGGCGAGGGCGTCGTTGAGACGGGGGTGGCGGGTCAGGGGGGCACGCAGGGCGGCAATCCGCCGGGAATGCTCGACCAGCCGGCGGAGTGCATCCTCGCTCACATCGGCGGTGCGGTTCCCGGCGAGCGCGGTCAGACTGGCGGGTTCGCCCCGATCAATGATCGCTTCGGCGACGCGACCACTGATATTCGGACGGCGCGCGACCTCGATCTGGTGCTCGACAGTCGCCTCGACCAGAACCCGGATCAGGTCCTGGTCCTTCAGCAGCGGGCTTCCTGCGATCACCGGCCGGGCAATCTCGATCTCATCCAGTGCCAGCATGGCAATCAGTGCGGGCGGTGCCCATTCAGCGCTGGCGAGGCTCTCGGACAGCGCCTTCCGGATGTCCCGTTCGGCCTGCCGGGCAATGATCAGGAAGATCTCGCCCAGAATCGGAGACGTTTCCACTCCCGGCGGTGACGCGTCACACAGGGCAGCGATCCCGAGCAGGAGACGGCGACGATGGTCTGCAGAGCGCCCCTTTGCCAGTTCCAGCAAATGCGACGCAGAGGGCGGGGCCCCGGGTTCCGATCCGCGGCAAGACTGAAGCTGGACAACAGCGGTCACGACGAACTCCGGCCGGAGACACTCCGAACCTCAACCTTATCGCCCTCAGGTGGTGAAGGCGCGGTTAACCAGGGTCCGTTCCATCGGCTTGACCCCGTGTCGAGATGGCGCGACCTTGGTCGTTGCCTGGTTTGAGGGCGAGGGAGAACGTGATGGCCGATGGTGCCGCCCAGTCGCTGAAGTCCCGTGTCTCAGCCGAGGAGTGGCAGGCCCGGGTTGATCTCGCTGCGCTTTATCGACTGGTGGCGCTGCATGGCTGGGACGACATGATTTTCACCCATGTCTCGGCCCGTGTCCCGGGGCCGGAGCATCATTTCCTGATCAATCCCTATGGGTTCTATTTCGAGGAGATCACTGCCTCCTCTCTGGTGAAGGTCGATCTGGACGGAAACATCGTTCAGGAGACGCAGAGCTTTATCAATCCGGCCGGGTTCACGATCCATTCGGCGATCCATTCGGCCCGTGAGGACGCCCATTTCGTCATCCATCTGCACACGGTCGCCGGCGTCGGGGTGGCCGCCCAGCAGGAGGGGCTTCTGCCCCTTGGCCAGAACGCCTGTCTGCTGCAACATCAGGTCGCCTACCATGGCTATGAGGGGCTGGCGCTCAATCACGATGAGCGCGAGCGCCTCGTGGCTGATCTGGGCGACAAGCCGCTCATGTTGCTTCGCAATCATGGAACGCTCGCCGTTGGCGCGACAGCGGCGGCCGCGTGGGTCGGAATGTTCTTTCTTGAGCGGGCCTGTGCCCAGCAGGTGGCGGCCCTGTCCGTTGGCCGCGACCATGTCCTGATGGCTCCGGACGCGGCCCAGGCCGAGACCCGGGAACAGGGCAAGGGTATCGGCTTCATCGCAGGCCTGGCCTGGCCGGGCGCGCTCCGCCTGCTCGACCGGAAATCTCCGGGTTACGACGTCTGATGTTGCTGCGCTGCCTCGCGAGCCTCCTGCTCGCGGCGGCGGCGTCGTCGGCTCATGCCGGTGCCTGGACCAAGCCTAAAGGGAAGGGACAGGCGATCCTGAAAGCCGATGTGATGCAGGCGTCCAGGGGATACGATTCCAAGGGCGGCCTGCTCGCCCTTCCGGAAACGCGAACGGATCGCTCGGTCGGTCTTCTGGTTGAGTACGGTCTCACAGATCGGCTCACCGCCCAGTTCAAGGGGGATTGGCAGTCGGGAGAGGACGCGTTCGTCGATTACAGCGGTCGGGGCCCGACCGAAATCGGTTTCGCGTGGCAGGCCTACCGGGACGACCGGTACGCCGTCAGCCTCTACGCAGGCTACGCGATCTCGGGCGAAGGGAGAAACGCGGGCTACGCGGCACCCGGCGCCGGCGAACAGGACTGGGAATTCCGCACCTCCGTCGGCCGGTCTTTCGTCGGACCTGAGGGAGGTTGGGCCGGCCGCCTGGGACCCGACCGCGCGTTCGTCGAGGTTCAGATGGCGCGTCGGTTGCGTGACGGCCTGCCGCATGAAACGCGGGCGGACGTCACGATCGGCGGGCACTACGGCGCGAACTGGATGGTGCTGGGTCAGGCTTTCGGTGGCATGACGGACGGCAACGGTCCCCGCTGGCTTTCGATCGAGACTTCGGTCGTGCGGACGGTCGGACGCTGGAGCTTTCAAGCCGGTTGGCGAAGGACGGTCGCCGGCCGGGAAACACCGCTGGCACAGGGGCCGGTGATCGCCGTCTGGCGACGCTTCTAGCTCGGGGTGCCCGGGGGCGCGACCGATTGGCACGCCGGAAACCGGAACCGGGGGCGTTACAATCTCTTTGGTTGCCTCTAGGGCAGGAACAGGTATTCCGGAATGCCCGCACCCCAACAGAGACTGCCCCACGTGTTCAGACGTCACTTTTTCCTCGTCGCTGCCGCCGCTGTGCTCGGTCTGATGATCGTCGCTGCGGTCCTGCGCGTCGCCTTCGCCGGCGATGAGAGCGGGGGCGGTCCGGGAGGAGGGCCGGGCGGCCCGGGCGGCGGACGAGGTCAGGCGGTGTCCGAGGCCGTGGTCACTCTGCGTCCCTTCAGCGACCAGATTGACGTGCTGGGCGTCGCCCGCGGGCGACGGTCGGTCAATATCACTTCGGCAACGTCCGAACTGGTGACGGCGGTTCTCTTTCGAGACGGTGAACGTGTCGCCGCGGGTGCAGCCCTCGTCGAACTCCAGACCGGTGAGGAAGACGCCTCCATCATCCAGGCGCGCGCCAATCTGGCCCAGGCTGAACGGGAGTACGAGCGGTTCCGGCAGCTGGCCGAACGCGGGGTGGCACCGCGGGTGTCGGCGGAAGACGCCCAAACGGCGCTGGAGACCGCCCGGGCCACCCTGTCCTCAGCCCTTGCGCGGCGCGGCGATCGGGTCATCCGGGCCCCGTTCGCGGGGGTTCTTGGCCTCTCCAGCGTGACGGCCGGCACCCTGATAAGCCCCGGCGCGGTCATAACCACTCTGGATGACACCGATGTTATCCGTGTGGATTTCCCCGTGCCGGAGCGGTATCTCGGCGTGCTCCGTCAGGGACTGCCCATCACCGCGACCGCCGACGCCTATGGCGAGGATACCTTTTCGGGACGGATCGCGCTGATCGACACGCGGATCAACGAAACCACCCGCGCCGTGACAGCCCGGGCCGAGTTTGCGAACCCCGGTGGGCGAATTCGCCCTGGGATGCTGCTTCGGGTCGGCATCCAGCAAGGCCTGCGGCAAAGCCCGTCGGTCCCCGAAGCAGCCATCCAGTACGAAGGCGAGGGGGCCTTCGTCTACCGGATCGCGCCGGGGGAAAACGGAGCCTCAGCCCAGCGCGTCGAGATCGTGCCGGGGGCTGTGGAAGGCGGGTTCGTCGAGATCGTATCCGGCCTCGGGGCCAATGAACGGATCGTCGGCTCCGGGTTGAACCGGATTCAGCCTAACGCCCCCGTCCGTGTGGCCGGGGCCGGCGGTGGGCCGGGCGCGCCCGCGGGGGGTGCAGCCGCGCCGTCGGGAGCCGGACGATGATGCTCTCCGACGTTTCTGTCCGGCGTCCAGTCTTCGCGGCTGTGGCCGCCATCGTGCTCTGCGTCATCGGGGCGGCGGCCTTCTTTTTTCTGCCCGTGCGCGAGTTGCCGGACGTCGACCCGCCGATCGTCTCGGTGTCGACCAGCTATGCAGGGGCCTCCGCGGAGGTCATCGAGAACCAGATCACTGAACCGATTGAACAGCAGGTCGCGGGCATCCAGGGCATAGAGCGGATCACGTCGACAAGCCGCGACGGGCGTTCGAACGTGACCATCGAGTTCTCGCTGGACCGCGACATCGATGTCGCGGCGTCCGACGTTCGCGATCGTGTGAGCCGGGTTCAGGGCAACCTGCCCGATCAGGCCCAGCCACCGGAGGTGGCCAAGGCCGATTCGGATTCCCAGCCGATCATGATCCTGTTCCTCCGGTCCTCCTCGATGAATCGCCTCGAGCTGACGGACTATGCGGACCGCTATCTGCTGGACCGGCTGGCGACCGTGCCCGGTGTCGCCCAGGTCCAGATCTATGGTGAGCAGCGCTATGCCATGCGGGTGTGGCTGGATCCGGATGCCTTGGCCGCCCGCGGGCTGACCGTCACCCAGGTCGAACAGGCGCTCACTCGCCAGAACGTGGAACTGCCCGCCGGTGCCCTGGAATCGGCCGACAAGGATTACACGGTCCGCGTGGCCCGCACCTATGCCCGGGCTGAGGATTTTGCCCAGTTGCCGATCAGCGCGACGGGCAATGCGTCGCTGACGTCCGCGGGCGCGTCGGGTGCGGTGTCAACAGGCGCCCAGCCGACGGGATCGGGTGCCGCCGGCGCGCTTCAGGGCCGCCCGGTCTACGTGACCCGGCTCGGCGACATCGCCCGCGTCGAGGAGGCACCCGAAGAGACGCGCCGCCTGTTCCGCGGCAACGGTCTGGATCAGATCGGTTTGGCGGTCACACGGCAGGCCCAGGCGAACGATCTCGAAATCTCCAGCGGTGTCACAGCGCTGGTCGACAACATTCAGGGCAGTCTCCCCGCCGACACCGAACTGGTGGTCGGGTCCGACAACTCGGTGTTCACCAAACACGCCATCGAGGAAGTCTGGATCACCATCGGCATCTCGATGGTCCTTGTGGCACTGGTGAACTTCGTGTTCCTCGGCAGCCTCAGAGCTGCGGTGATCCCCTCCGTCGTGGCCCCGATCTGCCTTCTGGCGACTTTCATCGTTCTGGCTCCGCTCGGGTTTTCGCTCAACCTGCTGACCTTGCTCGCCTTGGTTCTCGCGATCGGTCTGGTCGTTGATGACGCCATCGTGGTGACCGAGAATATCCAGCGGCGTCTGGATCATGGCGAGCCTCCGCTGGTTGCGGCCGAACGGGGAGCCCGGCAGGTCTTCTTCGCTGTGGTCGCCACGACCGTGGTCCTGCTCTCCGTCTTCGCGCCCCTCATGTTCCTGCCGGGCTACGTCGGCCGGCTGTTCGTCGAGCTGGCAGCGGCGATCGCCGCCTCTATCGCCTTCTCGGCCTTCCTGGCCCTCAGTCTTTCGCCGATGATGGCGTCCAAGATCCTCCGGCCCGCGTCGGGGTCCGGCTGGCTGGCGCGTCGCGTGGACGTGGCGATGGACCGGTTGAAAAACTCCTACGCAAATTCCCTGAACATGATGGTCGGCAGGCGGATCGCCGTCGTCGGCGTATCGGCGCTGATCCTGCTCGTCGGCGGTGGCGGGGCGCTGATCTTCCTGACCCTGCCGAACGAACTGGTTCCGCCCGAGGATCGCGGCCGGGTCTCTGTGCGGGTCCAGGGACCGGAAGGGGCGGGGTTCGATTACACGCGCGACATCATGCTCGGGCTCGAGCCGATCCTCGCCGAGTACCGCGAGGCCGGGGAGGTCGAGAGCTTCCTGGTGTCTGCGCCCGGGTTCGGGGGCGGCAGCTTCAATTCGGGCAATGCCGTGATGGTGCTCAAGGACTGGTCCGAGCGAGATCGGCCAGCCGACGAGATCGCGCAGGAGCTGAACGGCAAGCTGCGCGGCCAGACCGACGCACAGGTCAACGCCTCCACGCCGGGTGCTTTTCAGCGCGGCGGCGGCGGCGGGAATTCGATCGACCTCGTGGTGACGGGGACCGACTATGACGACATCTTCCGCTGGCTCCAGCCGGTTCTGGCGGCATCGCTGGAGAACCCGGGCTTCTCCCGGCCGCGTCTGAACTATGAGCCCAACGCGCCGCGGCTGCTGGTCGAGGTCGATCCCCAGCGTGCCGCCGCCCTCGGCGTATCATCCCAGGAGATCGGCCGGACGCTTGAAACGATGTTCGGTTCACGTCGCGCGACCACCTATCTGCGCGGGGGACAGGAGTACGACGTGATCCTGCAGACGGACCGGGATCGCCGCTCGTCGCTGGCCGATCTGAACACCCTCTACGTCGGGACCGGTTCCGGGGCTCTCGTCCCTCTTTCCTCGGTCGTGTCGACCGAAACCACGGGGGCCACGCCGGATCGCCGCCGGCTGGATCGCCAGCGCGCCATCACACTCCAGGCCGATCTGAACCCCGGCACGACTATCGCTGACGCGGTGGCCTTCATGGATGCACAGATCGCCGAACAGCCTCAGGGGATCGTCAACATTCAGTATGGCGGTACGGCCCGTGACCAGCAGGAGGCGGGCGGTGCTGTCGCCTGGGCCTTCGGTCTCGCCCTGTTGCTGGTCTTCCTCGTGCTGGCGGCCCAGTTTGAAAGCTGGATCACCCCGGCGGTGATCATGCTGACCGTGCCGCTCGCCGCCGCCGGTGGCTTGTTCGGCCTGCTCATGGCGGGATCGAGCCTGAACATCTACAGCCAGATCGGACTGATCATCCTGATCGGGGTGGCGGCCAAGAATGGCATTCTGATCGTGGAATTCGCCAATCAACTTCGCGACCAGGGGCGGACCATCAAGGAGGCCATCGTCGAAAGCGCGTCGCTGCGTCTGCGTCCGATCATCATGACCTCAATCGCCACGGCCTTCGGCGCCCTGCCGCTGATGCTCTGGCAGGGGGCCGGTGCAGGCAGTCGCCAGACCATTGGCGTGGTGATCTTCACCGGAGCGATGTTCGCCACCCTGTTGACCCTGTTCGTCGTGCCCGTGATCTATGGAGCACTGGCACGGTTCACCCGGTCGCCGGAGTACACGAGCCGGAAGATCGAGGAGTGGGAAGCGCAGGAGGCGGCGGCCAACGATCCGATGCCGGCCGCCGCGGAGTAGGCGCTCGTACTGGACGAACCGCTTCCGCTCCTGATAAGCGTTCGCAGGTATTGGGTCGCCGCCGGGGGGCGGGCGGCCCGCAGGCAGCGAGCGTCATGAGCACCGTCATTTCCCTGAGCGAGGCCCGGCTGGGCGACCGTGGCGTGATCACGCGGGTCGGGTCGGTCGGGGAGGACGAGCATGGGGCCGAGCTCGAGCGCCGCTTGCTCGAACTGGGCTTCGTCGAGGGCGCGCGGATCCAGCTGCTGCACCAGGGCGCGATCGGTCGGGATCCCATGGCGCTGAAGGTCGACGACATGCGCGTGGCCCTGCGCCGCCATGAGGCGAGGGCACTGATGATCGAGCTGTTCGCCGAGGCCGCCGAATAGATGGACATCGCCGTACGGCCCGTGCGGGTCGCGCTGGTCGGCAATCCGAACAGCGGCAAGACCGCCCTGTTCAACGCCCTGACCGGAGCCCACCAGAAAGTCGCCAACTACGCCGGCGTCACGGTCGAGCGCAAGGAGGGCCGGGTGCTGGCCGCTTCGGGCCGGTCGATGTCGGTGCTGGACCTGCCGGGGACCTATTCGCTGCGGGCCCGAAGTCCGGACGAGGAGGTCACCCGCGACGCCGTGCTGGGCCAGCTTGAGGGCGAGGTCCCGCCCGATGTGATCGTGGCTGTGGCCGATGCGACCAATCTGCGGCTGGTGCTGCGGCTGATCCTCGAGCTGAAGGCGGTGGGCCGGCCGATGGTGCTGGCGCTCAACATGTACGACATCGCCCAGCGGCAGGGGCTGCGGATCGATCTGGAGCGGCTGGGGGCCGAGCTGGGCATCCCGGTCTTCTGCACTGTGGCGACGCGCAAGCGCGGCATCGAGGACCTGGTCGCCGGGATCGAGGCGGCGGCGGGTCCGGAGTGGATGGCACAGGACCAGGGCTGGACCGCGCCGGACGCGGACGCCCTGAGAACGGCGCATCGGCGGGCCGAGCAGATCATGCGCGACTGCGTGCGGCCGCCCGAGCGCCCCGACACCCTGACGGGCCGGATCGACAGTGTCCTGCTGCATCCGGTGGCCGGGCTGGTGATCCTGCTGGGGCTGCTGTTCGTCATGTTCCAGGCGGTCTTCGCCTGGGCCGCGCCGCTGATGGACGGGATCGACGCCGGCTTTATCGCCCTGGGCGCTCTGGTGGCGACGGTCGTGCCGGACGGACTGCTGCAGAGCCTGGTCGTGGACGGGATGATCGCGGGCGTGGGCAGCGTCATCATCTTCCTGCCCCAGATCGTGATCCTGTTCGCCTTCATCATCCTGCTGGAAGACTTCGGCTATATGGCCCGGGCGGCTTTTCTGATGGACCGGATCATGGGCGGGGCGGGGCTGCACGGGCGGGCCTTCATTCCCCTGCTGTCGAGCTTTGCCTGCGCCATTCCGGGGATCATGGCGGCAAGGGTGATCGATTCGAAACGCGACCGGCTGACGACCATCATGGTCGCGCCGCTGATGACCTGCTCGGCCCGGATTCCGGTCTATACGCTGATCATCGCCGCCTTCATCCCGCAGGAGACGGTGTGGGGATTCGCCAGCCTGCAGGGGCTGGTGATGTTCGGCCTCTACGCCGCGGGCATCGTCAGCGCCCTCACGGTCTCCTTCGTGATCCGCCGGGTCTTCTGGCGCGGGGCGGTCGAGCCCTTCATGATGGAACTGCCGGCCTACAAGCTGCCGGGCGTCCGGTCGGTGCTGATCAATCTGTGGCTCCGGGCCCGGATCTTCCTCTTGCGGGCGGGCAAGATCATCCTGCCGCTGATGGTGCTGGTCTGGGCCGCCTCGACCTTTCCCTATCCGCCGGAGGGGGCGACGGGGGAGGCCATCGAATACAGTTTCGCCGGGATGCTGGGCCAGGCGCTGGAACCCCTGTTCGCGCCCATCGGCTTCAACTGGCAGATGGTCATTGCCCTCGTGCCCGGGATGGCGGCGCGGGAGGTGGCGGTGGCGGCGCTGGGGGCGGTCTATGCCGTGGCCGATGCCGAAAGCGCGACGGCGGGGCTGGCCGGGGTGCTGTCGGCCCAGTGGTCGCTGGCCACGGGTCTGGCCTTCCTGGCCTGGTACGTCTTCGCGCCGCAGTGCATGCCGACGCTGGGGGTGGTGAAGCGCGAGACCAACAGCTGGAAATGGATGTGGATCATGGTGGCCTACATGTTCACCCTGGCGTGGCTGGCGGCGTTCGTGACCTACCGGATCGCGGTGGCGCTGGGCGGGGGCTGACGGCGTCCAGCCGGACCCTGAACCCTGGACCCTCGGGACAAGCCCGAGGGTGACGGGTATGGGGTGAGCAATGTCCCAGGTCGCCGTCGTCGCCATCCTCATGGGCCTGCTGGGCCTGATTGTCGGCAGTTTCATTGCCGCCGTGACGGTGCGCCTGCCGCGCGACGAGGACGTCGTGTTTGGCCGGTCGCGCTGCATGAGCTGTGGCGGGACCCTGAAGGCCTGGTCGCTGGTGCCGGTGTTCAGCTGGCTGGCGCAGCGGGGGCGGTGCGGACTGTGCGGGGCGGCGGTGTCGCCGCGCTATCTGCTGATCGAGAGCGCGGGGGCGGCGATCGGGGTCTGGGCCGCGCTGGGCCCCGGAGCCGGGGGCGGGTTGCCGGCCGCCGCGACGGCCGTGCTGGGCTGGCAGCTGCTGCTGATCGCCCTGATCGACGCCGAGAATTTCTGGCTGCCGGATGAGCTGACCCTGCCGCTGATCGCGACCGGGCTGATCGGGTCCGCCGTTCTGGCGCAGGGCTGGCCGGTGCCGCAGCTGATCGGGGCGGTGGCCGGGTTCGGCCTGCTGTGGGCGCTGGCCGCCCTGTACCGGCGGGTGAGGGGCCGCGAGGGGCTGGGCGGCGGGGATCCGATCCTGTTCGCCGGCGCCGGGGCCTGGGTGGGCTGGGCCGGCCTGCCCAGTGTGCTGCTCTGGGCCTGCGCGGCGGGGCTGAGCGTGGTGTTGACGCTGCGGATCACGCGCGGGTCCGTGGCGCTGACCGACCGGCTGCCGTTCGGGACCTTTCTGGCCCTCGGGATCTGGCTGACCTGGCTCTACGGGCCGCTGGGCGGATGACGATGTGGACTCAAAAAACAGAGTCCATTGGGTCCACTGAGTCCACTGGGTCCGCTTCGACCGACCGGTGATCCGGACAATTTGTGTGTCCGGAGTGTCCGGATAGTCTGGAAAGCGTCGGGAGGCTGGGCGGGTGATGTCAAAGACCGGACGGCGCGCCAGCCTGCCTATCACGCCGCTACGACAGAATCGGTCGCAGGCTCAGCGGCCGGTCACCAGTTTCACGACGATATGGGCCGTGGTGTCGATGATCGCCTCGGCCGGGGTGTCGCCGCGCCGCATCAGCTCGAAGCCGGCGGCGACCGATTCCACCAGATTGGCGACCTCATAGGAGGTCAGGCGCGGGTCGAGGCCGGCGGCGTGATAGCCGGTGGCATGGGCCACGGCGATGCGGCGCTCCAGCGACAGGTGAACCCGGCGCAGGCGGCGGATGCGGGCCTCGGCAAAGCCGGCCTCGCCCTTGTCGGCCAGCATGTGTTCGATGCGCAGCACCGGGCCGTGGTCGCGCCAGATGGTCAGGACGTCCAGCACATAGGCGCGGGCGGCGGCAAAGGCCTGGTCCGCCGACCAGTCGCCGTCGAGATGGCGCGACAGGGGCTGGAAATCCACCGCCACGGCCTCGCACAGGGCCAGCACCGGCTCCTCCACGGTCTTGAAATAGGTGTAGAAATTGGAGGGCGAGACCCCGGCCTCGGCGGCCACATCGGCGACGCGGAGTTCGCCCAGATGCCGGCGGTCCAGCAGCCGGCGGGTGGCCTCGAGGATGGCGGTGCGCGTCCGCCCGCCGCGCGCCCCGATGCGGTGTCCCAGCTTGTTGATGGCGCGGTCGGGCATGGCGGGACGGACGCAAGGATGGTGCCGGCTGCAGGAATCGAACCCGCGACATCCAGTTTACAAAACTGGCGCTCTACCAACTGAGCTAAGCCGGCCTGGGGCGGGGTTTAGCGGGCCGGACGGGCGGGACGCAAGCGTCTGATCCTCCCCCATCGGGGGAGGTGGCGCGCCGCGGCTTTGCGCCGTGACGGAGGGGGCTCACCACGAGCGCCGGCGTGCGCGGCTGGCCCCCTCCACCGCTTCGCGGTCCCCCTCCCCCGATGGGGGAGGATTATAGCGCCGCGGCGATCTTGGCGGCCGTGGCCTTCAGGTCATCCCTGTCCGCCATCCCGGCCTGACCGTGGCCCGCCATCGGGCGGTCGGTCCAGCGGGGGATGATGTGGACGTGCAGGTGGAAGACGGTCTGGCCGCCGGCCGCGCCGTTGAATTGCAGGATCGAGACGCCGTCGGGCGACAGGGCCTTTACCACGGCCCGGGCGGTGCGCTGGGTGGCGGCGGTCAGGACGGCGAGGGTGTCGGGATCGACCTCCAGCAGATTGCGGGCGGTGGAGGTTTTGGAAATCACGAGGACATGGCCCTCGGACTGGGGGAAGGCGTCCATGAAGGCGAGGATCTGGTCGTCCTCCCAGATGGTGACGGCGGGGATCTCGCCGCGCAGGATTTTGGCGAAGACGTTGGAGGGGTCGTAGGGGGCGTGGAGGGTCATGGGATCTCGCGGCGAAGCCCTTCCCCCGTCCTTCACGGGGGAAAGCGGCCCGTTGATCGCGTAGCGATCCAGGGCCGATGGGGGAAGCGCTGTCTTGCCTGCGCCGGATTGAACGGGACAATTCCCCCATCCGTCCTGTTCGGCCTGCGGCCGAAGACGGACGGCTTTCCCCCGCAAGCGGGGGAAGGGCTGGATACGGTCCCCGACGCCCGCTAGGACATCCCCCTTTCCCGACGCCTGCAAAGACCGCCGCCATGCATGATATCCGCACCCTGCGAGAGACCCCGGACGTGTTCGTCGACGGCTGGTCGGCGCGGGGGATGGGCCGGGCCGAGGCGCGGGCGCTGGTGGATCAGATCCTGGCGCTGGATACCGAGCTGCGCGCGGCCCAGACGGCGGGGCAGGAGGCCCTGGCGAAACGCAATGCGGCCTCGAAGCTGATCGGGGCGGCGATGGGGAAGAAGGACCTGGTCGAGGCCCAGCGGCTGAAGGGCGAGGTCGAGGGGCTGAAGGGCGAGATCGCGGCGGCGGAAGGCGTCGAGGCGGACAAGGGCAGGGCGCTGCGCGATCTGCTGGCGGCGCAGAAGAATCTGGCGGCGGCTGGCGTGCCGGACGGCGAGGACGAGGCGGGCAATGTCGAGGTCTCGGTGTGGGGCGAGCCGCGCCGCACCGGGCCTGCGAAGGACCATGCCGATCTGGGCGAGGCGCTGGGGCTGCTGGATTTCGAGGCGGCGGCCAGGATGTCGGGGGCGCGGTTCGCGGTGCTGAAGGGCGGGCTGGCGCGGCTGGAACGCGCCATCGGCCAGTTCATGCTGGACCTGCAGACGACCGGGCACGGCTATCTGGAGGTCAATCCGCCCTATCTGGTCCGCGATGAGGCCATGTTCGGGACCGGGCAGCTGCCGAAATTCGGTGATGATCTGTTTTTCGCAACGTCCACATTCATTCCGAACGAGATCGGAGCTGCCGCAAACGCCGGAGTTTACTACGACGATGCTGGAGGAGCCGACGTCTATGAGGACGAATCGGGTCAACTAGAGGTTCGCCCACGCGCTGCATCCGGGGCGCGACTGGTTGCCCGACGCCATTTCCTCATCCCCACTGCCGAAGTCTCCCTGACCAATCTCGTGCGTGAGCAGATCACGCTGGAGGAGGAACTGCCGCTGCGGCTCACCGCCCTGACGCCGTGTTTCCGGGCCGAGGCCGGGTCGGCGGGGCGGGATACGCGCGGGCTGATCCGTCAGCACCAGTTCCACAAGGTCGAGCTGGTCTCCATCACCACGCCCGAGGCGTCGGATGAGGAACATGAGCGGATGACGGGCTGTGCCGAGGCGGTGCTGAAGGCGCTGGACCTGCCCTACCGGCGGATGCTGCTGTGCAAGGGCGACATGGGGTTCTCGGCGCGGAAGACCTTCGATCTGGAGGTCTGGCTGCCGTCGCAGGGGACCTATCGCGAGATCAGCTCGATCTCCAACTGCGGGGATTTCCAGGCGCGGCGGATGGACGCGCGGTTCAAGCGCAAGGCGGGTGGCAAGCCCGAGTTCGTCCACACCCTGAACGGCTCGGGCCTGGCGGTCGGACGGACGCTGGTCGCCGTCATGGAAAATTATCAGGACGGCGATGGACGGATCGCCGTGCCGTCGGCGTTACTGCCCTATATGGGCGGACTGACCCATATCGGATGACTGCGGGGCGGATGGACCGACGGTCCGGCCCGGCCCCCGGTCGCAAGGAGAGTGAGCCGATGAAGACGATCCTCGCCCTGACCACGGCCCTGGCCCTGACCGCCTGCGCCACCGGGCCGTCGCCCAACACCTATGTCCACGCCGCCGGTGACACCGCCTTCACCGGCTGGGTCCGGTTCTCCAACGGGGAGTTCCAGCTGTATGGCGACCGCAACCAGGTGCTGCAGCCGTTCTCGCGACCCTGTGTGTCCGGCGCAGCCTCGCTGGACGAGATGCGCCAGGCGCGGCAGGACCTGGACGGTGCGAAGGTCCGGATCACCGGAATGACGCGCCCGTGGAGCGAGGCCATCACTGGCCGGATCCAGCAGGACGGCTCGGACATCCGCAACGACTGCGGCGGGACCTTCGTCATCGTGGCCGACGATATCCGGCCCGCCAACTGAGATGGATGGTTGCGCGGCGGCCCGACGCGCTGCATGAGCGCGGGCGGTATGCGCATTCTTCTGACCAATGACGACGGCATCGAGGCCGAGGGCCTGGCCTGTCTGGAGCGGATCGCCCGGACGCTTTCGGACGATGTCTGGGTGGTGGCCCCCCATGAGGAGCAGTCGGGCAAGGGGCGGGGGATCACCCTGACCGAGCCGCTGCGGGTCAACCGGTTCGGCGAAAAGCGGTTCTCCGTGACCGGGACACCGACCGACTGCGTCGTGCTGGCGGTCGGCGACCTGATGGAACTGAAGCCCGATCTGGTACTGAGCGGCGTCAACCGGGGCCACAACGTCGGCGAGGACTGCTCCTATTCCGGCACGGTGGCGGGGGCGCTGCAGGGGATGGCGTTCGGCATCCGCTCGATCGCCCTGAGCCAGTCGCTGGAGCGGTTCCACGATGAGGTCAACGCCCACTGGGAGACGGCCGAGGCCTATGCGCCGGCGATCATCAGCCGGCTGCTGGCCGAGACCTGGGGCGAGGGGGTGGTGATGAACCTGAACTTCCCCGCCCGGGCCCCCGAGGCTGTGAAGGAGGTCGAGGTGACGGTGCAGGGCTTTCGCGGCATCGGCGAGATGCATGCGGTCAAACGCACCGACCTGCGCGGACGCGACTATTACTGGATGAGCTTTCGCGGGGCCAAGCAGGACCATGCCAGGGGCACGGACCTGAGGGCCATGGACGACGGCAAGATCTCGGTCACGCCGCTGCACATTGATCTGACCCACAGGCCCAGCGTGCACGACCTGAAGGGGGTGCTGGGCGGGGCCCCGCCGAAAAATCTGGCGGCGGAATGAACCTGAGGGACGATCGGGCGGGGCGGCGGGTGCCCGTTCTTGCGGCGCTCGCCCCCATCATGCTGGGCGGTTGTTTCGGCTCGCCGACACCGTGGGATCGGCCCTGGGTCGATTTCGGTTGCGAGACGCCGGGAGTCTGCAGGGTCAGGGGCACGCTGCTGATGTCGGCAGACGGCGGCTGGCCCCATGGACGCCTCGTGCTGGATGACGGACGGTGTCTGTGGGTGGATCTGCCCGGGAAGCTCGCGAAGGACGCCACCGCGTGGAATGGCCGACGGGTCGCCGTCAGGGGACAAAGCGTCGCGCGTGCCATTGAGGGGCCATGCGCCGCACAGGGCCTGTTGCTGTATGCCGAGCGTCTGTCGTTGAGGCCGGACCGATGAACCTGAGGGACAATCGGGCGGGGCGGCTGATCCTGTCGCTGCGGCAGCAGGGGGTGACGGAACCCAGGGTGCTGGCGGCGATGGAATCGATCGACCGCGCCGTGTTCGTGCATGAGAAATTCCTCGACCAGGCGTGGGAGGATCAGGCCCTGCCGATCGACTGCGCCCAGACGATCAGCCAGCCCTATATCGTCGGGCTGATGACCCAGGCGCTGGAGGTGGAGCCGCGCCACCGGGTGCTCGAGATCGGGACGGGCAGTGGCTACCAGTGCGCGGTGTTGAGCCGGCTGGCCCGCTATGTCTATTCGGTCGAGCGCTATCGCAGCCTGCTGGTGGAGGCGGAAGGTCGGCTGCGGGCGCTGGAGATCGACAATGTGATCACGCGGCATTCGGACGGCGGGCTGGGCTGGCCGGAGCAGGCTCCGTTCGACCGGATCATGGTGACGGCGGCCTCGCCGCACGAGCCGACCGAACTGCTGAAACAGCTGAAGCCGGGCGGGGTGCTGGTGGCCCCGGTGGGGCGGACCTCGGTGCAGATGCTGCACCGCTATACCGGCCAGGAGGACGGCTCGTTCCGCCGCGAGAGCCTGTGCGAGGTGCGGTTCGTGCCGCTGGTCGAGGGGACGGCGAAGGAAGGGTAGGGGGGGTGCCATTAACCTCTCCGCCCCACTTTCGCGCGGATTGGCGGGTTGGGTCGCGGGGATCGGCGGGGCGTGTCGGTCAGGGTCAACGGGGAACGACGAATGCGAGTATCGAACGGGATCAGGGCGGCGGCGATGGCGCTGGCGGCGATGGCGGCCACGGCCTGCGCCAGCTATCCGGACGCGCCCCGCTATTCGACCCGACCGATGCCGAACTATGGGGCCGGGTCGGTGCCACCGCCGCCGGCCTATGCTCCCCCGGTCTATGAGGCCCCGCCGCCGATGACGGCCCCGGTCGAGCGGATCGAGGGCGGAGCCCTGCCGCCGCCGGGCGGGATCTTTGCGCCGCCGCCGGCCTCTGCGCCGCCCGCCTATACCCCGCCCCCCGCGAGCGCGCCGATGACGGTGACCGCCGGCGCGGCCTATGTGATCCAGCCGGGCGACACGATCTCGGGCGTCGGACGCCGCTTCCAGACGCCGGTGCAGAACCTGATCGACCTGAATGGCCTTGGGCCCCGCGGCGCGATCACGGTGGGACAGTCGGTCATCCTGCCCGACAGCGCCGTCGACACCGGTCCCGATCCCTATGCCACGGGGCCGGCGCCCGTCGGGGTGATGGTGCCGGAAAACGGCGTGATTCCCCCGCCGCCGCCGCCGCCCTCGGGCAATCCGGCCCTGCCGCCGCCCGCGCGACAGCCGGCGATCGCCGGCGTCGTCGGCACGGCGGTTCCGGGCACCACGGGCCTGCAGTGGCCGGTGCGGGGCGAGATCCTGCGCCGGTTCGGCCCGGTGGGACTGGGCGAGCGCAACAACGGCATCAATATCGGGGCCCCCGCCGGCTCGGCCGTCAATGCCGCCGCCCCGGGCCGGGTGGCCTATGTCGGGGACGATCTGGTGGGGCAGGGGCTGACGGTGCTGATCGTGCACCGCGACGGCTGGCGCACCGTCTATGGCCATCTGGGCTCGGCTACGGTCGATGACGGCGCGGACGTCCGCGCCGGCCAGCAGATCGGCACTGTGGGCCTGACCGCCGGCGACGGGCGTCCCTCGATCCATTTCGAGACCCGGCGGATGCAGGGCGACGAGCCGGTGGCGATCGATCCGCTGACGGTTCTGCCACGCTAGGCCGGTCGCGGGCGTTGCATCGCGCCCGCCCCGGCCCTAGGTATCGCGCCTTGTTTTCAACAGGCGCCCCGATGTGGCAGCCGTTTTCCCCGGGGATGACACCATGACACCCACTGCAGACGGCGGCATGACGGCCCTGATCGTGCAATTCCTGCCTTTCGTGGCGATCTTCGTCCTGTTCTACTTCCTGCTGATCCGTCCGCAGCAGAAGCGGGCCAAGGAACACGCCGCCCTGATCGGGGCCGTGAAGCGGGGTGACGTCATCGTCCTGTCCTCGGGTCTGATCGGCAAGGTCACCCGGGTCGAGGACGCCGAGGTCAATGTCGAGATCGCCCCCAGCGTCAATGTCCGGGTGGTCAAGAGCATGATCGCCGACGTCCGCAACCGCACCGCCATCGCCGCCAACGACTCCAAGCCCGAGGCCAAGCCGGCCGCCCGGTCGACTCCGAAATCTACGACCAAGGCCTGACGCCTGAACTGCTGAACCGGAACCGCCGTCCATGATTCAGCTGTCCCGCTGGAAGGTTACCCTCGTCGCCCTGTCGCTGATTTTCGGCGTGCTGCTGGCGTTCCCGAATCTGCTGAGCCCCGCCCAGCGGGCCGCCCTGCCGGGCTGGGTGCCCAGCAATGCGCTGAACCTGGGTCTGGACCTGCAGGGCGGGTCGTATCTGCTGCTGGAAGTCGACGTCGCCGCCATGCGCGAGAAGCGGGTCGACAACCTGATCGAGGACGTCCGGCTGACCCTGCGCGAGGCCGGCATCGCCACCAACCAGATCACCCGCGAAACCGGCGGGGCGGTGGCCGTCCTGGCGGATCCGACGCGGCAGGACGCCGCCTATGAGGCGCTGTCGGCGCTGATCGGGCCGGTCAATGCCGGCGGCAGCGCCGAGCGGCAGGTGCAGCGCCTGAGCCAGGGTCGCGTGCGGCTGGCCTTCACCCAGGCAACCATGGACAGTATGGGCGCGACCGCGGTCGACCAGTCCATCGAGGTCGTGCGCCGGCGGATCGACAGTCTCGGTACTCGCGAGCCCTCGATCACCCGTCAGGGCGCCGAGCGGATCGTGGTCCAGGCCCCCGGTGAAAGTGATCCCGCAGCGCTGGAACGGGTGATCGGCCAGACCGCCCAACTGACCTTCCAGATGGTCGATTTCGAAAACTCTGTGTCGGATGCGGTCGCCGGCCGGGTGCCGCCGGACGCCGAACTGCTGATGGGCCCGGACGGCGTGACGCCCTATCTGGTCAAGCGCCGGGTGCTGGTGTCGGGCGAGAACCTGACCCGCGCCGGTGTCGGTGCGGACGAGAGCGGGCGGCCCGCGATCGATTTCCGCTTCGACGGCCAGGGCGCGCGGCGCTTCGGTGAGGCCACGGCCGCCAACATCGGGCGGCCCTTCGCCATCATCCTTGACGGCCGGGTGATCTCGGCCCCGACCATCGTCAGTCCCATCACGGGCGGCACCGGCCAGATCACCGGAACCTTTTCGATCGCCGAGGCGTCCGAACTGGTGAACCTGTTGAACGGCGGGGCCCTGCCCGCACCGCTGACCGTCGAGGAACGCCGCACGGTGACGGCCGAACTGGGGGCGGACGCCGTGGCGGCGGGGGCCCTGTCGACCGCGATCGGCTTCGCCATCATCGTGGTGTTCATGTTCCTGGCCTACGGCTTCCTGTTCGGCGGGATTTCCGTGATCGGACTGGTGCTGAACGGCATTCTGATCCTGGCGGCCATGTCGCTGACCCAGGCGACCCTGACCCTGCCCGGAATCGCGGGTCTGATCCTGACCTTCGCCGTGGCGGTGGACGCCAATGTGCTGATCTATGAGCGGATGCGCGACGAGGCGCGGGCCGGACGGTCGGTGATCGCCTCCATGGACGCGGGCTTCAACAAGGCCTGGGGCACCATTCTGGACGCCAACCTGACGACCCTCGTGGCGGCGCTGATCATGTTCATGTTCGGGGCCGGGCCTGTGCGCGGCTTCGCCTGGACATTGACCATCGGGGTGTTCACTTCGGTGTTCTCGTCCGTGCTGGTGGCCCAGGTGCTGCTGGCCTACTGGCTGAAGACGGCCAGACCCAAGAAACTGCCGATCGCGGAGTGATGGCGATGAGCTGGTGGCCCCTGATCAAGATCATTCCGGTGAAGACGAACCTGAAGTTCGTCCGCTTCGCCAAATTCTTCGGCGTGCTGTCGGCTGTGCTCTGCATCGCCTCGCTGGCCAGCGTCTTCTATCCCGGCATGAATATGGGGATCGATTTCCGGGGTGGGGCGGCCATGGAGTTGACCACCTCGGACGGGCGGACGCTGGACCTCGAACAGGTGCGCGGTGCCGTCGACGGTCTCGGCATGGGCGACGTCGGCGTCCAGGGCATCGACAATGACTCCAGCGCCATCCTGAGATTCCAGATTCCCGAGGGGCAGGCCCAGGCGGCCGTGGTCGAGCGGGTCCAGTCGGCCATTACCGCCGATGTCGGGGCCGTGACCTACTCCGGCGTCAGCATCGTGGGATCCAAGGTTTCGAGCGAACTGTTCAGCGCGGGTCTGATGGCGCTGGGCCTCGCTGTGGTGCTGATGTTCGCCTACATCTGGTTCCGGTTCGAACCGCAGTTCGGCTTCGGCGCGGTGGCCGGTCTGGTCCACGACGTGATTCTGGTGTTCGGCCTGATCGTGCTGATGCGGCTGGAGTTCAACCTGAACATGGTGGCCGCCATCCTGACGGTCATCGGCTATTCGATGAACGACACGGTCGTCGTGTTCGACCGCCTGCGGGAGAACCTGCGCAAGTACAAGACCATGCCCCTGCGCGACGTGATCGACCTGTCGATCAACGAGACCCTGTCGCGGACCATCATCACCGGGGTCACGGCCATCATGGTGCTGGCGGCGCTGGCGCTGTTCGGCGGGGTGGCCCTGTTCGGCTTCTCGATCGCCCTGATGGCCGGCATCATCATCGGCACCTATTCGTCGGTCTATGTCGCCGCGCCGATCATCCTGCTGTGGGGCGTCAAGCGCGGCGAGTTCGCCGAGGACGCCAAGCCGATCAAGCTGGGGATGGCGAGCCGGCCGTAAGGGGTGACTGGTGACGGGTGGCTGGTGGCCGGGCCCGTTGGTTAGGCGGTCGCGCCCGCAACCGTGAGCGTGACAATCACCAGCCACCATTCACCAACCACGGCCTACCTTCTCCTCGATGCCGATTGCCGCTAAGCCTCGGCAACCAAGCGACCCGGGGGACCCCATGGCCAATCTGCTTTCGAACTTCCGGAACACGCTGCTTCTCAGCCTGCTGCTGGCGGGCGTGATGATCTTTGCCTTCGGGCGGGCGGCACCGGGCGGCTTCGATCTCGGCTTCTGGCAGGCGGTCGCGCGCTGGAGCCATGTCGGCTTCGGCATCCTGTGGATCGGGCTGCTGTATTATTTCAACTTCGTCCAGATCCGCGTCATGCCGGCCATTCCCGCCGAGCTGAAGCCGGCGGTGACCAAACACATCGCCCCCGAGGCCCTGTTCTGGTTTCGCTGGTCCGCCCTGCTGACCGTGATCGCGGGCGTCGCCGTGATGGGCCTGCGCGGTCATGCCTATTCGGCCGAGGTGTTCAGCCTTGGCTTCGCCGGGGGACTGGTCGAGGGGGATCAGGGCTATGCCCTGATGGGCGTCGGCGTCTGGCTGGCGATCATCATGTTCCTGAACGTCTGGGGGCTGATCTGGCCGAACCAGAAGCGGGCTCTGGGCATCGTGGTCGTGGATGACGAGAAGAAGGCCAGGGCCGCCCGGGTCGCCATGCTGGGCAGCCGCACCAACCTGCTGCTGAGCCTGCCGATGCTGACCTCCATGGCGATGTACCAAACCCTGTTCGGCTAGGGCCTGATGACGGCGGGGCGTATCGGCTTCGGCCTGCTGGTTCTCGGCGAGCTGATCCAGCTGGGCCTGGTCGTCATCGGCGGCACCTTCTACCCGGGCTATGACCACGCACGGCAATACATCAGCGAGCTGGGCGCGACCGGTGCGGTCACAGGTCCGGCCGTGAGCTGGTTCGGCTTCGTGCCCAGCGGCCTGCTGATCCTCGGCTTCTGCCTGATCGCGGCCTGGCGCATGCGCCACAACGGGCTGGCGCTCGCGGGTTGTCTGATGCTGGCCTGGTACGGGGCCAGCCTGGCCGGGGCGGGGGTCTATCCCTGCGCGTTCGAATGCGCCCGCACGGACGTCACCGCCGACGCGCTGATGCATGATCTGGTCGGCGGCACGGGGTATCTGACCGGCGTTCTGGGCGTCCTGCTGACCGGACTGGCCCTGCGGCGCGGCCCGACCCCCTGGCTGGCTCCGCTGGGGATCGGATGTGCGATCGTGGCGGCGGTCGGGTTCGGCGGCCTGATCGCCGATGTCGCACTGGGGGGCCTGTTCCAGCGTGGGCTGGAGATCGCCATGGCGGTGTTCCTGCTGGCGTTTGGCTGGACCCTCGCCGGGGCCGGGGCGCAGGGCCGCTCGGGCCTCGCCGCGTCCCGACCATGAGCGGGGTCGATCTGGACGGGGAAGTCCGGGCGGCCGATCCCGATCGCTGGCTGTCCAGCCGGTTCATCGCCGACCGGTCCGCGCGCGCGGACGTTATCGCCCTGTATGCGTTCGAGGCCGAGCTGATGGCCATTCCGACCCGCGTCACCCAGCCCCTGCTGGCGGAGATGCGCTATGTCTGGTGGCGGGATCAGATGGACGGGGTGTTCGCGGGCGTGGCGCGCAAGGGTCATCCGGTGCTGGAGTCCCTGACGGATGTGGTCGCGCGCCACGGGCTGGAGCGGCCGCCGTTCGACGCCCTGATCGAGGCCCACATCGGTCGCGTGCATGGCGAACCGCACGAACTGGACGCCTTCTATGTGGGCCCGATGCAGGCGGCGGTGCAGGTGCTGGCCGGGGGCGGGCAGGCGGACCGGGTGGTCGAGGCGGGTCGGGTCTGGGGACTGGGCCAGACGGGCCGGGCCGATGAAGCCCGCGCGGCAAGGCCGGCGGCCAACCGTGCCCTCAAGGGGCTCCCGGTCGAAGCGTTTCCGGCCGTCGCCCACGCCAGCCTTGCGACGGCGCGGGGCCCCGAGGCCGTCAAGCGATTGCGCCTGACGGCGGCCGTTCTGGCGGGCCGGATCTGATGGCGCTGACCCGGACCGACGTGGTCATCCTTGGCGGCGGTCACAACGGGCTGGTCTGCGCCTTCTATCTGGCGCGGGCCGGGCTGAAGGTCACGGTGCTGGAGCGACGCAACGTGGTCGGCGGGGCGGCGGTGACAGAGGAATTCCATCCCGGCTTCCGTAACTCGACCGCCAGCTACACCGTCAGCCTGCTGAACCCGAAGATCATCGCTGACATGGATCTGGCGCGGCACGGGCTGCGGATCGTCGAGCGGCGAATGTCGAACTTCCTGCCGCTGGACGGGGACTCGTTTTCGGCGGGCGAGGGACGGACCCAGGCCGAGGTAGCCCGGTTCTCGAGCCGGGATGCGGCGCGTCTGCCGGCCTATGAGGCGCGGCTGGAGGCGGTGGCGGCGATTCTGCGCGGGCTGGTGCTGGAAGCGCCGCCGAATCTGATGCCCCCTTCTCAAGGATTGGGCGGCTGGGTCGCGGCCCTCCCGGAGTTGCTGCGCTCCGCCTCGGTGGCCCGGCGTCTGGGCGGGCTGGACCTGACGGGCCGGCGCGACGTGCTGGACCTGTTCGCCAAATCCGCGGGGGACTGGCTGGACGGCTGGTTCGAGAGCGATCCGGTCAAGGCCCTGTTCGGGTTCGACAGCGTCGTCGGCCACTACGCCAGCCCCTATACGCCGGGCTCGGCCTATGTGCTGCTGCACCACGTCTTCGGCGAGGTGAACGGCAAGCGGGGAGTCTGGGGCCATGCGCTGGGCGGCATGGGGGCGATCACCGGGGCCATGGCGTCGGCCTGCGTCGAGGCCGGGGTGGACATCCGGCTGGAGACCGAGGTCGCGGCGGTCCTGACCGAAGGGGGGAAGGCGGTCGGGGCGGTCACGACGGCGGGTGACACCATCCGGGCGCGGGCCGTGGCGTCCAACCTGCACCCGCGCCTGCTGTTCGACCGGTTGGTGGATCCGGCGGTGGTGCCCGCCGACTTCACCGAGCGGATGGGGCGGTATGCGTCGGGGTCGGGCACCTTCCGGATGAATGTCGCCCTGTCGGACCTGCCGCGCTTCACGGTGCGGCCGGAGCCCGGCGACCATCAGACCGCGGGCATCATCATCGCCCCCAGCCTGGCCTATATGGACCGGGCCCATGCGGAGGCGCGGCTGAACGGCTGGTCGGCCCGGCCGATCGTCGAGATGCTGATCCCCTCGACCCTCGACGACAGTCTCGCCCCGGCGGGACAGCATGTGGCCAGCCTGTTCTGCCAGCATGTCGATCCGACCGTGGGCGACGAACACCGCGAGACGGTGGCGGACCTGATGATCGCCACGGTGGACGCCCATGCCCCGGGGTTTGCAGCCTCGGTCTTGGGGCGGCTGGCGCTGGGGCCGCGCGATCTGGAGCGGCGGTTCGGGCTGGTCGGCGGTGACATCTTCCACGGGCGGCTGACGCTGGACCAGCTGTTCAGCGCCCGGCCGGTGCCGGGCCACGCCGATTACCGGATGCCCGTGCCGGGGCTGTATCTGTGCGGGTCAGGGGCCCATCCGGGCGGCGGCGTCACCGGCGCGCCCGGGCACAATGCGGCCCGGGCCATCCTGAAAGACGTCAGACGTCGGCCACGCCCATCGCCTTGAACAGGGCGTCGCGAATGGCGTTTTCGGTGAAGGGCTTCTGGATCGTGGCCTGACCGCGCCAGGCCGGCGGCAGGCCACCCTCGCCATAGCCGGTCGAGAAGACGAAGGGCACGCCCCGGGCCCGCAGGGCCTCGGCGACCGGAAACACTTCCTGCCCGGCCACATTGACGTCGAGCAGGGCGGCATCGAGCTGCCCATCGCCGGCGACAACAGTCAGGGCCTCATCGACCGTGGCGATCGCCCCGACCGGGGTGCAGCCCATGTCTTCGAGGATTGTTTCCAGCAGCATGGCGACAAGGGACTCGTCTTCCACCACGAGGATGCGGCGTCCCGCGAGTCCTTCAGCCATCGTCTTGCATGTCCCGATCCAGCGGAACTGACAATTCCGCGATAAAACCGTCGTTTGCGTAGCCCACTTTGACGTCGCCCGCCAGATCATGGCGGACGTTCCGTTCGATCAGCCGGCTGCCGAAGCCGCGCCGGGTGGGCGCGGTCACCGGAGGGCCCCCGGTCTCTCGCCAGATCACGGTCAGCCACCGGCGGGTCTGGTCGGAGACCCACCAGTCGACGAGGACGCGTCCCTCGGGCGCGCACAGGGCACCGTATTTCGCGGCATTGGTCGCCAGCTCGTGAAAGATCATGCCGAGGGACAGGGCGGTGGCGGGGCCCAGATCAAGTGGGGGGCCGTTCAGCACGATCCTGGAGGGGCCATGGGCCGAGGTCTCGTGCTCGAGAATGGCGCGCAGGTCGGCCCCCTCCCAGTGGCTGCGGGTGAGCAGGTCGTGGGTATGCGACAGGGCCAGAAGGCGCTGCTGGAAACTTTCGGCGAAGGTCTTTGGATCGGGATGGGACCGCGCCGTCTGCATGGCGATCGACTGGACCGTGGCCAAGGTGTTCTTCACCCGATGGTTCAGCTCGTCGATCATCAGCTTCTGACGTGCGCCGGCCAGGACCGTCTCGGTGACCTCATGCCCCTGGACGAAGATGCCGACGATCCGGCCCTCATCATCGCGGACCGGCTGGTAGAGGAAGTCCAGCCAGGCGACCTCCGGCGGGCCGGACGGACGCCGCTGGATCTCGATCCGGCTGTTGCGACCCTCGAACGGCTCGCCGGTCTGGAAGACGGTGTCCAGCAGTTCGAAGAAGCCCTGGTCCTGCAGCTCGGGCAGGGCGTCGCGGACCGTCCGTCCCAGCATGGGGCGATGGCCGACCAACTGGCCATAGGCGGCGTTGTGCATTTCGAACACATGGTCGGGCCCGCCCAGCATGGCCACGAAGCCGGGGGCCTGCATGAACATCTCGAACAGGCGGTTGCGCTCGCGCTCGAGGCGGCGATTGGCCTCCTGGACGTGTCGGGCGCGCTGGATCAGGTCGCCGCCGAGAATGATGTCCTCGGTGCGCGCGGTCGCGTCGTCCGCCCGTTCCCGCCGCAGCCGCTCCAGTTCGGTGATGTCCGTCGTGTGCTGGAGGATGAAGACGAGGTTCCCCGAGGCGTCGTGCAGCGGTGTGTGCGTGGCGCTCCAGTATCGGTCTTCATGGCCGAGTTTTCCGTCCGGCCCGACCGAGGGGATGGCGTAGTGGATGAGAGCCAGATGGTCGCGTTCGCCGGTGGTAAGCACCTTCTGGAAGGAGCTGCGGAGCTGGCGGAGATTCTCCGGGGCTTCCTCACCGGGACCGGCGTCGAAGACGTCGAAGATCGGACGACCGATCAGCTCCGACCGGGGCTTGCCGACAACGGCCAGATAGGCGGCGTTCATCCCGGCGAAACGCAGGTCCGGCGTCAGCAGCATATAGGGGTTGGGCGAGGCCTCGAATGCCGCCGCGAGGTCAACCGCCTGTTCCAGTGCGCGCACGCCTTGTGTCCCTCCGACCGCCCGGCCTGATCAACGTCCGGACCCCGGAAATGGTCCACTGACCTTTGTCCCGTGGCCTGTGGCTGATAGAATCGCCCTGTGAACCTCGCAAGTCTGATCATGGCCGCCCTCCTGCTGACAGCGTCCGATGGGCCCGGGCCCCGTGTCGAAACCGGCCAGGGCCGCCTGGTGGGGCGCGAGGCGGATGGTGTGCATGCCTTCCGGGGGATCCCGTTCGCCGAGCCACCCGTCGGGGCGGGGCGCTGGCGTCCGCCGGGGCCCCCGCCGGTCTGGGGCGGCGATCGGGACGCGGGCTCGCCGGGACCGATCTGCATCCAGCCGCCGGCCAATGGCGACCCCGGCGTGGGGCCCCTGCCGATGAGCGAGGACTGTCTGACACTGGACGTCTGGACCCCGGAAGGGGCGACGGCACCGCTGCCGGTGATGGTCTGGATTCATGGTGGCGGGTACAACAACGGCTCGGGCACGGCAGCGCTCTACAGCGGGGCGAATCTGGCCCGGCGCGGCGTGGTGGTGGTCAGCATCAACTACCGGCTGGGACGGCTGGGGTTCTTCGATCATCCGGCTCTGGCGGCCGACCGGGCGCCGGGCGCGCCGGCCGGCAACTATGGTGTCCTGGATCAGATCGCCGCGCTGGAATGGGTGCGCGACCACATCGCCGCCTTCGGGGGCGATCCGGGGCGGGTCACGATCTTCGGGGAGTCCGCGGGCGGAGCCGCTGTGACCCAGCTGATGGTCGCACCGGGCGCGCGGGGCCTGTTCCACCGCGCCGTGGTGCAGTCCGGTCTGGGCCGGCAGCGTTCGGCGGCGCTGGACGAGGACCGACCCGGACGGCCGTCGGCCCAGACGCTGGGCGTGGCCTTCGCCCGATCCGCAGGGCTGGGGCTTGAGGCGACGGCGGACGCGCTGCGGGCCCTGCCGGCCGAGCGGCTTCTGACCCCCATGCCGGCCTTCTATTCCGACAATCTGATCGTCGACGGAACGGTCGTGCCCGAGGATGTGGTCGACGCTTTCGCGGCCGGACGGCAGGCTCCGGTGCCGCTGATCATCGGCACCAACAGCGCCGAGTTCTGGTGGATCCGGCCGTCGGACGCCGGGGCCTACGGCCGGACCGACGACGCCATGACCGACGCTGAGTATGAGGCGCTGCTCGCGGCCTATGGCGGACAGGACGGTTACGACGCCCATGTGGTCAGCGACCTGATCTTCAACGAGCCGGCCCGGCATCTGGCGCGGCTGCATGCCGGGGCCGGATATCCGACCTTCCTGTACCGGTTCGATGTGGTGCCGGCGTCCAACCCCGAACCGAGCGGCGGGGCGACCCATGCCTCGGAGCGGCCCTATGTGTTCGACACCCTGCACACCGTCGGGCGGCCGCTGGGCGAGCGGGACGCGCGCGCGGCGACTGCGATGGCTGATTACTGGACGACCTTCGCCCGGACGGGGGATCCGAACGGCGGCGATTATCCCGCCTGGCCCGAGTTCAGGGCGTCACCGGACCGACTGCTGGAATTCACCAACGACGGCCCTGTGGCGAAGGCGGTGCCCTTCGCCGACCGGCTGGACCTGATCGAGGCCTTCTACGCGCGCGTGCGTCCCTAGCTTCGATTGTCCTTGACCTTGTCATCCCGGCTGCAGCGCAGCGGAGAGCCGGGACGAGACGGTGCTCCACAAAGATTCCCGCCCGGACAGCCCGCAGGGCTGAGCCGGGGGGAGGGTGCCGTCGTCCCCGCTCCCTGACGCCTGGCCCCTGCCTTCGCCCCTGATCCCCGGCCTGTCCGGCGGCCGCTGGCCGTCGCCCGGCTCAGCCCAGGCGGGCTGTCCGGGCGTTGTCGAGGCCGCGCGGTGCCGTCCCGGCTCTCCGCTGCGCTCCGGCCGGGATGACAAGCATTCTGAGCCCGATCAGCCCTAGAGACACCCGCCATTCGTCCTGATCACCTCGGCATAGAGCAGGCCGGAGTCCTTGATGGTCCGCTCCTGGGTCAGGAAGTTCACGTGGGTGATGCCGAACCGCTTCGAATAGCCCAGTGACCATTCCAGATTGTCGAGCAGCGACCAGGCCATATAGCCCTCCAGCTTCACGCCCTTGCCGATCGCGTCATGGGCGGCCTTCAGGTGGTTCTTCAGATAGTCGACCCGCATGGGGTCGTTGATGCGGCCGTCGATGGCGTGGGGCGGGTCGTACCAGGCCGAGCCGTTCTCGGTGATCATTAGCGGCAGGCCGTTCGTCTGTTCGTGTAGCCAGACGAGGGTGTCGGTGAGGGCCGGGGGGTAGACCTCCCAGCCGGTCTCGGTGTGGGCGTGCTGGACCTGTTTGACCGGGCGGGCGCGGACCGGCCAGGCGTCGGGCGCGTTCTCGGGCACGGCGCGGGTGTACCAGTTCAGCCCCATCCAGTCGGTCGGCTGGGCGATCAGCTCGAAATCCTCGGCCGGGAAGTCGCGCATGGCCTCGCCATAGACGTCCTTCAGCTCCTCCGGATAGCCGCGGCCCATGAGCGGATCGAGGAACCAGCGGTTCATCTGGGCGTCGGCGCGCCTGCGGGCGGCCTCGTCTTCCGGCCTGTCGCTGGCCGGGTATTTGGGCTCGATGTTGAGGACGATGCCGATGCGGCCCCCCTCGTCCTTGGGCACGACCTCACGGAAGCGTTTCACCGCCGCCCCGTGGGCGCGGAGTACGTTGTGGCCTGCAATGACGGCCTCGAAGGCCGAGCGGTGGCCGGGGGCCAGCGCCCCGTGCAGATAGCCGCCGTCGACGATGACCCAGGGCTCGTTGATCGTGCCCCAGGTCTTCACCCGGCCTTTGAAGCGTTCGAACAGGACCTGGCCATAGTCGGCGAACCAGTCGGCGATGTCGGGGTTGAGCCAGCCACCCCGGTCATCGAGCGCGGCCGGCAGGTCCCAGTGGTACAGGGTGCACAGCGGTTCGATCCCCGCCTCGATCAGGCCGTCGATCAGGTCGTCATAGAACTTCAGCCCGGCCTCATTCAGGCGGCCGGTGCCATCGGGCATGACGCGGCTCCAGCTGACCGAGAAGCGATAGGCCTTGAGTCCCAGCCGCTTCATGATGGCGATGTCCTCGCGCCAGCGATTGTAGTGGTCACAGGCCACGTCGCCCGTGTCGCCGTCCTTCATATTGCCCGGCGTGTGGCTGAACCGGTCCCAGATCGAGGCCCCGGCCCCATCAGCCATGGATGAACCCTCGATCTGGTAGGCGGCCGTCGCCGCTCCCCACAGAAAGCCTTCGGGGAACTGATGGATGGCGGTCATGGGCAGGCTTTCGGCGACGGTCGGATCTTGAACGGGCGGGAGACCGGGCGTGAGGCAGGGAGGTCACGCCCGGAGCAATCGTGCATGTGGCGAGACTACGGCACTTGCCGCCTGCATTACCAGTGTGTCATGTAACCGATTACAGATTTGCGCCGACGGACCTTCGACAAGGAGGCCGGAACGGCCGAAACGCTTCAGGACGATCGCGTGACCTCCATTTGCCAGATCAATCGCGGCGGCTTCGCGCCCGCGGGGCGGACGTCGTGAAGCCCGCGACGATCCGTGACGTGGCCGCGCGTGCCGGCGTCTCGGTCGCCTCGGTATCCCGGGCCCTGACCGGGACCGGCGCTGTGACCGAGCCCACCCGGCTGAAGGTGATGAAGGCCGTGGAGGCGCTGGCCTATGTGCCGCACACGGGGGCCCGCAGCCTGTCGACCAGCCGGACCGATACGGTCGGCGTCATTCTTCCGGACCTCTTCGGCGAGTTCTTTTCCGAGCTGATTCGGGGCATGGATCTGGCCGCCCGCGCTAGCGGCCTGCATCTCATTGTCTCCAGTTCTCATGACGACGCCGCAGAAGCTGCGGCGGCCATCCGCTCGATGCGCGGACGGGTGGACGGTCTTATCGTACTGTCGCCGCATCTGGACTCGGTCCATCTGGCCGACAATCTGCCCGGGCGGTTGCCGGTCCTGCTGATGAACGGCGGGGCCAATGACGCCCGCCGGCCGTCGATGGTGGTGGACAATGTCGGCGGCGCGGTCGCCGCAGTCGAGCATCTGTTGTCGCTGGGCTGCCAGCGGATCGTGCACATCGGTGGCCCTGCGGGAAACCTGGAGGCCCGCGAGCGGCAGGCCGGCTATGTCGAGGCCATGCTGGCCGCGGGCCAGACCCCCCAGATCCTGTCCGGCGATTTCACCCAGGCGTCCGGGCAGGCGGCGGCCATGACCCTGCTGGGCGAGGGGGTGCGGCCCGAAGCGATCTTCGCCGGCAATGACATGATGGCCGTCGGTGTGCTGCTGGCCCTGCAGGACGCCGGTGTCCGGTGCCCTGAAGAGGTCGCCGTGGTCGGGTTCGACGACGTTCCGATCGCGGCCCTTGTCCAGCCGGCCCTGACAACCCTCGGCATCGACATCGCCGGAGCCGGCCGTCGCGCAATGGAACGGCTGGTCGGCCTGATCGCCTCTTCGGGCGGCGCCGCTGATGATGCCGACACCGCCTGCGAGATCGTCCGGCCGAAATTGATTGTTCGCCAGTCCAGCGGCTCTGCGTCCCTGTCCAGTCCCAGTCCTGCCGTTCTCGCGGCAGCCCCCCACGCTTTTCCCGGAGAGTAATGATGTCTCGTAACACCCTGCGCACCCGCGCCCTCTGTGCCGCCTCGGTTCTTGCCGTGGCGGCCGCCGCCCTGACCGCCGGTGCCGCTGCGGCGCAGGTGACCACCTCCACCATCCGCGGGTCCGTCACCGAGGGTGCCGCCGCGGAGCCCGGCGCCGAGATCGTGGCCCGGGATGTCGCCAGCGGGTTTACGAGCCGGACCCGGTCGAACGACGGCGGTACCTATGTCCTCTCGGGCCTGCGTCCGGGCACCTATGAGGTCACGGTCACCACGTCCGATGGCCAGACGGCCACAGACACCGTCTCCATCGGGGTTGGTCAGGTCGGCGACCTCGACCTTGCGGTGGGCGGCGACATGGCTGCAGCGCCCGGTGACCAGGGCACCCAGGTCGGCGACATTGTCGTGGTGGGGCGTCGCCTCGTCGAGGTCCGCACGCCCGAGAACGCCACCAATGTGACAACCCAGCAGATCCAGACCCTTCCCCAGATCAACCGCAACTTCCTGAACTTTGCGGCCCTGGCTCCGGGCGTGCGGACCTCGCTGAACGAGAACGAACAGACCATCACCGCAGGCGGCCAGCGCGCCGAATCCGTCAACGCCTTCATCGACGGCGCCAGCCTGAAGTCGAACGTCATCGCCGGCGGCATCATCGGCCAGGACGACAGTCGCGGGAACCCTTTCCCCCAGGCCGGTATCCAGGAGTTCCGGGTCGTCAGCCAGAACTTCAAGGCCGAGTATGAGCAGGCGTCCTCGGCCATCATCACCGCCGTGACCCGCTCGGGCACGAACGACTTCACCGGCGAGGTCTTCGGCACCTTCCGCGACCAGAGCTTCATCGAACAGGACGTGTTCGCCCGCCGCCGCGGTGACGAACAGCCCGAACTCGAGGTCCGGCAATACGGCTTCGCCCTCGGCGGCCCGATCATCCAGGACCGGCTCCATTTCTTCGGGACCTATGAGCGCAAGGAAGAGACGCGCGCCAATGTCGTCAACCTCGGGCGCCAGGACCCCCGGTTCGTGCAACAGTTCGGCGAGTTCATCGGCACGTTTGCGGCACCGTTCGAGGAAGACCTGTTCTTTGGCAAGCTCTCCTGGCAACCGGCCGACGGGCATCTCGTCGACTGGAGCGTCACCTATCGTGACGAGTTCGATATCCGGGATTTCGGCGGCGCGGACGCGTTTGAACGGGCCACGAACCTCGCCCAGGAAACCCTGACCAGCAACCTGCGCTGGCAATGGCAGACCGACCGCTTCGTGAACGAGCTGGCCGTCGACTACCGCAGCTACAACTACAACCCGGGTGCGCTCAACTTCAGTGAGGTCGGAGAGTTCAACCGGCTGTTCGAACAGGACACCAATCCCAATCTGCCCGGCTTTCAGCCTGACTTTTTCGGCGGGGTTGGCATCCTCAACACCGGGGGGCGTGACAGCACCCAGGACATCTACGACGATGCCATCACGCTTCGGAATGAAACGACCTTCACCGAGTTTGAGGCCAGTGGCTTCCACACGATCAAGGTCGGGGCAAAGGTCTCGTTCCAGAACTACCGGGTCCTGAAGGCCTTCGGCCGCAATCCGCAGTTCTATTTCGACGTGGATGGGCGTCCGGAGCTGAGCGGCAGCACGACGGTCCCCTACCGGGTCGAACTCGGTCGCGCGGTGCCGGAGGTCGATCTGGATAATATGGTCGTCGGCCTCTACGTCCAGGACGACTGGCGGATCACGGACCAGCTGGAACTGAACCTGGGCATCCGCTGGGATTACGAATCGGACGCCAACAACAACGACTATGTCACCCCGGCCAATGTCCTGCCCGGGCTGAACCAGTGGATCGCCTCGACGGATGGCGGCAAGGCGGCCGGATATTCACCGAGCTGGTTCAATGCAGACGACTATATCTCGACCGGAAACAATCGGGATCCCTTCCTCGGCGCATTCCAGCCGCGGATCGGCTTTTCGTACGACGTCTTCGCCGATCGCTCGACGGTGATCTTTGGCGGGGCCGGACGCTATTATGATCGGGTCAACTTCAACTTCGCATTCGATGAGTTGTCCAAGCCGAACGAGATCCGTCAGAACGCCTTCTTCAGCACGACAGGCCGCCCCGTCGGTGTCGCCTCGGGTGGCCCGGGCGATCCGATCCTGTGGCAGGAATCCTATCGCACGGCGTCAGGACTTGATCCTGTTTTCGCCACCATCGCCGGCAAGGGCGAGGCCTTCCTGCTCAAGAACGATTTCGAGCCGCCCCGGACCGACCAGTTCAACCTCGGCGTCCGCCAGCGGCTCGGAGACTGGCAGACCGAATTCACCCTGGCCTATGGCAAGACCGAGAACGAGTTCACCTGGGCCTATCTGAACCGCTGCCGCGAACCCACGCGGCCGTCGGTCGGCGGCGGCTTCGGCGACAACGGCGGCTTCTGCAGCCCCGGCGGGAGCAACCCCTACCGGACCTATCTGGTGTCGGATCACAACAAGTCGCGTGAGTTCGTGGCGCTCTATGTCAAGCTGGACAAGCCCTACACGCGCGACAGCGGTTGGGGGGTGAACGTTGCCTACACCCTGTCGCAGGCTGAGCAGAACGGCGGCAACGACAACTTCTGCTTCGACTGTTTCGACATCGAGAACTCGCCGGTCCGGCCGAGCGCAAATGATGAGGAACACCGCATCGTCGCCAACGGCATCGTCGACCTGCCACTCGATTTCCGCCTGTCGGGGATTTTGACCCTCGGATCCGGGACCCCCTACGATGTCTTCGACGGGACGGGCCCCAATTTCGTCTACCGCCCCATGGGCGGCCGGCCCGAGGGCGAGAATTTCCTGATCCCCAACGCCTTTGCCTATCGCAACCTTGATCTGCGCCTGACGAAGAACTTCGTCGTCTGGAACGGGTCCGAGCTGGAGCTGTTTGTCGACGCCATCAACATCTTCGACTTCTACAACTATGCGGGCTTCGATGGCGGCACGGGTTCGGCGACCAGTCCGAACCGCAATTTCGGTCGCCCCTCGAGGGTTCTGTTCCCCACCCGGACCTTCCAGCTGGGCTTCCGCTACTCGTTCTAGGGTTCTCCTGAGCCTGGCCGTCCCTGCGTTGCGGGGACGGCCTTTTTTCTTTCTGCGGGGTGCGGAGGTGATCCGCCTTCCCGTTGCGCGTATGAGGTGCCCATGGATCGTCGCCGTTTCTTGATGGGCTCGACGGTGGCCGGGGCGATGGCGGCAGCTGCCGGCGGTTGTGTCACGGGTCCCCGGCCGGCTGCGGCCGTCGCCCTCGATCCCGAGGTGGGCGAACTTCAGCGCCGGACCTTCGACTGGTTCGTGCATGTCACGGACCGGGAGCGGGGGTTGACGCCGGACCGGTGGCCGACGCCGTCCTTCTGTTCGGTGGCGGCGGTCGGCTTCGCCCTGACCTGCTGGCCAATCGGTGTGGAGCGGGGCTGGATGACCCGGGCCGAGGCGCGGACGCGGACGCTGAACACGATCCGCTTCTTCCATGACGCCCCCCAGGGACCGGAGGCGACCGGCACCACCGGCTACAAGGGGTTCTTCTATCATTTCCTGAACCGGGAGACGGGGCACCGGCATGGCCGGGTCGAGCTGTCGACGGTGGACACCACCCTGCTGCTGGGCGGCATGCTGTTCGCTGCCCGCTATTTCGACGGCGACGACGCCGGAGAGGCCGAGATCCGGCGGCTGGCCCAGGCCGTCTATGACCGGGTGGAGTGGGACTGGGCGGTGGTGCGGCCCAACCGGATCAGCATGGGCTGGCATCCCGAGACGGGCTTTATCCCGGCCGACTGGAACATCTACAACGAGGGCATGCTGGTGCTGCTGCTGGCCATCGGCAGCCGGACCCATCCCGTGCCGCCGGCGGTCTGGGACGACTGGTGCAGCGTCTACGACCGGAGCTGGACCGAGGACTACGGCCCGGCGCACCTGCATTTCCCGCCGCTGTTCGGGCACCAGTACAGCCATATGTTCGTCGACTATCGCGGGATCCGCGATGCCTGGCTGCGGCAGAAGTCGGACGAGATCGGGCCGTTCGACTATTTCGAGAACAGCCGCCGGGCGGTGCACGGCCAGCGCGCCTACGCCGGGCGCAATCCGGGCGGCTGGGACGGTTACTCGACCGAGGTCTGGGGGCTGACGGCCTGTGACGGGCCGGGCGATTTCCGTCAGGTCATCGATGCGCGCGAGCGTCAGTTCTTCAGCTACTCCGCCCGGGGACCGGGCGACCGGGACGACGGCACGATCGCGCCCACGGCCGCCATGGCCAGCCATCCGTTCGCCCCGGCCGAGGTCACGGCCTGTCTCAAGGCGATGAAGGCCCGCTACGGCGCGGCCATCTACACCGAATGGGGCTTCCTCGATTCCTTCAATCCGACCCTGACGGAGCGGGAGGGCCGGCTGCAGCATGGACGGATCGTGCCGGGTGTGGGCTGGGTCGCGGACGACTATCTGGGGATCGACCAGGGGCCGATCGTGATCATGATCGAAAACAGCCGGTCGGATCTGGTCTGGCGGCATATGCGGGGCGAGCCCAACCTGACGCGGGGCCTGCGGCTCTCCGGGTTCAGCGGCGGCTGGCTGGACGCATGATTGATCGCCGCGCCACGCTGGGGCTGATGGCCGGAGCGGGCGCGGCGCTGACCGGATGCGGGCGCGGGGACGGGACCGCCCGGCTGATCTTCTGGGCCATGGGAAATGAGGGGGCCCATGTGCCCGCTCTGATCCCCGCCTTCGAGGCGGCCCATCCCGGCGTCCGGGTCGAGGTCCAGCCCCAGCCGTGGACGGCCGCCCACCAGAAGCTGCTGACCGCCTATGCGGGAGACTCGCTGCCGGACGTCAGCCAGATCGGCAACACCTGGGTCGCGGAGCTGGCCGCCATCGGGGCGCTGTCGCCGACCCCGGCCTTTGCCGCGGACCTGCTCCAGGACCAGTTTGCGGCGGTGCTGGAGACCAATGCGATCGCCGGGCGGGCCGTGGCGACGCCCTGGTATGTCGATACGCGGCTGGTCTTCTATCGGACCGATGTGCTGGCGCGGGCGGGTTATGAGGCCGTGCCGACGGACTGGGCCGGGTGGAAGCGGGCCCTGCATGCCGTGAAGGGCGTCGCCGGGGAGGGGGCCTATGCCGTCCTGCTGCCGCTGAACGAGTATGAGCAGCTACTGACCTTCGGCCTGCAGGGCGATCAACCCTTGCTCCGCGATCAGGACACGCGCGGAAATTTCGCCAGCGAGTCCTTTCTGGCCGCGCTGGCCTTCTACAAGAGCCTGTTCGACGAGGGGTTGGCCCCGGTCGTGACGGGGGCGCAGGTCTCGAACGTCTGGACCGAGTTCGCGCGGGGCTATTTCAGCTTCTACGTCTCGGGCCCCTGGACCATCGGCGACATGAAGGCGCGCCTGCCGGCCGCTGTGCAACCGCACTGGACGACGGCGGGCCTGCCCGGCCCCACGGGCCCGGGGGCCTCGGCCCCGGGCGGCTCGTCGCTGGCGGTCTTTCGCTCCTCGCGGCATCCGGAGGCGGCGTGGAAACTGGTGCGGTATCTGTCCGATCCGGCGGTGCAGGCCCGGTTCAACGTCCTGACCGGCGATCTGCCGGCCCGCCCCTCGGCCTGGGCCGCGCCCGCCGTGGACTCCGATCCCTATATCACGCCGTTCCGGGATCAGCTGGCCCGGGCCGTGGCCGTGCCCAAGGTGCCGGAGTGGGAGCGGATCGTCACCGAGATGCAGACCGTCGCCGACCGGATGGTGCGGGGCCAGTTCACCGTTGAGGAGGCCGGGGCCGAGATCAACCGCCGCGCCGATCGGCTGCTGGAGAAGCGCCGCTGGATGATCGAGCGGGGGCGGGTCGCATGATCGCCGCACGGGAGCGGGCGGCGTGGGGCTTTGTGGCCCCGGCCCTGATCGCCATCGCCGTCTTCTTTGTGCTGCCGGTCGCGGGATCGCTGCTGCTCAGCGTCACCGATTTCGACATCTATGCGCTGGCCGACCTCGGCAATCTGCGCTTCGTCGGGCTGCAGAACTATGAGCGGCTGCTGACCAATCCGCTGTTCTGGCAGGCGATGAGGAACACCGTCTGGTTCAGCGTGCTGGGCGTCCCGCTGACGATTGCGGCGTCCCTCGCCGCCGCCGTGATCCTGAACGCGCGCACGGTGAAATGGCGGCCGATCTGGCGGGTGATCTTCTTCGCCCCGTTCGTGACCACGCTGGTGGCCACAGCGGTGCTGTGGAACTATCTGCTGCACGCGCGCTATGGCGTCATCAACTGGGTCATCACCAGCCTCGGCCTGCCCGCCATCGACTGGCTGGGCGACCCCGCGACCTCGATCCCGGCGATCCTGATGTTCGTGGTGTGGAAGACGTTCGGCTACAATATGCTGATCTTCCTCGCGGTGCTGCAGACCGTGCCGGATGACCTGTACGAGGCCGCGCGGATCGATGGGGCGGGGGCGTGGAGCCGGTTCCGCCATGTCACCGTGCCCGCCATCGCCCCGACCCTGCTGCTGGTGTCGATCATCTCTGTGGCCGCCTTCTTCCAGCTGTTCGCCGAGCCCTATGTGATGACCCAGGGCGGGCCGGCCCAGTCCACGGTGACCGTCCTGTATTTCATGTACGAGGAAGGCTTCAAATGGTGGAACCTGGGCTCTGCCAGCGCCGTCGCCTTCATCCTGTTCCTGTGCATTTTCGCGGTGACGATGGTCCAGCTGGCCGTGTCGCGGCGGCTGGGCGGAGATCACACGTGAAGGCCCGGGTTCTGCTGCTGAATCTGGGCGTGGCGGCGATCGCCCTGATCGTGCTGTTTCCGCTGCTGTGGATGCTGTCGGTCAGTGTCATGGCGGCCGGGGAAGCTGCGACCTTCCCGCCGCCCCTGCTGCCTGCGCGGCCGACGCTTGAGCATTACCGCGACCTGTTCGTGAACGAGGGCATGGGCCGCTACATGGCCAACAGTTTCGCCCTCGCGACCCTGGCCACGGTGCTGGCGCTGGGGTTCACGGTGCCGGCCGGCTATGCCTTCGCCAAGCTGCGCTTCCGCGGCCGCGACCGGCTGTTCCAGCTGCTGATCGGGGCGCTGGTCATCCCGGCCCAGATCGGAACCCTGCCGCTGTTCCTGATGCTGAAGTCCATGGGGCTGGTGAATACCTATGCGGGCGCGCTGGTCCCGTGGCTGGCCTCGATCTTCGGACTGTTCCTGGTGCGCCAGTACGCCCTGTCGATCCCGGACGAGATGCTGGAGGCGGCGCGGGTCGACGGGGCCGGCGAGGGGCAGATCTTTCGCCGCATCGTCCTGCCGACCCTGTCGCCGATCCTCGTGACCCTCGGTCTGTTCGTGTTTCTGGGCAGCTGGAACGATTTCCTGTGGCCGCTGATCATCCTGACCGACCAGTCGAACTATACGCTGCCCGTGGCGCTGGCGGCCCTGTCGCGCGAGCACGTGCAGGATATCGAGCTGATGATGGCGGGGGCGGTGATCACCGTAGCCCCGGTTCTGGTGCTGTTCCTCGCCCTGCAGCGGTTCTACATCCGCGGCATGCTGGCCGGGAGTGTCAAAGGTTGAAGGTTTCGGACCCGCTCATCCCCGCGAAAGCGGGGACCCAGCCCTTTTATGTGGCAGGGCGGGCGGGATTACTGTCAGAGGCGCACGGTCGAACCGGAACGCCCAAAGCACTGGGTCCCCGCTTTCGCGGGGATGAGCGGAGAGTTTGAGTATGTTGCCGCGTCTTCTGTTGACGATCGGACTGTTGCTGGCCTTGGCCATGCCGGCCGTGGCCCAGTCAACGCGGACGCTGGATCCGTTCGAAGACCTGTCGGCGTGGACCGCCGATGCCTCGACCGATGTGTCCTCGACCCTGTCCGTGGTGCCGGGGGTGCGGGGCAAGGCGCTGCGGCTGGACTACGACTTCAACGGCCGGTCGGGCTATGCTTTTGCGGCGCGGCCGCTGACGTTCGATGCGCCTGACAATTATGAGATCAGCTTCCGGATCCGCGGCAGCGGGCCGGCCAACACCTTTGAGGTCAAGTTCACGGACGCCTCGGGCGAGAACGTCCACTGGAACCAGACCCGGCAGTATGTCGCGCCCGATGGCTGGACCCAATTCACGATCAAGCGGCGGCAGATCGTCTGGGCCTGGGGGCCCGACCCGGACCGGACCTTCCGCGGTGCCGAGCGAATCGAGTTCGTGGTGACGGCCGGGGAGGGGGGCCGGGGCTATATCGAGATCGATGACCTGGTCCTGCGCACCCTGCCGCCGCAGCCTTCGGTGGACCCGAGGCCGATCGCCGAGGCGAGCAGCGAGGCGGGAACCTCGACCGCGGCCCGGGCTGTAGATGGTGACCCCGCGACAGCATGGCGGACGACCGAGGCGGGGCCCCAGTCGCTGACGCTGGACCTCGGCTATGAGCGGGAATTCGGCGGGCTGACGCTGCGCTGGGTCGAGGGCCGGGCCGCGGCCCGCTACCGGCTCATGGCGTCGGGCGACCGCCGGTCGTGGCGCGAGATCGCGCGGGTCGAGGACGGAGACGGTGGGACCGACTGGTTGATGACGCCCGAGGCCTCGGCCCGCTGGTTGCGGCTGGACCTGGTCGAACCCGAGGCCGCCCTCAATGTCGGGGGCCAGATGGGGGCGGGGTTCGGTGGCGGCGAGGCGGCGACGGCCCACTATGGCCTGGCCGATGTGCGGGTTGAACCGCTGGCATTCGGCGAGGATGAGACAGCCTTCCTGACCGCCGTCGCCGGCCAGAGCCGCCGGGGCCTGTATCCGCGGGGCTTCCGCGGCGAACAGCCCTACTGGACCCTTGTCGGTGTCGACGGGGGGGGTGAGAGCGGTCTGATCTCGGAAGACGGGGCCATCGAGCTGAAGCGGGGCGGGCCGTCGATCGAGCCCTTCGTGCTGGACAACGGCCGGCTGGTGACCTGGGCGGATGCGCGGATCGAACAGGCGCTGGTCGCCGACGATCTGCCGATTCCGACCGTGACCTGGACCCATGACGACTGGACGTTGAAGGTCACCGCCATGGCCGAGGGCGTTCCGGACGCCGCCGCCCTGTATGGTCGCTATGACCTGACCAACACCGCGCGCCGTGCGCAGACCCTGACGCTGGCGCTCGCGGCGCGACCGATGCAGGTGAATGGCCCGGTGCAGTTCCTGGCGGTGCCGGGTGGAGCCAGTCCGATCCAGCAGGTGCAGTGGACCGGGGCCGAACTGGTGCTGAACGACGCCCTGCGGATCCTGCCGCTGGCGGAGCCCGACGCGGTGCGGCTGGCAACTTTTGCCGCGGGTGCCGATCCGCAGAGCCTGCTGGCGCGCGGGCCCGATGCGCCCCGGGATGCCCCGGTGGAGTCGGACAGGATGGGACTGATGAGCGGGGCGCTGCTCCATACCGTAACCCTGCAACCGGGCGAGACTCGCAGCTTCGGCTGGGTCTCGGCGCTGGCCGGCCTGCGTCCCGCCCTGCCGGCGACCGCGTCTGTCGATGGGGTGCTGGACACCGTTCAGGCCCGGGTCGCCGCCGGCTGGCGCGAGAAACTGGACCGGTTCGACCTGGTCGCGCCGCCGGAAGGCCAGCGGATCGAGGATACGATGAGGACCTCGCTGGCCCATATGCTGATGTCGCGGCAGGGGCCGGTGCTGCAGCCCGGCACGCGCAGCTACAACCGGTCGTGGATCCGCGACGGGGCCATGATGGCCGAGGGGCTGAACCGGCTGGGCCATGCCGATCTGAGCCAGGACTATCTGCGCTGGTACGCGCCGTATGTGTTCGACAACGGCAAGGTGCCCTGTTGTGTCGACGCCCGGGGGGCGGACCCCGTGCCCGAGAATGACAGCCACGGGGAGTTCGTCTTCCTCGCCGCCGAGACCTATCGCTACACCGGCGACCTGACCCAGCTTCGGGCCGTGTGGCCGCAGGTGCAGGGGGCCATCGCCTATATGGACGCGCTGCGCGCCTCGACCCGGACCGAGGCCAACCGCACGCCCGAAACGCGTCACTTCTACGGTCTGTTGCCGCCGTCGATCAGCCATGAGGGGTATTCGGACAAGGCCGCCTGGTCCTACTGGGACAATTTCTGGGGTCTGCTGGGCTATCGCGATGCGATCGAGATCGCCAATGCGCTCGGCGAGACCGCGGCGGCGGCACGGTTTGAGGCGGCACGGGCGGAGTTCCTGACTGATGTCACGGCCTCGATCACCGGCACGGCCATGCACCACCGGATCGACTGGATTGCCGGGGCGGCGGACCGGGGCGATTTCGACGCCACCTCGACCACCATCGGCCTGTCGCCGGGCGGGCTGCAGGCCGGGCTGCCGCAGGGTCTGCTGCTCCGGACGTTCGAGAAATACTGGGAAAACTTCACCGCCCGGCAGGCCAACCGCACGGCGTGGCGGGACTACACGCCCTATGAGGTGCGCACCGTCGGGGCCTTCGTCCGGCTGGGCCAGAGGGGGCGGGCCATGGCGGCGCTGGACTTCTTTTTCGCCGACCGCCGGCCGAAGGCGTGGAACGGCTGGGCCGAGGTGGTCGGGCGGGATCTGCGCGAACCGCGCTTCATCGGCGACATGCCCCATGCCTGGATCAGCTCGGACTATATCCGCTCGGCCCTGGACCTGTTCGTTTACGAGCGGGATACGGATCAGGCGCTGGTGCTGGCGGCGGGTCTGCCGATGGGCTGGATTGACAGCGCGACCGGGGTCGGGGTGCGGGACGTGCGCACGCCCCATGGTGCCCTGACCTACGGGCTGCGGCGGCGGGCCGGTGTGACAGTGTTGACCCTGTCGCCGGGGGTGACGCCACCGGGCGGTTTCGTCCTGCCCTGGCCCGAGGGCGAGGCGCTGCCGGGGCGGGTGCGGATTGACGGACGCGGCTCGACGTGGACGGGGCGTGAGCTGGTCATTCCGGCGGGCGCGCGGCGGGTGGAACTGCGCTGACGCTTTCCGGGCAGCGGGTGAGGGGGTAGAGCGGGGCCATGACCCAGACCCCCAATTCCATGGCCTTGCGCCGTTTGATCGACCTGCCCGGGGTGGCCGACCTTGAGGCGAGGGCCCTGCTGAAGCCTGGCCACGCCGATCCTGCGCGCCGAGACGAATTCCCCGAGGTGGATGCGGTGCTGGTCGCCGTCTTCGGTCTGACGGCGGAAGAGGCCGAGGACGTGGTCCGGCCGGACGACTGGGACGGGATCGAACGGCTGTCACCGGCGGACCAGGCCGAGGCGTTCGAGGCCGAGGGCTGGGATGTGCGGGATGCGAGGCGCAAGCCGCTGCGCATGCTGGCGGTGATGGCGGAGCCTCTGGCCCTCGCGATGCGCGGGGTGGCGGGGGCGCTGCCGGAGGCCCCCTTCGTGCCCGAACCGGCCGAGGAAAAATCCGACTGGGGCTCGGCCATGGCCGCCGAGGCGACCCGGTTCAGGAAGCGCTGACCAGCGGCGAGGGCGAGAGTCGCCGGAACGCCAGTCCGTCGGCGTCGAACAGGTGGGCACGGGCGGGATCGATGTGCAGGGTCAGGGTCTCGCCGATCGCCGGCCGGACGTCGCCGGGCAGTTGCACCGTCAGGGTCTCGGGCGTGGCAGCGTGGGTGACATAGGCATAGGTGGCGTGGCCGAGGGTCTCGACGAAGGCGACGGTGGCTGTGATGGCGTCGCCCGGGCCGGACAGCGCCAGATGTTCGGGGCGGACGCCCAGCAGGACCGTCTGGCCCGGTCGTGAGGACCCGGCATCGACCGCGACCCGGAGCGTTTCGCCCGTCTCGGTCCGGACCCCCGCGCCGGTGGCCGAGGCCTCGATCCACTCGACGGCGAGCAGGTTCATCTTCGGACTGCCGATGAAGCCGGCGACGAAGCGGGTCCGGGGGTGTTCATAAAGGTCCATCGGCGTGCCGACCTGTTCGACCACGCCGCCGTTCAGCACCACGATCCGGTCGGCCAGGGTCATGGCCTCGACCTGGTCGTGAGTGACATAGATCATGGTGGTCCCGAGCCGCGCGTGCAGGCCGGCGAACTCATAGCGCATGCGCACCCGGAGGGCGGCGTCGAGGTTGGACAGGGGTTCGTCAAACAGGAAGACTTCGGGCTCGCGCACGATGGCGCGGCCGATGGCGACGCGCTGGCGCTGGCCGCCGGACAGGGCCTTGGGCTTGCGGTCGAGCAGGTCGGCGATGTTCAGGATTTCGGCGGCGGCGCTGACCCGGCGCTCGATCTCGGCCCGGTCGGTTTTGGCCAGCGTCAGTCCAAAGGCCATGTTCTGGCGCACGCTCATATGGGGGTAGAGGGCGTAGGACTGGAACACCATGGCGATGCCCCGGTCCGACGGGGACAGGGTGTTGACGACCCGGTCGCCGATGGCGACCTCGCCCGCGTCCGCGTCCTCCAGCCCGGCGATGACCCGAAGAAGTGTGGACTTGCCGCAGCCGGACGGGCCCACGAAGACCACGAACTCGCCGTCGGCGATGGTGAGGTCCACGCCCTTCAGGACTTCGGTCGCGCCGAACGCTTTGCGAATGCCCCGAAGGGCGACGTCGGCCATGCTCTGTTCCGTCCCGGTGATCGTCTTTTGGTACGACCGTAAGCGGTTACAGGCCGACCGCAAACAGTCCTTCTCCCGCAAGGGGGGAAGGATCCCGCCTACCCGTTCGGCTTCTTCTTGCCCTTGAACGGCTTGCCGGTGCCCTTGGGCTTGCCGGTCCAGGCCTTCTCGCCGGTCGGTGCCGAGTCCGCACGGGGGACCCACGGCTTTTTGGCCCCCTGGGGTTTGGCGACCCACGGCTTCTTGCCCTCCGGCACAGGACCGTCGGCCGTGCGCTTGACCCACGGCTTCTTCGCGGGAACCTCGCCGGTATCGACCTTGCCGGCCCAGGGTGTGCGCTCGGGCGGGGCGTCGCGCTTGACCCACGGCTTCTTCTCGCCGGCCGGCCTGTCCTCGCGGGGTTTCCACGCCGGCTTGTCGGCGCGGGGGAGACGGGCGCCTTCGGTCTTGTTGGCCCACGGTTTGCGCTCGGGACGCTCTGCGCCGACCGGAGTCTTGTCCCAGCGGCTGGGCGGCTTTTCCTTCGGACCCGGGGCAACAGCGTCCGAAACGGTGACGCCGTCCTCGGTCGAGGCCGCGACGGCGGCGCGGAATTTGGCCTCGGCCTCCCTGGTGATCTCGAACTTGGTCTCGCGATCGAAGATCTTGATCGAACCGATGTCGCGCTTGGTGACATGGCCGAGGCGGCAGATGGTCGGCAGCAGCCATTTGGGGTCGGCGTTCTTGTCGCGGCCGATGTTGACGCGGAACCAGACCATGTCGCCGCCGCGGGCGAAGTCCTGGAACGGGGCGTCGGGCTGGCCACGGTCGTTGACGCCCGACTGCTGCTGACGCTTCATCCGGTCGTCGTCATAGACGTCTTCCGGAGCCGGCAGCTTCTGGCGATACAGGCGGATCAGGGAGGCGGCGACCTGTTCGGGGGTGGTGCGCTCCAGCAGCAGCCGGCCCAGTTCCAGCGCCTCGGCGTCCTCGACCGGAGCGGTCAGGGCGGGGTCGGCCAGCAGGCGTTCGCGGTCCTTCTCGAGAATCATCTCGGCGCTGGGCGGCCCGGACCATTCGGCGACGATGGCGGCGGACTGCAGCATCAGCTCGACCTTGCGGCGGCGGGTGTAGCTGACCAGCAGGACGGAGACGCCCTTCTTGCCCGCGCGCCCGGTCCGGCCCGAACGGTGCAGCAGGCCGGCCTTGTTGACGGGGATCTCGGCGTGGATGACCAGCCCCAGGTCGGGCAGGTCCAGACCGCGGGCGGCCACATCGGTAGCGACGCAGACCCGGGCATGGCCGTCGCGCAGGGCCTGCAGGGCCTCGGACCGGGCCCCCTGTGTCAGTTCGCCGGACAGGCCGACGACGGAGAAGCCCCGCTCGCGCAGGGAGGCGGTCAGGTGTTTCACCCGCTCACGGGTGTTGGCGAACACCAGCGCGCCGGGGGCCTCGAAATAGCGCAGCACATTGACGACCGCGAGTTCGATCTCGTTGGGGGCCACGCGGATGGCCTTGTACTCGATATCGGCGTGCGACTTGTTGCCGGCGACGGTGTCGATCCGGACCGCGTCGCGCTGATAGGTCTTGGCCAGCTGGACAATGTCGCGGGCCAGGGTGGCCGAGAACATCAGGGTCCGGCGCGTTTCGGGCGCGGCGTCGAGGATGAAGGTCAGGTCTTCCTGGAAGCCCATGTCCAGCATCTCGTCGGCTTCATCCAGCACGACGGCGCGGGCCTCGGACAGGTCCAGCGCCCCGCGTTCCAGATGGTCGCGCAGGCGGCCCGGCGTGCCCACGACGATATGGGCCCCGCGCTCCAGCGCCCGGCGCTCGACCTTGGGATCCATGCCGCCGACGCAGGAGACGATGCGGGCCCCGGTCTGGGCGTAGAGCCAGGTCAGCTCGCTCGCGACCTGCTGGGCCAGTTCGCGGGTCGGGGCGATGACGAGGGCGAGGGGCGCACCGAAATCGGTGAACTTCTCCGCTTCGCCAAGCAGGGTCGGAGCGAGGGCGAGGCCGAAGGCGACAGTCTTGCCCGACCCGGTCTGGGCCGAGACCAGCAGGTCGCGTCCGGTTCCATCCTCGGCCAGGGCGGCTTCCAGCACGGCGGCCTGGACGGGGGTGGGTTCGGCATAGCCGCGTTCGGACAGGGCGCGGTCGAGCGCGGGATGGCTGGCGGGGAAGGGCATGGCGGTTCCGTAGGGCGCCGGGCCCGGATTGGCGAGCGGCGCGGGTCTGTATGGGCAAGCCGCGCGAGTTTTCGCGGGGCGTGGTCCTTGCCCGCCGATCAAGGCCGAATGAGGGTGATGCGGCGGAAAGGTGTCGAAATCTGACCTCCGTTCCGCGAGCGTGCCAGGATCGCGGTCCGCTCAGACCGTCGCGGCACCGGTGTAGCGCCGGGGCACGCGCGCGGTGATCGAGGTCAGCAACTCATAGCCGATCGTCCCCGCCGCCGCGGCGGCGTCATCCAGCAGGCGGTTGGCACCGAACAGTTCGACCGGTTGGTCGGGGAGGACCTCCAGTCCGGTCACGTCGACGGCGATCACGTCCATGGAGACGCGGCCGATCAGCGGGCGCAATTGTCCCGCGATCCAGACCCTTCCCGCAGGCGCGCTGCTGCGCAGGACGCCGTCGGCATAGCCCGCGCCGCAGGTCGCGACCTGACGCGGGGTGTCGGTGATGAAGCCCCGCGAATAGCCGACGCTTTCCCCCGCCGGAACGGTCCGGACCTGAAGGATTTCAGCGGTCAGGGTCGCGACAGGCCGGAGACGCCCGTCCGGACGGCCTTCCGGCCCGCCCCCATAAAGGCAGATGCCGGGCCGCACCGCGTCGAAGCCATAGTCCCGGCCAAGGAAACAGCCGCCCGAGTTGGCGAACGACCTGAGGGCGTCCGGGTAGCGGCTGGCGCTGGCGGCGAAGGCGTCGCGCTGGCGGCGGTTCATGGGCTGGGCCGGATCGTCGGCGCAGGCAAGGTGGCTCAGGACGAGTTCCAGACCGGCGAAAGCGTCCGGGGCGTCTTCCGGCCGGAAGCCCAGCCGGTTCATGCCGGTGTCGATCTGGAGCCCGCAGGGGCCGCCGCCTGCCGCGGTCCAGGCGGTCAGCTGGTCGCCGTGGTTCAGGATGGGGCGCAAGCCGGCTGATTTCAGGGTCTCTGCAGTTTTGCCGACGCAGCCGTCGAGGACGTAGATCGTCGGGGTCGATCCGAGGGCGGCGCGGAGGGCCAGCCCCTCGGCCAGCCGGGCCACGAAGAAGGTGCGCGCGCCCTCGGCCATCAGCCGGGTCGCCACCGGAACCGCGCCCAGACCGTAGGCATTGGCCTTGACGACGGGATGGGCGGGAACGCCGGTCATCGCTTCCAGCGCATGGAAGTTGTGCGACAGGGCGTCGAGGTCGACGGTCAGTGTGGCAGGCGTGGACATTCGCGCCTTATGCCGCAAGAACGTTGCCGGAAAACAGGAAAAGCGACCGGTGGATACGCCCGGCGGTGTCCTTGACTTGGGGCGACGGCTGAACGACCTGTGCCGCCCGCTTTCAAGGTCTGCCCCGCCCATGTCCGTCAAGGTCCGTTTCGCCCCGTCGCCCACCGGCAAGCTTCATGTCGGCAATGTCCGCACCGCCCTGGTCAACTGGATGTTCGCCAAGGGGCAGGGGGGCAGTTTCGTCCTGCGGATCGACGATACCGATCTGGCGCGCTCGACACCCGAGTTCGAACAGGGGATCGAGGACGACCTGACCTGGCTGGGGCTGGTCTGGGATGAACGGTACAACCAGTCGCAACGGTTCGACCGCTATCACGACGCGGCCGAGCGCCTGAAAGCCGCCGGGCGGCTGTATCCGGCATGGGACACCCCCGAGGAGCTGGACCGGCGACGCAAGGTGCAGCTGTCGCGCGGCCTGCCGCCGATCTACGACCGGGCTGCCCTGGTTCTGACGGACGCCGAGAAGGCCGCGTTCGAGGCCGAGGGTCGCAAGCCCCACTGGCGTTTCAAGCTGGACGGGCGCCGCGTCGCCTGGGAGGACCTGTCGCGCGGCCATGCAGAGGTGGACACGGCCTCGATGTCGGACCCCGTGCTGATCCGCGAGGACGGCCTGTATCTCTATACCCTGCCGTCGGTGGTAGACGACATCGACATGGGCATCACCCACGTCATCCGCGGTGAGGACCACACCACCAACACCGGGGCCCAGATCGAGATCTTCGAGGCCCTGATTGCCGCGGGCCTCGGCGCGACGGTGCCGAATTTCGCCCATATGCCCCTGCTGGTCGGGGCAGACGGGGCGGCCCTGTCCAAGCGGCTGGGCTCGCTGTCGGTCGCCGAGATGCGCGATCAGGGCTATGAGCCGATCGCCATCACCAGCCATCTGGGCCGGATCGGGACCTCGGACCCGCTGGAGGTCGCCGACAGCCTCGTCGCGCTGGGGCAGGGCTTCAGCTTCGACAAGATGGGCCGGTCACCGGCGCGCTACGACACCGAGGATCTGGACCGGCTGAACGCCCAGGCGCTGCATGCCATGCCCTACGCGGCGGCGCAGGCCCGGCTGGCCGCCCTGGATTGCGGCCTGGGTGAGGCGTTCTGGGACGCGGTGCGCGCCAATCTCACGAAGTTCGGCGATGTCGTGGACCTGGCCAGGATCGTCCGGGGCCCGGTGACACCGGTGATCGAGGACGCGCAGTTTGCAGCGGCGGCGCTGGGGGTCCTGCCGGACGAGATCGGCGCAGACGCCTGGTCGGTCTGGACCGGGGCCGTAAAGGAGACGACCGGAGCCAGGGGCAAGGCGCTGTTCATGCCGTTGCGCCACATCCTGACCGGTCAGCCGCACGGGCCGGATATGGCGACGATCGTACCGCTGATCGGCCGGGAGCGGATCGCGAAGCGGTTGCGCGGCGAGATCGCCTGACGCGCACGCGGGCGGCCGGGGCCGCCCGCGTCGGATGGATCAGGCGTTGCAGACAGCGAGTTCTTCCGCCGTCAGGGCAACGCCCTTCCACGAGAACTCCGTGACCGCGCCCAGACGCGCGACGACCCGGCGGCAGGCGCGCGGGGCGGGCTGGCTGGTGCCGCCGGACCCGGTGCAGATCGCGCCTTCACAGCGCCAGCGGGCGCCGTCGACGATGAGAGGGCGGGACGGCGCGCCGGCCGCATCAGCGAGCACGGCCCGCGTGCCGGCAGCCGTCTGGGCGAGGGCAGGTCCGGAAACGAGGACGCCACAGAGGACGAGGGCGGACAGAAGGGCGCGCATGATCGGGCTCCGGTGCAGGGGGCCGAGACCGGCCCGTGAGACAAGGAGAACCATGGGCAGTTTTTTTAGGAAACTGTCAACCGACCATTTCAGGGGCCGTGAAGATCAGGTGGTCATTGATCACTTATCGCTGATCATATTTCAAGGCCGGGGGATGACCGGCAGCGCTCAGGGCCGTCATCGCGTCCTCAACCGTGTCGCAAACGACCCAGGCCTTGAGAAACGAAGGCGGAGTGAAGCCGGCCTCGACGCTGTGGCGCATCAGGTCGAAGAAGGTTTCCCAGAAGCCGAGCACGTTGAGGAAGATGACCGGCTTGCCGTGGAGGTCGAGCCGCTTCCACGACAGCAGTTCGACCACCTCCTCCAGCGTGCCGATCCCGCCGGGGGCCACGACGAAGGCGTCGGACTGGTCGTACATGATCTGTTTGCGCTCATGCATCGAGGTCACGACGAGGGTCTCGACCTCGTCGAACAGCCGCTCACGGCTGCGCAGGAAGGCGGGCATGACGCCCAGAACGCGCCCGCCCGCCGCATGGGCGGCCCGCGCCGAGGCCCCCATCAGCCCCACGCCTCCGCCGCCATAGACGAGGCGCCAGCCCGCAAGGGCAGAGGCCGTTCCGAAAGCGGCCGCCGCGTCTGTGTAACGGGGGTCGGCGGAGTCCGAGGAGCCGCAGAAAAGGCAGACGGACGGGCCGTCGAAGGGAGCGATCGGGGCGGACGACGCGGACATGGATCCTCGGGCGACAGGAAGGGGGCGACAGGCCGACGCGCGCCGGTCTATCTGGGGCGACAGTCCTACAGCCCCGAAAGACAGGATGAAACGACCGATCGCCCTTGGCCTGATCATCGTCGCGATGGCCGCAGTGTCCGCCTGCGGGGACCGGCCGGCTCCGGAGACCCGGACCGTCCCGGCCCCTGACACGTGGGTCACCCCGCCGCAGATCGATGCGGTTACGGGTACGGGAAGCGATCTGAACGTGCAGGGCAGCGCGGCCCCGTTGGGACGGGTGGTCGTCGCCCAACAGGGCGGGCAGGCCTATGCCGTGGCGGCCGACGCCGAGGGCCGGTTCGAGCTTCGCATGCCCCGACCGCGGCAGGACACCCTGTTCGTCGTCGAGGCCCGGGCCGGCCAGGTTGCCTATCCCGCTCCGTATCGCCTGCTGGTGGCCGGGGACCCCGCCGGTCCCATTGCGCTTCTGTCGATTGGCGCGCCGACGCTGCGGCTCGATCCGGGCCCGTCGCTCGATTCGGTCGACAGTGATGGCCGGGCGGCGGTCCTCTCCGGACGGGCCCCACCGGAAAGAGTGGTCGCCCTTGCTGTGGGTCCGGCACCAGCACAGCGGGTGGTCTCGAACGGCCGATGGAATCTCGTCGTCGCGGGCGGTGCCGCAGACTCGCTGGACGTCGATGGTGTCGTCTATTCGCCGCCTGTCGGCGTGCCTGCTGCGGCCGGGGTCCTGGTCCGCGCAGGGGCCGGGTGGCAGATTCGCTGGGAGGGTGCTGGCGGTGCCCGGCAGTCGACCTGGTTTCCGGACCGGGCATCGCGAGGCGCTCTGCCGGCGGGACGATGACGGGGTGGACCCTCAATCGATGCCCGGGCGGACCGCGCCGCAGGAACGCCTGGTCAGACGGACTGCCGGCCTTGGTCTGCTCTGATCGCCTTCCCGTCCTGGGACGAGATGGCTCCGCGGGTAGGATTCGAACCTACGACCAGCCGATTAACAGTCGGCTGCTCTACCACTGAGCTACCGCGGAACAGAGGCTCGGGAGGCGGGCCTATAGCAGCGGCCGTCTCCGTCGCGCAACGGGAAATGTCGTGTATGTCCATCCAGTTCATCGAAGATCCCGAGGATCCCCGCGTGGCGGCCTATCGCGACATTCGCGAGCGCGACCTCACAGGGCGGGAGGGCCTGTTCATCGCCGAGGGGGAGGTGGTGCTGCGGACCCTGTTGTCCTCCGCATCCCTGTGCCGGCCGCGATCCCTGCTGATCGCGGCGAACCGGCTGGCGGCGCAGTCGGATCTGATCGCGGACGTCCCCGCCGGTGTCCCGGTCTATGCCGCGGCCCAGCCGGTGCTGGACCGGGTGGCCGGCTTTCCGCTGCATCGGGGCCTGCTGGGTCTGGGCGAGCGTCCGCCCGAGCGGACCGTCGCCGGGGTGTTGGCGGGCGCGCCGGACGACTGTCTCGTCCTCGCCTGTTCCGGCATCGGCAACCACGACAATATGGGCGGCCTGTTCCGTAACGCGGCCGCTTTCGGAGCGGCGGCGGTTCTGCGGGACGACCGCTGCTGCGATCCCTTCTATCGCAAGGCGATTCGCGTGTCGGTCGGAGCCGTCCTGAGGACGCAGGGCGCGGCCGCGGAGTCGCTGGATGGCCTGGTGTCGGCGCTGGAGACCGCCGGGTTCGAGATCATCGCCCTGTCGCCCGGGGGCAGCGAACGGCTGGGGACGCTGAAGCCCGGCGGACGGCAGGCCATCCTGGTTGGCTCGGAAGGCCCCGGGCTCCCGCCGGCGATCCTGTCCCGGCTGAGGACGGTGGGAGTGCCGATGGCGGGCGGGTTCGACTCCCTGAACGTGGCGGTGACCAGCGCTCTGGCGCTGCATCAGCTGTCAAACGTGTCGGTTCGCTGACAAAGGCGTGAAATCAGCGTCTTAACCTTTTGTGCACCTTGATGAACGGCGGTTTGTATGGCGCTGTAGGGCTCCGGGAGGAGACCATGGCAAGCATACTGGGGTTCATGAGCCGCAATCTGCGGATCGCCATCACCGTCGCGGTGGTTGCAGGCGCGGTCGGGGCCGCCGGCGCCATCGGATGGATCACCGCGCCGATCTGACGGGGTACCGGGCAGACGGGGGATTCGCCGCTTGCGGGATCGCGATGGAGGCCTGACCGGGAATCGAACCCGGGTGCAAGGATTTGCAGTCCTCTGCGTCACCACTCCGCCATCAGGCCATGAGAGCCGTCGAAGGCCCCCGAGATCGCGAGGGACGTCCGCTATCAGATCGGATTGTCGGCTGCAACGCACGGACCTATAAGCAGCCCAGTTTTCCCGCTTCCCCGACCTCAGGATACCCGCGCCTATGGATTTCGTCGCCGCACGCAAGGTCATGGTGGATTCTCAGGTCCGGGTGAACGACGTGACGGACAGAGGGCTTCAAGCCGCTCTCCTGGCTGTTCCGCGCGAACGGTTCTGCGATCCGGACCGGGCCTGGTCCGCCTATAGCGAGGTCGAGGTGCCGATCGCCGGCGACCGGCGCCTGATGCAGGCCCGGGAGGTGGCGAAGTTGTTGCAGGCCCTCGACGCGCGGCCGGGCGAGACCGCCCTGGCGATCGCCGCGCCCTACGCCGCGGCCGTGCTGGCCGAACTGGGCGTGTCCGTGACGGCCCAGGAAGCGGACCAGTCGGTCATGGACGTTACAGGGCCGGCGCTCGAGGACGCCGGGATCACCACGGTGGTCGCTGCCCTGGGCGCACCGGTCGGGCAGGACTGGGATATCATTGTGTCCGAGGGCGCGGTCGCCGTGCGCCCGACCGCCTGGCTGGAGCGATTGCGGGTCGGGGGGCGGCTGGGCGTGGTCGAACGCCACGGTCCGAACGGTCGCGCCGTGCTCTATGTGAAGGGCCGGGAGGGCGTTTCGCGTCGTGAACTGTTCGACGCCGCCCCACCGGTGCTGGCCGAAATGACACCGGAGCCGGTATTCGTTCTCTAGCGCGCTGCGACACGGTGGACCCCACTGGCGCTCGCGTGAATAAAACTTAACTGGCGCAGCAAGGGCGACTTCCCGCACTACGCCAGACAAAAGGATAGCGGCGCTGTTCGCAGCGCCTGTCAGGATATGGCCATGTTCAAACGTTCACGCGCGCTCGCTTCCGTTGCCATTCTGGCCGTTACGGCGTCGCTCGCCTCGCCGGCCTGGGCCGAGACCCTGCGCGACGCCATCGCCCTGGCCTACCGTACCAATCCGACCTTGCAGGCCCAGCGGGCGCAACAACGGGCCCTGGATGAAAGCGTGCCCCAGGCGCGGGCCGGTCTTCGTCCTGACGTGACGGTCAGCAGCACGACCAGTTACTCGCGCACGGACGGTCCGAACCGGGTCGGCGTCGACATCAACGGTGACGGTGTGTTTGAGGTGCCGCCATCAGATGGCGTGAGTGACGCTGATTCGACCGGCGCCAGCATCGGACTGAACCAGACGCTCTACTCCGGCGGTCGGGTCGCGCGAGCGATCGATGCCGCAGAGGCCGGCGTGCGCAGCGGACGCGAGACCCTCCGGGGTATTGAACAGCAGGTCCTGGCGGCGGTGATCCAGGCCTATGTCGATGTCCAGCGGGATCTGGAAATCCTGCGCATCCGCGAGGCCAACCTCTCCGTGCTCCGGCGCCAGCTGGAGGAGTCAAACGCCCGCTTCGAGGTCGGGGAGATCACCCGGACTGACGTGTCCCAGTCCGAGGCCCGTCTGGCCCAGTCGGAGGCCGATCTGGCCGGAGCCCAGGCCCAGCTTTCCGTTTCCCGTGCCGCTTACGCCGCCGTTATCGGCCAGGCCCCCAGCAATCTGGAGACGCCGCCGACCTTGCCGGGCGTGCCCACCGATTTCGAGGCCGCCCTCGACATCGGGCTGGCTGAAAACCCGGGCGTGCTCGCAGCGCAGTATGACCTGCAGGCCGCCGAGGCGCGTCACGCCCAGGCGAAATCTGCCTTCATGCCGTCCGTGGGGCTTTCGACCAGCTATGGCGGCACCACCGGCGTTTCCGATTTCGATCTGTCCGATCGGACCACCCAGTTCCAGGCGGGGGTCAGCGTTTCCGTGCCCCTGTTCACCGGGGGGTTGAACCGCTCGCGCGTGGTGCAGGCCCTCGAACAGGCCAACGCGGCCCAGATCGAGATCGAGCGGCAGAAACGCGTCGTCCTGCAGAATGTCAGCAGCGCCTTCGCCAACGTGATTTCCAGTCGGGCGCAGCTTGAGGCCGGCGAAGCGGGCGTTCGCGCCGCCCGGGTTGCCGCTGAGGGCGTCAGACAGGAGCAGCAGGTTGGTTTGCGGACAACGCTCGATGTGCTGAACGGCGAACTCGAGCTCCGCAACGCCGAAATCAATCTGGCGGTGGCGACCCGTAACCAGTACGTGGCCCAGGCGTCGCTGCTGAGCGCTATGGGCCGGCTGGGCGGTGAGGATCTGGCTCCGGGACTGGATATCTATGACGCCGGCAGCAACGCTGCGCGCGTCCGCAATCGGGGCGGCCTGCCCTGGGATGGCCTGATCGAGACCCTTGACCGGATTGCGGCACCGGGCATCACACCGGCCAATGATACGGAGGACGCCCCGATCGACGCCCGGCTGAAGTCCCCGGCGGCGCCGACGGCTCCGAACGCGGATTAACCTGAAAGGCGAAAAGTTCCGTTGATTCCGATGGGCGTTGATGCGACGAAACACGGGGGGCGGGGACGAAACCATCGGCGCGCGTCCCTCGCCCGGCGCATACAGACCCGCCGCGTTTCTCCAGGTTCGTCGAAGGCCAGATCATGACCGACACCACCGCCCAGGAACCGACGATGGAAGAGATCCTGGCGTCGATTCGCCGGATTATCTCCGAGGACGAGGCCCCGGCCGCCGCTCCGGCTCCGGTTGCTGCGGAACCTGCACCCGAGCCCGCGCCAGAGCCCCGGCCGGAGCCGGCTGCCGAGACGGACCCGAGCCCGGAAGCGCAGCCGGAACCCGTCGTCGCCGAAAGCGAGGACGAGGAAATCCTTGATCTGACGGACAGATACGAGGCCCCGGCAGCCGAGAGCATCGGCGACCTTGACGTTTCCGGGCCGTCCGATGAGCCCGAGCCCGAGCCCTTCCCCGCGGCGGCGTCCGAGCCCGAGCCCGCGCCTGTGTCACGCGCCCCGGCCCCCGAACCTGAGGAGGCCCTTGTCGGTGAAACCGCAGCGGCCAGTGCGGCCTCGGCCTTCGCCGGACTGGCCGCCAGTTTCCGCCAACCCGAGCCGACTCCGACCGGAGGCACCGGGCCGACCATCGACGATCTGGCGCGCGCCCTGTTGCGGCCGATGCTGAAAGACTGGCTGGACGAGAATCTGCCGGGGATCGTTGAGACCGCCGTGAAACGGGAAGTCGAACGGATCGCCCGGTCCAGCTAGACCAGGCACGGGCCGCTTCGTGACGGCGGCCTTCGACCGTTCATTCCGATTGCAGAGCGTCAGCCCTCGACGTCGGTGACAGGACGATCATGCCCGTCGGCCCGTTCGGTGACCCAAGTCCCGGACGCGTCGGCGTATTCGATCATCGCGGTCTGGTCCGCCACGCGCTGTTCGCGACTGGCGAGGACCGCCGCGGCCCGGGCGGAGTAATGGCTCGGGAAGGTTTCGGAGAAGGTGTCGCCCACCTTGTAGGCCCAGCCGCCGTCGTGTTCGACGATGCGATAGGTGATCTGGGTCATGAGCGCGCTCCATCAACTGCAGACACCGTGATCGCACGTTCCTGGCGCGGGCGCACCCCGGCCGGCCGACGGCCAGCCTTTCGCCGCCCACCGCGGGTGCGGCGGGGACCTTACGAAGATTTCACCTCGGCCGGCGCATCCGTGGCGGCCTCTGGCTGCCTCTTGTTGTCATAAGGGCCAGACGTCAGGTTCGGTCGATTGTTGAAGAGGCTAGACCCATGGAAGATTTTATCCCGCTGTTTGCGATTTTCGCCGTCTTCGGCACCATCACGGCCATCGTCGTCGGGCCAAGCTATCTGAAGAGCCGGGAGCGGCGCGACATGCAGGCAACCGTCCGCGCCGCCATCGACAAGGGCCAGCCGCTACCGCCCGAAGTGATCGAGGCGCTCGGCCGGGAGGCGACCAAGAACCTGCCCAGCCGCACGCGTGACATCCGCCGGGGGATCATCTGGCTGGCAACCGGTATCGGCATTGCCGCCTTCAGCCTCATCAACGATCTGGCCGGTTTCGGCGACGACTGGGAAGGCGGCAGTTCGAATTTCGACGGCGGTCTGCTGGGCATCGCTGCGATCCCGATCACCATCGGCCTCGCCTTTATCGTCCTGAGCTTCTTCAACAAGAACAGGGACTGAGGTCGGCCGGACAGGGGGATCTGGAATGGCCAAGGCCTTGATGGACCAACACGACGTCGAGCTCGCCGCCCTCGCGGCGGCGGGCGGCCGGCGGGAGTTCGGCGAGCTCGTTCGCCGGCATGGCTCGGCGGTGCGCGCCCTGCTTCGCCGGATGGGGGCCCAGGGGGCGGAGGCGGACGACGTGGCCCAGGATGCCTTCCTGCAGGCGTTTGAGAAATGCGCCGAGTTTCGCGGGGAGGGGACCTTCGCCGCCTGGGTCAAGCGCATCGCCGCACGGCTGTATCTCAGGCGCAAGGCGCGGGACGCCCGCTATGTCGCCGAGACCGCGACCGAGGAGATCGCGCCGGTCATCGACACGCCGGGTCTGGTCGACCTCGATGAGGCGCTGAAAGCGCTCAATGAAACAGAGCGGCTGTGCGTCTCCCTCTGTCATGGCGCGGGCCTGTCTCACCCGGAGATCGCCGCCGCCATGAATCTGCCGCTTGGAACGGTGAAGTCACATGTCAAACGTGGTCTGGATAAACTCCGTGCCCGGCTTTCGCCGGACGCCGGACAGCCGGGGAGGGCGACCCATGTCGTCTGATGAATTCGATCCGGCGATCGAGCGGTTGTTCGCCAGGACGCCGCCGATGGCGGATGCGGCGTTGTTCGCCGCCGATGTCGAGACCCGGCTTCAGTCCTCGAACCGCGTCCGCAGTCTGGCCCTGACGGCGGCCGGGCTGGTCGGCGGTGTGATCGCGGTCCGGGAATCGGTGAACCTGAACTTTACGCTGTCCGATGCCAATGCACCGGTCGCGGGGCGCGCCCTGGGTCAGGGGCTGCAGACCGCCAGCCTCGATCTCCAGGGCGCCGTCGCCTCGGCGCTCGCCCGCAGCGGCTTTGCTGATCTTACGCTTGGGTCGATGGGCGGAATGCAGCTATTCTGGCTGGCTGCGGGCGCGCTGATCGCCCTTGCCGCCGCCGCCGTGGTGACCTTGTCCCAGGAGATCTGAACGTGTCGAGCCAGAAGCCGGAGGTCGTCAAACGCCTCGCCGCCCCGGACATCATGAAGCGCAAGGGCGGGGAACCGATCGTCTGCCTGACGGCCTATGACGCCCCGACCGCCGCCCTTCTGGACGATCACTGCGATTTGTTGCTGGTCGGGGACAGCGTGGGCATGGTCGTGCACGGCCTGCCCAATACGGTCGGGGTCACGCTGGAAATGATGATCCTGCACGGTCAGGCGGTCATGCGGGGGTCCCGCCGCGCCATGGTGGTCGTGGACATGCCCTTCGGCAGCTATGAGGGCGGCAAGGAGATTGCCTACGACAACTGCGCCCGGGTGATGAAGGAGACCGGGGCCCAGGCCGTGAAGCTGGAAAGCGGGCCGACCGTGCCGGAAACCATCGCCTATCTGGTCCAGCGCGGCATTCCGGTCATGGGACATGTGGGCCTTCGTCCCCAGGCCGTGCTGACGGAGGGGGCGTTCAAGGCCAAGGGCCGGACCGACGATGAACGTCTGCGGGTGATGGCCGAGGCCGAGGCCACGGCGGATGCCGGAGCGTTTGCGATCGTGATCGAGGGCACCGCCGAGGGTGTGGCGCGCGAGATTACGGCAGCGATCGACACGCCAACGATCGGGATCGGAGCCTCGGCGGCCTGCGACGGCCAGATCCTGGTGACGCCGGACATGCTGGGCCTGTTCGACTGGACGCCGAAATTCGTCCGCAAATACGCCGATCTGCGCGGCGAGATCGACCGTGCGGTCGCCAGCTACGCCTCGGATGTGAAGGCCCGCCGTTTTCCTGCCGAAGTCGAGACGTACTTCGCCAAAAAGCCGGCAATGCCGTAGCCCCCGCGTTGCGAGGGCGAGGTCGAACCTCTAGGGTCCGCGCCGATTGGCTTTGCAGCGATTTTTGGGGCGACTCCACCTGTGACTGATGTCTTTGAAGAGGTCGAGGAGGAGATCCGCTCCGAACGGCTGAAGCGTCTCGCCCGCACCTGGCTGCCGGTTGTCGGGGGCATCCTCGCCCTCGCCCTTCTGGTCACCCTCGGGTGGTGGGGCTGGCAGAGCTATCAGACGGGCCGCGCCCAGACCGCGTCGATCGCCTATCAGCGGGGCCTTGAGGCGCTGCAGGGCGGCGACGGGGCAGGGGCCGAATCCGCCTTTGCCGAGGCCGAAGAGGCCGGAAACGGGGCCTACAGGGCGCTGGCCCTGCAGCAACGGGCCGGTATCGCCGTCACCGCCAACCGGATCCCCGAGGCCGTCACCCTGTTCGATGAAGCGGCGGAGGCATCCGGCGATCCCATTCTGGCGGACACCGCCCGGCTGAAAGCCGCCATGCTGGTCATGGACACGGCGACCCTCGACCAGATCGAGACCCGGCTTGAGCCGCTGACGGATGAGGGCCGGCCCTTGCGGCCCTTCGCCCAGGAAGCCCTCGGTCTCGCCCGCCTGCAGCACGGGCAGTCCGCGGAAGCCCGCGAGGTGTTCGTCCTGCTGACGCTCGGTCAGGACGTCCCCGATTCGGTTCGTCAGCGCGCCCAGGCCGCGATCGGCATGATCGATACCAACACCGCCGGCGGCCTCGCGGCCATCGTTGCGGCCCAGTCTGTCGCGCCGCCGGCCGTCACGGCGCCGCCGGCCGGTTCGGCCGGTGACCCCGCCGAAGAGCCCGCCGGGCCGACCGCGCCGTGACGACCAGCCCCCTGACGACCGGAGTTCGCATGACAAGCGTGACGCGCGTACTCAAGACCGCCCTGATTCTGGGCCTGGCCGCCTCCGTGGCGTCCTGTGCCTCGGCGCGCCGGATCCTGCCGTTCGGCCTGGGAGACGACAACACGCCCCGGGCGACCGCGAGCGAAGGCGAGCGGGTCTCCATCCTCGCGTTCGAGCAGCAGCTGGCACCCGCGGCCGGACTGGCCGGGCGGGACTTCTTCCTGCCGGGTCCGGTTTCGGCGACGGCCGCGCCACTGCCCGGCGGTACGGCCGAGAACCTGGTCGAGCATGTGATCGCCGCGCCGGAGTTCACGGTCGCATGGCGACGCCGTATCGGGGCGGGTTCGGCCAAGACGCAACAGGTGATGGCCCCGGTGGTCGCCGACGGTGGACGGGTGTTCGTGCTGGACGGCGAGTCCACGGTGGCGGCGGTCGATGCCGGCACCGGCGAGATTGTCTGGAAGACGGACGTCAAGCCTGACGGCCGCGAGGCCGCCGGGGGTGCCGCCCTGTTCGGCCTGCCCGTGCCCTTCGTCCCCGGCAGCGGCGGGGGAGCCCTGAGTGGCGGGTTTGGCGGCGGAGTCGCGGTCGGCGGCGGCAAGGTTTTTGTCGCCTCGGGCTACCGGACGATGTCAGCGCTCGACGCCGCATCCGGAGCGGTTCTGTGGACATCGGCTGTCGATGTGCCGATCCACGGAGCCCCGACGGTCGCGGGCAACCGCGTCTATGTCGTCGACGTGGACAACCAGATCATCGCCTTCAATACGATCACAGGCCTTCAGGACTGGTCCTACCGCGGCATCGTCGAGCCGGCCCGCATCCTGCGGGCGTCGAGCCCGGCGGTCAGTGGCGACACCGTCATCGCCCCGTTCTCGTCCGGCGAGGTCGTCGCCCTGCGCGCCTCCAACGGCCAGCCGGTCTGGAACCAGGTCCTGTCGCGTACCAGCCGCACCAGCGCCCTGTCGGAAATCCGCGACATCGCGGGTCGGCCCGTGATCTCCAGAGGCTTCGTCTATGCCGTCAGCCACTCCGGTGTGTTGCAGGCCATGGACATCCGCACGGGTCAGCCGCGCTGGACCCTGCCGGTCGCCGGCGTCAACGCGCCTCTGCCGGTCGGCGACGTCGTCTATGTCGTGTCCAAATCGGGTGAGCTGACGGTCATCAATCGGGATACGGGGGCCATCTACTGGACGCGGGACCTGAACGAAGGTCGCGTGCGCCAGGAAGGCGGCTTCCTCGGGTTCTGGGACAAGACCGTGCGTCCGGAATGGTCGGGTCCGATTCTCGCCTCGAACCGTCTCGTGCTGGTCAATTCCGACGGCGACGCCGTGGCCTTCGATCCGAAGACCGGAGCCGAGACCGCCACGATCCGCCTCGGCGCGCCCGCCTATATCGCCCCGGCCGCCTACAATGGCGCGCTTTACGTCCTGACCGACGACGGCGAGCTGGTCAGCATCCGCTGACCAATTCCCTCGAAACACGCTAGAAGGCCGACATGGCATTGAAGGTCGCCATCGTCGGCCGCCCCAACGTGGGCAAATCGACCCTGTTCAACAGGCTGGTCGGCAAGCGCCTCGCGCTTGTCGACGATCGCCCGGGCGTGACCCGTGACCGTCGCTATGCCGACGGCAATATCGGCGACATGGACCTGACCCTGATCGACACGGCGGGCTATGAGGACGTCACCGACGACAGTCTGGAAAGCCGGATGCGCGAGCAGACCGAGCTGGCGCTGGAGGACGGCGACCTGATCCTGTTCATGATGGATGCGCGCGAGGGCGTGACCTCGCTGGACGAGATCTTCGCCGAACGCCTGCGCAAGCAGCACAAGCCGGTCATCCTGCTGGCCAACAAGTCCGAGAGCCGCGAAAGCGGCGGCGGCGTGGGCGAGGCCTATTCTCTCGGCTTCGGCGAACCGGTCGCCATCTCCGCCGAGCACGGCGAAGGTATGGCGGACCTTTACGGTGCCATTCGCGACGCCTCGGTCGACATCTTTGTCGAGGAGCTCGACGAGCCGGACAAGCCGATCCGCATCGCCATCATCGGCCGGCCGAACGCCGGCAAGTCGACCCTGGTCAACCGGCTGATCGGCGAGGATCGTCTGCTGACCGGGCCCGAGGCGGGGATCACCCGCGACAGTATCTCGGTCGACTGGGAATACGAGGGCCACAATATCCGGCTGGTCGACACCGCCGGCATGCGGCGCAAGGCCCGGGTGCAGGAGAAGCTGGAGAAGCTGTCGGTCGCCGACACGATCCGGGCCATCACCTTCGCCGAGGTCGTTGTGCTGGTGATGGACAAGGACAATGCGTTCGACGTCCAGGACCTGCAGCTGGCGGATCTGGTCGAGCGGGAAGGCCGGGCCCTGGTCTATGTCGCCGCCAAATGGGACCTCGAGGAGGACCCGCAGGCCCGGATGGCCGAGCTGAAACATCTGGCCGAGGACAAGCTGCCGCAGCTGAAGGGTTCGCCCTTCGTCGCCCTGTCGGCCCATTCGGGCAAGGGCGTGGACCGGCTGATGCCCGCGGTCCTGGCCGCCCATGCGACCTGGTCGGTCAAGGTCAAGACCAAGGACCTGAACGACTGGCTGGCCATGGCCACCCAGAGGCATCCGCCCCCCGCCGTGGACGGCAAGCGGATCAAGACCAAATACATGGCCCAGACCAAGGCCCGCCCGCCCACCTTCGTGCTGTTCGCCAGCCGGGGTGGGGCCCTGCCGGAACACTATATCCGCTATCTGACCAACAGCCTGCGCGAGAGCTTCGACCTGCCGGGCACGCCGCTGCGCCTGACAGTCAAGGGCGGGTCGGACAACCCCTATGCGGCGGGCGGGGCCAAGTCCGGCCCCGAACGCTACAAGGGCGACGCCAAGACTGCGCCGCGCGCTGTGCGCAAGAAGGCGGATGAGGAGTCCCGGCTGCCCGGCAAGGCGCTGGAACAGAAGAAGACTCGCGTCGCCAAGCCCCGCGTCATCGGCGCGGTGAAGAACAGCGCCTCCAAGAAGGCGGGCTCCTCCGTCGCGGTCCAGAAGGGTGCCCGTGGCGGGGCCCGGCAGGTGTCCCGGTCGGGCCGGGTGCGCACCGGGCAGAAGCACGCGCCGAAGAAATAGGGCCGGGTTGACGCCCGATCAGCGTTCGCGGGGGGCGGTCAGTCCGGCGTCGGTGTGTTCGACCGGTTTCAACGTCCCATCCGACTCGTAATAGAGGTGCTCGGCCCGAACAGCCCGTCGGCCCAGCCCTCCCGTCTGATCCCCGATGGTCAGCGAGCCGTCGTGGTAGAAGAGATATCCCTCACCGCGGAAATCGACGATCCCGGGGTGGATGGTGAAACTGTTCTGCGCTGGGCCCGAAAGCTGTCCACGATGGGTCCAGGGGCCGGTCACGGCCGGCGCGGTGGCATAGGACAGCCTCTCGTCCCCCATCGTCACATGGTCCCGCGAGGCATAGGCCAGATAGTAGGTGTCGCCGCGCCGGTGGATCCACGGCCCTTCCTCGAAGTCCGGCAGTGCAATCTCGCCAATCGGCCCATCCAGTTCGATCATGTTCGGCTTCAGACGGGCGAAATAGCAGTTGCCGTTGCCCCAGATCAGCCACGCCACGCCCTCGTGATCCACGATCACCGTCGGATCGATGTCGTCCCAGCTGTGCGGCCCGTCCGGCGTCATGTCATTGGCGATCAGGGCGGATCCGCGCGCATCGACAAAGGGGCCGGTGGGACTGTCGGACACCGCGACGCCGATCGCCTTGCCCGGTCGTGTCGCGTCATGTTCGACCGTGGCGTAGAAATAGAAGCGTCCATTCCGCTCGATCGCCTGCGCCGCCCAGGCGTCCCTTGAGGCCCAGGCGAAGTCCGTCGCCCGCATGATCGGACCGTGCGTCGTCCAGCGCCGCAGGTCGGTGGTGGAGAAGACCAGCCACTCCTTCATCGTGAACATCTCGTCGCCGCGTGCCTCGTCGTGGCCGACGTAGACATAAAGCCGGTCGTCGACGACCAGAGGCGCCGGATCGGCGGTGAAGACATCCGGGAACAGCGGATTGGCCCCGGGTTCCTGGGCGAGTGCGGGCAGCACGGTCAGCGCCGTACAGAGCCCGGCCAGGGCCACGACCTTGGCCGTTCGCATCGGATAACGGATCACTGGCACGCCCCCATCGCCACTTTTGGTAACGCTACCTTACGACAGAAGCGCGCGAAAGGTGCGGCCGGGTCCGCTAGATCAGGGCCTCCACGCCGGGGCGGGCCTTCCAGTCGCGGAAGGCGACACGGGCCGGGGGCGTCAGATCCCCTCGCGCCAGTTCCACCACCAGCGGCCCGATCTCGGATGGGTGGGGCAGGGTGTCGGGGTCCTCGCCCGGAAAGGCCTGGGCCCGCATCTGGGTGCGCATGCGGCCGGGGTCCAGCACGCTGACCCGGATGGGGGTATTCTCGATCTCGTCGGCCCAGGCCAGCATCAGGGCCTCCGCCCCCGCCTTGGTCGCGGCATAGAGGCCCCAGAAGGCCTTCGGGTCGCGGGCGACGCTGGTGGTCAGGTGGATCACCCGCGCGGAACCGGAGGCCCGCAGCAGGGGCTCCAGCGACCGGATCAGCCGGTAGGTCGCCGTGAAGTTGGTCTTTTCGATCTTGGCGAAACCGCGCGGGTCGATATGGCTGACGGGCGTCAGACCCCCGGCCCCCAGGGTGGCCGCCGCATTGACCCAGACGTCCAGCCGGCCGAACCGCTCGAAAATGGCGCCGCCCAGACGGTCGATGCCGCCGCCGTCGATCAGGTCCAGCGGCACCAGCGTCGCGTGCCGGCCGGTGGCGGCGAAGATCTCGTCGTCGAGGTCTTCCAGTGCGCCCTGCGTCCGGGCGGTCGCCACCACATGAGCTCCGGCGGACGCGAGGGCCAGCGCGCTCTGATAGCCGATGCCGCGCGAGGCCCCGACAACAAGGGCAATGCGTTCGTTCAGGGGGAGGTCGGTCATCGCGCCTGATAGCGCGCGTGCGACCCCGCGGCCAAGTCGCTAATCGCCGTATCCGGGGCCCGGCTGCCACAGGCTGAAACTCATGCCCTGGTCGTCGCAGACCGAGACCGAGCGGCCCGATTCGCTTTCCGCCGGTATGGCGCTGCGACCGCCCAGCCGGGTCACCTCGGCGCAGGCCGCGTCGATATCCTCAACCCGGAAATAGAGATTGGCATGGTCGCGCGTCCGCTCGACCTTGGTGAAGCCGAGAGCCGGCCCGCCGTTTGCGCCCGCTTCGACGACATGGGCGTAGGTCTCGCTGGAGGCCGCCTCGTCGAAGGTCCAGCCGAACAGGGCCCCGAAGAAGGTCCGGGCCTTCGCGAGATCGACGGTTCCGAGGGTGAAATAGCCGAGGTGAGCGGTCATTCCCGTCTAAGCGCTGACGAGCAGGGAAAGTTGCCGGCCGACGGCTTCGCGTCCGCCTTCCGCGATCTCGCGATCGACCAGACGGGTCGGGTATTCTCCGGTGAAATAATGGTCGGTGAACTGGGGGCTGGCGTCGTCGCGGCCAGTCTCGCCCATGGCCTTGTACAGCCCGTCGACGGAAAGGAAGCCGAGAGAGTCGACCTCCAGCATCTGGCGCATCTCTTCCATCGTCTTGTTGGCGGCCAGAAGCTGATCCCGTTCCGGCATGTCGATGCCATAGAAGTCAGGCCACAGGATCGGCGGGCTGGCGGAGCGCAGATGGACCTCGGCGGCCCCGGCGTCACGCACGGCCCGAACGAGTTTCACCGAGGTGGTGCCGCGCACGATCGAGTCGTCGATCAGGACGACCCGCTTGCCCTCAATCACGGCCCGGTTCGGGCTGTGTTTCATGGCCACGCCCTTCTGCCGCGCGCCCTGGCTGGGCTGGATGAAGGTGCGGCCCAGATAGTGGCTGCGAATGATGCCCATTTCATAGGGGATGCCGCTCTCGCGGGCATAGCCGAGGGCCGCCGGGACGCCGGAGTCGGGCACGGGCACGACGACGTCGGCGTCGACGGCGTGTTCGCGGGCGAGGGCCTCGCCCATGCGCTTGCGTACACCATAGACCGAACGACCGTTCACGACGCTGTCGGGGCGCGAGAAGTACACATACTCGAACAGGCACGGCCGGGCCGCGCGGGCGGGGAAGGGCTTGATCGAACGGAAGCCGTGATGGTCGATGACGATGACCTCGCCGTGCTCGACGTCGCGCTCGAAGGTCGCGCCGATGGTGTCGAGGGCACAGGTCTCGGACGCGAGCACCCAGGCCTCGCCCAGCCGGCCCAGGACCAGGGGACGGATGCCCAGCGGATCGCGGGCCCCGATCATCTTGGTGCGGGTCTGGGCCACCAGGGCATAGCCGCCCTCGATTCGCGCCAGGGCGTCGATGAAGCGGTCGACGATCTTGGCCTTCCGGCTGCGGGCGATGAGATGAAGGATGACCTCGGAATCCGAGGTCGACTGGAAGATCGAGCCCTCGCCGACCAGCTGGTTCCGCAGATAATGAAAATTGGTCAGGTTGCCGTTGTGGCCGATGGCGATCCCGCCCTGGTCCAGATCGGCGAACATCGGCTGGATGTTGCGCAGGAAGCTGCCGCCGGCGGTGGAGTAACGGGTGTGGCCCACGGCGGCATGGCCGGGCATGCGTTTGGGCAGGTCCGTGCCGCCGAAGGCCTCGCCCACATGGCCCATGTGCCGCTCGGTGTGGAAACGGTCCGCGTTGACCGAAGCGATGCCGCAGGCCTCCTGACCGCGATGCTGCAGGGCGTGCAGGCCCAGCGCCACGATGCCCGAGGCCTCATCCTTTTCAGCCCCCCAGACCCCGCACACGCCGCACTCCAGACGCGGACGGTCGTCGTCGGCGTCGCGATGGTGCGCCCGGTGAACAACCGGGGCGGCGATGTCGTGGTTCAGGCTGCGCATCGCGGGCTCCGATGACAGGCGAAATTCAAGGGGCGGTGGACGGGGGCGAGGTAGGGCCGGATTGGGTCGGGGGCAAGGCAGGATCGTCGGAAAAGCCTCTGCGGACGGACGAATCGACGATGGGGCTGATGGCATCGGCGCCCCGGCCGATCCCGGGCAGGATGATCTGGATGGCCCGGGCCGCCCCGGCACTGAGCGGCCGGAGCGCCGCTTCGCTCAGCCAGCGCGGGGTCTGCTCGCCCGGCATGGCGGCGACGATGACCAGATGAATGGCCCCCAGCAGCACCAGAGACCGGCCCGCGCCGACCAGAATCCCCAGAAACCGGTCGATCCCGCCCAGCCGCGGATGGGCCTGGGCCTTCTTCGACAGCACGGACCCGAATATCCGGATGCCGAAATAGACCAGCAGGAAGGTGGCGACGGCCGCGGCGATCGATCCGGCCCAGTCCGGGTCGATCAGGGCGCGGCCCAGCGGCGCGCTGAGCGGCAGGGCCACGAGGGCGACGAAGGCGGCCAGCACGAAGCTGAGCAGGGTGATGATCTCGCGCGTCCCGCCGCGCACCCAGCCGGCCGCGGCCGAGGCGAGGATCACGAGCAGGGCGAAGGCGTCGAAGCCGGTCATTCAGGTCCCGTGAGCCGCATGCGAACCCTAATAGCTGTTCTGCGAGATTCGTTCGACCGCTTCCGCCAATCGGCTGACACCAGTGATGGCCACGCCGCCGCCCTTGACGGTCAGGGGCGGGGAGAGGGCCTGGTCGAAGCCCAGCTTCTGCGCCTCCCTCAGGCGCGCCTCGGCCCGGCCCACGGCGCGGACCTCGCCGGACAGGCTGATCTCGCCAAAGACGATACAGCCCTGGGGCAGGGGCATGTCGGTGGCTGAGGAGATCAGGGCGGCGGCGGCGGCCAGATCGGCCGCCGGCTCATTGATGCGCAGGCCCCCGGCGACGTTCAGATAGACGTCCTGGTCCCCGAAGCCGAAGCCGCAGCGTGCTTCCAGCACCGCCAGCACCATGGCCAGCCGCCCGGTTTCCCAGCCGATCACTGCCCGACGCGGCGTGCCGTAGGCGGATTTGGACACCAGGGCCTGGATCTCGACCAGCACCGGCCGGCTGCCCTCGATCCCGGCGAAGACAGCGGCACCGGGGGCGCGGTCGCGACCCTCCCCGAGGAACAGGGCCGAGGGGTTTGCGACCTCACGCAGGCCCGAATCGCCCATCTCGAACACCCCGATCTCGTCGGTGGCCCCGAAACGGTTCTTGCCCGCGCGCAGGATACGGAACGGATAGCCGCGCTCGCCCTCGAAGCTCAGGACGGCATCGACCATATGTTCGACCACGCGGGGACCGGCGACCTGGCCGTCCTTGGTCACATGGCCCACGAGCACCACCGCCGTGCCCTGGGCCTTGGCCAGCCGGACCATCTCGCCGGCGCAGGCGCGGACCTGGGTGACCGAGCCGGGCCCGGCCTCATGGGCGTCGGACCACAGGGTCTGGATCGAATCGACGATGACAATGTCGAACTTCTCGCGCTTCAGCGTGCCCAGAATGTCGCGCAGGGCGGTGGCCGAGGCGAGCTGGACCGGGGCCTTCTCAAGGCCCATCCGTTTTGCGCGAGCGCGGATCTGCTCGATCGCCTCCTCGCCCGAGATATAGGCGACCCGGACGCCCTTCAGTGCCGCGCGCCCGGCGACGTCGAGCAGAAGGGTCGACTTTCCGACTCCAGGATCGCCGGACAGCAGGATGGCCGAGCCGGGCACGACCCCGCCGCCGCAGACCCGGTCGAACTCGGTCACGCCGGTGACGATGCGCGGCGGTTCCGGCGTCTCGGACAGGAGGGACTCGAACTGCAGGCCCCGGGCTTTCGCCGTCGCCGCCGGTTTCAGGGTGCCGGGCGGGCCCGCACGGCCCTCCTCGACAATGGTGTTCCAGTTGCCGCAAGCCCCGCACTGGCCCGCCCACTTGCCGTGGACCGCGCCGCAGGACTGGCAGACATAGATCGCGCCGTCTTTTGCCATACAGACCGCTTACAGCACTCCCGACCGCCGGGGCAGGGCGCCTCGAAGGGGGTACGACCGGGATTGTCGTACCCCAAGACCGCCCAGCCGGGTCGTCCGGGTCTACCCTCGGGAGCCCGCCAACCAGGGCCGAGGCAACGAACACCAGTCGGCGACGTTCGGGACACTCCAGGCACCACAACCGACACACCTGCCTTCCGCAGAGGATCCCGCCCACTTGTTCAATGATGAGCCCAATCTCACCGATCTCGATTTCGGGGCCTCGGTGGCACACGGCCTGGCCCTGCGCCCGCGCCGGATGGCGAGCAAATGGCTGTACGACGACCGCGGGGCCACCCTGTTCGAGGAGATCGTCGCGTCGGAGGGATACTACGTCGCGCGGGCGGAACTGGAGATTCTTGAGGCTCATGCGGCCGACATAGGCCGGACCCTCGGGGAGGGTGCCAGCCTTGTGGAACTGGGCAGCGGGGCCAGCATCAAGGTTCGACGGCTGCTGGACGCCATGCCGGGCCTCGGGCGCTATGTGCCGGTCGAGATCTCGGAGGCCCAGTTGCAGGAGGCGGCGTCCGCGATCCGGCTGGACTATCCCGGGCTGGACGTGGTTCCGATCGCAGCCGATTTCACCAAGGACTTCGACCTGCCGGACGTGGTGAGGCACGGCCCGGTTCTGGGCTTCTTCCCCGGATCGACGCTGTGCAATCTGCTGCCGGGGAACAGTGAGGCCTTCCTGCGCCGGATGCACAGGCTGCTGGGCGCGGACAGTTATTTTCTCGCGGGCGTGGACCTCGACAAGGATCCGGCGACGCTGCTGCGTGCTTACAATGATCCCGGCGGCGCGATCTGGGATTTCAACCTGAACATCCTCGACCGGATGAACCGCGAGCTCGGTACCGGGCTCGACAAGGCCGATTTCCGCCATGAGGCGACGTACAACCGGGAGCATCGACGTATCGAGGCGGCGATCTATCCGCTGCGGGATCTGACCGTGACCGTGCAAGGCGAGGTGTTCGACCTGCCCGCCGAAGCGCCCATCGTTCTCGAATACTCCCACAAATATACGCTGGAGACCTTCGCCGATCTGGCGGCCCGCGCGGGGTGGTCGACCATCGACGCCTGGACCGACCGCGACGGGCTGTTCTCGATCCATTTTCTCAGCAACCGGAGCCCCGCGTGAGCGCGACCGTCGAATCCAATGACCATCCGCTGGCCCGCGCCTTCGAGCGGTTTGTGCGGGATCAGGATTTTCCGTGCGTCGGGGCCAAGTCGGCGCTGGCGCGCAGCCAGATGGAGATCGTCGTGGCGCGCGACATCACCTCGGCCTGGGACGACCTGCGCATCCATCCGGGTCTATTCGGCGCGGCGCGTCGGTTCAGCGTCGACCCGACCCTGTTCCAGAGCTTCGTCGTCCTGTTCGAAGGGCCGGACGACCTCGACGAGGTCGCATTCGAGCGGGCGATGTGGGCGCGGATCCAGTCTCTGGCCGACAAGGATGCGTGGCAGGGGCTGTCCTATGACGCCACGGTCGATGCCGACCCGGACAGTCCGCATTTCTCCCTGAGTTTCGGCGGCGAGGCCTTCTTCGCCGTGGGTCTTCATCCCGGGGCCAGTCGACCGGCCCGACGATTCCACACCCCGGCCGTGGTCTTCAACCTGCACCGACAGTTCGAAATGCTCCGGGCGTCGGGGGCCTATGAGAAGCTGCGCGCCAGCATCCTCCAGCGGGACCTCACCCTCGCCGGGAGCGTCAACCCCATGCTGGCCCGTCACGGCGAAAGCTCGGAAGCGCGCCAGTACAGCGGCCGTGCCGTCGATCCCGCCTGGGCCTGCCCGTTCGAAGCCCAGTCCCGAAAGGCCGGTCATGCCGCATGAGATCCCGCCCCGGTCCGGCGTCGCTTTCGAACTGAAGGCAGGGCAGCGACTCAAGGTCATCGATCCGAAGGGCGAACAGGTCAGCGATCTGCTGGCCTTCAACCGTCACGATACCGCCGAGGTGATCTCGTCGGGCCGCACGCTGGACTATGCGAGCAAGATCTATCTGACGACCGGGGACGCCCTCTATTCCAACCGCTCGAACGTGATGATGCGGATCGGCGAGGACCGGGTCGGTCGCCATGACTTCCTGCTGACCCCCTGTTCGGCCGACACCTTCCGCATCATCTATGGTGACACCGATCCGCATCGTGGCTGTTTCGGCAATCTGGCCGAGGCGCTCGCGCCCTGGGGTATCGGGCCGGACCAGATCCCCACGGCCTTCAACGTTTTCATGAATGTGCCGGTCGACGGTGCCACAGGGGGGCTCACCGTCGAGCCGCCCCTGAGCAAGGCAGGCGACTACACCGTGTTCGAAGCCTGTATGGACCTGATCATAGGGATGACCGCCTGTTCGGCGCTCCAGTCCAACAATCACGCCTTCAAGCCAATCCACTACGAGATCATGTGACGCGGGTGTCCTGAAGGGCTGAAAATCGCCCGGCATGATTCGATGCAGGTGAACCGATCGAGGGTCCGCGCGTTGCGGCCCGCAATGGCGCGAATGTGTCGAGGCCTGGGGAGGTGTTGGCCACGAGGGCGGGCCGACAGAGCGAGAATGGGGCACAAACAGCAGCTGGCCGGCATCGTGTGCTGGGCGACCGTCCTGGGCGCGCAATCGGTCTCTGCGTCTGCGTCTGCCGCGACGCGACCCATGGAAGCGGTCACCGGACAGATCGAACCGGACCTCAGCCGGCTTTCGCTTGAGGAGCTCGCCCAGGTCGAGGTCACTTCCGTTTCGCGCCGTCCTGAAAGTTTGTCGGAAGCCGCGGCGGCGGTCTTCGTCATCACAGAGGAGGACATTCGACGCTCGGGGGCCGCCAGCCTGCCGGAGGTCCTGCGCCTGGCACCGAACCTGAATGTCCAGCGCGTCAACGCCGTCGACTACGCAATCTCGGCGCGGGGCTTCAACGGCTATGAAACGTCGAACAAGCTTCTGGTCCTGCTGGATGGTCGCAGTCTGTATTCCACCCTGAGTTCCGGTGTCTTCTGGGACGCGCACGATGTGCCGCTGCAGGACATCAGCCGGATCGAGGTCATCAGCGGCCCCGGCGGAACGCTCTACGGGGCCAATGCCGTCAACGGCATCATCAACATCATCACCCGCACGGCGAGTGAAACGCCCGGGACGCTGGCGACCGTCGGGGTCGGCAGCGATGACAGGACCCTGAGCCTTCGCCACGGAGGGCGGCTCGGTGACCGGCTTGCGTGGCGCGCCCATGTCAACGGTTTCGAACGAGGCGACAGTTTCGCGCCCGTCACCGGATCGGCGAACGACGGCGCTTCCGGCGTCAGGATGGGCGGCCGGCTGGACTGGGAGGGCACGGACCAGCAGTTCACGCTCCAGGGCGACGCCTTCGACAACACGGTCGCCATCAATGAAGACACCCTCGGGGTCGGGACGTCGGTTCGGGGCGGCAACGTCCTCGGGCGCTGGACTCGCGAGATCGGGGGAGGCGCGCTCCAGCTCCAGTCCTACTACGACCGGTTCGAGCGCGAGGAGCCGGGCACGCTCGAGACGTCCGACACCTGGGATCTGGCGGTCCAGCATGCCGCGACGCGAGGCCGGACCCAGTGGGTCATCGGTGGCGGATACCGGGTGGTCGATTCCGTGTTCCGCCCCGCGCCCGGAGGCGCTTTCCTGGACCCGCCCGAGCGCAGGCTGACCCTCGGGAACGTCTTTGCCCAGAGCCAGACCCCATTGCCCGGAGACCTCACTCTCACGCTGGGAATGAAGGTCGAGGACAGCAGTCTGACCGGAACGGAGTGGCTTCCCAATGTTCGTCTCGCCCGGACGACGACCTCCGGCGATCTCTGGTGGGCTGCCGTCAGCCGCGCCAGCCGGACCCCCAACCGCATCGAGCAGGGGCTGACCCTGCCGGGCTTCCTGGAACCCGGTGACTTTCGTGCGGAAACCCTGACGGCCTGGGAGGCAGGCTACAGGGCGAGGCCCATGGACCAGGCCACGCTGTCGGTCTCGGTGTTCTATAACGACTATGACGACCTCAGGACGGTGTCGTCGACGCCAGTCACGATCCTGCCTTTTCAGTTGACCAACTTCGGGCGCGGCCAGACCTATGGTGTGGAGGCGTGGGGCAGCTACAGGCTGACACCACGCTGGCGTGTCAGCGCCGGGTTGAGCACCCTGTCAAAGTCCTTCGAACTGGATCCGGCGGGCGCAGACCTGTCGCTCCTGAATTCCACCGGCGACGATCCGTCCTATCAGGTCGTGATCCAGTCCCGGTTCGATCTCACGGACTCGCTTCTGGTGGACCTCCGGATGCGGGCCGTTGATGGGCTGGAGACCGTTCCGGCCTATGAGGAACTGGAGGCGCGGCTCGCCTGGCGGGTGACCGACCGGCTGGAACTGGCGGTCAACGGCCAGAACCTGCTCAACAGCCGACGTCAGGAGACCGGGGACCCGGTCCGCGCCCGTGTCTTTGGCCGGGGCGTCTATGCGACGCTGCGCGTGGGCTTTTGATCGGGTTCGCGGCCAGAGCCGGTCTGGCACTGATCCTCGGCGGCCTGCTGCAGACGCTTGCGGTTCCCGCCTTTGCCCAGACATCGGCCAGTCTGGAATACGGGGTCAAGGCCAACTACCTGGTCCGGTTCGCGGCCTTCGTCGAATGGCCTCCGTCCGCCTTTGACTCCGCCGCCAGCCCGCTGGTGCTCTGTGTCGCCGGCAGCGATCCCTTCGGGCGGTCCCTGGATGAGGCCGCGCGCGGTCAGACGGCGCACAATCGCCGGTTCGTCATCCGCCGGCCCCGGACGCCGGCCGCGTCCGCCGGATGCCATATCCTCTATGTCGCGCCCGGAGCGGAGCCCGGCTATCTGGCCCCCACAGCGGGGCGCCTGCTGGTGACGGAGGCCGGCACACCGGGGACCATCGTCTTCCTGATCCGTGAGCGGCGGGTGAGGTTCGATATCGACCATGGGGCGGCACGGCGTTCCGGCCTGGCCATGAGTTCGCGATTGCTGGACCTGGCCATAACGGTCCGTGGGCGCTGAGAATGGTCCGGTTCCTCAAGCGCAATATCCTGTCGGTCCTGGTGCTCACGTCGCTCGCGATTCTCCTCGCGGCGGGGATCGCGACGGCGGTTCTGGGAGAGCGGGCCGCTAGAAACCAGCTCGCGCGCGAGGCCGGAGCCCAGGCTGAGCTCCTGGCCTCTGCCGTGAGCGGGGCACTGGCCTTCGACGATCGCGAGGCCGCCCGGGACTATGTCCTTTCCGTCCAGACAAATCCCAATGTCCTGGCTGCGGCCGTCTATGACAGTGAATATCGACTGGTCGCCAGTTTCGCCCGGCCGGGCGAGAGTGTGCCCGTACGGGCCACGCGGGGGGGCCGCATCACGGCGTTCGAGGACGGTCGACTCGTCGTCGTGCGGCCGGTTATCCAGGGCGGGCAGGAACTGGGAACGGCCCGGTTGCGGCTGATGCAGACCCCTCCGGCGGAGCGGATCAGCCGCTATGCTGGCCTCCTGCTCATTCTGGCGCTGGCGGTGCTGGTCGTGGTCGTTTTCGCTTTGGCCCAGGGCGCGCTGCGACGCGCGAACCGCCGTCTGGCCGAGGCCAACGCCGGGCTCACCCTGCAGATCCAGGAACGGGAGAAGGCCGAGGAGGCCCTTCGCCAGAGTCAGAAGATGGAGGCGCTCGGCCGCCTCACGGGCGGCATCGCCCACGACTTCAACAATCTGCTGATGGTGGCCTCAAGCGGGGTGGATCTGCTGGACCGGACAGAGGATCCCAAGCGGCGGCGGATGCTGAGCGACGGCATCCGCCGCGCGGTTGAGCGGGGCGCGGCCCTCACACGCCAGTTGCTGGTCTTTTCGCGACGCTCCCCGCTGCGGAACGAGGTGCTGGATTTGCGCGATCGTTTGCTCGGTCTCCGTTTCCTGCTGGAGCGGTCGCTGCGGGAGGACATTGAGGTCGTGCTTGATGTTCCCGAGGACCTGTGGCCCGTGGAAGTCGACCCGGGCGAGCTTGAGCTTTCGCTGATGAATCTGGCGGTGAATGCGCGTGATGCCATGCCGACCGGAGGGGTCCTCACGGTGTCCTGCCAGAATGTCCCGTCACACCACAGCGGGCGTGACGTTGTCTGCCTCAGCGTGAAGGACACGGGAACAGGGATGCCGGATTCGGTCCGCTCCCGTATTTTCGAGCCGTTTTTCACGACCAAGGAAGTGGGGCGCGGCACCGGGCTCGGCCTGTCGCAGGTGTATGGGTTCGTCCACGCGTCCGGCGGTGACATTTCCGTCGTTTCGACGGAAGGCGAGGGGACAACCTTTATCGTCTGCCTGCCGCGCAGTCGCGGCGAGCCCGGCGCCCTGCCGTTGCGCACTGCGACGTCCCCGTCGTCCGATCCGATTCCGAGAGGCGAGGGTCGGCTGCTGCTGGTCGAGGATGATGATGCCGTCGCGGCCAGCGTCGGCCATATGATTCGCGACCTGGGCTATACCTATGTGCGCCGCGATCGTGCGGCGGACGCGCTGGCGGCGATCGAGGGCGGTGAGCGGTTCGACCTCGTCCTCTCGGACATGATCATGCCCGGCGAGTTGGACGGGCTGGCCCTGGCCCGGGCGCTCGGGGACCACGCGCCCGATCTGCCTGTGGTCCTGACGACGGGCTATAGCGAGGCCGCCACGACGGCAGCGGCCTCGACCTACCGGCTGTTGCGCAAGCCCTACCGTATCCAGGATCTTGCTGCGGTTCTGGATGAGGTTCTCGGCCCAAGTCCTGCGGGTGCGGGAAAAACGCCGGACGACTGAGAGGCCTCAGGCGACGCCCGCACCGCCTGTGACGCCGAACACCTCACCGGAGATGTAACTGCCTTCCTGGGAGGCAAGCAGTACATAGACGGGTGCGATCTCGACCGGCTGGCCGGGCCGCCCGAACTCGCTCTGCTCTCCGAACCGGGCGACCTTTTCCTGGGGTTGGCCTCCGGAAGGTTGAAGGACCGTCCAGAAGGGGCCGGGGGCGACGACGTTCGCCCGGATACCCTTCTGGATGAGTTGTTTCGCCAGCGCCTTGGTGTAGGCGACGATGCCGGCCTTGGTGGTGGCATAGTCCAGCAGGATGGCGGACGGCTCATAGGCCTGGATGGAGGCTGTCGTGATGACCGCGGCCCCCGCGGGAAGATGCGGTACGGCCGCCTGTACGATCCAGTGCAGGGCGTACAGATTGGTCTTCATCGTGCGGTCGAAATCGGCGGTCGAGACTGCGCTGACGTCCTCGCGATACTGCTGGTGACCCGCGTTGACGACGAGAATGTCGAGGCCGCCGAGCCCCGCCACGGCGTCCTCAACCATCGTGCGGCACCAGGCTTCGTCGGTGATGTCGCCCGGCAGGGCGACCGCTGTCCGGCCTTCCGCCTTGATGAGCGCCATGACCTCGTCTGCGTCGGAGCGCTCAGAGGGGAGATAGGCGATCGCCACGTCCGCGCCCTCGCGCGCATAGGCGATCGCCGCCGCCCGACCGATCCCTGAATCCCCGCCTGTGACAAGGGCCTTGCGGCCGATGAGCTTGCCGGTTCCGGTATAGCTCGTCTCGCCGTGGTCCGGATCGGGCTCCATCTTCGCGGCGAGACCCGGAGCGGTCTGCGGCTGCTCGGGGAAGGGGGGCTTGGGATACTGCTCTCGCGGATCCTGCATCGTCAGGCGGTCGGCCATGCCAGCTCTTTCGAAAAGGGGAAGAAGCAGCAAAAACTCGGACCTGCTCGCCCCGTTCCGTAAGCACGGACACAGACAACCGGAAAGGAACGCCCGGGTCGCTGGGCCATGGCGGAAGCGGTGGGATTCGAACCCACGGACGGCTTGCACCGTCGCTGGTTTTCAAGACCAGTGCCTTAAACCACTCGGCCACACTTCCTGCGGCGAGCCATCAACCCGCGCGGGGGAGCAGATAGCAGCGACGGGCGCGTTAACCAAAACAGAAATCCGAGCAGCGATGATCAGGCGATGTGGACGCTCCCTCCCGCTTGCGCGCAGCCCCTTAAGGCCGTCGCCGTCTCCGCTCTCGTCTCCTTGCTGGCGGCCTGCGCGAGCGTGGGAGGAGCCGCGCGACCCGAACGGGCAGACGGGGCACGCGTCGCGGCCGCGGTCACCGATCCCGCGCCCATCGTGTCGGGGACCATGCGGCGCTACCAGATCCGGGGGCGCTGGTACCAGCCGGCCGAGCAGCCGGACTATGAGGCGGTCGGCCTGGCCTCCTGGTACGGCGACCAGTTTCATGGCCGGCCCACGGCGACGGGTGAGCGGTTCGACATGAATGCCCTGACTGCCGCCCACAAGACCCTGCCCCTGCCGGGACTGGTCGAGGTCACAAATCTGGCCAACGGGCGGATGGTCGTCCTGCGGGTCAATGACCGGGGGCCGTTCGTGGACGACCGGATCATCGACCTGTCGCGCGGGGCGGCTGATGCCCTGGATCTGCGGGCCCGCGGCGTGGGCGAGGTCCGGGTGCGCTACCTCGGACGCGCACCGCGCCTGGGGGGCGGTCAGGTGCTGCAGACCGCGGGCGTCCGGGAGGCCGCGCCGGCCGCCGCCGTCCCGGCCCTCCCCGCGACCTCGGGGCCGGCCGCGCCCCCGGTCTGGCTTGAGGTGGCCGCTTTCGAGACACCGGACGCGGCCCGGGCGGCCGCCGGACAACTGGGTGCGCAGGCCCGGGTGCAGGCGGCCTCCAACCAGCGCATGTACCGCGTCCTTCTGGGGCCCTGGACCGACCCCAACGCCGCCGAGCGCGCCCGTCAGGGCGTGGTGGCGCGAGGATTTGCCGCGGCCACGCTGATTCCCGGGGGATAGGCCGCTTCCGCCCTTGGCCCAGCGGCACCCGACCGCCATGGTGCATCCGTGACACGCGGTCGATTCATCACATTCGAAGGCGGGGAGGGGACCGGGAAATCCACCCAGGTCGGTCGCCTCGTCGAACGGCTGTCCACCCACGGCGTGGAGGTCGTGCGCACCCGTGAGCCCGGCGGATCGCCGGGCGCGGAGGCGATCCGTGATCTGGTCGTGTCCGGGGCCGCCGACCGGTGGTCGGCGCGGACCGAGTTGCTGCTCATGTATGCCTCGCGCTCGGACCATCTGGAACGCACCATCCGCCCCGCGCTGGCCGCCGGACGGTGGGTCGTGTGCGACCGGTTCGCCGACTCCAGCCGGGCCTATCAGGGCGCGGGCGGCGGGGCGGCGAAGGCGCTGATCGAGACGCTCGACCGCGAAATCGTCGGCGACGACCAGCCCGATCTGACCCTGGTGTTCGACCTGCCGGTCGAGATCGGTCTGGAGCGGGCGCTGGGACGCGGCGTGGCCGAGACCCGGTTCGAGTCCAAGGGGCTGGCCTTCCATCACCGGCTCCGTGACGGCTTCGCCGCCATCGCCGCCCGCGATCCGGAGCGCTGCCGTCTGATCGACGCGACCGGGACCCCCGATGAGGTCGCCGACCGGGTCTGGGCCGCCGTTCAGCCGGTGCTGCCATGACCGATCATCCGCGCGACCGGTTCGACCTCAAGCCATCGCTGGAGGCCGAGGCTGCCTTCGTCGAGGCGCAGGACCGCGGCCGGATGCATCACGCGTGGTTGTTGTGCGGGCCAGAGGGTGTGGGCAAGGCGACCTTCGCCTTTCGCGCGGCCCGCAGACTGCTGGGGGCCGCGCCCGACCCGACGCGCGGCCCGTTGGGGGCCCGGCCCGACGACCCGGTCAGCCAGCTGATCAGCGCCCGTTCCCACCCCGATCTGCTGGTGCTGGAGCGGCTGGTCGAGGGCGGAAAGACGAAGAAATCCATCTCGGTCGATCAGGCGCGTGACCTGCCGGAGTTCTTCTCGAAAAGCCCGTCCCGGGCCGAGCACCGGGTCGCCATCATCGACACCGCCGATGACTTGAACATCAATGCTGCCAATGCCTTGCTTAAGGTTCTTGAGGAACCGCCGGAACGCGGTGTCCTGTTCCTGATCACCCATGCGCCCGGGCGGCTGCTGCCGACCATCCGCTCGCGCTGCCGCCGGCTGGCCTTTCCGCCGTGGCCCCAGGCCGAGGTCTCAGCCCTGGTCCGGCGGAGGACCGATCTCGCGGGGGACGAGGCGGAGCGGATCGCAGGCATGGCGCGCGGCTCGCCCGGGGCGGCTCTGGCCTTGGCCTCGCCCGCCAGTCTGGAGACCGAACGTCTGGCCCGGGCCTGGGTCGATGCGCCGGTGATCGACCGGGCCGAACAACTCGCCATCGCCGACGGCTTTCGTGGTGCTGAGGGCCAGGCCCGGTTCGAGGCCCTGCTGGACCGGCTGGCGGCCGCGGTGAAGGCCAAAGCCCTGACCGCAGGGGCGGGGGGCGACGCCTGGGCCGGACTGTGGTCGCGCCTGAGCGACCTGCCCGAACGCGCGGCGGCCATCAATCTGGATCGTAGCGACCTGCTTGCGGCGGCGCTGACCGACCTCGCCCGGGTCAAGGCCCTGAGCCGCTGATGCTGATCGACAGCCACGTCAATCTGCACGCCCCCCAGTTCGATGAGGATCGCGACGCCGTGATCACGCGCGCCCGGGAGGCCGGGGTCGGGCTGATGGTCGAAATCTCGGACAAGCTGTCGACCTTTGAGGCCACCCACGGCCTTGCCATGGCCCATCCCGACATCTGGTGCACGGTCGGGGTCCATCCCCACGAAGCGAAGGATCACACCGCCCTTACGGCGGACGCGCTGGTCGCCCTCGCGGATCGGCCCCGGGTCGTCGGAATCGGCGAATGCGGCCTCGACTTCCACTATGACCTGAGCCCGCGCGAGACCCAGGCGGACGTCTTCCGGGTCCATATCGAGGCCGCGCGTCGTGCGGACCTGCCGCTGGTGATCCATACTCGCGAGGCCGATGAGGTGATGGCGGCCATTCTGGCGCAAGAACGCGCCGAAGGGCCGTTCAGGTTCCTGATGCACTGCTACACCAGCGGCACGGAACTGGCGGAAAAGGCAGCCGATATGGGCGCATGGTTCTCCGTGTCCGGGATCGCGACCTTCAAGGCGGCGGAGGACGTTCGCGCCGTTATCCGCGCCATGCCGGCCGACCGGATCATCGTCGAGACCGACTGTCCCTATCTGGCCCCGGTGCCGCATCGCGGCCGCCGCAATGAACCGGCCTATGTGGGCCACGTTCTGCAAGCTCTCGCGGACATCCGCGGCTGGTCGCTGGAGGAGGCGGAGATGAGAACAACCGACGCCTTCTTCGCCCTGTTTGACCGCATCCCGCGCGGGAGCGGCCAGTGACCGGTCCGGACGCCGGGGCAGGGGGCACGCTCGAGGTCCGGCTGCTGGGGACGGGCTCGTCCGGCGGGGTGCCGCGCGGCGACGGCGACTGGGGCGTCTGCGACCCCGCCGATCCCCGCAACCGCCGCACCCGCTGCTCCATGCTGGCCCGGCGGCGCGGCCCGGATGGCGAAACCGCTGTGCTGGTCGATACGTCACCGGACCTGCGCGAGCAGATGCTGGCGGCCGGCACCGCCGATATCGACGCGGTGCTCTACACCCACGATCATGCCGACCAGACCCACGGCATCGATGACCTCAGGGTCTTCGCCCTTCGCCGACGGCGCCGGATCCCGGCCTGGATGGACGCGGCGACCCGGTCAGCCCTGACGGGACGCTTCCCTTATATCTTCGAGAGTATAGAGGGTTATCCGGCGATCCTCGATGTCTGTGACATCCCCGATCATGGCCAGGCCTGGTCCGTCGGCGGGGGCGGAGGGTCGATCCCGGTGGTCACCTTCGATCAGGGCCACGGGCCGATCCGCTGCGTCGGCTACCGGCTCGGGCCTGTGGCCTATTCGAGCGACGTCTCGGATCTTGACGACAGGGCCTTTGCGGCGCTGGGGGGCTGTGCGCTCTGGATCGTCGACGCCTTGCGCTGGACGGTTCATCCGACCCACAGCCACGTCGACCGCACCCTGGAATGGATTGCGCGTTCGGGTGTACCGCGTGCGGTGCTGACCAATCTGCATCTTGATCTGGATTACAAGGCGTTGTCGGCGGTTCTGCCGGCCGGTGTTGAAGTGGGATACGACGGCTGGACCGCGACCCTCACGGTGTGACCCACGGTCAGATTTCGCATAATATATCTTAGGCGACAAAAGGAAACGCCCTCATGGCCGGTCTCAAGGACAAGCGCGGCTTCATCGACAAGGACCGGCTGGATCTGTCCGAGCGTCAGGCCGTCGAATACTGGATGAAGCGCTGGGGCGTCACCCGTGACCAGATCACCGCCGCCCATCGCAAGGCCGGCCGGATGGTCAAGGATATCGCCGCAGAACTCGGCAAGAAGCGCTGACCACGGCCACGAAAGCCGTCGTCAAACCGACCAGGTTTCCCGACCAACTTCTGCAGTTGGCAGTCGAACATCATCAGGATGACCAGTCGATTGCGCAGCCTGCGTGGACCCGTTGTCCCTAGAGGTGGATCGTTCGACCGTAGGCGTCCAGTGCCGCCTCATGCATGGCCTCGGACATCGTCGGGTGCGGATAGACCATGCCGTGCAGGTCCTCCTCCGTCGCTTCCATGGTGATGGCCGTCACATAGCCCTGGATCATCTCGGTGACCTCGGCCCCGATCATATGGGCCCCGATCAGGGCCCCCGTCTTCGCGTCGAAGATCGTCTTCACAAAGCCCTCTGTGTCCCCGGACGCGATGGCCTTGCCGTTCACCTTGAACGGGAACCGCCCCACCCTGATCTCGCGTTTGGCCTCGCGGGCCCCCTGCTCCGTGATCCCGACCGATGCGACCTGCGGCTGGGCATAGGTGCAGCCGGCGATCGGCGAGACGACGTGGGGCGATTTGAAGCCGGCGATGAACTCGGCGGTGTGAATGCCTTCGTGGCTGGCCTTGTGCGCCAGCCAGGGCGCGCCGGCACAGTCACCGATGGCGTAAAGGCCCTTCACACTGGTCTTGCAGTGGCCGTCGATGGTGATATGGCCCCGGTCCATCCTGACGCCCAGCGCCTCCAGACCGATGCCGTCGGTATTGGCGGTAATCCCGACCGCCGAGATGCAGACCTCGGCGTCCAGCGTCTCGGCCTTGCCGCCGGTCTCGATCGCAACCTGGACCCCCTGCCCGCCTCTGGAGACCTTCGTGACCTTGCAGCCGGTCCGGAATTTCATCCCGCGCTTTTCAAACGCCTTGCGGGCGGCGACGGAGACCTCCTCGTCCTCGACCGGCATGATCCGGTCCAGCGCCTCCACAACCGTTACATCGACGCCTAACGCCCTGTAGAAGCTACCGAATTCTATTCCGATCGCGCCCGATCCGATGACCACGATGGACCTGGGCAGGGATTTCGGGGCCATGGCCTCGCGATAGGCCCAGATCCGGTCGCCGTCGGCTTCCAGTCCGATCTGGGGGATGGCCCGGGCCCGCGCCCCGACCGCCAGGATCACCGACTTCGCCTCAATCGTCCGAGATCCGCCGGCCTTCAGGGCGATCACCACCTTCGGCGCTGCGGTCCCCTTCTCGAGCTTCGCCGTGCCCTCGATGACCTCGATCTTGTTCTTCTTCATCAGGAAGCCGACGCCCTGATTCAGCTGTTTGGCCACGCCCCGCGAGCGCGCGATGATGGCGTCGAAATCGAAGCCGATCGAGCCTGCAGACAGGCCATAGTCCTTCAGATGACTGAGGCTCTCGTATTTCTCCCCGGACTTCAGCAGGGCCTTGGTCGGGATACAGCCCCAGTTCAGGCAGATGCCGCCCAGCGCCTCGCGCTCGACAATCGCTGTCTTCAGACCCAGCTGGCTGGCGCGGATGGCGGCGACGTAGCCGCCGGGGCCGGAGCCGATGACGATCAGATCAAAGTCGGCCAAGTCGTGGTCTCCTGAATGGCTTGATGTGGTGTCTAGCGCCCCTGCCACCATGCCGGAACCCGTCGTTCCCTCCTGTAACCAGCCGTGACCATGGTGTCGGAGTCCGGCTCACGGCGCACGGAGAAAGGCCATGAAAGCATCCAGGTCCATGGCCGACGCCGCCACAAGGATCGCGGCGGGCAGCAGAACCAGCGACAGATACAGCAGGGAGTGGAGACTGACGCGCCACGCCGCCGACCATCGGTCCAACCGGTAGTAGCGGCTGGCGGCCAGCGTGGCATAGAGCAGATAGGGGCCCAGCAACGGCCAGGCGGGCAGCCCGGCCCCAGACCGGTTCGCCAGCGCCAGAATGATGAGGAGTCCAAACGCTGTGGCGTGGGCCCACATGGCGAAGACCAGATGCTCCAGAAACAGCCGCCGCCGGCCGAACAGCGGCATCAGCAGGGCCGCGAACAGGGGCATCAACAGCCAGATGGCGTTGGGCAGCCAGTCCGCGAGCCGTGCCGTGATGATCGCCTGCTCCCGGTCGGACTGGATCTCGTACAGCAGATTCTGGCGGTCCCGTTCGGTCTCCGCCCGGTCGGCGGCCGCCTGGATGGCCGCAGTGACAGCGGGGTCGATGTCCGGCTCGACCCGGCGCTGCATCCACCGCTCCTGCTCCACAGCGCCTTCGATGTGGACCGTGTAGCCGTCCGGATCGGCCCGGGCCACGACCGTCTGTCCCGGGATGACCTGACGGACATATTGGTAGATCACCACTTCGCTGAAGCTCAGGACAGCGAGGAACAACGCGGTCATGACCACGAAAATCTGGATCGGCGTCGCATAGCGACTGCTCGCGCCGGAGCGATAGGTCTCCAGCAGGCGACCCGGACGGACGGCGAGGGTCAGGACGGTCCTCGCCGCCTTCCCGTCGATGGGGCTGGTTTCAGAGAAGGCCTCATAGGCCAGGGTCCGGAGCGGACGGGGTCGGATCCGCGTGTCCTGACCGCAATCATGACAGTAGCGCCCCCGCAGCCGCGCATTGCACGCCGGACAGCCAGCGTCCGCGAGCGCGTCCGGGGCTCCGCCCTTATCCTCGGGGGCGCGGCTCACCTAAAGCAGGGGGTCGATCCGCGGGGCGATGGCCGCGGGCTCGACCTGCGGGGCGAACCGGGCCACCACCCCGCCCTCGCGGTCCGTCAGGAATTTGGTGAAATTCCATTTGAGGTCGCGGCTCCCGAGGAAGCCCTTCTTCTGCGCGGTCAGCCACGCATAGAGCGGATGCCGGTTCGGGCCATTGACCTCGATCTTGTCGAACATCGGGAAGTCGACACCATAGGTCGAGCTGCAGAAGGCGGCGATCTCGGCCGCCTTCCCGGGCTCCTGGTTGCCGAACTGATTGCAGGGAAAGCCCAGCACCTCGAACGGCCGATCCGCATATTGCCGGTGCAGCGCTTCCAGCCCGGCGTACTGACCGGTGAAGCCGCATTTCGACGCGGTGTTGACGATCAGCAGGGCCTTGCCACGAAAGCGCTCCAGCGGCGCCTCGGTGCCGTCGATCGCCTTCGCGGTGAAGTCGTAGACTGTCGTCATGATATCCTCAGGCCAGCATGGCGACGGGGTCTTCGATCAGCGGCCTGAAAGCCTGCAGGAAGCGGGCCCCTGTAGCCCCGTCGACCACGCGGTGATCACACGTCAGGGTCACGGTCATGACCGTGGCGACCGCAAGCGCGCCGTTGCGGACGACCGGACGTTGTTCGCCGGCGCCGACGCTCATGATCGCGCCCTGGGGCTCATTGATGATCGAGCTGAACGCCTTGATGCCGAACATGCCGAGGTTCGACACGCTGAAGGTGCCGCCCTGGAACTCCTCGGGCTTCAGCTTCTTGTCCCGCGCCCGTTTGGCCAGATCCTTTGATTCTACAGCGATCTGCGACAGGGACTTGGTTTCAGCCTTGAAGATGATCGGGGTGATCAGGCCGCCGTCAATGGCCACGGCCATGGCCACGTCGGCGTGGTGATGCATCGCGATCCCCTCAGGGCTGTAGGAGGCATTGGCCTCCGGCACGGCCTTCAGGGCCAGGGCCGCGGCCTTGATGACGAAGTCATTGACCGAGACCTTGATGCCCTTCGGCTCCAGCAGGGTGTTGACCCGGACGCGGGCCGCCAGCAGGGCGTCGATCTCGCAATCGATGGTCAGGGGGAAATGTGGCACGTCGCGGAAACTGTCGGTCAGTCGCCGGGCGATCGCCTTGCGCATCCCGTCCAGCGGGATCAGGTCGTAGCTGCCGTCGGGGATGCCCATCTGGGCCAGGGACTGGACCTTGCGGGGCTCTGCGGCGGTGGCTACAGCGCTTGCGCTCGTGGAGGCGGCAGGGCGGACCCCGCCCTGACTGGCGGCCTCGACATCCGCCCGGACAATGCGGCCATGCGGACCACTGCCCTTGAGGCCGGCGAGATCCAGACCGGCCGCCTTCGCCAGACGGCGGGCGAGCGGAGAGGCAAAAATGCGCGTGCCCTCTGCGGCGGCGGGCGGGGCCGGCTTCGGCAGGGCCACCTCGGCCGACTTCACGCCCTCCGGCGTCGCCACGCCCTGCCCGCTTTCATGACCGGCCGGCACCGGCGCGTCCGCTTTCGCCGGAGTCGTGCTCTTCGGGGCCGGAGCGGCGGTGCCGCCCTCCCCCGACAGACGCGCGATCGGCGTGTTGACCTTCACGCCTTCGGAGCCCTCGGCCACGAGGATGTCGGTGATCTCGCCCTCGTCGACGGCCTCGACCTCCATGGTCGCCTTGTCGGTTTCGATCTCGGCGATGACGTCACCGGCCTTGACCGTGTCACCGACCTTGACGTGCCATTTGGCCAGAACGCCCTCTTCCATGGTGGGCGACAGGGCGGGCATCAGGATGTCGGTCATGCCATCACCCTGCGGACCGCTGCGACGACCTTGTCCACGCCCGGAAGCGACAGGACCTCCAGATTGGCGGCATAGGGCAGCGGCACGTCTTCCTGATGGACCCGCAGTGGCGGGGCATCCAGATAGTCGAACGCGTGCTCGATGACCCGGGCCACGACCTCGGCACCGACGCCCATCGGCCCCCAGCCTTCCTCGGCCGAGACCAGGCGGCTGGTCTTCTTCACACTCTCGACGACGGTGTCATGATCCAGCGGACGCAGGGTGCGCAGGTCGACGACCTCGCAGGAGATGCCCTCGGCCTCAAGCTGCTCGGCGGCCTGGAGGGCGAAGCCGACCATGCGGCTGTGGGCCGTGATGGTGACGTCCGTGCCCTCGCGGCGGATTTTGGCCTTGCCGATCGGGACCAGCCAGTCCTCGACGTCCGGGACGTCGAATTCGATGCCGTACATCATCTCGTGCTCGAGGAAGACGACCGGGTTCGGATCGCGGATCGCCGCCTTCAGCAGGCCCTTGGCATCGGCGGCGTCATAGGGGGCCACGACCTTGAGGCCCGGCACATGGGCGTACCAGCTGCCATAATCCTGGCTGTGCTGGGCGGCCACGCGGCTGGCGGCACCGTTGGGCCCCCGGAACACGATCGGTGCGCGGATCTGGCCGCCCGACATGTACAGGGTCTTGGCGGCCGAATTGATGATGTGGTCAATCGCCTGCATGGCGAAGTTGAAGGTCATGAACTCGACGATGGGCTTCAGGCCCGCCATCGCGGCCCCGACGCCCAGGCCGGCGAAGCCGTGCTCGGTGATCGGCGTGTCGACCACGCGGCGGTCGCCGAACTCCTGCAGCAGTTCTCTGGAGACCTTGTAGGCCCCCTGATACTGGGCGACCTCCTCGCCGATCAGGAAGACGGCCTCATCGCGGCGCATCTCCTCGGCCATGGCGTCGCGCAGGGCGTCGCGAATGGTGGTCTTGACCAGTTTGGCACCGGCCGGGATCTCGGGATCGCGGAGTTCGACCTTGGGCGTCGGTGTGCCGGTCTCCGTCGGGGCCTTCTCAGGGTCGCCTGACCTGGCTTCGGCGGCATCAGGCCTGGCAACGGGGGCGGCCACCGAGGCCGCCTCGGTCGCCGGGGCAGCCGCGCCGTCCTCGCCGGCCAGACGGGCGATCGGCGTATTGACCTTCACGTTTTCCGAGCCCTCTGCGACCAGGATCTCGGTGACCTCGCCCTCGTCGACGGCCTCGACCTCCATGGTCGCCTTGTCAGTCTCGATCTCGGCGATCACGTCGCCCGCCTTGACCGTATCGCCCGCCTTGACGTGCCATTTGGTCAGGGTGCCCTCTTCCATCGTGGGCGACAGCGCCGGCATCAGGATGTCGGTCACGCGGCGGTCTCCACCTGGGGGGTCTCGAGATAGACGTCGGTATAGAGCTCGGACGGGTCCGGCTCCGGGCTCTCCTGGGCGAACTGCACGGCCTCGGCGACGATCTGTTTGATCTCGGCATCGATAGCCTTGATCTCGTCCTCGGTGGCCTTGGCCTGTTCGAGCAGCATCTTGACGTGGTCGATCGGGTCGCGGGTCTTCTTGACCTCGTCGACCTCCTCCTTGGTCCGGTATTTGGCCGGGTCGCTCATCGAGTGACCGCGATAGCGATAGGTCTTCACCTCGAGGATGAAGGGCCCTCCACCCTCGCGGGCGCGTTTGACCGCCCGTTCGACCGCGTCCTTGACCGCCAGCACATCCATGCCGTCGACCAGTTCCCCGGGGATGCCGAAACTGGCACCGCGCTGCGCCAGGTCGGTCGTCGAGGAGGACCGTTCGATGCTGGTGCCCATGGCGTACTGGTTGTTCTCGATGATGTAGATGGCCGGCAGCTTCCACAGCTGGGCCATGTTGAAACTCTCATAGACCTGGCCCTGGTTGGCCGCGCCGTCGCCGAAATAGATAAAGGCGACGCTGTCATCGCCCCGGTACTTGCCCGCGAAGGCCAGGCCGGTGCCGAGCGCCACCTGGGCCCCGACGATACCGTGGCCGCCGTAGAAGCCGGTCGGCACGTCGAACATGTGCATGGACCCGCCCTTGCCCTTGGACGATCCCCCCGACCGCCCGGTCAGCTCGGCCATGACCTCCTTCGGGTCCATGCCGGCGGCCAGCATGTGGCCGTGGTCGCGGTAGCCCGTGATGATCTTGTCGTGGCCCTGTTTGACGCTGGCCTGGACCCCGACCGCCACGGCCTCCTGGCCGATGTACAGGTGGCAAAAGCCGCCGATCAGCCCCATGCCGTAGAGTTGACCCGCCCGCTCCTCGAAGCGACGGATCAGCACCATCTCGCGATAGTAGCCCAGCAACTCGTCCTTGGTGGCCGCCGGTGTGTTGGGGACCTTGGCGGACCCCTTGGATTCAGTGGTCTTCTGGGCGGCTCTCGCCATCCGGCATCTCCCGGGTGAGCCCCATGGCAAAATGCGCCGCGCGGGGCTTCTTGTCGTTACGAGATGGGGCTGTAGCAGCCTTCCTTCCCCGAAGGCAAAGCACGGGGTCGGGACTGTAACAAGAGTTCAGGACGCCGCCGCGGCAGTCGGCGCGGCCGGGCTGGCATGGACCCGGATCAGGTAGTCCCGCGGATCGGAAAAGCCGATGACGGCCCGGGCCCGCTCTTCCAGCAGGTCCCGGGACAGGCTGTCCGTACGTAGGTAGCGAACACGCATTTCGAGGTCGGCGCGCTGGGCCACCAGCGACGCGAGCTGGGCTTGCCGCTCCACCAGAAGCGCCTCGCGTGCCGCCCCGCTCAACAGCCCACGCTCCCCGGTCAGGGCCTGAACCCCCAGATAGACAAAGACCAGCAGCAAACACGCGGACAGGGAGTACGGTTTCATCCGTTCAGGCATCAAACACGCTCCTTCTGAGCGTCAGGTCAAGGTCACCTGCTTGTGACTGAAAATGCCTAACAAATCCTAGCGTGGCCTTAACTATCTCAGCAGCATGCCGTCGCCGTAGTAGGAGGCCTGGTCGCCCAGAAGCTCCTCGATCCGCAGCAGTTGGTTGTATTTTGCGGTGCGGTCAGAGCGGGCAAGGGAGCCCGTTTTGATCTGTCCGCAGTTGGTGGCGACCGCGAGGTCGGCGATCGTCGAGTCCTCGGTCTCGCCGGAACGATGGCTCATCACGGCGGTGTAGCCTGCGCGGTGGGCCATATCGACCGCATCGAGGGTCTCGGACAGGGTCCCGATCTGGTTGACCTTCACCAGGATCGAGTTGGCCAGCCCCTCGCCGATTCCGGCCGCCAGCCGCGCGGGATTGGTCACGAACAGGTCGTCGCCGACGATCTGGATCCGCTCGCCGAGCGTGTCGGTCAGCATCTTCCAGCCGTCGAAATCGTCCTCGCCGCAGCCGTCCTCGATGGAGACGATCGGGAAGCGTTCACACAGGTCGGCCAGATAGGCGACCATGCCCTCGGCCCCGAGGGTCTTGCCCTCCCCCGTCATCGAATAGGCCCCGTCCTTGAAGAACTCGGTCGCCGCCACGTCGAGCGCGAGGTGGAAATCCTCTCCCGCCAGATAGCCGGCGGCCTGGCCGGCCTTGGTAATGAAGGACAGCGCCTCCTCGGCAGAGGCCAGGTTTGGCGCGAAGCCGCCCTCGTCGCCGACGTTGGTGTTGTGGCCGGCGTCCTTCAGTTGTTTGCGGAGCGCGTGAAAGATCTCCGAACCCATCCGGAGGCCGTCCGAGAACGTCTCGGCGCCGGTCGGCAGGATCATGAACTCCTGGATGTCGATCGGATTGTCGGCGTGGGCCCCGCCGTTGATGATGTTCATCATCGGGGTCGGCAACACCCGGGCTGAAATGCCCCCGACATAGCGAAACAGGGGCAGGCCGACCGAGATCGCACTGGCCTTGGCCACTGCCAGCGAGACGCCGAGGATGGCATTGGCCCCGAGACGGCCCTTGTTCTCGGTCCCGTCAAGGGTGATCATCGCCTCGTCGATGCGGCGCTGGTCCTCGGCGTCCATGCCGGACAGGGCGTCGAAGATCTCGCCGTTGACGGCGTCGACGGCGTTCTGAACGCCCTTGCCGCCCCACAACTCCTTGACGCCGTCCCGAAGTTCGATCGCCTCATGCGCGCCAGTTGACGCGCCCGAAGGCACGGCCGCGCGGCCGAAACTGCCGTCGTCCAGCACCACATCGACCTCGACCGTGGGGTGGCCCCGGCTGTCGAGGATCTGGCGGGCGACGATATCGGCAATGTCGGTCATGGGAGCCTTCGCGGACACAGGGATGCAGCGCGCCGGGGTTTAGCCCGGCGCCCGCGAATCGCCAACCGTCCGCTTGATCAGGCGCAGCCCTCGACCAGCTGGATCGCCGGGCCGCCGATGTGGATCATCTGGACCTCGCCCTCGCTGTTGATCTCGTAACGGACGCCGCGGGCGGCCTCGTCCTCGACATAGGCACCGTCGACCGGCCCGCCGGTCATCCAGACGAAAATGTCTTCGGCGGGCGGCGCCGAGTATTTATGGGGCTCGACGACCGCGAGCGGACCGTAGGCGGCCTTGATCGTCTCCGCCGAGTCCCCGACCCCGAAGCCCCGGTCGGTTTTCAGCGTCGACGGGGAGGCCACCGACACGCGGGTGAGCATGCCGTTCTGGATCATCACGAGGACGCCGTCCGGTGCACGGGCAGGCCGCCACTGGTCGCAGAACTCGGGCTCGGGACCGCCGGCCGCGTCTGGGTTGCTGTCCTCGCCCAGCGCATCGACCACCTCGGCGCGGGTCATGCCGATCCGCAGGGGGCCATAGCCCGAGGCGGTCAGGGCATCGGGATCAGCCGGCGTCGCCGGGCCGACCGGGGCGGCGGACCCGTCGGGTTGCGCGGTGGCGGGGTCGAGCTCTTCCGGCGCGGGTGGACTGCAGGCAACGAGAAATACAGCGGTGGCGGCGACAACGAGCAGGTTGCGGATCATGCGAGGCTCCATGGGTCAGCTGACCCGGCCATCCACACACGAAAACGGCGCACGGGGATACCGCGCGCCGTCAATTTTCGCCTTTGCCGGTGATGACGCCTAGTCTTCCTTGGGCGTCAGGACCTGACGGCCGCGGTAGGTGCCGGTCTTCAGGTCGATGTGGTGCGACCGGCGCAGCTCACCCGTGTCCTTGTCCTCGGTATAGGGATTGGTCCCGAGGGCGTCGTGGGAGCGGCGCATGTTGCGACGCGAGGGCGATACTTTGCGCTTCGGAACAGCCATGTCCGTCTCAATCTTCTGGGTCGGGCGCTGCAGGAGCGCGAAAACAACAGCGGCGGCCCCGGAAACAGAGCCGCCACGCGAGGGCGGGCTTATGCCTCAACCGGGGACGGACTTCAAGTCGCTGATGTTCTTTGCCGCCAGACGTCGCGCGGGAGGTCGAAATAGAGGCTGTCCTTCCATTCCCCGCCGATGTTCCACGTGCGCTCCGCAGAGCCGGTCTGGCCGAATCCCAATCCCAGCAGAAGCCGGATCGAGGCCGTGTTCTCGGGGTCGACGTCGGCCGTGAGGGCCTCGACCGGCCGCATCGTGAAGACATGATCCACCGCCGCGCCGACAGCCTCCGTGGCCAGCCCCTGGCCCCAGTGATCGGGGTGGAGGATGTAGCCCACCTCCGGAAGCCGGAAGAACCCCGCCTTGCCGATGACCTCGCCCTCCCGCTCGATGACGAAGTCGTCGCTGCCGGCCTGATTGCCCTCGATCATCCCCTCCAGCCACGCGCGCGTCTCGTCCAGCGACCCGTGCGGGGGCGTGGACCACCAGCGCGTGGCGCGCGAATCGGACAGGACGCGATGCAGGGCCGCGAGATCGTCGGGCTGGGCATGGCGCAGTCGCAGACGGGGGGTCTGGATCACGGTCACGGCAGGGTCTTCGCCATGACGATGAAATGAAGATCGTCCTTCAGCGGCAACCCCAGCCGCGGCTCGTCATAGGGAAAAGGCAGGGTCTCGCCCGTCGGCCGGTAGCCGATCCGGCTATACCAGGCGATCAGGGGCGCGCGCTGGGGAAAGACCTGGATCCGGATCTGCCGGATGGCGAATCGGTCCGCCAGCGCGGCTTCGGCCGCGGCGACCATCCGGTGTCCCAGTCCTCCGGACTGAAGCGTCGGCGCGACGGACAGCATGCCGAAATAGCCGGTGCCCTTGCCCCGATTGGCGATCAGGACCGAGGCCACGAGGGCGTCACCCCTCCAGCCGGTCAGGATGGCCTGCGCCGGGTCGGCGAGGATGCCGGCCAGTTCGTCCGGATCGGTCCGCTGACCCTCCAGCAGGTCGGCCTCGGTGGTCCAGCCGGCGCGGGACGCCTCGCCGCGATAGGCGCTTTCGATCAGCCGGTGGAGGGCGGGGATGTCGGAGGGCGTGGCGTCGCGGATCAGGAGCTCAATCATTCCCAAGCTTTGCCGCAACCGTCTCGCCGATCGCAAGCGAGCTGGTCAGTCCGGGGCTCTCGATACCGAAAAGGGCGATCAGGCCGTTGATGCCGTGATCGTCGCGGCCGCGCAGTTGGAAGTCGGGTTGCGGCTCGCCCGGCCCGTGCAGCTTGGGCCGGATGCCGGCGTAGTCGGGCGTCAGGGCCCCGTCCGGAAGGCCGGGCCAGAAGCGGCGGATGTATGCGGCGAAGACGTCGGCCCGTGACGGATCAACGCTGTAGTCCTCCGTCTCGACATATTCGAGATCAGGGCCAAAGACGGCCTGACCCCCGAGGTCCTTGCGATAGTGGGTGCCCAGCGCTCCGGGGATGGGCGGGGGATAGATCAGCCGGTCGAACGGGGCCTTTCCCGTCAGCCTGAAATAGACGCCCTTGCCGAAATGGCCGGTCGGGATACGAGCGGCGGGAAAGCCCTCGATCCGCGCCGCCACGGCCTGGGCCTGAAGACCGGGGGCGGTGACGAGGACCTGCGTGGTGAAGCTCGCGCCGCCCTCCCCGCCCGCCGTGATCCGGAATCCGCCGCCGGGTAGCGGCTCGGCTCGTTCTAACGGCGTCGCCACGACGACCGACCCGCCCGCGTCCTCGATCTCGCCCTGCAGCGACAGCATGTAGTCGTGGCTGGCGAAGACGCCGCTCTCGGGCGACAGGACGGCGGCGTGGGCGTTCAGCGCAGGCTCCAGCGCCCTCGCCTGTGCGCCGCTGAGATGTTCCAGCCCCTCGACTCCGTTGGTGGTCGCCTGCTGGAAGACGGCCTCGATCAGGGGGATTTCGTCGGGCGTCGTCGCCACCACCAGCTTGCCGCATTTGCGGTAGTCGATCTTGTGGCTATCCAGATAGGCGTAGAGGGCGCGCCGGCCCTGGACGCAGAGCCGCGCCTTCAGCGACCCGGTCGGATAGTAGAGCCCGCCGTGGATGACCTCGGAGTTCCGCGAGGACACGCCCTGGCCGATATGGTTCTGGGCCTCAAGCACGAGCACGGTCAGCCCCCGCTTCGACAGTGCCCGCCCGCAGGACAGGCCGACCGCACCGGCCCCCACCACCATGGCGTCGAAGTCGAATGCGGTCATCCGCCCTTGCCGTACCGCCGGGCCGCCTCGGCCTCGAAACTGCCGATCAACAAGGCGACGGCGCGGTCGAAATTCGCCTGCAGCGCCGCATTCAGCAGAGGCGATTTGAAGGCGAAGTCGATCATGAACTCCAGCCGGGTCCCTTCCGGGACTTCATGGAAGGTCCAGCGATTTTTCAGGTGACGAAAGGGTCCGCGCAACAGGCCGACCTCGACCAGCGGCGTATTGCGATCGTGCCGGACCCAGGTCGAGAACCGCTCTTTCAGGAAGGAAAAGCCGACCTGCGCCTCCGCATCCAGCAGATCGACGCCGGGGCTTTCCTCACGGCGGTTCCAGACCCGCATCGTGTTGACCCATTTGACGAACTGCGGATAGCGCTCCACGTCCGCGACCAGTTCGGCGAGCTGGACGGGCGAATAGGGCAGGATGCGGGTCACGCGATGAACGGCCAAGCGGGCGTCAGCGTCCGGCCGGGGATGGGGTGCGCGCCAGGCGTGCGGCCTTCAATCGCGCGAAGTCGTCACCGGCATGGTGCGACGACCGCGTCAGGGGCGAGGCCGAGACCATCAGGAACCCCTTGGCCCGGGCAATGGCCTCATAGGCCTTGAACTCCTCGGGCGTCACGAACCGGTCGATGGCGGCGTGTTTGCGCGTCGGCTGCAGGTACTGGCCGATGGTGATGAAATCGACGCCGGCCGAGCGCATGTCGTCCATCACCTGCATGACCTCTTCCTTGGTCTCGCCGAGGCCGACCATGATGCCGGACTTGGTGAACTGGTTGGGGTCGCGCTCCTTGACCTGTTGCAGCAGCCGCAGGGAGTGGAAGTAGCGGGCCCCGGGCCGGATCTTCAGATACAGCCGGGGCACGGTCTCGAGGTTGTGGTTGAAGACGTCGGGCCGGGCGTCGATCATGACCTCGGCCGCCCCGTCCTTCCTCAGGAAGTCGGGCGTCAGGATCTCGATCGTGGTGGCCGGGGCCTGCAGCCGGATCTGGCGCACCACCTCGGCGAAATGGGCCGCGCCGCCGTCCGCCACATCGTCCCGGTCGACCGAGGTGATGACGACATGGTTCAGGCCCAACTGCGCCACGGCCAACCCGACCTTGGCGGGCTCTTCCGGGTCCAGCGGCTGGGGCAGGCCCGTCTTGACGTTGCAGAAGGCGCAGGCCCGCGTGCAGGTGTCGCCCATGATCATCAGCGTGGCGTGCTTCTGGCTCCAGCACTCACCGATGTTGGGACAGGCCGCCTCCTCGCAGACGGTGACGAGGCCCTTGGACCGGACGATCTCGCGGGTCGCGTTATACTGACCTGATCCCGGTGCCTTGACCCGCAACCAGTCAGGCTTGCGCAGCACCGGCGTTTCCGGCCGGTTCTGCTTCTCCGGGTGACGCAAGTCCGAAGATGTTCTTGTGAGGGTGTCGATGAGGGTGACCATCGAGGCGGGGCGGGCTCCAGACTGAAGGCGGTATGTCGTCCTTCCGCCTGCGAATGGCAAGTCACCCCCGGTGCCCTGTCGAGGTCACGCGGCGTTACGCATCTTTTCATCGTGGGGCGGCCCGACTAGTTTGCTCGCCCTGACATCCAGAGGGCGGCATCCGGCCGCTCGGGGAGACGCGTATTGTACAGGCCCGGCCTCGACCCATCGGCGGGGGAAGAATCGTTGTTCGACGCCCTGATCGCGGCGCGCGCGCGTTACGGTGACAAGGAAATCCTCGAGGATCAGGATCGCAAACCCCTGACCTATACCGGTCTGATCCGGGCCGCCTTCGTGCTCGGGCGCAAGATCGCGGCCATGACGGCTCCGGCCGAGCGGGTCGGCATCCTGTTACCGGCGTCGATGGGGACGGTCGTCACCTTCTTTGGCCTGCACGCCTTCGGGCGCGTGCCAGTGATGCTCAACTTCACCTCGGGCGAGCGCAATCTGAAGGCGGCAATCGAGGCGGCCGGCGTCCGCCGCATCCTCTGCGCGCGCCGGTTCGTGGAGCAGGCCAAACTGGATGACCTGCTGGCCGAACTGGGCTCAGTCGCCGAGATCGTCTGGCTGGATGACGTGCGTGCCACGGTCGGCCTGCAGGACAAGCTGTTCGGTCTGATGGCCGGCCTTATGCCGGCCCGGTTCCGCACCGCCACCCGGCCGGATGATCCTGGCGTCGTACTGTTCACCTCGGGCAGTTTCGGGGCCCCCAAGGGTGTGCTGCTCAGCCAGAAGAACCTGGTCGCCAACGCCCGCCAGGTGGCGACCCACATCCCGCTGGATCCGGACTGGGTGATGTTCAATCCCCTGCCGACCTTTCACTGTTTCGGCCTGACCGGCGGCGTCATCCTGCCTATCCTGAACGGGCTGAAGACCTTCCAGTACCCCTCCCCGCTGCACGGCAAGCAGATCGTCGCCCTGCTGGCGGAGGTGAACACCTCGGTCCTGTTCGCCACCGACACCTTCCTGAACCAGTGGGCCCGGGTCGCCGCGCCGGACGATTTCCGGACCGTGCGGTTCGTCGTCGCCGGGGCCGAGCGGGTGCGGGACGAGACCCACCATCTGTTCAATACCAAGTTCGGCGGGGTGAAACTGCTGGAGGGCTATGGCGCGACAGAGGCGGCTCCCGTGGTCGCCGTGAACCACCCCGATCGCAACCGCCCCGGCACTGTCGGCCAGTTGATGCCGGGCATGGAGGCGCGGCTGGAACCGGTCGAGGGGATCAAGGACGGCCAGCGACTGTACGTCCGGGGGCCCAATGTTATGGCCGGCTATATGACCCCCGGCGATCCGACCCGGGTCGAGCCGCTGGACGGCGGCTGGCACGACACCGGCGACATCGTGGACCTGGATCCGGAGGGCTACATCTCCATCCTCGGCCGGGTGAAGCGGTTCGCCAAGATCGGTGGGGAGATGGTGTCGCTGAGCGCGGTGGAGGGGCTGGTCAGTGCGGTCTGGCCCGACCATCGCCACGCGGTGATCGCCATCGCCGACAGCCGCAAGGGCGAGAAGCTTGTGCTGGTGACCGAACGCAAGGACGCCGACGTCGGCCAGATCGCGGAATGGGCCCGTGAGCACGGCGCGCCGGAGCTCGCCGTGCCCAAGAAGATCGTCAGGGTACCGGACCTGCCGGTGTTGGGCACCGGCAAGACCGACTATGTCGCCATCCAGTCGCTGGTGGACCTGGCCGAAGCGGCCTGATCCCCGTTAACTTCAGGCCTTCAGCTTCTTCGCCAGGCCGGCGATGTATTCGCCCTGGTGCCGGGCACCGGCCAGTTCGTTGGCGCTGGGCTGGCGTGAGCCGTCGCCGCCCGTGATGGTCGTGGCCCCGTAGGGCGAACCGCCGGAAATCTCCTCGAGGGTCAGCTGCCCCTGGAAGGCGTAGGGCAGTCCGGCCACGACCATGCCGTGATGCATGAGGGTCTGGATCATGCCGATCAGGGTCGTCTCATTGCCGCCGTGCTGGCTGGCCGAGGAGGTGAAGGCACCGCCGACCTTGCCGACCAGCTTGCCCTGGAACCAGACGCCGCCGGTCTGGTCCCAGAAATTGCGCATCTGGGCGGCGGCGGTGCCGAACCGGGTCCCCGCGCCGACGATGATGGCGTCGTAGGTCTCGAGCTCGTTCACATTGGCCAGGGGGGCGACCTGGTCCATTTTGTAGCCAGACTGGATAGCTAGAGCCTCCGGGACGGTCTCCGGCACGCGGCGGATATCGACCTCGACGCCCTCCACGGCGCGCGCGCCCTCGGCGACGGCTTCGGCCATCTGTTCGATGTGGCCATAGGTCGAATGATAGAGAACCAGCACCTTGGTCATGACACGCTCCTGTTCCGGGACCTGCAGTTCCGTAACTGCTACAGTGCCAGATTTAGTCGTCCTGCGTCAGGACGCAAGAGCGTGACGCGAGATTGACGGCTGGACCGGACACACTGCCGCATAGTGGCCGGCGTCATCCGGAACCCGCTGGCCCCTCGACGCGCGGAAGCGATGCTCCACGGCCATGGCCTGCTGCTCGATGTTGAGCCCGGGCCAATCACACCGCACAGACGGATAACGGTAGGCCCATGGCCCGTCCCCTGCCCTCAGCTTCGCGGCCAGCAGGTTGACGCCCGACCGGGCCTGCCAGACGTGAACCATCTCGTGGATCAGGACGGCCTGAAGCGCCACCGGTGAAACGGCGAAATCCGGCGGCAGGTCGGGCCGGGGCCAGACGACCCAGTCGCGGTCCAGCCAGCGCCCCGGAACGAAGGCCCGGACCAGGGGCCAGGGCGCGGCGACGAGCCGCACCTCATCGAGAGGCAGAGCCGCCCCGAACTCACTCCGGATCAGGGTGCGCTCACCCGGGGTCAGGACGCGGATCATGGCTCCCCGGCGGTCGCCGGTCCGACCCACTCCCAGTGCCAGGGCTCATACAGATAGGGCACGAAGCCGAAACGGCCCGCGTTGCGGACCAGCCAGCGATAGGTGGGGCCCTCGCTCATATGGCGGCGGCTGTCCGGACGGGTGGAATCGACGCCCATGCCCATGAACTGGCCGACATAGAGATCGACCGCCGTGCCCGTCCGATGGGGAGAACAGACGGCGCGGCGCAGGCCGTCACAGTTCCGCTCGGCGGCACAGCGGGCGGCGTCGGCCTCAGGGTCGCGGAAGCCCGAGAAGATCTGCAACAGTTCGGGATCGGCGTTGACCTCGGGGACTTCGGCCCGGGCCGCGGCGACCATGCGGCGGTAGGCGTCCAGCACGTCGCGGCGCAGCAGACGGGTCAGGCGATCGGCATGCTCCTCGGACTCCACAAGATAGCCGAGCTCACGCAGCGGCGGCGGGTCGGGGCACTCGTCGCGGACCCGGGCCATGACGAACGGCCGCCGCTCCTGCAGGACGCCTTTCAGCACCTCGAAAGTGGCCGGGTCGAACACCCCGGTGGCGGGCAGACGATGGCGCGTCTGGAAACCCGCGAGGGCCACGGCGAAATCCGGCGTGTTCGGGGCGCAGTCCGTGCCGAGCTCTTTCTGCAGCAGCGGGAGATAGGTGACCCAGCCCCGCTCCACCGCTCCGAAGGGGGGCCAGGTCAGCCAGGACGCCGAGAGGGCATTGGCGAGGGCCGGGGCGGTCCATGTCGAGGCGACCGCGCAGTCCGCCTGGGCCAGGGCGCGCCCGGGCAAGACAAGCCCCAGCACCGCCACCATGATGAGTCCGAGCCGTCGCATCCGCATCGCCCAAACAAGCCCCACGCCTGCGGCACAGGCAAGGCCCCTCTCCCGCCGTGCGCAAAACTGGCAAGGTGGGGCGCTCCGCCGACTCGCCCCGGCCTCGCTGGAAACCCGATGCCTGACGCCGCCGCCCGGACCGCGCCCGCCGTCCCGAACCGTCGCAGCAACGCCGTACTGGCGATGTTCTCGGGACCGTGCCTGCCGCTGGCGGCGTTCGGCGTCGCGCTGCCGGTCACCCTGCCCGAATATTACGCCACCCATGTTGGCCTCTCGATCGGCATGGTCGGGGCGGTGTTCATGGCGGTGCGGCTGATCGACATCGTGTTCGATCCCCTCGTCGGCTGGGGCATGGACCGGACCCGGACGCGGTTTGGCCGCTACCGGCCGTGGATGGCGCTCTCGACCCCGATCCTGATGCTGGCCGCCCTGATGATGTTCGTCCTGGTCCGGCCGGGGGCCGGGCCCGGCTACCTCTTCCTGTGGCTGCTGGTGCTCTATGTCGGCTTCTCGATCGGGACGCTGGCCCAGCTGGGCTGGGCCTCGGTGCTGGCCCCGCAGTACGACCAGCGGTCGCGCGTCTATGCCTGGTGGCAGGTGTTCAACATCATCGGCGTCATTGCCATCCTGATCCTGCCGGCCGCGGTCATCCAGCTGGGCCTCGGGGACTATGTCGCCGGGGTTCACATCATGGGCTGGGCCATCCTCGCCGCCCTGCCCCTGACCATCGGCCTCGCCCTCGTGGCCGTGCCCGAACCGGTCAACCCGGGGGATGCGCCCCACGGCGGCGGGGCGGCCTATCTTGAGCTGCTGAAGCGGCCGGCGGTGGTCAAGCTGCTGACCGCCGACCTGCTGCTGGGGATCGCGCCCGGCATCACCGGGGCCCTGCTGTTCTTCTTTTTCGGCCAGGTGAAGGGCTATGACCGGACCGAGGCGTCGCTGTTCATGCTGCTGTATTTCATTGCCGGCCTGTTCGGGGCCCCGGTCTGGGCGTGGCTGGCGACCCGGATCGGCAAGGACCGGGCGCTGGCGGTCGCCAGCCTGATCTTCGCCGGCCTGTATTTCGGCGCGACCCTGCTGCCGGGCGGCAACTTCGCCCTGACGGCGGTGGCCATGTTCATCGCCGGCCTGCCCTATGCCGCGGGCCTGTTCCTGCTGCGGGCCATGATGGCGGATCTGGGCGACGAGGTGCGGCTGGAGACGGGCGTGGACCGGACCGGGCTGATGTTCTCTATCCTGTCGGCCACGACCAAGATCGGTCATGTCGTGGCCCTGATCCCCTATCTGATCCTGCAGGCCGTCGGGTTCCAGGCCGTCGCCCCTGCCGGCGGCAACAGCCCGATGTCCCTGCTGGTGCTGCAGGTCCTGTTCGTCGTCGCCCCGGCCGTGCTGATCGCCGCAGCGGCCTGGGCGCTGAAGGACTATCCCCTGACCCCGGCCCGTCATGCGGCGGTCCGGGCCGAACTCGAGGCCCGTGCGGCGGGCCTTTCAAGGACGCCGACATGACCCCGACCGAACGCCTGCGCGACATCATGGTGCGTCTGCGGGAGCCCCAGGGCGGCTGCCCGTGGGACATCGAACAGACCTTCGCCAGCATCGCCCCCTATACAATCGAGGAGGCCTATGAGGTGGCCGACGCCATCGACCGGGGCGACATGGGCGAGCTGAAGGGCGAGCTGGGGGACCTCTTGTTCCAGGTCGTCTTCCATGCCCGGATGGCGGAGGAAAAGGGCCTGTTCGCCTTCGACGATGTGGCCGAGGCCATGTCGGACAAGCTGATCCGCCGCCATCCCCACGTCTTCGGCGACGAGGCGGCGGAGACGGACGGTCCGGCCCAGAAGCTGCGCTGGGAGGACATCAAAGCCGCCGAGCGGGCGGGCAAGGCGCAGCATGGCGTGCTGGACGATGTGCCCGTGGGCCTGCCGGCCCTGCACCGGGCGGCCAAGCTGACGAAGCGGGCGGCGCGGGTCGGGTTCGACTGGCCCTCGGTCGACGAGGTCTTCGACAAGCTGGACGAGGAGGTGGCCGAACTGAAGGTCGAGATCGCCGCCGGGGACCTCGACAAGGCCCGCGAGGAGGTCGGCGACCTGCTGTTTGTGGTCGCCAACCTGGCCCGGAAACTGGGGGTGGAGCCCGAGGACGCCCTGCGGGGGGCCAATGCCAAGTTCGTGCGGCGGTTCGGCTTCATCGAGGCGGAACTGGCGAAGGCGGGGCGGACACCGGAGCAGTCGGAGCTCGCCGAGATGGACGCCCTGTGGAATGCGGCCAAGGTGGCCGAGCGGAGCTGAATTCGCGCATTTGGGGAATCGACCTCTGCCGAGAAGACTCGAACTTCAACATGGGCGGGGTGGCGGCGGTGCAGGGCGTTGATTTTGAAGGCGGTTCCGATGCGGGGCATGTTCGAGTCCTTGCGGCAGTCTGTGGCAGGGACGATCGCGTGGCGGCCGTCCGGGACAGCAGACTGGCATGGCGGGACGTCAGAAGCGGACGTACCGCCCGGATCGCGACCTGGCGGCAGCACGTCCGGCCACTGGATTACGGGGTCAAGAGGATCGGCTTATGGTTCGCCATGGCGTCGGCCGGGGCCGGCAACCTGCTGGAACCGCTCCAGCCCCTCAGCCAGGCCCTGCCCTCGGCATGGTCGCCATGGTGGGGTTTGTGGTCTGGTACAGTGTGAAGCCGGCGGCGCGCGCTGGCGGCGGGGTAACGAGTCAATCCCCTCTCCCGGCGGGAGAGGGCTTGAGGTTCGGAGAGCGAAGCGATCCGCAAACCGAAAGGGTGAGGGGTTACAGTGCGAACCGGAGGCGAAAACCCCTCACCCTTTCGCGCGAGGCCACTCGCCTGCGGCTCGCGGGCGCTCAAGCCCTCTCCCGCCGGGAGAGGGCGCGCCGCCGCCAAACGCCGGTGGGCGGCCTTCAAGGCGAAGACGAAGGAAAACTGACATGGCCCTCACCCGCTCGTTTCGGGACACCGTTCAGGCCCGCCTGGCCCGCGATCCCGCCTTTCGGCAGGCGCTTCTGGCCGAGGCCGGGACCGCGCTGCTGGAAGGCGATCTGGAGACCGGCAAGGACGTGCTGCGCGACTTCGTCAACGGCACCATCGGCTTTCACGATCTGGCCGAGGAGACCGGCACGCCCGCCAAGAGCCTGATGCGGATGCTGGGACCACGCGGGAATCCGACCGCGAGCAACCTGCTGGCCATCGTGGGGGCGTTGCAGCGACGGTCGGGGATTACGCTGGAGGTGCGGGCGGCATAAGGCGGAGGTCCGAACCCCGCCGTTCGTCATTCCGGGCGGAGCGCAGCGCAGACCCGGAACGAGGCGGCGCGCGCGAGCGCGACCCTGTTGCGGACCCGGTGGTCGGGACGGCGACTGCCGGAAAGATCGCCGCCGCTTCGCTGCGGCGCCGCCTTGTTCCGGGTCTGCAGCACGCTGCGCGCGCCTACGCCCGGAATGACGAAAGGGGGGGCGGGCTTTCTCCTCCCTGCGCCGCAGGCGTGGGGAGGTGGATGCGAGCCCTTGCGAGCACACGGAGGGGGTCTGCGTGCGGCCAGAACCCCTCCGTCTCTCCGCTTCGCTACGAGCCACCTCCCCATCGCTTCGCGACAGGGAGGAGACAGGTTTAGCGCGGCGGTGCTGCGGGACGGCTTGAACCGCGTTTGTCATCCCGGACGGCGCGAAGCGGTTGTCCGGGAGACTGGGTGCGGCGAAACGGGTCTTTCCGTGTGGCCCGGCCGGTCGCCCGTCCCGGCTCTCCGCTTCGCTGCGGCTGGGATGACAAGGCCCGTGCCGCTGGCCTGACGCTTCAGCCGAACTGGCGTTCGCCCCCCGAGGGTCTGAGCAGCTGAGTCCTTCCCCCGCTTGCGGGGGAAAGCGGTCCGTCTTCGGCCGGAGGCCGAACAGGACCGATGGGGGGACTTTCCTGTCGGCGGGGCGAGCAAGCCAAGCAAGAATTCCCCCATCGGTCCTGGCCTCGCTTCGCTCGGCGACGGACCGCTTTCCCCCATGAAGGATGGGGGAAGGGTTGTTGCGGCTTAGCCGAACTGCCGTTCGAACCGCCCCATGGCCTGGGGGTCGAGGCGGACGGTCAGCAGCATCCGCCCTTCCGCGTCGGTATCTCGCGCCGTCACCCGGCCGTGTTCGTAGAGCCAGGCGAGGGCCTCGCCCTGTGAGGGTTGCAGGACCAGTTCCGTCTCCGGGTCGTCGTCGATCAGGTCGGTGATGGCCTGGCGCAGGGTCTCGATCCCCTCCCCGGTCCAGGCGGAGACGGCGACGGCGCTGTTGCCGGAGCGGGCGGCCTGGCCTTCGGCGGCCTCGCGGGCCTCGGGGTCCAGAAGGTCGGTCTTGTTCCAGACCTCGAGGATGCGGCGGGGTTTGGCCGTTCCATCAGGATTGGGCGGCTGTTCGATCTGTTTCAGGACGGCCTCGACGTCCTTGGCCTGGGCGTCGGTGTCGGCCGAGGCGATGTCGCGGACGTGCAGGATCAGGTCGGCCTCGCCCACCTCTTCCAGGGTGGCGCGGAAGCTTTCGACCAGTTCGTGCGGCAGGTCGGAGATGAAGCCGACGGTGTCGGCGATGATGGCCGGCCGGCCCTGCGGCAGGCGGATGGTGCGCTGGGTGGTGTCGAGGGTGGCGAACAGCAGGTCCTTGGCCAGCACCTCGGAGCCCGTCAGCCGGTTGAACAGGGTCGACTTGCCGGCATTGGTGTAGCCGACGAGGGCCACGGCCGGGAACGGGGCCTTCTTCCTCTGTTTCCGGTGCAGGCCGCGGGTGCGGCGGACCTCTTCCAGCTCGGCCTTCAGTTTCACGATGCGGTCGGCGATCAGGCGGCGGTCGAGCTCGATCTGGGTTTCGCCGGGGCCGCCGGTCGAGCCCGTGCCGCCGCGCTGGCGCTCCAGGTGGGTCCAGGTGCGGACGAGGCGCGAACGCTCATAGTCCAGCCGGGCCAGTTCGACCTGCAGCCGGCCTTCCTTGGTGCGCGCGCGGCGGCCGAAGATCTCGAGGATCAGGCCGGTGCGGTCGATCACCTTGCAGTCCCATTCCTTTTCCAGATTGCGCTGCTGCACGGGCGTCAGGTCGTAGTCGATGACCGCAGCCTCGGCCTCGGCGGCGCGGATCAGGGCGGCCAGTTCCTCGACCTTGCCGGTGCCGAACAGGGTGGCGGGGGTGGTTTTCCTGAGGCGCACGACCTCTTCCGCCTGGACGTCGAGGTCCAGAGCGCGGGCGAGGCCCGAGGCCTCCTCCAGTCGCTCCTCCGCCGGGCGGGAGGAACGCTCGCCGAGGTCGGGGTGGAGGACGACGGCCCGGATCAGGGGGACGGAGTGGTCGATGAGTTTGGTGGTCAGGGGGGGCTCTCAAGTGGCGAGTGGTGAGTGGCGAGTGGCGAGCAAGGGGAACGCCAGCGATCACATGTAGTGACGGAGACCCGTCAGCGCATCACTCTCGTTCAGCACTCGACACTCGCCACTCGCCACTCGCCGCCAAACTCAATCCTCGTCGGCCTCGGGCTCGTAGAGCTGGACGGGGGCGGAGGGCATGATGGTGGAGATGGCGTGTTTGTAGACCAGCTGGGACTGGCCGTCGCGGCGCAGCAGCACGCAGAAATTGTCGAACCAGGTGACGATGCCCTGGAGCTTGACGCCGTTGACGAGGAAGATGGTCAGCGGGGTCTTGGTCTTGCGGACCGAGTTGAGGAAGGTGTCCTGAAGGTTCTGACGTTTGTCTTGCGACATGGCAGGTTGGTCCTGTTCTTGGTTGTTCGCCGCGTCGGGGAGAGCGCGGGGCCGGCTGGATCCGGCCCGACAAGCCTAGACGACGGTCCGGCGCGGCCGCAACGTCTAGATGGCCTCCCGCTTCGCGGCCTGGAGATAGCGGGCGCGCAGGCCTGTCGTCACGGGCCCGGGCTTGCCGTCGCCGATCTTCACGCCATCGATCGAGACCGCGGGCATGACGAAGGCCCCGGCGGCGGTGAAGAAGGCCTCTTTCGCCTCCTTGGCCTCGTCGACGCTGAAGGGGCGTTCGTCGAGTTCCAGACCTTCGGCCTCGATCATGGCCATGATGGCGGTGCGGGTGATGCCCTTCAGGATATTGGCCTGGGTATCGCGGGTCCGCAGCTTGCCCGCCTTGTCGACGATCCAGGCGTTGGTCGAGGCCCCCTCGGTGACAAGCCCCATGTCGTCGACCATCCAGGCCTCATAGGCCCCCCTGTCGCGGGCGGCCTGTTTGGCCAGCACATTGGCCAGCAGGCCGACGGTCTTGATGTCGCAGCGGCCCCAGCGGATGTCGGGATGGGTGACGACAGCCACGCCTTTCGCCGCCTGGGCCTCGGCGCGGGCGGCGCTGATCGATCTGGAGGTCACCACCACGCTGGGGGGCGTGCCGGGCGCGGGGAACGGATGGTCACGCCGGGCCGTCCCGCGGGTGACCTGCAGATAGACGATGCCGTTCCGCACCCGGTTGCGGCGGATGGTCTCCTTCAACACCCGGGTCAGGGCCTCGACCGACATGGGGATGTCGATCCGCAGTTCGTTGAGGCTGCGGTGCAGCCGGGTCATATGGCCTTCGAAATCGGCCATGCGGCCATCGAACACGGACCAGACCTCATAGACCCCGTCGGCGAACTGGAAGCCGCGATCCTCGACATGGATCGTCGCCTCCGAGTGGCGCTGGTAGACCCCGTTCACATAGGCGACGCGCGACATCAGTCGAGGCTCCCTTCGTCTTCATCCCCGCCGCGCGAGGGCGACACGCCCAGCGACTTCAGCTTTCTGTGCAGGGCCGATCTCTCCATGCCGATGAAGGCGGCCGTGCGCGAGATGTTTCCGCCGAAACGCATGATCTGGGCCGCCAGATATTCGCGTTCGAACACCTCGCGCGCCTCGCGCAGCGGCAGGGCGATGGTGCGCTCGGCCCCCATGCCGGTCCCGCCGTTCGAGGCGACCTCCTGGGGCAGCATGTCGGCCGAGATCGGGTCGTTAAGGTCGCCGGTGGCGAGGATCAGCAGGCGTTCGACATTGTTCCGCAGCTGGCGGACGTTGCCCGGCCACGGATGGACCTGCAGCACGGCGATGGCGTCCTCCCCCAGTCGGCGGCGCGGCAGGCCCTGGGATACGGCGAGGGTCTCGATGAAATAGTCCACCAGCTCGCCGATGTCCTCGCGCCGTTCCGACAGCGGCGGGACCCGGATCGGGACCACGTTCAGGCGGTGAAACAGGTCCTCGCGAAAGCGGCCTTCCTCGATTTCCGTCTTCAGGTCGCGCGAGGTCGAGGTGACGACCCGGACATCGACCTGGACGTCCTGTTCGCCGCCGACCCGGCGGAAGCGCTGTTCGACCAGGACCCGAAGGATGCGGCTCTGGCTTTCGCGGGGCATGTCGCCGACGTCGTCCAGATACAGGGTGCCGTTGTGGGCGCGCTCGAACACGCCGATCTTGCGCGGCCGGCCGTCGTGGCCCTCCTCGCCGAACAGTTCGAGGTCGAGCCGTTCGGGGGTCATGCCGGCGGCGGAGATGGCGACGAACTCGGCCCGGGCGCGCGGGCTGGCCTCGTGGATCTGGCGGGCGACCAGCTCCTTGCCGGAGCCCGGCGGGCCGGAGATCAGCACCCGGCTGTTGGCGGGGGCGACCTTGGTGATGGTGGTGCGCAGGACCTGGGCCGCGGCCGAGCGGCCGATCAGCCCCGTCGGGGTCATGGCCACGGCGCGCAGACGCCGGTTCTCGCGCTTCAGCGAGGCAGCCTCCAGCGCCCGTTCGATGACCACCACGAGCCGGTCGGACTTGAACGGCTTTTCGATGAAGTCATAGGCCCCGCGCTTCAGGGCGCTGACCGCCGTCTCGATATTGCCGTGGCCGGAGATCATGACGACCGGCAGGTCGGTATCGAGCGTCTGGACGACGTCGAGCAGTTCGAGGCCGTCCATGCCGCCGCCCTGCATCCAGATGTCGAGCACGATCAGCGAGGGCTTGCGGGCGCGGATACCGGCCAGGGCCTCCTCCGAGCTGGAGGCCACGCGAACGGCATGGCCCTCGTCCTCGAGCAGGCCCGAGACCAGGTCGCGAATGTCCGCCTCGTCGTCAACGACCAGAATATCGGCTCCGGTAGAACGCATATCGCCTCGCTATTCGGTCGCCAGCGCGTCCGAGCCGTGGGGCTCGGTATCGCGGCCGGTCTGGCCGGTGGGGGTGAGAGGGAAGATCAGACAGATTTTGGCACCGTTGAGCGTGTCGGCGTCCGACAGCTTCAGCTCGCCGCCGTGGTCCTCGCAGATCCGTTTCACGATCGCGAGGCCGAGACCCGTGCCCTTTTCCCGGGTCGTGACATAGGGCTCCGTCAGGCGGTCGCGGTCGCGCAGGGGCAGGCCCTTGCCGTCGTCCTCGATGATAAAGGTCACGAGATCCGCCTCGATCAGCATCCGGGCGACGATGGCGGTCGCCCCGCTCTCCTCGCCGGCCCGCCGGGCGGAGACGGCCTCCCCGGCGTTCTTGAGGATGTTGGCGAGGGCCTGACCCACCATCCGGCCGTCGCAGCGGAGTTTGGCCCGTGGCAGCGGCTCGATCAGCTCCACCGCAAGCCCGGGGGCGGCGACGCGCTGGGCGAAGACCGCCTCGCGCAGCAGTTCGGCGGGGTTTTCCACCTTGAAGCGGGGCGCGGGCATGCGGGCGAAGGAGGAGAACTCGTCCACCATCCGGCCGATGTCGCCCACCTGACGGATGATGGTGTCGGTGCAGCGGTCGAAGATCTCGACATCGTCGCCGATGCGTGCGCGATACTTGCGCCTGAGCCGCTCGGCCGAGAGCTGGATCGGCGTCAGGGGGTTCTTGATCTCATGGGCGATGCGGCGCGCGACATCGCGCCAGGCGGCGTTGCGCTGCGCGGTCACGAGGCGGGTGATGTCGTCGAAGGTCAGCACCATCTCGCCGCCGACGCCGCCCTCGATCCGCACGCGCAGGCGGCGCGTCTCCCCCTCGCGGGCCACATCGATGTCCTCCTCGATATGCGCCTCGACCCGGCGCACCAGTTCGGCCAGCTCGGGCGCGACGACGCCCAGCGCCTTGCCGCGCACCTCGACCTCGGAAATGGACAGCAGCTGCAGGGCGCTGTCGTTGATGGCGGAGATGCGGCCGCGCTTGTCGAGGCCGATGACGCCCGCGCTGACGCCGGACAGCACGGTCTCGATGAAGCGGCTGCGATCCTGGGCGTCCTCGCTGGCCGTCTTCAGCGCCGCCTGCTGGGCCTCGAGATCCCCGGTCATGCGGTTGAACGCCTCGGACAGGGCCGCGATCTCGCCGGGGGCCCCCGCCCCGTCGACCCGGGCCGTCAGGTCGCCGCCCGCCACCTGGTCGGCCGCCTTGACCAGCCGGCCGATCGGCGCGGAAATGGCGTGGGCCGCCGACATGCCCAGCCAGACGGCCCCGACCAGAACCAGCAGGGCCGTCTCGAGGTAGCTGAGCGCGAAGGCGGTCTGGATCCGGGCCCGGCTCTCCTCGGCGAGACGGTAGCCGAGGATCGATTCCTCGCCGTTGCGCATCCGGGCCACGATGCCCGGGGCCAGCGGACGCACGACGTACAGATAGGCGTCGCCGTAGTCGGGCAGCGGATAGACCGCGCGCACCGTGTCCGGCCGTTCCGTCACGGTGACGGGCACGTCCTGCCCCTCCGCCGCCGTCTCGAACGCCTCCCGCGGAGGCGCGACATAGGCGGGCGCGCCGGGCAGGACGCCCTGGGCCAGGACCTCGCCCTCGCCGTTCAGGATGTAGACCGCCGGATAACCGAAGAAGTCGCCGATCTGGGCCAGGGCGCTGGAGAACTGGATGCGGTTGTCGAACACATCGCGCACACCCCCCAGCTCGTTGGCCATGGTGTCCAGATCGCGCTCCAGACCCCCCCCGACATCCCCGACATAGGCCCGGCCGATGGTGGCCCCGTTCTCGACCGCCGACCGGACGTTCTGGCTGAACCATTGATCGACGCCGCGGTTGACCAGCACCCCGAAGACGAGGGCGATCAGGACGGCGGGCACGACGGCCACGAGCGAGAACAGGGCGACGAACCGCAGATGCAGCCGCGCGCCGGGGTCCTCGCGCCGTTGTCGCGACAGGCGCCAGACCCGCCCGCCAATGACGGTCGCGAGGCCACCGATCAGCAGCAGATTGGCGAGCAGGATGTAGAGCACGGCACGGCTGGCCGCCGCCTGGGCGTTGTCGCCCCCGCCAGCCTCGGGCGCGAGGGCCACCAGCCAGATGGCGGCTCCGGTGATGAGAAAGGCCAGGGCATAGGCCGCACCGAACAGGGCCCGCGCCCGACGGTCCCCCATCCGCCCCCAGAAGGACGGATCGCCCTCCGGAAGGGGCTGCGGGGGCTCTCTGTCCGTCATAAGACCGCAGCTTCCGACAGCTGTGGCGAAACTTCAACACCCCAGTTGCGAAAATGCTGCGATGCTTCGGTCTGCCACAGGAGCGCCAGCGTGCCGGCGACCTCGGCCGGGTCCTCCAGCCGGCACAGGCGCGACTTGGCCGCGCGGCGGGCGTCGGGGTCCTCCGGCCACGGAGCCTGTTCCACATACCAGCCGAGATGTTTGCGGAACATCCGCAGACCCAGGGGCGCGCCGTAAAAATCGAGCGACTCCCGCAGGTGGGCCAGGACGATGTCCAGCCGCTCCGCCCCGTCGGGTTCCTCCAGCACGGCCCCGTCTCGCAGGGCCCGGTCGAGATGGGCGGCCAGCCAGGGCCGGCCGTACACGCCCCGCCCCAGCATCAGGGCGTCCGCCCCGGACCGGTCCAGCGCCTCGCGCGCATCCTCGGCCGTCAGGATGTCGCCGTTGACGATGACGGGAATGGCCACGGCCGCCTTGACGACGCCCACGGCGTCCCAGTCCGCCTGGCCGGTGTAGAACTGCTGGCGGGTGCGGCCGTGGACCGTGACGGCCCTGACCCCCAGCCCCTCGGCGCGCCGGGCCAGGTCGGCGGCGTTGCGGCTGGAGTCGTCCCAGCCGAGGCGCATCTTGACCGTCACCGGCCGGCTGGTGGCCTCCACGACCGCCGCCATGATCCGGCCGGCGAGGTCGGGCGTCCGCATCAGGGCCGAGCCCGAGGCAGACCCCGTCACCTCCTTGGCCGGGCAGCCGAAATTCAGATCGATGATGTCCGCCCCCGCGGCCTCGGCCATGCGGGCACCCTGCGCCATGACGGCCGGATCGCGCCCGACCAGCTGGATCACGGTCAGGGGCAGGCCATCGCCGACGGCGGCGCGACGCACCACATCCGGCCGGCCCCGGGCCAGTTCGGCCGAGGCGACCATCTCGGTCGCGACATAGGCGGCGCCCAGACGCGTGGCCAGCCGCCGGAACGGCAGGTCGGTGATTCCGGTCATGGGGGCCATCAGCACCCGCCCGGGGATGGTCACGTCGCCAATCTGGAATCCTGCGCTCATGGGTCCGTCAACACGCCAAGCCTGGCCCCTCGTCAACCGCCATCGTGGCCCCTAGAAGGCGGTGATGAGGTTTGCAGGGATTGTGGTGGCGGCCGGCTCGGGCTCGCGCGCCGGCGGCGACAAGCAGTGGCGGACGCTGGGCGGACGCCCTGTGATCCGCTGGTCGGTCGAGGCGCTGGAGGCTGCGGGCGCCGATGAGGTTGTGGTCGTGGTCGCGCCGGACGCGCTGGACCGCGCCGCCGCCGCCCTCGCCGGACTGACGGGCTGGCGCGCCGTCGCCGGGGGGGCGACCCGGGCGGAATCGGTCGTGGCCGGGCTGGAGGCCCTGACGGGGCCAGCGAGCCGGCCGGTCCTGATCCATGACGCGGCCCGGCCCTTTCTGACCGGCGAGGTCGTGACCCGGTTGCTGGATGCCCTCTCCGGTGCCGACGGAGCCATCGCCGCCCTGCCGGTGGCGGACACGCTCAAACGCGGGGAGGACGAGGCCATCGTGGCGACCGTCGACCGGGCCGGGCTGTGGCGGGCCCAGACTCCGCAAGCCTTCCGCGCCGACCGTCTTCTGGCCGCCTATGCGGCGTGGCCGGACGGCGAGGCCCCAACCGATGACGCGTCCGTCGTCGAACGTGACGGGGGCGTGGTCCGCCTCGTCGCGGGCGATCCCCGCCTCATGAAACTGACCTATCCGGAGGATTTCGCCATGGCCGAGACACTGATCGCCCGCCAGACCCGCGTGGGTCAGGGATTCGACGCCCACCGCTGGGGGCCGGGCGATACCGTCTGGCTGTGCGGCGTCGCCATTCCACACGATCAATCCCTGATCGGCCATTCCGACGCCGACGCCGGTCTGCACGCCCTGACCGACGCCATCCTCGGGGCCATGGGGGACGGCGACATCGGCGACCATTTCCCCCCGACCGACCCGCAGTGGAAGGGGGCCGCCTCCGACCTGTTCCTGATCGCGGCGGTCGAGCGGCTGACCGCGCGCGGCGGGCGGCTGGTCAATGTGGATGTGACCCTGATCTGCGAACGGCCGAAGGTGAAACCGCACCGGCAGGCCATGCGCGAGCGGCTGGCGCAGATCCTGTCGCTGCCTCTGGACGCCGTCAGCGTGAAGGCGACGACCATGGAAGGCATGGGCTTTACCGGCCGCGAGGAAGGGCTGGCGGCCTCGGCCATCGCCCTGATCGAACTGCCCGCCTGAGATCGCCCGTCCTCAGTCGGCGAAATGCCGCCAGAGGGCCCCGAACAGATTGACGTAGTCGTCGGTCCAGGGGCGGACCTCCGTGTCCGCCAGCGTCCGCCACTGGGGCTGGCGGCGGAAGGCCGCGGCCCCCGTCTCGGTCGGCGACAGCAGCAGGGCCTCGGTCGAGGCCTCGGCCATGTCGGGCTGGTCCGGATCCTCGCGATAGATCTGGTGCAGATTCGGAACCCCAAGGGCCTGGGCGGCGGCCGCCGCCGGCAGGGTGATGTCGAGATTGCGGTTCGACAGGTGCAGCACCACCACGCCGTCCGGCTTCAGCAGCGCCAGATAGCCGGCGATGGCCTCGACCGTCAGCAGATGGGTCGGGACCGCGTCCGAGGAGAAGGCGTCGATGATCAGCAGGTCGTAGCTGCCCGCCGGCTCGCGGGCCATGGTCAGGCGGGCATCGCCCAGCACGGTCCGGACGGGGCCATCGGCGCATTCGGGGATGAAGCTGAACCACTGCGGATCGCGCGACAGCCGGTCCACGAGGGGATCGATCTCGAAGAAGGTCATCCGGTCGGTGGCGCGTTTGTAGGCCGCCATGGCCCCGGTGCCCTGCCCCACCACGCCGATGTTCAGTCCGGGGCTGCGCTGCTGCAACGTCTGTGTCGCCTGACCGATGGGGGTCGAGGTGGCGTAGTAGAGGGTCGGCGAACAGGCATAGGCCGGATTGCGCGCCTGGGCTCCGTGCAGGGTGGTGCCGTGCATGAGCACATGGACGTCACCGCCGAGGCGCGGGTCGGGGGCGACCCCGATCTTCATGACGCCGAAGAAGCTGCGGTCGGTGAAGGCCGATTCATAGCCGCGGGCGATGTACTGGGTCGACAGGGCGATCAGGGCGGCGATAACGACGAAGGCGGGTGGACGGTCGCGCAGCAGGAAGGCCGGCACCATGGCCCCGAGCAGCACCAGCATGGTCAGACGCGGCATGTCGGCCGAGACGTTGCGGCTGAACCACCAGGCGAAGTCCCAGTCCACGCGGAACATGGCCGACAGCAGGGGCGGTATGCCGCAGACGAGGACGGCCGCCGCGAACAGATAGACCTCGCGGTTGCGGATCGGCCGCCGGTCCAGCGGCCGCGCCAGACCGATCAGCACCAGCAGCAGGGGATACTCCCACACCATGTCGAAGATCACCGGGGCCAGCAGGGCCGTGAAGGCTCCGCCGACGACCCCGCCCAGCGACATCAGCAGATAGAATTCGGTCAGCCGGTCCGGGGCCGGTCGCCGGGCCGCCAGCCGCTGGTGACACATCAGGGCGAGGAAGAAGAAGGTCAGCAGATGCAGGGCGACCATCACCGGCCAGGCCCCGCTGCGGAAGGCCGTGAAGGCCACGCACATCAGCCCGAGCGCGGCGGAGATGACGAGGGTCACCGGCAGGGGAATGGCCGGCCGGGTCTGGAAGGCGATGACGAAGGTCAGCAGATACAGGGCCAGCGGGGCCACCCACAGGAACGGTGCCGAGGCGACGTCGGTGGAGAGGTGGCTGGTCACGCCCAGCATCAGGCTGGACGGGGCGGCGGCGAGCAGGACCAGCACGCCCCGGTCCCGCCACGACAGCGCCGGGCTGACCGGCAGGGTCTCGATCGGGGCCGGATTGGCTCCGCGCCGTTGCCAGGCGACCACGGCGAGGCCGACGACGATCAGCACGAAGACCGCATAGCCGCCGCTCCAGCCCGCCCGCTGTCCGGACAGGGTCGCCAGCGGCTCGATCAGGACCGGATAGGCCAGCAGAGCCAGAAAGCTGCCGAGATTGGAGGCCGCATAGAGAACATAGGGGTTGCGCCCGTCAGCATGGCCGGCCCGCACCCGCGCATACCAGGCCTGAAGCAGGGGGGCCGTGGCCGAAAGCACCGCAAACGGGGCCCCGACCGACAGGGCCAGGGTGCCCAGCAGCCAGCCGATCGGGGCCACGGGATCGGGGTCACCCATCAGGCCGTTGATCCGCAGCGGCAGGAACAGCGCCGCCAGGGCCAGAAGCGCGAGATGCACCGCGATCTGGCCGCGCAGGGACGGCAACCGCTGCAGCAGGTGGGCATAGGCGTAGCCGGCCAGCAGGGCCGTCTGAAAGAAGACCATGGCGGTGTTCCAGACCGCCGGCGAGCCGCCCAGCATCGGCAGCACCAGTTTGGTGACCATGGGCTGGACCGCGAAGACCAGCGCCGCCGAGGTGAAGATGGCGACCGCGAACAGCAGGGGCGTGACCCGGTCCGCCGGGACCCGCTTCGTCGGGTGGTCGATGTCCTGCGGCAGGGTCGTGTCACTCATGGGGGTCCCCGGATTGTCGCCGACCGGTCGACAGACCCGCGCGTCCGGCCCTATCTAGCCCAACTCCCGCCCGGTTCGGAAAGCCTGATGTTTCCAGATGATACTCACGATCTCGCCAGGGCGGTGATCGACGCCGCGAGCGCCCGCGGCTGGACGCTGGCGACCGCGGAGAGCTGCACCGGCGGGCTGGTGGCCGGCGCCCTGACCGCCGTGGCCGGGGCCTCGGCGGTCGTGGATCGCGGCTATGTCACCTACAGCAATGCGGCCAAGTCCGACCTGCTGGGGGTCGACCCGGCACTGATCGAACAGCATGGCGCGGTGTCGGAACCGGTCGCGCGGGCCATGGCCAGCGGGGCCCGGGCGCGGGCCGGTGTGGCCCTGAGCGTCTCGATCACGGGGGTCGCCGGACCGGGCGGGGGCACGCCGGACAAGCCCGTCGGCCGGGTGCATTTCGCCTGTGCCTCGCCCGCCGGCCTCACCCATGAGGTCCGGTCGTTCGGCGACCTCGGGCGCGAGGGCGTGCGTCAGGCCAGCGTCGAGGTGGCGCTGCGGATGCTGCTGGCAGTGTGTGGCGGGTCTTGACCGCACCCGGGCCGCAGGTCGTCGATGCGCGCGGTCATCGCTGTCCCGTGCCCAGTCTGAGACTGCGCAAGGCCCTCGCGGCCAGCGCCCCGGGCACGACGGTCGTGCTGCTGGCGACCGATGCCATGGCCCGGATCGACGTGCCGTGGCTGATGCAGGAGCTGGGGGGTCAGGTGCTGGCGATCGAGCAGGACAACGACGGCGTCCTGCGAATCACCGTCGCGACGCCCGCCGCTCCGACAGATTGACCACGGAGGGACTGGTCTCGGGCTCGATGTCCGGGGCGCCCCGGGCGCGGGACCAGATCTCCATCTCGGTGGCGAAGGCGCCGCCATAGAAGATGGCGTTGACGTTCCACGACAGCCAGATCAGCAGGACCACCACGGCGCCGACCGAGCCATAGGTCGCGCCCAGCTGGGCGATCTGCTCCACATAGATGGCGCAGAGCCAGGACGAGATCATCGACAGCACCGTCGCCATGGCCCCGCCGATGATGGACGGCCACCAGGCCACCGGATCGCGATGGGACATGGCATAGCGGTACAGAAGCGTCAGACCCAGGGCGAGGCCGGCGCCCGGCAGCAGCCCGGCCATGGGGAACCCGCCCCCCGCCGCGACCGGTGACGCATGGACCAGCAGACGGGCCGTGACCACGGCGCCGGACACCACGGTGAACAGGGCGAAGGCCACGAGGGCCACGAGGAAGGCCAGCATGTTGAAGCGGAAAAAGCCGTGGGGCTCGGTCTCGTCGTGGATCAGGTTCAATCCGGCGAGCAGGGCCTTGAAGCCGCGGTGGGCGGCATAGGCACCGACGACCAGGGCGAAGGCGCTCTGGGCCGAGACCGCACTGGCCGAGGTGTTGGCGAGCCGCTCGATTTCGGCCCGGAAAATGGACTGGGCCGCATAGGGCATCAGATCCGCCAGCGCCGCTGCCTGTTCGCTGACCTGCCCGATCGACAGCACAGCCTTGTAGAAGCCGATCAGGATGGCGATGGCCGGAAACACGGCGAGCAGGGCGAAGAAGGAGACGCCGCCCGTGTAAAGCATGACGTCGCGACCCCAGCTGCGGGCAAAGGCCCGCCCCGAGAGCCGGACCCAGAAGCCGGGCGAGGTCATGTCGGTGCGCTCTGTACTCAATCCCGTGCCCGCTGCCGCCGAGGCCGGGACCCTAACCGAAAATCCCGGATTGGGAAGCCGGTCGCGACCCGTCCCCGTTTTCGCCCCGGGCGGACACATCGGCCGTTGCGCCCCGGGCTGCGGCCCCGGTAGAGTCCCCTCGCTCCCGGGATCGGGGTTGCGGCGACCCCGCCGCGCAGGGGAGACGTTGGTCTTGGATTCGAATCCACGCGTTCTGGTTATCGCCGAGACCGATGAGCAGGTCGGGACACTTTGTTCCGGACTGGACCGTCTGGGCTGGCGAACCCTGACCGCGCGCAGCGGAGCGGCGGCCATCGTGGCGCTCGGCGATTTCACCCTGGCCGTCGCGATCATCGACGCCGGTCATCCGGACATCGCGTCCCTGCCGGAGGCGCTCCGCACGGCCGCCGGGGCCCGATGCCTGCCCCTTCTGGCGCTTGGAACGCCGGACGACGCCGGCACGGCCGCGGCGTTCGACCTGGTCCTGCACCGGGATCCGCACCCCACCCAGGTCGCGCTGAGGATCGAACAGCTGGTCCGCGCCGCGATCGTGGATGAGGAATTCCGGCTCCGGCAGCTGACGTTCGGTCTGCATGGCGCGACGCTGGACCCCGGGGAACCGGACCCCAGCCCGGTCCGCGTGCTGATCGCGGGCGCGCCGGATCATCGCTTCATCGCCCTGGCGAACACGCTGCAGGCCGGCGGGGCCGAGGTGGTGGCCGCGCCGACGCCCTATACGGCGTTCGACTACCTGCATGAGACCGGTTTCGACGCCGCGATCCTGTGGGGGGCCCCGGACCACGCACCGGCCCTGTCCATCGCCTCGGGCATGAAACGCAACACCCGGCTCTATCACATCCCGCTGGCCCTCTATCTCCGCTCCGAGGGCGAGATCGATCTGGGCGAGCTGTATACCCGGGGGTTTTCCGAAGTCGCAGCGGCGGACACGCCGGAGCCGGAAACGGCCGCGCGGGTGCTCGCGCTGGCGCGGACCCATCGCCGCCATCTGGCCATCCGCAAGGCGCTGGAATCGGCGAGGGGGGCCGGGATCATGGATCCGGCGACCGGCCTGTTCAGTCGCAACCTGTTCGCCAGCCATCTGGGGCGCGTGGCCGAGGCCGCGACGGCCCGCCGGCGCCCGCTGTCCGTCTGTGTGCTGCGGGTGTCCGAGTCCGACCCTGTGGGTCTGGCCCGCCCCGGGGGCTGGCTGGATCGCGCCATGCCGCAGATCGGGGCCATGGTGTCGCGGCTGGTGCGGGTCGAGGACACCGCCGCCCGCCTCGCGCCCGAGGTCTTCGCCCTCGCCCTGCCCGCCACGCCCGGCCCCGCGGCCCGGCTGGCGGCCGACCGGATCGCCGCCGTGATCGGCTGCACGGCCTTCGACGCCGGCCCCGACCGCTCCCCGTTCGTCGTCGAGTTCAGCGTCGGCGTCGCCGAACTGCGGCCGGGCGAGAGCGCCGGCTCGGTGCTGGAACGCGCGTCCGCCGATCTTCAGGCCACCCGGGTCGCCGTGGCCCCGGCCATCTGACGGCGATCAGGCCCCCGCCACCCGCGCCAGATCGGCCGTGATCCGCTCGGCCACCTTCAGCCGGTCCTCGGGTGTGGGCCAGTCGCCCTTGACCACGATCTTCTGGTCGGGGCGGATCTTCCAGGTCGCGTGGTTCTTCTGGATCAGGCCGACCAGACCGGCGGGGTTCGGGAAGCGGTTGTCGCGCAGGGTCAGGACGCAGCCCTTGGGCCCGATGTCGATGCGCTCGATACAGGCCGTCTTGCAGCTGGCCTTGATACCGACGATGCGCAGCAGCTGTTTGGCCTCGTCCGGCAGGGGGCCGAACCGGTCGATCAGTTCGGCGGCCAGGGCCTCGCGCTCCTCGGTCTTCTCGGCGTCCGACAGACGGCGATACAGGCTGAGACGGACGTTCAGGTCAGAGACGTAACTCTCTGGAATCAAAACAGCTGCGCCGACATTGATGGCCGGGGACCAGCCTCGGTCGATGACCCCGCCCTCCCCGTTCTGGCGCAGCTCGGCGACCGCGTCCTCCAGCATCTGCTGGTACAGTTCGACCCCGACCTCGCGGATATGGCCGGACTGTTCGTCGCCCAGCAGATTGCCGCCGCCGCGCTGGTCCAGATCGTGGCTGGCCAGCTGGAAACCCGCCCCCAGATTGTCCAGCGACTGAAGCACCTGCAGCCGGCGCTCGGCCGACAGGGTCATGGGTTTCGACGCATCTGTGGTCAGATAGGCGAAGGCGCGGGCCTTGGAGCGCCCGATCCGGCCGCGGATCTGGTGCAGCTGGGCCAGGCCAAACATGTCGGCCCGGTGCACGATCAGGGTGTTGGCGGTCGGGATGTCGATGCCGCTTTCAACGATGGTGGTCGAGACGAGCACATCATAGGAGCCGTCGTAGAAGGCGCTCATGACGTCTTCCAGCTGGGTCGGGCTCATCTGGCCGTGGCCGACCACGAATTTGATCTCGGGCACCTGCTCGCGCAGGAACCGTTCGATCTCGGGCAGGTCCGACAGGCGCGGGCAGACATAGAAGGCCTGACCGCCGCGGTATTTCTCGCGCAGCAGGGCCTCGCGCACCATGACGGCGTCCCACGGGGCGACATAGGTGCGGACGGCCAGACGGTCGACCGGCGGGGTGGCGATGATCGACATCTCGCGGATGCCCGAAAGCGCCATCTGCAGCGTGCGCGGGATCGGCGTGGCGGTCAGGGTCAGCAGGTGCACATCGGCGCGGAGGCTCTTCAGCTTCTCCTTGTGCTTGACCCCGAAATGCTGCTCCTCGTCGACGATGACGAGCCCCAGGTCCTTGAAGGCGACCTGTTCGGACAGGACGGCATGGGTGCCGACCACGATCTCGAACTGACCCGACTTGAGGCCCGCGCGGGTTTCGGCCGCGTCCTTCGCCGTCACCATCCGTGACAGGTGGCGGACCGTCACGGGCCAGCCGGCGAACCGTTCCGAGAAGGTCTTGAAATGCTGGCGGGCCAGCAGGGTCGTCGGGCAGACGATGGCCACCTGTTGCCCCGTCATGGCCACGACGAAGGCGGCGCGGATGGCGACCTCGGTCTTGCCGAAGCCGACGTCGCCGCAGATGAGCCGGTCCATCGGCACGCCCTTGCCGAGATCCTCCAGCACATCGCCGATGGCGTTGAGCTGGTCGTCGGTCTCCTCATAGGGGAAGCGGGCGCAGAACTCGTCGAACAGGCCGTGCGGCGGGGTGATGGCCTCGCCGACCCGCAGGGCCCGCTTGGCGGCCAGGGCGATGAGCCCTTCGGCCATGTCGCGCAGCCGGGCCTTGGCCTTGGCCTTGCGGCCCTGCCACGCCGCCCCGCCCAGCCGGTCCAGCTGGACGCCGTCAGAGTCCGACCCATAGCGGGTCAGGAGATCAATGTTTTCAACGGGCAGGTAGAGTTTGCTGTCACCGCCGTAGAGGAGCTCGAGGCAGTCGTGCGGCGCCTCCTGGATTTCGAGCGTGCGCAGGCCTTCATAGCGGCCGATGCCGTGGTCGAGGTGGACGACGAGGTCCCCGGTCGTCAGGGCCGAGGCCTCGGCGAGGAAGTTGGAGGCCCGGCGCTTGCGTTTGGGTCGGGCCAGACGGTCGCCGAGGATGTCGGTCTCGGAGATGACGGCGATCCGGTCCGTGACGAAGCCGTGCTCGACCGGAAGGACGGCGCGCAGATACAGGTCCTGCGACGCGGCCTGAACATCGGCCCAGTCGCGCACCGCCACGACATGGTCCAGACCGTGATCGGTCAGCATCAGCCCGAGCCGGTCGGACGAGCCTTCGGTCCACGAGGCGAACAGCACCCGCTTGCCCGCGGCCCTGAGATCCGCGGCGTGGGCAGCGACCGCCTCGAACAGATTGACGCTATCCTGCGCCCGCTCACCCGCAAACGATCGTCCCAGCCGGCCGCCGGCGTCCTCGGCCGCCGAATCGAAGGGCGACAGACGGCGCACCGACCGGCCGGCGAGGGCCGAGTTCCAGTCGGCGTCCGGCAGATAGAGGCGATCGGGGGCGAGGGCGCGGTTGGCGGCCCCTCCCCCGCCCTTGCCGGGCTGGGCCCGGGCCGCCTCCTGGCGGGCCTCCCACGCATCGCGCGTCAGGGCCCAGCGTTCGCCCCGGGCGGCCTCGGCCTGATGGTCGAGGAAGATCGCGGCGCGGTCGGGCAGATAGTCGAACAGGGATTCCAGCTGCGGATAGAGCAGCGGCAGCCAGTGCTCCATGCCCTGACGCCGGGCCCCCTCGCTGACGGCGGCATAGAGGGGATCCTCCCCGGGTGCGCCGAACAGGTTGAGATAGCCGGTGCGGAAACGGCTGATGGTCTCCGGGTTCAGCAGGGCCTCGGACACCGGCGACAGGGCGATCTCGCGGGTCTGGCCGGTGGAGCGCTGGGTCGCCGGGTCAAACGTGCGGATCGATTCCAGCTCGGCCCCGAACATGTCCAGCCGCACCGGTTCCTCGAACCCCGGCGGGAAGACGTCGATGACGCCGCCGCGCACGGCGTATTCGCCGCGCTCGTTGACGGTCGAGGCACGCATATAGCCGTTGGTGGTGAAATAGCGTTCGAGTGCGGCCGTATCGAGCTCGCGGCCCACGACGGTGTCGAACCCGGCGGAGGTGGTCACCTCGCGCGGCGGCGTGCGCTGCATGGCCGCGGCGACCGTCGTGATCAGGAGCAGCGGCGTCCGGTCGTCCGGCGCGCGTCGGGCCAACGTCGTCAGGGCGGCCATCCGCTCGGCCGAGACGCCCGACGTCGGGCTGAGCCGGTCATAGGGCAGGCAGTCCCAGGCCGGGAATTCGATCACCGGGATGTCGTCGGCGAAGAAGCGGAAGGCCTGGGCGAAGGTGGCCGCGCGCGCATGGTCCCGCGCGACGAACACGGCCAGCCCGCCCGACGCCTTCAGGCGGTCGGCGACGACCAGGGCGTCCATACCCTCGGGCGCGCCGCCGAGGTCGTGGTCGGTCCTGCGCTCCACGCCGGCGCCGTCCATCAACCGGCCCCCTCGGCCACCGCCGCCGCGACATGGGCGCGCATGAAGACGCGCAGCCGGTCCATCAGCGGTGTCGCATGTCGATCGGGCGTGGGCGCGCTCTCGATAATCCAGGCGTAGATCTCGTGATCGTCCTCGCTGAGCAGGTCCTCAAGCTGGTCCAGTTCGCGGTCGCTCAGGTCGGCACCCTCGCGGGCCATGAAGGGACCCAGCACCAGATCGGCCTCGCGGAAGCCACGCCGCCACGCCCGGAAGGTGATCCGGCCCAGCCGCTGCTCGCGGGCGGCATCGGTCGGCGGGGTATCGGCACGTGCATTGTTATCGGCCACAAGAATCCTTGCCCGGTCCAGTCGTTCAACAGGTCTGTCAGATAGCCCCCTGCGGCCGGTTTCGCCAGCGCTGCAGCGGCGTCTAAGCTGACGCAGTTATGCGGCCCCAGATTCTCTTTCCCCTGTTCGCCGAGGTGTCCACCCTGAAGGGGGTCGGGCCGCGCACCCTGCCGCTGGTGCAGAAGCTGGCCGGGCCGCTGGTGCGCGACGTCCTGTTCCTCGGGCCCGTCGGGGTGATCGCGCGGCGGCACACCAAGGCGGCCGATGCGATCGAGGGCGAGGTCGGGATCTTCGACGTGGTCGTGGACCGGATGATCGTGCCCGGGCGGCCGGGAGCGCCGCTGAAGGTCCGGGCCAGCGATGACACCGGGTTCGTCCATCTGATCTGGTTCGGGGGCAGTCCGCCGCACATCGACCGGCAGCTGCCGCGCGGCGAGCGGCGGCTGGTCTCGGGCAAGGTCGAGCGGTTCAACGGCGAGGTCCAGATCGTGCATCCGGACTGGATCGTGCCGCTGGACAAGGGCGAGGAGATCCCGGCGATCGAGCCGGTCTATCCGGCCACGGCGGGCCTGACCTCAAGGGTGGTGCGCAAGCTGGCCCAGGGGGCGCTGGCGCAGGCTCCGGAGCTGGCGGAATGGCAGGATGCGGCATGGATCGGGAAGCGGCGCTGGCCCGGCTGGTCGGCGGCCTTGCAGGCCCTGCACCATCCGACCGGTGAGGCGGACCTGTCGCCCGACAGCCCGGCGCGGGAGCGGCTCGCCTATGACGAGTTGCTGGCCCACCAGGTGGCGCTGGCGCGGCGGCGGCGGGCGCGGCGAATCACCCCGGCTCCGGTGATCCGGCCGGGGACGATGTCAGACGCGCTTCTGGCCGCCCTGCCCTTCACCCTGACCGGGGCGCAAGGCCGGGCGCTGGCGGAAATCCGTGGCGACCTCGCCTCGGGCGAGCAGATGGGACGGCTGCTGCAGGGGGATGTGGGCTCGGGCAAGACGGCCGTGGCGGCCCTGGCCATGGCCGATGCGGCCAGCGCGGGGTTCCAGGCCGCCCTGATGGCCCCGACCGAGATCCTCGCCCGCCAGCATTTCCAGCGGCTGGGGCCGATGCTGGAGGCGGCGGGGGCGCCAACCCTCCTGCTGACCGGACGCGACACCCCGGCCGAGCGGCGCGAGCGGCTGGGGGCGCTGGCCTCGGGGGCGGCAAGGATCGCGATCGGCACCCATGCCCTGTTCCAGGACGCGGTGCGGTTCGACCGTCTGGCGCTGGCGGTGATCGACGAACAGCACCGGTTCGGGGTCGGCGAACGGGCGCGGCTCCAGGCCAAAGGCGATCCCCGGGTCGGGGGGGTGCATCTGCTGACCATGTCGGCGACGCCGATCCCGCGCACCCTCGAGCTGACCCAGTATGGCGAGCTGGAGGTCAGCCGTCTGACCGAAAAGCCGCCGGGGCGGACCCCGGTGGCGACGGCGGTCCTGCCGCTGGCGCGGATCGGCGAGGTGGCCGGGCGGCTGAAGGCGGCGGTTGAGGCGGGGGCGCAGGCCTACTGGATCTGTCCGCTGGTGGCCGAATCGGAGGTCAGCGATCTGGCGGCGGCCGAGGACCGGGCCGTGGCCCTGCGCGAGGGTCTGGGGATCGAGGTCGGGCTGGCCCACGGCCAGATGCCGGGTAGCCAGCGTGAGGCGGTGATGGCCGAGTTCGCCGACGGGCGGCTGCCGGTGCTGGTGGCCACGACGGTCGTGGAAGTCGGCGTCGATGTGCCCAATGCCACCATCATGGTGATCGAACATGCGGACCGGTTCGGCCTCGCCCAGCTGCACCAGCTGCGCGGGCGGGTCGGCCGGGGGGCCAAGACCAGCGCCTGTATCCTCCTGTACGGCGGGGCCGACGGCGGCCCCTCTGGAAAAGGATTGGGGGATACGGCGCGCGAGCGGCTGGAGACCCTGCGGCGGACCGAGGACGGGTTCGAGATCGCCGAGGAGGATTTCCGCCTGCGCGGCGGGGGCGATCCGCTGGGCCTGAGGCAAAGCGGGTTTCCGGCCTACCGGTTCGCCGACCCGGTGCGGCACCGGGGGCTGATGCTGGCGGCAGCGGACGATGCGCGGCTGGTGCTGGGCCGGGATCCGGACCTGACCTCGGAACGGGGTCAGGCGGTGCAGGTGCTGGAAGCCCTGTTCGACTGGAAGACCGGAAGATCCGGGCTGGATTAGGCCGGGCGGGACGCCTGCCACACGCGCAGACGTCTTGAGGCGTCACCTTCAATATCGGCATAGAAGAGATTGTACTGACGAGCCTTTCTTCGATCCGCCCAGTTACCGACCTCGCGGAAGGACTCGGTCTTCAGCTCGGTGTGGCGCAGGATGCCGTCCCGGCACTGGGTGGCGATGGCGCGATCGATGAAGGCGGGCCGGACGCCCCATTCCAGACCGGTGGCATTGGCGGCCCCGTGGTGGAACCGGGCCGGGACCGCGGTCCCGTTCGCCGCGCCGCTGACGGGATTGACACACAGGGCCGGGCGGCCGTCGAGGTCGACCAGACGGCCGGAGTCGGTCCAGACGAGCGCCCGCCGCAGACGCCGCCAGGCCGCGCCGTCATTGTCCTGCCCGACCTGGGTCCAGCCCACGACACAGCCCACGCTGGTCGCCGTCGCGCAGGCGGGAACGGTCGGTGCGAGGTTGCCGGCCGCCACTACGGCATCGATGAGATAGACCGCCACCAGACGGTCCTGGAGCGCCGGATCCGTCGCCACCCGCTCGCGGACCAGACGGTCGATCAGCTCCGCCCCCTGTTCCACCCCGGCGAGGATCAGCGGCCCCGCGGGATTGGCGGCAAGCCAGGCGTCGAAGGCAGCCAGGGCGTCGGTATAAGCAAAGGCGCGGGCATCCCGGGCGTCGTCGCGCAGGGTCAGGCGGGTGTAGAGCGAGGCCTGGCGGTAGCGCGGCAGGCTGATGGCCCCGGCCCGGGCGAAAGGCCCGGCGTAGTTGGGGATCACCACCCGCTGCAGATAGGCGTCGGCCCGGGGATCGCCGATGGGACCGTTCCAGTGCTCGCCGCCGTCGAACGTGGTTGAATGCAGGAAGAAGATCGCGGCCGCCCCGGCCCCCTCCGCGCGGACCCCCCGCATGACCCAGGCGGCCTCTGACCCGTAATCCGGGGCCGGGGGTGGGTCATAGGTCTGGTACGGGGTCTGGGGATCCAGACCGGCCCGAAGGATGTCGCCGCGCCAGATCGCGACGGCGGCGGCCACCAGCAGGACCAGGCTGATGCCGATCCACCCCGCCCACTGGGCGAGGGTCAGACGGCGAGGGGCCACCGGGGCGTGGGTCACCGGTAGGGGTCCGCCTGCATCAGATAGTCCTGGACATAGCGCCGGACGCCCTCTTCCAGCGGGGTGGACTGACCGCCGAAGCCCAGCGCGCGGATGCGGTCCATCCTCGCCTCGGTGAAATACTGGTACCGGTCGCGGATCGCCTCCGGCATGTCGATATAGGTCACCGCGGGATCGCGCCCGGCGGCGGCGAAGGTGGCGTGGGCCAGATCGAGGAAGGAGCGGGCCTGACCCGAGCCGGCGTTGAAGATGCCGCTGACCTGGGGCGTGCCGAGCAGCCAGTCGACGACATCGACCACATCGTCGACGAAGACAAAGTCGCGCAACTGACCGCCGTCGGCATAGTCCGGGTGGTGGGAGCGGAACAGGCTGACGGGCTCGCCCGACGCGACCTTCGGCCAGATCTGGGCGATGACCGACTTCATCCCGCCCTTGTGGCCCTCGTTCGGCCCATAGACGTTGAAGAATTTCAGCCCGGCCCATTGTTTCGGGGCGTGGTCCCGGGCGGCCTCACGGACCGCATACTGGTCGAACAGTTTTTTTGAATACCCATAGGCATTCAGCGGCTGGAGCCGGGAGATCGCCTTGAGCGTGTCATCGTCCTCGAACCCGACCGTGCCGTCACCATAGGTGGCGGCCGAGGAGGCGTAGATCAGCCGGGTGTCGTTGAGGGCGCACCAGTCCCACAGGTCGCGCGACAGACTGAAGTTCGTGCGCAGGATGAGGTCGGCGTCGGCCTCGGTCGTGGAGGAGATGGCCCCCATATGCACCACGGCGCTGATCCGGTCGGCGTGACGGTCCAGCTGGGGGAACAATTCCTCCGGCTGCCAGAAGTCGGCGATGGCCGATTTGGCGAGATTTCGCCATTTGCCGAGATCAGCGTGCTCCAGCCGGTCGCAGACGACCACGTCCCGGCGGTCCTCGGCGCACAGGCGCGAAACGATGTTGGAGCCGATGAAGCCGGCCCCGCCGGTGACCACGATCATGCGCCGCATCAGCCCGCTCCACCCTGCATCTTCGCGATCGTTCCGGTGGTCGAATGGCCGTCGGTAAAGGCGGCCAGCCGCACCTCCCCGCCCCAGCTCTCGACCAGATCGCCGCCGACCACGCCCTCGCGGGTATAGTCCGCCCCCTTGATCAGCACATCAGGCCGAAGCCGTTCGATCAGCCGGATGGGGGTCGGGTCGTCGAAGGCTGTGACCCGGTCGACGCTGGCCAGACCGCCAATGACCACGGCGCGGCTGTCCAGATCATTGACCGGCCGCCCCTCGCCCTTGAGCCGGCGCACCGAGGCGTCCGTATTCAGCGCCACCACCAGCCGGTCGCACCAGGACCGGGCCTGGGCCAGATAGGCGACATGGCCGCGGTGCAGGATGTCGAAACAGCCGTTGGTGAAGCCGATCTTCAGCCCCTGACGCCGCCAGGCCTCGACCTCGGCCACCAGATCGTCCAGCGCCGTGACCTTGGCCAGGGCCGCCCCGGCGTGCTGGCTGACCTCGGCCGCGATCAGTTCGGCGGGCGTGACCACGGCCGTGCCGCTCTTTCCGACCACCACGCCCGAGGCGAGGATGGCCAGCTGGACCGCCTGTTCCAGCGTGGCTCCGGCCCCCAGCGCCAGACCCAGGGCCGCCAGACCGGTGTCACCGGCTCCCGACACGTCGAAGACCTCGCGCGCCCGGCCCGGAAAATGCTGCGCCGGCTCGCCGCGCCGCATCAGGCTCATGCCCTTGCCGGCCCGGGTGACGACGATGGCCTTCGCCGTTGTGGCCGCCAGAAGGGCGGTGAGCGCCGCCTCGATCTCGGCGTCGGTCCCGACCGGCAGGCCGGTGGCCCCGGCCAGTTCGGAGGCATTGGGTTTGATCACGTCGACGGCCCCGTAGCGGGCGAAGTCGCGGCCCTTGGGGTCGACGATGATGGGGATGCCCGCGTTCTGCGCCTGCCAGAGCGCCGAGCGGATCAGCCGTTCGGAGACCACACCCTTGGCATAGTCGGACAGGAGAATGGCGGAAGTCCCTGAAAAGACGTCGTCGCGTTCGAACGCCCCGACCAGCGCCTCCTCCTCGTCCAGTCGCATCAGCTGCTGGCCGCCCGAGACATAGCGGGTCTTGACGATGGTGCCGGCCGGGCCGGTGCGGGTGATGAAATCCTCGATCCCGGCTTCGGCCTCGACAAGCGCCGTCAGCTCGGCTCCGGCCGGATCCTGACCCACGACCCCGCCCAGCCGGGCGGTCCCGCCGAGCGCGGCCACGTTGCGCGCCACATTGCCGACCCCGCCGGGCATGGCGATCGTGCGGCGGGCGCGCAGGACAGGGATCGGAGCCTCGGGCGAGATGCGGCTGACGTCGCCATAGACATAACGGTCCAGCATCAGGTCGCCGACACAGGCCACGGTCTGGCCGTGCGCCCGCTCCAGCAGGGCCTGCAGGGTGCCGAGATCGAGGGCGCGTTCCACCATGGTCCTGAGCTAAAGCGCGGCGGGCCGGGACACAACCGTGGAGGGGGTGGAACCGTGGTTCGTCTCCTCCCCGTCGCGGCTTCGCGATGGGGAGGGGGTCTTGAGCTTTGCACGGTGTCCGGGGTGAAGAACCCCTCCGTCACGGCGCAAGCGCGTCGCGCCACCTCCCCATCCCTGCGGGACGGGGAGGAGACGTGTCGTCCCGACCCTACGCGGCCTTCGCCATCCGGGCCTTGGACAGGTCGTCGTAGGCGATCAGTTCGGCGGCGAGGGCCTCGAACTCCGAAAGGGGGACCATATTGGGGCCGTCGGAGGGGGCGTGGTCGGGGTCCTGGTGGGTTTCCATGAAGACGGCGTCGACGCCCACGGCCACGGCGGCACGGGCCAGGACCGGCACGAACTCGCGCTGGCCGCCCGAGGAAGTCCCCTGCCCGCCCGGCTGCTGCACGCTGTGGGTGGCGTCGAACACGACGGGGCAGCCGATGTCGCGCAGCACCGGCAGGGCGCGCATGTCGCTGACCAGGGTGTTGTAGCCGAAGCTGGCTCCGCGCTCGCAGGCCATCACATTGGGATTGCCCGCGCCGACGACCTTGGCGATCACGTTCTTCATGTCCCAGGGGGCGAGGAACTGGCCCTTCTTGATGTTGATGGCCTTGCCGGTGGCGGCGGCGGCCAGCAGCAGGTCGGTCTGGCGGCTGAGGAAGGCGGGAATCTGGAGCACGTCCACGGCCTGGGCCGCGATCCGGCAATGCTCCTCGGTGTGGACGTCGGTCAGGACCGGCAGGCCCGTGACCTCGCGGATCTCGGCGAAGATGGGCAGGGAGCCTTCGAGACCGAAGCCGCGGGCGGCCGAGGCGCTGGTGCGGTTGGCCTTGTCGAAACTGGTCTTGTAGATGATGCCGACATTCAGCCGCTGGCCGATCTCCTTGAGCGCATGGGCCATTTCCAGCGCGTGCTGGCGGCTTTCCAGCTGGCAGGGGCCGGCGATGAAGGCGATGCGCGCGCCGCCGCCGATGACGACCGGGGTAGTGATCCCGTTGCCGGAGAGGGTGATGACGGGGTTGGGTGCGCTCAACGGAATGGCCTTCTCTGTGCGACATTTGACGGCTGGCGCAGGCTGACCGCCCCGCCTAAGCCCGGTGAAATGGCCCCGTCCGTCGGGGTGCGCAACCTATCACGGAGATCAAAGGCGTGACCACTCAGGGCCCGGCCCCCGTTCTCCTCTGGTTCCGGCGTGATCTGCGGCTGGCCGACAACCCGGCCCTGAACCACGCCCATGCCACGGGGCGGCCTGTGCTGCCGGTCTATATCCATGACGAGGGGACCGCGGTGCGCCCGGCGGGGGCGGCCAGCCTCTGGTGGCTGGACAAGTCCTTGCGGGCGCTGGCGGCGTCGCTGGCCGGGCGGGGCGCGACCCTGATCCTGAGGCGGGGGGACTCGGAGGCCGAGCTGCGCCGGCTGATTGAGGAGACGGGGGCGGACCGGGTATTCCTGAACCGTCTGTTCGAGCCGGCCGCCTGGGCCCGGGACGCCGACATCGCCCACGCGCTGAAGGCTGAGGGGATCGAGTGCAAGGGCTATAATGGCACGCTGATGACCCGGCCCGGGACCGTGCTGAACGGCAGCGGCGGGCCGTACAAGGTCTTCACCCCGTTCCTCAAGGCCCTGCTGGCCACGGCCGAGGCTCCGGCGCACACGACCGGGCCGCGTGACCTTTCGGGGGCGCCGGGGCTGGACAGCGATCGGGTCGAGGACTGGGGTCTGCATCCGACCCGGCCGGACTGGTCCGGCGGCTTTGACTGGACGCCCGGCGAAGCGGGGGCGGAAACCGCGCTGGCGACGTTCGTGGCCGGGGGGTTGGCCGACTATGGGGTGGGACGGGACATCCCCTCACGCCCGGCCACCAGCCGGCTGTCGCCGCATCTGCATCGGGGCGAGATCAGTCCGTGGCGCGCCATCGCCGCGGCCCGGGCGGCGGCCGGGGCCGGCAAGGTCAAGCCGTCAGAGGCCGACAAGTTCGTCGCCGAGATCGGCTGGCGCGAATTCTCGGCCCATCTGCTGCACCATTTCCCGAGCCTGCCGGAGCGAGCCTTCCGGCCGGAGTACGACGCCTTTCCGTGGCTGGAGGACGAGGCAGGCTTCACGGCCTGGACCAGGGGACTGACCGGCTATCCGATCGTGGACGCGGGGATGCGGCAGCTGTGGACCACGGGCTGGATGCACAACCGGGTGCGCATGATCGTGGCCTCGTTCGTGATCAAGGACCTGCTGATCGACTGGCGGCGGGGCGAGCAATGGTTCTGGAACACGCTGGTGGATGCCGACCTGGCGTCGAATGCGCAGAATTGGCAGTGGGTCGCCGGATCCGGAGCGGATGCGTCACCGTATTTCCGAATCTTCAATCCGGTCACCCAGGGACAGAAGTTCGATGCCGACGGCCTGTATATCAAACGCTGGTGCCCCGAACTGGCCGGCGTGCCCGCCAAATGGGTGCATGCGCCCTGGACGGCGCCGCCCGAGGTGCTGCGGGACGCCCGGGTTCGGCTGGGCTTCGACTATCCCCGTCCGATCGTCGACCATGCCGAGGCACGCGACCGGGCGCTGGCGGCGCTCAAGGTCGTCACCGGCCGCGGACAAGATGCCGCACAGGATTGACCGCGCTTCGCCGATGATCACAGGCTTTGCGGTATGACTGTTTTCGCTGATCAGACCGCCGCTGCGGCGGACCGCACGCCCCGGGTCTTCGGCCTGCTGATCCGGCTGCTGTCGGCCAACTGGACCTATGGGCGGCTGACCCTGACCCTGCCCAATGGCGAGGTCCACCGGCTGGAGGGCGAGACGCCCGGACCCAGCGCGGTCATGACGATCATCGACTATCGGTTCGCCGCGCGCGTGCTGGCCAACGGCGATATCGGCTATGCCGAGGGCTATATGGCCGGGGAGTGGGACAGCCCGCATCTGGCCGTGCTGCTGGAGACGCTGGCCAGCAACTATGATCATATCCGCCGGCTGTTCGACGGCAATGTCCTGATGCTGGCGGTCAACTGGATCGGCCACAAGCTGAACCGCAACAGCCGCAGCGGATCGAGGAAGAACATCACCGCCCACTATGACCTGGGCAATGCCTTCTATGCCGCCTGGCTGGACGGCTCGATGACCTATTCGGCGGCGCGCTTCGCCAGCCCGTCCGAGCCGCTGGAACTGGCCCAGAACCGCAAATACGCCTCTCTCGCGCGGGCCATGGATCTGAAGCCCGGGATGACCGTGCTGGAGATCGGCTGCGGCTGGGGCGGGTTCGCGGACTATGCCGCACGCGAGGTCGGGGCCACGGTCACCGGCGTCACCATCTCGCAGGAACAACATGATCTGGCCCGGCAGCGGCTGTTCAACGCCGGCCTGTCAGACCGGGTGACGATCGAACTCATGGACTATCGGGACATCACGGGCACGTATGACCGGGTGGCCTCGATCGAGATGTTCGAGGCGGTCGGCAAGGAATACTGGGGGGCCTATTTCGACAAGGTCCATGCCGTGCTGAAGCCGGGCGGCCGGGCCGGGCTGCAGATCATCACCATCGAGGATGCCCTGTTCGAGGAATACAACGCCCGCACCGACTTCATCCAGAAATACGTCTTCCCGGGCGGCATGCTGCCCTCCGAGGCGCGGCTGCAGCCCGTGGTCGAGGCCTCCGGCCTGAAATGGGATGCGGTCGAGCGGTTCGGCATCGACTATGCCGACACGCTGCAGCGCTGGGACCAGAGGTTCCAGGCGGCGTGGGACGACATTCGCAAGATGGGCGGGTTCGACGAGCGGTTCCGGCGTCTGTGGCGGTTTTATCTGGCCTATTGCGAGGCCGGGTTCCGCTCGCGGCGCACGGATGTGATCCAGTTGGCCCTGACGCGTTCCTGATCTTGCGGCCGGGCCCTGCGGATGACGGGTGGGGCCCTCTCTGCTACCCTGTCCGGATGAATATCAAGATCGTGGTTCACGAGGCGGAAGAAGGCGGCTTCTGGGGGGAGGCCCCGGCGCTTCCCGGCTGCGCATCCCAGGGGGAGACGCTGGACGAGCTGATGGTCAATATGCGCGAGGCCATCGAGGGCTGGATGTCGGCGGATGTGCCATTGCCGGAGCCGGGGTCCGGTGGACGGGTGGTCGAGATCGCCGTGTGACGCCGCTCAGCGGTCCTGCCCTGTGTCGGGCGTTGGACCGCCACGGATGGAGCCTGCTCCGCATTAATGGCAGCCACCACATCTATGGCAAGACCGGTGAGACGGCCCGATTGTCTGTCCCTTGCCACGGCTCCCGGCCTCTGAAATTGGGCCTGTTCCGTACCCTTCTGAAAGCTGCCGACCTGACCGAGGCGGATCTATGATCGCCGACCGCCTGTATTGTCTCGTTCCGGGTTGCCTCGTGGGGGAAGATCATCGCTTTACGGCCCCTAACTGCAAACGCGTCGCCTCCGCCTCGGCCAGAAGGGCGGCGCGGCGCTCGGGGCCGAACTTTTCAAGCGTCCGGTAGGGCATGGCGAGGCGGACGTTGTCGCGCAGGCGAGGGTAATTCCGTTCCAGAAAACCCCAGTATAACCGGTTGAACGGACAGGCGTTCTCGCCGGTCTTCGCCTTGACGTCATAACGGCAGGGACCGCAATGGTCGCTCATCCGGTCGATATAGGCCCCGGAGGCGGCATAGGGTTTGGAGCCCACGATGCCGCCGTCGGCGAAGGTGGCCATGCCGCGGGTGTTGGGCATCTCGACCCACTCATAGGCGTCGGCATAGACGCTGAGATACCAGTCATCGACCGCGTCCGGATGGACCCCCAGCAGCATGGCGAGGTTGCCGGTCACCATCAGCCGCTGGATATGGTGGGCGTAGGCATGGTCGCGCGTGCTGGCGACGGCGTCGGCGACACAGGCCATGTCGGTCTCGCCCGACCAGTAGAACCCCGGCAGGGTGCGGTCGGCGTCGAGGAAATTGCGCTGGCGATATTCCGGCACCTTGAGCCAGTAGATCCCCCGGACGAACTCGCGCCAGCCCAGGATCTGGCGAATAAATCCCTCGACCGCGTTGAGCGGGGCACGGCCGGCGCGGAACTCGGCCTCGGCGCGGCGGCAGATGTCGAGCGGGTGCAGCAGGCCGAGGTTCAGCGAGGTCGAGATCAGGCCGTGCCACATCCAGGGTTCGCCCTCGGCCATGGCGTCCTGCCAGTCGCCGAAGCGGGGCAGGATGTGACGCAGGAAGTCGTCCAGCACGGCCTCGGCCTGTTCATGCGTGGTGGGCCACCCGAACCGCTCGAGGGTGCCGAAATGGTCCGGGAACAGGCGGACGACATCGGCGATGGCCTCGACGGCCACGCCGTCGGGGGCGGTGCGCAGGCGCTCCGGGGGGCGGACGCCTTTCGTCAGGCCCTTGCGGTTTTCGGCGTCGTAGTTCCACTGGCCGCCCACGGGCTGGCCGTCGTCCATCAGCAGGCCGGTCTCGCGCCGCATCTCGCGGTAGAAGAACTCCATCCGCAGCTGCGACTTGCCGGAGGCCCAGTGCCGGAACCGGTCGTGGGTGCAGAGGAATCGATCATCCTGGCGAATTTCGACATTCAGCCTGGTCGATTTGGCGAAGGCCGCCAGCGCCTCGGCCAGCCGCCACTCCCCGCATTCGGTCATCACCACGCCGTCGAACGGCTGATCCTCGAGCGCGCGTTCGAGCTCGCCGGCGATGCTGTGGGTGTTGGCCGGCTCGTCGATACGGACGTAGCGGACCGTGACGCCGCGCGATTCCAGCCGCAGGGCGAAGCTGCGCATGGCGGCGAAGATCAGGGCGATCTTCTGTTTGTGGTGGCCGACATAGGTGGCCTCGGCGCGGACCTCGGCCATCAGGACCACGTCGCGCGCGGGGTCCAGCCCGGCCAGCGCCGACAGGCCGTCCGACAGCTGGTCGCCCAGCACCAGCCGGAGCACCCCCCTGCCCGTCTCCGTGGCCCCCGTGCTAGCGTCGGGCATGACCGACAGTCCCCTGATCTCGACCGACGACCTCGCCGCCCTGCTGGATGATCCGGCGCTGCGGATCGTGGATGGATCCTGGCATCTGGATGGCCGGGATGCCCGGGCGGATTTCGACCGCGAGCGGCTGCCCGGTGCGGTGTTCTTCGACCTTGAGGCGGTGTCTGACCACAGCTCGGACCTGCCGCACATGCTGCCGACTGCCGCAGCCTTTGCCGACGCGGTCGGGGAGCTGGGGATCGCCGAGACCGATACGATCGTCCTCTATGACACGGTCGGCCTGAGATCGGCCCCCCGGGTGTGGTGGACCTTCCGGCTGATGGGAGCCCGGAACGTCCGGGTGCTGGACGGGGGGCTTCCCGTCTGGCGGGCCGAGGGCCGGCCGCTGGTCACCGGACCGGCGGAAGCGCCGCGCCCGGCCCGGTTCACGCCGTCACGCCGCAGCGGTGCGGTGGCCGACCTGCCGATGGTGCTGGGGGCCCTGACCGGCGAGGCGCAGATTCTGGATGCACGGCCGCCGGCGCGGTTCCTGGGCGAGGCGGCCGAGCCCCGGGCCGGACTGCGCTCGGGACACATGCCGGGCGCGGTCAATGTCCCCTTCCCGACCGTGCTGGCCGGGGACGGGCGGCTGCTGGCGCGCCAAGCGCTGCGGGCGCGGTTCGCCGAGGCCGGGGTCGCGTTCGACCGGCCGATCATCACCAGCTGCGGCTCGGGCGTGACGGCGGCGATCCTGACGCTGGCGCTGGCCGAACTGGGCGAGGGCAGCGCCCTGTATGACGGGTCGTGGGCCGAATGGGGTGCCCGGTCCGACACGGCGGTCGTGACCGGCCCCTGACGCCTGGACAGCCTTCGATTCGCGCTGTCGGTGGACCCACGGCGTGGGTCCACCGAAACGATCGAAACTCAGGCCACCGCCGCCACGGTCACCGGGGGCTCCGGCTCCGGCACCACCGGCTCGTCCTTCTCGCCGCGGGAGATAACCGTGGCCAGGACCAGATCGCCGGTCACGTTCAGCACCGTCCGGCACATGTCGAGGAAGCGGTCGACCCCGAGGATGAGGCCGATGCCCTCGGCGGGCACCCCGACCATGACGAGGATCATGGCGATGACCGGCAGGGATCCGGCCGGCACGCCGGCGGTGCCGATGCCCCCCAGGATACAGACCAGCATGACCACCACCTGCTGGGTGATGGTGAGCTCGATCTGGAAGAACTGGGCGAGGAACAGAACCGTCACCCCCTCGAACAGGGCCGTGCCGTTCTGGTTGGCCGTGGCCCCGACGGTCAGGACGAAGCGGGCGATCTTGCGCGGCAGTTTCAGCTCTTCCTCGGCGGCCTTCAGGGCGACCGGGAGGGTGGCGTTGGACGAGGCGGTCGAGAAGGCCACGATCATCGGCCGCTGCACACCGCGGAAGAACCGGATCGGCGACATCTTGCCCAGCACCAGGACCACCAGCGGATAGACCACGAACATATGGATCGCCATGGCTCCCACGGCCACGCCCACGAAGGCGGCCAGCCGCACCAGCAGGTCCCAGCCGAACAGGGCGGCGAGGTTGAACATCAGGCAGGCGATCGCAATCGGGGCCAGTTTGATGACGAGGTTGATGAGCTTCATCGTGACCTCGAGGATGCCCTCGATGGTTTCCTGCAGCCGGTCGGTCGCCGGACTTCTCGCCATCACCAGCCCGATGCCGAACAGCAGGGCGAAGATCATGACCGGAAGGATCTGGTTGCCGGCCGCGGCCGTGAAGACATTCGACGGAATCAGGTCGAGGAAAAAGGTCCCCAACTGGACGCCCTCGGGTGCATTGCCGACGATCGCCGCCGCACCGTCCGCGCCCTCGGCCAGCAGCCGTTGCGCCAGAACCGGATCCACGCCGTCGCCGGGCCGGAAATAGTTGACCATGGCCAGGCCGATGATCACGGCGATGGTGGACACGAGAATGGTCAGCATCAGGGTCTTGATGCCCGCCCGTCCAAGGGACTGCAGGTCCCCCATCTCGGCGACGCCCACGACAAGGGCGGAGAACAGCAGGGGGATCACCAGCATGAACAGCAGGCGCAGGAAGATCTGGCCGGCCGGGCCGGTGATGTTGGACGTCACCCACTGGACCCAGAAGACGTCGGCACCGACGTACTGATTGACCAGCAACCCGGATCCGAGACCGACCACGAAGCCGATCAGCATGAGCCAGTGAAGCGGAAGGCCGCCCGTCTTCTTCGTATCCATTCGTCCCCCGAAGGTCGCCGTCTCCGATGTTGGAGACCGGTCAGAGCGTTACCGGACGGGCAGGCCGTAGATCAGGCCGGCCGGTCTGGCGTTCCATTGTGCATTCAACCCGCGCGCCAGGTCGAGCGGCGATTGCGTTCCCACATTCCGGTCGAATATCTCGCCGTAGTTACCGACGGCACCGATCGCATCGGCGGCCCAGGTTCCTGACAGGCCCAGTCTCTGGCCGAACTCGCCTTCGGCACCCAGCAGACGGCGCACCCGCGGGTCCGTGGCCTGTTCGGTCTGGGCCTCGACATTGGCCTGGGTCACGCCCAGTTCCTCGGCGAGGATCAGGGCGCTGAGGGTCCACCGCACCACGGCGGTCCATTGCTCGTCCCCGCGGCGCGTGACGGGACCCAAGGGCTCCTTGGAGATGACGTCGGGCAGGATGACGTGGCGCTGGGGTTCGGACAGGGTCGTGCGGGCCGCCGCGAGGGCCGAGACATCGGCGCTCAGGGCATCGCAATCCTCGCGCCCATAGGCCCGGCGCGCCGCCTCCTCGTCGGGCTGGACGACCGGACGATAGTCGATGCCGCGGCTGCGGAAATAGTCGTCGACATTGAGCGCGCTGGTCGATCCGGCCTGGACACAGACCCGCGCGCCCGTCAGCTCGGCCGCGCTGTTGAGGTCCAGCGAGCGCCGGACAAGGAAGCCCTGGCCGTCGTAATAGTTGATTCCCGCGAAGGTCAGCTCGCCGCCCGTGTCGCGCTCCATGGTCCAGGAGGTGTTGCGCCACAGAACGTCGATGCGGCCGTCCGTGAGCGCGGCGAAGCGGTTGCCGGCCGTGAGCGGAACGAACCGCACAGCGTCCGGATCACCAAAGATCGCCGCCGCCAGGCCACGGCAGAAATCGACGTCGAAACCCCGCCATGCGCCACGGTTGTCCGTGTAGGCGAAACCGACGAGGCCCTGGTGCACGCCACAGATCAGACGGCCCCGGCTCCGGATCGCCGCGAGTGTCGGGCTCTCCACCGGCGCGGCGACCGTCGTCTGGCGCGGTGCAGCGGGATCGATCGACTCGGCCTCGGGGGCGGGGCGGTCCTCGCCCCCGCCGCAGGCGGCGAGGAAGGCCAGACCGGCAAGCGCAAACAGTCGTATCGCGTGAGCTCTCTTCCGTTCGGCCATTGATCGGTCCCGTGTTCCGGCCGGCACTGCTTCGCCGTCGCCTCTTGCACCTCTGCCGCTTTAGAGGCCTTTGAGGCTTTTTCCGCAACCCGTGGAGCGACCGATGGACCCGCTTTCAGACCGCACACGGCTGATTGCTCCGGCGACCCGCCGGGGTCAGGGGCGCCGTCCGGTGAATCCGGCCATCGAGCGGGCCTCGACCCTGCTGTCCGATACGGTCGGCGACATGCGTGACCCGGAGTCCGGGCCGGTCTACGGGATCGAGGGCACGGCGTCCCAGGCGGCGCTTCGGGCGGCCGTGGCGGATCTGGAACGCGCGGCCGAGGCGTGGCTGGTGCCCTCGGGTCTGGCGGCGGTGACCCTGCCGCTCCTGGCCCTGACGCGGCCTGGCGACGAAATCCTGACGACCGACGCCCTGTACGGACCCGTGCGGCGCTTTCTGCAACGGCATCTGGCCGCCCGGGGCGTGGTCACCCGGTTTCACCGCCCGGAGGCCATGGCGGACGAAATCACCGACGGGATCACCCCGAACACCCGGGTCGTGCTGATCGAATCCCCGGCCTCCCTCACCTTCGAGATGGTGGATGCGCCGGCGATCGCCGCAGCCGCGAGGGCACGCGGCGTCCTGACGGTGATGGACAACACCTGGGCCGCCGGCCTGGCGTTCAAACCGGTTCCGCAGGGAATCGACGTCAGTGCGCAGGCCCTGACCAAATACGTCGGCGGCCATTCCGATCTGATGCTGGGCGCGATTTGCGCCAGCGACACCGGGGTGCGCCGGGCGCTCTCGGAGACGATCGAGGACCTCGGGGTCTGCGTCTCGCCGGATGACGCCTGGCTGGCGCTGCGCGGCCTGCGAACCCTGCCCTTGCGCTATGCCGAACAGGGCCGGTCCGCCCTTCAGGTCGCCGAATGGCTCGCCGGACGGGCCGAGGTCTCCCGAATTCTGTACCCCGCCCTGCCCGGCGACCCGGGCCACGGGGTGTGGCAGCGCGACTATTCCGGGGCGGCCGCACTGTTCGGCATGGTCCTCGCCGGAGGCGGCAGCGCCGATGCGCACCGCCTGCTCAACGCCCTCACCCGGTTCGGACTGGGCTATTCCTGGGGCGGGTTCGAAAGCCTGATCACCTACGAGACCCCTCAGATGGCGTGGCGCGCGACGCCACCGGTGCTCGAGGGGCCGCTGCTGCGGCTTCACATCGGCCTTGAGGACCCGGCGGATCTGATCGCGGACCTCGACCAAGGCCTCGCCGTCCTGCGCGCGGGACGCTAGCGGATCGGCGCGACCCCGCCGATCTCGGGCATCATGCCCAGGACGAAGGCCCGCAGATTGCTCTGGGGCTGGAGCATGCCGCGCAGCAGGTTGACCGTATTGGCGGCCTCGCCCTCGAACGCGAACCGGCTCTGGACGAAGCGGCAGTTGACGAAGCCGGGCTGGTCGCCGCCGCGGAACACCAGTTCGGCATTGCGGAATTCGCAGTCGTGGAAGGTGTTGCCGTCCAGGGACTGGCGTCCCTGAAGGACCTGATTGCGAAACTCGGCCATGGGTGTCCTCGTCAACGGGATGGCGCGCCCAGCAGGACTCGAACCTGCAACCGTCCGCTTAGAAGGCGGGTGCTCTATCCGGTTGAGCTATGGGCGCGTGTCTGGGGAATTGCGTCTCGGCTCAAGTAGCGAACGACCGCGTTGTGAGCGATAGCCGCCCGAACAAATCAATGCGTCCAGGGCTGTTTGCGGCCGGTGGCGAAATTGTCGGCATAGGCCTTGAGAATGACCGGCGGCTCCTGCGGTTCATGCAGCCGGAACGGGATGCCGTGGCGCTCCGCATAGGCGACCGCGTCCTCGCGCGTTTCGAAGCTGAGCCGGACCTGGCCGTTCATGTCGGTCGAACTGGTCCAGCCCATGAGGGGATCGAGGGTGCGCGCCGAGGCGGGTTCGAACTCCAGGCGCCAGTCCCGGGTTTTGGCCTTGCCGGACTGCATCGCGGTCTTGGCGGGGCGGTAGATGCGGGCCAGCATGGGCGGTCTCATCGTTACAGTGAGGACCGGCGACGCGAACCCACCCGGGATGGGGCTCAAGCAGCGAGACGCCGCGCGTCGAGCGATAGCCCCACTAAAGGGTCATGGTCGGAGTGAGAGGATTCGAACCTCCGACCCTCTGGTCCCAAACCAGATGCGCTACCAGGCTGCGCTACACTCCGGCGGAGGTGTCTGCCAGCAACTGGCCGCCGCCGCAACGCCGATCGTGATCAGGGACGGAAGAAGGGGTGTCGAACCGTGTCGCCCGCCTTCGCCCCGATCTCGTCGGCGCGGCCGGCGCGCAGCTCCAGCACGCCGTTGGCGGCCCCGTTCGACGGCAGAACCGTCTCGGAATAGGGAGTGGTGTGCCGGGCGATCGAGACGATCCGGCCGGCAGGGTCGATATAGAGGATGTCCAGCGAACTGGGCGTATTCTGCATCCAGAACCCGCGTTCCTCGGCCGTGGGAAACTGGAACAGCATGCCGCGATCGTCCTCGAGCGGCGGGCGGAACATCAGACCTCGCGCCCGTTCCGCGTCGTCGTCGGCGATCTCGACGAGGAAATCGTGCTCGCCGGAGGCTGTGACCACGGTGAGGGGTTCGAGCGGCCGGCCGGCCGCGTCGGTCGGCACCGGCGTCCGCGCACAGGCGGCGGCCGTCAGGCCGAGGGCGACGGAGAACACAATCAGCGAACGTCTCGACAGCATGACCGCCCTTTCGGGGCGGCCGATCAGCCGCCCGGCTTGATTTCCGCCACCACCAGACCCTTGGGGCCTTCGGCGAAGCGCACTGCGACCGCTTCGCCGGGGACCAGATCGTCCAGTCCGCAGCGCCGCAGGGTCTCGATATGGACGAAGATATCGCCCGGATCGGTCGCGCGCACCACGAAACCGTAGCCCTTGGTGCGGTTAAACCATTTTACCGTCGCGGCCTCGAGGCCGCCGGCGTCATCGATCGCGGTCTGATCCAGCGACCGCCGGTCCGATCGGAGGCCGTCATAGGCCGCCCGGCGCGGCGGCACCGGCGGCGTTTCGCCCTCGCCAAGGTCATGCACGAGGACGACCTGCCATCCCTTGGCCCGTCGCGCGCAGTCGCAGGCGATCGGGGCACCCTCCCCGGCACTCTCCCAGCCCCGCTCCTTCAGGCTGCTGATGTGCAACAGCACATCGCCCGCCTCGGTCAGCCCGGGATCGTCGGGCACGATGAAGCCGTAGCCCTTGCCGGCATCGAACCATTTCACACGGCCAGAGATCCGGACCGTGTCCGGCGCAAAGACCCCCTCGTAGTCAGCCACGTCGCGCTCCCCGCCTGCACTCCCCGCAGACGATTAAGTTTAACACGGTTCTGTGAACACGGGACACGGAAAACGCGGGTTTCAGCTCAAGGCTGCGCTGCCGCGGGGGAACCGCTCTCGCGTGTAGGGGACCCGATTTGACTGCAGGCCGTCCGACCCGGAGCCGGGCCGCTCAAAATCTGGATTTCCGGACAGCCCCGCGTGGCAGTCCCTAGGGGAGTCGAACCCCTCTTTTCAGGTTGAAAACCTGACGTCCTAACCGATAGACGAAGGGACCGCTGCGCGGGAGCGGGCGATATAGCGGGCGATTCCGGGGGGCGCAACCCGCCTTTCGCCTTAAGTGGCCATCCTTGGATCGGCGACGTCCTCGATCTCGAACTGAACCCCCCTGCGGCCGTTCCAGTCGTCCGCCTTCAGACGACCCACGACCGAGAGCCCGCCCTGGCCCGCCAGCAGCGCCCGACCGGTCGGCAGGTCGGCGCAGCGCCACGCAATGGCCTTCACCGAAGCCCCGTCCGCGCCCACCAGCCGGCACCGGACATGGCCCCCGTTCATCTGAACCGGCTCGCGGGCCTGGACCCCGTGCAGGGCGAACAGGGGCTCGGGATTGGCGGGGCCATAGGGGGCCAGACGCTCGAACGCCTCAAACAGGTCCCGTGACGCCCCGGACGGATCCAGCAGGGCATCCACCTCGACGAGATCCTGCGCCTCGGCCCCGGCCTGCTCTCCGGCCATGGCGAGGTTCAGAAAGTCCCGCAGCGCGTCGATTTGTCCGGGGTGGACCGTCAGGCCCGCGGCCATGGCGTGACCTCCGCCTGCGAGCAGCAGGCCGTCGTTCCACGCGGCCTGGATGGCGCGACCGAGGTTCATCCCCGGCTGGGACCGGCCCGAGCCCTTGCCGACTCCGGCGAGGGCGTCGACGCCGATGACCACCACGGGCTTTCGCCAGCGTTCGCGCAGCCGTCCGGCGACGATGCCGACCACGCCCGGGTGCCAGTCCTCCCCGGCGACCACCACGACCGCGGAGCCATCGGCATGGTGGCCGGTGCTCTCGACGCGGCGGGTCGCAGTCTCGGTCACCTCACGCTCGACCTCGCGGCGGGCGATGTTGAGGGCGTCCAGTTCCTCGGCCAGGGCGCGCGCCGCGTCGGGGTCGTCGGTCGAGAGCAGGCGGGCCCCGAGATCCGCACGGCCGATCCGGCCGCCGGCGTTGATCCGGGGGCCGAGGATGAAGCCGGCGTGACTCGATTTGGCCGGGCCGGGCTCGACCCCCGCGACGGCCAGCAGGGCCTTGAGCCCCGGATTGGTCCAGCCGGACAGGACCTGAAGCCCCAGCCCCGTCAGGGCCCGGTTGAAGCCGGTCAGGGCGGTGACGTCGCAAATGGCCCCCATGGCCGCCAGATCCAGCCACTGGCGGATGTCGGGCTCGGGTCGGTCGGCGAACAGGCCGCGCCGCCGGGCCTCGCGGTTCAGGGCCGCCAGCAGGACGAACACCACCCCGGCCGCGGCGAGGTTCCCCTGCCCCGAGCGGTCACCCGGGCGATTCGGATTGACCACGGCCAGACAGGCCGGCGGCTCCTCGCGCATCAGATGGTGGTCGATGACCACGACCTTCAGCCCGATGGCGCAGGCGTGGGCGATGGCCTCGTTGGCCGCCGCCCCGCAATCGACGGTAACGACCAGATCGGCCCCGGCCGCCTTGAGCCGGTCGAAGGCCAGGGGGCTGGGCCCATAGCCCTCGGTCAGGCGATCGGGGACATACAGGGGCAGGTCCGCCCCCATGGCCCGGAACCAGCGCACCAGCAGCGCGGCGCTGGCGGCTCCGTCGACGTCATAGTCGGCGAAGACGTGGATCCGCTCCCCGGCCTCGAGGCTGGTGACGATCGCGGCGGCGGCGGCGTCCATATCCATGAAGGAGGACGGGTCCGGGAACAGGCGTTTGAGGGTGGGTGCGAGGAAATCCGCGCCCTCATCGGCCGACACGCCCCGCGCCGCCAGCGCCCGCGCCAGCGGCTCGATCAGTCCCAGACCCTGCATATGGGCGCGAATCACCGCCGCCTCGGCCGGCCTCTGTCGCCAGGCGCGGCCCGAGAGCGAGCGCGCGACATCGAGAAACGCGGGCGTCAGTCCCGAGGCGGGCGCGCCGTCGGCCATCAGACCGGGCGCGTCGTGTAAATGCGCCGCACGGTGCGGGTCGAGGAGTCCATCACCAGCGTGTGGGTGGTGACGAAGCCGCCGTGCATGCGCACGCCGTCCAGCATGGCCCCCTTGGTCACCCCCGTGGCGGCGAAGACGGCATCCTTGGAGACCAGTTCGTGCAGGTCATATTTGCGGTCGAAATCGGTGACGCCGGTACGCTCGGCGCGGGCCCGCTCGTCGTCGTTGCGGAACAGCAGCCGCCCCTGGAAATGGCCGCCGACACATTTCAGCGCCGAGGCGGCCAGCACGCCCTCGGGGGCACCGCCGGATCCCAGATAGAGGTCGATGCCGGTCTCCGGCTCGGCGGTGTGGATCACGCCGGCCACGTCGCCGTCGGTGATCAGCATGACCCGGGCCCCGACCTCGCGCAGCGCAGCGATCAGCGCCTCGTGTCGGGGACGGTCCATGCAGCAGACAGTGATGTCTTCGGGACGCACGCCCTTGGCCGAGGCCAGCGAGCGCACATTGTCCCCCGGGCTCATGTCCAGATCGACGGTCCCCGCCGCATAGCCGGGACCGATGGCGATCTTGTCCATATAGGTGTCGGGCGCATGCAGCATGCCGCCACCGGCCGACATCGACAGGACGGTCAGGGCATTGGCCATGGCCTTGGCCGTCAGGGTCGTCCCTTCCAGAGGATCGAGGGCGATGTCGATGGCGGGGCCCTTGCCGGTGCCGACCTTCTCGCCAATGTAGAGCATCGGGGCCTCGTCGCGTTCCCCTTCCCCGATGACGATCTTGCCGTCGATATCCAGACGGTTCAGCGCCGTGCGCATGGCGTCGACCGCGAGCTGGTCCGCATGCTTCTCGTCCCCGCGTCCGATCTGGGCCCAGGAGGCGATGGCCGCCAGTTCCGTGACCATTGCGGCGTCGGCCGCCAGGGTTGAGGAAAAGAGGGGTGAGGCGACGGGGGGCTGTGCAGCCATTGAGAAATGCTCCTGGGGCGGGATGTTCCCCGGATTCTCTCGGCCGGGCGATGGATTTTGCGGATCAGCGCGGCGGCGGGGTCCGGTCGACGGGCGGCGGGGCGGTGCCCCGCTGGCGGGTCCGTTCAGCGAAGGCCTCGATTTCCGCCGCAGTCCGGGGGTCGATCGGGGCGCTGGCGGCGGCGTCCATGCGACGGGCGGCCTCGGCCTCGAAGGCGGCCGGATCCTCCATCGTCCACTGGAGCCGGGTGGCCTCCCCGGCCAGGCTTTCGCCGTCCTGTCGCAGGGTGCCGACCCGGGCCGCGACCTCGACCGGGGTAGGCATCGTCCCGGTGGAGCGGGGGAAATCCGCCCAGCGCGGCCACGTCCGGTTGGCGTCGACCAGGGCGTCGACACGGGCAGCGACGGGCGAGGCGGGGTCGGTGGCGGGGTCCATCAGGACGACGCAACCGCCCTGGAGCATCAGCCCCGACGCGATCAGCAAGGATCCGCCTGTTTTTTTCGCCTGACGCGCGTTCATCTCGGAGGCGTTCATATGCGATGATCATGACAGGCGGAAGGGCGGAGCACACCTTGCGCCCTTACCGGAAGCGCGCGGAGACACTCCAGATGGCCAGACCCCCCCGGACCCCGCCCGAGCCGCTCGCCGCGGCACGGGAACCGCGCAAGGCTGGTCGACCGACTTCGGTCAGGCCCCGCTCGTCCAGTCCGACCCCGAAGACCAAGGCGTCCAGCACACCGGCCGCCGAAAAGAAGGCCGCCGGGACCCCGCCCCCGCCGCCTGTGAACGCCCCGACCCGGAAGTCGGCAAAGACCGCGCGGGCCGCGTCGGAGCCGGTCCGTCCAGCCCCGGCCGCCGCCCCGGCCCCGGTGCCCGGGATCCCGCTGGTCGGGACCGAACAACGTCAGATGCTGGAGACCCTGTCGCTGAACCTTGCCCGCGCGGCCATGACCGCCCAGTCGGCCATCGCCGAGGCCGCGCTGAGCCAGGCCGACCGCCCGGCCGCCCTGTCCCCGGATCCGTTCCACGTCGGTCCGGCGATGAACGCGGTCATGACCAGCCTCGCCGCCCGCCCTGATCGCCTGTTCGCGGCCCAGGCCGACCTGTTCAACCGCTATATGGACCTGTGGGCCTCGGCGACCCGCCGCGCGGCCGGCGAGGAGCCGCCGCAACCCTCGAAGGACAAGCGATTCAAGGACCCGGCATGGTCCGAAAACCCCATGTTCGACATCATGCGGCAGTCCTATCTGGTCACCTCCGACTGGATGAACGGCCTCGTGGCCTCGGTCGAGGACGTCGATCCGAGGACCAAACGGCGCGCCGAGTTCTTCACCAAACTGCTGACCGATGCCTTCTCCCCCGCAAACTTCCTCGCCTCCAACCCCGCGGCCCTGAAGGCCATGGCCGAGACCAACGGCGAATCGCTGGTCAAGGGCATGCAGAATTTTGCGGCCGATCTGGAGCGCGGCCTCGGCAAGCTGAAGATCAGCCAGGCGGACTATGGCCAGTTCGTCGTCGGCGAGAACGTCGCCACGGCCCCCGGTCAGGTGGTCTGGCGTGACGAACTGTTCGAACTGATCCAGTTCGATGCGGCGACGGACCGGCAGCGCGCCATTCCGCTGCTGATCTTCCCGCCGTGGATCAACAAATTCTACATCATGGACCTGCAGCCGGAGAATTCACTGATCCGCTGGCTGTCGGCCCAGGGCTTCACGGTGTTCGTCTGTTCATGGGTCAATCCGGACAGGGACAAGGCCGGGTTCGGCTTCGACGACTATCTGGAGAAGGGCATCTACCGCGCCATCGAGAAGACGCTGGAACAGACCGGATCGGAAACCCTCAACACCGTCGGCTATTGCATCGGCGGCACACTGATGGGCGCGGCCCTCGCCCATATGGCGGCGCGGAAGGACACCCGGGTCGCCGCCACCACCTTCTTCGCGGCCCAGCATGATTTCGCCGAGGCCGGTGACCTGCTGCTGTTCACCGACGAGCACTGGCTGAAGGAGGTCGAGCAGCAGATGGACGCGGCCGGGGGAGTCCTGCCCGGGGCGGCCATGGCCGAGACCTTCAATGCGCTGCGCGCCAACGACCTGATCTGGTCGTTCTTCGTGTCGAACTATCTGCTGGGCAAGTCGCCGCCGGCCTTCGATCTGCTGTTCTGGAACGCCGACCAGACGCGGATGCCCAAGAAGCTGCATCTGGACTATCTGCGGTCCATGTACGGCCAGAACCTGCTGTCGCAGGGGGAGTTCGTGATCGGCGGCATCAAGGTCGATCTGGCGAAGGTGAGGATCCCGCTCTATTTCCAGGCCAGCCGCGAGGACCATATCGCCCCGATGAACTCGGTCTACCGGTCGGCGCGGGCGTTCAGGAATGCGGACGTGACCCTGACCCTCGCCGGGTCCGGCCATATCGCCGGCGTCATCAATCCGCCCTCCGCCAACAAATACCAGCACTGGACCAATGATGCCCTTCCCGGCTCGCTGGCCGACTGGCAGGCCGGGGCCGTCGAACACCCGGGCAGCTGGTGGGGGCACTGGGCCGCATGGCTGCACGAACGGTCGGGCGACTGGATCGCGGCGCGGGATCCGAAGACCGGGCCACTGAAGCCGATCGAACCGGCACCGGGCAGCTATGTGAAGGTTCGCTCGTGAGGGTCGAACCCAATCGGGTACTCGCCTTTTCGACCGGCCTGGCCCTGACCCTGCTGGTCCTGACCGCCGGCGTGTTCGGTCGCCCGGACTTCCAGATCCGCTATGCGCTGATCGCGATCGGCTTTTCCGCCTGCTATGTCGCCCTGAACAGCTGGATCGAGCGCAAGGCCGCCGCGCCACCCGCGCCGCTGATCCCGGACCGGGTGATCGGACTGCCCTTCGCGGTCGTGATCCCGCTGGTGATCCTGATCTTCGCGGCCGTGCCGGTGTTTCTGCCCGGCCGGGATTTCGCGCTTCTGGTGATCATCGCGACGGTCTTTTTCGGCCTGACGGTGCGCTCGGCGATGCGGGTCAGGCGTGATGTTGCGGCCTGATCCTGACGGAAAACCGCGCACACTTTTCCGGATCAGGCCGGCCGGAAGCTGAGCGCCACGCCGTTGTTGCAATAGCGTTTGCCGGTCGGGCGCGGCCCGTCGTCGAAGATATGCCCCTGATGCCCGAGGCAGCGGGCGCAGTGATACTCGGTCCGCGGAAAGCCGATGGCGAAATCCGTCTTGGTGCCGACCGCGCCGGGGATGACGTCCCAGAAACTGGGCCAGCCGGTGCCCGAGTCATATTTGGTCTCCGACCGGAACAGCGGCAGGTCGCAACCGCGGCAGACATAGGTCCCCCGGCGCTTCTCGTCGTTCAGCGGGCTGGTATAGGGCCGTTCGGTCGCCTCGCGCCGCAGCACATTGTAGCTGGCGACCGGCAGACGCTCGCGCCACTGGGCGTCGGTGAGTCGGCGGAAGGGGGAGCTGGCGTACTGGGCGGTCGAGGCATCGGCCTCGCCCGAGGAACAGGCCCCCAGCGCGGCGGCGGCGGCACCGAACAGCAGGGTCCGGCGGGAAGACGTCAGGGACTGGGTCATGATGCGATATACGTCGGCAGTCCGCGCGTAGTTTCAAGGCGGCTCTGCACAGGCTAGTTGCGACACATGGGCATCTCTCCCCTCATCGGTCTGATCGCCATGCTTCAGGCCGCGCCCGCGCCACCATCCTTTGTGATCGTGGAGCCCATCCTCTATTTTGCGAGCGGGTCGGCGCGGCCCCTGCATGCGAACGGTCGCAATCTCGAGGTCATCCGACAGTACGCATGACGAGGCGATGTGCGCGAAGTGATCGTTCAGGCCCACACCGATACCGTCGGGTCCAGCGCCGACAACCTTGAACTGGCGCGGCAGCGGGGCGAGGTCATCAGGGACATCCTCGTTGCGGACGGGGTGCCGTCAGCAATCATCCGCATTGAACCCTTGGGGGAAAGCCGTCCGGCGCGCCAGACGGCCGATAACGTCGACGAGCCCCTGAACCGCTACGTCTGGGTGGATTTCAGGACGGCGGAGCCGGTCAGCTGAGCCCCGTCCCCTCGTCCAGTCCCAGCATCAGATTGAGGTTCTGCACCGCCGCGCCCGAGGCCCCCTTGCCGAGATTGTCCAGCAGGGCGACCAGCCGGGCCTGATTGCCGTTGCGGTCGCCGAACACATGCAGGCGCATGCGGTTGGTGCCGTTCAGCCCTTCCGGATCGAGGCCGGTCATGGCCTCGGTCTCGTCCAGCCCGGCCACCTCCACGAACCGGCAGCCGTCATAGGCCTCCACGAGCGCCCCATGCAGGCGGTCGATCGAGGGGGTCTCGGGCAGGGCCGCAAGGTGCAGCGGCACCTCGACCAGCATGCCCTGGCGGTAGGCTCCGACGGCGGGGGCGAACAGGACCTCGTGACGCAGACCGGCATGGCGGGTCATTTCCGGCACATGCTTGTGCCGCAGCGACAGGCCATAGGCGCGAAAGGCGGGTGCGGGCTTACCCTGTTCAAACTCGGCAATCATTGATTTCCCTCCACCGGAGTAGCCGGAGACGGCGTTGACCGTCAGCGGCCAGTGGGCGGGAATGAGTCCGGCCTGCACCAGCGGGCGCACCAGACCGATGAAGCCGGTGGGATAGCAGCCGGGGTTGGAGACCCGGCGCGACCCGATGATCTGGCCGCGCTGGATCGCATCCATCTCGGGAAAACCATAGGTCCAGCCGGTGGCGACGCGGAAGGCGGTCGAGGCGTCGATGACCCGCGTGTCCGGGTTCTGGATCATGGCGACGGCCTCCCGTGCCGCGTCATCCGGCAGACACAGGATCACGGCATCGGCCGCATTCAGCGCCTCGGCTCGCGCGGCGGGATCCTTCCGCCGCTCGCCGGTCAGGGAGATGAACTCAAGATCCCCCCTGCCCTGCAGCCGCTGGCGGATCTCCAGCCCCGTGGTCCCGGCCTCGCCGTCGATGAAGAGGGTGTGGGTCATGGTTCTATTCCGACCAAGAAAAAGGGCGCTTCGGTGTCCCGAAGCGCCCTGAATCCAAACCGTCTGAAACGGCTTAACGCTTCGAGAACTGGAACGACTTGCGGGCCTTGGCGCGGCCGTACTTCTTGCGCTCGACCACGCGGCTGTCGCGGGTCAGGAAGCCGTGCGGCTTCAGGACCGGACGCAGGGCCGGCTCATAGTGGGTCAGGGCGTGCGACAGGCCGTGGCGGATGGCGCCGGCCTGACCGGATAGACCCGAACCCTGCACGGTGCAGTCGACGTCGAACTGGGTGACGCGATCGGTCACTTCCAGCGGCTGGGCGATCATCATGCGCAGGATTTCGCGGGCGAAATACTGCATCTGGTCCTTGCCGTTGATGGTGAACTTGCCGGTGCCCGGCTTGATCCACACGCGGGCGATGGCGTTCTTGCGCTTGCCGGTCGAATAGGCGCGGCCCTGGGCGTCCAGCTTCTGGACATAGACGGGGGCCGAGTTGTCGTAGCCGTTGTCCGAGGTGGCGAGGCCCTTCAGGGCGTCGAAACCGGTCGCGGCGGGAGCGTCGTTTTGCACGTCGGTCATGGTCAGATGCTCCGGAAGTTCTTGGCGGACATCGACTTGAAGTCGATCGTTTCCGGCTGTTGGGCGTCGTGCGTGTGGCTGGGGCCGGCGAAGATGCGCAGGTGCGTCATCTGCTGGCGGGCCAGCGGGCTTTCCTTGGGCAGCATGCGCTCGACGGCCTTCTCGAGCACGCGCTCGGGGAAGCGGCCGTTCAGCACCTTCTGCGGAGTGGTCGACTTGATGCCGCCCGGGTGGCCGGTGTGGCGATAGTAGACCTTGTCGGTCAGCTTCTTGCCGGTGAACACCACCTTGTCGGCGTTGACGACGACGACGTGATCGCCCGAGTCCACGTGGGGGGTGTAGGTCGGCAGGTGCTTGCCGCGCAGGCGCATGGCGATGAAGGTCGCGAGACGACCGACCACGACGCCTTCGGCGTCGATGACGATCCACTTCTTGTCGACCTCGGACGGCTTCAATGCAGCCGTGGTGCTCTTCAGCATGAGGGTTTCCGATCGGAGGGTCGCTCCGGACGGTCCGGCGCGAGCGAAGGCGGGTCAGTAGAGGATGCCCCCCCGGGCGTCAATGCCAGCTTCGGCACCGACGCAGACGTAAGATGCTGAACTACAACACACTTTTTATGACGGTATCAAAATACCGTATCGTGGAAGGTCTAGATTCGGGGTCCGGACATGAAAAGCCGGGGCTGGGAGCGCCGGACCAGCCACAGATTGGCGGTCGTCAGCGCCAGAACGATCGCAGCGCCGGCCTGATGCAGACCGCCCAGCCACAGCGGCACCACGTGGATCAGCGTCACCACCCCCAGCGCCGCCTGCAGCCAGAGCGATCCCGCCACCACAAAGGCCGCAAGACCCAGCCCCTCGGCCAGCCGCCACCGCCACGCCTGGACGGCGTAGACCGTCGCCCCGATCAGCAGGGCATAGCCCCAGACCCTGTGATTGAACTGCACCAGGGCGAGGTCGTGCAGGAAGGCGAGGCCACCCATGCCCCAGTCGACCGGGGCCAGGATCTGGCCGTTCATCAGCGGCCAGTCGGTGTAGATGAAGCCCGCCTTGGCCCCGGCGACCAGCCCGCCCAGCAGGCACTGGATGAAGACGGCCCCCAGCAGCACGGCGGCGCCCCGGCTCCAGCCCGCGGGCGGCCGGTTCAGTTCCTCGCCGGACCAGGCCTCAAGACCGGTCCAGATCAGGCCCGCGAAGATGATCAGGGCCAGACCGAGGTGCGTCGCCAGCCGTTCGGGGGCCACATCCACCCGCTCGGACAGGCCCGAGGACACCATCCACCAGCCGATCAGCCCCTGAAGCCCGCCCAGCCCCAGCAGGACGGCGCAGCGCCAGATCAGACGAGTCGGCATGGCCAGGCGTCCCAGCAGCGACCGCTCGGGCAGCAGGCGGAAGGCGAGGAAGGCCAGAAACGGGAGGGCAAAGACCACGCCGATGAGGCGGCCGAACAGCCGGTGCGCCCATTCCCACCAGAAGATATACTGGAACTCGGACAGGCTCATGCCCGCATTGACCTGCTGGTACTGCGGGATGGCCTTGTACTTGTCGAAGGCCTCGGACCAGTCCGCGGCCGACATCGGCGGCAGGGCACCCAGGATCGGCTTCCACTCGGTGATCGACAGGCCCGAGCCGGTCAGCCGGGTCATCCCGCCGATCACCACCATGGCGAACACCATGGCGGCGGTGAAGAACAGCCAGATCGCCACGGCCCTTGACTGATCGCCGCTGCTGAAACGGTTCATTCGACGCCTGACGCTCCGACAGATACAGTGCCGCCAATCGCGGCGACCGGGGCGGTATGCCCCCCGATCGTGGCGAGATCAAAGTCCCTGTTCATGACGCGAGGTCGCACGCCGGCCCGCCCGGAGGCCCGTTTGGAACACGCCGACATCATCCTTGCCGGGGCGGGCGTCCTCGCCCTCGCCTGGATCGCGGACCAGCTCACGGGCCGGCGCGGCCTGTTCGGGGCCTCGCTGGTTTCGGCGACCGGAGCCCTGTGCGGCTGGTTCCTCGCGGTCCGGGTGTTCGGGGTGTCGTCGATGGACGAGTTCGGCTGGACGGCCTGGTCGGGGTCGGGTGCGATTCTCTGTCTCGTGACCTTCTTCCTGTTCCGGAACACCCGCTGATGGGCCTCCGCACGCGCCGCGCCGTCGCCTCCGGCGGCATTGTGGTCTTTCTGACCGCCTATATCTGGGCCGCGATCGCCGTGGGCGAACGGATCCCGGATCATCCCCTGGCGCTGCTGGCCTATTATGCGCTGGCCGGGACGCTGTGGGGCCTGCCGCTGTTCCCCCTGCTGTCCTGGGCCGAAGGCAAGCCGATGTGGGGACGGCGCGACGCGCGCACAGACGCCTGAATTGCAAAGGGGCCGCCCGCAGGCGACCCCTTCAACCAACCGTCTTCATTGAGGAAGATGGTCGGAGCGACAGGATTCGAACCTGCGACCCCTTGACCCCCAGTCAAGTGCGCTACCAGGCTGCGCCACGCTCCGAGAGGCCGGTCCTATAGCGGCGGGGAGGCGTCGCCGCAAACCCAAAACGCGTCCCTGCGACCGATCCCCCGACTCAGCGGTTCAGGACGGCGTCCAGACGGGCGCGGGCGGCGTCGATCCCGGCGAGGGCCTGCCGCAGGCGATGCCGGCTGTCGTCGTTCTCCACCGCCGGATCCGTGGCCGGGGCGGCCGCGAGGTCGCCGGGATCCCGTTCGAGCGTCACCGCCGCTGACGGATCGCCCCAGGCGGCGAGGCGGGTCAGCCCCTGTTCCTTGTGCAGGCGCTGGACGCCGCGGATGGTCAGACCCTCGTCGTGCAGCAGACGCCGGATCGCCTTGAGCAGAACCAGGTCCTGGGGCCGGTAGAACCGCCGGCCACCGGCCCGTTTCACCGGCGCGATGAAGGGGAACTTGGTTTCCCAGAACCGCAGCACATGCTGCGGCGCGCCCACCGCCTCCGCGGCCTCCGAAATGGTGCGGAAGGCGTTGGGGCTCTTGGCCATCAGCCGCCGCCGTTGACCGCGCCGTGGACGCGGGACTTCATGATCTGGGAGGCCCGGAAACTGATCACCCGGCGGGGATTGATGGCGGCCGGCTCGCCGGTCTTGGGATTGCGGCCCATGCGGGCCCGTTTCTCGCGGACCTGGAACACGCCGAACCCGGAAAGCTTGACCGTCTCGCCCCGCTCCAGGCTTTCGACGATCAGGTCGAGCGTGCGCTCCACCAGCGAGGAACACTCCTGCCGCGACAGCCCGACTTCCTCATGCACGGCGTCGCAGAGGTCCGCGCGCGTCAAGGTCTGCAGTTCGCCCAAGGTCCGTCTCCCCCGTGATCCCGACCTTCGCATAAAAGGGGAAAAGCCCGCAGAGTCAAAGCGGGGCCGTAGGCTTCAGAGGCGTTCTACAGGCGAAAGGCGCAGGCGCCCCAGGTCAGCCCGCCGCCCATGGCCTCCAGCAGGACCAGATCGCCGCGCTGGATGCGCCCGTCCCGGATCGCGGTATCGAGGGCCAGCGGGATGGACGCCGCCGACGTGTTGGCGTGCAGGGCGACGGTCGTGACGACCTTGTTCTCGTCCAGCCCCAGCCGGTCGCCGACACCCTTGATGATTCGCTGATTGGCCTGATGGGGGACGAACCAGTCCACCTCGGCCACCGTGATCCCGGCGGCCGCGCAGGCCCCGGTAATGGCCTCGGCGATATTGACCACGGCATGGCGGAAGACCTGGTTGCCCGCCATCCGCAGGTGACCGACCGTGCCCGTGCTGGACGGCCCGCCGTCGACATAAAGCAGGTCGGTCTTGGTCCCGTCCGAGCGGAGGGCGAAGCCGAGCACGCCCTGGTCGGCGCTGGTCCCCTGCCCGGCGCGCGGTTCGACCACCACGGCCCCGGCCCCGTCACCGAACAGGACGCAGGTGCTGCGGTCGGTCCAGTCCATCAGCCGGGTCATCTCCTCGGCCCCGATGACCAGGGCGCATTTCGACAGCCCGCGCGCCACAAAGCCGTCGGCCACGCTCAGGGCATAGACGAAGCCCGAACAGACCGCCTGGACGTCAAAGGCGATACAGACCGGCGCGCCCAGCTTGCGCTGGACGATCGAGGCTGTGGCCGGAAAGGTCATGTCCGGGGTCGTGGTCGCGACGATGATCATGTCGACCTCGGCGGCGGTACGGCCGGCGTCGGCGAGCGCGCGCTTGGCCGCCTCGACCGCGAGGTCGCTGGTGGGCTGGTCGTCGCGCGCCTGGTGGCGCTGGCGAATGCCGGTGCGCTCGATGATCCATTCGTCCGAGGTGTCGACGAATTTCGACAGATCGGCGTTGGTGACCACCTTCTCCGGCAGGAAGGAGCCGACGCCGGTGACGGCGCTGCGCATGACGCTCACGAAACGCCCTCTTGTACGGGGTCTGCGGGGGCCGCCGGATGGTGCAGGACGTCGTCCAGCCGTCCCAGATTGTCCCCGACCGTTTTCAGATAGTCGCTGCGCGCCAGGTCGACGGCGATCCGGATGGCGTTGCCGAACCCCTTGGCGTCGGCCCCGCCGTGGCTTTTCACGACAATGCCGTTCAGACCCAGAAGCGGTCCGCCGTTGATGGCGCTGGGGTCGATCTTGCGCGCCATGGCCCTGAGGGCCGGCATGGCGATCACGGCGCCGACCCGGGCCTGGACGCTGGAGGTCAGGGCCTCCTTCAGCAGGGTCGAGATGAACCGCGCGACGCCCTCGGCGGTCTTGAGCGCGATATTGCCGGTGAAGCCGTCGGTGACGACCACATCGACCGTGCCCCTGGCGATATCGTCCCCCTCGACGAAGCCATGGTAATTCAGGCCCAGACCGCCCTCGCGCAGGATGCGGGCGGCCTCGCGGACCTCCTCATGGCCCTTCACGTCCTCCGAGCCGACGTTCAGGATCCCGATGGTCGGTCGCACCCCGCCATGGACCGCGGCATGAAAGGCCTCCCCCATGATGGCGAACTCGACCAGCTGTTCGGCGTCGCTCTCGATATTGGCCCCGACGTCCAGCACGGCGGTCACGCCGCGCAGCGTCGGCCAGCTGGCGACGATGGCGGGACGCTCCAGCCCCGGCGCGGACATCCGCAGCAGCAGTTTGGAGATCGCCATCAGCGCCCCGGTGTTCCCGGCGGACACGACCGCACCGGCCTCGCCGCTCTTCACCGCCTCGATCGCGTTCCACAGGCTGGAGCCCTTGCCCCGGCGCATGGCCTGGGCCGGTTTTTCATCGGCGGCGACGGTCTTGTCCGTGTGGCGGATCTCACAGACGTCCGTGGTCAGATTGAACCGCGCCAGTTCGGCCACGATCGCTGCCTCGTCGCCATGAAGCAGAAACCGCACGTCCTCGCCGCCGTGACGGCGGACGTAGTCGCGAATGCCGCCGACGACGACGGGCGGGCCGAGATCGCCGCCCATGGCGTCCAGCGAGATCAAGGTGGGGGTTGGCAAGGGTGCGGAAACTCCGGTGCGCCGATCGAACGGCGCGAACTGCGACATTCAGGATACCGTCGCGCCGCAGGGATGCAAACCATGCGGACGCTGGGTCAGCTTTTTTCCGGGTTGTCCGGCGTGCGGAACGCTTTCAGGACCGCAAAGGGCGAAATCTCGGCCGGTTCCTCGGGCTGGACGAACTCCGCCCCGGGCTTTCTGGGGAAGGGGTCCAGCGTCAGCGCCAGCTGTTCCACCGCATACTGGCCCAGATCGATTCGGGCGTCCTCGATGACGTCGGGTGAGTCGTCATCAAGGGTGATCTCGACCTCGTCCGGCTCGGGCTCCACCGCCTCAACCAGCTCAACCGAAAACCGCTGGTCGATCTCGACCGGCAGGCGCTCGAGGGTGATGCCACAGATCTGCTCGGCCCTCGCCGTCACCCGGCCGCTCAGGGTCCAGCCCACCCGATTCGGGGTGACGCTCATCTCGGCTTCAAAGGTCGACAGCGCACCCAGGTCCAGCGTCTTTACAATCCGGGCCCGGGCCGCCTCGTCGGGCGCGAGGGTGCGGGTCAGCCCGGTGCCGATCTCGTTGAGCCGGATGACCTCGCTATAGGGCAGACGATGATCCGGATTCATGGGGACACCGCCGGCCATCGGGGTTCGGTCAGCACCGCCGCCATCGGCTGGGTCTCCAGCAGGGCCCGCGCCGACAGGGCGTAGGCGGCCAGATCGGCGGCCCGATCGGCGACGTCGGTTTCATAGACATTGCGCGACAGGCTGGCGGCCAGTGCCGCACCATCGCCGGCCCGGATGGGGGCCTCCCAGGCGGTCATCCGGCCGTACAGGGCCTCGCCCAGCTTGCGCATCTTCTTGGCGATGGTGACGTCGTGAACGCCCAGTTCGCGCAGCGCATTGTCGAGCGCCGACACATAGACATCGAACAGGTCCTGGGCCGCCTCGCCCCCGCGTTCGGCCCCCGCCCCCGGCTCATCACGCAGGCGCAGGATCAGCAGCAGGATATGCAGGGTGTACAGTTCGAACCGGGCGTCGATCTCGTCCGACACGCCCAGCGTGGTGTAGAACTCCGGCTGACGGGCCTGTTCGACCGCCTTGGCATACAGCGCCAGGCCGGGACGTTCGGCGGATCGGGATCGGAACAGGTTCTTCAGCATGAATGGCGGCCCCTTTTCCGCCGCGCCGTTGAACTAGGACGCGGGTCCGGTTAGGTCAAAGACCTTGTTTCGTCGCAGGCGCCTGTTTCCATGAATAATGCCGTCGCCCGTCTCGCCGTCGTCGCCCTGCTTGCGGGCAGCGCCGCGGCCTGCGCCCCGATCGTGGGCAACCACGGCTTCCAGGTGGTGGACGTCAATCCCAAGGATGTCGTCGTCGGGACCGACACCAAGTCCACGGTTCTGGCCCAGCTGGGTTCGCCGTCGGCCGTGTCCACGTTCGAGGACAATATCTGGTACTATATCTCCCAGACGACCGAGCGGTACACCTACAACCGGCCCCAGGTCGCCCAGCGCAGCGTCACCGCCATCACCTTCAACGAGGCCGACGACACGGTGACCGAGGTGCGCAACCTGGGTCTTGAGGACGGCCAGCAGCTGGCCATGAACGAGCGCGAAACCCCGACCCGCGGCCGTCAGCTGACCATTCTGGAACAGCTGCTCGGCAACGTCGGCCGCGGCCAGCTCCCGCGCACGGACGAGGACGTCCCGGGCCAGCGCCGGCCGGACTAGGATTATCGAACGTCTCCTCCCTGTCGCGCAGCGATGGGGAGGTGGATGCGAGCCCTTGCGAGCAGACGGAGGGGGTCTTCGCGCACGCAGAACCCCTCCGTCTCTCCGCTTCGCTCCGAGCCACCGCCCCGTCCGCCTGAGGGCGAACGGGGCGGAGACCCGACCTAGCCCAGGTTCCCGCTGGCCAGCACGGCCAGAAGCAGCAGCGCCACGATGTTCGTGATCTTGATCATCGGATTCACCGCCGGACCCGAGGTGTCCTTGTAGGGATCCCCGACCGTGTCGCCGGTGACGGCGGCCTTGTGCGCCTCCGAGCCCTTACCGTGGACGACGCCGTTCTTGTCGGTGAAGCCCTCCTCGATGACCTTCTTGGCATTGTCCCAGGCCCCGCCGCCCGAGGTCATGGAGATGGCCACGAACAGACCGGTCACGATCACGCCCATCAGCATGGCCCCCAGCGAGGCGAAGGCGTTGGCCTTGTCCGAGATGAACAGGATGGCCGTGAACAGTACGACCGGCGACAGCACCGGCAACAGGCTGGGCACGATCATCTCGCGGATCGCCGCCTTGGTCAGGATGTCGACGGCCCGGCCGTACTCGGGCTTGACCTCATAGGTCATGATGCCCGGGTTCTCGCGGAACTGGCGCCGCACCTCCTCGACCACGGCCTCGGCCGCGCGCCCGACCGCCATCATCGACATGCCGCCGAACAGGAAGGGCAACAGCCCCCCGAACAATAGGCCGACGACGACATAGGGGTTGGTCAGGTCGAACGCGATCGGCCCCATATTGGCGAAGAAGGGATAGCTGTCCGGGTTGGAGGCGAAATACTGCAGGTCCGAGGTATAGGCGGCGAACAGGACGAGAGCCCCGAGCCCCGCTGAACCGATGGCATAGCCCTTGGTCACGGCCTTGGTGGTGTTGCCCACGGCGTCCAGCGCATCGGTGACGTGACGCACATCGGCCGGCAGGCCCGCCATCTCGGCGATGCCGCCGGCGTTGTCGGTGACCGGTCCGAAGGCGTCCAGCGCCACGATCATCCCCGCCACGCCCAGCATGGTGGTGGTGGCGATGGCGATGCCGAACAGCCCCGCCAGCTGGAAGCTGGTGAGAATGCCGACGATGATCACCAGAGCCGGCAGGGCGGTCGACTCCAGCGACACGGCCAGACCCTGGATGACATTGGTGCCGTGGCCCGAGACCGAGGCATTGGCCACCGACCGGACGGGCCGGAAGTTCGAGCCGGTATAGTATTCGGTGATCACCACGATCGCGGCGGTGACGCCGAGGCCGACCAGTCCGGCCCAGAACAGGCTCATCGGCTCGATCTGCAGCCCCGAGACGGTCACGACCGGTCCGGTCACCAGCGTGGTGATGACCCACCAGACCGCGCCCACCGACAGCAGCCCGGTCACGATCAGCCCCTGATACAGGGCCCCCATGATGTTGTTCGACTTGCCCAGCCGGACGAAGAACGACCCGATGATGGAGGTGACGATACAGACGCCGCAGATGGCCAGCGGCAGCAGCATCATGACATCGACGTAGGGCTGGCCGCGGAAGAAGATGGCCGCCAGCACCATGGTGGCGACCGTGGTCACGGCATAGGTCTCGAACAGGTCGGCCGCCATGCCGGCGCAGTCGCCGACATTGTCGCCGACGTTGTCGGCGATGGTCGCGGCGTTGCGGGGGTCGTCTTCCGGGATTCCGGCCTCGACCTTGCCCACCATGTCGCCACCCACGTCGGCGCCCTTGGTGAAGATGCCGCCGCCCAGACGGGCGAAGATCGAGATCAGCGACGCGCCGAAGCCCAGCGCCACCAGACCGTCGATCACCTCGCGGCCGGTGCTTTCCAGCCCGAGGCCCACGGTCAGAACGGCGAAATAGCCCGCGACACCCAGCAGCGCCCCGCCCGCCACGAACATGCCGGTGATGGCTCCGGAGCGGAAGGCGAGATCCAGCCCCTTCGACAGGCTCTGCGACGCCGCATGGGCGGTCCGCACATTGGCCCGCACCGAGATCAGCATACCGGCGAACCCGGCCAGACCGGACAGCACTGCGCCAATCACGAAGCCCGCCGCCGCCCACGGCCCGATCAGCAGCCAGGCCGCGATCAGGATGACCACCCCGACCATGGCAATCGTGGTGTACTGGCGCTTCAGATAGGCCGAGGCCCCCTCCTGGATCGCCGCGGCGATCTCGCGCATCCTGTCATTGCCGGTTTCGGCCTTCATCAGGGCGGCGGTCTGGACAAGCCCGTAGAGGACCCCCAGCGCGCCGGCGGCGATCACCAGCCACAGAATGTTCGTCATTGGCGTTTCCATACCAGTGGCGCGCGGACCCGTGGGCAGCGGCGGGCGTTATTCGCCTCTGTCCGCCTTCCGGTCCCCCCGTGCGCAGTCCGGACGCATCAGCGCGTCCCGCGGGAAATGTGGCGGAACCGTGCCAAATGCGGCTGAAGGACGCAACCCGCCATGCGCGGGCCTCGCGAGAGCCTAGCGGCTTCGCACACCTGTGCGGCGGCGGGGGGTCTGGAGCGCGACCTCTGCAGCGGCAATCGACCCCGCGCCCGAGATTCCGGGCGCCGCGCGCATGAGCATGGCGCTGATGGCCGCGCCGTCGACCCGGGTCCAGTCGTCGGCGAGCACAAAGGGCGTCCGGTGGGCCGCCCGGACGAGGGCATCGCGGTAATAGGGTTCCTTGGCCCGCATCTGTTCGGGCGTCTGTCCGCCGCCCAGAGTCAGCTTGACCGTGACAAAGACATAGTTGCGAATCCGGCCGTCGGCGATGATCGGCAGGCCGACCCCGGCGATGTTCAGGGACATGCCCCCGGCCGGAGCCGAAGCCTTGGGCTCGCCCGCGACCGCGCCTGAAGCGGCGGCTCCGGCGGCCGCCAGTGTGCCCAGGGCCAGAAGATCTCTGCGTCGCATGACGCCGGTTTGGCACGAACGGGTTAGAAAACCGTTTCAGTCGTGGGTCCAGCCGCCGGCGCGCATCGTCACCGGTTCGCCGAGATAGCGCAGGGAGACGCCCGATCCTCGAACGACCTCGCCAATTCGGGTGAGCCGCAGATGCAGCCGGTCGGCTTCGCGCCGGACCGCCGCCTCGTCCTGGGGGTGAACCGTGAAGGCGATTTCATAGTCGTCCCCCCCGGACGCCAGATCCGCGATCGCCGCCTGGGGATCGGGGCGGTTCCCGAACCAGACGTGGGCTGCGGCAGACAGCGGCGTCAGTTCCAGCTGGATGTCCATGCCCACCCCGCTCGCCGCCGCCAGATGCCCCAGATCGGCGACCAGCCCGTCCGATACGTCGAGCCCGGCCGTGGCCAGACCCTGCACCGCCTGACCGAACGCCAGACGCGGCGTCGGCCGGCGATAGTGCTCCGCCAGGGCTTCAAGCCGTTCCGGCTCCAGCGTCAACCGGCCCCGGGCCGCCTGCAGCCCCAGCCAGCCGTCCCCGATCGCACCGGTGACATAGACGGCGTGGCCGGGTCTGGCCCCGGCGCGGCTCGTCAGCCGGCCTTTCGCCGTCCATCCCAGCAGGGTCGCGGAAAAGGACGCCGGGCCCGGTGTGCTTACCGTATCGCCGCCCAGCAGACGGATCCCGAAGGTGTCCTGATCCCGGGCGAGGCCTGCGACGAACAGCGCGCGCTCGGGCCAGCCGCAGCGCGGCGACCAGTGGCAGGCCAGTAGATAGCCGAACGGCTCCGCCCCCTTGGCCGCCAGATCCGACAGGTTCACCCGCAACAGCTTCTGCGCCACCGTGTCCAGCGTGTCGTCGGGCAGGAAATGCACGCCCTCGACGATGGCGTCCTTGGTCAGGACCAGATCGTAACCCGGCCGCGACGGCAGAACGGCGACATCGTCCATCAGACCCAGCGCATGGTCCGGATCCGCCAGGGGGGCCAGGAGGGTGCGGATGGTCTCGAACTCGCCGGCGGCGTCGATCGCGGCCACGGGACCGGTGCCTAGGGGGCCGGGGCGCGGACGTCGCGGGCGACGCCGTCCAGCGCCGCATTGACGAATTTGGCTTCGGCCTCATCGAAGAAGGCCTTGGCCAGTTCGACATATTCGTCGATCACGATTTCCTTCGGCACCTCGCCCTTGTGGGCCAGTTCCCACGCCCCGCAGCGCAGCAGGGCGCGCAGGGTGGCGTCCAGCCGCTCCATCCGCCAGTTCGACGCCAGCCGCGCCTTGACCGCCGCGTCGATGGTTTTCTGGCTGTCGATCACGCCCCGCACGATATCGGCGAACCAGGCCTCGTCCGCCTCGGCCAGCGGCTCGCCCTCGATGTCGGCGTCGAAACGGTGATTGGAGAATTCGGTGATGACGGTCTCCACCCCCTCCCCGGCCAGCTCCATCTGGTACAGGGCCTGCACCGCGGCCAGTCGGGCGACCGTGCGGGCCCGGCGCTGGCGGCTGGTCAGCTGCGGCTCGGCCTGGGCCCGTTCTTTTTCCGCCAGCTGGGCGAGGACGGCCTGGATGGAATTGGGTTCGGTCATTCCCCGAGCCCTACGCGCAACCGCTTCTTCAGCGCAATGAGGTCCAGACAGGCGCGCGCCGCGCCACCGCCCTTGTCCCCCTCGGACAGCCGCGCGCGGGCCCAGGCCTGCGCCTCGTCCTCGACCGTGAGCACGCCATTGCCGATGATCACGCCCCGGACGCCCAGCGCCATGATCCCCGCCGCCGACTGGTCCGACACGATCTCGAAATGGTAGGTCTCGCCGCGGATCACGCAGCCCAGGGCGACATAGCCGTCATAGCGCGGAGCGGTCGGATAGCGTCCGGCCTCCTCGGCCAGGGCGATGGCGGGCGGGATCTCCAGAGCGCCCGGCACGGTGACGACGTCGAACGCGACGCCCCGCGCCCGCAGCGCATCCCTGGCGCCGTCCAGCAGGGCGTCGGCCAGATCGTCATAGAAGCGCGCCTCGACAACGAGAACGCGGAGGGGATCGGTCAGGATTGGTCTTCTCCGTCCATGTCACGCCAGCCGACGATGCGCAGGCCATAGCCCTCGATCGCGGCAGGTTCGGGTCGGGTGGAGCTCATGGCGATCATGTCGCGCACGCCGAGATCCAGCAGGATCTGGGCCCCCACGCCGTAGTTTCTCAGCGAGCGGTCGACCGCTGCCGGCTTGTTGCCACCTGCCAGCCGTTCGGCCAGACCCTGCAGCATGGGGTCGCGCAGGAACACCACCACCCCGGGGCCATCATGCGCCGTGATGGCCCGAAGGGCACTGGGGATATAGCTCTGGCGGTCCTCGACATGGCCCAGCAGATCGGCGGCGAAATCCACCTGGTGCATCCGCACCAGCGTCGGCCGGCCCGGCGCGATGTCGCCGTGAACGAGGGCGACGTGTTCCTGGCCCTCGATCGTGTTCCGGTACAGCATCAGCCGGAAGGGCCCGCCGTGAACGCTCTCGAACGGCGTGTCCATGATCCGTTCGACGAACCGCTCGGTGCGCCGGCGATAGGCGATCAGGTCGGCGATGGTGCCGATCTTCAGCCCGTGCAGCTGGGCGAAGCCGATCAGGTCCGGCAGCCGCGCCATGGTGCCGTCGTCGTTCATGATCTCGCAGATCACACCGGCCGGTGTCAGGCCCGCCATGCGGCTGATGTCGACGGCCGCCTCGGTATGGCCCGTGCGGACCAGCACGCCTCCGTCCCGGGCGACGAGCGGAAACACATGTCCCGGCGAGACGATGTCATCGGCCGTCCGGCTGGGGTCCGCCGCGACCTGCACCGTGCGGGCGCGATCGGCCGCGCTGATGCCCGTTGTGACCCCCTCGGCCGCCTCGATCGAGACGGTGAAGGCGGTCGTCATGCTCTCGCGGTTTTCCGCGGCCATGGGCGGCAGGCGCAGCTGGCGCGCCCGCTCGGCGGTGATGGCCAGACAGATCAGGCCGCGCGCGTGGCGGGCCATGAAGTTGATCTGATCCGGGGTGGCGAACTGGGCCGGGATGATGACGTCGCCCTCGTTCTCCCGGTCCTCGGCGTCGATGAGAATATAGGGCCGGCCGTTGCGGGCATCCTCGAGGATGTCCTCGATCGGACTGATCGGGCTGTCGGACTGGCTGGCGGCAAGGGGCATCATGCGGTCTCCTGCCACCGCGCGAGGTATCGCGCCAGCATGTCGATCTCCAGATTGACCGGATCGCCGACCTGCAGCCGGCCCAGCGTCGTGGCCTCCCAGGTGTGGGGGATGATGTTGAGCCCGAACCGCTGCCCCTCGACGCTGTTCACCGTCAGGGACACGCCGTCGACGGTGATCGAACCCTTGGCGGCGATGAACCGGTGCAGCGGCACGGGGGCCTCGATCGTCAGCCTGTGGGACCCGCCGTCCGGCGTGATGGCGAGAACCGTCCCCAGCCCGTCGACGTGGCCCGAGACGATGTGGCCGCCCAGTTCGTCGCCGACCTTCGTGGCCCGTTCCAGATTGACCGGCGTGCCGGCCGCCCAGCGCCCGAGGGTGGTCTTGTCCAGCGTCTCGCCCGAAACCTCGACAGCAAACCAGCCCTCGCCTTTTTCGACGACCGTCAGACAGCAGCCGGAATGGCTGATGGAGGCTCCCAGATCGATGTCGGCGACGACCCAGGACGTCTCGACCTCATAGCGCCGGTCGCGCGCGGTCTGTGCGACCGAGCGGACCCGGCCGATGTCGGTGATGATGCCTGTGAACATTCAAACTCTCTCGTAGCGTTCCCACAGGTCGTCACCCATGGGCTCGGCCGCAAGTCGCCGATACCGCGGCGCATGCGCCAGCCGTGCCAGGCCGAGGGCCGCGACCCCGGGTCGGCCGTCGCCGCCCAGAAGGATGGGGGCCCGGAACCATTCGATCGCGTCCACGACGCCGGCGGTGATGAAGGCGGCTGCGACCCGGCCGCCGCCCTCGATCATCAGGGACCTGACCCCCCGGTCGGACAGGGCCGCCAGCACGGCCTCCACGCCCGGTCGCTGGTTCGCATCCCCGGCCACCCGCACGATCTCTGCCTCCCCGATTGCGATCGGGTCCCGGGTCGTCAGGATCAGGGTCCCCGCCGTCGCCACCCGGGCAAAGGCCGGCGTCCGCAGGCGGCTGTCCAGAACCACCCGCAGGGGCTGGCCGGCGGCCTCCACGGCCCCGGGCAGCCTCACCGTCAGGCGCGGGTCGTCGGCAAGAACCGTCTCGACCCCGACGAGGACGGCGTCATGCGCGGCCCTCAGCCGGTGCCCCTGCTCGCGTGAGGCCGGGCCGGTGATCCACTGGCTTTCGCCCGTGGAGGTACCGATGCGCCCGTCCAGCGACGTGGCGACCTTCCAGGTGATGCGCGGGCGCATCAGGTCCTCGACGATCCCGGATCGTCGTCCAGACCCTCCTCGCCCAGGAACCGGGCGAAATCGCCGGTCGCCCGGAAATCCTTGTAGACCGAGGCGTAGCGGACATAGGCCACTTCATCGACGCCCTTCAGCGCCTTCATGATGAAATCGCCCACGACGCTGGACGGGATTTCGGTCTCGCCGAGGCTCTCCAGCTGGCGGACGATGCGCGACACCATCTGCTCGACCTGTTCGGGCTGGATCGGGCGTTTCCGCAGCGCGATGGCCAGCGACCGCTCCAGCTTGTCCCGGTCGAACGGCGTGCGCCGCCCGTTGCGTTTCAGGATCACCAGCTCGCGCAGCTGCACGCGCTCGAAGGTGGTGAACCGCCCGCCGCAGTTGGGACAGGACCGGCGACGCCGGATAGCCGCGCCGTCGTCCGACGGCCGGCTGTCCTTCACCTGGCTGTCCAGATGACCGCAGAACGGGCATTTCATGCGCCGCGCCTAGCCGTAGATCGGAAAGCGCGCCGTCAAAGCCCGGACCTTGGTCGCGACCTCGGCGATCACGGCCGGATCCGCCTCGTCGCCGCCGTTCATGCTGGTGACGACATCGGCGATCCAGTGACCGACCTGCTGGAACTCGGCCACGCCGAAGCCGCGCGTGGTCCCGGCCGGGGTCCCGAGGCGCACGCCGGAGGTGACGGTGAAGGGGGCGGTGTCGAAGGGCACGCCGTTCTTGTTGCAGGTGATCAGGGCGTGCTCCAGCTGAAGCTCGGTCGCCCGGCCCGTCACGCCCTTGGGCCGCAGGTCGACCAGCATCAGATGGCTGTCGGTGCCGCCCGAAACGATCGCCAGGCCGCGCTCGACCAGCACCGCCGCCATCGCCTGGGCGTTCAGCACGACCTGTTTCGCATAGGCCTTGAACTCGGGCTTCAGCGCCTCGCCGAAGGCCACGGCCTTGGCGGCGATGACATGCTCCAGCGGCCCGCCCTGCAGGCCGGGGAAGACGGCCGAGTTGAACTTCTTGCCCAGGTTCGCGTCGTTGGACAGGATCAGGCCGCCGCGCGGGCCGCGCAGGGTCTTGTGCGTCGTTGTCGTCACCACATGGGCGTGGGGCACCGGGTTGGGATAGACGCCCCCGGCCACCAGACCGGCATAGTGGGCCATATCGACCATCAGGTACGCCCCGACGCTGTCGGCGATCTCGCGGAAGCGGGCGAAGTCGATATGGCGGCTGTAGGCCGACGCCCCGGCCACGATCAGCTTCGGCTTTTCCTTCAGCGCCATTTCGGCGACGTGGTCATAGTCGATCAGATGGGTGTCGGCCGTGACGGCGTAGGTCACCGGCCGGAACCACTTGCCCGACTGGTTGGCCGGGCTGCCGTGGGTCAGGTGGCCGCCGGCCGCCAGATCCATGCCGAGGAAGGTGTCGCCGGGCTGCAGCAGGGCCAGGAATACCGCCTGGTTGGCCTGGGCCCCCGAGTGCGGCTGGACATTGGCAAAGGCCGCGCCGAACAGCGATTTGGCCCGTTCCCGCGCCAGATCCTCGGTGACGTCGACGTATTCGCAGCCGCCGTAGTAACGCCGGCCCGGATAGCCCTCGGCGTATTTGTTGGTGAGCACGGACCCTTGCGCCTCCAGCACCGCCTTGGAGACGATGTTCTCCGAGGCGATCAGCTCGATCTGCTCCTGCTGACGGTGCAGCTCGCCCTCGACCGCGGCGAAGACCTCCGGATCGGTCTGGGCCAGACCGCGCGAAAAATAGGCGTCATGGATGAAATGGGCGGTCACGGGCGGCATCCGGGGCTGACGGGAAGAGGAGGCCCTATCTAGTCCTCGCCGCCCGGACCCACAACATCTTGCGTCAGGACGCGGCGATCAACCGCTTGAGCTTGGCTATGGCGAGGCGTTCGACGGCCTTCGGCTCCGCCGCCGGGCCGACCGCCGTCGCCTCCGTCCCGGTCGCGACATGGACGGCGGTGACCTTGAGATAGACTCCGTGTCGGATCGCCTCGACGATCACCTGGCCAATATTTGCGTCCTCTGGCATCCGCTCATCCCCGCGAAAGCGGGGACCCAGTTTCTTGGGTGCCAGGTTGGATAGGTTGTGCGTTGCTGGCGATGCAGAACATCGTGCCTCTCGAAACCACTGGGTCCCCGCTTTCGCGGGGATGAGCGGGGGAAAAGGAGACGGGGATCAGGCTTCGCACCATTTCAACGGAGTCCGTCCGGCCATCCCAATGGTCCAGCAAACACCCCGCGTTCAAACCCGTCCATCGCTTGACGGCCTTGATCACATCCGGATCGAGGAAGCCTTCGACGACCTTGCCTTCGGGCCCCAGCGCGACAAACGCCGCATCGTCCATGTCTACACGATCGCCCGGTGACCTCGCGACCATGAGAGTGGCTGGCCCGGATGAGTTGCCACGGGTGCGAACCCAAACCGTCACGGGCAGACCGGTCTTACGAGCAAACAGAACCGAGAGTAGGTAGGGGTCGATCTCTTCGACCCCGGACATCACGCCGCGACCGGCATCCGGGCGACGTTGCAGTGGGTCCACAGCCGGTCCATGGCCGTGACCAGGGCGTCCATCATGCCGTCGTCATGGTTGGGCGACGGGGTGAAGCGCAGCCGCTCGGTGCCCTTGGGCACGGTCGGATAGTTGATCGGCTGGACATAGATGCCGTGGTCTTCCAGCAGCATGTCCGAGATCATCTTGGCGTGGACCGGATCGCCCACGAACACCGGCACGATATGGCTCTCGGACGGCATGACCGGGATGCCGGCCTCGGCGAAGCGGCGCTTCAGCGTCTCGGCCCGCTCCTGATGCGCCGCGCGCAGTTCGGGGTGGGTCTTGAGGTGGCGGACCGAGGCCAGCGCCCCGGCGGTCAGGGCCGGCGGCAGGCTGGTGGTGAAGATGAAGCCCGACGCCCAGCTGCGCACCGCGTCCACGATCACGGCGTCGGCCGCGATATAGCCGCCCATCACGCCGATCGCCTTGCCGAGCGTGCATTCGACGATGTCGATGCCGTCCAGCACCCCGTCCCGCTCGGCCACGCCCGCGCCGGTCTCGCCGTACAGGCCGACCGCATGGACCTCGTCCAGATAGGTCAGGGCGCCGTATTTCCGGGCCAGCGCGATCGTCCCGGCCAGATCGGCGATGTCGCCGTCCATCGAATAGACGCTCTCGAAGGCGATCAGCTTGGGGGCCTCCGCCGGCGCGGCCGCGAGCAGGGTCTCAAGGTGGGCGAGGTCGTTGTGCAGGAAGACATGGCGCTCGCAGCCGCCGTTGCGGATGCCCGCGATCATGGACGCGTGGTTCAGGCTGTCGGAGAAGATGATCAGCCCCGGCAGGATGCGCTGCAGCGTCGTCAGCGTCGCCTCATTGGCCACATAGCCGGAGGTGAACAGCAGGGCCGCGTCCTTGCGGTGCCACGCGGCCAGTTCGGCCTCCAGATCGACCGCCGACCGGGTGGTGCCCGAGATGTTGCGCGTGCCGCCGGCCCCGGCGCCCACGGCGTCCAGCTCGACCTGCATGGCGTCCAGAACCTCGGGGTGCTGGCCCATGCCCAGATAGTCGTTGGAGCACCAGATCACGCACTCCTGTTCCGAGCCGTCCGCGCGGCGACGCATCGCCTTGGGGAACTGACCGCGCACGCGCTTCAGATCGGCAAAGACGCGGTAGCGGCCCTCGCTCCGGACCTGATCCACGGCGTTCTGAAAGGCGACCTTATAGTCGAACAAGACTTTGGTTCTTTCGCTTATACTGCGTCGGGCGCTGTGTGCGCCGATGACACCCCAAAGTCCACACGCCGGGCAAGGTAAAAAGGTCGCAAGGCCTTAATCGATAACGGTTCTCATTGTCCTCTGGGCAGATCATCCAGTCGTCCGCGCAGCATCTGCAGGATCCCGGAGAAGTCCCGACCGCCATACCCCAGCCGGTCGAACAGCTGGAACAACGCCTCGGACTGGGCACCCAGCGGCGTCGAAGCCCCCGCCTTGGCCGCCGCGTCCTGGGCCAGTTTCAGGTCCTTCAGCATCATCGCCGTGGCGAAGCCACCGTCGTAGTTGCGGTTCGAGGGTGCCGTCGGGACCGGCCCGGGCCAGGGGTAGTAGGTGGTCACGCTCCAGCTCTGGCCCGACGACTTCGCGGCGATGTCGAAGAATTTGACCGGATCCAGACCCAGTTTTTCCGCCAGGGCGATCGCCTCGCACGTCCCCAGCATGGTGATTCCCAGAATCATGTTGTTGCAGATCTTGGCCGCCTGCCCCGCCCCGTGGTCGCCGGCGCGGAAGGTGGCCCGGCTCATCGGCTCCAGCGCCGCCTCGATGCGGGCGAAGTCGGCCTCATCGCAGCCGACCATGAAGGCCAGGGTCCCGGCGTCTGCCGCCATGGTTCCGCCCGACACCGGCGCGTCGGCGAAGGCGTAGCCCGCCTCTTTCGCCAGGCCTGCGACCTTCCTCGCCGTGTCCACGTCGATGGTCGAACAGTCCAGCAAAAGGGCCGAGGACGGAGCTGCGCCGATGATCTGTTCGGCATAGACCTGCAGCACATGCGGTCCGGCCGGCAGCATGGTGATGACCACCTCGGCATCCCGCACCGCCTCCGTCACCGAGGCGGCCGGTGTGCAGCCCGCCTCCCGCGCCCGCTCCAGCGCCGCCGGGGACAGATCGAAAGCCGACACCGTATGCCCCGCCTTCGCCTGGTTGGCGGCCATGCCTCCGCCCATGTTGCCGAGTCCGATGAAGGCGATCTTGCGAGCGGTCATGATGGGGTCTCCCGGAAGCGATTTCGCCCCGGGTTAGACCCTCACCCCGCCCGCCGCCAGAGACTCAGCGGGGTTTTCGGAACCGCAGCATGAACTGATCCGTCTGGCCCCGGGACGGGGGTTCGAAGACGTTGCCCGTGCGGGGGTCTGACGGGTTGGCCAGCACCTGGCTTTCGGCCTCCAGCACAAAGCCGGCCGCCTCGACCTCGCGTTTGACGTCCGCGACGTCGATCCGATGCAGGCTGTTGGCCACCGCGAGCCCCGCGCCAGGGACCGCCGAATGATCCACAATGACATAGAGCCCGCCCGGCTTGAGCGCCCGGAACACGGCGGCATTGACCCGGGCCGCAGTGTCGGCCGGAAAAGCCTCCAGGTGCAGGTCATGATAGTTCTGGGCCGTAAAGATGAGGTCCATCCGCGCGGGAAACTCCGGCGCGGCGATCGGCGACCGGATGGCCGAGACAGTCCGGTACTCCGCATCGACCCTGGTCAGGGCCTCGCCGTAGCTGGGCTGAAAGGCGATAAACTCGGCCGGTTGCCAGGCCACGACCCGGCCGCTGTCGCCGACGGCGCTGGCGAAGATTCGTGTGAAATATCCGCCGCCGATGATCATCTCGCCGATGGTCTGACCGGGATTGACCCGGGCGAAGCCGAGGGTTGCGGCCACCCTGCGGGCGTTGTCGCGGGCGCGCTCCTCTTCCGGGCGATTGCTGTCGGCCAGAACCGGGGCGTAGGAGTCGGCAATGCTCGCGCCCCTGTTGGTCGCACAGCCTGTCGAGAAAAGCAGGGCCGTCGAGACGGCCCCGGTAAGCACTATGGCGAGCGACCGACGCATCGGAACCTCCATCGCGCCGGTTTGGCGCAACACCGTTTTACCAGTATCGCAGGCCTGAGTCCGTCTCGACGGCGCAACAGCGGCTTCGAGACCTGCTTCGCTCCGTCATCTGTCGCATGCGGAGGCTAGCCCGGCTTGCGGAAGCGGTAGACGAACTGGTCGCTGCGGCCCCGGATCGCCGGGTCGAACACCGACAGGCTGCGATCGTCCGCCGGGTTCCGCACCGCCTCGCTCGCGCCGTCGAAGATGAAGCCCGCCGCCTCCACCTGGGTCCGGACCGCCGAGCCCTCGATCCGGTGCAGGGTGCCGACGACCGATGTCCCCGCGCCCGGTGCCGCCTCGTGGTCGAGGATCACATACAGCCCGCCCGGCTTCAGGGCCCGGAACACCGCCGCATTCATCGCCGCCACATCGACGCCGAACCGGTCGATGACGAAGTCGTGGTACTCCTGCCCCATCCAGACCACGTCCAGAGGCTCGGGGAAGGTCAGATCCTCCAGCGCGCCGGTGACCCGCGTGACATTGGGATAGTCGGTCGCCAGCGTGTCGCCGAAGCCGTTCTCGCGCGCCGCCGTCTGGTTGGGCACGAAAGCATAGACCCGGCCCTCCGGCCCCACGGCGCGGGCGAACAGGCGGCTGAAATACCCCTCCTCCGGCCGGATGTCGGCGATCCGCTCGCCCCCGTCGATCCGGGCGAAGGCCAGCATCTCCGCCGGCTTCCTCAGCGGATCGCGTTCCACCTCGGCGGCCGGGCGGAGCGGATCGGCGATGGCCAGGGCGTAGTCGTTCACGACGGCCGAGGCCCGTTCATCCGGATTGATCGGGGACGCCGCGGGCATCATGGCCCCGCAGCCGGTCAGCACCAGCGCCGTGGCGGCGAGCAGAAGGGATCTCAGCATGTCAGAATCCTCGAACGACGGTCGCCGGGACTTAGGCCCCCGGCTTCACCGCGATGCAAGGTGTCACGCCAGCGGCGTCCATTCCTCCCGCACCGGCAGGGGGGCGAACAGGGCCTGGATGTTCGCATCGGCCACGTCTTCCAGCCGGGCCGGCGACCACTGCGGCGCATTGTCCTTGTCGACGATGACCGCCCGGACGCCCTCCTGAAAATCGTGGCTCCCCACGACCCGGCCGCCCAGCCGGTACTCCATGGCCATGACCTCGGCGAAGTCGATCATGGCCCGGCCGGCGCGCAGCTGATGCAGGGTGAGCTTGAGCGAGGTCGGCGACTTGGTCTTCAGGATCGCGAGCTGGCTCGACGCCCACTCTGAACCCTCGGCCGCGAGCGCGGTGAAGATGGCCTCGACCGTGTCATGGGCGAACAGCCGGTCGATGGCGTCGCGGTGCGGATCGAGCGGCGCAGACCCGGCGGAGGTCGCGAAATCGGCCAACGCCTCGGGCCCTGTGTCGACCAGAGCGGCCTTCAGGGCCTCGATCCGGTCGGACGCGACGAAATGGGTGTGGATCCCAAGCGCCACCGTATCCGCCGCCTTCAGCCGCGACCCGGTCAGGGCCAGCCAGGTCCCCGTCTCGCCCGGCAGACGCGGCAGGAACCAGCCGCCGCCGACGTCGGGGAACAGGCCGATCCCCGTCTCCGGCATGGCATAAGTGGTTCGCTCGGTGGCCACCCGCACGTCCGCCGGTTCCGAAATCCCGACCCCGCCGCCCATGACAATGCCGTCGACGAGGGCGGTGACAGGCTTGGGATAGCCGAACATCAGATGGTTCAGCCGGTACTCGGCGCGGAAAAAGGCCTTCGCCTCCGACCCGTCCCCGGCCCCGCTCTCCGCGATCATGCGGATGTCGCCCCCGGCGCAGAAGCCGCGCTCGCCCGCATGGTCGATGAGGACGGATGTCACGGCCGGATCGTCTCGCCAGTCCAGCAGCGCCGCCGTCATGAGTTCACACATGCGCAGGTTCAACGCATGCAGCGCCTTGGGCCGGTTCAGGGTAATGCGACCGACGGCACCGTCGACGCCGGTCAGGATTTCGGGTTCGGCATTCATGCGCCCCGCTTAGTCGCGAAGGTCGAACACGTCCACGCCGACGGCCGTGGCCGCATCAAGCAGCGGGCCGTCCCGCGATGCGAGGGAGCCTCCGTGTCCGAGCGCATGGAGCAGATAGGCCGTATCGAAGAGGCTGAGCCTGTGGAAAACCGCTGGCGGGATCAGAGCCAGGGTCGCCTCCCGGTCGCGCGCCGCCCCAAGCCGGATATCAAGCTGCTCCAGCTTTTCACACACCACCTTCGGATCGGCCCGGCCCTGTCCAGCCCGCGTCGATATGAAGTTGCCGAGTTCCCACGCGAAGATGTCGGGGGCCGACCTGTAGACCTCGACATCCAGCAGGAGACGATCCGCCGCCGCGGTACGCTGCTCCGGAAACAGCCAGCTGATCACACACGAGGCGTCAATCGTGACGGTCTTCATTCCGGATCACCCGCTTGAGCTCTTCCCAGGGCGTGGCAGCGAGCGCGTCATCGAAGGGCTGGGCGTCGCGCCAGGCGATGATGCCCTCCGCCACGGCGGTGCGCTGTTCCGGCGTCGACGGCTCGAGCGTGGGCCTGGCCGGAACGATTTTCACCGCCGCCTTGCCTCGCCGGGTCACCAGCACCCCCTCGCCCGTCCGCTCGACCTCGGCGATCAGGCTGGTGAAGGAAGTCTTCGCCTCCAGCACACCGACTTCACGCATCGCCCAGCCTCCTGACCATAGTGGTCAGAGTAACACCAATGTCAGGGGCGACCAACCCTGTCCGGCGGCTGGAGCCGGCGGACTGCTCAACTCACTGCCGCATCATCTCCCGCGCCGTGATCACCCGCATGATCTCGTTCGTGCCTTCAAGGATGCGATGCACCCGAAGATCCCGCACGATCCGCTCCAGCGGATAGTCCTTCAGATAGCCGTAGCCGCCATGCAACTGGAGCGCCTCGTCGGCGATCTCGAAACAGGCGTCGGTGGCCATCCGCTTGGCCATGGCGCACCATTTGGTCTTTTCGGGATGGTCGGTGTCGATGGCCCAGGCCCCGCGCAGCACCATCAGCCGCGCCGCCTCCAGCGCCGTGGCCATATCGGCCAGTTTGAACTGGGTGTTCTGGAACTCGGCCAGGGCCTTGCCGAACTGTTTGCGGGTCGAGACATAGGCCTGGGCGGTTTCCAGAGCGAGGCGCGCCCCGCCCAGCGAACAGGCGGCGATATTCAGCCGGCCGCCGTCCAGCCCCATCATGGCGTAGCGGAACCCGTCGCCTTCCTTGCCCAGCAGATTCGTCGCCGGGACGCGGCAGTCGTCGAACTGGACGATGGCGGTGGGCTGGCTGTTCCAGCCCATCTTCCTCTCCTGCGCCCCGAAGCTGAGCCCCGGCGTGCCCTTCTCGACCACGAAGGCCGAGATGCCCTTCGGTCCCGGCTCGCCCGTCCGGGCCATGACGACATACAGGTCGGACGTCCCCGCCCCCGAGATGAAGGCCTTGGAGCCGTTCAGCACCCAGTGGTCGCCGTCTCGCGTTGCGCTGGTCCGCATCGCCGCGGCATCCGACCCCGAGCCCGGCTCGGTCAGGCAATAGGACGCGATCAACTCCATCGTCGCCAGACGTGGCACATAGGTCGCCCGCAAGGCGTCTGACCCGAACCGGTCGATCATCCAGGCCGCCATGTTGTGGATCGAGATGAAGGCGGCGGTCGACACATCGCCCCGCGACAGCTCCTCGAAGATCAGCGCCGCCTCGACCCGGCCCAGCGCCATTCCGCCATGTTCCTCGCCGGCATAGATGGCGGCGAAGCCCGTCTCGGCGGCCCGGCGCATGACCTCGACCGGGAAATGTTTGGTCTCGTCCCACTCGGCGCTGTGCGGGGCCAGTTCGGCCTCGGCGAAGGCGCGGGCCGCGTCCTGAATGGCGCGCTGGTCGTCGGTGAGGGCGAAATCCATGGGGTCTCCCGGTGTGACTGTTTTGCCGGACTTCTAGGCCAGACCGGGCTGGCTTGGGTAGGGCCGGGCGTGCGACCGATTCTGACGTAGCCGTGTGCCAGGGTGATGGGATCGACCTGTCCCGCGCGGGCTGCACCAAGTGGACTCAACGGACTCAGTGGACTCTGTTTTCGTGCATCAAGAACACCGCTAGAGCTTTCCCATGCCCCTGCCCTTCCCCCCCGCCCCCTATCCCCTCGCCCGCCCGCGCCGGCTGCGCAGCCAGCCGTGGATCCGCCGTCTGGTGGCCGAGACGACCCTGACGCCGTCCGATCTGGTCTGGCCCCTGATCGTCCATGACGGGGCGGACGATCGCGTCCCTGTCGCCTCCATGCCCGGCGTCTTCCGCCTGTCGCCCAAGGCCGCCGCGGCCGCCGCGGTCGAGGCACGCGACCTGGGCATCCCGATGGTGGCCCTGTTCCCCAATGTCGACGGGGCCATCAAGGACGCGATCGGCACCGGGGCGACCGATCCCGACGGCCTGATCCCCGACTGTATCCGCGCCATCAAGGACGCCGCGCCAGAGATCGGCGTCATGACCGACGTCGCCCTGGACTGCTACACCGACCACGGCCACGATGGCGTGCTCGAGGACGGCAAAATCCTCAACGACGCCTCGCTGGAGCGGCTGGCCGAACAGGCCTTCATCCACGCCCACGCCGGGGCCGATGTGGTGGCGCCCTCGGACATGATGGACGGCCGGGTCCAGGCCATCCGCGAGGCGCTGGAGGCCAACAGCTTCCACGACACCCTGATCCTGTCCTATGCGGCCAAATTCGCCTCGGCCTTCTACGGGCCCTATCGCGACGCAGTCGGCTCGGCGAAACAGCTGACCGGCGACAAGAAGACCTATCAGATGGACTACGCCAACGCCGACGAAGCCCTGAAGGAGGTCGCCATGGACATCGCCGAGGGGGCCGACATGGTCATGGTCAAGCCCGGCATGCCCTATCTCGACATCGTCCGCGCCGTGTCGGAGACCTTCAGGGTGCCGACCTTCGCCTACCAGGTCAGCGGCGAATACGCGATGATGCAGGCCTCCATCGCCAACGGCTGGCTCGATGAGGACCGCGCCATTCTGGAGACCCTGCACGGCTTCAAGCGCGCGGGTTGCGCTGGGGTGCTCAGCTATTTTGCACCCCGGGCGGCGAGGCTGCTGGGCGGCTGACCGCGTCCTGCGACATCTTGTCCAAATCTTCATCCTGACCGGCCAAGGCTCCGCGAAAAAGGATGTAGCATGACGGCCGTTGCGTGCCTTCGGGTGATGGTGGACAGCAGTCGCACGGACCTGCCCGCCGAAACCCTCGGGCCACTGGTGGCCAAATACGCCACCATCTTCCTCGAGGTGCGATGGGTGCGTCCCCGCATGTCCGAGCCGCTCAACCACTACTGCTATCTGCTCAGGGACCCGCAGACCGACCAGCTCGACACCCTGGAACTGGCCCATCTGTCGACCGAACTCCAGGAGCGACTGTTCGGCACCGGGGTCGAGGACGCGGTCAAACTGGTGCTGTTCGAGGGCGAGCCCGAGGCCATCAGCGCCTTCTCCGCCTCCACGGCTGAAGAGGTTCTGCTGGCCATGGCGGATCCGGGCCGGCTTCCCAAAGGCGGGCGCCTGCGCCGCATCGCGGCGGATGGATCGCTGGTCGATGTTCCGGAGAACGCCCGGGGCCTGTCGGGACCCATCGACGATCGCTGTTTCGGCCCGTCGACGGACGGTGCCCAGGGGATCTATTTCCCGAAAGGCCGGGTGTTCGTCGGCGATGTTGTCAGTTGCACGCCCTCATATGCAGAAACCCACTACAGCGCGGTCGACGGCGAGGAGCACCTCCCGCTGGATTCGGAGTCGTTCGACGGCGGCTGTGTGATGACGGCCCTGCGTTTCCTGCTCGATTTCAATGTCGCGACCCCGCTCTATGTGCCGGTCTCGTTCTCGACGCTTGTCCGGCCCACCCAGCGGGCGGCCTATGTCGAAATGCTCGGCATCCTGCCGCCCGAGACCCGCGCCCGTCTGGCGGCCACCGTCTACGATGTGCCGCGCGCCCCCTCGTTCCAGTCGCTGAAGGTCATCCACGAGGCCCTCGACCCCCATTTCGCCAGCCTCGACCTGCGCACCCAGGATCCGGATTTCGAGATCGGGCACCTCGTCGAGAAGACCGTGACCAGCGTGACCCTCGTGCTCCCCACGGCCACTCCGGAGGTCCGGGCGGCGGCGCTGCGCCGCTTCGCGTCCCGCCTTCCCGAATACAAGCGGCGGCGGGTCTGGTCGGGCGTGACGAACATCCGGTTCGGGGTCGAGCGCGATCTGGCGGTCAGTCTCGGCTTTCCCTTCCTGACCGGCCCCGGGATCTGCGGCCTGCAGGGCGAGCCGATCGGGGGGCAGCCCTGGCCGATCTCGGCCCTGCCGGTTCCCATGGTCAACAGGCCGCTGGCGCGGACAGGCTGAGACCGGCGTGCGGACGACCGACCGTCCGGCCCTGACCGCCCCTGGCTTGTCCCCCCCGGACGACGGCAGTAGCGTGGCCCATGCTGAGACGTGACCTGCTGGCCCTGACCGCCCTCCTCCTGTGGCTCGCCCTGGCCAGCGCGCAGAACGCCGGCCCCGCGCCCCTGCCCCGCGTGGCGCTGGAGACCACGGCCGGCCGGGTCGTACTGGAAATCGAGGAGGTGAAGGCGCCGGTCACGGCCGCCAACTTCCTGCGCTATGTCGACGAGCGCCGCTTCGACGGCACGACCTTCTACCGGGCGATGCGGTCCGGCCCCGCCACCGGTCTGGTCCAGGGCGGAACCAACAACGCCCCCGACCGCACATTGCCGCCGATTGCGCATGAGCCGACCACCCTGACCGGACTCAGCCACATCGACGGGGCCATCTCCATGGCCCGCTACGCCCCGGGTTCGGCCACGGGCGACTTCTTCGTCTCGGTCGGCCCGACGCCCTCCTATGACGCGGGCCGGGCCTTCTCGGTCGACGCGGACGGATTCGCCGTCTTCGGCCGGGTGGTCGAGGGCATGGAGGTGGTGCGGGGGATTCTCGCCGCCCCGACCTCGCCGACCGAGGGCGAGGGCTTCATGCGCGGCCAGATGCTGGAGCCGCGCATCGTCATCACCACGGCCCGGCGCGAGAGGCCCTGACCGCAGGCGCGGGCCGCCCGGTCGACGCGACTGCGGGGGGTATAAGGCCGGCTCAACCCTCGCGCAGTTCCACGGTCGAGACCGGCTCCAGCCCGCGTTCCAGCCGGATCAGGTCCAGCACCTGCACCATCTGCCGCGCGCGCCACAGGCTGGCCAGATAGACCAGGGTGACCAGGATGAAGGTCGCCGTCAGGCCGATCAGGGTGCGTCTCTGGCTGTCGGCAAAAGCCAGCAGGGCGTCCGGCGCAATCTCTCCGGCCGAGACGAACAGCGTCACCGGGACCGTGACGTAGAAGATGGCCAGCATCTGGAAACCCAGTTCCTGACGCCGCTGGTTCAGGGTCGCCAGGGCGGACAGGGCGTTGAACAGATCGGGCGACGCCCCGGCGACCAGGGCGAAGGCCCTGGCGGTGGACGGGTTGCGGCGCAGTCCCGACACCACATCATTGCCGAACCACCCCCAGGCACCGGGTGTCGTGAACGTCGAGACCGGCAGGGTCAGGGTCGGGAAATGCCGCTTGAAGGACAGCCAGAGGGGCCAGACGGGATGATCCAGGGGGCTCGGATGCGGCGTGTGCAGTCCCGCATCATTCCGTCGTTCGGTCATGGGCTCCCCCTCCATGCAAGGGACAGAATGACCGAGGCCGGGCCGACGATCAACGGCGAGCGACCGCCTGCCTCACTCCGTCCGGGCCAGCAGGGCGACGAGGTCGTCCTTCCAGAACCGGGCCCAGGTATGGGTGCTGTGCCCCTTGCCGTCCGGACTGTTCGGGATCAGGCGATAGGTCCCGTTGGCGATCCGGGGCGCGAACGTTTCGGCCAGACCCAGTTCCGGTGGATTGATGAAGTCGTCGGCCGAGTTGATCCACACCGTCGGGGCCGTCATCCGCTCCAGCCCAGCGGAGGGGTCATAGTCCCATGAGGCATTGACCTGAAACCACAGGTCGTTGGCGTCCAGCGCGGGCAGCCGCCGCTCCATCTGGCCATCCAGCCAGCCGTCGACGGTGTCGGGCGTGGGCAGGTCGCGCTGCATCGCCATCGGGGCCGATCCCGCCAGCAGCAGCAGGTCCACGGCCGTCCGCAGGCCCTGAACGGGCTGGGTCTGATAGTCGCCGCCGGCCCAGGCCGGATCGGCCCGGATCGCATCCTTCAGCATGGACCGCCACAACCGGTTGCGCCCCACGATCGCGGTCGGCTGACAGGCCATGGGCATAAGCGCATCGGCGAAATCGGGATGGGTCGTGCCCCAGACGAAGATGTGCATACAGCCCATCGACGTCCCCAGGATCAGCCGCAGCCGATCGACGCCCAGGTCATCGACCAGCAGCCGGCGCTGGGCCTCGACCATCTCGGCGTAGCCGTACTCCGGAAACGCCGCTCTCAGGCCGTCGCTCGGCTTTGACGACCCGCCGTGCCCCAGATTGTCCGGCATGATGATGTAATGGCGGGTGACATCCAGCGGCTGGCCCGGCCCGAACAACTCACCCGCGAACTGCGGCGACAGGAACTGGGCCCCGGTGCCGCCGGTGCCGTGCAGCAGCAGGACGGCATTGGTGACCCGGCCGTCCGCGCCCCGGACCGGCTGCCCCAAGGTGCGGTAGTGGATCCGTGCGTCGGCGAGAGGCCCGCCCCGCGCCATCGGCAGGTCGCCGATCGCGGCGCTGCCCTCGACCGGCGTCCAGACCGGCCCCGTCTGGGCCTCGGCTGCACCACTCCCCAAAAGCGCCAGAGACAGAATCATCGCCCGCAGCATCATGGTCCACTCCTCACCCTGAGCGGGCATGCCCACCCCGCGCAGGACGGTGAAACCACGCACGCCGAATTTATTTCAACCGGCTGACCATACACACCCTGTGGCCGACCTATAATGCGCATCGGGGTCGGGAATGGATCGCGCTCCGGCGAGTGCCAAGCACCAGACCGGGTGCAATGGAGTGCAATTTTTCTGCCTGGAGAAAGGTTTTTGATTTCAGGGCTCTGATCTCCTGATCTGAGACCGGCTTTTCAGACTTGCACCTTTTGCACCCTGTTTTTTCGAGTGCAAACGACCGGGTGTCAGGGCTTCAGCCGGGCCTTCAGGCTGGAGGTGTCCCAGCGATTGCCGCCCATGGCCTGCACCTCGGCATAGAACTGGTCGACGAGCGCGGTCATCGACACGACCGCGCCGTTGGCCCGAGCCTCGTCGAGCACCAGACCCAAATCCTTGCGCATCCAGTCGACGGCGAAGCCGAATTCGAACTCGCCCTTCGCCGCTGTCTTCCAGCGGTTGTCCATCTGCCACGACTGGGCCGCGCCCTTGGAGACGGCGTCATAGGCTGCGTCCGTGTCCAGACCGGCGGCCCGGGCGAAATGCACTGCCTCGGCCAGCCCCTGGACCACGCCCGCGATGGCGATCTGGTTGACCATCTTGGTCAGCTGGCCCGACCCCGAGGGGCCCATGTGCTGGATGGCCTTGGCATAGGCCATGACGGCCGGCCGGGCCGTCTCCAGCGCCGCCCCATCGCCGCCCGCCATGACGCTGAGCTGGCCGTTCTCGGCCCCGGCCTGACCGCCGGAGACCGGCGCGTCGAGGAAGGCGACGCCCGCCGGGCCGCACAGCTCGGCCATGTCGCGCGCGATCCGGGCCGAGGTGGTGGTGTGGTCCACGATGACCGCGCCTGGCTTCAGCGCCGGCAGGGCCGCCGTCACGACCTCGCGGACATCGTCGTCCTTGCCGACGCACAGGATGAACAGCGCCGCGTCCGTCGCGGCCTCGGCCACGCTCGCGGCGAACCGGCCGCCATGCGCCTCCGCCCAGGCCCGCGCCTTGTCCGGTGAGCGATTGTAGCCGCTGACCTCGTGACCGGCCGCGGCCAGATGCCGCGCCATCGGACCGCCCATCACGCCCAGACCGGCAAAGCCGATCTTCACGCGCCGGCGCCCCCGGCCACACCGTAGCGGCCGCGGAAATAGGTCAGGGACGCCGCGTCGGAGGCCTCAAAGGCCTCGACCTCGCCGACGATCACCATATGGTCGCCCATCCGGACCCGGTCGTGGGTGCGGCAGTCGAACCGCGCGGCGGCGGCTCCCAGTCGCGGCGCGCTGTCCCCGACCCGCTGGAACTCGTCCTCGGTCATGAGGCCACTGCCCTTGGCGAAGCGCCGCGCCAGGCTCTCGGACTGGGCGTCGAGGACGTGGATCGAGAAGCGGTCGGCGGCCGAGAAGGCCGGCCAGCGCTCCGACCGGTCGTCGAGACACCACAGCACCAGCCGCGGTGTCAGCGAGACGGAGGTGAAGGAGTTGATGGTGATGCCCAGCGGACCGGCGGGGCCATCGGCCGTCACGACGCAGACGCCGGTCGCGAACGCGCCCAGGGCGCGGCGATAGGCAGTCACATCGCCGTTGCGGGCCAGTTCATCGGAAAGGGTTTGTACGCTCACGGTTTCGACCTAGGCGACCGGCGCGCGTGAGGCAACGGCTCTCAGAGCCACAGACGCATGGCATCGGCCGAGACCGGCCCGTCCGCCTGCGCCGTGTTGACGGTATAGCTCAGCCGCGTCTCGCGCGATCCACAGGCACAGCGGAACCGCGCCGATCGCCCCGCGACGGGCCAGAAGCGCCGGGCGCCGAACAGGGGACGCGGATCCATCAGCGCGGCGCGACGGCAGTCCCGCGCCACACAGGCGACGATCAGCCGGGCGCCGACGCGCGGCTGGCGGATGTCTCTCGGCACATGGAAGTCGGTACGGATGTCGCGCATGGAGGCTCCCTCGAGATCCACTAGCCACGCCGTCCGGGCCCGCTCAAGCAAATTGTTCCTGCTTTGTTCCGCGCCTGTGGACGCCTATTCCAGAGCCGCCAGAACGGACGGGATCAGGCCCGGCAGGTCCTCTGCGGTCAGCCCGGGTCCGAACCGGCCGGCGGCCGCTGCGTGGATCCAGACCGCGGCCGAGGCCGCCTCGAAACTGTCCATCCCCTGGGCAATCAGGCCGCCGGCCAGCCCGGCCAGAACGTCGCCGGATCCTGCCGTCGCCAGCCACGGGGAACCGTTCGCATTGACCCGGATCCGGCCGCCGGGCGCGGCGATCACGGTCTCGTGCCCCTTGAGGATGATGTGCGCCCCGCTGCGTTCGGCGGCCGTCCGCGCCGCACTCTCCCGGCCCTGCGCCAGCGCGCCCGGGAACAGCCGCTCAAACTCGCCTTCGTGGGGCGTCAGCACGTCGTCCGGCCCCAGACAGCTGAACAGCGCCGCCGACCGGTCCCGGAACAGGGTCAGGGCGTCGGCATCCACCACAAGGGTCGCCCTCCCCCGGCCGAGGACCGCAAGATTGGCTTCCGTGGCCGGTGTCAGCCCGGCCGCCGGACCGATCACGACGCAGTCCAGCCCTTCAGCCAGACGGCCGAGCTCGTCCGGCGCCTCGAAGACATCAACCATGATCGCCTCGACCGAGGCCGCCACGATCGGGGCCGCGTCCGGCGGACACAGCACCCGCACCAGCCCGGCCCCGACCCTAAGACCCGCCCGCGCCGCCAGCCGCGCGGCACCGGTCTGGAGCGGGCCGCCGGAGACAACACCCAGCCGCCCGCGTCGATGCTTGTGCGTCTCCGGCCCGGGCCACGGGAGAAGAGAACGCCACAGGGCGGGCGCATTGGTTTCGCTCATGCTTCTTCCAACGCCCCATCGTGACGAAATTGCAAATCGGCCCTTGCCTTATGCTGCAATGCGATGTCCCTTTGGTTCCCGAGCGGCTGGCCCGTCCGCTGTCGCCTCGGGGGCGCCCATGAAGAAGATCGAAGCCGTCATCAAGCCGTTCAAGCTGGACGACGTAAAGGAAGCGCTGCAGGACATCGGCGTCCAGGGCATGACCGTGCTCGAGGCCAAGGGCTATGGCCGCCAGAAGGGTCACTCCGAACTCTATCGCGGCGCTGAATACGTCATCGACTTCCTGCCCAAGATCAAGCTTGAGGTCGTGGTCGCCGACGACCTCGCGCCGGCCGTGGTCGAGGCGATCCAGACCGCTGCGCGCACGGGCAAGATCGGCGACGGCAAGATCTTCGTCTCGGACGTCGTCGACGTCATCCGCATCCGCACCGGCGAAACCGGCGCCCAGGCCGTCTAGCCGTCGTCTCCAACCCACATCCTCCCCGGAAGAAACGCAGAAGGATTATCGAACCGATGAGCGCCACCAAGAAAATCCTGCAGGAGATCAAGGACAAGGACGTCAAATACGTCGACGTCCGGTTCACCGACACCAAGGGCCGCCTGCAGCACGTCACCTTCGACATCGACCTGGTCGACGAGGAATTTCTGGAAGAAGGCACGATGTTCGACGGCTCGTCGATCGCCGGCTGGAAGGCGATCAACGAGAGCGACATGCTGCTCAAGCCCGACCTGACCACGGCCTATATCGACCCGTTCTACCAGCAGACGACGATGTTCCTGTTCTGCGACGTGATGAACCCGGACACCGGGGAGCCCTACAACCGCGACAGCCGCTCCATGGCCAAGAAGGCCCTGGCCTATGTCCAGTCCTCGGGCGTGGGCGACGCCGTCTATTTCGGCCCGGAAGCCGAGTTCTTCATCTTCGACGACGTGCGCTGGACGACCCAGCCGCACAACACCGGCTACAGCTATGACTCAACCGAGCTGCCGGCCAACACCGGCGCGGAGTACACCGAGGGCAATATGGGTCACCGCCCGGGGCCCAAGGGCGGCTATTTCCCCGTCAACCCGGTCGATTCCGGGCAAGACCTGCGCGGCGAGATGCTGGGGGTCATGCGCGACCTCGGCCTGCAGCCCGAGAAACACCACCATGAGGTGGCCCCGGCGCAGCACGAGCTGGGTCTGAAGTTCAGCGATCTGCTGACCATGGCCGACCGGCTGCAGCTGTACAAATACGTGATCCACAACGTCGCCGCCGCCTACGGCAAGTCGGCCACCTTCATGGCCAAGCCCATGTACGGCGACAACGGCTCGGGCATGCATGTGCACCAGTCCATCTGGCGCGACGGCAAGCCCCTGTTCGCGGGCGACAAATACGCCGGCCTCTCGGACACCTGCCTCTGGTACATCGGCGGCATCATCAAACACGCCAAGGCCATCAACGCCTTCGCCAACTCGACCACCAACTCCTACAAGCGGCTGGTTCCCGGCTACGAGGCCCCGGTCAAACTGGCCTATTCTTCGCGCAACCGCTCGGCCTCCATCCGCATCCCCTATGTGTCCTCGCCCAAGGCCAAGCGGATCGAAGCCCGGTTCCCCGACCCCATGGGCAACCCCTATCTGACCTTCGTCGCCCTGCTGATGGCGGGCCTGGACGGGATCGAGAACCGGATCGATCCGGGTGCACCTGCGGACAAGAACCTCTACGACCTGCCCCCCGAGGAGCGCGGCAACATCCCCGAGGTCTGCGGCAGCCTGAAGGAAGCCCTCGAGAGTCTCGACAAGGATCGGGCCTTCCTCAAGAAGGGCGGCGTCATGGATGACGACTTCATCGACAGCTATATCGAGCTGAAGATGGAAGAGGTCATGCGGCTGCAACTGCACCCGCACCCTGTCGAGTTCGACATGTACTACAGCTGCTGATCGGTCCGGTCAGCGGAGGCCTCGGGAGCGCCGGACGGGAAACCGTCCGGCGCTCCTTTCGTTTTCAGCGCCCCCCGGCCGCCGGCGTGGGCATCGGGGCCTTCAGGGTCTGATCCAGCCAGCGGGTCATCTCCCACAGGGTGTGGCCGACCGATTCCCGGGCCCTGTAGCCGTGGGCCTCCAGCGGCAGGACAACATAGCGCACCGTCGCGCCATGGCCTTTCAGGGCCGCATAGAAGCGTTCGGACTGGACCGGGAAGGTGCCGGAATTGTCGTCCGCCTCGCCGTGGATCAGCAGGATCGGCTCATTGACCCGATCGGCGAAAGCGAAGGGCGACATGGCCGTATAAGTCTCCGGGGCCTGCCAGTAGGTCCGCTGCTCGGCCTGGAAGCCGAACGGCGTCAGGGTCCGGTTGTAGGCCCCCGAGCGGGCGATGCCGGTCCGGAAAAGGTCCGTATGCGCCAGCAGGTTCGCGGTCATGAAGGCCCCGTAGCTGTGCCCCCCGACCGCGATCCGATCCCGGTCGGCCACACCCATCTCTACCACGGCATCGACCGCCGCCTTCGCGCTGGCGCTCAGCTGGGCGATATAGGTGTCATTGGGCTCCTGACCGTCCTGCCCCACGATGGGCATGGAGGGGTCGTCCAGCACGGCATAGCCCTGGGTCAGCAGGAACAGGTGGCTGGAGCCGCCCGGACGGGTGAACCGGTTGGCCGTGTCCACGACCTGGCCGGCCACGGCCGCGTCGGTGAACTCGGCCGGATAGGCCCACATCAGAAGCGGCAGCGGGCCGTCGCGGGTCCTGTCGTACCCGGCGGGCAGATACAGGGTGCCGGACAGCTGGACGCCATCGTCGCGGGTGTAGGTGATCAGCTCCCGGGTGACGCCGGCCAGTTGCGGCGCCGGATCGGGGAAGGTGGTCAGGGGGGCGACGTCGCCTCCGACCGTGCGGATCTGAAGATTGGGCGGATCGATCCGGCTCTCACGCCGGGTCAGCAGCCGACGGCCCTCGTCGTCCAGAACGCCCAGAACCGTCTCATAGTCGCCGGAGGCCGACTGCCACAGACGCTCGGCCTGACCCGTCGACAGATCGAGGGTGCCGAGGAAGGGGTATTCGCCCTCGCGCGTCGCCCCATCACCATCGACGAAGATTTTCGATCCATCGGCGGTGAAGTGGATGACCGGTCGGCCCGCGGCGTTGGGGGTCAACACGGGTGATCCGGGGTCGTTGTAGCGGTCCTGATAGTTGCGGTCGACGATCACACGGCCCGTGCCGGGCTTCGACGGATCGACGACCGAGCGGGTCTCATGCCGCGTGTTGAACCAGCGGGTGTTGACCAAAGCGACGTCGTCCCGGCCCCAGCTGATCCCGGCGTAGCGTTCCTTGAGGTCGATCAGCGTGACCGGGTTGCCGGTGAAGGGGGCCTGCAGCATCAGCACGCGATCACGGACCTCGGCCGGGGTCCGGGGGTCTCCACCATCCTGGGCCTCGACCCAGACCAGGGTCGCCGGGGCATCCGCCCGCCATTGCGCGGCCCGCGGACCGGGAGCCACGGCGTCGAAGGGCGGCGGGATGTTGTCGCGCAGGGGCAGGTCGGCGACCCGGTGGACCACGCTGCCGTTCAGGTCTGTGACCACAACATCGGCCGGGAACAGACCGGCCGGGACCACATAGCTGAACGGACGTTTTGCGACGGTCCGCAGCATAAACCGCCCATCCGGAGACACGGAGGAGCCGAGGATCACGCCGGGCTCGCCGACAACCCGGGGCGTCCCGTTCAGCGGCACGATGGTCGTCTGGGCGTTGAAATAGTGGGCGAACAGGGCTTCATCGCCCGGATTGCCGAGCAGGTCCTGATAGGTCCGGACGGGAGCGGCGCGACCGCCGGTCTCGGCGAGGATCGGGCCTGCAGGTGGCACGGTCACGTCCGGTGCCGGTCCGCGCCCCTCCGGGACGGCCTGGATCACGATCCCGGAACTGTCCGGCAGCCAGCCGTAGCCACCGCCGGTGGCGGCGTTCACCCGCGGCCCGAAGACCTCGCGCGCCGTTCCGCTGGCGACATCCACGACCCACAGCGCCATGCCCGTGGGCTGATCCATCAGGATGGCGATCGACCGGCCGTCGGGCGACCAGCCCGGAGCGGTGAAGCGACTGCCCGCCGGCAGGACGACGCGACGGCCGGGGCCGCCGTCGACAGCCTTGAGATCAATGCCGGTCAGCCAGCTCAGCCGGCTGTTGGCGGGGCCGTTGTTGCGGGGATTGATGCGATAGCCCGCCAGTCTCAACTGGGGTTCGGCCAGTTCGGCGATGGATGGCAGGTTTGATCGCTCGAAGAGGGCGAGGGTCTTGCGATCAGGCGCGACGCTGGCTGTCGGGGTGGGACGCGAGTCGAGAATGTCGGCGATCGGTGCCGGCGGCTGCTGATAGGTCAGCGGCGGTGTAGCCTGACCGGCCGGCTGGCCCAGAACGGGTGTCGCCAGCAACAACCCCAAAACAACCGGCACCGACAGGTGCATCCCGCGCAACGTCATCCAGACCCCTCCAGCTTCCAAAGATCGTGACGATAGCGAGCCCGGACAGGCCGGTCACGAAAAACCATGGTCAGCCCGCGGCGGTAGCCTCCGCCTCATCCTCGGCCTTGCGCCGCATCTCGATCAGTCGCACGCACCAGATCGAGACCTCGTAGAGAATCACCAGCGGAATGCCGAGCATGATCTGGCTCAGCGGGTCCGGCGGCGTGACGAAGGCGGCCACGATGGCGATCGCCACCACCGCATATTTCCGGCTGGAGGCCAGCACCCGGGATGAGATCAGACCCGCCATGCCCAGCAGCGTCATGACGACCGGCAGCTGGAAACACAGGCCGAACGCCAGAAGCAGCGCCATGACCAGGCTCAGATAGTCCGACACCCGAGGCAGAAGCTCCGCGGAAATGCCGCCACTGCTGACCTGCTGCCCGAGCGAGAACAGCATCACGAAGGGCAGCATGACGTAATAGACCAGCGCCGCGCCCAGCAGGAACAGCAGCGGGGCGGCGATCAAAAAGGGCAGAAAGGCCCCCTTCTCGTTGCGATACAGCCCCGGGGCGACGAAGCGGTACAACTGCCAGGCCAGCACGGGAAAGGTGATCACCACGGCCCCGAAGGCGGCCAGCTTCATCTTGGTGATCAGGAACTCCAGCGGCGCAGTGAAGATCAGGTTCACGGTCTCGCCATCCCCTCGCGGGACGGGAACCAGACCGGCCGTGCCCAAAATCAGGTCGAAGGGGGACACCACGCCCCCGGGCCCCGCGGCTTCGCGGAACTGCGCCGCCACGGCGAAGGGCTGGACGAGGAAAACATAGATCGGATCGGCGACAATGAAACAGCCGATGAAGCCCAGCACGAAGGCAGAGACGCAGACGACGAGACGGTTCCGCAGCTCGACCAGATGATCCATCAGCGGAGCACGCGACGCCTCGATCTCGTCCTCGTCGCGATCGGTCACGAGGTCGCCTTCGGCTTGCGGGGTGCGCGCGGCCGGGGCGTGGCACCGGCGTCGGACGCCGTCGTCGGCGAGGTCTTCCGGACCGGGGCTGAGCTCGCCCCCGCCGCGGGCTGGGCCTTCACCTTCCGCTTGCGCTCCGGAACAGCAACAGGGGCAGGCAGGGCCGGAACCGTATCTGACACGGGGCCAGGCTCCGGAAACTCCGGCTGGTTCAGCATGACCGGAGCCGGCGGGGCCTCAATCGGCGTCGTCTGTTCGAGCTCGGACTTGATGTCCTTGAAGGCAGCGTTGGCCTCATCGCCGAGTCGGACCATCCCCTGCCCCACCGAACCCTGTCCGGTGCGCAGCGCCTCGACCTCCTTGCGCAGCTCGTCGAGCTCGGACTGGCGCGCCATCTCATCAAAACTGGAGCGGAACTCATTGGCCATCGCCCGGGCCTTGCCCACGGCCTTGCCTACCTTGCGCAGGAGCAGGGGCAAGTCTTTCGGCCCGACGACGATAAGCGCCAGCAGGCCGATGACAAGGATTTCCAGCCCGCCGATACCGGGGCCAAGTCCACCCATCCGTCAGTGTCTCCGACGTGAAACGGGGCTTACGACTTCAGATCTTCTTTTTCGGCATCGGTACGCGGCAAGGCACCCACACGATCTTCCGGGGACTTGTCCGAATCGCCGTCCTTGAGCCCGTCGCGGAAGGCGCGGATGCCCTTGGCGGCGTCGCCCATCAGGCCGGACAACTTGCCGCGTCCGCCAAACAGCAGCAGGGCGAGGGCGGCGATGATCAGGATCTGCCAGATACCGGGTTGCATGGCGCGTCATCTCAGTCAGCGGAACGGGCAACATGCCCGGCCTCAATTCATGGCCCTGCATATAGGCCGTTCGGTGGCACGACGCCAAGCGAACCTGTAAGCCCCCGCGAATGAGTCAGGTCATCATCCACACAGACGGTGCCTGCAAGGGCAATCCGGGGCCCGGCGGCTGGGGCGCGATCCTGCAGGCGGCGGGCAAGACCAAGGAGATGTCGGGCGGCGAGCCGGTCACCACCAACAACCGGATGGAGCTGATGGCGGCCATCATGGCGCTGGAGGCCCTGACCCGGCCCTGCGCGGTCGAGCTTCACACCGACAGCAAATACGTCATGACCGGCATCACCGAATGGATCCACGGCTGGAAGGCGCGGGGCTGGAAGACCGCGGATAAAAAGCCGGTCAAGAACGACGACCTGTGGAAACGGCTGGACGCCGCCCGCGGCCGACACGAGGTCAAATGGCGCTGGGTCAAGGGTCACGCCGGCCATGAACTGAACGAACGGGCCGACCAGCTGGCCAATCGTGGCATAGAGGAGATGCGGGCGGCGCGGGGTTGATACCCACCGCTTGCCGTTGCGCTGGGGATCGTGTCTTCTCGAACAATGGTCGATCAGATCCCAACGCCTCCCGATGGGGAGGTCGCGCCCGGCAAGACCCAAAAGGTGTCGGTCGAAGGTACGATCGCCACTGTCTCTGCAATCTCGGCAATGATCGTGGCCGTGGCGTCGATGTTCACAGCAGTTCAGGCCCTCGACGTATCCCGTACCGCCGCGCGCCAGAAAATCTTTGAGAGCCAGTTGGCCGTCTGCATGCAGTTCAGCGAACTGACGACCCAGGCCTCCGACGAGAGCGCGAAGACTGCCTATCTCGTCGAAGGGCCGATCGATGACGATGTGCGGGCGGAACTGGACGCCCGGTGGGAGGCGGGTGTGACCCTGTCCAGCGCGATCTATCGCCAGTATCTACAGATGACCATGATCTTGCCCGACGAAATCAGCGACATCGCCTACAGGGCGACGGAGAAGCGTGGCGAAATCTCCAACAAGCAGGTCGATGCGATGGACGCCGGATTAATCACGGCCGCCATGGTCCGGGAGTTCGAACGCCTGTCGGGCGAGGAGTCGGATTTGCTGCACGAAGCCGCAGCGGCCTGTCGCGGATACGTCTCTGAAAAGGCAGGTCTTTAAAGCCGCGCCCTGGCAGGCATCAGGCCCGGACCTTCAGACCTGATCCGCCAAGACCCTCGACCACCACGCTCTCACCCACGCCCGGTGCGGGGCCATCAATCTCGGCCGACCATTCCGCGCCGGACACGAACACCCGCCCACGGCCGTCGACAAACGCGCCGACGACCCGTGCCCGCTGTCCGATCAGGCGCGTATCCCGCGAATTGATATCGGGACTGTCCGACGGATTGACCCGCTGGATAAGCCGGCGGGACATCAGGGTCGCGATCACCGTCAGCGCCGCGAACAGCACAACCTCGACCGCAAAGCCCGGCCGCAGGCCCAGCGCGGTCAGGACCGCGACGATCCCGGCCGAAACCGCAGGCCACAGCAGCCACTCGGTCGACAGGGCAGCCTCGATCGCCAGCAGGACGACCCCGATGGCCAGCCAGATCCAGAACGGCTGGGCGGTGTAGATGTTGACGAGGGCATCCATGATCCGTCGGTCCTGCGTCAGCTCGTGGGCGGTACGGTGCCGCCACGCGGCGTGCGCGGGACGGCGGGCGGCGCGACGGGTGCGGAGCGGGTCGTCTGCTGCTGGTCGCGGGCCAGGCCGACCAGTTCGCCGACGCCGGCGATGGTTCCGACCAGGGCCCCCATCTCCGCCGGGACGATCACCGTCTTGGCCGTCGGATTGCGCGCCAGTTCGGCGAAGGCCTCGACGTATTTCTGGGCGACGAAATAGTTGATGGCGTTGACGTCGCCGCGGGCGATCGCCTCGGACACCATGGCGGTGGCGCGGGCCTCGGCCTCGGCCTCGCGCTCGCGGGCCTCGGCGTCGCGGAAGGCGGCTTCCTTGCGGCCCTCGGCCTCGAGGATGGCGGCCTGTTTGGCCCCCTCGGCGCGGGCGATGGCGGCCTGTTTCTCGCCCTCGGCCTCGGTGATCACCGCGCGGCGCTCCCGCTCGGCCTTCATCTGGCGGGCCATGGCGTTGGTGATGTCGACCGGCGGGGTCAGGTCCTTGATCTCGATCCGGTTGACCTTGACACCCCAGGGCTCGGTCGCGGCGTCGATCACGGTCAACAGGCGCGAGTTGATGTTGTCGCGCTGGAACAGCACCTCATCCAGATCCATAGAACCCACCACGGTCCGCAGATTGGTCGAGCACAGCTGGGTGATGGCGTAGGGCAGGTCCTCCACGCGATAGGCCGCGGCGGAGGCGCTCATCACCTGGATGAAGACGATGGCGTCGACCTTGACCATCGCATTGTCCTTGGTGATCACCTCCTGCTGGGGCACGTCCAGAACCTGCTCCATCATGTTCATGCGGCGGCCGATCCGCTCGACGAACGGCGTCAGCAGGCTGATCCCCGGAGACAGGGTGCGGGTGTATTTGCCGAACCGCTCGACCGTAAACTCCCGGCCCTGGGGGACGATCTTGACGACGCTGAACAGCAGCACGAGGGCCAGAGCCAGCAGGGCGAGGGCGAAATAGCTCATTCGATGGTTCTCCAGTCAGCGGGATGGTATCCCGGCCGGCCGCGCGGCGCCATCGATACCGGACGCTGCGCCAATCTGGCTATTCCCGCTCTCGGCGTAAGTCGACGTCCCTTCGACGAACAGCCTCGGCAATGACACGGCGGGTCTCGTCCCAGCCCAGCAGGCGGTTGGCCTCCGCGAACTCCATGAACCGGGCCTCGGCGGCATCGTCGCCGGCCACGGGATCTCCCGACAGCCACTCGGCCGCATAGTCGATCAGGACATAGTGCAGTCCTGCCTCCGGGAAGAGGCCGTCCACCACATCAACCAGCCCCGTCACCCGGGCCTCAACGCCGGTCTCCTCGCGCAGCTCCCGCACGGCGGCATCCACGGCGCGTTCCCCCGGCTCGATTCGTCCGCCTGGCAGACTCCACTCCCCGAGCCTCGGCGGCGTGCCGCGTCGTACCAGCAGGACCTCGTTGCCGCGCAGGCAGATCACGCCGACGGCCGGCACGGGGCGCATGGGGGAATCGGTCATGGCCGCACAGTAGCGGCGGATCGGGCGCTTTTGGGTGGCGCGAACGGCGGCGCTTTGAGACAAGACGGCATGACCGTCCCCTCCCCCGTCGCCCTGTCCGAACTGAAAGCTGCGCTCGGGCCCTCGGGCTGGACCGAGGACGCGACGGAGATTGCGCCGTGGCTGACGGAATGGCGCAACCGCTGGACTGGCCACACCCCCCTGATGCTGAAGCCGGCAACCACGGCGGAGGTGTCGCGGGCGGTCGAAATCTGCGCGCGCCACGGCGTAGCCATCACCACCCAGGGCGGCAACACCGGTCTGGTCGGCGGCCAGATCGCGCGGGGCGAGGTGTTGCTGACCACCCGACGGCTGCGGGCCGTCCGCGACGTCACCCCGCTGGACGACGCCATGACGGTCGAAGCCGGGGTGACGCTGCTGGAAGCCCAGCAGCTGGCCGCCAAGGCGGACCGGTTCTTCCCCCTCAGCCTCGCGGCCGAAGGGACGGCGACCATCGGGGGCGTGATCTCGACCAACGCCGGTGGGACCGCGGTGCTGCGGTACGGCATGATGCGTGATCTCGTGCTCGGCCTGGAGGCGGTCATGCCGGACGGGCGGGTGTTCGAGGGGCTGAAACGCCTGCGCAAGGACAACACCGGCTATGACCTCAAACAGTTGCTGATCGGGGCCGAGGGCACGCTGGGCGTGGTGACCGCCGCGACCCTGAAACTGTTCCCCGTGATGCGCAGCCGCGCCACCGCCATCGTGGGCCTCGCCAGTGCGCAAGCCGCGGTCCAGCTTCTGGCCCGGGCCAAGGCCGAGACCGGTGGCGGCGTCGAGGCCTTCGAACTGATGAAGCGGATCGGGGTGGAGTTCGCCCTGCGGCACATTCCGGGCGTGCGGGAACCGCTGGAGACCGTCCAGCCCTGGTACGTGCTGATCGAACTGACATCGGGCGAGGCGGGGGCTGCCGGGGCCGGGATGGAGCGCATCCTGACCGCCGCCTTCGAGGAAGACCTGATCACCGACGCCGCGATCGCCCAGAATGAGACCCAGGTCCGGGACTTCTGGAAACTCCGGGAGGAGCAATCCGCGGCGCAGAAGCCCGAGGGCGGTGGCTGGAAACACGACGTGTCGGTGCCGGTGTCGCGGATCGCCGACTTTCTCGACGAGGCCACGGTAGCCGTGGAGCGATTCGAACCGGGCGCGCGCGTCAGCGCGTTCGGTCACGTGGGCGACGGCAACATGCACTTTGACATCCTCTGTCCGCCCGGTGCCGATCTCCGGGCCTTTCTGGAGCGGTGGGAGGCCGGGTCGCGCGTGGTCCATGACGTCGTCGCCCGCTACCACGGCTCGATCAGCGCAGAACACGGTCTGGGCCGGCTGAAGACCGAAGAGGCGAAGCGCTACAAGTCCGCGCTGGAGATCGAGACCATGCGGGCCATTCGCGCCGCCGTTGACCCCGGGCGGATCATGAATCCTGCAGTGCTGTTCTGACGGCCTTCGCCTGAAGCGGGGTTGCGTGGACCGGTGGGGCAGTCATCGTCTCCTGGGTCGACGCTACGTGATGTCGCCCCCAAAAACCTGACCGGTGGTTCAGTTCGTCACCGAAGCACCCTATCTGACGCAGCGTTGATGAGGAGCGCCCATTGCTGATCGTGCTGTCCCCGGCCAAGCGGCTGGACTTCTCCGCCCCCCCCGTCGATGCCCCCGCGACCGCCCCACGGCTGGTTGAAGACATGGCCAGTCTGGTCCGCACCGCGCGGCGTCAGACCAAGTCGGATCTCCGTCGGCTGATGGGAATCTCGGAAGACCTCGCCCGGCTGAACCGCGAGCGCTTCCAGGCGATTGATCCCGAGGCAACAGACGCCGGCGTCCAGGCCGCTTTCGCCTTTGCCGGGGATGTCTATCAGGGTCTGGAGGCGAGAACCCTCGGCCCTTCCGCCCTTGCTTTCGCCCAGGACCACGTGCGGATCCTGTCCGGGCTCTACGGGCTTCTGCGGCCGCTGGACCGGATCCAGCCCTACCGGCTTGAGATGGGGACCCGGCTCAAGACCCGTCGGGGGACCAGCCTCTACGATTTCTGGGGCGACCGGATTTCGAAACAGCTGAACGCCGACGCGGAAGCGCACGCCGATCGCACGCTCGTGAACCTTGCCAGCCAGGAGTATTTCGGAGCGGTCGACGCCCGGGCGCTCACCCTGCCGGTCGTCACGCCCCATTTCCGCGAGGAGAAGGACGGCGAGAGCCGTATCGTCTCGTTCTTTGCCAAGAAAGCCAGGGGGGCCATGGCCCGCTTCGCGGTCGACGCGAAGATCGAAAGCGCGGCGGACCTCAAGGCCTTCGACACGGACGGTTACCGCTTCCAGAAAGCGGATTCGACCGAGACCGACTGGATATTCATCCGATCGCGAAATACCTGACCGCCCCTGTCGCCTTCACAAGGGCGAGCCGCTAGGGTCGTTTTAACCCAGCCCCCGTCGCAGCCGCCAGGCCGGCCGCACGACAAAAAGCAAGAGTGGACGAGACTGCATGTTCCAGTGGCCCGGCAAGAAAGACGGATCGGAAACCGAGCGTCCCGTCTATCGCGATCCTGCGGACCTCAAGGGCCAGGTCGCGGTCATCTCCGGCTCGACCTCGGGCATCGGCCTCGCGCTGGCCCGCGCCGTGGCCTCGCGCGGAGGGGATGTGGTGCTCAACGGCCTCGGTGATCCTTCGGAGATCGAACGGACCCGCGCGGAGATGGAAGCGAGCTGCGGCGTTCGGGTCCGCTATCACGCGGCGAATATGCTTCAGGGCGATGAGGTCGCCGACATGGTCGCCTTCGCCCGGCACCAGCTTGGCCGGGTCGATATCCTCGTCAACAACGCCGGGGTCCAGCATGTCGAGGCGGTGGAGAAATTCCCGTCGGACAAGTGGGAGCAGATCATCGCCATCAACCTGTCCTCGACCTTCTATGCCACCCGCGCGGCCATTCCGATCATGAAGGCCCAGGGCCGCGGCCGCATCGTCAACATGGCTTCGGCTCACGGTCTGGTCGCCAGCCCGTTCAAGTCGGCCTATGTCGCCGCCAAACACGGGGTGATCGGTTTCACCAAGACCGTGGCGCTGGAAGTGGCGCGCGACAACATCACCTGCAACGCCATCTGCCCGGGCTATGTCGAGACCCCGCTGGTCCAGTCCCAGATCGCCGATCAGGCCCGGGCGCGCGGCATTTCGAAGGAGAAGGTCGTCACCGACGTGATCCTTGAGGCCCAGCCGACCAAACAGTTCGTGACGACCGACCAGCTCTCCGGCCTGTTCCTGTATCTGATTTCCGACCTCGGGGCCTCGGCCAACGGGGCCGCGTTCTCGATCGATGGCGGCTGGACCGCCCAGTAAAGCCGCGGAAAGTTCGGGGACCATGGCGCTCTTCAGACGCAAGCCTGTCCCCCCGGCCGAACCGGCCATGCGGACCTCCCGTCCGGTGCGTCGTCCGATCTGCCTCGCCCTGCAGGGCGGGGGGGCCCACGGGGCCTTTCAATGGGGCGTGCTGGACCGGCTGCTGGAAGCCGACGTCCTCGATATCCGGGCCGTAACGGCCTCGTCCGCCGGAGCCATGAACGGCGCGGCCCTCGTTTCCGGACTCGCGACCGGCGGGACCGCCGGCGCGCGGGCGGCCCTCGACAAGCTGTGGCGCGAGACCAACCAGTCGGGCGGCAAGAATGTCTTCGGCGACAGCTCGATCTGGTCCAACGCCATGACCCCCGGCTGGCTGAAAGATACCCCGCTGTGGCGGGCGTCCGAGACCCTCGCCATGTCGATGAGCCCCTACACCTTCAACCCCTTCAACCTGAACCCGCTGAAGCGGGTGCTGGACGCCTCGATCGATTTCGAGGCCGTCCGGACCTCCGATATCAAACTGTTCGTCGCGGCCACGGCGGTCCGCCACGCCCGGTCGCGGGTCTTCACCTCGAAGGAGATCACGGACCAGGTCCTGCTGGCCTCGGCCTGCCTGCCGCACCTCTTCCAGGCGGTCGAGATCGAGGGGGAGCCCTACTGGGACGGCGGCTATCTTGCGAACCCACCCCTTTGGCCGCTGTTCTATGAGGACACGCCGAACGATCTTTTGCTGATCACCCTGAACGCCTTCGAACGGGCCGAGGCGCCGCGCGCCGCCGGAGAGATCGTCGACCGGCTCAACGAGGTGGTGTTCAACGCGCCGCTGGTGGCCGAGCTGCGGGCCATCGCCTTTGTTCAGGAACTGATCGAGGAAGGCCGGCTGACGCCCGATTCCCGCGACCGCTATCGCCACGTCCTGCTGCACGCCATCGAGGCCGACGGCTGGCTGGGCGACCTGTCGCTGGGGACAAAGTTCAATACAGAATGGACCTTCCTGAACGACCTGAAGGCGCGCGGGCGGGCGGCGGCAGACGACTGGATGGATCAGTGCATGGCCGACGTCGGCGTGCGCTCCAGCGTTGATCTGCAGGCCAGGCTGGGCTGATCAGCCGACGAACCCCGCCGCCCGCTTCAGCCGGTCATTGATCGCCTCACCCAGCCCCGTTCCCGGGATCGGGGCGACAGCGATGGCATCAGGCTTTTCCCGGTCCGCTTCCCGCAGCAGCCGGAATAGGTTGGCTGCGGCCTCGCGGAGGTCGTCGCCGGGGCTGAGCGCCCAGTGAGCCGCTCCCTGCACCCCGCCGAACCCCAGCAGGATCTCGCCCGTGACCGCGTCGCGCGCGTTCAGCCGAACGGGGGCCTCGGGCGCATAATGCCGTGTCAGCCGACCCGGCGACCGGGCACCATCCCCGGCCTCATCGAGGGGGCCGGCGATCGCCGCGATCTCCTCGCGGGTCACGGCCCCGGGCCGCAACAGCGATACCCTGCCCTCCAGCACCGAGACCACCGTGCTTTCCACGCCGACGGAACAGGGTCCGCCGTCCATGCCCGCCGCGGCAAAGGCACCGGTCTCCTCCATGGCATCGGCAAACGTGGTCGGACTCGGCCGGCCGGAGCGGTTTGCGGAGGGGGCCACCACAGGGCCTCCGAACCTTGCCAGCAAGGCGCGGGCCGTGGCGTGGCCGGGCACCCGGACGGCGACACTGTCAAGGCCGGCGCGGGCCAGATCGCAGACCCCGGCACGCGAGGGCACAACAATCGTCAGCGGACCCGGCCAGAAGGTTTCGGCCAGCCGCCGGGCCACATCATCGAACCGGGCGATCCGCTCCGCCGCCCCGGTGTCGGCCACATGGGCGATGAGCGGGTTGAACCGGGGCCTGCCCTTGGCCTCGAAGACCCGGGCCACCGCCGCGGCGTTGCCGGCGTCTGCTGCCAGCCCGTATACGGTCTCCGTCGGCAGGATCACGAGGTCGCCCGCCCGCAGCGCGGCGACCGCCGGGTCGACAGAGCTCAGGCGGGCACTCTCGTCACCAGCACGACGTCCACCCTCACCTGCCTGCCGATCAGTCCGTTCCACGGTCCGCCCGTCCCTATGCCGAAAGCCGCCCGGTCCAGAGAGAAGCCACCATTCATCTGCGCCGTGCGGCCATCGCTGCGCAAGGTCACCGGGAAGACAACCGACCGGGTCACCCCCTTCATCGTCACGTCGGCCTGCGCCGTGAACCTCTGATCCCCCAGAGACTCGAGGCTTCTCAGGCGGAATGCCGCGCGCGGGTGGCGGCCACTGTCCAGAAAGCGCGCGCCGATCGCCGTGCGGGTCAGGCCGGCGTGGTCCATCCTGAGCGAAGCGGCCTCGACCTCAATCCCGACTTCCGCCTGTTCGGGGACCTGGGGATCGAACCGGATGGCACCGGTCCAGCGGTCGAACCGACCGTTCCGGCTTCCGAGGGGCGTTCCCACACGGAGGGTGATGGCCGACTCGGCGGGCACCACGACCCAGTTCCTGACGCCCGTTCGCCCCGCATCGGCAAACAGCAGACCTGCGGCCAGCGCAAGGGCAAACAGGGCGCGGGGTTTCACGGCCGGCGCGGGATCGTCGGGATCATCCGGTGCAACACATTGTCGCGATCGAGGAAGTGATGCTTCAGCGCGGCCGCGACGTGAAGCGCGAGCAGCACGTACAGCACCTTCACGCCCAGACCGTGCATGTCCATGAAGGTGCCGGCCAGTTCCCGGCTCTGCGGCAATGGCAAGAGGGGCCAGTTGAACAGGCCGAAATAGGAGATGTCCCGGCCAGCGGCGCTGGACGCCGCCCAGCCACCAAGCGGCAAGCCGATCAGCAGAACGTAGAAGAGCACGTGCGTCGTACGGGCGGCGATCCTTTGCCAGCCAGGAGTACCCGCCGGCAGGGGCAGGGCCGGATTGGCGATGCGCCATCCGATTCGGGCGAGAGTCAGCACCAGAATGCTCAACCCTATCTGTTTGTGCATATCGATGAACTGGCGGGTCGCGGACGGCCCTTCCGTCGCCTCATGGGCAGTGATCAGCAACACCTGGGTCAACACCAGCAGCGCAAGGCCCCAGTGAAAGACCAGCGATACCGTAGAGTAACGGTTTCTCGGTTCGGCCATGTCCACCCTCCCGGCGAGATCGTGCGGACAGCTTGGCGCACCTGCGGCCTGACGCCAAGCCATCCCTTGCCTGCCGCGACGGCATCATCGCATGAAGCGGGTCAATGGAGCGATCCACGGCTCCGCCCAAGTTTGAGGATTTGCCGCCATGACCTATCGCGCTCCCGTCCGCGACCTGGCCTTCAGCCTGACCGCCGTCGCTGGCATCGACGATCTCGCCGCGACCGGCGCGTTTCCGGACTATGACGGCGAGGTCCTCCACGCGGTGCTGGAAGCGGCCGGCCAGTTTGCCGAAGGCGTACTGGCACCGTTGAACCGTCCGGGCGATCTGGCCGGCGCGCAGTATGCCAACGGGGCGGTGACGGCCGCTCCCGGCTTCGCCGCTGCCTATCGTGAGTTTGCCGCTGGCGGCTGGACGGGACTGGCCGCCCCCGTCTCCGCCGGAGGTCAGGCCCTGCCCAAGGCGCTTGAACTGGCGGCCTATGAGACCGTCCACGCCGCCAACATGGCCTTCGGCCTTTGCCCGATGCTGTCGCTGGCCGCCATCGAGGCGCTGGAGGCACACGGCACCGAGTACCAGAAGAACGCCTACCTGCCGCGCATGGTCTCCGGTGAATGGACCGGAGCCATGTGCCTGACCGAGCCCCAGGCCGGATCGGACCTCGGGGCCCTGACCGCGACTGCCACGCCGAACGGCGACGGCACGTACGCCCTGACCGGTCAGAAGATCTACATCACCTGGGGCGACCACGACGCCACGGACAACATCGTCCACATGGTTCTCGCGCGTCTGCCCGACGCCCCTCCGGGGCCCAAGGGCATCAGCCTGTTCCTCGCCAACAAATATCTGGTCAAGCCGGACGGATCCCTTGGCGACCGCAACGGCTTCAGGCCGGTCGGGATCGAACACAAGCTGGGCATCCACGCCTCCCCGACCTGCGTCATGGCCTATGAGGGGGCCACGGCCGAACTGGTGGGTCGCCCCAACGAGGGTCTCGCGCACATGTTCACCATGATGAACGCCGCCCGCGTGGGCGTGGGCATGGAGGGCGTGGGTATTGCCGACCGGGCTTACCAGCACGCCCTCGCCTATGCGCTGGACCGGCGTCAGGGCCGCTCGGTCTGGACCGGAGACGCGGGCGCACCGATCTTTGACCACCCCGATGTGCGTCGGACGCTGGCGGTCATGAAGGCCCGCATCGAGGCAGCACGTGCCATCTGCCTGTCCACGGGCGTGGCGGCCGATATGGCGAGGCATGCGGCCACGGAGGAGACACGGCTGCGCTGGAAAGGTCGCGAGGATCTGCTGACCCCGATCGCCAAGGCCTGGTCCACCGACATGGGCGTCGACGTGGCCTCTCAGGGCGTCCAGATCCACGGCGGCATGGGCTTCGTCGAGGAGACCGGGGCGGCCCAGTTCTATCGCGACGCCCGCATCGCCCCGATCTATGAGGGCACCAACGGCATCCAGGCGATGGACCTCGTGGGCCGCAAGCTGTCGCAGGACGGCGGAGCCTCGGCCAAGGCGATCATCGCCGAGATGAAACTCACCCTGGCGGATCTCGCCGGGCTCTATAGCGGCAAGCCGCTGGAGCGTTTCGCGACCGCCATTGGGGCGGTGGAGGATGCCACGCTCTGGCTGCTGGATCGCAAGGCCGATCCTGACGGCACCGCCGACGTGCTCGCCGCCGCAGACGCCTATCTGACGTTGATGGGCGATGTCATCGGCGGCTGGATGCTGGCGAAGGGCGCGCTGGCGGCCCGGGCGCGGCTCGATGCCGGTGACGGCGATCCGGCCTGGCTGAACGGCAAGATCGATCTGTACGAGGTCTACGCCGCGAACATTCTCGGCCACGCCTCCAGCCGGCTCGCGGCCGTCGGCCAGGGCGGTGCCCTGCTCGAGCGGATAAGCCGGGAAGCTCTGGGAGCCTAGATCAAGGGGCGATCCAGCAGGGCGATCGCCTCGCGCACATAGACGGCGTGGGTGACGACGCCGATATCGAGCGGCTCGTCATTGACCCGAACCTCCTGGCTCAGCAGGCCGGCAATGAAAGGGACCTCCGGCTCGACTGTGCCCGGACGCTTGCGCGCACTGGGAGTCCAGAACACCGGTCCGCCCGAATTCCCGGGGAAGACGGTAAAATCCAGCAGGAAGGTCGGAAAGGCGCTGACCGGTGACAACGGATGCGACGCGATCCGGCCCACCCGCAGGATCGGAAATCCGGCCCGGTTGGCTGACAAGCCTCGCGGAAAGCCCAGCGACATCAGTTCGTCGCCCGGGCCGACCTGCCAGACATCGAACGCGTTTGCATCACCGAGCCAGCCGACGGGAATCGCCGCGCGCGCGAAGGCTTCCGGAGCCACGATCTCCATCACCGCCACATCCCGCTCCGGATGACGGGTCCACAGAGGCGTACCGGTGTCGTCCCGGATGGTCAGGGGCTCGGGGTCAAATCGCCAGCTGCCATCCGGAAGGGCGGTCCGCCAGCCGATCCGGGCTTCCGGCTGGTCCATCTGGTCCAGGACATGGGCCGCCGTCACAAGCACGACCCGCGGGGTGCCATCCGGCCGCGGGGCCTGGATCAGGAAGCCGGTACCCACCGTGCGAGTCCGGGGGCCGGAAAGCTGGTCCAGCTGGACGGTCGCCTCGATCAGCCCGACCGTCAGATCCCATGCGGGTGCCGTGACACCCGGTGGAACGTCCTGGACGGGGGGCAGATGAAGCATGGACGGTCTTCCTCGGGCTGCGCCCATTTGACGGCGACGCGACCCGTCGCACAAGCTGTCTGTCTGGCCTACAGGAAGCACACCATGAACCGCCGCGAACTTGTCGTCTCGACCGCTGCTGCCGCCCTCGCGGCCGCCGCGGCCCCTGCCCTCGCCCGTGCCTCCGGAGCCCAGATGTCGCCCACGCCCCCCGTCGCCAAAAGAATTCCCGTCGTCATCGAACAGCTGGGGCGGACCCGCACCGACGACTATCAGTGGATGAAGGACGACAACTGGCAGGCCGTGCTGCGCGACCCGACCCTGATCAAGACCGATGTCCGCGAGCACCTGGACGCCGAGAACGCCTATCGCGAGGCCATGCTGGCCTCGACCCTCCCCCTGCAGGCGCAGATGTTCGAGGAGATGAAGGGCCGGATCAAGCAGGACGACAGCTCCGTGCCCTCCCCTGATGGCCCATGGGAATACTACACCCGCTTCGACACCGGAGATCAGCACCCCCGGTTCTGCCGCCAGCCGCGCGGCGGCGGGGCCGAAACGCTGCTGCTGGACGCAAACGCCTTGGCCGAAGGGAAGGCCTATTCCGAGGTCTCGGCAGCCGAGCACAGCCCGGACCACAGCCTGTTCGCCTATGCCGAGGACGCCCAGGGGTCGGAGGTGCACCAGATCTATATCCGCGATCTGGAAACCGGTCAGATGCTGGCCGATCCGGTCCAGTCCGCGACGGGCAATTTCACCTTCTCCCCCGACAGCCGATGGATCTTCTGGACCAACCGCAACGAGAATGGCCGCCCGGACAAGATCTTCCGCCGCCCGGCGCGCGGCGGTGACACCACCCTCGTCTATGAGGAAGAGGACGAGGGGATGTTCATCGGTGTGGGGCGATCGTCCGACGATGCCTTCATCCTGATCACGATCCAGAACCAGGAGACGTCCGAAGCCCGGGCCGTTCCCGCCAGCACCCCCACGGCGGTACCCGCGGTGCTGGCACCGCGCGAAACCACCATCCGCTATGACGCCGATCACTGGGGCGATCGCTGGATCATCCGCACCAACGCCGACGATGCCATCGACTTCAAGATCGTGTCCGCGCCGACCGCTGCGCCGTCGCGGTCGGAATGGCGCGATCTCGTCGCCCATACGCCCGGCCGCTATATTGAGGGCGTGGCCCTTGTGAAGGACTTTCTGGCCCGCCAGGAGCGCGCCGACGCCAACACGAAGATCGTCGTCCGCGACCGGGCCGGTGCCGAGCACGAGATCGGCGTGGATGAGCCGGCCTATGCCCTCAATCTCTTCGGGGCGTCGGAGTTCGACACCACGACCATGCGCTATGGCTACAACTCGCCCTCCACCCCGACCTCGACCTACGACTACGATCTCGCCACCCGCAGCCGGACCCTGCGCAAGGTGCAGGAGGTCCCGTCCGGCCACGACCCCGCGGACTATGTCGTCGAACGGCTGAACGCCCCGGCCGCGGACGGCCAGCTGGTGCCCGTCACCGTGCTGCGCCGGCGGAGCACGCCCGTGGACGGGAGCGCGCCACTGCTGCTGTACGGCTATGGCTCCTACGGCATCCCCATGGCGGCCAGCTTCTCCACCGGCCGTCTGTCGCTGGTCGACCGCGGCTGGATCTACGCCATCGCCCACATCCGCGGCGGCTCGGACAAGGGCTGGGGCTGGTTCCTCGACGGCCGCAAGTTCCGCAAGAAGAACACCTTCACCGACTTCACCGCCGCGGCCGACCACCTGATCGCGGGAGCCTATGCCCGCGCCGGCAACATCGTCGCCCAGGGCGGCTCGGCCGGCGGCCTGCTGATGGGGGCGGTCGCCAACATGCGGCCCGAACTGTGGGCCGGGATCATCGGCCAGGTGCCGTTCGTCGATGTCATCAACACCATGTCCGACACCTCCCTGCCCCTGACCCCGCCGGAGTGGCCCGAATGGGGCAATCCGATCGAGGACCCCGAGGCCTACGACTATATGATGAGCTACAGCCCCTATGATCAGGTGGCCCCCCGCGCCTATCCGGCGATCCTCGCGACTGGCGGCCTGTCCGATCCACGCGTGACCTACTGGGAGCCGCAGAAGTGGGTGGCGAAGCTGCGGCCGGCGACCACCTCGGGCAAGCCGGTGCTGCTGAAGATCAATATGGAGGCGGGCCACGGCGGGGCGTCCGGCCGGTTCGACTATCTGAAGGAGGTCGCCCACGACTACGCCTTCGCCGTCTGGGCCGTCGAAAAGGGGTGGGAGACCGCGTGATCCGCGACGCGGCCCCGGCAGACCTGCCGGCCATCGCGGCGCTCTACGGCCGCGAGGTTCTGACCGGCACGGCGACCTTTGAACTGGAGCCGCCGGCTGTGTCCGCCCTGACCGGCCGCTACGACGCCGTCCGGGCGCTTGGTCTTCCCTGGCTTGTTGCCGAGCTGGACGGGGCCTTCGCCGGCTATGCCTATGCCTCGCCCTTCCGTCCGCGTCCGGCCTATCGCTACGGCGTCGAGGGCTCGGTCTACGTCGAGGAGGGCGCGCGTGGGCAGGGCGTCGGCCGCGCCCTGCTGACCGCCCTCGTGGACCAGGCCCGCGAACGGGGTCTGCGCCATGTGATCGGGGCCATCAGCGACAGCGCGACCAGCGCCGCCTCGATCGCCCTGCATCTGCAGCTGGGCTTTCGAACTGTGGGCACCTATCGCGAGGTCGGCTGGAAATTTGACCGCTGGATTGATGTCCATCTGATGCAACTGGATCTCGATCCAGACGGCGCCCCTCCGAATGGGCCGGGTCTCGATCTGGGCGGCGGGCTCGCCTGAGACGCCTCAGTGCGGCGCGAGTCCGGAGGGCGGGGTGGTGAGCCAGGGGGCAAGGCGGAACCTGCGGGGCGGTTCGCTCACGGTACGGTCGCAGATGAAGCGCCGGGCGAAGGCGACGACCGCCCGGATGGTCTGTTCGTCGAACGGTTTGCAGATCACGCCAAGGGCACCCGAAAATCCTTCGGGTATCTGCTCGGGATTGGCCGTCAGGAAGATCACAGCGGTGTCGTGTTCGGTCACAAGGCGGTGGGCGATCTGAGGCCCGGTCAGGCCATCGAGAAGATTGACGTCCACAAAGGCGAGGTCGGGCCGCTCGCGCCCGGCGATGTCGAAGGCACCGCGCCGGTCCATGGCGCAACCCACGACGACGCAGCCGCTGTCGCCCAGGACCAGTTCCAGTTCCATGGCCAGAATGGCCTGGTCCTCCACGATCATGACCCGCAGGCCAGATGTCTGTTCCAATTCATACCCCGGAGCCGGCGACCGAGCGATAAGGTTACTGTGTCGGTTACCGGACAGTTGAAACGCATACTTGGCGATTCGGTTCGCCTCGGAGTATTGGGATCGCCCATCTTTCACGCCGGGGGGGCGAATGGCCGCTGAAGCGGAACTCCGGACCGGCGGTCCGGAACAGAGAACCAGCGGTTACGACCTGCTGCAGGCTCTCGTAGGGATCCGCCTCAGAAGCGTGTCCGACCCGGAGAGCCAACACCACCTGACCTGGCTCAGCGACATGGTCGCCGCCATCGCACTGATCAGTCGCCGCATGCCGGCCAACGGCCCGATCGACTTCGCCGCCTATCTGGACGACGCGGCGGACTTCTGGCGCAAGGCCTGCGCCGGCCGCGGGGTCAGGATCGACGTGCGGGCCTCGCACGCCCTGCTGCCCGACAGCCATGCCCTGCCGCTGGCGATTATCCTGCACGAGCTCATGGCCAATGCCGTTCGCCATGCCTTTCCGGCCGGGATGAGGGGGGCCATCGCAGTGGCCTGTTCCTCCGCGACGGACGGAGTGAGCCTGGTGGTGCGGGATTCCGGTGTCGGCGGGTTGGAACTGATACCGGGCGACGGGCTGAGGCTGGTCGAGGGTCTCGTCGAACGACTGGGCGGTGTCCTGACGATCGAGGCTGAACCGGGAGCCGGAGTCGGGGTGCGGGTAAGGCTTCCCCTGGGCAACGCCCTGCCCCACTAGGGGCCGAAGCGGTCACCTGGCGCGCGGCCCGGCATCCCGGGGGAGGTGGCTGGGGAACTAGGACTCGAACCTAGAATGACGGTACCAAAAACCGGAGTGTTACCATTACACCATTCCCCAGCAGGACCGGCGTGTCCCGGGGCCTGCGGCCCAGGGAGGCGGTCGAATACGCCAAGGCCGCCGGGGATGCAACACCCGGCCGCCGGACATTTTCCGGAGCCACCAGAACGCCGCTTGCGGCCCCGGAACCCCGTCGCTATAAGCCGCGCCTCAAGTCGGAGTGTGGCTCAGTCTGGTAGAGCACTGCGTTCGGGACGCAGGGGTCGCAGGTTCGAATCCTGCCACTCCGACCATCTTTCCCGCGATCGAATTGAAGGCCTCGCCTCAGTCGTAGAGACCGGGGCGATAGCGGTCCTCGAGCTGCTCGACCCACGGGCCGTCCCTGTCGTCGTCAGCGCGATAGAGGGTCAAACCGCCCCCGAGCAGACGGCCTTCGATGAACAGCAGGCGCGCCAGGGGCTGACTTCCATTGTCGTAGAGAACGATGTCGCCCTGATCCTGGGCGTAGTAGCGGATCGTGTCGAAGCGGCGCGGACAGTCGGTGCGCTCGACCCCGCGCATACCAAAGATCCCGCCGCGATCCCGAAGGGTCAGAACACAGTCGGACGCGTCCTGACTGCCGTCATCCAGCCGCCATGCACCGAACACCTCGGCCGTTTCGCGAATCGGGTTTGCGCGATTCGCCAAGGCGATCGATTCAGGCGAGCGGCGCGGCGCACTGGCCCCGGCGATGGCCCCCGCCAGCAGCCCGACGGCGGCATTGGCGTCGAAGCTCACCGAGGAGCCGCGCGAGCGCGTCGTCGTGGTCGTCCGGTTGCCCTCCCGTTCGACCGTGGTCGTCGTGGAGGAGCTGGAGCGGGTCTGGGCTTGGGCGGATGCCGCCACGGCCAAGGCGATCAGACCGACAACTGCGAACGTCAACGTTTTCATTGGAACCTCCCCGTGGCCCCCAGTCCTAACGCGAGCATGCTGGTCAATCAACGTTCGGCCACGGTCCGCGACAACCGGTTGCCGACCGCCTCGATCGGTCGCTCCCCGAGGGCCCGCCGCCGCGCCAGAAGATCGGGCGATCCCGCGTCGTAGTCGGCCATCAGACGCTGAACGAACGATCCGTCGCGGACCTCGGCCAGGACCTCGTCCATGGCGGTCCTCGACGCCGCGCCGATCACCCGGGGCCCCGTCTGATAGGCCCCGTATTCGGCCGTATTGGAGATCTTGGCGAAGGCCCCGGCGATGCCGCGTTCATACATCAGGTCGGTGACCAGCTTGACCTCGTAGAAGCACTCGAACCAGGCGACCTCGGGCGGATAGCCGGCGTCGACCAGCTTCATGAAGGCCGCGTCGATCAGCTCGCCGATGCCGCCGCACAGGACCACCTGCTCGCCGAACAGGTCGCTTTCGCACTCGGCGGCAAAGGTGGTTTCAAGGATGCCCTTGCGGCCGCAGCCCAGCGCCGCGGCGTAGGACAAACCGAGGGCGTGGGCCCCGCCGGTGGCGTCCTGGTGCACGCCGAACAGGCAGAAGACCCCCTCCCCGGCCTCGTACAGGTCACGGATGCGCGGGCCGATGCCCTTGGGCGAATCGAGGATGACGTCGAGGTCCGGGCGCGGGGTGACCAGGCCGAACCGGACCGACAGGCCGTGGGCGAAGATCAGGGCCGCCCCCGGGCGGATGTTCGGCTCGATCTCGTCGCGATAGAGGTCGCGGTGGGCCTCGTCGGAGACCATCAGGGCGACGACGTCGGCCCCGGTGGTGGCCTCGCCCGCCGTCAGGACCGGAAAGCCGTCGGCCTCGGCCTTCGCCCGGGTGGCGGAGCCGGCCTTGAGGCCGACGATGATGTCGGCGACGCCCGAATCCCGCAGGTTCAGGGCATGGGTGCGGCCCTGGCTGCCGTAGCCGATGACGGCGACCCGCTTGCCCCGGATGATCGACAGGTCGCAGTCCCTGTCATGGAACACGGGAAGGGGCGCAGCGATTGGATGAGTCATGGACATGAACATAACGCCTTCCGACGTCGTCGCCTTCTGGAAAGAGGCCGGTCCGAAGCGATGGTTCGCGAAGGACGAGGCCTTTGACGCGGAATTCCGCCGGCGATTTCACGATGCCCATGTCGCGGCGGCGAGGCGGGAGCGGGACGAGTGGGCTGCAACTTCCACAGGATCGCTGGCCCTGCTGATCCTGCTGGACCAGTTTCCGAGGAACAGCTTCCGGGACACCGGCCACGCCTTTGCCACCGATCCGTTGGCCCGGATGTTCGCAAGGCGGGCGCTGGAGGCCGGGCACGATCTGGAGACGGCGGGCGATATCCGCCGGTTCTTCTACCTGCCGTTCCAGCATTCGGAGGATGCGGCCGATCAGGACCGGGCGGTAGAGCTCTTTCAGACGCGGATGGAGCGGGCCCCGGACGACCGGTGGGCCGAGCACCACCACCGGGTCATCGCGCGGTTCGGGCGCTTTCCCCATCGGAATGCCGCGCTGGGTCGGGAGACGACGGCGGAGGAGCAGGCGTTTCTGGACGAGGGCGGATTCGAGGGTTGAGCGTCGGACGTGGATCCGGGGCCGGATTGGACTCTGAAAAAACAGGGTGCAAAGAGTCCAACGCCTCGGGTTCTTTTGTCAGATTATCACGCAACGCACTGATTTCCTGAGGCTCGACCGGATCGACGGACACCAGCCGCAGGGGTACACGGTTGGACTCCAGGGCCGGGGGCGCGACGTCCGGCAGGTCGGCCATCACCTGGGGCCGGGCCCGGTCGGCGAGTTTTTCGTAAACCCTCAGCCAGGTCGCGGCCTCGGACGCGCGGCCCATGCCGAGGGCGCGCCGGATGTTGAGGAAGGCCTCGTCGGCCAGATCGGCAAAGCCGACGCGATCATCGGGATGGTATTCGCCGGGCTCGGGCGGCACGTCGCAGTCGGTCTGGTCCATGCGGCGCCAGCCGCCGACGCGGGCATGCAGGCGGAACGAGCTCATGGACATGCCGTAGCGCTGGCAGATGGAGGCCGCAGTCACGCCGGACAGATATTCGCGCCGGGCGTGGTCCCAGTAGTCTCCGCCGAGGCCGTCGAGGGTGGTGGGGTCGAGCTGGCTGGTGCTGGTCATGACACCAGCCTGACATGCGCCTACGTCAGAATCGGTCGTACGCCCTCTCAAGGTTCCTGTGTGCAACCGAATCACGACCGTGTCGGGTGTCGCGAATCATCGGCACACTGACCGGATGAACGCTGTCGCCGCCCTCACCGACCTGCAGACCCGGACCGGGGCCCGGACAGCCGCGCCTGCGGACCATCCCGAGCGCCAGTATCTGAACCTGCTGCGCGACATCCTCGACAACGGGGTGCGGCGCGACGACCGGACGGGCACGGGGACGCTGGGCGTGTTCGGCCGCCAGATGCGGTTCGACCTGTCGAAGGGGTTTCCCCTCCTGACCACCAAGAAGCTGCACCTGCGATCCATCATCGTGGAACTGCTGTGGTTCCTGCGCGGCGAGACCAACATCGCCTGGCTGAAAGAAAACGGCTGTTCCATCTGGGACGAATGGGCCGATGAAGCCGGCGAGCTGGGTCCCGTCTATGGCAAACAGTGGCGGTCGTGGGCGGCGCCGAACGGCGAGAGCATCGACCAGATCGCCCGGCTGATCGAGGGGCTGAAGACCAATCCCAACAGCCGCCGGCACATCGTCTCGGCCTGGAACCCGGCCGATATCGAGGACATGGCCCTGCCACCCTGCCACTGTCTGTTCCAGTTCTTCGTCGCGGACGGAAAGCTGAGCTGCCAGCTGTACCAGCGCTCGGCCGATGTGTTCCTGGGCGTGCCGTTCAACATCGCCAGCTATGCCCTGCTGACGATGATGGTCGCCGAGGTGACCGGCTATGAGCCGGGCGAGTTTGTGCACACGTTCGGGGATGCGCATCTGTATCTGGATCACCTGAAGCAGGCCGAACTTCAGATGACGCGTGAACCATTCGCCTTTCCGAGCCTGAGCTTCAGGCACCCCGTTCGGGACATTCACGGATTCACGCGAGAAGATGTGGTGGTGAGCGGCTACACGGCACACCCGCACATACCCGCGAAGGTCTCCAAGTAGATATGGAGCGGCCGGCCCTGTTCATCGCTTCGTCGGTAGAGGGGCTGTCTGTCGCTTATGCCGTACAGGAGAACCTTGAGTTCGATTGCGAACCGACAGTCTGGCCGCAAGGCGTCTTTCAGCCTTCAAACGCGGCACTTGCTGATCTCTTTGCTACGACCCGCCGCACCGAGTTCGCGGTCTTTATCCTGACACCGGACGATGTTGTGCAGATGCGGGGCCAGTCTCATTCGGCTGCCAGAGACAACGTCCTGTTCGAGCTTGGCTTGTTTGTCGGCGCGATAGGCCCGCAACGCTGCTTCTATATTATTCCACATGATGCCGATATGCATCTGCCGTCCGACCTTGTCGGGGTGGAGCCGCTTCGCTACGTCGCTCAACGAAGCGATGGCAATCTGAGAGCCGCACTCGGGCCGGCCTGCAATCGCATTCGGCAGGCAATGCGGTCCGCACCCGGCACCACGCCGCCGTCTGCGAGTGATGCGCCAAGAATGGCCGAGACTCCGAGAGACCTCGCTGCGCGCCTCATCTCCGAGTGGAATGCTGAGCCCTGGTTGAGGATTAGGGACACGTTGAGACGAGGCGTATCGTTCACACTTGCCGATGAGCATGACGACGAAGCTCGCGAGGCGATGGCTGGTGCGTTCAACTATCTGAATAGCCTCGCGGACGGCGTACTGTCAGGGCAGATCGATGATGACCTCGCCTATGACGCCTTCTTCGAGTCCGTGATTTCTATGTGGGAGCGTGCATTTCACTACTTTGTGCCGCCCGGCGTGGATCCGACGGAGGCTTGGACCCCAGTCCCCCCGATCGGGGTATTGGCGGCCAGATGGTCAGGAAAACAGTGACGACACTGTCCCAACTGACCGCCGACGTCGTGAAGGTCTCTGACCTCTATGCCGCCCGACACGACATTGAACGCGACCGCGACTGGGCCATCCTGAAACTGCAGGAGGAGGTTGGCGAACTAACGGCGGAGCATCTGCGGATGACGTCGCGAGCGCGCGGTGTTCCAGACTCTGAGGCCCGCGCCGATGAAGCGGCGGATGTGCTCGGGATGTTGCTGATCTATTGCGATCAACAGGGAATCGATCTGGAGGCCGCGATGCGCCGCAAATGGCTGCGCTGGCTGGAGCCTGCCGAATTGCCTTGATGACGAGGAATGGAAACTGAATGCCGAGCAACGTCGCATTTCCGGGATCCAGGCTGCGGACGTCGGTATCGGCCCCGAGACCAACCGGCTACCGTGACGCGGCGAGTAGCGGCCCGCGACGGGTCTCGAACCTCAGTCCAAAGGAGTTGAGATGGCTTCGCGAGTGGCTGCATTTCTTGTGCCCCGGCTTGGTGCAGTGTTCATGTCCCTGGGGGCCATACTCGCCTGCCTCCATCTGTACTTTGCATGGCAGAGTTATAACGCGAGGCAACAGCGCCTGCTGGCCGTATATGCGCGGTTGAGCGAACAGTTCAGCCAGGCGCAGCTCGAGCGTATGATGCCGGAGCCCAATTATCTGGTGATGGCGGCCCTGTACGCCGGGATTATGATCGCCGGAGCACTTTCGCTCTGGATGCGTAAGGCACCTGAATGACCCTCCCCCACCTCGCCCTCGTCGTCGCCCGCGCCCGCAATGGCGTCATCGGCAAGGACGGCGACCTGCCGTGGACACTGCGCAGCGACCTGCAGCGGTTCAAGGCCATCACCCTGGGCAAGCCCTGCATCATGGGGCGGGCAACGTGGGAGAGTCTGCCGCTGCGGCCCCTGCCCGGGCGGCTGAACCTCGTGCTGTCGCGCGACCTGTCCTATGAGGAACAGGGCAAGGCCAGGGGGGCGGTGGTGGTCTCCAGCCTGGCCGATGCGCTGGACATGGCCCGCGAGACGGCCGAGGACGACGGGGTCGACGAGATCTGCGTGATCGGGGGCACCGCCCTATTCGAGGCCGCCCTGCCCCGCGCGAAACGGCTGTACATCACCGAGGTCGAGGCCGAGCCGGAGGGGGATGCGATGTTCCCCGCCTTTGACGAGCGCCTGTTTCGCGAGACGCTGAACGAACGCCATGATGCGGGCGAAAAGGATGACCATCCTTTCGTCTTCCGCATTCTGGAGCGGATCTGAATCTCGGAGCCCCGCCATGCTGACCTCGACCACCAACGACATCGCCGGCCACCGGATCGTGCGTCATATCGGCGTGGTCCGGGGCATCACGGTGCGGTCGCGCAATCTCGTTTCCGATGCGATCGGCGGGGTCCAGTCGATGCTGGGCGGCCGGGTCGGGGCCTATGTGAAGCTGGCGGAGATGTCGCGTCAGGAGGCCTTCGAACATCTGATCGAACAGGCCCGCGGCTCGGGTGCCAATGCCATCCTGGCCATCCGCTACGAGTCCAATGAGATCATGCCGGGCGTGACCGAGGTGCTGGCCTATGGGACGGCGGTGGTGGTGGAAGAGAACTAAGGGATTAGGGATTAGGGATCGCCGGGGAACGACAGCCTTCCCGGTATCCCGATCACAGTCACGGCATCCTCTTCCCAATCCCTACTCTCTAATCCCCAATCCCTGCTTCGCCTCCGGCATCGCATCCGTCCCGCACCAGCGGTCCCACATCCGGAAATAGAGCCCGAAATTCGTCTTCATATGGGTGTGGTGGCGGCTGTGGTGGGTGGCGGTGATCAGCTGTGCGCCGACGCGGCCGCGCACCCAGCGCTCGGGCCACAGTTCGCGGCCGCAGTGGTTCATGACGGCGGTGGCGGTCATGAAGGCCAGCATCACGGCCAGCATCCAGATGTTGAGCGGGATCAGGAAGGCCAGCAGCGGCAGCAGCCAGGCGGTCAGGGCCGCCTCGGCCGGGTCGAAGGCGAAGCTGGCGAAGGGGCTGGGGTCGCGGGCGCGGTGATGGGCGGCATGGGCCCAGGCGAAGACGCGCCGGTCGTGCAGCAGCCGGTGGGTCCAGTAGTAGTGGGTGTCCTGGATCACCAGCAGCAGGACAAAGCTGAGCGGCAGCCACCAGAGCGGATACGCCGCCGGGTCGACATAGATCAGGGTGCCACCGGCCTTCCACGCCTCGAGGGCGATCGCGGCTGGCAGGGCGTAGATCGGCGTCGACAGGAGCGAGAATTTGATCTCGTGCAGGATCAGTTTGCGCGACGGCCGCTCGCGGTTGAGCCGCCGCCCGAGGCCGGGCTCCCGCCCCCAGGTCGCCCACCACACCGCGCCGGCGACCAGCAGATAGCGGGCCCCGATGATGAGGGTCAGCCACAGGGTGGTGAGGGCGACGGCGGTGGGGGTCATGGCTGGAGGTTAGAGTGGCGAGTGGCGGGTGGCGAGTGGCGAGATCGACGCGTCGAGGGCGGGGTCTGCTCGCCACTGATCCCTCGCCACTCGCCACCTTCTCAGTGAAGCACCGCCATATGGCTGCGGTCGAAGGCCGAGAGTTCGTCGTGACGACCGTCCTTGACCTTCAGCACCCAGTTGGGGTCGGCCAGCAGGGCGCGGCCGACGGCGATGAGGTCGAACTCATCCTTCTCCATCCGGGCGATCAGGCCATCCAGCGAGGCGGGTTGCGACCCTGCGCCCCCGAAGGCGGCGATGAATTCGCCGTCCAGACCGACCGAGCCGACGCTGATGGTGGGTTTCTTCGTGATCACCTTGGCCCAGCCGGCGAAATTCAGGTCCGAGCCCTCGAACTCCGGCTCCCAGAAACGGCGCTGGGAGCAGTGGAACACATCGACCCCAGCGTCGGACAGGGGCAGCAGCCAGTCGGCCATCTCGTCGGGGGTATTGGCGATGCGGGCGGTGAAGTCCTGCTGTTTCCACTGCGACAGGCGGATGATCAGGGGGATGTCGGGGCCGAGGCCCTCACGCACCGCCCTGACCACCTCGACCCCGAAACGGGCGCGTTCCTTGATGGTTGGTCCGCCCCAGCGGTCGCCGCGGGCGTTCAGGCCGGACCAGTAGAACTGGTCGATCAGATAGCCGTGGGCGGCGTGGATCTCGGCGGCGTCGAAGCCGAGCTCGCGCGAGGCCCGGGCCGAGCGACCGAAGGCTGAGATGGTGTCGGCGATGTCCTCCTCGGTCATCGGCGCGTATTTCTGCTTGTCGGGGGCGACGAGGCCGGACGGGCTGTCGACCTGACCGAGGGGCTGCCACTCCGCTCCCTGGCCGCGCGCGGCCCCGACGTGCCAGATCTGGGGCGCGATCAGGCCCCCGGCGGCGTGGACCGCCTCCACCACCTTCTGCCATTCGGGCAGGGCCTCGCCGTGGAAGACCGGCACCTTGGCATCGTTCCGGGCGGCGGGGCGGTCGACCACCGTGCCCTCGGTGATGATCAGCCCGACCTGGCCCTCGGCGCGGCGGCGATAGTAGGCGGTGACGTCTTCGGTCGGGATGCCGCCGGGGCTGAACGAGCGGGTCATGGGGGCCATGACGATGCGGTTGGGCAGGGTCAGGCCCTTGATCGTGAAGGGACGGAACAGGGTGTCGACGCTCATGCGGAATCCTCGGGGCAGATTGATACCGGCAAGGTGGCGGTTGGCGTTGCGTTTGAAAACCCTCAGAGGCCCAGTTTTTCGGCGAGGATCGTCGCGATGGCGTCGAAGCGGGCGGCGAGGTCGCCGGTGGTGAGCGGCGTGCCCGCATCGCCGGCCTGACGGACCGCGGCGTCCAGCGGCAGATCGCCCAGCACATCGACGCCCAGACGCGCAGCCTCGGCGGTCGCCCCGCCCTGGCCGAACACCGGGCCGGTCATGTTCTCGATCAGGCCGAGCGTCGGGACATTGACGCGCTGGAACAGGGTGTGGGCCCGGCGGGCGTCGGCCAGGGCCACCTCCTGCGGGGTCGAGACGATCACGGCGCCGTCCAGCGGGGTCTTCTGGATCAGGGTCAGCTGCACATCGCCGGTGCCGGGCGGCAGGTCGACGACGAGGAGGTCCAGCGGCTGGTCTTCCGTGCCCCAGCGGGTCTGGGTCAGCATCTGGGTGAGGGCCTGCGACGCCATGGGGCCGCGCCAGATCATGGCGTCCTCGCCCTTCGTCAGCAGGCCGACCGACATGGCCTTCAGCCCGTGGGCCAGATTCGGGACCATGGCCCCGTCGACATAGTCGGGCTTGCCCGACAGGCCCAGCATGGTCGGCAAGGACGGACCATAGACGTCGGCGTCGAGAATGCCGGTGCTGAGGCCCCGCCCATTGCGTTGAATTCGCGCGAAGGCGGCGGCCAGGTTGACCGCCACGGTGGACTTGCCGACACCCCCCTTGCCGCTGGCCACGGCGAGGACGCGGCGGACGTGGGCGGGGCGGTCGGTGGGCACAGGGGCCCTGGCCCGGGTCTGTTCGACGGCGGCGGGTGAGAGCGAGGCCTTGCGCCCGGCCAGGGCAGTCTCGGCGGTCAGGACGACGGAGACCCGGGCCATGCCGGGCATGGCCTTCAGGGCCGTCTCTGCGGCGTCGCGCACGGGGGCGTAGGCAGCGGTCCGGCTGGCGGGGACCTCGATGACGAAGCCGGCCCGATCGGCGGCGACGGTGAGGCCTCTGACCCGTCCGGACTCGACCAGCCCCTTGCCCGTGGCGGGATCGGGGATGGCGTTCAGGACGGCTTCGACGGCAGCACGATCGATCAAGGGGGAATTCCGGCGGTTGTTGCGGCGGGCGGATGCGCGTTCTATCCGCAGACCCCGTTGCAAGCGAGCCCGACCTGTCCCGTCCCGCGCCCCTGACCCTGATCGCCGGCCCGACCGCCTCGGGCAAGTCGCGGCGCGCGCTGGAGAGGGCGGACCGGACGGGCGCGGCCATCGTCAATGCCGACAGCCAGCAGCTCTATGCGGACCTGCGGGTGCTGAGCGCCCGGCCGTCGGCGGAGGAAGAGGCCCGGGCGACCCATTGTCTGTACGGGGTGGTCGATGCGGCCGAGGCCTGGTCCGTGGGACGCTGGACCCGGGCGGTGATGCCGCTGCTGGAGGGGTTCCGCGCCGAGGGGCGGCCGGTCCTGATCGTGGGCGGCACGGGCCTGTATTTCACGGCCCTGACCCGGGGTCTGGCCGACATCCCGGAGGTGCCCGCTGCGGCCCGCGAGGAGGCCGTGGCCCTGTATGACACCGAGGGCGAGGCGGCCTTTCGCCTGCGCCTGACCACCTTTGACCCGCCGGCCGAGGCCGGGATCGCGCCCGGCGACCGCCAGCGCCTGACCCGGGCCTTTGCCGTGGCGCGGGCCACGGGGCGGTCCCTGTCCGACTGGCAGGCCGCGACCCGGCCCCTGCTGGTGGCCGGGACCTATGACCGGCTGGTGATCGAGCCCGACCGGCCGGCTCTCTATGCCGCCTGCGATGCCCGGGTGGAGACCATGGTGGCGACCGGGGCGCTTGAGGAGGTCGCGGCCCTGATGGCCCGGGGTCTGGACCCTGCCCTGCCGGCGATGAAGGCCGTGGGCGTGCGCGAACTGGCGGCCCATCTGGCGGGAGAGACGACGCTGGCGGAGGCGACGGTCGCGATGCAGCAGGCCACGCGCAACTATGCCAAACGTCAGCTGACCTGGTTCCGGAACCAGTGCGGGGACTGGGAAAGGGGCTGACTGCGGCTGGGGCGGGCAAGGGTTCGGCTGAAAGCCCGGCGCGCTGACCCAGTCCGTTGGCCTGCACGGCCGCGTCGCTTTCAAGTCCCGCTGTCCAGAGCCATGGAAACGACGAAGAGACCGGCTGGCCAGATCAGCAGGAGCGCCATGAACAGCCAGGCCATGCGGTCCCGGCGTCGCAGGTAGGAAATCCAGGCCAGAACCGGCAGGATTATGAGTGCCAGCGGCAGGCTCATCATGATGATGATGAAGGCGATGACGGCCGGGCTGGTCCCGGAGTCTGCCATCATGGGCGACATCATCCCGGCCAGGCCCGCTGGCAGCAACGCCAGACCCGCCAGCACCGAAACGAGCACGAGCACAGGTTTCAGCAGCCGGCTTCTCGGTGTTGCAGCGTCATCGGTCATGTCCGCCTCCCAGCTTCACCCTATAAATGGTGGCATTCGTGCGGCTCAGGCAAGGGCAGACGCGTCGCGCGCGCCCGTCTCCGGGAGGGACCCGTGCGTGACGTTGGGGGAACGCTGACGGCGTCTGGCACGACGCCGCGGGTGTCATGGCGTACAGGCCGGATGACTACCGCACCATCCAGCTGACCAGCAGCAGGACGAACAGGCCGGCGCTGACGGCCTGCCAGAAGCGGGCGGGGTCGCGTTCCATCAGGGACAGGTCGCGGCGCGGCGGGACGGCGGCGGCGCTGCCGCTTTCCAGCACATGGATCAGTTCCTCGACATCGGCGAAGCGGTCGGCGGGGTCGACCGACAGGGTCCGCAGGAGCGCGGCCTCCAGCCAGGCGGGCATGTCGGGGCGGTGGGTGGTGGGGCGGACCGGCCTGTCGAAGCGGATGCGGCTGAAGTCCGTCTCCTGACCGCAGGGATAGTCGCCGGTGAACAGGCGGTACAGGGTGACACCGAGGGCATACTGGTCGGTCAGGGCGTCGCCGGGATTGCCGGCAAACATCTCGGGCGCGCGATAGCCGGGGGTGCCGGGGGCCTCGGCTTCCGCGAACTCCTCGATGCGCGGCAGGCGGGCGACGCCGAGGTCGATCAGCTTCAGGCCGCCATCACTCTCCAGGATCACATTGTCGGGCTTGATGTCGCGGTGCGTGATGCCCGACCGGTGCAGCGCTGCGACGGCGCGCGACAGGCGGATGGACAGGTCGACGCCCTCGGGGATCTGGAAGGTCGCCTCGGCGATGCGGGCGTGGAGGGTGCGGCCGAGATAGAGGGGCTGGGCGATATAGAGCCGGCTCTGGCGGCCGGAATCCAGCGTCAGGGTCTTGCCCACATACGGGCTGTCGATGCGCCGGCCGATGAAGCTTTCGCGCAGAAAGGCCCCGCGCGCCCCGCTTTCCGACAGCAGTTTGGGCTTGGGGAATTTCAGCACCAGACGGGGGCCGCCCTCCCCGTCCCGGGCCACAAAGATGCGGGTGTATTTGCCGTCCGACAGCAGCCGCTCCAGCCAGAAGCCATCGACATTTTCGCCGGCCCGGGGTGCGGGGAGGATGGGCAGACCGGCGGCCTCGGCCCCGATGGCGTCCTGATCCACTGCCCCGATGCGGATCACGTCGATGACGATGGCAGTAGCGTTGTCGCGGGTGCCCGCCGTCCCGGCCGCGTCAACGATGGCCTGGGCGTCGGCCTCGGGCGAGGCGCGGCGGGCCAGAAGCCAAGTCAGGTCCTCCTCGCTGACCACACCATGGACGCCGTCTGTGGTCAGCAGCAGCCGGTCGTGGGCCTTCAGCGGCACGGCCCGGGTGTCGAGGCGCAGGTCCGGCTCGATCCCGACAGCGCGGTAGAGCACGTGATTGAGACCCGGCTGGGCCAGGACATGATCCTCGGTGAGCCGGGTCAGGACGCCGTCGCGAAAATGCCAGGCCCGGCTGTCGCCGACATGCAGGGCCGTGGCCTCGCGCCCGCGCAGGACCAGGGCGGTGAAGGTGGTGGCGGCCCCGGTCATGTCCGGATCAGACCGACCCTTGGCGTGGAGCCAGCGGTTATAGCCGGTGAGCGCCGCGAGACCGGCGGCGGCCACGCCCTTCAGCGGGTTCTGGTCGGCCCAGGCGTCGATGAAGCTGCGGCCGGCCAGTTCCGACGCCACCCGTCCGGCCTTCGACCCGCTGACGCCGTCGGCGACGAGCGCAACCATGCCGTTCAGGGCCTGTTCGGACGGCGTCCCGAGATGGACGGCCCCGAAATCCTGGTTGTCCGTGCGCGGTCCGAGCGCCGTGGCGAAGCCCGCCGCGATCTGAAGCCTGCCGTCGGTCTCCATGCACGCATCCCCCCGCCGCCCTGAAAGAGACTTCACTTCGTAACTTGGATGCAAGGGCGTTCGCCCCTATATTGGTCTTGCCGGGGCTTGCTCCGGATATGGCGATAAACGCGCTTGTAATAAGCGGACCGGACCCGGGTGCGATTCCCGGCGGCTCCACCATCTTCTCCCCGCGTTATCGGCGGAGGCATATGGGGCCGACTAGCATCGACGGACGTGTAAAGAAGACTGCTTTCGCTCGTCCTGGCCCACCGTATCGGGCCATTTTCTAACTGCGAACGATAACTTCGCTGGAGAAGTCCGCCTCGCCGCGTAATGCGGTTCGGTTGATTTCGAACACTTAAGTCCCGGGGGTTCAGATCCTCGGGCGGGGCCTGTCGGGAGCCTGGCAACAGAATCCCGGCACTTCCTCCGACACATCCCCTGAATTGCCATCTTTCGCCCGCCGCCCGGCAAGGCTATCTGTCGCCGGGCTAGTGAGGGTTTCATGGCTGAAGACACGCCGCCGATCGATGAGATGCAGTATGAGAAGCTGGCGCAGGATGCCCTGCGCGGGGTGATCCGTGCTGCCCTCGAGCGCGCCGCCAGCCCGTCGGGCATTCCCGGGGCCCATCATTTTTACATCACTTTCAAGACCCGGGGGCCGGGCGTCTCCGTCCCGCCCGATGTGGTGGCCAAATATCCCGATGAGATGACCGTCGTCCTCCAGCACCAGTACTGGGACCTGTCGGTCGAGCCCGAGCTGTTTTCAGTCATGCTCAAGTTCGGCGGCATGCCCAAGGTTCTGGTCGTGCCCTATACGGCCGTGACCCGCTTCTATGACCCGAGCGTGCAGTTCCTGCTACAGTTCGAGGCTCCCGAGGCGGTCGCCGAACCCGTGGCCGAGCTGCCGGCCCCCACCCGGACAGAGGCCCCGCCGCCCGGCGACGATGAGGGCCCGAAGGTGGTCTCGCTGGACCAGTTCCGGAAGAAATAGACCATGCGCTGGCGGGTTGTGATGGTCGTGCTGCTGTGCCTGATGGCCGGCACGGCCAGCGCCCGCCAGACCGCCCCGAGCCGGTTCGAGGGCTGGGCCGCCGCCATCATCGCCGCGGACTGGCGCGACGGCGCCGGCCAGCCGATCGAGGCCTTCGACAATGCCCGGCGCGATCTGGTGGCGGGCTTTCTCACCGCCGGCTTCGACCGCGCGTCCCTCGTCGACTACAGCCTGCGACCGGATCGCTCCCCGGCCACGCCCGCGTCAGCTGCCGTCGTCGGGGTGGCGGAGGTCGCGGCCCGGGCCACACGCGGTTGTCTGCTGTATTTCACCGCCCACGGCAGCCCTGACGGCATGGTGTTCGGGCCCGACCGGATGCTGACCCCGACCGCCATGGCCACCCTCGTGCGCGGCTGGTGTCAGGACAGGCCGACGATCGTCATCGTCTCCGCCTGCTTCTCCGGGATTTTCGTGGACGGTCTGGCCGGACCCAACCGCATGATCCTGACTGCGGCGCGCCGCGACCGCTCCTCCTTCGGCTGCAGCGCCGAGGCGACCTGGCCCTATTTCGACGGCTGCGTGATCCAGACCCTGCCGACGGCCACCGACTTCATCGCCCTGTCCCACGGGGTCAGGGCCTGCGTTGCGGCCCGTGAGACGGCCGAGGGGCTGAGCCCGGCGTCCGAACCGCAGGTCCGGATCGGGGCCGCGATGCAGCTACTGTTGCCGACGCTGCGGTTCATCCGGCCGCCAGGTCAGGACTGACGCGGAAAGGCCCGGATGGTGATGCGTTCGCGGTCGCCCTCGCGCCGCTCGACCAGCAGCCGCGCGACCTGGGCGTCGTCGTGGAACAGATAGCCCTTGATCGCGTCCAGCAGGGCCTTGGCCAGATTGTCCAGATCCATCCATGGCGGATCGCCGATGTGCTCCATCACGATCTCGACGACATAGTCGCCATAGGCCGGGCGCGCTCCGCGCCACTCCTTGCGGAAAAACTCATAGACCAGCGGCTTGTAGTACCGGGCCTGGGTGGTCAGGCCGTCGATCATGATGACGACGGCGTCGCCTTCTTCGCGCGCGCGGACCTTGCCCGAGACGATCCAGGCCTCGGTCATGGGTTGCGGGTCATGGGTTGCGGGTCATGGGCGCGCGCCTCGGCTTGTCCGTCATGCGCCCCGTGCTACACCGCCGCCCATCCTCCCGCCACGCCCTGATGAGCCGCAGCCGATGACAAGCCACCGCACCGAGACCGACACCTTCGGCCCCATCGAGGTCGCCGCCGACCGCTATTGGGGGGCCCAGGCCCAGCGCAGCCTCGGCAATTTCAAAATCGGCTGGGAGAAACAACCGCTGCCGATCGTGCGGGCGCTGGGGATCGTCAAGCGCGCTGCGGCCGAGACCAATATGGCGCTGGGGCGGCTGGACCCGGCCATCGGCAACACCATCGTGCGGGCTGCCGACGAGGTGATCGAGGGCAAGCTGAACGCGCATTTCCCGCTGGTGGTCTGGCAGACCGGGTCGGGCACCCAGTCGAACATGAACGCCAATGAGGTGATCAGTAACCGCGCCATCGAGATGCTGGGCGGGGAGATGGGCTCGAAAAAGCCGGTCCACCCCAACGACCACGTCAATATGAGCCAGTCGTCCAACGACACCTATCCCACGGCCATGCACGTCGCCTGCGCCGAGGAGGTGGTGCATCGCCTGCTGCCGGCCCTGCAACAGCTGCGCAACGCCCTGAACGACAAGGCCGAGGCGTGGAAGGGCATCATCAAGATCGGCCGCACCCACACCCAGGACGCCACGCCCCTGACCCTCGGTCAGGAGTTCAGCGGCTATGTCCAGCAGGTGGCCAAGGGCATCGAGCGGATCGAGAGCACCCTGCCCGACCTGATGCAGCTGGCCCAGGGCGGCACGGCCGTCGGCACCGGACTGAACGCGCCCGTGGGCTTTGCGGAAGGCGTGGCCGACCGGATCGCGGCGATTACCGGGCTCAAGTTCACCACCGCCCCCAACAAGTTCGAGGCCCTCGCCGCCCATGACGCCATGGTGTTCAGCCACGGGGCCATCAACACGGTGGCCGCGTCGCTGTTCAAGATCGCCAACGACATCCGATTCCTGGGGTCCGGCCCGCGCTCGGGTCTGGGCGAACTGGCCCTGCCGGAGAACGAGCCGGGCTCGTCGATCATGCCGGGCAAGGTCAATCCGACCCAGTGCGAGGCCCTGACCCAGGTCTGTGTCCAGGTGTTCGGCAACCACGCGGCGATCACCTTCGCCGGGTCGCAGGGGCATTTCGAGCTGAACGTGTTCAACCCGGTGATGGCCTACAATTTCCTGCAGTCGGTCCGGCTGATGGCCGATGCGGCGGTCAGCTTCACCGAGAACTGCGTGGTCGGGATCGAGCCCCGGATCGACAATATCGAGCGCGGCCTGAACAACTCGCTGATGCTGGTCACGGCCCTGAACGGCAAGCTGGGCTATGACGCCTGCGCGAAGATCGCAAAGACCGCGCACAGGAACGGCACCACCCTGCGGGAAGAAGCCGTCGGCGGCGGCTATCTGACCGATGCCGAGTTCGACGAAGCTGTACGGCCGGAGAAGATGATCTCGCCAGGGTGATGTCTCCCCGCCCCGGTCAGTGGCGGGAATGGCGATTCAGATGTAGGTTCCCTCATGGGCAAGGCCGAACTGAAGATCGCGATCGATCCCGCGCTTGTCGCGGAGACCAAAAGGCTGGGTGTGGACCTGCGGACCGCGGGCTTGGCAGGCGTCGAGCTGGCGGTCGCCCGACGCAGGAACGCTCTGATGACCGACGCGGAACGGGCGCGGGATGCCCGCGCCTGGGCCGACGAAAACGCAGAGGCGCTGAAAGCCTATCGTTTGCGCATCGAGCGCGACGGCGTCTTCGGTGAGGACTTGCGGACCTGGTGATGCGCCACTTTGACGTGTTTGCGAACCCGTCACCCCGCTCCCGCATCGCCGCTCCCTACCTCGTCCTGATGCAATCCCATTTTGTGGAGGAAATGCCGACGGCGTTGATCGCGCCCTTGATTCCGGGAGCCTCGCAGCGGCGACTTCACCTGTGTGTCTATCCCGATCCATTTCAACGACGAGCCGCTGCATCTGTCGCTGCCCGAAATGGCACCGGTTCTACGATCTGAACTGAGGCGAACGGTTGGCGATCTCAAGCGCTTCGAAGACGAGATCCGCCGTGCCCTCGACCGGCTGTTCACCGGCTTCTGATCAGGGCTTGTCGCGGATGGTCGCCCCCACCGGCATGAGGGCCAGCTTGGCCAGTTCCAGATCCTTGAGGGCGAAGGGGATGCCGATGATGGTGATGGCCTCGGCCACGGCGATGACGATGTGGGACAGGGCGATGTACCAGCCGGCGAACACGAACCAGATCACGTTCAGGCCGACGCCGAAACAGCCGACGTCCTTGCCTCCGGTCTCGCCGGCCCACACGACCTCGCGCCCGAACGGCCAGAAGGAATAGCTGGCGATCCGCCAGGCGGCGAAGGACCAGGGCAGGCCGACGACGGTGATGGCCAGGATCGCCCCGCCCAGCAGCCACAGCAGACCGCTGAGCCAGCCGCCGAAGATGAACCACAGAATGTTCAGGATCAGCCGGATCACGCATCGCCTCCCGCCGGCAGAAGGCCGACCCATTCGATATAGGCGTCCTCGGGTTGCGATAGCAGCAGGCTGTCCGTGAATTCGCGGTAACCCCGTCCGGCGGCGCGCCCCCTGGCCGGGGCGAGGCGACGGCATGGAAAAAGGCGCCAGAGTGTGAGACGGTTTGCCGTCGTCCGTCGGCGAGCGTTGGGAGGAATGATGGCCGAGATCATCAATCTGAACCGGGTCCGGAAGGACCGCGAAAAGACGGCTGCCCGGGCGGAGGCCGCGGCGAACCGCGTCGCCCACGGCGTGACCAAGGCCCGGCGCGAGGCGGCGAGAGCGGAGCGCGAGCGGCTGGCGCGGCTTCTGGACCAGACCCGGCGGGAGGACTGACCCTGGGCGCGACGTTCGACCCCAAGGCCTCCGATCGCACCCGCTACGGGCTGATCGGACTGCTCGCCATCCAGCGGGCCCGGGCCATTCAGCAACGGCGCGCGCAGGAAGCCGCCGCCGCCAGGCCGGACGGTGAGGCGGAAAGCGGGGCCAAACGTCCGAAAAAACGGGGCTGGTTCGGCTAGGTCACCTTCGGGGCCCGCGTCAGCAGGACCTGTCCGCCCAGAACCAGCGCCAGTCCCGCCGCGGCCGACCAGCCGAACCGGGCGTCCTCGAACAGCGCCGACACCAGAATGGCAATCGGCGGAGTCAGGGCTGAAATATAGCTGGCCAGGGCATAGCCGCGCGCCCTGGCGACCGTGAAATAGATCACAAAGGCCACGACCGACCCCAGCACGGCCAGATAGACCAGCGAGATCAGATAGCCGGGCGACGGGTCGATCGTGAACCGGGCCCCGGTGGCGAGACCGAACACCACCAGCATGACCGTGCCATAGCCCATGGCCCAGCCGGTCTGGGGCAGGATCGCGGTGCCCTGCTCCTGACCCCGCCACGAGAAATAGTTTCCCACCGCGGCGCTCAGAACCGCGAGACAGGCCAGGCCGATGCCGGTCAGGGCGCGGGTGTCGAACCCGGTGCCCAGAGCCTCGCCGGCCGACAGCACGGCCACACCCGCGATCCCGAGTCCCGCCCCGATCCAGGCCGCGCGGGACGCCTTCTGGCCCACGACGAGCCGGAACAGCAAGAGGTTGAGAAAGGCAAGGGCCGCAAAGACGACCGCCACGATGGCCGAGGTCACCCGTGCCTCGGCCGCATAGGTGAAGGAGTAGCTGATGGCGAAGACGAAGGCGCCCTGCCCCAGCGCCGCCAGATGCTGGCCGCGGGTCAGGCGCAGGGAGCGCCCGGTGAGGGCACAGCCGGCGAACAGGACCAGCGCCGCCAGTCCGAACCGCCAGGTCAGGGAAGCCACCGGATCGACCGTCCCCAGCTGCCAGGTGATGGCGTACCAGGTCGTGCCCCAGATGACGGCGCAGATCACCACGCCACCGACAGCGAGAAGGTCGGCAGACGGCCGGCGCAATCGGGACAGGATCAAGGGGAGACTCACAGGACCGGCACAGGGGACCGCCGCTGATGGCGCCCGGGCCCGCGGGTTGCAACCCGGCTTAACCCCGCAGTCTGAGGGATGCCCTCTCGGCTTCCGGAACAGCGTCGTAAACGCTGGGGGGCCAGATCCTCAGCCGTGCCTGCGCCGCTTCCAGCGGCTCCGCGAACAGGGCTTCATAGTCGAGCCCCGGCAGCCACTCCGCCCGCCGGCCGTTCCGCCACGCCTGCAGCACCGCGCGTCGCGCGGGCACGGACGGGTTTTCGCGCTGGATCTCCCGGGCCGCACCCCAGCCGATGAAGCCGAAGCCGAGGTTCCGCGTCTGGGCAAAGGAAAAACTGACCACACAGGCCTCGCCCAGCGCATCGGTCCCGTAGCCGGTCAGGACGTGCCAGATGTCATGCACGTCACGCAGGCGGCGCGAGTACCAGACCACGGGATGCGGCGCGTCGATCTCGGGCGTCACTTCCCGCGCCGTGGCCGCGAGACCGTCGGCGGTGAAGCCCCTGGCCTCGCGGAAGCTGCGGTAGGTGGCCCCCACGGTGCCCGGCGCAAAGCGGGCCAGCCAGAGCGGGTCGTCCAGACGGTGGGCCAGTTCATCACGCAGATAGGCCTGACGGCCGCCCTCCACGGTTCCCAGCATACGGTTGTAGCCGCGTGCGCCCGACCGGCCGGTCAGGGCCCGCATGATCTCGAACACCTGGGTGGTGTCCTCCTTGTCACGGACCAGTTTGCGGAACGCGCGAAAGGCGGTCAGCGGACGCAAGGTCTGGGGGCGCAAGGTCCGGGGGGGCAAGGTCTGCGGGCGGAGGGTCTCGACGTCGGCGGGGTGGACGGCGGTATCCATCATGATCAAAACCATCCAGGGCCTGAATCCAGATCCTGCCACAATCGACCCCTTCCCACCAAGCCCCTGCCGAGGACATCGTGCTCAAGAAACGTTCCGTCCTCCTCGCGGGTCACGCCACCTCGGTGGCGCTGGAGCCCGAGTTCTGGGCGGTTCTGGATCGCATCGCCGCCGTGCGCGGCCTGAGCCATGCGGGCCTGCTGGCCACCATTGACGCGGAACGCGGCCGCCGGCCCCTGGCCTCGGCGTGCCGGTTGCTGGCACTGGAGTTCGCGGCGTCAGCGGACGCTGCTGGTGAACCCTGATACGCCAGCGCATTATGGATGTCTGATTCGAGGCATAGACCATGGCGACCGACCGGACCCTTCTCCCACCGCTCATCTTCGGAAGTCTGGTGGCGGTCGGCCTGATCGGAGCCGGAATCGCCATAGGCGGCGGCGTGATCAACGCCCAGACCGGCAACCGGCAGGTCACCGTCCGGGGCCTGGCGGAACGCAACGTCACGGCAGATCTGGCCATCCTGCCGTTGCGGTTCACGGTCGCCGGCGAGGACCTGCCTGCGGTCCAGGGCCGGATCGACGAGGATCTGACCCGGGTCCGGACCTTCCTGCGGGAGCAGGGCTACGGCGATGATATCGTCACCATTGGCCGTCTTGAGGTCACCGACACCCAGTCGCAGAGCTATGCGCCGTCGCCCGGCACGCCGCGTTACATCGTCGCCCAGACTGTCACGGTGCGCACCAATGACGTGGCGCGCGTCGCCCAGACCGAGCGCGCGCTCAACGGTCTGGTCCGTCAGGGCGTGCTCCTCGATTTCACCGCCCCGACCTATGTCTTCACCCGACTGAACGCGGTGCGGCCGGAGATGATCGCGGAGGCCACGGCCTCGGCCCGTTCGGGGGCGGAACAGTTCGCCAAGGACGCCGGCGCGCCTCTGGGCCCCATCAAACAGGCGACCCAGGGATCGTTCGAAATCCTGGCGCGCGAGGACGTCGACACGGAATCGACCTCGCTGGACAAGCGGGTGCGGGTCGTGGCGACCGTCACCTATCAGCTGAAGTAAGGGTCCCCTCCCCGCCGCCGTCACGGCGAAGAGGGGAGTCCGGGTCAGTTCGCCGGAGCCGGAGCCGGTGTCGGCAGGGTCGGCGGTTCGATGTCCGGCATCCGCGGCGCGTCCGGCAGGGACGGCAGGTTCACATCGACGGCGACATTCGTGTCGGCCGCGTCCTGCACCGGATTTCCGCCGCCGCTGAACAGGACGAAGGCGATGATGGCGACCACCACCAGCAGGCCGCCGACAAGAAAGGCCATGCCGGCCCCGCCGCCGCGGCGCTCGGGCTGGACATTGACGGTCGTGTGCCGCTCGGGCTCGACCACCACGCGTTCGGGCGGAAGGTTGGGATCCGTCATCGCCTACTGTCCGCTCGGGGCCGAGGGTGCCGCGACTTCCGGCAGGTTGACGTCGACGTCGATGTCCTTGGTCTCCGGCGTCATGCCGCCGCCCGCGAAGACGAAATAGGCGACGATCGCCAGCACCACCACGATCCCTCCGACGATGAACGCCAGACCGGCGTTGCCGCCGCCACTGCTGTTTGAATTCTCGGCCATTTTATAGGTCCCTCTCAGAGTTGTTCCCTGCGGCGACCAAACGACGGCCACGCTTGCCGGTTCCGGCGAGGGTCGATGAGGGACTGACTTTGCGGTCTGTGCTCATTATGTTCCGGTCTCATCCGTTTGCTGCCGAGCCCCTGATTCCTTGACCGACGCCCTGCCCGCCCCCCGCATCTCAGATCTCGCCCGTTCGCGGGGCCCCAACGGCGTGGCTTCCGGGACGCCAGACTATCTGTCGGGGCTCAATCCGGAGCAGCGGGCGGCGGTCGAGGCGACGGAGGGCCCGGTGCTGGTGCTGGCCGGGGCCGGGACCGGCAAGACGCGGGTCCTGACCACACGGCTGGCCCACATCCTGGCCACCGGCCGGGCGAAGCCGTGGGAACTGCTGGTCGTCACCTTCACCAACAAGGCCGCACGCGAGATGCGCGAGCGGATCACCCATCTGATCGGGCCTTCGGCCGAGGGCCTGCGCTGGCTGGGCACCTTCCACAGCGTGGCCGCCTCGATCCTGCGCCGGCACGCGGAACTGGTCGGACTGAAGTCCACCTTCACCATCCTCGACACGGACGACCAGGAGCGGCTGCTGAAACAGCTGCTGGAAGCGGCCAACATCGACACCAAGCGGTGGACGCCGAAATCCCTGTCAGGCCTGATCGACCACTGGAAGAACCGCGGCTGGACGCCCGATAAACTGCCGCCGGGCGAGGATTTCGCCAATGGCAAGGGTCAAGCCCTGTACGCTGCCTACCAGTCCCGGCTGGCGACCCTGAACGCCTGCGACTTCGGCGACCTGCTGCTGCACAACCTGACGATTCTGTCGAAACATACGGATATCGCAGAAGAATATCGCCGGCGGTTTCGCTACATCCTGGTCGACGAGTATCAGGACACCAATGTCGCCCAGTATCTGTGGCTGCGGCTGCTGACCTCCTCGATCGGCAATGTCTGCTGCGTCGGCGACGACGACCAGTCGATCTATGGTTGGCGCGGCGCAGAAGTCGACAACATCCTGCGGTTTGAAAAGGATTTTCCGGGCGCGAAGATCGTCAAGCTGGAGCGCAACTACCGCTCGACCAGCCATATCCTCGGGGCCGCCTCGGGCCTGATCGCGGCCAACCGCGACCGGCTGGGCAAGACGCTGTGGACCGAGGACCAGACCGGCGACAAGGTCCGGGTGCGTGGCGTCTGGGACGGCGAGGCCGAGAGCCGGCTGATCGCCGACGAGATCGAGACGGCGCGCCGCGAAGGCATCAGTTACAAGGACATGGCCGTCCTTGTTCGCGCGTCGTTCCAGATGCGAGCGTTCGAGGAGCGGTTCGTCCTCCTCGCCATTCCCTATACGGTCATCGGGGGTCCGCGCTTCTTCGAGCGGGCCGAGATCCGTGACGCCCACGCCTATCTGCGCCTGATCCAGTCCGAGGACGACGACCTCGCCTTCGAGCGGATCGTCAACACACCCAAGCGCGGCGTCGGCGACACCAGTGTGCAGAAGATCCTGCAGATCGCCCGGCACCGGGGCGTATCGGCCATGAGCGCGGTGCGTGAGCTGATCGTCTCCGACGAACTGCAGGCGCGGACCCGCACCGCCCTGTCGACCTTCGTGCGCGACCTGGACCGCTGGCGGGCCCTGGCGGGCGACACCCGCCACTGGCTGCTGACCGAGACGGTGCTGGAGGAGAGCGGCTATGTCGACATGCACAAGGCCGACCGCGCCACCGGCCCGGCCCGACTCGACAACCTGAAAGAGCTGACCCAGGCCATGCAGTCGTTCGAGACGCTGGGCGCCTATCTGGAGCACGTCTCGCTGGTCATGGATCTGGATCGCGGCCCGTCGTCGGACGCAGTCCAGATCATGACCCTGCACGGGGCCAAGGGGCTGGAGTTCCCGCTGGTCTTCCTGCCGGGCTGGGAGGAAGGCGTCTTCCCCAGCCAGCGCAGCATCGACGAGAAGGGCGAGAAGGGCCTCGAGGAGGAACGCCGCCTCGCCTATGTCGGCGTCACCCGGGCCAAATCAGACGCCCGCATCTCGTTTGCCGCCAACCGTCTGGTCTATGGCCGCTGGACCAGCCAGCTGCCCAGCCGCTTCGTCGACGAACTGCCCATCGCCCATGTCGAGGCCGAGTCAGACACCGGCTACTACGGGGCCTCGACCGGCATGAAGGAGGCCAAGAGCCGCTGGGACGACGCCCCCTCCTTCGGGGCCGGCTACACCTCCCCCGGCTGGCAACGCGCGAAAGCCTTCACCGCGGGCCAGACCCCGGGAGCTCGCCCCGCCCGCAAGGCGATCATCGAGGGCGAAGGCCGGCTGATCGCCACCGCCGACCCCAAATCCGGCAGCGGCTTCACCAAGGGCGACCGCGTCTTCCACCAGAAATTCGGCTACGGCAGCGTGCGCGTGATCGAGGGCAACAAGCTGACCGTCGAGTTCGAGAAGGCCGGCGAGAAGAAGGTGATCGACACGTTCGTGGAGAAGGCGGAGTGACGCTTTCGCTTGTTTTTGCTAACGTAGCGACATGGCAGACGGCGCTCTGAACCTGACGTTCGACGACTACCTTTCCGCCAAGATTGTGGAGAAGGCGAAGGCCATGGGCGTGTCGCCTCTGAAACTGGCCACGACACTCCTGGATCAGCAACTCGTCGACTATGACGACTTCGTGTGGATCAACGGCGATCCGCGGACCGATCGGGTTGCGCCGGCGGATCTTGAAGGGGCTCGCGATTGGGACGACGTCCGACCGGAGTTTCTCGCGCTCATCGAGCGGACGTTCGGCCCTGAATGAGGGTCAAGCTGACGCGTCTGGCGCAGCAAGATTTCGTCGATCAGATCGACTGGCTGAAAGCCCGCTCGCCCTCCGCAGGCAACAGGGCGGCCAGGTCGATCGTAGAGGCTCTCGATGTGCTTCGAGCGTTTCCTGACGCCGGGCCGTCCGTGGACATCGAACTCCGCGAAAAACATGTTCGCTTCGGGATGTATGGCTTTGTGATCGAATATGAGCGGCACGCTTCGGTCATCGTTGTGACCCGTATCTATCACGGGGCTCAGGATCGCTCGCGGGACTGACACGCGCGTCACGGCGACCCGCGGCCGACCAGACCGGGCTTCATTGTCCGACCTTTCCGGGTGAAGCTGACGCCTCCTGAGCCTCGCCGGAACCCCCGCCATGACGCCCCGCCCCTTCACCCGCCGCAGCGCCCTCGCCCTGTCCACGACGGCCGCCCTGTCCCCGGCCCTGCCCGCCCTCGCCCGCGCGCCGCGGCCCGGCTTCGTCGCGCGGGACGGCATGGCCCTGACGCTGGACGGGCGGCCGTACCGGTTCGCGGGGTTCAACGCCTGGTATCTGGCCTGGCTGGGGGCCGATGCGGACTTCGGCGACCGCGACCGGCTGGCGCGCGAGCTGGACCGGCTGCAGGCCGACGGCGTCAACAATCTGCGCCTCGCCGCCTCGGCCGAGCATTCGCCGCTGAGGAACTCGGTCCGTCCGGCGTTCCGCGACGCCACCGGCGACTGGAACGAGACCCTGCTGGTCGGCCTCGACCACGCCATGGCGGAGATCGGCCGGCGCGGCATGAAGGCGGTGCTGTACCTGACCAATTTCTGGGAGTGGTCGGGCGGGATGATGACCTATCTGTCCTGGGTCAACGGCGGCCGCTATCTGGACATGAACGACCCGGCCCATCCGTGGCCGGCCTTTCCTGACTTCATCGCCGACTTCTACCGCAGTCCGGAGGCGGTGGGCCTGTATCACGACTGGGTCCGGGCCGTGGTCACGCGCGTCAACGCCGTGACCGGTATCGCCTATGCCGACGACCCGGCCCTGATGGCCTGGCAGCTGGCCAATGAACCCCGCCCGGCGGGGGGCGAGGCCGCGGCCCTGGCGGTCCTGCCGGACTTCATGGCCTGGGTGAACGGGACGGCGCGACTGATCAAGACGCTGGACCCCAACCATCTGGTCTCCACCGGGGCGGAGGGACTGAAGGGCGCGATCGAGCGACCGGACATCGTCCTCGACAGCCACCGCTCGCCCGACATCGACTATCTGACCGCCCACATGTGGCCGGGCAACTGGAGCTGGCTGAGCCTGGACGACATGGCCGGCACCGACGCGGAGGCCCGCCGTCAGACCGCCGATTACATCGCCCGCCACATCGGTTTCGCGCGCGACCTGAACAGACCGCTGGTGATCGAGGAGTTCGGCTATCCCCGCGACGGCAACCGCTATGATCCGGCGACACCGACGACCCTGCGCGACCGCTTCTATGGCGAGGTCCAGGCCGCCGTTCTGGCCGATGCCCGGACCGGGGGGCCGCTGGTCGGGTCCAACATCTGGGCCTGGAACGGCGAGGGCCGGGCCCGCCATCCCGACTTTCGTGCCCGGGCGGGCGAGTCCGGCTGGGTCGGCGATCCACCGCACGAGCCGCAGGGCTGGTACGGGGTGTTCGAGAGCGACCGGTCGACCCGGGATCTGGTCCGGGCCCATGCCGCCGCCCTCGCGGCAGTCTGAGCCGCCCCACACCCTTCCTTAACGAGGTCTTGCCAACGTCCGGCCGTGCGCGCCGTCCCTGCCCAGACCGAGTCGTCCGACCCCGGCCCGCCCCTGTGGGAGCAGGCCGCGGCGATGTTTGTGGTGGTCATGCTGACCCAGGCCCTGATCGGCCCGGTGTTCGCCCCGACCCAGGAGGAGACGCCGGTCCTGCGGCTGGTCTGGCTGCCGGTCTATGCCGTCATCGCCGGGCTGATCGCCCTCAGGCCGGGGGCCATGGTGCGGGCCTGGCCGGCGTGGCTGATCCTCGGTCTGCTGGTCCTGCACGCCTTCGCCTCCAAATGGTGGTCGATCGATCCGGGCGTGACCCAGCGGCGGGTCATCGCCATGGCCCTGTCCAGCGCCTTCGCCATCTATCTGGGCGTCGCCTTCACCGGCCGTCATCTGCCCCGGCTGCTGATGCTGTCGGTCCTGTTCATGGGGCTGGGCAGCCTGGTCATGATCCTCGTCAACCCGACCATCGGCATCCACCAGGCCGAGAACGCCGGCCTGTGGCGGGGCCTCTGGTATGAGAAGAACCAGATGGGGCTGGTCATGTCGGCCGGGGCGGTCGCGGCCGCGGCCTGCCTCGCCGCCAGCGATCCGCGCCGCCTCTTGCCGGCGATCACCCTCGTCGTCACCACCCTGCTGGTGCTGGCGACCCAGTCCAAGACCTCCCTGCTGTGTCTGATCGTGGGCGTGGGGGCGATCGCGGCCCTGTGGGCGATGCGCCGCGGCGGAGCGGCCTTCTCGATCGTGGCCCTGTGGCTGGGCGTCGTCCTGACGGCCGCCATCGGCTATGTGTTCATCACCGATCCGGCCGCGGTCCTGACCGCACTGGGCAAGGATCCGTCCCTGACCGGCCGGACCGACATCTGGGTCGCCCTCATGCGGGAGGTCGACGAGCGACCGTGGACCGGCTTTGGCTACAGCGCCTTCTGGGGGGTCGACTCGGTGCCGGCCGCCTTCATCCGGGCGGAGACCCAGTGGCCGGTGCCCTCGGCGCACAATGGCTGGATCGACCTGCTGATCCAGCTGGGCTGGCCGGGGGCCGTCCTGACCGGGCTCACGGTGGCCCTCGCCACCGTCGTGACCCTGTTCCGGATCCCCGGGGCCGGCGCGCGCGAGGGCTGGTGGGGCGTCGGCTATCTGGGGGTCTTTCTGCTGCTCAGCCTGTCCGAGAGCGTGCTGCTCAGCCACGCCAACCTGCCTTGGACCCTGCTGCTGGCCATCCTCGCCCGCGCCCTGACAGCGGCTCCGGCCCCGGTCCGGGGCCCGGCTGCCCCCGGCCTTGCCCGGCCGCGCCGGGGGGCCTACCAGACGGGTCCCCGAATCGCCGCACACTCAGGCCATGCCCGCCTCCGCCAGTCCGTCCCTGTTCGATGACATCCCCGAGGCCCCGAAGCCGGCGGCCCCTGCCCCTGCGCCCGCAGCGGCACTGACCCCGCAGTCGGCCGCCCCCGCACAGCCCGCCGCCCCCGGCAGCTACTCCGCCTCCTCGATCGAGGTGCTGGAGGGGCTGGAGCCCGTCCGCAAACGCCCGGGCATGTATATCGGGGGCACCGACGAACGCGCCCTGCACCATCTGTTCGCCGAGGTGCTGGACAACGCCATGGACGAGGCCGTGGCCCGCCATGCGAAACTGATCACCGTCGATCTGGACTCCGAGGGCTTCCTGTCGGTCCGCGACGACGGCCGCGGCATCCCGGTCGACCCCCACCCCAAACACCCCGGCAAGTCGGCGCTGGAGGTGGTCATGACCGTGCTCCACTCGGGCGGCAAATTCTCGGGCAAGGCCTATGAGACCTCGGGCGGCCTGCACGGCGTCGGCGTCTCGGTCGTCAATGCGCTCTCGGATCAGCTGGACGTCACCGTCTGGCGTGACGGTTTCGAGTGGAAACAGTCCTTCAGCCGGGGCCTGCCGCTGGGGTCGATCCAGCAGGTCCAGCCCTCGAGGAAGCGCGGCACCCTGATCCGCTTCCATCCCGATGCCGAGATCTTCGGCGTCGGCGCGGCCTTCAAGCCGGCGCGTCTGTTCCGCATGGCCCGGTCCAAGGCCTATCTGTTCCGCGGCGTCGAGATCAAATGGACCTGTGCCGCCGACCGCATCACCGATGCGACGCCGGAGACCGCGACCTTCCACTTCCCCAACGGCCTGGCCGACGCCCTGGCCGAGCGGATCGGCGAGCTGGAAACCGTCACCCCGACCTTCTCGGGCCGGGTCGAGCGAAAGGGCGAGGCCGGGGCGGTCGAATGGGCCGTGGTCTGGTCGCCGATCGGCTTTGGCGAGGCTGACGGCTTCGTCCAGTCCTACTGCAACACCGTGTCCACGCCCGACGGCGGCACGCACGAGGCCGGCTTCCGCGCCGCCCTGGTCAAGGGGCTGAAGGCCTATGGCGACCTGACGCACGAGAAGCGCGCGGTCCAGATCACGGCCGAGGACGTCATCGCCAACGCCGGGGCCATGATCAGCGTCTTCGTGCGCAACCCCGAATTCCAGGGCCAGACCAAGGACCGGCTGTCCTCGCCCGACGCCCAGCGGCTGGTCGAGGCCCTGCTGCGCGATCCGCTGGACCACTGGCTGACCGAAAACCCCAAACAGGCCAATGTCCTGCTGGGCTTCATCATCGAACGGGCCGAGGACCGCCTGCGCCGCCGCAAGGACAAGGAGGTCCAGCGCGCCCAGGCCACCCGCAAGCTGCGCCTGCCCGGCAAGCTCAGTGACTGCAGCCGCCAGTCGGCCAATGGCACCGAACTGTTCATCGTCGAGGGGGATTCGGCCGGCGGCTCGGCCAAACAGGCGCGCGACCGCACCACCCAGGCCATCCTGCCCCTGCGCGGCAAGATCCTGAACGTCGCCAATGCCACGGCCGACAAGCTGCGGGCCAATATCGAACTCAGCGACCTGACCCTGGCGCTGGGCGTCACGACAGGGCCGCGTTTCGACATCGAGGCGCTGCGCTACGAGCGCATTGTCATCATGACCGACGCCGACGTCGACGGGGCCCACATCGCCGCCCTGCTGATCACCTTCTTCTATCGCTCCATGCCCGAGGTGATCCGTCAGGGCCGGCTGTTCATGGCCCTGCCGCCCCTCTACCGCCTGTCGGCCGGCCCGCTGTCGGAATACGCCCGCGACGAGGCCCACCGCGAGGAGCTGATGGCCACGGTGTTCAAGGGCAAGAAGGTCGAGCTGGGCCGGTTCAAGGGCCTCGGCGAGATGATGGCCTCCCAGCTGAAGGAGACCACCATGGATCCGAAGAAGCGCACCCTGGCCCGCGTCACCCTGCCCGAGAGCGAGGACGAGATCGAGGATCTGGTCGAGCGGCTGATGGGCAAGAAGGCCGACGCCCGCTTCCGCTTCATCCAGGACAATGCCCAGTTCGCGGTGGCCGATCTGGACGTCTAGATGTAGAGTGCTAAGGCGTCCGGAGTGTGCAGTATGCGTTGGCTTTTGCTTGCGGCCCTGACCGCATCGGTCCTGTCCGGCCATGCGCGAGCCCAGGACCGATCTCCCCCTCCCGTGCCGATCGAGGACTGGTCGCTGGACACGGTTTCAGCCCTTGGCCACGAACTCTATATTCAGGACACGGCAGCTTGGGTCGCCACCGATGCCCTGCTCGAGGCCCTGACCGAGGCGGAGGAAGCGACGATCCGGGGATGGGTCGTGCTGGGCGACGGGCCCGAGCGGACGGTGCGCTTCCTGAAGGCCGAGGGCGACGCGGTGGTCCCCGGCTGGGACATCACGGTCACCAACGGCCAGGTCGCGCCACCCGCCCCCGCCGCGGACGCGGAACTAACCGGCGAAAGCCTGATCCGCTATACGGCGCGTCAGACCGCAGTCGCCAACATCGGCACCCTGCGTTGCGGGCGCTACAACGCCGTCGTGGCGCGCGATCCTGAGGGCGACGGCTGGCTGGTCTGGCTGCTGGCCGGCAGCCCCGCACAAGGGATCATGCCCGTCGGCGGCCACTATCGCTTCCGCATCAGCGCGGACGGGAAGAGCCTGATCCGCCGTGACCAGTTGTCCAACGGCTGTCTGAACATGGACGCCAACCCGCCTCCGGGTCCCCAGGGCCAGCCGGCGGGAATCGTCGTCTCACACATCGTGTCCGGGGCCCCGGTCGAGACCCACGTCTTTCTTTCCCTGCAGTACCGCAAACCGGTTTACGTCTCGGCCGGGGCGAAGCTGTTCGCGGTGGCAGGCCGTCGTATCCGGGAAGTCGACACCCGGCGCTGAGTCGAACTCGCCGGGGCACTTCCGTTTGTCGCTGCAGAAGGGCCGCAGCGCCGTCTATCGCCCCGCCTGCAGCACGTTGTGTACCCGACGGCCCAGCGGATCCCGCGAGATCCAGCTCTCCCCGAGGCTGGCCTCGATCAGGGGGGAGCAGAAGCGCGAGATCATCATGACCGACGGCCGGATACCGTTCAGGCACACCTTCTCGCCCTCGATCCGCCAGCGCGCGGCCAGCCGGCGGCCGTCGGAGAACTCGGCGGCATACGAGCCGTCACGATTGAACCAGTGCTTGACCCAGCCGCCATCCGGATAACGCGACACCACGGTGTTCTCGAAAACATCCACCGTCTGGGCCCCCGCGGCCCCCGGAAGCGCCAAGCCCGCGCCCAACACCATGGCGCAAACCGCGAGCTTCATGACCCGACCCCGCCCCTGCCTCATTCCCGAACCGAGTCTTAACATCCGTTCACGAATTGCCAAGCGGGCTGTTGGGGCGGAATACTTGACTTTCCAGTGTGGATTTCTGTATTGCGGAGCTGTTCGGGACAGGACTGGTGAATCGCGCCGCCCGCTCGCCCAGAGACAGGGCGGTTCCGCACTTCCCCCGTCGCACCGATACCGGCGCGACCCTGTCCCCGCTCGGAGCGCTGGCGTTCCGACCACTGTCCCAAAGGACGCATGACCGAATTTTCCAAGCTGGGCCTCTCGCCCACGACCCTGCAGGCGGTCGCCAACACTGGCTACACCACGGCCACTCCGATCCAGGCCCAGGCCATCCCCGTCGCCCTCGCCGGACGCGATGTTCTCGGCATTGCCCAGACCGGCACCGGCAAGACCGCCGCCTTCACCCTTCCCCTGGTGGAACTGCTGTCCAAGGGCCGCGCCCGCGCCCGGATGCCCCGCGCGCTGGTGCTGGCCCCGACCCGCGAACTGGCGGATCAGGTCGCCATGAGTTTCGAGAAATACGCCAGGGGCACCAAGCTCAGCTGGGTGTTGTTGATCGGCGGCGTCTCCATGGGCGAGCAGGTCGCGGCGCTCAACAAAGGTGTCGACGTCCTGATCGCGACGCCCGGCCGTCTGCTGGACCTGTTCGAGCGCGGCAAGATGATGCTGAACGGCGTCGAGCTGATGGTGGTCGATGAGGCCGACCGCATGCTGGACATGGGTTTCATCCCCGACATCGAGCGCATCTTCAAACTGACCCCGCCCAAGCGTCAGACCCTGTTCTTCTCGGCCACCATGCCGCCCGAGATCACCCGGCTGACGACCCAGTTCCTCAAGGACCCGACCCGGATCGAGGCCTCGCGCCCGGCCATGACGGCCGAGACTATCACCCAGTATCTGGTCCGCATCCCCTCCTCGGATCCCAAGGCCAAGCGCGCCGCCCTGCGCGAGCTGATCGGCCGGGCCGACGTGCGCAACGGCATCGTCTTCTGCAACCGCAAGTCGGAAGTGGATGTCGTCGCCAAATCGCTAAAACAGCATGGCTTCGACGCCTCGCCGATCCATGGGGATCTCGACCAGTCCCTGCGCACCAAAACCCTGGCCGCCTTCCGTTCGGGAGAGCTGAAACTCCTGGTGGCGTCGGACGTCGCCGCCCGGGGCCTCGACATCCCCGACGTCAGCCATGTGTTCAACTACGACGTGTCCCACCACGCCGATGACTATGTCCACCGGATCGGCCGCACGGGCCGCGCCGGCAAGCTGGGCCAGACCTTCATGATCGTGACCCCGGGCGACGACAAGTCGCTCGACAAGGTCCTGAAGCTGATCAAGATGGCTCCTGAGGAACTGGTGCTGGACATCGACTGGTCCAACCTCGGCGGATCGGCCCCGCGACGCAGCGAGCCCCGGCCGGAGCCCCGGCCCGCGCGCGGCCGCACCCGCGCCGCCAAACCTGCGGACGAGACCCTCGCTGAGCCCGTCGCCGGGAAACCGGAAGCGAAACCGGTCACTACGGCCGATGAGACCGCCCCTGTCCGCCGGACGCGCAGCCGCCGGAGCACGCGGACCGATCCCGTCGCGGCCCCGCCTGTGACCGAGGCCCCGGTGCCGGTCCTTGAGACCGTCTCCGCCAGCGCGGCCACGCCCCGCACCGCGCCGGAACCCCGCCTCCGCCAGGCCGATCGCCGGCCGGGTGGCCGCACCGAGCGCGATGATGCGCCCGCCCGCGAGGGGGCCGGCTTCGGCGGGGATGTCCCGGCCTTCCTGCGTCGGGCAGTGACACTCAAGGGTTGAAACCCTGCGACATCCAACCCCGACCTGCAGCGCCGCTTAACCCGGCGTTACGGATCATCCGCTAGGGTCTCCGAAGTAAAGCGTCTCCTCAAGAACGCCTGTCGGGAAATCCAGCATGTCGACACAGGTCCAGACCGCACTCCGCAGCCCCGAGGCGTTCAGCCTGGCGCGCCGTGCGGTCGAGGAAATGGAACAGTCCGGTGTCTGGCCGACACCCCTGAATTTCGAACTGTGGCTTCACTATCTCGGCGACCCGGATGGGGCCCTCGGTCGCGAGATGGTGCGTCTGCTGGGCGCCGGTGACGCCTTCACCGAGGGCACCGCGGAAATGCTGGCGGCGGAGTATCTCCCGCGCGGCCGCCTGTCCGAGGAAATCCGTGACGCCGGTGCCGTACTGGATCGCGAACTGTCCACCGTCTCCGCCGCCATCGCCAAGGCCCAGCTGTCCCAGGCCGCCTATGGTCAGACCCTCGCCGGGGCCTCGGCCCATCTTGAAGGCGGCACCGCGCCGGCCGCGCTGATCGGGGTTGTCGCCGAACTGACCCAGGCCACCAGCTCGGTCCAGAAGGAAAACGCCACCCTCGAGAAACGGCTCGAGACCTCAACCAAGGAAGTGGCCCGCCTGCGCGAACACCTCGAGCAGGTCCGGCGCGACGCCATGACCGACGCCCTGACCAACCTCGCCAATCGCAAGGCCTTTGACGAGGAGCTTCTGAGAGCCTGCGATGAGGCCGAGAAAAAGCGGCAGCCGATGACGCTGGCCGTGCTCGACATCGACCATTTCAAACGGTTCAATGACACGTGGGGCCATCAGACCGGCGATCAGGTGCTGCGCTATGTCGCCAGTGTGATCGGGCGGGTCTCAAAAGCTCCCCGCGTCGCCGCCCGCTACGGCGGCGAGGAGTTCGCGATCATCTTCCCCGGCGAGTCCGCCCCCCTGGTTGAAGTCGCACTGAACAATATCCGCGAGGAAGTCGGCACGCGCGCCCTGCGCCGCCGCTCGACCAATGACGAACTGGGGGCCGTCACGATCTCGGCCGGCCTCGCCCAGCGCCGCCCGGGCGAGAGCGGCTCGTCCCTGCTGGACCGGGCCGACGAGGCACTCTACGCCTCCAAACGCACCGGCCGGAACAAGGTCACCAACGGTGAGCGGCTCGAAGCCGCCGCCTGATCACGCTCTAGGCGGCCGGCACGACCGCGCCGTCGTATTTCTGGGCGATGAAATCCCGAACCGCCTGACTGCGCAAGGCGATGGCCAGCGCCTGCAGGCGCGGGTCGGTCTGGTTGTCGGGCCGCGCCACCAGATAGTTGACATAGGGGCTGTCGCCGCCCTCCAGCGTCAGGGCGTCCTCGCGGGGGTTCAGGCCCGCATCCAGCGCATAGTTGGTGTTGATCACCGCCATGTCGACCTGGTCCAGAACGCGCGGCAGGGTCGCGGATTCCAGCTCGCGGAAGCGCAGGTTCTTCGGATTCTCGACGATGTCGCGCAGGCTCTGCAGCGGATTAACCGGGTCCGCCAGCCGGATCAGACCCGCGCCCTGCAACAGGATCAGCGAGCGCCCGATCGAGGAGGCGTCATTGGGCAGGGCCACGTCGGCCCCGTCGGGCAGCGCCTCCAGCGTGGCATGGCGCCGCGAATAGGCCCCCAGGGGTTCGACATGCACGCCGGCGATGGTGACCAGATCGGCACCCCGCGCCGCGTTGAATTCATCGAGATAGGGTTTGGTCTGGAAATAGTTGGCGTCCAGCCGGCGCTCGGCCAGCTGGGTGTTGGGCTGCACATAGTCGTTGAACACCCGGACCTCGAGCGTGATGCCGTCGGCCGCGAGCGTCGGCTTCAGGAACTCCAGGATCTCGGCGTGCGGAACAGCCGTCGCGCCCACGACCAGCGGGCCCGAAGGGTCGCCGGCGGTCTCCGCGCCCTGGCCGCAGGCGGCGACGAGCGTGACGGCGGCGAGGATCAGGGTGCGTCTCAGCATGACAACTCTTTCGGTCGGGGGCGGATCAACGGTGCGAGACCCGGGCGACCAGCCGGTCGCCGATCATCTGCAACATCTGGACGAGGACGAGCAGCAGGACAACGGTCACGACCATGACGTCGGTCTGGAACCTCTGGTAGCCGAAGCGGATGGCGAGGTCGCCCAGTCCGCCCGCCCCGACCACCCCCGCCATGGCGGTGTAGCTGACCAGGGCGATGGCCGTGACTGTGGCCCCCGCGATAATGCCGGGCATGGCTTCGGGCAGCAGGGCGCGGGTGACGATCTGGAAGGTCGAGCCGCCCATGGCCTGGGTCGCCTCGACCACGCCCTTGTCGACTTCGCGGAGCGCCGTCTCGACCAGCCGGGCATAGAAGGGGGCCGCGCCCACGACCAGCGGCGGAATGGCCCCGGCCACGCCCAGAGACGTCCCGACCAGCAGCACCGTCACCGGCAGCATGACGATCAGCAGGATGATGAAGGGCACGGAGCGCAGGATGTTGACCACCAGAGACAGCACCCCGTTCATCACCGGATTGGCGGCCAGCCGTCCCTTGCCGGACAGATACAGCAGCACCCCCAGCGGGATGCCGAACGCGACGGTCAGGGCCATGGCCCCGAACAGCATCAGCAGCGTGTCGCGGGTCGCGCGGACAATCTCGGGCCAGTCGATGTTCTGGAAATAATCCATAACCCTACTCCGTCATCCTCGGGCTTGACCCGAGGATCGGATGTTCAGCGAACTGTGCGTCCGACCCTTGGCACGAGCGGACGGACAGTCCGATCCTCGGAGCAAGTCCGAGGATGACGGGGACGGGGCACATCACGCCACGCTCTCTACGGTCACATGGCGTGCCTGGAGCTGCGCCACCGCGGCCTCGGCGTCCCCGCCGGTGAAGGCCACCACCATCTGGCCATAGGGCTCGCCGCGGATGCGGCTGATGCGACCCGACAGGATCGAATAGTCCACCCCGGTCGCCCGCGCGACGCGGCTCAGCTCCGGCTCATAGGTCGACCCGCCCCGGAAGGTCAGTTTCGCCAGCCGGCCCCCCGCGGGCACGATCGAGGCGTCGAAGGTCTCGCCGCCCTCGCCCTCGGCCAGCATAGCCCGCGTCACCGGCGATTGCGGATGCAGGAAGACATCGGCCGTGGCCCCCTCCTCCACCACCCGGCCGTCCTTCAGCACCGCCACCCGGTCACACACCCGGCGGACCACCTCCATCTGGTGGGTAATCAGCACGACGGTCAGGCCCAGATCCCGGTTCAGCCCGTCCAGCAGGCTCAGGATCTCGTCCGTGGTTTCAGGGTCCAGCGCGCTGGTCGCCTCATCGCACAGCAGGACCTCGGGTCCGCAGGCCAGCGCCCGGGCGATTCCGACGCGCTGTTTCTGCCCGCCCGACAGCTGGGCGGGAAACTTGCTGGCGTGTTCGGCCAGACCCAGCTGCTCCAGCAGTTCGGCCGTCCGCCGCGTGATCTCGGCCTCCGGCCGGCCTTCCAGCCGCAGGGGGAAGGCGACGTTCTGGGCGATGGTCTTGGCGTTCAGCAGGTTGAAATGCTGAAAGATCATGCCGATGCGTCGGCGCGCGGCGCGCAGGGCGGCGGGGTTCAGGGCCGTGATCTCCTGATCGCCGACGAACACCCTGCCCGCGTCCGGCGTCTCCAGCCGGTTGATGGTCCGGATCAGGGTGGACTTGCCCGCGCCCGAGCGGCCGACCACGCCGAACACCTGACCGCGCGCGACGCTCAGATCGACGGCGTCCAGCGCCACGCGCTCGCCCGCCGCGCTGCGGTAGCGCTTCGTCACCCCTTCAAGCCGGATCATTCAGTCGGTCTCGAGGGCCTTCGCCGGGATGATGGTGACGCTCTCGCCGCAGCCGCAGGCGTCGGTCTGGTTCGGATTGCGGAAGACGAATTTGGAGGCCAGCCTCGAGGTTTCATAATCGATCTCGGACCCGATCAGGAACAGGATCGCCTTGGGGTCGATCAGGATGGTGACCCCCTTGTCCTCGACCACCTCATCCATCGGCGCGATCTCTTCGGCATAGGCGAAGGTGTATTCCTGACCCGCGCAGCCGCCATTCTTCACCCCGACACGCAGGGCGACATAGTCTTTCTCCGCATTTGTCATGATCTCGCACACCCGCGCTGCGGCGGCGTCGGTCAGGGTCACGGCCTTGGGACGCGGGCGGCGCGCGCGGGGTGTGGTCTGGAGGTCGGTCATCGCATCACTCTCAGAACATGTTCAGGGCCAGCTTGGCCTCGTCGCTCATCTTGGAGGGATCCCACGGCGGTTCGAACACCAGATTGGCGCGCGCCGAGCGGACGCCGTCGACCTTCATGACCGCATCCTCGATCCAGCCCGGCATCTCGCCCGCCACCGGACAGCCGGGTGCGGTCAGGGTCATGTCGATCAGGACGTCCCGGTCGTCCGACAGGTCGACCTTGTAGATCAGGCCCAGCTCGTAGACGTCGACCGGAATCTCGGGGTCGAACACGGTCTTCAGCGCCGTGATCAGCTCCTCGGTCAGCCGCTCGATCTCGCCCTGGTCCAGCGCGGCGGCCTGCGGCTCCGCCCAGGTCTCTGCGAAGGTTCCGCTGCTGCTGATCGATCCGTCCTGGGATTGGGGATTGGGCATCTCGCTCACAAAAAGAACTCCCGGGCCTTGATCAGCGCGTCCACAAAGGCATCCGCATCTTCGACCGTATTATATAGGGCGAATGAGGCCCGCGCGCTCGAACTGATGCCGAAGCGGCGCGACAGGGGCTCGGCGCAGTGCAGCCCGGCGCGCACCGCGATGCCGTAGCGGTCCAGGATCTGGGCCACGTCGTGCGCATGCGCCCCCTCGACGGTGAAGGTCAGGATCGCCCCCTTGCCCGGGGCCTCGCCGATGATTCGCAGCCAGTCATGCCCCGCCAGACGGCCGGTGACATGGTCGTACAGCGCCATCTCATGCGCCGCCACGGCCTCGCGATCGAAGGCCATGAACCACTCCAGCGCGGCCCCCAGACCGATGACCTCAAGGATCGGCGGCGTGCCCGCCTCGAACCGGTGGGGGATGTCCGCATAGGTGACCCGGTCCTCGGTCACGGTGGCAATCATCTCGCCCCCGCCCTGGTACGGCGGCAGGGCGTCCAGCGCGGCACGTTTGCCGTAAATCCCGCCGATGCCGGTCGGGCCGTACAGTTTGTGGCCGGTGAAGATATAGAAGTCGCAGTCCAGGGCCTGGACATCGGGGCTGCAGTGCACCGCCCCCTGACAACCATCGACCAGCACCAGCGCGCCGGCCGCATGGGCGAGATCGGCGACGGCGCGCACGTCGTTCACCGTGCCCAGCACATTGGACATATGGGTCACGGCAACCAGCTTGGTCCGCGGCCCGATCAGCGCCGCCAGCCCGTCCATGTCCAGCGCCCCGTCGTCCCGCACGGGTGCCCATTTCAGGACGATGCCCAGCCGGTCTCGCAGCATGGCCCAGGGTACGATGTTGGCGTGGTGCTCCATCTGGGTCGTGACGATCTCGTCGCCGGGCTTCAGCCCCTGCGCCAAACCCGCCGCGACCAGATTGAAGGCCTCTGTGCCGCCCTTGGTCCAGATGATCTGGTCGGCGCTTTCGGCGTTCAGGAACCGGGCCACCGTGTCGCGCGCCGCCTCGAAGGCGTCCGTTGTCTCATTGGCGAGGGTGTGCAGGCCGCGATGGACATTGGCGTAGCTGCCCTCCATCGCCCCGGTCAGGGCCTCGATCACCGCCCGCGGCTTCTGCGCCGAGGCGGCCGAGTCGAGATAGACCAGCGGCTTGCCGTTCACCGTCCGCGACAGGATGGGGAACTGGGCGCGGGCGGCGTAAGCGTCGAAGCGGGCTACAGTCGTGCCGTCAGCCATGACCGGACCTCCTCTCGCGAGCCCTCATGGGCGATACGGTCGACGACCTCGAACAGGAAGGCCTGGGTCAGCAGGGCCCGCGCCTCGTCGGCCGGCAGGCCCCGCTGCTCCATGTAGAACAGGGCGTCCTCATCCAGATTGCCGACGGTGTTCCCATGGGCGCACTGCACGTCGTCGGCGTAGATTTCCAGCTCGGGCTTGGCGTCGACCTCGGCGCGTTCCCCGAGGATCAGGGCATGGTGGCCCATCCGCGCATCGGTGCCATCGGCCCCGCGCTCGACCACGATCTTGCCCTGGAACACGCCGCGCGCGGTGTCGCGCACCACGCCCTTGGTCAGTTGCGAGGTCACGCCGTTCAGCCCGCCATGACGGACCACGCTGGTCAGATCGGTGTGGCGCTCGCCCGACAGCGCATAGAGGCCGTCGAGGGTAATTTCCGTGCCCTCGCCGCCATGGGCCAGATGCGTCTCCTGCCGCTGCAGCCGGGCACCGCTGGTGATCGTGGTCTGGCGATAGACCGCACCCGGGGCCGTCTTCACGTGGCTCACGGCGACCGAGAGGGCGTCAGCCGGCTCGTCCACCAGCACCACGCGGGTGACCGCGGCCCCGGCCGGAATATCAAGCTCGATGCGGGTATTGGCGACATAGGCCGAGCCCGTGCCTTCATGGCTTTCCAGCAGGGTCAGACGCGCGCCGGGCCGCACCGCAATCCGCACCGCCGCGCTGTGGCCCGTGCCCGTGGCGTCCGAGACGAACCGCAGCCGCAGTGTCTGTTCGCCCGAGGCGACGAAGGCGTCGGCCCCGACCGCCCGGCCGTTGGCGAAGGCCAGTTCCTCGCCGCCCAGGGCCGCGAACGGCCCGCCCGGGGCGATCGTCACGGCCGGCGACGGCGGCGGCGTTTCGCGCAGCACGCGGGCCAGGTCGGTGTATTTCCACGCCTCGACCCGCCGCGACGGGAAGGTCGACGGGTCGCGCAGGTCCAGCGCCGTCATGCCGGCTGCGGCAGGTATTTGTCGTACCCTTCCGCCTCCAGCTGGTGCGCGAGCTCCGGCCCGCCCGAGGCCACGATCCGCCCCCCGGCCAGCACATGCACCCGGTCCGGTTTGATATAGTCCAGCAGCCGCTGATAGTGGGTGATCACCAGCATGGCCCGGTCGGGACGGCGCAGGGCGTTGACCCCGTCGGCCACAATCCGCAGGGCGTCGATGTCGAGGCCGGAGTCCGTCTCGTCGAGGATCAGCAGCGACGGCTCCAGCAGGGCCATCTGCAGGATCTCCATCCGCTTCTTCTCGCCGCCCGAGAAACCGACGTTCAGCGGCCGTTTCAGCATCTCGAAATCCATCTTCAGCGCCGCCGAGGCCGCCCGCACCATCTTGAGGAAGGCCGGCGCCGTGACCTCCTCCTCGCCGCGCGCGCGCTTCTGGGCATTCAGCGCCGTGCGCACGAAGGTCAGGGCCGGGACGCCGGGGATCTCGATCGGATACTGGAACGACAGGAAGACGCCCTTCGCGGCCCGGGCCGCCGGGTCGAGCTCGAGCAGATCCTGCCCGTTCCACGCCACGGTGCCCTCGGTCGCCTCATAGCCGGGCCGGCCCGACAGGGCATAGCCCAGCGTCGACTTGCCGGCCCCGTTCGGCCCCATGATGGCGTGCACCTCGCCCGCCGGAACGTCGAGCGTCAGCCCCTTGAGGATCGGCTTGTCGCCGATGGCGACGTGGAGGTTATTGATCTTGAGCATTGTTTTTCTTCGCTTTACCCGACCGAGCCTTCGAGGCTGATCGCGACCAGCTTCTGCGCCTCGACGGCGAACTCCATCGGCAGTTTCTGCATCACGTCGCGGACGAAGCCGTTGACCAGCAGGGCCACCGCCTCCTCCTGCGACAGGCCGCGCTGCTGGGCGTAGAACAGCTGGTCGTCGGACAGGCGGGTGGTCGTCGCCTCGTGCTCCAGCTGGGCCGAGCCGTTGCGGGCCTCGATATAGGGGACGGTGTGCGAGCCGCAGTCGCCGCCGATGAGCAAGGAGTCGCACTGGGTGAAGTTGCGCACCCCGGTCGCCTTGGGATGCACCGAGACCAGCCCGCGATAGGTCGAGTCGGACTTCCCCGCCGAGACCGCCTTGGCGATGATCCGCGACTTCGAGTTCTTGCCCAGATGGATCATCTTGGTGCCGGTGTCGGCCTGCTGATGTCCGTTGGTGATGGCGATGGAATAGAATTCGCCCGAGCTCTCCTCGCCGCGCAGGACGCAGGACGGGTATTTCCACGTCACCGCCGAGCCGGTCTCGACCTGGGTCCAACTGACCTTCGACCGGTCACCGCGGCAGTCGGCGCGCTTGGTGACGAAATTGTAGATGCCACCCTTGCCCTCGGCGTCGCCGGGGTACCAGTTCTGGACCGTCGAATATTTGATCTCGGCGTCGTCCAGCGCCACCAGCTCGACCACCGCCGCATGCAGCTGGTTCTCGTCGCGCATCGGGGCCGTGCAGCCCTCCAGATAGGAGCAGTAGCTGCCCTTGTCGGCGATGATCAGGGTGCGTTCGAACTGACCGGTCTGGGACGCATTGATGCGGAAATAGGTCGACAGCTCCATCGGGCAGCGCACGCCCGGCGGGATGTAGACGAACGATCCGTCCGAAAAGACCGCGCTGTTCAGCGCCGCGAAATAGTTGTCCGAGACCGGCACGACCGATCCCAGATATTGGCGCACCAGTTCAGGATGTTCGCGCAAGGCCTCGGAAATGGGCATGAAAATCACGCCCGCCTTGGCCAGTTCGGCCTTGAAGGTGGTGACCACCGACACACTGTCGAACACCGCGTCCACGGCATAGCGGGGCGCGCCCTCGACGCCCGCCAGCACCGCCTGTTCGCCCAGCGGAATGCCCAGCTTGGCGTAGATGGCCAGGATCTCCGGATCGACCTCGTCCAGCGACTTGGGCCCGTCCTTCTTCTTGGGCGCGGCGTAGTAGAAGAGCTCCTGATAATCGACCGGGGTGTATTTCACCGACGACCAGGTCGGCTCCTCCATCGCCAGCCAGCGCTCATAGGCGGCGAGGCGCCATTCCAGCATCCACTCGGGTTCACCCTTCTTCTCGGAGATGAAACGCACGATGTCGGCGTTCAGCCCGCGCGGCGCATACTCCGTCTCGATGTCGCTGGTGAAGCCGTGCTCGTACTTCTCCAGCGCGGCGACGGCATCGATGGTTTCCTGAACGGCAGCCATGATCTAGGCGGTTTCCTTGAGACGAGCGGACTGGCGCGCCCGATGGTTTTCATATGAGGCCACCCAGGCGGCGGCGAAGCGTGACCAATCGTCCGCGACTGTCCCCCATCCGCCCGAGGCCCGCAGGCCCCCGGTGGCCAGATCCATCCGGCCGGTCGCCAGAATCGCCCGCGACGGCTTGGTCTTGCCCGAGCTGCAGGCCGAGCCGCCCGAGACCATGACACCGGCCAGATCGAGGGTGATCAGCTGGGTCGGGCTGTCCCAGTCGGCCACGGCCATGAAGGCGGTGTTGGGCAGGCGTTCGGCCCCCTGGCCGATCACAACCGCTCCGGCCGCCGCCACGACGGCCTCGGCGGCATCTCGCCATGGCCGGTGAGCCTCGGCCAGCGGCAGGTCGCGCGCGGCGCAGTCGGCGGCGACGCCGAAGCCGTGGATGCCGGGCACATTCTCGGTCCCGGCGCGCATCCCGCGCTCCTGCCCGGCCCCCCGAATGATCTGCACCGCCGAGCGCCCTTCGCCCAGCACCAGGGCGCCCACGCCCTGCGGACCGCCCAGCTTGTGCGCCGACAGGGTCAGGCTGTCGGCCTTGAGCGCGGCCAGGGAGACCGGAATCTTGCCCGCCGACTGGATCGCGTCGACATGCAACCAGCCACCGGCGGCGCGCACCAGCGTCGCGGCCTCGCGGATCGGCTGGATCACGCCGCTTTCGTTGTTGGCATGGTGGATGGCGACCACCGCCTTGCCCGGCAGGCGCAGCAACTCGGACAGCTTGCCCAGGTCGATCACGCCGCGCGCATCGACCGGCAACACCTTGACCGGCCGCCCCGAGGCCATGGCGGCCTCGGCCACGCAGGGATGTTCGGTTGCGCAGACGATCAACCGCTCGAACCCGGCCGCCAGTGCGCTGGCCAGGGCCTGGGCATTGGACTCCGTGCCGCCCGACGAGAACACGATCGAGGCCGCGTCGGCTCCGACCAGGGCCGCCACACGCGCCCGCGCCGTTTCGACCCGCGCGCGCGCACGGCGTCCGGCGGCATGGACCGCCGACGGATTGCCGTTGTCGGCCAGGGCCTCGGCCATCGCCGCCTGGACCTCGGGCCGCACGAGGGCGGAGGCGTTATAATCCAGATAGATTCCGCTCACGCCGCCACCCCGACTTCGGCTTCGGGGCTCGCCGCCGCGCGCCGCCGCCCGGTGCGGTTCAGGATCACATCCTCCAGCGACACGCTGGACAGATAGCGGTGGATCTCGTCGCCCAGATCTTCCCACAGATTGTGGGTGATGCAGCGGTCTCCGGCCAGCATACAGCCGCGCGGGGTCCCATGGGCCTCGCAGCGCGTCGCCCGGATCGGCTCATCGACCGCCAGGACGATCTCCGACACCACGGTCTCGCCCGCCGGCTTGGCCAGCCGGTAGCCGCCGCCCGGCCCGCGCACGCTGCGCACCAGCCCGCCCTTGCGCAGACGGGCGAACAGCTGTTCGAGGTAACTCAATGAAATCTCTTGCCGGGTCGCGATCTCGGCCAGGGAGACCGCGCGGCCGTCCGCGCCCTCGCCCCGGCCGTGCCGGGCCAGATCGGCCATCGCCATGACGGCGTATCGTCCCTTGGTCGACAGTCGCATCGTCCACCTTCAAAAATCGCGCGCTTTCGCGGGGGTCTGTGCTATGACCCGCCGCTTCGCGAGGCGTCCCGGTCGTCTTGAACCGCGCAGGATGGACTTAGAAAGTCCTACCCCCGTGGTCAAGTATTCGGCGAGCCCGAAACGACAGTTGAACGGATTCCAGAGCCCCATGCCTGAAGTCATCCTGCCCGGCGCCTCCGGCCGTATCGAGGGCCGCTATTCCCCCGGCAAGCGCGCCAATGCCCCGATCGCCCTGATCCTGCACCCTCACCCCAAGGCGGGCGGCCATATGAACAACCCGGTCGCGGTGACCCTGCACCAGCTGTTCCAGCAGCGCGGTTTCGCCACCCTGCGCTACAATTCGCGCGGCGTGGGCAAGTCGCAGGGCGAGTTCGATTCCGGCATTGGCGAACTGGCGGACGCCGCCACGGCGCTGGACTGGCTCCAGACCCAGAACCCGGCCGCGACCCAGACCTGGGTCGGCGGCTACCAGTTCGGGGCCTATATCGGCATGCAGCTGCTGATGCGCCGGCCCGAGACCGACGGCTTCATCTCGGTGTCGCCGCCGTCCAACATGTACGACTTCAGCTTCCTCGCCCCCTGCCCGGCGTCGGGCCTGTTCCTGCACGGCACCGCCGACACCGTGGTGCCGCCGGTCGAGGTCGAGCGCGTGGTCAACAAGCTGCGCACCCAGAAGGGCATCGTCATCGACTATGAGCTGGAAGAGGGCGCCAGCCATTTCTGGCAGGATCATATCGACGCCGTCGAACGCCGGGTGGGCCTGTATCTGGACAAGCGGCTGGAAGAAAAGCCGGCCTGATGCCCCTCTCCCAAGGGGAGAGGGCACATAAGCTACGTCCGCTTTTGACGTATCGACCTGCGACACTGCCCGACGCAGGTCTTTGATAGCCGAACTCGCATCCTCCGCTGCACAGGACGATGTGGACTCAGCGGACTCAGTGGACTCAGTGGACTGTGTTTTTTTCGTCCCGATGGTCCATCCGGGTCAGCGGTAGATGAGGAACCGCTCGCGCACCTCGGTCCAGGCCACCTCGTCAGGCACCGTGATCGCGTCCAGATCGTCCGCCATCGCGGCGGCGTCATCCACCCACGCCCGCAGCCCCGGCCCGCCGTTGATGACATCGATCGGCAGCTTGCCGAAGGCGTATTCATACGGGAAGTCGCGCCACAGGTCGTAGTCAGGATACAGCCGCCGGATGGCCTTGAAGCCCAGGGCCTGGACCCGCCAGGGCCGGAAGGCGGCGTGGTCATAGTGCGGACCCTCGACATGGATCTGGACGCCCGAGCACAGGTGGCCGACGTGTTTGTGGAAGGTCGGCTCGAACCACATGTCACGCAGGACGCAGCCCTTCACCCATTCCGGCGCGAGGGCCTTCATCTCGGCGATCACGGCCCGGGCGTCGATGTCGGGAGCCCCGAACAGCTCCAGCGGCCGGGTCGTGCCCCGCCCCTCGGACAGGGTCGCCCCCTCGACCATCACCGTGCCCGGATAGGCCCGCGCCATGGACAGGTTCGGCGCATTGGGGCTGGGATTGATCCAGGCCCGCTCCCCCAGCGGCCAGCCGAAGCCGGGGCCAGCGTCCGGGACATAGCCCTGCATCGCGATGACCCGGTAGGCCACATCCAGTTTGAAGTGGTCGATGAACCAGTGGCCCAGCTCACCCAGGGTCATGCCGTGCCGCATCGGCATCGGCCCTGCGCCGACGAAGCTCTCCCAGCCCGGCCGCAGCGTCAGCCCCTCGACCGGTCGCCCGGCGGGGTTGGGCCGGTCCAGCACCCAGACCTCCTTGCCGTGCTCGGCGGCGGCCTCCAGCACGTACAGCAGGGTGGTGATGAAGGTGTAGATGCGGCAGCCCAGATCCTGCAGGTCGATCAGCACCACATCGAAGGTGCTCATCATCTGGCCGGTCGGGCGGCGCACCTCGCCGTACAGGCTGAACACGGGAAAGCCGTGGACCGGATCGGTCTCGTCCGGGCTCTCCATCATATTGTCCTGCAGGTCGCCCTTCATCCCGTGCTGGGGCCCGAAGGCGGCGCTGATCCGCACGCCGGCGGCAATCAGGGCGTCGATCGAATGGGTCAGATCGGCGGTGACCGAGGCTGGATGGGCGACGAGCGCGACCCGCCGGCCCTTCAGCGCGGCCAGAAGGGCGGGGTCGGACAGAAGACGGTCGATGCCGAAGATCATGGCAGGTCCAGAACGAAGGAATCGGGATGGTGAAAGTCGGGCTTGGCGGACGGATGGGCCAGCGCCCAGTAGCTCAGGGTCCCGTCCAGCCCCTCGATCACGGCGGACAGGGCCAGCCGGCCCGGCGCCGGCGGCAGATCCAGATGGGCTTCCAGCGCCAGCATGTCTTCGGCCAGATTGAGTGGATCGATATCGGCCACCTCGGCCGCGTCCGCCATGCCCGAGCGATAGCCGTCAAACCGGTAGGAGGCCCACTGGCCGGACGGCGACAGGTTGAACTCGCGATAGCCCCCCGGCGTCTCGACGAAGACCTCGAAACAGCTGTGCCGCCACAGCGCGCTGGTGCGGTCGGGCTTGGCTTCCCCGGGCCACTTCACGTCGTCCACCGCGCCCTCGGCCACGAACCGCACCCACAGACGGGTGCCCCGGCGTTCCAGATGGACGGTGATCGCCGTGACCGGCCCGTCGGGCGTGGCCGGATGGGGCTGCAGGGTCGCGCGCATGAAGGATCCCCCCGGTTCGCTCCGGCCAGACGCCGTGCTACACGCCCCCTCCTCCCTTCGCCAAGCCCTGCTGACCCCATGACCGACGCCGCCTTCCAGTCCGACTTCCTGAAGACCCTGCAGGCGCGCGGCTATATCCATCAGGTCACCCACCCGGCCGAGCTGGACGCCGCGGCCACCGCCGGCGTGGTTTCGGGCTACATCGGCTTCGACGCCACGGCACCCAGCCTGCACGTCGGCAGCCTGATCCAGATCATGATGCTGCGCCGGCTGCAGCAGGCGGGTCACCGGCCCGTCGTCATCATGGGTGGCGGCACGACCAAGGTCGGCGACCCGACCGGCAAGGACGCCTCACGTCCCCATCTGACCGATGAGACGATCGCCGCCAACATCGCCTCGATCCGGACCGTGTTCGAGAAATTCCTGACCTTCGGCGACGGCCCGACCGACGCCCTGATGATCGACAATGACACCTGGCTGTCGACCTACGGCTACATCCAGTTCCTGCGCGACTTCGGCACCCATTTCACCGTCAACCGGATGCTGGCCTTCGACTCGGTCAAGCTGCGGCTGGAACGCGAACAGCCGATGACCTTCCTCGAGTTCAACTACATGCTGATGCAGTCGGTGGACTTTCTCGAGCTCAACCGCCGCCACAATGTGACGCTGCAGATGGGCGGGTCGGACCAGTGGGGCAATATCGTCTCGGGCGTCGACCTGGTGCGCCGGGTCGACCACAAGGCCGCTTTCGGCCTGACCACCCCCCTGTTGACCACGGCCTCGGGTGGCAAGATGGGCAAGACGGCGCAGGGCGCGGTCTGGCTCAACCCCGAACAGCTGAGCCCGTACGACTACTGGCAGTTCTGGCGCAACGCCGAGGACGCCGACGTGGGCAAGTTCATGAAACTGTTCACAGACCTGCCGCTGGACGAGATCGCCCGCTTCGAGGCCCTGCAGGGCGCGGAGATCAATGAGGCCAAGAAGGCCCTCGCGGACGCGGCGACGACGATGCTGCACGGTGCCGAAGCCGCGCGCTCGGCCCGCGAGGCCGCCGAGGCCGCCTTCGAGCGCGGCACCCTGTCCGACGACCTGCCGACCGTCGAATTGCCCGCATCCGAGGTGATCGGGGCCATGCTGGCCGCGGTGGCCACACGAGCCGGTCTGACCGCCTCCAACGGCGAGGCCCGGCGCCTGGCCCAGGGCGGGGGCCTGCGACTGAATGACGAGGCGATCCCCGACGGCGGCCGGCTTATCGAGGCGACCGACGTCAATGCCGAGGGCGTGCTGAAACTGGCGGCGGGCAAAAAGAAGCTGCTGCTCGTCAAACCGATCTGAGAGGACTTGCCATGACCGAGATCACCGAAGGCTCGAAAGCCCCCGCGTTCGACATGCCCGCCGACGGCGGCGGCCGCGCCACCCTGTCGGGCCCGACAGTCCTGTATTTCTACCCCAAGGCCGACACCCCGGGCTGCACCAACGAGGCGAAGGACTTTTCCGAGCACGCCGAGGCCTTCGCCGCCGCCGGCGTGACCGTTATCGGCGTGTCCAAGGACCCGGTGAAAAAGCTGGAGAAGTTCAAGGCCAAATACGACCTGAAGGTCACCCTGGCCTCGGATGAGGAGACCGGCGTCACCGAAGCCTTCGGCGTCTGGGTCGAGAAGAGCATGTACGGCAAGACCTATATGGGGATCGAGCGCGCGACCTTCCTGATCGACGGGGCGGGCGTGGTGCGCCGCGTCTGGCGCAAGGTCTCGGTCAAGGGGCACGCCGAGGCCGTTCTCGCGGCTGCGAAAGAGCTTTGATCCGAGCCCGGATGTTCAACAGAAGTGTTTGCCGCCGCCCAGCATGGGCTTTTCAATACCCCTGACAGGCGAAACTTCCGGGATATAGATTCGCGAGAGGCTCCTGAGAGGGTCAACGTAGTTAACATTACGTGAACGGTATTGCCGTAAGGCAACGCTTCACGGATAAAGCCCCGGTACATGGGGGCGTGTTCAGATGCGTGAAGAAGAGGAAGCGGTCCGGCACTCTTTCATCGACCGCTGGTTTCCGGAACGACATCTCTTTCTCCGGTCCAATGGTGAGATCCGCGGCTATGTCCTGACGGGCGGACGCCAGGTCGCCCTCGCCGCCGCAGCGGTCCTCATGACCGCGTGGACCCTCGTCGCCTCAGGGGCCTTCGTTTTCGACATGGTCGCCCGCAGTCGGGCCGATGATGAAATTCTCAATGCCCGCGCGGCCTCCGAGCGTCTCAATGCCGATCTGCAGGCACGGCTGGAGACTGCCGTCATGCGGATGTCGGCGACCACGGGCGGACTTGACGAAATGGCCTCCATGGTCGAGCGCCGCCACGCCGCCCTGACGGGCGTGATGACGACCTTCCGGGGCGTGGAAGGCGCGGAAGCGATCCTGGCCCCCGCTCCGCCCCTCGCCTCGGATACCTCCGGCCCGGTCCAGCGCATCGTCGCGGTCCGCATGGACCAGGAGCGGCTGATCGAACGCGCCGGCGACTTCGCCCAGACCCGCGCCGAGCGCCTGCGCCTCGCCTTCCGGCTGGCGGGGCTGAATCCGGCGGCCTATTCCGCCAGCGGCTCGTCGCTGGGAGGCCCCCTCGTCGAGGCCCGTGATCCCAAGGCGCTGGCGACCATCCTCGACGTGGATGAGCCCTTCGCCATCCGCATTCGCCATGCGGCCGATCATCTGTCGGAAATGCGCGGCCTCACCGATGCTGCCCAAGGCCTGCCGTTCGATCGCCCGACCGGGGCCCGCACCACCTCGGGCTTCGGGGTCCGGTTCGATCCTTTCAACGGCCGCCCGGCGGTGCACCAGGGACAGGACTTTGCCGCCCCCCTCAACACGCCTATCCACGCCACGGCTCCCGGAATCGTGTCCTTTGCCGGCACCCGTTCAGGGTATGGAAAGACCGTTGAGCTAGATCATGGTCGTGGCTTCAAGACCCGTTTCGCCCACCTGAACGCCATTGCCGTCCGGCCTGGCCAGCGCATCGCGCTGGGCCAGACGATCGGTGCCATGGGCAGCACAGGCCGCTCCACCGGCGTCCACCTGCACTACGAGGTGTGGATGGACGGACGACCCCAGAACCCCGCGCGCTTCATCCGAGCAGGAGAGCAGATTGTTCAATAAAGCCAAACCCCCCGCCCCCGCGCCCGACCGGCCGTCGAACGCACCGCCGATCCCGCCTCTGCCGGATCTGCCGTCCGCCGGCATGAACCGAACGCCGGCTCCCGCCCCGGCCCCGTCCCCCATCGCCTCGGCGCGCGGTCTGTCGACCCTGTCGTCCGATCTCCAGTTCGAGGGCAATGTGTCCGGCGGCGGGGACCTCCAGATCGACGGGGCCATCAAGGGCGACGTTCGCGTCGGCCGGCTGATCGTCGGCGAGACCGGTGCCGTCGAGGGCAATGTTACAGCCGACTATCTCGAGGTCCGCGGCCGCATCGTCGGCAGTGTCGCCGGCAAGCAGGTCAAGCTGATCTCCACAGCCTATGTTGACGGCGACATCACGGCTGAACAGCTGTCGATCGATATCGGGGCCTATTTCCAGGGCCGCGTGCTGCAAAGCCGGCGCGAGGCCCCGACCCCGATTGCCCCGGCCGCGCGCCCCGCGGCGAGCCCGGACGCGCCTTCGGCCCCCCGGCCTGCCCCGACCCCGGCGGCAGCCAGCCCGGCCCCTGCCCCGGCAGAAGACAAGCCGCAGGTCATCGATCTGAAATCGGTCTGAGACCGTAGTCCTCCCGCTCCCTGACGGGGCGGGGGGACCGCCGTCAGTCGACCGTGGACCCCCGGGTCTCCCCGACCCGCTGGGCCAGCGCCGCGCCCATGAACAGGTCCAGGTCGCCGTCCAGCACCCCCTGGGTGTCCGAGGTCTCGACCTCGGTCCTCAGATCCTTGACCATCTGGTAGGGCTGCAGAACATAGCTCCGGATCTGGTGACCCCAGCCGATGTCAGTCTTGGCGTCGGCGAGGGCCTGGGCCGCCGCCTCGCGCCTCTGCAGCTCCAGTTCATAGAGCCTCGCCCGCAGCATCTTCCACGCCTGCTCGCGGTTCTGGTGCTGCGACCGACCGGCCTGACAGGCGACGACCGTATTCGTCGGAATGTGAGTCAGGCGAACCGCCGAATCCGTCTTGTTGATGTGCTGACCGCCCGACCCCGAGGCGCGATAGGTGTCGGTCCGGACATCTGACGGGTTGATGTCGATCTCGATCGTGTCGTCCACCACGGGGGAGACGCCGATCGAGGCGAAACTGGTGTGGCGTTTGGCGGCCGCGTCATAGGGGCTGATGCGGACCAGCCGGTGCACGCCCGATTCCGACTTCAGCCAGCCGTAGGCGTTCGGTCCGCTGACGAGGATGGTCGCCGACTTGATCCCCGCCTGTTCGCCCGACTCCTCGGCCTCGATCTGGACTTCGTATCCATGTGCCCTGGCCCAGCGCGAATACATCCGCAGCAGCATCCCCGCCCAGTCGTTAGACTCGGTGCCGCCGGCACCCGAGTTGACCTCCAGATAGGCGTCGTTGCCGTCGGCCTCACCCGAGAGCAGGGCCTCCAGTTCGGCGCGGGCAGCCCGGTCCTTGATCGCCTTCAGCTGGGCGCGCGCCTCGTCCAGCGTCGCCTCGTCGCCCTCGTCGTCCGCCATCTCGGACAGCATGACGCCGTCCTCGAGCTCACGCTCCATGGCCTTCACGGCATTGATCTGGCTCTCGAGCCGGGAGCGCTCCCGGCTCACCGCCTGGGCCTCGTCGGGCTTGTCCCACAGGGTCGGGTCCTCGACCCGTGCGTTCAGCTCATCGAGCTTGCGGTTGGCGACATCCCAGTCAAAGACGCCTCCTGAGCAGAGCGACGCTCTGCTCGATGTCGGCCTTCATGGCCTCGACATCCGGTCTCATCGCGAACTCCTGCGATCCAAAGGTGAGGCGCGGACATAGAGGCGTCCGTCGCCCGAGGGAAGGGCTGATGCGACGGCCCGCACCCTTATCCCGGGAGCGGACCAGACCGGCGACAGGTTCGGTCCGCCTTCGCGTGGGCGATTCAGTACAGGCCGCTCAGATCCTCGGCCGGTTCCCGCGGCGGCGCGGGCGGGGGCGGCGGCGGCGCGGGACGAGGCGCGCCGGGGGTGATCCCGGCGGCGGCCTCCTGCTCGCGTCGGATCACCTCATTGTAACTGCGGGGGCCGACCGGCTCGGCGGGGGCCTGCTCGCGCCGCTCTTCCTCCCGTCGACGTTCCGTGCCGGGGCGGAAGGCCTCCTCAATGCCGTTGACCGTGCGGAAGACCGCGCCGCGCGGCCGGACGAAGGGCCGCGCGGGCCGCGCCTTCAGCGCGTCCTCCATAAAGTCGACGAACACCGGAACGGCGGCGGAGGCACCGGCCTCGCCGGACCCGAGGGAACGGTTGTCGTCAAAGCCGATGAAGACTCCCACGACGATGTCCGTTGTGAAACCGACGAACCAGGCCGAGCGATACTCATTGGTCGTCCCCGTCTTGCCGCCGACCCAGTTTCCGAGCCCTCTGGCGCTGGCCGCCGTACCGCGCTGGACCACACCCTCCAGCATGGAACTGATCTGGTAGGCGGTGATCGGGTCGATCACCTGGGTGCCGCGTGGCTCCAGCACGGGCGAGGCCTGGCCGGTGAAGGCCCGGCCGCAATCGCGGCAGCGCCGCTGGTCGGCGCGGAAGATGGTCTCGCCATCCCGGTCCTGGACATATTCGATCAGATACGGATCGATGCGACGACCGCCGTTGACGAAGGCGGCATAGGCTGCCGTCAGGTCGTAGGCGGTGACCTCCCCGGCTCCCAGCGACACGGACAGATTGGGTTGCAGGTCTTCAGCCACGCCCATCCGCCTGGACAGCTCGACCACCTTGTCCATACCCAGCGTATTGGCGAGCCGGACGGTCATGACGTTGCGCGACAGTTCAAGGCCCCGCCGCATGGACGACGGACCATAGTAGCGCCGGCTGTAGTTTTCGGGGGTCCAGCGGCGCCCGCCCGGACCACCCGCGAAACTGATCGGACCGTCGACGATGATCGAGGCCGGCGTGAAATCGCCCTCCAGGGCCGCTGCATAGACGAAGGGCTTGAAGGCGGAACCCGGCTGGCGCCGTGCCTGGGTCGCCCGGTTGAAGCTGGACAGGGCGTAGGAATAGCCGCCGACCATCGCCAGCACGCGGCCGGACTGGGGTTCGATGGCGACCAGCGCCCCGTTCACCGCCGGCACCTGTTTCAGGGCGAACTGCCCCTCCCGCGGTTCGACGAAGATCAGGTCTCCCCGCTTCAGCGGGCGGTTGGCGTTGGCCCAGGCGGCATCGGCGACGATCAGGGTGCCGGTCGCATCGTCCCGGGCTGTGCGAACACGGACGGTGTTGCCGGACACGCTCTCGACCGCCGCCGCCCGCCACTGGCGACGCTCCGGGGGGGCCTGCTCGCGCAGGGCGACCGCCTGCCACCCGGGCGCGAAATCGGTCGTGCCCCACGCCCCGCGCCAGCCGTGACGGCGGTCGTAGTTTTCCAGCCCGCGCATCAGGGCATCCCGGGCCGAGGTCTGCAGCAACGGATCGAGTGTGGTGCGCATATAGAAGCCGCCGGCGTTCAGCTGTTCGCCGAAATCCGGGTTGGCCCGGGCCTGACGTCGGGCTTCCTCGACGAAGAAATCCGCGTCCTGATACTCGGCCCGACGCGGTGCGGCCTGGGTCGTCAGGGGCCGGGCCACCGCCTCGGTATAGGCAGCCTGGGTCAGGAAGCGGTTCTGTAGCATCTCGCCCAGCACCCAGTCCCGCCGGCCCTTGGCCGCCCCGGGATGACGTTTGGGATGATAGTTGTTGGGCTCCTTCGGCAGGGCGGCGAGGAAGGCCGCCTCATCCGGCGTCAGCTGCGCCAGCGACTTGCCGAAATAGTTGAACGCGGCCGAGGCGACGCCATAGCTGCGGTAGCCGAGGAAGATCTCGTTCAGATACAGTTCGAGGATCTGTTCCTTGGTCAGGGTAGCTTCAAGACGGCTGGAAAGGATGGCTTCCTTCAGCTTGCGCCCGATGGTCGATTCATTGGTCAGAAGAACGTTCTTGGCGACCTGCTGGGTGATCGTGGACCCGCCCTCAAGCCGCCGTCCGGTGGCGGCGTTGAACACATTCTTGAACATCGCCCGGCCGAGGCCGGACACATCGATCCCGCCATGACGGAAGAAGTTGCGATCCTCCGCCGCGAGGAAGGCCTGGACCAGCGGCGTGGGGATCTGTTCATAGGGCACATAGATCCGGCGCTCATCGGAGAACTCGCCGATCAGTGTACCGTCACCGGCATAGACCCGCGTGGCGGTCGGGGGACGGTAGTCCGCAAGGTCTGAGGCGTCCGGCAGGTCGTGAAACAGCCAGGCGGCATAGACAGCGACCACGAGCCCGGCGAGCGCGATCGCGCCCAGCAGGCCGATCCCCGCCATCACGAACCACCGTTCGGCAACCTTCACCAGACTCTCCGACAGGACGGCATGGGTGATGGTTTAGCCAACCCCGTCGATGCCGCAAGCACGCAGACGCGAATATCGCGGGTATGATGGCATGGCCAAGGCGGCCTCAGGCGGCGCGCGACATTTCCGCAACCTCGGTCGAGCCGCCGGTCAGGTCGAACCGGGCCACCAGCCGGTCCAGATCACCGGCCCGGTCCGACAGCATCTGGCTGGCCGCCGTCGCCTCCTCGGCCATGGCCGCGTTCTGCTGGGTGACGGTATCCATCTGGTTGATCGCAGCATTGATCTGCTGGAGTCCGGTCGCCTGTTCCGCCGTGGAGGCCGCGATGGTCTGGGCCAGCGCCCTGACCTCTCCGACCTCGTTCATGATCGTGGTCAGCGCTGAAGCGGTGCGGCCGACGAGGTCCACCCCGGTGTTCACCTGTTTGCCCGAGTCGAGGATCAAGGCCTTGATTTCCCTCGCCGCATCCGCCGATCGCTGGGCCAGCGCGCGGACTTCGGAGGCCACGACCGCAAAGCCGCGTCCTGCGTCCCCTGCCCGTGCCGCCTCGACGCCGGCATTCAGCGCCAGAAGATTGGTCTGGAAGGCAATCTCGTCAATTACCCCGACGATCTGACTGATCGATTCGGCGCTTCGGGCGATGGCGGTCATGGCCTCATTGGCGGTTCCCGCGACTTCGCCCCCGGCCTCGGCGCGCTGCATGGCGGTGGTGCTGACGGTCGCCACCTGGGCCGCGCTCTCGGCGGTGGACCGCACCGTGGCGGTGATCTCGTCGAGCGCCGCCGCCGTCTCCTCAAGCGCGGCGGCCTGCTGTTCGGTCCGACGAGACAGATTGGTGGCCGCCTCCGCGATCTCGCCCGCTCCCGAGCCGATGCTGCCGACAACTTCGGTGACCTCGCCCATGGTTCGGGCCAGGGCCGCCGCGGCATCGTTGAAATCCTGCTTCAGCCGTTCGGCCTTGGCGGCGAGATCCGTCGTGATTCGCCGACCCAGATGACCTGATGCGAGGGAGGAAAGGGCCTCCCCGACGGTCGCGATGATCTCGGCGTCTTCACGGGCCGTTCTCGTCCGGTCCTGTTCGGCCAGCTGGCGCTCACGCTCTGCGGCGTCGCGGTCGCGCGCGCCCTCCTCGGTCAGCCTCAACCGGTCGAGGGCGGAGTCCCGGAACTGGGCGACAGCCCGGTCCATCTGGCCAATATCGTCTGCCCGGTCCGCCCACGGCGTCTCGATGTCGGTCTGTCCTGCGGCCAGACGGTGCATACTCGCCGTCAGGGCTTCGAGCGGACGCAAAAGCCGGCGCGTTCCGTAGAGACAGACCAGGGTCGCCAGCACGGCCAGGCCGAAGCCCAGCGCCAGCATGGTGTTGCGGGTGTCCGTCACGCTCTGCAGGAACTCGGCCTGCGGAATCCCGACATACAGGATGCCGATCACCTCGCCCCCCGGGTTCTTGATCGGGTCATAGGCGGTAAAAAAGGGCGTTCCGAGAATATCGGCCTCGCCGCGATACGGCTGTCCCGATTTCAGCACGGCGTCGTAGACCGGTCCCGGAGCCAGGGGCGTCCCCACAGCGCGGCTGCCGTCGGGCTTCTTGACGTTGGTGGTGACCCGCGTGTCGCCCATGAAGACGGTGGCGGTGCCCCCGACCAGCGCCTTGATCCGGTCCACAGGTTCGAAATTATCGTTCAGCGCGGTCGCCCCGACATAGATCGCCCCGTCGCGCACCGCGAAGCCCTCGCCATAGCCGCCGAGCACATCCCAGGCCACGCGCATGTTCGCTTCCTGACGTTCCGTGGCGCGCGCGCGCGCGTCAGACTCCATCAGCCACGAGGTGGCGAGGATCAGGCAGACAGAGAGGACGGCGAGCCCCGCGACGATCATCAGGGCGATCCGCCCGGACAGGGATTGCAGGGCTTTTCGCATCAAGAGTGATCCCGGAAAATAATGTTCTGCGAGCTTTGCCGCAGAACAGTGAATTCGTGCTTAACCGCGACGGTCCGGGGCTTGCGCGGACACCATCCGCAGGCCGGCCGGTTCGCGGAAATAGCGGTCGATACCCTCTGCGACGGTGCGCACCAGCCGGCGGCGGCGCGCGGCATCCCCAAGGGCGCGCTCATCGTCCGGATTGGTGATGAACCCCATTTCCAGCAGGACGGCCGGCACGTCCGGCGCGAGCAGCACCGCAAGCCCCGCGTCCCGGTGGCTGCGGCGCAGCAGCGGATAGTCGGTGGACTCCAGTTCCCCCAGGAGAACGCGGGCGAACTGGGCCGAGCGGTTCTGGGTCGCCCGCTGGGTCAGGTCGAGCAGGATGCGGTCAACCGATGGATCGCGCCCGGGCAGATGCAGATCCCTGTGCCAGTCGTCGGCCCGGGTGACCTCCCGGACGGCCCGGCTCGCCCCCTGTTCGGACAGGGTATAAACCGACGCGCCCCGGGTTGCGGGATCGGCACCGGCATCGGCGTGCAGCGAGATAAACAGGTCGGCGTCGGCGCGGCGCGCGATCCGGACCCGCTCCGCCAGGGCGACATAGACATCGGTTTCGCGGGTCATCAGGACCCGGAAACGGCCGCCGCGCTGCAACTCGTCTCGAAGGTTCAGAGCCGCGGCCAGCGTGATCTCGCTTTCACGGCGCTCGCTCCCGCGGGCACCGGGGTCCCGCCCGCCGTGACCGGGGTCAATGACAATCAGCGGCGGCTCAGCCCGGCGGGGCGGAGTCCGGTCAGCGGCGGCGCGGTTGATCGGGGCCCCGCCCGTGGCGGCGACGTCGATGACATAGCGATAATGGCCGACACCGTCGCCCGGCGGCAGCAGGAAGCGACGCTCGATACGAGCCGTTCGCGCCAGCGCGAGATGAATTCGGGCCCCGCCGCCGGCGGCGCTGACCCGCCAGTCGCTGACCAGCCCGGAGCCGGATCCTTCTGCCCCGCGCCCCGCGCCGACGCCGGCAAGGTTCAGAACAACGTCCCCGCGGGTCCCGCTTTCGACCACCTCCCCGCGGGCAGAGCGATCCATGTCGATCACGACACGGGTCCGCTGGGTGTCGCCGCCGAAACGGACGCCCCGCACGTCACCCGTCGCGCCGGCGGCGAACCCCCGCGTACTGACCATCAGGACAGCCGCAAGCACCAGCAGGGCAAGCGCCGTGAGCGCCCACTCGCGAAGGCCCCACGCCGACAGGTTGAAACGCTTCTGACCGTGCATTCTGACGGCGACCCACCATTCTTGATGGCTCGACCATGCCAGCCCGCGGTTGGGATTGAGTTAAGCGCCGGGGGAAAAAGCGCGACCGCGGTGCCCCCGGGAGCGATGTCAGACCACGGCTTTCCATTCCGGCGCGGTACGCCTATGCTTCATGTGTCCGCGAACGATCGCGCCCCCGCCCTGTCGGGTCGGCGTGGCCCCGGCGCGGCGCTCACTTCCCGCCTTCGCGGATCGAGCGGCCCGGCCCGTTGAAACAGCCAGGTCCGCAGATCGTCGAAGTTGGGCTTACCCGAACCGAACCCCTTGAGGCCTGGAGCGTCACACGGGTTCAGGACCGACCAAACCCATGGGCCCTTCAGCCTGCGTCACCATCCGACCGAACGCTCCTCGCGGGCCGGTCGCCGTTGTCCGCGGCCTTCGCCGCGACGACCGGTTGACGCGCGCAACAGCCCCTTACCCCGTTCGGCGAGCCGCCCCGGCCTATCCAGGCATCGGCAGAGCGCGCCAGAGAGATACTTTCAATGTCCAAGACAATGCTGATCGATGCGGCGCACGCGGAAGAGACCCGCGTCGCCATCGTGGATGGCCGCCAGGTTGAGGAATTTGACTTTGAGTCGAAGACCAAACGCCAGCTTCGCGGCAACATCTATCTCGCCAAGGTCACCCGCGTAGAACCCAGCCTGCAGGCCGCCTTCGTCGAATACGGCGGCAATCGCCACGGCTTCCTCGCCTTCAACGAGATCCACCCCGACTATTACCAGATTCCGGCCGCGGATCGCGAAGCCATCATGGCCGAGGCGCATTCGGCCGACGACGACAACGACGACGAGAACGCGCGCGATTCGGATGACGGGGATTCCGAAGGCGGCATGGCCGAGGAAGAGCGCCTGAAGCGCCGCCTGATGCGGCGTTACAAGATCCAGGACGTCATCAAGCGTCGCCAGATCCTGCTGGTGCAGGTCGTCAAGGATGAACGCGGCGGCAAGGGTGCGGCCCTGACCACCTGGCTGTCGCTGGCCGGCCGCTACTGCGTGCTGATGCCCAACACCGGCAAGGGTGGCGGGATTTCGCGCAAGATCACCCAGGCCACCGACCGCAAACGGCTCAAGTCGGCCGCCGCCGCACTCGATGTGCCGCGCGGCATGGGGCTGATCATCCGCACGGCCGGGGCCAAACGGACCAAGGCCGAAATCAAGCGCGACTACGAATATCTGCTGCGGCTGTGGGAGACGATCCGCGAGACAACCCTCGCCTCCCACGCCCCCTCGCTCATCTATGAGGAGGAGAACCTCGTCCGTCGCGCCGTGCGCGACATGTTCGACAAGGATTTCGACGGCATCCAGGTCGAGGGCGTCGAGGGCTTCAAGGAGGCGCGCGACTTCATGCGCGTGCTGATGCCCTCGCAGTCCAAGAAGGTGCATCTGTACCAGGGGTCCCGGCCCCTGTTCGCCGCCAATGGCATCGAGGAACTGCTGACGCAGATCCACCAGCCGATCGTGCCGCTGAAGTCCGGCGGCTATCTGGTCATCAACCAGACCGAGGCCCTCGTGGCGATCGACGTCAACTCCGGCCGCGCCACCAAGGAACGCAACGTCGAGGCCACGGCCTTCAAGACCAATTGCGAGGCCGCCGTGGAGGCCGCCCGCCAGCTGCGCCTGCGCGACCTCGCCGGCCTCGTGGTGATCGACTTCATCGACATGGACGAGTCCAAGAACAACCGGACCGTCGAACGTATCCTGAAGGATGAACTGAGCCACGACCGGGCCCGCATCCAGATGGGCCGCATCTCCGGCTTCGGCCTGATGGAGATCAGCCGCCAGCGTCGTCGCCTCGGCGTGCTGGAAGGGGCCACCGAGGTCTGCCCGCACTGCCAGGGCGCGGGTCGCGTCCGCTCGGCGGAAAGCGCCGCCCTGATGGTGCTGCGTGCCGTCGACATCGAGGCCGGCAAGAACGGGGCCGGCGCGATCAACCTGAAAGTCTCCTCGGCCGTCGCCCTCTACATCCTGAACCACAAGCGCGACTATCTTCAGCGCCTGCTGGAGCGGCGCGGTCTGGCCGTCGTCATCCAGATCGATGACCGCCTCGGCCAGGGCGAGAGCGCCATCGAGCGCACCGAGACGAATGAGGACTTCACCCCGCCCGAGGCGATCGTCTCGCTGGCAGACCTGCACGACGACTTCGACGACGCCGCCTATGCCGACGACGAGGATGAGGACGAGGACGACTTCGAGGTCATCTCCGGGGACGATGAGGACGACCTCGCGCTGGACCGCGAGGACAGCGACGACGACGAGCCACGCGAGCGGGCCGAGCGTCACGATGGAGAGCGCGGCCGTGGCCGGGGGCGTCGCCGCCGGGGCGGTCGACGGGACGAGGAACTGGCTCCGGTTCCCGCCGCGGCGGAAGCCGAGGGGCTGGCCGATGACGATGACAGCGAGGCAGGCCGCAGGCGCCGTCGCGGACGTCGGGGCGGACGCCGCGTCCGTGAGGACGGCGATGCCCCGGCCGCCGGTTCGGGGACCTTCTTCTGGGTTCGCGGCCGCACGCCGTCGCTGGACGATCCCTATGTCTGGTTCGATCCGATCAATCCGACCGGCCGCACCGACCGGCCGGCTGCCGCTGCCGCTGCCGCCACGAACATCGCCGCCGATGTCGAGGAGCCGATCGGGGAGCGCCCCGAAGGCGAGATGGCCGAGGACCGCGAAGGCGGCCGCTCGCGCCGTCGCCGTCGGGGTCGCGGTCGCGGCGGTGATCGCCCCACGCCCCACGACCTGAAGGTCGAGGGCCGGGCCACCAGCGAGGGCATGCCGGCCGACGGTTCGCCCGAGACGCCCATGGCCGTGATCCTGCCCGACGACGCGCGGGAGGCGGTCGCCGCTGTAGAGACCCCCGAACCCCAACGACGCCGGGTGCGTCGCAAGACCGCAAGCGCAGGGGTCGATCCCGTCGCGATGGACGCCCCGCAGCCGGTCGCGCCGCCGCTGGAGCCGGAAATCGCCTTCGTGGACGCTGCCGTCGAGGCGGAGACCCCGGCCGACGACGCGCCGCCGGAACCAGAGCCTGTTGCGCCGGAGCCGGCCGTCCAGTCCGAGCCGGTCGTCGCCCCGAAGCCGGAAGCCGATCTGTCGGCGATCATCGCCAACGACCCGGCCCAGATCACGGCTCCGCCCGTGAAGCCGAAGCGCGGGTGGTGGCGTCTGTGACCAGACGCGCCTAGATTGGACGCACAATGAGGCGGGGGCGCCAGTCGAAAGAGTTCGCCATGATGAGGCCGACCCGTTTCCTGCCCCGCCTGCTCGCGGCCGCCGCCGTCGTCCTCGTGACGGCGGCGGCCTCCGCCGCCTCGGCCCAGAGCACCATCCGCGACACGGAGATCGAGGGGATCATTCGCGAATGGTCCGATCCGGTCTTCGACGCGATGGGGCTGGAGCCGTCCGAGGTTCAGATCCTGCTGGTCAATGATCCCAGCCTGAACGCCTTCGCTACCCGGGGCCGGATCATGGGGATCAACACCGGCCTGATCCTGCGGACCGAGGACCCCAACCAGCTTCTGGGCGTCATCGCCCACGAGGCGGGCCACATCAAGAATCGCCACACGCTGCGCGACGGGGCCCAGAGCGCCGGCATGCAGCCGTTCCTGATGTCCATGGCCCTCGGGGCCCTGGCCATCGCCGCGGGCGAACCGGGCGCGGGCGCCGCCCTGCTGGGTTCCGGCCAGTATTTCGGGACCCTGAACGCGCTCCGCTATATCCAGAGCCAGGAGGGCGAGGCCGATATCACCGCCGCGCGGGGACTGGAAGCCGCGGGACAGTCGGGCCGGGGCCTGGTCGAGTTCTTCGAGAATTTCCGCAGCCAGGAGGTCTTTTCCGAGGCCCGGCGGTATCCCTATTTCCGCAGTCACCCGTTGTCGGGCCAGCGCATCGAGGCCCTGCGCCGCCCGGTCGAGGCCATGTCCAACTATGGCGTGGCCGACAGCCCGGAGCGACTGGCCCAGCACGCCCTCGTCCGGGCCAAGATCCACGCCTTCATGGACGCGCCGACCCAGACCCTGCGCACCTATCTGGACAATGACACCTCGTTTCCGGCCCGTTATGCGCGGGCCATCGCCTGGTATCGGGACGGCCAGACCGAGCGGGCGCTGGACGCCACCGACGCCCTGATCGCCGAGGACACCGACAACCCCTATCTGTGGGAACTGAAGGGGCAGATCCTGTTCGAGGAGGGCCGGCCGGTCGAGGCCATCGACGCCCACCAACGCTCCGTGGAGCTCAATCCCGAGGCCCCGCTGCTACGGATCAACCTCGCCCACGCCCTGGTCGAGGCCAATGAACCGGCGCGTCTGGGCGAGGCCGTTGAGCAGCTGAAATGGGCGACGGCACGGGAAGGTGACAACACCCTCGCCTGGCGTCTTCTGGCCCAGGCCTATGCCAGCCAAGGCAAGGAGGGCGAGGCCCGGCTGGCCTCGGCCGAATACTGGTTCGCTGCCGGACGCGAACAGCAGGCGACGCAGTTTGCCCTGCGCGCCCGCGACATGCTGGACCGGGGGTCACTGGAATGGCGGCGGGCCATGGACATCGTGCTGGCTTCGGGCGCGACGATGGACGACATCCAGGATCTGGACCGGCGCCAGCAACAACGTCGCGACCAGCAGACGGTCGTGACCCCGCCGGGCGCCTGAGCCCATCCCGGACCGAGAGAGACAATGACCGACGAGACCCCTGCCCCGTCCGCGCCCCCGCGCGACCGCCTCGCCTGGCTGGGCTCGGGCCGCGGCGGTGCGGCGGCGCTGGTCATCTCCGTCGCGGCGCTGGGATTCGCCGCGGCCCCCTATCTGACCGGGGGCAGTTTCGGGGACAGGGTCCGCACCTATCTGCTCGCCAATCCGGGTGTGCTGGACGAGGTCGTCCAGGCCCGCCAGCAGGCGGAAGAGACCGGGCGGGTGGAGACCATCAACCGCGCGGTCGCCGCCAATGCCGCGCTGCTCGCCCCCGATCCGCGGGATCCCGCGTTTGGTCCCACAGACGCCGCCGTCACCGTGATCGAATTCTTCGACTACCAGTGCCCCGGCTGCAAGGTGGTGTCGCCGGAGGTGATGGCCCTGATGCAGGCCAATCCGGACGTGCGCTTCGTCTTCAAGGAGTGGCCGATCCTGGATCGCGGCGGTGCCACCACGTCCAACTATGCGGCGCGGGCGGCCCTCGCCGCCCACCGCCAGGGCCGCTATCTCGCGGTCCATCAGGCCCTGATGGCCGAACAGGCCCTGACCCCCGAAGCCGTGGACCGGATTCTGGCCGCCAATGGCGTCGACATGGCCCTCGCCGCCCGGACGATGGGCGAAACCGGGACCGATCGCCAGTTGGCGGACATCCACACCATTGGCGCGACCCTCGGCCTCGTCGGGACGCCGACCTTCCTGATCAACGGTCGGACGACGGCCAGCATCAACCCTGAGGAAGTGCAGGCGGCGATCACAGCGGCGAAGGGGGGTTGAGGTCGCCGGGCGACCGGGGACCGTGCGTGCGCTCGCCCGCTGTCATCAGGCGAGGCTGACCACAAACGCGATCAGGATCCCCAGAACGGCGAGGAGCACATAGCCTCGGACGGTCAGCATCCGCATCGCCTTCTCCCGGAACATTAGGGGAACATACTGGCTGCGCGGGGTGTCGACGTCAATCCGCAGGGGTCGTTCCTAGATCAGCCCGCCCAGCGGAGACGACGGATCGGCATACATCCGCTTCGGCATCCGCCCGGCCAGATAGGCCTCGCGACCCGCGATGACCGCATGCTTCATGGCGCGGGCCATGCCGATGGGATCACGCGCCCCGGCGATGGCGGTGTTGGCGATCACGGCGTCGCAGCCCAGCTCCATGGCGATGGTCGCGTCCGACGCCGTGCCCACCCCGGCGTCGACCAGCACCGGCACCTTCGCCTGTTCGACGATCAGCCGGATGTTCACGCGGTTCTGGATACCCAGCCCCGAGCCGATCGGGCTGGCCGCCGGCATGATCGCCGCTGCGCCCGCCTCCTCCAGCCGTTTGGCCATCACCACGTCGTCGGTGCAGTAGACCATCACGTCGAATCCGTCGGCGACCAGCAGGTCCAGCGCCCGCAGGGTCTCGATCATGTCGGGATACAGGTGCGCCGAGTTCGACAGCACCTCCAGCTTGACCAGATCCCACCCCCCGGCCTCGCGCGCCAGCCGCAGGGTCCGCACCGCGTCCTCGCCGGTGAAACAGCCGGCGGTGTTGGGCAGGAAGGTGAACCGGTCCGGCTTCACATGGTCGACCAGCATGGGCTGGGACGGGTCGGACAGGTTCACCCGGCGCAGGGCCACGGTGACGATATCCGCTCCGGCCGCCTCCGCCGCGGCAGCGTTCTGCGCATAGTCGGCATATTTGCCGGTGCCGACGATCAGGCGGGAGGCGAAGGTCCGTCCGGCGACGGTCCAGGTGTCTGCGGAAGAATTCATGGTCCTGACCTAGTGGCTTGTGAGCCGGGACGAAAGCAGGGCCTGATCAAACATTGCGATCAACCCCCATACGAACTAAACTAACCGGACTTAGTTTATCGGGGTTAGCGATGGAAACCTTCAACATCCACGAGGCCAAGACTCACCTGTCCCGCCTGATCGATAAGGCGGTGAAGGGCGAGCCCTTCATCATCGCCAAGGCAGGCAAACCCTTGGTGAAGGTCACGGCGATCGAGGTGGTGCCCGTCGATACGTCGCGCCGCCTTGGGTTCATGCGCGGCCAAATGAAGATCCCGGATGATTTTGACACAATGGGCCAGGCGGAGATCGAGGCCATGTTCTACGGCGATGACGATTGAGGCTCCTGCTCGACACCCACATCATTCTGTGGGCTGGCCAGGATCCGGAACGGCTGTCCGCCAAGACACGCGCCCTGATAACAGATGAGGACGTCACGCCGCTCTTCAGTGCGGTCAACATCTGGGAGGTGGCCATCAAGCGGGCGCTGAAGCGGCATGATTTCGAAGCCGACCCGGAGGTCTTGCGAGAAAGCCTGCTCGACCTTGGTTACAAGGAACTGCCTGTCACCAGCCTGCACGTCCTGAAACTCATGTCTTTGCCCGCGATCCACAAAGACCCCTTCGACAGGCTGCTGATCGCTCAGGCCACTTGCGAATGCATCACCTTGGTGACCGCCGATAAGGTTATCGCCCGCTACCCCGGCCCCATCCTCAAGGTCTGACCTCAACCGCCCCCGACGAACTGGACCAGCTCGATCCGGTCGCCCTCGGCCAAGGCGGTCTCGCTGTGCAGCGACCGGGGCACGATGCTGAGATTGCGCTCGACCGCGACCTTGCGCACGTCGAAACCCAGTTCCTCGACCAGGGCCAGGACCGTCCGGGCGGTCACATCCCGCGTATCGCCGTTGACTTGAATGCGCATGTCGTTACGTCAACCCATTCGATCCGGCGCGACGGTCGCTTTGACGCCGTCCGCCGTTCCGCTAAAAGGCCGCCCCACCGAAGCGGTCCAGCCCTTCGCCAACCCGTCCGGAGCGAATGCCCGAAACGCCCGTCCTTTACGTCCTGAACGGTCCCAACCTCAACCTTCTGGGGGTGCGGGAGCCGCACATCTATGGACGGGAGACGCTGGCCGACGTCGAGGCGCTGTGCCAGGCCGCCGCCGGTGACGCCCGGGTCGTCTTCCGCCAGACCAATCACGAAGGCGAGCTGATCGGCTGGGTGCAGGAGGCCCGGACCGAGGCCTCGGCCCTGATCCTGAATCCGGCCGGTTATGGCCACACCTCGATCGCCCTGCTGGACGCGTTGAAGGCCCTGACCATTCCGGTGGTGGAATGCCACCTGTCCAATCCGGCGGCGCGCGAGGCCTTCCGGCACACCTCCTATGTCTCTCTCGCCGCGACCGGGATCATCTCCGGCTTCGGGGCCCAATCCTATGACCTGGCCGTCAAGGCCGCCCTCCGGCTGGTGCGCGATCGCGCCGCTTCGCCGGCCCGTTGACCCCTGACCACAAGGCACTGCTTCCCATGGCGACCGACAAGACGCTCAAGAACGAACCGGCGACCGAGATCGACGCCAGCCTCGTCCGCCAGCTGGCCGACATCCTGAACGACACCAGCCTGACCGAAATCGAGGTCGAGCGGGGCGAGCTGCGCATCCGTGTCGCCCGCGAGGTCACCGCCGCGCCGATGATGCAGTATGCGGCCGCCCCGGCCCATGCCGCTGCCCCCCTCCCCGCGCCAGCCGCCGCGGGTCCCGCCGCCATGCCGTCGGATCCCGCCACGATCGTGGCCCGCTCCGGCGAGCCCGTGACCTCGCCGATGGTCGGCACCGTCTATCTGCAGGCCTCGCCGGAAGCGGCCCCCTTCGTCCAGCGGGGTGATACGGTCAAGAAGGGCCAGACCTTGCTGATCATCGAGGCCATGAAGACGATGAACCCGATCCAGGCCCCGCGCGACGGCGTCGTCTCGGACATCCTCGTCGGCGACGCCCAGCCGGTCGAGTTCGGCGAAGCGCTCGTGCTGCTGGAATCCTGAGCGTGTTCACCAAGGTCCTGATCGCCAACCGGGGCGAGATCGCGCTGCGGATTCACCGCGCATGCAAGGAGATGGGCATCTCCACCGTCGCCGTGCACTCCGAGGCCGACCGCGGGGCCATGTGGGTCCGGCTGGCCGACGAGAGCGTCTGCATCGGCCCGGCCCCGGCCGCCAAATCCTATCTGAACATCCCCTCGATCATCGCGGCCGCCGAGATCACCGGCGCCCAGGCCATCCACCCCGGCTATGGGTTCCTGTCCGAGAACGCGCGCTTTGCCGAGATCGTCGAGGCCCACGGGATGACCTTCATCGGGCCCAAGCCCGAACATATCCGGGTCATGGGCGACAAGATCACCGCCAAACAGACGGTGCTGGAAGCTGGCATCCCCTGCGTGCCCGGCTCGGCCGGTGAGGTCGAGACCGTCGAGGATGCGATCGAGGCCTCCAAAGCGATCGGCTTTCCGCTGATCGTGAAGGCCTCGGCCGGGGGCGGGGGGCGCGGCATGAAGGTCGCCCTGACCGCCGACGATCTGGTCGAGGCCGTCCAGACCGCCCAGACCGAGGCCTTGGCCGCCTTCGGCAACGGCGCGGTCTATATGGAGCGCTATCTCCAGAAGCCCCGCCACATCGAGATCCAGGTCGTCGCCGACAGCCACGGCAATGTCGTGCATCTGGGCGAGCGCGACTGCTCGCTGCAGCGTCGCCACCAGAAGGTGCTGGAAGAGGCCCCCTCGCCCGCCCTGTCGGCCGCCGAACGCATCGCCATCGGCGAGACGGTCAACAAGGCCATCGGCAAGATCGGCTATCTGGGCGTAGGCACGATCGAGTTCCTGTGGGAGGACGGCGAGTTCTTCTTCATCGAGATGAATACCCGGCTGCAGGTCGAACACCCGGTCACCGAGGCCGTCACCGGCGTCGATCTGGTGCGCGAACAGATCCGCATCGCCGCCGGCCTGCCGCTGTCCTTTACCCAGGACGACATCCATTTCGAGGGCCACGCCATCGAGGTACGGATCAACGCCGAAAACGCCGAGACCTTCGCCCCCTCGCCCGGTATGGTCACGGACTTTCACGCGCCCGGCGGGCTGGGCGTTCGCCTGGATAGCGCCATCTACGCCGGCTATTCGATCCCGCCCTATTACGACAGCCTGATTGGCAAGCTGATCGTCCATGGACGCGACCGGACGGAGTGCGTCGCCCGTCTCAGGCGCAGCCTGAACGAGATGGTCATCGGCGGCATCGATACCACCATCCCCCTGTTCCAGAAGCTGTTGCAGGAACCGGATATCCTGTCGGGCGACTACGACATCCACTGGCTGGAAAACTGGGCGAAGCAGCAGAAGGGGGCGTGAGGCCACGCCGCCTCTGTCGGGTGTCGCCGCGTCCGCGCAGCCGCCCCACCGAGGAGGACGCCCATGACTGACCCGGCCGCCTCCGCCTTTCCTGGCCCGGCGCCGTTTACCGCCGACGCCCTGCTGGCCTGCTACGCGCGCGGCGTCTTCCCGATGGGCGAGACGCGCGAGGATCCGCGGGTGTTTCTCGTCGAACCCGAGCAGCGGGGCGTGATCCCGCTGGACGGTTTTCACATCCCGACCCGCCTGCGCCGCACGGTCCGGCGCGAGCCCTTCGAGATCCGGGTCGACACGGCCTTCGCGGCCGTGCTGGACGCCTGCGCGGCCTCCGCCCCGGGCCGGGAAGACAGCTGGATCAACGCGCCGATCCGTCGCCTGTATGTCGAGCTCCACGGTCGGGGCCATGCCCACAGCCTCGAATGCTGGCGCGACGAATCACTGGTCGGCGGCCTCTACGGCGTCACCCTGGGCGGGGCCTTCTTCGGCGAAAGTATGTTCAGCCGTGCCACGGACGCCTCCAAGGTCGCCCTTGTGCATCTGGTCGCGCGGCTTCGGCGCGGCGGCTGGAGCCTGCTGGACGCCCAGTTCCTGACGGACCATCTGACCCAGTTCGGGGCCGTGGAAACGCCGCAGGCCGACTATCTGGAACGGCTGGCCCCGGCGATCCGGCAATCGCCCGACCTCGCGTCTCTTCGTCGGTCCCTGTCCGGCACCGACGCGGTCACCTATGCCTTGCAGCCCACGACCCAGGCGTCATAGATCGGGTGCTGCAGCCCGCTCAGGGCGGGGGTCGAGGCGAACATCCAGCCCCGGAAAATCTGGCGCGGCGCTCCGGCCTGGGTGCCCCGCGGCTGCAGGGTGACATCCAGATAGGCAATGGCGTCCTCGACCAGTTCGCTGTCGGCCGACACCTCGCAGGCCCGGGCGGTGAAGATCAGCGACTGGTTGAAGCGCACCGGCCGGCCGCCGACCTCGACCTCGAACCGCATGCTCTCGGCCGTGATCTTGTCGATGGCCTCGACGATGGCGACCCGGCGGCGCTGGCGCGGGGCGGGCGTCTCGACCGCCAGACGTTCCGCCTTTTCCGCCTCGGTCTCGCCCTCCTCCTCCTCGTCCTCGTCCTCGGAGCCCGCCGCCTCTGCAGCGTCTTCGGTGGGCTCGGGGTCCTCCTCGAGGGCCGCGGTCTCCACGGCTGCCGGCGGCGCGGGCGGTGTGATGGCGACCGGATTGGCGGGGGCGGGGTCGGCCGCCGGAGCGGCCTCCTGCAGGGCCTGCGCGCGCAGGGCGTCCCCCACCGGATCGGTGGCCGGGACCGCGTCCTGCGCCGGGGCGTCCTGCCACCCGGCCGCCACGACACCGCCGGCCAGCGCCACGGCGGCGGTCGCGACGCCGATCATCAGAAGACGTCCGCGGTTCATTCGGGCTTCCAGGCTTCATAGTCGCCAATCGCCGGAGGCCGCACGCCTTCGGCCGCCAGCGAGCCGGGCGGCCGCCAGGCCAGCGGGGTGCCGCTCATGTTCGGGCGGTGATCCAGTTCCCAGCGCTGGCGCTTCAGGGGCACCTCGGTCGGCGGCTCGTCAAAGGTGTAGTGCAGCCAGCCGTGCCAGTCCGGCGTCACCTTCGACGCGTCGGCATAGCCATTGTAGACCACCCAACGCCGGTTGCGCCCGTCGTAGCTGATCTTGTCGCGCGACTGGTAATAGCGGTTGCCGATCTCGTCGGTCCCGATCAGCACGCCACGCTTGCCGATGGTGAACAGGGTGCCGATCGTGGCCCCGGAGGTCCAACCGAAGATTTTGCCAAGCACGGGCCAGTCCAGTCCAGAATCCGACCGGCGCAAGGGGCCGGTCCAGTCCGGTGGATCATAGAAACCGCGCCCTTCGCCGTCCAGCGGCATGAGCAGCAGACCGCCTTCAACATCTTGGGGGTAACCGGGACCCAACGCCCCACATCTATTGCGAAGCCCGTCAGAAGCGCCCTAGGCTGGGAAAACCAGACTGTCCGGGCCCGCGCATGCGTTTCACCCCCTTCCTGACCGACCTCGTCGGCTCCATCGCGTGCGACACGCGCGAGCTCGAACGCGCCGATCGCGTGGTCGAGGTGATGGCCCCGGTCGACTGGAGCGACGCCCGTGTCGAGGCCTGGCTGGACTGGGCGGACCGGCTGCCCGCCGACTGGCCGCGGCTGGACGGAACGGGCAGCCGCTCCGAAACAGAGGCCAATGCGGTTCTGGACGGGGCGCTCGGACGGTGGGCGGGGCGACTGGCGGCGTGGGGCGAGGCGACGGGCGTCTTCCCCGACCCCGCCGATGCGAAGGTCTTCGCAGACGATCTGGCGGCCAGCGTGCTTCTGGGGCTGGCGGTGCCGTCGGCGGTGCTCGCCGAGGGGGCCCGCACGCCCCCGGTGACGGACGACCCGCCGGGCCCGACCCGCAATGCGATCGTCCTCGATCTGGGCGAGCCGGGGGCCCGGGCGCGGTTCGAGAGCGATACGGCCCGGCGACGGACCGCGCGGGTCACCGCCCATGCCCTCGCCGGCGTCACCACCGCCCTCGCCGCGGTCACTGATGCGGTGCGTCGCTGCGACGGCCCCCCCGCCGTCTGCGCCGACCCCGCGGCCAATCCGGCCCTCGCCCGGGCCGCCCTGGCGGCGCGCCGGGCCGGGGCCGACGATGTCGCCATTCTGGACGCCATCGCCGGCCGGCTGTTTTCCGCGCCTGAACCCGAACCGGTGCGCCAGTCCCGGGTCGTCGCCGTGCCGGACCTCGCCGCCGGCGGCCAGGCCGCCCTGCGCGCGGCCGCAGAGGGCTGTCTGGTGGGCGATCTGGTGGTGGCCTTTTCCGTGCGCGAGGCCGAAGCCGCCGCCGACCTCAGCCTCGCACCGGGCTGCGCCATCGCCTTTTCCGCCGTCAACCGGCTCCTGCCCGACCCGGTCACCGCGCTCGACGCCCTCGCCCGGCTGTGGACCACGGCGCTGGAAATCGAGGTCGCCTGCGGCTTCGCGCCCGACGGCCGCGCCGCCCGGCGTCGGCACGCGGTCCGGCCGCTGGCCCTGACCCTGCTCAACGGGCTGGACTGGGTTGTCGCCGGGGCGGCCGACCCGCTCGCCGAAGAGGAATGGATTGCGGCGGCCGGCCTGCTGGCGGCGGCGGCCTCGCTGGCCTCCAGCGAACTGGCCGCGCTCCTGCGCCCGGCCGCGGACTGGGCCCACACGGGCGAGACAGTCCTGTCGGCGCTCGAGGCGCGCGAGGCCCGCCTGTCCGGCATGGATGGGGACCTGGGACGGGCGGCCGCCCTGCGGACGGCCCAGGCCCATGCCGCCGCCCGCGCCAGCGGCCGCCGCCACTCCGTGATCGCCGCCCTGTCGACCGATGCGGAACGCGACCTCCGCCTCGGCGTGGCCCCGCTTACCCCCGTGGACCTGTTCCAGACCCGGGACGGTCAGACGGTCAGACGCCTCCACCCGGTGCTGGCCTCGGCCATCGCCGCCCGCGGGGGCGATGTGGAGGACGCGGAGCGCTGGCTGCTCGGCCGCCGCACCCTCTCGGGCGCTCCCGCGCTCGGACACAGCGCGCTGGCGGCCCGCGGCTTTACCGAGACCGAGTTGGAGGCCGTCGAGGCGGCCCTCGCATGGGCCCCCCGCCTCGAGGAAGCCTTCGCCCCTCCGGTTCTGGAAACGGGCTTCATTCGCGACGTTCTGGGCGTGGATCGCGAGACGGCCGCGCGCGGCGGTCTGCTGGCCATGCTGGCCTCGCCCGAGGAGATCGAGGCGGCCGCCGCCCATGTGTTCGGTCACCGCGATCTGGCGGGCTGGCCCGGCGCGCCGCCCTCGCTCAAACGCCTCCTCACCGATCTGGACGCCGCCGACGCGGCTCTGACCCGAGCCGTCGCCGTCTTCAGCGACGTCGCCGATCTGGCCCCGGTGTCCCTGCCCAGCCACGCCGGGGTCGAGGCGGCGACGGCGCTGATCGCCGAGGCCGCCGCCCAGGGCCGCGGGGCACTGTGCCTCGCCCGTCGCGAAACGACCGGCCAGACACTGCTGGTCCTGCCCGAACCCGAACCCGCGCGTCGGTCGCCGGAGCCCGCGCCCGTCGCCGCCCCGCCGCAGGTCGAGACCGTGGTCGAACGGGTCATCGAACGCGTCCGCACCCGCAGGAAACTGCCCGATCGCCGCAAGGGCTATATCCAGAAGGCCGCCGTGGGCGGGCACAAGGTCTATATCCACACCGGCGAATATGAGGACGGCGAGCTCGGCGAGATCTTCATCGACATGCACAAGGAGGGTGCCGCCTTCCGCTCGCTGATGAACAACTTCGCCATCGCCATCTCGATCGGCCTGCAATACGGCGTGCCCCTGCACGAGTTCGTCGACGCCTTCGTCTTCACCCGTTTCGAGCCGGCGGGCCGGGTCACCGGCAACGACCGCATCGGATCAGCGACCTCGATCCTCGACTACATCTTCCGCGAGCTGGGCGTGTCCTATCTGGGCCGGACCGAGCTTGGCAACGCCGACGCCGAGCCGCTGCATGCAGACGGCCTCGGCGCGGGCAAGGCGGACGAGGCGGTGCCCGCCGCCAAATTCATCTCGCGCGGATTCGCCCGCGGGGCCACGACCGACAATCTGGTGGTGCTGCCGTTCGGCCGCAGGGCCGAGACGCCGACAACGGCCGGCGAGCGGATCGAGGCGGAGGCCTGCCCCGCCTGCGGCGACTTCACCCTGCAGCATCGCGGCGGCGGCTGGGTCTGCGACAGCTGCGGCGTGGCCCCTCAGATGCGCGGCTGACCGGCCCGGGGGGCCCGTCGGCTTCAGCAGATCGTAAACACATGGCGCCACACTCGCCGCCATGAAACGTCTCGCCCTGATTGTCGCTGTTGTCGCCGTCGCTGGAACGCCCGTCCTGGCCCAGAATGCGGGCCAGATCGCCCGGGTGCGCGGCGGAGCCAGCTGCCCCGGCTGCAACCTGTTCCAGGCCGACCTCGCGGGCCTTGAGGCGCGCGGGCTGAATTTGTCCCGAGCCCGGCTGCGTCAGGCCGATCTCAGCCTCACGGTTCTGAACCGGACCCGCTTCAACAATGCCGACCTGCGCGATGTCGAGGCCTATGGCGGGGTGTTTTCCGGCTCCAGCTTCAGCGGTGCGGACCTGACCAACGCCAGTTTCGTCGGGACCCATCTGGACGGGGCCGGCTTCGCGGGTGCCACCCTGACCGGCGTCAACTTCTCCGGCGCGCGCCTGACCGGCGTGTCCGGGCTGACCCAAAGCCAACTGGACCGCGCCTGCGGCGATGCCGCAACGGCCCTGCCGCCTCGGCTGCGCATTCCCGCCTGTTGAGCGCCGTCATTCTTACCGCGATTTAAGTAGGGTTTGCGGGCGTCGCGCGTCATCTAGGAGACGTGAAACAGTCCGTGGTCCCCGCCCGTTTGTCCCGCCTCAGCCGGCTTGCCGTGTTCGGGGCGATGGGGTGGGCTGCCACGGTGGCCCCCGCCGCGGCCGGGATTATCTACCCGGGCCAGGACCGTGACGTGGCGCGGATGGTCTCGCTCGGCGGTTCCTGCAATCGCTGCGAGCTCTCCGGACGGCACCTCGCCGGGGCCAGCTTCACCGGGGCCAGCTTCGAGGGCGCGACGCTGGTCGGGGCCAGCCTGCGCGGCGCAGAGCTGATCGGCTCCAACTTCTCCTCCAGCGATTTCAGCCGCGCGGACCTGCGCGGCGCGGAAATCCTCGGGTCGAACTTCACGGATGCGAACTTCACCGGGGCGAACCTGACCGGGGTCGAGGCCCAGGGAGCCAATTTCACGCGGGCGAATCTGTCCCGAACCAGTCTGACGGGCGCGGAACTGGTCGGGGCGAACATGAACGGAGCGGATCTGGACGGGGCGAACGCCTCGGGGGCCGAGCTGTTCGGGGCCACCCTCGCCAACGTCAGCGCGCGCTCGACCGTGTTCACCGGTGCCGAGATGAATGCCGCCAACATGGCGGGTGGCGATTTCCGCTCGGCCAATTTCAACAGCGCCGAGCTCGACGGGGCCCGTCTGACCGGCGCCCGGTTCGAGTCGGCCAGCTTCGAGGACGCCTCGCTGAGCCGGACCGACATTCGCGGCACCGACCTTTCCAGAACCAGGGGCCTGACCCAAGTCCAGGTCTCCGAGGCCTGCGGCGACGGGTCCACCCGCCTGCCACGAGGTCTCACGGCCCGCAGTTGCGGCACGCGGATGATCGTCGTCCGGCCGCGTCCCCCGGTGCCACCGGCACCGCCCGCACCGCCGTCCCTGCGTCGCGACTTCGCCGCCGGCGACCGTAACTGAGGATCCGGCTCCGGCCCGCCCCCTATTTGAGGGGCAGGTTCGGTCGGATGTGCAGCTCCTTGTACTGACGCTCGGCCGCGTCAGACGGCGCGCTCATCAGCAGGTCCTGCCCCTGCTGGTTCAGCGGGAAGGCGATGACCTCGCGGATCGCGACCTGGTTGGCCAGCAGCATGACGATGCGGTCGATGCCGGGGGCCAGACCGCCGTGCGGCGGCGCGCCATAGCGGAAGGCGTTCAGCATGCCGCCGAACTGGTCCTCGACCACCGAGGCGTCGTAGCCGGCGATCTCGAAGGCCTTCAGCATGATCTCGGCCTTGTGGTTCCGGATCGCGCCGGAGCAAAGCTCGTAGCCGTTGCAGACGATGTCATACTGGTAGGCGAGGATGTCGAGCGGGTCCTTCGTCTCCAGCGCCTCCATCTCGCCCTGCGGCATCGAGAACGGGTTGTGGCTGAAGTCGACCTTCTTCTCCTCCTCGGACCATTCGAACATGGGGAAGTCGACGATCCAGCAGAAGCGGAACTCGTCGTCCGAAATCAGTCCGAGATCCTGACCCAGCTTGGTGCGGGCCGAACCGGCGAACTTGTGGAACACGGCCGGGTCTCCCGCGGCGAAGAAGGCGGCGTCGCCCTTGCCCATGCCCAGCGCGGCCATCAGGGCGTCGGTCGCCTCGCCCAGGTTCTTGGCGATCGGCCCGCCCCAGGCGTTGTTGTCTTCCGACCAGAAGATATAGCCCAGACCCGGCTGGCCCTCCCCCTGGGCCCAGCTGTTCATCCGGTCGCAGAAGGCGCGGCTACCGCCCTTGGGTGCCGGGATGCCCCAGACGGCGTTCTTCGGATCCGCGCCGAGGATCTTGTTGAACAGGCCGAAACCGCCGTCGCGGAAATGCTCCGAGACGTCCTGCATCTCGATCGGATTGCGCAGGTCGGGCTTGTCCGAGCCGTATTTGGCGATGCTCTCGCGGTACGGGATGCGCACGAACGGATAGGGGTCGACCCGCTTGCCGTCGGCGAACTCCTCGAACACGCCGTGCATGACCGGCTCGATCGCCGCGAACACGTCCTCCTGGGTGACGAAGCTCATCTCGACGTCGAGTTGATAGAACTCCAGCGAGCGGTCGGCGCGCAGGTCCTCGTCACGGAAACAGGGGGCGATCTGGAAATAGCGATCGAAGCCCGAAACCATCAGCAGCTGTTTGAACTGCTGCGGGGCCTGCGGCAGGGCGTAGAATTTGCCGGGGTGCAGGCGCGAGGGCACGAGGAAGTCACGCGCGCCTTCCGGGCTGGAGGCCGTCAGGATCGGGGTCTGGTATTCGAGGAAGCCCTGACCGACCATCCGCTGGCGGATCGAGGAGATCACCTTCGAACGCAGCACGATATTCCTGTGCAGGGTCTCGCGGCGCAGATCCAGATAGCGATGCTTGAGGCGAATCTCCTCGGGATACTCCGGCTCGCCAAAAACCGGCAGCGGCAGTTCGGCGGCCTCGGACAGGACCTCCACCCCGGTGACGCGCAGCTCGATCTCGCCGGTCGGCAGGCCGGCGTTCACCACCGCAGCCTCGCGGGCCACGACCTCGCCGTCGACCCGGATCACACTCTCGGCCCGCAGCCGCTCGACGGCCTCGAACCCGGGGGTCTCGGGGTGCAGGACCAGCTGGGTCAGGCCGTAGTGATCGCGCAGATCGATGAACAGCAGACCGCCGTGGTCGCGCTTCCTGTGCACCCAGCCCGAGAGGCGCACAGTCGATCCCGCGTCGGCCAAACGCAGGGCGCCGCAGGTGTGGGAACGGTAGGCGTGCATGCTGGACATCGGGACGGTCTGAAAAACGGCTGGGAAACAGCGGGAATTGGAAGCGGCGTAGGGCGCATCAACGCCCCCGAAAGTCAAGGTTGGCGCTCCGGTTCCGGACGCATCCCCAGCCGGAATGATCTGTCCACGGTGCGGCATGGAACCGTGGTCGGAGACGGGCTGCGATCTGCTATGGTGGACCCATGTCGGCGCACCGATCCCTTCGCGACCAGATGCGGCTTCCCCTCGTGCGGGAGACCGGCCTCGCCACCTTCGTGCGGTCGGGCTGCAACGCCTATGCGGTCGACGCCCTCGCCGGCTGGCCGGATTCGGCCGGTCAGGTCATGGCCCTGTGCGGGCCGGCAGGGTGTGGCAAGAGCCATCTGGCGGCGATCTGGGCCGAACGCGTCGGGGCCATCCCCCTGAACGGGGCGGAGGCGGCGAAGGCCGATCCGCTGGAGATGGAAGGCCGGCCGGTGCTTCTGGACATCGCCCAGGACGCGGACGATGAGACCCTGTTTCACCTGATCAATCTGGCCCAGCATGACGGCGGCGCGCTGCTGATGGTGTCGCGCCCGTCGCCCCGGCGCTGGTCCGTGTCGGTGCCGGACCTGCGCTCGCGGCTGGACGCGGTCCGGGTCGTGGCCCTGGAGGCACCGGACGACCGGGTCCTGTCGGCCATCCTGGCCGCGCGCTTCGCCGAACGCAGCATCGCGCCAGGCGACGGGGTGGTCGACTATCTGGTCCGGCGCATCGACCGGTCCGCCGCCGCCGCCGCCGCCGTCGTGGAGCGGCTGGACGCCGAACACCGGCCGGTCACGCGCAGCCTCGCGCGGCAGGTGCTGGATGCCGGCGATGACCTGTTCGACACCCCGGACGGATCGGGGTTGCAGCCGTAACAAACCCGCCGCACAACCGGCTCATGTCCGACGCCGCCATCGCCGACGCCACCACCGGGGAGAACGTCCCCTCCTCCCGCGCGCCCCAGCTGCACCTTGACGAAGCCCTGATGGCCTCGCCCGCGCGGTTCTTCAATCGCGAGATCAGCTGGCTGGCCTTCAATGCTCGTGTGCTGGAAGAAGCGGCCAATCCGGGCCACCCCCTGCTGGAGCGCCTCCGCTTTCTCTCGATCTCCGCCAACAATCTCGACGAGTTCTTCATGACCCGCGTCGCCGGCCTCAAGGGTCAGGTCCGCGAGCGGGTGCGTGTGCTGTCGGCCGACGGCCTGACCCCGGCCGAACAGCTGGAGAAGGTCAATCTCGCCGCCGGCGAACTGATGGCCGAGCAGCAGGAACGCTGGCGCCAGCTGAGGAAGGAACTGGTCGGAGCGGGGATCGAGGTGGTCCATCCGGCCAAGATCACCAAGACCGACAAGGAACGGCTGGAGCCCGAGTTCCTCAACCAGCTGTTCGCCGTGCTGACACCGCTGGCGATCGACCCGGCGCACCCCTTCCCCTTCCTGCCCAATCTCGGCTTCTCCCTGGCGCTGAAGCTGCGTCGCAAGCGGGACAACCGCACCCTCTACGCCCTCGTCCCCGTGCCGACCCAGGTCCGCCGCTTCTGGGAACTGACGGGTGACGGCCGTTCGGTGAAGGGGCGCCGCCGCTTCGTCACCCTCGAGGCGGTCCTTCTGCTGTTCATCGACCATCTCTTCCCGGGGCATGACGTTCTGGAGAAGGGCGTGCTGCGCCTCATCCGCGACTCCGACATCGAGATCGAGGAGGAGGCCGAGGATCTGGTGCTGGAGTTCGAGGAGGCGTTGAAACAGCGCCGTCTCGGCGATGTCGTGCGCGTCAAGATCGAGGCCTCGATGCCCGGGGACCTGCGGGACTTCATCATCGCCGAGCTGAAGGCCGCGCCCCAGGACGTGGTCGTGGTCGACGGCATGCTGGGCCTGGCGCAGCTGTCGGATCTGATCGCCTCCGGACATCCGGACCTGAAGTTCCCCGGCTACGAGCCCCGCTACCCCGAGCGGGTGCGGGACCAGAGCGGCGACGTCTTCGCGGCCGTGCGCGAAAAGGACATTCTGATCCACCACCCGTTCGAGAGCTTCGACGTGGTGGTCCAGTTCCTGCGCCAGGCCGCCCGCGACCCGAACGTCATCGCGATCAAACAGACCCTGTACCGCACGTCCAAGGACAGCCCGATCGTCGCTGCCCTGATCGAGGCGGCCGAGAACGGCAAGAACGTCGTCGCCCTCGTCGAGATCAAGGCCCGGTTCGATGAAGAGGCCAACCTGCGCTGGGCCCGGGCCATGGAGCGGGCGGGCGTCCACGTCGTCTTTGGCTTCGTCGAGTACAAGACCCACGCCAAGCTGAGCATCGTGGTCCGCCGCGAGGGTGAGGGGCTCAAGACCTACTGCCATTTCGGCACCGGCAACTATCACCCGATCACCGCCAAGATTTACACCGACCTCAGCCTGTTCAGTTCCAACCCCGTACTGGCGCGCGATGCCTCGCGCGTCTTCAACTACATCACCGGTTACGCCCAGCCCATCGATCTGGAGGCGCTGGTCGTCTCGCCGCTGCACATGAAGGCGACGCTGCTTGAGCTGATCGGCAAGGAAATGTCGGCCGCGGCCCAGGGCAAGCCCGCCGCCATCTGGGTCAAGCTCAACGCCCTCGTCGATCCCGAGATCATCGACGCCCTGTACCGCGCCAGCCAGTGGGGCGTGCGGATCGAACTGGTGGTACGCGGCATCTGCTGCCTGCGGCCCGGGGTTGAGGGACTGTCGGAAAACATTCGCGTCAAGTCGATCGTCGGCCGCTTCCTCGAACACAGCCGCATCATCTGCTTCGCCAACGGCAAGGACCTGCCGCACGACAAGGCCAAGGTCTTCATCTCCTCGGCCGACTGGATGACCCGCAATCTGGACCGGCGCGTCGAGATCATGACGCCGGTGTTCAACGCCACGGTCCACGACCAGGTGCTGGACCAGATCATGGTCGCCAATCTGAAGGATGACGCCCAGAGCTGGATCCTCGCGGCCGACGGCGGTTACACCCGCGTCTCCCCCGTCGACCCGGCGCGACCGTTCTCGGCCCATGAGTATTTCATGACCAACCCCAGCCTCTCGGGTCGGGGTCGCAAGGTGAAAACCCGTCCCGCCCGCCTCCGCTATGATCGGCCCCTGAAGTGATCGAGACATACGGTCCACCGCGCGAGGCGGCGGTCATCGACATCGGCTCCAACTCCGTCCGCATGGTGCTGTACCGGCTTGAGGGCCGGGCCATCTGGACGGTGTTCAACGAAAAGGTGCTGGCCGGCCTCGGGCGGGACATGCCGTCCACGGGCCGCCTGTCCCCCGAGGGGGTCGAGCTGGCCCTGACGGCGCTGCGCCGCTTCGCCGCCGTGCTGGACGGGGTCCGGCCCGCCTATACCTTCGTCGCCGCCACCGCCGCCGTGCGAGAGGCAGAGGACGGCCCCGATTTCTGTGACCGGGTGGCCGCGCTCACCGGCCTGCAGGTGCGTGTCCTGACCGGTGAGGAGGAAGCCCACTATGCCGCCCTCGGAGTCCTCGCCGGCGACCCGCGCGCCGAGGGCATCGCCGCCGACATGGGCGGGTCCAGCCTGGAGCTGATCCGCATCGGCAAGGGCACGATCAGCCCGGGCATCACCCTGCCGCTGGGTCCCTTCAGCCTCGCCGACCCCGCAGGGTTCGACACCGGCCGGCTGCGGAGCGTGATCGCCGAACGGCTCAAGCCCGCCCGCAACCGGTTCTCGGCGACCGAGCTGCATGCGGTGGGCGGCGGCTGGCGTTCCCTCGCCCAGCTGCATATGCAGAAGAACGACTATCCGCTGCGCATCGTGCACCAGTACGCCATGACCGCCGCCGAGGCGCGTGAGGTGACCCGTCTGGTGGCCCAGCAGTCCCGCGCGTCGCTCGACCGCCTTCCCGGGGTGTCCAAACGCCGGGCCGAGACCCTGCCCTATGCCGCCCTCGTGCTGGAGGGGCTGATCGAGGCGCTGGGCCTCAAGACCATCGTCTTTTCGGCCTGGGGCCTGCGCGAGGGCCTGCTCTATGAGAGCCTCGACCAGGACGAGGCCCCGGTCGACCCGCTGATCGCCGGCTGCGCCGCCCTCGGGGCCCGGCAGGGGATCTCCCCGGCCCTCCCCGCGGCGCTCAACGCCTGGCTGGCGGATGTGATCGCCGTCCTGCCCGAGGCTTTCGGCCCCGAGCGCGATCCGATCCTCGCCGCCGCGGCCTGCCGCCTCGCGGACCTCGGGGCGCGGCTGCATCCCGACCACCGGCTGGAACTCGTATTCGACCAGGTCCTGAGGGCCCCGATTCCCGGCCAGAGCCATCCGGAACGGGTCTGGCTGGCCTGTGCCCTCAACGCCCGCTACGGCGGCGGGGCCTCGACCCCCAATCCCCAGGCCGCCGACCGCCTGCTCAGCGCCACGGCCCGCGCCGGGGCCCGGGCCCTTGGACTGGCCATGCGTCTGGGATGCGACCTGTCCGGTCGGGCCCCGCAGCTGCTGGCCAATGCGGCCCTGACGATCGACGGGGGCGTGCTGCGGCTGACGGCATCCGATGGTTATGCCGATGTGCTGCTGGGCGAACAGACCCGTCGCCGCGCGAAAGCGCTTGCGGAGGCGCTGGGCCTGACGCTGGAAATCTGACGCCGTCTCATCCCCATGCTGCGCTCGGGGAGCAGACGAGGTCGCCTATTCGATCTCGACCACCTCGACCCGGGCCCCGTTCAGAACCAGGGCGATCTCGCCGCGCTTCAGCTTCAGCGCGTCGTCGCCGAACAGCTGACGCCGCCACCCGCTCAGGGCCTCGACCTTGGCGTTGTCGTCGATGGCGATCCGCTCCAGATCGGCGACATTGGCGATCAGCTTGGACGCCACGCCGGCGTTGTCGCTCTTGGCCTTGAGCAGCACCTTCAGCAGTTCGACCACCGACGGCGGTGCCGGCTGGTTGTGGGCCGGACGATCCATCTTCGGGGCATGCGCCTCGGGGTCCGCCATGACCCGTTTCAGCTCCTCGGTCAGTTCCAGACCCAGTCGCGAACCGCCAAAGCCCTTGGGCACCGACCGCAGGCGGTTGAAGGCGTCGACGTCCAGCGGGGCCTGGGTCGCGATCTCGTCGATCGCCTCGTCCTTCAGGATGCGCCCGCGCGGCTGGTCGCGATCCTGCGCCGCGCGTTCGCGCCAGACCGCGGTCGCCTTGAACGCCGCCAGATAGCGGGCGTTGTATTTTTTGGGCTTCAGCCGCTTCCATGCCTTGTCGGGATCGGTGTCATAGAGGTCCGGATCGACCAGATCCTCCATCTCCTGCGTCACCCAGCCCAGCCGGCCGTCTCTGGCCAGACGGTCCCGCAGCTTCGGATACAGCGCCGCCAGATGCGTCACGTCGCCGATGGCATAGGTCAGCTGGGCGTCCGACAGGGGCCGGCGCGACCAGTCCGTGAACCGGCTGCCCTTGTCCAGATCGATGCGCAGCATCTGCCGCACCAGCGAATCATAGGCGACCTGATCGCCGAAACCGGCCGCCATCGCCGCGATCTGGGTGTCGAACATCGGCCGCGGCATGGCCCCCAGCTTGACGAAGATCTCGGTGTCCTGCCGCGCAGCATGGAACACCTTGACGATCTTCGGGTCCCGCAGGATGTCGAGGAAGGGCTCCAGATCGAGCCCCTCGGCCTGCGGATCGATGATGGCCTCGTGCGTGTCCGTCGCGGCCTGGATCAGGCACAGCTTGGGCCAGTAGGTGGTCTCGCGCATGAACTCGGTGTCCACGGCGATGAACGGGGCGTCGGAGACGGCCGCGCAGAATTGAACCAGCGCGTCATTGGTGGTGATCGGCGTCATTGGAATGCTATAGCCCCCCGCGACGCGGTCGTGGCAAGAGCTGCGACCACATTTCCGCACCGAATTCAGGCCCGTGAGCGATGAGTGACACCAAAGACCCGCTGCAAAACGGCCTGACCTACGCCGGGGCGGGGGTCGACATCGATGCCGGCGAGATGCTGGTCGACCATATCAAGCCACTGGCCCGCTCGACGGCCCGGCCGGGTTCAGAGCCTTCGCTGGGGGGATTCGGGGCCCTGTTCGACCTCAAGGCGGCCGGCTTCGTCGACCCCCTCATCGTCGCCACCACCGACGGGGTCGGCACCAAGTTGAAGATCGCCATCGAGACCGGCCGTCATGACGGCGTCGGCGTCGATCTGGTCGCCATGTGCGTCAACGATCTGCTGGCCCAGGGCGCCGAGCCCCTGCTGTTCCTCGACTACTACGCCACCGGTCATCTGGAGATCGACGCCGCCCGCCGGGTCGTCTCGGGCATCGCCGAGGGCTGCCGTCAGGCCGGCTGCGCCCTCGTGGGCGGCGAGACGGCGGAAATGCCGGGCATGTATGCCGGCGGCGACTATGACCTCGCCGGCTTTTCGCTCGGTGCCGTCGAGCGCGGCCACGCCCTGCCCCGCCTCGACCTCCAGAACACCGGCGACCTGATCATCGGCCTGGCCTCGTCCGGCCCCCACTCCAACGGCTATTCCCTGATCCGCAAGGTGGTCGAGCGCTCGGGTCTGGCCTGGGGCGACGACGCCCCCTTCGCCAAGGACCGCTCCCTGGCCCAGGCCCTGATGGAGCCGACCCGGATCTATGTGAAATCGGTCCTGCCCCTGATGAAGGCCCGCCTGATCAAGGGCGCGGCCCATATCACCGGCGGCGGCCTGATCGAGAACCCGCCCCGCTGCATCGCCGAAGGCCTGTCGGCCTCATTCGACTGGGACGCCTGGCCCCTGCCCCATGTGTTCGAGTGGCTGGCCGAGGTCGGCGGTATCAGCGACCACGAGATGCGCCGTACCTTCAACTGCGGCATCGGCTTCATCCTGATCGTCGCCCCCGAGAACGCCGAGGACGTCCTCGCCGCCCTGCTGGAAGCCGGAGAGGCCGCCTTCGTCTGCGGCCAACTGCTCTAGGCAGGGAGCCCTTCCCCCGCTTGCGGGGGAAAGCGGTCCGTTGATCGCGTAGCGATCCAGGACCGATGGGGGGACTTCCCTGTCGACACGCGAGCACGACGCCTCCCCCATCGTCCGACGTGTCGCTTCGCTCCACGACAGGACACTTGCCGCGTGAAGAATCGGGGAAGGGCTTTGTCGACCGCTCCCGCCCCGGCTAGTGTCATGTAAAACCGGAGTCCTCCATGCCCCTGATCGCCCTCGCCGCCCTGCTCGCCGCCCTTCCCGGCGGAGCCCTCGCCCAGACCCCCGCCGCCGTCGAACAGCCCCTGCTGCACACCGTCGTCGACCAGGTCGAGGCCGACCGGCTTCGGGCCGACCTCACCGCCCTCGTCGGCTTCGGCACGCGTCACACCATGTCCGAGACGGTGTCCGAGACGCGCGGCATCGGTGCTGCGCGCCGCTGGACCGAGCGCGAGTTCCGCGCCATTGGCCAGCGCTGCGGCAACTGCCTCGAGATCGCCCTGCCCGCCGAGACCGTCACCGGTCCCCGCATCCCCACCCCGACCGAGGTCGTCAATGTCGTCGCCATCCAGCGCGGGACGGGCGACCCGAACCGCGTCATCATCATCTCCGGCCACATCGACAGCCGCGTCAGCGATGTGATGAATTTCACGGCCGACGCGCCCGGAGCCAATGACGACGCCTCGGGCGTCGCCGCGGTTCTGGAAGCCGCCCGGGTGCTGTCGCAGCACCGCTTCGACGCGACCCTGGTCTATGCCGTGCTCTCGGGCGAGGAACAGGGCCTGTTCGGCGGCAGGATCCTGGCCGACTATGCGAAGGCCCAGGGCTGGATCGTCGAGGCCAATCTCAACAACGACATCGTCGGCAATTCCGAGGGCCAGTCGGGCGTCCGGGATACCACACGCGTCCGGGTCTTTTCCGAAGGCACCAAGACCGTAGAGACCGAGCTCCAGGCCAACCGCCGTCGCTACAACGGGGGCGAGGTCGACAGCTCCTCGCGCAATCTGGCCCGCTATGTCGACGGCATCGCCGACCGTTACCTGACCAATTTCGATGTCGACATGATCTATCGCACCGACCGGTTCGGCCGTGGCGGCGACCAGGTCGAGATGCTGCGCGCGGGCTTTCCCGCCGTCCGCATCTCCGAAGGGGCCGAGAACTACGACCACCAGCACCAGGATCTCCGCACCGAGAACGGGGTCGTGTACGGCGATACCATCGATGAAATGGACTTCGACTATCTGGCCCAGGTCGCCCGGCTCAACATCGCCACCATGGCCGCCCTTGCCAATGCCCCCATGGTCCCGGCCGGCGTGACCATCGAGGGCGCGGTCAAGCCCGACACGACCCTGAGCTGGACGGCGGTTCCCGGCGCGGCCGGCTACCGGGTCTGGTGGCGCTCGACCACGGCCCCGCAGTGGACCCACAGCCGCTGGGCGGGACCGGCCACGAAACTCGTGCTGGAAGGCATACCGATCGACGACTATTTCTTCGGCGTCTCCGCGGTGTCCGACGACGGCTTCGAGAGCCCTGTTGTCTTCCCCGGCCCGGCAGGGGCCTTCGTCTCGGTCGGCGATCCGCCCCGACCCGCCGGGTCGTGACGCCGGCGACCGGCCGCGTCCGTCTCGCCATCCTGATCTCCGGGGCGGGGTCCAACATGGCGGCCCTGATTGACGCCGCCGCCGCGCCGGACGCGATGTTCGAGGTTGCGGGAGTCCTCTCCAATGAGCCGGCCGCCGGCGGTCTTGCGATCGCCCGGGCGCGGGGCGTGCCGGTCGCTGTGATCGACCATCGCCCCTTCGGCATGGACCGCGAAGCCCATGAGGCGGCGATCCAACGGCATCTGGCGGGCTGGGCGGTCGAGGCCGTGGTTCTCGCCGGCTATATGCGCCGGCTGACGCCGTGGCTGGTCGGACACTGGGCCGGCCGGATGCTGAACATCCACCCCAGCCTGCTGCCGAAATATCCGGGCCTGGACACCCACGCCCGCGCCATCGCGGCGGGCGACACCGAGGCCGGCTGCAGCGTCCATCTGGTCACCGAAGACCTCGATGCCGGCCCGGTGCTGGCCCGGGCCGCCGTGCCGGTCCTCCCGGACGACACCGCCCTGTCACTGGCGGAGCGGGTCCGCACGGCCGAGCACGATCTCTATCCCCGCACCGTGGCCGACTTCTGCCGCGCCCGCGCGTCGGTCTGACGACAGAACGGCCTCAGACGCTGCGGGCGACCCGCCGCTCCACCCGCCACGAGCCGATCATCAGGGTGGTGACCAATGCCAGGGCGGGCCACAGCGCCAGCACCCCGATCTGCAGATAGGTCACGGCCCCCAGGGCACCGCCCGCCGACAACCCCAGCCACAGGGCCAGAAACGGCACCCAGTCCCAACGGGGGCCCCCATGCAGGGCCGTTGTGATCCTCTGGCCCATCCGCACCAGGGTCCCGGTCATGTAGGTCAGGCCTACCCCGACATCGCCCTGCTTCTGGAACACGGCATTCTCGACCCCCATGGCCAGCACCACCGCCACCATCCCCGCGACGGGCCGTCCGAGGGTACACAGGGTCGCGGCGATCAGCAGCAGCAGGGCCTCCGCCGCCAGCACGTGCGAGCGTCGCCCCTCGCCCGAGCGCCTCGCCACCGTGCCGCCGATCACCACCCCGACCACGAACAGCGCGATCAGACCGGCCGCCGTCGCGGCCTCGTCCCAGCGACCCGTCGCCAGACCGACGCCCAGCCGGGTCGAGTTGCCGCTCATGAAGGAGACGAAGAAGCCGCCCAGCGTCAGGAACCCGACCGCATCGACATAGCCGGCCAGCGCCGACAGGGTCGCGGCCAGCAGCACGCCTCGATGGCCGTATTCCCGCACCGTGATCGTCCTCTCGGGCCGCAGGCTGACATGAAAACGGCCGGGTCACCATGGACCCGGCCGTTGCCGTCTTCAGATCGGATCGGCGGCGATCAGCCGACGATCTGGTCGTCCGTGAAGAACTGGGCGATCTCGATGCCGGCGTTCTCGACCGAGTCCGAGCCGTGCACCGAGTTCTCGCCGATCGACAGGGCGAACTGTTTGCGGATGGTGCCCTCGGCCGCGTCCTTGGGGTTCGTCGCGCCCATGACTTCGCGGTATTTGGCGACGGCGTTCTCGGCTTCCAGCACCTGGACCACGACCGGCTCGGCCGTCATCTGGCCCACCAGCTCGCCGTAGAAGGGCCGCTCGGCGTGCACTTCATAGAACTTCTTGGCCTGGGCCTCGGTCAGGTGCACGCGGCGCTGGGCGACGATGCGCAGGCCCGCGCCCTCGATCACGGCGTTGATCGCGCCGGTCAGGTTGCGGCGCGTGGCGTCGGGCTTGAGGATCGAGAAGGTGCGTTCGGTCATGGAGAGACTTCTTGTTTGGGAGTTTGAAGGTCGCGGGCTTATAGACGCGCCCTCCCCGCCTTCCAAGCCACCCTTTCTTCTTATGTCCTTCCCGCCCGGCTCACGGAGCTTCGCTGGGAGGGACGAGGTTTCGTTTCCATGCTCCAGATCACCAACCTGACGTTCAACGCCTGGGGCCGCCAGTTTCTGGACGACGCCTCGGTCAGCTTGCCACCGGGCTCCAAGGTCGGGCTGGTCGGTCGCAACGGCATCGGCAAGTCGACCCTGTTCAAGATCATCCTGGGCGAGCTGGCCGGCAATGGCGACGAGGTCAGCCTGCCGAAAACCGCCCGCATCGGCTCGGTAGATCAGGAGCACCCGGCCACCCCGGTCAGCGTGATCGAGACCATCCTCGAGGCCGACACCGAGCGCCACGACCTGCTGGCCCGGCTGGAAACCGCCGAGCCCGAGGAGATGGGCGAGATCTGGACCCGGCTGATCGAGATCGACGCCGACGGCGCCCCCTCGCGCGCCGCCGAAATCCTCGCCGGCCTCGGCTTCGACCATGAGAACCAGCAGCGGCCGATGTCGGAGTTCTCCGGCGGCTGGCGCATGCGCGTGGCCCTCGCCGCCGCCCTGTTCGCCCAGCCCGATATGCTGCTCCTCGACGAACCGACCAACTATCTCGATCTGGAAGGCGCGCTCTGGCTGGAAGCCAGGCTCAAGAAATACCCGGCGACCGCCCTGATCATTTCCCACGACCGCGAGATGCTGAACGAGGTCTGCACCCACATCCTCCATCTCGCGAACCGCAAGCTGGAGATCTACACCGGCAACTACGATCAGTTCGAACAGGCGCGCGCCGAAAAGGCCCGGCTCCAGCTGTCGGCCAAGGCCAAGCAGGACGCCGAACGCGCCCACCTCCAGGCCTTCGTCGATCGCTTCAAGGCCAAGGCCTCCAAGGCCGCCCAGGCCCAGTCCCGCATGAAGCGGCTGGCCAAGATGCAGCCGGTCTCGACCACGATCGAGGAGCGCGTCGCCCCCTTCACCCTGCCCTCGCCGCCCCGCCCTCTCGCCCCGCCCCTGATCCGGCTGGAGCGGGCCAATGTCGGCTATGAGACCGGCCGGCCCATCCTGCGCAATCTGAACCTGCGCATGGACCTCGACGACCGCATCGGCCTGCTGGGCGTCAACGGCGCCGGCAAATCGACCTTCGCCAAAATGATCGCCGGGGCCCTGAAGGTCTCGGACGGCGAGCTGCACCGCGACCGCAAGATGCGCGTGGGCTGGTTCCACCAGCACCAGATCGAGGCCATGGACCCGACCGACACGCCGCTCGAGATCATCCGCCGCGCCATGCCGGACGCCCCCGAAAGCGCCCGCCGCTCGAAACTGGCCCAGTTCGGCCTGAACTATGAGAAGCAGGAGACAACTGTCGCCAGTCTGTCCGGCGGCGAGCGCGCCCGCCTGCTGCTGAACATGGTGGCCATGGACGCGCCCCACGTCCTGATCCTCGACGAGCCGACCAACCACCTCGACATCGACAGCCGCCGCGCCCTGCTGGACGCCCTCAACGACTACAACGGGGCCGTGATCCTGATCACCCACGACCGCTCGCTGATGGAGATGGTGGCCGACCGGCTGTGGCTGGCCGCCGACGGCACGGTGAAGCCGTTCGACGGCGACATGGACGACTATGCCAAATTCGTCCTCGACCGGGCCAAACAGGCGGCCGTGAAGCCGAGCCAGATCAAGACCGATGAGGCCAAGCCGGTCGCTGCCGCACCGGCGACCAAGCCGCAGGGCAAGAAATCCGGTCCGTCTCCCTCGACCCTTCGCCATGCGGTGAAGAAGGCCGAGGAACGGGTCGTGGCCCTGACGGCCGAGGTGGCCCGCATCGACGACGACCTCGCCAACGCCGCCGTGTCCAACCCGAGGGCCCTGGAAGGCCTGACCCGCGCCCGGGCCAAGACCCAGGCCGACCTCGACGCCGCCGAGGCCGCCTGGATGGCCGCCGAGGAAGCCCTCGCCGAGGTGGCGTGATGACGCCGGGCGCGTTCTCGAAGGCGGAACTGGCCGACCTGATCCCGCGCCTGCAGGCCTTTCTAAGAGACGATCTCGATGTCGAAATCAGCGAGCTTCAGGCCGGCATGCTGCTGGACTTCATGGCCCGCGATCTCGGCCACGCCCTCTACAACCGCGCCCTCTATGACGCCCAGGCCCTGATTGCGGCAAAGGCAGAGGCGATGAGCGAGGCGCTCTATGCGCTGGAGCGAAAGCCGCCGTCGCGCTGAGAGGTCAGCCCCCGAACACCGTCCGCCCACCCACGATCGTCCGTTCGACCCGGCCCTGCAGCCGCCGGCCGTCGAACGGCGAGTTCTTGGATTTGGACCGCAGGGCCGCCGCATCCACGACCACCGGCGCGCCGGGATCGAACAGGATCAGGTCCGCCGGCGCGCCCGGGGCCAGCACGCCCGCCTCCAGCCCGAGCAGGCCCGCAGGGCCCTGTGTCAGCGGCCGCAGCACATCCAGCAGGTCCAGTCCCTCCTCGTGATGCAGGCCCAGCGCGGCCGGCAACAGGGTCTCCAGACCGACCGCCCCCGGGGCCGCCTCGGCGAACGGCCGGCGCTTGTCCTCGGCCGGGGCCGGGGTGTGGGCCGAGGTGATGGCCTCGACCAGACCGTCGCGCACCGCCTCGATCAGGGCCCGGCGATCGCTCTCGGGCCGCAGCGGCGGCTCCAGCCGGAAGAAGGTCCGGTAATCGCCGATGTCGATCTCGTTGAAGCACAGGTGGTTGATCGAGACGCTGGCCGCCACCTCCAGCCCCCGCCCGCGCGCCCGCGCCAGCACATCCAGCGCGCCTTCCGTCGAGATCTGGTCCACCAGAAACCGCACGCCGGTCTGTTCGACAAGGGCCAGATCCCGCTCCAGCTGGATCCGCTCGGCAATGGCCGGGGCCCCCGACAGGCCCAGCCGGGTTGCCAGCTCGCCCGAGGTCGCCACCGTCCCCTCCGACAGCCACGGATCGGCCGGCCGGCAGGCGATCAGGGCGTTGAAGGCTGTGGCATAGGTCATGATCCGCGACAGCACCCGGCTGTCGGCGATGACCCGGTCCCCGTCGGTGAAATACAGGGCTCCGGCCTCGTGCATCAGGCCGATCTCGGCCATGCGCTTTCCGTCACGGCCCTGTGTGGCCGCCCCGGCGACGCGGACATTGACCAGGTTCAGCGCCGCCCCGCGCCTCTGGATGAAATCAACCATGGCCGGATCATCCACAGCCGGGTCCGTGTCCGGCTGGATCACCAGCGTCGTCACCCCGCCCGCCGCCGCCGACAGGCTGGCCGACTTCAGCGTCTCCTTGGGCTCGGCCCCCGGCTCCCCGGTCCGCACGCGCAGGTCGATGAGCCCGGGCGACAGGCAGAGGCCCCGCGCATCCAGCACGTCCGCCGCCGACACCGCGACCGACCCGCGCTCGACCCGGGTGATGACCCCGTCCTCGATCACCACCGATCCCGGACCGTCATAGTCGCTGGCCGGATCCAGCAGCCGGGCGTTCACAATCGCCAGCACGCTCATGCCGCACCCTCCAGCCGGGCGGACAGCGAGGCCAGCACCGCCATCCGCGCCGCCACCCCCATCTCGACCTGGTCCTGGATCAGGGAGACGGACAGGTCGTCGGCCACGTCGGAATCGATCTCCACCCCCCGGTTCATCGGCCCCGGATGCATCACCCGCGCTCCGGCCGCGGCCCAGCCCAGCTTCTCGCGGTCCAGACCCCAGAAGCGGAAATACTCGCGCGTCGACGGCACCAGCGCCCCGTCCATCCGCTCCAGCTGCAGCCGCAGCATCATGACGACATCGCAGCCTTTCAGACCCTCGCGCATGTCGTGAAACACCTCGCAGCCCCAGCGGTCGGCGTCGCCGGGCACCAGGGTCGGCGGCCCGATCAGCCGCACCCGCGCCCCCATCATCGACAGCAGGGTCACATTCGAGCGCGCCACCCGGCTGTGGGCGATGTCGCCGCAGATCGCCACGGTCAGCCCGCCCACGTCCCCGAAGGCGCGGCGCAGACTCAGCAGATCCAGCAGGGCCTGGGTCGGATGCTCGTGCCGTCCATCCCCGGCATTGATCACGGCGCAGCCGACCTTCTGGCTCAGCAGGGCGGCCGCCCCCGAGGCCCCGTGCCGCACCACCAGAATGTCCGGCCGCATGGCGTTCAGGGTGACGGCGGTGTCGATCAGGGTCTCGCCCTTCTTCACCGACGACGCCCCCACCGGCATGGTCACCACATCGGCCCCCAGTCGCTTGGCCGCGATCTCGAACGATGAACTGGTCCGGGTCGAATTCTCGAAGAACAGGTTCATCACCGTGCGGCCGCGCAAGGTGTCCCGCGCCTTGGTCGAGGACCGGTTCAGGTCCACGAAGGCGTCGGCCAGATCCAGCAGCTCGCGCACGAACGGCGGGTTGAGGTCCGCGGCGGCGAGGAAGTGCGGTTTCGGGAACGGGACCAGCCGGTCGGCGATCAGGTCGGCGGCGACATCATTCTGGGTCATCAAAGTCGGGCTATAGCCGGGTCTCACGCCAGATGGAACAGCGCCAGCAGCAGGGGAATGCCGACGGCGCTGATGACGGTGGTCGCGGCCACGATCCCGGCCATCAGCGGCGCATCGCCCCCCATCTGGCGGGCCAGCAGATAGGCCGCCGCTGCACCCGGCGCCGCGCCACACAGAAGGGCCGTCCCCTGGGCCAGCTCATCGCCGCCGAACAGAACGCACAGCCCCCACATCAGCGGCGGCATCAGCCCCAGCTTGACCGCCGTGACGCCGGCGATCGTCCCCTTGCGCCGGGCGACGGCCGCGAAACTGAGCCCCGCCCCCGCCACGATCAGTCCCAGCGGCAGGGCGGCCGCGCCCAGCAGGCGCAGCGTATCGGAGACGCCGGGGATCGCCGGCACCTCCAGAACGTTGAGGGCGAGCCCGGTCAGGCAGGCCACCAGGATTGGATTGGCCAGCATGGCCCGGGCCAGGGCCAGCGGCGATACCCCCCGCTGATCCGCGCCCCAGCGGGCCAGCACGGCGACACAGGCGATATTGGTCACCGGGATGATACAGGCGATCATCACCGCCGCCAGGGCCAGCCCCTCGGCCCCGAACACCGACTGGATCACCGGCAGGAAGACGAAACTGTTCCAGCGGATCGTGCCCTGGAAGACGCTGGTGAAGGCCGGGCCGTCGATCTTCAGCAGCGGCTTCGCGGCCAGGGTCAGAGCGCCCACGATCAGCACCGCGGACACCGCCGCCCCGCCCGCCGCGCCGGCGCTGCCGCCCGACAGGTCCGCGCCCCAGATGGCCGGGATCAGAAAGCCGGGATAGAGCAGGTTGATCGACAGTTTCTCGATCGGCCGCCAGGTGGCGTCCGGCAGGAAGTCCGATTTCCGCAGCCCGTAGCCGATCGCGATCAGGATGAAGACGGGGACAATACCGGTGAACAGGGCGGTCACAGGCTGCTCTCCCTCCCCCTCGGGGGAGGGCCGTCGGAGCGTCGCGAGGACGGGGTGGGGGCGGTCGGGCGCTCCGGACGGTCCATGAGCCTCGACCTTGCCGTCTCCACCCGGCTGAGGCGGCGCATCAGCCACCCTCCCCCGAGCGGGGAGGGTGAGGCGCGTTGCGGATTCGATCCAGCGCCCCCTGCAGGATCCAGGCGGCGGCGGTCCGGTCCACCACCCCGGCGCGGCGCTTGCGGCTCAGGTCCAGTTCCCCGATCAGGAACCGCTCGACCGCACTGGTCGACAGACGCTCGTCCTGAAAGGCCACGGCGACGGGCCGCAGCCGCTCCAGGTTGCGCGCGAAGGCCCGGCAGGACTGGGCCCGCGGCCCCTCGCTCCCGTCCATGTTCATGGGCAGGCCGATGACCAGGGCCGACACCTTGCGGGCGTCCATCAGCTTGAACAGGGCCCTGGCATCGTCGGTGAATTTTGTCTTGCGGATCAGGGACAGCGGACTGGCGATCAGCCGGGTGGTGTCGGAGACCGCCACACCGATGGTCTGCTCACCCAGATCCAGGCCCATCCAGGCGGTGTCAGGCGGGCAGGCCCCGGGCAGGTCGAGAAGGTCGAGAACAGGCACGGGCGGGGCCGTAGGCGTTGCCATGGCCCCTGTCAAAGCCCACAGCGGCGTTCCATCCTTGTGCGGCGCAGGGCGGGCGGCTAATCCGGCCCGCTTGAACTCTGGACGGAGGGCCGCATGGCCATCGACGCCGCGACGGTGCGCAAGGTCGCCCACCTCGCCCGCATCAAGACCCCTGACGACCGGCTGGAGCCCCTCGCGGCCGAGCTGAACGGCATCATGGCCTGGATCGACCAGCTCAACGAGGTCGATGTCGACGGCGTCGAGCCCATGACCTCCAATGTCGCCCAGGCCCTGCGCCTGCGCGAGGATGTCGTCACCGATGGCGGCAAGGTCGGGGCGGTCCTGTCCAACGCCCCGCAATCAGCGGACGGCTTCTACGTGGTCCCGAAGGTGGTCGAATAGTTATGAGCGACCTGACCCAACTCACCCTGACGGCCGCCGTCGAGGGCCTGAAGAGCAAGGCCTTCTCCTCGGAGGAGATCACCCGCGCCTTCCTGACCGGCATCGAGGCCGCCAACCCGACCCTGAACGCCTATGTCGAGGTAACCGCCGACAAGGCCATCGCCATGGCGAAAGCCTCTGACGCCCGTCTCGCCGCGGGCGACGCCGGCGCGCTCGAAGGCGCGCCGCTGGGGATCAAGGACCTGTTCTGCACCGAGGGCGTCCAGACCACCGCCGGCTCCAACATGCTGCGCGGCTTCGTGCCCCCCTATGAATCCACCGTCACCGCCAACCTCTGGCGCGACGGGGCGGTCATGCTGGGCAAGCTCAACATGGACGAGTTCGCCATGGGCTCGTCCAATGAAACCAGCGCGTTCGGGCCTGTCGTGAACCCCTGGAAGTCGAAGGCGTCCAACGCCGACCTGACGCCGGGCGGGTCCTCCGGCGGATCGGCTTCCGCCGTCGCCGCCGACCTGTGCCTGGCCGCCACGGCCTCGGACACCGGCGGCTCGATCCGCCAGCCCGCCGCCTTCACCGGCACGGTCGGCATCAAGCCCACCTATGGCCGGGCCAGTCGCTTCGGCATGGTCGCCTTCGCCTCCTCGCTGGATCAGGCGGGACCAATCACGAAGACCGTCGAGGACGCCGCCCTGATGCTGCGCTCCATGTGCAGTTTCGACGTGAAGGACTCGACCAGCCTCGACATTCCCACGCCCGACTGGACCCAATCGGTGGGTCAGTCGGTCAGGGGCCTGCGCATCGGCGTGCCCCGCGAATATGTCGTCGACGGCATGCCGGCCGAGATCCAGGCCCTCTGGGATCAGGGCGTGGCCTGGCTCCGGGACGCCGGCTGCGAGATCGTCGACATCTCCCTGCCCCACACCAAATACGCCCTGCCGACCTACTATATCGTCGCCCCGGCCGAGGCCTCCTCCAACCTCGCCCGCTACGACGGCATGCGGTTCGGGCACCGGGCCGACAAGGCCAGTTCCCTGACCGACCTGTATGAGACCAGCCGCGCCGAGGGCTTCGGGGCGGAGGTCAAGCGGCGTCTGGTCATCGGGGCCTATGTGCTCTCGGCCGGATTCTACGACGCCTATTACGTCCGGGCGCTCAAGGTTCGCCGCCGCATCGCCGAGGATTTCGACAAGGTCTGGGGTCAGGTCGACGCCATCCTGACGCCCTCGACCCCCTCGGCCGCCTTCGCCCTCGGGGACAAACAGATCGACCCGGTGACCATGTATCTCAACGACGTCTTCACCGTCACCGCCAACCTCGCCGGCCTGCCCGGTATCTCGGTCCCCGCCGGCCTCGATTCGAACGGTTTGCCGCTGGGTCTCCAGGTCATCGGCAAGGCGCTGGACGAAGCCACCGTCCTCCAGGTCGGTGCCGCCCTCGAACAGGCCGCTGGCGGCGTGGGTCGCGCCGAGCGCTGGTGGTAAGGTAACACCCCTCTCACGTGGGGCGAGGGCGAGAGGCCCGCAGAGCGAAGCGATGCGACCTGGCCGAAAGGGTGAGGGGCTGAGCCCTCGCGGGTTGGCAGCGTCTCCTCCCCCTCCCCTTTCGCACAAGGGCGATGGCGTGCGCCGCCGGGCGCTCTCCGTCTCGCTCCCGATCCCACCGCCCCGCGGCGGGAGGAGACAAAAGGCCCCCGCCCCTCTAAACCGCCCCGACCCACTGCAAGGAGCCCGCCATGTCCATCGCCGCCCGCCTGACCGAACTCGGCATCACCCTGCCCCAGCCCGCGGCGGCCGTGGCCAACTATGTGCCGTTCGTGAAGACCGGCAACCTGCTCCACATCTCCGGCCAGCTGTCCAACGACGCTTCGGGCGGCCTCAAGGGCACGGTCGGCGAGGACGTCAGCCCGGAACAGGCCAACGCCGGGGCGCGCCTGTGCGGCATCAACCTCCTGGCCCAGATCAACGCCGCACTGGATGGCGATCTCGACCGGGTCGTGCGCATCGTCAAACTGGGTGGCTTCGTCCAGGCGGGTGCCGGTTTCACCGCCATTCCCGCTGTCATCAACGGCTGTTCGGACCTGATGGTCGAGGTGTTCGGCGACGCCGGCCGCCACGCCCGCTCGGCCGTCGGCGTCTATCAGCTGCCCCTCGGCTTTGCCGTCGAGGTCGATGCCATCGTCGAGGTGCGCTAAAGCCGCGCACTCGCTTTCCGACGCGCCCCGGGACACAAGCCCCCATGGGTTTCGAGCTTCAGGTCCACGACTCGATCGCCGCCATCGGGCGTGAGGCCTGGGACGCCTGCGCGGCCCCCACCGGCGACCCCTTCGTCAGTTATGACTTCCTGCACGCCTGCGAGGCCTCGGGCAGCGCGGTCCCGTCGCAAGGCTGGGGGCCGCGCCACCTGACCCTGATGGGACCCGACGATGCCGTCCTGGGCTGCATGCCCCTCTATCTGAAGGGCCACAGCCAGGGCGAATACGTCTTCGACCACAGCTGGGCCGATGCCTACCAGCGCGCCGGCGGCCGCTACTATCCCAAGCTGCTGGGGGCCGTTCCCTTCACCCCTGCCACCGGCCCACGCTTCCTGCCTCACCCCGACACGGACGCGGCCACAGTCCGCGAGGCCCTGATCGAGGGGGCCTTGACCCTGACCGAACGGCTGGGGGTCTCGTCCCTGCACGTCAACTTCCCCACCGAGCCCGAATGGATCGCCATGGGCGAGGCGAAGATGCTGCGCCGTCAGGACATGCAGTTCATCTGGCGCAACAACGGCTACACCAGCTTCGACGACTTCCTCGGGGCCCTGTCCTCCAACCGCAGGAAGACGATCCGGCGGGAACGGCGCGAGGCCGAGGCCGGCCTCGACGTCCGCGTCCTGACCGGCAGCGACCTCATCGAGGCCCACTGGGACGCCTTCTTCGCCTTCTACCAGGACACCGGCGAGCGCAAATGGGGCCGGCCCTATCTGACCCGCGCCTTCTTCTCCATGATCGGCCGGACCATGGCCGACCGCATCGCCCTGATCATGGCCTTCCGCAACGGGGTGCCCATCGCCGGAGCCCTCAACTTCATCGGCAGGGACGCCCTGTACGGCCGGCAGTGGGGCGCGCTGGAGGAGGTCCCCTTCCTGCATTTCGAGCTCTGCTACTACCAGGCCATCGACTTCGCCATTCGCCACGGCCTGTCCCGCGTCGAGGCGGGGGCCCAGGGCGAGCACAAGATCGCTCGCGGCTACCTCCCCGCCCCCGTCTGGTCCGCCCATTTCATCGCCGACCCTGCCCTGCGCACCCCCGTCGCCCGCTATCTGGAGCAGGAGCGGCCCGGCGTGGAGGCGGAGATCGCGGCGATGACGGCGGAACTGTCGCCGTACCGGAGCGGCTGACCTCGCCCGGTCGAACGCGAGCGCCTATCGTGCGAATCCCATGCCCATCCGCCGCCTCCCCCCCGAGACCGTCAACCGCATCGCTGCCGGCGAGGTGGTCGAACGCCCGGCCAGCGCCATCAAGGAGCTGGTCGAGAACGCGCTCGACGCCGGCGCGACCCGGATCGAGGTCCAGGCCGACGGCGGCGGCCTCAGCCGCATCCTGATCGCTGACGACGGCCACGGCATGGCCCCGGACCAGCTGGCGCTCGCCGTCGAACGCCACGCCACCTCCAAACTGGAGCCCGACGACGCCGGCGACGTCGACCTGCTGCGCATCTCCACCCTCGGCTTCCGCGGCGAGGCCCTGCCCTCGATCGGCTCGGTGGCGCGCCTCACCATCACCAGCCGCAGCCCCGGCGGCGACGCCCACCAGATCACCGTCGAGGGCGGCGACACCCGCGCGATAGCCCCCGCCGCCTTCCCCGGCCCGCACGGGGCCCGGGTCGAGGTCCGGGACCTGTTCTACGCCACCCCCGCCCGGCTCAAGTTCATGAAGTCCGAACGCTCCGAGGCCATGGCCATCTCCGAGGAGATCAAACGCCAGGCCATGGCGCATGAAGCCGTCGCCTTCACCCTCGACCTGGACGGCCGCACCACCGTGCGCCTGCCGGCCGAACACCCCGGCGACGAAGGCCGGCTGAAGCGTCTCGCCGCCCTGCTGGGCCGGGATTTCGAGGCCAACGCCCTGCTGATCGACCAGTCGCGCGAAGGCATCCGTCTGTCGGGCTACGCCGGCCTGCCGACCTACTCCAGAGGCAACGGCGGGCACCAGTATCTGTTCGTCAATGGCCGCCCGGTGCGCGACCGGCTGCTGCAGGGGGCCCTGCGCGGGGCCTATGCCGACTTCCTCGCCCGCGACCGGCATCCGGCCGCCGTCCTGTTCCTCGAGATCGATCCCCTGTTCGTCGACGTCAACGTCCACCCGGCCAAGGCAGAGGTCCGGTTCCGCGATCCCCCGCTGGTGCGCGGCCTGATCGTCGGGGCCCTGCGCCACGCCCTGCACGCCGCCGGCCACCGCGCCTCCACCACCGTCGCCGACAACGTCCTGGCCGGATTCACCGCCCACTCCGGCGCCGCCTTCAGCCCGACCTCACCGTCCGCGCAAGGCTTCAGCGGCTGGACCGGCTGGGACCGGCCGGTGGCGGCGACGCAGGAAATCCCCGGCCTCGGTGAACGCTCCGCCCGCGTCGAACCCGGCTGGGCCACCGCAGAGAGCGACCTCGCCACCCGCCACTCGCCACTCGCCACGTTCCAGGACCCGATCGACCAGCCCCTCGGCGCCGCCCGCGCCCAGCTCCACGGCACCTATATTGTCGCCCAGACCCGCGACGGCCTCGTGGTGGTCGACCAGCACGCCGCCCACGAACGCCTCGTCTATGAGCGGATGAAGGTGCAGATGGCGGAGGGGGCCGTCACCCGTCAGGCCCTGCTGACCCCCGAGGTGGTCGAGCTGGACCCCGCCGAGGCCGACCGCGTCCTGGCCCGCGCCAATGAGCTGGCCGAGCTGGGCCTGATCGTCGAACCCTTCGGCGGCGGGGCCGTGCTGGTGCGCGAGACCCCCGCCCTGCTGGGCGACACCGATGTCCAGGGCCTGATCCGCGACATCGCCGACGACCTGGCCGAACACGGCGCGGCGCTGGCCCTGTCCGAGCGCCTCGGGGAGGTCTGCGGCACCATGGCCTGCCACGGCTCCGTCCGCGCCGGCCGCGTCCTGTCCGCGCCGGAGATGAACGCCCTGCTGCGCCAGATGGAGGCCACGCCCCATTCCGGCCAGTGCAACCACGGCCGGCCGACCTATGTCGAACTCAAGCTCCACGATCTCGAGAAGCTGTTCGGACGGCGGTGACACGCCCTGCGGGGCTTCGAGGCCGCCGCCCGCGACCGGAATGTGATCCGTATCAACCGCTGATCTCGAGAAATTGGGCCAAGACCCAACCTGCGGTGGCGATATGCGCGAGCGTGATCACAACAGATAGGCCATGCAGCCATTTGAATTGGGCTCTGGAACCGGTGTCGGTCGCGCGATTGATGGCCGGCATCAGCAGCTGACGCGTCGGGATCGTGGTCAGGCCGATCGCCACCAATGCGAAGGACACAGCGCGGTCCACAGGCCAGCTCAGGGCGGCGGCGGCGACCGAGGTTGCGAAGACGAACAGATAGAAATGAGGAAAGGCACGGCGGATGGCAGGACCGGCCGTTTCAGCGGGCAAGGCTGTGAACAGGAAGGCGGCAAAGCCAAACGAATAAAGCACCATGCCTCCAAAAAGGAGAGCGGTGGTCAGAAGCGCGGCGGTTGTCACCAGTCAGGTCTCCAACGGTCAGTCTGTGGCGTTAGAGCCGCTCCGACGGCGATCCAATGCGACACCTCGCCCATGTCCGGGACCCGTTCGCGGCCTGCCGTCCGTAGTAAAGTCGCGCAGTCGGCCAAGGCGCGGTCGTCCGGCCTGAAGCGAGACAAAAATGCCCGCCCGCGATCCCTCTGCCGAAAGCGAGATCATCGAAATGGCGCTCAGCGATCACGTGAGCTTTGACGCGATACGCCATCTTCATGGCTTAGGCCCCGAACAGGTCCAGACGCTGATGCGAACGCGCCTCAAGGCCGGAAGCTACCGCGCATGGCGCAAGCGCGTCAGACGGTTCAGCGACCGTCGTCCGGTCTACAAATGACGGGCGAGGTGCACGCCTGGGCCTCTGACCTCCCGTCTCTCCATGAGCAGGTCTGGCAGCGGCTTGTGCGCGGCGTCGGTGATCGTCATGCGCGGTCCCGCCATCCGACCCTGGCGACTGTCAGCACCGATGGCCGACCGCGTGCCCGAACCGTCGTGCTGCGCGGTGCCGATCCCGCCGCCCGCACGCTCGAGATTCACACCGACCTGAACTCCGCGAAGGTTGCAGAGCTTCGAGCAACCCCGTTCGCAGCCCTGCATGTCTGGGACGCCCCGGCCCACCTCCAGACCCGGATCGAGACGGAGGTGACGATCATGACCGGTCCAGCGGTCGCTCGGACCTGGGCGCGACTGACGGATCCCACACGCGCCAGCTACGGTGTCGTACCGCCCCCCGGCCTGCCGATCAGCGGTGACCTCGACTATGTCAGGACTGCGGATCCGAAGGCCTTCGCCGTCCTGCAGCTGCACGTCCTTGCGATCGAAACCCTTTACCTTGGATCCCGCCACACACGCGCCCGGTTCGACCGTGAAACGGACTGGCAAGGCCAGTGGCTGGTTCCCTAGGGGATTGAAGATCAGCCTTGGCCCTCAGACCTCTGCCTGCCGGAGCGCCGCCAGTTGGCCGCCATTCAGCGCCAGCCGAACCCCGAGTGTACCGGTGCCTGCGAGCACAGGGTACTTTCGCAGGGCGATGTCGACCGCCTCGATCTCGGGATGGATGGCACACGCCCGTGCGATGAGCGTCACGACGCGCTCCTGGGTCGTGTAGTGCGTCACACGCGCGATCTGGTCGATCTGCGTGATCAGCGGATCATAGTCGAAGACGCGCGTCATCGCGTCCTGCTCGATCAGGACGAGGCGAGTATCGACCGTGAGTGTGAGATCAAGCAGATGGCGCTCAGGCACCACATCGCCCGGACCATAGGTTCCGATCTGGACCGCAAGGACCAGGTCGCGGAGCTCGATTGTGCAGTGGCGCGTCATGTCGTGGGTCGTGTCCGGGCGATGCAAGAGCGCGTCCTGATAGCGCAATTCACGATCTGATCTGGAGTTTTGCAGACCCCGGTGGCCCCGACCGGCGCATTCTGGCCGGCGTCGCTACGGAACGAAAGCGGGTGCGCCCCCTCAAGACAGGATCTATTCTCTCCGAATGCCCTCGATCCTCTTTGTCTGCCTCGGCAACATCTGTCGCTCGCCCCTCGCCGAGGCCGCCCTGCGGGCCGAGGCGGAGCGCCTGCGCCTCGACCTCATCATCGACTCCGCCGGCACCGGCGACTGGCACATCGGCGAGCCGCCCGATCCCCGCGCCCGGGCGGTCGCCGCCCGTCACGGCCTCGACATCTCCGGCTATCGCGGGCGGCAGGTGACGCCAGCGGACTTCACCCGCTTCACCCACATCATCGCCCTGGACCACGACAACCTGTCCAACCTGCGCCGTATGGCCCCGGCCGGGGCGGTGGCAGAGCTCAGCCTGCTGCTGGACCATGTCCCGGGTCGCGAGGGTCAGCCGGTGGCCGATCCGTGGTTCGGCGACGACGCCGGGTTCGACGCCACCTGGGCCGAGGTCACGGCCGCGGCGGCCACACTGGCCGCCCGTCTGGGGCACGGCAGGGTCTAGAGACGCAACGCCTCGACCGTCCCCACCGCCTGTCCCCCCGACACCACGGCGCCGCCGGCAATCGCATAGACGACGCCATCGACCGCCGCGGCGGCCAGACCATGGCGGGGCGTCATCATGTCCGGCCCGGCACTCCAGGCGTCGCGCGCCGGCTCATAGATCCAGGTCTCGCGGAACACGCCACCGCCGCCCGGCGCAAACCACTCGCCGCCGAAAGCCACAAGGCGACCCGACACCGCCGCCATGCCGAGGCCGCCACCCGCCTGCTGGTTCGTCGCGAACGACCGGGGGATCGGGGCCAGGTTGTCCCAGCGATCTTCGGCGGGGTCATAGCGGTCCAGTCGCCCGGTCCCGCCGCCCCCGACCGTACGCCCACCGGCGACCCAGAGGGCTCCATCCAGAACCGCGCCGGCGGCGCTGTTGCGCGCCATCGGACAGGGTCGTGCCTCGTGCCAGCCGCCGACCTGCGGGTCGAGCACCCAGTGGCTGGCCACATCGGCCTGATCGTTCCAGTCGCCGTTCGGCGACCGGCCAGGCGACCGGCCTGTGATCAGGTGCAGCCGGCCCGCGTGAACAAGGCCGACCGCCTCGCCCTGGGGCTCAGGCAGGGACGCCACGGGCACCCAGACGTCGCCCTGAAGCCGCCAGACGTCGCGCACCCCGGTCCATTCCCCGGCCCCGGTCACGCCATAACCCCCGACCGCGAACAGGCCGACGGCATCGTCCGCGATCATTATCGGGTGATGGCGACGGGCCGGCAGCCTCGGCCCCTCACGCCAGCGATCCGCGACCGGATCATAGAGCCCCACCCGGTCCTCGACATGCAGTGGCTGGCGTCCCGGTCGCCCGACCAGTCCGCCGGCGACCACGATCCGGCCGCCGTGGACCGCGGCATAGATCTCCTGCACCGGCCACGGCAGCGGCGTCCGGGTCTCCCACGTCGGGGTCTGACGCGCCGTCGCCGGCCACGGCACGGCCAGAGCAGCGGTGGCGGCGAGCAGGCGTCTGCGAGCGATGGGTATCATCCAGCGACCCTAGCCGCCGGCCGGCCTCGGGAACAACACCCGCCGCCTCGACCAGCGCCTGTCTCCGTCAGGCGCTCAGGCGGTCAGGCCGGCGGCACGCTTCCGCGCCCGGTGATCCGGCGCCAGATCCGTTTCCTCGCCTCGACCACGGACACCCCGAGCAGGGCCGCGACGGTCCAGAACAGAACCTCGGTCGCCACCGCCGCGATGATGGCGAGGATCAGCCGCGTCCCACGCTCGACCTCAAGATAGACCCCGATCCCCAGCGAGATCCAGGCGCAGACCGCCGTGATCAGTACCAGCACGGCCAACACCCCCAGAAACCCCTTGCCGCGCGTCAGCATCTCCCTCTTGGGCTTCTCCACAGTCCCGGTCTCGATCGTCATGGCGAACTCCTTTGGTTTTTCGACGCCTGACCTGAAAGTCTCGTGCTTTTCGGGAGTCTTTCATCCCGACCGACAATTTCATGGAGACCGCCGCGCTTGGGACGCGACCAGACCTTCGAGGCCCTGCTGTCCGAGCACGGTGCCATGTTGCGCCGCATCGCGTCGGCCTATGAGGCGGACCGCGAGCGGCGGCGCGAGCTGGAGCAGGACATCCTGCTGGCCGTCTGGCGCGCACTGCCCAAACATAGGGGCGAGGCGCCGCTGCGCGCTTTCATTGCCCGGGTGGCCCACAACCGCGCCATCACCCATGTGGCCCGTGAGGCGGCCGAACCCCGGCGCCAGCCGCTGGATGAGGAAATCCCCAGCGATGCCCCGACCCCGCAGGACTCGGCCGAGACCCGCGATCTTCACGACCGGCTGACCCGGGCTGTGCGCGCCCTTCCGCTGTCGCTACGCCAGCCGGCCCTCCTGACCCTCGAGGGTTTTGCCCCGGCCGAGATCGCCGACATCCTCGGCCTGAACCCCAACACCGTCTCAATCCGCCTGACCCGCGCGAAGGCTGCCCTGCGCGGGGCTCTGAACCCCGATACGTCCCCGGAGGTCACCCCATGACCCTGCCCCCCGAAACTCTGCCCGACGACTGGACCGACCTGACCGAGGCCTGGACCGGTGCCCCGCAGGACGAACACCCCCTGGATGCCGGCCTCGTCCGTGCCCTGCGCCGACGCGACCGTCTGGCCCACCTGAATTTCGTGGCCGAGATAGGCGGCGGCGTCCTGGTGCTGGGCGCAATGGGCTGGGCCATGGCACGCGGCCTGCCCCTGCCGGCCGCAAGTGCCGCCCTCGCCTTCGTCCTGTTCGCGCTGGGCATGACCCTGTGGTCGCGACGCGGCGATCCCGGCCTGCTCACGGACACCCCCGAGGCGGTGCTGCGATCCGCTCTCGGTCAGGCCCGAACAGGATATCGCTGGGCCCTGTCCGGGGTCGCCATCAGCCTGGCGGCCATGATCTTCCTGATCGTCATGATGACGTCCGTTCAGCCCGGACCGGGTCCGACGGGCAGCGTCATCGCGGGGGTGAGCATCCTGCTGGTTGTCTGTATCGGCTTCTATCTGCGTCATGCACGTCAGTGCCGTCGTCGCATGGCAGCGCATCAGGCGGCGTTGGACGCCCTGACTGACAGTGAAGCGGTTCCTGGCATCGCGACGAAGCCGACGCCGGGTGGTTCGCTGACATGAGCCGTGAACAGATCGCGGTCTGTCTGGCCGTCGATACCTCCGACGAGACGGAGCCGGAGGCGGAACTGCTCGGCCCGCCCCTGTGACCGGGCCCGGGGCCCACCGAAATGTGCACGAAAGTACACTCAAAAATTAAGCGCCGGCCGAACCACCTGAAGCCTGTTTCCTCAGAAAGAGCACCCGCGCCGCCCCGTAATCCCGGGCATCCAGCCGCTCATAGCCGGGCGTCTCGATCTCAGGCTCATCCGACCCGCGCTCGAAAACCACCACCGCCCCGGGGGCCAGCCAGTTTCCCTCGATCAACCGCGCCAGCGCCTGTTCCCCGAGCCCCTGACGATAGGGCGGATCCAGAAAGGCCAGACCGAAGGCCTCACCGTCCGAACCCGGGCGCGTCCCGAGATCGATCGCGCTGCGCCGATGCACCCGGGTCGCCCCCATGATTCCGAGCACATCGGCATTCTCCCGGATCGCCCCCCGCGCAGCCTCATCGGTCTCCACGAACAGACAAAAGCCCGCTCCCCGGCTCATGGCCTCAAACCCCAGAGCCCCCGAACCAGCGAACAGGTCCATCACCCGCATCCCCGACAGCGGCTCGGCCCAGGCCGCATGCTCCAGCACATTGAACACGGCCTGCCGCGCCCGGTCCGACGTCGGCCGCGTGCCCTGCCCCTCCGGCGCGACAATGGCCCGGCCCTTCAGCTTTCCAGATACGATCCTCATCCGCCTGCCTCTGGACCGAAAGCGCGGCGGAATGCAACGGTGGGTCATGTCGGCCTATGAAACCCTCGTCCGGTCGCTCCCTCTCGCCCTGGCGGAGGCCCGGCGCTCGCCGATGATCGACGGGCCGAGGGTGGATCACCCGTGGCGCAGGCTGGCCAGCTTCATCGGCCTCGCGGTCCTGCTGACCCTGACAGCCGCCGTCATCCTGGCGATGGTTATGGTGCTCGTACCGGACCTCGCCGACCTCCTGCGGACCGACGGCCCGCTGCCCGACACCAACATGCGGCTGTTCGACGAGGCCCTCTATGTGCTGGCGGCCGGCCCTGTGCTCGGCAGCCTCGCCCTGGCCATTCTCGCCGCCGCGGCCATCACCTACCGGCTGCGGCCGACAGACTTCCTGTGGCCCGGCCGGGCGTTCAACGCCCGCGATCTTGGCGTCGGTCTCCTCGCCATGAGCTGCCTCGGGGTGATGCTGATCCCGTGGTACCTGCTCACGGGCTCGGAGTGGTCCCCCCCGCTGCTGGACCCGCTCTACGCCGACTGGACCCGGCCCGTCTTCCTGGTCGCCACTGTCGTCGGCCTGTTGATCGCCGCCTTCGCCGAGGAGGTCGTCTGTCGCGGCGTGCTCCTGCGGCTCACGGCCCAGGCCAATCGCCATCCGCTCGTCCTGTGCCTGATCAACGGCGTGATCTTCTCGGCCCTGCACCTCGATCCCGACCCCGTCGGCTTCGTCGCCCGCGCCCTCTCGGGCATGGTCTGGACCTGGGCGGCACTGCGGCTGGGCGGGCTGGAGTTCGCGACCGGGGCGCATCTGGCCAACAACCTGATTATCAGCCTCTTCTGGTCCCCCCTGTCAGAGGCGGAGGTCGGACGCGACTCGCAGTGGATCGAGCTGGCTCCCGAGGTCCTGACCGCCGTCGTGATCCTCGCCATCACCGAACGACTGGCGCGGGGTCCGCGTGAGTGGCCCCTGAGGCCGCTAGCCCCGGGAGGGCCCACCCCGTGAGCCGCCCGGCTTGCCGCCGGCGCGCGGGCCAGTAGAGCGGGGCGCGCTTGCCCCGTCACGCGGCTTGAACTCCCGCTTCGGACCCGCCTTGCCGGCCCTGTCCCCGTCGCGGGCCCAGGTGGCCGACTTCGGCCCGATCATCTTGTCCTCGCGCGGCTTGAAGGTTCGCGCCGGACGGCCCGCGTCGGCCGCGCCCTCGCGGGGGGCCCACGGCTTCTTGGTCGAGGGTCCGCGCGGGCTCGGCGGCGCAGCCTTGGCCCAGCCGGCCTTCTTGGGCGGCCGGTTGGCGCGCTCGGCCCCCTCGATCTGGGCGACGCCCGCGGCACGGACACGACTGGGCTTGCGCGACGGGTCCGACATGGCCGAGCCGGAAGCACCGATGACTTTGGGCGCACCAGTGCGTCGACCAGGAATGGGCGCGGGCGTCTCGACCGTATTGCCCTGGGGCAGATTGTCGGGCCGGATATGATCGCCCAGCAGTTCGCGGATCACGCGCGGCCCCACCTCCTCGACCGAACCCACCGCCAGCGTCCCCAACTGGAACGGCCCATAGGCCAGACGGATCAGCCGGTTGACGGTCAGACCGACCGATTCCAGCACCTTCCGGACCTCGCGGTTCTTGCCCTCGGCGATCTGGACGCTGATCCACAGATTGGCGGCGGGGCTGCCGTCTTCCCTGGTCGTGGCCTTGTCGATCGTCGCCTCGACCGGGCCATAGCGGACCCCGTCCACCGTGACGCCGTCCTTGAGCCTGTCCAGATCCCCCTGGGTGACCCGACCCCGCGCCCGGGCGCGGTACTGGCGCACCAGCGCCGTCTCGGGCAGCTCCAGCGCCCGGCTCAGTTCGCCGTCATTGGTCAGGAGCAGCAGGCCTTCGGTATTGATGTCCAGCCGCCCGACCGAGATCACCCGGGGCAGGCCGCTGGGCAGGGCGTCGAACACGGTCGGCCGCCCCTGCGGATCGTTGTGGCTGGTCAGCAGCCCGACCGGCTTGTTGTAGCGCCACACCCGCGTGGCCTGGGCCGCCGCGATCGGCTTGCCGTCCACGGTGATCACGTCGTCGCGGGTCACCAGGGTCGCGGGCGTATCGAGGATGCGGCCATTGACCGCCACCTTGCCCAGACCGATCAGCCGCTCGACCTCGCGGCGCGACGCGATGCCCGCCCGGGCCATGGCCTTGGCGATTCGTTCGCTGCGCTTGGGCTCGGCCGGCGCGGCTTTTGCGTCCCTGGCGCCAGATTTCCCGCCGGCGCGCGGGCCCTTGGGTTTCGGCTCGGGCCGTGCGCCCTTGTCGGCAGGATAGGCCCGCCCGCTGCCCGAGCCCCGGCCGCCCTCAGGGGCCTTGGTGCTGGACTGGAACAGGGCGGCAGAGGCCGAGCCGGGGCGCGCGGAGCCGCTTTTCGGGCGGTCCCCGGGCTTGTGCGCCCTCGGGGCTTGACTGGGGCGGGGCTTCTTGTCGTTGTCGTCGGGATGGCGGGCCATGATGAGCGGTTCATGCGCATGGCACTGGACCTTGCGCAAGCGGCGGCGAACGCCGGAGAGGTCCCCGTCGGGGCCGTCGTGGTCGACGAGGCCTCCGGAACCGTCGTGGCGACCGGCGCGAATGGTCCCGTGGCGGGCCGCGATCCCACTGCCCATGCCGAAATCGTCGCCCTGCGCGCGGCGGCGCTCGCCCGTGGCAACTACCGCCTCACCGGCCTGACCCTCTATGTGACGCTGGAGCCCTGCGCCATGTGCGCGGGGGCGATCAGCCACGCCCGGATCGGCCGCGTCGTCTGGGCCGCCGACGATCCCAAGGGCGGGGCCGTCGTGCATGGCCCCCGCCTGTTCGACCAACCGACCCTGCATTCCCGCCCCCTGACCGAAGCCGGTCTGCTGGCCGACGACTCAGCGGCCCTGCTGCGCAGCTTCTTCCGCGCACGCCGGGGCGGAACACCGGCCCTCCGGGACCGTTAGCCAAGCCTCACCGTAACGCGCTAGAGACCCTGATGCGTCCCCTGTTCCCTGTTCTCGCGACCGCCGCCCTCCTGTCTGCCTGCGGCCCCGAACCGCAGGCCCCCTCAACGGACGGCGAGGCCGTACGCCAGCGGGCGGTCGAGGCCCAGACCGCACGCCGCCGGACCGGTGCCGAGCTTCAGGACCGGGCCCTGAACCGGGTCATCCGCACGGTCTATCTTTGCGACAATGGCGAGCGCCTGTCGGTCGATTTCGACAATCCCCGCCGCATGGCCACGGTCCGTAACTCCAGCGGTGAAGCCGTGGATCTGTTCCAGGAGCAGGCGACAGAAGGCATCTGGTACCGTGCCAGCGCGTACGAACTGCGCGGCGAGGGCATTCTCGCGACCTGGACATCCGACGGCCGCCAGCCGACCGACTGCCGCGCCATCGACTGACGAGTCCTAGAGTGGCTCAGGCCGCCCCTTCGTCGCGCAGGAACTCCAGGATCGCGGCCGTATCTTCGAACCTGAGGGTGAAGGCGTCGCCGATGCCGCGCGCCAGAATCAGCGTCACCCCGCCCCCCTCAGCCTTCTTGTCCCCGGCCATACGCGCCAGCAGGGCCTCGGCCCGGAACGTCCCCGCCTCGCCGAGCCCTGTGGGGAGTCCCGCCGCAGCAACCACAGCCTCGACCCTGCGGGCATCCGCGGACGCGCACAGGCCCTGGCGCGCCGAAAACCGGAAGGCCATGCAGCAACCCAGCGCCACGGCCTCGCCATGCGCCAGCGCCGCCTCCTCGAAGCCCAGTTCGGCCTCGATGGCATGACCGAAGGTGTGGCCGAGGTTCAGCAGGGCCCGACGGCCTGCTTCCTTCTCGTCCTCGCCCACGATGGCACTCTTGATCTCGACCGACCGCACGACCGCCCGTTCCAGCGCCACCGGATCACCCGCCGCGCCCGCCGCGCCATCCTCCGCCAGCCAGCCAAAGAAGGCAGGGTCACAGATCAGACCGTGTTTCAGCACCTCGGCCCAGCCGGACCTCAGCTGCACCGGCGGCAGGGTGGCAAGCACGTCGATATCCGCCAGCACCAGTCTGGGCTGGTGAAAGGCCCCGACCAAATTCTTGCCGCGCGGCGTATCGATCGCGGTCTTGCCGCCCACCGACGAATCCACCTGTGCGAGCAGGGTCGTGGGGACCTGCACGAAATCAATCCCGCGCATGTAGAGGGCTGCGGTGAGTCCGGCGAGGTCTCCGACCACCCCGCCGCCGAGGGCCACGAGAACGTCCTTGCGATCCAGACCACACCCCAGCAGCCGGTCCATCAGCCGTTCCAGCTCGGCGAAAGACTTCGATCCCTCGCCCGGCGGCACGGCGACAATGTCCGACCGGATCCCGGCCCCGGCCAGCGAGGCCTGCAGAGCCGGCCCATGCAGGCTGGCCACCGTCTCATCGCTGACGATCACCGTACGGCCCCGCGCAAAGGGCGCGATGCGCTGCCCCGCCTCGGCCAGAAGGCCCCGCCCGACGATCACCTCATAGGGCCGGAAGGCCCCGCCCCCGACCGGTACGACCGTCATGGCGCCGACTCCTGTGCCCAATAGTCATTCAGGGCCACCAGTATCGCCTCCACGGCCTGGGCGTGGGCCCCGGCACCCACATCGACGGTCACATCGGCCGTCGCATAGAGAGGATAGCGGACTTCCGCCATCGCGGTCAGGGCGACCAGCGGATCCTTGCCACGCAGCAGGGGCCGGGTGTCCCGACGTTGGACTCGCGCCGCGACAACCTTCAGGTCCGCGCGCAGCCAGACGGTCGTCGACCGGGCCTTCATCAGGGCGCGCGTCTCCTCGTTCAGGACCGCGCCGCCACCCGTCGCCAGCACGACCGGTGGCCCGTCCAGCAGGCGGCGCATGACCCGGGCCTCTCCGGCCCGGAATTCCGCCTCGCCCAGCTGGGCGAAGATCTCCGAGACCGTCATCCGGGCCGCGGCCTCGATCGCCTCGTCTCCATCGACGAAGGGCAGATCGACGCGATGGGCCAGTCGCCGGCCAACCGTCGATTTGCCCACACCCATCAGCCCGACCAGCGCTATGGTGCGTCCCGGGCGGGGAATCGTCGGCTTCGCTTCGGGCGACAGGCTCGCATCGCTGCGGGACGCGGTCACCGGGCGCTCCGGCGGCAGGAAGAAATACGGCAGGCCATGGTCGCAGCAATCTCTACACCAAGCGTCACCCCCCGCCAGCGCCTGCGGAGCGCGATCTGCCCGTGAGCCCCCAGGTCGAGGCCTTTCTGGAGATGATGGCGGTCGAGCGGGACGCCTCACCGCATACGCTGTCAGCCTATGCGCGCGACCTCGCCGACGCGGAGGCCGCGGTCCCGGATGGCCTTCTGGCGGCCGGCCCGGCAGCGATCGAAACCTGGTACGCCAGTCTGTCCGCCCGCGGCCTGTCGGCCGCCACCGCGGCCCGACGCCGGTCGGCCGTCCGGCAGTTTTACCGCTTCGCGCTCGGCGAGGGCTGGCGGACCGACGATCCCTCGGCCCGGCTCGACGCGCCGAAGTTGGGCCGCCCCCTGCCCCGCACCCTGACCCGGGAGGAGGTGCTGCGCCTGCTGACCGCCGCCGCGGCCCGCGACGGCGCTTCGGGCGTGCGCCTGATCGCTCTGGTCGAACTGGCCTACGCCTCCGGACTGCGCGTGTCCGAGCTGCTGGCGCTCCGCGTCGAGGCCGTCCGCCGCGATCCGGCCTATCTGATTGTTCGGGGCAAGGGCGGAAAGGAACGTCTGGCGCCGCTCAACGGCTCTGCGCGGGAGGCCGTGAAGGCGTGGATGGTCGTCCGTGACGCCGCCCGGCCGGACAAGGGGCCCGACAGCCCCTGGCTGTTCCCGTCCGGAGCCGCCGCCGGCCACCTGACCCCGCGCCGGTTCGCCCAGCTGCTGGACCAGTCCGCTGTCGACGCCGGGATCGACCCCGCCCGGATCAGCCCCCATGTCTTGCGCCACGCCTTCGCAACGCACCTGCTGGAGGGCGGCGCGGACCTGCGGGTGGTCCAGACCCTTCTGGGCCACGCCGACATCGCCACCACCCAGATCTACACCCACGTCGCCACCGACCGCCTGACCCAGGTCGTCAACCGTCACCATCCCCTGGCGACAGAGGAATGACCCCGCCGCTTGCCCCCCCGCCTCGACATCTCTAGGTTCCGCCGCCTTGTGACAGGGCCAGTTTGCCCCTCCTCCCGGACGCCTCATGGCCACCCACTATCTCGAGTTTGAAAAGCCGATCGCCGATCTGGAGGCCAAGATCGACGAACTTGGCCTGCTGGCGGCCAGTTCCGGCTCGTTCGAAACCGAGATCGACGGTCTGAAGCGAAAGGCCGAACAGCTGCGGCGGAAAACCTATGCCGCGCTCGATCCGTGGCAAAAGACCCAGGTGGCCCGCCACCCCCAGCGGCCACACTTCATCGACTATCTGGACGCCCTGTTCACCGACTATGTCGAGCTGCGCGGCGACCGGCAGTTTGGCGACGACCAGGCCATCCTCGGCGGTCTCGCCCGGTTCCGGGGGACGCCCGTCGTCGTCATGGGGCACGAGAAGGGCCACGACACGGCCACCCGCCTGACGCACAACTTCGGCATGGCCCGCCCCGAGGGCTATCGCAAGGCGGTCCGGCTCATGGACCTCGCCGATCGATTCGGTCTCCCTGTCCTGACCTTCGTGGACACGGCGGGGGCCTATCCGGGTCTCGGGGCCGAGGAACGCGGCCAGGCCGAGGCCATCGCCCGCTCGACCGAGCGCGGCCTGGTCCTGAACACCCCGATGATCGCCACAGTGACCGGCGAAGGGGGCTCCGGCGGGGCCATCGCCCTGGCCGCCGCCAATCGGGTCCTGATGCTGGAACATTCCATCTATTCGGTCATCTCCCCGGAGGGAGCCGCCGGCATCCTGTGGCGCGACGGGGCCCGCGCCCGTGACGCCGCCATGGCCATGAAGATCACCGGCCCCGACCTGCTGGCGATGAAAATCGTCGACCGTGTGATCCCCGAGCCCGTCGGGGGTGCCCATGCGGATCCGGAGGCGGCCATGCGGGCCGTCGGCGACGCCGTCCAGGAAGAGCTCCGCACGCTCCTTCCGCTTGGAGCGACTGCACTGCGCCAGCAACGCTCAGACCGCTTCTACGCCATCGGACGCGCCTAAACCTCTGCCGCCGAACGGGCACCGCGCGTCTGTTTGCGCCACAGGGCGGCGTATTCGCCCCCCACCCGCGCCACCAGTTCGTGATGGGCCCCGCGCTCGACAATCCGGCCCGCCTTCAGGACCAGGATCTGCTCCGCGTCGGCGATCGTGGACAGACGGTGCGCGACCACGAGGGTGGTCCGGCCGGCCTTCGCCTTCCTCAGGGTCTTCTGGATCGCCGCCTCCGTCCGGCTGTCCAGCGCGCTGGTCGCCTCGTCGAGGATCAGGATACAGGGATCCGCCAGCAGGGCCCGGGCAATGCCGACCCTCTGGCGCTCGCCGCCCGAGAGTTTCAGACCGCGTTCGCCGACCCGGGTCTCCATGCCGTCCGGCAGGCCGCGGATGAAGTCGGCCAGTTCCGCCGCCTCCGCCGCCGCCCAGACCTCGGCCTCGGTCGCCTCAGGCCGGGCGAAGGCGATGTTGGTGGCGAGGGTATCGTTGAAAAGGGCCACGTCCTGCGGCACCAGCGCCACCGCCCGGCGTAGCGACGCCTGGGTGACATCCCGCACGTCCGATCCGTCGATCACCACCCGGCCGCTCTGCGGATCCAGCAGGCGCAGGGCCAGTTTGACGATCGTCGACTTGCCGGCGCCCGACGGCCCGACCAGCGCTGTCGTGGTGCCGGGCGCGGCGAAGAAGGTCACGTCCTCCAGCCCGCCGGACCGCGAATCATGGCGGAAGGACACATCCTCGAAGGCCAGCGACCCGCCCTTGCGATCGGCGGGCCGGGTCAGATCCGGCGCACCCGGGGCATCAGCGACCTGCGGGGTCTGCCGCGTCACCTTCAGCATCTCCTCCATGTCGATGAAGGACTGACGGATTTCCCGGTAGGCGAAGCCGAGGATGTTCAGTGGCCCATAGAGCGAAATCAGGATCAGCACGGCCGCCGTGACATCGCCGGGCCCCATCCGCCCGGCCGCAGCCTCGAATCCTGCCAGGACGGCCATGACGCCGAGGCCGATGTTCATGATCAGGGCCTGGACCGCATTCAGCAGCGCCAGCGAGCTGTTGGCCTTCAGGGCAGCGGCGTTATAGGCCCCCAGCGCCCGGTCATAGCCGGCCGCCGCCCGGGTTTCGGCCCCGAACGATTTGACCGTCTCATAGTTGATCAGGGCGTCGACCACCTGCCCCGCGGCTTCAGTGTCGGCCGTGTTCATCGTGCGGCGATGCTCGATCCGCCAGTTCGAGATGGCGAAGGTCAGGCCCGTGTAGATCACCACCACGACCACGGCGATCGCCGCGAACCGCCAGTCGTAGAAGCCGCCCAGCACCCCGGCGGCGAGAATCAGCTCGAGACCGGTCGGTACAAGGTTGAAGGCGAGGATTCTCAGCAGGAAATCGACCGAGCGGGAGCCCCTGTCGACCGTGCGCGACAGGGCCCCGGACCGCTTGGTCTGGTGAAAATCCAGCGACAGGTGCAGGGCGTGGGCGAAGGTCTCGGTCGCGGCTGTTCGCTGCGCCGCCTGGCGCACCGGCGCGAACACCACGTCGGACAGCTGCGGGGCCGCCGACGACAGGAACCGCACGAACGCCCAGCCGACTGCAAAGGCGGCGAACCCCAGACCCACCGCCACGCCCGCCGGCCGGTCCTGCGCCAGATGGTTGACGGCCGCCCCCAGGACCAGAGGCGCCAGAACGCCCAGCGCCTTGCCCAGCATGGTCAGAAGGATGGAAAAGGTCAGCCGCAGGCGCAGCTGCGGTGCGCCCGACCGGGCCACCAGCCGCATCAGGTCCATCAGCGCCGGCAGGGTCTTCGGGTCCGGAGGCACCTCTGGGCTCACCCCGGCATTGTGCGCCTTGGCCTCGATACCCCCACCCCGATGTCCCGATCGTTCACCACGCGCCATGAAACGGATATGGACTGCGCCGGGCGGCGGTGGAAGGCGTCAGATCAAAGCCCGGAAATCGCCTCCACCAGTTCGTCCACCACGGCTTCCTCCGTGGCCCAGGAGCAGACGAACCGAACCGACCCGTCGTCGAACCGGTAGCAGGCCCAGCCCAGGGCGTTCAGCCGGGCGTGCGCCTTGGCCGGCATCCGGACGAAGACGGCGTTGGCCTCAACCGGATGGGCGAGGACCCAGGGCGAACGCGTCGCGATCCCTGCTGCCAGCCGCTGCGCCATCCGGTTGGCCTGGGCCGCCCCGTCTTCCCAGGCCCGGGTCTCCAGCATGCCCAGCAGGGGTGCCGCCAGAAAGCGTGCCTTGGACGCCTGCTGGCCCGCCTGTTTCAGCCGATTGTTCAGCCGCCGCCCCAGCGCCTTGTCGAACAGCACGATCGCCTCGGTGCACAGCCCCCCGGCCTTGGCTCCGCCGAACACCAGGACATCCACCCCCAGCCGGGCGATCTGTTTCAGGTCGAACCCCGCCGCCGCCGCATTGGCCAGCCGCGCGCCGTCCAGATGCACCCCGTACCCCCGGGCTTTCACCGGCTCGATCAACTGGCGAAGCTCGACCTCCGAATAGACCGTGCCGTATTCGGTCGACTGGGTCAGACTGAGGGCAGCGGGAGGTTGCCGATGGCCCACCTCCGGCTCGTCCAGCGCCGCCTCCAGCGCCCTCGCGTCGATCTTCCCCGACATCCCCGGCAGTCCGATCAGCCCGACCCCGTGGCCGAAGAAGCCCGGAGCGCCCGTCTCGTCTGTGCAGACGTGGGCCGTATGGTGGGCGAGGACGGCCTCGTGCGGGCCCGCCAGCATCGACAGGGCGATGGCATTGGCCGCCGTACCCGAGAAGACGAAGCGGATGTCGGCATCTGCATCCAGCCGCGCCCGGATCAGGTCCGCCGCCCTCGCCGTCGTCTCGTCGGCCCCATAGGCCGCAGCCGGACCGGCGTTGGCGTCGATCAGCCCCTGCAGGGCCGCCGGGGCCATACCCGCGGTGTTGTCGGAACCGAAATCATAACGCATCGGGAATCAGGCCTCGTTCTCGTCGCTGTCGGGACCGGGATCGAACCCGGCACTTCGGGGGTCCGTGTCGCCGCGTGGCGGGCTCGACGCCGGCGTTTCGGCAGACGGGTCCGGATTCCCGTCGCGCCGGGAGATCTCCACCTGGTGCGGGAAGGGAATCTCGATCCCGGCCGCGTCCAGTGCTTCCTTTGCCGCCTGGAAGACGTCAGCGCGCGTCTGCCAATAGTCCTCGGACCGGGCCCAGGCGGTCACCGTCACCTCCATGGCGCTGTCCAGCATGTTGGTGACGCCCGCCCAGGGTTCGGGGTCGGGCAGAACGGCCGGGTGGCGGGCCATGGCCTCGACCAGCACCGCGCGCGTCCGCGTCAGGTCCTCGCCATAGCCCACGCCAATCTTCAGCTCGATCCGGCGCGTCTGCTGGCCGGACAGGTTCAGGATGAAGTCCCCGAAGACCTTGCCGTTGGGGCACATGATTTTCACATTGTTCACGTCCGCCAGCTGGGTGAAGAACAGATCCAGTCGCTGCACCTTGCCGACATTGCCGCCGATATTGACCATATCCCCGACGCGGTAGGGACGCAGGATCAGCAGCATGACCCCCGCAGCCACATTGGACAGCGTGCCCTGGAGCGCCAGCCCGACCGCCAGCGACGCCGCCCCCAGAACCGCGATGATCGAGGTGGTCTGGACACCCAGACGTTGCAGCACGGCGATAAAGCCGATCAGGAAGACCAGCACCCGGACCACCTGGACGGCGAAACTCAGGACCGTGGGATCGCGCCGGAAGACCCGGACCCGCCCGAGGCCCCGGCGGGTCGCCGATGACGCCCAGCGCGCCGCGAACACGGTGGTCACCAGGATCACCACCGCGATGATCAGGTTGACGGCGAAGTCGCCCGCGATCTGGGTCAGCTTGGCCAGCATCACCGTGTCGATGGCGACGGCCTGCTGTCCGGTGGCGATCAGGGCGTTCAGGGGGTCGGCGGACAGGAACATGGGGGCGGTCTAACGTCTTGATCCCGATTTGAAACCCCTCAGGCCGTTTGGGCCCCGCTCGCAACCCGTCCACCGCCGCCCTCGATAGCGTCCAGCAGGTCCATCATGTCCCCGAGGGTCGCGGCCTCACGCGCCGGCTTGTCCCAGCGGATCCGACTGATTCGCGGGAATCGCATCGCCACCCCCGATTTGTGTCGCGGCGAACGGTTCAAACCCTCGAAAGCGATCTCCAGCACCAGGCCGAAGTCCCGCTCCGCCCGGACTGACCGCACGGGCCCGAACCGTTCGACGGTATGATCGCGAACGAACTTGTCGAGCAATTTCAGCTCCTCGTCGGTGAAACCGAAATACGCCTTGCCAACCGGCGTCAGCGATCCGTCGGGTGTCCAGACGCCAAAGGTGAAGTCGGAATAGAAGCTGGACCGTTTTCCATGTCCGCGCTGGGCGTACATCATGACGCAGTCCACCGTGTGGGGATCGCGCTTCCATTTGAACCAGGGGCCCTTGGGTCGCCCCGCGACATAGGCGCTGTCCCAGCGCTTCAGCATCAGCCCCTCGGCCGCCGCCCCGACCGGCGGATCGGCGCGAAGCACGGCAAGCGCCTCCCAGCTGACACAGTCCACCACCGGCGACAGATGCAGCCGGTCGCCGGAATGGCCGGCGACCATTGTCTCCAGCCGTGTCCGCCGCTCGCGCAAGGGCACCGCCCTCAGATCATCACCACCAAGGGCCAGCACGTCATAGGCGACGATCGCCGCGGGATAGGCCGCCATCGTCTTCGGATCGACCGTCTTGCGGTTCAGACGCTGCTGCAGATCACCGAAGGGCGCGACCTCGCCGTCACGCCAGACCAGCAGCTCCCCGTCGATCGCGCCCTCGAAGTCGAGCCCGCCCATGACATCGGGGAAGGTCGAGGAAATTTCATCGCCGGTCCGGGAGTAGAGGCGCTTCACGCCCTGCTCGCAGACAGCCTGGATACGGATCCCGTCCCATTTCCATTCAGCGGCATAGTCGGCCGGATCCAGCCGGGCGAAATCGACCGGTTCGTCGATGGCCACTGCCAGCATCACCGGCCGGAACCGGCCGGGGGCCTGGGTATCCGGTCGGGGCGCGCGACCCTCGACCCAGGCGAACAGTTCGGCATAGGGCGGCTTCACCGCATGCCAGACCTCGACGATGTCCGCCGCGGTCAGGCTTTCCAGCGGTCGGGCGGCCCCCTCCCCCTCCGGCCCGGGTGGCGGACGGACGGCATCCGGCCGCGCCATGGCCAGCGCGGTGCGCGCCAGTTGTCCCGACATGCCGACGCGCAGGCCTCCGGTCACCAGCTTCAGCAAGGCCCAGCGTCCCTTGGGCGCAAGGGCGTCCAACCAGCCCTCGATCAGCCCCTGGACCTCTCCCCGCTTCGCCGCCGCCAGGGCGTCGATCACCTCGCCCAGCTCCGGCTCGCGATTCGGCCGGTGATCGGGACTGGCGGGCCAGATCAGGGCTACCGTCTCCGCCAGATCGCCGACATAGTCATAGGACCAGCCGAACAGCACCGGGTCGACCCGCGCCTCCACCGCCCTGCGGATCATGGCCGGCTTGGCCGCGGCGAAAACCAGATCCCCGGTCAGGGCTGCCAGCGCCCAGCCCCGGTCAGGGTCCGGGGTCGCCCTCAGATAATCGCGCAACAGGACGAGTTTGGCGTTTCGGGAGCCCGTCAGCGACAGGCGATCCAGCAGTTCGGCGAAGGCGCGCATGAGGCTCTATCTAGTCACCAACCAGCGCAAACGCGACAACGCCCCGGAGGTCTCCCTCCGGGGCGTGATCTTCAGCTGGCAGAGGCCGGACGGCCGAACCTAGTTGAACAGCCCGGCGATGACGGCGGTGATCAGACCACCGGCGACCGCGGCCACGACCACATCATTGCCGCTACGGACGTACTGGTAGCCACGGGGCGGCGCCCGCAGACCATAACGGTTGTAGTCATTGACGACATAGCCTCGGCTGTAGTGCACCGGCATGCGCTGGCCGTAGGACCAGGTGCGGACCTGGTAGCCCCGCGGCGCGACATAACGTGGCGCATGGTAGCGGGTCTGGGCACGCTGCCACTGGCTGTAGGCCCGGGCCTGCTGCCGGTAATCGCGATTGTCCTCGCGACGGTCCTGACGCCACTCCCGTCGATCGTTCCGGGTGTCACGCCTGTCGTCGCGACGGTCATCGCGCCGATCCTCACGGCGATCCTGGCGTTGCTCCTGACGATCGTTGCGCTCGTAGCGGGACTGAGCGTCGGCGGCCGAGGCCGTGGCGAGGGAACTGGCAGCGATCAAGGCAGCCAGCGCGGCGGTGGTGAACTTTTTCACGGTGGTGTCTCCCAATGCGTCGGGGGCTCCCGACTTGCCCGCACATTGGAGTGACCCGCTTGAGCCTGACCTGAACGGCCCTGCTCATCCCCGGTTCAGGCGGCCGCCGGCGTTTGGCCGCTTTCGGCGGGGGCCTGAACATCGGCCCGCCCCCCGTGCACCGTTTGCATCAACTGGGCGAGCGCGGCGAAGTCGATCGGCTTGTTCAAATAGGCGTCGGCACCCGCCGCCAGCCCCGCCTCGTGATCCTCGTTCCGAGCAGAGGCGGACAGGACGGCGATCGGCGTGTCCCGGTTGGTCCCGCCTGCGCGGATCAGCCGGGTGGCGCTCAGGCCGTCCATCACCGGCATGTTCACGTCCATGATGATCAGGTCGAAAGACTGCGCGGCGGCAAATTCGACCGCGATCTGGCCGTTCTCGGCCGTCGTGCAGTCATGGCCGGCGGACCCCAGCCAGGCCTCAAGAATCATGCGGTTCACCGGGTGGTCCTCGACGACGAGCACCCTGAGACTGCCTTCCTCGCCGGGTTCGAACGCGAGAGTCTCCAATGCCGCTGCCGCCTCCCATTCCACAACCTCGGCCTCGACCGAGAAGCTGAAGGTCGAGCCGCGGCCGAGGTCCGAGGTCACGGTGATGTCGCCACCCATGATATTGGCCATTCGCCTCGCGATGGTCAGCCCCAGTCCCGTCCCGCCGAAACGACGTGTCGAGGAGGCATCGGCCTGGGTAAAGGGTTGGAACAGCCGGTCCAGATCCATCGGCGCGATGCCGGCTCCGCTGTCCGTTACGGAAAAAATGAAGGCGACGCGTCGTTCGCTGATCCGGACTGCCTCGACCCGATAGTCGATCACGCCTGTCTCGGTGAATTTGACCGCATTGGACAAGAGGTTCTGCACCACCTGACAGACCCGCAGCGGATCGCCGCGCACGGTTGCGGGCACTTCACCAACCAGGGTCGACCGGAATGCAAGGCCCTTGGCTTCGGCCTGGGCCACAAACGGTCCGGTGATCCGGCGGTGCAGATCGTCCACCCCGACCTCGATGGACTCAAACGTCATCTTGCCCGCCTCGATCTTGGTCATGTCGAGGATGTCGTTCAGCAGGCTGAGAAGGTTGTCGCCGGAGTTGCGGATGATCGAAAGATAGTCCCGCTGGGTCGCTTCCAGCCGCGTCGAGCCCAGAAGCTGCGCTGCGCCGAGGACACCGTTCATCGGCGTGCGCAACTCATGCGAGATCACGCCCAGAAAGCTCGACTTGGCCTGATTGGCGGCGTCCGCCTTGTCCCGGGCGGCCTGCAGTTCCTCGATCAGATGGGCCTGATGCTCCTGAAAGGCCCTGATCCGCTCCTGCCGCATGAGGGTCATTGTCACCAGCACGAACAGGCCCGCCGAGGTGAACGGGAGGATGGACAGGAACGGCCAGAACAGGGGCCCGCCCCACAGGCTGGTGAGAATAATCAGAACGACCAGCGAATAGGGGGACGAGATCACGATCGCCTGCCGGGGCGAACTCCTCAGCTGCGAGAAGACGAGGACATAGCCGCCGATCAACAGGGCGACGGCGAGAGACTGGCCGAAGGGATGGCCGGAAAACCAGGCCATGAGTGGTGCCGAGGCCCACGCGGCGGTCGTCACCGTCGCGACGGCCGGAAACAACATCCCCCAGCCCGCATCGATTCGACCGGCCATGCGGCGCTCGAACGATCCCCGCAATGCGCCGGCGGCAACCGTGCCAAAGAACCAGGCGATCGCCGGAACCCACCCGACCGTCGCCAGAAGCGCGATCGCCCAGCTGGCGATGATCAGATAGCGCAGATACTGGGTTTGCAGGATCGCCGTCAGCGCCTGGGCTGCCTCATCGACGCCCTCGCGGCCGTCGGATCTGCTGCCGCCGAGGCTCTTGCCGATCTCCTCGGACCCCACCATACGCTTTCCCGGCCCCGTTGAACTGCCCAGTGCCCAGGCTAGATCGAACCTTCTAAGACGAGGTGAACGCTGGTTTTTCCTCAACTCCCGGCTTCATCGGGGGTCAAGGCCCGGATCGACAGGGCGTGGACGGACGCGGCAAGCTCCTCGGCCAGAACCGCGTTCACAGCCCGCTGCCGCTGCACCCGTCCCAGACCCGCGAACGCCGCCGAGACCACGACCAGGTTGAAGTGGCTTTCGCCGCCCGGTCGGGCATCCATGCCGCCTTCATGATGGTGTCCCGCATGCCTTGCGCTGTCATCCTCGAGCTCGAGGCGTGTCGGCTGGAACGCGGATTGAAGTTTTTCGCGCATAATCGTCGCGATTGGGCCGTCGGACATGCAGCTTTCCTTGATGGTGACCAAATCGACCCTACACTGCGTCCAATGCCTGCGTCATTCGAGTACAAGCCCCGCTTCAAGGATATGCGGATCAAGCCGCCGCGCCCCGGGGAGGAGGAGGCGAAGGCTGACGTCCTGCGCCTGAAGCCCGGCGAGAAGCCGTGCGATTGGCCGGACTGCACCAAGGCCGCCACCGCGCGGGCCCCGAAGTCGCGCGAGCGGCTGAACGACTTCTACGAATTCTGCCAGCCGCACGCCGGAGAGTACAACAAGAGCTGGAATTTCTACGCCGGGATGAGCGAGAGCCAGATTCGCGCGGCCAAGGAGAACGAGGCCATGACCGGCGGTCGCCCGACCTGGGAGATGAAGGCCGGCAAGAATTCGCGCGAGGCCGCGGCTTTCGCCGCCAAGATGGGCACCGCCAACACCGCCGGAGCCGGCAGCTGGCGCGACAGCTTCGGCCTGTTCGGGCGCAAGGGTGACCAGGCCCAGCAGACCCCGACCGAGGACCGTCGCGTCGGCAAGATCGAACGCGGAGCCTTCGCCGATCTGGACCTCGAGCCCGGCGCGTCGAAGGAGGCGATCAAGGCCGCCTATCACGACCTGCTGAAACGCTGCCATCCCGACCACAACCAGGGCGACCGCGGGGCCGAGGCCAAGCTGGTCCGCGTGATAAAGGCGTGGAAGATCCTCAAGAAGGCGGGCATCGCCTAGCGCCCGGCCGGGACACACCTATCTGAAGCGCTCCCTTTCCCGAACGGAGCCCTCTCATGGACGTCCTCTACAAAGCCCACGCCACCGCATCCGGCGGCGGCCGCGCCGGCGGCCGGTCGCGCACCGATGACGGAAAGATCGACGTGTCCCTGTCGGTGCCCAAGGCCATGGGCGGAGACGACGGCCCGGGCACCAACCCGGAGCAACTGTTCGCAGCGGGCTACGCCGCCTGCTACCTCGGTGCGCTGCGGCTGGTCTCCAAGGACGCCGGAAGCCCGGTCGGCCCGGACACCCGGGTCCATTCCGGCATCGGCTTCGGCAAGAACGACCGCGGTGAAGGGTTCAATATCTCGGTCGATCTCAAGGTCACCGACCACGGCCTGGATCAGGCCATCATCGACGACCTGATACAGAAAGCCCACCAGGTCTGCCCCTATTCCAATGCAACCCGGGGCAATGTCGAGGTCACGCTTACCGCAGAATAATAATCAGCCAACACAAGATCCAGCCACTTCAGAAAACTCAGACGCCGGTCGTTCATCTCGACCGGCGTTTTATTCTTTCTCGTCAGACGGAACAAAGATATCCGAAAATCGCTATACTGGTTCATAGCGCGGGGAGCGCTTACGGTTATGGAACACAGCGACACTTCGGAGATCGATACCTCAAAGGACAGGACCGGCGAACTCGATCGGGCATGGCCGGTTGACCTGCAGAGCCTCAGCCTGAGCACACTGACCCGCGACCTGATCGGGCTCGGTGCCCGTGTGGCGCCATGGCCAGGCCGGACGATCCGCGGCTGACGCAAGGCTCCGGACTTGCGTCCAAACGTCGTTCCGGCGTTTTGCCGGGCCCGGGCGCTGGACCCGACCCGCACGGTTTTCTAAGGGTGGCCGCATGGCCTCTCCCCTCGACGCAACTCCCGATCCGCTCCTGACGTTCGAACCGCACCGCAAGATCACCGTGCGCGAGGCTTTCGGCATCGATGCCGACATGACCGTGCCGATGTTCGACACGGTCGACAGCCACGTGCCCGAGGTGGACCCCGCCTACCGGTTCGACCCGCAGACCACGCTGGCGATCTGCGCCGGCTTCGCCCACGACCGCCGGGTGATGGTCCAGGGCTATCACGGCACCGGCAAGTCGACGCATATCGAACAGGTCGCGGCGAGGCTGAACTGGCCGCTCGTCCGGGTGAACCTCGACAGTCACGTCAGCCGGATCGACCTGGTCGGCAAGGACGCCATCGTCCTGAAGGACGGCAAACAGATCACCGAGTTCCGCGAGGGCATGCTGCCCTGGGCCATCCAGCGCCCGATCGCCCTGGTGTTCGACGAATATGACGCCGGCCGTCCCGATGTGATGTTCGTGATCCAGCGTGTGCTGGAGGCCCAGGGCCGCCTGACCCTGCTGGACCAGAACCGGGTCATCCGCCCCAACAAATGGTTCCGCCTCTTCGCCACCACCAACACCATCGGTCTGGGCGACACCTCGGGCCTCTACCACGGCACCCAGCAGATCAATCAGGGCCAGATGGACCGCTGGAACATCGTCACCACCCTGAACTATCTGGACCACGACGTGGAGACCGACATCGTCGCCGCCAAGGCCCCGGAATGGGCCACAGCCGAGGGCCGCCGCGCCCTTGCCGCCATGGTCCGCGTCGCCGACATGACCCGCAACGCCTTCATGAACGGCGACATTTCCACCGTCATGTCGCCCCGCACCGTCATCACCTGGGCCCAGAACGCCACCATCTTCGGCGGCGACATCGGCCTGTCGTTCCGCCTGACCTTCCTGAACAAGTGCGACGAGCTGGAACGGCCCACGATCGCGGAGTTCTACCAGCGCGCGTTCGGGGAGGACCTGCCCGAGGCGGCGACGCGGGTGAAAGTGGGTTAACGGTGCCAGATCGCATCGGCCAGAACAGCCTGAATGACGTAGCTCGTTGCCCTCATTGCTCGGTGGCAGCCCCGATGCTTGTGAGCGTCTGGCAATCTCAAAACGAGATCGCACGACAAGACGGTGGCCAACGAAGCCGGTGGGCTGCCTACGCATGCACGCGGTGTGGCCACCTAGTCACCGCAAAAGGGCAACCGGGCGATCACGTGGCAAACCCCTTGATCGTGGAAATACTCCCAGCACCACGAACAGCCCACGAAGACATTCCTGAGCCTGCTCGCACGTTCCTCCAGCAAGCCTTCGAAACGCTGCATGCCCCAGACGCTGCAGCCGTAATGGCAGGCTCTGCTATTGATGCGATACTAAAGGACAAAGGCTATCGAGAGGGTTCTCTCTACGCCCGGATCGACCTAGCGTTGGCTGACAATGTGCTGACAGAGTCCATGTCGCAGTGGGCACACTCAGTTCGTCTTGGCTCGAACCGACCACGTCACGCTGACGCGGATCGGCCACACGTATCCAGAGAAGAAGCCGCTCAGTCGGTGGAGTTCGCTGAAGCTCTTGGCCAGTTTTTGTACGTTCTATCTGCTAGAATTCAGCGTGGTATCGCTGCAGCGCAGGCTGCCAACTAAGCCGCCCTCGGCGTGATCATCGCCAGCGCCTCGCCCATCTTCGCGCGCTGGACCCGCAGGTCGTAGCTCTGCTGCAGGTTCAGGAAGAACCCCTCGCTCATGCCCCAGTAGCGGGCCAGACGCAGGTCGGTATCTGCAGTGATGGCGCGCTTGCCGAGGACGATTTCATTGATCCGGCGGGGCGGCACGCCAATGGCGTTGGCGAGCGCGGTCTGGCTTAGGCTCGCCGGCAGGATGAACTCTTCCAGCAGGATCTCGCCCGGCGTGACCGGATCCATCACGTCCTCAGTGGTAATCGCAGATTTCGACATCCTCGACGCCTCCCTCGGTCCAGCGGAAACAGACCCGCCACTGTTGATTGATCCGGATCGAGTGCTGACCCTTCCGGTCACCCGACAAGGCTTCCAGCCGGTTGCCCGGTGGCAAGCGAAGGTCGTCGAGCCGTCCGGCCGCGTCGATCAGTTCCAGCTTCCGTTGCGCCGACCGCCGAATATCCGGAGGAAACCGCCGCGCGGCGAACCCGCTCCAGAACCGCTCGGTCTCACGATCTCGGAAGCTGCGGATCATCGACATACAGCATAACGCATAACGTTATGCGGATCAATGATCGCCGCCGAAGATGTTATAGACTTAGACCGTCCGCCGACGCGTTCGCCCGCTGAGCCTCACGACCGGGTTCGCTCAGCCGACCCCGCTCAAGCCATCATAAGCCGGGCGGGGTTGTTTGATTCTACCCGTCCCGATTGACCCGCTCGTCCGCGATCAAGGCCCCCGCCACCCAACTGCACAGCCCCGTGACGATGGCCGCCCCAATCCCGGCCCACAGGCCGTCGACCACGAAGCCGCCCAGCAGGACCGCCACCAGACCGATGGTCGCGGCGTTCACGACGAGCAGGAACAGGCCCAGGGTGATGACCGTCAGGGGGAAGGTCACAAACACCAGGACCGGCCGCACGAAGGCATTGGCCAGCCCCAGCAGAACCGCCGCAGCGATCAGCGACCCGGTCGACAGAAAGGCCACGCCGGGCACCAGATAGTCGGACAGCCACAGCCCCAGCGCGGTCACCACGGCCTGGAGAACAAATCTCACCATCGTCGCCTCGCTCCACCGGCCCGATCGCTCGGGCCCAGGACTACATAGACGTCGTGCGCGCCCCGGCAATGGCAGTGCCAAGTCTTGGCAGGCAACCTGCGGGCCTTGTCTTCGGAACCTGCGCTGTCGATATGCGCTTGATGGGGACGCCCCTCCCCGGCTCCCCCCTCGACTGAAGGACATCCCATGACCGAAGAACGCATCGAAGGCGCCGCCACCGGCGTGAATGGCAAGATCAAGGGTGGCATTGGCAACCTGACCGGCGACACCAAGCTGCAGCTCGAAGGCAAGTTCGACGAGGTGAAGGGCAAGGCGCTCGACGCCTATGGTCGCGCTATCGACAAGCTGGACAGCCTGGCTGAACGCGCGCCCGCTGATCTGCGCCAGCCGATCAACACGGGCCTCGACTTCGCCCGTCGCAAGCCTCTCCTGACCACCGGCATTCTCGCCGGTATCGCCTTCCTGATCGCCGGCTCCGGCCGTCGCCGGTACTAGGCTTCAGTCGCCAGACGAACGAAAGGCCCGGGATCGCTCCCGGGCCTCTTGCCTTGTGTCTCCTCCCCGTCGGCCGCTTGGCCGATGGGGAGGGGGACCGCGAAGCGGTGGAGGGATTCTTGACGCCCCCCGGACCTTGCCCGCTTCAAGAACTCCTCCGTCACGGCGCAAGAGCGCCGCGCCACCTCCCCCTCCCTGCGGGACGGGGAGGAGACGGAACAAGCTAGACCGCTGCGTCCTCGTCGGCCTTTTCCTTCACCGGCCCGCCGCTGGCCGGCTTGACGTCGAAGGCGATCTTGCCGTCCTTCAGCTCGACCTTCACATGCCCGCCGCGTGTCAGACGCCCGAACAGGATGTCGTCGGCCAGCGGCTTCTTGATGTTCTCCTGGATGACCCTTCCCAGCGGGCGGGCCCCGAACAGCTCGTCGAAGCCGTTCTTGGCCAGCCAGTCCGCCGCGTCGTCGCTCAGTTCGATGGTGATGTTGCGGTCCGCCAGCTGGGCTTCCAGCTGCAGCACGAACTTGGTCACCACCTGGCGGATCACCTCGGGCTGCAGGGCCTTGAAGCTGACCACGGCGTCCAGACGGTTGCGGAACTCCGGCGCGAACAGACGCTGGATGGCCTTGTCGTCCTCGCCCTCGACCTTGCCGCGACCGAAGCCGATCGAGGCCCGGGCGTTGTCGGCGGCCCCGGCATTGGTGGTCATGATCAGCACCACGTTACGGAAATCGACCTTCTTGCCCACCGCATCGGTCAGCATCCCGTTGTCCATCACCTGCAGCAGGATATTGTAGACATCGGGGTGCGCCTTCTCGATCTCGTCCAGCAGGACCACGGCGTGCGGATGCTGGTCGACGGCGTCGGTCAGCAGGCCGCCCTGGTCATGGCCGACGTAGCCCGGAGGGGCCCCGATCAGACGGCTGACCGTGTGTCGCTCCATATATTCCGACATGTCGAAGCGCAGCATCTCGATGCCGAGCGTCGAGGCCAGCTGCTTGGCCACCTCCGTCTTGCCGACGCCGGTCGGTCCGGCAAACAGGAAGGAGCCGATCGGCTTCTGCGGATCGCGCAGGCCGGCACGCGCCAGTTTCATGGCCGAGGCCACCTGTTCGATCGCCGCGTCCTGACCGAAGACAGCCCGGTTCAGATCGGTCTGCAGCTCGCGCAGGCCTTCTGTATCGGTCTTGGACACCGATTTGGGCGGGATCCGTGCCATCCGGGCGACGACGGCCTCGACCTCCTTCTGGCCGATGACCTTCTTGCGCTTCGATTCGGTCAGCAGCATCTGCGACGCCCCGGCCTCATCGATGACGTCGATCGCCTTGTCCGGCAGTTTGCGGTCGGTCATGTAGCGGGCCGACAGCTCCACCGCCGAGCGGATCGCCGCATCGGTGTAGCGCAGCTTGTGGTGACCCTCGTAGGCCGTCTTCAGACCTTTGAGGATCTTGACCGTGTCCTCGACCGTGGGCTCATTGACGTCGATCTTCTGGAAGCGCCGGACCAAAGCCCGGTCCTTCTCGAAATGCTGGCGGTACTCCTTGTAGGTCGTCGAGCCCATGCAGCGCAGACTGCCCGACGCCAGAGCGGGCTTCAGCAGGTTGGAAGCGTCCATCGCCCCGCCCGAGGTCGCGCCGGCCCCGATCACCGTGTGGATCTCGTCGATGAACAGGATCGCGTCCTCGTGGTTCTCCAGTTCCTTGACGACCTGCTTGAGACGCTCTTCGAAATCACCGCGATAGCGGGTGCCGGCCAGCAGGGCGCCCATGTCGAGGCTGTAGATGGTCGCGCCCTTCAGCACGTCCGGCACCTCGCCATTGACGATCTTGAGGGCGAGACCCTCGGCAATCGCGGTCTTGCCGACGCCGGGCTCGCCGACCAGAAGCGGGTTATTCTTGGTGCGGCGGCACAGGATCTGGATCGACCGGTCGACCTCGGCCTGACGCCCGATCAGTGGGTCGATCTTGCCATTCTTCGACTTCTCGTTGAGGTCGACGCAATAGGCCTCCAGCGCCTCGCCGCCCGACTTCACCGCCGCGGCATCCTCGGCCTCCTCCGGACTCTGGCCGGCGACCTTGGGTTGACGAACCTCGCCGGCCCCCGCCTTCTTGGCGATGCCGTGGGCGATGAAATTGACCGCGTCATAGCGGGTCATGTCCTGCTCCTGCAGGAAATAGGCGGCGTGGCTCTCGCGTTCGCTGAAGATGGCGACCAGCACATTGGCCCCCGACACCTCCTCGCGTCCCGAGGACTGGACGTGGATCACGGCGCGCTGGATCACGCGCTGGAAGCCGGCGGTCGGCTTGGCGTCCTCGCCGTCGCTGGTGGCCAGGGCGGCCAGATCGGTATCGACATACAGGGTCAGCGCCGTCTTCAGCGCGACCAGTTCGACATTGCAGGCCTTCATCACCGCCGAGGCGTCGGCGTCGTCGACGAGCGCCAGAAGCAGGTGCTCGAGCGTCGCATACTCGTGACGGCGTTCATTGGCGTAGGAGACCGCGCGATGCAGGGTCTCTTCGAGAGGACGGGAAAACGAGGGCATAGGGGAGATCCTCTCAGTCTTTTTCCATAGTGCACTGTAGCGGGTGCTGGTGACGCCGCGCCGTCTCGACCACCTGGGCGACCTTGGTTTCGGCCACCTCATAGGTGAAGACGCCGCAGACCCCGACGCCATGCTGATGCACATGCAGCATGATGCGGGTCGCGTCCTCGCGGCTCTTCTGGAAGAACCGCTCCAGCACATAAACGACGAATTCCATGGGTGTGTAATCGTCGTTCAGGATCAGCACCCGATAGAGCGAGGGTTTCTGAACCTTGGGTTTTGTCTCGGTGATGGTGGCGGCGCCCTGGCCGCCCCCGCTCTGTTCACCTGGCCGTCTTGAGGGCATTCGCAGTCCGGTTGGGAGTGAGACGTGGAGATAGGTGATGATGGCCTGATTTTAAGTGGCGTCCAGTCACTTGCTGGTGGGTCGCGACATCTTCGACCGTCGGGGCCGGAGACGGGACAAGCAAAAGGGGCCCCGGCGTTGCCGCCGGAGCCCCTTCAGTACGCAACGGAATGTCTGGTCGCCTAGCGCGCGGCCTGGAACTTCTCGACGGTCGCGGTGACGCGCTCGTTGATCGGCTTGAAGCTTTCCTTGACCGATCCGGTCAGGGTCTCGGTCATCTTGGTGACTTCCGAGAGATAGGTCTCCATCGCCGACTTGGCGAAGTTGGTCTGCAGCTCGATCATTTCCTGCACCGATCGCGCCTGGGCGATCGTCTGCGCCGCGGCAACGCTCTGTTCCCAGCTGCTCTTGGTGTAGGACAGGGCCTGGGCTGAAAGCGCCTCGGCACCCTTCTGGGCGGCGGTGGCGGACGCGGTCAGGGCTTCAAGGTTCTGCTTGGACTGGGCCGACATCTCGGCCAGCGAGGCCGAGGTCTTTTCCATGCCCTCACGCAGGGCCTGGGTGCCGGCAGCCTGCATCTTCTCGCCCTGGACCTTTGCGGTCGCGGTGGCCTGTTCGACGGACTTCTTCACGGTTTCGGCGCTATCAGCCATGATGGTCTCCTGAACCTGATGTATCGCGGGGGGCCCGCGCGGATGGGTCTCGGCCCGGACTCACTCCGGATCGACACCCGGTATATGGTGCAGGTGCGAAGACAGGTCAAGCGAAATGGTGCGGTGCAACAAGCCCGCGCGTCAGATTCGCGCGTCCGGTTCGTATCGTTCAAATCTGCGTTGATCTCTGCTTAACCAGAGTGAAACCCGGGAGGCGCATGGTAGGCTGCCATTCTGCGTCGCGCCTGGGGGGCCGTCGTCGCGTTACAGATCATGAGGCTCCGTTTGGCGATGTTGCGTGTTCAGTTGACTTCCCCGCGTCGGTTCGGTGCCGCTCTCGCCGCGTTTCTGATGCTTGTCGCCCTCGCCGGCGCAGGCCTCTGGTCGCGGGTCGAGGCCCAGTCCGGCGAGAACAGTCGCTATGCTGCAATCGTCGTCGACGCCGCTTCGGGCGAAGTCCTGTTCTCGCGTCACGCGGACAGCCGCCGCTATCCCGCTTCCGTCACCAAGGTCATGACGCTCTACCTGGTGTTCGAGGCCCTCGAGAAGGGGACCGTCTCCCTCGACGACGTGATCACGGTCTCGCCGAACGCCGCCTCGGAACCGCCCTCCAAACTCGGGCTCGCGGCCGGTCAGACCATTCGGCTGGATGACGCCATGCGCGCCACCGCCGTGCGCTCCGCCAATGACATGGCCATGGTGCTGGCCGAACACATCGGCGGGTCACAGGCGGGCTTTGCCTCCATGATGACCCGAAAGGCCCGGGAACTGGGCATGACCCAGACCCGCTACTACAATCCGAACGGTCTGCCCGACAGCCGCCAGGTCAGCTCGGCCCGTGACATCGCCATTCTCGCCCGCGCCGCCATGCGGGATTATCCCCAGTATTACAGCTATTTCGGTCAGCACGACTGGGCCTATCAGGGCCGCGGCTACCGCAACACCAATGGCCTGCTGCATTCGGGCAACGGCTATGACGGCATCAAGACGGGGTTCACCAACGCCTCGGGCTACAATCTGGTCGCCTCCGCCGTGCGGGATGGCCGGCGCATCATCACGGTCGTCCTCGGTGGCCGCTCCAGCGCCAGCCGCAACGCCCACCTCGCGGAGTTGATGGACACGGGCTTCGAGGTCGAGCGTCGCCGCGCCGCCGGCGAGCGGATCCAGCTGGCACAGAGCTTCTTCGAACAACGCGGCTTCGGCATCGGCGGGCCGGACACCGGCGGGCCGGTGGCCTACGCCGCCCTGAACGGGGCACCCGCCCCCGCCGAACGCGAGGAAGGCATGGGTTCCGACAGCGTGGCCTATACCGCCCTCCCCGCGCCCGCCCGTCCGATGACCGTCGTCGCAGCGGCCCCGCCCCCCGTCCCGGCTCCCCTGGCCGCACCGCCGGTCCGCCGGGCAGAGGTTCCGGCACCCGCGCCCGCCCGCCCGACCAGTCTCACCGCCAGTCTCAACAGCGGAGTGGCCGCGGATACAGCCCTGGGGCGCACTGCCGCGTCCAGCCCGCCCCCGTCACGCATCCCGGCGACGACCGCCCGGGCAACACCGCCGGCGGCCGAGCGCTGGTCGGTCCAGGTCGGGGCCTTCCGAGACGAATCCGTGGCCCGGGGCTGGCTGACCGAGGTGAACCGTCGCTTCCGGACCCAGTTCGCCAGCGCGGACCGCGCCGTGGCCAGCGCCGCCGGATGGCACCGCTCGCGGTTCACCGGCCTGACCCAGTCCGCCGCCGAGTCCGCCTGCGCGGCCCTCGCCGAGCGCCGGGTCACCTGCATGGTCGTCCGTCCCGGCGGTTGAACCCGGGCGCGGCCGGGCGCGGGACCGCACTGCCGGCGCGGCCTGACCGCTTGCGGCGACAGGCCCCTCGCAATCCCGTGCGAGGGACGCTAGATCGCCGGCTGGTTTGAGAGAGTCCGTTCCATGTCCGATCCCGTTGTCATCGTCGCCTTCGCCCGCACGCCCATGGGCGGCTTCCAGGGGGCCCTGTCCGGCGTGAAGGCCACCGACCTGGGTGCAACGGCGGTCAAGGCCGCAGTGGCGCGGGCCGGCGTCGATCCGGCAAAGGTCGAGCAGATCTACATGGGCTGCGTCCTGCCTGCCGGTCTCGGCCAGGCCCCCGCGCGTCAGGCGGCGATCGGGGCCGGCCTTGGCCAGCATGTTGAGGCGACCACGGTCAACAAGATGTGCGGCTCGGGCCTCCAGGCCGTCATGATGGCGTCCGACAGCCTCGCGGCCGGCTCGGCCGACCTGATCGTCGCCGGCGGTATGGAGTCCATGACCGGTGCCCCCTACCTGATGACCAAACACCGCGGCGGGGCCCGCATCGGCCACGATGTCATCGTTGACAGCATGTACATGGACGGCCTCGAGGACGCCTACACGCCCGGCAAGCTGATGGGCAATTTCGCCGAGGACTCCGCGCAGACCTACCAGTTCACCCGCGAAGCCCAGGACGCCTATGCGCTGGAAAGCCTGCGTCGCGCCCTCGCCGCCATCGAGACCGGGGCCTTCAAGGCCGAGATCACGCCGGTCGAGGTTACCGGGCGCAAGGGCACGGTGACGGTCAGCGCCGATGAACAGCCCGGCAAGGCCATGCCGGAGAAGATCCCCACCCTGAAGCCGGCCTTCTCGAAGGACGGCACCATCACCGCCGCCAACGCCAGCTCCATCAGCGACGGTGCCGCCGCCCTTGTGATGACGCGCGAGAGCGTGGCGAAGGCGATGAACCTGCCGGTCGTCGCCAGAGTCGTCAGCCATGCCGCCCACGCCCATGAGCCCGGCCTGTTCACCACCGCACCCGTGCCCGCGATGCGCAAGGCGCTGAAGAAGGCGGGCTGGTCGGTCGAGGACGTCGACCTGTGGGAGATCAACGAGGCGTTCGCCGTCGTCCCCATGATCGCCATGCGGGAGATGGGCATCGACCACGCGAAGCTGAATGTGAATGGCGGGGCCACGGCGCTCGGCCACCCGATCGGGGCCTCGGGGGCCCGCGTCCTGACGACCCTGATCGCGGCGCTCCAGGCGCACGGCAAGTCGAAGGGCATGGCCAGCCTGTGCATCGGCGGCGGTGAGGCCGTGGCCATGGCGGTCGAGATCGCATGACCCTGGATCGCCGCAGCCTGCTGGGGGTCGCGGCGATCGCCACAGCAGTGCCCGCGGTGGCCCGTCAGCCGGCGGTCGCCCCGCCGGATCCGACCGAAACAATTCGCCTGTGGCCCGACGGCGCGCCGGGCGGGCAAAGCGTCACCGTCACCCCTGTGGTCCCGGAGCGCTCGACCGATCCCGCCTTTCATGATCGGTATGCCCAGTACACGACTGACCCGCTCCTGACGGTATTCCGACCCGCCCGGCCGGACGGGTCAGCGCTGCTGCTTATCCCCGGCGGCGGCTATCGCTGGGCCGTGGTCGACAAGGAAGGTCATGATGTGGCCCGGGTCTTCGCCGCCTCGGGCACGACCTGTTTCGTCCTGCGCTACCGGCTCCCCGCCGACGGCTGGGCAGCCGGGCCGAACGCGCCGCTGCAGGACGCCCAGCGGGCGCTGCGGCTGATCCGTGCGAAGGCTGCGGACTACGGCATTGATCCGGCCCGGATCGCCAGCCTCGGAGCCTCGGCCGGCGGCCATCTCGCCGGCCTGCTCGCGGCCCGCCGCGACGCGACCTATGCCGCCGTCGATGCGGCCGACGCCGTGCCTTTCCGACCGGATCTGAACATCCTGCTCTATCCCGTCGTGACCCTTGCCGATCCCTTCGCCCATGTGGGCTCCCGCACCCATCTGCTGGGGCCCGCCCCCGTGGCGGAACAGGTCGCCGCCTGGTCGCTGGAGCGGATGGACTGGTCGGGCGTCGCCCCCACCGTCCTCATCCATGCCCTCGACGACACCGCCGTGCCGCCAGAAAACAGCCTGCAGCTGCTCGCCGCCCTGCGCGCCGCCGGGGTCGCCTGCGAGGCCCACCTGTTCCAGGAAGGCGGCCACGGCTTCGGGATCCGCCTGATCGCCGGCAAGCCTGCCTCCGCCTGGCCCGATCTGGTCCGGACCTTCGGTGACCGCAACGGCTGGCTCAGGGCTTCGGCCGAGGCGGGATCGGCGGTTTGACGAGAGGCGGCCGGCCATCCGCCCTCAGCAGCCTCAGCAGGGTCTCACCGCCCGCGGTCAACACGATCATCCGAATCTCCTGCAAATGCGAGTCGTTCGCATGATTGCGTGAGGCGAGGCGCAGTGGCAAGCCTTTGGATGGTGCCATCTGGACGGATCACGACAATGCGAAGCGACGGAAAACTCGACTATCTCGAACTGCCCGCCACCGCCCTGCCTGAGACCAAGGCCTTCTATTCGGCCGCCTTCGGCTGGACCTTCCAGGACTACGGACCCGCCTATGCCGCCTTCGACGAGGGTCTGGACGGCGGTTTCGACGCCGATGCCGCCGACCGGTCGAAAGCGCCCCTGCCCATCCTCTACGCCCACGACCTTGAGGCCATGGCGGCCAGGGTCGAGGCGGCAGGCGGTGAAATCCTGAAACCGATCTATGCCTTTCCCGGCGGGCGTCGCTTCCATTTTCGCGACCCGTCCGGCAATGAGCTCGCGGTCTGGTCCGAGCCGGGATGAAGGACTGCGGCGACTGCGGCCTGTGCTGCAAACTGATGGGTGTCTCCGCCCTGCAGAAGCCCGCCGGCCGCTGGTGCCGCCATTTCGGCAAGACGACCGGCTGCGCCGTCTATGCCGACCGCCCGGACGACTGCCGCGTTTTCAACTGCCTGTGGCTGCTCACCGAAGCGCTGGATGAGGTCTGGAAGCCGGTCGTCTCCGGCTTCGTCCTGCATTCCGAAATGGGCGGGGCCCGGCTGATCGTCGAATGCGACGCCGCGCGCCCCCACGACTGGCGGCGCGAACCCTATGAGGGGCAGTTGCGGCGCTGGGCCGCCTCCGGGGGTCTGGAGGTCCTCGTCTTCGCCGGCTTGCGCGGCATTCGCCTTGGTCCCTCCGACACCCCGGTGCGCCGGGTCTAGCGGGGCTCCACGGACTGGCCGATCCGCTCGGCGAGCGCCCGGTCAGCGCCCTCGACACTGGTGATCCAGACATGGATTTCCTGCGGCGCGGTCGTGCGGGTGTACAGGTGCTCCAGCGCGACCCGGCGCCCCCCCTCCGTCGCCACGACCGAGGCGCGGCCCCCGGCCTCGACCATCTCGCCGCTGTAGATCGGGAATTGGGCCGCCGGCCCGGCATAGACCATGACCAGCGGCTGGGCCCCGCGCCGGACCGTCCAGATGTTGAATCCCGGCCCTGGCCGTCCCGCCGTGACCGTCAGGCCTGCGGGCAGGTCGAAGGCGAATGGCAGCGCCGCGATCGCCGGCGCATCGAGCACCGTCAGGGTCGGCGCGGGCGCGACCGGAACCGCCGCCGGCGCGGCAGCGGGCGCAGCAGCCGGGGCGGTCACGGCCGCGGCGACGGGGGCCGCAATGCGTGGCGCGGCTGCAGACGGCGGCACCGTCGTCCGGACCGGCGCGGTCGATGGTGGTGCCACGGCCGGTGTTGAGGACCGTACGGCGGTCGGGGGCGCGGCGGCGGGAGCCACCGTCGTCCGGACCGCTGCGGTCGCAGGCGGTGCCAACGCCGGTGTCGAGGACCGGACGGCGGTCGGGGGCGCGGCGGCGGGCGGTGCGACCGTCGCCCGGACCGCTGCGGTCGCAGGCGGTGCCACGGCCGGTGTCGAAGATGGCGAGACGGCCGGGCCGCTGGCGTCTTCCCCGGGTCGCGGCACCGGAACGACCGCCGAGGGTGGCGCTGAGTTCAGGCTTCGGGTGATGGCGCTGCCGGGCGTCTGCGACGGCGCGGTCTGGGCTTCGCCGGGGCCGGCGATCACGAGGACGGACAGGAGAAGGACATGCGACATGGCCGGGACCATCGCCTCTCAACCCATGAACGGCAAGCTTCTCAGCACATAGGCGACAGTGGCGACAGCGGCTGTCCCCGCCACGCAGAGCCCGGCGAACCAGAGCAGCTTCTTCCACAGGGGCCCGGTGTCCTCGCCGGGCTGTGGTGGGGGAACGGGATCAATGATGATAGCCGGCCTCCTCGTCGATCTTGCCGCGAAACACCCAGTAGACCCAGCCGGTATAGGCCAGGATCAGCGGCAGGATCGCCGCCGTCCCGACCAGCATCAGGCCCAGCGCGTTGTCCGGCGCGGCGGCCTGACGGAAGTCCAGCGCATACGGCACGACATACGGCGCGAACCCGACTGCCAGCCCCAGGTAACCGGACAGGAAAACCAGAATGGCCCCCACGAACGGCCACCCGTGTGAGCCCCGGCGCGACATCGCCCACACCAGCGCCAGCCCCGCCAGCCCCAGCAACGGGATCGGCAGAAGCGGGACCATCATGGACCAGTCCACCTTGAAGCCGTCGCCGAGGTCAAAGCCCCAGCGCGCCGCCACGCGGGGATGGATCATCAGGGTCGCCACACTGACCGCCGCCAGCAGGACGGTCACCAGCACCGCCGAAACGCTGGTCCAGCGTTTGGCGTCGCCATGCAGATTGTCCTTGGTCTTCATCATCAGCCAGGCCCCGCCAAGCAGGGCATAGCCCGCCACCAGCCCGGCCGCGACCAGCAGCGTATAGGGGGTGAACCAGTCGAACGGCCCCCCGGCGAACCGGTCGTCGCGCACCGTCACCCCCTGGATGAACCCGCCCAGCACCAGACCCTGCGCCACGGCCGTCAGGATCGACCCGCCGGCGAACATCTGGGTCCAGAACTTGCGTCCCCGGTTCCGGGCCCGGAACCGGAACTCGAACGCCACACCGCGCAGGATCAGCCCCGCCAGCATCAGCAGGATGGGCAGGTAGAACGCCGGCATCAACACCGAATAGGCCAGCGGGAAAGCCGCCAGCAATCCGCCCCCACCCAGCACCAGCCAGGTCTCGTTGCCGTCCCACACCGGGGCGACGGTGTTCATCATCACATCGCGTTCTTCCTTCGAACGCGCGAAGGGAAACAGGATTCCGATCCCCAGATCGAACCCGTCCAGCGTCACATAGAGCAGCACCGCGACGGCGATCAGCCCGGCCCAGATCAGCGGCAGGTCGAGGGTCATGACGTGGCTCCACGAAGGCCGTCAGGACCATCGGGCGTGTCGTCGTCATCCGGCGAGGTGTCCTCGGGCGCCTTGGCCATCGGGGTCCCCGGCGGCCGCTGGCCGCGCGGCGGCGGGTCGCTCTTCGCCGCCACCGGCCCTTCGGCCATCAGCCTGAGGATGAAGAGGGCACCGGCGGTGAAGACGATCGCATAGACGATCATATAGGCGATCAGCGAGGTCGCGACCTGGCTGGCGACGACCGGAGAGACCGCGTCCCGGGTGCGGAGCACGTCATAGACGACCCACGGTTGGCGCCCGACCTCCGTCACCATCCACCCGGCCAGCACGGCAATGAAGCCCGACGGTCCCATGGCCACGGCGAAGCGCAGGAACCAGGGGCTGTCGAAGATCCGCCTGCGCCAGATCAGCACCGCGCCCCACAGGCCCAGTCCGATCATCAGCAGACCCAGACCCACCATGATGCGAAAGCCGAAGAAGGGAATGAACGGCGGGGGCTGATCCTCGCGCGCGAAACTGTCCAGGCCCTGGATGACCTCATCGCGGGGCACATTCTGGATCATGTTGCCGATCCCGGGGATCGAGATCTGGAAATGATTCTTCTGCGCCTCGCGGTCTGGAATGCCGAACAGATGCAGGGGCTGGTCGGCGCGCGTTTCCCAATAGCCCTCGATCGCGGCCGTCTTGGCCGGCTGATATTTGTGGGTCACCTCTCCCGAGGCGTGGCCGACGACCAGTTGCAGCGGGGCCAGCACCGCGATCAGGCCCACGGCCATGGTCAGGGCGATCCGGTTCTCGGTCCAGCCCGTGGTCTTCACCCCGTCGGCCCGCTCCTTCAGCAGCCGGTAGGCCGAGGCCGCCCCCACCACAAGACCCGTGGTGATGAAGGCCGCCAGCAGCATGTGAGCCAGCCGCGTGGGCAGGCTGGGGTTGAAGATGACGGCCATGTAGTCGACGGCCTCGAACGTGCCGTCGGCCATGATCTGGTACCCCTGCGGGGTCTGCATCCAGCTGTTGGCCGACAGGATCCAGAAGGCCGAAATGGTCGTGCCGATCGCGACCAGCACGGTCGAGGCAAAGTGGAGTTTGGGCCCCACCTTCTTCCACCCGAAAAGCATGACCCCGAGGAAGGAGGCCTCCAGGAAGAAGGCCGTCAGGACCTCATAGGCCAGCAGCGGCCCGATCACTCCGCCGGTCAACCGGATGAACTCGGACCAATTGGTGCCGAACTGGTAGCTGAGCACCACGCCCGAGACGACGCCCATGCCGAAGCTGAGCGCGAAGATCTTCACCCAGAACAGATACAGGGTCTTGAACGCCTCGCGCTTCGTCCAGAGCCACAGGCCTTCCAGCACCGCCAGATAGGCTGCCAGCCCGATGGTGAAGGCGGGGAACAGGATGTGGAAGGCGATAGTGAAGGCGAACTGCAGGCGCGACAGCATCAGGGCGTCGAGATCCACGGCGTGTTCCTCCTGAGGACTACAGCCCGGGACTACGCCCGTCGGTCGGGGGCGTCCACTCGATCCGGGCACCCGTGACGCTCAGTCACACGCATTCAGTAATTGTTTAACTGAAGATCAGGCTGCCGGCAGCTCGATCCAGAACGTCGAACCGTGACCCGGAACCGAGTCCACGCCGATCGACCCGCCCTGGAGCTCCACCAGCCGTCTGGCCAGCGCCAGACCGATCCCATGGCCCTCCACCGTGGTGCGTTCGAGGCCCAGCCGGTTAAACGGTTCGAACAGCTGAACCTGTTTCTCGGGAGAAAGCCCCGGCCCGCGGTCGATCACCTCGATCCGGACGCCGTCATAGACACGGCAGGCCCGGAAGGTCACCTCGCCGCCGCCCGCCGCATATTTCACCGCATTGGTCGCAAGGTTGTCGACCACCTGGGCCAGACGTTGCGAGTCGGCGATCGCGATCAGGCCATCCCCTTCGCAGACGACCTTCAACTGCAGGGAACCGGCCTCCGGCCGAAGCGCCGTCGCCTGCCGCACATCTTCCAGCAGACCCGGAATATCGGTGGGCCTCAGCTCGACCTTGACCGCGCCGGACTCCGCCCGGGCGACGTCGAGCAGGTCGTGCGACAGGGCCTCGACCTGGCGGGCGGTCTTGACCAGCATGTCAGCCATCTCCTTCTGGGTCTCGGTGACAGGACCCAGCTGGCCGGTCCGCCACAGGTCGCCGATGCCGATAACCCCCCCGATCGGGCTCTTGATCTCATGAGCGACATTGGCGAGCAGGCGTGACTTGGCAGCGGACGCCTTCTCCGCCCTCACCTGCCCCGCCCGCGCGCGGTCGGACAGGCGGTCGCGTTCTTCCAGCAAGGAGGCGACCAGAATGATGGGAACATAGCCGAACAAGAGGGTCAGCTGGATCAGCAGGGCACGCTCGGCGGTATTCCCGACCATGAAGCGCCACTGTTCGGCACCGGCGAGCAGCGACACCATGGCCGATACGGACACGACCACGAGGGCCGCCGTGACCCCGACAACGCGAAGCCGCGCCGCGATCAGGATCAACACCGGGATCAGGGCGAAGCCCAGAGGGGCCTCGATGAAAAAATGAATGGCCGCACATACCGCGCCGAGCAGGCCGAACAGAATGACCGTCTCGGCTGCCCGCCAGGGGCTGAACAGGGCCCGCAATGTCCGGACGTCCGCCGCCAGAACAAAAGGCGCGATGACGGCCAGCCCGAGCGCATGACCGAACCACCACGTCTGGAAGGTCATCAGCATTGGCGTGCCGCGCAGAAAATAGAGACCGATCGCGCCGATGATGCCGCCTGCGATCGGTGCCACGGCGGCAGCGACGAGAATGAACCGGCATGCACCATTGACGGTCGCGAGGTTCAGCGTCGGCGCAAACCTTCGGGCCAGGGCCACGGCGAGGACAATCTCCGCCATATTCGCCACAGTGAACATTACGGCCGTGTCGGGGAGATTCCGGCCGAGGAACTGACCGGCGAGGATACCGAAGGTGATGATGGCCCCGAAACCGAGATCGTGGCCAAGGCCGCGCCCGCTTCTCAGCCAGACCCCGACCGCCAGGGCATTGGCAGCCCACAGACCCGCAATCAGGTCCGCTGTGCGGAAAAGACTTATCGCGGCAAGCGTCAGAAGGGTGACCGCCGCCACCGTGGCCATCGGCACGAGCGGCCGCGCGAAGAGCCCGGCGGCCGTGGTTACGCGAGGCCCGCGGACAAGCGACGGGGCAGGGTCGGCGTTCTCCGACTCGGTCGCGGTCATCGCGCGGCTGCTGGTCATGGACGGGTCACTCGTGACGACAGACGCACAAGGCTAACGCGGGCTTCCTAATATCCCCTGAAGCCGTAAAGGCCTTCGAAGTCAGCGATTTCCGTCGCAGATCCGGACAAGCGCGCGCACCGCTGCGGCCGGGCCCTCCGGATGCCCCCAGACACCCTGGCTCACCGCGAGAAAATCGGCCCCGGCTGCGACGAGGGGCGCGGCGTTGCTGACCGTGATCCCGCCGATTGCCACCGAGGGGATCTCCATCGTTTCCTGCCAGATCGTGAGCAGTTCCGGATCAGGCCGGAACGCTGTCGCCTTGGTGGCGGTTGGATAGAAGGCTCCAAACGCAACATAGTCCGCCCCTGCTTCCGCCGCCTCCATGGCGAGGTGCCGGCTGTCGTGGCAGGTCACACCGATCATGGCCTCCGGTCCCAGGCTGCGGCGGGCCGACGCCACGGCCGCGTCGGACTGACCCAGATGCACGCCGTCGCAGCCCAGCGCAGACGCGAGGTCCGGCCGGTCGTTCAGCAGCACGGCGACGCCGCGCGACTGGGCAAGCGGCGCAAGACGGTGCACGGCGGCGGCAATGGTGGCGTCATCCGCCGGCTTCAGCCGGATCTGCAGCGCCGCGACCGGCCCCCCGTCCAGCGCCTGCTCAAGCCGTTCTGCGAAGGCCTCGAGATCCTCAAGCGCGGGCGGGGTGATCAGATAAAGCTGGCAGCGGGGCATGATGGACATCCCGCGCAGGTGCGACGCCTGTCCGCCCCCGTCAAGCGGACCTTGCGAACGCGTTGCAATCGCCGGCATAGCTGCTATAGCGAACCAGTCGCAACTGTTCCCCGGGGCACGTCTTGTACGTCTGCAACTGTAACGGCCTTCGCCAGCGTGACGTCGCCCGCGCGATCGAGGCGGGGGCCAGCCGTCCCCGTGACGTCTTCGACCGCAACCAGTGTTCGGCCCAGTGCGCCAAATGCGTCTGCGAGATGCGCCAGATGATCGAGGACAGCCGCCAGACCTTCGCCATGGCGGCCGAATAGACAAGCGACGAAGTCGCGTTTCATTCGCAATATCAATGTGTTGAAAAACACTCGCAAATGAACCGGCGCGCTTCCTCTGTGTTAGAAGACGCGGGCGGACCTACCGGATTCGCAGGCCTGAACGAGAGACGATGACATGAAGGGCGATCCCGCGATTCTTCGCACCCTGAACGCGGTGCTGACCAACGAGCTGACGGCCGTGAACCAGTATTTCCTTCACGCCCGCATGTTCGAAAGCTGGGGTCTGCGCCACATGGGCCAGATCATCTACGACGAATCGATCGGCGAGATGAAACACGCCGACAAGCTGATCAAACGCATCCTCTTCCTCGACGGCCTGCCCAACATGCAGGATCTGCACAAGCTCAAGATCGGCGAGAGCGCGATCGAGTGTCTGGGGGCCGATCTGCAACTGGAGATCGACGGCCGTGCCGCCCAGTTGGCTGCCATCACCCAGTGCGAGGCGACCCACGATTTCGTCAGTCGCCAGATCCTGATGGAAATCCTGTCTGACACCGAGGAACACATCGACTTCCTCGAGGCCCAGTTCAAGCTGATCGAACAGCTGGGCGAGCAGAACTATCTGCAGTCCGCCATGACCGAGATCGCCCCGGACAAGTCCGCCACCGGGGGGTGATCCGGCCTGACTTCGCCCGCTGTGTCCGCACGGTGAATGGCGGAGACGATCATGGCTGACACCGTCGATCCGACATTGCTGGCCAAGCTGGCCGAACCGACCCTGTCCGAAGTGCGCCAGCTTCGTCGGGAGGTGTCCGACATCCGCTCGCTCGCGCTGCAGAATACCGACGACTCCCGACGTATGGAGCGGCGCGCCCACGAACTGAAGGATGACCTTGAGCTGATGCTCAACTCCGAACTCAAGGGCCAGCTCACCCATGTCGACCGGAGGATCGAAGCCTCCATCGATCAGCTCTCGACGCGTGTCTCTGCCATCGAGACCCATTGAGACACCGCGGCCCCTGAGACAGCGGGCTTTAGCTCACCTCGCGCCGGCTGAGGTGGGCAAGGGCGGCCACAACAGCGACCAAACCCAGCCCGCACCCCAACCCAAGCGCGGCGTTCACCCGCCAGGCCTCGGTCGCCAGCATATTCACCGGCATCTGCCAGGGGAAGAACACCCCCTGTTTCGCCGACGTCGCCACGACCGAGAAGAAGGTCCCGCCGATCCCGATGGCCAGCGCCGGCACGAAGCTGGCAAAGCGCAGCGCCACCCAGAACTGGATGGCGATCATCAGGATGGCGGCCAGCAGCACCTTGCCCAGCAGGATCGCCTGTCCGGCGAGATCAAACACCCCGGTCGGGGTCACCGCCGGCTTGAGCGTCGCGGCCAGGGTCACCGCGCCCCAGGTCAGCATCAGGTTCAGCACGCTCATCGCGGCCACGACCGCCAGCACGCAGACCGCCTTGGCGGCATAGAGCTTCCAGCGCGCCACCGGCAGCGCCCGCAGATGATCCCAGGCCCGGGGCCCATGCTCCATATGGGCGACCAGCGCCGTCAGGGCCGTCACGCTCATGGGCAGCATGAAGAAGGCCCAGATCGCTGTGGCCCCCTGTGTGTACATCTCCCATGGCGAAGATACCTTGCCCCGCAGCATGTTGAAGAACACGAAGAGGGCGATCAGCGTCGGCGCGGCCAGCGCCAGAAGCAGGGCCAGCGAGCGGTTCAGCTTGCGCAGTTCAACGGCAAGGACGGCGAGCATCAGACGGTCTCCGGTTGGCGGGCCGCCGACGACGGCGCTGTGACGCTGCGATAGAGGCCCTCCAGCGATGGGCTGCGTGGGCCGATGGCGAAGACCTGCACCCCCTCCGCGACCAGATCGCGGTTGAGAGCTGCGGTGGCGGTGTCGTGATCGATCCCCGGTCTCAACCGGGCGACCAGACCCTCCGCGTCCCGCCCCAGGGTCAGGTCGTGGCGTCGCAGCACGTGGCCCGCCCGGTCCGGGTCATCGACCCTCAGCCCGATCTCCGGCGCCATCTCCGCCTTCAGCCGCGCCAGCTTCCCTTCCAGCACCAGCCGCCCCTCATGGACGATACCGATATGGCTCGCGGTCTGTTCGATCTCGCCCAGCAGATGGCTGGACAACAGCACGGTCGCGCCGGTGCGTTCCGGCAGGGTCTTCAGAAAGCCCCGCATGTCGGCGATCCCGTCCGGGTCCAGCCCGTTGGTCGGCTCATCCAGAATCAGCACCGGAGGGGCCCCCAGCATGGCCCGCGCCAGTCCCAGCCTCTGGCGCATGCCTAGCGAATAGTCCGACACCCGCCGCCGGGCATTGTCGGTCAGGTCCACCACCTCCAGCACCCGGTCGATCTCGGACGCCCCCAGCCCCAGCAGGATGCGGGTCAGGTCCAGATTCTCGCGCCCGGTCAGATGGCCGTAGAAGCCGTGCGCCTCCAGCAAAGCCCCGACCCTGCGCGCGGCAGCGATCCGGTCGCGGGCCACATCGATGCCGAAGATCCGCGCCGCACCGGCCGTGGGCTTCAGCAGGCCCAGCAGCATTTTCAGCGTCGTGGTCTTGCCCGCGCCATTGCGCCCGAGAAAGCCATAGATCGCGCCCGCCGGGACCCGCAGCGACAGCTGGTCCACCGCCAGATGCCGGCCGAACCGCCGCGTCAGCCCCTCGGTCTCGACCGCATCGACCATCTCGCCCGCCCCTCGTCGTTTAACTCTGACATAAAGTTGCGAAAGCGCGATCTTTAAGTCAAGATTAAAGATCAGACAGGAAAACCGCGCCATGCCCGCCGCCGATCTCGCCCGCTTCCGTCGCCTGTGTGGCCAGTTCCGCTGGCTGGCGGTCTTCATGGTTTGCAGCGTCGGCGCGATGCTGGTCCTGATGTATGTCGTGGCCCCGGGTCTTACGGCCGTCCGCGGCGGACTCCCGGCGGATGCCGGTCGTGTCGATCTGCTGGAACGGGCGATCTGGGCCACCCCCACCCTCTTTTATCTCTATGCCGTCTGGTCGATCGGCTCGGCCCTCGGGCAGGTGTCCAGAGGCCGGCTGATCCAGCCCACCCTGTCGCGCGCCCTGCGCCACGTCGGCATCGCCCTGGGCCTCGGCGGCCTGCTCAGCGTCTTCGGCATCACCAACATCTCGCGCCTGATCGGCGGGGATCAGGGCAGTTTCGCCTATTTCGACGTGGCCGGCATGACGCTGGGCATGATCGGCGGGGCCCTGGTCCTGCTGGGCCGCGTCATCGATCAGGCCGGGGTCCTCCAGGCCGAACTGGACCAGATCATCTAATGCCCGTCCGCGTGACGCTCGACGCCCTGATTGTCGCCCGTGGCCTGAAAGCCCGCGACCTCGCCACGCAGATCGGTCTCAGCGAGACCCAGCTGTCCCTGTTCCGCTCCGGCAAGGTCAAGGGCATCCGCTTCTCCACCCTGGCCCGGATGTGCGCCGCACTGGGTTGCCGTCCCGGTGACCTGCTGGACTATGACCGGGACGCCGCCGATCTGGCCCGAAGTGATCAGGACGACGCCGATTGATCGGGAACCCTGCCGGGGCCCGTCCATTCCCTCAGGCCTGAGGGAGCAGACATGACCGACATTGAAGACCGACTGGACGATGTCCGCGATGCCGCCGCCGATTTCCTGAACGCCGGCGAGCGGGGTCCCGGCCATGTTGCCCTCGGCGTCGCCGCCACCGTCGGTTTCGCGCTGCTGGCGACCTTCCTCGCCACCCGGACCGTCGCCCCTCGGCCGCGTACCCTTTCCGAAATGCACGATGACGAGGCCCCGGTGACCGAGCGGCCACGTGGAGCCTTCAGCCTCGTTCTCCCTGCCGTTTTCTCGGCGACCACCCTGTCGGCTGTCCGCGTCTGGAACGCCCCCTCCCGGCCCGAACGGACCCAGGCCCTCACGCTGTGGGCCGGGGCCCAGGCGATCAGCGCCCTGTGGATCGCCATCCGCCCCTCAGGGCGGAACATGCAGATCGCCGCCGCCATGACCTCTGCCGGCCTCGCCGCCGCCTTCGCCCACGAGGCGCGCAAGCTGGACACCCGCGCCGGCAAACTGGCCTCTCCGGACGGATCGGGCATCCGGCTGGGCAATCTGATCGACCGCAAGGCGGATCAGGCCAGCACAGCCCTGCACTAAAGCCGGAACGGCCTCGCCTTGCCCTCGGCACCGGCTTCCTCTACGGATCGCGCCCGATTTCGCGCGCCGAGACGGCTGCGCTTCCAACCCCCGGTTCATCCATGGCGAAAATCAACGGCAACACCATCAAGCCCGGCATGGTGCTTGAGCACAACAAGGGCCTTTGGGTCGTCACCAAGGCCAGCCACGTCAAGCCCGGCAAGGGCGGGGCCTTCGCCAACGTCGAGGCCAAGAACCTCGAGACCGGCAACAAGCTGAACGAGCGCTTCCGTTCGGAAGACAAGGTCGAGCGCGTCACCCTCGAACAGAAGGAATTCTCCTACCTGTACGAACAGGGCGACGCCCTCGTGTTCATGGATGACGAGACCTACGAACAGACCGAACTTCAGAAGGACTGGGTCGGCGAGGACCGCGTTGCCTATCTGCAGGACGGCATGAAGGTCACCATCGAAATGCACGAGGGCCGGCCGATCGGCCTCAGCCTGCCCGACCAGGTTACCCTGACCGTGGCCGAGACCGAGCCGACCGTGAAGGGCCAGACCGCCTCGTCGTCCTACAAGCCCGCCATGGCCGACAACGGCGTCCGCATCATGATCCCGCCCTATATGTCCGCCGGCGAACGCATCGTCGTCGACACCGCCACCGGCGAATACGTCCGCCGCGCCGAATAGATGGAAGTGGCGAGTGGCGAGTGGCGAGTGGCGAGTAATCAACGATCTGGTGGATCGCTGACCGGCTTACCCCGAGCCGCCTCCTGCTGGCCCTGCCGTCACTCGCCACTCGTCACTCGCCACTCGTCACTTTAAGGCCCCCCATGGCCCTCGCCTCCGCCCTCGTCTCCGTCATCATCGACGCGGTCCGCAAGACCGCCCGACCCATGCTGCGCGACTTCGGCGAGGTCGCGGAACTGCAGGTGTCCAGGAAGGGTCCCGGAGACTTCGTCACCGCGGCCGACATCCGCGCCGAGGACACCCTCTACGAACTGCTGATGAAGGCCCGCCCGGGCTACGGCTTCCTCGGCGAGGAGCGCGGCATGATGGAAGGGACCGACAAGTCCCACACCTGGGTCGTCGATCCGATCGACGGCACAACCAATTTCATGCACGCCATGCCGCATTTCGCCATCACGGTCGGGCTGCAGCGCTATGCGTCGGACGGCTCGTCCGAGATCGTCGCCGGCGTTACCTACAACCCGATCATGAACGAGCTGTTCTGGGCCGAGAAGGGCAAGGGCTGTTACCTGAACGACCAGCGTGTCCGCGTCGCGGGCCGCAGGGACCTGTCCGAAAGCCTGATCGCCACCGGCCTGCCCTTTATCGGCAAGACCGGCCATGCCCAGTCCATCAAGGACATCCACGCCATCGGCCAGCGCGTCGCGGGCATCCGCCGCCTCGGCTCCTCGGCGCTGGACTTCGCCTGGGTCGCCTGCGGCCGCTACGACGCCTACTACGAGCGCAATCTGAAGCCGTGGGACGTGGCGGCCGGCATCCTGTTCGTGACCGAGGCGGGGGGCAGCGTCACCACCATCGAGCCCGACGGCGATCCCAAGACCGGGACCTCGGTCCTGGCCTCCAACACCGAGCTCCATCCCCAGATCCGCAAGGTCCTGCAGGCGTCCTGAGCCCCTCCCCCGCCCCGGACGGGACGGGGGTCGCCGACCTTTGCGCTAGAAGCTGACCGTCTCAAACACCGCACCCTGCAGTTCCGGCAGGGCGTCCAGCTGGGGCCGGACGGTGGCCAGATCCCCGACCACCACCAGAGTCATCCGGTCCAGCGGCAGGTGGCTGGCCGCCGACTGCTGGATGCGCTCTGGTCCCACGGCGAGGACCCCCTCCACATAGCGGTTCAGCCACTCCGGGCTCAGGCCGTAGAGATCGCGGTTGGCCACCTGGTTGAGCACACCGGCCGCGCTGGCGTTCTGCAGCACGAAGATACCCGCCATATAGGTTCGCGCACCCTGGGCCTCGGCCGGAGTCGGGGCCTCGGTCTGCAGGCGCCGGATCTCGCCGAACACCTCGGTCAGGGCTGCACCCGTCACGGCGGTCGTCACATCGGCATCGAAACCCCACTGGGTCAGTTCGCGGTCGAGGTAGCTGAAGCCGCTGCCCGGCGAATAGGTGTAGCCCTTCGCCTCGCGGATGTTCTTCGTGATCCGGCTGTTGAAGGCTCCGCCCAGCAGGGTGTTCATCACCCGCGCATCCAGATCCCCCGGCTGCCCGATGGCCGGCCCCATGAAGGCGAGGCGCAGGGTCGACTGCGCCGCACCCGGCCGGTCCACGAGGATCACCCGGGGCCCCTCGGCCGGTGCCGCAGGCAGTGAGGTCGCCTCGCGTCCCGCGGCCCAGTCGCCAAACTGCGCCGCGATCGCCGATTTCATCGCCGCGGCATCGAAACGCCCGGCCACATAGAGACGCGAGCGGGCCGCGCCGAAATTCGACGCATGGAAGGCCCGGATCTGGTCCATCGAATAGCCGTTGACCTGCTCGGTCGTGGGGAAGACCCGCCCATAGGGATGGACCCCGAACACGGCCGCCGCGAGGGCGGCGTCGCCCTGGGACTGGGCGCTGGCCCGGGCGACCGCGAGTTGCCGCAGCCGGCCGGACTTCAGCCGGGCCAGTTCGCTCTCTGGAAAGGTCGGGCGCAGGGCGACATCGGCCAGCAGGCCCACGGCAGCCGGTCCATGCTCGGACAGGACGTTCAGCGCCAGCGTCGTCTCATGCATACCGACCCCGATACCGAGCCCCCCGCCCATGGCAGCGGCCTCTTCCGAAATCTGGGCCGCGGTCCGGCCGGCGGCCCCTTCACGCAACATGTCGCCGACCATATCGGCCAGCCATGTGGCGTCGCCGTCGTCGATATTGCCCGTCCCGACCCGCAGGCTGACGACCGTCTTGGGTGTCAGCCCGTAGGGGATCAGGGTGACCTCCAGCCCGTTGGGCAGGGTGTAGGTCTCGGTCGCCGGCAGGGTGAAGGGTTTGGGCGGGGCGACCGCCGGCCGGGCCGGATAGGGGTCGCCCGATCCGGTCTGGGCCAGGGCGGGGCCCGCCATCAGCAGGGCGGCGGCAGCCCCCGCAGCCAGCCAGGTCTTCACGATTGCGCGGGTCATCGGGCGGCTCCGGCTTGAGCAGCGGCCGGGGCCGCAGCGGGACGCGCCGCTCCGGCCTCGACCACGAGGATGGTCCGGTTGGTCGGGCGCAGATACGCCTGCGCCGTGGCCTGGATCAGCTCGGGCGTCACCGTCGCGAACCCGGCTTCCAGATCGTTCACCCTGGTCGGATCATCGTCGAACAGGGCATGCACCGCCAGCAGGTCGACGAGGCCGAACCGGGTCGGTTCGTCGACAATGCCGTACAGGTTCGAGCGGATCTTGGTCCTCGCCCGCTCCAGGTCGGCCGCGCTGACCGGTGTGGTGCGGAACTCATCGATGACCGCATCGACTGCCGCCTCGACGTCCGCGGGGGCCTTGTCGGCATCGTGGATCAGGCCGACCGTCCACAGCATCGGGCCGTTGTAGTTGTACATATTGCCGAGGCCGATGTTGATCCCGCCCTGGACGCCGCTGGCCAGGCCGCGTTCCTGCACGATTTCCTGGAACAGGCGGCTGTCGCGGCCCTGGACCAGAAGCTGGTCGATCAGGCCCATGGCGAACCATTCCGGCGTGCCGCGCTCGGGCACGTGATAGCCGACCGTCCAGGCCGGACGCGGGGCGAGGGGATCGACGCGGCTCGCGCGGTTCTCCTCGGTCCGGCGCGGTTCGGAAATGTCCGGCAGGACCACCGGCGCGCTGCGGGCGATCGGGCCGAAATAGCGCTCGATCCACGCCCGCGTCGGGCCCGGCTCGAAGTCGCCGGCCACCACGAGGACCGCGTTGTTGGGGCTGTAGAAGTTGCGGTGAAAGCTTGTGGCGTCCTCGACCGTGGCGTTTTCCAGATCGGTCAGCTCGCCATAGAAGTTGTGGGCATTGTACCAGTTGGTGTTGGCCACCTGCGGCAGGTCCAGCCAGGGCCAGCCGCCGTAGGGCTGGTTGATGACATTGACCTTGACCTCATTGGCCACCACGCCCTGCTGGTTCTCCAGAACGGCCTGGTTGATGACCGGACGCGCCATACGGTCGGCCTCGCCCCACAGGATGGCTTCCAGCGCGCCGGAGGGCACCACCTCGTAGTAGTTGGTGAAATCGAACCGGGTCGAGCCGTTCATGGCCCCGCCCGAATTGGTCACCAGATCGATGAACTCCCCCTTGCCGGCGTTCTCGGAGCCCTGGAACAGCAGGTGTTCGAACAAATGGGCAAAGCCCGTGCGGTCCCGCGGCTCGATCCGGAAGCCGATGCCGTAATAGACGCCGACCGTCGCGGTCGGCACCGCGGTGTCGCGCAGCAGCACGACCTTCAACCCGTTCGGCAGGGTGTAGTAGTCCGGAGCGACCCGGAACCCGGCCGAGGCCTCGGCCTGGACCGGAGCTGAAGCCGCCGGGGCCGCAAGGCCGGGGCCGGACAAAAGCCCGGCAGCAAGGACCGCGCCCACGGCGGTCAAAAGGTGGTGTCGCATGGAACCTCCCGTCAATTCGGGCGACATTGACCCTGCCCTCTCGGCCACCGTCAACGGGCGGACGCGAACATTGCGTCATTTTAACCTTTTGACCGTGTCGTCACCGCGTCTTGCAGGGCCATTAGGGAGCGGCCATGCGCTGGATCATACTGCTCGCCGGTCTCACCCTCTTCTCCTTCGGAGTGCCCGCCCTGGCGCAGACCCGGCCGTCCCCGCTCGTCATCGCCCACCGCGGCGCATCCGGCGAACGCCCGGAGCACACCCGCGCCGCCTATGATCTGGCCATCGACCAGGGTGCGGACCTTATCGAGCCAGACCTCGTCATGAGCCGCGACGGACATCTGGTGGTCCGCCACGAGAACGAAATTTCCGAAACCACCGATGTCGCCGACCATCCCGGGTTCGCCGACCGGCGCACCACCCGGACCATCGACGGTCGTCCTGTCACCGGCTGGTTCACCGAGGACTTCACCCTGGCCGAGCTGAAGACCCTGCGCGCCCGGGAGCGCCTGCCGGCTCTGCGCCCCGGCAACACCGCCTTCACCGACGAGACCATCCTGACCTTCGCCGAGGTCATCGCCATCGCCCGCGCCGGCAGCGTCCGCACCGGCCGGACCATCGGCCTCGCCCCCGAACTCAAACACCCGACCCATTTCGCCGCCGCCGGCCTGCCGATGGAGCCGGCGCTCGTCGCCGTCCTCGCCGCCCACGACCTGATGGCCGCCGACAGCCCCGTGCTGATCCAGTGTTTCGAGGTCGGGCCCCTGCGCGCCCTCGACCGGCGGACCGATGCGCCCCTGCTGCAGCTGATGTCACCCGTGGGTGGCCCCGCCGACCGGCCGGACCTGACCTACGCCGCCATGGCCACCCCCGCCGGCCTCGCGGAGATCGCCACCTATGCCGGGGCCATCGGGGTCGAGACGAGCATGATCATCCCCCGCACCGCCTCGGGCGCGTCCGGCGACCCGACCCCGCTGATCACGGACGCCCACGCCGCCGGTCTGAAGGTCGTCGCCTGGACCTTCCGCGCCGAGGACATCTTCCTGCCCGCCGACCACCACGGCGACCTCACCGGCTGGCTGAAACGCTTCTACGCCCTCGGCATCGACGCCGTGTTCAGCGACTTCCCGGCCGTGGCGGTTCAGGCAAGATCCCACCCTCTTCCATAGGGAGAGGACTTGAGCGCCCGGGAGCCCGTCAGGGCGATCGGTCTTGCGCGAAAGGGTGAGGGTTACGGTGCCAACCGGCGAGGGCAACACCCCTCACCCTTTCGGTTGGCGCATCGCTTTGCTCTGCGAGCCTCAAGCCCTCTCCCGCAGGGAGAGGGATCAGGATTCCCGGAACTGCAGCTCCGCCAGCCGGGCATAGAGCCCGCCCTTCGCCACCAGTTCGTGGTGGGTGCCCTCCTCGACCGCAGTGCCATTCTCCATGACCACGATCCGGTCAGCGCGCAGCACGGTCGCCAGACGGTGGGCGATGACCAGCGTCGTCCGGCCTTCCATGGCCTGATCGAGTGCCGCCTGGACCAGCCGCTCATTCTCGGCATCCAGCGCGCTGGTCGCCTCGTCCAGCAACAGGATCGGCGCGTCGCGCACCAGCGCCCGGGCGATGGCCAGCCTCTGCCGCTGACCGCCCGACAGGCTCTTGCCGCGCTCGCCCAGCGGCGTGCCGAAGCCTTCCGGCAGGGCGTCGATGAACCCCATGGCCTGGGCTTCCTCGGCCGCCCGGCGCACCTCGGCCTCGCTCGCCGCCTCGCGGCCGAAGCGGATATTTTCCAGCGCCGAGCCCGAGAACAGCGGAGCCTCCTGCGAGACCCAGGCGAACCGTCCGCGCACCTCGGCGGGGTCCGCGGTGCGGACATCCACCCCGTCGACACTGACCGCGCCCTCCTGCGGGTCGTAGAAGCGCAGCAGCAGCCGGAACACGGTCGATTTGCCGGCCCCTGACGGCCCGACCAGAGCGACGGTCTCGCCCGGACGCACGGTCAGGTCGAACCCCTTCAGCGCCGGCAGGTCCGGCCGGCCCGGATAGGCGAACCGCACCCCGGCCATGGCCACCCGGCCCTCGGACGGGCTGGGCAGGGCCACCGGATGCTCCGGCACCCCGATCGAGGCCTCGGCCCGCATCAGTTCGTCGATCCGCGCCATGGCCCCCGAGGCCTTCTGCACATCGCCCCAGCTTTCGCCCAGCGCCCCGACCGCACCGGCCGTGAACACCGACAGAAGGACGAACTGCAGCAAGGCCCCCGGCGTCATCGTCCCCCGGGCCACGTCCTGGGCCCCCAGCCACAGCACAAAGGTGACGCCGCCGAAGATGACCACGATAACCACCGCCGTCATCCAGGCCCGCGCCCGCATGCGGACCAGCGAGACGCCGAATGCCTCCTCCACCACGCCGCCGAACCGTTCGACCGCGCTCCGCACCCGGCCGAAGGCCTGAACCGTCTCGATCGCGTCGACGCTCTCGCCGGCGAAGCCGACGGCATTGGCGAAACGGTCCTGTGACCGCACGGTCAGTTTGCGGACCTGCCGGCCGAAGATGAAGATTGGCGCGATCAGGATCGGCGCGGTCAGCAGCACCAGCCCCGTGAGCTTGGGACTGACGATGAACAGCAGGGCCACGCCGCCGATCAGGGTCAGGATGTTGCGAATGGCGAACGACACCGAGGTCGTCAGAAGGGTTTCGACCAGGGCGATGTCGGTGGTCAGGCGCGAAAGAACTTCGCCAGTCCGCATACGGACGAAGAAGGCCGGGTCCAGGGTCAGAATGCGGTCGAACAGACCCTTTCTCAGGTCCGCGATCATCCGTTCACCCGTCTTGGTGACATAGAAATAGCGGACCGCAGTGGCGACCCCTAGCAGGACAGCGTTCAGCCCGAGGAACAGAAACCAGCGGTCGATGTCACGCCCGCCGTTCTCGAACCCTTGATCGATCGCCCCCCGCGCCGTGGCCGTCAGCCCCAGCGAGGCCGCCGTCGAGCCGAGAAGCCAGAAGCCCGCGATCAGGGCATCGACCTTGTGCTGCATCAGATAGGGCCACAGCCGCAGCAGCGGCCGCACATCCTTGCCCTTGTCGCGCCGGGCCCCGGCGTCGCCCATCTGTTCGATCAGGACGGCCCCGGCCCCCGGGCGGCCGGAAGCCTCCGCCGGCGTGGGAGCGGTCTCGAAGTTCGGCGTTGCGGCTGTCATGGCGCGCTCTTGCCCCGGATCGCCCTGCGGTGTAAACGCCGCCGCTCATTCCCGCCGGAACGTCTGGCGGGATTTCTCATTTTCGCGCACCGACGGTCGGCATCGTCATCGCGCAGAGGCCGGACCGAGACCATGAAAGCGGATACGCACCCCGACTACCACTTCATCACCGTCACCCTGACCGACGGCTCGACCTACAAGACCCGGTCGACCTACGGCAAGGAAGGCGACACGCTGAACCTCGACATCGATCCGTCGACCCACCCGGCCTGGACCGGTGGCAACCAGCAACTGATGGACCGCGGCGGCCGCGTCTCGCGCTTCAACAACAAGTTCGGCGGCTTCATCAAGAAATAGGCCGGGCTGTCGCGGTTGCGACAGGCCGACTCGCCGTGTGTCCGTTGGGCCGCGGTCACGCCAACAAAGACGTCACGAAGAGCGCCGGTCCTGCGACCGGCGCTTTTTGTTTGGGCCCAACGTCTTTAACATGGTGAGGAGCCGGCCATGGACGCCGGGTCCGACGGGGCGTCGAATGAAGGCGAAAAGACCATGAACCGACGCGAACTCGCTCTTGGGGCGACTGTCGCGGCTCTCGCCGGCACGGCGGTGGCCCAGACCTCGCCCTATCCCGGGGGACAGGCCGTCGCGGCCCCGCCCAGCCGCTGGTACGCCGCCTTTACCGACCAGGTGTCGCGCCTGCCCGCATCGATCCAGCCCGACGTCCGCACCCTCTATGAACTGAACGGCTGGCGTCCGCTCTGGACTGCCGACCGGCTGCGTCGCCTGAATGAGGCCGCGTCGCGCGCGGACCGGCATGGCCTCGCCGGCTCCGACTTCTTCGACTTCGTCGGCCTCGCCGCCGATCCCGACAGCGCCGACGTACGAACAACCGCCGCCGCCCTCACCTATGCGCGCGTCCTCGCCGAGGGCCGCGTCCGCCCGGAGACGGTCGAGGATCTGTGGGAGATGCAGAAGAACCGGGTCGATCTGCCCGTTGGCCTCAACGGGGCCCTCGGCCAGAACCGGATCGTCGAATGGTTCGAGGAACTGGCTCCCGCCGACATCGGCTATGCCAATCTCTCGGCCGGATACGTCCGCTACCGGCGACTCATCCGCGACGGCGGGTGGCCGCAGTTCGCCGCCCGTCCCGGCACGATCGAGCCATTTGCCAGCGACAACCGTATTCCCGCCCTCATCGCCCGCCTCGTGGCCGAAGGCGACCTGGCGGCGTCCGACGGGGCGCGGCTGGCGGCCGAGGGTCTGGTCTACGGGCCGGAACTCCAGACCGCCGTTCGCGGCTTCCAGACCCGCCACGGCCTGGCGTCAGACGGCCGCATCGGCCCCGGAACCCAGAACTCGCTCGGGGCCTCGGCCGAGGATCGCGCCCGCCAGATCGCGCTCAACCTCGAGCGCCGCCGCTGGCTCAAGCGGGACCTCAATCCCGAACGGATCGAGGTCAACACCGCCGCGGCCATCATGGTCTACTGGAAGGACGGGCGCCCGGTTCATTCGAACCGCGTCGTAGTCGGCTCGCCGGTCAACCAGACGCCCAGCCTTGAGAAGCCCTTCGCCTCGGTCGTGGCCAATCCACCCTGGTACGTGCCGGCCTCGATCGCCCGGAACGAGATCCTGCCCCGCGGCCCCGGCTATCTGGCCAGCCAGAACATGTACATCCAGAACGGCACGGTCATCCAGCGGGCCGGCCCGCAGGCCGCGCTCGGCTACGTCAAGTTCGAACTGCGCGACAGCTACGCCATCTTCCTGCACGACACCCCCTCCAAGGGGACGTTCAACCTGTCGATGCGCCAGCGCTCGCATGGCTGTGTGCGCGTCCAGGACGCGGTCGAGTTCGCCCGGCTCCTGTTGTCGCCCGATCCGACCCTGCTGGGCGAGTTCGACGCCGCCCAGACCTCGCGCCAGACGAAACGCATCCAGACGGGCCGCGAAATCAGCGTGCGCCTGCTGTACTGGACCGCCTTCGTCGACGGTCAGGGCCGGGTTGCCTTCCGCGAGGACGTCTATCGCCGGGACCAGCGTCTGGCCGAGGCCCTCGGCATCGCCGTCGATCTGCCGGCGGTGGTCAGCGACGGCGTCACCGATACGGACGACGTCGGGCCGTAGAACCGGGAACCGGAGCGCCCTCCCGCTTGCGGGAGGGCCCGCTCACTCGCGGAACGCGGCCTCCAGCAGACCCATCTGGCTCAAGACCGGGTTCGCATCCGGATCGGGCGCGTCGTCCAGATACATGCGCCGGTCCAGATACAGCACGCGATCGTAGAGTTTCTCCGCGCGGACAATGTATTCGACCAGGGCGATCGGAATCTCGGGATGGCCGGGGTCCGCCTCGATCTTCCGTTCCGACAGACGGTAGCGGGGGTCACAGGCCGCTTCCGGCGTCATCTCGCCTTCGCGCACCGCGCGCTGGACCAACAGCCACGAAGCCACCTGCATCAGCCGCGTGGTCAGCCTCATGCTTTCGCCCGCATAGGCCAGCGCCGCCGCCCGGGACAGAAGCTTGGAATCCCGGCGTCCCTCCCCGTCCAGATAGGCGGCGGTCTCCTCGACCAGTTCCATGCCTTCCTGGAAGGTGCGCTCGAACAGCTCGGACCGCGCGAAATCGCGGATCTCGCCGGCGCGTGACGCCTTGGCCGCCTGGTCCTGTGCGGGATCGTCCTCGGTCGCCATCAACTCAACCATACTCATCGTGACACGGAAATCCCGCTGGTCCATCGGGCCGGATCGGCGCCGCGGCCCGGGGGCCTGCAACCGCCATGCCACGGAACGCGATGGCGCGGAACCGCATCAGCTGCCGAAGTTGAACAGGGCGTCGGCCGCCGACTTCTTGGCCGCCTTGGCCGCGAGGGCCGCCCGCACCCGCGCGATCTCGGCCTCCAGCGCCTCGATCCGCTCGCCCAGTTCCTCGACGGCGTAGAGATCCAGATCCTCGCGTCCGAGGGCGGTCAGGGCCGCGCCGCGCTGCGGGCGGGGATCCAGATCGTCGAACGTCATGCCTGCCTCCTTGGCCAGCCCCCGGAACAGGCCCATTAACGCGCCCGGACACGGACGATTGCAAGACCGGGAGACAGACATGCGGGTCATCGAGATCGCGGGCGGCTCAGGTCCCGCCGGGGCCCTGCGGGTCGCGGAACGGCCCGATCCCGTCGCGGGACCCGGCCAGATCGGCATCCGGGTCCGCGCCGCCGGGGTCAACCGGCCGGACCTGCTGCAGCGCAACGGCGGCTATCCCCCGCCGCCGGGAGCGTCCGACATCCTCGGCCTCGAGGTCGCCGGTGAGGTGGACCAGGTCGGCGAGGGTGTCACCCGCTGGCGACCCGGCGACCGCGTCTGCGCCCTGCTGGGCGGAGGCGGTTATGCCGGGCGGGTGGTTGTCGACGCCCGCCACGCCCTGCCTGTCCCCGACGCCGTGGACTTCGTCCAGGCCGCGGCCCTGCCGGAAACCGTCTTCACCGTCTTCGCCAATGTCTTCGAGGCCGGAGCCCTCAAGCCCGGCGAGACCCTGCTGGTCCACGGGGCGACCTCAGGCATCGGCGTGACCGCCATCCAGATGGCCCGGGCAGCCGGAGCCCGGGTGATCGCCACCTCGCGCACCGCCGCCAAGGCCCGGGCGGCGCTGGACCTCGGGGCCGACGTCAGCCTCGACGCCTCGGCCGGGGACCTGTCCTCGGGCATCGCTGCAGCGGGCGGGGCCGATGTCGTGCTCGATATGGTCGGCGCGGCCTATGCCGGGATCAATCTGGACGCGCTCAGGCCCGGCGGGCGCTGGGTCGTGATCGCGACCCTGACGGGCGGCATCGCCCAGGTCGACCTGCTGCGCCTGATGATGAAATCCCTCACCCTGACGGGGTCGACCCTGCGCCGCCGGTCCGATGACGAGAAGGCGCGGCTCGCCGGCGCAGTCGAGGCGATGGTCTGGCCCTGGGTGGCCTCGGGCGCGGTCCGGATACCCGTCGAGGCGACCTTCCCCCTGGCCGATGCCGGACTCGCCCACCTCAGGCTGGAGGCGGGCGAGCATGTCGGCAAGATCGTGCTGACGGTCGAGTCAGGCCGGAAGGCCTGAGCAAGACCTACCAGCGGCCGCCGCGGACCGGACGGATCGAGGAAATCCGGTCGTTCATGCCCCAGCGATCCAGGTTGCGGACATTGTCGCGGAACACCTGGCACTGGCCCCGGAAGTTGGCGTCAGTGCAGGCTTCCCATTCGCCACGGAACTCCATCGAGCTGATGGCGTCATTGACGCCGCTGTCGCCGAGGTTGGTCACCGCGCCCCGGAACGTCTGGGACGGGCCACTGAAATTGGCGTCGCGATAGACAGTGACGGTATTGCGACCGCCACCAGCGTTGCCGCCCCAGCCGCCACCTCCGTTATTGCCGCCCCAGCCGCCACCCCCGTTGTTGCCGCCGCCGCCCCGCTCATACTCCCCGCGGACGCCCTGGCAGACCAGCAGGCCGTTGTCGTTACCGATGTCGCTGGAGGAACAGGGGGCCAGTTCGATCGAGGTGGGGCGCCGGTTGCCGGTCCGGTCGCGACAGTCTGCATACAGCCGTCCCTGATTCACATAGGCACCGGAACAGCTCTGGGCATAGGTGCCTCGCGGCGCGGCGCGGGACTGGGCCTCGGCGGGCTGGGGTATGGCAGCGAGGCCACCCGCTGCAAGCACGGCGCCGGCGGCGATGAATGCGAACGTCTTCATGATTTCCTCCAACGATCTCCCGGGGTCCGGAACGCCCCGGAAATGACACTGTTCAATAACCGAAATGAACCGCAGCTGTATGCCATCTGCAGACGACGTTTTCTTTTCGACGGAAACGGCCTATATGCCGTGTCCTGCGCGCCCGGCCGAAAGGTCGGGCGCCGTCGTATCCAGCGCCCGGCATCGCCCGGGCCTCGCACACCGGGACCACGCCCATGACCGACATCCTCATGCCCAAGGCCACCGCGGTCTGGCTGGTGGACAACACCTCCCTGACGTTCGAGCAGATCGCCGCCTTCTGCGGCCTGCACCCGCTGGAAGTGCGCGGGATCGCCGACGGCGACGTGGCCCGCGACATCCGGGGCGTCGACCCGATCACCGGCGGCCAGCTGGACCGCGCCGAACTGGACAAGGCCCAGGCCGACGAGACCTACCGCATGCAGGCGATCGTGAGCCGCCACGCCGAGTTGCTGAAGACCCACAAGCCCGCCCCGAAATACACGCCGGTGTCCCGTCGTCAGGACCGGCCGGACGCCATCATGTGGTTCGTCAAGAATCACCCCGAGGTGACCGACGCCCAGATCGCCAAACTGCTGGGCACGACCAAATCCACCATCGACAGCGTGCGCAACCGCACCCACTGGAACAGCCCCCAGATCAAACCGGTTGACCCGGTGACCCTGGGCCTGGTCGGCCAGCTGGCGCTGGACGAGCTGGTGTCGAAAGCGGCCGAGAAGAAGAACAGGGACGATGCCAAAAAGGGCGGGGCCGCCCTCCAGCCCATCGAGGCCGAGCCCGCCGAGCCCGAGTTCGTCCCCGAGGAGCGCGAACGCCGCACCGCCGAACCCACCGCCGCCTCGGTCTTCGGCACGGACGAGTAATCACAGCCGTCTCCTCCCCGTGCGCGTTGCGCATGGGGAGGTGGCAGCGAGCCCTTGCGAGCTGACGGAGGGGCTCTGGAAGGCGGCAAGAACCCCTCCGTCTCCTCCGCTTCGCTCCGGATCCACCTCCCCATGCTGCGCACGGGAAGGAGACGAAAAAAGAAACGGCCCCGGGATCGCTCCCGGGGCCGTTCGTTTATCCAATGTCAGCCCGGACTACCCTGTCCGCGCCTCGAGGCTGGTGATTTCCTCCTTGAGCCGGAGCTTCCTTCGCTTGAGCTCCCTGACCTGCAACTCATCCACGGCGGGTCGCCAGACCTCCCGCTGGATGGTCTCGTCCAGCTGGCGGTGACGGTTTCCCAGTTCGCGGATACGAGCTTCGATGGTCATGGCTTGCGCCTCCATGTCTAAGGGACCACACAGTGAGCGCCTCGAATTCGGGCCTGTGAAATCACGGTTCGGTGACGTCAACAGACCCTTAATTTCCCGGGCGCATCGCAAACGTGCTCCCCAATCTGGACCTTGATGTGAACGCAGCCGTACGGAACCCGCCCTCCAGTCTCGTGGTGGGAATTTCCGGTGCCTCGGGCGTGGTCTACGGCGCGCGCGTGCTGGACGCCCTCAACGATCTGGGCGTCGAGAGCCATCTGGTCGTCACCCGCGCCGCCCTGCTGACCCTGTCGCAGGAGACCGACCTGACGCCCGACGACCTGACGTCAAAGGCGACGGTGCTGCACCGCCTCAACGACGTCGGCGCGACCATCGCCTCCGGCTCCTTCCGGACCCTGGGCATGATCGTCGCCCCCTGTTCGGTCCGGACCATGAGCGAGATCGCCACCGGCGTGACCTCCACCCTCCTGACCCGGGCTGCGGACGTGGTGCTCAAGGAGCGCAAGCCGCTGGTGCTGATGGTGCGCGAAACGCCTTTTCACCTCGGCCACCTGCGCACGATGACGGCCCTGGCCGAGATGGGGGCCACCATCGCCCCGCCCCTGCCCGCCTTCTATGCCCGCCCCGGCTCGATCGCCGAGATGGTCGACCAGTCGGTCGGCCGGGCGCTGGATCAATTCGGTCTGGACTGGTCGGCCGTCCGCCGCTGGGACGGCCTGAAAGGCCCCGGGGCAGACAAGGAATGAGCGACCTGGCTCAAGCAGCGAGCGACCGCGTCGCGAGCGGTAGCCACCCAACGAGCCTGTGGGACTGGGCTCTCACGGCCTACCGCGCCGAGGGGGTGGCGGAGGCCTGTCTGCATCTCCAGGACGCCCACGGCCACAATGTGCCCCTGCTGCTCTGGGCGGGCTGGATGGCCACCACGGGCCGCGCCCTCGACCCCGAGACGGCCGAGGCCGGCTGTGACGCCGCCCGCGCCTGGGACGCCGCCGCCATCGCGCCCCTGCGTGCCATCCGCCGCACCTTGAAAAAGCCCCTGCCCGATATTGACGACGACGCCCGCGAGGCCCTGCGCGGACAGGTCAAGGCCCTCGAACTGGCCGCCGAACGCCATCTTCTGGCCGGTCTGGAAGCGCTGGCGGGGCCCCCGGCCGGACCGCCCGCCCCGCCGCTCGACGGTTTCGTGGCGGTCGCCCGCAGCTGGAGTCGCGTCGTGCCCCGACCCGCCCTCACAGCGCTCGCGCAACGCCTTCCGGCCTGAGCCGCGCTCGGCTATAAGCCCGCCTTCGCGGGGCTGACGATGAACGACGACCAACCGTTTCTGAGCGAGGACGAACTGGCGCTGCACGCCCAGGTCAAGGCCCTGCGGCTGGAGCACGCCGACCTTGAGGCCTCCATCGAGGCCCTGGGCCATATGCCGGTTCCCGACCAGCTGCTGATCGCCCGGCTCAAACGCAAGAAGCTCCAGCTCCGCGACGAGATCGTGAAGATCGAGAGCCGGATCCTGCCCGACATCATCGCCTGAACTGTCCTTCTCCCCTTGCGGGAGAAGGTGCCCGATCGCAGCGAGGTCGGATGAGGGGTAACGCCCGATCTTGCCGTTCGGCGTCTGCCCCATACACCGCGCTGCATCTTCGTACCCCTCATCCGCCCCTCCGGGGCACCTTCTCCCGCAAGGGGAGAAGGACGTCGGGTCACCGGCCCCGCTTCCGCACCCACATCGCGGCGTCCGCCTCGGCCAGCCAGGCCTCGACATCCGTCTGGCCGGTGAACGCCCGCACGCCGAACGAACCGCCCAGCGCGGCCGGCTGGCCTTCCCAGACGAACGCCGCCTGCTCCAGCGCCAGTTTCAGCCCGGCCGCCTTCTCGCGCCCCTCGTCCGGCCCGGCGTTCAGCAGCAGCAAGCCGAACTCATCACCGCCCAGCCGGCCCACGGCGTCCGTGGCCCGCACATTCTCCAGCAGCAACTCGGCCACCCGCACCAGCGCCGCGTCCCCGGCGGCATGGCCCAAGGTGTCGTTGACCCGTTTGAACCCGTCCAGATCCAGATACAGCAGAACCGCCGGCACCTTGTAGCGGGTGCAATAGGCCATAGTCCGGGTCATGGCCGAAACGAAGCCGCGCCGGTTCAGCACCGGCGTCAGTACGTCATGGTCGGCCGCCGCCTCGGCCGCCTCGGCCCGGGCCCGCAGGGCCTCGACCTCGGCACGCAGGCGCGCGATCTCGGCCAGATGTACGGCCTCGGGATCGGTCCCGCGGTCAGTTTCGGCGGCGTCGGTCACGGCTGGGACGGGGCTCCGGGGGCGACTCAGACGGACGCCGGACCCCTCTAGGCTAACGCGGTTGGTTGCGGGCGCAACGCGTGTGCTGTAACCGGCCGTTTTCGCGAAAGGGCCCCTCCCCGGAATGGCGACCCCGACCCCGCCAGTGGCGATCATCATGGGCAGCCGTTCGGACTGGCCCACGATGAAGCACGCGGCCGAGACCCTCGACCGCCTCGGTGTGGCCTGGGACGCCCGGGTCGTGTCCGCACACCGTACGCCGAAACGGATGGTCGACTTCGCTGCGGGCGCGAAAGCCGAGGGCGTCAGGGTCATCATCGCCGGGGCCGGCGGCGCCGCCCACCTGCCCGGCATGGTCGCCGCCCTGACCCCCCTGCCGGTGCTGGGCGTGCCGGTCCAGTCGAAGGCCCTGAAGGGTCTCGATTCCCTCCTCTCCATCGTCCAGATGCCCGGCGGCGTACCCGTCGCCACCCTGGCCATCGGCGAGGCCGGGGCGAAGAACGCCGGCATCCTCGCCGCCCAGATCCTGGCCCTGTCGGACGAGACCCTCGCCGGTCGCCTCGATGCCTTCCGCGAGGCCCAGACCGAAGCGGTCCACGAGACGGTCGAAGACTGAGTGCCCGCCCCGTCCGACCTCACGCCCCTCGCTCCCGGGGCCACCATCGGCATCCTCGGCGGCGGCCAGCTGGGTCGCATGCTGTCCCAGGCCGCGTCCCGCCTCGGCTTCGACGTCGTCATTCTCGACCCCGAAGACAACAGCCCGGCCGGTCGGGTCTCGCGCGGCCAGATCGTCGCCGCCTATGACGACCCCACGGCCCTGAACGTCTTCGGCCGCGTCTGCGACGTGGTCACCTTCGAGTTCGAAAACGTCCCCGCCGCCTCGGTCGAACGCCTCGCCGAGGCCGGAGCGCTGGTTGCCCCCGGCCCGGTGGCCCTCGCCGTGGCCCAGGACCGGGTCGAGGAGAAGACCTTTCTCAATGCCGTCGGGGCCCCCACCGTGGCCTTCGCCGCCGTCGACAGCCTCGAGGACCTGACCGCCGCGCTGCGGACCCTCGGCACCCCCGCCCTGCTCAAGACCCGCCGCGACGGCTACGACGGCAAGGGCCAGGTCTGGATCAGGTCCGCGAAACAGGCGGCGGCCGCCCTGGCCTCCCTCGGCGGCCAGCCTGCCATCCTCGAGGCCCGGGCCGACTTCACCCGCGAACTGTCGATCATCGCCGCCCGCGGCCGCGACGGGGCCATCGCCGTCTATCCGCTCGGCCAGAACCACCACGCCGGCGGCGTGCTGCGCACCACGAACGCCCCCGCTGCCGTCGACGCGAAGACCGAACGCCGCGCCCGCGCCATCGCCACGGCGGTGCTGGAAGGCCTGGCCTATGTCGGCGTCATCGGCATCGAGCTGTTCGACCTCGGTGACGGCCGGCTGCTGGTCAATGAGATCGCGCCGCGCGTCCACAACACCGGCCACTGGACCCAGGACGGCTGTGTCTGCGACCAGTTCGAACAGCATATCCGCGCGATCGCCGGCTGGCCCCTCGGGGCCACCGTCGCCCACGCCCGGGTCGAGATGACCAATCTGCTCGGTCCCGACGTCGACCAGTGGCCGCAGATGGTCGCCAGACCCGACCATCGCCTCCATCTGTACGGCAAGGCCGAAGCGCGGCCGGGCCGCAAGATGGGCCACGTCAACCGCATCCGCCCGCTCTGACCGCGCCGGAAAGGCGAACGCCAACGCCGCCTGCGTGACCCTGTTGCCACGGTCGAGACCCTTAAGGTTCCGGCAGCGTCGTCGCGCCATACTCATGCGATAATCCGGGTGCATCCTTCGGGTTCAGCGGTTCAGGATTCCATCGGCTCATGCGTTTTGACTATCGCCTCGCCCTGATCGCCTGCGTCTCGGCCTGCGCGCCGATGCTCCCGCCCGCGCCGTCGGTCGTCGGGGCGGCCTCGCCCGGTCCGGCACCTGTTGCGCCGCCATCGCCGGCGACAGGCGTGGAAGCCGGCCCCGCCGACGCTGCCGGATTCGAAGGCTGGAAACAGGGCTTCCTCGCCCGCAAGGGCGGTGCCCGGCGCGACGCCTATGCCCGCCAGCTGGCCGATCTGACCCCCGACCCCGAGGTCGTCCGGCTGGACCGCAACCAGCCCGAATTCAGCCGCCCCGCCGGCGCCTATATCGCCAACGCGGTGTCCTCCGCCCGCATCGCCGAGGCGCGCCGCCGCAGCGACGCCGTGCCGTGGTCCGTGACCCAGCGGTTCGGTGTCCCTTCGGAGATTCTCGTCGCCATCTGGGGCCTCGAATCCAGTTTCGGCCAGGTCCAGGGCTCCAAGGACGTGATTCGCTCGCTGGCCACCCTCGCCTGGGATGGCCGCCGCCGGGACTGGGCCGAGGACCAGCTGAAGAACGCCCTCGACATCGTCATCGATGGCCGCCGGGACCGTTCGGGTCTGCTGGGCAGCTGGGCCGGGGCCATGGGCCAGACCCAGTTCATGCCGGACAACTATCTGCGCCTCGGCATCGATCAGAGCGGTGACGGCAAGGTCGACATCTGGGGCACCGAATCGGACGCCCTCGCCTCCGCCGCCAACCTGCTGGCCCAGGCCGGCTGGAAGCGCGGCCAGAGCTGGGGCTATGAGGTCCAGCTCCCGGCCGGGTTCGACTACGCCCTCGCCGAGGCCGACGGCCGCCCGTGGAGCGAATGGTCCCGGCGGGGCGTCACCCTCGCCAGCGGCGGGGCCCCCTCGTCCGACGAGGCGGCCGAGGACGGCGTCATCCTTCTGCCCCAGGGCGCGCGCGGACCGGCCTTCCTCGCCCTGCCGAACCACTACATCATCCGCCGCTACAACAACTCGGTCAGCTATGCGCTCGCCATCGGCCTGATGGCCGACGGCGTCGCGGGCAAGCCGGGTCTGGTCGGCAGCTGGCCTGACGACGGCCCGATCTCGCGCGAACAGCGCTTCGGCACCCAGACGGCGCTGGCCCGCCTCGGCTACGACCCCGGCACCATCGACGGCGTCATCGGCTCCGGCACCCGCCGCGCCCTGCGCCAGTGGCAGATCGCCACCGGCCGGGTCCCCGACGGCTACCTCACCGCCGCCCTCGCCGACGAGCTGATGCAGGGGATGTAGGCCAAACGCCTTCTCCCTCCCCCTGCGGGGGAGGGTGGTCGGAGCGCAGCGGAGACCGGGTGGGGGCGGCAAGGCGAGGCCCCACGGGTTGGTGTCCGTATTACCGGCCCTCCCCACCCCGTCGCTTCGCGACGACCCTCCCCCGCAGGGGGAGGGAGACGCGTTCCCCTACTCCTTCAACCGCCAGGTCGCCCCGGTCGGGCCGTCCATCACCACCACGTTCAGCGTTGTCAGCCGGTCGCGGATCCGGTCCGCCTCGGCCCAGTTCTTGTCCGCCCGCGCCGCCACCCGCTCCGCCAGCAGCCCCTCGACCTCGGCCTTCAGCGCGTCGTCGGCCCCGCCCTCGAACCACTGGTCCGGCGTCGACAGCAGCACACCCAGGATCCGTCCCGAAGCCATCAGCTCCGCCTTGGCGATGCCCACGGCGTGATGGTCCCCCGCCGTCATCGCCCGCTCGATCTCGCTGGACAGGGCGAACAGGGTCGCCATGGCTCCCGGCGTGTTCAGGTCGTCCGAAATTGCGGTCAGGAACTCCGGCGAGGGCATGTCGCCCAATGCCTCAACGCCCTCCGCCCGCCGCAGCGCGCCGTACAGCCGGTCCAGATTCTTGCGTGACTGGTCCAGCAGGCTCTGGTTCCAGTCCAGCGGCTGGCGGTAGTGGGCGCTCAGCAGGGCCCAGCGCACCACCTCCCCCGGAATCGTCTGCACCAGATCGTGCAGCAGCAGGACATTCCCCACCGACTTTGACATCTTCTCGGCGTCGACCGTCAGGAAGCCGTTGTGCATCCAGTAGCGGCTGTATTCCTCATGCGCGGCCTCTCCATGCGCATGACCATGGGCGCAAACCCCCTGGGCGATCTCGTTCTCATGGTGCGGAAACACCAGATCGATGCCGCCGCCATGGATGTCGATCGGCAGGCCGAGGGTTTCCTCGATCATGGCCGAACATTCGATATGCCAGCCCGGCCGCCCCTCGCCCCACGGTGAGGGCCACGACGGCTCGTCGGCCTTGGACGGCTTCCACAGCACGAAATCGTGCGGGTTCTTCTTGTAGGGGGCGACCTCGACCCGGGCCCCGGCGATCATGTCGTCCAGATTGCGGCCGGACAGCGCGCCATAGGCCGGATAGCTGGAGACATCGAACAGCACGTGTCCCTCGGCGGCATAGGCGCAGCCCTGATCCATGATCTCGCCGATCTGGCGGACGATGGCCTCCATATGCTCGGTGACATGGGGGGCGATGTCCGGCGGGCTGACGTTCAGCGCAGCCATGTCGGCCAGATAGGCGGCCTCGTAGCGGGCCGTGACCTCGCCGATCGACACGCCCTCCCTGAAGGCCCTTGCATTGATCTTGTCGTCGACGTCGGTGACGTTGCGGGCATAGACGACGCTCTCGGCCCCGTATTCCCTCCGCAGCAGCCGCACCAGCACGTCGAACACCACCGGTGGCCGCGCATTGCCGATGTGCGCAAAGTCATAGACCGTCGGCCCGCAGACATAGAGGGTCACCCGATCGGGATCGCGCGGGACGAAGGCCCGCTTCTCGCGGTGCAGGGTGTCGTGAAGGAAAAGCGTCATTTTGTAGCGTTGCAGTTCGTTTTCTTGCGGGACGGTGCGCGCGTCCCATATAGCCGGGATGACCCGGCGAACAGCCGTGGCATCGAACAGGGAGAGCGACGCGCGTCAATCCGGGACCTTCGTTCCGGCGCTACTGGTCGCTTAGAAAACACTTCATGGACGCCACTGCCTCCAGACCGACGCTCGTCGGCAACGATCATCTGTCCCGTCCCACCCGCGACGAGGCCCTGGCCGCCGTCCGCACCCTGATCGCCTGGTCGGGTGACAATCCGGACCGCGAAGGGCTGCTCGACACGCCCAAACGCGTCGTCGACGCCTACGGCGAATGGTTCGAGGGCTATACGGCCGACCCGGCCAAGGAGCTGTCGCGGACGTTCGAGGACGTGCAGGGCTATGACGACATGGTCCTGCTGCGCGAGATCGAGGTCGAGAGCCACTGCGAGCACCACATGGCCCCCTTCCTCGGGAAGGCCTATGTCGCCTACCTGCCGACCGAGAAGGTCGTCGGCATTTCCAAGATCGCCCGCGTCGTCGAGATATTCTCCAAGCGTCTCCAGACCCAGGAGACCCTGACCCAGGAGATCGCCGGGGCGTTGGAAGATCATCTGAACCCGGCCGGCGTGGCCGTTTTGATCGACGCGGAACACCAGTGCATGACGACGCGCGGTGTTCACCACCGCCACGTCTCGACCATCACCACCCGCTTTACCGGGGCCTTCAAGACGGATCCGGCGTTGATCGAGCGCTTCCTGAAGCTGGCCAAGGGCTGAGCCCGCCGGGATTTCTCGCGCCTCGCGAGAAATCCCGCCCGCGGGAACCCGATCCACCCCGAGACCGCTTTACAAGCCTCGCGGCAGACGCCAAGAAACCGTCCGAACCGTAACGCGTCGCTCGCGCCCGCTGGCCGAGCCTCCCAAGGAGATACAGCGCATGGGCTCAAAGCTCGCAGGACCCGCCGGCCAAGGCGGCAAGACGATCGCCCAGAACGCGGACATCAACGTCACGCCGTTCGTGGACATCATGCTGGTGCTGCTGATCATCTTCATGGTCGCCGCCCCGCTCGCCACCGTCTCGATCCGCCTCGACCTGCCGCCGGCAACGCCGCCGACGTCGGACGAGGTGACCGAGCCGGTCTACATCACCATTCAGGACTCGGGTTCGATCTTCATCGCCGAGCAGCAGTCCACCATCGAAACGCTCGCGGCCGATGTCTGCTCGGCCCTCGGCGGTGGTTCCCCGGCCTGCCAGGAAGAGCGCGTCTTCGTCCGGGCCCAGCCCGAGGTTCGCTACGAGGCCTTCATGGAAGTGATGAACGACCTCCAGACCAACGGCTTCTACAAGGTTGGCCTGCTCAACGAAGATATCGAATAGAGGCATCCGCCTTTTCATGCGACCAGGGCCGTCTCCCGACCGGGAGGCGGCCCGTCTTCGTTTGGCGATGCGGTGATGATCGTGGACTGGCGCTCAGGGATGCCGGCCCCATATCCAGCCTTCCCCAGCAGAGCCGGAGCCGTCCCATGCCTGAACAGCTGTCCCTGACCGTCGACGGGCTGACCCTGCCCCAACTCGGCTTCGGCACCTGGCAGCTGGAAGGGCCCGATGCGCGGCGGATGGTCGCCGAGGCCCTGCGGCTCGGTTACCGCCATATCGACACGGCCTGGATCTACCGCAACGAGGCCGCTGTCGGTGACGGCATCCGCGATTCGGGTGTCGCCCGCGAGGACATCTGGCTGACCACCAAGATCTGGGTCGATCATTTCGAGCGCGACGCCCTGCTGCGCCAGGCGGCAGAATCGGCGGCAAGCCTCGGCTTCACCCCCGACCTCCTGCTGCTGCACTGGCCCAAGGCCAGGCCGACCTTTGCCGAGACCCTCGGGGCCCTCAATGAGGCGAAGGATCAGGGCCTGACCCGGGCCATCGGCGTATCCAACTTCCCCTCCGGTCCGTTCCGCGAGGCCCAACGCCTGTCCCGCGCGACGCTGATCACAAACCAGGTGGAATATCACCCCTATCTGTCGCTGGAGACCCTGCGCGAGACCGCCGCAGCGCTGGGCTCCTCGATCACTGCGTGGTCGCCCCTCGCCCAGGGCAAGATCGCCGACGACCCCGTGATCGCCGACATCGGCCGGGCACACGGCAAGACGCCGGGCCAGGTCACCCTGCGCTGGATCCTCCAGCAGGGCGTCATCGCCATTCCGCGGACGTCGAAGCCCGAACGGGCCGCCGAGAATTTCGACATCTGGGATTTCGAACTGTCCGACGAGGATCTGGCCCGCATCCACGCCCTCGCGCGACCGGACGGGCGCATCGGCGACTGGATCGACAAGGCCTTCGTTTGGGATCAAAAATAGCGCCAGACGCGGCGAACAAGCCGCGCAGGGAGGTGACACCATGGGTTCCGTTCTCGGCTTTCCCGGCATCGATCCGCGTGACGCAGCGATCGGTGCCCGTCTGAAACGCTGGCGGGAGGAGCGCGGCGTCGATGTCGAGACCGTTGCCGCGGCCCTGAAGATCTCCCCGGAGGAGGAGCGGCGGGCGGAGGCCGGCCGGGCTCACCTGACATCCCTGCAGATCGCCGCCGCGACCCATCGCCTGCATCTGCCGGTCTGGGCGCTGGTGTCCGACAGGCCGGCCCACTGAGATGAACGGGCCGCTCGACGCCATGCTGAGGGGCTTCCGGGCCGGATGGAGAGCCCGGGATGGGACGGCGACGGCCGCGCGCGTCGGGTTCGGCCTCGGCGTCGCTGCCGGCCTCACCGCGTGCCTGCTGGTCGCCCAGACCTGACCGGAGTCCGACGCGGCGCTTGACCGCGCCCTGGGCCGTCCGGCGAAAGGTGACAGCGCGCCGGCCGCGTCCTAATCCGGTGCCATGGCCTACAAATCCCTGCGTGAATTCATAACCCAGCTCGAGGCCGCCGGCGAGCTGGTCCGGGTCAGCGAACCGGTCTCCACCGCGCTGGAGATGACCGAGATCCAGACCCGGCTTCTGCGGAATGGCGGTCCGGCGGTCCTGTTTGAAAAGCCGGTCATGCCCGACGGCTCGATCAGCACGATTCCCGCCCTCGCCAACCTGTTCGGCACGGTCAAGCGCGTGGCCATGGGGGTGACTCTGGACAAGAAGTCCCGCACCACCGCCGCCGAGCTGCGCGAGGTCGGCGAACTGCTGGCCTTTCTCAAGAATCCCACCCCGCCCCGCGGTCTGTCCGACGCCATGGACATGCTGCCGCTAGCCCAGTCGGTTCTGGCCATGCGACCGAAGGTGGTGAAGTCCGCCCCCGTGCAGGAGGTCGTCCTGAAGGGCGACCAGATCGACCTCGGCAAGCTGCCCGTCCAGACCTGCTGGCCCGGCGAGCCCGCGCCCCTGATCACCTGGGGCCTTGTGGTCACCAAGGGGCCGTCCGCCGACCGCGAGGACGACTTCAACCTCGGCATCTACCGCATGCAGGTGCTGGGCAAGGACCGCGCCATCATGCGCTGGCTGGCCCATCGTGGGGGCGCGCAACACTATGCCCGCCATAAAAAGGCGCGCCCGACCGAGCCCCTGCCCTGCGCCGTGGTGCTCGGTGCCGACCCCGGCACCATCCTCGCCGCCGTCACCCCCGTCCCGGACACGCTCAGCGAATACCAGTTCGCCGGCCTCATGCGCGGGGCCAAGGCCGAGCTGGTGGCCTGCAAGACCGTGCCCCTGATGGTCCCGGCCCAGGCCGAGATCGTGCTGGAAGGCCACGTCCTGCTCAACGAACAGGCGGCCGAGGGGCCCTACGGCGACCACACCGGCTATTACAACTCGGTCGAGACCTTCCCGGTGTTCCAGGTCAGCGCCATCACCATGCGCCGCGACCCCGTCTATCTGACCACCTTCACCGGCCGCCCGCCGGATGAGCCCAGTGTGCTGGGCGAGGCCCTGAATGAGGTGTTCATCCCCCTGCTGCGGGCCCAGTTCCCCGAGATCACCGACTTCTGGCTGCCGCCCGAGGGCTGCTCCTACCGGATCGCCGTGGTCTCGATGAAGAAGGCCTATCCCGGCCACGCCAAGCGGGTGATGCTGGGCGTCTGGAGCTATCTGCGCCAGTTCATGTACACGAAGTGGGTCATCGTCGTGGACGACGACATCGACGCCCGTGACTGGAAACAGGTCATGTGGGCCATGGCCACCAAGATGGACCCGGCCCGCGACATCACCCTGATCGAGAACACCCCGATCGACTATCTGGACTTCGCCAGCCCCGAGAGCGGCCTCGGCTCCAAGATCGGCCTCGACGCCACCGACAAATGGCCGCCCGAGACGAAGCGCGAATGGGGCGAGGAGATCCGCATGGACCGCGACGTCATCGACCGCGTGTCCTCCATGTGGGACCGCCTCGGACTGCCCGGTGACGGAACGCCCATCTGGAAGTAGCCGGCCACCCATGTTATAACTTCGTTCTAACGGAGTGCGCCCATGCCCGTGATCCGGAAGATGGGCAATTCGTCAGGGGTGATCCTGCCGAAGGCAGCACTCGCGGCGCTGGGCGTCAGCGAAGGCGGGGCCGTCGAATTCGTCCACGAACCGGGCAAGATCACGATTGTCCCGGCGAAGCGGGCTGTGCGCCAGGGTTGGGCAGAAGACTCCAGACGCATTGCCGCCGCCGGTCTTACCGATGAGGAACGCGAGTGGCTGAACGCTGATCTGACCAGCGATACCGACCCCGAGGCTCTCGGCCCCGACTGGACCGACGAAGAGATCGCCGAACTGGAAGCCGCGCTGGCGGTTAATGAAACCCGGCCTGAATGATCCGACGCGGCGATGTCTGGCTGGTTCGGCTCGACCCGGTCGTCGGGCATGAGGCTCGCAAGACCCGCCCGTGTGTCGTCGTCTCTCCGGATGACATGAGCCACCTGCCGGTCCACGTCATCGTGCCCCTGACCACCGGCAGCCTGCCTTCGCGCTATCGCCCGGAGATCACCTTCGCGAGCCGGACGGGCCGCCTCCTGCCGGACCAGATGCGTTCCGTGGATCGTTCACGCATGCTTCGCCGCATCGGCGCGCTTCAACCAGACCAACTTACCGGCCTGGTCGCCACGCTGCGCGAAATGTTCGAGGACTGACCCGCGAAGCGTGACGGTGCGACCGGGACTTGCCAGATCGCGCGGGCACGGCGACGAAGGGGCCATGCGCCAACACCTGTTCCTCGCGGCCCTGGCCGCCCTTGTCCTGAGTGCGAGTCCCGCCATGTCCCAGTCGTCTTCCAACCTCGCCCCCTGGGACCAGCCCTTCCTGCCGCCCGCGCTGGCATGGGACGGGGCCAGCCGCGCCCTGCTGGCCGACGCGTCCCACCCCTGGGTCACCGGGTTCGAGGCCGACCCCGCCCTCGACTTCAGCCCCGACTATGCCGCCACCCGCGCCTGGTTCGACCGGCTGGACATGGCCTCGGAGCTGATTCGCATCGAACAGTTCGGCACCTCGCCTGAAGGTCGCCCGATCTATGCCGTCATCGCCAGCCGGGACGGCGCGACTCTCGACCCCGCCAAGCCGGTCGTTCTGGCCCAAGCCGGCATCCATCCCGGCGAGATCGACGGCAAGGACGCGGGCATGATGCTGCTGCGCGACATCGCCTTCGGCTCGAAGGGCGACCTGATCGACCGCGCCAATCTGGTGCTCATCCCCATTCTCTCGGTCGACGGCCACGAGCGCTCGGGCCCCTACAGCCGCCCCAACCAGCGCGGCCCGCGGATCCAGGGGTGGCGCAACACCGGCACCAACCAGAACCTGAACCGCGACTTCCTCAAGCTGGACCAGCCCGAGATGCAGGCCCTGCGCACCTTCATCAACGCCGTGAAGCCCGACCTGTATCTGGACATCCACGTCACCGACGGCATGGACTACCAGTACGACATCACCTTCGGCTTCAACGGCGAAGACGGGGTCTTCAGCCGCTCGCCGGCCATCTCCGCCTGGCTGGACGGGGCCTTCAAGCCCGCCATCAATGCGGCGCTGGAGGATCAGGGCCACATCCCCGGTCCGCTGGTCTTCGGAATGGACGACCAGAACCCCCGCGCAGGCCTCAATGACGGCGGTCTGGGTGAGCGCTTCTCCAACGGCTGGGGCTCGGCCGCCCGGGTGCCCACGGTTCTGATCGAGAATCACAGCCTCAAACCCTATGAACAGCGGGTGCTCGGCACCTATGTGCTGATCGAGGCGTCGCTGCGCCTGCTGGCCGACCAGGTCGGTCCGGTCCGCGCCGCCATCGCCGCCGACAGCGCCCTGCGCCCGGCCGAAATTCCCGCCAATTTCGAACAGGATCCCACGCCGCAGCAGACCCGCGCCTTCAAGGGCGTGCTGTATGAAACGTACGACAGCCCTGCCTCGGGCCGCACCGAGATCCGCTGGCTGGGCCGCCCCGACCCCGAACTGTGGCAGGTCCCGTATTACGGCTCCCGCCCCGGCCTGACCCTGTCGCGCCCGGTCGCCTACTGGGTCCCGGCCTACCGGACCGACCTGATCGGGCGGCTGCGGTTGCACGGCCTGACGATGGAGACGCTCGAGGCCCCGCGCACCGTCCCGGTCGAGATGCTCCGCCTCGATAATCCGACCCTCGCGACCCGCGCCAACGAGGGCCACGTCCAGGCCAGCGTGACCGGGGTGACGCCCGAACGCCGCGACTGGACCTTCGCCCCCGGCTCGGTCCGCGTCCCGACCGACCAGCCTCTGGGCGACATCGCCGTCCTGCTGCTGGAGCCGCAGTCGACCGAGAGCTTCTTCGCCTGGGGGATGTTCCCGGAAATCCTCAGCCGCGTCGAATATATCGAGGGCTATGCCATCGCCCCCCTCGCCGAGGCCATGATGGCCGCCGACCCGGCGCTCAAGGCGGAGTTCGAGGCGAAACTGGCCGCCGACCCGGCCTTCGCCGCCGACGGCGACGCGCGTTTGTCGTGGTTTTACCAGCGAACCCCGTTCTATGATGACCGCTACCGCCTCTACCCGGTGGCGCGCGAGCCCTGAGCCATGACCCTGCTCACCAACATGACCGCCGTCCAGGCCACCGCCCTGTGGACCGGCCTGATGCTCGTGCTGCTGGTGGTCCTGGGCGTCCGCGTCGCCATGGCCCGGCGCGGCAACAGGGTCCTTCTGGGGGATGGCGGCAACGCCGCCGTGCTTCTGGCCAGCCGGGTGTTCGGCAACGCCGCCGAATACATCCCCGCCGCCATCGGCACCCTGACGGTCCTTGCCCTGCTGGGTATGCCGGCCTGGGTCCTGCACACGCTCGGGGCCCTGCTGTTCGCCGGCCGGGTGATCCATGCCGTCAGCCTGAGCACGGTGAAGCCCACGGCCGGACGCGTGATCGGCATGGCCCTGACCTGGACCCCCCTGTTCTTGGCCGGCGCCATGCTGGTGGTCCACGCCTTTGTAGGCGGCCCGCACGGCTGACGGCGCGTCGCCCCGCCCCACACCCTTGTCATCCCGGCCGAAGCGCAGCGAAGAGCCGGGATGGCGGCACGCCCTCTCCTGCTTGTCTCCTCCCCGTTCGCTCTTCGCGAATGGGGAGGGGGGCCGCCAAGCGGTGGAGGGGTTCTGGCCCCCGCACAGGGCCTGGGATGAAGAGCCCCTCCGTCACGGCGCAAGCGCGCCGCGCCACCTCCCCACCGCTTCGCGACGGGGAGGAGACGCCGCGAACGTCTGTTCGGGGTGGGAAGCGGACATAGTCAACGCGCGCCGTTTGAGGTAGCGGCAGTAGGGGCAGGGGGGGGGACAATGCCGTATCGGTACGCACACTGGTGGGTGTTGGCACTGATTGCCCTCACTGGCTTCGCTTTCTGGTCGGGCTACTTGTCCCAAGTGGGCGAGGCTCCGTTAGAGTTTCATCTGCACGGCATCACGGCGTTCCTGTGGATGGTGCTCGTGGCCGGGCAATCCTGGACTATCCACAACAAGCGTCGTGGACTGCATCGTACAGTCGGTTATGCCAGCTTTGGCCTATTCCCTTTGTTCCTTGCGAGTATCCTTCTCATCGCCGTCGGAATGGCGAAGCGGTATGTTGAGCAAGCCAGTCCTTTCCACGTCGAATATGCCGCGCGACTGGCACCGCTCGATGTCGTTGCAGTGGCCGGCTTGGCCTATTTCTTCTTCATGGCGCTGCGGTGGAGACGGGATGTGCATCTTCATGCCCGATACATGCTCGCAACGCTGGTGTTTTTGCTCAACCCTGTCTTCGGGCGAGTTCTCACTAAAATCCCCCCTCTCAAGATAAATGAGCTGGAACAACTTCATCTTTTCGCGGACGCATTGCGTGCGGGCAACGTCGCGGTGCTTGCGCTGCTGTTCATACTTTACCGCACTTCTGGAAAGCACAGCCGACCGTTCGTCGAATCAGCTGCCCTCGTCGCCCTCCAGATGCTGATGTTTGAGACCGTCGGCAGCTGGTCAGCATGGGAGCAAGTCTACCCGACACTCGCATTTGCCAACCCGGTTCTGTTTGCTCTGCCGGGGATTGCTATTGGCGGTGTCGTCATTTTTGCGGGCTGGCGGGCAGGTGCACGTCCGCGTCTGCCGCATCCTTCCGAGGCTGCACTCTAACCGGAGCCTTCCTTCAGCTAAGGCTCGGACCCCGACATTGGCGTCGGGCACGGCAGCAGACTGGCCTGACCGCGGCCAAAGATGTCCACCGGATGCCCGTCCTGCCGGCAAAGCGGCCGCGTGGCTGACCTCGGCGCGCCGCCCTTCCGGCACCCTGCAAAAAAATCGCCTGCCCTGACCCACCACGCCCTCCCGTGGCCCTATAATGATCTCCGGTCCCGACGTTTGATCCGGACCATCCGGACCATCCGGACACAGTTTTGCGGGCCCGGATGGCCCCACCGTTGCGGCCCGCGCCCGGGTCCGCCATATCGGGCCATGCCCGACAGCCTGACGCCCCCCGACATTCTGAATGACATCGTGGCCGCCGCGCTGCGCGCCGGAGCCGATGCGGCCGAGGCCGTCACCTCGGAACGCGCCTCCCTCTCCGTCGGCGTCCGCAACGGCGCGCTGGAGGATGTGGAGCGTGAGGAGAGCCGCGATCTGGGCCTGCGGGTCTTCGTCGGCCGCCAGCAGGCGACCGTCTCGGCCTCCGACCTGTCCCCCGCCACCCGCGCCCGTCTGGTTGAGCGCGCCGTGGCCATGGCCCGGCTGGCGCCCGAGGATCCCCACGCCGCCCTCATCCCCGCCGACCGCCTCGCCCGCGGCCCGTTCCGGGATCTGGAGCTCCACGACCCCTCCGAACGCTCGGCGGCCGAGCTGGAACAGGCGGCCCGCGAGGCGGAAGCCGTCGCCCTTGCCGTCCCCGGCGTCGCCCGCTCCGAAGGCGGTCATGCGTCCACCTCGGCCAGCCGCTGGCGGCTGGTGACGTCCGAGGGCTTTGACGGCAGCTATGCCGCGACCGGCTTCTCCCTCGGCGTCGGCGTCATCGCCGAGAAGGACGGGGCCATGGAGCGCGGCGGCGAAAGCCGGTCGACGCGCTGGCTCACCGACCTGCCAGGGCCCGAAGGCATCGGGGCCGAGGCCGGCCGTCGCGCGGTCGAGAAACTGGGCCCGCGCAAGATCGCCTCGACCACCGCCCCCGTCATCTTCGACCGCCGGATGGCCACCCAGGTGCTGTCGCCCCTGCTCGGCGCCATCTCCGGCCCGTCGATCGCGCGCGGCGTGTCCTTCCTGAAGCACCGCATGGGCGAGCGCATCCTGCCCGCGGGCGTCAGCCTCGTCGACGATCCGTTCCGCATCCGCGGCCTCGGCTCGGCTCCCTTTGATGACGAGGGCTCCCCGGTTGCCCGGCGCGACCTCATCGACGACGGCGTACTGACCACCTGGCTGCTGAACGGCGCCTCGGCGGCCCAGCTGGGTCTGCAGACGACGGGCCACGCCTCGCGCGGCCTCGCCGGCCCCCCCGGGGTCTCGACCCACAACCTTCACCTGACCCCCGGTGAGGTCGACCAGCAGGGCCTCATGGCCCAGGCGGGGACCGGCCTGCTGGTCACGGGCATGTTCGGCCCCTCGCTCAACGCCAACACCGGCGACTGGTCCGCCGGCGTCTCCGGGCTCTGGTTCGAGAACGGCCAGATCGCCTGGCCGGTCAGCGAGATCACCGTGGCCGGCAACCTCGTCGATCTCTGGGCCCGGCTCGTGCCCGGTTCGGACCTTGAATTCCGGGGCAGTTTCAACAGCCCGTCTCTCCTGTTCGACGGCGTCGCCATCGCCGGCAAATGAGCGAGCCCCTGCCTGTTGACCTGGCCGACGACCTCGCCCTGATCCGCAGTGCGGCCCGCGCGGCCGGGGCGCTGGCCGAGCAGGAACGCGACCGCGGCCTGAACGTCATGCACAAGGAGGGCGGCTCTCCCGTCACCAATGCGGACCTCGCCGTCGACGCCCTGCTCAAGGCCACGCTGCTCGGGGCCCGCCCCGATTACGGCTGGTTGTCGGAGGAGACCCCCGACACGCCGGATCGCCTGACCCGCCGCCGGATCTTCGTGGTCGACCCGATCGACGGCACCGTCGCCTTCATGAAGGCCCGACCGTGGTGGTGCGTCCCCATCGCCGTGGTCGAGAACGGCCAGCCGGTCGCCGCTGTCATCCATGTGCCCTCAATGGACGACACCTTCGAGGCCACCGCGGGCGGCGGGGCGCGGCTGAACGGTCGACCGATCTCGGCCTCCGACGTCGACACGCTCGACGACGCGGCCGTCCTCGCCGACGCCCGGCTGATGGAGGGGCCGCACTGGCCCGAGCCGTGGCCGCCCATGCGCTACGAGAAGCGCAACGCCCTCGCCTACCGGATGGCGCTGGTCGCCTCGGGTGCCTTCGACGCCGCCATCGCCCTGACACCGAAATTCGACTGGGACGTCTGCGCCGGGGCCCTGATCGCCACCGAGGCCGGGGCCCGGGTGAGCGATCACCACGGCCGCCCCTGGCTGTTCAACCGACCCGATCCGCGTCAGGCCAGCCTCGTCTGCTCCGCCCCGGCCCTGCACCCGTTGATCCTGCGCCGCACAACGCCTATCCCGCTGGCGCAGTAGCCACCCCGCCACCCGGAAGACCCGACCATGACCGACGCCCCCAACACCGCCGACCCGCAGCTGCTGCATCTCGTCATCGGCGGTGAGCTGCGCCACCTCGATGCCCCGGTGTTCCGCGACCTGTCCAAGGTCGAGTTCGTCGGGGCCTTCGGCAACTATGCCGAGGCCAAGGCGGCGTGGAAGGCCCGCGCCCAGGCCACCGTTGACAACGCCCACATGCGCTACTTCATCCTGCACGCGCACCGCATGATCGACCCGCGCGGCGAGACCTGACCGCTGCCTTTGGTCGCGGCGGGGAACCGTCACGGCGACACAGGCGCTCACACCGCCCAGTGTGCGTTCAAAGGAGTGACACCATGGCCCCGACCGTGATCGTACTGGCCCTGCTCGCCCTGGGCGTCGGCATTGTGGCGTTCGCAACGCGTCGTCCGACCGGCCGTCCCGGGCCGCTGCTCAACGAGGACACGGCCTGGGCCGATCCCGTCCCGGCCTCCGAAGCGAACGAAGAACCTGGCGACGCGGCCACGGCCCCATCACAGGCCGATGCCCGTCCCGGGCAAGGCCCGAAAGCAAGCTCATGACCCTCTTTGGCACCACCCTCGATCCCGCCCAGATCGCCGCCCTTGTCGGCCTGCTCGCCACCCTGGCGCTGTGGTTGGTCGTTCTGGGCCGCCAACGGGACTATGCCCGCTGGTTCAAGCAGTGGGAGGCAGATCGCAAGGCCCGTCGCGACGCTGAACAAGGGACAGGCCGCAGCACGCCCGGCGACAAGGACGAGGGCCCGCGGGGTCCCTGGGGCTGAGGCCCTACTCCCGCCGCAGCAGCCGCTCCGTCAGCAGCGTGCCCCACCAGTTGGCGCGGAAATCCCGCCGCATCGCCTGCGGATCATAGGCGTCGCTCTCCACCCATTCCATGAAGCCCACCCCCGTCGGCTCGACCTCGTTGACATAGGTCTCGAGGAAATGGTCCAGCACGCCGGTCAGCCCCTCGCGGCTGTGCAGATATTTTTTCGACAGCTCGCTCATGGCGCGGGAGATCGGCTCCCCGAGATGGAAATGCCGGTAGAAGACCGCCATCAGCCCCGCCCGGTCCGCGCCGGACTTGCAGTGGATCAGCGCCGGATATTCGATGCTGGCGAACAAATCCCGCGCGCGCCGCACCCGGTCCTTGCCCGGGGGATCCCGCGAATCCAGCGGGGCGTCGATCAGGGTCAGCCCCAGCCGCTCGCAGGCGGCCTTTTCCAGCCAGTAATAGCCCTCGTCCCTCTGGCCGCGCAGGTTGATCACGGTCCGGATCCCGCGTTTCGCCCAGCCCTCCAGCTGGCGGGGTGAGGGCTGGTTGGTGCGCACCAGATCAGGCCCCAGCCAGTGGGCGTTGGAAAACGCCAGCCGCAGGAAGGCATGGTCGTTCCAGAAATAGTCCCGCTCGGCCGCCCGCCGCCCGGCCGCCGTGCTGATGTCAAATCGCGCCATCCGGCAGACATAGACAGGACGCTGCCCCGCGTCATCCGTGCGCTCGTCGCTTGACTTGGCCGGTCAGCCGTCCGACCTCCAGCGGATGGACACCCCCGACCCGATCAGCGCCACGGACGCCGCCCCGCGTCCCCTGATCGGCCGGATCTGGCGCGACTACCTGTCCAGCCGCAGCACGCCGCTGATCCTGTCGCTGCTCTGCGCGGCCATCGCCGGCCTGAGCGCAGCGACCGTGTTGCAGCTGCTGCAACCCGCCATTGACGGCATGTTCCTCGGACAGCCGGTCCGGGTCGCCGGCCTGTTCGTCGTCGCGCCGCAGGATGCCCTGCTGGCGATCCCCGCCATCATCGTCGGTGTCGGCCTGATCTGGACCGCCGCAGCGCTCGGTCAGGCGGCGCTGGTCAACCGGCTGGGTCACGGCATCGTCGGCGACATCCAGGTCCGGCTGTTCGGGGCCATGATTCGCGCCGACCTCGCCCGCCTGCGCAGCCAGCATTCGGGGGCCTTCGTCTCCTCCGTCCTGTTCGACGCCAATCTGGTGCGCGAGGCCTTCACCAACGGGGTCGTCAACTACACCCAGCACGGACTGACCCTGATCGCCGTCCTGTCCTACATGGCCTGGCTGGACTGGCGGCTGACCCTCATCGTACTGCTGGGTGCCCCCTTGATCGCCTGGATCATCCGCCGCTTCGGCAAGCGGATGAAGAAGGCCACAACCGGCGCCATGGTCGAGACCGGCAATCTCTCGACCGCCCTGATGGAGAACCTCGACGGCGTCAGGCTGATCAAGATCGAGAACCGCGAGGCGGCCGAGCAGGACCGCGTGGCCGAGGTGGTCGCCCGCCGCCAGCGCCACGTCATCAAGTCTGCGGACTCCCGCGCCTTTGCCGGCCCCTTCTCCAATCTCGTGGCCATGGTCATCGTCGCTGCCGTCATGGCCTATGCCGGCTGGCAGGCGCGTCAGGACCAGATGACCGTCGGGGCCTTCGCCGCCTATGTCGGCCTGCTGATGTCGGCCGGCCAGTCCCTGCGTCAGGTCACCAATCTCCAGACCGTCATGGCCGAAGGCCTGACCGCCGCCCGTCGCCTCTTCGACGCCCTCGACATCGACCCCGAGATCCGCGAGGCTGCCTCACCGCTGCCCCTGCCGCCCGGTCCGGCGACGATCGCCTTTGACCGGGTCTCGTTCCACTACGGCCCCGATACCCCCACCCTCTCCGACGTGTCCCTGACCGTCGCCCCGGGCGAGACCGTCGCCCTCGTCGGCCCGTCGGGCGGTGGCAAGTCGACTCTGCTCAGCCTGCTGCCCCGCTTCTACGACGTGACCGGCGGCGCGGTGACCATCAACGCCCTCGACCTGCGCGACCTGTCCCTGACCGACCTGCGGGACCGCATCGCCCTCGTCACCCAGGAGCCCTTCCTGTTCGACGACACGATCGCGGCCAACATCGCCTACGCCCGGCCGGGTGCCACCGCGGTCCAGATCGAGGCCGCCGCCCGCTCCGCCGCTGCCCACGACTTCATCACCGCCCTGCCCGAAGGCTATGCGACCCGCGCGGGCGAGGCCGGCATGCGTCTGTCCGGCGGCCAACGCCAGCGCATCGCCATCGCCCGCGCCTTTCTCAAGGACGCGCCCATCCTGCTGCTGGACGAGGCCACCTCGGCGTTGGACACCGAAAGCGAGGCGCTGGTGCAGGCGGCGCTGGAGCGGCTCATGGCCGGACGATCAACCTTGATGATCGCCCACAGACTGTCCACCGTCCGCCATGCGGACCGCATTCTGGTGCTGGAGGCCGGCCGGATCGTCGAAAGCGGGGCCCACGACGCACTCGTGAAACAGGGCGGCCTCTACAGCCGTCTTGCCCGGGCCCAGTCGCTGGACGGCCTCCCCGCCGTGGCGACGGTCGCCTGAGGTGAGGCCGCTCCGCAACCCTGCCATCCAGATCGTCCTGTCCTCCCTGCTCGCGGCCTGGATGCGGTTCTGTTTCGCCACCATCCGCTGGCGCTACGAGGGTCGCGACCATGCCGAGACCATCTGGGCGGCCGGCGGCGGCGTCCTGTGTGTCTTCTGGCATTCCCGCATCGGCCTCAGCCCCGCCTGCTGGCCCCTTGACGAAGCCCAGCCCGCCAAGGCCCTGATTTCCCTCAGCCCCGACGGTCAATTCATTGCCCGCGCGGTCGCCCTCCAGGGCTTTCCGGCGGTCCGTGGGTCCTCAGCCAACAAGGACAAGGCCGACGCCGCCAAGGGCGGCTCCCGGGCGCTCCGCGATGGCCTGAAGCAGTTGAAGATCGGGGCGCTCGCCATCACCCCCGACGGTCCGCGCGGCCCGGCCCGCGTCATGGCCGAGGGGCTGCCCCTGATGGCGCGGATGTCCGGCGCGCCCGTGCTGTTCATCGGCATGAGCTGCAATCCGGCGGTGCGGCTGAACAGCTGGGACCGCGCCCTTCTGCCCCTGCCGTTCGGCCGCGGGGCCATCGTCTATGATCTCGCCCGCTACCCGGAGGGGGCAGAGCTGGCCGAGGTAACCGGCCCGTGGACCGAGCGTCTGACCGCCGTCGAGGCCCGCGCCGACGCCATCACCGGGCTGGAGCGGCTGTGACCCTGCCGCTGTTCAGCTACCGCCTGCTGACCCGCCTGCTGGAGCCGGTCGCCCCGCGTCTGCTCGACGCCCGCGTCAAACAGGGCAAGGAGGACCCCGTCCGGGTCGACGAGCGCCTTGGTGTGGCCGGTGTCTCCCGCCCCCCCGGCGACCTCGTCTGGCTGCACGGCGTCAGTGTCGGCGAGACCCTGTCGCTGCTGCCCGTCGTCGAACGGTTCCGCGCCAGTCGACCCGACCTGACCGTCCTCGTCACCTCCGGCACTCTCACCTCGGCCGATCTGCTGGCCCGCCGCCTGCCGCCCGGCGTCATCCACCAGTTCGCCCCGGTCGATGGTCCCGCCGCCGTGAGCGCCTTCCTCGACCACTGGCGGCCCGCCCTGGGGGTCTTCGTCGAGAGCGAACTCTGGCCCAATCTGATCCTCGCCGCCCGTGACCGGTCCATCCCCCTCGCCCTCGTCAGCGCGCGGATCACGGAGAAGACCGCCGCCGGCTGGGCCCGGTTCCCGGCCTCCGCCCGGACCATGCTGGGGGCCTTCGACGTCGTCATGCCCCAGGACGGGACGTCCGCCCGTCGGCTCCATGCCCTCGGCTCCCGGATCGACGGCGAGGTCAATCTCAAGCTGTCGGGTGCGCCCCTGCCCCACGACACCGCCGCCTTCACCGCCCTCAGCGCCGCGATCGGCGACCGGCCGGTGATCGTCGCCGCCTCGACCCATGAGGGTGAGGAACAGGCCATCGTCCGCGCGCTCGACCCCCTGGCCGACCGCCTGTGTCTGATCCTCGTGCCCCGCCATCCCGACCGCGGGCCGGCGATCGCTGCCGATCTGATACGCGAGGGTTACAGTATCACGCTCCGGTCGCGCGGGGGCCTCCCCGGCAGCGGGGCCGATATCCACATCGCCGATACCCTCGGCGAGCTGGGCCTCTACCTGCGTCTGGCCGATGTCGTCGTCATGGGCGGGTCTTTCGGCTCCTGCCTCGGCGTCGAGCCATGGGGCGGGCACAATCCGCTGGAGCCCGCCCGTCTCGCCCGCCCCGCCGTCACCGGCCCGGACGCCGCCAACTGGCAGGCGGTGACCGCCGCGCTCGTCTCGGCCGGAGGCCTGGTCCAGGTGCGAACGCCCGCCGACCTGCCCGCCGTGATCGCCCGCCTGCTGGATGATCCCGCCGGCGCGCGCCTCATGGGCGAGCGCGCCCGCGCCGCCGCCGCCGACGCGGGGGCCGGGCTGGAGCGCCTGTGGACCGCCCTGCAGCCCTTGCTGCCGCCTGCTCCACGAGCCCGCCGCCGATGAAACTCTCGACCCCCCGCTGGTGGTATGAGCGCCACGGCCGCCACGGTCGCGTCGCCCGGACCCTGCTCCGGCCGGTCTCGTGGCTCTGGGCTGCGGCCACCGCACGCCGCATCGCCCGCGCCGGGCCCGTCGACGTCGGCATCCCCATCATCTCCATCGGCAACCTGACCGTCGGCGGCTCCGGCAAGACGCCTGTGGCGCGCGAGGTCCTGCGCCTGCTCCGCCAGCCGGGTATCGAGGCCCACGGCCTGTCGCGCGGTTATGGCGGGCGGCTGGAGGGTCCGCTGCGGGTCGATCCCGCCACCCACGACGCCGGCGGCGTCGGCGACGAGCCCCTGATGCTGGCCGGGAACGCCCCCGTCTGGATCGCCCGCGACCGGGTCGCCGGGGCCCGGGCTGCGGTCGCGGGCGGCGCGCAGGCCCTCGTGCTCGACGACGCCCACCAGAACCCCGCCCTGCAGAAGACCCTCAGCCTGATCGTCGTCGATGGCGAGACCCGCGAAGACGAATGGCCCTTCGGCGACGGCTCGGTCTTCCCTTCAGGCCCCATGCGCGAACCCTTGGCCGCCGGTCTGGCCCGGGCCGACGCGGTGGTGGTGCTGCTGCCCGCCGATGCGCCCGACGCCGACCTCGAACTGCTGGCCCTGTTCGGGACCCTGCCGACCTTCATCGCCCGGCTGGAGCCCGCCGGCCCGCCGCCGGCCGGCCCCCAGGTCGGCTTCGCCGGCATTGCCAAGCCGTGGAAGGTCGAGCGTGCGCTGAAGGCGGCCGGCTGTGACCTCGTCGACTTCGCCCCCTTCCCCGATCACGCGGCCTACAGCCCCCGCGATCTCGCCTTCCTCGCCGACCGCGCCGCCGTCTTCGACGCCGGCCTGGTCACCACAGAGAAGGACTGGGTCCGCCTGCCTTCCGACTGGCGGACCCGCATCGCCGCCTGGCCTGTCGTCGCCCGCTTCGAGGACGAGACGGGGTTTGCGGCCCTTCTGGCTCAGTCGGCCCGGTAGACCACCCCGCCCTTCATCACGAAGGCCATATCCTCCAGCACGGTCACATTCGTCAGCGGATCGCCCTCGACCGCCACCAGATCAGCCGGCATGCCCGGCGCGATCCGGCCTGCCTCGGCGGCGATCTGCAGATGCTCTGCCGCCACGACGGTCGCCGACTGGATGGCCTCCAGCGGCGTCATCCCCGCCGCGACCAGCAGGGCGAACTCCTGGGCATTGTCGCCGTGGGCCGAAACGCCCGAATCCGTCCCGAAGGCGATGCGCACATCGCCCGCATGGGCCCGTGCGGCCATGTCGAGCATCTTGGGCCCCGCCTCCAGCGCCTTGGCGGTCTGGGCGGGGGTGAAGAAATTCTCCGGGCTTGCCGCCACCCGCGCGACGAAGTCTCCCGCCAGCAGGGTTGGCACCAGATAGACTCCCTCGCGCCGGAACAGCCGCAGCGACTCGTCATCCAGATAGGTGCCGTGCTCGATCGAGTCGCCGCCGGCGCGGAGGAAGGCATTGATCCCGTCTGCCCCGTGCGCATGCGCCGTAACCTGCCGCCCCATCCGGTGACCCACCTCGACAATGGCGGCCAGCTCGGCCTCGGTGAATTGCTGCGCCAGACCGGCCGCCGTGTTCGACAGCACCCCGCCGGTGGCCGTGATCTTGATGATGTCGGCTCCGGACCGCACCTGGGTCCGGACTGCCCGCATGCAATCCTCGGGTCCCGAGCAGACACTCTCCGACGACAGCACGTGCAGGATATCCTCACGATAGCCGTTGGCGTCGCCATGACCGCCATGGATCGACACCGATGACCCCGAGGCCAGAACCCGGGGCCCGACCACATCGCCGCGCCGGATCCCGTCGCGCAGGGCGAACACCGCATCATTGGACCCGCCCAGATCCGCGACCGTGGTAAAGCCCGCCATCAGGGTCTTGCGCGCATAGCCGGCCCCGACCATGGCGCTGTCCGCCGCGTCCCGCATGACCGCATCCAGCCGCCCGGTCGGGCTCTGTTGCGAGGTCAGATGCACATGGCTGTCGATCAGACCCGGCAGGACGAAGGAGTCGCGCAGGTCGACCACCCGCCCCTCGCCGACGAAGCCGTCGCGGATTTCCGTCACCTGGTTCCCGACGATCACGAGAGTTTTATCGCGCAGCACAACACCGCTCGCCGGGTCCGCCAGAAGCCGCCCCGCCTGGACGAATGTGGTTTCTCCGTTCGCGGGTAAAGCCTGTGAGGCGGGGCCCTGCTGCGCCAGCGAAGGCCCCGCGGCGGCCAGTACGGCGGCGACCGCCAAAGCAACGAACTTCATAAACCTCTCCCTGATACAATGGCTTCACCATACGCCTCGCGGCTTCGCGGCCAAGCCTCGGCTTGAACCGGCGGTGCGATTTATGAAACAAGCCGGGACATCGGCATAACCGCTACGAGGACGTCGCATGCGGCTATCGAGACGGGGTTTGATTCTGGGGGGTTCGGCGGTGCTCGCCGGCTGTGCTTCGGCACCGAAACCCATGCCCATGGTTCTGGCGGCGACGAGCCTGCCACCCGTCGGTCCCCTGCCCCAGGTCACGGCACCGCCACTGGATCCCGCCCGGCTGGTGCGCCCCGAACTGATGGGCCGGGCCATGGCGGCCCTCGACGTGCATCACAACCGCATTGCCCTGCGCGACCGGATGTACCTCGTCGATTTCGAGAAATTCTCGGGCGAGGAGCGACTGTTCGAGGTCGACCTGATCGGCGGCCGCGTCACCGCCTTCCGCACCACCCACGGCCGGGGTTCGGACCCCGCGCATTCAGGCTTCGCCCGCAGCTTCTCAAACACCCCGGACAGCTACATGTCGTCGGTCGGGGCTTACGCCACCGCGGGCACCGGTTGGGGCCCGCAACAGGGGCCCAATGTCCTGCTGGACGGGCTCGACTATTCGAACAATCTGGCCCGCGATCGCGCCATCATCGTCCACGGGGCCGACTATGCGAACCCCGACTTCCTCGCGCGCGAGGGCAAACTGGGCCGCAGCTACGGCTGTTTCTCCACGGCCCACACCGACCTGCCGATGCTGCGCGAGCGCATGGGCGAGGGCCGCCTGCTGTTCGCCTGGGCCTGACGCTCCCTCGGGGCGTCCGACAGGACGTCTGCGCCGTCAGTCCCGCTCCAGCGCGCGCCAGCCGATGTCCGTGCGGTTGAACCCGCCGGGCCAGTCGATCTTGCGCACGGCCGCATAGGCGCGGTCCCGCGCCTCGACGATATCCGTCCCCTCGGCGCAGACACTCAGCACCCGGCCGCCTGCGGCCACGAGGGTGCCGTCGTCGCGCCGCGCGGTCCCGGCGTGGAAGACCTGCACATGGGGGCCGAAATCCTGGTCCGCCCCGCGGATGATCGAGCCCTCGATCGGGCTGTCGGGATAGCCCCGCGCCGCCATAACCACGCAGACCACTGTTTCCGGCCTGAACTCGGGGGGCGGCAGGCGGGACACGTCGCCGCGCGCGCAGGCCAGCAGATAGGGCACGATGTCCCCCGCCATCCGCATCATCAGCACCTGGCACTCCGGATCGCCGAAGCGGGCGTTGAACTCCACCACCCTGGGGCCTTCGGGAGTGGCCATCAGCCCGGCGTAGAGCACACCGCGATAGGGCGCGCCCTCTGCGGCCATGGCTCTGAGCGTTGGCTGCACGATGTCCCGGTCAGCCGCCGTGACCAGGGCCTCGTTGAAGACCGGGGCCGGCGAATAGGCTCCCATCCCACCGGTGTTGGGACCCAGATCGCCGTCGAAGGCCCGCTTGTGGTCCTGGGCCCCGCCGAACAGAACCGCCCGCTGCCCGTCGCACAGGGCGAACAGCGAGCCCTCCTCGCCCTCCATGAATTCCTCGATGACGACGCGGGCACCGGCGGCCCCGAACCGGCCGCCCAGCATCCGCTCGATCTCGGCCTCGGCGTCGCGCCGGTCCGGGCTAATGGCCACGCCCTTGCCCGCCGCCAGTCCGTCGGCCTTGATCACATAGGGCGGCCGGAAAACATCCAGCGCGGCCTTGGCGTCCGCGACCCGGTCATAGACGCCGTAGTGCGCTGTCGGGATCTCGTGCCGCGCCAGAAAGGCCTTGGAAAACGCCTTGGACGTCTCCAGCTGCGCGGCCTTGGCGCTGGGGCCGAAACAGGGAATGGCCGCCGCGACCAGCAAATCGGCCAGCCCCGCCTGCAGCGCGACCTCCGGACCGACCACGACCAGCCCGACCTTCAGCTCCCGGGCCAGCCGCGCCAGACCCGGGGCGTCGTCGGCGCGCACGTCCGGGATACAGTCCGCGACCTTCGCGATCCCGGGATTGCCGGGCGCGCAGAACAGCCGGTCGACCAGCGGCGACTGTCGCATTTTCCAGGCGAGAGCGTGTTCGCGCGCCCCCGATCCGACGAGCAGGATATCCATGCCCGCGCAATGACCGCGCACCGGCCCGCGGTCAAGCCGTGGGCCGTCAGCAGTGTCAGCCCGCAGGGCCCTCGAAGGCCGGCAGGGCCTGAAGCTCGCTCTGCGTCAGGGCGGTTGTCACATCGACATCGTCCTCCCGCCGGACCGACGTCACGGCGTCGATCGGGACAACGACATCCAGATCAAGGCCGGCAAGACCCACCACCATGCCGGTGACCTGCCCGGCCGAATCAAGAACGAGGCTCTCCACCTCACCGAGTTGGGTGAATTCCGGCGCGGGCGAAACCAGATCTGCGTCCTCCAGCTGTTCGCGCGTCATGCCCAGCGCCAGGGCGGTCGAGGTCGTGGCCGTCTGCGCGGCGGTGTCGCTGACCTCGACAGGGGCCGAACCGGAGGCCACCTCGACCGCAGCCGGCTCCGGGTCGCCACAGGCGGCGACGCCCAGCAGGCAGATGGACAGGGCGGACAGCATGAGACGAGTCACGGGCAGGCTCCTCAGAGAACAGCAAAAAGTGTGTAGGCCAGTGCCGCCGCCAGCAGGATCAGCAGCACGATGACCCACAGGCCGACGGCCGGGGTCTGACTGCGACGCGACAGGTCGCGTTCGCGCGGATCGGGCGTGTCGTCGTGGCGGGGTTCAGGGGCGGGCACCCCCTGACAACGGGGGCGGGCCGTGGCCGTTCCCCAACCCGGGACCAAAGACTACAGTGCCCCGATGACCGACGACTATGTCTTTGCCGGACCCGCCGAGCCTGAACCGGCCGCCGCCCCACGCGATAACAATCCGCCGCTGTCCATTTCGGAGCTGTCCCAGGCCCTCAAGCGCACGCTGGAGGATCGCTTCGGCCATGTCCGGCTCCGCGGCGAGATTTCCAAGGTCAACCGCCACGCCTCGGGCCACATCTATCTGACGCTCAAGGACGACCGGTCCGCGATCGACGGCGTGGTGTGGAAGGGCTCCGCCCGCGGCCTCGGCGTCCAGCCGGAAACCGGTCTCGAGGTGATCGTCACCGGCAAGATCACCTCCTACCCGGCCCGGTCCTCCTACCAGATCGTGATCGAATCGATGGAGGCCGCCGGGGCCGGGGCCCTGCTGGCCCAGCTCGAAAAGCTGAAACTCAGGCTGGGGGGCGAGGGCCTGTTCGATCCGGCGCGCAAGCGCCCCCTCCCCCTCTACCCGCGCACCATAGGGGTGATCACCAGCCCGACCGGCGCGGTCATCCGCGACATCCTGCACCGTCTCGCGGAGCGCTGGCCCTGTCGCGTCATTGTCTGGCCGGTGGTGGTCCAGGGCGACGCCGCCTGCGGCCAGGTCTCGACCGCCATCCGGGGATTCGACGCCATGACACCGGGGGGGGCCATCCCCCGCCCCGACCTGCTGATCGTCGCGCGCGGCGGCGGCTCGGTCGAGGATCTGTGGTGTTTCAATGACGAGGGCCTGGCCCGGACCGTCGCCGCGGCGCAGATCCCCATCATCTCGGCCGTCGGGCACGAGACCGACACCACCCTGATCGATTTCGTCTCTGACCGCCGCGCCCCCACCCCGACCGGAGCGGCCGAACTGGCCACACCCGTGCTGGCCGACCTGCGCGCCTTCGTCACCGATCTGGAGCGTCGGCTCGACCGCGCCGGGGCCCGGCTGCTGGAAGACCGCCGTGTGCGCCTGCGTGCCGTCGCCCGCGGCCTTCCCGCCCGCCCCGAGGAGCTGGTCGCCCCGGCCCAGCAGCGCCTCGACCACGCCGCCAGCCGGCTGGCGTCAGGCCTGACGCGGAACACCGACCTGCACCACCGCCGCCTCGTCGGCGTCAGCGGCCGTTTCTCCCCGGCTCTGCTGGACCGCGCCCTCGAGCAGCGACAGGCCGCGCTCGAGAGCCGCGCGACCCGTCTCGTCGCGGCCCTCGGGACCCATGCAGCGGCCCATGAGCGGAGGCTGTTGCGGGTCGCCGGCCGCCTGACCCTCGATCCGATCCACCGCCGGCTCGACCAGCGCGCGTCCCGGCTGGACGGGCTGACGGCCCGTCTCGAAAGACCCGTTCCCCAGTCTCTGGAGCGCGCGACGGTCCGCCTCGCCGCCCTCGCCCGCGCGCTGGCAACCCTCGACCCCGGACGGCCGAAGCCCGGCTTCGCCCGGATCGATGACGAGACCGGTGCCATGATCGCGTCCGCCGCCGGACTGGCTCCCGGACAGGCTGTGACCCTGGTGTTCCCCGACGGCTCCCGCGGTGCCCGGATCGAGGGGGACGGCGCGGCGCGGCCGAAGCCGACAGCAAGGCCCAGAGTGGCCCCAATCGCCCAGGGTGATCTGTTCTAGCGGTTCGTCTGCCGCTATCCTGCCGCCATGACCCCAGTCCCCTCCCCCGCCACGCTCCACTACGGCGACGGCGAGTTCGCCGTGCTCAAGCCCGGCCCCTTCGTCCTGTGCGCCGTGAGCGGCCGCGGGATCCCGCTGGAGACCCTGCGCTACTGGTCGGCGGAGCGCCAGGAGGCCTATGCCGGCCCCGAGGAAGCCCTGTCCCGGCTGGTCGAGGGGTGATCGCGTCCCGGCGGACCCTGCTCCTCGGGGCCGGAGCCGTATCGCTCGCCGCCCCGGCCCGGGCCTTCGGGTCCGATGCCGATCTCGCCCTGACCGGCCGTCTCGTCCAGGGCGGCTTCGCCATGGGCCGTACCTGGCCCCGGGCCCTTGTCTTCGTGGATGGCGAGGCCCTGACCACAGCCTCTGACAGCGGCCTGTTCGTGGTCGGTTTCGACCGCGACGCGCCTCCCCGCGTGTCGGTGGAGGCCCGCGACGGCCCACGGCGCGCGCAGCGCAGCCTCGACATCGCTCCGGGGACCTTCACCACCACCCGCATCGACGGCCTGCCGCCCTCGACCGTCACGCCGACAGCCCCCGCCCTGCTGGCCCGCATCCGGCGGGAAGCCGTGCTGAAGGCTGAAGGCTTCGCCAGCCGCATCGATGCGGACCATTTCGCCGCCGGCTTCATCTGGCCGCTGGAGACGTACCGCGTCAGCAGCCGCTGGGGCGCGCAACGGGTCCTGAACGGCACCCCCGCACGCCCCCATTACGGTATCGATCTGGCCGCGCCGGCCGGGACCCCGATCCGCGCGCCGGCCGACGGCCTGGTCACATTCGCCCGCACCGGCCTGCATTTCGAGGGCGGGCTGACGCTCATCGATCATGGCCAGGGGCTGATCACCGCCTATCTGCACCAGTCGCGCATAGACGTGCTGCCGGACCAGCGAATCCGCCGCGGCGAGGTGATCGGCCGCATCGGCAGCACCGGCCGGGCGACCGGTCCGCATCTGTGCTGGCGCATGAAATGGCGCGACCGCCAGCTCGATCCCTCGCTGATGATAGGACACTCCGCTCCGGAAACCGGTTACCGCGCCGGTTGACCGTCGGTTGACCGCCGAAGCGGCATGGACCCGCCGCGGCTTTGGACCTATTGTGGGGGACCTGACCGCCGGGGAGGCGGTGTCAGCCCACCGCCATCCATGACCGCCCTGCAATCGCTCCAAATCCTGCTGGCGGACGACAACCAGCATATGCGGACCATCACGGCCGCCATCCTGCAGTCCGCCGGGATCCGTCACATCCGTGAGGTGTCGGACGGGGCCATGGCGCTCGACGCCGTGCGCCAGAACCCGGTGGATCTGGCCATCGTCGATTTCAACATGTTCCCGCTGGACGGGGTCGAGTTCACCCGGCTGATCCGCAACAGTCCGGACAGCGCCAACCCCTATCTGCCCATCATCATGATGACCGGCCATTCCGAGCGTGCCCGCGTGACCGAGGCGCGCGACGCCGGCGTGACCGAGTTTGTGGTGAAGCCCATCACCGCCAAGGCGGTGTTCGACCGGATCCAGGCCGTGATCATGCGTCCCCGGGCCTTTGTGAAGACCGACGACTATTTCGGCCCGGACCGGCGCCGGTCGCAGTCACCGACCTGGGACGGCCCGCGTCGCCGCGCCAGCGATCAGCGCGTGGGTGTGGGCGTGGGCGTGGCCGTCGACACGGGCGGCAAGGGCCTGGGATCCAGCGCGGCATAGACCCGGTCGGGCCACCGCTTGTGGACCCAGAACCAGTCGACCGGGGCTTCGCGCACCCGGTCCTCGATGAAGCGGGTGATGGCCTGCACGCCCCGGGCGATGTCCGCCGCGCGGTCGCCGGTCGGGACGAGGGCGATCGGCTCGTACACCGTAACGCGGAACCGCACGCCCGGCAGTCTCACCACCGACATGGGCTGGAGCACCGTACCGAACCGCAGCGCCAGCCGGCTGGGGCCCGGCGCGGCATTGACCGGTTGCCCGAAGAACAGCACCTCGGGCCCTTCCGAGAATTTCTGGTCATTCATCAGGGCCACGCTCTCGCCGCGCGCCATGCCCGCCAGCAGCTCACGCGCGCCGTCGCCGCCCTTGGGCGCGAACAGTTTGACCCCGTAACGCGCCCGCGCCGCCCGGATCTGGGCGTCGACATAGGGGTTGTTCGCCGCGCGATAGGTGATCTGCGAAGGAATGCCCGAGTTGACGATCGTCTGACCCAGGCACTCGATATTGGCGAAATGGCCGCCCACGAACACGACCGGCCGCCCCGACAGCCGGATGGCCTCCAGCCGCTCGGCGCCGACCACCTCGATCCGCTCCTGGGCGGCCAGACGATCCATAACGGCCGTTTCGGCGAACGTCCGTCCAGTCTGCTCCCACTGGTCGACCGCCAGACGCTCGCGTTCGGCCGGATCCATGTCCGGAAAGGCGATCCGCAGGTTCCTGCGCACCGTCCGATGCGTCCCCGTGCGCGGCCCCAGCGTCCGCAGCAGCCAGCCCCCCAGAGCCGACGCCCGCTCGACGCCGAGCAACCGCATCAGCCCGACGAACCCCGCGAACGCCGCCGCTTCCAGCCGCCAGATCAGGTCCTGCTTCCAACTGGCCGTCATGCTACCTCCCGCTCCGTCATCCTCGGACTTGATCCGAGGATCGGACTGTCAGCAGTCCAGACCAGGAGGGGTCGCAGGCAATGTCTGTGCGCCTTGTCTTCTCATCAGACCCGGCGCGTCCGATCCTCCGATCAAGTCGGAGGATGACGGCTTGAAAACAGCCGTCACCAGGCAATCGTCAGCCCGCCGTCCACCACCAGGGTCTGGCCGTTCACATAGGAGCCCGCCTTCGCGCACAGATAGACGGCCGTGCCCGCGATCTCGTCCGGCTGGCCGATCCGCTTCATCGGATTGGGTTCGACCGTCACCTTCAGCACCTCCTCATTTTCCCACAGATAGCGGGCAAAATCGGTCTGGATCAGGCCGGGCGCGATACAGTTGACACGCACGTTGGACGGACCCCACTCCACCGCCAGATTGCGCGCCAGTTGCATGTCGGCCGCCTTGGAGACGTTGTAGGCCCCGATCAGGGCATTGCCGCGCAGGCCGCCGATGGACGAGATGATGACGATCGCCCCGTCCTTCCGCTCCAGCATCTGGGGCGCAACCAGCTGGGTCAGCCAGTGATTGGCCAGCACATTGTTGTGGAAGATCTTCTCGAACTGCTCGTCGGCGATGCCCGCCATCGGTCCGGCATAGGGGTTGGACGCGGCGTTGCAGACCAGGATGTCGATCTGGCCGAAGGCGGCGTTGGTCTCGTCCACCAGCCGCTGCAGGTCGTCCTTCGATCCGATATTGGCCGGGATCGCGATCGCCCGCCCCTCTCCAAAACGGCCGTTGATCTCGGCCGCCACCTCGTCGCACGGCCCGGCCTTGCGAGAGGAGATCACCACCCGCGCCCCATGCTCGGCCATCCGTTCCGCGATCGCCTTGCCGATGCCCCGTGACGAGCCGGTGATGACCGCGACCTTGCCGGTCAGATCGAACAGTTCCATGCGTATCCCCTGATATCGGTGCGCTTTGTTGTCGTGCACCCTAGCTGTTTGGCCCTGATACCCCGATACTCGGCCGATTCCATCCGGGAAGACGGACCAAGCCGTTCCCATGCGTGCACTGACCAACGGTTTTCTGTTCTTCGGCTACGTCTTCCTCGCGATGACGGTCGGCGCCTTCCTGTGGCGCGCCGGCCTCGGCATGGGAGCTGGCGTCGCCGCCACTTTCGGCGTGCTCGGCGTGCTGGCCGCGGCCCACGCCCTCGTCACCGGCCTCAATGAACGCAAGGCCCTGCGCACCGAAATCGCAGGCGTGCGCGAGGCCCATCGCCTGCTGGCCGACGCCATGGAGCAGACCCAGAGCGCGCTGGGAGACCTGGCCACCGCCATCGAGGCCGGGGCCCTGACCCGCACCGAGGAGCTGACCGGCGAGGTCCGCATGCTGGAGGACCTGATCCAGCAGATGAGCGTCTCCATCGACCAGCGCCTCTCCGTCACCCCCATGGTCGCTCCCGACAGCGTCGAGGCGCGTCGCCATCATCAGTCCAACCTGCTGCTGAAGACGGTCCATGAAGCGCTCAGCGAGAACCGCGCCGACCTCTATCTCCAGCCCGTCGTGACCCTGCCCCAGCGCCGCACGGTCTTCTACGAGAGCTTCACCCGCCTGCGCGATTCGACCGACCGGGTCATGATGCCGGCCGAGTATCTGTCCATCGCCGAGGGCGAGGGTCTGGTCCCGGCGATCGACAATCTGCTCTTGTTCCGCTGCGCCCAGATCGTGCGCCGGCTGGCGCGCCAGGACCGCAAGGTCGGTGTCTTCTGCAACGTCGCCCTCTCGTCCCTCGGCGACGAGACCTTCTTCCCCCAGTTCCTCGCCTTCCTGTCCGAGAACCGTGACCTGAAGGACGCCCTCATCTTTGAACTGGGACAGGCCACCTTCGACGCCCGCGGCGCCGTCGAGGCCCGCAACATGGCCAAGCTGGCCGACCTCGGCTTCCGCTTCTCCATCGACAAGGTCCAGACGCTGGATCTGGATTTCAACGACCTGCAGCGGTCGGACGTTCGCTTCGTCAAGGTGGCGGCGGACCTGCTGATCGAACAGCTTCTCGACCTCGACGGCGGCTCGCCGATCCCGTCCCTGCGCGACATCCAGGCCGCCGACTTCGCCCAACTGACCCGCCGCTACGGTATCGAGGTCATCGCGGAAAAGTGCGAGAGCGAGCGCCAGATCGTCGACATCCTCGAGCTCGACATCGCCATGGCCCAGGGCCACCTGTTCGGCGAGCCCCGGGCCATCAAGGAAGCCGTGCTGGCCGAAACCGACCCGCCCGCCGACTTCGTCCGCTCCACGCTGATCTCGGCCGAGAAGCGGCGGCGCTACGGCTGACGGCTCAGGTCGCGGGCGGCGTCACCTTCGTCGCGGTGGCTGTCGCAGTCCGGGGCGCGATCCGCCAGACGGTGTTCGACAGATCGTCCGCCACCAGCAGGATGCGACGCACCGGATCGAAGGTCACGCCGACCGGCCTGCCGCGCGCCTGTCCATCGTCCGTCAGGAAGCCGGTCGCGAAATCCACCGGCGGCCCGCTGGGCTGGCCGCTCGCGAACGGCACCCAGACCACCTTGTAGCCGGACAGATCCGACCGGTTCCAGCTGCCGTGCTCGCCGATGAAGGCCCCCTGGGTGAAGGCTCCGCCGAAGCCGCCTTCGGTCGCGAACGACAGACCCAGCGCCGCGACGTGGGAGCCCAGGGCGTAGTCCGGCGCAATGGCCCGGGCTACCCGTTCAGGGTCCTGCGGCCGCACGCGCGGATCGACATTCTGGCCCCAGTAGCTGTGTGGCCAGCCGTAGAAGGCGCCCTCGCGCACCGAAGTCAGATAGTCGGGGACCAGCTGCGGCCCGATCTCGTCGCGCTCATTGACCACGGCCCAGAGGGCGCTGGTCTGCGGCTCGATGGCCAGGGCCGTCGGGTTGCGGATGCCCGTCGCCACCGTCCGGCGTGCGCCGGTCTCGCGATCGATGGCCCAGACCACCGCCCGTTCCTCCTCGACCGCCAGACCCCGCTCGCCGATGTTGGAGTTGGAGCCGATGCCGACATACAGGGTCTGGCCGTCCGCGCTGGCGGTCAGGGACTTGGTCCAGTGATGATTGATCCGGGACGGAAGCTTGGTCAGTTCCTCGCCGGCCGCCGTGATCCGGGTCTGGCCCGGTTGATAGGTGAAGCGCAGCAGGGCGTCCTGGTTGGCGACGTAGAGCGCGCCGTCCACGAAGGCCAACCCATAGGGGGCGTTCAGATTGTCGATGAAGACGGTCCGGGTTTCGGGCACGCCGTCATTGTCGGCGTCGCGCAGCAGGGTGATGCGGTTGCCGCTCTCGACCTGGGTGTTGCCCTTCTTCTTGATGGCCCCGGCGATCACATCCTTGGGCCGCAGCGCGGGTGCCCCGCCGCCCCGGCCTTCGGCGATCAGGATGTCCCCATTGGGCAGAACCAGCATCTGGCGGGGGATCTGCAGGTCGGTGGCCATGGCCGTGACGGTGAACCCGTCCGGCACGGTGGGCAGCTGATCGCCCCAGCCGGTGGGCTCCGCAATCTTCATCGACGGCACCAGGGTCTGGCTCACGTCCGGCAGGTCGGGGTTGGCCCCGGTCTGGTTCAGCCCCGGGTCGCTGCGTCCGCAGGCCGTCAGCACCAGAAGCAGGGCCGTGGCCCCCATCAGGGAACGGATCATCGGGCCACCTCCCGGGTCGTCAGGCCCGTATGCAGGATAATGCCGGCCGCAAGCGCCAGCAGGGTACAGAGGATGGACAGGATCAGCCCCATGGCTCCGACCGAGCTCCAGGCGTCCTGGCTGTGTTTGAAGGCGTTGATCAGCCCCAGCACCCACATGACGGCCAGAACCGCGAAATAGGCGATCCGCCCGTCGCGCCGCTCACCGCGGAATCCCAGCACCAGCGACACCAGCGCCCACGCCGCGACCAGGCCTCCGAACACCAGGGCGAAGGTGATCAGCCAGGCCGAGAAATTGGTCCACTGGATCTGCGCCGTCCGCAGATAGGCGATGTCGGCGATCAAGGCCCCGCTGAACAGGGCGATGGGGAAGCCCAGCAATATGGCGTGCAGCGCGTGCGCGCCCGCTCTCGGCGAGGGCCGTGCGATGGCCATGATGGCCTCCTTTGATAAACCGGTAGTCTGAACAAGCCCTGCGGCCGGCTTTGGTTTCATCAAGGGCAGGCTGCCACCGGGGGATGCGTCAGCCGACCGCCATGACCAGACAGGTCGAGGTCGCCGTCGCATAGAGCTTCCCGTCCAGCCCCCGCAGGTCCGCCTCGGCGAACCCCGCCCGACCGCCCATCTGGACGATCCGGCCCTCAGCCCGCACCGGCACGCCCTCGGTCAGGGCGCGGTGGAACACCGTCTTGATCTCCAGCGTCGTATAGGCCTGCCCCGGCCGCAGCATCGAATGCACCGCACAGGCACAGGCCGAGTCCAGCAGCGTCGCCATCCACCCGCCGTGCACCGTACCGATGGGATTGTAGACCGCCCGCGTCGGCGTGCCCTCGAACACCACCCGCCCGGTCTCGACCTCCACCAGCCGGTAGTCGAGCGTCCGCGCGATTGGCGCCGCATTGTCCTCGCCCTGGAACGCCAGCCGCAGCTGTTCGACCCCGGACAGGTGGGTGAGCGAGAGAATACTGGTCATAGGCGCCACGCCTCCCCCGTCGGGGGAGGCCTATCGACTCACAGGCCCGGGAGCTTGAACCCGCCGTCGCGGCGCGGCTGGATCACGATCGTGCTCTGCGACCCGGTCAGGGCCTGCAGCCGCGCCGCCTCGGAGGCCGCATCAATCGTCACCGCGCCCTGGGCCGTCTGCGTCACGGTCGGGGCCTGGGTCGAGGCGTCGCCGCGCCGCCAGAACAGGATCCGGTCGGCGAAACTCTGTTCCTTGTGCGCGAGATCACCGAACTCGTCGTCAATCACATAGCGGGCCAGCGGATCGGCCCGGTCGGCCCCGGCGGCTGTGACCAGGGCCACTTCGCCCGGCGTGCGGGTGATCGCCTGACGCTGACCCAGCAGGATCTGGCGGGCCGCGCTCTCGGGGGCCAGTTCCTGCGGCCGCGGCTGGCCGGGCGCGGGCGGCCGCAGGCCGTACTCCGGCGGCACCGTCAGCGGCGCGGTCGAGACGGTGACGAACTCGTCCGGCACCACCTTGGTCAGGCCGATGGACTGCCGCAGGCCACCACAGGCCGTCAGGGCGAGGGCGGACACGGCGACGAGGGAAACGGTCAGAAGGCGCATGGTTCGGTTCGGCTCCGGCGCAGTCGGTCGCGCAGTCGAGAACAGGGAAAGAGCGGGTGATTACGCCTTTTCGTTGGCCGCGCCAACGCCGGCCTTGCGCTCGGACCTCAGGCTGTCGAGAATCAGCAGGACCACGCCCACCGTGATCGCGCTGTCGGCGACATTGAACACCCAGGGGAAAAGGCCGGTCCCCGAGAAGTCGATGAAGTCGACGACGTAGCCGTACTGGATCCGGTCGATGGCATTGCCGATGGCCCCGCCGATGACCAGACCGATGGCCGTGACCAGCGTGCGCCGCTCGGCCTGCAGCGCCCACCACGCCAGCGCCCCCGCGACCAGGACGGAGAACACGCTCAGCACCCAGCGGGCCTCTCCGCCGCCGAACAGGCCGAAACTCACGCCCGTGTTCTCGATATAGGTGAAGTTCAGGATCGGCGGGGCGACCGGCACCCGTCCAACCTCGCGCAGGTCCAGCCCGTTCAGTATCCACGCCTTGGTCAGCTGGTCCAGCACGATGATGACGAGGGCGAAGCCATAGGCCGCCCAGGCGATACGGGGGATTTTCATGCGCGTCCGGTTAGCAGGCGCGGGCCATCCCGCCAACGGCCGTCCGCCCTTTCCCCGCCCGCCGGCGCCGGGGTAAGAGCGCCCATGACCCTGCCTCACGCCCTCCCCGGCCTGTCCGCCGTCGCCGCCGACTATGACATCCTGCTCTGCGATGTCTGGGGCGTCATCCACAACGGCCGCGAAAGCTGGCCCGAGGCCTGCGACGCCCTGACCCGGTTCAACACCGGCGGCGGCCACGTCGTGCTCATCTCCAACTCACCCCGCCCCGCCTCGGACGTCATCGCCCAGCTCGATGCCCTCGGCGTGCCCCGCGACAGCTGGCGCGCCTTCGTCACCTCCGGCGACGCCACCCGGGCCGAGTTGGCGAAACGCGCGCCCGGCCCGGCCTGGATCATCGGCCCGGACCGCGACCGCACCCTCTACGAAGGCCTGACTCTCGACCGGGCGACCGGGGCCGCCGACGCCGCCTTCCTCTCCGTGACCGGTATGGTCGACGACGAGACGGAGACGCCCGAGGACTACCGCGTCCCGCTGGCCACCGCAGCGGCCCGCGACCTCGAACTGATCTGCGCCAATCCCGACCGCGTGGTGCAGCGCGGCGACCGTATCATCTACTGCGGCGGCTCCCTCGCCGACCTTTACGAATCGCTGGGCGGTCGCGTGATCATGGCCGGCAAGCCCTTCGGCCCGATCTACGCCCTCGCCCTGACCGAGGCGGAGCGGCTGCTCGGCCGCCCCGTCGACCGATCCCGGGTCCTGTGCATCGGCGACGGAGTCGTGACGGACGTGCTGGGGGCCAACCGCCAGGCGCTGGACTGCCTCTTCATCGCCCAGGGCATCCACGGCGACGCCGCCCGGGGCGAGGACGGCCGGATCGACCCCGCCCGCGCCGCCGCCCTCCTGACCGCCGAGACCGCCCATGCCCGATACGCTTCACTGGAGCTGAGGTGGTGAGGCCACAGGATGCGGCCGCCGCTGATTTGCACTAGACTGATCGCATGAACAGTCTTCAGGCGATCGACATCCTGAACGCCCACCGTGCCGAACTTCAACGTCGCGGCGTGGCACACGCTGCTGTATTCGGATCGACCGTCCGCGCGGAAAACCGGCCTGACAGCGATCTCGATTTGCTGGTCGATATCGACCCGGCGGCCAACATCGGGGTCTATGAGTACGTGGCCCTCACCCGCTTTATCGGTCAGCTTTTCCCTGTTCCCGTGGATATCGCCAACCGGGCGACCCTCCAGCCCCACGTTCGCCCCTCCGCCGAACGTGATGCGGTCTATGCTTTCTGACCGGTCATTGCGGGCGTTGGCCGCAATCGAACTCCATGCGGTCGAGGCGCAACTGTTTTTGAGAGGGGTGGATCGGGAGACTTTTCGGAGTGATCGAAAATCGTTCCACGCCGTCACAAGGTGCCTTGAGATCATCAGCGAAGCGACCCGACGCCTCCCCGACGAACTGAAGCGCCGGTATCCCCACCTGCCATGGCGGGACATCGCAGACGCCGGCAATGTCTATCGGCACGACTACGACAATGTGGCCGCTGATTTCGTCCATCGGACCGTGACCCACGATCTGAACGCGATCCTCGACATGGCGCGTGCCGAACGATCTGGTCTCGACTGAACGCCACGTCCGGAGTGCTATCGCCAAATCACACCCGCCCCGCTAACACCGGCCAATGATCACCGGACCACACCCCTCGGGCGGCTATATCCTTGAAGAGCTTTCGGCCGGCATGGTGGCGGTCAAGGACGTCACCGTGACCGAGGACCGCATCGAGGCCTTCGCGGAAGCCTCCGACGACTTCAACCCGGTGCATATGGACGAGGCCTTTGCCGCGAAGACCGCCTATCGCGGCCGCATCGCCCACGGCCTGCTTAGCGCCTCCTTCGGCTCGGCCGTCGTCGGCACCATCCTGCCCGGCGCGGGGGCCATCTATCTGTCGCAGAGCCTCGCCTTCCACAAGCCGGTGCGGATCGGCGACGTCGTGACCGCCCGGATCACGGTCGCCGCCGTCGACCCCGAAACGGCCCGCGTCACCCTGCGCACCGAAGGCTATGTCGACGGCGACATGATCATGGAGGGCGAGGCCCTCGTCCGCGTGCCCCGTCGTCGCCGGCCTGCCCGGGACTGATCGGACCGCCGTGTCTGTCTCCATCGTCACCGGCTGGCGCGACCTCTCCCCGGCCCAGCGCGGAGCCGCCGCCGCTCTCGGGGCCTTCGACGGGGTCCATCGCGGCCATCAGGCCGTCATCGCCGCTGCCCGCACGGTCGCCGACCGCCTCGCCGCCCCCCTCGCCCTCGTCAGTTTCGAGCCCCATCCGCGGCGCTGGTTCCAGCCCGACGCTGCGCCCTTCCGCCTGATGACCCCCGGCCAGATGGCCCGGGCGCTGGAACCGCTGGGCGTGGACCGCCTGCATCTGCTGCCGTTCGACGCCGAGATGGCGGCCATGTCGCATGAGACCTTCGCCCGGGAGGTGCTGTGCGCCGGTCTGGGCCTGAAACACGCCGCGGTCGGTTTCGACTTCACCTATGGCAAGGGCCGCACCGGCTCTCCCGACGCCCTCGCCCGCGCCGGTCAGGACCTCGGCTTCAGCGTCTCGCTCACCGGCCGGGTGGATGATCCGGACGGGCTGAAACTGTCCTCCAGCGCGGTGCGCGAGGCGCTCGCCGCCGGTGACATGGCCCGCGCCGCCCGCATCCTCGGCCGCCCCTTCGCGCTGGAGGGCGAGGTCATCCACGGGGACAAGCGCGGTCGCACCATCGGCGTACCCACCGCCAATGTCGCGCTCGGCGACTATATGCGCCCGGCCTACGGCGTCTATGCCACCCGCACCCACCTGCCCGACGGCCGGATCCTCGACGGCGTCGCCAATCTGGGCGTCCGACCCATGTTCGAGACCGTCGACCCGATGCTGGAGGTCTGGCTGTTCGACTTCGAGGGCGATCTGTACGGCCAGACCGTCGAGACGGACCTGATCGCCCGCCTGCGCGGCGAGATGAAACTGGACGGTCTCGAGGCCCTGAAAGCGCAGATTGACGCCGACGCGGCGGCAGCGCGGGCGGCGCTCGCCGCCACCCGCTGAATCTCAGCCCGCCGCCTCGGCCACCGCCATCAGTGTGTCGTGCAGCGAGACGCCATCATCGACGATGTCATCCACCTTCCAGTTGCCGCCCTCACGCACCAGCTTCAGCTCCATCCGCTTCGCTTGCCCTGCATTGGTAAAGGCGACATTGGCCTCGGCCGCGTTGGCGTCGGCCTGGGCCACAGCGAGCGCCGTCACGACGAACTCGCCCTGGTCTTGGCAGCCACAGAACGGATTGTAGTTCAGGGTCGGCACCTCGCCGTTCGCCGCCCGCACATCGGCCCCGATCAGGGCGTTCATGGTGCGCGAGAACATGGGATCCCGCCCCGGGGCCGGCGGTTCGCCCTTCGGCCCGCCATTGACGAACTCGGCATAGATGGCCCGCACGAACGGCTCCGGCCCTTCGGCGGCGGCGGCATAGACCGCCTCGCGCGAGCCGGGCTCGGCCGCCGCCGCAACCGGCGCCGAAGCCGGCTCGCCGGCCTCCTCCGCTCCGGAACAGCCCGTCAGACCCAGCAGGGCGCAGGCCCCGGCCACCACCATCATCCGCATGATCACCCCCTCGCGAAATGCTCCCGCCCAGGTTAGCCGAACGCGCCGCTTTTCCCAGCCCCCGCGCCCTGATAGGACCTGTTCATGGACGCGCGCCGGATCATTCCGATCGAGATTAGCCGCCCGGCGTAGTGCTGACGGGGTTTGATCGCCCTCGCCTGCGCCGGGATTTCCAGCTGACCTCACCCGACGCCCCCGACCGATTTGCCCGAGACCAAACGCATGGCCGACGACGCCCCCACACCCGATTCCTCCGCCACACGCGATTATCGCGAGACCGTCTTCCTGCCCGAGACGCCCTTTCCCATGCGCGGCGGCCTGCCCCAGAAAGAGCCCCTGATCATCGAGCAGTGGGGCGATCTGTATGCGACCCTGCGCGCGACCCGTCAGGCCGAGGGCGCACCGCTGTACGTGCTTCACGACGGCCCCCCCTACGCCAACGGCGACATCCACATCGGCCATGCGCTGAACAAGACGCTTAAGGATTTCGTGGTCCGCAGCCGCTTCCTGCTGGGCTTTGACGTCGACTACGTCCCCGGCTGGGACTGCCACGGCCTGCCGATCGAGTGGAAGATCGAGGAACGATACCGCGCCGAGGGCAAGCGCAAGGACGAGGTCTCCAAGGCCGAGTTCCGCGCCGCCTGCCGCACCTATGCCCAGGGCTGGATCGAGGTGCAGAAAGAGCAGTTCAAACGCCTGGGCATCACCGGCGACTGGGACAACCGCTACGCCACCATGGACTATTCGGCCGAGGCCGCCATCGTCCGCGAATTCCACAAGTTCAAGAACTCGGGCCAGCTGTACCGCGGCTCCAAGCCCGTGATGTGGAGCCCGGTCGAGCGCACCGCCCTGGCCGACGCCGAGATCGAATATCACGATCACGTCTCGCCCACGATCTGGGTCAAATTCCCGGTCATCGCCGCCACCGACGACCACCCCGACGACCTGCTCGCCTTCCGTCTCCAGACGCCCGCCGTGGTCATCTGGACCACCACGCCCTGGACCATCCCGGCCAATCGGGCGATCAGCTTCGGCCCCGAGATCGCCTATGGCCTGTATGAGGTCCAGTCGATGGAACAGGGGCTGGAGTTCCAGCCCTGGGCCAAACCCGGCGACCGGCTGATCCTCGCCGACAAACTGGCTGAGGAGGTGTTCAAGGCCGCGAAGATTGCGACCTGGACGCGCCTGGACGACCTTGACCCCTCCGGCCTCGTCTGCGCCCACCCGCTCGCCGAGCTGGACGACGGCTTCCGCTTCAACGTCCCCCTGCTGGACGGCGACCACGTCACTGACGACGCCGGGACCGGCTTCGTCCACACCGCCCCCGGTCACGGGGCCGACGACTATGAGGTCTGGAAGGCCCACGGCCATCACGAAGTCCCCGACACCGTCGATCCGGACGGGGCCTACTACCCCTCCGTCCCCCTGTTCGCCGGCCTCAAGGTGCTGGAGACCGAGGGCAAGAAGACCGGCAAGTTTGGCAGCGCCAACCCCGCCGTGATCGAGAAGCTGATCGAGGCCGGCACTCTTCTGGCCCGCGGCCGGCTGGAGCATTCCTATCCGCACTCGTGGCGCTCCAAGGCCCCGGTCATCTTCCGCAACACGCCCCAGTGGTTCATCCGCATGGACAAGGCGCTGGATCACGCCGACGGCGCGACCCTGCGCGAGACGGCGCTCACCGCCATCGACCAGACCGACTTCCACCCCGCTGCCGGCAAGAACCGTATCCGCTCGATGGTCGAGGGCCGCCCCGACTGGCTGATCAGCCGCCAGCGCGCCTGGGGCACGCCGCTGGCCATGTTCGTCGACAAACACACCGGCCACCCGCTGCACGATCCCGAGGTCGATGCCCGCATCGTCGCCGCGATCGAGGCCGGGGGTGCCGACGCCTGGTACACGAAGCCGGACTCGGACTTCCTCGGCCTGCACGACCCGGCCAGTTACGAGAAGATCGAGGACATCCTCGACGTCTGGTTCGACTCCGGCTGCACCCACGCCTTCGCCCTCGAGACGCGCGACCCGGCCCACGGCTACACCGGCGACCGCCCCAGCCACTGGCCGGCCAACCTCTATCTCGAAGGCTCGGACCAGCATCGCGGCTGGTTCCAGTCCAACCTGCTCGAAGGCTCCGGCACCCGCGGCCGCGCCCCCTATGACGCTGTCCTGACCCACGGCTTCACCCAGGACGAGAACGGGGAGAAGATGTCCAAGTCGCGGGGCAACACCACCGACCCCGCCGTCGTCATCAAGGAATCCGGTGCCGACATCCTGCGCCTGTGGGTCGCCCTGGTGGACTATGCCGAGGACCAGAGGATCGGCAAACAGATCCTCCAGACCACGGTCGACGCCTATCGCAAGCTGCGCAACACCGTCCGCTACCTGCTGGGGGCCCTGGCCGATTTCGACGAGGCCGAGCGCGTCGACTACGCCGACATGCCGCCGCTGGAGCGGTTCATCCTGCACCGGCTGTGGGAGCTCGATCTCCAGGTGCGCGGGGCCTATGACACCTACCGCTTCCAGGACGTGGTCCGCCCGGTGCTGGAGTTCTGCGCCGGCGACCTGTCGGCCCTGTATTTCGACATCCGCAAGGATAGCCTCTACTGCGACCGCCCCGATGCGGTCCGCCGTCGCGCCGCCCGCACCGTGATGCACGAGGTCTTCCTGCGCCTCACCGCCTGGCTGGCCCCCCTGACCCCCTTCACCATGGAAGAGGCCTGGACGACGCGGTATCCGGAGGGCGGCACAAACTGCGCCCGTGTGATCCCCGAGACTCCCGCCGACTGGCGCAACCCGGACGAGGCGGCGCGGTGGGCGAAGGTGCAGTCGGTGCTGGAAGTCGTCAACGACGCCCTGGAAGGAGCCCGGCGCGACAAGGTCATCGGCGGGGCGCTGGACGCCTGGCCGACCGTCACCGGTCCGGCCGGAGCCTTCGACGCCTTCGCCGATCTCGACCCCGCGGAGGTCTTCCGGACCTCCGGGGCGGCGCTGGCCGAGGGCGGCGAGGCGGTGACGGTCACCATCGCCCTCGCCGACCACCCGAAATGCGCCCGCTCATGGCGCCGCGTCCCCGACGTCGGCTCCGACCCCGCCTACCCCGACCTCAGCGCCCGCGACGCCGACGCGGTGCGCTGGTGGGACAGCCACGGCGCCTAAGCCCTTCCCCCGCTTGCGGGGGAAAGCCATCCGTCTTCGGCCGCAGGCCGAACAGGACGGATGGGGGAATTGTCCTGTCGGAGGTCGGCCAAGAAGGACAAGACTTCCCCCATCGGCCCTGGTCTCGCTTCGCTCGACGACGGGCCGCTTTCCCCCGCGAAGCGCGGGGGAAGGGCTTTGTCCTCCCCCTCTTGCCCCCCGCCGCGAACCATCGCTAACTCCGTGGTCATGGCCCATGCCCGCCCCGACAGTCTTGAAGCGGCGCTGGCCCGGGTCTTTGAGGACCAGAACACCAGGGCCAGCTGGTTCGCCCTGACGGGCGGGGAACTCCTGTTCGCCGCCGGCGACGCCCCCGACAGCCTGTATCTGCTGCGCTCCGGCCGGCTCGGCGTCTTCCGCCAGGACACCGGTCAGCCGCCCCGCTTCCTCGGCGTCGTCAAGCCGGGCGAGCCCGTCGGCGAGATGGCCCTGATCGCCGGCAGTCCCCATTCCGCCAGCGTGGTCGCCCTGCGCGACTCCGAGATCCTCGCCCTGCCCGCCGAGGCCTTCTTCGAGGCCGTCCGGACCCAGCCCGACGTCATGATCGAACTGTCGCGCCTGATGCTGCATCGCGCCCGGGAGCGCGCGCCCGGGAGCGCGCGCCCGGCGTGACCGAGCCCAGCGTCTTTGGTTTCGTCTCGGTCCGGGGCCGGCCGATCCGCGCCTTCGTGGAACGGGTGGCGGCCGAGATCACCGGCCAGGGCTTTTCCTGCCAGATCATCGACCATTCGGCCCTGTCGTCGGTCACGGACTGGTTCTCCCGCATGGAGGACACCCACGACTATGTCCTCTATGTCGCCGAGCGGGACGAGCCCTCCTGGGCCAGTCTGTGCGCCCGCCAGGTCGACCGGCTGTTCATTGTCGGCGATGCCCTGAACACCCCGCCGCAGACAGTGCCGACCCTCACTGCCCACGGACTGGAGCAGTTCACCGATCTGATCCTGCTGCGGGATCCGCGCATGCCCTGCCCGGCCAATACCGCCGTCTGGATCGACGTGGTCAACCCGGGCCGCTGGTTCCACGCCATGGAGGGGGACGCCCGCGACGCGGCGCGGATCGCCCGGGTCGTCACCGGAACGGCCGTGGGGCTGGTCCTGTCGGGCGGCGGGGCCCGCGCCTATGCCCATATCGGCGCGGTCCGGGCCCTCCACGAGGCCGGCATCCGGTTCGACTTCCTCGGCGGGTCCTCGATGGGGGCCGTCATCGCGGCGGGGCCGGCCCTGAACTGGTCCGACGATGAGCTGGACGCCCGCATCCGCCGCGCCTTCGTTCGCTCCGATCCCCTGTCCGACCTCGCCTTTCCCATGATCGCCATGACCCGCGCCCGCAAGGTCGCCCGTCTGCTGGAAGAGGCCTATGGCGACATCGACATCGCCGACATGCCCCTGCCCTTCTTCGCCGTCTCGTCGAACCTGACGACCGGCCGGATCGAGGTGCACCGCCGCGGTCTTCTGCGCCGCGCCATCCGGGCCTCCATCTCCATTCCCGGCGTCATGCCCCCGGTGGTGATCAACGGCCAGGTGCTGGTCGACGGTGCCGTGATCAAGAACTTCCCCACCGACGTCATGCGCCAGCTCAACACCGGCCCCATCGTCGGCGTCGACATGTCCCAGATGCGCGGCGTCGATCCGCAGGCGCTGGAGAATCCGCCGTCCTGGTGGCGCTGGATCGCCTCGGGCGCGTGGAAGAAGGGCCCACCGATCGTTTCGGTGCTGATGCGCGCCGCGACCATCACCAGCGACGCGGACATGGACAACTCCCGCGCGGACGCGGACCTGCTGATCCTGCCGATGCCCGAGGGCTCCGATATCCGGGACTGGAAGACCTATGAGCCGGTTGTGACCTCAGGCCGGGCCGCCGCGCTCGAGGCCCTTGAAGCGCTGGATCATCCGGTGGCGGACCTGGTCCGCCGCCGCCCGGCTCCGGCAGACGCCGTCCCGGCCAGAGCCCGGCCCCGGACGGCTACGGCCTGAAAGCGCCGGCCACTGCGCGGCGGTGCGTTCGGATGAGGATGGTACCGCCTCTCAGGCTTGAACTGAGGACCTCCGGTTCCACAAACCGGCGCTCTAACCAACTGAGCTAAGGCGGCGCAACAACCCCTCATCACCCCCGGTCGATCCAGGATCGGGCCGGGGACGGGTGAGGCGAGGCGCGTGTCTAGCGGGTGGCCGGGGTCCGATCAAGACCGCCGTGGCCCCTGCGACGCCTCCTCGGCAAGAAAAACGCCCCGGAGGTTTCCCTCCGGGGCGCTGATCATTCGCCGTGACTCCGGCCTACTGGAGACGGAAGCGGACGGTGAAGTTGACGCGACCGCCGACGGCGACCCCGTCCACCGAGCGAGGAGACAGCCGCGCACTGCGTGTGGCGCGGATGGCCGCCTGGGCAAAGCCGGCACCCGAGGGGCTCTCCGACACGACGTTACAGTCGGTCATCGAACCATTCGGCTGGACGGCGCAGTTCAGGGTCACCGTTCCCTCCTCGACGTTCCGCTGGGCGGCACGATCGGGGAACTCTGGCGCGGGCTGACGGGCCCACGACGGGTTGGTGATCACCGGCGGACGAACCGGAGCCGGCGGCGCAGGCGGAGGCGGCGGACCGGGGACGATCACGGGCGGGCCCGTATATTCGACGCGGTCTTCCTTCTTCGTCGGCTCGATCGGCAGGGTCACCGGCGGAGGCGGTGCCTGGGTGTTCACCACCGGCTCACGCACCTGAAGCTTGGGCGGGGGCGGGGTGTCCGGCGGCGGCGGAGGCGGCGGCGGAGGCGGCGGCGGCGGGATCGGTTCAACGATCTCGACCTCAACGGCCTCGTCCGAATACTCCATCATCTTCAGTTCGAAGCGGCTCTTCTGAAGAAAGAAGATCATGACCGCGAACAGGATCGTCACAACCACCAGGGCGATCAACCATACGACAGGTGATGCGCCCATGAAGCCCTTGCTACGGGGCGGGTCATAGCGACTGCGGTGATATTCAACGGGTGTGTCTGACATCTGTGACTCCCCTAGATCGGCGCGTTGTCTTCGCCGACCAGGGCGACGGAGTAGAAGCCGTTGTCCTGCAGCGCGTTCATGACCTGCATAAAGTCACCATACCGGACCTGCTGGTCCCCGCGGATGAAGATACGCTCTTCCTCCGGGTTGCGGGTCCGGATCAAACGCCGCAGGTCGTCCCCGAGCTCTTCGGGGCTGCTGCGTCCGTCGCCGATGAAGACGTCGCCATCGCTCTGGATGGAGATGAACACCGGCTTGGGCGGATTCTCCTGCGGCGGGGCCACGGCGGTCGGCAGCTTCACCTCGATCGACACGGTGGCCAGCGGAGCCGCCACCATGAAGATGATGAGGAGAACCAGCATGATATCAACGAAAGGCGTGACGTTGATATCGCTCTGCTGCTCGACGTTATACTTGCCGCCGCCGCCACCGGAAAGTTTGGCGGCCATCCGTCTTACGCTCCCTTGTCGAGTTGACGCGAGATGGCGTTGATCAGTTCGGCGTTGAAGCCGTCAGAGCGGGTGCCATATGCCGAGATGCGCGTGTTGAAGAAGTTGTAGAAGATAACCGCCGGGATAGCGGCGAACAGGCCGATACCGGTGGCGAGCAGGGCCTCGGCGATGCCGGGGGCCACAACGGCCAGGTTGGTCGTGTTGGACTGGGCGATACCGATGAACGAGTTCATGATCCCGTAAACGGTACCGAACAGACCCACGAACGGGCCGGTCGAACCGGTCGAGGCGAGGAACTGCTGACCACCCGACAGACGGGCGGCGAGACCGGCCTGAACCGCGGCGACAGCCTGCTGGGCGCGGCCCAGCGACGAGTCGCGATGCTCGCCGTTGACCGACAGGCCGGCCTGACGCGAAAGCTCGACTTCCTCGGTGGCGGCAGCCGCCATGTCGGCCAGCGGGTTACCGTCCCACTCATCCGAGGTCGCGACCCGACGCATGTCGGCGATGGTGCGCGTGCCGCGGAAGGCTTCGAGGAACCGGTCGGTCTTGCTGTTCAGCGTGCCGAACTCGAGCAGTTTGATGATCAGGATCACCCAGGTGAAGATCGAAGCCAGAAGCAGGCCGATCATCACGATCTTAACGACGATGCCCGAGTCCATGAACATGGAGATCGGGGTGATGTCGCCGCTGTGGCCACCGCTGATCGCCTCACCGACGCTCTCGGGATCGGCCACGTCGGCCGGGGCGGCGACAGGCGCGGGGGCTGCAGCCGCGGCGTCTGCCGGGGCAGCGGCGGGGGCGGGGGCGGCGTCCGGGGTCTGCGCCAGAGCCGGCGAGCCTGCCATCAGGACGGCAGCGCCGGCCAGGGCGAGGAGAAGATTGGTCTTGTTCATGTGTCGCCAGTTCCTGCTTTTTTGGTCTGACTCGTGGAACCCTGGAAACGCAACGCGTCAGCACGCTGCATTCCCTGATGAAATCGGTTGTGTCCCGCCGGCTGGCCGGATTGGCCAACGGCGAAACGCCTTCTGTCGCATCCGGTTGCCCAAGGGCCCCATCGGCGAGTTGGTCGAAGCCTTCCGGACACAGTCCGGCGGGCGTTCGGCCGCTCACGCAAAGAAAGCGGTCAAGCTCCTTTGGCGAACCGATACCAGAGCGTCAAGGCCGCAGAGGTGCTTTTCGCCCTTGGGGCGAGCGTCGGGTGCAAAACCGCGCAATGTCTTACCACTGCTGCATTCCAGCGTTAGGTTAACGACCCCCGCGCGAACGCGAACTCGAACTTGTCTGAGTTAAGGGGGAGTGGTGCCTGGGGGCGGATTCGAACCACCGACACGCGGATTTTCAATCCGCTGCTCTACCAACTGAGCTACCCAGGCGCAGGCGCCGGAACGCGAGAGCGGGGTCTATAGGCGAGCCGAAACGGGGTGTCCAGCGGGGATCAGTCGTCACCTTCCGGATCGGCATCGGGGACGGCCTCGTCGGTCTCCGGCAGCACATAGGCCCCGACCAGCCAGCGCTGCAGATCCACGTCGGCACATCGTTTGGAACAGAAGGGCTTGTAGGCCTCGACCGTCGGATTTCGGCGACAGATGGGACAGGTGGCCAAGGGTCTCAATCCTCCGAAATCACAAAACGCCCGGGGACCAGACCCGGATCCGGCCGGATGGCCGCGCGCGGCCCCAGCCGGGCGGCAAGGGCGGCAGCCAGTGCCGCCGTCTCCGGCGCGCAGTGGGCGAAGAGCCGCGGCGCGCGGGTATCGGACAACAGGGCCAGCCGGAGGTGACGCACCACGTCGAACGCCAGGGTGTCGGGCGTCCGCCGGCCCGCGCCGTCGTTCAACACCTCCTCGACCGGCCGGCGCCGCCACGGCAACGCCAGCTGCAGCAGACCGAACCGGCTCAGCGGCCCGACGGCCGCCCCGTCGCCGGCGAACGCCGCCTTCGCCAGACCCGAGACCCCGGCGGGGTCCAGCGCGGTTCCGACCAGGTCGACCGCGACCAGCCCGCCCCAGCCCTTCAGCCGGATCAGCCGCGCCGCCTGCTCCAGCCCCCGGCGATTCGCCTCGGCCCGACCCCTGCGGGCGTCGCGACCCGGCTGCGCGGCATAGTCGATATCCACCGCGATCAGCGCCCGGGTGCGCTGGACCGCCAGATCCAGCGCCCACTCCGGAAACACGTCGCCCATCGCCAGGGCCGCCTCCTCCGCCTCAAGGCTGGCCCGGATCGCCTCCATGCCGGTAATGAACGCGATCCCGGGTGCCAGCCGGCCCAGCTGTTCGGCGACGGACGGGCCGGGCGCGATCAGCCGGGCTGGCCCGTCCCCCGGCCCGATCCGGCGCAGGGCCGCCCCCTTGGCCTCCCGCGGCTCGGCCGTCACCTCGACGGTCATCAACTCGCCGGTCCGCGCCGTCTCGCCCTTGCCCAGCGGCAGGAAACCGGCCGGCCCGCCGTCGCCCATGTCGATGAAGGCGGCGCGAAACGCGGGCGCGGCCTCGATCACCCGCCCCACGACGCAAGCCCCCAGACATTGGGTCGGCGGCGTATCCTCGCGCTGGATGATCAGCCGCTCGAACCGGCCGTCCCGTGCGATCACGCCCCGGACCTCCCCGGGACTGTCGTCCAGGAAGACCTCGATCCCGCTCACGGCCGGATCGGCGCCGCGCGCCAGCCGGCCCCCGCCAGCAGATTGACCGTCTCCGGCAGGGGCAGGCCCATGACCGCCGGATGGCTGCCGATGATCTTCAGCACGAAGGCCGCCGCCGGCCCCTGGATGCCATAGCCCCCGGCCTTGCCGCGCCAGTCCCCCCCGGCGACATAGGTCGCGATCTCAGGGTCGGACAGCCGTTTGAACGCGACCCGGGTCTCGACGCAGCGATGCGTGACCCGCTCCCCCGCGGCGACGGCCACGGCGGTGAAAACGCGGTGGTTCCGCCCTGACAGCAGACGCAGGAACCGCTCGGCCTCGGCGGCGTCCGCCGGCTTCTCCAGCAGCCGACGCCCGACCGCCACCACCGTATCGGCGGCCAGAACCACCGCCCCGGGCGTCTGCGCGGACACGGCCTGCGCCTTGGTCCGCGCCAGCCGCACGGCCAGACGCGGCGGCGTCTCGTCCTTCAGCGGGCTCTCGTCGATGTCGGCGGGCAGGATGTGATCGGGCGTTATCCCGATCAGCGCCAGCAGTTCGATGCGGCGCGGGCTGGCCGAGGCCAGCACGAGGTCGGGTCGCGGCACGCGAACCTTACTTGAAGCGATAGGTGATGCGGCCCTTGGTCAGGTCATAGGGCGTCATCTCGACCAGCACCTTGTCTCCGGCCAGGACGCGGATGCGGTTCTTGCGCATCTTGCCGGCGGTATGGGCAATGATCTCGTGGTCGTTCTCGAGCGTCACCCGGAAGGTGGCGTTCGGCAGCAGTTCGCTGACGGTGCCGGGAAACTCGAGCAGTTCTTCCTTAGCCATGCGGCCTCTCGCGCCCTGTGAATACAATCAAGGCCCGCGCCGGACGAAAGCGCGAGCCACAGGAAGTCGGCGCTAATGCACGAGAAACGGCTCGAAGTCGAGCCGGGGTGGCGGGTGGCGGGTGGTTCGTGGCTCGACGGCTTGATGGAGGTCCTGCGGTCACCAGCCACCCGCCACCAACCACCAGCCACGGCTTCTACCCCCGCCGGTACAGCGCGCACACCAGGGTGAACAGCCGACGCGCCGTCTCGTGGTCGATGGCGACCTTGCCCTCCAGCCGCGCCTTCAGCAGTTCGGCCCCCTCGTTGTGCAGACCGCGCCGGCCCATGTCGACCGCCTCGATCTGGCTGGCCGACGACCCGCGCAGCGCCTCGTAATAGCTGTCGCAGATCATCAGATAGTCCTTCAGCACGCTCTTCAGCGGCGTCAGGCTCAGGGCATAGGTCTTCACGAAATCCGGCGCGGCGATGTCGAAGACCAGCCGGTTGTCCTGCAGCGACAGCTTCAGGTCATAGGGGCCCTGCCCGGCCCCCTCCGGCTCGAACGCATTCTTCTCGACCAGGTCGAAGATGGCCACGCGCCGCTCGTGCTCGATCTCGGCCGTGGCCGAGGGCAGGGTCGCCTCGTCCAGGGCCACGGACGCCAGTCTGTGATCGCTCATGACGGCTCTTCCGGCATATCGGGATGGGTCGGGGCCCGGCGGGCCGGCCAGCGGTCCGACAGGTCGGTCACTACGGCGTCGAGGCATTCGACATCCACCCTCAGATCGCCGCCCCCGGCGAACATCAGGATCACCCGCCCCCCCGGGGCCTCGCCCTCAATGAAGTGCAGCGCCAGCAGCTCCAGCGGCGTGTCCGGCAGCCGCGGCAGGCCCCGGCTCTTGACCGCCAGCACGTCGCCGAACTGCATCGCCGCGCGCACCCGGGTCCCGCCGCATTCCCAGCAGAACCGGCTCAGCGCGATCGTCAGCCGCCGCGCGCCCTTTTCCCAGACGATGTCGGCCGGCCTCAGGATCGCGTCCTGCAGCGCAGCCGAGATGATGGCCAGATCCTCGTCATCCTCGGCCAGCAGGCGAAGCGGCGCGGTGTTGCCGCCCTCGGCCGCGCGGATCGCCTCCTCCTCGCCGGGCTCGATCGCCTCAGTGCTCATCGCCCGGTCCCTCGACGGGCGGGCCCTTCACCCGCCGGATCTCCGCCCCGCACGCCCCCAGCTTCTCCTCCAGTCGCTCGAAGCCGCGATCCAGATGATAGACGCGACCGATGGTGGTATCCCCCTCGGCCACCAGGCCCGCGATCACCAGACTGACCGAGGCCCGCAGGTCGGTCGCCATCACCGGCGCGCCCTTCAGCCGCTCGACCCCCGTCACCCGCGCCTCACCCGCATGGACCGAGATATCGGCCCCCAGCCGCGCCAGTTCCGGCGCATGCATGAACCGGTTCTCGAAGATGTTCTCATGGATCACGCTGATCCCGTCCGCTGTGGTCATCAGGGTCATGAACTGCGCCTGCAGGTCGGTGGCGAAGCCCGGATAGACCTCGGTCGCCACATCCACCGCCTTCAGCCGTTGCGCCGGATCCCGCTTCACGATCACGCCGTCGTCCGTCGGGATGATCTCCACCCCCGCCGCGACCAGTCGGTCCGTCAGGGCCTCGATCAGCCCGGCCCGCCCGCGCGTCAGCCGCACCTCGCCCCCCGCCATGGCCACGGCGCAGGCATAGGAGCCCATCTCGATCCGGTCGGGAATCACCGACCACTCGCCGCCGGCCAGGGATGACACGCCCTCGATCACCAGGGTGTCGGTGTCGATCCCATCGATCTTCGCGCCCATCATGACCAGACACCGCGCCAGATCGCCGATCTCCGGCTCGCGCGCGGCGCGTTTGAGCACCGTGGTGCCCTGCGCCAGCACCGCCGCCATCAGGGTGTGCTCGGTCGCGCCCACCGAGACGAAGGGAAACTCGATCTCCGCCCCGCGCAGGCCCCTGGCAGTCGTGGCGGAGACATAGCCCTCCTCCAGCTCGATCGAGGCGCCCAGTCGGGTCAGGGCGTCGATATGCAGGTCCACCGGCCGTGCCCCGATGGTGCACCCTCCCGGCAGCGACACCTTGGCATGGCCTGTCCGTGCCAGCAGCGGACCCAGCACATTGAAACTGGCCCGCATCTGCCGCACCAGATCATAGGGCGCGAAGGTCGAGGTGATCGCGCGCGCGTCGAACAGGGTCTCCTGATCGACGCCATGCCCCGTCTCGGTGACGACGACCCCGAACTGCCGCAGCAGCCGGCCGAGGAACTCCGTGTCCGCCAGCCGGGGCATGTTCGTCAGGCGCAGGGGCTGGTCGGTCAGGATCGACGCCGCCATCAGCTTGATGGCGGAATTCTTGGCCCCGCTGACGGGGATCTCGCCACGAAGCGGGCCGTTGCCGTGAACCGTAATACTGTCCATGTCGTCCCTGACGTCCGCAGGGAGAATGGCCCGGCGAGCCGGCTATCTAGCCCGGCGGGGCACGGATGCGAAAGAGCCTTCCCTCTCCCGGCGGGAGAGGGCTTGAGCGCCCGGGAGCGAAGCGATCGGACTTGCGCGAAAGGGTGAGGGGCCGATGCGGGATTCGTCGGAAGGCGTCCCGGGGCAATGGTACGGCTGTCGCCGACTCACGGACCTATCCCTCACCCTTTCGGCTGGCGCATCGCTGCGCTCTGCGAGCCTCAAGCCCTCTCCCTCCGGGAGAGGGTAGGGAAATTCAGTTCTCCGACCGCCCCGTAGCCGGCCGGACGGCCTTGCGTCGACGCAGATTGTCCCGCAGCGCGCTGGCCAGACGTCGGGTCCGCTCGGCCTTGGCAACCTGTTCCGGGGTTTTCACCACCGCGACCGGATCGGCGGGCGCGGCAGGCACAGTCGACTCAGGCGGTTCGGTCATGCCCGCACTCAGCCCGGGGAAATCTTCAGGGGCAAGCGGATAATGGGGCTTCCCCCCCGGGATGGGAGTGGCTATACGGCCGCTTCCTCAGAACAGGCCGCCGTAGCTCAGTGGTAGAGCGCATCCTTGGTAAGGCTGAGGTCGTGGGTTCGATTCCCCCCGGCGGCACCATCTGAAATCCCTGCGGGGCCTGACGCTCCGGCTCAGGCCCCCGGTGGACCCACTCAGCGGTATTCGGGGTTGGGGTGATCGAATCGCTCCCCCTTGTCCCAGGCGCTCTTCTGGTTGCCATGGGCCGGAATCCCGCCGGCATCCTTCAGCAGACGCGCCATATGCATCAGGTTCCACGCCATGAAAGTGGTGTTGCGCTGGGTGAAATCATTGTCCAGGCCGACCTTGCCGTCGTCGCCGTAGGAGGCCCCCGGGCCCGCCTCGCCGATCCATCCGGCATCCGCTTGGGGCGGGATGACATAGCCGAGGTGCTGCAGCGAATAGAGGATGTTCATGGCGCAGTGTTTCATCCCGTCCTCATTGCCGGTGATGATGCAGCCGCCCACCCGGCCGTAGAAGGCCGACTGCCCCTTGTCGTTCAGCTCGCCGGAATAGCCGTACAGCCGCTCGATGACGCGGGTGCAGATCGATGATTTCTCGCCCAGCCAGATCGGCGTGCCGATCACCAGGATGTCGGCCGCCATCACCTGTTCCTGCACCGCCGGCCAGCCGTCGCTGTCCCAGCCGTGTTCGGTCATGTCGGGCTGGACGCCGGGCGGAATGTCCAGATCGGCGGCGCGCAGGGTCGAGGTCCTGACCCCCTGTTTCGCCATGATCGCGATCGCCACATCCATCAAGGTCTGGGTGTGGGAGGTCTCGCCGGAGCGTTTCAGGCTGGTATTGATGAACAGCGCGCTGAGGTCGGTGTAGGAAGTCATCCGGGTGGTCCTTTCCCTCGAAGAAGGCGTGTGCGTCCCCGGCCGATGCCGGAGCAGACACAACAACGCCCTCACCCCGGGCCGGTGTCAGCGGCCACCGGTCGCGGCCTGACCGTGCCGTTTCACGGAACCTTCTGTGGATCGGCGTCGGGCGAAAGACGCCGCGCGTTCCGGCGAACAGGCCCCGGGGCGGGTCAATCCCGGAGGGGTGGCGTCCGGTCGCGGCGATCCCGCTCCCGGTCCTCGCGGCTGCGGTAGCCCAGGCTGATCGACCGGCCCGACGCCGCACCATAGGCCGGGTCAGACCATCCGGAGCGCCCGAACGGGCTCACGCCATAGGCGTAACCCGGGTAGCCATAGGCCGGGAAACCGTCATAGCCGTACCCGTAGCCATAGCCGTTCTTCGTCTGGCTGTAGCTCAGATCCAGCCGGCCCCGCTCGCCGATCGGCAGCGACACGCCGACGGCGGTCGAGGAATAGTCGTTGGTGCCGATCGACCCGCTGACGAACCCGTGCATGCGGCGATCGTCGCCCGGGCCGATGTCCGCCGCGAACGGCTCGGCCTCGGGTGTCCGCGCCGAAAGCCAGCGATCGATCTGCTCCTCGGTGGTCAGGTCCTGGGCCGTCACCAGCCCGGCTCCGGCGGCGTCCGGCCGGGCGTCCGCGGTCGGGGCCACCGCGCCGACGATGACCGCCCCCGGGCCCTTCGGGGCCGTCGTCACCACGCCGTCGGGATCCCCGGCGGTGATCAGGGACATCAGGGCGAGGGCAATCAGCATGGGCGACACTCCGGACTGGCGATCATCCTAACCCGGAATGAGGCCGGACCGTGATGGCGCGACGCCACAGCCCTCACGCCACCCCGTCGCCGCGCCCCAGCGGATCCGGCAGCGGCCGCCCGGCCTCGACGAAGGTCAGGGCCACCGAATTGATACAGTAGCGCAGTCCCGTCGGCGGCGGCCCGTCGGGAAAGACATGACCCTGATGCCCGCCGCAGCGCGCGCACACGGTCTCTGTCCGGGTCATCCCGTACGACCGGTCGACGATGGCGGTGACATGGGCCTCATCCACCGGCGCGGTGAAACTGGGCCAGCCGGTGCCGCTCTCGAACTTGGTGGTCGCCCGGAACAGGGGCAGGCCGCACTGTCGGCAGACATAGACGCCCGCCCGTTTCTCGCCCAGCAGCACCCCACAGAACGGGGCCTCGGTGCCGTGCGACAGCAGGACGCGCCTCTCTTCGGCGCTCAGGTCCGCCTCAAGCGCGACGCGCTGCCCCTCGGACGGGGGGGTCAGGTCGAAGCCGGAGGCGGAATGCAGGGGATGGGTTTCGGTCATGTCGGTCATGCCACCCATGTGGGTGTGGAAACGACGCGACGCCAGTCACCTCTCCCTTCGCGCAGGCGAATGGGGAGGACAGTTCGGAGCGTCAGCGACGACCAGAAGGGGGCGACTCAAACGAAGGAAGGGGCGCCCGGTCAGACCGCATCGCCCCCTCCTGATCGCTTCGCGATCGGTCCTCCCCGTTCGCCTGCGCGAACGGAGAGGTGATGCCTGTTTCAGCCGCCGAACAGCGTCCCGACCCACGCCCGGACCGCCGTCTCGTCGGCCGGATTGCCGGTGTAGGCCAGGCCCTCGGCCGGGGTGAACGGCTGGTTGTTGCCGCGCTGGCGGCTGGTCCAGGCCTTGTGGCCATAGCTGAGGTCCGAATAGTTGGACGGCAGGCGCTCGACGGTCGGCTCGATGAAGATGGTGTCGGTGGCCGTCGTCGACCCGGCCAGCCGCACGTTCGGCAGGCGCGTCAGCAGATCCAGCGTGTCGAGGCAGCCGCCCGTGCAGCCCGCGTCGACCAGCACCACGACCGGCCCCTGGACCGGATTCGGCGCGCCCGTGTCGGCCACGGCGGCCCGGCCCGGCAGGGTGAAGGTCTGCTGACCCGCAGCGATTGCCGTATCGAAGGCGGCGACGATCTCCTGGGTCTGCTCGATCACCGGGGTCGATTCCTGCACGAAGCGCGGATCGGCCTGCATCCGACCCAGGGTGGCGGCGTACCAGTCGCGGTTGCCCTGGGTGGCGCGGTAGGTGATCTCGCCGGCCGCCGGCTGGCGGCTGACGGTGAACTCCGGCGTCCAGATGCGGTTGGCCAGGCCATAGCCGCGCGCGGTCGAGGTGTAGTTGGACGAACCGGCGGCGGCGCGCAGGTCCAGCACGAAGCCCTGCGGCCCGCGCAGCGCGGCGGCCTGGCTCTCGATCTGGCTGTTGAAGGCGTCCCAGCTGTCGCCGTCGGCGAAGGAATGCACATGCACCCACGGACGGCCGTCGACCGTCTCGATGGCCAGCGGAGTCGCCGGCGGCATATACACCGTGGCGCGATAGGCGGTCTCGAGGTCGCCGTCGGTCAGGGGCACGGGACGCAGCTCGACGTCGCGCGGGCGACCGCGTTCGCCACGCTGGAACTCGCAGGTCGAGGGGGTGCCGGCCGCGAAGGGGTTATTGCGGTTCCACAGCAGATAGGGCGCCGAGGTCACGCGACCGGCCTCGGTCTCCAGATTGCCTTCCCACTTGTCCAGCTTGCCGCGGGCATACTCCTCGATCGGCGTCAGGTTGCAGCTGACCACGATGTCCCCGACGCGCGGCGCGTTGCGGACGCCGGGCTTGACGTAGGTGACTTCATAGCGGCCGTTGCGCCAGCCCGTCGCCACCCCCGGCCAGCTGATGCCGAAATAGGGCCCAAGGCCCTCGAAGGTCGGACGGATCGAGATGTTGGAGTCGCGGAAACCCGCTCCGTAGTAGCGCATCAGATAGGCGTGGGCGTCGCCCGAATTGACCTGGCCGACCCGACCCTGCGCATCCGCCAGACCGGCATCGATCCAGCTGCGGAAAGTGTCGCCCGCGGCCCCCGGGACCACGGCCGCCGGGTGGTTGGCGCTCAGGGCGTCACGGGCGGCCTGCAGGTCGGTCTGGGCCAGCTGACGGAAGTCCTGGGCGGACGCCGCGCCCGCGACGAGCATGAGAGCAGACGCCGAGACGGCGGTCAGAAAACGGGTCATGGGAATACTCCAGGGCCGGGGACTGCAAAGGATCGGGGCGAGTTAAAGCCGATTAAGCCCGACCTTGCCAACCCGGAACGGCAACGATGTGGCGCTTCTCCCGGCGCCCGCGCCGCGCGGCGACCGTTTACAGGCCCCCGCACCCCGCCTACGGAACGCCCCATGTTCTCAAAAATCCTGATCGCCAACCGGGGCGAGATCGCCGTCCGGATCATCAAGACCGCCCGCCGCATGGGCATCGCCACCGTGGTGGTCCACTCCGACGCCGACGCCGGCTCGATGGCGGTCGAGATGGCGGATGAAGCCCTCCACATCGGCCCCTCCCCTGCGGCCGAGAGCTATCTGCTGCAGGACAGGATCGTCGAGGCGGTGCGGCGCAGCGGGGCTGAGGCCGTCCATCCCGGCTTCGGCTTCCTGTCGGAAAACCCCGTCTTCGCCCGCCGGCTGGAGGCCGAGGGCATCGCCTTCATCGGCCCCAATCCCCACGCCATCGAGGCCATGGGCGACAAGATCACGTCGAAGAAATTCGCCGCCGAGGCCGGGGTCTCGACCGTGCCCGGCTATATGGGCCTGATCGAATCCAACGCCCACGCCTTGCAGATCGCCAACGAGATCGGCTATCCGGTCATGATCAAGGCCTCGGCCGGCGGCGGCGGCAAGGGCATCCGCGTCGCCCATTCCGACGCCGACATGGCCGAGGGCTTTTCCGCCGTGAAGGCCGAGGCCCAGACCGCCTTCGGCGACGACCGCGTCTTCCTCGAGAAATTCATCATCGACCCGCGACACATCGAGATCCAGGTGCTGGGCGACAAACACGGCAATATCGTCTCCCTGTTCGACCGCGAATGCTCGATCCAGCGGCGCAACCAGAAGGTCATCGAGGAGGCCCCCTCCCCCTTGCTGGACGACGCCACCCGCAAGGCCATGTCCGAACAGGCCGTCGCCCTCGCCCGCGCGGTGAACTACGACTCGGCCGGCACGGTCGAATTCGTCGCCGGTCAGGACCGCAGCTTCTTCTTCCTCGAGATGAACACCCGGCTGCAGGTCGAACACCCCGTCACCGAGCTGATCACCGGCGTCGACCTGGTCGAACAGATGATCCGCTCCGCCGCCGGTGAGGCCCTGCCCTTCACGCAGGACCAGCTGGCCATCAACGGCTGGGCCATCGAGAGCCGGATCTATGCCGAGGATCCCTACCGCGGCTTCCTCCCCTCGATCGGCCGCCTCGTCCGCTACGACCAGCCGGAAGAAGGCGATCAGGGCACCTACACCGTGCGCAACGATTCGGGCGTCCGCGAGGGCGACGAGATCTCCATGTTCTACGACCCCATGATCGCCAAGCTGAACACCTGGGCCCCGACCCGTCTGGCCGCCATCGACGGCATGGCCCGGGCGCTGGAGGACACCCATCTGCAGGGCGTCGGCCACAACGTCCCCTTCCTCGCCGCCGTGATGGATCAGGACCGCTTCCGCTCCGGCCAGCTCTCGACCTCCTATATCAAGGACGAGTTCCCCGACGGCTTCAGGGGCGCGGCCCCTGACCGCCGCCGCCTCGACATCCTCATCGCGACCGCCGCGGCCATGAACGAGATCCTGACCGAACAGTCCGGCGATCCGTCCGACCGCACCGACTGGATCGTCCTCGTCGACCGCGACGCCCACGGCGTGTCGCTGGGCTATGACGAGGACGAGGCCCTGACGCTGGATCTGGCCGGCGAGGACCGCGCGCTCCAGCTCAGCGACATCGACTGGCACCCCGGCCTGCCCCAGTTCCGCGCCGTCCTCGACGAGATTCCCTACACCGCCGAGGTCGCCCGCATCGCCGACGGCTTCGCCATCCGCACCGGAGCGGTCAAGGCCCGCGTCCGCGTCCTCACCCCCCGCATGGCCGAGCTCTTCGCCCGCCTGCCCGAGAAACAGGCCGCCGATACCTCGAAACTGATCCAGTCCCCCATGCCCGGCCTCGTCGTCTCCATCGCCGTCGAAGTCGGTCAGGAGATCAAGGCCGGCGAGACCGTCGCCGTGATCGAGGCCATGAAGATGCAGAACATCCTGCGCGCCGACCGCGACGGCGTGGTCAAGGCTGTGGGCGCGAAGGCCGGCGACCCCGTCGCCGCCGACGACATTCTGGTGGAGTTCGGCTGACCCGCGGACCCGCCGCAGGTCCCGTCCTCAGCCGGCCGGGACGCGCGGCTGCAGGCGCACCGACTGGACCTTCATGCCGCGCACATCCTCGGCGACGAAGCGGACACCGTTGAACTCGATCACGTCGCCAATGGCCGGAAGTACGCCATTGATCGCCAGAAACAGGCCGGCGACCGTCGATACGTCCGGGTGTTCGACCGCGAAGCCGTAGTCTTCCTCGAGTTCGGCCAGGGTCACCTCGCCGTCCAGCAGCATGGAGCCGTCGGCCTGGGCCACGATCCAGCCGGCCCCGGCCCCGGTGTCGTCATCGATCAGGTCGGTGACCAGATCGTCCATGGTCACAAAGCCCAGCGTCCCGCCGAATTCATCGACCACCAGGGCCGCGTGCATGCGCTGCTTCTTGAACAGGGTCATCAGTTCGAACGCCGACATCCCCCCGGCCACCCGCGGCAGCGGTCGCAGGATGGTCTCTAGCTCGACCGATCCGCTGGCCAGCCGGTTGCGGATGAAGTCCTTCACATGCAGCACGCCCAGCGCGTCGTCGAGCGAGGCCCCGAACACCGGATAGCGTGACAGGCTGTGCTCGGTGATCAGATTGGCGATCTCGGCCGGACCGGCCGACCCGACCAGCGAGACCATCCGCGCCCGCGAGGTCATCAGCTCCTCGACGGTCCGGTCCTCCATCTCGAAAATGTTCGAGATCAGCCGCTTCTGGGCGTCGTCCAGCTGGCCGCTGGCGACGACCTCTTCCGTGGCGATCTCCAGTTCCTCGGAACTGTAGAGCATCGCGCTCCTGCCCGGATCCGGAATGCCCAGAAGACGCATCAGGGCGAAGGCGATCCGGTTCAGCAGGATCACCATCGGCCGGAACAGGACCGCAAACAGGCGCATCACCGGGTTCAGGCCGATGCTGACCTGCTCGGGCGACTGCAGCGCCATGGCCTTGGGGATCATCTCCCCGAACACGACATGCAGGAAGGTGATCCCGGCCAGGGCGATGGCGAACCCGACCGCATGGGACTGGTCATAGGACAGGCCCAGACCCTCGAGCGGTCCGTACAGCCAGCGCGCGACGGCCGGCTCGCCGTACATGCCCAGACCGATGCTCGCCAGGGTGATGCCCAGCTGGGCGACCGCGATATAGGAATCCTTGCCGGCGTTGCGGTCGAAGATGCGCAGCAGCCAGCGCGCCGCGCCACTGCCGTCCTCGGCCAGGGTCTGGAACCGGCTGCGGCGGGCACCGACCAGCGCGAACTCCGCCGCGACGAACACCCCGTTGACCAGCACCAGCAGCAGGATGGCGAGGATCGGTATGAGGACCTCGGTCATTCCGGGTCCCCTTCGGCGATGCGCTCGACCCGGACCCGCTGCACGGCATGGCCGTCCATGGCCTCGACGACCAGGTCGAACGGGCTGTCCTCGACGGTCATCCGGTCCCCGGCCACCGGCATCCGGCCCAGCTCGTGCCACACCAGTCCGCCGATCGTGTCGGCGCGGTCCTCCGGCAGGGCGAGGTCGTGCCGCTCCACCAGCATCGACACCCGGACATCGCCCCGCACGCTGAGGTGGGGGCCGACCCTGACCACCAGTTCCTCCTCATTGTCGAACTCGTCCTGGACCTCGCCGAACACCTCTTCCAGCGCATCCTCCAGCGTCACCAGCCCGGTGAAACTGCCATACTCATTGATGACCAGCGCGCTGCGCTGGCCCTCCGTCCGCAGCGTCTGCCACAGGCGCGGCACGGTCATCACATCGGCCACGATCAGGGGCTCGCGCATCACCGCCGCGACCGCCGCCTCGGGGGTCTTTTCATAGGCGGCGAACAGGGACCGCAGATGGACGATGCCCACCACGTCGTCCGCGGTCTCCCCGGTGACGGGAAAGCGGGAATAGGCCGTCTCCGCCACCCGCTTCAGCGCCGTCTCAACGGTCTCGTCGGCGCTGACCCGCACCATGCGCGTGCGGGGCGTCATGATCTCGCGCACAATGCGATTGTCGACGTTCAGGGCGCTGGACAGCATGTCGCGCTCATCGGCGTCGATCAGCCCGCCGGCGGCGCTCTCGCGGAACAACCCCTCGAGCTCGTCCGGGGAGTGGACATGCAGATGCCCGTGGGCGACGTTGATCCGGAACAGGCGCATCACTGCGAAGGCGGTGCCGTTGAACACGAAGATGAGCGGCCGGAAGACCACGAGGCTCAGCCGCATGGGCAGCAGCGTCGCCATCGACAGCTGCTCCGGATAGCGCAGGGCGACCGTCTTGGGCAGCAGTTCGCCCAGCACCACCTGGACCATCACCACCACCAGCAGGACAATGATCACGGCCGCGACCTGTCCGCCGATCGGCCCCAGCCACGGAGCCAGCAGCGGCGTCAGCTGGGCCTGGCCATAGGCCCCGGCAACCAGGCTGCTGAGGGTGATCCCGATCTGGCAGCCGGCCACATAGTGATCCAGCCTCGCCGGATCCTTCAGGATAAGCAAAAGCTTCGCCGCCGACCGGTTGCCCGCCTCGGCCTGTTCCTGCACGCGCGACTTGCGCGCGCCCACGGTGGCGAACTCTGCGGCCACATAGAGCGCATTCGCCGCCACCATGAACAGGATGACGCCGACAGGAATCAAATAGGAAAGGATGGCCGGACGCCTTGTGGATCGGGGGGAAGGGTCTCGTTATCAGCCGCACGGGCGGGCGACAATGACGAGGGGCACGGTCGGGGCACGCGGGATGAACCGCTAGCGCGGCCTGTCATGTCCCGGCATGCCCCTCGACGGATCATCCGAGGGCGTTCCCGGGTCGATATCCTTCGCCCGCCTGCCGGACTGCACCTTGGCGAAGATCAGCGCGCCCAGCAGCAGCAGCGGCCCTCCGACGATCACCAGACCCCACAGAATTTCCATCGACGGCTCCTTTTCTGGTCAGGAAAACCGGCGGGCTCCGGAACCGTTCCCGGCCCCCCGGCGCGGGGCCGCGTCTTCGGGCACGCCGGGCAGGCTCGCCATCACGCCGGCCAGGCGGAACCATTGGTCAAGCGGGGCGGTTGGGCTGGAGTTGCAGGAGTACCCCATGCATAGGTTCATCCCCCTGACCGCACTTGCGGTCGTGTTCGCCCTCCCCGTCGCCGCCGCCGATCAGAATGGCCGAAACGGGGAGGACCGGGGGCGACCGGGCAACAGCGACGACCGCGGGCGTGGCAATGAGGATCGGGCCCGGGGGAAGGCCGACGACCGCGGCCAGACCCGCGCTGACAATGACCGTGGCGATGACCGCATGGATCGGGGCCGCAGCAATGACCGGCCCTCCGTGGCCATGGTGCGTGACCAGGCCCGCGACCAGATCCGCCAGACCGTGACCGGAGCGGATCGCGGCGACATGGGCCGGGCGGGGCGGGAGTCCGCCAACGGCCTCCGGGGCCTGATCGCCGGCTGTCCGCCGGGACTGGCCAAAAAGGACAACGGCTGCCTGCCGCCCGGTCAGGCGCGCCAGATCGCCCGCACGCGGCTCGACAATCTGTGGGGTGCGGGCAAGGCCGACAGCGACCGATACCGCTACGACAACGGCTATCTGTACCGCAGCGCCCCGGACGGGTCGCTGCTGGGCTATCTGCCGGTTCTCGGCGGGGCCCTGTCCCCTGGCAATCCGTGGCCGGCCCAGTTCGCCTCGGCACCCCTGGCGGACTACCAGTCCCGCTATCTCGGACTCGGTCAGAACCTCGACTATCGCTATGCGGACGGCACCGTCTACGGCCTCGATCGTAACACCGGCACCATCAGTCAGGTTGCGGCCCTGATGACGGGCCAGCAGATCAACGTGGGCCAGGCCATGCCCGCCGGCTACGATATCTACAACCTGCCGCAACAGTACCGTGACCGGTACGTCGACTCGGCCTCTGCGCAATACCGGTACAACGACGGCCAGGTTTACCAGGTCGACCCGAAGACGCAGCTGGTCCAGTCCGTCATCCAGTTGCTGACCTGATCCGGGGCGGGGGAGCATGACCATGCGAACATTGATCCGCTGGGCGCTCGCGCCCGTCGCCGTTCTCGCGCTCGCGGGGTGCGGCGGGGATGAAACGGGTACCGTCGCCGAACCGTCCTCCCGGACGGTCGCGGAGACCCTGCAGTCCGATGACACCTTCAACCGTCTTGAAGCCGTGCTGACGAACGCCGGCCTGACCGAAGTCCTTGAAGGCACAGGCCCCTATACGGTCTTTGCCCCATCGGACTCCGCCCTGTCCCCGGCCGGGGACGTGGATTTCGCCAGCGAAGCCCTGCGGGCCCAGAGCGTGGTCCTGTTGCGCGCCCACATGGTGCCGGGCGCCCTGACCCGGGCCGATATTGGCACGGCCATCGACGCCGCGGAGGATGGTACCGTGGACATGCGCACCATGGCCGACGGTCTGCTGACCTTCAGCCGTGACGGCGACGCCATCGTCGTGACGGCCGGGGACGGAGCCGCTGCGCGCCTGACCGGGGACGAACGTGTCGCCAGCAACGGCGTGGTGCAACCGGTTGACGGCCTGCTGGCCGCCGTGGCCACACCGGCCGCCTGACGACAAGCACCTGCCGGCCGCTTCCGGTCAGGAAGCGGCCGGACAGACTCCGGCGCGCCTGCTGACCGTCCCTAGCGACGGGCCTCCGCCAGCGCCTGTTCGACCGCTTCGAACGTGTCCGTCACCGTCGCCGCCGGCGGCCTGTCCACCAGGCTGACCCCGACGATGGCGAGGAAGCTCAGGAGGAAGCCGGGCACGATCTCGTAAAGCACGCTGCTCAGCGTCGCGCCGTCGGCCAGCACCGGCGCATAGATCCACACCAACACCGTCACCGCCCCCACGACCATGCCCGCCAGCGCGCCGTTGCGGGTCATCCGCTTCCAGGTGAGCGACAGGATCACCAGCGGCCCGAAGGCGGCGCCGAACCCGGCCCAGGCCTTGGACACAAGGCTCAGCACATTGCTGTCGGGGCTGTAGGCCAGACCGATCGCGGCCAGCGCCACCCCCAGCACGGCCAGCCGTCCGACCAGCACTCGCTCCTTGTCCGGGGCCGCCTTGCGCAGAAAGACGCCATAGAAATCCTCCACCAGCGAACTGGACGACACCAGCAGCTGGGACGAGATGGTGCTCATGATCGCCGCCAGGATCGCCGCCAGCAGGAAGCCGGTCACCAGCGGATTGAACAGCACGTCGGACAGCAGGATGAAGATGGTTTCGGGATCGGCCACTTCCAGCCCGGTACGGGTGGCATAGGCCAGTCCCGCCAGTCCGGTCCCCAGCGCCCCCAGCAGGGTAACCAGCATCCAGCTCATGCCGATGTGGCGCATCATCGGCACATCGCGCACCGACCGGATGGCCATGAAGCGCACGATGATGTGCGGCTGGCCGAAATACCCCAGACCCCAGGCCAGGGCCGACAGCACGCCGATCGCGGTGGCGTCCTCGAACAAGTTCAGCAGGCCCGGGTCGATGCCGTTCAGGGTGGTGGTCATCTCGCCGACGCCGCCGATGCTCGTCAGGGCCACGATCGGCACCAGCACCAGCGCCACGAACATGATACAGCCTTGGACAAAATCGGTCAGACTGACGGCCATGAAGCCGCCCACCATCGTATAGGCCAGCACGACTCCGGCGGTGATCCACAGGCCCCACGCATAGTCCAGTCCGAACGAGGTCTCGAACAGCTTGCCGCCCGCCACCAGTCCGGAGGAGGTGTACAGGGTGAAGAACACCACGATCACGACCGCCGACACGATGCGCAGCAGCCGCGACCGGTCCTCGAATCGCTTGCCGAAATAGTCGGGAATGGTGATCGCGTCGCGCGCGACCTCGGTATAGACGCGCAGCCGCGGGGCCACGATCAGATAGTTGGCCAGTGCCCCGGCAAACAGGCCGATGGCGATCCACACGGCGGACAGGCCCGACACATACATGGCCCCGGGCAGACCCAGCAGCATCCAGCCGCTCATGTCCGACGCGCCCGCCGAAAGCGAGGCCACCGCCGGGCCCAGTTTTCGCCCGCCCAGCATATAGCCGGACACGTCGCTGGTGCTCTCACGGAACGACCAGAAGCCGATGCCCAGCATCAGGGCGAAATACAGGCCGAGCGCGATATAGGTTCCGATTTCCATGCGGCTGACTAGCAGGGATGAGCCGGTCGGGTCACCCTCCACACGCCAAAACCTGAAAACGCCCCCGGGGTCGCAGCCGCGAACAGGCAACCGCCCGCTTTTCGCCACCCTTCAATCCGCCATTGCTGGTGAACAACCCGACGCCCGCCCGGCTGCTCTTCCCGGTCTGTTGCCGCCTCCCCTGCGACCGCGCTCTAGCGCGTCAGGCGGACCGGCGCGCCGGCGGACGCCGACTTGTTGCCGACGCCGTCGGGTACCGGCACGGACGATGCTGAATAGTCGGCATTGATCTGCAGCTGCCGCCCACCCTCGATCCGCAGCTCCTGGGCGACCACGACGGTCCAGGGCGTGGTCTCGGCCGCGTCGATCCCCCCCGGGACGATCAGACGGGTGGTGGGCGCATAGACCACGCCTTCCAGCTTGCGGATCTCGCGGAAATTCAGCGTCAGGTCGCCGCCCCGCTCGGGGTCCACGGCCAGGGCGAAGCCGGCCCATTGCGCGGCCTCGCCCGTGCCGCCCTGAGACCCCGTCAGGCTCAGCAGCGGCACCTGGCCGTCGTCGAACTTGATGTCGAGGTTTTTCCAGATGACCAGGGTGACGTTCTCGCCCTCGATCCGCGCGCCCTTCTTGAGCTGCAGTTGCCCTTCCTTGAGATGGTGCACCCCGGGCAGGAAGCGCAGCGTCCCCTCCTCGATGTCGAAATGTCGGCAATGGATGCCCGGCTGCACCTCGACCACCTCCCCCACCTCATCAACCTTGGCTCCGGCCATGTGCTGGCAGGGGCCCGGATTGGTGGTCGTGAACATGCCTGCCAGCGGGTCGTCCAGTGGCGAGGCGCTGGATCCGGCATTGGCGATGGTGCCGCCCTTGATCGCCCCCGCCGCCTGGACCGCGGCCGCGTCGATCACACTGGTCCCGGCCAGGGTGATGTCCTTGTTGGAATGGACCAGACAGGAGCGGGCGATGATCGAGCCCGACACCATGTTGATGACGTCGGAGTTCGACGGTGACACGCCCAGCACGCACAGGGGCGTGCTGCCCAGATATTCGGCGCGCGAGGACGCCCGGATCACAAAGCCGCCGGGCGGCAGCAGATTGCCGAAAAACGAAAGGCGACGGGCGGTCAGGGCCACCTCGACACCGTTGGGGCTGGCGTCCCCCTTGATGAAGCGAACCTCGGGCGGGTCCATTTTCGCGGTCAGGCCCTGACTGTTGTGCACGGCCAGGCTGGCGGCGCGATCCAGCAACTGGTCATTGCCGGCCAGACGCATCTGCAGCGCGGCGTTCAGGGCCGTCGCATCGGCGATGTCCTGCAGCTGGCTGCGATCCTTGCCCAGGTTCATCATCTCGATCGCGCCGACCGCGATCATCATCAGCGCCGGCAGGGCGACAGCGAAAATCACAACCACATTGCCGGCGTCGTCGCGGACAAGATTTTTGAAGTCACGAACGCCAACCATACGCAACGCACACAGAATCAACGCGAACTCGCGCCTTTCCATCATTTGATGGGCAAAGATGAAGAAATCCGAAAACTGTAAACCGTCGGTATGTCCGCTGCCCGACACAATCAAGCTTGACCATTAGACAGGAAGCTTGACCATTCTGCACTGTCACCGGCTCCTGATGCTTGAGGAAGCCGGGAGGCCCGCTCCGCGCTCAGACCCATACCGTCCCGTGGTGACCGGGCCCCGCTCCCGAACGCCACCGCACAGCCTCGCTGATATGAATAATGACACTCAGTCGCATAAAGGCTTGCCATTCATGGCCGAGTTTATAATGAGAGGCGCTCGCAACTAGGAGACGCCTGTGTTCGTTCGCCCCCTGTCCACCCTGCTCGTCACGGGCGCTTCCCTGCTCGCCCTGTCGGCCCAGGCCCACGCCCAGACCCTGGCCGGAGACCCGGTCGCGGCCAGCACGGTCGAGGACATCGTCGTCACCGCCTCGGGCTTCGAACAGCAGATCGAACAGGCCCCCGCCTCCATCAGCCTGATTTCCGGCGCCGACATCCGCCGCCAGCGCGCCGGCTCGATCGCCGAGATCCTCGCCGATGTGCCGGGCGTCGATGTCGGTGCCCCCGTCGGCAAGACCGGCGGCCAGACCATCAACATCCGCGGGCTCGGCTCCGACTACACCCTGATCCTGATCGACGGCCGCCGTCAGAACACCGCCGGCAGCGTCACCCCCAACGGCTTTGGCGAGACCTCCACCAGCTTCCTCCCCCCCGTCTCGGCCATTGAGCGGATCGAAGTCGTGCGCGGCCCCGTCTCGACCCTCTATGGCTCGGATGCCCTCGGCGGCGTCATCAACATCATCACGAAAAAGGTGGGCGACATCTGGCAGGGGTCGGTCTCGGCCAATGCCACGCTCCAAAGTGATGACGCGTTCGGCAATCTGTACGGCGGCGACGTCTCTGCCGAGGGCCCGCTCGTGACCGGCCTGCTGGGGGCCGCCGTGCGCGGCAGCTGGCTGACCCGCGAGGATTCCGAATTGACCTATGAAACGATCGACGGGGTCGAGACCCCGGTCGGCGGCTTTGGCCGCAGCGCCACCGAAAGCGAGATCTGGACCGCGGGCGGCCGCCTGACCCTCACGCCCCATCCCGACCACGACCTGTGGCTGGACCTCGACGTCGCCCGCCAGTGGTACGACAACAGCAATCGCGAACTGGGCACCAACACCACCGCCGGCGGCTATGCCGATGCGCTGGAGTTCAACCGCGACCAGGCCGTCCTGTCGCACGACTGGCGTGCCGGCTTCGGCGAGCTGCAGAACACCCTGTCGTGGAACCGGACCGAAACGGTCGGCCGCATCGTGCCCCCCGGCGTGCCCGGCGCCGGTTCGCCCCGCACGCTGGAGACCGAAAGCGTCATCCTTGACACCAAGCTGTCGTCGCAGTGGCGCAACCACACCTTCACCGTCGGCGGCCAGTACCTCGACGCCTCCATGGTCGACGGCGTCGCCCCCACCCCCTTCGCCTTCACCCAGTGGGCCCTGTTCGCCGAGGACGAGTGGCGCTTCACCGACACCCTGGCCCTGACCCTGGGCGGCCGTCTGGATGACCACTCCACCTTCGGCGACCAGTTCAGCCCGCGCGCCTATCTCGTCTGGAACGCCACCCCGCGCTGGACCCTCAAGGGCGGGGTCAGCCGGGGCTTCAAGACGCCCCGTCTGGAACAGCTGGCCAGCGGCATCAACGGCTTCGGCCAGCAGGGTCGCCTGCCGCTGCTGGGCTCCCCCGGCCTCCAGCCCGAGACCAGCACCCTGACCGAAGCGGCTGTTTTCTATGACAACCGCGACAATTTCCGCGCCAGCCTGACCCTGTTCGACAACCGGTTCGAGGACAAGATCGCCTCGGGCCCGGCCCTGACCAACTGCGCCTTCGGCGTCACCGCCGCCGACTACGCCGCCGGCAACTATCCGCAGACTGGCTGCACAGACGTCGGCTTCTTCCCCAATGCCCCGACCTTCGGCCAGAGCGTCAACATTGACGAGGCTGTGACCCGTGGCGTGGAGGCCACCGCCCGCTGGCAGATCACCGACGGCTGGGGCGTCAGCGGCAACTACACCTACACCGACAGCGAGCAGAAATCGGGGGCCCAGGCCGGGCTGCCCCTGACCAGCACGCCGGAACACAGGCTCAACGCCAGCCTCAACTGGCAGGCCACCGACCGGCTCAGCGCCTGGCTACGCGGCGAATACAGCTCCGAACGCTACCGCGGCGAGGGCGCCGCCCGCGACGCCCTCGGCGACTACAGGGCCTATACGCTGTTCCACCTCGGCGGGTCCTATGCGGTTAACGACCGGGTCACCCTCAACGCGGTGGTCTACAACCTGCTGGACGAGGATTTCGTCAGCCTGCTGCCGTACGGCACCCCGGTCGTCTACGGCGCCGAATATGCCAACAACCAGGAACCCCGCCGCCTTTGGCTGTCCGCCCGGGTGGATTTCTGAGGCCGGGCTCCGGACGGGGCCCTACAGCCAGCGCAGCCGCGGCCCCGTCTCCCCCTCCGGCCGGTCGATCAGCAGGTCGGTGATGGCCCACACCAGGGCGTCGGCCCGGTCCAGCGACCCGGCCGCCTCCCCCTCTGTGCCAAACGCCATCAGCTCCTCCTCCAGCGCCGCGAAGGCCCCGGCGTGATGCACCCGGCCCTGTTCGTACAGGGCCGCCACCGGCTCGGCCCGGATCCGCTTGCCGCGCATGGCCCGCACCTCCTTCACCCGCACGGCACAGCCGGCCGTGCGCAGCACCGCTTTCACCATCGCCCCGCCCTGGTTGACCTCGGCCACGATACAGGCCGCGCCGACCTCATCCGCCAGCGCCGCCGCCCGCCGGGCCCAGCCGTCGGGGCTCAGGCCCGCCGCCGACCGGTCGGCCAGCACCACCGCCTCGCGCCGCCCGTCCGCCCTTCGCCTCGACCCCGCCGCCACGATCCCGCACGCATCCCCGCCCGCCGTCGTCGTCGGATCGATCGCCACCACGATCCGGTCGAGAGGGAGTGGCGAGCGGTGAGTGGCGCGTGGCGAGTGGTTGGGATCGTTCGCGTCCGGAGGCCCAACTTCGACAATCGCCCCGGATGCGGCTCCCCCACCGCCCCCTCGCCACTCGCCACTCACCACTCGCCACTCTTCCCTGGCCCCCGCCATCATCGCCGCCGTGAACAGCGCCCCCTCCAGCTCCACCACCTGCCCCTCCAGCTCCTGCGCCGCCCGCCGCGTCCCGCCGTACAGGGTCAGCAGATCGTCCAGGAACCGGGGCGACAGGAACGCGGCATTCTCCAGCGTCGTCGCGTGGCTCGCCTCGCACGTCGGCTCGGCCTTCAGCGCCAGCAGCGCCCGCGTCGCCCGGGGCGTGGTCGTCACCACCAGCCGGGGCCGGGGTCCCAGCCTCAGCCCCATCCGCAACAGGGCCAGGGTCTCGCCCGCCCCGCGCGCCCCGACCGCCGGCCAGGCGCAGAACTCGTCCGCCCAGGCGGCGCTGAACTGCGGCCCCCTCAGACTGTCGGGATCCTCGGCCGAAAAGGCCTGGGCCACGGCGCCATTGTCGAACAGCAGCCGCCGCCGCGAGGGCTCGAACCGGGGTCGGGTCGCCCGGGTCCAGCGCGGCAGGGTGCGGATGCCCGACACCCCCTCAACCATCACCTCGCGCACATCGTGCAGGGTCGGCCCGATCAGGGCCAGCCGCCCGTCGCCGCCGGCCGCCGTCGCCTGGCCCGCCAGCCAGCTGGCGCCCGCCAGGGTCTTGCCCGCCCCGCGCCCGCCCAGAAACAGCCAGGTCGCCCAGTCTCCCTCCGGCGGCCGCTGGGCCTTTCGCAGTTCAATCGGCGGCCCCGGCTCATCCGGTTCCGCCTCCGCGTCGCCCTCCACGGGCTCCGGCGGGATCCAGCGCAGCCGGGTCCTGCGCCAGCGGGGATCCAGCAAGTCCAGCGCCCCCTTGGTCAGGCAGGTGAACCCCTTGCTCTCGCGCCAGTACCCCGTCCCCGCCGCCCACGACAGTGTGTCCAGCGCCGCCTCGCGCACCGCCAGCGGATCGCGCAGGTCGATGCTCACCGCCAGCGTCCGACACACCAGCCGCACGGTCCCGTCCGCCTGATGCTGGGCCGTCACCACCGCCGGCCCCTTGGGTTGCCAGACGGCTTTTGGGTGGTCCTTCTTGCGCTTCCCGAACTTCCTGGCGTTGCGATGGATGCTCGTGGGCCGGACCCCGTACGCCCGGGCAAGGTCCCCGATGGGCTCTCCCGCCAGCCAGCGGTCCAGCAGCGCGTGCCACCGGTTGTCGCTCATTCCCGACCGGCTCTGCGGGTAGGGCCGGTCCCCCTTATCCTCGATCGTGTCTTCCATGTCCGCCAGTGTGGGACCGCGGTCGACCCGGGCGCGCTGGAGGGGGCCTTTTTGCGAGCCCCCGCTGATTCACCAGCGGTTTCCGGTTCCAGCGTTGATAATGACCGGGCTCCGGTTCGACACCGGACGCCCCCCGTGGGCCGGTTCCGGCCACCCGCGGCGCCAAACCGGCCACCGCACGTTGTGTCTGCAGGATTTCCGCACCAGAAACGCTCATCGACCCTGTCGATGCGACCCCATCGAACCCGAGAGCCCGCGCATGCCGACCCGCCAGACCCTAACGGACGAGCGTCTCGGGCGGATCGTCGAGGACGCGGCCAGCGAGGTCTATGTCTTCGGCGCGGACGACTACCGGTTCCGGCTGGTCAACAAGGGCGCGCGCGACAACCTCGGCTATTCGCTGGAGGAACTGCGCAGCCTCGCCCCCTGGGACCTGAAACCCCAGATCACCGAGGGCCAGTTTCGCGACATGGTGAAGCCCCTGCTCACCGGCACCATCGAACGGCTGGATTTCGACACCGTCCACGTCCGCAAGAACGGCACGGTCTACAGCGTCTCCGTCCGGCTCCAGCTGTTCCATGAGGACGGCGACAGCGTCTTTTACGCCTCCATCCGGGACATGACCGAGCGCCAGAAGATCGAGACCGACCTGCGTGAGGTCTCCCGACGACTGGATGCGATCCTCGACAACACCACCATGGCGGTCTTCCTCATGGATGACCGTCAACACTGTGTTTTCATGAACAAGGCCGCCGAGCAGCTGACGGGATACAGCCTTGCCGAAACCACGGGCCGACCCCTCCACGACGTCATCCACCACACCCGCCCCGACGGCTCACCGTTCCCGCTGTCGGAATGTGCCATCGACCGCGCCTTCCCCGAGAACGCCGGGACCCGGGGCGAGGAGGTCTTCGTCCGCAAGGACGGCACCTTCTACCCCGTGGCCTTTACCGCCAGCCCGGTCCGCGACGGCTCGGGCCGCATCACCGGCACCGTCATCGAGGCGCGCGACATCAGCGAGGAACGGCGCAACAAGGAGGCCCGCGACCTGCTCATGCGCGAGGTCGACCACCGCGCCCGCAACGTCCTGGCCATCGTCCACTCCCTGATGCTGCTGACCCGCGCCGACGATCTGGACGCCTACAGGACCACCCTCGCCGGCCGGATCAACGCCCTGTCCCGCGCCCAGACCTCGCTGGCCAGCCGCCAGTGGGAGGGCGGGCGGCTGGAGGATGTGGTGCGCGAGGGGCTGGACGCCCTGTGTCCCGGCGGTGACGTCGAGGTGGCCGGCCCCGAGGTGGCCCTGTCCCCCCAGCAGGTCCAGCCCGTCAGCATGCTGCTTCACGAACTGGCCACCAACGCCAACAAATACGGAGCCTTCAGCCAGGGCGGCGGCCACGTCTCGGTGACCTGGACCCTTGCCGCGGGCACGGTCACCCTGCGCTGGCACGAGACCGGAGGGCCCGCTGTCATCCCGCCCACGCGCGAGGGCTTCGGCTCGACCCTCAAGAACAGCGTGGTGCGCCAGATCAACGGCACCATCACCCGCACCTGGGCCCCGACCGGCCTCACGGCCGACATCGCCTTCCCGCTCTAGGCCTTCCGCCGGGGTCGGCCCCCGGCCCATGCCGTGCTAGGCGTTAACCCTCTGACCTGTGGCGCACCGGGGGGATCGCGATGCTGGGGATCATCAAGGCCGTGCGCCGCACGCTCGAGGGCTTCGTCATCGCCTTCCTGCTCATTGCCCTGATGGGGGCGCTCGGTGCGTCGGAGACCCTCAACGCCCTTCTGGCCGACGGTGGTGCCGCGGCCATGGTCTTCCTTGTAGTCATCGCCCTCGTCCTCGCCGACCTGATCGGCAAATTCATCTCGATCCTCAGCTCCACCTTCCCCGACCTGATCCCGGATCTCGGCGAGGACGATCTCAAACGCGCCTCCCTGATCCAGCGGCTGCGACCATTCCAGACCGTCGCCCTGCTGTCCGGGGCTCACGCCGCCCGGCTGGTGATGTTCCTGCTGCTGTTCGCCCTTCTGGGGGGCAGCTACGCCCTCGCCCCGCCCGCCGTGCAGGCCACCCTGTTCGGCGATTTCACCGTGCTCGAGGCGATCGAGATTTTCCTGCGCGAGGGCCTTGCGGGCTCGGTCGGCTATTTCCTGTTCTTCCTCGGGCCCGATGATCTCCAGCGGGTCACCGGCCTCCTGATCGATCGGCCGCTCACCGCCGCCAGCGTCAACGGCGACATCTTCCTCGTCGGCGTGCGCCTTTATGGCCTCGCCTTCGTCCTGGCCCTGTTGCGGACGCTCGCCACCCCCGTCACCTACCTCCGCGCCCGTCGCCGCGCCGTCAAACTGCCGGCCCCGGCGGGTCAGGTCCCGGCCACCGGCTGAGCCCACAACGGCACGGCAGGAAGACCCCGGAGAGGTGGGCGCGGAGGGTGACGACGACGGATCGCCCCTGCGGCGGCCTTCGCGGCCTCAGACCACGGTCCCGAAGACCCGCCCGATCCCGGCCGTCAGCCCCATGGCCAGCGCGCCCCAGAAGGTCACTCGCAGCACCGCCCGGACCACCCCGGCTCCGCCCGCCTTCGCCCCCAGTCCGCCCAGCAGGGCCAGACCGATCAGGGCCGAACCGGACACCAGCCAGACCAGCTGGGATGCGGGGGCCACGACCACCACCGCCAGCGGTACCACCGCCCCGAGGGCGAAGGTCGCCGCCGAGGTCAGGGCCGCCTGTACCGGCCGCGCCGTGGTCTGGTCCGAGATCCCCAGTTCATCACGCGCATGGGCCCCGAGGGCGTCGTGCACCATCAGCTGGCGCGCCACCTCCAGCGCCGTCCCGGCGCTGACGCCCCGGCTGCGATAGATGCCCGCCAGTTCGCGGGTCTCGGCTTCGGGGTCGTCCTCCAGCTCCGCCCGCTCGCGCGCCAGATCGGCGCTCTCGGTGTCCGACTGGGAGCTGACCGAGACATATTCCCCGGCCGCCATGGACATGGCCCCGGCCACCAGACCGGCGACACCGGCCACGAGGATTCCGGTCTTGCCGGTCCCGGCCGCGGCCACCCCCACGATCAGGCTGGCGGTCGAGACCAGGCCGTCATTGGCCCCCAGCACGGCCGCCCGCAGCCAGCCGATCCGCGCCACCAGATGCCGTTCGGGATGGCGTTCAAGTCGGCTCATGATCGGTCCTTGCCGCGGCGGTGAAATCGAGCATCGGCCCGGACCGGTCCGGCCGGGTCTCGACCCGTCCGCCATGCGCCGCCTTGAGGCGGGAGACAATGGCCCGCCGTTCAGCCCGGCCCCGCCGTCACAGACGGACAGCCGCGCGCCCGCCACCGCGCTCACCGTGGCCGCACTCACCGTGACCGTGCCCGCGGGCGGGGCACCTGCCGCCCGTTATCGACACGATTGCGAAACGCCGCGGCGATCGCGTCGCGCCCGCCGGCCGGCCACGACAATGCTGGTTTTGATCTCCAGCGCCACGGCCGGCCTTCCTCCATCGCGAGCGGCACCGACCGGGTCACGATCTCCGTCGCGATCTCCGCCGGATTTGCCGGACCCGCCGCCCACGGGGCCGGGGCGTCAGAAGACGAAGCGGGCCCGCAGGGTCACAGGCACATAGGTCCTGTCCCCGACCCCGTTGATGGATCCGAGACCCAACCCGCCGATGGCGCTGTCGTCGCCCTCGAGTTCGGAGACATAGCGGATCCCGGTTTCGGCCTGGACCGACACGCGGTCGCTCAGCGCGTACGAGAGCCCGACGTCCAGTCCGGCCGTGAAGCTGGTGGAGTCGTCGTAGAAGGGGGCGTTCGCGATCGTGATCGCGGCGTCAGGCACCTCGAACGTGGCCGAGATGGCATCGGTGAAGACCACGCCCGCACGGCCGGCCACATAGGGACGCAATGCGCTGCTGCCGAAATACTGGCGATAGCCCGCCTCCAGCGCCCAGGCTTCATAGTCGCTGAAAGTGCCGAATACGGGCAGTGTGGTGTTGAGCGCCGGCACGGCCGCGCCGCCCACCTGCACCCGGCCCTCATCGGCCGTCACATAGCGCAGGGCCCCGAAGAATTCCGCGCTGTCATTCACCCCATAGGCGGCCTCCAGACCGAAGCTGACCGCGTCGCCATAGATGTCGTCGAAGCTGCGGGATTCGACCTCAAGGGTCGCCGACACCCCCGCCAGCGCCGGGTTCAGGCCGCCCAGATCGGCAACCGGGGCGTCCACACCTCCGTGGACGTCCCCGCCCGAGGGAAACTCCACGCTGATTTCGGGACTGACCGTCCAGCGCCCGGGGGCCGTCTGTGCCTGCGCGGCACCGGCTCCGACAAGGGTCAACACCCCGACGACAAACACCTGCTTACGCATCTCAACTCCTCAATCAAACCTCATCCAGGCGGCCGGAAGCGAGAACGTCCGCATCGCGACCGCACACAAGGATTACGGGAGGAGGCGCGCACGTCTGCGTGGTCCGGTGCCGCGCGGCAAGCGGTCCCACTGCAAGGGACCGGTCGCCACCGCCCGCCACGCCTTGTCCGGCGCGGGTCAGACGCTGCCCGACGGTCCGGTCAGGAGCGGCACTTCATGGTCAGGGTCCGCTCGACCGTGCCGTCCTCGTAGCGGATGGTCAGCGAGACCGCGTCGCCCCCCATGGCGGTGATCACCGCCGGGTACCACTGGTTGTCGGTCCACTGGCATTCCACACGCGTCCCGGTCCGCCAGGTGTAGGGTCGGACCTGATTGGACGGCCGGACCTCGACCGACCCGTCGTCGTACTGGATCTGGACCGAACCGCCCGAGCGGGACATGACCACGCCGGGATACCATTTGGCACCGCCCTGCCACTGGGCGAGGGCGAACTGCCCCACGTCCTGCGCCGGGGCGGTCGCAGGGGTCACAAGGGCAGCGGCGAGCGCGAAAGCCGTAAGCGTCATCGTCATTTCCGGGAGAGAACAGGCCGACCCGGACCATCCGGGCGCACCCCGACAACATCTCCGGAACCGGCGCCTGTCAACCCGCGTTCGGCGAAATCCCGGAGCCCTGGGCGACGGTGTAGAGGTGGTCGCCCGGACCCATCAGGGTCAGCAGGGCGCTGGTCACCTGCACTCCGCTGCCGTCGGCGGTGCAGATCCTGAAGGCCTGCTGTTTCAGGGGCCTTCACCCGCATGGCACGAACATGGAAAGCTTTGCAATACTGACGTGTTTGTGAACTCTCTGCCGGTTGACCATTCAGAGTTGAATTGACAGCTTCCCAGCGCGGTCCGGACCGCACATCAGTAACGTTTAGATTGGAGGAAGCCATGACGGCTTTGACGATGGACGTGCGTGAGTTGAGTGTGGACGAGATTGGGCACGTTTCTGGCGGTGACAGAGGCGATGCTGCCGTTGCCGGCTCCATATTCGGCGCAGGTCTGGGTGGAGCTGCCGCTCGTGGCGCGGTTCAAGGTGCGTCGTGGGGCGCGCGTCTGGGAGTCTTCGGTGGACCTGTCGGTGCCGTCGTCGGCGGTGTGGCCGGCGCGGCGGTCGGTTATTATGCCGCCACACGCATATACGACGCAGCCACCAACTGACCTTTGTGCAAGCCGGGAGGGGTCCGTATCTCTCCCGGCTGTTTGGCTACACCCGTGAGGTTCGCATGCAGATCGAACGACCTTTCAAGCTCCACCAATTTTCAAGCCAGTTCGCCCTGAACTTGGGTGTTGCCCTTCTGGCCTTCGGTATGTTGTCCATGATGCTTCTTGATGGAGGCGGGGTGTTCTCAGTACCCTTCTTTTCCCTTGCTACCGGGGGTGCCCTGGTTGGCGGATGGCTGGCCTCCAGAGGGGCAGACAAGCGCCACTCCGCCGCATTCTTCCTGATCGGGGCCGCCGTCTTTCTCGCGATCGCGGTGGGTGCCCGAAGCGCTGCGCTTCAGGGCTTCTAGGACCGGGAGCCCGGCCAGAGCCGGCCTGTGGGGCTGCCCGGAGAAGCGGCCGACCGGGTTGGACCGGGCCGGCTCAACCCCAGCCGCGTTCGCGGATATAGGCGTCGAGCGCGGCGATGCGGGTGGCATCGGAAGGGTGGGTCGAGGCGAACTCCGGCTGGCCGGACTGGCGCTGCTGGGCCATCAGCCGCCACAGGGCCACGGCCTGGGAGGGGCGGAATCCGGCCGCGTCCATATAGTCGACGCCCAGCCGGTCGGCCTCCAGCTCGTCGCGCCGGGAATAGGGCAGCAGCAGGCCGTACTGGGCGGCGATGGCCCCGAACGAGCCGACGGCCTCGCCGCGCGACCCGGCCACCCCCTGCGCCACCTGGAGGCCGAGGTTGGTCAGGGCCGTGGAGGACGCCCGTTCCGCCGCATGCCGGGCGACCACATGGCCCATCTCATGGCCGATGACGGTGGCCAGCTGGTCGTCGTTCTGCACCAGGGCCAGAAGGCCGCTGGTCACCCCGATCTTGCCCGAAGGCAGGACAAAGGCATTGGGGCTCTGGCTGTTGAACACGGCATAGTCCCAGCTGCGGTTCGACAGGCCTGCGGCCTGCACCAGCCGGTCGCCGACGCGCCGGATCCGGTCCACCGACGCGCCGGTCCGAGACACGTTCTGGGTCCGCAGCAGCTGCTGCCAGGCGGCTTCGGACTGCTGCTCCATCCCGCCGGTGTCGCCCAGGATCAGCTGGTTGCGGCCCAGGGTGTCGTTATAGGCACAGCCGCCCAGAACGACGGTCAGGCCCAGACCGGCGGCGGCGGCGAAGGGGGCGATACGAATCATGGCGATGGTCTTTCCTGGCCGGGAACACGCCCGTCGTGGCCCTATCAACACGGTGAAGCTCTCGGAGGTTCCCCCCGGGTGACCGGTCCGCTCCCGCCGGGCTGCCAGACGCGACCGCCCGACGTCTGTGCCGGGCTCTCCGGCCTCAGGGCCGCGCACCCGCCGGCGTCTCGCTGCCGACGCGCGCCAGAAACTCGGTCATGACCGCGACCCGTTCCGGCGCGATCCGTTGGGCCGTCTGCGTTTTCAGTCGCGGCGGGATGTCCACGGCGAAGCGCTCGATGCGGCGCAGCGCCAGATCGTAATCGTCGCCCTCGCCGGTGGCGGCCAGCAGCCGCGCCACGCCGAGCGCGCCCAGGAAATCGAGGGCGTCGGCGTCGTGCATCACGATGGCCTCGGGTCCCTCGGGCTCCTTGTCGTACATATGGCCCAGGATGGCGGCGCGCACGGCCGGGAACTTCTCCATCGGAAAGCCCGCCTCCCTCAGGAAGGGCTCGGCCAGCTCGACCGAGCGGACCGCATGATCGACGCCGGGGGCCGCGAACGGCGCGATGCCGCCCCAGTCGTGCAGGAAGGCGGCAGCGAACAGGACGTCCGCATCGATGGCCAGCCCCTCCGCCCCGGCCAGCGACAGCGCTAGCAGATAGTTGCGCTCGGAGTGACGCCAGCCCCAGCTGGGATGAGCCAGGGCCTCCCGGGCGTGCGCGTGGATCGCGCGGCGCCAGGCGCTGTCTAGGGGAATGCCCGCCGCCGTCGCTGTGGCCTCGGCAGGCGAAGCCACAGGCTCTTGCAAGGCCGCAGCCGGAGTCGCCAGCATCAGCGCCGCCAGCAGACCCACCCGTCCCGCTATCCTCATCGCCCCCTCCTCATCTTCCGGCTTCAGCCCCCCGCGACGGGGTCGCTCCCGATCACCGGATTCGCCGGCAGGGTCTCGCACATCTGCCCCGCCTCGGCGACACCGTCCACGGTGCCAGGCGGTGCGCACGGATCCTGACCGTTCAAGCCTGACCCTCTCGCACCGCGGCCCCGCCTGACGTCATGAATGGGCCGGGACTGGCCATCGCGGTCAGGCCGGAAGCCGCCCCCGGCCATCCAGCCCCCCCAACCGGGCCCGGTCAGTGTCCCGGAGGGGTGGCAAACGGACTCTCGCCTGAGCCACATTCCGCAAACCCTGTCAGTGACTCAAACCGGACGGGCTTTTAAGGAGGTCTGATGGATACCCTTTCGCTGGAACTGCAGGATCGAGTGCTCTGGATCCGTTTGCACCGGCCCGATCAGCTGAACGCGTTCACCCCCGCCATGGCGGACGAGCTCGAGATCGCGTTCGACGCGGCCAGCGGGAATGACGATGTTGGCGTGATCATTGTCACCGGATCCGGACGGGCGTTTTGCGCCGGTATGGACCTCACCAGGGCGGGCAACGTCTTCGGTCTGGACGAGACCATGCAGCCAAGGCTGGACGACTTTGACCATCGCTTCGGCGAACCCGATTTCATCAGCGGCGTGCGGGATACCGGGGGGCGAGTCACACTGGCAATACATCGCTGCCGCAAGCCCGTGATCGCTGCGATCAACGGCTCCGCCGTAGGGGTCGGAGCGACCATGACGCTCGCCATGGATTTTCGCATGATGTCGACGAAGGCCCGAATGGGTTTCGTCTTTGGCAAGCTGGGGATCGTCCCTGAAGCATGTTCGACGTGGTTTCTGCCACGCCTTGTGGGATTGGAAAGGGCGCTGGAGTGGTGCCTCACGGCGGAGTTGATCGACGCCGACGCCGCTCTCGCCGGGGGCCTCGTGCGTTCGATCCACGAGCCTGACGCCTTGCTTGCCGAAGCCGAGGCATTTGCCCGCAAGTTAATCACCGATCGTTCGCCGACGGCCATCGCCCTGACCAAACATATGCTCCGCCGCAACGCGTCTGCAGCTGACCCGGCCGCCGCCCATGCGATCGAGTCCCTGGCGATGTTCTACACGAGCCAAAAAGATGGCCGGGAAGGCGTGAAGGCGTTTGTTGAAAAACGTGCCCCGAAGTTCACCGAACAGGCTTCCGCACTCCCGCCGTTTGCCGAGGCGTGGCTGGCTGACGACCAGTCGGCGGCCTCCAGCGAGTGAGGCGCTGAGGCGCGCCAGCCTTCGATCATTTTGGCCGACAATGCCCTTCCGCCGTACAAGGGGCCGTCAAGGAGCACCAATGACCACGCACTCCACCCTCAGGGCCGCAAACATCGCCCGGCAGCGCGAGTGGGACAAGGCGGGCGCGATCGATGCTGCCTATCGCGGCAACGAACTGGCCGGCGAAGTCGGTGAAGCGTGTAACGTAATCAAAAAGCTCGAGCGGGAGCGGCACGGCATCATCGGCTCGCGGGCCACAGTCGGGGAGCTTGCGGATGAACTTGCCGACGTCATCATCTGCGCGGATCTGATCGCAATGCAGTACGGCATCGACCTTGACGCCGCTGTTGCGAGAAAGTTCAACGCCACGAGCGTAAAGGTGGGTTTGGACACCCGCTTCCAGCCTGCCGATCGGGTAAGCTGACCGGAGCCCTGTCAGCCCAAATTTGGCTTCGCGCGGGACCAAACCGGACCCGTCTGAAGGCGTATGCGTCGCGCGCCTTTGCGGATATGCGGCCATCCCGGAACAGGCCCGGGGCCGATCCGGAAAGCGGACCGATCGACTACCCGTGCGTGGGTGGGGAGCGGACCTCTGCGGGGGCTCGCGTCTCCTCCCCGTCGCCGCTTGGCGATGGGGAGGGGGACCGCGAAGCGGTGGAGGGGTCTTGAGCCCGCACCTCGTCTGGGGTGAAGAACCCCTCCGTCACGGCGCAAGTGCGCCGCGCCACCTCCCCATCGCTCGCGACGGGGGAGGAGACAAACTGCGGTCCGCAGCGGGTCGGCCCCGGTCAAAGGCATCCCGCCCGAGACCAGACCTTCGACAGATGTGCCGAAAGCGGCCCCTCGGGACGGCTGGATGGGGTGGAAAGCCGGCGTTGCTTACAGGGGGGCCCCGGACGTCCTGCGAGGACCGGCCTTGGCCCTGATCATCAAGGCGCCCCCCCACACCAGCAGACCCAAAGCGCCTCCTGCAGGAAAGGCGACCAACAGGCTTGAAAGCACATCCACAAACTCGCTTGTGGATGCCAGAGGGTCGAGGAAGCCGAAGGGTCGAAGGCTGAGACAGGCGTAGGTGACGGACAAGACCAGACCGCCCAGGATAATCGCCCGGACGGACGCCGTGTCGAACCATCGCGCGAGAAACAGTGAAAGAGGGAGGCCAGCGACAATCGATATCGGGACGGCGTGCGTGAACGCGAACCCGATGAACAGTGCCAGGGAAGCGGCAGCGTTGTGCTGGGCTGAAGCGCCAACGACCATGCTGACAATCAGCCCCGCGAGGAGTGAAGCGGCGACCGACGCTCCGAGAAGGTAGCCCAGCACTCGAGCCATGGTCGGTCCCGGTCCCATTCCCGCTGCGTCATCCATCGCTGATCAATATCACTCGGCAAGGGCTGCCGTAAGTCCCTACCTGGCTTGCCCCCCGCTTGTATCGGGGCCCGTAGCGTCCGGGACAGGACATGGAGGGCGATCGCCTGGCGGCCGCGGACGGCTTCCGGGGCTTGCCCCCGATCACACCCCGACAGATGGCGCGGTGACCAGTTTGAGCAGGGCCGCCGTCGCGTCTTCCGGATTGGCCCGGCATTCGTTGATCAGCGTGCGGAGGTCCTCCCGGATCGCCGGCGTGATTCTGGCGCTGTGCATGGACCATTCGCCGAACAGTCGCCCGCTCACGGGCCGGCGCGACAGAATGACGATGTCGCCGTGTCGGGTGTCCGCCGCAAGCCGCCGCAGCAGGGTGTCCAGCGCCGCCGGGCGACCCTCCAGAACCTGCAGGAACCAGCCGTCGCTGATGGCCAGGGCGCCTGTCAGGCCGTCGCGATCATTGTTGCGCTGCGACACGCTCAATATGTCCGCGATCAACACCAGCGACTCCGTGGGCACGGTCGCCGTGCTGCAATAGACCAGCCGTTCGAGAGGTTCTGACATCAGCTTCAGTTCTGTCTGCATCGCGGACCGCACTGACTATAGCATACGGACCGGAACGACGGGGCCTGTCGTCCGCAATTCCGTCACCACACGGACCAACGCCCGTTCCCCGGTGCCCGGTGGCTCTCGGTCGTCCGCCCCGGTCTGGAATCAGACCGTCCGCGTTCCCCGCCCTATTCCGGCACCGCCTGGGCGATCCCGGCCAGCAGGCTGGCGGCCGTCACCGGCTTGGCGACGTGCAGATCGGCCCCGGCGGCCAGCGCCTCATAGCGGTGCTCGGCCATGGCATTGGCACTCAGCATGATCAGGGGGGTCCGGGCGGCCGCCGCCTCGGCGGCGCGGATGGCGCGGGTGGCGGTCAGGCCGTCCATGACCGGCATCTGCATGTCCATCAGGATGACATCGAACCGGCCGCTCGCGGCGGCCGCGACCGCGAGGGCCCCGTTCTCGACCGTGACCACCTCGGCCCCGGTCGCGGCCAGGATCATCTGCACCACCCGCTGGTTGGTGGGGTGGTCCTCGGCCAGCAGCACCCGCAGGGGCCGGGTCGGGCCGAGGTCTGCAAGGGTTCGGCTCACCGGGGTCGCCGGCTCGGGGGCGGCCAGACCGTCGAACTCGTCCAGCGCCACCAGTCGCGGCAGCGGCAGGATCAGGGTAAAGGTGCTGCCCTCGCCGGGACAGGACCGGCCCTCCACCACCCCGCCCATCATCTCGGCCAGGGAGCGGCAGATCGACAACCCCAGACCCGTGCCGCCGAACCGCCGGGTGATGGAGGCGTCGGCTTGGTTGAAGCGCTGGAACAGGGTCGCCCCCGTGGCGGCATCGAAGCCGACGCCGGTATCGTGAACCACCAGTTTCAGCTCGCCCTCGCCGGCGGCGTCGCCGGTCACGTCCCACTCGACCGTGACCCCGCCTTGCGAGGTGAATTTGACGGCGTTGGACAGAAGGTTGGTGACGATCTGGCCGATCCGGGTGCCGTCGCCGAGGAAGACGCCGCGCGCGCCCGACCCCCGGGTCTCCTCGAAGGCCAGTCCCTTTTCGGCGGCGCGGCTGTGGGCGAGATCGATGACCCCGGCCAGGGCCTCGCCCAGGTCGAACTGGCGCGCCTCGATGTCCAGACGGCCCGCCTCGATCTTGGACACGTCGAGAATGTCCGACACCAGCCGCTCCAGGGTGACCCCCGACAGCTGGATCAGATCGACCATCTCGCGCTGGGCGGCGCTCAGTTCGGTGCGGCGCAGGGCGTCGACGATGCCGATGACGCCGTTCAGCGGCGTGCGGATCTCATGGCTCATATTGGCGAGAAAATCGGTTTTGGCCCGGCTGGCGGCCTCGGCGGCGGCCTTGGCCTCGACCAGGGCCTGTTCGGCGGCGACCCGTTCGGTGACGTCGCGGGCGACGGCATAGATGCGGTCGCCGTGGCGCTGGGCCCGCCATTCCACGCGGCGATAGTCGCCGTTCTTGTGGCGATAGCGGTTGGTGAACCCCACCACCGGGGCGTCCTCGGGGCGCGTCTCGACCTCGACGATACTGCCGCGGGTGGCCGGCTGGTCGTCGGGATGCACCAGGGGAAACAGCCGCCCCCCCTCGATCTCCTCGGGACGCCAGCCCAGCACCGTCTCCCAGGACCGGCTGACCTTCAGCACCGTGCCGTCGAGGGCGCGGATCACCAGCATGTCCAGCGAGACGTCGAAAAAGGTCGACAGTTCACTTTCGGCCAGCAGCGGCGCGCGGTCCCGGGCGGAGGTCTGCGCGTTCGCCGTGCCGATCATTCGCCGCCCTCCCCTGCTCGAATCGTCTGAATGTGGAAGAGCCTAGCGGCTCAGCGGTTAAGGTCGCCCTTCACCGGGTGCGACACTCTGTACCGGGCCAAAGGTTTTTTGAAAGGCCGCCTGCAGGGCTGCGTCCGCCTCGTCCAGCCCGACGGTCAGGCCGAGGTCCAGCAGGCTGGTGACGCCGTGGGCGGCGATCCCGCAGGGCACGATCCCGGCGAAATGGTCCAGATCCGGCTCCACATTCAGGCTGATGCCGTGGAAACTGACCCATTTGCGCACCTTGACCCCGATGGCCGCGATCTTGTCCTCGCGCGACCAGCCAAGGCCCTTGCGGGCGACCCAGACCCCGACCCGGCCGTCCCTCACCCCGGCCTCGACCCCGAACGTGTCCAGCGCCGCGATCAGCCAGGCCTCCAGCCCGCGCACGAAACCGCGCACATCCTTTCCGCGCGCCCCCAGATCCAGCATCACATAGGCCACCCTCTGGCCGGGGCCGTGATAGGTGAACTGCCCGCCCCGCCCCGTGCGGTGCACCGGGAACCGTCCGGGCTGCAGCAGGTCCGCGTCCCGGGCCGAGACGCCCGCTGTATAGAGGGGCGGGTGCTCCAGCAGCCAGACCCGCTCGGGGGCCTCGCCCGCCGCGATGGCCGCCACCCGGGCCTCCATGTCGGCCACGGCCGCCTCGTAAGGAATAGAGCCGGGGCTGACGACCCATTCGACCGGCCGGGCGTCGGCGCGAAACAGCGGCGATTCCAGAGCGGTCGGGGCGGGACTTAACGGCTCGGCAAGCATGCTGTGACCAATGTGCGGGCGGGGGCCGTCATTGCAAGTGTGATCGCGCGCGCGCCCCGCGTGTCCGGAGTCGTCTTGAGCCAGGTTGAAGCCGTCAATGTCGAGCTGTCCGTGGTCCTGGGCCGGTCGGTCCTGCCCATGTCCCAGCTGCTGCGGATGGGCCGCGGGGCCGTGATTCCGCTCGACGCCTCCGAGCACGACGAGGTCTGGATCCTGGCCAACAACCACCCCGTGGCGCGCGGCATGATCGAGATCCGCGAGGATCGCATCGCCATCACCGTGACCCGTCCCGCCGACCTCTATGACTTCATGGCCGGAGCGGCCTAGACGCCCCCCACTTCCTCCGCTATCAGCCCCCCTCCGATGCGAGCGGTCGTGGCGGAATTGGTAGACGCGCAGCGTTGAGGTCGCTGTGGGGCAACCCGTGGAAGTTCGAGTCTTCTCGACCGCACCATCTGACGAAGGATGAAAAAGCCGGCCTTACCAGCCTGACTGAAATCGAGAGGGAGGCCCCGCGTGAGCGAAAAACCCGCCACTCTCGACGCCAACGTCAACGAAGACCACGAAGCGCTGGATGAGGATTATGTCCTCACCGCCGCCTTCGTGGAAAAGGTCGTCGATGCCGCCGACAACGGCGACGGGCTGCGCCTCCGCTCCCTGCTGGAAGACCTGCACCCCGCCGACGTCGCCGATCTGATGGGCTTTCTGACCGCCGAGCATCGCGGTGTCGTCGTGCTGTGGCTGCCGCCGGAGCTTCTGGCCGAGACATTGCCGGAACTCGACGATGGCATTCGCGAGCAGATTCTCGAACGCGTTGCGCCCGGCACACTGGCAGAGGCCCTGCAGGAACTCGACTCTGACGACGCCGCCGCCGTGGTCGAGGACCTCGAGGATGATCAGCGCGAAATGGTCCTCGCGGCGATGCCGGCACCCGATCGGGCCGCCATCGAAAACTCACTGGGCTATGCCGAGGACAGCGCCGGCCGTCTGATGCAGCGCGAGGTCATGGCCGCCCCCCAGTTCTGGAGCGTCGGCGATACCATCGACCACGTCCGGGCCCAAGGCGAGGACCTGCCGGAACTGTTCTTCGACATCTATGTGGTCGATCCCCTGAATCGGCCGATCGGGGGCATCCCGATCAGCGGCCTCCTGCGCGCAGCACGGACCGTGAAACTGTCGGACCTGATGGAACCGGTGAATGGCATCGCGGCCGATACCGACCAGGAAGAAGTCGCCTACATATTCGAGAAGTATCACCTCATCTCCGCCCCGGTCGTCGACGCGGGCGGCCGGCTGGTCGGCCAGATCACGGTCGACGACATCGTCAACATCATCCAGGAGGAAAACCGCGAGGACATCCTGCGACTGGCGGGTGTATCCGACGAGAGCCGCGGGGCCGGGGTCTTCGGGGTGGTGCGATCGCGCATACCGTGGCTGATCGTGAACCTCGGCACTGCCGTCTTCGCCTCCCTTGTGATCGGCCAGTTCGCGGCCGAGCTTGAGGCGCTCGTCTATCTGGCCATTCTTATGCCTGTCGTTGCCTCCATCGGCGGCAACTCGGGGACCCAGGCGCTGACTGTAGCGGTCCGGTCCCTGGCTTCGCGGGAGCTCACATCCGCCAATGCACCCCGAATTCTTGGGCGGGAAGTGATGGTCGGGCTGTTCAATGGTGTCTGTATCGGCATGCTTCTGGGGGGCGTGGCCTGGATCTGGTTTCGCGAGCCGCTCCTGTCTCTGACGATCGGCCTCGCGGTCCTGATCAACCTCGTCGCGGCATCCCTCGCCGGCACACTGGTGCCCCTCGCCCTCGACCGGCTCGACCGCGACCCGGCCGTCGCCTCACCGGTGTTTGTGACCTGGATCACGGATTCAGTGGGCTTTCTGTCCTTCCTTGGTCTTGCCGGCGTCATCCTGTTGTAGGACGGACAGAACGGCGTGACCCTTGCTCCCGACCGTGTGGGGCAAACGCGCCCTGTCTCGATTTGGGTCAATATCCGTGTCCGACGCAGCCACCCAGAGCTTGAAGATTTCCCGCGAGGGGATCGTGCTGATCAAGAGCTTCGAGGGTTTCCGCCCGCGAGCGACCAGACGCGAGGATGGCGGCTGGATCATCGGTTACGGCCACACGCTGTCCGCACGCGAAGGGGCGAGTGTCTCGGAAGCCGATGCGGAATTGCTCCTGCGCTACGACCTGCTTCCAGTGGAGAAATCGGTCAACGAGACGACGGCTCCGCGCCTGAACCAGCATCAGTTCGACGCCTTGGTCAGCTTCGCCTTTTCAGTGGGACTCGAGCGCTTTACCACGTCCGACGTTCGCCAACGCCTCATTTCGGGCGCGGCGGCAGAAGCGGCCGACGCCATGATTGGCTGGCCAGAGACGCCCGTGCGCGAGACAGCGCTTCGGCGCCGCGTCGCGGAGCGGGCACTCTTCATCGCCGACCCCACCGGCCCCGTTTCGCTCAGTGACCTGCTGGCTGCCCCCTTGCCGCCCGAGGCGTCAACACCGCTCCCTGGCCTCCCGGTCGGTGCAACAGCCGCCAGCGGCCAGCCGGGCGGCCCGGACATCGATACCCCTGCGACCCCTCGGAACGCCGCCGTTGCCGCTCTCCTCGGCGAATTGCCCGCCGACGCTGGCAGGGCTTCCCGGATTCCCGCCGCCGCGGTTCCGGAGGCGAGGCCGTTGCCGGCAGAGGCGGTCAACACATCCGCGAGTCCTCGAGGCGGGCCGGAGATGCGCCTGACGGAAGCGTGGGACCCGAGGGTTGCCGTACCGGAGGTGGTTTCCGGTCCGGTTGAACAGTCCGGCGCGCCGCACCCTGCCGCGGGCGCTGACTCGCAGGTCCCGCAGCCCGCACCGCGGGAGATGGATCCTGTGGCCATGTCCGTAGCCAGATACGCGCCTTACAGCGCCGCAATGGTCGGCCCCCTGCCCTACCTTGCGCCAGCGGTGCCCCCGGCGAATGGCGCGCAACCGGTCGCGGAGGTCGAACGATCCGCCCCCTCGGGACCGGACACGCCGGAGGCGATCGTGCCAGTGACCTGCGCCCCCGGAACCGAGGATCCGGCTCGATACGGCGATGCGCAGGCCCGGACACTGCCGGAACAACCGGACCCGGAACCGGTCGACGTGTCATCCCAAGGAACAGACGCGCCGGAGACTGCAGTCGCAGACGTCGAGCCTGACCCGCCTCTGCCTGATACCTTAGCCAGGTCAGAGCCCGCCGGCCTTGTGTTGACTCCCTTTGAGGACTCAGCCGAGCTGCCGCGAGTTCGCCCGCTCTGGAGCCCCGAGGAGCGGGGAGAGCCTGAAACTGCCGCCGATACGGGTCTGTTTGGTGAGGAACTGGGCCTCGCACAGGGCGGTGGAGCCATCCTTCGCCATGAGACCGAGCCTGCGGCCCCCGCGCGTTTCGACTGGAGCGAAACCGGCGCGTTCGTGATCATGGGAGCTGTCGGCCTGACATCCTTCGGTGCCGCCATGGCGGCATTCCGGCTCGCATCAGAGCAAAACAACGGCGGCACGGAGACCGCCATGATCGCCTGGGTGCTGGCCCTGATTGGCGCGGCCTGCGTCGGAGTGTCCTCCTTCAACCTTTATCGACGCTGGGGCCTCCCGGGCGGCGATTGACCCCCTCCCAACCGACGGCTGGATCGTGCTAGGCCGCTCGCCATGAGCATTCCCAACGCCCCCCAATCCATGGAATTCGGCCTCGGCGAGACCGCCGACGCCATCCGTGACACCACCGCCCGCTGGGCCGCCGACCGTCTGGCCCCCCTCGCTGCCGAGATCGACGAGACCAACACCTTCCGCCGCGACCTGTGGCCCGAGATGGGCGACCTGGGCCTGCACGGCATCACGGTTGAGGAAGAGTGGGGCGGTCTGGGCCTTGGCTATCTTGAGCACGTCGTAGCCATGGAGGAGGTGTCGCGCGCCTCCGCCTCGATCGGCCTGTCCTATGGGGCCCACTCCAATCTTTGCGTCAACCAGATCCGGCGTTGGGGCACCGACGAGCAAAAGCGGCGGTATCTGCCGAAGCTGATTTCGGGTGAGCATGTCGGCTCACTGGCGATGTCCGAGGCCGGCTCGGGCTCCGACGTCATCTCCATGCGGACCCAGGCGCGCAAGGTCGGCGATCGCTATGTCCTGAACGGGACGAAGTTCTGGATCACCAACGCCCCGTCTGCAGACACCCTCGTCGTATATGCCAAGTCCGACCCCGAGGCTGGCTCCCGGGGGGTCACTGCCTTCCTGATCGAGAAGGGTATGAAGGGCTTCAGCGTCTCGAAGAAGCTTGACAAAATGGGCATGCGCGGCTCCGACACCGCTGAGCTGGTGTTCGAGGACTGCGAAATCCCCGAAGAGAACGTCATGGGCCCGGTCGGCGGCGGGGCGGGCGTGCTGATGAGCGGGCTCGACTATGAGCGCGCCGTCCTGGCCGCGGGGCCCCTCGGCATCATGCAGGCGGCTCTGGATGTGGTCCTGCCCTACGTCCGCGACCGCAAGCAATTCGGCAAGCCGATCGGCAGTTTCCAGCTGATGCAGGGCAAGATCGCCGACATGTACGTCGCCCTGAACTCGGCCCGGACCTATGTCTACGCCGTGGCAAAGGCCTGCGACGCGGGGCTGACCACGCGCTACGACGCGGCGGGCGCGATCCTGCTGGCGTCGGAGAACGCGGTGAAGGTGTCGCTGGAAGCCGTCCAGGCGCTTGGCGGTGCCGGCTACACCAAAGACTGGCCGGTGGAACGTCTCGTTCGCGACGCCAAACTGTATGACATCGGGGCCGGAACGAATGAAATTCGCCGGTTCCTGATTGGACGGGAGCTGCTCGGGTCGTGACCAGCCCCGCCCAGCCTGGGCTGACGACCGGCCTGGCCGGTTCCGGTCACGGCTGGCGGCGTGAGCTGGCACGGGACGGGGCGGCGCTCGGGGTAATGACGCTGGGCTATTTCATCCTGTTCCTCCTGACGCGTGACGTGCCGTTCGTCGACATCCTCGAAGCGACCCTCAGGAATGTCGTTTCGCTGGGCCTCGTAACTGCGCTGGTCCGGCCCTTGGTGCGGCAGGCGCTGCGCCTCTCGCCGCCCGCACAAACCGCGGCGCACGCGGGGCTGGCGATGGCATTCACCCTGGCCTGGCTATGGGTGCTCACGGTGGCGGGTGCCCTGCTGGGGGCGGAGTCGGTGATGCGATTCGTGGTCAACCCGTTTCTCGTTGGTCCTGCCGCCGAGTGGCAAATGTTCCAGGGTCTGTTCGTCTATGGATTTCTCGCCTGCCTGATCGCGCTGGAGCAAAGGCCTGCACGCGGCGGATTGATCGTCCTCACGGCCGAGGAAGCCGAAGGCCAAGCCCGCTTTCTGGTCCGTGACGAACAGGACATCCGGATGCTGTCAGTCGGTCGGCTGGTCGCGGTCCGAGGGGCCGACGACTATTCCGAGCTGGTCACCCTGGACGGTAGCCGCCTCGTCCAGACCCGTCTGGCGGAGTTCGAGCGCATGCTGGATCCGACACGGTTCGTGCGTGTGCACCGGTCGGCCATCATCAACCTGGATCGCATGATCAAAGCCGAACCAGCGGGCGGCGGGCGGTTGCTGATCCATCTTGAGGCCGGCGCGCCGGTCCACGCCAGCCGTGCCGGAGCCCGCGCCCTGAAGGAACGGACACTTTGAACGCCGTTGGCCGGAGCGGTGATGTCCATTCACCGAAACGCGCCCGCGCGGCTCTGTCGGCGCACTAAAGGGGCTCCAGCACAGAGCGGAGCGACGACGATGAGACTTCCCGGTTTGGCGATCCTCGCCTGGGCGACCGCGGGCGCGGCCATGGCCCAGGCGCCTGTGGAGACGGTCTATCGCGGAGGATGGGTCTGGACAGGCGAGGGCTTCGAGGCGCGCGACCTGGGTGTAAGAGGCGATCGCATCGTCGACCCGGCCCAGCTCGGCCCGGACGCCCGACGGATCGACGTGACCGGCCGGTGGCTCACGCCGCCCTACGCCAACGCCCATGCCCACATCACCAGCGCCACCCTCGAAAACAGCCAAGCCTATACCGACGCCGGCGTGTTCTATGTCTGGAACCCGAACACGATCGTTCAAGGCCCCGAAGACAAGACCTTCTTCGCAAGAACCGACACCTTCGATGTGCGGATCGCCCAAGGGGGGATCACCGAGCCCGGCGGGCATCCCGAGCGGCTATACGTCGAGTTTCTGTCGCAGAGCGTCTATGCGGGCCGGCCCCGCGAGTGGTTCATCGGCAACGCCTTTCACTACGGCTCGACGCCCGCCGAGATCGACGGCGCCCTGGATGTGCTGACGTCGCAGGGCGCCGACTTCGTGAAAGCCTATCTGTTGAACTCCGAACGCTACCGCGCGCTCAGCGACGATCCGGCCGCCTACGGGCGCAGGGGCCTGAACCCGGAGAACTTCACCTATCTGGTCGAGGCGGCTCACGCGCGAGGCCTCGCCGTGGCCGTGCATCTCGAGACGGCCCACGACCTTGAGGTCGCTGCCCGCGCCGGGGCCGATTTCGCCGCCCATCTGCCCGGCTATGGAGGCGACGAGCCCGACGCGTTGGGCGGCAAGCGGATCACGCCAGAGCTGGCGACTCTGGTGGCGCGATCCGGCATGCGGGTGATCCCGACCTACGGCGTAATACGGGGTGCCGCCTATGACGAGGCCGGAGCGCTGGACCCAGACGCGGGCGACCAGATCGCCCTCCAGCGCGAAAACCTGAGGCTGTTGCGCGAAGCCGGCGTTCCGATCCTGATCGGCACGGACGGGCGTGGACCGATCTGGTCCGAGGCCGAGCATCTGGTCGAGATCGGCGCGGCCACGCCGGCCGAGGCGACCCGCATGGTGCTGGAGACCGGCCCGGTCCTGTTTCCCGATCGAAGGATCGGCTGTCTCCCGCAAGGCTGCGAGGCGGACTTTCTGGTCCTGCTGGCCGATCCGACCGAGGACGTCGCGGCGCTGCGCTACATCGAACGACGCGTCATGCAGGGGGCGAACCTCGCCACCTCTCCGGCCTCACCGGAGTAGTCCCGGCGGAACGCCGCGCAGGATCAGGGATTGGATCTCGTGGAAGGAACCCTGCCCATGCCCGCGAAATCCGCCGCCCAGCAGAAAGCCGCCGGAGCCGCCCTGTCGGCAAAGCGCGGCGACATGCCCAAGTCGAAACTCAAGGGCGCGTCGAAGTCGATGGTCGAGTCGATGAGCGAAAAGCAGCTTGAGGAATTCGCCGCCACCAAGCGCAGGGGCAAGCCCGAGCACGTCGACGATTGAAGCGATCCGCCGGCCGATGTCATGGTGTCGTCGTCTGTCGGAATGTTAAGTGGCGGGAGGCCATGCTCGAGCCTAGATCACGGCCATAGCCCTCTGTCCGGACCCGTCGCTGATGCCCGACTATGACTATCAGAGCGACGTCCGTCCCTTCTCGCAGGTGCTCGAGGACATCGGGACCAAGGACGATGACAAGCTCTACCTCGGCGAACTGGTCAACGCTTTCGGGGAGCGTGGCTTCGGGGCTCTCATGGTGTTCTTCGGGGTGCTCAATGCGATCGCCTCACCCATTCCCGGTTCGACCACCGTTCTTGGTGCGCCGCTGCTGTTGATCTGCCTGCAACTGGTTATCCGGAGCGATCAACTCTGGATGCCGGCCTGGGCGCTGAAGCGCAGCATTCCCCGAGAGAGCTATCGCGCCACTATCGCGCGGGTCCGCAAGCCTCTGCATGCTGTCGAACGCGTGTCCCGCCCCCGTCTGGAATTCATGAGCAGCGAGATTGCAGAAATGCTCATAGGGATTGTCACCAGCCTGCTGACACTGATTGTCATGCTGCCGATCTTCGGTGGCAACATGTTCCCCTCCCTGTTCATTGCCCTCTTCGGTTTCGGCCTGATGCAGCGCGACGGGCTGCTGATCGGCGCAGCCTGGCTGGGTGTGGCCGGCTTTGGCATCTTCGTCTGGGTGGCTTGGGAGCTTGTTTCCCGTCTTTTCCTGGCCAGCGCTGAAAACCTCCAGGCGGGATGGACCTGGGTCGAAGGGGCATTCTGATCACAAAAAGGGCCGCCGGATTGCTCCGACGGCCCTCATTGTCTGACCGCGATACGGCCGGACCTTGGCAGCCTGAAAGGATCAGGCCCGGACCTCGTGGGAGGACCAAGCTTCGGTCACCGTACGGGTTTGGGACAATGAGATCACTTGATCACCTCCTTTCGACTGTTGAACAGGGATTTTTACAGTAGGCGAGCTTCGGCGCTTTCGCAAAGGGTCCATGCCGACTTCGTGATTGCTGGAACAGCTACGCCACGCGCCCGGCACGAGCGGGCTTGCGCCTGACGCAGAACAAGAAAAAGGCGGAAACGCCGGAGGCGTGAGCCTCCGGCGTCCTGCGTGTCGTTACTGGAACAGCGACAAAAGGATTTGCGGCGACTGGTTCGCGATGCCCAGCGCCTGCACACCCAGTTGCTGCTTCGTCTGCAGCGACTGGAGTTTGGCGCTCTCTTTCGCAAGGTCGGCATCCACCAGATTGCCCACCCCGGACTCCAGCGCATCCGTCAGTTTCCCGACAAAGGTGCGATGGGTGTCCAGGGCTTTCGCCTTGGTACCCAGACGCGCGAGCGCGCCTGAAACCTGATCGATGGAGGCATTCACCAGTCCAAGAGCCGTAACAGCCATACTGGAGGTGCCGATGGTCGTGGTCGCCGTCACAGTGACGTTCGTCGAACCCAGGGCCAGCACCTCGGCGGTGATGGTCAGGGACGATGTGCCCGCCGCATTGGCCAGAGCCTCGAAGCCGGTGGCGCCGGTCTCCAAGAGGTTGAGCCCATTGAAGTCGGCGTTGCTGGCAACAGTATTGATCTGGTCGCGAATGGCCTTGAAGTCCTCGTTCAGGGCGGCCCTCGATGCCGTTTGCAGCGACTGATCCGTCGCCGCCAGTGCCTTCTCCTTCAGTTGCAGCAAGAGATCAGAGATGCTCTCGCCCGCCGCCAGGCTCACATCGACCGCTGATACGCCGCGGTCGAGCGAGGATTTCACCGCCCCCAAGGCACCGATGTCGGCACGTTGCCCCTGGGCAATGGCCCAGATCGCACCGTTGTCCTTGGCGTTTGCGACCCTTTTTCCCGTGTTGATCCGGGTCTGGGTCATCGCCAGTTCGACGTTGGTGGCGTTGAGGTTCTGGAGCGCAATCAGCGCGCCAAGGTTCGTATTGACCGAGTTGGCCATGAGACAGTCCTTCCATTCTGGTCGGGGGATACGGCCTTCTGGCCGCGGAACCGGTTCTGGTCCTGGTCGCGACCACGCAAGGCCCGCGCCGCGATCGATCCGTTTGAAAGGTCTGGGAAAAACTCTTGGGTCTGCAACCCACCCGGCAACTTCTTGCCAGCGCCCGCCCGACTTTGCCGACCGGAAGGGAAACAACCTGCCGCGTCTGAGAACGCCGCGGCGGCGGAAAAGCTAGGCGGCCCGGGACGCCGGGGGCGCGAGCCCCTGCATGATGGATCGATTGATGTCGATCAGGGTCTCGAAATCCTCCTCGCCACGCATGACGGCGGAGGAGTGCTTGCCGACAAACAGGCTGATCGAAATGATCTGGGCGCGAAGCGGACTGTTCAGCTGATTGTCAGGATCGGAACAGTCCGTCGCGAGGACGGACCAGAGTCGCCGGTTCCAGTCGAGGGCATCGATACGGGTCTTGACGTCGGACGGATCGACCGTTGCGGCATGCATGAGCGCCCGCGTCACCTGACCGAACAGCCGGTACTCCATCTCGCGAGGAGTCTCGGTGCGTGTCGACGCCTGGGCATAGGCCTTCAGCATCCGGTCAGGCTTTCTTCATAGTCCACCAGCCGGCGAGCGGCCATCAAGGCCTTGTAATACTCCCGGGCGAGCACATGCTTGGACGTCGCCACGCAGTCCGCCATGACCTGGGGGTTCCGTGTGGCCCCCATAAACTCCGAGAGGCGGGTCACGAACTCATCGTAGACCTTGGGGGCCGAGGCCTCGTCGAGATACATCATCATGACCGGAAAATAGATCCGCTTGGCCGGCGTGGTCACCTCGGACAGCTGCATGATGTCCTTCTCGCGCAGGACCGACGCCTTGTTCTGCAGGATCAGCACACCCCGGCGGTCACCGTTCTGAACAACGGCACCGTTCAGGACGAACTTCTCTCCCGGCTTCAGTGACAGCTTCAACGGCATGGCGAGGCCTCCTTCGCCCGCGAACTCTGGCTTAGCCGCAGGATGACTGACACAGGCTAAACGGCCGTGGTTAATCATGTCTTCCCAGACATCGACCATACGCCGCCTGGCCCTCGACGACGGAACGGGCGGCGGCGGCTGGACGTTAAGATGATCTACGAGGAGGTCATCATGCCCGGTTTGGACGATCAGGATCAGTCAGAAACATTTGACGAAGACAACACGGACGCCAGCGAGACCGGCGGGGTGACCGGAGAACAGGCGACGTTTGAAGACATGCCGGAGGTGCTGGATGTGACAGCCATCCCGGAGGACAGTGCCGACCCCGAGGTTGAAGACGTCGGTGACGGTTTGTCCGGCACGCCTGGCGTCGGCGGCGTCGAGTTTGAGGCAGATCCGCTTGCGGGTGCCGACGGCGTTTCCATGACGGAGATCGATCTCGGTGCCGACGCCTCCGGTGCGGGCGAGGTCGAACTGGTCTATTCGGGGCTGATGGAGAACGTCAGGGGTGCGCAGGCGAGTGCTGCCCACTGGGAGGCGAAAGCGCTCTCGGACGACGATATCGAGGACCTCGGCTACAGCCCGGACAAGGAAGAACAATAATGACAGAGATCCACAAGTCGAAGCCCCTGGAAACCAAAGGCACTGGCAGTGATCTGGACCCGTCCACGCCACACGCCCGTCGCGCTCCGCTTATGGGCGCAGATCATGATCAACTGGATGAGGGGAAGAATCGGGCTGCGAGCCGGCAGGAGGCGCTGGTTGACGAGGCCGTTGACGAATCCTTCCCTGCCAGCGATCCGGCGTCGCCCAAACAGATCACCTGACGCGTCAAACTGATCGTTGTTAAGAGGGCGCGTCATCGGCTAGGCGTGGAGGATCACCACCGGAGCATCGGATGACGCGCCCCAACGAGCGGTTCGAGGGCACCTCGAACTATATCGCCACCCAGGATCTCAAGATCGCGGTCAACGCGGCCGTGGCTCTGGAACGCCCGCTGCTGATCAAGGGGGAGCCGGGCACAGGCAAGACGGTTCTGGCGTATGAACTGGCAGAGGCCTTGGCGGCCCCCCTGATCACATGGCACGTCAAGTCCACGACCAAGGCTCACAACGGCCTGTATGAGTACGACGCCGTCAGCCGGCTGCGCGACAGTCAGCTGGGTGACGAACGCGTCCATGACGTCCGAAACTACTTGAAACCCGGCAAACTCTGGGACGCCTTCACCAGTGCCTCACGGCCAGTGCTCCTGATCGATGAGATCGACAAGGCTGACATCGAGTTCCCGAACGATCTGCTTCAGGAACTCGACCGGATGGAGTTTCACGTTCACGAAACCGGCGAGACCATAAAGGCAGCCATCCGTCCGATCGTCGTCATCACGTCGAACAATGAGAAGGAATTACCGGACGCCTTTCTGCGGCGCTGCTTTTTCCACTACATTCGCTTTCCGGACGACGAGACGATGAAGGCGATCGTCGAGGTCCATTTCCCGGGCATCAAGCCCCGCCTTGTGGCCGAAGCGCTCCGGACCTTCTACGAAATCCGTGACACCCCGGGCCTCAAGAAGAAGCCGTCCACCTCGGAGTTGCTGGATTGGCTCAAGTTGCTGCTGGTGGACGATATCCAGCCGGAGACGCTTCGTGAGAGATCCCCGAACCGGTTGATCCCGCCGCTGCATGGGGCCCTGCTCAAGAATGAACAGGACGTTCACCTGTTTGAACGACTGGCCTTCCTCAATCGTCGGGAAGGTGGCAGACCCGGAACCTGAGGAAACACCGGGCCTGGAAATCTGTCGTCAAGACACCCTCCACCGGTTACCGCGATTTCACTGGAAACCCGTGCGGTTTTGTTCAGGGTAAGACTCCTGAAAAGGACTTCCGATGCGACGACTTCTCGCTGCAATCTGCACAACCTGCGCGTTGACGGCGGCGTGCGATGGGGAAAACTCCGTCCGGATCTCCAATGCCGCGAGCGACAGTGAGCCCAGCGGGGTCCTCAAGGTCGTGGACGCCCTTCAATGCCCGGAGACGATGGGCATGCTGACCCGAAAGGGGTCGGCCCGGGACAGCGGGCGAACCTGCCTCTACAGCGGGCCGCGGGGCGCGGTGGTCTCCCTGCAACTGGTTTCGCTTGACGGCCAATCCGCCAACGACGTTCTGAACCAGTTTCGCGAGACCCTGTCCGCGGACATGCCTCACAGTTCGGCAAATCTGAAGGCCTCCGCCGCGGCTGCTGATGCCCGGGCCGCCGCTGAGGCGGCAAGCGTGGATGCGGACGCGGCCCGGATCGATGCGGAGGCGGCAAGCGTAGCCGCGGACGTGGCCTCTGGTGACGAGGCCCGCGTCCGCGCGCCAGGCGTGGCAATTGACGCGCGCGGCGACCACGCCACTGTACGCCTGCCCGGACTGAGCGTGAACGCAGAAGGCGACAAGGCAAGCGTCCGGTTCGGCGGCTTTTCCATCAATACCGACAATTCCACCGAGACGGTCGACATCTCGTCAGACGATCAAACCATCAGTGTGCAAGCGCACGACGACGCCGCGGAAATCACCACGCGCGCACCGGGCGATGCGATCCGTGCCACCTACCGCCTGACCGACGACACACCGGCCGACCGGGGATGGCGGATGGTGGGTTATGAGGCGCGGGGCCCGGTGGGAGGGCCGATCGTCATCGCCACCGTCCATGCCAAGGACCGGGACCAGAACGTCCTCTTCGATGCAGCCCGGGATCTGGTGACGTTGAACGTCGGCGAATAGCCGGTCCGGCTTGATCCGCCCACCACTATGGGTCACCTGATCTGCCGTTCGCATTCTGGATTACCGATTTGGCCACCTCCTCCATCCCCCGTGCCTCGACCGTGCCGCGCGCGCCCGCCAAGGCCCCCCGTGCCTGGCAGCGCATGCTGTCCGGGCGTCGACTGGATCTGCTGGACCCCTCCCCTTTCGATATAGAGATCGAGGATATCGCCCACGGCCTCGCGCGGGTCGCACGATGGAATGGCCAAACCGTCGGAGAACACGCCTTCTCGGTCGCCCAGCACTCCTGCATCGTGGAGGAAATCGCGACCCACATTCGCCCGGAACTCGAGCCCAGATGGCGACTGGCCGCCCTGCTGCATGACGCCTCGGAATACGTCATTGGCGACATGATCTCGCCCTTCAAGGCCGCGCTGGGCGTCAGCTACAAGGCTTTCGAGGCACGGCTTGAACATGCCATTCATCTCCGTTTCGCCCTGCCGCCCAGGACCCCCGGTCCGGTCAAGGCCCTGATCAAGTCTGCCGACAAGGCCTGCGCCTATTTCGAAGCGATCCAGCTGGCGGGCTTCACCGAGAAGGAGTCGCTGGGGTTCTTCGGATCGCCCCCGCGGGGCTATACCCTGATCATCGAACCGCTACCCGCGCCGATTGCCCAGCAACGCTATCTTGAGCGCTACAGGATGCTGGCGGAGGCCGTGGGCATCCTCCCCGGACCCGACATCGCGCAGACGGAATAGGTCGATGTCGTGGGGCGGGGAGCATGGGGTCCGCATCAGCCTGTCGGCGGTCGTCATGGCATTGCAGGGTGGCACACTGTGCGTTCTCACGACCGAGGACCCGGATCACGCACTGTCGCTCCCGTCAGGCCCGTTCGACCCCGTCGATGACCGCACCTTCGAGCGCGCGCTGCGCGCCTTCGTGACCGCGCAGACGGGCTTTGGCCTAGGGTTCGTAGAACAACTCTACACGTTCGGGGATGCGGGCCGCGAAGCCCCGAGGGCAACGCGCGGACCCGACCGACGACGCGAAATATCGGTCGGTTACCTGGCGCTGACGGACGACGCCGTGGACATGGCTCCGCCCGGGGCCCGCTGGATCCCCGTTCTGGACATTTTCCCCTGGGAGGACCAGCGCGCCGGACCATCCAAACCCGTACCAGCGATCATAACCGCACTGCAGACCTGGAGTGCCGGCGAGCCCTCCCGCGTCGCCCGGATCGAGGCCCTGTTCCCGTCCCTGCCGTCAGGGCGTTGGGATGAAAACCGCGTTCTTGAGCGCTATGAACTGCTTTACGAGGCCGGCCTTGTCTCCGAGTCCGCTCGCGATCGCGATCGCGCCCCGGACGGTTTGGTCGCGCTCGCGGATCGCCCCATGGCGTCGGACCACAGACGCATTCTGGCGACGGGTCTGGGCCGGCTCCGCAGCAAGTTGCGCTACCGCCCCGTTCTGTTCCAGCTGACTCCGCCCACCTTCACCCTCTCGGCCCTGCAGGCCGCGGCGGAGGCGGTGGTCGGCCTTAAGCTTCACAAGCAGAACTTTCGCCGCGGCGTCGAACGGACGGGCCTTGTCGAACCCACCGGCGAGGTCTCGACCGGCACGGGGGGCCGCCCCGCCGAGCTGTTCCGCTACACCGGGGCCGGGCCGATCGACGGCCAGGCTCCGGGTCTGGCTTTGCCCACGCTCCGCTAGATGTTCGGTCCCGGGGTGAGGTCGACTGCTTTCAGGCGGAAAGTGAGGATGGCCGCTTGCAGGCAAGACTCCATACCATTAGAGAAGCCGCTCGCTTTCGACCGAGCGCATTACGGCCCCGCGGAGAGGTGGCAGAGTGGTCGAATGTACCGCACTCGAAATGCGGCGTGCCTTTACGGGTACCGTGGGTTCGAATCCCACCCTCTCCGCCACCGTTTTCGCCCGAAACTGACGGGTCGCTGTTAACCGCGAAATACCTCAGACATTACCGCGACATGTCCCAGGCCGGAGACGATTTTGCGGTCTCCGTTGGCCTGGTAGTGGCCCTGATCCGCGCCTTTTCCGGCTCTCGTCTCCGCCGACCGGGGGACGGGTCGCTTTCGCATGCCCGGCTTCGAATGCCTGTTAACAGGGAAGTACTGGGAAAACGCGTGCCGACGAGGTTTCTGGATGGGGCCGGGCACCGCGCAAACGCCTGCCACCACTGGGTCGGAGGGTCGGAGCCCCTCGGATTTCCCGTAACACGAACAGGGAAAATTCCCCGACGTATCAGGGAATGATTTTCGACGATCAGGGAAGAATCCCGCCGGAACAGGGACGGCGTCAGCCCGCGTAGAGACGCCTCTGCTTGACCCAGTCGAGCGGGAGCTCCGAGCGCGTGACTGCTTCCAGGGTGAGCCCAACCGGCTGACGGCCATCGAGGATCGCGGCCTTCAGATCAGGCGCGAGGAAGGCCGGCCGGATCATCCGGCGGACGAAGGCACCCGATACGCCTTCGGCATCGGCGATGACGTTGAGGTTCTCGACCTCGCCCGTGAGCAGACGACGCTTCCAGGATTCGGCGCGAATCAAGGCGGTGGTCATCGCGCGATCGATCCGGGAGGAGGCGACGGCGGGCGAGCCCTGCGGTCCGACTGCGAACATGGTCCCGCCCCTGCGGACCAGTCGGACCCGGATTTCGGTCATCGGCAGATCACCGCGACGCTCCAGCCGGTCAATGCCGACCCGGTTCTCGGGCTTCAGATCACGCGCCGCGACCTGCAATCGCTCTTCGTCGAAGATGATGATGACAGCCTCTGCACCCACCTCGACGCGCTCGACCACGTCCCGGGCAATCGCCCAATCGGGCGTAACCCGGCTGGTATCGATGATCCGCAGTTCGCCCAGGCGCTGGGCCACGATGTCTTCAAGCAGGGGTGCCGAGATCCGCGAGACCGCGCCGGCCTTGTCGGGTCGCCCTGTCGTGACCGCAGTGGAGACATAGTAGTGATAGCTGGGCTTGTTCGGCCTGACGGCCTTCACTGGCGACATCGGGTTACCGGCGGAATCGAACAGCAGGCCCATCAGGGGCGCACCCTTGTGCGGGCGACGAGCCTCGCCGGGTGCGCGCTGCTTGCGGTCGTTGTCGTCGAGGCGGGTCTGGACCGCGTCGAAGGTCTCGCGGTCGATGATGGCCGGGTGCTGACCGGGGTAGCTGGTGGTCTTATGCGGGATCTCACCGACGTAGGTGCGGTTGCGCAGCATGTGGAACAGAGCGCCGCGATGCATGGGCAGGCCCCCCGTCTCGACGCCGGCCTTGGTCGTTCGGCGTTTGGACACGACCCCGGCTTCGGTCAGTTCCTGGTGGACATGATGGACCGAGCCGGTGTCCAAGTAGCGCCGGAAGATCCCGCGCACGGTCTCGGCCTCGGCCTTATTGATGATCAGGGCCCGACCGGACGCCTCGTAGCCGAGCGGCACCCCGCCTCCCATCCACATTCCCAGCTTCTTGGAGGCCGCGATCTTGTCGCGGATTCGCTCGCCGGTGACCTCACGCTCGAACTGGGCGAATGAGAGCAAGACGTTCAGGGTCAACCGCCCCATGGACGTCGTGGTGTTGAAGGCCTGGGTCACGCTGACAAAGCTCGAGCCGGCCTTGTCCAGGACGTCGACGATCCTTGAGAAGTCGGTCAGGGCGCGGGTGAGCCGGTCGACCTTGTAGACCACCACCACATCGATCAGCCCTGACGCCACGTCCGCCATCAGACGCCTGAGCGCCGGCCGCTCCATATTGCCGCCGCTGAAGCCACCGTCGTCATACACCTCGGGAAGCAGCGTCCACCCCTCCCCGGCCTGTGACTGGACGTAGGCGGCACAGGCGTCGCGCTGGGCGTGGAGGGAGTTGTAGTCCTGTTCCAGACCCTCCTCGGTGCTCTTTCGGGTGTAGATTGCGCAGCGCAGGGGGCGACCGGCAGGTTTCATGCGGCGTCGACCTCGCGGAGACCAAAGAAGCGGGGCCCGTTCCAGCGGACGCCGGTGATCACGCGGGCCACCTTCGACAGACTGGCGTGCTTTTCGCCGTTCCAGACGAAGCCATCGCGCAGGACCTCGACCTCGTGACGTCGGCCCTGCCATTCCCGGATGAGGGTCGAGCCGGGTCTGAACGAGGCGGAGCGCACCTTCGGTTTATGACCCATGCGGTGCCGGGACGCGGCACTGGCCAGGCGACGGTCGGGACCGCCAGCGCCTTGGCCAGCGGCCTTCATTTGGAGCGCCTCGGCCAGGGCCCGGCGCAGGATGTCGGGCGAGCGGACCGGGGGCGGCTCGCCGAGCCGCTCCCTCCAATGTGCCCGCAGGTCGTCGATAGCCATGACCTCGATGCGGGCCAGCGTCTCGCGTAGATCGCTCACGACTGAGCTTCCTGCGCCGTGGCGACGATCCGCCAGACCCGCCGCTCTTCGAGCTTCTCGCTCGAGATCTTTTGGCCTTTCTTCTTGAGCGCGCCGGCCATGGCTCCTCGGATCGAATGAGCCTGCCAGCCGGTGGCCTCGATCATCGCAGGCATATCAGCCCCCGCTTCGCGGGAGAGGATGGTGACGAGCCGGTCGAGCTTGGATGGGGCGCGCGTCGTGGTCGCGGCAGCGGCTTCAGCCTTGGATTTGCGGGGCATGGGGATTGTTCCAAGATACAGCGAGCGCGGAGTTGCGCCCTACTGATCCGAGCCCGGACTACCGGGCGGGAACGCGATCACTACCGCTTGCTGCGCAGCGCTAGTCCAGTCCTCACGATCAGAATTAATTCCGCGGGCTGCTTGCGCCTAGGTTGTGAAGACCACCACCTGCCTGTCGTCGAGTTAATCGATGCTGTCGGCAGAACACCGGGCTCAGGCCCATCGGGCATTCGGCGGCTTTCCCACCCACCCAGGCGTCAGCCGCACGCGTTCGCGCGACTGCATAACTGCGCCTGCCTGCAAGGAGAGCCTTTCATGGCAACGACCACCCCTGAGTTGATTGCGAGCCAACTTCCCCCCTCGGTCGCCTTGGCGATCGAAAATCTGCCCATCGCCGCGCTAAAGCTTGGTAGCCGCCAACTCCGCATCCGCAAGAAGCGTGACCTCGACTCCATGGCGGCCAGCATCCGCCAGTTCGGCTTTCTGGTTCCCGCGCTGATCGACGCCGACAATCTGATCATCTGCGGCAAGGGCCGCGTCGACGCTGCCCGCCTCTTGGGCATGACCGACGTCCCCTGCATCCGCGTCACCCACCTGTCGGAGGCGGAGCGCCGTGTCTTCGCCATCGCCGAGAACCAGCTCGGCCAGTTGGCAGGCTGGGATCAGGAGACCCTTCGGATCGAACTGCAAGAGCTCTCAGGTATGGACCTCAGCTTCGGCCTGGAGCTGACCGGCTTTACCTCCGCCAAGATCGACAGCATCGTGTTTGGCGGCGAAGGTGGCGACGCCCGGGAGAATGCGATCCCGGCCCTCACCGATCAGGTCGTCAGCCGGCTGGGCGATCTCTGGCTCTTGGGCGACAGCCGACTGCTGTGCGCTGACGCCACCCTGACGGAGAGCTTCGAGCAACTGCTCGAAGGCGAACAAGTACGGGTCGTCTTCACGGATATTCCCTACAACGTGAAAATCGCGGGCCACGTTACCAGCGGCGGCAAACACGGCGAGTTCGTCATGGCGTCCGGCGAGATGACCGATGACGAGTTCACCGGGTTCTCGACCCAGGTGATGCATCGGGCCAGCGAGAACCTGATCGATGGCGGGCTCCTTTACTACTGCATTGATCACCGGCATCTGGAGCACACCATCGCCGCGGCCGCCGCAGCGAAGTTGGACCGCTTGAACCTCATCGTCTGGGACAAGAAGGCCGGCGGCATGGGCAGCTTCTACCGCTCCCGCCACGAGCTGATCTTCCTGATGAGGAAGCCTGGAGCATCGCATGTGAACCGCGTCGAACTGGGCAAGCACGGCCGGGATCGCTCCAATGTCTGGACCTATGAGGGCGTGAATGGCTTCGGTGCCGCCAAGGCCAAGGCCCGGGAGATGCATCCGACCGTCAAGCCGCTCGGCCTCGTGCGTGACGCCATCCTCGACTGCACGGCCAAGGGCGATGCGGTGCTGGATCTGTTTAGCGGTAGCGGCACGACGATCATTGCGGCCGAGAACGTCGGCCGGCGCGGCTTCGCCACCGAACTGGACCCCCGATACGTCGATGTGGGCTTGGTCCGCTGGGAGGAGTTCACTGGCCGCGAGGCGCGTCTGGCATCGACCGGCCAGACGTACCGGGAGGTCCGGGCCGAGCGCGCCACGCTCTCCAATCCAGACACCCAAGGGGCCGATGTCGCGGCACCTTCCGCCGAGATCATCGCCCTGCCCGCCCCGCGGGTGCGGGTCCGCACCCGTCTGGCCGCTTGAGGGAGATGACCCATGTCTGATGACTATGAAGTTGGCTACGGCCGACCACCTCAGGCCACGCGGTTCAAGACGGGCCAGTCCGGGAACCCGAAGGGCCGGCCCAGGGGCTCGCACAATCTGCATACCCTGCTGTCCGACGCCATGCAGGCCCGCGTCCCCGTCACGATCGAGGGGCGTCGGGTCTATCTGACCAAGGCGGAGGTGGCCGTGCGTCAGCAGGTCGACAACGCGGCCAAGGGCGACCTGCGGGCCCTGGCCTTCCTGGTCAAGGCGATGGGGCAGGCCGTCCCGCCGCCCGATAACAGCGAACCGGGGCAGAAGACAGAACTCAGCACGGACCAGTGCAACGCCATCTTCGAGGCCCTGGTCCTGGAACATGCTGCGGAGGGAGGGCTGTGAGGGCCCTCCCGATCCCCGTCGAAGACTTCCTCTTCATTCGCGCCCGTGATGACTTCGGTGCGTTTCTGGAGCTGACGTTCGCCCACCTCAACCCCGGCGTGGCCCTGGCCAGGGGTTGGTATCTCTCGGCCATGATCCAGGCCTTGAGTGAAGTTGCCGACGGCTCCAACCGCCGTCTCCAGATTACCGTGCCGCCCCGCCATCTGAAGTCGATCGCGACCACAGTGGCCTTCTCCGCATGGATGATGGGCCGGGACCCGACCTACAAGATCATCTGCGCCAGCTACGGCCAGGAGCTGTCGTCCAACCTTTCGCGCGACTTCCGCAAGGTGGTCACGTCCGTCTGGTACGGGCGAGTGTTTCCGGTCACCGCGACCTCGATCGTCCGGGATACCGATACCGAGGTCAGGACGCGCCAGGGCGGCTTCCGGTTCGCCACGGCGGTCGGATCGACCGTTACCGGCTACGGTGCCGATCTGATCATCATCGACGACCTGATGAAGGCCGCCGACGCCTCCTACCCGGAGGCCCGGGCCAGGGCCCAACGGTTCGTCGATGAATCGCTCTTTACCCGCCTGAACGACAAGGCGACCGGGGCCGTTATCGCAATCCAGCAGCGGCTCCACGAGGATGACGTCTCGGCCCACCTGACCGCCAAGGGCGGCTACCGGCATCTGGACCTGCCCTCGATCGCCATCCGCGACGAGATCATCCCGCTCACACGCGGCCGCACGCACGTGCGCCGTATCGGCGATGTGCTGAACCCTGACCGCGAGCCCATGTCGGTCCTGGACGAGATCCGGGTCGGCCTGGGGACGCGGGCCTTCGAGGCCCAGTACCAGCAGAACCCGACACCGGCCGATGGCGACATCATTCGTTGGGACCGGATCCAGTTCCATGACGACAACCCCATCGACTATCTGACCCGCGACGGCCGACGGCTGCTGCACAAGGTGGTCATAAGCTGGGACACTGCCGACACGGTGTCGCCGACCGCCGACTATTCGGTCGGGACGGTCTGGGGCAACGACGGTAGGGCTTGGAAGCTGTTGGACCTGATTCGGGTTCGCCGCGCCTACTCCGACCTTCTGGCCAGGGTCCGTTTTGAGCGGAACAGGTGGCAGGCCGATCTCATCATCGTCGAGGCGGCGGGGGTGGGGCGTGCGATCCTGGACAGCCTGTCGCGTGACACCCGCAGGCTGAGCGAACCTGAGCACCACGCCCCCTCGTGCACCCGTCTCGCCGGCTCGTCCCGGTTGAGTAAGGCGGAGCGGTTCGCGACGGCCTCGGAACCTCTCTACTCCGGCAAGGTCCTGCTGCCCCGCACGGCGCCTTGGCTCGATGACCTACGCAAGGAGATGATGTGCTTCCCCAACGGTCGCCACGATGACCAGGTCGATAGCCTAAGCCAGTTCGTGAACTGGAAGGACGGCTTGGGGGGACGCCGCCTGCTTGATCCTCGTCGGGTCGACAGGCCAAGGGCAGCTTGAATGGCGGGCGCGGTCGCAGTTTCTGCGGTCGGTAGACGTCTGCCGTGACTATTTTCGACCCGCCTTGAAGGTCGGCCCTGCGCCGATACCGTTGAAAAAGTCGGCCTCCAGATCGGCGTTGGACTGACGGCCTTCAGGCTGTGACGAGGTTCGCGGGGTCTTTGGGCTCAGGCGGGTGCGGGGGCCGAAGGAACGGGGATCAACCGGGCCATTTTCCGAAGGTTCTGGGCGGTGGCGGCGAGGAGGAACTCGTCTTTGGCACCGCAGGGACCGCGAAGGCGCAGCCGGTCCAGCCTGAGGATGCGCTTGAGGTGGGCGAACAGCATCTCGACCTTCTTCCGCTCGCGCCGCGAGACGACGTAGGCGTCGGTTCTGGCGATGTCGCGGGCGACGTCCCGGGCACCTTCATGGATGGAACGGGTCACCTTCCGGGCCGGTGTGTTGGGACAGCAGCGGCTCTTCAGCGCGCAGGCGTCACAATCCATTTTGCTGGCGCGATACCGATAGGTGTCATCCGGCGGGGTATCGGGGTGATCCGCGCGGAAGGCCCGCCGATATTGCCTCAGCGCCTTGCCGCCGGGACAGCGATAGAGGTCGGAGGCGGGGTCATAAGTGAAGTCCGCGCGCGAGAAGGTCCCGTCCTTGCGTTCGGACTTGTCGATGACCGGAATGTGGGGCTCGATCCGGCGCTGGTTGACCAGCCACTCCAGCATCCCGGCTGACCCGTAGGCCGTGTCGGCGGCCAGTCGCTTCGGCTGAAGATCGTGCTTGTCGCGGACCCGCGCGATCATCGTGCGTGCCGCCGTCACCTCGGCCTGACGCACGGCGGTAGAGGCCTCGACGTCGACGATGACCGCGTGGTCGAGGTCGATCAGGTAGTTGGTGGCATAGGCGAAGAAGGCCGGCCCCTTGTTGGCACCGGTCCAGCGCGCGGCCGGGTCGGCTGTCGAGATGAAGGGTGGCGTGACTGGCGTGGCTGCGCCGAACGCAGCGTCGTCCAGCACCGCCAGATACTCGTCGATGGCCCGGCTGGTGGCGTCGGCGGGAAGGCCCTTGTCGCCCCGAACGCCTCGCTCGCGGTTGGCTTCGGCCTTGATCAGGCTGGCGTCCACGGCGAAGCCCTCGCCGCCGACCAGACCCTCGGCGACGCAGCGGCGCAGGACCGTGTCGAACAGTTCGCGCAACAGGTCGCTCTCGCGGAAGCGACCATGCCGGTTCTTCGAGAAGGTCGAATGGTCCGGCACATCACCGTCCAGACCCAGGCGGCAGAACCAGCGATAGGCCAGGTTCAGGTGCACCTCCTCGCACAGCCGCCGCTCGGACCGGATGCCGAAGCAGTAGCCGACCAGCAGCATCCGGATCAGCAGTTCCGGATCGATCGAGGGGCGGCCCATGGCGCTGTAGAACGGTGCCAGATGGACCCGGAGGCCCTCCAGCTCGACGAACCGGTCGATCGACCTCAGCAGGTGGTTCGCCGGGACGTGTCCTTCCAGCGAGAACTCATAGAACAGGGCCGTCTGATCGACCCGCCGCTCGCCCATCATCACCCTGCCTCCGGCACCGATGACCAGAGTGAATCAGCCCCCGCCGCCCGTGGCAATTGCCGACTTTTTCAACGGTATCCGCCAGGATCGGACATTGGCGGCACGCTGGAAACACGACCTCCCCAGCGTCGAAAGACCAACGCAGCACAGCTCTCAATCAACCCCTACGGTAACGCTGGGGCGTCTGGCCGGTCCGCGCCCTGAAGGCCTTGTAAAACGTTGAGCGGGAGTTGAAGCCAGCGGCGATCGCGATTTCGAGAACCGACATCTCGTTGTGTTTCAGCCAGCCCATCGCGGTCTCGATGCGCTGGTCGTTGACATAGTCGAAGAAGGTTCGCCCGAGCGTGTCGTTCAGGGTTTGGGACACCATATTTGGCGCAGCCCCGATCTGCCGGGACAGCCGGGTGAGGGACAGGTTTGGGTCCAGATGAAGTTGGTCCTCGCGCATTGCGCGGCCTATGCGCTGAGCCAACCGCTTTGCGTGGTCTGGGGTCAGGGCGGACCTGGCGTATTTGCGTGGTTCGGGCACCCCGAGATCAGGATCTTCGACGGTCTCGGCCCCGGTAGGATCAAGCGGCCCGACCCTCAGCGAAAAGCCGATCAGCAGAAGCGTCAAGGCACCGGTCATCAGCAATATGGTCTGGCCCGTCGCAGCCGGCGCCGATGCGAGGTTGTCCGTCAGCAGGGCCGCTGCCGCGCACGCCCAGACCACGGCGACCAGGCCCATAAAGACCTCGACCCAGCGCATTTCGAGTCGGTCGACATTGGAGAACCGATCCCTGAGCCAGCCACGGTAACGCGCCATGAGTCTCAAAATGGCGACGACATACACACCCGAAGCTAACGGCCACACCAGCACCAGGGCAAAGGTGGCCAAGGCGAGGATCGCTGGCCCCATGCCAAGCGGCAGCTCGCCATCGATGAACATGGTCCGCCGCTGGGCGTCGGATAGGGCCATGTATGCAAGCGCTGTCATCACCCCCAAGCAAGGCAGGACCAGATGCCGGCGGCGGATAGACGGGCCTGTGGGCTTATCCGACACCCGGGCCAGGACAAGGGCGTAAAAGGCCGATGGTGCGGCGAGCAGCACCGGCAGAAGCCAGGGTGTCAGCAGCGGAACCAGTGGCCGTGCGAAGACCGCAAGCAGCGGCGGTGTCGCCAGCAAGGTTAGCGCCGCGAAGACGACGGCGAGAGGGATCCGCCCGGCGCTGACCGGCCCGGTCAGGGCCACGGCGACACCGGCGCCACCCAGCCCCACAACCCACGCCGCCAGAGCGACCATGGCCGCCGCCGCACCCTCGTCTCCCATCCCAGGCGATCCTCCCTCGCGTCCGAGAACAAGACATTCGCGCGGCCACTGCAAGCGGCCCGGTGTCCGTCCCGTCCCGTTCGGACGACAGCGCATGATTTCTCCGGCAGGTCCCGGCTCTGGAGTAGGAGGAAACAGACCGTGGGAGCAGAACTCATACTGGCTGCGCATGTGGTCCCCGGCGCGCTCGCGGTGGTGGCGGGCACCGTTGCTCTCGCGGCTCCCAAGGGGCGCTGGACCCATGTGCGCGCGGGCCGCGCCTTCGTGTTGACGATGGGCCTTTCGTCCGCCGTCGGCGCCGGCCTGGGCCTTGTTCGGGCCGAGACGTCTTACATCACCTTCCACGCCGGGGTGCTGGCCCTGTGCCTGCTGGCAAGCGGATGGCTGTCGGCCCGGGCGCGGCCGAGGGCGAGCGGACCAGCCGCGACCCTGGCTGCGGTCGCGAACTTGCTCAACGTTCTGGCGCTCGTCATCATCGGCGGGGTCGCCGTCCGGTCGGGACAGCCCTTTCGCGGCTTTCCGGGGCAGGACTATCTGTTTCTCGCTGGCATGGGCATGACGGCCCTGGCTGGTGACGCCAGCCTGTTATGGCGCGCCCGTCTCGGCGACCGGCACCGGATCGCGCGGCACCTGTGGCGGATGTGTCTGGGCTTTTTCATCGCCGCCGGCTCGGCGTTCACGGGGCCGGGCGCTGCGGCGTTTTCCGAGGCGGTGCGCCAGTCCGGCGTCCTCGCCCTTCCGGAGCTGGCGATCTTGCTGCTCATGTTACTCTGGCTGGCCCGAACGCTCTTTTTTCGACCGCGTCGGGAGGTGACGTCATGAGCGAGCCCCAACTGGTGGGCTCCGCGCACTTCTTCGTCGGCTGCGTCAGCATCACCGCTGGCTTCGTCGCTTTCGCGGCGCCCAAGGGGCGCCCGGTTCACCGGGCCGCCGGCGCCGCTTTCACGGCGAGCATGCTGATCCTTTGCGCGAGCGGACTGTGGATGAGCCTGGCGCGGGACATCCTGTTCACGGTCTTCCTGTCCTGGATCGCGGCGTATGCGGTGACGTCGGGCTGGGCCGCAGTGAACCACGGCCCTATCGCCCGCTGGGTTACCAGACTGGTGGCTGTGTCGTCCGTCGCCTTGGTCGCGAGCGCGCTGGCGGGTGGCGTTATGGCGGGGCAGGCGCCCGGCGAGAGCCTGAACGGGCTGACGCCGCCGGCCTTCTACGGTGTCGCCGGCTTGGCCGTGGCGATGGCTGCGTTCGATCTGGCTTTTGCGCACGCCAAGACCGTCTCGAACGCGCGGCGGTTGGCCCGGCACGCCGGACGTATGGGGATGTCCATGTTTCTAGCGACAGGCATCTTCTTCTTCGGCAACAATCATGTGCTGCCCGAAGCTCTGCGGACGGCCCCCGTGCTTTCAGCCCCAGTCCTGCTGGTGATGGGCCTGACGATCGTTCACGTGATCCGCGCAAGGCTGGCCACGGTTCATCAGCCTTCTGGGGCTGCTTAGCGTCAGGACCGGATGTTCGCTGAGCTCCGAAAACACGAGATTCAGCTAAGCCCCCTAGCGTCGAAACTTCCACTGTTGCGCCGGTTGGCTTAGACCGCACCCGACTTAGAATGGACCTTCGTCGATCTCACCGATCGTGGCTAAAAAGAGCGATGTAGTCGGCAATCAGCGAGGCGAAGAAATCGTCATCAAAATCTGCGGCGGTGGGCATCGATGGCATCGTTTAGTGAGAGTGACCGCTCGATCCGTCCCACCGGCTAAGCAAAAGGGTGTTTGTCCATCGGACACTCTGTGGCCACGCTAACCTAGCCTTCCTGCCTTCAGCCGCGCCCACGCGATAGCTCCCGCCGACACCGAGATCATGGCGGCCCCAAGCCAGTCCCACCCGCCGTCCCACAGCAGCGCTCCGATCAAGCCAGTAAGACTCAGAACGGCGATCAACAGCGGCCATCGGAAAATGGTCCAAAGACCTTGGCGGTGCGCGAGCTTCATCATCCGCGCCCTGACTGCTTGGCGAGCCACAGATAGAGCCCCGACCCGAGGACGACGATCGTCGCCGAGTCCAGGAGCGCCCAGAGGATTTTCAACGCCAGGCCGCCATAGTCGCCGAAGTGAAGCGGCTGGGACAGGCTGAGGGTCTTCACATACCAGGGCATCGGGGCGATGGCGGCCAGCTCTCCGGTCCGGACGTCGATCAGGGCCGGGGTGATCATATGCGTCGTCAGTGGCGTGTCGCCGTGGAAGAAGACCGCATAGTGATGATCGGTGGTGTATTCGGTCCCCGGGAAGGCCACGAACTGCAGCTGCATGCCGGGCAGGGCCTGCTGGGCCTGGCGGACCGCCGCATCCAGCGAGGCGCGCTCGGTCGGCGGGGTGGGCGTCGCGTGCGCGACGGCGAGCCCGGCCAGGGCGTCGGCCTTCCAGACCGCCAGGATGGGCGTGGCCAGGGTGTTGACGACGCCGGTCACCCCGACGACTAGCACCCAGGCGACGGTCACGACGCCGAGCAGATTGTGCCAGTCCAGCCAACGGGTACGGGCTGCCTTGGCGACGCGCAGGGTCGCGAACGGCAGTCGGCGCATGAACGGCGCGTAGAGGACGACGCCCGACACGACCGCCACGATCAGCAGAAGCCCCATCAGGCCCAGGAACAGCATGCCGGGCAGGCCGAGGAACATGTCGGTGTGCAGTTGGAGCAGGAACTCGATCACGGGATGACCGGCGACCAGCGGCGCGTGGTCGCCGGACGTCTGGTCGATGGGCTGGAAGTTGAACTGTCCGGCGGGCGCGCCGGGCGCGCGGCTGGTGACGTTCACCACCGGCCGGTCCTCGTCGAAGCTCATGAAGGCGGGCACGTCGCCGGGGTGGCGGGCCAGGGCCGTGTCCAGCACCTGATCCAGATCGAGTTTCGGGCCCTGAGGGTTCGCCGCCTCCCACGGCTCATCCAGAAGGATCTCGTTGAGCTCGTGGGAGAAGACCAGCGGCAGGCCCGTGACGCACAGCATCAACAGGAAGAGCGTGGAGACCAGGCTCGACCATTTGTGCGTCCAGGACCAGGCGCGGATCGTGGCCGGCGTCACCGGATCAGAACTCGGCGGAGATCTGGATCGACACCGTGCGGGGCGCGCCGAGCGTCAGATAGTTGGCGCCAGGGAACCCTCCGACCGCGACCCACTGATTCTCGTCAGCGAGGTTCTCGATCCGCGCGCGGGCGGTCAGGGGACGGCCCCCCGCCTGGAAAGCGTAGCGGACGCCAGCGTCCAGGCGCGTCCAGCTGTCGAGATGAACCGTGTTGGTCGCATCGACCTCCTGTTCGCCCGTGTAGACGACGCGACCTTCCAGCGTCAGGCCCGAAACCCGGGGCACATCCCACTCGAGGTTGAGGTTGCCCTGGAGCTCGGGCGCGCCGATCGGAGACTTGCCGTCGAGCGCGCCGCCGGCCGTGCGGGTAAGCTCGGCATCCAGCAACGTCCAGCCGCCCAGCAGGCGCAGGCCCTCGCGGGGTTCGCCGAAAAAGGCGATCTCGATCCCCTGATTGCGTTGTTCGCCATTGGTGCCAAACCGGTTGTTCTCGACATAGGCGCTGGGCAGGGTGAGGCGGAAGACGCTGACCGATCCGCCGAACGATCCCAGGTCGTACTTCAGGCCGACCTCGGCCTGTCCGCCGCGGAAGGGTGACAGGACTTCGCCGGCGTTGGTGACCGGCACGCCGCCAGAGACGGCGGGCGCGGTCTGGCCGGGGATCAGGGCCTCGGCGTAGTTGGCGTAGAGCGAGACCTGTTCGATCGGCTTGTAGGTGACGGCGAAGGCGGGGGTGATTGCGTCACCCTCATAGCCCGAGCCCAATGCGCCGGTGTTGTAGTCGTAGGTCCGGGTTTCGATCTCCTGGTAGCGGGCGCCCGCCGTCACGAGCAAGCGGCCATCCAGAAAGGACAGCATGTCGGCGATGGCTACGCTGGAGGTCTTGACCCGCTCGGTGACGTTCGGATCCTCGAGATCGCCACCGACGAAGAAGTCCGCTGCGGGCGGAGCGACGTCGACGGGGTTGTAGAGGTTGGAGGCAAAGCCCGCGAAGTTCGAGAAAGCATAGGCGTTCTCCGACTTCGACTGGACCTGTGACGCCGAGGCGACCAGCCGGTGACCGACCGCGCCGGTCGTCAGATCGGCGCGCACACCGACGTCGCCGGACCACACCGTGTCCTGACGCGTGTTGTCAAAGCGATAGGCGCTGATGGTGCCGTCGGGTTGGGCCGTGGGATTGGCCAGGACATTGGCCTCCTCGCCGCTGCGGCCGCCGAACGCTGCCCAGGCCGTAACGTCGGCGGTCATGTCGAACTCGCCGCGCGCCACGCCGAACAGCTGTTCCTCGTCGGTGTAGGTCCAGGGCTGGGCGAAGTTTCCGGATGCGTCCGGCGCGGCGGGGACGGCACCGGTCGGGGTTACGGTCGGGCGCGGCGCGTCGATGCGGTGATCCTGCCAGCCCAGGTCCGCCGAGAACCGCACACGGTCGCCCCGACGGTCGAGGCCCAGGCCGATGGCGTTGAGTGTGCGCGACTGATCGTCGACCGCGCCTTCGCCATCGCGGCGGGCGGCGTTGAGGCGGACACCGTATTCGTTCCCAATCCCAAAACGGCGGGCGAGGTCGGCGGCGACGTAGACTTCACCGCTGCCTTCGAGCCCGAGCGTGCCGCGCCTCAGAGGATCGTTGCCCGCGCGCTTGGGCGTCAGGTTGAAGGCGCCGCCGACGCCCGATCCGCCGGGGGCCGCGCCGTTCAGGAAGGCCGTAGCGCCGTGGAAGACCTCGACCCGCTCCAAAAACTCGGCTGCCACGAACTGTCTCGGAAGAATACCGTAGAGACCGTTGTAGGTCATGTCGTCGGAGTAAACCGGGAAGCCCCGGATGATATAGAGCTCCTGGAAGTTGCCGAATCCCTTGGACACTCGGACTGCGGGGTCGTTCTGGAGCACGTCGCCGACGCTGCGGGCCTGCTGGTTGCGAGCCAGCTCTTCGGTATAGGCGGTGACGGCGAACGGGGTGTCGAGCTGGGACAGGGCACCGAACATGCCGACGCGAGCGCCGCGCGCGACCTGCCCCCCTGCATAGGCACCGGGTATGCGAACCTGTGAGCCGGTGACCACCACCTCGTCCAGCCGATCCGCCTCCTGGGCTTGGACGGAGCTCGCGAGGACGAACATGGCGGTGCTGGAGAGGGCGAGCGTACGGAACATTCGGGAAGCAACCTGTGAATGAGAACCGGTCGCATATAGATTTGCTCGCTTGCGAACAAGTCGCACTTTTGTCGCGTCCTGTCGGTACCTGTGCTTGGAAGCGGCTGTTGCCAGCGTTCGAGCACCGACATAAGGCCTCCAATCGGGCTACTGGGCTGCTAGTCGAATAACGGACCTTCCCAACGACAGCAGTGAGCCAGACTCGGACTCCAAGGTGTGAGAAGCGGGTCCGCCCACAAGCGGACATTCCGAACCGCCGATAAGAGCCAGACTCGGTCATTCCAGCCCTGCCCGTTTTGCGCCTAAGCGCCATTCCGCGAAACGAAACCGCCCACTCGAATGCAGCGAACTCCGACACGTTAGCGCGAGACCGACACCACCGTGCTTCGCCCCATTCTCTCACTGAGACGGGACAGAACAACGAAGAAGGCGGGTACAAACACCAAAGCCAACAGGGTGGAGGCAATCATGCCGGAGAAGACGGCGACGCCGATCGACTTGCGCGCCGCCGCGCCTGGGCCGTCCGAAAGGATCAAGGGCACGACACCGAGAATGAACGACAGCGAGGTCATCAGGATCGGTCGAAACCGCTCGCGGCAGGCGTGGATCACCGCGGCTTCGATCGTTTCGCCCGCGATCCTGAGTTCGCGCGCGACCTCCACGATCAGGATGCCATTCTTCGCCGACAGCGCGATCAGCAGGACAAGGCCGATCTGCGTGTAGATCGTGTTGGGCAAACCCAGCGCGAGCAGGACGGCCACCGTTCCCAGGAGCGCGAGCGGCACGGCCCCGATCACGCTGAGCGGCAGCAGCCAGCTCTCGTACTGCCCCGCCAACACGAGGTAGACGAGCAAAATGGACAGGGCGAAGATGATCACGGCGGCGCTCCCCGCCAGCTTTTCCTGATACGACAAGCCGGTCCAGGCGTACGACATTCCGCTGGGAAGAGTGTCTTCCGCGAACCGTTCCAGGACCGTCAGCGCCTGTCCTGAACTGTAGCCCGGCGCGGCCGATCCGTTGATGGCGGCCGTCGGGTAGAGGTTGTAGAGACTGATCAGCGCCGGACCCGTCGTCCGCTCCACGCTGGCGAACGCCGACAGCGGCACCATGGCCCCCGACCGGCTGCGAACAGAGAGCCGGGTGATATCCTCTACGTCCATCCGATGTTCGGCGTCGGCCTGGACGAAGACGGTGTAGGTTTGCCCGAACCGGGTGAACTGATTGGCGAACGAGGAACCGAGATAGGTTGTCAGGGCGTCGAAAGCGACATCGGGGGCCACGCCGAGCGCCTGAGCGCGCTCCCGATCAATGCGGACCGAGAGTTGAGGCGCATCGGCGCGGAAAGGTGAAAACGCCTGCTGGATCGCGGGATCGTCCACGGCCGCGCTGGCGATCGCGTTCGTCGCCTCGGACAGACGCCCGTAGTCAACGGATCCATCGACCAACTGGGCCTGCATCTGGAAGCCCCCTGACAGGCCAAGGCCGGGGATGGACGGTGGAACGGTCAGAAGGATGCTGGCGTCCTGGACCGATCGAAGATTTTCATTCAACACCGCGAAGACAGCGGGCAGATCGCCGCCATCGATCTTGTCGCGCTCATCCCAGGACTTGAGCACGATGTAGAGCAGGCCCGCGCTGGCGAGTGACGCATTGTTGTCGAGCGCGGAAACGCCGTCGATGGCGATGACGTGCTCGACGGCGGGGTGGGCCCGCACGATGCGTGTAATCTCGGCCGTCGCCCGCTCGGTGCGCTCGAGCGTGGCCCCGCTCGGCAACCGCGCGATGGCCAGCATGTATCCCTGGTCCTCGGTCGGGATGAATCCCGCCGGGGTCCGGACCAGACCGATGACCGCCAGACCGCACAGGGCGAGCCCGATGACGACGGCGATCACGCTCCGTCGGACGATCCGCTCGACGAGCGAGAGATACCGTCGCTCGAGCCAGCCATATCCCCTTTCGAAGCCGCGCCGGAACCGGGCCAGGGGATGTTTCGATGGGGCAGCGCCCTCGGCGTCCTGTTTTCTGGCGCGAAGCCACTGGGCGCTCTGGGTTGGCTTGAGCGTTATCGCGTTGACCGCGCTGAGGAAGGCGGTGGCGGCGATCACCAGGGCAAATTGGCGATACATCTCACCCGTCACACCCGGCATGAAGGCCGCAGGCAGGAAGACGGCCATCAGCACGAGGGTGATGCCGAGGATCGGCCCCAGCAACTGGCGCATCGCCGCGGCCGCCGCTTCACGGGGGGCCATGCCCTGTTCGAGCCGCTGGGTGACCCCCTCGACGACGATGATGGCGTCATCGACCACGATGCCGATCGAAAGGACGATGGCGAAGAGCGTCAGCAAATTGATCGAGAAGCCCAGGGCCGCCATGGCCGCGAAGGCCCCGATGATCGTCACCGGGACGGTCGTGGCCGGGATCAGGGTGGCGCGCCAATCCTGCAGGAACAGCAGGATGACCAACAGGACGAGCAGACCGGCCTCGATCAGGGTCTTGTAGACCTCGTGGATCGACTTCTCGACGAACTCGGTGGTGTCGAGCGGGATCGTGTATTCCAGACCCGGCGGAAACTGCGCGGACAGCCGCTCCAGGGTCTCCTCGACCCGTTCCGCCGTTTCGAGGGCGTTTGCATCGGGCAACTGATAGATGGCCAGACCCGCGGCTGGCTGGCCGTCGTAACGAAAGTTCTGCCCGTAGTTGTTGCTGCCCAGCTCGACCCGCGCGACGTCGCCAAGCCGTGTCAGGGGCGCGGACGGTTCGTTGCCCGTTTTGAGAATGATGTTGGCGAAGTCTTCCGGCGTTTCGAAACTGCTGTCGACATCGACGGACAGTTGCAGAAGCTCGCCGGGACGCGCCGGCGTCGACCCGATGCTGCCGGCGCTGACGCGCTGGCTCTGCCGAGCGATCGCCGAGAGGACGTCGTTGGGCTGGAGCCCTCGCGCGCTCATGAGTTCGGGGTCCAGCCAGACCCGCATGCTGTATGCGCCGACGCCGAAGACGGTGACGTCGCCTACCCCCGGCAAGCGCACCAGCTCGTCGCGGATCCGCGCGCCTGCGAAGTTGGCAAGTTCCAGACCGTCATAGTCCCCGTTTTTGGAGACGAGCGTCACCATCTGCAGGATCGCGGTCGACCGTTGCCGGGTGACGACGCCCTGCTGCTGCGCCGACTCCGGCAACTGGGGCAAGGCGATCGCGACGCGGTTCTGAACCAGCACCTGGGCGGCGTCGAGGTTCGTTCCCGGTTCGAAGGTGACGAGAAGCGAGTATCGACCATCGTTAGACGAGGTCGACTGCATGTAGAGCATGCCCTCCACGCCGTTGACCTGTCGCTCGATTGGCCGGGCCAACGTCTCCAGAACGGTCTGGGCGTTCGCGCCCGGCGCGCTCGCCGTCACCGAGATCGTCGGCGGAGCCAACGGCGGATACTGGGCGACGGGCAGCGCAAAGATCGCGATCCCGCCGATCACCATCATCAGGATGGCGATGACATTGGCCAGGACCGGCCGGTCGATGAAGTATCGGGCGATCACGGCGCAGCCGTCGCAGCAGGAGCCGAGGCGCTGACGACGCTCGCTGGCCGGCCGAGCCGGACATTCGCCAGGCCGTTGACGATGACGCGATCCTGGGGGCTCAGCCCGCTGGTGACGATGCGGTTGCGACCTGAATCGCCTCCGACCTCAACGTCGCGGCGCCGTACCGTGTTTTCGGCGTCAAGCACCAGGACGTAGTCGCCCAGGGGATCACTCTGGATCGCGGAGGCGGGCACCTCCATTCTGGGCTCGGTCGCTGCGAGCTCGATCCGCACGCGCGCGAACATGCCAGGAAGAAGGTCGGTCCGACCGGTGTTCGGCACGATCGCACGCGCCTGCAGTGCCCCGGTGGACGGGTCAATCTGCCGGTCGGCGAAGTCGAGAGCGCCGACGTAAGGAAAATCCGTCTGATCCAGAAGTCCGACCACGACGGGATATCCGCGCCCCGAGCGCGTCACCGTCTCGCCCCGGGCGCGCAAGGCTTCCAGGATGCGCAGAACCTGCCGCTCGCCCAGACTGAACTCGACATGGATGGGATCCAGCCGCTGGATCGTGGCCAGCCTCGCCGTCCCGGCGGAGACGAAATCGCCCACATCGACGGTCGTCGCCCCGATCCAGCCGCTGAACGGAGCCCTGACGACCGTGTAGGACAGATTGATCCGCGCCAGCCGCGAATTGGCCTCGGCCTGGGCCAGGGCATGGCCCGCATTGTCCAGGTTGTTGCGCGAGGTGGCGTCGTCCGCCCACAGGCGCTGCTGCAGATCGTACTGATCGCGCGCCTGGGCTTCCGCTGCCGTGGCGAGCGCCAGTTGCGCCTCGTAGGGTTCGGGCGAGATCCGGAACAGGGGTTGCCCCCGACGAACGAATGAGCCGTCGGTGAAGGTTTTGGCCGTTACGGGGCCCGAGGCCTGTGGGATGAGTTCCACCGAGGTCGAAGCTGAAACGGTCCCGGTGAGTTCAAGCACGCTCGCGCCTTGCGTCATGATGGGCCGAGCCACGGTCACCCGCGGCGGCTGAGCTCCAGCCGCTCCACCGTCAGAACGGCCGCACGACGACAGCGCAAGCGTTCCCGCCACAACGGCCGCCGCGGTCAGGTATCGCCCCATCATCGTTCGCCCTCGTTCTGGCTGACCGAGCCGTCGAGCTCGTCGAGACGGTCCCCCCATCGCGTGCGGTCTCGCATGCGCTGGCTGGTTTCGGCGGACAATCGCGCCGGGATTCCGGGTGCGCGGGCCCCCAGACCCAACGACCGATTAAGGGCGACGTAGGCCATGGCGACGTTGCCCTGGGCCTGCAGCAAGGCGTCCTGAACGGCGCTGTCGTTCAACTGTGCCGTGAGGATGTCCTGGCGGGCGGCGCCGCCCTGGGCGTAGCGGTCAGAGGCGAGCTGAACCAGCCGCCGGCTCTCCACCGTCGACGCGGCCAGCGTCTCTATCGTGTCACGGGCGGCCGCATGCTGAGCGAGGGCGTCGGCGACATCGCGCTGCGCGGCGAGGACGGCCTGCGAGTAGGCCTGGATCGCCTGCTCCAGGCCGGCGTCCTGCACCAGCACCTGTCCCATGATGCGATCCCGCTGGAAGAGCGGAAGGACAATCGACAGGCCGGCTCTGACGCTTCTTTCGTCCCAGCTGAAGATGTCGAGCAAGGAGGAGTCGCCGATGGTGTTGGAACTCAGCCCGATCGATCCCGACAGCGAGAAGGAGGGATAAAGGTTGGCCTTGGCGCTGTTCGACCTCGCATATTGCGAGCGGGCCACGAGTTCGGCCTGCAGCACATCGGGTCGGGCGCGCAGCAGATCGTGAGGCAGGCCCGGATCCGGCGGTGGTGGCGCGTCCGAGATGGGAGCCGGATCAACCAGAATGTCGGCGATCTCGCCGTCGGTCGCGCCGGTCAGCAGAGCGATCGCGTGGCGGCCCATCTCCACATCCAGCACAAGCGCCGCGACGGTCGCTTCCTGCTGCTGCAGCGCCATCCTCGCCTGGGCGGGATCGCTCGGGTCGGTCAATCCGTGGCGATGACGCGCCTCGGCCAAGGCCAGGCTTTGTGTTCGGAGCGCCGCGCCGTCACGGGCCAAAGCCAGCCGGGCCTGACTGGTGCGATAGTCGATGTAGGCGCTGGCCAGTTGACCGATGAGCGACACCAGCGCGGCATCGTAGGCCTGCTGGGCGCTGAGATAGGCGTAGGCGTCGCCGAGGGCGGCGTTGCGCGCACCGCCCCAGAAATCGAGCTCCCAACTGCTCTGAACCCCGAGGTTGGCGGAGTAGATCGTCGGGTCGATCCGGTCGATCCGTTCGGCCAAGGCGGGGGGAATGCGCACCACATTCGACCCGGCGGCGCCGGCGAACTGCGGCCCGAGGGACGCCCCGCTGGACATCATCTGTCCCTGGGCCTGGGCGATCTTGGCAGCGGCGCTTTGAAGGTTTGGACTGTCCTGGATCGCGCGAACAACGAGAGCGTCGAGGGTCGGATCCTCGAAGGCGCGCCACCAGTCGGGCTGCTGCGGAGCGACGTCCGGTCCGGCCTCTCTTGCCCAGCCCGCATCGACCGACTCAGGCAAGGTCGCCATGGGCATCTTCGTCCCGCACGCTGACAGCAAGACAACGAAGAGCAGCGAACCAGCAGCGGCGCGACCACGTCGTTCTTGTGCGCCACCTCCGGGCCGAACCCGCCCGCTATGGCTATCGCCGACGCCGGACAGGCTCATCGGCCGTACTGATCGGCCAGTCTAGCTTCGAGTTGCGGCAGGGTTACGAACCCGTCGCGGTCGGTGTCGACCCGACGAAAGTTCGATGCGAGACGGCTCATGCCTGCGTTGCTCGCTTCCTGTTGGCTCAGCTTGCCGTCGTCGTTGACGTCGGCGCGCCGAAACTGGGTTCTCAGCTCCGCCAGAGCCTCTTCATAGGTCTGATCTTGCGCGAAGGCCGAGGCTGCGAAGGTCAAGCCGAGCACGGCCAAAAGCACGCGTTTGCGAAAATCAGGCATGGTCGATGCTCCTGAAGCGTTCGAGATCGCCGTCGAGGCCCGCGCGTCGGGCTGGCGGACCACGGCTGGACTACCGCGTAAGGCAAAGCTGGGTTTGCCGTCGGCGTTGCGGATTGTGGCGAAATGTTGCCAAACAGCTCGGCTGCCGGTCGCCGCGGATGGCGACCGGCCCAGGTTGCCCGCGGCCCTCGCGCCGACAAAGTCAGTCTTCGCGATCGGGAGGGGTCACGGTCGTGGTTTTGCTGAGGTTGCCGTCATCGTTGGTGACCACGGTTTCCCGGGTCGCAAGCGTGTTGCCGTCTGCATCCGTCACCGCGCGGTTGAAGCTGCCCCCATCGTCCGTACGCGCCACCTCGGAGTCGACAGCACCACCGCGCCCGGTGCTCGTTTCGAACTGCCGGGTTCGAGCCGCCCCCGTGTCAGTACGGGTGACCGTGTCGCTCCCGGAGGCGGTTTCACCAGACCGGGTGTAGGCCTCGCGTTCCCGACTGGCCGAGTCTTCATCGATGGAGCGCGTCAGGGATCGCCCAGCCGTGTCCCCGTCGCGGTCGGTGAAGATCCGGGACGTCACGGCCCCATCTTCGGTGCGTCTGAACTCACCGAGGATGCCTGCCGTCTGGCCGTCGGGCCCGGTCACCGTGCGCGAGCGGTAGGCCCGATCGCCCTCGGCGTTGATATCCGCCTCGATCCTGCGTGAGAATTCGCCGCGACCCGTGGTGACCTGATCCGATCGGGTCACGGGCTCGGCGCCGCGCCGCGCCTCGCGGCGCTCTTCGCGTCTGTCCTGCGGCTGGGCGTCGACGGGAACGGCGCTCATCAGCATGGTGATAGCACTCATGCTCGCGAGCAGCACGGAGACATGGGATTGCGTTTTCATGGGTCGGCTCCTGATTTTTCTGAAGGTCTTAGGGCAAGGCGCGGGATGCGCTTGCCTCGGCACAGCCAAGCCTCGCTTCTAGGCGGTGCCCATTGCCGGCACTTGCCGGTCAGGCGACGCTTTGTTGCGGAATGTCGCCTCGAGTGCTCAGTTCTGACGGAGATTGGCCTGGTGGGCGAAGGCGCGCCCGTCGGTGACGACGATCCGCCCGAAGCCGAGCACCGCGGCCATGTTGTAGGCATCGAACTCGCTGCTGAGCCCCATTTCCTGAATTGCCGGGGCGGAACGCGTGACGGCGGTCAGACGCGCAAGAACGCCGCGGGCGAGATACGTCGTCATCGCACCCTCGCCACCGACGTACAGGAGCACCAGTGTCTCCCGGTTTGCGCCGACGGCTTGCGCGACGATGGGAACCGATCGCCCGGGTATGCCGACGGCGAGGTTCACCTGATCGACGAAAGACTGTCGCTGCTGCGGACCGACGCCAGGCATCTGCTGGAACAGGATGTTTGGCGTCTCCACGCTCGAGGCCGGGGGATAGTAGAGGCCGGCGCCTGTGGTTTCGTCGGAAACGGCAGCGACGGATCCAGCGACGCCAGCGTGCATGGTGACGGGCACAGCGCACGCGGCAAGCGCGCCGCACGACGCGACCATCGCGATCGTGGTTAGGGCGGTGTGTTTGCGGGAGCTCATGAGATGATGCCTCTTGACGGGCTGGCGCGCCTAGCGGCGCAGAGCAGCCAGTTCCCTCGCGCTAAGGACCCGGTTGCCGTCGGTGTCGCCATTCGCGAACAGCGGCGCGGGGGCGCTCAGCATTTCGCTTCGCGTGATGCGTCCATCGCGATTGGCTTCGGCCACCCTCAGGCTGTTGAAGGCCTGCTCGAAGCGGCTCCGTCCGGGACCGAAGGACGGACTGTCGCCGCTCTCGACGACTCCATTGTCATTGCGGTCAAGACGCTCGAAGACGCTGACGCGCATGTCCATCATTTCTTGCCAGGTGACGCTTCCGTCGCCATTGGCGTCCGCCTCTCGCAGTTGCTCCAGCGACTGGGCCGAGGCGGTGTCCGCAAAGGCCAGGGCCATGACCCCTGCGATCACGGCGCACAGGCTCGGCTGCCATTCAATCTTCTTGATCATGATCGGTCTCCTTCAAATCCGTTGGTGATGGAGACAGGCTAGGCGCGGCGTCGTGCAGCGGTTTGGCGCGACTGAAACCGTTTGTCGCGGGATGTTGCCGACCACCCTTCCGGCTAGGTCAGCAGGTCCTGTGGAAAGCGGACGACGGCCGCAAGACCGCCGTCGGGCCGGTTCTCCAGATGCAGGCTTGCGCCATGCGCCTTGGCGATGGCGCGGGCGATGCCCAAGCCAAGACCGGTTCCGCCCGTGGCGCGATTGCGCGAGTTTTCTCCGCGCTGGAATGGCTGGAAGAGGGTCTCGAGTTGGTCTTCGGGCAGTCCGGGACCATCGTCCTCGATGCGGACCTCACGACCACCTTCGGTCGCTACCACCCGAAGGGTAGTCCCGCCGCCGCCATAGCGCCGGGCGTTCTCCATCAGATTTTCGAACAGCCGACGAAGCGCGACCGGATCGCCCACGATGACGAAGTCCTGGTCCGGCAGCGGCTCGAGGCGGACACGGTAGGGCGCGGCTATCGCCATGTCCGCCACAAATCGGTCGATACGAACGAGCTCCTGGTGTCCCGACGGGCTCTGAGCGCGCGCATAGGCGAGCATGTCGGTGATGAGCGCCTCCATCTGGGTGATGTCTCCCTCGATCTCATGAGCGGACACCACTCCGCGCTCGTCCATACGCAGACGGATCCTGGTGATCCCCGTTCTGACATCATGGGCGATGGCGGCCACCATCTGCTCTCGCTCTCGAATGAGACCGGTCAGACGGTCTCGCATCCGGTTGAGCGCCGCGGACACCCGCCGAAGCTCCGCGGGCCCCGTCTCCGAAACACCGGCACCGCCACCGTCCAACTCCACCAGGGCAGCGTCCTGTTCGAGCCGGCGGATCGGCCGCAACGTGACCGCGGCGATCGCCAGACCGAGCGCGACCGCGAACAGCACGAGGACGAGACCGGAGGTGACCAGCGCCGCCGACGGCCGGCTGAGCCGCAAAGCGGGGACGAGCCAGATGTTCACGATCCGGCCGTCTCGGAGCTGGATCGCGACCTGCAGCGCAGCGGTCCCGACCAGAGGACCGGCTCCCTGTTGCCTGAGCCGTGATTGAAGGGCCAGCACGCCGATGGCCTGAAAGCGAATCTCCCGGCCCTCCAGGAGCGCGGCGACTTCGCTCCCGCCTGTCGTCAGCCTCGTTCGCATCCCGTCGCGGGGTTGAAGCCCGGGTGCAAAGTCGTCGGTGATCGCGGCGGCGCGATAGCCCCCCCCATAGGCTGAGAGGATGAAGGGCTGGATTTCTGGCGGAGAGGTCTCCACGAGCCCGACCAGTTCCGCGATGCTCTCCGCATTGTCGGACAAGGCCCGGGGATAAAGCGCCTCGGCCGCGAGCGGCGTCTGCAGCAGCAGGACGACGACGGCGAACATCGCGAGGAGCGCGGCAACGGTGAGGGCGGTGATCCTGACGACCAGGGAGGAAACGGCCCGCTGGAGCCAGACCATCAGGCCGGAACCCTGGCCACTTTCGCCGCGAAGGCATAACCCAGATTGCGAACGGTCTTGATATAGTCGGGGTAACGAGGATCGGCCTCGATCTTGTTGCGGATACGACTGATCTGGCTGTCGATGCTCCGGTCGAAGGGATTGGCGACGGCCCCGCGGGACAAATCAAGCAACTGGTCCCGCGAGAGGACTCGAGGCGCGCGCTCGACCAGGGCGAGGAGCAGCGCGAACTCACCGGACGTGAGATGCACGGGATCACCGTTCTCTCGAACCAGCACCATGTGCGCCGGGGACAGGCGGAAAGGACCGAAGGCGAAAACGGCGTCGTCACCCGTCTCCTCTACCGACTTGGCGTCCCCGGTCCTGCGCAGGACCGACTTGATGCGGGCGACCAGCTCACGCGGGTTGAAGGGCTTGGGCAGGTAATCGTCGGCCCCGATCTCCAGCCCGATGATGCGGTCCACATCCTCGGCGAGCGCGGTCAGCATGATGATCGGCACGTTCGAGCGCGTTCGCAGTCGACGACAGAACGACAGACCGTCTTCGCCCTCCATCATCAAGTCGAGCACAATCAGGTCGGCCGGAAAGCTTTCGAGGACCCGGTCGGCCTCCTCCGCGTTTCGGGCCGCCCTCGCAGACATGCCGTTGCGACCCAGCACGCCCTCGAGCAGCGCCAGGATTTCGGCGTCATCGTCAACGACCAAGATGCGGTAGGCGGCCCCCATGACCTACAGGCTAACGGCACGCGCGAGGGCCCGCCACGTTGATTTTGTGACGGTTGATTGCCGCCGAAGGCGGGCCGGCAACAATCGGCGACAGTCGGGGTCATTCCCCGCAAATCGCGGCAATGGTGCACGCCTAGAGATCCTCCCATGATCCTCGTCTGGGAACCGTCACCATGTCTTCATCGGTAAAGGTCCGCCTGATCGCCCCACTCGGCGCTTTCGTTCTGGCTGCATGCGCCACGACCACTGAACAGCAGGCCACCCACGTAGAATCGGAGTCGTTGCGGACTGCCGAGATCAGCGCCCATCGGGGCCAAGCTGCCAGCCAGATCTGCTCCCGCGGCAGCGATGGCTGGAGACCTTTGGGAAACAACGCCGTGCTGCTCGAGGCGCGGGGTGACTGGTACATGGCAGAGCTTTCCGGGACATGCGATCCGGAGTCTGCTTTCGCCGCGATCGCTACCCGCCGTGGGCCCGGTTCGTCATGCCTTTCTCGCGGTGATCAAGTCTTCACCGGCCCTCCTCGCAGGGGAGGACGCTGCGTGATCACAGCGATCTACGAGTGGAACGAGCAGGCTGACGTGGCTGACCCGCCTGGCAGCGCCCTCGCCACAGAATGAAGCTGAAGTTTCACTGGTTTTTTCCGAGGCGGGACGCCCTGTCTCCAGCCGATCACCGCGAAGCTTGTCATGTCTAGTCTCCAGCCGTCCGCATTGTTCATTGTCGCCGTCGTCGTCCTGTCCGCGATCGAGTATTTTTGGCGAATTCGCACTGGCCGAGGCTACGATCTCGGCGCGCTGGGTGGCACGGTCGGGACGGCGATCGGGCAATTCCTGTTCAAGAGCCTGCTCAACAGCGGCATCGGGGTCGCCATGCTCGGCGTGTTCTCCCTGGCGCCCATGCAATGGCCCCTCGACGACTGGCGGACCTGGCTCGTCGGCTTCTTCGTGCTGGAGTTCTTCTACTACTGGCAGCACCGGTTCAGCCACACGATCCGATGGTTCTGGGCGTCCCACGCGGTGCATCATTCGGCGAATGAGTTGACGCTGCCGGCGGCAGCCCGGCTGAGCTGGACGAGCGGCATCTCGGGTCTCTGGGTCTTCTTCCTGCCGATGACGCTGCTCGGCTTCCACCCGCTTTTGGTGGCCACCCTGCTGACGCTGAACCTTCAGTATCAGTACTTCATACACACGGAAGCCGTCGGACGGCTCGGTCCGCTCGAATGGGTGCTGAACACGCCGGCTCATCACCGCGTGCATCACGGCTCGAATACGGAGTACCTCGACAAGAACTTCGGCGGAGTCTTGATCGTCTTCGACCGGCTCTTCGGTACCTTCCAGAGCGAACGCGCCGATACGCCCGTCGTCTATGGCCTGACCACGCCGCTGACGTCGAACAACCCCTTCGTCATCGCCCTTCATGAATGGGGCAACCTGATCGGCGACGTCCGAAGAGCCGGTTCCATCAGCGGCGTTTTTCGCGCCCTGTTTGGGCGTCCGGGTGCCGCATCCACCGACATGAAACGCTCGATCGACGCTCTTCCCCCGGGGGCGACGGTCGACGAGGGAGGCTCAGGCGAGGTCGCCCCGACCACCTCCGTCGCCTGAGGCCCGTGGCACCCGCGCGGACGGCCCTGGCCGCGCGGGTGCCCTCCCTACCCCACTAACAGCAGCCCGATCGTTTGATCGGCTTTGGAGAGAACATGACCCGCAAGATCTTTCCGCTTCTGGCGGCGATCACGCTGTCGGCGTGCGCCAGTCAGCTTGAGCCATCTGCACCCCGGTTAGCGTCCGATGGTCCGACGAGGACGTTACAGGCTCTGAACGGATCCCGGATCGCCATGCCCGTGGGACTGTTCCTCACCAGTCTGGACATCGACCGAGACACGCGGGTCAGTCGCATTGAAGTCACCGACGGTGCTGCAGGGAGCTTCGACGCCAGCGATGGGAATACGGACGGCTATCTCAGAGCCATCGAGTTCGTGGCGTGGTCGCGGACATATCTGGGTTCCGAGTACAGCATGCCTGGCCGGTTACAGTTCGATCACGATCAGGATGGTCGGGTCTCGCGGAGCGAGTTCACGGTCACCTTCGATGAGGTCATAAGGCGGCTGGATACCGACCGGGATGGAACGCTGACCCGCGCCGAACTGCTTGTGGAGGTCAGCGGCGCCGGCATGGATCCGGGAGCCATCAGGGCCCAGATCGAAGCAGAGTTGCGTCGAAACATGCAGGGCAGGGTCCGCGAGATGTGCCGGCGCGGCGGGCGAGGCATGTAGTGGGCCGTAGCCCCAGAGCGACCGAACCTCCTCGTTGGGCTCGTCAGCCTCAGTAATGCGAAGTCGCCAGGTTAAGCGGGAGATTGAGAACGGTGGCACTACCTGGCGGTCCGCCGCTCCTTGCAAGGACCGGTGTTTACCGCAACAAGACGTTGACGCCCTCCCCTGGCCGCCAAGCCACTGTCCCAACTCGCTCAATCGGAATTGAGATGGCTCAAACGAGCCCACTCAACGTCGGGGCCTCGTCTGAACTTCGCGGAAACACTGTCGAGTCCAGGGCCGCACGATCCACGCCGAGGTGGTCGCGAAGAACCCCCTTGAACACCGAGCGGACGTCGAGCGTCGGGGCCAGGTCGCGATCCTCGAAAAGTCGATTGGCGGACAGGGTTGGCCAGTCGCCGATCGGCCCTCCGGCCTTCATCGCGCCACCCGCCAGGATCAGGGAGGAGGCCGTGCCGTGGTCGGTCCCCTGGGTGCCGTTCGCCCGCGCAGTACGGCCGAACTCGGTGGCGACGATCAGAATGGTGCGGTCCCATTCCTCGCCGAGACCGGTCTTCAAGCCGCCGATCAGGGCATCCAGACCCTCCAGCCGTGTCTGCATCTGGCCCAGCTGGCGCGCGTGGGTATCCCAACCATCGACGGACAGGGCGACCACATCCGCCCCGGCTTCACCGGTCATCAACCGCGCCACGGCCTGTCCCATCCCAGCGATGTCGCTCCGGCGCACCGGAGCCGTTCCCTCTTGCATGGTCATGGCCAAGGCCTCGGTTTCGAGGCCTCGCGCCAGATTGGTGCCCAGCATGGGATCGGAAACATAAAGGTCCTGAAGCAGGGATGCGATCCGGTCCTCGCCTCTCACCCGGCCGCCGGGCACCCAGCTGGACGTTTCCGCGGAGCCACGCAGGATCAGCGGGGTCTGAGCGCCGATCGACAGCCCCTTCAGCGCCCCTGCGCTTCCGGTCGCCAGCAACGCCCGGTTCAACCAACCGTCCGACTGGGCTCGAAGCCCCTCGCCGCCATTTTCCAGCACATCCTGCGCATCGAAATGAGACCGGACCCGGACCGGGATGGCCACCGCCGGCGCGAACCGCATCTGCCCCTCCCGATACATCTCATGCAGGCCGGCGAGCGCGGGGTGCAACCCGAACCCTTCGCTAAGCGGCAAGGCCCCGTTGGCCTGTCCGGGCTCCGCGATCGCCAGCCCTCCGCGCAAGGCCCTGTAGTCCGGGTCGGCATAGGGGACGGTCACGGACAGCCCGTCCATCGCCCCCCGCGCGATGATGACGACGAGCTTGCGCCGTCCGCCGGCTGTCTGCGCCCCGGCCTGTCCGGCGAAGGCGAGACCGATCCCGGCGGTAAGTCCGCCCAGCAACAGGCGACGGTTCATCTGGATGAGTCGGGTCATCGGCGCTGGAACTCCGGCGACATGAGGAAGAGGGTGAGGGCCTCAGGACGGCTTTCGGCGCGCGCGACGGCCAACCTGCTCGGTTCGGTAAGGCGCGGCCCCAGCGCGTCGGCGGCCACCGCGTTCGGGTCGGGGTTCCGCGCCATGTCGCCGACGGTCTTGGCCCAGTTCAATCGCTTGACGAGCGCGTCCGGCCCGGCCCAGTCCATTGCGGTGTCCGGCCAGCCCTCGGGTGAAGGCGGGCTGAACGCCGGCTGACCCATCTGGATCAGGGCCTGCTGCAGTGGTTGAACGCGTTGCGGCCGAGTCCCGAGGGCGCGGTGGGTCGAAACCACGAACTCATACGGTGTCTTGATCTTGGCGGGCCCCGGAACCCAAGCCTCGGGCGCCGTCACTAGGGCCCGCGCCACCTGCGCGAGGTCGCCGCGCGAGGCCATCCAGGCCGCCTCGAGCCGCTCCACCAGAGCCTGTGGCGGATCGTCCGCAACGAAGTGGCGTGCGATGTTCCGGGCAAGCCTCCGCGCCGTCGCCGGTCGGTTTGCCAGATCGCGGAGGATCGCCTCCCCCTGTTCCGCACCGCCGGCTGGATAGGTCCGGCCAAGAACCGTCCGGGCCCCGGGCTCATGGACGATGGGGCGGAACATGAACCCGCTGCTCCCGGAAACCTCGGCCGCAAAGCCCTGCCCGCGCCGCGGGTTCCGGTCACGGTTGGTCGGGATGGACCAGCCGGTCAGGGCGCGGGCCAACTCGGTCACATCGGCCTGGCTGTAGCCCCCCTCCGTTCCGACCGTGTGCAGTTCCAGGATTTCGCGGGCCAGGTTTTCGTTAAGTCCAGCCTGACGCCGCGCGCCCGCCCGGCTGTTCGGCCCGACCGACTGGGCCTGATCCAGATACAACAGCATGGCCGGATGGGTCTCGGCCGCGACCGCCAGATCCTCGAACCGGCCAAAGACATGCGGTCTGATCGCTTCGCGCTCGTACTGTCCGATGAAGATTGCGGACTGGAACTTCGTCGCTGAGACCGTGAAGGCATTGCACCAGAACAGGGCCCATCGCTCGGCGAACCCGGCCTCGGTCGTCGCACCCAGCTGGGACCGGGCCAGGAACTCCTGACCCGTATCCTGGGCCAAGGACCGACGGTTCGCCCGGCGCGCGTCAAAAGCCGCCTGCGCTTGGGGATCCGGCGACGCCTGCTCCGACATCGATGTGTCCGCCTCGGCCATCGCCATGGCTTCGTTTGGCATCGGGGCCGCCGGCCGTTGCCGCTCTGGCCGCTCTGGCCGCTCTGGCCGCTCTGGCCGCATCATCCGGTTATCACGCTGATAGTCCAGAAAAGCTTGGACCCGCGCCGGCGTGGTCTCGAACTCCCCTTCCGGGTTGGGCGCGCCCTGCGCGCGGACCTGAGCTTCCAGCCACCCACTGGGATCACTGGCCACACGGTCAATCTCGCCTGGACGCGCGCCAAGACCGAACCGTGTCAGGGCGATGGCGGCGTTCATGCGGGCATCGGATTGGGCAGGCATGGTCCGACCTCGTTGGTGCACGTCTCTGGTTCCACGCTTCGACCCAGAGGATTCCGTCGCTCAGGAGAACGGCCATGCAGCGCACCGTGGCACGACCCTAAGGAAGCTGGCTTGGCGTTTGCCAGTCAGCGTCGCCAAACGGCGACTGCCATCAACTTGCTCGATACCCAGTGGCGCTTCACTGTCGCACCGACGAACCTCCCGGCGAAGGAGCAGGCTGTTGTTGGGATCCGATGCCGACCACCCGCTATGGAGAGCAGCAGACCCTCATGGCTCGTTCTCGCTGGAAGACGTCGACGCCTCGCCGGGCGCCGCCGTCATCACCTCTGTGGCTCACCCCTGGCTGCTCGAGTTCAGGCCAGGGCGTCCGAACGGGCGGGCCATGCTCGTTCTCGCAGGTGGCGGCTACACCGCTCTGATGATCGGCCGGGAGGGTGTGGCCGTCGCCAACTGGCTGACCACCCTCGGCTATCAGACCTACGTCCTGATCCATCGCTTTCCGAATATCGCGCACGGGACCGTCGCGCCCCTGGACGACGCCATGGAAGCCATGCGGATGATCCGGGCCGGCGGGCATGCAGATCGGGGGCTGGGAGTCGTCGGTCTCTCGTCAGGTGGCCACCTGGCCGCCTGCCTGGGCGCCGAATATCCCGCCGAATGGTCTGCGCCATCGTCGGGATTGGCGCATCTGTCGACACGGCCGGACGTCCTCGTCGTCGGCTATGCTCCAATCTCCACCAACGCGAAGGGCCGGACCGTTGTCGCTGACAAGGCCGCCCTGCCGCCGCCGGAAAAGCAGGCGCTGTACGACCGGATGCAACCCGACGCCCAACTGATCGCAAACCCGCCGCCGACCTTCATCGTCTACGCGGCCAACGACCGCGTCGTGCCCGTGGAGAACGCTCATCGACTCGCCAAGGCGATAGACGATGCGGGCGGCTCAGCCGAGTTGCACATCTTTGCCGACGCGCCTCACGGCTTTGCGCTCGACACTGTCGGCTCGCCCGTCGCGGTCTGGCCCATGCTTTGCGAGGCCTGGCTGCACCAGGCGGGGTTTCTGGACGAGCTCCCCTGATAGGCTTGCGGTCGGAGCAAGCGTCACGGCGTCGCCGGATGCAGGGCCCGCCGCAAGGCGTTTTGCCAGCTGTTTATGAACTCGATCGTGGCGCGATTGTCGGGCGAGTCGCCCTCGAAGGCATGATAGGCGCCGGGCACGACCACGAGTTCGACCAGCGCTCCCGCTTCGACAAGACGCCGCGCGTACTCCAGATTCTCCGCGAAAAAGAGGTCTGCTGAGCCGACGCCGATCCAGGCGGGCGGAAGTCCGGACAAGTCCTCCACACGGGCAGGCACGGCCCCATAGGGTGGGTTGTCCGACCCGGCGGGTCGATCAAGATAGGCGCTCCAGCCAAACCGGTTTGAGGCCTCATTCCACACGAAGTGACCGATATGACCGGGAACGCGCCGCGTGCTGCCGGTCCGGTCATCCAGCATCGGATAGATCAGCACCTGGAAGCGAACGGGAACGCCGCGATCCCTTGCGGCGATGGCCAGCTGCGCTGCATGCCCTCCGCCCGCGCTTCCCCCCCCGACGGCGATGCGGGTTGGATCAATCCCGAGAGCCGCGGCATTCTGGTGAAGCCAACTCAGCGCGGCGAAGTTGTCTTCCATGGGCCCCGGAAACGGCGTTTCCGGCGCAAGTCTGTACCCGACGGAAACGACGACGCAGTCGCAGGCCTCCGCAAGGCCCGGCAAACGCACAGCGGTCGCCGCCACTGACCCGCCGACATAGCCGCCGCCATGCATGAACAGGAAGACAGGGTCATTGTCGCGATCCGGATGGGGGTCCAGCATGAGCACCGTCACATCCGGTGCGCCGGCGGGTCCGGGAATGGACCGCACCTCTATCCCTTCCGGGATCGAGGCCATCGCTTGCGCCCGGCGACGTCGGTTCTGCTCGAGCCAGGCCTCATTCAGCTCCGGTGGCAGGCGTGACCTCAGGCCCGCACGCAAGTCGAGTGCGATGGCGTCTTCCGGATGAACGGCGGCATCGGCAGACGATCGCGGAGCCGGCATCAGGTCTTGATGCGCGGCAGCGGCGCAGCCGGAAATCAACGCAAGGCCCGCCACAAACGCGCCCGCAGCGGAGCCCCACTTGAGCCTTTGCGATTGGGTAGTCATGGCATCTCCTTGGTGTTCTGGGAGGGAAGATCCGCCTCGGTCGGCCTGCCGAGCCGGCAGACGGCGGCACTCCATGTCAGTCGTGCAGCCTCTCGATTTCGATGAACTCGAAACCGCTGTCCCTGCCGTCGATGGTCACCCAGGCCTGCAGGCGCAACGGTCCGGCGGACAGCTGAATCTCTTCGATCCTAGCTTCCAACTCCGAACTGAGAATTTCACGCCGGACGGTCTGATCTCCGATCTGAATCGTTACCGGGTGAGTGGCGTTCAGGAGGTCGCTCCAGCGGAAGGTCAGCCGGTAGCGCCCGGCCGAACGCACCTCCAGCGCGTAGTAGCCGTTTTCCCCATCAAGCAGGCCGCCGCCGATCCAGTCCTGACGCGAGAGGGTGACGAGGGGCTGCCGATCGTCCCCGATCCAGGTGACCTGCTGGCCCGGTGCGTCGGCGCGCGTCTCGGCGAGCCAGTCATCGTAGGCGGAGATCAAGGCACGAACGCGCGCCGGGTCATCGGCGGCCAGGTCCGTCGTCTCCCGAGGGTCCTCGGCCAGATTGTACAGTTCGAAGCGGGCGGTTTCCGGCGTGAAGGCCTGCGCCCCCTGCCCTACGGGCTGAACCAGTTTGTAATCCCCGCGGCGCACCGCGATGTTGCGGTAGGGAACCGGCTGATTTCCCCGATGGAACTGGAAGAACAGGTCACGGTCGGGCAGCTCGGCATCCGCTGTGAACACAACAGGCGCCAGACTCAGACCGTCAAACTCCACGTCCGTGGTGATGTCGGCGAGATCAAGGACGGTCGGCATGATGTCTTCGACGGTGCCGACCTGGGCGCGCACGCCGACGGCCGCCCCCGGCTGGGGCAACCTGAGGATCATGGGCACCCGGATGCCGTTCTCGTACACTGCCGTCTTTCGCCCGCGGAGGCCGGATTCCCACAGATCGCTCTGACGATGCAGGCTCGACGTCCCGTTGTCTCCGACAAAGACGATCAGCGTCTCATCGAGCACATCGAGCGTCTCCAGCGCATCCAAGACGCGCCCGATGTTGTGGTCGATGTTGGTGATCATGCCGTAGTAGCGCGCGGTTTCCTCGCTGAGACCCAGCTCCCGGTAAGGGTCCGCGAAGGCGTCGGGGACGGTCAGCGGATGGTGAGGCGTGTTGAACGACAGGAAGGCGAAGAAGGGCGCTGCATCGTCGCGGACGGTGTCGGTCATGAAGGCGATGGCGGCATCGGCGAAGATGTCGGGAGCGAAGCCCTCAAATCGGCGATCCACACCGTCCTCGATCAGGATGGGATCGAAATAGGAGCGTCCCTGGGGCGGGTTGTAGGGCATGCCGATCATGCCGCCGACATGGGTCAGAACCCTTTCAAATCCCTGGTCCTGCGGACGGGCGGGCGCGTTGTCGCCCAGATGCCATTTGCCGAACAGTCCGGTTCGGTAGCCGCTGGCCTGCAGAGCTTCCGCGATGGTGACTTCTTCCTGAGCCAGGATCGCATTGCCGCCCTCGGTGTCCTGTATGCCGAGGCGCATGGCGTGGCGCCCGGTCAGAAGAGCGGCCCGCGAAGGAGAGCATACGGGTTGGGCGTAGAACTGATCGAAGACCACCCCGCTTTGCGCCAAGCCATCGATCCTGGGCGTCCGGAGCACCGGATTGCCGTTGTACCCGACATCGCTGTACCCCTGATCATCGGTCATGATCACCAGGATGTGCGGTCGGGTCTCGCGTTCGAGGAGATGCGGTCGGATAGGGCGTTCGGGACTGGCGGCACAGGCCATGACGATCGTCGCGATCGGCGCCAAAAAGCACGATCTCATACTGACACGCATGGCGTTTGCCCTCTCGATAGTGTCTGTGCCGAGCAGCGCGAGTCTTGCGATCTCAACCAACGATCACCCGCGACGTTCTAGTGGCCCCGCACAACACAGCGAAAACCGATGTGGGATGTCGAACTGTCGACGGCTTGGGGATGGCGGCCGGCCGGCCGGTACCGCTGGCAGTAGTTCTCGGCGCACAGGTGCGATCCGCCCTTGAGCACCTTGCGCCCGATCGGAATGGCGGGTTGGGCCGGGTCGAGGCTGTCGCGTTCGCTCCCGCCCCGCGGGTTCTCGATGACGCAGCAGGTCCTGTGCGGCGTGCTCGATGCGCCGTACCAATCGGCCGTCCATTCCCAGACGTTGCCGATCATGTCGTAGAGCCCGTAGGCATTCGGAGGAAAGGCCTCGAGCGGAGACGTTCGCTCCCAGCCGTCGGTCTGCAGGTTCTCGGCCGGGAAGCGGCCCTGCCAGTAGTTGGCCAGCATCCGCCCGCCGGGAGCCAGTTCGTCGCCCCAGGCGTAGTCCAGCCCGTCCGCGCCGCCACGCGCGGCGAACTCCCACTCGGCTTCTGTCGGCAAGGCCTTACCCGCCCACGCGGAGTAGGCCTCGGCGTCGCCATAGGCGATGTGGACGACGGGGTGAGAGGCGATACCGTCCAAAGATGACGCCGTCCCCAGCGGCCGATCCCACCGCGCGCCAAACCGGAACTCCCACCATCGGTGCGGCTGATCGAGCGGCACAGGAGCGGCAGGAGGCGCAAAGACGATCGATCCCGCGTGCGCCATCTCTGGCGGCATTCCCGGATAGTCTTTCGGATCAGGCGCGATTTCGGCCAGCGTCCGATAGCCCGTCTCAGCGACAAAGGCCGCGAACTGGGCATTCGTGACGGGATGTCTGTCGATATGGAAACCATCGACCCGGACGCTGCGCACCGGCCGTTCCTCGGGATAGAAGGTTTCTGACCCCATCCGGAACGAACCGCCCTCGATCCACTGCATCCCTTCGACCACGTCAGTCACGCCGATGTGGCTCCCCGCCCGCAATTCATGCGGCGGCACCCACGCCGGTCCCACGCGCATGCAGAGCCAAGGGCATGCGCCATGGTTAGCCGGGGGCCATGAAATCGAGGACATGCTGACGGCCGGCGACCGTCACGGTGATGACCCCGCTGTCCCACTCCGAGTGGGTATAGCGGCTGCTGTAGGCGACGCTTGGGGTGTAATCGATCACTTCGCCGTTCATCCGGGGACGGGACCTGTCGTCGAACATGCTGAGCAGATCGCCGGACAGGCTCTCATAGTGGTGGGCACCCTCGGACTGGCGCAGGGCGGCGGACCTGACCGCCGCCTTGAACGCTTCAAAGCTCGGGTAGTCCGAATGTTCGGCGGCCTCGATGATGACGGGCACGTTTTCGTCCGCGAGCCTGTAGAACGTCCCGGACCGCGCCTGCTGGGGTTCGAGAAGGTCATTGGCCGGGTTGAATTCACTGCCCGCCGCCCTCACCGCGACCCAGGCCGTCGGGCTGTTGATGAAGATGAAGTCGCCCTCAAGCGAGGTGTGCCGCCTCAGACCATCCGAGATGTAGACCCCCATCGGGAAGTTCGCGTTGTCCTGGTTCCGGCTCCACGCGTCGTTCAGCCGGCGGGCCATCAGGCTCCCCCGGGATTGGATCGCGTATTGCTCGCCCATCGAGTCACCGGGATAGATCAGGGTGGGCACGACGCGTTGTGGGAAGGGCGTCCCGGGATGCTCCAGCAACAGGCCGTGCCACCAACCCTGCGCGCTGCCGGCCACCCACTCCTTCACATCGTGCGGGGGACGCATGTTGGTCCCGAGAACGAAGTTGGGGCTTACCCAGGAGTATTTGAGGACGTCCGAATTCTCGATGTCATAGAACTTGTGCGCCGGAATGCTCTCCCGGTCGAAGACAGTGCGCACCTCGTTGATGATCTCCGGTGGTCCGTTCTCGTCCTGCCCCGCAGAGCGGCCTACGCGACGCTGTGTTACCGCAAACGCAGGCGCGGACAGGCGGTCGTTCAGGATGTTGGTGACGTAAGCGGGCGGACGATAGTCCGACAACAGCCGGATATAGTCTCCTGCCAGGGCGATCGAGCTCCGCGGCACGCCCCTCACATAGTCCATGTTCCGGGTCCCGAGCCCATGATAGTACCAGGCGCTCGGCATGTGGGACTCCGAGTTCGGGAGAAGCCCCCTCAGTCTGCGGTGACGCACCTTGCCGCCGCCTCGCTCTCCCGAAACCTGCTCTTCGGCCCAGAAGGTCCACCACAGATCGAGTGAAAGTCTCGCGAGCCGCCGCAGTTCGGGATCCGGCGAAATCTCGTCGATCATGTAGTACATATTATGCATGCGTCCGGCGTAGCCGCCGCTCGAAATCTCCACGAAGAACCCCTTGCGCGCGCGCTGTCGCATGTGTTCCTTCATGTAGTCGGCCGTGATATCATAGTGTTCGCTAACGCTACGGCCGTCGTCCAGAGTCAGATCCGAGAATTCTGGATCATTCTTCAAAGCCTGCAAATAACCCCACGATGTGACGATCTCCTGCCACCAGTGATTTTCACTGTTCCAGTAGTAGAAGGTGTCGTGAGTGCGGCTGAAAGCATAACGATCCGGCCTCGACCAGTATCTGACGTAGCTTGCCATATAGGTCAGCAGCTTGACCTCGACGTCCCTTGGCAATGCAGAGGGTCTGACCGTGCCGTTCGATCCGAACTTGGCCAGAATGGCAGCATGGTACTCACCCGCCCAGTAGGTCGAGTCCGGGTCCGGCATTTCTTCAGGGTGGTCGATGTAATACTGCGCGACCTCGCCCAGAAGTCGGGCCGAGTTGGCATCTCGCGAGGGGTCAGTCATCAGCTGTAGATAGGCTCGCGCGGAACGCGATATATTGTAAGGCCGCGAGAACGCCTGTCCCCGCTGCTCCGGGTGAGTGCCCACATCCAAAGGCTCCAGCGGGTTCGCGATCGCATGCGCGAGCACGTCGGCGATCCGTTCATCCGCGGCAGCCGAGCCTTGAGAAACAGCCGGCGTCACATGGGACACCAGCACGGCCAGGCAGCAAAACACGACCAAGTTGAGATGTCTCATTTTACGCCCTCGTCCTCTGTCGAGGCAGCTAATCCATACATAGTGAGATTACCTACCAACATGTGCGACATCTCAAGCAGTGTCGAGATTTATCGGGGTCCGGGATCGTCGATTTCCGTCGCGCGGGCGGAGCGGCCGGGGATCACACCATCGGCTGGTCGAAGACCGGTGAACTGGGCCTGGAACGTCGTCCGATCCAGCCGGTCGGCGGTCATCGCTTCGACAGTCCCGATTGAATCTCCCGTGCGCGCACGCCAATCCGCGAGCAGCGCTCGCATGTTGGCGAGAACCGCCGCGTGCTCTTCGGAAGCCACCAGATTGTTCGTCTGGTCCGGGTCGGCGACGACGTCGAACAGCAGTTCTTCGGGTCGATTGACCGAGAAGGGCTCGGCCTGAAGCGGTGTCAGACCACCCTCTGCCCGCAGGCGCGCCAGCTCCGTGTTGGTCGGGTTCTGACGCTCGACCATGATGAAGCTGTACGCATTCGGCGCATAGTCCCGGATGTAGACGTACCGGCCCTGGCGGACCATCCGCCCGGCGAAGCGTTGCGTATGCCAGTTCTGTTCACCGAAGACGATGTCGCGCGGCGTCGCTTCGGGATCCCGCAACGCCGGAACCATGCTGAGGCCTTGCACGCTTTCAGGGACGTCCAGATCGGCGATGTCGAGGATCGTCGGCGCGATGTCGATGAGGCTGATCAACGAGTCGCTCACGACCCCCGGCGGCAGGTTTCCGCCCAGCCAGTGGAACACCAGCGGCGTGCGCATTCCCCCTTCGTAGAGCGTGGTCTTGCTGCGCGCGAACGGGCGGCCGTTGTCGCTGGTGACCACGATCAGGGTGTTCTCGAACACACCTTGCGCCTTCAGTTCGGCGACCAAGTCTCCGATGAGCTGGTCGAAGCGACGAACCTCGTCGATATAGTTGGCGTAGTCCTGACGGACGGCCAGCGTATCGGGCAGACCGACCGGTAGGGCAACCGTGACCGGGTCGGTTGGAACGGCCGTCGTGATCGGTTCCCACGGCCGGTGGGCGTCGAAGCCTGCGAACCAGAAGAAGAAAGGCCGGTCCCGGGGGCGCGCCCGCAGTTCCGGGATCCAGGTCCGGGCGCCGGTGAAGTCGTCGGGATAGGATATGTCATTGACCTTGTCGAAGGCCGAAACGGCGTGTGGGCCCAAGTGCCACTTGCCCGCAGCCAGGGTGTAGTACCCCGCCTCGCCCAACGCCGCAGGGAAGGTGAACTGACCCTCGGGCAAGGGCATGTGCAGCTCCGGCGCGCCATGATTGTGCGGATAACGGCCCGTGAGCAGGCTGGCGCGACTCGGGCTGCAGGAGCTGGCGGCGACATAGGCGTTTCGGAATAGAACCCCACCCTGGGCCAGCGCATCGAAATGCGGCGTTTCGATTGGAACTCCGTAGGTGCCGAAGTCTTGGGAGATGTCGTCGGCGAGGATCAGGACGATGTTCGGCCGCGGAGCCGCCAGGACCTCATCGGTCCGATGGGCGCACGCGGCCAGTGCGGCCAGAAACAGGAACAGGAACCCTCTGAAGACGGTCGATAATGGGTTCCGATCCATCTTGCGCTACCCTGCCCCTGGGACCACGCGTTGGGAGCGCACCGGGGGCTCGGACGCGCCTGCGTGACCCGGTTCCGTGAACTCGACCGGGGCCACCGAAAAAGTCTCGGCAATGAACCGCGTCGAGTCGCGCAAGGTCTCTAAGAACCCGACATTGTTGAACCAGCCGTGCGTCGCGTCGGGATAGATGATGAACTCGCAGCGCGCCGAGACCCTTACCTCGGCACAATATCGCTCGCCGGTTTCGACAGGGATCAACTCATCACGGCTGCCCAGCATGATGAGCGTCGGCGGGTGCGCCGCTCCGATGTTGTGGATGGGAGAGTAGGACCGCCACTGCTCCCCGAGCCGTTCGGCGCCATAGCCTTCCGGACTGTTGTCGATCACCGGATTGAACAGGACGAGCGCCGCCGGCGGACGATGATCGGCGATGAAACCGGGCGGCGTAAGGGTCGCAAGGGCGGCGGCAAGGTGCCCGCCCGCCGACCCGCCACCGGCAGCGATAGCCAAGGGATCTATCCCCAGCGCGACGGCATTCTGATGGACCGCCTGCCAGGCGCGAAAGGCGTCTTCAATGGATTGCTGAGGCGTACCGCCGTGCGTGTCCTCGAGAGCGTAGGCTGGCAGGACGACGGTGACGCCCAACCGGTTCCAGACCGTGGCCTGGCGGTAGAATTGCCGGGGGGTTCCCGTCCGCCAGCTCCCCCCATGAAACATAACGATCGCAGGCGACGGCGGCGCGCCGGCGGGTCGGTCCGCCGGAAACACATGGATCGGAAACTCTCGGTTCAAGGAGGAGGTGTAGCTGAACTCCGAAGCGGGGATCGGCTCAGAGGCCTGCACCACTTGGGGATCAATGAGAGGTGCTTGGCCAAAGGCCGCACCCGCGAACGACAGCAGCGACCAGCCGCAGAGCCAACCCGCGATCCGTGCCGACCTCATCTCGAAATCAGTCCGACGTGACAGGCTGAGCGCAGAACTGTGCCGCCGAACCGGCGTCGCGGCCCCGGAAATCGAGGTACCCGTTCTGGTTCATACTCAGCCAGATCGGCCGGGCGTGCAGCCGAATGCGAAAATAGCCGTTATCGGTCTCCTCAAAGATGAAGGGCACGGCCTGCTGCGGCTCCGCTCTCGCCTGAACGCGGGCTTCACTGTCCAGGCTGAGGAACTTCATGTGCCCCAGACTGTGGATCGCAACAGTGTTTTCTACGGCCGTGTCGGTGATCTCGAACACGCTATAGGCGGTCGTGGCCGGACCTCGCATGGCCAGCCTGGCCACCTCATTGCCGCCGGCGATCGCATAGTTGCGGCCCTTGCCCCCCCGCAGAGCCAAGGCGACGATATCGCCCGGCTCCGGCGCCCCGCCAGAACACGTTTCTTGCGGGTCGAGAACCAGTCGATCCACGAAGGACGGCTCCTGGGCGCTGGCCTGCCAAGACACGGAGGCCGAAAGCACGGCGGACGCAGACAAGACACGCGCGAGCCGCCCTCGCCCACCGACACGATGGGTGGAACCCGCAATCTTGCTGGGCATTGGACGGGCTTGTTTCATATTTACTCCTCCCCATCGTTCGACCCCAGACTGCTTGGGTCGATCGGACAACGTGCTCTAGTCGGTCAGGTCGACGACCAATCGATCATCGCCGTATTGCAGAGTGACCACGCCACTCAGGTATTCCGATGACATGAAAGGACTGTCCCACGTCATAGGATGGCTATAGTTCACGTATTCACCGCCGATCGTCGGGACCTCAGTGGTACCCGCATTGAAGACGATCTCCCTCTCATCGCCCCCGAGCCCGACGTAGACGAGGATATGCCAGCCGGGAACCACGGTCTTGTGCAGTTCTAGCCGGTTATCGAGAATATCCGTAATGAAGGCTTCGATGGTCGGATGGTCTTCCGTCGTCGAGGCTTCGATCAGGACCGGCGCGAAGTTGTCTCGCAGTTCGATGATGGTGCCTGCGGCGTTCCAGGTGTAGCTGTCCGTCAGCAATCGCACCGTCGGCGGGTCGTAGGGCTTGTTGAAGAAGATCTGATTGCCGACCCCTGTCGCCGCCAGGGAGCGCTCGTAGGCGCCGTCCCAGGTCACGGGGCGGACGGCCGCATAGGCATCGCCGCTCCGGACGAAGACCCAGCCGTCGCGTTCGATGCGCTCGTCCCAGGCATTGCCGAGCCACACGCCCATGAGTCGGTTGTATTTCTGCGGACCGCCCGGAAACCACTCGGGGTGAACCGAGAACCAGCGCCGGGCCTGCTGAAGGATCAGGGTGTTTTCGTGGTGCGCGGACCGAAGCATCAGTTCCATGTCCCACTCTTCCGGGAGACTACCATTCTCATTCGGTTGATCCCTGAGACCGACCGGAACGATCCGCGCCAGAGGCGACTGGGCGAACGTCATGCCGTGCCAACGCGCGGCGATGGACAGATGCGAGTGGACGGCCGCAGGGTGATCCATCTGGGTGCCGAGCGTGTATTCCGGCGTGACGTAGGTGCTGCGCAGGAAGCGCGACTGAGTGTCCACGAGCAGGCTGCGCTCATTGCCGAGCGGCCGCGGCCAGACGTTCTCTTCTTCGCCAACCCCGCGCGACCGGACCGTGAACGCACCCATGGCCGAACGATCGAGCGCCATGCGCCAGACGATCTCCGGAAGCTGGTAATCGTCCAGCAGGTTCCAGTAGTGGAAGGGTCCCGCATTGCCCGGCCCACCCATATGGAAGCTGATCAGGTCAGCCGTCTCCCGGTCGCTGGGACCACCAACATCGTTCTGATGACGAGTCTTCGGGCCGCCGCGAACCCCCGAGATCGAGGTTTGCGCCCAGTCCGCCCAGTAGACAGTGTAGAATTCGTCCCATAGCGCTTCCAACTCGTCGTTATCGGCATTGTTGGTGGCCAGGTGGAGGAAGCTCAGCGAGTGCTTGGCATAGCCACGCGACGCGTGTTCGAGGAAGAAACCGCGTCGTCCGCGCTCAGCAATGTACTCCTGGAAGAAGTCGACCCATGCCCTGTGGTGGTCCGCGGGTCGATAATCCTGGCCGTCGCTGAGATTGGCCCGCCCGCCGCCGTGCCGACTGTCGAAGCTCACGCCGGGGCCATAATAGCCGGCGTGACCATAGTGATAGCCTGCCCCATAGCCGTAGTTCGGATAGATGCGATCCTGATATTCCGGCACGTTCATGAATATCGTCGACGCGCCGATGCTGCTCGCCTTGGCTTGAAGGTCGTGGTTCTCGCTACCCTGCATCCACCAGGTGCTCTGGCGCGTAAGCGCGATATCATTCTCGACTTCATTCCGCTCCCAAAGCGTCTGGAGCAGGAGCGCCTCGGTTTCAGGGGTCAGCCGGCCCGGATGGACCCGGCTCTGGCTAGAGAACAGATTGTATATGCGCACATAGAGCGGTGTCTCATACAGGCTCCAGACGGTCAGGACGGAACTCGCTTCCAACTCTTCACGCAGAAGGCGATTGGCGGTTTCGAGATCCTCGTTCATCAACATCTTCGCAAACGCCGTCGTCAGCTTCTGCGGGTGAGCCAAACCGCGCTCGGGGCTGGGAAAGTCTTCCTCCGCAACCCTGGCTTCGCGGCGGAAGGCGTCAGCGATCCGCATGTCACGGCTGGCAGCGGCTTCCGCCATGCGCTGTTCCAGAGGCTTGTCGGTGACGCCGAGGACCTGTCCTCCGCCTTCGAACCGAACGCCGTCGAGATGAACGCGGGCGCGGTTCCCAAATTCGGCATTAAACTCGAGCGCAACAACGGACCGCCAGTCGAAGTTCTGCGCTGCTCTCCACGAGGAGCGGTCGACCGCGAACTCTGTCCACTGACTGGTCACACCGCGAATTTCGCTTGTGGCAACTGCCCCCTTGCTGTCAACAAGCTGGACGTTCCACACCGATTGAAGCCTGGCGTCCTGAACCTTGACCCAGAAGCGCAGTTCCAGGCCGGCTGACAGGTCCCAACGTTCGTCCCAGAGGCCAGACACGAAGCCGAAACGCTCTGGCGTCCCCGCCTCGCCGGGAGCGTAGACGAGCGAAAGGTCGCCAACCTGATGGTCCGCGTGGTCGAGCTGCACAACACGGGTCCGGAAACTCGCAGCCCTGCGCGCATCGAGATCATGATCGATCCGTTGGCCGGTCCTTGCGGTGCCAAACAAGCGAACTTCCTCCACCCAGAAGTCCAGCAGGCGGGCCTCCTGCGCACGAGCGGGACCGGCTGCGATTATCGACTGGGTGGCGATCAGGAGAATGGTTGCGACGATTATCCTAAGCATTCGACCTCGCCTTCCGGCCAGAAGGCTGTCCGGACAATTAAAACATAGATCAGCGTGGATTGGAGAACACAGATCTGATCCACACCGGCTACTGTATCTGCGAAAAATGAGGGCGAAACAGTTTCCCATTTCGCCCTCAGGTTCAGGAGGTAATCAAAACTTGTAGGTTACGTCTACTGAGAACGTCCGCCCGTCATAGGCTGTTTGACGAACCATCTTCTCGTTCCCGGACTGATACTCCTCGTAGAGCACGTCGAGTATGTTGAACGCCCGTCCGGTGATGATGATGTCATCGGTGATGTTGTATCGCGCGATCAAGTCCAGCTGTCCGCGAGGCGCGACCTGGCGCGCTTCCGTACCTGTGATGCTCAGGCCGCCCTGAAGAAAATAATCCGAACGCCAGTTATAGGCGAGGCGCGCGCTGAACTGATCGTTCTCCCAGTAGGTCGCGACGTTGTACGACTGGTCGGAGATCTGCTGGACCCGTGCGGGCCTGCCAGCCGAATCCTCGCCTCCAACACTCAGGAACGATGCGCTCGCCTGAACGCCGAATCCGGCGAGGAAGGGATTGTCCAGAAAGCTGAGGTCTTGCTGGACGGCGATTTCCAGACCGTCGATTTCGATCGTGGAGTCGAAGTTGAAGGTCTCGCTGATCAGGATCTCGCGGCCGTCGGCATTGATGGTGCATTCGGAGATGCCTCCACCCAGGTCGACCAGGGTGAGAGCGCCAAAGCCGAGGCCACCGCCGTCGAGGGGGCAGACCTGCCGCTGGCTGATAAATCCTTCAACGTTCTTGCGGAAGGCGGCGACCGACAGGAGGCTACCACTGCGATTGTACCACTCCAGCGAGACATCGAAGTTCTCGGACGTGTAGGCCTCGACATTCAGGCCCGGCAGAGCGACGTTGACCCGGCCAAGTCCTCCCCCCGCACCCGGAGGGGTCTCAACAATCGAGGTCGATGGAGTGAAGCCGGCCGGGTTAGGCCTGTTCATGGCTTCGGAATAGGCGAACCGCAGATAGAGGTCCGGCGTCAACTCCAACGACACATTCAGCGCCGGAAGAAAGTTCTCGTAGGACTTGCTGGCGCTGGTCGGAACAGCGCGACCGTTGACGATGCTAAACCCTTCCCCGTCAAGCTCGGTCCTGACGTAGCGCACACCAGAGTTGCCAGAGAAATCGAGGCCGAAAAGGTTGCCCTCGAAGTTGGCCATACCATAGAGGGCCGTGATGGTGGTGTCCGTTGACGCCACGCTGGCAGACCCGTTCAGGCTGCCGTTGGCGAGCTGCTGATAGATGGCACCGTTGAAGGGCGAAACAGGATAGTTGTTGGGGTTGCTTATCCCGCCTCGCCGGAGGACCGCTTCGGTCTCGCCAATATCAACGAACTGCCATTCCCCGCCGAAGAAGGTTCCGGCGGGCGTACGCCGACCGAAGAAATCGGTGTTCCCTGGGCGGAAGAGTGCGTTTGAAATCCCGGTGGTGTCCATACCGGCGATCGAATGCAACAGGATTGCAGACTCAACATTTTGCCAGTTCTGGCGGGCACCGAACTTGACGCTTCTCAAAACGCCGAAGTCGAGTTGACGCTCGAAATTCAGATTCACGGCATAGTCAGAGCGATCGCGGAACACCTCATTCCCGGCCGAGAAAAAGCGGCTCTGGTTGCCTAGACCGTCTGTAACAGTGATCTGGTTCAGCGTCGGGTTGTCTGTTCTCGGGAACACCAGGTCCAGATTCGCGCCAGTGGTCGTGACGGCCGGGTTCAAGTTGAGCGTGAAGAGATAGCGACCGATATCGCCTGCACCCGAATTGATCGAGCCGGACGTGCCATTGTTCGCCAGATGCCCGTTGGAGGGCCTGGCAAGGTATTGCGCCTGGTAGTTCGTGCCCAACCGGATGAATTCCGCTTCAGAGGCGGCGATAGAGCCATCGATCTTCCAGCGATCCGACTCGTATTCAGCGCTTAGGAAAAGGCCTTCCGACTCTTGCGTATTGAACCCACCTCGTGAGCTCTGCGCATAGGTGATGTCGAGATAGTCATACCCAGGCACAATCCAAACTGTCCGGTTATTGCTATCAGTAAAGCCAGCAAAGGGTGTCGACGTTGGTGTAATACTGGTTGTTATTCCTCCTGGACTGGGGAGCAGCCACTCCGCCGATAGATCCAGATCGCGGTACGAATAGAGATAGTTGGCAGCAAGCTTGAGTTCCGGAGTCGCCTGATACTCCAGCCCCCCGACGAACGACGTCCGGGACCCTTCACGCGTTTCAGAGTACTGCCTGAAATTGCTGGGATACAATACGGTCTCGTTAGCAGCGATACCGTTCGCGGTCCGCCACTGATCAAAGGTCTGGCCGCCAGGGCTGTAGAACCCACCCCTGTTTCTGGTGCCATCGGTCCTCAGAGCCGAATAGGTCGTGAAGTTGATGCCGTCGCGGCGGAAATGTTCACCTTCGTGCGCGAGCCTGAAGGTCACCGCCAACCGGTCCTCGATCAGATGCTTGGTACCGGTGGCAAAGAAATTTCCCACGACCGCGTCTGGGAGCTCCTCATACTGTACGCCAACCCGGACTGTGAGTTGCCCGTCCGGCTTCGACAGGGCACTGGCCAGTCGCTGATCGACGGTGCCGGCGATCCCGCCCTCCACGAGGTCAGCCCGGGCGGACTTGTTCACCCAGACGCCGTCAAAAACGCTCGACGAAAATGCTCCAAAGGCGTTGGGAACGCCTTCAGCGGGCGTGACGCTGCCCGAGGGTGAGGCGAAGCTCTGGCCGTTGGCCGTCGTGTTCGTAAAGGCCCCCGGCAGGCCGCGCAGGCTGATCTCGCCGTAGCGGAAGGCTCCGTCATTGTTCTCGCGATTGACCTGGACGCCAGGAACGACCTGCAACGCCTCGGCGATGTCGAGCGCCGGCAGTGAACCGATGTCGTCCGCTGATATGCCCTCACCGATGGTATCCCGGTTCCGCTTGGTGCGGATGGCGTCGCTCAGCGCTCCACGAATGCCGACCACAACGACCTCATCGACAGTCGAGGCCTGGTCTTCTTGGGAAGCTTGGCGCGCTTGAGCCGAGGCGGTCCCGGCGGCGGCAACACCGAGCGTACTGATGATCAACAGTGACGCGGCGCTCATCGCCCGGCGGCGGATAGAGTTCGAGTGTGACAAAGCTGCCCCCTTTGCAGTCCACGTTTCCACGGACGCCGCTGGTCCGCCTCTTTCGGGACGGTTGGAGCAGTGTCCTCCCCTGTCGCGACCGACTTTGCGCGCGGCTTAGATCGACATCGACAAAAGCGAGACTAATGTCATATACTGACATGTCAATGCATTCTGTGACACGATTTGAATCAGGGGTCCCGGATCTGGGCGCGCCACCCTCAGCGAGAATCTTGGGCCCCTGCCCCCATTGGGGACAGCCACTGCCGAAGTCGGATTCGGAAATCGCTGTATCGGCGATACCGACATTGGTGAGGTGGGTGATCTTCGAACGCAGACTTGGCTTCCTGTCCCTCTCTCCAGACTGTCTCGACCGACCGCCGAACCAGAACCCAAGGATCTGAAGATGACCGACCGCTTGTTTGATCCCGGCTTAGCCAACCACACGCGTCTTGCCCGGGTCGCGGCCGATGGCGAGACCCCGGACCTGTCGACATGCATCGCCCCGACACGACGTCAGGCCATGGGGTTGGGGGCGGTGGCGGCTCTTTCGCTGGGCGCGTGCGCGAAGGACTTGGCTAGCAACCGAAGCGACCTTCTTGGAGCCCGGCTTTACTCCGACTCATTTCGGGACGGTCCGGGCCTGTGGCGGATCGAGCTCGAGCGTGAGGGCACCGTGACTGTCGACGGCGGGATCATGGAGATCGACACGGCCGGTGGCTGCAGCGTCTGGTTCCGCCAGGAACTGCGAGGTCCCGTTATGATCCAGTACGATGCCGTCGCGGTTTCCGAAGGCGGCCCGAACGATCACGTCAGCGATTTGAACTGCTTCTGGATGGCGACGGACCCGGGGGCTCCCTCCGGTACTCCTCCGAGAGAACGCAGCGGCGCTTTCGCCGACTACGACGATCTGCTGGCCTACTACGTCGGTCAGGGAGGCAATCGAAACACGACGACCCGGATGCGGCGCTACGTCGGCGAAGCGGCCAATCGGCCTATTCTGCCTGAGCACGATCTCTACGATGCCGCCCATATGCTTAGGTCGAACGCGCGCCAGACCATCCAGCTGGTCGCGGCCGACCAGCACATCGAATACTGGCGCGACGGCGTCCGGGTATTCGAACTGAACGACCCAGAACCGTACACACGGGGCTGGTTCGCCATCCGGACGACCGCCAATCGCCTACGGATTTCCGACTTCCGCGTCTATGCCCTGCCCTCGCGCAGTCTCGGCCTCTAGCCGTCTCCTGCGCCGCCCCTTGCTGGGGCCTGGAGATGAAACACCGGCGTCAGATCGACTTGAACGGGCACGTTATCGGCATGGGTCTGCATGATGTCCGCCATCATCGCCCACCATCGCTGCATGACCTCTGTGTCCGGCAATCGATCCAGGGTGTGATCCACCCGGCGGCGCAGCACCGCGAACAGATGATGGCTCTGCGGATCGAGCCATATCCGGTAGTCGATCACCCCCGCCGTGATCAGTGCTTGCGTCAGCTCCGGCCAGATTTCGTCGTGTCGTCGGCGATAGGCCTCCGCCTGCCCCGCATCGAGTGTCATGCGAAAGGCGACGGTCTCCTCGACATACGCACTCATTGCAGGTTCACGAACATGCCGCCGTCGACGAGCAGTGCGGCACCGGTGACGTAGGCCGCCAGGTCGGAGGCGAGGAAAACGATGGGACCCACCAGATCATCCGGCGCGCCGAGGCGGCCGAGGGGTATGCGTCCCGCCATATAGGCCCGCTTCGTCGGCTCGGCGAGGTCCTCGCGGTTGATGTCAGTCTCGATGGTGCCGGGCAACACCGAGTTGCAACGGATTCCCTTGGGTCCCAAGGCGATGGCGCAGGACTGCATCAGGGAGTGAACGCCGGCCTTCGTCGGAGTGTAATGGGTCTGCAGGCCGCCACCGACGAGCGCGCTGATCGAACTGACGGCGATGATCGCGCCGCCGTCGCCCTGGGCCGCCATCTGGTTCGCCGCAGCCTGGGTCATGTACCAGGCCCCATGAAGATTCACTCTCAGGGTCCGTTCGAGAACGTCTCGCGGCATATCGAGAAAACTGTGGAACGGGCAGATGCCGGCGTTGCTGACGAACACATCCACCCGGCCGAAGGTCGCGACCGCCGCGTCGACAAAGCGCGGGGCCGCGTCAGGGTCCGCCACATCGCCGCGCACCGCGATGGCGCGACGACCGAGCGCCTCGATCTCGCGGACTGCGCTGGCGGCGCCGGCTCCATCATTGAGATAGTTGATGGCCACATCCGCGCCGTGCCGCGCGCAGCCGATGGCTGCGGCCCGCCCAATGCCGCCGGAGGCGCCCGTGATCAGAACAGTCTTGCCTTCCAGCAGCATGGCGACTCCGTTGTTTAGGTTCGGGGCGATCGTTTCGGTCGAGGCGCTGAGGCGACTGACGGCGCCGTACCCTCGCGCCAGCCCAGTTCGCGGCTGATAGCCTCGGCGGTCGCGCGCACCTCCTGCGGCAGGGACGACATCCGGTGGTCGTCCATGTACTGGGCCGCGCTGGACAGGCTGATGGCCCCCACGACCCGCCCGCCCACATCACGGATCGGAGCCGCCACACAGCGGATGCGGTCCTCGTTCTCCTCGAGGTCGAAGGCATGTCCAGCGGTCGCGTAGCTCCGCATCCGTTCGAGCCAGATCTCCCGGCCCAGCGAGCTGGGAGCATGCCGCTCCTCGGCGTCGAACATCTCAAGCCACTGGGCCTCGGTTTCGTCCAGCAGCAACGCCTTGCCGAGGCCGGTCGATCGCAGCGGCTGTCGCTCACCGACACGGGAACTGATCTCGATCCGGCGACGTCCCGGGATCTTGTCCAGATAGAGCGCACGACCATTGTCCATGACGCCCAGATGGATCGTATCTTCCGTGGCCGCTGCGAGGGCCTCCAGGTGTGGGCGGGCCACCCGAGGCAGGTCCTTCTGCTGCTGCGCCTTGAACCCGAGCTCAAGCAGCTTCGGTCCAAGCGTGTAGCCGTCGCGCGGCAGGAAATTGAGGTACTGGCGATCCACCAAAGCGGACGCCAGACGATGCGTCGTGCTTCTGTTCAGACCGACAGCCGTAGCGAGATCCGTCAGACTGATAGTGCCGTCCGCCGCGGCCTCGATCACGTCGAGGCCCCGAAGCAGGGTCTGGCTGCTCGACGATTTCGTGCCGTCACGCGCTTCGATCCCCTGGCTGCGTGTTGACGTTGATTGTCTCATCTCGTAGCTTCTTATTTCAAATATTGATACGACAGGCAAGAGATCGGATTGGGGAGATGGGGTCACTTGGCTCCCTACTGATACACACCCTCAGCGCGCCCCCTCATTAGCATCTCATATATTGATATCTGGAGACGAGACCGCAATGACTTTCCCCGTAATCCGTGAGGTGCGGGCCTTCGTCGTTCGGGGCGGTGGTGCCGACTATCATGACCAGGGCGAGGGACACTGGATCGACGATCACATCGCCACGCCGATGTCGCGTTATCCGGAGTATCGCCAAAGTCGCCAGAGCTTCGGCATCAATGTGCTGGGGACGCTGGTCGTGGAGATCGAAGCGGCCGACGGTACGATTGGTTTTGCGGTGACCACTGGCGGCGAGCCTGCCGCCTACATCGTTGAAAAGCATCTGTCGCGCTTCCTGGTCGGACGGTCCCCGACCGAGATCGAGAAGATCTGGGACCAGATGTACTTCTCGACCCAGTACTATGGCCGCAAGGGGCTGGTGGTGAACGCGCTGAGCGGCGTCGATCTGGCGCTGTGGGACCTGATGGGCAAGCTGCGGGGCGAGCCGGTGCATCACATGCTGGGCGGGGCGGTGCGTGACGAGCTGACCTTCTACGCCACCGGCGCGCGGCCCGACCTGGCCCAGCAGATGGGCTTCATCGGCGGCAAGATGCCCCTGCACCACGGCCCGGCCGAGGGCGAAGAGGGTCTGCGCAAGAACATTGAGGAACTGGCCACGATGCGCGAGCGCGTCGGCGAGGACTTCTGGCTGATGTTCGACTGCTGGATGTCTCTGGACCTGAACTACGCCACCCGCCTGGCGCACAAGGCGCACGAATATGGCCTGAAGTGGATCGAGGAGGCGCTGAGCCCCGACGACTACTGGGGCTACCGCGATCTGAAGGCGAACGCGCCCAAGGGCATGCTGGTGACCACCGGCGAGCATGAGGCCACGCGCTGGGGCTTTCGCATGCTGCTGGAGATGGACTGCTGCGACATCATCCAGCCGGACGTTGGCTGGTGCGGCGGCATGACCGAGCTGATCAAGATCTCGGCCCTGGCCGACGCGCGCGGCGTGATGGTCATTCCGCACGGATCAAGCGTCTACAGCTATCACTTCGTGGTGACGCGCCATAACAGCCCGTTCGCGGAGTTCCTGATGATGGCGCCCAAGGCCGACGAGGTCGTGCCCATGTTCCAGCCCCTGCTCACCGGGGAGCCCGTGCCGGTGAACGGCCGCCTGAAGGTGCCCGACACGCCTGGGTTTGGTGTCGCCCTGAATCCCGACATTCCGCTTCATCGCCCCTACCCTCACTGATGCCCGGCCCCCGTCCATGAAACTTCTGAGATACGGTCCCAAGGGCGCAGAGAAGCCGGGCCTGCTGGACGCCGATGGAGTGATCCGGGACCTGGCCGGTCATGTCGCCGACATCACGCCGGACCTGCTGCATGGCGAAGGCCTCGCCCGACTGAAGGCGATCTATCCGGCCGCCCTGCCGGTGGTCGAGGGTTCCCCCCGCTTCGGCCTGCCGCTGACGGGTAGTCGCAAATTCATCGCCATCGGCCTGAACTTCGCTGACCACGCGGCGGAATCGAACCTGCCGATCCCGGCCGAGCCGGTGGTCTTCATGAAGGCCATCACCTGCCTGACCGGGCCGAACGACGAGGTCATGATCCCGCGTGGATCGGAGAAGACCGACTGGGAGGTCGAACTGGGCATCGTCATCGGCAAGCCCGCCTCCTACGTCGACCAGGCCGACGCCCTGGATCACGTCGCCGGCTATGTGCTGATCAACGACGTGTCCGAGCGCGCCTTCCAGACCGAGCGCGGCGGCACCTGGGACAAGGGCAAGGGCTGCGACACGTTCGGCCCTGTCGGCCCCTGGCTGGTCACAGCCGATGAGCTCGCCGACGTGCAGAACCTGGACATGTGGCTGGACCTGAACGGCAAGCGCATGCAGACCGGCAACACCCGCACCATGATCTTCGGCGTGGCCGAGATCGTCTCCTACGTCAGCCAGTTCATGACGCTCGAGCCCGGCGACCTGATCACCACTGGCACACCGCCGGGCGTCGGCCTGGGCCAGAAGCCGGAGCCCTTCTACCTCAAGCCGGGCGACGTCATGCGCCTGGGCATTCAGGGGCTGGGCGAACAGAGCCAGACGGTCGTGCCCTGGCGCGCCGCATCGGGAGACGCCGCGTGACCGTGTATGCCAATCGCTTTCAGGGCCGGTGCGCCATCGTCACCGGAGGCGCGTCCGGCGTCGGTCGCGAAACCGCGGCCCGCATCGTCGCCGAGGGCGGCACGGTCTGCCTGTGGGACCTGGACGCCACGACCCTGGCCGAGGTCGCAAAGGCCGTCGGCGCCAGCAACTTCCAGGCGGTCGACGTGTCGGATCACGAGGCGGTCGAACGGGCCGCCAAGGCGAGCGCCGAAGCCATGGGCCGGATCGACATCCTGGTGGTCGGGGCTGGGGTCACCGGCGCGACCGGCCCGGTCTGGGAGTTCCCGGTCGACAGCTGGCGCCGGGTCATGGACATCAATCTGAACGGGGCCTTCTACTGCTGCCGGGCCGTCGTTCCCCACATGCTGAAGAACGACTACGGCCGGATCGTCAATGTTTCGTCGGTCGCGGGCAAGGAGGGCAACCCCAACGCCTCGGCCTATTCGGCGTCAAAGGCTGGCCTTCTGGGGTTCACCAAGTCGCTGGGCAAGGAACTGGCCCAGACGGGCGTGCGGGTGAACGCCATCACCCCGGCCACCTTCAAGAGCCCGATCCTGGACCAGCTGCCCCAGAGCCAGATCGACTACATGCAGTCCAAGATCCCCATGGGCCGCCTGGGCGAGTTGGACGAGGTCGCCTCCCTGATCTGCTGGCTGGCCAGCGAGGAATGCAGCTTCTCGACCGCCGCGACCTTCGACATCTCGGGCGGACGCACGACCTATTGAGCGTCCGCAAACGACCCGGAAGACCGGGCCTCATTGAAGGAGGAACGCCATGGTCGGCTTGCCCTTTGTCGATGCCCACTTCCACCTGTGGAATCTGGATCGCATCAGGTATCCGTGGCTGTCACCGCCATTCTCGGACGACGGTCCGAACGGCAGCGTCGAGCCGATCGCGCGAACCTATCTGCCGACCGATTACCGCAGAGATCTCGACGGATGGCATCTGGTAGGAGCGGTCCATGTCGAGGCAGGTGCCGATCCCTCCGCGGCCTTGCAGGAGACCCGCTGGCTCCAGGGTCTGGCCGACGCCTATGGGCTCCCTGACGCCATCGTTGGCTTCGCTCCGCTGGAGAGCCCCGACGCAGACCGCTTGCTGGAAGCGCAGGCCTCGCATCGCAGCGTCCGGGGGATACGCCAGATCATCAACTGGCATCGCGACCCCGCGCGAACCTATACGCCGCGCGATCTCACCCTCGATCCTGCGTGGCGAACAGGCTTCGGACTGCTGGCCCGCCATGACCTGTCATTCGACCTGCAATGCTACCCGAGCCAGATGACGACCATGGCCTCACTGATCGCGCAGCATCCCGATACCGTCGTCATCGTGAACCACGCGGGCATGCCCATCGATGACGACAGCAACGGGCGGGAGGTCTGGCGCGAGGGAATGAGAGCCCTTTCGACCCTGCCCAATGTCGCCGTAAAGCTATCGGGGTTTGGCCTCGCGGAACGCCATTGGACCCGGGAATCGATCGCACCCATCGTTCTCGAGACGATCGAGATCTTCGGCACCGATCGCTGCATGTTCGCCACCGACGTCCCGACCGACAAGCTGTTCGGCAGCGTCGACGCTCACCTGTCCGCCTACCACGCCATCGTCGCCGGTTTCAGCGAGGACGAACGGCTGGACCTCTTCGCACGAAACGCCATCCGCCATTATCGCCTCAATCTGACGGTGTGACCCATGACAGTCCATGCTCCGCAGTCTGACTCTGCGTCTGTCGGAACCGCTGCATGACCCCGGATCCCGTCCTCGGCGTCCTGTTTCACTGGCTGGGTGGCCTCGCGTCTGCGAGCTTCTATGTGCCCTACCGGGCTGTCCGTCGGTGGTCCTGGGAGATCTTCTGGCTGACAGGGGGTCTGTTTTCCTGGCTGATCGCTCCCTGGTTTTTCGCCGCGATTCAGACGCGGGACCTGCTCGGCGTCCTCAGCGAGACCCCCGGCCAGGTCGTCGGCCTCTGCGTCACGTTTGGGGTGCTATGGGGCTTTGGCGGTCTGACCTACGGCCTGACGATGCGGTACCTGGGATTGTCGCTCGGCATGGCAGTGGTTCTGGGGCTGTGCACAGTTTTCGGTACGCTGATCCCTCCGCTCGTGCAGGGGGACTTCAGCGAGACCCTGCTGTCCACCTCGTCTGGACGAACGATCCTGCTCGGACTGGTCGTGACCCTGGCAGGCATCGTCGTGGTCGCCCTTGCGGGAGCGCGCAAGGACGCCGCCCTGCCGGACGAGCAGAAGAAAGCCGTCATCGCCGAGTTCGACTTCAAGAAGGGAATCGGCGTCGCGATATTCTCGGGTGTCATGTCGGCGTGTTTCGCCTTTGGTCTTGCCGCAGGCGAGCCCATCAAGGCGATCTCCGCAGCAGCCGGTACCGGTCCGCTCTGGACCGGCCTGCCCGTCCTTTGCCTGGTCATGTTTGGCGGGCTGATCACCAACGGGATCTGGTGCGCCTGGCTGATCGCGCGAAACCGCAGCGCAGGCCAGTGGCTGGGACGGACCGGTCTGGCAGAGGCGAGGTCAGCCGTCGCCGACGGCTCCTCCGAGACGGCGCGGATCCCGCTGTCGGCCAACTATCTCCTGTGCGCCCTCGCCGGCACGGCCTGGTACTTCCAGTTCTTCTTCTACACCATGGGCGAAAGCCAGATGGGCCGATTCGGTTTCTCCAGCTGGACGCTCCACATGGCCTCGATCATCATCTTCGGCACCCTGTGGGGCTTCGCCTTCAAGGAATGGAAGGACGCTAGGCCCGGCGTCCGCGCCCTGGTCTGGCTCGGCGTAGCCTTGCTCGTCGGCGCCACGATCATCATCGGCTACGGCAATGCCATGGGACGACAGGCGTGAAGGCGTCTCTCAGGTAGGCCGCTCGCTTCTAAGGCTGGCCGGCACGTGGTGGTTGCTCCGCCGTTACAGGAAACGCCCCGGCTACTTGGCAGGATCGGTAGGCTTCACGACGACCCGGACCCGCCGGCGGGAGGAGCTCCCGGCGAGCTACGGGCTTAGATAACCGGACGTTTAGAGGCGATCAGCGACCGCGCCCCCAGAGCCGTTCATACCGCCACCCGGTCAGATCCTCGACCACGGCCTTGGCCTCCGGACTGGACGGCGTCTGTTCACCCGCATGAAAGCGGTCGATCTCGGCCATCAGGACGGCGTGGGTGCGGGCGTTCAGGTTGAAGCGCCACGAGATGACCATACCCAGCAGCATGACCACGATCGGCCCCACGACGAGCAGCCAGGCGATGGTGGCGATGGCCTCAGGTGTCTGCTCCACGGCGACCCCGTCGGTGGCGGAGACATATCCTCCGGCACCGATGATCCAGCCGGTGACGATGATCGCGCCCGACTGGGCCACCTTGCGCACCAGGGTCATCACCCCGGCGAAAATCCCCTCGCGGCGCTGGCCGGTTACGGCCTCGTCCACATCGGGCAGGTAATTGTAGACACTCCACGGCACGAAGTTCAGCGTACCGCGCCCAAGCCCCGCCAGCAGGACCGGAACGAACAACCAGAAGGCCAGCATAGCGCTGAACGCCGGGTTCGCGGGGTTCAGAGCCGACAGGAGATCCCCGTCGAGCGCCGCCACTCCCGCCCCAAAACCGGCCGGTTCGATCAGATAGAAAGCAAGGTAGAGCAGGAGAGCGAGGCAGACCAGGGTGATCGCCATCCGGTACGCCACCACCGGCCCCGTGCGGATAACGATGTTGATGGCGATCATCACCGAAATCAGCTGGGCCAGATACATGAGGGTCATCAGCTGGGAGATGACCAGGGTTCCGCCGAGCAGCACCGTCACGACGAAGATCGGAAAGGCGGTATTGAAGATGTCCTGCGAAATGTAGCCGCCCAGATAGATCGACAGGTGCTGTCGGAAGGCTCGGATCCGCAGGGTCGAGAACAGGTCCCGGAACATAGTCACGGGGATCAGCATCGCTCGCTTCAAGCTCATCGGCGGTGGCTGGAAGGCCTTCTCGGCCTCGGTATAGGGCCGCTCCCAGGTGGTTATGACGACCACCGTCACCACGATGCTGAAGAGGACGCCGAAGATGGCCGCCATGATCAAAAAGGTGGTGGGCGAGTCCTGGCCCCCGAAGGTGTTGATGATCAAGGTCGGAAGAAGGGAGGCGAGGATGGCCGAGCCCTGGGCCACCAGCATCCGGGCCCCGGCGAACCGCGCCTTCTCCTTGTAATCCTTGGTCATTTCCGCGGCGAGAGTCTCCCATGGGATCAGGAACATCGTGTAGAGAAGCTCGAAGAATATGAAGACGGCCAGATAGTAATAGAAGCTTTGACCGGTCACGAACAACAGGACGAAGCTGGGCAGAAGCGGGATCGTGGCCAGAAGAAACACCTTCCGCCGCCCAATCTTCCTTCCGATCCACGTGTGTCTCAGATTATCTGAAACATAGCCGATCAGGGGACAGGTGATGGCCTCGATTAGCCGGGGCAAGCCGAGGATAAGACCGGCTTCAACGGCGGTCAGGTCACAAAAGGTGGTGAAGAAGTAGAACAACCAGCCGGTGATGACCGCCTGAGCCCCGGCACCGAGCATGTCGCCCGAGCCCCAGCCCCAGTAGTTGATCCAGTTGGGCTTGCGCATCCCGACAGCCGTCATGGTGGTCTCTCTGTCCTAGATGAACCGGAGGCGGAACTCGCCGAGCGCCAGGATCGCCATGGACTGGCCGTAGGGCATCGAGGTCAGCGGAATGTCGCGATAGCTCTGCAGGGTATCGAAGACCGGGGTTCCGAACGACACCTGGGTCAGCTCACCCTCGGCGTTGATGTGGGCCAGAACGCCCTTGAGCGCCCGGACCGCCATGGCCTCGTACTCGGCGGACAGATAGCGTTTCCGGACCGCCTTCAGGATGCCGTAGGCGAACCCGGCGGTCGCCGAGGCTTCAAGGTAGCTGGTCGGGTCGTCGATCAGGGTGCGCCACAGGCCGCTCTCGTGCTGATGCTGCGCCAGCGCCTTGACCTGGGCTTCCAGGGTTTCGATCAGGAAGCGTCGCAGGGCTTCATCGGGCTGCAGATCCAGCATCTCGATGAATTCGGGGATGGCGATCGTGACCCAGCAGTTCCCCCGCGCCCAAAGGGCATCGGCGAAGTTATGCCGCCCAAGAAAGGTCCAGCCGTGGAACCAGAGGCCGGTCCTGCGATCGAACAGATACTTGATGTGGATCAGGAACTGCTTTCGGGCTTCTTCGATGTAGTGGGGCCGGTCAAGCAGCAGGCCGATCCGGGCCAGCGGCAGCACGCTCATCATCAGGGTGTCGTCCCAGAGCTCCTCGGGGTTCTCGTCGTTGAAGACGATGTGCTGGAAGCCACCCTCCTCGGTCCGGGGCAGACCGTCCATCAGCCATTCGGCCCAGGTATCGAGGTAGGGCAGGAAGGTGGCGTCGCCAGTATGCTCGTAGAGGTTTGCCAGTGTCAGGAACGGCGAGACCGTATTGATGTTCTTGGTCGGCGTGCCTGCCTCGAACCGGTTGGCGAACCAGTCGAGCATGATCCGCAGAACAGCGTCATCGCCCGTCTGTTCGTACAATCGATACAGGCCATAGAGCCCGATGCCGTGGGTCCATTCCCAGTCGTTCCACCCCTTGGTGTCGATCACTCGCCCGTCGTCGAGTCGCAACAGGAACTCGCCCGTGTCGTCCTTGATGTTCACAAGGTTGTCGATCAGGCGGCTCAACGTCTCGTCGATCGTTGCTCGCGACAGGTCGTGAACGAGATTGGGCATGGGGCTCGGGCTCGCGGGAGCGGGTTGTCGTTTGGACGGCAAGACGCCTGCCCGACGCCTTGCCTGTGTCGCCGCCGTCTCCCCGTCGGTCAGGCAACATATCTCATTTTTTGCTTATCTATCTCATAATGTGATCAGTCGATACTGGTCAAGTCTCCTCGGCGGCGGCCCCTCTGGGCACCAACAGGTTGGGCCCGACCTGATCGATACGCTCAACGCCGAGCAGGGTCATGGCCACCCGCATCTCCGCTTCGATCAGTGCCAGGACCTCGGCGACACCCCGCTGCCCCCCGGCCCCCAGCCCATAAACCCAAGCGCGGCCGAGCAGGACGCCGTCGGCCCCGCACGCCAGAGCGCGCAAAACATCCAGCCCCGACCGGACCCCGCCGTCCATGAGCACCGTCATCTGGTCGCCCACGGCGCGGGCGATCGGGCCAAGGGCGTCGATCGACGCCAATGTGCCGTCCAGCTGCCGCCCGCCGTGGTTCGAGACCACAAGGCCATCGAAGCCCCGCCGCGCTGCCTCGCGGGCGTCCTCCACATCGAGCACGCCCTTGATGACCATCCGCCCCGGCCAGAGAGCGCGTATCTCCTCGGCGTCATCCCAGGTGACCGAGGCGTCGAAGTTGCGCGCCATCCAGGCCCAGTAGTCGTCAATGCCCGCGGCGGCCCCGAGAGCCGAAGCGACATGGCCGATCGTGTGGGGCCCGCCCAGGAGCCCGACGTCCCAGGCCCAGGCGGGCCGCGCCGCAGCCTGTGTGAGCCGGCTGATGCGTCGCGCCAGCCCAGAGCCGCCCGACAGCCCCGACCGCTTGTCGCGGTACCGCGGACCAGGAGCGGGCATATCCACTGTCAGAAACAGCGTGTCGCAGCCGACCGCCAGCGCCCGGGCGATCATCTCGCGCATGAAGCCGCGATCGCGGATGACATAGAGCTGGAACCAGGGCGACGTCGACACCCCGGCCGCCACCTCCTCAAGGGTACAGGCTCCCACGGTCGACAGGCAGAACGGGACGCCCGCCGCCTCGGCCGCAGCCGCCGCCTGAACCTCTCCGCGCCGGGCATTCAGTCCCGCCATCCCGACTGGACCGAGCGCCACGGGCATAGCCATCTTGCGGCCGAGCAGATTGGCTTCAAGAGACACCGAATCGGCCCCGGTCAGAACCCGCTGGCGCAACCGCACGGCCTGCAGCCGGTCGATGTTGTCGCGCAGGGTGGTCTCGGCGAATGCTCCCCCGTCGATGTAGTCGAACAGGAACCGCGGCAGGCGCCGGCGCGCCGCCTCGCGATAATCCATCACATCCGCGAGAAACATGGCCACCACGTTCAAACTGCCGCCGACCAGCGCGGCTATTCACATTTTGAGACGATATGTCGACATACAGGACGGCGCAATGCCACCTTATGCTCCTGCCCCTCGTCTCGCCCCCTTCGACGGAGCGCCTAAGGGCGATCCTACATGGAGCCCGGGATGATCAGAAGCCGCGTCTGGTGAGTTAACGCCGGACTGGACGGCAGGCGGGCCCGTGGTCCTCCGGGACCCTAATCCACGTCTGGAGCGTACTCAGGGCTTTCGCCAGCGTGCCCGAAAAGCCGGCAGGATCGTAGTTGAACCAGGCATGGCCGGCATCCTTGAACACTTCCACCAAACAACGCCCGCCAGCGGCCTGCACCCTCTGACAATAGAGCTCCGCCGTCGGCACGGGAATCAACGGATCGGAATCGCCGACCAGGATCAGCGTGTCGGGATGACTGTCCCTGATATTGTGGAGCGGAGAGAACGCCTCCCAGTAATCGCGGACCAAGGCATGGCCATAGCCACCGGGACCGTTGTCCACGACAGGCTCAAACAGGATCAGTCCGGCCGGGCAGACATGATCCGTGATGCTGTCCGGCGGCTCCAAAGTCGCCAGCGCCGCCGCCATCTGTCCGCCCGCTGAGGCACCGCCTGCGAACAGGTGCTCACGCGCGATGGCCAGTTCATTCGCCGCAGCGTGGATCGACTGCCAGGCAAGAAAGGCATCGACAACTGCATCATGCGGCGTGGTGCCGTCTTCGTCACGGAGCGAATACTCCGGCAGAGCAACCACGATTCCGGCGTCTGCGACCGCCCGGGCCTGACGGTAGAACTGCACAGGCGAACCTTCTCTCCAGGCCCCACCGTGGAAGAGCACCAATCCGGGATAGACAGACCTGTTTTCAGCCGCGTCGGAACTGGGCTGGAATATCTCGATACGATGGGTCCGACCGTCCAAGCCAGTATATGTCCGGGTATGGTCTGGCGCCGCACCTTCCCGGTCGGCCGCAACCCGAAGAAATCCCCATACATCTTCAGGCCGCTCGGCCCGATCCTGAGACATTCTCAGCTCCGCCTTCGGAGGGTTCATCGGCCAATACGACCCAAGCATCACCAGTCCCGCGAAGAGAGCGATCCGGGTGAGTGACAGGCGGGCGAGGCCAATCATGCGCGCTCAGACCACGCCCTCGATACAGGCGCAGATTTCCGCGTCCTTGGCGTTGGCGAAGAAGTACTCCTGGAACCGCTCGCCGGCGACCGCCGCCTTCAGCAAGTCTTGATCCACCGTCTTCAGGACCGTCAGCATGTCGCGGCAGGTCGCGGCTTTGAGCTGTTTCAGGATGCCGCGATTGCGGGCCATGATCTCGGCGCGTTCCTTGGGATAGCCCAGACCGCGTTCGCCCTCGAACAGCTTCCTGTAGACGTCCTGCAGGTTCAGCTCGGCCGCCCAGCCGAAGCCCTTGGCGTAGGGCATGGAGATGGCGTTGCCGTCGTTGATCTGGGCGAACAGGAAGGCGTCGGTCGGATCGATCACCAAACCGCAGAAGACCCCCGGCATGGCGTTACAGGCCAGCATCGACCCCATGCCGGTGCCGCAGCCGGTGACGACGAAGTCCGCCGCGCCAGAGTTCAGCAGAACGCCGGTCAGGAGCCCGTTCATGACGTAGGTCAGGGAGGCTTCGTCCTCGGCCGAATACATGCCGTAGTTGAAGACCTCGTGGCCCAGCGGCTCGGCGACGGCCGTCAGGGCCGCGTGGATGACCGCGTTCTTTGCGGCCTGGCTGTTCTCGGTGATCAGGGCGATCTTCATGGGACGCGCTCCACGCAATGGTGCATAATATGGCATACCCTATCATATGATGATACAGAATGGCCTGATGCAGCCAAAGACATGGCCGCAATTCAAAATTGATGTTGCAGCCCGCATCGCCAGTCGTTGAGTTCCAATCATGCCCGTTAATCCCTTCGATCTGACCGGCAAGGTCGCCGTGGTGACCGGCGGCAACACGGGGATCGGCCAGGGGATCGCCCTGGCCTTGGCGTCGGCCGGGGCCGACATCGCCTCGGTGGCCCGTCGCCCGTCGGACGGCACGGTCGGCCAGTGCCTGGCCAGGGGCGTGGAAGCGATCTCTATCCAAGCCGATCTGGGATCGATCGAACCGGTCGATCGCATCGTCGAGGAGGCGACGGCGGAGCTCGGCCCCATCGACATTCTCGTGAACAACGCCGGCATCATCCGCCGCGCCGACGCGGTCGACTTCACTGAGGCAGACTGGGACGCGGTGATGGACGTCAATCTGAAGTCCGTCTTCTTTATCAGCCAGGCCGTGACGCGGCGCTGGATCGCCGAGGGACGCGGCGGAAAGATCATCAACACCGCCTCCATGCTGAGCTTCCAGGGAGGCATCCGGGTGCCGTCCTACACGGCGTCGAAGTCGGGAATCGCAGGCCTGACCAAGCTCATGGCCAATGAGTGGGCCAAGTACGGCATCAACGCCAACGCCATTGCGCCCGGCTACTTCGCCACCGACAACACCCAGGCGCTGCAGGACGATCTGGTGCGGTCCAAGGAAATCCTAAGTCGCATTCCAGCGGGACGGTGGGGTCAGCCGGACGATATCGGCGGGGCGGCGGTGTTCCTGGCGTCGCCAGCGTCGGACTATGTGCAAGGGATCACCCTGCCGGTCGACGGCGGTTGGCTCGCGCGGTGAAGCATTTAAGCGCTCATTTGCCATGTTCGGACGCACTGACCTCAGAGACAAGTTCGCAGTGGACTGCCCTCTCCATCACTCCGGTCCGCGGCCAAACACGAGCTTTGAACAACACCCAGCCAGCGGCCGTCTGATCCCGCGCCAGTCCCGCCACCAGCCGACAAAGTGACCGAGGCCCTCGGCGAGGGCGACCTTCGGCGCATAGCCGGTCAGGGCGTTCAGTTTGGAGACATCGGCATAGGTGGCGGTCACGTCGCCGGCCTGCATCGGCCGCATCACCTTGACCGCCTCGCGTCCCAGCGCCGCCTCGAGCGTGGCGATCATCTCCATCAGGCCGACGGGGCTGGAATCGCCGATGTTGTAGATCTCGTGCCTGCCCCGGGCCGGCGGACGGTCCAGCACGCCCAGCACCCCGTCGACGATGTCATCGATATAGGTGAAGTCGCGCGCCATCCGGCCCTCGCCATAGACCTCGATCGGCTCGCCCCGCATGATCTTCTCGGTGAAGCTGAAATAGGCCATGTCCGGCCGGCCCATCGGCCCGTAGACGGTGAAGAACCGCAACCCCGACTGGGGAAAGCCGTACAGCGCCGCATAGCTCTGGCTCATCAGCTCGCACGAGCGTTTGGTGGCGGCATACAGCGAGACCGGGCTGACGGTCGGATCGTCCTCGCGGAACCCCTGCCCGGCCAGCGGCCGGTCGCCGTAAACCGAACTCGAGGAGGCATAGACCAGATGCTCAACCCCGCCATGGCGACAGGCCTCAAGTATCGACAGATGCCCCTGCAGGTTGGACCGCTGATAGGCGAATGGATGTTCGATCGAATAGCGGACGCCCGCCTGGGCCGCGAGGTGAACCACCCGTCGCGCGCCTGATGCCCGGACCAGTTCGGCCATGGCCGGGGCGTCGGCGATATCGCCGCGCACCATGCGAAACCCGGCATGGCCTGCCAGCCGCTCGGCCCTCAACGCCTTCAGGGCCACGTCATAGTAGGTGTTGAACTCATCGACCCCGATGACCGTCTCGCCCCGCCGCAGCAGCCGCTCCGCCACATGCATCCCGACGAAGCCCGCCGCCCCCGTGACGAGGACCGGACCCTGCCCCCCCGGACCGGTCACGGCTTGCCGACGCCCAGGTATTCGAACCCGTCCGCGATCGCCTCCTGCGGGCGATAGACATTGCGCAGGTCGATCATCAACGGCCGCGCCATCAGCCCTTTCAGCCGCGTCAGGTCCAGCGCGCGGAACTGGTCCCACTCTGTCAGGATCACCACGGCGTCGGCCCCCGTCGCCGCCTCATAGGGGCCGGTCGCGAAGGCCACGTCCTGCAGCAGATGCCCGGCCTCTGCCATGCCCTCGGGATCAAAGGCTCGGACATGGGCCCCCATAGCCTGCAGGGCCGGGATGATCGAGAGGCTGGGGCTGTCGCGCATGTCGTCGGTGTTGGGCTTGAAGGTCAGGCCCAGGATGGCGACTGTCTTGCCCGCGATGTCGCCGCCGATCGCGGCGCGGATCTTCTCGGCCATGGCCAGTTTGCGGGTGTCATTGACCTCGACCGTGGTCTCGATCAGGCGCACCGGCGCGCCATACTGCTGGGCGGTGCGGACCAGGGCGATGGTGTCCTTGGGAAAGCAGGAGCCGCCGTAGCCGGGCCCGGGATTGAGGAATTTGGACCCGATCCGGCCATCCAGACCGATCCCCCTGGCCACCTGCTGCACATCGGCCCCGACCTTCTCGCACAGGTCGGCGATCTCATTGATGAAGGTGATCTTCATCGCGAGAAAGCCGTTGCCGGCGTATTTGATCAGCTCCGACGTCCGCCGCGAGGTGTAGACCACAGGGAACTCATTGAGGCTCAGCGGGCGGTACAGTTCCGCCATGACGGCGCGGGCCCGCTCGTCCTCGACGCCGATCACGACCCGGTCGGGTCGCTTGAAATCCTCGATCGCGGCGCCTTCGCGCAGGAACTCGGGGTTGGAGACCACAGCGAACTGGGCCTGCGGATTGGCCTTCCTCATGATCGCCTCGACCTCGTCGCCGGTGCCGACCGGCACGGTGGACTTGGTGACAATGACGGTGAAGTCCTGGATCAGGCCGGCGATCTCCTCGGCGGCGGCATGGACATAGGACAGGTCGGCGTGACCGTCCCCGCGCCGGGTCGGCGTGCCCACGGCGATGAAGACGATCTCCGCCTCGCGGATGGCCTGGGCCCCGTCGACCGCGAACGACAGCCGTCCGGCCTTCACATTGTCCGCGACCAGCTGCTCCAGCCCCGGCTCGAAGATCGGGATCTCGCCCCGGTTCAGCCGCTCGATCTTGGACGGATCCTTGTCGACGCACACCACCGTATGCCCGAAGTCCGCGAAACAGGCGCCGGACACCAGTCCGACATAGCCCGTTCCGATCATGGTGACGCGCATCGATGACCCCTCCCGCCGACAGCCCCTCAGCCATAGCCAAGCTTATGGTGCAGCGCAAAAAGAACCTGCGATACGGGCACGGGCAGAGTGCGAAAGACCTCGTTTTGTGGGGCTAAGGGCAGCCGTACCGGGTCGGGCATCAGGCCTGCCCCCCCACCACCACTGGGTCAACGCCCCCCCGGCCAATCGTCAGCCGAAACCGTTCATAGATTTGTGACAGGCTCGTCGCCATGGCACCCTGGTCCCATGCGGACAGGTCCCGCGCCCGCGCGGCCGCCGCCATCTGCTCGGCCAGAGCCCCGTTGGTCAGTAACTCCACGGTCGGCGCGGCCATGTCCGCCACGGCATCCACATCCACCAGCCGCCCTCCCGCTCCGTCCTCGACCACGGCCTCGATCCCCGGCAGGCGGGTGGAGACGACCGGTCGGCCGCCCAGAACATACTGGATCACGGCGCGCGGCAGGCCCTCGCGCTCCGAGGCGAACACGCAGACGGCGGCGCTGGCGATCCAGCGCGGGACCTCATTAGAATAGCCGGCGAAATGCACGACATCCGCCAGCCCGAGGACCTCCACGCGCTGACGTAGCCGCGCCTCATCATGCCCCTCGCCCAGCAACACCAGCCGGGCGTTAGGGACCCTCTGCCGGACCTCGGCCATCACTCCGAGAAACTCGTACTGGCGCTTGCGGGGCTCCAGTGCGGCGGTGAAGACCAGCAGCGGACCGGGCCCGACTGTCGGCATGCGGACGGCCCGCTCCCCTTCGTCAAAGGCCTGCGCCTCGCGAAAACCCGCCGTATCCATGCCGCTGGGCACGACGAAATGGCGCTCGGACCGGCCCACGCCGTCGCGCAGGCCAAGATCGCGCATCCCGTCGCTGACGTTGACGAAGGCATGGGGGCTCAGTGCGAGGGCCCGGTTGATGCCTGGATAAACCGTCCGCTCCAGCTCTTGAACTGGGCCGTGAGAGTCAGATTTTCGGAGCCAGCGCCGCTGCAAGCTTGCGTGCCCCGGCCATGCTCAGGTGCGAGGAATTGAAATACAGGACCCCATAGGCGGGGTCATATCCTGGACAGAGAGTGCCACTGCACAACACCGGCGTTGGATCGAATGCAGCGGCTCCGGTCCGTTGGCTGATACGAGCGGCGATGATGCGGTAGGGCGCGAGATCCCGATCCACGATTGGTCGGGGACGCCCCCACTCGACGAGATCAGAATGCCGATTGGCTATGATGCTGAGCGCCGAGGGAGGGTCATAGGCTTGGTTGTGGATCGGACCGACTATGGTGACTGCTGTTCCGGCTGCCAGGAGGATCTTGGCAGCTTCCTCCATCCCGCTTCCGATCATGTCGGAATGGCTTGGACCATAGCTCTCCATCGCCGCGACCATAATTACGGTTCTAACGGCCTCATCAGCAACGAGTCCACGCAGGGAAGCTTCGTTCTGGGCGGCACATCGTGATCGTCCGAGAGATTGATAGCCAACAGCAGGTGGACACGCGGAGGAACTGATCTGGCGAACCGCCCTTTCTTCGGGGGCTAGCTCCTCGGCGAGCGCAAAGGCGAGTTCGACGCCGTGACTGTCTCCCCAGACGGCCACGGACGCATCACCGGTTCCCAGAACGCACGTTGAGCCATAGGCCATCACGGCACTGCCATCGAAATGGCAGTCCGCTCTCCGGGGACTGAAATCGCGGCGAGCGTTGGATATCTCGAGTGATTTCGGTGAAAAGCGCTGCTCGATGCCTCCGGTCAGAAAAATGGCCGTCCCGATGACCGCAAATCCCCCGATGGCCCCAGAGCCAAGAGGGAGGACGGGAAGACGAGGCAGCCCCCCAACAAAACGGCGCTCAACGTACTGGTAGGAAAGCCACGACAACAGAATGGCCGCCGCGACCATCGAAACGGCCATGATAGTCGAGAGATCGCCGCCGACAGCATGCCGGGCAAAAACCAGAAGCGGCCAGTGCCAGAGGTACAGCGGGTAGGACAGGTTGCCAAAAAACTGGAATGGCGCGCTGCTGATCAGCTTCCCGCCGACGCTCGCCCCGTCATGCCCAGCAGCAAGAACCAGAGCGGTTCCGAGACATGGCACCAAGGCGATGTAGCCGGGAAATCCAATCATCTCCCCGTCGATGAGGAAAAGGGACGCTAGGATCAGGCCTAGGCCAAAGACCGATCTCGAAAGCTCGGCCGGAGGCTGGAGAACAGCCGGGGACTGGCAGCCACGAGCGCCCCGATCAGAAGTTCGAACGCCCGGCTAAATGGCAGATAGAAGGCGAACCCGGGCGACCATTGGGTTGAGACTATGCTGATCACTAAAGAGGCAATCGTGCCCGCGAGAAGCAGCGGGACCAGCAATGAACGTGCGCGCTTGTAGACCAGCGCGACGAACAGCGGAAACACGATGTAGAACTGCTCTTCGACCGCGAGAGACCAGGTATGGAGGAGCGGTTCGAATTCAGCCGGGCCGCTGAAATAGTCCAGAGACAGGAAAAACAGCACGTTCGAGGAGAAGAACATAGTTGCGGCGGCGGAGGCTCCGAGCCGCTTCATGTCGTGGGCTGACAGGAGGAAGAGCCCTGCGATCAGCGTTGCTATCAAAACGATAATCAGTGCCGGAAAAAGGCGCCTCAGCCTCCGCTCATAGAAGCGAACGAGGGAATAGGTGCCGGCAGCGTTTTCCTTAAGCAGGATCCGCGTGATCAGATAGCCGGAGATTACGAAAAAAACGTCCACGCCGGCAAAGCCGCCGCGAAGCCATTCTCCGCCCGCGTGGAAGATGACCACGCTCAAAACGGCGATAGCCCGCAGACCTTGAATGTCACGCCTGAACGGCTCAGCAAGCTTCATTAATCCCCCGACCTGTGCGGCTTCTATACGAGAGCTACCGCAGCTGGGAGTTGTCTGAAAGCCGATATGCAGGCGAAAGCTGTGAGAGAAATTTTTGCATCTGCTCCCGTGATTATCGTGCAGTGTTCAGGCGGTGTTTAGGCAGCCACCGGGTCGCCGGTCCGGCCGATCTGGTAGTAGATCTGCGACAGGCCTTTGGCCATGGCGCTCTGGTCCCAGGCCGACAGGTCCCGGGCCCGGGCCGCAGCCGCCATCCGGTCGGCTAGGGCCGGGTCGGTAAGGAGGGCGATGATCGGCTCGGCCATCTCGTCAACGGCGTTCACATCGACCAGCCGGCCCCCGGTGCCGTCCTCGACCACGGCCTCGATCCCCGGCAGGCGGGTGGAGACGACCGGTCGGCCGCCCAGAACATACTGGATCACGGCGCGCGGCAGGCCCTCGCGCTCCGAGGCGAACACGCAGACGGCGGCGCTGGCGATCCAGCGCGGGACCTCATTAGAATAGCCGGCGAAATGCACGACATCCGCCAGCCCGAGGACCTCCACGCGCTGACGTAGCCGCGCCTCATCATGCCCCTCGCCCAGCAACACCAGCCGGGCGTTAGGGACCCTCTGCCGGACCTCGGCCATCACTCCGAGAAACTCGTACTGGCGCTTGCGGGGCTCCAGTGCGGCGGTGAAGACCAGCAGCGGACCGGGCCCGACTGTCGGCATGCGGACGGCCCGCTCCCCTTCGTCAAAGGCCTGCGCCTCGCGAAAACCCGCCGTATCCATGCCGCTGGGCACGACGAAATGGCGCTCGGACCGGCCCACGCCGTCGCGCAGGCCAAGATCGCGCATCCCGTCGCTGACGTTGACGAAGGCATGGGTGACCGGGGCCAGGGCCCGCTCGATCGCCAGATAGAGCGCCCGCTCCAGGTGGGGGACGTTGTCGAAGGGCAGGATATGCACCCCGTGCACCAGCGCGGGGGCGCGCACGATCCACGCCGCCAGCCGCCCGATCGCCCCGGCTTTGGAGGTGTGGGTATGGACGATGTCCGGCTCCAGCCCCCGGAACAGGGCGATCATCTGAGCCAAGGCCACCAGATCGCGGTCCGGCCGGACCGGACGGCAGAGGGGGCGGATACAGTGGGTCGTCACCCGACTATCCAGCCGGGCAAGCATTGCCGCACTAAACTCCCCGCCATACACAAGATGCACCGTGTCCCCGGCCGCCGCTTGGGCATTGCACGACAACAGGGTGTTCTCATCCGCGCCACCACGCACAAAGCGTGTGATCACGTGAACAATCTTCACCTAAGCCCCCCGGCCTGGCCAACCAGCAGCAACGCTTATGCTGCAACGCCACAAGAGATGCAACGGCGGTATGCGAACGCCAGATACGCCTTATCCGTCGGGCTGATTGTTGTCTTTTTTAAGAAACACAAACAACGACTGCCGCATAAACGCGGGACAGACGGCCATCACCAGCATCCAGAAGCGCGCCACAAGAACGCTCCCGAAGTTGTAGGACGGATGGCCGTTGTAGGTGAAGCTGAAGTCTCGAAAGCCAGCTCCCGCAAAATGCCGTCGGATCGCGGACCGGGTGTTTAGCCGATAGACGGTCGGAAAGACGTCGTGGGCCTCGCGCCCGCCGGGCTCGATGGAGCGAATCAGGGAGGCGTGGAAACGGTTAGGGATCAGCCGGGCACCGATGGCCACATAGCCCCATTTGTTGGGCGTCCAGGCGCAGAACCAGCCGCCGGGCTTCAGGATGCGCCCTATCTCGGCGGCGAAAGCATCTGGATCGGCGACGTGTTCAAGTACGGCGTAGGAAAATATAATGTCGGCACAGTTGTCCGGAAGGGGCGTGCAGCCGTCCGGCCCGATCTGACAGGCCTCATCCAGATGAGGGTTCTCCAGCACGACCGGATCAACGTCGAGACCGATGACCTTGGCGCAGCGCCCCTTGAAGCGCGAAAGGTCCCCGACATGGCCCGGCGCGCTGGCCTGATTGCCCCGCCCTGCGCCCAGATCCACGACCGTGTGTTCCGGCCGCAGCAGGTCGGACACCATGGAAAAGAAGACAAACGCGCCCTGACGGCGGTTGAACCGGACAATTTTCTGTTCCGGAAAGATCCGCGCCAGAACGCCATGGCCTGATTTTGCGCCTTTTACACCAGTCAAGAGAGCCCCCCGGCTACCTGCGCGTAAGCGCGAGCGTGGACTTTATGCTGCACCGCGACAAAACACGCAACGCGGGTCTCGGGATTGCAGGGAGGGGTCGTACGCACCCTCGCACTGGTGCATAATCCATATCGGGGGTGTTCATGGCGAATATTGCGATTGGCGGGCAGGCGTTCCGGCGTGGGGTGCGGCCCGCCCCGACGCCGAAATTTGTCGCTGTCGCCATGGCGGTTCTGGTGCTCACACTCTGGGCCCCCGCCCTGACGTCCGTCGGCGACCTCAACCTCAATTTCTTGATCACATCACTGCTGGCCGTCGCCATTCTCGCGATCAAAGGCGATCGACCAAACCTTTTATCCGCAGACCGCGCCGCGTTCGGCGCAGTGGTAGGGGCCGCGCTCTTTCTGGCAGCGTTTTCGCTACTGTCTTTCCTCTGGGCCGAACTGCCGTTTCGGGTGTTTCGAGTTGGTTACGGCCAGGCATTTTGCGCGATAATACTTCTCCTTTTTGTGAGATTTCATGACTCTCGACTCCAGTCAATTGTTATCAATAATCTCGTGGCCGGTGTTTTGATATCTTCGTTTCTGGCTATAGCTGGTAGCTCCGTACCAGCTATTTCCTCAGCGTTGGGAGTTTCCGGCGACCGGACAGCGGCACTTTTCAAACACTCAAATCAGTTAGGCATAGCGCTCAGCCTGACGTTCCCGCTGATGATTGGATTTTTGTTCACGTGGAAGAAATCTAGCATCCTCGCACTTGTCGGGATTGCCGTCTCTTTCTTGGGCCTAGCGCTCAGCGGATCCAAGACAAATATTCTACTCGCTGGTGCTTCAGCGACGGTGACCGTGATTACCATACTGTTCATCAACGAATATCACCGTAGACGCCCTCTCATAATGCTTATCACTTTCTTGGGACTAGGAATTTCTGTTGTTTCGGCGGCAGCCGTTCTTGAAGCTGTGAATCCACGCTCCACTAGAATCATTACGAATTTCGCGCAGGGTGGTGAAGTACAGTCGCTTCAGATCAGGCAAGGCGTTCATGCAGCAGCCGTTGAGGAAGGGCTGGCTAATCCTCTTGGAGGGGTTGGAGCAGGGCAATACACAAGCGGCAGGCGATATCCGCATAGTCATAATGTTTTCTTGGACTATTTTCGAACGCTTGGAATACCTGGGCTTGCAGGGGTGACCATCCAGATCTCAGCTGTCCTGCTGCTGGCCGCAAGCGCCCTGAGGCTCGCCCTTGTCGATACAATGGGGGATCGTCGCCAGCGCATCATGATGGCCTGCGCTGCTTTTGGGGCGATAAACTATCTATCCAGCAACCAGTTTTCGGACAGTTTCGGGGCATCCACCTTGCCGCTGTTCTGGCTTTGTGTGGCACTAATATTTTCGTTCAGAGTAAGCCTGCGAACCGGCCGCAAGGCCCCGAGGTCTGGCCCACGCCCCGTGCGACTGAAAACAGCGACCGGACGGTCGCCAGAAGTGGCAACCCCTACCGCTTGACCGCAGCGTAGAGGCCGCCGCCAGTCAGCATGATGTCATCGACGAAAGACCTCCGTCCCGTCTGGGGGGCGTCATAGGCGGAATGGTAGATCGGCAAGGCGGCCGCGATGTTGAACCGCTCGGCGGCCAGACGGCGGGCCTCCTCCATCGCTGCAGAGCGTTCGCCCTCGCTCGACGCCATGAGGAACAGGGCCTCGAGGCCGTCGCGATCAGCCGGTGCCACCGACCGTTCGGAGAAGTTGGTGGCGTGGAGCGCGTCGATGTTGGACGCGGTCACGTGAACGGGGTTCGGTTCGCCGGCCACGGGACAGAAGACGGGCTTGCCCGCCATCATGGCTTCCATCAGCCCCCTGCCCGTCCCGACCACAAAGTCCCCGATGCCCAACAACTGGGCCGCCGACCGGGTAAAGCAAGGCTCGGTGCAGAGAACGTCGGGCGCGAGCATAAGCCCACCCAGTTCGGCCACCGTAGCCGCGTCCTCCCGGGACCCGAGAATGAAGGCCCGGGCCTTGATCCCCCGCGCCCGCAACCCCTGCGCAAGACCGAGTGTCGCGTCGATCGATCGACGATAGTACGGCCCGACGCGGGCGATGCGCAGTACGGTCATGCCATCGAACGGGTAGCTCTCCTGAAGCGATGCGAGCCGATCGGTATCCGCCATGATCGCCCGGACCCGCTGCGGGGTGAAGTGGATGCGGGCCTGTTTCAGGCGAGGATCCTGTTCCAGCCAGGCGCGGTTCTCCGCGCTGAAGGCGAATATGTCCTCCGCGAAGGGGTGGTACCGCTTGTTGGGGCCACCCGGCTTGGTGACGTAGAGCTTTGCCCGATGACGGCGAGAAATCTCTCGGGCAAAGAAAACGGCGCGGCGGTCAAAGGCGTGGACGTGGGTCGGCGGCGGATCAAACCGTGCCCGGGCCGCAGACAGCGACAGCCCGCCGGCATCGAGGTGTCGGTATGGCACTCCGACGCCTTCGAGCGCCGCGGGGCTGAAGTCACCCACACTGACGATCTGCACATCATCGCCGCTTTCGGCGAGAGCCTCCGCGACGGTACGCAGGCTGTGGTAATGCCCCCCCTGCCCGGTGTTCGAGACACGGAAACAACTGATCACGAACAGGATTCGCCTAGGCTCTGTCATCAGGCTTTCCTCGATAGTCGCGATCGGACACCGTCGAGGACCTGACGGGCGACAGCCACAGGCTCCACGCCGTACCCGGCCACACCCACCCCCACATAGACCGCCATCGCCATGTACAACGCCGCGACCAAGGCCCAGGCGCTCCCCATGGCCCCCATGGCGGGCACCAGCAGCACGGCCAGGACCAGATTGACGACCAGCCCCGCGCCCACGACCGAGGCGCTGAGGATCGGCTTGCCACCCCCGGCGACGACCCCGTTCATGATCTTGACGAAGGCGGCGGCAGGCAGGCCGAGGGCCAGAACTTGAATCAGGGGGCCGATGTCGGCATAGGCCGCCCCCAGTAGCATCCGAGCGACCAGGGGGGCGAACAGGGCCGTGCCCGCCGCCAGGGCGACGAAAAGGACGAACAGGCCAATCGCCGGCCGGAAGGCCATGGCCAGACTGTCGCGGAAGGAAGGGGCGCGGACCGTCTGCGAGAACAGGACCAGACCGAAGGCGGTGGCGACCTCCAGCAGGATCTCGTTCATGCGCTGGGCGGCGAAGAACTGGCCGGCGGCCCCGGGATCGCCCATCCGCTCCAGAATCAGGACCCCCAGCCGGCTCTGCAGGGTGATGATGAACATGGAAACCGCGAACAGCAGGCCATAGCGGACCATGCGCGGGGTCTCGGCCAGTCGGGGAACAAACCGGCCGCCGCCGCGGATGGCAAAAAACACCGCGACCGGCGCGACCAGCAGAAAGCCGAGAGTGAAGGTCCACAGGGCCGACGACAGCGTCAACAGGCCCAGCAGGGCCAGCCCCCCAACGGCTACGGCCTGGATCACCCGGGGACCGGCGTCGGTCAGGCCGAACACCTTGACCTGTTGGCGGCCCAGGTTGACGCCCTGGATCAGGGTCACATACAGACCGCCCGCCACGGCCAAGACGACGGAGATCAGAACGCCCGGCCCCTGCGCCCCGAGGCGGGGCCCCAGGGCCAAGGCGACCCCGCCCATGGCCAGAACGGACAGCGGAAGCCACAGGACCGACAGGGTGGCGGCCGCCTGTCCCGGGGTCATCTGGTTCTGGCCGATCCGCCAGGCGGCCGCCTGTCGGAGGCCCAGATTGCCGAGGGTGACAGCCAGGGTGATGGTTGAGGTCAGGGCCCCGTAGATGCCGAACCCCTCGGGCGACAGCACCCGCGCCAGAACGACGACCGCTGCCGCCTGGGCCAGCCGCGTCAGGAGCCGGGACGCCATCAGGCCGGCTCCCTGAAGCAGAAAGCGTTTCATCGACGTCGGCCCGGATCAGGCAGCGGCCCGCTCCGCCGCTGCCACATGGGCCTGACGCACGCGGCCGTCGGGGGCGATGTGGCGGACCTCGGCATCCATCCAGAAACCGGTGCTGTCATGGACCGTGGTGCGGGCCAGATGGATGAGGCCGAGGATGTCGTCGGACCGGGCGGTGCCCAGGTTGACGATAAAATTGGCGTGCAGGGGCGAGATCTGGGCCTGGCCCATCTGCCGGCCCTTGAGACCGACCCGCTCGATAGCCGCCCCCGGCGGCCCCACGACCTCATACATGGCCGGGTCGCTGAGGAAAACCGAGCCGCAGTTGGGCTGGGCCTTGGGGAATTTGCGGCGGCGTTCGACCATGATGCCGATCATCTCGCAGCGCAGGGCGGCCGGGTCGACACGCTTCAGGTGGAAGTCGGCTTCGAGAATGATCAAGCCGTCGTCCTGCAGGGTGGAGCCGCGATAGCGGAAGGCGCAGGCGGCCCGGTCGCGTTCGAACGGCACGCCCCGAGCATCGCAGCCCCGGACCCGCACCAGATCGTCGCCCACGCCCTGACGCCGGCTGCCGCCGTTCATGACGACCAGACCGCCCAGGGTGCCGGGAATGCCGATGGCGTGCTCGAGGCCGCCCAGACCGTGCTGGCCCAGCCGGCGTACGAAGGTGGGGACCCAGATGCCGCCCTCGGCCGTGACGTCCTGACCGTCGATGTGGACCGCTGACAGGTTCTGGCCGATGCGCAGCAGGACTCCATCAAAGCCCCGGTCGTCGAACAGGATGTTGGACCCATCGCCGATCACCAGCCGCGGCACGGGCTTGTCGGCAAGATAGGCCAGACAGGCCTTGACGGCGGCGCCGTTGGCAGGCTCCACCACGACGGCGGCGCGGCCGCCCGTGCGCCAGCGGCCGTAGAGACGCAGGTCAGCATCGCGCACCACCGGACGCCCGGACAGGCGCTCTAAATCGGCCGCAAGGGCGGCAGCGACGAATGTCACTCCGACATCACGGCGTCGGCGGCAGTCGGCTCCAGCGTCATATGGGCCCCGACCGCCGCCAGCTTGGCGGCCAGACCATTGTAACCGCGCAGGGCCATATGGGCGTCATTGACCACGGACCGGCCATCGGCACAGAGGGATGCGAGGATCAAGGCCATACTGCCGCGCAGGTCGGTCGAGGTGGCCTCGGCGGCGTGGAACCGGTTCGGGCCCTGGATAGTGATCTTGCCGATCTCGGCCTTCAGCGCGTTTTCGGGGCAGAAGCGGGCCAGTTCCTTCACATAGCCGACCCGCTCCGGATAGCGGTAGTCGATGACGCGGGACACGCCCGTCGCGACCAGACCCAGCATCGTATAGAAGGGCTGCATGTCCGAGATGACGCCGGGGTGGGCCCCGCAGGGGACCTCGAACGGCTGGATCACCCCGCCCCGGATACAGTCGGGGTGCACATAGATGGAGTCGGCGTTCTTCAGCAGGTCGATGCCGGCGGCCTCGATATAGAGCAGCGGCGACTGCATGGATTTGAACGGCACATTCCTGATCAGCAGACTGCCGCCGGACATGGCGGCATAGGTGATCCAGGTCAGGGCCTCGATCCGGTCGGGCATGACGGCCATGCGCGTACCGCTGAGGTCGGGGCGACCGGTCACGCTGACATGGCTGGTGCCGGAGACCTCGATCTGGGCCCCCATGCGGCCCAGCAGGTCGATCAGGTCCTCGATCTCGGGGGTGATGTAGGCGTTGACGATCTCGGTCCGGCCATTGGCGATGGCGGCGCACAGCAGGGCATTCTCGGTCCCGCCCACCGTCGAGATGGGGAAGCGGATTTCCGCGCCGCGGAAACCGCCGTTGGCGCGGATCTCGATATAGTCGGGCTTCTCCTCGACCACGCAGCCCAGCCGTTCCCACACCATGATGTGCAGGTCGTAGCCCCGGCTGCCGATCTTGCAGCCGCCCGGATAGGGGATCTTGGCGATGCCCGACCGCACGATCTGGCCGGCGGCCAGTAGATAGGTGGTGCGGATCGGATAGTCGAAGTTGTCCAGCTCGGTGCACTGATAGTCGCTGGCATTGATGGTCACCGCATTGGCGACGTCGTCAAACTGGACCTGGCCCCCGCAGGCGCGGACAAAGTTAGCCTTGTGGCCCACATCAACCAGCTGCGTCGGAAAGTTGGTCAGTTCGACCGTGCCGTTGGTCAGTAGGGCCGCCGCCAGAAGGCGCGTCGCGGAATTCTTGGCACCGCTGACCTCTACGGTCCCGCCGGGGCGAACCCCACCCTGAATGATAGCCCGCATTACGCTCTCCTGCTGCACCGCAGCATAAACTGCCAAAATCTCTAATCAAAGGCCCGCGCGGCGCGCGGCCCGACACCTCGGCACCGGGCCAGCGGGGCTGTTGGCTCATTACATCCGGCTACGACCTCGTCGACGCGCGCGAACAATGTCGGAAGATGCAGCCGATCCACTCGGCAGCTCCTTGCCCTTAGTAGGCGTTGGTGCGGGCCAGCAGGAGCGGAACGGTGCGGGCCATGATGATCAGGTCGTCGACGAAGGACCAGCCGGCGGCGTAGTCGGCGTCGGCCTCAACCCGGCGGGCCATGCACTCCAGCTGGCGGATCTCGCCCCGGTGCCCGCGGATCTGAGCGAGGCCGGTCAGCCCCGGGCGGACAGCGAACCGTTCCGGGTAGCGCGGCAAAAGGGCACCGTAGTGAAGGTCATGGGCGAGCGCGTGGGGTCGGGGTCCAACAAGCGACATGTCTCCCCGGAGAACGTTGAGCAGTTGGGGCAGTTCGTCGAGGCTGGTCTGACGAATAAAAGCTCCGACCCGGGTGACGCGATTGTCGCCGCGAACCGCATGGGCGATGGCGTCGCCGTCTTGTGTGACCGTCATGCTGCGGAACTTGTAGATGATGAACACCTTGCCGTTCCGGCCGGTACGACGCTGACGGAACAGAACGGGGCCCCGGCTTTCCATCACGATCGCAAGCGCGATGACCGCATAGGCCCAGATCAGAACGGCGAGGATCAGGCTGGCGACAACGAGGTCGAAGGTGCGTTTGACCGGCCCGCAGAGGGTGGTCCTTCGGCAAACCGGAGCCCAGCCCACGATGGCCGGCATATCTGGACGCAACCCGGCACCTTGCCCAGCATGATAGCTGTCGAACATCCCCAGCCCCCCGTCGGGCCTGACATTGCCCTTAACGACAGGTAAACGCGAGCGCTTCCCGCGGCGCAACATGAAACTGACCGCCGTTCGACGAGTGCCGTCGCAGGGTTGCCGGACGGCCACAGTCTCGCCCCTACCGTGAAATATTAACTCCGGTTTTTTACGGTTCGCTGACAGTAAAAGGCCTAGTCTAGCGCTCATGACACCGAGCACCTCTTCATCTGCCCTGCCGCAGAACGACTTGGTCCAGGCCGAGACGGCGAAGGGACGCTCCCTCACGCCGCTGTCTCCCGCGCTCGCTTATGGTCTTGCGACCATTGGGTCGCTGGCCGTCTGGGGCGGCATCCTGATGCTGCTGGTCCGCCTAATGGGCTGAAGCCAGGCAGAAAGCGGGCCGCCTCTAAAATAGCCGTTCCCGGATACGGATCGTGTCACCCGGAGCGACCCGCGTGGCGGTGGTTAGGGGAAACTCCTCCTCGCCATCGGCATCGGCCCGCTTGATGAAGACCCGACGGTTGTCAGCGCGGTAGGTGAACCCTCCGGCGGTGGCCACAGCGTTCAGCACCGTCAGACTGTTTGTATACGGGTATTCGCCCGGCGTATTGACCTCGCCAAGAATATAGAACGGCCGATAGTTCAGCACTTCGGCGCTGACCCGCGGCTCTGTGATGAAGCCGTTGCGTAGGGCCTCGGCGACCTCGGCCTGAAACTCGCCGATCGTCAGACCACTGGCCTGAGTCTCGCCAATGAGCGGCAGCGAGATCTTGCCGTTGCCGCCGACCAAAAACTCGCCGGTCAGGGCCGCCTCGCCAAAAACATTGACGCGGATCTTGTCCGCCACGCCCAGCCGATACTCCTCGATGATGCGCGTATCAGTACCGTCCGCCGCAGGGGGTGGCCCGGATGCCAGAACCCCTTGGGCGCAGCCTGCAAGCAGTGCGGCCAGCAGAACGCCGAGCAGGGCGATCCATTTCGTCAGCGACATGTTCGTCTCCCGTACCCCGGTTCTCATATCGCAGGGCGAAAGGCGAAGCCAGAACCTCAAACGCTCATCGGGGCATTGCGACCGCACTAACTATAGTTTCTGAAAGTTAACCTTACCGCCATGTGAAGCATACTACCAAAGCTTTCATACACCACACCTCTAAGCCACATATTATGAGACAACTGACAGTATTCGCCTCCTAAAAGGGAGACGATAGTGAGCTCGAAACTCCAGATTATTCTGCTGATGGGAGCCGCTGGACTCGCGGTCAGCGCGGGCGCAGCCGGAGCTCAGACGCGCGACGCCGCACCCGGTTCCATAATGCCGCTGGGCCCGCTCAGCGCGCCCCCCGCAGGCTTCATTGAGCTTTGCGAAAAGGTACCGCAGGAATGCCTGTCGACCGATCAGGCCTCCCCTGAAGACTTGGCCGGCGTCCGCTCGTGGGCCGGCGAGGCGCGTTGGACAGCGACATTTGCAGCCGCCGGCGTGCCGGTCGCGCCGGCAGCGATCCCGAGGCACATGTCGGCACCCTCTGCGGTCTGGGGCCCCCAGACCGCAGAGGGTGCCGACGCCTCTGGCGCGGCTGCCCTTTCCGACAGCCAAACAGCAAGGATCTCAATAGATCCCAATCAGGTTCGTGCACGCAAGGACGCCGCCCGGAAGAAGGCAGGACCCAAGAGCGCACCCTCACGGCCTGCGAAGTCGGGCACCTCCAAAACTCCTGCCCCCAACTTGCCGCTTACATCCCCACCGGTGTGGGTTGCACCTCCTGCGCCTGCATCGCCTGTTGCCAGTCAGCCTCGCCCGGCCGTCGCCGCTGTGACCACAGAGGCCCTCCAAACCATCAACCGCCGGATCAACCGCACCATCCGCCGCGCCTCGGACACGGATGCCTTCGGCCGGGAGGACGTCTGGGTCCTCCCGACAGGTCCACGCCCGACGGGCGACTGCGAGGATTATGTGCTCGCTAAGCGACGCGCCTTGATCGAGGCGGGCATCACCCCGGCCGCCCTCTCTATTGCTATCGTCCGAACCCGCCGCGGCGAAACACACGCAGTCCTGCTAGTCGCCACGGCCGAGGGTGAGCAGGTGCTGGACAATCTCAGCCCTTGGGTGCTCCGGTGGGACCAGGCTCCATACGAATGGATCCAACGGCAGGCCCCTGGTCGAGCCCTGAGCTGGGTAACCGTCACGGCCTGACCAAAATGGGGACGGCGGTCGAAGAGGCGCAGAAGTCCTTCGCCGTTGGCGGACACGATTGTCGCAGTCGAAGAGTGGGCCTAGAATAATCCGCTCGAAGCGGGATCGGTGATCGCTGCACACGATTGGGATCGGGGTCGCTCATGCGGATCGACAGCAGTCAAATCCTAGTCATTGTCGGCGTCCTCGGATTTTTTGCGAGCCTGGCCGCTACGTGGGCTCTTGCAGTACCTCAATCCCGCCTGTCGCCCCTCTCTGGTCTCGCCGCCGCCTCAGAAGTTCGCGCCCACCTTTTGTCTGCGCCCGTCGAAGCCTCGCCGGAAGCCCTGGCAGAAGCCGCCACCGAGACCCGCGCCTCGCTACGGCAATCTCCAGCCAATGCCACTGCTTGGCTCCGGCTCGCTTACATCGACAGCCGCAACGACGGCGGCCTCGGTTCTGACGGCAATCTTGCCCTCGCACGATCGTATGGGGTCGCGCCTTTAGGGCCGGACGACACGTTCTGGCGCCTGGCCTTCGCCTTCAACAATTGGACGGCGCTGGAGCGGGTCAACCGGATGAGCGCGCTGGAGGAGCTGCGTTGGGCGCAGCGATCCCGTCGGGTCAATATCCGCAAGCTGCTGGCCAGTGTCACGGACCCTGCCGGTCGGCTGGCCCTCGATCTGACCCTTGATGTCGGCCGGGCTCAAAACGATCGCGGCTGAACGACTTCAGCAGATTGCAGTCACGTCACCCGCGGAGCCGGGGGGACCCTCCCCGCTGATGAGGCAACTCGATCATTCCAGCTTCCAACACGGGCCGAATGTCTCTTTTTGGCCACGACTAAACGCTGCAGTGCACCAAAAGCCCTCTCCCCGGCCATAGGGCATTGGCGAAAGCTGATAGTTCAGTTAAGAAAAAATTGAAATCGGGGGATGGGCATGAGCAGCAAGTTTTTGAATGCCGTAGCGGCCGCAGGTGCAGCTTTGATCGCCGCGACCAGCGGCGGGATCGCATTTGGTCAGGCTCAGGTGACCGGCCAGCTTGGTGGCGAGAACACCGGCATCACGGCTGAGGCCCTCGCGGCTCAAGTTGTCGCCGCTGCTGAAGCGGCTGCTGTCGATGCCGCCGCCAGCGTCGATACGGCCGCCATTGAAGCCGCCGCGATTGCTGAGGCTCTGGCCAACGGGGCGAGCCCCGAACAGGCTGCCGCTGCGGCACAGATCGCCGTGGCGGCGGCTGTGTCTGCCGCAGTGACCGCCGCTGTTCAGGTGGCTATTGCTGCGACCATTAGTGCGTCGGGTGCCTCCCAGTCGGTTGCCACCGCCGCGGTAGCGACCGCATCAACCAGCCTTGCGGCTTCGCCGACGATTGCGGCCGTGTCGCCGGCGGCTGCAGCGGCTGTCTCGGCTGCTGTCGCAACGGTTGCCGCAGCTGTCCAGACCGCCTCCGCCCCGCCGCCGGCCACCACCAACGCTCCTGCTTCGACCGACGCGGGTACGACGGCGGCACCTCCACCTGTGGTGGTCGTCGTTTACCGCGGCTAAGCACCAGTCCAGTGCCGGCGCGCGCGTCGCGCCTTCATAAGTGTGATTACCGTTTTTCGTCGGCGCGCCGCGCCGTCCTGACCGTCTTTGTGAGGCTGACCATGTCAAACGTATTCAAACGTGCGGCCGCCTCTCTGCTCGCCGCATCCGTGGCCTCAGGGCCGGTTTTCTTCTCGGCCGCCGGTGCGTCGGCCCAGACGGCGCGGGGCTCCGTGGCCAGCGCAACCGACGCAAACATTGATAACTTCTCACGCAATCGCAACACCTCCGTCCAGCAACGCCCCCGCCCGGACTATGAAGCTCCAGGTGTTCGCGCCGGAGCTTTCCTCGTCTACCCCCGCCTTGAGTTGTCGGGAGAGTTCAACGACAACATCTATGCGACCGGCACGGGCGAGGTCGATGACACCATCCTGCACATCAGGCCGGAACTGGCGATCGAGTCCAACTGGTCCCAGAATTTCCTCTCCGCCTATGCCCGCGCTTCGCTGAACCGTTATACCGACAACACCGACGAGAACACCGAGGAGTACGGGTTTGGTGGGACCGGTCGGGTCGACGTCAACCGGCAGTCCAACATCGGCTTCGGTGCGGAATACCTCAGCTCCTTCGAGCCCCGCACCGCTCCGAGCGCGCCGCGGAACGCCGTCGAGCCGACGGCCCTCGACACCGCCCAGGCCTACGTCAGTGCATCTCGCTCGGCTGGATATGTGAAGCTCTCGGGTCGCGCCGACTGGCGGATGTTCGACTATGAAGACGGTCGCACCGGGCTGGGGACGATCATCGAACAGGATAACCGAGACCGTGAGGTCGTGAGCCTCAGCGGTCGGGTAGATTTCGCGGTCAGCCCGGATACGGCGTTCTTCTTCCAAGCGACTGGCAACCAACGTTCATACGATGTCGCCTCGACGCCCCTTGAACCGAACCGCGACTCCAACGGAGCCGAATACCTGTTCGGGGCGAACTTTGAGCTCAGTGCGGTGGTGCGCGGCGAAATCGCTGCTGGCTATATCGAGCAGAGCTTCGATGAGGTCGCCTTCGACGACGTTGATGGCTTCGGTGCGCGCGCACAGCTTGAGTGGTTCCCGACCGAACTCACCACGATCAACATCGCGGCAGGGCGGACTGTGGAAGACACTCCGGTGGCCACGGTCGGGGCTTATGTATCGAACACGGCCAGCCTTGGCATCGACCATGAATTGCTCCGCAATGTCATCCTGAACGCGCGGGTCACTTGGGGCCGCGACGACTACCAGGGTGTGGACCGTGAAGACACGCGGATCGGTGCCAACATCGGAGGCACCTATCTGATCAACCGCAACCTCGGCGTGAACGCGACCTGGTCCACGCTGGACACCCAGTCTGACGGCGCGGCCCGCGACCAGGACTTCACCGTCAACAAGCTCATGGTCGCGCTTGTCGCCCAGTTTTGATAAACGTCGAGGCTGACCCGGGGTCTTCAGTGAAACGCGTCTGATGAATAAACCCTTCGATCCCCACGGCCTGAATGCCCAGCCGATCGGGGACGACTCTGGCTACGAGCAGGGCGGCTGGTCAGGCACCTCGCTGGCCCGCGCGTTCGATATTCATCAGATGCTGGCGACCTTCCGCCGGCGACTGAAACTCTTCCTTGCGCTAGCCCTGCTGGTATTTGTGGCGGTGCTGGTGGTCACCATCCAGGCAACGCCGCTCTACACGGCGACAGCCAGCGTGATGATCGACAACCGCACGGAGCAGGTTATCGATACCCAAGCGGTGCTCTCGGGCCTGCCAGCGGACGCAGCCACGGTCGACACCGAGGTCGAGGTTCTCAAGTCGCGGCAGCTCGCCGAGCGAGTGGTTCAGGCCCTCGAACTTGAGAAAGACCCGGAGTTCAACAGTGCTCTGACCGAGCCCGGTCTCCTCGGTCAGATCACAGGCGGCATCAGTGCGTTGTTTGGTGCCGCCGCGCCGGACAACGCCCAGGCCCAACTCAGCGAGATCGAGGCTCAGAAGCAGCGCGAGCGTGTCGTCGATACCGTCCGCGACCGCCTCAGCATCCGCCGCGTCGGCCTCACCTATGTCATGGGTGTGGGATTCACATCGCCCGATCCTGACAAGGCGGCGCGCATCGCCAACGCCTTTGCCCAGAACTATCTGCTCGAACAGCTCCAGGCCAAGTTCGAGGCCACGCGTCAGGCCAATACGTGGCTCAATACGCGCCTGAATGATCTGCGCGGCGAGGTGATCCAGGCTGAGGCGGCGGTCGAGCAGTACCGCAATGCCAACAACCTGCTGAGCGCGTCCGGAGCCACCCTGACCGAACAGGAGATTTCGACCTACAACACTCAGCTGGCTACCGTCCGCGCTCAGCAGGCGGAAGATGAGGCTCGGTTATCGACCGCCCGGGCCCAGATGGCGCGGGGTTCAACCGGCGATGATGTCGGCGAGGCGCTCGGATCCACCGTGGTGCAGCAACTTCGCGCCCGGCGGGCCGAGGTCAGTGGCCGGGTGGCAGATCTGTCCAGCCGCTACGGCCCGCGCCACCCGGACATGCTGCGCGCCGAGCGCGAGCTGGCCGATATCGACACTCAGATCCAGGCCGAGATCGGCAGGATCGTTTCCAACCTCGAAGCTCGTGTGCAGGTTGCCCGTCAACGCACGGCCTCCATGCAGGGCAGCCTTGCCGGGGCGCGCGGTACCTTGGCCGCCAATAACAACGCCGGGGTGCGTCTAAACGAGCTGCAGCGCAATGCAGAGGCCTCGCGCACGCTGTACCAAGGCTTGCTCGACCGCTTCAAGGAAACCACCAGCCAGGCCGGTCTGGAAGAGTCTGACGCCCGGATCGTGTCCCGCGCGGTCATTCCGAACGCGCCCAGCTCGCCCAATGTGCCTCTCAACCTCGCGCTGGGACTCGTGCTGGCACTAGGTGCCGGTCTAGCGGCCGTCGTGCTGGCAGAGATGCTCGATGCGGGCATGGCCACAGGTGAGGACGTCGAGAGCAAGCTGGGTCTGCCCCATATCGGCTCGGTGCCTCTGGTCTCGTCGGTCGCCGATGCCAAGGACCGCAACACCGCCCCTGCGGACTATTTGCTGGACAAGCCACTTTCAGCTTTCGCCGAAGCGATCCGCGCGCTGCGGACATCGATACTCTTCTCGCGCGTCGGTCGATCGGTGGGGTTAATCGCAGTGACCTCCACCCTGCCGGGCGAGGGGAAGACCACCACTGCCGTATGCCTCGCCAGGTCGGCGGCCCAAGCCGGCCAGCGTGTAGTCATCGTCGACTGCGACCTGCGCCGTCGGGCGGTCAATCGCCTGTTCGGGATTGAGCCCGAGGCCGGCCTGCTTGAAGTGCTCAACGGCACCTCATCGCTTGAAACGGCCCTCTATCACGATGTTGCCTCCGGGGCCTATGTGCTGCCACTGACCCACACGAACTTCACGCCCAAGGATGTTTTCAGCTCCGAGTCGATGGATGCTCTGCTTGCTCGGCTGGGCCAGAATTTCGATCTCGTCATTCTCGACACCGCGCCGGTCCTTGCGGTCGCCGACACAAGAATACTCGCTGCCAAAGCCGATACCGTAGTGTTCCTCACGCGCTGGCGAGCGACGCCCCAGAAGGCGATCACCAACTCGCTCAAACTGCTGGACAAGGCGGGAGCCCATGTGGCGGGCGTGGCTCTGGTTCAGGTCGATATGAAGTCCCAAGCCCGCTATGGTTATGGCGACGCTGGCTACTACTACGGGGCCTATAAGTCCTACTACACCGCCTGATGCGGCAGGCCGCGCCAGCCAACGCGGACGCGGCCCGCTCGGGATCGCACCGGGTGTCCTCGAACCTCCGCGCAGGCACGATACGGGCGGTGGTACTGGGCCTCGTTCCGGGGCTGATCTTTATCGCGCATTTCTTCTACGGAGCCACGCTCGACCTCCCCGCCTTGGTCATGTTCACTTGCCTCTCCGGGCTGTTGCTGGTCGCCCTGGTGCCGGACAGAACCCGGAGCGAAGTGGCGTCCCTGACGCCGCTCTGGGCGGTGGTCCTTCCTTTTGTGGCCGTCCTTGGTGTGGCGGCTTGGACACTCACACCCTCAGTCCCGGGCGGCCCTCACCCGATCTGGGACTGGGCAGGCCTGCCGCCGGCTTCGACGATCAACCGGTCGGCCACGATTATCGAGATCATCAAACTCATTGGGCTGGCGAGTGTGTTTGGGCTTGGCTGTCTTCTGGGCACTCGTGCCGAAAGAGGCCGGAGCGTGTTCGGTCTGATCCTGGGGCTGGGCGGCGTCTACGCCATGATCAGCCTGGTCCTATTTCTGAGCGGAGGGCAGATCGCACATGGTAGTGTCCGTCTCTCGGGCGGCTTCTACAGCGCGAATGTCGCAGGCACCCAGTTCGGCGTGCTGGTTCTGATGGCCTCGGCCTGGGCCGTCCGACGGTGGGGACAGGCGGCCCGGCAGCCGCTTGTGGGTCGCATAACCGACCTCGCCCCGGTGCTGGCGCTCATCCTGCTGTTCGTGACCTGCCTGTTGCTCACGGCCTCACGGGCCGCAATCAGCTCGACCGCCCTCTCCCTCCTTCTCTTCCTCGGCTGGGCGGCGCTGGACAATCGGCGCTCCCGCTGGCCGCTGATGGCCACAGGCGGCCTCTTGGTTCTCGTCGCCATCGTTCTGGTGGTCCAGGGGAACACCCTGTTTGCGGATCGTTTTGGCACACTGAGCGAAGGCGATACCACTAGGTCGGTTGTCGCCGCCGCCCACTGGCAAGCCTTTCTGGACTCGCCCCTGCTGGGCTACGGGTTGGGCAGCTATTCCCAGGTCAACAACCAGATCATGACGGAAGCTAACGCCGCCGCGCTTTCAGTGAGCGTCGTGCAGCACAACGCCTATCTCCAGTGGCTGGAAGAAGCCGGTGTCATCGGGGCGACCCCGATGTTCGTCCTGATCGCTGTCATCCTCGGGGCCACGGCCTGGCGCGCCTTTCGTCGGCCTCGCAACCGCATCCTGATCGTCGGCCTTCTGGCGGGGTCCCTCGTCGTTCTTCTGCACGCGGCGGTCGATGTCTCGCTGAACACATCGTCGTTCGAGGCTTTCTGGGCCCTGATGCTCGGCCTCGGCTTCGCCTTGTCCCAGGCGCCCTCCCGTGCCCGGTGACCGTGCTGCGCAATCCGCGCGTGGCTTGACCTCAGGTTGTTCCAGATTGGGACCCGGCATGGTTCGTGCTAGGCAAGTGGTGCGAGACGGGTCGGGGCAAACGCTGGAATGACGGTACAGAAATTCACCGCCGGTTCTGACGGGCAGCTAACCCTGCGACAGCGACTCGTGGCCCTTGCCTTGATTGCGCGCGCCTGGGCGTCGACCGAGGTGGGCGGTTGGATCATTGTCTGTGCACTGGCCGTCATTGCGATCGGCGTCGCCGGTGCCTCCGTCATTCTGCCCCGGGTCAATGCGGTGGAACCGGTTGTACAGGTCAAGCCGGGCCCCGCTGCGCAGGCCTTGCAGACACCGGCGGATGATCTGACCGACTTCACCCTTGCCCCCGAGGCACTGCAGGATTTCGACTACGCTCAAGCCAGGCTTTGGAACGCCGCGCTGCCCTTCTCGACCGCCCCGATCCGCCCGGTTCCGCCGTTGATCGCACCGACCACCGACATCGAGGCCTACAGTCGGGCGCTGGATTGCCTGACCACCGCCGTCTACTACGAGGCCGCGTCAGAGACCCCCCAAGGCCAAGCGGCAGTGGCCCAAGTGGTGTTGAACCGCGCGCGGCATCCCGCCTACCCCCGCACCGTCTGCGGTGTGGTGTTTCAGGGCTCGGAACGCACCACCGGCTGCCAGTTCAGCTTCACCTGCGACGGGGCCATGGCGCGAGTACCGTCACCGGCCGGCTGGGCACGGGCACGGGCCGTCGCTTCCTCGGCTCTGAACGGGACTGTGGTCGCCGCAGTCGGAACTGCGACCCATTACCATACCGATTGGGTCGCCCCCTACTGGGCCCCGAAGCTCTCCAAGATCGTTCAGATCGGGACCCATATTTTCTATCGCTGGAACGGGGCCTGGGGTCTGCCGTCCGCCTTTACCGGAGTGTATTCCGGGGCTGAGGCCGTCATTCCCCAAATGGCCGCCCTGGCGACGTTTGCTACAGAATCGCCGGTTGAAATCCTCATGGTCGATGATCTCAGCTTTAGGGCAGTGACAGAGACCTCAACCAACACGGTGAGCACCATGATTACCGTGGCTGAGGGGCCGGGGACCGAAGACAGCGCAGACATGGAAACACGCGAGATAGCGGCCGTTGAAGCTGCACCCGTGCGCGCCGCGCCCGTCGTTCAGAGAGACGTTCCGATTATGGCTGATCCGTTGGCCAATCCGGCCGCCCCCACCGGCCGACAGCGCCAGAGGATCGCTGCCCCTTCGAGCTGGTGATGAAGAGGCCAGCCCGAAGAACTAGACCTGCACAGGTGCCAGTCGCAGACGCGTCCCACAAGCATTGATCCCTGCCCCGCTGTTACCGCCACGGTGATGTGCTGGCCGGAAACTGGATCACAGGACGTTAGAGCATTTTCCGATCAGTCTGCATCGTATCCAGCGGCAGCGAAGTAGTTGGCGCATTCTCGGGGCGAGTAGGTCTGGATGATGTGGGCGATGGCGTCCCAGAGCTGGTCGATTGTCCGGGCGGCGGCCTTTCTCAGCAGGGCCTTGAGCTTGGCGAAGGCGTTCTCGATCGGGTTGAGGTCGGGGCTGTAGGGCGGCAGGAACAGCAGCCGCGCGCCGACGGCCTCGATGGCGTCCCTGATGGGCGTGCTCTTGTGGGCGGCGAGGATGTCCATGATCACCACATCGCCGGGCTTCAGGGTCGGGGCCAGTACCTGCTCGACATAGGCCAGGAACCAGGCCCCGTTCATCGGGCCGTCGAGCACCATCGGGGCAGTCATGCCCGTCAGCCTCAAGGCCCCGACGAAGGTGGTCGTCTTCCAGTGACCGTGCGGCACGCTGCACCTCAGCCTCTGGCCGCGCGGCGCACGCCCGTGGCGGCGGGCCATCTTGGTGGAGGCTCCGGTCTCGTCGATGAAGACGAGCCGTTCAGGATCGAGATCGAGCTGGCTGTCGAACCAGTCCTGCCGACGGCTCAGGACGTCGGGGCGGCTCTGTTCGTCCGCGTGCGCCGACTTTTTTTGAGCGTGATCCGGCGACGCACGAAGAACCGCCACAGGCTCGACAGGCTGGTCCCCACGCCCTGTTCGGCCAGAGCCGTCTGAAGCTCGGCCAGGGTGATGTCGCTCTTGCGCTCGACGAGGCCCAGGATCAGGTCGGCATGGCCTTCGATCCGCCCGGAGCGCCGATCCCCGCCCAGAGGCCCGGGCCGAACGTCGCCCTGTCTGCGGACCCGCGAGCGCCAGCGGATCGCGCTGGCCGCGCTGACCCCGAACCGGGCCGCCGCCTGACGGCACGACATCCCGTCCTCAATCGCGGCGATCACACGATCCCGCAAATCCACCGAAAGCGCCTTGCTCATCCATGCTGGCCTCCGCCCCCAGCATGAAGGTTGAATCAGAACCCGGCTCCCTTGGGAATCCCAAACGATTCAATCAGATCGCAAAGTGCTCTAGAGTTTTCTGCTGAGATTTCCTTGGCTGGGGAGGAGCGGAAGATCATAAAAGCAGCGGAATTTTCGGACGCCAGGAAGACCTTCATTTTGAAGCAAGGTGCGGATTGCGTGCCGGTAGCGGCGATCTGCCGGCGGGCCGGGATCAGTCAGGCGACGGACTTCAACTGGAAGAAAAAGTACGACAGCTTGCTGCCGAAGGAGATGAAGCGGCTGAAGCAGCTTGAGTTGCCCATCGGCAACAAGCCGCCGATCGCGTTGATGAATCCGGGCGACGCAGCCAGCCCGTCACCCTGACCCGGCCTGGGAAACTCCAGCTCCGGGTGCTCCAGAGAATGGGAGCGGATCAGGAGCCATCCGTTGGGGACTTTACCTCGCCCGAACTCTTAAGCGTCACGCTTGGCGGTAGCCGCCGAGCTGGTTTTGCTGGAAGGTAACACAGTGCCTTGCGCTGCCCCGTCGTCCGGCGGATCCTCGGCTTGAACGCCCGCCGGGGAGAGGGCATGGGTTGACCATGCTATCGCGTTTGTTCACCCAACGACCCAGCAGGCTGGCCTCGCGCACGCCGCCTGACTGCGTGATCTGGGCCATCGGCGATATTCACGGACGATCCGATCTCGCGGATCGTCTGCTTCGGGCCATAAGCGCCGATCTCTCCGTGGCCAGCGAAGGGCGCAAGGTCGTCGTATTTCTCGGGGATCATATCGATCGGGGCCTGGACTCGCGTGGGGTGTTGGACCTGCTCGGAGCTATCGCAGAAGACCCCCGGCTCGATGTCCATTTCATACGGGGCAACCACGAAGACCGTATGGAGGCCTTCCTTGATGACCCTGCGGTTGGGCCAAGCTGGTGCGATTATGGCGGGCGCGAAACCCTGATCTCCTACGGCGTAAATCCGCCCGCAATGCGTGGCGACATGACAGGATGGGGTAAGACTGCGCGAGCCCTAAGCGAGGCCCTGCCCGTGCATCACCGCAGCCTGCTCGCCCGGCAAGTGGTATCGGTAAGCCTCGGGGATTACTTCTTCTGCCATGCGGGAGCCAGACCCGGCGTGCCCCTGGACGCCCAATCGCCCGACGACCTGATGTGGATCCGTCAACCTTTCCTCGACCATCCCCTGCCTTTCGGGCAGGTGATCGTGCATGGGCACACGCCAGTGGAGGCAGTCGTCTCGGATACCCGCCGGATCGGCATCGACACCGGGGCCTATGCTACCAATGTTCTGTCTGCCGTCCGCCTCTCCGGCCATAACCGTCTCCTGCTTCAGGCCACGGGACGCGCTGGTCAGATCAAAATATCGACCGCTCCTCTGGCAACCTCAACTTGATGCTGCGCTGCAGCAAGGATTGAGCTGCGCTCGTCGCCTGAACATTCCATAGGTGCGCGATGGCGATGATGCTGGCCGCCTTTGCCGTCGTCGGGCTCTGTCAGCCCAAACTTAGCCACCCGGTAATGCGGCCCGCCTGGCGTCGCCACCATGGCCAAATCCACCAACCCGTTCCGCTACTTCGACAGCTCGCCGGAGGTGATCCGGACGGTGGTGATGATGTACGTGAAGTTCCCGCTGTCTCTTCGGAACGTGGAAGACCTGCTGACCGAGCGCGGCATCGACATCTGCTACGAGACTGTGCGGCTTTGGTGGAACCGGTTTGGTCCAATGTTCGCCGCCGAGATCCGCCGCAAGCGCGTCCAGCGCATGCGCTCATTCACTCACTGGCGGTGGCATCTCGACGAGGTCTACGTGAAGATCAATGGCGAGATGCACTACCTGTGGCGGGCCGTTGACCACGAGGGTGAAGTGCTGGAATCCTTTGCCAGCAAGACCAGGGACAAGGCCGCGGCTCTCACCTTCATGAAGAAGCTGATGAAGCGGCACGGCCGCGCCAGGGCGATCACGACTGACGGTCTGCGGTCCTACAAAGCCGCCATGAAGGACCTCGGCAACACCGCCAAACAGGAGATTGGCCGCTGGGCCAACAACCGCGTCGAGAACTCCCACCTGCCCTTCCGACGACGAGAACGAGCCATGCTCCGCTTCCGGCAGATGAAGACCCTGCAGAAGTTCAGCTCAGTGCACGCCGCCTTCCACAATCACTTCAATCAGGACCGCCACCTCATCAGCCGAGAGACATTCAAAGCCCAACGCTCAGCCGCCCTGGCCGAGTGGAAAACGCTCGCCGCCTAGGGCTCGCCTCCCCTGCCCGGACTCCACTCAGTGGAGACAAGTTAGCGTTGGACTGACAGCACCGCCACCGCAAAAGTTGTCAGTCCCGAATAAGGGCCGGGGCCTTAGGCGCGCGCCAGCAAGGACGTGGGTTGCCCCCCTTGGCTCGCGTCAGGTTCACGTGTTGCCCTAGTCGTCGGCAAGCGGTCCCAGACCCTGACGGGCGACATGATCGCCCAAAATCTTTCTCGCAATTTCCGGTGCCCCACGCAGGGGCATGGGCTCGCCAAAGACGGAGCGCCAGAGAGCGTCGAGCTCGAAGTCGTCGGGTGACAGGTCGCGCATGGCTGCCAGATACGGCCCCGTCCGCAAGACGGTTGCGGCGTTAAGCACGATCAGGAGGCCCTACTCATCGTTCAGGCGAAACGCCCGTCCTTTCTCGCCCAGCAGACTCCAGCCAGCGGTCGTCGGTCGGTACCTGCCCTTCTGGCCCGGAGCGGCGAGGCCGAGCACGGCAAGCTGGGCGCCGCGACTGTCGGCAGGCTTGCGGTCCGGATCGATCAGGTCAAGCAGGGCGTCAATGCGGTCAGGGTCGTTCATGAGGGGCTCCAAACCGGTTCATTGTTGGTCTTCCATAAGTGATCTGAACCCCCGGCGTTCCCAATTCCCGGTGCCTCCAGCCGGAAGTGCAGGGAAAACGCAGATGAGGTCACCCGCGTCGCGGCCCGCCGCTTCAGGTGACTGAACACAGACCGGAACTGTCCGCTTGGCCTGTCTCCGGGGAACGGTCCGCGACGCGCCGCGTTTCGACATACACCTCTCGCTCTGGAAGCTCATGCCTTTGAACGCCACCGGCGCGCCTTTGCGCGCCTGCATACTGGATGCTGTCTCGCTTGAGGCCGACCGCCTCGACACCCGCCTTGCCGACGTCGCGGCACTGGGGTTCGACCTCCTGATTGCCCGTCTGGATATCGCGTTCTACGCCGGCGAACCGGTGAGCGGACCAAACCCCCGCCAGTTACTCGACGCGGCGCGTCGGGCCGGCCTCCAGATCGCCGCTCAGCTCCCGGCGCTCAGATTGGATGAGCACCACCCGCTTGTGCAGGCACAGCCGCATGCCTTTCGGTCCGGTCCAGCCACAGGCCGTTCCGGCGCGACCGATCCGCGGAGATTGGAGACACTCCAGGACGGCGCCCTGAGGCTGGCGCGAGCCGAGCCGGGGTCAGCCGTGGCCGACCGGCTTGAAGCCCTCGTTCGGCCGCTCTCGGAAGGCTTCGACCTTGTTTTCTCGCCCCCGGGCGATGTCCCGGTCCGGCGTCTTCTGGCAGCCCTGCAGGACGAGCAGGCGTCCACCCTGTCGGCCGCGGTCGAGTCGGCCCGGCAGTTGCCCTCGATCGGGGAGATCGCGTCGGTCAGGAACCGGCAGTTCGCCCTGGCCACAGTCGCCTTCGAGGGCTGTAGCTGGATCATGGAAGAGGGCTACGAGGCCGAACTCGAGGAGGCGGTCCGGTCAACAAACCTGCTCCTGCGTCGCCTCGAGTCCGGCAATGCGATCCGCCGGCTGACCGGGCCCGCTGCCGCTCTCGACGTGCGTTTGTCGCGCCGCGGACAGGACGCCCTTGTGCTGGTTCACAATCGCACGGACGAGACCCTTCCCTGTACGCCCGCGACCCTTCCACTCGCCGGGCTTACGTCGCTCACCCCAGTCGCCGGCTTTCATGATGGCGATGCGGAGACCATCGATGGCCGGGCGGTGCGCCTGTTCGAGGCAAGGCCGTCCGCTCCCGTTCGACCCAAGCGAAACCGCGGGGCCCAGGACCTGAAGGCGGCCAGCACGCCCGCCGCCCGGATCATTGTCGACAATCTGAACCCTTCGGTCGATCAGGGTGCCCATGCCGTAAAGCGGGTGGTCGGGGACCGGCTTGAGGTCACGGCAGAGATCGTCACCGACGGACACGAACAACTGGGCGCGGCCCTGCTGGTCAGGCCGGACGATGAGACGGGATGGCAGCGCCATCCGATGAAAGCGCTCACGAACGACCTGTTTGCGGGCTCGGCCCCGCTCCCGAGGCTGGGCCGTCACGCCTATGTCGTCGAGGCCTGGATCGACGAATGGGGTGGCTTCGTCCGCGACTTCCGCAAGAAGCTGGACGCCGGACTGGACCTCGCGTTGGAAGTGCGCGAGGGCCGCGCCCTCGTCGAGGCGGCGGGACCGGCTCTGAAGGCATTTGTCGACGAGCTCGACGCGACCGAGGATACGGAGACGCGCGCGTCGCTCCTGCTGCGGGAAGATCTGCACGCGGCGATGGAAGCTGCGGTTACGCCGCGCTTCCTTGCGCGCAGCCACGTGCAGCCGGTCGAGGTCGAGCGAGAGGCCGCGCGGTTCTCGAGCTGGTACGAACTGTTTCCCCGCTCCCAGACCGACGACAAGACTCGCCCGGGGACGTTGCTGGACGTCATCGGTGCCCTGCCCCGGGTCCAGGCAATGGGTTTCGACACCCTGTATTTCACCCCAATTCACCCCATTGGTCGACGCAACCGCAAGGGGCCGAACAACACCCTCACGCCCGGGCCGGACGATGTGGGGAGTCCCTACGCCATCGGGGCCGCCGAGGGCGGTCACGCCGACATTCACCCCGACCTCGGCACGCTGGACGACTTCCGCAGCCTGGTCGCGGCGGCGGCGGATCACGGCCTGGAGATCGCGCTCGATTTCGCCATCCAGTGCGCCCCGGATCACCCGTGGCTGACCGAGCACCCCGGCTGGTTCGCGTGGCGGCCCGACGGGTCGATGAAATACGCCGAGAATCCGCCCAAGAAATATCAGGACATTGTCAACGTTGATTTCTATGCCGTCGACGCGGTGCCAGGTCTCTGGGAAGCCCTTCGCGACGTCGTGCTGTTCTGGGCCGGCGAGGGCGTGCGCTCTTTCCGCGTGGACAATCCCCACACCAAGCCGCTGCCGTTCTGGCGCTGGATGATCGCCGAGGTGAAGGCGGTCTATCCCGACACCCTGTTCCTGTCGGAGGCCTTCACCCGGCCCAAGCCGATGTACCAGCTGGCCAAGGTGGGCTTCTCGCAGTCGTACAGCTACTTCACCTGGCGCAACACGAAGGCTGAGCTGACCGAGTATCTGACCCAGCTGAACGGGCCGGTTCGTGAGTTCTTTCGCCCGCATTTCTTCGTCAATACGCCCGATATCAATCCCTATTTCCTGCAGTCCGGGACCCGGGCCGCCTTCCTGATCCGCGCCGCCCTGGGGGCCACCCTGTCCGGCCTGTTCGGTGTCTATGCCGGGTTCGAGCTGTGCGAGTTCGAGGCCCTGCCGGGCAAGGAGGAATACCTCGACAGCGAGAAATATGAAGTCCGGGTCCGCCCGGATCGGCGGCCGGGCGATATCGTCGACGAGATCACCCAGCTCAACGCCCTGCGCCGGGACCACCCGCATCTGCAGAGCCACCTCGGCGTGACGTTCCACAACGCCTTCAACGACCAGATCCTCTATTTCTCAAAGACCGCGCTGAGCCATGACGACCGCATATTGGTGGCCGTGAACCTGGACCCGCACCACCCGCAGGAGGCCGATTTCGAGGTTCCGCTGTGGGAGTTTGGTCTGGGTGACGGCGACACCGTCGCGGTCGAGGATCTGCTGGAGGGCCATGCCTTCCGCTGGACCGGCAAGACCCAGCACCTCCGCCTGACGCCCGAGCGTCCCTACGCCATCTGGCGCATCTCCAAGTCCTGAATTCGAGTTCTCATGGTCAAAGCCAAACCCGCCGCGTTCGACAAGGACCCCCTGTGGTACAAGGACGCGGTCATCTACCAACTGCACGTCAAGTCGTTCTTCGACAGCGACAACGACGGCGTGGGCGACTTCCCGGGGCTGATTTCCAAGCTCGACTACATTGTCGACATGGGGGTCAACTGCATCTGGCTGCTGCCCTTCTATCCATCACCGAGGCGGGACGACGGCTATGACATCGCCGAGTATCGCGACGTCCACCCCGAATACGGCAAAATGGCCGATGTGCGCCGCCTGATCCAGGAAGCCCACGCGCGCGGCATCCGGGTCATCACCGAACTGGTCATCAACCACACCTCGGACCAGCACCCGTGGTTCCAGCGGGCGCGCAAGGCGAAGAAGGGCTCGGCGCATCGCGATTTCTATGTCTGGTCGGACACCGACAAGGCCTATGCCGGGACGCGGATCATCTTCTGCGACACCGAAAAGTCGAACTGGACCTGGGATGATGAGGCCCAAGCCTATTTCTGGCACCGGTTCTACAGCCACCAGCCGGATCTGAATTTCGACAATCCCCAGGTGCTGAAGGCGGTCCTGTCGGTGATGCGATTCTGGCTGGATCTCGGGATCGACGGGCTGCGGCTGGACGCCATCCCCTATCTGATCGAGCGCGAGGGCACCTCGAACGAAAACCTCGACGAAACCCACGACGTGCTGCGCGCGATACGCACCGAACTGGACGCGACCTATCCGGACCGCATGCTGCTGGCCGAGGCCAATATGTGGCCTGAGGACACCCAGGCCTATTTCGGACGCGATGGCGACGAATGCCACATGGCCTTCCACTTTCCGCTGATGCCGCGGATGTACATGGCGATCGCCCAGGAAGACCGTTTCCCGATCACCGACATCATGCGCCAGACGCCGGAGATCCCGGAGAACTGCCAGTGGGCGATCTTCCTGCGGAACCATGACGAGCTGACGCTGGAGATGGTGACCGACAAGGAGCGCGACTACCTTTGGGAGACCTACGCCTCCGACCGTCGGGCGCGGATCAATCTGGGCATCCGGCGCCGGCTGGCCCCCCTGCTGGAGCGTGACCGTCGCCGCATCGAACTGATGAACTGGCTGCTGCTGACCATGCCCGGAACGCCGGTGCTCTATTATGGCGACGAGATCGGCATGGGAGACAACATCCACCTCGGCGACCGGGACGGGGTGCGCACGCCCATGCAGTGGTCGTCGGACCGAAACGGTGGCTTCAGCCGCGCCGACCCCGCCTCCCTGGTGCTCCCCGCCATCCAGGACCCCCTGTACGGCTATCAGGCGGTCAACGTCGAAGCGCAGTGGCGCGACCCGCATTCGCAGCTCAACTGGACCCGTCGCATGCTGGCCGTTCGCGCCCAGCACCAGGCCTTCGGCCGCGGGCGGCAGCGCTTCCTGCGGCCCCAGAACCGCAAGGTGCTCGCCTATTACCGCGAGCACGGCGACGAGGTTATCCTGTGTGTCGCCAACGTGTCCCGCTCGGCCCAGGCGGTCGAACTTGACCTGTCGGAGTTCGCGGGCCGGATCCCTGTTGAGCTCTCGGGAGGAACCCCCTTCCCGGCGATCGGTCGACTGACCTATCTGCTGACCCTGCCGCCATACGGCTTCCTGTGGTTCCTGCTGAGCGAGGAAGCGGATGCGCCGGCCTGGAGCAGCGCCACGGCCAGTCCGGGTGTTGAGCACCACACCTTCGTCCTGCGCTCGGGGCTGGCCGATCTGGCAGCAGCCGGATCGCAAGAGACGCTCCAGAAGGAGATTCTGCCGCACTATATTGCCCAGCGCCGCTGGTTCCAGAGCAAGGACCGTGAGATCGCGGAGATCCGGATCAATGCGATCGACGCCCTTCCCGGCTCGGATGGCGAGGCGATGTTCGTTGAGCTGGACGTCACCGTCGGCGAGACGGTCGACCGCTACACCCTGCCCCTCGCCGTCGCCTGGGAAGACCAGCCCCACCATGCGTTCGAGGGGCCGCTGGCGCTGGCCAGGGTGCGTCGCGGCCGGCGGGTCGGACTTCTGACGGACGCCTTCGCCTCCCCTGTGCTGGCGCGCGCCCTCTTCCGCGGTCTGAAGACGGACGCCGAGGCGGAACTGGCCGACGGCGGACGGCTGGTCTGTCGGTCGACTGCGGCGGTCTCGGATCTGGACCTGCCCGACGACGCGGAGATCGAATGGCCCGCCGCCGAGCAGACCAACTCGACCATGATCGTCGGACGACAGGCCGTCATCAAACTGTTCCGGCGTCTGACTGCGGGGGTCCATCCCGAGGCCGAGATGAACCGGGCCCTGACCGAGCGCGGCTTCACCGGCTCGCCAGCCCTGCTGGGCGAGGTGATCCGCTATGAAGCGGACGGTCAGGCCTCCACCGTCGCCATCATCCAGGCCTTCGTGCAGAATCAGGGCGACGGCTGGAGCTGGACGCTCGATCAGCTTGGCCGGGTGATTGACGAGGGAGCCACGCCCTTCGGTCGCGACGATGAGAGCACTTTCGAGCCCTACGCCGCCTTCGCCAGGACGCTTGGCGTTCGGATCGGCCAGATGCATGCGGCGCTGGCGTCTCCTGACGAAGACACCGCATTCGCCCCGGAGAGCGCGGACGCGGCCAAGGTGGCGGCATGGGCCGGGCAGGCCCGAACCGAGATCAACGACGCGCTGAATCTTCTGGCGTCCCGGACAGATCTGTCCGGGGAAAATCAGTCCCTGGCTGACGCGGTCATTTCGGGGCGGGATATGCTGGTGTCGTCGGTCAACCGCCTCGTCCAGGATGCCGTCGGTGCACCCTGCACACGCGTGCACGGCGATCTCCACCTGGGCCAGATCCTGGTCGCCGGTGCAGATGTCCAGATCATCGATTTCGAAGGCGAGCCCCGGAAAACCATCGCCCAGAGAACGGCGAAGGCCAGTCCGCTGCGCGACCTCGCGGGGATGCTGCGCTCGTTTGACTACGCCGCCGCCCATGCATCCCGGAACAGTCTGGTCATCGGCGGGGGTGACGCGGAATTGCGGGCTCAAGGTCTCTTGCGTCGATTCCGGCAGGAGGCCCGCGCGGCGCTGCTGGAGGGCTATGCCGAAGGCGGCGGGACCGCAGTACCGGCCGTCGATGAGGGACTGCTCGCGGTCTTCACTGTGGAGAAGGCGGCCTACGAGATCGCCTATGAGGCCGCCAACCGGCCGGACTGGATCGGTGTGCCGCTGCAGGGGCTCGCCGACCTCACAGAACAGATCAAGGAAGGCCTCTGATGGCCAGACGCACCGCGCAGCTTTCCAAACCCCCGGTGCCGGGTTTGGACATCAGGGCAGCGCCCCGAACAGATCCGGTCGCCGTCGAAGCCCTGTCGGGCGGTGGGCTTTCCGATCCGTTCGCCCTGCTCGGCCCGCACATGGTCGGCGATCGGTCTGTCGTTCGCGCCTTCCTGCCCGGCGCAGACGCTGTGGAACTGGTTGCGCGTGCCGACGCTGCTCCTCTCGGCCGGCTTGAGCGTGAAGGAGCGTCAGATCTGTGGAGCGGGACGCGCACAGCCGACGTCCCGTATCTCCTGCGAATAAGCTGGCCGGGGGCGGTCGAGGAGACCGAGGATCCCTACAGCTTCGGACCGATGCTCGGCGATCTGGACCTTCATCTGTTTTCAGAGGGCTCCCACTGGGACCTCGCACAGCAGATGGGCTCGGCCCAGACCGTTCTGGAAGGCGTGTCCGGGGTGCGGTTCGCAGTCTGGGCCCCGAACGCGCGGCGGGTCTCTGTCGTCGGCGATTTCAACATGTGGGACGGACGCCGACACCCGATGCGGCGCCGCGGCCAATCCGGGGTGTGGGAACTCTTCGTCCCGCGGCTGGCCGCGGGCGCGCGCTACAAATATGAGATCGTCGGGCCTCACGGACATGTCCTGCCGCAGAAGGCGGACCCGCTGGCGCGCCAGACCGAGATGCCCCCGGCGACTGCGTCTGTGGTCACCGCCCCGGACGCCTTCGTCTGGACCGACGACCGCTGGATGGCCGAGCGCGCCGCCCGCCAGTCTGCCGCTTCGCCCATCTCGATCTATGAAGTTCACGCCGCGTCGTGGCTGAGGCCTGACGGGAACGACAGCACCCTCGACTGGCGGAGCCTCAGCGATCGGCTGATCCCGTATGCCGTGAAGCTCGGTTTCACCCATATCGAATTGCTGCCGATCATGGAGCACCCTTTCGGCGGGTCGTGGGGCTACCAGCCTCTCTCCCAGTTCGCGCCGTCGGCCCGCTACGGCTCGCCGGCCGAGTTCGCAGCCTTCGTCGATGCCTGCCACACGGCCGGGCTGGGTGTGATCCTGGACTGGGTCCCGGCGCATTTCCCGACCGATGTGCACGGCCTCGCCGAGTTCGACGGGACCCACCTTTACGAACATGCCGACCCACGCGAGGGCTTCCACCAGGACTGGAACACCCTGATTTTCAATCTGGGCCGGCGCGAGGTCTCGGGGTTCCTCCTGGCCTCCGCCCTGTACTGGCTGGAGACCTTCCACATCGACGGCCTGCGCGTCGATGCCGTGGCTTCGATGCTGTACCGCGACTACAGCCGCGAGCACGACCAGTGGGTGCCCAACATTCACGGCGGGCGGGAAAACCTTGAATCGATTGCCTTCCTCAGGCGGTTGAACACCCTCGTCAAGGAGCGGGCCCCGGGCGCGATCACGCTCGCGGAGGAATCCACCGCCTGGCCGGGGGTGTCGAAACCGGTTGAGCAGGGCGGGCTCGGTTTCGACTTCAAATGGAACATGGGCTGGATGCACGACACCCTCACCTATCTGGGTCAGGATCCGATCTACCGCTCCTACAGCCACCATCACATGACCTTCGGTCTGGTCTACGCCTTCTCCGAACATTTCGTGCTGCCGCTGAGCCATGACGAGGTCGTGCATGGCAAGGGCTCCCTCTACGAGCGGGCCCCGGGGGATGACTGGCGCAAGCTGGCGAACCTGCGCGCCTACTACAGCTTCATGTGGACCCACCCGGGCAAGAAGCTGATGTTCATGGGGCTGGAGATCGGCCAGCAACGGGAGTGGAACCACGACACCCAGATCGACTGGGACCTGCTGGACCAGCCGGGTCACGCCGGGCTGCAGCAGTTGGTCGGCGACCTCAACCGGCTCTATCGCAGCGAGCCCGCCCTGCACCGCACCGACTCCGACCCGGCCGGTTTTGACTGGCTGATCGGCGACGCCGCCGCCGAAAGCGTCTTCGCCTGGGTCCGCAGGGCCGATGGCACCCCGCCGCTTATGATCGTGCTGAACATGACGCCTGTTGCCCGTGAGGGTTACCGCATTGGTGCCCCGGCCGAGGGCCGCTGGGTCGAAATCCTCAATACCGACTCCGAGATCTATGGAGGCAGCAACGTCGGCAACGCCGGTGAGGTTCGGACCCGGCCGGAGCCCGCCCACGGCCGGCCCTGCTCGATCGAGGTTACCCTGCCGCCTTTGGCGGCGCTGGTGTTCCGGCTGGAGTCATGAGGCCGGAGACCGGCGGCGGCCGGGACGTGGACTATCGCTTCGGGCCGCGGATCGAGGGCGACACCGTTCGCTTCCGGCTGTGGGCCCCGGGGGCCGAAGGTCTCGCCGTCGAGGTCGGTGAAGGACCGGCCGTGCCGCTCACGCCCGTCGCCGACGGGTTTCAGGAAGCGCTGGTGCGGTGCGGGCCGGGGGCCGGATACCGCTTCGTCACGGCCGACGGCCACCGCGTCCCCGATCCGGCATCGCGCCGGCAGGCCTTGGACGTCGATGGACCCAGCGTCGTCACGCCCGGCGACGCCTATCCGTGGCGGAATCACGAGTGGAGGGGACGTCTTTGGGCGGAGACGGTCATCTACGAACTGCACGCCGGGGTCATGGGCGGCTACGCCGGCGTGGCCGAGGCGCTGCCGGCGCTGGCGGACCTGGGTGTCACCGCCATCGAGCTGATGCCGGTCAACGACTTTTCGGGCACGCGGAACTGGGGCTATGACGGCGTGCTGCCCTTCGCGCCCGACAGCGCCTATGGCTCCCCTGACGACCTGCGAAGCCTGATCGACCGCGCCCACGGGCTGGGCCTGATGGTCTTTCTCGACGTGGTCTACAATCACTTCGGGCCGGAGGGGAACTGGCTGCCCACCTACGCCCCGGCCTTCTTCGATACCGGGGAGCAGACGCCCTGGGGCGCGGCGATCGACTTCCGCAATCCGGCCGTCCGGCGCTTCTTCACCGAAAACGTCCTCTATTGGCTTCACGAGTTCCGTGTGGACGGTCTCAGGTTCGACGCGGTCCACGCCATTCTCGACCAGAGTTGGCTAGCCGAGATGGCGGCCGAGGTGCGGGCCAGTTTGCCGCCGGACCGCCACGTCCATCTCATGCTCGAGAACGAAGCCAATGCGCCGGCACCTCTCGAGGCCGGCTTCAACGCCCAGTGGAACGACGATTTTCACAACGTCATGCACGTGCTGATGACAGGCGAAACCCACGGCTACTACGCAGGGTTCGCCGAGAACCCGACCGAAAAACTGGCCCGCTGTCTGGCAGAAGGGTTCGTCTACCAGGGCGAACGGCCGCCCGGCGGTGACCCCCGCGGGGCCCCCAGTGGCCACCTGAGACCGACCGCCTTCGTCAGCTTCCTGCAGAATCACGACCAGACCGGCAACCGGGCCATGGGCGAGCGGCTGATCGCCCTCACCCACCCCGACGCGCTGAAGGCGGCCGTCGCCCTGATGCTGCTGATGCCCCAGATCCCGATGCTGTTCATGGGAGAGGAGGTCGGCGCCCGCGAGCCCTTCCTGTTCTTCACCGACTTTCACGACGGCCTCGCGGACGCGGTCCGGGAGGGGCGACGCCGGGAATTCGCCGGGGCCCCCGCGTTCGCCGATCCCGACCGCCGCAAGACCATCCCGGATCCCAATGCGATCCGCACCTTCGAGACGTCGCGATGGACCGATACGGCCCCGGACGCGGCCGATTGGCGTTCCCTGTACGAGACGCTGCTGGCGCTTCGCGCGGCGCGGATCACGCCGCATCTCGACGGCGCGCGTTCGCTCGGTGCCGAGTTGCTGGGCGAGGGGTGCGTCCTGGCGCGCTGGCGACTGGGAGACGGGTCGCGGCTGACCCTGGCCGTAAATCTCGGTGGAGTTCCCGTTACTGCGGACCTGCCCTCGTCCACACCACTTCATGGCGTGGACGAGGCCGGGATCCTGTCGGCTTTCGAGACCCGCGCGTGGATTGAGCCATGAGCGACGCCTCTCTCCGGGCGCTGGCGGCCCGCGTCGGGTTGTCGGCCGAATGGCACGACTACCGCGGTGAACCGCACACGGTACGGGACGAAGTCCTGACCGCCCTGCTGGCGGCCATGGGCATCCACGCCGGCAGCGAGGGAGGGCGACGCGACGCGCTCGTGCAACTCGATCTCGAGGCGGCGCAGCCCCCCGCCATGATCGTGGCCCGGACGGGTGAGCGGATCATCATCACGGGTCGTGGCCCCGTCGAACTGACGTTCGACTCCGGCGAACGCCATGCGCCGAGGCTGCGCCGCGACGGTGACCGGATCTCGTTCCGGGTCCCCCGCCGCCTCGGCTACCACCGTCTGGAACTGGATGGCATGTCCGTGACCCTCGCTGTCTGTCCCCCGCGGGCGCTGCGGGTGCGGGACGTGGCCGACGGCCGCCGGCTGTGGGGTCTGGCGGTGCAGATCTACGCCCTCAACGGCGGCGGGCCGTTCGGCGACTTTGGCGATCTCGGCCGGTTCGCCGCGACGGCCGCGGGGCTGGGTGCCGACGCGGTGGCGGTCAGCCCGGTGCACGCCTTGTTCACCGCCGACCCCGGCCGCTACGGCCCCTATGGCCCCTCGACCCGGTTGTTTCTGAACCCTCTCTATTCCCGCTCCGCCGTCGCGGACTCCGCGGTCGAGGTCGGACTGATCGACTGGGCTCCCGCGGCGGAGGCGAAACTGGCGGCCATGCGCGGGGCCTACGCCGCCTTCGTCCGGTCGGGCGCGGACCGGTCGGAGTTCGACGCCTTCGTGCGCAAGGGCGGCGACCTGCTGGTCGGCCATGCCCGGTTCGAGGCCCTCGACGCCCGCTTCCGGCCCCTCGGCCTCTACAATTGGAGGGACTGGCCCGACGGCTTTGCCGACGCCGGCAGCCGGGCGGTCCGCGCCCTCGCGCCTGACCAGCCCGAGGTCGAGTTCCATCTCTACGCCCAATGGCGGGCCGATGCGGATCTGGGCGCGGCCCAGGCGGCGGCGCGGGACGCGGGCATGAGGATCGGCCTCATCGCCGACGTGGCGGTGGGCATGGACAGCGGCGGCAGCCATGCCTGGAGCCGACCTGACGACGTTCTGGCCGGAGTCAGCGTCGGCGCACCTCCCGATCTTCTGGGCCCCGACGGCCAGAGCTGGGGCCTGACCACCTTCTCCCCGACGGCACTGCGCCGCACCGGCTACGCGCCTTTTCTGGCCACCCTGCGAGCGTCGATGCGGCGCGCCGGAGGTGTCCGTATCGACCACGCCATCGGGCTTCAGCGGTTGTGGGTGACGCCGGAGGGGCGGCCGGCCTCGGAGGGGGCCTATCTGGACTATCCGCGTGACGACCTGCTTAACCTGATCGCGCTCGAGTCGCACCGGCACGGCGCAGTCGTGATCGGCGAGGACCTCGGCACGGTGCCGGACGGGTTCCGTCAGGCCAGTACCGCCGCCGGCATGGCCGGGATGCGGGTGATGTGGTTCGAGCGCGGCTCCGGAGGCCGTTTCCGGTCCCCCGGTGCCTGGGGCCGGGATGCGGTGGCGATGACCACCACCCACGACCTGCCAACCGTCGCAGGCTGGTGGCGCGGTCGCGACATCGACTGGCGGGCGAAGATCAATCCCGCGAGCGACGAGGCGGCTGCCCGAACTGAGCGGGCCGGTGACCGGCGCCGGCTTTGGCAGGCCATGGTGCGGTCCGGCGCAGCGGACGGGGCGGAGCCCGGCCTTGACGAGGCGCAGGACGCCGTCCTGCCCGCCCTCCTCCATGTCGCCGGCAGCGCCTGCGACCTCGCCATCCTGCCGATCGAGGACGCGCTCGGCGAGGTCGAGCAACCGAATCTGCCGGGCACGATTGATGAGCATCCGAACTGGCGCCGTCGCCTGCCTCGCGGGGACGGGCTGGACCAGCCCGGGGTGGCCGACCGGCTGGCCGCTGTCGATGCAAGAAGGAAACCCCGTTGATTCCCCGATCCAGCCTGCCGCGCGCCACCTACCGCCTGCAGTTCCACAGCGGCTTCACCTTCGACGACGCGGTCGCGATCGTCCCCTACCTCGCGAATCTGGGGATCAGCCATGTCTATGCCTCGCCAATCCTGACGGCGCGGGCCGGATCGATGCACGGCTATGACGGGGTCGATCCGACGACCATCAATCCCGAGCTGGGCGGAGAGGCGGGCTTTCGTCGCTTGGCCGCCACCCTCGCCGCGCGCGGCCTCGGCACCATCGTTGACATCGTGCCCAATCACATGGCCGTCGGAGGAGCCGACAACCGCTGGTGGCTGGACGTTCTGGAGAAGGGCCGCGACAGCGCCTTCGCCAACTGGTTCGACATCGATTTCGACGGCCCCGATCCGGAGCTTCAGGGCAAGGTGCTGGCCCCTTTCCTAGGCTCCACCTACGCCGAGGCCCTCGCCGACGGGTCGCTGCAGCTGGTCTGGGACGAGGCCCTGGCGAAACTGGCCTTCGCCTACGGCCCGCACCGGTTTCCGCTGCGACCCCAAGACCAGGCCGAGGTCGGAGGTTCCGATCCCGCCGCGGCGGACCTCGGCCTCTGGAACGCCCCCGACCGTCTGCACGCCCTTCTGGAGCGGCAGAATTTCCGCCTCGCGCTCTGGAGCGTTGCGGGCGACGTCATCAACTGGCGTCGCTTCTTCGACATCAGCGAACTCGCCGGGCTGCGGATGGAGAACCCCGCCACCTTCGACGCCGTCCATGCGGTGATCTTCCGATTGTACGCGGAAGGCCTGATCGACGGGGTGCGGGTCGATCACGTTGACGGCCTGTCCGATCCGGCCGCCTATTGCCGGACCCTGCGCGCCCGGCTCGACGCCCTCGCCCGCCATCGCCCGCCGGAGGCGGCCGTAGGCCGGGCCTATATCATCGTCGAGAAGATCCTCGCCGCCGGCGAAACGCTCCCGGAGGACTGGGGCGTGCAGGGCACCAGTGGCTACGACTTCATGAACCAGGTTTCAGCACTGCAACACGATCCGGACGGCGCGAGGCTCCTGACAGCCTTTTGGACAGAGATCAGCGGCCGCGCGGGGGAGTTCGAGACGGAGGAAGCCGCCGCCCGGGTCGAGATCCTGACCGGAGCGTTCGAAGGCCAATTGACTGGAGCCGCACGCGCCCTGCGCAGTCTCGCCGCCGGCCGGACGAGCTCACGCGATCTGACCACGGCGGCCCTGCGGCGGGCCCTGATCCGCTGGATCACCCATCTGAGAGTCTACCGCAGCTACGCCACCGGCCAGGCCGACGGACCGCGACCGGGCGAGGCCGTCGAGCGAGCCCTTGACCTGGCCTGTGCCGACGCACCCGCCGAGAGTCCGGCGATCGCGTTCATCGCCGGCGTGCTGGGCGGGGCGCATGGGGGGCCGGAAGCTGTAGAAGCGATCCGCCGTTTGAACCAGTTGACGGCACCGGTGACGGCCAAGGCGGTCGAGGATACGGCCTTCTATCGCTATGGCCGCTTGCTCTCGCGCAACGACGTGGGCTTCGAGCCGGCCCGCCTGTCGATGACGCCGGAGGCCTTCCTCCAGTCCGGCAGCGACCGGGCCGCTCAATGGCCGCATGCCATGCTCGCCACGGCGACCCATGATCACAAGCGCGGCGAGGACGTGCGGGCCCGGCTCGCCGTCCTGAGCGAGGTTCCGGACGGCTGGGCCGCCGCGGTGCGGTCGTGGTTCGCGATGAACGCGAACGTGAGGCCGCAGGGCCTCGCGCCGGACGACGAGTTCCAGCTGTACCAGACCCTTGTGGGGGCCTGGCCGACGGGGCTCGTGGCGAATGATACCCCCGGTCTGGATGCCTTTGCCGCACGGATCGCGGCCTGGCGCGAAAAGTCGCTGCGGGAGGCCAAGCTGAGGTCGTCGTGGGCGCGGCCCGACGCCGGTTATGAGGCAGCCAATCGCGACTTCATCCGCGCCCTGCTTGATCCGCAACGGTCCGCCCCCTTCCTCGCCGACCTGACCGGCTTCGTGGCGCGGATCGGCCCGGCCGGAACAATCAATGGCATCGTCCAGGCGGCGGTCCGCTGTCTCTGGCCTGGTGTGCCCGACCTTTACCAGGGGACTGAGCTGGAAGACCTGAGCCTCGTTGATCCGGATAACCGTCGGCCGGTCGATTATGGCCGGATCGCCGGGCTGATGAGGGCGGGCGACGCGCCAGGCACCGGGAAGCTGCGGACGATCGCGCATCTGCTCTCGGTCCGCGCCGACGATCCGGAGCTGTTTGCCCGCGGGTCACTGGAACCTGTGGAGGTCGAAGGCGCGCGGGCCGGTCACCTGCTGGCCTTCCGACGGACCTTTGCCGGCCGTGGTTTCATCGCCGCATTTCCAGTCCGAATCGCCGCCGCCCTTGAAGACGGGACTACCCTTTCCACCGCATGGTGGGGCGACACCCGCTACGCCGTGGAGGGCCGCCCTGTCCTCGCCGCAGACACTCTGGTCGATATGTGCTTTGCCCTGCACCGGTTTCCGGCGCGCAGGGGCAACGAAGACGTGGCCTGAACGTTGAGCCAACCACTCCCACGGCATATGAAACCCTTGTTCCAGCCTCCACGCCCCCTGTCCGACCCCGAGTATCGGGCACTGTCCGGCCTGCTCGTGGCCGAGAGCGGTGTCTATGTGTTCGGTCTGGCGAGGGCCCAGGGCTGGCTGGCCCAGGCAGGCCTCTGTACCGCCGAGGGTGTGGTGACGGCGACGGGCCGAGCCGCGCACGCCGCCGAGACCCTGCGCCGGGACAACGACAGGCCGCTGACTGCTCTGGGCATGCGCCCCTCGCCTGACCCTGGACGCCACCATCTGATCGCGTCCTGATTTTCCGCTGGCCATCGCAGCCCTGCCAACTCACCCCCGCCTGACGTCATCGTTCCGATCGTCCGGACTATGAGCCGCCCATGACCACCTATGAGACCTTTCCTGTCCGCCCCGGATCGCCGACCCCTCGCGGGGCCACCTGGGACGGCGAAGGAGTCAACTTCTCGATCTTCTCGGCCCATGCGACCCGGATTGAGGTGTGTCTGTTCGACCCCAGCGGCGAAGTCGAGACGCACAGGGTCACCCTGCCCGAATACACAGACCAGGTTTTCCACGGTTATATTCCCAGCCTGGGGCCGAACCAGGTCTATGGCTATCGCGTCTACGGGCCCTATGAGCCTCACGAGGGTCACCGCTTCAATCCCAACAAGCTTCTGCTCGATCCCTATGCCCGGGCGCATATGGGCGAGATCAAATGGAATGACGCCTGCTTCGGCTACACGATCGGGCACCCTGACGCCGACCTGAGCTTCGACACCCGGGACAGCGCCCCCTATGTGCCCAAATGCGTGGTGGTCGATCCGGACTTCGACTGGCAGGGCGAGCCGGGTCGGATCTTCACGCCGTGGGACCGGACCATCGTCTACGAGACCCACGTCAAGGGTTTCACCCAGCGCCATCCCGATGTGCCCGAGCATCTGCGGGGCACCTATGCCGGGCTGTGCTCGCCCGCGGTCATCGATCATATCCGCTCGCTCGGCGTGACCTCCGTAGAACTGCTGCCCGTGCACACCTTCCTTGACGACAGCCATCTGCTGGAAAAAGGGCTCCGGAACTACTGGGGCTATAACTCAATCGGCTTCTTTGCCCCCGATCCGCGATACGCGTCGGACCGCGCCCAGACGCTGCGTGAGTTCAAGGAAATGGTTGCCTGCTTCCATGAGGCTGGCCTCGAAGTCCTCCTCGACGTCGTCTACAATCACACCGCCGAAGGCAATGAGCTGGGCCCGACCCTGTCGTTCAAGGGCATCGACAACTTCAGCTATTACCGGACCCTGCCCGACGAACGGCGCTACTACATCAATGACACGGGCACAGGGAACACGATCAACCTGACCCATCCGCGAGTGCTGCAGATGGTGACCGACAGCCTGCGCTACTGGGTGCAGGAGACTCATGTCGACGGTTTCCGCTTCGACCTCGGCACCATTCTGGCCCGTGAGCCCAACGGCTTCGACAACCGCAGCGGCTTCCTCAAGGCCTGCAGTCAGGACCCAGTCCTGGCGACGGTCAAGCTGATTGCCGAGCCGTGGGACTGCGGACCGGGCGGCTATCAGGTGGGCGGCTTTCCGCCCGGCTGGTCAGAGTGGAACGACAAGTTCCGCAACACGACGCGAGACTTCTGGAAGGGGCACGCTCCGATCGGCGAGATGGCACGCCGACTGCAGGGCTCGGGCGACATCTTCGATCATGAAGGGCGACGGCCCTGGGCCAGCATCAACTTCATCACCGCCCACGACGGCATGACCCTCAACGATCTCGTCACCTATAACGAGAAGCACAACGAGGCCAATGGCGAGGGCAACCGCGACGGCTCCGACCATGACCGGTCTTGGAATTGCGGTCACGAGGGGCCCACTGACGACCCGGCCATCAACGCCCTGCGGCTGCAGCAGATGCGCAACCTGCTGGCCTCCCTGCTTCTCGCGCAGGGGGTGCCGATGATGCTCGCCGGCGATGAGTTCGGCCGCACCCAGCAGGGCAACAGCAACGCCTATTGCCAGGACAACGAGATCAGCTGGCTGGATTGGGACATCGATGACCGGGGGCAGGAAATCCTTGCCTTTGTCCGTCGGCTGACCACCCTGCGGGCCGAGCACCCCGCCCTGCGGAGCCGGCATTTCCTCGGCCGCTTCGGCCAGTCCGGGGATGAGCGCGACCTGCTGTGGCTCCGGGCCGATGGTGTGGAAATGACCGAATCCGACTGGCAGGACGAGGATGCCCGGTTCTTCGGCATGCTCATCAACATTCAGGATGGCGACGGCGTTCCGGACACGGTGATGATCGTCCTGAATGCCGATCACCAGCTCATACCCTTCACCCTGCCATCAACCCCGCGTGGCGGAGAGTGGACCCGGCTTCTGGACACCTCCAACGGCAGGATCGGGATGACCGACACATTCGAGCAAGGTGCCACCTACGGCGTCGGCGGCCGCTCCGCCGTGCTGTTCGGGTGCGGACCCGCCACTCTTCAGGCCTGACCATGCTTCATGGGCCCGGTCGACGGGGTCAACTCGCCCGTCGACCGGGCGCCGTCGCCAGGGGAAGGCGCATCGTGCCTGTCGCCAGGTGCCAGGTCGTCATCGTCGATAAGGATCCGCTCCGCCGACCCCTGAATGTCGTCGTACTGACCCGAACGGAGCGTCCAGACGAACGCCGCCACCGCCAACAGTCCGAGCAACACCGAGAACGGGGCGAGGAGCAGGAGGACATTCATCCGGCGCGCCTCAGCCTGAGGGCGTTCAGGGTCACCACCAGAGACGATCCCGACATGGCGAGGGCGGCCACGAAGGGATTCACAAGGCCGGCCATGGCGGCAGGGGCCGCCACGAGATTGTAGAGCGCGGCAAAGGCAAAATTTTCAAGCGCGCGCCGACGGGCTGACCGGGCGACGTCGATCGCCTCCACCACGGCCATCAACTCGTCCCGGGTCAGCACCAGATCGGCCGCGTTCTGGCTGGCCTCAATGGCCGAACCCGGGGCGATGGCGGCATGGGCGCGCGCCAGCGCTGCGGCGTCATTCAACCCGTCTCCCACCATCAGAACCTTGCGGCCGGCAGCGGCAAGCTGATCCACGGCCGTGGCCTTGTCCCCGGGCAGGAGGCCTGCGCGCCAGGCCGTGATCCCGATCGTCCTGGCGACCGCCTCGACCACACTGGCCTGATCGCCCGACAGGATCTCGACCGTGAGGCCACGGGCCTGAAGGGCCGCGACAGCGCGCGCGGCATCGGGCCGCGGTGTATCGGAGAACCTGAGCCGCACCTTCGCTCCGTCCTCGAAGCCGAACCACAGCTCGGTTTCGACAGAACGGGCGTTGCTGACGCCCACAAAGGCGGCGCGCCCCAGCCGGGCGCGGCGGCCGTCGATCAGTCCCTCGACCCCCAGACCGGCGTGTTCGACGACTTCCACCGCTACCGGGCCGTCGCCCGCCGCCCGCGCCACGGCCCGCGACATCGGATGGTTGGAGGACCGGGCCAGCGGAGCGGCCATGGCAATGACGGCCTGCGACGTCTGGATCAGGACTGGCCGGCCCTCGGTCAGCACGCCTGTCTTGTCGAACACCACATGATCGACCTCGGCCAGCCGCTCCAGGGCGGCCCCCGACTTGACCAGCACGCCCTCGCGGAACAGGCGGGCCGAGGCGACGATCTGGACGGCGGGAACAGCCAGACCAAGCGCGCAGGGGCAGGTCACGATCAGCACGGCCACGGCCCGGATCAGGGCCTCGCGCGGCTCCAGTCCGAAGGCCCACCCCCCCGCAAAGGTGGCCAGCGCCGCCGCATGCACCACCGGCACATAAAGCGCGGCGGCACGATCGGCGAGGCGCACATAGCGTGACCGCGACTGGGTCCCGGCCTCGATCAGGCGCGCGATAGCAGCCAGCGATGAATCCTCGGACGCCGCCCGGGCGCGCAGGGTCAGCAAGCCGGAGGTGTTGACCGCCCCGGCGCGGCACAGGCCCCCGGCGGCCACCCGCTCCGATACGCTCTCGCCCGTCAACAGGCTGTTGTCCAGCAGGGCCTCGCCGGCCTCCAGGGTAGCATCCACGGGGATGCGATCGCCCGGCCGGACCCGCAGAAGGTCACCCGGCCGCACCTCGCTGAGCGGCACCGACCGCTCGCGCCCGGACGCATCCAGCAGATTAACGCTGGTGGCCTGCAGCGCCAGCAGGTCCCCGGCCGCGCTGCGCGCGCTGGACCTCAGTTTGTGGTCAAGCCAGCGCCCGATCAGCAGCAGGAACAACAGCGACACCGCCGCGTCGAAATAGGCGTCCCGCCCGTTCAGGACCGTCTCGGAAAAGCTGATCACCAGCGTCAGGATCACCCCGACCGAGATCGGCACATCCATATTGGCCCGGCCCGCCCGTAGCGAACGCCACGCCGATTTGAAGAAGGTCATGCCGGCGAACACCGCGCAGGGCGCACCGACCGCCCCCGACATCCACATCATCATGGTCCGGGTGGCCGGCCCCAGCTCCTGGTCGAACAGCCCGGCCCAGATCGGGACCGAGAACATCATCGCGTTCATCGCGCCGAAGCCCGCGACCGCGAGGGCCAGGATCAGCTCCCGACCCTCGCGGTCGCGCTGCTGCAGCGCCGCACGCGGATCGAAGGGCGTGGCCGGATAGCCGAGGCCCGCCAGGGTACGGATGATCAACCCGGGATCGACCGCCGCATTGGCCAGTCCGAGCGTCAGCCGCCCGGTCGACAGATTCAGCCGCGCCGTCTCGACCCCCGGCAGCCCCGACACCTCGCGCTCGATTTTCGAGATGCACCCGGCGCAACGTGCGCCGGTGACCAGCAGATCAAGCCCGGCCCGCCCGTCGTCGCGCCGGCGCAGGAAGGCGGACATGTCGCTGCCCGCCGCGGCATCAAAGGTCAGGGCCATGTCAGCCGCCGCTCGGCGACCAGACGCCGCCCCTGGCCGTCCACCGCCTCGATCCGGGCGTCCCAGGTCCCCGACAGACCCGTGGGGGCCGCATACCGCCCCGGTGCGGTCTCACCCAGCTTCAGCTCGGTGCGGCCCTGCTCAGTGGCCGGACGCTGCAGCAGGGCGGAGACCGCCAGTCCCGCCAGCGGGGCTCCGTCACGGTCGACCAGCACGACCTCGATGTCGCGCCCCCGCGCCTCGGCCCCCGCGCGCCAGCCCAGCGCCGCCTGCACCCGCTGGCGCTCCAGCTCGGCATTGTAGATCAGACCCGTCTCATACGGTTTGGCCGCCACCTGCCCCGGATGGGTCCGGTAGGCGGTCACCAGAAAGGCGATATCGACCGCGATCACGAGGGCGAAGAAGCCCACCACGCCGGCGGCCACATGCCAGCCCCTGATGGTGAACGGGGGCCGGACCGGCGGTTGCGAGGGCGTCATTCTGAACTCCCGTAATCAAAGGCCGTCTCGATGACCTTCGTCCAGTCACCAGCCAGGATTTCGAACCGCGCCGCCTGACGGCCTTCCCCGCCCTCGTCGTCATCCTCGGCCTCTGCGTCGGCGTAGACAGCGGGGACGGTCACGAACAGGCGCAGCGAGGTGACCACATTGGGGGCCAGATCCACGGTCACCGGGCCAGTCCCCGGGTGACCGGGATCGGTCAGGATCGCGCCGGGCACGCCCGCATACCGGATCTCGACCGCCGCGGTCTCGAACCCATGGTTCGCGATCTTGAGCGTGTAGCCGTTGCGTACCGAACCGTCCTGCAGCTGGACATAGGCCGGGTTGCGGTCTCTCAGGGCGTGGACGCCGATGGCCTCGCGCATCCGGAAGCCCTGGATCATCAAACCGCTCACCAGCACCAGCGCCCCGGCGTAGTAGAGGGTGCGGGGCCGGATCAGTTTGTGCTGCGGCTTTTGGCCGGCGCACCGGGCCGCGACGGCGGCGTCGGTGTCGTAGGCAATCAGGCCACGCGGGCGGTCGACCCGGTCCATGATCTCGTTGCAGGCGTCAATGCACAGGCCGCAGTTGATGCATTCGAGCTGGGAGCCCTGGCGGATGTCGATCCCCATGGGGCAGACCACCACGCACTGGTTGCAATCGATACAATCGCCCCGACCGGCCCAGCTCTCAGCCTTCTTGTGCGGCCCGCGCGGCTCGCCCCGGTCGGCACGGTAGGTGACCTGGAACGACTGGTCGTCCAGCATGGCCCCCTGGATCCGGGGCCAGGGGCACATATAGGTGCACACCTGCTCACGCATGTGGCCCGCGAAGACATAGGTGGTGAAGGTCAGGATGGCGCAGGACACATAGGCCGTCATCGGCGCGGTCCCGACCCAGAAGGTCCGGATCAGCTGGGGCGCGTCATGGAAATAGAAGATCCATGCCCCGCCGGTGCCGAAAGCGACGCCGATCCAGACCGCGTGCTTGCCCGCCTTGCGCCACAGCTTGTTGAACGACGTCGGGGCCGCGTCCAGCCGCATACGCGCGTTCCGGTCGCCCTCGAACAGCCGCTCGATATGGATGTAAAGGTCTGTCCAGACCGTCTGCGGGCAGGCGTAGCCGCACCACAGGCGGCCGAACAGCGCGGTCACCAGGAACAGGGCCAGCGCCGCCATCACCAGCAGGCCGGTGATGAAATATACCTCCTGCGGCCACAGCTGGATGGTGAAAAAGTAGAAGCGCCCCCCGGCGAAATCCACAAGCACGGCCTGATCCGGCAAGGTCCCGGGCCGCTCCCAGCGGATCCAGGGCGTGATGTAGTAGATCGCCAGCATGATTATCAGCAGCACCCATTTCAGCCAGCGCCAGGGGCCGTGCACCAGCTTGGGATAGATGGGCACACGCGCCTGATACAGGCCCTTGGGCCTGGCTTTCTCGCGCTGTCGCTCGGCCACCGAAACCGGACCCCGGCCCGGGGCGCTTTCACGGGTCCGGTCGATGATGATGGTCATGGCGCGGGGGTTTCGACCTTGATCACCGAGGGTTCGCCGCCGCCGGCATTGACGTGGACATAGACGGCCAGCGCCTTGATGACCGCGGGCGAGAACCGGTCTTCCCACATCGGCATCACCCCGTTGCGGCCGTTCTGGAGCTGGCCCGCGATGGCAACCCGGTCAGAGCCGTTCAGCCATTCCCGGTCGGTCAGATTGGGGGCCCCGAACTCGCGCGAGCCGATGCCCGTCGGCATGTGACACGCGGCGCAGTTGTCGGCCCACAGCGGGGCGGCTCGGGTCACTGCGGCCTGATCCGCCTCACGGCCTGACAGAGCCACCACGTATTCGGTCAGGTCACTGATCTGGGCCCCGGTCAGAAGGCCGTCGCGACCGAAGGCCGGCATCATCGACATCCGTGTGTCGGCATGGGTCGAGCGGATGCCGACCTTCAACGTGTGCTCAATCTCTTCCAGCGACCCGCCCCAGAGCCACACGTCGTCGCGCAGGTTCGGGTAGCCCTTGGCCCCGCCCCCGCCGGACCCGTGGCAGCTGGCGCAATTGTCACCAAAGACGGACTGGCCGACCGCGAGCGCGTGAGCCTGCAGGGCTTGATCAGCCTCGATCTGTTGCAGGCTGGCCGACATTAGCAGGGCCTCGCCCCGGCCGCGCTGGGCCTGGAGCGCGCTCAGCTCGCTGACCACGTCGGCACGGTCGGACTGGTTCAGCAGCCCCCGCGTATAGCCGTTGAGGCCAGGCCAGGCCGGCATCAGGACCCAATAGACGATGGACCAGGCGATGCAGCCGTAGAAGATCCACAGCCACCAGCGTGGCAGGGGGTTGTCCAGTTCCTTGATGCCGTCCCACTCATGACCGGTCGTCTCGACTCCGGTGTGTTCGTCGCGCTCGTTCTCAGACATGGTCGTCCTCGTCCTTTTCGAGCGGCAGATGGGACAGGCGGGTGAAGAGGTCGCGATTTCTGGGCCAGAGGGCGTAGGTCACGCCGGCGATGAAGATCGCGCCGAAGTAGATCAGGCCACCCTGCTGGGCGAACCGCGCCACGGTGTCGTAGTCGAGACCGCTCATCGCAGGTTGTCCGGGTCTTCGGCCTGGTAGGTGCTGAAATCCACCATGGTGCCGAGCTGCTGCAGATAGGCGATCAGGGCGTCCATCTTGGTCAGACGCGCAGGATCACCGTCGAAATCGCCCTGGACGATCTTGGGGCCGTAGCGACCGCGCAGGGCGGAGGTCTCGCTGGCGTAGGGATCGACCTGGGCCCGGGCGTCGGCATCGGCATTGGCGATCTGGTCGTCAGTATAGGGCACCCCGACCGTGCGCATGGCCACCAGCTTGGCGCGGATGGCGTGCAGATCCAGATCCTGATCGGCCAGGAACCGGTAGGGAGGCATGTTGGATTCCGGGACCACAGCCCGCGGATCGCCGAGGTGTTCGCGGTGCCACTCATTGGAATATTTGCCGCCGACCCGCGCCAGATCCGGCCCCGTGCGCTTGGAGCCCCACTGGAAGGGGTGGTCGTACATGCTCTCGGCCGCGAGGCTGTAGTGGCCGTAGCGTTCGACCTCGTCGCGCAGCGGACGGATCATCTGAGAGTGGCAGCTGTAGCAGCCTTCGGCGATGTAGATGTCACGCCCGGCCAGCTCCAGCGGGGTGTAGGGGCGAACCCCCTCGACCTCCTCGATCGTGCTCTCGACCCAGAACAGGGGCGCGATCTCCACGATTCCGCCGATCGAGACGACGATGGTGATTCCAATCACCAGCCAGAACGAGTGACGCTCGAACAGTCCGTGTTTCTTCCACATGTGTGATCCTCACTCGGCCGGCAGCAGACGCGGCTCGATCGTCGTGGCCGGCACGCTCACGGAGGTCTCCGCAGACGGCATGCGGACGGTTCGCCACAGGTTGTAGGACATGATCAAAGTGCCGCTCAGGAACATCAGGCCACCGACGGTCCGGATGACGTTCTGGATATGCTTGGCGGAGACTGTCTCGATAAAGCTGTTCGCAAGGAAGCCGTCGGGCGTGTATTCGCGCCACATCAGGCCTTCCATGATGCCGGAGACCCACATCGCGGTGATGTAGAGAACGATACCCGTGGTCGCGATCCAGAAGTGCCACTCAACGAGGGCATTCGAATACAGTCGATCCTTCTTCCACAGCCAGGGTACCAGGCAGTAAATGGCTCCGAAGCTGATGAAGCCGACCCAGCCCAAGGCACCGGAGTGCACGTGACCGATGGTCCAGTCTGTGTAGTGCGACAGAGCGTTGACGGTCCGGATCGCCATCAGCGGCCCTTCGAAGGTCGACATGCCGTAGAAGGCGATCGCCACGACCATCATGCGGACCACGGGGTCGGTGCGCAGCTTGTCCCACGCCCCTGACAAGGTCATCAGGCCGTTGATCATGCCGCCCCAGGACGGCATCCACAGCATGATCGAGAAGGTCATGCCCAGCGTCTGGGCCCACTGCGGCAGGGCCGTGTAGTGCAGGTGGTGCGGCCCGGCCCAGATGTAGATGAAGATCAGCGACCAGAAGTGCACGATCGACAGCCGGTAGGAGTAGATCGGCCGCTCGACCCGCTTGGGCACGAAATAATACATCATGGCGAGGAAGCCGGCGGTCAGGAAGAAGCCGACCGCGTTGTGGCCGTACCACCACTGGACCAGGGCGTCCTGGACCCCGGCGAAGGCCGAGTAGCTTCGCGCTTCCAGCAGGCCGACCGGCACCGCGGCATTGTTCACCAGATGAAGCAGCGCCACGGTGACGATGAAGGCCAGATAGAACCAGTTGGCCACATAGATATGCGGCTCCTTGCGCTTCCAGATCGTGCCGAGAAAGACCAGCAGATAGGCGACCCAGACGATGGTCAGCCAGATGTCCACGTACCATTCCGGCTCGGCGTATTCGCGCGACTGGGTGATGCCGGCCAAATAGCCGGTCGCGGCCAGGACGATGAACAACTGGTAGCCCCAGAACACGAACCAGGGCCAGATGCCGCCCGCCAGACGCGCCTTGCAGGTCCGCTGGACGACCCAGAACGAGGTGCAGATCAGGGCATTGCCGCCAAAGGCGAAGATCACGCCGGAGGTGTGCAGCGGCCGCAGGCGGCCGAAATTCAGCCAGCCGTGGTCCGGGAAGTAGAAGATGTTCGGCCACGACAGCTGCGAGGCGATCAGCACCCCGACCGTCATGCCAACGACTCCCCAGAACATGGTGGCGATCACACCGGCGCGGATGACGCCGTCGGAATAGCGCGAGGGGTCGGCGCGGAAACGACCGTTGTTGACCCCGAGGGTCAGGGCGGCGAGCGCCAGCAGCCCGGCGACCAGCAGGATCGATCCGTGAAACCGCATGGCCGCATCATCGGTGAAGGCCGTCGCCAGAAGCGCCAGCGCGGTCAGCAGTCCGATGGTGACATACAGCGGGACGAAACCCCCGAGCAGTTCGTCCTGATGTGTTCGATGCGGCATTCGTGCCCCCTTCTCGAAGGGAGCTTTGCCGCACTGCGGTATGGGCGGCTTTGATCTAGCGCAATGCGGTGTCGTCGGGATTCAGGCTGTGCTTCCCGAGCGGAGGGCCTCGATGCCGGGCAGTAAAAATCACGATCTCAGGATCCTCGCGGGGGGATTGCTGGTTCTCGCCTGTTCTCTGGGCAGCCTCGCCTCGGCGTTGGCCCTGCTGGCTTACGACCATATGGCAGGCTCAGCCAACCTGTGCACCGGCGCGGGCGATCACTGCCTTGCCTGCGCCGGTGCGGTGGCCTGTCTGGCGGCAGCCCTGACCACGGGCGGCGCAGGCGTGTTGCTGCTGCAACGGCCGCTCGCCCACCTCGCGGCCTGACGATTGTTGTCTTGATTACCCCGAAAAGCGCCGTCAGGTCAGGCTTCACCCTCGGAGAGCGCCTTCAACACCCCGGGGTCCTCGATCCGCAATTCGGCCAGCGACAGCAGCCGGATCACACCTTGGGTCTTCAGGCGGGTGAAGACCCGGCTGACGGTCTCGATAGTCAGGCCGAGATAGTCTGCGATTTCTGACCTCGTCATGGGCAGGTGCACATGTCCTTCCGGTCCCGGCCTCGCGGGATCATGGGTCGGCAGGTCAAGAAGGAAGGTCGACACCCGCTCCAGCGCGGTCTTTCGCCCCAGCAGCAGCATCTGGTTCTGGGCGGCGGCCAGTTCGTGCGTCGCACGATCGAACAGCGCCGTCTCCAGAGCCGGCGTCTCCCGGATCAGCGCCCGATAGTCGCTCTTCCGGAACCGGCAGGCAGTCACCGGCTCGATCGCCTCGGCCGAGAAGACGTAGCTGTCGCCCGTGGCCAGACCCAGAAAATCACCGGCGAACAGGAACCCCGTGATCTGGCGGCGACCGTCCGGTAACAGCTTGTAGACCCGGACCGACCCCGAGGTGATGTTGAACACGTGCCGAGCCGGGTCGTCAGCGCGCGTCAGCATGTCACCGGCACCGAGAACCAGGTGCTCGGCCATCGCGTCCAGACGTGTCAGGTCGGCATCGTCGATGCTCGCACAGACACTCAGCGGCCGGGCGCGGCAGGCATCGCAGTCAACTCTTCGCCGACGGTCGGCGCAACCTCTGGGAAGCGCTTTGATTTCTAGCATGGCTGAACCCTGCGCAGGCTTACAGCCTGGGCGCAATGCCGCAGCGGGTCAAACGGGTTTGCGCCAGATCAATGCGATCAGGTCCGCCGGAGCCCGACCTGTCCCGATGACCATTTCGGTATCCGCAGTCCAGCCAACGGACCTCGACGATGCCATCGTTCTGGCACAGCTCGGCTATGCGCGTTTCGAAGAGACCGCGTGGCACAAGGATCTTCCGCCCGTTGGGCCCGATCCCGGCGAAGGCGGCGTCTTGCTGGCCCGCGACAGCGCGGGACGGGCCTGTGGCCTCATGTTCTACCGTATCATCGCCAATCCGGATCACCGTCCCAGTCTCGAAGTCACCCGACTGGTGGCCTTCGATCTCATGGATCCCGGTCTGATTGCAGACGCGCTGGTCAGGGAAGCCGTGCGTCTCGCGCGTCTCCAGAATTGCGGCACGTTGCGTCTCGTTCGCCCCCTCGACACCCCGTCGGATACCCTCGCGCTGGTCTTGGCGTCCGGCGTGGCCGACCTGCACAGCATCTTCTGACCTGGTCAGCCACTTCAGACAGACGTCGGCGCGTGGCCGGGCATCCAGCATCCTGACACAGGTCCGAGGGGCACCACGCCTGTCGGATTGATCTGCCGGTGACTCTCGTAATAGTGGCGCTTGATATGTTCCAGGTTCACGGTTTCGGCGATCCCGGGCAGGGCATGAAAAGCGCCGACGAACCGGCACAAGGCCGGATAGTCGACGATCCGGCGCAGGTTGCATTTGAAATGCCCGAAATAGACCGGGTCAAACCGCAGCAGGGTGGTGAACAGGCGGATATCGGCCTCGGTGATCCTGTCGCCGGTCAGCCATGATGACCGGCCAAGGATGCCCTCAAGCCAGTCCAGCGTCCCGAACAGGGGGCCGATCGCCTCCTCATAGGCGTCCTGATTTACAGCGAAGCCCGCGCGATAGACGCCGTTGTTGAGCGTCTCGTAGATCCGCGCATTCAGGGCGTCGATCTCGCCCCTGAGCTCTGCGGGATAGTAGTCTCCCGAGATGGCTCCCTCCGCATCGAACGCGCTGTTGAACATGCGGATAATGTCCGCCGACTCGTTCGAGACGATCGTCCCCTGCTGCCTGTCCCAGAGGACCGGCACCGTGACCTTTCCGGTGTAATCCGCGTCTGCAGCCGCATAGACCTGATGCAGATAGTCGGCCCCGTGGATGGCATCACCGGTCACGCAGGGACCCGCAGCAAAAGTCCAGCCGTCGTCGCGCATCAGCCAGTGAACCACCGAAACGTCGATGAGAGTCTCCAGACCCTTGAGGACCCGCATAATGGTCGTGCGGTGCGCCCAGGGGCAGGCGAGGCTGACGTAAAGGTGATACCGCCCCGCCTCCGCCTTGAAGCCACCGGCACCGGTCGGGCCCGGCCCACCGTTGGGGGTGACCCAGTTCCGGAACCGGCTTTCCTTGCGCTTGAAACGGCCGTCACGCTCGTCGACGAACACATCGTCCGCTTGCCACTTTCCGTCGATCATCTGGCCCAAGAGACACTCCTTCGCTGGTCCATTGACACGTGCGGGAGAAAACGGCCCCGGCTCATCCCGGTTCGCCGGTGGCGTCGCGATGCCGCGCCCGCGATCAGGACGTCTGCACCGGACGGATGAGATTTCAGCGGATCACCAGTTCCAGAGCGTACCATCGGTCAGGCGGGCAATCGGCAGCTGGCGCGGATCATAGGGATATTTCGCGGCCAGGGCTTCGTCGATATCCACGCCATGACCCGGGCGCTCGCCGCAGTGCAGATGGCCGTCGGCGAACCGGTAGTCATGGGGGAAGACGGCGTCGGTCTCCTCGCTGTGCCGCATATACTCCTGGATACCGAAGTTGGGGACCCAGGTGTCGAAATGCAGGGCTGTCCCCATGGTGACCGGCGACAGGTCCGTCGCGCCGTGGCAGCCCGTTCTGACGCCCCAGACCGAGGCGAAATCGGCGATCCGGCGCAGGTGGGTCACCCCCCCCGCTCCGACGATCGTCGCGCGGATATAGTCGATCAGCTGCTCCTGGATCAGGTCCTTGCAGTCCCACACGGTGTTGAAGATCTCGCCGACGGCGAGCGGCGTCGTGGTGTGGCGGCGGATCAGCCGGAAGGCCTCCTGGTTCTCGGCCGGGGTGGCGTCCTCCAGCCAGAACAGTCGATGCGGCTCCAGCGTCTTGCCCAGCTGGGCCGCCTCCAGCGGCGTCATCCGGTGGTGCCCGTCGTGCAGCAGGTGGGTGTCGAAACCATAGCGCTCGCGCAACGCATCAAACAGTTTGGGGACATGGGTGAGATAGCGCGGCGTATCCCAGACCGTCTCGGTCGGCAGCGCGGCGTCCGCCGGTTCGTAGTGCAGGGTGCCGCGACCGACGCCATAGGCCATGGGCATGCCGGGCACGCCCGTCTGCGCACGGACGGCCTTGTAGCCCATGTCGATATACTGGCCGACGGCGTCCACGGTCTGGGCAATGTCCGACCCGTTGGCGTGTCCGTACACCATGATCCGGTCGCGCGAGCGCCCGCCCAGCAGATCATAGAGCGGGGTTCCCAGCGCCTTGGCCTTGATGTCCCAGAGGGCGACATCGACGGCGGCGATCGCCCGCATCGTGACCGGCCCCCGTCGCCAGTAGGCCCCGCGGTACAACAGCTGCCAAGTGTCCTCGATCCGGCGCGCATCGCGCCCGATCAGCAGCGGACAGAGATGGTCCTGCAGATAGGAGACGACCGACAGTTCCCGCCCGTTCAGGGTCGCGTCGCCGATGCCGTACACCCCCTGGTCCGTCTCGATCTTCAGGGTAACGAAGTTCCGGCCCGGGCTCGTGACGATGACGCGCGCGGCGCGGATGATTAGCGGACCGGTGTTGCCCCCGATCAGGGAGTCACTCCGGCCACCCTGCCCTGTCGTCATCTGTCGGTCCTCCTGCTGCCTTCAAATGCTAGGGACCCTGCGGTGGCTTGTCCACATTGGTCAGGCCAGTTAGGCTTGCTTTCCATGGCAGCCAGAACCGACTCCCGTCGTCTGTATGAACAGGTGGCCCAGACCCTGGCCGCCCGTATCGCCGACGGCGATTATCGGATCGGCGAGCGGCTACCGTCGGAGCGTGATCTCGCGCTGGCCTTCTCAGTCTCACGGCCCACGATCCGCGAAGCCATCATCGCACTCGAGCTAGACGGCCTCGTGGAGGTCAAGATGGGCTCCGGTGTGTACGTCATCGCCTTGGCCCCTGCGGGCGGCATGGCGGGGGCGACCGACATCGGACCGTTCGAACTGCTGGAGGCACGTCGCGCGATCGAGGGCGAGGCCTGCGCACTGGCCGCCGTTCGGATCACCGAGGATGCCCTGGCCCGGTTGCGCCTCCTGATCACCGAAATGGCGGATGAGAACGACCGTGACGTGGTCAAGAGCGAGGATGCCGACCGGCGCTTCCATCTGACCATCGCCGAGGCGACCCAGAACAGCGCCATGATCCAGGCGGTGACCTCCTTGTGGGAATCGCGCAGCCGCTCGCCGCAGCATCGGTTCCTTTCGGTTCGCGGTCGCGAGGCGGGCGTCAAACCGGCGATCGCAGAACATGCCGCCATCCTCGAAGCGCTCTCCCGAAAGGATCCCGGCGCGGCGCGGGCCGCCATGCGCGAGCACCTCACGCGGGTCATCGAAATGCTGCTGGACGCCACGGCGACAGATACCATGGAAGAAGCCCGTGCACAGGTGGACGCCCGGAGGAGCCGCTTCATGGCCACGCCCCACTGATGCCCTTGCCACTGCGCCTTCACCCCGACCGGCTCTTTCCGTCCGACCCTGACACCCGGGCGGTTGCACGCCGACTGTACGATGCGATCAAGGGACTGCCGATCGTCAGCCCGCACGGCCACACCGACCCGTCGTGGTTTGCGACCAACGCCCCTTGGGCCAATCCCGCCGAGCTGTTGATCACACCGGACCACTATGTGTTCCGCATGCTGTTCAGCCAGGGCGTCGCCCTGGAGGATCTGGGTGTCCCCCGCGTCGACGGCGGACCGGTTGAAACCGACCCACGCACGATCTGGCGGCGCTTTGCCGACCACTATCATCTGTTCCGCGGCACCCCGTCGCGGATCTGGCACGATTGGGTCTATGCCGAGGCTTTCGGGCTGGATGTGCGGCTGTCGGCCGAAACCGCAGACCACTACTATGACGTCATCGACGCCGGGTTGAAAACCGATGCCTTCCGGCCTCGCGCGCTGTTTGAGCGGTTCAACATCGAGGTCATCGCCACCACCGAGGGCCCCCTCGACCCGCTCCGGCATCATGCGGCCATCAGGGCCTCGGGATGGTCGGGAAAGGTGGTGACCGCCTTTCGTCCCGATCCCGTGCTCGATCCGGAGTTCGAGGGCTTCCACGCCAATCTGGATGCGTTGTCAGCCATCACCGGCGAGGACGCCCGCAGCTGGGACGGCTACCTGGCCGCCTTACGCAATCGCCGCGCCTTCTTCGCGGCCCACGGCGCAACCTCGACAGATCACGGCCATCCCACGGCGGCCACGGCGGACCTCGCCGACGGAGATATCCGCGCCCTCTTCGCGAAGGTTGCGGGCGGGCCGGTCACGGCCGCCGAGGCTGAACTGTTCCGCGCCCACATGCTGACCGAGATGGCACGGATGAGCCTCGCCGACGGACTCGTGATGCAACTTCATCCGGGCAGCGCCCGCAATCACAACGCCCGGGTGTTCCAACGCTTCGGGCGCGACAAGGGGGCCGACATCCCGACGCGCACCGACTATGTCGCGGCCCTCAAGCCGCTGCTGGACCGGTTCGGGTCCGAGCCCGGACTGACCCTGATCGTCTTCACCCTCGACGAGACCGCCTACAGCCGCGAGCTGGCCCCGCTGGCGGGCCACTATCCGGCGCTCCGGCTGGGACCGCCCTGGTGGTTCCACGACAGCCCCGAGGGCATGCGGCGTTTTCGCGAACAGGCCACGGAGACGGCGGGTTTCTACAACACCGTGGGCTTCAACGATGACACCCGCGCCTTCCTCTCGATCCCGGCGCGACACGACGTGGCCCGACGCATGGACAGCGGCCATCTGGCGCGGCTGGTCGTGGAGCATCGACTGGAGGAGGACGAGGCGCATGAGGTCGCCCGTGCCCTGACCTACGACCTCGTCAAGAAGGCGTACAGACTATGACCGCGACCCGACGCACCCTCATCGGAACGGCCATGGCGGTCCCCGCGCTCGGCGGCTGTGTTCAGGCCATCGGCGAGCGGGCCCTCCGCAGTGCCGATGCCCACCCCAGTGGATATCCGACGGTGGCGGCGGTCGACTATTTCGGTCAGCTCCTGAGCGACCGGACCGGAGGCCGGCTGCGGCTGAAAAACTACGCCGGCGGCCAGCTGGGGGATGAGAAAGACACGCTGGAGATCACCGTCTTCGGCGGGCTGGACTTCAACCGCGTGAACCTCGCGCCGCTCAATCCGATCGAACCTCTGACTCTTGTACCCTCCCTGCCCTTCCTGTTCCGCTCGACCGATCACATGCGCCGGTCGCTGGACGGTGCGCCGGGCCGGACCGTCCTCGACGCCCTCACGCCGCACGGACTGATCGGCCTCGCCTTCTACGATTCCGGCGAGCGGAGTTTCTACAACCGTCGTCGTCCGATCCGGACTCCGGCCGACATGCGTGGCCTCAAGCTCCGGGTGCAGACCTCAGATCTCTATGTCGCCCTCGTGCAGGCGCTGGGGGCCAATGCGACACCCATGCCCTATGGCGAGGTTTTCCAGGCGCTGGTCCAGGGGGTGATTGACGGTGCCGAGAACAACTGGCCCTCATTCCAGGACAGCCGGCACTATGAGGTCGCCAACTATCTCAGCCTCACCCGACACGTCATGGCCCCCGAGGTTCTGGTGGCTTCGGCCCGGACCTGGGGCAAGCTCAGCCGCGCCGATCGTGACCTGATCCGGCAGGCGGCGACCGACAGCGTGCCGTTCATGCGGACCCTGTGGGAAGCGCGTGAGGTGGAGGCCCGCCGACTGATCGAGGCCGCAGGGGTCGAGATCATCGAGGATCTGGACCGCGCGGCCTTCGAGGCCGCTGTGCAACCGGTCTGGACCCGCTTCATCACCACGGACAGGCAACGCGCGCTCGTCGCCGCCATACGGGAGATCGTCTGATGCTGGGTCTCGTCGGCACATTGTCCCGCTGGATCAGCCGGCTGACCCTCGCCTTCGCCGCGCTTGGCCTGATCGTCATGACAGGCATCATCGGCTGGCAGGTCTTCGCCCGCTATATCCTGCAGGACTCCCCGGCCTGGGCGGAACAATCCGCCCTGCTGCTGATGGTCTGGTACGTCATGCTGGCGGCCGCCGTCGGGGTGCGGGAACAGTTTCACATCGGCATGACCGCCGCCACCGACGCCATGCCGCCGGTTCTGGCCCGCATCTGCCGGGCCACGTCACTGGTACTCGTGCTGGGCTTCGGCGTCGCGCTTGGCGTCTGGGGCGGCGAGCTGGTGGCCCGGACCTGGGCCTTCGACATCCCCACCCTCGGGCTTCCGCGCGGCCTGGCCTACCTCCCCCTCCCGGTCGCCGGCTGGCTGATTGCGGCCTTCAGTCTTGAACACCTCGTCGCCGAAGCGTGCGGACAGAAGGTCGAACCCCTATGGAACTGATGCTGCTGCTGGGCCTGCTCATAGGCCTGTTGATCATCGGCGTGCCGGTCGCCTTTGCCCTCGGAATTTCATCGCTGGTGACGTTCATCTTCATGGACATCGCACCGGTGGTGGCCATCCAGCGCATGGCGACGGGCGTGAATGTCTTCGCCCTGATGGCCATTCCCTTTTTCATCTTCGCGGGCGACCTGATGCAGCAGGCCGGTATCGCGGAGCGTCTGGTGCGCGTCGCCGACGCCGCCATGGGTCGGGTGCGCGGCGGGCTGGGGGTCGTCGACGTCGGGGCCTCAATGATGTTCGGGGGCGTCTCCGGCTCGGCCGTCGCCTCGGTCTCGGCGCTGGGATCGACCCTGATTCCCATGATGAAGAAGCAGGGCTACGACGCGGATTATGCAGTCAATGTGACGTCGACGTCCGCCATTCTGGGCATCCTGATCCCGCCCTCGCACAACATGATCATCTACGCGGCCGCGGCCGGCGTCTCGATCTCCGTGGCCGATCTCTTCATGGCGGGCATCGGACCCGGGCTGCTGACCGGTGCCTTGCTGGCGCTCGTTGCCTGGCTGGTGGCGGTGCGGCGTGGCTACCCGGCCGGTGAGTTTCCGGGCTGGCCCGCCTTCGCCCGCGCCTTCGCCGGGGCCGTGCCGGGGCTGCTGACGGCGGTCATCATTTTCGGCGGTGTTCTGGGGGGGGTGTTCACCCCCACCGAGAGCAGCGCCGTGGCGGTGATCTACACCCTCGTGATCGCCCTGATCGTCTATCGCTCGCTGGGCTTCTCCGGCTTCGTCCAGGCCGCCCAGAATGCCGTGAAGACGACCGCCATGGTGATGCTGATCATCGGCATGGCCGCCGCCTTCGGCTGGCTGCTGGCGCTGAACGAGGCCCCCGAGCAACTGGCCAACCTGCTGCGGCTGATTTCGGACAATCCGATCATCGTCCTGTTGCTGATCAATCTGATCCTGCTGGTACTGGGCACCTTCATGGACATGGCCCCGTTGATCGTCATCACCACCCCGATCTTCCTGCCCGTTGCGGTCGAGGCCGGAATGGACCCGGTCCAGTTCGGCATCGTCATGATGCTGAACCTCGGGATCGGTCTGGTGACGCCGCCGGTGGGGGCGGTGCTGTTCGTCGGCTGCGCGGTCGGCAAGATCAAGATCGAGGAGGCGGTGCGCACCATCTGGCCCTTCTACCTCGCCCTGTTCGCCGCCTTGATGGCGATCACCTTCATCCCCGCCCTGACCCTGACCCTGCCGGGTCTGGTCGGGTGAACCGTCTGGCGGACGCCACCCTGTCGGCCTTGCCGCCAGAGGTGGCACGCCCGGCCTACGACCGCGCCGGGGTTCAGTCGGGCGTGGTGCACCTCGGTATCGGGGCCTTCCATCGTGCGCACCAGGCGATCGTGTTCGACGACGCCCTGGCTGCAGGAGACCCCCGATGGGGGGTGGTCGGAGCCTCGCTCCGGTCGCCCGCTGTGCGCGACCAGCTGGCCCCCCAGGACGGGCTTTACGGCCTCCATATCCGCGACGGAGACCGCAGCACGATCCGCGTTATCGGGGCGGTGCAGCAGGTTCTGGTTGCCCCCGAGGATCCCGCCGCCCTGGTCGCGCGCATGGCGGCGCCGGAGACCCGGCTGATCACCCTGACGGTAACCGAAAAAGGCTATCGGCTCGACCCCGCGTCCGGAGCGCTGATCGAGACCGACCCCGACGTGGCGGCCGACCTCGCCGACCTGTCGGCACCCCGAACAGCGCCAGGCTTCCTGACCGCTGCCCTGGCGCGCCGCAAGGCCGAGGGACGGGAACCGGTCACCGTCATCAGTTGCGACAACCTTCCGCACAACGGCGCGCGCGTACGGGACGCCGTGCTGGCCATGGCCGCCCGGCACGATCCCGCTCTGCGCGACTGGATCGAGGACAGCTGCGCCTTTCCCGCCACCATGGTGGACCGGATCGTCCCGGCGACCACCCCCGAGGTGATCGAGGCCTCGGCCCTCCGCCTCGGCCTGCGGGACGAAGGCCTCGTCTTCACCGAACCCTTTACCCAGTGGGTCATCGAGGACTGGTTCGCCGGCGAACGGCCCGAGTTCGAGGCCCTCGGCGTCCAGATCACCACCTCCGTCGCGCCCTGGGAGGACACCAAGCTGAGGCTTCTGAACGGGGCCCATTCCGCCATCGCCTGGCTGGGCGGTCTGGCGGGCCTTGAGTATGTGCACGAGGTCGTCGCCCAGCCTGTGTTCGCGGCCTATGTCGAACGGCTGTGGGATGAGGCCGCGAACACGCTGGATCCGGTGCCGGGCCTCGACGTGATGGCCTATCGCCGGGACCTCATGGCACGGTTCAGAAATGCAGCGCTGAACCACCGGACCCGGCAGATCGCCATGGACGGATCACAAAAACTGCCCCAGCGCCTGCTGGCCAGTTGCGAAATCCGGCTGCAACGGGACCAGCCGATCGACGCGCTCGCCATGGCGGTGGCCGCATGGGTCAGATGGCAGGACGGTCGCGACGAGGCCGGGCAGACCTTTACCGTCGACGACCCGCTCGCTGCGGTCACGGCCCGCCTGGTGAGACAAAATACGGAGGCTCGGGACCGGGTGGCGGCGCTCCTGTCCATCGAACAGATCTTCCCGCGAGCCCTCGCCTCGGACGTCCGGTTCGTCGACGCCGTCACGGCGGCCCATACCGCTCTGTCGGCACGGGGGAGCCACGCTGCCCTTGCAGGCATGATCAGGACCGCATCGTGACCACCCTGACGCTGGACCCACGCGACGACGTCGCCATTGTCCTGGCGGACCAGCCCGGCGGGATCGCTTCAGGGCACAAGGTCGCCCGGCATCCGATCGCGGCCGGCGATCCTGTCCGGAAATATGGCCAGTTGATCGGACGTGCCTCAGCCGACATTGCCGAGGGTGACTGGGTCCATACGCACAACCTCGCCATGAGCGACGACGCCCGCGAGGCCGGAATCGGCATTGACGCCCGGCCAGTTCAGACCGCCGTGTCCAGCGCAAGCTTCGAGGGCTACCGGCGGCCCGATGGACGGGGCGGGACACGTAACTACGTTCTGGTGCTGACCAGTGTGAACTGCTCGGCCACCGTGGCACGGCGGATCGCCGACGCCTTTCCCGACGACCGCCTGCCACCCGGCGTCGATGGCGTCGTCGCCTTCACCCATCAGGGCGGCTGCGGTGGTGCCTCCATGGGCGGTGATGTGGAGCTGCTCCAACGGACGCTGGCCGGCTATGCCCGCCATCCGAACGTCTCCGGCGTCCTGATCGTCGGACTGGGCTGCGAGGCCAACCAGATCCCCGACTGGCTGGCGCGTGAAGGGCTGACCGCCGGCCCCGTCCTGCGAACCCTGACCATCCAGCAGGCCGGCGGAACGACCCGCGCGATCGAACAGGGCCGGGTCATTGTTGCCCAACTGGTCGAGGCGGCCGCCGCCGCGCGACGGGAGCCCCTGCCCGCGGCCCTGCTGACCGTCGGCCTCCAGTGCGGGGGCTCCGACGGCTGGTCAGGCGTCACCGCCAACCCCGCCCTCGGCCGGGCCGTGGACCGGCTGGTGGCCCAGGGTGGCGCCGCTGTCTTGTCCGAAACGCCAGAAATCTGGGGGGCCGAACACCTGCTGCTGCGCCGGGCGGCGGGTCACCAGGTCGCGACGGACCTGATCGCACGGCTTGACTGGTGGAAGGCCTATGCCGACCGCCATGGCATGCAGCTGAACAACAATCCTTCGCCCGGCAATCTGAAAGGCGGCCTGACGACCATCCTCGAGAAATCACTCGGCGCGGTGGCCAAGTCCGGTTCGACGCCGCTGATGGAGGTGATCGGCTACGCTCGTCCGGTGCGAAGCCCCGGCCTGACCTTCATGGACAGCCCGGGCTACGACCCCTGCTCGGCCACCGGCCAGATCGCCTCAGGGGCCAATCTGATCGCCTTCACCACGGGTCGGGGCTCGGTGTTCGGCTCCCGCCCGGCCCCCTGTCTGAAGATCGCGTCCAACCGCCGACTGGCGGACTGGATGGATGAGGACATCGATATTGACGCCTCTGCCGTCCTGACCGGAACCTCGCTGGACGCCGTGGGCGAGGAAATTTTCAGGCGTCTGCTGGCCGTCGCCTCCGGCGAGCCGACTCGATCGGAAACCCTCGGCATGGGCGACAATGAGTTCGTGCCCTGGCAGGTCGGGGCCTATCTCTAGGGCCGATCAGCCCTCCAGATCGAGCGAATAACCCGCCGAGCGAACCGTGCGGATCGGGTTGGCGCTCTCGTCAACGTTCAGCGCCTTCCGCAGCCGCCCGACGTGAACGTCCACCGTTCGCGCCTCGACATAGACGTCCGACCCCCAGACCGCGTCCAGCAGTTGCTCGCGGCTGAACACCCGCCCCGGGTGGCGCATGAAATGATCCAGCAGGCGGAACTCCGTCGGCCCCAGATGGACCTCCTTGCCCGCACGCCGCACCCGGTGCGCGACCCGGTCGATGATGATGTCGCCATGACCGACCCGGTCGTCAGCCAGACCCGGCCGGATGCGGCGCAGGACCGCGCGGATGCGGGCGATCAGCTCGGTCATGGAGAAGGGCTTGGTCAGATAGTCGTCAGCCCCGGTGTCGAGACCCCGGACCCGGTCCGATTCCTCGCCGCGCGCCGTCAGCATGATAACGGGAAGATTTCGCGTCTCGGGCCGCCCACGGATTCGACGGCAGACTTCGATCCCCGACACCTTGGGCAGCATCCAGTCCAGCAGGACGAGATCCGGCTGACGCTCGTCGATCTGGACCAGACCTTCCTCGCCATCGGCAGCGACGACGACGTCATAGCCCTCCTTCTCGAGATTGTACTGGAGCAGGGTCGCCAGGGCGTCCTCGTCCTCCATCACCAGAATATAAGGCTGCACGTCTCAGTCTCCGTGGTGGTCGTCGCGCCGTCAGGAGGTCGGCGGGATGGGCGCGTGCCCGCTGTCGGCGTCCCAGTCGCCGGGCGTGGGCGTCCAGCGCGGCCGCTCCCCGGTCATCTCGTCACCCGTGATTTCGTAGTGGATGACCTCGGCGATATTGGTTGCGTGGTCGCCGATCCGCTCGAGGTTCTTGGCCATGAACAGCAGATGGGTGCAGGCACTGATCGTGCGCGGGTCGCCCATCATATAGGTCAGGAGCTCGCGGAACAGGGCGTTATAGTGCTCGTCGACCTCGTCGTCCGAGGCCCAGACGGCCATGGCCCGGTCGATCTCGGAGGCGGTGTAGGCGTCAAGCACATCACGAAGCCGCATCGACACCAGCTTGCCCATTCGCTCGATCGAGCGGGTCAGGGGTTGCATCGGCTCGGTCTCGGCCAGGCTCAGCGCCCGCTTGGCGATGTTCTTGGCCAGATCGCCCGTCCGCTCCAGGTCGACCGACAGCTTCATCGCAGCCAGGGTCTTGCGCAGGTCGCTGGCCACCGGCTGGCGCAGGGCGATCAACCGGATGGCCTTCTTTTCGATATCGCGGTGCATGGCATCGACCTTGGCGTCGCGCTCCACCACGGCCCGCGCCAGGGCGATGTCCCGCCGCGCCACCGACTCGACGGCATCCGCGACCTGCGCCTCGGCCAGACCGCCCATGCGGGCGACCTCGGCCGTCAGCTGGTTGAGTTCGTCACCGTAAGCCTTGACCGTATGCTGGTTCATCGGATTCCCTAGCCGAACCGGCCAGTGATGTAGTCCAGCGTGCGCCGTTCGCGGGGATTCGTGAAGATTTCTTCGGTCGGACCCGTCTCGACCAGTCGGCCGAGGTGGAAGAACGCCGTCAGCTGCGACACCCGGGCGGCCTGGGCCATCGAATGGGTGACGATGACGATGCAGTAGCGTTCGCGCAATTCGTCGATCAGTTCCTCGATCCGGGCCGTGGCGATTGGGTCCAGGGCCGAGCAGGGCTCATCCATCAGGATGACCTCGGGGTTCACCGCGATGGCGCGGGCGATCACCAGGCGCTGCTGCTGGCCTCCGGACAGGCCGGTGCCCGCGGAATGAAGCCGGTCCGCGACCTCGTCCCACAGGCCGGCCTTCTTCAGGGCCCCCTCGACGATCCCGTCCATCTCGGATTTCGATGACGTCAGCCCGTGGATACGCGGGCCATAGGCCACGTTCTCATAGATAGTCTTGGGGAAGGGGTTGGGCTTCTGGAACACCATCCCGACCTGGGCACGGAGCAGGACGGGATCGACCGACCGGGCGTTGATGTCCTCGCTATCCATCAGGATGCTGCCGGTCACCCTGGCCCCCTGGATGGTGTCGTTCATCCGGTTCATGCAGCGCAGAAAGGTCGACTTGCCGCACCCCGACGGCCCGATGAAGGACGTCACCGTCTTGTCCGGAATATCGAGGGTAACGTCGAACAGAGCCTGTTTGTCGCCATAGAAGACCGAGACGTCCCGGGCGGCGATCTTGGTGGCACCGACGGGTCCGGGCGAGCCTTTTGTCGCCACGATGCGGCTGGCGGTGCCCGCCGGTTCCTGTACCGGCGAAGAGTCAGGCGTCAGCACCGACTCTTCGCGGGCTTCCCGTGAAGAGTCTGGCCCGGGGACGCCCGGCAAGACCTGGCCGCCCATGCGCGGGGCCTCCGTGGGGTCGGCAGGACCGCCGCCTTCGCGTCCGTCAGGGCTATGGAAGATAGGGAATTTCATTGTCTTACCACCGGCGTTCGAACCGCCGGCGCAGAAGGATCGCGGCGGCGTTCATGACGACCATGAAGGAGAGGAGCACCAGAATCGCCGCCGCGGTCCGTTCGTGGAAGGCGCGTTCGGACGCGTTCTCCCAGATATAGACCAGTGACGGCAGAGCCCCTGCGGGTTCTGTGATGGCGCCCGGAATTCCCGGCACGAAACTGACCATGCCGATCAGCAGCAAGGGCGCGGTTTCGCCGAGGGCATGCGCCATCGAGATGATGGTTCCGGTCATCACGCCCGGCATGGCCAGCGGCAGAACGTGGTGGAACACCGTCTGTGTCCGGCTGGCCCCCATGGCGAGCGCGGCTTCCCGGATCGAGGGCGGCACTGCCTTCAGTGCCGAGCGGGTGGCGATGATGATGGTCGGCAGGGCCATCAAGGCCAGCACCAGGCCGCCGACCAGAGGTGAGGACCGCGGCAGATGCGCCCAGTTGATAAACAGTACCACACCCAGAAGGCCGTAGACGATCGACGGCACCGCCGCGAGATTGTTGATGTTGACCTCGATCAGGTCGGTGATGCGGCCTTTCCTCGAGAACTCTTCCAGATAGACGGCTGCGCCGACGCCCAGTGGAATGGCGATCAGCGCCGTCACCATCAGCATCAGTGCCGAACCGACGACCGCGCCCAGCACGCCCGCCAGTTCCGGCTCGGTCGAGTCCCCGTTTGTAAAGAGCTCGCTGTTGAAGCCCGCCTTGACGGCACCCGATGCCTTCAGCTCGTCCAGCCAGTCCATCTGGCGGTCAGTCAGCCGGCGCTCCTCGGCAGCGATCGCCCGGGTGATCTCGCCCTTGTAGTAGAGGTCTGCCTCGTCCGAGACCGGGGCCGTGACACTGACCGTCTGGCCGATCAGTGACGGGTCGTTCCGGATCCGGTCGGCGGCCTCGAACTTCAGCTCCGAGGAAAGCAGCGTGCGGTAGGCTGTGGTGAGCGACCCCTGGGGATCGTCGGCGACGCCCATGCGGGACAGCTGTTGCTCCGCCACCATCTGCTGGAAGTTGGTCCCCTGCGGGTAGGTCCGGTCGATACGGGCCGGGTCCATATAAACCGGCACGGTCAACTGGTTGGCGTAGAAGGCCGTGTGCCCCTGTTCGATGATCCGTCCGAGCAGAAGCAGCAGGAAGCCAATCGCCACGGACACAGCAAGGATGCCGTACAGCTTGAACCGCCGTTCGCGGGCGTAACGCGCTTTCAGGCCTGCCTTCAGACGGCTGTCGCGGGCCGCCCCTCCGTTCGTCTCGGACGCGTCAGTCATACTGTTCCCGATAGGTCTGGACGATGCGCTGGGCGATCACGTTCAGCAGCAGGGTCACAAGGAACAGGGTCAAACCGAGTCCGAAGGCGGCGAGCGTCTTGGGACTGTCGAATTCCTGGTCCCCGGTCAGCAGGGTCACGATCTGGACCGTGACCGTGGTCACCGTGTCCAGCGGGTTCAGCGTCAGATTGGCAGCCAGACCCGCGGCCATGGCCACGATCATGGTCTCGCCAATCGCCCGCGACACCGCCAGCAGCAGGGCCCCGGCGATCCCGGGCAGGGCTGCCGGGAGCAGCACGCGCTTGACCGTCTCGGACCGGGTCGCGCCCATCGCATAGGATCCGTCCCGAAGCGACTGGGGCACGGCGTTGATGATGTCATCCGACAGCGATGAGACGAACGGGATCAGCATGATGCCCATCACCGCCCCGGCCACGAGCGCCATCTGGTTCTGGACCAGCAGAAGATACTGACCGATGCCGTCCAGGGGTCCACCCACAAGAAGGGCCCCCATGCCGTTGAAGAACTCCCGGAACGCCGGGCCCACGGTCAGCGCCGCGAAGAAGCCGTAGACGACGGTCGGAACACCGGCGAGGACTTCAAGCACGGGCTTCACGATCCCCCGGGACAGCGGACTGGCGTATTCCGAGAGATAGATTGCGGAGAACAGTCCGATCGGTGCCGCGACGACCATGGCGATCACCATGATCAGGAAGGTGCCGGCGAACAGCGGCACGGCCCCGAATGCTCCGGTCGAGCCCACCTGGTCGGCGCGTATGGCGATCTGGGGGCTCCACTGCAGCCCGAACAGGAACTCGGTCACAGGCACCGTCTGGAAGAACCGCAGACTATCCCAGAGGAGGGAGAAGACGATGCCGACGGTGGTCAGGATGGCCACAACGGAACAGGCGAACAACAGCCCGCTGATCCAGCCTTCGACCCGGTTGCGGGCCCGCAGGGCCGGGCGGATCTGCGTCCATGCGAGCAGGCCGCCCATCAACGCGGCAAGGATCGCTGCGGCAACGCTGCCCCAGGTCAGGGTCTGGCTGATGCGGGCAGACCGTTTGCCCTCGATGACCAGCGCCTCGCCGAGAGCGCCGGGCCATTCCTGAAATGCGCGCTGGCCCTCGCCGACCAACCTTGCGTCGTTGAAAAAGGCATCGCGCCGGAACGGTTCCAGTTGCATGACCGCGTCCGGCGCGCCCGCGACCAGCAGGTTGTGCGCCACCGGCCCGGCGAAAATGCCGGCCAGCAAGGTCACGGCCAGCGCGGGCGCAGCCACCCAGATCAGGGCGTAATAGCCGTGCTGCTCGGGCCGGGAATGCGCCTTTGAGGCACCGGCTACGGCCACTGCCGCGCGCCGCTGGGCCAGGGCACGTCCTGCCAGGTAGGCGAGCCCTGCCAAGACGGCCACGAGAGGAAAGAGAAACCAGATCATCAGGCCCTTGGCGCCAACGCCGAAGAATCGGAACAGCCGCGCAAGTCCGCGTCGCCCCCGGGCGGAACCTGCCCGTGGATGGTCAGCGGATTAGGACGGTTCCATGACAGTTCTGCGACTGCCACCGGGGTCAGCGCCGGATCGCCTTCAGGTTGCAGGCTCGCGACCGACGGAACCGTCCGTCATTGGAAAATAGACGCTGAACAGTGAGCCGTCGCCCGGCGCGCTTTCCACGGTCATGCCGCCCCGGTGGCGATTGACGATATGTTTGACGATCGCCAGACCCAGCCCGGTTCCCGGTCGCTCGCCGCTCTTTTGACCCTCGACACGATAGAACCGCTCAGTGAGGCGCGGCAGATGCTCACGTGCCATGCCGGGGCCATAGTCGCGCACGGTGATGGATACATAGCGCGCACCGATTTCGCGGTCCGGCGTCAGGAGCGACAGCCGGGTCGCGCCGGGCAGCCGCGCGCCGGCCGCGGCCTCCACCTCCAGCCCTCTCCGGACGCACAACTCAACCGTTCCCCCGATCGCGGAGTATTTGATCCCGTTGTCGGTCAGGTTCTGGATCACCTGAACGATCTCGTCCCGGTCACCTGTGATCCGGGTTTCGCCGGGCTCGACATCCAGCAGAACGGTTACCCCCTTCTCCTGCGACAGCACACTGATCGCATCGACCACATCGGACGCTGCGCGGGCGAGGTCGACATGGCCGGAAGGCGGGATGTGTTCGTTGAGCTCAATCCGGCTGAGGGACAGCAGGTCGGCGACCAGCCGGCTCATGCGCTCGGCCTGGGCCGCCATGATATCGAGGAAGCGGTCGCGGGCCTTGGGATCGTCCCGGGCATGCCCCTTCAGCGTCTCGATGAACCCGCTGAGCGAGGCCAGTGGCGTCCGCAGTTCGTGGCTGGCGTTGGCGAGAAAATCTACCCGCATCAGTTCCATCCGGCGAACGTCCGTCTCGTCCCTCAGACCCAGCAGCGCCATGGGAGCCCGTTCCGGTGCGGGCAACGGCCGGACCCACGCTTTCCAGTGGCGTGTTCGAGCGCCGGCCGCATTGTAGTCGGTCGTGCGGCCGACCCCTCCGAACAGGGCTTCGTCGACGGCCTCAAGCACGTTCGGATCGCGCATGGCGGACACCAGCAGCGCGCCCTCCCTCTGGATGCGCAGAAGATCGCGCGCCGCACGATTGGCCAGAACGATCCTGCGACCGGCGATATCGTCGGCTTCTCCGCCGCTGATGATCATCACGGGGTCGTCGAGGGCCTCGAATACGCTGTCCAGCAGGGCCGCGTCCCGGGAAACCAAAACGTCAGCGAACGCGTCTTGCGGTGAGGCAGACCCGCCGTCACCGACCCCTGCCCTGCGACTGCCCAGCCAGGTCACCAACGCCACAATCGCTGCGCCGCCCCCCAGCCACCAGCCCATGTCCGGTCGCGCGGCCGCCAGCACAAGCATGATGATGACAGCGATGCCGCCGGTAGTGCCCGCGGTCCACAGACGGGATGTCGACAACGGCGCGACAGGCGAAGGCGACTCGTCGAACGGCATGACGACCTGGGTTCCTCTGGAGGCAAGCTGCGGGCCGCGGCTCGTGGGACCGTTCCTAGAACGTGAAGGCCGCACAGTGCGAACGCTTTTGCAGCGCGGTTGCGGCAAAGTCCGTCAGGGGTCCACCCCCAAGCACAAGGGAGGCAAATCGAGGCCATGCACCGGTTTTTCACCTCTCTGACGCAGATAGTCGGTCAGGTCGGGGAAAAGACGCCTTGTCATGGATCGTGAACTGTCTGGTGGTCCAGCACGACTGGCGGCTGACGCTGCTGGCGACCGTGATCTGTGTGATCGGCCTCGCGACCTGTCTGACCCTGATCGGCATGGCGCGGAAAGGCTCGGTACGCCAGCGCGCGCTCTACGGTGCAGGGGCCGGCGTTGTCGGAGGACTGGGGGTCTGGGCGACCCACTTCCTCGGGATGCTGGGCTATCGATCCGATGGCCTGATCCGCTATGCGGCGGGCGAGACGCTGATCTCTCTCGGCATCATTGTCGTGGGGATGGCACTGGGGATGGCGGTCGCCCTGAGGGGACGTTCGCGATGGACGACCGTGCTCGTCTGCCTGCTGGCCATCTCAAGTGTGGCAGCCATGCACATGGTCGGCATGTCAGCGATCCGGGTTCAGGGCGGCGTGGTCCACTGGAACGAGACCGGAGTCGCGGCTGCCCTGGTCCTCAGTCTGCTTTGCGCGCTCTGCACGGTCGCCTGGGCTGAGAAGGACGGCTGGTGGCGCGTTCCCGTCAACACCACCTTCGCCGTGCTCAGCGTCCTTATCCTGCATTTCGGCGGCATGGCGGCGCTAGAGATCGCGCCGGATCTCGCGGCCACGCCCACGGAATCCCTCATTTCCGAGTCTGGCCTGCTGATCTGGGTCGTTGGCGGGGCCGCCATCGTGGTCATCATGGCGGCGGTTGTCACCGGCCTCGGGCTATGGAGCCGATCCACGTCCCTCAACCAGCTGCGCGAGGCCATCGATACCATGCCCGACGGGCTGGGGTTCTACGACTCAGACGACCGGCTGTTGATCTGGAACGCCCGCTACGCAGAGGTGAACCGCGACCTTGCCGCGGCGCTGGACATCGGCATTCGCTTTCGCGACATGCTGCAACTGGGCTGCGACCGCGGGCTTTACGCGGAAGCGATCGGTCGCGAACAGGAATGGATCGAGGAGCGACTGACGGCGCGCCGTCGCTTGTCCAACACGATCGAACAACAGCTCCGCGGGGGTCGCTGGCTCAGGGTCCAGGACCGCCGGACCTCCGAGGGCGGCATCGTCACCGTCGTGAACGACATCACCGATCTGAAGCGGGACGCCGAGGCCCTTTCCCTGGCCCGCGATGCTGCAGAGGCTGCCAACCGCGCCAAGTCAGAGTTTCTGGCCAATATGAGCCATGAAATCCGGACCCCCCTCAACGGTGTGATCGGCCTGACCCAGGCCCTCGCCCGCACCGACCTGACCCCGGATCAGCGCGAAATGCTGGATCTGATCCAGTCGTCCGGCCAGACCCTGCAGGTCCTGCTCAGCGATATCCTCGACCTGGCGAGGGTCGAGTCCGGCCGCCTTGAGCTGGCCGACGAACCTTTCGACCTGTCGCGCGCAGTTCATGACGCGGCCCAGCTTTACTCGGCTCCTGCGACCGGAAAAGGCCTTCAGTTCTTCGTCGAGATCGACCCGGCCGCCGCCATCTGGGTGCGCGGCGATGTCGTGCGCCTCAAACAGGTCCTGACGAACCTTGTTTCGAACGCCGTCAAATTCACCGCCCGGGGGTTCGTAAGCCTCACGGCCTCCGTCGGAAAGAAGGCTGACGGCTCCCCTCTGCTGCGTTTCACGGTGGAAGACACGGGGGTCGGCTTTGACCACACGGTCAAGTCGCGCCTGTTCACCCGCTTTGAACAGGCCGACGGAACCATCACGCGCCGGTTCGGCGGCACAGGTCTGGGACTGGCCATCTGCCGGCAGTTGGCCGGCCTTATGGACGGCGATCTGGATTGCGAAAGCGAGCCCGGAGGCGGCTCTGCGTTTATTCTGACGCTACCGCTTCGGCCCGCGAAGGCTCCGGCCCCGCTCCAGACCCCGGACACGATGGCCGAACTCCCTGCGGGTCAGGCTGGACCCCGACTGAGGGTTCTCATTGCGGACGACCATCCGACCAACCGGAAGGTTGTGGAACTGATCCTGGCCCAGGCCCCTGTGGACCTCGTTTCGGTCGAAGACGGTGCCCAGGCGCTCGCCGCCTGTCGCACCCAGTCATTCGATCTGATCCTGATGGATATGCAGATGCCCGTCATGGATGGACTGACGGCCGTCCGCGAAATCCGTCAGCATGAGGTGGCCTTCGGCGTATCCCGGACACCGATCGTCATGCTGACCGCGAACGCCCTTCCGGATCATATCATCGCTGGCCGTGAGGCGGGAGCCGATCATCACCTGTCCAAGCCTTTCGACGCCGCCGCGCTGCTTGCGCTCGTCGCAGACCCGGGCAGCGCAGGCCGATCCATAGCGGCCTGACTATTCGTAGCCGTGAGCCGCCTCGTTGATGACCTGCGACGGCATCCGCGAGAAATCCACCGCGACCGGGGCCGCAGCTTTCAGCTGGAAGGTCTTGATGACGTGTTCCAGCCGCCGACGAACTTCTCGCTCGGAATCAGAGCTGGGATCGAGGTTCAGCGGGGCCAGACAGAAGTCGATGATGGCTTGGGGACGGCTCAGCGGTTCCATGGGTCTCTCCTCAATCGGGTTTAGATCGACAGGGGGCCAGCCCGTCCGAAGCTTGTCAACTTTTATACAGGACGCGCCGAAATTATTGAGTCAATATGTCATTATATGACCATCTTCGCAGGTCGCTTCGTGACAGGGGCGCATGATTAATCCACCGACGGACCGCAAGCTGTTTCTGGGTGCCCGGCTCAAGCGGATGCGACGCGAGCGAGGCCTGACCCAGACGGCCATGGCAAGCGACCTTGGCGTGTCCCCCAGCTATCTCAATCATATCGAGCGCAACCAGAGACCCGTCTCCGCCCGGCTTCTGTTGCGCCTCGCAGAGACCTATGATGTCGATCTTCGCAGGCTTGGACAGGACGGTCCGGCAGCCGAATCGGCCCTCGCCGAGGCTCTTTCAGACCCCGTCTTCCACGGTCTCGACGTTCCCCGCCACGAGCGGCTGCACCTCATCGATGAGGCCCCAGGCGCGGCGGAAGCGCTTCTGCGGCTCTATCGCGCGTTCACCGAACAGCAGGATCGCGTGCGCGCCTCCATCATCGAAGGCAGCCCGGTCGCCGGAGGGGCACCCTCACCGGCGGACTGGGTCCGCGACCACATCCAGGACCGCGCCAACCATTTTCCTGACCTCGACGACCTCGGCGAGGCCCTGCATGGGTCTCTCGATCCGACAGTGACGGGCGCGGGCTTCGAGGCCCTTGCCCGAGCGAGGCTCGCCGCGCAGCACAACCTCGCCGTCCGGGTCATGCCCGCCGAGGTCATGGTGGAGTGGACACGGCGGTTCGACCCGCACAGACGGCGGTTGCTGCTGTCAGAAACCCTGTCCGGGGCCTCCCGCCGCTTCGCCATCGCCTGCCAGTTGGCTCTGACAGAACACGAGGCTGAACTGTCCGCCATGGCCGCGGCTGCGCAACCGCCCGACGAGACGACCCGCGCCCTGCTGAAAGTCGCCCTCACCAATACGCTGGCGGCCGCGACCCTCATGCCCTACGCCGCCTTCCACTGCACGGCGGAGGCCACGGGCTATGACATCGCAAGACTGCAGGCCCGCTTCGCGGTCTCGTTCGAGCAGGTCGCCCATCGCCTGACGACCCTGTCGCGACCGGCGGCACGGGGAATTCCCTTCTTCCTGATCCGCGTCGATCAGGCGGGCAATGTCTCCAAGCGGTTTGCCGCGGGGCCCTTCCCGTTCGCCCGCTTCGGCGGAGCCTGCGCCCGCTGGCGGCTGCACAGCGCCTTTCGCACCCCGGGCCAGCTCATCACCCAGATCATCGAGACGCCGGACGGTGCCCGATGGTTTACGCTCGCGCGAACCGTGGAGCGTCAGGGGCATGACGGCCACGGCGATCCGCATGGCCTCGCCATCGGTCTGGGCTGCGAGTTGAAGGACGCCCAACGCCTCGCCTGCGCCCGAGGTCTGGACCTGACGAATCCGGAGGTCACCCCAATCGGCCCGGCCTGTCGGATTTGCCACAGGCATCCCTGTGCCGAACGCGCCGCGCCGCCGGTGGACCGGACCCTGAACGTGGACGACTGGTCGAAATCGGTCAGCCCCTGGCCATTCGTGTCCACCTAGATCCGGAATCAGAAGAGCCGCCCCGGTTACCCGGGGCGGCTCCTGAAATCTTCGTGTTCGCAGTCGATCAGACGCGCGGGACGCGCGGCTTGGGCGGGGGCAGCAGACCCTCTCGCTGGGCGCGCTTGCGAGCCAGCTTGCGGGCGCGGCGCACGGCCTCAGCCTTCTGGCGGGCGCGCTTCTCCGAGGGCTTCTCGTAGTGCACGTGGCGCTTCATCTCGCGGAAGCTGCCTTCACGCTGCATTTTTTTCTTGAGGGCCTTCAGCGCTTGATCGACGTTATTATCGCGAACGAAAATCTGTACCAGGTTGAACTCTCCTTTGGCTGCCCGCCGCGTCCTTGAGAGGCGGGCAGACAAATGAACGGTGCGTTCCGGGGCGCAGGGCCCCCGAATGAAGGCGTGCCGTTACACCAAGCCTCCGGCCCTGTCCAGATCGTCGCGGCGTTCCGGCGACGCTCGCGAAGCCGGTTGGGGCGAGCTAGTCTCCATCCATGACCGACGCGCCACACCTGCCCAATGAACCCGATGCGGGGCCCGACTGGGCCGACCGGATGGAACAGGCCGTGCTGGACGCTGCCATCCGGCTGGCCCCGGCCCTTGGCTGGAACAGCCGCATGGTTCGCGCCGCCTGCGCCGAGACCGGCCTCAGTGCGGGCGATGAGGAACTGCTGCTGCCCAACGGCGCGCGGGATCTGGCCGCGCTGCTGTCCCGACGACACGACGCCCGGGCGCTTGAGGCCTTGGGCGAGGCTGGCACGATGAAAATCCGCGCCCGGATCGCCGCCGCGGTCTCGGCGCGCATGGAAGCCGGCGCGACCGATCTGGAGGCCACCAAACGCTGCGCGGGCTTCCTCGCCCTGCCGACCAATGCCGATCTGTCGCTGTCGCTGGCCTGGGAGAGCGCCGATCATCTGTGGCGCTGGGCCGGAGACACAGCGACGGACTGGAACCACTATTCCAAGCGGGTGATCCTGTCGGGCATCCTGATCCCTGCCCTGACCCTGCGCTGGTTCGAGGGTCGGGAACGGGCCGAGTCCTTCGTCAACGCCCGTATCGACAATGTCATGGCCTTCGAGAAATGGAAGGCGGGTAAGGATTTCGAGGCCCCCGTCCGGAAAGCGACCGAGATTCTGTCGCGGCTCCGCTACGGCCGCGGCAGCCCGGCGGCCTGATCCAGACGAGGAGTGTGCATGGCGGGCGGTTGCTGTTGCCGGTCGAGGGGCCTAATGCGCTCCTCATAAGGGCCCGGGTCGGCTTTCGCATCGCGAGCCTCCAGCCCCTGGACACGTTCCATGGCCAACACCATCCTCGCCCCCGACGCCCGGGCACTTGAGGAGGAGAAGGCGGCCCAGCCCGTCATCCACCATGTGCCGAAAGGGTTCTCCGACCGTTTCGCTCTCGGTTTCACCAAGCTTTTGCGGTTCTGCGCCGACACCTTTTTCGCCAAACGCTACGGCCACCGCGCCATTGTTCTTGAGACTGTCGCGGCGGTCCCCGGCATGGTCGGAGCCACCATCCAGCACCTGACCTGCCTGCGCAGGATGAAGGACGACGACGGCTGGATCCGGACCCTCATGGAAGAGGCCGAGAATGAGCGGATGCACCTGATGACCTTCATCGAGGTGGCCAGGCCGACCTATTTCGAACGGCTGGTCATCCAGCTGGCGCAGGCCATCTTCTATGTCGGCTTCTTCCTGCTGTACCTCGTCTCGGCGCGCACGGCCCACCGCGTGGTCGGCTATTTCGAGGAGGAGGCCGTCATCAGCTACGCTATGTATCTGAAGGAGATTGACGAAGGCCGCTCGCCCAACGTTCCCGCCCCGGCCATCGCCATCCACTACTGGCAGCTTCCGGCAGACGCGACACTGCGCGACGTCGTTCTGGTCGTCCAGGCAGACGAGGCCCATCACCGCGATGTCAACCACGGATTTGCCAGCGAACTGGCCCACCAGCCGGCCAGCATTGTACCCTCGGCTCCCTATCCTCCCCACGCCGCCGAGCTGAAGGGGGTCGCATAGCCCACGGAGACGGAAGATGTCGGACACAAAAACCCGACCGACGGCTGTATCCGTCGATGACTTCATCACGGCCGTCGAGCACCCCGGACGCAGGGATGACGCCCGCGTCGTGGTGGAGCTTCTGTCCACCCTCTCAGCCGAGCCGCCGGTCATGTGGGGTCCGTCGATTATCGGCTTCGGCCGCTATCACTACCGCTACGCCAGCGGTCACGAGGGCGACGCGCCCCTGGTGGGATTCTCGCCGCGAAAAGCCAATCTGGTCTTCTACCTCGCGCCCCATGCAGGCCTGAAGGACGACCTGCTCGCGCGGCTTGGCAAGCACAAGGCCGGCAAGGGGTGCCTCTATGTGAACCGGCTGTCGGACGTCGACCTGAACGTCCTGCGGGAACTGGCCGCGTCGACCATCGCCATGCTCCAGGCGCGCTATCCGGACTGATCAGGCCGCCATGCGCTGATCGTCGAAGCGGAGGTCAGACGCCCGGGCCTCGTCCCACAGCGCGTCCTCGTCGGAATAGCGGGCGCTGGCGCGGGCATCGATGACGTCGATCACCTGCTCTTCCAGACGGTCCCAGATCACGGCCAGATCGCTGCAGCCGTCTGCCTCGCACGGGACGATCAGATAGCGGCTGGCGTTGATACGGGCGGTGGGGGTGAAGGCGCGGGCCATGATGTCTCTCCGGTCTGTGGGCTTGCCGATAAGACCGGTGTAGGACAGGGGTACGTCAGAATCGGACGTACCCCTTCGAGGCACAGCCATGCGGCATGACAAGACCGTCCTGGTCATGGAGCTGGCCAGGCGTATGGCCGGCTCTGCCGAGGGCCTGACCCTTGACGAAATGGCCCGGGACCTCGGGCTTGGACGGCGCACGGTCGAACGGATGCGGGACGCTGTCCTGCAGCTGTTTCCGGCGGCGGAGGAGGTTTCGGACCCGCCGTACAAGCGCTGGCGCATCCGGGGCGGGCTGTCCGCCTTTGAACAGGCCCCGACAACCGCCGAACTGGTCGAGCTGACCCGGGCCGCCCAGGGCCTGCGGGCCGCCGGAGAGGCCGGGCGGGCGGGGGCGCTGGAAAGCCTTGAGCGGAAGCTGAAATCGGCGATGCGATCAACGACGCTGAACCGGCTGGCTCCGGATCTGGAAGCCCTCGTCCGGGCCGAGACCATCGCCATCCAGGCGGGACCGAGGCCCGGGGCCGATGAGGCGGTGCTGGCGACCATTCGCGGGGCCGTGCTGGCGCAAGCGCCCCTGGGCTTCACCTATTCCCGTCCCGGAGCGGAGGCCCGACGCCGCTCTGTCGCCCCCTGCGGCGTGATGTTCGGGCGGGCCAACTATCTGGTCGCGGCCGATCGCGACAGCGGGCGGGTCCAGACCTTCCGCCTCGACCGGATGAGCGCGGTGGAGACCCAGCCCGGTATGGCCCCCCCTCCCCCCGATTTCGACCTCGCGGTCTTCGCCAGCCAGTCCTTCGGCATCTATCAGGACGAGATCGAGGATGTGGTCCTGCAGGTCTCACCCTCGGGCGCGGCCGAGGCGCGAGGCTGGCGCTGGCACCCGACACAGACGCTGGAGGATCTGGCGGACGGCAGTGTCATTGTCCGCTTCCGCGCCTCGGGCATGCGGGAACTGGCATGGCACCTGTTCACCTGGGGCGAGCAGGTGACGATCGTCGCGCCGCAACGGCTGAAGGCCGTGATGGCCGGGGAACTCGCCGCGGCCCGGCGGGCTCTGGAGGCGACGCCCTGACGGTCCCCGTTCATGAGCGAACCTTAAGGTGATCCGCGGGTGTTCGACCGCTATCGAACGCGCCGCCAGACCGGAGTTCCCGATGCGCGCCCTACTGACCGTTCTTGTCCTGTCCCTGCTGACGGCGAACTGCGCCGCCGCCGGTGCCGCTCCGGTCCCCTCGGCCACCCAGACCGGCGCGCCCGTTGCGGTGCTCGTGGAGCGGGACGGCGACCGGTGGACCGCGGACTTCTCGCTCAATGAGGATGCGCCGGTCTGGATTTTCCAGCGCTCGGCCCTGCTGCGGGTGGGACGCACCCCGTGGCGGCCCGCTTGGTGGTCGGTCGAGACCCCCGGTGTGATTCTGGACCGGCAGGGACGCTACGATGTCCTTCGAACGGCGGACGGCTCGCCGGTGCCGAGGCGGGTACGCCTCCGCATGAGACCACGGCCCGGGGACCTCGAGGCTGACTATGATCCGGCGCTGATGTTCACTGACGGGACGGTGGCTCTCTATTCCGAGCAATTCGACCTGTCGCCCCTGTCCTCGATCGAGCAGGCGCTGGCGCTCCCTGCGGACCTGAACGGCGTCACCCTGCCTGGAGGGCCGGCCGCGGTGACCTGGCGTGACCGGGCCGGGCCGGTGCTGTTCAAGGGCGAGCGACTGGCCGAGGTCACCGCGATCGACGCGGATACCTATGTGCTGTTTGGCGAGGCGCAGACGCGCGAGGGCCGGGGCGTGACCACGGTCATCGACCCGGGCCTGCCGACCTGGCTCGGCGATCAGTTGGGGGGCTTCACCCCGCTGGTTATGGACTACTACACCTCGCGGCTGGGGCCACAGAACGGGCCGACGCCGACCCTGATGGTCAGCTGGACCGGTCCGACGCGAAGTCTGTCGAGCATGGGTGGCAGCGTTCTTCCCGGCCTGATCTCGATGACCTTCGAAGGCGAGGGCGTTTTGAACCCGGACGCGGAGGCCCTCGCGCGGGCGCGCTGGTTCATCGGTCACGAGAGCGCGCATTTCTGGCTGGGGTCAAAAGGGCTGGCCTATCAGTTTGCCCGAGACGCCTGGATCACCGAGGGCGGTGCCGACCTGATGGCGGTCAGGGCGACGGCGACGATCGATCCGTCCTTCGATGCCCGGGCGGAACTGCAACGGGAGGTGGACGAGTGTGTGACCCTGGCCCGCAGCCGGCCCGTTGCCGAGGCCGGCGAGCGCGGCGAGCACCGGGCCTACTACGCTTGCGGGGCCGTCTGGAGCCTGGCCCTGGAGGGGGCGCGGCGTGAACGCACCGGCGGTGACTTCTTCGACGTTATCGCGGACCTCCAGCGCCGCAACCTCGACGACGGGGTCCTGACCCGCGAGGAATGGCTGCAGGCGCTGACGCGGGAGGCGCGCGATCCCTCGCTCCGGATCGGGATCGAACGGATGCTTGACGGGGGTTCGGACAATCCCGCCAGCGAAATCGCCCGTCTGTTCCAGCGGACCGGGGTCGCCTTCCGGATCAATGCCGGCCGGATCGTGCTGACGGACTGACCGCCTAGCGGCCCCCGCCGCCCATGGCCGCGGCGAAACTCTTCCAGCTCAACTTGACGTCCGACAGAGCCCCCGCCCGGAAGGCCCGCCCGGCCAGCCAGACCATCAGCAGGGCGACGGCGAACATCCCCGCCATGGTGCCCGCGATCTCCATCGCCGGAGGTCCCGAGGGTGCCCGGGCGCTCATCAGGAAGGGTGTGAAGAACGGGACCCACGACATGAAGCGCACAACCGGCGCGTCCGGATTCACCAGCGCCATCTGGACCACCAGGATGGGGATCACCAGCACCATCATGATCGGACCCATCAGGGTCTGGGCATCGCGCGGCGTCTCGCAGAAAGCCCCGATGGCGGCGAACAGCACCGCGTACATCAGATAGCCGCCGATGATATAGGCGGCGAAATAGAAGATCAGCCCGTCCGTCATCAGCACCGCGCCGACGTCCGCGGCCACTGACGGTGCCGCTGTGATCAGCCCCGCTGTGCCGATCCCGCCCCAGACCACGAGGACCGACAGGGTCAGCAGGGCGACACCCAGCACCTTGCCCGTCAGGATCTCGGTGGCCGATGCGGACGACAGCAGGACCTCAAGGATCTTGTTCGACTTCTCCTCCATCACGCTGTTCAGGAGGATCGAGGCTCCGGTGATGATCAGGGACCAAAGGATGAAACTGAAGGCCAAACCGATGATCCCCGGCAGCCGGTCCCGGAACGACACCTCGCCGGCCCCGGCTGAGCGGGGCGAGAAGACGCTGATCTCGGGCCGGAAGGCGTCAGCACGTTCTACGACGGCGGGGTCGATCCCCGCATCCCTGAGGACGACTTCCCGGTTGGCGTCGCGCAGCGCGTCGCGCACGAAATCCTCGACGGTGTCGTCGGTGGCGCGCGCGGTCCAGACGCGTGCCCCGGGCTCGCCCGCGGTCCGGTTCAGGAAGACGACGGCATCGAGTTTTTCAGCGGCGGGCGCGTCATCGGTCAGGTACTGCCGCACCAGCGCGTCCTGATCCGATCCCGGCTGGCTCGCGGCCAGATCGGCGGGGGCGTCCACGAAGCGCATCCGCGGACGGCTGATCGAGGACAGGGCGCTCTCCGCCGATCCTGCCGGGGCACCCGTTGACGCGGCCGCCTGTTCTGCGGCCTCCCGGGCCCGCGCCGACCGTCGTTCCGTGTCGGCTGCCAATGCGTCGCGGACCGCCGCGGCCAGACCGGAGGCCTCGGGTCCCTGCTCGATCAGAACGACCTCGCGAACGGGATCCGCCCCCCGCATCAGCAGCGGTAAGGCGCCGCCCAGGACGGCGAACAGCGGGAAGGCCAGCAGGGACAGCCAGAACCCGACCGTCCGGGCATAGGCGAGGAACTCGCGTTGGGCGATCAGCAGGATACGGTTCATCGGGCGGGCTCCGAAGACATGGCGGGCCGGGCGACGCTCTGGTCTTGGTCCGGATTGTCCCCGGTCAGACCAATGAAGGCGTCATGCAGGGTCGGCTCCTTCAGTTCGAAGCGACGCACGTCCAGTCCGGTCAGGAACGCGGTCTTCAAGGCGTCCTGACCCCCGGCCCCACTGGCCAGACTGCCCTTGAGCACGCGGACGCCGTCCCGCTCGGAAACAACCTCCACCCCGGTCACACCCGGAAGGCCGGCCACGGCCTCCGGCGCGATGGCCCCCTCCAATTCCAGAAAGCGCCGCGCCGTGGCCCGGGCTTCGGTCACGGTACCGTCGAACGCCTTGCGACCCCGGGCCACCAGGACGACCTGGTCGCACAGCCGCTCGGCGTGCTGCATCACATGGGTCGAGAACAGCACTGTCGCGCCGTTGGCCGCCAGATCGCGGATCACCGTCTCCAGACCCTGCTGGTTGACCGGATCAAGACCGCTGAAGGGCTCATCCAGGATCACGAACTCGGGGCGATGAACGACCGAGGCGATCAGCTGGACCTTCTGGGCCATCCCCTTGGACAGTTCCTTCATCTTCTTGTTGCGGGACGCGCCCAGCCCCTGGGCCTCCAGCATTTCACGCGCGCGACGCTTGCCCTCGCCGGTTGGCAGACCTTTCAGCGAGCCAAAAAAGGCAATAGCGTCAACGGGGGTCATCTTCTTGTAGAGGCCGCGCTCCTCCGGCAGGAAACCGATCCGGTCACGAACCTTGCGCCCGTCGGAGGCCCCGAGGATCTCGATCCGCCCGGTGGTGGCCGGTTGCAGACCCAAAATCATCCGGATGCTGGAGGTCTTGCCCGCACCATTGGGGCCGAGGAAACCGCAGATGGCTCCCTTCCGAACCTCGAAGCTGAGGTTCTGAACGGCCTGAAACTCGCCGTAGCGTTTGCTCACGCCGTCCAGCGTCAAGGCCGCCATGGTCATCCCCCGGGATCGTTGCCACCCAGAGTTAGCAAAGCACGCTTTACAGGGGAAGCCTGTTCCAGGGCTTAGCCGGCCGTGGGTTCCGCGACCTCGACCTGGAACGTCTCACCGACGACCCGGCCCGGGTTGATCTGGATCCCGCCCCGTCGCACCTCGAAATGCAGATGCGGCCCCGTGGAGTAGCCGGTCGATCCCACCAGTCCGATCCGTTCGCCGGCCGAGACACGGTCACCGGACGCCACGTCGATGCGACTCAGGTGTGCGTACAGGGTGGTCATGCCGTTCGGATGGCGCATCTCGATAAAGTTGCCATAGCCGTCAGGCTGGCGACCGATCCTGAGGATCTCACCTTCCCCGGAAGCATGGACCGCCGTTCCCCGCGGCGCGGCGATATCCACACCCTTGTGCATCCGCACCCCGCGTTCCCCGCCCAGCCGCCGCATGCCGAAGCGGGAGTTGATGGCGAAGCCGCGCACCGGTTCCTCGAAGACGATCGGCCGGGTCATGGGCCCGGCCGGCTCGGCCACGGCCATCACGGGCGGCGGCTCCGGAAGTTCAAATGTCCCCAGGTCCGGGTCAGGCCCGGGGGCCATGGCCATGGCCCCTACAGCAATGCCCGCGAGGGCGACCGTCTGGCTGGAATGAAGGAGGAGGGAGCGGAGGGTGGGCGAGGGTCGGCGCATGAAGTCGTCGGCTCGTTCGGCGCTTTGAAGAAAGCTGTCAGGGAGCGCCGCCGCAATGATCCGTAACAGATCGCGATCGACGCAGGCCGCCGTTCTAAGACTTCGTGGGGCCACTTTGGGGCACCGGGAGCGGCAGGTCGTCGCACCCCCGGAACCCGAACGCGAAAGCGCGCCGGAGAGATCTCCGGCGCGCCTCCTGCAAAGCTGGACGTGTTACGAAAGCGGCAGCCTCAGGGTGATGCCGCCCATATGGCTGTCGGCGTTGTCGCCGAAACGGCCGCGATAGCCGACCTCCAGATCGAACGGGCCGATGTCGCCGCGGATCCCGGCCGAGGCCAACAGCGAACCGCCGAACGGATCGTCGAACGCGCGTGACAGGACCTGGGCCGGATTGCCGGCGATGCCGACGCGGACGGCCTGGGAGCTGTCGTCGAGGCTCTCGCGATAGCCGCCCTCGGCGAACACGTTGAAGCCGGTCATCGTCGTCTCGGCGCGCAGGGCAACCTCGCCCGTGATCCCCTTCACCTCGCGATCGCGGTACTCGTACGAGGCCGCGAAGCCCTGTTCGGTGTAGCCGTCGATCTCCGAACTGGCCCAGGTGATTGCGGCACGGGGCGACACGGCGATGCCGCCGGCGTCGAACCACATCCCGCCCTGGACGCGCACGCCCGACGAGAAACCGCGGGTCGAACCGGTCTGCACGAGCGCTGCCAGCGAGCTGACACGGCTGATATCGTTGAAGTCCTCACTGGCGGCACCGACCGCACCGTTCACGAAGACATTGCCCGACCGCCAGCCGCCGTACAGATCCAGAGACAGGGTCTGGAGCTCGAAGGACGCCGGACCGGCATCGACGTCGGCGACGCGCCAGGCCCCCGACAGGCCGAACCGCATCGTCTCGGTGCCGCTTTCGATCCCGAGCGACGCGCCATAGCTGGACGCCTTGCCCTGGGAGGCGAAGCCGCGCTGGTCGAAGCCGGAGGCGTCATAGAGGGCCCCACCCACGATCGCGGTCCCGGCCTCCCAGTCCGCCTGGCCCGACAGACGGGCGGTGGCGACATCCAGGGCATCCTCTCGGTGACGGAAGGCGGTTTCGCCCTGGAAGGTCGATTCGGCGGCGCGGTCGCCATAGTAGAGGTAATCCGCCGACAGGGTCGCCAGCAGGCGGTGACCCGCGGCCGTCGGGTGGACGCCGTCAAAGAACAGATAGGTGTCCGGCGCGGCGCAGACCGAGGTCCCGGTGAAGCAGGACTGGGTGACATTGGTCAGACCGAACCGGCCTGGATTGGCCGCGATCGGGTCCGACACCTTGGCCAGGTCGAACAGGATGATGTTGGTGTTCGGCCGGGTCGGGGCGAGGCTCATCAGCGAGGTCGCCAGCTGGCTGTTGAACTGCGAACCGGCATAGTCCGCGAGGGCCGCCAGCGGAGTCGGGCTGAACTGCGGCGTGGTGCCGAGGCGCGGCAGGTTGGTCACAAGGACGGTACCCGCGCCGCGCGACGCGATATCGCCGACGATGAAGTTCATGTCTGCGACAGCCGCGCGGATCACCGGATCGACGAAACCGGTCGGATTGCCCTGGGAGGTGGGTGGCAGCACCGCGAACGCGCCCAGGGACTGGAAGATGTTATTGGCTCCGCCCAGGACGCTGACCAGGTCATTGGCTCCGAAGGTCCCGCCGCGCGAGACATAGGTGCTCAATTGCTGGCGCATCCCGGGCGGGAAGGCGACGTTGTTGTCGGTGCGCGACCCGCCGTAGGCCAGGTTGATGTTGCCCGACACCGGCCCGTTGAAGTTGGCCGCGGCGAAGCCGAGTTGCTCGGTGAAGACCGGGCCGTTCGAGAAACGGCCCTGGAAATAGGGGGGCGACGGCGGCTGGGTCCGACCCGACGCCAGATAGAGGTTGCCGTTGTCGCTAAGCGAGTCGCCCAGCACCACCAGCCGCCCATAGGATTGCGCCGAGGCGGCTGTGGCCAGGGCGCTCGACGCGGCGAACGCCAGCACAGCCAGAGCTGCGCCGTGAAGATGACGTGACATGGTTTTCCTCCCGTCGGTCGTCGGTTTCGCGACCGTTACACGACAGTCTGCGCCGTCTGCCGACGGACGCAAGATGCCGTTGGGGAAGGTTTCAGTGCAGCAGCCGGAACCGCAGCGTTCCGGCCACACTCTTCAGCACGCGGAGCGCCTGGGGGTCGTAGTCTCGATCCACGTCGGTGATGACATAGCCGGTGCGTTCGTCCGTCTTCAGATGTTGTCCGAGGATATTCAGCCCCGCGGTCGACAGCTCCCGGTTCAGCTCGGCCATGACACCCGGCTGGTTCCGGTGAATGTGCAGGATCCGGTGCCCGCCCGAGACCTCGGCCAGCTGCACATTGGGCAGGTTGACGCAGAAGGTCGTGTCACCCCGGTTCAGATAGCCCAGCAGCCGCTCCGCCGCGAACTCGGCGATCGCCTCCTGCGCCTCTTCAGTGGAGCCGCCGATATGGGGCGTCAGGATCACGTTCTTCAGGCCGCGCAAAGGGCTGTCGAATGGATCGGCATTCGTTCGCGGCTCTTCCGGAAAGACGTCCAGCGCCGCCCCGCCGACCCGGCCCGAGCCGATAGCCTGGGACAGGGCCCCGATATCGACGACATGGCCCCGCGACAGGTTCAGGAACAGCGTCCCGGGCTTCATCGCCTGGAACTGGGCCGCCCCGATCAGATTGGTGTTTTCGCGCCGCCCGTCGACGTGCAGGCTGACCACGTCCGCCTCGGCTAGAAGCGCGTCCAGCGACCGCATCCGCTTCGCATTGCCCAGCGCCAATCGCTCTGACAGGTCGTGGAACAGGACCCGCATGCCCAGCGCCTCGGCCAGCACCGACAGCTGGGAGCCGATGGCCCCGTAGCCCACGATACCCAGAGTCTTGCCTCGCAATTCGCGCGACCCCTCCGCCGACTTGTTCCACTTTCCGGTGTGCATGGCGGCGGACTTGTCCACCACGTCCCGCATCAGGGTGATGGTCAGGCCGATGGCCAATTCGACGACGCTGCGAGTGTTGGAATAGGGCGCGTTGAACACAGCCACGCCCCGCGCGGCCGCCGCGTCCAGATCGATCTGGTTGGTGCCGATGCAGAACGCGGCCACCGCCATCAGCCGGTCCGCGGCCGCCAGTACCTTTTCAGTAACATTGGTCTTGGAGCGGATCCCGAGCACATGGACACCCCTGATCCGCTCGATCAGGTCGTCCTCGTCCAGCGCGCCCTTCATCGTCTCTACAGAGTAACCCGCCTCTTCCAGCCGCTCGACGGCCGCCGGGTGGATGTTCTCAAGCAGCAGCATCCGGATCCGGCTGCGCGGATACGACCAGCGCCCGGCCAGCCCCTCGGTGTGCAACAGTTCGTCGATCGACCGCGCCTCGCTATCGGCCACGGCGACGACCTGATCGCGCCGCGCAATCTCGGTAAAGGCGTGAAAACGGTCCGCCGCCCCGGCCAGCTTGACCTCGGCATCGTTCCAGCCGTCCCCGATCATCACCACCGGGCCCGTCAGCCCCAGCGCGCGGATGACCTCGGGCTTGCCGTTGGCGCGCGATAAGGGATTGGCATCATCCACCCCCATGACGCGGCCCTCGGCGTTGTAGATGAGGTCGTTGCAAAGGACGCGATGGGGAGAGACGCCCAACCGCTCCGCAACCGGTGCGATGACCTCACGGAAGCCGCCGGACAGGATGATGATCCGGTCCGCGTTGTCATTGAAAAAGCGAAGGTTTCGACGCACCGACGGCGTACCCTCGTCGAGAATGCGATCGGAGAGGCGTTCCACATGGGACCGGGTCAACGGCAACAGGGTCAGTCGCGCCCGGAGGGCTTCACCGAAGTCGATCTGACCCGCCATCGCGCGGTCAGTGAGCGACGCCACGCTCGCCCGGATGGCATCGGCATCGATGTGGCCCTCGAGCGCGATATCAGCGAGCGCCTCAAGGGTCTCGATTCTCACGAGGGTGGAATCGAAGTCAAAGATCAGCGTCGGAGCAGCGGTCATGCCCCTCTTTCGCCGACCTTCGCTAGTGCAGCAACGGCTTTATCAGCCCCTAGAGCCCAGTCACCCGGCGGACGCGACTGTCTGGCCTGCGGCTTTCCAGGGCAGCCGCGCCGATCGCCGCAGCGATCGTGGCCACAGCCAGGAGCGCGCCGCCCTCCCGGGCATGATCCCGGGCGTACTGGCCAGCGTCGCCGGCATAGCGCCGGGCGGACCGGCCGGTCTCCTCGGCGTAGCGCCGGGCCTCACGTGCATATTTGCGGCGCTGCTTGTCCGAAACGGCCCGTTGACCGCGCTTGAACAGCTTGCGTGCCTGGTGGCGGGCATCGTCGCCAAGGTCCCCGGCCCGATCGCCGAGGTCTCCGGCCCTCTCGCTCAGGCCGCGAGAAAGCTCGTCGAACCGGCCCCGAAGCGACCCCGTATCGATCCAGCCCCGCGGGTCGATCCGGTCACGGATGGCCTCAAATCGCCGCGGGCCGGTGCGTTGGGTCAGCAAAAGCGTCGCGACAACGGCGGTCGCGATGAGAGCCACGGATCCGGCGGTTATGCCGGGATGTTTGCGAACTTCGGCCAGAGCGCTGAACTGTCGAACCATTGGATAATGAACCTTTTCATCGAGGCCGTCGTCCGAGGCTTCGTGAAGCCCGTCGTCATACGGCTGATACGCGGAACCCCGGTCCCGCATCAGAACAGGAGCGAACCGGGCGAAAAGTGGTTCCGCCAGACCCGGCATAAGGGCGTAAAACGAGGCAATTGCCCGGCCGCCCCCGCCGACCGTGATCTCGCGAATCCGGTGGGTCGCGCACCACAGCACCGTATCCGCCACGAGGCTGGTCGCGTAGACGGGCTGAGGGTTCTGGAAGCCGCGTCCGGTCAGATTTCGGGCATGACGGTTGTAAGGCGTATCGACGGCAGAGGGCTTGACCAGGCTGACCGCCACGGGCGACCGCTCGCGCATCAACTCCATGCGGAAGGCGTTGGTGAAGCCCTTCACGGCATGTTTCGAGGCCGAATACAGACCCTGAACAGGAATCGGAGCATCGCCCAGCACCGAGCCGACGTTGATAATGGTTCCGCCGGCCGGCCGCGCCCTGAGATGCTCGGCGGCAATCAATGAGCCGTGCACAACGCCCCAGTAGTTGGTCTGGAAAAGCCGCTGCTGGTCCTCGAGGGTTGTCTCCCGGATCGGACCATAGATCGACACGCCTGCGTTGTTCACCCAGGTATCAAATCCGCCGAACAGCCTGATGCATTTCTCCGCGGCCTCGGCGAGGGCCTTGTGATCACCCACATCGGCGACCGCATAGGCGACCCGTGCGCCGTCCCGCTGCAGTTCCTCGACCAGGGCCTTGAGGTCGTTCTCGCCTCGCGAGATCAGAAAGACGCAGGCCCCGCCTTTGGCCGCCCGCCTTGCTGTGGAAAGCCCGATCCCGGACGTCGCCCCGGTGATGACGATGGCTTGCTGATCGAGCGGTTTCAGGGTCGGCTTGGCGGGCATGGTCTGCTTTCGTCGGGTCGAACAGGAAACGGCCGGCCAAAGACGCCGGTTCCGGGACGATAGCATGGGCAGGCGCGCGAACCACGTGGGCCTTACCAATGCCGCGGCCGTTTCCTATCTTGTTCGCTCTCCACACCTCCGGCTTCAGGATCCCGTCGTGACCGATCACGAGCACGCTCCCGCGTTTACCTCCGATTCCCCTGCTGACGATCTGGCCGCGGCTTTCCAGATCGAGGGATGGCCCGTTAGGGGCCGACTGGTCCGGCTGGGCCAGGCCATCGACACCATCCTGTCGGCCCACGACTATCCCGAACCTGTCGCCGCCCTGCTCGGCGAGGCCTGCGCGCTGGCGGCTCTTGTGGGGTCAGCGCTGAAGTTCGAAGGCCGCCTGATCGTCCAGGCCCAGGGCGACGGCCCGGTTCGCTATGTCGTCGCTGACTACGACACCGCCGGCCACCTGCGCGGCTACTGCCGCTTCGATGCTGAAGAAGTCGCCGCCGCCTCGACCGGCTTTGCCCGACCCGGGGCACAGACCCTGCTCGGCAAGGGCGTGTTCATCATGACCCTCGATCAGGGACCGGATTTTGACCGCCATCAGGGGATCACCCCGATCGAGGGCGAGAGCCTGTCGCTGTGCGCGGAACATTATTTCGCCCAGTCCGAACAGGTGCCGACCAAGGTCCGTCTCGCTGTGGGGCGCGTGACAACCGATGCCGGCTCCGGTTGGCGCGCTGGCGGGGCGATGATCCAGATGGTCGCAGGAGACGAGACGCGGGGCTCCACCGAAGACGTCTGGGATCGGAGCCGGGCGCTCTTCCAGACCCTCGGCGACGACGAGTTGATCGACCCGACCATCTCGCCGGAGACCCTGCTCTTCCGGCTGTTTCACGAGGACGGTGTGCGCCTGGAGCAGCCGCTGCCGCTGGCCGCCATCTGTCGCTGTTCCAGCGCCAGAATTGCGGCCGTGCTTGGCTCTTTCACCGAGGGGGAACGCATCGAGATGATCGAGACAGACGGCATGATCCGCGTAACCTGCGAATACTGCTCCAGCGTGTATGCACTGGACCCGGCAGAGGTGACCGCCGACGCCGCGTCCTGAGTCTTCACGCTGGACGCGGGGCCCGGCCTCGTCGAGGCTGCGCCCATGCTCACGCCCCTGCCCCCCACGGTCCAGCAACAGTTTGACGAAGGGGTGGGGTGGTTGCGCGACCATCTTCTCAATCACGCCGAGCATCGTCTCCGCCAGGCGCTTCGCGGAGCGCCTGGACATCCCGCTATTCTGCATCACCTCGGCGTCACGCTGATCAAGCTGGGGCGTGTGGCCGAGGGGCTGGAAACGCTGACCGCCGCGGCTTTGGGAGACCCGGAAAACGCCGATCTTCGCGCCGATCTCGCCCTCGCCCGGGGAGAGGCCGGTGCGGGCACGGCCTTCACCGTCGAACGGGCGGAGCACGCTTTCCGGCTGCCGGACTATCGCTATGTGTCGAGCATCCGTTATGGCGCGGGCAAGCCGTCCCATCCCGGACTGACCGAGATCATCGAGCGGGGTCGGGCGGGGTACGAGTCCGTCCTCGACCGGCTTGGTCCACTCCAGGCCGATTTCGCCACCGTCCCGCTTGGCGGGACCTATGAGATGCGAGATCCCTTCTGGTTCAACGGCTGGTTCCCGCCGCTCGACGGCATGGCGCTCACCCATTTTCTCCGCGAGGGGAACCCGGCCCGATTCATCGAGATCGGCTCGGGCGTCTCGACCAAATTCGCCAGACGCGCGGTCGACCTCTACGGCCTTCGAACCCATCTTACCTCGATTGACCCTCAGCCACGCAACCAGATCGACACCCTGTGCGACACGGTCCTGCGCCAACCGCTCGAGGATTGCGACCCGGCGGTGTTCGACGTGCTGGAGCCCGGGGACATCCTGTTCCTCGACAGCTCGCACCGGAGCTTTCAGGGCTCCGACGTGACCGTGTTCTTTCTGGACATCCTGCCGAGGGTGAGGCCGGGCGTCATCGTCCACATTCATGACGTCTATCTGCCGGACGACTACATCTCCGGCCACGTGCGGCGCATGTGGAACGAGCAGTACCTGCTGGCGACGGCTCTGCTGTTCGGCGGGACCGGCTTCGAGGTTCTCTTCCCGGCGTGGTTCGTGCACCGCGACCCGGCGCTGTCGGCCCGCGCCAACGGGCTTTTGCGCAAGGGCTCGCTGAAGCCGGTCAACCTTTATGGTGCCTCGTTCTGGCTGACGAAGCGCTGAACGCCGCAGATTCTCAGAAACCCGCACGAAGGCGGTCGGTCAGACGCTCGAACAGCGCCAGGGTCTCCGGGCTGACATGGTGTTCAATGCCCTCGGCGTCGGCCTCGGCGGTCTCACCGCTGACCCCCAGCGCCACGAGAAAATCATGCACGATCCGGTGCCGCTCGCGTGAGGCCTCGGCCATGGCCTCCCCCGCCGGCGTCAGGGTGATCGAGCGATACGGCCGCGTCTCGACCAGACCTTCGCGCTGCAGACGCTGCAGCGCCTTCGCTGCCGTGGCAGGGGCAACGCCCAGACAGTCGGCAAGATCGGTCAGGCGCGCGGAGCCGTGTTCGACAATCAGGTCACCGACCAGTTCGACATAATCCTCCGCCACCTCGCTGGAGCGGGCGTCGCGCATTCGACGAAAGGCGGCGGCGCGGCGCGCGGCGCCGGGAACCTGGACCAAGATGGCTTCCCCATGATCTTCGGGCCGGGCCCGATGGAATGCCATGTTAGCCCAACCAAAGTCACAGCGCAGGTTACGATTTCATCGTCCTGTCACGGACCGGCGCACACCCGCCGTGGTATCCGGGTCTCCATGACGCGCTGCCTGCTGACCGCCATCTCCGTTCTGCTGATGCTGTCCAGCGCCCCGCCGGCGCTGGCCCGCACTCCCGCGGCATCCATGACCGTCGCGGACCCCGCGCAGTTGTACGTCTTCAGCTTCAACGACACCCCGGCGGCGGAGGCCGCGCAGGATGTTGTGAGCGGAGCGCTGGCCTACGATCTGAGCGTGGACCCGGCGGTGGACGGCGTGGTCAGTTTCCGCGCCGAAGGCTGGTCCACCGGCGACGCCCTCCTCCGGGACTTCGGGACCGCACTTCTGGACCAGGACATCGCCCTGATGCGGACCGGGGCCGGGACGTATGCCCTGATCCCGCGCGCCAATGTGCCGGTGCTGCTGTCGCGGGGCGGGGTGCTGATGACGCTGCCGGATCCGGCGTCCGCAACACCGCCGCAAGCGGCGGCAGTCGCCGCTGCTGCACCCCCCCCGCGTGAAGGCGATCGCTGGTGGGAGAGCGCCCTCGCCGCCCTGTTCATCTTTTTTGCCGGCTCCCTGGCCGGCGCGGCGGCGCTGTTCGGCGGCCAGACCGTCTATCGCCGGGCCGAAGTCCGGAGCCGCCTGTTCCCTCCGCCCTTGCAGCTCACCGATGGTCGCCAGAGGATCGAAAGCCTGCCGGAGACTCCGCTTCCGGACGACGATCTCGTCATTCCGCGATTCGATGCGTCGCCGCAGCGACAGCGTTTCGGACAGACCGCGGACTGAGGCCAGGCGACGGGTCCGGCGTCTCAGAACACCGCATCGACCCCCGGCTGCAGCCGGGGGTCGCGTGCGATCGGAGCGGGCCGTTGCGGGTCGACACGCAGCGGTTCCGCCCCCCTCAGCCGATCGTAGCTTTCCTGCGCCGACGCGGCCACGGCGGCGCTGTCGCGCAGGATGGTCGGCTTCAGGAAGATGAACAGGGTCCGCCGGGTCTGGCTGTCGCGCCGCGACCGGAAGGCGGCACCCACCACCGGCAGGCTGCCCAGTCCCGGCACCCGGCTGTTGGCGCTCTGACGGTCATCCGTCACCAGCCCGCCCAGCACGATAGTCTCGCCATCGTCGGCCAGGGCCGAGGTCTGCAGGCTGCGCCGGTTGGTGATCAGGTCGGCCGCGCCGATCACCGCCGTCGGCACCAGCGACGAGATTTCCTGACTGACTTCCAGCCGCACCACCCCGCCCTCATGCACCCGGGGCACGACCCGCAGCGTCAGGCCGACATCCTCACGGCTGATGGTCGTGAACGGATTGGTCGAGTTGCCGTCCGTGGCGAAGCTGCCCGTCCGGAAGGGCACGTTCTGGCCCACCACGATCTCGGCCGCCTCATTATCCAGCACGGTGATGCTGGGTGACGACAGCAGGTTGGCGGCATTGTTGGTGCCGACGGCCTGCAGCAGCAGGCCGAAGTCCCCCTCCGACCCCGCCGCCAGCGAAAGCCCCGCCCCGAGCAGGCGGCCAGCCGGATAGCCGAGGGCGGTCAATACCGTGCCCAGATCGGTCCCGGCATTCGAAAAGCCCGTGCCGCCGACCACGCCATCGTCCGGCACGGCTCCGCCCAGACCCAGTTGCACCCCGATCTGCTCACCCAACTCACCGGTGATTTCGACGATCGCCACCTCGATCTTCACCTGGGCCCGCCGTAGGTCGAGCTGGCTGATCACATCCTCCAGCATGTCGACGGTCGCCGGCGGCCCCCGCATGACCACGGCGTTCAGCTCGGGGGAGGCCTGAACTGTTACCCCCTCCAGCGTGAAGCCGGCCGCCCTCTCCGTCGACCCGGACGTTCCGGTCGCTCCCCCGGCCCCATCACCCGCTGACGTCAGCGCGCTGACAGCCTGGGCGGCCGTATCGCGGTTCGATGCACTCAGGCTGGCCAGCCCGGTGTCGTTGCGCAGCGACCGGGCCACAGGATTGGTCGCCGAGGGTTCACCACCCAGCAGTCCCCGGACGATCTCGGTGATCGACTCGGCGTCCGAATTTCTAAGCCGCACCACACGAGTCACCGGCGTCGCCCCGCCCGGCGTATCGAGGGCCTGAACGATCGACCGGGCCTGGGCCAGATCGGCTGCGTCGCCCCGGATCAGCAGCACGTTCGACCGTTCATCGGCCGTGACCCGGGGGCCTCCGGCGTCCGACCCCAGCAAGGCACTGACCGAAGCCGCCACGTCCACCGCCGAGGCATGACGCAGGGCGATGCTGTCGAAGGCCGAGCCTCCGCCCTGATCCAGTGTGGCGGCCAGTTGCTGCACGCGCCGAATGTTATCGGCATAGTCGGTCACCACGACGGCGTTCGGCTCGGTCAGGGCCTCAATGGCCCCGAACGACGACACCAGCGGCCGCAGGGCCCGTACCGCCTGGTCGCTGGGCAGGTTGCGCAGCCGCACCAGCCGCGTGACGATCTGCTGATTCGACGCCGCCGCGCCGGTTTCCGAGCCCCCGCCCTGCACCACCGAGGCCTGGGGCACGATGCGCCAGACGTTGCCGCTGCGCGCCGCTGCGAATCCGGAAGTCCGCAGCACCGACAGGAACAGCTCCCAGACCCCGTTGCGGCTCAGCGGCTCGGCCGAGACCACATTGACCTGACCCTGCACCTGCGGATCCAGTACCAGCGTGCGGCCGGTGATGCGTGAAACCTGTTCGGCGACATCCTTGATGTCCGCGCCACGCATGTTGATGACCACGTCCTGGGTGGCCTGAGTCGGCGGCATGACGGTGACCGGCGCGGTCCCGGCAAGGGTCGCGCCGGGCGCGACCGGTCCGATCATCATCGACAGGGCGAGGACGCTGGTGGTGGACAGGCGGAGAAACTTGGTCACGCCGGGCTCCTAGCGAAGGGGAAAATTGAGGGTCAGGCGGCGGCCGTCACGGACCACCACCACACGCGCCTGGCCGGCCGACCGGGCGCGCTCGAACAGTTGCTGATCCGACGCTGCGTTACCGACGGCCTGACCGTTCAGGGTCTCGATCACATCGCCGGGCTGCAGCCCGAAGCGGCGCAGCTCGGCCGAGGGATTGTCCCCCACCCGATAGCCCTGCGCCGTCGCGGCCACGCCGAGCGTTCCGGCGGCCGTGGCGACATTGGCCGTCGCGCCGCGATCAGGTGCGGCGGGGGTCGGTGGGGGCGCAGCGGCCGCGGCCGCACTGGCCACGGGAGAGGCCGAAGCGAGGGCGGCCGCCGCAGCCGGGCTGATCCCGGAGGCCGCCGGTGTCGTCACCGTTATACCGGCCCCCGGCACGGTCGCAGCCGAGGCAGCCTGATCGGATGCCGGCGGAGGAAAATCCAGCCGTTGGCGCACACCGGCCACGACCAGGATCACATGGTCCATGGCGATGGCCTCGATCACCCCGTCGGCGACCGTCTGACCGACGCTGTACAGCGCCGCCGGGCCCTCGCCGATGGCGATCAGCGCCGTCGAGGCCGAGGCTGGAAAGGCCATCAGCACGCCCTTCAGCACAAGCCCCGAGCTGGACCCCGGCAGCCCGCCGGCGGCCCCGCCGCCACCGAACGGAGCCAGACCGGTGATGCGCGCCACGTCCGGATCGGTGCCGCCCCCGCTGTTGCCTGCTGTGCCGGGTGGCGGCAGGGTCTCGGCCACGGCCACCTCCGACCGCCCGTCGTCCCATCCGGTCAGCCGCCACGTCAGTCCCGCCAGTGCCACGGCCAGCGAGCCCACCACCACGACACTCACCGCGCGAAGCGCCAGTTCGTCCCTGCGATCCGGGCTCATGCCGCCCCTCCCGCCAGCCGGTCGACGAAGCCCGACAGCGACACGACCTCTGCCGTTGACCCGACCAAGGCAACCGAAACGTCCACCGCAATCAGGTCCGGATCGTCCGTCGCCCGCCGCGCGACCCGTACCGACCAGTCCCGATCCATCATCCGCACGGTCGAGGCTTCGGGGCCCGCGGCTGGCCCTTCCAGATTCAGCTCCACGAGGCGGTTCTCGGCCACCCACTGGGCGATCACGCGCTGCTCCAGCCCGCGCACGCCGTCGACATGGGTCTGGGTCGCGCGGGTCAGCCCCATGGCGGCGATGGCCAGGATAAACAGGGCGACCAATGCCTCCATCAGGGAATAGCCGTCGCGTCTCACGACACGGCCTCCCCGGTTACCGGGACCGCGACCGCATTCAAGCCATCGAACTCCACCCGCCAGCGCCGATCCCCCTTGGCCAAGCCAAAGGCCGCGACCGGCACCGCCCCGTCCGGATCGATCACCAGCGGAGAGGACACGCCAAGCCCGACCAGCCGCACGCCGGCCGGCAGGCTATGACGCTCGGCCAGCGCATCGGTCACGCCCGCCGCCTGGCCCGTATCCCGCACGAAACCATAACCCTCGCCGTCAAAGGCCAGCGCCAGGGGGCGTCGGGTCACCAGCACATCGTCGGCCGCCAGACGCAGCCGGTCGGCCAGACGGTTGGCCTCGCTCTCGACCCCCAGGCCCCGGTCGCCGAGACCGACGCCGAGGGTCACGACGCCCGCCATCACGGCCACGATGGTCAGCACCACGAGGATCTCGACCAGCGTCATGCCCGAGCGACGGGCCCGGCGGACATGTCCCCCCGGACCCCGCATCAGCGCGTCCTGTCGGTCAGGTCAGCGTCCAGATCCTCACCGCCCTCGGCTCCGTCGCGACCGTAGGAAATCAGGTCATAGGCTCCGGTCTGCCCCGGGCTGCGATAGACATAGGGGTTACCCCAGGGATCGGTGGGCAGTTCGGGAAGATAGCCCTCGGGAGTCCAGGCCATCGGTTCGGGCGGGCTGGTCGGCCGCTCCACCAGCGCCTGCAGGCCCTGCGCCGTCGTCGGATAGGCCCCGTTGTCGAGCCGATACACCCGGAGCGCCGTGGCGATGGTCTTCAGATCGGTCTTGGCCACGGTCACCCGCGCCTGATCGGGCCGGCCAATCACGTTGGGAACGATCAGGACAGCGACCACGGCGATGATCGCCAGCACGACGATCATCTCCACCAGCGTCAGGCCGGCACGCCGCGCGACAAGACGAGAACTCCGGTTGTGACGGTTGAACAAAGTAATCATGACACTTTTTCTCAAAGGCGGAGCAGTGGCGACAGGCTTGTTTTCGCTGCTATAGACCGGGCTGTTCCGCGCGACCACGCCATTCTCCCTGAGTTCCGCCGATGCTCGGTCGACCCGCCAGATCGAACCTGCCCAGCCGCGGCTTATGGCGCATTGTCGATGACAGAATCATAGCAGTCGACCGGTCGTGGGACGGGCCGACCACGGTTCTGGCTCCGTCCGAAGACGTCCTGGCCCTGACGGTTGATCTGCCCTTCCCCACCCGGGCCCAGCGTCTGACCCACCTGCCCTTTGCCGTCGAGGACGCGGTCGCCGAGCCTCTGGCGACGCTGCATTTCGCCCTCGGCATGGAGGTCGCGCCGCGTCGCCATATCGCCGGGGTCGTGCGCCACGACCGGATGCAGACGTGGCTGGCGCTGCTCGCCGGGGCCGAACTGGGACCGGCCGTTCTGGTGCCCGACGCCCTGACCCTGCCGCTGCCGCCGCCCGGTGTCTGGGTGGTGCGGACCGATGGGGACCGGGCGCTGGTCCGGACGGACAACGGGGCCGGATTCGCCCTTCCGGTTGCCATGCTGGCCTCGGCCTGGACCGCTGCGGACCAGCCGCGGATCGTCCCGCTCGGCGACCCTCTTCCGGCGGTGTTCGCCGGGGGCATCGCCGACGAAGCCGCGCTTCTGGACGGGTCCGGCCAGTTCAACGCCATCCTGCCCCCGCTGGACCTGTGCCAGGGGCCCTACGCCGCGACCCGGCCGGCCAGCGCCGCGCCGCTGCGGACCGTGGCCCTGGTCGCCGGCCTCGGCGTCATCGCCCACATCGCCATTCTCGCCGCCGACACCCTGCTGCTGGACCGGATGGCCGACCGCAAGGAGACCGAGGCGCGGGCCCTGCTCCAGTCGGTCGCCCCCCAGATCGCCCTGACCGACGATCCTGTCGCCGTCGCGGACCAGCTCCTGCCGTCCGTGTCCCGCGGTTCGCGCCCCTTCACCCGACTTCTGGCCCAGACGTCCGGCGCGCTCCCCGGCGCGGGGGCCGTCGCCTTCAACACCCTCGCCTGGAGCCCCGGCGCGCTGGATCTGACGGTGGCTGTCGCCGACGCCGCCAGCCTCGACCGGGCCGTGGCCGCGCTCAACGCCTCCGGACTGAACGCCACCGGCGCGCCCGCCGGCGTCGCGGACGGACTGCCGTCGGGCGGGCTCAACGCCACCCTGCGCATAGCCCCTGCGGGCAGCCGGTGAGAGCGCCCGTGATCCTCGACAGAAGCCCTCCGGCCCTCGCCTCGGCCGCCGCATGGATGGCCGGCCGGTCGCGACGCGAACAGATCCTGCTGGCCGTACTCGGTGGTTTTCTGGTCGTCGCCGGTTTATGGTTGCTGATCCTGCAGCCGCTGCTGGATGCCCGCGCCACCGCCATCGGCCGCATCGCGGCCTATGAAACGGTGATCGTCCGGGTGCGCACCGCCGGAGCCGCCGGTCCGGTCGCTGAGCCGCTGACCGGTCCGCTGGAAACCGCCATCCCGGCCCACGCTGCGCCGTTCGGCGTCGTCCCGACCGTGTCGCCGGACGGGGACGGGGCGGTCGTCACCGTCGCGGAGGCGCGTTACGACAGCGTCACATCGTGGCTGGCGGCGCTGGAATCGTCCGGGGCGTCCCTGTCCTCGGTCCGGATCGAGCGCGGGGGCCAGCCCGGCGTCGTCAATGTGTCCCTGGGCGTTTCCCGCCCATGAGCCTCGCCGAAGACCACATCCCCGCCCCACCGGTCGTGGCACCCACCCTCGCCTATGGCTTCGCCCGCCGGCGGGGGGCGATGATCCTGCGGCCTTCCGGAGAGGGCGGCGACCGCCCCGTGTGTCTGCACCGCCGCTCTGCGACCCTTGAGACTTTGCTGGAAGTCCGGCGCGTCAACGGCGGCGACATCGCCTTCGAGGCGGTCGACGACGACCGTTTCGATGCCCTGCTGCGCGAACAGACCGGCAGCGAGGCCGCCCCCGCCGCCGACTATGCGGCGTCCGAAGACGACCTCGCCGCCCTGGCCGAGGACGCTGCCGCTGTCGACGACCTGCTGGACAGCCGCGACGACGCCCCCGTGGTGCGCCTGATCAACGCCCTTCTGCTCCAGGCCATCCGCGACGGGGCCTCCGACATCCATATCGAGGCCGAGGAAAAGCGGCTGATCGTCCGCTTCCGCATCGACGGCGTCCTGCGTGAGGTGCTGGAGCCCGCCCGGGCCCTTGCCCCTTTGCTGGTCAGCCGGATCAAGGTCATGGCCCGGCTGGACATCGCCGAGAAACGCGTTCCCCACGACGGCCGCGTCACCCTGCGCATCGGCGGGCTGGACGTCGACGTCCGCGTGTCGACCATCCCTTCCCAGCACGGCGAACGCGTCGTGCTGCGTCTGCTGGACCGGGGCTCGACCAGTCTCGACCTCGCCCAGCTGGGCATGAGCGCACGCGATCTCGAAACCTTCGAACGGCTGATCGCCCGTCCGCACGGGGTCATCCTCGTGACCGGCCCCACCGGCTCGGGCAAGACCACCACCCTGTATTCGATCCTGACGCGACTGAACGACCGCCGCCGCAATATCATGACGGTCGAGGACCCGATCGAATATGCGCTGGACGGCATCGGCCAGATGCAGGTCAACGCCCGAATTGACCTGACTTTCGCCCGCGGCCTGCGCGCCATCCTCCGTCAGGACCCCGACGTCATCATGGTCGGCGAGATCCGTGATCACGAGACCGCCGAGGTGGCCATCCGCGCCTCCATGACCGGCCACCTGATGCTGTCCACCCTGCACACCAATACGGCGGTCGGCAGCGTCACCCGTCTGATCGACATGGGTGTCGAACGCTATCTGCTGGCCCCCATGCTGACCGGCCTCGCCGCCCAGCGTCTGGTCCGTCGCCTGTGCCCGGCCTGCAAGGCCCCCGCCGAGGCCACCACTGCAGACTCAGAGATGACCGGCGGGGCCATCCCCGTCGGGGCCCGCATCTTCCGCTCCGTCGGCTGTCCTGAATGCCGGGGCGAGGGCTACAAGGGCCGGCTCGGCGTCTATGAGGTGATCGAGATCGACGCCGATCTGCAGCAGGCCATCCACGATGGGGCGGCCGAGAGCGAACTGGTCCGTCTGGCCCGTCTGCGCGGCCCCGGCCTGCTGGAGGACGGCGCGGCCAAGGCCCTGGCCGGCGAGACCTCGGTGCCGGAGGTCGCGCGCGTCGTGCGCGAGGATCTCTGATGCCCGTCTTCGCCTGGCAGGCCGTTGACGCCGAGGGCAAACCCCACAAGGGAACCATCGAGGCCGCCTCGGACGTCGGCGCGCGCCAACTGGTCCGCGACCGGGGCCTGCTGCCCGTAAGCGTCGCGCTCTCCGGTGAGCGCCGCAAGACCGACCTGTCGAAGGGCATCGTCATCTTCCAGCGGGGGATCAGTTCCAAGACCCTGTCCGCCGTCACCCGCCAGCTCTCGACCCTGATCGGCTCGGACATCCGCATCGAGGAGGCGCTGCGGATCGCCGCCCAGCAGACCGAGGGCCAGCCGGTCGGCGTGGTCCTGACCGACGTGCGCGCCGCCATCCTTGAGGGCCGCAGTTTCGCCTCGGCGCTCGCCCGCCACCCGAGGGTCTTCCCGGAATTCTACCGCGCCTCGATCGCGGCGGGGGAACAGTCGGGCAAGCTGGCGACCGTCCTCGCCCACCTGACAGAATTCGTCGGCAATCAGGAAAAGGCCCGCCGCAAGGTTCAGCTGGCCCTGCTGTATCCCGCCCTTCTGGCGGCGGTGTCGCTGCTGATGATCACCCTGATGATGGTCTATGTCGTGCCCGACATCGTGAAGGTGTTCGTCTCGCGCGGGGCCGAACTGCCCTTCCTGACCCGCGCCCTGATCGCCCTGTCGGCCTTCGTCCAGGGTTTCGGCGTCTATGTGTTGATCGGCGTCGCGATCGCCGGCGTCGGCTGGAACCGCTGGCTGGCCGTCCCCGCCAACGGCCGCCGCTTCGCCGAATTCCTGCTGAAGACCCCGCCTTTTTCCGGTTTCACCCGCCATCTGAACGCGGCCCGGTTCGCCGGCTCGCTGGCCACCCTCGTCCGCTCCGACGTGCCGCTGGTCGAGGCGCTGCAGGCCTCGGCTGCGGTCACCCCCAACCGCTATGCCCGCGAGCGCACCCTGCTGGTCGCCGCCCGGGTCCGCGAGGGGTCATCCCTGCGCCGCGCCATGGCCGAGGCCGATGTCTTCCCGCCCCTGCTGCTGGCCATCGTCGCGGCCGGTGAACAGTCGGGCAAGCTGGGCCACGGTCTCGAACGCGCCGCCCAGGATCTGGAGCAGGAGCTCGACAGCCTCGTCCAGGCCCTCGTCTCGCTGGTCGAGCCCGGCGTCCTGCTGGTGATGGGCGGCATCGTCCTGCTGATGGTTCTGGCGATCCTGCTGCCGATCGTGAACCTGAACAATCTGGCGGGGTTGTGAGCCGCCGTCACAGCCCGTCCCCCATCCTTCATGGGGGAAGTGTCATGTCGCGGAACGCAGCGACACGCATGACGATGGGGGAAGGGCGACGCCCTGACGTCTGCAGGGAAAGCCCCCCATCGGTCCTGTTCTCGCTTCGCTCGAGGACGGACCGCTTTCCCCCGCTAGCGAGGGAAGGGCTAGCTGGCTACAGACTGGTCTCGATCGACACCGGCGCGCCGATGCCGGGCAGCAGTCCGACCCCGCCCGGCTCGACCGAGGCGGTCAGCCCGCCGTCCGCCTGCACCCGCGCCCGCATCACTGCGTCCTCCGATCCCGCGCGGGTCAGGGTCACCGTCGTCGCGCCCCCGTCGGCCGTGACCGTCCCCGCCAGCGCGGGGATCGGTGTCGCCGTCGCACCGGCCCCCACGGGCGCGCATTCACCCGGTGTGGTGGTCAGCCCGCCCGCCCCCTCAGGGGTGCCCCGCACGGACAACCGCGCCACATCGATCCGCATCATCGGCGAACAGGCGAACGGCAAACCCGGCGCGAAGGCATTCAGCAGCCGCATCGATGCCACGCCTTCAAGGTCGCGCACCAGCACCCGCCCGGGCCGCACCAGCGCCTGGCCCGTCAGTTCCGTATCGGGCCCCCGCACGCGCAGCCGCTCGGCCGCCGACAGGTTCAGCAGCGAGGACAGGGGCTCCAGCGCCCATCCGGCTGCGAACCCGCCGGGAAGGGCCCGCTCTCCGGCCCAGACCGTGCCCACGGCCTGCCGCTCCCCGTTGGACGAGCGCGGCACCACGATCTCCGACGGGGCCGTGGCCGCCAGCGCCAGCCCATATGTCCCGACCCCGACGGCCGCCAGCACCACACGCCAGCGGGTCACCTTCACCGTCAGCCGTTCGAACTGAAATGCGCCCCCCGCCCGGCCGCCCTCGCCGTCCCGCGTTCTCCAGACCTTCAGCATCGGCGTCTCTCCGGCGTTCGCCCGCAGATACCACGGCGACCCGCAAAGCGAAGGGGAGTCGTGAAGGTTTCACCCTGATCGAGGTGCTGATCGCCATGGCCCTGTTCGCCCTGATCGGGGTCGCGGGTTTCACCCTGCTGGACAGCGTCCTTCGCACCCAGAATGCGACCGACACGCGGCTGGCGCGGATGGCCGAGATCCAGCGCGCCCTGCTGGTGGTGTCGTCCGATCTCGACCAGATCACCGGCGGTCTGGCCGGCACAGGCCCGACCCTGTCGCTGCAGAAGACCGACCTCACCGGCGGAATCGTCAATGTTCGCTATGACGTCACCGGCGCGACCCTGACCCGAACGGTCGCCGGCCCCGCCGGGGAGCGCACCCAGACCCTGATCGACAATGTGTCGACCGTGCGCTGGACCTTCCACCGTCGCCGCGGCGACTGGCTGACCGAGTGGCCCGGACCGCCGGTCATCGCCTCCGCATCAGTAGCCGGTGCCGATCCGCTCGTCCCGAAACCGGACGAAGGCGTCACGGCCGTGGCACTGGACCTGAGCCTGTCCGGTCTTGACGGCCGACCCGGGGCGACGCTGCGCCGCGTCGCCTCCATCCCGCTGATGGACCCGCCCCCGCCGGTCGTCGCGCCATGAGGCCCTCCACACGCCGCGAGGGCATGATCCTGCTCAACGTCCTGCTGGTGTTGGCCGTGGCCAGCGTCGCCGTGCTGATCATGGTTTCGACCCAGGACATCGAGGTCCAGCGCTCGACCCGTCTGCGCGACGCCGCCCAGGCCTCGGCCTATGCCCGGGCCGGAGAGCTGTCAGCCATCACGGCCCTGCGCCGCGATGGTCTGACGGCCTCCGCCAGTGACAACCGCACTGAGGCGTGGGCCGCCCTGTCCCAGCAGGACATCGCCGTCCCCGGCGGTCGCTTCGCCCTCACTGTCGAGGACGAACAGGCGCGGTTCAATCTGAATGCGCTCCAGACCGGCGAGGCCGGACCGATCGACCTGTTCCAGCGCATCGGCCTTGCGCTGGAGGTCGATCCCGCGGCCCTGATCCGTATCGCCACCGTCGTGCGCGTCGCCGGCCCCCTGACCGACGACAGTCTGATCCTCGCCGCCGGCGTGCCCCGTGCCGATCTTGACCGGCTGTCGCCCTATGTGACGCTGTTGCCGCCACCGGCCGGGGTCAATCTGAACACCGTCGGTGAACCCCTGCTGGCCCTCATGACCAATGATCCGGAACTGGCCCGTCGCCTTGTCGAGACACGGGCAGAGCGGGGCTTCCTGCTGCCGGCCGACCTTGCCGAAGCGGGGGCCCCGAGTCTGGCGGCCACGGGCTATACGTCGGACCACTACCGCGTCGTCACCACGGTCACGGTGGGCGAGGTCACCCAGGTGCTGGACAGCCGTCTGGCTCGCCTGCGCGGCGTCGGCACCGTCGATGTGGTCGTGACCCGGCGTCGGCGCACGGCGGGCTGAGCGCTACCGGACGCCCATCATCTCAGCCGCTGCCGCGTGCTGGATGGTTGTCAACATGGTCTCGATCAGCATCGCCGGCTGAACCGGCTTGATCACATGGGCCACGGCACCGGACTCAAGGGCCGCGGAGACCTGCTCCGGCAGGCCGTTCGCCGAGACCATGATGACGGGTGGCCCGGCCGCCGCGACGATCTTCCGGGTCGCCTCAAGCCCGTCCATGACCGGCATCTGCATGTCCATCAGGACGATATCGAACGCCGACCCCTGCAAGGCTGCCACGGCCTCGGCCCCGTTCTCGACCGAGACCACCTCGAGGCCCAGCGGTTCGAGGATCATCTCGAGAACCCGCCGGTTGACCGGATGGTCGTCCGCGACCAGCGCCCTCAGGCCTGCGAGAGACTGCGCATTCGCCCCGTTGGCTGCGGACTTCTCCGGCAGATCCACCGCCGGGAACGGCAGGTCCGCCCAGAAGCGGGAGCCGACCCCGACTTCGCTGTCGCACCCCAGCTGCCCACCCATGCGCTCGATCAGGCGCGTGGTGATGGCGAGGCCCAGTCCGCTGCCGCCGAAGCGACGGGTGATCGAGGGGTCGGCCTGCTGGAAGCGGTCGAAGATGCGGCGCTTCTGCTCGGTGTCGAAGCCGATGCCCGAGTCCTGCACCAGCACCCGAACGCCGCTCCCCTGCTCTTCCACCGACACGCGCACAGTGCCCTTATCGGTGAATTTCACGGCGTTTGAGACCAGGTTGGTCAGGATCTGGCGAAAGCGCAGCGCGTCCCCCGACCGGCCCTCGCCGCGCGGCAGATCGACCCGTACCTCGAGCGTCGAACCCTGCTCCCCGGCCTTCATCCGAAACAGGTCGGTGACGTTCCGGACAACCGTCGCCAGATCGAACGGAGCGCTGGCGATGGTCACCTCGCCCGCCTCGATCTGGGCCAGCTGGAGGATGTCGGCCAGCAGGTGTTCCAGACTGCGGCCCGACGCCCGGATCAGTTCGGCCGCCTCGCGCTGGGCGGCCGACAGCTCCGACTGGCACAACAGGTCGGCCAGGCTGATCACGCCGTTCAGGGGTGTGCGGATCTCGTGACTCATATTGGCGAGAAAGACGCTCTTGGCTTCGTTGGCCGCCTCGGCCTTCCGCGTCGCAACCTCCAGTGCCTCCATCTGACGGGCCAGATAGGCCTCGGCTGCCATCTTTTCCGTATCGTCCGTCTCGTAGGACAGGATGGCAGGGGCACCTGTGATCGGGTCGATCGTGCGCTGGAGAGTCACGTGATGGCTGACTATGCCGCGCTCGGTCCGCATCGACAGACGGGTGCTGGAATATCCCGTCCGCGCCTCCGCCCACGCCGTCCGCGCCGCCTCCCCGTCCTCGCATCGGTCCTCGAAGCGACGACAGTCGCCGTAGGTGCGGACGGCACGCGGGTTGCCGAACAATTCCTGCCCGTCCTCGTCGTATAGGGAGACAGGCGTGTTGGCCTGACGCACCGCCTCCAGCGCCCGCAGGTAGTCGACGTCGGACTCCTCCAGCAGGGACGCCTCGAACAGGATGGCGCTCGACCCGTCGCGCAACGCCAGATGGCTGGACACGGCCCTGACGGTGACCGGCTTGCCGTTGGGGTAGAAGGTCCACACCTCGGTCCGCTGCTCTCCGGCCTTGGCGGCGAGGAAGACCTGCTCCGTCCGGGTCCGGGCCGCCTCGCTCTTGGCCGAGAAGTCCCGGGCCCGCAGGCTGGCGAGGTCCTTCGCGCCCCAAAGGGCGACGCCGCTCGGATTGGCGTACAGTTTGCGCTCGGCAACGGGATCGAACACCCAGACCGGCCGGCACAGACGATCCAGACCGACGATGTCGGACGGCAACCGCGCTTCATCGTCGAGTGGCAGTGCAGCCATGGGTGTCTCGATCACAGGGACGGGTATGCTGTGGGGGACGGCAGATGCCGCTTGCCTTTGGGAAACCGCCCACCCTCTGTGGCAGTAGAGGCTTAACAACTCGCGAGGACGAGCGAGAAAACTTAAGTCGAGCCAGACACCCGTCCGGGAAGGTCGCTGCAGGGCTGCGGCGAACACTCGGGCCTGGACCTGATCGGGACCGCGCAGCGACAAAAAAAAGCCGGAGAAGGTTTACCTTCCCCGGCCCAGGCTTACGTTCAGGAGAGAACGAACTCAGTAGCGGTAGCGGGCACCCACGTAGAACTGGCGGCCGGTGTGGTGAAAGACCGAGGTCGACTGCCGGCTGTCGTCACCGACATACTGGTGATTCTCCTCGTCCGTCAGGTTCAGCCCCTCGAAGGTCAGGCTGATCTGGTCGGTCAGGTTGTAGCTGGCCGACACATCCCAGTTCAGCGTTTCCTGCTTGCCTTCGAGGGCATTTCCGTTCCGGCCCGGAATGTTCTGCAGATAGGCCTCGCGATAGGACGCCGAGACCCGGGCCGAGAACCGCTCGTCCTCGTAATAGAGCGTCCCGTTATAGGCCGTCGGCGACAGGGCGACGAGATCCTGAGTGATGAAGGTCGCGCAGGTCACCCCGTTACAGTAGTCGATCTCGGATTCGACATGGGTGTAGTTGAGGATGACGCCGAGGTTCTCCAACGGTCCCGGCAGGAAGGTGAAGGGCTGCTGGTAGCTGATTTCAAAGCCCTTCAGCGGCCCGCCATCGGTGTTGATCGCGGAGGTCAACTGGAACTCGGTACTGGGCGAGCACACACCCGTGCAAAGCCCGGGCGCGAAAGCCGAGGGGTTCTGCGCCGTCAGGTCCGAATAGGGCAGCGCCTGGCGGATGATCTGGATGTAGGTGTCGATGTCCTTGTAGAAATAGGCAAAGGACAGCAGACTCTCCGGGGCGAAATACCATTCCACGCCGATGTCGTAGGTCTTCGCCCGGAAGGGCTCCAGGTTCACATTGCCGATCGTGGCTGTGAAGTTGGGTCCGGTCGCGTTCAGCGAGGTCGTTGGCACCAGATAGTTGGCACCGGACAGACCGTTGTTGATCTGCGGGCGCGACATGACCTTGGCCGCGCCGAAGCGCAGCACGACGTCCTGAACCGGTTCCAGCGCCAGGTTCAGCGACGGCAGGGTGTCATCATATTCGTTGGTGCCCGACACCGGCGTGCCGCCGCCGATCGAGGAGAAGCCCTCGGCCAGCAGCTGGGTGTTGACCTGTCGAACGCCGACATTGCCCCGCAGCGGCATGCCGAACACATCCACGTTGAAGTCGGCCTGAATGTAATAGGCCAGATCCTCTTCCTCGACATTGCGGTTGCCGCCGCGCGCATTGCCGTTGGTGATCCCGGCCAGACGGAAGTCTCCGCCGGGCACACCTGTGTCGCAGTTGCAGTAGATGTTGAACAGCGACGCCACCGCGTTCAGATCCGGAATGACCCATGAGGTGTCTACACCGGCCGGGGTCAGGCCGTTTCCATAGCCGGTCAGAAGCGTTGATATGTTGGCGACCGTCGTACCGGCGGGCAAAGCGGGAACCACCGTCTCATCAGCACGCCGCATTTCGAAGGATTTGGACGCGAACGTCTTGTAGTTCACGCCGCCTTTGATCGTCAGCCAGTCAGAAACATCATAGGCAAGATCGCCGGAGAACGTCTCGAACACCGTGGTCACGCCGTTGGGACGAATACGGATTTCCGAACGCGGTGTCGTTGAGCCGATCTGGCGCCAGGTCCAGTTGGCGGGATTGGCGACGTCGAATCCGTAGTCGATCACCGGGGTGTTTTCATTGCCCCGGAAATCCCATGAATAGCCCTGGGTGTTCTGCCGATCGAGCGTCACCGTGGTCTGGATCGGATTCTCGAACACCGATTCAGCCCGGCCACCGAAGAACCGCCCTCTCAGACGGTCTGTGAACTCATGCTCCGCCGTGAAGCTCAGCTGGGTGAACTCTGTCGACAGCTCATCGAACCGCTGTTCCGAGCGCACGTCGACATTGTCGAACAGACCATAGACGAGCGCGTTGTTCTCGACCACGGCGTCACGAACGATAATCTGGCTCTGTCCGCCGGCCGCCGCATTGCGGCTGAAGGACAGGCTTTCGAGGAAATCCTCCTGCCGTGTCGCATCCAGTTTCGAATAGAGGACGTCGAAAGTGAAGGTCGTACCTTCACGCGGACGTGCCTGCAGCGAACCGGTCACGCCCAGCCGCTCCTGCTCATGCGTCAGCCGTCCATACCGCGGCAGGCGTGGCTGAAAGACCGACGCCTGGTTGGCGGTGTTGAAGGCGGTCACATTGGCGGGCGTGTTGGTCGCCCGGGGAATACCTGTGGCGCAGTTCGCTGCGTTCGATCCGGTGGCTCCGCTGTTGCCGGGGCTCTGCGGCGTGACGCCCAACGGCGAGCAGAAGCCGCCAGAGCTGCCCGAGCCCGTGGCGGGGGCCCAGCGCACGGAGCTGAACCCTTCCTCGAGGGTGTTCCGCTGGCTGTAGGCGACCGAAATCAGGGCCCCGAAAGTGCCGTCGGCGAAGGTGTTGCTCAGCAGGAAGGCGGCGCGCGGATCGTAGTTTTCCGACAGGTCATTGTACCCGCCCTGCACGGAGGCGGCCATGGTGAAGCCGTCATAGTCGAACGGGCGGGTCGTCTGCAGGTCCACCGTGGCCCCGAGCGAACCCTCCTCGGTCTCGGCGGCGGCCGTCTTGCGGACCTTGATCGAGCTGAACAGTTCGGACGCGAAGACGTTGAAATCGAACCCGCGACCGCGGTTGGCACCGCCGGACGAGTCCGTGCCGCCGGTCGTGGCCTGGGCCTCCATGCCATTGATGCGGGTGCGCGTGAAGTCCGAGCTGAGGCCGCGAACGGTGATCGACCGCCCCTCGCCTGCGTCGCGGTCGATCGAGACACCCGGGATCCGCTGGACGGATTCGGCCAGGTTCAGATCCGGGAAGTCGGCAATGTCCTCGGCCACGATGGAATCGACCACCCCGGCTTCATTACGCTTGATGCTCAGGGCGGCGTTCAGGCTGCCGCGGAAACCGGTCACGACGATTTCATCGACCTGGTCAGCCTGCTGGGTCTGCGGCGCAGTCTGGGCCGCTGCGGCCCCGGCACCGAGGGTCAGGGCAATGGCCAGACCCGAAACTCCGGCCGTCAGGCCGTGACGGAACGCGCAAGGGCGCCCCTGACGATACTGGTACATAGTGCCTCCTCCCAAGGTCATGTCATGTCGCCGACGTGCTCGCCGGTCTATGGTCTTGCGGTCCGGGTTGCACCCGCCCGATTGACACCGGTATCATTTGCCCGAACAAGCGTGGTGACACCGGTATCAATCATGAGCCTAACCTGATGAAGCGCCTTGTTGCAAGCCATCTGATCGCAGCGCTGACCGGGGCTGTCATTCTGGCCACAGCAACCGGATGCGCCGCCGCCGGCCCCCGTGAGGTCAGTAACGATCCGCCTGTTCCGGCTTTCCCGGGCGCGGAGGGAGCCGGTCGTCTGGCCGTCGGGGGACGGGGCGGCAGCGTCCTGCGGGTGACCACCCTGGAAGACTCGGGTCCCGGAAGCCTGCGCGCGGCGATCGAGACCGACGGCCCCCGCACGGTCATCTTCGACATTGGCGGAACCATAACCCTTCGATCCCCGCTGCGGATCCGCGAGCCGCGCCTCACCGTGGCCGGCCAGACCGCCCCTGGCGGCGGCATCACCCTGCGCGGCCAGCCCCTGGTCATCTCCACCGACGACATCGTGGTCCGCTACATCCGCTCACGGCTGGGCGACGAACAAGGGGTCGAGGCCGACGCCGTCACCATCGATCGCGGTCGCCGCATCATCCTCGACCATGTCTCCGCCTCATGGTCTGTCGACGAAACCCTGTCGATCGGCAGTCGCGACCGGGTCGTCGACGATGTGACCGTGCAGTGGTCGATCATCGCCGAGAGCCTGAACACCTCCGCCCACGCCAAGGGCGATCACGGCTACGGCTCCCTCGTGCGCGGCGCGCGCGGGGCGCGCTTCACCTTCCACCACAATCTGTGGGCCTCCCACCGCGCCCGGATGCCGCGGCCGGGCAACTACCTGACCCCGGACCTCGATCCCGTCGGTCCGCGGTTCGCGTTCACCAACAACGTCTTTTACAACTGGGGCGACGACCGGGCCGGCTACAACGCCGATCGCGACCCCGCCACCGCCTCGACCTATGCCTTCATCGCCAACGCCTACCAGCGTGGCCCGGATTCGACCGGCGGGGTGATCTTCGCGGAACAGAGCACCCTCGCCCGCGCCTGGTTCGAGGCCAACAGTCTGGACGGCCTTGTCCCCGCTGATCCCTGGTCGCTCGTCACCGGGGACGAAACCCCCGGCTACCGTCTGCCCGCCCGCCCGGACTGGGCGTCTCCGGCCACGGAAAGCGCGGAGTCGGCCCTCGCTTCGGTGCTCGACTCGGCCGGGGCCTCGCGCCCGCGTGATGCCGTCGACGCCCGGATCGTTGCGGGGGTCCGTGAGGGCACAGGCCGGATCATCGACAGACCGGGCGAGGTCGGCGGCTGGCCGGACCTCGCCGCCGGAACGCCGTGGATCGACACGGACCGCGACGGCATGCCCGACACCTGGGAGGCCAACCACGGCCTCGATCCCCGCACCCCCGACGGCGGCTCCGACCGGAACGGCGACGGCTTCACCAATCTCGAGGACTGGCTCAACAGTCTGGTTGATTGAACCCGGTCAGGCCGCCTCCGGGTCCCCGTCCCGGAAGCGCCATTTCATCGCCAGCACGCCGCTGGCCATGACCAGAGCCGCCGAGTTGGCGAAGGTCACCGGCCACGCCCCCGTCATGACCCCGTATACGACCCACAGGGCGAAACAGGTCACGGTCAGGGAATAGGTCTTCAGAGACACCGACGAGGCGTCGCGCTCTTTCCAGATCTTGATCATCTGGGGCGCGAAACTGGTGATGGAACAGAGGGCGGCGGCCGTGCCGAAGGCGTTGGCAATCAGGTCTGACATGCCCGCCAAACTGCGCGTTGGGCCCTGCGGTTCCGTGCCCTCTGTCAGGGACGGCGGGCCACGGGGGCCAGCAGGGGCACGAGGGCCGGCAGCTCATCCGCCGAGCGTACGAAGGTCGGCGGCCGGATCGCCTGCGTCGCCTGTTCGAAGGCATGGCCCAGCGACAGGATCCGGGCATCGTCCCACTTGGCCCCGATGAAGCTCAGCCCGACCGGCAAGCCCTGAACAAAGCCCATCGGCACGGTCAGATGCGGATAGCCCGCCACCGCCGCCAGCTGGCTGGCCGAGCCCAGATAGTTGTCCCCATTGACCGCGTCGATCGACCAGGCCGGGCCGTTGGTCGGCGCGACGAGGGCCACGACCCGGTGCTGCGCCAGCAGCCGGTCGATCCCCTCAGGACCTGCCAGCCGCAGCGAGGTCGCCCGGGCCTCGATATAGGCCGGATCGTCCAGCCCTCCGGTCGCCTCAGCGGCGATGAAAAGCTCCTGCCCGAACAGACCCAGCTCACGCGGCGTCGCGGCATTGAAGGCGATCAGCTCGGCGAGCGTGCGGGTCGGCACCTGGATCGGGTCAGTCGAGGCCAGATAGGCGTTCAGATCGACCTTCAACTCGGTCAGCAGGACGGTGAACTCCGCGGCCCCGATGGCCCCGGCGTCCGGCCCGTCGGGGATCTCGACCAGCTCCGCCCCCGCGTCCCTGAGAGCCTGCAAGGTCTGTTCGAACACCCGGTCGGTGCCGGCGGAATAGCCCGCCAGAAACCGCGCCACCCCGATCCGCGCGCCCCGCAGCGAACCGGCGTCCAGCGCCGCGCGATAGTCGGTCTTGCGGGCATCGGCCTCGCCCGTCGCCGGGTCGGCCGGATCGCTGCCGGCGATGACCGACAGCACGATGGCCGCATCCTCGACCGTGCGGGTCATCGGCCCCGCCGTGTCCTGGGAATGGCTGATCGGCACGATATGGGTACGGCTGACCAGACCCACGGTCGGCTTGAACCCGACGATGCCGTTGATCGCCGCCGGACAGGTGATCGATCCGTCCGTCTCGGTCCCGATCGCCGCCGGAGCCAGTCCCGCCGCCACCGCCGCGCCCGAGCCGGAGGACGAGCCGCAGGTGTTGCGGTCCAGCGCATGGGGATTGCGCGTCAGCCCCCCGACCGCGCTCCAGCCGGACACTGAGGCGGACGACCGGATATTCGCCCACTCAGACAGATTGGTCTTGCCCAGGATCATCGCGCCCGCGTCCCGCAGCCGCGTCACAAGCGGTGCATCCCGGCCGGGGGCGTTGTTCAGCAGGGCCAGCGACCCGGCCGTCGTCGGCATGTCCCGGGTCTCGATATTGTCCTTCAGCAGGATGGGCAGGCCGGCGATTCCGTCCGCGCTGCTCCAGTTCGTTTCGCCGATCCCGTCAGCCCAGACGATCACGGCGTTGGTCGTCGCCCGATCTCGCGCTTCCGGACCGTAGCTCCCGGACCCGGATGGCGTCGCACACGCGGCAAGGGCCATCAGGCCCGCCATCGCGACCGAACCCGCGAGGCGGCGCATCGTCGTTTTTTCCAAAGTCACTGCCCCGCCTGTCCCGGCGCCCGCCGCGCCCGTGTTTTCTGCTCGAACGCATGGCCCAGCGACAGCACCGTCGCATCGTCCCAGGCCCTCGCCATGAAGCTGATCCCCACCGGCATGCCCCGGTCAAAGCCCATCGGCACGGTCAGGTGCGGATAGCCCGCCACGGCCGCCAGGGTGCTGGCCGAGCCCTGCCCCCGGTCGTCGTCGGCCGGGTCGTTGGTCCAGGCGCGCGAGGTCGTCGGGGCCACAAGGGCGACGACGCCATGCTCGGCCATCATCCGGTCGATCCCCTCGATGCCGGACATCCGCAGCGAGCTCTCGCGGGCGGCCACATAGGCCGGATCCTGCAGCCCCCCGGTCGCCTCGGCCCTCAGGAACAGCTCCTGGCCGAACAGCACGGTCTCGCGCGGCTCGGCCTCATTGAAGGCGATGACCTCGGCCAGCGTGCGGGTCGGGACCTGCTGCGGGTCTGTGGAGGCCAGATAGGCGTTGAGGTCGTGCTTCAGTTCCGTCAGCAGTACCGTCAGCTGGGCCGTTCCGATGGCCCGCATGTCCGGCCCCTCGGGGATCTCGACAAGCTCTGCGCCCGCGTCCCGCATGGCCTGCAGCGACTGCTCGAACACCGCCCGGGTCTCATCAGAGAAGTTCGCGACCAGAAACCGCATCACCCCGATCCGCGCCCCGGCCAGCGACCCCGCGTCCAGCGCCGCGCGATAGTCGATCTTCCGGGCATCCGCCTCGGCCGTCACCGCATCCAGCGGATCCGAGCCGGCGATGGCGGTGAGCACGATGGCCGCATCCTCGACCGTGGTCGTGATCGGCCCGGCCGTATCCTGCGAATGGCTGATGGGCACAATGTGCGTCCGGCTGACCAGACCCACGGTCGGCTTGAACCCGACCACCCCGTTGACCGACGCGGGGCAGACGATCGAGCCGTTGGTCTCGGTTCCGATCGCGGCCGGCACCAGCCCCGAGGCCACCGCCGCCGCGCTGCCGGACGACGATCCACACGGTGTCCGCAGCGGATCATAGGGGTTCAGCGTCTGGCCCTCGACGGCGCTCCAGCCGCTGATGGAATTGCTGGAGCGGATATTGGCCCATTCCGACAGGTTGGCCTTGCCGACGATCACCGCTCCGGCGGCGCGCAGACGGGCGGCCACCGGGGCGTCCCGCCCTGGGGCGTTGTTGGCAAGCGCCAGCGATCCTGCCGTGGTCGGCATGTCCCGGGTCTCGATATTGTCCTTCAGCAGGATGGGCAGGCCAACGATTCCGTCGGCCGGCTCCCATTCCGCCACGGTCGGTGTACCCGACCAGGCAATGACGGCATTCAGCGGATCGGCCGGTGCGATGGCCTGCGCCGCCGCACCGCCGGCCCCGAGTGCAAGGGCGGCGGAGGCCGCCAGTCCCGCGACTGCGTTCCAGCCCTTCGGGGGCTTGCCCACGCCGCGTCTCATCCGCGACAGCCACTGTGCGTTCCGCATCGCCTTCATCCCCCGACCGAATTCCCGACCTTATTCCTCGTCACAGCGCGAGCCGGACAGTCATGACCCGCACCCTACTCCGGGGCCCGGGATCCGATGGTCCGGTCGAGGAAGTCCAGATAGGTCCGCCACTGCTGCAGTTGGCGCTCATTGCCCCGCACCCCGTGACGTTGACCGGGATAGAACATCATTTCGAACGGGGTCGACCGGGCCTGCAGGGCGTCGACCACGCGCGTCGCGTTCTCAAGGATCACATTGTCATCGGCCATGCCGTGCAGAAGCAGGAGCCGGCCGGTCAGATCGCCCAGCTGATCGACGACATCGGAGGCGGCATAGCCGGCCTCATTGGCCTCGGGCGTCGACATGAAGCGCTCGGTGTAATGGGTGTCGTACAGGCTCCAGTCGGTGACCGGTGCCCCGGAGATGGCCGAGGTGAGGCCCATCGCGGGCTCGGTGAGCATGTGCAGCGTCATGAAGCCGCCGTAGCTCCATCCCATGGCCGAGATCCGGTCCGGGTCCACATAGGACAGCGACCGCAGATAGTTGGCACCGCGCACCTGATCCGCGATCTCGGGCTGGCCCATCGTCAAATGAAGGGCCTGTTTGAACGCCGCCGAGCGTTCACCCTCGCCCCGGTTGTCGAGCCGGAACACCAGATATCCCGCCTCGGTCAACAGTTGCGTGGTGGCCGGCAGCCAACCCCGCCGCACGCCCCCGCCACTGGGTCCGCCATAGACCTGCATGACGACCGGGTAGGTTTTCGCCGGGTCGAAATCGACCGGCCGGCTCATCTGCCACACGAGGGTCTCGCCCTGGCTCTCCAGCGTGCCGTACTCGGTCACCGGCCGTCGCGAGACGTACGGATGGAAGGGATGGTCGGCGTCGAGCGCGTTCTGTTCGATCCAGCGCACGAACTGGCCGTCGGCCTGGTACAGCCCCGACTGCGGCGGCGTGGCCGGATCAGTGTAGTTGCCGACAAAAGCCGTCGCGGTGCGATTCATACTGGCCGACCACCAGCCGCCTTCGGGTGTAATCGCGACCGGCGTCACGACGTCGTTCAGGCTGGCGCGGAACAGTTGCTGCTCGATCGGGGCCTCGGCCCCGTTTCGCATCGAGGCGGTGAAGAAGACCTCGCCGGACGTCTCATTGACCCCGTTCAGCCCCTTGACCGGATAGTCACCCTCGGTGATCGCCCGAACTTTCCGGCCATCCGCGTCGTACAGATACAGGTGCCGCCAGCCGGTGCTCTCGTCCGACCAGATGAAGCGACCGTCTTTCAGCGCCTTGAAATCATTCGTCAGTTCCACCCATGCGTCCGAGGTCTGGGTCGTAATCACGGTGGACCGGCCGGTCTCAGGATCGACCTGCAGCAGGTCCAGCGTCTTCTGGTCTCTCGACTGGCGCTGGACGTACAGGGTCCCGCCGTCAGTCGACCAGTTGACCCGCGCGAGGTAGATGTCGGCGTCGGAACCAAGGTCGACCTTGATCCGCCGACCCGCGGCCACGTCCTGCACATACAGTTCGACCACGGCGTTGGGGCGGCCGGCGCGCGGATAGCGCTGCTCGACCACAGTCGCGCCGCTGCCGCCGATATCCAGCCGGGGCACAATGTCGACCGTCGATTCGTCGGTCCGCTGCAGGGCGATGAAGCGTTCGTTGGGGCTCCACCAGTAGCCGGTGTCGCGGTTCATCTCCTCCTGGGCGATGAACTCCGCCGTCGCCCAGGTGATCAGCCCCTCACCGTCCGTTGTGACCGGCCGCTCCTCGCCCGAGGCGAGCTCCAGCACGACCAGATCCTGATCCCGCACAAAACTGACATAGTTGCCTTCCGGGCTGACCTTGGCGTCGATCTCGTCAGCGGCCGTTTCTGTCAGGCGGCGGATCTCCCCGCCCTCGCGGCTGGCCAGGAAGATGTCGCCCTCCAGCGGCGCGAGGATGTAGCGTCCCTGTTCGTCCCACGAATATTCGACCACGCCGCGCTGGCTGATTCGCATGCGCTCACGTCGGGCCTTCTCGGCCTCGGACAGCTCGCCGGCGTCCGGTACCAGCGCCCGCGCATCGATCAGCTTGAACGGTTCACCTGCACCCGTCGGCGCGGCCCACAAGTCCAGCACGGAAACATCATCCTCGCGGGCTCTCAGGAAGGCGACCAGCTCGCCGTCCGGCGACAGGCTGACCCCTTGGGCGACCGGGCCGTTCAGACTGGGGTTCGCGAACACCCGTTCGGGCGTCAGCACCGCGGGATTGCTGGACTGGGCGAGCGCCGAACCGGCGGTCAGGGCGAGAGCGGAAACAAGCAGGACTGTGCGCATGGCGGTGACGCTAGCCGGGGAAAACGGCCCCGTCATCCCCCTTTGCGTCGCCAAAGCGCCCCCGAAGAGGGCGACGTCGGAACGCTTTCCCCAAGACCGTTCAGCCCCTAGAAGGGCCTGCCATGACCGACGCTGCCCTCGCCCCGCCGCCGCCCCGGCCCTCGGCCTTCCATGAGCTGGAGGTCACGTGGGTCCACCAATGGACCAACGGACTGTTCAGCTTCCGCGTCATTCGCCCGGATGATTTCCGGTTCCGGTCCGGCGAGTTCGTGATGATCGGCCTGCCCGGCGAGGACGGGGCCAAACCCGTGCTGCGCGCCTATTCCATTGCCAGCCCCTGCTGGGACGAGCAGCTGGAGTTCCTCTCCATCGCCGTTCCTGACGGCCCGCTGACCTCGCGTCTGGTGAACATCCGGCCCGGCGACAGCGTGCTGATGGGAAAGAAACCGACCGGCACCCTGGTTCTGGACGCCCTCACGGGCGGCCAGACCCTGTGGCTGATCGGCACGGGTACGGGCCTTGCCCCTTGGCTCAGCGTCGCCCGCGACCCCGACACCTATGCCCGTTTCAACCGCGTCATTGTGTGCCACACCGTCCGGGCCGTCGCCGACCTCGCCTATCGCGACTTCCTGACCTCGGGCATCCACGACGATCCCCTGATCGGTGAGGAGGCGGCGGCCCAACTGACCTACTATCCCACCGTGACCCGTGAGCCGTTTGACACGCCCGGCCGCATCACCGACCGCATCAATTCCGGGGCGGTTTTCGCCGATCTCGGCCTGCCCGCCGGGTTCTCGCCCGACCGCGACCGCGTCATGCTGTGTGGCTCCATGGCCATGATCAAGGAAACGGCGGACCTGCTGGAGACCTTCGGCCTCAGGGAAGGCTCCAACGCCGAGCCGGGCGACTATGTGCTGGAGCGCGCCTTTGTCGGCTGACGCCCTGCACAGACCGCAGATCGTGGCCGTCGACGCCCGCGTCGATCCCTCCGCCTGCCAGTCCATGACCGACGTCCGTCAGGGCGTGGACGCACTTGATCGCGCCCTCGTCGCCCTGCTGGCGGAACGCCAGCGCTATATGGAGGCGGCCGCCCGCATCAAGCCCGACCGCGAGGCCGTGCATGACGACGCCCGCATCGAGGACGTGGTGACCAAGGTACTGCTGGCGGCGGACGCGCGGCACCTGTCGCGAGACATCGCCGAGCCGGTCTGGCGCACGCTGATCGACCGCTGCATCGCTCACGAGTTCGGCGTCTACGACCGCACGCGCCGCTGATCAGGATCCCGATCATGTCTGACACCCCGACCGCCAGAGCCTACGAGGTCCACGAGATCGTCGTCACCGATCCGGACGCCTATGCGGAGTACGCCCGCCTCGCTGCACCGACCGTCGCGGCCCACGGCGGGCGCTACGTTGTGCGCGGAGGCGCCGGATCGGCCATCGTCGGAGAGCCACCGGCCGCGCGCGTCGTCATCCTCGAATTTCCGGACCGCGAGACCGCAACCCGCTGGCGCGCCTCGCCGGAGTACCAGGGCGCGCTGCGCATCCGCGAGGCGGCCTCGACCTCGCGCGTCTATCTCGTTGACGGTGTCCCGACCTGACCCTTCTCCAAACGGTCTCGGCCAGGCCCCCATGGCCCCCAATCGCCGGGGCTCGGGACCGGTCCCCGGCCCCGTTGTGCTCGCAGGCTAGGTGGGGGCCGCCACCGGCTGAACGGGCTGGACCGGCTGGATCGACCGGACCCGGCGCAGGCCGAGGTCATGGATGTTGAAGACCCAGCCCTCGACCACCCGGCAATCCCCGTTGAAGTTTGCCCCGTCGCAAACCTGCCACGCCCCGCCGGTCGCTCTCAGGCTCCGCGGACGCAGGGCGTCGGTCACATTCCCGTCGCGCTCGGTGAACCGGTACCCCGGCCCCCCGAGACTGGTTTCGCCGTAGATGGTCAGGCTCGACGGCGTCTGCCCCGGTATCCAGGTCGGGTTGTCCGTCGCCTGCCGGGCCGCGGCGGGCCCCGCGAGCGCCAGAAGGCCGGCAGCGATCCACACGACACGCATCTCAAACCTCCACCTTGACGTCGCCTCAGTGTGCGCCTGCGCGTGTGAGTTGCACTACAAGCCTGCGTGATCGCCGCGGCCCTTCAACGACCTCAGCATCAGTTCGTGCCGCCATGCGGCGACATCGGCGAGGGCGCGGTCCAGCGCGTCGCGCACATGGTCCAGGCGCGCGGGAGCGATCGCCTGGTCGGCCCCCTCGGCCGCCGCGCACGCCGCCGCCAGGTCCGCAGCCCCGATCCCGGCCGCCGCGCCCCGGATGGTGTGAACCGCGTCGCGCCAGCCCTCGAGGCGCGCATCCAGCAAGGGCGACCACAGCCCGGCCTGCTGCACGAACAGCCCCAGCACCTCTTCCGCGACGCTGTCGTCGCCACCGGTGGTGCGGTCCAGCACCGTGAAGTCAATCGCACCGGTCAGGTCACGCCGCGACATCAGACGCCCCCGCGCATCGCCGACGCCGGGAGCGTGAAAAGGTCGCGGCCTGCCGCTGACCCGGGGCGCGCGTCAGGGGACATCCATCGGTTCCACAAGGCCATACGCCGGTCCCCCGCCCGGTCCGGACGCTACCATCCCAGACTAGACCGGCATGAGCCCTGGCGGAACCCTGTCACCGGAAACCCTTGCGTGAGGACGCCGATATCCCTATTTCGACGCCCTCACGCCCCTCTCCCTTCAGTGGGCTGCGTGGCGGCGCAAGGACGTTCGCCGGACGACCGGTTCGGGTGATTAGCTCAGTTGGTAGAGCAGCTGACTCTTAATCAGCGGGTCGTAGGTTCGAACCCTACATCACCCACCATCGTTCTCCACAGACGCGCAGACAGGCCGGCGGCGCGTTTATCCGCACCCTGTGCAAACGTCATCGGCGCATCACCGGTCCGTCGTACGGCCGATGCCAAGCGTCTCTAGGGGCACTGACAGCAACCAGGGGGCTGTCATGTTCAACCGATTCCAAACCCGCACCATTCTGATGGGCTGCGCCGCCGCGTGCGCGCTCGCGACCGGGGCCAGGGCCCAGAGCGCCGGCGAGCCGGCGTCGGAGCTGGAAGAGATCATCGTCACGGCCCAGCTGCGCGCCCAGGACCCGATCGAGGTCCCCTTCGCCCTGACGGCCTACAACGGCGAGTTCCTCGACGCCCTCGGCGTGCAGGATTTCGAGGAACTGTCGGCCTTCGTGCCCGGCCTGATCGTCCAGAACCAGTCGCCCAACAACCCCGGCTTCGTCATCCGCGGCATCACCTCGGACTCGACCGGCGCGGCCGACGAGCCCCGGGTGTCGATCTATCAGGACGGCGTGTCCATCTCGCGCGCGCCGGGCGCCTTCGTGGAGTTGTTCGACATCGAGCGGGTCGAGGTCGCCAAGGGGCCGCAGTCGACCCTCTATGGCCGCGGCGCCCTGATCGGGGCGGTCAACGTGATCCAGAACAAGGCCGATATCGACGGCATCGACGCCCAGGGCCGCGCCGGTATCGGCAATCTCGACTACCGCATGGTCGAGCTGATGCTGAACGCACCGCTGTCCGACACCACGGCCGTCCGGTTCGCCACCCGCCTGAAGAGCCGTGACGGCTATATCGAGAACCTGCTGGGCGGCCGCGACTACAACAGCATCGACACCCAGGCCTTCCGCGCCTCGGCTGCCTTCGAGCCGTCCAGCGCCGTGCGCGTCGACCTGATCGCCAACTACCAGCAGGACAATCCCTCGGGCGTCAGCTTCCGCTCCATCGCCTACAATGCCCAGGACCCCAACACGGGCGCGGTCCTCGGCGGTCGCGGAGCCAGCGACGGGGCCGCCCTGACCCCCGGCTCCAACATTCCGGGCGGCTCGGAACTGGGTGTCGATCGCGAGGTCTGGGGTGTGACGGGCCTGGTCCGCTACGATCTCAGCGACAGCCTGACGCTCAGCTCGACGTCGGCCTACCGCACCTTCGAAACCGCCGAGACCTTCGATCCCGACGGCATCTCCCTGCCCATCCTGACCGGCGTCGGCATCTCTGACGGCGAGCAGTGGAGCCAGGAGCTGCGTCTGAACTGGGACAACGGCGGCCAGTGGTCCGGCTTCGTCGGGGCCGGCTATTTCCGCGAGGAGACGCAGTCCTCCTCGCCGATCGAGATCGACGAGCGCATCGCCCTGGCCCAGCTGGCGGGGATCCTCGACGGCACGCCGCTGGCGGCCCTGCCCAACGCCCTGCCCCGCTCCGTCTATGGTTCGCAGGCCTTCCTCCAGCCGCTGCTTGGCGGGCTGGGCATTCCGGCCCCGGCCCGCGCCGGCATCGCCGCCAATCTCAAGCCCAGCCATATCGAGACCGCTGCCACGGACGGCGAGCTGGAGTCCTTCGACATTTTCGGCGATCTGACCTGGAAGCCGTCCGACCGCTGGGAGTTCGCCGGCGGCCTTCGCTACACCACCGACCGGAAGACCACCGCCTTCGGCTCGTCGGTCCAGAACGGCCGCTCGATCGCCGGCGGCCTGCTGGCCGTCCAGCAGCTCGGCGGCCAGGCCGCGGCCTTGGCTGCCACCGGCACGCCCGCCAATCTCGCCCAGGCCGCCGCGCTCGGGGCCGTGATCAACGGTCTCGTCATCCGGCTGGCCACGCCCGGTGCTGCCAATGCGCCCGCCAGCGCCGCCTTCCCGCTGTTCGGCCTGACCTTCCAGCCCACCGCCGGCAACGGCAATGTCAGCGAGCGCGAGCTCGAGGACGACGGCTTCACCTGGCGTCTGACCGGCCGCTACGCCGTGACGCCCGACGCCAGCCTCTACGCCACCTATGCCCGCGGCCGTCGCCCGGCGGTCCTCGCGGTGGGCGTGCCCACCACGCCGTTCGGCGCGCCGGTCTTCAACGAGGTCGAGGAAGAGACGGTCGACAGCTATGAGGCCGGCTTCAAGACGGTCATGGCCGACGGGGCCCTGCGCCTCGACGCCGCCGCCTTCTTCTATGACTACCAGAATTTCCAGACCACCATCCAGGTCGGCACCCAGTTCATCACCACCAATGCCGGCGAGGCCGAAAGCTACGGCTTCGAGACCCAGGCGACCTGGGCCGCCAGCGACACCTTCGATCTGTTCGCCACCTACGGCTACAACCACTCGCGCTTCCAGGCGGGCATCTTCGACGGCAATCGCTTCCGCCTGTCGCCGGATCACAAGTTCAGCCTCGGGGCCCTGTGGGCTCTCCCGGTCGCAGGCGGGGCCTTCGAGATCCAGCCGACCTGGACGTGGCAGTCGGAAATCTTCTTCGACAACGACAACGACCGTACCGACCTGCAGACCACCAACTTCGTCCCCGACAGGTTCGTCGACGAACTGCAGGACAGCTACGGCCTGCTGAACCTGCGGGTCCGCTACACCCCCGACCACGGCAACTGGTCGGTCGAGGCCTTCGGCGACAACCTGCTGGACGAGGATTTCCTCAAGGACGCCGGCAACACCGGCGACAACCTCGGCCTGCCGACCTTCATCGCCGGCGAGCCGCGGACCTACGGCGTCACCATGACCGTGAGCTACTGACATGACCCTCGACCGTCGCACCCTTCTGACCAGCTTCGGCGCCGGGGCCCTCGCCGCCCCGGCCGTCGCCGGACCCAAACAGGGCGCGACGGTCGCCTTCCTGCACGGCGTCGCCTCGGGCGATCCCCACGCCGACAGTGTGGTGCTCTGGACCCGGGTCACCCCGGGCATGGGCGCCGCGGCCATCCCGGTCGGCTGGCAAGTTCTGGACGGTGAGGCCGTTGTCGCGTCCGGCACGGCCGAGGCCTCGCCGGAGCGGGACTTCACGGTCAAGGTCATCGCCGGCGGGCTGCGCCCCGGCGTCGATTACACCTATGATTTCCGCGTCGGCGACGTCGTCTCGCCGGTCGGCCGCGTCCGCACCCTGCCGGTCGGGGCCACGCCCGATGTCGTACTCGCCGTGGCCTCCTGCCAGCTCTACCCCGGCGGACTGTTCAACGCCTGGGATGCCGTCTCGAAGCTGGAGCGGCTCGACGCGGTCATCCACCTCGGCGACTACATCTACGAATACGGTGCCCGCGAGCGCGACTACGGCGGCGCGACCGGGGCCAGCCTCAGCCGCCTCCACCAGCCCCCGCGCGAGATCGTCACGCTCGAGGACTACCGGCTGCGTCACGCCCAGTACAAGTCGGACCCGGACCTGCAGGCCGCCCACGCCCGCGCCGCCTTCATCTGCGTCTGGGACGACCATGAGGTCACCAACGATTCCTGGTCCATGGGCGCGGAGAACCACCAGCCCGAGACCGAGGGCGACTATGCCGTCCGCAAGGCCACGGCCCTGCGCGCCTATTATGAGTGGATGCCGCTGCGCGAGCCGCAGGCGGGCCTGAGCCTCGATCACATCAACCGCAGCTTCGAGTTCGGCGACCTCGCCACCCTCGCCATGGTCGAGACCCGGCTGCTGGCCCGCCAGAAGCCGCTCGACTACGCCACCGACATGCCCATGGTCGACGGCGCGCCGGACCTCGTCGCCTTCAACGCCACCCTCAACGCGCCCGACCGCGACCTGCTGGGCGATGCCCAGCGCGACTGGCTGAAGGGCGTGCTGACGGCCTCGAAGGCCGCCGGCCGGCCGTGGCAGGTGCTAGGCAACCAGGTCGTCATGGCCCGCGTCAAGGGCCCGGACGTGACCAGGATCGCGTCCCCCGCCCAGATCGAGGGCCTGCTCGCCGGACTGCCCGAGGAGGTCCGCACCGGGGTTGGCCAGATGATCCAGCTCTACCGGCTGGGCGTGCCCTTCGGCCTCGACAGCTGGGACGGCTATCCGGCCGGCCGCGAGCGCCTCTACGCCGCCTTCGCCGAGGCCGGGGTCCAGCCCATCGTCCTTGCGGGCGATAGCCACGCCTACTGGATCAACGATCTGAAGGACGCCTCGGGGGCCCGCCGCGCGGTGGAGTTCGCCACCAGCGCCATCACCAGCCCCTCGGCCGGTGACGCCGTCGCCCCCCTGCCGCTCGGCCCGCTGCTGTCAGCAAACAATGACGAGGTCGTCTTCTGCGACCAGACCGCCAAGGGCTATATCCTGCTGACCCTGACGCCGGAGCGGGCCGAGGCAAAGCTGCAGAGCGTCTCCACCATCCTCGCCAAACCCTATGACGCCCGCACAGTCTCGACTTGGGTCGTGACCCGCGACACCGACGGCCTCACCGCACCTGTCCGGGTCTGACGACCGTCTCCTCCCCATGCGCGAAGGCGCATGGGGTATCGCGATCAGCGATGAGACGGAGGGGGCGACCGGGTCTCACCGGATGAGCCCCTCCAGCCCTCCCCCAAACACCACCTCGCCCCCTCCGTCACTCCGCTGCGCTCCGTGCCACCTCCCCATCGCTTCGCGCTGGGGAGGAGACTATTGTTTCTGACCCACGCCAATCCGCATCTCGGGCCCGCTCATAGCCCTCCCGCACCGCCTCACGCGGCTGGTCGGCCCCCAGCAGGGCCATCTGTTCGGCCCAGACGTCGGACAACCGCCGCACCGTGGTCGTGACCCAGCCGGGCTCCTGCTGGCGCGACCAGTTCTGGATCGACACGGCGTTGAACACCAGCAGGAACACCGTCGCCACGACGAGGACGCGGCTGGTCCAGCGCCGGGCCCGCGCCGCGAACCCTTCATCGTCCGGTGGCTCCCCCGGTGGAAAGGCGAAACGACCCAGCGCCAGCAGGGGATTCACTGCGGCCGGCACCGATGCCGGTGCCGGGGTCAGGTCGTGGGGGTCGGCCTGCGCCATCCAGTCGGCGGGCTGACGGTCAGCGACAGCGTCAGGGCGCGCGACCGCCTCCTGTCCCGGCGGCGGGAAGGGCGAGGTCGGCAGGGCCGTCGGAAAAGGGGCCAGGGGGATGTCGGGATCGTCCGGTCGGTCGTTCATGTCCGCCCCGCCCTCAGAACTGGAAATAGATGAAGGGGGCCACGCCCTCGGGCCGCACCGCCTCGACCAGCAGGATCGCCGCCCCGACCAGCAGGCCCATGGTCAGCGACGGGGCGGGCTTCATCCAGGTGGCCAGCCCCTCGACCGCCCGGGGCGGCAGCCAGTGCATGGCCAGGCCCCCTGCGATCAGCACCAGCAGGAAGGGCGTCACCAGCGTCGCCGTCTCAAACCGGCCCAGCCCCGCCAGCACCTCCATCGCCATGGGGAAGGTCTCGGAGCGGAACAGGATCCAGCCCAGACAGACGATGTGGAAGGTCACCAGCACGCCCAGCCAGGCGGGCGGGCCCTTGCGGTCCCCCAGCGCGGCTCTTCCCAGCCGCTCGACCACCTGCACGCCGCCGTGCAGCGCCCCCCACGCCACGAACGTCCAGGCCGCCCCGTGCCACAGCCCGCCCAGCAGCATGGTGATGAAGACGTTCAGGCACGACCGCACCAGCCCCTTCCGCCCCCCACCCAGCGGCACATACAGATAGTCCCGCAGCCAGCTGGACAGGCTGATGTGCCAGCGCCGCCAGAAGGCCTGCAGCGAGGCGGCGCGATAGGGCTGATCGAAATTGCGCGGGAAGGAATAGCCCAGCAGGGCCGCGGTCCCGATCGCCATGTCCGAATAGGCCGAGAAATCGCAGTAGATCTGGACCGCATAGCCATAGACCGCCGCCATCAGGTCCAGCGTCCCGTAGGCGGCGGGATCGAAGAACACCGGATCCACCAGCCGGGTGGCCAGTTCCGAGGCGATCACCGTCTTCTTGAACAGCCCCCAGCAGATCAGCAGCAGGCCGTGCGCGGCCATCTCCCGCGTCAACCGGGGGACGCGATCGAACTGCGGCAGCAGGTCCGACGCCCGCACGATCGGCCCAGCCACCAGATGCGGGAAGAAGCTCATCAGCAACATGACGTCCAGCAGCGACCGGGCCAGCGGCGTCTTTCCGCGATAGACATCGACCAGATAGCTGATGCCCTGGAAGGTGAAGAAGCTGATCCCCACCGGCAGCACGATCTGCAGCAGCGGCAGGTCCCGCTCCCAGCCGAACCGGGTCAACAGCTCGCCTGCCTGTTCGACGAAGAACCCGTAGTATTTGAACACGCCCAGGATCAGCAGATTGGCCGCCACGCCCAGACCGACCAGCAGCTTCCGCCGGCCGGTCGCGTCTGATCGGGTGACCAGCACCGCCACGCCCCAGTTCAGGATCGCCGAGGCGATCAGCAGGGCGACGAACCGCCAATCCCACTGGGCATAGAAGAACCAGCTGGCCAGCAGCAGGAACAGTTTTCGCCGCCCGTTCTCGCGGTCCAGCGACCAGGCGGTGAAATAGACGAACAGGAAGAAGACGCCGAAGGCCAGGGTCGGGAACAGCATCTAGCGCCCTCCCCGCCGGTCATGGGCGGCCATCAGGTCGGCGAACAGCAGCGATCCGATCCAGTCCCCGCCGGCGTGGGTGAAATGCACATGGTCGCCCCGCATCAGCGGAGCCTCGCCCAGCGTCAGGGCATGGGCCGAACAGTCTCCCCCCATCCGCCCCCGCCAGTCCCAGAAGGCGACGCCGGTGCTGGCCGCGACCCGGTGCTGCACATCGCGGACCACCGCCAGCATGGCCGGAACCTTCCAGCGCTGTTCGGGATCGCCGGCGCAGGTCCCGCCCCCGTCACCCCGCATGGCCTCGGGCGCACCGAGGATCAGGATCGACGCGCCGGGCACCGTCACCCGGACCCGCTCAACCTGCGCCCGCAGCAGGGCCTCATAGGCCCCCGGGTCCAGGGCGTCGTCGAAGCCCTCATTGGTCCCGTAGCCCAGGATCACGAGGTCCGGTCGATCCCGCCCCGGGTCAAACAGCGCGGGCCTTGCCGCCAGACCGGCCAGGGTCGCCCCGACCACGCCGTGCGCCTCCAGCCGGATGTCGCGGCCCTCGAACCGTCCCTGCAGCCGCCAGAGCAGGCCGCGGGTCAGGTCTCCGCCCGCCGTGTGGCTGTCGCCGAACTGGACGATCTGCACTGGCCCCGCCCCGTCGAGAGCGATGAAAAAGGCCTCCAGCCCCTCCGGCTGGCACAGGCCGCCCGGACAGGTCGCGCTGACCGGCGACGGCAGGGGCGTCCACGGCCGCTCCTGCGCGACCGCCGTCGACGCCAGCGCCAGCCCGGCGACGAGGGCCAGCGCCCGGATCACGCGGCGGGCGCGGCTTCGACGGCGCGGGCGTCCAGCCCCGCGTCCCGCTTCAGCCGCGCCGCGACCGGCTCGGTGATCCGCAGGTATCCGGCCATCGACATATGGATCCCGTCATTCGCCCGCATCAGCCGCTGCCGCCCCGTGCCCGTCTCCGGCAGATAGGCGTCATAGTCGCCCTCGGCGTTGCGGGTCAGGCTCCCCGTCTCGATCCACGGCACGCCCAGCGCCGCCATCCGCGCGGACACCACCGCGTTGATCACCTGCATCTTGGCGTCGAAGCCGGGCCGTTTCATTACCGGCAGGCCGACCCAGTAGACCGCGACATCCCGTCCCCGCAGCATCCCCACCAGATCGTCGATCCGCCGGGCATAGGCGGCCTTCCAGCCGTCGGTGCCGAAGGCGTGAATCTCTCCGTCCAGACTGATGGCCTGGGCATCGTTGGTGCCGAACAGGATCACCGCCACATCGACCGGCTGTTCGGCGATCTGCCGCGCCGTCTTGGCCTGGATGTCCACATAGTCATAGCGCGAGAGGCCGGTGGAGACCTCGCTGAATTTGGTCACGCTGACGCCCGGCTGGTCGCGCATCTCGCGGTACAGCCCGGTCCACAGGCCGTCGGCCATGGAGTCGCCGAACACCCCGATCCGCAGTTCCCCCCGCGCGGCCCGGGCCTCCAGCGGCATCAGAAGGGGGGGCGGAGGAGCCGGAGCCGCCAGCGGGGTCGGCGCAGCGGAGACCTCCCGGTCGACGGCGACGCGGGCGGGCGTCGGCGGTGCCGCCGAGGCGTTGGCGGACCCACCCGCCACGAGCGTGGGCTCGCGCAGCCAGTCCCGACCGTCCGGCGTCAGGGCCAGGCCGATCACGACCCCCACGACGAGGGCCACCGTCACTGCATTGATGCCCGCGCGCAAACGCCTGTCCCATCCGGCAAGTTTCAGCGTTCGCTTATACCTGCCTCCCTGCACGCCGCCATGCCACACGCGTCTCGCACGAGCGAAAAGGTTAACGCGGGAAGTCCCTGACCGGAGAGGCTGTCGGCGTAGGGCTCAGGCGGCACGCCCGCTGGCGAAACTGGCGGCGAAATAGCCGCCCGTCGCCGCTGTGGCCGTCAGGACTGTACCCCAGCACAGATCCACGATCGTCAGCTTCGTCTGCCAGATCGCCAGGGTCGCCTGGTTGGTCAGGTCATAGGTGGCATAGGCCACGAACCCCAGCACCGCCCCGTTCAGCAGCGCCCGGGTCCAGCCGCCGTCCTTCAGGGCCGGCGCGATGGCGAAGAACACCACCCCGCCGATGTAGATCAGGTAGAACAGCACCGCCGCGGTCATGTCCGGCTTGGGCGCCAGGATCGGGCCCAGGACAGGCTTGTAGAACCGCTCGGTCATCGTCGACAGCCAGACGAAATCCACGGCCGCGAAGGCGATGCCGGCTCCCAGGTAGGCGGCGATCCATTTCAGCATGCGACGGTCCTCAGGCGGGTTTCAGCAAATAGTGGGTGACGGCCCAGGTCCGGCCCCCGTCGTTTCCGAACAGGCCCGCCGTCGCCAGATAGAACCGGCGCCAGCGCCGCACCCACAGCCGGGCGTTCTCCGCCCCGTAGGTCTCACGCATCAAGGCCAGTACGCGATCTTCGTTCTCATCCATATTGGCCAGCCAGTCCTCGGCCGTCCGTGCGTAGTTGACCCCGTTCCACGTCCACGTCTGCTCCACCGCGAACAGGTCCGGGAACTGGTGCATCAGATCCGCACTCGGCATGACCCCGCCGGTGAAGAAATGCTGGGCGATGAAGTCACCGCTGTCGGTGTGGTCGAACCGGTAAGGCGCGTCGCGGTGGGTGAAGATGTGCACGAACATCCGCCCCTCCGGCTTTAGCCAGCTCCTGGCCCGGGTCAGCAGGGCCCGCCAGTTGGCCATATGCTCGAACATCTCAACCGATACGATCCGGTCCCAGGTCCCCGCGGACGGGGCCTCGAAATCATTCATGTCGCAGGTGATGACCGTCAGGTTGGTCAGCCCGCGCATCCGCGCCTGTTCCTCGATGTGGGCGCGCTGGCCGTGGCTGTTGGACACCGCCGTGATCCGGCTGTTCGGATAGTGTTCGGCCATCCACAGCGACAGCGAGCCCCAGCCGCAGCCCAGTTCCAGCACGGCCTGCCCGTCTTCCAGCCCGGCGTGGGCGCAGCTTTCGGCCAGCGCCCGCTCCTCGGCCTGGTCGAGGGTTTCGAACGCATCGCCATACAGGCAGCACGAGTATTTCAGCCGCGCGCCCAGACAGATCCGGAAGAACTCCGCCGGCAGCTCATAGTGCTGGTCGTTGGCGGCGTCGGTGTGCTCGGCGATCGCGCGCGCCGCCATCTCGCTGGCGAAGGCTGCCGAATCGTGCGGGCCCTCGCGGTCCAGCCGTTTCCGCGCCTCGGTCACAAGACTGTTGATCGCCGGGCGGGTCACGAAGTCCGGAAAGGGCGCATCCTGCAAATGGCGAATGGCGACGTTTGCGATGTTCATGCGGCGATCCTGACGTTGCGCGGCCGGGCGCGGACCCTTACCCCTGTGCGCAGGTGTAGCGGCTCCGCTTCGGAAGACCAGCCAGTTACGCGGGACCGGGCGCGACGGATGACCTCATCCGCCGCGGGGCCCCGGTCGTAGCTGGACCGTTCGCGCCGCCCCTTGTTCGGAGATCGCATGAGTCCCCACCTCGCCTCACAGACCGCGACCCCGGGCTCGCGCATCGCCGTGGTCGGCGCGGGCATTGCCGGCCTGTCCTGCGCGTGGCTGCTGTCGAAACGCCACGACGTCACCCTGTACGAGGCCGACGACCGGATCGGTGGCCATTCCAACACGGTGGAGGCCCCCACCCCTGCCGCGCTCGTGGCCGTAGACACGGGCTTCATTGTCTACAACGCCGACAACTACCCCAATCTGGTGGCCCTGTTCGATCACCTGTCGGTGCCCACCAAGCCCGCCCACATGTCCTTCGCCGTGTCGATCGACGACGGGGCCTTCGAATACTCCAGCCACGGCCTGACCGCCCTGTTCGCCCAGAAGCGCAACTACGCCAGCCCCAAATTCTGGCGCATGATCTCGGACCTGCTGCGGTTCCAGAAACAGGCCCCCCGCGACCTGGCGGAGATGGACCGTACCGGCGAGACCCTGCTGCAGTATCTGGAGCGCAATCGTTACGGCGACCTGTTCCGTGACGCCCACCTGCTGCCCCAGGCCGCCGCCATCTGGTCCTCGACCCTCGACCAGATGACCCACTATCCGGCCGCGGCCTTCGTCCGGTTCTACATGAACCACAATCTGCTGACCTATGACCTGAAGCCGACCTGGCGCACGGTCGACGGGGGCAGCCGCGAATATGTCACCCGCCTGCACGCCGACTACATGGGCCGGACGGTCACCGGGGCGGGCGTGTCCGGCGTCTCCCGCGACGCGGCCGGGGCCACGCTGCGGTTCGCCGACGGTCGCAGCGAACGGTTCGACGCCGTGGTTCTGGCAACCCATTCCGATCAGGCCCTGCGGCTGCTGGACCAGCCCTCGGCCGACGAACAGCGCCTGCTGGGGGCGATCCGCTACCGTCCCAACCGCGCCGTCCTGCACCGCGACACATCCCTGATGCCGAAACGGCGCAAGGCCTGGGCCGCCTGGACCCACAAGGGCTATTCCGACCGCGCCGGCGAAGGCGGCGTCACCTACTGGATGAACGAGCTCCAGTCCCTGCCCGGACCGCCCCTGTTCGTCAGCCTGAATCCGGCCAGGGCCCCGGACCCCGGGCTGGTGCTGGGGGAATGGGACTATGAGCACCCCATGTTCGACGCCGCCGCCGTCCGGGCCCAGTCACAGCTGTGGTCGCTGCAGGGTCAGGCCGGCGTCTGGTTCGCCGGGGCCTGGTTCGGGTCCGGCTTCCACGAGGACGGCCTCCAGGCCGGTCTCGCCGTCGCCGAACAGCTGGGCGGCGTCCGACGGCCCTGGATCGTCGCCAACGAAAGCGGCCGCATCGTCCTTGGCGACACACCGGCCGCCCTGTCCGAGGCGGCGTGAGCGCCATCCCCCACACCCCGTCATCCTCGGGCTTGTCCCGAGGATCCATTTTGGCGGCACACTCGAGCGTCACCGCAGACTCGCCGGTGGGTCGTCCCGGCGTCGGTGCCGACCCCACCATGGATCCTCGGGACAAGCCCGAGGATGACGGAAGCGCCCTCTACGTCGGCGGCGTGGTCCACCACCGCGTCCACGGCATCCAGCATACCTTGCGCTACCGGCTCTTCATGCTGCTGCTCGACATCGACACGGCGGAGGCCCGCATCCGCCCCTTGCGCTGGCTGAGCCACGGCCGCTTCGGCCTGATGAGCTGGCGCGCCCGCGACCACGGCGACCGCTCCGCCACTCCGCTGCGCCAGCAGGTCGAGACCCATCTGACCGCCGCCGGGATCGATATCGCCGGCGGCCCGGTGCGGCTGCTCTGCATGCCCCGCATCCTCGGCTACGGCTTCAACCCGCTCGCCGTCTATTTCTGCCACCGGGCCGACGGCACCCTGGCCGCCCTCCTCTACGAGGTCACCAACACCTTCCACGAACGCCATTCCTATCTGGTCGCCGTGCCTTCTCCTCGCCCATCCGATGCGGGGGCGGTCCGCACCCCCATCCGCCAAACGACGGAAAAAACCTTCTTCGTCTCTCCCTTCATGGACATGGACCTGACCTATGACTTCACCGTCCATGCCCCGGATCAGGCCGTGTCCGTGGTCGTCGCCGTCCGCCGCGGCGATACCCCCATCCTCACCGCCTCCTTCGCCGGGGGCCGCCGCCCGCTGACGGACCGCGAACTGTTCCGCGCCTGGATCACCCACCCCCTCCTGACGTGGAAGGTCATGGCAGGCATCCACTGGGAGGCCCTTCGCGGTATGCTCAAGGGCGCGAAATACCGGAACCGCGACAAGCCGCCGGCGCATCCCGTGACACTGGGGGTCTCACGGTAGCGATGGCTCCCGGCCAGATCGGCATCTATCGCCTGATCTGGCCAAATCCCCTCGATCGGCCGGACGCCTGAAGTCCCGGTCGCCTGACGGCAACCGGGACGTCTTCAGCCTTGACCGCCTAGCCCACCATCATCCAGTCGAACTGGGTGGCCGTCGCCAACTGGATCGGGGCATCGTCCTCGAACCAGTTGCCCTGCAGATCGCGGTCCGACGTCTTCTCGAGCAAGATCGACGAGCCGTCCGAGAACGAAATCAACGTGTCTCGCCCCACCGCCTTCGTGGTCACGGAAAACCCGGCCGTCACCATCGCCGTCCAGTTCAACTGATCCCCGGCACTGAAATCGATAATCCGGTCGTTGCCGAACCCGGGACGGAACACAAAAATGTCCGCGCCGGAACCGCTCCTCAGGACATCGTCGCCCGCGCCGCCGATAATGGTGTCGTCGCCCGAGCCCCCCTCGATCTCGTCCGCGCCGTCGCCACCATCAAGGAGGTCGGCACCCGATCGGCCGTCGATGATATCGTCGCCCGCGCCGCCATAGGCGATGTCATCGCCAGACCCGCCGTCGACCGTATCGTCGCCCGATCCGCCATAGGCGAGGTCGTCGCCCGACCCGCCGTTGACCGCGTCGTTCCCCAGTCCGCCGGACACCGTGTCATCGCCGGCTCCCCCGTCAACCCGGTCATCGCCCGCGCCGCCAGCGACGATGTTGTCACCGGAGTTGCCGGTCAGCCGCTGGCCCGTGGCGCTGAGGCCTGTCAGGTTCTCGATGGCCGCGTCGAGATTGAATGAGTCCAGCGTGGTGCGAATTTCGTCGATGCCGCCGTTGATCAGTTCGATGACACGATCGCCGATATTGTCGACGACGTAGACGTCATTGCCCAGACCGCCGGTCATCGAGTCGACACCCGAGCCGCCGTCCAGCGTGTCGGCACCGATGCCACCGTCGAGGGTGTCGTTGCCGTCGCGCCCCTGCAGAAGGTCGTCGCCGGCGTTCCCGGTCAGGACGTTACTGGCCATATTGCCGATGATGGTGTCGGATCCGGATCCACCGACGGCGTTCTCGATCGTGACGCCGTAGGCGATGCCCACATTGTCGGTCAGTCGGCCGACGATAGCATTGGCGGCGAGGACCGCGACATTCGCGTCATAGGTGGCGCGTGCAATGGGAGCGAGACCAACCTCGGCGCGGTTCGCATTGATCTTCTCGAACGTCGGGACCGAGTTGATGGTCACCCCGCCAATGCTGCTCAGCGAGCCCGGTGTCAGGTCGATCCGCTGCTGGGTGTCATAGCCGGACGCGTCGAGGGTGTCGTTGCCGCCCGCGTCCCAGATCGCCATGACCGGAGCCGGCGTCTTCAGGAAGTCGTACGAGTCCCGACCAGCATTTGAGTTGAACCCGTAGACCGTGTCACCGGTCCGCGTGGTCATGTCGGCACCGTAGATCCGCTGGATCGCAAGGATGTCGTGAATGAGCGGCGTGGCCGCATAGGCCGTCGTCGACAGATTGAAGTCGAAATGCCGGGCCCCCAGTGACGACGCTTCGAAATAGGACATCACCGAGTAGGCCCGGGTGTCCTGGGCGTATTCGGCATTGGCGGCATAGGTGATGCTGAGGCCGGGCGCGGCATTGTACCCCCCCGGATGGCTCAGCCCCAGCGCATGGCCGATCTCGTGAACCTGGGTATGAATCCCGTAGCGGCCTTCGTCCAACTGCAGGTTGCTGGGCTGCGAGGCGCTGATCCAGATATCGCCGGCAATACCCTTGACCTGATCATTGACCGTCTGATTGCCGCTCAGCAGGGAGGTGGGCAGCCGGGCGTAGGCCTGGGTCGTAGGGGCGCTGGCGAGGTTGCCGAAATTGATGTCGGCGTTGTCGGCAGAAGTCTCAACCAGTTTGGGCGCGATCAGGTCGTCCCAGGCCTGCATGGATTCCCGGGCAGCCTCGCGCTGGGCCGGACTGAAGGTCGCGAAGTTGAAATATTCCGAAAGGCCGAAGCCGCTACCGTTCAGGAAATAGACATAGCCGTTGTCCTGAAGCTGCTGCTGGGTTTCGAAGAAGCCGAAGCGGATCTCGTCAACACTGCCGCTCTCTGGGGTCGCATTATTGGTCCCCGGCATCCACGACAGGTTGGTGCGGTTCAGATGGCTTGCGACCTCGTCCGTCGTCCAGACCGGCTTGCCATTCACCGTCCCGCCCGTGCCGTCGATATTGATCGAGTCGGGCACCAGAACATCCCTGTCGCCGTCCGGACCGACGCCCGTGCACCCGGAGCAACTGCAACCCCCGCCATGCCCGCCCACTCCAAGCGGGTCGGCCTCGAAGGCTTGGGGCGACGTATTGTTTGAAGTTTGGGTGGTCATTGGTCCTGCCCGGTTTCTTGAGGATTAAAGGGGTCGATCCTGACGTTGCGCCACGGCACGCCAGGGGAGGGTCTGCGACAGTGCCCTGCCGAGGGCGCTATCGAATGCGGCACCGATCCGTCCATCGGCGGACAGGGACGCGGTTTCGGGAGGCGCCCCAAAAAGCGGGCCCTGCTGCTCGGCGATCGCCCGGTGAGGCCGGATCACGAAAACCACCTGATAGCGCTGACCGTCGCCGGGCTCATGCTGGACCGAGACATGAACAAGCAGCGCGACCGTCCCTGCGGCGATCAATGCGGGATCGCCGGGCAGTATGACCGCGACCGGCAGCACGGAATCGCGCGTGACCTCATCCCTGACACGCTCGCAGATGGCCGACTCGAGGGCGCGGGGATTGAGCAGGGAGGTCTGCTCTACCAGGCAGCGAATACCGATCTGGGTGGCGTCCCGCCACAGCGGCGTTGGCGTGTCTGCCGTCACCGGGCTGCTCCCGAAGAAGATCCAGACCGCGACGATGAGGGCTCCTGTGGCTCGCCTGGGCCGCCCGATGAAACGCAATCGGCCAAAGCCAAAAGAACCGTGTCCCACAACGCAGACACTCCTGCACCAACTCTTGGCGGTGAGTGTTTCCATTTCGCTCAGTGGTTGGCAATACGGTAAACGCGCACGCTGGCCACGAAATTGTCATCACTCAGCCACCCGGCCGTCACGGGCCAGGGGAAGGTGATAGTTCAGAATTAGTCGTACGCGGCCTGCCGTCCGGCTCGGGTCGCGGTTTCACCCTCCCGTACAGACCGGCAGGCCTCCGCCATGCCGGTTTCAACGGACTCAGCGGATTCAGTGCACCCTGTTTTCGGCGTCACCCTTGCCCCATTCCTGACCGCGCGTTACGGACGACAAACAGCCACCGATATTCATTCATCGGTGAAATAATGAGGAAGCGATGCGCAAGATCTTTCCGGATGCCGCGGCCGCGCTCGAGGGGCTGACCTTTGACGGCATGACCATCATGTCGGGGGGCTTCGGCCTGTGCGGCATCCCCGAGAACCTGATCGCCGCCCTGAAGGCCTCGGGCGTCCGGGATCTGACCGTCATCTCCAACAACGCCGGCGTCGACGGCTTCGGCCTCGGCCAGCTGCTGGAGACGCGCCAGATCGCGCGGATGATCTCGTCCTATGTCGGCGAGAACAAGGAGTTCGAACGCCAGTACCTCGCCGGCGAGCTACAGCTGGAGTTCAACCCCCAGGGCACCCTCGCCGAGCGCATCCGCGCCGGCGGGGCCGGCATCCCGGCCTTCTTCACCGCCACCGGCGTCGGCACGCTCGTCGCCGAAGGCAAGGAGGTGCGCGAGTTCGATGGCCGCAACTATGTGATGGAAACCGGCCTCGTCGCCGACCTCTCCATCGTCAAGGCATGGAAGGCCGATGCGGCAGGTAATCTTGTGTTCCGCAAGACCGCCCGTAATTTCAACCCCATGATGGCGACCGCCGGCAAGGTCACCGTGGTCGAGGTCGAGCATATCGTCCCGACCGGGACCCTCGATCCCGACCACATCCACACGCCGGGCATCTACGTCGACCGCCTGATCCTCGGCACCTTCGAGAAGCGGATCGAGCAGCGCACCGTGCGCCAGCGCGCCGAGGCCTAGCCGTGACGGATCCCCGCCAGGACCGCGGCGCGGCCTACATGGCGACCCTTGACCCCGGTCTCGAGGACGCCCTGCGCAGGGGCATGGCCCCGATCGCGCCGGACTTCGCCGATATGATGGTCGGCTTCGGCTATGGCGAGATGATGAGCCGTCCCGGACTGGAGCCGCGCGCACGCCAGCTGGTCACGATCGGGGCCCTGACCGCGCTCGGCCATCCGGTCGACCAGCTCAGGGGCCATATCAACGGCGCGCTGAACATCGGCGTCACCCCCGCCGAGATCGTCGAGGCCATCATGCAGGTGGCCCTCTATGCTGGCTTCCCCGCCGCCACCAACGGCCTGCGCATAGCCAAACGCGTCTTCGCCGACCGGGGCGTCAGCCCCCTGCCTCCTGTCGCGGCCGGAGAGTCCTGAATGCACCGCACCCTTGCCTTCGCCACCGGCACTGCCACCCTGCTCCTGGTCGCCATCCTGTTTCTCAGTGGCACCGTTCCCGCCTCTCCCGCACTCGACGCCGTGGTGCCCTGGGTGGGTTTCGGTGGTGCTTTCCTTCTCCTTATCCTCGCCATCCGCTCCAGGAGGTCCTGAATGCCCCGCACCCGCGACCAGCTTGCCGCCCGCGCCGCCCGTGAGCTCCAGGACGGCTTCTATGTGAACCTCGGCATCGGCATCCCGACGCTGGTGGCCAACTATATCCCGGCCGGGATCGAGGTCACCCTCCAGTCCGAGAACGGCATGCTCGGCATGGGCCCCTTCCCCTATGACGACGAGGTCGACCCCGACCTGATCAACGCCGGCAAACAGACCATCACCGAGATCCCCGAGAGCAGCTATTTCTCCTCGGCCGACAGTTTCGCCATGATCCGCGGCGGCCACATCAACCTGTCCATCCTGGGGGCCATGGAAGTGGCCGAGAACGGCGACATCGCCAACTGGATGATCCCCGGCAAGCTGGTGAAGGGCATGGGCGGGGCCATGGACCTGGTCGCCGGGGTCAAGCGCGTCGTCGTCGTCATGGAGCACGCCAACAAGCACGGCCAGTCCAAGGTGCTGAAGGCCTGCACCCTGCCCCTGACCGGCACGGGCGTCGTCAGCCGCATCATCACCGACCTGTGCGTCTTCGACGTCAAGCCGGACAGGGCCGGGCTCGAACTGATCGAACTGGCCGAGGGCGTGACACTGGAGGAGGTCGCCGCCAAGACCGAGGCCCGCTACACGGTTTCACAATCCTTCCAGGCTGCGGCATAGTCCTCTCGCAAACCGGCGTCGTCAGAACGCCGGCTGATGGAGGGTGACATGGCCGACGCAGGATCTCCGACCCCGCACCCCGGGGGCGCGCCCGCGCCCGACGCGGAACGCGTGGCCGCAATCGAGGCGTCGATCAGGGACGAGGCGGAAGCCTGCAGCGCCTTCGCCGAGACCGAACGCGCCGCCCTGGTCTCGCTCAACAGCCATACCCTGGCCCGGGCGCGCGACGGCGACCTCGGTGAATGCCTCGTCCTGCTTGGCCATATCCGCGACCGGGTAGACCGCCTCGAACCCGGCCGGCTCCAGCCCCGCCCTGGGCTGGCCGGCCTGTTCGACAGCCGCGGTGCCCGACTGAAAGCCTTTCGCGGTGCCTTTACGTCCGCGGCCTCGGCCGCCGGCGACGCGGCGGGCGATCTGGGCAGCCGGGGCGGGGCCATCGCCGCCCGCGACGCCGCGCTCGACCACCTCTGGGCCGAGACGCGCGACGCCATCACCGACCTCGACGCCCATATCGCGGCCGCCCGCAACTGGCTCGACCGGCGCGCCGCGCCGCCGGCCCCGACGTCCGCCCCCGCGGACCCCGACAACACGGACGACCCGGTCGAGGTCCGGGACGATACCGGGACCGATCACGGCCACACCCCGGCCGTCGACGAGGGCGCGCCGCCGACGGTCGCCGCCCTGCCCCATCCCCTTGAAACGCGGCTCGCCGCCCTCCTGTCCGTGCGCACCGTGGCGCTCGGCCGGCTACCCCTGCTGCGCGCGGCCCAGAACGCCGACTGCCACATTCCTGTCCTGCTCCGGGAGGTCTGCGACGGCATCGAGGCGTGGCGGGCCGACTGGCGCGACACCCTCGGCCTCGCGGGCCGCAAGCCGAAAAAGGTGAAGCCCGATCAGGATCGTCTGATCGAGGCCCGCACGGCCCTTACCAGCCGGCTTTCCGCCGCCGAAAAGGCGCTGACCGAAGCGCAGCGCCGTCGGGCCGAGCTGGACGGCCGGATCGCCCCGGCCGAAGCCCTCCGGAAGGCGGCCTGACGCTCAGCCGCCGCCGGCATTGGCGTCGGTCCAGCCGACGATCTGCGTGTTCAGGTCCCGCGTGGCTACGTCATAGGCCGCCACGATCGCCGAGAGTCGGTTTTCGGTGGCCGGCTGGCTGACCGTAAAGGTCTGTTCCGCCAGCACCGTCCGCTCCGGAAAGCGCAGCAGCCGCGCCCGCGCCGTCACCACCACATCCGGCACGCCGCCGGCAAAGGCGTAGCGGGTCTCGAAGCTGCGGACGTCGACATCCAGCACCCGGGTCACCGGCGTCAGCTCCCGGCGACCGATCAGCCGCACGGCCCGCGCCTGACGGTCGAACGCTCCTTCCAGGGCGGCGTTGTACAGCTGGCGCGCCGGCGACACCCAGCGCGCTCCGCCAATGTAGGCCGCCTCGCTGCCGGTGATGCCCAGCAACCGGTCCCCCCGCGCAGCCTCGGCGAACTCCACCGTCCTGAGCCGGACGTCGACGGGCGCCGTCGCGGCACCCGCGGACGCGCCCCCGACCTCGCCGAAGCGGTACAGCTGTACCGGCTCGGGGGAGGACAGCAGGGCGCACCCGGTCAGGCTGACGGCCGCCACGGCGGCGGCGAGAAGAATGCGGATCACGGCTGGACCTCCAGTTCCTGGGACGGTGCCCGGCTGATGAAGTCGCGCGGGCTCGCGCGAACGTCGTCGACCAGACCCCGCAGCGACTCCGTGGCTTCCTGCAGTCCCTGGATCGCCTCCAGCAGCTGCGGCACGCCGGTTGTGGCGATTTCGCCCGCCGGCCCCTCGATGGCGTTGGCCGTCCGGTTGATGGACGCAATGGCGGTCCGGGCATCGGCGGTGGCGGCGTTGATGTTCTCAACCGCCTCACGGCCGTCCTCATTGACCAGACGGCGGGCGTCGGCCCCCAGGGCCTGATATTCGGCGATGGCCGCGTTCGCGCTTTCCAGCGCCGTCTCCAGATCCTCGAACAGCCCCTTGCGCGCCTCCAGCTCGGTCGACAGCGCCTCGACATTCTTCAGACTGGTCGAGAAGCTGCGGATGTTGTCGTCGCTCAGCACCCGATTGATGCGATTCAACGCATCCACCGTCTGGGCCAGCACCGTACCCGAGCCGCTCAGAAGCTCCGCGATCGGCGACGGCTGGGACTGGATCACCGGCACCACATTGTCCGGGTACTGGGTCTTCAGCAGGGCGCTGCCTTCGGTGCCCGCGGTGATCTGGATGTAGTTCAGCCCGGTGATGCCCTGCGGCTCCAGCTGGGCGCGGCTGGTCACCCGCACGGGCGTGGTGCCGTTCAGGCGGACCCGCGCGATGACCTGATTACCGGTGTTGGGATCCAGATTCAGATCGGTGACCTCGCCGACACGAATGCCGTTGAAATGCACCTCCCCGCCTTCCGACAAACCCCGCACCGGTCCCGAGAACACGATGTCGTAGATGTCGTAGTCATCGTTGAACTGCAGCCGGGCCAGCCAGATGGCAAATACGGCCAGCGCCGCCAACAGGGCGACGGTGGCAATGCCGACAGCGGCGTAGTGAGCGTCTCGTTCCATCTCAGTCCTCTACGCGGCCTTGGTCGCGGCGCGACCCCGCGGCCCAAGGAAATATTCCCGGATCCACGGATGGTCGGATGTTTCCAGTTCCTGCACCGTGGCCTTCTGGATCACCTGCTTGTCCGCCAGAACCGCAACCTTGTCGCAGATCGCGTACAGGCTATCGAGATCGTGCGTGATCATGAACACCGTGAGGCCGAGGTCGTCCGACAGTTTCCGGATCAGTTCGTCAAATGCCGCCGCGCCGATCGGATCCAGCCCGGCGGTCGGCTCGTCGAGAAACAGCAGTTCGGGATCCAGCGACAGGGCGCGGGCCAGCCCCACCCGCTTGCGCATCCCGCCCGACAGCTCGGCCGGCTTCTGATGGTGGCTCTCCGGCTTCAGCCCGACCATGGCGATCTTCATCTCGGCCAGTTCGCGGATGGTGTCGCCCGGCAGGTCGGTATGCTCCACCATGGGAGAGGCGACATTCTCCAGGACGGTCAGGGCGGAGAACAGCGCGCCTTGCTGGAACAAGACGCCGGTCCGCCGCTCCAGCCGGGCCCGGTCCGCCCCGGACATCTCGCCGGTGTCCTGACCGAACAGGCGGATGGTCCCGCCCTCCGGCTCCTTCAGTCCGATGATCGAGTTCAGCAGAACGGTTTTCCCGGTGCCCGAGCCGCCGACGACCCCGAGAACCTCGCCCCGCACGAGGTCCAGATCGAGGTCACGGTGAATCACCTGTTCGCCGAACTGGCTCAGCAGGCCGCGCACCTCGATCAGGTTCTCCGCTCCGGGCGTTGCGTCGTTGGCGGGCTGATCGGTCAAATGTCCAGCTCCAGATAGATCAGTGCGAACACGGCATCGAGGAAGATGATCGCGAAAATGGCCTGCACCACCGCGGCCGTGACCCGACGCCCCAGGCTTTCGACATCGCCGGAAACGGCCAGTCCCTGGCGGCAGCCGATGGCGGCCACGACGATCGCGAACACCGGGGCTTTGGAGAGGCCGACCAGCATGTGGGTGTACATGTCCGGACTATCGACCAGCCGTTGAAGGAAGAAGGCCGGTCCGAGCGACAGCTGGCTCCATGTCACCAGCATGCCGCCGAACAGTCCGGCCAGCATCCCGACGAAGGTCAGAAGCGGCAGCATGACGATCAGGGCCGCGAGCCGCGGGATGACGAGGGCCTGAAACGGATTGACGCCCATGACCTGCATGGCGTCAACCTCCTGGTTCATCCGCATCGAGCCGATCTCGGCGGCGAACGAGGACGCCGACCGCCCGGCCAGAAGCACGGACGTGATGACCACGGCGAACTCGCGCATCACAGAAACCCCGATCAGCTCGACGGCGAAGACACCCGCGCCGAACTGGGTCAGCAAATCCGCGCCCAGAAAGGCGATCACCGCCCCGATGAAGAAATTCGTCACCATGACGATCGGCATGGCGTCCAGACCGGACCGGTCCGCCTGGCTCACCCAGGCTGGCCAGCGAATGGCTCGTGGATGTCTGAGGGCATGGCCGGACGCCCCCATCAGCCGTCCCAGAAACGCCATGGACAGCAGGAATTCCGCCGCCGCGTCATGAAGGCCGTGACCGATCTTGGCAAAGATGCGCGTGAGCGACGCCGGACGGGGCGGGGGTTCGGCGCTCTGGCGCTCAAGGGCCTCGACCATGGCGTAGATGCGCCCGGCCTCGGGCCGCTCGACGAAGGCGTTCTCCGGCATGGCGAAATTCGATGCCTGGACCAGCGCCAGGGCACCCGCGGTGTCAAAACGGCCCAGCTGGCTCAGATCGACGTGCTCGATGCTGTGGCCCTCAAGGCCATCGCTCAGCCGCAGCGCCGCGCGACCGAGCCCCATGGTCGTCCAGTCGCCCGTGAGCCTCAGCACGGTCGCATCGCCCTTGGCGTCCTCGATCTCGAAATCGGCCGTCTTCATACCCTGTCCTTAGCCGAGCCGGATCGACTCGCCCATGCCCCGCGGACGGGGGTCTTCGACATCAGATGACGGTGTTCTGGTTCCGCCACAAGGCGGACGCCAGCTCAAAGCCGGTCCCGGACCAGCCTCAGGTCGCGAACCAGGTTCGACCTCTCCCGGATGCGGACGTCTTCGTCCGGCAGCCGGAGCAGATAGGAGGGATGGACGGTGATCATGGCCGTGGAACCGTCCGCCATCGGCATCGGTTCCCCGCGGTCCCGGGTCACCGCCACCTTGCGTCCCAGAACGCCCAGGGCCGCGGTGGCACCCAGCGCCAGCGTCACCTTCGGCCGCACCAGCCGTCTCTCCTGATCCAGCCACCAACGGCAGGCGCTGATCTCGCTGGCGACCGGGGTCTTGTGCAGCCGTCGCTTGCCCCGGGCCTCGTGTTTGAAATGCTTGACCGCATTGGTGACATAGACCTCCGAACGGTCGATGCCCGCTTCGACGAGGGCCGCATCCAGCACCTGCCCCGCCGGTCCGACGAACGGTCGTCCGGCCAGATCCTCCTGATCCCCGGGCTGTTCGCCGACGATCATCAGGGCCGCGGCCTTCGTCGGTCCCTCGCCGCACACGCCCTGGGTCGCGTCCCGCCACAGCTCGCACCGGCGGCAGGCCTGCACACCGTGCCGCAACTCCTCCAGCGTCGAGGCGACGAACCCCTCTTCGTAGGATCCGTCCCGCGCAGACCGGGCGATGGCTTTCGACAGTCGCGCATTGGGTGCACTGTGCGGCGCGGCCACCATGGCCTCGGTCCGCTCCCGGGCCGCTGCAATCAGTTCCGGGATCAGGGCGGCCTCCGGCAGATTCTTCCAGTACTGTCTGGGCATTTCGCCCTGCATCGTCTTCACCTTCAGACGCGCCGGGTTGAACGTCGAGGCATAGTAGGTCTTCCAGAACGCCTCGATCTCGTCCTCCTGGGGCGCATCCCCGGCCGTGGCGGGCGGGCCGAACGTCAGGGCCGCCCCGTCCCAGAAACACGACCCGTCCGGCGTCAAAATCGACCAGCGCATGCTTGTGAAGCGCCGCACGAAGAACCCCGAGGTCTTCTCCAGCACCCGATGGGCCGGTTCGAACCAAGCCACATAAGTCTCGCCCGCGACGTACTCGATCATGCGGAAGCGGACGAAGGCCTTCATCTTGTGCGAGGCGCGACTGACGTTCTTCGCCCGTTCCATCGCGTCCCCGACGTCGACGTCGGAGACGACCTTCATCAGGTCGGGCTCGTCCCTCAACCGCCAGAGAAGCCGGTACATCAGATCGAACCGGTCCGCCGACCGGTGCAGGATCACCTCCTGCGCTACATCGACAAAGGCGCGGGGGACGGTGAATTTCGTCTCCGGGGCCCTCTGCCCCGGCAGGGCCCCGACAGACGGGATCCTGTCAAAAAGCGACCGCCTGTCCGGAGCCCCCGCCACGCTGAACCGTGCCGCCGCCGGCTCCACCCCTGCCAGCCGGAACGCGCGAGCCGCCTTGCGCCAGCCGTCGAAATCCGTCTCATGCGCCAGCTCCGCCGCAGCCATCAGAACAGGCTCAGCTGCTCGGGCCTGGGTTCCGGGGTCAGCCGCGCCCGCAGGTCGACCGCGTCGGTCAGCCCGCCCGGCGTCCAGTCCAGCGCCGTGATGAACGGCCGGACCTTGTCGATACCCCGGCAAAGGCGGGCGATATCCTCCAGCCTCAGGGTCCGGTAGCGCCGGACCGAGATCATCCGGTTGACCGACTTGACCCCCAGCCCCGGCACCCGCAGCAGCATCTCCCGACTGGCCGTGTTAACATCGACCGGGAACTGCGCCCGCTGGTTCAGCGCCCACGCGAGCTTGGGATCAATGGCCAGATCCAGCATCCCGTCGGTCGAGGCCTCCCCGATCTCGGGGGCCGAGAAGCCGTAGAACCGCATCAGCCAGTCGGCCTGGTACAGCCGGTGCTCGCGCATCAGCGGCGGCTTCGACAGCGGCAGGGCCGAACTGGAATCCGGGATTGGACTGAAGGCCGAATAATAGACCCGGCGCAGGCCATAGCCGCCGTAGAGGGATGCCGAACGGTCCAGAATTTCGGTGTCCGGGGCGCCGTCGGCCCCGATGATCAGCTGGGTGGACTGGCCTCCGGGGGCGAATTTCGGCGGCCGCGCCCGCTCGCCCTTGCGGGGCCTGGCCGCCTCGACCTTCAACCGCACATCGGCCATGGCCTTCTTGATGACCCCGACGTCTTTCTGCGGGGCCAGCCGGCCCATGGCCTCGTCGCGCGGCAGTTCGACATTGGCCGACAGCCGGTCGGCATACAGCCCCGCCTCCTCGACCAGCCGCGGGTCCGCCTCCGGGATCAGCTTCAAATGGATATAGCCGCGGAAATCATGCTCCTCGCGCAGCTTTTTCGCCACGAGGACCAGCTGCTCCATGGTGTAGTCGCCGGACCGGATGATCCCCGACGACAGGAACAGACCCTCGATATAGTTGCGGCGATAGAAATTGAGCGTCAGCTCGACCACCTCGTCCACATTGAACCGCGCCCGCTGCACATTCGAGGACACACGGTTGATGCAATAGACGCAGTCATAGATGCAGAAATTGGTCAGCAGGATCTTCAGCAGGCTGATGCAGCGCCCGTCCGGCGTATAGGCGTGGCAGATCCCCATGCCCTCGGTCGAGCCGATGCCCTTGCCGCCCCGGCTGTCGCGTTTCGACGTGCCAGAGGACGAACAGGACGCGTCGTATTTCGCCGCATCGGCCAGCACGGACAGTTTTTTTCTGAGATCGAGCTGCGCCATTGTTCCCATTATGTTCCGTTTCCGGAACGGGGTCCAGCGGCGGCTGGTCGCAGGGCCGGCGGTCTATCTCAGAAAGTTCAGCAGCGAGACGTCGCGCAGTTGGCTCACCACCTGGGCTGACGCCTGGACGGCCACCTGGGAGAGCTGCAGGTCGGTCACCGCCTGGGCCAGATCGGCGTCGGTGCGGTCCGAGAGCAGTTCATTCAACGACAGCTTCTGGGCCGCGTGGCTCTCGCCCAGCTGATCGATCCGCTTCTGAAGGGAGCCGTTGCGGGCCGCGATATCGACCGTCGCCGTACCGGCGGAGTCCAGACGCTTCAGCTGGAGCGTGAGGAAGTCTTTCTGCGCCTGGGTCGGTTTGCCGGTCAGGGGGCCGGTGGCGACGTTGTCACTGTAGGCCTTGATGTCCCTGAAGATCTGAAAGATGTGGCTTTCGGTGCCGTCCGCCTCGCGGAACAGGAAGCCATCGGCCAGGTAGCCGGTCTCGACCGAGGTATTCTCCGCCACCCGTGAGACCGGCGTGATCTGGTCATTGCCGAGGGTTGCGGCCACGTCGGCCGCGGCGGCCAGCTCGGTCAGATTGCTGACCAGGACCGGCGCGTTGGTCGTATCGGCTCCGGCAAAAAGATAACCGCCCTGATGTTGAGCGTTCAGGCTGTTCGTGATGACCTGGAACTGACCTTCCAGATCCAGCATCAGGGTGCTCGCCGCGTCGGACGCCAGCACGCCGGCCACGGCCTCGCGCGCGGCGCTCAGGGCGTCGCCCATCCGGCCGAGGGCGAGATCCTGGGCCCCCAGCCGCGCGGCCACCACCTCGCCGGTGTCGAGAAATCCCTGAACACGGCTCTGCGCCCCTTTCAGGGCGGTGAGCGTCTCCGCCCCCCGACCGAAGCCGGTCAGATCCGTGGCGATCTTCTGGGTCGACACGCGCCGCGACGCGTCCGCCTGCTGCTGCTGCGCCGACATCAGGTTCAGCAGGGCCGACTGATAGTTTCCGGTCGTCGAAACGCGGGTCATCGCACCATCCCCAGCAGAGTGTCATACATATCCTGTGCGGCCTGGATCATCCGGGCCGAGGCGTTGAAGGCCTGCTGATAGGTCGTCATCAGCACCAGCTCCTCATCCAGGTTGACGCCCTCGAAATTCGACTGGCGCGCAGAGGCCTCGGTGAACAGGGCCTCGGCGCTCTGTTGCCGCGTCCGCGCCGCCTGCGCCCGCCCACCGATCTCGCCGGAGAGTTCCGAGGCATAGCGCGAGACCGAAAGATTGCCTCCGGGGCTATCGCCTGCCGCGGAGAATCGCACGGTGTTCTGGCCGGCGTCGGCCAGGGTCAGGGCCCCGCGGCCGTCGCCGGCGCTCAGCGCCGAGGTTCCGGCCGCCGCCCCGAGATTCAGCCGGGCCAGCGACAGGCGCGAGGGGCTCTGCTGGATGTCGGTCCTGACCGTAAAACCGTCTGCGCGCGAGGCCCTGACCCCGCCGCCAAGACCGAACAGCTCGGCCGCCGAAACGCCGGACGGGTTCTGGGTGGTGGTGTCTTCGAGGATGCTCAGCCGCGGCGCGGGATCCCCGATCGCCGTGAACTTCAGCTCGCCGTTGGGGTCCAGGGCGTACGAACCATACCGTCCGATCCCCGTCGTGGTGCTGTTCAGCGCCGTGATAAACTCATCGACCGTGCCGGCCGGCCCCGGCACTGCAACCTGGATATCCCGGATCTTTGAGCCGGTGTCGGCCGTGAAGCGGAAGGTCAGGGTCTGGCCGGCGGCGAAACCATGCTGCGACGTCCCGACCAGCCCCTGGTCATAGAGGGCCGGCCGGTCCGTTGTGACCAGGTCGTTGAGGCCGAAATAATGCGAGAAGCCCCGTCCCGCCTTGGTGCTGGGCGTGGTGGCGCTGTCGGCCACGGCGACACCATTGCCTCCCGCCGCCGCGATGCTCAGCCTGCCGCCCGTGAAACTGGCCGTCGCGGCCCCGCCAAGCTGGGCGTTCAGGTCGGTCAGGAAATTCGCCGGAGTCGACGCCGCTCCGTTGATGGTCAGGGTCCCGCCCGAGAACACGATGTCCGCCCGGGTCGAAATCGCCCCCGTGGCCGGATCGACCACCGTGATCGATGTCTCTCCGGTGAAGCCGGTCAGCGCCGTCGCAAGCGTCTGGCCCACGTTACGACCTGTCAGCGTGTTGGGTGCCGGAACCGCCGAATTGGCGTTGTGGGCGCGGTTCAGCTCGTCCGCGACGTGGGTGACCAGCTCGGCCAGCCGCTCGGCCGTCTGCGGCGCATCGACGTCGCGAAGCTCCAGCAGACCTTTGATCTCACCGCTCTTCAGGCCATCGGCGAAGGCGCGTTTGGAGCCGCCGGGCTCGGTCACCCAGATCTCGCCGAAACTGGTCTCGGCATTGACCGTACCCGCGCGCTTGTACTCCAGCGTCGCCGCCCCGGCTCCGGCCAGCAGGACGCCGGCTCCGGTGCGAATGGAGACCCCGCCCGTCGAACGCTGCGAGATCTGCACGTCCATGAGCGAGGACAGTTCGCTGACCAGACGCGATTGCTGGGTCTCGGCACCCGCGGCGTCTCCGTTCAGCACGGTGGCCCGGGCGATGTCGACATTCAGCGTCTCGATCTGCGTCAGCAGGCTGTTGGCCCGTTCCACGGCGCTCTCGAGGCGCCCGTCGGCGTCCTCGCGCACGGCCTGGATCTGGCTGGACACGCGCGCGGCCTCGTCGAGGACGGCCTGGGTCTTGAACAGGGCCTCCTGGCGCCGCGGTGCCGAGACCGGGTCCTCAGCCGCCACCGCGAAGGACGCAAAGACGTCGTCGATCCTCGAGAAGAAGCCGGTATCGCCCCCGGGATCGCCGAACAGGGACTGAATCCTGTCATACAGCTCATAGCGCACGCCCTGGCGGGCGGATTCCGCTCCGGCGCTCAGGCTCGCTGCCTGCAGAAACCGGTCTGTCGCCAGGCGAATACGCCCGATCTCGACGCCCGAGCCGACCCCCTGGGTCGTCAGCGACACCTGATCGGCGATCTTGCGCACATAGCCGGGCGTGTTGACGTTGGAGACGTTGTCCGAAACGACGCGCAACTGGGTCTGCGCCGTCTGCAGCCCCGAGTTGGCGATGTGCATTATGGAGTTGAGGCTCATCGGGTTAACCCTCCGCCCGGCAAGGCCTGCCCGCCCAATTGCGAGTCTTGCCCAGCGCGGCGCGCGCAGACGCTCTCCAACCCTCTGAAATATTTGCGAAACACGGATTGGCGCTCGGTCATGACCGGCAAGGCTCGCAAGCCCCGGGCCAGCCCGGCCAACCCGGCACCGGGGACCGGGCAAAAAGCGACGGGCGCGCGGCAAGAATCCCCCTCGTCGACGCTCTGCCCCCCTCGCCCTGACCCACTATTGCTCGTCTATTCAGGGAGATAGGGCTTGTCGCCGTCGTGGCCCGTCCCTTGCGAGGACGGTTGCGAATGTCCCGGCGCAGCAGGCGCCACGCCCCCAAGCCAGAATTGCCTGCGCCCGCATGTCCGCAATCAGTCTCGCTCCCGTCATGACGCCTTTTGCGGAGTCCGCCGCCGGCCGGCGCGACGCCGACAATCAGGCCGGAGAGGCTGTCGGGTTCTCGCGCGTGCTCGCAGATGTCGGCGGGACCGGGGACAGGAACACGGCCTCCCGCGAACGGGTGCCTGCCGGGAAGGAAGACGCCCGGGAACCGACCCCTGAGGACCGCGCGGCGGCGACGGGGTCCGTTGTACAGCCCGATCCGGCCATCGCGCTGCCGGTTCCGGCGCCCGTTATCGCCCACCCCGCGCCGACCACGGTCGACGCGGACCTCCTGAACCCGGCCGCGCCCCCGCAGGGCCCGGCGGACCCTGCGCTTCCAGCCCCCGCAGACGGGATGACCGCGGCGCCGGGGGACAGGATGGCGGACTCCGCCACCGGGACATCGCTCTCCGCTGACGCGCTCACCGGTTCCGCCGGCCTGCCCGACACGCAGGAAACAGACGGGCCTGGTACGGGACTGAGTCCGACCGACGCGAGGACGGACAAGGCCACCACCGCAGCCGGACAGCCAGACAGCGACAAGTCAAGCCTGACGGCGACGGCCCCGGCGGCCGAAACGGCCGGTGAAGCCGGGGCCCGGATCGCGGCAGAAACCGTGGCGGCGGCGGCACCGGCTGCAGCTGCAGCCGGTGCCGTGACCCAGGCCCGGGCTGCGACGGCAACGCCCGTCCCGACACCGCTCCAGACCGCCGCCGCTGTCCTGCCCCCTTCCCTTCCCGTTGCGGACGAGCCGGCTGGCGATGGCTCCTCCGCAGCTACGGCGGACCCGGAAGCGACCGACGCCGGTGTTGATGCGCTCCCCGTTTCACCGGCCCCGACGAATGCAGAGGCCCGTCGTCTGCGGGATCTGTCCGATCGGGCCGACGTCGCCCGTCAGGGCAGCCCGGGGGCCGGGAAAGGCTCCGACGCGTCGCCGGGCACGGCGGCCACCGACGCCCGGACCAGCCCTGCCCCCGGCCCCGGACCGTCCACGACCGCCACCGCGCCCTCGGTACCCGCTGCGCTGGCAGAGGCGGTCGCCGGGCCTGCAACCGTTCCGGAGCCGGCCGACACCCCGACATCCCTCCTGTCCTCCGCCCAGAGCGCGGCCGTCGAGGCCCGGGCGATCGAGGCGGCCAACCTCTCGCTGTCGACGACCTCGCGCGCGTCCATCGAGACCACGGCCCAGATTGCCGCCCAGATCGTGCGCAAGCTCGAGGGGCGCTCCACGCGGTTTGAGATGGCGCTGACCCCCGACGGGCTGGGCCAGGTGGATGTCAGCCTCGACATCGACGCGGACGGACAACTCGCCGCCCGCCTCGCCTTCGACAATCCCGCGGCCGCCGCCGAGCTGCGGAGCCGGGTCGATGAACTGCGCCGCCAGCTGCAGGAGGCCGGTTTCCGGGTTGCGGACGACGCCCTGTCCTTCTCCCAGCGTGACGCCTCCACCGGCCAGGGCGGGGCTTTCGACCGTCGGCCGGATCCCCGCAATGCCCGCGCCTTCGGGGCCGCCTCCCGGCTCGAGGCCGCCGCCGACCTCGCCGCCGCTCCCCGCTGGATCCCTCTCACCCTGACGCCCGAGGGCGTCGATATGAAGGTCTGACCCATGGTCGACGCCATCACCACCACCGAGGCGACCACCCGCGCCGCGGCCAGCCGCACCAGCCTCGTCTCTAATTTCGAGACCTTCCTGCAGCTGCTGACCTCCCAGCTGAAGAACCAGGACCCCCTGTCACCGCTGGATTCCAACGATTTCACGGCCCAGCTGACCCAGATGACCGGCGTGGAACAGCAGCTGCTGACCAACGACCTCCTGACCAGCCTGCTGGCCGCGCAACAGGGGGGCGGCCTCGGCGGGGCGACCAGCTATATCGGCAAGGACGCCACGGCCGCCTGGTCCGCCACCCAGCTGAAGGACGGCAATGCGACCTGGTCCTACGAGCTGGGGGCCGCGGCCTCCTCGGCGACCCTCTCGGTCCTGGATGGCGCGGGCAAGGTGGTGTGGACGGGCGATGCGCCCGCACGGACCAGCGGAACCCATGACTTCGTCTGGGACGGCAAGACCAGCGCCGGCGGCCAGCTCCCCGACGGAGGCGTCTATTCCCTGAAGATCACCGCCGCGAACGGGGCCAGTGGCGTGGACGCCCAGGTCCTGACCCGCGGCCGCGTCTCGGGCGTCGAGCTCTACGACGGCGTCCCCTACCTCACCATCGGCCGGTCGATCGTGCCCGTCTCCAGCGTCATCGCGCTCGACGAGTTCGAAGAGACCCCCGCCGTAACGCCGCCCCCGGCCACATCCGTTTCTGCGTTTTCCTGAGGATACCCGACCATGAGCATCAACTCCGCCCTCCTCGCCGGCGTGTCCGGCCTGAGCGCCAACTCCGCGGCCCTCGCTGCGATCTCGCAGAACATCTCGAACGTGAACACGGTCGGCTACAAGCGCACCGCAGCCGAGTTCTCGACCGTGGTCAACGGCCAGAACTCGGGGGCCGGCTATTCGGCCGGCGGTGTCCTCGCCAATACACGCAATTTCATCTCCCAGGCCGGCCAGCTGCAGCGCACCACCTCGTCCACCGACCTCGGCATCGCCGGCCAGGGCTTCTTCGTCACCACCGAAAAGGCTGAGGGACTGGACGCCGGCGACGCGCGCCTGTTCACCCGCGCCGGTGCCTTCAGGGTCGACGATTTCGGCTTCCTCAAGAACACGGCCGGTCTCTATCTCCAGGGCTGGCCCGTGGACTCCGAGGGCCTGATCGCCACCGACCCCTCGGACCTGAACCGGCTTCGGTCGATCAACGTCGGTTCTGTGGGCGGCACGGCCGAGGCGACGACGCGCGCCCAGTTGAACGCCAACCTGCAATCCAGCCAGGAGGTGTCTGCCGATATCGCAACCTACGATCCGGCCACCAACTCCATGTCGACGTTCGATGCCGAGGCGGGAACCGGCTTCCGGCCGGACTTCCAGATCACCGTGCCCGCCTCGGACTCCAAGGGCGGCCAGCGCACGATCGCCTATTCGTTTCTGAAGACCGCCAATCCGAACGAGTGGCAAACCGAGATCCACGTGATACCCCCGACCGATGTCCAGAACGGCTCGACACCGGCCAACGGGATCCTGCGCGAGGGCCTGATCCTCTTTACCCAGGACGGCCGTCTTGATGTCGCCGGTATGGAGGCCGCGGAGCTGGCGACGCCCGGTTCGATGCTCTTCGCCGATCCCGAGACCGCCTCCATCACCCTGGGCAGCTCGGACTCGGCCGTGGCTCCCAGCGCGACGGCACCGAAATGGGAGACCACCCTGGGCATTGACGACCAGACCATCTCCTTCGACCTGATCGCCTCGGCCGGCGGCCTGACCCAGTACGACTCGGACTCGATCGTCCAGGCCGTGGTCACGAACGGCACCGCCTTCGGCAACCTCTCGAACATCGAGATCGATGAGAACGGCTTTGTGACCGCCATCTTCGACAACGGCGTCACCCGCCGCATCGCCCAGGTCGCCCTCGCGACCTTCACCAGCGCCGACAGCCTGACCCCCGCCAATGGCAACGCCTACCGGGTCAGCCAAGGCTCCGGCACCTACAATCTCAAGACGCCGGGCGCCGGCGGCGCGGGGCTGATCGGGGCCTCGCAGCTGGAAGCCTCGACCGTCGATCTCTCGTTGGAATTCACCGGGCTGATCACGACCCAGCGGGCCTATTCAGCCTCTTCGAAGATCATCACCACGGCTGACGACATGCTGGCCGAACTTATCAACATCAAACGCTGATCCTTGAGTAACCGATCGTTATTCTGAATGAATCATTACTCAAAAAGTATCGGAATGCCGAGCGGGCGGCGGGCTGGATTTTATCCATTCCTTCACCACGCCGCTAAACGTGGCCTTAGCGGCCCCTCGCTACCTTCACGGTCAATTGGTGGTGGTGAATGAGGCCTGAGCCCATGTTGCAAGAGCGACGCGTAAACAAGCAGGGCGAGCAGTATGTCGTCGGTCCGACGGGCACGCCCCTGACGATGCGCGACCTGCCGCCCGAGAATACCGACCGCTGGGTCATCCGCCGCAAGGCCGAGGTCGTCGCCGCCGTTCGTGGCGGTCTGATCAGCCTCGACGACGCCCTGACCCGGTACCGTCTGACCGCCGAGGAATTCCTCGCCTGGCAGAAGGCGATCGACAAATGGGGCATGCAGGGCCTGCGCACCACGCGGATCCAGAACTACCGCTCCTGAGGGTTTCTCCCCCGAGACCGCGACGGCGGCCGCCCCCGGCGACGGGGGCGGCCGTTGTCGTTTCCGACCCCGGCCTCGAAATCGTCTCCCATCGCCGCTATATGCCCGCAATGACGCTCATCGAGCCCGTTTGCGCGATCCCCGACATCGCCCCCCTGTCGTCTCCGGCCGAGCTGGACGCCGCGGTTGAGAGCGCGCGCCTGGCGGTTGGCCTGCCCGTCGGTTCCCGCATCGTGGCGGCCATGTCCGGCGGGGTGGACTCTACCGTCGTCGCGGCCCTGCTGCACCGGGCCGGCTATGACGTCGTCGGCGTCACGCTGCAGCTCTACGACCACGGGGCCGCCCTGAAGAAGAAGGGGGCCTGCTGCGCCGGTCAGGACATCCATGACGCACGCCTCGCCGCCGAGACGCTGGGCATCCCCCACTATGTCCTCGATTATGAAAGCCGGTTCCGCGACGCCGTAATCGACCAGTTCGCCGACAGCTACCTGAAGGGCCAGACCCCGGTCCCCTGCATCCGCTGCAATCAGACGGTGAAGTTCCGCGACCTGCTGGACGTGGCCCGCGACCTCGGGGCCGCCGCCATGGCCACCGGCCACTATGTCGGCCGCGCCGTCTCTCCCGAAGGCCGGGTGCAGATGCGCAAGGCCATCGACCCCTCGCGCGACCAGTCCTATTTCCTGTTCGCCACCACGCGCGACCAGCTCGACTATCTGCGCTTCCCCCTCGCCGGGCTGGAAAAACCCGCCGTGCGCGGCGTCGCGGCCGAACTGGGTCTGCGCATCGCCGCCAAACCCGACAGCCAGGACATCTGTTTCGTCCCGTCCGGCGACTATCGCACCCTGATCGACCGGCTGCGGCCGCAGGGCCGCGAGGCCGGGGAGATCGTGCATCTGGACGGCCGGGTGCTGGGCACCCACGCCGGCATCACCGACTACACCATCGGCCAGCGCCGGGGCCTCAACGTCGCCGTCGGGGACCCCCTGTTCGTGGTCCGGCTGGACCCGGAGACCCGCCGCGTCATCGTCGGCCCGCGCGAGGCCCTGCTGACGGCGTCCCTGACGCTGGACGAGACCAATTGGCTCGGCGAGGAGGCCTCCATCGAGGCCGCTGCCGAGGCGAACACCCCCGTCCTTGCCCGCGTCCGCTCGACCCGTCCGCCCTCCCCCGCCCGTCTGACCCTCACCGACGGCGTGGTCTCGGTCGTTTTCGAAACGGGAGAGGAAGGCGTCGCCCCCGGCCAGGCCTGCGCCCTCTACGACCCCGCCGACCCCGACCGGCTGCTGGGCGGCGGCTTCATCGCCATGACCACCGCCGTTGTCCCCGTGGCCGATGTCTGACGCCCTCGACGTCCGCCCCGCCCCGCCCGAGGCGCATCGCTGGCTGCTGGACACCTTCCCCCGTCTGCGATGGCATGACCCGGCACTGGGCGAGGTGGCCCGCTTCTGGCTGCAGATGCACGCCGGCTTCCGCCACAAACAGGCCGATATGCAAGGCCAGCTCGCCCTGTGGCGCAACGGCGGCGACCTCGTCACCCTGCACCGGACCCTGATCCCGTCGCTGCAGGGTTTTCTCCAGCATCTGGAAGGCCACCACCGGGTCGAAAGCGGCCACTATTTCCCCGTCATGCGCCGGGTCGAGCCGCGCATCACGGCCGGGATCGACCTGCTGGACGCCGACCACGACGCCATTCACGGCCATCTCGAGACCCTGTTCCGGTCCGGCCTCGCCTTCCATCAGTCCATGGCCGGCGGCGCCCCGGATCGCGCCGACGCCGCGGCCCGTCTGGCCGACACCCTGGACCGGATCGCCCCGCCCCTGGGCCGCCACCTCGACGACGAGGAAGACATCGTCATCCCCCTGATCACCCGCCACGCCGACGCCTTTGCCCACTGACTGACCGCCGCCATGATTTCGGGCGACAGCCCGGCCACGAAATGCTCCTGTGCCGTCGGGGATCGTCGTCATATCAAAGGGGTTTCAGTCCATGCGCACCGTTTGTCTCGTTTCCGCCCTGGCCCTGATGGCGGGAGCCCCCGCCCTCGCCGCGCCGCCCGCACACGCCCCGGCCTCCGCCCAGGCGGCCGCCCGCCCCGCCTACAGTGCCGCCCAGTTCTTCGAGAACCGCAGCTACCAGCTCAACGGCGGCTCGCGCACGGGGGCCTTCTCGCCCGACGGCCAGTCGATCCTGATCTCGTCAGACGAGACCGGCGTCTTCAACGGCTATGCCCTGCCGGTCGCAGGCGGCGCGCCCCGACCCCTGACGGCCTCGACCACCACGGCCACCTTCGCCATCAGCTATTTCCCGACCGACGGCCGCGTCCTCGTCACCACCGACGGCGGCGGAGATGAGCTCAATCATATCTATGTCCGCGAGCAGGACGGGACCCTGCGCGATCTGACCCCGGGCGAGAACCTGAAGGCCGCCTTCCTCGGCTGGAGCGCGGACGGCCGGACCTTCTACCTGACGTCCAACGCCCGCGACCCGGCCGCCTTCGATGTCATCGCCTACGACGCGGCGACCTATGACAACCGCATGGTGTTCCAGAACGACGGCTTCTTCCCCGACGCCATCTCCGGCAACGGCCGCTGGCTGGCCCTGTCGAGAAATGTCTCCAGCGCCCGGACCGACCTCTATCTGGTCGATCTGTCGGCCGGCACGGCCCCTGTGCGGATCACGCCCGAGGGCGATGTCTCGCACAATGTCTATGATTTCACACCCGACTCCGCGGCCCTCATCTATGGCACCGACCAGTTCGGCGAGTTCACCCAGGCGCGCCGCCACGACCTCGCCTCGGGCGAGACCGCCCCGCTGATCGAGGCGGACTGGGACGTGTCCAACGTCGCCTTCTCCCCGTCCGGTCGCTACCGCGTCTCCTCGCTGAACGCCGACGGCTCGACCCGCGTCACGATTCTCGACACCACGACCGGCCAGCCGGTGGCCCTGAGCGGCATCCCCGGTGGGGACGTCGGGGCCGTGCGCTTCAACCCGGCCGAGGACCGGATCGCCTTCACCGTCCTGTCCGACACCTCGCCGTCCGACATCTTCACCGCCAGCCTGTCCGACGGCGTCGCGACGCGGCTGACCACCGCCCTGAACCCGGAGATCGACGAGGACGCGCTCGTCGAGGCCACAGTGGTGCGTTACCCGGCCGAGGGCGGGGTCATGATCCCGGCCATTCTCTATCGGCCGCACGGGGCCTCGGCGGCCAATCCCGCCCCCGCCATCGTGCTGGTGCACGGCGGCCCCGGCGGCCAGACCCGGCGCGGCTATTCCGCCATGGTCCAGCATCTGGTCAACCACGGCTATGCGGTGCTGGGAGCCAACAACCGGGGCTCGTCCGGTTATGGCAAGACCTTCTTCCACATGGACGACAAGGCCCACGGCGAGGCCGACCTGCGCGACATCGTCGCCGGCGGCCAGTGGCTGAGGGATCAGGACTGGGTCGCCGACGACCAGGTCGCGGTCATGGGCGGCTCCTACGGGGGCTTCATGACCGCTGCCGCCCTGGCCTTCCATCCGGAGGCCTTCGAGGCCGGGGTCAACATCTTTGGCGTCACCAACTGGGTGCGGACGCTGGAGTCCATCCCCGCCTGGTGGGGGGCCAACCGCATCGCCCTGTTCGACGAGATGGGCGACCCGGCCACCGACGCCGAACGCCATCGCCGCATCTCGCCCCTGTTCCACGCCGGCAACATCCGCCGCCCCATGCTGGTGGTCCAGGGGGCCAACGACCCCCGCGTGCTCCAGGCCGAGTCCGACGATCTGGTCGCGGCGATCCGCGCCAATGACGTGCCGGTCGAATACGTGCTGTTCCCCAATGAGGGTCACGGCTTCCAGCGCCGCGACAACCGCATCACGGCCCAGGAATCCTATCTCGAATTCCTGGACCAGTACGTCCGCAAGACGGACTGACGCCGTCCCGACCTACGCCGCCTCCTCGGAGGCGGCGTCGTGTCCGGCGGGCTCTTTTGGCAGGACCTCGCCCACGGTCGGGCAGTTTTCCACCCGGGTCAGCCGGAGGTCCTTGCGGCCCACGATCTCGCCGCAGCAACCGCAGGCGATCTTCGGGTCCAGCGACTGGCCGCAGCCGGCATGGACCATGTCGAACCCGGCCGTTTCCTGGCCGTAGACATGTTTGTTGCCCCAGGCGTGCAGCGTCACCAGCACCGCATACAGGTCCTTGCCCTTGGCGGTCAGGATGTACTCGTTGCGCGGAGGCCGCTCGGAATACAGCTTCGGCTCCAGCACCCCATGCTGGACCAGCGTCTTCAGCCGCGCGGCCAGCACATTGCGGGCCACGCCCAGACGCTCCTGCCACTGCTCAAAGCGCCGGACACCCTGAAAGGCGTCGCGGATGACCAGCAGGGTCCAGGGATCGCCGATGACTTCCAGCGTCGCCGCAATCGAGCAGCTCTGGCGTGAATAGTCCGCAGTCCGTCCCATCACCGGAAGGTGACCCCGCGTCAGCCCTTTTGCAAGTCGGTAGCGAAACCGAACCCGGTCCCGCGAAGTGGCACGGGAATGGCGCTGAGGGCCGGAATGCGCTCAAGCAGCGAGGAACCGCGCTCCGAGCCGTAGCGCACGCCGAAGGAGCCGGACCCATGTGCAACACCTATGCGATGAAGATCCCCCCGGCCGATCTGGTCCAGGCCTTCGCCCATTTCCGTATTCCGCTGGTCTTTCCCGAAGGCCTGCCGAACGCCGAACCGAATGACCGGATCCGGCCCACGGACCCTGCCGTGCTGATCATCGGCCTCGCGGCCGGCGGGGCGACCCTCACCCCGGTGCGGTGGGGCTGGCCCCCGACAGCCCCCAAACGCCCCCTGCTGATCAATCTGCGCAGCGAGGGCCGCGCCCTGACCACCGGCCGGGCCCTTGTCCCCGCCAGCTGGTTTTATGAATACACCGGCACGAAATATCCCAAGACCCGGTGGACGATCGCGCCCGCAGGGTCTGACGTCCTCACCTTCGCGGCCCTGTGGAAAGCGACCACCGAAGGCCCCCGCTTCACTCTCCTCACCGTCGACGCCGGCCCCGACATCGCCGCGACACACGGCCGCCAGCCCGCCGTGGTCGCCCCGGGCGACTGGCTCGCCTGGCTGGACGAAGGCCGCCGTCCCCCACACCTGTCCCCCTCCCCCGCCGGATCGTTCACGGTGTTCGAAACCGCAAAAAGCTGACACCGCTCTCCCGGCGGGAAAGGGGATGTTGTTATCCGGGCGACCGCCCGTGCTCCGCCGGCTCCCCGCCCCTTCCGGCCACCGGCCAGGAAGCGATGGCGCATGGCGCAACCGTCTCCTCCCCATCGCCGGAGGGCGATGAGGAGGTGGCTCATCGCGATCAGCGATGAGACGGAGGGAGCGACCGGGTCTCGACGCGCGAGCCCGAGCCCCACCTCCCCCACCGTCTCGCCCCCTCCGTCACGGCACCAAGCCGTACCGCCCCACGTCCCCCCGGCCTTCGGCGTGGGGAGGAGACAGCAAAACGGACGGGTGCTAGACCCGGCACAGTATCCCGGGGGACAGAAACCGTCATGCGCATCGGGCTTTACCCCGGAACCTTCGATCCGGTCACCAACGGCCATCTCGACATCATCGGCCGCGCCGTGAAACTGGTCGACCGTCTGGTCATCGGCGTGGCCCAGAACGACGACAAGGGCCCGCTGTTCACCACTGCCGAGCGGGTCGAGATGGTCCGGGCCGAGGTGGACCGGCTCGGGGCCGACATCGAGGTCCAGCCCTTCTCCACCCTGCTGATGCATTTCGCCGAGTCCCTCGACGCCAATGTCATCGTTCGGGGTCTGCGCGCCGTCGCCGATTTCGAATATGAGTTCCAGATGACGGCCATGAACCAGCGCCTCAATAGCGACATCGAGACCGTGTTCCTCATGGCCGACCCGCGCCACCAGGCCATCGCCTCGCGGCTGGTCAAGGAGATCGCCCGGCTGGACGGCGCGATCGACAGTTTCGTCAGCCCCGCCGTCGCCGCCGCCGTGCGCGACCGCGTCAAACGCCAGACCTGATCAGGACAGCGCCTTGAACATCACGCCTCTCGCCCTCGCCGCCGCCCTCGCCGTGCTGTCGCCCGGCCCGCTCGCGGCCCAGACCGCCCCGGCTCCCGTCGCCGGAGACTGGCGCACGATCGCGCCGGAAAACCTGTTGATCATCGACACGACGAAAGGGCGGGTGCTGGTCGAGCTGGAGCCCCGGGCCGCACCGCGCCACATCGAGCGGATCCGGACCCTCGCCGATCAGGGTTTCTATGACGGACTGAAGTTTCACCGGGTCCTCAGCGGCTTCATGGCCCAGACCGGCGATCCGCTCGGGACCGGTGCCGGTGGGTCGGAGCTTCCCGACATCGCTGGCGAATTCACCTTTCGCCGCGGACGCGACGCCGGCTTTGCTGCCGTCGCGGGCGGGGCGGCGACCGGCGTCGTCGGTCTCGTCGGGACCCTGCCGGTCCAGACCCAGCCGGACGCCCAGATGATGGTGACCGCGGACTTCCGCACCGACGCCGGCGGCCTGTTCTGTGCCGGTGTCGCCGGCATGGCGCGCTCGTCCTCGCCCGACAGCGCCAACAGCCAGTTCTTCCTGATGCTGGCCCCGAACGCCGTGCTCAACGGCAACTACACCGCCTTCGGCCGGGTCGTCTCCGGGCTGGAGGTCGTCAGGAGCCTCAAGGCCGGGCCGGAGAGCGCCGACGGGGCGGTGACCGAGGATCCGGACCTCATGACCCGCGCCCGCACCGCCGCCGCCCTGCCGGAGGGCGAGCGCCCGGTCGTCCGGGTGCTGGACGCCCGCTCCGCCGCCTTCCAGGCCCGCCTCGCCGAGACCCGTACCGCCCGGGGCAGCCAGTTCACCGTCTGCGACGCCGAACCGGTCGTCGAGGTCACGGGCGCAGGCGCATGATCCGGCAGAGCCCCCGTCTTCCGGTCCGGCAGGGCGCGGGGCTTCTGGTCCTGCTGGCCGCCCTGACCCTGCCCCTGTCGCCCGCCCTCGCGCAGGAGACGCCCGAGGCCACGCCCGTGCCCGAGACGTCCACACCTGCGCCCATGCCCCAGCCGATCGCTCCGGCCTATGGCCCCGCGGACTGGCGACAGGTCCCGGCTGACAATCTTCTGGTGATCGACACCACCCGCGGCCGGATCCTCGTGGAGATGACGCCCGAGGCCGCCCCCCTGCACGTCGAGCGGATGCGGCTTCTGACCCGCCGGAGCTTCTTCGACGGCATCGTCTTCCATCGGGTGATCGACAATTTCATGGCCCAGACGGGCGACCCGCTGGGCACCGGCGAGGGTCAGAGCCCCTTCCCGGATCTGAAGGCGGAATTCACCTTCCGCCGGGGCCCCGAGATGCCCTTCGCGCCCGTCGCCCAGCCGGCCGGGGCGATGCTGGGGTTTCTGAACAGCCTGCCGATCCAGACCCAGCCCACGCCCCTGATGGCGACCACGGCCGACGGCCGGGTGCACGGCTGGGCCTCCTACTGCCCCGGCGTCGCCGGCATGGCCCGGGACGAGGCCAATGACAGCGCCAACAGCCAGTTCTTTCTGATGCGCCAGCCCTATCCGGCGCTGGACAAGCGCTACACCGTCTGGGGCCGGGTCGTGTCCGGGCTGGATGTCGTGCGCGCCATCAAGGTGGGGAACGGGGACAACGGCGCCGTCACCGCCGACCCGGATCGCATGATCCGGGTGCGGATCGCCGCCGACCTGCCCGCGGCCGAGCGTCCGGTCGTCCAGATCCTGGACACCGGCTCGGCCGCCTTCCGCACCCTCGCCGAAGGCGCGCGGACAGCCCGGGGCGCGGACTTTTCGATCTGCGACCTCGATCTGCCGGTTCAGGTTTCGGGTGCGCCGACGCTGTGAGCCGGACGCCGGTCGCGCTGGCGCCGGCGACGTGGGGGCTTTCTGGCCTCGCGCATCTGCTGCAGCAGCAGGCCCTCACGCAGGCCGCGATCGGCCACGCGCACCCGTTCGCTGGGCCACGCCCGCTGCACCGCCTCGAGGATCGCCGCGCCGGCGAGCACCAGATCGGCCCGGTCGGGACCGATACAGGCCTCGGCCGCCCGCCCTCCGGGGCCCAGCGCCTTCAGCCGCGCCGCCGCCGCCTCGCACTCCGACCGGGTCATCCACAGCCCGTCGACCTGGTCGCGCTGGTAGCGCCGCAGGTTCAGATGCACCCCGGCGAGGCTGGTGATGGCCCCCGAGGTGCCGACCAGATGCCCCCGCCCTTCCGCGAACAGGCGGCGGAACTCGGGGTCGTCGAAGCCCCCGGCCGCAAGCGCGGCCGTCATGTCGGCCACCATGGCCTCGTACCAGGCCTCGCCCGCATCGGCGGGCTCCGGGTGTCGTTCGGCCAGGCTCACCACCCCCAGCGGAGCCGACATCCACCCCACCGTCTTCATCTCCCCGCCGCTCTTGCGCAGCCACGACAGTTCGGTCGAACCCCCGCCCACATCGATGACCAGCACAGCTTCTGCCCGGGGATCGAACAGGTTCAGACAGCCCTCGACCGACAGACGCGCCTCCTCGACCGGGTCGATGATTCTCAGCCTCAGCCCTGTGCCCCGCTGGACCCTTTCGATAAAGGCTGCCCCGTTGTCGGCCGCGCGGCAGGCCTGGGTCGCGACGGCGCTGAGTCGGGCCGCCTCGACTCCCCGCCGGATCACCCGCTCGGCGCACAGGGCGAGGGCGTCATAGGCCCGGTCCATGGCCGCGACGTCCAGTCGGCCGGTCCGCGACAGGCCTTCGCCCAGGCGGACGATCCGGCTGAAACTGTCGACCACGCGAAACCCTTCGCGGGCGGGCCGCGCGATCAGCAGGCGGCAATTGTTGGTCCCCAGATCGAGAGCGCCGAACACGGGGGCCTCGCGACCCGAACCGTCCCACATCGACGCCCTGCTGACCCGGGACCGGTCGTCGCGCCGACGTGGCGCGAGGTCGGGTTCCGGCATGGGCCGAACTTTCATTTGGGCGCAGCCGTCACGGGCGCCCGTCGCCGTCAGCCTAGCCCTGCGAACCCGTCCGCGCCAAGCCTATATGACCCGAAGATGAACGCGGCGACGGGGATGCCGCTCAGGCGGTACCGGGTATCCGGGACCCATGACCCAGTCCAGGACTGCCAAATTCGGCCTCGGCCAGATCGTTCGTCACCGCGAGGATTCGTTTCGCGGCGTCGTCGTTGACGTGGATGCCGTCTATGCCGGACCGACCAACGAACCGGGCCCGGATCAGCGCAACCAGCCCTTCTATCGCGTGCTCGCGATGGGTATGGACTCCGGCTTCCTCGTCTACGCCGCCGAAGCCGTTCTGGAGCACGATCCGGATATCACGCCGCTCTCGGCAGACGATCAGGCGCACTGGTTCAATCTCGACAGCCAGGGCCGGATCGCGCCGCGGGCCCAGCCGATCCACTGAACGCGCCGTGGCGCTTGGACGACGGCCGGGCGGGTTCTAGACTGGGGCAAAAGGAGCGTCCCATGGCCGATTTTGAACATGTCTTTCAGGCCCCGCCGCCCGGCGCGGCCACGGACTGGACGATTTCCCAGAACTGGCGCGCCTATACCGAGGTCGAGCACGACACCTGGGACACGCTTTACGCCCGCCAGATGGCCATCCTTCCCGGGCGGGCCTCCGAGGTCTTCATGAAGGGGCTGATGGCGCTCGACCTGAATACGGGCGGCATCCCCGATTTCGCCCTGATGAACCCGAAGCTGAAGGCCCTGACCGGCTGGACGGTTGTCTGCGTGCCCGGACTGGTGCCCGACGAGGTCTTCTTTGACCACCTCGCCAACCGTCGCTTCCCCTCGGGCCAGTTCATCCGTCGGCCGGACCAGCTGGACTATCTGCAGGAGCCGGACATCTTCCACGATGTGTTCGGCCATGTCCCGATGCTGACGGACCCGGATTTCGCCGATTACATGCAGGCCTACGGGAAGGGCGGCCAGCGGGCCCAGTCGCTGGGTATGCTCAAGAATCTGGCCCGGCTCTACTGGTACACGGTCGAGTTCGGCCTGATGGACGAGGGCGACGGGCTGAAGATCTACGGGGCCGGGATCGTCTCGTCGGCGTCCGAAAGCGTCTTCTCCGTCGAGGATCCCTCGCCCAACCGGATCGCTTTCGATCTCGAGCGGATCATGCGCACCGATTACCGGATCGATGATTTTCAGCAGGTCTATTTCGTCATCCCCTCGATCGAGGCCCTCAACGACGCGACGCTTGAGGATTTCGGCCCCCTCTATGAGCGGTTGAAGGGACAGGCGGACATCGGCATCGAAGCCATCCAGCCCTACGACCGGGTCATCACCCGGGGCACCCAGGCCTATGCCCACAAGGGCGGGCGGTTCGCGGCATGAGACGTCCGGTTGCCGTCATCCTCGTCGCAGGGATCGCGCTTGCGACCACCGCCTGCACAGAGGCCAAGCGCGCCCGCAACGCCGCGACGTTCGGCGACCAGCCCGCCGACATTACCTGCTGGACCTACGGCACGGAGACCTTCTCCGGGCGCTCGACCGGCAAGGTCGAGTATGACGATGGCGGGCGCATCGCCTTCGTGGACGCCGCCAATGGACGCTACACCACGGTCGAGGGCGATTGCCGGGTCGTCTATCTGCCGGACGACGCAGAGGCGGCGGTGTCCCCGGGGACACCGGGGGAACCGGTTGCGCCGCCGCCTGCCGTACCGGAAGCCTAGTCCTCGACGATCAGACTTTTCGTCCGGGTATCGCGCATCAGCACATAGGTGATCAGGGAGAGTCCGATCATCCCGGTGACGTACCAGAAATACAGGCTCTCGCGTCCGTCCAGCTTGAACCACAGGGCGACGTATTCGGCGGTGCCGCCGAACACCGCATTCGCGATGGCGTACGGCAGGGCCACGCCCAGCGCGCGGATATGGGCCGGAAACAGCTCGGCCTTCACCACGGCGTTGATGGCGGTATAGCCCGAGACGATCACCAGCGCGGCGAGAGCCAGAGCGAAGGCGGTGAAGGCATCGGTGGTGACGGCGAGCGCGCTCATGATCGGCACGGTGCAGGACACCCCCAATATGCCGAAGGTGATCATGACCGGCTTGCGTCCGATCCGGTCCGACAGGGCCCCGACTGCTGGCTGCAGCAGCATGAACAGGAACAGGGCCGCGGCGCTGATCTCGGTCGCCTGCGCCTTGCTGAACCCTGAGGTGTTGACGAGGAATTTCTGCAGATAGGTCGTGTAGGTATAGAAGGCGAGTGTGCCCCCGGCGGTCAGGCCGATGACGATCAGCGCCTCTTTCGGATGGCGCAGGACCAGTTCCAGCGCGCTGGATTTCGGCGCCGCCCGGGTCTCGGGGGACGAGAAGGCGCGGGTCTCGTCGAGGCCGCGCCGCAGCCAGAACACCACGACCGCCAGCCCGGCCCCGACGAAGAACGGAACGCGCCAGGCCCAGTCGGACAGGGCCGCCTCGCCCAGCGTCCGCTGCAGGACGATCAGCAGCATCAGGGCCAGCAGCTGGCCCGAGATCAGGGTGACGTACTGGAAGCTGGACCAGAAGCCGCGATGCTTCGCCGTCGCCATCTCCGACAGATAGGTGGCGCTGGACCCGTATTCGCCCCCGACACTGAGACCCTGCAGCATGCGCGCAAACAGCAGCAGGGCGGGCGCGGCGATGCCGATCGCGGCATAGCCGGGTGTGCAGGCGATGATCAGCGAGCCCGCGCACATCAGGCTGACCGACAGGGTCAGGCCGGCCTTGCGGCCCTTGCGGTCGGCATAGACCCCCATGACCCAGGCCCCCACCGGCCGCATCAGGAAGCCGACGGCGAAAATGGCGGCCGTGCTCAGCAGCTGGGCCGTCGGCTCCCCTGCGGGGAAGAAGACCGGCGCGAAATAGACGGTGAAGGCCGCATAGGCGAACCAGTCGAACCATTCGACCAGGTTGCCCGCCGAGCCGCCGACGATGTTTTTCAGGCGGCGTGCGGGACTCATGGCCGGCGTCGTCGTCATCTTGCCTCGCGCTGAAACGGGTAGAAATCGTCACCGAGCCCCAGAATGGCCGTCAGTTCATCGAGCGCGCTGCGGCTTTCCCCGATCAGGGCTGGATCGGCGAGGTCGGCCGGACTCAGGGTGTCGCGGTATCGGCGGTTCGCCCAGTCCGACAGACGGGCGTGCAGGGTGTCGGTCAGGCGCATCCCGGGGTTGGCCGCGGCCAGTTCGGCCTCGGTCAGGACAATGCGCAGGCGAAGGCAGGCCGGGCCGCCGCCGTTGCGCATGGACTGGCGGACATCGACGTAGTCCACCCGGCCGATCGGGCCGTTCGACCCGGTCAGACCTTGGACGACCGCGTGGGCGCGGGGATTGTCGCGGGTCTCGGTCGGACAGATCAGCGTCAGGCGATCCTCGCCCGGGATCTGCACCAGCATGGAGTTGAACAGATAGCTGGAGATGGCGTCGGCCAGCGGCAGGTCGGCGGTGGAGACCTCGACGAAGATGGGCTCGAAGCCCTGCGCCTCCGCGCGGATCGCGGCGTGGGTGGCGGCGGTGTCCTCAAAGGCCAATTCGTGATGGAAAAGGGTGTCCAGCGCGCCCACGCAGACCACGTCGTTGTGGAACGTGCCACCCGCGATGGCGGCCTTCGACTGCTGGGCCAGCACCGCGCCGCTCGCTGCGTGCCGCCGGGCGATCGCCTCGGACGCCTGCCGCGTCTGGCGGGCAGGATAGGGGCCGTCCCACGGCTCGAAGGCATCCCGGCCCCAGACCAGCAGGTTGACGCCCGCCTGCCCGTGATCCGCGCACAGCCGGACGTGGTTCGCCGCGCCCTCGTCGGCCAGATGCGCCACCGGCGACAGGGCGTCATGGACGGCGAACCGGGCGGGATCGGGGAACAGGGCGTCCAGCGATCGCTTGGTCTGGGCGTGCTCGAGGCTGCGATGCAGGTTCGTATGAAGATTGGCGGGCGTGAAGTGGATCCGCGCGTCGCCGCTGTCGGCGCTGGGCGTCACCGTCGCGGCGTTGGCGGCCCACATCGGGCTCGCCGAACAGGCGGCGGCGGCGAAACTGGGCGCATCCTTCCAGGCGCGTTCCAGCACGGCGGCGTCCGAGCCGGTGAAGCCGAGGGAGCGCAGGAAGGGGATGTTCGGCCGCTCATGCGGCGGCAGGACGAACTGCGGCAAACCGAGGTCCACCAGCCGCTTCATCTTGTCGAGGCCCTGCAGCACCGCCGCGCGCGGATTGGACGCCTCGCCCTTGTTGAGGCTGGAGGCGAGGTTGCCGGGGCTGAGACCAGCGTAGGAGTGCGTCGGCCCGATCAGGCCGTCGGCATTGGCTTCGACGGCGGCGGTCATCGCAGCCCCTTCATCTCGCCCTCGATGTTCTTGACCGCCCCGGCCTCGAAACTGGCGACTGGATAGGCGCAATAGTCGGCGGCGTAGTAGGCGCTGGGTCGGTGGTTGCCGCTCGCCCCAAGGCCGCCGAACGGCATGTCCCCGGCGGCCCCGGTGGTCGGTCGGTTGAAGTTGACGACGCCCGCGCGGATGCGGCGAATGAACAGGTCCCAGTTCGCCGGATCGTCGCTGATCAGACCGGCGCTCAGCCCGTAGCGGGTGGCGTTCGCGGCCGCGATGGCCTGGTCGAACGATGCGACCCGCGTCACCGACAGGAAGGGGGCGAACATCTCCTCGTCCGGCACGTCGACACCGGTCACGTCGAGGATCGCGGGGCGGACGAAGGCGCCGGGCAGATTGTCCACCGGGCCCGAGCCGCGGATCACCCTGGCACCCAGACCGATGCGCTGTTGGAGCGCGCCCAGCGCCTGTTCGGCGGCGCGCTTGGAGATCAGAGGTCCGCCGTAGGGTTCGGGCGTCGAATCCCATGGCGCGAAGATCAGCCTGTCCACCAGCCCGTCGACGGCGGCGATGATCGCGTCTCCCGCTGCACCTTCCGGTACGATCAGGCGACGGGCGCAGGAGCAGCGCTGGCCGGTGGTGACGAAGGCGGATTGGACCACGATCCCGGCCACGGCCTCGGCGTCGGCCGCGTCCCAGACCACCAGCGGATTGTTGCCGCCCAGCTCCAGCGCCAGGATGACGTGGGGGTTGTCGGTGAACTTCCGGCGGAAATGGGCCCCCGCCGCGCCCGAGCCGGTGAACATCAGGGCGTCGATCGGCTGGTCCAGCAGGGCGGCTCCGACGTCGCGACCGCCCTGGACCAGATTGAAGACGCCGACGGGAAGGTCGGCTTCTTCCAGGCATTCGGCCATCAGCTGGCCGGTGTGGGGCGTCTCTTCCGAGGGCTTGAACACCACAGTGTCGCCGGCCAGCAGGGCGGGGACAATGTGGCCGTTGGGCAGGTGGCCGGGGAAGTTGAACGGACCCAGCACAGCCGCCACGCCGTGCGGACGGTGACGCAGGGTCGCCTGGCCGAAAGCGGTTTCGGCGGTGCGCTCACCGGTGCGCTCGTCACAGGCGCGGATCGACAGGTCGACCTTGCCCGCCATGGAACCCAGTTCGGCGGTGGTCTCCCACAGGGCCTTGCCGGTTTCCCGGGAGATAGCCTCGGCGAACGCGGGGGCGCGGGCCTTCAGCGCGGCCTGGTAGCGTTTCATCGCCTCGATTCGGTCGGCGCGGGGGCGGTCGGCCCAGTCGGGGAAGGCGGCCCGGGCGGCCGCAACGGCGATCCCGACCTGCGCCTCAGTGGCCTCCTGACCGTGCCAGACGGGGGCTTCGGTCGCCGGGTCGGGCGAAGCGAAGCTTTTGCCGGAGCCCTCGGTCCAGCGGCCGTCGATGAAGAGTTTGCCGTTGCTCATGGAGCCCTCAGGATTTGACCCGGACGATGTCGCCGGCCCGGACCTTCAGGGCGTCGGCGACCTCGGGGGTCAGATGGACGGTGTCGCCGTCGATGGCCGCCTTGCCACGCACGGCGCGGAAGGCGCGCACATTGTCGGTTGAGATCAGGGACGGCAGTTCAGCCTCGACCGCATTGACGATAGAGACGCCCAGCCGCCGCGCATCGCGCACCGTCCGGATATGGTCACGCGGACAGCTGACCGTCGGCCCGGCATCAAAGATGTCGACCAGTCCGTTGGGCCGGAACCCCTCGCTTTCCAGCAGAGCCATGGCGGCGACGCCCTGAGGGTGGACCTTGCCGATCACGGCCCGGGCGGGCTCGGGCAGCAGCTCGACATAGATGGGGTGGCGCGGCGCGAGGTCGAGAATGAACTGTTTGTCGGTCGAGCCGGTCATCATGTCGGCCTGATCAAACTCCATCGGGAAAAACTTGTGCGCGACGTGGTCCCAGAAGGGACAGGCCCCGTCGGGGGTAAAGACACCCCGCAGCTCGGCCAGCACGGTCTCGGCAAACAGATCGGGTTGCGCGCCGATCAGCATGTAGCGCGACTGCGAAAGCAGCCGCCCTGCCCCGCCCTTGCGCCGGTCGGCCTTGAGGAACAGCGACCCGACCTCGGTCCAGCCGGTGCATTCATTGACCAGCTGCAGCGTCTGGTGCTCCAGACGGATGTTCAGCGACGGCGAGGACGACGCGTTGTTGACCAGACGAAACGAAAAGAAGGGGCGCTTCAGGCCGACCGCGGCCTTGACCGAGGCGATGCCGTCCACGTCGCCCGTGTCGCTCTCCTCCATCATCAGCGTGTACCAGCAGGCCGTCGGTTCCAGCGTGCCCAGAAAACTGTCGCGGCTGACATCGAGCCGTTCCGACAACTGGTCCGGGTCTTCGGGCAGGCTGGTGAACCCGGGCCCGGACAGGATGGCCAGCTCCAGCAGGTGATCCAGATCGGCAGGGCCGGCGGGGCGAACAACCAGCATCAGGGCGTCTCCAGACGAAGACGCTTCAACCGGTCGGCGTCGATCTCGCCCGAGGCGATCTTGCACAGCATCAGGGTGGACAGCTGCGCCCGCTCGACGAAACTGTCGGGCGAGGCGAACTCCTCCGGCGAATGGATCAGCCCTCCGCGAACACCGAGGGTGTCTATGTTGGGCAGGCCGGCGGCGTGCAGGTTGTTGCCTTCGCAGACGCCCCCCGACGGCGACCAGGCGATGGTCTGGCCCAGGAGAGCGCCGGTCTCGCGCAGCGCCTCGAACAGGGCAGTCTGGGACGCGTCCATCGGCTTGGGCGCGCGTGTCATACCGCCATGCAGGTCCAGGGTCAGGCCCTCAAACGGTGGCGCGGCGGCAATATCGGCGATGGCGTCCGTCACCCAGGCGGCGGCCTGGGCGTCCGGCACGCGGACATTGAAGCGGACCACGGCGTGGTCCGCCACGACGTTCAGCGCGCCCCCGCCGGAGATGCGGGCGACATTGACGGTGACGCCGTCGCGCCGCCCGTTCAGCCCATGCAGGGCTGCGGCGAGAATGGCCGCACCGGCGACGGCGTTTGCCCCCTCGTGGAAGGCGCGCCCGGCATGGGCGGCCTTGCCCGTGATGACGAGATGAAAATTGCCGCTGCCCTTGCGGGCTCCCGCAAGCGTACCGTCAGCCAGGGCGGGCTCATAGGTCATGCCGACGTGCCCCCGTGCGCCAAGCTCCGCAAGCAGCGGCGCGGAGGCCGGGGAGCCGATCTCCTCGTCCGGCGACAGCAGCACCGTCCAGCCCACACGGTGGCGGGCGGGATGGGTCTCGAAGGCCTCCAGCGCGCCGAGCATGACGGAGATGCCGCCCTTCATGTCCGCGATGCCGGGCCCGTTCAGCGCTCCGTCCGCGCGCTTCGTGACGGTTCGAAAGAGGCTGTCGGCCGGATAGACCGTGTCATAATGCCCGGTCAGCACGATCTGGATCGGAGCCTCGGGCCGCGCAGTGATCCGCAGGGCGTCGGCGCGGGCCTGGGGCCGAACGGACCCGTCGTCGTCGACGGTTGAGAAGCCCTGCGTCGGGATACGTGCGACCTCGGCCTGTAGCCGCTCAGCCTCGGTTTCGAGGACGGACAGGACCGCGTCGAGGCCCTCGGCGTTGTCGCTGCCGGAGTTGATGTTCGACCAGGCGACAGCGCGGTCGATCAGGACCGCTTCGCCCCGCCCGACCAGGTCGAGGGCGGCCTGATCCTGTGGGAGAATCCGCATGGATCTGACCCTAGCGGCCCCCGCCGCAAAGGTGAACCCTGGCGGTTCGTCTACCGATTGGGTCGTGAATCCCGGGCCCCCGTGCCGGGGACCCGCGACTGGCGCCGCCAGCGGATCGACAGGGTCGCATCGCCCTGGCCGCCGAACTCCGAGCTGATCGCCAGATTGCGCCGGACCTGCCATTCGACGTTGACGGCCGCCCCACCTTCGCCGCCGCCGATGATCTCCAGATAGACGTCGTCGGTGATGTATCGGCCGCCCGCCACCGTCAGGGCCGAGGCCTCGCCGCCGAAAGACAGACGGTCGAGGCCGGCCAGTTCGCGCAGATTGCCGATCACGTCGAAGCCGCCCCCGCCCGCCAGCGAGGCCACGCCGGCCGCCAGCTGGGCCGCCTCAAACGGCGACAGCTGCGACGCCGAGCGACCGAACAGGACCTGGGACAGGATCTCGTCCTGCGGCAGGGCCGGGGTCGAGGTCAGCTCGATCTGCGGCCGCTCGGCCGTTCCCGTGACCCGGATCGTGGCCGTCAGGGCCGGGTCCTCACGCACGGCCGACAGGTTGAGGCGGATGCGGGCGGGGTCGGTGGACAGGGCGACCGAGCCCCGGTCGTCGAACACGAACCGCTTTCCGGCGAAATCATAGTCGCCCCGTACGATCGTGGCGGTCCCGCCGAGCGCCGGCTGGGCTACCGTGCCCGTCACCCTGGCGTTAACGTTCAGCAGCACGTTCAGCCCCCGACCCTCAACCCGCACATCACCGCCGCGCGACCGCAGGCGGATGTCGAGGCCGATCTGGGGTCCACGGCTCGGCCCGGCTTCATCGGCATCGACGGGGTCCCCGCCGGGACGATTGATCTCCACCACATCCATGCTGACGATACCGTTGGAGCCTGGCGGATTGGCCTCGATCCGCGCCTCGTCAATATCGATCTCGCCGGCCAGCTGGATGTTGCCGTCCGTTCCCCGCACCACGGTCAGAGGGCCGGACGCGCGGGCCTCGGCGATGTCGTTGTCGATGATCCGGAACCGCCTCAGCGCCAGCTGGAAGTTGGACCCTGATCCTTCTCTCAGGCCGATCCGGCCCTCGCCCGAGACCGTGCCGCCCGCCGCATCGGTCGCGGTGAACGTCTGGACCAGCGCCGTCGTATCGTCGAATCGGCTGGCCAGGGTCACGTCGTCCAGCACGAGGCCGACGGCGTTGTCACGGAACCGGCCCTCGGCGAGATTCAGTCGCCCGGTGATCAGGGGCGCGGCGAGGGTGCCGCCCAGAACCGCGCGCCCGTCGACCTGGCCCGCCAGCGTCCGCTCACCACCGAAGAAAACATCCCAGATCGGCTGGATCTGCCCGGTGACGGAGACTTCACCCGACATGGGCCGCGTACGGGCGATGGCGAGTCGCAGCGGAGCCGCCGACGCCTCGACCGGCAGGGTTACATCCGCGGTCGCATTGACGGCATCGGTCCCGGCGGCGCGGGCCTCGAGGCGGAGCGTGTTGTTGACCAGGGTGGCGTTGAGTGCCCCGTCCACGGACAGGCCGCGGGGCGCATCAATGCTGCGCAGCTGGGCGAGGGTCACATTGGCCGACCCGGACAGGTCGTCGCCCGCGCCCCTTAGCGAGACCCGGCCCGTGACCCGACCCCGCAGGTCCGGGGCGATCGAGCCCAATTCGACACTGGTCAGGTCGGCCTGGATGACGGCCGCGTCCGAGTCCTGACGCAGTTCGCCAAGGAGCACCCCTCCTCCGACGGACAGGTCGATGCGGACGACACGGCCGTCACCAGACAGGGCCACTACGGCCGGATTCCGCGTCGAGAACTCGACGTCGCGGACGCTGCCGGCACCCCTGAGGGTCACGCTCTGGGCCGGGCCGCTGCGGGCATAGACGCCGGAGCCATCGAACCCCAGGGGCGTGTCGCCGCCGACATCTGCCACCAGGGTGAAGGGAAGTCGCTCGGGGGTCCCGCGACCGTTCAGGTCGAGACGGCGAATGAGATAGCCGGAGTTGGCAAACCGGATGTTGCGACCCGTGACATCCACAAGGGCGGTCTCATCCCCCGCCCCTTCGGTCAGGCGGACCCGCCCGTCGGCCGAGCCGGACGCAAGAAACGCCCCGGGACGGGCGGTGAAGGTCAGGTCGGCGCTGGACGGGGCGTTGTTGGCGAGGGCGATCGCCCCCTGGGCAGTGACGCCCCCGGCGTCCAGATCCACCTCGGTCAGCCGCACCCGGTTTCCGCCAAGGAAGAAATTGCCCGCCGCCCGCGCCGGACCGTAGTTGGAACCGGCGGTCAGAACGACCCGGCCGTCCGAGGCGTCCGCGCCACGCCGGAAGCTCAAGGTCAGGTCCGCATCGGTCAGGGTCAGGGGGCCGGCGGCGATGCTGCCGAAAGCGGCGGTCAGGTCGGCGCGCGGTCGGGCGAGGGTCCCGGTCAGGGCCCCGTTCCCTGTCATGGCCCCGTCGATCGCGACCGGGCCCACCCCGAAGGGACCCTGCGCATCCCAGTTCAGCGCCAGCCGCAGCCGGCCCTCCGGCTCGATCAGGCCCCGCGCCGAGGCGGTGCCGGCCGCCCCCGTCAGCAGGCCCCGTTCGATGGCGATCCGTCCGTCATCCAGCGCCCCGGTCAGCTGCAGGCGCGGGGTCGCGCCCAGCAGCCGGTCCAGTTCCGCCATGCCGCTGGCGAGCCGGCCTCCGCGACCGTCGAAGGTCAGACGCCACGGGGCCCCCGTGGCCGCGGACGACGCCTGTATCGGACCGCCGAAGCTGCCCCGGGCCCCCGGCCGGATCCGGCCGACATCGGTGATCTCCGCCCGTCCGCGGAAGCCGAGACGCCCGGTCAGCCCCCGCCCTCCCGAGCCTGTCAGGGTCAGGGCCTGGCCCCGCGCCTCAATCCGCTCCAGCAAAAGGGCCCCGTCGGCCAGACGGGCGGCCTCAAAGGCGATCCTCGGCGCACTCCCGAGCAGCGCCCCCACAATGCCCTCGCTGCGCCCACCGGCCGCGACGATCTCCCCCCGCACCGTGTACCGCCCCTCATCGGCCTCGATATCGAGGGGGCCCGCGATCGATGTCGCGGCGTAGCTGGCCACCACGGCCTCCGCCAGCCGCAGGTCGCCGTCGAGGGTCCAGCGTTCGGCATCGCCGTCGAACACGCCCGTCCAGCTGGCCGCCCCGGCGCTCGGGGTGCCCGCCAGCCGGGTCAGCGACGGGGTGGACACGGTCACCGCGATACCGTCCGGTGCCGTGCGGTCCGATAGATTGATCATGCCCCGGGCGCTGGAACTGAGATTGTCCGCCGTCAAACGCCAGGCGACCCCCTGGAAATCCTCGCGCCGGCCATCCGGGACGGCGGCGAAACCGAACCGGGCGGTGGTGCCGATGCGGCGCACAAAAGGCTCCAGAAGGTCCGAACCGCTGAAGTCGAAATAGCCCGAGATCCGCGCACCGTCCGGGCCGTACCGGCCCCGCACCGTCAGGGGCGTAAAGTCGCCGGTCCGCACGACGGCGTCGACGAGCCTTCCGTTCACGATAGCCCTCGCCGAGAAGGGTTGATCCGGCGAATAGCCGAGCGATCCGGCGAGGGGTCCACCCTGGGCCTCACTGGCGCGCAGGTTGAGCCGCAGATCCTCAAGGGCGTCCCCCAGCGTCCCGGCGACGCGCAGGAAGTCCCCCGGCCGGTTCAGGCTGTAGGCGCTGACGGTGGCGGTCTTGTCGCCGGATCGGGGAACGAGCGCGTCGCCAGTCAGCCGCCAACGGCCGTACTCCTTCGAAAAACCTTCGAGCAGCTCGATGTCGGCGGTGAAGCGGTCGATATCGATACTGATGGGCAGGGGGCGCGAGGGCCGACCGTCCGGTGGATCGAGCTCCGGGCGCCGGAGCAGGCGGACCGAGTCGGCCGTGATCTCTGTGGCATGAAACCGGCGGGTCACCAGCGGCCAGTAATTCCAGTCAACCCGGACATCCCGGGCCTCCAGCCAGACGCCCCGGGCATCGGTCACGGTGACGCGTTCGAGCGTGAAGTCGTCGAACAGGTCGCCCGACAGTCCCTCGACATTGATACGCCCGTACCGGCTGATTTTCTGGCCGGTGACGAAACTCGTGACGAGGTCCCGTCCCGGTCCGGTCACGAGGTACATCCGACCGCCGAGCGCGAGGATCAGGGCGAGGGCGACCAGCCCGACCAATACAAAACCGCCAAAGAAGGCGATGGTCTGCATCCGGGTCCGCCGGCGCTTGACCGCCTCGGCGGGGCTTTCCGGCCCTGTTTCCGCTTCGCCCGGCCCGGTCAAAATGCCTGACCGATGCTGATGTAGATCTGGAAATCCGCATCGCCTTCCCGCTTGTCCAGCGGGAAGGCGATGTCGGCGCGGATCGGTCCGAATGACAGGTTGTAACGGGCCCCTATACCCACGGCGTAGCGCAGGTTGGAAAAGTCAGGCGTCTCCTCAAAGCCGATCGCGCCGGCGTCGATGAAGGCCACCGCGCCGAAATTGCGCCCCAGATCGCGTCGGATTTCGGCGGAGGCCTCGAACAGCGACAGCCCCCCCCGCGGCGTATTGTCGGGCAGGCGCGGACCGACGCCCTGATAGGCGTAGCCCCGCACGGACCCGCCGCCGCCGGAATAGAACAGCCGGTCGGAAGGGACGCTCAGCTCGCCGCCACCGACGATGGTACCAAGCCGGATCCGTCCGGCCGCCACCGTCTTCGCGCCGTCCTGGAGCGGCGTATAGGCGGTCAGCTGGGTCTCGGCCCGGACAAAGAGGATGCTGTCATCGCCCGCCACCGCCGTCGGCTGCACATTCAACAGCACACGCCAGCCGGCCGTCGGGTCCAGCGGGTCGTTCGACTGGTCCAGATAGGCGCTGCCCCGGGCGGTCAGGATGGCCAGATCCCGGCTGCGGTTGACGGGCAGCGCCGTCAAGGGATCAAACCGGTTTTCGTCATACCGGCCCGCGTCGAGACCGATGCCGTAGCTGTAGTATGACGTCTTGCCGATCCTGCGGCGCAGGTCGGCCGAAAGGACCGCCGCGGTCCGGCGATAGGCGTCGGTGTCCTCGTTTACGGCGGCGGCCGAAAGGGCGAGCGTCTCGCCGGGCTGACGCCAGTGCGGCAGGGAAAGGTCGGCCCCTACCCGGCTGTCGATGTCCGCGATCCGGGCCTGGAAGCGCAATGTATCCGCAAGGCCGAACCGGTTGTACCAGGTCCAGAGCCCCTCGACGCCGGAACCGTCGGCGGTGGAAAAGGTCGCCCCGGCCTCGAGGATGCGCCTCGGTCGATCGGTCAGGGTCACAATGACGGGGCGGGTGCCGTCGGCGGTCGTCTGGTCCGCAGGTGTCAGGGCGACGGCGACGCCGTCATAGACCCCGGTCTCAAGCAGCCGGCGTTCCAGTTCCGCGACCGGTTCGGGATCGAACCGGTCGCCGTCCTGCCACGGCGCGAGACCCGTCACCCACCGCGCACTGGTGGGGCCTCGCGTAACCAGCTGGACACCATCCAGCCGGACGAGCGGACCGGAATCGATGTTGTAGGTGGGCGCGACGGTTCGGGTGGCGTGATCGACGACGACGCGACGCGGCTGGGTGGCCGCATCCGGATAGCCCTGACGCGTCAGGCTGGCGATCACCCGACCCTCGCCCGCGATCACATCGGCCGCACGACCAGGCTCGCCGGGCGTGAGGTCGATCTCCGCGCGGGCCGTCTCGACCACCTCGGGCTCGGGCTCCGTCGCAACCCAGCGGATCTCGGGCGCGCTCAGGACGAAGCGGGGACCCGGCTCAATCCGAACAAAGGCAACCGGCGTGTCCTCACCCTCGACATCGGCGTCCAGCGTGGGCTGGTAATAGCCCTCGGACCGAAGCAGGGCCTCCGCCGAGTCGCGGGCGTCGCGGGCGCGACGTCGGGCTTCAAACCCGGTTGCAGGAGGGCCATCGACCTCCCCGATCGCCTGCACGATCAGGGCACGCAGGTCCGGGTCGAGATCTCCACGGATATCGGCCCGCGGGTCGGCCCGGGCCTCGCTCGCGGTCACCAGTCCGGCCAAGGTGAAGACCATCGCTGCGACAGCGGCCCCTGGGCAACGAACTGGACGTGGTCCTGACGTCAATACAAAATCCCGGTGCGGAACCGGCAGGGTCCGCTTGATCAAGGCCCCCCTCAACCAGTCAATCGCGACCGCCTTGCGGCGAACTCAATAGAAGAGCGTCTCGCTCTCCGGCTGCACCGTCTGTTCGGACGGCGTCTGATTCGCCGGCGGGGGTGGCGTATCCGCTGGCGGCAAGTCGATCGGTGCCCCGGTGTCGGCGGTCGGAACCCCCTGATCCTCGGCGGAGGGCGGCAATTCCGCTTCCAGCGGCGCCGGGGCCATCTCAAAGTCCGGGCCAGCGGGCTCCTCGCAACTGGCGAGCGAGAGGCCAGCCCCGAGAGCGGCAAGCAAGATCAACGGCTTCATTCCAGGTCTCCCCCGAAGGTCGGCGTCCAAACGCGCCGTCGGGCCCGCTGTTCCATATCCGCTCGTCGGGTTCCGGTCACGCGGCTTCCTTCCCAAGGCGAGGGCTCCCGCGGAAAGGCAGTCGAGGGCTGCCGGCCGGTTACCCCGGCCGACCATCGGCCGCCGGGCTCCGCACCCACTCGGCCAGCGCCGCGTCCAGCGAAGAAGCGGTCGCAGGTTCTGGACGCTCCACCTCACCATCGAACCGCGGGGCCGGCATGGGCTGGACGGGCGTGCCGGCGAGAGTCGTCCGGGCCCGGTTGTGCGGATGCGCCGCGGCCTCGTCAAAGGTCAGGACCGGCGTGACGCAGGCCTCGCTGCCGGCGAACTGCGCCACCCAGTCGTCGCGGGACCGCGTCAGGAACAGGGCCTCAAACCGCCGATGCAGCGCGGGCCAGCCGGTCGCAGGGAACTGCGGTGCCGTGGCCGGGTCGATCTCAAGGCCCGCCAACAGGGCGGCGTGAAAGCGGGGCTCCAGCGCCCCCACGGCGACGAACTTCCCGTCGGCGCAGGTATAGCAGCGGTAGAACGGGGCCCCGCCGTCCAGCAGATTGCCGCCCCGCTCATCCGACCAGATCCCGCTGGCGGACAGGGCGAAGAACAGGCTGGACAGCAGGGCGGCACCGTCGGTCATGGCCGCGTCCACGACGCGGCCCCGGCCGGTGGTCCGGGCCTCGATCACCGCCGCCAGGACGCCGACGACCAGCAGCATGGCCCCCCCGCCATAGTCCCCGACCAGATTCAGCGGCGGACGCGGCGGACGATCGGGCTCCCCCATGGCGTGGAGGGAACCGCTCAGGGCGATATAGTTGAGGTCATGGCCGACAGTCTGCGCCAGAGAGCCGGTCTGGCCCCAGCCGGTGACCCGACCGAAGACGAGGCGGGGATTAAGGGCCTGACAGACCTCGGGGCCGAGCCCCAGCCGTTCCAGTACGCCGGGCCGGAAGCCCTCGATGACGGCATCAGCGCGGGTGATCAGCGCCAGCACCCGGTCACGGTCGGCGATGTCCTTCAGATCGACCGGGACCGCGGCCCGGCCGCGATGCAGGACCGCGCCGCCGACATCGCCGAACGCGCCCGCGCCGTCGGCCCGGGTCAGGCGCAGGACCTCCGCCCCCAGGTCGGCCAGCATCATGCCGGCGAAGGTCACCGGGCCGAGCCCGTCGAATTCGAGGATGCGGACGCCGGAAAGAGGTTTCATACGGTGGGATCAGCCATGGTCGGGAATGGAAGTATCGTGGTCCGGGCCTTGACCCGGCCCCCGTGATGAACCAGAAGGCGCAACCGCGAAACGGCCAGACCGTTTTTCGCTGCGATACGCGTCCTTAGCTCAGTTGGTTAGAGCATCTGACTTTTAATCAGAGGGTCCTCGGTTCGAGCCCGAGAGGACGTACCATCGCCTTTCCCTGTCACGTGTGGCGACCGCCCGCGGCGCGGGCGCTTGCTGTTTGAGCCACGGCCGGCGGTTGCGTGGACTTCGGTACGGACGCCGTTATGGTGCGGCCGATCGCGGTAGAGGGAGGGGGAGCGCATGCGGCCTGTGGCAATGACTTTGGCGATCCTCGCGATCCTGGGCGGAGCGGCGTGTCAGCCTTCGGAGGCCCCCGCAGACCAGGCCTCGAACCCGGAAAATCCCCGGCCCGGCGAGACCATGGCCGAGACTTTCGCCGGCTGCGAATGGGGCGAGGTCACCGGTTCGGGCCTGTCGGTATGGAGCTATGCGTGCGGGCCGGAGGCGGGCCATGTCCGGCTGGTCGTCGACGACAGTCTGCCGGGCTTTGCGATCGAGACGACCGCTGACGGCCAGACGACGAGACAGCCAGCGATCGTCATTTTCGACAAGCCGACCGACGCCCCGCTCGAGTCGATCGTCGAGGCGGTACGGGCGAAGTCCCCCGGACCCTCGACAGCGACCTGCACGCTTCAGCCGGTCACCGCCGAGGGAGTCGCGCCCGGACGCTACGGCTTCGAGCCCACGGGCGAGGCCCGCGCCGCCTGGGACACCTTCTTCTCCGGCGAGAGCGACGCTGAACCGCTGGAGCCGCCGTGCGGGGCCATGGGGCCGCAGATGTCGGGCGACCGGACGTTCCGGATCGTCGAGGACGACCCGGCGACGGTGGTGTTCATCGACCATGGCAGCGAGATCCAGATCTTCGACCCCGCGACACTCCGGCCGGCAGCCTGACCCGCGGTGCGCCGCCTGCTCCTTCTCGGCTGTCTGGTCCTGCTGGGCGGCTGCTCGGCCGCGCGGCAGGTGGGCGAAGGGTTCGGCGACGCGGCCCTCGCGCCGCTGACGGACCTGAACGTGCGGCGCGAACAGATCCCGACCGTGCTGCTGCAGGCCCAGGCCAATCCCTATGACCGGCGCAATCTGAACCAGTGCACCACCATCGGCGCCGAGGTGGCCCGGCTGGACGAGGCGCTGGGCCCTGACCGGGACGAGCCGCCGGTGCCGGACAATCCGACCCTGAACGAGCGGGGCCAAGAGGCCCTGGCCGAGGCGGCGCTGGACGCGATCCGCAACGCCACCACCGACTTCATCCCCTATCGCAGCTGGGTGCGGCAGCTGAGCGGAGCCCAGGCGCGGTCGAGGGTGGTGCAGGACGCGGTCGAGGCCGGGCGGCTGCGGCGGGCCTATCTGAAGGGGCTGGGCATGCGGGCCAACTGCCCGCCGCCGGCCTCGCCCGGCTGGTTCCGGCCGACGGGTCGGTCGCAACGCTGACGGCCGGCGGCATTTAACGGTCGCGGGCGGGCTTTCGCGGGTCGCTGCGATCGCCCCGGACATGGACCTTACCGTCCTTCGAGAAGGCCTCGAACGACGGCTTGTCGATGTTCCGGAACGCGCCGGTCCGGTCCCAGTCCCAGTCGAACGAGATCCGCTCGCCCTTGTGGGCGAACTTCCCGGACCCGTGGGCGAAGAACGAATATTTGTCGCCGCCGATGATAATCACGTGGCGGTGCAGGGCGGTCTCGTTGCCCTCCGGCCGGGGCGGTTCCTCGAGGTAGGTATTGTAGGCGTGGAAGCCGGACTTCTCGATCCTCATCGCCAGACTCCGGGGGTCAGTTCGAGGTGTGCCGGGCGTGGAAGTCGCGGCGGAACTGTTCGAACCGGCCGTGGGTGATGGCCTCGCGCATGGCGGCGGTCAGGGTCTGGAAGAAGGCGATGTTGTGCCAGCTGAGCAGGGTCTTGCCGAGGATCTCGTCGGCCCGGATCAGGTGGTGCAGATAGGCCTTGGAGTACAGCGAGGACGGCCCGTCGATAGCCGGGTCCAGCGGGTCCTGGTCCTCGGCGAAGCGGGCGTTCTTCAGATTGATCGGCCCTTCCCAGGTCCAGGCCTGACCGTGACGGCCGGCGCGGGTGGGCAGGACGCAGTCGAACATGTCGACGCCGCGCCACACCGCCTCGACCAGATCAACGGGTTTGCCGACCCCCATCAGATAGCGCGGGCGGTCGGCGGGCAGCATGTCGGGCGCATAGTCCAGCACCTCGCACATGGCCGCATGGCCTTCGCCGACGGCCAGACCGCCGATGGCATAGCCGTCGAAGCCGGTCTCGATCAGCCGCTCCGATGACTCCCGCCGCAGGCCCTCGAAGGTCGAGCCCTGCTGGATGCCGAACAGGGCCTGGGTCTCGCGGGTCCCGAAGGCGGCCTTCGACCGGGCGGCCCAGCGGGCGGACAGCTCCATGGCGGCGCGGGCGCGCGGTTCCTCGGCCGGATACGCCACGCATTCGTCCAGTTGCATGGAGATGTCGGCCCCGATGCGGTCGGCCTGGATCTCGATCGACCGTTCCGGCGACAGGACGTGTTTGGAGCCGTCGATGTGGCTGGAGAAGGCCACCGCCTCCTCCTTCACCTTCGAGATGCCGGCCAGCGACATGACCTGGAAACCGCCGGAATCGGTCAGGATGGGTTTGTCCCAGCCCATGAATTTGTGCAGCCCGCCCAGCCGCTCCATCCGCTCGGGCCCCGGGCGCAGCATCAGGTGATAGGTGTTGCCCAGCAGGATGTCGGCCCCGGTCGCCCGGACCTGATCCACGCTCATGGCCTTGACCGTGGCGGCGGTGCCGACGGGCATGAAGGCGGGGGTGCGGATGTCGCCGCGCGGCGTCTTCAGCACGCCGGTGCGGGCGCGCCCCTCGGTGGCGGCGATGTCGAAGGCGAAGGGCAAGGGCAGGTCTCTGAAGGCTGGGGGCGGCGTATAGGGCCGGCAGCGGGTTTTGTCTCCTCCCCGTGCGCAGCATGGGGAGGTGGCTCCGGAGCGAAGCGGAGGAGACGGAGGGGTTCTGTCTGCGGCAGGAACCCCTCCTTCGCCGGGCGAGGGGGGTCAGATCGCTTGCGGCGGGCTTGCGGACCAGGCGGCAGCGATCCGGTCGAGGCGGTCGTCCGGGGTGAAGGTCTGCCCGTCGATGGCGGTAACGGCGCAGGCGGGGGTGGCGCTGTTGCAGAAAAAGGCCCCGTCGAACCGGGCCAGATCCGCGACGCGGACAGGTTCGATGGTACCGGACAGGCCGACCTGCGCGAGGTTGGCGTGGATCAGGGCCTGGGCGACACCCGCCAGCATCGGGGCGTCCGGCCAGATCACCGTGTCGCCGGCGAGGAAGCCGATATTCCAGGACGGGCCTTCGGAGATCAGTCCCTCCGCATCCGCGAACAGGGCATCGTCAAAGCCGGACTCGCGGGTCAGCCGTCGGGCCCGGATCAGGGGAAAGGTGCCGGTGTGTTTGGTCTCCGGGTCCCCGCGGACATAGGTCTGGACCCGCAGCCGGACGCTCGTGGCCAGGGGCGGCGGGGGGGGAGACACCACGGTCATGATCCTGGGCCTGACCCGCCCCGAGGGGGTGCGGGGCCAGATCTCGGGGGCGAACAGACCCACGCGCAGCCAGGCGTCCCCGCGGTCGGCCAGCGCCGTGCAGATGTATTCCCTGAGACGCTCCTCCCCCACGCGCTGGCCGAACAGGTCGGCGGCGGAGGTCTCGAGGCGGTCCAGATGCAGGTCGAGGCCGCGCACGCCCCCGTCCTCGACCCGGAAGGCGGTGTAGGCCCCGTAGTTGACCAGGGCGAGATAGTGGAGATCAGCCTCGGTCGGAGGCAGGCCGTCGATCAGCATGGCCTATCATGGCCGCTGCACCGGGGCCCTGCAAAGCCTCTCTGGCCGGGACCGCGACTCAGCGCCCGACGGCAGGCCTCGGCTGACGGTTGATCCGGTCGGTGCACTGGTCCACCCCCCCGATCAGTGTCTTGAGGTCATCAGGGCCCACAGTGCCGCGCCGGACGAGGCGCAGCAGATTGACGGCCTGGGTCAGGGCTCCGTCCAGCCAGGAGTCCGTCGCGATCAGGGCCGCCACCAGACGGGCGACCGCATACAGGGCCTCGACGAGGCCGGGGTCGTCGATCGCCGCACAGGACCCGAGCATTTCATTGACCAGCGTATGGATGCGGCGAAGTTCGCCCGCATCGGGCCGCCGCCGCGGATCGGCCGTCATCTCCGCGATCCTCTCGATGGATCCGTCGATCTGGGCCAGGCACGTGTCGGTCAGTTCGCCCAGGTTGCTGTCCGCCGCCTCGATAGCCTCCTCGATCCGGATGCCCCCGGCCTTCTGATACTCGCGGTTCAGGGCCGTCCGGACCTTGCGGATGATGACGCTCATAGGGAAAGCCTCTGTGGCTTGACGAGCCCGTCCAGCTCTTCCTGACTCATATTGGCTCCCGACGGCTCACCGAGCATGGCTCCGCCGTCGCCCTTGCGGCGCCCCGCAGGCACGTCCGCCGGGACACCCTCGAACTTGAAGCGGCGGTCCGGGCCCATATAGGTGTCGCATTCCACGAACGGGCGATCGGCGGCGGCGACCCAGAGAATCCGCTGCATCAGGACCGCGGGCGAGACAGGCTTGGTGATCACGAAATTCGATCCGCAGTCCCGGGCATTGATCACCTCCGGCTCCAGCGCATGGCCGGTCAGCACGAAAACCGGTGCATGACAGTTCGGTTCCATCCCGGACTGGCGTAGCCAGCGGACGAAATCATTGCCGCTCTCCTCACCCAGCTGGGCGTCGCACAGGACCAGATCGATGGTCTCCTTCGTCAGGAGGGCCTTGGCCTCGTCGGCGGAGGTGGAGCGAAAGATCCGGTCGACGCCGAAGCCGAGCAGGGTCTGGCTGAGAATGTCGAGCCCCTGGGGGTTGGCATCGACGCACAGGGCCTTGATCGCACGCAGATTGATCCGGGTCGGAACCGGCGGCAGTGGCGGGGTTACCACAATTCGCAGTCTCCGGTCGTCACCTCGGCCATCGGCCGTTCGCCGCCGTGGAAGCGCTGCGCCAGACCGGCGAGGGTCGAGGCCTCGGCGGCCTCGCGCACCATGCTGATGTCCAGGGTGCCGCCGTTGGCGGCGACGGCCGTGGAAAGACGCCCGCACAGGACGGCCATCTGCTCGATATGCTGGACCAGGGCGTCCAGTTGCTGAACCTCGATCAGCGCCTCATGCGACTGAGGGTGGCTGGCCAGCAGCTGGCCGGCCAGATGCTGAAGGCCCTCACCCGCCAGCGCCCAGCAGGCAAGCTCGTCCGACAGGCCGAGGAAGAGGTTCTCGAGGGTGGAATCCGTGGTCATCCGGTCCTCAGTCAAAAAGCTCGACAGCGCCGCTGTCGCGTTCGGGGGCCCGGGCAATCACGATCCGCTCGCGGGCAATCACAGCGGCGTCCTGGACCAGATGCTGCGCGGCGGCCCCGGTCGAAGGCGTGTAGTGGATGCGGCGCGCCAGCGTGCCGCCCAGGCTGTGGCTGATGATCGGAATGCCGTCTTCCTGCAGGAAGCGCTGAACGAATTCGGCGTTCTTTCCGCCGATGTCGTTGAAACTGGACGTCATTCGCGCCCCGCCGAACACCTTGGCCTCAAGCCGGTCGCGCCGGGCCCCGAGGGCCAGCAGACCGTTGATCAGCAGCTCCATCGCCTGGGCCCCGTAGCGACGATCGCCGGTCCCGCCGCCCGGGGCTTCGGGCAACAGGAAATGGTTCATGCCGCCGACGCCCGCCAGCGGATCACGGATACAGGCCGCCACGCAGGACCCAAGGATGGTCGAATAGACCACCGACCGGTCTCCGGTGACCTCATGCGAACCCTGGCCCACATGAACCCGCCGCTCCTGGACGTGCAGGCCGCTGTTCATCAGGTCAGCGCTCCGTAGACCGCCTCGATCTTCTGGCGCAGCGTGGTCACGGTGAAGGGTTTGATGAGGTAGTTGTTGACCCCGAATTGCTGCGCCCTCTGCACCAGATCGGAATCGGCACGGCCGGTCAGCATGATGAAACCGGTGTTCTTGAGCGCCGGGGTGGCGCGGACCGCCCGGAGGAAGTTCAGCCCGTCCAGCTTGGGCATGTTGTAGTCCGAGATGACCAGATGGCTCTTGTGGGTCAGCAGGGTGCGCAGGCCGTCCTCGCCGTCGACGGCGTCCTCGACATCGGTGATGCCGATCTCCTTGAGGCCGATGCGGACCAGCGAGCGGATGGTTTGCTGGTCATCGACGACCAGAACACGAAGGGATGATGCAGCGGGCATCTAGCGAACTCCAACCGGAACGGACGCGGCCGCGAGAGTCGCGGCGGCGATGCGAGGCAGGGCGAGCTGGCGCTCGACCCCGCCGATTTCAAAAGCGGCGCGCGGCATGCCGTAGACCACGCAGGTGTCCTGGTCCTGGCCCAGGGTCGCAGCCCCCGCCCGGCGCATCTCCAGCAACCCCGCGGCCCCATCCTTGCCCATGCCGGTCAGGATGACGCCGACCGCGCGCGCGCCCCAGGCGGCGGCCACCGAGGAGAAAAGGGCGTCAACCGAGGGCTTGTGTCCGCTCACCGGTCCATCGTCGCCGAGGGTGCAGCGCGGCGTCCGCCCGCCGGTAACCCGCAGGTGCCGGTCTCCCGGGGCGAGATAGACGTGACCCGGCAGGATCTCGGCCCCCTCCTCTGCGACGCTCACCGTCGGGGCGCTGAGGCGGTCCAGCCTGGCGGCCAGGCTGGTGGTGAAGGTCACGGGCATGTGCTGGGTGATCACCGTCGGCGGGCAGTTGGCGGGAAAGGCGGTGATGACCTTGATCAGCGCCTCCACCCCTCCGGTCGAGGCCCCGATAGCGACGAGGGCACCGGACGGCCTGTAATCCGCAGCCGGGGCCGCGGCTGGCGTCGACGCCTCGGTGGGACGGAGCCGGGCCAGGGCGGCAGACTTGACCTTGATCGCGAGTTCGCGGAACCCCTCCCCGCCCCCGGCCACGGGCTTGCCGACGCAATCCACGGCCCCCAGCTCGAGGGCCGCGATCGAGATGTCGGCCCCGCGCTGGGTCAGGGTCGAGACCATCACGACCGGGACGGGCCGGAGCCGCATCAACCGTTCGAGGAACTCCAGACCGTTCATGTTCGGCATCTCGATGTCGAGGGTCACGACATCGGGGTTCAGCGCCTTGATGGCGGCGCGGGCCTCGATCGGGTCTGCAGCCTGGCCGACGACCTGCAGGTCGGGATCGGCGCGCAGGGCGTCGATGATCAGGGCGCGCATGGTCGCCGAGTCATCCACCACCAGCACCTTGACGGGCCGGCTCATGCGCGGCCTTTCAGGCGATAGATGGTCAGGCCGGCCGAGACCAGTTCAGGCACCAGGGACCGCTCGGAATGGCCGATATAGAGACGCCCGTCCGGCGTCAGGTGCTGGGCGAAGCGGCTGAACAGGCGCATCTGGGTCGGCTCGTCGAAATAGATGGCGACGTTGCGGCAGAAGATGGCGTCGAACTTGCCCTTCATGGGCCACGGTTCCATCAGGTTCAGCGTGCCGAAAGTGATGATCTCGGCCAGGGCAGGCGTGACCTTCCACGAGGCGGCCCCGTCCCGCGTCAGAAATTTCGACCGCAGTCCCGGGGCGATGGGCTCGACGTCACCGTTGTTGTAGACGCCGCGCCGGGCGTGATCGACGACCAGCGGATCGATATCGGTCGCCAGGATGCGGACGTCGTGGCGCGCGGCGTCCGGCAGCGCGTCCAGCAGGGTCATGGCCATGGAATAGGGTTCGTGACCGGCCGAGCAGCCGGCCGACCACAGGCGGACCCGCCCGCCGGCCTTCGCGCGGGCGATCAGGGGCGGCAGAAGCTCCGCCGCCATGTGCTCGAAATGGTGGGGTTCGCGAAAGAACCGGGTGACGTTGGTCGTCAGGGCGCTGAGCATGGCCTGGTGTTCCGGATGATCCGGATCCGAACGCAGCAGGTCGCAATAGGCCCGGAAGCTGTCGAGCCCCAGCTTGCGCACCCGCTTGGCGATGCGGGAATAGACCAGCGTCGCCTTGGCGTCGGCAAGGTGGATGCCCGAGGCCTTGTAGAGAAGGTCCGCGATCGCGCGGAAATCCGCCGTCGTGAACGGGAACTCCCCGTCGGTGGACGTGGGCTCGGCAGACGTCTTTTCAGCCAGAGCGGTCACGCGGCATCCTGCAGGGCTTCGTCGGGCAGCAGGCCGTCGAGGGAGATCAGGCTGATCATGGCGCCATTGATGGGGATGATGCCGCGCACGAAGGCCCGCACGGTTTCGCAGGCGATGTCCGGTGTGGGCTGGATCAGCTCCTCACCGACCGTCAGGATGTCGGAGACAGCCTCGACCAGCAGGCCGACCGTCTTGCGGTCGATCTTCGCCACGATAATGACGTGGCGGGCCGAGGGGGGGCTGACGGGCAGGCCGAGGCGCGCACCAAGGTCGATGATCGGCAACACCGTCCCGCGCAGATTGATCACCCCGCGGACATAGGGGGGCGACTGCGGCAGATGGGTCGCCGGAGCCCAGCCCCGGATCTCAAGCACCGAATGGATGTCGACGCAGTATTCCTGGGCACCCATGCGGAAGGCGACCAGTTCGCGCTGGACGGCCGAGGCAGAAGCGGCGGGAGTGGCGGACATGGATCAGCTCGCTATGGCAAGTTGGGGGGTGGACGGCGTGCCGCGCTTGCGCAGGCTGATGATCGCATCGACGTCCAGAATAAGGGCGACCCGGCCGTCGCCGAGGATGGTCGCGGCGGCGATGCCATCGACCTGCTGGTAGTTGAGCTCGAGGCTCTTGATCACCACCTGGCGCTGGCCCTGGATGGCGTCGACACGGAGAGCCGCGAGGCCCCCGACGCCGCTTTCAACCAGCAGGGTGACCCCGGTGCCCTCCCCGGTCGTGTCGGTCCAGCTCATCGCCTCGGCGACATCGATCAGCGGCACATAGACGCCGCGGACGGACAGCACGAAGCCGTCGGGACCCAGCGCCTGGACGTCGCCCGGCTTGGGCTGCAGGGTCTCGACGATGGCCGTGATCGGGACCACCAGGGTCTGTTCGCCCACGGTGACGACCATGCCGTCGAGGACGGCGAGGGTCAGCGGCAGGCTCATGGTGAAGGTCGATCCCACGCCGGGCTTCGACACGATGGTGATCCGGCCGCCCAGGGCCTGGATGGAGCGTTTGACCACATCCATGCCGACACCACGGCCGGAGACATCCGAAATGGTCGCCGCGGTCGAGAAGCCCGGCGCGAAGATCAGGTTGTCGATCTCCTCATCGCTCAGGGACGCGTCGGCCTCGATCAGCCCGCGCTTGATGGCGATATCGCGCACGCGTTCGCGGTCGATGCCCTTCCCGTCGTCGGAGATCTCGATCACGATCCGGCCCGACCGGTGCATGGCGGCCAGCTTGACCACGCCCTCCTCCGGCTTGCCGGCGGCTCGGCGCTCTTCCGGGGTCTCAAGGCCATGGTCGATGGAGTTGCGCAGCATGTGCGTCAGCGGTTCGGCGAGGCGTTCGATGACGGTCTTGTCGACCTCGGTGCCCTCCCCTTCGGTGACCAGACGGACACGCTTGCCGGTCATGGCGGCGACCTCGCGGGCCAGACGCGGCATGCGCTGGAACACGGACTTCACCGGCTGGGCGCGGATGGCCATGACGCTGTCCTGGATCTCGCGCGTCAGCTGCTCCAGATCGTCGAGGCCGAGTGCGATGTTCGAGGACCGGGCCACGCCCGACTCCATCACCCGCTGGGCCAGCATGGCCTGGTTGATGACGAGCTCGCCGACGAGGTCGATCAGGCGGTCGACCCGGTCCAGATCCACGCGGATGGTGGCCTGGGTCGCCGTCTCGCCGCCGCGGGCGTCGTTCGCCGGCGGGGCATCCGCCGCAGGAGCGACGGGGGCCGTCGGAGCCGGGGCGGTGGCCGAAGCGACGGGGGCAGGGGTCGTCGGAGCCGGCGTCGGCTCGGGCGCGATCGAGGCAAGAACCGCCGCAATATCGAGCTCCGGCTCGACCGGAAGAAGCGACGCATCGGGCTCGACCGGCTCGACGCTGTAGTCACAGTCGCCGTCGACGAACTCGAACACATCGACGATACGGTCACGGTCGACGCTCGGGGCTTTCAGGATGACCGTCCAGGTCAGGCAGGCTCCCAACGGGTCCAGAGCGTCCAGCATCGGAACCGCACCGGTGTCGCACTGGACCTCGATCGGGCCCAGCCGCGCCAGCTCCCGCATCAGCGGCAGGGCGTCGTTGGCGTTCCGATACATCACGTCCTTGGGCGTGAACCGGATGCGCCATTCAGAAGGGGCATCCGATCCCGCTGCGGGTCCGTCGTCGAGCGAGATCATCATCGGACTGAAGCCGAAATCAGGCTCGTCACTCACCGGCGGGGCGACGGGGGCGGCGGTCGTTGCGGGCGCAGGGACGGCGGTGCCGGAGGACAGGGCTTCCAGCTCCGCCACAAGCCCTTCCTCGTTGCCGAGCGGCGTGTCGGTGCCCTTGGCCGCGCTGACATGGTCGGCCAGATGGTCGGCCGCGCGCAGCAGCACCTTGATCACATCGGGGTCGGGAGCCAGCGCGCCGCTGCGGACCATGTCCATCGTCGTCTCGAAGACATGGGCGAACCGGACGAGGGGTTCCAGGCCGAAGGCCCCTGCCCCGCCCTTCACCGAATGGACGGCCCGGAACACGGCGTTCACGGTCTCGGAGTCACCCTCGCCGTTCTCAAGCGTCAGCAGACCCGCTTCAAGGTCGCCCAGCAGTTCCTCGCATTCCTGGAAGAAGGTGGCCTTGATGGCTTCCATCGGATCCATGGTCTGATCCTCAGGCTGCGACGCGACGGATGGCGTCGATCAGTTTGACCGGGTCGAACGGCTTGACGATCCAGCCCGTGGCCCCCGAATCGCGGGCCCGCTGCTTCTTGGCCCCATCGCTTTCCGTGGTCAGGACGAGGATCGGCGTCGAACGGTGACGTTCCGTGCGCCGCACACCCTCGATGAAGCCGAAGCCGTCGAGGTTGGGCATGTTGATGTCGGTGATGATCACGTCCGGGTCGTTGCGGCCCAGCACCTCGAGGCCGTCCAGGCCGTCGACGGCCTGGACCACCTCGAACTCGTCGCCGGCCAGCGCCAGACGCAGCATGTCCCGCATGGTGCGAGAGTCATCGACAGTCAGTACGACCATGCTCACGCGATTATCTCCTTCTGGGCATTCAGGATCGGCATGCAGCCGAGCTGTTCAAAGGCGTTGTTGACGGCTTCGCTGGGCTCGGTGATCCGCAGGCGGAACCCGTCCTCGCGCCAGGTCGCGATCGCTGAAAGCATCAGTTGCAGCGCCTGGGCGCCGAACCGGTCGACCTCGGACGCCTTGAGATCCAGATCGCTGCCGCGGCGCTGAACCAGCTCCGCGTGGGTCTGGGTCAGGCTCGAGGCGTCCATCCGGCCGGGCAGGACAAGAACCTCTGTCGCAGGAATATCCATCAGAACTGCTCCCACTGGGGTTCGGCGCTCTGGGCCAGAGCGGCTCCGCCGGCGGCGGCACGACGCGGCTGGGAGGCCGGGGACTGGACCGGAGCCGGCGTATGGGCTGCCGGGGCGGACTGGCGCGCGAACGCCTCGATCCGGGCCTGGGCCTGACGCACCGGGTTGGGTTTGCCCCGTCCGGACGCGGCGGCACCGCGTCCCTGATCGGAGACGTGGAACTTGCCGACGAGGGTGGCCAGCTCCCCGGCTTCCTGGGAGAGGTTGTGACTGGCCGCGGTCGATTGTTCCACCATGGCCGCATTCTGCTGGGTAGTTTGATCCATCTGGTTAACGGCGGTGTTGACCTGGCTGAGCGCGGTCGCCTGCTCCTGGGCGGACGCCGTGATCTCGGCCATCAGGCCGTTGATTTCGGCGACCCGCTCGACGATGGCGGTCAGGGCCTCGCCGGTCTCGCCAACCAGGCCGACGCCATCCTTCACATGACCACTGCTGGCCGCGATCAGCCCCTTGATCTCCTTGGCCGCCTCGGCCGAGCGCTGGGCCAGGGCCCGGACCTCGGAGGCGACCACGGCGAAGCCGCGTCCGGCGTCGCCGGCCCGTGCGGCCTCGACCCCGGCGTTCAGCGCCAGAAGATTGGTCTGGAAGGCGATCTCGTCGATCACGCCGATGATCTGGCTGATCTGGTCGGACGAGCGCTCGATCTCGCCCATGGCCGCCACGGCACGACCCACGACGACGCCGCTGTTTTCCGCGGCTGACTTGGCCCCGGCGACGACCGTCCCGGCGCGTTCAGCGCCTTCGGCGGTGCGTTTCACGGTGGCGGTGATCTCGTCCAGCGCGGCAGCCGTCTCCTCGAGGGTCGCGGCCTGTTGTTCGGTGCGCCGCGACAGGTCGTCAGCGGCCTGGCTGATTTCGCCCGCCCCGGACTGCATGGCGGCGGCGTTGGAGCCGATCACGCCCATGGCCTCTTCCAGCTTGTCCATGGCGTTGTTGAAGTCCGCCTTCAGCCGGGCGTATTCGCCCGGGAAGTCGGCGGTGATGCGGTGGGCCAGGTCCCCGGCGGCGAGGGCGCTGAGCCCGGCAGCGGTCTGGGATACGATCAGGGCCTGCTCCTCGGCCAACCGGGCCTGGGCCGCCTCGTTGCCCGCCCGCTCCCCATCGGCTTGTGACCGGAGAGTCAGGGCGTCCTGCTCAAGACGGATCTTCTCGACCGCGGCGTCGCGGAAGGCGAGGACGGCCACGCCCATATCGCCGAACTCGTCCTTGCGGGTGGCGCAGGGGACCTGGATGTCGTTGTCGCCGGCCATCAGCCGTCGCATGTAGCCTACCATGTTGAGGGCCGGACCGGCGATGGCGCGGGTCATCAGCCAGCCGATAATCGCCGCCGCGATCGCGGACACAACCGCGCCGATCATCAGGTAGAGGCTGCCCCTCTGGACCGACTCCGTGAGATGCAGGTTCGTCGCTTCACGCGCGGCCACGGCGCTTTCGACCAGAGCGTCGATCGCGTCCTCGGCCGCAGCCATGGCCTTGTCGGACGGTCCGTCGTTGCCGACGAGCGCGGTGCCGATGCTGCGGTCCTCACCCGCCGCAATGCGCTTGGCCGCACCGTCCACGATGGTGAACCATGTGCCGGCGGCTGTGCGGGCGGCCTCGATCTGCGCCGGGGCATCCGGCACCGCGGCATAGGCTTCCGAGGCCTTGGCCATCTCGCCGAGGAAGTTCTCATGATGGGCGGAAAGCCGCTCCAGATAGTAGTCATCGCCACTGATCAGATAACCGCGAAAGCTGTTCTCCTGGCGGGCCATGTAGAACCTCGCCTCGCGAAGACCGGCGAGTGCGGTTGTTTCCGCGGACACCTGGGCGCGCGCGGCCTCAATGGTCCGAAGCTCGAGAACCCCGAGGCCGCCGATCACGACCGTCACGAGGACCAGAAACCCGAAGGCGGCGGCCAGCTTTCGGCCGATTTTCCAGTTGGAGAATTTCATCATGGGATCCTTGGTTGGTCGGGGCCGACCTAGAAGCTGTAGGCGACAGAGGCGACCAGACGGCCTTCGAACCGGCTGCCCAGCTCTTCGCTGTCGGTATCGTACCAGCGCAGATCACCGGCGATGGCGGAGGTGAAGCTGTGCTTCACGCCGATATTCCAGGCGTCGTAATCGGCGCCGTTGTCGACCTGGCGCCAGCCATAGGCGACGCTGAGCTTGTCTTTCGGCGTGAGCGTCACGGTCGCCTGGGCCTCGGTCCACCACGCCTCGTCGCCGCCGGCGTAGGTGTCCGGGGAGTAGTTGACCCGGAAGCGACCCGAGAGCTTGTCCGTCAGCTTGCGCGAGACATCGCCCTGAAACTCGTAATAGCCGCTGTCGACGCCGTTGGTCTCGCCGACCTGGTAGCGGTACATGACCTGGCCATCGAGGCTCCAGCCGCTGACAGCGCCCGCATAGCCAGTGGCGACGATCACTTCGGCGTCAGCCCCCCGGCTCGACGTGGCCTGGGACGCGAAGCCCGTCACATAGGCGCCGCCGGACTCCCACCGCACCGAACCGAACAGGGCGGGATCCTCGTCGCTCTTGCCCAGCCCCTTGCCGATATATTCGCTGGCGATCCCGACCTGGCCCGAGACCGGATCGGCCAGAGCCGGCGCGGAGAGGGCGACACCGGCGGTTGCGACGAGCGCGACCATGACAGGAAAATGACGGTAGGTTGCACGGTCGACTGAATTGTTCTTGTTCACGTTGATTTCCTTGACGTCGATCTCGAAAGACTGCCCCCCGGCGATCTCGTCCTGAAGCTGAGCAGTAACCATGAAAGATCAATAATCGGTGTATTTGCGGGACACCTGATCCCCGAGGCCGACCCCTTGGCGGAGCGCCGGCACGGCGACCGAATTCTGCCTAGGCGACCTTTGTTGCTGTAACTATAATTTCTGCCGTGTTTCTGAGGCTTTTGGCCCGCCGGACAGCGCGCTGCGGGCTTGGCAGCCCGCCCGTTTCGACAGAAGACTGAAGCCCGTCCGGTGTCTCCCGCCGGACGATACAGGAGGCCGGCATGAGCGCGTTCCAGATCACCCGCGACGGCCCCGTTGCCCATCTGCGTCTGACGCGACCCGAGGCGTCGAACGCGCTGGACCTCGCCTTCTGGCGTGACTTCGGACCGGCCCTGAAGAGGCTGGACGCATCCGGCGAAATCCGGGCCCTCGTCCTGTCGGGCGATGGTCGCAACTTCTGCGCCGGCATGGACATCTCGGTCTTTGCCGGCGGGGCCATCCTGCAGACGGACACGGCGGCGCAGCGCCAGGCCTTTCATCAGGCCGCGCGCGAACTGCAGGACGCGCTGACGACGCTGGAGCGGGTTCGGTTCCCCGTCATCGCGGCAATCCAGGGAGCCTGCGTCGGTGCCGGCCTCGACATGGTCGCCGCCTGCGATCTGAGACTGGCGTCTCGCGAGGCATATTTCCGGATCGAGGAGATCAACATCGGCATGATGGCCGACGTCGGCAGCCTGCAGCGCCTGCCCCGACTCCTGCCCGAGGCCGTCGTACGCGAACTGGCCTATCTGGGGACCCGGCTCGAGGCCGACCGGGCCGAGCGGCTGGGCTTCGTCAACGCCGTGACGGCCGACGCCGACGCCGTGGTGGCGGCGGCGCTCGACATGGCGCACCGCATCGCCGCAAAGGCCCCGCTGGCCGTCTCGGGGTCCAAGGCGGCGCTGAACTATGCGCGCGACCACACCGTCGCCGAGGGTCTGGAATGGGCTGCCGTCATGCAGGGTTCGATCTGGAACACGGCCGATGTGCTCGCCGCCATCGGCGCGCGTCGTGACGGGACGCCCGGCGACTTCTCCAGCCTCTCCCCACTGACCGGACTGGCGCGCCCAGCCGACTGAGAACAGCCCGGCAGCACCGTAACGCCAAGAGTTCTTGCAAATCATTCGCAATGTGTGGCAAAGCCGCGTCGTGACCGATGCCGCCACAGATCCCGCCGTCTCCCCCGCCCTCCAGAGGCGGCCGGTCAATGGCGCGCGCGCCTTCTGGCTGAAGCAGTTGCACCGCTGGCACTGGATCTCCGCGGGCCTCAGTCTCGCCGGCATGCTGCTGTTCGCCATCACCGGCATCACCCTGAACCATGCAGCCCAGATTCCGGCCGAGCCGGTCACGGTGGAGACCACCGCCACCCTGCCCGGGCCGCTGCTGGACCGCCTCGCCACCTTCCCGGCCGAGACTACCGACCCGGTCCCCGACGCGATCGCCCGCTGGGCCGCCGCCGCGCTGGACGCCCCCGTCGCCGGCCGGCCCACCGAGACCACGCCCGACGAAATCTATGTCGCCCTGCCGGGGCCGGGGGCCGACGGCTGGCTGACCCTGGACCGCGCCACCGGCGAGGCCGTACACGAAGCCACGACGCGCGGCTGGGTCGCCTATCTCAACGACCTGCACAAGGGCCGCGATACCGGCCCGGTCTGGTCCTGGTTCATCGACGTCTTCGCCGTCGCCTGCATCGTCTTTGCGGTCACCGGCCTGACCCTGCTGTGGCTGCATGCGAAGAACCGCGCCGCGACCTGGCCGCTGGTCGGGCTGGGCGTGGCCATCCCCGTCGTTATCGCCCTCCTGTTCATCCACTGACGAGTTCGTTCATGCGTCCCCTGCCCCTGATCCTGGCCGCCGCTGCCGGCGCGATCGCCGCGCCCGCGGTCGCCTCCGACCTGACCGTCACCCTGGAGGTGCCGACCCTCCGCACCGCCGCCTATCACCGGCCCTATGTCGCGGTCTGGATCGAGCGGCCGGACCAGACCGCCGTGCGCACCCTCGCCCTCTGGTACGAGGCCGGTGACACCGCCCGGGGCGAGGGCACCGGCGAGGACTATCTCAAGGACGTGCGCACCTGGTGGCGCAAGGGCGGCCGCGCCATGGCCCTGCCGATCGACGGCGTCACCGGACCGACCCGCGCCCCCGGCCGCCAGACCGTGACCGTCCCCGGGGCCCGCCTCGCCGCCCTTCCGGCCGGCCAGTACAATGTCGTCATCGAGGCGGCCCGCGAACAGGGCGGCCGCGAGGTCGTCCGCGTGCCCTTCACCTGGGGCGGGGCTGCCAACAGCGCCTCGGCCGCCGGAACCTCCGAACTGGGCGCCGTCCGCGTCGCCGTCACCCGCTAAGGATCGTCCCCATGAACAAGTTCGCCCTGCCCGCCCTGGCCCTGATGGCCGCCCTCGCCGCCCCCCTGTCGGCCCAGGCCCACCGCGGCTGGATGATGCCGTCCTCGACCATCCTGTCGGGTGACGCCGCCTGGGTCGGGTTCGACGCCGGGGCCTCCAACGGCGTCTTCATCGCCGACCACGCCCCCCTGCGCCTCAGCCCCGCCAGCCTGATGATCATGGCCCCCGACGGCTCGACCGGCGCGGCGGCCAATCTGATGCAGGGAGCCTACCGCTCGACCTTCGACGTTCACATCAACAAGCCGGGCACCTGGAAGGTCGCCAATGTCTCGGCCGGCATGTCGGCCAGCTACAGCCTGAATGGCCAGGCGCAACGCTGGCGCGGATCGGCCGCCGACTTCCCGACCGCCCTCCCGGCCGGGGCCACCGACGTCCGCGCCTCGATCAACACCAACCGGCTCGAGACCTTCATCACCCTCGGCGCGCCCACCGAGACCGTCTTCACCCCCACCGGCCAGGGTCTGGAAATGGTCCCCGTTACCCACCCCAACGACCTCGTCGCCGGCGAGGCCGCGACCTTCACCCTGCTGAAAGACGGCCAGCCGGCGGCGGATCTGGAGGTCACCGTGGCCCGCGGCGGCCTGCGCTACCGCGACAACCCCGAGGAGATGACGGTCCGCACAGGGGCTGACGGCTCCTTCACCGTCACCTGGCCCGAGTCCGGAATGTACTGGCTCAACACCAGCCAGCGCGCCGAGGCGGCAGGCACCGCCCCGGCGCAATCGATGGCCTACACCGCCGTGCTGGAGGTCCTCCCCTGACCCGGGGATCGCGCGGGGATCCGCCCCCGCTGGACCTGACCCCGGCCCCGGAGCGCGACGCCACCCGCGTGCTGGTCCCCGCCCTCGAACGCGCGCCGTCCCGGCCCCCCGGCGAAGACATCCGGGCGCTGGGTGGCGAGACCATGGGCACAGGCTGGAGCGTCCGGCTGGTCGCCCCGCCCGGGGCCTCCGACGCCGCGCTGACCGCCGCCATCCAGGCCGAGCTCGACACGGTCATTGCCCTGTTCAGCCCGTGGGACCCGACCAGCGAGATCAGCCGTTTCAACACCGCCCCTGCCGGCCCTGTCGTCCTGTCGGCCGCCTTCTGGACCGTACTGGACGCCGCCCTGAACCTCGCCGACGACACCGACGGGGCCGTCGATCCCACCCTGGGGGCGCTCGTCGACCTGTGGGGCTTTGGCCCCCCCGGCCTGCGCCCCGAGCACGCCGCCCTGCCGTCCAACGCCGAGGTCACCGCCGCCCTGTCCGCCAGCGGCTGGCGCAGGCTCCGCCTCGACACGGCCGCCCGGACCGCCTTTCAGCCTGGCGGGATGGCGCTGGACCTGTCCGGCATCGCCAAGGGCCATGCCGTCGACCGCATCTCGGACGCCCTGAACCGCCTCGGTGCCACCTCCCACCTGATCGAGATCGGCGGCGAGCTGCGCGGGGCCGGGGTCAAACCCGACGGCCAGCCGTGGTGGGTCGGGCTGGAGCCGCCGCCGGGAGCCCCCACGCCCCGCACCGTCGCGGCCCTCGCCGATATCGCGGTGGCCACCTCGGGCGACTGGCGCCGCGCCTTCGCCCATGACGGCTATCTGTACCCGCACACGATCGACGGCCGCACCGGCCACCCCATCACCAATGGCGTCGCCTCGGTCACCGTGTTCCACGCCAGCGCCATGATGGCCGACGCCTGGGCCACCGCCCTGACGGTTCTGGGCCCCGGGGAGGGCACCGACCTCGCCACCGCCCATAACCTCGCCGCCCAGATCCTGACCCGCACTCCGGCCGGCGTAACCGAGCACCTGACCCCCGCCTTCCGCGCCCTGATGGACGACGGGGACGCGACCGGGTGAGCGTCGAGCCGATGCGCTGGCTCTGGGCGGCCCTGACCGTCGGGCTTTGGCTGGCCGGCACCGGGTGGATCCTGTGGCGCGCCCGCCGCCGCCCGCCCGCCGAACCGACCACGGGCGAGATCCTGATCGCCGTGGCCAGCCAGACCGGCTTCGGCGACGCGCTTGCCGAACTGACCCGGTCCACCCTGATCGCCGGCGGCCAGCCCGCCCGGATCGCCGCCCTCGGCGACCTTGATGCCCCGACCCTCCGCTCCGCCGGCCGCGTCCTGTTCATCGCCTCCACCACGGGCGAGGGCGACGCCCCCGACAGCGCCGCCGCCTTCGTGCGCAAGGTCATGGGCCAGACCCCCGACCTGTCCGGCCTCGCCTACGGCCTGCTGGCCCCCGGCGACCGGACCTACCGCGACGTCTGCGGCTTCGGCCGCGCCCTCGACGCCTGGCTGAAGACCACCGGGGCCACCCCCCTGTTCGATCGGGTCGAGATCGACAACGGCGACCCTGCCGCCGTCACGGTCTGGCAGGGCGAGGTCGCCGCACTGACTGGCACACCCGCCGCCCCCACGATCCACCTGCGCGAAGCCACCCCCTGGCGGCTGGTCGAGCGCCGCCTGATGAACCCCGGCAGCCCCGGCGAGGGGGCCTGGTCTCTCGCCTTCGAACCGGAGGGCGCGTCCCCGGACTGGGTCGCCGGCGACATCGCCGAGATCACCGTCCCCGGCCCCGAGGGCCCCGTCCGCCGCGATTATTCCATCGCCTCCCTGCCCGCCGACAGCCGGGTCGAGCTGCTGGTCCGCCTCCTGCGCCACCCCGACGGCACCCCCGGCCTCGGCTCCGGCTGGCTGACGCAGAGCCTCGCCCCCGGCGACACCGTCCCCTTGCGCCTCCGCCCCAACCGCGCCTTCCACGCGCCGGAGCCCGACGTCCCCCTCATCCTGATCGGCAACGGCACCGGCATCGCCGGCCTGCGCGCCCACCTCAAGGCCCGCGCCGCCGCCGCGACCCCCGCCCCCGTCTGGCTGATGTTCGGCGAGCGCACTTCGGCCGCCGACAGCTTCTACGCCGACGACCTCGCAGCGTTTCAGCAACAGGGCATCCTCACCCGTCTGGACCGCACCTTCTCGCGCGACCCCGGCGACGGCCGCTATGTTCAGTCGGTCATCGCCGAAGCCGCGCCCGAGCTCCGCCGCTGGATCGCCGACGGCGCCGCCCTCTATGTCTGCGGCAGCCGCGACGGCATGGCCGACGGCGTCCGCACTGCCCTCGACACGGCGCTGGGCGAAATCCCCTGCCGCGACCTCATCGAGACCGGCCGCTACCGCCAGGACGTCTACTAGCCGCGCCGGCCCCGCCCCGGGTCACGGCACCGGCTGCCACACCCGGACGTGGTCAATCTCCATCGCCTGCGGAAAGGCCGTGTCGTCCACCCCCTCGGCCCCGCCCCAGTCGCCGCCCACGGCCACATTCAGGATCAGGTGGAAGGGAACGTCGAACGGCCAGGTCGCCTTGGTCCCCGCCCCGTCATTGTCGAACCGGTAGTACTCCTGCCCGTCGAGGGCGAAGACCACGGCCTCCGGCGTCCAGCGCACCTGATACAGGTGAAAGGCGTCGCAGGCGTCGGGCACGGCGATCCCGGCCCCGCGCTGGGTCCCCGCGACATGGTTGTAGGCCCCGGTGTGGACCGTGCCGTGCACCACGCCCGGGCGGTGGCCGACATGCTCCATGATGTCGATCTCCCCGTCCAGCGGCCAGGTCTCCAGATCGACCGGCAGCATCCAGATGGCGGGCCAGGTCCCCCGCCCGCACGGAATCCGCGCCCGGACCTCATAGAGCCCATAGGTCCAGCCCTGACGGCTCACCATCCGGGCCGAGGTATAGGCCTGCCCCCCGCTGTCCGCTGCCTCCGGCGTCTCGCGCCGCGCCTCGATGATCAGCCGCCCATCCTCGACCCGGGCGTTCTCCGGCCGGTCGGCGGCATAGTACTGACGCTCGTTGTTGTACCAGCCGGTGCGGTTGGCGTGGGTGTCATAGGTCCAGCGGGCCGGATCGGGCGGGCCGGGCGTCTCGAACGCGTCGGCCCAGACCAGACGATACCCCTCGGGGGCCTCCTGCGCGGCGGCAGGCACGGCGAGGGCGACGAGGGCGAGGAGGGCAAGCGGCGTCAGCAGGGTGCGCATCGCGCCACGATAGCCAACCGCGCGGGCCGCGCGAGTCCCCGGGTCCGGGAGCGGTCCACCTCCGGTTCAGCCTTCAAGCGGCTGGAGACCGGTCCGGGTTCCCGGAAGCGTCAGTCAGACAGACGGCGATCAGCCGAAAATGAAGCGGCCGATGTCCATGCCGATCCGGACGCCCACCGGTCCGCAGCTCAACCTTCGACCAAACGCGCCAAAGGTATCTCGATCTGGACAGTCAGGCCATCCGACGCCCAACGTCGTTCGATCGTTCCACCCAATTGATCCTTCACCGTGCGGTCGAGCAGGGTCGTTCCGAAGCCCGGCGTCACCTCGTCGGCACGTATTGGCGACCCCTGTTCCTCCCATCGCATGACCATCTTCGGAACGGCTCTCGCGAGATGGATTGATAGTTTGCCTGTGCTATCCCGCATCGCGCCATATTTGACGGCGTTGGTCGCCAGTTCGTTCAGAACCATGGCGACAGATGTAACCGCGTGTTGCCCGATATCAGCGTCGTCACCAACCACTGAAATGTTCGCCCCGGCAAACTCGTAGGGAGCGACGAGGACCGCGATCAAACCCTTCAGCGTTCGGGGAGCGGTTGCCAGATCGTCGCCGCACAGGGGGTGGATGTAGGCAATCGCGCGCCCCAGCCCCCTCAGCCTTTCACGGAGCTCGCTCACAAAGGGCCGCGTTGCAGGCGTGATCCGACCAGACAGATGGATCAGACTGTCCACGACGGCGAACAGGTTTTGAATCCGATGCGAAAGTTCCCGGGAGACGATCACGGTCTCACGCCGATCATATTCGCGTCGTGTCACGTCCTGCGACAACGACTGAAGCGCGATGATGTCCCCGTGGGCGTTGCGGACGGGCATGACCGCCACCTCCCAGGACTTCATATTGCCTTTGGCTGTCGGGCAGTCCGCACTGAACCGCACGACCTTACCCTCGGCAGCTTCCTGGATTGAGGCCTTGATGAGAGACTGACTTTCCACAGGCCAGAGGGCTGCCCAAGGCGTGCCCGCGAGGCCAGCAAAGTCGTCGATCTCCATGAGGCACATGCCGGCCGGGTCTATCGCCTGTACCGATCCGTCCAAACCTATGGTCTTCAGACAATCGCCGAGCCTCGGGCTCGCAGGCGTTGTAGTTTCGCTCAGAGCTACCCGCAAACGGCTGTCCTCCTGCAACATTAGGTTAAGCCAAGCTAAGCTGAGCTAATCCGGCAGGAGGTCACTGGCTCGCGCGAACCGGGGGGTCCCGGTCAGGCTGATCTCGACCGTGTCTGACGCATCGAGTTTCGGCGAGTACATAAACCTATCCCAGTTACCCCACGGTTGCCACCGCCGCGATGCCGCAGGGAAAGGACCCCGTCCAAGCTGAGAAGAGGGAACGTCCTGGTACGACGCCCGTAGTCAGCCCTTCAGGGCTCATATCGCCCAGGATTCGCAGGTATTGATTCCGCATCGATCGGGACGAGTCATCGACACGCGACCGCCAAGCCGCCCCTCAAGACATCCAGCCCCCACTGCGCTATCCCCCATGGCTCGCAGCCGCTCCGGATGACCCCGCCATGACCCTCCCCGCTCCCCCGACCATCCTGGTCCCCATGACCACGGGCGAGGCCTTCCCCGTGCGCCGGGTGTTCTGCATCGGGCGCAACTATGCCGCCCATGCGCGCGAGATGGGCAATACCGAGGCCGAGGATCCCTTCTTCTTCACGGCCTGGGCCGAGACCGTGGTCGCCGACACCGCTGTGATCGCTTACCCGCAGTCGACCGCCGACTATCACCACGAGGTCGAGCTGGTGGTGGCGCTGGGCCTGTCCGGCCGCGATGTGCCGGTCGGGAGCGCCCTCGACCTCGTCCACGCCTACGGCGTCGGCCTCGACATGACCCGGCGCGATCTGCAGAGCGCGGCCAAGAACGCGGGCAAGCCATGGGACGTGGCCAAGAATGTCGAACAGTCCAAGCCCGTGGGCAAACTGGCTCCCGCCGCCGGCTTCGATCCCACCGCCGGGGCCATCACCCTGTCGCTCAATGGCGAGGTCCGCCAGACCGGCGACCTGTCGGACATGATCTCATCCGTGGCCGAGATCATCAGCTACCTGTCGCGCTTCTACCGGCTGGAGCCGGGCGACCTGATCTTCACCGGCACTCCCTCGGGCGTCGGTCCGGTGGTCCCGGGGGATGTCCTGACCGCCTCGGTCGCGGGCCTGCCCGCCCTGACCGTGACCGTCGGCCCGCCCGCCGCCTGAGAGTAACGCCATGATCCTGCACGGCTATTTCCGCTCCTCCGCCGCCTGGCGGGTGCGGATCGCGCTGAAGCTGAAGGGGCTGGAGGCGGAGTATCGCTTCCACCACCTCGGCCGGGGCGAACAGTTCGATCCCGCCTATCTGGCCCTGAACCCGCAAGGCCTGCTGCCCAGTCTGCAGCTGGACGACGGCACCGTCCTGACCCAGTCCATGGCCATCTGCGAGTATCTGGACGAGGCGTATCCCGAACCGCCGCTCCGGCCGACCGACCCGGTCGCCCGGGCCCGGGTGCGAGCGTTTGTCCAGGCCATCGCCTGCGACATCCATCCGGTCCAGAACCTGCGGGTGCTGAAGGCGCTGAAGGCTCAAGGGCAATCCGAGGACGACACCCGCGCCTGGGCCCGCCGCGTCATCGAACAGGGCTTCGATGCGCTGGAAACCCTGGTCGCCGCCGCGCCCGGCCCCTTCCTGTTCGGCGCCGCGCCGGGCATGGCCGAGGTGTTTCTGGTGCCCCAGATGGGCAATGCCCGCCGCTTCGGGGCCGATCTGCGCTGGCCCCGGCTGCTGGCCGCCGACGCCGCCTGCGCCGCCCTGCCGGCCTTCGCCGACACCCGCCCCGACCGCCAGCCGGACGCCGAGGCATGAGCACCGACCGCGTTCTCATCGTCGGGGCCGGCCATGCCGGGGGCTCGGTCGCGGCCCAGCTGCGGACGAACGGTTTCGAGGGCCGGATCGTGCTGGTCGGGGACGAACCCGTCGCCCCCTATCAGCGCCCGCCCCTGTCCAAGGCCTGGCTGAAGGGCGAGGCCGATCTGGACGCCCTGCTGCTGCGCCCCGAGGTCTTCTACGCCGAACACGACATCGCGCTGCGGACCGGGGTGCATGTGGTCTCGATCTCTCCGGCCGACTGCACCGCCACCTTCGACGACGGGTCGCTGGCGACCTGGGACGCGCTGATTCTGGCCACCGGCTCGGTGTCGCGCCGTCTGCCCCTGCCGGGTGCCGACCGGCCCGAGCTGATCGAACTGCGCACCCTGGCCGATGCGGAACGGCTGAAGGGCGCGCTGGGCCCCGGGCGGCGGCTGGTCATCGTCGGCGGCGGCTATGTCGGGCTGGAGGCGGCCGCCTCGGCCCGGGCCCTGGGGGCCGGGGTCGTGGTGCTGGAACGCGCCGACCGGGTGCTGGCCCGCGTCGCCTCGCCGCCCGTGTCGGCCTTCTTCACCGCCCGGCACACGGCCGAGGGCGTGATCATCCGCACCGGGGTCGAGGTCACGGGGTTCGAGGCCGACGGCGTGCGGCTGGCCGACGGTGAGCTCGTGGCGGCCGACGTCATCCTCGTCGGGGTCGGGGCCGTCGCCAACGACGCCCTCGCCCGCGCCGCCGGTCTGGTGTGCGATCCGGGCCCCGGCGGCGGCATCGTCGTCGACGAGACGGCCCGCACCTCCGACCCCGCCATCTTCGCCATCGGCGACGTCACCGTCCGGCCGGTCCCGGTCCATGGCCTGACTCTCCGGCTGGAAAGCGTGCCCAATGCCCTCGAACAGGCGCGTCAGGTCGCCTGCGCCCTCACCGGCAAGCCCGCCCCGGTGCCCGAGGTGCCCTGGTTCTGGTCCGACCAGTACGACATCAAGCTCCAGATCGCCGGCCTGCCCAAGGCCGCCGACCGCACCGTGGTGCGCGACGACCGGACCACAGGCCGCTTCGCCGTCTTCCACCTGTGCGGCGACCGCCTCGTCTGCGTCGAGGCCGCCAATGCCCCCCAGGAGTTCATGGCCGGCCGCCAGCTCATCGCCCGCGCCACCCCCGTCGACCCCGCCGCCCTCGCCGACCCGACCGTCTCCATGAAGGCCGTCGCCGCCCACCCTTGACAGACCGCCTCCTCAGACCTTACATTAGGAATTGTTTCCGATCCTGCTGACGAAGCAGTCATGTGGAAGTTCGAGTCTTCTCGGCACCCGAATTTCCCGATCTTGATTCCCGGCTTGCCCACCGGGGCCCGGACTGCCTAGTCTCCGCCATCGGACATTGTCCGGGACGGGGGTCCAGTGTTGGCGTACAGTGTTTCAGGCCTGATTTTGACTGTCCTGCTCGGCCTGCCGGCCGCGCCTCAGACCCCACCCATCTTCCAGCCGGGTGCCCCCGGCACCGCCGCCCGTACCATCACCGCCGCCGAGTCCGTGGCCCTCAGCCGGACCACCTTCACGGCCGCCGACGTCCGCTTCATGCAGCATATGCTGCTCCATCACGCCCAGGCCGTGGAGATGGTCGCCCTGCTGGAGACCCGCGGCTCCGACCCGACCGTGGCCCTTCTGGGACAGCGGATCGCCCTCAGCCAGGACGCCGAAATGGCCCTGATGCGCGAGTGGCTGGAGGCCCGCGGCCAGCCGCTGGCCATGGCCATGCCTGACGTCAACGCCGGACATGCCGGCCACGGGGCCCAAGCCGGCCATACCATGGACCCGAACGTCGCCGTCATGCCCGGCATGCTCAGCCCCGCCCAGATCCAGGCCTTGGCGTCCGCGTCGGGACCCGCCTTTGACCGCCTGTTCCTGCAGGGCATGATCCAGCATCATCAGGGGGCGATCGACATGGTCGGCGACCTGATGGCCGAGCCGAACTCGGCCGAGGATCCCCTGCTGTCCGATTTCGCTGCCTCCGTGATCGCCGACCAGTCGGCGGAGATCCTGCGGATGCAATCCCTGCTTTCTGCCCTGTGACCCAGACCCGAGGACCGATCATGACCCTTCGTCGCCGCGCCCTGTCCACCGTCGCCGTTGTTGGCGCACTTCTGATCGCCGCCCCCGCGCTGGCCCAGACCCAGACGATCGCGGCCGACGCCCGCACGGCCCTGGCTCCGGGACTCCAGGACGCGGGCGAACTGGCCTCGAACCTGACGCTGGAGCATTCGGTCCCGCCGCCGCCGGGGTTCTTCGACCCGGACGCCCTGTTCGCCGTGCCCCAGACCCAGGCCGAGCGCGAAGCCTTCATGGCCGCAGCCCGCGCCAACCCGCCGAAATACACGCCGCTGGCCCTCGCCAACAGCGACATGGCGATGTCCAACGGTCGTCTGTTCGTCGGCAATTTCCACGGCTTCAACGCCTATGACGTCTCGAGGGGCGGCACGCCGGAGCTGATCCTGTCGGTGGTCTGCCCCGGCGGCCAGGGCGATCTGTCTATTCACGGCGACCTGCTGTTCATGTCGGTGGAGCAGAACCGCGGCCGGGTCGACTGCAGTGTCAGCACCGACGCGGGCGACAATGCCGGGGACAATGTTAACGCCGCCCGCTTCCGCGGCATCCGCATCTTCGACATCAGCGACATCAGCGCCCCGCGCCAGATCGCGGCGGTCCAGACCTGCCGCGGGTCCCACACCCATACGCTGGTGCCGTCCCCGTCCGACGCCAACGTGCTCTATGTCTACAACTCGGCCACCGCCGGCGTGCGCCCGACCGGCGAACTGTCGATCTGCAGCAGCGGCCAGCCGGGCGACAACCCCGATACAGCCCTTTACTCGATCGATGTCATCAAGGTGCCGCTGGACAACCCGGCCGCCGCCGCGATCGTCAACCGGCCGCGCATCTTCGCCGACCGGACGACGGGTGAGGTCGCGGGGCTGTGGTCGGGCGGTTCAGCGGGTCTGGCCAGCCAGAACACCGCCCAGACCAACCACTGCCACGACATCACCGTCTTCCCCGAGATCAACCGGGCGGCGGGGGCCTGCAGCGGTAACGGCATCCTGCTGGATATTTCTGATCCTGAAAATCCGGCGCGCATCGCCGAGATGTTTGACCCGGACATGGCCTACTGGCACTCGGCCACCTTCGACAACACCGGCCAGAAGGTCGTCTTCACCGACGAGTGGGGCGGCGGAATCGGCGCGCGCTGCACGGCCGAGAGCCCGGCGACCTGGGGGGCCAATCTGGTCGCCACCATCGACGGTGAGTATCTGCGCGGCCAGAGCTTCCACAAACTGCCGTCCGTCCAGGGCCCGACCGAAAACTGCGTCGCCCACAACGGCTCGCTGATCCCGGTCCCGGGGCGCGACCTGATGATCCAGGCCTGGTACCAGGGCGGCCTGTCCGTGATGGATTTCACCGATCCGAAGAAGCCGGTCGAGATCGCCTTCTTTGACCGCGGCCCGATCGAGGCCGACCGCCTGATCGTGGGTGGGTCGTGGTCGGCCTACTGGTTCAACGGCCGCATCTATTCCAGCGAGATCGCCCGCGGCCTTGATGTCCTGAAACTGGTCCCCGGAGACCACCTGTCCGCGGCCGAGATCGCGGCCGCCGAAAGCGTGCTGCGGGAGGAGATCAACCCCCAGACCCAGACCCGTATCGTCTGGGCCGACAGCCCCGACGTCGCCGGGGCCTATCTCGACCAGCTGGCCCGGTCCGATGCCCTGGATGACACGCTGGAAGGACAGGGCCGCATGGCGATCGAGGGCTGGCGTGCCGGCACACCCGACCCGACCGCAGCCGCGGCCCTCGCCCGGAGCCTGACCCTCGCCTCGACCTCCGTCGCCGGCGCAGACAAGGTCCGGCTTGAGGCGCTGGCCGGCATCTTCGAACGCCTCGCGGGCTGACTCTCGCGGGAGGGGGAGGTCCGGCCGCCTCCTCCCGCCCCCGGTTCGGCCCGGTCAGGCCCCCGATCCCTGCGACAGTTCTGCCCGTTCACACCGGGGAGACTGACCCCTGCGCGCTGCCCTCAATCCAGGACAACATTAACATTCCGAAAGGTTTGCGGTCGGATTTGACGTGACCCCGAGGACCGTCAAGGATGCGCCATCATGCGATCGGGCGGCGCGCGCCGGGCTCAAGCGAACCCGGAGACGATGCAGCGTTCGTGGGGCCTTGCGGGTGGAGAAAAGCCTTGGATAGACGTTCATTCCTTGCTGCGTGCGGGATCGGTGCCGGCGGCGTCCTGCTTCCCGGCTTTGCGGGCCGGGCCATCGCAGCACCCCAGCTGCTTGAGACGATCGACATCGCCGTCAAGAAGCGCCTCGCCGATGCCGGCCTGAGCGCGGCCTCGGCGGCCGGGGCCAGCTACTGCGATGTCCGGGTCGGTCGATATCTGCGACAGTTCGTCATCACCCGCGAGGCCAACGTCCAGAACATTGTCAACACCGAATCCACCGGCGTGGGCGTACGGGTCATCGCCGACGGGGCCTGGGGCTTCGCCGCGACCAATGACATCTCGCCCGAGGCCGTGGCCGGGGCGGCCCGTCTGGCGACCTCCATCGCCAAGGCCAACGCCAGAAACCAGACCCAGCCTGTCCGGCTGGCCCCCACGCCCGGCGTGGGCGAGGTCAGCTGGAAGACGCCCATCCGGCGCAATGCCATGGAGGTGCCGATCGAGGAGAAGGTCGACCTGTTGCTGGGCGTGAACGCCGCTGCGACCGCGGCGGGTGCGTCGTTCGTCAACTCGCAGCTGTTCCTCGTCAATGAGCAGAAATATTTTGCCAGCTCGGACGGCTCCTACATCGACCAGGACGTGCACCGGATCTGGGCCCCGCTGACGGTCACCGTCATCGACCAGGCCACGGGCAAGTTCCGGTCGCGTCAGGGTCTCTCGGCCCCGATGGGCCTTGGCTATGAGTATCTGGACGGCCGGGCCGAGGACAAGCTGGAGTCGGCCAATGGTGCCGTGATCAGCTACGGCATGTCCTACGACATGCGCGAGGACGCCGTCGCGTCCGCTCGGCAGGCGCGCGAGAAGCTGACCGCCAAGTCGGTGGAGCCGGGCCAGTACGATCTGGTTCTGGACCCCGACCACCTCGGCCTGACCATCCATGAGTCGGTCGGCCACCCGCTCGAGCTGGACCGGGTCCTCGGCTATGAGGCGAATTTCGCCGGTACCAGTTTCGCCACCCTCGACAAGCGCGAGCAGCGGTTCCAGTACGGCTCCGAGATCGTCAATCTGTTTGCGGACAAGACCCAGCCGGGCAGCCTCGGGGCGGTCGGCTATGACGACGAGGGCGTGGCCACCAAGCGCTGGAACCTGATCGAGAACGGCAAGCTGGTCGACTACCAGGCGACGCGTGATCAGGCCCACATTCTCGGCAAGACCGAGTCCGACGGCTGTTCCTATGCCGACAGCTGGTCGACAGTGCAGTTCCAGCGGATGCCCAACGTCTCGCTGGAGCCCGGCAAGACGCCCATGACGCGCAACGACATGATCGCCAACGTCGAAAACGGCATCTACATCCTCGGCCGGGGTTCCTTCTCGATCGACCAGCAGCGCTACAACGCCCAGTTCGGCGGCACCCTGTTCTACGAGATCAAGAACGGCGAGATCACCCAGCCGCTGGAGGACGTCGCCTACCAGATGCGCACGCCCGAGTTCTGGAACGCCTGCTCGGCCATCTGTGACGAAAGCGACTATCGCATGTTCGGCTCGTTCTTCGACGGCAAGGGCCAGCCCAGCCAAGTTTCGGCCGTCAGCCACGGCTCGTCCACGACCCGTTTCGACAAGATCAACGTCATCAACACCGCGCGTTCGCTCGGTTGATCGGACCTCAGGGGAAAAATCACATGAGCATCATGACCGAGGCCGAGGCCAAGACCATCCTCGACAAGGTGGTCGCCCTGTCGACGGCGGACGAATGCACCGCCCAGTTGGCCGGTACGATCGACGGCAATATCCGCTTTGCCCTGAACAATGTTTCGACCAGCGGCGTCATCTCGAACACCGAACTGTCGGTACAGGTGGCGTTCGGCAAACGCACCGGATCGGCGGCCATCAACGAGTTCTCGGACGCGGCGCTCGCCCGTGTGGTCAAGCGGGCCGAGGATCTGGCCCGTCTGGCCCCTGAGAACCCGGAGTTCATGCCGGCCGTCGGACCCCAGACCTACCGCGCGACAGACACCTTCAGCGCGGCCACTGCGGCCCTGACACCCGACGACCGTGCGGAAATCGCCCGGGCCTCGATCGCGCCGTGCAAGGCTGAAGGACTCATCGCCGCCGGCTTCCTGAATGACAACCAGAGCTTCGTCGCCTTCGCCAACTCCAACGGCAACTTCGGCTATCAGCGCGCGACCGGCATGGACTACACCTGCACGGTCCGGACCGAGGATGGGCGGGGATCGGGCTGGGTCGCCCGCAACCTGCAGGACGCGAGCCGCTTCAATGTCGACACCGACATCCAGATCGCCATGCGCAAGGCCAGCGCCTCGGCAGAGGCGCAGGCGCTGGAACCCGGAAAATACACGGTGATCCTGGAGCCCGCGGCCGCCGCCGGGTTGATCACCTTCATGTTCAACTTCTTCGACGCCCGTTCGGCCGACGAAGGACGCAGCTTCCTGTCCAAGGCCGGCGGCGGCAACAAGATCGGCGATCAGGTCTTTGACCCGCGCGTGAATGTCTATGCCGACCCGCGCCACCCCGAGACTCCGGCCCTGCCATGGGACGGTGACGGCCTGCCACGCGACCGCTTCGTCATGATCGAGAACGGCGTCGTCAGGAACCTGCGCTACTCGCGGTACTGGGCCGATAAACAGGGCAAGCCAGCCATGGCCCAGCCGGGCAATCTGATCATGGAGGGCGGCACCAAATCGACGTCCGATCTGGTGCGCGAAACCCAGCGCGGAATCCTGGTGACCCGCACCTGGTACATCCGCATGGTGGATCCGCAGACCGTGCTGCTGACCGGCCTGACCCGCGACGGCACCTTCTATATCGAGAACGGTGAGCTGAGGTATCCGCTGAAGAATTTCCGCTTCAACGAGTCGCCCGTCATCATGCTCAACAACATCGACGAACTGGGCCGGTCGGTGCGTCTGGGCGACGGCGATTCGTCGATCATGATCCCGGCGATGCGCCTGCGCGACTTCACCTTCACCTCCCTGTCCGACGCAGTCTGACGGGCCGGCGCGTGTCGAGGTCCGGTCTGACACGCGCCGATTGCCTCCGGATGCTGGCGGGCGGCGGCCTGGCGGCGATGCTGTCCGGTCTGCCCCGCGTCGCAGATGCGCGGGCCGATTACGATTTCTGGTTCACCCGGCTGCGCTACGACTCCGGGGACTGGGACGTCGACCAGCGGATGCCGGCCAACATCCTGACCTCCCTGGTCGATTACACCAACCTTCGGGTCGATCCCGAGGAGAGGGTCATCGCCCTGTCCGATCCGGCCATGCTCACCGCGCCCTTCTGCTATCTGTCGGGGCACAAGCTGGTCGAGTTCAACCAGGCCGAGGCGCGCAATTTCGAGCGCTATGTCCGCAACGGCGGGTTCGTCTTCGTGGACGACTGCAACCACGACATCGACGGCCTGTTCGCGACCTCGTTCGAACGCCAGATGACCGCCCTCTTCGGCCCGGACGCCCTCGAGAAACTGCCCAACGACCACGCGATCTACAGCAGCTTTTTCCGGTTCGAGGACGGGCCACCGGCGACCAGTTTCGAACTGAACGGCTGGGGCGACGACCTCATCCACGACTATCTGAAAGGCATCAGGATCAACGGGCGGCTGGGCGTTCTGTATTCCAACAAGGACTACGGGTGTGAGTGGGATTACGACTGGCGCAACAAGCGGTTCCTCGCCGAGGACAATACGAAATTCGCGGTCAACATCATCATCTACGCCCTGACCGCCTGATCCCGCCTTCCTCCGTCCCGGACTCCCTCCATGACCCCGACGCCCACCCCCGCCGAGATCGACGCACGCCTGACGCAGCTGGGCCAGCTCAAGGCGGCGATCGGCCAGGCCATCGTCGGCCAGGCCGAGGTGGTCGAACAGCTGCTGATCGGGCTTCTGGCCGGGGGGCACTGCCTGATCGAGGGGGTGCCCGGTCTGGGCAAGACCCTGCTGGTCCGCACCCTCGGCCAGGCGCTGGCGCTGGAGTTCCGCCGGGTCCAGTTCACGCCCGACCTGATGCCATCGGACATCCTCGGCACCGAGGTGCTCGAGGAGGATCACGGCACCGGCCACCGCAGCTTCCGCTTCCAGCCCGGCCCGGTGTTCACCAACCTGTTTCTCGCCGACGAACTGAACCGGACCCCGCCCAAGACCCAGGCGGCCCTGCTGGAGGCCATGCAGGAACACACGGTCAGCTACGCCGGCGTGACCCACACGCTGAACGAACCCTTCTTCGTGCTGGCGACCCAGAACCCGCTGGAACAGGCCGGGACCTACCCCCTGCCGGAAGCCCAGCTGGACCGGTTCCTGCTCAACATCCGGGTCGGCTATCCGACCGCGGCGGAGGAGCGCGCCATCCTCGTCCAGACCACGGGCGGGGCCACAGGCGTCGTGCCTCAGGTGATGACGGGCGAGGATGTGGTCGCCCTCCAGGCCTGGGTCCGCGATGTCCATGTGGGCGAGGCCCTGCTGACCTGGATCACGACGCTCGTGCGCGCCACCCGGCCCTCGCCCGAGGCGCCGCAGGCGGTGCGCGACTATGTCCGCTGGGGGGCCGGGCCGCGCGCCGGTCAGGCTCTGGTGCTGGCCGCCAAGGCGCGCGCGTTGCTGCAGGGCCGGCTGGCCGCGACGCGCGACGATGTCGCCGCCCTCGCCGCCCCTGTTCTGCGCCACCGTATCCTGCTGTCGTTCGCCGCCGAGGCCGAGCGCAAGACCGCCGACGACGTCGTCGTCGCCCTGCTGGCCGCCCTGCCCGCCCCGGCCCCCGACTGAGCAGCGGCATGTCCCCGCTCGACCTGCCTCCCGACCTGCGCAGCCGCCTTCGTCGCCTGTCGATCACGCCACGCCGAGCCGCCATGCTGGCCAGCGCTGGCCAGCACGACAGCCGCAACAAGGGCGGTGGGCTCGAGTTCGCCCAGTACCGGGCCTATGAGCGCGGTGACGACCTGCGCAGCATCGACTGGAAGCTGTACGCCCGGTCCGACCGGTTCTTCGTGCGCGACGCCGAGCGCGAGAGCCCGGTGGCGGTCTGGATCGTGCTGGACGCCAGCGCCTCGATGGCCCAGGCCGATCTGGCCCGCCCCGACTGGACCCGGTTCGACGCCGCGCGCCGGCTGGCGGCCAGCCTGATCCAGATCGCGCTGGACCAGGGCGACCGCTTCGGCCTGATCGTCGAGGGCGACCGGGGCCCGATGGTCCTGACGCCCCACCCCGGGGGCCGCCACCGCGACCGGCTGCGTCTGGCCATGGGTCCGCTGCAGGCCTCCGGCGTGGCCCACTGGGCGCGGGATGTGAGCCTGTTCGGCGAACAGATCGGGGTCCACGACCTGATCCTGATCCTGACCGACGGCTTCGACGAGGACTGTATCGCAGTGGTCGAACGGCTGGCCGCCTCGGGCCGGGACGTCTGCCTGATCCAGATTCTGACCGGGGATGAGCGCGACTTTCCTTTCGACCGCGGCTACCGGTTCCACGATCCCGAGACCGGCGCGGCGCTCGTCGCGAACGGGCCCGCCATGAAGGCCGACTTTCTCACCCGGTTCGCGGCTGCGCGGGCCGCCCTCGCGGCCCGGCTGGACGCCCGGGGCGTCCGCCATGTCGCCCATTTCATCGACGAGAGCCCGGACCAGCCGATCCGGGCCCTGTTCCGCCCGACCGGCCGCGCATGACTCCGGCCCTGCTCCTCCCCGCCGGCCTGTTCGCCCTGACGGCGCTGGCGATCCCGATCGTGCTGCACATCGCCCGGCGCACGGAGAGCCGCACGGTCGAGTTCGCCGCCCTGCGCTGGCTGGAGGCCCGCCCGAAACCGCGCCGCAGCCTGCGTCTGGAGGAGCTGGTGCTGCTGGCGGCCCGGCTGCTGCTGCTGGCCCTGATCGCCCTCTGGTTGGCCCGGCCGGTGCTGTGGGACGTCCAGGACGACCGCCGGGTCGTCGCCCTCCTGCCGGGCGTCGACGCCCCCCCGGCCGGCACGGATGACAGGCGCCGGGTCTGGCTGACCCCCGGCTTTCCGGCCGTTGGGGGTCCCGTGCCGGCGGTGCCCGCCGACCCGGTCAGCCTGATCCGTCAGCTGGACGCCGAACTGCCGCCTTCTACCCCCGTGACGGTTGTGGTGCCGCGCGTGCTGGACGGCGTCGACGCCGAACGGCCCCGCCTGTCGCGCAGTCTCGACTGGCAGGTCGCCGTCCCGGCGGCGGGGGCCCCGGCACCGCCCCGTCGAGCCCCGCCGGCCCTGACCGTCCGCCACGCGCCGGAGGATGAGACCGGCGTCCGCTATTTCCGCGCCGCCGCCACCGCCTGGGCCGCCGACGCGGAGCCGGCCTTCGAGGCCGCCGCTGCCGACGCGCGGCTCCCGCGCGACACCACCCATCTGGTCTGGCTGGCCCCCGGCCCTGTGCCCGCCCCCGTCGTCAGCTGGATCCGCGACGGCGGCACCGCCTTGATGGCGCTGGAGGCTCGCGTGCCCGTCGAGGGCGAGACGCGGGTGGTCTGGTCCGACCGGAGAGGCGAGCCGCTCGCCGTCGCCGGCCGGCTGGGTCGCGGGCAGGTGATCCGCTTCACCCGGCCGCTTGAACCCGCCGCCCTGCCCCTGCTGGTCGAGCCGGAGTTCCCCGAAGCCCTCGCGCAGATGCTGGCCCCTTCGCCCCCGCCCGCCCGGGTCGCGGCGGCCGACCATGCGCCCCTGACCGGGGCAACCCCCTATGACCAGCCGCCGCTGGATCTGCGACCGTGGCTGGCCCTGATCATCGCGCTGCTGTTCGCCGGTGAGCGCATCCTGGCGACGCGCCGGGCGCGGGCGGTGGCCCCGTGAGCGTCGTGCCCGTCTCTCCGGTCCTGCTGGATCACCAGGGTGCCGCCCGCCAGCGTACCGCTCTCGACACGGTCGCGATCGGTCTGCCGGTCGTGCTGGTGGCTGCCACGCTGGGCTGGCGGCTGTTCGGTCTGGCTGGAGCTCTCGGCGCGGCGGTAACGGGACTGGTCCTGCTGGCGCTGATCGCCGTTCAACGCGCCCGCCGGTTCGATCGCGGCTGGCTGATCGGCCAGCTGGACGCCCATGTGCCCCGGTTCGAGGACAGCACGGCCCTGCTGTTCCGCGAGCCGGGCGGGCTCGCCGGCCTGGCCGCCCTGCAGCGGGCCCGGCTGGAAGGCCGGATCGACGCGGCGCGCGGCATCGACCTGCGTCCCGCCTGGTCGCAACGCCCCATCGCCCTCGCCTTGGCCGGGGGCCTGACCGTGAGCGCCGCCCTCCTATTCTGGCCGACGGCCACGCCGGCCGCCCGGACTGCGCCGGCAGCGGCTCCCCCGGCCGCGTCCGGCGTCGCTCCTACGCTCGCCTCCACCCGCCTGCGGATCACCCCGCCGGCCTATACCGGCCTGCCGGCGCGGGAGCAGACCGCCCTGGACGCCCGCGTCCCCGCCGGCTCGCGGCTGGACTGGATCATCGGCTTCACGCCGCATCCCGCCTCCGCCGCCCTGACGTTTCCGGAGGGCACCCCCGTGCCGCTGGTGCGCGACGGCGATCTCTGGTCCGGCTCTGGCGTGTCCGAGGTCTCGCGCCTTTACCGGATCGACGCCGACGGTCTGGCCCGCCAGCGCCTGAACCGGATCGACGTCATCGCCGACGCCCCGCCGGTGGTGCGTCTGGTCGAGCCCCGCAGCCAGCTTGTCCTGCTCACCGCCGGGCAGACTCAATGGACGCCCGTGTTCGAGGCCAGCGACGACTACGGCCTGATCCGCGAGGCCGAGCTGCGCATCACGGTCACCCGGGGCGATGGCGAGAACATCAGTTTCGAACGCCGCTCGCTTGCGCTGCAGGGCCAGGGCGACGGCCGCCGTCTGCGCTTTTCCACCACGCTCGACCTCGCCCGCGAAGGCATGGAGCCGGCCAGCGACCTGATCGTGCAGCTGGTCGTCAGCGACAACCGCACCCCCGGCCGGCAGGTGGTGGAGGGCCCCAGCGTGATCCTGCGCTGGCCGGCCGATCTTGCCCTGAACGAGGGGCTGGACGGCATGGCCACGCGCGTCATGCCCGCCTATTTCGCCAGCCAGCGCCAGATCATCATCGACGCCGAGGCCCTGATCGCCGAGCGCCGTCGGGTCGAGGCCCGTGCCTTCATGACCCGGTCCAACGCCATCGGCGAGGATCAGGCCCAGCTGCGCCTGCGCTATGGCCAGTTCATGGGCGAGGAGGCCGAGGGCGGCGGCGGGGGCGGCATCGCCCTGCCCACCAACGACGCCCCGCCCCTGCCGACCAGCGACGCGGCACCCGAACCCGCCGAGGCCCCGGGCCATGACGACCATGACGATCACGCCGGTCATGCCGACGAGGGTGGGTCAGAGGGTTCCGCCGTGTTCGGCTCCGAGACCGACACCCTCAGCGAGTTCGGCCATGCCCACGACACCGGCGAGGCGGCGACCCTGTTCGAGCCGCGCACCCGCTCCACTCTCGCCCTCGCGCTGGACGCCATGTGGAGCTCGGAGCGGGCCCTGCGGCAGGGCCAGCCGGAACAGGCCCTGCCCTTCGCCAATGAGGCGCTGGAACTGCTCAAGGAGGCCCAGCGCGCCACCCGCATCTTCCTCGCCCGCACCGGCCCCGACCTGCCGCCGATCGACCTGACCCGGCGCCTGACCGGCAAGCGCGAGGACATCGTCGCCGAAACCCCCGAGGCCCCCGAACGCCCCGGCGCGGACGCCGTCACCGCGGCCGCCTGGCGCGCACTGGAGGAACGGCCGGGTCGAGGCCCGCCGCTGGCCTTGGGGGCGCTGGAGCGCTGGGCGCGCGAGAACCGGGACCGGCTGGCCGATCCGCTGGGTCTGGCCGCGGCCATCGACGGGGTGCGCAACGACCCGGCCTGCCTGTCCTGCCGCCGGGCCCTGCGGACCCAGCTGTGGCGGGCGCTGGAACGGCCGGCCCCGGCCGTGCGCCGCCGCGAGGCCGCCGGGGCGCGCGGCCAGCGCTATCTGGACGCCCTGCAATGACCGCCGAGGCCCTGCTGGACCCGAGGCCGTGGACCCTGATCGCCCTTGCCGCCGGGGTGGTGCTGGCGCTGGTGCGGCTGGTCCTGTGGCAGCGCGCCGCCGCGCCCGAGGCCCGGGCCCCACGCTGGCGGCTGGCCGTGCTGGGGGCGCTGACGCTGGCGGCCGGCGTCCTGACCGCCCTGACCCTGTTCCCGCCCGCGGCCGTGCTGCGCAGCGGCGAGATGATCGTCCTGACCCGCGGGGCCCTCGCCCCGACCGATGTCAGCGCGGGCGACCGGCTGATCGCCCTGCCCGAGGCCGGGCCCGTCGAGGGCGCGACCCGGGTGCCCGACCTCGCCACGGCCTTGCGGCGCTTTCCCGAGGCCGCCCGCATCCGCGTGCTCGGCGAAGGGCTGGCCCCGCGGGACCAGTCCCCGCTCTCCGTGCCCCTGTCGTTCGAGCCGCCGCCCCGCCCCCGGGGCCTGATCGATCTGGCCTTGCCCGGCCCCGTCGCACCGGGCGGCTCGGTCGCCGTGGGCGGTCAGGTCGGCAGCCTCGCGGCGGGATCGGCCGAACTGCTCGACCCCGCTGGAGCCGTCGTCGATCGCCGCCCCGTCGTCGCCGGCCAGCGGTTCGTGCTCAACGCCGACGTTCGCGCCCCGGGTCTGGCCCTGTTCGCGCTGCGGCTGCGTGACCCGGCCGGCGCGCTCGTGGAGCGCGTCACCGTCCCGGTCGAGGTCCGCGACGAAGCCCCGCCCCGCGTGCTGGTGCTGGCCGGTGCCCCCGGCCCGGAAACGAAATTCCTCGGCCGCTGGGCGCAGGATTCGGGCATCGCGCTCAGCACCGACATCGAACTCGGGGCCGGGGTCCGGCTGGGCGACGCCCCGGTGCCCCTTAACGCCGCCTCGCTGGCTCGGCTGGATCTGGTGGTCATCGACGACCGGCGCTGGGAAACGCTGGGGGCCGGGGGGCGGGCCGCCCTGACCTCGGCAGTCGAGGGGGGACTCGGCCTGTTGCTGCGCCCCACGGCCCCCCTGTCGGCCGCGACCCGTCGCGACTGGGCCGCCCTGGGTGCCGTCCTGTCCGGGGGCGACCGGACTGTGCCTCTGCGCCTCGACCCGCCCATGTCCGCCCGCCCCGCTGCCGGCGAGGCGGCTCCCCCCGAACCGGGGACCGAGCCCGAGGCCGAGCCCCTGCCCGAACTGGCCCGCCGGGACCTGACCCATGAAGGGCCAAACGCCATCGCGATGGTGCGCGACGGAGACGGTCTGGCCCTCGCCACCTGGCGCGCGCGCGGTCGCGGCCGGGTCGGGGTCTGGACCGTCGCCGACAGTCATGCCCTCGTCCTGACCGGCCGCGCCGACCGCTATGGCGCGATGTGGAGCGAACTGTTCTCCGCCCTCTCCCGCCCCGGCGAGACCACCCGCGTCCGAGTCGAGGGCCTGCCCCGCGCCGGATCCCGCGCCGTCCTGTGCGGGATCACCGGCGCGGCGCGGGTCTTGGGCCCGGACAGCACCGATCAGGCTCTGCTGATCGACCCGACCAGCGGCGACCGCGCTTGCGCCGCCCTGTGGCCCGCCCGCGAGGGCTGGCACCGCATCACCGACGGCCAGGCCCGAGAAACGCTGATCTATGCCCACCCCGCCGACGCCGCTCCGTCGCTCGCCGCCTTCCGCAACCGCGAGGCGACCCTCGCCCTGGCCGGCGCGGTTCCCGCCGCCGGTCCCGCCCCGGTTCGATCGACCGCTCCCGGCCCCCCCTGGCCCTGGTTCATCGCCCTGCTGGTGGTCCTGACGGCCCTGTGGGGACTGGAGCGCCGCCACAGCGCCGGGCCGGACGAGACGATGCGGCAGTTTCTGGCGCGGACGGTCATCATGAAGCGACGGGGGTAGCCCCTCGGCCGTCCCGGCCCCTAAAGCCCCTTCACGATCCCCTCGACCATCTTCTTGGCGTCGGCGAACAGCATCATCGTGTTGTCGCGGAAGAAGAGCTCGTTCTCGACGCCGGCATAGCCCGCCGCCATGCCGCGCTTGATGAACAGCACGGTGCCCGCCTTCTCCACGTCCAGGATGGGCATGCCGTAGATGGCGCTGGTCGGGTCGGTCTTGGCCGCCGGGTTGGTCACGTCATTGGCCCCGATGACGAAGGCGACGTCGGCGCTGGCGAACTCGGCGTTGATGTCCTCCAGCTCGAACACCTCGTCATAGGGGACGTTGGCCTCGGCCAGCAGGACGTTCATATGGCCCGGCATCCGGCCCGCGACCGGGTGGATGGCGTATTTCACCTCGACGCCTTCCTCCTTCAGCTTGTCGGCCATTTCGCGCAGGGCGTGCTGGGCCTGGGCCACGGCCATGCCGTAGCCGGGCACGATGATGACCTTGGAGGCGTTCTTCAGGATGAAGGCGGCGTCGTCGGCGCTGCCCTGTTTGACCGGCCGGGTCTCGACCCGGGCCTCGCCCGCCGGGCCGGCGTCGCCGCCGAACCCGCCCAGGATCACCGAGAAGAAGCTGCGGTTCATCCCCTTGCACATAATGTAGCTGAGGATCGCGCCAGACGACCCGACCAGGGCCCCGGTGATGATCAGGGCGATGTTCTCCAGGGTGAAGCCCAGCGCCGCCGCGGCCCAGCCCGAGTAGCTGTTCAGCATCGACACGACGACCGGCATGTCCGCCCCGCCGATGGGGATGATCAGGGTCGCACCGAGGATCAGGGCGATGGCGAACACGCCCCAGAAGGCCCAGACCGCCGAGCCGCCCGTGCCGATCAATATGCCGATCAGGAACACGAGCCCCAGCGCGAGGCCGATGTTGATCAGGTGCCGCGCCGGCAGGATAATCGGCGCGCCACTCATATTTCCGTTCAGCTTGGCGAAGGCGATGACCGAGCCGGTGAAGGTGATGGCCCCGATGGCGACGCCGAGGCTGAGCTCCACGATCGACAGGGTCTTGATGCCGATGCCGTTGGCGTTCAGGATTCCGAAGGCTTCGGGCGCATAGACGGCCCCGATCGCAACCAGACAGGCGGCCATGCCGACCAGGCTGTGGAAGGCGGCCACCAGCTGCGGCATGTCGGTCATGGCGACCCGCTTGGCGATAAGCGCCCCGCCGCCGCCACCCACCACCACGCCGCCGGCCAGCAGGGCCAGGGTCAGGGGGTCCAGCGCCCCGGTGGTGCCCAGCGTCAGCAGGGTGACCCCGACCGCCAGCCCCATGCCGACCATGCCGAAGATATTGCCCTGACGGCTGGTCTCCGGGCTGGACAGCCCCCTCAGCGACAGGATGAACAGGACGCCCGACGCCAGATAGGCCAGGGCCGCGATGGATGCGTTCATTCTCGTTCCCTCGATCTCATCACAGCAGCCCCACACGGGCGGGCTCGCCGACGCCGGCGGCGCCGTCGGCCACCACCTCGGTGCCCCGCGCCACGGCGATTGCTACCGGCCCGGCTCCGCCGGTCTTGGTCACGGTGCAGCGACCGTTGTCCACCGGCAGACGGCCGCCCTGCGGGCCTGTGCCCTCCAGCCGCATCCGGTTGGCCCAGCGCCGCTCATACTGATTGTGGGTGTAGGTCGCCGGCGTGAACCGGCAGTCCAGCGCCCAGCGGGCCCCGCCCGGGGCGGCCACATGCCAGGCCAGGCCGCCCGCGAGATCGTCGCCCACGGCCGTCTGCGCCGCCACGCCCCCCGCCGAGCCGATCAGCAGCCCCGCCGCCGCCAGCGTCCGCCTCATGGCTTCGTCTCCGCCGCCGTCCGGGCCAGCCGCCACAGGGCCGCGGCGATGAACAGCGGGCCCAGAAAGACCATGGCCCAGTCGATCGCCATCATCGGCCGGTCCTGCACCACGATCCGCGTGAGGATGCCCGAGAACAGCAGCACCACGCCGGCGTCGCGATAACGGAGCTTCTGGATCGGGTTCTTTTCGCCGAACCAGCTCCAGATCCACATCCCCAGCCCGATCCCCGTGGCGATCCACGAGCCGGTCCAGGCGATGCTCCCCGCGCTCAGGTTCAGGGCGTCGAACGCCATCAGGCCTTGGCCTCGACCTTCGCCGGCCGTTCCTTCTTCTTGTACATGGCCAGCATCCGTCGGGTCACCATGAAGCCGCCGAAGATGTTGACGCTGGCCAGGGTCACGGCCGCCACGCCCGCGCCCTTGGCGATCCAGGCATTGGGGCCCGTCGCCTCGCCCGAGACGGCCGCCGCCGCGATCAGGCCGCCCACGATGATGACGCTGGAAATCGCATTGGTCACGGCCATCAGCGGCGTGTGTAGCGCCGGCGTCACCGACCAGACGACATAGTAGCCGACAAAGATCGCCAGCACGAAGATGGCCAGGCGAAAGACGGTGGGATCAACGTGTTCCATGGTCAGTTCCGTTGTTCGAGACGAGCGTCGATGCTGACCAAGGCGCGAACGGCACCTCCGCCCAAAATGCTCATGACGACCATCGACAGAATGTTCCCGAGGGCCGCTCCAACGAGGCGCCCGCCCGAATCTGCTGCGACAATGGCAACGATAGCGATCATGCCGATCACGGGGCCTGCGAACATGACGGTCAAGGCGAACGCGCCCAGAGCGCTGCGGAGCCTTTCGCTCATCATCCTCGCACTCCCTCATGCACAACGGCCCCACCGTGCGTGACCACCGACGCCTTCAGGATCTCGTCCTCCAGATCGACCCCCAGCGTCCCGTCCTTGACCAGCAGGCCCGCGAAGGCGACGAGGTTCTTGGCATACAGCGCCGAGGCGTCCGAAGGGATCCGGCCCGGAAGGTTGGTATAGCCCACGATCGACACGCCGTTGGCCGTGGTCACCACCTCGCCCGGCTTCGAGCCGGCGACATTGCCGCCCGCCTCGACCGCCAAATCGATCAACACACTGCCCGGCTTCATCGAGGCCACATGTTCGGCGTTGACCAGCACCGGCGCAGCGCGCCCCGGGATCAGGGCCGTGGTGATGACGATGTCCTGTTTGGTGATGTGGGTCGCGGTCAGGGCCGCCTGTTTGGCCTGGTATTCCTCCGACATCGCCTTGGCATAGCCGCCGGACGTCTGGGCGTTCTGGAACTCCTCGTCCTCGACGGCCACGAATTTGGCCCCGAGGCTCTCGACCTGTTCCTTTGTGGCGGGCCGCACATCGGTGGCCGTGACCACAGCCCCCAGCCGCCGGGCCGTGGCGATGGCCTGCAGCCCGGCCACGCCCACGCCCATGATGAAGACCTTGGCCGGGGCCACCGTGCCCGCCGCCGTCATCATCATCGGAAAGCCTTTTCCGTAAGCATAGGCCCCCTCGATCACGGCGCGGTAGCCGGCCAGGTTGGCTTGGGAGGACAGGGCGTCCATCACCTGGGCCCGGGTGATCCGGGGCACGAACTCCATGGCAAAGGCCGTGAGATTGGCCCCGGCCATGGCCGCGACCGTGTCCTTTTCGCGGTAGGCATCCAGCAGGGCGACGACGACCGCGCCCGGCTTCATCGCCGAAATCTCCTGCGCCGTGGGGCCCCGCACCTTCAGCACCAGATCCGCGTCTTCGAGGACCGCCCGGGTATCCGGTTTCACCGAGGCGCCGGCCGCCACATACTCCGCATCGGGGATGGAGGAGCCCAGCCCGGTCCCCGCCTCGACCGTCACGGTCGCGCCCAGGCTGACGAACTTCTTCACGGTCTCGGGGGTGACGGCGCAGCGGGTCTCGCCTTCACGGCGTTCCCGGGTCACAGCGATGGCAACGGCCAAACGAATCTCCCCATCCAGACTGGATCAGGAACGTTAGGCGTTGGCATGGGACCGCGTCAAAGGCGCAGACGACGCAAGGCCCTCAAGCCAAACAGAGTTCAGTGGGAAACGGGCTTGCCGCCCTTGAGGAAGAACCAGCCCGCGACCGCCAGACCGACCCCGCCCATCAGACCGACGAACAGGCTTCCGCCCGGCTGGAACCACAGGACCAGAAACAGAAGGATCGACGCCACCGCCAGCGAGCCCCATTTGGCCAGGGTCATGAACAGGGCCCAGGTCTCGGTCTGCTCCTCCACCGTCATCGTCCCGCGGATATAGGCCTCGGCGTCGTGATCGGCGGCTTCGGTCGGGGTGTGATGTACGTGCGGTTCGGCCATGGGGAGGGGGTCCGGTCGGAAAACGGTTGGCGGGTCTTATAGCGCTGCGCCGCGCCGGCTCAAGGTGCGGCGATCAAATCCCCGGTCTGCGGGGTCCCGGCCGTCGGCTCAGTCGAGCGCGGCCAGGGCCTCGCGGGTGAAGGCCACCGGATCGAACGGCTTGCCGGCCGGGTCCTCCCCACGCCGGACGATGACGATGTCCCGGCTGGGAATGATGATCACATACTGGCCCCGGTTGCCGTTGGCCGAGATCGCATCGCCGGGTATGCCTTCCGACCTGTCGAACAGCCAGAAGGTCGCGCCATAGCCCTGCGCCCCTGTCGGCTGCGGGCCCGAGGGCCGCGAGACATAGTCCCTCCAGCCCGCAGGCAATACGCGCTCGCCGTCGACGACGCCGTCGTTCAGATACAGCCGTCCGAACCGCGCCAGATCCCGCGCCGTCGACCAGACCTGGCTGGACAACATGTAGTTGCCGCGCCAGTCCGTCTCGGCCCAGGTGTCATACATCCCAAGCCGCTCGAACAGCGCGGCCGGCGGGTGGTCCGCGAAGGTCGGCGCAATGGCCAGAACGGCCAGCAGGATGTCGTTGTTGGCATAGCGGAACCGGGTCCCCGGTGCTGCGATCAAGGGCCAGGTCGTCACCTGCTCGTCCACCCCCACCCCGCCGAAATACAGGGCGTCGGTCCGGTTGCCCGCCGTGTCGCTGGTCAGGCCCGACGCCATCCGCATCAGCTGGTCCAGCGTGATGGCGGCACGCGGATCGCCGGGCCGGCTCCAGCCGGCGAGGGCGGCGGGTGCGTCCACGTCGATCCCGCTGCGCTGGACCGCGGCACCGATCACCGTCCCCGCCAGCGACTTGGCCACCGACCATGTTCGCTGCGGCGTATCCGGCCCGAACCCGGGGGCGTAGGCCTCCGCCACCAGCCGGTCATCCTGCAGGATCACGATGGCTGTCGTGTTGCTGCCCGCGCCATAGCCGCCACCGAAGGCCCGCTCGACGAGGGCGGCGACGGCGGCAGGATCGGACGGGGTGCCCGCCGTGAACCCCGAAGCGGGCCGGACCGGTAGCAGCGCCCCCGCCGTCGCCTCGCCCCGCCAGCCGACGGGCAGAATGGCGCAGCCCCGGCCCGGGGCCCACAGCGCCTGCCGCGGCGGCATCAGATCGTCCCAGGCCACGCTGACCCCGGCTGGGGACACCTCGACCGGCATCGCCCGCACCAAACCATCCAGCTCCGGATAAATGCCTGTCAGCTCATTGGCCTCAATGCTCTCCAGCGTCCGCGTCCCGCCTGCCGCCTCGGCGGTCTTCAGCGCGCTGCAGACGGTAAGGGCCTTGTAACCCGCCGCCATAGCGCGGACGGCGGGCGATGCCGGCGCGGCGGCGGGGGCCGGCCCGGTCTGGGCCAGGGCCGCCGGGGGCGCGCCAAGGGCGAGCGTCGCGGCGAGGATCAGGATGCGCATGGCGTCACGCTCCCGCGTCTCGTCTTCGCCGTCAATGTCCGGGCCAGGCCATCCGCCTTAAACGATCGCCTCGAACTGGTCGATCAGCCGCTCCAGCCGGCGCGTCCCTATGGTCCAGAAGGCCGGATCCCGCGGATTCAACCCGAATGGCTCCAGCGCCTCGACATAGGTCTTCGTCCCGCCGGCGGCGAGCAGTTCGCGATACAGCGGCGCGAACCCGTCCGGATCGGCGCGACGGGTCTCCATCAGGGCCGCCACCAGCAGGTCACCGAAGGCATAGGCATAGACGTAGAAGGGCGAGTGGACGAAATGGCTGACATAGCTCCACCACGCCTCATAACCGGGATTCAGCGTCACCGCCGGACCCAGCGAGGCCCCCATTTCCTCGAGGAACAGTTCACCCAGCCGGTCGGCCGACACCTCGCCCCGGGCCCGCTCGTCGTGGAACCGGGTCTCGAACCGGTGGAAGGCGATCTGGCGCACCACGGTGTTCAGCCCGTCCTCGATCCGCCCGGCCAGAAGGCCGCGCTGCTCGCCCTGGGGCGCCGTGGCCAGCAGCCGGTCGAAGGTCAGCCCCTCGGCGAAGATCGAGGCCGTCTCGGCCAGCGTCAGGGGCGTGTCGGCCAGCAGGGTTCCCCTCTCCGCCGCCAGCGTCTGGTGCACCCCGTGGCCCAGCTCATGGGCCAGGGTCAGCACATCGCGCCGCTCGCCCATCCAGTTCAGGAACACATAGGGGTGGCGATCAGCCGTCACCGGATGGGCATAGGCCCCGGACTGTTTGCCCGGCCCCGCCCGGCCGTGAATCCACGGCTGATGGAAGAACCGGCCCGCCCGCTCCGAGAACTCGCTGCCCAGATCACCGAAACTCTCCAGCACCAGCGCGCGGCCCTGCGCCCAGTCGAAACCGCGCGGGGCTGACGTGTCCAGCGGCGCGTTTCGGTCCCACTGGTCCAGCGTCTCCTTGCCCAGCGCCCTCGCCTTCAGCGCATAGTAGCGGTGTGACAGTTTCGGATAGGCGGCGGCGACCGCATCGGCCATGGCATCGACCGCCTCGCCGTCGACCTCATTGGCCAGATGACGGCTGTCGGCCGGCCGTTTGAAGCCGCGCCAGCGGTCCTCCATCGCCTTTTCGGCGGCGACGGTGTTCAGCGTCAGCGCCAGGGTCGAGGTTCGCGCCGCCAGCGCCGCGTTCAGTCCCTCGGCGGCACTGCGTCGCCTCGTCTCCTTCGGGTCGGACAGCTGGTTCAGCGCCTCCGACAGGGTCAGCGTCTCCTTTCCGCTCTCCACGCGAAGCGCTGCGAGGGTCTCGTCGAACAGACGCGGCCATTGCGCCGCGATCGGCATCCGCTCGGCGATGAAGGTCTCCAGCTCCGAAGACAGCTCATGCGCCTTCATCGCCCGCACGCGGCGCAGCCATGGTCGCCACGTCGCCGCCCCCGCATGGGCCGAAAGCGCCGCCTCGATCTCGGCCTCCTCAAGCTGGTTGATCTCCAGTGTCAGCCAGACGGTCGGGGTGGCGATGGCCGTGATCTTCTCGCGCAGATCGGCTTCAAAACCCTGCGCCGCCGCATCGTCGCGCGCTGTCGACGCCGCCAGAAAGCCATAGGCCCCCAGCGCGCCCAGCCCTTCCGAGGCCCGCTCGTACAGCCGGATGGCCCGGTCCAGTGTCGCGCCCAGCGCCACCGGATCGCTCCGCTCTTCCACAAACCGGCCCTGCAGTCTGTTCAGCTCGGCCACCGCCTGCCGGGCCACCTCCAGATCGGCAGGGATCCGCGCGTCCTCGCGCGACGTGTACAGGTCGGACAGGTCCCACAGGGGGGGCTCGGCGGGATCGATATGGGGCGGGGCTTTGAAGGGTGCATTCATCCCCTTGTTGTGGGGTCAGCGCGGCACCGACGCAACGGCCGGCACGATCCGCGTCGTCACACCCGAAGGCTTTGCCGCCAGCGCCGCTTGGGGCCATATGGCGCGCCCGGGTCCGGGCGCAAAGGCACGCCATGACCAGTGAGACGAACGCGATCGACGACGACGCGCCGGACCTTTCCGAACGGTCTGCGGGCCGTCTGCAGACAGCCCTCGCCCGGCTGGTCGTCGGGCTGGTGCAGGGGATCGTCCTCTATTTCTTGATGCGCGCCACCGAAGGCGAGGGCCAGACCTGGTCGCGCCAGAACCCTGAGCTGTTCGCCCCGGCGGTGCTGGTGGCCCTATTCCTGCCCGCAGTCCTCCTGTCCGGTGCGGGCAAGCTGAGGCTGACCGTCTATGTGATCTGGAGCCTGATCGCCGGCGCGGCGCTGGCCTTTCTGGCCTGGCATGACATCGCCCGCCAGGCCGGTGAGGGGCGCGAGGCGACCTTTCCCCTCTTCGCCTTCGCCGCCGCGGCCCTGTTCATCGCCCATCACCTGATCGTTCCGGCCGATCGCGAACGGCGATTGATCGCGGCCTTCCCCGCCTATTTCGACACAGCCTGGATGGCGGGGGTGCAGCTGGTCCTGTCGATCGGTTTCGCCGGCGCCTTCTGGCTGTTGCTGTACCTCGGCGCAGCCCTGTTCAACGTCATCGGGCTCAGCTTCCTCGGCGACCTGCTGCAGGAAGGCTGGTTTTCCCTGCCCCTAACCGGTCTGGCCTTCGCCGCGGCGGTCCAGCTGACCGATGTGCGCCATGGCCTGATCCGGGGCGTGCGGACCGTGGTCCTGATGCTGTTGTCGTGGCTGCTGCTGGTCCTGACCGTGCTGGTCGGTGCCTTCCTCGCCGCCCTACCCTTCACCGGCCTGACCGGGCTGTGGGCGACCGGCAGTGCCACGGCGCTGGTGCTCGCGGCGACCGGGGTGCTGATCGTGCTGATCAACGCCGCCTATCAGGACGGCCGGCCGGACACCCGGCCTCCGCCCCTGTTGCGCGTCGCCGTGCGGATCGCTGCCGTGCTGCTGACGCCGCTGATCGTCATTTCGGTCTGGGGGCTGTGGCTGCGTATCGGCCAGCATGGCCTGACGCCCGACCGGATCATCGCCGCCGCCTGCGCCGTCGTGGGGGCCGCCTATGCCGGCGGCTATGGTTACGCCGCCGTGCGGCCGTTCTGGCACAAGGCGGGCACGTGGATGCGCCCGCTGGAGCGCACCAATATTGCCACCGCCGCGCTGCAGCTGGCTGTGATCCTCGCCCTGTTCACCCCCCTCGCCGACCCTTCACGCCTCTCGGTCGCCGATCAGGTCGCGCGGCTTGAGCGCGGCGCGGTGACGCCCGAGGCCTTCGACTACGCCTTCCTGAAATTCGACAGCGGTCGGGCGGGTCAGGCCGCCCTGCTCGACCTCACCCACGCCCCGGACGCGGAGATCGCCCGCCGCGCCCGCGCCGCCAACGCCGAGACCAGCCGCCACGAGGCGGCCCGGCCGGCGTTCACCCCGGTCGTTGAGCCGTGGCCCGAAGGTCAGGCCCTGCCGCCCGCCTTCCTCGCGCCCACGGAGGATCTCGGCATGCTCCGGAGCTGCGATCGGCCCGGCACCTGCGTGGCGACGACCTGGGACCTGAACGGTGACGGCGCGCCGGAAATCCTGCTGGCCACGGAATCCACGATCATCCTCTATGTCCGCACGCCGGACGCGAACTGGGCCGAGGAGGGCAGCTACGGGGTCCTGCGCTGCCCGGGAGAGGCCGAGGCCGATGGCCGGGCGCTGCTGAAATCGGGTGCCCTCCAGCCCCGCGCGGCGGCGTGGCCGGATCTGGCCACAGGCGGCCGGTCCGTCTCGCGTCTGAATGCCAGCGCGCCCTGCCGGGAGGCCCGGCCGGTCCGTTAACCCACCACACACCACGCCCCCCAACCCGATGTTCACCGCATCGGGCCTAGAACCGTCCCGAAACGGGCCAGTCCGCTGCCATGCGGACCGGCTGTCGCGGTGATGAACAAGGGGGCTCCCAGCCATGGCCAGAACCGTTCTGGTGGTCGATGACGATCCGACCCAGCGCCGCCTCGTCCAGGCCGTGCTGGACCGCGAGGGCTATCAGGTCGTCCACGCCGAAAGCGGCGGCGCGGCCATCGACCGTCTGACGAAGGGCGGGGGGGCCGACGTCGTCCTGCTGGACCTCGTCATGCCCGGCATGAGCGGCATGGAGGCCCTCGCCGAGATTCGCACCGCCGGCGTCACCACCCCGGTCATCGTCCTGACCGCCAACGGCGGGATCGAGACCGTGGTCAAGGCCATGCAGGCCGGGGCCCAGGACTTCTTCATCAAGCCCGCCAGTCCCGAGCGTATCCTGGTCGGCATCCGCAACGCCCTGCAGCTGACCCAGCTCGCCGCCGAGGTCGGCCGCCTGAAGAAACACGTCGCCGGCCGCGTCACCTTCGCCGATCTGGTCGGCGACAGCCGCCCGATGCTGATGGTCAAACAGCTGGGCGTCCGCGCCGCCAAATCGACCATCCCCGTCCTGATCACCGGCGAAAGCGGCGTCGGCAAGGAGGTCATCGCCCGCGCCCTGCACGGCGCGTCCGACCGCGCCGGCAAGCCCTTCGTTGCCGTCAACTGCGGAGCCCTGCCCGCCAACCTCGTTGAGTCCATCCTGTTCGGCCACGAGAAGGGCAGTTTCACCGGCGCCAGCGAGAAACACCTCGGCAAGTTCGCCGAGGCCAGTGGCGGCACGCTGTTCCTCGACGAGATCGGCGAACTGCCGCTGGACATGCAGGTCAAGCTGCTGCGCGCCCTTCAGGAAGGCGAGATCGACCCGGTCGGCTCCAAACGTCCGGTCAAGGTCGATGTCCGCATCCTCTCGGCCACCAACCGGGACCTGTCCCATGCGGTCAGCGAGGGCCGGTTCCGCGAGGACCTGTTCTACCGCCTTAACGTCTTCCCGATCGAGGCCCCGTCCCTGCGCGAGCGGCGCGAGGACATCCCGGCCCTGATCGATCATTTCATCGCCCGCTTCAATGTCGAGGAGGGCCGCCGCATCGCGGGGGCCGCACCGGAGACCCTGGCCCTGCTGACCGCCTTCGACTGGCCCGGCAACGTCCGCCAGCTCGAGAACGCCGTCTATCGCGCCATCGTCCTGGCCGACGCCCCCTTCCTGCAGCCGCACGACTTTCCGGCCATCTCGGGTGTGGCCATGCCGCTGGAGTCGGCCCCGGCCGGGCCGTCCGCCGCCGTCATGAACTACGCCGACCTGCCGCCCCTGCCGGACCAGCCCATCCGCATCCTCGACGAGCGCGGCCACCTGCGCACGCTCGAGGACATCGAGCGCGACCTGATCCAGCACGCCATCGAGGTCTATGCCGGCCATATGTCCGAGATCGCGCGGCGCCTCGGCATCGGCCGCTCGACCCTGTATCGCAAGGTCCGTGAACAGGGTCTGGAAGGCACATTGAAAGAGACGGGCTGACCGAAAGGACACACGTTCCGGTCGAGAGACGCCGCCGCAACACTCCGCCTCATTGACGCCGCGACGGATGCGGATGACTGCCACGTAGAAGCAGACCGTCGGATCGTCCCCTCTCCCCGGGGACGATACCGGCGGGCGTCTCCCCACGCCCTGTCCGGATTGTTGCATGACCCTTACCGCCGCCCTGCTTTACGCCCTCGCCTCCGGCACGATCCAGACCGCGACCCTGCCCCGGACACCGTCGTCCCGGGATCAGGAAGAGGATGGCCAGACCCTGCCGTCCGGTGCCCCGGCGGCCGATTTCGCCCTCGACGACATCGTCGTGACCGGCACCCGTCCGCGCGGCAGTGTCCAGGGCGACATCGAGCCGGACATCTCGCTCGACGCCGAACAGCTGGCCGCCTACGGGGCCAGCAATGTCGCCGAGCTGCTGGCAGCGCTGGAGCCCCTGACCCGCAGCGCCCGCGGACGCGGCGCGGGCGGCGGTCCCGTCGTGCTGCTCAACGGCCGGCGCACCTCCGGCTTCCAGGAGATCCGCAACATTCCGTTCGAAGCCATCGAGCGGACCGACATCCTGCCCGAGGAAGTCGCACTGACCTATGGCTTCAGCGCCGACCAGCGCGTCGTGAATATCGTCCTCAAGGCGCAGTTCCGTCAGGCCACGGCCGAGGCCAGCGCGCGCGGTCCGTCGCAGGGCGGCCGTCTCTCGGCCGAGGTCGAGAGCAGCTATTTCAGCGTCATCGACGGCAACCGCATCAATGTCAGCCTTGAGCGCGAGCACGACACCGCCCTGTTCGAGGACGAACGCGACATCGTGCGCGACCCGGGGTCCCGCCCCTTTGACCGGATCGGCAACATCGGTGGCCTGCCCGCGGGCGCGGAGATCGACCCGGCGCTGTCGGCCCTGGCCGGCCGGACGGTCACGGTCACGGCCAATCCCGGCGGGTCCAGTCCCACGCTCGCTGCCTTCGCCGGCGGAGCCAATGCCCCGCGCACGGGGGACCTGGGCCAGTACCGCACCCTGCTGCCGCGCGGCGACGAGACGACCCTGAACGCCTCGATCGCGCGCGACCTGAACGACACGACCAAGGGCACCATCAGCCTCAATCTCGTCGAGGCCTCCAGCTTCTCCTTCCAGGGCCTGCCGGGCGTGACCCTGACCGCCCCGGCCGGACGCAACGGCTCTCCATTCAGCCGCGACGTCCTCGTCTACCGGTTCCTCGACGATCCGGGAGCCCTGACCCGCGACAGCGAGACCCTCACAGTCAATCTGGGCCTGCTGCTGGACGGCTTCGTCGGCGACTGGCGCTGGACCCTGTCGGGGGCGTACGACCGGGTCGAGAGTGACACTACCACCGGCCGCGGGCTCGAGGCCACGGCCGCCCAGGCCGCGGTGACGGCCGGAACCCTGAATCCGTTTGGCGATCTGGCGGCCAGTAACTTCACCCGCCTGACCGACACGGCCCGTTCGGTCGCCAGCGGCGGCAATCTGGAGGCGGTCTTCACCGGCGACCTGCTCGAGGCACCGGCCGGCGGGCTGAACTCGACCTTCAAACTCGGCGTGGACACCCGCGACCTGACCTCGGAAAGCAACCGCTCGGGGGTGTTCAGCGAGCGCGCGATCGGCCGTGACCGCGTCTTCGGCTCGGCCAATTTCACCCTGCCTGTGGCCAGCCGCGGCCGCGATGTGCTCGGTCGCTTCGGCGACCTGTCGGTCAACGCCAACGCCGGCTATGACGAGGCCTCGGACTTCGGCGGCCTGTCGACCTTCGGCGTCGGGGCCAACTGGTCACCGGTCGAGCCCCTGTCGCTGATCCTCAGCTTCACCGACGAACAGGGCGCGCCCTCCATCCAGCAGCTGAATGACCCGGTCATCGCCACCCCCAACGCGGCGGTGTTCGATTTCCGTACCGGCCAGACCGTGCTGGTGACCCGGATCAGCGGCGGCAACGCCGGTCTGGTCGCCGACAATCGCCAGGTGCTGAAACTGGGGGCCAACTGGAAGCCGTGGTCGGAACGCGACCTGACCTTCAGCGCCAACTACACCCGGTCGACGACCGAGGACGACATCGCCTCCTTCCCGACCATCACCCCGGACCTTGAGGCCGCCCTGCCCGAGCGGTTCGTCCGTGACGCCAGCGGCCAGCTGGTCTCGATCGACGCCCGCGCCCTGAATTTCACCGAGAGCGAACGCTCCGAGCTCCGCAGCGGCTTCAACTTTTCCCGCGCCTTTGGGACCCCGACCCCGGCCGCCGCAGCAGCGCCCGGCGGACGCCCCGGCGGTGCCATGCGTTTCGGCGGCGGCCGGCGTGGTCGCGGCGGGATGCAGCCCGGTCAGGGTCGTATGAACCTGTCGATCTATCATACGGTCCGGTTCACCGACACGGTCACCATCCGGCCCGACCTGCCGGTGCTCGACCTGCTCGACGGCAACGCCACGGGCGGCCGGGGCGGCACCTCGCGCAATGAGGTGCAGGTCCAGGGCGGGGTCTTCCGCAACGGGATGGGTGCCTTCCTCAACGCCAACTGGCGCGAGGCCACCCGCGTCGACGGCGGCCCCGGCGGGTCGGACCTGACCTTCAGCGACCAGACCACGGTCAATCTGAACGTCTTCGCTGACCTGGGCTCGCGCACCACATGGGTCGAACGCTTCCCGATCCTGAAGGGCGCGCGGGTCAATTTCGGGGTCGAGAACCTGTTCGACACCCGCACCGAGGTCACCTCGTCAGCCGGCGACGTGCCCCTCAACTACCAGCCCGACTTCCTCGACCCCCAGGGCCGCGTCCTGCGCGTCAGCCTCCGGAAGATCCTGTTCTAGAGGTCACCCGGGGGTCCGACCAGCCCCGGACCGCCGTGCCACCGAACATCATCTGCCGCCGCCCCGCGAGCGTGAATAGCCCATGGATCAGGCCGAGGTCCGGCGCGCTGACGGCGTCCAGCGCGGCGCGGTGGGCGTCGGACAGCACCACGTCCAGCGCCGCGACATTGTCCGCGACCTGGGCCGCCTTGCTGACCCCCATCAGGGTCGAGGCGACGCCGGGGCGGCCGATGACCCAGGCCAGGGCGATCCGGGCCGGGCTCTGGCCCGCCTCCGCCGCCACCCGGCGCAGTTCATCCACGATCCGCCAATTCTTTTCGGTGAACAGGCTGTCCCCGAACGGATTGGCCCCGTCCAGCCGCTTGTCGTCCTGCGGCCGCTGGTCCGACCCGCTGGCGGCTTCATTGGGCAGGCCGCCAGCGCGCGATGCCCCGGCCTCGACCGTGGCGCGGTCGTATTTCCCGGTCAGCAGTCCGTAGGCCAGCGGGCTCCACGGCTGCAGTCCCAGACCGAATTCGGCGGCCAGCGGCAGGTGCTCGGCCTCCACATCGCGGCTGGCCAGCGAATAGAAATACTGCAGCGCCACCGGGCCCGGCAGGCCCCGGACGGCGGCGAGGGTCGCCACCTTGGCCACATACCAGGCGGGTGAGTTGGACATGCCCCAGTACCGGATCCTGCCCGAACGCACGAGGCCCGACATCGTCTCCAGCAGTTCCTCGGCCGGCGTCACCCCGTCCCAGACGTGCAGCCAGTACAGGTCGACATAGTCGGTCTTTAGCCGCCGCAGCGACCCGTCCAGCGCCGCGTGCAGGTGGCGGGCCCCGGCCCCGCCGTTGTGCGCCCCGGTGCCGGTCGAGAAGCCGGCCTTGGTGGCGATCACCATCCGGTCCCGCAGCCCCCGCTCGGCCACGAACCGGCCAACCATCTCCTCGCTCAGCCCGGCGGAATAGACATCGGCCGTGTCGACGAAATTGCCGCCGGCCTCGACATAGGCGTCGAACACCGCGCGCGACCCGGCCTCGTCCAGACCCCACCGCGCCGTGCCGAAGGTCATGGTCCCCAGCGCCAGCGGGCTGACGACGAGGCCCGAGCGGCCGAGGGTGCGATAGTCGGAGAGCGGCATGGGAAGATTTCCTAGTGGTTGCTACGAAACCCCTGGGCGACTTGCCGTCACCGGTCAACAGTTTTATATCGGTCACTATGGAAACGCTCGAGCGACCGCGGCGCAAGACGGGCCGCCCCCTGTCCTTCGACCGCGACACCGCCTTGTCGCAGGCCATGCTGACTTTCTGGCGGCATGGCTATGAATCGACCTCGATCGCCAACCTGACCGCCGCCATGGGGATCTCTCCGCCCAGCCTCTATGCGACCTTCGGCGACAAGAAGCGGCTCTTCCGCGAAGTGGTGACCCTCTACCTCTCGTCCGAACCGCCCGAGGCGCTGATCGCGTCGGCCCCCTCCGCGCACGAGGCGGCCCGCCGTCTGCTCCGGGCCTCGGCCGAGGGGGTGACGGGCGAGAACACCCCCACCGGCTGCCTGCTGGCCACCTCCGCGCTCAGCTGTTCGGCCGCCGCCGCCGACGTCCAGGCGGAACTGGCCGCCCTCCGTCACGGGATCGAGGCCTGTCTGCGCGACCGCATCCTGGCCGACATCACCGCCGGGACCCTGCCTGCTGCCACCGACGCAGAGGCGCTGGCCGGCCACATGATGGCCATGACCCAGGGCCTCTCCACCCTCGCCCGCGACGGGGCCCCGCGCGAGAAACTGCTGCGCGTGGCGGACAACGCCATGCGCGCGTGGCCGGACTGAGCCCCGCGGCCAAGAATTAATTCCTGACGCTCTCTTGCCCCGCGGCTGCGATGCAACATGCCTGTCGCGGTCTTTGACACGTGAACTGGCGGCGCTCTCCGAATTCAGGACGCCCGCAATTTCCGATAATCCGGTCAGGGTGACTCTGGCGATGTCGGTAAGGTATTGGATTCCCTCACCACGCCCCGCCTGAGTCACCCTGTCTTCAAGGGGGTGACTCAAACGCCCTCTCGCCACCCTCAAGCCTGTCCGGAGGACGGAACTCAAGGGAGGCTGGAAACCGTTGCGGGCCGCCGCGCCGGATGTTTGACTGATGGCATGTGGACCTCGACCCAGATCGCGATCGCCGTGCCGATTGTTGTGCTGATCGGGGTCGTCCTCTGGCGGACAGCCGAGGCTCTGCAGCAACGAGGCATGGGCGTCCGACCCGTCACCATGATGAGTAGGTTGATGACCCGGGTCGAGGAGCAGCACGCCCGGAAGCAACAGGCTGAGCGGGCGGACAACAGTCCCCCTGAGCAGGACACATGATCCGTTCGAGCTTGGAGTGGATGCGGTCTCGCAAACCCTTCACTCACTGCCATCCCGCGGCCCCCTCCGGCCCCAGCGCCGCTTCGGCTCCTCCCCCTTGGCCTTGGCAGTGATCTCCTTCAGCTTGCGACCTTGCATCGACGACAGGGCCTGACCGGCCGCGCCCTTCTCGGGGTCGCCGAAGGCCCGGCCATAGGTCTTCACCCGCTCCTCTACCGACCCGAGGAACTCGCCCTCCCATTCGGACAGAGAGACGCCCGCCTTCTCAGCCGAGCGGCGGGCGCGTTTCAGGGCGTTCAGCGCGGCGCGTTTGGCGGCCTCGCGCTGGGCTTCATACGGACTGGCGGGCGGCTTTCGCTTCACCCGCCGAAGTCTGTCAGATTTCGCCGAGTGCCGACAGATACAGGTCCAAGATCGCGTCCTCTTCCTGACGCTTGGCCTTGTCCTGCTTGCGGATGCGGATGACCTTCCTCAGGATCTTGACGTCATAGCCCTCGCCCTTGGCCTCGGCGAAGACCTCCTTCATGTCTTCCATCACCGCGGCCTTGTCCTCCTCCAGGCGCTCGATCCGCTGGATGATGGTCCGCAGCCGGCCCTGGGCAGCGGCGTTCAGAACGTCGGGCGAGGCGTCGAAGGCGGCGTCGTCGGCCATTTTTTTGTCCTTGCGGAGGGGCGCTATCGCTCGGCTCGCGGAGCCTTGCTGCTTGAGCGCGAAGGGTGTGTTTCGGACCGGGACGCTAACCATGTCCCGGCCTCCGGCTCAACGCCGGGCACGAAAAAGGCCGCGGACAAGGTCCGCAGCCTGTGGGTAATCGTTGCGCTCAAGCAGCGCGGCTCCGCGAGCCGCACGTTAGCGCACCAACCGGATCAGCCCTGCTTCGCCTTGAAGCGCGGGTCGGTCTTGTTGATCACGAAGACGACGCCCTTGCGGCGCACGACCTTGCAGTCGCGGTGGCGGGTCTTGAGCGACTTGAGCGAGCTGCGGACCTTCATGGTCAGACGTCCTGGGGCAAAAGCAAAAAGAAGGGCCGCAGGCGAAGCTGCGGCGGAGCGGTGCGTATAGAGACACCCCCCCGCCGCGTCAAGCCGACCCCCGGCCGGCTATTCCCGGTTCTGCTCGCCACCGCTCAGAACAGCGGCCTCCGCGGGCGAGGCCGGGGCGGCGACCTCCTCGGCCGAGGCGTCATCCATGGCCTCGGGGGCGGGGGTGACACCACCGTCGGTGGGCAGTTCGGCGGGACCACCGATCGCAGGCGCGGTGGTCGATTCGATCTCGGCCTCCTGTGTCGCGCTCGCGGGCTCCTCGGCCCCGGGGGAGCAGGCGGCTATCGTGAGCGCGGCAGCGGCGAGGGTCAGGGCGGGCAGGATACGCATGGGCGGGTCTCCTTCGATGAAATCGGCGTTCGACCGGAACGGCAAAGGTCGACGATTGGTTGCCTCCCGGTACCGACGCCTCAGTCCCCCACGAAGTCCTGGGCGAACTCCGGGGCCTCGCCCGGCTCGATCGGGTCCTCCTCGTCGGGTCCGGCGCGCGAGGGGTCGGGCACCTCGAATCCGACCGGCAGGGACAGGTCCAGCAGACCCGCCGCCTTCATCTCGGCGGCACCCGGCAGGTCGTACAGGCTGGCAAGGCCGAAATGCTCGAGGAACCGGTCTGCCGTGGCATAGGTCACCGGCCGGCCCGGCGTGCGCCGGCGCCCCCGCAACCGCACGAATCCCATCTCGAGCAGCAGATCCAGCGTCCCGCGGGAGATCGACACCCCCCGCACGCTTTCGATCTCCGCCCGGGTGACGGGCTGGTGGTAGGCGATGATGGCCAGGGTCTCGAGGGCCGCCTTCGACAGGCGGCGCGGCTCCTCGCGGGTCTCGGTCATCAGGAAGGACAGGTCGGCGGCGGTGCGGAACCGCCAGCGGTCGGCGACGCAGTCCAGCTCGACCCCCCGCCCCTCATAGCGGGCGCGGAGGGTGGCGATCGCCCGGCCGACATCGGCCCCCTCGGGCAGGCGCGCGGCCATCTCGGCCGCCGACAGCGGCCCGGCGGCGGCGAACAGCAGGGCCTCGACCCGCCGCTCGATCTCGGCCTCATCGGGTGCGAATTTGACGGTCACGGGACCAGTTCCAGCGGCTGGCCCCGCCCGCGCCGCTTCAGCCACAGGGCGGCGAAGGCCTCCTCCTGTCGCACATCCATGGCCCCCTCCTTGACCAGCTCCAGACTGGCCGACAGGGTCGAGGCGATCAGGCTGGCCTGGCTGGGCCCCTCCCCGTCCCGCACCGGCGCGACCCGCTCCAGTGGCGTCCAGTCCTCCAGCCGGGGCAGGACGTCCCTGAGCCAGTCGCGGGCCTCCTCCAGCGGATAGGCCTCGACCCGCTGGCCCGGATTGTAATGCCGGCCCTGCTCGCGCCGACGCTGACCCACATAGGCGGCCATCAGCTCGTACAGGCTGGCGTCGATCCGGTCCGAGGGCACGATCACCGTGGCCTCCGGATCGCCCCGGGTGAAGACGTCGCGCTTCAGCTGCGGCCGGGCCATCAGGGCGTCGGACGCCTTGCGCATCGCCTCCAGCTTCTGCAGCCGGAAGGCCAGGGCGGCCGCCATGGCCTCGGCCGGCGGCTCGTCGCCCTTGCCCTTCTCGGTGCGCGGCAGCAGCAGCCGCGACTTCAGATAGGCCAGCCACGACGCCATCACGAGATAGTCCGCCGCCAGCGAGAAGCTGCGCCGCCGGGCCTCATGCACAAAGGCCAGATACTGTTCCGCCAGCCGGGTGATCGACAGCTTCAGCAGATCGACCTTCTGGGTCCGCGCCAGCGCCAGCAGCACATGCAGCGGGCCCTCATAGCCATCCAGATCGACCACGAAGGCGTCGCGCGCATCCACCTCGACAGCGGCGGAGAAGTCCAGATTGGGCTGGAAGGCCTCGACCATGCTCAGCCCTGGGCCTCCCCGACATCGGGACCGGCCGACGTCGCGGCGCGCGCCGTCACGGTCCGGGCCAGCCGGCGGCCGTCGGTGCGCCGGTCCAGCGGCTCGGGCTGCACCACGATCCGGGCCAGGGCGGCCTCGGCCCGTCTGCGCGACTTGCCCTTCAGCTTGCCCGTCGCCCCGGCCACCTCGACCATCTCGGCCAGATCGCCGCTGCAGTGGAGCACCACGTCGCAGCCGGCCTTGAGCGCCGCGCCCGCCCGGCTGGCGAGCGAGCCGGACAGGGCCTGCATCGACAGGTCGTCGGTCATGATCAGGCCGGCGAACCCCAGCCGCTCGCGCATCAGCCGGATCGCCTTCTTCGATGTCGTCGCGGGCCGTTTCGGATCGATCGCGTCGAACACGACATGGGCGGTCATGGCCATCGGCATGTCGGACAGCGCCTTGAACGGGACAAAGTCCCACGCCTCCAGCGCCTCCAGTCCGGCGTGGACGACCGGCAGGGCATGATGGCTGTCGGCGAAGGCGCGCCCGTGGCCCGGCATGTGTTTGATCACCGGCAGGACGCCGCCCGCCAGCAGGCCCTCGGCCGCCGCCCGGGCCAGAAGCGCGACCGTGGCTGGATCCTGCGCATAGGCCCGGTCGCCGATGATTTCGTGGGCCCCGGGCACCGGGACATCCAGCACCGGCGCGCAGTCGGCGGTGATCCCGACCTCGCGCAGGTCATCGGCCATCAGCCGGGCCCCCAGCCGGACCAGGTCCCGGGCCGCTGAAAGGTCCTTTCCCGCCGCCAGATAGGCCGAGGCAGGCGGATATTTGGGCCAGTGGGGCGGGCCCAGCCGCTGGACCCGTCCACCCTCCTGATCGACCAGGACGGGGGCGTCCGGGTCCCCGATGCTGTCGCGCAGCGCTGCGGTCAGGGCCCGCACCTGATCCGGATTGTCGATGTTCCGGCGGAACAGAATGAAACCCCACGGCCGCGCCTCGGCGAAGAAGGCGCGCTCCGCCTCCGTCAGGACGGGCCCCGAGCAGCCGTAGAGGGCGGCGCTGGTCACACCCCTATCGCACCAGACAGTCGCCGCCGCCCGCCTCGATGGCGGCGCAGAAGGCGCGCGCGTCCTCGCGGCTGAGACCGGTGAAGGTGGTCCGGTAAACGGTGGAGCCGTTCGAGGCCGTCACCTCCTGCACCCGCTTGGACGCATTCCGGGCGAACTGCGGGAAACGGGCGGCGACGGCGGCGTATTCCCGGTCCGCCACGGCGGTCGAGGAGAAGGCCCCGATCTGCACCGCGGCCGCGCCACCGGCTCCGTTGGCGGCGGCAGCCGGGGCGGCGTCCGGCGTCGGGCGGGCCGGAGCGGGAACGGTCGCCGGTGGCGTCGCCGGCGGGGCTTCGGCGGTCTCGATCGGACGGGGCTCGGGGCGCGGCTGCGGCACCTCAGGCGGAGCGGTAAAGACCGGGGCCGTGGCGGGGGCTTCGGCACCGTCGTAGAGGCCGACGTCAGCTTCCGGATCGACGGGCTGGGCATCCTCCGCCGCCTCGACCTTCAGCTGGGCAATGGGCGTGCCGATCGCGGGCGGCGCATCGGCGGACGAGCGCAGACCGGAGCGGTAGAACACAATCACCGCGATGATGAGGACCAGCAGCACGGCGGCGCTTACGATCAGGGTGACCGGCGGTGCCTTGGCGGGTGCCGCACGGCGCGCGTCGAAGCCACCCCGGTTGAACGGCAGGTCGTCGTCGGTCGGCGGCGTGTAGGCACCGCGGTCGCGGGGACGGTTGTCGTCGTCGTGGGACATGGTCTGGGCCTTCCGGGGTCCGGTCGCGAATCGAGATGGCAGCGCCGCAGTCTAGCGCAGCCCTCGCACCCGACGAATCACAGATCGAGGGCGAGGTCGAGGTTGAACAGTTTGCGGTGCTCCAGCGTGGCATAGCGATCGGTCATGCCGGCGATGTAGTCGCACACCGCCCGGGAGCGCTTGTGGAGATCCTCACTGGCGGCGCGGGCCCCCCATTCGGTCGGCATGACCTCCGGTTCAGCCATGAACAGCTGGAACATCTCGGCGAGGATGCGGCGCGCCTGGCTGCGGGTGCGATTGACCCGGTAGTGGCGGTACATGCGCTCGTAGAGGAAGCGCCGGAGCACCCCGAGGTCCGCCATCATCGGATCGGAGAACTGGATCAGGGTCCGGCGCGCGGCGCGGACATCTTCAGGGGATTGAATGGCATCCTCGGCCAGTCGCCGCTCCGTTTCCGCCAGCACGTCGTCGACCATGACGCCGATCATGCGCCGCACGGATTCCAGCCGCGTCATCCGCTCATCCAGATCAGGCCAGTCGCGCCGTGTGCGGTGCAGTTCGGGACCGATCAGGGGCACGTCGGCGAGGTCGGCGAGGGTGAACAATCCGGCCTGCACGCCGTCGTCCACATCGTGGTTGTTGTAGGCAATGTCATCGGCGATGGCCGCGGCCTGGGCCTCAAGCGAGGCGAAACTGTCCAGCCGCAGGTCCCAGCCGGCGGTGTAGTCGGCGATGGCCCGCCACGCCGGTTCGTCCAGCTTGTGGGTCACCGGGCCATTGTGTTTGACCACCCCCTCGACCGTCTCCCACGACAGGTTCAGACCGTCGAAGGCGGGGTAGCGGGTCTCCAGCTTCGTCACGACGCGGAAGGTCTGGACGTTGTGATCAAAGCCGCCCCAGGGCTCCATCTGCGCCTGCAGCTCATCCTCGCCGGCATGACCGAACGGCGGGTGACCGAGGTCGTGGGCCAGGGCGACGGTCTCGGCCAGTTCCCCGTCCAGCCGCAGGGCGTGGGCCAGCGACCGGGCGATCTGGCTGACCTCGAGGCTGTGCGTCAGGCGGGTGCGGTAATGGTCCCCCTCATGGGCCACGAAGACCTGGGTCTTTTCCTTGAGGCGGCGGAAGGCGGTGCAGTGGATGATGCGGTCGCGATCGCGCGCAAAGGCATTGCGGGTGCGGCTGGGGGCCTCGGGCACGAGGCGGCCGCGCGAGGCCCCGGCGTTCTCGGCATAGGGGGCGCGGGGCTCGATCTGGCTCAAGGGCGAAGACTTCACAGGGATGGCCTTTGCGAACAGGCCCCGGGGGCCTCATATAGACGGACATGACCCCGGTCCAATCTGCTCCGCCTGAACTGACCATCGCCCCGCGCTCGCCGGGCGGCATCCTGCTGGCCGCCAGCGCAGCGCGGCGGCTGGCCAAACTGGGGGAAGCCGAGGGCCGGCCCGTCCTGCTGCGTGTCGCTGTCGAGGGTGGCGGGTGCTCGGGCTTCCAGTACCGGCTGGATCTGGTCGAGGCGGGCGAGGCCGATGACGTCCGTATCGAGACGGAGGGCCAGGCGGCGTTGATCGATCCGGTCTCCATCCCCTTTCTGAAGGGCTCGGAAATCGCCTGGGTCGACGAACTGGCCGGGGCGCAGTTCGTGATCCGCAATCCGAACGCGGCGACCAGCTGCGGCTGCGGCGTCAGTTTCTCGATCTAGCGACGTCATCCACGCGCTGCGGTCGCACCGCGGCTTCACGCCGTCAGCGTCTCCTGAAACCGCACCGGCCGGCCGTGAGCCGTGCCGATCAGGGCCCCGTCGCGCATGACCACCCGGCCGCGGACGATGGTGGCCATGGGCCAGCCGGTCGCCTCGAACCCGTCGAAGGGGGTCCAGCCGCAGCGGCTGGCCTGCTCGTCGTGGGTGATGGTGCGTTTGGCCTTGAGGTCGACGAGGGTCAGGTCGGCGTCATAGCCCTCGGCCAGCCGACCCTTGCCGGCGATGTTGAAGATCCGCTGGGCCCCGGCCGAGGTCAGGTCGACGAACCGCTCCAGCGTCATGCGGCCCTCGGCGACATGGGTCAGCATGACCGGCACAAGGGTCTGGACCCCCGGCATGCCGGAGGGCGAGGCCGGATAGGGTTTGGCCTTCTCTTCCTTCGTGTGCGGGGCGTGGTCGGACCCCAGCACATCGACCACGCCCTGATCGATGCCGCGCCACAGGCCGGCGATGTGGTGGGCGTTGCGGATCGGCGGGTTCATCTGGGCGTAGCCCTTGAGCCGGGCATAGGCCTCGTCGCCGTCGAGGGTCAGGTGCTGGGGCGTGGTCTCGACCGTGGCCACATCCCGGTGGTGGGCGAGGAACTCGATCTCTTCCGCCGTCGAGACATGCAGCACATGGATCCGCTTGCCGGTCTCCCTGGCCAGCCGGACCAGGCGACGCGTGCTCATGATCGCGCTTTCGGCGTCGCGCACCTCGGGGTGACTGGTCCAGTCACCGGTCCGGGCCAGGTCACGGCGCTCGGCCAGCCGGTATTCATCCTCGGAATGGAAGGTGGCGCGGCGGCTGACGTTGTTCAGGACCGCGCGGACGCCGTCGTCGTCGGCGATCAGCAGGTCGCCGGTCGAGGCGCCCATGAAGACCTTGATCCCGCAGCAGCCGGGCAGCCGCTCCAGCTCGGCCAGATGGTCCACATTGGCGTGGGTGCCGCCGACATAGAAGGCGTGGTCGGTCCACATCCGGTCGCGGGCGCGCGCCAGCTTGTCGGCGAGGGTGTCCGGGTCTGTCGTATTGGGATTGGTGTTCGGCATCTCGAACACGGCGACGACACCGCCGAGGGCCGCGGCGCGCGACCCGGTCTCGAGGTCTTCCTTCCACTCCAGCCCGGGCTCACGGAAATGGACCTGGGTGTCGATGACGCCGGGCAGGACGGTCAGGCCGGAGGCGTCGACGGTCTCTCCGGCCGAGGCCTGACCCAGATCGCCGATCCGGGCGATGCGGCCGTCGCGAACCCCGACATCCGCGGGTCCCCGTCCGGCGTGGTTGACCACCTCACCCCCGCGCACGATCAGGTCATAGGTCTGGGTCATCGGGGCCTCGGCGAGAAAAGAGAGTCCGGATTGTCCGGAGGGTCCGGATCAGGGCCGCCGGATGATGCAGAAAACAGAGTCCACTGAGTCCACTGAGTCCAAATCACCTGCTGTCCGGTGCCATTATAGGTCCGCTCGCAGCGGCGCCGCATCGATCAGGGCGATTTTTTTTCGAGCAGTCGCCGCGCGACCTTGAGCACCCGGTCGGCGGGCAGGCCCATCATATGCTGGATGGCCTGGTTGAGGCGCGGATCCACGGCCTCGAACTCCTGCAGCGTGCGCTCGCCGCGGATCGAGACGCCGCCCCACGGGCCGACGCGGGCGTCGTCCGACGGGCCGAACACGCCGACCGAGGGCACGCCCGCGGCCACCGCCAGCTGGGTCCAGAGCGAATCGGCCCCGACATAGAGGGAGGCGCGCGACAGCGCCGCCGCGGTTTGCAGTCGGGTCAGCCTGCCCTGCAGCTCGATCACGCGGGTGCGGGGCACGGCGAGGCGGATGGTATGGGCGGCGTCGCGGTCGGCCTCCTCGCCGACGATCATCAGCCGCCCGCCCGCCAGCGGCCCGCCCTCGGCCAGCAGGGGTCCGGCCACCTTGGCGTAGCGTTCGGCCGGCCAGCGCTTGCCGATCCAGTCGGCACCGGGCCCCACAGCGAGGATGGGGGCGGGATCGTCACCGATCAGGGCATCGGAGGCGGCGCGTGTGTCGGCGCTGAAGAACAGGCGGGGAGCCGGCACCGCGTCGAGCTGCAGCACACGCGCCGCCAGTTCGACGGCGTGCAGTCCCGGCAGGTCGGGCCCGCGGACGGCCCGCTTCTGGCGGCGCAGCCGTTCCGAGAATTTGGTGCCGCGCATGTCCACCACCAGACCCCAGCGGGTGGAACGGACCTGGTTCCACAGGGCGACCCAGTCCCAGCGGCCGGTCCGGTCCAGCACGATCAGCCGGTCCAGCCCCGGCGTGTCGGCGAACAGAGGCGCAGAGGCCGCCGATCCCACGATGGTGAAGGCCGCCCCGGGCACGCCCTCGACCAGATGGGCCAGGACGCCGGACGAGAGCACGGCCGCCTCAGGATCGGCCTCGGCGATGTAGAGAATGGGAAAGCGGGCAGTCATTGACGGAGGGTATAGGGATTCTATCGCGGCGACGGTGAGGCAAGCGCGGCCGGTTCCGGGTGAGAAGGAGGCGGGCGCCGTGCGGAGCCCTCCCCCTCAGGTCCCCAAGCGCCTATCTGTTCCCCATGACCGATCAGATCGCCCGCCTCGACAGTCGCGCCCTGGTCCGGGTGGCCGGGCCCGAAGCGAAATCGTTCCTGCACAATCTGTTGACGCAGGACGTCGAGACCCTGACGCCCGGGGAGATCCGGTTTGCCGCGATGCTGTCGCCACCGGGGCGGCTGCTGTTCGATCTGTTCCTGTGGGGTGAGGACGGGGCCGTGGTGCTGGATGTGGCGGCGGAGCGGCGCGACAGCCTGATCCAGCGCCTGTCGATGTACCGGCTCCGGGCGCAGGTCGAGATCGCGGCCGATGACCGGCCCGTCTTCGCCAGCTGGCCGGGGGTGGCCGAAGGGTTCGCGACCGATCCCCGGCTGGCCGCCCTCGGCGGCCGGGCGCTCGGCGCGCGCACGGCCGGGGCGACCGAGGACCAGTGGGACGGTCACCGCCTCGCGGTCGGGGTGCCCGATCCGGCGCGGGACGCCGGCAGCGACCGCACCTATCCGATCGAGGCGAATTTCGATCTGCTGAACGGCATTGATTTCCAGAAGGGCTGTTTCGTCGGCCAGGAGACCACCAGCCGGATGAAGCGGCGGGGCGAGGTCAAGAAGCGCATGCTGCCGCTGGCGTTCGACGGTCCGGCCCCGGCACCGGGGACCGAGGTGCTGAACGGAGAGCTCCGCGCCGGTGAGGTGCTGACCGGTCGCGAAGGCGGGGCAATGGCGCTTTTGCGGCTGGACCGGCTGGACGGAACCCTGACGACCGACGGCCGGCCGGTCACGGTGCGGCTGCCGGAGGGCGTGCCGCTCTGAGAGACGCGCACGATCAGCCTCGGCTGAATTGTGAAGATTTGAACTTGTTACGGTAGAGCTGAAACCGTGGGGATTGTGGCGAGTATCTGACCTCGGAAGGGCATGTTGCCTTCGGAGGCTCTCACGTGTCCAAGACTGATCTTATACTGGAAGTGCTCGACCAGCGCGCGGCGCGGATCAAGGACCGCCGCAAATTCTTCAAGACCGCCGGCGGGTTCGCCGTCGGAGCGACTGCGGGCCTGGTTGTGGGGGCGTGCTCAAGCTCTTCCGACACGGCAGTCGCGCAAAATCCGCCTCCCGCCGGCAGCCCCAATCTGGATGTCGAAATCCTGAACTTCGCGCTGCAGCTCGAATATCTGGAGGCACAGTTCTACTCATTCGCCGCCTTCGGAACCGGCCTGCCCCAGAGCTCGCTGGGCGGAACCGGAACCCAGGGCAGCGTGATCGGCGGCCGTCAGGTCAATTTCACCGATCCCCTCGTCCGACGCTATGCCAATGAGATCGCCGCCGACGAGGTCGCCCACGTCAATTTCCTGCGCTCTGCCCTCGGCAGTTCGGCCGTGGCCCAGCCGGCGATCGACGTCGGCGGCACCGATCCGAACGGGGCGTTCTCCAACGCCGCGCGCGCGGCCGGACTGGTCGGCCCGGGTCAGGCCTTCGACCCCTATGCCTCCGACGAGGCCTTCCTGCTGGGCGCCTTCATCTTCGAGGATGTCGGTGTCAGCCTGTACAAGGGCGCGGCACCGCTGGTGACCAGCAAGGTCTTCCTCGAGGCCGCCGCGGGCATTCTGGCCGCGGAAGCCTATCACGCCGGGCTGGTGCGGACGGTCCTGTCCGCCAAGGGCATCGCCACCCCGTCGCTGATCGATGCGACCGAGGCGATCTCCGACGCCCGCGACAGCCTCGACGGCCCGACGGATCTGGATCAGGGCATCCGGCCTACGGGGACCGGCAACGCCGCGGCGTCGAACATCTTCCCCGGCGACAGCAATGCGATCGCCTTCAGCCGGACCGTCGCCCAGGGTCTGAACATCGTCTATCTGCGTTCGGGAACCGGGGTCACCAGCGGTGGGTTCTTCCCCGCCGGACTGAACGGACCTGCGGGCTTCCGCACCACCTGATCGGCCAGGACGAAAAGGGCTCCGCTGCCGCCCGGCGGCGGGGCCCTGTCGAGGGGCCTCCCCGCTTGCGGCTGCGGCCGGCCCCCGCGCGCGATGACATCAAAAAGGATCATGAGATGACCAAATTTCTTCTCGCCACATCCGCCACCGTGCTGATGCTGGCTGCCGTTCCCGAAGCGGCCGAGGCCCAGGACTGGTCGGGGGGCTATATCGGCGTCCATCTCGGCTACGGTCAGGTCAACGATCAGGACGACGAGCGGCTGCGCTTCGACCGCAATCTGGACGGCAATTTCGGCGACGTCGTCACCACCCCGACCGGCGCCGATGCGTTCAGTCCCGGGTCGTGCGGGGGAACGGCCCAGGGCAATGCCCCCGCGGCCGGATGCGATGATGACTACGATGCGGTCGAGGGTGGCGTCCGTGCGGGGTGGGACTTCCAGTTCGGGTCGTTCGTCGTCGGGGCGGTCGCCGAGTACGCCGGCGTCAGCGCCAAGGACAGCGTGACCTCCTACTCGACCACGCCGGCCTCCTACACGTTCAAGCGCAAGCTGGAAAACCTCGGTGCCCTGCGCGCGCGCGTCGGTTACGCCCTCGGGCCGGCGCTGGTCTACGGAACCGCCGGCGCGGCCACAGGCGAAATGTCCAACCAGTTCTTCTCGTCCAACGGGGTGAACAGTTTTGATGCCACGGTCGACGACGACCAGGCCGACGGCTACCAGGCCGGCGGCGGGCTGGAATACCGGCTCGCGAACAACCTCAGCGTCACGGGCGAGTATATCTATACCTCGCTTGAAGCCCCGGACTTCAATATCCGCGTCGGGCGCGGCGTGGCCGCAGCCAATAACCCCTTCGTCCTGACTCCGAACACGACCGGGACCGATATCACCCGATCGAACGGACGGTTCGGCCTCCACGCGGTTCGGATCGGCATGAACTATCGCTTCTGAGGCGATCCGGACGACAGGCCCCGTGCGCCGGCCCGACTTTGCCCGGCCGGCGCACGGGGCCATCGTGGGCCGATGACCGAATCGTCCGGACGCTGTCACTGGTGCGGGACCGACCCGCTGTATGTCGCCTATCACGACACCGAATGGGGCGTGCCGGAGCGTGACGCGCGGGCGCTGTGGGAGAAGCTGGTACTGGACGGGTTCCAGGCCGGGCTGGCGTGGATCACCATCCTGAGGAAGCGCGAGAGCCTGAGGGCCGCCTTCGCCGGGTTCGATCCGGATGTGGTGGCCGGGTTCGGCGAGGTCGACCGGGCCAGGCTGATGGCCGATCCGGGGATCATCCGCTCGGGAGCCAAGATCGAGGCGGCGATCCGGGGCGCGCGGGTGTTCGTCGACATGCGCGAGCGCGGCGAGGATTTTTCCGGGTGGCTGTGGAGCTTCGTCGACGGGCGGCCGGTGCAGGGCCACCGGACCAGCGGCGACATCCCGGCCCAGACGCCGGTGTCGGTCGAGATGGCGAAGGCGCTGAAGGCGCGGGGCTTCGGCTTCTGCGGACCGGTCATCACCTATGCCTTCATGCAGGCCACGGGGATGGTGAACGACCATGTCGAGGGTTGCTTCCGCTGCGAGGCGGTCCGGGCTATGGGCGGGGCGTGACGGGCAGGACGACATCGAAGGCGAAGGCCGGGCGGGCGTTTCCGACGATGACGCTGGAGACCCGGCTGGCGCAGCGCGTCGGCGGGCCGGTGTGCGGGGTCGATGAGGCCGGACGCGGGCCGTGGGCCGGGCCTGTGGCGGCCGGGGCCGTGATCCTGTCGGCCGACAACCTTCCGGAGGGGATCGACGATTCCAAGGCCCTGACAGCGGCCAGGCGCGAGGCGCTGGCGGTCGACATCCAGCGCTGCGCCGTGGCCTGGGGCGTCGGTTTCGCCTCGGTCGAGGAGATCGAGGCTCTGAACATCCTGCAGGCGACCGGGCTGGCCATGTGCCGGGCGATCGAGGCCCTGTCCGTCCAGCCCCGGGCGGCGCTGGTGGACGGCAACTACCGGTTCAGCCTGCCCTGCGACGTCGAGACGGCGGTGGGGGGCGACGGGCTGTCGCTGTCGATCGCGGCCGCCTCGATCCTGGCCAAGACGGCGCGGGACCGGGTCATGATCGAGATGGACGCGGTCTATCCGGGCTACGGCTTCGGCGGGCACAAGGGGTACAATGCACCGGTCCATGCCGAGGCCCTGCGGACAATGGGGCCGTCACCGATCCATCGCCGGAACTGGGCCCCGATCCGGGCCCTGCTGAACGCCTAGAGCGACAGGCTGCCGCCCAGCAGGGCCCCCAGCAAGGCCGCGACCCCGGCCCCGATGGCCACGATGATCCAGCGCGAAACGGGCCGGGGTTTCGGGGGCACGACCGACAGGGTGCGGGGGGCGATGGCGTCCGCACGGGCGAGGAAGTCGTTGGCCGGGCGGCTGTCGAACCGGGTGGTCCCGGGGGCACGCCAGGCGGCGACCTGATACGCCGCCAGCGCGTCGCGCGGACCGGTACGACGGGGCGGCGGATAATCGTTCTGTGCGGTCATGCCGGGTCCGTCCATGGCGTCATAACGGAGCATAGAGACCGGCGTTCCCGGGCGGGTCAAGCCGCGAGGGCGACGGGCCGGTCGGTGACCACGAACAGATATTCGACGTTCCTGAGCCGCCCCACGGCCCCGACCTTCTCGCCCTTCGGATTGTGGATGCCGATGCGGGCGCCGACGTAGCGGGGACGGGGGATCTCGACGACGCGGACGTGACCGCGCGCCGACAGCATGGCGACCAGTTGCTCGCGATCCAGATAGCCCTCGTCATTGAAGGACACGATCAGGTTGGGGGCGCGGATGACGTCGACCACGGCCTGCAGCGCCGGGCCGATGCCGGGCCGGGAGTTGAAGGCACTCTTGCGCGTCTTCACATCGATCCGCTTGTTGGCGATGCCGTAGGTTTCGGGCCGGTCCCACAGGACCAGGCTCTCCCAGACGTGGTAGTTCCCGAGGTAGGAGTGCTGGTTGTAGGGCGGGTCCAGATAGACGAGGTCGCCGTCGAAGGCCGCGGCGGTCTCCAGCGCGTCGGCCCGGGTGGCGCGGCAGGGGCCGGCGGCAACGGCGGGCTGGAGCGCCGGCACACGCAGCGCCAGAGGCTTGAGCGCCCTGGGGGCCCAGGATTTCATATAGGCCATCTGCAGGCCGGCGGTGGAATCGACCCGGTCCGCGGCCTCCATCAGGCTGACGAGGGCAATGGCCTTCAACTCCGGCTCCAGCCCCATGGCCTCGATGCGGTCGCGGACGGCGTCGATCCGGGCCCCGTTCCCGGGCGTGAAATAGCGGGCGTCCTCGCAAAAGGCCTGGGTGAACCAGCCGGCGGCCGGCGGGGTCGCCGCGAGCTCGGCGAGGAGGGCCACGGCCCGGTCCTGCCAGCGGTCGCGGTCCGCCTGGACATAGGCCGTGGCGAGGGTGTGGGCATAGGCGTTGTGGTCATTGGACCAGACCCGGAAGCCCTGCCCCTTCAGCGCATGACCGACGCGGGCGGTGCCCGAGAACAGGTCGCAGACATGGCCGCCGTCGGGCAGCAGGGTGCGGATCGCCGCAGTGATCGGCTCGATCAGGGCGCGCTTGGAGCCGAGGTATTTGATCATGGATTATGCACCCCTCTCCCGGCGGGAGAGGGAGACCGCGTACGTCGGCGCAGCCGTCGTCCTGGCGCGGTCGGGTGAGGGGTTACGGTGGCTGATCGTCGGCATCGGTCCCTCACCCTTTCGCGCCAGAACGATCACTGCGTGATCGTGCGCTCAAGCCCTCTCCCTCAGGGAGAGGGTCAGGACTTTCTGGTCTTCTTCAGCGGAGCATGGGCCAGTCGGAGCAGATTCGCAGCCCCCGGGGCACCGAAGGGGGTGCCGGCGAGGATCAGGATGCGCTGGCCCGGCTGGGCGAGACCGAATTCGATGGCCGAGTTGACCGCATCGTCGGTGACGTCCTCCAGACTGGCGGGCTCCTTGCCGAGGCGGGGCTCCAGCCCCCAGACGAGGGCCAGACGGCGGGCGGTTTCCGGCTTTGGCGTCAGGGCGAGCATGGGCTGAAGCGGGCGCTCTCGCGCCATGCGCCGGGCCGTGCCGCCCAGGGTGGTGAAGACCACGATACAGGCGGTGGACTGGGCCTCGCCGGCCTTGCGCGCCGCCGCGACCAGGGCGTCGGCGTCGAAATCGTCCATGCCGGCGTGTTCGGCGTCCATCAGGCTGGGCCACAGGGGGTCGGCCTCGACCCGCTCCATGATCCGGTTCATGATGCCCACGGCCTCCAGCGGGTAGTCGCCCGAGGCCGTTTCGGCCGACAGCATCAGGGCGTCGGCCCCCTCATAGACGGCGTTGGCCACGTCCGAGGCCTCGGCCCGGGTCGGGGCGGGCGAGGCGGTCATGGACTCCAGCATCTGGGTGGCGACGATCACGGGCACGCCGCGCTGGCGGGCGGCGCGGATGATGGCCTTCTGGGCCACCGGCACCTCCTCCGGCTCCATCTCGACGCCGAGATCGCCCCGCGCGACCATCACGCCGTCGCAGTAGTCGAGAATGGCTTCGAGATCGGCGAGGGCCTGGGGTTTCTCGATCTTGGCCAGACAGGCGGCGCGGCCCTTCACGATCGACTTCAGCTCGGCCATGTCCTCGGGCTTCTGGACGAAGCTGAGGGCGACCCAGTCGACCCCGATGCGCAGGGCGAAGGCGAGGTCCTCGCGGTCCTTGGGGGTCAGGGCCGAGACGGGCACCACCGCCTCGGGCACGGCCACGCCCTTGCGGTCGGACAGTTTGGTGCCGCTCTCGACGGTGACGTCGGCCCACTCATCCGTGCGTTCACCGACCCGGAGGCGGACCCGGCCGTCGTCGAGCAGCAGCAGCATGCCGGTGCGGAGGGCGCGGAAGATCTCGGGGTGGGGCATCTGCACCCGGGTGGCGTCGCCCGGCGTCGGATCGAGGTCGAACCGCATCCTGTGACCCGGCTTGATGTCGATCTCGACCTCGGCGAACCGGCCGAGTCTGAGTTTGGGGCCCTGAAGGTCGGCCAGTACGCCGAGGGGCCGCTTCAGCGCCATCTCGGCACCACGGACAGCCTTGAGGGCGGCGGCATGATCCTCATGGCTGCCGTGGCTGAAGTTGAGCCGGAAGACGTCGACCCCGGCCTGGGCCAGTTGTTTGACCATGCCGGGGGCCCGGCTGGCCGGACCCAGCGTCGCGACGATCCGCGCGCGGCGTGCTCTGTTCATGCGTGCTCACCCGTTGGCCGTGGACCGGCCGCGTTTCCCCGGTTCCTTGTGCCCATGAAACGCGCCCGGGGTAAGGGCGGGGACGGGCGGGAAACAGGAAGTGAGTCGCTGTTACGCGCTCATTCGTCCGCGACGGTGCAGGGCGCGGCCGCGAAGAGGCCGAGGTCCAGACAGCGGCCGTCCAGACCTTCGGGGGTCTCGAGACCGATGGTCCGCGCGAGGGTCGGAGCGATGTCGATGGTGCGAATCGGAAGGTAGCGCTCCTGCCCGGAGCCGTCCGGCGACCAGAAGATGATCGGCACCCGGCGGTCATAGTTCCACGGCGTACCGTGGCCCGCCACATACAGACCGGCGCGGCCGGCCCCGGGGGTGATGCCCGGCTGGAGGGCGACGAGGATGTCGGGCGAGCGCCCCTCGACCGCGCCGAGACGCTGGCGCTGCAGCAGCGTCAGTTCCTCGGGACTGGCGTTGACGGCGGGGGCCGGGGCCGCCAGCGCCTCCTCGATCGTCCAGGCTCCGGCGACGGTCGGTTCGGCACGAAGCTGAGCCACGGCGGCAGCGGCCACCCGTCCGCGCAGGGGCTGCGGCAGGGCGATGTTGTCGGCCCCGACCACCATCAGGCCACTGCCGCCATAGGTCAGCGGATCGACGTCCAGATCGAACTCGGCCTTCAGCGCCGTGTTGAGCCGGCCCCGCAGGTCGGGATCGCCGCGTCGCGCTTCCGGGAAGCCCCGGGTCGACTGGCGCTCGGGGAAATCATTGCCGCCATGGTCGGCGGTCAGCACCACGAGCGCGCCGCCGGGAACCCCGGCGACCCGATCGAGGAAGGCACCGAGCGCCACATCGAGCCGGTGCATCTGGTCGCACATCTCGGGGCCCTGATTGCCGTAGGTGTGGCCGATGCGGTCGGTGGCGGACAGGCTGACGCCCAGCAGGTCGGTGACTCCACGACGGCCGAGCTCGCGGCTGTCCAGCAGTTCGGTCGCGGCCTCCAGCGTCAGTTCATCAAGGAGGGGCGAGACGTCGATCGCGAGGCGCTGCGGCGGCAGGGCGGCACGGAAGCTGGCCCCGCCAACCGTCCAGTCCGCCTCCAGCGCCCGGCAGGTTTCATCGGCATAGGTCCAGGACGGCGGGGTGGCCTCCAGCCGCGCCGCGATCCGGGCGTTCAGATCGGCCACCGGCGCGAGCCGCGTCTCCGCCGACTGGCCCGGCTCGACATAGGTGGTGAAGCCGAAGCCCACCGTATACCAGAAGGCCCCGTCGCCCTGATGTCCGTTCAGGGTGATGGCCCCGCGATCCTTGCCCGACACGGCATAGACCCGGCTCTGCGGGCTCACGGCCTTGAGCCAGTCGCCGAGGGTGGAGGCCGACAGCTGGCCGGGCCCCACTGGTCCGTTGTCGGTGTTGCGGCCATGAGCGAGCGCGTTCTGCGGCGCAGCAAGACAATAGACCTCCTGCCCCGTGGTCCGGTCGATCCAGTCATTGGCGGGGATGCCGGCGCGGTCGGGGTTCAGGCCGGTCAGAATGGTCGCATGGCCCGGGCAGGTCTCGCTCATGGCGTGCTGCTGATAGCCGTTGGCATAGACCAGACCCTGATCGGCAAGGGTCCTGAGTCCCCCGGTGAAGCCGGCGCGATACTGGTTGAACAGGTCCGCGCTGAACTGGTCGACGACGATCGTGACGATCAGCGCCGGGGGCCGGACCGGCTCGACGGCGGGGGTCTGGGCCCGGGCCGCGAAGGGCAGGACCGCGAGGGCAAAACAGGCGCTGGCGAGAAAACGGGACATCGCGATACCGGATCGTTCGAGGGAGGCCCCGCATAGCCCCCCTGTGTTACGCGTCCAAGACGCCGGGTGCCCCTTACGGCGGCGGAGACGAAAAGACGCGCCGGGCGAGACCCGGCGCGTCCTTCAGACCGTCGTCAAGCGAGGGATCAGCGGGCGTAGTTGTGCGCGATGGCCCAGTCGTACCAGCTTTCGACCACAGTGCCGGTCAGCAGGATCCCGATGCCGCCCGTCAGGGTGGTCAGGACGGCGAACCACCAGGCCCAGCGGTGGATGGACTCCATGGTGGCGTTGAAGCCCATGGTCCAGCGCCAGAACAGGGCCCCCCGCTCCGCACCCGTGCCGCGATCCGTGATCTGTTCGACCTCACGCTCGGCGCCGTAGCGGCTGGTGGCGAGGATGGTCGCCCCGTGCATGGCGAACAGCAGGGTCGAGCCATAGAGGAAGACGATCGAGAGGCAGTGGAACGGGTTGTAGAACAGGTTGCCGTAGGTGATCGAGAAGGCTCCGGTCCAGTCCAGGTGCGGGAAGATGCCGAACGGGACGGCTTCCGACCAGCTGCCCATCATGATGGGCCGGATGAAGCCGAGCACCAGGTACAGCCAGATCGCCGAGGCGAAGGCCCAGGTGGTGTGAGTGCCCAGACCCAGCGCCTTGGCGCGGATGTAGCTGCGGACGCACCAGCTGATGACCGAGACCGTCAGGAGGAAGCCGGCGATCAGCCACCAGCCACCCTGGTTCAGCGGCGGCAGGATGTTCAGGCCCTGCTCGGGGGGCGGCGGATACAGCCCCAGCCACAGCAGCTGGCGGACGAACTCGATCGGGTTCCAGTCGACCGAGGCCAGCATGTTGAGACCGATGATCTCGAAGGCCAGGAAGCCGGTGAACAGCGACAGGATGCCGGTCCAGCCGAGGTGCATGGGCCCGATCTGGGCGTTGCCGATGCGACCGATCCAGTGGGAGAAGGAGGGTGTTCCGACGCGCCAGGCGTCGTCGCCAGCCTCGGTCGGGACTCCCATTTCGGGATGGGCGCGGACCTGCACCTGGGTGAAGATATTCTGATAGGCGGACATGTTTTCCCCCCTCCCCTATTGCCAGATCGGCAGGTTGCGCCAGCCGTCCCACCATTCGGGCCAGCCCTTGTCCCAGAAGGGACCACTGATGACGATGCAGATGGCGCTCCAGATCCCGGCCTGAAGCGCGAGGAACAGACCGACCCGGTGGATGCCGAGGGTGCCGACCGAATAGCCGATGAAGTCGCGGAAGAAGGTATCCTCATGCTCGGGCTGGCGAACTTCCTTGCCCGGACCCGGGTTGGTCGCGGCCAGAACCAGCGAGCCGTGGAGCGCCAGCGCCATCGTCGTCGTGAAGAAGAAGGTCACGGCGACCATGTGCGCGGGATTGTAGTGGAAATTCAGATACTGGTAGCCAACGTTGGACACCCAGTCGAGGTGGCTGAAAATGCCGTAGGGAAAGCCGTGTCCCCAGGCGCCCATCAGGAAGGGGCGGACCACAACTAGCGACAGATAGGCCCCGATGGCGACCCCGAAGGCGATGGGCACGTGCAGGCCGATGCCCAGTTTGCGGCAGATCTCGACCTCGCGCAGCGCCCAGGAAATGAAGGCGCCGGTGGCGCAGATGGTGACCAGTTGCCAGATCCCCCCCTCGCGCATCGGCGCGAGTGCGAGGCCCCAGGAAATGTCGGGCGGATTGATCGTGATCAGCCAAGGGTTCCAGGTGTCGCCCAGTGCCGCGCCGTAAAAGATCAGGGCGGTCCCGAGGGCGGAGAAGAACGCCGTCGTCACGCCGAAAAAGCCGACGTAGAACGGTCCGACCCAGAAATCGAACATGTCGCCGCCGATCAGGGTGCCACCCCTGATCCGGTATTTGCGCTCAAAACTCAGTAAGGCCATGACCGTCTCCGTCCTTCATCTCGCCCTGCGAGTGGGACATCTGTTTCATCGCGGTCGCGTCGGACGGAGTTCGGATTGCTCCGTCTCCGTCCGCGCGCCGCATTCGCGGTAGATCCCGTCAGGGGGCCGCGGCGGAAGCCGCCGCGGGTGTGGCCTGGGCACCGTCGATCCAGTTGTACCGCGGCGAGCTGAGCAGGATGAAGTGGATCAGCAGAGCCAGGGTGAACAAGAAGACGGCGAGCGCGACCAGCGCCCGACGGGGGTCGAAAAGGAGCCAAACTCTCCACATAACTGTAGTCCTCCATAGCCATCGAGTGGCTTTGTTGGCGACGACAAGGGATTATCCCCTGGCGACAAAGTAAAGTGGAGACCTAGGCCCCCAGCCAGGGACGCCAATACCAGACAAGCACGTGCGCCACGATCGCGATGAGCGTGAAGCCGATGAAGCTGGTCATGAAGATGCCATGGAATTCCTTGGCTGCCTCAGGCGTGAGTCCGGTGAGGGACCCAACTGGTCTTTCATCAGGTAGATGAGACATCTCTCCTCCTTTCGTTGGAGCTAGTCTGCGGCCGCGGGGAAGTCCCGTGGCCGTTTCCGAAACCCGGACAAGCCGGACGGCGGAACTGGGGTCCGAGCCGGGAGGGGTGTCGCATCATGCGGCCCTCCCACTCAGGACAATGGCGTTGGCGGCAAAGAGGCGGTCCAGGGTGACCCGGTCCTCCCCGGCCTGGCGGGCGGCCCGTTCGGCCGCGTCGCGCAGGCGTTTCGCCGCAGAAATTCGAACGATGACGGGCTGGGCAGCGACCAGCTTCTCCAGCTCGTCGGCGGCTGCGTCTTCCCAGACGATCTCCGCGTGCGGCCGGGCCAGGGTCGGTTCGACCTTGTCCATCTGGGACGCCAGCGGAAGAATGTTGAACAGCGCGTCGAACAGGGCGTTGCAGACTTCCTGGACGAGGTAGGTGCAGCCGCCGTAGCCCATGAACGGCGTGCCTGTGTGGCGCCGGATCGCGGCCCCCGGGAAGGACGCGGGGACCCAGACACCCGAGGGGCCAAATCCCCCGCCGCCCTGGGCGGCCTCGGCCAGATAGATGCGCTCGTTGATGCTGCCGAACAGGACGAGGGGCCTGGTCTCGCGGACCAGCCGGCTGATCTCGGCATTGTCGGTCTTGGTCCCGGCGCAGCGGGCGATGGCGAACTGGCACGGCAGGCCGAGGTCGTCCTCAAGGAATTTCCGGACGCCGCGGGTGTAGGTCTCGTTGGCGACGATGGCGAAGCTGGCGGTGCCGAAGAAGTCCTGGGTGACGGAGCGCCAAAGGTCCCACAGCGGCTTGATGGTGGTGTGTTTCTCGCGCTCGATGAAGGGCTCGGGGTCGACCCCGGTCATCTCGCCGAGCTGGCGCAGGAACAGGGTGGTGGACTCGAGCCCGATCGGTGCCTGCAGGTAGGGCTTCTCCAGCGCCTCGCACAGGCCGCGGCCGAACTCGCGGTAGAGGCAGATGTTGACCTCGGCGTCGGCCAGGTTGCGGACGTCGGCCAGATGGCTGCCCAGTGGGAAGGTCATGTTGACCTGGCAGCCGATTCCCTCGACCAGCCTGCGGATTTCCGCGAGGTCGGACGGCATGTTGAACACGCCGTACATGGGGCCGATCAGATTGACGCGGGGCCTGTCGCCCTCGGCCCGGTCGCGCGGGCGGGGCATCTTCTTGGGCCCGAACTGGGTCCACAGCCAGGTCAGGGCCCGGTCGGCCGACTGCCACTGATCCTCGTCGATGGTGCGCGGCAGGAAGCGCTGGATGTTGGTGCCCTCGGGCGTCACCCCGCCGCCGATCATCTCGGCGATCGAGCCGGTGACGACGACGCTGGGCAGGTCCTTGTCGAGCGTCTGCCACGCCCGCTTCATTGCGCCCTCGGTGCCGTGGCGACCCAGTTCGTCCTCTCCCAGACCCGTGACGACGATCGGCAGCTCATGCGGCGGCAGGCCGTCGGTGTAGTGCAGCACCGAGGTCACCGGCAGGTTCTCGCAGCCCACAGGACCGTCGATGATGACCTGAAGCCCCTTGATGGCGGTGAAGGCGTAGACGGCGCCCCAGTATCCGCCCGCGCGGTCGTGATCGAGAATGAGGGTCACGTGCCGACGTGCTCCTCGGCCTTGGCCGCCGCGGCCTGGAGCTTGGCGTAGCGGGCCTTGAACTCGGGCCGGGGCACCGGGGTCTCGGACCAGATGCCGGCGGTGTCGCCGCTGCCGACGCCCTCGAAGAAGGCGCTCATCCGGTCGAAGCGGCTCTTGTTGCCGATGGCGGCGTTGATGACCTGGGCGAGGGAGCCCGCGCCGGCGGGGCCCATCAGCGGCCGGGCCGAGATCAGATTGGTGAAATACAGGGCCGGGATCGACAGCGACTTGGCGTGCTGGACCACCGGGGTGGTGCCGATGGCGAGATCGGGCCTGATCGCGTCGACGGCGGACAGGTCCTGTTCCAGCGAGGCCCGGTAGTTGACCGTGACGCCCTTCGCTTCCAGCCATTCGCGGTCGGGATCGGACCATTTCGTCTGCGGGCAGGCGGTACCGACATATTCGACCTCGGCCCCGCTCTCGATCAGCAGGCGGGCGACCAGAAGTTCGGACCCCTCATAGCCCGAGACGGTGATCCGGCCCTTGATCGGCGATCCGGCCAGCGCCCCGCCGATGGCGGCAAGCATGGCGTTCTTGACCGCATCGATCTTCGCCTGGGGCACGTCGCAGGCCTCGCCGATCGCCTGCAGCCAGGCGGCGGTGCCGTCGCGCCCGACGGGGGCCGAGCCGACGACCTTGCGGCCGGCCGCCTCGAACTCGCGCACGCTGGCGGTGTAGAAGGGGTGGATGGCGGCGACGACGGCGCAGTCCAGCGCCGCATAGAGCTCGCGCCATTCGCGGGTCGGCACGACCGGTCCGGGGGCGAGGCCCATGGGCTCCAGCATCCGGCCGATGATCATGGGATCGGCCGGGAACATCTCTCCCAGCAGGGTCACGGTCGGCTTGTCGGTCCGCTCTTTCGGAGCCGCGACCGGACCGGCCTCGGCCTCCTTGCGGGCATAGTTGAGCATGGCCCCGGCCAGAACGTCCTTGGCCTCGGCGTGGGTCGGGATGCCGAAACCGGGCACGTCGATGCCGATGATGCGGACGCCGTTGATCTCTTTCGGCAGCAACTGCAGCGGCACGCCAGAGGCGGTCGGCACGCACAGATTGGTGACGACGATAGAGTCGTAGAGGTCCGGATCGGCCATCTCGAAGACCGCATCGCGGATGTCCTCGAACAGTTTGCCGGTGACCAGGCTCTCGGAGTTGAACGGCACATAGCCGACCGAGCGGCGCGCGCCGTAGAAATGGCTGGTGAAGGTCAGGCCGTAGACGCAGCAGGCCGAGCCCGACAGGATCGTGGCCGTCCGGCGCATGCGCAGGCCGACGCGGAGACTGCCGAAAGCCGGACACATGCTCTGCGGCTGGTCATGGGGACCGACCGGATAGTCCTTCGCATAGCGGGCAAGGATCTCGGACTTGCCGGCCTTCGAGGCCGCCGCGGTCAGCTCGGCCTTGCCGCCATGACAGCCCGAGCCGTCGGCCGAAACGGGTTCGGCGGCCTGATCGTTGGCGATGGGGGCGTCGTCCAGCATGGAAATCAGACCGCCTCGTCGTAGATGACTTCGAGCGAGGCCTTGGGCACATAGGACGTGCCGCGCATGTCGCTCTGGCTGGCCGGGATCAGTTTGACGGCCGCGCCCGTGGTCTCCGGATCAAACAGGCCCAGCAGGCCGTCCTGGGTCAGGGGCTTGGGATGCTGCGGCAGCGACAGCGACACCGCCTCGGCCAGACCGGCGAACAGGCTGCCCCATTCGCTGTCGGGGGTGCCGATGATCTGATAGTTGGCGGACTTCCGGCGGATGTCCTCATTGGCCGGGATCGAGGCCAGCACCGGGATGCCCACCGCCTCGGCGAAGGCCGCGGCCTCGCCGGTTCCGTCATCCTTGTTGATGATCATGCCGGCCACGCCGACGTTGCCGCCGAGGCGCCGGAAATACTCGACCGCCGAACAGACGTTGTTGGCGACGTAGAGGCTTTGCAGGTCGTTGGACCCGACGACGATCACCTTCTGGCACATGTCCCGGGCGATCGGCAGGCCGAAGCCGCCGCAGACGACGTCACCCAGGAAGTCGAGCAGGACATAGTCGAAGCCCCAGTCGTGGAAGCCCAGCTTCTCGAGCAGTTCGAACCCGTGGATGATGCCGCGTCCGCCGCAGCCGCGCCCGACCTCGGGCCCGCCCAGCTCCATGGCAAAGACGCCGTCGCGCTGGAAACAGACGTCCTCGATCTTCACCTCCTCACCGGTCAGCTTCTTGGCGGCCGAGGTCTGGATGATGGTGGGGCAGGACTTGCCGCCGAACAGAAGCGAGGTGGTGTCGGACTTGGGATCGCAGCCGATCAGCAGGACCCGCTTGCCCTGCTGGGCCATCATATAGCTGAGGTTCGACAGGGCGAAGGACTTGCCCGAGCCGCCCTTGCCGTAGATGGCGATGATCTGGGTTTCCTTGGTGACCTCGCCCGTGTGAACGGGATCCGGTTCCTGCTTCGCCTCTTCGCGCAGCGCCTTGTGGGAAATCAGGGTGATGGTCATGCGCAGTTCCTCCAATCGAGGATCATTTTCAGACAGTCGGAGTCGCCGAAGGCCACGGGGTAGGCGTCGTTCGCCTCCGTCGCCGCCATACGGTGGGTGATTAGGCCGTCGAGGCTGAGAGCGCCCGACTGGATCAGGTCGGTGACGCCAGTGACATCCTCGGGTCTGAACTCGGCGGCGATGCGGAACCGCGCCTCCTTCATGAAGGCCATGGGGAAGGCAAAGGACAGCCGTGCCTCATAGAAGCCGGCCAGGACGATCTCTCCGCTGCGGGCCAGCCGCGCGACCAGAAAGTCCATCAGATCCTCGGCCCCCGAGGCGTCGTAGATGCTGGAGTAGTCCCGCCGGGCATCGGCGTCGGGGTGGATGGCCACGCCGTTGCGACGCGCCGCATTGGTCTCCCAGACAGTCGGGCGGTCCGCGCCCATCGCCTCGGTGATGCGCAGCAGCAGCCGGCCGAGGGTGCCGTAGCCGACGATCAGATCCGGAGCCCGGCCGCCGGCGATGGCGTGATAGGCGGTGGCCGCAAGCGACAGGAGCACGCCCTGGTCGCCCAGCCCCTCGGGCAGGGTCACGGTCCGCGACTGCGGTGTGATCAGGGTCTTCGCCGCGCCGCCGAACAGGCCGCGAGCGTCGATGAAGTGAGAGGAACCGGGGACGAACACGCGGTCGCCGATCCGGGATTGTGCCGCGGCACCGGCATCGACGACGCGGCCAACCGATTCGTAGCCCGGCACCAGCGGATAGCCGAGGCCGGGGAAATGCGGCATCCGGCCGTCCCACAGCAGACGCTCGGTTCCGGTCGAAATCCCGCTCCAGTCCACCTCGACGACGACGTCGTCAGGGCCGGCCGGCTTCAGGTCGAGCCGGCGGAGCGCCAGATGGCGGGGCTCCTCCAATACGACTGCCAGAGTGTTCATCAGGTCGCCTTCGGGTGGCCCGCCCCCATAGGCGACCTCCCAGACTGTCAGCTTAGATTGACAGTTTCGGTTGTCAAATCCTGATTACACTTTTGACACGTCGCGCCAGCCGGCGTGAGTGACCTGCCGGTCGTGGCGGGTCAGGCGTCGGCCACGACAAGGCTGGCGATCATGGGCATGGCGGTGCGCACACGCCGGGCACGGGCGAATCCGGCCTCGCGGCACATCGCCATGATCTCGGCGGCCGGGCGGGGTCGGCCCGACCCCATGGCCAGCAGATAGAAGCCGAAATAGGCATCGCCGACCCGCTCTGCCCCCGGCTCGCGCGCCATCGGCTCGCCGATCAGCAGCGTCCCGCCCGGCGGCAGGGCCGCGCGGACGGCCCTGAGAATCAGCAACGCCGGGCCGTCGTCGTGATCGTGCAGGATGCGTATCAGGCTGATCACATCCGCCCCGCCTGGCAGGGGATCGGTGAAGAAACTTCCGCCCACGGCGTCTACGTCCAGCCCCTCGGCGGCGAAGGCGTCACGCGCGCGCGCCGCGACCGCCGGCAGGTCGAACAGGGCCAGGTCCAGCCCGGGGGCCCGGGCGGCGACCGCGCGGAGGAAGGTTCCCTGCCCGCCCCCCACATCCATGAGGCGCCGGTGGCGTGCGACCGGGTACGCATCCAGCACCTGGGCCGAGACCATGGTCTGGGACGCCGACATCAGTCCGGAATAGGCGGCGGCCGCCTCCGGATCGGGAGCCTCGCCCTCGGCATAGGGCCAGTAGCCGGCCAGCGCGCCCCCACCCCCGCCCCGCCGGAGCAGCGCCATCGGATCCGCGAGATCGGCATAGAGCAGGGCGTGGTGGGCGATCATCGCGGTCACGCCCGGAGCGCCCAGCAGCGCCGCGCCCTCGACGCCGAGGGCATACCGGCCGTCCGGACAGGGCTCGGCCAGTTTCAGGGCGGCGGCGGCCCGGACGAGCCGCAGCGTCGCAGGTGCGTCGAGGTCGACCGTGCGCGACAGCTCGGCGAGATCACCGGGTCCGGCGGACAGGCGCTGCAGCAGCCCGGAGGTCACGCAGGCATAGGCGATCTGGGAATAGATGAACCCCGCCGACAGGTCGAAGAGGGCCTGGGCCCGACGCCGCGCCACCGGACGAGTCAAAGGGAACCGGGACGCCCATCTCTGGAACCCGGGATCGCCGATCAGGCGGTTGCGCCAGTGGCGCCAGCGGTCTCGAAGCGTGTCGGCCATCAATCCGTCATTCCTCCCCGGTCTGGCGGGGAGCGCGAGGCGGTGGAGGGGGCCAGCCGCGGACGCCGGAGTGCGAAACAGACCCCCTCCGGAGCGGCGCGTGAATACGCCGCGCCACCCTCTCCCGACGGAAGAGGATTAAATCCTTGTGTCAATCAGCTTGGACACCTTTAGTGTCGTGTCAACAAGACACAGGAGGCGCGCGGACGATGCGGCGCGAGACGGTCGTCATCGTCGGGGCGGGAATCGGCGGACTGAGCGCTGCGGCGGATCTGTGCCGGCAGGGCATGGCTGTGACCCTCGTCGAGCGCGCCCCGACCCCAGGCGGCAAGCTGAGCGAGGCGCGGGTCGGCAACGTCGCGATCGACTCCGGACCCACGGTGTTCACCATGAAATGGGTGTTCGACGATCTGTTCGAGGCGGCCGGCGAGAGCCTTGCCGATTCCCTGACGGTGGCACGCAGCGAGACCCTGGCCCGACACAGCTGGCCGGACGGTTCGACCTTCGACCTGTTCGCCGATCTCGACCGTTCGGCCGAGGCCGTCGGCGATCTGGCCGGGGCGGACGAGGCGCGAAGGTTCCGGGCCTTCTCGGCCCGCGCGGCCCTGATCTACCAGGTGCTGGAACGGCCGTTCATCAGGAAGGCCAAGCCGAACATCCTCGGCCTGACCCTGGACATCGGCCTGCACCGCCCGATGGATCAGTGGAGCATCATGCCCTACCGCTCGATGTGGTCCGAGCTCGGGTCCTATTTCCGCGATCCGCGCCTGCGCCAGTTGTTCGGTCGCTACGCCACCTATGCCGGCTGTTCCCCCTTTCGCGCGCCCGCCACCCTGATGCTGGTCGCCCACGTCGAACAGCAGGGGGTCTGGCTGGTCGAGGGCGGCATGCAGCGTATTCCCGAAGCCCTCGCCGGGCTGGCCGTCCGGCTGGGGGCGACGATCCGTTATGGCGAGACGGTCACCCAGGTGGTCACGGCCAATGGCCGGGCCGTGGCGGTCGAACTGGCATCCGGCGAGCGGATCGAGGCGGACCACATTATTCTGAACGCCGACCCCGGCGCGCTGGCGGCGGGCTGTTTCGGCGCTGACGCCGCCCTTGCCGTCGATCCGACTCCGGCGAGGACCCGGTCGCTTTCCGCTGTGACCCTGGCCTTCACCGGGGAGAGCGACGCCCCGCTGGTTCGCCACAACCTGTTCTTCTCCCCCGACTATGTCGCCGAGTTCGACGCCTTGCACGCCGGGCGGATGCCCGTCACGCCTACCGTCTATGTCTGCGCCCAGGACCGCGCGGACAGCGGCGGCCCGCCCCGCACCGAGGGGCCGGAACGCTATTTCGCCATCGTCAACGCGCCGCCCGACGGCGACGCCCGCGCCTGGTCCCCGGAGGAGACCGACCTATGTCGCACACGCACCTTGGACGCCTTGCAACGCTGCGGGGTCCGGATCGACCCCTCGCCGTCGCCGATGGCGATCACGACGCCCGCCGGCTTCGAGAAGCGCTTTCCGGCGACGGGTGGGGCACTCTACGGCCGGGCGGGGCACGGGTGGGACGGGGCGTTCCGGCGGCCCGGAGCCCGTACGCGGATGCCCGGGCTCTACCTGTGCGGGGGAGCGACTCACCCTGGGGCCGGCGTGCCGATGGCGGCGCTGTCGGGGCGCTCTGCGGCCTCGGCCGTCATGGCGGACCGCGCTTCGACCAGCCGGTAGCGCCCGGCGGCTACGCCTGGTGGTATGTCGATGCGATGAGCGCCGACGGGCGCAACGGCCTCACCATCATCGCCTTCGTCGGCAGTGTCTTCTCGCCCTGGTACGGCTGGTCCGGGCGGGGGCGGCCGGAAAACCACTGCGCCCTGAACGTGGCCTTCTACGGACCCGGCTGCGACCGCTGGACCATGACCGAGCGGGGCGAGGGCCAGGTCGAGCGCGACGCCGCCAATCTGCGCATCGGGCCCAGCGCCCTGAGCTGGGACGGCGACGACCTGATCATTCGTATTGACGAGATCACGGCCCCCGTGCCGCCCATGCCGATGCTGCCGCGCCGACTGAAAGGCACCGTGCGGGTCTCACCCACGGCGATCAATGACGAGGCCTTCGCCATCGACGGGGCCGGCCGCCATGTCTGGCGACCCATCGCCCCTCGGGCGCGGATCGCGGTCACCCTTGACGAACCCGGGCTGTCATGGACCGGCGAGGGCTATCTGGACACCAATGCGGGGGTCGAGCCGCTCGAGGACGCCTTCGCCGTCTGGGACTGGTCGCGGGCGCATCTGAAGCAGGACAGCGCGGTGCTCTACGACCTGAAGAAGCGCGACGGCTCGGCGCTGTCGCTGGCGCTGCGGTTCGACCGCCACGGCCGGCCCGAGCCGGTGGAGCCACCGCCGCACGCTGCGCTGCCGAAGACGGTCTGGCGCATGGAGCGTCACACCCGGGCCGATGAAGACCGGCCGGTCGAGGTGGTCCACACCTGGGAAGACACGCCCTTCTATTCGCGCTCGGCCATCCGCACCCATCTGTTCGGGGAACCCTGCGAGGCCATCCACGAGAGCCTGTCGCTGGGCCGGCTCAGGTCACCCGTCGTGCGGGGGATGCTGCCCTTCCGTATGCCGCGCGCGCTCCGCTGAGGCGGCCAGGTCGCGCGCCTGGGAGCGGCGTAGCGACCACAGCTCCCAGACGGCCCAGCCGATCACGCCGCCGAAGACGAGCACCAGTTCGATCAGGAACAGGGTCTGGCCGGTCATGCGGGCCCGGCCTGCAGAACGTCATGGCGACCCGCCTCATCGAGGAGGATCGCGGCCACGCGATCCGGGGCCTCCTCATGCGCCAGATGGCCAAGACCGGGCAGGTTGACGATCCGGGCCGCCGGAACCGAAGCCACCACGCTGTTCGCGACCGAGGGCGGCACCGCCAGATCCCGGCTGCCGACGAGAAGGGTCAGGGGTGTCTTCAGACCGGGCAGGTCGCGGCGCAGGTCGCGCAGGTCCCAGCTGCCCATCATCCCCAGCGTGCCGGCCACCTGCCCCGGCTTCTGCAGCAGGCTGGCGTAGAGGGCGAGACCGGCGTCATCGATATGCGAGCCGGTGCCGCGAATCATCCGCGCCACCCGCCCCCGGTCGCGGGCCCCGAGGGCGAACAGCCGCACCGCCAGCGCGTTGGCGAACAGGCCCATCGCCAGCCCCTGGAACAGCGGCGCCACGGCTCCCGCGAAGGGCTGCAGGGCGCCGTTGATCGCCACCACCGGGGCCGCTCCGAGCCGCCCGTCGAGGGACAGGCGCAGCGCGATCGCCGCGCCGGCGGAATGGCCCACCACCATCGCGGGACGGATCCCGAGGGCGTCGGTGAGGGCCGTCACCCGCGCGGCCATGGCCGGAAGGGACAGCCGCTGATCGCCAGGCATCCCCGTGAACCCATGGCCCGGGAGATCCGGCGCGACGACGGTGAACCGCTCAGCCAGACGCGGGAGCAGATCCCGCCAGCTGTGCGTCGCCGCCCCCGCCCCGTGCAACAGCAGGAGCGCCGGCCCTTCGCCCGCGACCTGGACGTGCCAGGGCTGATCGTCGACCGTGATGAAACGGCTCGCCGGTCGATTGGGCCAGTTCCGGCCCTCGATGGCCCAGTCGGGACGATCAGTCATTCCGCCGACACTCCGTCATCGCGGTCCTGATTGCCGTGGTCGGCCTTGTCCTGTCCAAGCGTAAACCCGCCAACCGGCACCCGATGGAAAAATCCCCCGACGGGGCCATCGCCGAGGTTTCGAACAAGGAAACCCGCTGGCGGGCTCGACACCTCAGCCGCCCCGGCCGTCGAGGGCGCGGACGACGTCGCGCACCCGGCCGGCCTCGACATAGGGCAAGGCGGCGAACCGGGCTCCCATGGCTTCGGCCAGTCTGGCCCCGTCGCCGCGCGGCCGGGGCGAGATGTCGATCAGGGCGGCCGACAGTCCGGCGGCCCGGATCCGGCGGCAGGCGTTCAGCGCGTCCTGCTCGGCCCGGGTCCGGAAGGCCGCCCCGTCCAGCGCGATATTGCCGCGACCGTCGGTCATGATCACCAGCAGCGGCGTGCGCCCCTTGGCCCGCTCGGCCACACCCAGCGCCGCGGCAGTCTCCAGCGCCGAGGCCAGCGGCGTCGCCCCCCCGCCCGCCAGTTCGGCCAGTTCACGTCGCGCCCGGGCCAGTGACCGCGTCGGCGGCAGCAGCAGTGTGGCCTTGTCTCCCCGGAAGGCGACCAGGGCCACCTGGGTGCGCCGGACATAAGCCTCGGCCAGCAACAACTCGACCGCACCCTTGGTCTCGGCCAGCCGCTGCAGCGCGGCCGAACCGGAAGCGTCGACCACAAAGATCACGGTGGATTCGGAGCGCTGCTCGAACCGGCGGATGCGGAAGTCGTCACGACGCACGCGCAGCGGGCCGCGACCGGTGCCGGGGACGGCCCCGCGCAATCTCTGCCACGGCGCGGCGGTCTTCAACGTCTCAACCAGATCGAGGCCGGACGCCCCGTCCGGCTTGCCCGGCCGCGTGCCGATCCGGCGGCCGCGCTTCGCCGCCGGAAGTTTGGCACCGGCGGCCCCCGCCCGCGAGGGGGCTGAACGGGACACCGAACCTCCGGCGGCCCACATCGCCTCCAGACCAGCCGGCAGCGCTGACCGGGCGGCCTCCAGAACCAGATCGTCCAGCGCCCCCTGCCCCTCATCCGGCCCGGCGTCGGTCTCAGCATCGGCTCCGGATTCAGTCTCGCCCGCCTCCGGCTGTTCGGCCTCGGTCTCTGCGCTGTCGGGTTCGGCGGGCGGCGCGGGCACACGGGTGGCGCGGGGTCCGAGGACGAGGCGCGCGGCCGCCGCCAGGTCGCTCTCGTCAATCGTGTCACGCCCCTCCAGCGCCGCGAGGGCGGCGGCGACCCTCAGGGCCAGCCGGGGCGCGCGCAGGGACCAGACCCCCAGTGCATCGGCGGCCGCGCAGATGGCGTGGATGGCGGCTTCGTCCGGCGCGGCCATTTGCGACAGGGTGGCCTGCGCCTCGGCGATGTCGGCCGGCGTGGCGCTGATGGGCTCGGCCTCGCGATGGGCGATTCCGTCCAGATCGATGTGGAAGGCCAGACGTTGCAGCAGCGCCTCGGGCGGCCGTTCGTCCTCCAGACCCTCGTCGAGGGCGATCAGGACGAACCGGGTCTCCAGCCGCTGGGCCATGCCGTCGCGTTCGATCCGCACGGCCCCCTCCTCGAGGGTCCCGGCGAGCCGCGCGGCGACGCCGCTGTCCAGACGCTCGGCCATGGGGGCGACCAATACCCCGCCGTCGGCCTCGGCCAGCAGACCCTTTTGCAAAACACGCCGTCCAGACCCCAGCGCCGCGGCCAGATCCAGCCCGCCCAGCAGTCGGTCATCGCCGACCCCGGGGGGCAGCCGCCGCCACGGCACACCCTCGGGAAGCAAGGCGCGCAAGCCCGTCAGCCAGGCGTCCCGCACCGGGCCAGGCCCGGCCCGTACGGTCGCGCCGCCTAGACCGGGATCGATGGCCAGCAGGGCAGCGGCCAGCATCGCGTCCGCCCAGTCCGCCGCGGCCTGGCTCATGCGGCCAGCAGTTCGTCCATCGCGCGTTCGATCCGCGTGGTGGAGGCCTGTTCGTCCAGGGGTCCGCGTCGCAGGCGATGACGCAGCGCCATGGGGGCGATGCGCCGCAGGTCGCTCTCGGTCACCGCCGCCCGCCCCTCAAGCGCCGCGAGTGCCCGGGACGCCCGCAGCAGGGTCAGTTCCCCCCGCAATCCGTCCGCCCCCACCGCCATGCACAGCCGCGAGCCGACCTCCAGCATGGCGTCGGGCACGGCAATGCCGGCCAGGCCGGTCTGGGCCGCTGCCACCTTGCGACGGACCGCGGCATCCTTGCTCTTCCACGCCCTGGAGAAACCGGCCGGGTCGCGGTCAAAGGCGTCGCGGCGCTTCACCACCTCAACCCGGTCGGCGAGGGTTTCGGGCGTGCGGACCTCGACCGACAGGCCGAAGCGGTCCAGCAGCTGGGGCCGCAATTCGCCCTCCTCGGGGTTGCCGCTCCCGACCAGCACGAACCGCGCCGGGTGACGGATGCTGAGCCCCTCGCGCTCCACGACATTCTCGCCGGACTGGGCGACGTCCAGAAGGAGGTCGACCAGGTGGTCCTCCAGCAGATTGACCTCGTCGATATAGAGGAAGCCGCGATTGGCCCGAGCCAGCAGGCCCGGCTCGAACGCCTTCTCTCCCAGCGTCAGCGCCCGTTCCAGATCCAGCGCCCCGACCACCCGATCCTCGGTCGCGCCCAGCGGCAGGTCGACGACCGGGGCCGCGGTCTGGCCGACGCCGGTATGGCGGCAGACCCCGTCACAGGCCGCACTGGGCCTGTCGGGTTCACAGTTGAAACGGCAGCCCGCGATGACCGGCAAGGCCGGCAGCAGGGCGGCGAGACCGCGCACGGCGGTGGTCTTGCCCGAGCCGCGGTCGCCGAAGACCATGACGCCACCCAGCGTCCGGTCCACCGCCGCGAGCAGCAGGGCAAGCTTCATGTCGGTCTGGCCGACAATGGCCGAGAAAGGGAAGACCACGCGCATAAAAGTGTCCAGTTCGTTGGACACGACGGTTTCACGCATGGACGCGCCGGTCAACGCGTCGCAGCGCGGCAGACCGACGGCATTTGAACCCGGACGCGAGTCCTGCCTATCGTGAGGGCGGACGCGGGGTCGTCCTGAAGGGGCGCCATGACGACCACGAAAGCGGAGGCGAGCCGGAGCTGGCGCTATCATCCGCAGCGCGACACCCTGATTGCGGAGGCGCACGCCCGGCCATTCACGCCGCTGACGGCCCCGGCACTCATCACCCGGATCGCCACCCTGTCAGGCCAGGACGGCGAGGAAGCGGACCGCCGTCACATGTCGGCCCTTTGCCGCCGTGTCGGCCAGGCGGAGCCCGGGCCCGGGTCGCGCTGGTGCGCGCTCGACGCCGGGTCCTGGCGATTGCGCTGGGAACGTCACACCGAACTGTCGACCTGGACCTTTTTCCGGGCCCCGATCGGGACGACGCCGTTCGTCGAGACGGCGCTCGACCTGGCCCCCGAGGATTGGCTGGCAGAGCTACCGGGAGCCGTTCTCGTGGCAACCCGCCTGGAAGTCTGGTCCGAGGTGGATGAGAAGGCGGCCGCCGCGCTGTTCGGCCTTGAGGTGGTGGGGTCCCGGCTGGCCGACGGCGCGGCCATCGCCCTGACCGATTTCCGGCCCGACGCCCAGGGCATGACCCGCTATCTGATGCTCGCCCAGGCCGGCGATTCGGCCCTGACGGGGCGGCTGGTGCAGTCGCTGCTGGAGATCGAGACCTACCGTCTGATGGCCCTGCTGGCATTTCCGGTGGCCGGCGAGACAGGCAAGGCGTTGGGCGGGATCGAATCGATGGCCGCCGATCTGGCACACAAACTGGCCGAGGATGCCGACCCGGAGGCCGACCGGCGGTTGCTCGACCGGCTGGCGGCCCTGGCCGGCGAGACCGAGGCCCTGATCGGCCGAACCAGTTTCCGCTTCGACGCCGCGGCGGCCTACCACGGTATCGTCCGCGAGCGGATCGACATGCTGCGGGAACAGCATATCGACGGCCTGCTCACCCTCGGGGAGTTCATGCAGCGGCGGCTGGATCCGGCCATGCGGACCTGCGACGTCATGGCGGAACGCCAGCGCGCCACCATCGGCCGGATCGCCCGGATGGCACAGATGCTCAACACCCGGGTCGAGGTTGCGGCCGAGGCGACGAGCGCGGCCCTTCTGGCCTCGATGGACAAACGCGCGGGCGCGTCGCTGAAGCTGCAGCAGACGGTTGAGGGCCTGTCGACGGTGGCCATCGCCTATTACGCCGTCGGCCTGCTCGGCTTTCCGCTCAAGGCCCTGGAGAAGGCGATCGACCGGTTCGATGCAACCATCGCGGCGGGGATCATCGCGCCGGTGGTCGTGCTTCTGGTCTGGTGGTGGCTCCGCTCCTTCCGTCGGAAGCTGGTCGGCCCCCACTAGATTCGCCGGATGCGTCGCCTTGCCCCATGTGCACGGGAACTTCGCCCAACCGCGATGGTTGACAGAGGTCGGGCCGGCACTAAGGTCCGAGCAACAGATATCCTGGGAGGCTGATCTCATGCGTAAATTCGGTATTGTTGGTGCGGTGGCGGCGTCTGCCCTGCTTGGCCTCGCGGCCTGCTCCGGCGGCGGTGAAGACACGGCTCCGGCGGCCGAAGCGCCTGCTCCCGCCCCGGCTCCGGCTCCCGCTCCTGCCGAAGCCCCTGTCGCTGAACCCGCAGCCGCAGAGGCTCCCGCTGCCGGCGAAGCCACGCTTCAGGTCGCGGGTCTGACCGGTGACGTCACGGCGGGCCAGCGGATCTTCGCCCAGTGCCGCACCTGCCATGCGGTCGAGGAAGGCGTGAACCGCGTCGGCCCGTCGCTGTACGGCGTCGTCGGCCGGGAATCGGGCACCGTTCCGGGCTACTCCTATTCCGCCGCAAACCAGGCCAGCGATGCGGTCTGGGACGAGGCGACCCTGTTCACCTACCTGGAAGACCCGCGCGGCTTCATGCCGGGAACCAAGATGGCCTACGTCGGTCTGAAGAACCCGCAGCAGCGCGCTGACGTGATCGCCTATCTCAAGACCAACGGCTGATCCTGAAGATCGGCTGAAGCGATCGGGCCCCGGTGGAAACACCGGGGCCCTTTCTTTGTCCGGCTAGCGTTTCAGCCGGTACCGCAGATCCAGCAGGTGGAGCGGGAAGGAGGCCGCCAGGGCCAGTGCAATCCATCGCCAGTCGGCCCCGACGAGGGCGGCGCGTGCGGCCAGAAGAATGCAGATCCCGGGGCCGAACAGCAGAATCAGGCGCCACGGATCCATACGGCGGCTTGCGAGAAGCCAGCCGGCCTCAAGCCCCATGATGACGAGGATCAGATCGACGGCATGGCCGCTCGAGAAAAAGCCGCTCATGCTGCGCGGCCGGACCGGCTCACGCCGGACGCAGTCCCAGCAAATGCCCCATGTCCTTGAGGAAGATGCGGGCGTGGGCGGCGGGCTTCGCCTTCACCAGTTCCTTGTTCATATAGGCCTGCCAGGTCAGTTCCTGGATGTCAGGGTCGTCGCAAAGGCTGACGAACCGCTCCCGACGCTTGTCTGACCGATACCAGAAATGCTGCATGATCCCGAGCACCATGAAGACCTTGCCATGGGCCTTCATGAACCGCTTGCGGGCGGTGGTCAGGGCCTTGGCCTTGCCGGTCGCCAGCGACGCCTCGACCGCTTCCGCCGCCAGGCGTCCGCCTTCCATGGCGTAGTAGATGCCCTCGCCCGAGGCCGGAGCCACGACGCCCGCGGCGTCTCCGGCCAGCACCACATCACGACCGTTGTCCCAGCGTTTCATCGGCTTGAGCGGAATCGGCGCGCCCTCGGTGCGGACCGTCTCGCAGTCCGCCAGGCCGCTCTTCTTGCGCAGGGCCGTCACCGCGGTGCGCAGGGAAAACCCCTTCTGCATCGAGCCGACCCCGATACTGGCGGTGTCCCCGTGCGGGAAGATCCAGGCGTAGAAGTCGGGCGACAGGTTGCCCTGGTACCAGACGTCGCAGCGCTGGGCCTCGAAGTCGGCGGTACCGGCCGCCGGGGCCTTGATGATCTCGTGATAGGCAAAGACGTAGCGTTGCTTGTCCGCACCCTTCACGGACTGGGCCGCGACGTTGGAGCGGGCCCCGTCCGCGCCGATGATCATGCGCGCCCGGACCGAGATCGGCGCAGAGTCTTTCGGCGCGCCCGCCGGACGATAGACCACGACCGCCGAGCCATCCGCCTCACGCTCGATTCGCTCGAACGTCCCGGTGCGGCGCTGGGCCCCGGCCGCCTCGGCGCGAACCCGGAGCCATTCGTCAAAACTCTCGCGATTGACCATGCCGACATAGCCGCCCTCGATCGGCATACGGACCCGCCGGTCCGATGGCGCGATCATCCGCGCCTCCGAGGCCTTGGCGCAGATCAGGCTGTCGGGAATGTCGAAATCCCGGATCAGTCGGGGCGGGATCGCCCCGCCGCAGGGCTTGATCCGCCCCTGACGGTCCAGCAACAGGACGGTGCGGCCCTGCTGGGCCAGATGGCGCGCGGCGGTCGAACCCGAGGGTCCCCCGCCCACCACCACGCAATCGAATGTCTCGGCGATGATGCCGGGTTCAGGCCTGGACATGCTCGGTTCCTCGGACAGGGGTGAAGTCAGATGCCGCGCGGCGGGCGGCAGCACCGATGCGCAGGGCAATGACGGCGGCGACGACAAACAGCCCTGCCTCGATGGCGAAGACCGTCAGGAAGGCGGTGGAGTCCTCGGCGAAAAACCGCCGGCCGATATCGACGCCCACGGCACCGAAGAATCCGCCCAGGGCGAAGGCGATCGCCTGGGCTGCACCCCAGACGCCCATGCGGATGCCTTCGCGGCCGCCGGAGTCCTCTCCGTCCGGGCCTGCGCCGGCCAGCGCCATCATGGAGCCGATCGCCGCCACGGCGAACACGCCGTTGAAGAAGCCGAGACCGAACACGGTCGGTGTGATGGGCCAGCCGGGTCCGACCCGGGCCGCCACGGCAAGCAAGGTCAGGGCGGCCGCTGAACCGATGCAGCCCAGCACGGTCCAGCCCCGCATCCAGCCGGCGCCGCGGCCGCCGATCAGACCGCCTGCCGCCCCGACCAGGATCATGCCGATCAGGACGCCACCATGCTGCACGCCCGACATCTGCGTCGACTGGCCGGGGGTCATGCCGAACACCAGCCCGGCGAAGGGCTCGAGGATCAGGTCCTGGGCGCTGTAGGCCACCATGGAAACGAAGACGAACACGCCGAAGAGGCGGGCGCGGGGATCGGCGAGCGTCTCCTTCAGGACGGTCGTGAAGGCGGGCCGGGGCGCTCCGGAGCCGGCCGCGACCGGGCCGGGCTCGCCCTCGACGCCGCGCACGGCCAGCAGGGTCACGAGGAAGGCAATCAGGGCGATGCCACTGGCCACCATGGCCAGACGCTGCATCGAGAAGGGATCCAGCAGGGCCCCGCCCACGCCGGCCGTGAGGACGATACCGACCACCATCATGATCCAGGTGATCGCCGCCGCCGCGGGTCGCCGTGTCGGCGTTACCCGGGTCGCCAGCAGGGCCAGCAGGGAGGTCCCTGACGCCCCGACGCCCGCGCCGATCATGGTGAAGGCGATCAGGGCCAGAACGATCCCCGCCACCGGGGAGGCCGCCATCAGGGCAGTGGCGTTGGCGGCCAGTAACGCGCCCATGGCCAGCACGCCCATGCCGCCGATGATCCAGGGCGTGCGCCGGCGTCCCATGTCCGAGCCATAACCCCAACGCGGCCGCGACAGCTGCACCGCATAGTGCCAGGCCACGAGGGCGGCCGGCAGGGCCACCGGCAAGGCCAGCTCGACGGCCATGACCCGGTTCAGGGTCGAGGTGGTCAGGACGACGATCGCCCCCAGCGCGCTCTGCACCAGCCCCAGCCGGGCGATGCCCAGCCAGCCGAGCGGGGTCGGGGTCACGCGCCCGCTCCGCTCAGGCCGCGCACGGCGAAGGCCGCAACCAGCATGCCGATGACGTACAGGGTCGTCCCCGTCGCATTGTACCAGGGTGTGTATTTCCTGGGGTCGCGCAGCAGGCGGGCCATCAGGCCCAGCTGGACCCCCAGCAGGACAACAATGACCAGCCCGTGCCAGGGCCGGTCCCAGCCCACGAACAACAGGGTCGCCACGATCACCTGCGGGGCCGCCATCACGGCGCAGGCGATACGCGCCGCCGAATCGACGCCCAGCTCGGCCGGGAGGGATTTCAGCCCCATCCGGCGATCGCCCTCGACCGCCTTGAAGTCGTTCAGCACCATGATGCCCCAGGCCCCGAAGCTGTAGAGCGCTGCGAGAATCAGGACCGGCCCGTGCGGCAGCGCGCCGGCCATCACGGCCGCTCCGGTAAACCAGGTCAGGCCCTCATAGGAGAGGGCGACGGCAGCGGGGCCGGCCACGCCGCTCTTTTTCAACCGCAGGGGCGGCGCGCTGTAGGCCCAGGCCAGCGCCAGCCCCAGAAGCGTTGCGCCGAGCACCCAGGGCCCGGTCAGGGCAGCGACGGCCACCGACAGGGCGGTCCAGACCACGGCGATATAGAGGCCCCAGCGCCCCGGGATCCGGCCCGAGGGGATCGGCCGGTTCGGCTCGTTGATGGCGTCGACATGACGGTCGAACCAGTCATTGACCGCCTGGCTGGTGGCGCACACCAACGGTCCGGTCAGGGCGATGCCCGCGACGAGAAACAGCCAGCGGCCCTCGAACGCCATGCCCGACGACACCACGCCGCACATGAAGGCCCACATGGGCGGAAACCACGTAACCGGCTTGAACAGCTCCAGCACAGCGGCCGGAGACGGGGCGGAAAGCGGCGGAGCCTCGAGCGTCCTGTCCATCCCTCACCGTAGGTTTGGACACTCCGGACTGTCAACGCAGATTGACACTATTTGGCCGCCGATATGGTCGCACTCAGTCGTCGAGGTCGCCGAGCCCATATCGCCGCAGCTTCGAATAGAGGCTCTGACGGCTGAGGCCCAGGACATCGGCCGCCGAGGCGCGATTGTCGGAGGTCAGCGTCAGCGCCGCCTCGATGCAGAGCTTCTCGATCAGGTCGGTCGATTCGCGCACGATATCCTTCATCGGCACGCGACCGATCAGATGGGTCAGTTGCTCCACTGACTGGGACACGGCACCGCCCAGGGTGGGAGACGGGGCCGCGATCGCCATACGGCGGGCGACGTTGCGGATGCTGAAGCCGTAGGTCGGACGCGAATCGTCCGGAACCACGACCGCCGTGACCTCCACGTCGTCCTGCTCGCCCAGACGCGTGCGGACCACGGTGGCGAAATTGCGCAGCGCGCCATGCTCGCGGAGCTGGGACAGCATGATCTTCACATCGATCTGCGGCCGGCCGAGAAACTGGTCGAGCGGCAGGTTGGTGGCCTCCTCGCGGCTGGCCAGATGCGTCAGTTCGAGGAAGGCCGGGTTGGCCGTCAGGATCCTGAGGTCGGTGTCGGTGACCACAAAGGCGTCCGAAATGCGCGCCAGCACGGCATTGAGAGTGGCATTCGGATCGTCGACCACCGCCAGGGTCTCGGGGGTGAGGCGTACAAGCAGCGATGACGACCGGTCGTGGCGGAACATGGACGCCGACAGGGTCGCCTTTTCTCCCCCGGCCAGTCGGACGACCAGAGCCGTCGCGGCAGAACTCCCGGTGGCCGAGGCCAGCAGCGCAGTCGCCTCGGCCTGGCTGGCGGGATCCAGAAGAGGGGCGAACGGCTGCCCCAGCAACTGGTTCTCTTCCCGGCCGGTGATCCGGGTCACCGCGGGATTGGCCTCGCGGATACGACGCGTCGTGGCGTCGAGAATCAGAACCGCCTCCGAGGCGCTCTGGAACAGCAGCCGATAGCGGGACTCGGCCTGACGCAAACGCAGGTAGTCGCGTTCGACCGACTGCTGCACCTGGATGAGACGCTGTTGCAGGATGGCGGACGCCTGGAGATCTCGGCCCAGAACGATCACCCGACCGTCCGCTCCGGCGCTCAGCGCGAAATAGCGCACCGCGACCTCGCCCTCGTCGCCGGGGTGGTTGACCTCCCGCCAGCGCGAGGGTTTGCCGGCGAGGGCGTCGGCCAGCATTTCCGAAATCTTGTGGCGGCTCTCGCCCGTGACCGTGTCGATCCACGCCCGGTTCAGCCAATCCCCGATTCCGTTCGACGCAAGGTCGGAGCTGGAGACAGAGCGATCGAGAACGATTCCGTCGCGATCAAGAACGAGGGCAATATCGCTGGCGGCCGAGACGATTCCGGCGGCCACGATAGCGTCGATCCCTCCCAAGGCCCCCTGGGGACGCCGAAACGGTATGGTGACCGACAGGGAGGAATGGGTGGTCATAAACTCGCATATCGATCCAGCATCGCTTCATCAAGCGACCGCGTCGGCCTCGGAAAACAGACGGGCCGCCGTACGAACGGCCTCGCGCGCGTCGGTGGCGGTTTCGTCTGCGCCGACTTCGGCGACGCGGCGGGGGTCGTCGCTGAACACGCGACCACCGACCATGACCCGGACCTGCGGGTTGCTTGAGGCCTGCCTGAGCCGGCCGATCAGGGGAGAAAGCGCCTCCAGCCATTTCTCGTTGGCCATGGAGAAACCGATCAGGTCAAACCGTTCGGTCTCGACCATGTGAACCAGGTCCTCCGCGGTGGCGTCGGGCATGCAGATCGTGCGCCAGCCTGCCTGGCGGAAGAATTCGACGACCATGATCAGGCCCAGCGAATGCTGGTCCCCGGGAGTCAGCGCGAACAGGGCCGTACGCCCATCGCCGCCGCCGTTCTCGACGTGCACCCGGTCGGCGAATTCATAAACGATCTGCTGGAGACGACACAGGCCGACGGTGACGTCGGCGAAGGTACATTGGTCGTCTTCCCACATCTCGCCCAGATGCTTCGCAGCGGGCGACAGCAGATCGAAATAAATGGTCTCGACCGCGACGCCACGCCGCATGAGGAGCTCGATATGCTCCATCAGCTGGCCGAGATCCTCGACCATGGACTGCCGGGCGAATCGATGAAGCTCGGTCTGGGTGATGACCCCCGTACTCATGGAGATGACCTCGCTGCCGGTGTTGCCCTGATGGGCGGCCAGCAGCCGCGGGATGATCTCGGCCTCGATCAGTTGCGCCAGCGCGATTGGCGACGGGTCCTCGATCAGCGGCCGTTCCGACCGTTTGAAGCGCAGGACGTTGTCGGGGTCGCCCGTGACCGGGAGGCCGTGCTGGTGTGTGCCTTCGGCACGATGAACATAGGCCATCGACCCTCCTCCCCGGAGCGTGATCTCTGGCGTCAGGTGTGATCCCCACCCCCCCCGACGCAGCATTTCCTCAAAGGACCGTGTGAGCTGGGAGTGCCCACCGGTTCGTCTCACGCTTTGGTCCGGCCCTCGGGGTTCCACCCGGTTCGGTTGTTGTCCGGCAATCCACGCACGCACGTCATCTCAACTTACAGACGCTATTTCGCACACTGTTGGGCCGGAGTGTCAAGCGACCGCTACGCCCCGAAAAGTGTCAATCTGGATTTACGTCCAATCTATTTGACACATGCCGTCCGGGGGACCTAGGTTTCGGTATCGCCTCTATTCTGGGGTGACCGGAGTCGGTCGATGTCCTCGAACGCGATCCATCATTCCACCGAAAACAACGCGCCGCGCGGCCCGGAGGATTTCGGCCTGAAAGCCCTGCTGGACCGGCGGTTCGCTGCCCTGATCGATGCCGTGGCGCCCTGTCCCTGGACGGCCCACACCGGCGATCACAGCGTGGCTGCGGCCCATTCCCGGCCGGTCGCCGCCCGGCCGCTCTACACGACCGAGGAACGCGCCAGGCGGGACGCCACGGTCTGGACCCTGGTCCAGGGCATTCTGGCTCCGGTCCAGTTTGTCGCCTTCGCGATCAGCCTCGTGCTGGTGCTGCGCTACCTGCTGACGGGTGAAGGGGCACAGATCGCGACCCTGTCGGTCCTGATCAAGACCGCCCTGCTCTACACGATCATGGTCACCGGCGCGGTCTGGGAGAAGGTTGTTTTCGGTCGCTACCTGTTTGCCCCGGCCTTCTTCTGGGAGGACGTGTTCTCCATGCTCGTTCTGGCGTTGCACACGGCCTATCTGGCCGCCGTGCTGCTCCGCATCGGCACCCCGGGCGAACAGCTGGTCCTCGCCCTCGCCGCCTATGCGACCTACGTCGTCAATGCCGGCCAGTTCCTGTGGAAGCTGCGAATGGCGCGGCTGGAAGCCCCTGCCCGCACCACGACGGTGGCCGCATGAGCGAGGCGTTCGTCCTCGACAGGCCCGCGCCCACCGGCGGCTGCGCCGATGCGCCTGTCCTGCGCGAGCGGGGACAACGCGAAGTCTTCTGTGGATTAACCGGCATCGTCTGGCTGCATCGCAAGATGCAGGACGCCTTCTTCCTGGTCGTCGGCTCGCGCACCTGCGCCCACCTGATCCAGTCGGCCGCCGGCGTCATGATCTTCGCCGAGCCGCGCTTCGCCACCGCTATCATGGAGGAGAAGGATCTCGCCGGCCTGACCGACACCAATGACGAGCTGGACCGGGTGGTCGACCGCCTGCTGGCGCGCCGCCCCGACATCAAGCTGCTGTTCCTGGTCGGCTCCTGCCCGTCGGAGGTCATCAAGCTGGACCTCTCGCGCGCCGCCGGGCGCCTGTCGGAAAAGCACAGCCCCAACGTCCGCGTCCTGAACTATTCCGGCAGCGGCATCGAAACGACCTTCACCCAGGGCGAGGACGCCTGCCTCGCGGCTCTGGTGCCCCAGATGGCCGCAGCTCCGGCCGACACCGCCCAGAGCCTGTTGATCGTCGGTGCCTTGCCCGATGTGGTCGAGGACCAGTTCCGCCGCCTGTTCGCCGCCATGGGCATCGCGCGCGTCGACTCCCTGCCCGCCCGCAAGATCGCCGACCTGCCGAGCGTCGGGCCCAACACCCGCTTCCTGGTGGCCCAGCCCTTCCTCGGCGATACGGCGCGGGCCCTGGAGGATCGCGGCGCGGTCCGGCTGGACGCCCTGTTCCCGTTCGGCGCGGAGGGCACGACCGACTGGCTGCATGCCGCCGCCCAGGCCTTCGGTGTGGACGAGGTGCTGTTCCGCTCGGTCGTCGCCCCGGGCCGCGAACGCGCCGCCCGCGCCCTGGAAAAGGTCCGCCCCGCGCTGGAGGGCAAGTCGATCTTCTTCTTCCCGGATTCGCAGCTGGAGGTGCCGCTGGCGCGGTTCCTGTCACGCGAGCTGGGCATGGTGCCGCTGGAAGTCGGCACGCCCTATCTGCACCGGACGCACCTGAACAAGGAACTGGCGCTGCTGCCGTCCTCGACGATCCTCAGCGAGGGCCAGGACGTGGATCGCCAACTGGACCGCTGCCGCGCCGCCCGCCCGGACCTGTCGGTCTGCGGCCTCGGCCTCGCCAATCCGCTGGAGATGGAAGGCCTGACGACCAAATGGTCGATCGAGCTGGTCTTCTCGCCCGTGCACGGCTTCGATCAGGCGGCGGATCTGGCCGAGCTGTTCGCCCGCCCGATGAACCGCCAGGACCGCCTGTCGGACGCCATCGTGCCCATTCGGCGGAGGGCTGTCTGATGCAGCTGACCGTCTGGACCTATGAAGGCCCGCCCCACGTCGGCGCGATGCGGATCGCCACGGCGATGTCCGGTCTGCACTATGTCCTGCACGCCCCCCAGGGCGACACCTACGCCGACCTGCTGTTCACGATGATCGAGCGGCGCGGGTCGCGTCCGCCGGTCACCTACACGACCTTCCAGGCGCGGGACCTGGGCACCGACACGGCCGAGTTGTTCAAGACCGCGGTCATCGACGCCCACGCCCGCTTCCAGCCCCAGGCGATGATCGTCGGCGCCTCCTGTACCGCCGAGCTGATCCAGGACGACCCCGCCGGCATGGCGCTGGCCATCGGCCTGCCGATCCCGGTCATCCCTCTGGAGCTGCCCAGCTACCAGAAGAAGGAAAACTGGGGGGCCGCCGAGACCTTCCGCCAGCTGGTCCGCCACCTGACGACCGCCGTCGAGCGCACGCCGATGGCGGGTCGCAAGCCGGTCTGCAACATCCTCGGGCCCACGGCCCTCGGCTTCCGCCACCGCGACGACGTGGTCGAGATCACGCGCCTGCTGGAGCGGATGGGCGTCCAGATCAACGTGACCGCCCCGCTGGGCGCGACGCCCGCCGACATCGCCCGCCTGGGCGCCGCCGACTTCAACGTCGTGCTCTATCCCGAGATCGCCGGAGAGGCCGCCAAACAGCTCGAGAAGCAGTGCGGCCAGCCTTCGATCAAGACCGTCCCGCTCGGCTACGGCGCGACGATCGACTTCATCAAGGAGGTCTGCGCCCTGACCGGGCTGGACCCCGCGCCCGTGCTGGACGGCGTCCCCTCGCGGATGCCCTGGTGGTCTCGCTCGGTCGATTCGACCTATCTGACCGGCAAGCGCGTGTTCGTGTTCGGCGACGCCACCCACGTCATCGCCGCCGCCCGCGTGGCCTCCGAGGAGCTCGGCTTCGAGGTCGTCGGCATGGGCTGCTACAATCGCGAGTTCGCCCGCGAGGTCCGCGCCGCCGCCACCGACCTGGGCCTGACCGCCCTGATCACCGACGACTATCTCGAGGTCGAGGACGCCATCGCCGCCCTGCAGCCCGAACTGGTGCTGGGCTCGCAGATGGAGCGTCACATCGCCAAGCGGCTGCGCATTCCCTGCGCTGTCATCTCGGCCCCCTTCCACGTCCAGGACCACCCGGCCCGCTTCTCGCCCCAGATGGGGTTCGAGGGTGCCAACGTCCTGTTCGACACCTGGGTGCATCCGCTGGTCATGGGGCTGGAAGAGCACCTGCTCCACATGTTCCGCGACGACTTCGAGTTCAGTGACGAGGCCGGGGCCTCGCATCTGGGCGGACACGGCGCGGGGGCCGCGCGCCCGGCGCCGGTGATCGAACCGGTCGCATCAACCGAACTGGCCGCGGTCTCCTCGGAGATCGTCTGGGCCGCCGACGCCGAGGCCGAGCTGAGGAAGATCCCCTTCTTCGTGCGCGGCAAGGCCAGAAAAAATACGGAACGCTTCGCCGCAGAGCACGGCCTTGCGACCATCGGGGTGGAGACATTGTACGATGCCAAGTCGCACTACAGTCGCTGAGAGCGCCAACGCATCCGGGGCGGCGCCGGAGGTGCGAGTCGTCATCGTCACCCTCGACAACCACCTCGCCGGGGCTGTGGCCCAGGCCGAGGCCGAGCTGCGCCGCACCACCCCGAACCTGACCATCGCCCTGCATGCCGCCTCGGTCTGGGGCAGCGATCCGGTGGCGCTGGACGCCTGCCTCGCCGACATCGCCACGGGTGATCTCGTCATCGCCTCCATGCTGTTCGTCGACGATCACGTCCGCATGGTCCTTCCGGCGCTCAAGGCCCGCAACGAGGCCTGCGACGCCATGGTCTGCATGATGTCGGCGGCCGAGGTCGTGAAACTGACCCGCATGGGTGCCTACCGCATGGACGGCTCGACCAAGGGTCCGCTGGCCATGCTCAAGAAGCTGCGCGGAAACACCAAGGCCACGGGCGGCGTCCCCGGCGAGAAGCAGATGGCCATGCTGCGCCGCCTGCCCAAGATTCTCGCCTTCGTCCCCGGCACGGCCCAGGACGTCCGCGCCTATTTCCTGACCCTGCAGTACTGGTTCGCCGGCTCGACCGAGAACATGGTCTCCATGGTCCGCTACCTGGTGGACCGCTATGCCGACGGCGACCGCCGGGCGCTGCGCGGCACCATGAAGGCCGCCGCGCCGGTCGAATATCCGGAACTGGGCGTCTACCACCCGCGGCTGGGCGACCACGTCTCCGCGCGCATGGCCGGGACCGTCGAGGCCCTGCCGACCCATGACGGGCGCAACGGCACGGTCGGGCTGGTGATCCTGCGGTCCTATGTGCTGGCCGGCGACGCGGCCCACTATGACGGCATGATCGACGCGCTGGAGGCGAAGGGCCTGCGCGTCATCCCCGCCTTCGCCAACGGGCTCGACGCCCGCCCGGCCATGGACGCCCTGTTCATGAAGGACGGTCGACCGACCGTGGACGCCATGATCAACCTGACCGGCTTTTCGCTGGTCGGCGGCCCTGCCTACAACAACTCCGACGCCGCAGCCGAGGCCCTCGGCCGGTTCGATGTGCCGTACATTTCTGCCCACCCGCTGGAGTTCCAGTCGTTCCAGCACTGGAGCGCGGGCGAGCAGGGCCTGCTGCCGCTGGAGGCCACGATGATGGTCTCCATCCCGGAGCTGGACGGCGGCATCGCCCCCATGATGTTCGGCGGCCGCACCGACGGTTCGGGCGCGCCCTGCACCGGTTGCACGCGGCGCTGCACCTTCCCGGGTGTGGATGCCAAGGCCATGGTCGCCTGCCCCGAGCGGGCGGAGACGCTCGCGGACCGGGTGGGCAAGATGATCGCCCTGCGCCGCTCGGCCCGGGCCGAGCGCAAGATCGCCGCGGTCCTGTTCAACTTCCCGCCCAATGCCGGGGCCGCCGGCACGGCCGCCCAGATGTCGGTCTGGGCCAGCCTGCACAAGACCCTGATCCGCCTTGCGGCCGAGGGCTACACCGTCGAGGTACCGGAGAGCATCGACGCGCTCCGCGAGAAACTGCTCGAAGGCAATGCCGCCCGATACGGCACGGACGGCAATGTCCATGTGCGCATACCGGCCAACGACCATGTCCTGCGCGAGCGCTGGCTGGCGGACATCGAGGCGGTCTGGGGCCCCGCGCCCGGCAAGTCGCTGGCCAACGGCAACTCGATCTTCGTGCTCGGTGCCGAGTTCGGCAATGTCTTTGTCGGCCTGCAGCCGCCCTTCGGCATCGAGGGCGATCCGATGCGGCTGATGTTCGAGGGCGGCTTTGCGCCAACCCACGCCTTCAGCGCCTTCTACCGCTGGATCCGCGAGGATTTCGGGGCCCATGCCGTGCTGCATTTCGGCACCCACGGGGCGCTGGAGTTCATGCCTGGCAAACAGACGGCCCTGTCCGAGGCCTGCTGGCCCGACCGCCTGATCGGCGACCTGCCGAACCTGTATCTCTACGCCGCCAACAACCCGTCCGAGGGCATGATCGCCAAGCGGCGCTCCAACGCGACCCTCATCAGCTACATCACCCCGCCCATCAACGACGCGGGTCTCTACAAGGGTCTGCTGGACCTCAAGGCCCTCGTCGAGCGCTGGCGCGCCTCGGATCTGGAGGCCACGGCCGAGCGCGCGCAGCTGACCCCGATGATCTTCGAGGCGGCGGCAGCCCTGCATATCGATCTGATCGAGGGCACCGATGACGCCCGCGTCCACGCCCTGATCACCACCCTCCAGGAGCTGGAACAGACCCTCATTCCCAACGGCCTGCATGTGCTGGGCGAGCCCTTCACCGCGGAGGAGCGTGCCGACCTGTTGCTGGCCGTGGCCGAGGCGCGCGAGGGACCCAAGCCCGGCCGCGAGGCGGTTCAGGCCATGGTCGACGGGGCCGACGCCCGCACGGCGCTGGGCATCAGCGGTCTCGCCTCGGACACCGCCGGGATCGAACTGTTTCGTCACCTGCACGCGACCAATGTCTCGCTCTCGACCAATCCGGAGCTGGAGGCCCTGATCGCCGCGCTGGACGGCGGCTATGTCATGCCGTCCCCGGGCGGCGACCTGCTGCGCACCCCCGAGATGCTGCCGACGGGCCGAAACATCCACGGCTTCGATCCTTTCCGCATCCCGTCCGCCTACGCCATGGCCGACGGCGTGCGCCAGGCCGACCGGCTGCTGGCCAGGCACCGCGAGGAGACCGGGTCGCTGCCGGAATCCATGGCCATCGTGCTCTGGGGGACGGACAATCTGAAGTCCGAGGGCGGCCCGATCGCCCAGGCCATGGCCCTGATGGGTGCCCGGCCGCGCTTCGACGGCTACGGCCGGCTGTGCGGGGCCGAACTGGTGTCGCTGGAAGAGCTGGGACGGCCGCGCGTCGATGTGATCGCCACGGTCTCGGGCATCTTCCGTGACCTGCTGCCGCTGCAGATGAAGATGCTGGCCGACGCCGCCTGGCTGGCCGCCACCGCCGACGAGCCGGTCGAGCAGAATTTCGTGCGCAAGCGTGCGCTGGAGCATCAGGGCAAGCTGGGCTGCGACATGGAAACCGCCAGCCTCCGTGTCTTCTCCAACGCCGAGGGGGCCTATGGGGCCTCGGTCAACTCCCTGATCGACTCGGGGGCCTGGACCGAGGAGGGCGAGCTGGCCGACGCCTTCGAGAGCCGCAAGGGTTTCGCCTATGGCCGCAACGGCAAGCCGATGAAACAGCCGGCCCTGCTGACCAGCGCCCTGGCCGGGATCGACCTGGCCTATCAGAACCTCGACTCGGTCGATCTCGGCGTCACCACCATCGACCACTATGTCGACACCCTGGGCGGCGTGGCCAAATCGGCCGAGCGCGCGCGCGGCAAGGCCTCGCCCGTCTATATCGGCGACCAGACCCAGGGCGAAGGCAAGGTCCGGACGCTCGCCGAACAGGTCACGCTGGAAAGCCGCACCCGGGTCCTGAACCCGCGCTGGTTCGAGGGTCAGCTGAAGCATGGCTCGGAGGGCGTCCGCGCCATCGAGGCCCAGGTGACCAACACCCTCGGCTGGTCCGCCACGACCGGCGATGTCCAGCCCTGGGTCTATCAGGAAATCTCGGAGACCTTCGTGCTGGACGCGACGATGCGCGACCGGCTCGCCACCCTGAACCCCAAGGCCTCGGCCCGGATGGCCAACCGTCTGCTGGAAGCCTCGGACCGCGCCTACTGGGCCCCCGATGCCGCCACCCTGCAGGCGCTCCGCGACGCCGCCGACGAACTTGAAGATCGCCTCGAAGGCCTCACGCCCGCCGCGGCGGCGTGAGGAACAAGGACCGCTCATGACCACCACACTTGAAATGCCCCAGACCCTGAAGCGCCGTCCCCCGGACGGTGCCGGTTCGGTCCAGGTCGAGATGGACGCCACCCTGAACATCGGCTCGGCCAAGGTCTTCGCCGTCTACGGCAAGGGTGGCATCGGCAAGTCGACCACCAGCTCCAACCTGTCGGCCGCGTTCAGCCTGCTGGGCAAGCGGGTGCTGCAGATCGGCTGTGATCCCAAGCACGACAGCACCTTCACCCTGACCAAGCGCCTGGTCCCCACCGTCATCGACGTGCTGGAGACGGTGAATTTCCACTCCGAGGAACTGCGCCCCGAAGACTATGTCTATGAGGGCTTCAACGGCGTGCGCTGCGTCGAGGCGGGCGGACCGCCAGCCGGCACCGGCTGCGGCGGCTATGTCGTCGGCCAGACGGTCAAACTGCTGAAGGAGCACCATCTGCTGGAAGACACCGATGTGGTGATCTTCGACGTGCTGGGCGACGTGGTCTGCGGCGGGTTCGCGGCTCCGCTGCAGCACGCCGAGCGGGCTCTGGTCGTGACGGCCAACGACTTCGACTCGATCTTCGCGATGAACCGCATCGTCGCGGCCATCAAGGCCAAGTCCAAGAACTACCAGGTGCGTCTGGGGGGCATCATCGCCAACCGCAGCTCGGGCACCGACGAGATCGACCGCTTCAACGCCGCCATCGGCCTGAAGCGAATCGCCCATTTCGCCGACCTCGACGAGATCCGCCGCAGCCGCCTGAAAAAGTCCGTCGTGTTCGAGATGGACGGCTCACCCGAGCTGGAGGCCGCCAAGGCCGAATACATGCGTCTGGCCCAGTCGCTCTGGGACGGCATGGACCCGATCGAGGCGGAGCCGATGCGCGATCGCGACATCTTCGAATTCCTCGGGTTCGACGCATGACCGCCACCCTCGAAACCCGCACCACCGCCACCTGGGACCAGTATCGTGGCCGGCTGGAAGAGTATTTCGACCGCACGGCGCTGGACGCCTGGGCCCAGCTGACTTCGGACGCGCCGGTCTCGAAGATCCGCGCCACGGTCCGCGCCGGGCGCGACGAGATGCGCAGCGTCCTGCTGTCCTGGATGCCCGACGATCTCACCGGTCTCCGCGTGCTCGACGCCGGCTGCGGCACTGGAGCCCTCGCGGTGGAGGCGGCACGCCGCGGGGCTGATGTCGTGGCCATCGACGTCTCGGCAAGCCTCGTCGACATCGCGCGCGAGCGGACCCCGAGCGGGCTCAAGGGTTCGATCGACTGGCGCGCCGGCGACATGATGAGCCCCGAGCTCGGCGCGTTCGACCATGTCGTGGCGATGGACAGCCTGATCCACTATCCGACCGACGATATCGTCTCGGTGCTGGGCACCCTGTCGAGGCGGACACGCGGTTCCATCGTCTTCACCGTCACGCCGCGCACGCCCGCCCTGATGCTGATGCTGACCATGGGCAATTTCTTCCCGCGCGCCGATCGCGCCCCCGCCATCGTCCCCGCGAAGCTGGACGGCCTCGCACGTCGTCTGGCCGCCCTGCCCGGCTGTTCGGTCGGCCGCAGCCGTCGCGTCCAGGGCGGATTCTACACCTCACAGGCGCTGGAGCTGCTGCGGTGCTGAACGAACTGCTTCTGCAAAGGGTGGCCGAACGCGCGGCCCGTGGCGATGCCCGGGCGCAATGGGCGCGTCTGATCACGGCCTGCCTGCCCTTTGCCGATGCGGCCACGACCGAGCTTCCCCTGCGCCGCCTGCTGCGGCTGTCGCTGTTCCAGGTCTCGGTCGGCATGACCACGGTCCTGCTCACCGGCACGCTCAACCGCGTGCTGATCGTCGAGCTGAACGTGCCCGCCGTGATGGTCGCGGCCATGGTCGCCATTCCCTTCCTGTTCGCGCCGCTGCGGGCCCTGATCGGCCACCGCTCGGACACCCACCGCTCCCATCTCGGCTGGCGGCGCGGCCCCTACATCTGGTTCGGCAGCCTTCTGCAGTTCGGCGGCCTCGCCATCATGCCCTTCGCCTTGCTGATCAGCGGCGGACACGGCACCGGAGCCGAGTGGATCGGCCATCTCGCGGCGATTGTCGCCTTCCTGCTGGTGGGCGCAGGCGTGCACACCACCCAGACGGCCGGTCTGGCCCTCGCCAACGATCTTGCGCCGGAGCACGCGCGGCCCCGGGTGGTCGCCCTGCTCTACGTCATGCTGCTGGTCGGCATGCTGATTTCGGGTGTGGTCATGGGCCTGATCCTGGCAGACTTCGAGGAGGTCAAACTGGTCGGCGTGGTCCAGGGGGCCGCGGTTCTGGCCATCATCCTGAACATGACCGCCCTGTGGAAGCAGGAAGCCCAGGACCTGGCCCTGACGGCCAAGGACAAGCCCCGCACCGAGTTCCGGGCCGCCTGGGCCGAATTCACTGCCGGCGGCCGCGCCAGCCGCCTGCTGGTCGCCGTCGGACTGGGGGCCGCCGCCTTCTCGATGCAGGACGTGTTGCTTGAGCCCTATGGCGGCCAGATCCTGAACCTGTCCGTCGGCCAGACCACATCGCTCACCGCCCTGTGGTCTGCCGGCACCCTCGCCGGCCTCGCCTTCGCCGCGCGCCAGCTGGCCCGGGGCGGCGAACCGCACCGCCTCGCCGGCCACGGCCTGGTCTGGGGTATCCTCGCCTTCGTCGCGGTCATCTGTGGCGGGGCCTTCTCCCTGACCCCGGTGTTCTGCGCCGGCGTGCTCCTGATCGGTCTCGGCGGGGGTCTGTTCTCCGTCGGCACCCTGACCTCCGCCATGGCCCTGGCGCGCGACGGCAAGTCGGGCATTGCGCTGGGGGCCTGGGGCGCGGTGCAGGCGACAGCGGTCGGCCTCGCCATCTTTGTCGGCGGGGGGCTTCGCGATGTCGTCGCCGGTCTGTCCGACTCCGGCCTGCTGGGGACCGCCATGACCTCACCCGCGACCGCCTATGTGGTCGTCTACCACCTCGAGATCGGCCTTCTGTTCGCCGCCCTCGTCGCGATCGGGCCCCTGGCCCGCTACGCGCCCGCCGCGTCCCGCCAATCCCCTGAAACCAAGTTCGGCCTCGCCGATCTTCCCGCCTGACCCCGGTCCAGAAGGAACCCCTGACATGGACAGTCCCTACCTCTTCGGTGATTTTGATGCGGCGGAGTTCTGCCTCATCGCCTTTTTCGTTTTCTTCGCCGGCCTCGTCTTCCATCTTCGGCGTGAGGACCGGCGCGAGGGTTACCCGCTGGAGGACGACGTCTCCGGCCGGCTGGAGCCTCTGGGCGGGCTGTTCTTCACGGCCAAACCCAAGACCTTCCTGCTGCCGCACGGCCACGGCACCCGCACCCTGCCGGACTTCCGCCGTGATGAGCGGCCGATCGCCGCGCGCCGCAGCGCCATGACGGACGGATCCCCGATCGAGCCCACGGGCAATCCCCTGCTGGACGGGGTCGGACCCGGAGCCTGGAATGTCCGCCCGAACCACCCGGATCTGACGCTGGAGGGACTGCCCCGGATCGTGCCGATCCGTGTGGCCAGCGACTTCCACGTCAGCCCGCAGGACACCGATCCGCGGGGCCTGCCGGTGCTCGGTGCCGACGGCGTCCGGGCCGGCTCGGTCAGCGACCTCTGGGTCGACCGCTCCGAAGCCCTGATCCGCTACATCGAGGTCGCCGTCGATGGCGGGACCGGCCGCAAGGTGCTTCTGCCCATGACCATGGCTGTGGTCGGCCGCGCCGGCGTCAAGGTCCGCGCCATTACCGCGGCCCAGTTTGCCGACGTGCCTCTGACCGCCAGCCCCGACCAGGTCACCCTGCTCGAGGAGGAAAAGGTGGTGGGCTATTATGGCGGTGGCCATCTGTATGCGACCCGTGACCGTCAGGAGCCCTGGCTGTGAGCGAACATGCAGGAGAACCCGTTCGCGGCCTGCCCGGCCATCTCCCGGCGGGCGAGCACATCCTCTGGCAGGGGTCGCCCGACTGGCGCGTCCTGTCGCGTTCGGCCCTGAAGGCCCACTGGATCGCGGTTTATTTCGGCGGCCTGGCCGTCTGGAACGTCGGCAGCCAGATGGCGTCCGGCTCCCCGCTCGTGCCCGCGCTGGGCGTCGGCGTCCTGACCCTCGCGGTCGGCACCGTCGCGGTCGGCCTGCTGGTGCTGTACGCCTGGCTTAACGCCCGCACGACCGTCTACACCCTGACCAACAAGCGGTTCGTGCTGCGCCACGGCGTGGCGCTGTCGAAATGCTTCAACATCCCCTATCCGACCATCGCCTCGGCCGGTCTCAAGGTGGATGCGAAGGGCGTGGGCGACATCCCGCTGGGTCTCGCCGAAGGCTACAAGGTTGCCTATCCGCACCTGTGGCCGCACGTCCGGCCGTGGCGTTTTGTGACACCCGAGCCGATGTTGCGATCCCTGCCCGAAGCCGCCACGGTGGCGGAACTGCTCAGCCGGCAGCTCCAGCTCGCCGCCCGGGCCGCCGACAAGCCCTTCGTCGCCGAGGCGCCCCGCGCCGCCGCCGCCGAAGCCTCCGACAAGGGTCGCCGCCCCGGCGGCCAGCCCGCCGCAGCCTGAAGGATCCGATCCCATGTCCGCCGTTCACCATGAGCAAATGCCCAGACTGCCGCTTTACGCGGCCATCAGCCTGGTGCTGGCCTCGATCCTGGTGGTCGGCGGGCAGAGGCTCGGCTTCCTCGGCGCTCCGCCCGCCGCCGAGGCCGCAACCGTCACAGCCACGGCCACGCGCAGCGAGGACCTGCGGTTCTTTGACGAACCGGACGGGGCCGTCAGGGTCTCGATCGTCGGGGGCGAGGACCGGCTCATCCCGACCGCCTCGGGCGGGTTCGTACGCGGCATCCTGCGCAGCCTCGTCCGCGAACGGCGCGCCCAGGGCCTCGGCCCGGAACAGGCTTTCCGGGTCACCCAGTGGTCCGACGGCGCCGTCACCATCCATGATCTGGCCACCGGCCGGACGCTGAACCTGAACGCCTTCGGCTCGACCAACCGTCAGGACTTCATCGCCCTGATCGCACCCGCCGGCACCTCGGCCCCGCCTGCCGGGGTCTCCGCGTGACCCGCCTGATGCAGATGGGCTGCACCGTCGAGGTCGAACACTCCGACGAGAGCCTGCACGCCCACGTCGCCCTGGATGGCGACCCCGTGATCCGCCCCGGTGACGAGGTCCAGGTGCATGGCGAGCCGATCCATGTCGCCTTCGGCGAGCGCCGCACCTTCCGCCGCATGGCGACCCTGCGCCGTGCCTCCTTCCTGGAGCGCACCTGGACGCGTACCTGCGCCGGCTTCTTTGAAATGAACGAGCTGTACGAAGTCAGCTTCACCCCCCGGAGGACCCTGTGACCGCCGTATCCTTTGACACCTATGAGGAAACCCCCGGCCTGGCCGCGCTCCGTCGCGAGGCCGCGCGCCAGAAGGTCAACGCCGACTCCTCCTTCAAGCTGGCGACCGAGGACACCATCCTGTCGCCCCGCTTCTACACCACCGACTTCGCCGCCCTGGACCGCATCGACGTGTCCCCGGTCCGGGCCCAGTGGGACGCACTGATGGCCGAGTTCGAGGCGGACGTGAACAAGGACCACTTCAAGCGCGACGCGGCCTTCGACGGCATCATCGAGAACCTGCCCGACGACCTGCGCAAGGAGTTCACCGACTTCCTGGTGTCGTCGCTGACGTCGGAGTTCTCGGGGTGCGTCCTGTATGCCGAGATCGCCAAGCGGGTTCAGAACCCCGACATTCGCGCCCTGTTCAAATACATGAGCCGCGACGAGAGCCGCCACGCCGGCTTCATCAATGACACGCTCAAGGATGCGAAGATCGGCGTGGATCTCAGCTTCCTGACCAAGGTCAAGAAATACACCCACTTCAAGCCCAAGTTCATCTTCTATGCCGTCTATCTGTCGGAGAAGATCGGCTACGCGCGCTACATCGCGATCCATCGCCATCTGGAGCAGAACCCGGACAAGCGCTTCCACCCGATCTTCCAGTGGTTCGAACGGTGGTGCAACGACGAGTTCAAGCACGGCGAGGCCTTCGCCCTGATCATGCGCAACGATCCCAAGCTCCTCAGTGGGGGCAACGTCTGGTGGATCCGGTTCTTCCTGCTCAGCGTCTATGCGACCATGTACGTCCGCGACCACATGCGGCCGGCCTTTCACAAGGCGCTCGGCGTCGACATCACCACCTACGACTATGAGGTCTTCCGGATCTGTTCGGAGATCTCGAAACAGGTCTATCCGGTCACCCTGCGCACCGACGATCCCCGCTTTCGCGCCGGGATGGAGCGCCTGCGCCTGACCTCGGACGCCATCGCCGAGGCCAAGGCGAGGGGCGGCCTGTTCAGCGGGCTGAAGCGGTTCGGCCTCGTGCTCAAGGCAGGGGCGACCCTGGCAGGCCTTTATCTCCTGCCGGTCGACAAGCACCCGCTGCCCGCCGACGTGCGGATGGAGCCGACCTGGTAGCCATGTCCGCCCTGCTTCAGCCTCTTGTGGTCGCGACCCTGCTCTGGTGGTTCTCCACCGGAGCGATCCTGTGGCTGGTGCGTCTGCCGCGTGCGACCTTTGGCTGGAGCCTCGGCGTCTATGCGGCCGTGGCCGCGGCGGCGACCGTGGGTCTGATGATCGCCGCCCGCGATCCCGGAGTCAGCGCCGCCTATGTCGCCTTCGGCTGTGCCCTGACCGTCTGGGGCTGGCACGAGATGGGCTTTCTGATGGGCAAGCTGACCGGCCCCCGCCGGACGGCCTGCCCCTTCGGAGCCACCGGCTGGAAGCGGTTCACGGTCTCGGCCGAGACCGTCATCCACCACGAGATCGCCCTGGCGCTGACCGCCCTGCTGTTTGTCGCCCTGACCTGGGGCCAGCCGAACCAGACCGGGACCCTGACCTTCCTGCTGCTGCTGGGCATGCGGCTGTCGACCAAGCTGAACATCTTCCTCGGCGTGCCCAATCCGCCGGTCACCTTCCTGCCGAAGGGGCTCGCCTATCTGCAGAGCTATTTCCGCCGTGCGCGGTTTAACGCCCTGTTCCCGGTCTCGCTGGCCCTGTCGATCGTCGTCACGGTTCTTCTCGGTGAGGCGGCGCTGGCGTCGTCGGGCGGGACCCAGGTCGGCTATGGCCTGATGGTCATGCTCGCGGCGCTGGGTCTGCTGGAGCACGGCTTCCTGATGCTGCCTTCGCCCGACCGGGCCCTGTGGGGCTGGGCCCTGGGTCGTGGCAGTCGCCGCCGACCCGAACCGAACGTGCAGGTCGCCCTCGCGGCGACCGGGGAGCGCGACCAGTGATCAACGCAAGAACAGAAACGACCGGGGGAAAAACCGCCATGAACTACGAAGCCTTCTTCCAGGGCGAGCTCGACACCCTGCGTGATGCCGGCAACTACCGGGTCTTCGCCGAACTGGAGCGCAAGCGCGGCAGCTTTCCCCGGGCCCGCAAACATGGCGACGGACCGGAGGAGGTCACGGTCTGGTGCTCCAACGACTATCTCGGCATGGGCCAGAGCGCCCATGTCCTGAAGGCCATGCACGAGGCGCTGGACAGCTGCGGTGCAGGGGCCGGCGGTACGCGCAACATCTCGGGCACCAACCATCACCACGTTCTGCTGGAACGGGAGCTGGCCGACCTGCACAACAAGGACGCGGCCCTGCTGTTCACCAGCGGATACGTCTCGAACTGGGCGGCGCTGGGCACACTGGCCGCCCGCCTGCCCAACTGCGTGGTCCTGTCGGACGCCTGCAATCACGCCTCCATGATCGAGGGCATCCGCCACAGCCGGGCCGAGCGCCAGATCTTCCGCCACAATGATCCGGAGCACCTCGACCGCCTGCTGTCCGCCATCGAGCCCGACCGGCCCAAACTGGTCGCCTTCGAGAGCGTCTATTCGATGGACGGCGACATCGGCCCGATCCGCGAGATCATCGAGGTGTCCGAAAAGCATGGGGCCATGACCTACCTGGACGAGGTCCACGGCGTCGGCCTGTACGGCGCGCGCGGCGGCGGCGTTGCGGAACGCGAGGGCCTGATGGACCGGATCACGGTCATCGAGGGTACGCTGGGCAAGGCCTTCGGGGTCATGGGTGGATACATTGCCGCCTCGTCGGCCCTGTGTGATTTCGTCCGCAGCTTCGCCTCGGGCTTCATCTTCACCACTGCCCTGCCGCCCGCCGTGGCCGCCGGTGCCGCCGCCAGCGTCCGGCACCTGAAGGCCTCGGAGATGGAGCGCGTCCGGCACCAGGACCGCGTCGCCCGGGTCCGGGCCCGGCTGGACGCCGCGGGCATCCCGCACCTGCCGAACGACAGCCATATCATCCCGGTGATGGTCGGCGACCCGCACAAGTGCAAGATGATCTCCGACTGGCTGATGGAGCACCACGGCATCTATGTGCAGCCGATCAACTATCCCACTGTGCCGCTGGGCACCGAGCGGCTGAGGATCACCCCCTCACCGGTTCACACCGATGGCGACATTGACCGGCTGATCGACGCCCTGTCCGAGATCTGGTCGCACTGCGCCCTCGCCCGCACCGCCGTCGCTGCCTGATGCCGGCAGCCCACGGGGCGACATGAAGGTCGTGGTTCTGACCGGAGTGTTGCTTCTGGCGGTCGCCCTTGTTGCGGCGGTTGCGTGGCTCTGGACCCCGGACAAGGCCCGGCCGGAACTGGAAACCCTCTACCTCGCCCGTCCCGACGACATGGTCACCGTGGGGGACACGACCCTGCACGTCCGCGACACCGGTCCGCGCTACGCTCCGGCGGTCATCCTGCTGCATGGCTTCGGCGCCAGCCTGCACACCTGGGAGCCCTGGGCCGCGGCGCTGGACGATGACCTCCGCGTCATCCGGCTCGACCTGCCGGGAGCCGGGCTGTCGCCGCCGGACCCGACCGGCGACTACACCGACGCCCGGGTCACCACCCTGCTGCTGGCCCTGATGGACCAACTCGGTGTCGAACGCGCATCCTTCGTCGGCAACTCGGTCGGCGGCCGTATCGCCTGGACGATGGGGGCGGCGCATCCCGGTCGCGTGGACCGGCTGGTGCTGATCTCGCCCGACGGGTTTGCCAGCCCCGGCTTTGAATATGGCCAGGCCCCCGATGTGCCCTTCGTCATGGGCCTTATGCGCTATGCCCTGCCGCGGGGCATGCTGAAGGCCAACATCGCCGTGGGATATGCCGATCCGGCGGCCCTGACCGAGCCCGCCGTCACCCGCTACCGCGACCTGATGCGGGCACCCGGCGCGCGACAGGCGATGCTGGACCGGATGGAACAGACGGTGCTGCGCGATCCGGTCCCGCTGCTGCGGCGGATCACGGCACCGGTCCTGCTGGTCTGGGGCGAGCGGGACGCCATGATTCCGTTCGCCAATGCGCAGGACTATCAGCGTCACCTCGCCGATGTCCGCCTGGTCTCCTTCCCCGACCTCGGCCATCTGCCGCATGAGGAGGCTCCGGCCCGGTCCCTGCCGGCGGTCCGCGCCTTCCTTATGGACGACCAGCCCTGATCACCAAGCCGTGACGGCAGGGCGGTGGCGCGATCGGGCCGCCGGCACTAGCGTCTGTAACCGATCGTCGCACCGATCGTAGTTCAAGACACGCCGCCCGCCCGTTTCACGTTCTCCGGAGGCCTCATGTCCACCAGCGCCGCCACACCTCTGCCTGTGTCCGCCCGCCCCGCTGTCCGCCGGGTCACCAATGCCGATCTGGACTGGGCCCTGTCGCAGGGCTGGAAGGATTTCAACGCCAAGCGCGGCGACATCCTGGTGCTGGCGGTGCTGTACCCGGTGCTGGGGCTGCTGGCCGCGGCGCTGGCCCTGAACGACCGTCTGCTGCCCGTCTTCTTCCCGCTCGTGGCCGGACTTTCCGTGATGGGGCCGGCCGTAGCGGCGGGCTTCTATGAGATCGCGCGCCGCCGGGGACTGGGCATCAGCTCCAGCTGGCGGCATTTCTTCGACCCCCTGCGAGGCCGCAGCCGGACCCCTCTGGTCCTGCTGACCCTGATGTCGCTGGTCCTGTTCGGGGCCTGGATCGGAGCAGCCTGGGTCATCTACCAGGCGACCCTGGCGCAGGTCGGCCCCATGACGATCGCCGGCGGGTTCGAACAGCTGTTCTCGACGCCGGAAGGCCTGACCATGGTGATCGTCGGCAATCTGGTCGGTGCAGGTTTCGCCGTCCTGACGGTATTTCTGACCCTGGTCTCCTTTCCCATGGTCGTCGACCGTCCGGTTGACGCGGGGACGGCCGTCGGGACCTCGGTCAAGGCGGTCAGCCAGAACCTTCCGGCCGTAGGGTCCTGGGGGTTGCGGGTCGCGGCGCTGCTGCTGCTGGGCGCCCTGCCCCTCTTCATGGGCCTGGCCGTGGTGCTGCCGGTGCTGGGCTATGCCACCTGGCACCTCTACACGCGCCTCGTTGAGCGGTAAGATCGGCGGGTGCCGAAGGGATCAGATCCCGCGCCAGTCCCGCCACCAGCCGACAAAGTGACCGAGGCCCTCGGCGAGGGCGACCTTCGGCGCATAGCCGGTCAGGGCGTTCAGTTTGGAGACATCGGCATAGGTGGCGGTCACGTCGCCGGCCTGCATCGGCCGCATCACCTTGACCGCCTCGCGCCCCAGCGCCGCCTCGAGCGTGGCGATCATCTCCATCAGGCCGACCGGGCTGGAATCGCCGATGTTGTAGATCTCGTGCCCGCCCCGGGCCGGCGGACGGTCCAGCACGCCCAGCACCCCGTCGACGATGTCGTCGATATAGGTGAAGTCGCGCGCCATCCGGCCCTCGCCATAGACCTCGATCGGCTCGCCCCGCATGATCTTCTCGGTGAAGCTGAAATAGGCCATGTCCGGCCGCCCCATCGGCCCGTAGACGGTGAAGAACCGCAGCCCCGACTGGGGAAAGCCGTACAGCGCCGCATAGCTCTGGCTCATCAGCTCGCACGAGCGTTTGGTGGCGGCATACAGCGAGACCGGACTGACGGTGGGCTCATCCTCGCGGAACCCCTGCCCGGCCAGCGGCCGGTCGCCGTAAACCGAACTCGAGGAGGCATAGACCAGGTGCTCGACCCCGCCATGGCGACAGGCCTCAAGGATCGACAGATGCCCCTGCAGGTTGGACCGCTCATAGGCGAATGGATGGTCGATCGAATAGCGGACCCCCGCCTGGGCGGCGAGGTGAACCACCCGCCGCGCGCCCGACGCCCGGACCAGTTCGGCCATGGCCGGGGCGTCGGCGATATCGCCGCGCACCATGCGAAACCCGGCATGGCCTGCCAGCCGTTCGGCCCGCAGGTCCTTCAGCGCCACGTCGTAGTAGGTGTTGAACTCATCGACCCCGATGACCGTCTCGCCCCGCAGCAGCAGCCGCTCCGCCACATGCATCCCGACGAAGCCCGCCGCCCCCGTGACGATGACCGGCCCCTGCCCCCCCGGACCGGTCACGGCTTGCCGACGCCCAGGTATTCGAACCCGTCCGCGATCGCCTCCTGCGGGCGATAGACGTTGCGCAGGTCGATCATCAACGGCCGGGCCATCAGCCCTTTCAGCCGCGTCAGGTCCAGCGCGCGGAACTGGTCCCACTCTGTCAGGATCACCACGGCGTCGGCCCCCGTCGCCGCCTCATAGGGGCCGGTCGCGAAGGCCACGTCCTGCAGCAGATGCCCGGCCTCTGCCATGCCCTCGGGATCAAAGGCTCGGACATGGGCCCCCATAGCCTGCAGGGCCGGGATGATCGAGAGGCTGGGGCTGTCGCGCATGTCGTCGGTGTTGGGCTTGAAGGTCAGGCCCAGGATGGCGACTGTCTTGCCCGCGATGTCGCCGCCGATCGCGGCGCGGATCTTCTCGGCCATGGCCAGTTTGCGCGCGTCATTGACCTCGACCGTGGTCTCGATCAGGCGCACCGGCGCGCCATACTGCTGGGCGGTGCGGACCAGGGCGATGGTGTCCTTGGGGAAGCAGGAGCCGCCGTAGCCGGGCCCGGGATTGAGGAATTTGGACCCGATCCGGCCATCCAGACCGATCCCCCTGGCCACCTGCTGCACATCGGCCCCGACCTTTTCGCACAGGTCGGCGATTTCATTGATGAAGGTGATCTTCATCGCGAGAAAGCCGTTGCCGGCGTATTTGATCAGCTCCGACGTCCGCCGCGAGGTGTAGACCACAGGGAACTCATTGAGGCTCAGCGGGCGGTACAATTCCGCCATGACGGCGCGGGCCCGCTCGTCCTCGACGCCGATCACGACCCGGTCGGGTCGCTTGAAATCCTCGATCGCGGCCCCCTCGCGCAGAAACTCGGGGTTCGACACCACGGCGAACTGGGCCTGCGGATTGGCCCTGCGCATGATCGCCTCGACCTCGTCGCCGGTGCCGACCGGCACGGTGGACTTGGTGACAATGACGGTGAAGTCCTGGATCAGGCCGGCGATCTCCTCGGCCGCCGCATGGACATAGGACAGGTCAGCGTGACCGTCCCCGCGCCGGGTCGGTGTGCCCACGGCGATGAAGACGATCTCCGCCTCGCGGATGGCCTGCGCCCCGTCGACCGCGAACGACAGCCGTCCGGCCTTCACATTGTCGGCGACCAGCTGCTCCAGCCCCGGCTCGAAGATCGGGATCTCGCCCCGGTTCAGTCGCTCGATCTTGGACGGATCCTTGTCGACGCACACCACCGTATGCCCGAAGTCCGCGAAACAGGCACCGGACACCAGTCCGACATAGCCCGTTCCGATCATGGTGACGCGCATCGATGACCCTCTTCCAGCAATCCCGGGAGCCATAGCCCAGCGGTCAGAAGGGCGCAAAACATCCCGTGCGACAGGGCGTTAAGCCTCTCTTCTTACACGATCTTGACCCTCTCCCGACCACACTGGGACCATGACCGAGACCCGTTCCTTCGCCTTCGAGCCGGCACCGGCGGATCGTCGTCAGGAGACGCGCCGCCCGTTCCGCAAGGCTCGACGGGCGCGGGAGCGGGTGCGTCTGCTGGGCCAGACGGTCGATCTCGTCCGGCCCGAGGAGGTGCTTCACCACGTCGAGACCTGGGTCGACGCCCGCCGCAAGGTGGTGATCGCCAATCACAATCTGAACAGCCTGGCCCTTTTGACCCGCCACCCCGACCTGCAGCGGTTCTACGCGCGCGCCGACCTCGTCGAGGTCGACTCCACCCCCCTCATCTGGTTCGCCAAGGCGCTGGGACTGCACGGCCGCGCCTTCCACCGCTGCACCTATCTGGACTGGCGGGACCATTTCTGGAGCCTCGTCGACCGGAACGGCTGGCGGGTCCTCTACGTCGGCGGTGAGCCGTCTGTGGCCGGGACGGCACGGGACCGCCTGATGTCCGCCTATCCGCGCGCGAACATCCAGGTCCAGCACGGCTATTTCGACGCCACACCGGGCTCGGCGGACAATGCGTCCATCATGGCGCAAGCCAGGGCGTTCGACCCCCATATCCTGTTCGTCGGCATGGGCATGCCGCGCCAGGAACTGTGGATCCTCGACCATCTCGACGCCCTGCCGGACTGCGCCATCTTCTCGGTCGGGGCCGCTTTCGACTATGAAGCCGGGGCCCAGAAACCGGCCCCGCGCTGGATGGGACGGATGGGTCTGGAGTGGCTGTACCGCCTCGGCCACGATCCCCGTCGTCTGGCGCGCCGCTACCTGATCGAGCCCTGGAGCCTCAGCCGCCTGATCCTCGCCGACATCCGGACGGCCCTCCGGGCCCGCCGGACCTCGGGATCGCCGGCACAGGCACCGGCCCCGACCGCCCGCCGCTGATCAGCCCGGTGCCGGTCGAAGCGTCAGGGTCGCCGGCTCGCCCGACTGGGCCGAGGCGGTCAGCCAGACGTGGAAAGCCCCCGGCTCGACCGTGGGTCGACCGTCCGCCCCGATGAACTCCAGCTGGCTGCGGCGCAGGCTGAAGACCGCGGTCTTCGTCTCCCCGGCCGCCAGCGCGACCTTCCTCACGTCCCGCAGCCGGCGACCGGGCTGGACGAGGCTGGCGACCCGGTCGTGGATATAGAGCTGCACCGTCTCCTCGACCGCCCGGTTCCCCGTGTTGGTCACGGCGACCGACAGCTCGACGGTGCCGTCCCAGTCCAGCGTCGCCGCTGCCGGCGTGACCGGCCCGTAGCTCACGGCCCCGTAGGTCAGACCATGGCCGAAGGGATAGAGCGCCGTATTGGTCGTCTCGCGATAGCGGGCCACATACTCCTGCGTGGCCAGGCCGTTGTCGGCCGGGCGCCCGGTGATCCTGTGGTCATAGCTGTAGGGCGACTGTCCCGACCGGTGCGGGAAGCTGACCGGCAGACGACCGGAGGGCGAGGCCTTGCCGAACACGACATCGGCGACGGCATGGCCCATCTCGCTGCCCAGGAACCAGGTGACCACGATGGCCGGCGCGTCCTTGACCGGCCCGGCCAGCTCCAGCGCCCGGCCGTTCCGCAGCAGCACCACCAACGGTTTGCCGGTGGCCGCGACCGCCTCGGCGAGGGCCCGCTGCGGAGCGGGGATATCGATCTCGGTCCTCGACTGGGCCTCGCCCGACATCTGCGTGCTCTCGCCGATGGCCAGGACCACGACATCCGCCTGACCCGCCGCCAGCACCGCCGCCTCAATCCCGCCGGCCAGTTCGGCCTCGACGTCGCTGCCCTTGACCACAACCAGATCGCCGGCGTCGGCCATCGCCGCGCGGAACCCTGCCTCCAGCGACACCCGGCGGGTTTCGTCGCCCCAGATGGTCCAGGGGCCGAAGATGTTGTCGACGTCGTCGCCGAACGGCCCGATCAGGGCGATCTTCTGTCCCGACGGCTTCAGCGGCAGCAGCCCGCCCTCATTCTTCAGCAGCACGATCGACTTCACGCCCGCCTCGCGGGCCAGATCGTGATGCGCCCGGGACCCGACCACCGCCCGCTCGCGCCGCGGGTCGCAGCCGCGATAGGGATTGTCGAACAGCCCCAGCGCCGCCTTGGTCATCAACACCCGCCGCACGGCCTGGTCGACCCGCGCGATCGGCACATCGCCCTTGGCCACCAGGTCGGGGATGTGTTCCAGATACAGACCCGAGACCATCGACATGTCGACCCCGGCGAGCAGGGCGATCCGGGCCGCGTCGCGCCCGTCCGCCGCGAAGCCGTGGGCGATCAGCTCGTTCTCCGAGGTGTAGTCCGACACGACAAAACCGGTGAACCCCCATTCGTCGCGCAGGATGTTGGTCAGCAGCCAGGGGTTGCCGGTCACCGGCACCCCGTTCAGGGCATTGAACCCGCTCATTACCGACAGGGCCCCGGCATCGAACGCGGTCCTGAACGGCGGCAGGAAGACCCCGCGCAGGGTCGCCTCCGACATGTCGGTGGTGTTGTAGTCCATGCCCGCGATGGCGGCAGAATAGGCGGCGAAATGTTTGGGCGTGGCCAGCAGGGCGTCGCGGTCGGCCAGCCCCCGCTCACCCTGGAAGCCCCGCACCCGCGCGGCGGACAGGATCTCGTTCAGCCAGACGTCCTCGCCGGCGCCTTCGACCACCCGGCCCCAGCGCTGGTCGCGCGCCACATCCACCATGGGGGCATAGGTCTGGTGAACCGCCGAGGCGGCCCCCTCGACGGCCGCAGCCCGCGCGGTGCGCTGTGCAAGGTCCGGGTCGAACGCCGCCGCCTCGGCCAGGGGCACGGGAAACACGGTCTTCAACCCGTGGATGATGTCGGCCGCGAACAGCAACGGAATGCCCAGCCGGCTCTCCTCCACCGCGATCGTCTGGATCCGGCGGCCGGCGTCGGCCCCGATGCCGTTGAACAGATTGCCGACCGTGCCTTCGCGGATCATCCGCGTGACCCGGGCGGGATCGCCCTGCCCGTCCAGCGGATTGACGTTCTGGGGCCGGAAGCGGAACGGGTCGGCCAGCAGATTGAGCTGCCCGGCCTTCTCCTGGATCGTCATGCGCGCGATCAGGGCGTCGACGCGGGCGCTGTCGCGGGCCTGCCGCGCCGAGGCGACCGTCGGCGCGCCGATCCAGCCGGCGCCGAGAGCGGCCAGCGCCGCAGCTCCGGCCAGAAGGTGGCGACGGGTCGGCGTGGGCGCGGTGGGCGTCATCGGGATTCCCTCGGTGGTTTCTGGTGTAACCGTTTACACAGCCGCTCCCTCCCTGTCAGGTCACGGGCTGTTTCGATCGACCTGTGGCCGGCCGGGGCTCGCGGGCCGACCCCGAAAGCCGCTAGAAGCCGCCATGGTCGATCTGCGCGACAGTCTCCGGGCCCGGGCCGCCGACCTCGGCTTCACGGTCTGTCGCTTCGCCTCGGCGTCCGCGCCGTGGAGCGCCGGGGAGCGGCTGGCCCATTTCGTCGAGGCCGGCCGGCATGGCGACATGGGCTGGATGGCGACGACGCTCGAGCGCCGCGCCCATCCCACGTCCATGTGGGCCGACGCGCGCACCGCCATCGTGCTGGGGCTGAACTACGGACCCGACCGCGATCCCCTGCCCGAACTGGCCGACCGCTCGGCCGGCTACATCTCCGTCTACGCCCGCGGCGACGACTATCACGAGGTCATCAAGGGGCGGCTCAAGACCCTCGCCGGTCAGGTCGCGGCCCGCCTGGGGGCCGAGGTCAAGGTCTTCGTCGACACCGCCCCTCTGATGGAAAAGCCCCTGGCCCAGCGCGCCGGCCTCGGCTGGCAGGGCAAACACACCAATCTGCTCAGCCGCGAGCACGGCAACTGGCTGTTCCTCGGCGTCATCCTGACCGCCGCCGACATCGAACCCGATCCGCCGGAGCTGGAGCATTGCGGCTCCTGCACCGCCTGCCTGACGGCCTGCCCGACGAACGCCTTCCCCGCCGCGTTCCAGCTCGATGCGCGGCGCTGCCTGTCCTATCTGACCATCGAACACGCAGGCCCGTGGCCGGTGGAGTTCCGCGCCCTGACCGGAGCACGCCTCTACGGCTGCGACGACTGCCTCGCCGTCTGTCCGTGGAACAAGTTCGCCGAGGCCTCGCGCGAGGCCCGCCTGACCGCCCGCGACGCCCTGGTCAGCCCTCGCCTCGCCGACCTCGCCGTGCTGGACGACCCGGCCTTCCGCAACCTGTTCTCGAAAAGCCCGATCAAACGCATCGGACGCGACCGATTCATCCGCAATGTCCTCTACGCGATCGGCAACAGCGGCGACGCCGGACTGATCCCGGTCACGACCCGATTGCTGGACGACGCCTCGCCACTGGTGCGGGGTGCGGCGGTCTGGGCGCTGTCACGACTGATGGACGAGGGGGAATTCGCAGCCCTGCACGAGGTGCGGCGAGCGTCCGAGGTCGAGGCTACCGTTCTGGCCGAGTGGGCCGTGTGGTCCCCATTGCTGCCCGACGGCGAGGAGGGGTAGAAGCCCCCACAATCCCTGTTTCGCGTTTTTCCCGAGGAGCCCGCCGTGGCCCGCCTGTTCGACGCCTATGTCATTGCCGACTGGACTGCCGCCGAAGGCAAGAAGCTGGGCGACAACTCCGTCTGGATCGGCGTGGCCAAACGCGACGTCCGCTTCCGCCTCTATACCGAGACCCACAATACCGCCACGCGGGCCGAGGGCGAGGCCCTGCTGAAGTCGATTCTGGCCGACCACCGCAAGCGCGGTGACCGGGTTCTGGTCGGCGTCGACTTCTCGCTGGGCTATCCGGCGGGCACCGCGGCCCGGCTGGGGCTGAAGGACACGCCGCCGTGGACGGCGATGTGGAAATTCATCGCCACGAACATCGTCGACAAGGCCGACAACACCAACAACCGCTATCAGATCGCGGCCAAGATGAACCGGCTGATGACCGACGAGGCCTGGCCCTTCTGGGGCGCGCCGGCCAAACAGGCGCAGCGCTGGCTGACCACCACCAAGCCCCCGGCCGGTTCCGGGGCCGACATCCCCGAATACCGCGCCACCGAGACCGCCATCCGCGGCGGCAAGCTGCAGCCCAAGTCGAACTGGCAAATGCATGGTGCCGGCGCGGTGGGCGGCCAGACCCTCGTCGGCATTCCCATGGTGCGCCGCCTGCTGGAATCGCTGGGGCCGGCGGGCGCGGTCTGGCCGCTGGGCACGGGCTGGCGCGCGCTGGACCCGGCGGATGTCGAACCCCTGTCGGTGCTGGTCGCCGAGGTCTGGCCCTCGATGTGGCCGACCACGGTCGCGGAAGGCGAGTTCAAGGACCAGGCCCAGGTCCGCACCACCGCCGAGGCCATGGCCCTGATGGACGAGCGGGGTGAACTCTCCGCCGCCTTCGGCCCGAAGAAGGGCACCGACGAGACCCTGATCGCCCAGGTCGAGGACGAGGAAGGCTGGATCCTCGGCGTGTGAGAGCCAGGGCTCTTCTCCGCTCGATCGTCCTGACCTAGCCGATCAGCGCCCGCGCCGCGGCCCGTGCCTCCTCGGTGATCACCGCCCCCGCGAGCATCCGGGCGATCTCCTCCTGGCGGGCCTCGTCGTCCAGGGCATCCACCGTCGTCGTCGTCACGCCGGCTGAGTCGGCCTTGCGTACCTTCCAGTGGGCGTGACCGCGGGCGGCCACCTGGGGGCTGTGGGTCACGACCAGGACCTGGGCCCCGGTCGACAGGCGTTTCAGACGCTGGCCCACGGCCTCGGCCACGGCCCCGCCGACGCCCTGATCGACCTCGTCAAAGATCATCACCGGCTGGCGCTGGTCCGCGCGGCCGGCCAGCGCGGCCTTCATGGCAAGGGCGAAGCGGGCCAATTCGCCGCCCGAGGCGATGGCGTCCAGGGGTCCGAACGGCGTTCCGGCATTGGTGGCGATCTCGAACCGCGCCGTCTCGACCCCCAGCGGTCCGCGCCGGCCATCCGCCACCGGCTCCAGCGCCACCCGGAACCGCGCCCGGTCCAGTTTCAGCGGCCCCAGCTCCTCCATCACCGCCCTGGACAGACGCTCGGCGGCGGCCTCCCGGCCCGAGCTCAGCAGGGAGGCGGCCACATCATAGGCCTCGCGGGCCATGGCGGCCTCGCGGCCGGCGTTCGTCATGGCCTCGGCACCGTCCTCGATCAGTCGCAGCTGTTCACGCAGGGCGGTCCGCAGCGCCGGCAGGGCGTGGACGGTGGTGTTCAGCTTGCGGGCCGCGGCGCGCAGGGCGAACAGCCGCTCCTCGGCCTTGTCCAGCCGGCCGGGCTCGAAATCGAAGGCATTGGCGGCGGCGTCGACCTCGGCAATGGCCTCGGCGGCCTCGACCATGGTGCGGTCGATGGCCTCGGCGGCGGCGGTCAGGCGCACCAGCACCGGGTGATCGGCCTCGACGCCGGCCTGGGTCGCCCGCTGGCGCGCGTGTTCGACGGCGCGCAGGGCCGCCGACAGCTTCTGGCTCAGCTTGTCGCCGCCGAGGTTGGCCCGGGCGTCGGCCAGATCGGCCACCGCCTTTTCGGCCGCGCCCAGCACCGCCCGTTCGCCCGCCAGTTCGGTCTCCTCGTCCTCGCGCGGATCGAGGGCATCGAGATCGGCGAGATTCAGGGTGATCTCCTCCGCCCGCGCCGCCGCATCGGCGGCGGCGGCGCGCAGGGCCTCCAGCCGGGCTTCGGCCGCCTTCAGCCTCGCGGCCGCCTCGGCCACGCCACCCAGCTGCGGGGCCAGCCCCCCATAGGCGTCCAGCAGCCCCCGGTGGGTCTTCCAGTCCAGCAGGCCGACCGTCTCGTGCTGGCCGTGCACCTCCACCAGCCGGGCCCCGATCTCGCGCAAAGCCGCGACGCCGGCGGGCTGGTCGTTGACATAGGCCCGGCTTCGGCCGTCAGCCGACACCACCCGGCGCAGGATCAGGTCCTCCCCCGGGGTGACGTCGAACCCCTTGTCCCCGATCAGGGCCAGCAGGTCGGGATCGTCCGGGGCGGCGAAGACAGCGGTGGCGACGGCCTGTTTGGCACCGGCCCGCACCAGCCCCGCCTCCCCGCGGCCGCCCAGCGCCAGGCCCAGCGCATCGAGGATGATCGACTTGCCTGCACCGGTCTCGCCGGTCAGCACCGTCAGCCCGGTTCCGACCTCCAGATCGAGGGCATCAACCAGCACCACGTCGCGGATGGACAGGCTGGTCAGCATGGGACGGGATGATTCGACATCAGGGGCAGTCTAGCCCGGAACGGGCGGTGAACGGTCAGCCCGGAATAAGCCGTCGGAGCCAGCTTTCGCGCTCGCCCGTCGGAATCGCGTCCGGACGCTGGCCCTGCTCGGTCAGCAGCGCATAGGCCTCGGCGTACCACGGGCTGCCCGGATAGTTGTAGCCGAGGACTGAGCCGTTGCGCTCGGCCTCGTCCTTCAGGCCCAAAGTCAGATAGACCTCGACCAGACGGTACAGGGCTTCGGGCGTGTGCGACGTCCGCTGGAACGCATCATTGTCGATCACCGCCTTGTATCGGCCGATCGCCGCGAGAGGCTGATTGGCGCGCTGGTAATAGCGGCCGATGGTCATTTCCTTGCCGGCCAGCTGGTCATTGACCATGTCGATCTTGACCGTCGCGTCGGTGGCATAGGACGAGCCGGGATAGCGCCGCGCGACGTCGCGCAGCCCCGCCAGCGCCTGTTCCGCCTGCCCCTGGTCGCGGCCCACGTCCACGATCTGTTCGAAATGGCAGGTGGCGCGCATGTAGAAGGCGTAGGCGGCCGAAGGACTGCCCGGGAACAGCTGGATGAAGCGGTCCGCAGCCGAGATCGACTCCGCGTAGTTGCCGTTCTGGTAGTAGGCGTAGATCTGCATCAGGATCGCGCGCCGCGACCATTCCGAATAGGGATGCTGGCGTTCGACCTCCTGGAAATAGTCCACGGCGTCGGCCCAGCGGTTGCGCTGCAGCCGCTCATAGCCGGTGTTGTAGAGCAGCTCGACCGGGCGTTCCTCATAGGCGAGCCGGGGCCGATTGTTGCCGCCATTGCACGCGGCGGCGGTCAGGGCGGCGACGCTGACGAGGGCCAGCACGGTACCGCGCCGCACCATGGGGGAAGACCGGAAGGAAGTCGGCAAGGGATACCTCATCACACGCCACCCGGTGCCGCGCCGCGCGCGTTTCGGGGATCAAGACCGCGTTCTCTAACACCGGCGACCGGAGCACGCCATGCACCGGAAACCGGCGAACACGACTTGCTCCAGCCCGGCGCGCTGCTAAACAGCGCGCCAAGTGGAACAGACGTCATTGGCGGTTCGATGACGGCGAAAGGATGACCGGATGAAGCTGCTCGCAGGCAACTCGAACCGGACCCTGTCCCAGGCCATCGCCGCCCACCTCGACATGCCGCTGACCAAGGCCCAGGTGAAACGGTTCGCCGACAACGAGGTCTTCGCCGTCATCGAGGAGAACGTCCGCGGCGAGGACGTCTTCGTCATCCAGTCGACCAGCTACCCCGCCAACGACAACCTGATGGAATTGCTGATCTGCATCGATGCCCTGGTGCGGGCGTCGGCGCGGCGGATCACGGCGGTCATGCCCTATTTCGGCTATGCCCGGCAGGACCGGAAAACCGGCGGACGCACGCCCATTTCGGCCAAGCTGGTCGCCAACATGATCACCCGGGCCGGTGCCGACCGGGTCCTGACGATGGATCTGCACGCCGGCCAGATCCAGGGCTTTTTCGACATCCCGACGGACAATCTGGTGGCCACGCCCGTCCTCGCCCTCGACATCAAGGACCACTACCAGCGCGGCAATCTGATGATCGTCTCGCCCGATGTCGGCGGCGTGGTCCGGGCCCGGTCGCTGGCCGAGCGACTGAATGTCGATCTGGCCATCGTCGACAAGCGCCGGCCAAAGGCCGGTGAGAGCGAGGTGATGAACATCATCGGCGACGTCGCCGGCCGCGAATGCATCCTGTTCGACGACATCGTCGACTCCGGCGGCACGCTCGTAAACGCCGCCAAGGCCCTGATCGAGGCCGGCGCGACCGAGGTCTCGGCCTATATCAGCCACGGGGTCCTGTCCGGACCGGCAGTCCAGCGCGTGACGGACGGGCCCTTGAAGGAACTGGTCATAACCGATTCGATCGAGCAGCCGCACGAGGTGTCCAGCTGTTCCAAGATCCGCACCGTGCCGGTCGCGCCGCTGATCGGTGAGGCCATCCGGCGCATCGCCAACGAGGAATCGGTGTCCAAACTGTTCGACTGATCACGGAAAGTTCGACGCCCTTGCCTCAAAACCGCCTGTAGACGTCGATTCATGGGCCAGGAACTTTGAGGGGACTCCCTATGCGCTTTGTCTTTCCGCGTCTCGGCGCGACCTTCGCGGCCCTCGCCGCCGCCGGCCTGCTCGCGGGCTGTGCCTCCGGGCGGGCCGAGGCGGAAGCCGAGGCCGCGCGACTGGCCGCCGCTGCCGCTGCGGCCGCCGCGCCGCCGCCCGTCGCCTTGAACGACAGCGTCGCCCAGGCCGCATCGGTCTATCTGACCTTCACCCGTGACATGGCCACGATCCGGGGCGGCTTCGCCTCGCCGGAGGCGGTTCAGTCAGCCCTGCAGCGCGGTGCCGCCTATGATCCGGACCAGATCTCGCGCGGCCTCGTCGCCTACGCCTCCATCCTGGCGCTGCAATCCCCCGAGTTCGTGTCCGGGATCCGCCAGGTCGGCAGCACCCCCCAGACCCGGCGTCAGATCATCGAGCGGGTCGTGGCCGATCCCGCCTATGCCGTCAGCCTGCCCGGGGCGGAGTCGGCGGCCAGCCTGATCATCGCCACGCTTGAGGCCGACATCATCGCCCTGTCGAGTGCCGCCGACACGGTGGAGTCCGACGCCTACAATATCCAGTCCGCCGCCGATCAGAGACGCAGCTGGAGCCGCACGGCGGCCCCGGATCGCGACGGTCGGCTTCAGGCGGTCAAGGATCTGTCGGGGCGGCCCATGCTCGCCTCTGCCGAGGACAGCGCCCGCCTTCTGGCCGCCGCCACCGGCGGGTCGGGCCTCGTGCTGGCAGAGCCGCGTCTGCGGCGGCCGCCCTATGCGCCTTCGGTGACCAATGCGCTCGCCATGGCCACCCTCGCCGTCCTCGGGGCGGCCGGCGACAACGCCCGGGCCAATACCGACGCCCTGCAGTACGATCGCGCCAGCCAGGACTGTCTCGCCAGCTCGAAGCTGAACCTGTTCCAGTGCCTCGCCGCCTCGCGTCCGGCCTATGAGGACATGTTCTGCCTCGGCCGGCACGTCATGCGCGACCTCGCGACCTGTGCCCGCGGGGCGGCCCTGCCCGCCGCCATCGTCACTGTGGGGGCTCCCAACCAGACCCGTGTGAGCCCGGCCATCACCCTGCCGGCACCCGCAGCCCGGCCGGAAGCCCCGTCGGAGCAGGCCAGGCCCGAACCGGCCCCGGTTCAAACACCGGTGCCCGTGTCCCCCGCGGGAGCCACGCCTACCCAACGCCTGAATACAGGACCCAACCGCTGACGGGACCGGCACCCAAACGTGGAACGGCCCGGGACCCCATTAACGTTCGGAAAACCATGACGAAGGCCTTATAGGTGCCGGTGGAGACGGCGTCCGGACCGCGCTGCCCCGTCCTTTAAGGAATTCATCGATGCGTAAGGCTTACCCGCGCCGCAGCCTCGGCCTCGCTGCTGTCGCCGCCGCAGCTGTCCTTTCCGCCTGCAGCAAGCCCGAACCCGTGGTGGTCGTCGAAGCCCCGCCGCCGCCGCCCCCGGTCACCCTGAATGCCGGCGTCGCCGAGGCCGCGTCCATCTACGTCAGCTTCATCCGCGAGGTCGGGACGATCGAGGCCGGCTTTACCGACGCCGAATCCATCCAGGCCGCCATGCGCAAGGGCGCGGCCTACGATCCCGCCACCCTGTCGAGGGGCATGATCGCCTATGCCTCGATCCTCGCCCTCCAGGCACCCGAATTTGTCGCGGGTGTCCGCACCTTCGCCGACGATCCCGCCCAACGCGCCGAGGTTGTCGCCAACATTATTCGCGACCCTGCCTACGCGGCCACCCTGCCGGGCGCGAACGTGGCGGCCGGTCTGATCATCTCCACTCTCGGGCAGGATATCACCGCCCTGACCGCCGTGGCCGAGGCCATCGAGCAGGATGCCTACACCATCCAGGGACGCGGCGATCCGCGGCGTCGCTGGGCCGTCACGCCGATCCCCAGCCGCGAAACGCGTCTGGAGTCGGTCAAGACCATCTCCGCCGGCCAGATGCTGCCCTCCGCCGAAGAGGCCGCTCGCCTGTTCACCGCAGCCAACACCGGATCCGGGTTGAACCTGGCGCCCGCGACCCATGCGCCGCCCTATACGCCCGCTGTCGTGAATGCGCTCGCTATCGCGGCCCTCGCGGCCATGGGGGCCGCCGGCGAGGATGCGCGCGCCAACACCGAAGCCCTGTCGATCGAGACCAACGCCCAGTTCTGCCTCGACATGTCCAAGCTCAACCTGTTCCAGTGCCTCGCGGCGTCCCGCCCGAGTTACGAGGACATGTTCTGCGTCGGGCGCCACATCGTCCGCGATCTGGCCACCTGTACCAGCCAGGCGACCTTGCCCGCCGTGGTCGATCCCGCGATTGCCACCGCGAGCCTCGCACCGGTGCCGACCGGCGTTGCCGCGGAAGCAGCCACAGCCTCCATCCTCGCCGTCCAGCCGGCGGCGAACTGAGATCACCGTTCAGGCGTGGTTGCGCAGTCGCGCGCTTGCGTGTAATGACCCGCGCTCTTGAATTCGAGGGTTGATGACCCCGCCGTGCGGGCAGCGAAGTCTGCGCAGGCGTTTTTGTTATTGAGGCGAGCCAGATGGCCGAGATCATTCTGAACGTGGACGTTCGCGAGAACACCGGCACCGGCGGCGCCCGTGCGGCCCGTCGCTCCGGCGCGGTTCCGGGCATTCTGTACGGCGGCGGCAAGGCCCCGGTCGCCATCTCGGTCAACGAGAAGGATTTCCGCAAGAACCTCTACACCGGCAAGCTGCTGGGACACCTGGTGACCCTCAAGTACGGCAAGGAAAGCCAGCCGGTGATCGCCAAGGACGTCCAGTTCGATCCGGTCTCGGATCGTCCCCTGCACTTCGACCTGATGCGCGTCGAAGCGAACCAGACCATCAAGATCGAAGTGCCGATTCACTTCATCAACGAAGACCAGTGCAAGGCCTTCCGTCAGGGCGGCACGCTGGAAATCGTGCGCCATTCGGTCGAGATCATGGTCCGCGCCGACCACATCCCCGAGGACCTGGTCGTCGATCTGGCCGGTCACAAGCTGGGCGACACCCTCCGCTGGTCCGACGTCAAGGTCCCGTCGGATGTCGAGGCCACCATCACCGACCGTGACTTCGTGATCGGCGCCATCAAGGTTTCGTCCGCCGCGCTCGCCGCGGACCAGATCGAGGAAGCCATTGCCGAGGAAAACGCCGAGATCGAGGTGCCCGCCACCGAGCAGGGCGACGAAGCCTCCGCGGAAGACGGCGACAAGTCCGAGGGCTGATCGACCGTCTCGATCCTGCGAGAACGGCCCCTCCGGAGACGGACGGGGCCGTTTTCATTTCCGGGTAACGCCATGCTGATCATCGCCGGCCTCGGCAATCCGGGGGCCAAATACGAAAAGAACCGCCACAACATCGGCTTCATGGCCGCCGATGCGATCGCGCAGCGCTGGCGCTTCGGCAGCCCGCGCGCCAAATTCCAGTCGGTGATCCAGGAGGGCGAGGTCGAGGGGACGAAAATCCTGCTGATGAAGCCGCAGACCTTCATGAACGCCAGCGGCAACGCGGTCGGGGAGGCCGCCCGCTTCTACAAGATCCCGCCCGGGGACGTCATCGTCTTCCACGACGAGATCGACCTGGCCCCCGGACGATTCCGCATGAAGACCGGCGGCGGGGCCGCCGGCCAGAACGGCGTGCGCTCCCTGATCAGCCAGCTGGGTCCCGACTTCCGCCGCGCCCGCATGGGGGTCGGCCACCCCGGCGAGGCTGCCCTGGTCCACGGCCATGTGCTGAGCGACTTCCACAAGGCCGAGCAGCCCTGGCTGGAGGCCCTGCTGAACGCCTGCGCCGACGCCCTGCCCTTCGCCGTAGCCGGAGACGATGAACGCTACCAGGGCGAGGTCATGCGCCTGGCCCCCGCCCCCAAGTTCAGTCCGCGTCAGGCGGCCCAGGCGGCCAAGGGTGAATAGTGCAGTCTCCTCCCCGTCGGCTTTGCCGACGGGGAGGTGGCTCGGAGCGCAGCGGAGAGACGGAGGGGTTCTTGCCGCACGCACAGCCCCTCCGTCAGCTCGCGCAGGGCTCGCTGCCACCTCCCCATGCGCGAGCGCGCACGGGGAGGAGACTTTGCCGCCCTTTCCCTCGCGCGCGGCTTGCGCTACCGCTGCATCGTGACCCGCCACCCGACCGAGTCCTGGTCGACCCTGCGTTCGCTGGCCTTCCTCGCCGCGACGTTCGCCATCGTGTTCGGAAGCCTGATGCCGTTCGCGGCGCTCGCGGCCTCCACGCCCGGCCACCCCATGGTCATCTGCTCGACCGAGGGGCCCCAGACCATCGCCATCGGCGTCGATGGTGAACATGGCGCGGGCAAGGGCATGGCCGGTGCCAAATGCGCCGCCTGCGTCCTGGCCTTCGCCGCCGCCTTGCCCGGGCCCCCCGTCCTTCAACCGGCCGCAGGGGCCACCACCCGCCCGGCCTCGGTCTTCGTCGTCCAGCACGAAGCCGCCCCGCCCCCGGCCCGCGGCCCGCCCCGGCCGCCCTCGACCGCACCGCCCCAGGCCTGAACCAGACCGACACCTGCACCGCGCGCGCCTGACCGGCGTGCGCCCGACTGTCCCTGCTTCAGGATTATCCGATGTCTCTCAAGACCCACGCAGCGCCGCTGGCGCTGCTGCTCGCAGCCGCGAGCGCTCCCGCCTTCGCCCAGACCGCGCCCGACACCGGCCCCACGGTCGACCTCGGCGAGGTCATCGTCACCGGGGCCCGTAACCCCGAAGACCCGCCCGTCGTGGCCGAGGCCCGCCGCCGCCTGTCGCGCACCCCCGGGGCCGTGGCCGTCGTCTCGGCCGAAAGCCTCGAAACCCGCTACGCCCCCAATATGGCCGATGTGCTGCGGGACGTTCCCGGGGTCTATGCCCAGAAGAAGTGGGGCGGTGACGCCCGCATCTCGATCCGCGGGTCGGGGATCGGCAACGCCAATCACCTGCGCGGCCTGTTCGTCTCCCAGGACGGCATCCCGTTCAACGAGGCCGACGGCTTCGGCGACGTCCAGATGGTCGATCCTCTGCTGGCGCGCTTCACCGAGGTCTACAAGGGCGGCAATGCCCTGCGCTTCGGCGGGGCCCTGCTGGGCGGAGCCGTCAATCTGGTCACCCCCAACGGCGCCACGATGGGCGAGACCGCCAGCCTGCGTGCCGACTTCGGCTCCTGGCGGACGGGCCGGCTGCATGCCGAGGTCGGGGGCGTGCGCGGGGATTGGGACGCCTTCCTCGGCGTCACCGGCGCGACGGCCGAGGGCTGGTGCCAGCACGCCGATGGCCAGCAGCAGTACATCACCGCCAACATCGGCCGGTCGTTCGGCGAGGATCGCGAGGCCCGCCTGATCGTCCAGGGGGCCTATATCCACCAGCAGATCCCGGGATCACTGACCCTGGCCCAGGCGCTGGACACCCCGGTGATGGCCACCGCCGCCAATGTCGCCAACGACTATCAGCGTGACTACGCCTCGGTGCGCACCACCCTGTCGACCCGCTGGCGGCTTTCGCCCGACCTGCTGTTCGAGGGCGCGGCCTATGGCACCTGGAAGGACCTGCACCACCCCATCTTCCAGGTCATCGACCAGCAGAGCCGCAACTATGGGGCCTTCGGCCGTCTGGACTGGGAGGGCCGGCTGTTCGGCCTGCGCGCCGATGCCTTCGGCGGTGTCTGGTACCGGGTCGGCGATCTGGACGCCCAGCAGTTCGTCAATGTCCGCGGATCCAGCGGGGCCCGCACCGCCAGCGCCCGCCAGAACGCGAAGGCGCTGGATGTCTTCGCCGAGGGCCGGCTGTTCGTCACCGACAGCGTGGCGGTCGTCGCCGGCGGGGCCTGGGGCCGCGCCGAACGCGACTTCGAGCGGTTCGCCCTGCCCGGCGTCGCCGGGACCTTCGACCAGACCCTGGGCAAGGACTATGCGTGGTTCGCCCCGCGCCTGGGCCTGCTGTGGGAAGGCCAATCCGGAGCCCAGGCCTATGCCAATGTCACCCGTTCGATCGAGCCGCCAAACTTCGGCTCCCTGTCGCCGACCGTTGGCGGCTTCGCGCCGATCGAGGCCCAGGAAGCCTGGACGTATGAAGCGGGTGTGCGCGGCCGTACAACCCACCTGTCATGGGACGTGGCCGTCTACCGCGCCGAACTGGACGGGGAGCTGCTGAACTTCATCGTCAATCCGGCGCTGGGCATCCCGGCGGCCACCTTCAACGCCGGCGCCACGGTGCACCAGGGGATCGAGGCCGGGCTCGACTGGCGCTTCGCCACAGGGTGGCGACTGCGCCAGACGTACACCGTCTCGGACTTCTTCTTCGACAATGACCGCGTCTATGGCGACAACGCCCTGCCGCTGGTGCCGCCGCACGTCTATCGGGCCGAGTTGCGCTACGACCACCCGGCCGGCTGGTTCATCGCCCCGGCGGTCGAGACCACCCCGTCGGACATCTGGGTCGACTATCGCAACACGCTGAAGGCCCCCGGCTATACGGTCGTGAACCTCGGACTTGGCTGGTCCATCGATGACCGCACCCGCCTGTTCGTGGACGCGCGCAACCTGCTGGACACGCGCTACGTCTCGAACTTCGGGGCCGTCACCGACGCCCGCACCGCCTCCACCGCCGTCTTCTGGCCGGGCGAGGGTGTGTCCGCGTTTGTGGGCCTGAGGTTCGCCCTGTGACGTCCGTGTCCCCAAATCCGGTGAAGCCCTTCGCCGCAGCGGACCCCATCGCCCCACCCGTCGCCATCCTGTATCCCTCGCCCGATCAGACCCTGCTCCCGCGCCTGAAAGATCCCGTCATGAAAGCCCTGTCCCTCCTCGCCGCCCTGCCGCTGATCGCCCTCGGGGCCTGCGGAGCACCCTCGTCGTCCGGGTCGGCGTCAGCGGGTCCGGTGGTCGTCGCCGATGCGATCTGCCGCCCGACCCCGACCGGCCGTCAGGTCACCGGCTGCTACCTGACCCTGACCGCCCCGGCCGCCGACACCCTCGTCTCGGTGGCCACGCCCATCTCCGCGCTCGCCCAGATCCACGAGATGCGGATGGAGAGCAATATGATGATGATGCGCGAACTGGAGGCGGGTCTGCCCCTGCCCGCCGGCGAGACCGTCGCCCTCGCCCCCGGCGGCAACCACATCATGCTGATGGGGGTCACCGAGCCTCTGGCGATCGGCGACACCGTGCGCCTAACCCTGACCTTCGCCAACGCCGCACCCGTCGAGGTCACCGCCGCCGTGGGCCAGCCGCCGGTCACCTGACCGTCCGTGAAGCGCGAGCCTGACAAACCGGTTCGAACCGTCTAAAGGCTCGCGCCTCACGAGGAATACCATGGCCCTGAAAGTCGCGATCGTCGGCCTGCCCAATGTCGGCAAGTCCACCCTGTTCAACGCCCTGACCAAGACGGCGGCGGCCCAGGCGGCCAACTACCCGTTCTGCACCATCGAGCCGAACACCGGCGACGTGGCCGTGCCCGAGCCCCGGCTCGAGGTCCTGGCCGGGATCGCGGGCTCGAAAGAGATCATCCCCTCCCGCATCACCTTCGTCGACATCGCCGGTCTGGTCCGTGGCGCCTCCAAGGGCGAGGGTCTGGGCAACCAGTTCCTGGCCAATATCCGCGACTGCGACGCCGTGGCCTTCGTGGCCCGCTGCTTCGTCGACGACGACATCACCCATGTCGAGAACCGCATCGACCCGATTTCGGACCTCGACATCATCGAGACCGAACTGATGCTCGCCGATCTCGAAAGCCTCGAGAAACGGGTCGTCAACGTCGAGAAGAAGGCCAAGGGCGGCGACAAGGACGCCCAGCAGACCCTGCGCCTGATCAACCTCGCTCTGGAGCCCCTGCGCGCCGGCAAGCCCGCCCGGGTGGTCAAGGTCGACAGGGAGGACGAAAAGGCCTGGCACATGCTGCAGCTGCTGACCTCCCTGCCGGCCCTGTATGTCGCCAATGTCGACGAGGGTTCGGCCGACAAGGGCAATGAGCTCTCGGACCTGGTCGCCAAACGCGCCGCCGCCGACAACGCCAAGTCCGTGGTCATCTCGGCCCGGATCGATTCCGAACTGGCCGTGCTGTCGCCCGAGGAACAGGCCGAGTTCCTCGAGGGGCTGGGTCTGGCCGAGCCGGGCCTGAACCGCCTGATCCGCGAGGCCTATGCCCTGCTGGGCCTGCAGTCCTATTTCACCGTGGGACCCAAGGAGGCCCGCGCCTGGACGATCCATATCGGCGACACCGCGCCCCAGGCGGCGGGCGTGATCCACACCGATTTCGAGAAGGGCTTCATCCGCGCCGAAACCATCGCCTATGACGACTATGTTGCCCTGCGCGGCGAGGCGAAGGCCCGCGAGGCCGGCAAGCTGCGCGCCGAGGGCAAGGCCTATGTCGTCAAGGACGGCGACGTGCTGAACTTCCTGTTCAGCTGACGGCCCGACCTCGGATCAGGGCAGCACGGCCGGCGTCGTGACCGTGTCGCCCAGCGTCGTGCATTTGCGCAGGCTGACCGGCTCCCCGACGCGATCGAGCCAAGCCAGCCGCATGACGTCGCCCGTGACCTGAAACCGCACCCGCTCCGATCGGGCCTGTCCCTGCGCGAGACAGGCCAGGGTGGCGACATAGCCGTCGGCGACCTCGTCGACCGCCGCGATCGCGCAGCTGGTCTCATAGCCCTCGAACCGGGTCGCGCTGATCTCGACGGGGCTCCGCGCGCCCTGCGGGGCTGCGCACCAGGCGACGTCCCCCGCCCAGCGCCCGACGAAACTGGCCGCCCCGCGCCCCGGAAGCATCGAGGTCTGGCCAGCGGCCGGCAGGGCCCCGGGGTCATCGATCTCGATCGCCCGGGCCGGCTCCGTCGGGGGATTGACCGGCGACATCTTCTCGCAGGCCGACAGCAGTACGAGGACGCCGGCGAGGGCGGTGGATCGGATCGGGTTCATGCAGCCAGAACGTTGCACGCGGCCCCGCGTTCACCGCCTACTGGCGGGCGCCCTCGCTGCGGGCCCGGATGGCCCCGAACTCCGACGTCGGCTTCCACGTCGGCCATTCATCGCTGTTGGCCAGCTGCAGGCCCAGCCGGTACATCAGGGTCAGGTTCTCGACCGCCGAGCGCAGGTCCCAGTCAGCCGACCACTCGTCCGAAGGCTTGTGGTAGTCGCTGCCGAATTTGGCTGTCCACGCCGCCTGACCGGCCTCGATGCCGCCCTCGTCCCAGTCCACGCCATGCCACATCATCAGCGCCGGCACCCCCGCGCGCACGAAGGGGAAATGGTCGGACCGGGTGTAGAAGCCCTGTTCCGGCTGGCGGTCGTCGGTGACCACCCGGCCCTCGGCATCGGCCAGGGTCTGGAGACTGTCCTCCAGACTGTTCTGGCCCTTGCCGAAGATGGCGATGTCGCGCGTCGGCCCCGACAGGGGCAGCATGTCGATATTGATGTCGGCCACCGTTGTTTCCAGCGGATAGACCGGGTCGGCCACATAGCCATAGGCCCCCAGCAGACCCATTTCCTCGGCCGCCATATGGGCGAAGACGATCGAGCGCTGCGGGCGCGGCGCGGCGGCCAGCTGGCGGGCCATCTCCACCACGCCCACGGTGCCGGACGCATTGTCCCACGCCCCGTTGTAGATATTGTCCTCGGTGGCCGAGACGGGGCTGACGTGATCGGCCCCGACGCCGACGTGATCCCAGTGCGCCGAATAGACGATGGTCTCGTCCGGGTGGGTCGTACCGGGAATCCGGGCCAGCAAATTGTGGGTGACGAGGGTGTCGAGGCTCTCCTCGGCCGCCATCGACAGGGTCACGCCGTCAAGCGCAACCGCCTTGAAGGTTCCGGACGCGACATCGGCCATGGCCTCGGGGCCCAGTCCCGCCGCGGCCGCCCAGACCCGGGCCACGTCGTGGTTGATGCCGCCCGAGATCTCGAGGTCGGCCGCGCCCGGCGACAGGGTGCGCTGGCGATTGTTGAACTGCACGGTCCGCAACCAGCCGGCGTCGGTGGCCGGGGCCATGACCAGGGTGATCACCCCCACCGCCCCGCGGCGGAAGGCTTCATCGGCCTTGGACCAGGCGTTGGCATAGGCGGTCGGATACCGGCCGTTGAACCGCTCGGTCACGGCCTCGGCGGTCGGCTCGCCCGGCAGGACAACGACGATCTTGCCGCTCACGTCGATGTCGCCCCAGTCGTCCCAGTCGCGCTCGGGCGCATGGATGCCATAGCCGGCGAAGACCACACCGGCATCGCGGATGTCGGCGCGACCGTCATTGGTGGCCGCGCGCAGGACGATGTCGGTGCCCACCGCCAGCGGATGCACGGTCCCGTCCGGGCCGGTCCAGCTGGCCGTCGCCGAGCCCTCGACCGGCGTGAAGCGCTTCAGCTCGACCGGTTGCAGCCACTGCCCATCGGGGCCGCCCGGTTCCAGACCCATGGCCTCATACTGCTGTTGCAGCCAGGCGAGGGTCATGCGCTCGCCCTCCGTGCCCGGATAGCGGCCCATGAAATCGTCCGAGGAGATGTGGCGGATGCCCTGCGACAGGCGCTCGGCCGAGAAATCCTGCGCCGTCGCCAGTCCCGCCGCCAGAACCATCGCCAGGGCGGCCGCACCGCCAAACACTCCACGCAACATCCACAGTCTCCTCGTCATTTTCGGCCGGCACCCTAGGGGAGACGGCGGGAGACAGGGGCATTACGATTTTGTCATCTCAGCCCCATGCCCCCGTCCGCAGCCTTGCGGACCGGGGGGTGAGACGCCCCTACTCCCGGGCCGCCGCGCTCACGGCCCGGGCGGGACCGAATTCGGACCCCGGCTTCCACGCCGGCCAGTCGCGGCTGTTGGCAAGGCCCTCGGCCAGCGTCCAGTAGACCTCCAGGTCCTGCATCTGGCCGGAATAGTCCCAGTCGGCCGACCATTCGTCATTGGCCTGGTGATAGCGATCGGCGGTGTATTCACTGCGCGCCGCGGTCCGCGCCGCGACCGGCTCATCGATGAACGGGCCCGAGGAGTCCGCATAGACCATCGGCACGCCGCGCTTGGCGAGGGGGAAATGGTCCGAACGGAAATAGTAGCCCGCCTGGGTCATCTGGTCCGGCTCGATCGTCCGCCCCTGCGCCTCGACCACCGGCACCAGCCGCTCGTCGAAATCGGACTGGCCATAGCCGATCACGCCGAGGTGGCGGGTGCGGCCATAGACATTGGCCGAGTCCATGTTGAAGCCGCCGACCGTGGTCTCCAGCGGATACAGGGGATTGGCGGCATAGTATTCCGAGCCCAGCAGGCCGCTCTCCTCGGCGGTGAAGGCGAGGAACACCAGCGACCGATCCGGCCGGGGACCCGCCCCCGCGACGCGGGCGAGTTCCAGCAGCCCCGCGATCCCGGAGGCATTGTCGACCGCGCCGTTGAAGATGGCGTCGCCGTCCGCATCGGGGGCGCCAATGCCGATATGATCCCAGTGCCCCGTGAACAGGACGGTCTCGTCCGGATGGGTCGTGCCGGTCAGTCGACCGACGATGTTCTGGGTCTCGATCCGCTCGGAGGCGAGATCGAACATGACGCTCATCGCCGCCCCTTCAAGCGGGACCGGCTGGAACTCCCGGCTCCGCGCGCGCTGCTTCAGCGCGTCGAAATCCAGACCGGCCTGCTGGAACAGTTCGACCGCGGTATCGCGCTGGACCCAGCTCTCGACCGGCACGCGTTCATCGGCGTCGGCCCGCACGATGTCGAACTGGGGACCCGACCAGCTGTTGCGGACCGTGGTCCAGCCATAGGAGGCCGGCGCGTCCTCGTGCACGATGATGACACCGGCCGCCCCGCGCCGCGCGGCCTCGTCGTATTTATAGGTCCAGCGGCCATAGTAGGTCATGGCGCGGCCCCCGAAGGTGTCCAGCGCCGGCTCCTCGAAATCGGCGTCATTGACCAGCACGACCAGGATCTTGCCGGTCATGTCCTGGCCCTTGAAATCATCCCAGTCCCGTTCGGGGGCGGTGATGCCATAGCCGACGAAGACCAGCGGGGCGTCGGTCAGCATGACATGGCTTTCGCCCGGGCGACGGCTGGAGACGACGATCTGCTCGCCCTGGGTGAGGGGTTGGGTCCAGCCTCCGACCGTCAGTTGCGCCTGCACGCCCGAGGCGCTGAACCGGTTCAGGGCGACCGCCTGGGTCCAGCTGCCGTTCTCGCCGCCCGGCTCCAGCCCCGCCGCGCGGAACTGGCCCGAAACATAGTCGATGACCTTCTGCTCGGCCGGTGTGGCGATCCCCCGCCCCTCGAAATCATCGGCGGACAGGATCCGCGTGTGTTCGGACAGTCGCGCCGGATCGAACGTCGCCTCCTGGGCCGAGGCCGTGGCGGACAGGGCGAGACCGGCGAGCAGGGCGGCGGCGCAGGTGAGCAGGCGCATGAACGAACCTTCGAGTGGATGATGGTCGAAGGTTAGGCCGGTGGGGGACGGGTGTCGATTCAGGGTCCCGCAGGCCATGAGCCCGGCACGAAAAAGCCCGCCGGCGGAACCGGCGGGCTGATCAGTGTTGTCAGGGGTCGGCGGCGAGCCTAGTGGGCGACGCCCTTCCAGATCTTGCGATAGCTGGCGTAGGTCAGGCCGGCGAACACGGCGAGGAAGGCGAGCACGCCCATGCCCGACTGTTTCCGCTCGGTCGCCCGGGGATCCGAAGCCCAGGTGATGAAGGCCGCCACGTCCTTGGACATCTGGTCCACGGTTGCGGCGGTGCCGTCATCAAAGGTGACCTGATCATCCATCAGGACCGGCGGCATGGCGATGAATCCACCCTTCGGAACCTGATCCGGGTCGCCATCCCAGAACGGCGTCATGTCACCGGCCATATAGGGGTTGTAGTACTGGCCATTCCCGACCCGCAGACCCGCGGGCGGGTCCGAATAGCCGCTGAGCAGGGAATAGATATAGTTCGAACCGTCGTGCCGGGCCTTGGCCATGACCGACAGGTCGGGCGGGTAGGCCCCGCCATTGGCGGCGGCACCGGCGGTGCGGTTGGCCCAGGGGCTGGGGAAGCGGTCGGCGGCGATGCCCGGACGCATGATCGGCTCGCCGGTTTCGGTATCGATGTCGGCGATCTGCGCCTCGGCGGCGATCGCCCGGACAAACCGGTTGGCCGCGGCATTTTCCGCCTCGGGATCATAGAACGGGCCACCCTTTTCGCCGAGCGTCCGGAACGACAGCAGATCCATGCTGTGGCAGGCCGAGCAGACCTCCCGGTAGACCTTGTAGCCGCGCTGGAGCTGGGCCTGGTCAAAGGTGCCGAAGGGCCCCTCGAACGAGAAGCCCGCATGGCGCGGGTGCTTGGCTCCCCCTGCCGCGTTGGCCGGCGCGGCCACGCCGACGGCCACGAAAGCCACCGCCACGACAGCCAGTTTTTGCAGGGCCGAAGCCTTGATGAGACGGGTCATCACGATCAGCCTTTCTTCTCGGCCTGGGCCGGCACGGCACCGCTCATCACATCCGGACCCTTGAGCACCGGGTCGGAGATCGACAGCGGTATCTTCAACGGGGTCTCCCTCAATCCCACGAGCGGCAGGATCACGACGAAGAAGGCGAAATAGTAGAGCGTCGAGAGCCGGGTCAGCCACAGATAGGAGTTCAGCTGGCCGTCGATCAGGGTGAAGCTGGGCATGCCCGGCACCACTTCGGCGTCCGGCAGCATCGCACCGCACCAGCCGAGCAGCAGTCCGTTCAGGACGAACAGCATGTAGAAGATCTTCATGGTCGGGCGATAGCGCATGGACCGCACCTTGGAGGTATCCAGCCACGGCAGGACGAACAGGATGCCGATGGCCGCGAACATGGCCACGACGCCGCCGAACTTGTCAGGGATGGCGCGCAGGATCGCGTAGAACGGCAGCATGTACCATTCGGGGACGATGTGAGCCGGTGTCACCAGCGGGTTGGCCTGGATGTAGTTGTCGGGGTGACCGAGGGCGTGCGGCATGAAGAAGATGAAGATCGCGAACATCATCAGGAAGATGATCAGGGCGAAGCCGTCCTTGACCGTATAATACGGGTGGAACGGCACCGTATCCTTCTTCTCGCGCTCCTTCGGGATCAGGATCCCGACCGGGTTGTTCTGACCGGCGGTGTGCAGGGCCCACAGGTGCAGCACGACCACGCCGAAGATCACGAACGGCAACAGGTAGTGCAGCGAGAAGAAGCGATTCAGCGTCGCGTTGTCGATGGCGGGGCCGCCACGCAGCCAGATCAGCACCGGCTCGCCGATCAGCGGGATCGCGCCGACCAGGTTGGTGATCACCTCGGCACCCCAGTAGGACATCTGGCCCCAGGGCAGGACGTAGCCGAGGAAGGCGGTCGCGATCATCAGGAAGAAGATGACGCAGCCGAGGATCCAGATCATCTCGCGCGGGGCCTTGTAGGAGCCATAGTAGAGGCCGCGGAGCATGTGGATGTAAACGGCCACGAAGAACATCGAGGCCCCGGTCTGGTGCACGTAACGGATCAGCCAGCCGCCGTTGACGTCACGCATGATCCGCTCGACCGAGGCGAACGCCATTTCAGTGTTCGGCTGGTAGTGCATGGCAAGGAAGATGCCGGTCACGATCTGGGTGACCAGGCAGATGCTCAGGATGGCGCCGAAGGTGTACCAGTAGTTCAGGTTCTTCGGCGTCGGCAGCGACATGTAGTCGGCACCGAACCGGACGATCGGCAGCCGGGTATCCAGCCACTTCTCGACGCCGGTCTTGGGAACGTAGGTGGATTCGTGTCCGCTCATCTTTTTTGCTCTCAGCCGATCCGGATGGTGGAGCCGGCGGTGAATTCGTATTCGGGTACAACGAGATTCGTCGGTGCCGGGCCCTTACGGATCCGGCCCGAGGCATCGTAGTGCGATCCGTGGCAGGGGCAGAACCAGCCGCCGTAATCACCGGTCCCGAACGTCGGAATGCAGCCGAGGTGGGTGCAGCTGGCCAGAACGACCAGCATCGACTCATGTCCTGGCTTGGTGCGCTCCGCGTCGGTCTGCGGGTCCTTCAGGTCGGACGCATTGTTGTCCGCCACCACCTGCTGCAGTTCGGCCGCGCTGCGGTTGCGCAGGAACACCGGCTTGCCCTGCCAGGTGATGACGATCTGCATCCCCTCGGCGACCTTGGAGGTGTCGAACTCGACGGTCGACAGGGCCAGGGTGTCTGCGGCCGGGTTCATCGAGTTGATGAGCGGCCAGGCCACCATCACGCCCGCACCGGCGGCGGCGGCACCCGCCGCAATATGGATGAAGTCCCGGCGGGTCGCTTCGCCTTCCGGGGCCTCGTTCGTCACGACCGATTCGGTCACGTCTCACCTCTGAAAAACTCGGACCGCGGACCACTTTTCAGCGGCCCGCGCGCGGGACAGCCTTGTAGCGCAACCGTTGGCATAAGGCCCGGCCCGGTTTTGCGGCTCATCGCCGCAAGCGGCTGAGGCCTCCTGGGAGGCGGTCGCGCGCAGGGCCGCGACAAACCCCCGGCCTGCGCGTAAGCAGGGCCTTAGAATGCGTCTCGCCCTTTTTCAACCAGCCATTCCCCAGAACGTCGGCGCCTGCATCCGGCTGTCGGCGTGTTTCGGTGTCGAACTGCACGTGATCGAGCCCACGGGCTTCGAATTCGACGACCGGGCGATGAAGCGCGCCGCCCTCGATTACGGGCCGCTGTCGCACATGACGCGTCATGCCGACTGGGACGCCTTCGGGCGCGATCGGGCACCAGGCCGACTGATGCTGTTCACGACCCGCGGCGCGACGCCCCTGACGACCGCCGTCTTCCGCCCGGATGACATCCTGTTGTTCGGCAGCGAGACCTCGGGTGTGCCGGAGGCCGTCCACGCGGCCGCCGATGCGCGCGTCTTCATCCCGATCCGGCCCGAGGCCCGGTCCCTCAACCTCGCCGTCAGCGCCGGTATCGGCCTCTTCGAGGCCCTGCGTCAGACGGCCTGAGCGCGCGGGTTCAGCTGGATCATCCGCAGGTTCAGCAGGGCCGCGATGGTCACCCACAGCAAATAGGGCAGGACCGGGAGGGCAGCGGCCGGGCGGATCGACCAGAACAGGGCGACGATCCCCGCGAGCGACAGCCACAGCAAGGCCACGTCGATCAGCGCCAGGTCCATCCGTTTGCGACCGAAGAACAGCCACGACCAGCCCGCATTGAGCGCCAGGGAACCGATATACAGCGCCAGCACGTCGGGCCGCGTGGTCCCGATGGCTTCCCAGATCATCCAGCCCGCCCAGGCGTTGAGGGCGAAGAGAAGGCCCCAGACGATCGGAAAGGCCAGATTCGGCGGCGTCCACGATGGCTTGTTCAACCCCGCGTACCAGGCCCCCGGCTTGAACACACCACCGCTCGAGGCGGCGGCAAAATTCAGGCCCGCGAAAACGGCGACGGCGATCCACATCTCGGTGTCCATCTCACCACTCTAGGCGAAATGCCCGCGAGGCGCGCGCCGGATTTGCCGATCCCGAAGGCGAGTGGGCCGGCACGCGCCAGAAGCGCGGCTGCGACCTAGATCTGGACGAGACGCAGGATCATGTAGACGAGGCCACCGACAATCGCGGCCCCCGCCGGATAGGCGAGACAGCCGATGGTGCGGATGAGACTGGACGGGCGGGCAGGCGGTTGCGTCTGGTTCATAGCTTCGCCATGGCCGCGCCGGGCCGCCCCGGCCAGCGGCGATAGTGTCGCAGGGGCCATCCGGTCCTCCGGGCATTGCCCGTCTTGCTCCCGGACAGGGACGCATGCTCCTGTCCGGTCGCTGCGGAGGAAGGTCGATGGAATACATTCTGCTGAACGCCCTGCCGATCGTCGCGGCCACGGCGATCGGGCTGATGGCGGGGCTGGGCATTCGCGCCGCTGCGGAGCGGATCGGCCCATCGGCTGCCGCGCCCGGCCGCGGCCTGACGCCCGTCGGCCTTGCGGCGATCGCCCTGTCCCAGGCCTGGCTGGCCGCGATCCTCGCCGGAGCCCTGATTCTCGCCCCGTCCGAAGCGGGGGTCTGGACCATGGCGATCGGCAGCGCCGTGGTGATCTGGATCGGCTTCGTCGTCCCGGCCACCGTGGTCAACTCGGTCCACCGCGCCCTGCCGCCGCGCGCGGCGGCCGTCGACGCCGGGGCCTGGCTGGGGGTCATGGTGGTCCAGGCGGTCGTGCTACAGGCCATCGGCCTGGTCCCCCCGAACGGCTGAGACCGCCCGCCCCCTGTTCCCGCCGCCCCGCCTCGGTCATGATGCCGGCCAGCCGGACCTCACCGGCGACGGAGTGCCCATGTCGTTGTTCCAGGTCGTCTATGCCTCGCGCCCCTTCGGCTATGACCAGGGCATGCTGAACGGCATCCTCGCCGATGCGCGGCGGTGCAATGAGCGTGACGGCATTACCGGCTCGCTGATCTGCCGCGACGACCTCTATCTGCAGCTGCTGGAAGGCCCCGCCGATCTGGTGACCGCCGCTTTCCAACGGATCGCGAAGGACGACCGCCATCTGGAAGTCCGGCGGCTGCTGGCCGGACCGACGGCGAACCGGATCTTTCCGACCTGGGCCATGCGCCACGACCCGGCCCGGTCCTGGATGTGGACCCCGGCCGAGGTCGCCGACGGCGCGCCCGAGCGTGCCAGCCGGGCCGAGGTGCTCGCCGTGTTCCAGCGCATCGCGGCCGAACCGGGCACCTGAGGGGACCGTCAGTCCGGCGTGCCGGCCGCCGCGATCGCGGCGAGGCTGGGCCGCTCACTGGCCCGCCCGGCGGCCACCGCCTCGGCCGCCCGCATGACCCGCAGCACATTCTCCCCGGCCAGTTTGCGGATATCGCCCTCGGTCCAGCCCGCCGCCATCAGGGCCGCGAGGATGCGCGGATAGGCGTCCACGCCCTCCGCCCCGGTCGGCAGGCGCGGCACGCCGTCGAAATCGCCCCCCAGCCCGACATGGTCGATGCCGGCCACCGTCCGCACATGCTGGAGATGGGCCACGATATCGGCGATCCCGGTCTGCGGCACCGGATGGGCCGCGTCCCAGATCTGCAGACCCGCCGCCACGGCTGCCGGCTCACCCGGCTCCAGCGCGGCGAGCCGCGCCTGTTCTGCCGCCCGGTCGGCGCTCCAGGCCCGGAACCCCTCATTGATGAAGCCCGGCACGAAGGTGACCATCACCACCCCGCCGTCCTCCGCCATCCGCGACAGCACGCTGTCGGGCACATTGCGCGGATGGTCGGTCACCGCCCGTGCCGAGGAATGGGAGAAGATCACCGGGGCCTCCGACACCCGCATCGCGTCCAGCATCGTCTCTTCGGAGACGTGTGACAGGTCGACCAGCATCCCCAGCCGGTTCATCTCGCGCACCACCGTCTCGCCGAAGGGCGACAGTCCGCCGTGCCGCGGCGCGTCGGTGGCGCTGTCCGCCCAGCTGGTGGTGCGCGAATGGGTCAGGGTCATGTAGCGCACCCCGGCCTGGTGGAACTCCCGCAGCAGCCCGAGCGAATCGTCGATCGAATAGCCGCCCTCGATCCCCATCAGGCTGGCGATGCGGCCCGCGCGGTGGATGCGGACCACGTCCGCCGCCGTCGTGGCCAGTTCGAACGTCTCCGGATGGGCAGCGACCATGCGGCGCACCACATCGATCTGTTCGAAGGTCGCCTTGGCCGCCTCGACCGGCGTCAGGCTGGCGGGCACATAGACCGACCAGAACTGCCCCCCGACCCCGCCGGCCCGCAGCCGCGGGATGTCGGTGTGCAACCGGGTCGTCGCCGCGAGGTTCTGCGTCAGATCGACCGCATGGGGGTCCGAGCCGTACGCCTGCCTCAGCGCCCACGGCAGGTCGTTGTGCCCGTCGATCAGAGGGGTCCGCTCGAGGATGCGCCGCGCCCGCGCCTCCCCCGCGTCCTGGGCGGCGGCGGGCAGGGCAAGGGCCAGAAGCGAGGCGGCCAGCAGGCAGGAACGGATCATCGGGGACTCCGGGAAAGGACAGCGTGACAGTGGCAGACGGCGGACGCGGCGGCAAAGCCCGTCTATTCGCCCAGACTCAACCGCCCGATCAGCACCGCCGCCCGCTGGGACTGGCGCACCAGACTGTCCAGATCGACCCATTCCCCCTCGGCATGGGCCTGACCCCCGGCCACGCCCAGCCCGCCCAGCGTATCGACATCGGCGGCGACAAAACCGCTGTCGGCCGCCCCGCGCCGCGCCGGGTCGAACGGGGCCATCTGCGGCAGGCCGAGGTCGCGGTTGACCGCGTTCAGCCGCTCCAGCAGGGCGGTATTGCCGGGCGTCGGGGCCATGGGGGGATAGCCGTCCTCCGCAAACACCAGATCGGCCGTGGTGCGCGGCAGGCTCTGCCGCACGATCTCCGCCATCCGCGCCCGCACCCTCGCATCCTGTTCCGGCGTCAGGGTCCGCAGATCGCCGCGGGCGATCGCCGTCTCGGCGACGATATTGGTCTTGCCCGAGGCCTCGACCCGGAACCCGTCGGTGTCGATCCCGGCCGGGGTCCCGCCCGCCAGGACGCCGACATTGTAGGTCAGGTCCGGCTCGGGCAGCTCGCGCCGGAAGGTGTCGAGGATCCGCGCCATCTCATAGATGGCGCCGTAGCCCAGCGCCGCGTTGAAGACCCCGCTGGAATGGCCGGTCCGGCCGCCGGTCGTCAGGGTCCAGCTGGACGCACTGCGCCGGGCGATGGTGCCGAACTCGGCCCCGTTCTCGGTGGCGAGGTTCTCGAACTCCAGCGCATGGTCGGCGACCCGGCCGGCCTCGATCAGGTCGCGCCGGGCGATCTCCAGCGGCACGCCCGGCCGTTCCTCGTCACCGGTCAGGACCACCGTCACATTCGCACCGACCAGCGTGCCCGCCGCCGACATGGCCCGAAGCGCCCCGATGATCACGACGATCCCGCCCTTGTCATCGCCGATTCCGGGGCCGGTGGCGCGGGCGCCGTCACGCACAAACCGCTGGAACGGGCTGTCCGTCTCGAACACCGTGTCGAGGTGTCCGATCAGCAGGACGTTGCGACCCCCGCCGTCATGGGTGGCGATCAGATGCCCGGCCCGACCGGTCTCCGCCATATTGACCCAGCGAACCGCGAATCCCAGCGGCTCCAGCTCGGCCCGGACGATCTCCCCGACCGCGCGAACGCCCGGCAGGTTCAGGGTCCCGGAGTTCACGTTCACCAGTCGCTCCAGCAGGGCGATGGACCGCGCATGCTCTGCGGCCACGGTCGCCACCGCCGTTCGCTCGGCCGCGGTCGTCTGGGGCGCAGGCGGCGCGGCAAGGGCGGCACCCGCCAGACCCGACAGAAGCACCAGGGGCAGGATGAAGCGCACGGGGAATCCTCCGGAGTGATCGCCGACCGTGGCCGACCCGGGGGGACGAGTAAAGCGGGGGTGCATTGGCGCGGGGCTCACCACGTGCCACCCTGTTTCACCCTCCCCTCCATTGCGGTTCATTTCCATGTCCTCCGGACTTGCGGCCCTGCTCGACGATGTGGCCGCGATCGCCAAGCTGGCGGCCACCTCCCTCGACGACGCCAGCGCCGCGGCGGGCAAGGCCGGGGCCAAGGCCGCCGGGGTCGTCGTCGATGATGCGGCCGTGACACCCCGCTATGTCGTCGGCCTGTCGCCGGCCCGCGAACTGCCGATCATCTGGAAGATCGCCAAGGGGTCGCTTCGAAACAAGCTGCTGATCCTCCTGCCCGCCGCCCTGCTGCTCAGCGCCTTCCTGCCGTGGGCCATCACGCCGATCCTGATGCTGGGCGGCGCCTATCTGGCCTTCGAGGGGGCTGAGAAGCTGATGGAGGCCTTCGGCGGCGGCCATCACGCCGAGGTCGAGGAGGCGGTCGGCGATCCGGCGACGCTGGAAGACACCAAGGTGGCCGGGGCCATCCGGACCGACCTGATCCTGTCGGCCGAGATCATGGCCATCTCCCTGGCCGATGTGGCCGATCGCCCGATCCTCACCCAGGGTTTCGTCCTCGGCATCGTCGGTCTGGCCGTCACTGTGGGCGTCTACGGGGTCGTGGGGTTGATCGTGAAGGTGGACGACGTCGGCCTGCATCTGGCCCAGGGGCGATCGGGGGCCCTGCGCGCCCTCGGACGCGGTCTGGTCAAGGCCATGCCGCCGGTGATGACGTTCATATCCACCGTCGGCACAGCCGCCATGCTGTGGGTCGGCGGCGGCATCCTGATCCACGGGGCGCGCACCTACGGCCTGGTCTGGCCGGAAGACGTCATCCATGACGCCGCGGTCGCGGTCGCCTCGGCCCTGCCCTTCGGCGGCCCGGTGGTGGAATGGCTGGTCACCGCCCTCGGCGCCGCGATCGTCGGCATCCTCGTCGGCGGCGTGCTGGCGGTCGTTGTGCATCAGATCAGCCGTCTGCGTCACAAGCCGGCCGCGGACAGCGCCGCAGGACACTGATCCTGCGGGGTGACGCCGGGGGCGAACCATGGTTCAAATCCCGCCCATGAGCCTTGCCCCCCTGCCCGACGCCGACCCGCTGGACCTGAAGAAGGTCGAAACCCGTGCCTGGTTCGAGGAACTCCGGGACCGGATCCATGCCGGTCTCGAGGCGCTGGAGGATGCCGCGCCCGCCCACCTCTTCCCCGGCGAGCCGGGCCGGTTCGTGCGCACCCCATGGACCCGCCCCGACGGCGGCGGCGGCGTCATGGGCATGATGCATGGCCGGCTGTTCGAGAAGGTCGGCGTCCACGTCTCGACCGTCCACGGCACCTTCCCGGCCGACTATGCGAAAAATGTCCCGGGCGCGGAGGAGGACCCGCGCTTCTTCGCCACCGGCATCAGCCTGATCTGCCACCCGGTCAGCCCGCGCGTCCCGGCCGTGCATATGAACACCCGCTTCATCGCCACGACGAAAAGCTGGTTCGGCGGCGGGGCCGACCTGACCCCGGTGCTGGACGTCGAACGCACCCAGGAGGCCCCGGACACCCTCGCCTTCCACGCCGGCATGAAGGCACCCTGCGACGCCCACCACCCGGACTGGTATGCGAAATACAAGCCGTGGTGCGACGAGTATTTCTTCCTGCCCCACCGCAACGAAATGCGCGGGATCGGCGGCATCTTCTACGACCATCACGACAGCGGCGATTACGCGAAGGACTTCGCCTTCACCCGCGACGTCGGCATGGCCTTTCTCGACACCTATGCCGCCATCGTCACCCGCCGCATGACCGAGGCCTGGACCGACGCCGAGCGCGAGGAACAGCTGATCCGCCGGGGCCGCTATGTGGAGTTCAACCTGCTCTATGACCGCGGCACCATGTTCGGGCTGAAGACCGGCGGCAATGTCGAGTCGATCCTCAGCTCCATGCCGCCGGTGGTGAAGTGGCCGTAGCGGTCAGAGCCCCCACCTGACCGCTCCGCGGTCTGTCCTCCCCATCGCCCTCCGGCGATGGAGAGGTGACGCGGCGGCATGCCACCTCTCCATTCGCGAAGGCGAATGGGGAGGACAGGCGCGAAGCGCCAGGAGGGGGCGACCCCGATCTCAACGCGGCAGCCTCGTCCGCACCGCCTCCCCGATAAACCCCAGCACCCCCTCCAGCTGCGTCCGCACATCCTCGGCCCGCAGCCGGATCACCTTCACCCCCTGCCCGGCCAGCCACGCCGTCCGCCGCCGGTCATGTGCCGCCTGTTCCTCCGTCGTATGCACTGCCCCATCCACCTCGACCGCCAGCCGGGCCGCCGCGCAATAGAAGTCGAGAATGTAGGGCCCGACCGGATGCTGCCGCCGGAACTTCAGGCCCCGAAACCGCGAGCCACGCAGACACACCCACAGCCGCGCCTCCGGCGGCGTCATCTTTCGGCGCATCGCCCTGGCGCGTGTGTAGCTGATGCCGTCGGGCACCGTCTCGCCCCCTCCTGGTCGCTGGCGCGACCTGTCCTACCCATTCGCCTGCGCGAATGGAGAGGTGACATATACCACGTCACCTCTCCATCGCCGGAGGGCGATGGGGAGGACAGACCGCGGAGCGGTCAGGCGGGGGCGACCCGGTCGTTGAGCAGGAACCCCCGAATCCACGCCCCATCACCTCGCGGTCATTGGGCCCATGCGCTCACGCCCCTATTCAGGGTTTTCATTTCTGCATTTCTGATGCTCAAGGTAGACGTCGCGCATCAATGCGCGAACCGCGACCCATGTGCCAAACGGGCGCCCGCATGCCTTGCAACTTGCAGCCGATAGATCTGTCACCGGGTCCTCGATCGTTATGACGTAGCCGCCGCAGTCGATGCAGTTCGAGTCGTATTCGATGTTCTGAGTGCCATCGTCATTTGGCGTGCCGATCTTGCTGACCTTCATAGTCAGGCCATCCACATTTGCCGTGGTTTCTGCCGAGGGCATGCCTGCGAAAGCACGTGGAGGTGCCGATATCTCGTTTTCAGCGACAACGGTCACGGGAGCGGCTGCCGTCTCTCTCTCGGCTGCAAGCGTCGTAACGATGAACTCACCAGCGTACTGCCCTTTGGCCAGCCGTTTCCGCGCCCACGCAATGTAGATCGCTTCCGGCTCCAGGCCTTTGTCTCGCGCTTTGGCTCTCACATAGGCGCGCTGCTGTTTTGTAAGGCCGCGCGCCCAAGTCGAGACAGGAACATCTCTCAGCTTGGCCAGCCAGATTGCGAGAACGATAACAGCTAGGATCGAGCCAACTATCCCCTCAATCATGACCTGAACCCCCCTTGTGCGAAAGCTAGCTGGTCAAGCCAAGCTCGAACAATGGCCCGACGCCGCAGGACGATGTTCGGACTGCAGGTCGCCGAGCAGGAACCCCCGGATCCACGCCCCCAACACCTCACGGTCATTAGGCGCGCCGAGGCTGGCGATCGCCGCATCCGCCTCGGCCTCCGGGATCCGGTGCCCCCGGCGGCTCTCGACCAGGGCCCCCGCAAACTCGGGCGAGAATTCCGGATGGCACTGGAACGACAGGGCGTCCTCCCACGCCAGACCGGCGTAGGGGGTAAAGGCGCTCGCCGCGATCACCCGCGCATCCGACGGGGGCACCACCACCTGATCCTGATGCGACACCGGAATGGCCACCGAGGCGGCTTCGGGAACCATCCACGGCTCCTCGCCCACGACCTCATAGCGGTGCAAACCGATCCCCCAACCCCGGTCCGATTTCTCCACGCGCCCCCCGAACGCCTGGGCCATGGCCTGATGGCCGAAACAGATGCCGACCAGCCGCGTCTGCCCCCGGGCCATCCTCAGCCAGTCCATCAAAGGCGGGATCCACGGCAGATCCTCATAGACCCCCGCCGCCGAGCCGGTGACGATGGCCCCGGCCAAGGCGGACGGGTCGTCGGGCAGGGCCCCCGCCTGGACATCGAACCGTTCGGTGGTCACGCCGGCACCCAGCAGGACCCGGAACGCGGCGGTATAGTCGTCGAACCGCTCCGCCAGGGCAGCGGACGGACGACCGGTCTCGAGTATGGCGATGGTCTTCATATCCGCCATATGGGGACGATCCGGCATGGCGGGACAGGGGTATTCGCGCTAGACGCCGCCTCATGACCGATCCAGCCGTGCCTGCGGACACCGAGGACGCCATTCCCGTGGTCCTGATCAATGTGTTCAAGGTCCAGCCGGAAAAGCAGGACGAGCTGCTGGACCTGCTCGCGGCCCTGACCCGGGCCCAGGTCGGATTGCCGGGCTTCGTCTCGGCCACCCTGCACCGGGGCCTGAACGGCAAGACCGTGGCCAATCACGCGGTCTGGCGCTCTGTCGCCGACTGGAAGGCCATGACCCGCAACGGCGCGGTCGCCGCGGCGATGAGCCCGATCATGGCCATCGCCACCTTCGAACCCAATCTCTACGAGGCCGGCGAAGTCATCGAATAGGGCTACGTCCGAAACTGACGTAGGGGCGTGCTAGGCATCGGGGACTGGTCTTTGACATCGTCCCGTCGAGCCCGTCTCCGGGTTCGGTAGAACGAGCCCGGTGGACCGAGTGGACTCAGTGGACTCAGTGGACCCTGTTTTTTGCGTCCCGATCAGCTCCACCAGACCTCGGCCCGGGCCCCGGCCCCGCCCAGCGTCCCGGCCACCCAGCCGCAGATTTCGCTCGCCGCCGCCTCGGTGCCGGCCGGCGGATTGACCACCACCATGGCGCAGCCGTTCATCGTCATGGGATTGGTCAGCGGCCTCAGCCGGGCCTCGGCCGCCAGGATCGGGGCCTTCGCCCCCGCCGCCAGCCGGCGCAGGAACCCGTCGAAGGTCTCCATGTCCTTCAGCGGAGTCCAGATCGCCACCACGGCCGCCGGATCCGCCCGCACAATCGCCGCCGCCGTATCCGCGGCCCGGTGATAGTCGTCCGGCCGCTCATAGGGCGGATCGATCAGCACCAGCGGGGCCCGCTCCGCCCGCGCCGCCGCGACCGCCAGCGCATAGCCGTCGCCCACGGACCCAACGGCATTGCCGAAGCCCGACAGGCTCTCGTCCAGCAAGGCGGCCACATCGTCGCGCAGTTCGAACCCGGCATAGCGATCCCCGGCCCGCAGCCCCCGGGCGATCAGCACCGGAGACCCCGGATAGAAGCGCGCCCCGCCGCCGGGGTTCAGCGCGGCCACCTCGGCCGCCAGCACTTCAATCAGCGGCGGCCGGTCGCCCGCCGTCATCAGCCGCGCGACCCCGGCCTCGGCCTCACGCGAGCGGGCCGCATCCCCGGTCAGGTCGTACAGTCCCGCCCCCGCATGGGTGTCCAGCACCGTGACCGGCCCGGCCGCCTGTCGGTCCCGCAGCAGCCACAGCATCAGCGCATGTTTGACGAGATCGGCGAAGTTGCCGGCATGGAAGCTGTGGCGATAGTTCATCCCCCCTGCGTCACCTTGGGACGCGCCTGGGTCAAGCGGAACCGGCGGGCCGGACGCAACGTTCGCCGTCCCTGATCCGGAGACTTCCCCCCATGCCCGACGGCAGCCCCGCCTTCATCGCCGCCGTCGAGGTCCCGCGGGGACTCATCTGGAGCGGGGACCAATCGTCGGGGCTCACCCGCCTGCGGTGCGGCAAGGGCTTCTCCATCCGCGACGCCGCGGGCAAGGTGGTCCGGGACAAGGCCGTTCTGGACCGGATCCGGATGCTGGCCATTCCGCCGGCCTGGACCGACGTCTGGATTTGCCCCGACGCGGCCGGCCATATCCAGGCCACCGGTCGCGATGTGAAGGGTCGCAAACAATACCGCTACCACGACGACTGGAGCCGCCACCGGTCCGGGAACAAGTTCGACCGCCTGCCCGCCTTCGCCCGCGCCCTGCCGAAGCTGCGGGCCCGGGTCGAGGCCGATCTCGCCTCGCGCGGTCCGAACCGCGACAAGGTGTTGGCCACCGCCGTCCGCCTGCTGGAGATCACCCTGATCCGGGTCGGCAACAAGGAGTATGCGCGGACCAACCGCAGCTACGGCCTGACCACCCTGCACAAGCGCCACCTCGAGGTGGACGGGGCCGGCCTCAGCTTCGCCTTCCGCGGCAAGAGCGGGGTCGACCACCGGGTCAGCGTTCGCGACCGGCGTCTGGCCCGGGTCGTCCGCGGGCTGCGCGACCTGCCCGGCCAGCAGCTGTTCAAATACCGCGACGCGGACGGCGATCTGTGCCCGATCACCTCCGACGACGTGAACGCCTATATCCGCGACGCCATGGGCGAGCAGTTCTCGGCCAAGGATTTTCGCACCTGGGCCGGGACCGTCTCCGCCGCCCGCGCCCTGCGGGAGATGGAACCGCCGACCTCACCCACTGACGCCAGGCGCAAGATCAGCGTCTGCGTCAAGGCCGTCGCCGGCCTGCTGGGCAACACCCCCACGGTATGCCGCAGCGCCTATATCCACCCCACGGTGTTCGAACTCTACGGGAGCGGACAGATCGGGACGGTCCTCCCCGGGGCCGAAACGAAGGGGTTCGAGCCGGCCCTGATCCGTCTCCTGAAAGCCTAGGCGCGTTCCCAGAACCCCAGGGTCGGTGCGCCCACCGGAGCCCCCGCCTCCGCCACCCGGTTCAGGATCAGGGCGCGGAAGCCGTCCGCCGCCTCATCGCCCCGCAGCAGGCGCAGCGACTTGATGATGCGGGTGATCCTCAGGTGGTTGTGGTCGCTGGCGACCAGCCAGTGCCCGTTCCTCATATAGAAGATCGCCATCCGGTCCGTCGCCGCCGCCAGCGTCGCCCCGGCGAAGCCGGAGCCGTGGATCGCCTCGACATCGGCGTCGGTCAGCGTCGGCACATTCGGCTGCGCCCCCGAGCGCTCGCGCAGCGGGAACAGCCACTGGATGAAGTCATGGCTCTCCTCCAGCGCCGCGTCGTCCATGGCGAGGACCTCGAAGATGGCGCGTCCCGCCGCGTCGGTCCCGGCTCCCGTCAGGAAATCGACGATGGCGCTCAAGCGGCACCCCTCACGCGGCCTTGTCCCAGTTCAGGATGACCTTGCCCGACTGCCCGGACTTCATGGCCTCGAACCCCTCCTCGAACCGGTCATAGGCCATGCGGTGGGTGATCAGGGGCTCCAGATCGAGCCCGGCCTTCAGCAGACCCAGCATCTTCCTCCAGGTGGTGAACATCTCCCGCCCGTAGACGCCCTTGATGGTCAGGGCCTTCAGGATGATGGTGCCCCAGTCCGTTTCCATCGGCTTGGACGGAATCCCCAGCAGCGCCATGCCCCCGCCCATGATCAGGGTGTCGACGCACTGCCGGAAGGCGATCGGGGAGCCCGACATCTCCAGCGCCACGTCAAACCCGACCTTCAGGCCCAGTTCCTTCATCACGTCGTGCAGGTCTTCCTTCGTGGTGTTCACCGTCCGCACGCCCGGCGCAACCTTCTGCGCCAGCTCCAGCCGGAAGTCGTTGATGTCGGTCAGGACCACGGTGCGGGCTCCGGCATGCCGGGCCACCGCGGCGGCCATCATGCCGATCGGACCTGCGCCGGTGACCAGCACGTCCTCGCCCAGCAGATCGAACTGCTGGGCCGTGTGCACCGCATTGCCGAACGGATCCAGCATCGAGGCGACCTCCCACGACACGTCGTCCGGCAGCTCGATCACGTTGAACGCCGGCGCCACCACGAACTCGGCGAAGGCGCCCTGGCGGTTCACGCCAATCCCGCGCGTGTGCGGGTCCAGATGGAAATGCCCGGCCCGGGCGGCCTCGGAGTTTAGATCGATCACATGGCCCTCGGCCGAGACCCGCTGGCCGATCTTCAGCGGCCGATGGACGTCCGAGCCGATCGCGACGATCTCGCCACTGAACTCGTGTCCCGTGATCATCGGCGTGGGCACATTCTTCTGGGACCACTCGTCCCAGTTCCAGATGTGGATATCGGTGCCGCAAACCGCGGTGCGGTGCACACGGATCAGCACGTCCTCCGGCCCGGCGACCGGAACCGGCGCATCGATGAGTTCGAGGCCGATGCCGGGCCCGGTCTTGGCGAGGGCCTTCATCGTGGTGGTCATTGGATCACTCCCAGTTCCTTGCCGGCCGTCGTGAACGCCGCGACCGCTTGATCAATATGTTCGAAGGTATGCGCCGCCGACATCTGCGTGCGGATCCGCGCCGCCCCGCGCGGTACCACCGGGAAGCTGAAACCGATGACGTAGACGCCCAGCTCCAGCATCCGCGCCGCCATGGTCTGGGCCAGTTTCGCGTCGCCCAGCATCACCGGGATGATCGGATGCTCGCCAGGCAACAGGTCGAACCCCGCCTCGGTCATCGCGCCCCGGAAGCGGGCGGCGTTGGCCGTCAGCCGGGCGCGCAGGTCGTCACCCTCCGGCCCCTGCGCAATGCGAATCGCCTCCAGCGAGGCCCCGCAGATCGAGGGGGCCAGAGCGTTGGAGAACAGATAGGGCCGGGCCCGCTGTTTCAGCAACTGCACCACCGGGGCGGTGGCGCAGATAAAGCCGCCCATGGCCCCGCCCAGCGCCTTGCCGAAGGTGCCGGTGACGAAATCGACCTTGACCCCGTGGTGGGCGTAGGAGCCCCGGCCCTGCGGCCCCAGGAATCCAGTCGCATGGCAGTCGTCGACCATGACCAGGGCGCCGTACCGGTCCGCCAGCGCGCGGATCTGGTCCAGCCGGGCGATATAGCCGTCCATCGAGAAGGCGCCGTCGGTGGCGATGATGATGTCGCGCGCCCCGTCGGCCCGCGCCGCCTTCAGCTGGGTCTCCAGATCGGCCATGTCCGAGGTGGCAAACCGGTAGCGCCTGGCCTTGCACAGCCGCACCCCGTCGATGATCGAGGCGTGGTTCAGCGCGTCCGAGACGATGGCGTCCTCGGCCCCGAACAGCGGCTCGAACAGCCCGCCATTGGCATCGAAGGCCGCGGCGAACAGGATCGCGTCCTCGAACCCCAGATAGTGCGCGATCTCCCGTTCAAGCTGTTTGTGGATGTCGAGGGTGCCGCAGATGAACCGCACCGAGGCCGTGCCCGCCCCCCGGCTCTCCGTCGCCGCGTTGGCCGCCGCCACGACCCGCTCATCACCGGCCAGACCCAGATAATTGTTGGCGCAGAAGTTGAGCACCTTGCGGCCGGCCACCTCGATGACCGGTCCCTGGCGCGACTCGATCACCCGCTCGGGCTTGGTCAGGCCCTGGGCCTCGATGTCGGAAAGCTCGGCCGCGACGCGGTCGTGAAAGGAGGCTGTCTGCATGGCCGCGTCTTACGCCCTCCCCCCGACGGGGGAAAGGCGTCAGGTCGTCGTGGGGGGCGTCGCCGTTGGCGGCGTCACTGCGGGCTCTGACGTCGCCCGGAACGGATTGACCCGGATGCGCCCACCGCAGGGCGACAGCGTCAAAGGCGTGGCCAGGGTCGCCGTCTCGCCGGGGATGAGAACCCGGACCCGGGTCGCCGACGGGCAGATCCGCTCGCCAGCGCTCGCATCGGGGACCACGGTCCAGGCGATGTCGAAATAGGCCTTGCCATTGGCCGGGATCGACACCGGGGCGGCCACAGAGGGGTTCTGGTCGGCGCGAACGGCGGTGAGCGCACGGCCCTGGGCGTCCAGCAGGCTGACAAACGGATAGCCGGCGACACTGCACGGGGCTGCGCCGGTGTTGGTCACGGCAAAGATCTGGCCGCGGTTCCCGGCCCCGGCATCTCCCGCATCGTTCGAGAGCCGAAGCTGGGCCACGCGACAGGGCGCGGATGCCGGCTGGACACCGCTCGGTGCCGCCTCACCCGGCGTGTCGGCGGCCGGCTGGCCCGGCGTGGAGACCGGGCGATCGCAGCGCTCCAGAACGGCGACCCCGACATCCTCACTGGGTCCCAGCCGGCTGAGCGTGGCGCGTTCCTGATCACCCCGGCTCGCCACCCACCATTCGACTCCGGAGCCGGAATAGCGGGCCCCGCTTCCCGACGGCACCAGGCGCATCGCATGGCTGCGCCCCTTGTAGGCGATCTGCGCCGTCGCCGTGTCCCGATAACGAACGACCACGGACTCGCCGCTCTCGCAGGCATAGGCGATCGGCGAGGTCGTCCCGGTCGCCGGGACCGAAATCGCGGCCATCGGCGGCGGGGTCCCGGTCGCTGTCTCCGGCTCACCCGAGCAGGCGGCGGCGAGGGCGTTGACCAGAGCCGCAATGGCAAGGCGACGAGAGCGCATGACGACCCCTGATGAGTGAGCGCGATTGACGGCCCTGCATGACAGATGCTCCACGGGCGCGCCATCGAGGGCTGCTTTGTGCGAAGCGGGAACTGGCCGAGATCACGCGCAAGCTCGACCGGGCCCAGACCCTGTGCATCGACGGGGCCATGGAGATCGAGGAGCTCAAACGCCGGAGCACTCCTCTGAAGGCACGGCGCTCGGAACTGCAGGCGCTGCTCGCCGAGGTCGACGAACCGGAGACAGTGGCCCTGCACCCGGCTGCGGCCCAGGCCTATGCCCAGTTGGTCTTGCGCCTGCACGAGGCTCTCGAGGGCGACGAGGGCGAAGAGGTTCGCAACCAGCTGCGCGCGCTGATCGAGCGGGTGGAGTTCATCCCGGCCGAGGGCCTTGGCAAGTTCGGGCTGGAGATCCACGGCAACCTCGCGCGGTTGCTCCGGATCTCCGGCGCGACCGAGGCCGGGCTCCAGACGCACAAAACCCCCGCGGCCAGTGGCAGCGGGGGTTTTGAAGTGTCTCACGGTTGTGAGGTATTAGTGGGTGCGGGAGCAGGATTTGAACCTGCGACCTTCAGGTTATGAGCCTGACGAGCTACCGGGCTGCTCCATCCCGCGGCAGAGGGAGTGTTGTGAGGGAAGACGTTCGAGAGAA